>Ga0233424_10000001_pt1:0-2835000 | contig 2836616 bp, 2753 predicted proteins | sample Watercolumn_Towu_FD_181011 | JGI IMG/M metagenome (GOLD analysis project Ga0233424, IMG submission 181011) | Freshwater microbial communities from Lake Towuti, South Sulawesi, Indonesia - Watercolumn_Towuti2014_125_MG | ecosystem: Environmental > Aquatic > Freshwater > Lake... | reverse complement strand
GCCAGTGCTCTTGTGAAATAAAGACGAACGATCTGGAAAGGTCGGCCATAGTGGGTGAAAGCCCCGTAGTCATCAAACAGCAAGAGACTCGAGTAGGGCGGGACACGTGAAATCCTGTCTGAACATGGGGGGACCACCCTCCAAGCCTAAGTACTCCTCTACGACCGATAGTGAACAAGTACCGTGAGGGAAAGGTGAAAAGCACCCCGACAAGGGGAGTGAAACAGATCCTGAAATCGGAAGCCTACAAGCAGTCGGAGCCCCCAAGCGGGGTGACGGCGTACCTTTTGTATAATGGGTCAGCGACTTCATGTGTCGAGCAAGCTTAAGCCGTTAGGTGTAGGCGCAGCGAAAGCGAGTCTGAATAGGGCGCTAAGTTCGACGTATGACGACCCGAAACCAAGTGATCTATCCATGAGCAGGTTGAAGGTTGGGTAACACCAACTGGAGGACCGAACCGGTGAATGTTGAAAAATTCTCGGATGACTTGTGGATAGGGGTGAAAGGCCAATCAAACTTGGACATAGCTGGTTCTCCGCGAAATCTATTTAGGTAGAGCGTCCGACGAATTCCTTAGGGGGTAGAGCACTGGATGGTTGCGGGCTGCGCGAGCGGTACCAATACTAACCAAACTCCGAATACCTAAGAGAACTATCGGGCAGACACACGGCGGGTGCTAACGTCCGTCGTGAAAAGGGAAACAACCCTAACCATCATCTAAGGCCCCCAAGTACTGGCTAAGTGGGAAACGATGTGGGATTGCTTTGACAATCAGGAGGTTGGCTTAGAAGCAGCCATCCTTTAAAGAAAGCGTAACAGCTCACTGATCAAGCGATCCTGCGCGGAAAATGTAACGGGGCTCAAGCCAGTCGCCGAAGATATGGGTTTGCACTTTGTGCAAGCGGTAGCGGAGCGTTCCGTAAGCCGGTGAAGGTCAGGCGTGAGCCTGGCTGGAGGTATCGGAAGTGAGAATGCTGACATGAGTAACGATAAGAGTGTGAGAGACACTCTCGCCGAAAGACCAAGGGTTCCTGCGTAAAGCTAATCTGCGCAGGGTTAGTCGGCCCCTAAGGCGAGGCTGAAAAGCGTAGTCGATGGGAAGCAGGTAAATATTCCTGCACCAGCTGGAAGTGACGGATGGCATAACTTGTACGGGCTTATTGGATTGTCCGTGCAGGGGCGTCGTCCCAGGAAATAACTCCAGCAGAGACCGTACCCGAAACCGACACAGGTGGTCAGGTAGAGCATACCAAGGCGTTTGAGAGAACTGTGCTGAAGGAACTCGGCAAATTGCACGCGTAACTTCGGAATAAGCGTGACTCACCCTGGGCAACCAGGACTGAGTGGCACAAGCCAGGGGGTAGCGACTGTTTAGCAAAAACACAGGGCTCTGCGAAGCAGCAATGCGACGTATAGGGTCTGACGCCTGCCCGGTGCCTGAAGGTTAAAGGGAGGAGTGAAAGCTCCGAACTGAAGCCCAGGTAAACGGCGGCCGTAACTATAACGGTCCTAAGGTAGCGAAATTCCTTGTCGGGTAAGTTCCGACCTGCACGAATGGCGTAACGACTTCCCCACTGTCTCCAGCACAGGCTCAGTGAAATTGAATTCCCCGTGAAGATGCGGGGTTCCCGCGGTCAGACGGAAAGACCCTATGAACCTTTACTATAGCTTCGCCTTGGCGTTAGCGACCGTATGTGTAGGATAGGTGGGAGACTATGAAACCGGGGCGCCAGCTCTGGTGGAGTCGTCCTTGAAATACCACCCTTACTGTCGTTGACGTCTAACCGAGGACCGTTATCCGGTCCCGGGACATGGCGTGGTGGGTAGTTTGACTGGGGCGGTCGCCTCCCAAAGTGTAACGGAGGCGCGCGATGGTGAGCTCAGAGCGGTCGGAAATCGCTCGTCGAGTGCAATGGCATAAGCTCGCCTGACTGCGAGACTGACAAGTCGAGCAGAGACGAAAGTCGGCCATAGTGATCCGGTGGTCCCGAGTGGAAGGGCCATCGCTCAACGGATAAAAGGTACTCTAGGGATAACAGGCTGATTTTGCCCAAGAGTCCATATCGACGGCAAAGTTTGGCACCTCGATGTCGGCTCATCACATCCTGGGGCTGGAGCAGGTCCCAAGGGTATGGCTGTTCGCCATTTAAAGTGGTACGTGAGCTGGGTTCAGAACGTCGTGAGACAGTTTGGTCCCTATCTGCCGTGGGTGTTCGAAGCTTGAGAGGATCTGTCCCTAGTACGAGAGGACCGGGATGGACATACCTCTGGTGTACCTGTCATGGCGCCAGCTGTGCAGCAGGGTAGCTAAGTATGGAATAGATAACCGCTGAAAGCATCTAAGCGGGAAACTAACCTCAAAACAAGGCTTCGCTGAGGATCGTGGAAGACTACCACGTTGATAGGCCAGGTGTGGAAGCGCGGCGACGCGTGAAGCTTACTGGTACTAATAATCCGATCGGTTTGATCGTTTCTCAGCAAAACTCATTCGATGATCATCAATCACCCGATGATCGTCACGACAATGTCTTCTCATCATCCGCTGTCCGCCTCGTTGACCTGGTGGCTATGTCGGAGGTTCCCCACCCGATCCCATTCCGAACTCGGTCGTTAAGCCCTCCAGAGCCAATGGTACTTCGTCTCAAGGCGCGGGAGAGTAGGTCGCCGCCGGGTCTACCAGGCGGACAGCCGATGATGAAAAACCTATCGAACCCCTCTTCCTCCACAAACCACCCCTGCCGCGGGATGGAGCAGCCCGGTAGCTCGTCAGGCTCATAACCTGAAGGTCGCAGGTTCAAATCCTGCTCCCGCACCCAAGTTTTAAACCCGTTAGATCAACGATCTAGCGGGTTTTTGCTGTCTGAACCTACAGGCACGCCTCGCCCCAGCCCGACCCCCACGATTAGCGTCCCAGCAGCTGAAGTGAGGTTGTTCTCGAGCGAACCGGCTCGACAGGTCTGGACTTAACTCTGGCCTGGGCGCCCTCGATCGCTGCGGGCGGCCTTGCAGTCAGCGCCGCCATGAGCCATCCAGACACGATGCGGACACCGGAGCATGGGCGGGCGCCCAAGAAGCCCACAATCGACGATGTGGCGCGGCTGTCGGGCGTTGCGCGGACCACGGTGTCGCGCGTGCTCAACGGCGGCCCGAATGTTCGCGATCCGGTGCGACGCAAGGTGCTGGAGGCGGTGAAGGCCCTGGACTACCGCGTCAATCCTCAGGCGCGGTCGCTGGCCGGCGGCGCCAGCGGTGTTCTGGCCCTGATCCTGGCCTCGGACCTCGATGCGGAGCCCAACTCCTTCTACGCCTCTGCGTTGGAGCTTGGCGCGATACGGGAATGCCTGCTGGCGGGCTTTCAACTGATCACCCGCCACGTGCCGCAGGACGATCCTGCGGCGGTCCAGCAGTTGTTGGAGATCGCGACCAGTCAGAGGTGCCAGGGGGTGATCTTGACGCCGCCCTTTTGCGACAACGTCGATCTGATCCGGCAACTCAGGACCAGAGGCGTTCATCTAGCCGCCGTGTCGCCCGGTGGCGACGGACGGGGGCTGATCGACGCCGTCGGCATCGACGACGAGGCGGGAGGACGGGACATCGCCCGCCATCTGATCGATCTGGGGCATCGACGGCTCGCTTATCTCAGTGGGATACCGGGCCATCTGTCCGCCAAGAGCCGTTTGGACGGCGTAAGGCGCGCGATGCGAGAAGCGGGGCTGGATGAGGCGGCCTTGGTGGTGGAGCCGGGCGACTTCACCTTTCGATCGGGCGGGCTAATCGCTTCGCGCCTCCTTTCGCTCAGCCCTCGCCCCACCGCTCTGATCTGCGCCAATGACGATATGGCCGCAGGCGCCCTGTCGGTGGCCCATGCGCGCGGCCTTCAGGTGCCGGGTGATCTGTCGATTTCCGGCTTTGACGACACGCCCGTCTCGGGCATCGTCTGGCCGCCGCTCACGACGGTGCACCAACCGCTGAAGGAGATGGGCGGAGAGGCGGTCCGGCTGCTCTCGGGTCGGATCGCAGGAAGAGACGCCGGCGATTGGACCTTCCGCACCCTGCCGCACGCCGTGGTCGCGCGGGAGTCGGTGGGAAGCTGGGCGGGATAGAAGGCAGGAGGCCTTGACGCGCGCAGCCGCACCGTCATTATGGAAGCGCTTCCAATAAATCGACAGGCGCGTCAGACGTCTGCAGGGAGGAAGGCATGAAAGCTCACACGGCCGCGATTTGCGGCTTGTTTTTGGCTGCTTCAGGCGCGGCAGGATGCGCCTCGGCGCCGGATGGCGGCTGGATCACGACCGGGGACCAGTCCCGCCTCATGCAACACGAACCGCTGATGATGAGGCGGGCGGCTGTTCAGGCGACCGGCCAGGCGGTGCTTCTTGACCCGCAGACGCCGCTTCAAACCATGGTCGGCTTCGGCGCCGCCATAACGGATGCGTCGGCGTATCTTATCCAGAGCCGGATGACGCCCGCTCAACGCGACGCCCTGATGCGCGACCTGTTCGGCCGGGCGGACGGCGGGCTGGGGTTCGACTTCACGCGCGTGACGATCGGCGCGTCCGACTTTTCGCGGAGCCACTACAGCCTCGCAGATCAAGCCGATCCCTCGCTGGCGGGGTTTTCGGTCGCCCCCATGGCTGCGGAGGTGTTCCCCACGGTTCGCCAGGCCCTGGCGATCAATCCTCAGCTCAAGATCATGGCCACGCCGTGGAGCGCGCCGGGCTGGATGAAGACGACGGGCTCCTTGATCCAGGGAGAGTTGAAGCCCCAATACTATTCGACCTATGCCGAGTATCTGACGCGCTATATTGCAGAGGCTGCGGCAGAGGGCGTGCCGACCCACTATATCAGCATTCAGAACGAGCCTGACTTCGAGCCCGACTCCTATCCCGGCATGCGGTGGGGACCACAGGGGCGCGCGACGTTCATCGGGCGGGACTTGGGACCCCGACTGGAGCGGTCGGGGGTGGAGACGAAGATCCTCGACTGGGATCACAACTGGGACAAGCCGGAGCAGCCCTTGGGCGTATTGGCCGACCCTGAGGCCCGGGCCTATGTCTCCGGCGTCGCCTGGCATTGCTATGCAGGCGACGTCTCGGCCCAGTCGAAAGTGTTCGACGCCTATCCCGACAAGGACGTCTTCTTCACGGAATGCTCCGGCGGCGAGTGGGCCCCCGCCTTCAAGGACAGCTTCGTCTGGACCATGAAGAGCCTGATCATCGGCGCAGTGGAAAACCATGCGCGCGGCGTTCTGATGTGGAACATCGCCCTGGACGAAAACCATGGTCCGCACGCGGGCGGATGCAGTGACTGCCGCGGCGTGGTGACGATCGACAGCCGAACCGGCGCCGTTCAGAAGAACCAAGAATACTACGCCTTTGGGCACGCCAGCCGATTTGTACGCCAAGGCGCCAGGCGCGTGGCGGTGGCGAAACCGGAGGGGCTTGAGGCGGTCGGTTTCGTCAATCCGGATGGGCGACGGGTGCTGGTGGTCCTGAATCCGGCGGACGTTGAGGCGCGCTTCGATGTCGGCGAAGCGGGCCGGCGGGCCCAGGTCCTCCTGCCGGCCTCCAGCGCCGCCACCTACGTATGGAGCAGCCCGCGCTAAGGCCTATCTTGTCAAAAATGCAAAAGGTGGTAGCGTGTTGGAAGCGCTTCCAATAAGCGCCAACAAAGAAGGACGCAGGCCCAAGGGGCGCTGCGCCGAGGAAACGTGAGGGGAGATCAAATGCGCAGCGCATTCGCTGGGGGCAGTTCCATTCGTTCAAACCAGGGTCGCCGTCGCCTCCGCGTCACGGCTTCGGCCTTGGCGCTGGCTTCCGTCCTGCCGACGGTCGCCGTCGCCCAGACCCAGACGCCGCTGTCGGGCGCCGACGCCGCTCCGACGGAGGTCGAGGAGATCGTCGTCACCGGTCTTCGGCGAGGACTGGCGGATTCGATTTCCATCAAACGGCGGGAAACTTCGATCGTCGAAGCGGTCTCGGCGGAGGATATCGGCAAGCTGCCCGATGTCTCCATTGCGGAATCCATCGCCCGTCTGCCTGGGCTGGCGGCTCAGCGCGTCAACGGCCGCGCCCAGGTGATTTCGATCCGCGGCCTGGCGCCGGATTTCACCACCACCCTGCTGAACGGGCGTCAACAGGCCAGTTCGGGCGACAACCGGGCGGTGGAATTCGACCAATACCCGTCCGAACTGCTGTCCGGCGTCGTCATCTATAAGACGCCGGACGCCGAGGTCTCGGGCATGGGGCTGTCCGGCACGGCCGATCTGCGGACCGTGCGGCCATTGACGTTCGGCGACCGCGCCGTGGCGGTCAACCTTCGCGGCGAGATGACCGAAGGCGACGCCCTCAACGATGATATCCGCAACTATGGCGGACGTTTCTCGGTCAGCTATATCGACCAGCTGGCGGACGGGACGCTTGGCATTGCGCTCGGATACGCCCACCTGGATTCCCCGTCGCAGAACAAACACTACAAGGCCTATGGTTATGAGTCGTTCGGCGGGGTCTGCGAACCCAGCGCGCCCGGATCGACCTGCACTGTCGATTCCGTCCAACCGGACAGCGCCGACACGGCCCTGCTGCTGAACGGACAGGAAATCTTCTCGACGTCACGCCTGAATCAGCGCGACGCGGTCATCGGCATTGTCGAATGGCGTCCGAACGAGCGGGTCCATTCGATCCTCGATCTCTACTATTCGAAATTCGAGCAGGAAGAGACCACGCGGGGCGCGCAGTGGTTTTCGAACGCCTGGGCTGACGACGCCTATTTTACGGGGGTCGTGACCGAGGATCGCGGCGGCTCGTCGTTCGGCCGCAGCGGCACGATCCACAACGCCGTTCCCATCATCCGCAACGACCGCAACACCCGCGAAGACGAGATTTTCTCGGTCGGCTTCAACACCCAGTACGAGCTGAACGACCGGACCCGCCTCGTCGCCGACCTGTCCTATTCGAACAATCGTCGCCGCGAGACCATTCTGGAAACCTACGCCGGCTATGGACGGGGGACGGGCGGCGTGACGCCATCGACGCCGAACGTCGGCCGCACCCTGGACGTCATTGACTTCACGGTGAACGACGACGGCTATCCGACCTATGCCGAAGGTCTGGACTATGCGGACGCCTCGCAGGTGTCGCTGGGTGACCGGGCGCCTTGGGGCGGCTGGGGCCACGACGGCGCCATTCGCTTCCCCGACGTCGAGGAGACCATCCAGTCCGCCGATCTGAAGATCGAGCGCGACATGGAGGGCTTCTTCAACACCTTCACGGCCGGCGTAAACTACGCCAAGCGCGAGAAGTCCAAGAGGGTCGATGATTATGACCTGTTCCTGAAGAATGGCCGGCAGCAGGTCTATGTTGACGCTCAGTATCTGGAAACGCCGGTGTCGCTGGACTGGGCCGGTTTCGGCAATGTCCTGGCCGTCGATCTGAGCCGCGCGCTTGACGTGTACTACGATCGCGCGCCGATCCTCGACGCCAACTATTTCGACAAGAACTGGGATATCGAAGAACAGGTCACCACGGCCTTCGTGAAGCTGGACTTCATGGGTGGTCGCTGGAGCGGCAATGTCGGCATGCAGGCCGTCGTCCAGAACCAGGAATCGACCGGCGTCGTGATCAACGGCACCGAGCCCGGCGCGCCGATCACGCCGATTTCCGTCACCAAGGGGGCGGACTATCTGGACATCCTGCCGAGCCTGAACCTGATCTATGATCTGGGCGGCGGGCATCGTCTCCGTTTCGCTGCGTCACGCACCATGGCGCGGCCGCGCATGGACGAGATGCGGGCCAATGTGACGCCCGGCTTCAACGCCCTGGTCTGCACGGGCCAGACCTGTCCGCCGGGTTCGACCGTCAATCCCTGGTCCGCCTCGGGCGGCAATCCGAACCTGGAGCCCTGGCGAGCGAACGCCTTCGACCTAGCCTATGAATGGTACGTCGACGCCACCACCTATCTGTCGATCGCCGGATTCTACAAGGATCTGGAGACCTACATCTATGTCCAGAACGGCACCTTCGACTTCACCGGCATACCCCTGCCGTCGACGGCGTCCTCTATTCCGGCGGGTGTGAACATCAGCCCGATCGGACAGATCAGCCTGCCGGCCAACGGCAATGGTGGAACGGTTCAGGGGCTTGAGGTCAGCGGCGCCTTGAACTTCGGTACGGTGTGGGCGCCGCTGGATGGACTGGGCTTGTTGGGCAGCATCTCCTTCACGGAGTCGGATCTGAATCCGGCTCCGGATGGACAGACGGTTCGCATCCCCGGCCTGTCCGGCACGGTCTACAACGTCACCGCCTACTACGAACGCGGCGGCTTCCAGGCGCGGATCAGCAAGCGGTTCCGCGAAGCCTTCAAGGGCGAGGTGGTGCAGCTGTTCGCGACGCGCGGCTACACCGAAATCCTGGACGACGAGCAGATCGATGCCCAGATCGGCTACACCTTCGAGGAAGGCCCTCTGGAGGGACTGGGCGTCCTGTTCCAGGTCAACAACCTGACCAACTCGCCCTATCGGACCCGCCTGGGTCTGGACAGCGGCGGCACGACGACAGCAGACGGCGGGGCCCTGCCTGAGACCTACGAGGAGTACGGTCGCCAGTTCCTGTTCGGCGTCAACTACCGGTTCTAGGGCGCCCCTCCCACGGCCCTGGATCCTGGGCGGGGCGGCTTGGCCGTCCCGCCCTCTCTATTCGCTCATTCGGCCTCTGTAGCATCGAGAAACGGCGCATGACCCTTCGCAAGACCAAGCTTCTATCCCTGCTGTTGCTGGCCGGATGCGCCCTTGCGCCGATGAGCGCCGTCGCCGATCATAGCGCCGCCGCGCAAAGTTTCACGGACTGGCCGACTCTGACGCCGGCCCGTGCGCCCGACGCCGCCATGGAGGCGCGGATCGCCCGGATCGTGGCGAGCATGACCCTGGCGCAGAAGATCGGTCAGATGACCCAGCCGGACGTCCGCTACATCTCGCCCGAAGAGGTGACCCAGTATTACATCGGCTCGGTGCTGAACGGCGGCGGCGCCTGGCCCGCCATGAACAAGCACGCGACCGTCGCCGAATGGGCGGCCCTGTCGGACCGCTATCACGACGCCGCCCTCGCCACCGACATGGCGGTGAAGATCCCGCTTATCTGGGGTACGGACGCGGTGCACGGCCACAACAACGTCTCCGGCGCCACGCTTTTCCCCCACAATATCGGCCTGGGCGCCGCCCACGACTCCGATCTGATCGAGCGGATCGGCCGCGCCACCGCGCGCCAGGTGCGCGCCACCGGCATCACCTGGGTCTTCGCCCCCACCCTGGCGGTCGGCGAGAACCGCCGTTGGGGCCGCACCTATGAGAGCTATTCCAGCGATCCTCAGCAGGTCGCCGAATATGGCGAGGCCCTGGTCCGCGGGCTTCAGGGCGACCTGACCGGCGACGGCGACGTGGTCGCCACGGCCAAACACTATATGGGCGACGGCGGCACCTATAACGGTCAGGACCAGGGCGAGACCCGCGCCACCCGCGCGGAAATGATCAATCGCCACGCCGCCGGCTATTATTCGGCCATAGAGGCGGGCGTGCAGACGGTCATGGCCTCCTACAGCAGTTGGAATGACGTCGCCGCCGGCCACGACTACGGCAAGATGCACGGCAGCCGCGAGATGCTGACCGATGTGCTGAAGGACCGGCTGGGCTTCGACGGCCTGGTGGTGTCTGACTGGAACGGGATCGAACAGGTGCCCGGCTGCGCCAAGGCCGAGTGCGCCCAGGCCATCAACGCCGGCATCGACATGGTCATGGTCCCCGAAGACTGGAAGGCCTTCATCCAGAACACCATCGCCGATGTGGAGGCTGGGCGCATTCCAATGTCGCGCATCGACGACGCCGTGACGCGGATCCTGCGGGTCAAGATGCGGTCGGGCCTGTTCGAGCACGCCCCGTCGGAAAGCCGCTACAACGGCCGGGCGGAGGCCGTCGCCGCCGCAGACCTGGCGCGCGAGGCGGTGCGCAAGTCGGTCGTCCTGCTGAAGAACAACGAGTCCGCCCTGCCTCTGGTCCAGGGCGAGAAGATCCTGGTCGTGGGCGACAGCGCCGACAGCCTGTCCAACCAGACCGGAGGCTGGTCCCTGACCTGGCAGGGGACCGAAAACGTCAACGCCGACTTCGCCACCGGCGCCACCCTGTTGCAAGCCCTGACGGCCCAGTTCGGCGCCGAGAACATCGTCTATTCCCGCGACGCGGTCGGGGTGGACGTGACCCGGTTCGCCAAGGTGGTGGTCGTCCTGGGCGAGACGCCCTATGCCGAGTACCATGGCGACGTACGCTTCCCGGCGCCCGTCCAGTACAGCCATCGCCGCCCGAACGACCTGGCCCTGTTGCACGCCGTCTCGGGCAAGGGGGTTCCAGTGGTGTCGGTGCTCTATTCGGGCCGTCCCGCCTATGTGAACGACCTGATCAACCTGTCCGACGCCTTCGTCGCCGCCTTCCTGCCGGGCACGGAGGGGGCGGGGCTGGCCGACGTCCTGTCCGGCGGGCCCTATGACTTCACCGGTCGTCTGTCCTTCGCTTGGCCGGGGTCGGCTTGCAGCACCGGGGAGCATGAGGGCGAAGTGGTGCAGTTCGCCCGCGACTATGGCCTCAGCTATGCGCGTCCGTCCCACATGAACCCTCTGCCCCTGCCGCCGACGCCTAACGTCTGCGACCCCATCGGATGATCGCCGCCCAGTAAGCCTGCGACCTGCGGCGGGGCCTCAATGGCGCGTCAGCCGAACAAGGTCGCAGGGCCGCCTGCGGAGACGCCAACCAGGCGGCTACTTCAGCTGGCAGAGATCCAGCTTGTCCATATCGGTATAGTCCAGGTTCTCGCCGCCCATGCCCCAGATGAAGGTGTAGTTGGAGGTGCCTGCGCCCATGTGGATGGACCACGGCGGGCTGATCACCGCTTCGCCGTCTTGGACGATGATGTGGCGCGTCTTGTCGGGCTGGCCCATGAAGTGGAACACTCGGTCCGTCTCGCTCAGGCCGAAATAGAGATAGGCTTCCGATCGGCGGTCATGCAGATGGGGCGGCATGGTGTTCCACACCGAACCGGTCTTCAGCACCGTAACGCCGAGCAGCAGTTGGCACGACTTGACCTTGCCCGGCACGATATACTGGTAGATCGTGCGTTCGTTGGAGGTCTCCAGCGCGCCCATCTCCAGCGGCGTCGCCGCCTCGATGGGGATCCTGACCAGGTCGTAACGGGCGTGGGCGGGGGTTGAGACCAGATAGAACCGTGCCGGATCAGCCGCGTCGTCGGAGCCGAGGATCACCTCGGCGGCGCCCATCGGCACATAGAGGCCGTCACGGAAGCCCAGTCGCACGGTCTCGCCGTCGATGATCGCCGAGCCTGCGCCCCCGATGTTGACGACGCCCAGTTCACGGGCGTGCAGGAACGGCTTGCCGGCCAGGGAGGCCGGCTCTGAGTGGCGGGGCAGAGCCAGCGGCGCGTCGGTCGGCACGGCGCCGCCGATGATCAGCCGCTCATGATGCGAATAGTTGAGGCTGATCCGGCCGGGCTGGAACAGGCCGGACACCAGATAGCGGTCGCGCAGCTGCTCATTGGTGGCGCCGTCCACCATGTCCGGATGAGTGGCCTGATAAACCTTGTCGTACATCTTGTCGTACATGTCGCTCTGCCTCGGTTCGGGGGTGGGATTTGCCGCGTTCAGGGCGCCGGACGGAAGTCGAAGGCCTGATCGGCGGCGAAGGCCTCCCATGACCGGCGGTCGGAAAAGTCGAGGCCGCGGGACCAAGCCGAGCCCATATAGTAGACGAAGGGCCGGCCCGGCGTGACCCGCACCAGCATCAGATAGTTGTCCGCATCCTCGGCGAAGCCTTCGACCATCGACGGGTCGGCGACGACGGCTATGCCCAGGCTGCCGTGCTCGGGATCTTCCGGCTCCCAGAACATCATCCGCCCGCTTGCGGCGTCGCGGGTGACGAAGCCGGCGCCGTTGGCGTTCCGTCTCTTTGAGATGCCGATGCCGACGATCAGCGGGGCGTCGGAGTTCGAATTGAGCGTCGAGGTCATCCGGGTGAAGTTCGACCCCAGCGGCAGGCTGAACGCCCGCGTCTCCCAAACGTTGCGGACCACATCGACCGGCCAGGGGCGGTAGGTCACGCTGAACCGGGCCTCATCGCCGCCGGTGCGGGTGATGGCGTGGGTGGAGAAGTTGCGGCTGGTCCACAGCTTGTTGTCGTACCAGACGCCCAGGCCCCCTGCGCCGCGCCCGCGGCCGACGTCGTAATAGTCCAGCCCTTCACCCCGATCGACGTGGTAGTTCGGGAACTTCAGCTGGCGGTCCATGAAGGGATAGCGGACCCGCTTGGCCCAGACGTCGATCCCCGACCCGGACGGCGGTTCACGCCCCTCCAGGGCCGGACCATAGATGCGATGCGCGACCCGGTCGTTCTCCCACAACAGATCGTCCAGCCGATCGGGCGCGAAGCGTGCGACGGCGCGCGGCGTCTGCAGATCCGCCGGCGGCGGGGCCAGCGGCGCGATCGTCGAGGGGCGGCCCAGGACGGCGGGATCATAGGACAGGGCGGCGGTGGCCCGCATCTCGGCCTCGCGGCGGCGGGTCTCTTCCGGTCCCCTCACGGTGACCGGAGCGGGCGGCGTCGGCGTGGTGGCGGCGATCACCTCAGCGGTGTCTCGCGCGGGCTCCGGCTCGGGCAGGGACTGGGCCGGTCCGTTCAGATCAGCGATCTCCAGCCCTGCCAGGATGTAGGTTCCGGTGGCGTAGAGGCCGGTGTCGTCCGCCGCCGTCGAGACCGGCTGGTCGCCTGTCTTCTGGGCGGCGCCCAACAGGCCGCTGGGCAGGACATGACGGTTCAGTGCGGCCCAGCCCTTCAGCACGTGGGGCAGATAGGCTTCTCGGTCCAGCAGGCCGTGATTGACGCCCCAGGCCAGGGCGTAGACGTAGAAGACCGAGCCGGAGGTTTCAGCCTCCGGATAGGCCCCCGGGTCCAGAAGGCTGGCGCGCCAAAGCCCGTCGTCTTGCTGCAGCTCGGCGATCCGTCCCGCCATCGTCTGAAACAGATCGACGTAGAAGGGGCGGCTCGGCAGGTCGGCCGGGACCGATTCCAGCCAGCGCGCCAACCCGCCCATGACCCAGCCGTTGGCCCGCGACCAATAGATGCGGTCGCCGTCGGCGTCGCGGTGGTCCTGGTCCTTGAATCGTTCGTCGCGCAGGAACAGGCGCTCCTCTGGGACCCAAAGCCGATCGGCCGTGCGCCGCCACTCCTTGTCGGCGGCGTTCAGATATTTGGGGTCGCCTGTGATGGCCGACATGCGCGCCAGAACCGGCGGCGCCATATAGAGGGCGTCGGCCCACCACCAGACCAGGGCGGGCGTCTCCTCCGCCCGCGCCAGATGGGGAATCTGCCAGTCCAGCCTCTGACGCAGAGGCATCAGAACGCCTTCCTGGCCGCGTCGCGCGTAAAGCTCTTCGTACAGATCGCCGATGGCGATGTCGTCGGCGTTCAGCAGGGTCTTGCCAGACCGGGCCCCGCGCAGGCTGTAGTTATAGTGGTCGGCGACGGCGCTGAGGAACCGCAGCGTCTTCGGATCTTCCGTCACCCGCGCCAGGCGCGCCGCCCCCACATAGAAGGTCGCAGCCACCCAGTTGGACGACATCTGCGTCAGATTGCTGCCGGTCGACAGAGCGATCGGCTCGGCGGCCATGGCGGCGATCTGGGACGAGGCGACATAGTCCACCGCCGCCATCGTATCGCGGCGGGAGGGCAGGCCAGCGGCTTCCGTATAGAGGGTCGGCCGGGGCCGCGGGCTCAGCCAGTCCGCCTCGACGCCGGGCGGCAGTGCGGCTGCGCTCGAGGCGATCGCCTCAGACGCGGCCGTGGCCGGGGTTTGGGACGCCGTCTGGGCCAGGGCCGGGCCGGTGAGGACGAGGGCGGTGGTCAGGCCGGTGGTCAGGGCGGTCGTCAGCGCCAGACGGGTGCGCGAGGGCAGGGGCATTGGCTTTCCTCCGGCGGCGCGTGAAGGCGTCGCTCTCTTCGTTGTCGTTTGCGCCGGCGCGCGTGGTAACCGGTGTCCTTCCTGTGCGGCGCACGGCCGCACGCGCCGCTTCGGCTTGCCAGGACCATACCGTCCGCTATCGTGAGACGGAAGAGCAGAATATGGGAATCGGCTTTCTGCGGTCAAATGGCCGCGCCCGTTTCCTCCCTCTGCAGAGTGCGAAAAGGCCCGCCATGAATCGTCGATCCCTTCTTCACCTCGGCCTGACCGGCGTCCTGACCTCGGCCGCGCCCGCCCTTCTGCCCGCCGTCGCCCGAGCGCAAGGCGGAAAAATTCATGATGCGGCGGACTTCGGCGCCGTCGGAGACGGCCAGACGATCAATACGCGCCCGATCCAGGCGGCCATCGACGCTGCGGCGGCCGAGGGCGGCGGCACGGTGGTGATCAGGCCCGGCCTCTACCTGTCGGGTTCGCTGTTCGTGAAGTCGGGCGTGACCCTGATGATCGGGCGAGGGGCGACGATCCGGGGCCTCAAGGACATCGCCGCCTATCCGATGATCCGGACCCGCGTGGCGGGGATCGAGATGGATTGGCCGGCCGCGCTGCTCAACATCTATCGTCAGCAGAATGCGAAGATCACCGGCGAGGGGCTGGTGGACGGCGACGGCCAGGTCTTTTGGGACAGCTATTGGGCGTTGCGGCGCGACTATGATCCGCGCGATCTGCGCTGGGCCGCCGACTATGACTGCCGCCGCCCGCGTCTGATCCATCTTTATGAGGCGGATCAGGCGGAGGTCTCGGGCCTCAATCTGGCGCGGTCGGGCTTCTGGACCGTCCACGTCTGCTATTCGCGCGACGTCACCGTTTCGGACCTGATCATCCGCAACAACATCGGCGGGCGCGGCCCGTCCACCGACGGGGTGGACATCGATTCCTCGGAACGCGTGCTGGTCGAGCGGTGCGACATCGCCGTCAATGACGACGCCCTGTGCATCAAGGCCGGGCGCGACTGGGACGGGCTGCGCGTGGCCCGGCCCTGCCGTCAGGTGCGGGTGAAGGACTGTGTCGTGCGCGACGCCTTGGCCGGCATGACCTTCGGCAGCGAAACCTCCGGCGGGTTCGAGGACATCGAGGTTTCGGGCCTCAGGATCGAATATCCGGTGCCGCTGGGGATCTTCTTCAAATCGGGCCACACGCGCGGCGGCGTCATCTCCAACATCCGCCTGCGCGACATCCATCTGCAGGACGTGCGCACCCTGTTCCGGGTCAACCTGAACTGGTACCCCAACTACAGCTACGCCCGGATTCCGCCGGGCGTCGCGGACGTCCCGGACTATTGGCGGGCGCTGGCGACGCCGGTGCCCCGCGACCGAGGCGTGCCGCGCATCCACGACGTCCGCCTGTCCGACATCAAGGCCGTGGGGGGCAAGGTTGGATTCGAGGCCGCCGCCTATCCCGAGGCGCCGCTGAAGGACTTCCTGTTCGAGCGCCTGGACTGGGACGTCCACGACGCCGGGACCATCGCCAACGCAGAGGACTGGCGCTTCGTCGACTGCAACATCGACACCCTGGACGGCAAGGCGCCGCGTGTGACGGATTCGGCGCGCGTCACGGGTCTGAGTGACAGGGCCTGAACCCAGCTTCCCACCGTCAGGCCAGGCGACAAAAAACGGGCCCGGAGCATTGCGCTCCGGGCCCAGTCAATTGCGCTGAAGAGGTCAGAGAGGGAAGGTCAGTACTTCCAGCGCAATCCCACGGCGATCTCTCGGCCGGTGTGGCGGTAGTCGGACACGCGGTCCGCCACATCGACATAGCGATCGTTGTATTCGTCGGTCAGGTTGATCCCTTCCAGGGAGAAGGTCAGGTTGGGCGTGATGTCGTAGGACATCGAGGCGTCCAGATAGACCGTGTCGTTCATGCCCTCCTCGGAGTTGCCGTTGCTGCCTGGGAAGGACATCAGATAGCTGCTGCGATAGGCGGCCGAGGTGCGCGCCTGGAAGGGGCCCTTCTCGTAATAGAGGGTGGCGTTGACCGTATTCTTGGACTGGCCCGTGAGGCGGTTCTTGCCGGCGGCGCCGTAATCGACCTCGGAGTCCACATAGGTGAAGTTGCCGATGAAACCGAAATTCGACCAGAAGCCAGGCAGGAAGGTGAAAGGCTGCTGATACTGAATCTCCAGCCCGTGCAGCGTGCCGCCCTGGCCGTTCAGCTTGCGCGTGACCTGGAAGACGTCCGTCGGGCGCGCCGCCCCCTGCAGCAGTTCGTCCGGCAGGCCCAGGTCGCTCCACACGATCGATTCCGTCACCGAGGTGATGAAGCTGTCGATGTCCTTGTAGAAGACGGCGGCGGCCAGCAGGCCCTCGTTCTGGAAGTACCACTCGACCGACATGTCGTAGTTGGTCGCGCGGAATGGATCGAGCAGCGGATTGCCGTAGGAGACGGTGCGGGTGGTGGGCGAAACGCCGCCGCCGGGGGTCAGATCGCCCAGCGAAGGCCGCGACATCACCTTGGCCGCGCCCAGCCGGATCACCAAGTCTTCGCGCGGCTCGATCGCCAGGTTGAACGACGGCAGAACGTCGTCATAGTCATTGTTGGCGGTGACGTATTCATAGGTCGGACCGGCCGGGGTGGTGATGGTCTGCCAGCCCTTGGATTCCACCTCGGTCCGGGCGTAGCGGACCCCGACGTTGCCCCGCACCGTCACGGCGCCCAGCTGGGTGTTGAAGTCGGTCTGAACGAAGACGCCCTGATCGGTTTCGTCCACTTCCCGCTCGCTGCGGTTGGGGGTCAATGGGTCGTCATAGACGCTCAGGAAGTCGGCGATCTTGCCGATGTCAGGCACGATGAAGTTGAGGCTGGAGCCCGCCGGCACGCCGATCTTGCCGTCGATGCTGACGATCTTGCCGATGGAGTCGACCCCGGTCAGACGGTCCGCGCCGACGGTTGCGGTGTTGGCCCGCGAAACACCGAAGTTGCTGAAACCATAGGTGCGGTATTCGCCGCCGAATTTGAAGGTGACCGCGTCGGACCAGTCGTATTCCAGCGCGCCGGCCGCGACCTGGTTGTCGAAGTCGCCGCCGCTGGTGCTGCGGGTCGCCTGGATCAGGGTGAAGTCTTCGCCCGAGGTGGTGTCGAAGCCGTAGTTGATCAGCGGCAGACGGTCGTCGCCTCGGAAGTCGATGGTGTAGCCGTCCACATCCGACTGCTCGAAGGCGTAGGCGACGTTCAGCGGGGTGCGAGCCTCCGACTTGTTGGCGCCCAGCTTCAGATTGCCGCGGAACCGGTCGGTGAAGTCGTGGCGGACGTTCAGCGAGGCCTGGGCGAAGGTGCTTTCATTTCGCGTGAAGCCGTTTTCCGACCGCACCAGGACATTGTCGAACACGCCGTAGGAGAAGGCGTTCTTGGAGGCGTCGATCGCATAGTCGCGCACGACGACGCTGTTCACCGCCGCGCGGCTGAAAGACCAGGCCTCCAGGTTCGGGCTTTCGAGTTCGGAGTTCAGGCGCGACCACAAAAGGTCCAGCGCCACCTCGGTGCGGGCGCTGGGCCGCCATTGAAGGGCGGCGGTCACGCCCAGGCGGTCCTCCTGGGTGTTGCCGAAGGTGTAGCGCGGAATGCGCGGATAAAAGGCGTTCAGCACCTCGGCGCGTTGGGCCGCCGTGGTGCAAGGGATGCAGCCGCCGAGGTTCTGACCCACGCCGTAGGGCCGGCTCGCGTCGCCCCGCTGCCAGCGGGTGGTGTTGAAGCTTTCCAGGATCGGCGACCGCTCGGAATAGGCGGCTGAGATCAGGGCGCCGAAGGTGCGGTCTTCATTGGTCCAACTCAACAGACCGGCCAGGCGCGGCACCGTCTTTTCGGACAAATCGTTGTAGGAGCCCTGGACCGACAGGGCCGAGTTGAGGCCGCTGCCGCCGAAGTCCATCGGCCGGCCGGTCTGCAGATCGACCGTGGCGCCTAGCGAGCCCTCTTCGATCTCAGCCGACTGAGTCTTGCGGACCTTGATGCTGTTGAACAGCTCCGAGGCGAACATGGAGAAGTCGAAGCTGCGGTTGCGACTGCCGCCGGACGCCGCCTGGGCTTCCAGGCCGTTGATGCGGGTGCGGGTGAAGTCCGAGCTCAGGCCCCGGACCGAAATGGTCGTGCCCTGGCCGTTCACCCGGTCGATGGTCACGCCGGGCAGCCGCTGGATGGCTTCGGCCAGGTTTTGATCCGGAAAATCGGCGATGTCCTCGGCCAGGATGGCGTCCACGGCGCCGGCCTCGCTGCGCTTGATGTTCAGCGCCTGCTGAAGGCTGGAGCGGAAGCCGGTGACGACAATGTCCTCGACCTGGGCTGCGGGCTGATCGGCGACCCCTGTCGGCACGGGCTCCTGCGGCGCCGTTTGCGCGACGGCCGGCAGCGCCAAAGACAGCGCCGCAAGGGATACGCCGACGGCGCACGAATTGCGGAGGTTGATCCGTTGCATCCTGTTCTCTCCCCATCCGGCGTCTGTGGCACCGGTGTCATTTCTTGGTATGGCGTCGCACATGATCGGACGCGCAACGTACCGTTTTGTGCAACAGCTTCTCGTATTTTGCAATACGTGGCGGATTTAGCCGGGCAAGACCGGCTTGCGCCCTCTCAATCTCGGGCGACAGAGGCCGCATAGACGTGATTGCGACCGTGCATGTTGGAGACGAACAGCACCCACCGTCCGTCCGGCGTGAAGGTGACGTTGGGCTCCAGCCGATAGTCGTGGCGGCCCATGTCCACCAGCCGCTCGGTCCGCAGATATTCGACCGAGATCAGGTCGTCCTGATCGCTTTCGGGGTCATGATCGACCACCGGTTCGGGGCGCAGAAGCACCAGCCATTTGCCGTCCGGCGCATGGGCGACCATGTCCGCGTCGCCGCCGTCGCCGGCGAAGAAGCTCCCGTCGGGCGAGCTGTTGAAGTGCACCGACCAGCTGTTCTGCTCCAGCCGGCGATAGACGCGCTTTCCGGTTTCCAGGTCCACGGACGCCACCCAGAAGACCTGACCCCGCGGCGTCTGCAGATCGTACAGGACCTGGCGTCCGTCAGGACTGAACCACTCGTGGCCGAAGATTTCGAAATTCATCGTCCGCTGGTGCAGTTTGCGCAGGTCCGCGCCGTTCGTCTTGATCGTCCACATGCGATCGACCCGGTGCCAGGGCCCTTCGTGCGAGAAGATGATGCGCTCAGGGTCTGTGGGCGAGAACTGCGGATGGTTCAGCCAGTCTCTGGCCGCATGGACGACGCGGCGTTCACCGGTGCGCAGATCAATGACGAACAACTCCATCGGCACGCGCGCGGCCCAGCGCTGAAGCATCCGCACGCCCTTGGCCTTGGCGAAGTTCAGCGGACGGCCGTCGGGGCCGACGGCGGCGTACTCGGCCTGTCCTGCGCGGCGATTGCGCGGATCGGCGGCGTCGGGCTGGAGCGGCGCGTCGCCATAGGCCACCGTCCCGACCACCAGGGTCTCGTCGGCGTTGATCGAACTGAACTGGCCCTGTTCGATCCGGGCCAGACGGCGGGTGCGGCCCGTGTCGATATCGACGGCGAACAGGGTGCGCGGCCGATCGGTGGGCTGGCCTTCGCCGGCATCAGAGACAGTATAGTAGGCGGTCCGCGTCTTGCGGCCCGTGACCATCAGGTCTGCGTCCGGGTCGGCCACCAGCACAGAGCGTCGAAAGCCGTTGTCGAGCTCGACCTTGATGATGCCCTGGGGCGAGGAGAAGAGCAGAACATCCCCCTGGGGCGTGAAGCTGTTGCGGTAGAAGTAGAGCTTGCTGCCGCCCTCGTCCCCGGACAGGCGCACAATGCGATGGCCGGTCTTGGGGTCGATCCAGTCGGTCGGAACCGGCCCCTCCCAGGTCGGCCAGGGCGGCGGCGCCTCGCTGGCCTGATGAATGGGCGGGGCGGTGTTGGGCGCGGGGAAGACCGGCGCGCCGGCCGGCCCGGCCTGGGTCGTCGCGGCCTGGGCCTGGCCGGCAAGCACGCCGGCGGCGGGGGCGGCCAACAGGGCCTTCAGGGCGGAGCGTCTGGAGGTCGTCATGGGGGCGATCCTGTCTTTCGGGTTCAGGGGGCGGGCGTCAGGCCTTCGACCCGCACGGTCCAGCCCTCCTTGGGGAAGCCGGGCGCATGGCCGCTGGACCCGTCCCATCCGGCGGCCATCAGGCCGACAGCCATGAGTAAGGAGCCGTTGGACGGGAAGTAGGTCTCCGCCGCGCGACGATAGCCGGGGCCGTCGGGATTGACGGCCATCCGGACTCCGCCGGCGCCGGCCGAGACGGGCACCAGCTCGTCGGCGTGCTCGTCCAGATGGACGCGCGGCGTCATGCCGGTGACGCCCCACTGATTGTTCTTCAGGTCCGCGAACAGCCAGTCCACGGCCTTGTCGGGTTCACCCAGCCGGGCGGCGGTCATGGCCATCATGGGGAAGTCCCATCCCCAGGTCTGGCGCACGTCCCAGTTCCGCTCCACCGCTTCGAAGGTGCGGCGCATGCCGGCCGGGTCGATGCGAGCGCCTGGGATGAAGCCGTACGCCATTAGGAAGGAGGGGTGGTCGCGGTTCTTGCATTGAGCCGCCGCAGCGTGTCTGCGGCAGGCGTCGGACATGGCGGTCTCCCAGAAGTCCGGCACGTTTTCGACCGGCAGATAGAGGCCGTCCTTGATCGGCGGCGGCGCCATCTTGGCCAGGGCCTGATCCCAGTCGGCGCGGCGGGCCTGGCCCTTGCGCTCGCGCCAGGCCTGCGCGGTTTCCAGCCCCCAACGGAAATACTCCACCTCGAAGGCGGGGTTCACCGTGGTCAGGGGATCATAATTTTCCTGCGCCGGAATCATCGGCGGTCCCAGGTTCAGCCGGCCGTCGCGTTCTATGGGCCAGGAGGCCAGGAGGTCGGCGGTGGCCTCGACCAATTCGCCGTATCGATCCAGTACGGCGGGATCCCTCTCAGATCGCCACACCAGCTCGGCCAGCAGGATCGGATGCGGCTGCTGCCACATGATGAAGGGCGAGACGAGGCTGGGGCTGTTGCGCCCCTCGGGTCCGACCATCTTGGGCCACCAGGCGCCCTTGACCCCGTGGCGGGCGGCCTCGGCGCGAGCCTGATCCAGATGGCCGACATACCAGGGCAGACTCCGCTCCAGCATGTCGGCATGGCCCCACATGGCCTGCCAGCCGGCGTGCCAGGGGTGCATTTCCAGGTGGAACTTGCCGTACCAGCTGTTGGAGAACAGACCCTCTTCCTGGGGCGGCAGTTCGCCGGCGCCGTTCAGGGCCGAGAGGTATTGCGACAGGACCACGCGGCGCTCTAACTCGGATGCGCGGGGATCGGTGGAACCGCTGAAATCCACGGCGCCGCCCTGGGTCCAGAAACCGTTCCAGTGGGCGGCCGTCGCCTGGACGCCGGCGCTGTAGGCCGGTGTCGCGGGCGCTCGGTCCTGCTGATCGAAGCGGACCATGACGGTCAGCCGGTCGCGACCGGCGGCGACCGCTCGAAAGGCGTCGGCGCCGGTTTGCTCGATCTCACCGGACGCGGTGATGCCGGAATAATAGCGGGTGTCGTCGAGGGTGCGGCGAATGCGGACGTCGCCCGCGTCTTGAGCGACAACGGTCAGGCTTTGGGCTCCCGAGGCGTCGAACGACGTCGGATCGGGATTGATGGCGGGGGCGACGCTTGGATAGCGGACCTGCACGCCCAGGCTTCGCGTGGAGACCAAGGGGGAGACGATCTCGACCATCACCATGTCCAAGGTCGGGTGGACGCGGGTGACGACCTCGACCGGCTGGCCGTCATAGGTAAAGCGGGTGGTCAGGGTCCCAGACCACAGGTCCAGCGTCTGGCGGGTATGAGCGACCTTGGCGAATTCCAGCGGCGCGCCGTCGGCGAAGGTCAGGCCGATGCGACTGAGAGAGAACCGATGCGGATTGGCCCGCAGCCAGGTGTAGGCGGGCTGGGTTTCGGCCACCGCCCACGACTTCATCCAGGCATAGGGTTGTTCCCCCCGTCCCGGCACGGGCACGTCGATCAGGCCGTCCTGTTCGGTATAGCCGTTCGGATTGGGAAAGCTGTGCCAGGCCCACTGCGCCATGGTCAGCAGGGGGGACAGTTCCGAATACTGTTCCGGAAAGGTCTGCAACCCCGTGATGTCGGCGGTGAAGCCCAGGTTCCCATTGCCCAGCATGATCGGCGCATGAGGGTCTATCGAGGTCAGCGTCACATTATGGCGCGTGACCAGGGCGTGTCGGTCGATCGGCGCGGCGGGCGCGACGGCGACGGGCGCGACTGTCTGGGCGCAGGCCGCAGTGGGGCCGGCCAGCAGGGTGAAGGCGAGAAGGGCGGCGCGGAAACCCATTACTTCGCCTCCGCCTTCAGCCCCAAGCCCGCGCCCTTCCATCCGTACCAGGCGACGACCGCGAAACAGACCGCAGGCATCAGGAAGGCGACGTTGGCGCCGTAGAGGTCGGCGATCCTGCCCATCGGCCACGGCAGCAGCACGCCGCCGCCGATCGCCATGACCATCAGGGACGAGGCGCGCTTGGTGGCGGCGCCCAGCCCGGTCGTGCCCAATGCGAAGATGGTCGCGAACATGGTCGACATGAAGAAGAAGACGGCGATCAGGGCGACCGGCGAGACGATATTGATCCCGGCCGCCACGACCAGGGTCAGGACGACATTGATCAGGCCATAGGCCGTCAGCAGGGCGCGCGGCCTGATCTTCAGCAGCAGGGCGGTGGCGAAGAAGCGGCCGACCAGATAGCCGATGGCCGCCAGCGACAGCATGAAGGCGCCTTGCTGCGACGTCAGGCCCTGCCAGTTGTGGGTCACCAGATTGATGAAATAGGCGCCGATGCCGACCTGGGCGCCGATATAAAGGGCCTGGGTGATCACGCCGGCGACGAAGTGCGGCTGTTTCGAGAGGGGCAGGGCGGGAACGTCGCCCTCGGCCGAGCCGTGGTCCGACAGGCCGGTCTCCGGCAGGCGGGCGCGCCAGACGGCCAGGGCGAACAGGATCACCCCGACGGCGATCAGGCCGTAGACGATCTGGATCGAGCGGGTCGCCCCGCCCAGAGCCTGGGTCGTCGTCGGGCTGAAGAAAACGGCGCCGCCGATCAGCGGCCCGAAGAAGACGCCCAGGGCGTTAAACGATTGGGCCAGGTTCAGCCGCTGAGACGCCTTGGCCGGATCGCCCAAGACGTTGACGTAGGTGTCGGCGCTGGTTTCCAGAATGCACAGGCCGGCGGCCAGAACGAACATGGATCCGACGAAGGGCAGGAAGGCCCCTGCGCCCGCCGCCGGGATGAACAGCAGGGCGCCGATCGCGGTGACCGCCAGGCCCGACACGATGCCGAACTTGTAGCCCCGGGCGTGCAGCAACAGGCCCGCCGGGATCGACAGCAGCAGATAGGCCCCGAAATAGGCGATCTGCAGCCAGGCGCTGTCGGCCTGGCTGATGCTGAGCGTCTCCTGGAAATGCTTGTTCAGCACGTCCAGCAGGCCATAGGCCAGGCCCCAGATCAGGAAGCAGGCGATGGCGAAGGCCAGCGGACCCTTCAAGGAACCGGCAGGCCCCGAAACTGAAGGCTGGGCCAGACCTCCGGGGGTGTGGGCGGCGTCGGTCTCGATGACCATTGGGGCTCTCCTGGTGTTTCTCGCGGGCCTGGCCGTCTTCTCGCGGCCTCGGCGGGTGGGGGTCAGATGCGGTAGATCGCCTCGGCGTTGGCGGCGAACAGGCGGTCGCGCTCTTCAGCCGAGAAGTCGGCCGTGATCGCGTCGAAGGCGGAATAGAAGGCGTCGAAGGTCCCGTGGACCCGCTCGACCGGGAAATCGGAGGCGAACATGGCCCGCTCGGTCCCGAAGGCGTCGATACACTCCAGGACGACGGGGCGGATGCTGTCGGGGGTCCAGGCGCGGTCGGTGATGCCGAGGCCGGAAATCTTGATCGAGACCTGGGGTTGGGCGGCCAGCAGGCGCAGCCCCCGCTTCCAGCGCTCCATTCCCGCCGCGTCACGGTCGGTCGGCAGTCCGGCGTGATTCACGATCATCGAAATGTCGGGGTGACGCGCGGCGATGATGGCGGCCGTCGCCATCTGCGACGGATAGAGCTGAAGATCGAACGACAGGCCGTGTCTGGCCAGCTTCGAAAGGCCCTCGACCCATTTCGGATCACGCAGCAGATCGCGCGGATTGTAGGTCTTCAGCGGGTCCTCGTGCCAGCAGACGATCTGGCGGATTCCGCGCACGTTCGGCCGCGCGGCGTGGGCCTCCAGCAAGGCGTCCAGATCGGGGTCCAGAAGGTCGGCGCCGGCGACGATGGCCTGGGGATGGCCCCTGGCGTCTGCCAGGGACTGAAGCCAGTCGGTTTCGGTCAGGTGCTGACCGACGGGCTGACCGGCCTCGACATGGACGATCTTGTCCACACGCCAGCCCGCCGTGTCGGCCAGGTAGTCGTCAAGCAGATAGTTCCTGTGCGCGATGGGGGACATATCCCCCGCGGGATTATTCGGCAGGGGATCGTCCTGAAGCCAGCCGTAGCGCGCCCGTGACAGGTCCCACAGATGGACGTGCGAATCGACGATGCGGAGATCCGAGCCCACGGCGTACACTCAGTAGGTCGTGCGCCCGCCGGACGTGTCGAACGTCGAGGCGGTGGTGAAGCTGCACTCTTCGGAGGCCATAAAGCAGACCATGGCGGCGCTTTCCTCGACCTCGCCCAAGCGGCCCATGGGGATTTTGGAGCGCATATAGTCGACCTGGCTCTGGGGCAGTTGCTCCAGGATCGGGCTTTCGAAGGTGGCGGGGGTCAGGCTGTTGGCGATGACGCCCTTGCCGGCCAATTCCTTGCCCAGAGACTTGGTGAAGCCGATCACCCCCGCCTTTGACGCCGAATAGGCGCTGGCGTTGGGATTGCCTTCCTTGCCCGCGACCGAGGCCACATTGACGATCCGGCCGTAGCCGTTCGCCAGCATGAAGGGCACGACGGCGCGGCAGCAGTAGAAGACGCCGTTCAGATTGATGTCCACGACCCGCTTCCAGCTGTCGATCGGAAACTCTTGCACCGGCGCGGTGGCGCCCGTGACGCCGGCGGAGGCGACCAGGATGTCGATGCGGCCGCCCAGGGCCGCGTTCGAAGTCTCGGCGGCCGACGCGACCGCCTCGGGATCGGCCACGTCCAGGGCCACGGTCGTCACGGCGCCGACCTCAGCTGCGGCGGCCTTAAGCGTGTCCGCGTTCAGATCCCACAGCACCACCCGGCCGCCCTCGGCGACGATGCGTGCGGCGGCGGCCTTGCCCAGGCCCGAGGCCCCGCCGGTCACGACGGCGGCCCGGCCTGCAAAACGTCCTTCATAGGCGCTCATGCGACCAGATCCCTGGACCAGGCGACCACGGCCTGACGCTGGCTGCCCAGCTTGTCGATGCCCAGCTCCATCACGTCGCCGGCCTTGAGGTAGAAGGGTTCGGGCTTCTGGCCCAGGCCCACGCCGGGCGGGGTGCCGGTGGTGATCAGATCCCCCGGCTCCAGCGTCATGAACTGGCTGACGTAGGACACGATCTCGGCGACGCCGAAGATCATGGTTCGGGTGTTGCCGGTCTGCATCCGCTTGCCGTTCAGGTCCAGCCTCATGTCCAGGTTCTGAACGTCGCCGACCTCGTCCGGGGTGACGATCCAGGGGCCGACCGGGCCGAAGGTGTCGCACCCCTTGCCCTTGTCCCAGGTGCCGCCGCGCTCGGTCTGGAAGGCGCGCTCGGACACGTCGTTGATCAGCACATAGCCGGCCACATGATCCAGGGCGTCGGCCTGTTCGACGTAAGACGCGCGCTTGCCGACGACGATGCCCAGCTCGACCTCCCAGTCGGTCTTCTCAGAGCCGCGCGGGATCACGACCGTGTCGTTCGGCCCCTGAAGACAGGAGACCGCCTTGGCGAAGACGACCGGCTCCGACGGAATGGGCAGGTTGGATTCCTCGGCATGGTCGGCGAAATTCAGGCCGATGGCGATGAATTTGCGCACCCCGTTCACCGGCACGCCGTAGCGCGGCTGACCTTCGACGAGCGGCAGGCGCTCTGGATCTATCGCCTTCAGCGCAGCCAGGCCTTCGCCCCACAGCTGGTCGGGCGTGATGTCGGCGACCACGCCGGACAGGTCTCGGATGCGGCCCTCCGCATCCAGCAGGCCGGGCTTTTCCTGGCCCCTGGGGCCGTAGCGAAGCAGTTTCATGAGACGGGGGGGACTCTCGATTAGCGGACGTAGGGGCGGTGCAGGGCGATGTCGCGGTTCAGCTCCACGCCGAAGCCTGGCGTGTCGGGAACCTTGAGCCTGCCGTTGACCGGCACGGGTTCGCCGATCAGCTGCGGATGGAACATGGGCACGACCTCGTCGGCGCCGGGGGCCATCATCAGGAACTCGGCGAAGGGGCTGTTATGGCGCGTGACCACAAAGTGGTAGGAATAGACGCTGGACCCGTGGGGGATCATCAGCACGCCCTTGGCGTCGGCCAGGGCGGAGATCTTCTGCAGTTCGGTGACGCCGCCGCACCAGCCGACGTCCGGCTGGATGATGTCGCAGCATTCCATCTCCAGCAGCATGCGGAAGCCCCAGCGGGTCGCCTCATGCTCGCCGGTGGTCACCAGCATCCCCTTGGGGGCGTTCTTCTTCAGCGCCTGATAGCCCCAGTAGTCATCGGGGCTCAGCGCCTCCTCGATCCACTTCAGACCCAGTTTGTGCGCCTCATGGGCCAGGCGGGTGGCGTAGTTCAGGTCCAGCGCCATCCAGCAGTCGAACATCAGCCAGAAGTCGTCGCCGCAGGCGTTCCGCATGGCCTCCAGCTCGGCGAGGTTCTTCTTCAGGCCCTCCTCGCCCTCGGCAGGGCCGTGGTGCAGGGGCATCTTGCCGCCGATGAAACCCAGTTCCTTGGCTTTGTCGGGCCGGGCGCCGGTGGCGTAGAAGGTCAGTTCGTCGCGCACGGCCCCGCCCAGCATGGCGAAGACCGGCTCCTGGCGCAGACGGCCCAACAGGTCCCACAGGGCCAGATCGACGCCCGAGATGGCGTTCACCACCAGACCCTTGCGACCGTAATACTGGGTGGAGAAATACATCTGGTCCCAGATCTTCTCGACCTCGGACGGATCGCGGCCTTCCAGGAAGCGGGCCAGGTGTTTTTCGACGATATAGGCGGCGGGTTCGCCGCCGGTCGTGACCGCGAAACCGACGACGCCGTTCTCGGCCTCGATCTCGACCACCAGCGTGCCCAGCACATTGATGCCGAAGCTGCGGCGGCTCTGACGATACTCGGGATATTTCGCCATGGGCGTGGCGATATGGTCGTCGATCCAGTGGCCGTCGCCCTGATCGTGATAGTCGGCGCCGCCGCCGGTCCCGTCGTTTTTAACGACGAAGGCGCGGACATGCTTGATCCGGGGCAGGCGGCTCATTGCGGACCAGCCAAAAAGCGGCGATCCGCTCCCATATTTCGGGATTTCACTGGCTTTCCTCCCTGCGACACGCCAAGGTTCCCTGCATAGCTTTGGACGACTTGCGCGTTTTGCTACATTCTGAGAATGAGGATTACGAAATGGGACGAACGGCGTCAATCAAGACCATGCAGGTCGCAGGTGAAGACGAGGCGGGGGCCAAGGCGTCCGGCAGCCAGACCCTGCTGCGCGGTCTGGATGTCATCGACGCCTTGATCGAAGGCTCTCTGCCGCTGGCCGAACTGTCGGAAAAGCTGGATCTGACCCGCAGCACCACCCACCGTCTGGCCTCGGCCTTGGTCGAGCGTCGTCTGCTGTCGTTCCGGCCGCGCGAGGGCTATTCCCTGGGGCCGAAACTACTGGAGCTGGGTCACGCCGCCAGCCAGCAGATGCATCTGCCGCGCGTCGCCCGACCCTGGCTGGAGCAGCTGTCGGCCGCCACGGACGACACCGTGCATCTGGGCGTGCTGGACGGCCGTCATGCCCTCTATCTGGACAAGGTGGCCGGACGTCGCCGCATCAACATCGGTTCGCGCCTGGGCGAACGTCACCCCATCGCCTCGACCGGCCTGGGCAAGGCGCTGATCCTGGACAAGACCGAGGCGGAGTGGATCGACTTCTACGCCGAGCCGGACGCCAAGTTCGACTCGGCCGCCCGCGCCGTCTGGCTGGAGCGGATGCGCGGCTATGCCCAGAAGGGCTACGCCTTCGATCTGGAGGAGAACGAAGACCAGATACGCTGCGTCGCCGCTCCGATCCGCTCAGTCGACGGCCGAATCGTCGCGGCCCTCAGCGTGTCCTCGGCCGCTCAATATATGTCCGACGCGCGGATGAGCGAACTGACCAAGACGGTGACGGAGGCCGCTGACGCCATCAGCGCCGACCTCGGCTGGTCGCCCAAAACCTGATCCAAACCCACAGAACCGCTGGAGCCCCCATGCTGCTTGAGAACAAGGTCGTCCTGATCACCGGGGCGTCGCGAGGCATCGGACGGGCGACCGCGATCGAGGCCGCGCGCCAGGGCGCCGACGTGGCGATCAACACCTATCGCGACGCCGAGGCGGCCGCCGAGGTCGTCGCCGAGATCGAGCGGCTGGGCCGCCGGGCCGTCGCCGTCGACGGCGACGTGGCCCTGCCGGACAGCGCCGCCGACTTCATCGACCGGTCGGTCCAGGCCCTGGGCCGGGTGGACGTCTTCGTCTCCAATGCCGGGATCTGCCCCTTCCACGCCTTCCTGGACATGCCGGTCGAGACCCTGCGTCGAACCATGGAGGTCAATCTGCACGGGGCCTATTTCATGACCCAGGCCGCCGCCAACCAGATGGTGAAGCAGGGCGACGGCGGGGCCATCGTGGCGATCAGCTCCATCTCCGCCCTGGTCGGCGGCGAGATGCAGACCCACTACACCCCGACCAAGGCCGGGGTTCACAGCCTGATGCAATCCTGCGCCGTGGCCCTGGGCCGATACGGCATTCGCTGCAACTCGGTCCTGCCCGGCACCATCGCCACCGACATCAATAAGGACGACCTGTCCGATCCCGCCAAGCGGACCTATATGGAAGGGCGGATTCCGCTGGGGCGGCTGGGTCGGCCCGAGGACGTCGCCTCGGTGGTCGCCTTCCTGGCGTCTGACATGGCGGGCTATATGTCCGGCGCCGCCCTGCTGGTCGACGGCGGGGCCTTCGCCAACTTTCAGTAAGACAGGCCCATGATCATCTCGTCGCCCAGCGATTACCGCGAGGCCGCCCGGCGCAAGCTGCCGCCCTTCCTGTTTTACTACATCGACGGCGGCGCCTATGCCGAACACACCCTGCGCCGCAACGTCGAGGACTGGAGCGACGTCGCCCTGCGCCAGCGGGTGTTGCAGGACATGTCCAGCCTCAGTCTGGAGACGCGGCTGTTCGATGAAACACTGCGCCTGCCGATCGTCCTGGCGCCGGTCGGTCTGACGGGCATGTACGCCCGGCGCGGCGAGGTGCAGGCGGCCCGGGCGGCGGCGTCGCGCGGCGTGCCCTTCACCCTGTCCACCGTCTCGGTCTGCCCCATCGAAGAGGTGGCGCCCGCCATCGACCGACCGATGTGGTTCCAGCTGTATGTGCTGCGCGATCGGGGCTTCATGAAGAACGCGCTGGAGCGGGCCAGGACGGCGGGGGTGAAGACCCTGGTCTTCACCGTCGACATGCCCACCCCCGGCGCCCGCTACCGCGACGCTCATTCCGGCATGAGCGGGCCCAACGCCGAGATGCGCCGCATGATCCAGGCCATGACCCATCCCGCCTGGGCCTGGGACGTCGGGGTGAGGGGCCGGCCGCACGACCTGGGCAATGTGTCCCGATATCTGGGCAAGGCGACGGGTCTGGCCGACTATATCGGCTGGCTGGGCGCCAATTTCGATCCGTCGATCTCGTGGAAGGACCTTCAGTGGATCCGCGACGCCTGGGAGGGCCCCATGATCATCAAGGGCGTCCTGGATCCCCAGGATGCGCGCGACGCCATGGCCTTCGGCGCCGACGGGATCGTCGTGTCCAACCACGGCGGGCGTCAGCTGGACGGCGTCCTCTCCTCGGCGCGGGCCTTGCCGGCCATCGCCGACACGGTTCAGGGCGACCTGAAGATCCTCGTGGATTCCGGCATTCGCAACGGCCTGGATGTGGCGCGGGCCTTGGCGCTCGGCGCGGACGCCGTGATGCTGGGGCGCGCCTTCATCTACGCCCTGGCGGCGTGTGGGCAGGCGGGCGTGGGTGACCTTCTCGATCTGTTCGAAAAGGAGATGCGCGTCGCCATGACGCTGACGGGAGCACAGTCCGTCTCCGCCCTGGATCGCACTCTGATCGTGGCGTGACGGCGCATGGCCCGCCCGACCGTGGGCGGTTGCGTCTCATGTTTCATTATGTAGAAGTGTTTCCCAAAATATTGGGAGTACGCTCGTGAGTTCTGTTTTTACCCGATCCTTCGCCGCCTTGGGGGCTCTGACCCTGGTCGCCATGGCCGGAGCGCCGGCTGAGGCCGAGGTTCTTCGCCTGAACACCCCGGCCGTCGGTCTGACCATTGATCGGATCGGCGCCCTGCCGGATGGGGAGCGCGGCGCCTGGGTCGAGTATTTGGCTCGTTCCCAGGCCCAGCATCTGGCGGACCGGGCGGCTCTGGCCGCCGAACTGCCGCCTGGCGCGATTCCGCCGCCGCCGCCTCAGGCTGTGGGGCCCAGCCAGTACAACATGCCTCTGGACCGACCGTCGGACTGGTACGGATCGGCGCAGGCCCGCCGGATCGCCGACGCCATCGTCAGCTTCCAGACGCCGGCCGGCGGGTGGAGCAAGAACCAGGATCGGACGATCGCCCGTCTGCCCGGTCAGCGGTTCTCGAACGACGCCGAGACCATGGAGCAGAATCCGGCCAATTTCGACGCGCCCGCGGACCGGTTCTGGACCTTCGTCGGCACCCTCGACAATGAGGCGACCTGGACGGAGATGCGCTTCCTGGCCAAGGTCGCGGCCCACGCCCCCGGCGCCCAGGGCGACGCCTGGCGCGCCAGTATCGAGCGCGGCGTACGTTATCTGTTGAACGCCCAATATCCGAACGGCGGCTGGCCGCAGATCTGGCCTCTGGAAGGCGGCTTCCACGATTCCATCACCTTCAACGACAACGCTGTCGCCAACGCCGCTATGCTGCTGCGGGACGTGTCGCAGGGACGCGAGGGCTTCGACTTCGTTTCGAATGATTTGAAGTCCCGTGCAGGGGAGGCGACGCACAAGGCGGTCGAAGTCATTTTGGCGGCCCAGGTGCGTCAGGGCGATCGCCTGCTGGGCTGGCCTCAGCAGGTGGAGCCGATGCGTCTCGTTCCGACCAGCGCCCGCAACTATGAGCCTCGCTCCATCGCCAGCGGCGAAACCACCGACATCCTGATCTTCCTGATGCGCGAGCCTAATCCTTCCGCCGAGGTCAAAGCGGCCGTGCGCGGCGCGGCGGCTTGGCTGGAGGCGGTCCGGGTCTACGACAAGTCGTTCGAAATGACGGATCAGGGCCGCAAACTGATCGAAAAGCCCGGCGCCGGTCCGATCTGGTCGCGCAACTATGATCTGGTGATCGGACGGCCGATCTTCGGCGACAAGGACCAGACCATCCACGACGACGTGAACGAGATTTCGATCGGGCGGCGCAACGGCTATTCCTGGTGGATCACCTCGCCGCAACGGGCGCTTGATCTGTACGCCGTCTGGTCGGCGGAGAACGGCTGATCGGGGGCGTCCGGCCGTCGAACTTTTTTCTCCCTCGTTCGGCGGCCTTTGACGGAAACGGCCGCGCCGCTCATCGTCATCAGATGGAGGGGCCTGTGGCGACCAGACTGAGCATTCCAAGCGAGGAGGCCGTGCGCTGGCTGGCGCGCGAGGTTCTGCCGCATGAGGCGGACGTCCGCCGCTGGCTGGCCCAGTCCTTGGTCGCCGCCTCCGAAACGGATGATGTGATTCAGGAGGCCTATTGCCGACTGGTCGATCTGGACGATCCAGGCCGCATCCGCAGCCCCCGCGCCTACTTCTTCCAGACCGCCCGGTCGATCGTTCTCGAACAGCTGCGCCGGCAACGCGTCGTCCGCTTCGAAACCGTGACGGAAATCGACGGTCTGAACATCGAGTGGGACGAACCGTCTCCGGAGCGTATTGCGGCCGGGCGCAAGGAACTTGAACGCGTGATGCAGATCATCAGCCGTCTGCCCGACCGATGCCGGCGCATCTTCGAGATGCGGCGCATTCTGGGTCTGTCGCAGCGGGAGATCGCACGCCGACTGGGCGTCAGCGAGAATGTGGTCGAGAACGAAGCCGCGCGTGGGCTGAAGGCGATCCTGGCCGCCCTGGCCGCCGAGGAGGCGCCGGCCATGACGAGGCGCAAGGCATGAGCGCTTCCGACCTGAATCCGATCGACGCGGAAGCGGCCGCCTGGGCGGTGAAGCTGGATCGCCCGTTGCCGGATCGCGAACGCTCGGCCTTGGAGGCCTGGCTGGCCCAGGATCGGCGTCACCGCGGAGCGCTGGCGCGAGCGCAGGCCGCCTATTGTCTAGCCGCCGCGCCCGCCCAGGCGGCTGAACCCGGGACGCCGACAGGGCGGCCGGCCCGGCGCTGGGTCCTGGCGGGCGCGGCCGGCTTGGCCGCCTCGCTGGCGGCCGGCGGCGTCTTCGTCTCGGCCCTGCAACGCCAGCGACTGTCCACTCGTCTGGGCGAGATCCGACGGGTGCCCCTGGAGGACGGATCTCTGGCCGCGATCAACACCGATACGGTGGTCGAGGTCAGCCTGAAGCCGCGCCGCCGCGAGGTCGCGATCGAGCGCGGCGAGGCCTGGTTCCAGGTCGCCAAGGACGCCGCCCGCCCCTTCGTCGTCGAGGCCGGCGCGGTGCGGGTGCAGGCGGTCGGCACCGCCTTTTCCGTGCGCCGCAAGAGCATCGGCGCCCAGGTCATGGTGACCGAAGGCGTCGTCGAGGTCTGGAGCGTCGACGACCCCGGCGGCGCGCGGCGGCGCGTCAAGGCGGGCGAACAGGTCTTCATCGGCGACAAGGCCGGCGCGACGCGTCCCGTCAGCCGCCCCCTGGAGGCGGAGCGCGCCCTGGCCTGGCGCGACGGTCAGGTGGTGCTTGACGGCGACACGGTCGCCGCCGCCGCCGCCGAGTTCAATCGCTACAACAGCCGCAAGATCATCATCAGCGACCCGGCCCTGGAGGGGCGCCGCGTGGTGGGCTGGTTCCGCACGAACGAGCCCGACAGCTTCGCACGGGCGGTCGCCGTCGCGCACGGCGCATCGGTCCAGGTTTCCGACACCGTCATCGTTCTGGGCGGCTGAAGAAGAAAAATGACGGGCGCGTGACGGAAAGTCCGCGCCTGAGCATCGCTTGAATGGAACCCTCGTCAGAAGGGTCCGGGAACAGGAAACAGATAAGGGAGGGCCTGCGCATGCCATTCGCGCCAAAATTCGACGCTCGCGCGTCGCTCATGATCGCCGTCAGCACCATCGCCCTGGCTTCGGCCGGAGCCGCCCACGCCCAGACGCGGCAGTTCAACGTGCCGGCCCAACCCGCCGCGACCGGGGTGCCGGCCTTCGCCCGGCAGGCGGATCTACAGCTCCTGGCGTCCTCCGACGCCGTGGCGGGGCAGCAGACCGGCGCGGTTCAGGGGGTCCTGACCGTGCAGCAGGGCCTGGACCGACTGCTCGCCGGCACCAACCTCGTCGTCGCGTCCAACGACGGACGGACCGCCGTCCTCGCCCGCGACACCCGCGTCGCCCAGGGGGATGAGACGCAGGATCCGGTCTCTGAAGTCGACTCGATTGTGGTAACCGGTTTCCGCGCCTCGCTCAGCAGCGCCCTGACGACCAAGCGCCGCGCCAACGGCGTCGTGGACGTCATCAAGGCCGAGGACATGGCCGACTTCCCGGACGCAAACCTGGCGGAGTCCATCCAGCGGGTGCCGGGCGTCTCCATCGCCCGCGACGCCGGCGAGGGCCGACAGATCACCGTGCGCGGCCTGGGACCGCAGTTCACCCGTGTGCGCATCAACGGCGTGGAGGGTCAGAGCACGGCCTCGGGCACCGACAGCTCGGGCGGCGCCAACCGCAACCGCGCCTTCGATTTCAACGTCTTCGCCTCGGAACTCTTCAACAGCATCACCGTGCGCAAGACGGCCTCGGCCGAGACGGAGGAGGGCTCGCTCGGGGCGACGGTGGATCTGCAGACCGGCCGGCCCTTCGACTACGCCGGCGCCAACCTGGTCCTGTCGGGTCAATACGGCTACAATGATCTGTCGCAGGAATGGGACCCCCGGTTCGCCGCCCTGGCCAGCAACACCTGGATGGACGGCCGCCTGGGCGCCCTGGTCTCGGTCGCCTACACCAAGCGGCGTCTGCTGGAGGAAGGCCACGGGTCCGGCGGCTGGCTGAACGGAACCGAGGCGGGCGGATACAATCCGGCTTCACCCTTCGCCGATGCGCGCCGGGCGGACGTCTATTCGCCGCGCTTTCCCCGCTACGGCCGTCTGACCCATGATCAGGAGCGGCTGGGCCTGACGGGTTCGCTGCAGTTCCGCCCGCAGGAACAGACGCTGATCAACCTTGATCTCCTCTATTCCGATTTCAAGGCGACGCGTCAGGAGAACTGGCTGGAAGCCCTGTCCTTCGCCCGCAACGCTTCCCAGGGCGGCCGGCCTGAAATCATCGTTCGCGACGGCGTCATCGATGCGAACGGCGACATGGTCTATGGTCTGTTCGACGACGTCGATGTGGAGACCGAAACCCGCTTTGACGAGCTGGACACCAAATACACCCAGGCGACGCTGAGCCTGGAGCACGACTTCAGCGATCGCTTCCGGGTGAAGGGTCTGGTCGGCTACTCCAAGTCGGACTTCGACAATCCGATCCAGACCACGGTCATCCTGAACCGCGAGAATTCGGACAACTATTTCTACGACTACCGTGAGAACCGGAACGCGCCGCTGATCGGCTTCGGCTATGATGTCACCGATCCGCTGGCCTATAATTTCGGCGCCGCCCGCTCGGAGATCCGTCTGCGGCCTCAGGGCGTGACCAACACCATCAAGACGGCCCAGTTTGACGCCGGCTATGATTTCAATCCGTCCCTGACCCTGAAGGCCGGCGTCAACTACAAGGAATATGAGTTCGATTCCTGGGCCTTGGCGCGGGTCAATGAAGGCGTGGTGCCCCAGTTGCCGGCCGGGGTGACCCTGGCCAGCCTGACCGAACTGGTCAGCGGCTTCGGCCGGAACCTGGATGCGCCGGCCGGAACGGTCACCAGCTGGATCGCGCCGAACCTTCAGGCCTTCGCCGACCTGTTCGACATCTACAGCAACACGGGCCTGTTCGAGCTGAGCGGGGCGTCCAACAGCAATGCGCGCGGCAATATCCGCAGCGTGACGGAGAAGGATTCGGCCGCCTATCTGCAACTGGACTTCACCACCGAACTGGCCGGCGTGCCGATCCGCGGCGACGTGGGCGTGCGCTATGTGAAGACGGAACAGAGCTCGACCGGCTATCAGCTGGTCGCCGGAGCGGCGCAGCAGACGACGGTGGACCGCGACTATGACGACGTCCTGCCCGCCCTGAACGTCACTGCTGAAGTGACGCCGGACTTCCTGGTCCGCTTCGGCGCGGCCAAGGTCATGACCCGTCCGAACCTGGGCAGTGTCACGCCCGGCGGCAGCCTCAGCACCGTGGGCGTCTTCAGCGTCAGCTCGGGCAACCCCTATCTGGACCCCATCCGGGCCACCACCTACGACCTCTCGGCTGAGTGGTATTTCGCGCCGGAAGCCCTGCTGTCGGTCGGTCTGTTCTACAAGGACATCGACAGCTACATTCAGACGTCCAGGACCTCGCGCCCGTTCAATGAGTCGGGTCTGCCGCTCGAACTGCTGAACGGCCTGGGGGTCTCGCCCAGCGACGTCTTCCTGTTCAGCCAGCCGGTCAACACCGAGGGCGGTCCGCTGAAGGGGATCGAAGTCAGCTACCAGCAGCCGTTCAGCTTCCTGCCGGGACCCTTCGACAATCTGGGCGCCATCTTCAACGTCACCCTGGTCGATTCCAAGATCAGCTATATCTCGTCGCGGTCCCCGACCGGCTTTGTCGAGAACGACCTGATCGGCCTGTCGAAAACGGCCTATAACGCCACCCTCTATTACGAGGACGATCGGTTCAGCGCCCGCGTCTCGGCCGCCTATCGCGACCGCTATCTGACGGCCGTGCCCAGCGGGACCAGCACCAACGACATCGACGGGGTGCGCGACATCGTCACGGTGGACGCCTCGGCCTCCTACGCCCTCAACGACCGCATCAAGCTGACGTTCGAAGGGCTGAACCTGACCGACGCTTTCAACGAGCAATATACGGACAGCCGTCGCGACAGCATCTACGTCTATTCGCACACCGGCCGGCAGTACAACTTCGGCGTCCGCTACAGCTTCTAGTCATCCTCTCCCCTCCCGAGGATGGGCGTCGGCCGGTTCGCCGGTCGGCGCCCGCTTTTCATTCGGAGACGCCATGAACCCGCTGCTTCATCGTCGTTCTGTCCTGGCCGCCGGCGCCGCCTTGCCGCTCGCGACGGTCGGTCCGCCCGCCTGGTCGAGGGCGCGGGCCTATGATGCGGTGGTCGCCAAACCCGCCTCGGGGCGGACCTTCGCCGCCCCGGCCTATCCCAGCCTGTCGGCCGCCATCGCCGCCGCCCCGGCGAACGGGACGCGGCCGTTCCGCATCCTGATCACGCGCGGGATCTGGACCGAACAGGTGGTGGTGGACAAGCCCTTCGTTCATCTGATCGGTGAAGACCGCAGCGGTTCAGTGATCAACCACCTAGCCGCCTCCGGACTGGCGGCGCCGGACGGGCGGCCCTGGGGCACCTTCCGCACGGCGACTCTGTTCGTCCGCGCCCCGGATTTTCACGCCGAGACCCTGACGATCAACAACGCCTTCGACGGCCTGGCGGAGATGACCAAGTCGAACGGCCTGCACTCTCACAACGGCGCCGGTCCTCAGGCGGTCGCCCTGATGATGGACAAGGGCTCCGACCGGGCGGTGGTGCGCGCCTGCGACATCCTCAGCTATCAGGACACCCTGTTCCCCGATGCGGGATCGACCCTGTTCGACCGTTGTCTGATCACGGGCAGCTATGACTTCATCTTCGGCGGCGGGCGCGCCTGGTTCGAAGGCTGCGAAATCCGATCGCGCACACGTCCGGCCGATCCGATCGAGGGTTACGTCACCGCGCCCAGCACCCCGATCGATCAGCCGTTCGGCTTCGTCTTCAAAGACTGCCGGTTGACCAAGGACGCCGATGTTCGTCCGGGCTCCGTCTTCTTGGGCCGACCCTGGCGGCCGTCCAGCGCCTTTCCCGATGGGCGATACGGCGATCCCCGTTACGTCGGCGCGGCCGCCTTTGTGGACTGCTGGATGGACGACCACATCGCCCGGGAGGGCTGGACGGAGATGTGGTACACGGGGCGCGACGGCAATCCGCGCACCATGCTTCAGCCGGAGGAGGCGCGCTTCGCGACCTTCGGCTCGACCGGACCGGGCGCCGCCGACTTCGGGAGGGGGCGCCGCCTGTCTGTAGACGAGGCCGGGCGCATCACGCGATCAGCCGTGCTGGGCTGATCGCCGCAGCCTGCGGTCTGGCCGGCGCATAGCGGGCGGTCATCTCGGCGCAGAAGTCTGCGAACTCTTCGGCGACCTGCGGCGGGCTGGTGTGGTGGGGCTCCAGGCCGCGATGCTCGGGCGTGAAGCAGAAGGTCACGGTCACGTCGAAGTCGGCTAAGGTCGCCATCTGCCGGTCGAACCAATCCAGGGCGCCGTCGCGATAACGGTCCGCCCAGGACAGGCCGGTGCGCAGCCGACGCACGCCCAGATCCTTCAGCCATCGGACCGCATCGTCCAGCCTGTGATCCTGGAAGTGAAACCACTGGCAGACCCCCATGTCGGCCGCATAGGGCCGGAAGGCCTCCAGCGCCGGCTTGGGCGAGCCGTCCTCGCGCAACAGGCCCATGTGGAAGTGCCGGTAGTAGGACGACCCCTCAGCCTCCCGATGCCGTGTCGTGGCCTCCCAGGTGCGGGGCAGGTCGTACAGGCTGTACCAGTGGAGGCGGGGCGCCTTGCCGATCAGCAGTTCGGCGGTCTTTTTCACACCCCAAGCCTGGACCTCTTCGGAGCCGAAGGCGGAGACCCCGACCTCCGTCACCCAGACCGGCTTGTCGGTGACCGCCTTGATCTCGTCAATTCGCGCGGGCCATTCGTCGATGGGCCACAGGTTCCAGTCCAGGGGAAAACCATGGACGGCGACCACGTCGATCGCCTCCATCACCCCCATCTCCTCCAGTCGCCGAACGAAGGAAGGGTCGATGGGGGACATCCCGCCCAGGACGCGGGTCACCGTGGAGTTCTCGGCCCGGACAGCGGCCCCGGCCAGCCGCGTCATCTCGGCGAAACGCGCCCATTCGGGGTCCAGCAGGGGGTCCCAGTGGGACTTGTTGTTCGGTTCGTTCCAGATCTTGACGGCCTCGATCATCGGCGCGGCTCCTTGGTCTTGTCATGGCCGTTGAGGGGCGAGCGGGCGGGATAGACGGCGCCGGCCTCGGTCGGTCGTTCTGTGCGGCGACACAGGAAGACTTCCTCCTCCGGTCGATCCAGCACCTGGAACCCCGCGCTACGCAGCATGGCCGCGCTGGCCGAGGCGTTGGGCGCCCACCAGTTGGTCCAGTCCCCGGCGTAGCGGTGCTCGATGAAGTGCAGCTTCGGATAGTCGGGCCGGTCGAAATGGGCCGTCTGGCTGAAGTCGTAGTCGATTTCGGGTTCAAAGATGTCGTTTGCGCCGCGTTGCATCGACTGGAACAGAAGCAGGTCGTCGGCCACGTGCTCGTGGATCAGGTCCAGCGCCAGCAGCGGGTGGCGCAGGTGGTAGAGGACGCCCATGAAGATGACGAGGTCGAACCGTTCGCCGAGTTTGGCCAGGTCGTAGACGGACAGTTTGCGGAACTCGATATCCGCGTCTTCGACCTCGGCGGCGAGCCGCGCCTGGTCCAGATAGCGGTCGTCGAAATCGACGCCCAGCACCCGGTCCGCCCCCCGCCGCTTCATCTCCAGCGAGTAGAAGCCGGCGTTGCAGCCGATATCGAGCACGCTGCGGCCGCTCAGATCATCGGGGATCACATGGGCGAAGCGGGCGAACTTGTTGGCGGGATAGTCGTGGAGGAAGTGATCCGGCGCGGTGCGAACCCCCTTCAGCTCCATACTGTGAAACCAGGGGCCGAGTTCGGCCACCCGAGCGCGAACCTGCGCGGCGCTGAGTTCAGCCATGAGGAACCTCATTCAGGCGAAGAAGGGACAGGTGTTCCGGCGTCGCCGAGACGGTGGTGATCGAGCCCGGCGCGATCTCGAACCGATCGTGGTGTCGCAGCGAAAGCCCCAGAGTCAGGGCTACGACCGACTTGATCACGTCGGCGTGGCTGACCGCCGCCACGGCTCCGGCGTCGGCGGCCGCCATCGTCTCCAGCCAGCGGGACAGGCGGCCTTGGACCTCCAGCATCGACTCGCCGTTCGGCGCCCGCCCCTGGTCTCGAGCGGCGTTCCACCGGCGCCATTCAGGCAGGGCGTCCAGTTGGGCGAAATCCCGGCCGGTCCAGTCCCCGAAATCAATCTCGTTCAAGGCGGTTTCCTCTTCGAGCCGCCCAGAGTGGGCGGCGGCTATCACGGCGGCGGTCTCTCGCGTCCGGTCCAGGGGGCTGGTCAGCACCCGATCAAGTCGGGGGAGGACGCGCGCCAAAGCCTCGGCTTGACGTCTTCCTGTGTCGCTCAGACCCACGCCAGGGGTGCGTCCGCAAAGCCGTCGGGACACAAGATCGTGGGTTCCGTGTCGGATCAGGTGGATGATCGTCACGAGACCAGGCGAGCGGCGCGCGGGGCAGGGGCGGGCTCCTCGCCGCGGACGAAACGCAGCGTCCGTTCGCGCGCCTCCTCGTCCGTGAACTGTTCCGGGGGGGATTTCATGAACCAGCTGGACGGCCCGATCAGAGGCCCTGACACGCCGCGATCCATCGCCACCTTGGCGCATCGGACGGCGTCGATGACGACGCCGGCGCTGTTGGGACTGTCCCAGACCTCCAGCTTGACCTCCATGCTGATCGGCACGTCGCCGAAGGTGGTGCCCTCCAGACGGATGTGCGCCCATTTGCGGTCGGTCAGCCACGGGACGAAATCACTGGGGCCCACATGGACGTCGTCGTCGGCCAGGGGCGTCTCGAATTGACTGGTGACCGCCTGGGTCTTGGAAATCTTCTTCGACGTCAGTCTTTCGCGCTCCAGCATGTTCTTGAAGTCGGAATTGCCGCCGAAGTTGAGCTGATAGGTGCGATCTACGCGCACGCCCCGCTCACGCATCAGATTGGCCAGAACCCGGTGGACGATGGTGGCGCCGACCTGACTCTTGATGTCGTCGCCGACGAGCGGCAGTCCGGCGTCGCTGAACCGCTTCGCCCAGCCTGGGTCAGAGGCGATGAAGACCGGAATGCAGTTGACGAAGGCGCAGCCGGCCCGCAGCGCCTGTTCGGCGTAATATTCGGTGGCCTTTTGCGATCCCACGGGCAGGTAGGAGACCAGCACCTGGGTTCCGCTGTCGCGTAAGGCCTGGGCCACATCGACGGGGGGAGCGGCGCTCTCTTCCAGGTCGTCGATCGTGTATCGGCCGATCCCGTCTAATGTCGGTCCGCGCTGGACGGTGACGCCGGAGGGGCCGGGGGAGGCGAAGCGGAAGGTGTTGTTCGGCGGGGCGAAGATGGCGTCCGACAGGTCGCGGCCGACCTTGGCCGCATGGATGTCGAAGGCGCTGACCATCTCCATGTCTTCGATACGATAACCGCCGAGTTCGACGTTCATCAGCCCGGGCGGAGGGGCGTTGCTGGGGGCCGCCGCGTAATGGGCCAGGCCCTGCACGAAGGACGAAGCGCAGTTGCCCACGCCCACGACGCCGATCCGAACGGATTTTCGCTGCATTGGCTGGTCCCTTCGCCGTTCCGCGACCCGATCGGCCGCAGCAAGAGGAAGGATCTACAAAGCTCCCGGTTCCGTGAAATGGCCAAGTATCCGTCAGATCAAGGATCGAAGCGGACGATATATGTTCTTGTGTCGAATTTTGAACATTGAAAGAAAAGGCGGAAAGGGAAGTGCTAGCGCAATATGTTCAAAATTGAACGCTCCGAATATCGGAACAGATGGGTAGAAGAAGCTGTTGCTCGGGTGAACCTGCCGGAGCTGCACCATGTCCGAAGCGAACCGCCTGACTGATCATGACGACATCCGCGCCTGGGCCGAGGCCCGCGGCGCCAGGCCTTCTCGCGTGGCCAGCACGGCCGACGCCGACGGCGGCGGGGTGCTGAGGTTCGACTTCGGCGACAAGGAAGAGGCGCTGGAGGAGATCTCCTGGGACGAGTTCTTCCGCATCTTCGAAGACAGCGACCTGGCCTTGCTTGCGCAGGACCATACGAGCGGCGGCGAGATGAGCCGCTTCTCCAAGTTCGTGCAGCGCTGAGCCGGAGATCCCCATGGCGAACACTGTCCTGATCACCGGCGGCGCGGGCTTCGTCGGCCGTCATCTCGCCCGATCCCTGCTTGAACAAGGCCACAGGGTGAGGGCGCTGGACAGCCTGATCGAGCAGGTTCACCCCACTGGCGCGCGGCCCGACGAACTGGACCCCGAGGTCGAACTGGTGGTCGGCGACATTCGCGACGAGGACCGGGTCCGGGCGGCGCTTCAGGGGGTGGACAAGGTCGTTCACCTCGCCGCGGAGGTCGGCGTCGGCCAGAGCATGTATGCGATCGACCGCTATACCTCGGTCAACGATTACGGCACGGCGGTGCTGTTCCAGCAGTTGATCGACCAGCCCGTGCAGCGGGTGGTCGTCGCCTCCTCAATGAGCATCTACGGCGAGGGCCTGTACCGCACTGAAGACGGCGATCTGCGTCAGGAGGTGGTGCGCGGCGCCCGCAACCCGGACGGCTCATGGGACCCCACGGACGACCAAGGGCGGGCGCTGATCCCCGTGCCGACGCCAGAGACCAAGTCGCCGGCGCTGAAGAGCGTCTATGCGATCAACAAGTTCGTTCAGGAACGGCTCACCCTGACCCTGACGGCCCAATACGGGATGGAAAGCTGCGCCCTGCGGCTCTGGAACATCTACGGGCCGGGGCAGGCCCTTTCCAATCCCTACACCGGCGTCCTGGCCATCTTCGCCTCCCGCATCGCCAACGGTCAGGCGCCGATGGTGTTTGAGGACGGCCGTCAGAGGCGCGACTTCGTGCATGTCTCGGACGTGGCGCGCGCCTTCCTTCTGGCGCTGGAGAAGCCGGACGCGAATGGGCAGGTCTTCAACATCGGCTCTGGGGAGGACCGCACCGTCGAGGACGTGGCGCGGCTGCAGGCGGCCTCGATGGGGCGGCCGGATATCGAACCCCTGATCACCAACAAGGCCAGGGCGGGCGACATCCGCCACAATATTCCCGATCTGACGAAGGCCCGCGAGGAACTGGGCTATGAATCGCTTCAGGACTTCGCGGCAGGTCTTGAGGAACTGGCCGAATGGGTGGCGCGCCAGGAAGCCCAGGACCGGGTCGATCAGGCGCGCGGCGAGCTGGAACGTCGGGGGCTGGTGGCATGAGCCGGGTCCTGATCACGGGCGGCGCCGGTTTCATCGGCTCCAACCTCGCCGACCGCCTGGCCGGCCAGGGTCATGAGATCGTGGTGCTGGACACCCTGGCGCGGCCGGGGGTGGAGGGAAACCTCAAATGGCTGCTGCTGCGCCACGGCGCACAGGTCCGGCATCTGGCGGCTGACGTCCGCCAGGCCGAGGCGGTCGAGACGGCGGTCGCCCAGGCGGACGTGGTCTTCCACCTGGCCGCCCAGGTGGCGGTGACGACCAGTTTGGCTGATCCCCGCAACGACTTCGACGTCAATCTGGTCGGGACGCTGAACGTCCTGGAGGCGGCGCGCCGGCGACGCACTCCGGTCGTTTTCGCCAGCACGAACAAGGTCTACGGCGACCTGGGCGACATCGAGCTGGGCGTTCAGAACGAGGCCTGGCTGCCGACGGATGCGGCCCTGCGGACGCGGGGCGTGGACGAACGGCGGCCGCTGGACTTCCACACGCCCTACGGCTGCTCCAAAGGCGCGGCCGATCAGTATGTGCTGGACTACGCCCGCAGCTACGACGTGCCGACCTGCGTGCTGCGGATGAGCTGCATCTACGGTTCCCGTCAGATGGGTACGGAGGACCAGGGCTGGGTCGCCCATTTCCTGATCCGGGCGCTGGAAGGCGCCCCGATCACCCTTTACGGCGACGGCCGGCAGGTGCGCGATATTCTGGACGTGTCCGACGCTGTCGACGCCTATGTCGCGGCCTGGGAGCGGATCGAGGCCGTGTCGGGCCGCGTCTTCAACCTGGGCGGCGGGCCCGAGAACGCCGTCAGCCTGAGGGGATTGATCGCTCATATCGACCGACTGCTCGGTCGCACGACCGAACTGCAGTTTGAGGACTGGCGGGCCGGGGATCAGCGCTACTTCGTCGCCGACGCCACCGCAGCCCATCGGGCCCTGGGGCTGGGCGCGGTCAAGTCCTGGCGGTCGGGCGTGTCGGACCTGGCGGACTGGCTGCGGGCGGAACGGCGACTGGACGCCCGCATCGGCTCGGCGGCGGCATGAATCTGGTCCCCCGTCACGTGCTGATGACCACCGACGCCGTGGGCGGCGTCTGGACCTATGCGCTGGATCTGGCGGAAGGCCTGTCGGCGCGCGGCGTCCGCATCACCCTAGCCGTGTCGGGACCTGCGCCTCGTCCCGCACAGCGACGAGCCGCCGAACAGATTGGGGGGCTCACGCTGGTCGAGGCGGGGGGGACGCTCGACTGGCTGGCGGACGGTCCCCGCCCGCTGGACCAGACGGCGCGGGCCCTGCGCGGTTTGGCGGCTCAGAACGGCGTGGATCTGGTGCACCTTAACAGCCCCGCCTTGCGGGGCGACGAGGACTGGGGCGCGCCCGTGGTCGGGGTTTGTCACTCCTGCGTGGCGACCTGGTGGGACGCGGTGCGCGGAACGGCCTTGCCGGAGGATTTCGTCTGGCGGACGGAGCGGCTCGCCCAGGGTTACCGGCGTTGTGACCGTCTGATCGCCCCCAGTTTCGCCTTCATGCAGACGACGGCGGCGCGCTACGGCGTCCTGCCCGCTACGGTTCGAAACGGCCGCCGTCCCATTGGAACCCGCCCGGTTCCCCGGCGCCGGCAGGTTCTGACCTCGGGCCGGCTGTGGGACGAGGGCAAGAATATTGCGACCCTCGAACGGGCCGCCCGACGGATGCGGGGCCGGGTCGAGGCCGCCGGTCCGCTTGAGGGGCCGAACGGTCAGTCGGTTCATCTGGACCGGATCCAGGCCCTGGGCGCGCTGAGCCCCACCGACTTGCAGCAAAGGCTTCGACTGGCGTCAATATTCTGCGCCCCGTCGCTTTACGAGCCCTTTGGGCTGGGCATTCTGGAGGCGGCCCAGGCGGGATGCGCCCTGGTCTTGGCCGATATTCCGACCTTCCGCGAGCTTTGGGAGGGGGCGGCGCTGTTCGTCTCTCCGCAAGACGACGCCGCGCTGGCGGTCGTTCTGGATGAACTGCTGGAAGACGCCGACCGCGCGCGCCGCCTGGGACGGCTGGCGGCCGAGCGCGCCGAACAGTTCAGCCTCGAGGCCATGGTCGAGGGAACCCTGGCCGTCTATGCCGAGGCCTTGGCCCAGCGCGCCCCCTTCGGGGAGGCGGCGGCGTGAAGATCGTCTATTTCACCCATTCGCTGGAGTCGTGCTGGAACCACGGCAATGTGCATTTCCTGCGGGGGGTGCTGCGCGAACTGATCGCCCGCGGCCATCAGGTCGAGGCGTGGGAGCCGCACGACGCCTGGAGCCGCGCCAATCTGGTCGCGGACCATGGCGAAGAAGGACTGGCACCCTATCGGCAGGCCTATCCCGAACTGGTCAGCCGCCGCTTCCATCCGCCCCTTGATGTGGATCGGGCGCTGGACGGGGCGGACCTGGTCATCGTGCATGAATGGAATGATCCGGCGCTGGTGGCGGCCGTCGGTCGCGCGCGGGGGCGGGGCCGCTTTACTCTGTTGTTTCACGACACCCACCACCGGGCCGTCAGCGAACCGGAGGCCATGCAGGCTTTCGACCTGTCGGAATATGACGGGGTGCTCGCCTTCGGTGAGACCCTGGCGGCGGTGTACCGCCGATGGGGCTGGGGCGATCGCGTCTTCGTCTGGCATGAGGCGGCCGACGTCCGCCTGTTCCATCCTCCGCTTGAGCAGCAGGGCCGGGAAGGACTGGTCTGGGTCGGCAACTGGGGCGACGGGGAGCGGACTGCGGAGCTGGAGCGATTTCTGTTCGCCCCGGCGGCGGCGAGCGGCCTTGCCCTTGATCTCTACGGCGTCCGCTATCCCGAGGCGGCGCGGCGCCTGCTGGACCGCTACGACGTCCGCTATCACGGCTGGCTGGCCAATGCGGCCGCGCCGGGGGTGTTCGCACGGCGCCTGGCGACCGTTCACGTCCCGCGCCGCTTCTACGTCGAGACGCTTCCGGGCATTCCGACCATTCGCGTTTTCGAAGCCCTGGCCTGTGGAATCCCCCTGATCAGCGCGCCGTGGACGGACAGCGAGGGCCTGTTCGAGGTCGGTCGTGACTTCCTGATGGTGCGGTCCGGCAGCGAAATGGCCTCGGCGCTCCGGGCGGTCAAGTCGGACGCAGGCCTGCGCGCGGAACTGACCGACCACGGACTGGCTGCAATCCGCGCCCGCCACACCTGCGCACACCGGGTCGATGAACTGATGGCGGTGCTGGGGCGGCTCGGCGCGCCCGCCGCAGATCCCGTTCCAACCTTCCACCCCGTCATGGAGATTGCGGAATGAAGATCGCCTTTTACGGCTCCAGCCTGCTGTCGTCCTACTGGAACGGCGCGGCCACCTATTATCGCGGCCTGCTGGGCGCCTTGGCCGAACGCGGATGGGACATCCTGTTTCTGGAACCCGACGCCTTCGACCGGCAGCAGCATCGCGACATTGATCCGCCTGACTGGGCCGAGGTGGTGGTGTGGGACAACACCGTCGAAGGCTGCAAGACAGCCATGGCGCGCGCCGTGGAGGCCGACGTAGTGGTCAAGGCTTCCGGCGTCGGCGTGTTCGACGACGTCCTGCTGGGCGTATTCGACTTGGCGCGCCCCGACGCCCTGACCGTCTACTGGGACGTGGACGCCCCCGCCACCCTGGCGGAGGTGAAGGCCGCGCCCGATCATCCGCTGCGGCGGGTCCTGCCGCAGATCGATCACGTCCTGACCTATGGCGGCGGCGCTCCGGTCGTGCAGGCGTTCCAAGCGCTCGGCGCCCGCGACTGCCGTCCGATCTATAATGCACTCGATCCCGCCACCCATCATCCCGTCCAGTCGGACCCCGCCTTCTGCGCGGACCTCGCGCTCCTGGCCAATCGACTGCCGGATCGGGAACGCCGAATCGAGACCTTCTTTCTGGAGCCCGCCGCCGCCCTGCCGCAACGCCGCTTTCTGCTGGGCGGCAACGGCTGGGCCGACAAGGCCATGCCGGCAAATGTCCAGACCATCGGTCATGTGGGCACGGCCCAGCACAACGCCTTCAACTGTACGCCCCTGGCGGTGCTGAACGTCGCCCGCGACAGCATGGCCGAGGTCGGCTTCTCGCCCGCCACGCGGGTGTTCGAGGCCACCGGCGCCGGGGCCTGCCTGATCACCGACTATTGGGAAGGCGTCGAACAGTTTCTGAAGCCGGACGTCGAAGTGCTGGTGGCGCGCGACGGCCAGGACGTGGCGGCGCATCTGGCCGCCCTGACGCCGGAACGGGCGCAGGCCATCGGCCGGGCGGCGCGCGACCGCGTCCTGGTGGACCATACCTACGCCCAGCGGGCCGAGGCGGTGGACGCCCTGTTCCGCGAACGGCTTGCGGCGCGCCGCGAAAGGAGCGCGGCATGAAGCTGGTCGTGCTGGGGCTCAGCCTGTCGTCCGCCTGGGGCAATGGCCACGCCGTGACCTTCCGCGCCCTGCTGTCCGCCTTCGCGGACCGGGGACACGAGGTGGTGTTCCTGGAGCGGGAGACCCCTTGGTATGCGGCGCATCGCGATGTGTCGGACCCGCACTATTGCCGCCTCGACTTCTATTCGGATCTGCAGGATCTGGAGCGTTTCGCCGACGAGGTGCGCAGCGCAGACGCCGTCCTGGTCGGCTCATATGTGCCCGAGGGGATCGAGGTCGGCCGGTGGGCGCGTCGCACGGCGACGGGCGTGGTCGCCTTCTACGACATCGACACCCCTGTAACCCTGGCCCGCCTGGCGCAAGACGACTGCGACTATCTGCGAGCCGACCAGATTGCGAACTACGACGTCTATTTCTCCTTCACCGGCGGGGCGACGCTTGAGCGTCTGGAGCGCGACCACGGCGCGCCGGCGGCCCGCGCCCTCTATTGTTCGGCGGACCCCGAGGCCTATCGACCGCAAGCCGTCGCTCCGCGGTGGGATCTGTCCTATCTCGGCACCTACAGCCCGGATCGTCAGCCGACATTGGAGCGCCTGCTGCTGGAGCCGGCGCGGCGTATGCCGGATCGTCGCTTCGTGGTGGCGGGCCCTCAGTATCCCGACGACATCGACTGGCCCGAGAATGTCGAGCGGATCGACCATCTGCCCCCGGCCGACCATCCGGCCTTCTACGCCGCCAGCCGCTTCACCCTGAACGTCACTCGCGCGGACATGCGGGCGGCCGGGCACAGCCCCTCGATCCGGCTGTTCGAGGCCGGCTCTTGCGGCTGCCCGATCATTTCGGACGCCTGGCCCGGCATCGAGACGCTCTTCACCCCCGGCGAGGAGATCCTGCTGGCCGACGCCGCCGAGACGGTGATCGAGGCGCTGTCCGCGCCTGTGGATCAGGCTCGGGCGATGGGCGAGGCCGCGCGCCGCCGCATCCTGTCCGAACACACCCCCTCCCACCGCGCCCACACTCTGGAGCGTGAGTTGATCGCGGCTCTACGGGCCAAGACGAAGGACCGACCTATGAAGTCCATATCCGACACCCGCACCGTCCTGGTCGCCGGCGGCGCCGGTTTCCTCGGTTCGCACCTGTGCGACCGGTTGTTGGCGGAAGGTCGCCACGTCGTCTGCCTCGACAATCTGCAGACGGGCGACCTGGCGAACCTCAAGGACGCGATGAAACAGCCGCGGTTCGAGTTCGTGCGCCACGACATCGTCGATCCCCTGCCGGAGCGGATCACCGCCCGCCGGTTCGACCGCATCTACGACCTGGCCTGCGCCGCTTCGCCGCCGCAGTATCAGCAGGATCCCGAGCATACGATGCTGACCTGCATCCTCGGCGTGCGCCACCTGCTGCAACTGGCCGAGAAGACCGGCGCGCGTCTGTTGCTGACCTCCACCAGCGAGGTCTACGGCGATCCGGAGGTCCATCCCCAGCCGGAAACCTATCGCGGCAACGTCAATCCGATCGGCCCGCGCGCCTGCTATGACGAGGGCAAGCGGGCGGCCGAGACCCTGGTCTTCGACTATGATCGGGCGGGGCGAGCCGAGGTTCGCGTGGCGCGGATCTTCAACACCTATGGGCCGCGCCTGTCGGCGGCCGACGGTCGGGTCGTCTCCAACCTGATCACCCAGGCCCTTTCGGACGCGCCGATCACCATCTATGGCGACGGCAGCCAGAGCCGGTCCTTCTGCTATGTGGACGACATGATCGGCGGCCTGATCGCCCTGATGGAGCATGAGGGACCGCAGCCGGGACCGATCAACCTCGGCAATCCGGTCGAGCTGACGGTGTCCGAACTGGTCGAGGTCATTCTTGATCTGACCGGCTCCGGCTCCGGAATCGTCCACCGACCGCTGCCCGCCGACGACCCGCGGCGTCGCCGTCCGGACATCGCCAAGGCCGATGCAGTCCTGGATTGGCGCCCGACCACCGCCTTGCTTGACGGTCTGCGCCGCACCATCAACTGGTTCGACGCCGATCGCCCGATTGTGGTCAGCGACCGTCCGGCCCTCAGCGCCTGAGGTGCGGGCCGACGGCGACATGGCGGAGGTTCTGCGGCGCAATATCGAGGCCATGCGTGCGCAGCGAAAAGAGGCGGCCGAGGCGGCGCCATGGCCGGAACGGCTCGCCCAGCGCATCACCGGATTCGCGGGGAGCATGGGGTTCGTGCTGCTGCACCTGCTGATTTTCGGCGGCTGGATCCTCTGGAACCTGTTGGCTCCGGAGCCGTGGCGTTTCGACGAGACCCTGGTCGTCCTGGCCATGGCCGCCTCCGTGGAGGCCATCTTCCTGTCGACCTTCGTCCTGATCAGCCAGAACCGGATGGCGGCGGCGGAGCACGGGCGGGCGGAGTTGGATCTGCAGATCAATCTGCTGGCCGAACACGAAATCACCCGGCTGATTGATCTGGTCGGTCGCCTCGCCGCGCACGCGGGACTTTCGGAGACGGACCCGCACCTGGACGAGCTGCGCCGCGACGTCGCGCCGGACGCCGTTCTCGATCAGATCACGCGATCAAATGAGGAAGACGATGACAGAGGTTCTTGACCAGACGCACACCATGCGCGCGGCGGTCGTCACAGGCCCCGGTCAACTGGAGGTGCAGCGCGTGCCCAGGCCTGAACCCGGCGTGGGTCAGGTCCGGATCAGGCTGGAGGGCTGCGGCGTCTGCGCCTCCAATCTGACGCCTTGGGCGGGGCCGGACTGGATGACCTTTCCAACGCCGCCCGGCGGGCTGGGCCACGAAGGGTGGGGCGTCGTGGATGCGGTCGGCGAGGGCGTATCGCGTGTCGCGGTCGGCGACCGGGTCGCGGCCCTGTCCCAGAGCAGTTTCGCCGAATATGACGTCGCCGATCAGGCGGCGGTGGTGCCCCTGCCGTCCGAACTGGACGGCCTGCCGTTTGCGGGCGAACCCCTGGGCTGCGCCATGAACATCTTTCGGCGCAGCGGGATCTCGCCCGGTCAGACCGTCGCCATCGTCGGAATTGGTTTTCTGGGGGCGATCCTGACACGGTTGGCGACTGATGCGGGCGCCCGCGTCATCGCCCTTTCCCGGCGGCCCTATTCTCTGGACGTCGCCCGTCGCATGGGGGCGGTCGAAACCCTGGCGCTGGACGACCACTACGCCTTGATCGCCAGGGTCTCCGAACTGACGGAGGGGCGGTTCTGCGATGTGGTGATCGAGGCGGTCGGCAAGGCCTGGCCGCTGGACCTGGCGGCCGAACTGACCCGTGAACGCGGTCGGCTGGTCATCGCCGGCTATCACCAGGACGGCCCGCGGCAGATCAACATGCAGCTGTGGAACTGGCGCGGCCTGGATGTCGTCAACGCCCATGAGCGCGACCCCGCCGTCTATGCTGAAGGGGTGCGCGAGGCCGTGGAGGCGGTGCGCTCAGGGCAGTTGGACCTCAACGACCTGATCACCCACGCCTATCCGCTGGAACAGTTGGACCAGGCGCTGGACGCCACCCGCGACCGACCGGACGGCTTCCTGAAGGCGGTGGTGAGGATGCGATGACCGATCTGCTTCTGCAACGCGGCGCGTCGTCTGAACTGCGTCGCCCGCGCGTGGGATTCCTGGGCGTGGGCTGGATCGGGCGGCATCGGATGGCGGCCATGCTGGACGCGGGCCGGATCGAGGCGGTCGCCGTCGCCGAGCCCGACCCGGACATGGCGCGCGAGGCCCTGGTTCTCGCCCCTGACGCGACGGTCTGCGCCGACCTCGACGATCTGCTGGCCCAGGATCTGGACGGTGTGGTGATCGCCACACCCAGCGCGCTTCACGCCGATCAGGCGCAACGGGCCCTGGACGCCGGCGTCGCCGTCTTCTGCCAAAAGCCGCTGGGCCGGAACGCGCAGGAGACCGAGGCCGCCATCGCCGCCGCCCGCCGCGCGAACCGGCTGCTGGCGGTGGACCTCAGCTACAGGTTCACCGCAGCCGTTCAGGCTCTGAAGACCCAGCTCGAGTTGGGGGCCATGGGCCGTGTTCATGCGGTCGATCTGACCTTCCATAACGCCTATGGACCGGACAAGCCCTGGTTCTACGACGCGGCTCTCTCTGGCGGCGGATGCGTCATGGATCTAGGCGTCCATCTGGTCGATCTGTGTCTGTGGCTGCTGGATGACGCGGTGGCGGGGGTCGAGGCGCATCTGCGGCGACAGGGTCGTCCCCTGGCTGGTCGCAAGGAGGCGGAAGACTACGCCGTCGCGACCCTGATCCTGAAATCCGGCGCGGTGGTCCGCCTGGCCTGTTCATGGCGACTGCCTGCGGGCCAGGACGCGGTGATCGAAGCGGCCTTTTACGGCGAGCGGGGCGGGGCGGCCCTGCGCAATCTCGGCGGCTCCTTCTATGATTTCGAGGCCACGGCGTTTGAAGGGGTGACGCGGCGCGTTCTGGCGTCGCCGCCGGACGACTGGGGCGGCCGCGCCGCTCAGGCCTGGGCTCAGGCCCTGGCGGAAGGGAAGCGATACGACCCTGAGGTCGAGCGGCTGGTGGAGGTGGCCCGGACTCTGGACCGGATCTACGCCGCCGCGGCCTGAGGCTTGATCAGAACGGAAAGACGATCGGGATCGCCACCATGGCCGCGACCCAGGTCGCCAGATTCAACGGAAGCCCCACGCGAACGAAGTCCATGTAGCTGTAGCCGCCCATGTTGAAGACCAGCACATTGGTCTGATAGCCGAAGGGGGTGGCGAAGGCGGCTGAGGCGGCCATCATGACCCCGACCAGAAAGGGCCGGGGATCGACGCCCAGGCTCTCCGCCAGGGCGACGGCGATGGGGGTGATCAGCACCGCTACGGTCGCGTTGGACAGAAGCTCCGTCGCAAACAGGGTGACGCCATAGAGCACGACCAGGGCCCCGAACGGCCCCATGGGGCGGATGACGTCGATCAGTCGCTCGGCGCCGGCTGCGGCGAGGCCGGTCACCTCAATGGCGGTTCCGACCACCACCATGCCGGCGATCAGCAGCAGGATTTCCGGCCTCAGGCCGGCGTAGGCTTCCTCCGGCGTGATGACCCGAAGCAGGATCAGCGCCACGGCCCCGGCGAAGGCCGAGGCGGCGATCGGCGCCCAGCCCAGGGCCGCTGAGGCGATCACCAGGACGAAGACCGCCAGGGACATCATGGCCGGGCGCAGCCGGAAGGGGCGGTCCGCCGCCTCATACAGGGTGACGTCGCCCAGATGGGCGTCCCCCGACCCGTCCGCCTGATTGCGGGATTCGCCCAGGCGCGGCAGGCCGAAGGGGATGATGCGCTTGCGCCGCTTCGCCGCCTCGGCCTCGGCGCGTCGTCGCGCCGCCTCCATCTCGGCCAGCCGCGCGGCCTGGGCCTCGTCCTGGGCGACGGAACGACCCAGCTGTCGCGCCCCGAAGAAATAGAGCCACAGGCCGCCGACGATCGCGATGAACAGACCCACCGGCGTGATCTCGAACAGGCCGAAGACCGGCTGGCCGGCGTTGCGCGCCATGTCGTTGACCAACAGGTTCGTCGAGGTGCCGATCAAGGTCAGAAGCCCGCCCATGACGGTGACGTGGCTTAGCGGCATCAGAAAACGTTTGGGCGACAGCTTCAGCGACTGGGCCACGTCGCGGATCACCGGCGCGGCCAGGACGACCACCGGGGTGTTGTTCAAAAAGCCCCCGACCGCGCCGCACAGGCCGATGACGATCCAGATGCCCTGGGCCCCGACGCGGGCCGCCAGACCGGTCGCCTGCCGGATCAGCAGGCCCAGCAGGCCCGACAGTTCGATGGCGTAGGCGATCACGAACAGGCCGGCCAGGGCGATGACGGCCGGACTGGCGAAGGCGCTCTGCACTTCGACGGGCCGCACGACGCCGAGCAAGAGCAGGACGGCCGCGCCGCTCAGGGCGACGACGTCGGCACGCAGCTTGCCGTGGATCAGGACGCCGACCACGCCGATCAGCACCGCCAAGGCAACCATCTGGTCGAAAGTCATAGGCCGTGCAGACCGTTCTCCGCGCCCTTCGTCAACCTTTTTCGCAAGATCGCCCCAAAAGCGACCGACCTTATGCTAGGCTTGGTTCATGCTCGAACCGATCGCGTCGCCTCGCCCGTCGGTCGTCGCGCTCGCGGCGTCTGTCCTCCTCCTCGGTCCCGTCCTGGCGGGCTGCCAGCGCGAGGAGCCGGCGCCTGAAGCCGCTCCGTCTCAGCCCCAACCCCAGACCCAGGCCCCGGTCGTTTCGGTCGCGCCTGCGCCGACCCTGGATCGGGCGGGCCTGCTGCAGGCCATGGACGTGGCCGCTTCGGCCTATGCGGCGGGGGGCGAGGTCGGCGGCGCCGATCTGGTCGGTCGGCGCTTTGCGGTGCGTCAGGTCTTCGGCTGTACGGGGCCTGCGACGCCGCCCGCCGCGGACGCTGCGTCCGGCGACGGCCTGGCCCGCTGGTCCTGGGGCGATCGGCGCCGAACTCTGAAGCTGACGCTGGCGCCGGGCGACTGGACCGACTCCGCACTGATCGCCGGGGGCGCCGACAGCTGGGAGGCCGCCGAGGGCTTTTGGTTGACCCGTCCCTGGTTGAGGACCGAGGGCTGCCCCGGCGTCCAGGGCGATCCCCTGGCCGGCGGCCCCGTTGCCCCGTCTCCCCAGACCGTGGGCCTGGCGGCGGTCTTCGACCAGGACGGTCCGCGCACCGGCCGCCGCAACGGTCGCGCCTACGAATATGTCGTAAGGGGCGAAGGGGACCAGCCGCCCCCGGCGCCGTCCGGCGGCTACCGGCTGGTGCTGGAAGGGCGAATGGCCGCCTTCGCCGACGGCCGCGCCATCCGCTGCCGCGCCGCCGGCCCCGATCAGCGGCCGGTCTGTATCGGCGCAGTTCGCCTGGACCGCGTGGCCTTTGAGGATGCGAGCGGCAGGCTGCTCAGCGAGTGGCGCGGCGGCTGACGGCGGTTGTCCTCAGCCCCTTTTCGCCGTCTTCTGAAAACGCAGGTGGGCGCGGCTGCATCATCGTCGCCAGCCGATCCACGGCCGTCGCCATCGCCGCCCTGTCGTCCGCCGACAGTCGGCCGAAACCTGAAATGAAGCCGTCGCCGAACAGGCCGGGCGAGGAGGCCAGGGCGTCTCGCCCGGCCTTTGTCAGCCGGACATGGACGATCCGACGGTCGATCGTTGAGCGATAACGCACGGCCATCCCCTTGGCCTCCAGCTTGTCCAGCACGGCGACCACCGTGGGCGGCGACATGGAGACGTCGCGCGAGATGGCGCTGGTGCTGACCTCGCCCAGGTCGCGGATCGACTGCAGCACCAGAAGTTGGGGCAGGGTCAGGCCCGTCAGGCGCGCGACTTCCCGCGATCGGACGTCAATCGCCTGGGCGATTCGCCGGACGGAGCGGACCAGAGACGCCATGGGCTCTGTCGGCTCCTCTCGAAACGGCGCCGCTGAAAAATCACGCATAGGGTTGAACTCTTTCGTACACGAAACATTTGTACCCGCTGCATCCACAATTCAAGGAGGCCCCATGTGCGGTCTTAGCGGCGAGATCAATTTCGACGGACGCCCGGCCGACGCCGGCGCCGTGCAACGCATGACGGATGCGCTCTCGCCTCGGGGACCGGACGGCTCCGGCATAGTGATGCGCGGCCCGGTGGGTCTGGGGCATCGCCGGCTGAAGATCATCGACCTGTCCGAGGCGGCGCAGCAGCCGATGGTGGACGCCGACCTGGGCGTGACCCTGGCCTTCAACGGCTGCATCTACAACTATCCGGAATTGCGGGCAGAATTGCAGGGGCTGGGCTTCCGCTTCTTCTCGCACGGCGACACCGAGGTCATCATCAAGGCCTGGAAGGCCTGGGGCGAGGCCTGCGTCGAACGGTTCAAGGGCATGTTCGCCTTCGTCCTGCACGAGCGGGACACGGGCCGAACCGTGATCGCCCGCGACCGGTTCGGCATCAAACCGCTGTATCTGGCCGAGAGCGGCAAGCGGCTGAGGTTCGCCTCGACCCTGCCGGCCCTGCTGGCGGCGGGGGATGTGGACAAGACCATCGATCCGGTCGGCCTGCACCACTATATGACCTTCCATGCGGTCGTTCCGCCGCCCCACACCATACTGAAGGGGGTAAAGAAGTTTCCCCCGGCGACCATCCGGGTGATCGAGGCGGACGGCACGGCCAAGGACCGGCTGTACTGGCGGCCCGACATGACCCGCCACGCCGAGGACGCGGCCCTGACCGCCGAGGACTGGCGCGACCGGGTGCTGGACAGTCTGCGCGAGGCGGTGAAGCGTCGCATGGTCGCGGACGTGCCGGTGGGCGTGCTGCTGTCGGGCGGGGTGGACTCCAGCCTGATCGTCGGCCTGCTGGCCGAGCTGGGCCAGAAGGATCTGCTGACCTTCTCGGTCGGCTTCGAAGAGGCCAATGGCGAGAAGGGCGACGAGTTCGTCTATTCCGACCTGATCGCCAAACACTATGGGACCAAACACCACCAGATCTTCGTGCCGCACCAGCGGCTGATGGAGGCCCTGCCGGGGACGATCGGGGCCATGTCGGAGCCGATGGTCAGTTACGACAACGTCGGCTTCTATCTGCTGAGCCAGGAAGTCTCTAAACATATCAAGGTGGTGCAGTCGGGCCAGGGGGCGGACGAGGTCTTCGCCGGCTATCACTGGTACCCGCCGATGATGGAGGCGACCGACCCGGTCGAGACCTACGCCAAGGCCTTTTTCGACCGCAGCCATGCGACGCTGAAGACCCAGTTGAACGGCGCCTATATGGCCGACACCGACGTCAGCCGCGCCCTGGTCGAGGCCCATTTCGCCCAACCGGGCGCCGATACGCCGGTCGACCAGGCCCTGCGCCTGGACAGCCAGGTGATGCTGGTCGACGATCCGGTGAAGCGGGTCGACAACATGACCATGGCCTGGGGGCTGGAGGCGCGGGTGCCCTTCCTCGACCACGAGCTGGTCGAACTGGCCGGCCGGATTCCGCCGGAGCACAAGCTGGCTCAGGGGGGCAAGGGGGTGCTGAAGGAGGCGGCGCGCCTGGTGATCCCGTCCGATGTGATCGACCGCAAGAAGGGCTATTTCCCCGTCCCCGCGCTGAAATACATCCAGGGTCCGTATCTGGAGATGGTGCGCGAGGCCCTGACCAATCAGGCGGCGCGCGACCGCGGCCTGTTCGACAGGGGGTATCTGGACACCCTGTTCGCCGATCCGACCCAGCAGATCACGCCGCTGCGCGGGTCGGAACTGTGGCAGGTCGCCGTGCTCGAGATGTGGATGCAACAGCATGGCGTCTGACGTGCGACCCGAACGGTCCAAGGCGCACCGGCTGAAGCGGCTGCGTCACGAAGGGCTGAAGCCGCCGGTGCAGTCCGGAGACGGACCGAGGCCTGACGCCGTGCTGGACTGCGGCTGGGGCCGGCTGCTGTTCGCCCAGACCTTCGAGACGGCCGAGCCCCTGGTCGAGGCCCTGCGCGCCGAGGGGCCGGACCGGCGCGACATCGCCTTCTACGTCCGCAATCCGCATGTCCTGCTGGCCCAGGCGCCGCAGGAGCTGTTCCTGGACCCGTCGCACACCTATCGGCTGGAACTGGCCACCTATCGCGCCGGTCGTCGCCAGCCGAGAGGCTTTACCGTGCGCCGTCTGACGTCGGAGGCGGACGCCCAGGCGGTCAACGACATCTACGCCAAGCGCAGGATGGTGCCGGTCCCGCCCGACTTCTTCTGGTCCCGTCGCGACGACCGGACGATCACCTATTTCGTCGCCGAAGATGCGACGACGAGCGCCGTCATCGGCACGGTGACGGGGGTCAATCACGCGCGCGCCTTCGACGATCCCGAATGCGGTTCGTCGCTCTGGTGTCTGGCGGTCGATCCCCAGGCGACCCAGCCGGGCGTGGGCGAGGCCCTGGTCCGGCGGCTGGCCGAGCATTTCAAGACCCAAGGCCTGGCCCACATGGACCTGTCGGTCATGCACGACAACGACCAGGCCATCGCCCTGTACGAAAAGCTGGGGTTTCGCCGCGTCTCCTTCTTCGGGGTCAAGCGCAAGAACCCGATCAACGAGGCCCTGTTTGTCGGCCCGACCGACGATCACGACCTGAACCCCTATGCCCGGATCATCGTCAACGAGGCGCGGCGGCGCGGCATCCATACCGAGATCATCGACGCCGAGGGCGGACTGTTCCGGCTGAACTGGGGCGGCCGGTCGGTGCGGTGCCGCGAGAGCCTGTCGGAGCTGACCTCGGCCGTGGCGCTCAGCATCTGCGACGACAAGCGGATGACGCGACGCATCGTCGAGGCGGCCGGGGTGCGCGTGCCCGAGCGGGTCGATCCGGACGATCCCTCCGCCATCGACGCGGCCTTGGAGCGGTTCGGCGCCCTGGTGGTCAAGCCGGCGCGGGGCGAACAGGGGCAGGGCGTCGCCGTGGGTCTGACGACCATGAAGGCCGTCCAGTCGGCCCTGGTCCGCGCGCGCCGCATCTGTTCCGAAGTGCTGATCGAGGAACAGGTCCAGGGCGAGGATCTGCGTCTAGTCGTGATCGACTACAAGGTCGTGGCCTGCGCCCTGCGTCGTCCGCCCCGCGTCATCGGCGACGGGCGCACCCCGCTTAGGGCTCTGATCGAGCATCAGAGCCGCCGCCGCGCCGCCGCCACCGGCGGAGAATCGACCATACCCATTGACGAAGAGACGGAACGCACCCTGGGCGAAGCCGGCTATGGCCTGGACGACGTCGCGCCCGAGGGCGTCGAGGTTCTGGTGCGCAAGGCGGCCAATCTGCACCTGGGCGGCACCATCCACGATGTGACGGAGGAGGTGCATCCGACCTTGATCCGCGCCGCCGTCGCCGCCGCCCGCGCCATCGACATCCCCGTCACCGGCATAGACCTGATGGTGAAGTCGCCGCGCGAGCCCGACTACGCCTTCATCGAGGCCAATGAACGCCCCGGCCTGGCCAATCACGAACCCCAGCCGACGGCCGAGCGTTTCATCGACCTGTTGTTCCCCCTGTCCGCCCCGACCTCTGCGCGCGCCGTGGTTCGGGCCGACGTCTGAAGGAGGCCCCTTGGCCCGTCCTGCGATCGACCTCGACTATCTGAAGTCCCGCCTCGCCGACCTGCTGAACACGCCCAGCCCCACCGGCTATACCGATGAGGCCGTGTGGCGGTTGTGCCGAGAGCTGCAGCGGCTGGGGCTGGACTATGAACTGACCCGGCGCGGCGCGATCCGGGCCCGCCTGCCGGGCCGGGCCTCCAAACCCGCCCGCGCGGTCGTGGCCCACGTCGACACCCTGGGCGCCCAGGTCAAACAGGTGAAGGACAACGGCCGGCTGGAACTTGTGGCCATCGGCCACTGGTCGTCGCGCTTCGCCGAGGGGGCGCGGGCTACAGTCTTTTCGGAGGGCGGCGCCTGGCGCGGCACCATCCTGCCGCTGAAGGCCTCTGGCCACACCTTCAATGAGGAGGTGGACACCCAGCCGGTCAGCTGGCGTCAGGTCGAGCTGCGCATCGACGCCGTAACCCACGGGCGCGACGACACCCTGGCTCTCGGGATCGACGTCGGCGACATCGTCGCCATCGACCCCCAGCCCGAGTTCACGGACACCGGCTTCATCGTCTCGCGCCATCTGGACGACAAGGCGGGGGTCGCGGTCCTTTTGGCCGCTCTCGAATGCATGATCCGCGAGGAGCGCACCCCCACGGTCGACACCTGGTGGCTGTTCACCATCGCCGAGGAGGTGGGGCTGGGCGCCTCGTCCGTGCTGATCCCGGACGTGGCGGCCATGGTCACCGTCGACAACGGCACGACCGCGCCGGGCCAGAATTCGTCGGAGTTCGGCGTCACCATCGCCATGGCCGACCAGACGGGGCCGTTCGACTGGCACCTGTCGCGCAAACTGGTCCAACTGGCGCGCGACCACGACATCGCGCATCAGAAGGACGTCTTCCGCTATTACCGCTCGGATTCGGCCTCCGCGCTGGAATCCGGGGCGGACATCCGCACCGCCCTGATCACCTTCGGCGTGGACGCCAGCCACGGCTATGAGCGAATCCACGAAACCGGCCTGGCGGACCTGACGCGTCTGCTGATCGCCTATGCCGAGAGCGAGGTCGAAATCGGCCGCGACGCCAAACCCCTGAGCGGGGTCAAGGGCTTCACCCACCAGCCGGTCGACGAATAGGTCGACTGAGGGGGTTTGCCGGCGTCAGCGCCTGTCCATTCTCCCAGGCTCCGCCCTCGGGGCTCGCCCAGCCTCCGCCCTCGCGGCCCGGCGCCAGGGCCAGCAGCCCTCGATCTCCGTTTCCAGCGAAAAGCTGAGGAAGGTCCGTATCAGGACCACCAGACCCAGCAGGCCGACCGTTTGAAGCGTCAGGGGTGCGGTGATGGTGCTGATGATGTCCGCCCCGACCAGGAGTTCCAGGCCGAGGAGGATGCCGCGGCCCAGGTTCGCCCGATAGGTGGTATAGGCCTGGCGCCAGTTTCGATCCCGGACGCCGTGCAGGGCGAACAGCCCGGTCGCCAGCAGGACTCCGCCCACGATGATGCCGGCGCCGGCCAATTCCAGCAGCACCGCAAACGGTTGGATGAAGGCGTGAACCTGGCTCAGCATGGCCGTTCCGATCGCTTATCCGTATCGCCGACCTCGTCCGGGCGACGTCAACCCCTGCGCCACAGACGCAGATGTTCAAGCACGTCCGCGACGATCTGTTCCCGCGTGAACCCCGTCAGATCGCGCGCCCGCCCTGCGGCGTCGGAATAGGCGGACAGCCGCCATTCCATCGCGCGGCGTTTCTCGGGCGCATCCAGCGCAGTCATGGCGGGTCGCGGACGTTCACGCGCCGCGAGGCGATAATGGAACGTCGGCCCGTTCTGACCGGTCGCGGTCAGGACCAGGCCTGTCGCCTCGCGCGCCACCTCGGCCTCCAGTCCTTCGGCGGACAGGGCCGCGCGAACCGTCTCCAGGGCCGGGGCTCCGGCCTGGTCCAGCTGGCGGTCGATGTCGCGCCGGTTCGCGGGCGACAGAATGCGTTTGAGCTGTTCGGACAGGGGCGGGCCTTCGGTCTCGACCGCGCGTCCGGCCAGGTCGGCGTTCATCTGCCGCACCAGTCCGGCGGCCAGCAGGATCATGATGACGGCGAAGGGCAGGGCGGCCACCAGGGTCGCCGCCTGAAGCGCGCCCAGGCCCCCGGCCAACAGCAGCAGGGCGGCGGCCAGCCCTTCCAGCGAGCACCAATAGACCCTTTGCCAACGCGGCGTATCGTCGGCCCCGCCCGACGCGATGGTGTCGATCACCAATGAGCCGGAATCCGCCGAGGTGACGAAGAAGACCGCCACCAGCAGCACCGCCAGGGTCGAGGTGACGGCGGCGCCCGGCAGTTCCTCGAAGAAGCGGAATATGGCGGTGGACAGGTCCGCCGTCACCGCATCGGCGATGGCCCCCGCCGCGACCCCCATATCGAGATTGACCGCCGTATTGCCGAAGATCGTCATCCACAAAAAGGTGAAGCCGGTGGGAACCAGAAGCACGCCGATGACGAACTCCCGCACCGTGCGGCCGCGTGAGATGCGGGCGATGAACATGCCCACGAAGGGCGACCAGGCGATCCACCAGGCCCAGTAGAACAGGGTCCAGTTCGCCATCCAGCCGCGGGGCTCATAGGCGTAGAGGTTGAAGGTGCGGATGAAGAAATGGTCCAGATAGAGGCCGAAGTTCTGGACCAGGGCCTTCAAGAGGAAGCCGGTCGGCCCGACGACCAGGACGAACAGCATCAGCAGCACCGCCAGCACCAGGTTCAGCTCCGACAGCCGCCGGACCCCCTTGTCCAGTCCGGTCAGCACCGAGGCGGTCGCGCACGCCATGACCAAGGCGATCAGCCCCACCTGCACCCAGGGCGTATTGGGCAGGCCGGTCAAATCGTTAAGCCCGCTGTTGATCTGCGACACCCCCAGACCCAGGGAGGTGGCGATGCCGAACAGGGTGCCGCAGATGGCGAAGACGTCGACGGCGTCGCCGATCGGTCCGTTGATCCTCCGGCCCAACAGGGGCGACAGGCCCGAGCGAAGGGTCAGCGGCAGGCCCTTGCGATGGGCGAAATAGGCCAGGCTGAGCCCGACCAGCGCATAGACGGCCCAGGCGTGGACGCCCCAATGGGTGAAGGTGATCACCATCGCCTCTCGCGCCGCCTCGAAGGTGCGGGGCTGGGCCTCGGGCGGGCTGGCGTAATGCTGGATCGGCTCGGCGACGGCGAAATACATCAGGCCGATGCCCATGCCGGCGGCGAACAGCATGGCCAGCCAGGAGACATAGGGGAAGTCCGGCTCCGAATCGTCCGGCCCCAGCTTTAGGGCCCCGGTCGGCCCCAGGGCGAGGAACAGGATCAGCAGCAGAAATCCGGCGACGGCGGCGATGTAGAACCAGCCGAAGGTGTCGATCACCCAGCCTTGAGCGGCCTGGAACAGACGGTCGGACTCGCCGGGGGCGGCGACGGCCAGGGCCAGCAGCAGGCCGACGATCAGGCTTGCGCCCCAGAAGACGCGCGGATTCATCTTGGTCTTAAGCATGGACCTATAGCGTGACAGTTCCGCCATGGTTGCGGACTCCATTGCCGCGTTCGGTTCAAACCGGCTTTCAGACCGTCTTCACAGGGGGATTTCCCGACGTTCTGCGGCGCTGCGCAGGCCGGCGTCCAGGACGCGCATGACGACCAGCGCCTGGTCGGCGGGAACGGGCGCGGGCGCCGCGCTGCGGATGGCGTCGCGGACCGCGGCGTAGAAGGCGGGGTAGTCGCCGCGTTCGGGCTCAGGCGTGGTGCGGACGATCTCGCCGTCGATCTGCCTGGTCAGCACGCCGGGCGACGGGTCCAGGCCCCAGTCGGCGTCGCCGGGACGCAGGCCCGCCTTGGATTGGCCCTCCTGGGCGTCCAGCCCGTGTTTGATGAAGCTGCCGCCCGTGCCGTGGACGAGGTAGCGCAGGCCGGACTCGGCGACGAGGTGGCCCATGTTCAGAATGACCCGCAGCCGGTCGTAGCGCAGCAGGACGTGGGCGTAGTCAATGGCCGCAGCGCCGACGCGCTGGGGCTGGAGATCGGCGTAGACGGCCAGGGGCGGGCCGAACAGCTGCACCGCCTGGTCGATCAGGTGCGGACCCAGGTCGGCCCAGACGCCGCCGTCGCGCCTGTCCTTCCAGCGGTCGGCGACGGCGGGGCGAAAGCGGTCGAAATGGCTTTCGAACACGGCGATCTCGCCCAGTTCGCCCTGGTCGATCAGCCGGCGCAGGGTCAGGAAGTCCGCGTCCCAGCGCCGGTTCTGGAAGACGCTGAAGACGCCGGGCGACGAAGCCGCGAAGGCGGCGACGGCCTCGGCCTGCTCAAGCGTGGCGGCGAAGGGCTTGTCCACCACCACGGACTTTCCGGCCTTCAGCGCCGCGATCGACTGTTCGGCGTGAAGGGCGTCGGGGGTGGCGACGACGATCAGACCGATGCCGTCACGGCTCAGGGCCGCATCCAGGTCGGGCAGAACCTCGACGCCGGGCCGGTCGGCGTGGACCGCATCCGGCCGCGACGAGACGACGGCGGACAGGGTCAGGCCGGGGGTCGCCTCGATCAGGGGGGCGTGGAAGGTCTGGCCCGCCAGGCCGTAGCCGACGACGGCGACGCCGATGGGTGCATGTGAGGTCATGCCCCGATCAATAGCGGTCCGGGCGGGGGCCATCCAGCACATAGGGCACCACGCCGCGCTCGTTCTCGGGGACGTGAAGGGGGCGGTCCAGGGGCGGGAAGGCGCGCTGGGTGCAGTCGGTGCGCTCGCAGATGCGGCAGCTGACGCCGATCCGGGCGGCGGGGCCGTTCAGGTCCAGACCGGCGGCGTAGACCAGCGACCCGGCGTGCTCGATCTCGCAGCCCAGGGACAGGGCGTAGCGGCGGTCGTTGGCGAGGTATGAGCCGCTGGGCTTGGACACGGAGCGGGCGATGGAGATGTAGCGCGAGCCGTCGGGCATTTCGGCCAGCTGCACCCCGATCCGGTCGGGCGTGGCGAAGGCCTCGTGGACGTTCCACAGGGGGCAGGCGCCGCCGAAGCGGGCGAACTGGAAGCGGGTGGCGCTGTGCCGCTTGGTGATGTTGCCGGCCATATCGACGCGGGCGAAATAGAAGGGCACGCCGCGCCAGCCGGGCCGTTGCAGGGTCGAGAGCCGGTGGCAGACCTGTTCGAAACTGACCTGGAAGCGGGTGCGCAGGCGGTCGATGTCGTGTTTCTCGGCCCGCGCCGCCTCGAGGAAGGCGCGGTAGGGCAACAGGAGCGCGCCGGCGGCGTAGTTGGCCAGGCCGACGCGGGCCACGTCGCGCGCGGCCTGGGTGCGGAAGGCGGCGCGGTCCAGCTCGCTCTCGATCAGGTCGCGAAAGGACATGAGGGCCAGCTGGTGGGCCTGCTGGAAGGAGCGGGTGGCGCCCGGCTGCCAGGCGTCCAGGGAGAGTATGCGACTGGCGGGATCGTAGCGGCGCAGCGCCTCCTGACCCGCGACATAGACGGTGCGGACGCCGTGCCGGTCGGCCAGCAGGGTCTCCAGCGCCCGTTCGATCGGGCCGTCCTGGGGGATGTCGGCCGCCAGGGCCTCGGCCGCCGTGTCCAGGCTGTCGACGTAGTTGTCGCGGTAGTGGAAGAAGTCGCGGACCTCCTCATAGGGCAGCAGGGCGACGCGGGCGCCCAGTTCGTCGCGGCCCAGGGTGTCGTCCAGCGCCTTCACCCGCTCGTCCAGCTGGCGGAAGGCCTGGTGCAGGGCCAGGAACTGATGGGCCAGGCGCGGGGTGTTGGCGACGGCCTGTTTCAGCTCGGCCGCGGTCGGGGGCTCGGCCCCGCCGCTGACCGGACCGGCGATGTCGGTGGTGGCCTCGCGCAGGTCGGCGATCAGGCGGGCGTCGCCCTCGAGATCGAACAGGCTGGCGTCGATGTGGAAGGCGCGGGTCAGGGCGATCAGGACGCGGGCGGTGGCCGGGCGCTGATTGGTCTCGATCTGCGACAGATAGGAGGGCGACAGGCCCAGACGTTCGGCGCAGGCCTCCAGCGTCCAGCCGCGCGCCTCGCGCAGCTTGCGCAGCTTGGGTCCCAGAAAAAGCTTCTCAGCCATTCGCAAGTTTGCAGTTCACAGCCGCCGCCTTTGCAAGTCCGCGCAGTTCCGCATCTTTTGCAAAGTTGCGTTTGCCATTTTGTGATGAAGGCGCCACGCCTTGCCGTTCGAACGAGAGGCCGAAACCGATCATGACTCAAGCCATCCTTGAAGAACTGGAGCGCCGTCGCGCCGCCGCGAAACTGGGCGGCGGGGAAAAGCGTATCGCCGCCCAGCACGCCAAGGGCAAGCTGACGGCGCGCGAACGCATCGACGTTCTGCTGGACGAGGGCTCCTTCGAGGAGACCGACATGTTCGTCGAGCACCGCAGCCACGACTTCGGGATGGAGACGCAGCGCATCCCCGGCGACGGGGTGGTGACGGGGCGCGGGACCATCGGCGGGCGGCTGGTCTATGTCTTCTCCAAGGATTTCACGGTGTTCGGCGGCAGCCTGTCGGGCGCCCATGCGGCCAAGATCGTCAAGCTGCAGAAGATGGCCCTGACCACCGGCGCGCCGATCATCGGCCTGTTCGACGCCGGCGGGGCGCGGATCCAGGAGGGGGTCGAGAGCCTGGCCGGCTACGCCGACATCTTCCTGCAGAACACCCTGGCCAGCGGCGTCATTCCCCAGATCAGCGTGATCATGGGGCCGTGCGCGGGGGGCGACGTCTATTCGCCGGCCATCACCGACTTCATCTTCATGGTGAAGGACACGAGCTATATGTACGTGACCGGCCCCGATGTGGTGAAGACCGTCACCAACGAGGTCGTCAGCCACGAGGACCTGGGCGGCGCGCGGGTGCATGCCGGCAAGTCGGGCGTGGCGGACGGGGCGTTCGAGAACGACCTGGAGGCCCTGTCGGAGGTGCGCCGCCTGATCGGCTTTTTGCCCCTGTCGAACCGCGAAAAGCCGCCGGTGCGCGAGAGCTATGACGAGCCCGAGCGGGACGAGCCGAGCCTGGACACATTGATCCCGGCCAATCCGAACCAGCCCTATGACATGAAGGAGCTGATCCTGAAGGTGGTCGACGAGGCCGACTTCTTCGAGATCGGGGCCGACTTCGCCAAGAACATCATCTGCGGCTTCGGCCGGCTGGACGGCCAGACGGTCGGGATCGTCGCCAACCAGCCCCAGGTGCTGGCCGGGGTGCTGGACATCGATTCAAGCCGCAAGGCCGCGCGGTTCGTGCGCTTCTGCGACGCCTTCGACATTCCGCTGGTGACGCTGGTGGACGTGCCGGGTTTCATGCCGGGGACCAAGCAGGAGTACGGCGCCCTGATCAAACATGGGGCCAAGCTGCTGTTCGCCTATGCCGAGGCGACGGTTCCGAAACTGACCCTGATCACGCGCAAGGCCTATGGCGGCGCCTATGACGTGATGAGTTCGAAACACCTGCGCGGCGACGTCAACTACGCCTGGCCCACCGCCGAGATCGCGGTCATGGGCGCCAAGGGCGCGGTCGAGATCATCTTCCGCAAGGAGGCGGGCGATCCCGAGGCCCTGGCCGCGCGCGAGGCCGAGTACAAGGACCGGTTCGCCAATCCGTTCGTGGCGGCGGGCCTGGGCTACATCGACGACGTCATCATGCCGCACGGGACGCGGCGGCGGCTGGTGAAGGCGCTGCGGACGCTGAAGAACAAGGCCCAGGAGAACCCCTGGAAGAAGCACGATAATATTCCGCTGTGAGGGTGGTTTTGATGCTTCCCGAAAGTGCGTCATCCTCGGGCTTGTCCCGAGGATCCAGACTCCCGGTGTCGAGCGTGGACCGCCGGTCTCAACCGCGTCGCGTCACCGGCTGGCGCGCCCCGCTGAAGACCGGGAGTCTGGATCCTCGGGACAAGCCCGAGGATGACGGCTTTGGGAGGGGTGGTTCACTCTTCCGGCGGAATCCAGTTTCGATAGGCGTCCGGGTCAGGCTCGGCGCCGGTCGTCCGCACCAAGCCGTCGAACAGGTCGTCCCAGTGCGGGTTGGTGCGTTCGATCAGATTGGCCTTCCAGTCGCGGGGCCAGTGTTTCAGCGTTTTCTCCCGCCGGATCGCACCGACGATGGTGTCATGGAGCTCGTACCAGACAAGGCGTTTCAGGCCGTACCGCTTCGTGAAGCCGTCGATGACGCCCGCGCGATGCTGACCGACACGCGTGACCAGTTGGCTGCTGACGCCGACATAGACGACGCCGTGCATCCTGTTGGCCATCATGTAGCAGCCGATCAGACTGTCCGCCGTCACCATCGCACCCCCCCACCACACGTCATCCTCGGGCTTGTCCCGAGGATCCAGACTCACGGTATCGACCGTGGCCCACCGGCCTCGACGGAGTCTCTGGATCCTAGGCGCAAGGCCTAGGATGACGATTATGAAGGACTGAACCATGTTCTCCAAAATCCTCATCGCCAACCGAGGCGAGATCGCGGTTCGGATCATCAAGACCTGCCGCCGCATGGGCATCACAACCGTGCAGGTCTATTCGGAGGCCGACGCCGGGTCGTTGGCGGTCGAGATGGCCGACGAGGCGGTGCTGATCGGGCCGGCGCCGGCGGCGCAGTCCTATCTGCTGGCGGACAAGATCGTCGAGGCGGTGCGCCAGACGGGGGCGCAGGCCGTGCATCCGGGCTTTGGGTTCCTGAGCGAGAACGCCGGGTTCGCGCGGCGGCTGAGGGACGAGGGCATCGCCTTCATCGGCCCGAACCCCGAGGCCATCGAGGCCATGGGCGACAAGATCAGCTCCAAGAAGCTGGCGGCCGAGGCGGGCGTCTCGACCGTGCCGGGGCATATGGGGCTGATCGAGACGCCGGAGGAGGCGGTCAAGATCGCCAACCAGATCGGCTATCCGATCATGATCAAGGCCTCGGCCGGGGGCGGGGGCAAGGGCATCCGCGTGGCCCATTCGGACGCCGACATGGCCGAGGGGTTTGCGGCGGTGAAGGCCGAGGCGCTGAACGCCTTCGGCGACGACCGGGTCTTCCTTGAGAAGTTCATCATCGATCCGCGCCACATCGAGATCCAGGTGCTGGGCGACAAGCACGGCCATGTGGTCCATCTGTTCGAGCGCGAATGTTCGATCCAGCGCCGCAACCAGAAGGTCATCGAGGAGGCGCCCAGCCCCTTGCTGGACGAGGCCACCCGCGCGGCCATGGGGGCCCAGGCCGTGGCCCTGGCCCAGGCGGTGAACTATGACTCGGCCGGGACGGTCGAGTTCGTGGCGGGGCAGGACAAGTCGTTTTATTTCCTGGAGATGAACACCCGTCTTCAGGTCGAACATCCGGTGACGGAGCTGATCACCGGGGTCGATCTGGTCGAACAGATGATCCGTTCGGCCTGGGGTGAAAAACTGGCCTTCGAGCAGAAGGACCTCAAGATCGACGGCTGGGCCATCGAGAGCCGGATCTACGCCGAGGATCCCTATCGCGGCTTCCTGCCCTCCATCGGTCGGCTGGTCCGATACGAGCAGCCGGAGGAGGGCGAGCAGGACGGCTATGTGGTCCGAAACGATTCCGGCGTCCGCGAGGGCGACGAGATCAGCATGTTCTACGACCCGATGATCGCCAAACTGTGCGCCTGGGGCGAGACGCGCGAGGCCGCAGTCGCGGGCATGGCCCGGGCGCTGGAGGACACTCACCTGTCGGGCCTGGGGCATAATGTGCCCTTCCTGGCGGCGGTGATGGACCAAGAGCGGTTCAAGTCGGGCCGGCTGTCGACCAGCTATATCAAGGACGAGTTCCCGGACGGTTTCCATGGCCTCAAGCCGACGCAGCACCAGGAGCGAATCCTGATCGCCGCCGCCATGGCCATGCACGAGATCCTCGCTGAGCAGGAGGGCGATCCGTCCGACCGCACCGACTGGATCGTGATGATCGACAAGACGCCGCACGGGGTGGGCCTGTCCTATGATACGGACGAGGCGATGATCCTGACCCTTACGGGCGGGGGCGACATCCGCCTGTCGGAGATCGACTGGCGGCCCGGCCTGGCCCAGTTCAAGGCCGAGCTGGATGGCGAGCCCTTCACCGCCGAGGTCAAACGCGTGGCCGACGGCTTCGACATTCGCCACCGCGCGGCGAAGGCGCGGGTGCGGGTGCTGCGGCCGCATGTCGCCGAACTGTATGCGCGCCTGCCGGAGAAGGCGGTCGCGGATACGGCGAAACTGGTGCTGTCGCCGATGCCGGGGCTGGTGGTGTCGATCCCGGTGGTGGTGGGCCAGGCGGTCAAGACCGGCGAGACGGTGGCCATCATCGAGGCCATGAAGATGCAGAACATCCTGAAGGCGGAGCGCGACGGGGTGGTGAAGGCGGTCGGGGCCAAGGACGGCGATCCGGTGGCGGCCGATGACGTGCTGGTGGAGTTCGGGTGATGTTTTCTACCTTCGTCATCCTCGGGCTTGACCCGAGGATCGGGTGTGGGGCGCGACCTGCGCTCGACGTCCTTGCATGTGCGACGGAACATCCGATCCTCGGGTCAAGCCCGAGGATGACGGGAGTGGGGGCGGGGGGCGTCGCATGACCTTCCCCATTCCCACACCCCTCGAATGGCGCGAGGCCGCCCAGAAGGCGCTCAAGGATCGGCCGATCGAGTCGCTGATGCACCTCGATGCGGACCAGCTGGCGACGCGGCCCCTCTACGCCGGGGCGACCGGGGTCCAGCCGATCTTCGCCCCGCGTCCGTCCGATTCCGAAGGCCGGGCCTGGGATCTGCGGACCCTGGTCGAGGGGGATGAGCCCGAGGCGGTCAATGAGGCCGTGCTGACCGATCTGGAGAACGGCGCGGCCTCGGTGGTGCTGAAAGGGCGGGTGCTGGCGGATTCCGCGCCGCTGGGCCGGGCGCTGGAGAGCGTGGCGCTGGAGCTGGCGCCGGTCGCGCTGGACGCCGGGATCGACGGGCCGGACGCGGCCAACGCCCTGGCGGTCGTCGCCAAGGGGTCGCCGCGCGCCAAGTTGAGGTTCCACATGGATCCGGTCTCGGCCTTCGCCGAGGCGGGCGGGGCGCCGCGTTCGGTCGAAGAGCATCTGAGCCTGGCGGCCAATACGGCGGCCCGGCATGCGGGGGCCTATCCCGAGGCGAGCTTCTTCATGGCCGGCGGGCGCGTGGCGCACGAGGCGGGCGGATCGGCGGCGCAGGAGCTGGCCTTTGCGGCCTCAAGCGTCGTGGCCCATGCGAAGGCGGCGGTGGATGCGGGGATGTCGGTCGAGGCGGCCCTGAAGGGGACGGTGCTCGGCCTGTCGGTGGATGCGGAATATTTCGACAGCCTGGCCAAAATCCGGGCCATGCGGCTGATCTGGGCGGCCTTGACGCGAGCCTTCGGGGTCGAGGCGCCGGCGGTGATCGAGGCGCGGTCGTCGCGGCGGATGCTGGCGGCGCGCGATCCCTGGCCCAATCTGCTGCGGCTAACGGCGGCGGGGTTTGCGGGCGCCGTGGGGGGCGCGGACGTGGTGGTGCTGGACGGCTTCACCCGCGCGACCGGGCGGTCCGACGCCTTCGCCCGGCGGCAGGCGCGGAACACCCAGCTGGTGCTGATGGAGGAGGCCAATCTAGGCCGGGTCGACGATCCGGCGGCGGGGAGCTGGTATCTGGACGCCCGGACGCGGGATCTGGCCGAGGCCGGCTGGGCCGAGTTTCAGATAATCGAGGCCGAGGGCGGCCTGGTCGAGGCCCTGAAGGGCTCGGTGATCCAGCCGCGCATCGCCCGCGCCCGCGCCCAGCGTGAGGCGGCGCTGAAGAACGGCGCGGCCCAGATCATCGGCGTGACGAAATATGTGGACCCCGAGGTGCGGCCGGCGCCGGTCGAGGCGGTCGATGAGGCGGGGGCGGCGGTGGAGCGGGTGTGCGAAGCCCTGAGCCCGATCCGCTTCGCGGCGGCCTTCGAGGAGGTGATCGGATGAGCTTCCCCGATTTCAGCAGGATCGCCCTGAACCTGATGCCGACCGGGCAGGGGCCGGCGCGCGAGCCGTGGGCGACGCCCGAGGGGCTGACGGTCGAGATCGCCTACGGCGCCGAGGCGCTGGAGGGGCTGGCGCACCAGAACGGCCTGCCGGGCTTCGCCCCCTTCGTGCGCGGACCCTATCCGACCATGTATGCGGGCAATCCCTGGACCATCCGCCAGTACGCCGGCTTCTCGACCGCCGAGGAGTCGAACGCCTTCTATCGCCGCAATCTGGCGGCGGGGCAGAAGGGCTTGAGCATCGCCTTCGATCTGGCGACGCACCGGGGCTATGACAGCGACCATCCCAGGGTGAAGGGCGATGTCGGCATGGCCGGCGTGGCCATCGACAGCATCTATGACATGCGGACCCTGTTCGACGGGATCCCGCTGGACCAGATGTCGGTGTCGATGACGATGAACGGGGCGGTGCTGCCGATCCTGGCCCTCTATGTCGTCGTGGCGGAAGAACAGGGCGTGCCGCACGCGGCCCTGACCGGGACCATTCAGAACGACATTCTGAAGGAGTTCATGGTCCGCAACACCTACATCTATCCGCCTGAGCCCTCGATGCGGATCATCGCCGACATCTTCGCCTGGACGGCGCAGGAGACGCCGAAGTTCAACAGCATCTCGATCAGCGGCTATCATATGCAGGAGGCGGGGGCCTCGGCCGATATCGAGCTGGCCTACACCCTGGCGGACGGGATCGAATATCTGCGGGCGGGCGTCGCGGCGGGCATGCCGATCGACCGGTTCGCGCCGCGCCTGAGCTTCTTCTGGGCCATCGGCATGAACTATTTCATGGAGGTGGCCAAGATGCGGGCGGGCCGCCTGCTGTGGGCCGAGGCGGTGCGGAAAGAGGGCGGGGTCGATCCGAAGTCCCTGTCCTTACGCGCCCACTGCCAAACCTCGGGATGGTCGCTGGCGGCGCAGGACGTGTTCAACAACGTCAGCCGCACCATGGTCGAGGCCATGGCGGCGGCGGGCGGGCAGACCCAGAGCCTGCACACCAACGCCCTGGACGAGGCCCTGGCGCTGCCGACCGACTTCTCGGCCCGGATCGCGCGCAATACCCAAATCCTGCTGCAGCAGGAGACCGGCCTGACCCGCGTCATCGACCCCTGGGGCGGCAGCTATTATGTCGAGCGGCTGACGCACGAACTGGCCGAACGGGCGCGCGCCCACATGGCCGAGGTCGAGGCCCTGGGCGGCATGGCCAAGGCCATCGAGGCCGGCATCCCCAAGCTGAGGATCGAGGAGTCCGCCGCCCGCACCCAGGCCCGGATCGACACCGGCCAGCAGACGGTGGTGGGGGTGAACAAATATCTGAACCCCGTCGTCGACGATATTCCGATGCTGAAGGTCGACAATGCGGCGGTTCTGGCCGCCCAGATCGACAAGCTGAAACGGCTGCGGGCCGAGCGGGATCAGGCGGCGACCGATGCGGCGCTGGAGGCGCTGACGAACGGGGCGCGGGGGACCGCCAATCTGCTGGAGCTGGCGGTCCAGGCGGCGCGGGCCAAGGCGACGGTGGGTGAAATTTCCGACGCCCTGGAGGCCGCCTTCGGCCGCCATGTGGCGACGGTGCAGACCGTGTCGGGCGTCTATGCGAAGGAGGCGGGGACGGACGCCCGCTTCGCCCGCGCCCGCGAGATGGTGGCGACCTTCGTCGAGAACGACGGCGGGCCGCCGCGCATCCTGATCGCCAAACTGGGGCAGGACGGCCATGACCGGGGCCAGAAGGTGGTCGCCACCGGCTACGGCGACCTGGGCTTCGACGTCACCGCCGGCGCCCTGTTCCAGACCCCGGCCGAGGCGGCGAAGGACGCCGTGGAGAAGGGGGTCCATGCGGTCGGCGCGTCATCGCTGGCCGCGGGCCACCTGACCCTGGTCCCCGAACTGAAGGCCGAGCTGGAGAAGCTGGGGCGGCCCGACATCATGATCGTGGTCGGCGGCGTCATTCCGCCGTCGGACGTCCAGCCCCTGCTCGATATGGGGGCGGCGGCCGTCTATCCGCCCGGATCGGCCATCGCCGATACGGCGGTGGACCTGATCGAAAAGCTGAACCAGCGCCTGGGTTACGCCCAGCCCGCGCCTAAGGAGACCGCATGATCGGCGCCCTGAACCATGTCGGGGTCGCGACCCCGTCCATCGCGGACTCGATCAAACTGTATCGCGACGTGCTGGGCGCGACGAAGATCGGGGAGCCCTTCGACCTGCCCGCGCAGGGGGTGAAGGTCTGTTTCATCGACACCCCCACGGCCCAGATCGAGCTGATCGAACCCTATGACGAGACCAGCCCCATCGTCGGCTTCCTGGCCAAGAATCCCAAGGGCGGCCAGCATCACGTCTGTTTCGAGGTCGAGGACATCCACGACGCCGTCGCCGAGATGCGGGCCAAGGGGGTGACCCTCCTGGGCACGGGCGAGCCGCGCATCGGGGCGCACGGAACGCCGGTCGTCTTCCTGCATCCGAAAGAGATGGGCGGGGTGCTGATCGAGCTGATGGAGACGCCGAAAGGCGATCACTGAAGACCGATCACGGATCGCTGGAGCTTTTCGCCAGCTTGACCGTTAAGGGCGTGAACAGGAGACCTGATCATGACGCGCCGCCTGACCGCCCTGCTCGCCATCGCCGCCCTGACGGGCGTCTCCGCCTGTCAGCAGGCCGAGCCGGAGCAGCCGGTCGCCCCGGTCGAGGCCCAGCCCGTGCCCGCCCCGCCGGTTCCGGGCGTCGGCTACGCCTGCGAAAGCGGCGCGACGGTCGAGGCCCGCTATGCCGACAGCGCCACCGCCCAGCTGGCCTATAAGGGCCGGACCTATGATCTGCGGTCCGCCCAGGCCGCCAGCGGGGCCCGCTATGTCGGCTCCGGCGTCGAATGGTGGACCGCCACCCGTGACGGCCAGGAGACGGCCACCCTCAGCCGGCTCAGCCCGAACGACCAGGTCGGCGTGGCCGTCCTGGAACGCTGCGCCCGACCGGCGGGGACGCCGTCTCCCTTGGCCGAGGCCCAGCCGGATCCGGCGGTCACGCCGGCGCCCGGCGGGGTGCTGCCGGCCTCCACCCCCTGTAAGGGGCCGCAGCTGAAGCTCGCGACCGAGGGCGGCGACGCCGGGGCGGGCAATCGGGTGCGCAACTTCAGCCTCCAGAACATCGGCCGCCAGGCGTGCAGCCTGACCGGCTATCCCGGCGTGACCCTGTTGGACGCGCAGGGGCGGACCCTGACCTCGATCCGCGCCGACCAGAGCCCCGGCAGCTATTTCCGCCAGGGCCAGGCTCCGACGCCGGTCGAACTGGCGCCCCAGGCCAAGGCCTATTTCGAAACCGCCTGGAACGTCATCCCCGACGAGACGATGCAGAAGACCTGTCCCAATGTGGCGAGCCTTCGGGTCACCGCGCCCGGCGACACGGCGGCAGTCAGTCTGCCCTTCGCCTTCCAGCCGTGCGGAGGCAAGATCCGCGTCAGTCCGATCAGGGCCGAGGAAAACCCCCAGGTCGCGACCTGACATCGCGTCGAGACGTCTGGAAACCCGGCCGAAATGGGCGTAGGTCGCGGCCATGACCCAGAGCTTCTACGACCGTATCGCCGGCGAACTGACCGAGATCGACGCCCAGGGCCTGACCAAGCCCGAACGTGTGATCGCCTCTCGCCAGGGGCCTGTGATTCAGGTCGGCGGGCGCGAGGTGCTGAACTTCTGCGCCAACAACTATCTGGGCCTGGCCGGCGACGAGCGGGTGACCCAGGCCGGGATCGCGGCGCAACAGAAGTGGGGGGCGGGCACGGCCTCGGTCCGCTTCATCTGCGGCACCCTGGAGATCCATAAGGAGCTGGAGGCGGCTGTCGCCGGCTATCTCGGCTTTGAGGACGCCATTCTGTTCGCCGCCGCCTTCGACGCCAACGGCGGGATATTCGAGCCCCTGTTCGGCGAAAACGACGCCATCGTCTCCGACAGCCTGAACCACGCCTCGATCATCGACGGGGTGCGGCTGTGCAAGGCCAAGCGCTATCGCTTCGCCAACTCCGACATGGACGAGCTGGAGACCCGGCTGAAGGAGGCGCGCGAGGCCGGCGCCCGCGACATCATCATCGCCACCGACGGCGCCTTTTCGATGGACGGCTATATCGCCCGTCTGAAGGACATCCGCGCCTTAGCCGACAAATACGACGCCCTGATCATGGTCGACGACTGCCACGCGACGGGTTTCCTGGGGCCGCAGGGGCGGGGCTCCTTCGCCTATCACGGAGTCGAGGTGGACTTCGTCACCGGCACCTTCGGCAAGGCCCTGGGCGGCGCCATGGGCGGCTTCATCTGCGCCAAGAAGGCGGTGGTCGACCTGCTGAAACAGCGGGCGCGGCCCTATCTGTTCTCCAACGCCCTGTCGCCGGCGGTGTGCGGGTCTTCGCTGGAGGCGATCCGCATCGCCCAAGGGGCGGAGGGGGATGCGCTACGCACTCGCCTGTCGGCCAACGCCCATCGCTATCGCAACGCCATGGCCGATGCGGGCTTCACCCTGCTGGACGGGGAACACCCGATCATCCCGGTCATGCTGGGCGACGCCAAACTGGCCCAGGATTTCGCGGCGCGGGCGCTGGAGCTGGGCGTCTATGTGATCGGGTTTTCCTTCCCGGTGGTGCCGCGCGGTCAGGCGCGGATCCGCACCCAGATGTCGGCGGCGCATACGTTCGAACAGATCGACCGGACGGTTGCGGCGTTTACGCAGGCGGGCCGGGAGCTGGGGGTTATCTGAGGTCTTCCTCCGCAGCCCGCTGCGCCACATTATTCCCGTCATCCTCGGGCTTGTCCCGAGGATCCATACTCCCGGTTTTCGCCGGTGCGCACCGTCCTCGACGGAGGCTATGGATCCTAGGCACAAGGCCTAGGATGACGATCTTAGAGTTTTAGGAGACGCCGTAATGGCCGAAACCATGAAAGCCCTCGCCAAGACCGGACCGGTCGAGGGTCTGGAACTGATCGACGCCCCGATCCCCGAGGCGGGGCCGGAGGATGTGCTGATCCGGGTCCATCGCACCGCCGTCTGCGGCACCGACATCCACATCTGGAACTGGGACGAGTGGTCCCAGAAGAACGTTCCGACCCCGATGATCACCGGCCATGAGTTCGCCGGCGAAATCGTCGCCATCGGCAAGGAGGTGGATCGTCCGCTGAAGATCGGTCAGCGCGTCTCGGCCGAGGGGCATGTGATCGACCTGAACTCCGAAGCGGCCCGCGCCGGGCACTTCCACCTGGACCCGCATACGCGCGGCATCGGCGTGAACCGCCAGGGCGCCTTTGCCGAGTTCGTGGTGGCGCCGGCCTTCAACGTCATCGAACTGCCCGACGACGTGCCCTATGAGATCGGCTCGATCCTGGACCCGTTCGGCAATGCGGTGCACACGGCCCAGCAGTTCGACCTCCTGGGCGAGGACGTCCTGGTCACCGGCGCCGGCCCCATCGGCATGATGGCCGCCGCCGTGGCCCGACACGCCGGGGCGCGCACCGTGGTCCTGACCGACATCAACGACTTCCGGCTGGAGTTGGCGCAGAAGGTGGCGCCGGGCGTGCGCACCGTGAACACGACCAAGGAAGACATCCATGACGTCATGAAGGAGCTGGGCCTGAAGGTCGGCTTCGACGTGGCCCTGGAGATGTCGGGCTCGCCCGTCGCCTTCAAACAGTGCGTCGACACCCTGATCATGGGCGGCGGCATGGCCATGCTGGGCATCCCCGGCAAACCCATGGAGACCGACTGGGGCGCGATCATCCTGAAGGCCCTGACGATCAAGGGCGTCTATGGCCGCGAAATGTTCACCACCTGGCGCAAGATGCTGGGCCTGCTGAAGGCCGGCCTGGACCTGAGCCCGTTGATCACCCACCGGCTGGACTACGCCGACTATCGCCAGGGCTTCGAGGCGATGAAGTCGGGTCAGTCGGGCAAGGTGGTGCTGAACTGGGACAAGGCGGCCTAGAGCATGATCGTTTCGGACGGAACCGCTTCGCGGTTCCGACAGAAGCGTGAATCATGCTCTCGCTTTAATCTGGAGCCTGATTCACGGCTTCAGCGGAATCGCGAAGCGATTCCACTTCAACCGATCAGGCTCTAAGGCGGCCGGCCCCCTCCGTCGGCTTCGCCGACACCTCCCTCAAGGGGGGAGGATTTTGGTCTCCGCCAGTCGCACTCCTCCCCCTCCGGGGGAGGGGGACCGCGCGCAGCGTGGTGGAGGGGGCTCAGTTCGCCTTGCGGATCAGCTCATCCGCCAGGGCGGCGGTCAGATAGCCGTCGGCGATGCGGCCGTTGGCCAGCTGCCAGCGGCGTAGGGCGGCGCGGGTGTTCGCGCCGATCACCCCGTCCACGCCGCGGGTGTCGTAACCCAGTCGCGTCAGGGCCGCCTGGGCGCCGATCCTCTGGTCGCGGGACAGGGAGGCGTCGTTGGGCCAGGCCTTGGTCAGGCCGGGCTTGCCCATGATCCCGTCCGCCGTCAGGCCGATGGCCAGGGCGTAGGAGACCGAGTTGTTGTAGCTGCGGATCACATAGTGGTTCGGCAGGGCCAGGAAGGCCGGGCCGTTGGCCCCCTGCGGCAGGAGGATGGTCGCGTCCTCCACCGCCTCGGCTCCGTTCGGCGTGCCGCCCTGGGCCAGGCGCACGCCCTTGGCCGCCCAATAGGCCCAGTCGTGTTTGGGCCCTTCCGCCAGGGCGTAGTCGAAGCCGGCGGGCAGGACGACCTCATAGCCCCAGGTCTGGCCGCGCTTCCAGCCCGCCTGGGCCAGCAGATTGGCGGCCGAGGCCAGGGCGTCGGCGTCGTCGCCCCAGATGTCCACCTTGCCGTCGCCGTCCTGATCCACGCCCAGGCGCAGATAGTTGTCCGGCATGAACTGGGTCTGGCCCATGGCGCCGGCCCAGCTGCCCTTCAGGCCCGCCCGTTCGCGGCGGCCGTCGACGACGATGTCCAGGGCGTCCTTCAACTGGGCCTCGGCCCAGTCGCGGCGGCGCCCGTCATAGGCCAGGGTCGCCAGCGAGCGGATGACGTCATAATCGCCCTGGACCTGGCCGAAGGCGCTTTCCTGGGCCCAGACGCCGACCAGGATTTCAGAGGGGACGCCGAAACGCTGGACCACCGCCCAGGGCACCCGGTCGATCCGCTGCTTGGCCTGGGCGATCCGCACCGCAGTCACGGCGTTCTGGATATAGGCGCCGGCGGGTTTGGAGAATTCCGGCTGATTCCGGTCCAGCCGCACCACGCTGGGGTCCGGCGTCAGACCGGCCAGTTCCCGCTCATAGTCGGCGCGACGGGCGCCGCCCTTGCGCGCCAGAAAACCCTGTTTCCAGCCCTCGAATCCTTCCTGGTCATAGGCGGCGAGCGGCGGCGCCTGCGGCGTCGGCGGCGGAACCACGGCGGCGGGAACCGGATCGGGCTGCGGCGTCGGCAGGGACACCGGCGGCTCCGGCAACATCGGGGCGCAGGCCGCGACGGAGCCGATGAGGAGAAGACGATAGGAAAAGCGCATGAGATTCAGACTACAGTTCCCGAACGGATAGGGGAAATGACATACGCGCGAAGCGGTTTCTCGCGTTCTCATCCGCCTGTCAGGCGAAAAGTCCGCCTGCGGAATCCCTCATCAGCGTCGTTAACCCTCATTTTCATCGACGAAGACGTCCGCTGCGGCGTAAGGGCGCAGACTTCTCCAACGGCCTGATGGCGGAGTGGCGACGCAACGGGCGTGCAAACCCGAACACCCTCCGTTCGACTCGGAGGTCAGGCCTCCATCTTTCTTTTTTGTGTGCTACCGCCCTTCGGGGTGTTTGAGCACGGGTAGGAAAGTGACCGCCGGGCAGGCGGACATCGGCTTTTGTAGGGTTTTGGGCCGTAGCGGCTTGACCTTCTAAGGGCCGCTCTCTATACGACCGCCTCCGCCGCGATCCGCCCGGGTCAGCGGCTTTTCTATTGGTTTCTCTCAGGACGTCCGACCATGAAGGTCCGTAGCTCGCTCAAGTCCCTGAAGACCCGTCACCGCGACTGCAAGGTCGTGCGTCGCAAGGGCCGGGTCTATGTCATCAACAAGACCGACCCGCGCTTCAAGGCCAAGCAAGGCTAAGCTGCGTTCGAGGCGCACTGCTCGGCGGCGCGCGCACGCAGGTCTGCCCAAGCCGCCCAAGGGGCGGTAGGGCAGGAAAAGCCCTGACGATCCACAGGCTGCGGATTCTGTCCGCGGCCTTTTTCGTGTTCGCGGTTGAGTCGCGCCGGACGGCGTGGTTAGCGTCCGCGCCTGATTTCTGGAGTATTCCCCATGGCCGATGACGCCTCGTTCGACGGCAATCCCGACGTCCTGACCGCAACGGCCCAGGGCCGTCTGCGCACCATCATCGAGCGGCTGGAGCGCCTCGAAGAGGACAAACAGGCCGTCATGACCGACATGAAGGAGGTCTTCGCCGAGGCCAAGGGCGAGGGTTATGACGTCAAGGTCCTGCGCAAGGTCATCCGCATCAGGAAGCAGGACAAGGCCAAGCGCCAGGAGGAGGAGGCCATCCTGGACCTCTATCTGTCGGCCCTCGGCGAGGTCTGAGGAGATTAGGGGCTGAAGCGCAAACCGCCTTCCGACAGCCCCTTCGAGGCCCAGCGCAAGGCCGCCCAGCGGTCTGCGCTCAATGCTCTCAAACGCGCCCGCCGCTCAGCCGAGAAGGCGGGCGTTTCCTTGTCCGAATGGGAGGGCGAGTTCCTTGATTCGGTCAGCGAGCGGGTGAAAACCCACGGCCGCGCCTTCGCCGACCCCGAAAAGGGCGCGCCGGGCCAGGCTTTGTCGGCCATGCAGGGCCGCAAGCTGAAGGAGATCGCCGCCAAGGCGAAGGGCGAAGAGCCGAAACGTTGGGGACGCAGCAAGACGTCTGGCTCGAATCGACCTCAGGATTACGGCAACACAACGGGGGAAGACTGATGTACGCTATCCTGGCCGGCTTTCGCCGCTTGGCGGATTTCAAAGGGCGGGACAGGCGATCGCAGTTCTGGCCGTATGCCCTGACCGTTGTCGGACTGTCTTTCGTCGGGCTTTGGTTGGGTATGATCCCGACGATGACCGCCGTGTTTGAACAGGCGTCTGCGGCCGCAGCGACAAACCCCGAGGCGGCGACCGTTGTCAGCGGCCCGGGGCACTACTCGGTCGAAATCCACGATCCGACGTTCATGCCGGATATGGGCCCGTTTTTCCTGGTTCTGAGGATCGGCGTGGCAGCGGTTGTGATCCTTTTGGCCGCCGCCGTGACGCGCCGTCTGCATGACACCGGCCGGGCGGGCTATTGGGGTCTGCCGCCTGTGGTGTTTCTGACGATCGGCCTGACGGCGTTTCCCACTGTAATGACCAGCTTCATGCGGGAGAACGCGCCGGACATAGGCCTGTTCATGCTGCTGTTTCTCAACAACGTTCTCTACATGGCCAGCCTGATCGGTCTTGTCATCCTGCTTGTGCTGGACGGCAAGAAGACGGTGAACCGCTACGGTCCTCCGCCGGCTGGATCTTAGCCCACCTCTTTCAGCTGCCCCTCAAGCCCCTGTTCGCGGACCTTGCGGTACAGGGTCGAGCGCCCGATGCCGAGGCGGCGGGCGATTTCGCTCATATGGCCGGCGTAGACCTCGATGGCGTGCTGGATCAGGTCGCGCTCAATGTCTTCCAGGGTCCGCAGATGGCCGCGGTCGTCCAGGATGCGGATCGGTTGTTCCGGCAGGGGCGGCAGGTCGGCGTAGGACGGCGCGGCGGCGGGCGGCGTGGGCGTCGCATCGGGCAGGGGCGCGGCCACGCCCGAGATGGACGGGAAGTCATAGGGCTGCAGGAAGGGCGAGTCCGCCAGGACGATGGCGCGGAACACCGCATTCTCCAGCTGGCGCACATTGCCGGGCCAGTCATAGGCCTGGAGCATGGCCAGGGTCTCGGGGGCGCAGCCGGCGATGCGGCGGCCCTCCTCGGCGTTGAAGCGGGCGATGAAATGATCGATCAGGGCGGGGATGTCCTCGCGCCGGTCGCGCAGGGAAGGCGCCTCGATCGGGAAGACGTTCAGCCGATAGAACAGATCCTCGCGGAAGGCGCCGTCCTTAACCTGCTGAGCGGGGTCGCGATTGGTGGCCGAGACGATGCGGACGTCGATCTTGACCGGGCGCTTGCCGCCGACGGGGTCGATCTCGCCTTCCTGCAGGGCGCGCAGCAGCTTGACCTGAAGATCCAGCGGCAGTTCGCCGATCTCGTCCAGAAACAGGGTGCCGCCGTCCGCCTCGCGGAACTTGCCCAGAGTCTTGTCGACGGCGCCGGTGAAGGCGCCCTTCTCGTGGCCGAACAGGATGGATTCCGCCAGATTGGCGGGCAGGGCGCCGCAGTTGACGGCGACGAAGGGCTTGCCGGCCCGGTCGCCAGCGCCGTGCAGGGCGCGGGCGATCACCTCCTTGCCGACGCCGCTCTCGCCGGTGATCAGGACGGGGATGGAGGACTTGGCCGCCCGGGCGCCGAGGGCCTTGACCATCCGCATGGGGGCGCTGTCGCCGATGATGTCGTCGAAGCTGGCGCGGCCCTGGACCCGCTTGGTCAGACGACCGACCTCGGTGGTCAGCTGCTCCAGCTTGAGGGCGTTGCGCACCCCGACCAGCAGGCGTTCGGGCCCGACCGGCTTGACGAAGAAGTCCTGGGCGCCGGCCTGCATGGCCTTGACCACGGTGTCGATGCCGCCGTTGGCCGTGAGCACGATGACCGGCGTGGTCAAGCCCCCGCTGCGCAGCTCGGCCAGACACTCCAGACCCGACATCTCGGGCATGATCATGTCCAGCAGGATGACGTCGGCGCCGCCGCCGCGCGTCATCCGGTCGATGGCCTCGCCGCCGCTTGCGGCATGGACCACGGCGTGACCGTCGCGTTCGAGCACAGCCTGCAACAGGCGGCGCTGGGTCGGATCGTCGTCGACGACCAGAACGGTCTTGGCCATGGGGCGTCCCTTGTCATCACCGAGGGGCCGCCCGTGGATCGGACTGGCCCGTTTCGGGACGATTTCTAGGGGGACGAGGTGAAAATCGGGTGAGGGGGCGTGGTGACCGGGGGGTTAACGGGTGTTTGGCTCTTCGCATCGGATCTGCGGCTGGGCTTTCAGCGTCCGACCGCCCACGACCAGGTTGGGCAGGCTGGCGGGGGCGACCGTCACAGCCTCGGCGAAGGCGTTCAGCAGATCCTTCGGCGCCGCCGTCCCGCATACGGCGCTGTAGGACCCGGTTTGCGACCATTGTCCCCCGGCGTCCTGGGCGAAGGCCATGATGCTCCCCGGCGCCGCCAGCAGAACCTCGACCCGGCCGTCGCCGTCCAGGTCCAGGGTGCGCAGACGGCAGGGAGCCTCATTGTTGCAGGCGTACATGAGACTGTCTTGCCGGCTCAGTTGTGCGGTGAAGCTGGACGGCGTCGTCTGGCCGGCGACAGGTTGGATGCGGACGGCCGCCGCCCGTTCATTCCGGTCCTGGATGGAATAGGCCTCGCGATGGACGCGCCTCCTGGCCTCGCGCGCCAATCCGGATGTCTTCGCATCCGACGACCGCATAAGCCGGTCCAGAGCCGCCAGACCGGCCTTGCCGCTGTCGAAGCGCAGGAAGTCGAAGTCGAAATCCTGAGGCTTCACGGCGCCGCGCTCCAGCCGGGCGACCTGATCCGCCGCCGACAGGCGCGCGGGGTCCAGCAGGGGGCTGAACAGGGCCAGGACGGCGGCGACGGCCAGAACGCCTGCGGCGACATTGGTCGTCTCCAGCGGGCGCATCCAGCCGCCGGGCCGCACGGCCGCGATCAGATAACCGACCGCATAGACGGCGCCGACGACCGCGCAGGCCAGGGCGATGATCCGATCCGGCGTCAGGCCGTGCTGGCCGATCCGCAGCGCCAGACCCCAGAAGGCCAAGCCAATCAGGGGCGCGACCAGAACCCCGGCGATCCGGGTGGCGATCCGCAGGGCCGCCGGCGGCAGATTGTCGGGCCGTCCGTCCTGATAGGCGGTGTTGATCAGGATGATGAGGGCGGCGGCCGCGGCCAGCACCAGGGCCGTGGCGCTGCCCGTGTCCCACAGGCGCTCCAGGCCGGTGAAGGGCAGGGCGGCCAGAAAGCCCGCCGTCAGCAGGGCGATGACGGGCAGCAGCCAGGACAGCAGCATCAGGGCCACGGTCCGCACGCCCCGGATCAGGCCGTCGCGCACATCGGTCAGCTGGACCGCCAGGGCGAAGGCCAGGCAGGTGACGGGTATGGCGAACCAGGCCTCGCCGATCAGGGAGCTGAGGGCCTTGACGCCGATGACGTGGAACAGGGCAGCGCCCAGTTGCAGCAGGAGCCAGAAGGCCAGGGTGAAGCCCAGGGACAGCGCCAGCTGCACGCCCGCTTTCCAGGCCACGTCGAAATAGGCGTGATAATCGGCCCGCCAGCGCCGTTCGCGGATCGCCGGCAGGATCAGGTGGTGGGCCACGAAGAGGGCGGCGGCGCTGAAGGCCAGGACGGGAACCTCAAGATAGGGGGCCTGGTCGTTTTCGGGGATCACCCGCCGCGCCACGTCGTGCCAGCCCATCAGGAACAGGGCCGTCGCCGCTGCGGCCGCCCACAGAGCCAGCGGCAGGGGCTTCAGCCGTCCAACCGCCGCCAGAAGCACGGCGGGCGCATAGCCGAAGGCCAGGGCCAGCCCGCCGAACACCTCGGGCCGGGTGTCGGGCCACATCCCGACCTCGGCCGCCCGGTACAGCAGATACAGGGCGCCGCCCTGGATCAGACCGGTCGCCAGGCGCGCGGCGAACAGCCGACCTTGCCCGTCCAGCCCCTTGCGCCCGCCGTCCTGCATCCACTCGTCCATGACGCTCGCCCCCGTGTTGCGGCCCAGTATGAGGCAGCTGGATACGGCAAGATAGCGGCGCGCGGTTGCGGCACGGCCGAACCTTCCCCAAAACAGGGGTATGAACGCCCCCTTCAAGACCCCCGACATCGACGCCCCCCTGTGGGACCTGTCCGACCTCTACGCCTCGCGGGACGACGCCCGGCTCGCCGACGACCTGACGCGGGCGCGCGCCCTGGTGGACGAGATGAACGGCCTGCGCGGGCGGCTGGCGGGGGCGTCGGGCGATCCGGCCGCCCTGGGGGCGGTGCTGGATCAGGCCATCAGCCTCTATGAGCAGGCCTCCGACATCCTGGGCGCGCTCGGCGCCTACGCCTTCCTGTCGGCCTCGACGGCGCGGGACGACGCGGGGGCGCAGGGGTTCGAGGCGGATGTGCGCGAAAAGATCACCGTCATCGCCACCCCGACCGTCTGGCTGACGCTGGAGATCAACCAGATCGACGACGCCGCCCTGGAGGCCGCGCTTCAGGCCCACGCGGGGGCCGCGCGCTGGCGGCCGTGGCTGCGGCGGGTGCGGGCCATGAAGCCGCATGAACTGTCCAGCGAGCTGGAGACCTTCATCGCCGAACGCGGGCCGATCACGGCCCAGTGGCCGCGCCTGTTCGACGAACAGCTGGCGGCGCTGCGCGCCAAGGCAGGGAATGAGAGCCTGACCCTGGCCGAGGCGCTGAACCGCCTGTCCGATCCCAAGCCCGCGCGGCGCAAGGCCGCCGCCGAGGGCCTGTCGGAGGCTTTAGCCGCCCGCGCCCCGACCCTGGCCCTGGTGCTGAACACCGTCGCCGCCGACAAGGCGATGGAGGATCGCTGGCGCGGCTTCAAACGCCCCGCCGACAGCCGACACCTGGCCAATGAGGTCGACGGCGAGGCGGTGGACGCCATGGCCGAGGCCGTCGCCGAAGCCTATCCGCGCCTGTCGCACCGCTATTACGCCCTGAAGGCCAAGGCCATGGGCAAGGCGCGGCTGGATCACTGGGACCGCAACGCCCCGATCGAGACCACCGCCCCGCGCGCCTTCACCTGGAGCCAGGGCCGGGAGATCGTTCTGGACAGTTTCTCGGACCTGGGGGCCGAGTTCGCCGAGCGGGCCGCCGGCTTCTTCGATCGACCCTGGATCGACGGCCGCGCCCGGCCGGGCAAGCAATCGGGCGCCTATGCCCACCCGGTCACCGCCGACCGCCATCCCTATGTCTTCCTGAACTGGATGGGCGAGCGGCGCGACGTCCTGACCCTGGCCCACGAACTGGGCCACGGGGTGCACCAGACCCTGGCGGCGGACCAGGGCACCCTGCTGGCCGATACGCCCCTGACCCTGGCCGAGACCGCCTCCATCTTCGCCGAGGGTCTGACCTTCGACCGTCTGCTGGCCACGGCGCCCAAGCGCGAGCAGCGTGGTCTGCTGGCCGGGCGGATCGAGGACGGGCTGAACACCGTGGTGCGCCAGATCGCCTTCCACCGGTTCGAGACCCGTTTCCACGACGAGCGGCAGAAGGGCGAGGTCTCGCAGCAGCGCATCAATGAGCTGTGGCTGACCGAGATGGGCGCGTCCCTGGGACCGGCCGTCACCCTGAACCCCGGCTACGAACACTGGTGGGCCTATGTCAGCCACTTCGTCCACTCGCCCTTCTATGTCTACGCCTATGCCTTCGGGGATCTTTTGGTGGCGGCCTTGATGGAGGCGCGGCGGGCCGATCCCAAGGGGTTCACGCCCCTGTACCGCGACCTGCTGGCCGGGGGCGGGGCCAAGACCTATGTCGAGGCGCTGAAGCCCTTCGGCCTGAACCCGCGCGACCCGGCCTTCTGGAGCGTGGGCTGCAAGCGGCTGGAGCGTCTGGTGGATCAGTTCGAAGCGTTGGGGTGAGGATGTGGGGTGCGGGGTGTGGGCCGCTGCCGCCACACCCCACACCCCGCACCCCTCGCCATTCCTCGGTGTGAGCTTGAGCGGCGTCGAACCCGCGCTATAGTCGCGCCAACGACAAGACCGAGGGAGCTCTCATGGCCAAGGCCAAAAACCCCGCCACCGCCCAGGCCGACGCCGATGCGAGCGCCTATGTCCGGGGGGATATGCAGATCAATGAACAGGTCTCGACCTTCCACCTGTTCATGGGCCTGACCAAATGGGGCGCCCTGGCTGTGGCCTGCGTGCTCGTGTTCCTGACCCTGTGGTTCCATCCGGGCGGAACCTTCGTCGCGGGCTTCATAGGGGCTGCGGCTCTGGCCGTCGTCGGCTTTTGGGCTCTCAAGCCCAAGGGCGGCGCCGGCCACTGATCCGTTCGCCCGACACGGGTCTTTGACGGCGTCGGTGGAACCGGCCTAGGCTCGTCTCCCAGCTTCAATGAGAGGGGATTCGCTTGGCCGTCGTTATCGCCGCCACCCGTGAACGTCGCGAAGGCGAGACGCGCTGCGCCGTCACGCCTGAAACGGTCAAGAAGCTGATCGCGCTCGGCGCCGCCGTCTCGGTCGAGGCTGGGACCGGCCTGGGCTCGTCCATTCCCGACGCCGACTACGCCGCCGCCGGCGCCACGGTGAAGCCTGACACCCGCGCCGTGCTGGACGGCGCCGACGTCGTGCTGAAGGTGCGCGGCCCCACGGCCCAGGAAATCAGCGCGCTCAAGCCCGGTGCGATCGTGATCGCCATGCTGGACGCCTGGCGCGACAAGGCCACGGTCGAGGCCCTGAAGGGGGCGAACGCCACCGCCTTCGCCATGGAGTTCGTGCCCCGCATCACCCGCGCCCAGGTGATGGACGTCCTGTCGTCCCAGGCCAATCTGGCCGGCTACCGGGCGGTGATCGAGGCGGCCTACGCCTATGGCAAGGGCTTCCCCATGATGATGACGGCGGCCGGCACGGTCGCCGCCGCCAAATGTTTCGTCATGGGCGTGGGCGTCGCCGGGCTTCAGGCCATCGCCACGGCGCGGCGTCTGGGCGCCGTCGTCACCGCCACCGACGTCCGCCCCGCCACTAAGGAACAGGTCGAAAGCCTGGGCGCCAAATTCCTGGCCGTCGAGGACGAAGAGTTCAGGAACGCCCAGACCGCCGGCGGCTACGCCAAGGAGATGTCGGCGGAGTATCAGGCCAAACAGGCCGAACTGACCGCATCTCACATCGTCAAACAGGATGTGGTGATCACCACCGCCCTGATCCCCGGCCGCCCGGCGCCGCGGCTGCTGACGGCGGCCCATGTGGCCTCGATGAAGCCGGGCTCGGTCATCGTCGATCTGGCGGTCGAGGCGGGCGGAAACGTCGAGGGCTCGAAGCTGAACGAGGTGGTGACCACGGCGAACGGCGTGACCATCGTCGGCTGGTCCAACCTGCCCGGCCGCATCGCCGCCGACGCCAGCGCCCTGTACGCCCGCAATCTGACGGCCTTTGTGGGGCTGATGATCAAGGACGGGGCTCTGGCGGTCGATCTGGAGGACGAGATCCTGAAGGCGGCCGTGGTGACGCACGGCGGGGCCGTGGTGCATGAAGGGGTGCGGGGATGAAACTCTCTCAATGGATACGAGCGGGCATTTGGATTTTGGTCCTCGCCATGGTCACACAGAGCTTCTCGGAGCGGTGGTCGGACTTGAGAAGCACGCAACCTGAAGCGTCCGTATGGATGTTTGCGGGGGAAGAAGCATTGCGGCTGGTGATTGGCGTTGTTGTGCTGGGGCTGGGGTTGATGCTGGTGCTTGCGGGGCAGGAGGTTTTCGATCGGCTGACGAAGCCTCATTTGCCAAAGATGCTCCCGTTTGTGGTCGCCGGCTTGAGCATAGCCGTGGCGGCGACAGCGGTGCTGATCTGGGTCGGATCGGCATGGGCGCCGCTCGCCGTCGCGGTCTCTATAGGGCTTGCGGTCTATACGGCGAAGGCCGCCGGGCTAGAGCCCAAGCCGACGTCTGACAATCTCCCTCGCGCGGAAGGCTGACCATGGAACACGTCGATCCCACTGTCTTCCGCCTGGCCATCTTCGTCCTGGCCATCTTCGTCGGCTATTATGTCGTCTGGAGCGTGACGCCGGCCCTGCACACGCCGCTGATGGCCGTGACCAATGCGGTGTCCAGCGTCATCATCGTCGGCGGCCTGATCGCGGCGGCGGCCGTGTCGGGCGACGCTGCCGGACCCAGCGCCTGGATCGCCAAGGGCGCGGGCGTGGCGGCCGTGACCCTAGCCAGCGTCAACATCTTCGGCGGCTTCATGGTCACCCGACGGATGCTGGCCATGTACAAGAAGAAGGAGCGGCCGGCTCCCAAGGGCGCGGCATGATCGACCCCGCCCAGATCGCCATAACCGGCTCCTGGATCGCCACCGGCGTCGGTTTCGGCCTGTGGCTGTACGGCTGGTTCGGGACCAAGGTTCCGATCAAGCGCCAGCGGCTGCACGACTGCGGCATCGCCCTGGTGTTTTCGGCCATTCTGGTCCGGGTCGTGACCCAGGACCGGCAGCTGGGCGTTTTCGAATGGGCCCTGTTCTTCATCGGCCCCCTGTTCATCGCCGCCGCCCTGTGGCGGCTGGCGCGCACGTCTTGAGGGGAGGGGCGTGATGAACGCATCCTTGGCCGCGCTGGCCTATCTGGTTTCCGGCGTCCTGTTCATCCTGTCTCTGCGCGGCCTGTCCAGCCCCGAGACCAGCCGCCAGGGCAATACCTTCGGCATGATCGGCATGGCGCTGGCCATCGGCGTGACCCTGCTGACGCTCGCCGCCACGCGGGCCCTGGACCCCCTGACCCTGGGGCTGATCGCGGGCGGGGTCGTGGTCGGCGGCGGGATCGGCGCCCTGATCGCCCGGCGCGTGGCCATGACCGACATGCCCCAGCTGGTCGCGGCCTTCCACAGCCTGGTCGGCATGGCCGCCTGTCTGGTCGCCATCGGCGCCATCTATGCACCCGAGGCCTTCGGCATTCTGGCCGAGGACGGGACGGGCATCAAAACCCTGTCGATCGTCGAGCTCAGCCTGGGCGTCGCCATCGGGGCCATCACCTTCACCGGCTCGGTCATCGCCTTCGCCAAGCTGAACGGCAATATGTCGGGCGCGCCCATCCTCCTGCCGGCGCGGCACCTGATCAACGTCGGCTTGGGCCTGGCCCTGGTCTTTCTGATCGGGATTCTGATCGGCACGGGCGGCTCGGCCGTCTGGGCCTTCTGGGGCGTCTTCATCCTCAGCCTGGTGCTGGGCGCGACCCTGATCATCCCCATCGGCGGCGCCGACATGCCGGTGGTGGTGTCGATGCTGAACTCCTATTCCGGCTGGGCGGCGGCGGCCCTGGGCTTCACGCTGGAGAACATCGCCCTGATCATCACCGGCGCCCTGGTCGGCAGTTCCGGCGCCATCCTGAGCTACATCATGTGCAAAGGCATGAACCGCAGCTTCGTCAGCGTCATCCTGGGCGGCTTCGGCGGGGATGCGGCGGCGGCCGGCGCGGGCGGGGCCAGGGAGACGCGGCCGGTCAAACAGGGCTCGGCCGAGGACGCCGCCTTCATCATGAAGAACGCCTCGAAGGTCATCATCGTCCCCGGCTACGGCATGGCCGTGGCCCAGGCCCAGCATGCCCTGCGGGAAATGGCCGACAAGCTGAAGGAGGAGGGGGTCGAGGTGAAATACGCCATCCACCCCGTCGCCGGCCGCATGCCGGGCCATATGAACGTCCTGCTGGCCGAGGCCAACGTCCCCTATGACGAGGTGTTCGAGCTGGAGGACATCAACGCCGAGTTCGCCACCGCCGACGTCGCCTTCGTCATCGGCGCCAATGACGTCACCAACCCCGCCGCCAAGACCGACCCCCAGTCGCCGATCTACGGCATGCCGATCCTGGACGTGGAGAAGGCCGGTACGGTGCTGTTCATCAAGCGCGGCATGGGCTCGGGCTATGCGGGGGTCGAGAATGAGCTCTTCTTCCGCGACAACACCATGATGCTGTTCGCCGACGCCAAGAAGATGGTTGAGGGGATCGTGAAGGGGCTTTGAGCGCCCGGCCGCTCAGTGCGGCGCCTGTCCATAGGCGTCGAACACCGGTTGCAAATGGCTCTGGTATCGCCGCCACGCTTCACGCGACGTCGTATAGAGCGGCCGGCGAACCTGGGCGAAGCTGGCGGTCGTGACGGCGCGTTTCGTCAGATGAAAATCCTTAAGACCGGGTCGGAGCGGCAGGCCCGCGTGCTCCAAGATCCGCGCGATCCAAGGCTCGGCATCGACGACGAGGTCTTCATAGGGGACGGTCAGAATGCGATCCCCCAGAACCGCCGTCCAATGTGCGTACAGCCGATCCTCGCCGACGAAATACCGACCCATGTCGCCCAGGGAAAGGCTCCAGTCCACCCCTCCGGCGAACCGGGTGCGCAGGCAGGACCAGGCGACAGCGCCGGGGCTGCGACGCAGCCAGATGAAGCGCGCCTGGGGCAGGACCTTTGCGATCAGGCCCAGGTAGCGGCTGTGGTTCAGGGTCTTGTCCACCACCCGGCCGTCTGGGCCGAACCGCTGGTCCAACAGGCGGCGATAGGCGCGACCGACCCCGGTCAGACCCGCCGCCCCCCGAGCCTGGACGAAGCCGCCGACGGCCTCGGGCGTGAAGCCGCGAACCGGCATGGCGGCGACGCTGAACAGGTTCAACTCCGCCCCATCCATGACCGCCTCATGGCTGACCAGGATCTGTTCGACCAGGGTGGTGCCGGACCGCGGAAGGCCCAGGACGAAGATGGGGCGGCCGTCGTCGTCTAGCCCTTCCGGCAGGCGCGCGTGAAAGTCAGCCGTCCAGCCTGAGACCACCGTCTCGACGAACCGATCGGTGGCGTCCGCATCATAGTGGCGGTGCGGCTTCAAGATCGCGGCGGCCTGGGCGTAGGCCGCGAAGGCCCGATCAGCCTCGCCCCGATCGTGGAAGGCCTTCCCCAAGGCGTAGAAGGCGGTGCTGCGCGCCTCATCCATTTCATTGCGCGCCGGTATAGCTTCGACGAGGGCGACCATGGCTTCGAAATCCGGATCATCGGCCTGAAAGGTCTTGGCTTCGGCGATCGCATGCCAGGACGGGGCGCTGGCGGCGGGCGAAGGAGCCAGCGCCACCGCGCGCCGAAGATCTAACATCGACTGTCCCGCATCGCCCAGCTGCGCACGACAGGTTCCCAGAAAATGCCAGGCGGCCGCGTCGGCGCCGCGCTCCTGGGTCAGATGAACACCCACCGTCTCGGCCGCCGTCAGACGCCCATGATGCGCCAGCATCTGCCCCAGCGCCAGCCAGGGTCCAGGCTGAGCGGGATCGACGGCGGCGAAGCGGCGCGCGGCGACCAGGGCCGCCTCGGCCTCGCCGATCATGGAAGCCAGCCGCGAAACGGCGCCCCACCCCTGGCCCAGAGGGGCGTCGGACTGAACGGCCTGAATCAACAGTGCGGCGCAGGCGTCCCGGTCCCGCGCCTTAAAGGCTTCAAGCGCCAGATTGATCCATTGAGCCGCCTGGTTTTTCGTCGCCGTCACCTCTTCTCCCAGCCCCCGGTATTCATCCGTCGCTCCGGTCAACGCCGGCGATAAACTTCACCTATCCCAGGCCGCCGAGGGGCGCTATGGGCGGGAAATGAGTTTTAAGACGACACGGTTCGAAGCCCTGGACTCCCTGCGCGGGGTGTGCGCCGTTCTGGTCGTCATGTTCCACATGCCGGTGGCCAGCCACTGGCGGACCTGGGATTTCATCCAGCACGCCTATCTGTTCGTCGATTATTTCTTCGTCCTCTCGGGCTTCGTCATCGCCCACGCCTATGCCGAGCGGCTGAAGACGGCGCAGGACGCGGGCCGGTTCATGGTGCGGCGGTTCGGGCGGATCTGGCCGATGCATGTGCTGATGCTGGCCGCCTTCATCGGGCTGGAGGTGGCGCGGCTCGTCTTCCATTTCGACGGGGCCGAGCCCTTTACGCGCGACCGGTCGGTGGAGGCGATCTTCACCAATCTGGCCCTGATCCAGGCCTGGCATGTCCATCCCTATCTGACCTGGAACGGGCCGTCGTGGACGCTCAGCGCCGAATGGGCCTGTTATCTGATCTTCGCCGGCCTGGTGCTGGTCGCACCCAAGCGATTCCGCTGGATCGGCCTGGTGCTGGCGGTCATTGGCGGGGTGCTGGTGGTCAGCTACGCCCGGCGCTGGATGAACACCACCTATGACTTCGCCGTGCCTCGCGCGGTTTACGGCTTCTTCCTGGGCTGTCTGCTGCAGGGCCTATGGACGAACATCCCCCGCTTGAAGGGGCTGGCCGCCACGGGGCTGGAGATCGCCGCCGTCGCCGTCGTCTGTCTGTTCGTCGCCTGGGCCGAAGGACCGGTGACGGTCGCCGTCACCCTGGTCTTCGTCGTCCTGGTCTGGGTGTTTGCGGGCGAGGAGGGACGGGTGTCGCGCCTGCTGGACCATCCGGCCCTGGTCACGCTCGGCCGCTGGTCCTTTTCCGTCTACATGGTCCACATGTTCATCCTGACCGTGATGCTGATCATCGCGCGCAAGCTGGACTGGATGCCGGGCGGCAGGCGCGTCGATTTCGGCTCGGTCTGGCTGAACGACCTGTTCGCGCTCGGCCTGTTCGGCTTCATCGTCGGGGTCGCGGTGGTGGCGCACAATCACGTCGAACGCCCGGCCCAGCGGCTGATTGATCGCTGGACCAAGCCGAAAGCCGCCTGATGAAGACGGCCTGAGTTCAGGCCGCCATCCGCCATTCCGGGGCGTCCCATTCCGACCGGGCCTCGTCCCACAGCATGTCCTCGTCCGAATAGCGGCTGCTGGCGGCGGCGGAGATGACGTCCACCACCTGCTCCTCCAGCCGATCCCAGATGACGGCCAGGTCCGACGATCCGTCGGCCTCGCACGGCACGATGATGTAGCGGTTGGCGTTGACGGCCTTGTGGGCCAGGGGGGCGGTCGGTTGGAACTGAGCCATCTGATGATCTCCTGAAGCGGTCGGCCTCTTGTCGATGATTGTGTTATGGCGCACTGATGCGTCAGAAACGGACGTATCTTTCAGGAGCGACGGTGAGACACGACAAGGCGGCCATGGTGATCGACCTGGCGCGGCGCCTGGCCGCCAGCGCCGAGGGCCTGAGCCTGGACGAGATGGCGCGCGACATGGGCGTCAGCCGCCGCACGGCCGAGCGGATGCGCGACGCCGTCTTCATGCTGTTCCCGACGGTGGAGGAGGTGTCGGACCCGCCGTCGAAACGCTGGCGCATTCGCGGCGGCCTGTCGGCCTTCGAACAGGCGCCGACCGCGACCGAGATGCTGGAGCTGACCAAGGCGGCGACGGCCTTGCGCGCGGCAGGCGAACCGGCGCGGGCGGCGGCGCTGGAGGCGCTCGAACGGAAACTCAAAGCGGCGATGCGCTCCACCACCTTGAACCGGATGGCGCCGGACCTGGAGGCCCTGGTCCGGGCCGAGACCATCGCCGTCCAGGCCGGGCCGCGTCCCTCGGCTGACGAGGCCATGCTGACCGCCATTCGCGGGGCCATATTGGCCCAACAGCCGCTGGGCTTTACCTATTCCCGGCCGGGCGCCGAGCCGCGCCGCCGCAGCGTCGCCCCCTGCGGCGTCATGTTCGGCCGCGCCAACTATCTGGTCGCCGCCGACCGCGAGACCGGCCGCATCCAGACCTTCCGTCTGGACCGGATGAGCCATGTCGCCGCTCAGGACGGGGTGGCGATCCCGCCGCCCGACTTCGACCTGAACGTCTTCGCCAGCCAGTCCTTCGGCATCTATCAGGACGAGATCGAGGACGTGGTCCTGCGCATCGCCCCGCAAGGCGCGGCCGAGGCCAAGAGCTGGCGCTGGCACCCGACCCAGACCTTCGAGGACCAGCCGGACGGAAGCGTCGTGGTGCGCTTCCGGGCGTCCGGCATGCGCGAACTGGCCTGGCACCTGTTCACCTGGGGCGAACAGGCGGTGATCCTGGCGCCCGAACGGCTGAAGGCGGTCATGGCCGGGGAACTGGCGGCGGCCGAACGCGCTCTGGACGCGGCCCGCGGATGAACGAAGCTTAACGTGAATACGGGACCGAAACCCTGTTGGCTTGGGTTCGGAGGATCGTATGAACCGTTTTGCCGTCCTGCTCGTCGTCCTGTTGGTCTTGGCCTCCCTGGGTGGAGGGCCGGCAAGCGCTCGTAGCGCCGACAGTCGCCCCGCGGCGTCCCTGACAAAGGACGGCGACCGTTGGAGTCTGGAGTTCACATTCGATGCCGACGCGCCCGCCTGGGGGTTTGTCCATTCCGCTCAGATGCGTGACGGTCAACCACAGTGGCGCCAGCAGCAGTGGCGAGTTGACACGCCGGGGGTCTATCTTGATCGCCTCGGCTTCCGCGACGTTCTGCGTTCACGAGATGGAGGGCCTGTGCCGCGCACGGTCCGCCTCACTGTCACGCCGGGTCATGCCCGGGTGGCGGCTTCCTATGATCCGGCGCTGGTGTTTTCGGACGGGTCAATCGCGCTTTTCAGCGGCCAGTTCGACGTCTTTCCGGTGTCGGTCATCGATGAGGTGAAGGACATGCCAGAGGATCTGAATGGGACCGAACTCGGCGCTGAGCCCACCCGCGTGACCTGGCGCGACACCGAAGGACCGATCTTGTTCAAGGGCGAACGGCGTGAAGCGGTCACCGAGCAAGACGCGCAGACCTATGTGCTTTTCGGTCGCTCGTCGGCTGTTGAGCATGAAGCCATGGCCACGGTCATAGATCCCGAGACGCCGCAGTGGATACAGTATGAGATTGGAAGCTACGCCCCAACCGTGACCGCGTATTACGCAGCCGAATTCGGTGCGACGCCGTCGGTGCGGCCGACCGTTATGGCGGCTTGGAAGGGCCCGACGCCCGGCATGTCCAGTATGGGCGGCAGTGTCCTCCCCGGACTCATCGTCGCGTCGTTCGAAGGTGCGGACGTGGTCGATCCAACAGATGATCTCAGGACTATGATCCGGTGGTTTATCGGCCATGAGGCCGCGCATTTCTGGCTAGGCCATACCGTCAGGTACGAGTATGCGCGCGATATGTGGATCACCGAGGGCGGCGCCGACTTGATGGCGATCCGGGCGTTGAGTGCAGCAAACTCTGATTATGATGGCCTAGCGGCGCTTCAACAGGAAGTCGATGACTGCGTGGAATTGACAAAGGATAGGGGCGTCGTCACGGCTTCAGAACGAAACGAACATCGTGCGTATTATGCCTGCGGAGCGGTGATCAGTCTGGCGGCGGAGGCTTCGCAACGCCGTTTGAACGGCGGTGACGCTTTCGACTTCTTGAGACCTCTGATCGTGGACAACTCGGACGCCGTGCTGACTCGCGACGAGTGGTTGAGCCAGCTTGATCGGACCAGTGGAGACGCGCGGCTCAGACAGGCCGTCCAACAGCTATTGGACCATGGTTCGGAAGACCCGGCGGCGACCGTTGCGGACCTCTTCACGCTTTCTGGGGTGGGCCATCATCGAATGGAAGGGCGGGTTATCCTGGATGAATAGCAATTCCCTCGGGGGCTGGGTTGTTGCCGGCCTGATTGGCTCTTCATTCATGGCTGGCTGCGCCACGGCGCCGGTCGCTCCACGTCCAGCCGTCGCCGTACAGGGGCCGGTGGCCGTCACCGTCCAGCGTGACGGCGACCGCTGGACCGCCGACTATGTGCTGGACCGCGACGCCCCGGTCTGGGCCTTCTTCCGCTCGGCCCTGCTTCGCGAGAGCCGCCGGCCCTGGCGGCCGGCCTGGTGGCGGGTGGAGACGCCGGGCGTCGTGCTGGAGCGGGTGGGGGACTATGACGTGCTGCGCTCGACCGACGGCGGTCCTGTGCCGCGCGACGTGCGCATCGTCATGACGCCGCGCCCCGGCGATCTTGAGGCCGAATATGATCCGGCTCTCGTCTTTTCGGACGGCACGGTGGCGCTGTTTTCCGGCCAGTTCGACGTCATTCCGCTGGAGTCCGTCGCCGCCGCCCGCGCCCTGCCGCGCGATCTGAACGGCGTCGAGGTGCCGGGCGGCCCGGCGGCCGTGACCTGGCGCGACCGGTCCGGGCCGATCCTGTTCAAGGGCGAACGCCAGGCCGAGGCCACGGCGGTGGACGCCCAGACCTATGTCCTGTTCGGCGACGCCACGACGCGCCGGGGCGACGGGATCACCACCGTCATCGACCCTGGTCTGCCGCGCTGGCTGGGCGACGAACTGGCCGGTTTCACGCCCCAGGTCATGGCCTATTACGCCCGCCGTCTGGGCCCGGCCCAGGGCGAGCCCCCGACCCTGATGGTCAGCTGGACCGGCCCGACCAAATCCCTGTCCAGCATGGGCGGCAGCGTCCTGCCGGGGCTTATCTCGATGAATTTTGAAGGCGAGGGGGTGCTGGACCCCGACGCCCAGGCCCTGGCCCGCGCCCGCTGGTTCATCGGTCACGAGGCGGCGCATTTCTGGCTGGGCTCGCAGGGGCTCAGATATCAGTACGCCCGCGAAGCCTGGATCACCGAGGGCGGCGCCGACCTGATGGCCGTGCGCGCCTTGAAGGCCATCGACCCCGTCTATGACGACCGCGCCGAGCTTCAGCGCGAGGTGGACGACTGCGTTCGGCTGGCGGCGGGCAGGCCCCTGGCCTCGGCGGGCGATCGGGGCGACAACCGCGCCTATTACGCCTGCGGCGCAGTGTTCGGCCTGGTCATCGAAGGGGCCGAGCGGCGCGCGGGCGGGGGGGACTTCTTCGACGTGGTGGCGGACTTCCAGCGGCGGGACAATGACGACGGAATCCTGAGCCGCGACGAATGGCTGGGCGCCCTGACCCGCCGGTCGCGCGACCCGACCCTGGCCAATGACATCTCCACCCTGCTGGACCGGGGCGTGGCCGATCCCTCCGCCGTCATCACACGCCTGTTCCAGCGCACAGGCGTCGCTTTCCGCCTGGAGAACGGGCGGGTGGTGCTCAGTTGAAGGTTTGACGCGGATCAAGGCGGGACCGGCCCGGCGGGCGCATCCAGGCTCCGGAAACAAGGAGCATCGCCATGACCTATTCGAGCCTGATGGTCTATGTGGACGACGAGGCCGACAATGTCGCCCGGATTGGTTTTGCGCGCGATCTCGCGGTCGTCTTCGACGCAACCCTGATCGGCATATCCGTCAGCGAGCCGGAGCCGCCCCTGGTGGACGCCTATGTCGCCGGCGGCATGGCGGGCGAGATCCTGACCCTGCGGCGCGATCAGGCGGACGGGGAGCTGGCCGCCGCCAAGACCCGCTTCCTGGACGCCCTGAAGGACACCGGCATCGCCCATGAATGGCGGGCCGAAACCGGCTATCCCGCCGCCTGCGTCGCGCACCAGGCGCGTGCGGCGGACATGATCCTGATCGGCCGAGACGCCGGTCGTCTGCCCTATCGGGCGCCGGACGCGGGCGACCTGATCATGAATGTCGGCCGGCCCGTTCTGGTCGCTCCGCCGCGCGCCCAGGCCGCTCCGGTCGACGGCGTCGCCCTGGTGGCGTGGAAGGAGGGACGCGAGGCCCAGCGCGCCGTCGCCGCCGCCCTGCCGCTGCTGAAACAGGCGCGCGAGGTCCAGGTGGTCGAAATCTGCGCCTCGGCCGACGCCGCGGCTGCGGCCGCCCGCGTCGCCGACGTCGCCGCCTGGCTGCGTCGGCACGGCGTCGTCGCCGAGAGCGAGGCCAAGGTCCGCGACGAACGTCCGGCCGGCGACCGCATCCTGGCCCTGGTCGAACAGACGGGCGCCAATCTGATCGTCGCCGGCGCCTGGGGGCATTCGCGAATGCGCGAATGGGTCCTGGGCGGCGTCACCCAGGCCCTGTTGAACCGCAGCCAGTCCTGGCTGCTGTTCAGCCACTGAGGCCTCAGCGGTCCTCGCGGGCGTGGAAGATGCGGGCGACGACGACGGCGTCCGCATCGACGCGGTACTGGACCACATAGCCGCTGTCGCCGAAGGGGATGTAGAGCTCGCGGCGATCTCCCCTTTCCCGTCCCATGAACGGCGTGCGGGCCAACAGAGACACGAACCGGGTGATGACCCGCAACGCGCGCAAGGCGGCGCGTGGATTACGCTCGGCCAAAAAGGCGGCGAGCCGTCGCCTGTCGCGAACCGCCTGTTGCGAGAAGCGGAGCTTCACCGCCGGGCGTCGAGGCGTGCTTTCAGGTCCGTCTCGAACGCCGTGGACCATTCCTCGAATGTCTCGTAGACGCCCGTGCGATCATACTCGGCGAGCGCCTCGGCCGCTGTGGGACCGTCTGGAGGCGAGGCGTAAAGTTCGGTCTGCCCTGTTTCGAAAGCCGCCTGGTCTTCTCGGACGCCAAACGACTGTTCAGTGAACGCCCTGTCCAGAACCGCGCCGGCATAGGCTTCCGGCGTCAGGCCCGCTGCGCGCGCAGCGGCCTTGAGCCGCTCAAGCGCCTCTTCGGTCAGGGGAAGGGTCAGGACGTGATCGGCCATAACCGCATCATCTCACAACTATGAGTGGTTGTGAACTCAAATCGCTGCGAACGGATAGGGGCTGACCGACTTGGCCCAGTCGTCCACGGCCAGGGGCCGGTCGATGGGCGCGGCGGCGCGTTCGGCGCAGGGATGGCGGTGGCAAAGGCGGCAGGCGGGGCCGATTGGCGTCACCTCGGGCCGGTCCAGATCCAGGCCGTGGGCATAGGCGAGCCGGTGCGCATGGCGCAGTTCGCAGCCCAGGCCGACGGCCAGGTCGTGGGTCTCGCCGTATCCGTCCTGGCCCTGGCGTTCGACGGTGCGGGCGAAGGTGAACCAGCGACCGCCGTCTGGCGTCTCGATGATCTGGGTGATGATCCGGCCCGGCGTGCGAAAGGCGCTGTGCAGGCGCCAACGCGGACAGGCGCCGCCGAAGCGCGAGAAGGGAAAGGCGCCCGCCGCATAGCGTTTGGAGATATTGCCCGCCTGATCCACCCGCATCAGGAAGAAGGGCACGCCCCGCGCCGTCCGCCGCGACAGGGTGGTCAGCCGGTGCGCCGCCTGTTCGTAGCTGACCCCGAACCGGGCCTGGAGCCGCGCCAGATCATAGCCGGTCTCCTCGGCCGTCCGCTGGAAGGCGGCGTAGGGCATCAGGATCGCGGCGGCCAGGGTGTTGGTCAGGGCCACCTTCAGCAGGGAGCGCGTCGGTCCGTCCGGGGCGTGCGCCGCCTGGACCATGTCGTGGAGCGCTTGTCCGTGCTCGGCCAGGGCCAGCTGATAGGCGATGGCGAAGGCGCGCGACGACGGGCCCAGGGTCTCGGACAGCAGCAGACGGCGGCGGTGCAGATCATAGCGCCTGGTCCATTCCACCATGACCTCGGCCGGCAGGGTGCGGACCCCCAGGTCGTGTTTGGCCGCCAGCCGCTGGCGCGCGGCGGGTTCGAAACCGTCGGCATGGGCCGGCGCCTCGGCCGCCAGGACCTCGGCCAGGGCCTCGCCCATCTGGTCCAGTTCGGGAAAGTGGTTGCCGCGCGCCTGGATATATTCGCGCACCCATTCGGCGGGACTGGCCTCCACCAGGCCTTCGCCGGTCTCGGCGGCGGCGCGGGCCTTGGCGCGGCCATCGTCAAAGGCCCGATACAGGCGCAGCAGGGCGTCGGCCACGCCCGGCGCCTCTTCCAGCACCTGCACCAGTTCGTGACGGGGCAGGGCCAAGCCCTTGAACAGAGGATCGGCCAGAACCTCGCCCAGCCGCGCCTCATCGACGGCCCCGCCCTGGTTCAGACTGCGCAGATCGACGTCATAGGTTTCGGCCAGACGCAGCAGCAACTGGGCCGACACCGGTCGCTGATTGCGCTCTATGTGGTTGAGATAGCTGGGGGAAACCCCCAGGTCGGCCGCCATGGCCGTCTGGGTCAGGGAAAGGTCGCGCCTCAGCCGCTTCAGCCGGGCCCCCAGAAACAGCTTGCGATCGGCGGCGGTGTCCATGGCTGAAGAATGTCATATTATGACTGCCGATGCAAAGTCACGATGTGACAAACTGACTTCATTGATCGGCGCGATCCTGTGTCATTCGTGACTTCTACGTGTTCTTGTCCCTGAGACGGCGGCTGCGGCCGCGCCCTTTCAGAAGACGAGTTCGACCATGACCACCTTCGCCGACCTGGTTCCTTCGCCCGCCGGCCGTTTCGACGGCATCGAGCGCCCCTATACGCCCGAAGACGTCCTGCGCCTGCGCGGCTCGGTGCCGATCACCCACACCCTGGCCGAGCGGGGCGCCAATCGCCTGTGGCAGCTGCTGCACGACGAGCCCTTCATCAACGCCCTGGGCGCCGTCACCGGCAACCAGGCCATGCAGATGGTCCGCGCCGGGCTGAAGGCCATCTATCTGTCGGGCTGGCAGGTCGCGGCCGACGCCAATACGGCCGGCGCCATGTATCCCGACCAGTCCCTGTACCCGGCCAACGCCGCGCCGGAACTGTGCCGCCGCATCAACCGCACCCTTCAGCGCGCCGACCAGATCGAGCATGCCGAGGGCGGCGCCAAACGCGACTGGTTCGTCCCCATCGTCGCCGACGCCGAGGCCGGCTTCGGCGGGCCGCTGAACAGCTTCGAGATCATGAAGGCCTTCATCGAGGCGGGCGCCGCCGGCGTCCACTTCGAGGACCAGCTGGCCTCGGAGAAGAAGTGCGGCCACCTGGGCGGCAAGGTGCTGATCCCGACCCAGGCGCATGAGCGCAATCTGGTCGCCGCGCGTCTGGCCGCCGACGTCATGGGCACGCCGACCATCACGGTCGCCCGCACCGACGCCGAAAGCGCCCAGCTGATCACCTCGGACATCGACGAGCGCGACCAGCCCTTCATCGACCGCGACAACCGCACGCCGGAGGGCTTCTTCCGCCTGAAGGAAGGCACGGGTCTGGACCACTGCATCGCGCGCGGCCTGTCCTACGCCAACATCGCCGACCTGCTGTGGTGGGAGACCTCGCATCCGGATCTGGACGACGCCAAGAAGTTCGCGGAAGCCGTCCAGAAGAAATATCCGGGCAAGCTGATGGCCTACAACTGCTCGCCCTCCTTCAACTGGAAGGCCAAGTTGGACGACGCCACCATCGCCAAGTTCCAGCGCGAGCTGGGCGCCATGGGCTACAAGTTCCAGTTCGTGACCCTGGCCGGCTTCCACGCCCTGAACAACTCGATGTTCGAGCTGGCGGACGGCTATCGCGACAACGGCATGGCGGCCTATTCCGAGCTGCAACAGCGCGAGTTCGCCAATGAGGCGCGCGGCTACACCGCCACCCGCCACCAGCGCGAAGTCGGCACCGGCTATTTCGACCAGGTCGCCACGGTCATCTCCAATGGCACGTCCTCGACCACGGCGCTGAAGGACTCGACCGAGACCGCCCAGTTCACCCACGCGGCTTAAGAAAGGGAACCGCCATGGAACCTCTGACCCAAACCGAAGCCATCATCGACTTTTGCCTGGCGCCCCTGGCGCTCGACGCCGGGACCGAGGCCGAACGCGAGGTGCGCCGCCGCCTGACTCACGTCCTGCGGACCTATCAGGCCAAGGTCGCCAGGCCGATCGCCGTGGACTTCTCGTCTATGCCGTCCCAGGTGATCAACGAGGCCGCCCACGGCTACGAATAGGCCGCGCGCTGCCTGCAAAAGAGAAGAGGCCCGCCCCGATCGCTCGGGGCGGGCCTTTTTTATCGCGTCGAACCGGCTGGGGCTGCGGGGGCTCAGCGGGCGCCCGACGGCGGGGGCGCGGACGCCTGGGCCGAGGCGGCGGCCGGCGTCGGGGTCAGGGTGACGGACACCGGCGTCTGGGCCGGGGGCGGGGGCGTGCCGGTCTCTTCCGGGGCGCCGACGGTGATGGTGGTGTTCAGCACCGCCTGGGTGGTGCAGGTGGCCAGGTCGCGGGTGATGTGGCGGCCCAGGCAGAACATGTCCTCATAGCTGGGGCGCGAAGCCGCCAGGCATTGGAACAGCATCAGCTTGGACATGTTCAGGCAGAATTCGTTGTTCGGCTCCACCACCAGGGCGTCGGTGTTGGCCCGCGCCTCTTCGCCGGCGGCGCCCAGGGCGGCCAGGGCGGCGATGGCCAGGGACCGCACGACCGGCGGCGTATAGGGCGGCGCCTTGCGCGACGCCTCGACCCCTTCCAGGCCCGCGCCGGAATTGGCGGCGGCGAACAGTTTGGCCGATTCATCCGCCGAGGGCAGCATGGCCGCCGCCGACAGGGTCTTGGCGGTCTCCAGCCGAACCTCGCGGTTGGGGATATGGGTGACGGCCCAGCGGCGGCGCGGGTCGTTGCGCTCCTGGATCGTATAGGCGTCGGCCTCGACCGCCTCGGCGATGCCGCGAATGACGACCGCGTCCTTGGCGATGGTCGCCGAGATCAGGCCGGCGGCCGCATCGGCGCCGGGCAGGGTGGCGGCATAGGCCGGATCGGCGACGATGCGGGCGACCATCTCCTGGCGCTGGACCGGATCGACGGCGAACTGACGCACCCCGGCGACGAACTCGGGCGACTGGAGCGCGATGATCGAGCCATAGGCGATCAGGCCGCGCGACAGCTGGGCGGGCTCAAAGGCGACGCCCTTGCGGATGGCGGCCTGAACCGCCTCGGCGTCGGTGAAACCGCCCGGCTGGATGGTTTCGGCCTCGCGCAGGAAGGCCACATAGATGGAGGCGGCCTGGGCCACGCCCTCGTTCAGCGAGACGGGCGGGGGCGGCGGGGGCGGCGGCGGCGCGGCCGGTTCGGCCTCTTTCGTCGAGCAGCTGGCCAGGATGGCGGCGGCGGCGATGGCGGCGATCGAAAGGCCGCGGGTCATGAAGGCCTTGGGCATAGGGCGCGTCCACAGAACTGAAAGGAGGCCCCGGCGGGGGCGCGTACTGGAAGGCGCTTATAACGTGTCGAAAGTGGTTTGCCGAAGATTAATCGAACAGCTTCGACACGGATTCCTCGTTGGCGATCCGACGGATAGCTTCACCGATCAGCGGAGCCACGGAAACCCTGCGAATTTTCGCGCAGTTCAAAACTTCGTGGGGCTGTTCGATGGAGTCGGTGATCACCAGCTCCTTCAGCGGCCCGTCGGTGATCCGCTGCACCGCCGGGCCCGACAGCACGCCGTGGCTGATATAGGCCGAGACCTCGGTCGCCCCCTGGTCGATCAAGGCCTTGGCGGCGTTGACCAGGGTGCCGCCCGAATCGACGATGTCGTCGAACAGGATGCAGCGACGGCCTTCGACGTCGCCGATGATGTTCATCACCTCGCTCTCGCCCGCCTTGGGCCGGCGTTTGTCGACGATGGCCAGGTCGGCGTTCAGGCGGCTGGCCAGAGCGCGGGCCCGCACCACCCCGCCCACGTCGGGCGAAACGATCATCAGGTCGTCGCCCCGGGCGTAGTTTTCCTTCACGTCCTGGGCCAGGACCGGAATGGCGACCAGATTGTCGGTCGGAATGTCGAAGAAGCCCTGAATCTGGCCGGCGTGCAGATCCATGGTCAGCACCCGGTCGGCGCCGGCGCGGGTGATCAGATTGGCCACCAGCTTGGCCGAGATGGGCGTGCGGCCGCCGGTCTTCCGGTCCTGACGGGCATAGCCGAAATAGGGCATGACGGCCGTGATCCGCTTGGCGGACGCTCGCACCAGGGCGTCCGTGATGATCAGCAGCTCCATCAGATTGTCGTTGGCCGGATAGCTGGTCGACTGAAGGATGAAGACGTCCTCGCCCCGGACGTTCTCCTCGATGACGGCGAAGACCTCATTGTCCGCAAACCGCTTGACCTGGGCCTTGGTCAGGGGCGCGTCCAGATGGTCGGCGATGGCCTGAGACAGGCCTCGGTTGGAGTTGCCTGAGAGCAGCTTCATCGGCTGGTCATCCTTTCGCCGTCATCCGCCCCCCAATGAACGGGTGTCGGTTGGCGCGCTCTTTACCAGCGGGGCCGGTCAGGGCAAGTCGTGCACGGAGATTTCCTCGGCATGGCGCGCCCCGGTCGCGGGTGCTAGAGATCGCCGCGTTGGTTTTTGGAAGCTGGGCTTGGGGCCCCGCTTTCGCTCGTCATGGGGTCGTCCTTGTCCGTTTCCAAGTTCCGTTCCGGCCTGGTGCTGATGGCCGCAGCGGCCGCCGCTCTGACGATTTCCGGCTGCGCCGGGAACAAGCGGCCCAGGCTCGCCTATGAAGAACGCCCGGTCGAGGCGCTGTACAACACCGGCTATCAGCGGCTGGAACAGCGCCGTTGGGCCGACGCCGTCGACTATTTCCAGGAGGTGGAACGCCAGCACCCCTATTCGGACTGGGCGCGCCGCTCGATCCTGATGCAGATCTACGCCTATTATCAGAACAACAACTATACGGACGCCATCGCCGCGGCCGACCGCTATATCCAGCTGTTCCCCGGCAATCCGTCGGCCGCCTACGCCTTCTATATGAAGGCCGTCTGCAACTTCGAACAGATCACCGACGTGGGCCGCGACCAGGGCTACGCCAACGCCGCCCTGACGGGGCTGAAGGACGTGGCCCGCCGCTATCCGGGCACCCCCTACGCCACCGACGCCGCCGTCAAGATCGACATGGTCAACGACCAACTGGCCGGCAAGGAAATGAACATCGGCCGCTACTATCAGCGCGCCAACCAGCCCCTGGCGGCCCTGAACCGCTACAAGGCCGTCATCGCCAATCCCGAGTTCCAGCGCACCTCCCACACGCCCGAGGCCCTGTACCGTCTGGTCGAGGTCAATCTGCAGCTGGGGCTGAAGGAAGAGGCGACCCGCAACGGCGCCGTCCTGGGCTACAACTTCCCCGGCAGCCCCTGGTACGCCGAGGCCTACGCCCTGCTGACCGAAAACGGCCAGACCCCGGAAAAGGCGCCCGAAGCCAAGCGCGAGAGCTGGCTGCAACGGATCATCCCGGGCTGACCCGCCGAAGACCGTCGGCGGAAAGCCTTGTGCATTTCGGCGCATCTCCCGATTCTGTCGGCGTGATCCTGATTCGTTCCATCGGCGACCGACTGCCATGCTGACCGCCCTTTCCATCCGCGACGTCGTCCTGGTCGACGCCCTGGATCTCGACGTCGAGACCGGCCTGACCGTGCTGACGGGCGAGACGGGGGCGGGCAAGTCGATCATTCTGGACGCCCTGGGCCTGGCCCTCGGCGGGCGCGGCGACGCCGGCCTGGTGCGCAACGGCGCCAAACAGGCCGTGGCCACCGCCGTCTTCAGCGCCCCGGACGATCCGGACCTGCTGGCCCTGATCGCCGACAAGGGGTTCGAGGTCCAACCGGGCGAGGAACTGATCCTGCGCCGCGTCCTGAACGCCGACGGCCGCAGCCGGGCCTATGTCAACGACCAGCCCGCCGGGGTCACGGCGCTTCGCGAGATCGGCGCCGCCCTGGTCGAGGTGCACGGACAGCACGAAACCGTGGGCTTGCTGGACTGGCGCACCCACCGGGGCCTGCTGGACGCCTATGGCGGGCTTCAGCCGCAGTTGCAGGCCGTCGCCGCCGCCTCGACAAAGCTGAAGGCCGCCGAGGCCAAACTGGCCGAGCTGAAGGCCCAGGCCGCCGACGCCGCCGCCCGCGCCGAGGAGATCAGCCTGAACCTGGCCGAGCTGGACGCGCTCGACCCCCGCCCCGACGAGGAGACGGAGCTGGCCGGCGAACGCGCCCTCTTGGGCGCCGCCGAAAAGGCCATCGCCGATCTGGCCGACGCCCGCACCCAGCTGGGCGGCGACAAGCTGAGCCAGAAGCTGGGCGCGGCCCTGCGCGCCGTCGAACACGCTCGCCAGCGTGCGGGTCAGGCCGGGGCCGAGGGCGACCATCCGGTCATTGTCAAACTGTCGGCCGCCGTCGAGGCCATCGACCGCACCCTGGTCGAGGCGGCCGAGGCCATAGCCGCCGTGGACGCCGCCGCCGACGCCTTCGACTATGAGCCCGGCCGCCTGGACAAGGCCGAGGAACGGCTGTTCGCCCTGCGCGCCGCCGCCCGCAAGCTGCACACCACCGTCGACGCCCTGCCGTCGCTCCGCATCCGCCTGCGCGAACAGCTGCGTTTGATCGAGGACGGGGAGGAGGCTTTAGCCGCCGCCGGCCGCGAGGCCGCCCAGGCCGCCGAAGCCTACGACCTGGCCGCGACCTTTCTGACCTCGGCGCGCGAGGCGGCGGCCGACCGCCTGACCGCCGCCGTCATGGGCGAACTGGGCCCGCTGAAGCTGGAGCGGGCGCGGTTCCGCGTGGCGCTGGAGCCGATCGAGGGCCGGCGCGGCCCCGACGGGGTCGAGACCGTCCGCTTCCAGATCGCCACCAACGCCGGAACCGACTTCGGCCCGCTGGACGCCATTGCGTCCGGCGGCGAACTGGCCCGCTTCGCCCTGGCCATGAAGGCGGCGCTTGCCGGCCGCCAGGACATGCGCCAGCCGGTCATGATCTTCGACGAGGTGGACCAGGGCGTCGGCGGCGCCGTGGCCGAGGCCGTCGGCTCGCGCCTGAAACGCCTGTCCACCGGCGCCCAGGTCCTGGTCGTCACCCACAGCCCCCAGGTCGCCGCCCGCGGCCACGCCCACTGGAAGGTGATGAAGACCGACCACGACGGCCTGACCACCACCACCGTCCTCGCCCTGGACGACGCGAGGCGTCAGGAAGAGATCGCGCGGATGCTGTCGGGGGCGGAGATCACCGATGAAGCGCGGGCGGCGGCAAGGGCGTTGATCGGGTAGGGGGCGGATTCTAGATGGCCCGGCCGGCCCGCGCGTCAAATGACAACCTTGCATTGACAGACGTGGATATCTTAGGTTATTCGTCCACTTAGGAGGCTATGCAATGAAGACATTCATCGTTGGCGTGGCTTTGTGCGCGCTGTTTGGGGCCTCGGCTCTGGCCCAGGACAATCCAACTGTGCACGAGCGTGTGCAGCCGCAGGTGCCGCTGAAGCCGGTGTTCGGGTACGAGCGAGCGGAAAACGTGGCTTTGGACAGGATGCGATTAAGTGCGTTAGACTTGCAAAACTGGCCAACGACCTTCGGGACGCATGAGCGAAGGGAACGGATGGCGCGAGCAGAAAGGCTGGCTGCTCTCGTCAACCTTGGCCGCTGTCACGAGGCTCATAGCGTTGCGTTGGCAGAGAGTGACCGAGCAATGGCAGATCGCATCGCTTCCGTTTGCAGGGGCGAGCGGTAATCTCTCCGCCCAGCTTTGCTGAGCCTTCACGTGAGTCTGGCTGGTTGATGGGCCAGTTGGATTGAGTTGAGTATCCACGGCCGCGACAGCATTTGGTTCGGCCGTTTTCGTACCAAATCGATCACCGGCCGGCAGGTCGACGTCAGGTTGCTTTGACCGCGCCAAGCTGCTCGTTAATGATGACCTGCCGCGTCATCGGCTGCTTATCACCACATATCCTTGGCTTTGGTGCGGATTGCAGTCGCTTCTCTGACGATCAGTTTCAAGGAACTGGTCAGCCAATAAGCCGGATTTGCGAGTTGCTGACGTATGTATGGTCAGAAAGGGGCGCAGACCGCATCGTACCCGCGCTGTCTCGTCGGTAAATAAGATGTTGGCTTCAAGGGACATTGAAGCTCTTTCATCTGCGTTCTAGCGAATATGAACGCTGATGTTATTAGCTGAGACCCTGCCAACACCCACGCCCGTCGCTCCGGCCAACCGCTGCACAGACGCGAAAAATCGCCGAATTCGTCACAAATCCCCGCCCATTAGCGATCCTGTCATCATCGTGCTATGAGCCCCGCCCTTTATACGGGCGGCGATGTCGCCGAGGCCTTTCAAGACTTCAGGAGAAGCACAGATGAGCAGGGTGCTGGTCATTGGCGCCGGCGGCGTCAGTTCGGTCGCCGTCCATAAGATGGCGATGAATTCGGACATCTTCTCGCACATCACCCTGGCCAGCCGCACCAAGGCCAAGTGCGACGCCATCGCCGAATCGGTGAAGTCGCGCTTCGGCGTGACCATCGACACGGCGGCGATCGACGCCGACGACGTGGCCGCCACCACCGCCCTGATCCAGTCGGTCAAGCCGGCCCTGGTCGTGAACCTGGCCCTGCCGTACCAGGACCTGTCGATCATGGACGCCTGCCTGGCCGCCGGCGTCAACTATCTCGACACCGCCAACTATGAGCCGCGCGACGAGGCCAAGTTCGAATACAAGTGGCAGTGGGCTTATCAGGACCGCTTCAAGGACGCCGGTCTGATGGCCCTCTTGGGGTCGGGCTTCGACCCCGGCGTGACCTCGGTCTTCACCACCTACACCAAGAAGCACCTGCTGGATTCGATCGAGACGCTCGACATCCTGGACTGCAACGGCGGCGACACCGGCCTGCCGTTCGCGACCAACTTCAACCCCGAGATCAATCTGCGCGAAGTGACCGCCAATTCGCGTCACTGGGAGAACGGCCAGTGGGTCGAGGGCCCGGCGCTGAGCCACAAACAGACCTTCGACTTCGAGGGGGTGGGCCCGAAGAACATGTACCTCATGTACCATGAGGAACTGGAGTCGCTGGCCAAATTCTATCCTGAAATCAAGCGTATCCGCTTCTGGATGACCTTCGGCGACTCCTATCTGAAGCATCTGGAGGTGCTGGAGAACGTGGGCATGACCTCGATCGAGCCGATGATGTTCCAGGGCCGCGAAATCATCCCGATCGAGTTCCTGAAGGCCCTGCTGCCCGAGCCCGCGTCGCTCGGCCCGATCACCAAGGGCAAGACCAATATCGGCACCATCGCCACCGGCCTGAAGGACGGGGCGCAGAAGACGATCTACGTCAAGAACATCTGCGACCACCAGGAGGCCTATGCCGAGACCGGCAACCAGGCCGTCAGCTACACCACCGGCGTCCCCGCCATGATCGGCGCGGCCCTGATGCTGACCGGCCAGTGGAAGGGCGAGGGGGTGTTCAACATGGAGCAGCTGGATCCCGATCCCTTCATGGACATGCTGAACAAGCACGGCCTGCCCTGGACGGTCGAGGAACTCGACGCCCCGCTGGACTTCTGAGGATAAGCCCCATGGTCATGCAGACCCAGGCCGGCGGACCGGGCGCCTTCGCCCGGTTCGATCTGAACCGCGTCCCGTCGCCCGCTTTCGTGGTCGACGAGGTCGCTGTGCGTCGCAACCTGGCCGTCCTTCAGGACGTCGGGGCGCGGGCGGACGCCCGGGTGCTGCTGGCCCTGAAGGCCTTCTCCATGTGGTCGCTGGCCGACGTCGTCGGGGAATATCTCGACGGCGTCTGCGCCTCGGGCCTGTGGGAGGCGCGGCTGGCGCGGGAGTTCTACAAGGGTCATCTGACCACCTATTCCCCGGCCTATAAGCCCGTCGACCTGCCCGAGATCCTGCGGCTGTCGGACACGGTCATCTTCAACGCCCCGGACCAGATCGCCCGCTTCGCCGACCTGATCGCCGCCGCCCGCGCCGAGGGCGAGACGTTCGACATCGGCCTGCGACTGAACCCGGAACATTCGGAGGGCGAGGTCGCCAAGTACGACCCCTGCCAGCTGGGTTCGCGCCTGGGCTTTCCGGTGTCGCAGCTGAAGCCGGAACACTTGAACGGCGTCGACGGCCTGCACATCCACGCCCTGTGCGAACAGGGGTTCGAGCCGCTGGAGCGGATTTGGGCCGCCGTGGAACCGAAGCTGGCGCCCCTGCTGCCCGACCTGAAATGGATCAACCTGGGCGGCGGCCACCATGTGACCCGCGCCGACTATCGGATCGACGCCCTGGTCGCCTTCATGAAGGACCTGGGCGAGCGTTACGGACTTCAGGTCTATATCGAGCCGGGCGAGGCCATCGCGCTGGACGCCGGCATACTGGTGGGCGAGGTGCTGGACACCTTCCACAACGGCCTGCCCATCGCCATCACCGACATCTCGGCGACCTGCCACATGCCGGACGTGATCGAGGCCCCCTACCGTCCAGCCATGCTGAACGAGGCGGAAGGCGGGGTGACCTATCGCCTGGGCGGTCCGTCCTGCCTGGCCGGCGACATCATCGGCGACTATGGCTTCGCCACGGCGCCGACCGCCGGAACCCGCATCGCCTTTCTGGACCAGGCCCACTATTCGATGGTGAAGACCAACACCTTCAACGGGGTGCCGCTGCCGGCCATCGCCCTGTGGAACAGCGACACCGACGCGCTGAAGCTGGTTCGCGAATTCGACTGGTCAGAGTTCCGCGACCGCCTGTCCTGACGGACCTGGGGGTCAGACCCCCAGGATCCAGCCTTCTTCCTGCTCCACCTGGGCGATCAGTTCGGGCGTGGCGTCCTTGGGCGGGCCGAAGGCCTTGGCCAGTTCGCCGGCCTCGTCCATATGGGCCAGGGCCTCGGCGGTGGAGCGGACCTGGGCCTGATCCTTGAACTCGCCCTCATGGGGCTTGCCGTCGAACATCGAGGGCCAGACCTCGACCACAAGGGCCGACAGGGGCTCGACATCCTCAGGGCTAAGCGCGCGCCAGCCGGTGCCGAACGGCCAGACGGCGCCCGAAGAGCCTAGGCTTTCCAACAGCCTGCGCACCGCCGGAATGCCCACCAGGGTCTGGCCGCCCACGGCGCCGGCGCCGTGCATCTGCCACACGCTCTTGGGCTGCAGCTTGCCTTTGCGCGCCGCATTTTCGGTCGCCCGGAACTCGGGGATGTCGGCGCCGGCGCCGGCGGGCGGCTTGGTGGTCGTCAGCCAGCGCTGCGCCTGTTTGGCCGGGGCGCCCCACAGGGGCCAGGCCTCGTCCGTCATCAGCCGGTTCATCTTGGCCGCCACCTGATAGCGGTTGTTCGTATTGTCGGCCTTGTCCACGACATTGGCGGCGATGAATTTCCACATGGCCTGCCAGGGGGTTCCCTCCAGCTTCAGCCGCGCGGCCGTGCCGACCGGATAGCCGAAGTTGAAGTCCAGCCCGACCAGAACCCGGTCGCCGCGCTTTCGGTGGTCCGCCAGGATCGAGGCCAGCAGGGCCTCGCCCTCGGCCCGGGTCGCGACATTGTGCGTCTCGGTATAGAGGCGGAAGCGGACGTCGCGCTTGGCCACCCCGATCCACAGCGAGCTGTCGCCCAGCTTCTTGGTCTCGGCGGCGGTCCAGTCGGCGACGACATAGGCGTCGAATAGGCGGGCCAAGGCGGCCTCCCGTAAAAAGGCGTGTCGTTAGGAATGAGCGGGGGTTCTAGACCGCTCGCCGCCCAATCGGAAGGGGGCGATCAGCTCTTCAACAGGGCTTCCAGGTGCGACAGCCACCGCCGACCCAGCCGCAGCGCCTCGCCGGGCGAGCCGGTTCCGCCGGCCAGGGCGGCGTCCCACAGGGCCAGTTCGAACTCGGGATGACGGGCGTCTGCGAACATCAGCCGCAGCACCACCTGCTCGGCGTCCGGCGCCATGACGTCCAGCGACTTGCGCGTCTCGCCGCGCCGGATGCGGGCCACCACATGGCCGTCGACGATGATCTCGCCGCCCTCGACCTCCTCGAAGGCGTAGGCCAGGCCGTGCGCGCCGTTGGCCCACAGGACCACCACCTGTTCGACGTCGAAGTTGAGGGCGCAGGCCCGGCCCTCGCGGGGGGAAACGGCCTCGACCTCAGGCGGGGCGCCGAGGGCCTTCAGAAGGGCCCGGCGTATCCGGCGCGGCGGCTCCATCCACCAGGACAGGGCCAGGGCCAGGGTCGTCAGCAGGGCCGCCGCCAAGGCGATCAGCAGGATCACCCGAACGACATCGGCCATGGGTCAGGCCTCCGTTCCGGTCGACAGGTCCAGATCGACCACCACCGGCACATGGTCGCTCGGCTTGTCCATCTCGCGCGCGTCGCGGTGGGTCTCGATCCCTTTCAGCCGATCCGCCGCCTGGGGCGACAGCAGGGCGAAGTCGATGCGGATGCCGTGGTTCCTCTGCCAGGCGCCGGCCTGATAGTCCCAGAAGCTGTAAGTCCCGGCCGGTTCGCCCCCCACCTCGTGCGCGTCGGCCAGGCCCAGGTGCTTCAGGGCGCGGAAGGCCTGGCGGCTCTGGGGCTGGAACAGGGCGTCATCGGTCCAGGCGGCGGGGTTCTTGGCGTCTTCCGGCTCGGGAATGACGTTATAGTCGCCGCACAGGGCCAGGGGCTCCTCGAAGGCCAACAGGTCGCGCGCATGGCGGTTCAGCCGGTCGAACCAGGCCAGCTTGTAGTCGAACTTCTCGGTCCCGATCGGATTGCCGTTCGGCAGATAGATGGAGGCCACCCGGATCGGCCGGGGCGCCTCGACCACCGCCTCCAGATAGCGGGCCTGTTCGTCGGTCTCGTCGCCCGGCAGGCCGCGCCGCACGTCCGACAGCGGGTGTTTCGACAGCAGGGCCACGCCGTTGTAGCTCTTCTGACCGTGGGTCTCGACGTTGTAGCCCAGGCTCTCGAAAGCCTCGCGCGGGAACTTCTCGTCCACGCACTTGATCTCCTGGAAACAGGCGACGTCGGGGGCGGCCTGCTCCAGCCAGGCCAGCACGGTGGGCAGGCGGGCGTTGACCGAGTTCACGTTCCAGGTGGCGATGCGCATGGTGGCGACGCTAGGCTGCGTCTCGGTTTCGGGAAAGAGGCGCCGCAAACAAAAGGGCCGCCGGATCGCTCCGGCGGCCCCTTGCCGTCGATCGGTCTGTCTTAGGGGCGGCCGCCGGCCGGGGCGGGGGCCGCAGCAGGGGCCGGCGTCAGGGTGCAGCCGCCGCCGATCCGCTGAGCGGTGGCGCAAGGGTAGATCTGCTGCACGACGTTCTCGGCGTTCACGCGGGCGATGACGCCGTCGGCGCCGGCGCATTTGGCTTCATAGAACAGACCGTTGGCGTTCTGGCCCATCAGGCGCGCCTCGGTGACGTCGCAGCCCGCCGCTTCCGATCCCGCCAGCAGTTGCTTCACCTGGGCCGCATTTTCGGCGGCGGTGGTGAAGGCGCAGGCGCCGCCTTCAGCCAGAACCTGGATACAGGGCGTCTTGGTCCAGTTGTCGTTCAACGCCTTGACCCAGAAGCCCGAGGCATCGGCGCAGCCGATCTCATACATGACGCCGCCGTCGTTGGACTGGCCCAGGACCTTGGCTTCGTCGACGGTGCAGGGGACGCCCGCCTTCACGGCGTATTCGCGCAGGACCTTGAGAGTGTCGGTGTTGGCGGGAAGGGTGCATTGCGAGCCGACATCGGCCGCAGGATCGCGCGCCCGCATGACCGACGCCGAATGGGCGAGAAGAACGCAGTCCATCGCCGAGGGCGGCGTTTTGGATTCGATCAGGTAACCAGGACCGGCGGTGCAGGCGACTTCATAGACGGAGGTCTTGGCCGGGGTTTCGCCCAGCAGCTTGGCTTCGGTGACCTGGCATTTGGTGTTGGCCAGGGTGGCCTGTTCCTGAGCCGCCGCCATGATCTGCTCAGGCGTCGGCGCCGCAGGGCGGCGTTCGCGCCGTTGGCGCGCTGCGGCGGCTCGTGAAGAGCCTTCTGCAACAGCCTGGCGATCGTCATTGGGGCGGGTCTGGGCCGCGGCGGGAGCGACCGTAACGGCGCTGAACATCAGCGCCGCGAGGACGGCGGCGAAGCGGGCTTTCATGGAACACCTTGGAGATCTGAAAGGACTGAACGCTTCGTGGCCTTCTAATCGGGCAGGGTCAAGGCGGCTGTGGACGATGGAGGTCTGACGGGATTAAGGTCTGCGCGTTTTGATTGGAGACCCACTTGGCGGACGATGCGACGGCGGTGAAGACGGGGATGGACGCAAGAGGGCTGACCTACCCCATGCCCCAGACGCCCGCGGGAGGAGAGGCGATCGAAGTCGCCCCCGGCGTCCTGTGGATGCGGCTGACCCTGCCGTTCCAGCTGAACCACGTGAACGTCTACGCCCTTCAGGACGGCGACGGATGGACGGTGGTCGATACCGGCCTGCGCACGCCTGACAGTATTGCGGCCTGGGAAGCAGCGCTGGCCGGCGCGCTGGAAGGGCGCCCGATCCGCCGCCTGGTCTGCACCCATATGCACCCCGATCACGTCGGCCTGGCCGGCTGGCTGTGCGAGCGGAGCGGCGCGCCGCTGCTGATGTCGCGGCTGGAATATGTCACCGCCCGGATGCTGATGGCCGAAGAGGCCGGGGACGCCCCCGAGGACGGCGAACGCTACTATCGGGCCGCCGGGTGGAGCGAGGCCCAGATCGACCGCTGGCGCAAGGATTACGGCGGCTTCGCCAAGGGGGTGGCGGCGATGCCGCGCAGCTATCTGCGGCTGTCGGATGAGGATGTGATCCAGATCGACGGCGACGACTGGACCGTGGTGGTCGGGTCAGGCCACAGCCCGGAGCACGTTTGCCTGTGGCGTAGGTCTGACGACATCTTCATCTCCGGCGATCAGATCCTGCCCCGGATTTCGTCGAACGTCTCGGTCTGGCCCACCGAGCCCGAAGCCGATCCGCTGGGCGACTGGATGGATTCGCTGGAGAAGCTGCGGCGCCTGCTGCCGGACGGGGCCTTCATTCTGCCGTCGCACGGCGAACCCTTCCTGGGCGTTCACGCCCGGCTCGACGCTCTGAAACGCGGTCATGAGACGGCGCTGAAACGGCTTGAACGGACCTTGCGTCAACCGTCTAGAGTGATCGACGGCTTCCCGGCCGTCTTCGGTCGGGCGGTCGGGGACGGGGTGTTGGGCATGGCCACGGGCGAGGCCCAGGCGCACCTGAACTATCTGGCAAAGCGCGGCCGCGCCAAACGAACGCGCGATGAGAACGGCGTCGACTGGTGGACGGCCGTCAAACGGGACGAGGAAACGACGTGAGCGAACATATCCGCACCCAACTGACCGACGGCGTCCTGACCCTGACGCTGGACCGGGCCGACAAGAAGAACGCCATCACCCAGACCATGTACGCCGCATTGGCGGAGGCGGTCGAACAGGCGCGGACCGACGAGGCCGTGCGGGTTCTGCTGCTGCGGGCCGAAGGCGACAGCTTTTCGGCCGGCAATGACATCGGGGACTTCATCGCCATCGGCTCGCAGACGGAAAGGCCGTTCGACATGTCGGTGTTCCGCTTCCTGAAGGCGCTGGCCGATCTCGACAAGCCGCTGGTGGCGGCGGTCAAAGGTCGGGCGGTCGGCATCGGCCTGACCATGCTGTTGCACTGCGACCTGGTGGTGGTGGCCGAGGACGCCCTGCTGTCGGTTCCGTTCGTCAATCTGGCCCTGGCGCCGGAGGCGGCGTCCAGCCTGCTGCTGCCCGCCGCGATCGGCCATCAGCGGGCGTTCGAACTGTTCGCCCTGGGCGAGCCCGTCGACGGACGGACGGCGGCGGCCTGGGGCCTGGCCAATCGCGTCGTTCCGGCGGAGGCGGTCGAGGCGACGGCGGCGGATCTGGCGGCCAAGGTGGCGGCCCGTGCGCCCAATTCGATCCGCAAGACCAAGCGGCTGATGCGCGATGCGGAAGGTCTGTGGGCCCTGATGCAGCGCGAGGGCGAGGCGTTTGGATCCCAGATGCGGAGCCCCGAGGCCATGGAGGCCTTCATGGCCTTCACCCAGAAGCGGGCGCCCGACTTTTCGAAGGCGGGCTGAAGGCGTCGCAAGACCGCGCCTTGATTCAGCGCAGCTTTGGTTCTAGGTGCGCGCGCCCCCGTCGGAGCGCCCATGTCGCACGCCTCTATCCAGATTTCGGCCCCTGACCTGGTCGCCGAGCCCATCGCCCTTGAAACGCCCGCCGACGCGGCGGGCGTGGACGCCCTGGTTCTGGCCGCGTTTGGCCCAGGCCGTTTCGCCAAGACGGCCGAGCGGCTGCGCGAGGGGACGCGTCCCGCCGTGGGCTTCGTCGCCCATCGGCAGGGCCGGATCGTCGGGTCTGTCCGGCTGTGGCCCGTGGTGATCGGCGCGACGCCCGGCCTGTTCTTAGGCCCCATCGCGGTCGAGGCGGCGGTTCGCAGCGAAGGGCTGGGGGCGCGTCTGGTTCAGGCCTGCGTCGATCATGCCCGGATGACGGCGACCGGCGGGGTTCTGCTGGTCGGCGACCGCGCCTATTTCGAGCGGTTCGGCTTCGTCGGGGCGCCCGAGGCCCAGTTGCCGGGGCCGGTCGATCAGCGGCGCGTGCTGTGGCTGGCGGTCGGGAGTGAAACGGCGGCCGGCGGCGTCCGCATCGGCTGACCTTCCCCCGGCGGGCTCATTGAACGCGAAAACAGTGTCCGATGTGTCCGATGTGTCCGACAAAAAAGGGGTCCGATGTGTCCGATCTGTCCGACGCTCCTTGTTTTTCAAGCGGAATCTCACCGGCCCTGATCGGGCTGTCCGATGATGGGGTCCGCGACGGCTGTGGGCTGACCGTCGCGTCGGCGAGGGTCTGACAAGGCCGAGGGATCGGACCAGAAAAAAGGTGTCCGATGTGTCCGATCTGTCCGACGGCCTTTGATCTTGTTGCTAAAACAGCCGGACACCGATCGGACTGTCCGGCGGCGGCCCCGCCTTGCTCTCTCTCTCTGCGATGTCAAAGACCGGGCGTCATTATAGGAGCGTCGGGCGGGGCGCCGGATCGTTCGGCGGCTGAGGCCGCAAGCCGTTGAAACAGAGGGCGTGTTCTGGCGAGGTCGCGCGGGCGTCCAAGATCAGGCCCTGGCGCGCCGGGGGACGGAGAGAACGGGGGATCAAGGCGGCGGCGCCTCGCCCGGATCGGGCGGGAAGGGCGGCCGGATCGGCTGACGAAGAATCGCTTCGCGGTTCCGTCCAGGCCGATCAGCCACTAAGTCAGGGACGTCATGACAGAACCGGATGAAACGCCCAAAGGTCTGAACGCGGTCGCAGAGGCGGCGAAACAGGCGCCCGGCCGAGGACTGCCGCCGGTTCATCTGTGGAATCCGGCCCATTGCGGCGAGATCGACATCGTGATCCGCCGAGACGGCGTCTGGATACACGAAGGATCGCCGATCGGGCGCGAGGCCCTTGTGCGGCTGTTCTCCACCGTTCTGCGCCTGGACCCGGACGGCTATCATCTGGTCACGCCGGTCGAGAAGATGAAGATCGAGGTCGAGGACCTGCCGTTTCGCGCCGTGGCGGTGCGGCGCGAGGGGGACGACCTGATCTTCACCACCGACGTCGGCGACGAGGTGCGGGCCGGGGCGGACGACCCCCTGGTGGTGGACGAAGATCCCGAGACCGGCGAGCCGGCGCCGCGCGTGCATGTGCGCCGTGACCTGTGGGCGCGGATCACGCGGGCGGTCTTCTATGAATTGGTCGAGGCGGCCGAGGAGGCGGACGGGCGGCTGGTGGTCCGGTCCGGCGGGCAGGTGTTTCCTCTGGGAGCCGTGGCGTGAGTCTGGAGACCCTGAGGCGCAGACTTTCGGAGCGGCTGGCGCCGATTGGGGCCTGGCGGGCGGAGGCGGCGCCGGCGCGTTCCGATTTCGATCTCAATCCCCAGGCGGCGCGGCCTGTACGGGAGTTGAGGCCAGCCGCCGTCCTGATCCCGGTCGTGGCGCGACCCGAGGGGGCGACGGTCCTTTTGACCCGTCGGGCCGACACCCTGGCCCGGCACACCGGACAGATCGCCTTTCCGGGCGGTCGGCTGGACCCTGGTGAAACCGCCGTCCAGGCCGCCCTGCGCGAGGCCGACGAAGAGGTGGCGCTGAACCCCGCTGCGGTCGAGGTTCTGGGTTTGTCGGACGCCTATGAGACCGGCACGGGATTTCTGGTGACGCCGGTGATCGGATGGCTGGACCAGCCGCCCCTGACCCGGCCGTCGCCGGACGAGGTGGCGGAGGTGTTCGAGACGCCCTGGGACTTTCTGATGGACGCGGCCAATCACCGGCGGGACTTTTATGATCTGGAAGACGGTCTGCGGCGGTGGTTCTGGGCCATGCCCTGGCAGGAGCGCTACATCTGGGGCGTCACGGCCGGCATTCTGAAGGGACTTCACGCGCGTCTTTACGGCGACGATGTCGACCCGGAACGCGCGGCCGACCGGGACGCCGCCGAGGTTGAGGCATGACGGCCTCGGTGCAAGGCCAGCCCTGGCTGGAGGCGACGGCCACCCGCGCCGTCATGGCGGCGCTGGAAGCGGCGGGCGGCGCCGACTGCGCCCGCTTCGTCGGGGGCTGCGTCCGCAACAGCCTGATGGGCCGTGCGGTGGACGACATCGACATCGCCACGCGGCTGACGCCCGAACAGACGATGGCGGCGCTGAAGGCGGCAGGGCTGAAGGCTGTGCCGACGGGTGTTGAGCACGGCACGGTCACGGCGGTTTCAGAGCGGGCGCCCTATGAGATCACCACCCTGCGCCGCGACGTGGAGACCGACGGCCGGCGCGCCGTGGTGGCCTTCACCCGGGATTGGGCGGAGGATGCGGCCCGACGCGACTTCCGCCTCAACGCCCTCTACGCCGATGCGACCGGCGTGGTGTTCGATCCGACGGGCGGGGGGCTGGCGGACGCCGCCGAGGGGCGGATCGTCTTCGTCGGCGAGGCCGAAACGCGCATCCGCGAAGACTATCTGCGCATCCTCCGCTTCTTCCGGTTTCAAGCCTGGTATGGACGGAGCGAGCCGGATGCGACGGGACTGGCCGCCTGCGCCGCTCTGAAAGACGGCATGGCGCAACTCTCGGCCGAGCGGGTGTCCAAGGAGCTGTTGAAGCTGCTGGCGGCGCCGGACCCGGTCGCCAGCGTGCGCGCCATGGAGAGGACGGGCGTGCTGAGCCAGGTCTTGCCGGAGGTTCGACCCCTGGCGATGTTCGAGGCCCTGAGCCGACGCAGCGGCGATCCTGTCCTGCGGCTGTCGGCGCTTCTGCCCGTCGATGAGGCGGCGGTGCGGGGGATTGCGGAAGGCTTGCGACTGTCCAACGCCGTGCGCGACCGGCTGGCGGCCGCCGTCGCCGACGGGCCTGTGGTGAGGCCCGGCATGGGCGCGGCCGAGGCGCGGGCCGCCCTCTATCGGCTGGGGCGCCGCGCCTTTGAAGATCGGCTGGCGCGGGCGGAAGCGGCGGAAGGGGGCGACGGCGGTCAGCTGCGGCGGCTGGCTGAGGACTGGACGCCCCCCCGGCTGCCGGTCGGCGGCCGCGATCTGGCGCGGCTGGGGCTTCAGCCGGGACCGGACACGGGACGCATCCTCAAGGCGTTCGAGGACGGCTGGGTGGCCGACGATTTTCCGACGGACGGCCATGAGGCCCGGCTGAAGGCCCTGATCGGCGGCTGAGTCCCTGAAGTCAGGGCGTGGCGCGGGTGAACTCGGTCACGACCGGATAGTGGTCCGAGCCGGTCGGTTCGCCGATGCGGCGGCTGAGCAGGGCCAGGTCCGGCGAGCGATAGACCTGGTCGATGGCGATACCCGCAAAGGCGGGCAGGGCCGAGGGCCAGGTGCCGGGGAAGCCGGGGGCGGGCAGGAGACCCATGTCCGTCTTGATCTGGCGGCCGATCCGGGCGCTCGATACGCTGTTGAAGTCGCCGGCGGCGATGACCGGATGGGGCGGCGCGGCGCGTCGGCGCGCGTCCAGGGCCATGGCCTGGGTGATCTGGCCCCACTGATACTGATAGGGCCACGGCCGGGTCAGGTGGACGCCGAAGACGTTGATCGGACCCAGGGGCGTCTCGACCACGGCGCCCACGGCCGACAGGCCGTCGCGAGAGGCGGGCAGGCGGCGCAGGATCGGATAGCGGGACGCAACGACCGAAAGGGCCCGGCCGCCCGGCGCGTCCCGGGCGCCCAAGACGGCGCGGTGGGGATAGCCGGTCAGGAGGTCGTCCAGACGATCCGACGCCGCATCGCCGACCTCGATCAGCACCAGAATGTCGGCGTCCGCCGCTGCGATCGACCGCTTCATGGCGGCGACGTCGGTGTTTTCCACCCAGAGGTTGGCGGAATACAGTCGAACCACAGGCTGGCCGGGCGCAGCGTGACCCTGGGACGGCGCCCACTGCGGCCAGACGGCGATCGCCAGGACAAGAACCGAAGCGACGCCTGCGCCGGCGGCGGGCCAGAGGCGCAGGATCAGGCAGGCCAGGGTCACGCCGGACGCCGCCAAAAGGGCCGGCGCCGTGAACTGGGCCAGTATGTCCACCCAGCGATGTCCGACGCCGCTGAGCGCCGCCGCGCCGACGGTCGCCAGGCCGAGCAGGACCAGACCGGCGGCGGCGTTGGCTGCGGTCTTCAGCAACGACATCCTTATTGCCTTTCTCGGTGAACGCTGTTGGCTATGTCGCGTTGATGGGCCGCAGTGAGAGGCGACATGGCCAGACGGTCGATCAAGGATATCGAGAAGATCTGGTCCAATGTCGAGGGCGTCAAGAAACTGTCGGACCGGGTCATCGGCATAGGTCCGGTCGGCTTCGGCATGGACGCCCTCCTGACCTGGGTGCCAGTGGTCGGCACGGCCTATACGGCGGGCACGGGCGCCTGGCTGCTGTTGCAGGGGATTCGGGCCAAGGCGGCGCCTGGGACGCTGGCCAGAATGGCGGCCTATATGGCGCTGGATACGGCGACGGGCACGGTCCCCATCGCCGGCGACCTGATCGACACCTTCTTCCCCGGCCAGCTGCTGGCGGCCAAGGCCCTGCAAAAGGACATCGAGACCAGCCACTGGGTCGAGGACTCCGAAGCCAACGCTCGGGCCAGCGGCGAGCATGAACGCCATCTGGAGACGGTCAGGAACCACAAGTCCCTGCGTCGTGTGGTCTATCTGCACGACTGAGCCCTATGGGCATGGAGGCTTGATCCCGCTGGGGGCGGGGAAAATGTTCAAGTGAAAACAATCTCGTAATCCGCACCTTCTCCGTCTGACGCGCCTGGGTTCGCGGCGGCGGCAGACTGATCTCCGACGACAAACGGAGAGCGCGATGAGCGAAGATTTCACGGCGCGTCTGGGCCTGCCCTATCTGGCGGCGGGGCAGATGCAGAAGCATGTGACCCTGAACGCCGCCCTGAGCCGACTGGACGCTCTGGTGCAGACGGCGGTGATCAGCCGGTCGGTTTCGAACCAACCGGCCACGCCCGCGGACGGCGACCTCTACATCCTGCCGCGGGCGCCGGTCGGCCCGGCCTGGAGCGGGCGTCCGGCCGGCGCCCTGATGCGGTTCGAGGCGGGCGGCTGGGCCGAGGTCGCCGCGCCCGTGGGACTGATCGCCCTGGTTCTGGACGCGGGCGTGATCGTGGTCCGCAGCGCCGCCGGCTGGCGAGCGCTGGGCGACTGTCTGGGCGAGGCCCAGGGCCTGTCGCGCCTGGGGGTGGGAACGACGGCGGACGCCGCAAACCCCCTGGCGATCAAGAGCAACGCCGCCCTGTTTACGGCGCGCGGCTCGGGCGAGGGCGGCGACGGCGATCTGCGCCTGACCCTGAACAAGGAGGCGGCGGGCGACGTGCTGTCGCTGCTGTTCCAGAGCGGATACGGCGGGCGGGCTGAACTGGGTCTGGTCGGCGACGAGGATCTGAGCCTGAAGGTCAGCGCCGACGGCGGCAGTTGGCGGCGCGCTTTCGGCGTGGATCGCACCACGGGCAGGGTCGCCTTCGATCAAGGCGCCACCCGGCGGGAAACCAGCGTCTTCACTGCGGACGGCGTCTATGCCCTGCCGACCTGGGCGCGGTGGATCGAGGTCGTCTGCGTCGGCGGCGGCGGCGGGGGCGGATCGGGCATGGCGGGCGCTTCGGGAACCGCGCGGTTCGGCGGCGGCGGCGGCGGGGCGGGCGGCTTGAGCGAAGGACGCTGGGCCATCGAGGATCTGGCGGGGACGCTGGTGCTGACGGTCGGGACCGGCGGAGCCGGCGGGGCCGCCGCTTCTGGGGCCGGGGCGGACGGCTCGGCCGGAGAAGGGACCGCCCTGGCGGAGGGTGGAACGATTCTGCTGGGCGCGAACGGCGGCGGCGGCGGCCGGGGCGGCGGTGCGGCCGCGGGCCTTGGCGGGATCGGCGGTCTGGGGCTGAGGAGAGGCAATCCCGGCGGCGACAGTTCGATCACAGCGACGGCCCAAGGCGGGGGCGAAACCCTGTGTCCTGACGGCCCCGGCGGGGGCGGCGGGGGCGGCGGCCTGTCGACCGCCGATACGCCCCGCGCGGGCGGGCCGGGCGGGATCGGCGGCTGGACCGGCCGACAAAGCCCCGGCGGAGCGGCGGGCCAGCCAGGTCAAACGCCCTCGACGCCCAAACTGGCCTGGGTCGGGGGGGGCGGGGGCGGCGGCGCCGCCCAGGCCGCAGGTCCGGGCGGGGCGGGCGGCCCAGGCGGCGGTTTCGGCGGCGGGGGCGGCGGGGGCGGCGGGGCCTGAACCTGTCCGGCGCCGGGGGCGCAGGCGCGGGAGGCGTGATCCGCATCACGGCGATCGGATGAGCCGTTCGCCCGATGCGCCTGAACCGATCGAGGTCTTGGACAGGGACGCCTGGGATGCGCCGGAGGCGCTGAACGACTGGGATCGCCGCGCGCAAACCGGCTGGGACGGCCGACACTTCAGCGCGCCTTTTGATGAAGAGGACGAAGAATGATCAGACGCAGACGGCCGGTTTCGGACCGGTCTTTCAGTCCGCCCCTGGCGGAGGCGCGCTGGCTGTGGCGCAGGCTCTACGCCTTCATGGTCAGCGCCGGCCTGTGGGTCCTGCTGATGCGGACGGTGGGGCGAACGCCCCCCGAAATGCTGCCCAAGATGACGGACGGGCTGATGGGGCTGCTGGCCCTGATCCTGGTGCTCTATCTGGTCGCGCCGACGGCGCAGCAGTTGGCCGCCATGATCGCAACCGCCCGTCCTCGCCTGCCGGGAGGTCGGCCATGAGTTTCGAACTGTCCCAAAGCTCGCGCCGACGGCTCCTGGGCGTGCATCCCGCCCTGGTCGCCGTGGTCGAGGCCGCCATCGCGCGGAGCCCGGTCGATTTCCTGGTCACCGAGGGCGTTCGGACGCCCGAACGACAGGCGGCCCTGGTCGCCGCCGGCGCCAGCCGCACCCGACGCTCGCGCCATCTGACCGGCCACGCGGTCGATGTGGCGGCCCTGGTGGACGGCCGGATCCGCTGGGACTGGCCGCTCTACGGTCGGATCGCGGCGGCCTTCAAGGCGGCGGCCCAGGAGCTTGAGACCCCGATCATCTGGGGCGGCGACTGGCGGACCCTGCGGGACGGCCCCCATTTCGAACTGGATCGCAGGGTCTTTCCATGACCCCGGACGCTCTGAGGAAAGGTCTGCGGGCCGGGGGCTGGACGGCGGCCGTCGTTGCGGCCGTGGCGTTGACTGTCGCCCTGTTGGGCGGGCTGGGCTTTCGCTGGGATCCGCTGAACCTGGAGCAGCGCCGACGGGTTCGGGCCGAAGCCTGGGCGTCCGAGGCCGCAGCCTCGGCGAGGGCGGAGGGCGAGGCGCGGCGTCACGAGCAGGCGGGGACCGTCGCGCAACTCCGTCGATTGGAGCATTTCAAACAGCAGGAGACCCAGGCGACGCGGGCGACCGCCGTCGCCGTCTCCGAGGCGAAAAGGGCCGATGATGCAAACACTCTTCTGGAAAGCCGCCGCGCCGATCGTCTGCGCGCTCACGACCGCGAGCTGTGCCGGCTCGCCCCGGATCTCGCCGGTTGCGCCGCCGCGTCTGGCCTTGCCGGAGACGGCGAGCCGCCCCTGCGCCCTGGCGACCCTGCCGGCGGCGCCGACCCTGGCTGACCTTGAGGCCGCCTATATGTTGCGCGGCGCCCAGGTACTGGCCTGTGACGGCGCTCGCCGGCTGGCGGTGGAGACGCTTCTGGCCGAGCGGGCGATGCAGGCGGCGGGACGGGCGTCCGTCCCGCCGCCTTAACAAGGCATGGGGCAAAAACGACTCGGCAACTTCTGCCGCCGCACGACAGAAGTTGCCGAGTTTTCCGCCTTTCCATCAACAACAAGGCAGAGAAATCAATGACTTGATGAAATGGGCTCGGCTCACCGGCTTGGCCCCGCCCTTGCTCTAGGGAGGGCGGAGCAAAATGCTCCCGACGCTAAAACGGCGTCGCACATGCACAGAAGTGAAAGAGGGCAGCCAAAATGGCGAGCATCAACACCAATTACGGCGCGTCCATCGCGCTGCAGAACCTGAACAAGACCAACGCCCAGTTGGAAATGACGCAAAACCGCGTCAACACGGGCATGAAGGTCTCCAGCGCCAAAGACAGCGGCGCCATCTACGCCATCGCCACCGGACAGCGCGCCAACATGGGCGCAATGGAGTCCGTGCGCGCCTCCCTGCAGCGCGGCCAGTCGATCGTCGATGTGGCCCTGGCCGCCGGCGATACGGTGACGGCCGCCCTGGAGGAGATGAAGGGGCTGGCGGTCAGCATCGCCGGTTCCACCGGGGCGACCCAGACCTCCTATCTGACGGACTTCCGCGCCCTGGGCGCCGAAATCACCTCGGCCCTGGCCGGAGCGGGCTTCGACGGGGTCAACCTGTGGACGGGCGCGACGGCGACCAATCTGATCAAGGACGTCAGCGGCGGCACGACGGCGATCGGCTTCACGGTCGCAGGCGGCATGGCCGCCGACACGGCCATCACCACCATCACCAACCAAGCCATCGCCGCCGGCGCCGCGACGACGGGCGCGGTCGACGCCGCCATCGCCAAGGTGACGGAAGCCCTTTCGACCCTGGGCACCCAGTCCAAGTCGGTCGGTCGGCAAGTGACCTTCCTGAACAAGCTGCAGGACGCGACCGAGGCGGGCATCGGCAATCTGGTGGATGCGGATCTGGCCAAGGAAAGCGCGCGCCTGACCGCCCTGCAGACCAAGCAACAGCTGGGCGTGCAGGCGCTGTCGATCGCCAACTCCTCCAGCCAGACCCTGCTGAGCCTCTTCCGCAACTAGGTCGGCCCTGAAGGCTGGCCCTGAAGGCCGCGTCTGAGGGCCGACGCCGCCCCGTTCGAGGGTCGTTCGTCGGGTCCTTTTGGGGCTCGGGTCGGCAAGATGTGCCCAGTGAACGGCGGGGGTCGGCAAATTCTGCCGGGCAAGAAGGAGGGTGAATCAATAGTAAACTAATGAAAACAGTGGCTTACCGTGACTTCTCGCCGTCGCCTCTGGCCCGGCAATTGCTTCTTACCCACTGAGCAAAAAGCTCCCTTCGCCAAAAGGGCGAAGGAATTCACGAAGTGAAAGGAACGCCAAAATGGCGAGCATCAATACGAACTACGGCGCGTCCATCGCGCTGCAGAACCTGAACAAGACCAACTCGGAGTTGGAGCGGACCCAAAACCGCATCAACACCGGCATGAAGGTCTCTTCGGCCAAGGACAGCGGGGCGATCTTCGCCATCGCCACGTCCCAACGCGCCAATGCGGCTTCGCAGGACGCGGTTCGCGCCGGCCTGCAACGGTCTCAGTCGATCACCGACGTGGCCCTGGCCGCCGGCGACACGATCACGGCCGCTCTGGAAGAAATGAAGAGCCTGGCCGTGTCCATCGCGGGCACGACGGCGGGTTCGGCCGCCGAAACCTCCTACCTGGCGGAATACAACGCCCTGGGTCTCGAAATCACCTCGGCGATTTCCGGCGCCTCGTTCGACGGCGTCAACAGCCTGACCACCCCCTTGGGCGTGGCCGGCGTGACCGACGTCAGCGGCGGCGGCAAGGCGCGCGCCGACGCCACGACCGCCAAGGTCGACACCGCCATCTCGACCGTGACCGCCGCCCTGTCGACCCTGGGCACCCAGTCCAAGTCGCTGGGTCGCCAGATCAGCTTCGTCAACAAGCTTCAGGACGCTCTTGAAGCCGGCGTGGGCAATCTGGTGGACGCCGACCTGGCCAAGGAAAGCGCCAAGCTGACCGCCCTGCAGACCAAGCAACAGCTGGGCGTGCAGGCGCTGTCGATCGCCAACTCCTCCAGCCAGACCCTGCTGAGCCTCTTCCGCTAAGGCCCGGAGGCCCGGTCGCCTCGGCGGCCGGGCCAAGGTCTTGAACCCCGAGCAAAACGCTCCCGTCGCCAAAACGGCGTCGGCCATCACGAAGTGAAAGGAACGCCAAAATGGCGAGTGTGAACACCAACTACGGCGCGTCCATCGCGCTGCAGAACCTGAACAAGACCAACTCAGAGTTGGAGCGGACCCAAAACCGCATCAACACCGGCATGAAGGTCTCTTCGGCCAAGGACAGCGGGGCGATCTTCGCCATCGCCACGTCCCAACGGGCCGCCGCCGCTTCGCAAGACGCGGTACGCAGCTCGATCCAGCGCGGCCAATCCATCGTCGACGTGGCCCTGGCCGCCGGCGATACGATCACTTCCGCTCTGCAAGAGCAGAAGGCCCTGGCGGTCAGCATCGCCGGCTCCACCGGCGCGGCCCAGACCTCCTACCTGGCCGAATACAACGCCCTGGGGACTGAAATCGCCAGCGCCCTGTCCGGCGCGACGTTTGACGGGGTCAATCTGTTCTCCGCCAACGCCGCCGCGATCACGGTGCAGACCGGGCCGTCGACCACCTATACGCTGAAGGCCATCGCCGGCGCCGCGACCTCGGTCGCCACGACGACGACGGCGACGTCTGGCGATGCGGCGACCCTGGGGGCGACGGTGGACGGGGCCATCACGGCCTTCACCGCCATCCTGTCGGACTTCGGCACCAAGTCGAAGTCGCTGGGTCGTCAGATCAGCTTCGTCAACAAGCTTCAGGACGCTCTTGAAGCCGGCGTGGGCAATCTGGTGGACGCCGACCTGGCCAAGGAAAGCGCCAAGCTGACCGCCCTGCAAACCAAGCAACAGCTGGGCGTGCAGGCGCTGTCGATCGCCAACTCCTCCAGCCAGACCCTGCTGAGCCTCTTCCGCTAAGGCCCGGAGGCCCGGTCGCCTCGGCAGCCGGGCCAAGGCTTTGAAACCCCGAGCAAAATGCTCCCGACGCCAAAACGGCGTCGGCCCTCACAAAGTGAAGAAGGAACGCCAAAATGGCGAGTGTGAACACCAACTACGGCGCGTCCATCGCGCTGCAGAACCTGAACAAGACCAACTCGGAGTTGGAGCGGACCCAAAACCGCATCAACACCGGCATGAAGGTCTCGTCGGCCAAGGACAGCGGGGCGATATTCGCCATCGCCACGTCCCAACGCGCCGCCGCCAGCGCTCAGGACTCAGTCCGCAGCTCGATCCAGCGCGGCCAATCCATCGTCGACGTGGCCCTGGCCGCCGGCGATACGATCACGGCCGCTCTGGAAGAGATGAAGGGCCTGGCCGTCAGCATCGCCGGTTCCACCGGCTCGGCCAAGACCTCCTATGAGAACGAGTTCGCGGCCCTGGGTCAGGAAATCAAGAGCGCGCTGGACGGCGCCAGCTTCGACGGGGTCAACCTGTTGAAGACGGCCTCAACCGGCGGCACTGCGGTCAACGTCCGTATCGGCACGGGCGCCACCGACACCAAGACCATCGGCATCACGACCGATCTCAGCGCCAATACGGACCTGGCCAAGTTCACGGCCGCGTCTCCGACGGTGGCTGACTTCACCTCGGCCAACGTCGATCTGGTGATGACGGCCGTGACGACGGCCCTGTCGACCCTGGGCACCCAGTCCAAGTCGCTGGGGCGCACCATCAGCTTCGTCAACAAGCTTCAGGACTCCCTTGAAGCCGGCGTGGGCAATCTGGTGGACGCCGACCTGGCCAAGGAAAGCGCGCGCCTGACCGCCCTGCAGACCAAGCAACAGCTGGGCGTGCAGGCGCTGTCGATCGCCAACTCCTCCAGCCAGACCGTGCTGAGCCTCTTCCGCTAAGACCCGGAGGCCCGGTCGCCTCGGCGGCAGGGCCAAGGTCTTGAACCCCGAGCAAAACGCTCCCGTCGCCAAAACGGCGTCGGCCATCACGAAGTGAAGAAGGAACGCCAAAATGGCGAGCATCAATACGAACTACGGCGCCTCGATCGCGCTGCAAAACCTGAACAAGACCAACTCGGAGCTGGAGCGGACCCAAAACCGCATCAACACCGGCATGAAGGTCTCGTCGGCCAAGGACAGCGGGGCGATCTATTCGATCGCCACGTCGCAACGGGCCGCCGCCGCTTCGCAAGACGCGGTCCGCGCCGGTCTGCAACGCACCCAATCGATCACCGACGTGGCCCTGGCCGCAGGCGATACGATCACGGCCGCTCTGGAAGAAATGAAGGGGCTGGCGGTCAGCATCGCCGGATCCACCGGCGCGGCCCAGACCTCCTACCTGGCCGAATACAACGCCCTGGGTACGGAAATCGCTTCGGCGATCACCGGCGCCTCCTTTGACGGCGTCAACAGCCTGACGGCGCTCGGCTCGAACGCGGCGATCACCGCCGTGAACACCGGCAGCATCACCGCCGCCAACGCCACGACCGCCAACGTCGACGCCGCCATTGCGGCGACGACCTCGACCCTGTCGACCCTGGGCACCCAGTCGAAGTCGCTGGGTCGTCAGATCAGCTTCGTCAACAAGCTTCAGGACGCTCTTGAAGCCGGCGTGGGCAATCTGGTGGACGCCGACCTGGCCAAGGAAAGCGCCAAGCTGACCGCCCTGCAAACCAAGCAACAGCTGGGCGTGCAGGCGCTGTCGATCGCCAACTCGTCGAGCCAAACCCTGCTCGGCCTGTTCCGCTAAGGCGAGCGGCCGGGGCGGTTTCGCGACCGCCCCGGCCATCGTCCTCGTTTCATCAAGGAGACGCGGAGTGATCCGCGCAAGGAGCCATGACGGAGAATGTCGCCAGAATAAGCAGCGCTCTTGCACCCGTCGCACCCGCCAAGGCGGCCGAAGCCTCCTTGGAGGTGAAACCCGTGAGCGCCTCAACCGAAGCGCCGGTCGCCGATGATCCGAACCCGACGGTCAACAGTCTTGCAGACGCCGGACGCTATCGCCTCACCATCGAGGCGATCGGTCGCCACCGCTTTGTCTACAAGGTTCTGGATCGCGTGACGGGCGAGGTGATCCGCCAACTGCCTCGCGAGGAGGTCGAGAAGCTGATCAGCGATCCGACCTATCGCGGAGGCCGGGTGGTCGATACCGCCGTCTGAGCCGGCGGGAGAGCCTGAATTTTTTAACGCCGCCGGCGCGCCGGACGGCGCAATCATGGTTTCCGGGCCGTTAACCATCCGCTCACGACTCATGGTTAATAGTGGCAGGAACAGAAAGTCCGGGGCTTGAAGCCATGACCAGCAGCATCCACACCAACACCTCGGCGATGATCGCCCTGCAGAACCTGAATCGCACCAGCGAGAACCTGGCGTCGACGCAGAGCCGGGTGAATACGGGACTGAAGGTGCAGGGCGCCAAGGACAATGCTGCGGTGTGGGCTGTGGCCCAGGGCCAGCGGGCGGACCGAGGGTCGCTGGAGGCGGTCACCACCAGCCTGAACCGCGCCACCTCGATCGCCGACGTCTCCCTGGCCGCCGGGGAGCAGATTTCGGACATCCTCCTGGAGCTGAAGCAGAAGGCCACTGCGGCTGCCGACCCCAGCGCCACGGCGGCGACGCGCGCCTCCTACGATCAGGAATTCCAGTCGCTGCTGAAGTCGATCCAGTCGTTCGCCGACAACGCCATCTTCGACGGCGCCAATATTCTGGACGGCTCGGCGACGGCGGATCTGAACTTTCTCGCCAGCGCCGACGGCAATGAGACGATCGCCTTGAAGCGTCAGAACCTCGGCCTGGTGGGCTTGGGTCTGGCGGCCAACTCCTTCGATTCCGATCCCGCCACCGCCGGCGTTCAGGCCTGGACCAACAACGCCGCCACGCCGGAAGACGAAACCCTGCTGAATGCCGCGCCCGACCTGCTGACCCAGGAAAAGGCCAAGTTCGCCCTTCAGCGGATCGATGCGGCCATCACCGTCGCCGGCTCGCGCCTGTCGGAACTGGGCGCCCAGGCCAAACAGATCGAACGCCACACCACCTATGTCGGCAAGCTGTCGGATTCGCTGGAGGCGGGCATCGGCAATCTGGTGGACGCCGACCTGGCCAAGGAAAGCGCGCGGCTTCAAGCCCTGCAGGTCCAGCAGCAGCTGGGGGTTCAGGCTCTGGCGATCGCCAACCAGGCGCCGCAGATGATCCTGTCGCTGTTCAAGGGCTGATAGGGCGACTTAACAGCTCGTTATCGCTTGCGTCGTAGGCTGCCCCTGAGCGGAGCCGCGCTATGATAAGCAACAGCTATTTGCTAGGTCTGTATGGGATTTCGGCGGACTCGTCCTCGCTGATCGGCGCCTCTGCGACTCCGGCCAAGGCCAAGAAGACCCAGCCCACCGCGCCCTGGGCCAATTCCTCTGCTGCGACGGCGCCCAAGGCCAGCGACCTGGTGCGGGCGGCCCTGGCCGGGCGCAAGGTGATCGACGAGAGCGCCGTCGATCTGGATATGGCGGGCGCGTCCCCCGACTATCGCAAGCTTTTCGCCATCTACCAGGGACTGAACACGCTGAGCGCCCTGGCGGATCGCGCCGACGACAAGGGGTTGACCAAGCTCGAGGCGGATCAGCTGAACCGGCGCTTCTCCGCCGGTCTCGAAGAGGTGTCCAAATATCTCCAGACTGCCAAGTTCGAGGATTTGAAGGTCGTTCAGGGCGTCTCTAAAACCAGTGTGAAGACCGGCTACGCCCAGGAAAAGGCGCCCGCCAGCTTCGTCGCCAAGCCGATCCATGAGGGCGCCCTGGATGCGCCGGTCGCCGCCTTCGCCGGCGACGTCAAGTTCGCCATGTCGGTCAAGAGCGCCACGGGAACCGTCTCGGTGTCCATGGACCTGTCGGAGATGGGCGATACGACGCGCACCCTGGACAATGTCGTGGCCTATATGAACGGCAAGCTGGAGGCGGCCGGGGTAGCCAGCCGCATGGGCCGCGAAATGATCAAGGTCGAGCCCAAGACGATCAAGAGCGGCGACAAGACCATCACCCTGCCGGCGGGGCCGGACCAGTGGGCGTTGAAGGTCTGGGGTTCTTCCGGGGAGACCGTCTCCTATCAGGCCGTCGATACGTCTGACGCCGTCTATGTGACGCAGAATGTCGGCGGGACGACGGGTTCGAGCCAGCTTTTGAAGTTTCAGACGGACGGGGGCGCCGCCCCGACGCCGCAGCAGGGCGTGGCTGACCCCTTCTGGGTCGAAGGCCGGGTGGGCCGATCCGAACTTCCGCCGGGCGTCGAATCCGTCCGCGACAGCGTGACGACCGCCGACGGCTCGGTTTGGGTGTTGGCTGACCTGAAGGCGGGGGAGGCCAATCAGCCCATCAAGGGGACGCGCGACGTCGCCCTGATGAAGTACGACAGCGCCGGAAATCTGGTGCAGACCAAGCTCCTGGGCGCCGCCAGCAAGGCCAACGGCTTTTCTCTGGCGGCGGCGGCAGACGGCCGCATCGCTGTCGCGGGCTCTGTCACCGGGGCCCTTGAGCCGGGCAAGAGCGGGGCCGATGCGGCTGTGGCCGACAGTTTCGTCACCGTCTTCGACAGTTCGGGCCAGGAGCTTTGGACCCAACGCCGCGGCGCGAAGGCGGCGGACGAAGCGACCCAGGTGGGCTTCGGCGCCGACGGCCTGGTCTATGTCGCGGGTCGGTCGAAGTCGGCCATGCCGGGCACGATGGCTCTCGGCGGCTGGGACAGCTATGTCCAGACCTTTTCCCAGACCGCGCCGAATCGAAAAGGCGTCGTGACGGCGATCAACATGTCCACCCAGCAGTTCGGTACGGGCGGAGATGACTCGATCCAGGCCATGACCGTGTCCGGCGCGGATCTGTTCACCGCCGGCGTGGAGAACGGCCGCGCGGTGGTTCGCCGGTTCACGCTGGACGCCTCGGGCGTTCCCACCCTGGCCGCGACGCGCGACCTGGGATCGGCCAGCGGCAAGATCGCGGGAATCTCCGTCGAAAACGGCAAGGTGGTGCTGACGGGGGAAACCAGCAATCCGGCCCTGGACCTGGGAACCCCGATCCAGGCGCATGCGGGGGGCACGGACGTCTTCGTCGCCGCCTTCTCGACCGATCTTCAGGACACCGGCGCCGATCGCCTGACCTATTTCGGCGGGGCGGGGGACGACACCGCCGCCGATGTCGAGGTGCGCAACGGCAAGGTCTGGATCACCGGCTCCAACCGGGACGAGGGGGCGACAAAGACCGATCCGACGCGCGCCTATCTGGCGCGGCTGGATCTGGCGACGGGCGCGGTGGAGTCCAACCAGACCTGGCGCGCCGACGGCGACCAGGCCAAACCCGCCAGCCTCAGCATCGTCTCCGGCGGCGCCAGCGTTCTGGATCGGCTGGGCTTGCCGCAGGGCGAAGTCATGCAGGCGGACTCCAAACTTCTGACCGTGGCGACCTCCGCCCGTGTCGGGGATCAGTTCTCGATTACCCCGGCCGGCGGGGGGCGAGCCCTGACCGTCACCATCGAAGCCAAGGATACGCTGGACACCCTGGCCAAGAAGATTTCCGTCGCCTCGGGGCGTCAGCTGGAGGCCAAGATCGTCTCCGACCTGAAATCGAATCCGCCGACCCAGAGGCTGCAGATCACCCCCGCGGCCAATCGCGAGGGCGCGGTCATCACGGCCGGACCCGCCGGCAAGGATGCTCTGGCCGCCCTGGGTCTGACGCCCGGCCTCATCAGCAAAACGGCGACGAGCGACAAGAAGACGATCGGGCTGAATCTGCCCAACACTCTGAATCTGAACGACGCCGCCTCGATCAAGGCCGCGAACGACGCCCTGGCCGCCGCCCTGACGGCGGTCCGCTCCGGCTATCGCGCCCTGGCTCCCTCCACTGGGACGATCACCAACACCCAGACGAACAAGGGCTCGTCCACCGTCTATCAGCAGACCCAACTGGCCAACTATCAGGCGGCGCTCAGCCGTCTTGTCGGCTGATTGCGAAGGCGCGTGGTTCCCGGTTGACGGGCGGCGCCGGTTCCGGGTTATTGGACGCCTCAGTCGCGAAAGTTCGCCATGGCCCTTCCTCAAGACAATCGCGTCATCATCGCCGTCGGCGCCGGACTGGTGATCATCGCCGCTGTCGTCCTGGCTCTGATCTTCACCAGCGGCGGCGACAAGACCCCCCAGACGCCGCCTGCGGCCAAGGGCGGCCTGACGGTCGATCTGGCCGACGCCCCCTCGCTGGAGCCGACGCGCGAACTGCGCTGCTTCGTCAACGGTCAGTTCGTCGGGATGGCGACCCTGGCGGACTGCGCCCAGCGCAACGGTCTGGCGACCGACGCCCTGGACGTCGGCATTGACGAGACGGGCGCCCTGGCCGCCGCGCCGACCGCCGCCTTCGCCCCGCCGCCGGAGCTGCCGTCCGTCGAACTGGCCCAGGCGGAACCCGCGCCGCACATGGAACCCAAGCCCACGACGCCCAGCGCGCCTGCGTCTTCGGCGCCGGCGGCGGCGGGCGCGCAGTGTCTGCGCCACACCGGCTCAGACTGGCGCGTCCTGTCCAGCGGCATGAGCCTGAACGCCTGCGTCCAGGCCCTTTACGCCGGAACCTGCGTCCGTCCCGGCGACGCCCAGTACGGCCGCTGGGGCGAGACCACCCTGCGTCTGGTGCCGCGTCGCGTGGAACAGTCCAGCGACAACACCCGTTTCCGCACCTTGGCGGAGCAGGACCGCAACTGCCAATTCCCGGGTCTGAACTGATGCGCGTGCTCGCCCTTTCGATGATCGCCGCGGCCGCTCTGGGCGCCTGCTCCAACGCGCCGAAGTTCGAGTTCCAGCCCGGCGTCTGCTATTTCGTCGCCACGCCGGACGGACAGCCGCCGCGGCTTCAGAAGATGAGCGAAAACGTCGCCCAGATCGAACTGTGCGCCGCCCAGCTGGAGGAGATGCGCCTGCGCTTCCTGCGCATGGGCGGATCGAACCAGGAGGTGGCCGGCGCCTATCAGGGCCGCTTCATCTTCATCGACCGGGAAGGGGTGAAGTTCGGCAAGAGCCTGACGGGAAGCCGCTTCTTCGCCATGGCCCGCACCGGCGACGGGCGTTTGGCGATACCGGGTGCGATCCAGCGGGACGAGACGGGCAGGCCCGTCGCCGTCGCCGCCCCGCCGCCTGAGACGCCCTAACAGCGCCGCAAGTCCCCGCCGAGGGACTTGCGGCGCTCGAACAAAAGTGGAACAAAGCGTTAATCCACCGTTTTGGCGGGTTGGGCGTCGAATGCGGCTGACGGTGATCCGCAGCGGCTCTAAGACATCCGACTGAATTTGAAGGGCGGGCGAGGTGATCGCCGGTCTGGGCGAGAAGGAAGTTTCCATGGCGGGCAGCGTCAACAAGGTCATTCTGGTCGGCAATCTGGGCCGCGATCCTGAAATCCGGTCGATGCCGAACGGCGACCGCATCGCCAACCTGTCCATCGCCACCTCGGAAACCTGGCGCGACAAGTCGACCGGCGAGCGCAAGGAAAAGACCGAGTGGCACCGGGTCGTCATCTTCAACGACAACATCGTCAAGGTGGTCGAGAACTATGTGAAGAAAGGCTCGACCGTCTATGTCGAGGGCGCGCTCCAGACCCGGAAGTGGACCGACCAGCAGGGCGTCGAAAAGTATTCGACCGAGATCGTGGTCAGCCGCTTCAAGGGCGAACTGACCATGCTGGGCGGCCGGTCCGAGGGCGGCGCCTCCCAGGGCGGCGGCTACGGCGGCGGTCGCGGCGACGACGACTATTCCTCGGGCTTCTCCACCGGCGGCGCCAACCGCCCCAGCGGGCCCAAGGAAAGCTACGACCTGAACGACGACATTCCCTTCTAAGCGCTCGAGGTGGGGCGGGGGCCTTACAGCTATCGTGAGGATCCCGCCGTGCCGGTGTTCCCGGACGACCGGCCCGTGGTTCTTTTCGATGGGGATTGCGCGCTCTGCTCCAGCTCGGCGCGCAAGATCCTGACGGCCGACCGGGCCGGGCTGTTCCGGTTGGCGCCGACCCAGTCGGCCTTGGGGCGGGCGCTCTTGACCCATTACGACGTCGATCCGGACGACCCCGCCACCATGTTGCTGATCCAGGACGGCATGGCGCGCGAACGCTCCGACGCTGTTCTGGCCATCATCGCCCAGCTGCCTGCACCCTATCGGTGGGCGATCATCGGTCGGATCGCGCCCCGGTTCATTCGCGACCGCCTGTATGATTTCGTGGCGCGTCGCCGTCGCCGGTTTCCGGGTGCGACCTGGTGCGCCCTCCCTCCGGCAAGCGTCGATCTGAAGGACAGAGTGCTGGGATGAGCGGTCGCGTGCTGGTGCTGGGCGCCAACGGCTTCATCGGCTCGCACGTGGCGGCGGCCCTGTCCGCAGAAGGCTGGAGCTTAAGAGCGGGCGCGCGGCGTATCGCCGAACCGTCCCGTCGCGCCCCGAGGTTCGACTGGGTCGCGGCCGACTTTTCGAAACTGACGACGGCCCAGGCCTGGGCGCCGCTGCTGGAGGGGGTGTCGGCTGTGGTGAACTGCGTCGGCGTGCTTCAGGACGGCGGCGGCGACAGCACCCGCGCCGCCCATGTCGATGGCCCGCGCGCCCTGATCACGGCGTGCGAGGCGGCGGGCGTGGCCCGACTGATCCACATCTCCGCCGTCGGCGCCGACGAAGCGGCCGGCACCGACTACGCCCGCACCAAGGCCGAGACCGAACGACTGGTCGAGGACAGCGCGCTGGATTGGCTGATCCTGCGGCCGTCGCTGGTGGTGGACCGGGCGGCCTTCGGCGGCACGGGCCTGATCCGGGCCCTGGCGGCCTTTCCGCTCTTTTCGCCCGTCGTCGGCGGCGACCAGATCTTCCGTCCGATCCCCCTGGGCGATCTAACCGCCGCCGTCGTCGCAGCCTTGCGCCCCGGCGCCCCGTCGCGCCTGATCCTGGACATGCCGGGGCCGGAGGCGGTCACCATGGCCGAGACGGTGCGCCTCTATCGCGGCTGGCTGGGTCTGAAGCCGGCGCCGGTCGTTCGCATTCCCCGCGCCCTGGCCGCGCCCGCCCTGGCGATCGGCGATCTGCTGGGACGGCTGGGCTGGTCCTCGCCGATCCGCACCACGGCCATGCGCCAGATGGATCACGACGTCGCCGGCCATGACAGCGGCTGGGCCGAGCGGCTGGGCGTATCGTCGCGCGGCTTTTCCCGCTCCCTGGCCGAGACCCCGGCTTCGGTCCAGGACGTCTGGCACGCCCGCCTGTGGTTCGTCCGCCCGATTTCGATCCTGACCCTGGGCCTGTTCTGGCTGATCACCGGCCTGATCAGTTTCGGCCCGGGCTGGAGCGGCGCCGTCGCCATACTGCACGAAGGCGGCTACGGCCGATGGGCCGGTCCGGTGGCGGGGTGGGGCGCCCTGCTGGACGTGGTGCTGGGCCTGGCCCTGTTCGTGCGGCCCTGGACGGCGCGGGTGGCGATCCTCATGTGTCTGGCCACCGTGGGCTATCTGATCGCCGGCACCCTCAGCCTGCCGCACTACTGGATCGACCCCTTGGGGCCGTGGCTGAAGGTTCTGCCCGTGATGGCGCTCTGCCTGTTCGTCGCCGCAACGGACGCCCGCCGATGAGCCTCTATTTCGCGCTGAAGATCATCCACATCCTGTCCGGCGCCGTCCTGTTCGGCACGGGGGCGGGCATCGCCTTCTTCATGCTGCGCGCCCACGCCACGCGCGACGCCAGGACGGTGGCCGAGGTCGGCCGTATCGTGGTCCTGGCCGATTTCGTCTTCACCGCCACCGCCGTCGTGGTCCAGCCGATCAGCGGCCTGGGCCTGATCCATCTGCAGGGCTGGTCCCTGACCAGTCCCTGGCTGCTGGCGGCTTACGGGCTCTATGTTTTTGTCGGCCTCTGCTGGCTGCCGGTCGTCTGGATCCAGTACCGGATGATGAAGCTGGCCGAACAGGCGGCAGGGCAGGGGGGCGCTCTCCCGCCTGCCTATAATCGCCTGTTCCGCTGGTGGTTCGCCCTGGGCTGGCCCGCCTTCGCCGGCGTCCTGGCCATCTATTGGCTGATGGTCGCCAAGCCGACGTTCTAAGTTCTACCAGACCGCTTGATCGAAGTGGCGCAGGATCACCTGGTCGGCGGTGATCAGCGTCGCCCCGTCGGCCATGGCGTTGGCGACGATCAGCCGGTCGAACGGATCGCGCGTCCAGGCGAAGCGGCAGGCGGCCTCGGCGACGGCGGCCATCGAGGCGTCTGACTGGACCAACCCGATCTGCTCCTCCAGCGTCGCGATCATGGCGGGGACGGACGGTGGACTGATGCGGCCCAGCTCGGTCAGGATTTCCAACTCCACGATCACAAGCGGTGAAATCATCGGCGCCTTCGTGCGTCGCAGCAGCTTTTGCGCCGCGTCCCCAAGGTTGCGGATCTTGCGCAGATAGAGCCAGGCGACGATTTGCGTGTCGAGATGGATCACTTGTCGCCGAAGTCGAACTTGGCGTCCGGATCCCAGGTCCAATGGCTCTTGTTGGTGTCGATGTCGTCCGCCCAGTCGTCGGCGCCTTCCCGCACGCCTTGCGCCATATAGGCGTCCCAGCGTTCCTCGGGCGTCAGTTTGGGCGTGACCGCCTCGGCGACCAGGCTCAGCCGCCGCCCGCCGCGCCGGATCACCAGCGGCTCGCCGGTTTCCAGCACGCTGTCGACCAGCCGGAACAGGTCTTTGCGCAGGGCGGTCAGGGTGACTTCGGTCATGTGTACATGTTGGGCGTTAGGCCTGTACATGTCAATGCAACGCGCGGACACGGCATGTGAAGGGCGTTCTGGCGCGCACCGTGCCATAGGCGGGGCATGTCCGATGCCGCCGCCGCCCCGCCGCCTGCAAAGCCCCATGCCATGACCGGGCTGGAGATCGCCGCCATCGCTGCGATCATCATCGTCTGGGGCGTGAACAATGCGGGCGCCAAGCTGGCGACCGAGCAGCTGTCGCCTCTGCTGGTCGGGGCGATCCGGTTCGGCATCGCCACCGCCTGCCTGATCGTCTTCGTCCGTCCGCCCTTCCCGGATTGGCGCAGCCTGACCCTGATCGTCCTGTTGGGCGGGCCGATCCAATATGGTCTGGCCTATACCGCCTACTGGTTGGCCACCGACGTCAGTCCAGTCACCGTGGCCAACCAGCTGTGGATTCCCTTTACGGCCCTGTTCGCCTTCCTGATCCTGGGCGAGCGGCTGAACAAGGCGGCCCTGGTCGGCATGGGGGTGGCCTTTGTCGGCGTGGCCTGGATGACCCTGGACGCCCATGCGCTTCAGGACTGGAAGGCCATTCTGGTCGCCATTGCGGCGGGCGCCGCCTGGGGCGTGACGACGGTGGTCGCGCGGCGCACCACCTCGATCCCGCCGCTGAAGATGCAGGGTCTTCTGGCGCTGGGCGCCTTTCCGGTCATGGCCTTCGGCTCGGCGGTGTTCGAACACGGCCAGTGGGAGGCGGTGAAGGCCGCCACCCCCCTGGTCTGGGCCTCGCTGCTGTGGGCCGGGATCACCTCGTCCGTGCTGGCGACCACCCTGCTGTTCTGGCTGGTGCAGAGGCGCGAGGCCGGCCGGGTCACGCCCTATCTGCTGGTGACGCCGGTCGTGTCCATGCTGATCGGCTGGGGCTTCATGGGGGACGTGCTGACGCCCCAGATCCTGACCGGTTCGGCCATCGCCATGGGCGGGGTGGCCCTGGTGGCCCTGGCCGAACGGGGCTTGCGCGCGGGGGCCGCCAAGGCTTGATCTGGGGCGCAAGCCTCAGGAGCCCGCCCTTGTCCCACGCCCCGATCGACGCCGACCATCTGTCCCGCCGCTGGCTGGGCAAGGCCAAACACGATCTGCCCGCAAACGCCGCCAGCGTGATGCAGAGCACCGCCGACCGACGTCCCATTTCCGAGGACGTCAACACCGCCTTTCAGGGGCGTCAGACCTTCGGCGACCGACTGGCGGATCGGGTCGCCGCCTTCGGCGGATCCTGGCCCTTCATCATCGCCTTCGGCGTGTTTCTGGCGGTCTGGACCGCCGGGAACCTGCTGTTGCGCAAGGCCGCCTTTGATCCCTATCCCTTCATCTTCCTGAACCTGGTCCTGTCCATGCTGGCGGCGGTCCAGGCGCCCGTGATCATGATGAGCCAGAACCGCCAGGCGGCGAAGGACCGGCTGGACGCCAGCAACGACTATCAGGTCAATCTGAAGGCCGAGATCGAGATCATGGCCCTGCTGGACAAGGTTGAGCAGCTGGCGACGCGCCAGGAGGAACAGACCCGCATGATCGAGCGGCTGCTGATCCAGAAGGGGCGATGACGCCGCACCCCCGTCATCCTCGGGGTCAGGCCCGAGGATGACGCAGGAGGGCGAGAGAACTCAGCTCGCGCTCAGGGCCGCACAGGCCACCCGATCGCCGGCGCCGCCGATCGGCTGGGTCGAATGGTCGTCGGGATTGGCGTGGATGATGATGGCCGAGCCGTCTTCGTCCCACAGCCACTGGCCGGGGCCTTCCGAGGAAATGCGCGCGCGGGTGGTGAAGAGTTCGGCGTTCACCTTGCCGTCCGCCCCCGCATAGACGTTCGGCAGATCGCCGTCGTCCGGCCCTTGGGCGTTCAGCAGGCCGTGCGGGGCCTTGGGCTCGCTGTGGTTGATATGGCCGCCGGACGAGGTGAAGGGGGCGGCGCAGGCGCCCGTCGCATGGATGTGGATGCCGTGCCAGCCCGGCGTCAGACCCGAGGCCTCGATCTTGATCAGAAGGCCGGTCGGCCCCTGACGCAAATCGACGCGACCGATGTTGGCGCCCGAGGCGTTGACCAAGACTGCCTGTCCCGCCGCACCGACCGGGGCGCGCTCGGCCTGGGTCTGGGGGGCGTTGCCGGTCGCGGCGCAGGCTGCGGTGAAGGCCAGGGGAGACGCCAGGGCGACGGCGAAGGCGAGGGTCTTGGCGTGCATGTGGAAAGTCCTTTCAGAGACGGGCTTTCACGGCGGCGTCGCTTTGCCACCGCGATGCTAGAATGCTAGAAAACGCGACAGCGGATCACGTTCCGATTCCGGCCGCATAAAGCCACGCTTCCTTGACCGACGACAGCTACGAAAACGCCGCAACTCCGATTGTTCCGGGAGGCGGCGGCTCAGACATTTCCACGATCACCATTGAGGACGAACTGAAGCGTTCGTACCTCGACTACGCCATGAGCGTGATCGTCTCGCGCGCGCTTCCTGACGCCCGTGACGGGCTCAAGCCGGTTCACCGTCGCATCCTCTATTCGATGCACGACCTGAACATGACGCCCGAGCGCAGCTATTCGAAATGCGCCCGCGTGGTCGGCGACGTGCTGGGCCGGTTCCACCCCCACGGCGACGCCTCGGTCTATATGGCCCTGGTGCGGATGGCCCAGCCCTTCTCCATGGGGCTGATGCTGGTCGACGGCCAGGGCAATTTCGGCTCGGTCGACGGCGATATGCCCGCCTCGATGCGTTACACCGAGTGCCGGATGGCGCCGGCGGCGACGGCCCTGATGGCCGACATCGACAAGGACACGGTCGATTTCCAGCCGAACTACGACGAGAAGGAGCTGGAGCCGGTCGTCCTGCCCAGCCGAATCCCGAACCTGCTGGTCAACGGCGCGGGCGGGATCGCCGTCGGCATGGCGACCAACATCCCGCCCCATAATCTGGGCGAGGTGGTCGATGCGGCCCTGGCCCTGCTGGACGATCCGAACATTTCGGACGACGCCCTCTTGGACATCGTGCCCGGCCCGGACTTCCCCACCGGCGGCGAGATCATGGGCCGCACCGCGCCGCGCAATGCGCTGCGCGACGGTCGCGGCTCGGTCGTCGTGCGCGGCCGCGCCTCGATCGAGGAGATCCGCAAGGATCGCGAGGCCATCGTCGTCACCGAACTGCCCTACCAGGTCAACAAACAGACGCTGATCGAGCGCATCGCCGAAATGGTTCGCGAGAAGCGTCTGGAGGGCGTCTCCGACGTTCGCGACGAATCCGACCGTCAGGGCATGCGGATCGTCATCGAGCTGAAACGGGACGCCTCGGGCGACGTCATCCTGAACCAGCTGTGGCGCTACACCGCCATGCAGAGCTCGTTCGGCGTCAACATGCTGGCGCTGAACCACGGCCGACCGGAGCAGATGGGCCTGCGCGCTCTTCTGGAAGCCTTCCTCGACTTCCGCGAGGAGGTGGTGGTCCGCCGCGTCAAGTTCGAGCTGAACAAGGCCCGCGACCGCGGCCACGTCCTGGTCGGTCTCGCCGTCGCCGTCGCCAATATCGACGAGGTCATCCACATCATCCGCTCCTCGGCCGATCCGACCGAGGCGCGCGAGCGGCTGCAAGCCAAGGCCTGGCCCGTCGGCGACATGATGGCCCTGGTCGAGCTGATCGCCGACCCGCGCAGCGTGATCGTCGAGGGCGACAAGATCCGCCTGACCGACGAACAGGCTCGCGCCATCCTGGCCCTGACCCTGTCGCGTCTGACCGGCCTGGGCCGCGACGACATCTTCGGCGAGGCGCACGGCCTGGCCGACACCATCCAGGGCCACCTGACCATCCTGTCGGACCGCAAGAACGTCCTGGCCATCATTCGCGACGACCTGATCGACGTGAAGGCCAAGTTCGCCGTGCCGCGTCGCACCCTGATCGGGGAAGGCGACGGCGAGATGGAGGACGAAGACCTGATCCCGCGCGAGGACATGGTCGTCACCGTCACCCACGGCGGCTACGTCAAGCGCGTGGCCCTGAACGCCTATCGAACCCAGCATCGCGGCGGCAAGGGCCGTTCGGGCATGTCGATGAAGGAAGAGGACGCCATCACCGGCGTGTTCAGCGCCTCGACCCACACCCCGGTCCTGTTCTTCGCCACCAACGGCAAGGCCTATAAGCTGAAGACCTGGCGCCTGCCGCTGGGCAATCCGCAGTCGCGCGGCAAGGCCTTCGTCAATCTGCTGCCCATCGAGCCGGGCGACAGCATCATGAACGTCCTGCCCCTGCCCGAGGACGAGGCGACCTGGGGCGATTACGACATCATGTTCGCCACCCGCTCGGGGGACGTGCGCCGCAACAAGCTGTCGGACTTCGCCACGGTCAACCGCGCCGGCAAGATCGCCATGAAGCTGGAAGGCGACGACCGCATGGTCGGCGTCGGCCTGTGCACGGCGGACGACGACGTGCTGCTGACCACGGCCCTGGGCCGCGCCATCCGCTTCAAGGCCGACGACGTGCGCGTCTTCAAGGGCCGGGATTCGACCGGCGTCCGGGGCGTGCGCCTGCAGGACGGGGACGAGGTCATCTCCATGGCCATCCTGGGCCGGGTCGACGCCACGCCGGAAGAACGCGCCGCCTACGTCAAACACGCCAACGCCATGCGCAAGGCCCTGGCCGGCGCCGAGGGCGAAGACGAGCCGACGACCACCGAGGCCGAGGACGACGTCGCCGAGGCCCCGATCTCGCCCGAGCGCATCGCCGAACTGGGCGCGGCCGAACAGTTCATCCTGACGGTCACGGAAACCGGCTTCGGCAAGCGGTCCTCGGCCTATGAGTATCGCCGCACAGGTCGCGGCGGCCAGGGGCTGACGGCCCACGGCTTGGGTGGCCGCGCGGGCGCGCGCCTGGCCGCGGCCTTCCCGGTCGAGGAGACCGACGACCTGCTGCTGGTCACCTCGGGCGGCCAGATGATCCGCACCCGCGTGGATCAGGTTCGCATCGTCGGCCGCTCCAGCCAGGGCGTCACCATCTTCCGCACCGGCAAGGACGAAAGGGTCGTCTCGGTCGAACGCCTGCCGGAAAGCGGCGGGGCGGATGAGGCGGACGTCGCCGGTGAAGAGGGCGGCGAGGCCTGATCAGGCGACGAGGACGAGGCGGTCGGCGAAGCCTTCCGCCTCGGCGCGTCGAGCCAGTCGGGCGTCCAGCGTCGCGACCTGGCTGTCTCGCACTTCCGCCAAGGCGATATAGGTCGCGTCATAGACGGAAAACCGGTGACGCGCGGCCAGGTCATAGGCGCGCGCCAACAGGTCCGGCAGTGATACCGGCATGGCCATCATGCCACGCGCCGTATCGACGGCTTCCGCCCCGAGATGCTCGGAGCATTCGCCTCGCCAGACCTTCTTCGCCGCTATGCTGGCGATTTCGAGCGGCATCAGGTCGGACGCGATCATGATCCGCTCCGAGCTTACGCAGTCGCCCAGAAACCGTCTGGCGGCGGCGGAATGTTCCTCGTCGAACAGGGCTGCCGCAAAGACCGACGCGTCGATCACCACCTCATCGGCCATCACGATCTTCCCGGATCAGATCGACGCTGGAAACGCTTGAATAGGTCGAGCGGCTGCGTGAGCGGTCCATCCGGTCCAGAAACGCCTCGTTCCGGCTTCGTGCGGTTTCGTTCAACAGGAGGGCGACGGCCGTTCCAAGATCGACGCCGCGCTCCTGACAGGTGCGCTCCACTAAACTGCGCGCAGCGGGCGTCAGGGCGGCCAAGGATAGAAGGGCGCACTCTACCCCCGTTTCGGCCTGTTCCTTTACGAAGGTGACCTCGTTCCGAGCGGGGTTGAGCTTGGCCTTGCGGCCCGCTTTCAGCCAGGCCTTGGCCTGAACATGGGTGTCGGTATTGGCCCACCATTGACGCCTTATCCGCTCGTCATAGGCGGATTGGGGAAGCTTTCGGCCCAGCAGGGCTTCAATCTCTTCGAACGACAGGGTGAGGGCGTTTTGCTTCGTCTGGGCGAGGCGGTATTCCAACGGGGCGTAAACCGACATGTCGGCGACTCCAAAGTTATATAACTTTATATATAGGTACATACCGATAATGTCGATCCTGATCGACGGCCTTGCCGCCGCTCCCGACGACCTGGCCCATCAGGCCCTGGTCAACTACGGCGCCTACACCTCCTTCCGCGTCGAGCATGGCGGGGTCCGGGGGCTCGATCTGCATCTCGCCCGCCTAGATCAGGCCGGTGTCGAACTGTTCGGCGAAAGCCCCGGCGAGACCGAGTTCCGGCGTCTGCTGGCCCTCGCCGTCGAGGGGCGCGACGCCTGCTGGATGCGCGTCAGCCTATTCTCGCCCGAGATCGGCCACCGCAATCCGTCCTTCGTCGGACGGCCCAAGGTGATGACCGTCGTCTCGCCGCCGCCGCCGCTGGCGACCTCGATGCGGGTCACCGCCGTCCCCTATGTGCGCGAGACGCCGCATTTGAAGCATGTCGCCACCTTTGGTCAGACGCGCGTGCGCCGGGCCGCCCGGGCGGCGGGCTTTGACGACGCCCTGTTCGTCGATGATCAGGGTCATGTGTCCGAAGGGGTGACCTGGAACATCGGCTTCATTCAGGGGGATCGCATTGTCTGGCCCCAGGCGCCGATGCTGGCGGGCGTGACCCAGGTCCTGATCGACCGGGGGCTGGCTGGGCAGGGGCTGTCGTCTCAGACCCGCCCGGTGCATGTGTCCGAATTCGCGGATTTCGACGGCGCCTTCCTGTGCAACAGCGCCACACCCGTGTGTCCAATCACTCATGTTGACGACGCGACGTTCGGCAATGATCCCGCCGTCCTTGAGCGGCTCAACCGGGCCTGGACCTCGCAGCCGCCTCAATCCGTCGCCGATGACGCATGACGATCGCGTCAGCCGTCTAGGCCGTTGATTTCGCACCTGCTAAGTCACCCCCGACAGCAGGCGACAGGCCGGGGAGAAACGCCATGCGCATCGGACTTTATCCGGGCACCTTCGATCCGGTCACGAACGGCCACACCGACATCATCAAACGGGCCCTGAAGCTGGTCGATCGGGTCGTCATCGGCGTGGCCCAGAATGACGAGAAGGGACCGTTGTTCAGCACGGCCGAGCGGGTCGAGATGCTTCGGGCCGAGGTCGCGAGCCTGGGCGGGGACATCGTGGTCCAGCCCTTTTCGACCTTGCTGATGCATTTTGCGGAAGAGCTGAACGCCAATGTCATCATCCGAGGTTTGCGCGCGGTCGCCGATTTCGAATACGAGTTCCAGATGACGGCCATGAACCAGCGCCTCAATCAGGACATCGAGACGGTCTTTCTGATGGCCGATCCTCGGCATCAGGCCATCGCCTCGCGCCTGGTCAAGGAGATCGCCCGTCTGGACGGCGCGATCGACAGTTTCGTCAGCCCCGCCATCGCCGCGCGCGTGCGGGACAAGGTCAAGAACAAGGGATGAGTTCGGCAATGCGTCTTGGTGCGATCGCGGCGGCGGCCGCCGCTCTTCTGGCGACGGCTTCGGCCCAGGCTCCGGCCTTGGCCCAAGCCCAGGCTCAGGTTCAGGCGCCCGCCTCTGACTGGCGCACGGTCGCGCCCGAGAATCTGCTGGTCATCGACACGTCGAAGGGGCGGATCCTGGTCGAACTGACGCCGGTGGCGGCGCCCAGTCACGCTGAACGCATCCGCACCCTGGCTGACCAGGGCTTCTATGACGGGCTGAAATTCCACCGCGTCATCCCCGACTTCATGGCCCAGACCGGCGACCCCCAGGGCACGGGCGAGGGCGGCAGCGATCTGCCCGATCTGAAGGCCGAGTTCAGCTTCCGACGCGGCCGCGACGCCGGCTTCGTCGCCGTGCCGAACGCCGGTCAGGGCGTGCGCGGCCTGGTCGGCGTCCTGCCGGTCGAGACCCAGCCGGACGCCCAGATGATGGTGACCGCCGACTTCAAGGTCGACGCCCACGGCCTGTTCTGCCCCGGCGTTCTGGGCATGGCGCGGGCGGGTTCGCCCGACAGCGCCAACAGCCAGTTCTTCCTGATGATGGGCGAAAGGGACCAGCTGAACGGCGCCTACACCGCCTTCGGCCGCGTGGTCTCGGGCCTGGACGTCGTCAACAAGCTGAACAAGGGCTCCGACGCGGAAGACGGCAAGGTGGCCAATCCTGATGTGATGACCAAGGTCCGCATGGCCTCGGCCCTGCCGGAGGGCGAACGCCCGACCGTGCGGGTGCTGAACCCCGCCAGCGCCGCCTTCGCCGAACGGATCGCCGCGGCCCGCACCGCGCGCGGCGGCGGCTTCACCATCTGCGACGTCCAGCCGGTGGCCCAGGTCGTCGGGAGCTGAGACGCGACAGGGGAGGGGTGATGATCTTTCGCAAGACGTTGATCGCCGCGGGGCTGGCCGCCCTGCTGACCGGGGCCGCCCAGGCGCAGGAGGCGGCCGCGCCGCCGCCCCCGCCCGGCCCGACCGAATGGCGCGCCGTCGCCCCCGACAATCTGCTGGTCATCGACACGACCAAGGGGCGGATTCTGGTCGAGCTGGCGCCCGAGATCGCCCCGGCCCATGTCGAGCGGATCAAGCTGCTGGCCTCGCGCGGCTTCTACGACAATCTGGCCTGGCACCGGGTCATCGACTGGTTCATGGCCCAGACCGGCGATCCCCTGGGCACCGGCGACGGCCAGAGCTGGTATCCGGATCTGAAGGCCGAGTTCACCTTCCGGCGTGGGCCGGACATGGCCTTCACCCCCGTGGCGGCGCCGGCCGGGGCCTTGGTCGGCTTCTATCATTACATTCCGGTCCAGACCCAGCCCGACGCCCTGATGGCCGGCACCTCGGATCGCAAGGTCCACGGCTGGGGCCTCTACTGTCCCGGCGTGGCCGGCATGGCCCGCGACGATGGCAATGACACCGCCAACAGCCAGTTCTTCCTGATGCGCCAGCCCTATCCCGCCCTGGACAAGCGCTACACCGTCTGGGGGCGGGTGGTCGTGGGGCTTGAGGTGGTCCGCGCCCTGAAGGCCAGTCCGGAGCCCAGCGGCATCGTGACCGATCCCGACCGGATGACCCGCGTCCGCCTGGCCTCCGACCTGCCCGCCGCCGAACGCCCGGCGGTTCAGATGCTGAATCCCGCCTCGCCCGCCTTCCGCGCCCTGGTCGATGAGGCGCGCCAGGCCAAGGGCGCGGACTTCTCGGTCTGCGACATCGACCTGCCGGTGCGGGTGGCCACGCCGGGCTGAGCCCGCACTGTCTCCTCCCCATGCAATGGGGAGGGGGCCGCGCGAAGCGTGGTGGAGGGTTCTGAACGCCGCACAGGCGTCTGCGATGCGGGAAGAACCCCTCCGTCACGACGCGAAGAGGCGTCGCGCCACCTTCCCACGTCGTGGGGAGGAGACGGTGCGTCAGGCGCCGGCAGGTCCTCGCCCCCGGCCCCGGCGCCGCCTGCGGCGTTTGGGCGGGGCCTTGTCCGCCCGCATCTGTTGCAGCAGCAGGCCTTCGCGCAGGCCGCGATCCGCCACCCTGACACGCTCTGACGGCCAGGCGCGCTGGATCGCCTCCAGGATCGCCGCCCCCGCCAGGACGAGATCGGCCCGATCCGGCCCGATACAGGCCTCCTTGGCGCGCCCGTCCGGCCCCAGCCGCTTCAGCCGCTCCGCCGCCGCCTCGCATTCGGCCCGGGTCATCCACAGGCCGTCGACCCGATCGCGGTTGTAGCGGGGCAGCTTCAGATGGATGCCCGCCAGACTGGTGATGGCGCCCGATGTCCCTATCAGATGGGCGCGGTTTCGCCGCAGCAGGTCCAGCATCTCGGGATCCTCGACGCCGCCTCCGGCCAGGGCCGCGCCCATGTCGGCGACCATGGTCTCATACCATTGGGCGTGGTCCGCAGGACTGGCCCCTTCGGGTTCGGGATGCCGCTCCGCCAGGGTGACGACCCCCAGGGCCGCCGACATCCAGTCGGTGGTCTTCCAGTTCGGCCCGTCGCGCCTCAGCCAGGACAGTTCGGTCGACCCCCCGCCCACGTCGATGATCACCACCCCCTCGGCTTTCGGGTCGATCAGGTTCAGACAGCCCTCGACCGCCAGCCGCGCCTCTTCGGCCGGATCGATGATCCGCAGCCGCAGCCCGGTGCCCTTGCGGACCCTGTCGATGAACTCGGCCCCGTTCTCGGCCGCCCGGCAGGCCTGGGTGGCCACCGCGCTCAGCCTGACCGGATCCACGCCCTTCCTGACGATCCGCTCGGCGCAAAGGGCCAAGGCGTCATAGGCTCGGTCCATGGCGCGCGCGTCCAGCCGCCCTGTCCGCGACAGGCCCTCGCCCAGCCGCACGATACGGCTGAAGCTGTCGACCACCCGAAAACCGTCGCGGGACGGTCTGGCGATCAGCAGCCGGCAATTGTTGGTCCCCAGATCGAGCGCGCCATACAGGGGCGCGTCCCGACCCGACGCATCCCGCTCGCGGGAAGGCTGGGACCGCTCGTCGCGCCGTCGGGGCGCGCCGCGGGTCTCCGGCATGGGCCGTCATTCCGATGTGGGCGGTCCAAAGCGGCGCCCGTCCCGATCAACCTAGCCCGGCAAGATCGTCCGCGCCAAGCCATTCTGTCAGGAAGATGAACAGGTCTGTGGCGTCAGGGTCATCCGGCCAAGCGTAACAGGCGGCATGAACCAGATTCACACAGCCCGGTTCGCCATCGGCCATATCGTGCGCCACCGCGACGACGCCTTTCGCGGCGTGGTGATGGATGTCGATCCGGCCTATCAGGGGCCGGCCTCTGACACCGGCGCGGTCTCGCCGGATCAGCCCTTCTATCGCATCTTCGCCTTGGGCGAGGACGGCGGTTTCGTCGCCTATGCGGCGGAATCCGTTCTGGAAGACGCTCGGTCGGCGCTGCTGACGGACGACGTCCGACGCTGGTTCACCGTCGATGGACAGGGCCATCATGCGCCGCTCCATGCGGGCATCCACTGAGGAAGCGATGGAACGGGCGCGGGCGGAGGGTTAGGATGGGGCAAAGAGGAGCGCTCCATGTCCGACTTCGAACATGTCTTTGAAAAGCCCCCGGAAGGGGCGGCCGCCGACTGGACCATTCCGCAGAACTGGGACGCCTATACCGAGGTCGAACACCGCACCTGGGACACCCTGTACGCTCGTCAGATGAAGATCCTGCCGGGCCGGGCGTGCGACGCCTTCCTGCGCGGCCTGGACGCCCTGGACCTGAACGCAGGCGGCATTCCCGACTTCGACGTCATCAATCCCAAGCTCCAGGCCCTGACCGGCTGGACCGTGGTCTGCGTGCCGGGGCTGGTGCCGGACGAGGTCTTCTTCGACCATCTGGCCAACCGCCGCTTCGTCTCGGGTCAGTTCATCAGGAAGCCGGACCAGCTCGACTATCTGCAAGAACCCGACATCTTCCACGACGTCTTCGGCCATGTGCCCATGCTGACCGACCCGGACTTCGCCGCCTATATGGAGGCCTATGGCAAGGGCGGACAGCGGGCGGCGGGCCTGGGCATGTTGCCCAATCTGGCGCGGCTTTATTGGTACACGGTCGAGTTCGGCCTGATGAAGGAGGCGGGGGCCTTGCGCATCTACGGCGCCGGCATCGTCTCCTCGGCGACCGAGAGCGTCTTTGCGCTGGATGATCCGTCGCCGAACCGCCTGGGCTTCGACCTGGAGCGGGTCATGCGGACCCTCTATCGAATCGACGACTTCCAGCAGGTCTATTTCGTCATCGACAGTCTGGAAGCCCTGAAGGACGAGACGCTGAAGGACTTCGGCCCGGTCTATGCGGCGCTGAAGGGGCAGGCCGATCTGCCGATCGATTCCGTCCTGCCCGGCGATCAGGTGTTCACGCGCGGCACCCAGGCCTATGCGGCCAAGGGCGGGCGGTTCGCGGCCTAGGGCCGCTGGAACGGATAGAAGCCGCCGCCCAACTGCAAGATCGCCGTCAGTTCGTCCAGCGCCCCCCGGCTCTCGTCCAGCAGGGCGGGATCGGCCAGGTCGGCGGGACGCAGTTCGTCGCGGTACCAGCGGCGCGCCCAGTCTGACAGTCGGGCGTAAAGGGCGTCGGTCAGGCGCATGGCCGGGTTGGTCGCGGCCAGTTCCGCCGCGTTCAGGACGACCCGCAGGCGCAGACAGGCGGGGCCGCCGCCGTTGCGCATCGACTGGCGCACGTCGACATAGTGGACCTGGCCGATCGGGCCGTTGGAGGCGGCCAGGGATTGCGCCACCGCATGGCTGCGCGGATTGTCGCGCGTCTCGGTCGGGCAGATCAGGGTCAGGCGGTCGTCGCCCGAAACCTGGATCAGCATGGAGTTGAACAGATAGGAGCTGATGGCGTCGGCCAGGGGCAGGTCGGCGGAGGAGACTTCCACGAAGATCGGGTCGAACAGGCCGTCGGCGGCCCGGCGGATGGCGTCCTGGGTCGCGGCCGTGTCCTCGAAGGCGAGGTCGTGGAAGAAGAGGGTCTCCAGCGCGCCGACGCAGACCACGTCATTGTGGAAGGTTCCGCCGGCGATAGCGGCTTTCGACTGCTGAGCCAAAACCGGGCGCCCGGCCGCATGCCGACGGGCGATCGCCTGAGAGGCTTCGCGCGTCTGGCGCGCGGGGTAGGGGCCGTCCCAGGGCTCGAACGCCTCTCGGCCCCAGACCAGCAGATTGACGCCCGAAGCGCCATGCTCCGTGCACAGACGGACATGGTTGGCGGCGCCTTCGTCGGCCAGATGGGCGACGGAGGGCAGGGCGTCATGGACGGCGAACCGCTCCGGGTCGGGGAAGAGGGCGTCCAGCGCCCGTTTGGTCTGCTGGTGTTCCAGCGACCGGTGCAGATTGGTGATCAGGTTGGCGGGGGTGAAGTGCACCCGCCCGTCGGCGGCGTCGGCGCTCGGCGTCACGGTCGCAGCATTGGCGGCCCACATGGGCGAGGCGGAACAGGCGGCGGCGGCGAAGGACGGCGCATCCTTCCAGGCCTGTTCCAGCACCTGGGCGTCCGAGCCGGTGAAGCCCAGGGTGCGCAGGAAGGGAATATTGGGCCGCTCATGCGGCGGCAGGACGAACTGGGGCAGGCCGAGGTCCGCCAGGGTCTTCATCTTGTCCAACCCCTGCAGCACCGCCGCGCGGGGATTTGACGCCTCGCCCTTGTTCAGGCTTGAGGCCAGATTGCCCGGCGACAAACCGGCGTAGGAGTGGGTCGGCCCGATCAGGCCGTCGGCGTTGGCTTCGACGGCGGTGGTCATAGCAGCCCCTTGATCTCGCCTTCGATGTTGGCGACCGCGTCGGCCTCGAAGCTGGCGACCGGATAGGCGCAGTAGTCGGCGGCGTAGTAGGCGCTGGGGCGGTGGTTGCCGCTGGCGCCCAGGCCGCCGAAGGGCATGTCGCCGGCGGCGCCGGTGGTCGGACGGTTGAAGTTGACCACGCCCGCGCGGATGCGGCGGATGAAATGGTCCCAGTTGGCCGGATCGTCGCTGACCAGACCGGCGGACAGGCCGTAGCGGGTGGCGTTGGCGGCCTGGATCGCAGCGTCGAATGTCGGGACGCGGATCACCGACAGGAAGGGGGCGAACATCTCCTCGTCGGGAACGTCGATCCCGGTCACGTCGATGATGGCCGGCTTGACGAAGGCGCCGGGCAGGTTGGCGACGGGGCCCGAGGCGCGGATCACCTTGGCGCCGGCGTCGATCCGCTGTTGCAGCGCCTTCAATGCGGCCTCGGCGGCGCGGGCCGAGATCAGAGGTCCGGCGTAGGGTTCGGGATCGCTGTCCCAGGGACCGAAGACCAGGCGGTCGGACAGGGCGGCGATGGCTTTGACGATCGCATCGCCTTGAGCCCCTTCCGGCACGATCAGGCGGCGGGCGCAGGAACAGCGCTGGCCGGTGGTGATGAAGGCGGATTGGACTGCGATGCCCGCCACGGCTTCGGCATCCGCCGCATCCCAGACGACCAGCGGATTGTTGCCGCCCAGCTCCAGCGCCAGGATGACGTGGGGATCGTCGGCGAACTTGCGTCGGAAGTGGGCGCCCGCCGCGCCGGAACCGGTGAACATCAGGGCGTCGATCCCGGCGTCCAGCAGGGCCGCGCCGGTCTCGCGTCCGCCCTGGACCACATTGACCACGCCGGTCGGCAGGTCGGCTGCGGCGAAGGCTTCGGCCATCACCTGACCGACCAGGGGTGTTTCCTCCGACGGCTTGAAGACGACGGTGTCGCCGGCCAGCAGGGCCGGGACGATATGGCCGTTGGGCAGGTGACCGGGGAAGTTGAACGGGCCCAGGACCGCCGCCACGCCGTGCGGTCGATGCCGCAGGGTCGCGCGGCCGAAGGCGGTGTCGCTGGTCCGTTCGCCGGTGCGTTCGTCATAGGCGCGGATCGAGATGTCCACCTTGCCGATCATGGCGGCGGCCTCGGTCTTGGTCTCCCACAGGGGCTTGCCGGTCTCGCGGGCGATGGCCTCGGCGATCTGGGGCGCGCGGTCCTTCAGCACGGCCTGATAGCGTTTGACGGCGTCGATCCGCTCCTGGCGCGGGCGGTCGGCCCAGTCAGGGAAGGCGGCGCGAGCGGCGTCGACGGCGGTCTGGACCTGGGCGGGGGAGGCGGCCTCGCCCTCCCAGTTGACGGCTTCGGTGGCGGGATCGGTGGAGGTGAAACGGGTCATGATTTTACTCGCACAGTGTCTCCGCTGCGGACCTTGAGCGCGGCGGCGGTTTCGGCGGTCAGGCGCACGGCGTCGCCGTCGATGTCGGCCTTGGCGCGGACGGCGCGGAAGGCGGCGACGCTGTCGGTCGAGATCAGGGCCGGCAGTTCGGCCTGGACCGTATCGACCAATTCGACCTTCAGGCGGCGGGCGTCGCGCACGGTGCGAATATTGTCGCGGCCGCAGGCGACGGTCGGACCGGCGTCGAAGATGTCGACCAGACCGTTGGGCCGGAACCCTTCGCTTTCCAGCAGGGCCATGGCGGGCACGCCCTGCGGATGGACCTTGCCGATCACCGCACGCGCCGGTTCCGGCAGCAGTTCGACATAGATCGGGTGGCGCGGGGCCAGGTCGAGGATGAATTGCTTGTCGGTCGAGCCGGTCATCCGGTCGGCGTCGTCGAACTCCATCGGGAAGAATTTGTGGGCCACATGGTCCCAGAAGGGGCAGGCGCCGTCGGGGGTGAAGACGCCGCGCAACTCGGCCAGAACCATGTCGGCGAACAGGTCGGGCTGGGCGCCGATCAGCATGTATCGCGACTGGCTGAGCAGACGGCCGGCGCCGCCCTTTCGCCGATCCGCCTTCAGGAACAGCGACCCGACCTCGGTCCAGCCGGTGCATTCATTGACCAGCACCAGGGTCTGATGGTCCAGCTTCACCCCCAGGGACGGCGACTGGACGGTGTTGTTGACCACGCGGAACGAGAAGAAGGGCCGCTTCAGCCCGACGGTCGCCTTGACCGAGCCGACGCCGTCGATGTCGCCCGTGTCGCCGTCCTCCAGCATCAATGTGTACCAGGCCTCCTGCCAGGGAACCCGACCCTCGAAACTGGCCTGGCTGAGGTCCAGCCGTTCGGCCAGGGCGTCGGGATCCTCGGGCAGGCTGGTGAAGCCGGGGCCGGACAGGATGGCCAGTTCGAGCAGATGGTCGAGATCGGCGGGGCCGGCGGGACGGACGACGAGCATTCAGAGAGTTTCCATCCGAAGGGCTTTGAGTTTGGCTGCGTCGATTTCGCCGGAGGCGATCTTGCACAGGATCAGGGCGCTGAGCTGGGCGCGTTCGACGAAGCTGTCGGGCCAGGCGAACTCCTGGTCCGAATGGATGTCGCCGCCGCGGACGCCCAGGGTGTCGATATTGGGCAGGCCGGCGGCGTGGAGATTGTTGCCCTCGCAGACGCCGCCCGAGGGTTTCCAGGCGATGGACTGGCCCAAGAGGGCGCCGGCTTCCTTCACCGCTTCGAACAGCGCAGTCTGGGCGGCGTCCATCGGCTTGGGCGCGCGGGTGAAGCCGCCGTGCAGGTCCAGCGTCAGGCCCTCGAACGGCGGAGTGGCGGCGACGGCGCGGACTGCGGTGTCGATCCAGTCGGCGGCGGCCTTGTCCGGCACCCGCACGTTGAAGCGGACCACGGCGTTGTCGGCGACGACGTTCAGGGCGCCGCCGCCGGAGATCTTGGCGACGTTCACGGTGACGCCTTCGTGCCGGCCGTTCAGCCCGTGCAGGGCGGCGGCGATCATGGCCGCGCCCGCCACCGCATTGCGGCCTTCGTCGAAGGCCCGGCCGGCGTGGGCGGCCTTGCCCGTGACGATCAGGTGATAGTTGCCGCTGCCCTTGCGCGCCCCCGCCAGGGTGCCGTCCGCCAGGGCCGGCTCATAGGTCAAGCCGACATGGCCGCGTGCGCCCAGTTCGGCCAGCAGGGGGGCGGAGGCGGGCGAGCCGATCTCTTCGTCCGGGCTCAGCAGAACGGTCCAGCCCACGCCGTGACGGTCGGGGTGGGTCTCGAAGGCTTCGAGCGCGGCCAGAAGCACGCTGATGCCGCCCTTCATGTCGGCGATGCCGGGACCGTTCAGAGCGCCGTCCGGGCGCGTCGTCACGGTCTGGAAGCGGCTGTCGGCGGGGAAGACGGTGTCGTAGTGGCCGGTCAGGACGACCTGGATCGGCGCTTCCGGCCGGGCGGTGATCTTCAGGGCGTCGGCGTGGGCCTCGGTCCGCACCGAGCCGTCGTCGGCGACGGTGGTGGAGCCCTGGGTCGGGATGCGCTCGACCGTGGCAGGCAGGGTCCGGGCCTCGGTCTCCAGCGCGTCCAACACGGCGTTCAACCCGGCGGCGTTGCGGCTGCCGGAGTTGATGTCAGCCCAGTCGATGGTGCGGCCGATGATGGCGTCACGTCGCCCGGCGACATGGTCCAGGACGGCCTGGTCGGCGTTCAGAATCCGCATGGCCGGACCCTAGACGCCGCGCGTCCAAAGGTGAAGGTCGGGCCGACAGATTACCGGTTCGGACGACGGTCGGCGCGCTGGCCGGGGTCGCGGCTTTCCCGACGCCAGCGGATCGACAGGCTGGTTTCGCCTTGGCCGCCGAACTGGGAGCTGATCGCCAGATTCCGGCGCGGTTGCCACTCCACCTTGACCGCCGCCCCGCCTTCACCGCCGCCGATGACCTCCAGATAGACGTCGTCGGTGATGTAGCGGCCGCCCGCCACCGTCAGGGCGCTGGCCTGTCCGCCGAAGGACAGCCGGTCCAGCCCCGCCAGTTCGCGCAGATTGCCGATGACGTCGAAGCCGCCGCCGCCCGCCAGGGCCGCAACCCCCGCCGCCAACTGCGCCGCCTCGAACGGCGACAACTGGGCGGCCGACCGGCCGAACAGCACCTGGGACAGGATTTCGTCCTGGGGCAGGGCGGGGGTGGAGGTCAGGGCGATCTTCGGCTGGGCGGCCGTGCCGGTGACATTGATGGTGGCGGTCAGGGCCGCGTCCTCTCGCGTCGCCGACAGGTTCAGGCGTATGTCCTTCGGATCGGTGGACAGGGTGACGCGGCCGGATTCGTCGAAGACGAAGCGCTTGCCGGCGAACTCATAGTCGCCGCGCACCACAGTGGCCGTGCCGGTCAGCTGGGGTTGGGCCACAGTGCCGCGCACCCGGGCGTTGACGTCCAGCACCACGTTCAGGCCGCGGCCGCTGACCCGCACCTTGCCCCCGCTGGAGCGCAGGGCGATGTCCAGGCCGATCTGAGGGCCGCGCCGGCGCACCTCGGCTTCCTGGTCGTCTCCGCCGGGCCGGTTGATCTCGACCACGTCCATGGAGACGATGCCGGTGGAACCGGGCACCTCCGGCTCGATCCGCGCTTCATCGACATTGATCTGACCCGACAGCTGGATGTTGCCGTCCTGGCCGCGGACGATGGTCACGGGGCCGGTGGCGCGGGCCTCGCCGATGTCGTTGTCGATCACGCGGAAGCGGGTCAGGTTCAGCTGGGCGGTCGAGCCCGAGCCTTCGCGCAGGCCGATCCGACCCTGGCCGTTCACCGTGCCGCCCGCCGTGTCATTGGCGCTGAAGGCCTCGATCAGGGCCGTGGTGTCGTCGAACCGCGTCCTCAGATTGAGGTCGCCCAGAACCAGCCCCACCGACTTCTCGCGATAGGAGCCTTGCGACAGGTCGAACCGGCCGTTCAGGCGCGGGGAGGCCAGGGTGCCGGCGATCGTCGCCCGGCCGTCCACCTGGCCCGCCAAGGTGCGGTCACCGCCCAGGAACAGATCCCAGATCGGCTGGATCTGTCCATTGATCGAGACATTGCCGGACATCGGGCGCTGGCGGGCGATGGCCAGCCGCAGCGGCGCCGCCGAGGCTTCGACCGGCAAGGTGATGTCGGCGGCCGCCTGAACGGCGTCCTCGTCCGAGGCGACGGCCTTCACCGTCAGGCTGTTGTTGATCAGGGTGGCGTCCAGGCGGCCGTCGACCGCCAGGCCGCGCGGGGCGTCGATGCTGCGGACGTCCTGCAAGGTGACGTTGGCCGAACCGGACAGATCGTCCCCCGCCCCACGCAGAGAGACCCGGCCCGTCGCGCGGCCGCGCAGATCCGGGGAAATGGTCTGGAGATCGACGCTGGTCAGGTCGGCCTGGATGACGGCGATCCGCGAATCCTGACGCAGGTCCGCCATCAGGATTCCGCCTCCGACGCCCAGGTCGAGGTGGGCGGCCCGTTCCGCGCCGTTAAGAGTCAAGGTGGCGGGGGTTCGGGTGGTGAAGGCCACTTCGCGGACCCGGCCGCCGCCGCGCAGGCTCAGGGTCTGGGCGTCGCCGCGTCGCGAATAGACCCCGGTTCCATTGAACTGGGCGGGCGTGCCGCCGCCGACGTCCAGGGCCAGGGTGAAGGGCAGATTGTTCAGGGTTCCGCGGCCGTCCAGATCGACGGTGCGAATGACCCAGCTTTGGCCGGACAGACGGACGTTTCGCCCGCTGACGTCCAGGATGGCGCTGTCGGAGCCGCCGCCCTCGGTCAGGCGGACCCGCCCGTTGGCTTCGCCGGAAGCCAGGAAGGCGCCGGCGCGCGCCGTGAAGGTCAGGTCCGCGCTGGAAGGCAGGTTGTCCGACAAGGCCACGGCGCCTTGGGCCGTGACGCCGCCGGCGTTGACGTCCAGATCGCTCAGCCTGATCCGGTCGCCGCCCAGGGCGAAATTCCCCGACGCGCGGGCCGGGCCGTAGTTGGAGCCGCTGGTGATCGTGATCCGGCCGTCCGAGGCGTCTGCGCCCTTGCGGAAGCTCAGGATCAGGTCGGCGTTGGTCAGGATCAGTCCGCCGGCCGTGACCCGGTCGAACGCTGCGGCCAGATCGACGCGCGGCTGAGACAGGGTTCCGGTCAGGGCGCCTTGCCCGTTCATGTCGCCGACGATTTCGACCGGACCGGCGGCGAAGGGGCCGCGCGCGTTCCAGTTCAAAGCCAGCCGCAGGCGGCCGTCCGTTTCGATCAGCCCCTTGGCGCCGGCCCGTCCGGCGGCGCCGGTCAGTTCGCCGCGATCCACCTCGATCCGGCCGCCGTTCAGCTTGCCGTCCAGCTGGAGACGCGGCGTGCGGCCCAGAAGACGGTCCAACTCGTCCATGCCCACGCTCAGCTCGCGGCCCCGGCCGTCGAAACTGATGGTCCAGGGCGCGCCCGTCTTGGCCGAGGCGGCGCGAATGGACCCGCCGAAAGACCCCTTGCCGCCGGACTGGATGCGCGAAACGTCGGTCAGCCGCGCATCGCCGCGGAACCCCATGCCGCCCAGAAGATTGCGGGAGCCGGATCCCTCGACCGACAGCCCCTGGCCGTCCAGATCGATCTTCTCCAGCAATAGGGCGCCGTCCTTCATGCGTGCGGCTTCAAGCTGAACGCGCGGGGCTGCGCCCAGCAGACCGCCGATCAGGCCCTGGGTCGAACCGCCGAAGGCCCGAACGTCGCCGTCGAGATCCATCCGTCCGTCGCGGACCTGCACGTTCAGCGGCCCTGCGATGCGGGTCGCCCTGTAGCTGGCCAGGTTGGCGTTCAACAGGGTGGCCTGGCCTTCCAGGCTCCAGGTCTGGGCGTCGCCCTTGAACAGACCGGAATAGGCGGCGGGACCGGCGACGTCCGCACCCGTCAATCGGCTCAGGGACGCGGTCTGAACGTCCAGTCGAATTCCGTCGGGCGAACTGCGGTCGGACATGCGGATGACGCCCCGCGCTTCGGAGGCGACGTTGTCGGAGATCAGTTTCCAACCCACGCCCTGGAAGGCCTTGTCCTTGGCCGGGACCATGGCGAAGCCGAACCGCGCCGTGCGCCCGACCCGTTCGACGAAGGGGGCGAACAGGTCCGAGCCGCTGAAATCGAAATAGCCCGAGACCCGAGACCCGGCCTCGCCGAACCGTCCGTCCACCGTCAGCGGGACGAAGCGGCCGGTCTGAACCTTGGCCCGCACCAGGTCGGCGTTCACGACCGCAACGGCCGAAAAGGGTTCGTCCGGCGAATAGCCCAGGGCGCCGGCCAGGGGGCCGCCCTGGGCCTCCTTGGCGCGCAGATCGACGCGCGTGTCCTCCAGCTTGCCGCCGAAGGTCGCCGCCAGGCGCAAAAGATCGCCGGGGCGATTCAGACTGTCGGCCTTCAGCTCGGCGTGTTTGGCCCCGCGACGCGGCAGGTCGACCATTCCCGACAGATCCCAGCGCCCGTATTCCTTGGAAAAACCTTCCAGCAGTTCGACCCGCGCCGAGAACTTGTCGATATCGACGTCGATCGGCTGGGGGCCGCCGGGCTCGCCGCTCGGCGCGTCCAGAATGGGGCGGCGGATCAGTCGGATCACATCGGCGCTGATCTCGGTGGCGTGAAACCGCCGCGTGACCAGGGGCCAGTAGGACCAGTCGACCCTGACGTTTCGGGCGTCCAGCCAGACCCCGTCGCGGTCCGTGACCGTGACCCGCTCCAGGGTGAAGTCGTCGAACAGATCGCCCTTCAGCCCATAGACGTTGATCCGGCCGTAACGGCTGATCTTCTGGCCCTGGACGAAGCCGGACACCAGTTCTCGTCCCGCATCCGAGACGATGTACATCCGGCCGCCGATCAGGGCGATCAGCGCCAGCAGCAGCACGCCGCCGACTATTCCACCGGCGATCAGGGCGATCAGCTGCGGCAGGCTGCGTTTGCGGCGCACCTGGGCGGCGGTTTCTTCGGGCGCGGCTTCAGGCGCTTGTTCGGGCGGCTCTTGGGTCAAAACGCCTGCCCGATGCTGATGTAGATCTGGAAGGCCGAGTCGCCTTCGCGCTTGTCCAAGGGGATGGCGACGTCGGCGCGGATGGGGCCGAACGGCAGCTTATAACGAACCCCGACGCCCGCGCCGTAGCGCATGTTGCTGAGGTTCGGCGTCTCTTGAAAACCCACGGCGCCGGCGTCGACGAAGGCCACAGCCTGGAAGCTCTGGCCGATGTCGTGACGTACTTCCAGCGAGGTTTCGAACAGCGACAGACCGCCGCGCGGGGTCTGATCCGGCAGTTGCGGATTGACCCCCTGGTAGGAATAGCCCCGCACCGACCCGCCGCCGCCGGAGTAGAACAGACGGTCCGACGGCACGCTCAGCTCACCCCCGCCGATGATGGCGCCGAGGCGAAGGCGCCCGGCCAGTACGGTGCGCGCCTGATCTTGCAGCGGCAGATAGGCGGTCGCCTGGGCCTCATTACGCAGGAAAAGGACCGTGTCCTCCCCGGCCACGGCCGTCGGCTGGACCGAGGCGGTCACGCGCCATCCCCGCGTCGGATTCAAAGGATCGTTGGAGTTGTCTATATAGGCGCTGGTGCGGCCGGTCACGATCGCCAGATCCCGGTCGAAGCTGACCGCCCTAGGGGGGACGGACGCATAGTCGTATCGGTTCTCGCGGTACTGACCCGCGTCCAGGCCGATGCCGTAGTTGAAGTAGGAGGTCCGGCCGATCCGCTGCTGCAGCTCGGCCGCCAGCACCAGAGCGGTGCGTTCATAGGCGTCGGTGTCCTCCTTCACCACGCCTGCGCTGAGCTTCAAGGTGCGGCCGGGCTTGCGCCAGTGAGGCAGGGACAGATCGGCGCCGATGCGGCTGTCCAGCCGGGCGAACCGGGTCTCAAGCGCCAGGGTGTCGGCGCGCCCGAACCGATTGTAGCGGGTCCAGATGAAGTCAACGCCGGCGCCTTCCTTGGTGGCCCAGGTGGCGCCGGCCTCCAGCACGCGGCGGGGCCGGTCCTGGAGCGTCACGATCACGGGACGCAGCCCTTCGGCGGTGGTCTGTTCCGGCGGCGCCAGGGCGACGCCGACGCCGTCATAGACGCCGGTGTCCAACAGACGGCGCTCAAGTTCGCCGACCTTGTCGGGGTCATACCGGTCGCCTTCCCGCCACGGCGCCAGGGCGGCGACCCAGGCCTGGTTGGTTCGACCCGGCCGCGGCATCAGGACGCCGTCCAACAGGACCGGCCGGCCCGATACGATGCGGTATTCGGGCGCGACGGTGAAGGCGGCGTGATCCACCACGACGCGGCGGGGATCGGCCTTGGCGTCCGCATAGCCGTCCCGCACCAGGCGCGCGACGATCCGCCCTTCCGCCGCGATCACATCGACCGCTCGGCCCGGATCGCCGGCCTTCAGCCCGATCGCGGCCCTGGCGTCCTCGGCCGCCTCGGCGTCGGGGGCGGGGTCGATCCAGCTGATGGTCGGCGGGGTCAGCACGAAGCGGCGACCCGGCTCGACTGAGACGATGGCGGTCGGCCGCTCTTCGCCTTCGACAATGTCTTCGAGCACCGGCTGATAATAGGCTTCCGACCGCAGCAGGGCCTCGGCCGCTGACACGGCGCTGCGCGCGCGGCGCCGCGCTTCGAACCGGCTTTCGGGGGGGGCGTCCACCTCGCCGATGGCCCGCTCCAACATGCGGCGCAGCTCGGTGTCGACCTCGCCGCGGATTTGCGCGCGGGGATCTGCGGCGGCGGCCTGGGCGAGAAGGCTGCAGGTCGTCAATGCGGTGAGAAACAGGGCGGGCCGGATCGTCAAACTACAGCTTTCGTCAAGATCACGGCCTCCGGATCGGCGCCTCGGCACGCCCTTTCTAGCGCTTAGGTAAGCCCCTATCCGACCGCAGGAGGGAGGGACAAGGCCCGTCAGTAGAACAGGGTTTCGCTTTCGGGCTGAACCGACTGTTCCGAAGTCCGCTCTTGCGGCGGCGGCGGGGTCTCCTCAGGCGGCGTGGGCGCGGGATCGGTCACTTCAGGGGCGACGACCGGCTCGCCGGCGGCCTCGTCGGTCTCGGCGGGTTGTTCAACGGTGGGCTGGTAGCCGTCTTCGGGCCGAGACTGGCGATCCTCACAGCCCGCCAATGCGGACGCGGCCAGCGCTGTCGCGGCCAGAATGAAGATCGAGCGTCTCATGAAAAACGGTTCCCCTGGGTTGGTTCTGCAACGCCTGCTGCGTGGCTCCGTTCCATAGCGCCGAAAACGTCTTCGGTCATCCGGGTTCGGAGCCCCAGCGCAGAATGGCCGCGTCGAGCGGAAGGGGCGGCGGATTTGCGACCGTAGAGGGCTGGTCGTCGAAGCGGGGCGACGGGGCCGGGGCGCCGTCTACGAATGTCCCACGGGCTTGATTGTGCGGATGGCCCGGCGCCTCGCCCAGGCTCAGCACGGGGGTGACGCAGGCCTCCGTCCCCGCGAAATGCTCCGCCCAGTCGTCACGCTTCCGGGCGGCGAAAAGGGCGGCGAAGCGAAGATGGAGATCCGGCCATGCGGAGGTGTCGTACTGAGGCGCTTCGGCGGGGTCGATCCCCAGACCCGAGAGCAGGGCGAGATAGAAGCGGGGCTCCAGCGCCGCGACCGCCACATAGCCGCCGTCCCGGCAGATGTAACACCGATAGAAGGGCGCGCCGCCGTCCAGAAGGTTGGAGCCGCGGCGGTCGTTCCACAAGCCCTGGGCGCGCAGGGCGTGGAACAGGCCGCCCAGCAGGGCGGTCCCGTCCGTCATGGCGGCGTCCACGACGCGTCCGCGCCGGGTGGTTCGGACCTCCAGCAGGGCCGCCAGAACGCCGACGACCAGCATCATCGCCCCGCCGCCGTAGTCGCCGACCAGATTCAAGGGCGGCGTCGGCGGTCGGTCCGGCGACCCCATGGCGTGAAGCAGACCGGTTAGTCCGATGTAGTTCAGATCGTGTCCGACGGTCTGGGCCAAGGGGCCGCTCTGTCCCCAGCCCGTGATCCGACCGAACACGAGGGCGGGGTTTCGGCCCAGCAGATCGGCCGGGCCATAGCCCAGACGTTCCATGACGCCGGGACGAAAACCCTCGATCACGGCGTCGGCGGACCCGGCCAGGCTCAGAACCCCGCGCCGGTCCGACGCCGATTTCAGATCGACCGGCACGGCGGCCCGATTGCGGTGAAGGACGGCGCCGCCCACCTCGGAAAAGACGGCCGAAGCCGCCGCTTCCGAGCGGGTGAGGCGCAGCACCTCGGCCCCCATGTCGGCCAGCATCATGCCCGCGAAGGTGACGGGCCCCAGTCCGTCGAATTCGAGGATGCGAAGTCCGTTCAGCGGTTTCATATGCATTGAGTAGCAGACCCGGTCTTGACCGGAAGGGCGGATTGCAACAGAAGGCGCCCTTCGACGGTTTGGGCCAGGCCCGAACGTCGCGCGGTGCGTCCTTAGCTCAGTTGGTTAGAGCATCTGACTTTTAATCAGAGGGTCCTCGGTTCGAGCCCGAGAGGACGTACCATTTCTCCCTTCGGAGGAGCCTCCCCATGTCCAAGCCCGTCTTCTTCGCCGTCGAAACCGGCGGGACCAAGATCGTGTGGCGGGTCGAGGATGCGGCCGGCGCGGTGCTGGATCAGGGACGGTTTGCGACTGGCGCGCCCGAGGCGGCGGTCGAGGCCCTGATCGCCGCGACGGGCGACAGGGCGGTCTCGGGACTGGGCGTGGCCAGTTTTGGCCCCCTGGTGGTCGATCCGGCCTCGCAGGATCGCGGCCTGATGCTGGCGACGCCCAAGCCGGGCTGGACCGGGTTCAATCTGGCGAAGACCCTGGCGGAGCGGCTGAACACCCCTTTCGTCGTGGACACCGACGTCAACGCCGCCGCCGTCGCGGAGGCGCGACTGGGCGCGGGGCGCGGGGCGCGGGCTGTGGCCTATGTCACCGTCGGCACCGGGATCGGCGGCGGGCTGTGTGTGGACGGCCAGACCCTGAAAGGCGCACTTCATCCCGAGATCGGCCATCTGTTCGTCCAGCGCCTCTCGGGCGACGCCCAGGTCAGCGCCTGCCCTTTTCATGCTGACTGTGTGGAGGGGCTGGCGGCGGGACCGGCGGTGCAGGTGCGGCTGGCGGGGCGTCGGCTGGAAGAAGTGGATGCGGTTCGGGCCGTGGTCACGGACTATCTGGGCCAGATGATCGCCGGCTTGGTTTTCGCCTGGGCGCCCGACCGGATCGTCATGGGCGGCGGCGTGATGTCGACGTCCGGCCTGATCGCCGAGGTCGAGGCGGCGGCGCGGCGCTGGGTCAACGGCTATGGCGCGGCGCTCGTGATGGGCGAGGGCGGCTATCTGGTTGCGGCCGAGCGCGGACACGCCGGGCTGGATGGGGCCATGCTGATGGCGCGGGAATCCATCCAGGGGTTTTGATCGGAGCGGCATCCGTGGTCTAAGGGCCGCATGAAGCTGATCCAGTGGCCTGTCCTCGCCGCCCTTCTCGTGCTGGCCGGCTGCAACGCCGGTCGTTCCGCCATGAGCGGGGCCGAGCAGGTGGGCGCGGGGCTGGGAGACGCGGTCACCGCGCCGCTGGAGGACTTCAATCTGCGTCGCCAGCTGATTCCGACGGTCCTCCTGCAGGCCGAGGCCAATCCCTATGATCTGCGCAATCTGAACCAGTGCACCACCATCGGCGCCGAGGTGGCGCGGCTGGACGAGGCCCTGGGGCCCGACACGGACGAGCCGCCGCGCCAGGACGGCTCCTATCGCAGCGAACAGGCGGCCGATGCGGCGGCCAAGGCGACGCTGGACGCCATTCGCGGCACGACGACCGACTTTATTCCGGGCCGCAGCTGGATTCGGCGGCTGAGCGGAGCCGAACAGCACAGCCGCCATGTGCAGTCGGCCATACAGGCGGGGCGGATGCGGCGCGCCTTTCTGAAGGGGATCGGCATGCAGAGGAACTGCGCCCCGCCGGCGGCGCCAAGCTGGTTCCGCCCGAGGCGGTAGGGCCTCAACCGTTCGACACGTGCCGCGCGTGGAAGTCGCGGCGGAAGGCTTCGAAGTGGCCTTCGGCGATGGCGGCGCGCATGGCGGCGGTCAGGGCCTGGTAGAAGGCGATATTGTGCCAGCTGAGCAGGACCTTGCCGAGGATTTCGTCGGCGCGGATCAGGTGGTGCAGATAGGCCTTCGAATAGGCGGAGGAGGCGGGACAGGGGATGGTGGGGTCCAGCGGATCCTGATCCTCGGCGAAGCGGGCGTTCTTCAGGTTCAACGGACCGTCCCAGGTCCAGGCCTGGCCGTGGCGGCCGGCGCGGGTGGGCAGGACGCAGTCGAACATGTCGACGCCGCGCCAGACCGCCTCGACCAGATCGACCGGCTTGCCGACCCCCATCAGATAGCGCGGCCGGTCGGCGGGCAGCATTTCGGGCGCATAGTCCAAGACCTCGCACATGGCCTGGTGGCCTTCGCCGACGGCGAGACCGCCGATGGCGTAGCCGTCGAAGCCGATCTCCTGAAGCTGTTCGGACGACTGGCGGCGCAGATCCTCAAAGGTCGAGCCCTGCTGAATGCCGAACAGGGCCTGGTTCTCCCGCTCGCCGAACCGGGCCTTGGAGCGGGCGCCCCAGCGGATCGACAGCTCCATGGCCTTTCGCGCCGCGTCCTTCTCGGCCGGATAGGCGACGCACTGGTCCAACTGCATCGAAATGTCGGCGCCGATCCGGTCGGCTTGAATCTCGATCGAGCGTTCGGGGGTCAGGACGTGTTTGGAGCCGTCGATGTGGGAGGAGAAGGTCACGGCCTCCTCCTTGACCTTCGATATGCCGGCCAGGGACATGACCTGGAAACCGCCGCTGTCGGTCAGGATCGGCCTGTCCCAACCCATGAATTTGTGCAGGCCGCCCAGACGTTCCATCCGCTCGGGGCCCGGGCGCAGCATCAGGTGATAGGTGTTGCCCAGGATGATGTCGGCGCCGGTCGCCTTGACCTGGTCCACCGTCAGGGCCTTGACCGTGGCGGCGGTGCCGACGGGCATGAAGGCGGGGGTGCGGATCTCGCCGCGGGCGGTTTTCAGCACGCCGGTGCGCGCGCGGCCTTCGACGGCCGCAATGTCAAAAGGAAAGGGCATTCAGGCGATCAATCGTTCAAGCTGTTCGACGCGCGCCAGATCCTTGGGACGGCCGAAAAGGCGGTACAGGGCGATGTGGTCCCGGATGTCGGGGACAAACAGGGGGGTGTCGTCGATAAACACCGGCCGGCGCGACCCGAACTGGACGTCTGCCCAGTCGCCGCCGTCACGCACCTCCAGCCCGGCCATGACCTCGATCAGGATCGACTGATCATGGGCGCGGCCGAAGACGGCGGAGCGGAACAGACCCTCGCCGGGGTCGGGCACGATCTGGCCGCCCAAGGCGGCAAGCAGGGCGCGGGCGTCGCGCGGGGCGCACAGGACGTCGATGTCCGGCACATGGATGTCGGTCAGGCCGTAAAGCGCCATCGCCGCCCCGCCGAAAATCCACCAGGGCTGGTCCAGGTCGCGCGCGGCCTCTCCGACGGCGATCAGGCCGTCGCGGAGCTCTTGCGGCAGATCAAGCTCGGCGTCGTCAGGCGTCACGGAAGTCTCTTTCGTCAGAGGACGGCATTTAAGGGTTCGCGCGCCGGAAGGCCACAGGACAAGCGGTTCGATCCGCCTCAGCAGAAGGTTCGCGCCGGCGGCGTGGGGTTTTCAGGCCCGGAACAGCAAGGAGCCGTCGCCGTAGGAGTAGAAGCGGTAGCCGGTGTCGACGGCGTGGGCGTAGGCGGCCTTCATCGTCTCCGGACCGGCGAAGGCGCTGACCAGCATGAAGAGGGTGGATCTGGGCAGGTGGAAGTTGGTCATCAGCACGTCCACGGCGCGGAAACGGTAGCCGGGGGTGATGAAGATGGCGGTGTCGCCGTGGAAGGGGCGGATCTCGCCGGTCTCGGTCGCAGCGGATTCCAGCAGGCGCAGCGAGGTGGTGCCGACGCAGACGATGCGGCCGCCGGCGGCGTGGACGGCGTTCAGGGCGGCGGCGGTCTCGGGCGAGACCTCGCCCCATTCGCTGTGCATCCGGTGTTCAGCGACATCCTCGACCTTGACCGGCAGGAAGGTGCCGGCGCCGACGTGCAGGGTGACGGCGTGGGTCGAGACGCCCCGGGCGCGGATGGCGTCGAGCAGGGCGGGGGTGAAGTGCAGGCCCGCCGTGGGGGCGGCGACCGAGCCGTCGTGTTCGGCGAAGACGGTCTGATAGTCCGAGCGGTCGCGGTCGTCCTCGGGCCGTTTGGCGGCGATATAGGGGGGGAGGGGCATGACCCCGACGTCGCGGATCGCGTCGTCCAGGGCGGGGCCGGACAGGTCGAACTTCAGGGTGATCAGGCCGTCGTCGCCCTTGGCCGTGACCGTGGCGTCGAGACGGCCCAGGTCGCAGGCGGCGTCGGCTCCCTGTCCGAAGCGAATGCGGTCGCCCGGCTTGATCCGCTTGCCGGGCTTCATGAAGGCGGACCAGACGTCGGGGGCGTCGCGATGGTGAAGCGTGGCCTCGACGGCGACGGTCAGGGTCTCTCCCTCGGGGCCGGGACGGGTGCGGACGCCGGACAGGCGGGCGGGGATGACGCGGGTGTCGTTGAAGACCAGGGCGTCGCCCGGCTGAAGAAAGTCGGGCAGGTCGCGGATGATCCGGTCGTCCAGGGCGCCGTCCTTCACCACCAGCAGGCGGGCGGAATCGCGTGGATCGGCGGGCCGCAGGGCGATGCGGTCCTCGGGCAGGTCGAAGTCGAAATCGGCGGTCTTCATCAGGCGGCGCACAGGCCACGCCGGGGGCGGGGGGTCAAGGGGCGGGAGAGCGGGCCGGCAGGTCAGGCGCGTCGCGGGGCGGGGGATTCCGGGACAGATCGGCGACCAGATCGTTCATCTCATCGATCTCGCGCACCTGGGCCTCGATGATCTCGTCCGCCAGTTCGCGGACGCGAGGATCGCGGATATGGGCGCGTTCGCTGGTCATGATGGCGATGGAGTGGTGCGGGATCATGGCCTTCATATAGGCGACATCGCCGACGGTGGCCTGGCTGCGGACCAGCCACAGGGAGCCGGCGAAGACGACGACGGCGCCGGCGAGGATCATCTGTTTGATCCGCGGCCTTTCGTACATCGACCACATGAAGCCCATCATGATGGCGGCCATGACCGCCCCCATCAGCAGGGCCATGTAGAGCCGCGTCTCGCTGAAACGGACGTGGTCGATCTGATAGGTGTTCAGATACATCAGGCCGTACATGACGAGGGTGGAGACCCCGATCATGGCGGCGAAGCGGCGATAGCTCACGGGAACCTCATGGGCGGCCTCGGCGGGTGTCGCTGAGGAGGAATGCGGTCGAGGCGGGAATGATCCGGCTGAACCTTCCGATCCGGCGCGTGTTCAGCGGAGATGAAAGCCCTCGCCCTTGTCCCCTCCGTCCTCATCGGCGCCGTCGCCAGCGCCCGGTCCATGACGCCCATGGCGGCCATAGCCGGGGCCCGGCTGGCGCACCGGAAGACGCCGGGGCGGTTGCTGCTGCTGGATCATCCGCTGTTCAAGTTCGGCGGTCTGGCCATGGGCGCAGGCGAGCTGTTCGGCGACAAGATGAAGTCGGCGCCGGACCGGACGGTCTTCCTGGGCCTGCTGGCGCGGGTGATGAGCGCGGGGATCGCGGGCTCGGCCCTGGCGCCGCGCGGGCGCGAGAAGCTCGGCGCGGCGCTTGCGGTGGGGACGGCGGTTCCGCTGGCCTATCTGGGGCTGGCCGGGCGGAAAAAGGCGATGGCGCGGATCGGGCAGACGAAGAGCGGTCTGATCGAGGATGCCCTCATCGTGGCGGCCGGGGCGGCGGTGGTGGCGATGGCGACCGGCCGACGTCGTTGAGCCGTTGACCCGGGGGGCGGGACAAGTCAAACCGCCGCCATGCTTCAGAACCTCGAAACCCTCGCCCGCGAGGCCAAGTCCTGGCCGTTCGAACAAGCCCGTAATCTGCTGGCCCATGTGCTGAAGAAACGGCTGGGCGAGAGCGAGCGGGCCGAGGCGCGGGCGCTGATCGACGCGGGCAAGGCCGACGAGGCCCTGGCGAAGTTCGAGGCCCTGCAGAAGCCGGTGCTGCTGGAGACCGGATACGGGCCCTCGGGCCTGCCGCACATGGGCACCTTCGGCGAGGTGGCGCGGACCACCATGGTGCGCAACGCTTTCCGCGCCCTGACCGGCGACCACTGGGCCACGCGGCTGGTCGCGTTTTCGGACGATATGGACGGCCTCAGGAAGGTGCCGGAAGGGGTGCCGAACCCCGAGATGCTGCGCGAGGACCTGAACCTGTCGCTGACGCGGGTGCGCGATCCGTTCGGCACCCACGACAGTTTCGGGGCGCACAACAACGCGCGGCTGCGGGCGTTCCTGGACTCGTTCGGCTTCGACTACGAGTTCATGAGCTCGACCGAGACCTACAGGTCCGGCGCCTTCGACGCGACGCTTCTGACCCTGCTGGAGCGGTTCGACGCGGTCATGGCCATCATGCTGCCGACCCTCGGCGAAGAGCGGCGGGCGACCTATTCGCCCTTCCTGCCGGTCAGCCCGATCACGGGCCATGTGCTGCAGGTCCCGACGCTTGAGCGGAACGTCGAAAAGGGGACCATCGTCTTCGACGATCCCGCGGGCGGGCGCACCGAGCTGCCGGTCACGGGCGGCCATGTGAAGCTGCAGTGGAAGCCGGACTGGGCCATGCGCTGGACCGCCCTGGACGTCGATTACGAGATGTCGGGCAAGGATCTGATCGAGAGCGTGCGCGAGAGCGGCAAGATCTGTCGCGCCCTGGGCGGGACGCCGCCGGAAGGCTTCAACTACGAGCTCTTCCTGGACATCGAGGGCAAGAAGATTTCGAAGTCCAAGGGCAACGGCCTGACGATGGAGGAATGGCTGCGCTACGGCACGCCGGAGAGCCTGAGCTGGTACATGTTCCAGTCGCCGAAGTCGGCCAAGAGCCTGCACTTCAACGTCATTCCGCGCGCCATCGACGACTATCTGGCCTTCATCGAAAGCTACAAGACCCAGGAGCCGGCCAAGCGGATCGACAATGCGGTCTGGTCGATCCATGCGGGCGATCCGCCGACCCATACCTCGCCGGTGTCCTTCGCCCTGCTGCTGAACCTGGTGGGGGTGGCGAACGCCTCGACCAAGGCGCAGCTGTGGGCCTATTTCGCCAAATATCTGCCCGAGGCCACGCCGGAGAACGAGCCGCTTCTGGACCGGCTGATGGACCACGCGCTGAACTATTACGAGGACTTCGTGAAGCCCTCGAAGTCGTACCGCCTGCCGGACGACAAGGAGAAGGCGGCGCTGGAGGACCTGGCGGAGCGGCTGAAGGCCCTGCCGGCGGACACGACCGACGGCGAGCTGATCCAGAACGAGGTCTATGCAGCAGGCAAGGCGCATGAGTTCGAGCCGCTCCGAGCCTGGTTTGGGGCGCTGTACGAAGTGCTGCTGGGCGCCAGCCAGGGACCGCGTTTCGGCTCCTTTGCGGCCATCTACGGCCTGCCGCAGACGATCGACCTGATCAAAAAGGGCGCGCGCGGCGAACTGGCGCAGGCTTGACGCAAGGTAATATTTCTTAACCGCGAAGGGCTTGTATGGCGACGTGGCCGGGGAGGCGACGTGCAGTACGAGATCGACGAACAGGCGCGGATCTTGTGGATGGACCTGGTTTCGGCCGGGTCCGCAGACAAGGTGCTGACGGCGACATTGGCGCTGATCAAGGCGCGGCCGGAGCTGTGCAGCTGGGACTGGATCGTCGAATGCCAGCCCCTGCCCGACGATGCGACGGTGGACCATCTGTCGAAACTGGCCCAGGCCTGGGGCGCACCGCCCACGGTCGAGGCGCTGACCGTTTTCGTCACTCAGGACCGGCTGCTGCACCTGTGGGCCCGGGTGATGGACTTCCAATTTCTGCGCCGCAAACACTTGGTCGAGCGCGACGTCGAGGCCGCGCGGCGGTTGATCGAACGCCGACGCGCCGAGCGTCCCTTAAGATGAACGGAAAATAACGGCGAAGCTCCGGGAGCCTTCAGGTTCAGCTCCGCATTCTCCCCTCATCGGCAAACCCGATGACAGGAGATGAATATGTCGAGCAAGTTTCTGAAGACGGGTCTGGCCACGGCTGCGGCTCTGGCCGCCCTGGTGACCGCAGCCCCCATGGCCGCCCAGGCCCAGGCCAATGGCGTGACCAACTGCGACGCCCCCGGCGGTCGCCAGCGCGCGGGCGCCCTGATCGGCGCAGTCGTCGGCGGGGTGGTCGGCTCGAACCTGGCGCGTAACGAGCGCACGGCCGGGACCATCGTCGGCGCCGGCGCCGGCGCGGCGGCCGGCTCCTATATCGGCTGCAACCAGCAGCGCGCCCGCGTCGCAGCCGAGGCCAACGCCAACACCTATCGCGCCGGAACCACTCTGCGGATCCGCAGCGGCCCCGGCACCGGCTTCCGTCAGTCGGGCAGCCTGGCGGCCGGCCAGCCCTTCACCGCCGTCGCTCGCCAGGGCGACTGGATCCAGATCGCCGGCGGCGGCTGGGTGAACGCCAACTATGTGACCCGCTGAGGTCGCGCCCCGAAAGACCGCGCCAGCGGGGTCGTTCCTCCCCCCGTCGATCCCGCTGGAACGGTCGCCAGGCTCGCGGTTCGCCGTTTGAGCCCAGACCCCGTCCGGTTCGCCGGGCGGGGTCTTTTATTGGCTGACCCAGAGGATGCGGGCCATCCATTCGATGTCGCGCCGAGGCACCACCCGCGGCGGATAGTCGGGATTGATCGAGGACAGGGTGGCGCTGCGGGCGTTCAGCGCCGTCAGCTCCTTGGCCACCACCTCGCCCGAGGTCAGACGCGCCACGACCCGGTCGCCGCGCCGCACGGCTGGGTCGCCCCGGTCGACGATCACCCGGTCGCCCTCGCGGTACAGGGGCGCCATGGAATCCCCGCTGATCGTCAGACTGAAGGTGGTGGGACTGACGCGCGGCAGTTCGGTCTGGTCCCAGCCCTCGCCGGTCGGCAGGCCCGCCTCGTCGAAGAAGCCGTCCAGGCCCGCGCGGGCCAGTCCGAGCAGGGGCACGGTCGACGGGGTGGCGGGCGCGTCGTCGGCCAAGGCGGCGAAGTCGGCGAGGGATACGCCGGCCGCCTGAAGAACCAGGGTCAGGCTCTCGGTCGAGGGCCAGCGGGGCCGCGGCGGATCCCCGGCGCTGAACCGCTTGGACGGATTGAAACTGGTGGCGTCCAGCCCGGCCCGCCGCGCCAACCCCGACGGCGACAGGCCCTCGCGCCGCGCCAGGGCGTCGACGGCCTTCCATAGTTTGGCGTGGGACAGAGGCATGGCGTTCCCGACAATGAGTCGGCCCAGCCTAGAGTGAGAGCTTAGGAATTTCTACCTAGCTGATGCTCGGTCGCCGCCTTTCGTTCCTGCCAGACCCAGAAGGTGCCGACGGTCAGGCAGATGATGATGAGGTAGCCGTTCAGGTTCATGATGGTGAACAGCGCGCTGACCGGCGTCCGGCCGTTCATCAGCAGGATGAGGTGGCACAGGACTGTGAGAAGTTGGATGGCTCCGGCCCATACGGGCCAAGCGCGGTTTGATCTCAAAGCGAGAACGGCAAACACGGCCAGCAGGATCAGGTCGATGAAGAAGACGCCCTGGGGAGCCTGATCGGCGCGGGGCGATTCCTGTTGGACGACAAGCGAAGCAAACCACGCCATCAGGTATGCGCTGGCGCCCGCCTTTTCAGTATTTCCGCCCTTAAGCAGCGCAAAAAGCGCCATCGTAACCATGAAAACGGCGCCTATGACGGCGTACATCATGTTTACCATAATTGTCGCCCCCAAGCGTTTTACGCGAAGGGGGCGACTTTAGGCGATGTTAGGTTAAGTGATAATGAGGCCTAACCTTAACTTAATTTCATGCAACCGAGCGGAGATGATTGCGCGTGTCCTTGGGGTCAAGCCAGTCGTCGGGCTTGCCAATCGGGCCGGCGGCGTAGGTTCCGAAGCCGAGGCGGCGATGGTCCTTCTGCAACTCGCCGTGGCACGCCACGATGGACTCTCGCGCGGCGGCGAGGGCGGCGATGGTTTCCATGGCCTTGGCTTGCGAGGCCGTGGCGGCGACCGGCGACAGCGAGAGGTCGGCGCGCGCGCTGATGAAGGATTGAACCAGCGTCGTCGCTTGAGCGATGGCGGCGTCGATAGCGTGTTCCGTGGCGTGCAGATCAGCAGCCACGCCGGCGATGACTTCAGTACGGTCCATTGGGAAGCCCCTCAACAAGGTTTACAATGGATGAATCCTAACACGGCTTAACCGCTTCTGGTAGTATGTTGTTAACCTAATCGATCATTGTTGAGCGGGGAGGCGTTCTGGTGCGCATGCGTCGTGCAGCCTTCCTCAGCTCAAGCAAAAGTCTTTGAAAAGGCTAGGATTCCTCCAGAAGGAAGTGCGCGGTCAGGGAGGCGATGGGGCGGCTCCGGCTTTCCTGCCACGCCTCAGCCTGGACGTGAGCGATCCGCCGGCCGGCGCGGCTGATCTCGGCCCTGGCGAAGACGTCGACCGGACGGCCGGTCCTGAGATAGGCGACGGTGACGTTGATCGGCCGCGGCAGGCGCGAACTCGGAAACGCCAGGGCGATCTGTGCCATGGCCGTCATTTCCAACAGGGCGGCGGTTGAGCCGCCGTGCAGGGCCGGCAGCATCGGATTGCCGATCAACTGATCTGCAAAGGGCATGACCACCGTGACCTCGTCGCCGTTCATCTGGGTCTGGAGGTTCAGAAAGCGGGCGTAGGGAAGCCGATCCAGAAGCTCGCTCATGCGCCGACGTCTCCTGCGGGCGCCGGCTTGGCGCTGCGCGAGCGGTTCAGCACATAGGCCGACTGAGCCGCCGCAACCGGATCGGCGGGATCGTCCTCGAACGCCCAGCCGCGCACGAAGGCGATCGTGGGGGTTAAACGATAGCAGCTGGCTTGGGCCAAAAGGTCCACGCCCGGCCGGGCCGCGCGCATATAGTCCACCCGCAGGTCCAGGGTGGCGATCGGGTGGAAGGCGTCCATGGCGGTCCAGACGGCCAGGCCGCCGATATGGTCCAAGAGGGTCGTCACCAGCCCCCCGGCCAGCACCCCCGTGTCAGGATCGCCGACCAGGTCGGGCCGCCAGGGAACCCGAATGCGCGGCGCGCCGTCATGAAGCCCGTCGAAGATGAAGCCCAGAGCGCCCGTGTGGGCGGCGCCCGCCGCGAGTTGTGGCAGGATGGCGTCGACGAAACTGTCGTGCATGCGAAAGGGCGTCCGTGGAGTCGGTGACAGTCTTCTGTATGACGGGGCGACCCGACGGCGTCGAGAGCGTTACGCCCCCATGATCCGACCCGAAGATCTGCTGCATCCGACGCCGGCCGGCCTCTATTGCCCGCCCGGCGACTTCTACGTCGATCCGGTGCGCCCCGTGGATCGGGCCGTGATCACCCATGGCCATTCCGATCATGCGCGGGCGGGGCACGGCGCCGTGCTGGCCACGCGCCAGACCCTGGCCATCATGGCCGAGCGCTACGGCGACGCCTTTACGGCGCGGGAGCAGGCGGTCGAATACGCAGAGAGGGCCGCGATCAACGGGGTCGAGCTGCGGCTGTTTCCGGCAGGCCATGTCCTGGGATCCGCCCAGGTCGAGGTGCGCTGGAAGGGTCTGACCATGGTCGTGTCGGGCGATTACAAGCGGCGGCGCGATCCGACCTGTCCGGCGTTCGAACCCGTGCCTTGTCACGTCTTCATCTCTGAGGCGACTTTCGGCCTGCCTGTATTCCGCCATCCGCCGGCGCAGGATGAGATCGGTCGGCTGGTTCGGTCGCTGGCGCAGTTTCCTGACCGAGCCCATCTGGTCGGCGCCTACGCCTTGGGAAAGGCCCAGAGGATCATACGCACGCTGCGTGAGGCGGGCTGGGACCGACCCATCTATGTGCACGGCGCCATGGAGCGGCTGAACGCGCTCTATGAGCGCGAGGGCGTCGATCTGGGGCCGATCCTGCCGACGCGCGATCTCCCAAAGGGGGCGCTGGGAGGCGAGGTGGTGGTCGCGCCGCCGTCGGCCGTGCAGGATCGCTGGTCCCGGCGGTTCGCCGATCCGGTCGTGGCCTTCGCCTCGGGCTGGATGGGAGTAAGGGCGCGCGCCCGGCAGAAGGGGGTGGAGCTGCCCCTGGTCATCTCCGACCATGCCGACTGGGAGGAACTGGTCACGACCTTCGAGGAGCTGAAACCCAACGAGGTCTGGATCACCCATGGCCGGGAGGAGGGGCTTCTGCGCTGGGCCGAACTGAACGGCCAGAAGGCGCGCGCGCTGCGCCTGGTCGGCTATGACGAGGAGGATGAAGAGACGCTGGAGGTCCGGCCGGACTGAGCGATCAGCGCCGCGCCCGGCGAGGGGCCGGCGCCGACGTCTGCGTCTCGTCCTCGCCCTTGTTCTCGACGAGGGCCGCGTTCATCGCCATGCGCAGGCGCTCGGGCTTGATCGGCTTTTCCACCACGGCGGCCATGCCGACGGACAGATAGTGTTTGGCGTCTTCGGGATCGGCGTTGGCCGTCAGGGCGACGATGGGGGTGCGTCCCACCTCGCCGCCCAGGGCGCGGATGGCCTGGGTCGCCTGGACCCCGTCCATGCGCGGCATTTTGATGTCCATCAGGATCAGATCATAGCGACCTTCCTGAACCGCCTGGACCGCCTCCAGCCCGTCCTCCGCCAGTTCGGAACTGCAGCCGAACATTTCGCACAAGGCCTGGGCCACGACGCGGTTGGTGGCGTTGTCATCGACGATCAGCACGTGGGGCGCGGACTTCAGATCGAGTTCTGGCAGGCTCGAGACATTGGAGGCGGGCTCGACGACCGCTGCGGCGCGGCGCGCGGTGATGTCGAAGGCGAAGGTTGCGCCCCGACCCTTGTTGTTCTCGGCCCAGATCCGACCGCCCATACGCTCGATGACCTGGCGGCAGATGGACAGGCCCAGTCCGGCGCCGTCCGGGCCCGAGCCGTGGACGAAGGGTTCGAAGATGGAATCCACACGGTCGGCGTCGACGCCGGGGCCGTCGTCGCGAACCCGGGCCTCCATCCGCACCTGGTCGCCGTCGACCCAGGCCTTCAGCCCGGCCTCGACCACCCCATTGCGCGCGAATTTCAGCGCATTGCCGATCAGATTGTTGAACACCTGCTTCAGGCGGACTCCGTCGATGACGGCGGCCAGCTCCGTGTCGCCTTCGTAGCCGACCAGCAGGGTCACGCCGTCCTGGGAGGCGCGCGGCTCCCATAGGGATTGGACGTCGTCCATCACGGCCCGCAGCGGGGTGGCGACGGGGGTCAACTCCAGCTCTCCCGCCTCGGCCTTGGCCAGGTCGACGGCGTCCTGAAGGATGCGCAGCAGGTTTTCGGACGATTCGACGATGGTCTGCACATGGGCCTGGGCCGTCGTGCTCAAGGGCTGGCGGCGCAGCAGTTCGGCGACGGCCAAGACGCCGTTCATCGGGGTGCGAAGCTCATGGCTCATGATGGCCAGGAACTGGCTCTTGGCGCGGGCGGCGATGAGGGCCTGGGCGCGCGTGTCGTTGAGGGCTGCAGCTTGGTTGGCCAACTCCGCCTCGTGGCGCCGCTGGCGGTCTGTCGCGCTGCGGAGCAGGGTCGCAGCCGTGCCCACGCCGTGATAGCGGCCGTTTTTCGTCACGATGAAACCGCGCAGCAGGGCGGCGGGACCGCCCCTCAGCAGGATTTCACTGAAGGCGTCGATTTCAGCGTCGCCTTCCACCACCGCCGGCTCGGGGTCCATGGCGAAGGTGATCGGGCGCAGATCGTAGAGGGCGTGGCCGAAGCGGCCGGCGATCTTCTGTATGAAGGTGGTGCGTTCCACCAGGCCCAGGGGGCGGTCGTTCTCTACGACAGGTATGACCAAAGTGTCCGGTTCGCGCTCGAACCGGGCGAAAACCTCGCAGCCGAGCGTGGACGGACCTACCGGCTCGGGTTGTTCTGAAAGGGTCTCAATCGTCGGCATACTGCCTGGAACTCCTTACTCGCCTCCCATATGCACCAGTAGCGCTTGCCGATTAGTTAAGCCGGATCAGAAAGTTTCGGCCTGTACCCTCGGTGTCATCTCAGGGGCGGGCGCCGGCTGTTTCAGGATTTTGCGCCGGGGGCGGGTCTGGTGTAGAAGGCCCGCCCGACCCATCTGAGGTCCTCATCCCTTTGTGCATGCGCGCGGCCGACCGGCCGACCGCAGATTCGTCATGAGCGTCATCCTGGAAAAGTCTACGACATCGGCCCTGGTTCTCTTCTCCGGCGGGCAGGACAGCGCGACCTGTCTGGCCTGGGCGCTGGAGCGGTTCGGGCGGGTGGAGACGGTCGGCTTCGACTACGGCCAGCGGCACCTCGTGGAGATGGAGGCGCGCCAGGCGGTGCGTGCGGGGATGAAGACGGCCCTGCCGCAATGGGCCGACCGGCTGGGCGACGATCATGTGGTGGACCTGACCGGATACGGCCGGATCGCCGAAAGCGCCCTGACGGCCGACCGCAAGATCGAGATGGATGCGCGCGGCCTGCCGACCACCTTTGTCCCTGGGCGCAACTTGATCTTCCTCGTGGCGGCTGCGGCCCTGGCGGATCGGCGCGGGCTGGAGGTGCTGGTCGGCGGCATGTGCGAGACCGACTATTCCGGCTATCCCGACTGTCGCCACGAGACCATGGAGGCCATGGCGCGGGCCCTGTCGCTGGGGCTGGACAAGCCGGTGGTGATCGAGACCCCGCTGATGTGGCTGACCAAGGCCCAGACCTGGGACCTGGCCGAGCGGATTGGGGGCGAAACCCTGGTCGAGCTGATCATTGAGGACAGCCACACCTGCTATCAGGGCGACCGGACGCATCGCCACGCCTGGGGCTATGGCTGCGGCCAATGCCCCGCGTGCGAGTTGCGGGCGGCGGGGCATGCGGAATGGGTCGCCGGCCGAGGCGCTCAGACGTGACCTATTCGGCCAAGGAAGTCTTTCTGACGGTCCAGGGCGAGGGCGGACAGGCGGGCCGGCCGGCGGTCTTTCTGCGCTTCGCCGGCTGCAATCTGTGGAGCGGGCGCGAACAGGATCGGGCGAGCGCCGTCTGCAGCTTCTGCGATACGGACTTCGTCGGCGTAGACGGGGACGGCGGGGGCAAGTTCGCCACCGCGGACGGGCTGGCCGATCATGTCGCGGCGATGTGGCGGGGGCGCGAGGGCGATCCGAAACTGGTGGTCTGCACCGGGGGAGAGCCCCTGCTGCAGCTGGATGCGCCCCTGGTCGCGGCCCTGCACGCGCGCGGTTTCGAGATCGCCATAGAGAGCAACGGCACCCTGGCGGCGCCCGACGGGATCGACTGGATCTGCGTCAGCCCAAAGGCGGACGCAGACGTGATCCAGATCAAGGGGCAGGAGCTGAAGCTGGTCTATCCGCAGCCCAAGGCCCCGCCCGAGCGGTTCGAACACCTGGCGTTCGAACGGTTCTGGCTCCAGCCCCTGGACGGCCCCGACCAGGCGGAGAACACCGCCGCCGCCATCGAATATTGCCTGACCCATCCCCAGTGGCGCCTGAGCGTCCAGACCCACAAATACATCGGCGTCCGCTAATGCCCGTCTTCGAAATCACCAAACAGGCGACCTTCGACGCCGCCCACCACTTCCCCAACGAACCCGAGGGCAGCATCTATCGCCGCGTCCACGGCCATTCCTTCACGGTCGAGGCGACGATCCGCTCCGAGACCCTGGACGCCGAGCACAACTGGGTCGCGGACCTGGGCGCGCTGGATCGGGCGCTGAGGGCGGCGGCGGAGCAGCTGGACCACGGCATGCTGAACGAGCACGAGGGGCTGGAGCTGCCCAGCCTGGAAAACCTGTGCCTGTGGTTCGCCAAGACCCTGAAGCCGGACTGGCCGGGGCTTTGCCGGGTGCAGGTGGCGCGGCCGACGATCAACGAGCGGTGCGTGCTGAGCCTATAGGCCCAGATTGCGGCGGATCACGCGAAGCGTCGGATCCTTGGCCTTGCAGGCCGATTTGACCTTACGCCAGTCGTCTGCGGACAGGGCGGGGGCGCCGGGGCGTTCGGCGGCGCGAGCCTCGCGGGCGCGACGGCCGGAGGCCGGGTGGGTGGCGGCGAACTCGGCCGCCTCGGCCAGTTTCTGATCCTCCATCTTCGACAGGCGGTCGAAGAAGGCGGCCATGCCCTTCGAGCTGAAACCGGCGTCGTGCAGCAGGGCGCGGCCCCGTTCATCGGCTTCGTGTTCGGCCGCGCGGCCGTAGCTGAGGTCGGTCGCCTGACCGGCCAGGATCACCGCCTGCTGGCCCGCGCCGGAGCCGCCGCCGACCACGGCGTCGAGGATCAGGCCGAACCCCAGGTTGCGCCATACCGCCTGCATCACGTGGCGCTTCTCGACATGGGCGATCTCGTGGGCGACCACGGCCGCGACCTCGTCGGGGGTGTCGGCCGCGCGGATCAGGTCGTCGGTGACGACGATGGAGCCGCCGGGCAGGGCGAAGGCGTTGATCATCGGCGCCTGGACGGCGCGGATGCGGATGTCGAACACGGTGTCGGCGTTGGAGGCCAGCCGGTCGGTCATGGCCTGGAGCGCGGCTTGACCCTCCTCGCCGTCACAGCGCGGGAACAGGGCGTTCATCTGCAGGTCGAAGTTTCGACCCATGTTACGCTCGTATTCGACCGGCGTCGCCCGGGCGAGCGGACCCGACAGGGCCGGGACGCCGATGAAGACGAAGCCGGTCACGGCCGCCGCCACGACGGCGAGGGCCACGGCCAGGCGTCGCTCGCGCGAGCGGTCGCGGCGGGCGGTCTGTTTGGCCAGCAGACCCCCCGCCAGGGTCCAGTCGGATCGGGACACGACCAGCCGGGCGTCCGGCTCGGCGCTGTGCGACAGGCGGGCCTCGTTCGCCTCGAACGCCACCGACAGGCCCTTCGACGGCCAGCGACGTTCCTTCTCCTCCGTCGATATGGTCACGGCCTCCGCATCGACGGAGACGACGGCCGGATGGGACCGGGCGCTCTTGCCGTCGTAGAAGCGGCCGTCCACCTCAGATCGCCGAGAAGCCGAAGGCGTCGGCCAGGCCTTCGCCCGATCCAGGGCCGCGGCCGGTCTGGTGCGCCAGTCCGACCTTGGCCTTGCCGTCCGATTTCAGCCGCGTGATGAGAAAACGCGCGGTCCGCGCCTGGGCCCAGGGCATCAGGAAGCCCAGGGTGACGATGATTAGGAAAAGGTTGCTGAGCATCAGCCACCACAGGGGCAGGGCGTTCACCTTCAGGGTGAAGCCGGCCTTGTCCATCGTCACCCCGCGAGCGATCGCGCGCAGCTTGGCGGCGTGGTAGGGGGCCCAGATCAGCATGAAGATCGGCGCCAGCAGGGCCATGAGGCCGTAGATCCCGAGAATGAACACGACGTCGGGCGGTCCGGCGGTTCCCGGTTCGGGCAGCAGACCGGCGTGACTGAGGGCGGCGAACGCCACGCCGACGATTATAATCAGCACGATATAGCCGACGGCGGTGCCGAGCCAGCCGATGGCGAAGGGACCGTACAGGCTCTCGCCTTCGGATCGGCCCATCTGGAAGGCGATCTTGCGGTCGCCGAAACGCATTCCGCCCCAAACTGAGCCGGCCAGCTTGCGTTCGGCCGCCGGCCAGAACCAGCCGAAGGTGATGCTGGTGAGCAGAAGATAGCCCAGGAAGCGTAGGCCATAGTTGGCGCCGGAACCCGTCAGTCGGAAGCGTATGCCGCGCCAGGTCGTTCGGCTGGCCATATAGCGAAAAGCGCTGAAGACGCCGAAGCCCCAGAGCCAATACAGAAACGCATAGAAGGGCAGGATGAGGAGGGCGGCCAGCTCCGGTCGCAGGAACTGGACGCCGAACACGACCAGCAAGAAGGGCGCGCCCAGGACGACCAGGGCCAGCAGGAAGCCGACGAACAGTTCGACCCCGCGCCCGGTGTATTCGAAGGCCTCATCGTTCAGCCGCACGCCGCGCCAGACGCGGCGACGCACCTCGGTCTTGCCCCAGAACCGCCAGAGGGTCAGGGTCACGAGGTTCAGCAGCCCGTTCTTCAGGCTGAGGCCCAGGAATTTCGACGGCTGGAGCGTGGTGGTGAACACCAGACTCTCGGCGCCTTCGTCGGGATCAGAAATCGGGCCCAGGGCGTCGGTAAGCGGGCGCGCCGGCGTCGGCGCGTCATCGGTACTGTCGGTCAACGGTATTCCCCTCGTGTCCCCGATCTATGAATATCGGGATAAGGCGCTCACGTGCAATCTAATAAATCGAGGGGTGTGGAACGGCGCGGCTATCGCTGTAGGCGACTGTGGTCGCAGGGTCTCCGAAACCCATCGAGACCTCAGCAGCTTTTGCCCTGCCTCTGCCGCTGTTCGCAGCGGCGTTGTTCGCGTTCGTACTCGCGCTGTTCGCGTTCACGGCGGGCGCGGGTTTCCTCGTCGGAGGTGGTGACGGCGTCGAAGCCGGCGCCCACGACCGCGCCGCCGGCCTTGGCCGCGCCGCCCACGACGGCGGCGGTCCCGCCGACCACGGCGCCGGCGACGCAGCCCTGGAGCATCAAGGCTCCGCCCATGACGACGGCGGCCTGACAAGCGGCGATGAGACGGCTGCGACGCATCGGTGAGACACCAGAGATTTGGACGAGAGGATAGAGGCGACGACAGCGACGCCCGGAGCCTACTCCAGAGATTTCGAATAGTCCCTGATAATGATGAACGGAGGCTGAGCGACTTTCAGATCAGCCGCCCCGTTGCGGCAGCAGTTTGCGGCGTTGGCGCGAGATCGCCAGCGGGGTTCCGTCGGCGCCCCAGGCGGTCGCCTCGTCCACCGTCCAGCCCAGGCCCAGGTCCAGCATCCGAAACTCGAAGAAGGCCCAGCCGTCGGGCGCGGTTTCGGGGGTCGGGTCGGTCAGGATGTCGATGCGCAGATCAACGGTGGTCATGGGCGCGGGCGTCGAGGAGGCGGTCCAGGCCGGGGGATAGAGGGCGTCCAGCAGATAGCAGAGGCCGACCTCGTCCAGCGGGCGGCGGTCAGCCATCCGCATCCAGGTGCGTTCGATCACCGGCTTGCCCGCATTGCCGCCCAGGATGTTGGGCCCGCCGTCGAACCGGTATTCGACATGCTGGGCGAAGTGGGGCGACATCGGCCCTCGGATGGTGGCGGCGGGGTTCAGGCCGTCCAGCGGGGGCGGAGGCCGATGAAGCGGGGCGAGCGGCGGTGCGTCGCCGTCCAAGCCGTAGGTGCCGGTGGCGTGATGGGTCATGCGGCCGTCCTGCTCGGCCTCGACCGCCGCATAGACGACATTGCGGCCGCCGCGCAGCAGTCGGGGACGAAAGGCGACCTGTTCGCCGAACCGCGCCGCCGACAGATACTGGACCGACAGGGTCCGCAGCGGCGCGGTCAGGGACAGGCCCTGGCGCATCGCCTGGGCGCACAGGGCCGCCAGCAGGCCGCCGAAGGGAAAGCCCTTCTCCGGCGGCAGGCCGGACGGACCGTTGGAGAAGTGACCGGGAACGGGCGCCGAAAGGCCGCCGTCGTCCAGGGTGTGGAAGGCCAGGGCGGCGTCGAGGGAGATGGGGTGGGTCGTATCGGCCATGGGCGCCATCCTGCGTCAGGCGAAGAAGGGACGGAAGGCGCTGCGTTCTGGAGGGGTTGCAGGTCCGTTGTCAAACAAGACTGACTGAGCCGGTTCGGATTGGCAACCCTCTTGCCAACCGCCTGACGCGGGGTCACTTTTGTCGCATGGGACGCACCGCAGACTACAGCCGCCAAAGCTGCTCCATCGCCGCCACCCTGGAGGTGATCGGCGATCCGTGGACCCTGCTGGTCATCCGCGACGCCTTCAACGGGGTCAGCCGGTTCGAACAGTGGCAGGACAATCTGGGCGTGGCGCGCAACGTCCTGGCCGCGCGTCTAAAAAGCCTGGTCCAGCACGGGGTGCTGGAGCCGCGCCCCTATTCCGAACGGCCCCCGCGCAACGAATATGTGCTGACGCCCAAGGGCAAGGATCTGTACGGGGTTCTGGTGACCCTGCACGGCTGGGGCGCCAAACACGTCTATGGCGAGACCGACTGCGGCATCGACATGGTCCACTCGACCTGCGGCGCCACCCTGACCCCGCGCATCGCCTGCGGCTGCTGCGGCGAGATCGTCAAGCCGAGGGACATCCGGCTGACGCGGGCGGAGAACCGGCCGACGGTGGGGGATGTGATGCCGAAGGATGATGAGGCGGCTTAGGGCGGCCGTCGAGGACGGGTTTGAGAGCGGGACAGGGGCTTTGGTTGGACAAGTTCAGTCGGCGTCCTAACAGGAAGGCTCGTGTTCAGAACACCGTGCTGGCCCTGTCGGCCTTTACCTTTGCCGGTGGTTGCTTCGGCGTCCTGATCGCCTTCGGCAACGCCGCCATTCCCTGGTTTTTCGGCCTCTATGTGTTCTGCTGGACTTTGGGATTCCTGTTTTGGCAGCAGAGGTTTGTTCGAAACTACTTTCGCTGGAGGTCCAGAACGCGTCTTCAAAGCCAGCAAGGTCCAGGATTTTCAACACTAGAGCTGGCCGCTATCGAACAATTCCTTGATCGAGCCGGTCCTCAGGAGGCCGCCGCACGCCGACATTTCGAGCAGGCGGAAGTCGTTTCCCGCTACAATTCAGGCGCCGGCGGAGTCACTGCGATAAGAAGTTCGCAACCTTGGCCTTGGACGAAACCCGCAACGGACAATGTGTCCTGGTTTCACATTGATCAGTTGAATGCCGTTGTGGGGGGCCAATTTTGGCCTGGGCCGGCTGAGGGTCTGTCGATCCTTGAGATTTTTGCGGGAGACACAAACACGGCCCAGTTGGACTGGATGACAGTGACTTTCCGAGGGGCGGATGATGGTCTGCCGCATCCGCCGGCTCCCACCTTCGCCCCCATCATTAGCGAGCCTCGCTGGGTAACCTGGCGCCCGGAGCCCTGGCGACGAAAGCCGGCCCCACCCTGCGGTGAAACCGGCTCCCGTCATCCCTTGACGCACACCACCTGACGCAGGGTGTGCACGACCTCGATCAGGTCGGCCTGGGCCGCGATGACCGCGTCGATGTCCTTATAGGCCATCGGGGTTTCGTCGATCACCTCGGCGTCCTTGCGGCATTCCACGCCCTCGGTGGCGCGGACGTGGTCCTCGATCGTGAAGCGGCGCTTGGCTTCGGTCCGGCTCATGGCCCGACCGGCGCCGTGCGAGCAGGTGCAGAACGAATCCGCATTGCCCTTGCCGCGGACGATGAAGGACTTGGCCCCCATGGAGCCGGGGATGATGCCCAGTTCGCCGTCCTTGGCCGACACGGCCCCCTTGCGGGTCAGGAAGACGTCCTTGCCGAAATGCTTCTCCTTCGAGACGTAGTTGTGGTGGCAGTTCACCGCCTCCTGCGTCGTCTCCAGATCCGGCCAGAAGGCCTTCAGCACCCCGAGCACGCTGTCCATCATCACCTCGCGGTTGGCGCGCGCGTATTTCTGCGCCCACGACACCGCCCGCACATAGTCGACGAAGCCGTCCGTCCCTTCCGGGAAATAGGCCAGGTCCTGGTCGGGCAGGTTGATGTGCCAGCGGCGCATCTCGTGCTTGGCCCGTTCGATGAAATAGGTCCCGAACCGGTTGCCCACCCCGCGCGAGCCGGAGTGCAGCATCACCCACACGTCGCCCGCTTCGTCGAGGCACAGCTCGATGAAGTGGTTGCCGGTCCCGAGCGTGCCCAGGTGGCCGAAGCCGCGCGGGTGCGCCGCCTTGGGGTGTTTCTCCACCACGGCGTCATAGCCCGCCTTCAGATCAGCCCAACGGGTGACCGCCGAGGCCGGCGGTTCGGCCGCCCAGGCGCCCTTGTCGTTGCGCCCGCCGTTGTCGGTGCGGCCGTGCGGAACGGCGACCTCGATGGCGGAGCGGATCGCCGACAGGTCGTCGGGCAGGTGTTCGGCGCGGATGGAGGTCCGCACCGCCATCATGCCGCAGCCGATGTCCACGCCCACGGCGGCCGGGATGATGGCTCCCACGGTCGGGATCACCGACCCCACCGTCGCGCCCTTGCCCCAGTGCACGTCGGGCATGACCGCGACGTGTTTGTGGATGAACGGCAGCGAGGCCACGTTCTTCAGCTGTTTCAGCGCCGCATCCTCGATGGGCACCCCTCGGGTCCACGCCTTGATCGGCGCGCCCGAGCCTTCGATCACGTCATAGCCTGACATGGCCGACGTCTCCTTCTCTGTCTGTGATCCTCCCGGACCGGCGAGAAAAGGAGCCCTGCAGACGCAAGAAACCCCTCCGGCCGGAAGCGGGAGGGGTTTCTGGAAAGCCGAAGTCGATAGACCCGCTGCCCCTATGCGCCCCCCACGCACGCGCCCTCGCCCTGGACCGACAGGCGGTCCAAGTTCTTGGGCTCGTTCATGGCGACGTATTGGGCGAACATAGGTGTCTCTTCTTCGGAGGCGGCCGGATACACGGCCAAGGCGGTGCGCCGCAACCCCTGATCCCGAAAAACCTGATGCTGCCGCTTTCTGTCAGCAGGTCTGCTAGGTTGGCGTCGTGTCCCGGTCCGAACGCCTGCTTGATCTTCTGAACGCCCTGCGGCGGCGGCGGCGGCCGGTCAGCGGGCGCGTGCTGGCCGAGGAGATGGGGGTCAGTCTGCGGACCCTGTATCGCGACATCGCCAGCCTGCAGGCCCAGGGGGCGACGATCGAGGGGGAGCCGGGGGTCGGCTATGTGCTGAAGCCGGGTTTCCTGCTGCCGCCCCTGATGTTCACGCCGGAGGAGGTGGAGGCCCTGGTGCTGGGCTCGCGCTGGGTGGCGGACCGGGCCGATGCGCGGATGCGGGACGCCGCCCTGGGGGCGCTGGCGCGGATCGCGGCGGTCTTGCCTTCTGATCTGCGCGACGAGATGGAGACCTCGGCCCTGCTGGTCGTGCCGGGCGCGCCGTTTCCGACCGATCTGGTCGACCCCGCCTTGCTGAGGAAGGCGATCCGCACCGAGCGGCGGCTGAGACTGTGTTACCGCGACGAGGCCGGGACGGCGTCGGAGCGGGTCGTCTGGCCCTTCGCCCTGGTCTTCTTCGACCGGGTGCGGCTGCTGCTGGCCTGGTGCGAGCTGCGACAGGATTTCCGCAGCTTCCGCACCGACCGGATCGTCGAGGCGGAGGTGACGGAGGCCCGCTATCCCGCCCGGCGTCAGGCCCTGTTGAAGACCTGGCATGAGGCGCAGGAGAAACGGGCGGAAGCAGGATCATGCTGACAGGAACTGGCAGCAGGGCGGTCTAGGTTTGTTCTCGCAAAAACCGGAGGGGCGCATGACCGAGATCGAGGACATTCCACTGAGCGTCGCCGACCCGGAGGCCGCTGCTCGTTTTTACGCCCGGCTGCTGCGACGGACGCCGCTGGAAGCGGGACCGGATCGCGCCATCTTCATTCTCTCGAACCGGCGGACGCTGAGCCTGTGGCGTTCGGGGCAGCCGGCGTCTCGACCGGGAGACGCCCTGGAACTGCGCATGAAGGCGCCGTCCGTGGTGGATGAGCTGCATATGGACTGGTGGGATCGCGGCGCGCGCATCGTCTTGCCGCCGATGGACACCTGCCAGGGGCGGGCCTTCGTCGCGAGCGATCCCGACGGCAACCGAATCCGGGTCTTCGCCGCCGGCTAGACCGGGGGGCGGCGCGCAGGCTGACGTGGAATCTCCAGGGTGAAGAGGGAGCCGCCTGCGACGGTGTTGCGGTGCAGGGCCAGCCCGCCGTGAGCCTCCGCGATCGCCCGGACGACCGCCAATCCCAGGCCTGAGCCCGTAGCCGATGGGTCGCGCTTGAAAGGTTGAAAGATGTGGGCGGCGCGATCGGCGTCTATGCCGGGGCCGCTGTCCTCGATCGAAATCCGGGCGAAGGCGCCGAAGGTGGCCGTGCGGATCACCAGCGGACCCGGAACGGCGTGTCGCCGCGCATTTTCGACCAAGGCCAGGGCGGCCTGTCTGAGGCGCGTCGGATCGCACACGGCCAGGGCGGGTTCCAGACGCCACTGGGTTTCGAAGCCGGCGGCGCTCAGGCCGGGCTGCACGATTTCGCGCAGGGCGCCGATCTCCTGGGACAGATCGACCGCCTCAAGCTGGAGATCCAGGTGGTTGCTTTCGGCCAGGCTGACCACCCGCAAATCCTCGACGATGCGCGCCAGGCCCTCGATCTGACGCCTCAAACTGGTCAGGGTGTGATCGTCGATCTGGAACACTCCGTCGGCGACCCCCTCCAGACGTCCCTTCAGAATGGTGACCGGGGTGCGCAGTTCGTGGGCGATCTTGGCGTTCCAGGCGATGCGTTCCTCGGCGTGCGCCTGAAGCCGTTGCGCCATTCGGTTGAAGTCTTCCACCAACTGGGCGGTTTCGTGAAGGGCGCGTTTGCCGACGGTGGCGCGGGCCGTCAAATCGCCCTCTGAAATCCGTTGCGCCGTGATGGCCAGGGAGGCGAGCGGCAGGATGATCTGACGCGCCAAGAGGGCGCCGGCCAGGACAGCCAGGCCGATCGCCGTCAGGACCGCTGCGACGATAACCGCATAGTCGACGGCCTGGGGCTTCCAGTGATGCGGCGCGGCGACCGCGCCGGGATGGTTTTCAAACACCCAGGCATAGACGAAGAAGGCGCAGAACGCGCTGAGGATGAAGCCGGTCAGGGTGACGAGGCCGATCCGCGCCGCCACATTGCGCCCTATACCGTCCTTTCGGGTCAAGCGTCCGGCTCCAGCCGGTAGCCGACGCCCCGGACATTGGCGACCAGACCGACGGCGCCGGCGGCCTCCAGCTTGCGTCGAAGATGGCTGAAATGGCTGTCGATCGTGCGTTCCTGAACGTCCTGGTTGGGGAAGCAGGCGTCCAGGATTTCGGCGCGGGTGAAGACCCGCAGCGGAATCCGCGCCATATGGGCCAGCATTTTGAACTCGGTCAGGGTAAGGTCCAGTCGGCGACGTCCGTCGGGCGTGATGACGGCGGCGAGGTAGTTCTCAAGCTGGATTTCGACCGGCCCGACCCTCAGCACCTTGGCGTCGGGCGCGCCCACGGTGCGCCGGAGGATGGCGTGGACGCGCGCGACGACTTCGACGGGTTTGAAAGGCTTGACGATATAGTCGTCAGCGCCGATCCGAAGCGCCTGAAGCTTGTCCAGATCCTGGTCCAGCGCCGTGACCATGATGACCGGCGTTTCTCCGCGCCGGCGCAGTTCGCCCAGGACGTCCCAGCCGTCGCGATTGGGCATGCGCACGTCCAGCAGCACCATGTCGGGCTTCAGAGAGGCATGGAGATCAAGCGCCTGCTGCCCGTCCGAGGCGGTCGCGGTTCGAAAGCCCTCGCGACGCATATAGGCGTCCAGAATTTCGACGATTTCGCCTTCGTCATCGGCGATCAAGACAAGACTGCTCATGAAACCTCCGTCCCCCGCCATCGCGCCGCGCGCCCGGCCCGTCCAGCAGAACCATGCGGCTTCGGACAAACTTCATCCGCTCTCCACAAAATCTGGATAATCCGACAAAGAAAACCCCCTCCCGCGCTGGGCGGGAGGGGGCGATCTGACCGGGAGGAGGACGGTCAGTAGGAGGCGCGCAGCTCGATGCCGAAGGTGCGCGGGTTGTTGAAGTTGCCGTAGTCGCCCAGCGTGCCCCGGTTCGAGGGGTCGCGGCGGTAGACATAGGTCTCGTCCAGCAGGTTGCGCGACCACAGGGCCACTTCCAGATCGGGGCCGCCTTCACGGGTGGCGATGTCGGCCACCGCGATGCGGGCGTTGACCAGGAACGAGGAGTCGTTCTTGATTTCGAACTGGTCGAAGCTGTGGCTGGCGTCGGCGTAGTTGGCGTCGATGTGAGCCTTCAGCGTCGCGCCCATGAAGGGCGAGTTCCAGTCCGCGGCCACGCTGGCGGCGTTCTCAGGCGTATAGGCGATGAACACCTTCTGCACCTGATTGTTGAACGGGTTCACCGTGTCCGGGATCTTGGCGTCCGTATAGGCGTAGGAGGCCGACAGCGTCAGATAGTCGTTGGCGCGGAACTGGCCTTCCAACTCCAGGCCCCGGATCTTGGTGGTGCCGGGGGCGTTGATCGTTTCCAGCGTGTTGCGGGTCGAGGCGCCGATCACGGTGACAAGGCTGAAGTCGATCTGGCTGTCGGTGCGGTCCATCGCATAGACGGCCGCGTTCAGCCGCACCCGACGGTCGAACAGGTCGCTCTTCAGGCCCAGCTCATAGGCCTTCACCTCTTCCGGATCGAAGGAGCGATAGGTCAGCGAGCGCGACGAGGCGCCGCCGGCCCGATAGCCGGTCGAATATTTGCCGTAGACGTTGACGCTGTCGGTCAGGTCATAGGCCAGGGTGACCAGCGGATCGAACCGATCGACCGAGGTGTTGAAGCTGAGATTGGTCGGGGCGTTGTTCACCATCTCCAGCTTGCCGTCCTTGTCATCCCAGGTGTAGCGGCCGCCGACCGTCAGGTGCAGGGCGTCCAGCTGGGCCGGGGTCCAGGTCGCCTGACCATAGACCGCCTTGGATTCGGCGTGAGCCGTCGACTTGCGGTCCAGCGAGCGGGAGCCGCGGATGGTCGGGGTGGGGTCCAGGATGGTGTAGCCCGTGCCGTCGGCGTTCCATTGGTTCGTCGAAGGCGTGGCCGCATCGTCCGACACGGTTTCCTTGAAGTAGAAGACGCCGCCGACATAGTCGATGCTGTCGCCCAGCGAACCGACCGCCTGGACTTCCTGGCTGAACTGGTGCTGCCAGAAGCCGGCCAGGGAGTAGCGCGAGAACTTGCCGTTCGGGCCGGTCACCGGCGGACGGTGGGCGCCGGCGATATTGTCGTACTGCTCGACGTCCAGGTCGCGATAGGCGGTGATCGAACGCAGCTCCAGCGCGTCGCTGGGGCGATAGGACAGATGCAGATCCGTCCCGCGCGTGTCATCGACGCTCCACTGCTGAGGCACGCCGATGTCGGCCTGCGTCATGCGCTCCGAACCCTCGACCTGCACCAGGGGCGACAGGGCGCGGATCGAGCCGCTCGGCACGGTGGCCGAGGTCCACGGCACGACCGTCAGGCCATTCGGGTTGAAGTTCAGCAGCTGGCTGTAGAACGGGGTGTTCTTGTCCTTGCCGATGTCGGCCGCCAGATCGGCGGTGAAGTTTTCGGCCGGGGTCCAGCGGGTCTGGAAGCGCAGACCGCGGCGGTCGTATTGGCCAAAGCCCGTCTCGCCCGGCAGGATGTTCTTGGTGACGGGCCCCTGAACCGCGATCACGCCGTCCACCTTGAAGGCGAAGTCGCCCAGGGCCGGAAAATCGACGTGCAGTTCGGAGTTGTAGGAGTCCAGGTTGCCGACGCCGGCGACGACGCGCATGCCGAACTCGCCCGTGGGCTTCTTGGTCACCAGCGACAGGGCGCCGCCTTCGGTGTTGCGGCCGAACAGGGTGCCTTGCGGCCCCTTCAGGACTTCCACCCGTTCGATGTCGAGCAGGGCGGAAGCGAGGCCGTGCTGACGCGCCAGATAGACGCCGTCGACATAGACGCCGACGCCCTGTTCACGGGCGGGTTGGTTGGCGTCGTTCGGCACAATGCCGCGAATGCCGATGGTTAGGGCCGATTGGCGCGCTTCAAAGGTGGCGACGCGAAGGCTGGGCACAGCGCCGTCGGCCAGATCCATCAGGCTCTGAACGTGGCGGTTTTCCAGCGATTCCGAACCCATGACCGAGATGGAGATCGGCGTGTCTTGCAGATTGGTTTCACGCTTGGTGGCGGTGACGACGATGTCGGCCAGGCCGGTCGGCGTCGGATCGACGGCGACGGGATCGCTGCCGGCGAAGGCGGAAACGGGCGCGGCGAGAAGCGCGGTCCCCAGCAAAAGCTGGAGGCGGAGTTTGTTTTGACGTTGCATTTATTTCCCCTGCTTGGTCAGGCCGGGGATTAGGGCATTACTGCAATGATCAGTTTAAAGAAATATAACGCAGCTGTGCATTATTGTTGAATGGGGTCTCAATCAATATTCGACGAAAATCAACTCAAAATCCACCCGATCTCCACAATTGTCTAGGCTGTCGCTACGGCGGTCGTGTCGCGGATGAAGCCGCCGCCCAGGACGCGGTCGGGGTCGGTCGGATCGTAAAGGGCGCAGGCCTGGCCGGGGGCGACGCCTTCCTCGCCTTCGTCGAAAACCACGCAGACGTCGCCGTCGATCAGGGCCAGACGGGCGGGGGAGGGCTGGCGGGTCGAGCGGACGCGGGCCAGGACGGGGAGGGCGGACGCAGCGGCCTCGACGAGGGTGGCCTCGTCGCCCAGCCAGTTGGTCTCTTCCAGCGTCAGAGACGCGGTCAGCAGGGCTTCGCGCGGGCCGACGACGACGCGGCGGGTTTCGGGCTCCAGCCTGACGACGAACAGGGGCTCGCCCACCGCGACGTTCAGGCCCCGGCGCTGGCCGATGGTGTAGTCGGTGATGCCGGCATGGCGTCCCAGCACCCGACCGTCCATGTGCACGATCTCGCCGGCCTCGCGCCCTTGCGGGCGCAGGCGGTCGATCAGGGTGCGGTAGTCGCCGGAGGGCACGAAACAGATGTCCTGGCTGTCCGGCTTGGCGGCGATCTTCAGCCCCAGTTCGGCGGCGACGCCGCGCACCTGGGGCTTTTCCAGATCGGCCAGCGGAAAGCGCAGATAGTCGAGCTGGTCCTGGGTGGTGGCGAACAGAAAGTAGGACTGGTCGCGCGAATGGTCGACCGCCTTCCTCATCTGCGAGCGATTGCCGACGGCGGCGCGGCGGACGTAGTGGCCCGTGGCCATGGCCTCGGCGCCCAGGTCGCGGGCGACGTCCAGCAGGTCGCGGAACTTGACCGTCTGATTGCAGCGGATGCAGGGAACCGGGGTCTGGCCCTTCAGATAGGAGTCGGCGAATTGGTCGATCACCGCGTCCTTGAACCGGCTCTCATAGTCCAGGACATAGTGGGGGATGCCTATGGTCTCGGCGGCTAAACGGGCGTCGTGGATGTCCTGGCCCGCGCAGCAGGCACCCTTCTTCTTCAGGGCCGCGCCGTGGTCGTAGAGTTGAAGGGTCACGCCGACGACGTCATAGCCCGCCTTGTGCAGCAGGGCGGCGACGACGGTGGAATCGACCCCGCCGGACATGGCGGCGACGACGCGCGCCCCGACCGGCAGGCCGACCGCCGCCCGAGCGCTCTCGACCGCCGCATCCATGTCAGTGCGGCGGATGTCGGGAACGGGGCAGAGATCTTCGACCAGGGTCATGGCCGCCATTTAGTGCGGAACCGGCGCGATTTCGAGGCTGGGAAACGAAAAGGGCCGCATCCGTCGCCGGACACGGCCCTCTTCGTCTTCGGGGAGAAGCCTTAGGAGCGGTAGCTCTGGATCCGCGTCGTGCGCAGGCCCTGCATGCCCCATTTGTCGATGGCCTTCTGCCAGGCGAGGAATTCTTCCGCCGTCAGGCGGTACTTCGCCAGGGCGTCGTCCAGGCTGAGCAGGCCGCCGCGAACGGCGGCGACGACCTCGGCCTTGCGGCGGATCACCCACCGGTCCGTGTTGGCCGGGGGCAGATCGTTCAGGGTCAGGGGCGTGCCAGTCGGTCCGACCACGTATTGTTCGCCTTTGCTATTCAGGCGTCGCTCTTGCAACATGGGCTTATGCCTCTTTCACCATCACCGTAGTGAGATGACTGTAGGCGAACCCCTCTAAGGTCGGTTTAAGCGTCGTGGTGAAGGAACGGATAAAATCCGACCTCGCCAGAGGGACTCTGTAAACCTTGCTTGAGCGACGATTCATTAGAACTAACGGTTACTTACTGGCCGATCAGCGTTTGATGTTGATCAGTTCAGCGAGCATTTCGTCGGCCGTGGTGATGATCTTGGACGAGGCGGAATAGGCGCGCTGGGTCGTGATCAGGCCGGTGAATTCGGCCGACAGATCGACCGTGGAAGACTCCAACTGCTGGGCGGCGACCTTGCCCGCGCCGCCGGTGCCGGCGGCCTTCAGATTGTAGGTGCCGCTCTCAAGGCTGACCGCATAGGCGTTGCCGGACACCTCCTTCAGGCTGTCGGGGCTGGGGAAGGTGGCGATGGCGACCTGGGCGATCCGACGCATCACGCCGTTGTCGAAGATGGCGGTGACGAAGCCGCCCTCGTCGATGGTGATCTCGCTCAGATTGCCGAAGGCCGTGCCGTTGGTGACCGTCGATTGGACCACCGAGGCGGTGTTCAGCTGGCTTAGGCCGCCCGCGGAGGTGTTCAGGTCCAGGGTCACGGTCTGGGCCGCGATGCCCAGGCCGTCGGCCCATTTGACCTTGCCGTTGTCGCTCGGATCAGCGGGGTCGATCGTATTGTTCGGATCGGATTCCAGGAAGTTCAGGCTCGCCTGTTCCGGATCGTCGAACAGCCCCTTGCCTGCGGGCCAAGCCTGCATGGTCTCGATATCCAGGCGGCCTGAGGGGGTGAAGGCGATAAGGCCGGTCTTGATCTGACCGTGGGAGTAGGGCGCGCCGGTGACGACGTCGCTGGCCGGCACGGCCACCACTTCCGCATACCATTGGTTCGGTTCGGCGCTCTTCAGGAAGCGGATTTCCAGGTTGCGCTGGCCGCCTTTCGAGTCCGACACCGGGATGTTCATCTTGAAGTCCGGCTTGACGCCCACCGGATTGTCGTCCTCGGCGTTGTACATGGCCATGGAGTTGGCCGAGGGGTCGTACTTGGTCTTGGCCACGCCGTCCGTCGACATGCCGATATCGGCGAAGTTGATCGCGAAGGGCGTGCCCGCGACAGGCGGCGTGCCGCTGGTCGGGGTGATGGTGAGGGCCGTCGCGGTTGCGGTGGCTGAACCGTTGCTTCCCGCAGTGGGGGTGAAGCCCGTCAGGGCGCCGGCGGCGTAGGTCGCGGTGCCGGTGATCTTGGTGATGCCCGTCTTGATCGTCACCTGATAGGTGTTGGCGCCGGTGCGGACGTAGGAGACGTCCACATCATGTTCGACCGGCGGGGTGGCGGCGTCATCGACGCCGTTATAGCGATTGGCGGCGGCGGCGGAGGAAACCGTCTGGGTCGAACGCAGATTGGCGTTGATCTGAACCCGGGTCGTCGGTTCGGCGGTGCCGCCGACCTGGCCGATGTTGATCGAGCGCAGGCGCGACAGGTCGGACGGATCGGTCGAGATGTCGCCGTTCGAATCCACCGGCCAACCCTGCAGATAGAGGCCGGCGCTGTTCTTCAGATAGCCCAGATTGTCGACCCGGAAGGCGCCGGCGCGGGTGAACAGGCGGGTGTCGGTGGCGCCGACGTTCTCGGCCTGGGTGGTGGTGACGAAGAAGCCCTGGCCGCTGACGGCCAGGTCGGTGTTCTCGGTCGTCCGCTGAAGCTGGCCTTCCTGGCTCACGAAGGAACGGGTCGCCGACATCACGCCGCCGGCGGAATAGGAGCCGCCGGTCCGGGTCTGGCTGTTGACCAGGGTCTGGAACTCGCCCTGCGATCGCTTGTAGCCGACGGTGTTGACGTTGGCGATGTTCTGGGAAATCGCCGCCAGGGCGGCGGAGTTGGCGGCCAGGCCGGACACGCCGGCCAGCATTGCGCTGTTCAAGCTCATGAATACGCTCCTTGAATGGAAGTCATCGGGAAGGCGGCGGAGCGCATCATGCGGCCGCCTCCTCGGTCGGGACGTCCGGCTTCTCCGTATCGTCATTGTCTGCGCGATCCGTGATCTCGTTCAGCGAAATCACGGTCGAAAGCGGAAGGATGGAATCGCCGATCACCAGATAGGGGGCGCCGTCGTACATCTCGACGCCGGTGACGCGACCGCGGATCAGGGCCTGGCTTTCGACGGCGGCGCCCGCCTCGTTGGTGGCGCTGACCTTCAGGGTGTAGACACCGCCGTCGTCCAGCTGATCGCCCTGGGTCGTCTTGCCGTCCCAGACGAAGTCGTGCAGGCCCGTCGTCTTGTTCGGGGCGTCGCCTTCCCAGACGACCTTGCCGGCGCTGTCGACGACCTGCAGCTTCGCGCTCTCGGCGTTGGAGGCCAGTTCGTAGCTCCAAGTCGCCTTGCCTTCGTCCAGGGTGGTGGCGGTCCAGGCGGCGGTCACCTGTTTGCCAATATAGTTGGCGGCGTTGTCCAGGCCGCCCCCCGTCTGGGCGGCGACCAGGCTTTTCAGCAGGTCGTTGGTCAGCAGTTGCTGCTCGACGCCCGCCATCTGGGTCAGCTGGGCCGTGAACTCATTGGAATCCAGCGGCGACAGCGGGTCCTGGTTCTTCATCTGGGTGGTCAGCAGGGTCAGAAAGGTCTCGAAGTTCGAGGCCATCATCGCCTTGCCGCTGTTCAGGCGGCCTTGGGCGTCGACGGAAGAAATCGCGGTGGCCATGTGTCAGACCCTCACATCGACGCGGTCGCGCGTCTGGGAATGGTTGGTCCAGGCGCCCGGAGGCGGCGAGACGGGGAGATCGGTCTCGGCGGTCAGCCGGGCGGCGCCGGTGAATAGGGCCTGGCGTTGCTGGTGCTGACGCTCAAAGCCGCCGCCGGACGAGGAATCGCGCTGAGTAAAGTCGAGGGAGTCGTTCGACAGTTGGAAACCGGCGTCCTGAAGCTGGCGACGCAGTTCATCGGCCCGGCCGCGCAGTTCGGCGGCGGCGGCGGGATTGTCGAACGCCAGTCGAGCCGCAAGTTGGCCGTCGGAGCCGATCTCGAGGCTGACGTCGACCCGCCCCAGATCCTCGGGCGTCAGAACCATGTCGAACCGCGTCGAGCGGCCTTCCAGCTTGCGCGCCATCTGGGCGGCCAGATGGGCCGTGGTTTCGATGGTGGCGTGCGAGAGGGCGGAGGCGGACGGCGCCGGACCCGATCCTGCGAGGGTCTCCGCAGCGTGGGCCGTCTTGTGTCCTTCGATCGGCGTCGCCGCATCGGAGGGGGCGGGAGGAGCCGACGGAACGGCGGCCTCGGCCGACGCCGCAGCGGCGGGAGCCGCGGTCTGAGCCGAGGACGAAGGCGAGGATGGCGCCGCCGGCGCGGCCAGGGCTGAGGCCGCAGCCGTGTCGGCGTTAGACAACGAGCCGGCCGGGAGCGCCTCGGCCGAGGCCGGCGTGGGAGACGACTCTGCCGCCGGACGACGCTGAGGCGCCGGTTGCGGCGTCGGCTGCGGTGACGTGGAGCCGGCCTTGGCGAGGCTGTCTCGGGACGCCGCCTCGGCGGTCGCAGGCGTCGCGGCGTTCACGGACGTCTGCGCCGTCTGCTCTTCGGCGGGGACGGCCGCCGTTTCGATCGCTGCGATCGCCTCCAGGGCATCGGCCGCCGTCAGGACGGACGCGACGATCGGAGCCGCGGGCGACGCCGGCGCTACTGCAGGCGCAGGCGTGATCGCCGGGCGAACCGTGACCTTGACGTCCAGTCGGGTCGGGTCGATGTCGGGTTTCGCCCCAAGGTCTGGAGCGAGGCTCTGGACGGGGGGCGTCGCGGGCGATTGAGGCTTGGCCTCTTGAGCGACCTTGGCCCCCGTAACCGTAGGCTGTTCTGCGACCTTGGCCTCGAGGGGCGGGGGCGAGGAAGAGCTGGAGGCGAGGTCCGGCGTCGGCTTCATCGTCGCGCCATGTTTGACAGAGGCGGCCGCCTTCAGGGCCGCGGCGACGTCTGACGACGTCTCGGGCTTATCGGACGAAGGCCTCTTCGTGACGGAGACGGTTTCCATCGCGGCGGTCGGCGCTGTTTCAGGCTCGGCCTTCAATGCGACGTGAGCGGTCGTCGATTGGACCGGCGCAGCGGGCGCGGCCTGGGTCGCCGATTGCTGGGCGGTCGTCATTGACGTGGGCGCGTCCTCTGGTCGGAATGCCACGCTGACCATCTCGCCGCTTCCGTCGTCAGTTGCAGCCGTCTCTTGTCTGTTTGAGATCGAAGAGAAAGAGATCAAGGACGCCGCCGGTTCGGCTGAGACGGTCGCTTGATCGACGCTGATCTCGGCCGTGTCGCCGGGCTGAAGGACCACAGGCGGCGGGGCTATCGGCGCAGGCGCAACGGGCGCAATCGGCGGAGCGGCGAGCGCCGCTTCCATGTCGGACGCGGGCTCGACGGAGGCTTCAGGCAAGACGGGCGCGGGCGTACCGCCTGATGCCTCGGCGACCACGGGGCCGGGCTGAGCGGTCGCCGTCTCGACGACAGGGTCAGCGGTCTGCGCCGCGTCCTGTTCTTCCGCCATGACGACCACCAAGGACAGAAGCGTCGCCGCACGGTGGGCCGGTTCGACGGGCGTCGCCTCGGTCTTGCCCACGGCCTGAAGCACGTCCCCCAATTTCGAAGAGAACAGCCCAGCGGTTTCTTCGGTCACAGCGCCGGACGCAGCCTCTGGCGCTCCGGTCGAAACCGGAAGCGGGGCGGCGAACAGGGCGGATGCAGACGGCATGAGGGCGCAGGCGGCTTTCAGATGGGGCGGCGCCTGCTGCGCCTGGTGATTCCGTCAGCCCGTCGCAAGCCTCAGGCCAGTTCTTCATTCCTTGTTTTGTAAAGAAAAATCGCGCTCGCCCTGCTCGTGTCGCTCATCAGGCTGGGCCTTTCTTGCCGTGCTTTCGCCCCTTTTTGCCCGGCGCCGATCGCCGTGAGGGCGCTGCAAGCTTACGGCGCGCCCGGTCGGCGCCGCCGACACAGCCGCAGTCTGGCCTGACCCTTGCGCCGCATCTTCACCATGAAGTCTGTGCTGTCAGCTATGTCGTTTAAAAACAACGCTCTCCCTGGGCGTCGACAATGCGTCGCCAGGCAAGATTTGCGCGTGACGGGGCAGGGGCTGCCGGGCGCCGGGTCGCCCGAGGCGAAGGGGGTGCGTCCATGTCGCTGACGTCAATCATGAATATTGCGACGTCGGGCCTGCAGACGGCCCAGGCCCAGCTGCGGGTCACGTCGGACAATATCGCCAACGTCAACACCGCCGGCTATGTGCGGAAAGTCGTCGATCAGACTTCGGCGGTAACCCAGGGGCGCGGCGCCGGCGTCGACGCCGCGCGCGTTCGGCTGGCGACGGATCGCTTCCTTCAGGCCGCAGGCATGGCCGCCAAGTCGGATGCGGCGCGCGAGACTGTTCGCTACGAGCTTTACGATCAGATCCAGAACCAGTTCGGCGACCCCAGCGGCAACGGCGGCTTCTTCGCCGACATCGACAAGCTGTTCGCAAGCTACGCCACCCTGGCGGAAAGTCCGACGTCGTCGGCGGCGCGTCAGGACACCGTCTATAAGACCCAAGCTCTGTTCAATGAGGCCGCCGGCATCGCCGCCCAGATCCAGTCGGCGCGGCAGGAGGCGGACGGGCGGCTGCAAAGCGCGATCGAGACGGTGAATCCGCTACTGGAACAGATCGATACGCTGAACAAGACGATCTCGGCCGGGTCGATCATCAATCAGGACGTCACCGGCGCTCAGAACGCGCAACAGACGCTGATCAACGAGCTGTCCAAATATATGGACGTCAAGATCGAGCAGCGGCCGAACGGCGGCGTCACGGTGCGGACGGGCACCGGCATGACCCTGGTCGGCGACGGGCACGCCACCCTGTCCTATCAGGCGGCCGGCACGGTCGACGCCACGACCGCCTTCGCCGACATCATGATCACCGAGCCCAACGGCACGCGCTGGCCGCTGCTGGACGGGGTGTCGTCGGGTGAGATTCGCGGACTGATCGATCTGCGCGACACCGATGCGCCCAAGGCCGCGGCGCGGCTGGGCGAGCTGACGGCGAAGCTGGCCGATGAGATGAACCGCGCGCACAACGCCCACAGCAGCGTGCCGGCGCCGGCCAGTTTGAACGGGCGCAACACCGGCCAGTCGCTCGAAAACGCGCTGACGGGCTTCACCGGCAGCACCACCATCTCCGCCGTGAACAGCGCCGGGGTGGTGCAGGGGTCGGCGACGATCGTCTTCTCCGGCGCCACCATGACCATCAACGGCGTCGCGGCTGATCCGACCACCTTCCTGGCGACCTTGAACGCTCAGCTGGGCGGAACGGCCACCGCCACCTTCTCGGACGGCCGTCTGAGGCTGGAAGGGCAGGGCGGGAACGGAGTGGCCGTCGCCGACGACGCCGCGACGCCGAGCGCAAAGGGCGGGCGGGGCTTCTCCCACTGGTTCGGACTGAACGATCTGGTCAGCACGACCACGCCCACCTTCTATGAGACGGGTCTGACCCTGGCCTCGCAACACGGCTTCGACCCCGGCGAGAGCCTGACCTTCCGCATCGGCAGCGAGACGGGATCGCGTCTGCGCGACGTCACCGTGGCTGTGCCCGCCGGGACGGGCACGATGGGTGAGCTGCTGACCGCCCTGAACGATCCGGTCACCGGCATGGGACGCTACGGCGCTTTCAGCCTGGACGCCGCCGGCGCGCTCAGCTTCAGGGCCTATGACGGCGGCACGACGATGAGCATCGTCAAGGACGCCACCACCCAGGCGCCGTCGGGCCTGTCGATGTCGCAGCTGTTCGGCCTGGGCGGGACCGGGGCGACCCGCGCCGGCGCATATTCAGTGCGCAGCGACATTCAGCAGGATCCGGGCAAACTGGCCCTGTCCCAGTTCAATCTGTCAGCGGCGGCGGGCACGGCTGCGCTGAGCAAGAACGACGGGCGCGGCGGCCTGGCGCTGGCCGACGCCGGCAAGAAGAACGTCAACTTCGCCGCCGCCGGCGGTATGGGCGCCGCGACCAAGACGGTTTCGGCCTATGCCGCCGATTTCGCCGGCGACATCGGCGCCAAGGCGTCTGCGGCCAAGACCCGCAGCGAGACGGCCGAGGCCCTGGCGAAGGAGGCCGAAAGCCGCAGATCCTCGGCCGAGGCCGTGAACATGGATGAGGAACTGGTCAACATGACCACCTTCCAGCAGGCCTATAACGCCTCCGCCCGCCTGATCCAGGCGAGCAAGGACATGTACGACACCTTGATCGGGATCCTGAGATGACACGTGTCGCCACTCATGCCGGCTATCAGTCAGCCTTGTTGAACCTGATGAGCGCCCAAAGCCGGGCCCAGCAGGCCCAGGAGCGTATCGCCAGCGAAAAGATCGCCACCGACATGGCGGGCTACGGCCGCAGCGCCGAGCAGTTGACGACCCTGACCGCGACCCAGGAACGGCTGGAGGGCTTCATCGGCGCAGGCCAGAGCGCGGCGGCGCGGCTGGACGCGCAGGACCTGGCCATGGGGCGGATCTACGAAGGCGGCGCCGGCGCGCGCGAAGCCATCGCCAACTCCCTGGCGGCCGGCGGCGTGACCAATCTGATGACCGAGCTGCAACTGCACTATCAGACCATCCAAGGCGGGCTGAACGCTCAGCATCAGGGCAGCTATCTGTTCGGCGGCGGCAACAGCGACGACGCTCCAGCGACCGCCTCCACCATGGCGGATCTGGCCGCCGCTCCCTCCACGGCCTCGACCTTCGCCAATGACACCCTGAAACAGAAGTCGCGCATCGACGAGAACACCTTGGTCGAGACGGGCTTTGTGGCCAGCGAGCTGGGCGGCGGTCTGACGGACGTGTTTCGCACCATCCAATCCTACCAGAACGGCAATGCTGTCGTCATAGACGGCGTGACCTATACCCCTGCCGCGCCGGGTTCGATCACCGGCAAGCCGACGGCGGCGGTCGAGGATTTTCTGAAGGCGACGCTGAAGGTGTTGGACGCCGCCAATAAGGAGGTCACGAACCAGACCGCCAAGAACGGACTGGTCCAGAACCAGGTCAAGTCCGCGCTGGACGCCCATGAGTCGCAGAAGATCGCCCTGGAAAAGCTGATGCATGACAAGACGGGCTACGACCCGGCCCAGGCCGTCACAGACCTCCAGATGGCGCAGGTCGCCATCCAGGCGTCGGCCCAGGTGATCAATACGCTACGCAGCACCTCCCTGCTTGACCTGCTCCGTTAAGCCTTCCTCCAAATAGATTTAAAGCCACGCTGGACGGCGTCGTAGATCGGAACGTATCATGAACATATGGCGCGTCTCGATCTCCGGAAGAAGCTGTCGATCCTTGCAGATGCGGCCAAGTACGACGCCTCCTGTTCGTCCTCGGGAACGTCGAAGCGGAATTCAGTCGGGGGCAAGGGGATCGGTTCGACCGAGGGCATGGGCATCTGCCATGCCTATACGCCGGACGGTCGGTGCGTCAGCCTGCTGAAGATACTGCTGACCAACTTCTGCATCTACGACTGCGCCTATTGCATCAACCGGGCGTCGTCGAATGTGGAGCGGGCGCGGTTCAGCGTGGACGAGGTGGTGGACCTGACGCTGAACTTCTATCGCCGGAACTATATCGAAGGGCTGTTCCTGTCGTCGGGGGTCATTCGCAACAGCGACTATACGATGGAACAGCTGGTCCTGGCGGCTAAGACCTTGAGAGAGGTCCACGACTTCCGCGGCTATATCCACCTGAAGCTGATCCCTGAGGCCGACCCGAAACTGGTGGAGATGGCGGGGCTGTACGCCGACCGACTGTCGGCCAATATCGAACTGCCGCGCGACGAGGCCCTGGCGCGGCTGGCGCCCCAGAAGGACGTCGCGGTCATCAAGAAGGCGATGGGGCAGGTGCGGCTGGGCGTCGAGGCGGCCAAGCCGGGCAAGCGCGACAAGATCAAGCCGCCGAAGTTCGCACCCGGCGGTCAGAGCACTCAGCTGATCGTCGGCGCGGACGGGGCGCCGGACACCGAGATCCTGGACCGGAGCGCCTCGCTCTACGGCGGCTATGGTTTGAGGCGGGTCTATTATTCGGCCTTCAGTCCGATCCCCGACGCCAGCTCGGTCCTGCCGCTGTCGAAGCCGCCGCTGATGCGCGAGCATCGGCTGTACCAGGCGGACTGGCTGATGCGCTTCTATGGCTTTTCCGCCCCCGAGATCGGGGAGGGGACGGCGGGCGGAATGCTGGATCTGGCGGTCGATCCGAAACTGGCCTGGGCGTTGAACCGGCGTGAGCAGTTTCCCGTCGATGTGAACCGGGCGCCGCGCGAGATGCTGCTGCGGGTGCCGGGCCTGGGGGTGAAGGCGGTGGACCGGATCGTGTCGGTGCGGCGGTATCGGACGCTGAGGCTGGAGGACGTCGGGCGACTGACCCGATCGGTGGGCAAGGTCCGGCCCTGGATCACCGCGCTGGACTGGACTCCGGGCAGGCTGACCGATGCGGCGGATCTGAAGGCGCGCGTATCGACGCGGGCGCCGCAACAGTTGAGCCTGTTCTGATGCGGACGGCGATGCTGGCTTCGGAAACGGATTTCGACGGCTGGAGGGCGGCGGCGCGCGAGATGCGGTTGGCTGGAGTGGAGCCTGCGGCGGCGCGGTTCGTGGTCGAGGGGGCGGCGGCGTCGGGGCAGGGCGGCTTGTTCGACGAGCCAGCTCGTTTTTCTCACTCGCCCCCCACACTTCATCATCCTCGCCCTTGTGGCGAGAATCCATACGCCGTGACGAAGAGGGGGGGCACGCTGGCGACACCGGGAGTAGGGATTCTCGGGACAAGCCCGAGCATGACGGATTTGGGGAATCGCGAACGGGCGGAGTCTGGCTTCTCGGCGCCCGCCGCCTTTGTCAACCTGGCGCGCGAGGTGATCCTGCATCGGTCCGCCGACCGGTTCGATCTGTTGTACCGGCTGCTGTGGCGCCTGCGGGACGAGCCCGATCTGATGAAGGTGATCTCCGACCGGGACGTGGCCGAGGCGATGGAGCGGGCCAAGACCGTCAGCCGGGCCTCGCACAAGATGAAGGCCTTCGTCCGGTTCCGGCAGGTCGACGATGCGCGGGGCGAGGCCTGGGTCGCCTGGTTCGAGCCGCCGCATCGGGTGCTGGAGAAGACCGCCCCCTTCTTCCAGCGCCGGTTCACGACCATGCGCTGGTCGATCCTGACGCCGGACGGCTCGGCGTTTTGGGACGGGGAGCAACTGGCCTTCGGGCCGCCGGCCACCCGCGACATGGCGCCGGCCGAGGACGAGATCGAGGCGTTTTGGAAGACCTATTACGCCTCGACCTTCAATCCCGCCCGGCTGAAGGTGAAGGCGATGAAGGGAGAAATGCCCAAGGGCTACTGGAAGAACCTGCCCGAGGCGGGGCTGATCCCGGAACTGGTGGCCGCGTCGTCGGTTCGGACCGATGTCATGGTCGCCAAGCCCGCTCCTGAACCCAACGCCCGTTTCGCCCGAGTGATCGCGCCGGATCTGCACGCCGGGCGGCCCACAGCGGATGCGGTTCCCGACGATCTGAGCGAGGTCGAGCGCGGGGTGCAGGCCTGTCGCCGCTGTCCCCTGTATCGCGACGCCACCCAGGGGGTCTGCGGCGAGGGGCCCAGCGGCGCGCGTCTGATGATCGTGGGCGAACAGCCGGGGGATCAGGAGGATCTGGCGGGCCAGCCCTTCGTCGGCCCCGCCGGCCGGGTGCTGGACGCCGCCCTGGAGGAGGCGGGGATCGAACGCGCCGATGTCTATGTCACCAACGCCGTCAAACACTTCAAACATGAGCCGCGCGGCAAGCGAAGGCTGCACAAGACCCCGAACGCGGGCGAGGTCCAGGCCTGCCGCTGGTGGCTGGACGCCGAGCGTCGCCTGATCCGCCCCAAGCTGGTGCTGGCCCTTGGGGCGACGGCGGGACTGGCGGTTCTGGGGCGCAAGCCGGCCGTGACGAAGGAGCGGGGGCAGGCCCTGACTCTGGAGGACGGTTCGGCCGGCATGGTCACCGTTCACCCCTCTTATCTGCTTCGCCTGCCGGATGCGGATTCGCGGGCGGAGGCGCGTCGCGGATTCGTCGATGATCTGATCGCCGCGAGTCGGCTTATAAGCCGGTCCTAGAACCAAACCGGGTCGGCGGCGTTTTAACACGCCGCCAGCGTGGCGGCTGGAGGGGTGATGAGGCGCGCAGGTTCGACACAGTGCACGGGGAAAGCACGGCGCCAATGTCATCGCACGTTGACTAAGGTCCAAGGCTTCACCATTAGCCGAGGCGGGATTTCGGCTGTTCCTTGCGCGGCTTGGGAGCGTTCGAAGGCCTTTCTGACTGCCGGGGCGCGATGAGCCAGACCGATTACGAAATCACGGATGCGGGCGGCGGCGCGGCGAAGCTTCGTCTCGTCGGCGACTGGACGACGACGGCCCTGGGGCGGCTGCCGCAGCGACTGGACAAGGATCTGAACGGGCGGAAGATCGAGAGCCTGGACACCCGCGACCTGGGTCGGTTCGATACGGCCGGCGCCCTGGCCCTGGTGAAGGCTTCGCAGCACGGCGTGCCGAAATCGGCCTGGGCGGACCGACCCGAGGCCGGGCGCATCTACACGATGATCGAGGCGCTGGAGCGCAAGAGCCAGCCGCCGCCGCAGAGACCCAACGCCTTCACCCGCAGCTTCGCCAAGATCGGGCGGGGCGTTGACGACTTCGGTCAGGAGGCCATGTTGTCCTTGGCCTTCCTCGGTCGGTTGATGGCGGCGGTGGTCGAGGCCGCCAAACATCCGGGCGGCATCCGCTGGCCCGCCTGGGTCAGCCAGGGCGAGCGGGCCGGGCTGGACGCCATTCCGATCGTGATGGTGACGAACTTCTTCATCGGCGCGGTGGTGGCTTTCATCGGCGTCGATCTGCTGACCGACTTCGGGGCGCAGGTGTTCGCGGTCCAGCTGATCGGCGTGGCCATGTTCCGCGAGTTCGCCGTGGTGATCGCCTCGGTCCTGCTGGCCGGGCGGTCGGCGTCCGCCTTTGCGGCCGAGATCGGCTCGATGCGGATGAACCAGGAGGTCGACGCCATGCAGGTGATGGGCGTCAATCCGTTCCAGGCCCTGGTGGTGCCGCGCTTGGCGGCCCTGGTGCTGATGCTGCCGCTGCTGACCTTTACGGGCATGATCGGCGGCCTGATCGGCGGGCTGATCGTCTGCTGGAGTTCGCTGAACCTTGGGCCGGCCTTCTTCTTCCAGCGTCTGGTCGAGGACGGCAGCATGGCCCAGCACATGATGGTCGGTCTGGTGAAGGCGCCGGTCTTCGCCCTGGTGATCGCGGCCATCGGCTGCCGCCAGGGCATGTCGGTGGCGGGCGATGTCGAAAGCCTGGGGCGGCGGGTGACGGCGGCGGTGGTGCAGGCGATTTTCGCCATCATCCTGCTGGACGCGGTCTTCGCCCTGATCTTCCTGGAGCTGGACATATGACCGACGCTCCCCAAGCCAAGACCGAGACCCTGATCGAGGTGCGCGGTCTGCTGAGCCAATTCGGCGAACGCACCATCCATGAGAATCTGGACCTCGATCTGGAACGCGGCGAGGTGCTGGGCGTGGTCGGCGGGTCCGGGGCGGGCAAGACAGTGCTGCTGAACACCATCATCGGCCTGAAGGAGCCCGAGGGCGGGTCGGTCAAGGTGCTGGGCTATGACCGCGCCACCCTGACCAGCGATGAGGCGGCCGACATCGAGCGCAGGACCGGCATTCTGTTCCAGCAGGGGGCGCTGTTTTCGTCGCTGAGCGTGCTGGAGAACGTCGCCTCCCCCCTGGTCGAACACACCAAACTGCCCAAGGCCGTCATCTATGAGCTGGCCGAGCTGAAGATCGCCATGGTGGGGCTGAAGCCCGAGCACCATCACCTGAAGCCCGCCGAACTGTCGGGCGGGATGAAGAAGCGGGCCGGTCTGGCGCGAGCCCTGGCTCTTGACCCCGAACTGGTCTTTCTGGACGAGCCGACGGCGGGCCTGGACCCGATCGGGGCCGCAGCCTTCGACGAACTGATCCGTCAGCTGTCGGACGACCTGGGGCTGTCCGTCTTCATGATCACGCACGACCTCGATAGCCTGTACGCCATCTGCGACAAGGTGGCGGTGCTGGCGGACAAGCGGGTCGTCGAAAAGGCCACGGTGAAAGAGCTGGAAGGCTCCGACCATCCGTGGATCAAGGAATACTTCCTGGGGCCGCGCGGTCGCGCGGCCACAAAGGCGGCTTGAGGAGAGCCAGGTATGGAAAGAGACGCACACTACGCGGCCGTCGGCATCGCCACCGTCGCCCTTCTGGCGGCCCTGGCGGTGTTCACCATCTGGCTGGCCCGGCTGCAGTTCAACAGCGACTATGACCTGTACGACATCGTCTTCTACGGGCCGGTCAACGGCCTGTCGGAAGGGGGCGAGGTGCATTTCAACGGCATCCGCGTGGGCGAGGTGACGGACCTGAATATCGACACCAAGCGCGGCGACCAGGTCATCGCCCGGGTTCGGGTGGACGCCTCGACGCCGGTGCGCGTGACCTCGCGCGCCCAGCTGGAGCCGCAGGGGATCACGGGTCTGAACTATATCCAGATCACTGCGGGTTCGCCCAACAGCGCCCTGCTGAAGGATCAGTATCCGGACAATGTGGTGCCGGTTCTGCAAAGCCAGCCGTCGCCGATCGCGGAACTGCTGAGCGGGTCCGGCACGGTCCTGGCCCAGACGGTGGACGCGCTGAACCGGATCAACCGGGTCATGTCCGACGACAATATCCGCAGCTTCTCGACCAGTGTGAAAAACGTCGAGGCCCTGACGACCGAGCTGGAGGCGCGCAAGGCCATCTTCGCCGAGCTGGAGGAGGCTGTGAAGAACGCCAACGCCACCATACTGGAATACCAGGGGCTGGGCGCCGACATGCGCGCCGTCGTCAATACCGACGGCCGCGAAGCCATCGCCAACATCAACCAGGCCACGGCGGAGGCGCGGGTCGCCATCGCCTCGGCCAATCGCTCGATAACCGGACTGGAGCGGCCTCTGGGCGACTTCGCCACCTCCAGCCTGCCGCAGCTGAGCGGAACCATCGAGGAACTGCAGGAGGCGACCCGGTCGCTTCAGGCCCTGATCGACGACGTCCGCGCCAGCCCGCGAGACTTCATCGGGAAACCGCAATCGAAAGAGCTGGAGGTGCAGCCGTGATCCGTTCCCTGGTTCAACTGGGCGCCGTCGCCGGCGTCGTGGTCTCGCTGAGCGGCTGTTCGCTGCTGTCCACACCGGACCCGGTGCAACTGTATCGGTTCGGTCTGCCCATGGATGCGCCGTCCGCCGAGGGCGACACGCCGGCCCCCCTGTCGGTGTCGATCCGGCGCATCGAGTTCCCGGAGGCCAGCAGCGACGACCGGATCCTGGGAGTGACGGGCACCGAGACAGCCTATATCGGCGGGGCGCGCTGGGTGTCGCCGGCTGCGACCCTGTTCGACGACAGTCTGAAGGCCGCCTTCGCCAATCGGGCGGATCAGATCCGGGTGCTGGGCCGCCGCGAGCCGGGCACGCCGCCGCTGGTCCTGCAGGTGACGGTCACCACCTTCGAGGCGCGTTACGCCGCGCCGGGCGCGACGCCGGATGTGGTCATCACGGCCCGGGCCCAGCTGCGCTCGACCCCTGAGCGCCGAGGCGAGGGCGCCATCCGGCCGGAAGAGGGGCGCTCGGTCGAACGGGTCTTCACCGTGACCCAGCCGGCGAGCGAGAACCGGGTCTCGGCCATCGTCGCCGCCTTCGATACGGCGACGCGCGACATCAACACCCAGATCGCCGACTGGACCATCCGCTCGGCGCGCTGAGGCCGAGGCTTCAGCCGAAGAGCAGCCGGCCGCCCAAGGCGCCCGAGACGACGAGGACCGGCGCCGCCCAGCGGCCCTTGGCGAAGAAGGCTGCGACCAGGGCGACGAAGAACAGCAGGCCCGCGCCCCACAAGGACGGGGCGCGCTGGGCGGTGGACCACATCAGCTGGACGGCCGTGGCGGCGATGACGCCCGTCACCGCCGCCGCCACCCCGGCGAGGGCGCGGTGCAGAGGCGGGTGGTCGACGACCGCCTCCAGCCGTTCGAACAGGATCATCGAAAAGGCGAAGGCGGGCAGGAACATTCCCGCCGTCACCGCCAGGGCGCCGGCCCAGCCGCCCGCGAGATAGCCGACGAAGGTTCCGAAGATCACCAGGGGAGCGGGCAGGACGCCGGCGACGGCGACCCCGTCCAGGAAGGCGCCGTCCGAGACCCAGCCCCGCCCCACCGTGTCGGCGCGCAGATAGGGAATGGCGGTATAGGCGCCGCCGAAGGTCAGCAGGCCGCCCTTCAGCCCCGCCAGGAAGAGGTCCAGGCTTTCCGCCGGCGCGCCGGTCGGCTGGATCAGGGGTGTAGAGAAGGCCCCGTCGCCGCGCAGGAAAACGGCCAGAACGACGGCGGCGACGGCCAGGCCTGCGGCGACCCAGGGCCTGCCGCCGAAGGCGTAGATCAGCCCCCCGGCGATCAGGGGGACCCAGAAGGGGGCGCCGATCAGGCTGGCGGCGCAGGCGAAGCTCGCAACCAGCCACAGCTGCCGATCCTCCAGCACATGACGCCCGATCCGCCGCACGGCCCAGACGATCAGGGCCAGGACCACGATCTGCATGCCCAGGAGCGGGCCGGCCCAGGCGGCGCTGTCGGCGACCAGCCGCTGATAGGCCCAGGCCGCCGCCAGCATCAGGAGGAAGCCCGGCGCCATGAATCCCAGGCCCGCCAGCAGGCCGCCGAGACGGCCCCGCGCCGTCATCCCCATGTGGACGCACAGTTCGTGCGCCTCCGGCCCCGGCAGGGCCTGCATGACGGCCAGCAAACGGTTGAAACGGGCGCTGGACATCCAGCGCTCGCGCTCGACCAGGTCGCGACGGATCATGGCGATCTGGGCCACGGGCCCGCCGAAGGCCAGTAGGCCGAAACCCAGGAACTTCAGGAAGAGGGCCGCCAGGGACAGGCGGGGGACCTGGGGTTCCAGTTCATCCACGGCGCTGGCCTCCGGGCAGTTGCGGGGGCCAGGTCAGCCCGCCTTCAGCGCCTCGGAGACAGTATAGGCCGCCTCGGTCTTGGCGGCGACCTCGTCCAGGGTGACGCCCTCGGCCAGCTCGATCAGCTCCAACCCCGCGCCGTCCGGCTTGACGTCGAAGGTGGCCAGGTCGGTGATGATGCGGCTGACCACGCCCGTTCCGGTGAGGGGAAGGGTGCAGGATTTCAGCACCTTGGACTGGCCGTGCTTGTTGGCGTGTTCCATGACCACGACCACGCGCTTGACGCCTGCGACCAGGTCCATGGCGCCGCCCATGCCCTTCACCAGCTTGCCGGGGATCATCCAGTTGGCGATGTCCCCATTCTGAGCCACCTCCATGGCGCCCAGGATGGACAGGTTGATATGGCCGCCGCGGATCATGGCGAAGCTGTCGGCGCTGGAGAAGTAGGAGGACTCGGGGATCTCGGTGATCGTCTGCTTCCCGGCGTTGATCAGGTCGGGATCCTCGTCGCCCTCGTAGGGGAAGGGGCCCATGCCCAGCATGCCGTTCTCGGACTGGAGGGTCACGGTCATGCCGGCGGGGATGTAGTTGGCGACCAGGGTCGGAATGCCGATGCCGAGGTTCACATAGAAGCCGTCCTGCAGCTCCTGGGCGGCGCGTTCGGCGAGTTGTTCGCGGGTGCGGGGCATTATGCGGTCTCCCGGCTGCGGATGGTGCGCTGTTCGATGCGCTTCTCGGACACGGTCTGGACCAGGCGGTCGACGTAGACGCCCGGGGTGTGGATGTGGTCGGGGTCCAGAGAACCGACGGGGACGATCTCCTCGACCTCTACGACGGTGACCTTGCCGGCCGTGGCCATCATCGGGTTGAAGTTGCGGGCGGTCTTGCGGAAGACGAGGTTGCCGCGCTCGTCGGCCTTCCAGGCCTTGACGATGGACAGGTCGGCGACCAGGCCGGTCTCCATGACATAGTCGCGGCCGTTGAAGTTGCGGACCTCCTTGCCCTCGGCGACCAGGGTGCCGACGCCGGTGGCGGTGAAGAAGGCGGGGATGCCGGCGCCGCCGGCGCGGATGCGTTCGGCCAGGGTGCCCTGGGGGTTGAACTCCAGCTCCAGCTCGCCGGCCAGATACTGGCGCTCGAACTCCTTGTTCTCGCCGACGTAGGACGAGATCATCTTGGCGATCTGGCGAGTGCCCAGCAGCTGGCCCAGGCCGAAGCCGTCGACCCCGGCGTTGTTGGAGATGACCGTCAGGCCCTTGACGCCGCTGTCGCGCAGGGCGGCGATCAGGTTCTCGGGGATGCCGCACAGGCCGAAGCCGCCGGACATGACCGTCATGCCGTCGAAGGTCAGACCCTCCAGCGCGGATGTGACGTCAGCGTAGATCTTACCCATCGCTCTCCCTCTTTTCATCGCCTGATGAATATCGGCGTGTTGGGCCACGCCTAACCCGGCGCGGACGACAGGGCAAGCCGGGGATGGTTCGACCGTTCGGCTGTCGGCAAAAAACAGTGTCCGAAGTGTCCGGACTGTCCGATTTGCCCTCGAGACGCGCGACCTTCGGAGAGGTGGGGAAGGGCAATCCAGGCGGCAAGGGAGGCGCAGCATCCGCAAGAGGCCACCGGGCGTATGATTTTCGAAACCGCCGCAACCGCCGATCAGAGCCTCCGATGAACCTGACCAATGTCGCGATCCGTCAGTTTCAGGACGCGCCGTTCCCGGACGTCATCACCCGCCCGGCCATCGACAGCCTGGTGACGGAGGCGCGCAGGCGGCTGGACAAGGACGGCCCGCACGACGAAGCCGCCTTCGCCGCGGAAATGGCCCGGCGCGCCATCGCCGAACACGCCGACGCCGCCAACGCCCAGCACTACGAACTGCCGCCAGAGTTCTTCCGCCTGTGCCTGGGCGAACGGCTGAAATATTCGTGCTGCCTGTATCCGACGGGAGCGGAGACGCTGGACCAGGCCGAGGTCGCGGCCCTGCTGGAGACCTGCGCCCACGCCGATCTGTCGGACGGGCAAACCATCCTTGAGATGGGCTGCGGCTGGGGTTCGCTGTCGCTGTGGATGGCCGAGACCTATCCTCGGGCGCGGATCACGGCGGTGTCGAACAGCCACGGCCAGCGCAAACATATCGAAGGCGAGGCGAGGGCGCGGGGGCTGACCAATCTGACGGTCGTGACCCAGGACATGAACCGGTTCGACACCGACCAGAGGTTCGACCGGATCGTCTCGGTCGAGATGTTCGAGCATATGGCCAACTGGCGCGCCCTGCTGACCAAGGCCAAGTCCTGGCTGAAACCGGATGGGCGGATGTTCATCCACGTCTTCACCCACCGCGACGCCCCTTATCGGTTCGACCACACCGACAGCGGCGACTTCATCGCCCAGCATTTCTTCACCGGGGGGATCATGCCCAGCCGCGGACTGATCCGGCAGTTTCCCGACCTGTTCGCGGTCGAGCAGGAGTGGACCTGGAACGGCGGCCATTACGCCCGCACCGCCAATCACTGGCTGGCCAATATGGACCGCAACGCCGGGCGGGTCGCCGTGCTGATGCGCGAGACCTATGGGGCGGACGCCAAGCTTTGGACCCGGCGGTGGCGGCGCTTCTACCTGGCGACCGCCGGTCTGTTCGGCAACGACGGCGGCCGCACCTGGGCGGTCAGCCACTATCGCCTGAAACCGGCCTGAAAACCCGTCTGAGGAGTTTGTCGTGATCAAATATGTCTTCGCCTATCTGGGCGCCGGGATCACCTTCGCGGTGATCGACGCTGTCTGGCTGACCACCATGACCAACCGCTTCTACAAGCCGGTGTTGGGCCCGATCCTGGCCGAGAAGCCGGACATGAAGGCGGCCGTGCTCTTCTATCTGATCTCGATCGCCGGGACGGTCTTCCTCGCCATCGCCCCCGCCTTGAAAGAGGGAAGCTGGACCAAGGCGGCGATCCACGGGGCGGTCCTGGGCTTCGTCGCCTACGCCACCTATGACCTGACCAACCAGGCCACCCTGGCCGCGTGGCAGACCAAGCTGACCGTCGTCGATCTGATGTGGGGCACGGTCCTGACGACGATCTCGGCGACGGGGGGCTATTTCGCCGCGCGCTGGGCCGAGGGGCGGTTCGGCTGAAACTTCCGTTCGCCTGACAAGAGTCAGCCATGGCGCCCGGCGCATGTTAAGCTATAGGTAACCGCTTTCGTCGGAGGGGCGCCCCGCTTTGCGTGTCGGCATAAACGGACTGACCTGGGCGCTGGTCGTCGGGGTGGTGATCGGCCTGGCCCTGACGCCGGACGGGCGCGGCTGGCTGCGTCATCCCACCTTGATGCTGGGCGGGTCGGCCGTCGCCTCGGCCAGTCCGCCTGAGAACCGCGCGCCTTCGCCCGAAACCGCGGCGCCGCCCGTGGCGCCGACGCCGGCCGTTCAGCCCCTGGTCACGCCCTTGAAGGCGCGAGTCGCTGAGGGGCGTCTGAGCGTGGGGGTGTTCGGCGACTCCATGGCCGACGGCTTGTGGGCCGCCCTCTATCGCGATCTCAACCACCAACCCGGCGTGACGGTGACCAAGTTCAGCGAGGTCTCCACCGGTCTGTCGCGCTACGACTATGTGGACATTCAGGCCAAGACCGAGCGCCAGCTGCGCGAGACCCCGGTCGATGCGGCGGTGGTGCTGTTCGGCACGAACGACGCCCAGGGCATCAGCCTGGACGGGGTGATCCACGACTTCGGCACGCCGGGCTGGAAGGCCGCCTACGCCAAGCGGATCGACGACCTGGTCGGCCTGCTGCGCGCCAATGACGTCGCCGTCTATTGGGTCGGCCTGCCCAAGATGAAGCGCACCGGGTTCGACGCCAAGATGGCCGTGATCAATGCGGTGGTGCGCGAGCGGATGACGGCCCTGAACGTGCCCCTGATCGAGACGTCCGCCCTGACGGCGGATGCGGCGGGCGACTACGCGGCCTATCTGCCCGGCCCCAGCGGGCGGCCCCAGCTGATGCGCGCCAATGACGGCATCCACATGAGCATGGCCGGCTATCTTCGGATCGCCGCCCCGGTGGCCGAGCGGTTGAAGCGCGACGCCGGCCTGATCGAGGCGAAGACGGCCGATCCCCGGCTCGACACCCCGCCGACCGGCTGATCATGAGCCTGGGGGCCGTGGGGGCGGCGATACTGATCCTGGCGGGGCAGGCGGACGTGCAGGCCGGAACGGGCGCGGTCGCCTATAGGCCGGTCGCAGCGCCGACGCCGGGCGTGTCTTCGATCTGTCCGGACGGCCTGTGCGGCGAGGCGGCCCTGGAGGGGCTGTTCCAAGCTCTGGAGGCGACGGAGGCCGGCGCGCGCGACCGCCCCGTCCATATCCTGCAGATCGGCGACAGCCATACGGCCGGCGACCGGATCACCGGCGCCGTGCGCGCGCGCTGGCAGGCCCGGTTCGGCGTTGGAGGACGAGGCGTTCTGCCGCCGGGCGTCCCCTACGCCGGCTATGCCCCGATGCAGGTTGAGGTGACGACGACCGATTGGCCGCTGCGTACGGATGTGTTGTCTGGCGGGCGTCTGCCGGTCGGCGTCGGATTCACAGGCAGCGAGGCGGACGTCGCGGACGGCGCGGTGATGACCATCGCGGCCGAAAACAGCGCGGCCTTCGACAAGGTCCAAATCTGCGGAGAGGGTTGGCCGAAGGACGCCGAACTGGCTCTGACGGGTAGCGCGGGCTTGCGGACGATGGCGTTTCCCGGTTCCCGCGACGAAATCTGGCAACCCGTTTGTCAAACCGCGATCTTCGACACGCTCCAGACGCGGCTCGAGATTCGCCCGACGGGCAGGGTGAAGCTCCATGACGTGCGGCTGACGCGACAGGGGCCGGGCGTGGAGCTGTCCAGTCTCGGCGTCGTCGGAGGGACCATTCAGGATTTGGTGCTGAGGAACGGCGACTGGACGCGATTGGAGCTGGACGCCTGGCGACCGGACCTGGTCATCATCGCCTTCGGCGTCAATGACGGGTTCGCGCCGAACTTCGACGCCGACGACTATGAGTCCTGGCTGCGCGGAGCCTTGGCGGTCCTGCCTTCGGGGCTGCCTGTACTGATCCTCGGCGCGCCGGAGGGACTGAAGGCCGGAACCGGCGGGCGGTGCGGCGGGCGGGCCGCGCCCGCATCTCTGGCGGTGGTCCGGGACGTGCAGCGTCGCGTCGCGAGCGAGACGGGCGTCGCATTCTGGGACTGGTACGGACGCATGGGAGGCGACTGTTCGGCGGAGCGGCTGGCGACTGCGCCTGAGCCCTATATGCGGCCCGACCGGGTGCATTTCACTTCCCCGGGGGCGGAGTGGATCGGCGGGGTGCTGAGCGACGATCTGCTGGCCGCCTATGACCGCTGGAAGGCGGCGAAGGGGGAGGCGGACTGATGCTGTTTCCGACCCTGGCCTTCGCGGTCTTCTTCCTGTTCGTCTATTTGGTCAGCTGGAGCCTGGATCGAGAGAACGGGCGGCGCAAACTGTTCCTGCTGCTCGCCAGCTGGTTCTTCTACGCCCAGTGGGACTGGCGGTTCGTGGGGCTGCTGATCGTCTCGGCCGTGCTGAACTGGGGCGTGGCGGCCCTGATCGTGCGCAGCGACCGGGCGGGACGGCGCAAACTGTGGGTGGGTCTGGGCGTGGCGGCCAATCTGCTCATCCTGGGCTTCTTCAAGTATTACGGCTTCTTCGTCGAACAGGCTGTTGATCTGCTTGCCCAATTCGGTTGGGAGCGGGACCTGCCCCTGTTGCAGGTGGTGCTGCCGGTGGGGATCAGCTTCTTCACCTTCCAGGGCATCAGCTATGTGGTCGACGTCTATCGCGGCAAGACGGCGCCGGCCGAGAGCCTGCTGGACGTCATGCTGCTGATGAGCTTCTTCCCGCATCTGGTGGCTGGACCCATCGTGCGGGCCTCGGACCTGTTGCCCCAGTTCGCCCGGGTGCCCAGGCTGACGCGCGAGATGGCGACCCATGGGCTGCTGCTGATCGTCTGGGGCCTGTTCAAGAAGACCGTAATCGCGTCCGAGCTGGCGACACGGCTGGTGGATCCGGTCTTCTTCGATCCTGCGGCCTATGGGGCGATCGACATAGCGGCGGCGGTCTATGCCTATGCAGTTCAGATCTACTGCGACTTCTCGGCCTATTCGGACATGGCCATCGGGATCGCGGCCTTGCTGGGCTATTCCTTCCCGCGCAACTTCGACCAGCCGTATCGGGCGGCCTCGATGCAGGCCTTCTGGCGGCGGTGGCACATCAGCCTGTCCAGCTGGCTGCGCGACTATCTGTATGTGCCGCTGGGCGGGGGGCGCAAAGGGCTGTGGTCATCGTGCATGAATGTGATGATCACCATGCTGCTGGGCGGGTTGTGGCACGGCGCGGCCTGGACCTTCGTGGCCTGGGGCGCCCTGCACGGCGGGGCGCAGGTGGTGGAGCGTTTAGGGCGCGCGTTGGTCAAGGACCGCAAGGTCGTCCCGACCTGGCTGGGGGTTCTGATCACCTTCCACGTCGTTTGTCTGGGCTGGATTCTGTTCCGCGCCGAAACCTTCGATCTGGCGATGCAGATGTTGGTCGGCTTGGGTCGGTTCGAGGGCTTCAGCCTGTTGACGCCCTTTGTGCTGGCGTTGATCGTCGGCGGACTGGCGATGCACGGACTGCCGCCGCGCGCGGTGGAGGGGCTGGCCGAACGGCTGAAGACGGCGCCGTCGCCGACCCTGGGCATCCTCATCGGACTGGCGATCCTTCTGGTCGAGGCGATGCGGCCCGAGGGCGTGGCGCCCTTCATCTATTTCCAGTTCTGAGGCCTTGATCCGACGATGAGCGAGCCGACGGACCCGATCGACCCCTTTCCCACCCGCGCCCAGCCGCCGGTGTCGCCGTTTCCGCCGCTGGAGGAGCCGACGGCCGCCGATCCGCCCAGCGACTGGATCGACGCCGCCGACGCCCATGACTTGCCGACGCGGGAGAACGCCCTGGTCGCCCTCGGTCGTTTCGCCTTTCCCCCCGCCCCGCCGTTGGACGAGGAAGGGGAGGCGGCGCGCGCGCGGCGGTGGACCAGCCAGACCGTGCTGGTCGCCTGCGTCTTCCTGATGATCTTCAACGCGGGATCGGTGCAGAACTGGGCGCGCCAGCAGCCGCCGGGCTGGACTCAGTCAACGATTGATCGACTCGCGACGGTCTGGGTCGAACAACTGGCTCTGCTGGGGGCGGACCAGCCGGTCGAGGGGCTGCGGCAGCTGTGGCGCGAGGCGCAGACGCTGCGGTTCGACGGCGGCCGGGACAAGGCGGCGCCGGAGGCCTGAGATCGCGCCGACGGCCAAGGCCGGCGCGATCTTTCGGTGTGGAGCCGGCTTAGTTGACCGTCGCCTTGACGATCTTGCCGGGGCTGCGCGGCGGCTCGCCCTTCGGCAGGGCGTCGACGTGTTCCATGCCGGACTCGACCACGCCCCAGACGGTGTACTGACGGTCCAGGAAGGTGGCGTCGTCGAAGCAGATGAAGAACTGCGAGTTCGCGCTGTTCGGATCGGCGGTGCGGGCCATGGAACAGACGCCGCGCACGTGCGGCTCGGCCGAGAATTCCTGCTTCAGGTTCGGCTTGTTGGAGCCCGAGGTGCCGGTGCCGGTCGGATCGCCGCCCTGGGCCATGAAGCCGGGGATGACGCGGTGGAAGACGACGCCGTCGTAGAAGCCTTCCGAAGCCAGTTCGGTGATGCGGGCGACGTGGTTGGGGGCCAAGTCGGGGCGCAGCTTGATGACCACGTCGCGGGCTTCGCCGTCTCCGGTGTCCAGGGTGAAGGTCAGGGTGTCGGCCATTTCGGTCGTCCTCTCGGGGTTGATTTGAGGCGGGACATAGCCCGCAACGCCGGTCGGGGCTATGTGGGAACGATGAGTGAAGACGAAAAGCCTCAAGAACGCCGTCGAATGGTGCGGCCGCCCAGCGGCGGAACGGCCGCCGGTCGCGGCATGGGCACGAAGATGAAGACGGCCGACACCAAGTCCATGTCGAGCCAGCAGTGGATCAAGCGCCAACTGTCCGACAAATGGTCCGAGCGGGCGCGGGCGGAGGGCTGGCGTTCGCGCGCCGCCTTCAAACTGATCGAGATCGACGACAAGTTCCGCCTGATCAAGCGCGGGTCCAAGGTCATCGACCTGGGCGCGGCGCCGGGCGGCTGGGTCCAGGTGGCGCTGAACCGGGGCGCGGGCGCCGTGGCCGGGGTGGACCTGTTGATGATCGAGCCGATCCCCGGCGCGACCCTGCTCCAGGCCGACTTCACCCACCCCGGCGTGGATCAGCAGCTGATCGAAGCCATCGGCGGACAGCCGGACCTGGTTCTGTCGGATATGGCGCACAACACGGTCGGCCACCGCCAGACCGACCACCTGAAGATCATCGCCCTGATCGAAATCGCCGCCGACTTCGCCATCCGCACCCTTCGGCCCGGCGGCGCCTTCGTCTCCAAGAACTTCCAGGGCGGCGACGCCGGGGGCGTTCTGGCGCGACTGCGCGAGGAGTTCGAGACGGTGAAGTACGTCAAGCCGGAGTCCAGTCGGAACGACAGCGCCGAGGTGTTTCTGGTGGCGTTGAATAAGCGCTAGGCGGCCTTCAGGCCGTCGCGGGTCTACGGGCCGCGCGGCGTTCTTCCATCCGCGACCAGACCCGGTCGTGCAGGGTGAAGAAGACCGTCTGAACCAGGGGCTCGATGACGCCGATGGCCAGGGCGGCGCGGATGTCCTGGGTCAGGGCGAAGGCCACCAGGACGGCGACGGTGAAGTGCATGACGCCATAGGTCACGGTCTTGACCGCCACCTGTTTCAGCGAGCGGGGCAGGGCGTGGCTGTGGCCATGGCCGTGGTTGTCGTGGACGCGGGCCTGTTCCTCGGGCGACATGATGTCGAGCCGAGCGGTGAAGGCCTCGGCCGCCTCTTCGATGTTCGAGGCCATGCGACGGCGTTCGATCCGGTGCCAGACGCGGTCGTGGATCGAATAGGCGATGGTCTGGAAAAAGGGCTCGACCATGCCCACGGCCAGGGCGATGCGCCAGTCGCGGGTGATGGCGAAGGCCACCAGAATGGCCACCACGAGGTGCATGACCCCGTAGCTGGCGATCTTCAGGGCCAGTTTTCGCGCGGTGCTGAGGATGACGCCGACCATGATGCGAGAATGGTCATTGGGGCGCTGGGTTGCAAACCAATAAAATCTATCACGTCCATAAGCCGCAAGACCCTTGCCGTAGCCCCCCGCATCCCGTTATACGCGGCCCGCAAAACGGAGACTCCCCTATGGAGATACGCGAAGGACTGACCTTCGACGATGTTTTGCTGGAACCCGGTCCGTCCGAGTTCATGCCGGCGATGGTCGATGTCTCGACCCAGCTGACACGCGACATCAAACTGAACATCCCGCTGCTGTCGTCCGCCATGGATACGGTTACGGAAAGCCGCCTGGCCATCGCCATGGCCCAGTCCGGCGGCCTGGGCGTGCTGCACCGCAACATGACCATCGAGGAGCAGGCCGATCAGGTCCGCGCCGTGAAACGCTATGAGAGCGGCATGGTGGTCAATCCGGTGACGGTGAGCCCCACGACGACCCTGGGCGAGGTGCGCGAGATCGTCGAACGCAAGAAGATCACCGGCTTCCCTGTGGTCGATCCCAAGTCCGGCAAGCTGGTCGGCATGCTGACCCACCGGGACATGCGGTTCGAGAGCGATCCGAACGTCACGGCCGCCTCTCTGATGACGACCGGCGACCTGATCACGGTGCGCGAGGGCGCCGGCCGCGAGGAGGCGCGCGAGCTGCTGCGCACCCGCAAGATCGAGCGGGTCATCGTGGTGGACGAGGATTATCGGGCCGTCGGTCTGATCACGATGAAGGACATCGAGAAGGCCCAGGCCTTCCCCAACGCCGCCAAGGACGAGCAGGGACGCCTGCTGGTCGGCGCCGCCTCGACGGTCGGCGACGCCGGCTTCGAACGGGCCATGGCCCTGGCGGAGGCGGGCGCGGACGTGGTGGTGATCGACACCGCTCACGGCCACTCGGCCTCAGTCGCGGCGGTGGTCGAACGGATCAAGCGCGAGAACAATCGGCTGCAGATCATCGCCGGAAACGTCGCCACCTATGACGCGACGCGGGCCCTGATCGACGCGGGCGCCGATGCGGTGAAGGTCGGGATCGGTCCGGGCTCCATCTGCACCACCCGCATCGTCGCCGGCGTGGGCGTGCCCCAACTGACCGCCGTGATGGACGCCGCGCGGGCCGCCAAGGGCTCCGGCGCCTCGGTGATCGCCGACGGCGGGATCAAGTACTCGGGCGACTTGGCCAAGGCCATCGCGGCCGGCGCGAACGTGGCCATGATGGGCTCGATGTTCGCCGGCACTGACGAGAGCCCCGGCGAGGTCTTCCTGTACCAGGGCCGGTCCTACAAGTCGTACCGCGGCATGGGTTCGGTCGGCGCCATGGCGCGCGGCTCGGCCGACCGCTATTTCCAGAAGGAAGTCTCGTCCGAGAAGCTGGTGCCCGAGGGCATCGAGGGCCAGACGCCTTACAAGGGGCCTATTGGTCCGGTTTTGCACCAGCTCGTCGGCGGGCTTCGCGCCTCGATGGGCTATGTCGGCGCCGGCACGATCCCGGACTTCCAGGACCGCGCCCGTTTCGTGCGCATCACCGGCGCCGGCCTGCGGGAGAGCCATGTCCACGACGTGATGATCACGCGCGAGGCGCCGAACTACAGACAAGGATAAGGCCATGACGACCGAACTGACCTATCTGGCCCTGACGCTCATCCTGGCCCTGGTCCACATTCTGGCGCCGGCCCTGGGGCGGACGGCGCAGTTCGGTCTGGCCTGGAACGCCGGCGCACGCGATACGCCGGCCGGGCCGTCCCGCCCGGTGGTGGGGCGCCTGGAGCGGGCGCAGTCGAACCTGTTCGAGACCCTGCCACTGTTCATCGGCGCGGTGCTGATCGCCCATGTGGTCGAGGCCTCCGGACCCCTGACCCTGTGGGGGACGACCCTCTATTTCTGGGGCCGCGTCGTCTATTTGCCGCTCTACGCCCTTGGCGTTCCCTATATCCGGTCGCTGGTCTGGCTGGTCTCGATCGTGGGACTGGTCATGGTGCTGGCGTCCCTGTTTCTTCTGAAAGCCTAGATTGACCCCAGCCGCCCGTCTCGCCGCCGCCGCCTCCGTTCTGGACGCCATCGCCCAGGGCCGCCAGCCGGCGGAAACCGTCCTGAAAGCCTGGGGGGCCGCCAACCGATACGCCGGGTCCAAGGACCGGCGCGCCATCGCCGACCGCGTCTACAAGGTGCTGCGGGCGCGCGGCCGCCTGTCCTGGATCATGGGCGGGCGTGAGGACGGCCGGGCCCTGGTGATCGGGTCTCTGCACGCCATCGACGGCCTGCCGCTGGAAGAGATCGAGGCCCTGCATGCGGGCGACGGCTACGGGCCGCGCCCCCTGTCGAAACAGGAGCGCTCCCGGATCACGGCGGGGGAGGGCGAACTTCCCGGCTGGGTCGCCGCCGGCCTTCCCGAGTTCGTGGTTGAGGATTTCAAGGCGACCTTCGGCGAGCGTTGGGCCGAAGAAGCCCATGCCCTAATGGCGCCGCGCGCGCCGATCGACCTGCGGGTCAATGACGCGGCGGCCACGGTGGACGCGGTCGAGGCCGAGCTGCGTGACGCCGGTCTGGCGGTCTCGCGCACCCCCTGGTCGGCCCTGGGTCTGCGTCTGCCGTCCGAGCCGCCGCCCAACATCCAGGCGCTGGAGGGGTTCAAGTCCGGCAAGTTGGAGATCCAGGACGAGGGCAGTCAGGTCGTCTGCTGGCTGGCCGGGGCGCAACCCGGCGCGACGGTTGTGGACTATTGCGCAGGCGGCGGCGGCAAGACCCTGGGTCTGGCCCAGGCCATGAAGGGGCAGGGGAGATTGACGGCGTCCGACGTGGTCAACAAGCGGCTGGAGAATATCCGCCCCCGCCTGCAACGCGCGGGCGTCGAGGCTGAACTGGTGCTGATCGGTCAGAACGGCGGGGGGCTGGAGGCGCTGAACGGCCAGGCCGATCTGGTCTTCGTCGACGCCCCCTGTTCGGGCTCGGGCACCTGGCGGCGTCGGCCCGAGGACGCCTGGCGTCTGACGGCGGACGAGGTCGAGAAACTGCACGCCGTTCAGGTCCGTATCCTGAGCCAGGCGACCAAGCTGGTGAAACCGGGCGGGCGTCTGGTCTATGTCACCTGTTCGATGCTGGCGCGCGAGAACGAGGCCAGCGCCGACGCTTTCGAGGCCGCCCATCCCGAGTTCAAACCGGTCCCGGTCGCCGACCTGCTGGGCGCGCCGCAACTGACCGACGCCGCCCGGACCAGGTTCGCTGAACTGGCGTCCGGCGCGCGGCTGCGGCTGTCGCCGGCCTCGGCCGACACCGACGGCTTCTTCGCCGCCGTCTATCAGCGGGCCGCTTGATGGGGATGGGGCCGGTTCGGCACGGCGAGGTTTCGGTCCTCTATGTCATGGCTGCGCCCGCCGAATACGGCGACTGTCTGCGCGCCCGCATCCAGCCCCTGATGACCGGCGTCGGCCCGGTGGAGGCTGCCGTGACCCTGACCGCCGCCTTGGCCCGGCTGGAGACGGCGGGCAATCCGCCCGACCTGATCGTGTCGCTGGGGTCGTGCGGCTCGCGGGTGCTGGAGCACGCCTGCGTATATCAGGCTTCTTCGGTCGCCTATCGCGACATGGACGCCAGCCCTCTGGGCTTTCCCAAGGGGGTGACCCCGCTGCTGGACGAGCCTGCGGTCCTGCCTCTGCCTTGCCCAATACCGGGCCTGCCGACCGCCAGGCTGTCGACCGGCGCCAACGTCGTCTCCGGCGCCGCCTATGACGCCATAGACGCCGAGATGGTGGATATGGAGACCTGGGCCCTGGTCCGGTCGGCCCAGACCTTCGGCCTTCCTCTGGTCGCCCTGCGCGGCGTGTCGGACGGCCGGACCGAACTGAAGGCGCTCGAGGACTGGACCTCCACCCTTTGCCATGTGGACGAGAACCTGGCCGCCGCTCTGGACCGTCTGATCGCCGTGCTGGAGGCCGACGGCCTCGCCGCCCTTGAAATCCCGGCCGCACAAGGCCAAGACCCCGCGCAACCTCCCGCCCCGGATTCGATCACGCCATGACCTTGCCGCACGACCACCGATCAGTCCTCATCGTCGACTTCGGCAGCCAGGTGACCCAACTGATCGCCCGCCGCCTGCGCGAGGCCAGCGTCTATTGCGAGATCCATCCGTTCCAGAAGGCCGAGGCGGCCCTGGCGGGGATGAACCCGGCGGCCATCATCCTGTCGGGCGGACCCGAGAGCGTCCACGAAGAGGGCAGCCCCCGCGCGCCCCAGGCCGTGTTCGAGGCCGGGGTGCCGGTCCTGGGCATCTGCTACGGCGAGATGACCCTGTGCGAACAGCTGGGCGGCAAGGTCGAGGGCGGCCATACGCGCGAGTTCGGCCGCGCCGCCATCACGGTTCAGAAGGACTCGCCCCTGCTGGCAGGCCTGGCCCCGGTCGGCGAGGACGAGGAAGTCTGGATGAGCCACGGCGACAAGATCGTCGCCATCCCCGAGGGCTTCGACGTGGTGGCCACGTCCGAAGGCTCCCCGTACGCAGTGATCGCCGACGAGACCCGCCGCTTCTACGGCGTGCAGTTCCACCCGGAGGTGATGCACACCCCGCGCGGCCACCAGATGCTGAAGAATTTCACCCACGGCATCGCGGGGCTGAAGGGCGACTGGACCATGGCCGCCTATCGCGACGAGAAGATCGCCCAGATCCGCGAACAGGTCGGCGACGCCAAGGTGATCTGCGGCCTGTCCGGCGGCGTCGACAGTTCCGTCGCGGCCGTGTTGATCCACGAGGCCATCGGCGACCAGCTGACCTGCGTCTTTGTCGACACCGGCCTGCTGCGCAAGGACGAGGCGAAACAGGTCACCACCCTGTTCCGCGAGCACTACAACATCCCGCTGATCCATGTGGACGCGTCCAAGGAATTCCTCGGCGAGCTGGCCGGGATCTCCGACCCCGAGACCAAGCGCAAGACCATCGGTCGCCTGTTCATCGAGGTGTTCGACCGCGAGTCCGCCAAGATCGAAGGCGCCGAGTTCCTGGCCCAGGGCACCCTCTATCCCGACGTGATCGAGAGCGTCTCCTCGTCCAGCGGCAAGGCCCACGTCATCAAGAGCCACCACAATGTCGGCGGCCTGCCCGACTATATGAAGCTGAAACTGGTCGAACCCCTGCGCGAACTGTTCAAGGACGAGGTCCGGGCGCTCGGCCGCGAACTGGGCCTGAGCGACGCCTTCGTCGGCCGCCACCCCTTCCCGGGACCGGGCCTGGCCATCCGCATCCCCGGCGAGATCACGCCCGAGGCGGTCGAGACCCTGCAACAGGCCGACGCCATCTATCTGGAGGAGATCCGCAAGGCCGGCCTCTACGACGACATCTGGCAGGCCTTCGCCGTCCTGCTGCCGGTCAAGACCGTCGGCGTCATGGGCGACGCCCGCACCTATGAAAAGGTCCTGGCCCTGCGCGCCGTCTCCTCCACCGACGGCATGACCGCCGACTTCTACCAATTCCCCTGGGACGTCCTGGCCAAGACCGCGACGCGGATCATCAACGAGGTCCGCGGTGTGAACCGTGTCGTCTATGACGTGACGTCCAAGCCGCCGGGCACGATCGAGTGGGAATAGTCCGGACCCTTCGGTAGCATTCGGTATCGCTTCCGAAGCCGCCTCTAAAGGGCTGACAACATTGTGAATTCTGTCGAGACCCTTCGGAGCCATTCGGAGGGTCTTTTTTCGTTTTGTCGGACTGCCCGACGGTACGCCGCTGCATTGATCTGGCGGACTCGGGCTCATACCGTCCTGACATCGGGCCAAGCCCTGACGGTATTCATTTCCAGCAAGTCTCTGAAATGGATGAGAAAAAGCTGTCTTGGCGCGCCCGAATTCGAGGACCGACAGCCAGAGGCGATTATACCGTGCTAACCGACACCGCACTGAAGAATTTGCGTCCGAAAGCAAGGGCTTACAAGAGTACCGACAGGGACGGTATGTACGTCTATGTCTCGACGGGCGGCGCGATCTCATTCCGCTACGACTATCGGTTCAACGGCCGTCGAGAGACCATGACGCTCGGGCGTTACGGTCGGGCCGGGCTGACGCTGGCCCAAGCCCGCGAGCGGCTGATCGAGGTGAAGAAGGCGATCGCAGACGGGGTATCGCCCGCCGTTGAAAAGCAGCGCGCCAAACGTCGCTTGAAGGAAGCTCACGATTTCGCACAGGTCGCCCAGGGCTGGATGGACCGCGCGCCGATGGCGGACAGCACCCGCGACATGCGCCGGGCGATCTTCAATCGGGACATCCTGCCGAAGTGGAAGAACCGTCTGCTAAGCGAGATTACACCTGACGACCTGCGGGCCCACTGCAAGGCGATTGTAGATCGCGGCGCGCCCGCCACGGCGATCCATGTCCGGGATATCGTCAAACAGATCTACGGCTGGGCCATCCTCCACGGCGAGAAGATCGACAACCCTGCGGATGACGTGGGTCCGGCTTCGATCGCCACGTTCCGACCGCGCGATCGGTCACTCACCCCAGCCGAAATCCGCATCATGCTGATGCTCCTCGGCGAGGTGGCGACTCTGCCGACTATCAGGCTCGGCCTGAAGTTCATCCTGCTCAGCATGGTTCGGAAGAGCGAACTTCAGGACGGGGTATGGACCGAGGTGGATTTCGGGAATGCGGTCTGGTCGATTCCGGCCGCCCGCATGAAGCGCTCACGTCCTCACAACGTCTACCTCTCCACCCAGATGCTCGACATCCTGGTCGCTCTAAAGACTTGCGCCGGCAACTCGAAATACATCCTGCCGTCGCGATACGACGCCGATGCGCCGATGTCGCGGGCGACCTTCAACCGCGTCACCAGTGCGATCGCTGAGAGGGCCGGAAAGGGTGGCCTTCCGCTTGAGCCTTTCACCGTCCACGACCTGCGTCGGACGGCCTCGACCCTGCTGCACGAGATGGGCTTCAACTCGGACTGGATCGAGAAAGGGCTCGCTCACGAAGAACGATCTTCGCGAGGCGTCTACAACAAGGCGGAGTTCGAGGCCCAGCGCCGCCACATGGCGCAGGAATGGTCGAACGCCGTGGACGCCTGGGAAGCTGGCCAAGCCTACACTCCGGTCCTGACTGTGTCAGAGACCAGCGCACCGCGTTTCGATCCGAAATTTTGAAATGCATCGGGGGATGCCGACAGAAAATGCAGGGACAAGGACATGATCGGCGCGCGGGATAAGGTTGCCGCCACCAGGCGCGCGGCCGTTCGGCCGGGACTGCGCAAGCGGTCGCCGGACCTGTCCCGGTTGTAGATCATGGCCGGGCCGTATTTTCCGCCGCTGAAGGTCGCGGGGCAGACGCTCGCGTTCGACCATCTCGAGCCCTTCGTGCTGGAGATGGCCACCCAGTCGCGTCCGAACGGCGTGAAGATCGATGTCCGGTTCAGCAATCACTGCTTCAGTGAAACCTTCGACGCCGACCAGCACGACCAAACTGCAGTGACGGTCTGGGACGGCCCGAGGCGGCGCGTCTTCTGTCCGATCCGCTACGGGCTGTCGCAGGCGCTCCCGCACATCCTCAAGGGCCTGCCGACGGCGCACGTCTATCAGACGCCGGAGGCGAACTTTCTGCGGATCGGCGTGCGCAACGACGGCGGCGCCGGGGACTACAGGGTCTTCTTCCGTGTCAAGCGCGGCGCCGAAGCCGGCGTCGATCTCAAGCTCTTCGTGGAAAGCGCCTATAGTCCGGAGCCGGCGCAGGCGCTCGCCATCGCACACATGAGCAAGGTTCGCTTCGCCGTCCTGATCGACAAGACGTTGAAGGGCGAGAAGCTGAAGTTTCACCGGAAAAGATAAGGGCGCCCGGAGGCGCCCTTATCAGAAGTCACTCGGTAGCCGCTTCCGGGATCGAAATCCCTATCTCGCTCACGCGTGGACCTCCGAAGAGGCGGGTGAGGCTGTTTCAACCGATCTGGCCTCGGGACGACATATAGCTCGCGGGGGTGAAGAAATCAATTATCGGCCCTGGAAGCCCGTGTCCCGTCCCCCTTGCCTCCGCCATCCCCGGCTGAAGCAGTCGATAATCCGCTCGCCGTTTTCTAAAGCGAGGCGCGGCTTACAGGTGCGGTCGGGAGGCGCCCGGCCCGTCGTGGACGGGGCGTGATCGGCGCAGGCGCACATCCGGAGCCTTGGCCGGCGTGACGGGGGTGCGGCGGCGTTTCTCCAGCCAGGTCTGCACCTCCGACAGATCCCAGACCACGCATCGCGGCGTCAGCCGGAAGCGTCTGGGGAACTCCCCCCGCTGCTCCATCTCCCAGATGGTGCTGTCTGCGAGCGGCACCATCTGGCGCAGTTCCGGTTTCTTGATCGTCCGTGGCAGGGGCGAATGGGTCTGTCCCATGATGCATCTCCTCGTTCGGGTCGATTCGAACCGAAAGATGCCGCAGGGAAAACACGCAGGCCCGCGGTGTTGGTCTTACGGTTCTCAGCACCGTCTGCGCAGACGTCGTCTGATGACGCCCGGTCGCTTAGTCGACGGGTCACCGATCCCAGTCACTCCGCCGCGGTCATCCCGCACCGCAGGATGGGCGCCGCCTTCTTCAGGCTCCTTCCTCGCTGCAACTGGGTATCGTGGCCAGTGACCGATAAGCTCCGGTTCTTAGCGGTCGACTTTGACGACGGAATGCACGGTTCGTCGGGCTTGCAGAGCTAAGGGCTCCGCCCTCGCGCGCGCCAGGGTGAAGCGGCTGCGCCGCCGGACCGGCCGGTCTCCCCGACCTTCCACGCCGACGATCGTCATCATAGCCGCAATCAGGGTCAGGCTTGTGCAGGTCGGGTGATCCCCCTCCGGCCGGTCCGCCCTGGCCCTTGCTACCCCGGTCTCGCCGACGGGCAGGGTTTCAGGCGCGCAGTTCGCGTGCCTGCAACCCAAGCCCAAAGGAGGCAGACATGACTGCTCAATCCACCGAAACCGTCGCGACTGAAGCGACCGCGCCACAACACGGCGCGGAACTCATCGTGCCGCTTAATCGGCTCAAGGCCTCGCCGAAGAACGCGAGGAAGACGCCGCATGCGCCCGCGACCATCGAGGCCCTCGCGGCCTCCATCAAGGCCAAGGGGGTGTTGCAGCCGCCCGTGATCGAGATCGAGCGGACCGAGGAGGGCGAACCTACGGGAAATTACCTAGTGACGATTGGCGAGGGGCGCCGTCAGGGGCTTCGGCTGCTGGCCAAGCGCAAGGCGATCAAGCGGACCCAGCCGGTGCGCGTGATCGTGGACGCCGAGAACGACGCCCACGAGATCAGCCTCGACGAGAACATGACGCGCGAGGCCATGCATCCCGCCGATCAGTTCGAGGCCTTCCAGCGGCTGGCCGTCGAGAAGGGCTACGGCCCCGAGGAGATCGGGGCCCGGTTTGGGGTGTCCGTCCATGTCGTGCGTCAGCGTCTCCGGCTCGGGTCAGCGGCCCCGGAGTTGATGTCGGCCTACCGGGCCGGGACGCTGGCGCTGGACCAACTGACCGCCTTCTGCGTCAGCGAGGATCAGGACCGGCAGCGGCAGGTGCTGGAGCAGGTCGGCCCCCACACCCCGGCCTACGCCATCCGGCGCGCCATGACCGAGGCCAAGGTGAGCGTCGGCGATCGGCGCGTCCGCTTCGTCGGCGTCGAAACCTACGAGGCCGAAGGCGGCGGCATCGTCCGGGATTTGTTCACCGAGGACGGCGGCGGCTGGCTGGAAGACGTGGTCCTGCTGGATCGACTGGTCGGGGAAAAGTTGGCCGGGCTGGCCGATGAGGCGCGCGAGCGGGAGGGCTGGAAATGGGCGGAGCCCGCCCTGGACTATCCGGACGTCTCGGCCTTCGGACGGGTCTATCCGGTGGCTGTCGAACGGTCGGAGGCGGACGCCGCCGAAATCACGGCCCTGTCGGAGGAGTATGACCGGATCGTCTCCGAAGCGGGCGCGGAGGGGCTGTCGCCCGAAGCGGACGCGCGGCTGGAGGAGATCGACAAGGCCTTGCAGGCCTTCGGCCCTGACTTCGACTACGCCGCCGAAGCCAAGACGCGAGCTGGCGTCATGGTGATGCTCGGCCACGACGGATTGGCCCGCTTCGAGCGCGGACTCGTCCGCGCCGAGGACGCGGTGGCGCCGACCCCGGAGGAGGCGGACATCGAGGGCAACGGTGGCGACGCAGACGCCGAGCAGGGCGGGAGCGCACCGGAGCCGGAAGAGGTCGGGAGCGCCCTGTCCGACCGGTTGGTCATCGACCTTACGGCCCACAAGACCATGGGCCTGCGCGACGCGGTGCAGGCCGATGTGGGCGTAGCGTTGGCGACCGTGGTTCATGCCTTGGCGCTGCAGGTCTTCTATCCGGGATATGGCCTCTGGACGCCGCTTCAGCTTCGACTGTCCGTCAGCGGTCTGGAGCGGCTGGCGCCGGGCGTGGACGACGGTCCTGCCGGTCGGCGGGTTCGCGACCGGTGCGAGGCGTGGGGCGCGCGACTGCCCGAGCGCGCCGAGGACCTGTGGGGCGTGGTGTTCGGGTTGGCTCCATCGGACCAGTTGGACCTGATGGCCTGCTGCGCTGGGGTCGGCCTCTACGCCGTGCGGGACCCATACGACCGGCGACCCGGCGCCTTGGCGCAGGCCGAGGCGCTGGCGACGGTGGTCGGCCTCGACATGACCGGGACGTGGTCGGCGACGGCGGCCAGCTACTTCACGCGGGTGCCGAAGACGCGGGTGCTGGAGGCGGTGACGGAGGCCGTCAACGTGGAGGAGGCGGGCCGCATCGCCGGGTTCAAGAAGGTTGACATGGCCGAGGCGGCGGAACGGCTGGTGGAGGGCAAGGGGTGGTTGCCCCCGGTCCTGCGGGCGGTGTCCGATGCGGCGGAGCCGGAGGACGAAAGCGCGGACGAACCGCGCGATGACGACGCCTATGCGTTCGCGGCGGAATAGCCGTTGTTCAGAGACTGAAAACCTGCCGCGCGCCCTTTGGGGGCGCGCGGCTTTTTTATGGGCGCCGCCGTGCGGCGGCGGAGACCACCGTTGCGCACGGGACAACGCTCGCTCGATAAGGCGGACAGGTCGAAGACGGCGTATTCAGCCTTGCCGTGTGCGGCCGTATCGCGGAGACTCCCGCCATGAAGAAAAGCCTCGATCATCTGCCGCTGCGCAAACAGGCCGAACTCCGTCAGGTGGTCGAGACCGTGCGCGCGGCGTTCGAGGAGGCGATCTCGACCCGGCGCGCCGCGCGGCTCAAGGACGGCAAGATCCTCAAAATCGTCCTCTACGGAAGCTATGCGCGCGGCGACTGGGTGCACGATCCGGTCGGGCGCTACTTTTCGGATTTCGATCTGCTGATCGTCGTCGACCATGAAGACCTGACGGACGGCGAATTCTGGTACGAGGCCGAAAACCGGACCATGCCTATCGGGCCTGACATCCGCACTCCAGTCAGCCTAATCGTCCATTCGCTCGACGACGTAAACGAGCAACTGGATCGCGGGCGCTACTTCTTCGCCGACATCATACGCGAGGGCGTGCTGCTCTACGACACGCCGGGCGCCAAGCTGCACAAGCCGGCGGACCTCAAGGCGCGGGTCGCGCTGGAGGAGGCTGAGCGGCACTATGCGAAGTGGATGTCTAGTTCAGCTGAGTTTCAGGCAGGAGCCGGTTTCTACATAGAGCGAGGCAGTTCGAACTTGGCAGCGTTCTCGCTGCATCAAGCGTCAGAACATCTCTATCACTGCATATTGCTGGTCGTGACGCTCTACAGCGGCAAGGCCCACAACCTCGCCTTCCTGCGCAAGAAGGCCGAGGCCATCGACCCCCGCCTCGCCGAGGCTTGGCCCCGCGAGACCAAGTTCGAACGACGCTGTTTCGAACTCCTGCGCGAGGCCTATGTGAAGGCGCGCTACTCCGAGCACTACAAGATCAGCGCCGAGGAACTGGCCTGGCTGACCGAACGGGTTGATGTGCTGCGGGAGCTGACCGTGAGGGTCTGTCAGGAACGCCTTGGCCAGTTGCGCGACGAGGCTGACGGCGCCGATGAGCAGCCATAGCGCGTAGCCGGAATGTCAGGTCAGACTGAGCTGCCCCGCTACAGCGGCGCAGCCACGATCATTCGCTACGCCGTTTACGTGCATCGCGGGATCATCCCCGCCGAGGATTTGCACGAAACCTTCGACGGCGGGTCGGTCCTCGTCACCTCGTCTCCGGAGCGCGCGATCGCGGAGGGGCTGCCGCCTGCGGCGCATCGGCCGCCCATCGGCTCGATTCTCGGCGGTCCGCCGCCGCCGGCCTGGAGCGCCGACGGCGCGGTTGAACGACTGAGGGCGCGGCTTCGCTCGGGCGCCGCCGTCTGTATCCGTCTGCAGCGTGCGTGCAGTCATGCCGAAATGACGCTGGGCTGGCGCGACGCGGTCGGCCTGGGTTTTCCGATCGGCGCGACCGAGGCCGAAGTGGCCGATCTGGTTTCCGATGAGACCCGGGTGCTCACCGCACTCTCCCTGAGCATCCCCGCCAACCATTCCCCCGAGTTCAGCCTGTTCGATCGCACCACGCTTGTGCGCATTCCGACGGACGACCGGCCTGTGAGCGTCGTGACACTCACGGCGCCTACAGCCAGCGCCTGGGTCGCGGGGCGCGAAGACACGGTCGATCGCGATCGTTTCCGAACCGTGATCACGGCTGAAGCGCTGTCCGACCTGGGTCTCGTTCATTCCGCTTTCGATCACATGGTGAGTCCGCTGCCTGGCTTCCTGGCCGCGTGGGCGGCCATCGAACGGATCATCAACGGCGCCTTTCAGGCCAGCCTTGCACGGATCGAAGCCGGAGCGCTGGGCATGATCCATCCTCTGATCGCCAAGGTGCTCGAGCGGCGCACGGCGGAAGACTACCGACCCAGCATCACCGACAACTTCCTGCTGACCTGTTTCGGCTGGGGATCAGACGATCTGGAGAGCGATGCGCGGGCCTTCAAACAGGTCAATCGCCTCAGACAGGGCATCTACCATCGCGGCGATCTGGCGGACCTCCACCGCGCGCGTGATGAGGCATCGACCCTGCTGCGACGTCTTCTGACTCTTCAGATGACCACCTCGACCTCGTCTGAGGACTCCTGAAAGGCGTTCGACTGTCCCGCCGACGGCTCGTTCGGGCGACCTGATCGAGGATGGCGCCTGCGCCATGCCGACCACCAAGCGGGAGCGAATATCGCCCCCCCGCCACGGCCGTCGGATCGTGCTTCTGCGGCCCGAGGCGGGTGCGGCCTGGCTCGACCTTCAGCGTCCCGGGTCTGATGCAGGGCCGGCTCTGCCCGCAGGGCGCCTCGACGTCGAGACGGTCTTCTCGAGCACGGCCTGAGCCTGAACGACGGGGGGGCTGAGCGGCCGGTCGTGTGTCGCCAGCGGTTTCGGAGGTGAGGCGGCGGCCAACGTCTCGCATCCTTTTCGCGCCAGCCGGCGCGGCCTCTCGATGAGGCGGATCTGACCGAAGCCCGGTCGGCTGGCGCAACCGCTTTCGCGACTTTCATCCCCGGCCTGACGGCCTTCCTCGCGCAACAAGAAAGTCTCTCATCGCGGTCCTTCGCTTCGCTGCGGGGGCTCGCTTCGCTCTCCCTGCGCGCCGCCCGAACTTCGGTCTGCCGATCGCCATCGAGGCCGCGGCAGGCGTGGCCCGAAGCAAAGGAGAGACTGACATGGCCACCATCGGCACCTTCACCGCCCAAGGCGACGGCTACACCGGTTCGATCAAGACCCTAACCCTCAACGTCAAGGCGGCGGTCCTGCGGCCCAACGAGAAGAGCGACGACAAGGCCCCCGACTTCCGGATCTTCGCCGGCCAGACCGAGTTCGGCGCCGCCTGGAAGAAGACGAGCCAGCAGAACCGCGACTACCTCTCGGTCAAGCTCGACGACCCCAGCTTCCCGGCGCCGATCTACGCCTCCCTGGTGGAGGTCGAGGGCGGACACAGCCTGATCTGGTCCCGCTGACCCAAGAGCCGCGGCGGCGCGGAGATCGCGCCGCCGCTCCTTCTTCCCACAATCCGTTTCGAGGAGGCCATGATGCGCCCCGCCGCTCCCGCACGCCCGGACATCCACGCCCGGATCACCCAACAGATCGTTAGTCAGCTTGAAGCCGGGGTTCGGCCCTGGACCCGACCCTGGAGCCATTCAGCCTCCGTCAGCCGTCCGCTGCGCCATGACGGCACGCCCTACAATGGCATCAACGTCGTCCTGCTCTGGGGCGAGGCCGCCGACCGCGGATACACACGGTCGACCTGGATGACCTTCCGCCAGGCGCTGGCCCTCGGCGCCCACGTCCGCAAGGGCGAGCGCGGGGCAACGGTCGTCTACGCCAACCAGATCGTCCGCGATGAGACCGACGATACGGGAGCGGATGTCCAGCAGCGCATCCCCTTCCTGAAGGCGTACACGGTCTTCAACGTCGACCAGATCGAAGGCCTACCGGATCATTACGACCAGCCCGAGACGATCGAGATCAATCCGGACGAGCGGATCGCCCGCCTCGACGCCTTCTTCGAGCACTGCGGCGCCGAGGTTCGCCACGGCGGAGGCAGCGCCTATTACGCGCCGGGTCCGGACCATGTGCAGATGCCGCCGTTCGAATGCTTCGAGACGGCGGACGCCTACTACAGCACTCTCGGTCACGAGATGACCCACTGGACCCGGCACCCCACCCGCCTCGACCGGGACTTCGGCCGCCAACGCTTCGGTGACGCTGGCTATGCGCGCGAAGAGCTCGTCGCCGAACTGGGCGCGGCCTTCCTCTGCGCGGATCTCGGCTTGGCGCTCGAACCTCGCGATGACCACGCCGCCTACATCGCCAGTTGGCTGCAGGTGCTGAAAGACGACGTGCGGTTTGTGGTCTCGGCCGCTTCCCACGCGCAGAAGGCTGTCGATCACCTCAAGGCGCTGCAGCCTCCGCCCTGAACTCGAGTGCTAAACGTTCGCCGGTCGCGCGGCATCCCCGGCGACCGGCCCAACGCCCACGATGCGCCGGATGAGGGCGCGCATCAGATCGGCGAGCGCGACAAGGGTCTCGTCGTCTTCTTGGCTCGAATACGGAGACACGAGGTTTCCGTGCATGACCGCATGACGGACTTTCTGCCAAGCCTTGACCTGATCTCGCGTGATCGCGGCGTCGGCGACCAGCGCGCGCATCGCGACGGCCGTCGTGACTTCGGCCGTTCTCTGCACGGCGCGGATGGCCGCCTCCTTCAGAGCGTGGTCCCCGGACCAGGCGCGGATGTGGCAGATCAGTTGTGTATTGGCGTCAAGATCGGCGTCCTCCCGCCGGGTTCCGCGAGAGTACAGCATCGAGACCAGGCCCTCGATGCTGCTGGCGAGGGTCATGGCCCAGACCCAACGTGACCCGCGCGACGCCTGGATCACCTCCTCATGGAAGTGGGTGACCGGATTTGCCTCGAAGTTTCGTCCATCTCCCGTCCGCGCCGAGGCGACATGCGTCAGGAGCGCGGCGTACAGGGTCCAGAACCCGGCCTTGTCCCATCCGGCGGTCTCGTCGATCCACAAGGCCGTCCAGTCGGAGTCCCGTGTCCAGGGAGGGGAGGGCCTTACAGCGAGCATCGCGTGACCGTCCGATTGAACACGGGCGACCATGCGTGGAAACACCAACTGGCCGAACAGGATACGCAGAGGTTCGCCCAGCCAGTTCTCTGTGTAGGTCAGCGGGAGCGACTCCGAGGCTGGTGTTGAAATCGTCAGCATGGAAAGGGCGCGATCGAACCTGAAGGTGACGGTCTGGCCCATCACCTCGAGGTCGAATCTCGGTTCTGGCGGCAGGCGGTCACGAGGGGTCGTGACGAAGTGCGCCAGCATTTGCGCGGCGTGATGCCTGGTCGGGATGAGGAAGCGAACTTCTGTCGATCCTGTAGGCGTCAGTTCAGAGCGGCCGCCCCCCATGAAGGACTCTGTTTCGCCCTCGAAGGTCCAGGCGCCGTCGCCGGTGCGGAAGCTTGGGACGGTCCATCCGCCCGCGTACTCGGTTCCCTCGTCGTCCTCGAGCACCAATCGGAACCGCGATAGTCCGTCATAGCGGTCACCCTGCTGGCGCCGCATCTGTTCAAACACATAGGCGGGGTTCTCGGGCTCCCCGATCAGGGTGAACTCGAAGCGGTTGGCGGAGACGACCCGAAGCTCGCCCGAACCGGCGACCAGATCCGGCTCATGGTCACGCGCCATCAACCGCATCTTCGGAAAGGCGTGGACGCTTGAGATCGCGGAGAACCGGGAGAAGTCGTCGAGCGGCGACACGGGTGCGGTGATCCTGGGACAGGTTCGAGGGAGTGATGGAGGTGGCGGTGGAATGCGCGGTTGTCCAGCACCCGCCCGGCTGGGGCGCCGTTCAGGGCGGAGGGCGAGCGGCCGGCTTCGGACGCCGAGGGGAGGGCGGACAGCACCGGAGGCCTACGGGGCGAGGATGGTGACGGTCTAGGGCAGGATAGGCTTAGCGCCGGCATTGTCAGACACATCACCTCGCACATGGACCGCCTCACTGTACGCCTACCAACTGATCTGATCCGACGGTTCGACGCCGCGGCGGCCGGGCGGGGTGGTCGGTCGCGTCTCCTGCGCAGTCTCATCGAGGGCGCTGCACAGGCCGCCCTTCCACAGCTCGCCGTGCCGTCCGTGGATCGGCTCGACGCCAAACTGTCTCTTCGTCTGACCTCTGACGACATGGCCCTGCTGGAGCTCGAGGCGGCTCGCACAGGCCTTTCCCGCACCCAATGGACGGTCGCCTTGATCCGACGGCGCCTCCATGAGCGGCCTCAGCTTTCACCGTCCGAAGCCATCGCCCTCATAGGCATCCAGCGCGAGTTGCGGCGCATCGGCGTGAACGTGAACCAGATCGCCAGGGCGATGAACACCGCCGTCCTCGACGGCAAGGTGCTCGATCTGGAGGTCGCTCAACTCGCCGATTTTGCAGTCGAGATCCGCGCCCATCTCGGCGGGGTCCACGACGCCTTCAAGGGCAACCTCCACTATTGGTCGGACCGCTGATGGCGGACTTCGTCCAGGTTCGTGGGTTCGAGGAAACGGTGCGCCCACCGGTCCGGCAAAAGCGCGCGCGCCTGACCGATCCGCCAGGGCAGATCGCACGGTCCCGCCCCGACATGGCCCCCCGCGCGCGGCTTGATCGGATCGCCCGACGCGTGCCGGAGGTGATGGTCAAGATCACGGGGCGGACCCGCGACGGCGGTCACCTCCAAAACCATCTCGCCTATATCGGACGGAACGGAAAACTTCCGCTTGAGGGGCCGGACGGCGAGCGGATTCAGTCCCGGGCCGAGGTCGGGAGGCTCGTCGGCGATTGGATGGCGGAGGTCGAGGCGGATCCACGTCGTCGTAAGGATAGCGCGGTCAGCCTGTCCATTGTGCTCAGCATGCCGCCAGGGACGGACCCGTTCCGCATGCACGATGCGTCGCGGGCCTTTGCCGGCCAGACGTTCGGCGACAGCCATCCCTATGTCTTCGCCTTCCACACCGATGAACGGCATCCCCATGTCCATCTGACGGTTCGGACCCTTGGCCACGACGGACACAAGCTCAACCCGCGCAAGGCGGATCTCGAGCAGTGGCGGCAGGCCTTTGCGGCCGCTTTGCGGGATCGCGGGGTTGAGGCTGAGGCGACGCCGAGGCGGACACGAGGCGTCGTGCGCAAGGCGGAGCCGGGGGTTCTCCGGAGAATTCGATCTCGCTACAGCCAGGGTCATGGCCAACCGGCAACTGTCGATGTCGCGGCCGTGCGGGAGGCGCTGGACAAGGCGAGGAAGACGCCGTGGGTCGAGGCGGGTCGCGCGCGACAGGCGACTGTCCGCCGCTATTTCGCTGCCCAGGCTTTGGCCTTGTCTCGTTCGGACCGAGGTGAGGATCGTGAATTGGGTGCGGTGCTCGCCGCGTTCGTGAAAGACATGCCGTCTGTCCGGACGCGAGGCGAGGAGATTTCCGCGAAGATCGACCTCCGTCGGCAGCTTGAGGAGGACAGCGAGCGGCTCGCTGAACGATCGAGACAGCGCTGACGGAGCATCCGGCGTTCCCGGGCAGCAAATGCAAGGTGGATCTTGGCCGCATCTCCTCCGAACAAAGGAGCATCAGCAAGCGCTTGATGATTTCCGCACTGGCGCGACCATCGCTGAACCACTGCGGTAGTTGAGGAGGTCTGCTCTAATATGTCGGAGTTGACTAAGATTGGTGGGCCAGCTGTACCGGAACTGACGCATAGGAACCTTGGCTCGTCCGTTCGCAACGGTCAGGCTCCTGCGGCCGCAGCATCGGATTATACCGCAATCTCAGGCACGCCGGCGGCCGTGAGGAGCTGATAGAGTTCAGCTACATTGTTTCGGTTTCCGCGTTGTTGGCAGAAGGCGAAGATGGCGCGCTGCTTCGCCCTTGAGAGGGCGACGAAGAACGCAGCGACTCCTTCGGGGTCGCCGGGGGTGTGAGACCACCAAGCCCGGTCATCGAGGCCGACGAAGATGATGGTGTCATATTCCAGCCCCTTGCTCTTATGGACGGTCATCATCGGGATCTTATTGAGCCCCTCGAAAGCGTCGAGGCATGACGTCCAGTCCGGCACGCCGTCGGTGCTACGGAAGAAGTGGATGCAGAACGCTTCGAGGATGATCTGGAGCTGGTCGCCGACGCCATATTCGGCAAAGGTTCGGGCGATCGCATCCAGGTCCAGATAGTCAAAAACCCTCGCGGCGAAGTCGGCCGCGCTTTGCTCCGACGGAGGCGTGGCGGCCATATCGGCGCGCAGCGCGGCGAGGAAGGCGGTCAGGTCAGTCTCGACCTTTGCCGCGCGCACGTCATCGTCTTTCCCGACGGCGCGGAGCACCAGGAGGGACGACGAGACCAGCTGCCAGGCGGCCGGCGCGCGGCGGGACGCGCCAAGCCGGAAGATCGCGATCGCAAGCCGGCTCAACTCGTCCGAGAGCAGATCCTGGAGCGAGGTTTTCCCGAGAGTATGGCTCTCGTTACGAATCCGGAGACCCTGAGCGGAGAAGGCTCCGGCGAAGTCCTGCTCATAGTCATCGGACCTCTGCTTCACGAGGAGGGCGTAGTCGCGCGGCGCCCGGCTGCGCGCGGCCATGTCGTTGGCGATCCATTGCGCCAGATAGGCGGCTTCCCCGGCCATGGTCTGGCTGGACCACACCTGAGCGACGTCCCCGTTCACCTGCCGCACGGTCTGGGCGACCGTCTGGACGGTGTTCGGATCGAGGGCGCGTGCGACGACATGCTGAATCGCGACCAGGTCGGGCGAGGAACGGAAGTTGAAGAGCAGGGGAAAGCAGGCGCCTTGAAAGTCGGTCTGCAGCCGCTGAAACGCGTCCTTGCGCGCGCCGGCGAAGACCATGATCCGCTGCTTGTCGTCGCCGACGCCGGTGATGACGGTCTGCCCGCCCGAGAACGCTGAATGCAGAAAGTCGTATTGCGCGTAGGTCGTGTCCTGGAATTCATCGATGAAGACGAAGGGGTAGGTGGCGACGAGCGCTCGGCGGATGTGGGGATTGGCCCTGAGCAGCAGCTCCGCGAGCCGATTGATGCCGATGAAGGTGAGTAAAGAAGGCTGCCCTGGCCGCAGTTGTGTCGCCCACCAGCGGGCGATGGTGAACTCGGCGGCGTTCTGAGGGACGATGGGCCCTACCGGCAAGCGATAGCTGCCCACGATTTTGGCTTCAAAGTCGTCCGCGCTGTAGCCGGCGATTTCGGCCTGCCATTGCGGCGGCGCATTGAGGCGGGCGAGCGTCAGGAATCCTTCCACCGCCTTCCGTTTTGGAAAGGCGATCTCGTAAGGTCGGGTCGGACGCCAATCCGCGGGGATGGCGTTAAGAAAGCGATCGACGAGGCTCTTGGTGAAGGCGTCGAAGGTGACCGATACAAACCGGCGGGTGAACTCGGGCGGGCACCGCTGGCGGACTCGCGAAGCGAGATTGTTGGCCGCGTCGGTCTTGAACGAAATCGCCAGCACGCGGTGCGGCGCTCGGCAGAGACCGGTCTCGAGAAGATAGTCGGCGCGCTGGGCCAAGAATTCGGTCTTGCCGGCGCCGGGGCCCGCGACCACGCACGCCGAGCCGGCGTGACGCAGGGCGTTCCACGCCGCCGGTTCAAGATCGTCGATGCCGCTGGGGCGCCAGTCCTCTGGCCGAACGAGGCGCATGGTCACGGGCCGACGGGCGGCAACGGCGGCGGCGTCAGACGCGCGACAATCGAAGTGAGGAGCACACGCAACTCTTCGGGCGCGCCCGCTGCGAGGGCGGCCGAGTCGTGGGCGCTGAGGACCCTGACGTGGGTGCTGGGCTTGCCGCGCCCCAAGAAGAGATAGCGATACCACCGCATCAGGGCGTCGTGGCTCGCATCGTAAAGATGAGGCTGGCCGTCGTCGCCCAGGACGGATGTGCGAGGCTCGCCGGCGGGCGATGGCCCCTGGCGGCCTGGTTCGATAACCTGATAGGCGAGAGGAAAGGCCGAAAGCATGGAATAGTCGAGATCGAGAGGTGTGCAGAAGAAAACGTTGAACTGACGCAGCCAGTTCATCCAGTGGATAAGACTCGCCGTGTCTCCCACGTGCAAACCGTCGAAAGCCACGAGGTTCGCCGCCGGGCCAAGCGGGTCGAGGTGCTGTCCGAATATTGCCTGAGGCGCGACGTTGTTGGCGAGCAGCTGAGTGCAGGCGGTCTTAATACGCCCCCATCCGCCACCGGCTCGGCCCCAGTCGAGATCCAGTAAGGTGGCATGAGGAATGTCTAGATCGGTCAGCAGCCGCCAGAGGTGGTTCACATGGCGACCGCCGAGGGGAACGACCGCGACGAACGATCGGTCGATGTCGAGACCCATGGCCTCGGCGAGACGCGGAAGCACGACCTCTTCGGAGGCGCCTTCTCCCAGCACGACGAAGCGCGCGAAGTAGAGTTCGGGGTAGGTGCGTACGGCCTCGCGGATGAATTTGGACGCCTCTTCCTCGCCGACGGGAAGGTTGATCGGGCGGATTCGGGCCGTTCGCTCATGCGGATCGAGCCGGAAGTGCCGGACCTGGGTCGGATCCACCCGCGCGAGGATGCTCGGGGAATGGCTGGAAACCACGGCCTGCGCTTGCGGCGACTTCGTCAGATCCTGAATCTGCCGAACGATGCGCGAAAGATAGAATGGGGCGAGGTTGTTCTCGGGCTCTTCGATCGCGATGAGCGTGAGCGCCGGTAGGGGTACGCCGCCGGCCTGGAAACCGGCCCCGGCGGGATCCGCTTCGATCCCCGCTTCAACATCCAGCGTCGCCGCAGTCATCGCCAAGTGGAAGAGTGACCTCTGGCCGTCGCTCAGGTCATCGAGGGCCCGTTCCCGTCCCGCTTCGTCGGGACGGAAGACCACCTCAACCTTGCGGATGAAATGCTCGAAGCGCAGATCGAGCGGGCGGAAGACCGGCGTCGTGTCCGTTCCGGCGGTGTAGACTTCCTGCCACCGCCGCTTCACCGCTGCGGCAATTACGTCGACGGCCGGCTCCCCGGCGAAAGCGCCGTTCAAGGCAGCGCCGGCGTTCGTGAACGTGCTGCGGACACCCTGCGACCAGTTGATGGCGCGCCACAGCCGGCCGCGCAGAAAAGCTGTCACCTGGGAGGCGCCGTCCCGCGTCGCCGGCACGTAGATCATCTGGATCCGCGCCCGGTCGGTGGCTTTCAATTCGGTGCAATCGGCGTCGGTGAATTCCCCAAACGTCCTGACGGCCCAGTATTTCTGTTCAATCACTCCGTCGAGCGAGCCGTCATCGGTCCAGGTCGCTTCGAGCCGTAGGCGGCATTTCAGCTTCCCGCCCTCTTCAGCGGCCATCTGGTGGAAGAATTCCGGGATCGCCGCGCCGCCGGAGCCGTCGGCGTCCAGTTCCGGGAAAGCGATGATCGCCTCGAGAACGAAGCTTCGCTGAAGCGGGGCGACAAGCTCGGCGGCGGGGACATGGAAATCTTGACGCCGAAGGCGACGCTGATCGCCGGTCACCGCGAAGAGCCGCTGCAGGCTCTGCATCAGAGCCGTCTTTCCCGCGCCATTCACGCCGACAAAGGTGGTGAGGCCGGAGGTGAGGCCGATGCTTGTCGCTTCAGGTCCGAAGCAACGGAAATTTGTTAGACTGAGCCGTTCAATAAACATCGTACTCGACCGCCCCATTGGTTGTGGGGCCAGCGTCAAGTTTCCCCTGATCGGCAGCTTGGCCCTTTCATTTCTTGTCGCTGGTACCTCATGCCAGTAGGCGCGCTCAAACGTCAAAAAACCAGAGGTTCCTAGCGCGCGTCCTTCAAGCGTGCGGCGCGACCGTTGGCAGCTTTGAAAGCAGGGCGTGACGAAGTTCGATCTGCGATCCGGTCGGCCGGGTGTGCCTTGTGCGGAAGCGGTCAATCGTTTCGATGGCTTCAAGGGGCGTAGGCCCCTCAGCGAGCGCTACGGGGCCGTGCGCGCCGATGGCGGCGGAGATCCGCGCCCTGGCAAAGGAAACGTCGCCGTCGAGCACGTATCCCAACATGCATCCCACGGGCAGCTGTTCGGCATATTGCTCGGTGAGAAACCGCATCATGCCTTGCGTGACATACACGGTCGCTAGAGAGCTTCGGCTTCCGCCGTTGATTACATTGAGGCGTTTACACTCATAGGCCAGGTATCGGTCCCGTTCCCAGTCGAAGAGCACGGCGAGGTCGATGATGCCCTTGCTGTATTTCGACCCGTCTGGATTCAGGCCGAAAGGCTCGAACTGATACTCGACCCAATGACACAAGCGACGCACCACGGCGTCTTTGGCGAGGCGATCGACGAGGTTGATGGTCATGTCATCTTCCCCGGCTTGTTCGGGCAGCACCGCCATGCACGATGGCCACGCCGCCGCGATCCTCTCCAGGAAGCGATCATCAAACGATACGAAGTTGTCGACCCATCCCTGCACATCACCGATCAGCATCAATCTGGGCCCCGCTGTTGGGGCAGGGCGGCGGCTTGCTGGAGGTCGAGCGCTATACCATCGGCATCGGCGAGCGCGGTGGAGCGCAGCCAGAAGCGCATCTGCATAGGCTTGATGAGATAAAGACAGTCGCCGACGAATACGCGCAGGTCCGGCATGAGCTGGAAATTGCCGTCGAGAGGTCTGTGGATGTGGGCTGCCAGTTGCTCGAGCACCTCGCTGAGCTCGCCAGCTGCATCTTCGGCGTAGTCTTCATGGCCGCCCAGGTGAAGGCGGAGGATCGCTAGGTCAGCGCCGCGGGCGACGAGGCGCGCATCGATCTTCTTGCCTTTGAACCAGTCCGCGAGGCTGGCCGCCAATGTGTGGGCGTATTGCGCTCGCTGCCGTCCGTTCGGCGCGCCCCACAGTTTCGGGAAGTGGCCTTCATGGGGCTGAAGCGCAGGCAAGATCGCCTCGACGGTATCGTCGATCAAGGCGATCTCATCGGGCGACAGGCAGAAATATTGGTACGCAAGCCGGTCGATCATCCGGAGGACGTCCCCCTCGTCGATCTGCATCGAGAAGGGCTCCCTGGAGCGTTCGTGCGCGTCGTCGACGATCGCAATCAGCTCAAGGGCGGCCTGAGCAGCTGCGGCCTTATCGGGGACATCGTCCGGTGATGGGAAAGGCAATCGCAACAGGTCGGCTTGCTTGACTTCAGGGCGATCCGAACCGAACGACGCGGTGCCATGAAAGGCGTACCAGACCGCGATGCGACTGTTGAGGATCGCCGTCAGAACCTTCGCGCGGTCACTTTGGCCGTCCGGCACCACGATCGCTTGCAAGATGTCTTGGAAGGTCAGCGGCTGATCGCAGTAGGCGGCCCGAAGGCGGTTTTGCGCCGTCTCCACACCACGCGGGATCAGGATGCGTGAGCCATCGAACCCGGGTTCGAACCCTCGACGGCGAACCGTCGATGACGGAGCCGGCAGCAAGCCGTCCGCAGCCTGAGCCAGGCGCGTATAGGCTGCGATCGGCAGATCAGGCAGTCGACCGACGTACTCGCTGGTCAGCGGAGGCGCATCGCTATCGCTGTCTTTGTTGAAGGGCTGATAGCCTTGCCCGATGACCCACCGATCGCCCGGCTTTTCGCGGCGACGGCTCAGGCTGCCGTAATCGCTTATGAAGGCCCCGAGTTTGGGAAGCCTCGCAAGGTAGGCGAAGAGTTTGGCGTCCGGCTCCCGCATCCAGAGGCGCTGCTTGAAGATGAGCGGGTTATCCAAAACCGCGCTAACCCCTAGGACGGCTTTGTCGGAGCTGCTCAGCGTGATGACGCGCTTGATGCGGAGATTGAGGTCGGCCTTTGGCGCCCAGTAATCGAAACGATACGGGAAATTATCCGGATTGGCGCCGCCGTAGATGATCAGAGCGGTAGGGCGATGGGCTTTCTCAAAAAGCTGGAACCGAAGGTCGGCGAAGTTGATGACGCGACGGACCTGGGATTTCCGGAAGAACGCATCACGCGCTTCGACCGTGTTTTGAGCGTGGTTGTGCAGGAACCCCATCGCCGGCAGCAGGAAGGCGATCAATCCGCCGTCAGCGAGGTGCGACAGGGCCTTCCAGCTGAATGCCCAGGCGTCCTCGCCACCGGGCATGGGATAACCAACCTTCTTGCTCCATTGCACGGACGAACGCGCCGGGCCGCGGCGGCTGGTCCATGGCGGGTTGCCGATGATGACTTCATATCGGGCGCCTTCAGGCGACACGTCGAAAAAGTCGCGGCAGACGAGGGTCTTGCCCCAAAGTTCCGGGAGAAGTTTTCCTCGGGTGATCAGCTTGCGGATGTCGCGTGGCGACACCTCCTCGAGGAGAGCGACGTAAAGCGAAAACACGGCGACCCGAACGGCACCGCCATTCAAATCCCAGCCGTGGATCTGACTTAGGAGAGACAGCAGCGTCTTCCAGGAAATCGTCTGCGTCTTGTGCTTGGCGCGCCAGTGTTCGCAGAGCCTCTGAAACGAGCGGACGAGGAAAACACCTGAGCCGCAGGCGGGATCGAGGAAGTTTCCGGTCGTCCGTGTCGCATCCGGCAACATCTCCCACGCCTGGGAAACGACCGTGTCGGCGAGGAACATCGGCGTGTAGTAGGCGCCGTTGGCGCGGCGTTCGGCCTCGCGTTCGCCTAGGAAGCGATCGTAGACGGCGCTGACGAGCTCGATCGGGATATAGCGGAAGTCATAGCCCCAGAATCGTTGCTGTCCGGAATGGGCCATTTCTTCACGGCCCGATCGGAACCGCGCCAAGATCGTCAGATGGGCGGGCGTGACTTCTGGCGCGTCGCCCGTAGCCTCGAAAGAGCATGGCGCGACGAAAAGATCGCCGTTGAAATCCGCGTGCAGCGTTCGAAATAAGGAGCGGAAGAGGTCGACGTCGCCCTTTTCGAGCAGCGCGGAAAAGCTGTCGGCGCTCTTATCGGAGACGGCGGCGAAGTAGGCGGATGTTACGATTTCCCGGTCTTCAAGGTAGGCGATAAACATCGCCTGTATGAGCAGGGCTTGGGCCGCATCAGGAGCGAGCCCCGCCTTTTGCAGGAGGTCGTGAGACGCATTCAGATTGTCTAGGAGAACCTGATCGATGCGTTCTTTCGGGGGGAAATACGCGCCGTAGTCCTTCCAGAGCCGGCCGGACTCCGCGCCGTAGATTAGATTCTGGAATCGGAGCGCTTCAGTGGTCAGGGTGAGGCTGTCGATGAGGCAGCGAGCCTCGAAGGCGTCGCCGGGATCGCTCAGCGGAGTGCGGGCCAGCGAAAACACTCTGAGCGTATCGTCGGCGATCACCAGCAACAGGCTGGCCAGGCCCTGATTCCAGAGCGCGCCGTGAAGATCGATGATCGCGGCGCGGTCGTAGGTATCGGCTTCCAGGATCGCGACGGTTGGGACGCCCTGAACGCAGAAAATCGCCGACACGCCCATTTCGGTTAGGGCGGCTCGGATAGCAGGCGCGTGCGGCACGTCGCTGACGGCCTCAGCTGACTCGTAGAGTTCGGGCGAGCGCCGATGTGTGAGCCCTAGGCGGTCTTTCCACTCCGGCGCCAATGCGGATGTCAAGGTCGTCGTCATGCGCGTTTGCTGCGCCGTTCAGACTGCATGCCCACGGAGGTTGGGGGGAACTGCAGATGTCCCTGCACTTGATCCACTTCGGTCGCCGTGAGTGCCGCGCGCAGGCGCGCTATGATGGGCGCGCACGGTACGCAGAGGGTGGAAGCGTCCGGCGAGCGGCGATGGGCAAGGCTTGCATCGACCAGGCGGAAGTTGTCGGCTTCGATCAAGGCGACGCAGTTTTCTAGTGAGAGCCAGGATTTCCCCCCGCACTCCTTGAAGAGCTGATCGAAACGATCGCCGACCGTCCCGACGCGCACGCCGAAGTCCCGGACAAGTTCGGCGACGATTGCCATGGCTACGACGTCCCCAGGGGTGAAGCTGGGGGCATGGCCTTTGTGCAGAGCTAGGGCGGGAATGGCATCCCGCCACGTGCGGAAAGCATCCACCGAGATGGAAAGCAGTTCGCGAATCTGGCTCTGAGTGTAGCGCATTAGGATGTCCTAGATCGGAAATTCCCTCAGATCAATGCGGGGTCGACCCCGGGTCAGTCCGCGAAATTTTCGCTTTCGGCAATTGGATCAAAACTTCAATGACAAAGGCGCTTCCCCATGGTTGCCCACTAATGCGAGGTTAGTACTGGAACAGATATTGGCCTTAGGTCCGCTCTGCGGCCGGAACCCAACGGCTCCTGTTGACACATTCAGACTTCAGTGGAGCCATACGACCGCGTCGAAATGGACGTGAGTTCATGGGCGGGACATTTTCAGGAACGTCGGTCGCGTGAGCCGTCTCGATCTCGCGTACGGGCGGGGTCAACCAGGTTGTGCAGACGTTGGACAGCGCACTCCATCAGCCGCGTCCGGGCATCCGGATCTTCGATCAACCGTTTGACCACGACCGAGGCCGCGCGAAGCCGGTCCTCCACGGCTCGTTCGTCGAGGTACTGGCTTGACGGAGATCGGGCGACGGACGGCTCGCCGGCCGCCTGACGATCCCGATCGCGCGGCCGGTAACCCTTGACTTCGACCCCAAGAGACCGCGCCTGGATCCAGGCCTCGCGACGGAACCCTTCTTCTCCGGACACCCGCACTTCGGTCCAGCCACGATGCTGTGCGATCTTCAGCATGTCGGCGACGCTGTCAGGATAGGACTGCGTCGTCGTCAGCTTGCGGCCCTCGTCCCGAAACATCGGTTCGGTGGCGCGGTGATCCCGGTAGAAGCGGGCCGGGCGACCCTGGCGGTCGCGTTCGATCAGATAGCGATCCAGGATGGCCTGAGGCGCGTCACCCCGGGTACGGGATCGGGCGTCGCCCCCTTTGGCGGGTGTCGGCGCCACCGTGTTTTCGGCGGACTGTTCTGGCGCTTTGGCAGGGCGTGGGCTCATCGGTCGTCGTCCCGATCAGGAGCGGGCACGATGGCGTCGATGATCTGGTCCAGCCAATCGGCGACTTCGTTCTCGCTGGCGCCGATCTCGGGCGGGGGGCATCCCTGTTCGGTGAAGGCCTGAACCACGGACTCGTAGCTCATATCAGTCTCCTCTAGCGCTGGGGCTGGTGTGACGGGGCTGGCGGAGGCGAGCTCGGGCGCGACGGGCCGTCTCGGCGGGATCGGCGCCGGCCGTTGCCGGCGAGTGAACACCCGTTCTCGGAAGAACCGGATCTTTTCGCCGCGCGCCGGCGGCATCCCGGCCTTGAGCACGATCAGGCTTCGTTCAGGGAGTTGCATCAGCTCCTGGGGCATCATCAGCGCCCGGCGTTGATCGGATGTCGTCGTGTTGCGCCGGCCGGACCCGAGGCCCATGGGACGGCTGCGACTGAGGGCCTGATAGGTGTAGTAGCCGAGCCGTTCGCTCAGCTCCTGGGCCACCTTCAGCTCCTTCGGCGCGAAGACGACCTCGATCCCGCAATTGGTCAGGATGTCCTCGGTTACATCGGGGCCGTAGAGGGCCCGGAGCTGCGACGGGCTCTGGATCACCGGCAGCAGTCGAAAACCGTAGCCGGCGAGGTAGGAGAAGGCGGCGGCGAGAATTGGCGCGCGTCCCAGCCGGGCGAACTCGTCCAGCAGCACCAAAACGGGGCGATCGTCAGGGCCGGGCAGCCGGCGGCTGTTCAGGTCGACGAGTTGCTGGAAGAGCAGGCTGTAGAGCGGCGCCACCCGCAGCATGTTGTCGGGCGAGGCCCCGAGATAGAGCGACAGGTGGCCCTGGCGCAGGTCACGCAGGTCAAAGTCGCTTGCAGAGGTCGCCGCATCGACGGCGGGGTTGAGCCACAGTCCCATGCGGCTGGTGATCGTCTGCCGGATGGACGCAAAGGTGTTCTCGCTCGAGCTGCAGAAATCCGTCAGGGCCGAGGCGCAACCGTTGGACAGCGGCGCGCCCGCCAGGTTTCGCGCCTTGATCAATCCGGGGAACCGCTCCCGCGCATCGCCCTCGGTCAGCTGCCGGAAGATCTCGCCGAGTGAGAAGGGCAGGTCCGGCGTTTCCGCAACATAGGCCCCGACCCCGATGAAGCCGGTCCGGGCGGCTTCCGACCAGAAGGGGTCGGCGTGATCGTGGCCCGGGAAGAGCATGACCGCCATCCGTTGCAACTCGTCGAGGACGGCGGAGGTCGAGAAGCGCTCGATGTGCGCCAGAGGGTTGAAGCGTGCGGTTCGGCCGTCGGGGGCGAGGGGATCGAACAGCAGCACCGTCTGACCGGCGGCGGCCCGAAACCCCGCTGTCGCGGCGTGGTTTTCGCGCTTGATGTCGAGGACCACGACCGAGCCCGGCCAGGTCAGGAGATTGGGAATGACGACCCCGACGCCCTTGCCGGTGCGTGTCGGAGCGTAAAGCATCACATGCTCGGAGCCGCCGGCGATCAGCCATGAGCGACCGCGCCGACCGAGCAGGATGCCTTCGCGCGCCGCCAGCCCGGCCGCCTTGAGATCGCGCGTGGAGGCCCAGCGCGCCGCGCCATGAAGCGGACGGCGAATGCCCAACGCAACCGCCGCGACGAGGACGACGGCGAGGAGAATGTTGGTCAGGCCGCCGATCCTAAGCCAGCGCTGAAGGTCGGGGTCGGCGCGGTAATGCCAGAGCCAGGCTGGCACACGGACAGGGTCGATGTCCGGCGACAGGCGGCCCACGCCGGCGAGCGCGATCATCGCGGTCGAGGTTCCGGCCACAAGCAGCAGGAGCAGGACACCGACGACGACGAGTGTCGTCCTAGCGGCCGGGCTGGCGTTTTCGAAGCGGGTCATGCCAGACCTCCGTCACCCGGAACCGACCATCGGTCTTGCGCATCTGGACGACGATATCGACGAGCAGGTGCAGCAGGGCCCGAATGTCTTCCCGCGGCAGATCACGGCCGCCCTCGGACTCGCGAACCAGAAGGGTCAGCTGTTCGAAGGCCAGAGAGGCGCTGTCGGCGTGGACCGTCGTGATCGAGCCGGGGTGGCCGGAGTTGACGTTGCGAAGATAGAAGAAGGCCGTGCCGTCCCGCAGTTCCTGCAGCAGGATCCGGTCGGGCCGCATCCGGAGCGCGCTTTCGAGCAGGGATTTGGCGGTGACCTGCGCCAAACCCTGGCCTTCCTTGGAATAGGTCAGGTGGACGACGTTGCGGTGAGGCACGACCAGTTCACGCGTGTCCTCGATCGTCAGCAGCCTCTCTTGGTCCGGAATGGCCTCGACCAGACCCTTGGCGAAGGTGGTCTTGCCGGAGCCGGTGGCGCCGGAGACGAGGATGTTGCGCCGGGAGACCACGGCCAGTTTGAAGAAGGCCGACCAGTCTCCCGATTTTTTCAGGGCGAGGAGTTCGGCGTCGACCGGATCGGCAGACGCGTCGTCCGCCGCGACGACCGCGTCGAACAACCCGCCGGTCGCAAAGGCGTCGAGACCGAACTGCCGGCGCGAGGGCTTACGGATGGTGAGGGACACCGTGCCGGTCGGGGCCGCAGGCGGAAGAACGATCTGGCATCGTTCGTCGCCGGGCAAGATCGTCGAGCAGATCGGCCGGGCGTCGCTGACATCCTGTTTGGTGAAGGCGGCGGCGGCGACGGCAAGCGTCCTGAGCCAGGCCTCGGTGAGCAGCGGCTTTTCATGCCAGTGCCAGCGGCCGCCCTGTTCGATCCCGACCTCGCCGGGGCGGTTGATCACCAGTTCGGTCACGTCTTCTGGCGCGAGCAGGGGCCGCAGCGGCGCGAGGTAGTGTTCCAGGACAGCGGTGTCGTCCATCACCTTGCGCTCAGCCGATAGACACCGGCGAAGTTCAGGTCCTGGGCCACGAAAATGGAGACCTCGGCGCCCTGGGGTTTCCGCAGGGTCGCGGGGATGTCGACCGAGTTCTGCAACGCGACGCCGGCCGCGTCCGAAGGCACCCGCGCGGTCTCGCGCACGGCGTCGTCCCGTCCGACAGCGGCATAGAGGCCGTCGTCCACCAGCGACAGCAGGAGGGCGCCGCCGAACCGGTCCCAGAAATGGGTGTCCACGCGGCCGTCGAAGCCTGCGCGACCGAGGGCGTCGGCGGCCGGAGACGCCAGGCCCACGGTGACACCCGCAGGCGTGACGGCGCGGGTCCACAGGACGAAGAGCCGGTTGCGGCCCTGGTGCAGACCGCCCTGGTACTCGCCGAGCACCCGGGTGCCGCGCTCCATCAACACCACGGTTCCGCTCTCCGAATAGACGTCGCGTGGCAGGATGCAGCTGACGAACCCCGGGGTCGCGCTGTCCATCGCCGTCTGGAGGATGCAGGGGATGGAGGCGCCCGCCGTCAGTAAGAGGTTGCGATTCCCCAACTGGCCGGCGTGCGCCTCACGGATCGGCGAGGTCTGGCGCAAGCCGTCGAGCGGCGTGACGCGGGCCTGGATCGGCGCAGGGGGCCCGGGCGCTACGGCCGCAGCGGTCAGGACGCCGGTCGGTGCGACGCCGGAGCCTTGGCGGCTATAGGCGAGGACCGGGGCCCGCCTCGCCTCGTCCATCAGGGTCTGGCGCCGTTCGGCTGCCGAGGGGCCATTCGATGCAGGCGAGGCCGAGGTCTCGAGCGCCGGCACCTGTTCGCCCGACGACGTCAAGACAGGCGCGTCGGGATCGAGAGACGGATCCGTCAGCAGGGGCGGCTCGGCGTCGCGGCGCGCCGGTTCGAACGGAACGACCTGCCGGGCCGGTTCGTCCGCCGCCGCCTTCTGGTCATCGCCCTCGCCACGATCCCAGGTGGCGAAGAGGAAGACCGCGCAGCCGAGGCCCAGGGCGGCCAGGGTGACGACCTTGGACCCGCGGCCGCCGAAACGGCCGGCGATGGGGGATATGCCCCGGTCGGTCGTTGGCGGCAGACCCTGGCCTTCAGAACGGGGTTCCGCCGCGGCGTCGTCCTTCGGTTCAGGCGAGGCGGTCATGGTTGGGCTCCTTGCGCCACGCTCCGATGCACGATCGGCGAGGCCGTGCCGGTCCCGGTGGCGACACCGCGCGGGTCGTAGGCTTCGTTGAAGATGCACAGCACCGAAGCGCCGCGGCGCAGCCGCAGGCCCGGGACGACCGCGTGGATGACCACGAACTCGCCGCGTACATCGAAGGGGACTAGGCTTTCCTCGCCCTCGGCGGAGACAGCGAAGATCGAGGGGATGGGCTGGTTGGCCGGGAACCTCAGCACGGTGAAGCGGCCGTTGTCGGTGACCTCGCTCGGCTGCAAGTCCGACGCGCCCTGGACGCTATAGGCGAGGTTGCGGGGGCCGGAGAGAGCCGCCTGGTCGAGCGCCAGGTCGATCACGCGGTCCCCGATCGCCTCGGCGGCGGCGTCCAGCGACGCCACGGTCGCGGCCTGGAGGTCGGCCGGGTAGCGGAACCGGATCTGGTAGGCAATGGAGGATCGATCGCGGGCGTCTCGCGCCGCCAGTTCGAACGCATAGTGACGCGTCGCGCCTCCACGTTCGGTGACCACGAGAAGATTGGTCGCCTGCAAACGTTCGCGGGGTTTGAGGAAGAGGACGGAACCCTCGGCCGCGACCTCCCAGCTGACGCTGTCACCGATCGCGGCATGGCGGATGGCTTCGTCCGGACCGAACACGATCTGGGTGGCGGTACGGAAGGCCCCGGAGATGCGGTAGACAGAGCCCGGGGCGTAGTCGACCTCGACCATCCGGGCGTCGCGCTCTTCGGCCCAGGCCGGCCCCGCTGTCATCAGTGCAAGGCCGGCGGCCAGGGCGATCAACTGGGTTCTCATCGGACCACCTCCGGGTCGGCGCGGTACGAGGTCACCTGGAATCCGAGCGGATTGCGCAGGCGATCCGGCTCCGACATCGGCGCGCGCGTATAGGTGAAGGCGATGGTGGCGATCCAATCGCTCTCGACGATCTGCTGGGCCTGACGCACCGTGCGGTGGAACCGTACATTGGCGACGCCTTCGTTGATGAAGCCAATGGCGCGGATCGCGATCACGGCCTCGGCCTCAGGTCCGTAGAGGTTCTGAGGACTGGTTGGGTTGGAGCCGCGATAGAGGTCGGCCCAGCGGCGTTGCTCCGTTGCGCCCGACAGGATCGAGACCAGGGCGAAGCTTTCCTCGGCGGCGGGGTCGAGATAGCCCTCCCGGGCGCGGACGTACTGGCCGAGGAAATACTTGCTGACGGCCTCGTCATAGGTGGCCGGGCCTTCAGCCGAGGAAAGACCCCGCACCACATCGACCGCGCCGGTGGTCTGATCGACCCGCACGACGAAGGGTTCGGTGGTCTTAAGCGGGGTCAGCACCGCTACCGCCGCGACGGCGACGACGGTCAGGCCGGCGGCTACAGCCGCCACGGTCCAGGCCAGCCGACGCGATCGTATGGCGGCGCTGAGCCGGTCCTGATCCCATCGCCGCGCCTCGGCGAAATAGGCCTTCAGATCGGAGGAGGGGACGCCGGTCATGCGCAGCCTCCTGCGCCAGGGTCGATGGTTGAAGACGCGTCGGCCGCGGGCGCGGGCGCGTATGGCGCCGCCGGGGAGAGGATCGACCCGTAGGGATTGGCGGGTCGACGATGGCGGCCGTCGCAGACCGGCGGATCGGCGGTCCGGAAGGTGACGCAGGCAGAGAGGGCCTGGACCGCCAGGGCGATCGACACGACGCGAGACGATGTTCGCAGAGAGGGCATTAGCGGGCTCCTGTGGGACGGATGGATCCGCCGCCGCGCGGCGGTTGACGGCTGGCCTCGAGAGGACCCCGCGCGACGGCGCTGGGGCTGGATCCCAGGGAGGCGGCGTTGGCGAAGTCGGCGAGCCCGGCGCTGGCGCCGCCGGCGATGCCGGCCGCGATCGCGGGCGTCTGCAGGAAGAAGATCGCGCCGAGCAGGCAGAGGGCGATGAAGATCAGGCCGCCGACCATCGGGTCGCCGCCCTCGATCGCGCCCCACTGATCCCGGACCAGCGCCAGGACGAGCTGGAAGATGGTGATGATCAGGGCGAACAGGACCAGATAGTTCACCGCCTGGGACAGCCAGCCGAAGAAGAAACGCCGCGTCGCGTCGAACAGGGCGCAGGCGATGAAGATGGGCCCGAGGGCGACCAGAAGGGCCAGCGCCAGTTTGGCGACGAGAACAACGCCGAAGCCCAGCGCGCAGGCCAGGGCGCCGACGATGAAGACGACCGCGGCGACGATCCAGGGTGACGGGTCGAAGGCCGAACCCTCGCTGCCGATCTTCTCTCCGAGATAGCCGGCGTAGGCGAGGAACTGGTCGAAGGCCGCCCCGACGTTCGGCGTCTCAGCGCCGCTGACGGCCCGCGTCAGAAGGTTCGGCAGGTCGCGGAACAGGGGCTCGGTGACGAAGTCCGAATAGGCCGGGGTGGTGGCCAGCACATAGATGAACAGCAGTTTGATCGCACGGATGGCGAAATCCATGACCGGTTCGCTGATGGCGCCCCGGAAGATCGCGAAGCCATAGAGGACGATGTAGAGAACGAGGGCGATCCGCAGCGGACCTTCGACCTCGGCGATCACCGCGCCCAGCCGGTCCCCGAGGAAGGCGCTCAGCCGTTCGTCGAGGAATGTGTAGGCGGGCTCGAAGACCCGAAACGACATGGCGACCTCCTAGAAACCCTGCCGGTAGGCGGCCATCCGGTCAGCGCGCCGGACCTCGGCGAGACGCGCCTGGGCGGCGTCACAGCCTTGCCGGCGGGCGCCGCGTTCGCAGTCCTCGACAGCCGCCTCGAGGGCGGCGCGATCCGGGCGCGGCTCAGCCCTGGGCGCTTCCGGCTCGCCGCAACCCGCGAGCAGGCCGAGCAGGACCAAGGCGGCTTTCACTGAAAGGCCTGACGGTAGGCGTCCATGCGGACCGACCGTTCCGCGGCGATCCGCTCCCGCGCCCGCTGGTCCTCGAGACGGGCTTCGGCGGCCTGGGTCAGGGCCAGGCCCTGCAGCCGGATCTGTTCGTTCTGAATCAGGGCCTGTTCCGCCGCGAGCCGGGCGTTCAGGTCCATCACGGCCCGCGCGTTGGGCGCGGTGTCGAGCGCGCGACGGAGCGTCTCCAGGCCTTCGAGACGATCGGTCGCCGACCGGTCGACGGCCTCGCCGATCGCCAGATCACGGGCGGTCCGCGCGCCGGCCCGCTCCAGGGCCTCGGCGGCGGCGGACGGCGCGTCAGGCGTATAGACGCGGGTCTCGCGGCGGATCGCGTCGGCCCGCTCGGCCAGTTCGCCGAGCGCGGACAGATCCCCGTCGGCGGCCGACCGCAGGGTGGCCATGTCGGGCAGGGGATTGCGGATCTCGGGGAGGCCCAGGCGTTCAGCGATGGCGTTGACGTTGGACAGGTCGTTGAGGCTGGCGAAGAGTTCCTCGCCCTGCTGGACCTGGGCCTTCAGGCTGTCGAGCTGTTCGATGGCTGTGCGCGCGTCCTTGACCATCTGGGCGAAGGAGGTTGGGTCGTAGACAACCTGCTGGGCATGGGCCGGGACGGCGGTCATCGCGGCCAGCGCGACGGCGATCGGAAGAATGGAGCGTCTCATGTCAGTCTCCTCTGGGTATGGAAGGGGCCCCGCCAGTCGGCGTAGTCGTCCCCGGTCTCGGCTCTCAGCCGGTCGAGCATGGCGACGGTTTCGGATCGTCCGGACAGGACGGCCAGCGCGTCATCCAGTCCCTTGAGGTCAAGTTCCACGACCACGCTGTCGTGACCCTGTTTGACCAGGAAGCGATGCGACTCCGGCGTCAGCTCGTCCCGGATCAGTCGGAACTCCTCCTCGCTCAGGCCGAAGCCTTCGACATAGTCGCGGGCCTGGCCATGGGCGTTCGGCAGGAAAATCTTGGTCGCGCACTGTTCGAGGATGGTGTGGGCGATCGGCGAGAGCAGCGCGTCGGCTGGGGACTGGGTGCCGAACACCATCAGGGCGTTCTGCTTGCGCCAGGTCTTCAGGCCGTCCTGGGCCAGGTCGGTGAAGGCGGCGTCGCCCAGCACCTTCCAGAACTCGTCGATGTCGAGGACGAGCCGACGTCCATCCACTCGCTGGGCGATGCGGTGGAAGAGGTAGAGCATCATCGGCGTGCGGACCTCGGGGTGGTCCAGAACATCGGTCATGTCGAAGCCGGCGAAGCGGGCGTCGAGCGACAGGGCGTCGTCGTCGCCGTCCAGAGCCCAGCCGAGCGGCCCGCCCCGAATCCAGCGCTCCAGCCGCGCCCCGACGCCGCCGACGTCCGATTGACCGAGCAGGCTGCGCAGGGCCGAAAGCGACCGTCGCTCGCGCGGGAGCGCCTCAAGTGCGGCGACGGCTTCGTCGATGGCGCGCGCTTCCGGGACCGACAGAGTCTCGTTCGGTCGGGCGACCAGGGTCCGCACCAGTCGGCTGAGGAAGGCGCGATTGGCGGGTGACGGCTCCAAGGCCTTGAAGGGCGCGAACCCCGTGGGCACGCCGTTGCGCAGGGCCAGATAGGTCCCGCCGCAGGCCCGAACGAAGATCTCGGCGCCCGGGTCCTTGTCGATGAACAGCTGCTGGGCGTCAAACCGCTCCAGCTGCGCCAGCATGAAGTTCTGGACGACCGTCTTGCCCGACCCGGAGGGGCCGCAGATGAAGGTGTGGCCGAGATCGCCCACGTGGAAGTTGAAGTAGAAGGGGGATCCGGCTGTCGTGCGCAGCGTCGCCACAGCCGGTCCCCAGTGATTGCCGTGTGGCTTGCCGACGGGATAGGCGTGGAAAGGCGCGAGGGCGGCGAAGTTGCGTGAGGTGATCGCGGCCGGACGCGTGCGCCGCGCGAAGCCGCCGGGGAACTGGGACCAGAAGGCGGCCTCGAGGCCGAGGTCCTCGCGGGCTACGACCAGGCCGGAGTCAGCCAGATGCGCCCGCGCCTTCGAAAGGTGGTCGGCCAGGGCGGCGGGCGTGTCGCCGTAGACCAGGACGGACGCCTGGTGTTCGCCGAGCACGAACCGGTTGCTGACCAGATCGTCCAGCGCGTCCGAAAGGCCGTCGATCTGGGAAGCGGCGCGGTCACGCGCGGAGACCATCTGGTTCTGCTTGCGCTCCATCACCGATCGCCCGGCCGCCTTGGACAGGAAGGCGAAGGACTGGGTCATGACGAACCCGAAGGAGGCGCTCAGCAGCGGGTTCCACAGTCCGGGCCGGGTCGAGGCCGGATATTCCTTGATGGCGAGAACGCCGGCGTAACGGCCTGCGTCGACGTCCCGAAGCTCCAGGCTTTCGCGTCCGAAGATGACCCTCACCGTATGAACCGCGGATCCGAGATGGCCGTAGACGATGGGGACGCGTCCCGGCCGGCCGGTGAGGACGAGCCGAACCAGCTCCATCGGTTCGGAGCACCAGATGTCTCCGTGTTGGTACAGGCCAAGGCGGCGCGGCGAATAGCGGCCGAGATACTGCTCAAGATCGCGCGCGGCGTCCTCGAGCCGCTTGATCTGTTCGGGGGCGACCTCCGTGTCCTGACGGCGGGCTGTCTGCAGGCGACGCATGAGCGCCGCAGCGCGATCGCCGGGATCACGGCCGGGATGGAGCACCAGGCTGACAAAGAGTTCGTTGACGAACAGCCGCCGGCCTCCGAGCCGCGCTTCGTAGGCCTGGCTCAGATCGCGTGCGAAGTCGGAGCGGAACCCGCCCATGACCTCGGGCTGGACCTCGCGCCGGACGATGTGGTGCCAGACCGCCAACCGATCGTCAGCCAGGTTGCGCCAGGTCTGGTTGAGCTTGACGTGCCAGTCGTTCAGATCGCGCGGGTCGGCGGTCTCGAATGCCGCGCCCTGAAGTTGGAAGGCAACCATCAGCGCCCCGCTATCGAGCGTGACGATGTGGTCCGAGGCGTGGCGCGCATAGGGCAGGCCGGCCAGGGCGTCGCCCTCCCTGCGCAGGCGCGACGGCGAGAGACGGAGCTCAGCCACGGAGCAGCTCCCTTGCGCTGTAACGCCGGACAAGGGGGAGGGGTGTCGCCGAGCTGCCGCCCCACAGGGCGCCGTTGCGGGACCGGCCCTTGGTGTCGACGAAGACCAGCAGAAGCCTGAAGGCGTTGTGGTCCACCTTGCAGATCGCGCGAAAGACCAGATGCAGGGCCGGCGCGATCAGCAGATAGAGCAGGCTGCCGCCGACGAGAAAGGCCAGGCCCGAGATCATGACGTTGACGCCCATGGCCTCCATGGGCACGCCCAGGATCATCGCCGGCCGGGTGCAGGCTAGGAACAGGGGCTCTTCGATCAGTCGTTCCTCAGCCATGGTCCGCCCCGCTCAGGGCCAGGGCGGCTTTCGCCACGGCGAGACCGACCAGACCACCGCCCAGAGCCTGGGCGTAGCGTGCCGGCGAGATCAGACGGACGCCGAGCATCAGCGTCAGCGCAAGCCCGCCGGCGATCCCCGCGACGATCAGACAGGCGTCGGCCCGGGCCATCAGGCGCCGCCCGTGATCAGGCCGACGATCTCGGCGGCGCCGAAGACCACGACGATGCCGAGAATGACGATGGCGGCGCGCCGCAGATCGAACAGGCCGAACATCCACAGGATGCCGACGATGACGACCGCCAGGATGGCCAACAGCCTGGCCGTGTTGCCGGTCAGCATGTCGACGACATTCTGCAGCAGGTCCTCGACATTGGCCTGGGCGAAGGCGGGCTGCACCGACATCAGGGTGGTCGCCAGGGCGATCGCTCCGACCGCGCATTGGCGGCGTCGAATGGGGGACAGGGTCACGGGTTGACGCTCCAGGTCTGGGTCTGTGAGGCGGGGGCGAAGAGGACGACGGCGCTGGCGGTGGCGTGCGCGAACACGTCCCAGGCGGCGGGTGGCGCGACGGGGTCTGGCGCCACCTGATCGGGGAGCGAGCCTGATGCGGCTTCGGTGAGCGGCGGCGCGGAGACGGCCAGGCCCAGGCGCGCCGCGGACGCTTCGACGCGCGCGACATAGCCGTTGCGAAAGCCGCGATCGGGATGACCGGTGTTGTATCGGGACAGGGCCACGCGCAGGGCCTGTTGGCGGTCAAAGGCCGTCGATGCAGGATCGAAGCCGGCGCGCAGCACGGTCCCTGCCGCGGTCAGGTTGCGGCAGGGGTCGAAGGCGTCCTCTACACTCAGACGCAGCCATCCGAGATTGCCGGAGTTGATCTGAGCGAGACCGAGATCGATGTTGGCGCCCGAGGCGATCAGGCGGCGCGCGACCCGTGCCGCTTCCTCGCGGGTCCTGGGCTGACGCACGGCGGCGCCGCGATTGACGCCGATCGCCAGGGGATTGAAGCGGCTCTCCGTATGGGCGATCGCGGCCAGGGTCTGCGGCGAGACCCCGGGTGCGCACTGGGCGGAAAGGGCGAGGACGAGGGCGAGATCGAGCAAGGCAGGGCTCCGTTAAGAGCCGTCAGCAGACCCCATCGGTAGCGCCCAATCGATCCGTCAGGGCGCCACCGCAGACCTACGGGGCGAAGGTGCGCGGCTCGCTTTCGCGGCGGTCGTCTCCGACAAGCCGGGCTACGGCCTGGACGCGGGTTCTGACACCCAGCGTCCTGCAGGCGAGCAGGATATGGTCGTCGACCGTGCGGGAGGAGAGGCTGAGGCGACGTCCGATCTCGCGGGACGGAAGGCCTTGGGCGGCGAGGCGCAGGCAGTCTGACTGCCGTGCAGACAAGCGGGCTGCGAGCGCGAGACGACCTCCACCGGACGATCTGGAAAGCGACTGGGTCATGGGACTCAAGCCAGACCCGGTTTCGAACTTGCGGCAATACCGCAAGGTTCACGCAGCGAACTTACGGTGTGAGACGACCCCGGTCACTCGTCCTCGTCCTTCGAGGGCGTGACCAGCCGTCCGATCCGCTCATCGAGCCAGGCCTTGGCCGCGTCATCACGTCTCACGGCCTGCATCCCGAGGTCCTTCAGGGTGCGGGTGAAGGCGTTGATGATCGAGCGCGTGTCGAGTTCCATGATCGCATCGCCCACGTCCTCGTCGAACTCCTGGGTGACAACCCGCAGCGCGAGCATCGCCTTGTTGTCCGCGCAGCGAACGGCGAACTCGGGGGAGCCGAGCGCCATACAGTCGATGATGGCGTAGGGATCACTGTCCGTGGCCTCGGCGAACCGGTGGATCCGCTCGAGATTGATCTTTCCCTTCCCGGCCTCGAAGTGTTCGTACGACCGCTTGGCCATGCCCATGGCGTCGGCCACTTCGGCGGGCTTCATCCGTCGATGCAGGCGGATCAACCGCAGGGCCGCAGCCAGGATTTCGTTCTGAGAGCGGGGACGATCGCTTTCCATCAGCTCGGCTGCCTCGGGTTGTGGAGGGCAACGCGATTCTCGACGCCGTACTCCCGGTGGTTGAAAAATGCGTCAGTTGAGCATCAAATGGAAGACGGGAAGCTCACGGTGTCCCGAGTCTTGCGGAAAGTGCGCAAAGAACATGCAGTTCTCGAATGGAAACTAAAAAACGCATTGCCGCTACTGGTCAGTTCGCGGCTTTCCGCGCTTCGTACGGTCGCTCCGGAAGCGCGGCTTCGCGCGGGGCGCCGGGAACCGTATCCTGATGCGCGAACGCGATCAGTTCGCGGTCGCCCACAGCGCCCTTGCTGGTTATGCCGCAGCGGGTCGGTTCGGTTGGGGGCGTCCTCTGGTCGCAACCAGTCTTGCGAACGAACTCGGTCTCAGTCCAACGCCTGTACGCGAGGCGCTGGCCCACCTCGCTGGCGAGGGCATTATCGAGCATCGGCCAGGACGAGGCTACTTCGCCCCGAGCCTCACCGCCTCTGATATCATTGGCCTTTACGAGCTTCATCACAAGTTCCTGCGGTGGGGCTCCGAAGAGGGCTTTGCGCCCCAAGCGCCGACGGCGGACCCGCCGACGGATCCGGTCCTGCGGGTCGAGCTCGTGTTCGATCAGCTCGCGCAGCATGGGGGGAACAGCGCCGTCTTCGAAGCCTATCGGCGGGTCTCTGCGCAGCTCAGACCGATCCGCAGGGTTGAAGCGGTCCTGCAGAATACTGGATTGGACATCGCGCTCGAAATTGAACGCCTCCGGTCAGAGGGCGGGAGCGGGGAGTTGGCGGCTGCGCTCTACGAGTATCATGAGGGTCGCTTCGCCCTTTCTTCGGCCCTGGAGAAGGTGATGCGTCAGTCTGTGTGAAGTATATTCCAAATATAGTTTGAAAATACGACGGCGTACGCGCCTCCTGACGGCGTCGGGCAATCCCGCCCGGCATAGGAGGCAATCACCATGCTGAAGAACCTGACGCGTCTGATCTCCCTGGGGTCGGCCGCCCATCACACCCGCGCCGAAGTCGGCGTCGAGAAGCCCGAACTGAATCCGATCCAGTATTACGACGAGGCCGGATCGGGCCTGCTCCGGCTCGGCTCCGCCGCGGACCAGACTCGGGCGGACTCGCCGGACGGCGAGTTCGAGCTGATCCCGGTCCAGCGTTGGACCATGACCGGCGTGCGTTTCCACTGAACGAAGGGACGTCGGCCCGTCAGGGGCCGGCGTCCTCATCAGGGCGATCTCTCATGATGTTTCTGAAGACCGGCGTGCATGCGGCCGTCATCGACACGGCGCTCGTGATCCTGGATCTCGAGGCCGACAACTATTTCTGTCTGCCAAGCGGCGGTGAGACCGTCGTGCGCCGATCTGACGGCGGAGCTGAAGTCCTGGGCGGTTCGACGCGAGACACCCTCCAGGCGGCGGGACTGCTTCAAGCCCAAGCGCCACCGTTGGTGCGAGCGCTACCGGCGAAACCCGCGCGAACCGTTATCCACGACCCCGCCGCCGTATCATGGCGCGATATCCACGCGGGTCTCGCCGCCGCGCTCGCGGTGCGGAAGATCCCGGCCGGGTCCGGGATCACCGCCTATTTCTCTGAACCCCCGCTACGACCTGCGGCCGAGCCGGATGTGCAGCGCGCTGCGACGGCTTTCTGGCGACTGCAGCCCTGGCTCCCGATCGAGGGTGAATGCCTCGTTCGGTCGGCTTTGCTCGTTCAGGCCCTGCATCGGCAGGGTCTCCGGGCCGACTGGGTGTTCGGGGTGAGACTCTTTCCATTCATGGCGCATTGTTGGGTTCAGGTGGGTGACACCTGCCTGAATGATGATGTCGAACGCCTGTCTGCCTACCAGCCCCTGCTGTGCCGATGACGCCCGCTGTCGATGCGCGGGCTTACCTTCTGATCGACAGCAGCCACGCGACGCCAGCCGATCGGGATCGCCTCGATCAAGTCCGCCGGGACCTTCTGGCAGCGGGTTGGCGATCGGCTCTTGTTGTTGACCACATCGAAGTCTTCCTGGGACCCAACGCGACCGTGGCCGTGCGGCAGGTCCATCGCCGCCACATCCAGATCGGAACGTGGCGACCGAGCGACCGATCCTTGTCCTCGATCATTGGCACGAGCCGAACAGCAGGGAGCCTGGGATCGGAGGTCGTCCGATCCGGTTGGGGACGCTATATTCTGGCTTGGCGCGACGACGAAAGCCGTCTCGTTCTTATTCGAGACCCAAGCGGCGCCATCGATTGCGTGTGGTGGCGCAGCGGGGGGCTGAGACTGGCGTCCGATCAGCCTCCAGAGGTTGCGGATGCTCTCCTGCCACCGGAGATCGCGATCGATTGGGAGGTATTGGCGACGCTGTCGAACGATCCCGGACTGCTCAGCGACCGACCTCCGCTCCGAGGCCTGAACGTCGTCACGCCCGGAGATATGGTTCTTCTCGGCGACACCATGGAGCGCCATGCCCTCTGGCGTCCGTCCCGCTTTGTCGGGACCGCGTTTGACGACAGCCCTGACGCACTTCGCACCCTCGTGGATCAGGTGGTGGCCGTCTCTCTCGCACCCCATGAGCGCATCCAGGGAGAGATTTCCGGCGGGCTCGATTCCGCCATCGTTTCGGGAAGCGTCGCGGCCGCGGGGCTGGGCCCGCGGGCGCGCTTCGTCAACTATTTCGCTGATTGGAGCGAGGGTGATGAACGAGCTTACGCACTGGCGGCGGCCGAGAAATCAGGACTGCGCCTCGAGGCGGCCAGAAAGCCGGTTGCAGCCATCACCGAAGCGCTTCTGCGCCCGCTGGGTGAAGGCATTCGCCCCGCACTGCATGGCGTCGACGTGGCCTATGATCGCGACGTCGCCCGACGCCTGCGGCAGGGGCGCGCCACCGCCCTCGTGACGGGGCAGGGCGGGGACGCAGTCTTCTATCAGGCGCCAGAGCCCCGCATCGTGGTGGACCGCCGGCGCCGCGAAGGGCTGGCCGGGTTCCGCCCGCGCTACTGGGGCGAAATGGCCAGGTGGACCCGCCATTCCGCCTGGACGCTTGCGCGTCTGGCCCTTTGGCCTCCGCCCCGAAAGCCTTCGGCCGCGCCGCTCCATCCCTGGCTGGGGGATGCCGCAGATCTTCCGCCGGGGAAGTATGGACAGGTGCACCGTCTCGCCAACTGCCAGCTTTTCTGGAGCGATTGTTTGCGCGCGAGGGCCGCCGACCTGATCCATCCCCTGCTCAGTCAGCCCGTAATGGAGCACTGCCTCGCGATCCCCGCCGATCGCCTGACGTTGGGTCCGAGAGACCGCGGCCTTGCGCGCAAAGCCTTCGCGGGCCGTTTACCGCCGTCCATCGCCCAGCGTCGTGACAAGGGTGATCTGGGCCGGTTCTACGGACACGTCGTCCAGCGCAGCCTTCCGGACCTGCGTCCCCTTCTGATGGACGGGCTGATGGTCGAGCATCGATTGTTCGATCGGGTGGAGCTCGGTCGGGATCTGGAGCCTGAACGTCTCTTATGGAGTCCCGGCGCCAACCGGCCCTTGCTGCTCGGGGTGCTCGAGGTCTGGGCGCAGCGCTGGACGCAGCGGCTCGAGGCGCGCTGGCGGACCGAGATATCGAGCCAGCCAATCCAGGATGCGCGCGTGTAGGTCCCTCACATTGCCGGGGCTCTCATAGACATGACCCTCGCCATAGTAGGTCACCAAGGCCGCTTCGCGGTTCAGTCGATAGAGTGCGCTGAACAGCGCGCCCATGCGGGCGTTCTCCTGATCGCCCTCAGCGAGAAGCGTGGGGGTTCTCAGACGTTCGACGCTGAAGAGAGGGCTCTGGGCGACGTAGTTCTCCGGGGAGGTTGAGAAGGCGCCGAACCGCCCTTGGCCCGTCTCGCCCCAGCCGGCCATCTGTCCGACCGGAACGCCCTCGTCCGGGGACACGCGGAAGAAGGGCGGCAGTTCCATCGAGCGCGTCAGCTCCGGGTAGCCGCTGGTGGCGATCACGGCCTTGAAGCGGTCCGACTGGGTCGCAGCGCGCAGGCTCGAATAGGCGCCGTAACTGTGGCCGGTCACGGCGACCCGGTCCGGATCGATCAGTCCCCGACGGCCGGCTTCGTCAACGATGGCGAAGATGCGCTCAGCGAGATCGTCCATTCGAGGTCCGGACGCTGGGTGGGGCAGATTGGCGATGAGAACGGCATAGCCTGCCCCGGCGATCACCGATGGATTGTTTTGCGGATTCCTGGACCCGGGCAGGATCGTCGCCGGCGGCGCCGACAGAGCTCTGCCGGGATAGATCTGGACCACGACAGGCGGGCGCTCGCCAACCGGCATGTTTGGAGGAAGCAGGAGCCAGCTCGTCAGGGACTGACCCTCCGGTCCCAAGTGAGCGACGGGCTCGACGCGACCCCAGTCGATGTCACGCCACGCGGCGTTGACGGTCGTCAGCGTCTGGACCTCACCCAACGTATGAAGGCGTACGGTGGTGACGCCGCGTTCGTCCAGGCCGGTCGTCACGATCCCGGACGGGAGCACCGCCAGAGGACGCTCACCCTCTGGAATGGGAGAAACACAGACCGGAGGCGACGGCGCCGCGGTGTGGATACAGGCCCCGTCAATAACCTTTCCCTGCCCAAGAAGAACGGGATCGGGGTTCCATTGCGCGGGATTGGCGCCGTCGGACATCTGCCCTAGGTCCACCAGCCGGCCCGAAACAGCCTTGGCCCCGTTGAGGGCGTAGAGCCCGTCGCGGCGCTGAATTACGGTCTGGCCCTCGAAGCGGGCGATCCGTTCACCGGACTCCTTGACCGGGAAGCGGGCCCCGTCATCCCGTCGCCAATGGCGGTTCTGATCGGTTTCGCCGACCTGTATCAGGGGCCGCGCACCGTCCCAGCTTCCCAGAGGGATGGCGACGCCGTCCCAGGTCCTCTGCAGCCAGGGACGGTCCGTGCCCGTGTCGAGCCTTGTGGCCCGTCCGTCGCGACCGATGAGCCAGTAGCGACCGCCCTCATCAAAGTCCGCCGATGCGGATGGGCGGCCGTAGGCGAGCAGGCGCGAGGAATCGGGGGCCCAGGACATCAGATACATGGCGAGGTCCTCGTCCGGCAGCGGATCGGCCACAGCGCCGCTGTCGAGATCAATCACCGCGAGACGTCGGCGACGAATGGGATCCCCGACCAGGAGGGGGCGATCCGGGGTGGGCTGGATGTCCTCGGCGTTGCGAAGGGCGGCGAGACGGCGTCCATCCGGCGACAGCGCCAGATCGAACCATTCGCCCTGCGCCAGAACCCGCTGGCTGCCGGTCTGGGCGTTGACGAGGATAAGGCTGGAGGGCAGGGCTTGAGCGCGAGCATCGCGCGTCGCGCCACTGGGGATGTAAACGCCGCTCGAGGCATGACCGGAGGCCGCGTTCCGCCAAAGGCTTTCAATCCTGTCCTGGGTTTGGAACCCGACCCGCATCTGGATCGGGAAATCGTCAAGCGGCCGAGCAATGACGGCGACTTCGGTCTCTGATCTCCAGGCGATGGATCGCCCGAACTGGCTCTGTTCCGGCGTGATCGAGAGCCACTGAACGGCGCCGCTCGCCAAGGTGAGGATACCCAGTCGGTAGGTGGCCTCGGTGACTTTGACCACCACCATCCGCGCGCCGCTCGGCGAGAAGGGGCCCGCGAGATAACCGACGTCGTGACCCGCCGCTGCAAACCGCCGTGGCGGCGACCCTTTGTCCGCCGCGTGGATCTCCAGTTCGGTCAACAGCGCGTAGGTCATGGTCTGGAAGCGATAGGTCGCAGCCTGGTCGTGGGCGGCCTGTCGCTCCACGACCACCCAGCGTCCATCGGGGCTGGCCCGGACCTGACCGACACCCTCCCGTTTAATCAGATCCTCCACTCCGAACCGATGGGTCTGAGCGGACGCCGGACAGACTCCGGCCAGGCTCGCCGCGAGGGCAAGCATCAACGGAAGCTGTCGCATCACCAGGCCTTGGTCAGCTGCAGCGAGATGAACCGGCCGAGCACGTTCGCGTTGGCCGCGTCGTAGGCGATCCCCTCCGGGGCGTCGTAGAATGGCGGATCGCGGTCAAAGAGATTATGGACGGTCAGCGACACGGCGGTTCCGTCGAGCAAACCCCCGGCCGGTGCGAAGCGCACCAACACGTCGGCTGTGGACCAGGAGCCGATACGGCGACCGGTGAGGTCCGCATAATCCCCCACGTGGTTGAGCGAGGGCGACACCGTCCAGGGGCCGCGGGACCAGCTCGCCGACGCTCGTCCCCGCAGGCCGACCGGGAAGTTGGGGCGATCAAGCTGGGACACCGTCGGTGAGGTCGGTGTTGGCTGGGCGTCGAAACGCTCCAGCCAGGTCAGGTTAACGTCGAGATCGAAGGCGTTGCCCGCGAGATTGAAGCCGTAGCCGGCTGAGAGATCGAGGCCCTCCACCTGTACTTTGGCGGTGTTCACATAGCGGGCGTCCACGATCGCCCCATAGGAGGTCGCGGGGAACAGGTCGCGCAGGTTAGTGGTCGGCAGATCCAGAATGGCCTGGACGGCTGCGCGATCAGCGGCGTTGTTCACCGGATCAAGGGTGCGAACAAACGGGGCCAGCGAAGGGTCGGAAAGGGCCGTGAGAATACTTTCGAGCGCGGGTTGACCGATGCGGTTGTCGAAGTCGGTCCGGAAGATGTTTGCGCCCAGTCTCAAACCAGGCAACCCAGTGGGCTTGATCTCAAAGCCCGCAGTCCATGTGTCCGCTTCCTCGGGCTCGAGGTTGGGATTGCCGCCGTAGAGGATCATCGACAGAATCTGCAGCGATCCACGCGGTAGAATGGATGGACTGGCGCTCGCCGCGTCGTTCAGTTCGCGCAGGGCAGGGGCCCGGAAGGAGCGACCGTAGTTTGCCCGGAGGAGGAGGCCTTCGGTCGGCTCCCACAGGACGCCGGCTTTCGGGCTCGTCGTCTGGCCGATGTCACCATAATCTTCGAAGCGCGCCGCCAACGACAGTTCCAGCCGGTGAAGGCCGGGAAGGGCGTTGGTCTCGCCGAACAAGGGGACACGCAACTCCGCAAAGGCAGCGCTGACATCGCGTTCGGTTTTCGTGCGAGCCCCGACGGTCGGAGCCGCGCCCGAGGAGAAGTTGGTGACCTGACGTTCGAAGGTTTCTCTACGGAAGTTCAGCCCGGCTGCGAGCCGAAGCGGCCCTCCGGGCAGCGTCATGACTGTGCCGCCGATCTGCAGATTGGCAGAGAGATTTCCGGTCTGGCTTTGGTTTCGGGTGTAGCCGGCGCTGATGAAGTCCAGGATGGTCGCGCTGTTGGACGCGCCGCTTCCGAAGGGGTTGAAAAAGCCGTCGCGCGCCGTGCTGAAGGAGGTGGCGGGGCTGTCCGCAACCGCGCCGAGGGCTTCACGCAGATTGGTCGACTGCAAGGCGCCGTCGGAACCGGTATGGGCCTCTTCGGTGCTGTACGAGACGTAGGACTCGAGCCGCCAGTCGCCAAAAAGGTCAGCCGTCCCGCCCAGACTCGCGCCGAGGGATTCGACTTCGCCGAAGACTTTGGGAGGCGCGATCTCGCCCTGGAAGGAATAGGCGATCGTGTGCGAGCTGGCTCCGGTCGGTGACGCAAAATACGGGTTGGCTCGGGTGACTGTCAGCAGGGTGCTGATCGCCGTCGAGACCGTTTCATACTCGCGCATGCCCCACCGAGCATCGCCACTGATCTCGAAGCGATCGCCGAAAGACTGGCGGGCGGCGGCATAGGCGCTTTGGCGAGTCTGGCGGGGCAGGATGTTGCTCGTCGCCCTGAAGTTCTCGAGATTGGTCTGCCCGAGGCGGAAGTCGGCCGGGAGCAGGCCCACCCCATTTTGGCCATCGGGGATGCTGTACCGGGGAATGTAGCTGCCGGTCGCGGGGTCAAGAACGACGATGTTGCCGGGATTGCTGTAGAAGGAGCGTCGGTCGCTTCCGCCGAGCCAGCGGTGGTCCGCATCGCCAGCTCGCCGACGCTCGGATCCGGCCAGGGCCTCACGGTCGTAGTATTCGTAGGTCAGCATCGCCGAGCCGGTCGACCACTGCCGTCCCAGAACCTGAGCGACCTGATATTCGCCGCTCGCGCCGTCGGAGGTGTTTCCGACCCTCACCCGGGTCTCGGCGCCATCATAGTCGTCTCTGAGGATGATATTCACGACGCCGCCGACAGCGTCGGCGCCGTAAAGGGCGGAGGCTCCGTCCAACAGGATATCGACGCGCTCGACTGCGGCGGTGGGGATTGTCGAGACATCGACGAAGTCGCCTTTGGCCCCCGTACCCGCGAGCCTGCGTCCATTGATGAGGACGAGCGTGGCGTCACTGCCCAGACCGCGTAGGTTGACGCCATTGGCGTATGTCGAGTTCGTGCCGGAGCGATCGCCGCCGTTTCCCAGTGCGCCTTCGTTCGCCGTGCCGCCGAAATTCTGCGGCAAGCTCGCGAGCAGTTGGGCCACGGTTGCGCGGCCATTCCGATCCATCTCGTCCCGGGTCACCGTAACGACTGGCGAGGGGCCGTCGGCGACCCCCCGGATGAGGCTTCCCGTGACGACAACATCCTCAATCTCGACAGCCTCATCTGTCGCGTCCGCCCTTGCGTCCGGATCGTAGACAACCAGGGTATTGGGACTCGTGCGCCGCGCGCGCAGGCCCGTGCCCTGCAGTAGCGTGGTCAGCGCCTGATCGGTCCGCAGCGCGCCGCTGACGCCCGCAGACTGACGGCCGGCTACGAGGTCTGTGGAATAGAGGATTTGCTCGCCGCTCTGCGTGGCGAACAGCGGAAGAGCGGTTTGTAGCGGGCCCGCCGGGACCCGGAACTGGACGGCAGGGGATTGTGCCTGGGCGACGACAGGCATTGCCGCCGCGACAGCGAGTGCTCCGAATGCAGACGAACAAAGACCGATACGCATAATAATCCCCCGAAATGGATATCCGCACAGACGCGGTTCGGGGAAGAGACGAAGGGGCGTGGCAAAACCCCTCAGCGCACGCTCGCATTTTTCGCGGGGGCGTCACGAATGACGATCTGACCGGAAGCCGTGCGGTTGGCGACAACCGGATAGAGCTCGGTCAGCGCGGACACGAAGCCCTCCACATCGCCCGTGTTGAAAGCGCCGCTGACAGCGATATCGGCGATGGCGGGCGCATCCAGGACGACCTTGGACGCGGTGTAGCGATTGACCTCGGCCACAGCGGCTTCGACGGTGTCGCCGGCGAAGATGAGGCGGCCGACTGTCCAACTGGTTTCTGAGGCCGCATCCACCGACCGGACGGCTGGACGAGGCGAGGCGGTGACAATCTGCTGGCCCGGGGCGAGGGACCACCGCGGCGTGGCTTGCCCCCGGTCTACGACATCGACCTTGCCTTCGACGAGCGTCACCTGCGCGCCGCCGCCCGCGCGGCGGACGTCAAACCGTGTTCCCAAAGCGGTGACGTCGGTCGCGCCGGCGCGAACAACGAAGGGGCGGGCGGGATCGCCCTCCACATCGAAGAAGGCCTGGCCGCTCGCCAGCTCCACAGCACGGCGACGGCCGGTGAGCCTGACGGTGATGCGAGACTCGGTGTCCAGGGTAACCTTTGACCCATCGGCCAGGACGACGATCCGCCGTTCGCCCAGCCCGGTTTCATAGGACAGAGGGCGGGCAGACCACATTGTCACGCCGACAACCACGGCGGCGACGGCCGCCACGGCGCCGATCGGTATAAGGCCTTTGGCGAGGCGGCCCTGCAGTTTGCGCGAGGCGTCGGCGCGTGCGCGGGCCCCTGCAGTCAAGGCGGCGATATCGGCGTCGCCCTTGAGGCTCCCGGCCGCCTCCCACATCGTTTCTATCCGGGCATAGGCTTCAGCGTTCGCAGGGGTGCGGCGCCATTGACTGAAAGCAGTGATGTCCGAAGCCGCCACCCGCTTCTGGTTGAGGGTGGCGAACCACGACGCGGCCTCGCGTCGTCTTACGTCCAGGTCATTATCGGCAGTCATCGTTCGTGCCTTAGACGTCCAGTTGGGCCATGCAGTGCTCAACAGCCTTGGCCATCCGCCGTTCAACCGTAGCCAGGCTGATCCCGTGGGCCAGAGCAATCTCCGGATATGTCATACCGTCAAACCGGCTCAAGACGAAGACGTCCCGATACAGCGGCGGCATGGTCAGGAGAACCTGCTTGAGGTGCAGCCGGTCGACAGGCGCGTCGGCCGCTGTGACCCACATAGGAATCGCCCCTTGCATCGCCCGGTCCCGGAGGGCCATCCGGCGTCGCTCGTCGCGAACCAGGTTTAGCGCGACGCGAAGAAGCAGAGCCTTGGGGTGGCGGATATCTTCGAGGAGATAGGGAGCCAGGCGAAGATAGGTTTCCTGCACCACATCGGCGGCTTCATCGGCGCCCACACGTCCGCGCAGCCGCCTTCCCAACCACCCCGAATAGCGTCGGTAGAGCCCATTCAGGCTCGCCGCAGCGCCCGGATCCATCTCCTTCACATCGCTCAAGGCGACCTCCCGCCGGTTTTCAGGAGGCAGGAATCCGAGAGCGCGCCCGCCACGACCGGGCGCACACAGGGGTGCGCCGCGGTCACCAGCGGACGGACGCCGCGCGTCGAGGCGCGGTCGTAAAGATTGAGCTTCGCACAGGGGATTCCCGGCCCCTTCGACGCAAGCGCCGACGGCCGACAATGAATCAAAGCGAGTCCCGGTGCAAGGCGGAGGGGTCGGGCGAGGAATCCTCTGCGAAGAGGCCCGCTACTTCAGGGCGAAACGCCGCCTCCGCCACTGACGGACCCCGGCTCAAGTTGCGCCCGTATCTGACGGCGCCCGACGCCGGACTGTGTAAGCGGTCGCCAAAGCAGGGGCAATCAGTCTCTGGCGCTGGCTTCGATCCTAAGGGGCGGCGGGCCGACGTCGATTCTCCGCAACTTTCTTGCGGAGAATGCGCAACTCGCCTGTGTTGCTCGTGGCTGCTGGTCCGTTCAGCCTTCACCGGTCAATCGCGAGTGAAATCATGGCTCCGAACCTCCAACCGAATGTCGGCTCTCGAGTTTTCGCCTTGAGCCCGCGAGAGCTTGACTGCCTGTTGTGGGTCAGTCGCGGCAAGAGCTCGGGAGATATCGGCGCCATCCTCGGATTGTCGCCGCGCACGGTCGACAGCTACCTTGAGAAGGTGTGCTCGAAGCTGCGCGTGCGCACCCGGATAGAGGCCGTCGCGGTCGCGGTGGGGGCCGGGGTTATCGAACCGGAGTGACATCGTTGGTCACACGCGATACGCGAGTTTTCCACTGAGAATCGGATCATGATTGCGCACCTGAACGGTGATCATGTCGCTTATGCCCGGAGACGTCGTCCAAGCTTTCGCCGGGGAGATCGCATCACGCGATGTGCGTCGCCTCGAATCCTATCTGTCGGAGCAGGTCGCGGCCCAGTTCGACATCGCGGGCGAACTTGTCGGACGTACGGCGCTTCTCGGCTTCTGGCGTCGGCTCTTCCAGAGCTATTCGCTGTTCGAACTTCACATCCTCAAGTCCGTCACCCAGGGCGAGCTGGTCATCGCCGAAAGCCTCTATCTGCTGGCCGCGAACCGTGGCCTCGTCATGAACGTCCGCGCTATCAACGTTTTCGAGGTTGAGAAGGGCGTGATCACTCGGTGGCGCGATCACGCCGATCTGGCCGAGGTGCCTCTGGTAGAGAAGGATCGTTGGCGTCGCCTCAGCGTCGCCCGTTGGTGAGGAGGGGAGGGGGCGGGCCGGGAACTTCTGTGTGAAGCTCGACGTCTTCACCCGTGATCGCCGCCGACGCAGAACGTCCCCTGGCTCAAGATCAAAGGCTATCCGGTCGAGGCCCGCCGGGGACCATCTTAGCCGCAGTAGGAACCAAGCCAAACCCCTGAGTGCGGTGCGCGCGCCAGAGCTTGCGGGCGCGCTCCGACGCCGCTCGAACGCCGCCAGTTGATCGGTCCACCCTCTGAGCCGCGGAACGCAGGACGAGGCTTGACAGGCCGGGGTGGTCGCGGCCGGTAGGGGGGGTGCAGTGCGAAGTCAGGATCCGGGATGAACACGTCTGAACTTCGCGACGGCCTCGAAGCCCAACAGGTCTGGATCTATTTCGCCGCCGTGATCGTCGCGACGGCCATTGGGTTCGTGATCCCGGGCACGGCGGTGCTGGAATCGGCGATCAATCCGGCGCTGGCCCTGATGCTGTTCGTCACCTTCCTGCAGGTGCCCGTCGCCGCCCTCGGCCGGGCGCTTCAGGAGTTGCGGTTCCTGGGCACCTTGCTGGCGGTGAACTTCATCGCCGTGCCCCTGCTCGTCCTGGGCCTGATGCAGTTCCTGCCGGCCGATCCCCTGATCCGTCTCGGCGTGCTGATGGTGCTGCTCTGTCCATGCATCGACTATGTCGTGACCTTCGCTCATCTGGGTCGCGCGGACGCCCGGTTGCTCCTGGCCTCGACCCCGGTGCTGCTGATCGCCCAGATGGCGCTCCTGCCCATCTATCTGCGTCTGTTCCTCGGCGCCGAGGCGGCGGCCTATGTGCAGCCAGGTCCGTTCATCCACGCCTTCGTCTGGCTGATCGCCATCCCGTTCGTTCTGGCGGCGCTGGTCCAGACCTGGGCGGCCCGCAGCAAAACGGGCGAGCGAGTCTCATCTGGTCTCGGCCTGGCGCCGGTGCCGGCCACGGCCTTGGTGCTCTTCATCGTCGTCGCCGCGGTCATGCCGCAACTCGGACAGACCCTCGACCGGACCCTGAGTGTCGTGCCGGTCTATGTCGCCTTCTCCGTGCTGGCGCCGCTCATCGGATGGGCCGTGTCGCGGCTCGCACGGCTGACGCCGGAAGCCGGCCGCGCCGTCGCCTTCAGCGCGGGGACCCGCAACTCGCTCGTGGTCCTGCCGCTAGCCCTGGTCGTGCCCGGCGCCATCCCCCTGGTCCCGGCCATCATCGTCACCCAGACCCTGATCGAGCTCCTGGCGGAGTTGGTCTACATCCGCGGCATCCCCGGGCTGGGACGTCGGCCAGCCTGATCAGGGGAAGTTAAACCTTGATTGTTTCCATAGTTCGACTAATTCGGAATTATGGAAACGGAAGCCTCGATTCTCGCTCTCGCCGCCTTGGCGCAGTCCACGCGGCTGGAGGCGTTTCGCCTCCTCGTGCGGCACGAACCCGAAGGTCTGGCGGCCGGTGACATCTCGAACCATCTGGCGATCCCGCCCAACACTCTGTCGTCCCATCTCGGCGTCCTGACCCGCGCGGGGCTGATCAGGTCGGAGCGGCGCAGCCGCTCGATCATTTACCGGGCCGACCTGGACCGGTTCCGCGACCTGGTCCTGTTCCTGCTCAAGGACTGCTGCGGGGGCAGGGCGGACCTCTGCGAGCCCCTGCTGGCCGAACTCGCACCCTGCCGCCCCTGAGGATCCCATGGACGTCGTCATCTATCACAATCCCGCCTGCGGGACGTCGCGCAACGCGCTCGAGCTGATCCGCCATGTCGGCATCGAGCCGCACGTCGTCGAGTATCTGAAGACCCCGCCGTCGCGGGCCATGATCGCCCAGCTGGCCGAACGCACCAGCGCGCCGCTGCGCGACCTGTTGCGCGAAAAGGGCACGCCCTTCGCCGAACTGGGCCTCGGTGATCCAGGCCTCAGGGACGATCAACTGCTCGACGCGATCGAGGCCCATCCGATACTTCTCAACCGCCCGATCGTCGTCAGTCCCATGGGCGTTCGACTCTGCCGGCCATCGGAGGCCGTGCTCGATCTTTTGCCCGACGACGATCTCAAACCCTTCACCAAGGAGGACGGCGAGGTCGTCATCGACGCCGCCGGCCAGTGGGTGAAGCGATGATCGACACCCCCGTGACGACTACGTCGCCGCGTCGCCTGTCCTTCCTCGACCGCTGGCTGACGCTGTGGATCTTCGTGGCCATGGGTCTCGGCGTGGCTCTGGGGACGCTGGCGCCGGGTCTGCCCGCCTGGATCAATAGCCTCTCGATCGGCACGACCAACATCCCAATCGCCGTCGGTCTCATCCTGATGATGTACCCGCCGCTGGCCAGGGTCCGGTACGAGGCGCTGCCGCGTGTCTTCGCCGACAAGCGGGTGCTGGCCCTGTCGCTGTTCCAGAATTGGGTGCTGGGCCCGGTGCTGATGTTCGCGCTGGCGGTGATCTTTCTGCGCGATCAGCCGGAATACATGACCGGCGTCATCCTGATCGGACTGGCGCGCTGCATCGCCATGGTGCTGGTGTGGAACCAGCTGGCGCGGGGCGATAACCAGTATGTCGCCGGTCTCGTCGCCTTCAACTCGATCTTCCAGATCCTGTTCTTCAGCCTCTACGCCTGGATCTTCCTCACCGTCCTGCCGCCCCTGTTCGGCCTGCAGGGCAGTGTGGTGGACGTCAGCGTCTGGACCATCGCCGGGGCGGTCCTGGTCTACCTCGGTCTTCCCTTCCTGGCCGGCTTCCTGACCCGTCGCAGCCTGATCGCCCGCCGGGGCGCCGATTGGTACGAGCGGCGCTTTCTGCCGCGCATCGGACCGATCACCCTGATCGCCCTGCTGTTCACCATCGTGGTCATGTTCAGCCTCAAGGGCGGGGAGGTGGTGGCCCTGCCGCTGGACGCCCTGCGCATCGCCATTCCGCTGACGATCTACTTCCTTGTGATGTTCGTGGTCAGCTTCCTCATGGGCAAGCTGATCGAGACCGACTATCCGCGCACCACCGCCCTGGCCTTCACCGCGGCCTCGAACAATTTCGAACTGGCCATTGCCGTCGCCATCGCGGCCTTCGGCCTGACCTCGCCGGTCGCCTTTGCGGCCGTCATCGGTCCCTTGGTCGAGGTGCCGGTGCTGATCCTGCTGGTGTCGGTCGCGCTGTGGATGGGACGCCGCTGGTTCCCGGATACGGCTCCGCCGGCGGACGCGGCCTGATGGTCGTCCTGCATCTCCTGGACGCGGATGACGTCGGCCTGATCGCGGCCCTGCGCGGCGCGGGTCTGCCCGAGCCTGGCGCTGGTCGATACTTCGCCGCCCACGAACACGGCGGCATCGCCGGCTATGTCGGCCTGGAAGGGGAGGGGCAGGATCTTCTGCTGCGCTCCCTGGTCGTGCTCGCCGACCTGAAGGCCCAAGGGATCGGGAGCCGCATACTGACCGCCGTCGAGGCCATGGCGAGCGATCTGGGTAGCGAACGGCTTCACCTGCTCACCACGACGGCCGAGCTATTCTTCGCCCGGCGTGCTTTCGTCTCCGCCGAACGGGCGTCCGCGCCCCTTGCGATCCGGCAAACCCGCGAGTTCGCGGACGTCTGCCCGGCGTCAGCGGCCTATCTCATCAAGGACCTCTGATGACTTTCGCCCGCCTGCGGCCGCTGCCGGATCCGGATCACCTGCCGGCTCTGGATGCAGCCTATCTGTCCGCCGACCCCGCCCGGGGGCTAGGTCCGACCGATCCGGCGCCGCGGATCCTTCTCTTGTATGGATCGCTGCGCGAGCGGTCGTATTCGCGGCTCTGCGTCGAGGAGGCGGCCCGTCTGCTGCAGCGAATGGGATGCGAGACCCGCATCTTCGACCCCTCCGACCTGCCCCTGCCGGGCGCGCCCGGCGACGACGACCACCCGGCGGTGCGCGAGCTGCGCGAGCACGCTTTCTGGTCGGAGGGCATGGTCTGGTGCAGTCCGGAACGGCATGGCCAGGTCTCCGGCCTGATGAAGCTGCAGATCGACCATCTGCCGCTCAGCCTGGGCGGCCTGCGCCCGACCCAGGGCCGCACCCTGGCGGTGATGCAGGTGTCGGGCGGGTCGCAGAGCTTCAACGCCGTCAACACCCTGCGCCTGCTGGGCCGCTGGATGCGGATGATCACCATCCCCAACCAGTCCAGCGTGGCCAAGGCCTTCCAGGAGTTCGACGAGGCCGGCCGGATGAAGCCCTCGGCCTACTATGAGCGGATCGTCGATGTGATGGAGGAATTGGTGCGCTTCACCATCCTCACCCGGCCGCACGCGGCCCAGCTGGTGGACCGCTATTCCGAGCGCAAGGCGGCCGGGATTCCCCTCGACGCCGCCTCCGATCTGTCGGGGATCGTCATCGCGCGCCAGGCGTGACCTCCCCTCGACCACGCGAACATGCCTCGCATTCCTCCCGCCTTAATACGGACCTTGACGCCATGGCCGCGGCGGCCGCCGAGCATCGCGATGGCCGTAACTCGCCAGAAGTGGCGAAAGGCTATTCTCCGGGTGACGTTCTCATCCTGACGAACCTCCAAGCCGCTGCCGCGCTATTCAAGGGGCCGGGCGCTCGTCCGGCCGAACAAGTAGTCCCGAAACAGAATAGGAGCAGGACGTGCCCCGCACCGCAGCCGATTTCCTGTCGATTTACCAGCAAGGCTTCGTGAGGGTGGCTGCGTGCCGTCCCGTCTGCAGGATCGCGGATCCGGCGTTCAACCTGGAGCAGACACTACGGCTCGCCCGTGAGGGAAACGAGGCCGGGCTCGCGCTGATGGTTTTCCCAGAGCTCGGCCTGTCGGGGTATTCCATCGACGACCTGTTGCTGCAGCGGGCGTTGCTCGACGAGGTCGAGCGGCAACTCGTGAATCTCGTAACCGAAAGTCGCGATCTCTTCCCGGTCATACTGGTTGGTGCGCCCCTCCGCCGTGAGGGACGACTCTACAACTGCGCGGTGGCTATCCACCGGGGGCGAGTCCTTGGCGTGGTGCCAAAGGGCCATCTGCCCAACTACCGCGAGTTCTATGAAAAGCGATGGTTCGCCTCCGGGCGGGATGTGGAAGGCGAGATTACGATCGGGGGCGAGACCGCTCCATTCGGAATGGATCTGCTGTTCCAGGCCGACGACGTCGATGGCCTGATCTTTCATGTCGAAATTTGCGAGGATGTCTGGGCGCCCGCGCCGCCCAGCGACTTCGCCGCGCTCGCCGGCGCGCTGATTCTGACGAACCTGTCGGCAAGCAACATCGTGGTGGGAAAAGCCGACACGCGGCGAAGACTTTGCGAACTGCAGTCCGGCCGCTGTTGGGCGGCCTACATCTACTCCGCGGCCGGCTATGGAGAATCGACGACCGACCTGGCCTGGGACGGACAGGCCTGCATCTACGAGCTGGGGGCGCAGCTCGCGGAGACCGAGCGCTTCAGCCTGGGGTCCCAGATGGCCGTCGCGGACATAGACGTCGAACGGCTGCAGCTGGAACGCATGCGGACCGGCACCTTTAACGAGGCCGCGATCGCCAACGGGATGCCCGATCGGCGCTTTCGCCGGGTGACCTTCCATCTTGATCCGCCAGTTCACAACCTCGGCCTGCAACGACGCATCGACCGTTTTCCTTTTGTGCCCAACGATCCCTCCCGCCTCGACCAGGACTGCTACGAGGCGTTCAACATACAGGTGAGCGGGCTGGCCAAGAGGCTTGAGGCGACCGGAACAGCCAAGATCTGCATCGGCGTGTCCGGAGGGCTGGATTCCGCGCACGCCTTGATCGTCGCGGCCAAGGTCTTCGATCTGCTTGGACGTCCGCGCACGGACATTCTCGGGTTCACAATGCCTAGCTTCGGCACGAGCGCGAGGACCAAGTCTAACGCCTACGCCTTGATGAACGGGCTCGGCGTGACCGTCGAGGAAATCGACATCAAGCCGCTCGCCCAGCAGATGCTGCAGGACCTGCGCCATCCGTTCGCGAGGGGCGAACCTGTGTACGACACGACGTTCGAGAATGTGCAGGCCGGGCTCCGGACAGATCTCCTGTTCAGGGCCGCCAATCAGCGGAACGGCATGGTGCTCGGCACCGGCAACATGTCCGAGCTTGCGCTTGGCTGGTGTACATACGGCGTTGGCGACCAGATGAGCCACTACAACGTCAACGGCTCGCTCCCGAAAACCCTCATTCAACACCTCGTCCGTTGGACAGCGGCGAACCGCCTGTTCGACCCCGCGGTGTCCGACGTCCTGCTCGACATCCTGGCGACAACGATTTCACCGGAGCTCATCCCGCAGACGGCCGAGGGCGAGTCGCAGAGCACCGAAGGCAAGATCGGCCCCTACGAGCTCCACGACTTCTGGATCTACTATCTCACCCGGTTCGGGCTGCGGCCCTCCAAGATCGCCTTCCTGGCCTTGCACGCCTGGCAGGACACCGCCGCCGGGCACTGGCCGCCGCGCTTTCCGGACGAGCAAAAGCGGGCCTACCCCATCGGGGCCATTCGCAGCTGGCTGGAGGTGTTCCTGCAGCGCTTCTTCGCCAATCAGTTCAAGCGCTCGGCCATGCCGAACGGACCCAAGGTCACAACAGGCGGTTCACTGTCGCCGCGGGGCGACTGGCGCATGCCCTCGGACGCTCATGGCCAGGTCTGGATCGACGAGCTGCAGCGCAACGTGCCGGAGGTTCTTGATCCCGCAAGCGACGATCTTCCTGCGAAAGAACCCAAGGCGCCGCCCGCCGGGGGCAAACCCATCGTCCGATAAGGCCGTCGCCCGGCTGCGAACTCCGGGGTCGGAGGGGCGGTTCAGGAACCGGAAGCCGGCGCCTGCCCATCCGGCGCCCGGCGGGGCGGAAGATTAGGTGAAGGGCTGGCGACCCTAGCCGATGTCCGCCGGCCGCGCGCCCTTCGGCGCCGCATGCCGGGAGAAGCCGACCACGAGGATGGCGATCGTCAGCAGCTGAACGGCGACGCCTTCGACCGTCGGGTAGAGGCCGAGGATTTCGATCCGGGGGATCCAGGCCAGCGGGTGGACATCGAGCCAGCCTGCCTCCTGCAACGCCGCCACCCCCTTCCCGACGAGGACGACCGACAGGATGGCCATGAGGATCGAGCTCAGGGAGAAGAACCGGCCGATCGGCAGGCGCTTGCTGTAGGCCAGCAGGGCCCAGGCCACTACGGCCAGGATGACCACCGCCGTCAGGGCGCCGGCCAGCATGCCGAGGTGGCCGCCTTGGCTCCAGATCGCCGCATAGAAGAGGATGGTCTCGAACACCTCCCGGTAGACCACGACGAAAGACAGCAGGAACAGGAACCAGGCTGACCGTTTCGACAGCGCGTGGGAGAGCTTGTCGCGGATATAGGTCTGCCAGGCGTCGGCGTGCGACTTGCCGTGCATCCAGATGCCCACCGAGACGAGCACGACGGCGGCCAGAAGCGAACCGAACCCTTCGGTCAGTTCCCGGCTGGCGCCGCTGATGGAGATGAAGAAGGTCGCGGCCGCCCAGGTGGCCCCGCCGGCGACCAGCGCGGCGACCCAGCCGCCGTGGACGTAGCGCAGCACCTCGGGCCGTTCGGCCTTCCTGAGGAAGGCGATCATCGCCACCACGATGAGAAGGGCCTCTAGGCCTTCGCGCAGGAGGATGGTGAAGGCGCCGAGGAAGCTGGCGACATTGTCCGCCTCCTGGGGCGCGAGGGCCCGCTCGGCCGTGTCCAGCAGGGCGTTCGCACGCGCGACCCGACCGGCGACCTCCTCGGCGGGCGCACCCCGGCTGATCGAGACGCGCAGCTCGGTCATGGCGGTCTCGACCCGGCGCAGCAGGGCGCCGTCCCGGGCGCCGAGGGCCGGCTCGATCGGCTCGACGCCGTCGAGGTAGGCGGACAGCGCCGCGTCGGTGGCGGCCTTGCGATCGCCCCGTCGATAGGCGGCCTCGCTCTCCGCCAGGCGCGTCCGCGCCAGGGTCAGCGTCGATCCGGCCGGGCGCGCCGCGGCCTCGGGATGACGTCGCAGATAGGCGGTCAGGGCCCGCGCCCGGGGTTCGCCGAGGCGGGTGGCCAGCTCGGCCGGCGTGGTCTGGGTGAGGGCGGCCAGGTCGGGAAAGGCCGCGCGGACCGCCGGATCGCCGTCCCACAGGCGCTTGCCCTCGGCGGCTTCGGCGTCGGTGAAGGCGAAGCGGCCGACATAGAAGGCCAGCGCCCAGCGGTCCTCGGCCGGCAGGTGCGAGAAGCTGGCCATCGCCGTGCCCTCCAGCCCCTGGTCGATCACCTGATACAGCCCGAAGACGCTGCGCTGGCGCGCGCGCTCCACGTCGGCGAAGGCGATCGCCGGCGGATCGAGCCCTTCGGCGCCGGGGCCGTCGGCGCGCCCGGTCACGCCGTGGCAGACCGCGCACTGCTCGGCGTAGAGGGCGGCGCCGCGGGCCAGGTCGGGCGGGAACGAGGGCGCCAGCGGGCTCGGATAGGCCGTCAGCACCGCGCCGGCCAGGGCCTTGGCCCGGGCGCCGACGACGGCCGGATCCGCCTTGTCCCGGATGGCCGCCTGCAGGCCCTCTGCCTCGCGCATCAGGGCGGCCTTGGCCGGGTTGGCCGGCAGGGCGTCCAGACGCGTCCGGATCTGGGTGCTGAACTCGATCATCTCGCCGTATTCGGCCGGATTGACGACCTCGCCGTCGGCCACTGCGCCGGCGTAGTCGACCGCCACATAATCCAGCAGCCGCCAGGCGACCTGGGCCTCCGAGGCGGACGGCGCCTGGGCGAGGGCCGGGGCGGCCAACCCTAGGGCGAACAGCAGGGTGAGCAGACGGAGCAGAGGACGCATGGGAGACCTAGTTGTGAGCGGCTCGCAATAGCATTCAAGCGACGCCGCTGTCGCGTCTAAACCGCGGACGCGCCCGGGCCCGCAGAGGCGGCCGCGATCGCGGCTGCCGTCGGGTCAGACTTCGTAACGCGCGGCCGTCAGAGGTGGATCGTGCGCTCGGCTACCGCCAGGCAGGCTTCGCGCAGGGCTTCCGGCAGGGTCGGATGGGCGTGGCTTGTGCGCGCCAGATCCTCGGCCGCCGCGCCGAACTGCATGGCGGCGACCGCTTCATGGATCAACCCGCCGGCCTCAGGGCCCAGGATGTGCACGCCGAGGATCTTGTCCGTCGCGGCGTCGGCCAGAACCTTGACCAGACCGTTCTTCTCCAGACGCGCCTTGGCCATGGCGTTGGCGGAGAAGGGGAAGCGCCCCACGCGGTAGGCCACGCCGGCCGCCTTGAGGTCGTCCTCGGTGCGGCCGACCGAAGCCAGTTCCGGCCAGGTATAGACGACCGCCGGAATCGTTCCGTAGTCCACATGGCCCGCGCCCCCCGCCAGGCGTTCGGCCAGGGCGATCCCTTCCTCCTCCGCCTTGTGGGCCAGCATGGCGCCGCCGATGACGTCGCCGATGGCGTAGACCCCGTCGGCGCTGGTCCGGAACCCTTCGTCCACCGGAATAAAGCCCCTGCGGTCGGGCGCAATGCCGACCGTTTCCAGATCGAGCCTGGCGGTTGCGGGCCGTCGGCCGATGGAGACCAGCACGACATCGGCCTTGATGGTTCCTCGCGCGCCATCGCCCATGGGCTCGACGTCGAGGACGACGTCGTCGCCCTCCATCCGCGATCCGACCACCTTATGCCCAAGGCAGAACTGGAAGCCCTGGGCCTCGAGCACCTTGTGCAGCGCCGCCGACATCTCCGAGTCGACGCCGGAGGCGATCCGGTCGAGCACCTCGATGACCGTGACCTCGCTGCCGAGCCGACGCCAGACCGACCCCAGCTCCAGTCCGACGTAGCCGCCGCCGATCACCGCCAGATGGCGCGGCGCCGCCGTCAGGCTCAGGGCGCCGGCGGAGGTGACGATCCGCCGCTCGTCGATGGGCAGGTCGGGCAAGGTCGCCGCTTCCGATCCGCTGGCGATGACCACCGCCTTGCTGGCCTGCACCTCGAAAGCGCCGTCCGCGGCGCGCACCTCCACCCGGTCGCGCGCCAGCAGCCGCCCGCGGCCCTGGAAGCGGGCGACCTTGTGCTTGCGCAGGAGGTAGGCGACCCCTTCGCCAAGCTCGGTCACCACCTTGCCCTTGTGCCGCATGACACCGTCAAGATCGGCCCGCACATTGTCTACCATGACGCCGAACGCTTCGAGATTGCGCGCCATCTCCAGCCGCTCGGTGGCCTGGAGCAGCGCCTTGGACGGAATGCACCCGATGTTCAGGCAGGTCCCCCCGAGCAGTTCGCGGTCGTCGATGACCGCCACCGACAGGCCGAGCTGGCTCGCCCGGATCGCACACGGGTATCCGCCCGGCCCGCCGCCGATGATCACCAGGTCGTAGGAGGTCGTCGAACGGCTCATGGCGTCAGCCTTTGCTGCGAGTGGATGGGAGAGAAGGGCCCCGGCCAGCCCGAGGAAGCGGCATCAGGCGCCCCCCTCATTGAGGGCCGCGTCGCGCGTCTCCATTCGGAACCCGCTTCCGGGGAGGGCCGGCAGGCGGCGGAAGTCGATCTCCAGATCCTGATCCGGCAGCCGGTAGTTCAGGTCGGCGAGCAGGCCGACGGCGCGCTCCATCAGCTCCACGACGATCCCTTCGCCAGGGCAACGGTGACCGGTCGCCGCATCCCCACCGCCCTGGGGGATGAGACCGAACGGATCTCCGGAGCCGTCGCTGAACCGCTCCGGCCGGAACGCCTCGGGATCAGTCCAGTGTGCGGGATCGTGATTGGAGCCATAGAGGTCGAGGACCACCTGACGGCCCTCCGGGAAGACCAGGTCGCGCCAGCGAAACGGCGCGCGCACACGCCCGATCACTGCCGGGAAGAACGGATAGAAGCGTCGGACTTCCTGGACGAAGGCGCGGCGACGTCCGGGGTCGGCGACGGCCAGACGGGCCGCATCCGGGTGAGCCTGCATCGCGTGCGCCACAAACACGATGTAGACCGAGGTCGCGACAGTCGGCCGCAATACATTGGCCAGTTCGACCGCCGCCGTGTGGATCGGCAACGGTTCGCCGTCCGCGGCGCGGGTCCAGGCCCAGGCGTGGGCGGCCGTGTCCGGATCCGGCGACAGACGGCCGGCGCGAATGTCTTCAATGATCGAGCCCAGCCAGGCGTCGACGCGGCGACGCGCGTGCCTCGACCACAGATGCCGGGGGCCCCGCGATCCCGCCGCGTCGAACAGCGCCCTCAGGTGACGGACCCGTTTCGCCTCTTCGTGCGGCTCGAGCGGCACGCCGGCCCAGGCGCAGACGGCCCGCGTTAGCACCGGCTGCAAGGCGTCATACAGCACGATGTCGTCCTCGCCGGCCCATTCGACGGCCGCGCGCCGCCACTCCGCTTCGAACAGTTCGCCCAGTCGCGCGACACGGGCTGGCGACATCAGGGACATGAACACGCCCTTGCGGGCGCGGTGGGCCTCGCCGTCCAGCCCCTGGACGCCGCCCTCGCCGAGCAGCGTGCGGCGGACCGGCGCCGGCATGGCGCCCGCCCGCACGATGCGGGTCTCGTCATAGAAAATCCGCGCCGCCTCGCGGCCTCTCAGACAGGTCGTCTCCTTCAACGCCAGGCGGGTCTCGACGACGTCGGCGCCGGCCTGCCCGAACAAGTGGGAAAGGCGCCGATAAGGGTCCATCAGCAGGGCCAAGGTCTGGTCGCTGTGTCGCGAGGTCGGCCGATGCGTCATCAAATCCTCCAGAAGGACGGGTGGTCCGCGACGGGAGCCGTCAATCGCCTCAAAACGTCACGGTGGGCCAATGGCTCCGGGGTCTTTGCGCCTTCCGATCTTCCACAGGGTCAAGGCGGCGCGGACGGATCGTGCAACGCCTCGATCACCTTGCAGGCGGAGACCCGGCCCCCGGCGCATTCCGTCGTCATCCGTGAGAGTTCGCGCTGGAGGGCGCGGAGCCGGGCGATCTTCTGTTTCACATCGGCGAGATGACGTTCGGCCAGGGTGCTGGCCTCGGCGCAGGGCCGATCGGGGTGATCCGACAGATCAAGCAAGGAGCGGATCGAATCCAGATCGAAGCCCAACTGGCGGGCATGCCGGATGAATGACAGGCGGCGCTCCGCCGCGTCGTCATACATGCGCCGGTCGCTGGCGGTGCGCGGCGGCGCCGGGAGCAGGCCGATCTCTTCATAGAAGCGGATGGTCGGAACCTTGACGCCCGTGGCGGCGGCCAGCTTGCCGATGGGGCGCAACCCGGACGAGGCGGGAGAGGGGAGGGGCATCGCGTCAGCTCGCAACGGCGGGTGAAAGGCAGAAGTCGGCGGGGCGAGGAGGGGTCATCGGCCCAGCCCCATCAGCGCGAGGGCGATGCCGAAGGCGGCGATCGTGGAGGCGCCGGTGAGCGCCATGCCGAAGGCGCGGGCCGCCGCGCCCCGCGCGTAACCCAGGGCGAAGAACACCCGTCCGACCAGATAGAGGGCCACCAGCACCGGCAGCAGTACCATCTCCTCGCCGCGCAGCACGGTGGCGAGGACCAGGTGGGCGCCGACCGCCAGGACCGTCTGTTCGAGCGAGTTCTGCAGCACGGCGGCGGGCACCGCGAGCCTGGCGCTGGGCGCCGCGTAGGCGGAGCCGGGCCGGTCGGCATCGGACCGGAACCGGAGGCTGGCCACCACCCTCAAACACCCCGCGAGCCACAGGAAGACCGGGAGATTCGCCTGCAGGGCATAGGCCAGCCTATCGGCCGTCGCCATGTCGCGCGCCGCGCCGAGAAGGGGCGGGGAAAGCCGCAGCCAGGCGGAGGCCGCCGCTGAGGCGGTGATGAGAATCGCCGGCGCCGAGCGGACGGCGATCGCCCTCTGTTCGGCGGGAAGCCTCATCGCGCCGCCCGTCCCAGGGTCGAGGACGCCGCGCGGCTGTCCGAGCCCCGGACGGTGAGGAGGAGCAGCGCGACGCCGCAGACAATGGCCGCATCGGCGAGGTTGAAGGTCGGCCAGTGCGCCGCCCCCCAATGAAGATCGATAAAATCGGTGACCGCGCCAAAGCGTAGCCGGTCGACGAGGTTCCCGATCGCTCCACCGGCGATGAGGCCTGCGGCGGCCGCCGTCACGGCGCTGCGCGTGCGCCAGATCCACGCCAGCAGGGCGCCGATGATCAGGGAGGCCACGGCGCTCAGCGCCCAGCGGCCGACGGCGCCTGAGCCGGCGAACAGGCCGAAGGTGACGCCGGGGTTGAACCCGAGACGCAGCGCGAGAAACGGCGTGAGGTTGATCGGAGCGTCCAGCTGAGCGCGCGCCGCGGCCTTGGCGGCCTGATCCACGACGGCGATCAGCGCCGCGAGCGCGAAGGCGATCGTCTGCAGGCGGCCGGGAACGCGTCGCGTCGGGTGCATGGTGATCATGAAGCCTCCAATGGATTTCAACTGATTTTGGGCCCTCTAGTTACTAGAGGATCAAGCTGGTTTTATCTGACAGGCGTTTCTTTCATGGAAGCCATGCATTCTCGGCATGATCGTCTAGCCATTGGGAGATGCATGCTTCTCGCGAAAGGGTAATCCGATGACTGAACCCCCTCTCGTCCTGTGCACTTCCTCGCCCGGCTGCAGTTGCGGCGTGGCCTCCAGGTTCGACAGCGCCACCCCGCCTACCGGCGCATCATGATCGCGGTGATCGCCGTCAACTGCGCCGCCTTTATGGCCATAGCCAGCGGCGTGTCCCTGCAAGGCTCGGCGCCCCCTGGGCGCCAATGTGCTCAACTTCCTGGCCGACGCGCCACCTACGGCATCAGCCTGGCCGTGATCGGACGTTCGGTCGCCGTGCAGTCCGGGGCGGCCAATGGCCAAGGCGCCAGCCTCGTTGCGTTGGTGCTGTTATTCCTCAGCTACGCGATCTCGCGAGCCACCTCCGGGGCGCCGTCCCGTGGCATCACCGGACTGGGCCCTCTGGGCTTCTTCGCCAACGCCCTGGCCGGCTTACTGCTGGTAAGCCACTGCGCAGGCGACGCCAACGTCCGCTCGCTCTGGCTATGCGCGCGCAACGACCTTACCCAGAGCCTGGCGTCGCGGCGACCGGCGGAGCGGTCTGGCTGACCGGTTCACGATGGCCCGACCTGATAGCGGGAGCGCTACTCGGGTGAAGATTGCGCATTCTGCAATCTCGATCCACCTGCAGACGCAGCGAAAGAATCGGACGCGATCAGCGTGCGCTCGCTTAAAGATCGCTCGACGTTGCTGAATAGGTCGAGATGGCCGACGACGCGCCACTCTCGGCCTTGCATGTCGACTTTCCCTCTCCCTCACCGCGGATTGGTGGTCACTCGAAACAGTCGCAGCCCCCGAACACTGTAACAGATTGCTTGATCGCCCGAATGAAAGTATCCACCACGCGATGGCGTGGCCAATTGCGACATGGGCAAGACTGATACTGGCGGTGACCCTGGTCTCCGCCGTGTTTTTCGTCGCCCCGATCGCTGACGCCGCGACCTGCGTCCCGGAGACGGCATCGGCTCACGCCATGGTCGTTGAAGATGCGGGCGATGGCGACCAGGTCGACCCTGGCGCTGGGCACGGAGTCTGCACCCACGGCCACTGCCACCACAACGGAACTGCCCGTGCGGATGTCGCCGACCACATCGCGATGCAGATCCACGCGCGGCCTGTTCACGCCTTCCCCTCGAGTGATTTTCCGTCGTCGATCTCTCCCGACGGCCTGAAGCGCCCTCCCAGAGTCTGACCGGACGTCTGCGCCGCCGTGCGCGCGAACTCGTGTCAAATTTCTGGAAGATGAATCATGCCTCCCTCATATCGCAGGCCGCCGCGTTTCGCGGTCGGCTGCGCGTTGGCCGCATTCGCGGCCGTGCTGGCCAGTCCCGCTTGGGCTGACCCCGCGCCGTCCTTCGCCGAGCTGCTCGCCCAGCTGGGTCAAACCCCGGCCACCCTTGAAGCCGGCGCCCTGTCGGACGCCGCCGAAGCACGTGTCCGCCAGGCCCGTGCGAGGCCTAATCCGACGATCGCTCTCGACGCCGAGAACGCTTTCGGCACGGGGGCCCTTCTCGGGCTACGCCAATGCCGAAACCACCTTGTCGATCAGCCAGGACCTCGAGCTGTGGGGACGTCGGACCGCGCGGGTCAATGTCGCCCGCGCGGAAGCCGGAACCGCGGCGCTGCAGCGGGATCTCGCCATCATCGACGCCGCCGGAAGGCTCGCTCAGGTCTATGCCGATGCGGAAGCCGCCCAAAGGCGGGCTGCTCTCGCGGAGGAAAGCCTCACCCTGACCATCGCCGATGCGAGGGCCGCCCTTGTTCTTGTCGAGGAAGGCCGTGAGCCGCTGCTGCGCGGCATCCAGGGGGAAAGCGAAGCGGCTGCGGCGCGTGCCTCTCGCGATGAAGCCGTCGCGGAGCGCGACGCGGCCTTCGCGCGGCTGACCGCAGTCGCCATGCTGGCGGCTCCGGTCACGACGATCGACACCAGCCTGCTGGACCTCGCACCTGCCGCGACCTTCGCTCCCCCGGCGGAGGCGCCGGCCGTTCGCGTCGCCGAGGCTCAGCGCGCGGCCGCCGAACGCAGGATCGATGTGGAGCGGATCCGCTCGCGCCCGGACATCAACGCCAGCGTTGGTGTCCGTCGCTACGAGATGGAGGACGCGACGGCGCTGACGTTCGGCGTCAGCATGCCGCTGCCCCTGTTCGACCGCAACCGCGGGAACATCGACGCGGCGCAGGCCGACTTCCGGGCTGCGGATGCGCGGCTCCTGGGCGCCCGCCAGGAGGCCCAGGCCGATCGCGCCGCGGCGCGGGCGCGCCTCGCCGCCTCCGTGAGCCGGGTCTCCGCCGCCGATGCGGGGGTGGCGTCTGCCGAGGAGGCCTACCGTCTGTCGCGGATCGGATCCGAAGCGGGGCGCATCTCCCAACTCGAGCTGCGGGTCACCCGTGCAGCCCTGATCTCTGCCCGAACTTCGGCCGTCGATGCGCGCCTTGCACGCGTCCAGGCCGAGATTGAACTTGCGCGCCAGGACGGCCGCGCCCCCTTCCAAGGAGCCCAATGATGCGCAAGCGCACATCCAACAAGACGTTGCTGATCGGCGGCGCCGCCGCCGTCGTTCTGCTTGGCGGAGGCGGGCTGTTCCTGCTCACGCGCGGGCCGGACGCCGCTCCAGCCGCCGCCGAGGGTGAGGCGGGTCACGCTGAAGAAGAGGGCGCCCACGCCGAGGGCGAAGCCGGCCACGAAGGCGAGGCCGAAGCGCCGGAAGGCTTCGTCGCTCTGAGCGCGGCCCAGGCCCAGGCCGCCAACCTGATCGTGGTCGGCGTCGGTCGGGGAGGGGGCGCCGAAACCCGGCTCTCCGGGCGGGTCGAGCCCATGGTCGACGCGCGCGCCGCTGTGGCGGCGTCCGTCGGCGGGCGGGTCGAGCGGGTTCTCGTAGCTCCGGGCCAGTCGGTCCGGATCGGTCAGCCCCTGGCGAGCGTCGTCAGCGGTGAAGCGGCGACGTTCCGCGCGGACGCAGACGCGGCGGCCGCCGAAACTGAAGTGGCGCGCCAGGCTTATCAACGCAACCGCAATCTGGCGGACCAGGGCGTTGTCGCCCGACAGGAGGTCGAGGCGTCCCGCGCGCAACTGCTCAGCGCCGAAGCCGGCGCCCGCGCGGCTCGCGCGCGGTCCAGCGCGGCGGGCTCGCCCAACGCTTCGGGCCGCCTCAGCGTCACCAGCCCCATCACCGGAGTCGTGACCAGCGTCCAGGTCGGACCGGGCGGCTTCGTCGCCCCTGGCGGCGTTGTCGCCGAGGTCACCAACCCGGCCAGGGTTGAGCTCGTCTTCAACGCGCCGCCTGCTTTGGCCGCCAATGTAAGGGCCGGGGCGCCTCTGCGGGTCAGCAGCCCCAGCGGCGACTTCGACGCCATCGTCACCGGCGTTGCCGCAGGCGCGGGCGGCGAAAGCGGCGCCACGGTCATTCGGGCCCGGCCGACGGGCTCTGTCCTCCCGCCGGCCGGTTCCGCCGTCACGGGGGCGATCGTGACGGGCGAGACGACCGGCGGTCTCACCGTGCCGACCGAGTCCGTCCAGACCGTCGACGGCAACACCGTCGTCTTCGTTCAGGTCCCGAACGGCTTCCAGGCCCGTCCGGTGCTCGCCGGTCGTCAGGCCGGGGGGCGGACTGAAATCCTGCGTGGCCTCACCGGGGCTGAACGGGTCGCCGGCACGAACGCCTTCCTCCTCAAAGCCGAGCTCGCCAAGGGCGAGGCCGAGCACGGTCACTAGGGGCGCACCGCATGTTCAAATTCATCATCGAACTCTCGGTCAAATTCCGATGGTTCGTGGTTCTCGCCACGGCGCTTGTCGCGGCCTACGGACTCCTCGAGCTGACACGGCTTCCCATCGACGCCGTGCCGGATATCACCAATCGCCAGGTCCAGGTGACCACGGTCGCTCCGGCGCTCGCGCCTGAACAGATCGAACGACAGGTCACCTACCCGATTGAAACCGCCATGGCCGGCATTCCCGGCCTGACCACGACCCGATCCCTCAGCCGAAACGGCTTCAGCCAGGTCACGGTCATCTTTACCGACCAGACCGACATCTATTTCGCGCGCCAGCAGGTCGCCGAACGGCTCGCGGGCGCCCGGGAGGCCATGCCTGACGGGGTGGAGCCGACCATGGCCCCGATCACCACGGGCCTCGGTGAAGTGCTGATGTGGACGATCGACTACAAGCCATTCAACAGTCAGAACCTCGCCAAGCCTGGCGAGCCGGGCTGGCAGGCGGGCGGAGCCTATCTGACGCCCGAAGGCGATCTGCTTTCGACCCCGCAGCAGCGCGCCACCTATCTGCGCACCGTGCAGGACTGGATCGTCGCGCCGCAAATGCGGACCGCCCCCGGTCTCGCCGGCGTCGACACCGTCGGCGGCTATGTGAAGGAGTATGCGGTCCGTCCGGACGCGGCGCGCCTTTCCGCCTACGGCCTGGGCATGGGCGACCTTATCCAGGCCCTCGATCGCGCCAACACTCAGGCCGGCGCAGGCTATATCCAGCGCGCTGGCGAAGCTCTGACGGTCCGCACCGACGCCTTGGCCTCCACCGTGGAAGATCTGGCTCAGGCGCCGGTCGTCAACCGGAACGGCCTGATCGTGCGGGTCGCCGATGTCGCCACGGTCGAGATCGGCCAGGCTCCGCGCCTGGGCGGCGCCAGCCGTGACGGCCACGAGGCCGTGCTCGGAACGGCGCTGATGATCGCGGGCGGCAACAGCCGCACCGTGGCCCAGGCGGCCGGGGAGCGACTCGATGAGGTTCGCAAGACTCTGCCCGCAGGGATCGAGGCGGTGACGGTCCTTGACCGTAGCGCCCTAGTCAACTCGACCATCTCGACCGTGGCCCGCAACCTCACCGAGGGCGCCCTTCTGGTCATCGTCGTGCTGTTCCTGCTGCTCGGAAACATTCGTGCGGCCAGCATCACGGCCCTGATGATCCCGATCAGCTTCCTGTTCGCCGTCATCGGCATGAATAGGTTTGGCATCAGTGGAAACCTGATGAGCTTGGGCGCGCTGGACTTCGGCCTTCTGGTCGATGGGGCGGTCATCGTCGTCGAAAGCACCCTGCTGATGCTATCGCAGCGGCGGATCGATCTGGGACGGGCCCTGACCCGTCGGGAACGCCTCGATGTCGCCGTGGCCGCAGCTCGCAAGATGGTCAAGCCGGCCGCCTTCGGTCAGCTGATTATCCTGCTGGTCTTCACGCCCCTGCTGATGCTTGAGGGGGTGGAGGGCAAGACCTTCGTCCCCATGGGGGCGACGGTGATGCTGGCCTTGGTCGGGGCCTTCATCTTCTCCTTCACCTTCGTTCCGGCCATGACGGCCCTGCTGGTGCGGGATCCCAAGAAGGTCGAGACCGACGAACACGGCCACGCCCACGAACACGAAACCTTCCTGCTCCGCCACGCGCGGCGTTGGATCCAGCCGGCCATCCGCGCCGCCGTCGATCGTCCGAAGATCGTCCTGATCTCGGCGCTCGGCGCGGTCGTCGTCGGTGGTCTGGCCTTTTCGTCCCTCGGGCGGGAGTTCATCCCTACCCTGGACGAAGGCGACATCGCCATGCAGGCGCTGCGTGTTCCCTCGGCGTCGCTGGAACAGTCGCTCGCCATGCAGATGGCGTTGGAACGGGTCATCACCGCCCAGCCGGAAGTCGAGACCATGTTCTCCAGGACCGGCACCGCCGAGGCGGCCGTCGACCCGATGCCGCCCAACATTTCGGACAGCGTCATCGTTCTGAAGGACCGCATGGACTGGCCGGATTCAGGTCTCGAGAAGGAAGCCTTGCTCGAGCGGTTCGAAGAGCTCGCCAACCAACAGATCGGGAATAATTTCGAGTTCAGCCAACCCATCGAGCTCCGCTTCAACGAACTCATTTCCGGGGTCCGGACCGACCTCGCGGTCATGGTCTACGGCGATGACTTCGACACCATGCAGCGGGTCGCTGATGAGGTGGCCGGCGTACTGCGGCAGACCACCGGCTCCGCCGACGTTCGCGTCGAACAAGCGTCGGGCTTGCCGACGCTCACGGTCAGCGTCGATCGGTTCGCGGCGGCCAGCTACGGCCTGTCCGCAGCCGACGTTTCTGAAGCGGTCTCGGCCGCCATCGGCGGCGCGGAGGCCGGCCGGATTTTCGAGGGCGACCGTCGCTTCGACGTCGTCGTCCGTCTTCCGGACGATGCGCGCAACGATCCGGCGGCGCTCGCGGCCCTGCCGATCGTCTCTTCGACAGGCGTAACCGTGCCGCTGTCTTCGGTAGCCCGTACCCAAAGCGCCGAGGGGCCGAACCAGATCAGCCGCAACGACGGTAGCCGACGGATGGTGGTCCAGGCCAACGTTCGCGGCCGGGATCTGGGCGGCTTCGTCACCGACGCACAAACCAAGGTGGACCAAATCCAGCTCCCGCCGGGCGTCCGCCTGACCTGGGGCGGTCAGTTCGAGAACCTCAAACGGGCCGAACAACGGCTGGGCCTGGTTATTCCGATCGTCTTCGTCCTGATCGGTGTGCTGCTGTTTATGGCTCTGGGGTCGTTCTCCGAGGCTGGGCTGGTCTTCGCCTGCGTGCCCTTGGCCTTGATCGGCGGCGCCTTGGCGCTTCTCATGCGAGGGATGCCGTTCTCGGTGTCTGCGGCCGTTGGCTTCATCGCCGTCTCGGGTGTGGCGACCCTGAACGGACTTGTTTTGATGCAGGCCATTCGCGAGCGATTGCAGGCGGGGCTCGCGCCCCGGGACGCGGCGATCGAAGGGGCGTCCAGCCGATTGCGTGCGGTGTTGACGACAGCCTTGGTCGCCATTGTCGGCTTCATCCCGATGGCGCTCGCCCACGGCGCGGGGGCCGAGGTTCAGAAGCCTCTGGCGACGGTCGTCATCGGCGGCCTTCTGACCGCGACGGCCCTGACCCTGCTGGTCCTGCCGACCTTCGCGGCCAAGGCGGTGCGTCATCGCAAGGACGAGGGGGTTGAGGATTGATTGCTCGCACTCAGGATGACCGTCAGCAGCGACGCACGTTGCTGACGGTTCTCGCGCTCAACGCGGGCCTGGCATTAGCGCTCGGGATCGGCGGCTTGTCCGCCGATTCCAGCGCTCTGCTGGCCAATGCAGTGGACAACGCCTCGGACGCTGCTGTCTATCTGATCAGCTTTCTCGCGATCGGTCGGCCTGGTTCGTGGAAGCGGGGGGCGGCGCGCCTCTCGGGCGTCATGCTCCTTATCTTCGGCGCTGGCGTCCTTCTGGACGCGGGTCGTCGATTCCTCATCGGGACCGAACCGATCGGCCCGACCATGATGGGACTCTCGGTCGTCGCAGCGATCATCAACCTGATCTGCCTGCAGTTGATCCGCCGTCAGCACAGCGGCGACGTCAACATGAAGGCTGCCGAGACGTTCAGCTTTAACGACTTCGCCTCCAACGGGGGAATCCTCGTCGCCGGGGCCCTGGTGCTCTGGCTCGGCCAGGCGTGGCCGGACCTCGTCGTCGGCGTCCTCGTGGCCGCCATCGCGTTGAAGGGCGGCGTGGATATCCTGCGCGATGCGGCTAAGGATCGTCCGGCTGAGGGGGAGGGGCAATGATGCCGCTCGAGCCCTCCGACAGCGTCTCCAAGCCCGCAAGCCCCGCTTTGTCCGGCTCCTCGCCCCCTGATGACGCCTGTCGATCAGCGGTCGATATCCAATCCGTTCAACGATGGCGCAAGGCGGGCATTCTCGTCGGGGGCCTGCTTCTTGTCGTCTGCGCGGCGCTCGTCACATCCTGGCCCTTGCTCGAACATCCTGTCGAGCATCTGGGCCTGATCGCCATCATGGTTTGCATCATCGGTCGGGCCTGGTGTTCCCTTTACATCGGTGGCCGGAAGAAACAGGAGATCATATCCGCAGGACCGTATTCGGTCAGCCGCAATCCGCTGTACGTCTTCAGCTTCATCGGCGCGTTTGGCATCGGCGCCCAGTCCGGCAGCCTTTGCGTCGGTTTGGTCTTCGGATTAGCCTGCTGGGTGGTGTTTCGCATCGTGGTCGGCCGCGAAGAACGCTTCCTCTCCGACGCCTTTGGACACGACTACCAAGCTTACCGTGAGCGCACCCCTCGGTTCCTGCCCAAGCTCTCCCTATGGCGCGACGAGGCGGAAATCATGATCCGGCCGGTATTCTTCGTCCGCACGGTGCGCGACGGCTTCGTCTTTCTCCTAGCGCTTCCGCTTTTCGAAGCGATTGAGCAGCTCCAGCGGCTCGGGGGCTTTAATGCCGTCGTGCCCGTGCCCTGAGGTCGGGAGAACCGGGATGACCACCTGCGAGCGGATCGCGCTGGAACCCGCTGGCCCGGCGCGCCTTCGCCCGTGTCGCTATCCCGCCCCCTCGATCGCGGCGGTCGCCGCAAGCAGCCGCGATTCCCAACCCGCAACGGGACCCTATTTATGACCAGCACAACACTGCCGGACCATCTCCACACCAAGTCCGAGGAGCACGATCACGGTGGCGTTCTAGGCTCCAATACGGAGCTGATCTTCGCCCTGACAAGTGGCCTTGCTCTGGGCCTTGGATTCGCCCTCGAGAAACTCGCAACGGGCCTTCCCGCTTGGATTCCCCTCGCCCTCTTCCTGATCGCCTACATCTTCGGCGGCTTTTTTACGGTGCGAGAAGCGTTCGAGAACCTCCGCCAGAAGCGCTTCGAGATCGATACCTTGATGCTCGTCGCAGCCGCAGGTGCGGCGGCGCTCGGGGCCTGGGCCGAAGGCGCTCTCCTGCTGTTTCTGTTCAGCATCGGCCACGCGCTCGAACACTACGCCATGGGCCGCGCCAAACGCGCGATCGAGGCCCTGGCCGAGCTTGCCCCCCGGACAGCCCATGTGCGACGCGACGGGCAGGTCGTCGAATTGCCTGTCGAAGATTTGGTCGTCGGCGACACCGTGGTGGTGCGTCCAAACGAACGACTGCCCGCTGATGGCTTTGTCGTGGTCGGCACCACAAGCATCAACCAAGCCCCCGTGACCGGCGAAAGCATGCCTGTCGACAAGCAGCCCGTCGCGGACCCCGAGGCGGCGCGGGCGAGACCGGCCCAGGTCGGATCGCCGTCTCTCGTCTTCGCGGGCACCATCAATGGCTCAGGCGCCATCGAGATTGAGACGACCCGCACATCGAGCGACACCACCCTGGCCAAGGTGGTTCGGATGGTGAGTGAGGCCGAGACGCAGAAGTCGCCGACCCAGCGCTTCACGGACAGGTTCGAACGCATCTTCGTGCCTGTGGTGCTGGCGCTCGCCTTTGTCCTGCTGTTCGCCTGGGTCGTCGTCGATGAGCCGTTCCGCGACAGCTTCTATCGCGCCATGGCCGTGCTGGTCGCCGCGAGTCCTTGCGCGCTCGCCATCGCCACCCCGAGCGCCGTCCTCTCGGGCGTCGCCCGTGCGGCGCGCGCCGGTGTCCTGATCAAGGGCGGCGCGCCGTTGGAGAACCTCGGCTCGCTCAACGCCATCGCCTTCGACAAGACCGGCACCCTGACCGAGGGACGGCCGCGGATCACCGACGTCATGACGGTGCGCGGGACGAAGGAGGGCGATCTTCTGGCGGTCGCTGTGGCGGTCGAACGGCTCAGCGACCACCCGTTGGCGGAGGCCATCGCGCGCGACGGTGGCGCACGCTTGCGCGATACGATCATCCCGGCCGCGATCGACCTCAAGAGCCTGACGGGCAAGGGCGTGACCGCCCAGCTGCACGGCGAGACGATCTGGATAGGGAAGCCGGAGATGTTCGGCGTCGACGGCGTAGCGCCGCTCGGCGACGAAACAACCTCTGTCGTCGCTCAGTTGCGACTGCAGGGGCGAACCCTGATGGTGGTGCGACGCGGCACGCGCGATCTCGGTGTCATTGGGCTTCTTGATACGCCTCGCCCAGCAGCGCGGCCGACGCTGACCGCTCTTCGCGCCCTCGGCATCGGGCGAATGATCATGATCTCGGGCGATCACCAGAAGGCCGCACAGGCGATCGCCGGACAGGTCGGCCTGACAGAGGCTTGGGGCGACCTCATGCCCGAGGACAAGGTCGACGCCATCAAACGCCTTCGCGCTGACGGCAAGATTGCCATGGTCGGCGACGGGGTGAACGACGCCCCGGCCATGGCCACGGCGACCGTCGGTATCGCGATGGGCGCGGCTGGCTCCGATGTTGCGCTTGAGACCGCCGACGTCGCCTTGATGTCCGACGACCTGTCGCAGCTGCCCTTCACCGTCGGTCTCAGCCGACAGACGCGGCGCATCATTCTCCAGAATCTCTACGTCAGTCTCGGAATCGTCGCCTTCCTTGTGCCGGCGACGATCCTCGGCCTTGGCATCGGCCCTGCCGTGGCGCTCCACGAGGGGTCGACCCTGCTGGTGGTGTTCAACGCTCTGCGCCTGCTCGGCTACCGCGACCGAACGGCGCCCATCCTTCCCAGTGCAATCCCGGCCGCCCCCGTGGCCCCGCCGGCTCTCTCGAGGACATCGTCATGAAGCGTTTCGGATGGATTTCCGTCATCGCCGTCTTTCTCGCCCTGTCGGCCTTCGCCTTCGGGATGATCTCGCGGCAAACCCGCGAGGTCCCTGCGGCGCCGTCGGCGGCTGACTCTCGCCCGAGCGACACCGAGGCAAGCCACGCTGGCGAGACCACGGACAGCCCATCGACTCGCGCCTATCGCGAGGCCAGCGCGAAGATGCACCAGGCCATGAGCATCAACTACACGGGCGACGCCGACATCGACTTCCTGCGCGGAATGATCGCCCACCACGAGGGTGCGCTCGCAATGGCCAAGGTCGCCGTCGAGCATGGCGAAGCCCGCGACGTGCGTAATCTGGCCGATGAGATCATTGCGGCCCAGGAATCCGAAATTGTCCGGATGAGAATCCTTCTTGCGCGCCATGAGGACACGCCCGCGCCCAACGCAAGGCCCTGACGCATGGCCGGCAAACGCTTCACCGTGCGCGGCCGGAGCATTCGTTGGCGGGAAGGCCGCTATCGCCAACGAGGTAGGCGGCGGCTCCAGGCGCGCCCGCTGAAGCCACGGCCCGTGCTCGATACGCTCGTCGCCATCGGGGTCAGCCTGTTCGCAGGAGGCCTGGTCTTCTGCATGGCCCTTCTGCTGCTGGGCGCACACAAGGTGCCGCTGCATTTTGGTTACGGGGCCATTCTGGGCGGCGTGATCGGCTGCTCGTTTGTGTTTGGACCCCGCGATAGGCCCGGACTGATGGTCGTCGGAGGCTTGGTCGTCGTTTGGGTTTTGGGAACGGCCGTCCTCTACGCTTCGCGAGACCAGATCGTCCTGCGTCCACATGAGCACCGCAGCGCCGCCGCCAAGTCTGCGCCACGGAAGGCTGACTGAATGCCCGAAGCCGCGCTGACCGAGCCATCGCCTCGCCCCGTCCGGATCGCGCGCGGCGGCTGGCTGGACGCGCTGCGTTTTATCGTAGGGGCGCTGATCATCCTCTACCATTTCCGCGAGGCCGCGCCTGTGCCTCTCGGACAACTGCATCCAGTCTTCGAGCGCGGCTATCTGCTCACCGACTTCTTCATCATCGACTCCGGCTACGTTCTGGCCCGGATCTACGGCGACAGACTCGCCTCCGGGCAGGCCTCGCTGCGCGCCTATGCGCGCCAGCGGCTGCTGCGGGTCATTCCGGCCCACCTGGCGGTCAGCCTCGTCCTGGTGTTGCTGGTCGGCGGCGCCGCCCTGGCCGGGATCGTGCCCAGCAATCCGCGCTGGTTCGACTGGTCGCAGCTGCCGGCCCAGGTCCTGCTGATCCAGGCTTACGGCGTGCCGGGCGGGCAGGGGTGGAACGCCCCGACCTGGACCCTCTCGGCCCTGATCGGCTGCTACCTGCTGCTGCCCTGGATCTGCCGCGCCGTTTGGCGTTGGCCGCCGGTCGCGGTGGTGGTCGGCGCGACGCTCCTGGTCGTCGCCGCCGACGTCGCGGCCACGCTGTGGCTCGGGGATCCGATCTACCGCCTGCCGATGCGTTACGGCATCCTGCGCGCCCTGCCGCTGTTCCTGCTCGGGGTCGCGGCGGCCTTCTACGGCGCGCGGGTCTATGTCGCGCCGCGCCGGGCCGGGGCGATCTGCCTCGGCGCCGTCGTCGCGCTCGTGGGGCTGCAGGCCTTCGGCGCCTTCAGCCTGCTGTCCCTGGGTCTGATGACCGTGATCATCTGGGCCGCCGGCGCCGTGCCGGTGCTCCGGCCGTCACGCCTGGTCGAACACCTCGCCCTGATGTCGTTCTCGATGTTCCTGACCAATGAGGTGAGCCGCATCGTCTGGTTCGGTCTGCTCGACGCCCTTGGACAGGAGGCGTGGTCGTCCGGCGTTCGCTGGGTCCTGTGGGCGATCGGCTTGGTCGGGGCGTTCGTGGCCGCCGCCGTGTTTCGCTACGGCTTCGACCGACCGGTCCAGACCTGGCTTAGTCCGTCCCGACGGGGGGGGGGACCCGAATGTCGGCCGCCGCCACCAAACAGGCCATGGAATGGGCCGCGGGCCCCGGCGTCGCCGCGGCCGGGCGCCCGGGCCAGGCCGCCATCGACCCGCCCCGGGCTTGATCAGGGGCGCGGCTCAGTGCTTGTGGGCCCGGACCCCCGCGGCCGCCCCCGGCTCTGTCTGGGGGGCCGGATCCCGGGCCGCGCCGGGGCGCTGCGGGCGGCAGGCCGGACACAGACCCTGGCCTTCGAGCGTGATCCGTTCGATCTCGTAGCCCGCCGCTGTCGCGGCCGCGCCCAGCGACGCCATGCCGGACGAAGGAATCTGGCGACAGAAGCCGCAACAGTCGCACAGAAGAAAAACCGCAGGCGAACCGAGGCGTTCGGGATCGCAGGCCACATAGGCCTTAAGGCTGGAAAGACGATGAACCAGACCGCGGGTCTCGAGGAACTGCAGCGCCCGATAGACGGTCGCCGGCGTCGCGACGCGGGCCTCCCGGTGATACGTCGCCACGAGATCATAGGCCTTGGCCGGAGCGCCCGCGACGAGCAGGAGCTCCAGCACCCTGCGCCGGGGGCGCGTCAGCTTGTCCCCGGCGGCGGCGACGCTGGCGGCGGCTGCGTCCAGGGCGCGTTCCACCTGTGCGGCCGTCGGCGGCGCGGTCTCCCGGTCATGCGGACAAGGCGAGGTCATCAAGGGGCTGGGCTCGCCTCCGGGGTTCGTCGGACGGCGCCCTCCACTCCAACCGAACGGCGCGCTCATTTTTTAGCTTGCATCTACAGTCGCTGGAGGAGGTAGCCTTGCCCTATAGAGATCACAAGGAACAGACATGACGGCGCAAACTCTCGAAAGCCGATACCGGGTCACCGGGATGGATTGCGCCAGCTGCGGCCGCAAGATCGACACGGCGATCCGCAGGCTGCCGGGCGTCGAGGACGTCTCGGTGGCGGTGCAGACCGGCGTGCTCAAGATCCGGCATGGCGGAGACCTCGCCGACGAGGCGGTCCTGCAGCAACTGCGCAACCTCGGCTACAGCGGAGAAGCGGCCGCGCCGACGTCCGGAGCCGTCGCTGCGGCGGCGGGCCCACCTCCGGCGGCCGCCCGGGCCGGGGGCGCCCCGTGGTGGTGGACCGGCAAGGCCCGCCTCACCGCGCTCTGCGGCCTGGCGCTGTTGTCCGCCTATGGACTGGGCACGCTGTTCCCCTCCCTGGAACGATACGCCTTCCTCGCCGCCCTGGCCGTGGGGCTCATTCCGATCGCGTCGCGCGCTTTTTCGGCGGCGCGCCACGGCACGCCCTTCTCCATCGAAATGCTGATGACCATCGCCGCCGTCGGCGCCGTCTTCATCGGGGCCGCGGAAGAGGCCGCCGCCGTCGTTTTGCTGTTCCTCGTCGGCGAGATGCTCGAAGGGGTGGCGGCTGGTCGCGCGCGCAAGAGCATCCAGGGGCTCGCCGCCCTCGTGCCCAAGACCGCCTTCGTCGAGGTGGACGGCGTGACCACGGAGGTCGCCGCCGAGACCGTGGCGGTGGGCGCGATCATCCTCGTCCGGCCCGGAGACCGCGTTCCGGCGGACGGCGAGATCATCGAGGGCGCGGGAGACCTCGACGAGGCCCCGGTGACGGGCGAGAGCGTGCCCAAGCGCAAGGTCGAGGGCGATCCTGTGTTCGCCGGCACGATCAACGGCGGCAGCGTCCTGCGAGTGCGCGTGACGGCCTCAGCCTCGGACAACACCATCGCCCGGGTGGTGCGTCTCGTCGAGGAGGCGCAGGAATCGAAATCGCCGACCGAACGGTTCATCGACCGCTTCTCGAAAATCTACACGCCGGGCGTGCTCGTGTTCGCCGCCCTCGTCGCGGTCACGCCGCCGCTGCTGTTCGGCGGGACGTGGAGCGAATGGGTCTACAAGGGCCTCGCCGTGCTGCTGATCGGCTGCCCCTGCGCCCTCGTCATCTCCACGCCGGCCGCCATCGCCGCCGGCCTGTCGGCGGGGGCCCGGCGCGGCCTGCTCATGAAGGGCGGGGCCGTGCTGGAGACGCTGGGCAAGATCACGGCGATCGCCTTCGACAAGACGGGGACCCTGACCGCCGGCAAGCCCGTCGTCACCGACGTCGTCGCCGGAACGCGGGATGCCTCCGCCCTGCTGACCCTAGCGGCCGCGCTGGAAACGGGATCGAGCCATCCGCTCGCCCTCGCCATCCTCGCCCGAGCTGAGGCGGACAAGATCACGGCGCCGCCGGCCTCGGCCACCCAGGCCATTCCGGGGGAGGGCGTGGAAGGCGAGGTCGGCGGCGAACGCATATTCCTCGGCTCGCCGCAGGCCGCGGCCCGACGCGCCCCGATCACGCCGGCCCAGGACGCGGCCATCGCCGCCCTGAACGCCGAGGGCAAGACGGTTTCCGTCCTTGTCGTCGGGGATGGCGTCGCCGGGTTCCTCGCCATGCGCGACGAGGCGCGGCCCGACGCAGTCCAGGGTCTGGCCGACCTGAAGGCGCGGGGCATCCGGACCATCATGCTGACGGGCGACAACCGCCGCACGGCGGAGGCGGTCGCCGCCGGCCTGGGCATCGAGCCCCGGGCCGAACTGCTGCCGCAGGACAAGCTAGTCATCGTCAAGGCGCTGCAGGCCGAGGGGCTGGTGGTCGCCAAGGTCGGGGACGGCATCAACGACGCCCCGGCCCTGGCCCAGGCGGATGTCGGCATCGCCATGGGCGGCGGCACCGACGTGGCCCTGGAGACGGCGGACGCCGCCGTCCTGCACGGCCGGGTCAGGGACATTCCCGACATGATCGCCTTGTCCCGCGGAGTGATGGGCAATATCGGGGAAAACATCACCATCGCCTTGGGCTTGAAGGCGGTGTTCCTGGTCACCACCGTGATCGGGGTGACGGGCCTGTGGCCCGCCATCCTCGCTGACACCGGAGCCACGGTCCTGGTCACCGCCAATGCCATGCGCCTGCTGCGCTGGACGCCGCGTCGTCAACCGTCGTGACTGCCGGCGGTGCGCCTTCTCAGGCCCCGTTGTGGCGACCGAACACGCGGGTCGAACCGTCGTTGAGGATCAGGACGGTCGCATAGGGTTCGCGCCCGGCGGCCTCCATGCCCGGCGAGCCCGCCGGCATGCCGGGCGCGCTTAGTGCGCGGGCGGCGGGGCGTTCGCCGAGCAGCCGCTCGACATCGCTCGACGGAACATGGCCCTCGATGGCGTAGGCGCCGACCACCGCTGTGTGGCACGAGGCGAGGCGGTCCGGAATGCCATGCCGGGCCCGGATCGGGGCGAGATCCTCGCGCTCGACGACCTCGACGATCCAGCCCGCCTGGCGCATGTGGGCGATCCAGCCGCCGCAGCAGCCGCACCATGGCGTCTTGTAGGCGATCATCCGTTTCGGGGGCGCGGCGAGGGCCGGGCCGGGCACGGCGACCAGGGGCAGGCCGAACACGAGGGTCCGGCGGGACAAGCGCGGGCGAGTTTGAACCAAAGTGAGCGCTCCTTGGGAGTCCAAATCCCACCATGGCGGGCGCGGGCCGGTTTGGCGACGGGCGCAGTTGTCGCGCCCTGACCTGACGTCGCCCAGGCGTTGAGCGCCGGCTAAGTCCGCCCATATCGCAGCGGAACCTCTGGTAGAAGGCCCGCACCCGCCCGGGCAGGACACAGCCCCCTGCTCGGCCGGCCCGGCCAAGCGAATCCGTTCGCCTGAGGCGCCCGGGGTCTCGCAACCATGCCTTCGCTGACGTATCGCGACCGTACGAGGCCGGTCACGCAAGCGCTGATCCCCGTGGAATGGTCATGGGCGACGGGATTGAGGAGCCGGCGGAAGCCGGAGGCGAAGCGTCCGCTGCGGCGAACCGTGGCGTCGAGAGCTAGCCCGCCGACGCTTGCGGGGCCCCGAAGGCGCCAAAAACTGCATGTGAGCGGCAACGGCCTCCGCCCGGCCGTATAAGGCGCAACACGGCGCGCGCGACCAACAGGCTGACTTTTCGCGCGGGCCCGCTCGCGAAGACGAGCCTTCGGCCCTCGAGGGCAGCGAGGACGAGGCCGGCCCGGCGCGCCCGGGCCGACGCATTACGTCCCTGGCTCAAGACCAGCGCCTCTCTGTTCCGGAGCCCGCCGACCCCACAATCTCGGTTGCGCCGCCGATTGTAGATGAACTCGCGGGCAAGTGCGGAGATCCAAATCGCAAGCGGTTCAGTGATCCGTGGTCGAATGCATGTGAGCTTGAGGTCGCCGGCCGGCCCCTGATGTCCGGTCCACCGCATTTCCACATGATCTCGGCTCGGCGAAGTACGGGTTTGACGAGGTCGGGAGGCGTCGCCGTTCGGAACATCGTCCCGGCGCCGGGGTTGGATCCCGATCACCCGAGGGAGCCTCCGATGCAAATCCAACCAATGATCAGCACCCACCCCGACGTACGCGGCAGCGTGAACGACAGCCTCATTCGCGCGATCGAAGCGGGCTACGGCTGCGCCGCCGTATGCCGCATCTGCGCTGACGCCTGCCTGGCCGAGGAGATGGTCAGGGACCTGACCCAGTGCATCCGGCTCGATCTCGACTGCGCCGATGTCTGTCTGGCTACGGCCGGGCTCGCCGTGCGGCGCGCCGGCAGCAACGAGGCCTTGATCAAGCGCATGCTCGAGACCTGCGCCGAGGCTTGCGCCGACTGCGCCATCGAGTGCGAGAAGCACGCCGAGATGCACGAGCATTGCCGTATCTGCGCCGAAGAATGCCGGCGTTGCGAAGATGCTTGCCGCGAGGCGGCCGCGTCGATCAGGCCTTCACGGCACTGAGGCTGACCGCTGTCATCGGCACAGGGTCGTATCTTCGACGCTAGCTCGAGCCCAGCTCATCAATCACCGGGCACCTAACCCGTCCGCCTTCACTGCAGTCGGCCACAGCCTGCCTCAGCACTTTCCGTAGCCTCTGCAGATCCTCGATCTTGGCGTCCACGCTGGCGATGTGGTCTTGGGCCATGTCGCGGACTTCGCAGCACGCCTGAACGCCCGGCTCGCTCAGCGCGATCAGGCGCCGAATGGCGTCGATGCCGAAGCCCAGTTCGCGCGACCGGCGGATGAAGCGCAGACGCTGGGCGTGTTCCGGCTCATAGCTGCGGTGGCCGCCCTCGGTCCGGGCCGGCGCGGGCATCAACCCGATACGTTCGTAGTAGCGCACCGTTTCCAGGTTCACCCCGGCGCTGTCAGCGAGGCGCCCGATCGTCAAACTTCGTGCGGACATGGCTCTTGATCCTGTAGCGGCTACGGGTTGTAGCCTGTAGCAGAAATCGAACGGGAGGTCCCATGGCCATCGATTACGACCGGCCCCGCATGCCCGAGGTCGCCGTCAGCGCCTCGGCCGCCCTCGGCGGTGTCGCCTCGGTGTTCGCCTGGGCCGCGTGCTGTGTGTTGCCTCTGGCTCTGTCCGTGGCGGGCGTATCCTTCGCCGGCGCCGCGGTCATCGCGGGTGCGCGGAACTGGCTGACGCTTCTGGCCGCCGTCATCCTGGCCGCGGGCTGGCTGCTGCATTGGCGTCGCCTGCGGATGTGTCGGAAAGACGGGGCCTGCCGCCACCCTTCGCGGCTCGCCTTCTGGCTGCTGGTGATCGCCAGTCTGCTGATCGTCCTTTCCATGGCCTGGCAGCCGTACATCGAGCCGTGGGTCATGCCGCGACTGGCGGCCATGCGATGACCCCGGCCATCGTTCTGGATTCGACGCTGACCTGCCCGGATTGCGGTCATGTTGCGACGGAGACCATGCCCACCGACGCCTGCATCTGGTTTTACGATTGTCTCGGCTGCGGCGTGAAGCTGAAGCCCCTACCCGGCGACTGCTGCGTGTTCTGCTCCTATGCCGACGTGCCGTGTCCGCCGATCCAGGTAGATGGCAAGGGGTGTTGCAGCTAGGCTACGGCGGCATTGCTGCATTCCCGGAGTTCGCCGTGACCGACCACGCCACGCCCAACCTACCGTCGCGGGATTTCGAAGTTACGTCCCAGTTCTACACTCGACTGGGCTTCGAACAGGACTGGCGCGACAAAGGCTGGATGATCCTGAAAAGGGGCGGTTTGACGCTGGAGTTCTTCCCGCATCCGGAGGTGGATCCGCTGACCAGCAACTTCGGCTGCTGCCTGCGGCTGGACGACCTGGACGGGTTTTACGCAGGGTGCGCCGTTTCAGGATTGCCGGAAACCTGCTGGGGCCACCCCCGCCTGCACGCGCCGAAGCTTGAGGAGTCGGGACTGCGGATCGGCGCGCTCATCGACCCGGACGGAAACTTGATCCGCCTGATTCAGAACTGAGGCGTCCGGCGGCTCCCCCACGGGAAACCGCCGGAAACCATCGATGCGACGATCAGTTGTGGTCGGCGTGGCCCTGAGGCGCGGGCGCATCCGACGGCACCGGGGCGGGCGGCGCCGGTTCGGCCGGGGCGGGCTCGGTCTTCATCTCGTCGCAGCACGTCATCGCGGCGTCCGCGGCCATGTCCTTGCAGCACTCGCAGCCCTCGGCGGCGAGGGCCGCGCCGGCGCTCAGGGTCACGATCGCGCCGGCGGCGGCCAGCAGGGTGGAAACCTTCATCGTCGTTCTCCTAGTGAATCATGAAGCTGACGGAGCCGGACATCTTGTGACCGTCCGGGCCTTCGGCGGTCCAGGCGGCAGTGTAGGTGCCCGGCGCGAGGCGCGGAAGAGCCACGCCGACGGTGGCGGCGGCCGGTGCGGCGGGGACAGTGACGTCGACCGGAGCCTGCCCCTCGGCGGAGAGGGCGACGGTCTTGAGGACCATGGCGTGGGGGAAGGTGACGCTGAACCGCTCGGGCGACCCCTGGGTCATCGCGCCATTCGCAGGGACGGTCGTGATGCCAGATTGGGGCACAGCGGCCTGGGCCGGCATAGCGTGACCCGCATGCGGGTCCTGGGCGGCGGCGGCGCCAGCGAACGCGAGGGCGGCGGTGACAACGAGAGTGCGGATCATCATGGGGTGGTCTCCTTCGGTTAGAACCAGGCCTTGAGGCCGACGACGAAGCGGGTGTCGTCGGTCTCGCCGCCTCGGGCCTCGATGTAGTCGGCGGTATCGCCGAACGCGCGGCTCCACTCGATGCCGACATAGGGGGCGAACTCCTTGCGGAATTCGTAGCGCAGTCGCAGGCCCGCCTCGATCGAGGACAGGCCCGAACCGATCTCCAGTTCCGGAATGTCGCTGGCTGAAGCGTCGATTTCGAGGCGGGGCTGAAGGATCAGGCGCTGGGTGATGCGCTGGTCGTATTCGGCCTCGACGCGGGCGGTCAGGTCGCCGTCGGTCGACAGGAAGGCGGCGGCGTCGACTTCCCACCAATGGGGCGCCAGGCCCTGCAGGCCGAGGACCAGATGCGTGGTGTCCTCGCCGTCGGGCCGGAAGTCCTGACGCACGCCGGCCTGAACGTCCCAGAAGGGCGTGACCGCGCGGCTGTAGAGCGCCTGGACTTCAGCCTCCTCGAGCTCGCCGCCGAAGTCGCCTTCGCCCTCGGACTTCCACCAGAAGCGATTGATGTCGCCGCCCGTCCAGCCCTGGACGTCCCAGAGGTAGGTCTCGCCGTCGTCGCCGAAGCCGGCTTCGAGGCGATCGAGAATGACGGCCGTGGTGCGGACGTCGCCGTTTTCGTGAATCAGGGTCCGGCGAGAGGCGGCCATGGCCTCGGCGCCGAAGACGAGATCGGCGGCGTGGGCAGGGCCGGCCAGGGCGGCGGCCGGGAGCGGGTCCTCCGGAGGACGGCCGGGATTGTCGGCGCTGGTCGCCACATCGGGCGGCCCCATGCTCATGGTCGACATGTCATGCCCGGCGTGAGGGTCGGTCTGCGCGGGCGACATGGCCGACATGTCGTGGCCCGCGTGCGGATCAGCCTGGCCGGGCGTCGCCGCCGGCATCTGGTGTCCCGCGTGCGGGTCTACGGGCGCGGGCTGCGCCGGCATCTGGTGGCCTGCATGCGGATCCGCGGCGGGCGGCGTCTGCGCGGGCGGCATGACGTGACCGGCGTGCGGATCCTGCGCCGGTCGGGCCGGCGCCTGTGGCGTGGGCCGCGGTGCTGGCGCGGGGCGTGTCGGCGCCGCGGTCGCCGGCATCGTGTGGCCCGCGTGAGGGTCCTGGGCCTGGGCGCTGAAGGCGCTGGCGGCGAGCACCAGCGGGGCGAGGGCGACGGCGAGGCGGTTCATGACGCAGCTCCGTCCATGGGCCGCACCGTCACAACATTGAACATGCCGGCGTGCATGTGCATCAGCATGTGGCAGTGGAAGGCCCAATCACCGGGCGCGTCGGCGGTCAGATCGAAGGTCACCTTGCCGCCGGGCGCGACGTTGACCGTGTGCTTGAGGGGCTGGTGCCCGGCCGGTCCGCCGGTCACCAGTTCAAAGAAATGACCATGCAGATGGATCGGGTGGGCCATCATGGTGTCGTTGACCAGGGTCACCCGCACCCGCTCGTTGCGCTCGAAGCGGATCGGTTCGACCAGTTCGCTGAACTTTCGGCCGTCGAAGCCCCACATGAACCGCTCCATGTTGCCGGTCAGGTGGATCTCCATCGTCCGAGACGGGGGGCGCGGGTCCTTGTTCGGCTGGAGCGACACCAGGTCGGTGTAGACGAGGACGCGATGATCGACGGTCGTGAGACCGATCGGACGCTCACCCAGACGGTTGGCGGGGTCCATGGCGATCGCATCGACGCCGACGCCCACCGCCATGTCGGGCGGAGCGTTCTCGGGATCGCGCATGTTCATGCCCGACATGGACATCCCGGCCATCTCGCCGGCTGCGGGCGCGTTCTGGGTCGGAGCGGCGTGGTCCATGCCGGACATCGCGTCATGGTCCATACCGGACATGTCGCCCATCGCGCCGTGATCCATTCCGCCCATGCCCATGTCGCGCATGGTGAGGTTCGGGACCTCTCGCAGGGGAGGGACCTCGGCGGTCATGCCCAGGCGCGGCGCCAGGGTCGCCCGGCCCATGCCGGACCGGTCGATGGCTTCGGAGACGATGGTGTAGGCGCGGTCCTCGGTCGGCTGGACGATGACGTCGTAGGTCTCGGCGACCGAAATCTGGAACTCGTCCGTCTCGACCGGGCGCACGTTCTCGCCGTCGGCCTGCACCACGGTCATCGGCAAGCCCGGGATGCGAACGTTGAAGATGGACATGGCCGACGCGTTGATGATGCGCAGCCGCACCCGCTCGCCGGGCCGGAACAGGCCGGTCCAGTTCTCCTGCGGTCCATGGCCGTTGATCAGATAGGTGTAGGTCGACCCGCTGACGTCGAGGATGTCGCGCGGGTCCATCCGCATCTGGCCCCACATGCGCCGTTCCTCCAGGCTCATGCGGTCGCTGCCGTCCATGAGCCCCGCCAGCGTGGTGCGCTGCTGGTTGAAGTAACCCGGGCTCTTCTTCAGCTTGGCCAGGATTTCGTGCGGATGCATGAAACTCCAGTCCGACAGGACCAGCACATGCTCGCGGTCGTAGGCGACCGGATCGGCGCCCGCCGGGTCGATCACGATTGGGCCGTAGTGACCCATCGCCTCCTGTAGGCCAGAGTGACTGTGATACCAGAAGGTGCCCGACTGCTTGATCGGAAACTCGTAGACGAAGGTCTCACGCGCCCGGATGCCGGGGAAGCTGATGCCGGGCACGCCATCCATCTGGAACGGGACGAGCAGGCCGTGCCAGTGGATTGAGGTGTCCTCGTCCAGCGTATTGGTCACCGCTAGCCGGACGTTCTGGCCTTCTCTAAGGCGTAGCAGCGGCGCCGGCAGAACGCCGTTGATGGTCACCGCATGGCCGGTGCGGCCGCCCACGGTGAAGGGCGTGTGTCCGACGGTCAGGTCGATGTTCGGTCCCGTCAGCGTCGGAAGATCCGCCCGCAGTCCCGCCGATCCGGTTTGCGCCCAGGCGGGGAGCAGACCCTGCAGGCCCAGCAGCCCGCCGCCGGCGGCTGCGCCACGGAGAAGCGTTCGGCGATCGAGGCGGGGCGTGGACATAGGCGAGAAATTCCTTGGTCGGGCTATTCAGCCGTTCGTTCAGATACGCGGCCGGGCGGCGTATCCCTCGCGTCAGGTTGCCGCAGACGTCGGGATTGCAGCTTGTGCATCTTCCCATCAGGGCAAGGTCAAGCGTTTCCGCCGGAAGCTTGGGCCAAAGCCGCCGTCAAGGTCTTGCGGGCGCGGGCGACGCGGGTCTCGACCGCCTTGGGCGTAATACCGAGGATCGAGGCGATCTCGGCGTGAGACCGTCCCTCGAGCGTGGCGAGCAGAAGCGGCCCCTTCAGGGCGTCGGGAAGGTCCCGCAAGGCGCGTTGCAGAGCTTCGGCCCTGCGCTGATCGTCCAGCCGTGTCTCGGGTGACGGCGCATCGTCGCCCACCGCCGCCGCCTCGGGCGCCTCCAGGCCCATGACGCCGCGCACGACCCGGCGGACCGCGCGCCGCCGGCCCCAGTCTCGACATTTGTTGAGGGCGATGGAGCGAAGCCAGACGTCGAACGGCCGCGCCGGATCATACCGCAGCAGGGCGAGCCAGGCGGACGCATAGCTTTCCTGAAGCACGTCATGCGCTTCGGACTCGTCGCCGACATAGCGGCGCACGAACCGGTAGAGATCGGCCTTTGTGGCGGCCATCAAGGCGGTGAAGGCGGCCCGGTCTCCGGTCGCCGCACGGGCCTCGATGCTCTGCTCGGCACACACGCGCGCCGCTTAGCCGGCGTCGTCGTGCAGGGCCTCGACGACCGCGGCGTCGAACACCTCGGCCTGCGCCGGGGTCAGGACGGATCGCATCTCGAACACATGGGTGATTGTCGCCTTCTGCAGATCGCCCATGGCGGCGTGGAAATGATCGACCGCGGCCTGGACCTGGGGCGTGTCGCCGTCACTGGCGGCGATGGCGGCCGCCAGTTCGCGATTGGCCGCGCGCACTTCCGCTTCGAGCGCCGGCCGCTGAGCGGCGAACCGGGCTTCGACCACATCGAGCCGTCGATCCTGCTCAGGGCTCAGGTCGAGTTTCTCATGGACGACGCTGTGCAGGCTTGGCGGCTGCCGCTCCCGCATGACCCAGGTCGCGCTCGCCCAGGTCGCCGCGCCGCTGGCCAGCGCGGCCAGGATGGCCGTGATAACGATCGACTTCCAGGCGGCCCTCATCCCCGAACGTCCAGGCCGGAGAGAGGCGACAAGCCCGCCGAGACGGTGAAAATCCGCATCTCGGACGGCTCCGGCCGCGGAGCCATGAGCATCAGCCCTCCGTTCGCAACGCCGATCACCAGCGCGAATGCAACGGCCGCGACCCGGACCTGACCCATGCGGGCGCGCTCCTTGCGTTCGCCGATCCGCACCCAGACCGCGTCTTCCATTCCGACCAGCCGGCCGGCGTCGCCCGGCCCGACCGCTGCGATCAGTTCATTCATGTCGTCGGTCATTGAGCACCTGCGTCACGCCCCATCTGCCATACGCGCCGGCCTTCCGGTCCCCTCACGAGGGGACGAGCCGTCGCCCGCGTAGATACCAGAGAACGACCGGGACGCGCCCTGTCGTCCGGGGAAAAGACGTGAGCGACAGAGCAGGGCCCACGCGGGTTCCATTCCCCGACGTGCTCGATCCGCTCACGGGCGTGAGGTTCTTTCTCGCCCTCGGCGTCGTGCTGTTCCACTTCCAGCTCTACTGGACGCTCCCGGCGGAGAGCGCGGGCTTGTTGAACCGCGCGCGCCTGGGCGTGGATGTCTTCTTCATCCTGTCGGGCTTCATCCTGACCCACGTCTACCTGCAGGGAGACCGGGCCCCGAACTACGGTCGATTCCTGGCGGCGCGCCTGGCCCGGATCTATCCGGCTCACCTGTTCATCCTCCTGGCCATGCTTGGGCTGGTGCTGATCGCGCCGGTGTTCGGCGTCGGGCTGGAGCCTGGCCGGTTTAATCCCGTCGACTTCGCGGGCACCCTTCTGCTCGTACAGGCGTGGTTCCCGCGCGAGAGCATGGCGCTCTGGAACGGACCGGCCTGGTCGCTGTCGGCGGAGTGGTTCGCCTATCTGGCCTTCCCCGCCTATGCCGCCCTCGCGCTCCGGCTGCGGGCCAGGCCGTGGGTCCTGATTGCACTCGCCATGCTGTTTTTCGTCGCTTTGGACGCCTTCTACCGCGCCTGGTTCGGCCGGATGCTGCCTCGCGCCGAGGACAGCCTCGGGATCCTGCGCATCATTCCCGAATTCCTCTACGGCATTGGCCTCTACTATCTCGGTCAGCGCTGGACGCCTTCGCCGCGAATGTCCCTCATGGGCGCCCTGGTCGCCACGACCCTGCTGCTGACGCTCATGCAGATCGGCGCCGACGACCGGGTCATCGTGGCGGCGGCCGGTTCCTTCATCCTGTCGCTCGCCCTGTTGGCCAAGGCTCCGGTCCGGACCTTCCTGTCTCACCCCGTCCTTCTGTTCGCCGGCGAAGCGTCGTTCGCCCTCTATCTCGTCCACATCCCCATCCTGATGGTGTGGCGCAATGCGGCGCAGGCGTTCTCCGGCTGGGGCGCCGACTATCGAATGGGCCTGGTCGAACTGGCCGCCATGCTTGTGTTGACGCTCGCCGCCGCGGCCGCCATCCATGTCTTCGTCGAGCAGCCTGGCCGACGGTGGTTGCGGGCGCGGCTGGCGCCGCAGCGCGCCGACCCTGTCGAGGCGCAGCGATCCGTCCACAGCGATCAGGGAGAACCCTTTTGAAACCCGCCAATCTGAACCGTCGTCTACTCATGGGCGCGGCCGTCTTCATCGGCATGGGCGGGTCCGCCTGCGCCCAGACCCGTCCGTCCAGAAACCTCACGGTCTTCAAGACGCCCACCTGCGCCTGCTGCGACGCCTGGATCGCGCACATGCGCCAGGCGGGCTTCACCACCACCATCACCGTCCTTCCCAGCCTTCAATCGGTCCGGAGCAGCCGCGGCATGCCGGACGCGCTCGCCTCCTGTCATACCGGTCTGATCGAGGGTTATCTGGTCGAGGGTCATGTGCCGGCCCCGGACGTCATTCGACTGCTGACCGAGAGACCGGCAGCGGTGGGCGTCGCGGTCCCGGGCATGCCGCTCGGTTCGCCCGGCATGGAGACGCCGCAGGGGCACAAGGAGCCCTACGACACCCTGCTGGTGCTTCGCTCGGGCGCGACCCGCGTGTTCGCCCGCCACAACCCGCCGGCCTGACGCAGATCGCGCTCAGCCCGTTCAGATCACCCACAGTCCGGAGTTCGCCATGTCCCGCACCTCTCTCGCCCTCGTCCTGTCGCTCGCCGTGCTTTCGGCAACCCCCGTCTTCGCCCAGGACCACGCCCACGGGCATGCCCAGGCCGCCGGCTCGGTCGCCGCGGAAGCTGCGGACGCGGCGAAGGCCGTCGACGCCTTTCACGTCGCCCTGAAGGCCGGCGACACGGCCGGCGCCTTGGCCCTGATGGCGCCGGATGTGATGATCTTCGAGGAGGGTGGCGCGGAGCGATCACGCGACGAGTATGCGTCCCATCACCTGGGCTCGGACGCCGCCTTCGCCGCCGCCTCTGAAGCGACGGTGACGCGCAGATCGGGATGGGCCGACGGGGACATCGCCTGGATCGCCAGCGAAGGCCGCACCACGGGCCAATTCAACGGCCGCGCCGTAGACCGCCTGACGACGGAAACGATGGTGCTCAAACGCCATGCCGACGGCTGGCGCATCCACCACATTCACTGGTCGTCGCGCGCGCCCGGCTGACGCTCAGGCCCGCGGCAGCGGGTCGCCTGCCCTGCGACGTCGGTGAGGAACATCGAGAAGACGCCCGCCGTCGCGGGCGGGCGTCCCCGATCATAAGATCAGCAGCAGGCGCAGGCTTCCGCGCAGGCTGCGATAGCGTCGCAGCAAGCGCATACGGCCTGCGCCACGGCGTCCGGCGCGGCCGCGAAGGCGGCTGAACCGGAAGCCAGCAGCACCAGGGCTGCGATGGTGAGCGTGCGTTTCATGGTTTTGATCTCTGTTTGATTGAATGAGTTCGGTCTTCTTCAACAGGATCAGCGTCGCGGGGGCGGGTCGTCCGCCTCCGCGGTGAAATCGGCATGCCGCGTATCAAGGGATGGATAGCGGACGGATGCATAGACCCGTGCAGGGGTGGGTTCGCCGCTCTGGGGGACGAGGCCCTGGCAGATGGCCAGGCACGCCTTATGGCACGAGATCCTGACGGTCTTCGGCTCGCACGGGGCGCCGTCGCCGCTCATCGACATGGACGCCATATCCTGATCGACCGGAGCTTCGCAGGCGATCGAAGCGGTGGACACGAACAGCACGGCAAATGCCGCGAGCAGCGCGGTCGTCAGTCGGACGAGGTCATGACGCAGGAACGGCATTGTCTGATCATACTTCAACGGTCGGCGGAACGACGAGCTCATTTTGATCATCGCAATCGAGCCTACAGAGACGCCGCGGGCGGCAGGGTTCCCATGACCGCCACGACGCCGATCAGGGCGAGTCCCAGACCCGTTTCGACCAACAGGCTGCGCCGGAGCGCGCTTATGGCGGCGACGGAGAGTTGGCCCGTCTCCAGCGCAGAGCCCAGTGTCGGCGTCAGCCGGAACCGGTTGCTCGCCGCCAGCGCAAGCATCAAGCTGAAGAGGACGAGCTTGGCGACCAGCAGCTGGCCGTAGAGGTTGCCCGCGATCGACGCCACGCGCTCGGGACCGATCAGGAACCAGCTGTTCACGAGACCGGTCAGCACCAGCACCAGGACCGCGAGCGTTCCAAGGCCGGCGAAGCCATGCAGGGCGCGATGGATTGCAAGGTCGTCCGGACCGGCTCGGCGCAGAAGCAGGGCCGTCAACGCCGCCAGGGCGCCCAGCCACAAGGCCGCTGCCACCGCGTGAATGATGTTGGCGACAAGATGGATGGGCCCGCCAGGGCCCTCGGTGGCCGCGCCGTGACCCGTCCACGCGAAGCTGGCGGCCACGATCAGACCCAAGGCGGTCGTCACGCTCCAGAGCGCGCGACCGGGTTTCAGGGCCACCAAGGCGACAAGCCCAAGCAAGGCGGCGGCGGCCCGCACGACCATCGCCATGCCCAGGGCCGTGCCGGTGACCATGAAGGACAGGGACGCGGGTTTGACGGCTTCGCCCAGCGACCCCGCCATGACGGCCGTCTGGGCCACCAGGGCGGCGAGCGAGCCGAGCGCGACGATGATCGCGGCGAGGCGCAATGTCGGTCGCGACCATTCCAGGTTCGGCGCGTCGGCGTCTTTGAAGCTGTAGAGAAGGAACAGCGGCGCGCCGAGAAGGACGACGCCGCCGCCGTATTGAAGCCAGCGAAGCGCGATGACCGCGACTTCCAGCACGGCGTCAGCGCACCGTGAAGGTGTAGGATCCCGTCATGCGGTGGCCGTCGCTCGACGCGATACGCCAGTCGACACGGTAGGCGCCGGCGGCCAGCGGGCGAGCCAGCGCGCCCGTGAGGGTCCTGCCGTCCTCGGCGGCCGAGGTGCGGATCGCGATCTTCTCCCCCGCCGCATTGACGACGTCGAAGCCGGAAAAGGCGGGAACGCTGCGTTCGCTGAAGGTCAGGGTCAGCGTCCGGGTGGCGGCCACGGTGGAGTCGGGTGCCGGGGTGGCGCTGACCAGGCGAGCGTGGGCCGCCGCCGGTCCGGCGGCGAAGGCCACGACCGCCGCGACGGCGATGAAGGGCGCAGGGTTGAAGTAACGCATACTCAGTCTCCAGACGTTCGGCCGGTCCCGGCCTTCTGCTTCTCTACGCGCCACACGACCGCGTCCCTCATGAAGAGGAAGCGGGCGGCGGCTGAGTCCTACCCCCGCACGCCGGGGTCAGCGGCGACGCTTCTCGAGGAGCGCCTGCATCTGGGCGATCTCCTCCTGTTGACCACGCACGATGCCGTTGCACAGGGCGATGATCTCCGGATCGGTCAGGGAGGCTTGCTCGCACATCAACACGGCCCCGGAATGGTGCGGGATCATCGATCGAAGGAATTCGTCGTCGCCAACGAACGCCTGGGTGCGCATGCCGATGAAGCTGCCGAGGAAGATCACGGCCGCGACCGCGCCGATGGCCAGGTTCGTTTTGCGCGACGGGTACATGGACCGCATGAAGACGAGCATCAGTACCGCCATCGGCGCGACCATCATCAGGGTCATGTAGACGTTGTTCAGGTTGAGATAGAAGTGACCGAGCGTGGCGATCATCGTGTACATGACCAGGTACATGATGACGAAATCGAGCGCCAACTCGAGGTACAGGCTCCGATAAGGGCCGAGTCCACGAGCGTTGCCTTGCCCGCCGTGGTCCATCTGTTGATGAGACATCGTCCGTATCCTCTTCAGAAATTTCAGTTCGTCTTCGCCTGCCGCTGCGAAAGCCTGGAGACTGCGGTCAGCGTCTGAATCAATCCGGCCCGTCACAGCCGGTTCCTCCCTTGGGTGGGTGGGCGGACTGTTGATTGCCTATCCTGGCTAAAGCCTCACCGCGCGCAGTCTCAGCGCATTGCCGATGACGCTGACCGAGGAGAGCGCCATTGCGAGCGCCGCAAGGGCAGGCGAGAGAAGCCAGCCGAAGACGGGATAAAGCAGGCCAGCCGCCACGGGGATGCCAAGGGCGTTGTAGCCGAAGGCGAAAACGAGGTTTTGGCGGATGTTGCCCATCACCGCGCGGGACAGACGCCGTGCGCGCACGATGCCTTGCAGATCTCCGCCCAGCAGGGTGACGCCGGCGCTTTCGATGGCGACGTCCGAACCCGCCCCCATGGCGACGCCGACATCGGCTGCGGCGAGGGCAGGGGCATCGTTGACGCCATCCCCCGCCATGGCGACGATCCGACCCTGCGAACGAAGCTGTTGAACCACAGACGCCTTGTCCTGCGGCAAAACCTCCGCCTGGACTTCGTCGATGCCGAGGCGCCGCGCGACCGCTTCGGCCGTCGTCCGGTTGTCCCCGGTCATCATCACCAGCCGCAGACCGGCCGCTTTCAGCGCGAGGATCGCAGCCGGCGTGGTGGCCTTGATGGGATCGGCGATGCCGATGACCCCGGCCGCCTTTCCGTCGATCGCCACGAATATGGCGGTGGCGCCGTCGTGGCGAAGGGCCTCCGCCTTCGGCTCCAGCGCGGAGACGTCGATCGAAAGCTCGCCGAGAAAACGGGTGTTGCCCAGGGCGACCTGGCGGCCCTCAATCGTCCCGCGAACGCCGCGACCGACCGGGCTGTCGAAGTCCGCGGCCTCGGTAAGGGGGATGTCCCGGTCCTTGGCTGCCCGGACGATTGCGTCGGCCAACGGATGTTCGCTGCCCCGCTCGAGGCTGGCCGAAAGACGCAGGATGTCCGCTTCCACGAAGCCGAGGGCGGGCAGGATCGCCGTCACCGACGGACGGCCCTCCGTCAGGGTGCCGGTCTTGTCCAGAACGAGAGTGTCGACCTTCTCGAAGCGTTCGAGCGCCTCGGCGTTCTTGATCAGGACGCCGGCGTGGGCGCCACGTCCCACCCCGACCATGATCGAGATCGGCGTCGCCAGACCCAACGCACAGGGACAGGCGATGATGAGCACCGAAACGGCGGCGACCAGGGCGTAGGACAAACGGGGCTCGGGACCGACCAGGCCCCAGACGACGGCGGCGAGCAGGGCGATCGCGATCACCGTGGGAACGAACCATCCGGAGACCGTATCGGCCAGCCGCTGGATCGGGGCGCGACTGCGCTGGGCCTGGGCCACCATCTGGACGATCTGCGCCAGCAGGGTGTCGGCGCCCACCTTGTCGGCGCGCATGATGAAGGATCCGGTCTTGTTGAGCGCGCCGGCCACGACGCGGTCGCCGACATCCTTGGTCACCGGCATGGACTCGCCGGTCACCATGGATTCGTCGACAGCGACCCGACCCTCCAGGAGTTCGCCATCGACCGGGATCTTCTCTCCGGGCCTTACCCGCAGGCGGTCGCTGACGGCGATCTGGTCAAGCGAGACATCTTCATCGATGCCGTCCGCCCGGATTCGGCGCGCGGTCTTGGGCGTGAGGTCCAGCAGGGCGCGGATCGCGCCCGACGTCTGTTCGCGGGCGCGCAGTTCCAGAATCTGCCCGACGAGGACCAGCACGGTGATGACCGCCCCCGCCTCGAAATACACCGGCGCACTGCCGTCGGCCTTCAGGAAGGCGGGCGGGAACAGGGTTGGCGCGACGACGGCCACGACGCTGTAAAGCCATGCCACGCCGACCCCCATGGCGATCAGGGTGAACATATTCAGCCGCCGGGTGCGCAGCGATGTCCAGCCGCGCTCGAAGAAGGGCCAGCCGCACCAGAGAACCACGGGGGTCGCCAAAGCGAACTGGATCCAGTTCGACATCTGGCCCGGGATGAACATGTGGAGATTGGCCAGGTGTCCGCCCATTTCCAGGGCGAAGACCGGCAGGGTCAGGACCAGACCGACCCAGAAGCGTCTGGTGAAGTCGATCAGCTCGTGGTTGGGCGGGGCCTCCGCCGTGACCGTCTCCGGCTCAAGCGCCATGCCGCAGATCGGGCAGGAGCCTGGGCCTTCCTGCCGGATCTCGGGGTGCATCGGGCAGGTGTAGATGGCGCCGGGAACGGCCGGCTCGGCCTCCACGGGAGGGTTCAGGTAACGCATCGGCTCGCCGATGAATTTGGTCCGGCACCCCGCCGAGCAGAAGAAATAGTCCTGACCGTCATGACTGGCTCGGTGAGCGGTGGCCGTCGGATCGACCGACATGCCGCAGACGGGATCCTTGACCGTTGCCGCGCCATCCGAGGCCTTCGCCCCGCAGCAGGCGTGACCCGAGGCATGATTGTGAGGATGCGTGGACATGTCGCTCTCTCCGGCTGACCGAAGAGCTAACATATACCCATGGGGGGTATATCGCAAGATACCCGTCTGGGGTATATGGGGGTGCTCAGGAGGACAGCCGCATGCAAACCGACACGAAACCCAAAGTCCTCAACAGGCTCAGCCGGATCGAAGGCCAGGTGCGGGGAATCTCCCGCATGGTTGAAGATGACCGGTATTGCGTCGACTTGCTGACCCAACTTCAGGCCGTTCGAGCCGCGCTCCATCGCGTGGAGACCGAAGTGCTACGGGATCACCTCGACCACTGCGTCATGGGCGCTATGACCGGCGACGATCCCGAGGATCGCAAGGCAAAGGCCGGCGAGCTGATCGAGCTCTTGGCGCGGGCCGGACGGTAGAGTTGGCGGAACGAATGGGCCCTCCTGGTCGCTAACGTCGGGATCCCAAGGAGCCGTCATGAAACGCATCAGCCTCGTCCTCGCCGCCTGCGCCTTGGCTACGGCCTGTTCCCCGCAAGCCGAAGAGCCCGCCGTAGCCGCGCCTGAGGCCCCCGCAGCGGCGGACGCCCATGGCGGAATGGAGGGCGGCATGGCTGCGCCTGCGCCCGGCGACTCCGTCGCCACCCAAGGCTACAAGGCATCGATGAACACGATAATGGAGGCGATGCCTCCCTTCACCGGGGACGCGGACATCGACTTCATGACGCAGATGCGAGGTCACCACGTCGCAGCCGTCTCGATGGCCCGTGTGGAGCTCGCGCAAGGCAAGGACGCCCAAGCGCGGAACCTGGCCCAGGCGGTGATCTCGGCTCAGGAGCGCGAAATCACCCTGATCGACGCCTGGCTCGCCCAGAAGGGAGCGTCAGCGACTCCCGCCGCCTGATCGCGAGATCAGGGCACCGCGTCCGAGGACCAACGGATGTGCGTAATCCGCCATCTGTCGTCCTCGTGGCGAAAGACCGATCGGCCAGTCCCGCCGTCGTCGAAAATCAGGACGCCGTCGGCCGCAAAGCCAGTGCGGCGTTTGCATTCCGGTCGTCGAGCGCGGCATGACAGGCATCGACGACGCTTGTCGCTATCGCCATACGATCGAGCCGGTAAGCTCGACGACGAACATGCGCATGAGATACAGTGTACGTCCGAGTGATGGTGCAAAGTGGCAAGGCGAATCGAACTCGTTGCATTGCATCTCGGTGCTCAGAAAGTCCGATAGACCGCAAAAGATGACGAATTCACGCAAATGTTATTGCTTAGAATTTTCTGAATGTTTTCAGAATACTTCCCGTTTGTCGGTTATTCAATCGGTCCGGCGACCGATATGCGAGAAAAAACCCCAAGCCGATCAGCGGCTTGGGGTAATTTGTGTAATCGAGTGGGAATAGTCTGAATAAGGGGGCCATATCCGCGGCGAGATCGGGGGATCGCCTGGGAGATCAGTCGCGCGGGCGCGACGGCTGCTTTCGCCAGACGCTCGGCGAGCGCGTCCTGCACCTTCATCGCACACGCCTGGCCACGCTGCCCAGCGCAATAAATGAAGCGCCGGGCCAGTGCCGCTTCATCTGTTGTTGTGCGTGATTAATAGGTCGGCGCCGGATCGGTGTTGCGAGATGTCATGGCTGCTCAAACGCTGGTGAGGACCACCGTGTGACAAACTGGGCGGCCTGACGTCCGGTCTGCTCGGCGCTCTGGCGGGACTTGAACACTGCTGAACCTATGCCGCAGCCGGAGGCTCCAGCGGCTCGCCGATCGTCCATGCTGGCAGGATCGACGCCGCCCACCGCATAGACGCGGGCGCCCGTCGGTAGGACAGCCCGGACAGCCCGCACGCCTTGCGGCCCGGCAATTTCGGCGGGGAATAGTCTCAGCGCATCAGCCCCCGCCGCCAGGGCCACGAAAGCCTCGGACGGCGTGAAGAAGCCGGGCAGGGATAAAGGGCTCAGAGCCTTGGTCTGCTGGATCACCTCGACGTTGGTATTGGGCGAGATGACGAGTTGGTCCCCCGCGTCGGCGACCTGTCGCGCAGCCTCTGCGGTCAGCACGGTGCCGGCGCCGACTAGGGCGCGGCCGCCCAGAGCGCGGCGCAGAAGGTCAATGCTTTGGAGTGGTTCAGGCGAGTTAAGCGGCACTTCCAGACAACGGAAACCTGCGGCGACGATGGCTTCGCCCACGTCCACCGCCTCGTCGGGGGCGAGGCCCCGCAGGATGGCGATGAGGGGCAGTGCGTCCAGGCTTTCGATAGCGGCAGGGATCATCGGGATAGGGCCTCGTGAATGCGCCACAGACCTTTGGCCGTGGCGGCGGCCCAGGGCCTCGGCGCCGATCAAGATGAGGGGACGATGGCTTGTATCGATTTGGGCTGCGATTTCCGCTCCGATCAGCAGCCCTGACAGATAGTCGCCCGAGGAGGAGGGCGAAAGGCGTCCAGCCAGGCTTTCGACCCGCACCGAAAAGAGGGCGGCTGTGACGGCGGGATCGCGCAAGGCTCGCTCCACCCCGGCCGCAAAAGCGTCGTCGTCCACGTCGGGGTCGCCCATGTCGGCCCTCAAGGATCGTGCCCTTGCGAATGTCGGCGAACAGTTCGCCGGTCATAAAGGTACGGAAATCCGTGATCTGGCCGTCGGCTGTCCGGATCCATTTCCTGTGGGTGCCGGGACCGACCACGATCGCATCGTCTGGGGCGTCCAGGCCGAAGACCTGGGTCCCCTCGCCGCGCACCACGTCCTGTAGCGTCCATCCTCGAACACGGCGACCCCGGGCACGATGGAGACGTGGGGCGCGTCATCTGGGCTGGCCACGACGTTCGCCTCGTCCGCGACGTCGGCCGGGCAGGGCAGATAGTCCATCTCGCGCCACCGGCCCCGCGCCCCAGCCATGCCGCTGACCAGGACAGGCAGGCCTAGGGTCAGCCAGTCGCCGGCGACTTCCTGAAGCAGTCCGTGAAACTGATCTGAGGCCAGGCCGCCTGCGCCGCGCGGTCGGAGCGGCTGTCGAGCACTGCGCCGCCCTCGGCGATGCACATGATGCGTAAATTGCTGGTGCCCCAATCGACGCCGATCAGACGCCCATCGCTCACCTCACCACCAGATCGAATAGACCAGGATCAGGAAGGCGATGACGCCGAGCCCGGCGAGGTTGAAGCCGAGCGAGGTCTTGTAGCTGATCTTGTCCAGCTTGATCTTCATGGCGTCGGGCTTGGCCGGCGCCAGCAGCGATACGACCACCGCCGCGATCAGCGAGACGATGAAGACGACGCCGACGCGGTTCATGAAGGGGAAGATGAACTGACCCGTCTCCTGCAGCCACCAGAAGACGGCCGACAGAACCACCGAGCCGATGGCGGCGGTCAGGGCGCCGGCTTCGGAGGCGCGCTTCCAGAACAGGCCCAGCATGAAGATGACGACGATGCCTGGCGTGAAGAAGCCTGTGAACTCCTGGATGAACTGGAAGGCCTGGTCGAAGCCGCCCAGCAGGGGGCGGGCGGTCAGGATGCCGATGATCACGGCGGCGACGGCGGCGATGCGGCCGACCGTGACCAGTTGATGCTCGGGCACGTCCTTCTTGATCTTGGCGTAGAGGTCCAGGGTGAAGATGGTCGAGATCGAATTCACCTTGGACGCCAGCGAGGCGATGATGGCGGCGATCAGGGCGGCGAAGACCAGACCCTTAAGACCGACCGGCAGCAGGTTCATCATCGACGGATAGGCCTGGTCCGGCGCCGACAGGTTCGGGGCCAGCACCAGGGCGGCCATGCCGGGCAGGACCACGATCACCGGCATGAGCAGCTTCAGATAGGCGGCGAAGGCGATGCCCTTCTGGGCTTCGGGCAGGGACTTGGCGGCCAGGGCGCGCTGGATGATGTACTGGTTGAAGCCCCAGTAGCTGATGTTCATGATCCACAGCCCGCCCAGCAGGACGGCGATCCCCGGCAACTCCTGATAGTGAGGATTATCCGGCGAAAGGATCATATCGAACTTGTCCGGGAACTCGGTCAGCAGGGTGTTGAAGCCGGCCAGCGCGCCGCCCGCGCCGCCTATGGTCGACAGGGCGATGAAGCCGATGATCAGGCCGCCGCAGACCAGCAGGGCCACCTGGACGATGTCGGTCAGGGCCACGGCCTTCAGACCGCCCCAGAGCTGATAGGCCAGGGCGAAGACGCCGATGGCGACGATGGCGTAGTCTTGGTTGAAGCCGGTGACGGTGTGGACGGCGATGGCGCCCAGCCACAGGATCGAGGTCACGTTCACGAAGACGTAGAGCAGCAGCCAGAAGACGGCCATCACGTTTCGGATCGTCGGCCCGTACCGCTGCTGCAGGAACTGCGGCATGGTGACGATCTCGTTGCGCAGGAAGATCGGCAGGAAGAATTTGCCGACGATCAGCAGGGTGAGCGCCGCCATCCATTCATAGGAGGCGATGCCCAGGCCGATCACATAGCCGGACCCGCTCATGCCGATGATCTGTTCGGCCGAGATGTTGGCCGCAATCAGCGAGGCGCCGATAGCCCACCACGGCAGGCTCTTGGAGGCCATGAAATAGTCGGTGGAGGTCTTCTGCTCGCCGCCCTTGCTGCGAGAAACCCACTGGGCCAGGCCGAAGATGAAGACCGCGTAGATCGCCAGGATCGCCAGATCGACGCTTGCGAGCGACATAGTGTATCCCCCCGTTCGGCCCATTCATTCGAGCTCGAACCGGAGCCTAGGTTAGGCCCCTGAACGCCGCAACGATTTTAATAGATGCGGCTGCACGTGCTGGAGCCGCTGTCCTTGGGGGGAGCCGGCGATGACCCGCTCGCAGATGTCGGCCGCCCGCGTCCTGCACGCGGCCTCTGGCCTGATGTTCTACGCTCCCTTGGAAGAGATTCCCGAGGACGAGCGTGATGCGACGCAGCGGTGGTCCGGCTCCGCTCAGGCGGTCGCCAAGTCGATAAGGCGTGGGCGGCGCCATCCAGGATTGCCCGTTCGGTAAGGATCGGCGACGCAGAGATGAAATGTTGATGACGCCTGTCAGCTTGGTCTGATCGCTCCGTCTCTCTGTCGTCTGCGCCTTCGGCAGACCTCGGGGGATCACACCAATGAACATCAAATCGCGCTATCTGGCGGCGGCGGGAAGCCTGGCCCTGGTCGCGGCCTTCCCGCAATGGGCGGTCGCCCAATCGCAATCGCAGTCGCAGTCACGGTCCGCCTCGACCGAGGCGGAGGAGGTCGCTCAGCCCAATCCGGCCGTCCTGGATGACGTCGTCGTCACCGGCTATCTGCAAGGCCTGCGTCGCTCGATCGACGAGAAACGCAAGAATGACATGATCTCGGACAGCGTCAGCGCCGACGACATGGGCAAGCTGCCGTCGTCGAACCTGACCGAAGCCGCATCGCGCATTCCCGGCGTCTCGGCCGTTCGCAACCACTTCACCGGCGAGGGCGACCGGGTCGTCATCCGGGGCATGGCGACCGAGTACAACGCCTATGCCGTCAACGGTGTCCGCATGGGCGGCACGGGGTCGCCGAACGACAACTTCTTCCGCGGGGTCCGGCTCAGCTTCCTGCCGACCTCGGGCGTGGACTCCATCACCGTCTATAAGAGCCTGCTCCCCTACATGGACGGCGACGCCATCGGCGGGACGATCGACATCAAGACGCCGACGGCCTTCGACTACGCTCCGACCTATGCGGCCGGTTCGATCGAGGGAACCCTGCTGCAACAGCGCGACGACCGAACCTCATGGGCGGCTGACGTGGCCTTCGGCAAGCAGTTTTCGGATCGGCTTGGCCTCTATGTGACCGGCAACTATTCCGAGCGCGGTTCGCAGTTCGAGCAGATCGGCAACTCGGGGGACAACATGCCCCGCACCTGGTACAGCACGACCGAGAGCCTGGATTTCGATCCCAAGACCTTCGTGTCGCGGGGTCTGGAGATGTCGACCGGCGACACGGATGTGACCCGCTGGGGGTTCAACGGCTCGCTGGACTACCGCGGCGACAACCACAGCTTCCACCTGCGTGGTCAGTACAATGAATATGCGGAAACGCAGTTCAGGAACCGTCTGAACTTCCGCAACGAAGGCGGCACCAAGGTCTCGGCCCGTCTGGAGCAGATGGACAAGACGCGAGGCGACCTGGTTCAGCCCGCTGACGCCGTCGTCGGCTACGACCCCAAGCTGGGGGCGATCTACAACTACACCCCCGCCCAGATCGTGGACCGCGACAAGGACGGAAAGATCACCGACGCCGACAAGGGCGCCGCCGGCTTCTACAGCCTGAACGGCGCCTCGGGCGCCTGGGACCCCAAGGGCTTCCGTCTGCGCCGCTATTGGGAAGGCGGCACGACCGAGGGCGTGCTGCAACTGATCAACCTGGGTGGCGAAAGCCGGTTCGGCGCGTTCACCCTGGACTATGACGCCTCCCATTCGGAGTCGGAAGACAACATCATCGACAGCTACGACATGTATTTCGGCCGCAACGCCTATCTGTGGAAAGGCAACGAGGGCGTCGAGATCGTCAGCCAGGATGATCCGCAGTATCTGAAATGGGTGCTGAACCCCGCCGGCATGGCCGCCGTTCAGGATCTGAAGGAATACACCGCCTCCGGTCTGAGCGGCGAATACGGCGGCGCCAAGGAGACCTTGAATCAGGCCCAGTTCAACCTGCGCTACGAACCCGCCGGGTCCTGGCTGCAAGAGGTGCGGGTCGGCGCCAAATACTACAAGTCCGAGCGTGAACGCCGTCAGGGCACGCTGATCGACCTGGCGCCCACGGGAACCATGGCTGACTATTCGGCCCTGTTCGGCGAACCGGTCACGGACATGTTCGACGGCCGCTACACCGGCCTCTACCAACTCGGCGCCGTGATCGACACGGACAAGATGATGGCCGAGATCGATCGCGCCAAGGCAGGGAACTCCACCCTGCTGGCCCTGAAAGAGACGGAGTCGCTCGATTACGCCTCCACCTGGTTCTACGACGAACAGGTGGTCTCGGCCTATGTGATGGGCACGGCTCGCTTCGGCGCCGCCGAGATCATCGCCGGGGTTCGAATGGAGGACACCGACAACGAAATCCGCGCCTGGACGGAAGATCCGGTGCGGGGCGAAGACTACGCCCTGGACAACACCGGCTTCACCAACTGGCTGCCGTCGGTGCATCTGAACTATGATCTGACGCCCAGCGCCAAGCTGCGGGCGGCGATCTGGACCAGCGTGTCACGTCCCGACATCAACCGGATGACCTCGGTCAAGGAGTATAGCTACGACCGAGATCCCGACGGCGACGGCAAGGACAATCCGACCCAGGAGTGGGTCCTGACCGGCATCGTGCAGGGCAATCCCGGACTGAAGCCGATGACCTCGATCAACTATGATCTGTCGGCAGAGTATTACAACGGCCGGACCGGCGCCTATTCGGTGGCCCTGTTCTACAAGGACCTGGACAAGTTCCTGTACCGGTCATCGTCCTCCGTCATCCAAGACGGCACCTTGGGCGAGTTCGACGATCCGTCGGGCATCTCCGTCTCCATGCCGATGAACGGCCGCAAGGCCGAAATCCACGGCGTGGAGATCAACGCCCGTCAGCAGCTGCATTGGCTGCCGGCGCCGTTCGACGGCCTGGGCGTGGCCCTGAACGCCACCATTCAGCGTTCGTCGGCCGAGACCGGCCTGTCCTGGCACCCCCAAGGCTACACCTTGCCGTTCATGGAGACGCCCGACCACATCGTGAACCTGGAACTGTTCTGGGAACGCAACGGCTGGGAGGCCTATGTCGCCTATAACTATCAAGACAAGTCGCTCGAAGACATCGAGGACTTCGGCAACGACCCCTATGAGCAGGACTACCACTTTGTGGACCTGATGATGCGGCGTCAGATCACGCCGAACCTGACGGCGACCTTCAAGGTGCAGAACCTGATGGACAGCTAGACCTACTACTACACCTTCGGGTCCGGGAAGGGCGGCGTTCGCGACTATATCGAGAACGGCCGCTATCTGAGCCTGAACCTGAACTGGCGTCTCTGACGACGTCCGGCCGCTCGCGGAAGACACCGCGAGCGGCCTCTTCTTCTCCAACCGAGGTATTCCCATGCGTCTGTCCCTGCGTCTCGCCGCGGCCCTGTCCTGCAGCGTCCTGGCCTTCGCCGTCGTCCCGGTCGCCCAGGCTGAGAGCCTGCCCGAACGGGTCATTGTCAACCTGACCGAAACGCCGGCCACCAGCCTGGCCTTCAACTGGCGCGCCGAAGCCGGGGGCGGGGAGGGGTTTATCGAATATGCGCCCCTGACGCCCGGACCGGCCTATCCTCAGACTGCGGTGCGGATCGCGGCGAAACGCACCGCCGCCGCCTTCACGACCCGCGATCAGGAGCAGGTTTCCGCCGACTACTACAGCGTTCAGCTGACCGGCCTGACGCCGGACACCCAATATGTCTATCGCGTCGGCCGCGAGGGCGCTTGGTCGGCGTGGCGTCAGGTCAGAACCGCCGCCGCCGAGGCCCGCCCCTTCACCTTCCTCTATGTGGGCGACGTCCAGAACGACATCCGCTCGATGGGCGGCCTGGCCGTGCGTCGCGCCCTGCGTCAGACGCCGGACGCGGCCTTCATGCTGTTCGCCGGCGACCTGATCAATCGGGCTGACAATGACGGGGAATGGGGCCAGTGGTTCGACATGGACCCGCATCGGCTGGCGGAGACCCCGTCGCTGATGACGCCTGGCAATCATGAATATATGAAGCCCGAAGGCGCGGAGGCGCAGCAGCTGGCGCCCCAGTGGCGGCTTCAGTTCAACCTGCCGGACAACGGCCCCTCCGAATGGCTCAGCGAAACCGTCTATCGCGTCGATTATCAGGGGGTGCGCGTCATCTCGCTGGACGCCGACATGATGGATGAAGACCCTCAGTCGGCACGTGATCAACTGGCCTGGCTCGAGGGTCAGTTGACGGACAATCCGGCGCGCTGGACCGTCATCCTGATGCACTATCCGCTCTATTCGACGGCTAGGGGCCGAGACGGCGCCGAGTTGCGGGCGGTGCTTCAACCCGTGCTGGATCGCCATCACGTCGATCTGGTCCTGGCCGGTCACGACCACACCTATGGACGCGGGCGGCCGCACGATCAGGGCCCGGTCTATATGGTCTCCAACATCGGGCCCAAACAGTATCCGCTGGGCGACATCGACTGGCCAGTCCGCAAGGGCAGCGGGATTCAGGTGTTCCAGCAGATCGAGGCGACGCCGGATCGGCTGACGGTGCGGGCCTTCACCATGGACGGTCTGCTGTATGACGCCTTCCAGCTCGACAAGACCGGCCAGGGCCCGGCGCGCCTGACCGACCTTAAGCCTGCGACCCCGGAGCTGATCCTGCGACGGGAGGACCGGTGATGCGCCGGCGCGTCGGTCTGGTCGGGCTGATCGCGATCGCGGGGCTGGCGGCGGCGCCGGCCCTGGCCGATCCGGTCTGTGGAGAGACTGCGGCCATGTCGCGTCTTCAGACCGACCTGGCCCAGCCGCGCGGCGTCTTGCTGATCGCGGCTCACCGGGCGGGGCATCTGGATGCGCCGGAGAACTCTTTGGCCGCCGTCGATGAAGCGGTGCGCGAGGGCGCCGACATCGTCGAACTGGACGTCAAGGTCTCGGCCGACGGCGTGCCCTTTCTCATGCATGATCGGACGGTGACGCGGACCACCGGCGGCGTCGGCGAGGCGGAAAGCCTCACCCATGGCCAACTGCGGGATCTGCGATTGGCGAACAGCGCCGAACCGCCGCCGACCCTGGTTGAGGCTCTCCGCAGGACGTGCGGTCGGGTGCTGGTCGATCTGGATATGAAGACGGATCGCGTCGCGGCCGTGGTGGCGGTGGTGGAAGGACTGGGGATGACCGACCAGGTCGTCTTCTTTGACTCGGACGGAGAGGTGCTGCGGGCGGTGCGACGGCTCCTACCCCGCGCGCACGTCATGCCGCGCGTCAGCCGTCCAGACGGTCTAGGGGCCGCGCTCGTGGGACTTCCGGATGTGCCAATCGTGCATGGCGATCCCGACTCCCTGACCCCGGACCTTCGGCGCGGCGTGCGCGGCCTGCCGGCGCGGATCTGGGTCAACAGCCTGGGCGAGGTGGATCACGCCGTGGCGAGCGGCGCGCCGGATATCTGCGCTCGTCTGGAGGGGCTGCTGGGGCTGGACGCCAACGTCATCCAGACCGACCGACCGCGCGCACTGCGGCGCGCCGTGACCGACTGCGGGCTTTCGGCGCGTCCGTGATGGAGGTCCTGCCGTCATGGGGGGACTGGAGGCGGGACGCCCTCGATCCGTCCCGCGTTCGGTCAGGCGGCTTTGGCCGGTCCAGCACAGGTCCGACCCCCGATCCGGCCGGTGGCAGGTTCAAGGCGGCGCAGGCGTCGGTGCGCGTGAGGACGCCCCGCCGGGGGCGGGGACTGATACTCGAGATCGTGCTGGGCGAGGACGCCTGGTTCTGTGTCAGCGACGAGGCGGGCCTTTATCCCACGCGCCGCCACAGGGTCAGCGCCGGCGCGCCCTTGCGCCTTCGCCTTCCGGTTCGGGCGGACGGCGGCTACGACCTGACCGTCTCGCGCCTGGGCGGCGACTTCAGGGGGCGATTTTCGGGGCGGCTGGCGTCGAAAGAGCAGGTCAGAAGCTGCGGCTGATCGCCAAGGTCACCGTGGGCCCAGTACGGATGTATTCGCGCAGATCCTCCGATCCCGAACCGAAGGTGTACCAATAGGTATGACTGTTCAGCAGATTGCGGACCTGGATCGAAGCGAAGCCGTCTGCGCCCCACCGCCGCCGAAGGCTGACGTCCACAAAGCTGTAGGGCTGTTCGTACGGGTCGTTGGCGAAACTATCCATGCCTTCCAGGAAGCCCGACTGGCGGTTCCAGCCGGCCGCCGCCTCCCATCCGCCGCCTTGCCAGAACAGTTCGACGCTCGCCAGCGTCTCGGGCGTCTCGGTGAAGGGGAGGCGATCGCCGCGGCGCCAGCTGATGTTGGCGTCGGCGCGGCTGACCTGCCAGGTCAGATTGGCCGAGACGCCCAGGCCGTCCAGCGGCGCGGGCGCCCAGTCCAGATTGTGACGGATCGCCAGTTCCATTCCACTGATCCGCGCCTTGCGCCCGTTGGCGTAGGCCCGCACGGGCGCGCCATGCTCCTCCCCCCGCTCTATCAGCCCGCCGTCGCGGATCGAGCTGGTGGAGGCCCGATAGAGGAAGTTGCGGATATCCTTGTGAAACAGGGCGGCTGACCAGGCCGTCGATCGACCATAGCGTTCCAGCGACAGATCATAGCCGACCGCCTCCATGGGTTTCAGATCCGGATTGCCCTGGCGGATTTCCTGAAGGGTCCAGTCGGTCTTGGGATTGGTCTTGCCGTCGCGGTCGGGGTCCTGGTCATAGACATACTGCCGCGCCGTCGTCATTCGGGCGATGTCGGGCCGGGCGAAACTGGTCCAGACCGCAGCCCGCAACACCCTGTCGCCGTGAAAGGAGCGGCGTAGGTGCAGAGACGGCAGCACATTGGTGAAACTGTTGCGGCGATGGTCTCGGCCGTCGCCGCGAAGCGCGTCCAAGATGGGATAGCTGACGTCGGATCGGGTGTGTTCGATCCGGACGCCGCCCGTGATCTGGGTCTCATCCCATCGGGCGGCGGCCATGACATAGGCGGCGGCGTCCTGTTCCTTCAACCGAAAGCGTTCTGTGTCGGTCTGAGCCTTGAATTTGGGATCGATGGTGAAATAGGCGCTGTCCCCGCGATAGGCCCGGTCGATCTCGGCCGCCATCCGCCGATTGTCCAGGACGACGCCCAGGCGGTGGTCGCCGACATAGCGGCCGTCGAACAGGTCGGTGACCGGCGTACCGAACAAGCCGGCCAGGTCGGCCAGGGTTTCCGGACCGATCAGGTCGGGCCGGGCGGCGCCCGAGTTGCGGCGGCTGGAGCGCATGTAACGGCCCCCGACTTGTATCGACTCCAGCCAGCCGCTGGGCGGCGTATAGGTCAGATCGAACTGCGCCTGGCCCAGGGTTTCGGACGTGCGCTCCCACTCCTCGCCCAGATGTCTGAAATCAAAGGCGGCGGGGTCCTGAACCGCAGCCATGCCTGCGGGGTTGAGCCCCCACAGGCGAAAGCGCGGGTCGCCCGTCTCGATCACCTGCATCCCGCGATTGCCCAGCCATTCGACCGCGTCCGTCCGGAACTCCAGAAGCGCGCCGTCGTCCAAATCATCCCTGGACCGCGACAGCGACAGGTCGTAGGCGATCCGCCAAGGACCGCCCCATCGCCGTCCGCCCAGGGTCAGGGAGGACAGGAGGCCGGATTCGCGGGTCGATTCCCAGAACCGTCTCAATCGGAACCCCATCGGATCCCACACGCCCGAAGCGCCGGCCAGGCTGTAAACGGAGCGGACCTTGCGGTCGGCGTCGGTGATCCGTCCGTCTCCGTCCACATCCTTCACGTCTGCGGTCGAATAGCCGTAGATGCGCCCCAGGCTGGGATCAGACCCAACCACCATGGCGTCCGGCTGAGCCAGACCGGTTCTTCGGCTGTCCACCTGGACCAGCCGCTCGGTCCCCGCCAGGCCGTCGTTGCGGAAGTTCAAACGGTTTCGATACTCCTCGCCCTCATAGCGGTTGTACTGAAGCCGCAGGTGAAGATCCTGCTGTGCGCCGCGCCAGTCCAGGCTTCCGTTCAGACCCAGGCGACGCACCTGGGTCTCGCCGACCGCCAACTCCATGCCCCTCATGACGAACTGGTCGAAATCCCAGCCGGTCGAATAGACGGTGTCGAACCAGACCGGCGGCAGGTCGTCGCTGTCGCCGCCGACCATCTCAAACTGCGAGCGGGCGTCGCTCCAGTTGGCGGCGACGAACAGACCCAGCCGATCGCCGAACCGATGCGAAATCGCCAGGGCCGCCTTGCCCGACTTCGGTCGGTCGAACCGGGTCAGCCAGCCGTGCTCGACCGACAGCCGCACATGGTCGCGGTCGGTGTCGAAGGCTGTGGGGGTCCGGATGTCGATCAGCCCGCCTAGGGCGTCGCCGTCCAGATCGGGCGTCAAGGTCTTGCGCACGATCAGGTTCTGGATTCCCTCGGGCGGCAGATAGCTGAGACGGACGCCGCGATAGAATTTGTCCGCCCGCGACCCGGCGCCGCCCAAACGTACGCCGTTGATCCGATAGGCGTTCCATTCGGTGGACATGCCCCGAACCGTCAACCGGTCGCCTTCGCCGGTCTGATGGTTGCGGACGGCGTTGACGCCGGGCAGACGGGAAAGACTTTCCGCCAGATTGTTGGTCGGCAGCAGCCCTTGATCGTCGGCGCTGACCACGTCGCTGACGCCGTCATAGGCGCGTTTGATCGCCAGGGCCTCGTCGATCGCGCCTTTGCGTCCCAGGACCACCACCTCTTCCAGCTCGGCCGCGGGGGGCTGGGGCTGGGCGCGCTCGACGATCAGGGTCTGACCCACGATCCGGCCCCTCAGATCGGGGTGGGCGGCCAGCAGCCGGTTCAGGGCGGTCCAGGCGGTGGTTCGGGCCTGTATGCCCGGCGTGCGGCGGCCACCCACCAGATCGGCGTCAGCCAGCACCGCCAGACCCGATTGGCGCGACAGCGCCCGAAGAGCCTCGGCCATTGGGCCGCTGGATATCTGAAATCTATGGGCTGTTCGGTCAGGTGTGGACTGAAGGTCCCGAGCTTCAGCCTGTGCCGGCAAAAGCCCCGCCGCAAGCCACAGGCTCGTCGCCGCTACGGCGCTCCACAGCCTTGCGCGGCCCGCCCCCATGCCTGCCTTACCGCTCGATCAGCAGACGGCCGGAGGCTTCCCTGCGAAGGGTCAGGCCCTGCATGTCCGCGACGGTGGTCAGGACGTCCTGAGGCTCAGAGGCGGCGAACCGCCCGCTGATCCGGCGGCGGCTCAAGGCGGGATCGGCCAACTCGGCCTTCAGCCCCGGCGATCGGCGCTTCAGCTCGATCAGCAGGTCGGCCAGGCTCATATTGTCCGCGTCGATCCATCCCTCGGTCCAGTCCGGCGTCGTCACATCGGCGTCCAGCCGCTGGATCGGCCCGGCGGCGCCGTCGCTCAGCAATCGGCGGCCGGCGGTCAGAACCTGACGGCGCTCGGGATGGTTCAGTGGAACCACCTCGACCCGACCTTCCAGAACCGTGACCTCCACCGCCCCGCCGCTGCGTTCATCGACGTTGAAGCGCGTGCCCAAGGCCGTGATGCGGTGGGTCGCCGTAAGGACGGAAAACGGACGTCTGGCGTCCTTGGCCACTGAGAAGAAGCCTTCGCCGCTGAGCCAGACGTCGCGCCGTTCCGGTCCGAAGGCCGTGCGGACGCGGCTGTCGCCGTTGAGCTGGATCAGGGAGCCGTCCTCCAGCGCCGCCTGAAGACTTTGTCCCGCCACGCCCTCCAGCCTTTGTTCGATGACGACGGGCGCAGAGGGCCACATCAGCACGGCCAGCGCCGCGCAGGCCGCCGCCGCTAAGCCGCCGACCCAAAGCCGTGAAGACCAGCGGTGGAACAGCCGAGGCGCAGGATGGAGGCCGGCGCGCCGAGAACGTCCGGCCTCGGCCGCCAACCGCGCAGTGACCGCGGCAAGGGCGGGATCGGTCAGCAGGCGCTCCTGGGCGTCCAAGAGGCGCGCGCGGTCCGGGGCCTCCGCAAGCCAGGCGCGCAGCGCCTGGTCAGCCGCCGCGTCCATCTCGCCGCAGCGGCGCCGGTCGGCCCACAGGGCGGCCTGTTCTTCTGGGGTGGGCGCAGACGGCCTCATCGGGTGCGCTCCATGTCCACCGCGCGGCGGACCTCGACGGCCGCGCGACTGAAGTGTTTCTGGGCCGCCTCGACTGAAATGTTCAGCCGTGTGGCGATCTCAGCGTAGCTGAGATCAGCTGACTGTCTCAGCACGAAGACTTCGCGCCTCAGCCGCGGCATGCGCTGAAGCGCACGGGTGAAAAGGTCCGCTCTCTGCTTCATGTCGAGAACCTCGAATGGAGAGGGGGCGTCCGACGCCGCCGCCTCGTCGATCGTCTCGCCGGCCGAGGGAGAGGCGAGGCGCCTGCGATCGCTCAGCAGATTCAGGGCCACCCGGAAGGCGTAGGCCACCGGATCCTTCAGCGGCGCAGCCTGAGATCGCGCCAGGACGCGGGCGTAGGCCTCCTGACTGATGTCGTCGGCGTCCGCATCATTGTGGACGCGGCTGCGGACGAAGGCGCGCAGACGCACGGCGTTCTTGGCCAGCAGTCGTCCCGCACCCAAATCCTGAACTGACATCCCATCCCCGTGGGCCCACCCGTTGGGCCGCGCTTTTACGGCTCAACGATGACGTTCCGAAAACAGTCCGGCGAATAATCGCGGCGACGCCCTTCGCCGGCCAAGACGGTCAGGTGGTCATTGACCAGAAGGGCCGACGACGGGGGTGACGTCTCTGGACGCATCGCCCGAATTGCCGCGATCGCCGCTCTTGCCGAGTCGCGTCGCTTGCTGCCAACCTGCCGGAAAAACGAGGAAATGCCAGCGTGCGCCAGTTGAAGAAGATCCTGATCGTCGGGGGCGGTTCGGCCGGCTGGATGGCGGCGGCCTTGTTCTCTCGACTGTTTCGGGGGCTTTACGACATCACCCTGATCGAATCGGAAGCGATCGGCACGGTCGGCGTGGGCGAAGCGACCATTCCGGCCATCAAGACCTTCAACGCGCTGATCGGTCTGGACGAGGTCGACTTCATGCGGCGGACCCAGGCCAGTTTCAAACTGGGCATCCAGTTCATCGACTGGGACCGGATCGGCTCCAGCTACATCCACGGCTTCGGCGTCATCGGGCGCGATCTGGAGTGGCTGCGCTGCCACCAGTACTGGCTGAAGATGCGCGCTGCGGGTCGCGCGTCGGACTTCTCCGCCTATTCGATCAATACGGCGGCGGCCTTGCAGAACCGTTTCATGCGAGCCGATCCCCAGAGAACGGGTTCACCGCTGGGCCATATCGCCCACGCCTTCCATTTTGACGCCGGTCTTTACGCCAAATATCTGCGCGGTCTGTCGGAGACGGCGGGGGTGCGACGGCGCGAGGGCAAGATCGCCTCGGTTCAGTTGCGGCCCGACGACGGCTTCGTCCAGTCAGTGACGATGGAGGACGGGGCGGTGGAGGCGGCCGATCTCTTCATCGACTGCTCGGGCTTTCGCGGCCTGATCATCGAAGAGGCGATGAAGACCGGCTATGAGGACTGGACCCATTGGCTGCCCTGCGACAGGGCCTTGGCCGTGCCCTGCGCCCGCACCGAGCCCTTCACCCCCTACACGCGCGCCACCGCCCGGCCGGCCGGATGGCAGTGGCGCATTCCGTTGCAGCACCGCACCGGCAACGGCCACGTCTATTCCAGCCGCTATATGGACGAGGCGGAGGCCGAACGGATTCTGCTGTCCAATCTGGATGGGGAACAGCTGGCCGAACCCAATCGCATCCGTTTCGTCGCGGGCAAGCGACGCCAGGTCTGGAACAAGAACTGCGTCGCGGCCGGTCTGGCCTCCGGCTTTCTGGAGCCTTTGGAATCCACCAGCCTGCACCTGATCCAGTCGGTCCTGACCCGTCTGGTGCGACTGATGCCGGACGGCGGTTTCGACCCGACCACCATCGCCGAGTTCAATCGTCAGATGGACTTTGAATATGAGCGGATCCGCGACTTCGTCATCCTGCATTACAAGGCGACCTATCGGGACGACACGCCCTTCTGGCGGGATTGCCGCGACATGGCCGTTCCCGACACCCTCCAGCGCAAGATGGACCTGTTCCGCGCCAACGGCCGGGTCTTCCGGGAGGACGACGAGCTGTTCACCGAGGAAAGCTGGATCCAGGTCTTCCTGGGCCAGGGTGTGATCCCCGCCGGCTATGATCCGCTGGTCGACGTCACGCCCGAAGCGGAGATCGAGCGGTTCCTGAACGATGTGGAGACGGTGATCGGCAAATGCGTGGCGGTCATGCCGTCCCACGCCGACTATGTGGCCCGGGTCTGTTCCGCGGTCGCCGCCTGACTCGTCCGGCGGATTGCAGGCCTTAGAACCGTCCAGGCCAGGAGGGCGGCGATGGCGGCCAGGGCGCCGTTCATGGCCCAGGCGGCGGAGTCTTCGTAATGGGCGCCGTGGCGAACCAGGTGTGTCAGCACGACCAGCCCCAGGGCGACGGCGGAGACGAGCCGCAGGATGCGCGACAAGCGCGCCGGTTCGACCCAGACTGACAGTCCCAGGGTCGTCCCCGTGACCAGACCCCAGACCAGCAGGGGCGTCGAGGCGGCGGTGGAGGACAAGCCCAGGACAATAAGGGCCGAGGCGGCGAAGGCGAGGGGTTGGCTCCAGACGGCGCCGATCCAGATCCGTTCCCATCGCGGGGCGGGGCGGCCCTTGTCGCGTCGCCGCGCCAGCCAGATGGCGACGCCGCTGGCCGTCACCGCCGTCAAGGCCAGACCCAGCAGTCCATAGGCGATCTTGACGACGATGCCGCCGAACCAGCCGAAATGCAGCGGCCCCAGGGAGGCCAGGATCTTTTGCCCCAGGTTCGGCTCAGCCGTGCGGCTGATGTCGAGCAGGCGACCCCGTCCGTCGAAATAGAGGTTGGAGCCCGCCATCACCCGATTGGGTTTGGCGACATTGACCACGACCGTCTGTCCCTGTTCGGCAGGATGTTCGATGCTGATGAAGGTCGGCCGCGCATCGGGCGCCAGCCGCTGGGCCGCCTCGACGGCGGCGGCCAGATCGGGCGGGGCGACGGCCGGGCGCGGATCGTCGGGAATGACCGGAACGAACAGGGCGTAGGCCTTGGAGGTGTCGCCCTGGAACATGGCCAGGGCCAGAATTCCGACGATGAGGGTGCTGAGGCCCAACAGGGCGCCCGTCAGCGAGACGATGACGTGAAAGGGCAGGGCCCACACACCCGCCCGATTGTGCAGATCGGCTTCCTGCAGCCGCTTGGCGCCGCCCCAGCGTAGATGAAAGGCGTCCTTGAACACGCGCGGATGGGCCAGGACGCCAGAGATCAGCGAGGACAGAAGGGCGACCCCCGCCAGACCCACGACGAAGCCGCCCCAGGCGCGGGGCAGATGCAGGGCGGTGTGCAGCAGGACCATGAACTCAGTCCAGACGGCCTCGCCTTCATCCCCCAGTCGCCCGGCCGCATCCGCGGCGTAGGTATGCTCCACGCCGTCGGCGTCCGTGCTCACCGTCAAGCGAGGCAGGTCCGGTGTGGGGGGCAGGATGCGGACATGCTCCACCGTCGTCGAGGAACGAGCTATGGCCTGTTCCATGGCGGTCTGCAGGGCGGCCGGCGTCACTGCGGCGATGGGCGTCGCATTCGGCTGTTCCCAACGCTGGAACTCCCGCGCGAAGACGGCGACCGATCCTGAGAAACAGACCAGATAGATCAAGGCTGCGAAGGCCAGGCCGAGGGCGGAGTGGCCTGCCAGGACGGACCGGACGAATCCAGCCGGGACCTTGGGCCAGATGGGCTTGCCGGCCTTCTTGGGATCGAGGCGGTTGTCCTTCATCGTCAGAACCCCTTGAGCATGGCGGCGGCGAAGGTCGCCAGGCTGACACCGACCAGGACGGCGGTGGCGCGCAGGATCTTGTCGTCGGCCAGGGTCCAGGCCATGGCGGCGCCCCACAGCAGGGGCGCCAGCAGCCCGCCCAGCACCAGCCGGGTCTCGGCCGCGCCGGGACAGAAGGCGACGAAGGCGATGGCCGTGCCCATGGCGGCGATCATGCCGATCGGTCCGGCCAGAAGAGCCCGAAGCCAGCCGCGCCAGGCCTTGGCGCCCCGGTTGGACGGTTCGGGCGCCAGGCTGCGTTCGGCTCGTCCGCGCGCGGTGCGCCGCTCCATGCCCCAGGCCACCACCAGAAGGACGCAGACCGAGATCAGCGTCACGGCGATGAAGGGACCACGCGCCGGCCCCAGCCAGAAGGCGGATGCGAAGGTAAGTGTCGCCAGCAGCGCCCAGCCGCCGACGATCCAAAACGGGCGGCGCGCCGAGCGATCCCCCCAGGCGCGGCGCAGCAGCCGCGCCCCGCCGACCCCGCCGGCGATCAGGGGGATCGACGCGAGGAGGGTGGTCGCCTCGGGGCTCACCAGCGCGCCTGAAGCATCAGGCCGACGACCCGCGGATCGCCCAGAACGGCCTGGTTCGTCTGGGCGCGGTCGTAGCTCATATAGTGTTCGTCGAAGAGGTTTTTGGCGTAGACATAGGCGCCCCAGGGGCCGGTCTCATAGCCGATCTTTCCATTGACCAGGGTGCGGCCGCTGACGCGGCTGTCGCCCTGGCTGAATCCGGTGCTGGTGAACACCTCGGATCGATAGTTGGCGTTCAGATTGGCGACGAAGCCGTCGCCCCAGCGGTAGTTGCCGCCCAGGGCCAGGGTCCAACGGGGGGCGAACGAAAACTCCGAGCCGGTCAGATCGCTGGTCTGGCCGTTCACCGTGGTCGTGAACTCGTCGAACTGGGTGCGGGTGTAACCGGCGGAGGCGTACCAGTCGAAGGTGGACGAAAGCCGGTGCGCCGTCTCGATCTCGAAGCCGTACAGATGCGACCGACCGGCGTTGACCGTGTGGCTGTCGTACAGGTTGATGCCGAAGTTCACATAGACCTGCTGGTCGGTCCAATCGACATAGTAGGCGTTGGCGTTGACGGTCAGGGCGCCGTCCAGCCAGGCGGAGCGCAGGGACGCCTCATAATTCCAAGTGTATTCGGGATCATAGGCGAACAGCTGGGATCGGGCCGTATTGCTGCTGGATCCGCCGGAACGATAGCCGCGCTGGACGACGAAACCTGCGGTCACGTCCGGCGTCAGGTCGTAGAGTACGCCCAGCTTGGGCAGAAAGGCCTCGAACTCTCGCGTGGCGGGGGGCGTGGCCGATCCCGCCTGGGCCACCATGGCGGCCACCCCGGCATTGATTCCGGTCACAGCCAGATACAGGGGCGAACCCGCCGCGCCGAAGGCCGCCGGATCGGGATAGACGCCGGCGAACCGGGCCGATTGCGTGACCTGGGTGGTGTTTTCCTCATGATCCCAGCGGAAGCCGCCCACGATCGACAGGCGGTCGGTCAGGTTCCACTCGCCGTCGCCGAACAGGGCGTAGGTCGTGACCTGGGCGGGAAAATCGCCCGTATAGTCCACGGGAATGACGGGCAGGACGGCGGCGTATTGGGCGGCGATAGCGGCTGCGGCGGAGGTCGGGAAGCCGCCGGCGCTCAGGAGGCCCGCAATGGTGTTGACCGGCGTCGGCACGTCGGTGCGGCTGGCCGAAATGCGCCTCTGATCGCGATCATAATAGAAGGCGCCGATCAGGCCGTGCAGACGGTCGCCTTGATAGTTGAGGCGCAACTCCTGGGTCAGGGTCTCGAAGTCGTCGCCGTTCTTGCCGTAGCTGACGGCCTGGGCCGTCCCGTCGCCGTCGTACTGAACACGCTGGGCCACATCGCTCCAGGAGGTCACGGCCGAGATCGACAGCCGGTCGGACAGCCTTTGGGTTAGCTCAAGGGTCGCCAGATCGGCCTCGACATGGCTCAGGTTGGCCGTGTCCGAGAAAGCCCGCCGGTTCTCGTAGAAGTCCGGCGCATTGGTGTTGGTGTAGACGAACAGGTAGCCGCCGTCGCTTTCGAACCGGGTGTAGCCCAGGCGCGCCTCGAATCCCGGCAGAGCCTTGGGCGTCCACAGCAGCCGTCCCCGTACCGTCAGACTGTCGACCGGGTCTTCAGGCTGGTCCAGGGTCACATTGTGCGTGAAGCCGTCGCCGTCCCGCTTTTCAGCCGACAGGCGGAACGTCAGCTCGTCCGCGATAAGAGGCCCGCCTCCGGCGACCGCCAATGTGGTTTCGTCAGGCGAGGCGATGGTGGCGCGGGTGCGAAGGTCCCAGTCGAAGGTCGGGTCCACGGTCCGCATCACCACGGCGCCGGCCAGGGCGTTCAGACCTTGCAGCGTCGATTGCGGTCCGCGGAAGACCTCCACCTGACGCATGTCCCAGACGTCGGTCGGACCGTTGAACGTGATGGCGGCGGGCAGGGGCGCGCCATCGACATAGATGGTCGCCAGGGAAGAGTCGCCGCCGCCCGACACGCCGTTGTTGTTGATGCCCCGAATCGTGAAGCCGTTGTGGCCGTAGGTCTCGGACATGTTGGCGGTGCGCTGGAAGATTTCGGCCAGCGACTGGATGGCTTCTTGGTTGATCCGGCGCGCGGTGACGACGCCGACGCTGGTCGGGGTGTCCTGCAACGAGCGATCCGTCTTTTCGCCGGTGACGACGATCTCATCCAGCGTCGTCGTCTGATCGACCGTTTGCGCCCTGGCCCCAAGCGGGCTCAGAGCCAGAACGGCGATGGCCGTAGAGGCCAGAAGGTGAAGTCGCGACATGGCATCCCCCGCTCGCTGAGTTCGTGCGGAGCGCCGTAAAAGGGCCAGTAATGCGAGTCAATCGCATTCTCAAAATAATCTGAGCCGTTCCGATGTTTCGGCGGATCGGGTCTCAGTCGGCGGTGAGGATGGCCTTAACCCGCCGGGCCAGTTCGTCCATGGCGAAGGGCTTGGTCAGTATGTGCATTCCCGGGTCGAGGTGGCCGTGGCTGAGGACGGCGTTCTCGGCATAGCCGGTGACGAACAACACCTTCAGATCGGGTCGGACCGCGCGCGCGGCGTCGGCCACCTGGCGCCCGTTCATCCCACCGGGCAGACCGACGTCGGTGATCAGAAGGTCGATGGGCCGGTCGGTATTCAGGGTCGCGAGCCCGGCCTTCCCGTCCTCGGCTTCCAGGGTGGCGTAACCCAGTTGGCCCAGGACTTCAGAGGCCAGCATCCGCACCGTCGGTTCGTCGTCCACGATCAGGATCGTCTGGCCCGCCGTCGCCTGGGGCGTGTCGGCGGCGCTCGGCGTCGGCTCGGGCGCTTCGGCCGCGCCCAGGTGGCGGGGCAGGTACAGGCAGACCATCGTCCCTTGGCCCGGTTCCGAATAGATTCGGACCTGTCCGCCTGACTGGCGGGCGAATCCATAGATCATCGACAGGCCCAGCCCCGTGCCCTGGCCGATCGGCTTGGTGGTGAAGAAGGGTTCGAAGGCCTTGGCCACGACGTCCGGCGTCATGCCTTCGCCCGTGTCGGACACGCACAGCGACACATATTGGCCCGGCGGCAGTTCGCATTCCGCCGCCACCCGCTCATCCAGCCAGCGATTGCCGCTTTCGATGGTCAGTTTGCCGCCCTCGGGCATGGCGTCTCGGGCGTTGATGCACAGGTTCAGCAAGGCGTTTTCCAACTGACCCGGATCCACCAGCACGGGCCACAGACCGCCCCCGTGCACGGCTTCGACGGTGATGCCCGGCCCCATGGTGCGCTGGATCAGCTCCTCCATCCCCCTCGCCAGCCGGGCCAGATCGGTGGGGCGAGGGGCCAGGGTCTGGCGACGCGAGAAGGCCAGCAGGCGGTGAGTCAGGGACGAGGCGCGGCGCGCGGCGCCCTGGGCGGCGGTGATGAAGCGATCCGCCTCATTGATCCGCCCTTCGGCCAGCCGCTTGGCCAACAGATCCAGGCTTCCGGTTATGCCCGTCAGCAGATTGTTGAAGTCATGGGCGATGCCGCCGGTGAGCTGTCCGACCGCCTCCATCTTCTGGGATTGGCGCAGAGCCTCCTCGCTCTTCATCAAGGCGGCGGTCCGCTCTTCGACTTGACGTTCCAGAGAAGCCGCCAGGTCCGCGAGATTGCGCTCGACCCGTCGGCGTTCCGTCGCGGCGCGAGTCCGCTCGGCCACGTCGCGGATGAAGGCCATTTCGTCTTCAGGCCATGCACGGGTCGTGGCGTGGTTCAGATAGAGCAGGGCCACCAGACCGCCCTGTTCGGTCAAGGGCATGTTGACGAAGGCGCGCGCACTGATGGCCTCCAGCGCCTGGGCCGTCTGGGACGTGCGGGGGTCCAGCCGCGCGTCGGCGATCACGGCGGTCTCGCCGCGCTTCAGCTCCTCGATGTAGGAGCCGTAGTCGCGGAAGTGCAGCACGCCGGCCAGCGTCTTGATTCCAGGCGCGTTCCAGTCGCGGTCGATGGTGATCGTCTCGGCCTGTCGATCGACCAGGCCGTAACCGGCGCGGCTGACCTCCAGGGTGCGGCCCAGAACCTGGGCCGCTGCGTAGGAGATGTCGGCGGGGTCGTCCAGATCGCGCAGGGCGTCCGACAGCTCCACCAGGGCGGTCCGCATCTTCTGGGACCGCACTTCGCGGGTGATGTCCTGGGTCACGCCCGCGATACGAAGCGGCGCGCCGTCCGCATCGCTGATCAGCACGCCGCGCGCCTTCATCCAGCGGGTTTCGCCCTGGGGCGTCACGATGCGGTGGGTGATGTCGTAGTCCGCGCCGTCGTTAATCGTGGCGTCGCTCTGGGCGCGAACGGCGTCGCGATCCTCAGGGTGGATCAGCGACTGACGATCCTCATAGGTCATCGGCCGATCGCTCGGCCATCCCAGCAGGGCCTTGTAGGCCTCCGAGGCCGCCAAGGATCGGCTGGCCACATCCACGCTCCAGGCGCCCAGCCCCCCGGCGGCCATCGCCAGCTCAAGTTCGCGCTCGCGTTCCTGCGCAAGGGTCAGGCGGTTCGTCAGCTCCGCCGACAGGGCGGCGTTGCGGGATTTCAGCCCCTCGACCTTTTCCCGGTCGCGTGTGACGTCCAACTGACTGGCGAAGAAATAGGCCAGGTCGCCGTAGCCGTCATAGACCGGCGCCAGCAACAGGCGGTTCCAGAAGGCGGACCCGTCCTTGCGATAGTTGCGGATGTCGATCTCGATCGGCGCGGCGTCTTTCACAGCCCTGTGGATGCGCTTGACCGTCTCCGGCTCGGTCTCCGGCCCTTGCAGGAACCGGCAGTTTCGACCGAGAATTTCGGACCGCTCATAGCCGGTCAACCGGCAGAAGGCGTCATTGGCGAAGACGACCGGATTATCCGGCAGACGAGGGTTTGTCACAATCATCGGCATGCGGGTCGCCCGCACGGCGGCGACGAAGGGATCGGTCCCGCGGTCGATGCCAGCGACCTCATCGGCGATTCGCTCGGCGTCCAGGGCCTCCACCTGACCGTCGTTGGCGTTCCGCCTGTCCTTGTCCAAATCTCGCATCCTCAAGTGATCCGCCGAAAGGGCGACGCTTAAAACACCCCCGAGGGCAGTTCGGTTCTAAACAGATTCACAGGTTTAGGTTTGATCCTTTCCCCTCGCGTCGCGCGGAAAGGATCGAAAGCGGCCAGCCGCCGTCGGCGCGCCTCAATGCTGGACGAACGGGGCTGGGGTTTCTATGATCGCGCCAGACCGTCGGGGTTTCGCCCGCGGCGTCTTTTCGCGTGGGTTTGACGACGTGCTGAACAAAATTTTCGCCTGGTGGAATGGGGCCACGATCGGCACCCTGTTTACGATCGCCAAGCGCGGCCGCTTCGTCGGGACCGATGAGTTCGGCAACAAATATTACGAGGCCAAGGACCACTCCAGCTATGACGGCCGCAAGCGTCGCTGGGTCGTCTATGAAGGCTATGCAGACGCCACGAAGGTGTCGCCGGACTGGCACGGCTGGCTGCGTTACACCTTTGACCTGCCGCCGACCGAGGCGCCCCTGTTGCGCCGCCCGTGGGAAAAGGACCATCTGCCCAATCTGACGGGCACGCCCATGGCTTGGCGTCCGCAGGGCTCGCTGGCCGCAGAGGCCAAGCGCCCGGCGGCCACGGGCGATTATCAGGCCTGGACGCCCGAGTGAGACGGAATCGGCTGCTGACGGCTGGGGCGAGCCTCGTGCTGGCGCTCAGCGCCGGGGCGGTCACCGCCAGCGTCCTTCAGGATGCGCCCCGCGACGCGCGTCCGGTTCAACAGGATCCGATCGGCGAAATCCTGAGAAACACGCCGGCGACGCCGGCCGTCCCGACCGAGACGGCCCCCTCTGGCACGCCTGCGCCTCGCGCGCCGATCGCCGTCTCTCCTCCACCGTCGGTTCAAATCGCCGAGGACGCGGCCGTGGCCGAAAAAGCCGAGGAAGAGGTCGAGGCGGAAGCGCCGGTGGCCGAAAAGCCGATCGAACAGCCCGAGACTCCAGCCCGCCGTCAGCGGCGCAAGTTCGCCGTCATCCAGGCCCTGGACAAGACCACGGCCGAGACGATGAAGTTCGAGGTCGAGGTCGGCGGTCGGCCGGTCCGGTTCAACAAGAATCTGATCTTCACCGCCCGCGCCTGCGAAGTCTCCACGCCCGATGAACTGACCGAAGACGCCATCGCCTATCTTCAGGTCGCGGTTCAGAGCCGAGGCGCCGCCTCGGCCGAGCCGCGCCAAGTCTTCCGCGGTTGGATGTTCGCCTCGTCTCCGGCCGTCAGCGGGCTTCAACACCCGAACTACGACGCCTGGGTCGTAGGCTGTAAGAACTGAGCGGGGCGGGCGGCGACATGGCGCCTCGGCCGCTGAAGAAGACGGAAACCGTCGAAATCCGTCTGCCGCACGACACCAAGACGGCCTTCATGGCGCGTTGCCGCGCCGAGGGCCGCACCGCCAGCGACGTGCTTCGCCGTTTCATCGACGCCGAACTGGCCGCGCGTCCACGCCGGTTCGACGGCCGCCTGCTCCTGGCGGCGGTTCTGGCCGCCCTGGCCCTGGGGGGCGTCGCCGCGCCGTCCCTGGCTGAGAGCGTGACGCCGACCCGAACCGCCTTTGATCGCCTGGACCGCGACCATGACGGCCGTCTTAGCTTCGAAGAGTTCCGCGCCCGCTAGAGCATGATCGTTTCGGACGGAACCGCGACGCGGTTCCTCCTCAACGGATCAGGCTCTCGCTTTAATCTGGAGCCTGATTCACCGTTTCAGCGGAACCGCGAAGCGGTTCCTTCTCAACGGATCAGGCTCTAGCGGATCGGGACGAAGAACCGGCCTCCGCGCAACTGGGTCCAGGTCCAGGGCTTGACCAGGGCCGCGCCCGGCTTCCAGGACCAGGCGATGAACTCCGCTCTCCCTATGATGTTCTGGGCGGGCAACAGACCGACCCCGACCGAGGCGGGCCAGCGCCCGTCCAGCGAGTTGTCGCGATTGTCGCCCATCATCAGATAACGGCCGGCCGGCACCCGATAGATTTCGGTGTCGTCGCCGGGCAGGTCGGGACCGCCGTCATAGGTGACATAGTGTTTGCCGTTGGGCAGGGTCTCGGCCACCAACCGCACCGTGCGGGCCGGATCGTCATGGTCTTGGGTGATGCCCAGCCGGGTCTGGGGGATAGGCCGGTCATTGACGAAGACGGTTCCGCCCCGCACCTGAACCGCGTCGCCCGGCAGGCCGATCACCCGTTTGATCCAGACCTGTTTCGGATCGCGCGGCAGGCGGAAGACGACGACGTCGCCCCGCCGGGGCTGACGCTGACCCAGCCGACCCTCGCCCTCTGGACGGCCTGCGGGCAGGGAGGCCCTGCTCCAGCCATAGGCGAATTTGGAGACGACGATGTAGTCGCCGACCACCAGTCCCGGCTCCATCGAGGAGCTGGGAATGGTGAAGGGCTGGTAGGCGATGGTGCGAAAGGCCGTGGCCAACACGAGGGCGACGATCACTGTCACAGCAATCTCGAACGCGTCACGCCAGAGGGCGCGTGCGGGGAGGGGCGGGGTGTTTGAAGCGGCTTGGGTCATGCGCCTGAAGAGGCCGCATCCCTTACGCCGTCGCCAGCCCGAACCTGTCCGGACGCCGGAATAGCGTGTCCGGACAGCCGGAAATCAGCCGCCCGCCGTCGCCAGCGCGACGGCCTCGGCGCCGCTCATCGGCCCCCACAGGGCGGTCTCGTCGACGACAGTCCTGAGCGCCGGCTTCAGGCGACGCAGATAGGCCGCCTGGGGCGTCTCGACCGCTCCGAACTGGCTGAGGTGTTCGGTCAGGAACTGGGCGTCCAGCAGGCTCCAGCCGCCCTTTCTCAACCGTGCGACCAGATGGACCAGGGCGACTTTTGAGGCGTCCCGCTCGCGGCTGAACATGCTTTCGCCGAAGAAGGCGCCGCCCAGGGAGACGCCGTACAGGCCCCCCACCAGCCGTTCGTCCTTCCAGCATTCGATCGAATGGACATGGCCCTGGGCGAACAGGGCGGCGTACAGGCGGCGGATCGGGGCGTTGATCCAGGTGTCCTGGCGCTCGGGGCCCTGCGCCGCGGCACAGCCCTCCAGCACAGCCTCGAAGGCCGTATCGACCCGTACCTCGAAGGGTTCGCTTCGGACGGTGCGGCGCAGGCGGGTCGGGATGTGGAAGCCGTCCAGCGGGATCACGCCTCGCTGCTCGGGCTCGATGATGAAGACACGCGGATCGTCGCGCGACTCGGCCATCGGGAAGACGCCCCGGGCGTAACAGGCCAGCAGGTCCTCGGAGCCGAAGCCGCCGAACGGCCCGCTGGCGCTGTAGTCGGGGTCGGTCAGGCGTCGCCCTTCTGACGGGCGGCCCACTTCTCCAGCCAGTGGATGTCATAGTCGCCGGACAGGATGTCGGGCTCGGCCAACAGGCGCTGGAACAGGGGGATGGTGGTGTCCACGCCGCCGACCACGACCTCATTCAGCGACCGCTTCAGGCGGGCGATGGCCTCCTCGCGGTCGCGGCCGTGGACGATCAGCTTGCCGATCAGGCTGTCGTAATAGGGCGGGATCGAATAGCCGGCGTAGATGGCGCTATCCAGCCGCACGCCCAGGCCGCCCGGCGCGTGGAAGTCGGTGACCTTGCCCGGCGAGGGCGTGAAGGTCTCCGGATTTTCGGCGTTGATCCGCACCTCGATGGCGTGGCCCTGGAACTTGATGTCCTCCTGGGTGAAGGAGAGCGGCAGGCCGGCGGCGATGCGGACCTGTTCGCGCACCAGATCGACGCCTGTGATCATTTCCGTCACCGGATGCTCGACTTGCAGGCGGGTGTTCATCTCGATGAAGAAGAACTCGCCGTCCTCCCACAGAAATTCGATCGTGCCGACGCCCAGATAGCCGATGGCGGCGATGGCCTTGTTGACCGTCTCGCCGATCTTCTTTCTGCCTTCAGCAGAGAGTGCGGGCGAGGGGGCCTCTTCCAGCACCTTTTGGTGACGGCGCTGCAGCGAGCAGTCGCGTTCGCCCAGGTGGACGACATTGCCGTGGCTGTCGGCGATGACCTGAATCTCGATGTGGCGTGGCTTCTGGAGGTAGCGCTCCATATAGACGGCGCCGTTGCCGAAGGCCGCCTTGGCCTCGGATTGGGCGGTCTGAACCGCCTCGACCAGATCGTCAGGCGTCAGGGCCACCTTCATGCCGCGTCCGCCGCCGCCGGCCGCCGCCTTGACGATCAGGGGGAAGCCGATCGATTTGGACGCCTCGATGGCGGCTTCGACCGTTTCCACCTCGCCGTCCGAACCGGGGACGACGGGAATGCCCGCATCCTTGACGGTCTGCTTGGCGGTGATCTTGTCGCCCATCACCCGGATATGTTCGGGCTTGGGTCCGATGAAGGTCAGGCCGTGCGCGCCCACGATCTCGGCGAAGCGGGCGTTCTCGGACAGAAAGCCGTAGCCGGGGTGGATCGCCTGGGCGCCGGTGATCTCGGCCGCCGCGATGATCGAGGGGATGTTCAGATACGACTTGGCCGCCGAGGCGGGGCCGATGCAGACGCTCTCATCGGCCAGCCGCACCCACATGGCGCCGCGGTCGGCTTCGGAGTGCACGGCGACGGTGGAGATGCCCATCTCCTTGCACGCCCGATGAATGCGAAGCGCGATCTCGCCGCGATTGGCGATCAGGACTTTGGTGAACATCAGGGCGCCTTAGGCTTCCAGCAGGACGAGGGCTTCGCCGTACTCGACCGGCTGGGCGTCGCCGACCAGAATCTCAGCCACCACGCCATCGCGCGGCGCCTGGATCGGGTTCATGGTCTTCATGGCTTCGACGATCAGCAGAGTCTGGCCCTTCTTCACCTTGTCGCCCGGCTGGACGAATGGCGCGGCCTCCGGCGAGGGTTGCAGATAGGCGGTGCCGACCATCGGCGACTTCACCTCTTCGCCGGCGCGGGCGACGATGGTGGCGGGGTCGGACGGCATAGCGGCCGGCGCGGCGACGGCGGCCGCAGGCGCAGCGGCCGGAGCCGGGGCTGCGGCGTACTGCACCGGAGCGGCGTTGACGGTGACTTCGCGCGCCACGCGGATGCGCAGCTCGCCGCGCTCGACCTCGACCTCGGTCAGGTCGGTCTCGTTCAGGATCTCGGCCAGCTGGCGAACCAGGGACGCGTCGATCTCGGCGTGTTTCTTGTCATCGGCCATTGGATTGCGCCTTTGTCTTTCGTCTTGGATTGCGAACGGGTCGGCCCTCAGGCGCGTTCCCGGATCTGGGTCAGGGCCGCCTGCACGGCCAGTTCATAGCCTGCCGCGCCGAAGCCGGCGATGACGCCGGTCGCCGCGGACGACACATAGGAGTGATGGCGGAACGCCTCGCGCGCCGCCGGATTGGACAGATGAAGCTCAATGACCGGTATGGTCAGGGTCTTCAGCGCGTCGTGCAGAGCGACCGAGGTGTGGCCATAGGCCGCTGGGTTGAGGATCAGGGCCTGCGCCTTCTCACGCGCCTCCTGGATCCAGTCCACCAGCACGCCTTCATGGTTGGTCTGGCGGAACACGATCTGCGCCTCGCCCGCCGCCGTCACGCAGCGCTGTTCGATGTCCGCCAGGGTGTCGCGGCCATAGATCTCCGGCTCCCGCACCCCGAGAAGGTTCAGGTTAGGGCCGTTCAGCACATGGATGACGGACGTGTCGGACATCGGTTCTCGAAACGAGGCTCCGGAATCGGGCGACCTCTGACGGTTCAGGGCCGGCCTTGTAGCTCAGGCGCGGCGCGGGTCAAAGCGCAGCGTGGAAACGGCTTGACCTAACGTCATCCGCGCGGGCGTCAACGGATTTCCCGTCGGAGGGGCGAGAAGGCGGGGAAAAGGGGGAGAACGGATGGGTTTGGTGGGCGCTAGCCTTCCGTCTCCCCATCACCCACCGCCGTCGTCCTCGGGTCAAGCCCGAGGACGACGAATAGGGGTAGGCGACGAATAGGGGTAGGCCATGTGAATGCGGCGGCGCCTCATGCCCTCCGCGCCGAAACGCGCTATGACACGCCGACACACGGGCATCGAGGCAGACGGTTTGCGTATTCAAGTCAACGGCGATCCACGCGAGGTCTATGCGACGACGGTGACGGAGCTGGTCGAGGAACTGGCGCTGGACCCCCGCAAGGTGGCGGTCGAGCGTAATCTGGAGATCGTGCCCCGGTCGCTGCACGCCGTCACCGCCCTGGCCGAGGGGGACCGGATCGAACTGGTCCAGTTCGTCGGCGGCGGTTGATCAGACCTTGAGGATGGGGCCGGGGTAGAAGGCGACCTGCCGGTCGGCCGTCAGCAGTCGCATTCCCTCGGCCATGGCCTGGGCGATAAGCAGCCGGTCGAACGGGTCGCGGTGGATCAGCGGTAATCCTGCCAGTTCCAGCGCGTGCAGGCTGGTCACCGGAATTTCCTCATAACCCGCGTCCAGCAACTGGCGGCGGAACACCAAGGCGTCCACGTCGAAGTCAGGTCGCTTCAGGCCGTGCTTGACGACGACCTCCCAGATATTGACCGCGCTGAACACCAGTTGATTGTCGGGATCGGCCATCAAGGCTTGCGCCTTGGCGGGAAGCCGTGCGCGATCCTCCGACGCCCAGAGCAGCAGGTGAGTGTCGATCAACAGCCTCATTGGCCCTCGTCGCCCTCGTGAAGGCCTTCACCATAGATCATCGCCTCGATTTCGGCCTGACCCATGGTGTCGAAGTCGTCAGGAACTTTAATCTGACCCCGCATGAAGCCGAACCGACGCGAGGTGTCGATCGGCGTCTCCTCGATGGGAACCAGTTTGGCGATCGGCTTGCCTGCCTTGGCGATGGTGATGGTTTCACCCTTGGCGGCCCGGTCCAGCAGGCGCGACAGGTGGGTCTTGGCCTCGTGGACGTTGACCGTTTCCATGCGTCGCTCCCGGTGAACTTAGTCCACTTAGTCTAGTTCATCTGGCCCGGTCTCGCAACGCGGCGTGATCGATCCGCCCTTTCGCATCGGGCGCGACAGGACTAGGTCACCACCCATGACCGATACAGCCCCCGAAACCTGGTCCGTCGCCGGCCGCACCTTTACCTCACGCCTGATCGTGGGCACCGGCAAATACGCCGATTACGCCCAGAACGCCGCCGCCGCCGAGGCGGCGGGGGCCGAGATCGTGACCGTGGCCGTGCGCCGGGTGAATCTGACCGATCCGAACCAGCCGATGCTGGTCGACTATGTGAAGCCCGACCGTTTCACCTTCCTGCCCAACACCGCCGGCTGTTTCACCGGCGAGGACGCGGTGCGCACCCTGCGCCTGGCGCGCGAGGCGGGGGGGTGGAGTCTGGTCAAGCTGGAGGTCCTGTCCAACACCGCCCACCTGTATCCCGACATGGTCGAGACCCTGCGGGCCCTGGACATGCTGATCAAGGACGGGTTCGACGTCATGGTCTATTGCACCGACGACGTGGTCATGGCCAAGCGGCTGGAAGACGCCGGCGCCGCCGCCATCATGCCGGCCGCCGCCCCGATCGGCTCTGGGCTCGGCATCCAGAACGAGGTCAATGTCCGGCTGATCGTCGAACAGGCCAAGGTGCCGGTTCTGGTGGACGCCGGAGTGGGCACGGCCTCGGACGCCACCCGGGCGATGGAGCTGGGCTGCGACGCCGTCTTGATGAACACCGCCATTGCCGGGGCCAAGGATCCGATCCGCATGGCGCGCGCGATGAAGCACGCCGTGATCGCCGGTCGCGACGCCTATCTGGCGGGGCGGATGCCCAAGCGGATGTACGCCGACCCGTCGTCGCCCCTGGCCGGCCTGATCTGAGGCGCGCCATGACCCACTACACCGACAACCTCAGCCAGCTGGGCGCCCAGACCGCCGCCCCGACCAGTCCCGAGACGGCCGTGCTGGAACGGGTGCCGAACCCGCATGCGGATACGCTGTATCTGGCCCGGTTCACAGCGCCCGAGTTCACCAGCCTGTGCCCGGTGACGGGCCAGCCGGACTTCGCCCATATCGTCATCGACTATGCGCCGGGCGACTGGCTGGTCGAGTCCAAGAGCCTGAAACTGTACCTGACCAGTTTCCGCAACCACGGCGCCTTCCACGAGGACTGCACCGTCGCCATCGGCCGGCGGCTGGCGGATCTGCTGGAGCCGAAATGGCTGAGGATCGGGGGGTATTGGTATCCGCGCGGGGGGATACCGATCGACGTCTTCTGGCAGACGGGCCCGGCGCCCGAGGGCCTGTGGCTGCCGGACCAGGGCGTGCCGACCTATCGCGGGCGGGGGTGAGATCGCACCCCGCCCGCGACGTCTGGATCAACCGCCGAAACGGATACGGACCCCGGCGTTGGCGACGAACCCCTCCAACGGGGCCCAGGCGTCGGTTGTCCAGCGGCCGTCCGCCGTGCGGGTCGGCCTGAGCAAGGAATCGCTCCGGGTCTGGCGTTCGTCCAGAAGGTTTTCCAGGTTCAGGAACAGGCGGTAGCGACCCAGAACCACCTCGCCCAACAGCCCCAGCTCCCAGTAGGCCTCGCCGCGATCGCGGTAGGGATCGTCGTCCAGCGGCTGGGCGCCTGTGTAATAGGCCTCGAAGCCGAGGCGGCCGCGATCGTGTTCCTCCCACATGGCCACGAAGCCGGCCGAATGACGCGGCGTCATCGGCGTGTCGCGCCGCGCAGATCCTGCTTCCTCCGGCTCGTCGGCGTCCAGATACATGTAGTTGGCGGTGAGCACGAAAGGCGCCCGGCGCCAGCGGCCCAGCAGCTCGACCCCACGGGTGCGGGTGACGCCGTCCACGTTGATCAGCCGCGCTCGGTCGGCGGAGACAGGCTGAAGCCGCACTGCGTCGTCTATGTCCGACCCGAACAGCGTCAGGCTGGTCTCCCAAGATCCTCTGGCCCAGCCCAGGTCCAGCGAGGCGGTCGAGGCCGTTTCCACCTCCAGATTGGCGATGGGCTCCAGCCGCGACAGGCCCGCAGCCTCGGTCTCCTCCACGAAGGGCGTAGGGGCGAAAAAGCCGCGTCCCCACGAACCCCGCACGGTCCACGGACCCGGTCGCCAAAGCAGGGACAATCGCGGGCTGAACTGACCGCCGTAGCGGCTGTGGTCGTCATAGCGGGCGCTGGCCGAAACCGTCAGATCCTCGGTCCAGTCGCGTTCGACCTGGGCGAAAACGGCCGGGGCCGTGTAGCGATAGTCGAAGGCCGGGAAGGCGTCCGAGGCGTAGTCATCCGCCTGCCATACCAGGCCGCCCATCCAGTCGGCGCCCATAGCCTCGGCCGAGACGGAGGACTCCACCAGGAAGGTCTGGTGGCGGTCTTCTTCGATCAGATCGCCGTACCGGTGGCGGTGGCTCTGTTCGACGGCGGACGCGCGGGCCTGGAGCCAGGCGCTGTCGCCCAGAGGCCGTTCATAGACGGCGCCGGCGTCCAGGCGGTCAGTCTCCTGATCCAGTCGGAAGGGCTGACCGTCGGGGGCCAGGGCGCCGTCGCGCGTGCCGCCCCGCCGCCGCTCGGTCATGCCGCCTGCCGTCAGGAACAGGGTCGCGCCGTCGTCGCCGTTCCAAAACAGCCGCGGCCGGGCCGACCAGCGCGTGTAGCCGGCCATGTCGATCCAGCCGTCGTCGTCCAGGTCCTGGATCGCCTGATGATTGTAGGTCGCCAGGACGGAGCCGCTCCAGTCTGAAGACAGGGGAGCAGCGGCGTAGGCCGAGACGTCCTGACCGTCGCGCGAAGTGGCGTTCAGGATCAACTCGCCTTCGCGGGTTTCGCCCGGTCGGCGGGAGATCAGATTGACCACGCCGCCCAAAGCCTGTCCGCCGTATAGAGCCGAGGCGGCGCCCTTGATCACCTCGACCTGCCCCAGATCGCTGGGCGGGATCTGCAGCAGGCCCAGGGACGAGGATTGGCCGCCGTAAAGGGGCAGGCCATCGGCCAGCAACTGAGTGTAGCGACCCCTCATGCCTTGAACGCGGACGTTGGCGGATCCCAGTCCGGGGGAGGTGACCTGGACGCGCACCCCGCCGGTTTCGGCCAGGATCATCGAGATGTTGCCTGGACGCATGATGAGCTTTTCGGCGATCTCCTCTTCGTTCAGCACCTCGATCCGGACGGGCTCGTCCTGAACGCGGCGGCGGGAGCGGGTCGAGACGACGAAGATCTCCTCCAGCTCCGCGACTTCTTCGGCGGGCGGTGTTTGGGGCGGGTATGGCGAGGTCTGGCTCCGGTCTTGGGCGAGGGCGGCGGCGGCGGGCAGCAGAGTCGCGAAGGCGACTCCTGCCAGGAGATGATAGGCGATGGTCATGATCTGATCCTCGGCCGGCGCACGGGCCGGCCCTGACGACGATAGGCGCGCTCCACCCAGCAGCGGAACGACGCGGACGAGGCGAAGTGGGCCTGTGCGGCCCTGGCGGGATCAGACGCGCGGGGGGCGGTCGGGGCCGGCGGTATCGACCGGCGTAGGTTCCGGCGACTGACGCCAGGCGTGACGCGCGGCTGTGTGAGCCAGCGTCTGGATCAGGATCGGGTCTGATCTATATGCGGGGTGAGGCGCGTGGCAGCAGCCGTTGGCGCAGGCAGGCCCGCAATCGATGCAGCCCTGGTCCTGATCCGAAACGGCTTCGCCGACGACAGCGACTGCCGCGCATTTCGCTTCGGCGCAGGCGTGGGCCGACGCCGCCGGCGCAAAGGCGACAAGCGCCAGCACCAGCTGCAAAACCAGCTTCAGACCGGCTGACAGGGAGGGCCCAGGGCGTCGCATCGCGGGCCGAGGCTTAAGTTGATCGACAGCGGATGGCAAGTCCGCCGGCTTGGGCTAAGCCTTGGGCATGTCGCGAAGTTCCTCCTTGCCTCTGGAAGCCTGGGGGCGCCGTCTCCTCACGCGCGCCCAGACCTGGGCCGACCGGTCTCGTCCGCGTCGCTACGCCTACGAGTTCCTTTGGTTCGGGCTGAAACAGGGGTGGGCGTGTCTGTTCGGGGGGCTGATGCTGGGGCTGATCGTCGGCACCTTCCTGTGGTGGCCGGATCAGTCGCCGATCTCGCGGTATGATTTTCTGGCGGTCGGGGCGGTGATGATCCAGGCGGCTATGCTGGCCTTCCGGCTGGAGAGCTGGGAGGAGGCGCGGGTGATCTTCCTGTTCCATGTGGCGGGGACGATCATGGAGCTGTTCAAGACGGCGCACGGGTCGTGGGTCTATCCGGAGGACAGTCTGCTGCGCATCGGCGCCGTGCCCCTGTTCTCGGGCTTCATGTATGCGGCGGTGGGCAGCTATATCGCGCGGGTGCAGCGGATATTCCATATCCGGGTGCGCGGCTATCCGCCGCTGTGGACGACCTGGGTGTTGGCGGCAGCCGTCTATGTGAATTTCTTCGCCCATCACTGGCTGCCGGACGTGCGGATCGTTCTGTTTCTGGCGACAGTCCTGCTGTTCGGGCGGGGCTGGTTCCATTTCACGGCGGACCGGCGTCGGCGGTCGATGCCGCTGCTGCTGGGCTATGGGCTGGTGGCCCTGTTCATCTGGGTCGCCGAGAACCTGGGCACCTTCGCGCGGGCCTGGACCTATCCGGGGCAGGACGGGGGCTGGGAGCCGGTGTCCCTGCACAAGCTGGGGGCCTGGTTCCTGCTGATGATCATCTCGGTGGTGCTGGTGTCTCTGGTGCACCGGCCGGAGAAAGAACCGTCAGGCGGTGCGGGCCAGTGACGCGGCGCGGGGCCAGGCGACCAGCCCCAGGGCCTCAAGCGCCGGTCTTGCCAACAGATAGCCCTGCATCAGATCGACGCCCAAGTCGCGCAGGACGTCCTGTTCGGCCGGGGTCTCTATACCTTCGCAGACCGGTTCAACGCCCAGATCGCGCAGCATGTTCAGGGTGTTGCGCACGATGGTGCGCTTAACCGGATCGGTGTCGATGTCGCGGATCAGGGCCATGTCCAGCTTGACGATGTCCGGCTGGAACAGGGTCAGCAGACCCAGGCCCGCGTAACCGGCGCCGAAGTCGTCGATGGCCGTCTTGAACCCCATGGCGCGATAGGAGCGCAGGATGTTCAGGATGTGGTCGGCGTCCATCGCCTCGCTCTCGGTGAACTCAAAGATGATCTTGTTCACGGGGAAGCCTGTTCGCATCGCCGCCGCCAGGGTGGCGCGGATGCAGGCGCGCGGCTCATAGACCGCATTGGGCAGAAAATTGATCGACAGGTTGGCGCCCGTCGCCGCCATGTCGAGCCCGGCCGCCAGTTCGATCGCGGTGGTGCGACAGACCTGATCGAAGGCGTAGCGGTTGTGGTCAGCTATCTGAGCCAGCACCTGACCGGCGCCGGCGCCGTCCTTGCCCCGCACAAGCGCCTCGTAGGCGAAGACTGTCTGTGTTGAGACGTTGACGATGGGCTGGAAAGCCATGGTGATGGGCAGGTCGAACCCCGCCCCATCTTTGCAACCCACACAGGACATCGGACCACTCGCTACAGCTAAGGGTCTGACGCTTACAGGGAAAAGATTAACGACAAGGCCTGTCCAGATCTAGGGCAGGCGGGTGACCTTGGCCGCCATGTCGGGGCGGGGGCGTTCCAGGGCCGGTTCGTTCAGGGTTCCGATATGGATGAAGCCGGCGACCGCCTCGCCGTCGGTCAGGCCGAACAGGGCTGTGGCCTGGGCGTCATAGCTGTACCAGTCCGTGATCCAGCTGGAAGCATAGCCGAAGGCGCCGGCCGCATGCTCCAGATTCATACAGACCGCGCCGGCCGACATCTGCTGCTCCCAGAGCGGCTTGGCGTCGGGCACGGGCGCCGAGATGACCAGTATGGTGACGGGGGCGGCGGTCAGCTTGGCCAGGACCGCCTGCTCCTTGGCGGGACGGCCCTGGGTCTGCGCAAGGCCGGACAGTTTTTCGGCGATTTCCCCGCGGCTCTGCGGCCCCAGGACCACGAACCGCCAGGGAAACAGCTTGCCGTGATCGGGCGTGCGGGCGCCCAGGGTCAGGATCTGATCCAGTTCGGCCTGCGTCGGGCCGGGGCTGGTCAGGGCCTGGGCCGGGGCGGAGCGGCGTGAGGCCAGCCGATCGCGCAACTCCTGCGACGGGACCGGGGCGGGCAGGGGGGCGTTCAACGGAAAGAGAGGCGAAGGGGTCATGCGGTCTAGCTAGGCTTTCCCCCCGCCGTCCGCCATAGCTGAGGTATGAGCGATTTCGACGAACCGAAATGGGCCGCCGGCCTGGCCAAGCCGCCGGCCTGGCGCAGCAAGACCGAGGAGACGGTGTTCGAAAATCCGTGGATGCGGTTGACGCGGCACCGGGTGATCGCCCCGACGGGCCAGCTGGCGGACTATGCGGTGATGCGGCCCAAGAATGTCGCGACCGGGGTGCTGCCGGTGCATGACGACGGCACGGTGGTTCTGGTCGGGCAGCAGAGGTTCGCCTTCGCCAACTATTCCTGGGAGATGCCCGAGGGCGGGGCGTCCCTCGACGAGGATCCGTTCGACGGCGTCCGGCGGGAGCTGGCCGAGGAGGCGGGGCTGGAGGCCGCCCACTGGACGCCGGCCCTGACGATGGAGCTGTCGAACTCTGTCACGACCGAGATGGCGCACACCTGGATCGCCTGGGGCCTGAGGCCTGTGCCGGTGGCGCCGGACCCGACCGAGGTGATCGCCGTCGTGCGCGTGCCGTTCCTGGATCTGCTCGACGAAGTCGGGCGCGGGACGGTGCGGGACAGCCTGACGGTGGCGACGGCGTATAAGGCCTATCATATGGGCTTGAATGGAGCCCTGCCTCCGGCGCTGGCTAAGGCCATGCTGGGGCGGGTATGATGTCGCCGAAGGAGTCCGGCATGCCCAAGCTTGAAGTCGTCGCGGAAACTGACAGCGTGTGGCGCCAGCTGCGCGCCTCCGCCGAGGCCGCCTCGCGCGAGGAGCCCCAGCTGGGTTCGCAGATGAACGCCGTCATCCTGTCGCACGATGATCTGGCCGGCGCCCTCAGCTTCCAGATCGCGCGTAAACTGGCCGATCCGGAAATGAGCGCCATGTCGGTGCGCGAGGTCTGCTTGTCGGCCTTCGCCGCTGATCCGGCCATGGTCGCGGCGGCCGAGGCCGATCTGCGCGCCGTGGCCGAACGCGATCCGGCCATCCGCAATCTGTTGCAGCCCTTCCTCTATTTCAAAGGTTTTCAGGCCTTGCAGGGCTGGCGCGTGGCCCATTGGCTGTGGGGCCAGGGCCGTGAGACCCTGGCCTTCCACTTCCAGAGCCGGATTTCCGAACTGTTCCAGCTGGACATCCATCCGGCCGCGCGGCTGGGCCAGGGGCTGTTCCTCGACCACGGCACCGGCATCGTCATCGGCGAGACGGCGGTGGTCGGCGACGACGTCTCCATGCTGCACAGCGTGACCCTGGGCGGCACCGGCGCCGAGCGCGGCGATCGCCACCCCAAGATCGGCAAGGGAGTCCTGCTGGGCGCCGGGGCCAAGGTGCTGGGCAACATCCATATCGGCGACTACGCCAAGGTGGCCTCGGGCTCGGTGGTGCTGAAGCCTGTGCCGTCCGGCTGCACCGTGGCCGGGGTGCCGGCGCGCCTGGTCAACTGCCCCACCGGCGCCGAACCGGCCCGGACCATGGACCATACGCTGGCAGAGGTGGTGTACGACTTCGTGATCTGAGGAGGAGCCGAGCGGACCTTCCGCGCTCCTGATCCCTGCCGTCAGCGGCGAACCATTCGGACATCGCCGATGCGGCCGCCGACCGGCAAGAGGCGCACCCGCATCGCTGCCGAGCCTCTGAAGCCGTCACGCGCTCGGTCCGTCAGCGTATAGATCAGCCTTACGCCGCCGCCGGAATAAACGACGATCAGGTCCCCGTTTCGAATCCGACACTCTGCGGATTCGCCGTCCAGCACGCAGGCGAGACGGCCTCTGGGCTGGGCTGTGATCCTGAGTGGAAAGTTCAGCCGTTCGTTTCCATCCTTGCCCTTGAATGTGATCCTGTTTTCGCTGTCGGGAGCGGGCGTGACCAACAGCGACCATTCGCCGACCACGTCTGCGGCGCCTATGGGGCCGGACGCCTGAGCAATAGCCGCGTCGCCCAGGGCGAGGCTTGCGAGGACGGACGTTAGAACCAGCCGTCGGTTCATACTGGTATTCCTGGAATTCAGCCTCTGATCAATATTGGCGGAAACTCGGGATGGTCACGTGAATCTTTGGACATCTCGTCGAAAGGGCCGGCGCTCGCGCACGTGCGGAGCGAAAGGCGAGGGGCCGGATGTGATGGACCTGCGGCGGATTGGGGAAAATGCGCGTCGCCGGTTCCCCTGAAGCCCCGATGTCTCTAGGGTCCGCGGCCAACCCAAGACCATGAGGCCCCCGTGAAAGACACTGACCTGAAGCGCATCGAGGCCCACCTCAAGCGCACCTTCAACACCGGCGGCATCATCGTGAAGGCCCGTCCCAAGCAGAATGACTCGGCCGAAGTCTATGTCGGAGACGAGTTCATCGGCGTCGTCTTCGAGGACGAGGATGAGGAAGGCTCCTTCATGTTCGAAATGGCCATCCTGGCCGAAGACCTGCCGGCCTAAGTCGCGCGCGCCGACCGCCCTGCGACATCGCGCGCAGGGCGGTTGTGAGAACGTTCTCAAAAATGGCTTGACGGGTTGCGCCGGCCCGGCCCTAATCGCGCCGAAGGGCGGCGGTTCGATCGCTCGGGAGCAGACGCGCTGAGGGGCAAGGGTCGGGACGTCGCCGTTCCGTCGCGCCCGTCCGCCTGTTTTCCGATCCGTCAGACGCACGTCCTCCTGGTTCATCCCGAGAGGAAATCCGATGCGCGCGACTGTGTCCCTGATGGTGCTGGCCCTGGCCGTGAGCGGGGGCGCGCCGGCCCTGGCCCAGACGGCGACGGTTCCCGAAGCGTCGCGTGCTCACCCGGCCCTGTGGCCGCAGGCCGCGACCCCGGCCGCCATATCCGACGCCCGCACCGAGGCCTTCGTCTCCGAACTGATGGCCAGGATGACGCTGGAGGAGAAGGTCGGTCAGCTGATCCAGGCCGATATTTCGGCCATCACCCCCGACGATCTGAAGACCTATCCGCTGGGTTCGATCCTGGCGGGCGGCAGCTCCGGCCCCTGGGGCGACGACAAGGCGCCGCCGCAGAAATGGCTGGACCTGGCCCGCGCCTTCCGCGCCGCCAACGAGAGCCGGGGCGGGACGGTGATCCCGCTGATCTACGGCATCGACGCGGTTCACGGGCACAACAATGTCCCCGGCGCCACCATCTTCCCGCACAACATCGGCCTGGGCGCCGCGCGCGATCCGGACCTGATCCGACGCATCGGCGAGGCCACGGCGCTGGAGGTGGCGGTGACGGGGGCCGAATGGACCTTCGGCCCCACCCTGGCCGTGCCGCGCGACGACCGCTGGGGTCGGTCCTATGAGGGCTATGCCGAAGACCCGGAGGTGCAGCGGTCCTACGCCGGGCCGATGACCCTGGGCCTTCAGGGCGAGCTGCAGCCGGGGCGGCCGCTGGCGCCCGGCCATATCGCCGGATCGGCCAAACATTTCCTGGCCGACGGGGGCACCTTCGAGGGCGAGGATCAGGGCGATTTCCGGGGCACGGAGCAGGAGCTGATCGACGTCCACCTGGGCGGATACGTCCAGGCCATCGACGCGGGCGTGCTGTCGATCATGGCCAGTTTCTCGGGCTGGAACGGTTACAAGCACTCAGGCAATCCGACCCTGCTGACCGATGTCCTGCGCGGGCCGCTGGGGTTCAAGGGATTCGTCGTCTCCGACTGGAACGCGCACGGCCAACTGCCGGGTTGCACCAATGAGAGCTGCGCCCTGGCGGTCAACGCGGGCATCGACATGCTGATGGCGCCCGACAGCTGGAAGCCGCTGTACGCCTCGACCCTGGCCCAGGCCCGGTCGGGCGAGATCCCTATGGCGCGGGTGGACGAGGCGGTGCGTCGCATTCTGGTGGCCAAGGTCAAGACCGGCCTGTTCGAACCGGCGCGGCCGATGGAAGGCCGGTTCGAGGAGCTGGCTTCACCCGCGCACCGCGCCCTGGCGCGCGAGGCGGTGCGCAAGTCGCTGGTGCTGTTGAAGAATGACGGCGTCCTGCCGGTTCGGGCCAATGCGCGGGTGCTTGTGGCGGGGACGGCGGCTGACGACATCGGCCAGGCCTCGGGCGGCTGGACCCTGAGCTGGCAGGGGACGGGCAATACGAATGCCGACTTCCCCCAGGGCCAGTCGATCTGGAGCGGGATCGAAGAGGCGGTGAAGGCCGGCGGCGGGACCGCAACCTTGAGCGCGGACGGGTCCTTCACCCAAAAACCGGATGTGGCGATCGTCGTCTTCGGCGAGACCCCCTATGCCGAGTTCCAAGGCGACGTGGACAATCTAGACTATGTCCCGACCGCGCCGCTGGAGACGCTGAAGCGGCTGAAGGCGGCGGGGATTCCGACCGTGTCGGTCTTCCTGTCCGGGCGGCCGATGTGGACCAATCCGGAGATCAACGCCTCGGACGCCTTTGTGGCCGCCTGGCTGCCGGGGACCGAAGGCGGGGGGATCGCCGACGTCCTGGTGGGCCGAGCCGACGGCAAACCGCGCCACGACTTCCACGGCAAACTGTCCTTCAGCTGGCCCAAGGATGCGACGGGAACGCCGCTGAACCACGGCCAGCCCGGCTATGATCCGCAGTTCGCCTATGGCTACGGCCTGACCTACGCCGCGCCGGCGCGAGTCGGAATGCTGTCGGAGGAGAGCGGGGTCTCGGCCCAGGCGACCAATCTGGATCGCTATTTCGTCGACGGCCGGTTCGTCTCGCCCTGGAGCTTGTTGCTGAACGACGCAGGAGGTCAGACCCGACCCGGCACGGCGAAGACGGCGACCAGCCCGCGCGCCGGCGTCGCCTCACGCCCGGTAGACGACCTGGCCCAGGAAAGCGGCCAGCAGTTCGCCTTTGCGGGAACCGGGCCGGCCAGCGTCGAGATCTGGGGCACGCCCGTTGATCTGACGCGCCAAGCCAACGGCGCCGTCGCCCTGGGCTTCCGCTATCGTGTTGACGTCGCGCCGTCCGCCCCGGTGGCGTTCAAACTGGGCGGCGGAGCGGTGGACCTGACCGGCCTGTTGCGCTCTGCCCCCGTCGGCCAGTGGCGCGAAGCCCGCATTCCCCTGACCTGTTTCCGCACCGACGGCGGGGACCTGTCGCGCGTCGAGGTTCCGTTCCACATGGCGACCAGCGGTGCGATGACCGTCTCGGTCTCCGAGATCAAGCTGGATGCCAGCCAGACCGAAACGCGCTGCCCGGCCTAAAGGGCGCGACATGACGGTCCCCTCCGCCTTCACCCCGCGTCGGCGGTGAAGGTCAGGGTGTGGGTGTAGCTGCGGTAGGGGGTGGGGCTGCCTGCCGGGGCGGCGGTGCGGTAGCGGACCTGGGTCATATAGGCGCCGGGCGCCGAGACCCGCAGGGTCAGGACGCCGGAGGCGTCGGTGGCGGTTTCGGTCTCGATCGTCTTGCCGTCGTACTGGCCGGCTTCGCGAAAGACGGTGACAGGCGCGTCGGCCAGGGGCTGGCCGTCGAACAGCAGGCGGAAGGTCGCGTCCTCGCCGGCGACGATCTGGTTCGGCTGGATCAGAGGCTGAAGCTCCAGCCCTTGGCCGGTGGGCTTCAGCGCCGCCTCGTCGGGGACGCCCCGCATAACATAGGCCTCGGCGACGGTGATGCTCTGGACATCGACCAGTTCGGCGCCGGGCGGGGGCGGCGCATCCTCTTCGCCGACCATCTTCCAGCCGGAGGGGGTGTGGTACATCTTGGTCGTGCGGCCGGCGCGTGGGCCGGATGACAGACGATAGAGGCCGTCCACCGGCGTCGGCGCCTCGAACACCGCCAGATCGCGCAGATAGGTGACGGCGCTGATCGGCGTGTCGCCGTTTGGCCCGACTACATGGAAGCCGTCGGACCGCATGGCGACCTCGGCGTTGAACACCTCCTCGGTAAAGGCCGCCTCGACGGTCACATGATCGCGCCGCCCCGCGTCGAACAGATTGGGCCGAAGATAGGGGGAGTGGGCCTGGGCCACGCCCGCGCCCCAGACGGACAGAAGGGAGGCCAAAAGGCCGGCGTGGAGGGGATGTCGGGTCATGGTCGTCCTCATAGGCCGAGGCAGAGTATGCAAGTGAGAACGAATTGCAACAAAGGGTTCGGGATAGGGGCGTCTGGGACCGGACGCCGACGACGGGATGGGCTAGAGTCGCGCCGAATCTGATCTGGAGTTCGATCATGAGTTTTTCCGCCACCGACGCCGCATTCGAGGGGTTTCGCGTGACGCGCCAGAACCCGGCGGCGGTTCTCCTCTGGTCGATGGTCTGGCTGATCGGGCTCATATTGAGCAGTCTGCTCGCGGCGCCCGCAATCATGCCCCATATGGCCGAGTTGCAGGCCGCCAACGGCGATATCAACGCCTTGTCGCCAGAAGCGCTACAAGCCTTCGGCTTGGCCATGGCTGGATTCATGCCGCCGTTGCTGTTGGCCCAGGCCCTCGTCGCGCCGGCCGTCTACCGCGCAGTGCTTGAGCCTGAGAAACGACGGTTCGGCTTCCTGCGACTGGGCAAGACCGAGGCTCGGATGTTGGGGGTTCTGATTATTCTGGTCGTCGTTCAGCTCGTATTGAACGTCGGAGCAGACCTCGCCACTCGGGGCGCCGACGCGGCGATCGGTCTGGCGGGAAGCGTCGTCGTGAATCTGATCGCCTTTGCACTGGGTCTATGGGTGGCGGCTCGACTCAGCTTGGTCGCGCCTCTCACGGTGCTGCGGCGCGGCCTTCCTCTCCTGGAAGGATGGAAGCGCAGCGGACCCATCGTCTGGCCTCTGATCGGCGTGAATGTGCTCGCCGTCGCCATGGCCTTGTTGGTGGGTCTGCTGCTGGCCCTCGTCGCCTGGCCTATGACGGCGGCCATGTCCGGCTCCGGCGCAGGCGCGGGTTTGGCGGCCCTGCTGCTGATGACGCTGATGGCGCTCGGTTTCGCACTGATCACCGTCCTGCTTTGGAGTCCGTTCGCGGCCATCTTAAAGCAGCTGGAGGGCTGACGGAGACGTTTCAGCGTCTGGAGTAAAACCTCAGGCCGAGGCCTTGACCCGCTTCCGCTTCGCCGGCGGGGGCGTCGCCGCCTGACCCAGGGCCGCGACCCGCGCCTTGCGCCGGGTCTCGTGGCGATCCAGCACCTCCTTGAGGTATTTGCCGGTCCAACTGGCCTTGTTCTCCGCCACCTGTTCCGGCGTGCCGACCGCGACGATCTCTCCACCGCCGTCGCCGCCTTCGGGGCCGAAGTCGAGCAGATAGTCCGCCACTTTGATGACGTCGAGATTGTGCTCGATCACCACGATGGTGTTGCCAGCCTCGACCAGTTCCTGAAGCACTTCCAGAAGTTTGCGCGTATCTTCGAAATGCAGGCCGGTGGTCGGCTCGTCGAGGATGTAGAGGGTCCGGCCGGTCGCGCGTTTCGACAGTTCCTTGGACAGCTTGACCCGCTGGGCCTCGCCGCCGGACAGGGTGGTCGCGGGCTGGCCGACCTTGACGTAGCCGAGGCCCACCCGCTCCAGCGTCAGCATCTTGTCGCGGATCGGCGGCACCGCCTTGAAGAACTGGGCGGCCTCCTCGACCGTCATGTCCAGGACGTCCGAGATCGACTTGCCCTTGAAGACGATCTCCAGCGTTTCGCGGTTGTAGCGCTTGCCCTTGCAGACGTCGCAGGTGACGTAGACGTCGGGCAGGAAGTGCATCTCGATCTTGATGACGCCGTCGCCCTGGCAGGCCTCGCAGCGGCCGCCCTTGACGTTGAAGCTGAAACGGCCGGGGCCGTAGCCGCGCGCCTTGGATTCCGGCAGGCCGGCGTACCAGTCGCGGATGGGGCCGAAGGCGCCGGTGTAGGTGGCGGGGTTGGAGCGCGGGGTGCGGCCGATCGGCGACTGGTCGATGTCGATGACCTTGTCGAAATGCTCCAGCCCCTCGATGCGGTCGAAGGGGGCGGGGGCGTCCGACGCATTGTTCAGACGGCGCGCGGCGGCCTTATACAGGGTCTCGATGGTGAAGGTGGACTTGCCGCCGCCGGACACGCCGGTGATGCAGGTGAAGACGCCGACGGGGATTTCGCCGGTGACGCTCTTCAGATTGTTGCCGCTGGCGCCGCTGATCTTCAGCATCCGCTTGCGGTCGATGGGGCGGCGGCCGTCGGCGGGGATTTCGATCTCCCGCTCGCCGGTCAGATATTTGCCGGTCAGGGAGTTCGGGTTGGCCATGACCTGTTGCGGCGTACCCTCGGCGCAGACCGTGCCGCCATGCACCCCCGCAGCGGGCCCCATGTCGATGACATAGTCGGCGGTCAGGATGGCTTCCTCGTCGTGCTCGACCACAAGGACCGAATTGCCGAGGTCGCGCAGCCCTTTCAGGCTTTCCAGCAGGCGGGTGTTGTCGCGCTGGTGCAGGCCGATGGAGGGCTCGTCCAGCACATAGAGGACGCCGGTCAGGCCCGAACCGATCTGCGAAGCCAGACGGATGCGCTGGCTCTCCCCGCCCGACAAGGTGCCGGATGAGCGGGACAGGTTCAGATAGTCCAGGCCGACGTTGTTCAGGAACCGCAGCCGGTCGCAGATCTCCTTCAGGATGCGCCGGGCGATCTCCATCTGCTTCTCTGTCAGGCTCTCCTCCAGGGTCGAGAACCAGAGGTAGGCCTTGGAGATCGACAGCATGGAGATGTCGGCGATGTCCTCGCCGCCGACCTTGACGGCCAGGGCCTCGGGCTTCAGCCGCTTGCCGCCGCAGGCCTCACAGGGGGTCTCGGACTGATAGCGTGCCAGCTCCTCGCGAACCCAGGCGCTGTCGGTCTCGCGCCAGCGCCGCTCCAGGTTCGGCAGGACGCCCTCGAACGGCTTAGAGACCTCGTATTTGCGGGCGTTGTCGTCATAGGTGAATTTGATCTTCTCAGCGCCCGTGCCGTGCAGGATCGCCTTATGCGCGTGGGCCGGCAGATCGCGCCAAGCCACATCCATCGAGAAGCCGTAGTGGCGGCTGAGCGACTGAAGCGTCTGGGTATAGAGAGGTGAGGGGCCGCGCGCCCACGGCGCTACCGCCCCCTTGTGCAGGCTCTTGTCGCGATCGGGGATCACCAGGTCGGCGTCGAAGGCGAGCTTGACCCCTAGGCCGTCGCACACCGGACAGGCGCCGAAGGGATTGTTGAACGAGAACAGCCGCGGCTCGATCTCCGAGATGGTGAAGCCGGACACCGGGCAGGCGAATCGTTCGGAGAAGACGAGGGTGCGCGGCGCTGTCTCGCCCTCGGCGACGCTGACCCATTCCGCCGTGGCGATACCGTCGGCGAGGCTCAGCGCCGTCTGCAGGCTGTCGGCGTAGCGACCTTCCTGATCCGGCTTGGTCACGATCCGGTCCACGACGATGTCGATGTCGTGCTTGAACTTCTTGTCCAGGGTCGGGGCTTCGTCGATCGGATAGAATTGCCCGTCGATCTTCAGCCTCTGGAAGCCCTGACGCTGCCATTCGGCGATTTCCTTGCGGTACTCGCCCTTGCGGCCGCGAACGACCGGAGCCAGCAGCAGGATGCGTTCGCCGTCGGGCAGGGCCGTCAGCTTATCGACCATCTGGCTGATGGTCTGGCTCTCGATCGGCAGGCCGGTGGCCGGCGAATAGGGCACGCCGACCCGCGCCCACAGCAGGCGCATATAGTCGTGGATCTCCGTCACCGTGCCGACGGTCGAGCGAGGGTTTTTGGACGTCGTCTTCTGTTCGATCGAAATGGCCGGCGACAGACCCTCGATCAGGTCCACGTCCGGCTTGCCCATCAGTTCCAGAAACTGGCGCGCATAGGCCGACAGGCTCTCGACATAGCGCCGCTGGCCCTCGGCGTAGATGGTGTCGAACGCAAGGGACGACTTGCCCGAGCCCGACAGGCCGGTCATCACCACCAGCTGTTCGCGCGGAATATCCAGGTCCACGCCCTTGAGATTATGCTCGCGGGCGCCGCGAACGCGGATGAAGTTGTGCTTTTCGGTCATGCGGTCCGGGAAACGCGGAGAGGAGCCGGAGGGCTCCGGCGCGACATCGCTATATGGGGATGATTTGCCCGGTTTAAGCAAGAACAATGTGGGAACATTGCGCACTGGGCGCGTCCAGCCCGGTTGACCTACTCCGGCGTCCAGGCCTGTGTCGGGCGCAAGAAACGCTCCCCCTTGGCCAGCATCACTCCGTTTGCGGTCGCGACGCCGAGCTCCAGGCTCTCGGCGATGCGGCGGGCGCGTTCGATGAAATGGGCCGCGGCGACGGGCGGGCACAGGTCGCGGGCGGTCTCGGCGAACAACTCAAGCCAGCGGTCGAAGTGGCGCGCGTCGATCGGCAGGGGCAGATGTTTCGGCATAGGCCGACCCTGGTAGACGCCAGACGAAAGGGCGACCGACGACCAGAACAGCTTCATCTGCGCCAGATGCGGGCCCCAGTCGGCGATCCGATCCGCGAAGATCGGCCCGATCAGCCGGTCGTCGCGGACGCGGGCGTAGAAGCCCTCGACCAGGGCGTCGATCATCGCCTCGTCGATGCCGGTTTCGTCGCGCAGCCGCTGAACAGCCGCGTCGCGGCGCGCGGCGGCTCCGGCAGGGTCTTCTATGCGGAAGCGGCTCTCCATTCCGACGTCCTAGCGGCTTGGTGGGCGGGGCGCCATCGGACCATCGGTCCACCCCGGAGCCACCCCCTCTTCACGCGGGCGTGTTCATATCAGGGGCTCCCCGGACTTGCGGATTGCATAAATACGACCCATCCTCCTGTCTCTGAGGAGTTTTGAGCAGGAGGCTCGAAGATCATGATCATCGCACTGGCAACCGGTTCCGCCCTGTCCGCCATGCTGCTCGTGATCCTCCATGCCAACCAGCCCAAGCCCAAGCGCGTTCCCGTGCGCGCTCGCGACCCTCGACAAGGTCGCCGCTAGAACGCCTGACGGCGTTACGCTTTTCGACAATCTGAGCCTGACGTTCGGGCCTGAGCGCACCGGCGTCGTCGGTCGCAACGGCGCGGGCAAGAGCACGCTGCTGCGTCTGATCGCCGGCGACCTGTCCCCCAATGAGGGAACGGTCACGTGCCTCGGCTCTGTCGGCGTTCTGGATCAACGGTCCGATCCGTCTCCCGTCGAGACAGCGGCGCAAACCCTGGGCGTCGCGCCGGCCCTGGCGGCGATCGACCGGCTGCTGGCTGGCGCGGGCGACGCCGAGGACCTGGCCGACGCCGATTGGACCCTGGAACCCCGGATCGATTCAGCCCTCGCCGAAGTCGGGTTGGCGGGCCTGCCGATGGACCGGCCGACACGCAGCCTCAGCGGCGGGGAACAGACCCGGCTACGGCTTGCGGGATTGATCCTGGCGGCGCCCGACCTGATCCTGCTGGACGAACCGACCAATCATCTGGATGTCCAGGCGCGGGGGCGTGTGGCCGACGTCCTGGGCCGCTGGAAGGGCGGGGCGGTGGTGGTCAGCCATGACCGGGATCTGCTGCGTCGCATGGATCGCATCGTCGAGGTGTCCGGCCTGGGGGTCGCCGTCCACGGCGGGAACTACGACCTCTACGCCGCGCGCAAGGCGATTGAGCGCGAAACAGCCGAACGCGATCTGGTCGAGGCTGAACGGACGCTGGCACGCGTGGCGGCGGTCGCCCAGCGTCGCACGGAGATGAAGGCGCGGCGGGACGCGGCCGGACGCCGCAGGGCGGCCAAGGGCGACATGCCCAGGATTCTGATCGACGCCCGGGCCGAGCGGGCCGAAAACAGCGGCGGCGGCGACCGGCTCCTCGCTGTGCGCCAGGCGGCGGAGGCGGAAACCGCCTTGGCCGCCGCGCGCCAAGGGGTGGAGCGGGTGCGAACCCTAACCATCCCCATGCGCGCCACAGGCCTTGCGGCGGGACGGACGGTGGCCAGCTTGAGCGGGGCGGTCTGGACGACACAGGACGGGCGGCGGATCGTCGGTCCTGTGGATCTGACCTTGACCGGCCCGGAGCGGGTCGCCGTCACCGGCTCGAACGGCGCGGGCAAGACGACCCTGCTGCGGCTCATCACCGGCGATCTTGCACCGACTTCGGGTCAAGTGCAGCGACCCGTTCCCGCAGCCTTGCTGGATCAGGAGGCCGCCCTGCTGCGCCCCCAGGAAACCTTGGTCGAGGCTTGGATGCGGCTGAATCCGGACGGTTCGGTCCAAGAAGCCCAGGCGGCCCTGGCTCGCTTCCTGTTTCGCAACACGGCCGCGCATCGGCGGGTCGGCGACCTGTCCGGCGGTGAACGGCTGCGGGCCGCCCTGGCCTGCGTCATGACGGGAACGCGCCCGCCGCAGCTTCTGGTCCTGGATGAGCCGACCAACCACCTGGACCTCGATTCGGTGGCGGCGGTGGAGGCGGCGTTGAGCGCCTATGACGGCGCCCTCGTTGTCGTCAGCCACGATGCGGACTTCCTGGCGGCGGTCGGGATAGATCGGACGGTCAGCCTAGCCCGCCCGTCTGCCTGAGGCCCTCCCAAAGGGCGATGCCCGCCGTGACCGACAGATTCAGCGACCGGGCCTCGGGTCTGAGCGGAATCACCACGCGCGCGTCTGCGGCGGCGTGCACATAGTCCGGGGCGCCGGCGGTCTCCTTGCCGAACAGAAGCGTGTCGGTGGGTTCGAAGACGAAGTCGGGCAGGGTCGTCGCCCCCTTGGTGGTGAAGAGCACCAGCCGTCCGGCGGGTCGCTCGCGCTGGAACGCGTCCCAATCCGCATGGCGGGTCATGTGCGATAGGGGGCCGTAATCCAGGGCCGCCCGCTTCATGGCGCGGTCGTCAAAACGGAAGCCTGTGGGCTCAATGACGTGCAGGGCGACGCCGAAACAGGCCGACAGCCGGATACAGGCGCCGACGTTCTGAGGAATGTCCGGTTGAAAAAGGGCGAGACGCATTCTAAGCCCTAGGTATACGCGACCTGGGGGTTTGTCGCGGTCTGTTTGCGAGCGTTTCGCAAGAAACGTCAGCAGCTTGCGGCGAACGCCGCAAATACAGGCCGAGGGGACCACAGGGCAGCGCTTTTAGGGTTCGTGCCGTAGCAGAGGAGCGCCAACACAGGCGGTCCCGGCGGTCTTCGAGAGGTGAAACGTGGCCGAAACGGGTGTGATTCCGGAAGGCGAGGGCGATCCGAATCGCCGCGACTTCATCCATATCGCGGCGGGCGCCGCTGCGGTGGGCGCCGGGGCGATGATCGCCTGGCCTCTGATCAATCAGATGAACCCTGCGGCCGACACCCTGGCCCTGGCCTCGATCGAGTTCGACCTGACCAAGGTTCAGGAGGGCCAGCAGGTCGTGATCAAATGGCAGGGCAAGCCGGTCTTCGTGCGCTATCGCACCCCGGCCGAGCTGCAGAAGGTCATTACCGAGGGCGCCGTCGGCAGCCCGCCCCAGACGGATGCGGAACGCACCAAGTCCGGGCATGAGAAATATCTGGTCGTGGTCGGCTCCTGCACCCATCTGGGCTGCGTCCCGACCTTCGGCGCCGGCGATTACGGCGGCTGGTTCTGCCCGTGCCACGGCTCGCACTACGATGCGTCCGGTCGGATCAGAAAGGGGCCGGCGCCCCTGAACCTGGTCGTGCCCGACTACGAATACACGTCCGACACCCGCGTTAAGATCGGTTGAGGGCGAAGGGGGAGGAAATGAGCGAACACGAATCCACCTACGTCCCGAAGACGGGCGTCGAAAAATGGCTGGACACCCGGCTGCCCATCATCCGCTTCGGCGCCGACTATATGTCGCTGCCGACGCCCAGGAACCTGAACTACTGGTGGACCTTCGGCGGCATCCTGGCCCTGTGCCTGATGACGCAGATCGTCACCGGCATCGTTCTGGCCATGCACTATACGCCGAACGTCGACCTGGCCTTCGCTTCGGTCGAGCGGATCATGCGTGACGTCAACGGCGGCTGGCTGATCCGCTATGTCCACGCCAACGGCGCGTCGATGTTCTTCATCGCCGTCTATCTGCACATGCTGCGGGGGCTGTACTACGGCTCCTATAAGGCGCCGCGCGAGATGATCTGGATCATCGGCTGCGTGATCTTCTTCCTGATGATCGCCACGGCCTTCCTGGGCTATGTCCTGCCCTGGGGTCAGATGTCCTTCTGGGGCGCAGAGGTCATCACCAATCTGATCGGCGCCGTGCCCCTGGTCGGCGAACCGATCCTGATCTGGCTGCGCGGCGGCCCGGCGATCGACAATGCGACGCTGAACCGCTTCTTCTCCCTGCACTATCTGCTGCCCTTCGCCATCCTGGGCTGCGTGGTCCTGCACCTTTGGGCCCTTCATTCGGCCGGTCAGAACAATCCGGTGGGCATCCTCATTCCGAAGGATCGCGCCAAGAAGGACACTCTGCCCTTCCACCCCTATTTCACGGTCAAGGACGGCTTTGCGATCATCCTGTTCCTGATCCTGTTCGCCGTCTTCGTCTTCTATCAGCCGAACGCCTTGGGCCACGCCGACAACTACATCCCGGCCAACCCGCTGCAGACGCCCGCCCACATCGTGCCCGAATGGTACATGCTGCCCTTCTACGCCATTCTGCGCGCGGTGCCGGACAAGTTCGGCGGGGTGGTCGCCATGTTCAGCGCCATCGGCGTCCTGTTCGTCCTGCCCTGGCTGGACACGTCCAAGGTGCGGTCGATGCGCTATCGCCCGACCATGCGGACCTTCTTCTTCATCTTCCTGGTGGTCGGCGTCGGCCTGGGCTGGTGCGGCGGTCAGCTGCCGGACGCCCCGGTCATTCCGGGCATGGCCAGCTTCGTCCTGTTCGACGGAGAGGTGAACTCCTACCTATGGCTGACGCGGCTGTTCACCCTCTACTATTTCGTCTTCTTCCTGGTGATCCTGCCCTTCGTGGGGCTGAAGGAGACGCCGCTGCCGATCCCGGCGACGATCTCGGAACCGGTCCTGACGGGGGGCGACGCCGTCCCGGCCGCCGCGCCCGCCTCGCCCGAGAAGAAGGGCTGAGCGTCATGAGCTTTGGAAAAATGAGCGTGTCGATGTCCAGACTGGTCGCTTCGGCGGTCGCCGCCCTCGGCCTGATGACGGCGGCGCCCGCCCTGGCGGAGGGCGGGGCGGCCCACCCCCGTTCCGGCGGCTTCAGCTTCGACGGCCCCTTCGGCGTCTATGACCAGGGCCAGCTGCAGCGCGGCTACAAGGTCTATCACGAGGTCTGCGCCGCCTGTCACAGCATGAACCTGATGCACTACCGGAACCTGGGCGATCGCCACGGGCCGTTCTGGAATCCGAAATATCCGAATCCGAACGACAATCCGGTGGTGAAGGCCCTGGCCAAGGAGATCCAGGTTCCTGACATCGACAGCGAGACGGGCGAGCCGATCCAGCGCGACGCCACCCCAGCCGACAAGTTCCGCGCCCCCTATCCCAACGCCACCGCTGCTGCCGCCGGCAACGGCGGGGCGGCGCCGCCGGACCTGTCGGTCATGGCCAAGGCGCGTCACGGCGGCGCCGACTACATCTACTCCCTGCTGTCGGGCTATCGCACCCCGCCCGCGGGCCTGCAGATCCGCCCCGGTCAGCACTACAACCCCTATATGCAGGGCGACCTGACCCCCTTCTGGACCGGCGACCCGGATCATGTGCCCGAGGGCGGCTTCATCGCCATGCCGCCGCCGCTCCAGAACGGCCAGGTCACCTATGACGACGGCTCGCCCCAGACGGTGGACCAGTACGCCAAGGACGTCGCGGCCTTCATCGCCTGGACGTCCGAACCGAAGATGGTCGAGCGCAAACAGGCCGGCTTCGGCGTGATCATCTTCCTGCTGATCTTCGCCGGCCTGACCTACGCCAGCTATCGCCGCATCTGGAAGGGCGTTGCCCACTAGGCGCGCCCGAACTGAGACCGAGACCCAGCCCGTCGAAGCCCCGCTTCGGCGGGCTTTGTTTTGCGACATCCTGGCCGCTGACACGGAATCGACATGATGGCTTTCCCCGCCTAGGGTTCAGCCTCTGTTTGCGGCTGTGGGGCCTTGTGTTCATGCGTATCCGATCTTCCTTGGTCGCCGTGCTGATGGCCGGCGCCGCACTCTCCGCCTGCGCTGCGCCGGCGGCGCTTGAAGGCTCTGGCCCGGTCGCGGCCTTCGACGCCGCACGCATCGCCGAGGACATTCGAACCCTGTCCGACGACAGTTTCGAGGGACGCGGCATCGCCACCCCGGCCGAGCAGAAGGTGATCGACTATCTGAGCCGCCAATACGCCGCCGCCGGCTTTCAACCGGGCGGTCCGAACGGCCAATGGACCCAGGACGTGATCCTGAACCGCTTCACCCAGTCCAACGTCCAGGCGGCGCTGAAGCTGGGCGACTGGACCCTGCCGATGACCCAGGGGCGCGAGGTCGCCCTCTCGACCCGCCGCCCGGCCGAGCACGTCAGCCTGAAGGACGCCCCCCTGGTCTTCGTCGGCTATGGGATCACCGCGCCCGAGCGGAACTGGGACGACTTCAAGGGCCAGGATCTTCGGGGGAAGGTGCTGGTCGTCCTGGTCAATGACGCCGATTTCGAAGAACCGGCCCTGAACACCTTCGGCGGCAAGGCCATGACCTACTATGGCCGCTGGACCTACAAATACGAGGAGGCGGCGCGTCAGGGCGCGGCCGGGGTGCTGATCGTCCATGAGACGGCGCCGGCGTCCTACGGCTGGCAGACGGTCGCCAACTCCTGGGGCGTGCCCCAGTTCGACATCCTGCGCCAGAATGCGGCGGCTGAGCGGGTTCCGGTCGAGGGCTGGATTCAGCGCGACGTAGCCGTCGATCTTTTCCGCCGCGCCGGTCTGGATTTCGAGACCGTGAAGACCCAGGCTCGGAGCCGCGACTTCCAGCCCGTGCCCCTGACCGGCGCCGGCTTCTCGACCGAGTTCGACGTGGCGACCAATCAGGTCACCACCCATAACGTCATCGCTCGCCTGCCGGGCACGACCCGTCCGGACGAGACGGTGCTGTACACCGCCCACTGGGATCACATCGGCATGGGCGAGCCGGACGAGACGGGCGACCGCATCTTCAACGGCGCCGTCGACAACGCCTCGGGCACGGCGGGCTTGTTGGAGCTGGCGCGGATGTACGGCCGCGCCCCCCGCACCGAACGGTCGATCGTGATGATCAGCTTCACCGCCGAGGAGAGCGGCCTTCTGGGCGCTGAATACTATGCTTCCAATCCCGTCTATCCCCTGGCCAGGACGGTGGGCGGCTTCAACATGGATTCGATGAACGTCTATGGCCGTGTCACCGGCCTGGGCGTGACCGGCTACGGCCAGTCCGACTTCGACGAGCGCTTGGCCGCCGCGATCCAGCCCCAGGGCCGCACCCTGATGCCGGATTACGAGAACGCCGCCGGCACCTACTACCGGTCCGACCACTTCCCCCTGGCCAAGCGCGGCGTGCCCATGGCCTATGCCGGCAGTCGGGGCGACTTCCGCGACGAACCGATCGCCGAGCGCCAGGCGGCGCGCAGCGAATACGGCGCCAAACGCTATCACCAGGCCGCCGATGAATGGTCGCCGGACTGGGACTACAGCGGCATGATCGAAGATCTGACGGTCTTCTATGACGTCGGCCGCGCCCTGGCGAACAGTCGCGACTGGCCCGAGTGGAAGTCGGGCTCCGAATTCGGTCCCGTCCGCGCCGTCACCGCCGCCGAACGCCGCTGATCTCCCGCGCACGCCTCCCGCTTATTCTTATTTGAGACCCTTCATGATCCTGCGCCGTTCCTCCCTTATGGCCGCCGCGGCCCTCGTTCTGGCCGCCTGCGCCACCACTCCCGTCGCGACGCCCTCCGTCGCGACCGACGCCTTCGCCGTGGCCTCGGCCGCCACGCCCCAATTCAGCGCCCAACGCCTGTCCGACCACATCAAATATCTGGCCGACGATCGGCTGGAGGGACGTTTCCCCGGCCTGGTCGGCGAGCGGCTGACGCTGGAGTATCTGCAGGCCCAGTATGAGGCCATGGGTCTGGAGCCGGGCGGGCGCGACGGCTCCTGGCTCCAGCCGGTCGATCTGGTGCGGTTCACGCCCGAACGGCCCCCCGTCGCGACCTGGACCGGCGCCGACGGCGTCAGCCATGATCTGACGTCGGGCGCGGACATCACCCTGCGGGCCGGCCCGGCCGATCCGGTGGTCAAGGTCGCCGACGCCCCGCTGGTCTTCGCCGGCTACGGCATTGTGGCGCCCGAGCGGGGCTGGGACGACTATGGCTCGACCGATCTGACCGGCAAGGTCGTGGTCATCCTGCGCGGCCAGCCTGAGTCCATGGGCGCCGATCCCAACTTCTACGGCTCGGGCGAACACAAGACCCAGGAGGCGCTGAAGCGCGGCGCCGTCGGCGTCATCAGCCTTCAGGACGTCGAGGGCCGCTGGCGCCGCGCCGTCGGCGGCGCGACCCGCCCCGCGATGACGGTCAAGGGCGCGCACGACGCCCGTTTCACCGGTTCGATCAATATGGCGACCGGAGCGGCCATCGGCGGCGACGTTCTGGCCCAGGCCTTGGCGCGTGCCAAGACGGCTGGCCTGGGCGGCGGCGTCGATCTGGGCGCCCGGCTCAGCGTGGACATCGCCGAAAAGACCGAGGTCATCCACTCCAACAATCTGCTGGCCAAGATCACCGGCACGACCCGGCCCGATGAATATGTCTTCTACTCCGCCCACTGGGACCACGTCGGCAAGGCGCGGGAGAAGAACGAGGCGGGGGACGACGTCTTCAACGGCGCCTGGGACAACGCCTCCGGCACGGCCGGCCTGATCGAAATGGCCCGCGCCTTCAAGAACGGCCCGGCGCCGGAGCGGACCGTGGTCTTCCTGCACGTCACGGCCGAGGAACAGGGGCTGCTGGGCTCTGAAGCCTATGCTGCCGACCCGGTCTATCCGCTGGCCAAGACGGCGGCCGACATCAATATCGACATGCTGCCCTTCACCCCGGCGACGCGCGACGTGGCGGTCTTCGGCGTCGGCAAGTCGGAGCTGGAGGATATTCTGGGACGGTTCGCCGCCGTCCAGGGGCGCACCGTCACTGGCGACGGTTATCCGGAAGAGGGCTTCTACTACCGTTCCGACCACTTCAACTTCGCCGCAGGCGGGGTGCCGGCTCTGATGCCGTGGAGCGGCCGTGATTTCGTGGAGGGCGGAATCGAAGCGGGCAAACCCTATTACGAGGCCCAGATGGCTCGCTACTATCACAAGCTGACAGACGAATGGCGGGCCGACTACGACTTCACCGCCGCACTTCAGAACCTGGATCTATTGTACCGGCTGGGTCTGACGGTGGCCGACAGCACCACCTGGCCGGCCTGGAAGCCGACAGCCGAGTTCAACGCCATCCGCGACGCCTCGGCCGCCGAACGGCGCTGAGGCCGTCGGCGGCGGGCGATCCGGACCTCAACGGGCGGCGGCGGGCTGGCTTGATGTGGCCTGGGCAATCAACTCGCGAGCCCGGGCGACGGCCTCGGCCTCAGCGACTTCGCCGTCGGCCAGCGACTGGGCCAGATCCATCAGCGGCGCTCCAGTGACCGCGCCGGTCTCGGCCTCCTGCTGCAGATGGACTCCGTTTCCGGCGACGATGGCTGCATCCCAGGCGTCGCGCACGGCGGCCCAGAAGCCTTGGGTCTTGGCCCAATAGTCGTCCCCCGGCTTGGGGGAATAGCTGTCGTTCCGGTCGTAGGTGTTGATCACATCTTCCTGGACCACGGCGATCGGCGCACCGTCCGGCTGGCCGGCCATCTTCATGTTGTCTTGAATATGCACCCAGCCGGCGGGTGTCAGGATGTGCCGATTGGTCCCCAGATAGCGGTCGTAGATCGGATGCCGCACCGCGTCCCGCCGCGCCAGCGGCCGCCAGGTCGGGTCGGACGTCCAGGCCGTCAGCCCATTGTCATAGGTCCAGCGGCCGACGCCGCCGTAACGGGGTGAATCGTCCGTCTGCCACACCGTCTGCGACCAGGCGCCCTGACGCTGAGCTTCGGGGACGGGGGTCAGCACCCACTGGTTCGGCCCGGCGTAGGTCAGGACCGTCTGCGGCTGATAGGTCCAGTCCTGGCGCCAGTGTTTTATGACCATGGTCTGGCCGTCGTGCTCCATCACCAGGATGTGCTGCAGGCTGATCCGATCGCCCTTGTCGTAGACGACACGCACGATCTCGCTGCCGCCGGACAGCTTCTCCTCCAGCGGATCATAGTCGGCGCGGAAGCTGACGTTCTCGCGCATGTCGAAATGGACGCGGTATTGGCCCGCCTGAGCCAGAATGGCCTGACGGTCTCGCTCGAAGGCGGCGGCCGGTGTGGTGGACGTCGCGGGGGCCGATGCGGCGGGAGCCCGGGACAGGGGCTCCGCCCCCTGGGCGGCGGGGGCGGAAGCCATCAAGGCGGCGGCGATCAATAGGGCGGGCATGGGGCTTGTCTTGGAAAGGTGAACGGTCATGGTCGGTTACAGACGCAGGGTCAGCGACAGGCCGAAGTTGCGGCCCGGCTGGGTGTAGGCGTCCTTGACGCTCGAGGTCTCCGACAGGCCCCGCACATCGCTCCACCAGCCATAGGTCTCGTCGAACAGGTTGAAGGCCCCGCCGCGCAGGGTCACACGCTCGGTCACGTTCCAATAGGCGGTCAGGTCCAGAAGGGCGAAGCTGTCGCCCAGATAGCAGCTCGATCCGCAGGACAGGCCATAGGCGGCCTGATCCTTCTTGCCCGACCAGGTGACGGTCGCCGATCCGCCCCAGACGCCGGACGGCGCGGCGTACTGGAGCCCCGCCACCACCTTGACCGGATCGACGCTGCCCAGTTCGGCCCGCCGGCCGCCGTTCGTCTGTTCGCCCTCGGCATAGGCGGCCGAGCCGATCAGGCTGAAGCCGTTGTCCCAATAGAGATCGGCGCGGGCCTCCAGGCCGCGGATATCGACCTCGGTCAGGTTCACATATTGATAGACCAGCGGATCCACGCCCGGCACGCCCGTTCCGCTGACGGGGATCTGGTCGATGAAGTCGTCATAGTGGGTGGCGAAGGCGGTGGTGTTCAGACGCATCACGCCCCCGGCCACGCCGATGTCGCGCAGTCGGAAGCCGGCCTCGAAGCTTTCGCTGGTTTCCGGCGACAGGTTCGGATTGGGTATCGAACGATAGCCGAAGACGGGATTCTCGAAATAGTTGTTCACCTGCATCGGCGAGGGGGCGCGAAAGCCCAGGCCGTAGCTGGCGAAGACGCCCAGATGCGCGCCGGTCCAATAGACGACGTCCAGCTTGGGCGAGATATGGTCGTCGCTCTGTCCCGAGGCTGCGGCGGGGAACACGGCGTCCACCTTGGGCGACAGCTCGTACCAGTCGTAGCGGACGGCGGGGATGATGCTGAGGGCGCCGCCCAGGGTCTCGATCTCGTCCTGGACGAACAGGCCTGCCAGCTGGAAATCGGTTGTCGGGAAGGCGCGGACAGGGAAGGTCTCGCCGACCGGCGGCGTGATCCCGTCGCGCAGACCCTCCTGGGTCGTCTTGGACCAGTCGCCGCCGAAGGTGACGCGGTGCCGGACCGCGCTCGTCTTGCCGAAGACCCGCGCCCCTTGGGCGGCCAGGCCATAGACCCTGTTGTCGAAGGTGACGTCCCGCGCCCGGTCCACGGCCGGCGTGCGATCCTCAAAGGTGTACTGCCGCGTCTCGGCGTCCTGCCAGTACAGGCTGATCGAGCCGTCGCTCAGACCGGCGAAATCATTGAAGCGCCAATCACCGCTTATGCGGTCGCGCCGGGTCTCGTCATGGGCGGTGACGGACAGGACGGTCGCGGACCGGCTGCTCAGGGCGTCGCCGGTCATGTCGGAATCCAGATGGTCGTAGGTCAAACGCAGCACATGGTTCGGCGCGGCCTGCCACACCAGCTTGCCCAGATAGGCGTTGGAGGCGAAGTCCTGGGGGTTGGGCTCGGTGCGGGCGGCGCCGACCCCGCCGGTTTGGCCCTTATTCTCCGTCTCCTGATGGTGGCGGCGGGTATAGGCGATCAGGCCTGACAAGGCGCCCGATCGGCCGGCGAAGGCCAGTCCCTCGGTCCAGCCCTCGTCGGCCGAGCCGTAACCGACTCGCGCCCGTGCGCCGAAGGCCTGACCGGCGCTCAGGAAATCGACCGGGTCCTTGGTCTTGAACGCCACCGCGCCCGCCACGCCGTCCGAGCCGTAAAGGGCCGAAGCCGGGCCGCGCAGGATTTCCACCGACTTGGTCAGGTCCAGATCGTTATAGCCGCCGCGCCCCACCGCCTGGGCCCCGAAGCTGAAGCCCGCCGGCAGACGAACGCCGTCGTTGATGATCAGCACCCGGTCGCCGCCCATGCCCCGGATGGTGAAGCCCGAATCGCCGTCGCGGCCCGCGCCGGACAGGGCCAGGCTGAAGCGGGCGGGGGAGGTGGGCACGCTGACCCCTGGCTCATACCGGATCAGATCCTTGATGTCGGTCGCCAGCATGGCTTCGATCTCGGCGTCAGTGATGACGCTGATCGTGCCGGGCGTCCGCGACGCCTGCCGCTCCGACCGCGTGCCGATCACGACGATCGGATCAACCTGGGTCGCTGCGACCACGGGCGTTTCGGCCCGCGCGGAGGCGGTGGAAAGGGCGGTGGCGGCCGCGGTGACGGCGACGGTGCAGAGGAGAAGGTGATTGCGCATAATAGCCCCGGCTGATGAAGGCGGCTTCATTAATGCGAACGATTATCAGAATCAACCGCATTTGTCGCGCGGGTTTGAACCGGCGTTGGGTCTCGACGTTGCGGTGTCATGAGACTCGCCTTGTTTCCGCTGCTCGCCCTGGGTTCCCTGCTGGGCGCTTGCGGCGAGAATGACGTCAATCCTCCCGACCAGCCCGCCGCGCCGCTCAGGACCGCCGAAGCCATGCAGGCGGTTGAACCGCCCGGCCCCTCGTCCCTGGCGTCGCGGGGGCCGCGCAGCTTCGTCGGGGTCTGGGCCGGCGACCTCGCCTGGTGCGCCCGCCCGCAGGGCGACCGACGGCCCCTGACCATCACCCCTCAGCGGTTCGAGGGGTATGAGAACCGTTGCGACATCGCCCATATCGACGAGACGCCCCACGGCTATGTGGCGACGTTGAACTGCACGGCGGAGGGGCAGGTCGCGACCGAGCGCGTCCACATGGCGGCGGCCGGCGACGTCATGAACCTGACCTATATTGACCGGGATATGACCACGGTGAAGCTGCTGCGCTGCCCCGGCTCGCCACGGGCGCCCGACCCCGCCAATCCGCTGGAGAAGATGCTGAAGCCCGACAAGGACCAGGACCAGGCCGCAGCGCGGCAGTCCCCCTGATCTGACGCCTCAGTTGAACAGGAAGTTCATCACGTCGCCGTCCTTGACGACGTAGGACTTGCCTTCCGCGCGCAGCTTGCCGGCTTCGCGCGCCTTGGCCTCGCCGCGCAGGGCGACGAAGTCTTCGAAGGCGATGGTCTCGGCGCGGATGAAGCCTTTTTCGAAGTCGGTGTGGATGACGCCCGCCGCCTGGGGCGCGGTGTCGCCGACATTGATGGTCCAGGCGCGGGCCTCTTTGGGACCGACCGTGAAATAGGTCTGCAGGCCCAGCAGCTTGTAGGCCTCGCGGATCAGCCGGTTCAGGCCGGGTTCCTCCAGACCCAGGGTCTCCAGGAACTCTTTCTGCTCGGCGTCGTCCAGCACGGCGATCTCGGATTCGATCTGGGCCGAGATGACGACCGAGTTGGCGTTGTCCTGGGCGGCGCGGGCGGCGACCTTGGCCGACAGCTCATTGCCCTGGTCGGCCGAACCCTCTTCGACATTGGCGACATAGAGGGCGGGCAGGGCGGTCAGCAGCTGCAGCATGTGCCAGGCCTTCATATCCTCCTTGGATACCTCGGCGGTGCGGGCGGGCTTGCCGGCGTTCAGCTGGGCCAGGGCCAAATCGACCAGTTTCAGCGTAAGCGCCGAATCCTTGTCGCCGGTCTTGGCCCGCTTCTCCAGCTGGGGCCGGCGGCGCTCCAGGCTTTCCATATCGGCCAGCATCAGCTCGGTCTCGATGATGTCCAGATCGGCGATCGGATCGATGCGGTTTTCGACGTGGGTGATGTCGTCGTCGACGAAGCAGCGGGCGACGAAGGCCACGGCGTCGCAGTCGCGGATATTGGCCAGGAACTGGTTGCCCAGACCTTCACCCTTGGAGGCGCCGCGCACCAGGCCCGCGACGTCCACGAAGGTGATACGGGCAGGGATGATGTCCTTGGAGCCTGCGATCTCGGCCAGGGCGTTCAGGCGCGGCTCGGGCACGGCCACGTCGCCGGTGTTCGGCTCGATGGTGCAGAACGGATAGTTGGCCGCCTGGGCCGCCGCCGTCTTAGTCAGGGCGTTGAACAGGGTGGACTTGCCGACATTGGGCAGGCCGACGATCGCGACTTTCAGGGCCATGGGATTCCTCGTGAGGCGCGAGCCTTTAGCCGGTTCGAACCGGTTTGTCAGGCTCGCGCTTCAAAAGGCTTCAGTGGGCGGCGTGATCCATCTCTGCCATGGCCGGCTGGCGCACCGCTGCCTGCACCGTCACCTCGGGCGCCGAGGCGAACTTCAGGGTCAAGGGCACGGTCTCGCCCGCGACCAGGGGCGCGGTCAGGCCGATCAGCATCAGGTGATTGCCGCCGGGCTTCAGCTCGACCGCCTGACCGGCCGCCAACGGCAGGCCCTCGGTCAGTTGGGCCATCTTCATCATGCCGTTCTCGGTCTTCATCTCATGGACCTGAAGCTCCCCAGCGCGCGGGGTGGAGCCGCCGATCAGCCGGTCGTCGGTCTGGGCGGTCAGGGTGACGTAGCAGCCCCCGGCCTTGGCCCCGTTCGGCGAAGGCCGACACCAGGCGTCGGCGGCGGTCACGGCCGCGGCCGTCGCCTCAGCGGCAGGGGCCGGCTTGTCCGCGGGCGGATTACAGGCCGCCAGTGCGAGGGCGACGGCGGCGAGGGACAAAGAGGTCTTCATGGCGTCGGTTCTTTCAGGAAACGGCGGGACGACGCCGGATCATCGGCCGCACGGCTCGATCGAGCAATACGGCGAGGACCAGGCTCAGGCCCGTCAGGGGGTAGAGGAGGGCGAGGGGCAGGACGATGCCCAGGACAGCCGCGCGGACGCGCGGTCCGGGCGGTGCGGGCGGGCCGCCCAGGCGCAGGCGCGACAGGTTGGGCGGGCGGCGCTTCCACCACATGACCAGACCGCTGATCGCCAGCAGCCAGACGCCGATACAGCCCAGCAGCATGATGATCCGGTTCACCTGCCCGTACTGTGTGCCCTGGTGGGTGTAGACGCCCCATTCGATGGTTTTGGCGCCGACGCCGAACTGGTCGTAGCCGAGGTCGGCCAGCAGACGCCCCGAGGCGGCGTCGATGTACAGGGACCGGCTGTCCTGAACCCGGCGGGCCTGGGTCGTGATCGTATAGGCCGTGCCGCCGGCGGCGGGGATGTTGACGGCGTATGGCCGGTCCAGACCGGCGTCGTCGGCCGCCTTCAGCACCCGGTCCAGTGCGCCATGGCCCGCGTGGTCGTGTGTCATGACCATTCCATCCATGGCCCAACCGGCGCCGATGGGCTGATCATGGTGTTCGGCGCGCTGCCAGGCCCCGGCGACGGGCGCGGGGGGGCGGCCCAGACCGCTGGACTTGACCGCGTCCATCACCGTGTCGCCCCAGAAGGCCGACCAGGGCATGCCGGTGACCGCCAGGAACGGCACGACACCGCCGACGTAAAAGCCCGCCAGGGCGTGCAGGTCGCGCCAGAAGGGGCGGCGTCGGGCGTCGGTCGTCCGGAGCGAGACGGTCGCGACAGCCCGTCCACGCGGCCACCACAGATAGAGGCCCGTGGCGAACAGGATGATGGTCCAGCCCGCCACGATCTCGACCAGGATGTTGAACGGCCGCCCCAGCAGGGTCAGGCTGTGGGTCTTCTTGACCAGCTCCGTGAACCCACCCGCGGGAATGACGCCGGTGACGCGGCCCGTGTGCGGATCGACGAAGACCGTCTTCTGCACCCCGTCGGGTCGATCCACGCGCAGGCGAACGGCCTGGTCCGCCCGTGCGGGCATGACCAGATTGGCGACCCGACCGCCGCCGGCGGCCTGGACCGCCGACGCCACCCAAGTGTCCGGCGCGGTCTGGGTTTGGGCCGCCGGCACGCGGATCATGTCGCGATAGAGGGCGCCGTCGATCTCGTCCTTGAACAGATACAGGCCGCCGGTCAGGGCCAGCAGCATCAGCACGGGCATGACGAAGACGCCGGCGTAGAAATGCCAGCGCCAGACGGCGCGGTAGGCGCCGGACAGATCGTCCGGCGCCTTGGTTGCGGCCTTGCCGGCCATCAGTAGCTCATCCTCACGCCGACATAGGCCGAGCGGCCCTCGCCAGGAAAGAAAACCGCGGTGGAGGCGGTCCGGGCATCCGTGACGGCGCTGAAGTTCGAGACATAGGCCTCGTCGAACAGATTACGCACGTCGGCGAAGACGGTCAGGCCGTCCCGCACGGTCCAGCCCATGTTCAGGTTCGCCACCGTATAGGCGGGCGACTTCAGGGTGTTGGCGTAGTCGACCCAGGCGTCCGCCATCGACCATTCCACGCCCGGGGCCAAGAACCAGCCCGCCGGGTGGTCATACCGCAGCTCGGCCCGATAGAGGTGCGGCGGCACGACCGGCAGGTGGGCGTCGCCGTAGACCTTGTCCCCGTCAAAGAAGAAGTCCGAGAAGGCGTAGGTCTGACGCAGCCGCCATTGCGGCGCGATCCGCCAGTCCAGCCCCGCCTCGATCCCCTGGTGAACGGTGGGCCCGGCGTTGAAGGTGGAGGCGGGAATGCCCAGCGAGGCGTTGACGACGAAGTTCAGCAGTTCGTGGTTCAGGTCGGCGCGATACACGGTGACGTCCCAGGTCACCGGACCGCGGCGACCGCGCGTGCCGATCTCCCAGGTCACGGCCTCCTGCGGGACCAGGGGGAGATACCCGGCGGCGGTCGGCGACAGGGCCGAGAAGTTGGGCGGCTCGACCGAGCGGGTGACATTGGCGAAGACCTGATCGCCCTGCTCGCTTTCCCACAACAGGCCGGCGCGGGGGGCGAACCAGTCGAAGCTCTTGTCGACGGCCAGGTCGATCGTGCCGGAGACGCCGGGGACCACATAGCTCTGATAGTCCCGCTCGGCGCGGCCCCAGGTTCCCCCGGCCACCAGGGCCAGGCGGTCGGTGACGAACAGCCGCCCCTCGCCGAAGACGTCCAGCCCCTTGCCGTTCTGGAAGCTGCGGGCGCGCAGGCCGTTCTGCTGTCCGGCCAGATTGCCCCATTGTTTGGCGTCCAGATCGCCCTGACGATACCAGGCGCCGTAGAAGGCGTCGGCGCGCAGGCCGAAGACCTGTCCCTGCCAGTCGAACCGTCCGAAGGCGCCGTAGTTGCGGCTTTCCTGATCGATCACCTGGAAGATGGGGTGGTCCAGATCCTTCCAGGTTCCATAGATCGCGCCCTCGAACACGGTGGACGGATCCAGCCGCCAGCGCGTCTGCACCGTCGTGCGGACTGATTGCATATTGCGCTGATAATTCAGGGTGATATTGCCTGGATTAGCCGCTGTTGGGTCGGTCAGGGCGCCCGACAGGCTGACGCTGCCGGGGATTTCCTGATGGATGTCGCCCCCCGAGACCAGCAGACGAACCTCCCGGTCCTGGCCGAAGCTGCGGCCGATGTTGGCGGACAGGTGCAGGGACTTGCCCTCGCTCTGTTGACGCCAGCCGTCCACGCTCTGGCCCGTGACGGCGGCGAAGCCGTCCCAGTCGCCGCGAACGCCCGCGACCTCGGCATGGGCGCGCACCGTGCCATAGGAGCCGCCGTCCAGCCGCAGGCTCAGGTTCGAAGTCGCCGTGCGGCCGGTCGGCGTGACCAGATTGATCGCACCGCCCAGCAGGGCGCCGCCGAAACGCAGGGCGTTGCCGCCCTTGTAGACCTCGGTATAGCGGGCGATCAGCGGGTCGATCAGCTGGAAGTCGCCGAAACCGTCGGCCTCGTTGAACGGAACCCCGTCCTGGGCCAGCAGGGTTCCACGGTTATGGATGGAGTTGCCGATGCCCGAGCCCCGGATCGAAAGCCGGATGTCGCCCCCCCACTTCGTCTGGGCATAGACGCCCGGCGCGTCGCGCAGCACGTCGGCGAGGTTCGGCGCATAGCGGTCGGCGTATGATTCGGCCGAGACGACGGCGACCGCGCCCGGCGTACGGGCCAGACGTTCCCGCGCCTCGGCGACGACAACGGGGTCGTCGGCGTTTCGACGGGCGGTGACTATGACGGTGTCGAGCATGGCGGGCTCGGGCGTCTGCTGCGCCAGGGCGTGGCTCGCCCCCACAGTCGTGGACAGGGCGGCGAGCAGCAGGGCGCAGGGCGCCGCAGTGGTCTTGAGAGACATGATGATCCTGAAGTCAGAACGGGAAAGGGCGCGCGAGCGTGGGGCCGGCGCGGGCTTCGGGTCTGGTTCAGGCGTGGGGCGGGGCGGTGGACGGCGGACGCGGCGGCGCGCGGGCCGGCGGCGGGGGGCTGACGCGGGCGGGCGTATAGACGACGGTCTCGACCGTGCGGAGGACCGGCGCGGGTTCGGGCGCGGGCGGGACGGGCAGGGCGGCGGCCAGGGGCACGACGCAGGCTGCGCACTTGGCCCCAAGATGTTTGTTGACCGGGCCGTCCATGCCGCCGGACTGGATGGTCTGCGGCCCTTCTGCGGAACAGATGACCAGAGGCTGGCCCGGCTGGGCCGCCGCCAAGGCTCCGAACGGCAGCAGACTTCCGAGCACGATGGCGAAGACCGCCGCCAGGAAGGCGAGCGACTTCGATGTCGACCAATGATCGGCGCCGGAACGGTTCACGCCTCGCATCTACGGCGTTTCGCCAAGGGCGTACAGGCTACAGTTCGCCGCGCGCCGCCTGTCGGGGGCTGAACTTGGGCGCCGGGGCCAGGCGCATGACCTCGCCCTGATAGCGTTCGTCGTCGCCGGCGACGGCGAAGGGCAAAGCGTCAGCGCAGGCCTGGAGTAGGGCGTCCAGCCAGGGCTGCTCCGCCTTGTGGAAGTCTCCCAGGACGTGGGGCATGACCATCTCCTTCTCGCCGGGATGGCCGATCCCCATTCGGGCGCGACGGAAGTCCGGTCCCAGATGACTGATCAGCGAGCGGATTCCGTTCTGGCCCGCCGCTCCGCCGCCGGTCTTCATGCGGAACCGACCGGGCGCCAGGTCGATCTCGTCATGGAAGACGATGATCTCGCTGGGCTTGATCTTGTAGAAGCGCGCGGCCTCGCCGACGGCCCGGCCGCTCTCGTTCATATAGGTCTGGGGCTTCATCAGCAGGACCTTGACCGGCCCGTTCGCCGTCTCGACCTGACCCTCGCTGACGATCGACTGAAACTTGGCCCGCTCGGGGCCGAACCGCCAGCGCCGCGCGATCTCGTCGGCGGCCATGAAGCCGATGTTGTGGCGGTTCTTCTCGTATTTGGCGCCTGGGTTGCCCAGACCGGCGATGATGATCATGGCGCTCCTCATGCCGTTTGCGTCGCGCAAAGAAAAGCCCCGCCGCGGCGAGCCGGGCGGGGCCTGACTTCGGCGATGCAACGAAGGTTCAGCCTTCGGTCGTCTCGGCCTCGGCGGCTTCGTCGGCGGCGGCCGACAGGGCGGCGGACGAGACCTTGATGGTGGCGATCACGAAGTCGCGGTCGGTGATGGTGGGCTGGGCGCCCTTGGGCAGGGCGATGTCCGAGATGCGGATGGTGTCGCCCATCTGGACCTTGGCCAGATCGACCACCAGTTCTTCCGGAATGCTGTCGGCCTTGACCAGGATTTCAACGGCGTGACGGACGACTTCCAGCGAACCGCCCTGACGGGCGAACGGGGCTTCGTCTGCGTTCTTGAAGTGCACGGGCACTTCGATCTTGACCGGGGCGTGCTCGTCGACGCGCATCAGGTCGAAGTGCAGGGGACGGTCCGACACCGGGTCGAACTGTACGTCCTTGGCGATGACCGGCTGGGTTTCTTCGCCGTACTTCAGCGTCACCAGATGGCCCAGCAGCTTGCCGGTGTAGAGCGACTTGCGGAAGTCCTTCTCGTTCACCGAAAGGGCGACGGGGGCCTTGTCGCCGCCGTACAGGACGCCCGGCACGAAACCGGCGCGACGGGCGGCGCGGGCGCCACCGGTGCCGACGCCTTCGCGGACGTCCACGTTCAGAATGATCTCGGCCATCTGGCTCGCCTCAACAACAACGGAAACACCGCGCCAACCCTGGGCCCGCGCGGCGGGGGTCATGAACCCTCGAATTCAAGAGCGCGGGCTATTACACGCATCATGACGGATGTGCAACCGCCTGAGACCGGATCGGCGACCGCTCAGCGGAATCACGCCGCCTGGGCGTCGATCTTCGGCAGGGCGGCGGGGTCGATGACGATCGCCAGCAGTTCGGCGGCGTTGAACGGCTTGGCCAGATGGTGGTCCGCTCCGGCCGAGCGACCCGCCGCCACATGTTCGGGCATGGCGTTGGCCGTCAACATGACGATCGGGGTTCGCGCCGCCCCGGTCGCGCTTTCATGCAGTCGAATCTCCCGGGTGGCCGTCAGGCCGTCCATCACCGGCATCTGCATGTCCATCAGCACCAGGTCAAAGCTGCGAAGACGGAAGGCGTCAACGGCCTCTTCGCCGTTTTCGACCATGCACAGCTCGACCGAGGCCTGGGCCAGAATCAGCTCGATCACCCGACGGTTGGTCGGATGATCGTCGGCGACCAGCACCCGTACGGGACGGCGCAGGCGAGCCGGCGCCTCAGGATCGGCCTGGGGTTCGTTCTGGGCCGGAGCTTCGCACACCGACAGGGGCAGGGTCAGGATGAAGGCCGAGCCGCCCCCGGGCTCGCTTTCGCAATCCAGGTCGCCGCCCATCATCTCCGCCAGCTGGCGGCAGATCGACAGCCCCAGGCCGGAGCCGCCGAACTTGCGCGTAATGCCGCCGTCGGCCTGTTCGAAGCGTCGGAACAGACGCTCTCTCGTCGCTGAGTCGAAACCGATGCCGGTGTCTTCGACGGTGAAGCGCAGGGTCGGCCCACGCGCGTGGTCCGCTCCACGCTGGACAGTCAGGCTGACGAAGCCCTGGCTGGTGAATTTGACGGCGTTGGAGATCAGATTGGTCAGGATCTGCTTCAGGCGCACGACGTCGCCCCTGACCCAAAGCCCGTCTTCGACATCGATGTCGACATGGAAGCCGAGGTGTTTCTCGCGGGCGTTCTCGGCATAGAGCTGGGCCGCCTCGCGCACCGCGCCAGCCAGTTCGAAGGCGTCCTCAGTCAATTCCAGCCTGCCCGATTCGACCCGCGCCAGATCCAGAATGTCGCTCAGCAGGGTCCGAAGCGTCTGGCCGGAGGCTTGCATCAGATCCAGGATTTCGCGCTGCTCGGCCGTCAGTTCCGTCTTGGCTAGAGCCTGGGACAGGCCGATGACGCCGTTCAGCGGGGTGCGAATCTCGTGGCTCATATTGGCCAGGAACAGGCTCTTGGCCACATTGGCCGCCTCGGCCGCGTCGCGCGCCTCGCCCAGGGCGCGGGCGTCGTGCTTCAGGTCGGTGATGTCGTTGCAGACGGTGACGGTCCCACCCTCCGCCGTCCGGCGGTCCTGGATCCGCAGCCAGCGGTCGCCAGCCACCTGCTGCTCAATGAAGGAGGATGCGGCGCGGCGCGCCCTCAGCCGCTCGGCGATCCACTCGTCCTCGCGCCCGATGGCGTCGTCATACCGCCCTTCGTCCATGCCGATCCGAATCAGGTCCAGGAAGGGGGTCCCGACCTTTAGAAGCGGCCCCAGTTCCGGGTTCACCTGGGCATAGCGGGCGTTCCACAGCACCAGTCGATCGTCGGCGTCGAAGAAGGCCAGGCCGTCCGGCATGGCTTCGACCGCCTCGCGGATGCGCGCCAGGGCTCCCGCCCGCGTCATATAGGCCATGACCCCGATCACCCCGCCCGTTCCGCCGACGGCCAGAAAGACGAGGATGATCAGGGGGCGCATCGCCTCTGGAGACAAGGCGGCCTGCCGTCCCGCCGCCGGATCGGGCGTCACGCTCAGCGCCGCCGTACCCATGACATGGAGGAACATGATGGCGGCGACCGCCCCGCCGGCGCTCAACAACAGGCGAGGAAGGCTGCCCCGACGATGCAGGAAGGCGGTTGCGCCCGCGATGGCCATGCCGCCGACGATAGACAGAACCACCAGATCGGACCGCCACTCCATCCGACCGGACGCCTGGAAACCCACCATGCCCAGATAGTGCATGGCCGCCACGCCGGACAAGGCGATCAGCCCCGCAAACGTCCGCCACAGCCGTCCTCGCGCCAGGGCCACGACGACGGCCAAGCCGATCATCGCCATAGCCAATATGCTGGACCCCAGGGCCAGGCCGACGTCATAGGTCCCGCCCAGGCGGGCGGCCAGCGCCTTCATGGCCAGGACATGGGCCACCCAGGTCGTGAGCGAGGCGACGATGCCGGCGGCGACGGCCAGCCGCCAGCGCGTCTTGACGTCCCGCCGGCGTGTCAGCTCGATCAACTGCAGGGTCGACGCCATTCCCGCAAAGCAGAAGGCGACGGCGAGCAGGCTGAGCCGCCAGTCGTGACCGTACAGGACCGCGTCCATCGTCCGAACCAAGGAAGTTCCCCCTTTGGCGACAGCCTGCCTAAAACTCCTAAACAAACCGTGCGGTCAGGCTTGGAAAAATCGCCGGTCCTGTCGGCGCGGCGTCACAAAATCCGTGCAAGGATGGGATTTACCCAACCGTTCGAGCGAGTCTCGCGCCGCCCATGTCCTATGATTCCTCGCCTTCGCCGGTGGCGCCGACCTCGACGTCTCGATTGTGGACGGTAGGCATCAGCATCGCGATCGCGGTGGGGGTTCTGCTGGGTCTCGCCTTCGTCCATCCTCAGATCGCCGGATGGCTGGTCGGCGGGGCGGTGGTGGTGGCCGGATCGGCCTGGCTGCTGAACGCCCAGTCGCCGGCGCCGGCGCCGACGCCGACGCCGGAGGGCGCGCCTGCGGACGGGGCGACCGATCCCGTCACCGCCGACCTGCTCGACAGGGTGTTCGAAAGCCTGGACGATCCTGTTCTGATCGTCAGCGGCGGCGAGCCGGACGACATCGCCGGTCGGCGCATCGTGATGGCGAACAAGGCCGCGCGCGACCTGTTGCGGATCCATCGTCAGGGCGCGCTGCTGGTCCAGGTGATCCGTGAGCCGGGGGTGCTGGAAGCTGTGGACGAAGCCCTCTTCGGCGACGTCTCGCGCACGACAGACTACACCACCGGCGGGCAGCGGGACCGGCGTTGGCGCGCCTGGACCCGGCCATTGTCCACCGAGGCCGCGGAGGGGCGCGATCCCCTGGCCCTGGTCGTCCTGCGCGATGAGACCGCCGCGCGCCGCACCGAGATGATGCGCGTCGACTTCCTGGCCAACGCCAGCCACGAACTGCGCACGCCGCTCGCCTCGCTCAGCGGCTTCATTGAAACCCTGAAGGGTCACGCGCGCGACGACGCCGCGGCGCGCGACCGATTCCTGGACATCATGTCGGCCCAGGCGGATCGCATGGGGCGTCTGGTCGCTGACCTTCTGTCGCTCAGCCGGATCGAGCTGAATGAACATATTCCGCCGTCAGGCCGGGTCGATCTGGATCGCGCGGCGGCCGACGTGGTCGACGCCGTCAGCATTCTGACCCAGGCGAAACAAATCGTCGTGGCCCTGGATCGCGGGGAGACGCGCGCCTCCATAAACGGCGACCGCGACGAAATCCTCCAGGTCGTCCAGAATCTGCTCGACAACGCCGTCAAATATTCGCCTGCCGGGGGAACGGTGGAGATTTCGGTGCGCTCGGACCTGTCGTTCGACGAGGCCTGGTCGTCCCGCATGCCGGGCGCGACCCGGCTGCCGCTTGTCACGCCGGACCGGGCTGCGGGCGTCCTCTATGCCGCCGTCACCGTGCGCGATCACGGGCCGGGCATGGCGCGCGAGCACCTGCCGCGACTGACCGAGCGATTCTATCGGGTCGAAGGTCAAAAGAGCGGCGAGCGCCAGGGCACCGGACTGGGCCTGGCCATCGTCAAACACATCGTCAATCGCCACGAGGGCGGTCTGGTGGTGGAGAGCGCACCGGGTCTGGGCGCCGCCTTTACCGCCTGGTTCCCCATGGTGGTCGAACGGCGGGATGTTCGCGCCGCCTCCTGATCGCCGCGCCGCGCCGTCTGCGCTGTTATGGAACTGTCACTAAGTCGTCTTATTCCGCTGACCATTCGCGGGCAGTAGTCGCGCCGCGTAGCCGCCGGATCGCCGGCCTTCTTTCGATTCGCGCCTGACCGCCTCGGACCCGGAATGATCTGGATTTACCTACTGATCCTCGTCGCGCTCAGCGTCGCCGCCTATCTGGGCGGTCGCGCCCTGGCCGTCCGCCGCGCCGTCGGGGCCAAGCCGCATTCGCGACCCGGACAGCATGGCGCCTACGCCCTGATCTGGGTCGCCGCGCCGGCCCTGCTGGTTCTGGTGCTGATGAGTCTGTTCTCGGCGCCCCTGGAGCGGCAGCTGACCGCAGTGGACACGCCGCCGGAGGTGGCCGCCCTGGATCCGTTCCGGCGCGACGCTTTCTTCGCCGACGCCCATCGCCTCGGTCGCGGCGAGCCCGCCCTTCAGATCTGGGAACGGCCCCTGGCCGAGCAGCTCCCGGTCGAAGCGCGCCGCATGGTCAGTATCGAGCGCACCTTGAAGTGGGGCGGGGGACTGGCCGCCGTCCTGGCCGCCGTCCTGGGCGGTCTGTTCGCCATGACCCAAATCCGTCCCCAGACACGCGCCCGCAACCGGGTGGAAGGCTGGGTGTACGGCGCCCTGTTCGTCTGTTCCGCCATCGCCGTTCTGACGACGATCGGCATCATCGCCTCCCTGGCCTTCGACTCCTTCCGCTTTTTCCAGCGGGTCCCGATCTTCGACTTCCTGTTCGGAACTCAGTGGAGCCCCCAGATCGCCATCCGCGCCGACCAGGTGGGATCGACCGGGGCCTTCGGCGCCGTGCCCCTGTTCGCGGGCACCCTGCTGATCATGGCGATCGCCATGTGCGTGGCCGCGCCGATCGGACTTCTGTCGGCCATCTATCTGTCGGAATACGCCGGGCGCGGCACGCGGGCGGTGGTCAAGCCGCTGCTGGAGATTCTGGCCGGGGTGCCGACGGTGGTCTACGGCTTCTTCGCCGCCTTGACCGTGGGGCCGCTCCTGCGGGTCTTCTTCAATGAAATCGGGCTGTTTCTGATCGGCGGACCGCTGGACGGCCTCGGTCATTATCTGGCCCTGGTGCAGAACCAGATGGCTCTGACGGCCGGCGCTGTGATGGGGATTATGCTGATCCCCTTCGTCTCCTCCCTGTCGGATGACATTCTGAACGCCGTGCCCCAGACCCTGCGCGACGGCTCCTTCGCCATGGGCGCCACCAAGTCGGAGACGGTGAAGCGGGTTCTTCTGCCGGCCGCCCTGCCGGGCATCGCCGGCGCCCTGCTGCTGGCCATGTCGCGCGCGATCGGCGAGACCATGATCGTGACCATGGCGGCGGGCCTTGCGGCCAACCTGACCTTCAATCCGCTGGACACGGTGACCACCGTCACGGTCCAGATCGTCACGCTGCTGACCGGCGACCAGGAGTTCAACAGCGCCAAGACCCTGTCGGCCTTCGGCCTGGGGTTGACCCTGTTCATGGCGACCCTGGTGCTCAACATCGTCGCCCACCGCATCGTGCAGACCTATCGGGAACAATATGACTGACGCGACCTCCGATCGCCTCGCCGGCGCGACCGACAGGACGCGGCTGGACCGACTGCGCGCCGGGCTGAAACGACGCCACGCCAAGGAGGCGCGGTTCAAATGGTATGGCCGTCTGGCCATCGCCGCCGCCGTCCTGTTCCTGGCGATCCTTCTGGTGCGGATCGTGGAGCAGGGGCACACCGCCTTCTACACCCATACGGTGACCGTCCCGGTCTATATGAACCCGGCCCGCGTGGATCGGGCCTATCCTCAAGGGTCCAACTTCGAGCAATTGGCCGCCGAGCAGCAGCTGGCGCGCTGGGGCGTTCAGGACGACGCTGCCGGTCGCGCCTCGGCCGAAATGCGCGGCCTGTTCTCGTCCGAGCTGAAGTTCGTCGCCGCCGACCTAGTCGCCAAACGCCCGGACGTCATCGGCGAGACCGTGCCCCTGGCCGCGCCCCTATCGGACGATGCGGACCTGTATCTGAAAGGCGAGATTTCGAAATCGACCCCTGAAGACCAGCGCCGTCTGACGGATCGGCAGATCGCCTGGTTGGAGCGGATGCAGGCCGAGGGGGTGGTGGGGGCGCACTTCAACACCGCCCTGTTCACCAACGGCGACTCGACCCAGCCGGAACTGGCGGGCGTGCTGGGCGCGGTGGTGGGTTCGGCCCTGATGCTGATGGTCACCGCCCTGATCGCCATTCCGCTGGGCGTCGGCGCAGCGGTCTGGTTGGAGGAGTTCGCGCCCAAGAACAGGCTGACCGACATCATCGAGGTCAATATCAACAACCTCGCAGCCGTGCCCTCGATCGTCTACGGCCTGTTGGGCCTGGCGCTGTTCATCAACTGGATGCACCTGCCGCGCGCCAGTCCCCTGGTCGGCGGCCTGGTCCTGGCTCTGATGGCCCTGCCGACCCTGGTCATCGCCACCCGGTCCTCGCTGAAGGCGGTGCCGCCCTCGATCCGGGAGGCGGCCCTGGCCATGGGCGCCTCGCGCACCCAGACGGTGTTCAGCCACGTCCTGCCCCTGGCCATGCCGGGCGTGATGACCGGCGCCATCATCTCCATGGCCCACGCCCTGGGCGAAACCGCGCCCCTGCTGCTGATCGGCATGGTCAGCTTCGTGCCGGGCGTACCGCACGCCATCGACCAGCCGGTCGGCGCCCTGCCGTCGCTGATCTACATTTGGGAAAACGCCTCTGAACGCGCCTTCCACGAACGCACGGCTGCGGCGATCATCGTTCTGCTCGTCTTCATGATCATCATGAACGCGGCGGCTATCATCTTGAGGCGGCGCTTCGAGCGCCGGTGGTAAGAGCATGAAAACTCGCATCTTCCGTTCTGCTGAAGACCAGACCGGCGCCGGGACGGCCGATCCGACCGACGCCGTGCGCATGGGCGGTCAGGTTCTGCCTGCGGCCGTGAGTGAAGCGTCCGAAACGGCTGGCGACGCGGACCGGATCGAGGCCGCCGCCGAATCTTCGCGCCAGGCGGATCAGACGGTCGTGGCTACGCCGCCCACCGGCCCGATCAAGATCGCCGCGCGCGACGTTTCGGTCTTCTACGAGGGCAAACAGGCCCTCTTTGAGGTGTCGCTGGACATACCGGACAAGACGGTCACGGCCCTGATCGGTCCTTCGGGCTGCGGCAAGTCGACCTTCCTGCGCACCATGAACCGCATGAACGACACCATCTCCGGGGCCAAGGTCACGGGGCGGATCGCCATGGACGGCGAAGACATCAACGACCGCTCCATCGACCCGGTCCTGCTGCGCGCGCGGGTCGGCATGGTATTCCAGCGTCCGAACCCCTTCCCCAAATCGATCTACGAAAACGTCGCCTACGGCCCCAAGATCCACGGCCTGGTCTCGGCGAAGTCCGAGATGGACGGCGTGGTCGAAAGCGCCCTGAAACGCGCGGGCCTTTGGGATGAAGTCGCCGATCGCCTTCAGTCCTCGGCCATGGGCCTGTCGGGCGGCCAGCAGCAGCGTCTGGTGATCGCCCGCGCCATCGCCGTGAACCCCGAAGTGATCTTGATGGACGAGCCCTGCTCGGCGCTTGATCCCATCGCCACCGCCCGGATCGAAGAGCTGATCGACGAACTGCGCGAGCGGTTCTGCATCGTCATCGTCACCCACTCCATGGCCCAGGCGGCCCGGGTGTCGCAACGCACGGCCTTCTTCCACATGGGGCGTTTGGTCGAGACCGGCGACACCGAAGACATCTTCCAGAATCCGCGCGAGCGGCGCACCCTGGACTACATCACGGGACGCTTCGGCTAATGAACCAGCACACGGTCAAGGCTTACGGCGACGAGCTGAATCAGATCACGGCCGAGATCGCCCGCATGGGCGGTCTCGCCGAGGCCCAGGTCGCAGATGCGATCGACTCTGTCGCCCGGCGCGACATCGCCCTGGCCCGCGCCGTGGTCGAGCGGGACCTCAAGCTCGACGCCCTGCACCGTGACATCGAAAAGAAGGCCATTCGCCTGATCGCCCTGCGCCAGCCGGTCGCCAGCGACCTGCGCCGCACCCTGGGCGCCATGAAGATCGCGACCGACCTGGAACGCACCGGCGACCTGGCCAAGAACATCGCCAAGCGCGCCCTGATCCTGGCCGAGGGCGAGCCCATGCAACCCCTGACCCGGTCGATCGAGCGGATGGGGCGGCTGGTCTCGACCCGGCTGCGGGACGTGCTGGACGCCTATACGGCCTCAGAGCTGGATCGCGCCGTCGCCGTCTGGCAGACCGACGACGAGGTCGATGAGCATTACAACGCCCTGTTCCGCGAACTGCTCACCTATATGATGGGCGACCCGCGCACGATCGGGGCCTGCACCCATCTGCTCTTCATGGCCAAAAACCTGGAGCGGATCGGCGACCACGCGACCAATATCGCCGAGACCGTGCACTACGAAATCACCGGCGAAGACATCGTGGGCGAACGCCCGCGCGCCCAACCCACGGCCGAAGATTCCGATCCGACGCCGAACCTTTCGACGCACTGACCCGAGACCGGAGACCCGACGTGCAGCCCTATATCCTTGTGATGGAAGACGAGGACGCGCTGGCGACCCTGCTTCAGTACAACCTTGAAAAGGAAGGCTACGACGTCACCGTCGCCGCCGACGGCGAGGAGGGGATGCTCCAGATCGACGAGCGCCAGCCCGATCTCGTTCTGCTGGACTGGATGCTGCCCAAGCTGTCGGGCATCGAGGTCTGCCGTCGCATCCGGGGCAAGGCCGAGACGCGCAACCTGCCCATCATCATGCTGACGGCTCGCGGCGAGGAAAGCGATAGAGTGCGGGGGCTGGATACCGGCGCCGACGACTATCTGACCAAGCCCTTCTCGATGGTCGAGCTGATCGCCCGCATCCGCGCCGTCTTGCGCCGCATCCGTCCGGGTCTTGCCGACGACCGCCTGAACCACGGCGACATCATCATCGACCGCGTCTCCCATCGGGTGAAGCGGTCTGGGCAGGAAGTCCATCTGGGGCCGACCGAGTTCCGCCTGCTGGATCACTTCATGCAGCATCCGGGCCGGGTGTTCAGCCGCGAGCAGCTGCTGGACGCCGTGTGGGGGTCGGACGTCTATGTCGAGGCGCGCACAGTGGACGTCCACGTGGGCCGTCTGCGCAAGGCCCTGGCCATCGGCGACGACAGCGCCAATCCGATCCGCACGGTCCGCTCAGCCGGCTATTCGCTGGATCTGGAAGGCTGATCAGCCCTCAGCGCCGGACGCGCCAGGTGCCGGGCTCGATCACCGGCCCCGGATGGGCTTGAACCGATCGATTTGACGCCGTCTGGACGGGGAGGGGAATGGGCGTCGCCGCCTCAAGGCGTCGCTCGATTTCAGGCTCTACCGCACGGGCGATCCGGGGCGCCGCGTCTTCGGCCATGAGGATGTGATGCGGACCAAGGGGAAGCAGAGGCGTGACCCCGTCTTCGCTCTCCAGTCCGTCGGGCAGGCAGGCGGACCGGTCAAATCCATAGAGGTGGCTGGCCAGGTCGAATACGCCGCGTTCCACCAGGGTGCGGACCCCCAGTTGCATCGGCTCCAACTGGCTGGCGCCTCCCGATATGTCGAAGACGTTGCCGTCCAGAAAGTCGAAGACGCCGGCCTTGATCTCTCGGCCGATCAACTGCTTCTGATAGGAGGCGACGGCCGCGACCTGTTGGCTGACGGAATCCACCAGGCGCAGGTCGATGGCGATATTCATCACATAGGCGCTGTTGCGGAAACTGCCCTTGGCGCCCTGGCTGTCCACCTCGCCCCCGGCTGCGTCGACGCCCGAAGATCGGATGTTGTAGTTCAGCTCGGTGACGCCGCCGACGATGTAGTAGCGCGAACCCGCGATCTGACCGGTCAGGACCGGTCGGGGGGCAAGAGCCGTCGCATCGGCCGGAACGACGGTCGAGACCACCTCGGGGTCCGGTTCCGACGGCGTCCGGGGCGCGATCGTCGCGGCAGGCGTCGTTTCGCCGATCAGGGCCCCGGACAGAGCCCCCGTCTGGGCGTAGGCCAGCTCGATGTCGGACACGGAGCGGTCATAGCGTTCGACCACCGGCAGTCCTGCCCTGCCCAAGGCGGTCATGGCGAAAAGCGCGGCGCCCTGGCTGACTTTTCGTCCAGTGTCCCAGTCGTTCTTGCCGGTCAGGTCCGAAATGGCCCCCACGGCCAAGGTCGGCCCGCGCAGGCTCTGGGCGCGCGCCGCCCGTGCAAGGCACTCCAGCGATTGAGTGTAGGGCGTCGGGTTCGGTGTCGCCGGCGCGCCCCCCAGGGTGCGGGCGTAAAGCCCGGTCGCCGGATCGTAATGGGCGCCGACACAGCCGGACATTCCAACGGCCGCGACGCACAGGGCGGCGGTCATTTGTATCGACAGGCGCTGCATGGCGCCTTGAATGCCCCAAATCCGTGAAGATTCAGGAAAGCGTCAGGAGCCGGGCAGGGCGGCGTAGGTCGGCAGCGTCGGACCGGACGGATTGGCGGCCGGGTTCAGACAGTCGGCGGTCGCGTTCCCGCCCTGAAGATTGGCGATCAGCTGAAATACGCCCCGCTCGACGAGCGTGCGCACCGCCGCTTGCAAAGGCTCCATGGCGCCGCGTCCGCCGTTCAGATTGGCGCCGTAGTCTCCGACCGTCCCGACCACCCCCAGGCTGGCGTCGCGCCCAGTCACCTGTTTCTGGAAAGAGGCCATGTCGATCACCTGCTGTGTGCGGGTGTCCACCAGGCGCAAATCGACGGCGACGTTCATCACATAGCCGGTCGTGGACGCCGTGCCCCGCACCCCGGCTGCGGCCGCCTCTCCGACCGTGGCCTTCAGACCGGAGGAGGCGATATTGTAGTTCAGCTCGGTGACGCCGCCGACGATGTAGTACTGCGACCCGGCGATCTGGCCCGCATAGATGGGGCGGAAGTTCTGTGGATCGGAGCCCGCCCGTTCGGGGGTGTCCGACAACAGATGTTGGCGGGCGTAGTTCAGCTCGATCTCCGCGACGGAATTGTCCAGCCGTTCGACAACGGGAACGCCCGCCTTACCCAGGGCGGTGATGGCGAACAGGGCCGCGCCCTGGGGGATTTTGGCGCCAGTGTCGAAATCCACGCGCCCCGTCAGGTCGGAAATCCGGCCGACCGAGATGCGCGGGGCCGGGCGTCCCGCCGCACGTTCCGCCAGGCAGGTCAAGGCAGGTGTATAAGGAGTCGGATTGGAGGTGACAGGGGCGTCGCCGATCGGCGGGACATAGTTCTGGCGCGTCTCAGCCGACGCCAGGGCGGGCGTCAGTCCCAGACCAGCGGCGATAACGAGCGCGGCGGCGCGAAGGGCGATCGGCGACATGTGTCGTTCCTGAACAGTCTTAGGTCTCTCGACGGTTGAAACGCACCGTTCGGGCCAGCGGGAAATTCGCCCGGAAAACGAAAACGCCCGTCGGCGAACCGACGGGCGTCCAGCCTTCCCTGATCGAAGACCTATTGTCCGGTCGTGTTGCGTCCGGTCACTGTGGTGGTCGCATTGATCGGGGCGTTGTTGATCTGTGTCGAATCCAGCACCACCGTGTTCCAGGAACCGTTGACGTTGACGTTGATCTGATTGCCGATCGCCGTCGAACTGGCGGTAAGGGCCCCCGCCGTGAAGCTGTCTGCGCCGGAGCGGAAGAAGTCCGCCCCGGAGGTCTGGCCGTTGGCGTTGACGTTGATCTGGCTTCCGCCCTGACCGTCCTGGATCACCCCGTTCATGATGACGCGGTTGTTGTTCGCATCACGGGTGGACGGATTGAAGGCGGTGGACAGGGTGCGGCGGGCCCCACCGTATCCGGCCTCCATCTGGGCGACGCTGGACTGGGCCTGAACCGCGCTTGCAGCGGCGAGAAGGCTCAGAACGGAGAGCGCAAGCAGCCGGTGTCTCATTTAAGTCTCCTCGCCTGATCTGTGGCGGGACGCGACCGCGGCCGCGTCCCGCCGTAGGATCAGAAGCCCTTGACGGTCAGGCTGTTGCCGATCGACGTGGCGGCGGCGTCGATCTTGCCGGAGACGGCGCCGACCGACAGGTTCGTCACGGCGTTCAGAGGCGCGGCGTGGGCGAACTGGTTGGAGGACAGGTTGGCCACGTCGGCGGTCACATTGGCGATGTTGCCGCCGGCGATGGCGCTGACGGTCAGATCGCCGCCGACCGAACCCAGCTCGGCGTTGACCACGGCCGACGGATCGCGGTTCAGGATTTGCTGGTTCAGATCGATGCGGCCCGCCTGCGCCACGTCCACCGACGTGTTGTTGGCGATGGCGCTGGAGTTCAGGGTGACGTCCGAGGCCGCGTCGCCGATCTTGGCGTTCAGCGTAGCGTAGGCCTCGCCTTGGAAGACTTGGTTCGAAGACAGGGATTCGACCGACCGGCCCTCGGCCTTGAAGTTGTTGCCGATGGAGGTGGCGGCGGCGGTGACGGTGTCGGCGGCGTGACCGATTGTGGTGTTGACCGTGGCGTTCAAGATCGAGTTCGTGCCGTCGATGCGCTGGGTGTTGGCGATCGACTTGCTCCAGACTGCGTCATAGCAGGGGTCGGTGGGGCGGCAGGTGTTGCTGGTGGTGGTCGTGGTGGCGGTCTGGGCGAAGGCGACAGGCGCGACGCTCAGAGCGGCCAGTGCGGCGGCGGCGGCGATGGCGGTTTTCATGGCGATGTCTCGAATTCGGTCAGAGGGACGGTCCTCCGTCCCCCAGGTCGCAAACACCATGCCTGAATGCCCGATCAGATCTGGGCCGCCACCACCTCGTCCGGTTCCAAGGCGTAGACCGTGGCGCAATATTCGCAGGTGACGTGGATACGCCCGTCGTCCTCGATCATTTCGGCCCGTTCGGCCGGGTCGAAGGAGGCCAGGACCGAGGCGATGCGGTCCTTGGAACACCGACAGACGGCCGTCAGCGGTCGCGCACCCTCCAGCCGGACCCCGTCCTCGTGGAACAGGCGGAACAGCAGGGTTTCGGGCGTGATGGTGGGGTCGATCAGTTCGTCGTCGGCCAGGGTGCCGAACAGGGCGCGGGTGCGGTCCCAGACTTCCTCGGTCGAGCCGCGCGTCTCGTCGCCGGCGATGATCTGGATCATCGCCCCGCCGGCGCGCCACTGGACCCCGGCGCCGGTCTGGACCGAGCCGACGGCTAGGCGCACCTTGGTCGGCACCTGTTCTGACTGCTGGAAATAGTGTTCGGCGCACAGAGACAGGCTCTCGCCCTCGATCGGGGTGATGCCTTGCGTTCGTTCGAAATCAGGACCGCGGTCCAGGGTCATGATGAAAACGCCCTGACCCAGCAGGGTCCGGGCGCCCGGCCGCGCGAAGCCCTGAGAGGCCGCCGCCACCTCGTCCTCGTCATAGCGGCAATAGCCCCGCAGAGAGCCGTCCGTGCCATAGTCGGCGACGACATAGCGCACCGGCCCGTCGCCCTGGGCCTGGACCAGGAGCCGGCCTTCGAACTTCAGGCTGGAGCCGATCAGGGCCGCCAGGGCGCAGGCTTCGCCCAGCAGGGCGGCGACCGGCTCAGGATAGGCGTGGGCGGCCAGTATGGTGTCGATCGCCGCGCCCAGCCGAACCAGGCGACCGCGCACGGGCCAGCCCTCGATCTGGAAGGCGGCGGCCAGGTCGTCGGAAACAGCGGATTGGGGCGCGTGATCGGTCACGGCAAGGTCCTTGGAAGGCGTCATTTCGGGATCGGGGCTATTTAGGCGCCCGAGACCGGCTTGGTAAGAGGCGCCCCCAACATCCCGCCGGCCGCGCCTCAAGGGCTTGCGCCTGCGCCCAAGCCAGGCATCTTTCTATCTGATCCGGTCGGGTGGGGCGGAACCGTTTTTGGCGCGGTTCGCTCCTTCGCTGATGCGGAACCGCCGTTCCGCCTATCGGCCGAACGACGGCGGGCGCCGTGACCCGACCGCGAACGGTCTGGATGAAGAGGTTCACTATCCTATGGTCCGTAACTTCAACGCCTTGGACGAAGTTCGCAAACATCCGGGCGTCAGCGCCGGAACCCTGGCCGCCCTTCTGGTCGGCGCCGGTCTGGCCATCTATCTGTCGCAGCGCAGCGGCCCGACCCGCTATGAGCGGATCAAGATGCGGATGAATCCCCGCGGCTGGGTCGATACGGCCGATCTCCGCGACCGGTTGCATGACGCCGTGGACGCTTTCCGCCACCGGGCCGAAGACGCCGGGGAATGGGCTGGCGAGCGCGCCGGCGAATGGTCGCGCGAAGCGCGTCACCGGGCCGCCGACGGCGCCCGTTACGCCCGCGCCCGCGCCGACGGCTGGTTCCACGCAACTCGCAAGGGCTCCAAGAAGGCGCTGAAGAAACAGGGCAAGAAGGCGCGTCACTACGCCGATGAAGCCGGCGCCTACGCCCGGGATCATGCACGGGAGGGCGGGGCCTTGCTCGCCGTCGCGACCCTTGCGGCTGCGATCGGCGCCGTCGTTCTGGAAAGCCGCCGGCCGGACAGCCGCGTGCGCCGTATCGCCCGGTTCTGAGATTTCTTGCCGTCCGCAGCTCGGAATATCGCGGCGGGCGGCAAGGATTAAGCGCAACTGATCGCCTTCTTCAGCACGCCTCGGCTTTGCCGCAGGCGCGAAGGCGGCTAAGACGCGCTCCATGACTGCGCGCCCCACCCTGATCTTCGACTTTGATTCGACCCTGGTCGATTTCGAGACACTGGAAGCCTTGGCCGACCTCGCCTTGGCGGACTCGCCCCAGGCTGAGGCGACGCGGGCCGAGATCGCCGCCCTGACCGATCAGGCCATGGCGGGCGACCTCGCTTTTGGGGAGGCGCTGCGTCGGCGTCTGGCCCTGCTGCCCCTGACCCGCGACCATGTGCAGTCCCTGGCGGAGCGCGCGCCCGACCGGCTGACCGCCTCTGTGCGGCGCAATCTGAACTTCTTCCAGCAGCACAAGGGCAGGGTGGTCATTCTGTCCGGCGGCTTCCGCGAGGTGATCGCGCCGGTGGCCGAACTGCTGGGCGTTTCGCCCGACCGGGTGCTGTGCAACGACCTGATCTATGACGCGGACGGGCGGGTGACGGGCGTCGACGACGCCAATCCCCTGTCCCACGCCGACGGCAAGCCGGCGGTGATCCACGCGCTGAACCTGTCGGGTCGCGTCGTCATGGTCGGCGACGGCTGGAACGACGCCGAGGTCAAGCTGGCCGGAGCGGCCGACGCCTTCTACGCCTTCACCGAGGTCGCGCGCCGTCCGTCGGTGATCGAGGTCGCCGACGCCGAAGCTGCTTCTCTGGATGAGGTGCTGCACGCCGAGGGCCTGTCGGGCCGCTGGTCCTTTCCTCGCAGCCGGATGAAGATGTTGCTGCTGGAGAACATCCACCCCGTAGCCGTCGAGCGGCTGGAGGAGGCCGGCTATTCCGTCGAGACCATGAAGGGCGCCTTGGACGAGGACGATCTGATCGCCGCCATCAAGGGCGTGCATGTGTTGGGCATCCGCTCGAAGACCACCGTCAGCCGCCGTGTGCTGGAGGAGGCCGATCGGTTGATGGCGGTGGCCGCCTTCTGCATCGGCACCAACCAGATCGACTTAGAGGCCGCCGCCGATCACGGGGTGGCGGTGTTCAACGCCCCCTATTCGAACACCCGCTCGGTCGTGGAACTGGCCATCGGACTGATGATCGTCCTGATGCGCGACGTGCCCGACAAGTCCGCCGCCATGCACGTCGGAAAATGGAACAAGTCGGCGACCGGGTCCAAGGAGTTGCGCGGCAAGACCCTGGGAATCGTCGGTTACGGCGCCATCGGCAGCCAGCTGTCGGTGCTGGCCGAAAACCTGGGCATGCGGGTGCTGTTCTACGATCTGTCGGAACGGCTCGCCTTGGGCAACGCCCGGCGTATGCGGTCGCTGGACGCCCTCTTGGCCGAGAGCGACGTCGTGACGCTGCACGTCGACGGGCGGCGCGAAAACGCCAACATCTTCGGCGCGACCCAGTTCGCCCGGATGAAGGAGGGGGCGCTGTTTCTGAACCTGTCGCGCGGCCATGTGGTGGACGTCGGCGCCCTGGCCCAGGCCATGGGGTCCGGCCGGATCGCCGGGGCTGCGGTCGATGTCTTCCCGGAAGAACCGCGCACCAATTCCGACCCATTCGAAAGCCCGCTTCAGGGGCTGAAGAACATGATCCTGACGCCGCACATCGGCGGATCGACCGAGGAGGCCCAGGAAGCCATCGCCGAGTTCGCGGCCGAGCGTCTGCTGGGCTATCTGAACCGTGGCGACACCACCTTCAGCGTCAATCTGCCGAATGTGCAACTGGCCGAGGTCTCCGGCGCGCACCGCATCCTGCACATCCACAAGAACCAGCCGGGGGTCTTGGCCGACCTTAACCGGGCTCTCGCGGCGGCGGGTCTGAACATCCTGGGTCAGCATCTGAAGACCGACGAACGCACCGGCTATGTCATCACCGATGTGGACAAGGACTACGACCCGGAGGCGCTGCGCACGCTGAAGACGGTGATAGGCACCCTGAAGTTCCGCACCCTGCATTAAGCGTCTGAGACATATTCTTTCCGAAGACTGACGTAACGGCATCTTGCGCTCTTCGCAGAGTGGCGCATCCTCCCGACCTAACGGCCGCGACGCAGACGGCTGTGGGAGGAACATATGTCACGCTATCTCAACGGCGCCGCCGCCGCCGCCCTGGCGCTCGCCGCCTGCGCCTTCGCGGGTTCGGCCTCGGCCCAGACCTATAATCGCCTGGTCGTCTTCGGCGACAGTCTGAGCGACAACGGCAATCTGTATCTGGCCTCGGCGGGCACGCAGCCGCCGTCGCCGCCCTATTATCAAGGCCGGTTCTCCACCGGCCCGGTCTTTACGGAGTTGCTGGGCTTCAACGCCGTCAACTTCAACGGGTCGGTCAGCGGCAGCATCAACTACGCCTTCGGCGGCGCCCGTACCGATTCGTCGGCCGGCCCGCCGCCAGGCATGCTGACCCAGTTGGCCGCCTACACCAGCCGGGGCGGAACCTTCGGCGCCAATGACCTGGTCAGCGTCCTGGGCGGCGCCAACGACATCTTCCAGGGCCTGCCCGCCGCCGGGGCCTCGTCCAACCCGGTCGCCGCCATCACGCCGGTCGCCACGACCGCCGCCGCCAACGTCAACAGCCTGGTCAACAGCGTCGCCGGCGCGGGGGCGGGGACCATACTTGTCACCAACCTGCCCAAGCTCAGTTTGACGCCGCAGTTCCGCGGTACGACGGCCGCGCCCCTGGCCGACTATGCGGTGACGACCTTCAACACCGCCCTGCAAACGGGCCTGAACACAACGGCGGCCGCCCGTCCGGGCAGCAACATCATTATGATGGACCTGTTCAAGATCGGCGACACCTTGGCGGCCAATCCCGGCCAGTTCGGTGTGACCAACGTCACCCAGGCCTGTTTCAACGGGGTGACGGTCTGTTCGAATCCCGCCAGCTACTTCTACTTCGACGGGGTGCATCCGACCGCGACGGGGCACCAGATCATCGCCCGACTGGCGACCGACTACCTCTATTACGGCGATATCGGTTCCCAGGCGGCCTTGCAGGGCGAGACCGCCTTCCGGCATCGGGAGGACGCGCTGGACGCGGCCAGCGAGGCCCTGTCCGGCCGCGAGGCCTGGGAGGCGGGCGTGGCGATCACCGCCTCGGCCATGGTCGACAGCGTCGAGACGGATGCGCGCGGCTCGGTCACGGAATCGTCCAGCGACGGCTGGGGCGCTCGCATCGCCCTGGAAGCCGGTCCGTCGGAGCATTGGCGTTTCGGCATGGCCGGGACGGCCCGCACCAGCGACGTCGAAAGCCAAGCCCTGACCTTCAGCGTCGAAAGTTTCGGCCTGGACCTGTACGGCGGCTGGCGCTCGGGCGACCTGTTCGTCAATGCGGCGGTCGGGGTGGCGCGCGACAATATCGACGACATCAAGCGCTTCACCAGCCTGGCGCCTCTCGTTCACACAGCCGAGACGCGCGCGCTCAGCACCGGGGCGCGGCTGCAGGGCGGGATGTGGTTCGAGATGGGGGGCGTGGCCCTGTCGCCTCGCGCCGCCGTCACCTGGGCGACCAGCGACGTCGACGGCTATTGGGAGCAGGGCGTCGCCGCCCAGTATCAGTATGAAGATCGCGAGATGAAGGCGATCAGCGGCGAGGTCGCTTTGCGGGCTGAGGCGGAGATGGGTCGTTTCGCCCTGTTCGCCGAGGGCGGCTATCGCGACGCCCTGGACGACAGTTCGGATCCCGTGCGCGTCGGCCTCTACAATAACCCGGCGCAGGTGCTGGAGCGGGAGGTCGAGGAGCCCTTCGGCGGCCAGTTCCTGGCATCGGCGGGGGTGGAGGGCTCGGTCGGCCCTGTGAAGGTGTCGGTGGCCTATCGCGGTCGTTACGGCGAACACGCCGACAGTCACATGGGCGGAATTCAGCTGCGGCTGCCCTTGTAAGAGTGAGGGCGGGGAAGGGGCCTCAGCGCCCCTTCTTGCGCACCCACATGGCGGCGTCGGCCTCGGTCAGCCAGACCTCGGCGTCCGTATGGCCGTCCCAGGCGCGGACCCCGAACGATCCCCCCAGGGGGGTGCGTTCGCCGTTCCAGACGAAGCCTTCGGTCTTCAGAGCCTCGGCCAGCTGCCGCGCCTTGGCCCGCCCCTCTTCCTGGCCGGCGTTCAGCATCAACAGGGCGAACTCGTCCCCGCCCAGCCGACCCACGGCGTCCGATTCCCGCAGATGGCCGATCATCATCCGCGCAACGGCCACCAGGGCCGCATCACCGGCGGCGTGGCCCAGCCGGTCGTTGACGCCCTTGAACCCATCCATGTCCAGATAAAGCAGGACCGCGGGCACCTCATGCCGCTGGCAATAGGCCATGGTCCGCTGCAGGGCGGCGATGAAGCCCCGCCGGTTCAGGGCCGGGGTCAGGACGTCGTGATCGGCCGCCGCCTCGGCCGCCGCCGCGCGCTGTTTCCAGGCGTCCAGCTCGGCGCGCAGGCGCGCGATCTCGGCGGTCAGGTCGTGTTCGGCCACGTCGGTCACGGCGCAGGCAGGCTCCGGCGGCGCGACTCAGACGGACGCGCGATAGGTCGATGTTAGAGGCTGGACGGCAGAGATTGAAGGCGGCGCGGCGCGGATTCCCGCGATGAACCGGCGCTGTTCAGTTGCGGCGGCGCCCCGTGTGCTGTAACGGGCGCCTTTCCGCGAGGGGCCTTGAACTATGGCGACTTCCGCAACGCCGGTGGCGATCATCATGGGCAGCCGTTCGGACTGGCCGACGATGAAGCTGGCCGCCGACAAGCTGGATCAGCTGGGCGTCGCCTGGACGGCCAAGGTCGTCAGCGCCCACCGCACCCCGCAGCGACTGGTCGAGTTCTCCACCGGCGCCAAGGCGGCAGGCTTCAAGGTCATTATCGCCGGAGCCGGGGGCGCCGCCCATCTGCCGGGCATGGCCGCCTCGATGACGGACCTGCCGGTGCTGGGCGTGCCGGTTCAGTCCAAGGCGCTGAAGGGCATGGATAGTCTGCTGTCGATCGTGCAGATGCCGGCCGGCGTGCCGGTCGCCACATTGGCCATCGGCGAGGCGGGCGCCGCCAACGCCGGCATCCTCGCTGCCCAGATCCTGGCCCTGTCGGATGAAGCCCTGGCCCAGCGCCTCGCCGCCTTCCGCGCCGCCCTGACCGATTCCGTCGCCGAAACCGTCGAGGACTGAGTGCCCCAGCTTCCGCTTCCCCCAGGCTCCACCCTCGGCATCCTCGGCGGAGGACAGCTGGGTCGGATGCTGAGCCAGGCCGCATCGCGCCTGGGCTTCGATGTCGTGATTCTGGATCCGGAACCGAACAGCCCTGCGGGCCGCGTATCCCATAGTCAGATCGTCGCCGCGTATGACGATCCCGAGGCCCTGACGGCGCTCGGCCGGGCGGCCGACGTCGTGACCTTTGAATTCGAGAACGTCCCCGCCGCCTCCATCGAGCGGCTGGCCGAGGCCGGCGCCCTGGTCGCGCCGGGGCCGACGGCGCTTCGCGTGTCGCAGGACCGGGTGGACGAAAAGACCTTCCTGAACGCCGTCGGCGCCCCGACGGTGGATTTCGCCGTGGTCGATACGTTGGACGACCTGGTCGTCGGCCTGACGGAGCTGGGCCTGCCCGCCCTGCTGAAGACGCGCCGCGAAGGCTATGACGGCAAGGGCCAGGTCTGGATTCACGCGATCGAAGACGCCCCCGCCGCCTTGGAAAGCCTGGGTGGCCGCCCCGCCATCCTGGAGGCCAAGGCGACCTTCGTGCGCGAACTGTCGGTCATCGCCGCCCGCGACTGGGACGGCCATATGGCGGTCTATCCGCTGGGCGAGAACCGGCACGAGGGCGGGGTGCTGCGCACGACCCTGGCCCCCGCCGCCGTCGACGAAAAGACCCAGGTGCGCGCCCGCGCCATCGCCGAGGCGATCCTGGACGGTCTGGACTATGTGGGCGTGATCGGGGTCGAGCTGTTCGACCTCGGAGACGACGTTCTGCTGGTCAATGAGATCGCCCCGCGCGTCCACAATACCGGCCACTGGACTCAGGACGGCTGCGTCTGCGACCAGTTCGAACAGCATATCCGCGCCGTCGCCGGCTGGCCGCTCGGCCCCACGGCGGCCCATGCCCGGATCGAGATGAAGAATCTGCTGGGCGACGAGGTCGATCAGTGGCGCGCCCTGTCGGCCAAGGCCGACGAACGGCTGCACCTCTACGGCAAGGCCGAGGCCCGACCAGGCCGCAAGATGGCGCATGTGAACCGGGTGTTGGGGACGGTCTGACCTCCTCACTTTCGTCATCCTCCGGCGAGCGCAGCGAGACCGGGGGACCCAGCGGCGCGCGAGAGCGCGAACCTGTCGCGGTCACGAGCGCCAAAAAGCAGCCTGCGGCTGACACATCGCCTTCGGCGCCGCTGGGTCCCCCGGTCTGCGCCGCGAAGAGGCGGCTTGCCGGAGGATGACGAAAGAAGAAGCGCCTAACCCCGCGCCCCATACCGGACGCGGCTCAGCATGTCCGTCACCTTGCGGAACGGCGCCTCGAAATCCTTGCCCGCCTTCCACTTCTCGAAGGCCATGACGTTCTCGATCCGCCGCGCGACAAAGGCTTCCGCCGCCTCGCGGCCGTCGAACCAGCGCATGGTCAGGGCCGGAATCAGTATGCCCGACAGGATGGTCCGCTTCGAATAGTGGTTCCAGTCGGTCGATTCATCCCCGGCCCAGCGCCACAGATGGTCGGCCGTCTCCCACGCCAGCTTCAGCCCCAGATCGGCATTGACGGGCAGGGCCAGGAAGGCGGCGCAGCGGCGCGTCGCCTCCAGGTCGGCCGCGCCCGCCTCCATCCTTTCGGACACGGCGCGGGCGATTCGCTCGCGAATCTTCAGCGACTTGGGATCGACGGCGACCAGGGCCTCCAGGGCGCGCGCGTCGTGGCGGCGCGACAGCAGGGCCGCCAGATCCCGCGCGCCGTTGGGCAGCAGCAGTTCCTCATCCCCCCGCGACAGGCCGCAGGCTTCGCACGCCTCCCGGACCAGCCGGGCGTTCCAGCCCAGGGCGGGGGCGCGGGCGACGGCGGCGTCCAGCACGGTCTGTTCGGTCTGATCGGCCCAATCGTCGGTCTGTGTCATGGGCGGATCATACGCCCGTCTTTTCGGGGTTTCGAGCCTGGAAGAATGGTTGCGACGAACTGGACAGACGCGGCGGGCTCGTGTATCAGCCCGCCTTCATCCGAGAGCCTCGCTCCCGGGAGAGGATTTTATTTGTCTGCCCGTCTCCCTTCGAAAGGACGCGGCGGGCGGCCAAAGGAGAGATACCCCTGGTTCAGATTTTCGTCCGCGACAACAACGTCGATCAAGCGCTGAAAGCCCTCAAGAAGAAGATGCAGCGCGAAGGCAGCTTCCGTGAAATGAAGCGCCACGTGCACTATGAAAAGCCGTCGGAAAAGCGCGCCCGCCAAAAGGCCGAGGCCGTCCGTCGCGCCCGCAAGCTGGCCCGCAAGCGCGCCCAACGCGAGGGCCTGCTGCCCGCGCCCAAGCCGCGCGTCCCCGGCGGCCGCTAAGGCTCAGCCCTAAGGGGCTCAGGCGTAGGCCGAAAGATCAAAGGCCGCTTCCTTCGGGAAGCGGCCTTTTTCTTGTCGCCTCCGTGGTGCGAGGCGGAGAGGAGGCGGCGCCTCATCCCCGTCCCGTCACCGCCCGTCCGAACGTCTTCCAACTCAGCTTCACGTCCGACAGGGCGCCGGCGCGGAAGGCGCGACCGGCGATCCAGACCATCAGGGCGGCGGTGGCGAACATGCCGATCAAGGTCAGAACGATCTCGATCAGGGGCGGATCGCTGGGCGCACGCGCGCTCATCAGGAAGGGGGTGAAGAAGGGAATCCATGACAGGACCTTCACCACCGGCGCATCGGGGCTGGTCAGGGCCATCTGCATGACCAGGATCGGCACGACCAGGATCATCATGATCGGCCCCATCAGGGTCTGGGCGTCGCGCGGCGTCTCGCAGAAGGCGCCGATGGCCGCGAACAGCACGGCGTACATCAGATAGCCGCCGACCATATAGGCGATGAAATAGAAGACCAGGCCGCCGTCCAGCAGCACCTGGCCGATCGTCGCCGCCGTATCGGGCGAGGCCGACGTCAGCACCGAGGTTCCGATTCCCGCCCAGACCGCCAGCACCGTCAAGGTCAGCATCGCCACCCCCAGCACCTTCCCGGTCAGGATTTCCGAGGCGGAGGCCGAGGACAGCAGCACCTCTAGAATCTTGTTCGACTTCTCCTCCATCACGCTGTTCAGCAGGATGGAGGCGCCGGTGATCACCAGCGACCAGAGCAGGAAGCCGGCGCCCAGGCCGATGAAGGCCGGAATTCGATCACGCATCGACACCTCGCCCCCGCTGGCGGCGTTGGGCGAAAAGGCCTTCACCTCGGGCTTGAAGGATTCGATCTGCTCGACCAGGGACGGGGCGACGCCTGCAGCGGTCAGGGCCTGGTCGCGATAGCCGGTCCGCAGGGCGTTGCGGACGAAGTCGGCGACGTCATTGTCCATGGCCCGCGCGGTCCAGACCTGGGCCTGGGGCTTGCCGTCGACGCGGCTCAAGAAGACCACGGCGTCCACGCGCCGGTCCTTGGACGCATCCTTGTCCAGCACCTCGCGCAAGGCCGCCTCACGTGCGGCGCCGGGCGCCGCGACGGTGAGGGCGGGCGGGGCGTCGATCAGCCGCATCTTCGGACCGCTGATGGAGGCGGCGGCGCGGCCGGCCGCGGCCTGGCCCTTCTGGGCTGCTTCCTGCACCCGCTCCGCCAGACGGTCCTTCTCTTCCTGAAGGGCGGCGCGCACCTCGGCGGCCAGGCCGGTCGCCGCCGGACCGTCCTCGATCACCGTCACTACCTTGATCGGTTCCGCCGAGCGGATCAGCAGGGGGATGCCCCCGCCCAGGACGGCGAACATCGGAAAGGCCAGAAGCGACAGCCAAAAGCCCACGGTCTTGGCGTAGGCGACATATTCGCGGCGGGCGATCAGCAGGGTGCGTTTCATTGGACCGCCTCCGCGCGGACGGCGGGTTGATCGGGATTGTCGCCGGTCAGGCCGATGAAGGCGTCATGCAGGGTCGGTTCCTTCAGGGCGAAGCCCCGGACGTCCAGCCCGCTCAGGAAGGCGGCCTTCAGCGTGTCTTGGCCCCCCGCGCCGGCCGCCAGCACGATCTTCAGTCGGCGCACCCCGTCCTGATCGGACAGGGTCTCGACCCCCGCCACGCCGGGCAGGGCGCCGGCCGCCCCGGGCGAGATGGCGCCTTCCAGGTCCAGGACGCGGGGGGAGGTGGCCTTGGCCTCCTCGACCGTGCCTTCGAACGCCTTACGCCCCTTGGCCAGCAGCACCACCTTGTCGCACAGCCGTTCGGCATGCTGCATCACATGGGTCGAGAACAGGACCGTCGCCCCGTCCGCCGCCAGGCCGCGGATCATCTCCTCCAGCCCCTGCTGGTTCATCGGATCGAGGCCCGAGAAGGGCTCGTCCAGGATGACGAACTCGGGCCGGTGCACCACGGCGGCGATCAACTGGACCTTCTGAGCCATCCCCTTGGACAACTCCTTCATCTTCTTCTTCTGCGCCGCGCCCAGGCCCTGCTGCTCCAGCAACTGCCTCGCGCGCCTCTTGCCTTCGTGAGAGGGGAGGCCCTTCAGGGCGCCGAAGAAGGCGATGGCCTCCACCGGGGTCATCTTCTTATAGAGACCACGCTCCTCCGGCAGGAAGCCGATCCGGTCGCGGACCAGCCGTCCGTCCGGCGCGCCCAGGATGGCGATCCGGCCCGAGGTCGCCGGTTGCAGCCCCAGGATCATCCGCAGGGTCGAGGTCTTGCCCGCGCCGTTCGGCCCCAGAAAGCCGCAGATCGAGCCCTTGGGCACTTCGAAGCTCAGATCGCGCACGGCGTCGAAACCGCCGTACCGCTTGCTCACGCTCTCCAGCGTCAACGCAGCCGTCATTCCGTCTCCCCTTATGGTTGCGGCCAGCCTAGCAAGGCGGAAGCGGTTCAGGCCAGCCGCTTCCGCCCCGTCGCCCTATTTCAGGACGGGCAGGTCGATGTAGGAGGCGTCGTCTCCGGCGTGATGCAGGGCGTTGTCGGCGACCCGGCCCTGGGTCTCGCTTTCGTTCGGCCCGCCGGTGTTCAGATTGCGGACGAATTTCGGGAAGTTGGAGCTGGTCACCTCGACCCGGATGCGGTGGCCCGGCTGGAAGGTGTTGCTGATGGTGATCGGCGTGGGCTGCACCGTCGCGATCTGGCCGGGCGTCAGGGGGGTGGGCCGGTCGTAGCCGGTGCGATAGCGGGCTCGCATGATGGTGTCGCCCAGGATATAGGCCGTCCCATCCGGCGCCACATCCACCAGCTTGACCGCGAAGTCGGTGTCGGGCGCCGATGACGACACCTTCAGCACCGCATCGACGAAGCCCGTCACCTGCATCGGCTCGGTCAGCGGCTCCGAGGTATAGACCAGCACGTCGTTGCGCGCCTCGATCTGACGCTGGTCAAAGGCGCCGGCCGTGACCAGCCCGCCGTTGCAGCAGTCGCCGCCGCCGATGGTCTGGACCGGGTTCATCGGATCATAGCGATAGCGGTCGGCCTGTTCGCCCGCCGGCGGCGCCTCGGGGCTCAGCCGGCCGTCGCCGTTCAGACTGTTGGCCGCCCCGCCGGATCGCAGATACATCCGCACGGTCTGGACGCCGGCCGGCGGCCACTGGGCGGCGGTGCGCCATTCGTTCTGGCCCATGTTGAAATATTGGACGTGCGGCGTGCTGTCGGGGAAGGCGCGGCGCTCGCCCTTCAGCCAACGGTCGAACCAGGCCAGGACCAGGCCGTCCGCGTCGAAACTGGCGTCGCCCAGGTCGCGATCGCCCGAGCGGAAACCGGCCTTCAGCCCGGCGAAGGCGCAGTGAGTGTTCGGCCCCACCACCACATACTGGTTCTCGGCCGCCTCGCGGTCCTGGGTGGTCGAGCGAGCGTGATTGAACAGCTCCATGTTCGGCCCGATGGAGACGTCGTACCAGCTGTTGAACCACAGGGCCGGCACGCCCCAGCCCATGTCGTCGTGATAGAGGCCGCCCTCGCGCCAGGCCGGATCGGCGGGCGTGCGGGCGATCAGTTCCTCGAAGGTCGCGGGGGGCTCGCCCAGGTCCTTCAGCATCTCGTTGACCGGCAGATGGCGGATCTGGCTGGGCCAGTTCACCTCGGGCTTCTTGGCGTCCAAGTCGTTGTAGCGGACGATGCGGGCGCGGGTCTCCTGGTCCGTCTCCGCCGGGATCTGGGCGCGAAGCGGATTGTCGACACCGTACAGCCAGACGAAGAAAAGATTGCGCGGCACGCCGCCGGTGTACCAGTTGCCCTGTTCCTGGAACCGCCCGACCTTGCCGATTCCGGCGCCCGACGCCTGGGGGACCATGGCCGCATGGGCGGGATGGTTCTGGGCCGCCAGCGCCAGCTGCCATTCGGCCGAGGACGAGCAGCCCAGGGTGCCGACCTTGCCGTTCGACCAGGGCTGGGCTGCGATCCAGCTCAGGGCGTCATAGCCGTCCGTCTGGGGATAGCCCAGGATCTGATAATCCCCGCCCGAGAAATAGCGCCCCCGCTCGTTCTGGATGACCAGGGCATAGCCGCGGCTGACCCAGGTCAGGGCGCTGCGGGTGGTGCGGGGGTTATAGGCCAACTCATTATAGGGGGTGCGGATGAAGACGGTCGGCAGGGGCCTCTGGGCGTTCTTGGGCCGATAGATGTTGGTGGCCAGTCCGACTCCGTCGCGCATCGGCATCATGACCGCCATCTGCACATCGGCAATGCGGGAAAGTTCGGTCTGGGCGGCCGCATCGCTGTACCGGCCATAGTCCTGGGCGGCGGCCGCGGTGGGCGTGGCCGCCAGTACGGCCGCGACGACGGCGGCGACGATTCTGTTCACGATGATGCCCCTCCAAAAAGCTTCCAGAAGGTTAGGCTGCAAAGAAGGGCGCGGCAATCTTTCGCCGGGATCAGTCCTTCGCCTTGACCGCCACCTTGAAATGGCGGCCCAGGATCTTGGCCGGGTTCACCTGGGCGCCGCTGCGGCGCACTTCGAAATGCAGATGGGGGCCTGTCGAATAGCCGGTCGAGCCAACCAGGCCGATTCGCTGTCCGCTCGTCACCAGATCGCCGCTGGCCACATCAATGCGGCTGAGGTGGCCGTAAAGGGTGCTGAGGCCGTTCGGATGGCGCACCTCGATGAAGGCGCCGTAGCCCCCGGCGTCATAGCCGGTGCGGACGATCCGGCCTTCGGCGGCGGTGAAGACCGACGTTCCCTTGGGCGCGGCGATGTCCACGCCCTTGTGCGCGCGGGCGCGGGCCTCGATCGCCAGCTTGCGCAGGCCGAAGGGGGAGTTGATCGCATAGCCGCGCACGGGGGCGGAAAACGCGATCTGCCGCATCACCGGCCCGGCCTTTTCGACCTGAGCCTTCACCGGCGGAGCCACGGGCTCGGCCGCAGCTGTCGGCGCCGCTTCGCGCGTCACGCCGGGGGCGGCGGCGGCGGCCAGCAGGGCCACGGTCGCAAAGGCGGCGGTCTGGCCGCCGTGGATCAATAGGCTTTTGCAACGCGCCAGGGGCGCGTCGGTCAGCAGGCGTCGCATTCGGCGGCGTCTCCAGCTTGGACAGGCTCTGGATTGAGCCGGAGCATGGAGCGACACGCGCGGGCGCGTTCGAAAACCGTCATGCTCCTGGAAGCGGCGCTTATGCTCCTAGGCTGGGGCGACTTTTGGACCCTGATCGGGCCGGGATGGGGCTGAGCCTAATCCAGCGGCCGTCGAGCGACCAGGTCGATCAGGGCCGAACGGCCCCTGTGGCCGGCCCCTTCGTCCAGATCGGCCTCATAGGCGTGCAAATGCTCGATCCCGAAATCGTCGAACGCCGCTTCCAGCAGTTCAGGGGTGTAGAGCTGTTCGACCTGGGATGGACCCCCGGTGCCGTAGTCCAGCTGGCGCGGCGTATAGCCGTGCAACAGGATCAGGCCGCCCGGCTTCACCGACCGCTTCATTCCCTCAAAGATCGCCGCACGGAAGTCGGGTGGCGCGAACTGGATAAAGACCGCCGCCACGGCGTCATAGGCCGCGTCCGGCCAGGTCCACCCCTCGAGGTCCTGGATCTGAAAATCCACCTCGACCCCCTCGCGGGCGGCCAGGCGTTTTGCCTTGTCCTGCGCGGCCGGCGAGATGTCGGTGGCGGTCACCTGGTGGCCGAGTCGGGCCAGATAGACGGCGTTCCTGCCCTCGCCGTCGGCGGGCGTCAGAATCCGACTGCGGGGCTTCAGCCGGTCGGCGTGCGTCACCACGAACTGGCTGGGCGCCGTGCCGAAAACATAGTCGGCGGTCGCCGCATAGCGGGCGTCCCAGCCGTCACTCAAGGTCGCCATGATCGGCCTCCATTCCTGCGAATGGCTATCATTTGCGACCATTCGGCGCAACCCAAGCCACTGGGCCTTAGGCGATGATGTCCGGCAGGATCTGATCCTCGATTTTGACGATCTCGTCCTTCAGCGCCAGCTTCTTGCGCTTCAGCCTGGCGATCAGCAGTTGATCAGGCACGGCCGCCTCGGACAGGGCGTCGATCGAGGCCGAGAGGTCGGCGTGCTCCTGGCGCAGCAATTTGACGCGGGCGTGAAGCGCCGCTTCTTCCTCGGTGATGTCCGGCACATCGTCGTTCATCGTGCAGTCCATCTTGCAGTCGGTAGAGCCAACATAGTCGGACGACCTTCAGGCGGAAAGGGTTTCGGCCAGCCGCTGCAGGGCCGGGCGAGGCGTCACCGGCGCCCAGAGCCGCGCCGTCGCGACCAGGGCCGCCAGGGCGGGGCGCGGGGACGGGCGGGGCGCGTGGTCGTCCGCTTCGTGGATCAGGGCTTCCAAGGCGGCGAGCAGATGGCGTTCCGCCTCCAGCTCCAGCCCCTTGATCTTCTCGCGGACCGCCAGGCGCGGCGCGTCCTCGATGTCGGGGACGGGCGCCTTCAGGGTGCGGCGAACGGCGCGCAGCGGCGCGACCACCACCCCGTCCCAGGCGCGGGCGATGTCGCAGGCCGCCTCGATCGTCTCGGCGTCGGGTTCATGGCCGGCCGCAGCGGCCCAGGCCGACCACAGCAGCAGGGGAACATTCTGGTCGTGGCTGTCCTGCAAGGCCAGGCAGGCCTCGCTGACGCCGGGTCGCCCATAGGCGGCGACGGCCCAGTCCCACAGGCTGCGCGTTTCGACGGCGGTCACTTCAGCCCGTCCCAGCGCCGCACGGCGCTCCAGTCCAGCCCGAACAGATCCAGGGTCCGCCCCACCGACTGGTCCACCATCTCCAGGATCGATTCCGGCCGCGCATAGAGGGCGGGCAGGGGCGGGGCGATGGTCGCGCCCATTTCGGCCAGGGCCGTCATCGTCCGCAGATGGCCCAGATGGAAGGGCGTCTCACGCACCATCAGCACCAGCGGCCGCCGTTCCTTCAACGTCACGTCGGCGGCGCGGGTCAGAAGCGAGGAGGTCACGCCCGTGGCGATCTCGCTCATCGTCTTGATGGAGCAGGGGGCCACGATCATGCCCAAGGTCTTGAAGGAGCCCGAGGCGATGGTCGCCCCGACGTCGGCCAGTTTGTGAACGACCGAGGCCTTGGCGGTCAGGTCGTCGGGCGACAGATCGGTCTCCTGCGACAATGTGAGCAGGGCGGCCTTGGTCACCACCAGATGGGTCTCGACGCCTAAATCCTTCAGCGCGTCCAGCGTCCGCGCGCCGTAGATCGCGCCGGACGCCCCTGAAATTCCCACCACCATCCGATAAGGAGCAGTCCGTATGGCTCCGTTCACATCATCGACCATTTTTGGGGCCAGCCTCCGTCGTGCCCGGACGAAAAGCAGTCACTGGAATGTGATTCCACAGCCTGCCGAACCGGGCGCTCACTCTACTGGTCCCTAACCAACGGAGGCGCAAGCCATGACCATCGAGGCTCGTATTCGCGAACTGGGTAATCGGCATCGCATGCTGGATCAGACGATCCAGCGAGAACTCAACCATCCGTCCGTGGACACGCTGCAGGTCAAGGAATTGAAGCAGAAGAAGCTTCGCTTGAAGGAAGAGATCACCATTCTGGAGCAGCGGGCCCACTGAGGGTCGCGCACGCTCAGACGACGACGGCCCCGGAGACCGCTCTCCGGGGCCGTTTTTATTCCCGTCATCCTCGGGCTTGACCCGAGGATCGGATGATCCGCCGCTGGTGCGAAGACGTCAGCGCACGGCGCCGGGCCCTCAGGCCAAGCCCGAGCGCGACGGACGGATCAATCCTTGGCGCCGAACACCGATTCCGCCGTCGGCTCGGCGCCGGGACGCTGGCGGGCTTCGGGAACGAATTCCGGCTCTTCCTCGACCTCTTCGGCCACGGGCAGGATGGTGCCGCCGCCGTTCTTCAGATCGTCCTTGGCCTTCTTGTCGGCGGCCTTCTTGACGATCTCGTCCAGGGCCAGCTGACCGACCAGGCCCAGGGTCACCGGATCGACCGGCTTGATGTTGGCGCTGTTCCAGTGGGTGCGGTTGCGCACGCTCTCGATCGTGGACTTGGTCGTGCCCAGCAGTTTGGCGATCTGGGCGTCGGTCACTTCCGGGTGGTTGCGCACGAACCAGGCGATGGCGTCCGGCCGATCCTGACGACGCGACACAGGGGTGTATTTCGGCGCAGGCTTGGCCGACTTCAGCAGTTCGGCATGGCGGCTGACGATCGCCTTCATGCGATAGTTTTCGTCGGCCTGAGCCTTGTCCAGCTCTTCGCGAGTCAGTTGGCCGCCGGTGACGGGATCGACGCCGCGGATGTCGCGGGCCACGTCGCCGTCGGCGATGCCGCGGACTTCCAGCGGATGCAGACCGCAGAAGTCGGCGATCTGCTCGAAGCTGAGGGAGGTGTTGTCGACCAGCCAGACCGCAGTGGCCTTGGGCATCAGAATGTCGCTCATGGGGCGTTCGTCCCGGTATGGTGGGGGCCGCCGAATGAGGGTTCGGCAGACGTTGGATACGACGGCGCCCGGCCTTTCGACCGGGCGCTTATGGTTTCGATATAGGCCTATTCGCCTGAAAAGAAAACGCCGCCCGACATTCTCGTACAGCCACGGTTCATCCGAGGTGCGGCAACCTTCGCCTTAATCGAGGCTTTCGCCTTTGGGAGAGGAGAACCACCATGCCCATTCTGCTCGGCGCCGCCATGGCCGCCGCCCTGGCTTCCGGCCAGGACATCACCGCCCAGCGGGTCGCCCCGCGCGGCAGCTACAGCCGGTCCTGCACCGAGGCCTACACCCACCGCGGACGGCTTTACGCCGACTGTCGCGACATGCGGGGCCGCATTCGCGGCACCTCGATCGAACTGGCCCGGTGCGGAGACGCAGAGATCGCCAATATGGACGGCCTTCTGGTCTGCGGCCGCGAGCGGGGGGACTATGAAGATCGTCGTCCCGACTATCCCGGTGGGAACGGCGGATGGAACGGCGAAGACAATGGCGGGGGTTGGGGCGGCGGCTCGGGCGGCGGCTGGAACGGAGGATGGGGCCGGACCTCCATCACCGTCTATGAAAACGCCAACTTCCGCGGCGCCTCGCGCGAGTTCGTCGATGAGGACCGCAACCTGGGCCGCACCCCCTTCAACGACCGGATCAGCTCCATGCGCGTTCGCGGCCGATGGGAGGTCTGCACCGACGCCGAGTTCCGGGGGCGCTGCCGCATCGTCGAAGGCGACGTCCGCTTCCTGAGCGACGGCTTCAACGACCGCATCTCCTCGATGCGGCCGGTGCGGGGCGGGGGGCGTTGGGATCGCTGAGGGCGGTCAAGGCGTCAGCACGAACTTGCCGATGTGATCGCCGGCCTCCAGCGCGCCATGCGCCTCGGCGGCCTTGTCCAGCGGATAGACAGCCTGCACCGGCGGTCGCACCGCGCCGGAGGCGACCCAGGGCCAGACCGTCGCCTTAACGGCGGCGGTCAGCCGGGCCTTCTCATCGGCCGATCGGCTGCGAAGGGTCGATCCCGTCAGGACCAGCCGCTTCAGCATGATCCGCATTAGGTCGATTTCGACCACCGATCCGGACAGGGATGCGATGACCACCCAGCGACCGCCGGGCTTCAACGCCTTCAGGTTCAGTTCGGCGTAGTCTCGGCCCACCATGTCCAGCAGCACATCGACGCCGCCCGCTTCGGCGATCGCGGCCGCCAGGTCGTCGGATCGGGCGTCCAGGCTGACATCGGCGCCCAAAGCCTGGGCCGCCTTCGCCTTGTCCGCCCCGCGCGAGGTGGCGATCACCGCAGCGCCCGCCGCCTTGGCCATTTGGATCGCCGTCACCCCGATCCCGCTCGTCGCCCCGTGGATCAGCAGCGTCTGGCCCGCCTTCAGCCCGCCCGCCTCGAACACATTGGCGAAGACGGTGAAGACGGTCTCGGGCAGGGCGGCCGCCTGAACGAAGGACAGGTCCTCCGGGATCGGCAGAACGTGGCGGGCGTCCACCACCGCCTGTTCGGCATAGCCTCCGCCGCCCAGCAGGGCGCAGACCCGGTCGCCCCGGCGCCACTGGCTCACGCCTTCGCCCAGGGCCGCGATTTCTCCCGCGACCTCCAGTCCCAGGACAGGGGAGGCGCCGGGCGGGGGCGGATAGCCGCCCCGCCGCTGCAGCAGGTCGGGCCGGTTGATTCCGGCCGCGCGCACCTGGATCAACACCTCGCCGGGGCCAGGCGTCGGATCAGCCTGTTCGGCGATCTTCAGCGCCTCAGCCGGACCCGAACCGCCCTCGATCTGGATAAGCCGCATGTCGCCTCGCTTGCATTCGTCGCTGTCCGCGCGTTCAGATAGGGGTTCCGGCCGACTTCGGCCATGACAGGCGCAGAAAGGCGACGACCATGTTCGACGATTTCGAGCCTCGCCCGCGGCGTGGAGAGGCCCTGACCACTCTTGAGCGCGAGGATCTGGACTCCTATTCGATTGAAGATCTTCAGGAGCGGATCGGCGCCCTGACGGCCGAAATCACTCGCGCCCAGACAGCGATCGAGAAGAAACAGGCCAAGAAAAGCGCCGCCGACGCTCTGTTCAGCTTTAGACCCTGATCGCCCGTGTCTCAAATCCGTGGCATGACGGTTGCAAACCCTTCGGCCTGGGCCGTTTGTGGCCCCAAGTCGGAACAAGCCTAACCTTCATGATGATGTCCCCCATGACCCTGAGCGACGATCAAGACATGGCCGCCCGGGCCGAACGCGCTCGCAAGGTGCAGGATTTCACCCGTTCCGAACTGTTCGACCGCACCTTCCGCGAAGGCATGGAACTGGTGGAGGAGACGGCGGCCTATCTGGACGGAGAGGGCCGTCGCGATTCCAAGATGCTGTCCCGTTCGGCCGCCCTGGCCTATGCGGCCGAAAGCATGAAGCTGACCACGCGCCTGATGCAGATCGCCTCCTGGCTGCTGGTGCAGCGGGCCGTACGCGAGAACGACATGACGGCCGAGACCGCCTGCGAGCCGCGCTATCGTCTGAACGACCGCAAGATCGAGAGCCAGCCGAGCCACGCGGAACTGCCGATCGCCCTGATTGAATATCTGGTCCGGTCGGAAAAACTGTTCGACCGCGCCCTCTATCTGGACCGGCGCATGTATCTGGAGGCGCCTGAGGAACAGCCGCAGAATCCGGTCCTCAGCCAGCTGGGCCTGCTGGAAGCCGCCTTCAAGGGCTGACGCCTCTAAAGCCCGACCTTACGGCCCGACATCGTCGGCGTCGCGACGCCCGTCGTCGATCGGCCGAGGCAGGCTGACGGCGATCCCCAGGGCCTGGGCAAGCTTGCCGTCGCGGCCATAGACGTCCTCGCGGAAGGCGACCCGCCCCTGACCGTCCACGAAGGCGGTCCAGTACAGCAGCCGCACCGTGATTTCGCGCCCGGTGGTCACGCGAGTGGTCTCACGCGTCTGCTGGGCCGTGTCGAACTCCGCCAGCTTGGCGGGATCGGGCGACAGCAGCAGCCGGGCGAATTCCACGGCGTTCTGCACCCGCACGCAGCCATGGCTGCGCTGACGCATGGACAGGTTGAAGGCGGCCTTGGACGGGGTGTCGTGCAGGAAGATGGCGTAGCTGTCGCGCAGCTCGAACTTCACATAACCCAGGGCCGACTTCGGCCCGGCGCGCTGGATCACTGTTCCGTTGGCCACATACATGTCGTTGGCCGCCAGATAGCCTGGGCCCTTGGGCAGGATCTCGCGCCGCGCGATGCCGGCGGGCACGTACCAGGGCGGATTGGCGACCACCGAGGCGAAGGGCTTCTCCAGGCTGGGCGTTTGGTTCTCGGCCGAGCCGACCACCACCCGGTTGGAGTGCACCGGCTTGCCGTCTTTCCAATAGACCATGATGGCGGCGGCGGTGTTGACCTCGATCCGCTCCGGCGCAACGTCGCGCTTCAGCCAGCGGCGGCGTTCCAGGTTCAGGGCGATCTGACGCGCCCGGTCCTCGGCCGAGGCTGAGAGGGAGCGCTGGGTGCCCGTTCCGATGCGGCCGTCTGCGCCCAGGCCGTGCCGCGTCTGGAAGCCCTGGACCGCCTGTTGCAGCTCGGCGCCGTAAGTCAGGCCCTGGGCCTTCAGCCGCGCGCCCTGCGCCGCCGTCAGATCACCCTCGGCCGTCAGCCGGTCGATCAGGGCGGGGATGCGGCGGTCGCTCATGTTGGGTTCGATCGTCGGGCCGGCCGGGAAGGCGGGCCAGCCGCCGCCGGCGGCCAGTCGGCGATAGCGCACATAGCCCGCCGACAGGTTCTGATAGCCGATGTCGGTCGGCGCCAGACCCTCGAACCAGTCCAGCAGGATGTTGCGGGCCAAGGCGTCGCTGAGGCCGCGCGGCAGGTCCACGCGGTTTTTCTGCATTTCCCACAGATCCTCGACCGTCTCGGGCCGCACCTTGCCCTCGGCCAGGACGCGGCCATAGGCCAGGGCCGCCGCCGTCGTGCGCAGATCGGCTGAAGCAGGATCGGCGGCTAGGCCCACGAAGTCGAAATAGTCGCCCGCCGACAGGCCGTGGCGTTCGGCCCGGGCGGCGACGGCGTTCAGGGCGCGCATCCGCTCGCCGGTCCATACCGCCCGCCAGCCGTTCATCTCATAAAAGGCGCGAACGTCCGGTTGCTGGGTTTCGGGCAGACGCGAAATCTGATCGTTGAAACTGTTGTAGAAGGCGGTGGCCGCCGCAGGGCGCTGGATGGAAACCTGTTGCGCCCGCGCAGCGGAGGCGAGGGCGATCGTCGCCGTTGCGACGCCCAAACCCAGTTCCCGTCTATTCATAACCCGTCCGCTTCTCGATGGCCCGATCCCCGTGAACCGACGCCCTTGTTCTTGCTGATTTGAACGCCGTCCATGTTACCGACGTTCCAGGCAAACAAAAAGCGCCGGCCATCGGACCGGCGCTTTTCGTGACGTGATTGCCGCGATGTGTCGCAGCCAGGACGCGCTTACTTCTTGATGAAGCCGGCGAACTTGTTGTTGAAGCGCGACACGCGGCCGCCGCGGTCCATCAGCTGGGCGTTGCCGCCGGTCCAGGCCGGGTGCGTCGTCGGGTCGATGTCGAGCGCCAGCTTGTCGCCTTCCTTGCCGTAGGTCGAACGGGTCTGATAGGTCGTGCCGTCGGTCATCACCACGGTGATGAAGTGGTAGTCGGGGTGGGTGTCCGCCTTCATGGGTCGTCGTCCGGTCTCTGGGCGCGATGACGATGCCGACCGTCGCTGCGCATGAAATGAGAAACCCGCCAGAAAATCCGGCGGGAATGAGGGGCGGCGTTTACACCGGGGGGCGTTCCGGGGCAAGAGGCGGTCGCAATGACTGATCAATCCGCCGCCTCCGCCCGCTCCGCCAGTATTCCTGCGGGGCGCGCCGCCGGCGCGGCCAGCCTGGACGGGCGGCCCAGCGCCGGCGCCGTCCTGGCCGAACAGATGTCTGAAGCGGGCGAGAAGCGGGCGAAGCGCCGGGACATCCGTCCCCTGGCGCGGCTGATTCCCTATGCGCTTCGGCACAAGGGCCACGCCCTCATGGCGGTCTTCTGGCTGCTCTTGTCCACCACCGCCTCCCTGGGGCTGACGGCCCTGGCCCGAGGGGCCATCGACCACGGATTTGAAGACGGCGGCGCGCGCCTGAACCTTTGGTTCCTGCTGCTGGGGGCCAACGCCCTGTTCCTGGGGCTCGCGACCGCCGCCCGCTATTTCTACGTCACCCGGACGGGCGAGCGGGTCATCGCCGACGTCCGAAAGGGGCTGTTCGGCCGCATCCTGACGCTGGACCCTTCCTTCTACGCCCATATGCGGACCGGCGAGGTGCTGTCGCGCCTGACCACGGACATCGCCCTGGTCGAGACCCTGATGACCACCTCGGTCTCCTATGCGCTGCGGAACTTCCTGACCCTGATCGGCGGGGTGGTGCTGCTGTTCTTCGTCAGTCCGAAACTGACCGGCCTGGTCCTGTTGATCGTGCCGTTCCTGCTGGGGCCGATCTTCATTTTCGGCCGCCGGGTCCGCAAGCTGACCGTCGCCTCCCAGGACCGGTTCGCCGGCGCCGTCGGCTTCGCCGGTGAAAGCGTGGACGCCGTCGAGACGGTCCAGGCCTTCGGGCGCGAACACAGCGCCATCGCCCGCTTCGGCGCGGCGGTGGAAGACGCCTTCGACGCCTCTCTGAAGCGGATGCGGGCGCGGGCCTGGATGACGGCCCTGATCATCGTCGTCATGTTCGGCGGCGTGACTCTGGTCCTGTGGCTGGGCGCGCGCGATGTGGTGGCCGGTCAGATGACGCCCGGCGCCCTTCTTCAATTCGTCCTCCTGTCGGTCTTCGCCGCCGGGGCCGTGGGCGCGCTCGGCGAAAGCTGGGGCGATGTGCAGAAGGCCGCCGGCGCCATGGAGCGGATCGAGGAGCTGATGCGGGCCACGCCCGACATCGCCGCCCCGGCCCGGCCCGTCGCCCTGCCCACCCCGCCGCGCGGCGAGGTCTCCATGTCGGCCGTCGATTTCGCCTATCCCGGCCGGCCCGATCTTCCGGCCCTGAAGGGGTTCAGCCTGACCGTCCGTCCCGGCGAGACCGTGGCTCTGGTCGGTCCCTCCGGCGCGGGCAAGTCCACCGTCTTCCGCCTGCTGCTGCGCTTCTATGATCCGCAGACCGGTCTGGTCTCGGTCGACGGGGTGGACGTGCGCCAGGCCGATCCGGTCGAGGTTCGCAATCGCTTCGCCTGGGTGTCGCAGGAGACGCCGCTGTTTTCAGGCTCGGCCTTGGAGAACATTCGCTTCGGCCGCGAGACCGCCACCCTGGAAGAGGCCCGCGCCGTCGCTGAAAAGGCTCAGGCCCTGGGCTTCATCGACGCCCTGCCGGAAGGCTTCGACACCCCACTGGGCGAACGCGGCAAGAGCCTGTCGGGCGGTCAGCGCCAGCGTCTGGCCATCGCCCGGGCCCTGGTCCGCGACGCCCCCATCCTGCTGCTGGACGAGGCGACGAGCGCCCTCGACGCCGAAAGCGAACGGCTGGTCCAGGCGGCCCTGGATCAGGCCATGACCGAACGCACCACCCTGGTCATCGCCCACCGCCTCGCCACCGTCCTGCGCGCCGACCGTATCGTGGTCATGGACGACGGCCGTGTGGTGGAGGAGGGGACCCACGCCCAGCTGGTCGCACAGGGCGGCCTCTACGCCCGCTTGGCCGAGCTTCAGTTCCGGGCGGATTGAGCCGAAGACCCTTAGTTGGACCAAGGATTCGCGGAGCGTCCTGATCGCGCCAAGGCCGGAAAGTCGGTGAAGACGGCGTCCACCCCCGCCTCGGAGAAGGCGGCGGCGTAGCCGGCCATGTCGCCGTGGTCCGCAAAGCCTTCGCCCCGGCGCCGCTCGGCGGGCAGGAAGGCGTTCTCGGCCCTGAGGGTCCAGATCACCACCTTCAGCCCTGCGGCGTGGGCGTCGGCGACCAGGGCGCTCGGTCCGGTCGTCCGCCCGTCCGCGTCTCTCGGCAGGACCAGGGTCATGTCCGGCGCCGCCCAATCGGCATAGGCGGCCATGGCCTTCAGCCCTTCCGGCGTGATCATCTGGGCATAGGTCAGGTCCGGCCGATCCACGGGCCCGCCCTCGGACGCGATCAACTGGGCCAGGGGCGCGTCGATCCGCCTCGACAGCCGCTCCAGCGGCCCGACCTCGAAACACTGGATGATGATCGGGGCGTCGGCGCCGGTCAGGTCCAGTCGTCTCAGCTCGGCCACAAAGGCGTCCTCCATCGGCAGGCCGATGCCGGCGAAATAGGTCGGGTGTTTCAACTCGGGCGCCACCGCTATGGTCCGGCCCGTCCGGGCCGAGGCCTCGCGCGCAATGGCGACCACCTCGTCGAAGGTCAGGATCGGCTCGCGCCCGTCATAGGCGGCGCTGCCGGGCCGAAAGGCGGGCAGCCGTTCCTTGGCCCGCAGCGTCTTCAGCTCGGCCAGGGTGAAGTCCTCGGTGAACCAGCCGGTGGTCGAGACGCCGTCGATGGTCCGGGTGGTCTTGCGATCCGCGAACTCGGGCCGGTCGCCCACATCGGTCGTGCCGCTGATCTCGTTCTCGTGCCGGTCGATGAAGACCCCGTCCTTGGACAGCACCAGATCCGGCTCGATCACGTCCGCGCCCTGCTGGATCGCCAGTTCATAGGCCGCCCGCGTATGCTCGGGGCGTTCGCCGGAGGCGCCGCGGTGGGCGATGATCAGCGGCTGGGCCATGGCCGGCGTTCCGACAAGGAGGGCGAGGGCGGTGACGATGGCGCGGATCATGCCCCCTGGATAGGGTTGCCGCGCGACAAGGATATGAATGTCTACTCCCCACGCAGTGGGGAGGGGGACCGCCCCCGGGTCTCGCCGAAGGCGAGCCCGAGGACAACCTACGCCGGTGGAGGGGTTCTTGACGCCCCACCGGCCGCTGGTGATGCGGCAAGAGCCCCTTCGTCACGGCGCTGGAGAAGCGCCGCGCCACTTCCCCGCAAGCGGGGAAGAGACAGAAGCGAGCCTCAGGACGCCTGCAACACCTTGCGCAGTTGCGGATGCAGTTCGGTGTTCGACGCCAGGATCGACGCGCCCGTCTTGGGATCGCCGTCGTTCTCGATGGTCGTGACCCGGCCCCCGGCCTCGGTGACGAACAGTATGCCGGCCGCCACGTCCCAGGGCTTCAGATTGCGCTCATAGTAGGCGTCATATCGGCCGGCGGCGACCCAGGCGAAGTCCAGGGCGGCCGAGCCCAGGCGGCGGATGCCGGCGACCCGCTGGCCGACGGCGTGGATGTCCTTGATGGCCTGGGCGTGACCCGACTTGCCGATGAAGGGCAGGCCGGTGGCGATCAGGCTTTCCGACAGGTCACGACGCCCGGAGACTCGGATTCGCTGGTCGTTCAGATAGCAGCCCTTGCCCTTTTCGGCCCAGAACAGCTCGTTCATGACGGGGTTGTAGGTGACGCCGGCGACGATCTCGCTGGACCCGTCCGGGGCGCGCCGCTCCAGCCCCACCGTGATGGCGAAGTGGGGCAGGGCGTGCATGAAGTTGGTGGTGCCGTCGATCGGATCGACGATCCAGGTGTGGGACTTGTCGGTCCCCTCGACCAGACCGCGTTCCTCGCCCAGGAAGCCATAGCCGGGGCGGGCCTTGGTCAGCAGTTCGAACAGGGTCTCTTCCGCCTTCAGGTCGGCGGCGGTGACGAAGTCCCCCGGCCCCTTGCGCGACACCTGCAACTGCGACACCTCGCCGAAGTCGCGAAGCATAGGACGGGCGGTCTTGCGGACCGCGTCGGTCATGACCTGAAGCAGGGCGGAGGCGAGGGCCATTGTGGAATCTCCTGGTCCGCATGTCCTCTAAAGCCGCTCAGGGCCGGAAATGCGGAGAAGTTCAAGGGGGACGTGGAAGGCGTAGGGAAGTGTTAGTAAATACTGCTGGTGAGCAGAAGGTGAGCAGAAGGTGAGCGGAAGCCGTGCGGAGCGCCTTGGCCCGCCGGCCCCTCTGCTCACTAACACTATTCACCAGCACCTGTCGGAGTTCAGTCCGCGCGGCGGACGTATTCGCCGCTGGTCGTATCGACGACGATCTTCTCGCCGGCCGACATATAGGGCGGGATCATGATCCGCACGCCGTTCGAGGCGATGGCGGGCTTGTAGGAGGACGAGGCCGTCTGACCCTTCACGGTCGGCTCGGTTTCAGCGACTTCCAGCACGACCTGATCGGGCAGCTCCAGGCCGATCGGACGCTCTTCGTGCATCTCGATGACGACCTTCATGCCCTCTTGCAGATAGGGGATGCGCTCGTCGCCGACCCAGTCCTTCTGCAGCTCGATCTGCTCATAGGTGGCGTCGTCCATGAAGACCAGGCTGTCGCCGTTGTCGAACAGATAGGAGAAGTCCTTCTGCTCCAGGGTGACGCGCTCGACCTTGTCTTCCGAGCGGAAACGTTCGTTCAGCTTGTTGCCGGTCTCGAGGTTCTTGGCCTCGACGTTGGCGAAGGCGCCGCCCTTGCCGGGCTTGACGTGGCTGGCCTTGGTGACGACCCACAGGCCGCCGTTGTGTTGCAGGACCATGCCGGGCTTGATGGCGTTGCCGTTGATCTTCATGGGGTCACATCGGGAATGGGGTTGCGCCCGCGCGCCCAGGTTGGAGCGTGGCGAATAGGGCGCGATCCCTAGAGGAAGCCCCCGAAAAGGGCAAGGCGGACCTAGTGGAGGGTCCGCTCGTTCATCTGATCCGCTTTCCGATGAAGGAAGTTGCCCACCCGAACGCCGCCGCCTGTCGGGGCGGCCATCTTGCCGGCGCCCTCGTCCAGTTTGCGGGCCTCATGGGCGAAGGCGGCAGCGAGACCGGCTGACGACATGGCGGCGGCCACCTGTTTCCACATCGTGGAGGGGCGCAACCCCAGCCAGACCGCGTTGACCGTCTGGGCCGCGACCCAAAGCCCCATGGCGCGCGTCCTTTCGGGCCGATGCGGCGCGTTCCAGACCCGCACCGCCGACAGGGTCGTGGCCGAAAACACCGCCGGCAGAATCAGGCTGAAGGCGCCGCGCGGCTTCTCCGTAATGGGCAGATCGCCGTCGCGCACATGTTTCAGCTTTCGTTTGGGGGTGAATGCGCCTGACGCTATGCCCGTCGCCAGCAGGGCGAACCCCACCGTCAGCGCCACCCCTACGGCGACATGCGCCGCGCTCCGCCCTTCGCTGTTCAACAGATCCACGGCCGCGTCGCGCACGTCGTCGATGGCGTCGTCGATATCCGTCATGGTCCGCTCCCGCTTGTCAGGAAAATCTAATGGGCGGACGGGGCGCCGGTTCCGTCAGACCTCGTCCGGTTCGACCGGTTCTGTCTCGCGCGGATCGAAATCATAGTCCAGCAGATCGCCGGGCCGGCACTCCAGCACCGCGCACAGCCGCGCCAGGGTGCTGAACCTTATGCCCTTCACCTTGCCGGACCGAAACAGCGAGAACTGGGTCTCGCTGAGGCCCACCTGGGCGGCGACGTCGCGCGCCTTCAGGCCCTTGCGAACCATCAGATCGTTCAGGGTCACGCGAACCGGCATTCAGATCATCTCGTCCATCTCGGCCTGTATTCTGCCGGCGTGGTCGATAACGCGCCCTAACAGGAACAGCGCGCCGCCGATCATGCCCAGAGTCATGCCGGCGACGTCGAAATAGGCCCAACCGCTCTGGGTAAGACCCAAGAGCCGCATCAGGTTGGTGACGCCAAAGACGCTGAGCACTCCGCCAAAGCCAAGCGCCAGCCCCACGCGACGCAAGGCGGACGATAAGGTCGGCTGGATCAAACGTCCCTTCGCCAACTGCCCCATCGCTGACCCGATCGACCAGACGGCGAAAAGGTAGAATAGGGCGGGCAGGGCCCAAAGGATTTGTTCAACCAGCAGCCGGCCCGGGCGATCTCCTTGCGCCAGGAAGAAGGCGACCGGCGCCAGGGCCAGCAAGCCGCCGACGCTGACGACCATGAAGATCGCAAGCGCGCGGAACTGCCGGCACATCAGCCGAAAGCGGGCGAGGTTGTCAGCGGTCATGGGCCTTGTTCCGGGTTGAAACCTGTCTTGTTTTTAATCTTGACTTAAAAATCCGAGGGCCGCAAATTTATCTAAGAGTTAAAGATTGGGTTGGGCATGGCGGCTATAGAGACTGAGGGACTGACCCGTCTTTTCGGGGATCGTCGGGCGGTGGACGGCGTGTCCATGACCGTGCCGGATCATTCGGTCTATGGCGTCCTGGGCCGCAATGGCGCCGGCAAGACCACGACGATGAAGATGCTGACCGGCCTTCTGCGGCCCTCATCGGGCGTGGCTCGGGTTTGCGGCGTCGATGTCGTCAAGGACCGCAGAGGCGCGGCCCGCAAGATCGGGGCCCTGCTGGAGGCGCACGGCTTCTATGGCCATCTGTCCGGACGAGAGAATCTGGACCTGACCCGGCGACTTCTGGGCCTGGCGACGACTGAGGTCGATCGCGTGCTGGACGTCGTCGATATGACGCGCGACGGCGGACGGCGCGTCGGCGACTACTCCCTGGGCATGCGCCAGAGGCTCGGCATCGCCCGCGCCCTGCTGGGTTCCCCGCCGGTGCTCATGCTGGACGAACCGACGAACGGGTTGGACCCCGACGGCATCGCCGACATGCGTCATTTCCTGCGGGAACTGCCGATCCGCGCGGGGGCGACGGTCCTGCTGTCCAGCCACCTGCTCGGCGAGATCGAACAGACCGCCACCCATGTCGGCGTAATCCATCAGGGTCGGCTGGTGGTCGAGGGCGAACTGGCCCGGCTTAAGGCCGAACTGGCGCCAGAGATCGGGCTGCGTGTCGATGACCCGGCACGCGCCCGCGCCGTCTTGCGTTCGCGCGACCTTACTCTGAGCGACGACGCCGATGGGCTGGTGGCGCAGCTGCGTCCCGGCGACAATCATGACCAGGTCTGCGCGGCTTTGAACCGCGATCTGGTTGCGGCCGGCGTAGCCGTCTTCTCTATCGGCGCGCGCGCGCCCTCGCTCGAGGGCGTCTATCGCGCCGCCTCCGCCGTCTCCCGAAGACCCGTCTCGGAGCCCGTCTGATGTTGACCGTTCTGTCTGTAGAAGTCCGGAAGCTGAACCGTTCTTTGGCTCTGGTGCTTGCGGCGACAGCGCCCGCCCTGATCGCCGTCTTCGTCTTCTCGATGCTGCTTCGGTCCAAGACGCCGTCGGAGTGGGACATGTGGATCGGCAGCGGCATGGCGATCTGGGCCTATTTCATGATGCCGCTTTGCGTCGCGGCCCTGACCGCTCTGGTCGCGCACATGGAGCACGGCCCGCGAAGCTGGGATCATTTGCGCGCCCTGCCTGTTCCCCGCTGGACCCTCTACGCGGCAAAGGCGGTCTGCGTGATCGCTCTCGTGCTGATCATGAGCGCGGCGGTGCTGGGCGCGACCATAGGGGCGGTGGCGCTGGGCGGCCTGATCAAGCCGGAGGCCGCGGCTATGGGCGCGCTCGATTTGACGGGCTACGCCTGGTCGATGGCGCGGATGGCGGCGGCCGCCCTGCTGATGATCGCCATACAGTTTTGGACCGCCATCCGTTTCGCCAGCTTTGTGCCGGGCTTGGCCTTGGGCATAGGGGGAACCTTCTTCGCCGTCGTGGCCACATCCGCCAGGCAAGGGGTGTTTATGCCGTGGCAGATGCCCGTCAACATCCTGGCGACCGAGGCCTGGCGGGTGCAGACCGCATTGACGCTGGGCGGTGGTCTGGGCCTTGTCGTGCTCGCGGCGGCGGTGCTGCACCTGGCCCGCCGCGAGGGACGCTAGAGCATGATCGTTTCGGACGAAACCGCTTCGCGGTTCCGACAGAAGCGTGAATCATGCTCTCGCTTTAATCTGGAGCCTGATTCACGGCTTCAGCGGAATCGCGAAGCGATTCCACTTCAACCGATCAGGCTCTAAGAGCCTCAGCCGCCCGTCGCGGCGCTGTCGGTGACGATCTCCTTCATGGCCGACTGCAGATAGTTCTGTGCGCCCATCAGTTCGATCAGCTTGTGCTGGTTTTCGAGGAAGTCGATGTGCTCCTCGGTGTCGGACAAAATCTTCATCAGCAGGTCACGGCTGACGTAGTCGCGGGCCTCTTCGCACTGGGTAACGGCGGCGGCGGTGGCGACACGACTATCCAGCTCCAGCTGCAGGTCGGCGCCCAGGCATTCGATCGGATCCTCGCCGACCTTGAGCTTGTGCAGATCCTGCAGATTCGGCAGGCCGTCCAGGAAGAGGATGCGTTTGATCAGCATGTCGGCGTGCTTCATCTCGCCGATCGATTCTTCGTAGATCACGTGGCCGAGGTGGGCCAAGCCCCAGCTCTCGAACATGCGCGCGTGAAGGAAATACTGATTGACCGCCGTCAGTTCGTTAGTCAGCACAGCGTTCAGTGTGCGGAGGATTGCGGGATCGCCCTTCATGGCTCTGTCCTTGCTCTGGAGACGACCTCTGCGCCGTCTGTCAGGCCGTGCCGTACCACAGTAAAAGCCAGTTTGTTTATTTGCGAGTTTTTATCACTACATTGATAGTGCGAGTGATTTTCGCCCGCGAAGGCTTCGGCGACTATTCGGCGGCGAGGGCGAAGGCTTCGCGGCTGTCCTGGATCATCTGCCGCATCTCACAGACGCATTTGGCGCACTGGGCCTGACACTGGTGGCGCTCGAAAATGTCGCGCGGACGGCTGACGCCAGCCTCGATGGCTTGAGCGACGTCTCTTTGACGCAGACCGTTGCAGTTGCAGACGTACACGAGGATCCATGCGGTCGAGGCTGATAATGGTTCGCTATAGCATCCGTTAAGGCGATTGCAAGTCGTTCGCACGCATTGCGCCGTCTGATACCGTTGACGAATGGTCGCAGGAGAGGGAAGCAGCGCCATGGCCAAGTCCCCCACCGTTCCCGCCCGTCCGCCCTGCCGCCTCTATCTGATCACCCCTCCGGTGATTCCGGATCTGGACGCCTTTGCGAACCTGCTGGGTCAGGCGTTGGACGCCGGCGACGTGGCGGCGCTGCAAATCCGGCTCAAGCCGGCCGACGACGCCGCGGTCCGGGCGGCGGTCGCGGCGCTGGCGCCCGTCGCGCGTCGCCACGGCGTGGCCGTTCTGCTGAACGACCGCCCGGATTTGGCCAAGGAGACCGGATGCGATGGCGTGCACATCGGCCAGCAGGACGCCACTCTGGCCGAGGCTCGGCGCATCATGGGGCCAGACGCCATGATCGGCGTCACTTGTCACGACGACCGTGAACTGGCCTGGGACGCCGCAGAGGGCGGAGCCGACTATGTCGCCTTCGGCGCCTTCTATCCGACCGACACCAAGACCACGACGCACCGGCCGGAGTTGGAGCTTCTGACCGTCTGGCAGGAAACGGTCGAGGCGCCCTGCGTCGCCATCGGCGGGATCACGGTGGACACGGCCCGGGACCTCGCCCGCGCGGGGGCCGATTTCATCGCCGTCAGCAGCGGCGTCTGGTCCTATGCCCAGGGGCCGGCGGCGGCGGTCAAGGCTTTCAACGAAAGGTTGAAGTTCTGAACCGCGCCCTGCTTCAGGGTATTTTAGCATGATCGGCGTCTAATCTTCGGCGGATCCATTCGCCGAGACCCTTTACATGACGATGAGCCGCGCGCTCGACATCGCAACCGCAGCCCCTGCGTCGGCAGCCGGCGTAGGCCGCAGCAAGGCGGGCAGTGATTTGTTCGCCCACCCCGTCGTGCCCGTCTTGACCGGCGTGGCGGTGGCCTTGCTGGTCGCCGTGGCGGTCAATTTTGCGCGCAGCTCCGGCCTGGTGGTCGGCCTGTGGGCCGCCAGCGGCGTGGCGGTTGCGGTCTGGCTGAGGACCGGCAGCGGACGCCGTCACGACATGGTCTTCGCCCTGGTTCTGACCGTCAGCCTCATGATCGGCGAGTTGATCTCGGGAAACAGTCCGGCGCTGTCGTTGCTCTTCACTGCCGGCAATCTGATCGAGATCGGGGCGGCTGTGTTTCTGGTGCGTCGAGTTTTGCCGAGCCTGCACATTCTCAGTCTGGGCAGCACCGTCCGCTTTCTGCTCTGCGCCCTGATCGCCCCTGTCCCCGCAGGCCTGGCGGTGGCCTTTGCCCTGCCGCATCTGGGTCAGGAGGCGTCGCTGGAGAGTTTCAAGACTTGGTGGTTCGGCCATACCCTCGGCATTGCGGTGATCGGGGCTCTGGGGCTTTCATTGACCCGTTCCACCCTGACCCGCCTGAACCGCTCGCAGACGCGATTTGAGGCGGCGGGCCTGATGGCCGCCATTCTGGCCTTCTACTACATCGGCTTCACCGGACAGATGTCCATGGGCTTCATAATGACGCCGCTGCTGCTGGCGGTGGCGGTGCGTCTGGGCGTGGCGGGCTCGGCCTTCAGCCTTCTGCTCGTCTCGATCCTGGCGGTGGGCAGCGCCATGGCCGGCGCCGGCCCCTATGTCGCCGGAATGGCGCGCGCCGAACAGGTGCTGATAGCGCAGCTGCTGGTTCTCATCGGCTATATGCCGACCCTTCTGGTGGCCGCCCTTCTGGAGGAACGAGATCGGCTGGCCGAGCGAGCGCGTCTGGGACAGGTTCGGGCCGAAATGACCTCCGAAGCCAAGTCTCGCCTGCTGGCCAATGTCGCGCACGAGATCAAAAGCCCAGTGGCGGGCGTCATCGGCATCGGCCAACTCTGGTCAAGCGGGCAACTGGGGCCGGTGACGCCGAAACAGGCGGAGATGGCGGACATGCTGGTCAAGACGGCCCGACAGGTCGAGGCCCTGGCGCACGATCTGCTGGACGTGGCGCGCGCCGAATCCGGCTCGGTCAAGGTCGAACTGCGCCCGACCGACGTGGTGGGCGTGCTCGATGACGTCCGGCGCAGTGCGGTGCTGTTGCCCGAGGCTCAGGGCGTGGAGATCACCGTCGTCTGCGAGGACGGCCACGCGGTGGCTGTGGCGGACTCCCAACGACTGGTTCAGGTCGTGACCAACCTGGCGGTCAATGCGCTCAAATACGGCGGGGCGGGCGGCGGCGTGATCCTGCGAGCGATCCAGCAGGAGGATTGCGTTCGCATCGAGGTGTCCGACTTCGGCCCCGGCCTGTCCGAGGAGAAGCAGGCGCAGCTGTTTGAGCCCTTCAACCGTCTGGGGCTGGAACGATCCAGCGTGGAAGGCCACGGCGTCGGCCTGGCCCTGGCCAAGCGGCTGGTTGAGCTTCAAGGCGGCGCCATAGGCGTGGTGTCGGCGCCGGGCGAGGGCGCGACCTTCTGGATCGAGCTGCCGCGCGCCTGACGGGGCCTTGCGGTTCAGCCTGCGGCGCGTAAAGGTCGCGCCATGTTCGCTCTCGCTCTCGCCGCCACGCTTCTGTCCGGTCAAGAAGCGTCGTCCGCACCGCGCTCGCCGTCGGATCTGACGCGGGATTTGAACAGCGGTCCGCCCTTCAAACCGACGACCGCATCTCAACCCCAGCCGCCGGCGACCTCTTCTCAAACCGGGGCGGCGCCGATTCAGTCGGGGGCGTCGTCTGTGACGCGCGACCTCAACAGCCTGTCGGCGGGGCGTGCGCCGGCCGCCGCGCCCGCGCCCGCGACGCCCTCCGCAACGTCCGCTGCGATCGGGGCCGAGCCCTCGGCTGCGGCGCCGACCTCTCCGGCGGTGCGACCGGCGATCACGCCGCCACCACGGCCGACGCCCGCGACGACGCCCGCCGTCACGTCGCCGGCCGCGCCGACCTCTTCGGCGACCAGCGCTGCGCCGTCGGCGAACCCTGTCGGCTTGTCAGGCCTGGACGCCGCCGCTATCGCCGCCTTGCCCTTCACCCTTGAGCTGCCGCAGAGCCTGATCCTGACCCGCGCCCCGGCGGGCGCCGACGCCGCCGTCTATTCGGTTCGGGCCGCCGGGGGGCTTCCCCTCGTCATGATCTATGTGGGTCCGGCGTCGCAATTCCCCATTTACGACGGCGAGGTGGTGCGGGCCGGAGGGCGCGCCTCGGTCGTGGTCAGCGAAGGCGGGCGACGTCAGGCGCTGGAGCACCTGTTCCAGCGGCCGTCCGCGCCCCAGGAAATCCATATCTGGGTGGCGAGTGTGGACGACGCCGCCCGCGACTTGGCCGAGAGGATTGCGCAGTCGGTGGACGCCCGCTGACGTCCTGGGGTCAGTTTTCCGACCAGACCGCCATCTCCGTCCCGGCAGGATCGGCGAAGTGGAAGCGACGACCGCCCGGAAAGGCGTAGATTGACTTCAGGATCACGCCGCCGGCCGTCTCGACCTTGGCCTGCATGGCCTCCAGGTCGTCCGCGTAAAGAACGGGTAGAGGCGTCCTGGTTCGTTCCGCCTCGTCGGCGTCGAAACCGCCGTCCAGCCCCTGATCGAAGGCAGCGTAGGTCGGGCCGTAATCGACAAAGGTCCAGCCGAAGGCCTGACTGTAGAATCCCTTGGTCCTGGGCAGGTCTGCAGCGGGCAGTTCGAGGTAGTCCAGCTTTCCGTCTTCACGCACGGTTGATCTCCTGTAGTGCGGCGCCACCGACGAACCCGTCTTGCACACCGCTCAGATGTGCGCAAACCTGCAAACGGCTCGCAATTGCAGGATTCGGCTATGATCGTGATGACGACGGGTCTAACCGGCCTGATGGCGCTCATGCGGCAGGACGAGAAGCCGAAGGACAGAGCGAACGGCGACGCCGGTCAGCCGTCCAGCCTGCGGCCGAGTACGATCACCTCCTGCCGCTCCAGGCCCAGTCGCTGATAAAAGCCCACAGCCGCCTCGTTATCGCTGCGGACCATGAGCTGAAGTTTGGGGGCGCCTCTGACCATCAGCCAGTCTTTCGCCGCCGCCATCAGGCTGCGCCCCAAGCCGCGGCGACGACGCCCGGGGTCAACCGCCAGATAATAGACCCAGCCGCGATGGCCGTCGAAGCCCACCATGATGGTCCCGCCTATTCCCGCGTCGTCCGCCGCGACCAGAACGGCGGAGGTCGCGCCGCCCTTCGCCAGAGTCAGGTCCGCAACCGGGTCGTTCCATGGGCGCGTGAGGCCGCAGGCTGTCCAAAGTGCGATGACCGCCTCGTCTTCCCCTTTGCGGATGGGTCGGATGTCCGTCATCCGACCTGGGCGCGGTGTCGCAGGAGGGCGTCGGCCAGCACGCAGGCGGCCATAGCCTCCACCACCGGAACGGCGCGCAGGGCGACGCAAGGATCGTGGCGGCCCTTGGTGCGCAGATCCGTCTCTTCGCCGTCGCGTGTGATGGTCTGGCGTGGCGTCAGGATCGAGGAGGTGGGTTTGAACGCCACCCGCGCCGTGACCGGCTGTCCTGTGGAGATGCCGCCCAGCACTCCGCCCGCATGGTTCGACAGGAAGACCGGCTGCTTGTTCAGGTCCAGCCTCATCTGGTCGGCGTTGTCCTCGCCCGACAACTCCGCCGCTCCGAAGCCGGCGCCGATCTCCACGCCCTTGGCGGCGTTGATGGACATCAGGGCGGCGGCCAGTTCGGAATCCAGCTTGCCGTAGAGCGGCGCGCCCCAGCCGGCAGGCACGCCCGTCACCTCCAGGGCGACGACGGCGCCGATCGACGAGCCGGCCTTGCGGACCTCGTCCAGATAGGCCTCCCATTCCGCTACGACCGCGCTGGAGGCGGCGAACAGCGGGTTGCCGTGCACGGCGTCGAAATCAATGGCTTCCGGTGCGATCCGGTGAGGGCCGATCTGCACCACGCCGGCGCGGATCTTGACGCCGTCGCCCAGCACCTTGCGCGCCACAGCTCCCGCCGCCACGCGGCTGGCCGTCTCGCGCGCCGACGAGCGCCCGCCGCCCCGCGGATCGCGAACGCCGTACTTGGTCTGATAGGTGAAGTCGGCATGGCCGGGACGATAGGCGCGGGCGATCTCGCCATAGTCCTTGGACCTCTGGTCCTCGTTCTGGATCAGGATCGAGATGGGCGTGCCGGTGGTCACCGGGCCGTCGCCGTCGTCAAATACGCCCGACAGGATCTGAGCCGTGTCGCTCTCACGCCGCTGGGTGACGAAGCGCGAACCGCCGGGCTTTCTCTGGTCAAGCCAGGGCTGAAGATCGGCCTCGGTCAGAGGGATCAGCGGTGGGCAGCCGTCCACGACGCAGCCGATGGCTGGGCCATGGCTTTCGCCCCAGGTGGTCACGCGGAACAGATGGCCGAAGGTGTTGTGCGACATAGGGCGACGCTTAGAGCATGACGGCGCCCGGCGAAACCGTCACGCCGGGTTCGCGAAGTGCTTTGCGGCCTCAGGCCGCCAGCCGTTCCGGCGTCCAGGCCCGGGTGAACTGCGCCAGCAGGTCTTCGGCCGGAGACCGCGTTTCGGACGACGGGGTCAAGGTCACGAACAGATGGCCCGCAGGGCGGGATCCGCGCGCCGGCAGGCCCAGGTTTTTCAGCCGAATCCGGACCGGCGCCGCACGTTCGGGCGTGATCCAGGCGGAGCGTGTCCCAGCGTGGGTGTCGATCTCGACTCGACCGCCTTCCTGCAACAGGCGCTGAGGCGTCGGCCAACTCATGAACAGATCGTCGCCCAGGACCGACAGGCCGTCCTGGGGGCGGATCAGCACCGCCAGGAGAAGGTCCGCCCCGTCGGCCGCCCCGCCGCGCAGTCGCAGCGTCTCTCCAGTTCGAAGGCCCGGCGGCGCCGCGACCCGGATCGTGCGCGCACCCAGCCGCAAATCAATCTTGGCGCCCGCGACCGCCTGCAAGGGGCTGAGGCTGAGCACAGGCGGGGCGGCGGGGCGGTCCGGCGCCCCCGGCGCGGCGTCGCCCGGCCTGTAGGCCTGGACCAGGCGATAGGCGGCGATGACTCTGCGAAACCGATCGGCGTCTCCGCCAGGCTGGTCCGGGCGCGCCGCCTTGACCGCCGCGCGGAAGGCCGCCTTCAGCGATTCAGCGTCGGCGGCGTCCTGAAGCCCCAAGGTGGAAAGGGCGTCACGAACCGCATCGGCGTCTGATCGGAAATGAGAAGGGCTCATTTCGCTACCGTTCGCGCCTTAGGGTCAACGCCGGGTTAACCAGCTTGATCTGGACGGCGAGGAGGCGGGATTTGATCCCCATCATTTTCATCGGCTCCTTCACAGTCTAAATCCTGCGCATGACCGCACCAGTGATCCCGCCCAGTCCGTCGCGAGAGGAATACGCTCGCGACTACGCCGCCGCCCTGGCCGCCAACGGCGACGAAAGCCTGTTCGACCGCACCGAACCGATCGGTCCCTTCATCGAGTGGCTCGCTGAGGCGCGCGCGCATGAGGTCAATGATTCCAACGCCATGACCCTGTCCACCGTGGACGCCGACGGCATGCCGGACGCGCGGATCGTGTTGTTGAAGGACGTCGATGCGCGCGGCTTCACCTTCTATTCGAACCGCGAAAGCGCCAAGGGCGTCGAACTGGCGGCGCGGCCGGTCGCCGCCTTGACCTTTCACTGGAAGTCGCTGCGCCGTCAGGTGCGGGTGCGAGGCTCAGTCGAACCTGTCACGCCCCAGGAGGCGGACGAATATTTCGCCAGCCGGGCCCGCGAGAGCCGCATCGGCGCCTGGGCCTCGGACCAGTCGCGACCGCTGGACGATCGCCAGACCCTGGAGGCGGCCGTCGCGCGCGAGACGGCGCGTTTTGAGGAGCTGGAGGTGCCGCGTCCTGAGCGGTGGAGCGGCTGGCGAGTGACGCCTCAAGTCGTCGAATTCTGGCGCGACCGGCCGTTCCGCCTGCATGACCGGCTGCGCTTCACCCGCGACGGCGACGCCTGGCTGCGACAGCGCCTTTGGCCCTAGGTCGTTCTGCGGGACTGAATCGGTTCGCACAGGGATATTTGCACGGGCGCGCGCGTTAAGGTCGCTTCGTCACGGCCAAGGTTCTCTATGCGTCTGCTGTCGCTGCTGTTCGCGTCCCTCGTTCTGGCGGCCTGCGCCGTCCATCCGGGCAAGGTCCTCTCCATTAAGTTTGCGCCGGACGCTCGCCCGGTTCTCGCCGCCACCGAGGCCGGGACGGTTCGGGGCGTAGAGGGCGCGGGCGCGCGGGCGTTTCTGGGCGTGCCCTTCGCGCGCCCGCCCGTCGGCGAACTGCGCTGGCGGGCGCCTCAGCCCGTTGAAGGCTGGAGCGGGGTGCGCGACGCCACCCGCATAGGGTCCGACTGCACCCAGGCTATAGGGCGCAAGGCGATATTGGGCGGCGGGGGCGGTCTGGTGGTCGGGTCAGAGGATTGCCTCTACCTCAACATCTACGCCCCGGCCGGCGAACCGCAGCGGCGCCGGCCTGTCATGGTCTATATACCGGGCGGCGCCTTCACCGTGGGCTCGGGCGCCAACTACGATCCGTCGCGGCTGGCGGTGGATCAGGACCGGGTGGTCGTCACTTTGAACTACCGGCTGGGGGCCCTCGGCTGGCTGGCGCATCCTCAGTTCCAGGCTGAGGGTGAGGGGTTCGGCGGCAACTTCGGCCTGATGGATCAGTTGGCGGCGCTGAAATGGGTGAACCGCAACGTCGCCGCCTTCGGCGGAGACCCGGCCAATGTCACCCTGTTCACGGAAAGCGCCGGCGCCTGGGCCGCCTGTTATCTGATGACCTCGCCCCAGGCCGAGGGTCTCTATCAGAGGATGATCCTGCAAAGCGGCGGCTGTCTGGAGCCCTCGTCTCTGGTCAGCGCTGAAGAGGCCGCCGCTTCCGGCCCGCTCTTCGCCCGGCGTTTGGGCTGCACCGGCGCCGATCAGATCGCCTGCCTGAAGGCCTTGCCCGCCTGGCGTCTGTCGCGGGCGCCGTCAGTTCGGGCGGGCATCAACGGCCCAGGGTCGTGGGGACCGGTGCACACCGATGCGACCGTGCCTGAAAACCCCGCCCTGGCTATCGACCAAGGGCGGTTCACCCGCGTGCCCATCATCGTCGGGACCAATCTGGACGAGGGGCGTCTGTTCGCCAATGAAGTCAAGGACATGGACCGCTACCAGAAGGAGACGCTGTGGATGTACGGCGATGTCGGTCCCCGCGTGCTGGACCGCTATCCGGTCGGCCCGGATGGCCCGGCCTACGCTATCGCCGCCAACTTCACCGACCAGAGGTTCGCCTGTCCGTCACAGGCCCTGCGGCGTCAGCTGTCGCGCTATACGCCGGTCTGGGGATATGAGTTCGCCGATCGCGACGCCCCGTTCGTCCTGCCCGACGGGATCGTGGGCCTGGACCTGGGCGCGTATCACGCCAGCGAACTGGCCTATGTCTTCGGGACCAGTTGGATCTTCGCCGACGTCAACCGGTTCACGCCAGAGCAGAAGGCGTTGTCGCTCCGCATGCAGGGCCTGTGGGCCGGATTCGGACAGCAGGATTTCGGCGCCGAATGGCCCCGTGTGGCGGGCGCGGGGCCGGTTCGGGTGTTTACGGCCCAGGGCGATAGACTGGATGACGCCTTCTTCGCTCGTCACAATTGCGACTTCTGGGACGGGACGCCCTTCGGCGCCGTCCACTAGGTCCAGCGCCTAGACGAAGCGGACGGTCACGCCCGGCTTGACCTTGTCGGCTAGGGTCCAAGCGTCCCAATTGGTCAGGCGAACGCAGCCGTGCGACGTGGTCTTGCCGACCAGATGTGGATCCGGCGTGCCGTGGATGCCGTAGCTGGGCTTGTTCAGATCGATCCAGACCACGCCCACAGGATTGTTGGGCCCGGGGGCCACGACCACCTTGCGATCCAGATCGCCATAGCTGAGCTTTGACGGGTCGTAGACATAGTCGGGATTGCGGGCGACGCCGTTGACCTTGACCGTGCCCGTCGGGGTGGGATTGTCCCGACTGCCGATCGTCGCCGGGAAATAGGCGAGCAGCGTCCCGTCCGCGCCATAGGCCCGCACCGCGCCTTGGGCCTTGTCCACCTCAATTCTTTCGACATCCGCAGCCAAGGGCGTCGTATTGATCGCGGGAACCAGCAACTTCTGGCCTGGGCGGTTGAAGTCTGCCGCAGGATTCAGGGCCCTCAGCAGGTCCTCGGTCACAAGAAAGCGCTCGGCCAGCGCTTCGACGATATTGGCGTAGCCCATAGACGGTGCCCGGCCCTGGGCCTCCAGCTCGGTCGGGACTATGCCGAGATAGGAAGCCGAAACGTCCTGTTGGGTTATCTCATAGGTAGAGGTCACGGCGCCCTGGCTGGCGGCGCGCAACCGCCCCATGACCTCGGCGTCGAGGCGGCCGTTGACGGGCAGACCCTGGACCTTCTGAAAGGCGGAGACGGCCTGACGCATGTTGGACCCTTCCAAACCGTCGATGGCGCCTGGCGAGAAGCGGGCGCGTTGCAACAGCACTTGGGCGCGGATCAGGGCGGGGTCCGGTTGCGGTCGAGCCGCAGGGCTCGCACCTTCACCCTCGGTCGACGGCGGGGAATAGGCGGTGTTCTCGATGGCGTCGCGCGACAGACGGCCCTGCGCCCCGACCTGGGCGGTCTGCTCTGCGGGGGCGGCGGGCGGCCTGTCGTCGTTGGGATCGCAGGCGGCGACAGCCAGGCCCGCGACGGTCAGGGCGGCGACGGTTGGCGCCAGGACGATGAAACGAGGGGGCATGAATAATCCTGGAAGGTCGGGGGACGATGGCTGCGGGGTCAGTTCGCTTCCCCTGTCGCCGGGTCCGTCGCCGTCTTTCCTGAATTGCTGGAGCCTTCGGCGCCCTTTGGCTCCGTCGCCGGGCGCGGCGGCTCGCCGTCGGAGTCCGGGCGCAGGTTTTCATTTTCGACTTTGCGGTCATCGGGGCGGGTGTCGGTCATCGGCTTCATTTCCAAGGAGACGCGGGGCGTCCGAGACGGAGCCAACGCATCCGGAGCGCCACGGCTCCCTCCTCATGCGTCAACAGACGTTCACCATGCCGGTGAACCCTAACGAAACAGGAGATTGGTTAGGAGGCGTGATGGAACGGACCTCGCCTGTCGAGGTCGCACGAGGGCGTCATGGCGGAAACGCTGCAGGTCGAGATCATGAAGGCGGAGGCGATGGATCCCGCCGCCGTCGACCTGTGGCGGCGGTGGACCTTCACCAACCCCGCTCTGGCCAGCCCCTATTTCCGGTGGGAATTCACCGAGATCGCCGCCCGCGTCTGCCCGGGCGCCGCCGTCGCCGTGTTTCGGCGGGGCGAGCGGATTGTGGGTTTCTTTCCCCACCAGAGGCGCGGCGGCGCGGTGCAGCCCCTGGGCGCCCCGATGAACGACTACCACGGCGTCATCGCCGCCGAGGACGAGATGCTCAGTCTGGAGGCGGTCGCCGGCGTGCTGAACCCGCGAAGGCTTAATGTGCCGAGCTGGGTGGGGCCCGCCCAAGCGGGGCAGGCGCGAGGAACGGTCCAGGTCGCCATGTCGGAGCCCGGTTACGAGGCCTGGTACGCCGAGCGGCGATCGACCTACGGCAAGTATTTCAAGGACAAGGAGCGCGCCCGTCGCAGTCTCGAGGCCGAGCTTGGGCCGATCCGCGTCGAGGCGGGCCTGCGCGACCCGTTTCTCCTGGACCGTCTGATCGCCCTGAAGGCGGCCCAGTACCGTCGATCCGGTCTGCACGACATCTTCGCCTGCGGATGGACACGCGACCTGCTGCACGCCCTGATGCTGGCCCGGCACGAAGACTTCGGCGCCTCGATGGCCGTCATGCACGCCGGCGACAGCCTGGTGGCGCTGGAGTTCTCGCTCCACGCCGGTCGTCATTACCACTTTTGGTTCCCGGCCTATGAGCCGCGGCTGGCGCGGTGTTCGCCCGGCATTCTGTTGAGCATGGACACAATGCGGTTGGCGGCGGCGGACGGCTTCCGCGTCTTCGACTTCGGTTTCGAAGGCGAGGGGTACAAGAAGTATTTCGTCAATGCGCGCCAGACGGTGCGGGAGGCGGTGGTGATCCGGCCCGGCCTGGGCCGGAGCCTAGGTGAGGCGGCCGTGGCCGCCCTGGGCGGAGCCGGAGGACGGGGGCAGGCCCTGCGCAACTCTCTGCGTCGCCGCTGGTCCACCATCGAGGCCTGCGAAGCCTCCTCCCTTGGCCAGTTGCGCGGCGCCGCCTTCGCCCTTCGGTCCGCCGTGAGCAAGGCGGCGGCCAAGCGCAAAGGCCCGGCCCGCGTGGCCCACGTCTAAGCGAAGCCGAGGAAAGCCGATGAACGAACGACGCACCCGCTACCCCGGTCCGATCTCAGAGGCGGCGGACCACCCGCACACCCTGGTCGATCAGGGGTTCGCCGAGGATGCGGTCCTGGCGACGGTGCTGGATCGCTATCCCGCCGAACTGTTCGACATCAACCTGTATGACTATGACGAGGCGGGGCAGGTCAGTCTGCGGACCGGCGCGCGAGGGCGGCTGTCCGGCGAGGCCCTGCTGGAGGCCATCAAACAGGGCCGGCTGTGGGTCAATTTGCGGAGCGTGGAGACCGGCTGGCCAGAGCTTTGGGCCGCCGCCATGGACGAATTTCGCAAGATCCAGGCGACCTACCCCGGTCTTAGAGCCGTTCGGAACGCCGGTCAGCTGATCCTGTCGTCGCCCAAGGCGCGGGTGCCCTATCATTTCGACGCGGCAGGGGTGGTCCTGTTCCACATGCGGGGGCGCAAGCGGATCTACGTCTATCCCGGCGACGAGCGGCGATTGCCGGAACGGAACATGGAACAGGTGGTCGCCCGCCAGACGACCGAGGAACTGCCCTATGACCTGGCCTTCGAGCGAGAGGCGCAGATCATCGATCTGGAGCCGGGCCGGGCGCTGACCTGGCCTCTGTATGCGCCGCACAGGGTTGAGAATCTGGATCGGTTCTGCGTCAGCCTGTCGATGGACTTCCAGACCTGGCCGTCGCGTTTCCGAAACGGAGCCCTGTTCACCAACGCCGTCCTTCGCAGCCGCGGCGGACGCCCGCGTTGCACCGACGCCATGGGGACGCCCGAGCTGGCGGCCCGCTGGGCGGCCTCTCTGGCCCTTAAGCGCGCCGGATTGTTGAAGAGCCGGATCGCCCATTTCGAACGCGACTTCGAACCGCAGATCGGCGCCGCCGACGGAGCGGGAGATATCCGGGCCTGAGGCGGGGCCAGGTTAATTCGGGTTCATGACCTGAAGTTAAAATGACTTCGGTCGCCCGGGCGATCACCCTTCTCCCATAGTCAGGGAAAGGGAGCTCTCATGAAGACCGTTCTGATCGCCGCCGCCGCATTGACGGCCTGCGCCGCAGCCGCGCCGGCGTCTGCCGCCGAGGTCGAAATCCGCAACGCTGTCGCGCGCGTCGTCGTCATCGTCGAAGACCGCCAGGACGTCGCCGTGGAGGTGACGCAGGGACGCTCCCGGCTGCCGGCGCTCCAGGTGCGTCGTCAGGGACGGGACGTCCGTATCGACGGCGGTCTGCGTCGCACCGGGATGTGGGGCGGCGACGTCCGCAACTGCAACGCCGGGCGTGCGGGCGCCGCCCAACCTGGCGAAGGCGCCAGTGTTGAGGTGCGCAACCTGGGCCGCGTCCGTCTGGAAGACGCGCCGCTGATCGTGTTGCGCACCCCGCGTGATGTGGACGTCAGCGCGGAGGGCGCTGTTTTCGGCGCCGTGGGACGCGGCGCACGTTCGGTCGAACTGGACAGCGGCGGGTGCGGCTCGTGGACGGTGGCCAATGTCGACGGCGCCTTGGAACTGAGCGTCGGCGGCTCAGGCTCGATCCGAGCCGGCGCGCCACGCAGCTTGGAAGCCAATGTGGGCGGTTCAGGCTCCGTCGCGGCGGGCGCGACCGGAAATCTGAAGACCAGCGTCGGGGGCGCGGGCCGGGTCGATGTGGCGGCTGTCTCGGGCCAGGGGGATATTTCGATAGGCGGGTCGGGCGGCGTGACCGTGCGCCAGGGCCGTCTGGACAAGCTGTCGGTGTCGATCGGCGGGTCAGGCGAGGTTCACTACGGAGGGACGACCCGCGACCTCAACGTGGCGATAGCGGGGTCCGGCGACGTCTATGTTGCGGCGGCGACCGGCTCGGTCTCCCGGTCAATCGTCGGCTCAGGCTCCGTTCAAATCGGACGCTGACATCCGCTTCTCGCCGCTGGAAGGCTCCGGTCGTGGAACCCCGGATCTTCCGCAATGGGACGGCGGCGATGAAAAAGCCCCGGCGGATCGCTCCGCCGGGGCTCTTTTTAGTCAGCAGGCCGTCAGGCTTAGAAGGCGCCCAGGACGCTGGTGATGGCCGAAACGCCCAGGTTGGCGCCGGCCCGGTCGCGGGCTTGCAGACCGCCGCCGAAGCTGTAGCGCAGGCCGACCGACCAGGTGTCGACGTCGACCGACTCGATGTCGGCGCGGGTGTAGGAAGCGCCGACCGAGAACGGGCTGTTCTCGATTTCGTACTCGGCGCCAACGCCGTAGGTCCAGGCGTCCACGTCGCCGCCGGCGACATCGACGTTGTTGTAGCTGACGCCGGCGTTCAGGCGCAGGTTCGGCATGACGTAGAAGGCGGCGTCGCCGCCGACGGTCCAGATGTCGGCGTCTGCGTCGTCGGCCGTGGTGTAGGCGACCAGGCCGGTCAGGGTCGCGTTGGACAGGTACTTCTGGGCCTCGGCGCCGACGGTCCAGACCGGCTCATCGCCCGAGCCGATGCCGTTGGCGGCGACGAAGGCGCCGGCGCGGACGTCCGAGCTCCACATCTTGGTCAGGTGGGCGGCGGCGACGCCGGTGAAGTCTTCTTCACCGAAGGCCTTGGTGTAGTCGACGGCGCCGTTCAGGGTCACGGTCCAGTCAGCGGCCGGCAGGGCGACCGTGCCGTCCACGGTCCAGACGTCGGCGTCGACATCGTTGCCGGCGACTTCGATCGAGGGGTTGGAATAGGTCACGCCGACCGAGCCGACGGCGTCTTGGGCGAAGGCCGGGGCGGCGAACAGGGCGGCGGCGGCCGTGGCGAGGAGGATCGTCTTCATTTTCTTTTGTCCTTAGCAGTCTCGACCCGGATGGGGGTCCGGGGAGGGCGGCTGCTATCAGGCGCGGACGAAGCTGAGCATTAAATCGTCGTTACGTAAGTGTCTTGAAACTGTCGTGTTGCCCATCCGCCACGCCTTGTGGTCGCAATGTGTCAGGGGTGGGCGTATCTGGAGGCAAAGGATTAAGATGTGGCAATCGCATAATCGTATAAGCATATCTTTATATGTATTGACGGCTTGCTGATTGTGAGGCCATCCTCAGCCGTCGTGGTCTGCACGTGGTCTTCGGAACGCGTGCAGCTAAGAGGGAAGCCGGTGTGAAACCGGCGCTGCCCCCGCAACTGTAAGCGGCGAGTCGAGGGTCCATCTCGTGTCACTGGCGTTCACGCCGGGAAGGCCGGACCCAAGGCGTCGACCCGTGAGCCAGGAGACCTGCCCCGACAGATAACGTCCTCCGGCGGGGTGTCCGGTCAGGCCGCATGCGCGCCGCCGGACCCTGCACGTCCGCGTCGGCGTCCGCGCGACCCTGTCCGAAGCCTGGCCACAACACAGGTTTCGAACGTCATGACCCGCCACACCGTCCAGGTCGCCACCCTCGGCTTTCCCCGTATCGGCCCCAAGAGAGAGCTGAAGACCGCGCTCGAGGCCTATTGGGCCGGCAAGACCGACGCCGAGGCCCTTCTGTCCGCCGCCGCCGAGCTGCGTGGCCTGACCTGGGCGCGCCAGCGCGACCTGGGGGCCGACGTCGTGCCGTCCAACGACTTCTCTCTCTATGACCATGTGCTCGATTTGACGGCCATGGTGGGCGCCGTGCCGGCCGCCTATGGCTGGAGCGGGAAGCACGTCGATCTGGCGACCTATTTCGCCATGGCCCGTGGATCGCGTGGAGAGGTCGGGGGCTGCGCACACGGTCACGCCCATGCGAGCGGCGAGGGGACGCCGGCCATGGAGATGACCAAATGGTTCGACACCAACTACCATTATCTCGCGCCTGAATTTACCGCCGACCAGGTGTTCCGTCTCGGCTCGACCAAGGCGCTGGACGAATATCTGGAGGCCAGGGCGCTGGGGATCGAGACCCGGCCGGTGCTGCTGGGGCCTGTCTCTTATCTCCTGCTGGGCAAGACGCGGGGCGAGCCGTTTGACGTCCTCAGCCTGCTGCCGCGCCTGCTGCCGATCTATGCCGAGGTGCTGCGGTCCCTGGCCCGCGCCGGCGCCACCTGGGTGCAGATGGACGAGCCCTGCCTGGTCACCGATCTGAGCGATGAGGCGAAGGCGGCGTATGATCACGCCTATCGGGTGCTGGCCGACGTGACGCCGCCGATCAAGCTGATGCTGACCACCTATTTCGGTGGGCTCGGGGATAATCTGGAGGCCGTGCTGCGCCTGCCGGTTCACGGACTGCACATCGACCTGATCCGGGCGCCGGAGCAGTTGGCCCAGGTCGCGTCGGGGGCGGGCGTCGATCAGGTGCTGTCGCTCGGCGTCATTGACGGCCGCAACGTCTGGAAGGCCGACCTCAACGCCGTGCTGGACAAGGTGGAGCCCCTGGTCGCGGCCGGGCGCAGGGTGATGATCGCCCCGTCCTCCTCCTTGCTGCACGCCCCGATCGATCTGGAACGGGAGACCGGGCTCGATCCCGAGATCAAGGACTGGCTGGCCTTCGCCGTGCAGAAGGTGGCCGAGTTGGCCACCCTGGCGCGGGCGTTGAATGAAGGCCGCGGCGCGGTGAAAGCGGCGCTCGACGCCTCGACCGCCTCGGTCGCCTCACGTCGCACTTCACCGCGCATCAACGACCCCAAGGTCCAGGCGCGAGCCGCCGATGCCGACCCCGCCCTGGCGCTCAGAAACTCCTGCTTTGAAATTCGTCGCCAGGTTCAGCGAGGGCGTCTGAATCTGCCCGCCTATCCGACCACCACCATAGGCTCCTTTCCTCAGACGGCTGAGATCCGAAAGGCGCGCGCTGATCACGGGCGAGGCGTCATCGACGATGCGGCCTACGCCCGCTTGCTGCGCGACGAGACCGCGCGAACGGTCAAGTGGCAGGAGGCGCTCGGCCTGGATGTCCTGGTCCACGGCGAGTTCGAGCGCAACGACATGGTCCAGTATTTTGGCGAGCACTTGTCCGGCTTCGTCTTCACAAAGGCCGCCTGGGTGCAGTCCTACGGTTCGCGCTGCGTGCGCCCGCCGATCCTCTACGGCGACGTCGCGCGGCCCAGGCCCATGACAGTCGAATGGTGGCGCTATGCGCAGGGTCTCACCGACAGACCGGTGAAAGGCATGCTGACGGGCCCCGTCACGATTCTGAACTGGTCCTTCGTGCGCGACGACCAGCCGCGCAGCACCACCTGCCGTCAGATCGCCTTCGCCATCCGCGACGAGGTAGTCGATCTCGAAACCGCCGGCGCCGCCGTCATCCAGATCGACGAGGCCGCCCTGCGCGAGGGCCTGCCCCTGCGGCGCGCCGACTGGGACGACTATCTGGAATGGGCGGTCGAAAGCTTCCGCATCACGGCCTCGGGGGTCCGGGACGAAACCCAGATCCACACCCATATGTGCTATTCGGAGTTCAACGACATCATACAGGCCATCGGAGCCATGGACGCCGACGTCATCTCCATCGAGACCTCGCGGTCCAGGATGGAACTGCTCGACGCCTTTTCCGACTACCGCTATCCGGCCGAGATCGGGCCGGGCGTCTATGACATCCACTCGCCGCGCGTCCCCACGGTCGAGGCGATGACCGCCCTGCTGAAGGCGGCGGCGCGCAAACTGCCGCAGGACCGGCTTTGGGTGAATCCGGATTGCGGGTTGAAGACGCGGGCTTGGCCCGAGACTGAGGCGGCGCTCGCCAATATGGTGACGGCGGCGCGGCTCATGAGGGCGGGGGAGACGGCGGCGGCCTGATCATTTGCGGCCGGCGGAGGCGGTGTTCGACCGTCCTCCGACCGGCGCGGAAAATCCTATCGCCGCTCTTGGTTCCGCGCTTGACGAAATCGGAATCGCTAGGCATAAGCCGCCACTCTTGTTGGACCGGCTGTGCATCCCCGGATGCAGACGCGGTTCGCAGGAACGACCTGAGACCCTGTTCTTTGCAGTGACCCAGGACTTTAACGGCCTTCGCAGGCGACTGCGTGGGCCGATCGTTTTTGCGGATTTGCGTACCCTGAGGGCCTAGCGCCCGAAGGCCTTCGGTCTTTGAAATGGTTCACAGGGACGCGGTCCTCCGACCGCATTGGAAGTAAGCACCGATATGGATCAAAGCATCCGCATCAGGCTCAAGGCCTTTGATCACCGCGTCCTCGATTTTTCGACGCGCGAGATCGTCAATACCGCCAAGCGCACCGGCGCCACTGTCCGTGGTCCGATTCCGCTGCCGACCCTGATCGAAAAGTTCACCGTGAACCGCTCTCCGCACGTCGATAAGAAGTCGCGTGAGCAGTTTGAAATCCGCACGCACAAGCGCGTGCTCGACATCGTCGACCCCACCCCGCAGACCGTGGACGCGCTCATGAAGCTCGACCTGTCCGCCGGCGTGGACGTCGAGATCAAGATTTAAGTAGAAAGAGGCGGGATCCGATGCGCACGGGCGTGATCGCCAAGAAGCTGGGCATGACCCGCGTGTTCGCCGATGACGGCGCGCACGTTCCGGTCACTGTGCTGCAGCTCGACGGCTGCCAAGTCGTCGGCCAACGTACCCAGGAGCGTGACGGCTACGTCGCTCTCCAGCTGGGCGCTGGCGCGAAGAAGGCTAAGAACACCAACAAGGCTCAACGCGAGACCTTCGCCAAGGCGGAAGTCGAGCCCAAGGCCTATGTGACCGAGTTCCGCGTCGATGCGGACGGTCTGCTGGACGTTGGCGCCGAACTGTCGGCCGACCACTTCGTGGCGGGTCAGAAGGTCGACATCCAGGGCGAGACCATCGGTAAGGGTTTCGCCGGCGCCATGAAGCGCTGGAACTTCGGCGGTCTGCGCGCCACGCACGGTGTGTCGCTGTCGCACCGTTCGCACGGTTCGACGGGTAACCGTCAGGATCCGGGTCGGACCTTCCCTGGCAAGAAGATGGCCGGCCACTACGGCGCGGAAACCGTCACCACCCAGAACCTGACCGTCGTCCGCGTGGACGCCGAGCGCGGCCTGATCCTGATCAAGGGTGCTGTCCCTGGTCATGACGGCGGCTACGTCAAGGTTCGCGACGCCATCAAGAAGGCCCGTCCGGCCGAGGCTCCGTTCCCCGGCGCCGTCAAGTCGAACAAGGCCGCTCAACCCGCTGAGACGCCCGCTGAAGAAGCGCCGGCCGTCGAAGCGACCGAAGGCGGTGAAGCGTAATGAAACTCTCGGTCATCAAACTCGACGGCAAGGCTGCCGGCGACGTGGAGCTCTCGGACGCCGTCTTCGGCATCTCCGAGATCCGCGGCGACATCCTGGCCCGCACCGTCAACTGGCAGCTGGCCAAGCGCCGCGCCGGCACGCACAAGGTTCAGACCCGCAACGAGAACTCTCGTACGGGTAAGAAGATGTACAAGCAGAAGGGCACCGGCGGCGCCCGTCACGGTTCGCGCCGTGCGCCGCAGTTCGTCGGCGGCTCGCGCGCCTTCGGTCCGGTCGTTCGCGATCACGGCTTCTCGCTGCCGAAGAAGATTCGCGCCCTGGCTCTGCGTCACGCCCTGTCGTCCAAGGTGAAGTCGGGCGACCTGGTCGTCGTCGACACCGTCTCGGTCAAGGAAGCCAAGACGGCCGCCCTGCGCGAGACGCTGGGCAAGCTGGGCTGGACCAAGGCTCTGATCATCGCCGGTCCGGAAGTCGACGCCAACTTCGGTCTGGCCGCTCGCAACATCCCGCACATCGACGTCCTGCCGAACGCCGGTCTGAACGTCTATGACATACTGCGGGCCGACAAGCTGGTGCTGACCAAGGCCGCCGTCGAGGCGATCGAAGCCCGCTTCAGCGATAAGGAAGCCGCGTAATGGCCGCTCAACCTACCGCCAAGCACTACGACACCATCCTGGCTCCGGTGATCACCGAAAAGGCCACGATCCTGTCCGAGCAGAACAAGGTCGTCTTCCGCGTCGCCGATACGGCGACCAAGGACGAGATCGCCGCTGCGGTCGAAAGCCTGTTCAAAGTCAACGTCGTCAAGGTCAACACCCTGGTCCAAAAGGGCAAGACCAAGCGCTTCCGGGGCATCCTCGGCCGTCGCGTCGATATCAAAAAAGCGATCGTGACCCTGGCCGACGGCCAGTCGATCGACGTCACCACGGGGCTCTGATCAGATGGCCTTGAAACATTACAATCCGACTTCGCCGGGCCGTCGCGCCCTCGTGCTGGTCGACCGTTCGGAACTCCACAAGGGCCGTCCGGAAAAGTCGCTGACCGAAGGTCTGACCAAGTCGGGCGGTCGCGGGCAGGGCGGTCGCGTCGCGGTCCGCTTCCGCGGCGGCGGCGCCAAGACCCTGTACCGCAAGATCGACTTCAAGCGTCGCAAGTGGGACATGGTCGGCACGGTCGAGCGTCTGGAATACGATCCGAACCGCACGGCCTTCATCGCCCTCGTGACCTATGAGGACGGCGAGAAGACCTACATCATCGCGCCGCAACGCCTGAAGGCGGGCGACACGGTGGTCGCGGGCGAAAAGACCGACGTGAAGCCGGGCAACGCCATGCCGCTTCGTTCGATGCCGGTGGGTACGATCATCCACAACATCGAGATGAAGCCCGCCAAGGGCGCTCAGCTGGCCCGTTCGGCCGGCGCCTACGCCCAGCTGGTCGGCCGCGATCAGGGCTACGCCCAGATCCGTCTCGGCTCGGGCGAGCTGCGCATGGTCCTGGACAGCTGCATGGCCACCGTGGGCGCGGTTTCGAACCCCGACCACATGAACCAGAACCTGGGCAAGGCCGGTCGCAAGCGCCACATGGGCTGGCGTCCGCACGTCCGCGGCGTCGCCATGAACCCGATCGACCACCCGCACGGTGGTGGTGAAGGCCGGACCTCCGGTGGTCGTACCCCCGTCACGCCGTGGGGTAAGGACACCAAGGGCACCCGCACCCGTAAGAACAAGGCTACGGACAAGTTCATCATCCGTACCCGTCACGTGAAGAAGGCTCGCTAAGAATGGCCCGCTCCTCCTGGAAAGGCCCGTTTGTCGACGGGTATCTGCTCAAGAAGGCCGACGCCGTTCAATCGTCGGGCCGCAAGGACGTGATCAAGACCTGGTCGCGCCGCTCCACCATCCTGCCGCAGTTCGTCGGTCTGACGTTCGGCGTCCATAACGGTCAGAAGCACGTTCCCGTGTCGGTCTCGGAAGAGATGGTCGGCATGAAGTTCGGCGAGTTCGCCCCGACCCGGAACTTCCCGGGTCACGCGGCGGACAAGAAGGCCAAAAGGAAGTAACCGATGGCCCAGACCAAGAACATTCGTCGGGTCGGCCCGACCGAGGCCCGCGCCAAGCTGGTCAATGTGCGCATCAGCCCGCAAAAGCTGAACCTGGTGGCCGCCTCGATCCGCGGCATGCCGGTTCAGAAGGCGCTGAACGAGCTGGAATTCAGCCGTAAGCGCATCGCCGGCGACGTCCGCAAGGTCCTGTATTCGGCGATCTCCAACGCCGAGAACAACCACAACCTCGACATCGACAACCTGGTCGTCGCCGAGGCCTTTGTGGGCAAGAACCTGGTGATGAAGCGTTTCGCGAGCCGCGCTCGTGGTCGCTCGTCGCGCATCCTGAAACCGTTCAGCGAGATCACCATCGTGGTCCGCGAAGCCGGCGAGGCCGCCTGATGGGACAGAAAATCAATCCGGTCGGTCTGCGCCTCGGCGTGAACCGCACGTGGGACAGCCGTTGGTTCGCCGCCGGCGCCGACTATTCCCGCCTGCTGCACCAGGACCTGAAGCTGCGCGAGTGGCTGCGGGAACGCCTGTCGGCCGCCGGCGTGTCGCGCATCATCATCGAGCGCCCGCACAAGAAGTGCCGCATCACCATCTATGCCGCCCGTCCGGGCGTCGTGATCGGCAAGAAGGGCGCTGACATCGAGAAGCTCCGCAAGGACATCTCGGCGCGCACCGAAGGTGAAGTTCACCTGAACATCATCGAAGTCCGCAAGCCGGAAACCGACGCTCAGCTGATCGCCGAGAACATCGCGCAGCAGCTGGAACGCCGCGTGGCCTTCCGTCGCGCCATGAAGCGCGCCATGCAGTCCGCCATGCGTCTGGGCGCCAAGGGCATTCGGATGAATGTCTCGGGTCGTCTGGGCGGCGCCGAAATCGCGCGGATGGAATGGTATCGCGAAGGCCGCGTGCCGCTTCACACCCTGCGGGCCGACATCGACTACGGCTTCTACGAAGCCAAGACGACCTACGGCATCATCGGCGTGAAGGTCTGGGTGTTTAAGGGAGAAGTGCTTGAGCACGACCCGATGGCCCAGGACAAGCGTTGGGCCCAGGAAGCCTCGGGTCCGTCCTCGAACGAAGGCCGCGAACGCGGCGGCCCCCGTGGCGACCGCGGTCCGCGTCGCGATCGGGGACGTGAGAACTAAGTCATGTTGCAACCGAAGAAGACCAAGTACCGCAAGGCCTTCAAGGGCCGTATCCACGGCTCGGCCAAGGGCGGCTTCTCGCTGAACTTCGGGTCGTACGGCCTGAAGACGCTGGAACCGGAACGCATCACGGCGCGTCAGATCGAAGCGGCCCGCCGCGCGATCACCCGCCAGATGAAGCGTCAGGGCCGCGTCTGGATTCGCGTCTTCCCCGACCTGCCCGTCACGGGCAAGCCGGCCGAAGTCCGGATGGGTAAGGGCAAGGGCGCGGTGGACTACTGGGCCGCGCGCTGCCACCCGGGCCGTATCCTGTTTGAAATCGACGGCGTGTCGGACGAGGTCGCCCGCGAGGCGCTCCGTCTCGGCGCCGCCAAGCTGCCGGTCCGCACCAAGGTCGTGACCCGCATCGACGCCGGCATCGCCCACGTTGAGGAAGCCGCCTAATGACCAAGATCGCCGATCTGCGGTCGCAAACGACCGACCAACTGGCCGACGAGCTGCTGAAGCTCAAGAAGGAACAGTTCAACCTGCGTTTCCAGGCGGCCACCGGCCAGATGGAGAAAACCCACCGCGTGGGTGAAGTGCGCAAAGACATCGCTCGCATCTCGACGCTTCTGCGCGAGAAGCGTGCGGCCTCGTAAGGAAACGAATATGCCCAAGCGAATTCTTGAAGGCGTGGTCGTGTCCGACAAGGGCGACAAGACCGTCGTCGTGAAGGTGGAGCGCACCCTGCTGCACCCGCTGCTGAAGAAGACCGTCCGGTCTTCCAAGAAGTATCACGCCCACGACGAAGCCAACGCGCTCAAAGTCGGCGACATCGCTCGCATCGTCGAGTGCGCCCCCAAGTCCAAGTTGAAGCGCTGGGAAGTCCTTTCCAACGCCTCCGCCTCGTAATCAGAAGGATCTGATCTTATGATCCAGATGCAAACTAACCTGGAAGTGGCCGATAATTCGGGCGCCCGCCGGGTCATGTGCATCAAGGTGTTGGGCGGCTCCAAGCGCCGCTACGCCTCGATCGGCGACACTATCGTCGCCTCCGTGAAGGAAGCCATTCCGCGCGGCCGTGTGAAGAAGGGCGACGTCGTGCGCGCCATCGTCGTGCGCACCGCCAAGGACATCCAACGCAAGGACGGCTCGGTCATCCGTTTTGACAAGTCGGCCGCCGTCATCGTCAACAAGCAGAACGAGCCCGTCGGCACGCGGATCTTCGGCCCGGTTCCCCGCGAACTGCGCGCCAAGAACCACATGAAGATCATCTCGCTGGCTCCGGAGGTCCTGTAACCATGGCCGCCAAGATCAAGAAGGGCGACCGCGTCGTCGTCCTCACCGGCAAGGACAAGGGCCGCACGGGCAATGTGCTGAAGGTCCTGCCCTCCGAAAACCGCGTCGTCGTGGAAGGCGTCAACATGGTTCAGCGCCACACGCGCCCGAGCCAGGCTGACCCCCAGGGCGGCATCAAGAACAAGGAAGCCTCGCTTCACCTGTCGAACGTCGCGATCGCCGACGCCAACGGCAAGGCGACCCGCGTCGGCTTCCGGATCGAAGGGGACAAGAAGGTCCGCTTCGCCAAGACGACGGGAGACGTCATCTGATGGCTACCGAGAAGTACACCCCCCGGCTGAAGGCCGAGTATCAGAACCGCATCCGTGCGGAGATGAAGGCCAAGTTCGGCTATACGAACGAAATGCAGGTGCCCAAGCTGGACAAGATCGTCCTGAACATGGGCATCGGCGAAGCCGTCGCCGATTCCAAGAAGGCCAATGCGGCCCTCAAGGATCTGACGGCCATCGCCGGTCAGAAGGCCGTCGCCACCAAGGCCCGTAACTCCATCGCGGGCTTCAAGCTGCGCGAAGGCATGGTCATCGGCGGCAAGGTCACCCTGCGCGGCGACCAGATGTACGAGTTCCTGGACCGTTTCATCACGATCGCGCTGCCGCGCGTGAAGGACTTCCGCGGTCTGAAGGGCACGTCCTTCGACGGTCGCGGCAACTACGCCACCGGTCTGAAGGAACACATCGTGTTCCCGGAAATCAATTACGACCAGATCGACCAGATGTGGGGCATGGACATTGTCGTCTGCACCACGGCCAAGACCGATGAGGAAGCCAAGGCTCTCCTCACCGAGTTCAAGTTCCCGTTCTTGAAGAACTGAGCGGGAAGGGAAGAGCACAATGGCTAAAAAGAGCGCCGTAAACCGCAACGAAGCCGTCAAGGCCCTGGTTGCGAAGTATGCCGCGAAGCGGGCCGCCCTGAAGGCGACCGCCAACGACGAAAACCTGCCGCTTGAGGAGCGCTTCGCCGCGCGCCTGAAGTTGGCTGAACTGCCGCGCAACTCCGCGCCGAGCCGCATTCGCAACCGTTGCGAAGTGACCGGTCGTCCGCGTGCGTTCTATCGCAAGCTCAAGATGAGCCGGATTGCGCTGCGTGAGCTTGGCAACCTGGGACAAATCCCGGGCCTGACCAAGTCCAGCTGGTAAGGGGAGCGAAGAGACATGATGATCAACGATCCCCTGAGCGACATGATCGCTCGCATCAAGAACGCGGCGACCCGCAAGCGTTCCAAGGTGCTGACCCCGGCTTCCCGTCTGCGCCAGCGCGTCCTCGACGTGCTGCAGGACGAAGGCTACATCCGCGGCTACAACCTGGTTCAGAACCCGGGTGAGTTTCCGCAGTTCGAGATCGAGCTGAAGTATTTCGACGGTCAGCCCGTCATCGCCGAGATCGCGCGCGTGTCCAAGCCGGGCCGCCGCGTCTACTCCGCGATCGGCGATCTGAAGCCCGTCAAGAACGGCCTCGGCATCTCGATCCTCTCGACTTCGAAGGGCGTCATGTCCGACGCCGCCGCTCGCGACGCCAATGTCGGCGGCGAAGTCCTCTGCAGGGTCTACTGATATGTCCCGTATTGGCAAGAAAACCATCGCAGTGCCGAAGGGCGTGACGGTCACGCTCGACGGCCAGACCGTCTCGGTGAAGGGTCCGAAGGGCGAACGCTCCTGGACCGTCGCCGAAGAAATCGAAGTCAAGCACGAAGGCGACGAGCTGTCGCTGGGCCTGCGGACCGACACCCAGCGCGGTCGCGCCATGTGGGGTCTGTCGCGCACCCTGGTCGACAACATGGTCACCGGCGTCACCACCGGCTTCGAGAAGTCGCTGGAACTGGTCGGCGTGGGTTACCGCGCCGCGATGAAGGGCAACGCCCTGTCGCTGCAGCTCGGCTTCTCCCATGAAGTCGATATCGACCCGCCGGCCGGCGTCAGCTTCGCGGTTCCGAAGCAGACCGAGATCAAGATCCTGGGCGCGGACAAGCAGGCCGTCGGTCAGATCGCCGCGGTCATCCGCAAGCTGCGTCCGCCGGAGCCCTATAAGGGCAAGGGCGTCCGTTACGCCGGCGAGACCGTGCGTCGCAAGGAAGGCAAGAAGAAGTAAGTCATGGCTCTTTCTCTTCGACAACAAGCCAAGCGCCGCGCCGAGCGCACGCGCCGTCGCCTGAAGGCTGTCGCCAACGGTCGCCTGCGTCTGTCGGTCTATCGTTCGGACAAGAACATCTCGGCCCAGATCATCGACGACGCCCAGGGCGTGACGGTCGTGGCCGCCTCGTCGCTGGAAGGCGGCAGGGGGTCCAAGGGGTCGGACATCGCCGCGGCTACGGCCATCGGCAAGCTGATCGCCGAGCGCGCCATCGAGAAGGGCGTCAAGGACGTCGTCTTCGACCGGGGCGAGTACATCTATCACGGACGGGTGAAGGCGCTGGCGGAAGCCGCGCGTGAAGCCGGCCTGAACTTCTAAGGGACGCGACAGATGGCGCAACAACCCCAACGCGGCGGCGGCGATCGTAATCGCCGCGACCGCAACGCTCCCGCCGCCGCCGAGGCCCCGGAAAGCGACATCATCGAGAAGCTGGTGCACATCAACCGCGTCGCCGCCACCGTTAAGGGCGGCCGTCGCTTCAGCTTCGCCGCCCTGATGGTCGTCGGCGACGGCAAGGGTCGCGTCGGCTTCGGTCACGGCAAGGCGCGCGAAGTGCCGGAAGCCATCCGCAAGGCGACCGAAGAAGCCAAGAAGACGATGATCCGCGTGCCTCTGCGCGAGAACCGCACCCTGCACCACGACGGCGCCGGCCGTTGGGGCGCCGGCAAGATCATGATGCGCGCGGCCCCTCCCGGCACCGGCGTCATCGCGGGCGGTCCGATGCGTGCGGTCCTCGAAACCCTCGGCGTCCAGGACGTCGTGGGCAAGTCGACCGGTTCGTCGAACCCCTACAACATGATCCGTGCGACGTTCGAAGCCCTGAAGGTTCAGTCGTCGCCCCGTCAGGTCGCGTCCAAGCGCGGCAAGAAGGTCGCGGATCTGATGGGTCGTCGCAACGACGGCGCCTCGGCGCCCGAAGCCGTGGAGTCCTAAGTCATGGCCGAGAAGAAGACCGTCACCATCAAGCAGATCGGCTCGCCGATCCGCCGCAAGAACGACCAGCGCGCCACCCTGGTGGGCCTGGGCCTGAACCGCATGGGCCGCGAAGCGACCCTGGAGGACACCCCCTCGGTTCGCGGCATGATCGCCAAAGTCCACCACCTGGTCGAAGTGGTCGAGAAGTAAGACTGTTCGCTACGCGAAGTGGCGAGTGATGAGTGGCGAGTGACGAGTAGCCCGGGTGTCGGTTCGACCGATTTCTCTTGACTCGCCACTCATCACTCGCCACTCGCCACTTTCTTTTTTCCAAGCCGAGTCCGGACGAATGTCCGGGCGCTAGCACCCGAAAGGATCAGGCACATGAAACTGAACGAAATCCGCGATAACGAAGGCGCGCACAAGAAGCGCATGCGCGTGGGCCGCGGCCCCGGCTCCGGCAAGGGCAAGACCTCGGGCCGCGGCGTCAAGGGGCAGAAGTCGCGGACCGGCGTCAGCCTGCTGGGCTTCGAAGGCGGCCAGATGCCGCTGTACATGCGCATGCCCAAGCGCGGCTTCAACAACCCGAACGCCCTGAAGCTGGCCGAAGTGAACCTGTGGCGTCTGCAAGACGCCATCGACGCCGGCAAGCTGGACGCCTCGGCCGAGATCAAGGGTGAAGCCCTGGTCGCCGCCGGCGTGATCCGCCGCGTCAAGGACGGCGTCCGTCTGCTGGGCACCGGCGAAATCAAGGCCAAGCTGAACCTGGTCGTCTGGTCGGCCACGGCCGGCGCCAAGAAGGCCATCGAAGCCGCGGGCGGGTCGGTCGTCGAACAGCGTATCGAAGCCGAAGCCAAGGCTGCGGCCCGCGTCGAGAAGCGCAACGCCGCCAAGGGCAAGGCTCCGGCCCCCAAGGCGCCCAAGGGCGACGCCAACAAGGTCTCGGCCCGCGCCAAGCGCGCCGCTTCCAAGGCCTGAACAACGCGTCGTCGCGGCGCGTATAGGCCGTGGCCTGAATACACCTGCGACGACGAAACAACGGAAGCGGCCCTCGCATGAGGGCCGCTTTCCGCCTATCTGACGACTCAGTCAGTCGTGGGGACGCATAATGGCTTCGGCCGCAGAACAACTCGCCGCCAATATGAACATGGGCTCGTTCGCCAAAGCGACCGAGCTGCACAAGCGCCTGCTGTTCACGCTGGGCGCCTTGCTGGTTTATCGCATCGGCACCTATGTGCCGATCCCGGGCATCAACTCGCAGGCCTTCCTGCAGTTCTTCCAGGACCCCTCGGGTCAGCGCGGCATCCTGGACATGTTCAACATGTTCTCGGGCGGCGCGGTGGAGCGGATGGCCATCTTCGCGCTGAACGTCGCGCCCTATATCTCGGCGTCGATCATCGTGCAGCTGATGGGCACGGTGTATCCGCCCTGGGAGAAGCTGAAGAAGGAAGGCGGGGAGAGCGGCCGCAAGCAGCTGAACCAGTACACCCGCTATCTGACGGTCTTCCTGGCCCTGGCCCAGTCGCTGGGCATCGCGGCGGGTCTGAACGCCCAGCCGGGTCTGGTCGACAATCCGGGGATCTTCTTCCTGGTCTCGACCGTCGTGACCCTGACGGGCGGCACCATGTTCCTGATGTGGCTGGGCGAGCAGGTGACGGCGCGCGGCGTCGGCAACGGCATTTCGTTGATCATCTTCGCGGGCATCGTGGCGGTTCTGCCCTCGACCATCGCCCGGATGCTGGGCCTGGCCCAGCAGGGTCAGATGTCGGCCTTCGCCCTGTTCTTCATCGCCGTTCTGGCTGTGGCGACCGTGGTCTTCATCGTCTTCATGGAACGGGCTCAGCGCCGTCTGCTGATCCAGTATCCGAAGCGCCAGGAAGGCAACCGGATGGCGGGAGGCGAGCGCTCGTTCCTGCCGCTGAAGGTCAACACCGCCGGCGTCATCCCGCCGATCTTCGCCTCGTCCCTGCTGATGCTGCCGACCACAGTGGCCAGCCTGACCGCCAATGCGGACCTGCCGTCCTATCTGGGCTGGCTGCCGCTGGTCACCTCGCAACTGACCCACGGCCAGCCTCTGTTCATGGCCCTGTACGCCGCCCTGATCATCTTCTTCTGCTTCTTCTACACCTCGATCACCTTCAACCCGGAGGACACGGCCGAGAACCTGCGGAAATACGGCGGCTTCCTGCCGGGGATCCGTCCGGGCAAGCGCACGGCCGAATATCTGGACTATGTCCTGACCCGCCTGACGGTGATCGGCGCGGCCTATATCACCGCCGTCTGCCTGCTGCCGGAGTTCATGGTCGCCCAGATGGGCAACAGCCTCTACTTCGGCGGAACGTCTATCTTGATCGTGGTGTCGGTGACGATGGACACTGTGGCCCAGATCCAGTCCCAACTGCTGGCGCACCAGTACGAGGGGCTGATCAAGAAGGCCAAGCTGCGCGGTCGCGGCGGTCGTGGCGCGCCCACGCCCGTCCGTCGCTGAGTTGACTAGAAGACGCCTGGGGAGGACTTGCGCGTGAACTTGATCCTGTTTGGACCGCCGGCGGCGGGCAAGGGGACACAGGCCAAGCGGCTGGTGGAAGAGAAGGGCATGATCCAGCTCTCCACCGGCGACATGCTTCGGGCCGCCATCGCCTCGGGCTCGGAGCTGGGCCTCAAGGTCAAGGACGTGCTGGCGCGCGGCGATCTGGTGACGGACGAAATCGTCATCGCCCTGATCGAGGATCGTCTGCCGGAGGCCGAGGCCGCCGGGGGCGCCATCTTCGACGGCTTCCCCCGCACCGTAGCCCAGGCCGAAGCCCTGGACGCCATGCTGGCCAAGCGCGGCGCCCAGATCGACGCCGTGGTCCGGCTGAAGGTCGATGACGCCGCCCTGCTGGAGCGGATCGCCAAACGCTACGCCGAACAGGGCCGCCCGGATGACAATCCGGAGACCTTCGCGGTCCGTCTGGACGCCTACAACCGCAACACCGCCCCGCTGCTTCCCTATTATGAAGCCCAGGGCAAGTTGACCGAGGCGGACGGCATGGGCTCGATCGAGTCCGTCGCCAAGGCGATCGACGAAGCCCTGGCGTGACCCAAGTCGTTTTCGGGCGTTTGGGAACGGATGCCTGAAACCGAGATCCAGTCTGACAGAAGGCGCGCCCGCAGACGCTGGCGCGCCTTCGCCGTCTTCGGCGGGGTCGCCGCCGCCGAAATCGCCCTGATCCTGATGCTGGGACAGGTGAAGGGCCGGCCCCCCCGGACCCCCATGGCGGACGGCCCCCCGCCGTTCGAGGTGCTGCTCTATGATACGCCGCCGCCGATCCTGGAGCGCCCCTCTGCGCCCAAGGCGGGGGGAGGGGCGCCGGCCGCGCCCTCGCGCATTCACACGCCGCCCAAGCCGCAGCCAGATCGCCCGCGCGAACTGCCGTCGCCGTCGAAGCCGGCGCCCCAGCCCGCCCCAGTCGTGGGCGTCGCGCCTTCCCCCTCGCCGGAACCCGGGTTGGGTCAGGGCGGCCAGGGGACCGGCGCGGGGTCCGGCGTCGGCGCGGGGTCCGGGCCGGGCAGCGGCTCGACGGGGCCGCGCCTGATCACGGGGCCGTCCATGGCCCAGGTCCGCGCCAACCACCCGCGCCAGGCCCGCAGCCGCTACGGCCGAGTCGAACTGTCTTGCCGCATCCGGTTAGACAGCCGGCTGGAAGCCTGTCGCGTGGTGGAGGAGACCCCTGTCGGCCTGGGCTTCGGGGCGGCGGGGCTGGCTGTGGCCGACTATTTCCGTTTCCAGCCGCCGACCGAGAACGGGCGTCCCCTCGAGGGGCAGCAGGTGACGGTGGGCGTCGACTTCGGCATTCCGCCGCGTCGCTGATCCACCGCTTCGCAGGGGGGCGGCCTAAGCCCCTTGACCGGAACCCGGTTGCGGCGTTCAACCTTGATGCAGAGAGGCTGATCGCCGCCGCTCGAGGCGGGTCTGAGCGACGGTTTAGGCGGCGGACCGAAAAGTCTGGCCGGCAGGGTTGCGCGCAGCCGTTGACGCCCGGTGAATCATCTGTATAAGGGCGCCTTCCCGCGAAGGGCGCCACGCTCCTGGTTTGTTAACCGGAGCGTTTGTTGCGTCTGAATAACGCGTATCTGGAGAATTTCGTGGCCCGTATCGCTGGCGTCAATATCCCGACCAACAAGCGCGTTGAAATCGCGCTTCAGTACATCCACGGCATCGGCCCGGCCGCCGCCAAGGACATCACCGAAAAGGTCGGCATCGAAGCCGCCCGCCGGGTGAACCAGCTGACGGACGCCGAAGTCCTGTCGATCCGCGAGACCATCGACCGCGACTATACGGTCGAGGGCGACCTGCGCCGCGAAACCTCGATGAACATCAAGCGTCTGATGGACCTGGCCTGCTATCGCGGCCTGCGTCACCGCAAGGGCCTGCCGGTCCGCGGTCAGCGCACCCACACCAATGCTCGCACCCGCAAGGGTCCGGCCAAGCCGATCGCCGGCAAGAAGAAGTAAGAGAGAGCTGACCGATGGCCAAGGAACCGGGTCGCGTAAAGCGCCGCGAACGCAAGAACATCACCTCGGGCGTCGCCCACGTGAACGCCAGCTTCAACAACACCATGGTGACCATCACCGACGCGCAAGGGAATGCGATTTCCTGGTCGTCGGCCGGCCACATGGGCTTCAAGGGCTCGCGTAAGTCCACCCCGTACGCCGCCCAGATGGCGGCCGAGGACGCCGGCAAGAAGGCCCAGGAACACGGCCTGAAGACGCTGGAAGTCAACGTCTCGGGTCCGGGCTCCGGCCGTGAGTCGGCTCTGCGCGCCCTGCAGGCCGTGGGTCTGACGATCACCACCATTCGCGACGTCACCCCGATGCCGCACAACGGCTGCCGTCCGCCCAAGCGTCGTCGCGTCTAAGCGACACCGCCCAAAGCACCCCCATCTCCGTCGGCTCCACCATGGCCTCGTCGACAAGGCCGGAGCCGACGAAACCCGTTCGAGGGACAAAATGATCGAAAGAAACTGGCAAGAGCTGATCCGTCCCGAGAAGCCGCAGATCGAGATCGGTTCCGACGCCCAGCGTAAGGCGCGTCTGGTGGCTGAGCCTCTGGAGCGCGGCTTCGGTGTGACGCTCGGCAACGCCCTTCGTCGCGTTCTGCTGTCCTCGCTGCAAGGCGCGGCGGTGACCGCCATTCAGATCGACGGCGTGGTTCACGAATTCTCGTCGCTGGAAGGCGTGCGCGAGGACGTGGTCGACATCGTTCTGAACATCAAGCAACTGGCGCTGCGCATGCATGCCGAAGGCCCCAAGCGCATGACCCTGCGCGCCACGGGCCCCGGCGTGGTGACGGCCGGCCAGATCGACGTGCCGGCGGACATCGAGGTTCTGAACCCCGATCACGTCATCTGCACCCTGGACGACGGCGCCTCGATCCGCATGGAGCTGACCGTCCAGAACGGCAAGGGCTATGTGGCGGCCGAGTTCAACCGTCCGGAAGACGCGCCGATCGGCCTGATCGCCGTCGACGCCCTGTATTCGCCGGTCAAGAAGGTGGCCTATCGCGTCGAGCCGACCCGTCAGGGTCAGTCGCTGGACTACGACAAGCTGCTGCTGGAAGTCGAAACCAACGGCGCGGTCACGCCGGTCGACGCTGTGGCCTACGCCGCGCGCATCCTGCAAGACCAGCTGCAGATCTTCATCACCTTCGAAGAGCCCAAGAAGGCTGTCGAGCAGTCGGACGGCAAGCCCGACCTGCCCTTCAACCCGGCCCTGCTGAAGAAGGTGGACGAGCTGGAGCTGTCGGTCCGTTCGGCCAACTGCCTGAAGAACGACAACATCGTCTACATCGGCGACCTGATCCAGAAGACCGAGGGCGAAATGCTTCGCACCCCGAACTTCGGCCGCAAGTCGCTGAACGAGATCAAGGAAGTTCTCGCGACCATGGGGCTCAGCCTCGGCATGGACGTGCCGAACTGGCCGCCCGAAAACATCGAAGATCTGGCCAAGAAGTTCGACGACCAGATCTAAGTTCAACCCTCCGCCCGTCTCCTCTCGGGGAGAATGTCGGGGCGGTTAGAAGATTACGGACCTAGGTCTTCCTCAAGGAAGATACCGGGTTCGGAGTAGGAGAGACCCTGATGCGCCACGGCGCCGCCCATCGTAAACTCGGTCGCACGACCAGCCACCGCACCGCCATGTTCGCCAACATGGCCGCCTCGCTGATCAAGCACGAGCAAATCACCACGACCCTGCCCAAGGCGAAGGAACTGCGTCCCTTCGTCGAGAAGCTGGTCACCCTGGCCAAGAAGGGCGACCTGCACGCGCGTCGTCAGGCCATCAGCCAGGTCCGCGACGTGCCGCAGGTCGGCAAGCTGTTCGAAACGATCGGCCCGCGCTACGCCGAACGCAACGGCGGCTATATTCGGATCATGAAGGCCGGTTTCCGCCACGGCGACAACGCCCCGATGGCCGTGATCGAGTTCGTCGATCGCGACGTCGAAGCCAAGGGCAAGGACTCCGGTCCGGTCCTGGCCTACGAAGGCGACGACGAGGCTTAAGCCTTTCGTCTCTGACGCGACTGAACACCGAAAGGGCGGCCGGAGCGATCCGGCCGCCCTTTTGCTTTGAGCGGCGATGGGGCAAGAGGCGGCCATGTCCGTCGCCATCGTCCAATTCCGCCCCGACCACGCCGGCGCCTGGGCCCGGCTGAACGAGGCCTGGCTGGCCGAGGGCGGTTTCGCCGTCGAGGCCAAGGACCGGCGCTCCATCGACGATCCGCACGGCGTGTTCATCGCCGGCGGAGGGCGGATCTTCATCGCCGAGCGGGACGGGGAGGCGGTCGGCTGCTGCGCCCTGATCCGTATGCCCGACGGGTTTGAGGTGTCGAAGATGACGGTGACGCCCGCCGCGCGCGGCTTGGGCTTGGCGCGGCGTCTGCTGGAGGCCTGCGAGGCGGCGGCCCGGGCCGAGGGCGCGACCCTGCTGTATCTCGAGACCAACAGCGCCCTGAAGCCGGCGATCGCCCTGTACGAGAGCTTCGGCTTCGTCCACCTGCCGCCCCGCCCGACCCCCTACGCCCGCGCCGACGTCTTCATGGAGAAGCGGCTCTAACGGCTGTCAGGGGGGCTTCAGCCCGCCTCCGCCTATTCCTTCGACAGATCCTGACGCTGGAACCAGGCGATAGAGGCTGCGACCGGCGCGACGCACCACAGGACCAGGCTGACCACCGCCTTCATGACCACGCCCTCGGGCAAGGGCATGGGGCCGGGAGCGAGGGCGGCTTTCAAAGTGTCATAGGCCAAGCCGGGCAGCAGCAATTGCGCGGCCCAGTCACTCGGCTCCCAGCCGAGAATGGGCAGCAGCGGTCCCCCGAGGATGGTCTGGGCGAAACCCAGGGCCCAGGGGGCGAACAGGGTCGCCAGCAGGGACCGGCTGACGACCGCCGCCAGTAGGGCGATGAGGCCGTATTGAACGATCCGGATGTAGGACAGAAGCCAGGTCAGAAGGAACTGAACCAGGTCGAAGTCGGACAGGTCGAAGCTCATCGGCCGTCCGGCCACCAGGGCCTGTGTGACGAAGAAGATGAAGGCGGCGATCAGCATGGCCAGCATGGCGATCATGGCCAAGACTTTCATCACCCCGATCTTGCCCAGGATCAGCCAGGGTCGGCCGTTGCGAGCGCTGATCAGTCGCCAGGTCTCCCAGCGGTAGTCGCCGGCGTAGACCGCCGCCGCCGCCAGCAACATGAAGACCAGCAACACGCCGTTGGCGCCGTTGCCGGCCGCAAAGCCGAAGGCCTCGGCCAAATTGACGGGCTGATTGCCCAAGGTCGCGGGCAGATTGGCCTTGGCAGCCAGTGCGTCGCCCTTGGCCTTGGTCATGATCTGGTAGGCCAGCCCGCCGAAGACGAACAGCAGCGGCGTCAGCAGGATGCTGAAGAAGAGCGTCGTCCGGTTCCGCGAGACGCGATAGGCCTCGGATTTCAGCGCATCAACCAGCATGATCGGTCCCCTTGTCGGGCGCGCCCTGTACGCCGGTCCAGCCGGTTTCGCTCATGAAGACGTCTTCCAGGTCGGCGCCGATCCAGCGGGCCTCTTCGATATCGACCCCGGCCTCGACCAAGGCGCGGATGGCCGCCGGCGTCTCGGCGCGGGTTAGAGCGGCGATCAGGGCGTCGCCGTCCAGCGTCGCCTTGTCGCCCAGCACCCCCATGGCCTTGGCGAGCGGGGTGGCCGAAAGGCGCAGACGTTCGCCTGAGGCCGTCAGGTCCGAAACCCGGCCTTCGGTGATCACCTTGCCCTTGTTGAAGATGGCGACGCGATCGCAGACGCGCTGGACCTCCTGAAGCTGGTGGCTGGCCAGGATGACGGTGACGCCGTCGTCGTCGGCCAGGCTTCGGATCAGGGCGCGCATCTCCTGGATGCCGGGCGGGTCCATGCCGCTGGTCGGTTCGTCCAGAATGACGAGGTCCGGCTTGGTCATCAGGGCGGCGGCGACGCCCAGGCGTTGCAGCATGCCGACCGAGAAGCCGCGCACCCGCCGATCCGCCGCCTCGGCCAAGCCCACTCGCTTCAGCCAGGCCTCGATATCCGAAGACGCGACGCCGCCGTGGGCGTAGCCCAGCCAGACCAGGACCTGACGCGCGGTCATGAAGGGAGGGAAGCGCGGCGTCTCGATCATCGAGCCCATCCGCCGCGTCGCCGCCGGATCGCCGATCCGGCCGCCCATGACCGTCGCCTCGCCCGCAGTCGGGCGGATCAGGCCGAGCAGGGTGCGAAACAGCGTCGACTTGCCGGCGCCGTTGGGGCCGAGGATGCCGTAGACGCCGCCCCGCGGGATCGACAGGGTCAGGCCGTCCAAGGCCTTCACCGTCCCATAGGTCTTGGTCAGGCCGCGGATCTCGATGACGGTTTGCATAGGATGAGCTTGGCGCGAGAACGGCGTTCCCACAAGGCGTCGTGCGGCTGTCGTCCATTAAGATTAGGCAATGGTTCGGCGGGCGCCGGCGCACGGCTAGGACCAAAGGTCCAAGGGCGGCGGCTTGCATTCTGAGCGGCCTGGGCCGATCTGGGGCGCGTGATGTCATCCCCTGCCATAGTGATCGTGGGCGCCGGCGTGCTGGGCCTGAGCACCGCCTTCAGCCTGACCCGGCGGGGGCATGCGGTGACGGTTATCGACCCGGGTGGTGCGAATGCGTCGAGCGTGGCGGCCGGCATGGTGGCGCCGGCGATGGAATCTGTCCTGGACGACGTTACGCCCGAGACGGCGGCCCTGTTCCGCGCCGGACGCGACCTGTGGCCCGACTTCGCCAAGGCGGCTGGCGTCGCCTTGGCGCGCCGACCGGCTGAATGGCGCGGCGGGGACGTCGCCGGCCTGGCGGCGCGATTCGAAGCCCTGGGTTTTGAGGCGCGTCGGACCGGCGACCGGCTGATCACGGAGGAGGATTATCAGATCGACCCCGGCCAGGCCTTGGGCGCCCTGGCCCAGGCGGTGGCGCAGGCTGAAGGCGGCGCTGTGGTGCAGGACCGCGTCTCGGCCCTGGTTCAGACGGCCGACGGCTGGTCGATCGAACTGGGCCGACGCAGCCTGCCCGCCGCCGCGGTCGTGCTGGCGACGGGGGTCGAGGCGGCGATAGAGGGGGGCCCGGAGGCGACGCGGCGGCTGGTCGACGGCGTTCAGCCCATTCGCGGCCAGATCGGCGTGACCGGCGAGACTCTGGCGGATCATGTGGTGCGCGGTCCCGGCGCCTATGTGGCGCCGATGGCCGGCGGAACGGTGATCGGCGCGACGATGGAGCCGGGGCGTCGCGACGCCGCGCCGGACTGGACCGTGGGCGAAAGGCTGAGCCAGGCCGCCTGGCGCGTTCTGGGTCGGACGCCTGCGCCGCTGGACATCGACTGGCGTGTCGGGGTGCGAGGCGCTTCGGCAGACGGCCTGCCGATGGCGGGCCCTGCGCCGGACGGCAGGGCCCTGTTTTTGGCCCTGGCCCCCCGCCGAAACGGCTGGCTGCTGGGGCCGATGGTCGGGACCGTGGTCGCCGATGCGATCGAGGGGCGAACGCCGCAAGCCTACGCCCGCGCCCTCGATCCTCGGCGGTTTCTGGCTGAGACCTAGGGCCAATCGACATTGGCCTGCCGCCGTCCTGCCGGGCGGCGCGCAGCCGCCAACCCAGGAGAGGCGCCTCGGGCGTTGAAGACTCTGTTCCATTGAGTGTCGGTCTTCCTTCCCGCATCAGCAGAAGGGAAAACGGCTGGCGGCGGAACGCCGATTGAGGATGGGTTCATCACAACGGGGCACGACGAGGTCACGGCGGACACGGCGCTTCCTATGGCGTCGTGACCGCTGTGAATCCGCCGTGATCGCTGTGATGAACCCGGTCGCCGCATCAAGGCCCTCTGACGCGGGAAGAGCGGCCTGACCGCAGTAAGCTGAATGTCGATTGAACCCTAGTCTTCCATCGCGAAGCGGACGGTGAAGTTCACCGTCGCCCCATCCACCGGACGGCCGTCGACCGTGCGAGGGTTCATCCGGAAGGCGCGCGTCAGGCTGAGAGCCGCCCGACCGAAGCCTTGGCCGTTCGGAGTCTCGCCGGCGACGCGGCAGGCGGTCAGGCCGCCGTCGATGCGAACCAGGCAGGACAGGGTGGCCGCGCCCGAAACGCCGTCTTCGGCGGCCCGGCCGGGATAGGCCCGCGCCATCTGGGCGGACGAGGGGCGGCTGGCCCAGCTGGGGTTGTTGATGACGGAGACGGCGCGGACGGGGGTTTCGACCGTCGCGGTTCCGCCCTCGACCCCGCTGGGCGCCGTGCTGATGACAGGCAGGCCCGGTGAAGCCGTGACCGCCGACGGCTCGGGCGGGGTCAAGGCCACGGTCTCGACATCGGCCGGCGCAGGGTTGCGGGGCGGGTGGAGGGGCGTCGGCGGCGCTGCGACCTTCTGGACCGGTTCTGGCTCAGGCTTGCGCTCCGGCGGCGCCAGGCTGACGGTCACATGCGGCAGTTCGTCGATCACCGGCTCCGGCTTCAATTCGAACCGCTGGGTGTAGAGCGCCACGCCTATGCCGACATGGACCAGGATCGAAACCCCGATGGCGGCCGGCATCCAGCGCGGCATCGGTTTCTTGCGTTCCCCATAGTCGATGGGGTTGACGGCGCCGGGGCCTCCGGCGGCGCGGATCATCATATCGACACTCCCTCGTTCACCGCCCCCGCAGCGCCCGTAACCGAAAGTGAGCGCCCAGGTTGTGGCGGGATTGCGGCGGTGTTTCAGCGGTCGACGAAGGTCGAAAGCTTGACCTTACGGTTAAAGCCGGTCTTAACGATTAAGGGTTGGTTAACCATGTTCGACGAGGCTCCGCCTGTTATGGGCATCCGAGCGATTCCATCTTCGGGCGGCGTTGAGGCGGCGATTCAGCGCGCGTCCCAGGCGGTGGGCGTCGATTACGACTTCCTGGTCAAGACCGCCCGACGCGAGAGCGCGCTCAATCCTTCGGCCAAGGCGCCGACCTCATCGGCGGCGGGTCTCTTCCAATTCATCGAACAGACCTGGTTGGCCACCGTCAAACAGCACGGCGCCCAGCATGGGTACGGCCAGTACGCGGATCTGATCCACCGCGGCGCCGACGGGCGCTGGCGGGTCGAGGGTTCGGCCCGCAATGTGGTTCTGGACCTGCGGTTCGATCCGCATGCGGCCTCGACCATGGCGGCGGAGCTGACGGCGTCGAACGCCGCCTATCTGCGGGGCCGCACCGGCAAGGAGCCGGGCGCGGGCGACCTCTATGCGGCCCATTTTCTGGGACCGGCGGGTGCGGCCAGTCTGATGACGGCCATGGACCGCAACCCGGGCGGCAGCGCGGCGGCCCTGTTTCCCGAAGCGGCCCGCGCCAACCGCAGCATCTTCTACAAGGATGGGCGGCCGGCCACCGTGGCCGAAGTCTACGCCAATCTGCAACGCACGGCCGGGACCGGGGCGCCGGCGGCGGGCGTCGGCGATGAGCGGCCCGTGGCGCCGGAACTCAGCGACCGGGACCAGATGCTGGCGGCCCGCCTGGATCGCTTGAAGCAGGATCAGGGGCTCTTGGCCCTGTTGCTGGGGCAGGACGGATCGGCCGGCGGCGGCTTCGGCGGCGCCTTCTCGCCGGACGACGCCCAGGGCGCCTAAACAGGTTTTGCGCGGGCGGAAATTCTGCCGAAACGCCCCGATGGTAAACTGGGCGTTAAGCATGGCAGGATGATCGTATCGGGGACGCCCGATTCCCGAACGAGCCATCCATGACCGCCTATCGCGCCCGACTGACCGAGACGGATATCCAGCGCCTGATCAAGGCGACGGAGGACGACGACCGGGCGGAGGCGGCCTATAAGCTGTGCCGCAGCATGGATCGCGCCGATCTGGACGAACGGGACCGCGAAGCCGCCCAGAAGATTCTGCGCCTCCTGGCCAACGATGCAGCCGAACTGGTCCGGCGGGCCATGGCTGTGACCTTGAAGGCGTCGGATCTGCTTCCGATCGACGTGGCGCGTCGGCTCGCGGCCGATGTCGACAGCATCGCCCTGCCGGTGATCAGCGCTTCTCCGGTCTTCAGCGACGAGGATCTTATTGAAATCGTCCGCGCCGGTTCGCCCGTGCGCCAGGTCGCGGTCGCCGGCCGGCCGCGCGTGTCGCGCGACGTCGCGGGCGTGCTGGCGGATGTCGGTTGCGAACAGGCCGTGAGAATGCTGGCGGCCAATGACAACGCCGATCTGTCGGAACAGGCCCTGGGCGTGATCGTGGACCGGTTCGCCGCCTCGCCCGAGGTGGTTACCGCTGTCGCCTATCGCCAGGTTCTGCCGCTGCATGTGACCGAGCGGCTGATCGCCCTGGCCAGCGAGACGGTGCGAGAGCATCTCGTCGCCCGGCATGCGGTGGCGCCCGAGACGGCGATCCGTCTGGCCCATTATGCGCGCGAACGGGCGACCGTCGATCTGGTCGATCAGGCGGCTTCCAGTGCGGACATCGGCGCCTTCATGGCCCAGTTGAACCTTCGCAAGTCGCTCAACGCCTCCCTGCTGCTGCGCGCCTTGGCGCGCGGCCAGATGACGATGTTCGAACATGGTCTGGCGGAACTGGCCAATACGCCGCATCAGCGCGCCTGGCTGATGATCCATGACGCAGGTCCCCTGGGCTTGAAGGCGATCTATGACCGGGCCGGTCTGCCGCCGCGCCTGTTTCAGGCGTTCCGCGCCGGGGTGGACACCTGGCGGGCCCTGTCCTCCGAGGGGGCGGACACCTCCAGCGACCTGTTCCGCCAGCGCATGCTGGAGCGTTTCCTGACGCAGCGACCGAACGTGCTGCGTGAGGATCTGGCCTATCTCATGGAAAGGTTGGACCAGCCCCAGAGCCGCGGGTCGGCGGCGGCCGCCAGCGCCGCCTGACCGACGGCGCCCGGCTCAGGCCCCACTCGGTTCAGGCCGCGCGGTATTCGGCGACCTTGGCTTCCAGGGTCTCGGCCAGGGTGCGGCCGACAGGATGTTCGTCTGTCTTGATCTGGTCGCGCACCACGGCGCGGATGGCGTCGATATGGGCGTCAAGAAGCGTGGTCGGCGCCTGCATCCGCTTGCCGGCGTCGTCCAGCATCTTGCACAGCGATCCGGCGATGCGCGTGACCAGCGGATATTCATAGGTGGTGCCCAAACCCTTCAGGTCATGGGCGCGGAAATAGAGGTTTTCGGCCGTCTCGGGCGTATAGCCCTCTTCGCGAATTCGGCCCTGGGCGGCGTCCAGCTTGACGATCTCGTCCTTCAGCCACTGATCGAACTGAGCCGCCATGGCCTTCAGGGCTTCTTCGGCTCGCGCAACGGCGTCGGCGTTGATGCCGAAACCGCCGCCGACCTTCATGCGGAGGGCGTTGGGCGGACGAATGACGTGCGAAGGATCGCTCATGACGGGCTCCCAGAAATTTACGCGAACCCTAACGGGCCGCTCTTAAGAAGCCGTGTAGGGGGGGTCAGTTGGTGAACTGTTCCGTCATCACCCGTTCGTCGAAGGATCGACCGGCGTCGAACAACATGGTCAGGGCGACGTCGCGCCGCTCGCGCACCTCGACGCTGGCGACGCGCCGAACCTCGAAATTGTCGGCCGTGGCTGAGACGGGCCTCTTGTCCGGTTCCAGCACGTCGAAGCGCACCCGAGCCTCGTGGGACAAAAGGGCGCCGCGCCAGCGCCGGGGCCGGAAGGCGCTGATCGGCGTCAGCGCCAGGATGCGCGCGTCCAGCGGAATGATCGGCCCGTGGGCGGATAGATTGTAGGCGGTCGATCCGGCCGGCGTCGCCACCAGACAGCCGTCGCAGGACAGCTCCTCCAACCGAACCTTGCCGTCCACCGTGATTTTCAGCTTGGCGCTCTGTCGCGTCTGACGCAGCAGGGACACCTCATTGATGGCCAGGCCCGTATGCACCTCGCCCGCTTCGGTCCAGGCGTCCATCTGCAACGGATGGATGACCGTGCGTTCGGCGGCGACGATTCGGGCGATCAGATCGTCCTCGTCATAGTCGTTCATCAGAAAGCCGACCGAGCCCCGGTTCATGCCGTAGACGGGCGTCCGGCGGCGCAGATTGCCGTGCAGGGTCTCCAGCATCTGGCCGTCGCCGCCCAAGGCGACGATGACGTCCGCCTGTTCTTGCGGCACGGCGCCGTAGCGGGCGATCAGAGCCTGACGCGCGGCCTGGGCCTCTGGACGGTCGCTGGCGGCGAAGGCCAGGGCGGGAGCGGGCGGGATCTGGGTCACGGCCGAACGAGAGCCCTAGCTTGACCGCGAAGTCAAACGATCGCGGTGCGCTCCATGATCTGGCGAAAGGCGCGGGCGGCCGAACGGCTGTTCATCGGCGTCGCGCTCCATGCGCCCCCGCCGGGCCGTCCGTCGGTCAGTTTGCGGACTTCCGACAGCACATTGGCGAAGACCGCTCGATCCAGTCCGACTGCGGTGCAGGCCAGATAAAGCGGCTCCGCAGTAGACGAGTGGATGGCGGAGCGCACCTGAGCCGGCGTGAATCCTCCCAGTTGCACCAAGGCTTGTTCGAACAGGCTCAGACGCTGTTCGCGCAAGGCTCGGATCAATATGCCGGGCCGAAGTTGCCCGGCCGCCTGAAGCTTGTCGACCAGACGTTTTTCCATCTCTTGCCGCTCGCGATCGGCGTTGCGGCCGGTGGGTTGCAACGGCCGCCAAGTGGGGGAATGCACCGCCTTGGCCGCCGCCTCCCGCACCGCCGCGTTCAGGCGGGCGTCGTCGATCTTGAACCGCTCGCCGATGGACTGCCGCAGGGCCTGTCCGACCCATTGGTACAGATCATGGGCGAGATCTGCGTTCAGGCGGGGGTGACGGGTCAGGGGCGCGCGAAGACCGGCGATACGGCGGGAATGTTCGATCAGACGACGCATGGCCGCATCGCTGATGTCGGCGGTCCGGTTCGACGCCAGGGCCGTCATGGTCACGGGATCGGCCTGATCCACGATCGCCTCTACGACCCCATGAGACAGGTGCGGCCGCCGCGCCACGGCGATCTGATGCTCCAGCGTGGTCTCCAGCAGGATCCGGATCAGGTCCGCGTCCTGCAACAGGGGGCTGGCGGCGATGACCGGCGCCGCGATCTCGATCTCGTCCAGCGCCAGCATGTTGATCAGAGCCGGCGGGGCCCAATCCGCTGCGGCGAGGCGTTCGGACAGCAGGCGGCGAATATCCCGCTCGGCCTGGGCGGCCAGGGTCAGGAAGATTTCCGCCAGGGCGGGCGCCAGGGCGGTGTTCGGCGGCGCGGCTTCGCACAGGGCGACCACGCCCAGCAACAGTCGCCGACGGTCGTCCGGCGCCTTGCTGCGCGCCAGGTCGATCAAATCCAAAGCGGGTTCGCGCGCGGGCGACGGCGATCTGAGCTGGGCGACAGCGGACAAGGCGGCGGCTCCGACGCGGGAAGGTACCGCTTGCAACTGTGACGCCTGGTCATGAAGACGCGGTTAACGAAATCTGAAGTGGGGCGGTTAATGCGCGCCTCGGTCGGGCTCGACTTGACGGACGCAGGCTGCGGAGGGACGGTTGGTCAAGGCCCGTCAGAGGCCCGCCCTAGGATAGGAGACCCCCATGGCCGACGACGCCGCCCTCAGTCTAAAATCCCGTGTCTCCGAGGCGGAATGGCGCACCCGGGTGGAGCTGGCCGCCCTCTATCGGCTGGTCGCGCTGAACGGTTGGGATGACATGATCTTCACCCACATCTCGGCGCGCGTGCCGGGGCCGGAGCATCATTTCCTGATCAACCCCTACGGCTACTATTTCGACGAGATCACCGCCTCATCCCTGGTGAAGGTCGATCTGGACGGGAACATCGTTCAGGAGACCGCCGACTTCATCAATCCGGCGGGCTTCACCATCCATTCCGCAGTCCATGCGGCGCGGGAAGACGCCAAGTTCGTGATCCATCTCCATACGGTGAACGGGGTCGGGGTGGCGGCCCAGCAAGGCGGTTTGTTGCCGATCAGCCAGAACGCCTGTTTACTACAGCATCAGGTTGCGTATCATGGATACGAGGGGTTGGCTCTGAACCATGACGAGCGCGAACGTCTGGTCGCCGATCTGGGGGACAAGCCGCTGATGCTGTTGAGAAATCACGGCACGCTCGCGGTCGGGGAAACGGCGGCTCAGGCATGGATCGGCATCTTCTTCCTGGAAAGAGCCTGCGCCCAGCAGGTCGCCGCCCTGTCGGCGGGACCGGATCAAGTCTTGATCGCGCCCGATCAGGCCCAGGCGGAGACCAAGGCGCAGGGCCGGGGGATCGGCTTCGTCGCCGCACTGGCCTGGCCCGGGGCCCTGCGGCAGCTGGATCGCAAGTCGCCCGGCTACGACGCCTGACCGCAGCGGCGGCGGGTCTGGCGCTCGCCTGGCCTGCCTTGGCGCAGGCGGGGGCCTGGAACCCGCCCAAGGGCCAGGGGCAGGCGATCATCAAATATGAAGAGCAGCGGGGCGATACGGGCTTCGATCCTTCGGGTGAGGAGGTTCCCTTGCCGGCCCAGCGCCGTGATGCGGCCCTCGGCCTGTTCGCCGAATATGGAGTAGGCGACGCCCTGGCGATTCGGTTGAAGGCGGATTGGCAGGACGGAGAAGACGCCTTCGTCGATTATCAGGGGCGCGGCCCGGTGGAAATCGGCGCTTCTTGGCAGGTTTGGCGAGACGACGGCGGCGCCGTCTCCGTCTACGGCGGCTACGCCTGGGCGGGGGAGGGGCGCAATGCGGGCTATGCGGCGCCGGGAGTCGGCGAACATGATTGGGAGGCGCGGGTGTCGGCGGCGCGGTCCCTGGGCGAAATGGGCGGGCGATGGGGGATGGACCAGTCCTTCGTCGAACTTCAGGTCGCGCGTCGCCTCCGCGACGATCTGCCCAATGAGACCCGGATCGACGCCACCATCGGGGCGCGGTTCGACGCACGATGGCTGATCCTGGGCCAAGCCTTCGCAGGCGCGGCGGACGGCGGCGCGCGCTGGCTGTCGCTCGAAGGGTCCCTCGTCAGGGATATTGGCGACTGGAGCCTTCAGGCGGGCTGGCGCCAGACTGTCACGGGGCGCGAGGCGGCCGTGGTTCATGGACCGGTTGTGGCGATCTGGCGCAGGTTTTGACGAAAACCGCGCGACGGAATTCGCCGTAAGTCACGTTACGGATAGGTAAGGTTGCGCGCCCGAGAGAAGACGCTAAGCGTGCACGTCCTCTGAATTGAAAGTCTGTTGCGTGATCAAACGCCACTTCTTCCTCGTCGCCGCAGCGATCCTGCTGGGGCTGATGGTTCTCGCCGCCGTGCTGAAGCTGGCCTTCGCTGAAGACGAGGGGGCGGGCGGCCCCGGCGGCGGCGGTCGTCGCGGCGGCCAGCAGGTGTCCGAGGCGGTCGTCGCGCAGAAGCCCTTCTCCGACCAGATCCGCGTCCTGGGCGTGGCGCGCGGCCAGAGGTCGGTGAACATCACCTCCTCCACGACCGAACTGATCACGCGGGTCCTGTTCACGGACGGCCAGAGAGTCTCGGCCGGGGCGCCCCTGGTCGAACTTCAGGCCCGCGAAGAGGATGCAGCCATCATCGAGGCGCGCGCCAATGTCGCCCAGGCGCAACGCGAATACGATCGCTACAAGGCCCTGGCGGACCGCGGGGTCGCCCCTCAGGTCTTGCTGGAACAGGCCGAAACCGCCCTGGAGACGGCGCAGGCGTCCCTGCAGGCGGCTCAGGCCCGACGCGGCGACCGGGTGATCCGCGCCCCCTTCGCCGGGACCCTGGGCCTGACCACGGTGACGCCCGGCACCCTGGTCAATCCGGGCGCCGTGATTGCGACCCTGGACGATGTCTCGACCATTCGCGTCGATTTTCCTCTGCCCGAACGGTACCTGAACCTGCTGCGGCCGGGGACGCCGATCACCGCGACCGCTGACGCCTATGGCGACGCGCCGTTCCAGGGCCGGATCGCCCTGATCGACACCCGCGTCAATGAGACGACCCGCGCGGCCACTGCCCGGGCCGAATTCCCCAATCCCGGCGGCCGCATTCGCCCAGGCATGCTGCTGAGGGTCTCGGTCCAACAGGGACAGCGGCAGTCCGCCGCAGTTCCCGAGGCCGCCGTTCAATATGAGGGCTCGGGCGCCTTCGTCTATCGGATTGCCCCCGGCGCCGAAGGTTCGACCGCCCAGAGGGTCGAGGTCGAGACTGGGGCCGTCGAGAACGGTTTTGTCGAAATCCTGTCCGGCCTGGAGGTCGGCGATCGGATCATCGGTTCGGGTCTGAACCGCATTCAGCCGGGCGCCGCCGTCAGCGTCGCCGGCGCGCGTCGTCAGGCCGCCGCCAAATGATGCTCTCTGATGTCTCGGTGCGGCGGCCCGTATTCGCGGCCGTCGCAGCCATCGTCCTGTGCGTGATCGGCCTTGCGGCCTTCTTCTTCCTGCCGGTTCGCGAACTGCCGGACGTGGATCCCCCGATCGTCTCGATCAACACCAGCTACGCCGGGGCTTCGGCCGAGGTGATCGAGAGCCGGATCACCGAGCCGATCGAACAGCAGATCGCCGGGATCCAGGGTGTCGAACGGATCAACTCGACCAGTCGGGACGGCCGGTCGAACGTCAACATCGAGTTCTCCCTGGACCGCAATATCGACGATGCGGCCAATGACGTGCGCGACCGGGTCAGCCGGGTGGTCGGCGCCCTGCCGGATCAGGCGGATCCGCCGGAGGTGGCCAAGGCCGATTCCGACAGCCAGCCGATCATCATCGTCTTCCTGCGCTCGACCACGATGAATCGGCTGCAGCTGACCGACTACGCCGACCGCTATCTGGTGGACCGGATGGCGACCGTGCCCGGCGTGGCCCAGGTCAACATCTATGGCGAGCAGCGCTATTCGATGCGGATATGGCTGGACCCCGCCGCCCTGGCCGCGCGCGGTCTCACCGTCACCGACGTCGAGACCGCCCTGACCAGCCAGAACGTCGAACTGCCCGCCGGTTCGCTGGAGTCGACCGCCAAGAACTACACCGTGCGCGTGGCCCGCAACTACGCCCGGCCGGAAGAGTTCCGCCAGCTGCCGATCGGAACGCGCGGCTCGGCCTCCACCTCGGCCTCGGTCGCCACGGGAACCGGCAGCGGCTCGTCGGCCATCATTCAGGGCCAGCCGACCTATGTCACCCGCCTGGGCGACGTCGCGCGTGTGGAAGAGGCGCCGGAAGAAGACCGGCGCCTTTTCCGCGGCAACAGCATGGATCAGATCGGCCTGGCCGTGACCCGTCAGGCCCAGTCGAACGACCTGGCCATTTCCGACGGCGTGCGCAAGATGATCGACGAGATCCGACCCAGCCTGCCGCCCGGCGTAACGCTGGAGATCGGTTCGGACAATTCGGTCTTCACCTCTCACGCCATTGACGAGGTCTGGATCACCATCGGCATCTCCATGGCCCTGGTGGCCCTGGTCAACTTCATCTTCCTGGGCAGTCTGCGTGCGGCCCTGATCCCGTCCATCGTGGCCCCCATCTGTCTGCTGGCGACCTTCATCGTCTTGGCGCCCCTGGGCTTCTCGCTGAACCTTCTGACCCTGCTGGCCCTGGTGCTGGCGATCGGCTTGGTCGTGGACGACGCCATTGTGGTGGTCGAGAACATCCAGCGGCGGCTGGATCATGGGGAGCCGCCTCTGGTCGCGGCCGAACGCGGCGCGCGCCAGGTCTTCTTCGCCGTTGTGGCGACGACGGTGGTGCTGCTGTCCGTCTTCGCCCCCCTGCTGTTCCTGCCCGGCTATGTCGGGCGGCTGTTCGTCGAACTGGCGGCGGCGATTGCGGCCGCCGTGGCCTTCTCGGCCTTCCTGGCCTTGAGCCTGTCGCCGATGCTGGCCTCCAAGATCCTCAAGCCGGCCGAAGGCGGCGGCTGGCTGGCGCGCCGGGTCGACTGGGGCATGGACCGGCTGAAGACCTCATACGGCCGTTCGCTGGAGATGCTGCTGGGGCGGCGCGCGGCGGTGATCGGCGTCGGCGTCCTGATCGCCCTGGTCGCGGCCGGGGCGGCCGGCATCTTTCTGGCCCTGCCCAACGAACTGGTGCCGGATGAAGACCGGGGCCGCGTCTCGGTCCGCGTCGCCGGGCCGGAAGGGGCGGGCTTCGACTACACGCGAAAGATCATGATGGGGTTGGAGCCCCTGCTGGCCGACTATAAGGCCAGCGGCGAGGCCGATTCCTATCTGATCTCGGCGCCGGGGTTCGGCGGCGGCAGTTTCAACTCCGGCAATGGGGTGCTGGTCCTGTCGGACTGGTCCAAGCGCGAGCGGTCGGCGGCCGAGATCGCCCAGGAGCTGAACCGCAAGCTGCGCGGCCAGACGGACGCCCAGGTCAACGCCTCGACGCCGGGCGCCTTCCAGCGCGGCGGGGGCAATTCCAACTCCATCGAATTGATCGCCACCGGCACCGACTATCAGCAGATCTACAACTGGCTTCAGCCCCTGTTGGCCGCGGCCCAGAACAATCCGGGCTTCTCGCGGCCGCGCCTGAACTATGAGCCCAACTCGCCGCGCCTGCTGGTGGACGTCGATCCGCAGAAGGCGGCGGCCCTGGGCGTGTCCTCGCAATCGATCGGCCGCACCCTGGAGACCATGTTCGGCTCACGCCGGGCCACCACCTATATCAAGGGCGGCCAGGAGTATGACGTCATCCTGCAAACGGAACGTCAGAACCGGCGTGAAGTCTCTGACCTGGAAGCGCTTTATGTGCCGACCGGTTCTGGGCAGCTGGTGCCGCTGGCGGCGGTGGTGACGACCCAGACCTCGGGCGACACGCCTGATCGTCGCCGGCTGGATCGCCAGCGGGCCATCACCCTCCAGGCCGATCTGAACCCCGGCACGACGATCGACGATGCGGTTCAGTTCCTGCGCGCCGAGGCCGCCAAACAACCTCAAGGCGGGGTGGTGGTCCAGTGGGGCGGGGCCGCGCGCGATCAGCAGGAGGCGGGCGGCGCCGTCCTGGCCGCCTTCGGCCTGGCGCTTCTGCTGGTCTTCCTGGTTCTGGCGGCCCAGTTCGAAAGCTGGATCACCCCGGCGGTGATCATGCTGACCGTGCCCCTGGCGGCGGCGGGCGGTCTGTTCGGCCTGTTGATGGCCGGGTCCAGTCTGAACATCTACAGCCAGATCGGCCTGATCATCCTGATCGGGGTGGCGGCCAAGAACGGCATTCTGATCGTGGAATTCGCCAATCAGCTACGCGATCAGGGCCGGTCGATCCGGGAGGCGATCATTGAATCCTCCTCCCTGCGCCTGCGTCCCATCATCATGACCTCCATCGCCACCGCCTTCGGCGCCCTGCCCTTGGTGCTGTGGCAGGGGGCGGGGGCCGGCAGCCGTCAGACGATCGGCGTCGTCATCTTCACCGGCGCCATCTTCGCCACCGTCCTGACCCTGTTCGTCGTGCCGGTGATCTACGGCCTCCTGGCCCGCTTCACCAAGTCGCCCGAATGGACCGCTCGCAAGATCGAGGAGTGGGAGGCCCAGGAACTGCGCGAGGGCGGACCCAAGCCGATCGCCGAAGGCTGACGCCTCAGGAGGCGGGCGGCGTCGAGGCCGCAGGGCGGTAGCCCGTCTCCACCTTCAGGAAGGCGATGACGTCGCGCCGATCCTTGGCGTCGGGCAGGCCGGCGAAGGTCATCTTGTTGCCGGGCAGGAAGCCGCGCGGATTCTGCAGCCAGCGGTCCAGCGCCTGGGCGTCCCAGACGAAATCCGCCGTCCGCAGGGTGTTGGAATAGTTGTAGCGCGGCCGTTCGCCCGCCTTGCGCCCGAACACGCCGTACAGATTCGGCCCCGCCATGTCCGGCCCGTCCCGGCCGATGGTGTGGCAGGCGCGGCAACGCGCGAAGACGCGACGTCCATTGTCCAGGTCTCCCGTATTGTAAGGGGCGGGAAGGGCGGCGAGCAGATCGGCCTTCTCCGTCTCCGTCAGGGCGGGCGGAGCCTTGGACGGGGGCGCGTCCTTCTTATCCCCATTCGGACCGCAGGCGGCGAGCGTCAGGACAAGGGGGACGGCGAGGGTGAGGCGACGCATCGCAGACTCCGATTTTGCAGCAGTCAGGGCGCATAGAGCATGATCGGTTTGGACGGAACCGCGCAGCGGTTCCTCTTCGGCCGATCGGGCTCTACGGCAAATGTCCGGCGCGGCAATTGGCCATGGTGTCCCGCTGGACGGACCGGGGGCGCGCCTGATAATCACTGTCAAAGAAGATGCGCGACCCATGGTGCGGTCGCGCGCCCGTGTGAGCCTCGATTTGACCGATACGATAAAGCTGAGCCAGGCCCGACGCGGCGACCGCGGCGTGATTGTCCAGGTGGGCGGCCATTGTCACCACAGGGAGCATGAGGTCGAGCTGGAACGCCGCCTGCTCGAACTGGGCTTCGTCGAGGGCGCCGAGGTCGAGCTGCTGCACGAAGGCCTGTTCGGGCGCGACCCGATCGCGCTGAAGGTGGACGACATGCGCGTGGCCCTACGTCGGCGTGAGGCCGCCAGCCTGATCATCCGTCGGGTCGCCGCCTGATGGACATGGCCCTTAAGACCGCCCGCGTCGCCTTGGTCGGCAATCCGAACAGCGGCAAGACCGCCTTGTTCAACGCCCTCACCGGCGCGCACCAGAAGGTCGCCAACTACGCCGGGGTCACGGTTGAGCGGAAGGAGGGGCTGATCCGCGCCGCCTCCGGCCGGACGATGTCGGTTCTGGACCTGCCGGGGACCTATTCGCTGCGGGCCCGCAGCCCCGATGAGGAAGTGACCCGCGACGCCGTCCTCGGGCGCTTGGCCGGCGAGACGCCGCCGGATGTGGTGGTCTGCGTCGCCGACGCCACCAATCTGCGCCTGGTTCTGCGCCTGATCCTGGAGCTGAAGGCCGTCGGCCGGCCCATGGTCCTGGCGTTGAACATGTACGACATCGCCCAGCGCCAGGGCTTGAGGATTGATCTTGAGGCCCTGTCCGCGGAACTGGGCGTGCCGATCATCACCACAGTGGCCACCCGCAAGCGCGGGATCGAAGACCTGATCGCGGCTGTCGAGGCGAAGGTCGAGGCGGCGGCGGTCGAGGGCGAAAACCGGTGGAGCAGCCCGGATTCCGCCGCCCTGCGCCATGCGGCCCGCGAAGCCGAGCGGATCATGAAGGCTTGCGTGCGCCCGCCCGAGCGGCCCGACACCCTGACCGGGAAGATCGACTCGGTTCTGCTGCATCCGGTCGCGGGGATGGCGATCCTGTTCGTCCTCCTCTTTGTGATGTTCCAGGCCGTCTTCAGCTGGGCGGCGCCCCTGATGGACGGCATCGAGGGCGGAATCGGCTGGATCGGCGGCCTGGTCGCGGCCCTCATCCCTGACCAGGGCGCGGGCGGACTGATCCAGAGCCTGATCGTCGATGGGATCATATCCGGCGTCGGCAGCGTGCTGGTCTTCCTGCCGCAGATCCTGATCCTGTTCCTGTTCATCATCGCCTTGGAAGACTTCGGCTATATGGCCCGCGCCGCCTTTCTGATGGACAAGATCATGGGCGGCGCCGGCCTGCACGGGCGAGCCTTCATCCCCCTCTTGAGCAGTTTCGCCTGCGCCATACCCGGCATCATGGCCGCGCGGGTGATCGACTCGCGCCGCGACCGGCTGACCACCATACTGGTCGCGCCCCTGATGACCTGCTCGGCCCGGATTCCCGTCTATACGCTGATCATCGCGGCCTTCATTCCCAGCCGGACCGTCTGGGGCGTCGTCAATCTGCAGGGACTGGTGATGTTCGGCCTCTACGCCGCAGGGATCGTCAGCGCCCTGATCGTGTCGCTTCTGATCCGCAAGGTGTTCTGGCGCGGCGCGGTCGAGCCCTTCATGATGGAGCTGCCCACCTATCGGTTGCCGGACCCCAAGAGCGTCGCCTTCAACCTTTGGCTACGCGCAAAGATCTTCATCAATCGCGCAGGCCGGATCATCTTGCCGCTGGTCATTCTGCTGTGGGTTCTGGCGACCTTCCCCTATCCGCCCGAGAACGCGACCCTGCCGGATATCGACTATTCGTTCGCCGGCATGATCGGCCGGGCGCTGGAGCCAATCTTCGCCCCCATCGGCTTCAACTGGCAGATGGTCATCGCCCTGATCCCCGGCATGGCGGCGCGTGAAGTGGCGGTCGCGGCGCTCGGCACCACCTACGCCATCGCCGATGCGGAGAATGCGACCGGCCTTCTGGCCTCGACCCTGTCGGCCCAGTGGTCCCTGGCGACGGCCCTGTCCTTCCTGGCCTGGTACATCTTCGCGCCCCAGTGCGTCGCCACCCTGGGTGTGGTCAAGCGCGAAACCAACTCGACCAAATGGACCTGGATCATGATCGGCTACATGTTCGGACTGGCCTATCTGGCGTCCTTCGTGACCTATCATGTGGCGGCGGCCCTCGGAGGCGGCTAAGCGGGGGTGGTTCTTCACCGTCCGGACCCAGAGATGAGCCCTGTCCTCGCCGCCGTCGTCCTGGGCCTTCTGGGTCTGATCATCGGCAGTTTCCTGGCGGCCGTCAGTGTCCGCCTGCCGCGTGACGAGGACATTGTGCTCGCCCGGTCGCGGTGCATGGGGTGCGACCAGGTTCTGAGGCCGTGGGAACTCGTCCCCCTGTTCAGTTGGGTCGTGTTGCGCGCCCGCTGCGCCCGGTGCGCCGCGCCCATTTCTCCACGGTATCCTTTGATCGAGCTGGCGGCGGCCGCAATCGGCGTCTGGACGGGTCTCTGGGCCGGCCTCAACGGCGGATCGATCCTGATGACGGCGGCGACCGCGATCCTGGGATGGCAGCTGCTGCTGATCGCGATCGTCGACGGCGAGAATTTCTGGCTTCCCGACGTCCTGACCGGACCGCTGGCGGCGACGGGACTGATCGCGGCGGCGCTGTCGGGATGGGACCAGGCGATCGCCCATCTGATCGGCGCGATCGTCGGGTTCGGCGGGCTGTGGCTGGTCGCCTGGCTGTACAAGCGGGTCCGGGGTCGAGACGGGCTGGGCGGCGGCGATCCCTTCCTCTTTGCGGGCGCCGGGGCCTGGGTCGGATGGATCGGCCTGCCCAGCGTTCTTCTCTGGGCCTCGGCGGCGGGCCTCAGCCTGGTGTTCGGCCTGCTGGTGGTGCGCCGCTCGGTCAGCGCGACGGACAAGCTGCCCTTCGGCGTCTTTCTGGCCGTTGGCATCTGGCTGACCTGGCTTTACGGGCCGCTTGGGCTTTAGCGCCCGGTGGTCAGTTTGACGATGATGATCGCCGCCGTGTCCAGAATGGCCTCGGGCGTGTCGGCGCGGCGCAGCAGGTCGAAGCTGGCGGCGGTGGATTCGGCGATGGAGGCGATCTGGTAGGAGGCCAGTCGGGGATTGTAGTCCTTGGGATGGAGGCCCGCCGCATGGGCCTGGGCCACCCGCCGTTCGATCGCCAGATGCAGGCGGCGCAGGCGGCGCACGCGGCTTTCGACAAAGGCCGCCTCGCCGTTGTCGGCCAACATATGCTCGACCCTCAAAACCTGTCCGTGATCGCGCCAGACCGCCATCACGTCCAGAATGAAGGCGCGGCCGATGGCGAAGGCCCTGTCGCCGGGCCAGTCCGTCTGGAAATGCGCGGCCAAACCCTGGAAATCGGCCGCCGCCGCTTCACACAGGGCCAGAACCGGTTCCTCGACCGACTTGAAATAGGTGTAGAAGTTCGAGGGCGAGACGCCGGCGGCCGAGGCCACGTCCGCCACGCGAATCTCGCCGTAGTGCCGCGCGTTGAGCAGCGTCCGCGTGGCGTCCAACAGGGCCTGACGGGTCCGGCCGCCCCGCGCGCCGATCTTGTGCCCCAGCTTGTTGGTCGTGTCGCCCATATCCCCAATGGTCGAAAAGAGGTGCTATGCGGCGGCGGCCCCGAAGGCGGCGCCGACCGTGACGACACGGCCCGCATAATCGATACGGCGCAGCCTAGCCGACCGACTCGCAAAAGGCCAATGCCGGGAAGGTTTCGACCTCAGTCAAACGGCAGGATGAAGACGCCGTCGTATCCGGCGCCGGCGTCCTGGCGGGGCAGGGCCACGAATTCCCGCCCGGCGCTGGACAGGACCTCCCGCACCAGTTGATCGAAGGCGGCGGCGTCATCCCGTTCAGACTTCAAGATGGCGAAGCCCTCTTCAGTCGGTTCGACCCGGTACCCCGCGCCCTGCTTCAACTCTGTGAGCGAAAAACCCATCGAACGCGCGGCTCCTCTATCCAGGATGCCTTCGCACAACCCTGATGCGTCGTAAACAACATGGGTTGGTTCGATACGGAAGAAGGGCCGTCCGACGGACGGCCCTTCGATGATCCCGAACAGAGATCCTTGAAAGGTGGATCAGCTGCGGACGGGCGCGCGCACGCCGGCTTCCGCTCGCGCCTCATCGGTCTTCAAGGCGGCGAGGAAGGGCATGATCTGCCAAAGGGCGGACAGGCCGACCAGCACATAGACGATGCGGGACAGGGCCGAGCCGTCGCCGAAGAGGGCGGCGACCAGATCGAAGTCGAAGGCGCCGACCAGACCCCAGTTGAGGCCGCCGACGATGACGAGGAGGAGGGTGACGAGGTTGAGGATTTTCATGAGCTTTCTCCGTGATTGTAAGGAAAGAAGCTTCGACCGGTCAGGCCGTTCCATCCTCGCCCTGTCCGCGTCGCCTCTGGCGGAAACCGGACAGACCGCAACCCTTGCGGTCATCATTGTCCATTTGCCGACACGGGGCAACGCGGCCGCGCGGCGCCCATTGAGGCGGGGACGCCGACTTTGAGGCGGTCCGGGATTTTTGCGCTTGCCGCCCTTCGACCCCACACCCCTCGTTCAGAACATAGAGAGCCTGTGTCGCCGGCTCCGCCTCGTGGCCGTTCTCGGCGGAGCGGCCGTTCTGGCGACCCTGTCCGCCCTGGCGATCCTGCGCTAATCGAGCAGCGGCGGAGGATCGTCCGGCGGGCCGGCCGCCACCCGGACTTCATAGATCGGCGGTCCCGTGTCTTGGAACAGGACGAGCGTGAACACCGTCTGGTGCACGCCCTTCAACGCATGGTCGCGGATCAGATCGCCCACAGCCAGCAACGCTTCGCATCGGGCTGCGTTGTCATCCTCAGCCATAAGCTGAAGGCGCTCCTCCATGCCGGCGACGCCGATTTTCAGGCGGTATTCCTTCATGGAGCCTATACGCGAGAGGCGGGGCTTGGATGTCGTTTAGGTCAATTTGTTCAATGCTGGACGTTCTCGTCCAGAAGTTCGAACGTCGTGACGATCTGTCCTCAGCCCAGAGACAGGCCATTCTTCGATTGCCCATCGAGCGTCTCCAGGCGAGCGCCGGGGAAACGATCGTGCGCGAGGAGCGGCGTCAAACCTCGAGCCTGCTGCTGCTGTCCGGTTACGCCGGACGGGTCGCCTTTGTTGGGGATGGCGGGCGGCAGTTCACCCAGATCGGCCTGCCCGGCGACTTTCTGGACCTGCACAGCCTGGTCATGAAGCGGATGGAAAACGGCGTCATGGCCATTTCCGACTGCGAATTAGCGGCTATCCCCCATTCCGCTCTTCGCCGACTGACCGCGCGCGATCCCCATCTGGCGCGAATGTTCTGGCTGGAAACGGTGGTGGATGCGGCCATCCACAGGGTCTGGCTGGTCGGTATGGGACGTCAGGACGCCCAGGCGCGCATGGCCCACTTCTTCTGCGAGATATTCACCCGGCTGGAGCCGGTGGGGCGAACCGCCGAAGGGAGCTTCGACTTTCCCCTTAACCAGAATGATCTGGCTGATGTTCTGGGCCTGTCGTCCGTTCATGTGAACCGAACTCTGATGGCGCTGAGGGCGGCCGATCTCCTCGACGTGCGCGACGGCCGCGCCGTTATCAAGGATTGGGACGGTCTGAGCCGCGTCGCAGAGTTCGACCCTCAGTATCTGCGTCTCTGGAAAGAGGCGGTTTGAGCCTCAGGCGCCCGAGCCCGGCTCCGCCATCTTGCGGTGCCTTTCGGCCAGGACGGTCTGGGGGGTGATCGCCGCCATCGCCGCCTGGACCTTGTTGCCGAGACCCGCCACCACGTCGCCATCGCCCCGCTTCATCGCCGCATAGCCCGCTTTTGCGACATCCTCCGGGTTCGCCTTGTCGCCCTGGGCGACCTTGGTGTCCATCATATCGGCGCGCTCGAAGAATCGGGTGTCGGTGGGGCCGGGCATTAGGACGGTGACCGACACCCCTGAGTCCTTCAGCTCATTGCGAAGGGCCAGGGAGAAGCTGTCCACGAAGGCCTTCGAACCATTGTAAACAGCCTGGAAACTGCCCGGCATCAGGCCGGCGATCGAGCCGGTTAACAGGATGCGGCCTTGGCCGCGCGCCCGCATGGTTCTGCCGATCAGATGGACCAGACGGACCGTCCCGGTGATATTGGTGTTGATCACATGAAGGATCTCATCGAACGGTTGGTCCAGAAAGGCTCGGCCCAGCCCGTGACCGGCGTTGGCGGCCAGGGCGTCGACCGGACGTTCGCCGATCAGCGCTCTCAAGGACTGCACCCCCTCTTCAGAGGCCAGATCGACCTGAAGGGCCTCGACATGGGCGCCCAATCCCTCAAGCGCCTGCATCGCCTCAGCCAATGGGGTGTCGGCGGCGATGACGAGGTCGTAGCCGTCCTGGGCGAACAGCTTGGCCAAGGCGTAGCCGATCCCCGAAGAGGCCCCGGTGACCACGGCCAGCGGCCGAACGGTTTCTGCAGCGGTCTGATCCAGGGCGTCGGTCATTGATGAACTCCGGCTTTTCAGCCTGACCAACTCGCGCCTGGACCCTGCGTTCCGTCCAAGACTCGACGGAACGAAGCCGGCGCCGCTCGGTTCACCACGTTCAGCCGATCGGAGTTAAGTCCATGTCTTATAGTGACGTTTCAACCGACGCCGATGTCGGATCGACCGCCTTCCTAGAAGAGGATCGGCAAGAGGGCGACCATGACTCTTCAAGTCTGCGTGCGGCCCTGATCAACCGGCCGAGGCAGGAACTCTATGACTACTGGCGGGAGTTTCGAAACCTGCCCAGCTTCATGGAGAATGTGAAGGCCGTCGAAATTCTGGACGGGCGTCGCTCGCAATGGACCATAGCCGGCCCCGCCGGCGCCGACTTCGACCTGGTCTGCGAAATCACCGAGGATCGTCCGGGCGAGCGGATCACCTGGACCTCTTCCGAGGGCTCCGACGTCGATCACGAGGGCTGGGTCGACTTTAAGGACAACCCCTTCGGCCGCGGCACGGAGGTCCGGGTCTTCATCAGCTATGATCCGCCTGCGGGGGTGGTGGGCAAGGTGGTCGCCAAGGTGATGCAGCGCGAGCCCAGGGTTCAGGCCCGGCGCGAGCTTCGCCGCTTCAAACAGCTGATGGAAACGGGGGAGGTTTCGACCTCCAAGGCGCCCGAGGCGGCGCCTCGCGCCTCGCGCCACCTCTGATCATTTCCCTCGAACCAAGGAGCCCCAATGCGCGCCCTCACATGGCACGGCAAACACAATGTCCAGGTGGATACGGTCCCTGACCCCCAGATCGTCAATCCCAGGGACGCCATCATAAAGATCACGGCGACCGCCATCTGCGGCTCGGACCTGCACCTCTACGACAGCATGATCCCCGGCATGTCCAACGGCGACATCCTGGGACATGAGTTCATGGGGGAGGTGGTGGAGGTCGGCCGAGGCAACACCAGCCTGAAGAAGGGCGATCGCGTCGTTGTTCCCTTCGTCATCGCCTGCGGCCAGTGCTTCTTCTGCGAACGGTCGATGCCGGCCGCCTGCGACAATTCCAATCCCGCCGACAAGGCCGACGCCACCGAGATCGCCTACGGCCATTCCGTCGCGGGCCTGTTCGGCTATTCGCACCTGACCGGCGGCTTCGCCGGGGGACAGGCCGAATATGCGCGCGTGCCCTATTCCGACTACGGCCCGATCAAGATTCCCGACGGGATCGAAGACGAGAGGGTTTTGTTTCTGTCCGACATCTATCCCACCGGCTGGATGGCGGCGGAGAACGCCCAGATCCAGCCCGGCGACACCGTCGCGGTCTGGGGCTGTGGACCGGTCGGTCTGTTCGCCATCAAGAGCGCGATCCTTCAGGGCGCCGGCCGGGTGATCGCCATCGACCGTCACCCGAACCGATTGGCCCTCGCCAAGGCCAATGGCGCAGAGGTGCTGAACTATCACGAGGTCAAGGTGCGCGAGGCCCTGATGGAGATGACGGCCGGCCTGGGCCCCGACAGCTGCATCGACGCCGTCGGCATGGAGAGCCACGGCTTCTCGCCAGACAATATCGTCGATGCGATCAAACAGGAGACCCGGCTGGGGACGGACCGCCCCCACGTGCTGCGCGAAACCATCATGGCGGTGCGCAAGGGCGGAACGGTGTCGGTCCCAGGCGTTTACGGCGGGGTGGCGGACAAATGGCCTGTGGGCGCCTTCATGGAGAAGGGGCTGACGCTGAAGACCGGCCAGACCCATGTTCAGCGCTATCTGCCGCAACTGCTGCAACTGGTGCTGGACGGCAAGATCGACACCACCGACCTGATCAGCCATCGCCTGCCGCTGGAACAGGCCCCTGAAGGCTACAAGAACTTCAAGGAAAACCAGAACGAATGGACCAAGGTGGTCCTGAAGCCGCACTGAGGCTTCAGCAGCCGCAGGCGAAGCGATGAAGGCGCGCGGGGTCGGTGACGATCATCCGACCCCGCGACAGCTTCAGCGCGCCGTCCCTCTCCAGGGCCTTAACGGCCGCATTGACGCTGGTGCGTTGGACGCCCATGGCCTGGGCCAGGATGGACTGGGTGGTGCGCAGTTCAGGGCCCGAAGTCTCGTACAGACGGCGAATCCAATTGGCCGTGCGGTGGGGCACCTGGTGGACGGCGTTGCAGGCCGCCTCGGCCTGCACCCGCGACAGACGGTCCAAGGCATGGCGGGCGAAAACGTGTTCGACCCAGGCCTGCCCCATCAGATCCGACAGTTCGGCGGCCGGCGCCTCGATCCAGTGGGTGTCGATCAGAGGCAGAAAACGCACGGGATAAAAGGCGGAGGCCAGCGAGGCTTCCCAACCGAACATCGCGCCTCGGCCATGAAGGCCGACGCAGGCCATGTTCTTGCGGTCGAAGGCCGCCAAGGCGCCGTCCAGCACAAAGCCCACCGCCGCACGCCCTTCCAGGCTTTCCCCGGCGCGGCCGCTCCGCATCTGACCCTTCTGTCGGACCAGATCCTGGACCTCGTCCGGCATCAGCCGCAGCACCGGGTGATCCCGCACGCCTTGCGGACGATGGTCTTCCGAAATCGGATCGCCCGAGGAGACCGCGAGGGCTGAAGCGGCGTCATACATGCACCCACCCTGCACGGCGCGTAAGGCCAAGGCATTCACATGGGTTAAGCGAGGGCGGCGATCGATGCGCCTTGGGCGATTCTTTTTTCTCGCTCGGACCGGACCGCACGGCGAGGAGGTGGCGAACGCCGCCCTGCCTCGACCGAGGCGGGGCGTGGACGACGCCTCTCAGGCCGCGGAACCCGCCGCAGCGGCTGGCCTTTCCTTAGGACGAAGGAGCCGCACCATGACGATGAAGTTTTACCAGATAGACCTGGAGCAAGGCGGGGTGACGCGAACCGTGCGCGTTCCGTCCGAGACCGATGTCCAGGCGGCCGATGCGGCCGCGCCTCTGATGAAGGCGGGCGAGCGGATCGTCGCCATTCGCCAGGTCGTCGATGACGGATTGCAGAAGGCCGACGCCCTGCCGCCGGTCTCCCAGGCGGAGTCGTTCGCCGAGATCACGCCGGGCGCGGCGGCCAAGGGGCCGCCTCCCACCAGCTGACGCCGCAGCCGGCGCCGGGTCGCGCTGAAGACTGACCTGGGTAAGCTGAGGCGTTGCGCTGAAGGAGGGTTGACGGCATTGTCGGGCGGCAGACGAGTGAACCATGGCCGACCAAACAACAAACATCGACGACGCCTCTCCGCAGTTGGGGCGAGACGATTTAGTGACGATGGTTCAGGCGGTTGTCGGCTAAGGTGTCCGAGACGACGACATCGGTGAACGTCGCCCAGCGCCTGACGCCTATGGAGGCGGCCTGTCTGCGCCGTGTGCGCGACGGTCTTCAGTCGAAGGAAATCGCGCTCGAATTGGGCCGCTCCGCCAAGACCATAGACAAGCATATCGAGAACGCCTGTCGCAAACTGGGCGTCAGCAGCCGCCGGCAAGCGGCGCGCCTCTATTTCGAACCTCTACGGGACGATTCCGTAGGGGCGTCATTCCCCCTGCCCACCGCTCCCGACGCCGTCTCTGATGACGGTCGGAAAGGAGGCTTGGATGCCGCACTCGGGATGTCATCTGCCGCCCGTCACATGGGAGGAGCTGGAGGCGATCTTCGAGGATTTGGCGGCGACGAACGAGGAACGCGAGACGGCTCTGCGGTTGCTGGATCTGACACGGACCCTTCAGCCCTATCTCTCGCCGCTCGATTTGATGCGCGAGATACTCTGCATCGCGCTCGTTCTCCCCAGCGAGAACGATCGGCCGCCAAGACGGCCGGCGTTGCCGAGCGAGTTCGTGAACTGGCGATGATCCCGATCTTCGCCGCCGTCGCACTCGCCGTTCTCGCCGCCATTCTCGGAGGCAGCGTGCAGCTTCAGCTCGCTGTGCAAGCGCTCGATCGTCTGCTGTCCGGCCGCTAGGTCTCTCTTTCCTCTGATCAACAGTTGAGGCGACGCCGACAGCTCGGCGTCGGGGAGCGGACAATGCAAAGACTTGAAATCGCGCAAACGATCGCGAACGCCCTGTTTCGGGCGGAGGACCAGGCCGACCAAGGTCTGATGGCGGCGAGCGCCCTCGTCAGCCTGATGGCGGAGACGCGGCTGGATCATCGCCTTTCGGCAGTCTTGGCCGCTCAGGCCGTTTCGGAGACCACCGAGGCCATTCGGGCTTTCGGCGAAGCACGCGCCCGTCTGGTGGCGGCGCATGCGGCGCTGGAACAGGCCGCGCCGGCGCTCATTGGGCGCGAGACGCGACTGATGGGGCCGCTGACAGGCAAGCCTGAAACCGACCAGCCCAGGACCGCTCGTCTTCGGGCGGCCGCCTGATGGTGACGCTGGACTTGCAAGGTCGGACGGCGCGCGCCACGAAGACCTATGCAATCGCTACACACGCCGCTGCAAATCGGTCTGACCGTCGCCATGGCGGTCTGCCTTCTCGTCGCCCTCTGGAAGGGCGACGGGTCGGCGCGGCTGGCGGCCCTGGGCATGGTGGCGGGGTCGGTGCTCAGCGCCTTGGTGCAGGATCGCGCCAACCCCGACGCCGCCCAGTGGCTGATCATGGGGGTGGACGCGGCCTATCTGGGGCTGTTGGCGGCGATCGCTTGGCGCAGGCCCGCGCGCTGGTTGGTCTGGGCGGCGGCGTTCCAACTCGCCCAGGCGGTGACGCATCTCAGCTTCGCGCTCAATCCGGAGATTCTCGGCCGGGCCTATATCAGCACCTCCTATGTGCTGTTCGCGGGTCTGCTCGCCGCCCTGTTCGCAGGGCTTCTGCGATCGGAGGCCGCCCATGAGCATGACGGCCGAACCGATCGATGCGACTGACCGCTATGTAGGCGACCGCCTGTCGGAGCTTCGCAAGGACATGGGGCTGAACCTCGCCGAGCTGGCGCGGACCAGTGCGATTTCGATTGCGGAGCTGTCGGCCATCGAGGCGGGCAGGGGGAAGGTTTACAGCGCCACCCTCTGGCGTCTTTGCCGCGCCCTCCACGCCGACCTGGAAGACGTCCTTCCGCCCCGCGACCTCACGGTCAGCGGTCGCGCCTGAAGGCGTCGGGCAAGTCTTGATGGAGGAAGGCGACGATGGTGGGTGATCACAGGTTCGAACTGTGGACCCGCTGATTAAGAGATGCCGATGTGGGGCTCTCCAAAACCCGCAAAATCAGCGAAATTTCTCGATTTAAAATATTGATATAATTAATTATTTTTGGGCGGTGGCGTGGGCTGAAGCGAACCCAGCGAGAGCTGTCGGCCCAAGGCGCGGCGGCGCCATTCTCCTGCTCGTAAACCTGAAGCGTGAGATGCGGCGTCCGAACGGGGGCGGACCAGGAGCGACGAAGTCGGCGTTTCAGGGCCGGCCGCCACCGACGTCACAGACGGCCCCCGGCTCCCCTGTCGTTCCGGAGCCCTGAGCTGACCCGCCGTCATGAAGAGGCTAATGGGCCTTCCGTTCGCATCGGTGACGGCGTGAAGCCCGGTGTTCATGCCGCCTTGCGTGCGTCCGATCAGTCGCCCGAGCCCGACTTTTTTGCCCGCAGGCTCGAAGCCGTGCCGTGCCCCTTGAGATAGGTCGCGTCGATCATGACCGTGCGGCGTTCGGTCTGAGCCCCGGACAGGCCGGCCATCATCCGGATGAAGACCTAGCCCATTGCAGTGTCGGGTTTAGAACGGCGTTTCGGGGGTTAATCGTGCCGATTGTGTGGCCTCGATGTTTCATCTCGCATGTATTTTCCATTGTGACGTCGGCAAAGCGACGCCGCTTGCAGAGCGGCGCTCCGCAGCCAGATTGGTGCAAGCTTCACGACGTAACGGTGACGGTGTCGCGACAAATCGTGGCTACGGCCGTCCTCGGCTGCAGTCCTCAGGGTTTGTCGCTCGGAGGTGAAGCTGCGCCGGTACGACCGGCAGGGGGATGACATGACTGCAAGACCGATGAGTACTTCGATGCTGGCCCTGATGATTTGCGCATCGGCGGGCGGCGCCTGGGCCCAGAGCTCGACCGAGGCCACGCTTGAACAGGCGGCGCGCGCTGCCGCTGCTCAGAAGGCGACATCCGCCGAGGCGTCGAGCGAACCCGCCGTCATCGAGGCCGTGGAGGTGACCGGCAGCCGCCTGCAGAACGGCGACGTTACGGCCGATGTCCAGGTGATCACCGCCGAAGAAATACGAGCGAGAGGGGTCACCTCGGTTGAGGAACTGATCCGCACGCTTCCTCAGAACGTCGCCAATGTCGGCGCCCTCACCAACGATCGGGCGAAGGGGCCGCTGAAGAATCGCACAGCGCCGGTGTCGCGTCTGGGCGCCCTAGGGGTTTCGGCCGCAAACCTGGGCGGCATGGGAGCGGGCAACACGCTTGTGCTGATCAACGGTCGCCGCGTCGCCGGCGCTGCGGGGATCGAGGACGGGTTCGTCAATCTGAACGGCATTCCGCTCAGCGCGGTCGAACGTGTGGAGATTCTGACGGGCGGCGCTTCGGCCGTCTATGGGGCGGATGCAACGGCGGGGGTCATTAACTTCATCCTGAGGCGAGACTTCGTCGGCGCCACCCTGACCGGCCAGGTCGAAAACTCCAACAACGGGGCGGACAACAGCAGCGTCAGCCTGTTCGCGGGCTACAGCTGGCGGGGCGGGAACCTGTCCGGCACCCTGAGCCATTCACGTCGTGATCCGATCCTCAATCGCGACGTCGGCTACGTCACCAACGACTACTCCAGCTATTACGGCGGGAACCCCAACTATGATCGTCGCTCGTTCGCACAGGGCTTGCAGCCCGGGGTGATCGACCGAAGCACGATGGCCTATGACCCCTCCACGGGGGGGCTGGTCAATAACGCGCAGGGATTGACGGTTCGTCCCGGCTTCACCGGTCGTCCTACAATGTCGGACATGGTGACCGTCGGAAGAGAGGCTCTTCCCGATTTTGTGCCGAAGTACGCCGGCAATGAGACCGAAAATACGAGCCTGTCGCTGAGCTTCGAGCAGAATCTGACCAGCCGCCTCAGCATCTTCGCCAACGGCCTATATTCTCGCGCCAAGAATACGCAGGAGATCGAGTTCTCCAGGCTGTCGATCAACCTCGCGCCCGGACAGTACTACAATCCATTCCCGGCCTATTACTTCAGCAGCTTCCAGCCGGGAGTCATGGTCTATTACAATCCGAAGGCCGAGGTCGAGGCTGGGATCCTGCCCAGCGGCAACATATCCAACACCTACGATTCCTGGAACTTCAATACGGGCCTGCGTTATCGACTGGGCGAGAACAGCCGGATCGAGTTGAACTACACGACGTCGCAGTCCGAATCGGACGGACAGCAAATGGTTTTCGGCAACCTGGTTGATCTGCGCCGCAACTCAGCGTCTCCCACCGGCGTGTCATGCTACAACTTCATGCTCGCCAACAATCGCTATGCGGCGGACGTTCGTCCCGGCATTCAAGACGCCTTCGACCGCCAGTGCAGGGCCTTGACCAGCGCGGATCCGACTCTCGCCTTCAATCCCTGGAAATCCACGGTCGATGGGGGCGGCTCCAGCGTGGTGGACTTCTATTACCGCGACGCTCGCGAGGACCGCAGCTCTCGTCTGGAGAATTACGACATCCAGATGAACGGGGTGCTCAAGACCCTGCCTGCCGGCAAGGTCTATTACGCAATCGGCGCGGAATACGCGAGCGACGGCGTCGACAGCAGCGAGGTCAAGGTCAAGACGGGCGAAGCGGTTGATCGGGATCGTTACGCCTATTTCGGCGAGTTGTCGGTGCCAATCTTCGGTCCGGACTACAACCGCTTCCTGGCGCGGTCGCTGACGCTCACCTTGGCGGCCCGCAACGACACCTATGAGACCTATGGCGCGGTCGGTACGGTCAACAAGGTTCCCATCGATCAGGGCGGGGAGCTGATCTTCGGAGAGAACACCTTCTCGCGCACGACGCCGTCCTACGGTCTGCGTTGGGAGCCTTTTGAAGGGCTGGCCTTCCGCGCCAAGTGGAGCGAGGCCTTCCAGGCCCCACCGTTCACGCAGCTGTTCGACGTGCAGGGTTCTTCGACGTTCAACACTACCATCTTCGACGACCCTCTGTTCAGCTGCATCGGCTGCATATCCTTCTATCCGACCCGCAACGCCTATACGGCCCAGGTCGTGCGTGCGCCCAACCCCGACCTACGTCCTCAGACGTCCGAACAGGAGGCCTTCGGGCTGACTTGGCGGCCAAAGGGGCGGCTGGAAGGGCTGGCGGTAGACGTCGCCTACAATCACACGGTGATCCACGACGAGTTCGCGACTCTTCAGAAACTGCTGACCCTGATGCCGAGCGCCGAGGTCCTGAAAATCGAACAATTCTATCCGCGCGATGCGACGGGACGGATCATTCGCCAACAGAACCAGATCTTCAACATCCTCGGCTCCGAGTTCGCCTCCATCAACTATGAGATCAGCTATCTGTGGCAGACGGAATGGGGCACGTTCGAACCGCGTCTGAACGTCCTCGACAACCTGATGTCAGAACAGCAGGCGTTTGAAAACACCGCCAAGATTTCCACCCTGGGGTCGATCCTAGGGCCAGACGAGTACAAGGTGGTCGGCTCTCTGGGGTGGTACTACCACGATCTCAGCGCTAATATTTGGGCCTATTACACGCCCAGCTATCAAAACGACTACGCCATAACTACCGCTGCGGGGATCATCTCCAATCCCAAGGACCAGCAGGAGGTCGACGACTTCCTCACGTTCGACATGACGTTCGCCTGGCAGGTCGCGAACAATACGCGGCTAAACGTGGCCGGGCGCAACATCTTCGACGCCCAGCCGCCGTTCGTGGTCGTGTACAACCTTCCCTACGATGCGGCACGTTACAATGCGGCTGGACGGACTCTGTCGCTTGAACTCCAATATACGTTCTGACTGGATGAAGAGGGGGCGGCGGCTCAGGCCGGCGCCCCCTTGTCGGGTCGGTTACGCCGGAGCCGACGTTCCATCGCCGTCGAGGGGCTCATGAGACTGCTGCTTGTCGAGGATGACGCCGACGTCGCCGAGACCCTGGTGCTTTATCTGGAGAAGCAGGGCTTCGTCGTCGATGTGGCGACCAGCCTGGCCATGGCGCGCGACGCCCTGGACGACGGCGGGTTCGATCTGGTCGTGCTGGATCGGGGCCTGCCGGACGGGGACGGGGTCTCCCTGATCGCCTGGTCCGAACAGAGAAACCGGCGCCAGAGGTTCATCGTCCTGACGGCTCTCAGCTCGATCGATCATCGGGTCGAGGGGCTGGAATCGGGGGCCGAGGATTACATCGCCAAGCCGTTCGAGCCGCGCGAATTGCTGGCGCGGATCCGCACGGCGCTGAGGCGGCCGATCGAGACGCGACGGGAGACGCGCCGGTTCGGACCCTTGATGCACGACCTGGAAAGCGGCGTCTTTTTCGTGGACGAGACGCCCCTGACCCTGCGACGCACCGAAGCCCTGGTGCTGGAGGCGCTGATGGCGCGACCCGGCGCCGTCATCCAACGTGAAACGCTGGAAGCGAGGGTCTACGGCTATGACAAGGTGGTCAACGCCAACTCGCTCGAGTCGCAAATCTCGCGCCTGCGCACCAATCTGGCGCGGCGGACCGACAAGGTGCGCATCCAGGCCGTTCGCGGCCTGGGCTATTGCCTGACCGAAGACGGCTGACCCCGCCGCTCCATCTCAAATCGCGTCAGCCTGGTGCAAGCCAAGCATGAGACACCCACTCCTATGGCTTACGAATCCGGATATTCCATGACGTCTCAGGACGATGTCGAACGCGCCCGACAGGAGGCCGCCGCGTTCAAGGAGACCTTCATCAACATCCGCGCCGAAGTCGGTCGGATGATCGTCGGCCAGGCGGATGTCGTCGACGGCGTCCTGACCGCCCTTATGGCCGGTGGCCATGTGCTGCTGGAGGGCGTGCCGGGCCTCGGCAAGACCATGTTGGTCGCCTCTTTGAGCCGTGCGGTCGATCTGCCCTTCTCGCGCATCCAGTTCACGCCGGACATGATGCCGGCCGACATCGTCGGCACCACGGTCCTGACCGAAACCGACGGCGGGGGCCATGAGCTGACGTTTCAGCAGGGGCCGATCGTCTCAAACCTGGTGCTGGCGGACGAAATAAACCGCGCGACGCCCAAGACCCAGTCCGCCCTGCTGGAGGTGATGCAGGAACGCCAGGTCACGGTCGGACGCCGCACCATCAAGATGCCGGAACCCTTCTGCGTCATGGCGACCCAGAACCCCGTGGATCAAGAGGGCACCTATCCTCTGCCCGAGGCGCAGCTGGACCGGTTCCTGTTCAAGCTGGTCGTCGGCTACCCGTCCGAGTCCGACTATCACGCCATCATTGATCGCACGACGGCGGGGCACGACGTCGTGCTGAATCCCGTCGCCGACGCCGCGACGGTGCAACGGATGCGGGCTGTCGTGCGTCAGGTGCCCGTGACGGAGGCGGCCAAGACCTATGCCATTCGCCTGGTCATGGGCACCCAGCCGGGCAGCGACTATGCGCCCGACAGCGTCAATCGCAGCGTGGCCCTGGGCGCCTCTCCGCGTGGGGTTCAGAGCCTGATGCTGGCCGCCAAGGTCCAGGCCCTGCTGGATGATCGTTTCGCCGTCAGCACCCACGATGTGGCGGCTGTGGTCATGCCCGTCCTGCGGCACCGGCTGGTGGTCAACTATCACGCCCAGGCGAACAATCTCACGGCCGACGCCCTCCTGGAGGACGTGCTGGCCCACGTCAAACGTCCGTACGCCACCGACTGACCGTCCCCAAAAAGGTCAGTCGGCACGGATGTCCGAGGCGCCGCAGGGTCCTGCTTTCCCTGCGGCGCCTTTCTTTTAGGGCTCAGAAGCGCTTGGCGAACTGGATGCGAACTTGCCGTCCGATGGGATCGTGATCGTCTCGGCCATAGCCGGGCGCCGGGCGGCCGTCGCCCAGGCGGGCCTCCGGACGGGTGTCGAATGCGTTCTGAACCTCGACCGTGATCTGGCCGCCGCCGGCCAAGCGACCTGATCGCGGAGCCGCCGTTGACCCTTGAGCGCGTAACTCGGAGGGTAGGAGGATGACGCCGAGCCGGAAATCCACAGCCGCGAAGCCGTCGACCACAAGGTCGTCCGGTCCCGTCGCGTCCCCTCGCAGAGATCGGTAGCCCGCCTGCCATCGAGCGCTCGTGCTCAGGCTCCAACGGCCCCGCCGGGTTTCGGCGTTCAGGAAGAGGGTCTGGCGAGGCAGGCCGCCGCCGACGCCCGCGATCCGGTCCAGAACCGGGACGCCGGGTCCAAAACGGGAGCGATCCGTCAGGCGGTAGGCGTAATTCAGGTTGATCTGAAGGCTCTGCGGCTCCTCATCTTCCGCGGCAAGGGCAAGGCGAGACTGACCGAAGTGGATAGGTCCTCCGATGTCGCGGAAGCTAGGTTCAGCGGCCTGCGGTCGATGAAGGTGAGCCGACCCTCGGCGTCGCGGATGAAGCGTTCCGGAAAGGCGGCCTCAAGCGCGGGGGTCGGCTCGGTCAGTTGTCCGACACCGTCCTGCGTCTCGTTTCGACCGTAGCTGAGGTTCAGGAAAAGCCCCGTTTTTGTAAGGGGCCCCGCGCTGACGCTCGCCGACAAGCGATCCGATCGCTGCGCCCTCAGGTCCGGATTGCCGCCGAGCAGCGGGATGACCTGTACGGCCTGGCCGGTCACCAGATCGAACACCGAGACAGGATCGCCGTAGACGAGAGGCGCATAGAGTTGGTCGGTCGTCGGAGCGGCGTTCGCGGTCGCATATCCGGCATTGAGCCTCAACGCCTCGATCGGGGTCCAGTTGAGATCGAGATCCAACCCGGCGCCTTCGCCTGTGGAGCTGTTCAGCAGATTGCCGCCGAGGCTGAGTGAAACCTCGCCAGGACCGAACTGACGCTCCCCATCCTCGTCGATCCGGCGCCACAGTGGAACGACTATATTGCCGCGCAGACTGGTGGTCCGGGTGGTGCGATCCTCTTCAACCACGTCGGCTTCGACCGTCGCTCGTTCCGTATCGGACCAGCTTAGCCGATGGTCCACGGACAGATTCGCTATCAGATTTCCCGTGGGCAGGGTTTTCAGCTTGCAGTTCGCGTCCATATTCGCCCCGATGGATTATGACGCAGAGAGGACACAAAGCCATTCGGGCGAGAACCGTGGGGGAGGGGAGATCTGGACCGGGTGCGCAAGACCCGGCCGAGCGTGTCGCTGCCGTCTAGCGTATCTTGGCCCCGTAGATGTTCCAAACCTCGACCGGCCCGAAGTTCAAGGCGCGAACAGAGGTCTCAATCTTAGAAAGGTCGCCGACAACAACCCAGGTCAGCTGTTCGGGGCGGTAGGTCCGGCGTGACCAGGCTTGGACCTGATCCAGGGTGACCGCCGACAGCCGGTCGCCGGACGAGGCGGCGCGATCATAGGGCAGGCCGTAGGCGGCCGAGCTGACGATCGATCCGAGGAAGGCGGCGTTGCCTGAGAAGGCCGACGGAAGGGCCAAGATGCGGGCGTTCCGCTCGCGGTCGATCTCGTCCTGCGTGGCGGGGCGTGCGTCGACGAAGTCGGCGATCTCCTTTCGGATCTCCGCCATGGCCTCGGCCGTGTGCTCCGCCTCGATGGCGCCGCTGACGGTGAAGAGGCGCTGGCCGACTGGGGCGTCCGACACGCCCCCAGTAAAGCCGTAGGTCCAGCCCTTGTCTTCGCGCAGGTTCATGTTCAGGCGGCTGTTGAAACCCGAACCCAGGACGGAATCGGCCAGAGCCTCGGCTGCGGACTGGTCCGGGTCGAAGGCGTCGACGACGTGGCCGGCCATTACATTTGTCTGGGTCGCTCCGGGCGCATCGACCAGAATGACGCGACCCGGTGTTCCAGCGGCGTTGGCGAGGGGCGTCAGCGGCGTCGGCGACGCCGCGCGCCAGTCTCCGAAATATTTGCCGGCCACCGCGCGCGCCTGGTCGAGAGTAATGTCGCCGATCAGATAGAGGGTGGCGTTGTTCGGACCCAGTTCGCGGTCGTGGAATGCCTGGAGGGCGTCACGCGACACCTCGGCGGCGTCGGCTCGCGTGCCGATCCGGCCGTTGCGATGTTCTTCGCCCCAGACCGCACGCGCATAGACGGGCCCTGCGGCGTTTATCGGATTGCGTTCATAGGCGTCGAACTGCGGACCGACCCCTTCCAGGGCCCGGTCGATCTCGCGCTGTGGATAGGTGGGGCGGCGAACGACTTCGGCGGCCAGGGCGAAGCCTTCGTCCAGTCGGGCGCTCAGCATTGACCAACTGACGCCGCTCTGGCGAGCCTGCGCGCCCGCCTCGATGTTAACCCCTATTCGCGAGGCTTCGCGCGCGAGACGCTCGGCGTCGTAACGTCTTGTCCCGGCGGTCATCAGGCTGAAGGCCCGGGCGGCGGCGCCACGGCCGTAGGCGTCTTCCGCCATCGAGCCGGTGGCGAACTGAAGCCGGGCGTCGACGACGGGAAGATTGGGACGGTTCGCCACCACCAGCCTCAAACCGTTCGGCAAGACCGTCTCTTCGATCCGGGGAAACTGGATCCGCGTATCGGCAGGGCCGGGTTCGGGCATCCGCGTAGGATCCGCCAGGCCGACGACGTCGGGCGCGCGCGCCGGCTTCGGCGCCGGCCGTTGCACCAGTTCGTAATAGGAGCGCGACAGGGTCCGCGCGGTCAGGGCGCGGATCTCGTCGCGGCTCGGGCTCTGAATCCAGTCGCGTTGCTTGAGGAAGTAGGTCGGGTCGCCGCGGGTGGTTTCCCCCTCCGCCAACCACGCCCCGATGGCGGCGCTGTCCTCGAGCATCCGCAGCAGCGACAGATCCGTCGCCGAAGCGACTGTTTCCAATCGCTCGACCGACGGACCCTTTTCGTAAAAGTCTGTCAGGACCTGGTCTATGGCGGCTTCCGCAGCCTCGGGCTCTATGCCGGGCTTCAACTCCACGGACAGGCTGAAGGCGCCGGCCAGCTGACCTTCGTTGACCGAGGCGGAAACGCTGGAAGCGAGATCCATATCCTCCACCAAGGCGTCATGCAGGGGCGTGCCCTTGCCGCCCGCCAGGCTGCGTGCCGCCAGTTGAAGCAGGGTGTTGTCGCGAGAGGCGGCGGTCGAAAGAGGCCATGTGCGGGTCAGGACGGCGACAGGGATGTTCTCGTAGACCACGTCGCGCCGGATGTCGGTCATCGGGGGCGTCCAAAGCGCCGGCCGGCTGATCGGTTCGCCTTGGCGCACCCCGCCGAAATAGCGGGCCGCCTTCTCTCGGGCCGTTGCGACGTCGATGTCGCCGGCCAGAACCAAAACCGCGTTCGAGGCGCCGTAGTTGGCGGCGAACCAGGCCTTGACGTCCTCAACGGTGGCGCGATCCAGATCCTCCATCGAACCGATCGTCGTGTGGGCATAGGGATGGCCGGGGGGATAATAGCCCCGGAGGAACTGGGCTTCGGCGGCCTGTCCTGGGCCGAGCTCGCCCTGACGCTTCTCGTTCTTGACCACGGCGCGCTGCTCGTCGAGCAGAGCCTGGGTCATGCCGCTGTCCAGGTCGCCCATCCGGTCGGCCTCCATCCAAAGCGCGCGGTCGAGGGCGTTGGAAGGAACGGTCTGGAAATAGTTGGTGTAGTCGGCCGTGGTGCTGCCGTTGATGCCGGTCGCGCCGACCGCCTCGAGCGGCGGGAAATATTCGGTGGGTCGGTTGCGGGTCGGTTGGAACATCAGATGTTCAAACAGATGGGCGAAGCCGGTGCGGCCTTCCGGCTCGTCCTTCGATCCGATCCGATACCAGACGCCGACAAACACGCTCGGGGCGGTGCGGTCGGTATAGACCAGCACGGTAAGCCCGTTCGGCAGGGTGAAGCGCTCGTAGGGAATCTGCACCCTGCCGAGTTCCGCCCGTCCCGGGGCTCGACTCTGGGCTTCGGCTCGGCCGATCGCCAGAGCCGGGCCGGCAGCGACCAGCAGGGCAGCCAGGGCGACGCTCGCCGTCGTCTTGACGAATGGATGCACGGTCGACCCCTTGATCTATGGCGTTCTGCCGGCCCACCAAACATGCGAAGCTTGCCCCAGCCTTGCCGCTGCGGCGGGCGCACGCTTTCGTCTGGGCCCGGACGTCCCGTAAGGTTGGTGCAAGCTGCCCGGCCTAGGCGTTTCAGGGTGTTTCGCGTGTGCGGTTCGAGTTGGAGCGGATGATTCAGGGGGGCGATACAGGGCTGCGGCTGCGTCTGGACGCGCTCGAGGCCAAGGGGCTGCGGCTGATCCTGGATCAGGCGCGTCGCCAGGCCGTGTCGCGCGCGTTCGCCTGGGCCGCTCCCGCCTCGGCCGTCGGGGGGGTGGTCTTTGTGCTCTCCGCCCTGATCCAGCGCCCATCGCCCGTGGTCGGTCTCGCCGCCGTCGTCCTGCCGCCGCTCGTCGTGGGCGGCGTGACCTATCTGGGCGTGCGGCGCGCCCAGTCGATCGAACGTGCTGCTGCGCTCGCCCGCCTGGACCAGAGGTTCGGCATCAAGGACCGGATACAGACGGCCGACGAGTTTTCGCGGATCGCCGACCGCTCCTCCTTTCAGAGCGCCGCCCTCCAGGAGGCGTCGCCGTGGCTTGATCGAGCGGCGAACGCGCCGGTCGTCTCCACGCCGGTATTGACGGTTCGCCCGTCGCGGCTGTGGCTCTGGCTTCTTCTGGCCTTCGTGCTATTCGCCTCGGCCTTTCTCATTCCGGGCTTCGGGGCCGGGGCGAACCCGATCCAGAGCCCGGCCGACGAAACCGCAGCCCCGGCGGTCGCCTCTGTCGCCACGGCTGCGTCTAAGGCGTCGCCGGCCGTTCGGGATTTCGACGCGAACAGCGCCGTCGCCGTCCCCCGCAGCGGCGGTCAGGCAGGGCAGGCCGGCGAGGGGGAGGGCGTATCGTCGATCCTGCGCCGCCTGGCGGCCCTGTTGAGCCCGGACCGCAGCTCGGCCGGCGGTCCGCGTGCGCCGGGCAAGCCGGGGTCGGGCGGCGAAGCGGCGGCGGGCGGCGGCGAGAGCGTCGGACGCGGCGCGCTGGGCATGTCCGGGCACGGCTCTTCTCGCGGCGCCATGGCGGCCGAGCCGGAGGCCGCACGCACAACCCCGGACGACCAGGCCCCGGTCGGCGAGGCGGGCAATCAGGACCAGTCCGACATGGCTGACGCGCCGGCCAGCAGCGGACAGTCGGCGGGCGGGCGTCAGGACGCGCCCTCGGCCCGTCAGGCCGAGCCCGAGCGATCGGGGGAGGGGCGCCGGCAGAGCGGAGAGGGCAAACAGCCGGGCGGCCGCAGCCGTCGCGGCGACCAAGATCAACAGGGCGGCGAACAGAGCGGCGGCCAAGGCGAGTCCGGCCAGCGCAGCGGCGCCGACGCCGGCGCCAAGAAGGGGCGGGGCGTGTCCAGCCTGCTGCTCGCCACTCCGATGCAGGATCGTCTGGCCGGCATGGCCAGTCCCGGCCGCACCAGCACCACGACCCGGGACGGCGCGCCTCAGGCCTTTCCTGTCATTGCGGGTCAGGCCGGCGACCGCGGCGCGGCCCGGGGCGAGGCGTCACGCACGGCGCCCCGTGCGACCTCGCCGCAGGACCAGCGTCTGACGCGCGACTATTTCACCCGGCGAAATGCGAGCAGCGACTGAGATGCTGTTCCGCAAGCGCGCTCCAGTCGCCGCCTCACCTGTCGAAGACCTGGCCAAACCGCTGAGCTTCGAGACCCTGTTCGATCCCGGCTTCCTGGCGGGGCTCAAGGCCTTCTCCCTGCGGATCGCGCGGGCGCAGAAGGGCGGGCGTCTGGCCGAACAGCGCACCAATGCGCGCGGTCAGGGCGCGGAGTTCGCGGACTTCAAACCCTATGTCGCCGGCGACGATCTGCGCGCCATCGACTGGAACGTCTATCGGCGCCTGGGCAAGGTCTTCGTCCGGGTGTTCGAAGAGAGCCAGGACATGCCGGTCTATATTCTGGTCGACCGCTCGCGCAGCCTCTACGTCGAACAGCCCCCGCGCATTCACGCGGCCCAACGCGCCGCCCTGGCTCTGTCGGCCGTGGCGCTGGATCAGCACGATTCCGTCGGCCTCTTTCCCTTCTCCGACACGATGGAGATCGAGTTCCGCGCCGTGTCCGGCAAGGCCGGTCTGGCGCGCGTGGCGCACAGCCTCGCGGCCTACGAAGCCAAGGGCGGCACCGGTCTGGCGGCGGCCTTGATGCATCTCGCCGGCATGGGCGTCCGCCAGGGGCTTGTGATCGTGATCTCCGACTTCTTCGACGAAGCAGGCATTGAGGCTGTGGTGAAGGGGCTCGAGCGTTTGCCGCACAGGCTGCTGCTTGTGCAGATAGTCAAGGCGCATGATGCTGAGCCCGAACGCCATCCGGATCTGAACGGCGACGTGCTGATGGACGATGGAGAGACCCCCGCGCCGGCGTCCCTGACCATCACCCCCGAGCTGATCGCGCGCTACAAGGCGGCCTACGGCGTGTTCGACCGCGCCCTGGTCGACTTCGCCCGCGCGCGCGGCGCCGGCCTGGCGCGGATCGACGCCGATGCACCCGTGACGGAGCAACTGGCGACCCTGTTCGAAGGTGGAGCGGTCCGGCTGTGAGCTTTTTGTCGCTCCCTCTCTGGGCGGTCCTGACCGGCGCCGGCGCTCTGGCGGGCCTGTTGTTCGTGCTGCAGATTCTGAAGGCGCGCCAAAAGCAGGTGCGGATCGCCGCCGCCGGCCTGTGGGCCCAGGCCGCGCGGGTCGCGCCTTTGCGGGTGTTTCGCCAGAGGTTCCAGCGCTGGCTCGCCTATCTTTTGGTGCTGGCCATTGCTTTGCTGCTCTGGACGGCAGGGGCGCGACCGGAGCTTTCGCCCCGTCGCGACACGGCGCGCCATGTCTTCTATCTGGACGCCACTGCGGGTCTGACCGGTCCTGACCAGTTCGACCGCGCCCGCCGCGCCCTCATCGCCGATGTCCGGGCGACCGAGCCGTCGCGACGGACAGTCTATCTAGGGGACGCGACAGGCACGCGGTTGTTGCGACCCGGCGAGAACATCGCTCTGTTGAACCGGCGCCTCGAAGGCGTGAAGCCTGAGGCCCGCCCGTCCGACTTCTCCCGCTTTGTCGCTTTGGGGCCCGTCGATCCGATGGCTGCGGCCTTGGAAGGCGAGCGGACGATCCTCCATTACTACGGCGCATGGACCTCGGGCGCGGCTGCGCGTCCGGCTGCAGGCGTCGAAAGGGTCTGGGGCTATCTGGCCGAGCCCGTCCCCGGCAATCGCGGCGTCGTCGTCCTGGGTGCGCGTCCGGCCGTGTCCGGAGCTGCGGATCGCGCCGACATCCTGATCCAGGCCGTGGATGCGCGCAGAGCGGCCCTGCCGCCGGAAGAGTTGCGGTTCAGCCGCGACGGCCGCGACGTCTCGATGACGCCGTCGGTCCTTGCGGGAGGCGCCTTGATCCTTCGGGACGTGGCGGCCGACGGAAGCCTCTTCGGCGTGCGTCTGGCGCGCGGCGACGCCTTTCCGGCCGATGATCGGGCGGCGCTGAGGCTCCCGGCGCGAGGCGGGCTGAAGGTGGCTCTTTCAGCCGGAACGCCGGCCGCCCTGCGGCAGGTGGTGGGTCTGGACGCAGGGCTGTCCGAGGTCGCAGTCGATCAGGCCGATGTGGTAGTTCGGCGCGCCGACGAGGTCTTCGGCGCCGACCGGCCCGCGTTCGTCCTGAGCGGAACCGACGCGCCGGCCTTCCGCCTGACCTATGCGGCGGACGAAGCCGCGCCCGATCTGGCCTCCGAGTCCGAGACCCTGGGGCTGGCGGATCTGGACGCCGCAGCCTTGGCGAGAAGGACCAACCGCCCCGTCGGCGTGGAATCCGACGCCGGCGCGCGGCGGGGCCTTTCGGTCTGGTCGGCGCTGTTCGATCAGGGGGGCGGTTTCACCACCTCGGCCGATTTCCCGGTCTTCGTCTCACGCTCGCTTCGATGGCTGTCCGACCCTGAACCCTGGATCGCCTACGCGGCCTCCGGGACGACCTTGGTCGATCAGTCGGATCTCTACGGACTCGCGGCGGATCGGCGCCTTGCGGCGCGGGCGTTGAACGGCGACCTCTATCTGGGCGGGGCCGGGCAGATCCGTATCGGCGACCTGCCGGTCAGCGTGTCCCTGCTGGACCGGGCGACGACCTTGGATGCGGCGCGTCCTCGACCGGCGGACATGGTCGTCGCGCCGGTGCGCGGGGCGGCCGTCGATCTCCTCTTCACCCTGTTGGTGCTGCTGGCCGGTCTGTTGCTGACGCTGGAATGGCGGTTGCACCAGCGCGGTGTCCTGGCCTGAGATTCTGATCGTGTCCTTGACCTTTCTTCATCCCGAGGCCGGTTGGCTTCTGCTTCTGCTGCCCGTCTTCGTCTGGTGGGCGCGCAAGGCCGCCCCCTTGCGCCTGGCTCTGCGTCTCGCCGTCTTTGCAGCCCTGATCGCCGCCTTGGCCCAACCAAGTCTGATCTATCCCAGGCGCGGCGCGCCGCAGGTCTTCGTCGTGGATCAGGGCGACCGCCTGTCTCCGGCGGTGCGCGAGCAGGTGCGCGAGGCTGTGACCGCCGCCGTCGCCCGTCGCCGGGCCGACGGCCCGGTCACCGTGATCCAACGCGGCGGGGCGCCGTTGAAGCTGCGCGCCGATCGCTTCGTTCTTCTGGGCGCCAAACCGAGCGACGACTCTCTGACCAAGGCCCTGGCCCTGGCCTTGAACGTCCTTCCCCAGGGCGCAAAAGGGCGCATCACCCTGGTCAGCGACGGTCTGAGCACGGACCGTGACTGGGGGCGCGCCGTCGACGGGCTGCTGTCGCGGGGCGTGGCGGTCGATACGGTGACCCTGGCGGCCGGCCGACAAGACGCCTTCATCGCCCGGGTCGCGACCCCGGTCGTCGGAGCCGGTGAACACATTCCCTTGCACGTCGGATTGGAAGGCGCGGGGCAGGGCCTGTCTATCGCGGTCTTTGACGGAGCACGTCGGGTCGCGGCGATCGGTCCATTCGATCTGGACGGCGCCTTGACCGTCTCCCTGTCTCTGCCGGGGGAGCCTTCCGGCTATCACGCCTTGCGGCTTGAGCTGTCGCGCGACGGCCAAGTGGTCAGTCGCTATCAGACCGACTTGGCCGTTCAGGATCCACTGCCCCTTCTCTACGCCAACGGACGTCAGGCCGGCGCGGGCGCAGCCCTGCAACGGTTGCTTGGCGACGGGGTACGGGTCGAAACCCGAGCCCCTGCGACCCTGGGAACGATGAATCTGGCCGCCTATCGGGCCGTCATGCTGGACGACGTTCCGGCCTCGGCTTTGTCGGCTTCCAGTCAGGCTCGCCTTGTCGCCGCCGTGCGCGAGGGCGGCCTGGGCCTTGTGGTTTCGGGCGGCGAGGCGGCCTTTGCGCCGGGCGGCTATGCCGACACGCCCCTGGCGGCGGCCCTGCCGGTCGAGATCAGACAGGATGAGCTGACCGAGGATCCCAGCGTGGCCTTGGCGGTGGTCATCGACACCTCGGGGTCCATGTTGGGGGCGCCTCTGGATCTGGGCAAACAGGTTGCCCGCCTGGCCGTGCGCAAACTGACCCCGGCCGACAGCGTCGGCGTGGTCGAATTCTACGGCGGACGCCAGTGGGTCGCCCCTATGCAGCCCGCGCGAGACATTCCCGAGGTCGAGCGCGCCATCGGCCGCGTCCAGGCCCAGGGCGGCAGCGAACACCTGTTCGGCGCCCTGCAGGAAGCCTATTACGGTCTGCAGAACACCCAGGCCCGATATCGCCATATCCTGGTCATTTCCGACGCCGGTGTGAACGCTGATCGCTATCCGCAGCTGATCCGCCATATCGCCGAGGATCAGGTGAGCGTCTCCACCGTCCTGGTGGGAGGCAGCGCTGAGGGCGAGGCTCGCATGGCCCAGTGGGCCCGTCTGGGGCGCGGTCGCTTCTATGTGGTCAATGACGAGTTCAGCCTGGTCGAGATCAACCTGAAACAGCCGCAGCAGAAGCCCGAGCCCGGCGTAAAGCGCGGTGGTTTCGTCCTTGCCGCATCGGCGCCGGCTTACGGATGGAGCGGTCTGACCGCCCCGCCGCCGGCGCTCGACGGCTACGCCCGCGTCGGGGGGCGGCCCCTGGCCGACACCCTGCTGCGGACGGGGACCGGCGATCCTGTCTTGGCCAGCTGGCAGTGGGGCGCGGGGCGGGTGACGGCCTTGATGACCGAGCCGGTGGGCGAGGGCGCGGCCGGTTGGCGCAATTGGGACGGCTATGGCGACTGGCTGAGACGGTTGATCGCGCGAACGGCGGATAGGCGCCCTGACTGGGACGTGCGTCTCGGCCGTGTCGGCGGACAGGTGTCGATCGTCGCGCAGCGGGTGCGCGGCGGTGGAGACGGCGTCCCAAGCTTGCGTCTCCTCGGCGACGGGGGCGGGGAGCAGTTTCTGGCGCCGGTCGCACGCGCCCCCGGACTTTTCACGGCGACCGTTCAGGTCGCGTCTGACCGGCCGGTGCGTGTGGAGGTCCGTGAAGCCGAAAGCGTGACACGCGCCGCCCTGCCGGCCTTTGCTGGCGGCGACCCGGACCGTCCCCTGTCCGAAGCCGACGCCCTGCCGCTCGATCAACTGTCGCGCCTGACCGGGGGCGAGGCGTTCGACACGGTTGCGGCGCTTGCCGCCAAGCCGGGTTTCCAAGGCGAGGAGGCGGCCGCGCTGGATCTGTGGGGCTGGCTGTGCTGGCTGGCTCTGGCCCTGTACCTCGCCGACATTCTGTATCGCCGTTGGCCGCCTCGGCGGACCGCCGCGGGAGCCTGACCATGATCCTACGCTCCCGAACTCTCTTCCTGGCCCTGGGCGCGAGCCTTTGCAGCGTGGCGCCGACGACGGTTCTGGCGGCGCCCCAGGTGGAAATGACCGCCCCTCGTATCGAGCCGGGCCTTTTGAACGCCGAGCGTCTCGACTTCGCCGCGGCGGACAGACTGTATGCGCGCGCTGTTCTGGCCGACGACCTGGCAGGCGTCATGGCGCGTCTCGATAGCCTGGCCGTGTCTCCCGACCGGAGCATCGCCTGTCGGGCCGCCGTGCTGAAGGCGGTGCTGCTATGGCGCGACGGTCAGGCTGAGGCGGCGGGCGACACCGTCTCAGCCGTCTTGACCCAATGCGAAACGACCGACGCCCTTCTGCTGCGGGCGCGTCTGCTGGACATTCAGGGCCAGGCCGGCGCCGCGACCGGCTTTTACGAACGCGCCCGCGCCCTGTCCGGCGATGCGGCCGAACGGATCATGATCGACCGCAGGTTGGCGGTGATCGGGGTGACAGGCCGTCGGCCGCTCGCCCTGGCCGAACTGGCTCAGGCCGGACCCGAGGCGGCCAATCGAGCGGCGGCTGTTTTGGGGTTGCTGGGACGCGCCGGAGACGCCCTCAGCCTGTATCGTCCCTCGGTCCAGGGTTACGCCGCAGCCGTCAGGCAGGCGGACTGGGCGGTCACGGCAGGCGACCGAACCGCCGCCGCCGCCGCCGCCTGGCGCGCTTTCGAGGTGGGGGCGACGTCGGAAGATCGATTGTACGCCTTGGCTCTTTTGGTCGAGGCCTATCGGACGGTGGACGATCTCGCTGGGGCCGAGAGGGATTTGGCTGGGCGGCCGCGTGGACCTGAGGTCGATCAGACTCGCCTCGACGTCCTCTTGGAACTGGGGCGCTACGACGAGGCAGTCGCCTTTGTTCAGGCCAGCGGAGACGCAGCCCTGCGCGAGCGGCTTCTCGGCGTGTTGCGCGCCGCCGGCCGCACCGACGAGGTCAAGGCGGAATACGCCCGACTGATCCGCGCCCAGCCCGCAGAGGCGCGCTGGTCGAACGACCTTGCCGCCCTCCATCTGCAACAAGGCGACGTGGGCGGCGCGGTCGCCGTCTACAAGCTCTTCTTCGCCGCAAACCGGGATCGAGCCGAGGCCCAGATCGAGGCGGCGCGCCGTATGATCGCCATGGGGCTCGGCGATCAGGCCCGCAGCCTCCTGGAAGAGGCCGGCGCTCGTCCGGACCTGGCTGTTGCGGTGCGGCGCTTCGAGATCGAGGTCGCGATCGAGCAGGGCAGGGACGCCGAGGCCGACGCCGGGCTGAAGGCCCTGCGCGCGCTTCGGCCGAACGATGTGGCGACACAGCTCGCAGTGGCCGAGGACTATGAACGTCTGGGCCGTCAGGATCAGGCGCTCGACACCCTGCTGTCGATCGAACGGGCGGGCGGCGTCCTGGACGACGACCAGCAGGCCCACATCGCCGAACTGGCTTATGCGGCCGGACGCCCCCAAGAGGCGCTGGATCGGTGGCGCAGCCTCTGGGCCCGGACCCAGCTTCCGGCCCGCAAGACCTATCTGCAGCGACTGATTATCCGGGCGGCCCAGAGGCTCGACCGCCTGGACGTCATCGGCGCGGAATTGGAGCAGCGGATCGCCAGCGGCGCCGCCGACGCGGGCGAGGTCAATCTCCTGGTCGAAATCCGCATCGCCCAGGCAGACGGCGCGGGCGCTGAACGCGCCATCCGGACCTACGCCGAACGCTCGGCTGCGGGCGAGGTACGCACCCTGGAGCAACTGGCCTCGGTTCAGGCGCGAATGCGCAACTACGCGGCGCTGAACCAGACCTTGGCGCGCCTTGCCGACAGAGATCCCCAAAATGCGGAAGCCTATCTTCGCCGGCTGATCATCAACGTCCTGCGGTTCCCCGACCCCGCCGAGAACGAGGCCGCGCGCAACGCCCGGATCGACGCCCTTTTGACCCGTATCCAGGGGACCGGTCGGCTGGACGGAGCCGATGCTGCGCGGTTCGCGGCCTCGATCTACACCTCCGGCTATCGGCTGGACGCCGCTCTGGTTCAGCACCGCCGCGCCCTGGCGCTGGCGCCGAACGACATCGACGCCTTGCTGGAATACACGGCCGCCCTCAAGGCGCGGGGCGATGTGGTCCAGGCCGCCGCCCTCTTGCAATACAAGGCCGAGACGGCCACCGACGAGGCGGGCTTTGTGGCCGCGGTCAACGGGCTGCTCGACGTCCTGGCGCCTGGCGGCCAGGGGAGTCCGCCCGTGCCGGCGGATCTGACGCAGGCGCGGCTCGGCTGGGCCAGACGCGCGGTTCTCGAACGCATTCTGACCTATGGCGACGATGTGCGCCTTTCGTCCCTGGTCGGGGACGTCAGCCAGGAACGGGGCGACTTCGACACCCAGAGACGGGCGCTTCAGTCCTCTCTCGCGTTCGCGGGAGATCAGAAGCCCGCCGTCCTGCGTCAGCTGATCGCCCTGACTTCGCCAAGCGAGACCGGTGCTGGAGACCCGGCTGGCAAGGTCGTCTATGGGCGACGCCTGGTCGCCATGCGCAAACCCTATCCGCCGGAATTCTACGCCGACTTGGCCAAGGCCTTCCTCGAACAGGGCGACGTCGCCGGCGCCGAGCGCGCCTTCGCCCTGATGGGCGATATGGGGGGGCTGGTGAATGTCGAGGCGCTGCGAGGCGAGGCCTATGCGGCCGTGGGGCGCCCCCAGGACGCCTTGGCCAGCTACCGCCTGGCTCTATTGCAGGATCAGGACAATCTCGATCTGTTGTCGCGGACGGCCGAGCTGATGGAGGCGCAAGGGCTGACGAACGAGGCGAGCGGCCTCTACTGGAAGGCGGTGAACCTGCTGATCCGTCGCCAACCGTCACGTCTGGTCGGAGACGCGCCCCCCAACCTGGACGCCGTTCAATACGGGCCGACCCTGATCGAAGGCCTGCTGCTGACCTGGCCCAGGGAGGACGACGCCGACCGGCTTGCGAGTTGGCGAGCGACCTTTGATGCGGCCATGGCGTCGTCAGAGGCGGATGGCGCTGAGCCCAAGCTGGCGGACGCTCCGCGCCTGGCCTTAGTCGTGGCGGTCAATCGTCGCTTGGCCGCCGCTCTGGACAAGCCGGTCTTGATCGAGGCCGAGGCGCCGTTGCAGGCCCTATATGGCGGCGACACGGCGTACCAGAGGGCGCTTGCCGCCTATCGAACCGATCCGACGGCCCATGCCGAGCAGAACCCGCTCGACGACCTCCGCCGTCAGGTCGCGCGTGACGGCGAGTTTGAACTGGACCTCGTTTTGGCCTTCGAGACAGGCGACCGTGCGCACATTCAGGGTTTGACGGACCAGGCCATTGCAGAAGAGGCGCCTTGGCGTGCGGCGCGCGAGCTGGGCGCCGCAGGACCTCAGCCCGACGGCCTGATCCTCTTGCTGATGAAGGCAGCGGAGTTCGCGTCGCCGTCCATGCTCCGCCAGGACATCCTGCCGCCGCTGCTGGCATCGGGTTTCAGCGAAGACGTCTTCTTCGACCTCTATCGGATCGATCCCGAACGTCTGGCGCGTTTCGAATCGGCGGCCGGACGTCGGCTGATCGACGACGAAACCCTGATCAATCTCCTCGTCACCCGCGGGGGAGATCCCCTGCCGACGGCCGCTGCGGCGGGGCGTCGACGCGGTGGTCTCGACCCATTGGAGCAGATGGCGGCGCGGTTCGACGAAGATCGGCTGATCGGCTTCTACGAGACCCTGGTCGAGCGGATGATCCAGACCGGCGCGGTGTCCAGCTTACAGGAGGCGATCGCCGGCCGTCTCCTGGACCACCCTTTGTCCGCCGCCCAGAGAGAGCGCCTTCAGGCCGCGCTGATCCGGGATATCGGCGCCGATCGACCCAACTCGGACAATAGCGTGACCAACTTCACCGGCCTGCTTCTGCGGTTGGATGCGCCGGAGGGCAATCGAGGCGTGCTGCTGCAGGCGGCGCGGGCCGCGGCCTTGCGCTACCCGGACGGGACGCATCTGCCAGAGGTGCTGAGCGCCTGGTTCGAGGGAGAACGGAGCGCGAGCTTCGAAGCCTTGACCGCGCTGATCGAACAGGCGGACTCCGCCAATGACATCGGCCTGCAAACCCTGTTGCGCACCCGCTTCGCCGCCGAGCGGAAGGCGGCCTTCGACGCCTTCCTCGCGCGGTCTTCGGCGACCCGCGAAGAGACGGCGCGTTTTCAACGCCGTTTTCTTCGTGACGCCCTGAGGCAGGCCTCGCCCGATCCGGACGTGTTGGCGGCCTATCGTCGATTGGTGGTCTTCGAACCTGGCAACACGGCCTATGTCGCCGCTCTGATGACCTTGCAGGCCCAGTCCGGCGACGTCGCGGCCCTGGTCGATACAGCCCGTCCCTATGTCGCGGCCCATGTCGAGGACCAGGAGGCCGCTACGGTCTTGGGCTTGGCGCTCCGTCTTATCGGGGCCGACGCCGAGGCCGCTCGCACGGCGGAAGCCTCCAGCGTCGATCTGGACGACGCCGACTGGATCAGCCAGCTGTCGACACGCGCGAGCCAGCCCCGCTCCACTGAAGGCGAAATGCTCGGCGCATTCGGTCCCGTGTGGGAGGCCTATCAGCAGAAGTTCCCTGACGCTCCAGCCGTGCTGGCGCTCAAGACCGCAGAGCCCGAGTGGTCTCCGCTCGACGTTCGGCAAGATCGGCCGCTTGATCGCCTCGTCGCGGCGGACGGCGCGGCGGGTCAGGTTCTCCGTGGGCTCTGGAGAGAGACGACGCTGCGCGGTCGGGAAGATGGGGATACGGTCGCGCGCCAGTCGCTGATCGACGCCTTGGCGGATCCATCGGCGGCCCGATATGCGCCGCAAGTCGCGGACGCCCTGGCTCGTCGCGCCGAGATCACGGAAGAACTGGAGGCGGAACTGTCCGTCTTGCCGCCGGCGAGTCAGGCGGTGCAGATGCGCCTCTACAGACAGGTCGCCCGGGGTCTCGTGGCGCAGGGCGCGGACATGTCTCGGCGAATGGACTTGGAGACGAGGCTCGGCGAAGGCGCCCTGTCGGTGCATAATTTGTCGCTCTATCTGGCCCTGGTCGAGGAGACGGCTTCGTCTCTCGATCCGACACGGCTCCGGGAGCTCCAAACCCGGCTCAGCGCGATGCCCTCGCCCTCGGCGCAGATGCGGTTGGCTATGGCGCGGGCGACCGCGCGCTCGGGCGATCTGGAGGCGACCCAGGGGCTGCTCGAGACGGCTCTGCTCCAGACCTTGTATCCGGCCGCTTCCGCCGCCCTGGAGCCCGGCGACCCGCCGCTGACGCCGACCGACCTGGTCGACGCCCTCTCGCTGTTGCCGGATCGCGTCGAAAGACGCCGCGCCCATGACGCCTTGGCCCAGATTCTGGCTCGTCATGCGGACCGCGTCGCCATCATTCGTTTTGGCGCGCTCCCGCCATTGACCGAGGTAATACAGTCCTAGGGCGAGATCAGATCGGTTTCGCGCAACGTCGGGGCAGGCTAGACTGCGACTGCGCCGATGGGCGAGGAGGACGGTTTGGGCTTTAATCCGCGGACCCTGCACAGGTCGATGTTCGGCCAGTTGGCGCTCATCACCGTGCTGTTCGTCGGGTTCGGCGTCTACTTCTTCACCATCCGGCCCCTGTTGTCCGTTGAACCTAGCGGGGTGGCGGATCCTCTGGCGCGCACGGCCACGCGCGCCTCAGACGTCCTGAGCCGTTTCGCCTTCGCCGAACGGGAAAAGCCTGGGTCGGGAGACGACCTGAGTCAGGATCCAGTTCTACGGGAGATCGAAGCTCATAATCCCAACTTTCGCTATTTCGTTCGGGTCAACGGCCAGAACTACAGGCGCGGGGAGGGTACGCCCTTCTTCATCAGCTTGGCCTTTGATCGGCTGGAGCGACAGAATCTTTCGGCGGCTTATGACGGTCTGTGTCTGAACACCGCCCGCGACGAGGTGGGCGGTCGGGGCAAGAGTTTCCTGGCCTACGCTGACTGCGGCGGGCAGCGAAGCTATTACGAATATGCGGGGATCGAGCACCCGACTACCACTGCAGCGGCCAGTTCGGCCCAGCTCTACGGCAAGTTCATCTGGAGCTACGGCGGGCTTTTTCTGTTCACTGTCGGGGCCGCCTTTGTCGTCTTCGCCGTCATCCTGCTGATCAATATGCTGAGAATCCGGCGCGTGGCGGCCATGGCGCGCGACCTGGATCCAGACGCCTTGCCGGGCTTGTTTCCCGAACGCGGGCTGCCGCTTGAGGTGACGCCGCTCGTCTCGGCCCTCAATCAGATGATTGTGAGCGTCGATGAGGCCCAGCGCCGCCAGCGCTTCTTTCTGTCCGCCGCTGCGCACGAGATGCGAACCCCGCTGACGGTTTTGCGCACCCGGTTGGAAATCCTGGATGAGGGGCCGTTGAAGGATAAGCTGGTTTCGGATGTGCGTCGTTTGACCGATCTGGCCAACAAGCTTTTGACCCTGATGACCATCGGCGAGGCCGAGGACGCGATGCGGGAGACCGATCTGGTCACGGTCACGGGGCGAGTGGTCGGGGAGCGCGAGACGGTGGCGCGCAAGCGCGGCCTCGACCTGAGGTTCGAGCGCGAAGTCACAAGCTATCGCATCCGGGCGGACCCGGGTCTGGTCGAAACCGCCATCGGCAATGTGATCGACAACGCCCTGTCGTTTTCAGCAGAGGGGCAGGTCGTCACAGTACGCCTCGACAAGGCCGGCTGGGTGCGGGTTCGCGATCAGGGACCGGGAATTCCGGCGGATCAGGTCAAGGCCCTGTTCGAACCGTTCACGCGGATATCGACACGGGGCCGGAGCGGCTTTGGCCTGGGTCTGGCGATCGTGAAATCCGTGATCGACCGTCACAAGGGGGCTGTGGAGGTCAGTGCGCCGCCCGGAGGCGGAGCCGAGGTCGCGCTGAGATTCTCCCCGCTGCAGACCGAAGGGGATTTCTGACGAGCGGGTCGGGGCCAGCTTCCGACAAGCTGGCGGGTCTAAGCCTGACGGGACCATCAGGAGTCCGTCATGTCGCTTTCAGCCGTTATCGCCAGCTTGGCCCTGGCCGCCCAGTCGCCGGCTCAAACGCCTGGCTTGATCCTTTCCGTCGACGGTTCGTCGGGCGACGTTGCGGCGACGCCTGCGGCTCCTTCGACGGTATTGGGGCGAGACACCCGCGGGCGTCCTACCCTGACGGCCCGATTCAACGGCCAAGGCCCCTTCGCCATGGTGCTGGACACCGGCGCCCAGACCAGCCTCGTCTCGACCGGCCTGGCGGATGAGCTCGACTTGCCCGAACTCGACGGCGGACTGGGCGTCAACGGGGTGTCCGGGGCGGAACAGGCTCGTCTCTTTGCCGTGGATCGGTTCCAGACCGATCTGTTCGACGCGGACTCGGTCGCCGTTCCTGCTCTGCCGAACCAAGGCGTGACCGAGGCCCGGGGGATCGTAGGCATGGAAATGCTCGCTTCCGGGCGTCTGGTTTTCGACCAGATCGCCTATCGGATCCGCCTGGAGCCGTCCGGCGGCCCTCACGACGGGTACGCGGTGATTCAAGGCCGGCTGAACGACGCCGGCCTCCTGGTGGTTCCGGTGGAGATCGACGGGGTGAAACTGGATGCGCTTGTCGACACGGGCGCGGCGATTTCGGTGGTTTCGGGCGCCGCCGCCCGTGTTCTGGGCTGGGCTGAGGACGACCCGCGAATCAAGGCCGCAGGGGTCATGCGGGGCGCGGCGGGTCAGGGCGCTGCTGTTCAATCCGCCGTGGTCGGACATCTCGCGGTCGGTCCTGTGACCTTCCGGGACTTAAACCTCTTCTTCTCAGCCCAAGGCGGCCCCTCTACCGCCGACTCATCTCCCCCGACCTTTATTCTGGGGTCGGATTTGCTGAACAATCTTGAGGCCTTCGCGGTCGATTTTCCCAAGGCTCAACTGCTCATCCGGATCCCGAGCCGCGACTAGGTCGTCGCCACGGCGGGGGCGCCACAGGAGCGGATCAGGATGAAACGGACTCTCACTCGAATCGGGGGATCAGGAAGGTGATCTTCCCCCGAGAAAGTGGACGGGGTTAAGCCGCTCTGCGTTCGGCCTCGGCGGGGCTGATATAGCCCAGTGACGAGTGCAGGCGACGGGGATTGTAGAAGCCCTCGATGTATCCAAACAGGTCTCGCCGCGCCTGGTCGCGGGTGGCGTAGACGCGGTGATGGACGCGCTCGGTTTTGAGGGTGTGGAAGAAGCTTTCCATCGGGGCATTGTCCCAGCAGTCGCCCTTGCGGCTCATGGACGGGGTGATGCCGGATCGGGCCAGGGCTGATCGATAGGCCTCGGCGGCATACTGGATCCCGCGATCCGAATGATGGATCAGGCCGGGCGCGGGGCGCTGGCGTTCGACAGCCATGTTGAGGGCGTCGAGGGCGATCTCGGTGTGCAGGGTCTGGCGCATGGACCAGCCGACGATCTTGCGGCTGTGCAGGTCAAGGATGGCGGCGAGGTAGAGCCAGCCTTCGCCGGTCGGGATGTAGGTCAGGTCGGCGAGCCAGACCTGGTTGGGCGCCGCCGCCTCGAAGTTCCGGGCCAGCCTGTTGGGCGCGATGGGATAGCTGTGGCGGCTGTTCGTCGTCCGGACGCGACGCGGCAGGGCAGCCAGTCCCCGCAGGCCGGCGCGGCGCATCAGCCGCTCCACCCGGGATCGACCGATCCGTCGTCCATGCCGCCGCAGGGTGGCGTGGACGCGGGGCGAGCCGTAACAGCCGCTGCTCTCGGCATGGATCAGCCGGATATCCTCGGTCAACTCGCGATTGGCCACAGACCGCCGGCTCTCCGGGCGACCGCGCCAGGCGTAGTAACCGCTGGCCGACAGCCCCAGGACCGCGCACATCACGCGAATGGCGGCCTTCATTCGCCATCTGTTCCGCAAGAGCGGAAACGAAAACTACTTAAATTTCAATAGAAAGACGATGGTGGGTGATCACAGGTTCGAACTGTGGACCCGCTGATTAAGAGTCAGCTGCTCTACCGACTGAGCTAATCACCCACACCGATCGTTGCGACTTCGGCGAAGACGAGCGCCTCGCCGAAGGGCGCTCCTACTACCCATCCCTTCCGGGGTTGGCAAGCGCTTTCGCAAACTTTCTTTGACGGGCATGGTCTCGTCGGAATCGGCCGCAGGGGCGGCGGGGGAGTGAGCATCATGGCCTTTTGGAACCGGCGTCGTTCGATCGACGTCATGACGGCACCCCATGACGGGCCGCGGCTGAAGCCGACGCTCAGCTGGCCGCATCTGCTGGCCCTGGGCGTGGGCGCCATCGTCGGCACCGGCATTCTCACCCTGATCGGGGTCGGGGCGGGTCTGGCGGGGCCGGCGGTATTGATCAGTTTCGGCCTGGCGGGCCTGGTCTGCGTCTGCGCCGCCCTGGCCTATGCCGAGCTGTCGACCATGATGCCGACGGCGGGCAGCGCCTACACCTATTCCTACGCCGTCCTGGGCGAGATGATCGCCTGGGTCGTCGGTTGGAGCCTGATCCTGGAATATTCCCTGGTGGTCTCGGCCGTGGCGGTGGGCTGGTCGGGCTATGCGGTTGGGTTTTTGACCGGCCTGGGTGTCGATCTGCCGGCGGTCCTGACGGCGGGGCCGCACGCCGGGGGAATCATCAACCTGCCGGCCGTCGCCATCATCGGGGTGGTGACCGGCCTGCTGCTGCTGGGCACCAAGGAGAGCGCAACCCTGAACGCCGTCCTGGTGGTCATCAAGATCGCCGCCTTGGTCGTCTTCGTCGCCATCGCCCTGCCGGCCTTCAAGCCCGAGAACTTCACCCCCTTCATGCCCAACGGCTTCGGCGCCCCCTTCGTCCAGACGGGGGTCATGGCGGCGGCGGCCATCATCTTCTTCGCCTTCTACGGCTTCGACGCCATCTCCACGGCGGCGGAGGAGACCAAGAAGCCTGAGCGGGACCTGGCCATCGGCATCATCGGCTCCATGCTGGTCTGCACGGCCCTGTATCTGGTGGTCGCCGCCGCCGCCATCGGCGCCCGGCCAGTCTCCGACTTCGCCGACAGCCCCGAGCCCCTGGCCCTGATCCTGCGCCAGATGGGGCAGGGGACGGCGGCCCAGTGGATCGCGGCGGCGGCGGTGATCGCCCTTCCGACTGTGCTGCTGGCCTTCCTGTTCGGCCAGAGCCGCATCTTCCTGGGCATGGCGCGCGACGGCCTGTTGCCCCGTCGGCTGGCCAAGGTCTCGGCGCGCGGCGTTCCGGCGGTGGTGACGGTCTTTACGGCTGTGGTGGTGGCGATCCTGGCTGGGCTGTTGCCGCTGGACGAGCTGGCTTCCCTGGCCAACGCCGGCACTCTGGCCGCCTTCTGCGCCGTAGGCGTCTGCCTGATCGTGCTGCGGATTCGCGAGCCGGGCCGACGCCGCGTGTTCAAGGCGCCCCTGTGGCCCCTGGTGGGCGCCGTCACCGTGATCGGCTGCGTCGTCTTCTTTCTCAGCCTGAAGCCGGTGACCCAGATCGGCTTCGTCGCCTGGAACCTGATCGGAGTGCTCATCTATCTGGCCTGGTCGTCCAGGAACTCCCGCCTGGCCAAGGGCGAGGAAGAGGCCGCCTGATGGCCCGACGCGACCTGACCGGCGCCGTCGATTTCGGCGTGCTGGAGGACATGACCGGCGGTGATGCGGCGATTTCGGAAGAGGTGCTGGGCCTCTTCGTCGAACAGGCCGCCCTCTGGTCCGTGCTGCTGAACCCCAAGGTCGAGGGCTGGCGCGACGGAGTCCACACCATCCGGGGCGCGGCCGCAGGGATCGGCGCCGGCGACCTGGCGGCGGTCTGCGCCGAGGCGGAAACGGTCGAACAGGCCCTGGCGGCGCCGGCGCTGGAGCGGGTGCGCGACGCCCTGGAGGCGGCGCTGGCCGACGTGGCGGCCTATCGCCACGAGCTGATGCTGCGGGGGCTTAAGGCCTAGCTTCGAGTTCGGTCGTACACCGCGAACTCATGGGCGATGCACCGGTCGATCAGCAGGCGCCAGACCGGTTCGGCGATCTCGGGCGACAGGTGGTGCGCCTCGGCGGCCGTCAGCACCTTGGCCACCACGTCGTCGATCCGGGCCTGGTCGAAGACGGCGTCGCGGTCGGGCTTGATGCGGGCGGCCGCCTCCATATAGCGCTGGCGTTCGGCCAGAAGGGCGACCAGGGCGCGGTCCACGGCGTCGACGCCCTGGCGGACCTCGGCCATCGACTGGCATTCGGCAGGATCGACGCGGGGATCGACGGCGACAAGGGCAGGGTGGTGCATCAAAACTTTCCGCTCATCCCGGCGAAAGCCGGGACCCAGTGCTTTCGCCACACTGGTGTCTGGGATCAAGGGCGCAGATCGTCGAGAGACAGGGATCGCCCAAAGATCTGGGTCCCGGCTTTCGCCGGGATGAGCGGATTATTCAAGTGTCAGCCGACGAAGGCCCGCTCCAGCACATAGTCGGCCGGTTCAGCGTTGGAGCCTTCCTTCAGTCCATAGGTCTCCAGCAGTTCCCCGGCCTCCTTGATCATGGCCATGGAGCCGCACAGCATGACGCGGTCCTTGGCCGGATCGAAGCCTTCGGGCAGGCCCAGGTCGCGGAAGAAGTCGCCCGACTTGATCCGGTCGGTGATCCGGCCGGGCGTCTGGAATTCCTCGCGCGTGACCGTGGGATAATAGGTCAGCTGCGCCCTGGCCTCCTCGCCGATCAGCGGGTCGTCGTGGACCTCGCGGGTGAAGAAGTCGCGGTAAGCCAAGTCGGCGACGTTGCGCACCGTATGGATCACATAGACATGGCCGAAGCGGGAATAGGTCTCCGGATCGCGCGCCACGCTCAGCCAGGGCGCCAGACCCGTGCCCGTGCCGATCAGGAACAGCCGCTCGCCGCCGGTCAGGGCGTCCAGCACCAGGGTGCCGGTCGGCTTCTTGCCCATCAGCACGGTGTCCCCGGCCACGATCTTCTGCAGGCGCGAGGTCAGGGGGCCGTCGGCGACCTTGATCGAGAAGAACTCCAGCTCCTCGGCCCAGCAGGGGCTGGCGATGGAATAGGCGCGCAGGATCGGCTTTCCGCCGTCTTCGCCGGGCAGGCCGATCATCACGAACTCGCCCGAGCGGAATCGGAAGTCCTCCGGCCGCTTCACGCCGAAGCTGAACAGGCTGTCGGTCCAGTGGCGAACCCACAGGACCTCAAGTTCGTTGAACGGACTGGCTTTCGCAGGGGCGGGGGAGAGGGCGGCGTCGGTCATGGTGCGGCCTCTCTAGTCTGAGAACCGGTCGCAGGGAAGAAAAAGCGCTCCGGGCGGCGACCACTTTTCCTAGTGACGGCTTGCAGAAGCGTCGCTAGCGTCGCCGACCATGCGCACCCTTCTTCTCGCCTCGACCATCCTCCTCTCGGCCGGTTCAGCGGTCGCCCAGGAGACCCCCTCCAACATCCTGACGCCTGAACGGGTCTTCTCCAGCCCCAGCCTGAACGGCCCGGTGGCCAAGGGGGTCAGCCTGTCGCCCGACGGCCAGTTGGTGGCCTTCCTGCGCTCGCGCGAGGACAATGTGGACGTCCAGGACCTGTGGGCCGCGCCCACCGGCGAGGGCGAGCCCTACAAGCTGATCGACGCCCGCGCCCTGGTTCCCGACGCCGGCGAACTGTCCGAGGCCGAAAAGGCGCGGCGCGAGCGGATGCGGATCAGCGCCCGCGGCGTGGTCGAATACGCCTGGGACCAGCAGGGCCGCTACATCCTTGCGCCGCTGGAGGGCGACATCTTCCTGGCCAGCCGCGCCGACGGCAAGGTGCGCCGCCTGACCGAGACCGAGGCCGACGAGATCGACGCCAAGGTCTCGCCCAAGGGCAATTTCGTTTCCTGGGTCCGCGACCAGAACCTGGTCATCTATGATCTGGCCACGGGCAAGGAGACGCCGATCACCGACGACGGCGCCGGTCTGATCACCTGGGCCACGGCCGAGTTCATCGCCCAGGAGGAGATGGATCGCGACACCGGCTACTGGTGGAGCCCCGACGAACGCTACATCGCCCTGACCCGCGTGGACGAAAGCCCGGTGGACGTCGTGCCCCGGTTCGAGATCACCGGCGGCGGCGCGACCATGGTCGAGCAGCGCTATCCCCGCGCCGGCCGCCCCAACGCCCTGGTCGAACTCTATGTCCGCGATCTTCAGAGCGGCGCGCGGGTCAAGGTGGACCTGGGCGCGAACACCGACATCTATCTGGCACGGGTCGATTGGGCCAAGGACGGCAAGACCCTGTATGTTCAGCGTCAGTCGCGCGACCAGAAGACGCTCGATCTGCTCAGCGTCGATCCGGCCACCGGCGCATCGCGGGTCATCCTCAGCCAGAAGGCCGAGGCCTGGGTCGATCTGAACAACGATTTCCATGTCCTGCCGGACGGCCGTTTCATCTGGTCGAACGAGGACAGCGGCTGGCGGCACCTCTATCTGTACGACCGCAACGGCCGCCGCATCCGGGCGATCACGCACGGGGACTATCCGGTCAAACATCTGGACGGCGTCAACGAGCGGACCGGCGAGGTCTATTTCACCGCCTCGATGCGCGACGGCAAGGAACTGCCCATCGAACAGCAGATGTTCCGCGCCAGCCTGAACCGCACCGTCGATCCGGTGGCGGTGACCCCGGCCGGCGGCTGGTGGACCGTCTCGGTCAACGGGCCGGCGACCGCCTATGTCGGCAACTATTCCGATCCCGCCACCCCGCCCCAGTCGGCCCTGTACCGCATCGACGGCACGCGGATCCGCTGGATCGAGGAAAACCGGCTTGACGCCGATCACCCCTTCGCCCCCTATATCTCGCGGCTGCGCACGCCCGAGTTCGGGACCATGCAGAGCCACGGCGAAACCCTGGTCTGGCGCATGACCACCCCGCCCGACTTCGATCCGTCGAAGAAGTACCCGGTGGTGATGCAGGTCTATGGCGGTCCGGGCACCGGCGCAGGCGTGCAGAAGAGCTGGCAGCCCCTGACCAACCAACTGCTGACCGAGGCCGGCTATATCGTCTTCCGCGTCGATAACCGGGGCGAAGGCGACCGGTCCCAGGCGTTTGAGACCAGCATCTATCGCCGCCTGGGCATTCCTGCGGTCGAGGATCAGGCTTTGGCCGCCAAATGGCTGAAAACCCTGCCTTATGTTGACGCCGACCACATTGCGGTCATGGGCTGGAGCTTCGGCGGCTTCCTCAGCCTGCTGACCCTGACCGATCCGGACGCTGGACTGGCCTCGGCGCTTGCCGGCGCCGCCCCGACCGAGTGGAGCCTCTACGACACCCACTACACCGAACGCTACATGTCCACGCCCCAGGACAATCCGGACGGCTACGCCGCCACCGACATCCTGCCGCGCCTGGACGACCTGACCGGCCGTCTGCTGATCCTTCACGGCATGGCCGACGACAATGTCATCTTCGGCAACGCCACCCGCGTGATCGACGCCCTCCAGGCCAAGAGCACGCCGTTCGAGATGATGCTCTATCCCGGCCAGAGACACGGCGTCCGCGGCGAACCGAGGCAACTGCAGCAATGGCGAACCTATCTCGACTTCCTGGACCGCACGATCGGCAAGAGGGCTGAGACGGCGGACTGACGGCTTAATCAGGAACGGGGCGAACATGTTGAAGACCAAGCTTTTGGCCGGCGTGTTCGCCGTCGTCCTGGCCGGCGTCGCGGCGCCGTTCGCCTCGGCGCAGACGCCGCCGCCCCCGCCGCCGCCGCCGAACGCCGACATCGCCTGGGTTCAGCGCGAGCGGACGCCCTACGGCTCCTGGGAGCAGATGGCGCGCTTCTTCCTCAGCCAGATTCGCACCTATGACGTCGAAGGCCGGTTCGGCGAGCCCGGTCCCGCGATCAACAGCCTGATCGCGATCAACCCCGATGCGCTCGAGGACGCCCGCGCCTCCGACGCCCGCCGCCTCGCCGGACAGGCCCTGCCGCTGGACGGCGTGCCCCTGGTCATCAAGGACAATGTCGAGGCGCGCGGCATGCCGACCACGGCGGGCTCCCTGGCCCTGGCCGCGAACCAGCCGGACCGCGACGCGCCGATCACGGCCCGGCTGCGCGCGGCGGGGGCGGTGCTGATCGGCAAGTCCAATCTGTCGGAGTGGGCCAATATCCGCTCGTCCCACTCCATCAGCGGCTGGAGCGCCGTGGGCGGCCTGACCCGAAACCCCTACGCCCGCGACCGCAACACCTGCGGCTCGTCCTCGGGATCGGGCGCGGCGGTGGCGGCGGGTTTCGCCATCGTGGCCATAGGCACCGAGACGGACGGATCGATCACCTGTCCGGCGGCGATGAACGGTCTGGTCGGGTTCAAGCCCACTGTGGGCCTGGTGTCGCGCACGGGGATCGTGCCGATCAGCCACAGCCAGGATACGGCCGGGCCGATGACCCGCACGGTCAGGGACGCGGCCCTGGTGCTCAATGTCATCGCCGGTTCCGACCCCGCCGATCCGGCGACGGCTGAGGCTGACGCCCGCAAGACCGACTATGCGGCGGCTCTGGAGGCGGCCAGTCTCCGCGGGGTTCGCATCGGCGTCGCTCGGTTCCTCACCGGCTATTCCGACGGCACGGACGCCGTCTTTGAAGCCAATCTGGAGCGGTTGCGCCAGGCGGGCGCCGTCCTGATCGAGATCAAGGACGGACCGGATATGGACGCTGTCGGCGGCGCGGAATTCACCGTCCTGCTGACGGAGTTGAAGGCGGATCTGAACGCCTATCTCGCCACCACCGATCGGGCCCAGGTCAAGACCCGCACTCTGGCGGACGTCATCGCCTTTAACCGCGCGACCCCGCGCGAGCTGGCCCTGTTCGACCAGGACCTGTTCGAGGCCGCCGAGGCGACCGGGGGCCTGTCCGACCCCGCCTATGTGGCGGCGCGCGAGACCTCGCTGCGTCTGGCCGGGGCCGAGGGGATCGATCGGCTGCTGAAGGACAATGACGTCGCCGTCCTGATCGCGCCGACGACCGGCCCGGCCTGGATGACCGACGTCGTCAACGGCGACCACTATCTGGGCTCGGCCTCGACGCTGCCGGCTGTGGCGGGCTATCCCCACCTGACCGTGCCCATGGGGCAGGTGGGCGGGCTTCCGGTGGGGCTCAGCTTCATCGGCGGCCAGTGGCAGGACGCGCGGGTGCTCGCGCTCGGCTATGCCTTTGAACAGTTGGGACCGCAGCGGGTCGCGCCGGCCTTTCCCGCCTCGTTGAACAGCACGCGCGCCGTCGCGCCTGTGCTCGCGCCCATCCATCAGGAACCTTGATCGGCGGTCCGCTGTTGGGCTTTCATGACAAAGCCGATCCTCCCCGAATGAGCGACCTGATCGCCAATATCGTCGGCTCGGCCGCAGCGGTCTGTTCCGTCACCAGTTTCGCACCCCAGGCGCTCAAGATCTGGAAGGAGAGGGACGCCTCCTCGGTCAGTCTGAGGACCTATTCCCTGACCGTGACCTGTTTCGCCCTGTGGGTGGTCTATGGGGTGATGACCCAGGCCTGGCCCGTCACCGTGGCCAATTCATGCGCCCTGGTCATGGCGTCCTGGGTTCTGGTGATGAAATGGCGGTTCCGCGACGGCGATCCCGAAGCCTGACGGCCAGATTCTGCAGGTTTGATCCGGATCAAGGCGAGGCGGCGGAGGCGGCGCGAGGGTGGGGTCGAGGAGATTTCCCATGCCCCATGACGCCGTCCCCTTCGTCGCCGCCATCGTCGCGGCCTTCGTCTTCTTCATGGCCGCCCTTGGTCTGGCCAGTCTCTATTCGGGCTCTTCACCGGACAAGTGACGAGAGCTTTACCCGACGTGATCTTGGCGCCCCGCGCGATGCGGGCTACGGCAGGAGCCTCAACGTCCAAGGGAGACGCCCCCAATGCCTGATCTCGCCCAAGTCACTGAACACATCCGCAACGCCGTCGGCGACAACTCCGGCCTCGGCAAGACCGTGAAGCTCGACCTCGGCGACGAGGGCAAGATCTTCATCGACGGCGCCTCGGTGCCGAACACCGTCACCAACGAAGACAAGCCCGCCGACGCCACCGTCTCGATGAAGTGGGACGACTTCATGGCCCTGTCGGAAGGCAAGCTGGACCCGATGATGGCCTTCATGCAGGGCAAGCTGAAGATCGCCGGCGACATGATGATCGCGCAGAAGCTGGCTCCGCTGCTGAAGCGCTGATGGCTTGCTGATCAATACTTGACTGCGGCGCGGCGCCCCTCGGGGGCCGCGCCGTTTTCGTCTTCAGCGTCCGTCAGAGGCGCGACCGAAAAAACGAGGAAACGACATGGATTTCAGACATTCCGACCGCGCCCTGGACTGGCACGCCCGCGTGCGCCGTTTCCTCGACGAACAAGTGATCCCGCGCGAGGCCGACTATTTCGCCCAGGTGCGCGAGAATCCGAACCGCCAGGCCCCGGTCATGGAGGCCATGAAGGCCGCCGCGCGCGAGGCGGGCCTGTGGAACATGTTCCTGCCGGGCGGCCATGACGGTGAGAACGGGGGCGCCGGCCTGACGAACCTCGAATACGCCCCCCTCGCCGAAATGATGGGCCGCCATCTGTGGACGGCCGAGGTGTTCAACTGCAACGCCCCCGACACCGGCAATATGGAGGTGCTCCATATGTACGGGAATGCGGCCCAGCAGGACCGTTGGCTGAAGCCGCTGATGGCCGGGGAGATCCGCTCCGCCTTTCTGATGACCGAGCCCGAGGTCGCCTCGTCCGACGCCACCAATATCCAGACCCGGATCGAGCGCGACGGCGATCACTATGTCATCAACGGCCGCAAATGGTGGTCGACCAACATGGCCCATCCGAACGTCGCCGTGACCATCGTCATGGGCAAGACCGATCCGGACGCCGCTGCGCACGCCCAGCAGTCCCAGATCATCGTCCCCGTCGATACGCCCGGCTTCCGGGTCGAGCGGATGCTGTCGGTCTTCGGCTATGACGAAAAGCCCATCGGCCACGCCGAGGTGGTGCTGGAGAACGTCCGCGTGCCGGTCGAGAACCTGATCGCGGGCGAGGGCCGGGGATTCGAGATCGCTCAGGGGCGCCTCGGCCCGGGCCGTATCCACCACTGTATGCGCGTGATCGGCGCGGCCGAGCGGGCGCTGGAGCTGATGGTGACCCGCCTTCTGAACCGCACCGCCTTCAGAAAACAGCTGGCCGAACATTCGGTCTGGGAGCAGCGGGTCGCCGAGGCCCGCACCAATATCGAGATGTGTCGCCTGCTGGTGCTGAAGGCCGCCTGGATGATGGACGAGGCGGGGGCCAAGAACGCCCGCTCCGAGATCGCCCAGATCAAGGTCGCCGCCCCGCGCATGGCGCTTCAGGTCATCGACGACGCCATCCAGGCCTTCGGCGGCGCCGGCGTCTCGGCCGACACCCCCCTGGCCGAACTTTACGCCACGGTGCGCACCCTGCGGATCGCCGACGGCCCGGACGAGGTGCACAACCGCGCCATCGCCCGGCTGGAGTACGCCAAACACGGCGGCAGACCCTCGGCCTGAGAAACGGCGTCACGCCGTCCGCTTCCGAGGGAACCCCTGGCGGCGCCTGACGTTTTCCGGACAGGACGACGCGAGGCCAGCCGGGGCGTCGCAAGCGGGGACGGAACGGCTGAGATGAATGCGCGCTTGGAGCCCGATACGCGGGCGGCGTCCGACGTGACCCGTTTCAGGGCGATCCGGGGCGCCATGCCCGCCCTGGCGGAAGGCCTGTCGCCCGAGGATCTGGCGGCCCAGTCCATGCCGGACTGCAGCCCCGGCAAATGGCACCTGGCCCACACCAGCTGGTTCTTCGAGGCGATGATCCTGTCGGCCGACCCGGACTATGCTCCGGTCGATCCGCGCTTCCAGCAGCTGTTCAACTCCTACTACGAGGCCCTGGGCGAGCGGGTGCCCCGGCCCCAGCGCGGCCTGATGACCCGGCCCTCGGTGAACGAGGTCCTGGCCTATCGGCGCGAGATCGACCGCCGCATGGCCGCCTGGCTGGCCTCGGGGCCGTCCAGCGGCCATCAGCGCTATCTGTTCGAACTGGGCCTGCACCACGACCAGCAGCATCAGGAGCTGTTCCTGATGGACCTGCTGAACCTGATGGCCTGTTCGCCGCTGGACCCGGCCGCCTATGCGGTCGAGCCGCGACAGGCCCCGCCTGAGGCCGCGCGCGGCGGCGCCGTCGTCTTCGAGGGCGGCCTGGTCTCGATCGGTCATGGCGGCGCCGGCTTCGCCTTCGACAATGAGGGGCCGTCGCACCGGGTCTGGCTGGAACCCTTCGCCCTGGCCGCCGACCTGGTGACCAACGGCGACTGGCTGGGCTTCATCGCCGACGGCGGCTACGCCCGGCCCGAGCTGTGGCTGTCCGACGGCTGGGCCACAGTCAAGGCCGAGGCCTGGACCGCGCCCCTCTACTGGCGCCGCGACGGCGACGACTGGACGGTCCTGAGCCTGATCGGCCGCGCCCCGGTCGATCCGACCGCCCCGGTGCGGCATGTCAGCTTCTATGAGGCTGACGCCTACGCCCGCTGGGCCGGCAAGCGCCTGCCGTCCGAGGCGGAGTGGGAGCATGCCGCGACCACGGCGCCCGACGCCTTCTCAAACCTGTCGGGCGAGGTCTGGCAGTGGACGTCCAGCGCCTACGCCCCTTACCCCGGCTTCCAGCCGACGCCTGGCACGGCGGCTGAGTACAACGGCAAGTTCATGGCCAATCAGATGGTCTTGCGCGGCGGCGCCTTCGCCACGCCGCCCGGCCACGCCCGCGTCACCTATCGCAACTTCTTCTATCCCCAACAGAGGTGGGCCTTCATGGGTCTGAGACTGGCCGAAGACGCCCCGCGCGGGCGCACGAGTTTCATTGAGGACGCCCAGACGGCCGCCTTCCGGCGCGACCTGGTCCAGGGCCTGTCCCGCGACCAGAAGGCCGTGCCGCCCAAGTGGTTCTATGACGCCGAGGGCTCGCGCCTGTTCGAAGAGATCACGGCCCTGCCGGAATATTATCCGACCCGTCAGGAGACGGCCCTGCTGCGCGACCGGGCCGCCGCCCTGACCGCCGACTTCGGCCCCGAGGCCGTCCTGGTCGAGTTCGGTTCGGGCGCCAGCGAAAAGACACGCCTTCTGCTCGACGCCGCGCCTGACCTCGGCGCCTATGTGCCGCTGGACATCAGCGAGGCGGCCCTGCTGGACGCCGTCGCCCGCCTGTCCGCCGACTATCCGGCCCTGCGGGTCCAGCCGGTCCTCGGCGATTTCGAACATCTGTCGCCCTTGCCGGACGATTTGCCGCAGGGCCGGCGCATCGGCTTCTTCCCCGGCTCGACCATCGGCAATCTGGAGCCGGACGAGGCGGTTCGCTTCCTCGCTGCGGCGCGCCGGATGCTGGGGGAGGGGGCGCTGTTCATCCTCGGCGTCGATCTGATCAAGGATCCCGCGACCCTGGTCGCCGCCTATGACGACAGCCGGGGCGTCACCGCGGCCTTCAATCTGAACCTCCTCGTCCGCGCCAACGCCGACCTGGACGCCGATTTCGACCTCGACGCCTTCGCCCACCGCGCGGTCTGGAACCCGGATCAGTCGCGGATGGAGATGCACCTCCAGGCCCTGCGTCAAACCGCCGCGCAGGTTGGCGACCGCACTTTCCACTTCTTGGCCGGCGAGACCATTCACGCTGAAAGCTCGCGCAAGTTCACGCGGGATTCGGTCGAGGCCATGGCCAGGGAGTCCGGCTGGTCCATGGCCGGTTTCGAGGTTTCGCCCGAACCCCGCGTCGCCCTGGCCTTACTGCGGGGGTGAGGGGGCCACTTCCTTTCTGACTATACAGATAAGATCGTCATCTTCGGCACAAGGCTGAGGATGACGGGCGAGTGCGTGGAAAAGAAAAAGGGCGGCGCATCCTCGACGCGCCGCCCTGCAGACTCTCACTGAAGTCGTATCACTCGGCTTCGTTCGAAGCCGCGTCCTTCTTCGGCCCGTGCGAGGCCTCGCCGCCCTTGCGTCCGGCCTGGGCCGCCAGGCTGCGGTCCTGGGAGAAGCTTCGTTTTTCGCTGGGGACGCTGGCGCCCCCTTTGCGCGCGATTTCGCGCTGACGTTCGGGATCCATGGAGGCGAAGCCTCGCTTGGAAACGCCGGAGGGTCGCGAGGTCTGGCCGTCCATCGGTGTTCCTTTCAGTGCTGCCGTTGCGCTTGCCGAAATGAACCCTGTGACTCCGTGACGGTTCCGTAGGTAACTTCGTTTTACCGCCGTGATCTGAACGTCTTTGTGGTTTGACTTCAAACGGCTGCATAGGGGCGGGAATCGCCTTCGCCGCCGCCGCCGGGCTCCATCGGCGGCATTTCGTCGGGCGCGTCGGCCGGATCGATCTCGGGCTGGGGCGTCGGCTCGGGCTGGATTTCCGGTTGCGGCGTTCCGGGGGGCGTGGGTTCGACATAGGTCATGGTCTTCTCCTCTGAATGGAGAACGCGGCCCGCACCCCAATGTTCACCCCCGGCTTTGGGCGCGGACATGGGGAACTGGATCCGGTCGGGCCGGTTCAGTGTCCGAACCCCGGAGATTCCCATGACCCAGACCCCCATCGCCCCTTCCTCGCCCGATGACATCGTCACGGAAGACGACGGCCCGACCCAGCGCCTCGACCGACAGGCGGACGCCATCCTGGCCGAGGGTGAAGCCCGCAGCTTCGAGGACACCACCTCGCTGCGTCAGGCTCTGCGCGAAGACGCCGCCATGATCCGCAGCAAGGTGGCCGGCCGGGTCGAGACCGCCCGCGACGGCATCCGCGACGAGCCGATGCGGACCACCCTCTACGCCCTGGGCGTCGGCGTGATCATCGGCATGCTGATGCGGCGCTGATCTAAGCCGGCCCTGTCGGCTCCCTCTGGATCGGCGCCCTCTGCAACGCCGCATCCGACACGAACGGATTGCTCCGCCGCTCCTCGCCGAAGGTCGAGATCGGTCCGTGGCCCGGCACGAAGGTCACGTCGTCGCCCAGGGGCCACAGCTTCTCCACCACGCTGCGGATCAGGGCGGGCGGATCGCTCATCGGGAAGTCGGTGCGGCCGACCGAGCCCTTGAACAGGACGTCGCCCACCTGGGCGAACCGGGCCGCCCGGTTGAAGAAGATCACATGGCCGGGCGTATGACCGGGGCAGTGGCGCACCTCCCAGCTCGTCTCGCCCAGGCTGACGGCGTTCCCGTCCTCCAGCCAGCGGTCGGGCGTAAAGGGCCGGGCTTCGGGCAGGCCGTACATCCGGCCGGTCTCCACGATCCGGTCGATCCAGAACTGGTCGGCCTTCTGGGGTCCGGTGATCTGGATCCCGGTCTTCTCCTGCATCTCCGCCGCGCCGCCGGCGTGGTCCAGATGACCGTGGGTGATCCAGATCTGATCCAGGGTCAGGCCGCGCCGCGCCACCTCGGCCAGAATCGCATCCACCGATCCGCCCGGATCGATCACGGCGGCCTTGTTGGTGGCCGTGCACCACACCGTGGTGCAGTTCTGCTGAAGCGGGGTGACGGGCGTCACAAAGACGCCAATGGGGGAGGCGGGCTGGGTCATGGCGTCTTCTTACCTGCCCCCGTGACGCGAAACCACCGCTGCGGGCCACGCCCGCGTTGACCTTTGGAGCCCTTCTCGACATAAGGGCGGGCTTCGAGGCGCCGCTCCAAACGGGGCGGCCTTCTTGCTTTATCCATTCCGCGCCGGCCGTTCCGACGGTTCATGCGCCCCAGAGCGTCAGAAATCCCGACCATGCAAGTCGTCGAAAAGTCGAACGAAGGCCTCAGCCGCGTGATCGCGGTCACCATTCCCGTCGCGGAGCTGAACGAGAAGCTCGAAGCCCGCGTCAAGGAAGTCGCCCCTCAGATGAAGCTGAAGGGCTTCCGTCCGGGCAAGGTGCCGGTCGCCCACGTCAAGAAGACTTTCGGCCGCGACTTCATGGGCGAGATCATCAACGCCCAGCTGAACGAGACCAGCCAGAAGGCTCTGGACGAGGCCAAGATCCGTCCGGCCGCCCCGGCCGAGATGAAGCTGACCTCCGACATGGACAAGGTCATCGCCGGTCAGGAAGACCTGGCCTATGAGATGTCGCTGGAGATCATGCCGGACTTCACCCCGGTCGATCCCAAGACCCTGAAGCTGGAACGCCCCACCTATGAGGCGTCTGACGCCGATCTGGACGAGGCCCTGACCGAACTGGCCGGCCAGGCCAAGTCCTACGAGGACAAGAAGGGCAAGACCGTCAAGGCCGCCGAGGGCGACCAACTGACCATCGACTTCCTGGGCAAGCTGGACGGCGAGCCCTTCGACGGCGGCGCCGCCGAAGACGCGGACCTGGTGATCGGCTCGGGCCGCTTCATCCCCGGCTTCGAAGAGCAGCTGAAGGGCGCCAAGGTCGGCGAGGAAAAGACCATCGAGGTCACCTTCCCGGAAAACTACCAGGCCGCCCATCTGGCCGGCAAACTGGCCACCTTCGACATCAAGGTGAAGGCCATCAAGGCCGAGGTCGAAGCCAAGGTGGACGACGAGTTCGCCAAGCGTATCGGTCTGGAATCGCTGGATCGCCTGAAAGAGCTTCTGAGCCAGAACCTGAACCAGCAGTACGCCGGCGCCGCCCGCTTCAAGCTGAAGCGGGCCCTGCTGGACCAGCTGGACGCCGCCCATGACTTCCCCCTGCCGCCCAAGATGGTCGAAGCCGAGTTCGACGGCATCTGGCAACAGGTCGAGGCCGACAAGGCCGCCGGCCGCCTGCCGGAAAAAGACGCCGCCAAGTCCGAAGAGGACCTGAAGGCCGAATACAAGAAGATCGCCGAGCGTCGCGTGCGCCTGGGCCTGGTCCTGGCCGAAATCGGCCGCGCCCACAATGTCCAGGTCACCGACCAGGAGCTGAACGCCGCCCTGCTGCAGGAAGCCCGCAACTATCCGGGCCAGGAGCAGGCCGTCCTGAACTTCTACCGTCAGAACCCCAACGCCGCCGCCCAAATGCGCGCCCCGATCTATGAGGAAAAGGTCGTCGACCTGATCGTCGGCCTGGCCGAAGTCACCGACAAGCCCATCAGCAAGGAAGAGCTGCTGAAGGAAGACGAAGAGGGCTGATCGCCGCCTTCATCGGATCGTGAAGAGGCGGGGGTCGGCGATCCCCGCCTTTTTCGTATGCGGGCCCCACCTTGTAAGGCGGCCTTCATAACGCGATATGCAGAACAACAAGGCGAGCGACCGCGAGTCGCGCGCTCCCCCGCATTCTTGAGAAGGCTCCATGCGCGATCCGATCGAACTGATGAACATGAACCTCGTCCCCATGGTGGTCGAGCAGTCCAGCCGGGGCGAGCGCTCCTTCGACATCTTCTCGCGCCTGCTGCGCGAGCGGATCATCTTCCTGACGGGGCCGTTCGAGGACGGCATGGCCTCCTTGATCTGCGCCCAGCTGCTGTTCCTGGAGTCGGAGAACCCCAAGAAGGAAATCTCCATGTACATCAACAGCCCCGGCGGTCAGGTGACCTCGGCGCTGGCGATCTACGACACCATGCAATACATCAAGAGCCCGGTCTCGACCGTGGTCATGGGCATGGCGGCCTCGGCCGGCTCCCTGATCCTGACGGCCGGCGAGGCGGGCCAGCGGATCGCCCTGCCGAACGCCCGGGTCATGGTGCACCAGCCCTCGGGCGGCTTCCGCGGCCAGGCCTCGGACATCGAGCGCCACGCCGAGGACATCCGCTACACCAAGAAGCGGTTGAACGAGATCTATGTCCATCACACCGGCCGCACCTATGAGGAGGTGGAGCGCACTCTGGATCGCGACCACTTCATGTCGGCCGAAGAGGCCAAGGCCTGGGGCATCGTCGACCACGTCTATGACCGGCGCGAACAGGCGGACGCCGACGGCATAAAGACGCCCGGCGCCTGAGCCCCGTTTTCAGCTAGAATGAGGGGGCGCGTCCTGGCGGCGCGCCCCTTTCTTTTCGTCCATCGGAACCGAGATGCAGTTCACACGAGACCCCTCAGGCACGATCGAGGTGGAGGGCGAGACCTACGCCTGGGAAATCCGTCGCCAGCCGCGCCCCGTCGGCGGGGCGGTGTGGGAGGGGATGGCCGTCTCCCTTCGCCATGTGGATTTCAAGCGCGAGGCCATCATCCAGTTTCCGCCGCCCTTGCGTCCCAACGGCCGGCCCGACGTGGAGAAGCAGCGGGTCAATGTCGATGCGGTGCGCAACGCCGTCACCGCCGCCATCGAGGCGGGCTGGGATCCGACATCGCGCGGGAAGGCCATGGTTTTCGACGTGGACGCAGACGGCCGTTGACGCCGTTCAGGGCCGCTGGGTGAAGACCCGGAACCCCGGCGACTGGGCGATGGCCAGCATTTCCGCGTCGCCGGAGGTGTCGCCATAGGCGGCCGTCAGGACCAGATCCTCGCCATAGGCGGCCTTCAGACGCCGCACCTTCTCCTCGCCCCGGCAGTTGGCGCCGTCGAAGGCGCCGGTCACCCGGCCTTCGGCGTCGAAGGTCAGGGGCGTTCCCAAGAGGGCCTCGGCGCCCAGCCGGCGGGCGAAGGGCTCAACCGTCGTCTCGGGCGAGGCGGTCACGATCACGCGATGGGCGCCGCGCTCGCCCCAGTCGTTCCAGACCTTCAGCGCGTCCGGCCGCATGAAGCGGTCCCAGACCAGGTCGGCGAACCGTTCCGCCTCGGCCTCCAGACTTTCGCGGTCCATGCCGGCCAGGAATTCCTTGACCGAGGCGGCCTTGATCCGGCCCCGATCACGATCCCGCCCATAGGCCGCCAGGGCCGGCGCCAGCTTGACCAGACCCAGGGCCCAGCCGCCCGGACCGGCCTTCCAGCGCAGAAACTGCGTGAAACTGTCGCGAATCGTCAGGGTGCCGTCGAAGTCGAAGGCGACGAGCGGCTGTTCCGAATTGATCCGGGACTGGCGTAATTCCTGCAGACTTCCCATGTCAGACATTCGCCGTGATCCCCAACGACACTGATCCATCCCCTTTCCGTGACCTCGCCCCTCCGCCTTCGGGGTTGTCGTGGAACGTGGGATGGGTGATTGTCATTTTTTGAAGACCTTTGCGTCCAGAGTGCTGGAATCAACGCGGAGGAAGCGCGTATCGGGCCATTTCGGTCCGCTCCGCGGGAGTGAGATAAGGGTCTATGACCAAAGCAGCCGGCTCTGACGCCAAAAGCACCCTGTACTGCTCGTTCTGCGGAAAGAGCCAGCACGAAGTCCGCAAACTCATTGCGGGACCGACCGTCTTCATCTGCGATGAATGTGTCGAACTGTGCATGGACATCATCCGTGAAGAGCACAAGATCGGCTTCAAGAAGACGAGCGACGGCGTCCCCACGCCCAAGGAGATTCGCGACGTCCTGGACGATTACGTCATCGGCCAGTCGCACGCCAAGAAGGTCCTCTCGGTCGCCGTCCACAACCATTACAAGCGTCTGAACCACGCGACGAAGAACAACGACGTCGAACTGGCCAAGTCGAACATCATGCTGATCGGCCCGACCGGTTCGGGCAAGACGCTGTTGGCCCAGACCCTGGCCCGCATCATCGACGTGCCCTTCACCATGGCCGACGCCACGACCCTGACCGAGGCCGGCTATGTGGGCGAGGACGTCGAGAACATCATCCTGAAGCTGCTCCAGGCGTCGGATTACAATGTCGAACGGGCCCAGCGCGGCATCGTCTACATCGACGAAATCGACAAGATCAGCCGCAAGTCGGACAATCCCTCGATCACCCGCGACGTCTCGGGCGAGGGCGTGCAGCAGGCCCTGCTGAAGATCATGGAAGGCACCGTCGCCTCCGTGCCTCCGCAAGGCGGCCGCAAACATCCGCAGCAGGAGTTCTTGCAGGTCGACACCGCCAACATCCTCTTCATCGTGGGCGGCGCCTTCGCCGGGCTGGAGAAGGTGATTTCGGCGCGCGGCGAGGGGGCCTCGATCGGCTTCGGCGCCAAGGTCAAGGAAATCGACGAGCGCCGCACCGGCGACATCCTCAAGGGGGTGGAGCCTGACGACCTGATGCGTTTCGGCCTGATCCCCGAGTTCATCGGCCGTCTGCCTGTCCTGGCGACGCTGGAGGATCTGGACGAAACGGCCCTGGTCACCATCCTGACCGAGCCCAAGAACGCCCTGGTCAAACAGTACAAGCGTCTGTTCGAGATGGAGAATGTCGAACTGACCTTCACCGACGACGCCCTGATCGCCGTCGCCAAGAAGGCCATCACCCGCAAGACCGGCGCGCGCGGCCTGCGTTCGATCCTGGAAGGCATTCTGCTGGAAACCATGTTCGAACTGCCGACCTTCGAAGGCGTCGAGGAGGTGGTGGTCAATGCTGAAGTCATCGACGGCAAGGCCCAGCCCCTGCTGATCTATTCCGAAGCTTCCAAGAAAAAGGCCGACGGCGCCGCCTGATCGGGCCGCCGCTGAACGTCACAAGGGCCGGAGCGACGCCGCTCCGGCCCTTTTCTTTTAAGACCCTCCCTCGCAAGCGGGGGAAGATGTCCCATTCCGAGCCCGCGTCGGCCGCGCATTTCTGCAACTCGCCCCGTTGAAAATCAGAGCTTTGTCGGTCCCAGGCGCTGATCGACCCGTCGCGTCGCCGGGGCGCCTTATGCTGGCGGATCAGCCGAGGCGGCGCAGAGGCGTAACGGAGGTGACTTTCAAATCGGACACATCGGACACATCGGACACTGTTTTTCTGTGTCCGACAGCCGCGCGCCGACCGGCCGCAGATCCCGGCGGCGTGGGCGGAAAGACACGTGCATGTGGGCGGATGGGCGGCCACGCTTGAACCGCAGGTCTTTCAAACCACATACTCATCCGAACGCCGTCGGAATCGACGGGCCGTCACGCGCTGGTCGGGCCTCTTGCCCGGGCGACCGTGGCGGCGGGCCGGCGATCACCAATGGCCCAGGAGTACGCATCATGACTGACACCAAGATCCTGCCCGTCCTGCCGTTGAGAGACATCGTGGTCTTTCCGCACATGGTCGTGCCGCTCTTCGTGGGCCGCGAAAAATCGGTGAAGGCCCTCGACGAGATCATGAAGGGCGAAAAGCAGATCCTTCTGGCGACCCAGAAGAACAGCGTTGACGACGACCCGTCGCCCGACGCCATCTACCCCATCGGCGTCCTGGCCAGCGTCCTGCAGCTGCTGAAGCTGCCGGACGGCACGGTCAAGGTCCTGGTCGAGGGCAAGGGCCGCGCCCGCCTGACCCGCTTCACCGACCGCACCGACTATTTCGAAGCCGAGGCCGTCGAGATCGAGGACGAGCCGGGTGAGACCTCTCAGGCCGAGGCCATGCTGCGCGCCGTGGTCGAGCAGTTCGAAAACTATGTGAAGCTGAACAAGAAGGTGCCGCCCGAGGCCCTCAGCTCCATCCCCCAGATCACCGACGCCTCCAAACTGGCGGACTCGGTCGCGGCCCATCTGTCGGTCAAGATCATCGACAAACAGGGTCTGCTGGAAACCATCGACGTGCCCAAGCGGCTGGAGAAGGTCTATGGCCTGATGGAGGGGGAAATCTCCGTCCTGCAGGTCGAGAAGAAGATCCGCTCGCGCGTGAAGCGTCAGATGGAGAAGACCCAGCGCGAATATTATCTGAACGAGCAGATGAAGGCGATCCAGCGCGAGCTGGGCGAGACCGACGACGCGCGCGACGAGATCATGGATCTGGAGAAGCGCATCCGGAAGACGCGCCTGTCCAAGGAGGCCCGCACCAAGGCCGAGGCCGAGGTCAAGAAGCTGCGCAACATGTCGCCGATGTCGGCCGAATCGACGGTGGTGCGCAACTACCTCGACTGGTTGCTGTCCGTCCCTTGGGGCAAGGCCAAGCAGAAGCCGATCGACCTGGTGCGGGCGGAAGAGATCCTCGAGGAGGACCACTTCGGCCTGGAAAAGGTCAAGGAACGGATCATCGAATATCTGGCCGTCCAGGCCCGCACCGGCAGCCTGAAGGGGCCGATCCTGTGCCTCGTCGGTCCTCCCGGCGTCGGCAAGACCTCTCTGGCCAAGTCCATCGCCAAGGCCACGGGCCGTGAATATGTCCGCATGTCGCTGGGCGGCGTGCGCGACGAGAGCGAAATCCGCGGCCACCGCCGGACCTATATCGGCTCCATGCCCGGCAAGATCATCCAGTCGATGAAGAAGGCCAAGACCACCAACGCCTTCGTCCTGCTGGACGAGATCGACAAACTGGGCGCCGACTGGCGCGGCGATCCGTCCTCGGCCCTGCTGGAAGTGCTGGACCCGGCCCAGAACTCGACCTTCGGCGACCACTATCTGGAGGTGGACTACGACCTGTCCCAGGTCATGTTCGTGACCACCGCGAACAGCCTGAACATGCCGCAGCCGCTAATGGACCGGATGGAGATCATCCGGGTCTCCGGCTACACCGAAGACGAGAAGGTCGAGATCGCCAAGCGTCACGTCCTGCCCAAACAGATGAAGGATCACGGCCTGAAGGACGGCGAGCTGGTCGTTCCGGAAGAGACCATCCGCGACCTGATCCGCTACTATACCCGTGAGGCCGGGGTGCGGTCGCTGGAGCGGGCCCTGGGCGGTCTGGCCCGCAAGGCCGTTCGCGAAATGGCCAAGACTGGGGCCGCCTCGATCACCGTCGATGCGGAAAAACTGGCCGAATACGCCGGGGTGAAGAAGTTCCGCTACGGCGAGACGGATGAGGAGGATCAGGTCGGCATCGTCACCGGCCTGGCCTGGACCGAGTTCGGCGGCGACATCCTGACCATCGAGGCGATCAAGATGCCCGGTCGCGGCCGCATGACCGTGACCGGCAACCTCAAGGACGTGATGAAGGAGTCGATCTCGGCGGCGGCCTCCTATGTCCGTTCGCGGGCTCTGGACTTCGGCGTCAAGCCGCCGGTGTTCGAGAAAACCGACATCCACGTCCACGTGCCGGACGGCGCCACGCCCAAGGACGGTCCGTCCGCCGGCGTCGCCATGACCGTGGCCATGGTCTCGGTCCTGACGGGCGTGCCGATCCGCAAGGATATCGCCATGACCGGCGAGATCACCCTGCGCGGCCGCGTCACCGCCATCGGCGGCCTGAAGGAGAAGCTGCTCGCGGCCCTGCGTTCCGGGGTCAAGACGGTGCTGATCCCCCAGGAGAACGAAAAGGACCTCGCCGACGTGCCGGACAATGTGAAGTCGGCGCTGGAGATCGTGCCGATCTCCACGGCGGACGAGGCCCTGAAATGGGCCCTGGTCGGCGCCCTGACCCCGGTCGAATGGGACGAGACGGCTGAACCCCTGCCGACGCCCGTTCCCCCCGCGGAGGGCGCCACGGCGGCTGTCAGCCACTGAACGCGACTTAAGTCGCACGCCGGAACGCCGCCGACAGCCCGTCGGCGGCGTTTTCGCTTTTGACGCGAGCGCCTATCGGACGTTTACTGACCGTTTGGAGGGATGACGATGACGAAAGCGGAACTCATCGGTCGCATGGCGACGGCGGCGAACATCAGTCGGGACCAGGCCAAGGCGGCGCTGGAGGCCTTCACCGACGGTGTTGTCGAGGCCCTGTCTCACGGTCACGACGTCAAGCTGATCGGCTTCGGCAGCTTCACCACGATCGAGCGCAAGGCGGGGGTGGCGCGCAATCCTCAAACCGGCCAGGCCATAGCGCGGGCCGCCTCCCGCACCGCCCGCTTCCGCGCCGGCGAAGGCCTGAAAAGCGCCTTGAACGCCTGACGCCCAGAGGGCATAAGCCCCGCTCTGGTTTCAAGGGCGGCTAGCTCAGCTGGAAGAGCATCTCGTTTACACCGAGAGGGTCGGCGGTTCGAACCCGTCGCCGCCTACCAATCAAAAAGGCCGCCGGATCGCTCCGGCGGCCTTTCGCATTGGGTCTGAGGCTCCGATCAGAACCGGAAGCTGGCCCGCAGCAGCAGCGAATAGCGGACATAGTCCTCCAGCAGCTCGGCGTCGCCCGTCAGGGACAACATGCCCAGCTCGTTGCCCAGGTTCATGCGGAAGCCCAGCAGCAGGCCGCCGCCCTCGACGGCGTCCGGCGACAGGATGAAGTCCGGCCCGCCGCTGGCGAAGCGGGCGATGGTCTCGCCGGCGTCGACCGACAGGTTCTGGCGATAGCCGATCCGCAGTTCGGGGCGGATCCAGCCGTCGCGGCCGAAGCCGTAGCCGACGTTCATCGCCGCCACGGCCGAGAAGATGTGGCTGTCGCGGGAATCGATGTCCAGATCGAAGCCGTCGCCGCCGCCCTTTTCGGATCGGGCGTCTTCCGACAGGCGGAAGTATTCAGCGTAGATTTCGGGACGGACGTTCAGCCGGCCGTAGTTGCGCTCATAGGAGGCGCCCCCGGCGGCGGCGGCGGTCCAGCCGTGCCAGTCGGAGGTATTGTTCAGATAGACGCCGCCGGCGACCAGCGAGCGGTCGGCGCTGAAGCTGGCGTAGCCGCCGGCCGCCCGAGCCCAGGTGGTCCAGTACTGACCCTGGGCGCGCCAATAGAGGCCCAGCTCCAGAAGATTGGCGGACAGGACCTCTTCGGCCTCCGCTTCCGGATCCTTGATGTCCGAGGAGGTGAAGGCCGCCGTCACGCCGAAAGCGCCCAGGCTAGAGCCCTTCTCGACGCCGCCGGCCACGCCGAATCCTTCAGAACGGAAGCCGTAGGAGTCGGTCTTGTCCTTGTCTGCGTAGAAGTTGATCTCCTGCAGCCAGGCGCTGGTCTCGCCGGGCGCGGCGGAGGCGTTGCGACCGGTCAGGGCGCGGGTCACCGCGTCCACCCCGGCCGACAGCGACATCAGCGGACCGCCCGAATGGTCCGGCAGCATCTGCTCATAGGCGTCGATGAAGCCGTCGCGGCCCGTCTGGGACAGGAACAGGTTACGAACCGTCTCATTGGCGCCCAGGGCGGCGTAGACGGCGTCATAGGCCGAGGCCTCGACCGGGATCAGCCCGGCCTCCTGGGCGGTGCGCCGGCGCGCGTCGATATAGAGGCTGTTGGCGCCCTGATCGACGCCCGCTTCGACGACATAGAGATAGGGCGAGTTTTCGGCGAGCAGCTGCTTGTCGATCTGGCCGACGTTCAGCGTGCCGGCCTTGATGACGTCGAACCGTTCCGGCCCCTCCAGCAGGGAGGAGAAGCGCACGCCCAGCTGCGCGCCCGTCGCCAGGGTGGCGGCGCCGCTGACGTTGAAGCCGCCGGCGCGATCGGCCTTGGGGTCCAGGGTCGTGATCAGGACGCCGTCAGCCCCCACGTTCAGGCTGGAGATGTTGGTGGCGGTCGTCTGGGTCGCGTTCAGCGTGCCCTTGGAGACGTTGATGTCCAAGGCGCCGTCGCTGTCGGTGATCGCGCCCTGCACCACGGCGCCGCCGCTGATCGCCAGGCGGTCTGCGCCGGCGCCGAAGGCGATGTCGCCGACGACCGTGCCGTTCTCGACATTGAAGGTGTCGGCGCCCGAGCCCAGCTTGATCGCGCCCACGATCTGGGGCTCGCTGGCGTCCGGCACACCGTCCTTGTCGGTGTCGGTCGCGGTGCTGTCGGCTGCGGCCGGAACGCCGTACTGACGCAGGGTGACGCCGCTGGTGTTGGCCGACAGGTCGATGGCCGTGACCGTGCCGGAGACGTCCGCCAGATCGCTGGAGCTGGCGGTCAGGGAGCCCGCGATCACGCCGGCGTTGCTCAACTGGGTCAGGGAGCCCGACTGATCGCGGATCGCGGTCGCCGAACCGTCGTCGCCGCCGTAGGAGGCGATCAGGGTGCCGGTGTTGGTCAGGCTGCCGACGTTCGCGCCGACGCCGATCAGAACACCCGTGGCGGCCTCGGTTCCCTTGCCGGCCACGACGGCCTGGATAGTCCCGGTGTTGACCAGGGCGGGGGCGGAGACGCCGGCGCCGACCTGGATGGCGGTGGCGTTGGCGTCGACGGCCGAGGCGGCGATCGAGCCTTCGTTGCGCACGCCGCCCGCAATCGTCACGGCCTGTCCGCCGTCCACGCCGAGCTGAAGCCCGCGTCCCTGAACGCCGGAATAGACGCCCGATCCGGTGATGGCGCCCCGGTTGATCAGGCCATAGGCGGCGTCGCCCGTTCCCACCGCGCCCAAGTTCACAGTGTTGGCGGTGGAGCCGATCAGCAGGGCCGGCGCGGCGCCCAGAGAGGTGAGGGCGGCCGTTGTCTCGCTGGCGTCGGGCACGCCGTCGCCGTCGCGGTCCAGATCATCGCGGTTCTTGACGCCGTCGCCGTCGTCGTCCTCGTCGCCGTTCTTGACGCCGTCCTTGTCGTCGTCGCCGTCGATGCCGGCGGCCGAATAGGCCAGGGCCTTGTCCAGCAGGACGCCGCCCGCGACATTGGCGCCGACGCGCACGGCCGGTCCGCCCTGAAGCAGGTCATCGGCGTCCAACTCATCCAGGAACAGGGTGGTGGCGTTGTCGAACGTTCCGGTGGAGGGGCGCGCCGGAGGCGGGGTGGTGTAGCGATAGCCGGTGGTGGCGATGGTGGAATGGATCTTCAGAGCGCCGCCCACGGCGCCTTCGACCGAGACCCCGGTCGCGCCCGCGCCGGTGGCCGAGATGGAGCCCGCTAGATCCACATTGCCCGAGACCGGAGCCGTGGTGCGGACGCCCGCCGTGTTGTCGCCGACGACCCGGATGGTGCCCAGGCTCTGAACCTTGCCGTTCACCGCCGATTCGACGCCGAGCCCGTAGGAATTATTGCCTTCGACCGTAATGGAGCCGCTGGATTCGACCAGGACGTTGCCGGTGAAGGGCGATGCCCCGGTCACCCGCACGCCATAGCGGCCGGTTCCCGTGGCGAAGGGGCCGTCCAGATCGCCGTCGCCGTCTGTGTCCTTGATGTCAGCCGTTTCCTGGCTGTCGGTGATGTTAATCGCCCCGCCGACCGTGACCGACCCGGTGTTGCCGCCGTTGACCAGGATGCCGGTGGCGCCGTCGGCGGCCTTGTCCATGGTGATGGAACTACCGCTGTCCAGATCGACGGTGTTGCTGGAATCCAGCGTCACGGCCGCGCCCGAGTTGACGGCGACCGAGCCGCCGCTGGCCAGACGGACGTTATCCGCCGCCGTTCCGGTGGCGTTCGCCGTGCGGATCGGGGTGGTCCGGGCGGTCGAGACGACGACCTCGGCCTGAGCGCCGCTTACGGCCATCAAGGGGGCGATCGCCACGGCGGTCGCGAGCAGAATACGCATTCGGAAGAAAACCCCTGGTGGTCACGCGATCACGATGCAGGCGACCCTTTAGCAGGGTCCGGGCCAGCCTTCCCCAACTTTATCGAATTTGAGGCGAATGCAAGGCCGCGCTCCATCTGCTGCGGCGCCGAAAGGGCGGGGTGGTCGGGCCAAGGTCCTGATTTTCAGTCGTGATGGGCGGGGTTCGGAGGGTTTTTCTCGCTCCCTATTGAGCTTTGCCGCAGCCGGGTCTAGGGGCGAAGATCATGGTCAACCGCCTCTGAGGATGAGGCATCCATTCCGCGCCTTTCGGCGTTTGCGAGCGCAGACCTGACGAGAACCCCCGAATGACCCTGACTGATCTCGACGTCCACGAAAGCGAACTTCGTCTGATTCCCGGACTGGACGTGGAGGTGGCGGACACCTTGAGGGCGTTGAAACAGGCGTCGCAGGACGAGCGGCCGCGGCTGGTGGACACCACCATGCTGTACGCGCCCCGGTCCGGCGGCGTGAAGCGATACCTGCTGTCGAAGAAGGCGTGGATCGAGGCCAATCGGCCGGGGGTCAGCCATTCCCTCATCGTGCCGGGCGCCCGACACAGGGCGCGGGCGGACGGGATCGTTCAGCTGCGCGCCACGCGACTGCCGTTCGGAGACGGCTATCGTTGGCCCAGTTCGGTCAAGCGCTGGAGCGCCTGGGTCGCGGCCATGAAGCCGTCGATCATTGAGGCGGGCGACCCCTATACGCCGGGACAGGGCGCCCTGGAGGCCGGCCAGAGGGTCGGCTGTCCCGTGGTCGGCTTCTGCCATTCGGACCCAGCCGGCCTGGCGGCGCTTCATTTCGGCGAATGGGCCAAGAAGCCCGTCGAAAAGCGCTGGGCCCGTCTGTTCTCCCAGTTTGACCGCGTCGTTTCGCCCAGCCGCTTCATCGCGCGGCGGCTTGAGGAGGCGGGGGTGGACAATATCGTCATTCGTCCGCTGGGCGTCGAGGTCGACACCTTCCGGCCCGACCGCCGCGATCGGTCCTGGCTGCTGAAGGAACTGGGCCTCGGCCCAGACGCACGCCTTCTGTGTTTTGCCGGCCGTCCCGCCAAGGAGAAGAACGTCGATGTTCTGATCGAGGCGGTCCAAAAGCTGGGCGCCCCTTATTATCTGGTCCTGGTCGGCGCTGGTTCGGGCATGCCCGCCGAGGACCGGGTGATCTCCCTGCCTTATGAGAAGGACCCGCGGGCGGTGGCCAAGATCATCGCCAGCTGCGACGCCTTCGTTCACGCCAATGACAAGGAGCCCTTCGGTCTGATCGTGCTGGAGGCCATGGCCTGCGGTCGGCCCGTGGTGGGCGTAAACGCCGGGGGCGTGGCCGAGACGGTCGATTCGACCGTGGGCCAGTTGGCCGCCAGCGCCGAGGCCGACGACTACGCCCAGGCGATCGAGGCCTTGTTCGCCCGCGACATCGAGGCCATCGGCCGCGCCGCCCGCGAAAAGGCGGTCAGCCGGTTCGCCTGGAACCGCGTCTTTGAAGACCTGTGCATGGTCTATGGAGAGCTGACCGGAGAGGCCGCCTTCGTTCAGCCCGAGGCGGCGTTCGCCGTCCACTGATCCGAAGCGGGCCCGCCCGTCTCTGGGGACGGGCGCTGGACTGCGGTCAGCGCCGATCATACCCCGGACGGGGATGATGTTTTTCTAAGAAATAGGGGATTTGCGCGCTTGCGGGGCGGCGCGCCGCTTCTTCGTTACAGAAGAAGTGGCGCGAGTGACGGGGCTCGAACCCGCGACCTCCGGCGTGACAGGCCGGCACTCTAACCAACTGAGCTACACCCGCGTACCTGGGTCGAAACTTTAGAGTTGTTTCGAAAACTGTGTGGGAAGGCGGTGTGCGCCACTCCATCTATTTCTAGAGAGAGTGGCGCGAGTGACGGGGCTCGAACCCGCGACCTCCGGCGTGACAGGCCGGCACTCTAACCAACTGAGCTACACCCGCGTTTCCCGACCGAAGCGGCTGTGCGCCCCGGCGAGGGGCGTCGTTTAGGCGGGCTTACACAGCGCGTCAAGCGACCTTTTTCGATAAGACGGGCCTCAGCGCGACGGGGCTGTGGGCGAAGGGACCGCCGCCGGTTGGGGCGGGGTGTGCGGACCCGCCAGACCGCCTGCAGCAGGCTCCTGGGCGGCGACGGCGGGGGCGGGCGGTTCGTAATAGACGCCGACGCCCGGCCCAAGCGGCAGGTCCAGCGTGACCCAGGCCGCCACCATGATCAGGCCGGCGACCAGGAAGGCCCCTGCATAGGGCAGCATGGTCGCCATCAGAGACCCCAGGCCGAAGCGCGGATCCCAGCGCTGGGCGAAGGTCAGGATCAGGGGGAAGTAGCTCATCAGCGGCGTGGCGATGTTGGTGACCGAATCGCCCATCCGATAGGCGGCGGTCGTCATCTCGGGCGAAATCCCCAACAGCATGAACATCGGCACCACGATCGGAGCCAGGGCGGACCATTTGGCCGAGGCCGAACCGATGAACAGGTCGAAGAAGCAGGAGACGAAGACCACGCAGATCAGCAGCAGGGGGGCGGGCAGGGCCAGGCTCTTCAGCTCGGCGGCGGCGTTGACCGCCAGGATCGGCCCCAGCCCCGACCAGTTGAACATGGCTACGAAATGGGCGGCGAAGAAGGCCAGCACGATATAGGGCGCCAACTGGGCTATGCCGTCGCGCATCATGCGGACCAGGTCCCGATGCGACTGGATCGACCGCGAACCGGCCCCATAGGCGGCGCCCGTCAGGAAGAAGGTCACGGCGAAGAAGGCCACCAGCGAACGGTACAGGGGATTGAACCTCTGTTCGGGCTCCGCCGTCGGATCGACGAAGGGCGAGCCGGGCAGGAGGGTGATCAGGGCCCAGAGGGCGATCATCCCCATCAGGGCCAGTCCGGCCCAGGCCAGGCCGCGCTTCTCATCGGCGGTCAGGGGCTGTTTCTCGGAGGCGGCGGGAGCGGCGGCGTGCGCCGACGGCGCCCATGGCCCCAGGCGCGGCTCGATCACCCGGTCCGTCAGGAACCAGACGATGGGGGTGAAGACCAGGACGACCCCGATGATGAAGAACCAGTTGCCGGCGATGTTCACCGAATAGGAGGGGTCGATCAGGTGGGCCGCCGGCTCAGTGATCCCCAGGATCAAGGCGTCGCTGGCGCCGGGAAACAGATTTCCGGCATAGCCGCCCGACACGGCCGCGAAGCCGGCGGCCAGACCGGCCAGGGGGTGCCGGCCCGCCGCGGCGAAGATGACCGCCGCCAGGGGGATGACCACGACATAGGAGGCGTCCGACGCATGGTGGGAGACCATGCCCGTCACAACCACGATCGGGGTCAGGATCGCGCGCGGCGCATTCAGCAGGGCGCCGCGAATCGCCGTGGCGAACAGGCCCGCCCTTTCCGCCACCGAAGCCCCGTAGATGATGGTGACGACGATCCCCAACGGCGGGAAGTCCGCCAGGGTGCGCGGCATGCCGATGATCAGCCGCTCAAGGTTTTCGGGCGACAGCAGGCTCTGAGCCGCCAGCCGATCGCCCGTCACCGGATTCACCGCAGACCAGCCCAGGGCCGCGCCGATCATGCTGAGCAGAATCAGGCCGCCGACCAGCCAGAGGAAGAGAAAGACCGGATCGGGCAGACGATTTCCGATCCTCTCGACCGTGTTCAGAAGGCGCGCGGCTGGATTCATCGTCGGACTTTCGGGTGCGAAATCAGGCCGTCAGTAGGGCCGCGCGCTGCCGAAGACGGCAAGCGCCCCACCTGCGACATATAGCCCGAAAACCTGCGACCGATTCGCAACAGAAAACCCGTCGTCACAGGGGTTTGAACCGCGCCGACGTTGGGTCTAAGAAGCCCCGAATCCCGCCTCTCCCCGGCGGCCGAGGTTCTTTGAATGAACGCATTTCTGCTCGAATATCTGCCGGTGCTGATCTTCGCCGGCGTGGCCGCCTTCATCGGCGTGCTTTTCATCGCCCTGCCGCTGCTGCTGGCGCCGAAAAATCCGGACGCCGAGAAGCTGTCCGCCTATGAGTGCGGGTTCAACGCCTTTGACGACGCGCGGATGAAGTTCGACGTCCGCTTCTATCTGGTGTCCATCCTGTTCATCATCTTCGACTTGGAAGTGGCCTTCCTCTTCCCCTGGGCCGTGTCGATGTTCGACCTGTCGCAGGCGGGCATGATCTTCGCCTTCTGGTCGATGATGGTCTTCCTGGGCGTCCTGACCATCGGCTTCATCTATGAATGGAAGAAGGGAGCCCTGGAATGGGAGTGATCGCGCCTTCGTCGCCGCTTCCCGGCGCAATGGTTCCCGCCAACTCGGCCGCCCGGTCGACGGTCGAGGGCTATGACCCCAAGGTCCATGACAAGTTCTTCGAGGCGGTGAACACCGAACTGGGCGAGCGCGGCTTCCTGACCGCCTCGCTGGACGACGTGATCACCTGGGCCCGCACCGGCTCGCTGATGTGGATGACCTTCGGCCTGGCCTGCTGCGCCGTCGAGATGATCCAGATGTCGATGCCGCGCTTCGACGTGGAACGCTTCGGCATGGCTCCGCGCGGCAGTCCGCGCCATTCGGACCTGATGATCGTCGCCGGCACCCTGACCAACAAGATGGCTCCGGCCATTCGCAAGGTCTATGACCAGATGCCCGATCCCCGCTACGTCGTGTCGATGGGCAGCTGCGCCAACGGCGGCGGCTATTATCACTACAGCTACAGCGTCGTGCGCGGCTGCGACCGCGTGGTGCCGGTGGACGTCTATGTGCCCGGCTGCCCGCCGACGGCCGAGGCCCTGCTGTACGGCCTGCTGCAGCTGCAGAAGAAGATTCGCCGCACGGGGACCATCGACCGATGAGCTCGCTGGCCGTTCAAGCTCAGTTCGAGGCCGTCTTGACGCCGATGGGCGCCGAGCTGGTCGGGGCGCTCGCCGGCGACGGCTGGGGCGTCGAGGCCCAGGTCGCCTTTGGCGAACTGACCCTGGTCGCGCCGCGCGAACACATCGTCGAGGTGATGACCGCCCTGCGCGACCGGTTCGGATTCCAGCAGCTGCTGGACGTCTGCGGCGCCGACTACCCGGATCGCGAAGAGCGGTTCGAGGTGGTCTATCACCTGCTGTCCCTGACGCGGAACGCCCGCATCCGGGTCAAGGTCGCCACCGACGAGGTCCAGCCGGTCCCGACCGTCTGCCACGTCTATCCGTCCGCCGGCTGGTTCGAGCGTGAAGCCTACGACATGTACGGGATGATCTTCGCAGGCCATCCCGACATGCGGCGCCTGCTGACCGACTACGGGTTCGAGGGGCATCCGCTGCGCAAGGACTTCCCCATGACGGGCTATGTCGAGGTCCGTTACGACGAAGAGCAGAAGCGGGTCGTCTATGAACCCGTCAAGCTGACGCAGGAATTCCGCACGTTCGACTTCCTGTCGCCGTGGGAAGGCGCCGACTATCCGGCGCCCGTCCTGCCCGGCGACGAAAAGGCTGGAGTGAAGGGCTGATGGCTGACGGCGCCCGTATCCCTGCGTCCGCGAACAGCGGCGGCGGCGGAGATCCCTTCGAAGACATGCCGATGGATCACCGGACCGACCATGCCCGCGACATGGACGACCGCAAGTTCACCATCAACTTCGGCCCGCAGCACCCGGCCGCGCACGGCGTGCTGCGTCTGGTGCTGGAGCTGGACGGCGAGATCGTCGAGCGCGTCGATCCGCATATCGGCCTGCTGCATCGCGGCACCGAAAAGCTGATGGAGGCCCGCACCTATCTGCAGAACGTGCCCTATCTGGACCGGCTCGACTATGTGGCGCCGATGAACCAGGAGCACGCCTTCTGCCTGGCCATCGAGAAGCTGCTGGGCATCGAGGTTCCGTACCGGGCTCAGCTGATCCGCGTCCTCTATTCGGAGATCGGCCGGATCGGGAACCACCTGCTGAACGCGACCATGCAGGCCATGGACGTCGGCGCCCTGACGCCCCCGCTCTGGGGTCACGAAGAGCGCGAGAAGCTGATGGTCTTCTACGAGCGCGCCAGCGGGGCGCGTCTCCACGCCAACTACTTCCGCCCCGGCGGCGTCCATCAGGACCTGCCGATGGACCTGATCGACGACATCGGTCGCTGGTGCCTGGAGTTCCCCAAGGCCCTGGCCGACATCGAGAGCCTGGTCACCGAAAACCGCATCTTCAAGCAGCGCAACGTCGACATCGGCGTGGTGTCCAAGGAACAGGCCCTGGCCTGGGGCTTCTCGGGCGTGATGCTGCGCGGCTCGGACATCGCCTGGGACCTGCGCAAGTCGCAGCCCTACGAGTGCTACGCCGAGATGGAGTTCGACATTCCGGTCGGCAAGAACGGCGACTGCTGGGACCGCTACCTCTGCCGCATCGAGGAGATGAAGCAGTCGGTGCGCATCATGGAGCAGTGCATCCATAAGCTGCGCAACTGCCCCGGCGAGCCGGTGATGGTCGAGGACAACAAGATCGTGCCGCCGCGTCGCGGCGAGATGAAGCGGTCGATGGAATCCCTGATCCATCACTTCAAGCTGTACACCGAAGGCTTCAAGACGCCGGAAGGCGAGGTCTATGCGGCCGTCGAGGCGCCCAAGGGGGAGTTCGGCATCTATCTGGTGTCGGACGGCACCAACAAACCCTATCGCGTCAAGATCTCGGCGCCGGGCTTCCGTCACCTGCAGGCGATGGACTGGATGAACCGCGGCCACCAGCTGGCCGACGTCTCCGCCATCCTGGGCTCGCTCGACATCGTTTTCGGAGAAGTGGACCGATGAGCGTTCGTCGTCTCGCCAAGGAACAGCCGGCCTCGTTCGCCTTTTCGAAGGACACCCAGGCCAAGGCCGAATGGTGGATCAAGAAGTATCCGGAAAACCGTCGCCAGTCGGCGGTGATCCCGATCCTGTGGCTGGTGCAGAAGCAGGAAGGCTGGGTCTCAGAACCCGCCATTCGCGCGGTCGGCGAACTGCTGGGCATGCCCTTCATCCGAGTGATGGAGGTCGCGACCTTCTACACCATGTTCATGCTGGAGCCGGTCGGCAAGACCGCCCTGATCCAGGTGTGCGGCACCACGCCCTGCATGCTGCGCGGCGCCAATGAGCTGATGAAGGTCTGCAAGGAGAAGATCGGTCCCAAGGACCATCTGTCCGCCGACGGCCGCTTCACCTGGCAGGAGGTCGAGTGCCTGGGCGCCTGTTCCAACGCGCCCATGGCACAGATCAACGACTACTATTACGAAGACCTGACGCCCGAGACCATGGCCCAGGTCATCGACGACTTCGCGGCGGGCAAGGCGCCCAAGCCGGGCTCCTACATCGGTCGCCACAATGCAGCGCCGGCCGGCGGGGCCAAGACTCTGCTGGACCCGAAGCTGTATGACGGCTCGGCCGCCAAGCCGATCAAGAAACTGCCCAACAGCGATCCGGCCCCGGCCGAGAAGGCCCCGGCCTGATGCCTGCGCCTGACCTCGACAGCGACGAAGGCCGCGCCGCCTACCGCAAGGAGCTGCGCCAGGTCGCGCGCCCCCTGCGCGCGGGCGGGCTCGCGCTCGTGGTCGGGGCCGCCGTGCTGATCTTGATGACCCGCCAGGGTACGGCGGGCCTGGGCGAGTGGGCCTTCACCGCCTCCTACGTCATGCTGGGGCTGGGCTGGGTCTGCGTCATAGGCGCCGTCTACACCCGCACGCGGCACCACAAGCGCCGGATGCGTGAGCTGGAAGGCGCGTCGTCATGACGGCGTCGATCTATTATGGTTCCATGAACTCGATGCAGCGTGCCGGGGGGCGCCATGTCGATGGATCAGAAACGGGCAGGGCGCCGCGCGCCCAAGCGCGGCCGAGGCGGGTGGAGCCCCGCCGGGACAGGTCGACTGCTGGTCAATCTGGCCGGCGCGGCCAGTCTGTCGCTGAGCGCCGGGCCCGTCTCGGCGCAAACCCCGCCCACATCCCCTTCGGTCGCCCCCGCGACCGCTCCTTCTACGCCTTCACCCGGTCCTGCTGATGCTTCCGAACCGCGTAACAACCCCAGCCCTGAACCGCGTCAGCCGCCGCCCGGCCAACGCGATCTCGGCCTCGAACGCCAGTCCGCTCTCGGTCCCCCCCGTCGGCGTAGACGCAGGAGCAGCCTGATGGTCGGCATTCTCGAAGACAAGGACCGGATCTTCACCAACCTGTACGGCTTCCACGACTGGACGCTGGACGGGGCGAAGAATCGCGGCGCCTGGAACGCCACCAAGGACATGCTGGACCTTGGCCGCGACTGGATCATCAACAACGTCAAGGCGTCCGGCCTGCGCGGCCGTGGCGGCGCCGGCTTCTCGACCGGCCTCAAGTGGTCCTTCATGCCCAAGGAAGTGAAGGATCGCCCTCACTACCTGGTCGTCAACGCCGACGAATCCGAGCCCGCGACCTGCAAGGACCGCGAGATCATGCGCCACGATCCGCATCTGCTGATCGAAGGCTGCCTGATCGCCAGCTTCGCCATGCAGGCCCACGCCTGCTACATCTATCTGCGCGGCGAATATGTGCTCGAGCGCGAGCGGATGGAGGCGGCGGTCAAACAGGCCTATGAGGCCAGGCTGATCGGCAAGGACAACGTCCACGGCTGGGACTTCGACGTCTATATCCACCACGGCGGCGGCGCCTATATCTGCGGTGAAGAGACCGCCCTGCTGGAATCCCTCGAAGGCAAGAAGGGCCAGCCCCGTCTGAAGCCGCCGTTCCCTGCTGGCGCGGGCCTGTACGGCTGCCCGACCACGGTGAACAACGTCGAGTCGATCGCCGTCGTCGGCACCATCCTGCGTCGCGGCGCGGACTGGTTCGCCGGCTTCGGCCGTCCGAACAACACCGGCACCAAGCTGATGTCGCTGTCGGGCCATGTGAACACGCCCTGCGTCGTCGAAGAGACCATGTCGATCCCGCTGCGTCAGCTGATCGAAGAGCACGGCGGCGGCGTTCGCGGCGGCTGGGGCAATCTGAAGGCCATCATCCCCGGCGGCGCCTCCTGCCCGGTCATCACGCGCGAACAGGCGGAAACCGTGCTGATGGACTTCGACTCCATGCGCGAGGTTCGCTCGTCGTTGGGCACCGCCGGCGTGACCGTGATGGACGAGTCCACCGACATCGTGAAGGCGATCGCCCGCATCAGCTATTTCTTCAAGCATGAGAGCTGCGGCCAGTGCACGCCGTGCCGCGAGGGCACCGGCTGGATGTGGCGCGTGCTGGAGCGTATGGCCGTGGGCGAGGCTGATCCGTCGGAAATCGACCTGCTGCTGGACGTCGCCGGTCAGGTCGAGGGCCACACCATCTGCGCCCTGGGCGACGCGGCCGCCTGGCCGGTTCAGGGCCTGATCCGTCACTTCCGTCACGAGATCGAAGATCGTATCGCCAACTACCGCAGCCGCCGCGCGAACTTCGCCGGCCACGCGATCGCCGCGGAGTAGGAATGCGCCGCTTGTCCGCCATCGTGATCGGAGCCTTGGCTCTCGCCGCTTGCGGCGAGCGCGAGGCTGCGCCCACGCCTGCGGAAAAGGTCGCGGCTGCGGCCAAGCCGTCCGACGCCGTGCAGACGGCGCCGGCGGTGCTGACCCCGGCCGATCTGCGTCGGGTCTGTCGCGCGGGCCTCGCCGCCATTCACGGGCAGCAGCCCGGCGCCGTCGCCATCGACGGCGTGGAGGGCGAGGTGGTGCACGCCTCTTGGCGCGCGCCCGTCGACGGGGGCCGGATGCGCGCCGACTGCCGCGTCGAGAAAGACCTGATCGTGTGGAAACCGCTCGATCTGCCCGATCCAACCTTCGTGCGCTGGATGAACCAGTCGGACGATCCGGTGGTCCGCTACGTCATGGACGGCGAGACGATCACCATCACCCAGACCCTCCCGGATGGGACGACGGAACAGGCCGAATTGGCCGTTCCTGCTGAAGAAGAGGCCCGCTGATGCCAGTCGCCAAGGTCAACGGCGTCGAAGTTGAGTTCGAGCCCGGCATGACCGTGCTCCAGGTCGCCGAGCGCGCGGGGCAGGAAATCCCGCGCTTCTGCTACCATGAACGCCTGTCCATCGCCGGCAACTGCCGCATGTGCCTGGTCGAGGTGAAGCCCGGACCGCCCAAGCCCCAGGCTTCGTGCGCGCTTCCGGCCGCCGACGGCCAGGAGATCTTCACCGACACCCCGATGGTGAAGAAGGCCCGCGAAGGCGTGATGGAGTTCCTGCTCATCAACCACCCGCTGGACTGCCCGATCTGCGACCAGGGCGGCGAGTGCGATCTGCAGGACCAGTCCATGGCCTATGGCCGCGACGGTTCTCGCTATGCCGAGAACAAGCGCGCGGTCGAAGAAAAGAACATGGGGCCGACGATCAAGACCTTCATGACGCGGTGCATCCAGTGCACCCGTTGCGTTCGCTTCATCACCGAGGTCGCCGGCGTGCCGGACATCGGCATGATCTCGCGCGGCGAGGACGCCGAGATCACCACCTATCTCGAGAAGTCGGTCGCCTCGGAACTGTCGGGCAACGTCAACGACCTGTGCCCGGTCGGCGCCCTGACGCACCGGCCCTGGCAGTACCACTACCGCCCGTGGGAACTGAAGAAGACCGAGACCATCGACGTCATGGACGGCCTGGGCTCGAACATTCGCGCCGATTACCGCGGCTCCGAGGTCATGCGGGTCCTGCCGCGCGTGAACGAGGGGATCAACGAGGAGTGGCTGTCGGACAAGAGCCGCTATGTCGTCGACGGCCTGACCGCGCGCCGTCTGGACCGGCCGTGGATCCGCGAGAACGGCAAGCTGCGCGCCGCCACCTGGAACGAGGCGCTGGACGCCGTCGCCGCCAGGCTGAAGGCCGCCTCGGCCGACCGCATCGGCGTGATCGCCGGCGATCTGCAGGACGCCGAGTCGATGAAGGCGACCCTGGACCTGTTCCGCGCCCTGGGCTCCAAGAACACCGACTGCCGCCAGGACGGCGCCGCCCTGGGCTATGGCCCGCGCGAGGGCTGGCTGTTCAACACCGGCCTGGAAGGCATTGAAAAGGCGGACGCCATCCTGATCGTGGGCGCCAATCCGCGCGTCGAGGCGCCGCTGCTGAACGCTCGTCTGCGCAAGAGCTGGATCAAGGGCGGGGTCGAGATCGGCGTCATCGGCGAACAGGCCGATCTGACCTTCGACTACGCCTATCTGGGCGCCGGGTCCAAGACCCTGGCCAAGCTGCCCAAGTCGGCGATGGACTTCCTGACCAAGGCCGAGCGGCCGGCGATCATCGTCGGCTCCGGCGCTCTGGGCGGGGAGGGCGGCGCCGCCGTCCTGAACGCCCTGGGCGCCCTGGCCAAGAAGGTCGGGGTCGTGACCGACAGCTGGAACGGCTTCAACGTCCTGCACCACGCCGCCGCGCGCGTGGCCGGCCTGGACATGGGCTTCGTGCCGGCCGAGGGCGGCCTGACGGCAGCGGACATGCTGAAGCCGGGCGCGCTGGACGTTCTGTTCCTGCTGGGCGCCGACGAGGTCGATCCGACCGGTTCGAACGCCTTCCGCGTCTATCTGGGCAGCCACGGCGATCGGGGCGCGCACGGCGCCGACGTCATCCTGCCGGGCGCGGCCTATACCGAGAAGTCGGGCCTGTATGTGAACACCGAAGGCCGGGTGCAGATGGCTGAACGCGTCGTCTTCCCCAAGGGCGAGGCCAAGGAAGACTGGGCGATCATCCGCGCCCTGTCCGCCCGCGTCGACCAGACCCTGCCGTACGACACCCTGGACCAGCTGCGCGCCAAGCTGATGGCCGATCATCCGACCTTCGGCCGGATCGACTATCTGCCGACGCCGGCCGCCTTTGACCCCTCGAAACTGGGCGTCAAGGGCGACCTGGGCGACCGGGCCTTCACCTCGATCGTCGCCGATCCCTATCTTTCCAACCCGATCGCGCGCGCCAGTGCGACCATGGCCGAACTGTCCGCCCTGCGGATCGCCCCGGTCGCGATGGCGGCGGAGTAAGTCATGGACGCTGCTACCTCCTTTTGGGCCACGCCCGGCGGCTGGACGCTGATCACCCTCGGTCAGATCCTGCTGATCACCGTCGGCGTTCTGGTCGCCGTCGCCTTCCTGCTGCTGGCCGACCGCAAGGTCTGGGCCTCGGTGCAGATGCGCAAAGGGCCGAACGTCGTCGGTCCCTTCGGCCTGCTCCAGTCCTTCGCCGACATGATCAAATTCGTGCTGAAGGAGGTGGTCATCCCCTCCGGCGCGGACAAGGCGGTCTTCATCCTGGCGCCGGTCATCACCGTGGTCCTGGCCTTCATGGCCTGGGCCGTGATCCCCTTTGCGCCGGGCTGGGTGGTGTCGGACCTGAACGTCGGCATCCTGTACATCTTCGCCGTGTCGTCGCTGGGCGTGTACGGCATCATCATGGGCGGATGGGCTTCGAACTCGAAGTATCCGTTCCTGGGTTCGCTGCGTTCGGCGGCCCAGATGGTGTCCTATGAGGTCTCGCTGGGCCTGATCATCATCAATGTGATCCTGCTGGCCGGCACCATGAACCTGTCGCAGATCGTGGAAGGCCAGAGCGGCTATTTCTGGAACTGGTACGCCTTCGGCGGAGGGCAGGGGACCTGGCCCCTGATCGTGATCCTGTTCCCCATGTCGATCGTCTTCTTCGTCTCGGCCCTGGCGGAAACCAACCGCCCGCCGTTCGACCTGCCCGAAGCGGAGTCGGAACTGGTGGCCGGCTATCAGGTCGAATACAGTTCGACCACCTATCTGCTGTTCATGATGGGCGAGTACGTCAACATCGTCTTCATGTCGGCGATGATGACCATCCTGTTCTTCGGCGGCTGGAACCCCGGCTTCCTGTCGCAGGAGACGCTGGACGACCTGCCGGCCTGGATCGCCTATACGATCTATCTGCTGACCTTCGTCACCAAGACGGTCTTCTGGTTCCTGGCGATCGCCCTGGTGAAGGCCTTCGTGCCTCGCTTCCGCTATGACCAGCTGATGCGGCTGGGCTGGAAGATCTTCCTGCCTGCCTCTCTGGTCGCCGTGGTGGTCACCGCCGCCTGGCGCGTCTTCGCGGTGGGGGCCTAGATGGTCTCGCGCGCCGTCATCCTGGGCATGGCCGCGTCGGGGGGGCTCGCCGCCTGCACATTCGCGCCCATTCCCGCACCGGCGCCGACCGATCCCGCCGCGTCGCTGGAGCGGCGCGAGGACGGAGTGCGCCGTGACGGCGAGACGGTCAATCTGTGCCGGATGATGAACCGCGACGATCCCCGCTATAAGACGATGGACTGCAAGGACGTGCTGCGGAGGGCCGGAGCATGACCCGTCTGATCCTCCCGCTGCTGGTCCTCGCGCCTGTGATGACGGCCTGCGCCCCCGACACCCGGATGCCTGAATCCGGCTATCAGTGGCAGCAACGCCAGGAGCGGATCGAGCGCGAATGGCGCGCCGCCCAAAGCCAGGTTCCAGCCCAGACCCCGACCAAGACCCAGGCCGTCGCCCCGGCCCAGACTTCAACCAACGGCGCCCCGGCGCCAGAGGATCGCCTCTGATGTTCACCCGTATCGCCCAGGCCGCCAAGGGCGCGATGATGCTCGACGCCATCGGCGCCATCGGCCTGACCCTCAAATACATGGCCCGCCCCAAGGCGACCGTGAACTATCCGTTCGAGCGGAACCCGCAATCGCCCCGCTTCCGCGGCGAGCACGCTCTGCGCCGCTATCCGAACGGTGAAGAGCGCTGCATCGCCTGCAAACTGTGCGAGGCCATCTGCCCGGCCCAGGCCATCACCATCGAGGCCGAGCCCCGCGCCGACGGCAGCCGCCGCACGACCCGCTACGACATCGACATGGTCAAATGCATCTACTGCGGCCTGTGCCAGGAGGCCTGCCCGGTGGACGCCATCGTCGAGGGCCCGAACTCGGAGTTCACCGTCGAAACGCGCGAGGAGCTGCTGTACGACAAGGCCCGGCTGCTGGACAACGGCGACCGCTGGGAACGCCATATCGCTAAGAATCTGGAACTCGACGCGCCTTACCGCTAAGGCGCTCACGCTAACGGGTCGGCGATTCCCAAACGGGGTCACGACCGAGACGAAAGGGGCCTCGTCCCGACATGCTGCAAGGCATAGCCTTCTATCTGCTGGCGGCGACCGCCGTGGTGTCCGGCCTTCTGGTCGTGACCGCGCGCAATCCCGTGCACAGCGTTCTCTTCCTGATCCTGGCCTTCTTCTCCTCTGCGGGTCTGTTCGTCCTTCTCGGCGCCGAGTTCCTGGCGATGCTGCTGGTCGTCGTCTACGTCGGGGCTGTGGCGGTGCTGTTCCTGTTCGTCGTCATGATGCTGGACGTCGACTTCCTGAAGCTTCGGGGCGGCTACGCCCGCTATCTGCCGATCGGGGCCATCGTCGCGGCCGTGCTGCTGTTCGAGATGATCCTGGTGTCCATCGCCGTGGTTCAGGGCGGAGCGACCGCCGGCCTGACGGCGCCGGGCGCGCCGAGCGCCGACATGACCAATGTCGAGGCGATCGGCCGGGTGCTCTATACGGACTATGTCTACTTCTTCCAGGCGGCGGGGATCGTGCTGCTGATCGCCATGATCGGCGCCATCACCCTGACCCTGCGCCACAAGCCGCATATCAAGCGCCAGAACATTTCGGACCAGGTCAACCGCTCCGTCGCCAAGGCGATGGAGGTCAAGTCGGTGCAGACCGGGCAGGGCGTCTCGCCCGAGGAGCTTCTCTGATGGAAATCGGTCTGATCCACTATCTCGGCACGGCCGCCGCCCTGTTCACCATCGGGGTCTTCGGCATCTTCGTGAACCGCAAGAACGTCATCATCATCCTGATGTCGATCGAGCTGATCCTGCTGGCCGTGAACATCAACTTCGTCGCCTTCTCGGCCTATCTCAATGAGGTGTCGGGGCAGATCATGGCCATGTTCGTCCTGACCGTGGCTGCGGCCGAGGCCGCCGTCGGCCTGGCCATTCTGGTGACCTTCTTCCGCAACCGCGGCGACATCGCCGTCGACGACGCCTCCGTGATGAAGGGCTGAGCGTGAACCTCCACACCCTGATCATTCTCGGGATCTTCGCCCCGCTGCTGGGCGCGACCATCGCCGGCCTGTTCGGCCGTCGGATCGGCAACATCCCGTCGCAGACCGTCACGACCGGCCTGCTGTTCTTCTCGTGCGCCGTCGCCTGGACGGTCTTCGGCCAGTGGACCTGGGGGCATCTGGAGCCCTTCACTATCCGCCTGGCGCCCTTCATCAATGTCGGCGACTTCCAGTCGGCCTGGTCGATCCGCATCGACGCCTTGTCGGCGACCATGCTGATCGTCGTCACCAGCGTCTCGTCGCTCGTGCACCTCTACTCCTGGGGCTATATGGCCGAGGACGACAGCCGTCCGCGCTTCTTCGCCTATCTGTCCCTCTTCACCTTCATGATGCTGGCGCTGGTGACGGCCGCCGACTTCATGCAGATCTTCTTCGGCTGGGAAGGCGTGGGTCTGGCCTCCTATCTGCTGATCGGCTTCTGGTACAAGAAGCCGACCGCCAGCGCCGCCGCCATCAAGGCCTTCGTGGTCAACCGGGTCGGCGACTTCGGCTTCGTGCTCGGGATCATGACCGTCTTCTGGATGTACGGCACGATCGAGTTCGCCGAACTGTTCCCGCTGGTCGCCTCCAAGGCGGGGACGACCTGGGAGTTCCTGGGCGTCCAGTGGTCCGCGCTGGATCTGGCCGGCTTCCTGCTGTTCATCGGCGCCATGGGCAAGTCGGCCCAGTTCTTCCTGCACACCTGGCTGCCGGACGCGATGGAAGGCCCGACGCCGGTGTCCGCCCTGATCCACGCGGCCACCATGGTGACCGCCGGCGTCTATATGGTCTGCCTGCTGTCGCCGATCTATGAGCACGCCCCCGGCGCCGCCCAGATCATCGCCATCATCGGCGCGATCACCGCCCTGTTCGCCGCCACGGTCGGCCTGACCCAGAACGACATCAAACGGGTCATCGCCTATTCGACCTGTTCGCAGCTGGGCTATATGTTCTTCGCGGCCGGGGTCGGCGCCTATCAGGCGGCCATGTTCCACCTGTTCACCCACGCCTTCTTCAAGGCCCTGCTGTTCCTGGGCGCCGGCTCGGTGATCCACGGCATGCACCACGAGCAGGACATGCGGAAGATGGGCGGTCTGTGGAAGCTGCTGCCGATCACCTATGCCGTCATGACCATCGGCACCATCGCCATCACCGGCCTGGGCATCCCCGGCGTCGGCGGCTTCGCCGGCTTCTATTCGAAGGACTCGATCATCGAGAGCGCCTACGCCTCGGCCGCCAGCGGCCATAGCGCGGTCGGCCTGTTCGCCTTCTTCGTCGGCATCATCGCCGCCGGTCTGACGGCCTACTATTCGTGGCGCCTGGTCTTCATGACCTTCCACAACAAGCCTGTGTGGAAGGAGGAGGGCGACGCCCATCATGCGGACGACCATGCCTCGCACGCCCAGCTGGAAACCCATTCCGAGCCGGCGGCCGAAGCGCATGCCCATGACGCGCATGACGATCACGCTCACGACGACCATGGCCACCATGGCCCGCTGCAGCCGCACGAGAGCCCCTGGGTCATGCTGGTTCCGCTGATCCTGCTGTCGGTCGGCGCCGTGGCTGCGGGCTTCGTCTTCGCGCCGCACTTCATCGGCCACCACGAGCACGAGTTCTGGCGCGGCGCCATCTTCACCGGCGAGCACAACCATGTGCTCCACGAAAGCCACGAGGTCCCGACCTGGGTGAAGTGGTCGCCGCTGATCCTGACCCTGATCGGCACGGCCTTCGCCTACTGGATCTATGTGGCGCGCGAGGGCATGGGCCGTCGCATGGCCGAGCGGGACGGCGTCATCTACCGCTTCCTGTACAACAAGTGGTATTTCGACGAGCTGTACGACTTCGTCTTCGTGCGCGGCTTCCGGGCCCTGGGCGACGCCTTCTGGAAGATCTTCGACGTGAAGATCATCGACGGCTTCGGCCCCAACGGCGCCGCCTGGGCCTCGCTGAAATCGGCCGGCTGGCTGTCCAAGTTCCAGTCCGGATTCCTCTACTACTATGCCTTCGTGATGCTGCTCGGGGTGGCTGGTCTGCTCACCTTCGCCATCCTCGCGTGGGGAGCCTGATCCCGTGCCCTACATCCTGAGCCTCGTTACCTTCCTGCCGCTGGTCGGCGCCCTGGCGATCTATCTCGCCCGGCTGGCCTCCAAGTCCCAGGACGCCGCCGCCCCGGCCGCGCGCTGGATCGCCCTGCTGATGACCCTGGTCGTCCTGGGCGTCTCGGTCGTGCTGGTCGCCGGTTTCGATCCGTCGAATACCGCCTATCAGTTCGTCGAAATGGTCCCCTGGTTCGCCGGGGCCAGCTATCATCTGGGCGTCGACGGGGTGTCGGTGCTGTTCGTCCTGCTGACAGCCTTCCTGATGCCGATCTGCATCCTGGCCAGCTGGAAGTCGATCGAGACGCGCGTCGTCGAATATATGATCGCCTTCCTGATCCTGGAGACCCTGGTCATCGGCGTCTTCACGGCCCTGGACCTGTATCTCTTCTACATCTTCTTCGAAGGCACCCTGGTGCCGATGTTCCTGATCATCGGCATCTGGGGCGGCGCCAACCGGATCTACGCGGCCTACAAATTCTTCCTCTACACCCTGCTGGGGTCGGTGCTGATGCTGCTGGCCATGCTGTGGATGTCGCACACCGCCGGCACCACCAGCATTCCGGAGCTGAAGCAGTACGCCTTCAGCCCCGCCGTTCAGCCCATCCTGTGGCTGGCCTTCTTCGCCTCCTTCGCGGTGAAGATGCCGATGTGGCCGGTCCACACCTGGCTGCCCGACGCCCACGTTCAGGCGCCGACGGCCGGTTCGGTCATCCTGGCCGGCATCCTGCTGAAGCTGGGCGGTTACGGCTTCATCCTGTTCAACGTGCCCATGTTCCCGGTCGCGTCCGAGATGTTCCGGCCCCTGGTCTTCACCCTGTCGGTGATCGCCATCGTCTACACCTCGCTGGTCGCCTGGCGTCAGACGGACATCAAGAAGCTGATCGCCTATTCGTCGGTCGCCCACATGGGCTTTGTGACCCTGGGCATCTTCGCCGGCAACGACCAGGGCATGCAGGGCGCCGTCTTCCAGATGATCAGCCACGGCCTGATCTCGGGCGCGCTCTTCCTGTGCGTCGGCGTGGTCTATGACCGGATGCACACGCGCGAGATCGCCTTCTACGGCGGCCTGACGTCGCGCATGCCCTGGTTCGCCGCCATCTTCCTGATGTTCACCATGGCGAATGTCGGCCTGCCGGGCACCTCGGGCTTCATCGGCGAAGTCCTGACCATGACGGGCGCCTATCGGGCCTCGACCTGGGCGGCTCTGGTGGCGGCCTCGGGCGTCATCTTCTCGGCGGTCTACGCCCTGACCCTGTATCGTTCGGTCATGTTCGGCGAGATCACCAATCCGAAGCTGATGACCATCGCCGACATCGACAAGCGTGAGCTTGCGCTGTTCGTGCCGCTGATCGTCGGCACCCTGTGGCTGGGCGTCCATCCGGCCGCCGTCCTCGATTACACCGGGCCCGCCGTCGAGGCCCTGACCAGCGCCTATCGCGCCGCGATCGGCGGGTGAGACCAAGCATGCCTGATCTGTCCTCCGCCCTGCACCTCGCCGCCTCGGAGCTGACCCTTGCGGTCGGCGCCCTGGTCCTGCTGATGGTCGGCGCCTTCATCGGCGACAAGAGCGCCCGGCTGGTGTCCATCCTGTCGGTCCTGCTGCTGATCGCCGCCGCCGCCATCGCCGTCATGGGACCGTGGGGCGTCGCCTTCAACGGCGCCTATGTGGCCGACCCGCTGGCCATCTACGGCAAGAGCGTCATCTATCTGTCCGCCGCCGTGGCCGTCGTGCTGGGCGACGGCTGGATGAAGCGCACCCGCATCGCCAAGTTCGAATATCCGGTCCTGATCGTCCTCGCGGCGGTCGGCATGGGGATGATGGCCTCCTCGCGCGACCTGATCTCCATGTATGTCGGCATCGAGCTGCATTCGCTGGCCCTGTACGTCCTGGCCGCCTTCCACCGCGACGACGCCAAGGCGTCGGAAGCGGGCCTGAAGTATTTCGTGCTCGGCGCCCTGTCGTCCGGCCTGCTGCTGTACGGCGCCAGCCTGATCTACGGCTTCGCCGGCTCGATGCGATTCGAGGACATTGCCGCCTTCGCCCAAGACCATCCGGGCCCGGGTCTGGTGTTCGGCCTGGTCTTCCTGATCTGCGGCCTGGCGTTCAAGGTTTCGGCCGCCCCCTTCCACATGTGGACGCCTGACGTTTACGAAGGCGCCCCGACCCCGGTCGTGGCCCTGTTCGCCACCGCGCCCAAGGTGGCCGCCATGGTCCTGATCGCCCGGGTTCTGGAAGGCGGCTTCGCCGAGGCCCACGCCCAGTGGTCGCAGGTCCTGATCGCCATCTCCCTGCTCAGCTTCGTGGTCGGCGCCTTCGGCGGCATCGCCCAGAAGGACATCCAGCGGCTGCTGGCCTATTCGTCGATCGCCAACATCGGCTACGCCCTGCTGGGCATCGCCGCGGGCACCAGCGCAGGCCTGCAGGCCATGCTGATGTTCATGACCCTGTATGTCATCGACCAACTGGGCTTCTTCGCCATCCTGCTCAGCCTGTCCAAGTCGGGCCGCCCGATCCGTCGCATCGCCGATCTCGCCGGTCTGAAGAAGGACCGTCCGGTCACCGCCGTGGCCCTGACCGTCCTGTCCTTGTCGGTGCTGGGCATGCCGCCGCTGTCGGGCTTCTGGGCCAAATACTATGTGTTCGGGGCCGCAGCATCGGCCGGCCTGTGGCCGGTCGCCGCCGTCGGTCTGGTCGCCTCGGTCGTCGCCGCCTTCTACTATCTGCGGATCATCAAGCTGATGTGGTTCGATGCGCCCGTGGACGAGATCGTGACCGACAAGGCCTCGCCGGAAACCAGCCTGATCGGCTGGGCCTGCGCCGCCTTCGCCTTCCCCCTGGTGATCGTCGGTCTGACCTGGCTGGAGCCGCTGACCCGGGTTGCGAGCGCCGGCTTCGGGAACGGTTAGGGCGTTGACGCCCGCCCCCCTGGTCATCCTCGACGAGATCGACTCGACCAACGCCGAGGCCCGGCGTCTCGCCGAGGCCGGAGAAGCCGGGCCGCGCTGGATCGTGGCTCGGCGCCAGACCGCCGGTCGCGGTCGCCGCGGCCGCAAGTGGGAGACTGAACAGGGCAACCTGGCGGCCACCCTTTTGATCACCACGCCCAAGTCGGCGGCCGAGGCGGCCCAGGCCACCTTCGTCGCCGCCCTGGCCGTCGCCGACCTGCTGGACGTCTTCGTCTCGCCGGCCCTGGTCTCGATCAAATGGCCGAACGACGTCCTGCTGGACGGGGTCAAGGTCTCCGGCATCCTGGTCGAGTCCGGCTCCCATGCGAACGGCGACCTGTGGCTGGCCGTCGGCATCGGCGTGAACCTGGCCCATGCGCCGGACAATACGGAGCGCGGCGCGACTGCGGTCGCCGAGCGTCTGCGCGCCGACCTGGCCTTCGCTCCCCCGATCGAGGCCGCCGCCGAGATCCTGGCCGAGACCTTCGCCGTCTGGTGGGGCCGCTGGCAGACCCTGGGCTTCGAGCCTGTGCTGGACGCCTGGACCAGCCGCCTGACCGGGCTGAACGGCCCGTGCGTCGCCCGACTGGACAATGAGACCCTGGAGGGCCTGGCCGAAGGGGTAGAGGCCGACGGCGCCTTGCGCCTGCGTCTGGCCGACGGTTCGGTGCGTTTGATCTCGGCCGGCGACGTCTTCTTCGGCCAAGGAACTCTGGCGGGGGCCGCCTGATGCTGCTGGCCATCGAACAGGGCAACACCAATACGCTGTTCGCCGTGCACGACGGATCCGACTGGATCGCCCAGTGGCGCGCCGCCACAGAGGCCAGCCGCACCGCCGACGAATACGCCGTCTGGCTGAACCAGCTGATGGTCATGAAAGGGCTTCAGTTCGCCGCTCTGACCGGCTGCATCATCTCCAGCGTGGTGCCCCAGTCGATCTTCAATCTGCGCAATCTGTCGCGCCGCTATCTGAACATCGAACCCCTGGTGATCGGCGAGAACGCCGAGCTGGGCATCGACGTCCGCATCGCCAAGCCCAGCGAAGCCGGCGCCGACCGTCTGGTCAATGCGATAGGGGCCAAGCTGGTCTATCCGGGCGACCTGATCGTGATCGACAGCGGCACGGCCACCACCTTCGACATCGTCGCCGACGACGGCGCCTTCGAGGGCGGCCTGATCGCGCCGGGCATCAATCTGTCGCTCCAGGCCCTGCACGAGGCGGCGGCCAAACTGCCGCGCATCGCCATACAGAAACCCGAACACGTCATCGGCAAGGGCACGGTCGAGGCCATGCAGTCCGGCGTCTTCTGGGGCTATATTTCATTGATCGAAGGCCTTGTCGCGCGCATCAAGGCGGAATGGGCGCGGCCCATGACCGTCATTGGAACCGGCGGGGTCGCCAGCCTGTTCGAAGGCGCGACCGACAGCATCGATCACTTCGATCCCGACCTGACTATCCGCGGCCTCCTCGAAATCTGGCGTCGTAACGCCCATTTGACGGACTGAATGAAAAAGCAAACCCAAGACGAACTCGTTTTCCTGCCGCTGGGCGGCTCGGACGAGGTCGGTATGAACCTCAACGCCTATGGCTTCGGGCCAGAGGCTGATCGTGAATGGCTGATCGTCGACGTCGGCGTCACCTTCGGCGATCTGTCGACGCCCGGCGTGGACGTGATCGTGCCGGACCCCACCTATCTGGAGGGGGAGACGATCAAGGGCATCGTCCTGACCCATGCGCACGAAGACCATATCGGCGCCCTGGGCTGGCTGTGGCCGCGCCTGAAGGCGCCGGTCTACGCCACGCCCTTCACCGCCTATCTGATCCGCGACAAGCTACGCGAGCGCGGCATTCTGGACGAGGTCGAACTGATCGAGGTGCCGCTGGGCGGAACCGTCGACATAGGCTCGTTCGGCGTCACCTTCGTCAATATGACCCACTCGATCGCCGAGCCCAGCGGCCTGGCCATCGACACCCCTCTGGGCCTGGTGTTCCACACCGGCGACTGGAAGATCGACGACCAACCGGTTATCGGGACCAAGACCGACGCCCCGACCATCCGCGGCCTGGGCGACGAGGGCGTCCTGGCCATGGTCTGCGACTCGACCAATGTCTTCGTGCCGGGCGTGGCCGGGTCGGAAGGCGACGTGGCCGTGGCCCTGGCCAAGCTGATCTCGACTTTGAAGGGCCGGGTCGCCGTCGGATGCTTCGCCTCCAACGTCGCGCGGATGGACAGCGTCATCCGCGCCGCCGAGGCGTGCGGGCGTCGCGTCGCCCTGGCTGGCCGGTCGATGCACCGGATCACCGCCGCCGCCAAACACGTCGGCATGCTGCAGGACGTGAAACCCTTCCTGTCGGACGAGGAGGCGCGCGTCTGGCCCGCCGACCAGATCCTGTACCTGTGCACCGGCAGCCAGGGCGAGGCGAGGGCGGCCCTGTCGCGCGTCGCCGACGGCACGCACCCCGTCGTGAAACTGGGCCTCGGCGACCACTGCATTTTCTCGTCGCGCCAGATCCCCGGCAACGAACTGGCCATCGGCAATCTGCAGGACCGTCTCGCGGACCGGGGCGTGCGCCTCTACACCGAGAAGGATCACCCCGGTATCCACGTCTCCGGCCACCCGTGCCGCGACGAGCTGAAGCAAATGTACGAATGGGTCCGGCCGCAGATCGCGGTTCCGACCCACGGGGTGCGCCGCTTCCTGCTGGAGCACGCCAACCTGGCCAAGGAAGTCGGGGTCAAGGAGACGGTGACCCCGCGCAACGGCGACATGGTCCGCCTGGCGCCCGGTCCGGCGCAGATAATCGACGAAGTGCCGAACGGCCGGCTCTATGTCGATGGCGGCATGCTGGTGACCGAACAGGGCGAGGCCCTGAAGGAGCGTCGCCACGCCTCGACCAATGGCGTGCTGATCGTCAGCTTCGCCCTGGACAAGCGCGGCCGGATCGTCAGCGACATCGACATCCGCAGCGTCGGCCTGCCGGGCGACACCGCCACGCCTCTGGGCGACGCCCTGGACAATCTGGCCGAGCGGGTCGAGCAGGTGGTCAAGAGCCTGAAGGGCGAGGCTCTGGAGGACGAACTGGTCATCGAACAGGCCGTCGCCCGCGTGCTGAAGAAGGCCAGCCAGCAGATCTGGGATCGCCGTCCCATCGTCGAGACGGTCGTCCTGCGAGTCTGACGGCGCCTCCCTCTGGCGCTTCGGTCATGAGCCGATCTATATCGCGCTCATGGCCGAACGACTCTTCCTGCTGAACCCCGACTGGCACGACGATCAGGGCGGGCCCTGGTTCTGTCCGCCCGGCGCCTATATCGAGGGTGTCCTGGCCTTCTATCCCCAGCTGCGGGAGACGCTTGAGGTGGTCTATCTGGACCACCCCCGGCCGCGCGCCCCGGTCGTCGCCGAGGTCGGCGAGGCGCATCAGAGCTGCCCGATCCTGATCCTGGACGGCGAACTGGACTGGCCCGAGGCCCAGGTCAGCGAAACCACCGGCCGCCGCTTCCTCCAGGACCACGCCATCGCCCCCTATCTGGCGGCCCGCTACGGCGTGGGCCGCCCGCATCCCTGAGGGCGCGCTTCAGCCGAGCGTGGCCTTGCGATAGGTCTCGTTCAGCTCGAACACCTCGGCCGAGACCTCGACCTTGCGCGTGACGCCGGCCAGGGCGGCGGTCAGTATCTCCAGCACCCGTTCGCTCAACGCGCTCTTCTGCTCCGGCGTGCGGCCCAGCATCAGGCCGATGCGGCAGGCCAGCATGGCGGTCTCGGGCGCGTCGTCTGCGATGACGACATGATCCAGGGCGATCAGCCGGGTCTTGCAGGCCGACAGGGCGGCGCCGGCGATCTCGACGGCGGCCTGGTGGATCTCCAGCGCGACCGGAGTCCAGTCGGCCTCGGCCAGGTGGCGGGTGTATTCCAGGGTGATCTGCGGCATGGCGGGGACTCGTCGTGGGGAGGCTGATCCTCTAGACCGGTTTCAACCGGACGCCAAAGTTCCGACAGGAGGTTTCATGCCCATCGGCCCCGCCACCATGTTCGGCATCTACATCATCGTCTGGTGGACGGTGCTGTTCGCGGTCCTGCCGCTGGGAACCTCGCGCGAGACCCACACCCCGCCGACCGACGGCGCCCAATGGGGCGCCCCGACCACGCCGAATCTGAAACGCAAATTCCTCACCACCACCTGGGTGTCGGTGATCGTCTGGGCCTTCGTCATGGTGCTGATCTTCACCGGCTGGCTGCCCCTGCCGGACTTCTCGCGCGCCCCGGCTCTCTAAACGCCATCCCGGCCTAGCTTTCGCCCCGGTCCAGCGGCTAAAGCCTTGGTCTGTCTCTACGCCTAGGATTCCCCATCATGCGCCTGTCGCGCTTTTTCCTGCCCACGCTGAAGGAAGCTCCTTCGGACGCCCAGATTGTCTCGCACCAGCTGATGCTGCGCGCCGGCATGATCAAGCAGGAGGCCGCCGGCATCTACGCCTGGCTGCCGCTGGGCCTGAAGGTGCTGCGCAAGATCGAGCAGATCGTGCGCGAGGAGCAGGTGAGGGCGGGGGCGGTCGAACTGCTGATGCCGACCTTGCAACTGGCCGACCTGTGGCGTGAGAGCGGCCGTTACGACGCCTACGGCCCCGAGATGCTGCGCATCACCGACCGGCACGAGCGCGAACTGTTGTACGGACCGACCAATGAGGAGATGATCACCGACATCTTCCGGGCCTATGTGAAGTCCTACAAGTCGCTGCCGCTGAACCTGTTTCACATCCAGTGGAAGTTCCGCGACGAGCGCCGCCCCCGCTTCGGCGTGATGCGCGGCCGCGAGTTCCTGATGAAGGACGCCTATTCCTTCGACGTGGACGAGGCCTCGGCCCGCAAGGCCTACAACCGCATGTTCGTGGCCTATCTGAACACCTTCGCCCGCATGGGGCTGAAGGCCGTGCCGATGCGCGCGGACACCGGCCCGATCGGCGGCGACCTGAGCCACGAGTTCATCGTCCTGGCCGAGACCGGCGAGAGCGCGGTCTTCTGCGATAAGAAGCTGGTCGAAATGCCGGCGCCGGGCGCGGACGTGGACTGGGATGATCTTCAGTCAATCGTTGATCAACGAACCGCGCTCTACGCCGCGACCGAGGAAATGCACGACGAAGCCCGGTTCGAGGCCGAGACCGCCGAGGGCGATCGCCTGTCGGCGCGCGGCATCGAGGTCGGCCACATCTTCTATTTCGGCGAGAAATATTCGGCGCCGATGAAGGCCCGCGTCGCCGGTCCCGACGGCCAGGACGCGAATGTCCACATGGGCAGCTACGGCGTCGGCGTGTCGCGCCTGCTGGGCGCCATCATCGAGGCCAGCCACGACGAGGGCGGCATCATCTGGCCCGACGCCGTGGCGCCGTTCGACGTGGTGGTGATCAATCTGCGCGCCAATGACGACGCCGTCTCCGCCGCCTGCGAGGACGCGGTCGCTCAGCTCGAGAAGCGGGGCAAGGAGGTGCTCTACGACGACACCGACGAACGGCCGGGCGGCAAGTTCGCCACCGCCGACCTGATCGGCGTGCCGTGGCAACTGACCATCGGTCCCAAGGGCTTGGCGGACGGGGTGGTCGAGCTGAAGCGCCGCGCCACCGGTGAAAAGGTCTCCGTGCCCCTGGCCGAAGCCATCGAAAGGCTGACGGCTTGAACCCTCCAGCCCGTTCCTCCGGCCCCTTCTCCGCCTGGGAGATCGGTCTCGCCCTCCGTTACCTGCGCGCCAAGCGAAAGGAGGGCGGGGTCGCCACCATTGCGGTGATCAGCTTCATCGGCATCATGCTGGCCGTCGCCGTGCTCATCAGCGTCATGAGCATCATGTCCGGTTTCCGCGCCGAATTGCTGGGCCGGATGCTGTCGTTCAACGGCCATATGTACGTCCAGGGCCCGGTCCTGACGTCGGAAGATCGGGACGCCGCCCTGAAGCGGATCGCCGCCGTGCCGGGCGTGGCCAGCGTCACCCCTCTGAACGAGAGCCAGAGCCTGGTCCGGGTCGGCAACTTCACCACGGGCGCCATGGTGCGCGGCGTGCGGCCCCAGGACCTGGCCACCACCAAATATGTCTTCGACAGCCTGACGCCCCAGGAGCGGGCGAACTTCGGCAAGGGCGCCTATGGCGGCGACCGCATCCTGATGGGCGCGGCCCTGGCCAATTCCCTGGGCCTGCGGGTCGGCGATCCCGTCACCCTCTATTCGCCCACCGGCGCCGACAGCGCCTTCGGCAATCTGGGCGGTCTGGAGAAGACCTATTTCGTCGGCGGCCTGTTCCGCTCGGGCACGGCCGATTTCGACCGCGCCTTCCTGTTCATGCCGCTGGAACAGCAGCAGCTCTTCTTCGGCAAGGAGGGGGTCTGGGACGCGATCGAGATCAAGCTGGATGACCCGGATCGTGTGGGCGAACTGACGGCCGCGATCCGCGACGCGGCCGGCCCGGGCTCGGTCGTCAGCGACTGGCGCGAGCGTCTGGCCGCCTTCTACGGCGCCCTGAAGGTCGAACGGGTGGCCATGAGCATCATCCTGGGTCTGGTGGTCGCCATCGCCGCCATGAACATCATCTCCGGCATCGTCATGCTGGTGAAGAACAAGACGCGCGACATCGCCATCCTGCGCACCGTCGGCGCCAGCCAGTCGTCGATCCTGCGGGTCTTCTTCATGTCCGGCGCCCTGATCGGCGTGGCCGGGACCGTGGCGGGTCTGGTGCTGGGCCTGCTGTTCTGCTGGAACATCGGCGCCATCCAGCACGCCCTGGAAGCCATCCTGGGGGTCCAGCTGTTCAACGCCGACGTCTATCAGCTGGACGCCATTCCGGCCTTGGTCGATCCCGTCGACGTGACCTGGGTCGCCCTGCTGTCCTTCAGCATGAGCTGCCTGGCCAGCCTGCCGCCGTCGTGGACGGCCTCGCGCATCGATCCCGTGGAGGCGCTCCGCTATGAGTAGTCCCATCCTGTCGGTGCGCGGCCTGACCCGCACCTATGACACCGCGAGCGGCGGCCTGACCGTGCTGAAGGGCGTGGATCTGGACGTCATGCCGGGCGAGATCGTCGGCCTGATTGGTCCCTCGGGCTCGGGCAAGTCCAGCCTGCTGCACGCCGCCGGCCTGCTGGAAAAGCCGACCGAGGGCACGGTCGCCATCGACGGCGAAATGGTGGGCGATCTGGACGAGCGCGCCCGCACCCGCCTGCGTCTGTCGCGGATTGGCTTCGTCTATCAGTTCCACCATCTGCTGGCCGAGTTCGACGCGCGCGACAACGTCGCCCTGCCGATGCGGATCGCCGGCATGGGCCAGGCCCAGGCGCGCAAACAGGCCGAGGAGACCCTGACCGCCCTGGGTCTGGGCGAACGCCTGACCCACCAGCCGGCCCAGCTGTCGGGCGGCGAGAAACAGCGCGTCGCCATCGCCCGCGCCCTGGCCAACCGGCCCCGCCTGCTGCTGGCCGACGAACCGACGGGCAATCTGGACCCGACCACCAGCCAGTCCGTGTTCGAAGCCCTGCGCGACCTGGCCAAGACCACGGGCGTCGCCGCCCTGATCGCCACCCACAATATGGAGCTGGCCGGCCACATGGACCGCGTCTTCGCCCTGAGGGACGGCCATCTGGAAGAACGGGCGGCCCAGAGCCAGACCTACTGAGCTAGGCCTACTGAGCTAGGTTCAATCGACATTCAGCTTACTGCGGTCAGGCCGCTCTTTCCGCGTCAGAGGGCCTTGATGCGGCGAGCGGGTTCATCACGGCGAGCACGGCGCATTCACAGCGGTCACGACGCCATCAGTACGCGCCGTGTTCGCCGTGATCTCGTCGTGCTCCGTTGTGATGAACCCACCTCAATCGGCGTTCCGCCGCCAGACGGTTTCCCTTCCGCTGACGCGGGAAGGAAGACCGACATTCAATGGAAGACTGACACTCAATGGAATAGAGTCTTCAACGCCCGAGGCGCCTCTCTTGGGTTGGCGGCTGCGCGCCGCCCGGCAGGACGGCGGCAGGCCCAATGTCGATTGGCCGTAAGCCTACTGATGGCCCGCCTGCCTCACCCCACGGCCGCGGCGCCCCAGATGGCCCGCAGCTGCTGGGGACGGCGGCAGCCCTGGCGGTAGGCCTCATAATGGGCGCGGTGGCGGCGGGCGTAATCCTGATGCTTCGGGCCGGCGGGCCAGAACCTCTGGCCGCCGACGACCGGGGTGGTGAAGCTCTTGCCCAAGACGCGCATGGCCTCATCGCGTGAAGCCACCGCCGCTGCGCGCTGATCCGCCGTGGCGAAGACGGCGGTTCGATAGGAGGGGCCTCGGTCGCAGAATTGTCCGTCCGGATCGGTCGGGTCGATCGTGCGCCAATAGCGGTCGACCAGGGCGCGATAGCTGACCACGCGCGGATCGAACGTCACCTGGACCGCCTCCATATGGCCGGTCCCGCCGCGCACCACCTGCTCATAGGTGGGATTGGCCCTGTGGCCCCCGATGAAGCCCGACACCGCCGACCGCACGCCGGGCAGGCCGTCGAACGCCTTTTCCTCAGACCAGAAGCAGCCGCCGGCGAAGACCGCCGTCTGAAATCCAGCCGCGTCGCGGGCCTGGGCGTCGGCCGCCGCACGGGGCAGGGCGAGCAGCGCGAGGCCCGCGAGAATGGCCCCGACGCCGCTCGGGCGAACCCTGGATTTGAACATGGCCGTCTCCCTGCTTGCTCTAGATACGACAGCCGCGCGCGGACGGTTTCGCACGAACCGCGCCTGTGGATAAGTGCGGGGTTGACGCGAACAAGGGGTGAACATAGAACAAGACGGGAACATTATTCATTGGGGATGAACCGCAATGCCGCGTTTGATGAGAGACCTGTTGTCGTTGGCCTCGTGCGGGGGCTTCGTCTGGATGGTCTGGACCCTGGCCTTCAGCGTCACCGCCGCCTGAAGTCGGACAGATCACCGGACAGTCCGATTGTCGGTTTTCAATAGATCAAAGACTTAGGCGGAGGTTTCGGACAGATCGGACAGTTCGGACACTGTTTTTTCCACGACCGGCCCAAGCCTCTATCCACAGCCGGGGCCGGGATCGGCCGCCTCGGGGGCGGTTTGCGGTGTCCCCGCGCGCGACGATGTGAGACTCGGTCCAAGATGGCGTATGCGCCCCTGATCGGCGACGCGAGAGGCGGAAGGTGCAGTGAGCGAAACGGTGAACAGTCAGGGCTTCGTCCATCTGCGGGTCCGCTCGGCCTATTCCCTGCTGGAAGGCGCGATCAAGGCGGGCAAGCTGGGCAAGATGGCGGCCGAGGCGGGCATGCCGGCGGTGGCGATCACGGATCGTTCGAACCTGTTCGGCGCCCTGGAGTTCAGCCAGTCCACGAAGGACGCCGGGGTCCAGCCCATCGTCGGCTGCGCCCTTCCGGTCCTGGGGATCGGCGGTCAGCAGGTCGCGCGCTGGGCCAAGACGCCGACGGTGGTTCTGCTGGTCCAGAACGAGACGGGCTGGCGCAATCTGTGCGCCCTGTCCTCGGCGGCCTATCTGGAGGCCGGCGAGATGGCCGAACCGGGCGTGGCCTGGAGCATGGTGGCGGCCCGCTCCGAAGGCCTGATCCTGCTGTCGGGCGGCCCCGACGGCCCGATCGATCCCCTGTTCGCCCAGGGCAAGTCCGGGGAGGGCGCCGCCGCCCTGGCGACGATGAAGTCCGTCTTCGGCGACCGTTTCTATGTCGAGCTGCAACGCCACGGCCTGGAAGACGAGCGGCGGGCCGAGCCGGGTCTGGTCCAGTGGGCCTATGACAATGACGCGCCCCTGGTCGCCACCAACGACGTCTATTACGCCAAGGCGGCCCAGGCGAAGTCCCACGACGCCCTGTTGTGCATCGCCGACGGCGCCTTCACCGGCCAGGAGGACCGCCGCCGGATCACCGGCGAACACTGGTTCAAGTCGGCCGAGGCCATGCGCGACCTGTTCGCCGACCTGCCCGAGGCTTGCGACAACACCATCGACATCGCCCGGCGCTGCGCCTTCCTGGTCAAGACCCATGCGCCCATCCTGCCGCGCTTCGACACCGGGGCGGGGCGGTCCGAGGCCGACGAACTGGCCCACCAGGCGCGCGAGGGTCTGAAGCTCCGTCTTCAGCAGGTCCCGCCCGCCGTGCCGGAGGAAGACTACTGGACCCGGCTGGAATGGGAGGTCGGCATCATCCAGCAGATGGGCTTCCCCGGCTACTTCCTGATCGTGTCGGACTTCATCAAATGGGCCAAGGAGCACGGCATCCCGGTGGGGCCGGGGCGGGGCTCCGGGGCGGGGTCGCTGGTCGCCTGGTCCCTGACCATCACCGATCTGGACCCGTTGCGGTTCGGCCTGCTGTTCGAACGGTTCTTGAACCCCGAACGGGTCTCCATGCCCGACTTCGACATCGACTTCTGCCAGGAGCGGCGCGAAGAGGTGATCGACTATGTCCAGGCCCATTACGGCAAGGACCGGGTGGCCCAGATCATCACCTTCGGCACGCTTCAGGCCCGGGCCGTGCTGCGCGACGTCGGCCGGGTGCTGCAGATGCCGTTGGGCCAGGTCGACCGGCTCTGCAAGATGGTGCCGAACAATCCGGCCAATCCGGTCACCCTGGCCCAGGCCATCGAGCTGGAGCCGCGGCTGAAGGAGGCGAGGGACGCCGAACCGGCGGTGCGCACCCTGTTGGAGACGGCGCTGGAGCTGGAGGGGCTGTACCGCAACGCCTCGACCCACGCCGCCGGCATCGTCATCGGCGACCGCCCCCTGGTCGAGCTGGTGCCCCTGTACCAGGACCCGCGCTCCACCATTCCGGCCAGCCAGTTCAACATGAAGTGGGTCGAGCCGGCCGGTCTGGTCAAGTTCGACTTCCTGGGCCTGAAGACCCTGACGACCCTGGACCGGGCGCACGGCTATCTGTCCCGGCGCGGCGCCGCCCCGGTCTGGAACCAGCTGCCGCTGGACGACGCCCGCACCTATGAGCTGATGGCCTCGGGCCAGACGGTCGGGGTGTTCCAGCTGGAATCCCAGGGCATGCGCGACACCCTGCGCAAGATGCGCTGCGGCTCCATCGAGGAGATCACCGCCCTGATCTCCCTCTATCGGCCGGGGCCGATGGAGATGATCGACACCTATATCGACCGCAAGTTCGGCCGGGCCGAGGTCGACTATCTGCACCCCAGTCTGAAGGAGGTGCTGACCGAGACCTATGGCGTCATCATCTACCAGGAACAGGTGATGAAGATCGCCCAGATCCTGGCGGGCTACAGCCTGGGCGAGGCCGACCTGCTGCGTCGCGCCATGGGCAAGAAGAAGAAGGAGGAGATGGACTTTCAGCGGGCGCGCTTCATCAAGGGCGCTCTGGAGAAATCTGTCCCCGAGAGCCAGTCGGGCTCCATCTTCGACCTGGTGGCCAAGTTCGCCGGCTACGGCTTCAACAAGTCGCACGCCGCCGCCTATGCCCTGATCTCCTTCCAGACGGGCTGGCTGAAAGCCAATCATCCGGTCGAATTCTTCGCCGCGTCCATGAGCCTGGACCTGTCGAACACCGACAAGCTGGCGGTCTTCTATCAGGACGCCAAACGGTTCGACGTGCCGGTGCTGCCGCCCGACATCAACCGCTCCTCGGCCGACTTCGACGTAGCCTGGGAGGAGGGGCGGGGGTCTGTCCTCTATGCCCTCGGCGCCATCCGCAACGTGGGGCTGGAGGCCATGCGGCACGTCATCGAGGTGCGCGAGACCGGCGGCCGCTTCGCCGACATCTTCGACTTTCTGGAGCGGGTCGATCCGCGCAGCGTCAACAAGCGGGCGCTGGAAGGCCTGGCCAAGGCCGGCGCCTTCGACAGCATCCATCCCAACCGGCGTCAGCTGGTCGAACAGGCCGACGTCCTGATGGCCTATTGCCAGAGCGTGGCGGCCGAGCGCGCCTCGTCCCAGGTCAGCCTGTTCGGCGCCGACCAGGCCCATGTGGGACGGCCCCGTCTGAAGAGCGTCGAGCCCTGGGTCGGGCCCGAGCGGCTGGATCACGAACTGTCGGCGGTGGGCTTCTACCTGTCCGGCCACCCGCTGGACGAAATGAGTTCGGCCCTGAAGCGCAAGCGCGTCACCTTCGTCGCCGAGGCCATTCCCCTGGCCGAAGGGGGGCATGAAGCCTTCCAGATGGCCGGGGTGGTGCGTCGCCGGCAAGAGCGCGCCAGCGCCCGCACCGGCGAGAAGTTCGCCTTCGTGACCTTTTCGGATCCGACGGGCGAGTTCGAATGTCTGTTCCCACCCGAACAGCTGCGCAAATGCCGCGAGGTGCTGGAGCCCGGCGCCACCGTCATGGTGCGCGTGCGCGCCAAGGCGTCCGAGGGCGAGGTGCGGTTCTTCGGCGACGACGCCAGCCGGATGGACAATCTGCTGGATGACGCCAACATCGGCCTGCGGATCCACGTCTCGGCCCGCAGCGCCGACGCCGAGGCCCTGAAGACTCGTCTGGAGCGGGCCCGATCCGGCGCCATCGGCAAGGGCGGGGAGATCGCCCTGGTCGCTTCGCTGGACGGTCGTCAGGAGGTCGAGATCAAACTGCCCGGCCGTTATCGTCTGGACGGCGCCCTGCGCGGCGCTCTGAAGTCCGCGCCCGGCGTCCTGATGCTGGAGGACGCCTGATGTCGGCTTGCGGTCTGATCCTCGCCCTGGGTCTGGCGGGGGCCGATCCTTCGGGCGCTCCGCCCCTCCAGCCGATCACCGCCTCAAGGAGCCAGACCATGTCCCACGCCGTCGGAACCTTCGAGGTTCAGATCACGCCGATCGCTCCAGACGCCGATGCGCCCGGCGGCGCGCCCAGCCGGATGCGTTTGGCCAAGACCTTTCACGGGGATCTGCAGGGCGAGGGCGCGGGCGAGATGCTGGGGCTGCTCAAGGACGGCTCGGGCGCCTATGTCGCCATGGAGCGGGTGTCCGGCGTTCTGGAGGGGCGACGCGGCGCCTTCGCCCTGGTCCATCGGGGCGTCATGGAGGCGGGCGCTCAGGATCTTCTGATCACCATCGTCCCCGGTTCCGGCGAAGGCGAACTGGCTGGGATTGCGGGCGTCTTTCATCTGAAGATCGAGGGCGGCGTCCACCGCTACGAGCTGGAATACAGCCTGCCCTGAGGCCGCCATATACAGCCAAGCCTATGGCGAAGCTTGTGAATTTTCGGAACCTGACAGCGGCGGGGCGGGTTTTGGCAGTCCATAGGGAGACTGTTCCATGAAAAATCTCGTTCTCGCCGGCGCCGCGTCGCTGGCTCTTCTCGCGGCCTGTAACCAAGGCGGCGACACTGCGGCCCAGAACACCGGCGAAGCCGTGAACGCCACCCAGGACGCGACGTCCGGCATGGTGGGCCAGACTTCGGCGGCCACCCTGGGCGCCAATACGGTGGACGGCTTCGTCACCAATCTGGCGGTCGGCAACATGTATGAGATCGAGGCCGCCAAGATCGCCCAGGCCAAGTCCGACAACGCCGACGTAAAGGCTTTGGCCGCCATGATCGAGAAGGATCACATGGCCGCGGGCGACAAGCTGAAATCGACGGCTGCGACGGCTGCGCCGGACGTGACCGTGCCGACCATGCTGGACCAGCGCCGCCAGGGTCTGATCGACAATCTGAACGCCGCCGCCCCGGACGACTTCAACAAGGTCTATCTGGACCAGCAGGTCGCGGCCCATAACGAAACCCTGACCCTGTTGAACGGCTTCTCCGACAACAGCGACGCCCCGGCCCTGGCTACCCTGGCGCGGGAGATGATCCCGACCATCACCACCCACCGCGACCGGGCCCAGGCCCTGGTCAACGGCATGTAAGACGGTCCGAGGATCGCAGGTGGAAGGGCGGCTTTTGACGGGGCCGCCCTTCGTCCTGTTCACGCGGCGCTTGCTATTGCGGGCCATCCCGACTACATGGCCCCCGCACTTCGCAACGCGGGCGAGGCGCGGTTCGGGGAGACATCCCGCTCCGCTCCATTCCGAGGGTCTTTCAGACCTTTAATCCCCGCGCCACGTTAGATCGGAAAAAGGACTGAACGATCATGGCTCTGCCTGAATTCTCGATGCGCACCCTGCTGGAAGCGGGCGCCCACTTCGGCCACCAGACGCACCGCTGGAACCCGAAGATGGACCGCTACATCTTCGGCTCGCGCTCGAACATCCACATCATCGACCTGTCGCAGACGATGCCGCTGTTCCACCAGGCCCTGGTGGCGGTGCGCGACGTCGCCGCCAAGGGCGGCCGCGTCCTGTTCGTCGGCACCAAGCGCCAGGCCGCCGAGCCGGTCGCCGAAGCCGCCAAGCGCTGCGCCCAATACTATATGAACAACCGCTGGCTGGGCGGCACCCTGACCAACTGGCGCACCGTCTCGGGTTCGATCGCTCGTCTGCGCGAGCTGGAAACCATCCTGGCCAACGGCGGCGAAGGCCGGGTCAAGAAGGAGCTGCTGAACCTGCAGCGCGAGAAGGACAAGCTGGAACTGTCGCTGGGCGGCATCAAGGACATGGGCTCCATTCCGGACATCATGTTCGTGATCGACACCAACAAGGAAGCGATCGCGATCCAGGAAGCCCGCAAGCTGAACATCCCGATCATCGCCATCCTGGACACCAACTCGGACCCGGACGGCATCACCTATCCGGTGCCGGGCAATGACGACGCCGCCCGCGCCATCCAGACCTACTGCGACCTGATCGCCGACGCCGTCCTGGACGGTCTGGCCGCCGGCGCCTCGGCCTCGGGCATCGACCTGGGCGCCTCGGAAGCCCCGGTCGAGCCGATGCTGCGCGAAGCCTCGGCCCCGGCCGAAGCCGAGCCCGCTCCGGCCGGTACGGAAGCGGTCGCCGAAGAGCTGCTGGCCTCGGACGACGCCTCGGCCAATACGGCGGCTCTGGACGCGGTCGAGACCGAACAGGCTGCCGGCTGACGCCGGGCGGCCTTCAAGACGAGGGCCGTGCGTTGAACTGACACACGGCCGGGCTAAGTCAGCCCGGCCGTTACCACATACGAATCCCCCAAGGAGAAGAACATGGCCGAGATCACTGCCGCCCTCGTGAAGGAACTTCGCGAGCGTTCGGGCGTCGGCATGATGGACTGCAAGAAGGCCCTGCAGGAAAATGACGGCAATATCGAAGCCGCCATCGACTGGCTGCGCGCCAAGGGCCTGTCCAAGGCCGCCAAGAAGGCTGACCGCGTCGCCGCCGAAGGTCTGGTCGCCGTGGCGTCCAAGGAAGACGGCAAGGGCGAAGTCGCCGCCGCCATCGAGTTCAATGCGGAAACCGACTTCGTCGCCCGCAACGAACTGTTCCAGAACGCCGCCAAGGCCTTCGCCCAGCTGGGCCTTGAGCACCACACGGTCGAGGCTCTGCACGGCGCCGAGCTGGAAGCCGGCAAGACCGTCCAGGACGAGGTGACCAACCTGATCGCCACCGTCGGCGAAAACATGCAGCTGCGCCGCGCGGCCCGTCTGTCCGTGTCGGAAGGCGTGGTTGCGACCTATGTCCACAACGCCGTTTCGCCGGGCGTCGGCCGTATCGGCGTTCTGGTGGCTCTGGAAGGCGAGGGCGACAAGACCGCCCTGCGCGACCTGGGCCGCAAGATCGCCATGCACGTCGCCGCCACGGCGCCGCTGTCGCTGAACACCGACGATCTGGACCCGGCCGCCATCGAAAAGGAACGCGCCGTCCTGATCGAAAAGGCCAAGGAAGAGGGTCGTCCCGAAGCCATGATCGACAAGATCGTGGAAGGCCAGATCAACAAGTTCCAGAAGGACGTGGTGCTGACCAAGCAGCCGTTCGTGATGGATCCGGACGTGACCATCGAACAGCTGGTCGCCAACTCGGCCAAGGAACTGGGGTCGTCCAACCTGCACCTGGCGGGCTTTGTCCGCTTGGCTCTGGGCGAGGGCGTGGAGAAGGTCGAAGGGCCCGATTTCGCGTCGGAAGTCGCCTCCATGATGGGCGGAAACTAAGACCCTTTCCCTCATTCGTGAGGGTTTTGTATCAGAGGGGCGCGTTCGGCTTTGATGGCCGGCGCGCCCTTCGTCTATAAGAAGTCGCCTGATTCAACGGCGCCGCAGACAACGGACCACACCGCATGCCCGACGCCCCGTCGAACTTCCGCTACAAGCGCGTCCTGCTCAAGGTGTCCGGCGAGGTGCTGATGGGCGACCAGGCGTTCGGCGTGGACATGAAGACGGTGGACACGGTCGCCAAGGCCGTGGCCCAGGTGGCGGCCGAGGGCGTGGAAATCTGTCTGGTGATCGGCGGGGGCAACATCTTCCGCGGCCTGTCCAAGGCGGCGGCGGGGATGGAGCGGGCCCAGGCCGACTATATGGGCATGCTGGCCACCATCATGAACGCCCTGGCCATGCAGTCGGCTCTGGAGAAGATCGGCGTCTCGACCCGGGTGCAGAGCGCCATTCCGATGGCCGCCATCGCCGAACCCTACATTCGCCGCCGCGCCCTGCGTCATCTGGAAAAGGGCCGGGTGGTGATCTTCGCCGCCGGGGTAGGCGCGCCCTTCTTCACCACCGATTCCGGCGCGGCCCTGCGCGCCGCCGAAATGGGCTGCGACGCCCTCTTGAAGGGCACCAGCGTGGACGGCGTCTATACGGCCGATCCCAAGAAGGACCCGACCGCGACCCGCTATGACACCCTGACCTATCAGGACGTTCTGGCCAAGGACCTGCGGGTGATGGACGCTTCCGCCATCGCCATGATGCGCGATACGGGCATCCCGATCGTCGTCTTCTCCATTCGCGAAGACGATTCCCTGCGCCGGACCCTGACGGGCGAGGGCACCTGCACGATCATCCAGGACCGCGGCTGATCGTTCGGACGACGAATAGAGACGAGAGAGACCAAGACCATGGCCAAGCCTGACGTGAAGACCTACCGCGACCGCATGGACAAGGCGGTCGCCGCCCTGAAGGAAGAATTCAGCGGCCTGCGGACCGGACGCGCCAACGCCGGCCTCCTGGAACCCGTGCGGGTCGAGGCCTACGGCTCGACCTCGCCGCTGACGGCCGTCGCGGCCATCAGCGTGCCCGAGCCGCGCATGATCACGGTCAACGTCTGGGACAAGGGGATGGTGGTCTCGGTCGAAAAGGCGATCCGCAACGCCAATCTGGGGCTGAACCCGATCGTCGACGGCCAGACCCTGCGTATTCCGGTCCCGCCCCTGACGGAGGAGCGCCGCAAGGATCTGGTCAAGTTGGCGGGCAAGTACGCCGAACAGCAAAAGATCGCCGTTCGCAACGTCCGCCGCGACGCCAATGACGACTTCAAGAAGGCCGAAAAGGCCGGCGAGATCAGCCAGGACGAACAGAAGAAGCTGGAGACCGACGTCCAGAAGGAGACGGACGCGGCCATCAAGCGCATCGACGAAGCCTTGAAGACCAAGGAACAAGAGATCATGCAGGTCTGACGGACAGACCGGGCCTGATGGGATCAGAAGACAGATGACGGCAGACAGCGCCGCGCCTTCAGGCTCGCGTCCTCCCGCTGGACCGCGCCATGTCGCCATCATCATGGACGGCAACGGCCGCTGGGCGAAGGCGCGCGGGCTGCCGCGCGCCGTGGGCCATCGCGAGGGCGTCCAGGCTCTGAAGCGCACCATCCAGGCGGCGCCGGATCTGGGCATCCAGTGTCTGACCGTCTTCGGCTTTTCGACCGAGAACTGGAGCCGCCCCCCCGACGAGGTCTCGGACCTGATGGGGCTGGTGCGAACCTATGTCGCCAGCGATCTGGCCCGTCTGGAAAAGGCGGGCGTTCGCCTGAGGGTTCTGGGCCGTCGCGAAGGCCTTCCGGCCGACATCGCCGCCATCATCGAAAGGGCCGAGGCCCAGACCGCGCACAATGACCGGTTCCTGCTTCAGGTCGCCTTCAACTACGGCGGCCGTGCCGACCTGATCGACGCCGCCCGTCGCCATATGCAGCGGATGCTGGCCGGCGAGACGATCGAGCCGATCGGCGAGGCCGACATCACCGACGGCCTGGCCACGGCGGGGTCGCCGCCGCTGGACCTGATCATACGCACCTCGGGCGAGCAGCGGCTGTCGAACTTTCTGCTGTGGGAAGCCGCCTATGCCGAACTGGTGTTTCAGGACGTGCTCTGGCCCGACTATGGACCGAAGGCGCTGGAGGAGGCGGTGCTGATCTTCCGGCAGCGCGAGCGCCGCTATGGCGGTCGTGCGGTCGAGCCTGCGCGCGTGTCGGCCTGATGGCGGTCAAGGGACGCGACATCGCCTTGCGGGCCGCCTCCGCCGCCGTCCTGGCGCCGGCCGCCGTGGCGGCGACCTGGATCGGCGGCGTCTGGTTTCTGGCCCTGATCACCGCCGCCGGCGTGGTCCTGGCCTTTGAATGGGCGGCGATGAGCGCCCCGCATGCGCGACGCCTGATCGGCGGGGCCGTCAGCCTGGGCGTGGTCGCCGCAGTGGTCAGCGCCTATTTCGGCGTCATGTCGGTCGCCTTCGTGATGTTGGTTTTCGGCGCCGCCGCCGCCGGCCTCTATGCGCGCAGCCGGGGGCAACAGGCCTTGGACGCCGCCTATGGGGTCCTCTATCTGGGCTGGCCGTCGGTCCTGCTGATCTGGTTGCGGGACGTGGACGCCACGGTCGGCCTGCATTGGACCGTGCTGGTCTTCGCCGTCGCCTGGTCGGCTGACATCCTGGCCTATCTGGCCGGATCGACCTTCGGCGGGCCCAAGCTGTGGCCCCGCTTTTCGCCCAACAAGACCTGGTCCGGCTTCGTCGGGGGCATCCTGGCGGGCGCCGTCGCCGGAGCCGTCATGACGGCCTGGTTCGACATGGGGCGGTTGACCGTCTTCTGGGGCGGCGTGCTGGGTCTTGCGGCCGCCCTGGCGACCATGGCGGGCGACCTGTGGGAATCGGGCCTGAAGCGGCGCTTCGGGGTGAAGGACGCGGGCAACACCATTCCCGGCCACGGCGGCCTGCTCGATCGGGTGGACGGGCTGATGTTCGCCGTCGTGGTCGTCGCCGTCGGACGGCTGATCGTTCTGATGGTCGAACGGGGCGCGTCTTGATCCGCCGTCGCGTCTCCGTCCTGGGCTCCACCGGCTCGGTGGGTTCGTCCACCCTGGACCTGATGGAACAGGCCGAGGCGGGCGGGGCCGCCGCCTTTGAGGTCGAGGCCCTGACGGGCGGATCGAACATCGCCCGGCTGGCTGAACAGGCCCGGCGCTGGAAGCCGCGTGTGGCCGTGACCGCCGACGCCGCGCGTCTGGACGAGCTTCGCGACGCCCTGGCCGGCACGGACGTGGCGGCGGCGGCGGGAGAGGCGGCGGTCGTCGAGGCGGCGAGCCGTCCCGTCGACTGGGTCATGGCCTCCATCGTCGGGGCGGCGGGGCTGAAGTCGGCCTGGGCGGCGGCCGACACCGGCGCGACCCTGGCCCTGGCGAACAAGGAAAGCCTGGTTTGCTGCGGCGCGACCCTGATCGAGCGCGTGAACCGGGCGGGCGGGCGGCTGATCCCGGTCGATTCCGAACATTCAGCCATCTTCCAGGTGTTTCCGGCCGAGGCGCCGGAGCGGGTGGCCAAGCTGGTGCTGACCGCCTCGGGCGGGCCTTTTCGCCAGACCCCGCGGGCCCAGATGATCGGGATCACGCCGGAACAGGCCGTGGCCCACCCCAACTGGAGCATGGGCGCCAAGATCTCGGTCGACAGCGCGACCATGGCCAACAAGGGGTTGGAGATGATCGAGGCGGCCTATCTGTTCGCCATGCCCGCCGATCGGATCGACGTCGTGGTCCACCCCGAATCGATCATCCACAGCCTTGTGGAATATGTGGATGGTTCGACCCTGGCCCAGATGGGCCCGCCGGACATGCGCACGCCGATCGCCTGCGCCCTGGCCTGGCCCGACCGGATCGCCTGGCCCGCGCCCAAGCTGGACCTGCCCGCGCTGGGGCGGCTGACGTTCGAAGCGCCGGATCTGGCGCGTTTTCCGGCCTTGGACCTGGCCCGTCAGGCCCTGAAGGCGGGCGGGGCGGCGCCGGCGGTGTTCAACGCCGCCAATGAGATGGCGGCCTTCGCCTTTCTTGACCGCAAGCTGGCCTTTCTCAATATTGCCGCAGTCGTCGCCGAAACCCTTGAGCGTGCGATGAAAGCGGGGATGGTGTTCGGCTCTGGAGACGCCTGCAGCGCGGCCCTTTCGGTCGATGCTGAGGCGCGACGGATCGCCGGATCCATTATCGCCGGACTGGCGAACGCGGCCTGATCGGCCAGGGGAGACGATTTACGATGCTGGGCGCCCTGGGTCAGATCCTGATCTATATCGTGCCGTTCCTGCTGGTGCTGACCTTCATCGTCACCATCCATGAACTGGGCCATTTCCTGGTCGCCCGCGCCTTCGGCGTGAAGGTGGATCGGTTCGCCATCGGCTTCGGCCGGGCGATCTTCAGCCGCACCGACCGCCACGGGATCGAATGGCGGCTGGGTTGGATGCCGCTCGGCGGCTACGTCAAATTCTCCGGCGATCTGGATGCATCCAGCGTGCCCGATCAGGCTGGGCTGGCCGAACTGCGCCGACGCCTGGTCGCCCAGGGCGGTGCGGGGGCCGAACGCGACTACTTTCATTTCAAACCCGTCTGGCAGCGCGCCCTGATCGTCGTCGCCGGCCCGGCGGCCAACTTCATCCTGGCGATTTCGATCTTCACCCTGGTCTTCATGACCATCGGCACGCAGATCCGGCCGGCGCGGGTGGCCCAGATTCAGGCCGGTTCCCCCGCCGCCGCCGCCGGATTCCAGGTGGGCGACCTGATCACCGGGGTCAACGGCCGCACAGTGCGGGACGGGGGAGAGGTGACCCAGACGGTCATGCTGTCCACCGGCGACCCGGTTCGCTTCACCGTCGAGCGCGGCGCGCAGACGGTGGAACTGGTGGCGGTGCCGGAGCGCCGGGAAGAAAACGATCCGATCGCCGGCCGCATCAAGGTGGGTCGGATCGGCCTGGGGCTGGGCGCCAGCCGGGCCGATGTCCGCCATCTCCGCTATGGGCCGCTCGAGGCCGTGACCGAGGGGGTGCGTCAGACCGGCGAAATCATCGGCTCGACCCTGACCTATCTGGGGCGGCTGGTCACGGGTCGGGAGTCGGGCGATCAATTCAGCGGACCGCTGGGGATCGCCAAGGCGACCGGCGCCCTGACCACGGCGGCGGTGGAGGCCGATCCCGCGCCTCAGGCGATGGCGCTCAACCTCCTTCTCACCCTGACAAGCTTCGCCGCCATACTTTCGATCGGAATCGGATTTCTAAATCTTTTGCCCATTCCGGTTCTGGACGGCGGCCACCTGCTTTTCTACGGCTATGAAGCCGTGGCGCGGCGACCCGTGGCGGCGCGGTATCAGGAGATGGGCTATCGCGCAGGTCTTGCGCTTCTGGCGGGATTTATGTTGTTCGCGACGTGGAACGACCTACAGAAGCTCAACCTCTTCCAATTCCTCGGCGGGCTCGTCTCGTGAGCCGACGCCAGCCCCCGATGGTTTTCAGAATGAACGACATGAAATCTCGCGCCGCCGTCCGATTGAGCGCCCGATCCAGCCTCCTGGCGCTGGCCGTGGCCGCGGGCTTTTCCGCTCCCGCCCTGGCTCAGTCGGCTCCGGCGCCCGCTGCCGAGGGCGCGGCCCCGCAACAGCCGCCGCGCGTCGAGGTCGCAGCGCCCCAGGCCCTGACCGTCAATCGGATCATCGTCCAGGGCGCCCAGCGGATCGACCAGACCACGGTCCTGTCCTATCTGCCGATCCGCCCCGGCGACACCGTTGACGCCGCCGTGCTGGACGTGGCCGTGCGCACCCTGTCGCGGACCGGCCTGTTCGCCGACGTGCAGTTGGGCGTGCAGAACGGCGATCTGATCGTTCAGATCGTCGAAAACCCGATCATCAACCAGGTGGTGTTCGAGGGGAACAGCGCCGTCTCTCAGGACAAGCTGACCAAGGAGGTCACCCTCCAGCCCCGCGGCATCTACACCCGCGCCAAGGTGCAGGAGGACGTCGGCTCCATCGTCGAGCTCTACCGCCTGCAAGGCCGGATTTCGGCGACGGTGACGCCCAAGCTGGTTCAGTTGGAGCAGAACCGCGTCGATGTGATCTTTGAGATCAACGAAGGGCCGCAGACCGGCATCAGCGCCATCAATGTCCTGGGCAACAAGGCCTTTTCGGACAACGACGTCCGGGACGTCATGGTGACGGAGCGGTCGCAGTGGTGGAAGTTCTTCTCCAACAACGACAATTACGATCCCAACCGGCTGGAGTACGACCAGGAGCAGCTGCGCAAGTTCTACACCAACCGCGGCTATTACGACTTCCGCATCATTTCGTCGGTTGCGGAACTTCAGCCGGACAATCAGGCCTTCCAGATCACCCTGACGCTGAACGAAGGCGACAAGTACAACTTCGGCAAGATCGACGTGGTCACTCAGAACGACCGCCTCAACGCCCAGTTCCTGAAGGCCCTGGTGCCGATCCGCGAAGGCCAGCTGTACGAAAGCGACAAGATCGAACAGGCGGTCGACGCCTTGACCTTCGCCGCCGGCTCTGCGGGCTATGCGTTCGTCGAGATCAATCCGACGTACCGCGCCAATCCCGACACCGATACGGTCGACGTCACCTTCAACGTCTCAGAAGGCCAGCGGGTCTACATCGACCGCATCAATGTGGTCGGCAACACCCGCACCATCGATCCCGTCATCCGGCGCGAGCTGATGCTGACCGAAGGCGACGCCTTCAACCGCGCCCTGATGGAACGGTCGCGCAACAATCTGCGCGCGCTGGGCTTCTTCAAGGACGTGACGATCGAAGAGACCCGCGGCAGCGCCCCGGACCGGAGCATCGTCAACGTCAACGTCCAGGAACAGCCCACCGGCGAACTTTCGGTCGGGGCCGGCTTCAGCTCGGTCGATTCCTTTACGGTGAACCTGGGCATTTCAGAGCGGAACTTCCGCGGTCGGGGCCAGAACGTCGTCGCCCGGCTGGAGTGGGGTTCGCTGCGTCAACAGGTCGATTTCCGCTTCACCGAGCCTAAATTCCTGGGTCGCGACCTGCGCGCGGGCTGGGACCTGTTCCACTCGCGCTATGACCTCAGCGAATACTCCTCCTACGACTACCGGTCGACCGGCGGCGGCCTGCGGCTGACCTATCCGCTGAACGGCAATATGTGGCTCAGCACCCGCTACTTCCTGAAGTCCGACGAAATCATCGTCCCGACCGGCTATTGCAACACCAGCGGCAGCGGCTCGTCGGCCCTGTGCGACCAGGTCGGCAGCTACATCAACTCGTCTGCGGGCTATACGCTTCAGATGAACTACACCAACGATCCGATCCGGCCGACGCGCGGCTGGTCCGGCTCCTTGCGTCAGGACTTCGCGGGCCTGGGCGGCGACGTCAACTATGTGAAGACCGAGGCGGACGCCGCCTGGTACTACGGCATCACCCCGCGCTGGATCGTCAGCCTTCAAGGCTCCACCGGCTATGTCAGCGGCTGGAACGGCGACCCGATCCGCATCAACGATCGCTTCTTCAAGGGCGGCAACAGCTTCCGCGGCTTCGAAACCGCCGGCATGGGGCCGCGCGACCTGGACACCACCGACGCCCTGGGGGGCAACTTCTACGCCATCGGCACCGTCGAACTGACCGTGCCCAACTATCTGCCCGAACAGTACGGCATCAAGACCTCGCTGTTCGCCGACGTCGGCACCCTGGGAGTTCTGGATGACCGTTATAAGCTGACCTCGACCGGTACGGTCGACACCACCATCGCCGACGAGCTGTCGCTGCGGGCTTCCGCCGGCGTCAGCATCCACTGGAAGTCGCCGATGGGCCCGATCCGGTTCGACATCTCAAAGGTCCTGTCCAAGGAAGACTACGACAAGACGGAATCCTTCCGCTTCTCGACCTCCACCCAATTCTAAGGAAGCGACGCAAAAAAGCGTTCGCAGAGGAATACCCATGAAAGCTCTGATCATCGCCGCCACGGCCGCCGCCTCGCTGGTCGCCACCGCCGCCTCGGCCCAGACGGCCGCGCCGGCCAACCCCGGTCCGGTCATTCCGGGCGTCTGCGTCTATTACAACGCCCGCCTGCTGGCCCAGTCGGCCGCCGGTCAGGCGGTCGAGGCCCGCATGCAGCAACTGGCCCAGGAGGTTCAGGGCGAGCTTCAGCCCTATGCCACCGCCATCCAGTCGGAAGCCCAGCAACTGCAAACCTCGGGGGCTAGCCTGCCCGCGGACCAACTGCAACAGCGCCGTCAGGCCCTGCAGCAGCGCGCCCAGGAGGCCCAACAGCTGGAAGCCACCCGCGAGAACGAGCTGCGCTACACCCTGGCCATGCAGCGCCAGGCCATCACCGAGGCTGTGTCGCCGATCCTGACCGCCCTCTATCAGGAAAAGGGCTGCGGCCTGCTGTTGGACCGCGAGAGCGTCTTCATGATGAACCCGGCCATGGACCTGACCGACGCGGCGATCCAGCGGCTGAACACGGCCCTGCCGACCCTGTCGTTCAACCGCATGCCGGTGCCGGCGCAGCAGCCGCAACAGCCGGCCGCCGCCAACTAAGGCCCTCATGCCCGATTCCCGCTTCTTCCAAACCCTTTCGCCCCTGTCCGTCGTCGAACTGGCGGCCAAGACCGGGGGTGAGGCGGTCCGGGGCGGGGACCGGATGATCGGTTCCGTCGCGCCCCTGTCCTCTGCGGACGGGGGCGCGATCGCGTTTATGGGCGACCGCAAGTTCGTGGCGGCCCTGGCGGCGACACAGGCGGGCTGCGTCATCGTGCCGGAACAGGCGGTGGGCTCGGTTCCGGCCGAGGCGGCGGTGATCGTCTCGCGCACGCCCCAGGCCTCCTGGGCCATGGCCTCGGCCCTGCTGCACCGCCCGTTGAGCCTGGACCGCGCCATCGCCCCGTCTGAGGCGTCCGAGGACGACAGCGTGGTGATCGAACCCGGCGCGGTTCTGGGCGAGGGCGTCCGCATCGGCCGCGGCACGCGCATCGGCGCCAATACGGTGATCGGTCCGGGCGTCCAGATCGGGCGCGACTGCGTGATCGGTTCGAACGTCACCGTCGGCTTCGCCCTGATCGGCGACCGTGTGAAGCTCTATGCCGGCGCGCGCATCGGCGAGGCGGGCTTCGGCGCCACCGGCACGGCGGCCGGCGCCATGGACATTCCCCAGCTGGGCCGCGTGATCTTGCAGGACGGCGTGACGGTCGGCGCCAACAGCTGCATCGACCGCGGCGCCTATGACGACACCGTCATCGGCGAGAACACCAAGATCGATAATCTGGTCATGGTGGGCCATAACTGCGTCATCGGCCGCAACAATCTGATGGCGGCCAATACGGGCATTTCTGGCTCCGTGACCAGCGGCGACAATGTCATCTTCGGCGGCAAGGCGGGCGTGGGCGACCATCTGACGATCGGCGAAGGCGCGCGCGTCGCGGCCGGCGCCGGGGTGCTGGCGGACATTCCGCCGGGCGAGACCTGGTCCGGCTATCCGGCCCGCCCGATCCGACAGTTCTTGCGTGAAACCGTCTGGCTCGCCAAACAGGCGTCTTCAAAGAAGGCCCCAAGGGAATCATAGGGATGAGTGAAGACGGCAAGATCGACTACGCCGAGGTGATGCGGCGGCTGCCGCACCGCTATCCCTTCCTGCTGGTGGACAAGGCCGAGGAGTTTGTTCCCGCGACTTCCATCGTGGGGATCAAGAACGTCACCCACAACGAGCCCTTCTTCCCCGGCCATTTCCCGATCGATCCGGTCATGCCGGGCGTGCTGATCGTTGAAGCCATGGCGCAGACCGGCGCCTTGCTGATGTCCAAGACCCTGGACGTCGCCGTGGCGGACAAGGTCATCATGTTCATGTCGATCGACGGCGTGCGTTTCCGCAAGCCGGCGCGGCCCGGCGATCAGCTGCGCATGCAGGTCAAGGTGATCAAGGCGCGCGGCGACGCCTACAAGTTCCGCGGCGAAACCTTCATCGACGGCAAGCTGGCGGCCGAGGCCGAGTTCATGGCCATGGTGGTGACGGTGCCCACGCCGGCGACGGAGCCCGCCGCCTGATGGCCATCCACCCCACCGCCCTGATCGACGCCACGGCGACCCTGGCCGAAGGGGTCGAGGTCGGCCCCTGGTGCACGGTCGGACCGAATGTCTCCCTGGCCGAGGGCGTGCGCCTGGTCAGCCATGTGGTGGTCCAGCAGGACACGACGGTCGGGGCTGGAACAGTGATCCATCCCTTCGCCGTCATCGGCGGCGATCCGCAGCACAACGGCTACAAGGGCGAGCCGGTGCGGCTGGAGATCGGCGAGAACAATCTGATCCGCGAGCACTGCACCTTCAACCGGGGCACGCCCCAGGGAACGGGCGTGACCGTCGTCGGCTCCAACAATCTGTTCATGACCGGCGCCCATATCGGCCATGACTGCGTGGTCGGCAGCAACCTGGTCATGGCCAACAACGCCACCCTGGGCGGTCACGCCCAGGTCGGCGACAAGGTCTTCCTGGGTGGACTGTGCGCCGTCCACCAGAACGGGCGCGTGGGGCAGGGAGCGATCATCGGCGGTCTGGCCGCCGTGACCCGCGACGTCATCCCTTACGGTTCGGCCTGGGGCAATCATGCGCGGCTGCGGGGGCTGAACCTGATCGGCTTGAAGCGCAAGGGCTACGACAAATCCCAGATACGAAGATTGCTGGCCGCCTATCGCGACCTGTTCGAGGGCGAGGGCGAGTTCGCCGGTCGCATCGACGGCGTGGCCCAGGCCTACGCCGACCTGCCGGAGATCCTGGAGATCATCGCCTTCATCCGTGACGGCGGGCGGCGTCCGCTGTGTCTGCCGAACCCGGAATGACCGGCGCCGGTAAGCTGGGCCTGATCGCCGGCGGCGGCGATCTTCCGGCGACCGTGGCGGCCCGGTGTGAGGTCGAGGGGCGGCCGGTCTTCATCATCCGTCTGGCGGGTTTCGCCGATCCGCATCTGAGCCGTTGGCCCGGCGCCGAGTTCGGCATGGCCCAGATCGGGGCGATATTGAAGGCTCTGAAGGCTGAAGGCTGCACCAGCGTCTGTCTAGCCGGCATCGTCAATCGACCCGATTTCAAGACCTTGAAGCCCGATCTGAAGGGCGCGTCTCTGCTGCCGGGCATCGTCGCGGCGGCGACCAAAGGCGATGACGCCCTGCTGAGGAAGATTCTGTCCATCTTCGAGGCCGAAGGATTTACGGTTGAAGGCGCCGACGACATCCTGGGCGGCGAGACCCTGGCAGGCGGAGCGCTGGGGGCGGTCGTCCCGACCTCGCAGCAGATGGACGATCTGAGAAAGGCGCTTCACGTCGCCGAAAAGTCCGGCGAACTGGATATCGGCCAGGGTGCGGTCGTCTGTGACGGCCTGGTCCTGGCGGTCGAGGCGCAGGAAGGCACCGACGCTATGTTGCGCCGCGTGGCGGACCTGCCCGCCGATCTCCGCGGCGCTCCGGCCTCGCCCAGGGGCGCCTTGGCCAAGGCGCCCAAGCCGATCCAGGACCTGCGCGTGGACATGCCGGTGATCGGACCGCGCACGGTGGAGCTGGCGGCGGCGGCAGGGCTGGCGGGGATCGCCGGCGTCGCCGGGCGGTTGATCCTGATCGACCGGTCCGCGATCGTGGCGGCGGCGGATCGGTTGGGCCTGTTCGTCTGGGGTGAAACGCGATGAGCCGTCCGTTGAAGATCATGCTGGTGGCGGCCGAGGCGTCGGGCGACGCCTTGGGCGCCGGCTTGGCCCGGGCCTTGAGAGCGCGGCTGGGTCAGGGGGTCAGCTTCGTCGGCATCGGCGGCCCGCGCATGGCGGCCGAGGGCGTCGTCAGTCCCTTCGACATCGCCGAACTGTCGATTCTGGGCTGGATCGAAGGTCTGCGCGCCTACCGGACGGTGCGCCGTCGCGTGGCGGAGACGGCTGCCCTGGCGGCGCGTGAACAGCCGGACGCGGTGGTTCTGATCGACAGCTGGGGCTTCACCATTCGGGTCGCAGAGGCGATCCGCGCCGCGCGGCCGGACGTGCCCTTGATCAAATACGTCGGACCCCAGGTCTGGGCGTCTCGTCCTGGTCGGGCCAGGACCCTGGCGCGGGCCGTGGATCATCTGCTGGCCCTCTACAGCTTCGACGCGCCCTGGTTCGAGCGTGAAGGTCTGCCGACGACGGTGGTCGGCTCGTCCGCCCTGCACGTCGACATGGGCGGGGCCGACGGCGCCGCCTTTCGCGCCCGGCGCGGCCTCACGCCAGACGCCAAGCTGCTGCTGATCCTGCCGGGCAGCCGACCGGCTGAAATCGCGCGGATGACTCCGGTCTATGAGGCGACCGTCAAGCGGTTGAAGGCCCAGGATCCAGGCCTGGAAGTCGCGGTGGTCGCGGCGGGTACGGTGTCAAAGGACGTGGTCGGGCGCGTATCCGCCTGGCCTTTCCGCGTCCATGTCGTCGATGAGGCCGAAAAGTACGACGCCATGCGGGCGGCGACGGCGGCCCTGGCGACCAGCGGCACCGTCTCGACTGAACTGGCCCTGGCGGGGGCGCCGATGGTCATCGCCTATAAGATCGGGGGGGTAAGCTATCAGCTGATGAAGCGGCTGGTGACGGCCGAACACATCACCCTGTTCAACATCGCCGCCGGCGAACGGATCGCCCCGGAGTTCATCCAGGGCGAGGCGTCTGCGGAAAACCTGGCGGCGGCCGTCGGGCGGCTGTTGAACGATCCCCAGGCTGCGGCCGAGCAGGCGAGGCGTCAGACGGCGGCGCTGGACCTGATGGGGCGGGGCGGGCCGGATCCTTCGACCCTGGCCGCCGAGGCCGTGTTGCGGGTCATAGAGGCCAAGGCGGCTGGATAGCGGCCCGATCTCTGTCTCAGACAAAGAAAAACGCCGGGGCCTGCGCCCCGGCGTTCTGCATTTCAGGCCTGTGGCGCTCGATCAGCCGCGCTGTTCGATCGGCACGTAATCGCGCTGCGTCGGGCCGGTGTACAGCTGACGCGGGCGGCCGATCTTCTGCGACGGATCGGCCATCATTTCCTGCCACTGGGCGATCCAGCCCACAGTGCGGGCCAGGGCGAACAGGACGGTGAACATGGTGGTGGGGAAGCCCATGGCCGACAGGGTGATGCCCGAATAGAAGTCGACGTTCGGGAACAGCTTGCGCGAGGTGAAATATTCGTCGTTCAGGGCGACCTTCTCCAGCTCCTTGGCGACCTGGAACAGGGGGTCGTTTTCGCGGCCGGTGGCGGCCAGAACCTCATAGGCCGACTGCTGCATGACCTTGGCGCGCGGGTCGTAGTTCTTATAGACCCGGTGGCCGAAGCCCATCAGCTTGTACTTGCGGTCCTTCACGCCCTGGATGAACTCGGGGATCTTGTCGGGGGTGCCGATCTCCTTGAGCATGTTCAGCGCCTCTTCATTGGCGCCGCCGTGCGACGGGCCCCACAGGCAGGCGATGCCGGCGGCGATACAGGCGAACGGATTGGCGCCCGACGAACCGGCCAGGCGGACGGTCGAGGTCGAGGCGTTCTGCTCGTGGTCGGCGTGCAGGGTGAAGATTCGGTCCATGGCGCGCACCAGGGCCGGATCGACGTGGTAGTCCTCGGCCGGCACGGCGAAGCACATCCGCAGGAAGTTTTCGGCGTAGGACAGGTCGTTGCGCGGCGAGATGAAGGGCTGGCCGACATGATATTTGTAGGCGCGGGCCGCGATCGTCGGCATCTTGGCGATCAAACGGATGGCCGAGATGTCGCGCTGGACCGGATCATGGATGTCCAGGCTGTCGTGATAGAAGGCCGACAGGGCGCCGACCGTGCCGACCATGATCGCCATCGGGTGGGCGTCGCGGCGGAAGCCCTCGAAGAAGCGGTCGAACTGGGCGTGCAGCATCGTGTGCATGGTGATGCTGTCTTCGAACTTCTCGTACTGCGCGGCCGTCGGCAGTTCGCCGTGCAGCAGAAGGTGGCAGACCTCGATGAAGTTCGACTGGGCTGCGAGCTGGTCGATTGGATAGCCCCGGTGCAGCAGGACGCCGGCGTCGCCGTCGATATAGGTCAGGCCTGACTCGCAGGAGGCGGTCGAGGTGAAGCCCGGATCGAAGGTGAAAGCGCCCGTTCCGCCGTAGAGCTTGCGGATGTCGATAACGTCCGGACCGGTCGAACCCGACAGAACGGGCAGATCGACGCTCTTGCCCTCGAAGGAGAGCGTGGCGGTTTTGGCTTGGTCAGTCATCAATGCCCCTTTGCATTTGGACGTCCGATCGCGGGGAGGCGCCGGGCGCTCTTAGGTTTGTGGTTGATCACTTAGTCTGTTGCAGCGCATCATCCAAGCGTCCGAGACTTTCGTCGCGCCCAAGAGCGGACAAAGTTCGTGCGATATCGGGTGAAGTTGACCCTGCGGTAAGGGCCGTCCGCATGGGCGGACCGATCTTGCCGAAGCCGACCTGTTCGGATTCGGCGAAGCTCTTCAGCTCGGCTTCCAGGGCGAAGACGTCCCAGGACTGGAACAGGGCCAGCCGGTCGCGCAGGCGCGCCAGGCGGTCCAGGGTTTCGCCGGACAGCAGGGTGCGGCCCTTGTCGTCAATGTCCAGGGGACGTGTCTTGAGCACGAATTCCGTCTGGTCGGCCAACTCCAGTACGGTCTTGGCGCGGTCCTTCACAAACGGCATGGCGCGCTGGAGCCGGGCCTCGTCGGCCTCGGCCAGGCTGCGGCCGCGGGCGAGGTGGACGTCCAGCGTCAGCTTGGCCAGGCGTTCGTCGTCGGCGAGCCGCAGCCAGTGCGAATTGACATGGGCCAGCTTGTCGAAGTCCAGCCGCGCCGGAGCCTTGCCGATGCCGGCCAGATCAAACCATTCGATCGCCTGGGCGTCGCTGAACAGTTCGTCGTCGCCGTGACCCCAGCCGAGGCGCGCCAGATAGTTGCGCATGGCCTCGGGCAGATAGCCCATTTCGGCGTATTCGTGGACGGCCTGGGCGCCGTGGCGCTTCGACAGCTTGGCGCCGTCCGGCCCGTGGATCAGCGGGATATGGGCGAAGGTCGGTCGGGTCCAGCCGAGGGCGTCATAGATCAAGCTCTGGCGGGCGGCGTTATTCAGATGGTCATCGCCGCGGATGACGTGGGTCACCCCCATGTCGTGGTCATCGACAACGACCGCGAGATTGTAGGTCGGCGCCCCGTCGGAGCGCAGCAGGACCAGATCGTCGAGGTCGTCGGTCGACCAGCTGACCGAACCCTGGACCTCGTCCGCGACGACGACCGTGGCGGACTGAGGACGGCGGAAGCGAACGACGTGCGGCTGGGCCAGGTCGTCGACGGTCGGGGTGCGGTCGCGCCAGGGCGATTCAAAGGTGCGACGCTCGGCCTTGGCGGCGTCGCGCAGACGTCCGGTTTCCTCGGCCGTGGTGAAATCGCGATAGGCGTGGCCGGTCTCCAGCAGTTGATCGACGACTTCGCGATGGCGGTCGGCGCGGCTGAACTGGAACACCGGCTCTTCGTCGGCGAACAGCTCCAGCCAGCTCAGGCCGTCGAAGATGGCCTGGACGGCCTCCTCGGTCGACCGTTCGCGATCCGTGTCTTCGACCCGGATCAGGAAGCGTCCCGCGTGTCTCTTGGCGTACAGCCAGTTGAACAAGGCGGTTCTCGCCCCGCCGATATGCAGATAGCCTGTCGGCGAGGGGGCGAAGCGGGTGACGACAGTCGAAGAAGGCAAGGTCATGGGGGAAGGGTCCGTAAGCGAGGCCCTTATACGCCCCGAGACGACAAAGCCTACCCCCGGCGCGCGTTTGCGGGCCTGGCTGGCCGACGAGATCAAGGCGCAGGCGCTGAGATGGCGGCTTTGGGCGCCGGTGGCCTTCGGCGGCGGCGCCGCCTGCTATTTCGCCCTGAGGACAGAGCCGAGCCTGTGGCCTCTGGTGATCACGGCGGCGGCGGCTGTCGCGGCATGGCTGGCGGCGCGGCGGCGCGGCTTCAGGCGGCGTCTTACCTGGCCGCTGATGATTCTGGCCTGCCTGACCTGCGGCCTGGCGGCGGCGAAGATTCGCACCGAAAGCGCGGCCGCCCCGATCGCGCCGGCCCTGCCCGAGGGGGTGGTGATGGAGGCCTGGGTCGTCGATGTCGACAGCCCTGGCGAGAACGGCGCGCGGATCGTGGCGGCCCCGGTCTGGATCAGAGGCCTGAGCCCGGAGGCGACGCCGGTTCGGCTGCGGGTCACGGTGAGGGGCGAGCCGCCGAGGCCCGGTGAGGCGATCCGACTGTTCGCCCTTCTCAATCCGCCCCCTACGCCCGCCAGTCCCGGCGCCTATGATTTCGGTCGCAACGCCTTTTTCGAGGGCCTGGGCGGCGTCGCCTTCGCTCTGGGAGAGACACGGCGGATCGATCTGCCGCCGGTGCCGTGGCGGCTTCGGCTGGCCATGGCGGTGAATGGGGCGCGCTATGCCCTGGCGGAGCGGATCGTGGCGCGGCTGGGCCGGCGGACCGGCGGGATCGCGGCGGCCATGACCACCAGCCACGAGACCTGGATCAGCCAGGCCGACATGGATGTGATGCGGGAATCCGGCCTGGCGCACATTTTGTCGGTCTCGGGCCTGCACATGGCCATCGTCGGCGGATTTGTCTTCTTCGCCGTGCGGTTGGGCGTGGCGGCCTGGCCCTGGCTGGCCTTGCGCGTTCCCGGCAAGAAGGTCGCCGCCGCGGCGGGCCTGACGGCTGTGGGGGTTTATCTGGTGATTTCCGGCGCCCCGCCGCCGGCGGAGCGGGCGGCCATTACCGCCTCCATCGCCTTTGCGGCCATCTTGCTGGACCGGCAGGCCGTGACCATGCACGGGCTGGCCGTGGCCGCCTTCGCCGTCCTGGCGATCCAGCCCGAGGCCATCGTGACGCCGGGGTTCCAGATGTCGTTCGCGGCGACGGCGGCCCTGGTGGCCCTGGTCGAAATCTGGCCCAAGCGGACCCGAGAGATCTCCGCGCCCTGGCCCATTGTGGCGGTCCAGAGGTTCGGCGGTTGGCTGACGGCGGCGGTGGCGGCCAGCGTCGTGGCGGGGCTGGCGACGGGACCCTTCGCCATGCAGCATTTCAACCGGACGGCCATGTACGGGCTGCTGGCCAATCTGGCGACGGCGCCGGTGGCGGACTTCGTCCTTATGCCCGCCCTCGCGTTGGGCGCGGCCTTGGAGCCCGTGGGCCTGGGCGGCCCGTTCCTGGCGGTGGCGGGGTGGGGCGTCGATCTGACGCTGGCGATCGGCGGCTGGACGGCGAGTTTGCCGGGCGCGGTGCGGACGGTGGCCAGCGCGCCGGACCCTGTGCTGCCCGTGGCCTTTCTAGGCGTGCTGTTCGTCTGCCTCTGGCAGGGGCGGCTGCGGTGGCTGGGCCTGCCTCTTGCGGCGGCGGTGCTGGTCTGGCCGCGCGCGCCGACGCCGGACGTCTGGATCGGCGACGGCGGGACCAATGCGGCCTTTCATCGGGAGGGCGAGGCGATCGTCGTGCGGCCCGGCGTGCGTGAGTTTGCGACGGACCTGTGGTCCCGGCGGCGCGGTCTGATCTTGGCGGACCGGCCCGAGGCCGGCTGGGCCTGCGACCGCGCTTCATGCCGTCCCGAACTCATCGGGGCGGGGCCGGTCGCCCTGTGGTGGGGCCGGCGGGCGCCGGACATGCAGCAGATAGACGCCCTGTGCCTTGCGGCCCCGGTCGTCAGCGTGCGGGCGGTGGTTCACGCCCTGCCGCCCTCATGCGACGGGCGGCTGGTTCTGGACGGGGCGGATTTCGCACGCGGCGGGGCGGTGGAGCTGTGGCGCGACGGAGCGGACCGCTGGAAGGCGGTGTGGACGGCCGACGTGCGCGGAGATCGACCCTGGGCGCGCCGGCCGGATCCGGCTGTCAGTGATAGCGGCGCATGAGGCCGACCAGCTTGCCCTGGACCTCCACCTGGTCGGGACCGAAGATGCGGGTCTCATAGTTGCGGTTGGCGGGCTCCAGGGCGATGGAGCCGCCCTTGCGGCGCAGACGCTTCAGCGTGGCCTCTTCGCCCTCGACCAGGGCGACGACGATCTCGCCGTTGTTGGCGGTGTCGCCGCGCCGGATGACCACCAGGTCGCCGTTCAGAATGCCGGCCTCGATCATGGAGTCGCCCTCGATCTCGAGGATGTAGTGATCGCCCTTGCCCAGCATGGATTCCGGCACCGGCAGCCGCTCCTGCTCGTGCTGGATGGCCGCGATGGGGGTGCCGGCGGCGATCTTGCCCAGGAGCGGCAGTTCGCGGGTGTCGTTGGCGGCTGAGGCCGCAGCGACGGGACGCGCGCCGCCGCCGCCTTCGATGACATCGGGCTTGAACCCGGCCCGGCCGCGCGGAGCGCCGGCTGTGGCCTGCTCCGGCAGTTTGGTCACTTCCAGGGCGCGGGCGCGGTGGGCGAGGCGGCGGATGAAGCCGCGCTCCTCCAGCGCCGTGATCAGCCGGTGAATGCCCGACTTGGACGCCAGATCCAGCGCCTCCTTCATCTCGTCGAACGAGGGGGAGACGCCGGTCTCCTGAATCCGTTCGTGGATGAACATCAGCAGTTCGTGCTGTTTGCGCGTGAGCATCGCCGGCCCCTCATGCGCCCGACCGACGAATCGGAACGGGCCGTGAACATTGACGATGTTCTGTAAGTGTTCCTTCCTAATGTCAACTTAACGGCGTCGCTTCACCACGCGCGTCGAGTTGAATCAGGCGGCCAGCAGCTTGCGCGTCGCTTCCTCGACGTCGGCCTGACGCATCAGGCTCTCGCCGACCAGAATGGCCTGGGCGTGGGCGGCGGAGACGCGCGCGACGTCGTCGGGGGTGAAGATGCCGCTCTCGGCGACCAGGAGGGCGCGCACGGGGCTGAGCATCGCCAGGCGTTCGGTCGTTTCCAGGTCGACTTCGAACGTTCGCAGCGACCGGTTGTTGATCCCCACCAGATCGCCCCCGAGAGCGCAGGCGCGCGCCATTTCGGCCTCGTCGTGGGTTTCGATCAGGGCGTCCATGCCGAAACGCTCGGCCTCGGCCAGCAGTTCGGCGGCCAGCCGATCGTCGATCATGGCCAGGATGATCAGGATGCAGTCGGCGCCGAGCGCCCGGCTCTCGGCGACCTGCCAGGGATCGACCAGGAAGTCCTTGCGCAGGCAGGGCAGGGCGGTCGCCGCACGGGCCTGGCCCAGATAGGCGTCGTCGCCCTGGAAGCTGGGGCCGTCGGTCAGGACCGAGAGGCAGGACGCGCCGCCGGCCTCATAGGCCTTGGCGAGGGCCGGGGGATCGAAGTCGGGACGGATCAACCCCTTGGACGGGCTGGCCTTCTTGATCTCGGCGATCAGGGCGGGGCGGCCGGTGTCCTCGACCGTTCGATCCAGGGCGGCGCGGAAGCCGCGCGGGGCCGAGGCGGCCTGGGCCAGGGTCTCGATCGCGTCCTGAGAGGTCGCGGCCTTGCGGGCGGCGACGTCTTCGCGCTTGTAGGCGGCGATGCGGGCCAGAACGTCGGTCATGGGGTGTCCTCCGTCTCCAGCGGCGTGGAGGTGATGCGGGCCAGACGCTCCAGAGCCTGGGCGGCCCGGCCGTCGTCGACGGCGGCGGCGGCGAGGGCGGCGCCTTCCGACAGGTCCGCCGCCCGATCCGCGACCACGAGGGCGGCGGCGGCGTTCAGCAGGACGATGTCGCGGTAAGGGCCCGTCTGGCCCGCCAGCAGGGCGCGCAGGGCGGCGGCGTTCTCCTCGGCGTCGCCGCCGCGAATGGCGTCGATGGAGGCGCGGGGCAGGCCGGCGTCCTCGGGCGTGACCTGGAAGCGGCGGACGGCGCCGTCCTTCCATTCCGCCACTTCGGTCGGGCCGGACGTCGCCAGTTCGTCCAGACCCTGGCCGTTGACGGTCCAGGCGCGGGTCGCGCCCAGCCGGCCCAGCACCTCGACCAGAGGCTCGAGCAGTCGGGGGTCATAGACGCCCATGACCTGGCGTCTGGCCTGGGCCGGGTTGGACAGGGGGCCCAGCAGATTGAAGACTGTGCGGAAACCGATCTCGGCCCGGACGGGGCCGACATGGCGCATGGCGCCGTGATAGGCGGGGGCGAACAGGAAGCAGATGCCGGCCTCGTCCAGCGCCTTGCGCTGCTGGGCCGGGCTGGCGGCCATGTTGACGCCCAGGATCGACAGGACGTCGGACGAGCCGGATTTCGAGGACATGGCCCGGTTGCCGTGCTTGGCGACCTTCAGGCCGGCGCCGGCCAAGACCAGGGCGGCGGCCGTGGAGATGTTGTAGGTGTGCTGGCCGTCGCCGCCGGTGCCGCAGGTGTCGATCACCTCATAGGGATGATCCAAGGTCAGGGCGGCCTCGCGCATGGCTTGGGCGAAGGCGGCGATCTCGTCCACCGTCTCCCCGCGAATCCGAAGGGCGGTGACGGCGGCGGCGACCTGGGACGGGGTCGGTTCGCCGCGCAGGCAGGCGGCGAAGAAGTCGTGCGCCTGTTCGGACGTCAGGGGGTGGCCCTCGACCAGTCGGGCGAGGATCGGCTTGAAACCATCGGCCATGGTCAGGCGGCCATGATCAGGCGGCCGCGAGGCGCTTCACGCCGGCGATCTGAAGGAAGTTGGCCAGCATGTCGTGGCCATGTTCTGTAGCGATGGATTCCGGGTGGAACTGAACGCCATGGATCGGGCGGCTGCGGTGCTGGAGCCCCATGATCTCGCCGTCGGCGGTCCAGGCGGTCACTTCCAGGCAGTCGGGCAGGGTTTCGCGCTTCACGGCCAGGGAATGATAGCGGGTGGCGGTGAAGGGCGTGGGCAGGCCGGCGAAGACGCTCTTGCCGTCGTGATGGATCGGCGAGGTCTTGCCGTGCATCAGGGTCTTGGCGCGGATCACGTCGCCGCCGAAGGCCTGGCCTATGGCCTGGTGACCCAGGCAGACGCCCAGGATGGGCATGGAGGCCGGCGCGCTCTCGATCAGAGGCAGGCAGACGCCCGCCTGGTCCGGCGCGCAGGGACCGGGGGACAGCAGGACGGCGGCGGGGTTCAGCGCCCAGGCCTCGTCCGCTGTCAGGTCGTCGTTGCGCACCACATGGGTCGGCGCGCCCAACTCCGCGAGGTAGTGGACGAGGTTGTAGGTAAAGCTGTCGTAGTTATCGACGACGAGGATCATGATCAGGCTTCTAGGCGTGACAGGCGTCCGCGCCAAGCATATGCGTCGCTAAAGCGCATCTTAACGGTCATGGGGGCAGGTGGAGGGGTGAAACTCGCTGCCGAACAAGAGATCGCCGACAAGATCGCCGCCGCAAAGGCGAAGCTGGTCGTGGCCGAACCCAAGCCGATCAGCCCCTATGCGGCCCTGGGCGCCGCCGCCCTGGCCGCCACGGCCGCCGTGGTCATGGCCGGTGTCGTGGTGCTGGGGCCGGGCGTCCGATTCGACGAACCCCCGGCGACCTACGCGCCCTAGCGATTGCCGGTGCGGAAACGCCAGGCCTCCTCGGCGGCCCGCATGGGGGCGCGGGCCTTGTGCCGGGTCTCGGCGTATTCGGCCGCAGGATCGCTGTCGGCGACCACGCCGGCGCCGGCCTGGACGAAGATCTGATCATCAGCAAACAGGGCGGTGCGCAGGGTGATGCAGATGTCCGCCTCGCCGCCCGCCGAAATATAGCCGACGCCGCCGCCGTAGCCGACGCCGCGCTTTTCGGCTTCCAGCTCGTCGATGATCTCCATCGCCCGGACCTTGGGCGCGCCCGACAGGGTGCCGGCGGGAAGGGCCGCCAGCAGGGTGTCGACGGCGTCCAGTTTCGGATCGGCCTTGCCGCGCACATTGGAGACGATGTGCATGACCTGGCTGTAGCGTTCGACGACGAAGCTTTCGGTCACCTCGACCGTGCCTGGCGCGGCGACGCGGCCGACGTCGTTGCGGCCCAGGTCCAGCAGCATCAGATGTTCGGCCCGCTCCTTGGGATCGGCCAGCAGTTCGGCCTCCAAAGCCTTGTCCGCCTCGGGCGTGGCGCCGCGCATCCGGGTTCCGGCCAGTGGTCGGATGGTGACCTGGCCGTCCTTCAGCCGGACCAGGATCTCCGGGCTGGACCCGGCCAGCTGGAAGCCTTCGAAGTTCAGATAGAAGAGATAGGGCGACGGGTTCTGGCGACGCAGGGAGCGGTAGAAGGCGAACGAATCTTCGGTCCAGGGCGCCGAGAAACGGTGGCTGAGCACGACCTGAAAGATGTCGCCGGCGGCGATATAGTCCTTGGCCCGGGCCACCATCTCGCCGAATCCGGCCTCGTCCACGGGCGAGGCGAAGGTCGGGGCGGGCGTCGGCTGCGGCGCGGCGCGCACCGGCAAGGGCTCGCGCAGGCCCGTCTCGAAAGCGTCCAGCCTGGCGACCGCAGCGTCGAAGGCTTGCCGCGCGTCGCCGCCCGTATCGGGATAGGCGGCGGAGACCAGGATGATCTCCTGGCCTACCGAATCGAAGATCGCCACCAGCGACGGGCGGGTCAGGACCGCATCGGGCAGGTTCAGCGGGTCGGGATTGGGTTCGCCCAGCGGCTCGAGCAGGCGCACCATGTCATAGCCGAAGACGCCGAACAGGCCGGCCGCCATCGGCGGCAGACCGTCGGGCAGGTCGAACTTGGAGGCGGCGATCAGGGCGCGCAGCGACTGAAGCGTGGGCAGGGGCTCGGGAATGAAGCGGCCTTCGGCGACGGCTGGACCGCGCGCCAGTTCCGCCGCGTTCGACCGACAGCGCCAGACCACGTCCGGGTCCAGGGTCAGGATCGAATAGCGGCCCTTGACGGCGCCGCCCTCGACCGATTCCAGCAAGCAGGCGTAAGGCCGGTGGAGCCCCAGCTTCAGATAGGCCGAAACCGGGGTCTCCAGGTCGTCGATCACCCGACGCACGATCACCTGGGGCCGACCGGCCGAGAGGCCGGCGGCGAAGGCGTCGAAATCGGGCCCGCTGTCCGCCTGCGTCATTGCGCCGGAGCGGCGGGCGCGGTCGGTTCGGCCGACAGGCCCAGGGCCTGACGCGCCAGGCCGACGTCATGCTTGGCCTTGGAGCGTTTGGCCGCCGCCGCCATCTCGGTCTGAACCATGGCCTGGACGATCTCCTGGGTGATGCGCGGGCGGGCCTGTTCGGCGAGCGGACCGGCGACCGCTGGATTGGCGGCGTGGATGTCATCGACCCGGCCGATCAGGACGCCGCCCTGTCCCGGTTGGGAGAAGACCTGGCCCTTGGACTGGCCGAACAGACCTTGCAGCACGCCCTGACCCAGGGCCTCCTGGGTGGCCTGATCACGGACGACGCCGGTGCGGACGGTCAGGGGGGCGTTGACGGAACGGGCCACGGCGGCGATGTCCTGGCCTTGGCGCACGCGACCGGCCAGCTCCTCGGCCTTGGCGGCGAGCCGGCGCGAAATCTCACGCTGTCTCCACTGGGCGGCCAGGGGCTCGCGCACCTCGGCCAGGGTGGGCAGGGCCGAGGGACGGATGTCGTTCAACCGGACCGCGAAATACTGGCCCTGGCCGGCGTCCACCACATCGCTTTCACTGCCCTTGGTCAGGGACCAGGCGGTTTCGAACAACTGCGGCGGGGCGTTCAGCGGCTGGCCGTTCGGCAGTTTGCCGTCCTGGGTGAAGGGCGGCAGGTCGACGATCCGCGCCCCGGCTTCACGCGCGGCGTCGGCCAGGCTCTTGCCGGCGGTTCGGGCGGCTTCGTACTTTTCGACCTTGGCGTAGGTCTGGCCCTTGATGTCCTCGGCGCGCAGTTCCTGAATGATCTGCTCGCGCGAACCCTCGAGGCTGGCGGGCTGACCGGGCTGGACCGCCGTCAGCTTGGCGACGGCGAAGCCCACGCCCGCCTGGACCGGGTCCGACACCTGGCCGGGCTGAAGGCCGAACACGGCTGCGGCCGTGGCGGCGTCGCCGACGGCGGAGCGAGGCGTGGCGTCGAACTGGGCCGGCTGGATGCTGTTGGCGCGGCCGACGTCTGCGGGCGACTGACCGGCGCGCAGGGCGGCGGCGATCTTCTGGGCCGCGTCGCGGCTGGGCGCCGTCAGGGTGACGAAGGTGCGGGTCTCGGGCTTGCCCAGGCTGTCCTTCTTGAACTCGAACCGCTCGCGGATCCGCTCTTCCGACACGGCCGGGGCGGCGCCGGGCTCCGGCGAGAACAGGACGACGGAGGCCATGCGGAACTCCGGCGCGCGCAGCCGGGCGGCGTTCTCCTGGATGAAGGCGTTCAACTGGGCGTCGGTCGGGGCGGGGATGTCTCCGGCCATCGCGGGGGTGATTTCGAACCAGCGGCCGTCGCGGCTCTCGAAGGCGGCGCCGGCCAGGAGGGCGCCGTAGATCCGGGGCGCGCGCGCGCCGGCGAAGACGGCGGCGTTGAAATGTTCGGTCGCATACTGGTCGCGCAGGTCCTGTTCCAGCATGGCGGGAGTCAGGTTCTGCTGGGCCAGGGCGCTCTCATAGGCCTTCTGGTCGAACTGGCCCGTGACCGAGTTGAAGAAGGCCGGGATCTGGCGGATCTGTTTGACGATCAACTCCTTGCCGGGGCGGATGCCCGCCTTCCACGCCCAGTTCAGGAAGCCCAGCTGTTCGGTCTGGCTTTCCAGAAAGCGGACATGGATGTTTTCGGCGATCAGGTCCTCGTTCGTCACCGGACGACCGGCCTGCTGCTGAATGTTCTCGCGCACCCGTCCGAAGGCGGCCGAGAACTCGGCCTCGTTCATCGAACGGTCGCCGGCGTCGATGACGTGTTTCGGTCCCAGGTTGGCGAAGACGTCCATGCGCGCCCCCACGATCACGAAGCTGATCGCGATCAGGACGAGCAGGGCGGCGGCCCATTTGGAGCGCGAGAAGGCGCGGAAGGCGGTGATCATTCGTGGACCCGGAGACTTGCCGACGATGGCTTCGCTTCGGCGTATAGTCGGCCCGGGCGGGCCGCCGCAAGAACGGCTTGATGTCCAGATTGGGGCGACCCTCTTGGCGCGGCGGTTTTCGCCCCCTAGACAGGGGCGATGAAACAATCCGTGAAGTTGATCGTCGGCAATTGGAAGATGCACGGCCTGACGGCCGCCCTGTCCGAAGCCGAGGCGCTGAAGACCGCCCTGTCCGCCACGCCGACCGAGGCCCGCGTGGCCCTGTGCCCCCCCGCCACCCTGGTTCATCAGATGAGCGCGGTTCTGAGCGGAAGCGCGATCGAGACCGGGGGGCAGGACTGTCATGACAAGCCGTCGGGCGCCTTCACCGGCTCGATCTCGGCGGAGATGCTGGCGGATGCGGGGGCCGGGCTGGTGATCCTGGGCCATTCCGAACGCAGGGCCGCCTTTGGAGAGACCGACGCCCAGGTGGCGGACAAGGTTCAGGCCGCCGTTGCGGCGGGACTGGAGCCGATCGTCTGCGTCGGCGAAACGCTGGAACAGAGACAGGCCGGCCAGGCCGTCGCGGTCGTCAGCGCCCAGGTGGCGGGCTCTCTGCCCCACGGACTGGCGGAGCGGACGTTTGCGGTGGCGTATGAGCCGGTCTGGGCGATCGGCAGCGGCCTGACCCCGAGCCTCGAACAGATCGCCGAGGTCCATGCGGCGATCCGCAGCGCCCTGATCGACCGGCTGGGCGAGGCGGCGCGCCGGGTCCCGATCCTGTACGGCGGCTCGGTCAAGCCGGACAATGCGGCCGATATTCTGGCGACGGCGGAGGTCGGCGGGGCCCTGGTCGGGGGCGCCTCGCTGAAGGCCGAAGACTTTCTTCCGATCATCCGCGCGGCCTGAATGACGCGGCCGGGCGGTCGGGCGCGGCTATAGGTTTGCCCCTGGGCGGCATCGGTGATAGAGGCCGCCGCTTGATCGGCGCAGCTCCGCGCCCACATGAATGACGCCATGCTCCAGACCATCCTGCTCGTCGCCATCATCCTGGTCGCCGTCTCCTTGACGGGCGTCGTTCTGCTGCAACGCTCGGAAGGCGGCGCCCTGGGCATGGGCGGCGGACCTTCGGGCTTCATGACCGCGCGCGGCGCGGGCAATCTGCTGACCAAGGTGACCTGGGTTCTGGCCGCCCTGCTGTTCGGCCTGACCATCATCCTGACCGTGGTCGGCAATATGGATCGCGCCTCCACCTCGGTGATCGACGCCGACGCCGTGGGCTCCCTGGCCACGACGCCCCGGCCCCAGCAACAACAGCCCGCCCAAGCCCAGCCGGCCGCCCCCGCCCAACCGTCGGCCCCGTCGCTGGACGATCTGGAAGCCAGCCTGCCGTCGGCAGCGCCGGCGCAGCAGCCGGCCCCCACCCCGGCCCAGTAAGGCCCCGCCGACCCAGAGTTCCGAAAGCGCGCCGCAGGGCGCGCTTTCTTCTTTTGATCAACAGTTCGATTCGCCGAGGCCCATGCGTCGTTCGCGAATCATGGAGTAAGGTGTCCGCCCATGGCTCGCTATGTGTTCATCACCGGCGGCGTGGTTTCCTCGCTTGGAAAAGGCCTCGCCTCCGCCGCTCTCGGCGCTCTTTTGCAGGCGCGCGGCTACAAGGTCCGCCTGCGCAAGCTCGACCCCTATCTGAACGTCGATCCGGGGACGATGAGCCCCTATCAGCACGGCGAGGTCTTCGTGACCGACGACGGCGCCGAGACCGATCTGGACCTGGGCCACTATGAGCGGTTCACCGGCGTGTCGGCGGCCAAGTCCGACAACATCACCACCGGCCGGATCTATTCGACCATTCTGGAGAAGGAGCGGCGCGGCGACTATCTGGGCGCGACCGTCCAGGTCATTCCCCACGTCACCGACCAGATCAAATCCTTCTGCCTGACCCCGGCCCTGACGGATGCGGGCGAGGACGTGGACTTCGTCCTGGTCGAGATCGGCGGCACGGTCGGCGACATCGAGGGCCTGCCCTTCTTCGAAGCCATCCGCCAGCTGGGTCAGGACCTGCCGCGCGGCAAGAGCTGTTTCGTCCACCTGACCCTCTTGCCCTTCATCAAGACGGCCGGTGAGATGAAGACCAAGCCGACGCAGCATTCGGTCAAGGAGCTGCGCTCGATCGGGATCCAGCCCGACATCCTGCTGTGCCGCTGCGAACAGCCGATCCCGCCCGAAGAGAAGCGCAAGATCGGCCAGTTCTGCAACGTCCGCGAAAGCGGCGTGATCCAGGCGATGGACTCGGCCGACATCTACGCCGTGCCGCTGGACTATCACCGCGAGGGGCTGGACAAGGAGGTCCTGGCCCATTTCGGCATCGAGGACGCGCCCGAGCCCGATCTGACGCGCTGGCGGGAGATCGCACGGCGGCGGCTGCAGCCCGACGGCGAGGTCACCATCGCCGTGGTCGGCAAATATACGGTGCTGAAGGACGCCTATAAGTCCCTGATCGAGGCCCTGCACCACGGCGGGGTCGCGAACAACGTCAAGGTCAATATCGACTGGGTCGAGGCCGACACCTTCGAAGGCGATCCGGAAGCCTGTGAGGAGCGGCTTCAGGGCGCCCACGCCGTTCTGGTGCCCGGCGGCTTCGGCGAGCGTGGGTCGGAAGGCAAGATCGAGGCGGCGCGGTTCGCCCGCGAGCGCAACATCCCCTATTTCGGCATCTGTTTCGGCATGCAGATGGCGGTGATCGAGGCGGCGCGGAACCTGGCCGGTTTTCCCAAGGCCTCCTCGACGGAGTTCGGGCCTACGACCGAGCCGGTCGTGGGTCTGATGACCGAATGGACCCAGGGCAACCAGCGCGTCCTGCGCCAGCAGGGCGGCGACCTGGGCGGCACCATGCGGCTGGGCGCCTATGAATCGACCCTGGCCGAAGGGTCTCGGATCGCCGAAATCTATGGGACCACGACCATCAGCGAACGGCACCGCCATCGCTATGAGGTCAACATCAACTATCGCGAGGCGATCGAGGCCAAGGCCGGTCTGGTCTTCGCCGGGCTGTCGCCCGACGGCGTCCTGCCCGAAACTGTGGAGCGGCCGGACCACCCCTGGTTCATCGGGGTTCAATACCATCCGGAGCTGAAGAGCCGGCCCTTCGCGCCGCATCCGCTGTTCGCCAGCTTCATTGCGGCGGCCGTGGTGCAGAGCCGGCTGGTGTGAGAACGACGCTCACGGACCTGCGATTCCGGTTGGCGTCCTTTTTGCGATAAAATGCCTGGAACGGATCGAATTAGGACGATCCGACAGGATGGACCGTCGATGATCGGCGCCTTGCTCTATTACCTGCACCGGCATGTCCGCCTGGTGCTCATTGTGGCCGGCCTTGGGCTCATGTTCGGCGTCGGCGTGATCGGCTATGAGGTCGTTCGCGGCCTGGCGGCGGCGTCGGCCCACCCGGCGCAAACCGGGCGGGCCTGAGCCGTCAGTCGATCTTCAGCCGCATGAAGACCATGCCGCCGTCCGGATCGCCGCCGTAGATCGGCTCCAGCGCGTCCGGCACGCGGTTCATCGCATAGAGGGCGCCGAGGCCGAAGCGGACGCGCGGGGCGATCCGCCAGTCGCGGACGGCGCCCACAGACGCCTTGCCCACCGTATAGAGCGGGCCATGACCGCCGTGGTCGCCGGGAACCAGTTCGTCGGTTTCGATCCGCTCGGCGCGGGCGAAGACGGTCCAACGGTCGTTCGGATGGAGGGCGGATTCCAGCAGCCAGCCGTCCTTGGATTCGTCGTGACTGTTGGTCTTGCGGCCCCAGGCCAGGGTTGAGGACCACCAGCCGGTCTCGCCCAGGCGGCGGGTGTGGAGGACGCTGGCCGACCATTTGGTCTCGTCCTCGTCAGGCTCGAGCTGTTCGGGAGCCGAGACATCGGCGTAGGAGGCCTGGAGGGCCCAGTCGGACGATGGGTTCCAGGAGGCTCGCACCGACCAGCTGTCCAGCTTCGGCTCATCTATGCCCCAGCGTTCCTCGTCCGGCTCGCGCCCCTTGAAGGCCGAGGTCTCGATCTTGAACCGGTCGTGGGCCCAGCCCAGGGTGGTGACGCCGAAGACGATATGGGTCGAGTCCAGCCAGTGGTGGGTGATGGGCGCCTCGGGACTGTCCATGGCGCTCATCCGATGCATGAAGGCGGGCGGGCCGAAGGCGGGTTCGCCGGGCAGGCCGATGTAGCCGTACACGCTGTCCTTGTCGGACAGGCGTTTCGAATAGCTGGCCGACAGCTCCATGAAGAAGTCGTGCGGATGCTGGCGGTCCACCAGGGGATCGACGCCGTTCGCCGTTTCGCCGGCGGCCAGCAGCAGGGGATAGCCGGACTTGCCCATCAGGGGGTCGGGGCTGAGCATGGCGCGCAGGTTCAGGGTCGAACCGTCGTCGAAGTCACGGCGAGCCGTCGTCATCAACATGCCCGAGGCGAAGGTCTTGTCGCCGCCGCGGGGGCCGGACTGGGTGTCGTAGGTCAGGTTCAGCAGGGCGTGGGTCATCACCGTCCAGTCGCCCCGGACGGTGTGGATCCCGGCGTGTTCGCCGGAATCGGGTTGCCAGCTCGTGCCTGAGGCGTCGCGGTTCATGGGCCAGGGGCCGTAGGGGCTGGTCATGGCGTGGGAGGCGTGCGGAGCCTCCGCGGGCGCTGCGGCGTGCTGGCCGTGATGGCTGTGGTCCTGGGCGGCCGCCGCTGAGGCGAGGGCGAGCAGGGAGACGCCGGCGCAGGCGCCGACGCGGATACGGGTGGCCATGAAAGGCCTCCTTTTCAATGATCGTGACTGAAGGAGCGCCGGAGGGCGCGGGGGTTCAGGCGATCAGGAGGCGGGGCGGGCCGGGCTCGGGCGACAGTCGGCGGCCCGACGGGAGGGCGGGTGAAACGGCGGTCAGGCGAAGCAGCGTCGCAGCCGTCTGCGGACGGGCGGCGGGCGGAATGGTCGGCGCCGCGACGCAGGCGACACAGCAGGCCATGGCCTTCATGGCCTTATCTGGGGCTTTGTCGGGGGCCTTGCCAGACGGGTCCGGCGCCTTGTGGCCCGTCTCGTGGCAGGGCGCCTCGGCCATGGCCGGGATGGCCGAGACGCCGAGGGCGCCCAGGGTCAGCACCGCAAGGGCGCCGACCAGCAGCAGAAGGGACGAGACGATCTTCACGACGCCAAGGATAGGCGTTGCACTCCCCCGTCGCAATGGATCGCCCGCGTCCTTCACCGGGCCGGCTTCTTGTCGACCAGGGGCAGGCCGGGGGCGTCGGGCGGGGTTCGGCCGCCCGGGCCCAGTTCCCGCTGCATGAAGACGACGTCGCGCCAGTCGTCGTGTTTCCAGCCTGCCGCCTTGAACACCCCGGCGTCGGCGAAGCCGCGGGCGCGGTGCAGGGCGATGGAGCCCTGGTTCGCGGAGTCGCCGATCACGGCGACCATCTGGCGCAGGCCCAAGGCCTCGCAATGGTTGATCAGCTGGTCCAGCAGGGCTCCGGCGACGCCGCGACCGCGGGCCTCGGGCGACACATAGATCGAATCCTCGACCATGTAGCGATAGGCTTGGCGGGTGCGGAACGGCCCGGCGTAGGCGTAGCCGACCACGACGCCGTCGATCACGGCGACCAGGCGGGGCAGGCCCAGGGCCTGGACGGCGGCGAAGCGGGCGGTCATCTCGATCTCGTCCGGCGGCTCCAGCTCGAAGGTGCCGCGCCCGTTGGCGACGCTTTCGGCATAGATGGCGGTGACGGCCGCCATGTCGGCGGGGGTCGCCTCGCGGATCTGGACCTCAGACCGCATCAGCCCAGCAGCCGCGCCGCCTGGGGGGCGAAATAGGTCAGGACGCCCGCGCAGCCGGCGCGCTTGAACCCGTGCAGGGTCTCAAGGATCGCCCGGTCCTGGTCCAGCCAGCCGTTGGCGATCGAGGCCTGCATCATCGCATATTCGCCCGACACCTGATAGGCGAAGGTGGGGACGCGGAAGGTTTCGGACACGCGCCGGACGATGTCGAGATAGGGCATGCCCGGCTTGACCATGACGGCGTCGGCGCCTTCCGACAGGTCCATGGCGACCTCCTTCAGGGCCTCGTCGGAGTTGGCGTAGTCCATCTGATAGGTCTTCTTGTCGCCCTTCAGCGCCATCGAGGAGCCGACGGCGTCCCGATAGGGGCCGTAGAAGGCCGAGGCGTATTTGGCCGCATAGGACAGGATCAGGGTGTCCTGGAAGCCGTTGGCTTCCAGAGCCTCGCGCACCGCCTGGATGCGGCCGTCCATCATGTCCGAGGGGGCCACCACGTCGGCGCCGGCGTGGGCGTGGATGAAGGCCTGTTCGGCCAGGCGATCCAGGCTGGCGTCATTGACGATACGCTCGCCCTCCAGCACCCCGTCGTGGCCATGGTCGGTGTAGCAGTCCAGCGCCACGTCGGTCATGATCCCGATCTCGGGCGCGGCGTCCTTGATGGCCTTGATGCTCTCGGGGATGAGGCCGTCGGGATCGGTGGCGCCCGTGCCGACCGAGTCCTTGATCGCCCCGTCGACGTTCGGGAAGAGGGCCAGCATGGGAATGCCCAGGTCGCGCGCCTCGACCGCCGCCTTTGCGGCTTCCTTGGGCGACAGGCGGAAGACGCCGGGCATGGAGGCGACGGGGACGCGGTCCTCGGCGCCGTCATGGACGATCAAGGGCCAGATCAGGTCTGCCGGGGTCAGGACGGTCTCGGCGACCATGCGGCGCACCCACGGGCTGGCGCGCAGACGCCGGGGACGGGCGAGCGGGAAGGGGGCAGGCTGGTAGGGGAGCATGGCGAGACCTTGGAAATCTGTCGCCGGACTAGCGCCGCCGGGGCCGGGGCGCAAATCGCGTGAGGATTCGGATCGTTTCAAGCGGGATACCGGCTTGCGCCGGGCGACGAAATGCGAGCCTATCGCGACGAACTGAGGGAGACGAAGATGATGAGACGATGGGCGGCGGGCGCGGCGGTTCTGGCCCTGGCGGCGGGACTGTCGGGATGTATCATCATCGCCTCCGACGGCGGCGACCGGACGGTGGTCGTGGACAGCGCGTCCTCGTCCGCCCCCGCCTATGTCTCCCTCTATGCCGACGCCGTCGCCGATCCGAAGCGTCCGGCCGAGGAGGTGGCGCGCGATCTTCTGCGTCATCCAGCCGAGATCCTGGCTTTCGCCCAGGTCGCGCCCGGCGACAAGGTGGCCGACATCCGCCCCGGCGCCGGCTATTTCACCCGTCTGTTCTCGGACGTGGTCGGGCCTACGGGCCGGGTCTACGCCTTCGTGCCCGAGCGGACCATGACGCGGGAAAACCCCCTGGCCGACGCCCTGGTCGCGGCCTATCCCAATGTGACGCGGGTCAACGGCCTGCTGGACTCCATGACCTATGACCAGCCCCTGGACCTGGTCTTCATGAGCCAGGAGTACCACGACTTCCACATTGCCGGTTTCAACACCGATGTGGCCAGGATGAACGCCGCGGTCTTCGCCGCCCTGAAGCCCGGCGGCCGCTATGTGGTGATCGACCACCAGGCGGCGCCGGGGACGGGGATTTCGGCGGTTCAGACCCTGCACCGGATCGAGGGCGACTATCTGAGGCGCGAGGTCGAGGCCGCCGGCTTCGTCTTCGAGGCCGAGAGCCGGGCGGTCGCCAACCCCGACGACGACCACAGTCTGAACGTCTTCGACGCCGCCATCCGCGGCAAGACCGACCAGTTCGTCTATCGTTTCAGAAAGCCGGGCTGAGACCTCAGCGCCGGCGCGGGGCCAGGATGTCGGACAGCCGGTCCGGGGTTCCTTCGATCCGCTCCAGACGCGGATAGCGCAGGCCGTCGTGATAGTCGAAGGCGACGGTGCGGAACCGGTCGCCGGACTTGATCAGCAGCTCCAGGGGGGCGTCCGTCCCCTTGGCGGCCGTGACGGCGTCGCGCAGAACCTCCGCCGAGCCCGCCTTGCCGTTGACGGCGACAAGCGACCAGCCGGCGCCGATCCCCTGTTCGAAGGCCGGGCCGCCCCAGCGGATATTGGCCAGCTTGTCACCCGACAGGCTGAAGCCCAGCGAATATTGGAAGTCATTGGCCCAGCCGCCGTTCACCGCCTTTTCGTCGGCGTTGGGCGTGTCGGTATAGGTCAGGCGCCAGCCGCCCCGTTCGATCCCCGCCAGGGGCGCGCGGGCGTCAGGGCCGACGGCGTCCAGCCTTTCGCGCAGGAAGCCGGCCCAGTCGTGCGGATGGACGGCGTTCAGGGCGGCGACGACCTGATCGAAGGTGTAGCCCTGGGGCGCCCAGGCGCCGTCGCTGTGGCCGAAGAAGGCCCGGGCGAAGTCGTCGAGCGACTTGCGGCCGTTCGTCTCGGCTCGGATCAGGGTGTCGGCGTCCAGCCAGACCAGCAGGCTTTCACGATAGTAGTCGCCGGTGCCCCGCATCCAGGAGGGGTATTGGCCGGGCACGCGATAGCCGAGCAGATTATGGTTGTTGGTGTCCTGAAGGGCGCGCCACTGTCGGCCCGGCTGGTTGTCATAGAAGGCGGCGACGCTGGCCAGGGTGGCCAGGGCCACCCCCTTGGAATGCAGGCCCGAGCGGGCGGCCAGGACGTCGCCCCAGTATTCGGTCTGGCCCTCGTAGACCCACAGCAGGGTGTTCTGGGTCGGGACGTTGTGGTTGGCGGTCAGCTCATCCGCCGGGCGCATGAACTTGCCGTTCCAGGAGTGGGTGTATTCGTGGGGCAGCAGGCTCCGGTCGCCGGCGCTCTTGGCCCAGTCGGTAAAGAAGCCGGGGGCGCCGGTGTTCTCGGAGGAGCGATGATGTTCCAGGCCGATGCCGCCCATCTGGTCGGTCAGGGCGAAGAGGAACTCATAGTTGTCGAAGTGACGGGCGCCGAACAGGCGGTCGGCCTGCTGGACCATGGCTTCATAGAGTTTGAGCTGGTCCTCGGTGGCGGCCAGGCCCTTGGCCTCGTCGGCGAGCAGGTTCAGATGGACCCTTGATTCAGACGGGGCGCCGCTGGGGTCGATGTCGATCCGGCGATAGTGGGCGCCGGCGAAGACCGGGCTGTCGATCAGGGTGTAGAGGTCGGTGGTCTCCAGCCGGGCCAGGTCGCCGTCGCGGCCTTCGGTCTTCAGGGCCGTGCCGTAGCTCCAGCCGGCGGGCAGGCGGATGGAGGGGGCGACCCGGATCTGGCGGCTGAAATAGCCGGCCGGATAGAGGATGGCCTTCTCCCACTGCAGATTGACCATGGCCGGGGTCATCAGGACGCGCCAGTTGGAGCTGTCCGGCTGGGTCAGCTGTTCGAAGGCGACCTCGATCGCCGTCACGCCCGCCGGGACCTCCAGATGGAAGGCGTAGGGATCGAGGGTGTCGCGCAGCCATTCCAGCCTCTGACCGTTCGCCGTGACGGTGAGGCCGGCCAGCAGCTGGATGGGGCCGGTGGCGGCATGGTTGCCCGGCAGATATTTCGGATAGAGCAGGGTCAGCGGGCCGGGAGCGGCGACGGGTATGGTCTGGCTGACGCGGATGATTCGCCGGTCCAGGTCGGTGATGTCGGCCCGGTACTGGATGACGCCCGGATAGGGCCTGTCCGCAGGGGCGGGGATGGCCGGTTGGGGCCGGGGCAGGGCCAGGGCCGCGTCGCGCGCCTCGACCACCACCGGCGTCGACGGGAAATCCTGGGCCAGGGCCGGGGCGGCCGTCATCAGGGCGGCGAGGCAGGCGGCGGCGGTCAGGCGGGTAGGCGGCATCAGGTCATCCGAACGTGAGGGCAGGCCTGCACCGTCGGGGAGCGGGGAAGGGGCGTCAAGTCTAGGCGGCAGGGTGCGGCGTTTAGAGCCCCTCCGTCACGGCGCTAAGCGGCGCCGCGCCACCTCCCCACCCTGTGGGGAGGAGACGGAGGGGTTCTATCGGCGTCAGCGTCGGCGCGGCGTCAGTATGTCGCCCAGCCGGTCCGGGGTTCCGGGGATGCGTTCCAGGCGCGGGTAGCGAAGGCCGTCGTGATAGTCGAGGACGACGGTCCGGTACTGGTCGCCGTCCTTGACGATCAGGGTGATCGGCACGGCGGGGTCCTTGGCGGCGGTGACGGCCTCGGCCAGTCGGTCCGGCTTGGCGGCCTGGCCGTTGACGGCGACGATCTCCATGCCCGGCGCCAGGCCGGCCTGGAAGGACGGACTGCCCCACTGGACGCTGCGGATCGCATTGTTCTCGCCGGTCTGCAGACCCAGGGAATAGGTGAAGTCGTTGCGCTTGAACTCGCCGTACAGGGTCTTCTGATAGGCGGTCGGGGTCTCGCCGTAGGTCAGCCGCCAGCCGCCGCGCTCCAGCCCGTCCAGGGGCGCGCGGGCGTCGGGACCGACGGCGTCCAGGCGGGCGCGCAGGAAGGCCGCCCAGTCGTTCTCGACCACCCCGTTCAGGGCCGCCACCACGTCGTCGAAGGTGTAGGGCGCCGGTTCGAAACTGCCGTCCTGAACGCCGTAGAAGGCGCGGGCGAAGTCGTCGAGCGACTTGCGCCCGCCGGTCTTCTCACGGATCGTGGTGTCGACGTCGAGCCAGATCAGCTGGCCCTCGGAATAGTAGTCCTCGTCCCTCTGCCAGGACAGCCAGGCCTTGGGCCGGCGCTGGCTGATGATCGGGTCGTTGGTGGTGTCCTGAAGCGCGCGCCAGCCGCGCCCGACCCGGTAGTCATAGGAGGCCGCCGTCATGGCCAGGGAGTCCAGGGCCTGTTCCCTGGTCAGCAGGCCCGAACGGGCGGCGACGACCTGGCCGTAGTATTGGGTCTGGCCTTCATAGACCCACAGCAGGCTGTTCTGCATCGGGCTGTTGAAGTTGGGGACGTACTGGTCCGCCGGGCGACGCCATTTGCCGTCCCAGGAGTGGTTCATCTCGTGGCTGAGCAGATCACGGTCGCCCAGATGCGTGGCCCAGCCGGTGAAGAACTCGGGATCGACCGAGTTCTCGGAGGAACGGTGATGCTCAAGCCCGATGCCGCCCAGCTTGTCGGTCATGGCGATCAGGAAGTCGTAGTGGTCGAAATGGCGGGCGCCGTAGAGCCGGTCCATCTGGGTCACGAGATTGCGCAGGATCTGGATCTGCTCGTCGGTGGCTTCCAGGCTCTTGGCCTCGTCGGCGACGATGTTGGCGCGAACCGGCGAGCGGCCGCCGGGATCCAGGTCGATCTGGCGATAGTGGAGGCCGGCGAAGACTGGGCTGTCGACCAGGACTTCCAGATTGACCGGCTTGAAGGTCTGGACGTCGCCGGTCTTGGTTTCCGGCTCCAGGGCCGTGCCGAAGCGCCAGCCGGTCGGGAATTTGACCGTGGGGTGGACCATGATGTTCCGCGACCAGTGGCCGGCGGGATAGAGCAGCATCTTCTCCCACTGGATGTTCAGCATTTCGGGCGTCATCGTCACCCGGCCCTGGGCGCCGCTGGTCGGCGACAGATGCTGCATGGCGATCTTCAGCTCGGTCGCCCCGGCCGGAACCGTGATGTGATAGGCGAAGGGGCTGAGGGTGTCGCGGACCCATTCGACCCGCCGGCCGTTCGCGGTGATCTCGATCCCCGCCAGCTGGGTGATCGGCCCGACCGGACCGTGATTGCCCGGCAGCCATTCAGGGAAGAACAGAACCATGGGCCCGCTCTGGGCGACGGGAAGGGTCTCGGTGATCGAGAAGATGTGTTGGCCCAGGTTGGTCGCGTCGATCTCAAGACCGATCACCCCCGGATAGGCGACGTCGCGCGCCGCAGGGATGGGCGTAAGGGGCGTCGGCAGGGCGGGCGCCGCCGTCGACGCCTGTTGCGCCAGGGCGGCCGGGGCGGCGGAGGCCAGCAGGAGGGCGAGGCCGACGGCGCGAAGGCGGGTGCGGATCATGGACGCGGACTTTCGAACTCTGGAAAGGGAGAGGCGCGACAGTCCGCCGCACCGCGTGGATCGTCAAGCGGTCGGGCCGATCGGACTCCGAAAATCTCGTTCGCCCGGACCCAGGCGTCAGGCGCCGGGGGTCACGTCCAGCAGCTCCACCGAAAAGCGCAGGGTGGAGTTGGGCGGAAGCTGATCGCCGCCGACCCAGCGCGAGCCATAGGCCAGAGCCGGGGGGATGACGAACTCATAGGTCTCGCCGACCCGCATCAGGGCGACCCCTTCGGTCCACCCCTTGATGACCCGGTTCAGCGGAAACTCGGCCGGTTCGTTGCGAGCGTAGGAGCTGTCGAACTCCCGCCCGTCGATGAAGGTCCCGCGATAATGGACCTTGACCGTATCGGTCGCCGACGGCTGGGCGCCCTCGGGATGGGCCTTGCCCACGCGGCGGTATTGCAGGCCGCTGGCGGTGGTGGTCCAGCCGCGCCGGGCGCCGTTCCACGCCAGATAGGCCTGGTTTCCGGCGTCCCAGGCCTGCTGCGGCGTCTGTCCGGCCTGGCCCTCGACCTGGGCGGCGGCGCGGGCGGCCGCCGAGGCCGTTTCGGCGTAGGAGACCGGCGTCCCGCGCGTCGCGCAGGCGGAAAGGGCGAGGGCGGCGAGGAGGATCGGCAGGGTGCGAGTCATAAGGCGACGCTATCAGGCCGAACGGGCCGCCGCCAACCGTCTTTGCGCGAAGGCGACATAAGCGGAAGGAGCGGGAAATTGAGCCGGCGGGGTTCCAATCGGGACTTAAGGCGTTAGACCCGCGACCATGTCCATAGACAACTCTCTCGCCGAAGCAGTGGCGGCCGGTCGCCAGGCCGTGGCCGTCGACGCCGTCATGATCGCCAAGCTGACCGACATGGCCGGCGACTTCGCCATCAATCTGACCATCGCGGCCCTGATCTTCGCCGCGACCCTGTTCGCGGCCAAATGGGCGGCGGGGCTGGCGCGAAGGGCGCTGTCGCGGATCGGCGCCTTCCGCCACGACCAGACGGTCCTCAGCTTCGCCGTTCAGGTGGTCCGGGTGGTGGTGATCATCATCGGCATGATCGCCGTGCTGCAAAGGCTGGGGGTGCAGACCACCTCCATCATCGCGGTCCTGGGGGCGGCGTCCCTGGCCGTTGGCCTGGCGCTTCAGGGGACGCTGTCCAATGTGGCTTCGGGCATCATGCTTCTGATCCTGCGGCCCTACCGCGTCGGGGACGTGGTGGACGTCGGCGGCATGGCCGGGACGGTGCAGCGGCTGGACCTGTTCACGACCCAGCTGTCGAACGCCAACAACCACAAGATCGTCATTCCGAACTCCAAGGTCCTGAGCGACCCCCTGACCAATCTGACGGGTCAGCAGACCCGGCGGATCGAGATCAACTTCACCGTCGGCTACGGCGAGGATCTGAACAAGGCGCGCTGCGTCCTGGCCGACATGGCCGCGGCCCATGACAAGGTTCTGCACGATCCCCGTCCCTGGACCGGGGTGACCGGCCTGCTGGACAGCGCGGTCCAGATCACCCTGCACGCCTGGGTCAAGGTCGAGGACTGGTGGCAGACCCAGGCCGATCTGATGCAGGCCGGCAAGGAAGCGCTGGACGCCGCCGAGATCGAGATTCCCTTCCCGCACCAGGTCGCCGTGCCCTATGGCGACGAGGACGTCATGCCGGTGGTCCGTGTGCGGACGGTCGACCCGAGCCAGGCCGAAGAGACGAGTACGAAGACCCGCTGATGCGTTACGATTTCGGATCCGACAACACCGCCGGAATGGCGCCCAGCGCCCTGGAGGGCCTGATCCAGGCCAACGCCGGCTTCGTTCCCTCCTACGGCGCCGATGCGATCACGGCGCGGGCCGCCGACCAGATTCGACAGAGGCTGGACGCCGACGCCGACGTCCGTTTCGTCTTCAGCGGCACGGCGGCCAACGCCATCGCCCTGTCGATGCTGACCTATCCGTTCGAGGCGGTGCTGGCGCACAACGCCGCACATGTCTGCACCGATGAGACGGGGGCGCCGGGCTTCTTCGGCCAGGGGGTGGGGCTGATCGGCCTGCCGGGCTTTTCCGGGCGGATCGATCCCCTGGCGCTGAAGGCGCAGCTGACCGAGCCCGAGGTCGGCCATCGCCAGCCGCCGGCCGCCCTGTCCCTGACCCAGGCCACGGAATACGGCGCCGTCTATACTGAGGAAGAGCTGCGTCATCTGATCGAGCCGGTGAAGGCGTGCGGCTATGGGGTGCATATGGACGGGGCGCGGCTGGCCAACGCGGCTGCGGCCGGGTTCGACCTGAAGGACATTGCGCGCCTGGGCGTGGACATATTGGTGTTCGGCGGCGCCAAGGCGGGCGCCTCTTGCGTCGAGGCCCTGGTCCTGTTCGACAAGAGCCTGGCGCGGCGGCTGGACAATCGGCTGAAACAGGCCGGGCAGACGGCGTCCAAGGCCCGGACGCTGGCCGGGCCAATGCTGGGCCTGCTGGAAAGCGGCGACTGGGAGGCGGGGGGCGCCCACGCCAATCTGATGGCCCAGCGTCTGGCGGCCGGGATTGCGACGCGCTCGCCCTTCGTCCTGGCCCATCCGGTCGAATCCAATACGGTTTTCGTCCGTATGCCGGCCGAGGCGCACCAGAGGCTGAAGGCCCTGGGCTGGGCCTGTTATCAGTTCGACGACGGATCAGTCCGGTTCGTCTGTTCCTGGGCGACCCGGGAAGAGGCGGTGGACGAGCTGATCGCCGCCATCGCCGGCCTGAACTGAGCGGTTCACAGCGGGCGGCCTTTTCCCGGCCGTCTTGACTGTCCATATGCGGACCATGGCGATGCGCGGAGAGCGCTCCGGCGGCCGGCGCGACCCGATGGTCAAGGCGCAGCAGGCGGGGAGCATGCAGGACAGAACGGAAGGCCCGCCGACGCTGAAGGCGCTGGCGGATCTGGTGCGGCTGGTCGGGCGATCGGGCGCGCCGCAGCTGCGCGTGCGGCTGGGGGCGGCGATCACCCTGACCTTGGCGGGCAAGGGGTTGGGCGTGCTGGCGCCCCTGGTCCTGGGCGCGGCGGTCAATCGGCTGGCGTCCGGACAGGGAACGGCCGTCGCCATGGGCTGGGGCTTCGCCGCTTTTGCGGTCGGCTGGGCCCTGGTGCGGTTTCTGTCAGCGGCGGCGCCCCAGGCCTCGGACGTCGTCTTCGCCCCCGTCCGGGCGGCGGCCCAGAGGCGGACAGCCGCCGAAGGCTTCGCCCACGCCCTGAGCCTGTCGCTGGATTTCCACCAGACCAAACGCTCCGGCGCCCTGTCGCGGACCCTGGATCGCGGCTCGCGGGCGGTGGACTTCCTGCTGCGCATCCTGGCCTTCAACCTGGTCCCCACCGGGGTGGAGCTGGTGCTGGCGGCGGCGGTGCTGGGCGGCAAGTACGACTGGCGGTTCGCCGCCGTGGCGATCGCCGTAGTGGTCGTCTACGCCGCAGCCACCTTCGCCCTGTCGAACTGGCGGCTGGAGCATCGACGGGTGATGAACGCCGCCGATTCGGAGGCCGCCGGGGTCTCGGTCGACGCCCTGCTCAACTATGAGACGGTCAAGTCGTTCGGCGCCGAGGCGCGGGCCGCCCTGAGCTATGACCGGGCCCTGGGCGACTATGCGGCGGCGGCCTTGAAGGCCAACACCTCCCTGGCCCTGCTGAACGGGATTCAGGCCCTGATCATGAACCTGGGTCTCGGCGTCATGGCGGTCATGGCCGGGTTCGAGGCTGCGGCTGGGCGGATGGGGCCGGGCGACGTGACGGCGGCGGTGCTGATCATGGTCTCCCTGTATGCGCCCCTGAACATCCTGGGCTTCGCCTATCGCGAGATTCGCCAGTCCTTCATCGACATGGAGGAGATGCTGAAGGTCACGCGCCAGACGCCCCAGGTGGCGGACGCGCCCCACGCCCAGCCCCTGCCGCGCGCGGCCGATGCGCGAGGCGCTGCGGTGGAGTTCCAGCACGTCGGCTTCCGCCACGACGCCCGCGCCAACGGGCTGGAGGACGTCAGCTTCGTGGCGGCGCCCGGAACCACCACCGCCCTGGTCGGGCCCTCGGGGGCGGGCAAGTCGACCATCGTCAAACTGGCCCTGCGCCTGATCGACCCGCAGGAGGGCCGGGTTCTGATCGACGGCCGCGACGTGCGCGAGGTGACCCAGGCGTCCTTGCGGGCCGCCGTGGCCCTGGTGCCGCAGGACGTGGCCCTGTTCAACGACACCTTGGCGGCCAACATCGCCTTCGCCCGGCCCGAGGCGGACGAGGCCCAGGTCTGGGCGGCGGCCGAGGCGGCGGAACTGGCCGACTTCATCCGCGGATTACCGGACGGGATGCAGACACGGGTCGGCGAACGGGGGCTGAAACTGTCGGGCGGCGAACGGCAGAGGGTGGGCATCGCCCGCGCCCTGCTGGCCGATCCCTGCATCCTGATCCTGGACGAGGCCACCAGCGCCCTGGACAGTCGCACCGAGGCGGCGATCCAGAAGACGCTGCGGCGGGTCAGCGCCGGACGCACCACCCTGGTGGTCGCCCACCGGCTGTCCACCGTGGCCGACGCCGACCAGATCCTGGTGCTGAAGGCGGGGCGGATCGTCGAGCGCGGCGCCCATCACGAACTGGTGGCGCGCCAGGGCGGGGAGTACGCCGCCCTGTGGCGCAAACAGACGCGGGCGGGCAGGACGATTCAGGCCGCCGGCTGAACCGCCTGATGAGCCGTCTGGGACTGGACGGGAAGTTTGCGCTTAAGAACCTCGGCCAGGTTTTCGACGATGGCGGCGCGGGGCGCCGCAGCGTCCGTCGGCAGGCTGAGCAGCAGCTTCATCGCTTGGGCGTGGACCGTGGCGATACGCCAGTCGAAACCGCCCTGGCGCGGGGCGGCGTCCAGAAGGTCGCACAGCCCCTTGGCGGCCGTGCACAGATCATCCATCGCAAAGGGGCTGGCCGCGTCGATGATCTGGTTGGACGCTGAATAGGCCAGGTCCAGCCGCAGGGCCTCGATCGTGCCCGGCGCCGGCTCGGCCAGGAGGACGCCGATGTTGTCGGCGATGATGGCGCAGGCCTGGTCCCTCAACCCGCCCAGATTGGCCTGGGCCTGAGCCAGGGCGACGCCGACGCTGACGCCGCCGGGGCGATCCACCATCTCCGCCAGGCGCGAGCGGCGTTGGACGTGGGTGATGACGGTCATGCGAACTCCACCATATTGTCGCGGAGCCTGTCGGCGCGCCGCTCCTCGCCCTCATAGAGTTCGGGGCGGACGAAGCGACGGTCCGGGCCCAGATAGTCCCCGACCTCAAGGAAGGGGCGCGCGTCGCGGGCGACCCAAAGGATGCGCTCCAGCAGCATGGCGGCGCTGAAGGGTTTGGTGACGACGAAGTTGGCGCCGCAGTCTCGCGCCTCGGCCACTCGACCGCGTCGGATGTGGCTGGCCGTCATGATGACGGGGGTGAAGGCGTTGGGGTTGGGGCCGGACCGGCGCAGCCAGCGCACCAGTTCGAATCCGTCCATGTCGGGCATGTCGGTGTCGATCAGCAAGAGGTCGATCGGCTTTTCCGCCAGGAGGCTCTGGGCCTGGACGCCGCTGCCGACCGTATAGGCGGGGCGCACGCCGAAGCCGGACAGGACGCCCGTGGTCAGGGTCAGGGAGAAGGGCGAATCATCGACCACCATGACGACGGCGCCGCTCAGATTGAAGACGGCGCTGTCCCTGAGCGTATCCGACTGTGTCGGCATGTCCGAACTTTCCAATCCGCAGGTCCTATAGGCTAGAACCTGGAGGTGGACGCGCGGTTAACGGCGTTCGATCAGAGGGCGCCGATGGCGTAGAACCGCTCGGCGCGGCGGGTCTTGATCTGCTGGGGCGAGAGGCCGTCGAAGGATTGGAGTTCCTCGGCCAGAACGTCGCCGACCCTGGCCAGGGCGCCGTCGCGGTCGGCGTGGGCGCCGCCGGTCGGTTCCTCGATCAGACGATCCACGATCTTCAGCGCGATAAGGTCTGGGCCGGTGATCTTCATGGCCATGGCGGCGTCGCGGGCGCGGGCGCCGTCGCGCCACAGGATGCCGGCCGCCCCCTCGGGCGAGATGACCGAATAGATCGAATGCTCCAGCATCAGGACGCGGCTGGCGGCGGCGATGGCGATGGCCCCGCCCGACCCGCCTTCGCCGGTGATGGTGGCGATGGAGGGCACGCCCAGGGTCAGGCAGCGTTCGGTCGAACGGGCGATAGCCTCGGCCTGACCGCGCTCTTCGGCGCCCAGACCCGGATAGGCGCCGGCCGTGTCGATGAAGCTGAGGACCGGCAGGCCGAACTGTTCGGCCATGTCCATCAGGCGCACGGCCTTGCGATAACCCTCGGGCCGGGCCATGCCGAAGTTGTGGGTCAGGCGGGTTTCCGTGTCGTGGCCCTTCTCATGCCCCATGATGACGACGGGGCGGCCCCGAAACCGCGCCAGCCCGCCGAGAATGGCCTGGTCGTCGCCGAACTGTCGGTCGCCGTGCAGTTCGGTCCAGTCGGTGAACAGGCCTTGGACATAGTCGATGAAGTGGGGGCGTTGCGGATGCCGCGCCACCTGGGTCTTCATCCAGGGATCAAGCCCGGCGTAGGTCTTCTTGCGCAGCTGCTCGGCCTTTTTGCGCAGGCCGGCGATTTCGTGGTCGAAACCTCCGGAGGTCTCGGACAGGGCCGACAGCTCGTCGATCTTGGCTTCCAGATCGGCGATCGGCTTTTCGAAATCGAGATAGTGCGTGGCCATAAAGGCGTCCGAAAACGGCGGGCGAGGCGCCCCAGGGGAAGGCGGGGGAAACTAGAGAGGTCGGGGCCGTGGGGCAAGCGGGTGTCAGAAGGCCTTCGGCAGACCGGCTTGCTTGAGCACGCTGTTGGCGGTGTGGCGACTTTTGGAGCGCGGCACAATGACGGTGTGCGGTTGATCCGGATGCCTCCATTTCTCGTGACTGCCCTTAGCGTTGGCGACGCGACGCCAGCCGGCGGCGAAGAGGAGGGCAGTCAGTTCAGGGTAGAAGTCCTTGGGCATCTGCTCGGTCTTTCGCTTCAATCCGTGCAGTTTGTTTGCGCCATGAAAGGGGGCGGACGGAGCTTGAGAAATCTCCAATCATTACAATGGTTGGCTTGCTAGGGCCTAAGGGCGGCCTTTGATTTCTAAGGGTAATAAAGCGCCAAATCGGGGGGCGGACGGACCCCTAAGCGGCAACGACGTCGAAGTCGCCGGAAGCTTCAAATCGTACCGGCACAGCGCCATGAATTCCAAGGTTTTCGGCAAGAAGCTCAGGCGCGAAATGACGAGCGAGATTCTCGAACTCTCCGAGCGTCGCCGTTTCCAGCACCAGCCCGACGATGTTGGACTCGCTGCACCAGACCCCCGCTTCGGGGTCCCAGATCGCCTTGACGTAGAAATCCTCGGCCATGGCCTGAATATGCGCCTTCACTCGTCCCGCGCCAAGGGGTGGTTCTGCTGGACGACCTGGGCCAGGCGGTCGGTGGCGACGTGGGTGTAGATCTGGGTGGTGGCGATGTCGGCGTGGCCGAGCAGGGTCTGGACCACGCGCAGGTCGGCGCCGCCCTCCAGAAGATGGGTGGCGAAGGCGTGACGCAGGACGTGGGGGCTGACCCGCGCCGGGTCGAGGCCCGCCGCGACCGCGGCCTCGTCCAGCAGCTGGGCGAACCGGCGCGGGGTCAGATGGCCGGAACGGCCGGAGGATGGAAACAGCCAGGGGCTGTCGGGCGCCTCGGGCTTGCGCCGGGCGTCGCGCGCCGTCAGCCATGCCTTCAGCGCCGCGCGGGCGGCGGGGTTCAGCGGGGCCAACCGCTCCTTGCCGCCCTTGCCGCGCACGATCAGATAGGCGGGATCGCGGCGCACGGCCTCGACCTTCAGGCCCAGCAGTTCCGACACGCGCAGGCCCGAGGCGTAGGCCAGCTCGACCAGGGCGACCAGCCGCAGGCCGGCGGCCGCGTCGCGGGCGGCGGCGGCGGCCAGCAGTCGGTCGATCTCGTCCCGGCTCAGGGACTTGGGCAGGGGCCGGCCCTGTTTGGGGGCGTCCAGCCGACGCGACGGATCATCCGTCCGCCAGCCCTCGGCCAGGGCGAAACGATAGAACTGCCGCACCGACGACCGGCGTCGGGCGGCGGTGGCGGCCGACAGGCCCCGGCGCGACAGGTCGGCGAACCAGGTCTCGACCGCCTCGGCCGGGGCCTGCATCAGGCCGCCGTCCGAGGTCAGGGCGGATTCGGCGTCGGCCAGATCCCGCCCATAGGCCGCCAGGGTGTGGGGCGAGGCGTCGCGCTCCACCGCCATCATCTCCAGAAAAGCTTCGATCTGGGGCGTCATGCGGCGATCGTTCCTGCGAATGGATGGCGCGAGGCCGGGCTTGGTGTAGAGGTTCCAACGATCATGTCCGCCTGCGCCGTCGCCTTCGCCGTTTCCTTCACCGTCCGTTCCGCCGGAGCCGCCGGATGAGGCGGCGCGCGAATCCGGGCCCGACCCGCACCATAGCCCTGGTCGGCCTGATGGGGGTGGGCAAATCGTCGGTGGGGCGGCGGCTGGCCCATCGGTTGAAACTGCCCTTCGCCGACGGCGATGTGGAGATCGAGGAGGCGGCGGGAATGACCGTGTCCGAAATCTTCGCCGCGTTGGGCGAGGCCGAGTTCAGGGCCGGGGAGGCGCGGGTGATCCGCCGCCTGCTGGAGGGGCCGCCCCTGGTCCTGGCCACCGGCGGCGGGGCGATGATGAACCCCGAGACCCGCGCCCTGCTGAAGGAAAGAGCCGACACGGTCTGGCTGAGGGCCGATCTGGCGGTCATCGCCGAACGGGTGGCGCGGCGCGACACCCGCCCCCTGTTGCGCGGCAAGGACCCGCTGGAGGTGCTGACGGCCTTGGCCGAGGTCCGTTATCCGATCTATGGCGAGGCCGACGTCACCGTGGACGTGGGGCAGGGGTCTCACGGCCAGGCGGTGGACGCCATTCACAAGACCCTGCGCCGACACTGGCGCACACGCCGCCGTGCGGAGACGAAAGCATGACGACCATTTCCGTCAGCGGCGGCGCCTTCGCGGCCTATCAGGTGATCGTGGGGCGCGGGCTGCTGCAGCAGGCGGGCGCTCGGATCGCGCCCCTGGCGCGGGGCCGGACGGTGATCATCACCGATGAGACGGTCGAGGCCGTTCACGGCGCCGCCCTGACCGCATCCCTGACGGCGGCGGGGGTCCAGAGCCGGATCGTCGCCGTGCCGCCGGGCGAGGGGTCGAAATCCTTCGCCCAGCTGGAGCGGGTGCTGGACCGGCTGCTGGAGATCGGGCTGGACCGCAAGGACGTGGTGATCGCCCTGGGCGGCGGGGTGGTCGGCGATTTAGCCGGGCTGGCGGCGGCGCTCTACATGCGCGGCATCGACTTCGTGCAGATCCCGACGACCCTGCTGGCCCAGGTCGACTCGTCCGTCGGCGGCAAGACGGCCATCGACACGCCGCGGGGCAAGAACCTGGTCGGCGCCTTCCATCAGCCGCGCCTGGTCCTGGCCGACATCGACGTCCTGGCGACCCTGCCGGCGCGGCAGGTGAAGTCCGGCTGGGCCGAGGTGCTGAAGCACGGGCTGATCTGCGACTCCGCCTTCTTCGACTGGCTGGCGGGCGAGGGGGCGGCCGGAGCGTCGGGCGATCCGGCGGCCCTGGAACGGGCGGTGATCCGCTCAGTCGAGATCAAGAGCGCCGTGGTCGGGGAGGACGAGAAGGAGGCGGGACGCCGCGCCCTGCTGAACCTGGGCCACACCTTCGGCCACGCCATAGAGGCCGAGGTCGGGTTCGACGAAGACGCCCTGGCCCATGGGGAGGCGGTGGCGCTCGGCTGCTGCATGGCCTTGCGCTATTCGGCGCGCGAGGGGCTGTGTTCGGCCGAGGACGCCGCGCGGGTCGAGGCGGTGGTCGCGGCGGCGGGCCTGCCCACGCGGCTGGATCAGGCGGGCGCCTTCGAAGCCGACCGGCTGCTGGCCCTGATGGCCGGGGACAAGAAGGCCGAGGGCGGGGCCCTGACCCTGATCCTGGCGCACGGCGTCGGCCGGGCCTTTGTCGCCAAGGGGGTGGATGCGGCGAAGGTGCGGACTTTCCTGATCGTCGAAGGGGCGACGGGCTGATGCAGATCGCCGCCGTTCCCCTGGAGGATCGGTTCGTGCGGCTGGAGCCGTTCACCGAGGGGTTGCGGGAGACGGTGAAGGCGGCGCTGGATTGCGATCCGGCCGCCTGGGAGATCATGGTCGCGCCCGCCTGTGGCGCGCATTTCGACGGCTGGTGGGCCGCCGCCCTCAAGGCCATGGGGGCCGGAACGCGCATCGCCTACGCCGTGCGGCGGCTGTCGGACGGGGCGGTGGTCGGGACGACCAGCCTTTACGAGATCCACCCGGCCTATCGACGCTGTGAGATCGGTTCGACCTTCTATCGGCCCGAGGCGCGGGGCGGGCCGGTCAATCCGGCCTGCAAGCGGCTGCTGCTGGGCCACGCCTTCGACGCGGGCGCGGTGCGGGTCGAGATCATCACCGATGCGGTCAATGCCCAGAGCCAGGCGGCGATCCGCAAACTGGGCGCCAAGGCCGAGGGCGTTCTGAGGAAGCACAAGACCACCTGGACCGGCCGGGCGCGGGATACGGCCATGTTCGCGGTGATCGACGACGACTGGCCCGAGGTGCGGGACGGGCTGGATCGAAGGCTGGCGGCGTTCGGCTAGAGCCTGATCCGTTGAGGAGGAACCGCTTCGCGGTTCGGTGAATCAGGCTCCAGATTAAAGCGAGGGCATGATTCCCGCTTCTGTCGGAACCGCGAAGCGGTTCCGTCCGAAACGATCATGCTCTAGGCGACCATCTCCGCCACCAGGGCCGCAATCAGGTCGGCGGCGGGAAGGCTGCGGGCCAGGGGCGCGCCCTGGCCGGCCCATTGGGCGCCGAAGCCGTATTCGCCGACGGCCTTGGCGGCGGCGTTCAAGGCCTTTCCGGCGTCATAGGCGATGGGATAGTCGGGGATGGCGGCCGTCGTCTGCGCCCCCAATTCGGTGAAACGATTGCGCAGGCAGCGGGCGGGTCGGCCCGATACGGCGCTGGTCATGACGGTATGACGCGCCGCGTCGCTGAACAGGGCGGCGCGATAGGCGGCGTCGGCGGCGCTTTCGTCACAGGCGACGAAGGCGGTGCCCAACTGGGCCGCGACGGCGCCCAGGTCCAGGGCGGCGCGGACGCCCCGGCCGTCCATGATCCCTCCGGCGGCGACGACCGGCAGGCCGCTGTGAAGCGCCAGCAGGCGGGTCAGGGCCAGAGTCCCCAAGCGGCCGTCGTCGGCGTCAGGATCGAACATCCCGCGATGGCCGCCCGCCTCCCATCCTTGCGCCACCACGGCGTCGACGCCCGCCGCCCTGCAAGCCAGGGCTTCATCGAGATTGGTCGCCGTGGCCAGGAGCAGGCAGCCGGCCTGTTTCAGCGCCCGGATCCGCTCTCCATCGGGCAGGCCGAAGTGGAAGCTGACCACGGCGGGGGCGTCGGCGATCAGGCGCGCCAGCATGGCGTCGTCGTCGGCGAAGCTGCGATAGGGGGCGTTCAGCGTGGCGGGGGGCGCGGCGCCGAAGGCGGCGAACGACGGCGTCAGGGCCTGAAGCCAGGCGGCTTCCGCACCTTCGTCGCGGCGGGGCGCGGCGTGGACGAACAGATTGACGTTGAAGGGGCGGTCGGTCAGGGCGCGGGTCTCGGCGATCATCCGGCCGGCCCCCGCCGCATCGGTCGCGCCGACGGCGATGGAGCCCAGCGCCCCGGCGTTCGAAACGGCCGCCGCCATGGCCGGGGTCGAGACGCCCGCCATGGGCGCCTGGACGATCGGCGCGGTCAGGCCAAGCTGTTCGATCAGGGACATGGACCGCAGCTAGGGAGCCGGGTCGGCTTCGGCAATGGGGTCAGTCGACGGCCCGGCATTCGGTCGGCTGTCGGCCTTCGACGGACCAGGTGGCCAGCACCCCCTTGCCGCGCAGTTCGACGTTGGAGGCGCGGTACCAGATGCCGTCGGCGGCGCGTTCCTGATAAAGATCCACCGCCTCGCCCGAGGAGTTGCGGACCGTGGCCATCTCGCGCGGATTGTCGAAGTCGACCGACAGCCGCTCGCCGTTGTCGCACAGATAGACCGTATGGACGACCCGGTTCAGGACGCGGTCCTGGACCTCGGCGCCGGTGCGTTTGCGGGCGGTCTGGGCCTCGATGGCGCGTTCCTTGACCTCGTCGCCGGTGGTGGGAGCCTTGTCGGGGTCAGGGCCGCAGGCCGTCAGAAGGAGGACGGCGGCGAGGCCGCCGAGAGCGAAGGACGGCCGCAGAACCGGCTTGGACAAGGCGATACTCCTCACAACAGCGCCGCTTGGGGCGGCGGTCTAACGTCCGCCGCCTGCGGCCGTTCCTCTCCGTTGACGGAAGAAGGACTTGAGCAGGCTGGACGCCTCCTCGGCCAACAGACCCCACTCCGTCGCCGGACGCCAGTGGCAAGTGGGTTGCTCGAACAGACGGGGGCCGTGGAGCACGGCGCCGCCCTTGGGATCATCGGCCGCCCAGACCACGCGACCGATGCGGGCGTGGCTGATGGCGCCGGCGCACATGGCGCAGGGCTCAAGCGTCACATAGAGGGTCAGGCCGGTGAGGCGGTAGTTCTGCAGCGCCGTCGCCGCGCGTCGCATGGCCACGATCTCGGCATGGGCTGTAGGGTCGTGCGCGCAGATCGGGCCGTTGGCGCCGGTGGAAATCACCGCGTTTGAGGCGGGATCGACAAGAATTGCGCCCACAGGCACCTCTCCTGCGTCCGCCGCCGCTTGCGCTTGGTCCAGCGCCATGCGCATGAACCGCTCATCATGGTCCGCCATACGAACGACAACGACAAGAAGCCCCGCGCCCGTCAAGACGGACGGTCGCCTGGGCCCTTCAAATCCTCCGGTCCTCGCAAGAGCGGCGACGGGACGAAACCCTTCGGCGACAAGCCGCGCAAGGCCTTTGCCGGCAAGCCGGGCGACGACCGCCCCCGCGCGGGCGCCAAACCGGCCAAGGCCGAGGCCGCCCCGGTCCGCAGCGAGCGAATCGCCAAGGCCATGGCGCGGGCGGGCATCGCCTCGCGCCGCGAGGTCGAGCGGCTGATCGGCCTGGGCAAGGTGGCGGTCAACGGCCGCATCCTGGACACGCCCGCCACCCTGGTGACGCGCGACGACGTGATCACCGTGGACGGCAAGCCGATCGGCGGGGCCCAGGCGACGCGCGTCTGGCGCTATCACAAGCCGGCCGGCCTCTTGACCAGCCACAAGGATCCGGCGGGGCGGCCGACGGTGTTCGACGCCTTGCCGGCGGGGCTGCCGCGCGTGATCTCGGTCGGGCGGCTTGATCTGGCGACCGAGGGTCTGCTGCTTCTGACCAACGACGGGGAGCTGAGCCGGGCGCTGGAACTGCCCTCGACCGCCCTGGTGCGCCAGTACCGCGCCCGGGCGCGGGGCAAGATCACCCAGGCCCAACTGGACAAGCTGAAGGACGGCGTCGTCGTGGACGGCGTCTCCTATGGTCCCATCGAGGCGACGCTGGACAAGGCCAAGGAGTCCAAGTCCGAGGACGGCAAGGCGCCAGCCAATCTGTGGATCTCGGTCTCGATCACCGAGGGCAAGAACCGCGAGGTGCGCAAGGTGCTGGAATCGGTCGGCCTGACGGTCAACCGGCTGATCCGCCTGGCCTATGGACCGTTCCGGCTGGACGTCCTGCCGGTCGGGACGGTGGAGGAGGTGGGGCCGCGCGTGATCCGCGAGCTGCTGGCTGACCATATCCGTCCCGAGAACCTGCCGACCGGCAATACGGTCGAGACGCCCGCGCCCATCCCCGGTCGCCGGATCGCCACCCCCATCGTCAAGGGGCGCTCCGGTTCGGCCATGTCGGATCCGTCGCGCAAGCCCAGCCGCGTCCGCGCCGCCGAGACGGCCCAGGCCGAGGCGGTCGAGCGCCGCGAGCGGGCGCCCAAGAAGGACGGCTGGGCCAAGGCCAAGCCCAGGTTCGAACACTCAAAGAGCTTCAAGCCCCGCGAACGCACCGCGCCTGAGGGCGAGCGTCCCGCCCGCGCCGACGGCGATCGGCCCAAGCGGGTGTTCAAACCCCGCGACGACCAGTTCATCGACGACCGCAGGAAGCCCGCAGGCCGCAGCGAGGGGGCTCGCAGCGGCGGGCCTCGCAGCGGCGGCAAGCCGGCGGGACCGTCGGGGACCAGCGGGCGCAAGCCCGGCGGGCAGCCCGGCAAACCCCGCACGCCGCGGGGCTGATCCATGCGAATCGTCGCCGGAAGCCTGAAGGGCCGGGCCATCGTGGCGCCGGAGGGGCAGGGCACGCGCCCGACCTCGGACCGGGCGCGCCAGGCCCTGTTCAATGTGCTGGAGCACGCCGCCTGGGGCGAGCCGTTGCAGGGCGCGCGGGTCATCGACCTGTACGCCGGCTCGGGCGCCCTGGGCTTTGAGGCGGTCAGCCGGGGGGCGGGCTTCTGCCTGTTCGTCGAGACGGACGACGGGGCCAGGGGCGCCATTCGCGAGAACGCCGACGCCTATGGTCTGATGGGCCGCACCCGGGTGCATCGCAGGAGCGCGACGGACCTGGGCGTTCGGCCGGGCCCCATCGCCGAAGCCTTCGACCTGGCCTTTCTGGACCCGCCCTACGGCAAGGGGCTGGGGGAACAGACCCTGGCGCGGCTGCTGGAGGGAAGCTGGCTGAAGCCCGGCGCCCTGGTGGTGTTCGAGCGCGGCTCGGACGAGCCCGACATCGACACGCCCGGCTATGACCGGCTGGACGCGCGCGACTATGGGGCGGCGCGGGTGCTGTTCCTGAAGGTCGCCCCCGCCGCCTGACGGGGCGAAAGTGCACTCCAAATTCTTTTAGTGCACTTTCGTGCAGATTTTTGCGAGGGAGTCGCAGGACGGTCAGTCCTCGGGCGGCGGTCCCAGCAGGGCCTCGTCCTCTTCGTCGATCTCGCGCCGCATCCCTTCCAGCGAGGCGTCCACCTCTTCGCGGCTCATGCCCCTGAAGAAGTCGGCGTCGAAGGCGCGGGCCTCGCGGGTCAGGTCGTCGGCCAGGGCGCGCCAGCGCCGGGCGTCCGACGCGCGCCCGCCCTCCACCGCCTCGATGAACCGCAGGCGGGCGGTGCGCGCCAGCTCGTCCAGGTCGATGTCCTCATACAGGGACAGGTTGATCTCGCCGGGCGGCGGCTCGACCTGATCGCTGCGCCGCCAGCCGTATTTGCGCGCGCGGCGGCGAAAGGCCGACAGACCCAGGTCATGACGCCGACATACGGCCTCGGCGCTGAGACCCGACAGATAGTCGGCGCGGGCCTGGGCCCAGATGCGGGATTCACGGATGCGATAGGGCTGGGTCATGGCCGTATCGGTAAACCGGCGATACGTCAAAGTCGGACGTGGAGCCGAGCCCCTCCGTCGGCTTTCGCCGACACCTCCCCCAAGGGGGGAGGATTTCGGTCATCACCCTCGGCATTCCTCCCCCTCTGGGGGAGGTGTCGGCGCAGCCGACGGAGGGGGCCAGGCTAGGCTTTCAGCCTTAGCCCGATTCCTTCCAGCACCCCCGCCAGGTCCGTCAGCACGTCCCGCGCCGGTATGCGCAGCACGGCGACGCCCCTCCGGTTCAGCCAATCGGTGCGGCGGGCGTCATGCCGCGCCTGATCGGGCGTATCATGGCTGGACCCGTCGATCTCGACCGCCAACCGGGCCGTGTCGCAGTAGAAGTCCAGGATATAGGGGCCGATCGGATGCTGGCGCCGGAACCGCGCGCCGCACAGCCCCCGTCTGCGCAACGCCTGCCACAGCAGGACTTCGGGCAGGGTCAGGTTGCGGCGGAGGTCGCGTGCGCGATCCTGGGTTTTGCGGGGCGCATCCATGGCGGGACTGTGTGGCGAGACCGCGTGCGCGGCAAGCCCCCTCCACCACCGCGCGAAGAGGCGCGGCGGTCCCCCTCCCCCAAGGGGGGAGGAATGCGAACAGTGACGGCCGAAATCCTCCCCCTCTGGGGGAGGTGTCGGCGCAGCCGACGGAGGGGGCCTGTCAGCCGCGGCCCAGCTTCTCGACCAGCCCCCGCGCCGCCGCCGTCACCTCGGCCCAGGTGACCTCGAACCCGGCGTCGTCGCCGAAATAGGGATCGGTCACGGCCTGACCCTCGCGGCCGGGGACATGGTCGAGCAGCAGGCTGAGTTCGGCGACGGCGCCCCCTTCGTCGTCCCTGGGGGCGATACGGCGCAGATCAGCCAGGTTGTCGTGGTCAAGGGCGATGACGTGGGTGAAGCGGCGGAAGTCGGCCGGGGTCACCTGCCGGCCCTGATAGCCGGAGATGTCGATCCCATGTTTGCGCGCCACGGCCTGGGCGCGCGGATCGGGCGGATGGCCGACATGCCAGTTCCCCGTGCCGGCGGAGTCGACGATCAGGTCGAGACGCAGGCGCTGAGCCTCGGCGCGGAGGGCGGCCTCGGCGAGGGGAGAGCGACAGATGTTGCCGAGGCAGACGAAGAGGATGGAGGGCATGGGGGGATCTTAGCGGATGGGGTTGCGTCAGGTTAGGCCGCCGTTCCCCCACTCGTCATCCTCGCCCTTGTGGCGAGGATCCAGACTCCCGGTGTGTCCGCTGGGTGCGACGGCGTTGAGACCGGGCGTATGGATCCTCGGGACAAGCCCGAGGATGACGGTTGAGGAAGGAGCGGTGGGCGGGCGCCGGTGAGGCTCACCGTCTGCCAAACAACCTCTCCAAATCGTGCAGCTTCAACTCCACATAGGTCGGCCGCCCGTGGTTGCACTGGCCCGAATGGGGGGTGGCCTCCATCTGGCGGAGGAGGGCGTTCATTTCGGGGGCGGTGAGGATGCGGCCGGAGCGGACGCTGCCGTGGCAGGCCATGGTGCCGCAGACCTCGGCCATCCGCTCCTTCAGCGTAAGAGCGGCGCCGTGTTCGGCCAGGTCGTCGGCGATGTCGCGGATCAGCCCTTGCACGTCCGTGTCGCCCAGCAGGGCCGGGGTTTCGCGCACCAGGACGGCGCCGGCGCCGAAGGCCTCGACGATCAGGCCCATCTCGGCCAGCTCCTCGGCGCGCCCGGCGACGCGCTCGGCCTCGGCCGGGTCCAGCTCGACCACCTCGGGCGTCAGCAGAGCCTGGCGGGTCACGGCGCCTTGCGCCATCTGGGCCTTCATCCGCTCATAGACCAGCCGCTCGTGGGCGGCGTGCTGATCGACGATGACCAGGCCGTCGCGGGTCTGGGCCACGATATAGTTGGCATGCAGCTGACCCCGGGCGGCGCCCAGGGGGTAGTCGAGGGGGTCTAATGGAGTGTCGAGTGGCGAGTGGCGAGTGGCGAGGTCGCTGTCTCGGGCGGGGTGCTGAGGCCAGGCTGGTCCTTCCCAGCTGGGTTCGACGCGGGCGCTGCGTTCGTTGAGGCCGGGCAGGACCTGGGCGGCGGCGGCGGGCTGGGACCAGCCGGTCCAGCCGCTGAAGCCCTGGGCCGACGGGGAACTGGGGCTGTAGGCAGGACCGGTGGAGACGCCGGTGTGGGCCTGGAACCCCGCCTGGAAACTGGATAGGGCATCGGCGGCGATAGTGGTGGAGGCGCGGTGGCCGGCGGCGTGGAGCGCGTGCCTCAGGGCGCCGACGATGAGGCCGCGCACCAGGGCCGGATCGCGGAACCGGACCTCGGCCTTGGCAGGGTGGACGTTGACGTCCACGTACAGGGGGTCGATGTCGATGAAGAGGGCGGCGGCCGGGTGCCGGTCGCGCGCCAGGAAGTCGGCATAGGCGCCGCGCAGGGCCCCTTGCAGCAGCCGGTCCTTCACCGGGCGGCCGTTGACGAACAGATACTGATGCGCCGCATTGCCGCGCGAATAGGTGGGCAGGCCCGCATAGCCCGACAGGCGCACCCCGTCGCGCGCCTGATCGATCAAGAGGGCGTTGGCCTCGAAGTCGCGGCCCAGGAGGGCCGACAGCCGTTTCAGCCGGCCCTCGTCGCCGGGATGTTCGGCGGGCAGGCGCAGGGCGACCTTGCCGTCCAGCGACAGGGTGAAGGCGACGGCCTCGTGCGCCATGGCCTGGCGCTTGATCTCTTCGGAAATGGCCATGGCCTCGGCCCGTTCGGACTTCATGAATTTGAGCCGGGCGGGGGTGGCGTAGAAGAGGTCGCGCACCTCGACCCGCGCGCCGTGCGGGCCGGGGAAGGGGGCGGGGGCCAGGGGGCGGGTCGCGCCGCCCTCGACCTGAATGACCCAGGCCTCGGTCGCGTCGCCGGAATCGGACCTAGCTCGGGTGGTGATCGACAGCCGGGCGACCGAGCCGATCGAGGGCAGGGCCTCGCCCCGGAAGCCCAGGGTGTGGATGCGCAGCAGGTCCACGTCGCCGGCGTCGTCGGGCTCCAGCTTGGACGTGGCGTGGCGTTCGACGGCGAGCGGCAGTTCTTCCTTGGGGATGCCCTTGCCGTCGTCGGCGATCAGTATGCGCGACAGGCCGCCGCCGTCGGCCTGGATCTCGATATTGCGGCTCCCGGCGTCCAGGGCGTTCTCGACCAGTTCCTTGATGGCGCTGGCCGGGCGCTCGACCACCTCGCCGGCGGCGATGCGGTTGACGGTTTCGGGGGAGAGGCGGCGAATGGGCATGTGCCCGCCAAGATAGGGGGGCGAAGGGATTCGCGCCACGCCGGTCAGGGCCGGACCGTTTCCGTCAGGCGGGGACGGCGGAGGCGGCCGTCTGTTCCAGCAGGGCCTGAAGCGCGCCGATCTGGATCGGCTTGCCCAGGACGCCGTCGGCCCCGGCGGCCCGATAGCGGGCCACGTCGTCCTCGAACACATTGGCCGTCAGCATGTGAATCGGGGTGCGGGGGCGGCCCTCGGCGGCCTCCTCGGCGCGGATCAGCCTGACCGCCTCGACCCCGTCCATCACCGGCATCATGGCGTCCATCAGCACAAGGTCGAACCGGTCGGCGCGCAGGGCGTCCACCGCGTTGCGCCCGTTCTCGACCAGGGCGAGGTCCAGGCCGAACGACTGGAACAAGAGGGCCAGCAGCTTGCGATTGGCCGGATGGTCCTCGGCCGCCAGGACGCGCAGGGCTGGGGGCGCGTCGGGCGTCGGTGCGGGCGGAGCGGCCTCCGCGTCGGCCTCGACGGGGGCGCGCGGGGCGGTGAAACGGAACCAGAAGACGGCGCCCGCGCCCTCGGCCGGACGCACGCCGACGCTTCCGCCCAGCCCCTCGGCGGCGGCGCGGCACAGGGCCAGGCCCAAACCCGCCCCGCCTGCGGCCCGCCCGGCGGCCAGCTGTTCGAACGGCTGGAAGATGCGCTCGCGCTGATCCTCGGGCACGCCGGGGCCCTGGTCGTGGACCTCCAGGCTCAGGGCGATCCGGCCGTCCGCCTGGGGCCGGGCCTGGGCGACCAGGCGGATGGTTCCCGCCGGGGTCAGTTTCAGGGCGTTGGACAGATAGTTGATCAGCACCTGTTCGACCCGCGCCTGATCCGTCAGGACCGCGAAATCGGCAGGGTCGCCGTCCAGCACGACCTCCAGCGTCAGGCCCAGTTCGGCGACGCGGGTGCGCCAGACCCGGGCGATGGCCTCGATCCGGGCGGCGACGTCGACGGGGCCGATCTGAAGATCGGACTGACCCGATTCGATCTTGGAGATGTCCAGCGCCCCGTTCAGCAGCCGCAGCAGCATGCCGCCCGCCTCGGCCATGTCGTCGATGATGACCGCCTCGGCCTTGGGCCGGCGCCGGCCGCGCAGCACCTCGGTCAGGCCCAGGATGACGTTCAGGGGGGTGCGGACCTCATGGCTGATCATGGCCAGGAAGCGGGACTTGGCCTTGTTGGCCCGTTCGGCGGCGGCCCGGTCGGTCTCGGCCTGGCCCAGGGCGGCCTGAAGCTGGCGGCTGCGTTCGGTCAGGGCCACCATCAGCTCCACCGTCTCGCGGTCCCCGCGCCACTGACGCCAGGCGGCGGCGATGATGCCCAGGACGAACAGGGCGACGGCGAACTTCAGCGTCGGCGTGGCCTGGGGCTGGTGGGCGGCGATGATCATGGCCGCGATCGACGGCGGCGCCACGGCCGCCAGGAAGCTGCGCCGGCTGATGTGGACCTGAAGGGCGCCCACCATCAGATTGCCCGCCAGCAGCAGCCGCAGATAGTCGATCGTATCGGGCCGAACCCACCAGGCGGCCAGGATGTAGACGGCGTTGTGCGAGGCCAGGCCCAGGGTGATCCATTCGGTCCGAAGACGGAACCGCCGCCCGGCGCCCGGCGCCTCGGGCCGGGTGCGGGCGATCTCCACCGTCCGCCACAAAAGGACATAGAGGCCCAGCTGGATCAGGCCGAAGTTCGCCGCCCAGCCCCAGTCCAGCACCCAGGCGGCCACCAGGATGACGGCGACGATGGTCGTCAGCCGGACCGCGAACATGTCGCGATACCGGTCGGCATAGGCCCGGATATAGTCGGCTTTCTGGATCACGCGGCGGCGCCCCTCTTACGAGCTTCGCCATAAGGGGAGGACCTTAATGAGCCCTCAATCCGGCCCTACCCCACCTTCACCCGCGTCGCCGCCTCGGGCAGGTCTTCCCCGAACGCCCGCTGGTAGAACTCGGCGATCGTGGGGCGTTCCAGTTCGTCGCACTTGTTCAGGAAGGTCAGGCGGAAGCTGAGCGCCACGTCGCCGCCGAAGATCAGGGCGTTCTGGGCCCAGGTGATGACGGTGCGGGGCGACATGACGGTGGAGATGTCGCCGTTCATGAAGGCGTTCCTGGTCATGTCGGCGACGCGGACCATGGCGGCGATGCGGCGGCGCCCTTCCGCGTCCGACCATTCAGGGACCTTGGCGGCGACGATCTCGGCCTCGACGTCGTGGTCGAGGTAGTTCAGCGTGGTGACGATGTTCCAGCGGTCCAACTGGGCCTGATTGATCTGTTGCGCGCCGTGATACAGGCCCGTGGTGTCGCCCAGACCGATGGTGTTGGTCGTGGCGAACAGGCGGAAATATTTGTTCGGGCGGATGACGCGGTTCTGGTCCAGCAGGGTGAGGCGGCCCTGGGCCTCGAGCACGCGCTGGATCACGAACATGACGTCGGGGCGGCCGGCGTCATATTCGTCGAAGACCAGGGCGACGGGGCGTTGCAGCGACCAGGGCAGTATGCCCTCGCGGAACTCGGTGATCTGCTTGCCGTCCTTCAGGACGATGGCGTCCTTGCCGACCAGGTCGATGCGGCTGACGTGGCTGTCCAGATTGATGCGGACCAGGGGCCAGTTCAGGCGGGCCGCAACCTGTTCGATATGGGTCGACTTGCCGGTGCCGTGATAGCCCTGGACCATGACGCGGCGGTCGAAGGCGAAGCCGGCGCAGATGGCGATCGTGGTCTGAGGGTCGAAGCGATAGGCCTCGTCGATCTCGGGCACATGGCTGTCGCGCTCGGCGAAGGCGGGCACGGTCATGTCGCTGTCGATCCCGAAGGCCTCGCGCAGGGTCACGCGGCGGGTCGGTTCCAGGGTGATCAGCGGATCGGGGGAGGCGTCGAGCGGGGAGGTCATGCCTGTGCGATTAGCGCACGTTCGGGATCACTTAAACCCCGCTCATCCCCGCGAAAGCGGGGATCCCGTTCTTTTGCTCGGCAGTGCGTTGGGCGATGCGCTTTTGCAGACGGCGGCGATCATCGCCCAAGGCACTGGATCCCCGCATTCGCGGGGATGAGCGGAGGTCTTACTTGGCCGCCAGGCGGACGTCCACATTGCCGCGCGTGGCGTTGGAATAGGGGCAGACCTGGTGGGCCTTTTCGATCAGGTCTTCGATCACAGCCTGGTCCAGGCCGTGGTCGGTGACGGTCAGATCGACGTCCAGGTTGAAGCCTTCGCCCCGGGTGTTCTTGCCGAAGCCGACGCCGGCGGTGATCTTGGTGTCGGGGCCGACGGGCGTGCCCAGCTTGCCGCTGACCAGACGAAGCGCCCCCAGGTAACAGGCCGCATAGCCGGTGGCGAACAGCTGTTCGGGATTGGTCCCGTCGCCGCCCTTTCCGCCCATTTCCTTCGGCGTAGAGAGTTTGACGTCGATCTTGCCGTCGTCGGTGGTCGAGCGGCCGTCTTCGCGGCCGCCGCCCGAGGCGGTGGCCTGGGCGCGGTACAGAACTTCCATGGCGGTCTCCTGTGTTGGGAAGGCTTCAGATGGGGGCTGAACGAGGCAGGGAAAGGGGGCGTTGCATCCGCACCCTAGCCTTTCGGGGCCGACGCGGGCTAAAGCACCAATTCGGGGCGTGTCGTCGGAGTAGGCCGTGAAGATTGCCGAACGCTGGTTCGTATGGGCGGGCATGGTCCTGCTAGGCGGCATCGCCCTGGCGGGGGTGGCGGTGGCCGTCTATGCGGCCTGGCTGTTCCACGACCTGCCCGACGCCTCGGAACTGGCGGACTACCGTCCGCCGACGGCGACGCGAGTCTATGCGGGCGACGGCACCCTGATCGGGGAGTTTTCGGACGAGCGGCGAATCTACGTCTCCTACGACCAGATTCCGGCGACGGTGGTGCAGGCCTTCCTGGCCGCCGAGGACCGCAACTTCTTCCAGCACGGCGGCATCGATGTGGGCGGCATAGGCCGGGCGTCGCTGAAGAACGTCTTCAACCTGGCGCAGGGGCGCCGGCTGGAAGGCGGCTCGACCATCACCCAGCAGGTGGCCAAGAACGTCCTGCTGACCAATGAATCGAGCCTGAACCGCAAGCTGAAGGAAGCCATCCTGGCCAATCGTCTGGAGGCGACCCTGTCCAAGGAGCAGATCCTCGGCCTGTATCTGAACGAGATCTTCCTGGGCTACCGGTCGTTCGGCATCGCCTCGGCCGCCTACAACTATTTCGGCAAGTCGCTGAACCAGCTGACGCCGGACGAGGCGGCCTTTCTGGCCTCCCTGCCCAAGGGGCCGAACAACTATCACCCCAAACGTCATCCGGGCGCGGCCAAGGGCCGGCGCGATTGGGTGCTGGGCGAGATGGAGCAGAGCGGCTGGTTGACCCAGGCTCAGCTGGCCGAGGCGCGCGCCCGGCCCCTGGTCACGCGCGACGCGCCGCAGCGGTCGGAATATAAGGACGCGGACTTCTTTGTGGAGGAGGCGCGGCGTCAGGCGGCGGCCAATCCCGATTTCGGCGCCCAGTTGCGCGCCGGCGGCTTCTATATGCGCACCACCCTGGACCCGACCTTGCAGACGGCCGCGCGCCAGGCGCTGATGCAAGGTCTGGAGAACTATGACCGTCGCCACGGCTGGCGCGGAGGGTGGGGCTCGACCGACTTCGCCGAGGGCTGGCAGGCCGCCGCCCTGAAGGAACAGGCGCCGCCCGAACGCCGCAGCTGGCAGGCCGCCGCCATCGAGAGCGTCAGCGGAAACACGGTTCGCATCCGCACCGCCAAGGACGACGAGAGCGGAACCCTGATCGCCGCCGACGCCGCCTGGGCCAACGCCAATCGGCAGCTGCGGCGCGGCGAGCTGATCTTCGTCGAGAAGAAGAACGGCCAGTTCGCCCTGAAACAGGTGCCGCGCGTCAACGGCGCCCTGGTGGCGATCGAGCCCCAGTCGGGCCGGGTTCTGGCCATGGTGGGCGGCTATTCCTTTGCCCTGTCCAGCTTCAACCGGGCGACCCAGGCCAAGCGACAGCCGGGGTCGGCCTTCAAGCCCTTCGTCTATGCGACGGCGCTGGAGGGGGATTTCACCCCCGCCTCCATCGTGCTGGACGCCCCGATCAGCTTCGCCGGCGGCCCCAACGGCCAGCGCTGGACGCCTGAGAACTACAGCCGGGAATATTACGGGCCCCAGACGCTGCGGCGCGGGCTGGAGCTGTCGCGCAACGTCATGACGGTGCGCCTGGCCCAGTCGGTCGGCATGAAGAAGATCGTCGATCAGGCGGACCGGATGGGGATCCCGGGACTGACGCCAAACCTGTCGGTGTCCCTGGGCGCGGGCGAGGTGACGCCGCTGGAGATCACGGCGGCCTATTCGGCCTTCGCCAACGGGGGACGGCGCGTGACCCCCTATCTGATCGACTATGTTCAGGACCGGGACGGCCAGACCATCTTCCGCGCGGACGCCCGCAACTGCCGCGAATGCGGGCGGGGCTTCTCCGGTCAGGAATCGCCGCGTCTTCAGCCGCGCGGAACCCAGGTGATCGATCCGATCACCGCCTATCAGATGAGTTCGATGCTGGAAGGCGTGGTCCAGCGGGGCACGGCCGCCAGCGCGCGCGGCCTGGGTCGCTGGGTCGCCGGCAAGACCGGCACGACCAATGAATACCGTTCGGCCTGGTTCGTCGGCTTCACCACCGACATAGTGGTCGGGGTCTTCATCGGTTTTGACGACAACCGGTCGCTGGGGTCCGGCGAGGCCGGCGCCTCGGCCGCCGTGCCGGTCTTTACCGAATTCATGCAGACGGCGCTGAAGGAGCGGCCGGCCCGGCCATTCGTGCGGCCCAAGAACGCCGTTTTCCGCACGGTGAATGGGATCGAGGAAGCCTTCCGCCCCGGCACTGAACGCCAGGCGCCGGCCCCGGTCCAGGCCCCGAGCCAGCCGGTCGGACCCCAGAACTATTATGACGTGATCCGTCGCGAACAGGAGGCGGCGGCCGCCGGCGCCAACGCCCCGCCGCCCGCCGCCGCCCCGCCGCCGCCGAAGAAGGCGCCGGCCGAGGACTTGAGCGGACTGTACTGAGGCTCTAGGTAGGCCTTCCGAACGGCGCGTCCTCGTGGCGCGCCGTTCTTCATTCTTTTCGCCCTATCGCGCGACCTGCGGGCCGCGCTGCTTGAGGGCCTAGTGTCGCTGGAGATTGCGATGAGACCGGATGTCGAGGCCATGAAGGCCGACATCGAGCAGAGCGTCGCTCTGCTCAGGAGGCGTCTTTGACTGGGACGTCGCTGTAAGAAAGCTCGATGAGCTGAACGCACGGGTCGAGGACCCGACCCTGTGGGACCGGCCGGAAGAGGCCCAGGCCGTCAGCCGCGACCGTTCGCGCCTGGAAGGCCAGATCAACGCCGTCAAGGCGATGGAGCAGGACCTGGAAGACGGGGTCATGCTGGCCGATATGGCCGATGAAGAAGGCGACGAGGCCGCTCTGGAAGAGGCGCGCGCCCTGTTGCGCGGCATCAAGGAGCGGGCGGCGCGGGCCGAGCTGGAGGCCCTGCTGTCCGGCGAGGCCGACGGAAACGACGCCTATCTGGAAGTCAACTCCGGCGCCGGCGGCACAGAATCCAACGACTGGGCGGGCATGCTGCTGCGGATGTACAGCCGCTGGGCCAAGGCTCACGGCTATGAAGTCACGGTCGAGGCTCAGGAGGACGGCGAACAGGCGGGGGTCAAGTCGGCCACCGTTCTGATCAGCGGCCCCAACGCCTATGGCTGGCTGAAGTCGGAATCCGGCGTCCATCGCCTCGTGCGGATCAGCCCCTATGATGCGGCGGCCAAGCGGCACACCTCGTTCGCCTCGATCGGCGTCTCGCCAGTCGTCGACGACACGATCGAGATCGACATCAATCCGTCCGACGTGCGCACCGACACCTATCGCGCCTCGGGCGCCGGCGGTCAGCACATCAACAAGACGGATTCGGCCGTGCGTCTGACGCACATTCCGACCAATACGGTCGTGTCCTGCCAGACCGGCCGGTCGCAGCACCAGAACCGCGAACAGGCGTGGAAGATGCTGCGGGCGCGTCTGTATGAGCTGGAACTGCAGAAGCGCGAGGCGGCGGCCCAGGCCCTGAACGACGCCAAGACGGACATCGGCTGGGGGCACCAGATCCGATCCTATGTGCTGCAGCCGTATCAAATGGTGAAGGACCTGCGGACCGAGGTCGAGACCTCGGATACGCAAGGGGTGCTGGACGGTGACCTTGACGCCTTCATGGGGGCGGCCTTGGCGGCGCGGGTCGGCCAGACGCGGGGCTCGGTCGCCGATTGACGGCGAGGGCGCGGCCTGATCGCTGAAATCCGGCGATCAGGCCGCGACGCGGATCAGGCGTTCGGCTTCAGGGCCACGACGTCAGCCTTGGCCTCGCTCGCCGGGGCGGGCGTCGGCTGGAGCGCGACGGGGGCGACCGGCGCGGGGGCGGGGGCCTGACGCTGGCCCTGGGCGACGCGGCCCTGGAAGAAGGCGCCGACGTCGATCGACAGCTGTTCGGCGGTGATGTCGCCTTCCACATAGGCTGTGGCGACCAGTTTGATCTGCTTGCCCTGGACGCCGCCGACGATGCGGCCGCGCACTTCGATATAGTCGGCCTGGACATTGCCCTCGACCGCGCCGGTCTCGCCGACGATCAGGCGGCCGACGCGGACGTCGCCCTTGATCTGTCCATCGATCTGCAGATCGCCCGCGCCGGTGATATTGCCTTCAAAGGCCAGGTCGGAGGACAGGGTGGACAGGCCGCGGCCTGGCGTCGTGGCGGCCGGGGCCGCGCCGGGGCGCGGGGCGGCCGGCATGTCCGGCAGCGGCGGAATGGCCGGGGCCGCAGGACGAGGCGACGACGGCGTCGGGGTCGCGGGTTTGCTAATTTTGTTGAACAAGTTGATCTCCTGCTCTGAGGAAGCGTGCGGGGTTCTGCGGCCGGCCGTTCAGCCAGACTTCGTAATGGAGGTGGACGCCGGTCGATCGGCCGGTGGTGCCCATGGCGCCGATCCTCTGGCCGAGCGCGACCGACTGCCCCGGCTGGACGGCCAGGGCGTTCAGATGGGCGTAGCGTGTCTTGAAGCCGCGCCCGTGGTCTATCTCGACCGTATTGCCATACCCTGAACGAACGCCGGCGAAGGAAACGACGCCGGGCGCCGTGGCGTAGATGGGGGTGTTCAGGGGGGCGGCGAAGTCCTGGCCCTGGTGGATGGCGGGACGGCCGTTGAAGGGGTCGAAGCGGACGCCGAAGCCGGAGGTGGTGCGGGCCTGGGTCGGTCGTTTGAACGGCAGCTCTTCGGCGGCCTCCGACAGGGTCCGCATTTCGTTAAGATTGGTCGCCGCGTGGCGGATGCGGACGGCGAAGGGTTCGTCCACGTCCAGAATAGCGGCCAGGGCCCGGGGATCGCGCGCCTCCACCAGGGGGCCGCCCAGCGGTTCGGCGGCGGCGACATAGGCGGCGGGATTGAGGCCGGCGAGGCGGAAGGCCAGTCTGAGCCGTTCGGCGCGGGTCTGGGCGAAGGTCTCCGCTCGATCCAGCAGCCGTTCCTGGTCCAGCCGTACCGCCAGAATGCGCTGGATCGGCGGCATGTCGGGGCGCAGGGGCTTGGGCGCCAGGGCCTGAACCGCCCCGTCCACGCCGTTCAAGCCGGTCATGATCTGGGCCAGGGCGGCGTGACGCCGCTCGATCATGGCGGCCGTCTGGTCCAGGGCGCCGTTCGTGGCGGACATGCGGACGACCGCGCTTTCCAGCCGCGCCTGAAGGTCCGCGTTCAGCCGCTCTGACGCGGCGCGCGCGCGGATGACCTCGGAGTCGGCGTGGCGCCGGGTCACGATGTCGAAGAGGAAGGCGCCCGAGGCGACCAGAGACCAGACCAAGAAGGCCGATGCCGCCAGGCCGAGCAGGATCTGACGCCGGGCGGTGAGGGCGTAGGCCCGAACCTCGTCATGGCTGCGGAGATAGACGTAACGGACGGGCAAAAAACGATCCATGAAGGAGCGTTTCGGCGCTTTCTCTTCCAGGTCCATAAAGCAACGCCCCCACGTCGAGGTGGGGTTTATCCGCCGCCTTTATGACAGCGGCAAGATGGTTCACCTGTTGTTAACTATCATTTCCGGCCTTTTCGGGCATTTTCACGCAAAAGTGCCTTGAGAATCCCGGAATGCGAGAACCCGCTTGGACGGGATTCCCCTTGAAGGCGATTCGGCGTTCTCAGCCCAAGGCGCGGGCCGCTGCGAGAACCTCGGCGGCGTGGTCGGCGACCTTCACATTGCGCCAGGCGCGGGCGATCCGACCCTCGGCGTCGATCAGGAAGGTGGCGCGCTCTATGCCCATATATTCGCGGCCGTACAGCTTCTTCTGGACCCAGACGCCCCAGGCCTCGCAGGCGGCGCCGTCCTCGTCCGAGGCCAGGACGACGGCGAGGGCGTATTTGGCCTTGAACTTGTCGTGCTTCTTCACCGTGTCCCTGGACACGCCGATGACCGGGCAGCCCAGGGCGGCGAAATCGGCGGCCAGGGCGGTGAAGTCCTGGGCCTCGCGGGTGCAGCCGGTCGTGTCGTCCTTGGGATAGAAGTAGACGACGGCGGGCTGGCCCTTCAGGGCGGCGAGGGAGATCCGGCCGCCGTTGTCGGTCGGCAGGTCGAGAGCGGGGGCGGGCTGGCGTTCATTGGTCATCGGGTGTCTCACTTACTCCGCTCATCCCCGCGAAGGCGGGGACCCAGTCCTTGGCGTCCTTCATGCCGCCAAGACGAAGGTGATCGTAAAGGTCGAGCCAGTCTGGGTTCTGCCGCTCAATCATCCGCAGTTTCCAAAGCCGGTTCCATTTCTTGATCTGCCGCTCCCGGTGGAAGGCCGCGTCTCTACTTTCATGCGCCTCGTACCAGACGAGCAAATGGACGTCGTACTTCGCCGTGAATCCAGCGAAGGTCTTGTCCCTGTGCTGCCTCACCCGTTGGATCAGATCGTCGGTCGAGCCCGTGTAAAGGGTGCCGTTTCGGCGACTGGCCACGATGTAGGTGAAGAAGGCCAAGCTTTGACACCTATCTGGGTCCCCGCCTACGCGGGGATGAGCGGAGCTGAAAAGCTACCCTAAACGGGCCTAACCAGCACGATCTTCTTCTTGCCGGCCGCCAGCTTGATCACGCCGTCCTTCAGATCGGCCTCGGTCAGCAGCTGGGCGCCGTCGGAGACGGCGACGTCGTTGAGGCGCAAGCCCCCGCCCTGGGCCAGGCGGCGCGCCTCGCCGTTGGAGGCGGTCAGGCCGGCCTTGGTCACGACGGCGGCGATCATGGCGCCGTAGATCTCGGCGGCCGGAAGTTCGACGGTCGGCAGGTCGGCGGAAAGCTGGCCCTTCTCGAAGGCGCTTTCGGCGGCGGCGCGGGCGGTGGCGGCGGCTTCGGCCCCGTGCAGCAGGGTGGTGGCGGCGTCGGCGAGGGCCTTCTTGGCCTCGTTGATGGCCGCGCCCTCCAGGGCTTCGTATTCGGCGATCTGCTCCAGGCTGAGGTCCGTGAACAGGCGCATGAAGCGGCCGACGTCGGCGTCCTCGGCGTTACGCCAGAACTGCCAGTAGTCGTAGGGGCTCAGCTGTTCGGCGTTCAGCCAGACGGCGCCCTGGGCGGTCTTGCCCATCTTGCCGCCCGAGGCTGTGGTCAGAAGCGGGGTGGTCAGGCCGAAGGCGGCCTTCTGGTCCACCCGGCGCACCAGATCCACGCCCGAGGTGATGTTGCCCCACTGGTCCGACCCGCCCATCTGCAGCGTGACCTTCAGGGCGCGGTTCAGTTCCAGAAAGTCCACCGACTGCATCAGCATGTAGTTGAACTCGAGGAAGGTCATCGGCTGCTCGCGCTCGAGCCGCAGCTTGACCGAGTCGAAGCTCAGCATCCGGTTGACGGTGAAATGGGTGCCGAAGTCGCGCAGGAACTGGATGTAGCCGTAGGTCGACAGCCAGTCGTCGTTATTGACCATGACCGCATCGGTCGGGCCGTCGCCGAAGGTCAGGAATTTGGCGAAGACCGTCTTGATGGAGTCGATGTTCGACTGGATCGTCTCTTCGGTCAGCTGGGGGCGCGACGCATCCTTGCCGGTCGGGTCGCCGACCTTGGTGGTGCCGCCGCCCATCAGGACGATGGGCTTGCCGCCCGCCTGCTGGAGCCGGCGCAGCATCATGATCTGGATCAGGCTGCCCACGTGCAAGGATGGAGCGGTGGCGTCGAAGCCGACATAGCCGGCAACCACGCCCGAGGCGGCCGCCTCGTCCAGCTCGGTCGGGTGGGTGATCTGGTGGATGTAGCCGCGGGCCTGAAGGGTGCGGAGGAAGTCGGATTTGAAGGCTTGGTCGGTCATGGCGGAGGCTCCGTTAGCAGGGATGCCGGCGGTCGTCTTCCATTTCCGAAGAGCGCGTCGCCAGCGAAGGCGGCGCGTGTTCGCGGGCCGCTCGCTTACAGCGGGCGGTAATACAGGCCGGCGATGGCGCGGGCGGCGAACATGGGGTCTGGATAGGGCGGAGCGTTGACCGGCGTCAAGCCTGCGCTACGAAGACGGGATGCGTCTGCCCTTGATCCCGCACCCGACCTGTTCCCCCGCCGGGCTGACGCTGGAGGTCGAGGCGCGGCGGGCGGGGCGGGTGTTGAGCCTGGAGTATCTGTTGGCCGGGCCGGTCGAGAGGGTGCGCTGGCCGCAGGCGGCGGCGCGGGCGCGGACGGACGCGCTGTGGCGAACGACCTGTTTCGAGGCCTTCGTGCGGACGGAGGGCGGCTATGTCGAATATAATCTGTCGCCGTCGGGGGCCTGGGCCGCCTATCGGTTCGACGGCTATCGCGAGGGGATGCGGGGGCTGGAGATCGCGCCGCCCTTCATCGTCACGCGCATGGCCCAGGGGCGGTTCGTTCTGACGGTGGATGTGGAGCTGCCCGAGGATGCGACGGGGCCGGTGGGGCTGACGGCGGTGGTCGAGGGGCTGGGCGGGGTGATCGCCTATTGGGCCCTGGCGCATCCATCGGATAAGCCGGACTTTCATCATCCCGACTCGTTCGCGCTGGAACTGCCATGAACTTCGGTCTCGACCGCCTGCTGTCCGACGACGCCCTGAGGGGGCAGCTGAAGGGGCGACGCGTGGCCCTGCTGGCGCACCCGGCCTCGGTGACGAAGGACCTGGGTCATGCGGTGGACGCCCTGGCCGCCTGTCCCGAGATCGAACTGACCGCCGCCTTCGGGCCGCAGCACGGGATGAAGGGCGATCTGCAGGACAATATGATGGAGAGCCCGGATTATCGCGATCCGGTGCACGGCTTCCCCGTCTTCAGCCTGTACGGCGAGGTGCGCAGGCCCAGGGACGAGTGGATGGAGACGTTCGACGTCGTCCTGATCGACCTGCAGGACCTGGGCTGCCGCATCTACACCTATGTGACCACGCTTCTGTACGTGCTGGAGGCGGCGGCGAAACACGGCAAGTCGGTGTGGGTGCTGGATCGGCCCAATCCGGCGGGGCGGCCGGTCGAGGGGCAGACGCTGAAGCCCGGCTGGGAGAGTTTCGTCGGGGCCGGGCCGATGCCGATGCGGCACGGCATGACGATGGGCGAACTGGGCCTGTGGTTCATCGACCGGTTCAGGCTGGATGTGGATTATCGCGTCGTGGAGATGCAGGGCTGGGCGCCCGAGGCGGGGCCGGGCTTCGGCTGGCCGCTGGGCCAGCGGTCCTGGGTCAATCCCAGCCCCAATGCGCCGAACCTGTCGATGGCGCGCTGCTACGCAGGGACGGTGATGCTGGAGGGGGCGACCCTGTCGGAAGGCCGGGGCACGACCCGGCCGCTGGAGCTGTTCGGGGCGCCGGATATCGATGCGCGGGCGGTGATCGCCGAGATGCGGGCTCTGGCGCCGGAGTGGCTGAGCGGCTGTGTGCTGCGTGACATGTGGTTCGAGCCGACCTTCCACAAGCATGTCGGGAAACTGTGCAGCGGGGTGCAGATCCACGTCGATCACCCCGGCTATGACCACGCCGCATTCAGGCCGTGGCGGGTGCAGGCCCTGGGGTTCAAGGCGATCCGGCGGCTGTATCCCGACTACGACCTGTGGCGGGATTTTCCCTATGAGTACGCGTTCGGGAAATTGCCCATCGATGTGATCAACGGCGGCCCGGGTCTGCGGGAATGGGTGGACGACGCGGCGGCGGGGCCGGGGGATCTTGATGCGGCGACGCGGCCGGATGAGGCGGCGTGGGAGGAGGCGAGGCGGGGGTTCCTGCTGTATTGACGTCAATTCTCGTCATCCTCGCCCTCGTGGCGAGGATCCAGACTCTCGGTGTCGGCCGTGTGCGCGCCCCGTTCAAACACCGGGAGTCTGGATCCTCGGGACAAGCCCGAGGATGACGGGGTCGGGTGGGCGAGGATGAAGGTCCGACCCGGCGAAGAGGCGTGGCGGGGTTCCGGCTGTACTGAGACGGGCGGGCCGGGTGATCGGCCAAAGTCTGTCGGTTTGGCGCGAAAACAGGGTGACAACCGTGCCAAAGGCGCCAAACGCGCCAGGGAGCGCCTGCTGTGGCGTTGATGGAGGACGGACGTCGCAGGCGGATTGCGGCGGGCGCCCGATGTCAAAGACCGGACGACGAGGCTAACACGGTTTCGAAGCGTGGTTGGTCGATGGCGGTTCGGGCGTGTCAGGGTGTTGAAAGGATTGGCTTCTATTTTGAAAAATAGGAGCGGTGAGCTTCTTTTGCCAGCCTTGGTTCAGTTGTGCGGTCCTCTCTTCCCGCATTTGCACCAGCAGGGCAGCGCTCGAAAGCGGATGTGCCGGACTTCTGTTCGGGGTGGGGAGCGGACTATGAAGTTTGCAATCGCTGCTTGTTGCGTTCGTGCCAATCACGCTGGGCTTCGCGAACTTCTTTCTCGCTTGCATGAACGTTGCGCATGCAGTGATGGAATTCGCCGGGCGTGACGTGCCCATCAGGGCTTACGGTAGGCGGCAGTGTCATGGCCACCCCACCCAACGCCTCGCAACGATCTGTGGGATCGGTGGGGAGGTCGGGTAGGTTAGAGCATGAAGCACACGTCACGCAGAGGCCAGTCATGACCATCGCGCGCTTCAATCCATGCTTGAGTTTGTGCATGACCCGTATCGTGTAGGTCGAACATAGTGTCCGCAAGGGGTCGAGCGCGGTCTTTGGCGCTTTGGGCTCTCATTCGACGTGCGGCGGGCAGACCGGCGTCGCGTCGTCGGAGCGTTGCAGGCCGCCGATGACGATCTGGATGACGGGTTCGGGCCAGCGCTCGAACGACGCCATGCCCGCCGGCACTGTGCAGACCGAAGTCTCTGCGGGCGGGCGGGCCTGACCCCCGACGTATCGCACGATGAAGCCGCCGTATTTCAGGCCCTGATCCTGGCCGTTCTCGACCTTGAGGATGGATCCGACGTCCCGGCGAGCGTGCAGGCTGAAGCGGATCGTCCCAGGGGGCGCGTCGTTCGGAAGGTCGCGCGATCCGTTGGCGGGCGGCAGGACGTCGCCGACCTGAATCCGGTCGACCTTCACAAGGTCATAGGTTCCGTCCGGATTGAGCTTCAGCGTCGCGCGCTCTCCAGCCGCAACATTGAGCGTGCCCTGGACAAAGGCGGAGCGTCGCCCCTCGAACTGCTGAGGCGTGGCGGGATGGGGAGGCGGCGCGTCCTGAAGAGTGAGGGCGGCGATCAATAAGGGCAGCAGCATGGTTCGCTCCGGTTGCGTCAACTGCAGCTAGGTGGTTTCCCGCGCTCGCGGTCAAGCGCTGAAACGTCGAACGGCAGGAGAAATCGACCTATGTATGGGGCCTCGGGACAAGCCCGAGGATGACGGAGCTGAGCGTTGTGATTGTTATAACCAAAATCTATCACGCATCTGCAAATAACTGATTGGGCTTATCTGTTGCGGTGCGGTAGGAAGCGGGCCTCCCCAACCTTTTGCGTATTGGAAGCCCTGCATGGCCCTCATCAACACGACCATCAAACCCTTCACGGCCGAGGCCTATAAGGACGGCAAGTTCCTGACCGTCACCGAGGCCGATGTGGCGGGCAAGTGGGCGATCTTCTTCTTCTATCCGGCCGATTTCACCTTCGTCTGCCCGACCGAGCTGGAAGACCTGGCCGACCACTACGCCGAGTTCCAGAAGCTGGGCGTCGAGATCTATTCGGTGTCGACCGACACCCATTTCTCGCACAAGGCCTGGCACGACTCCTCGCCGGCCATCGGCAAGATCACCTACACCATGCTGGGCGATCCCTCGGGCCTGGTGACCAACAACTTCGACGCCATGCGTCCGGGCGTGGGCCTGGCCGATCGTGCGACCTTCCTGGTCGATCCGGACGGCGTGATCCAGTTCACCGAGACCACCTCGGAAGGCATCGGCCGCAACGCCGCCGAACTGCTGCGCAAGGTCAAGGCCGCGCAATATGTGCGCGCGCATCCGGGTGAAGTCTGCCCGGCCAAGTGGGAAGAGGGCGAAGCCACCCTGGCGCCGTCGCTCGACCTCGTCGGCAAGATCTAAGACTGAACGCCTATCGGGTCCGGCCTTCGGGTCGGACCCAACCGGCCGCCTCCCTGTCTCGTGGGGGCCGGACCCTATCGCGCAAGCCTCGCCGGGATCGGCTCGAAGGCGGCGCGTCACCCTGGAATTCGAGGACTGCCCCATGCTGGACGCCAATCTGAAATCTCAGCTCGAGAGCTACCTCAAGAACATCGTCCATCCGGTCGAACTGGTCGCCTCGCTGGGCGCCGGGCCGAAGTCGATCGAGCTGAAGACCCTGCTGGAGGAGATCGTCTCGGTCTCGCACGGCAAGGTCGAGATGGGCCGCGACTATGACGACGAACGCCAGCCCAGCTTCCTGATCCGCCGCAAGGGCACGGACATCGGCGTGCGGTTCGCCGGCATTCCGCTGGGCCACGAGTTCACCTCGCTGGTGCTGGCCCTGCTGCACGTCGGCGGCCATCCGTCCAAGGCGGCGCAGGAGGTGATCCAGCAGGTCAAGGATCTGGACGGCGACTATGTGTTCGAGACCTATTTCTCGCTGTCGTGCCAGAACTGCCCGGACGTGGTGCAGGCCCTGAACCTGATGAGCGTGCTGAACCCCCGCATCAAACACGTCGCCATCGAGGGCGGCCTGTTCAAGGACGAGGTCGAGGAGCGCAAGATCATGGCCGTGCCGACGGTCTTCCTGAACGGCGAACTCTTCGGCCAGGGCCGGATGGAGCTGGAGCAGATCGTCGCCAAGCTGGATTCGGGCGCCGAGGCGCGGGCCGCCGAGCGGCTGAAGGCCAAGGACCCGTTCGACGTCCTGGTGGTCGGCGGCGGTCCCGCCGGGGCGGCGGCCGCCATCTATACGGCGCGCAAGGGCATCCGCACCGGCATCGTGGCCGAACGGTTCGGCGGCCAGGTGCTGGACACCATGGCGATCGAGAACTTCATCTCGGTGCCCCATACCGAGGGGCCGAAACTGGCCGCCCATCTGGAGCAGCATGTCCGCGAATATGAGGTGGACCTGATGAACCTGCAGAAGGCGGCCAAGCTGATCCCGGCCAAGGTTCCGGGCGGTCTGCACGAGGTGGTGCTGGAGAACGGCGCCAGTCTGAAGTCGCGCACCGTCATCCTGTCGACCGGCGCCCGCTGGCGCCAGATGAATGTGCCGGGTGAGGACCAGTACAAGAACAAGGGCGTGGCCTATTGCCCGCACTGCGACGGGCCGCTGTTCAAGGGCAAGCGGGTGGCGGTGATCGGCGGCGGCAACTCCGGCGTCGAGGCCGCGATCGACCTGGCGGGCATCGTGGCCCATGTGACCCTGATCGAATACGACAGCGAGCTGCGGGCCGATGCGGTGCTGCAGAGGAAGCTGGCGACCCTGCCGAACGTGCGGATCGTCACCTCGGCCCTGACGACCGAGGTGCGCGGCGACGGCGAGAAGGTGACGGGCCTGGTCTATAAGGACCGCAACTCCGACGCCCATCACGACGTCGATCTGGAAGGCGTCTTCGTCCAGATCGGCCTGGTGCCGAACACCGAATGGCTGCACGGCGCCGTCGCTCTGACGACGCGCGGCGAGATCGAGGTGGATCACCGGGGCGAGACGTCTCAGCCAGGCGTCTTCGGGGCGGGCGACGTGACGACTGTGCCCTATAAGCAGATCGTGGTGGCGATGGGTGAGGGCTCCAAGGCAGGGCTGGCCGCCTTCGACTATATGATCCGCACCGTCCCGGCCGAAGAGGCGGTCGAGGCGGCCTGACGTCCAGGGCGGTTTTCGCTGTAAGGCGAACCGTGTAAGCGCAGGCCAGGTTTAAGGCGGAGCGCGATATGACGGCGGCATCCTCGGGCCGGCTGTGGGGCGTCGCCTCCGGCCTGGGCGCAGGCGCGATGTGGGGGCTGGTCTTCCTGGCGCCCAAGTTTGCGCCCGAGGCCTCGCCCCTGCTGCTGACCGCCGGGCGGTATCTGGCCTATGGGCTGATCGCCGCCGTCCTGATCGCCCCGCGCTGGCGGCGGCTGGCGCCCTTGATCGAGGCGCGGACATGGCGCGCCCTGGTCTGGCTGAGCCTGGCGGGCAATCTGGTCTATTTCGCCTTTGTCGTGGTCGCAGTGCATCTGGCCGGGGTGGCGGCCTCGGCCCTGATCGTCGGCATGGTGCCGGTGGTGGTGGCCCTGTGGGGGCTGAGGGACCGCAGCGGACCGTCCCTGTCGCGCGCGGCGCCCCCCATCGTCCTGGCCGCCCTGGCGGTGGCCCTGATCGGCTGGCGGGCCCTGGCTCAGGGGGAGGCGGGGGCGGAGGGACCGACGGGGGCTCAGGCCCTGATCGGCTTGGTCTGCGCCCTGGGCGCCCTGGCGTCCTGGTCGGCCTATGCGGTGGGCAATAGCCGCTGGATGGCGCGGCTGCCCGAGGTCTCGCCCCATGACTGGTCCCTGCTGACCGGCGTCGTGACCGGCGGCCTGGCATTGATCCTGGCGGTCCCGGCGGTTTGGACCGCCCAGGACTGGAGCGGGGGGCAGTGGCTGCATCTGGCGGGGGTCTGCCTGGGCGTGGCCCTGTTGGCCTCCATCATCGGCAACGCCCTGTGGAACCAGGCCAGCCGCCGCCTGCCCCTGTCCATGCTGGGCCAGATGATCGTGTTCGAGACGGTGTTCGCCTTCGTCTACGGCTATGTCTGGGAGGGGCGGGGGCCGGCCCTGGTGGAGATGCTGGCCATACTGATGATGATCGTCAGCGTCATCTGGTGCGTGCGCGCCCACGCCCCGCCACGCGGCGCGGAGGAGCCGCCGCACTGATCACGGCGTCTCAGTGCAGCTTGAGCCGACCCGAGACGCGGCGGTGCAGCAGCCGTGACAAGGCCAGGATGACGGTGCGACGGACGCCCAGAATGGCCCGGTGGTGGTCCAGGTGCAGGGCCATATAGGCCCATTTGGCGATCAGCCCCTCGATCAGGAAGTTCGGCCCGCTCAGATTGCCCATCAGCGATCCCACGCCCCGGTCCCCGCCCAGCGACACCAGCGACCCCCGGTCGCGATAGACATAGGGGCCGGGATCGCGAGCCGGGTCCGCCAGGGCCTGGGCCAGATAGGCGGCCTGTTGGGCGGCGGCCTGGGCGCGGGCGGGGACCGGGCGCCCGTCGGGGCCTGGCGCTTCGGCGCAGTCGCCCAGGGCGTAAATGTCTGGGGCGGAGGTCCGCAGCCGGTCGTCTACGACGAACTGATTGAGACGTCCCGTCGTCAGGCCGAGGTCGCGGTTGGTCTCGGCGGCCTTGACCCCTGCGGCCCAGACGATCAGGTCGGCGGGGATCGCGCCTCTGGACGTCTCCAGCCGGTCCGTATGGACGGCCTGGACCTTGGCGTCGGTCAGCAGCCTCACCCCCTTGGCCTCCAGGGCCTGGGCCGCCTTGGTCGAAACCCGTTCCGGAAGACCGCCCAGGATACGGGGCGCGGCCTCCACAATGGTGACGTCGATGTCGAACCTCTGGTCCGGCGTCAGGCCCGCAGACAGTTCGTCATGGCCTTCGATCAGTTCGGTGGACAGCTCCACCCCCGTGGCGCCGGCACCGACGATGGCGATGCTCAGCCTGCGATCATCCGAATAGGCCGCAGCCAGGAAGGCGCTGGTCAAACGTTTGTTGAAGGCCTCGGCGTCGGCGACGTCTTCCAGAAGATGGGCGTGTTCGGCGGCGCCCGGCGTGTTGAACAGGTTCGAACCGCTGCCGATCGCCAGGACCAGGGTGTTGAAGGCCAGGGTGCGCGGGGCCACCAGGGCGGCGCCGTCCTGATCGTGGATTTCACCCAGGGTCAGGGTCTTGTTCGCCGAATCGAGGCCGGTCAGGTCGCCGAAGGCGAAGCTGAAATGGTTGCGGCGCGCCAGGACGGGATAGGACAGGCCCTCCTGATGGCTGTCCAGCGACCCTGCGGCCACCTCATGCAGGCTGGGCTTCCACAGGTGGAAGATGGAGCGGTCGATCAGCAGGACGCGCCGGCGTCCCTCGCGCGGACCGAACCGACGACCGAGGCGGGCGGCCAGCTCAAGGCCGCCTGCGCCGCCGCCGATGATGACGATGTCATGAACGGGCCGCGGCGCGGCGGCAGGGGAGGAGGAAGCGGTTTGCGTCATGGGGATCTAGCGAGGCGCTATCGGCAGGGTTCCACTGGCCCCTATGTGGACCCGGCGAGACCGTTTGTCGCGCCCGTTGACGCGCATTCGGCTCTATCTTAGCCATAAGAGGCGGCGATCCGGGCCCCTCTGGCGATCCTTCCGATCGCGATGTCGGCCGCCTCTCGACATTGATGGAGGTAGACGTGGATTTTCTGCTGGCCGAATGGCTGGGCAAGCCCGCATGGATGTGGGTCGGCTTTATCGGAATCGTAGCCCTGCTGCTGGCGCTCGACCTGGGCGTTCTGAACCGCAAGGATCATGAAATCGGGGTTCGCGAGAGCCTGCTGCTGTCTTCGATGTACATTGCAATCGCCCTGGCGTTCGGCGGCTTCGTCTGGTGGGAGCTGGGGTCGGAAAAGGGGCTGGAGTATCTGACCGGCTTTGCGATCGAAAAGAGCCTGGCGATGGACAATGTCTTCGTCATCGCCATGATCTTCGGGGCCTTTTCCATACCGCGCATCTACCAGCACCGGGTGCTGTTCTGGGGCATCGTCGGGGTGATCGTCCTGCGGGCCCTGATGATCGCGGGGGGCGCGGCCCTGGTCAGCCGCTATGAGTGGGTGCTGTATCTTTTCGCGGCCTTCCTGGTCTTTACCGGGATCAAGATGTTCGCCGCCCGTCACGAGACCGAGCAGGACATCGCCGACAATCGGCTGCTGGCCTGGCTGCGTCGCCGCCTGCCGGTGACGGAGACCTTGCACGGACACGCCTTCTTCGTGCGTCAGCCGAACAAGACGGGCCGGACGGCGCTGCACGTCACGCCGCTGTTTCTCGCCCTGGTGATGATCGAACTGGCGGACGTGGTGTTCGCGGTGGATTCGGTGCCGGCCATCTTCGCCATCACCACCGACCCCTATATCGTCTACACCTCGAACATCTTCGCCATTCTGGGCCTGCGGGCGCTGTATTTCGCCCTGGCGGCGGTCATCCACCGCTTCGCCTATCTGAAACAGGCCCTGGCCGTGCTGCTGATCTTCATCGGCGGCAAGGTGATCGCCGCGCCCCTGATGGGACTGGACAAGATCCCGCCCGCCGTCTCGCTGAGCGTGACGGCGGCCATATTGGCCGCAGGCGTCGGCTATTCGCTGTGGCGGACCCGATCGGAGGACGCCAAGCCCGTGTGAACCGAGCGGCCGGCCTGAGGTTCAGGCCGGCTTTTCTTCCAGCCGCTTGTCCAGATAGGCGCCGACGCGGCGATCCACGGCGGCCATATGATCCTGCCAGAAGTGGCTGGCGCCCTCTTCCAGCTCATAGTCGATGACGATGCCCTTTTGGGTGCGCAGCTTGTTGACCACCCGCTCCACCTCGACCGGGGGGACGATGGTGTCGGCCGTGCCGTGCAGGAACAGGCCCGACGCCGGGCAGGGCGCCAGGAAGCTGAAGTCGTACATGTTCGACGGGGGCGAAACCGAGATGAAACCGTCCGTCTCAGGCCGCCGCATCAGAAGCTGCATGCCGATATAGGCGCCGAACTGATAGCCCGCGACCCAGGTCTGGCTGGCGCCGGGGTTGTTGGCCTGAAGCCAGTCCAGCGCCGTGGCCGCGTCCGCCAGCTCGCCGATGCCGGAATCGAATTCGCCCTGCGACTTGCCGACGCCGCGCGAATTATAGCGCAGGGTGGCGAAGCCGCGCTGCTGGAACAGCTGGTGCAGGGTGACGGCGACCGGATTGTTCATATGACCGCCCGCCTTGGGATGCGGGTGCAGGATCAGGGCGATCGGGGCGTTCGGGCGCTTGCCCGGAGAATAGCGGCCTTCGATGCGGCCGGAGGCGCCGGGCAGGATGACTTCAGGCATAGGGGCTCTGGAATCCGTTCAACTGTCATTTCGCGCGAGCGTAATACTTGACCGCGGAGGTGGGACTTTCTAAGTCCCTCCGCAAGCGCGCCGCCTTTGCGAAGGCGCGGGTTCTAACACAAGAGCCCCAGAAAGCGCGCAATTTTTGAAGGTGCGATATGCGTCTGTCGACCAAGGGACGATACGCCGTCATGGCGATGGCCGATCTGGCGAAGAATGGACGCGGCGCGGGCGGGGAAATCCGGGCGGTTTCCTTAGCCGAGATCGCCGCGCGGCAGGAGATTTCGCTGAGTTACCTGGAGCAGCTGTTCGCCCGGCTGCGCAAGAGCGGCCTGGTCAAGAGCGTGCGCGGGCCCGGCGGCGGCTATCGCCTGGCCAAGGGGGCGGATGAGACGGTGGTGGCGGAAATCGTGCTGGCCGTGGACGAGCCGATCCGCGCGACCCGGTGCGTGGCGCACGGAACACCCAAGGGTTGCATGCTGGCCGGCGAGCGCTGCATCACCCACAACCTTTGGGAAGATCTGGGCGACGAGATCCATCGCTATCTGGCCGGGGTTTCGCTGGAGGATGTGGTGATGAACCGCACCGGCCGGCGACGCCAGCATGTCGATCCGCCCGTGGCGGTGGAGGCGGCGGCATGAGCGCGGTCTATCTGGACTACAACGCCTCAGGGCTGGTGCGGCCCGAGGTTCTGGAGATCATGACCAAGGCCCTGGCCGACAACGGCAATCCGTCGGCGGTCCACGCCGCCGGCCGTCGGGCGCGGGCGCGGATCGAGACGGCGCGCGCCCAGGTCGGAGAACTGGTCGGGGCGGATCCGACGGCGGTGGTGTTCAACTCGGGCGGCACCGAGGCCAATGCGCAAGCGATCGCCAGCGCCCTGGCGGCGGGGTGCGAGCGGCTGATCGTGTCGGCGACCGAACATCCGTGCGTGGCCGAGGCGGCGACGGCGGCAGGCGCGCCGGTCGAGGTTCTGCCGGTCGATGCGAACGGGGTGGTCGATCTGGCCTGGCTGGCCGAGGCCTTGGCGCGGCCCGGTCGGGCGGTGGTCGCCATCCATCATGCGAACAATGAAAGCGGCGTGATCCAGCCGATCGCGCAGGCGGCGGCCCTGGTGCGGGCCGCCGGCGGCTGGCTGCACGTCGACGCCATCCAGTCGGCGGGCAAGATTCCGGTCCATATGCGGGCTCTGGATGCGGACAGCCTGACTCTGTCGGCGCACAAGCTGGGCGGTCCCCAGGGCGTCGGCGCCCTGGTCTTCAAGGACGGCGTGTCGGGCGTGCGCATCCTGCACGGAGCGGGGCAGGAACGGGGCCTGCGCGCCGGGACGGAGAACGGGCCCGGCATCGCCGGATTCGGCGTCGCCGCAGCTTGCGCCGCGCGCGATCTGGAGACTGTCGCGTCGCATGCGGCCTGGCGTGACGCCGCCCAGGCGCGCGTCAAGGCGGCCGGGGCGACCATCATCGGCGAGGGCGCCGATCGCCTGCCCAACACCCTGTTTTTGGCCGTCGAGGGCTGGGACAGCCCGCAACAGTTGATCACCCTGGATCTGGCCGGGATCATGGTGTCCGCCGGTTCGGCCTGTTCCTCGGGCAAGGTCAAGCCGTCCAAGACGATCAGCGCGATGGGACTGAATAGGCTGGCCACGGGGGGCGTGCGCGTCTCCGGCGGCTGGGGCACGACCGAGGGCGACTGGGCGCGGTTCGCCGACGCCTGGGTGGACGCCTGGACCAAACACAAGGCACGCGCCGCCGCGCGCGTGAGAGAGGTCGCCTGATGGCCGCCGTCAAGGAAACCATCGACACCGTCGCCGAACTGGAACGGTACAAGTACGGCTTCACCTCGGATGTGGAGCAGGAGTTCGCCCCCAAGGGTCTGAACGCCGACATCGTGCGCTTCATCTCCGAAAAGAAGGGCGAGCCGGAATGGATGCTGGAATGGCGCTTAGCCGCCTATGAACGCTGGCTGGCGATGGAGGAGCCGACCTGGGCGGCGGTTCGTTACGAGCCCGTCGATTATCAGGACCTGTTCTACTACGCCGCGCCGAAGAAGAAGGAAGGGCCGAAGTCGCTGGACGAGGTCGATCCCGAGATCCTGGACGTCTACAAGAAGCTGGGCATTCCGCTGAAGGAGCAGGAGGTTCTGGCGGGGGTGCAGGGCGCGCCGCGCGTGGCCGTGGACGCCGTGTTCGACAGCGTGTCCGTGGTCACCACCTTCAAGGAGGAGCTGGCCAAGGCGGGCGTGATCTTCATGCCGATCTCCGAGGCCTTGCGCGAACATCCCGAGCTGGTGCGGCGATATCTGGGGTCGGTGGTGCCGGTCTCGGACAACTATTTCGCGGCCCTGAACAGTGCGGTCTTTTCGGACGGGTCGTTCGTCTACATCCCGCCGGGCGTGCGCTGCCCGATGGAGCTGTCGACCTATTTCCGCATCAATGCGAGCCAGACGGGCCAGTTCGAGCGGACCCTGATCATCGCCGACAAGGGCGCTTACGTCTCCTATCTGGAAGGCTGCACGGCGCCGATGCGCGACGAGAACCAGCTCCATGCGGCCGTGGTCGAGATCGTGGCGCTGGACGACGCCGAGGTGAAATATTCGACGGTCCAGAACTGGTACCCCGGCGACGCGGAAGGGCGGGGCGGCATCTACAACTTCGTCACCAAGCGCGCGGACTGCCGCGGCGACCGGTCGAAGGTGTCCTGGACCCAGGTCGAGACCGGATCGGCGGTCACCTGGAAATATCCGTCCTGCATCCTGAAGGGCGAGGAGAGCTCGGGCGAGTTCTATTCCATCGCCATCACCAACGGGCGTCAGCAGGCCGACACCGGCACCAAGATGATCCACCTGGGCAAGAATTCGAAGTCGCGGATCATCGCCAAGGCGGTGTCGGCGGGGAAATCAGACTCGACCTATCGCGGCCTGGTCTCGGTGCATCCGAAGGCGACGGGGGTGAGAAACTTCACCCAGTGCGACAGTCTGCTGATCGGCAAGGACTGCGGCTCGCACACCATCCCCTATATCGAGGCCCGCAACGGCTCGGCCCAGCTGGAGCACGAGGCGACGACGACGCGCCTGAGCGACGACCAGCTATTCTACGCGCAGCAGCGCGGCCTGTCGCAGGAGGAGGCCGTGGCCTTGCTGGTCAACGGCTTCGTTCGCGACGTCCTGCAGGAACTGCCGATGGAGTTTGCTGTCGAGGCGCAGAAGCTGGTGGCGATCAGTCTCGAGGGGAGCGTGGGGTGAAGCGGCTGTTTTGCGCCCCCTTGGTCATTGCCTGCGCGGTGGCCGCCCTACCTGCTTCTGCGCAAGAGGCCCATTGGAGACTCTCCGCAATCAATTCGACACCGGTGGATTCAGGCGACCAAGCCTTTGAACTCGTTTTCACGGACAAGGATTCTGGATCATTTAGTTGCGGTTGGTCTTCGGGCGATTTCGCCATCGCAGGAGACCGGATTGTCTTCAGAGAGGTGCTGCGGATAGCCAGCATCAGGAATCCTGCGCAGGCGGCGGTTCATGCTCGTGCGCACCTTGCTCAACGCTGTGACCGTGCACTTCAGTTGACGACGGTCGCCTCGCGGAACGATGCGATCGTGCTGACTGGCCAAACGCTTGGCGACGACGCCGCAGACACTTTCACTTTTTCTCCCGTTTCAACGACTTCCGGCAACGCTCAGTGACTCTTTCCATCAACAACCTCCACGTCTCCGTCGGCGACAAGCCGATCCTTAAGGGCCTGACGCTCGACGTTCCCGCAGGAGAGGTGCACGCCGTCATGGGGCCGAACGGCGCCGGCAAGTCGACCCTGGGTTACGCCCTGTCGGGACGGCCCGGCTATGAGGCGACCGAAGGCGCGGTCCAGTGGGCGGGCGAGGACCTGCTGGAGCTGGACCCGGCCGAGCGGGCGGCCAAGGGCGTCTTTCTGTCGTTCCAGTATCCGATCGAGATCCCCGGCGTCCCGGCCCTGACCTTCGTGCGGACGGCCCTGAATGCCCAAAAGCGCGCCCGCGGCGAGGACGAGGTCTCGGCGCCCGAGTTCCTGAAACTGGTCAAGGCGGCCTCGGCGAAGCTGAAGATGGACTTCGACATGCTGAAGCGGCCGTTGAACGTCGGCTTTTCCGGCGGCGAGAAGAAGCGGATGGAGATCCTGCAGATGGCCCTGCTGGAGCCGTCGCTGCTGATCCTGGACGAGACGGATTCGGGGCTGGACATCGACGCCCTGCGCATCGTGTCCGAAGGGGTGAACGCCCTGCGGTCGCCCGACCGGGCCATGCTGGTCATCACCCACTATCAGCGCCTGCTGGACTACATCAAACCGGACCGGGTCCATGTGCTGGCCGGCGGCCGGATCGTGGCCTCGGGCGGGCCGGAGCTGGCGCTGCAGCTGGAGGCGGAAGGGTATGACAAATACCTGCCGGAGCCGGCGTGAGCGCGACCTTCGCCATCGACCTGACCGACGCCGCCACCTTCCCGTCGCGGCGGGATGAGGCGTGGAAATACAGCGACCTGAAACGTTATCTGCGCGAGGCGCCGGCGCCGTCGGGCACGGCGGCGGTGGGCGCGCCGGGGCCGTTTTACGACCTGGGCGGAGAGGCTATCGTCTTCGCCAACGGGCGGGCCGTGGGCGTGACCGACTTCATCGCCTCGGGCGAGCAGACGCTTCGGCTGCGCTACATCTCCGACGCCGTGGGCACGGGCCACACGGCGAGCGCGCGGGTGGCGGCGCGGGCGGGCGCCAAGCTGTTGCTTCTGGAGACGCATGAGGGCGCGGGCTCGGCCTATGTCGCCCACAACACGCTGGAGCTGGACGTGGCGGCCGGCGCCGAGGTGACGCGTGTCGTTCTGGTGGAAGAGCCGGAGGATGCGATTTCGGTCGCCGAGGCCCATGTGAAGGTCGAGGCGGGCGGAAACTATCGCCAGACGGTCGTCGTCACCGGGGCGAAACTGCAGCGGATCGAGACCCGCATCCAGCATTTCGCGCAAGGCGCCCATGTCCAGGCCGACGGCCTGTATCTGCTGAACGGTTCGCGCCACGCCGACCTGACCAGCGTGGTGCGGCACATGGAGCATGACGGTGCGACCAGCCAACTGATCAAGGGCGTGGCGCGCGACACCGCGCGCGGCGTCTTCCAGGGCAAGATCGTGGTCGAGCGCGGGGCGGACGGCACCGATGCGCGGATGGGCCACCACGCCCTGATCGCCTCTGAACGGGCCGAGATCGACGCCAAGCCGGAGCTGATCATCTATGCCGATGATGTGCAGTGCGCGCACGGCAATACGGTGGGGACGCTGGACGAGAGCGCCCTGTTCTACATGGAGCAGCGCGGCATCCCGTCCGAAGAAGCGCGCGCCCTGCTGACCCAGGCCTTCCTGATCGAGGTCATCGACCGGATCGAGCACGAGGGCGCAAGAGAGGTGGCGCGGGAATGGCTGACGGCTCGGTTGTGACCCTGTTTGATCCCTACGCCGTCCGGGCGCAGTTTCCGATCCTGTCGCGGCAGGTGAACGGGAGACCGCTGGTCTATCTGGACAACGCCGCCTCGGCCCAGAAGCCGCGCGCGGTGATCGACGCCCTGGTGGCGACGATGGAGGGCGGATACGCCAACGTCCACCGCGGTCTGCACACCCTGTCGAACGAGGCGACCGAGGCCTTCGAGAAGGCGCGCGAGATCGTGGCCCGCTTCCTGAACGCCGAGAGCCCCGAACAGGTCGTCTGGACCAAGGGCGGCACCGAGGCGATCAATCTGGTGGCCAATGGGCTGGGGTTGAGCATCGAACCCGGTGACGAGATCATCGTCTCGGAGATGGAACATCACTCCAACATCGTGCCCTGGCATCTGCTGCGGGAGCGGCGCGGGGCGGTGATCAGATGGGTCCCGGTGCTGGACGACGGTTCGCTGGACATGGCGGCCTATGCCGACCTGCTGGGGCCGAAGACGCGGATGGTCGCCGTCACCCATATGTCGAACGTGCTGGGGACCATCAATCCCGTCGCCGAGATCAGCCGTCTGGCCCATGCGGCCGGGGCGCAGGTGCTGATCGACGGGTGCCAGGGGGCGGTCCATGCGACGCCGGACGTGCAGGCGATCGACTGCGACTTCTATGTGCTGACCGGCCACAAGCTGTTCGGTCCGACCGGCATCGGCGCCCTGTACGGCAAGGCCGAGGCGCTGGAGGCCCTGCCGCCCTATCAGGGCGGGGGCGAGATGATCGAGACGGTCGAGCAGGACCGCGTAACCTACGCCAAGCCGCCTCATCGGTTCGAGGCGGGGACGCCGCCCATCCTGGAGGCCATCGGCCTGGGCGTGGCGCTGAAATGGTTGGCCCAATATGATCGGGCGGCGGTTCAGGCGCATGAGCATGCGCTGTACCAGCATGCGGTTGATCGCCTGCGGGGGCAGAACTGGCTGCGGATCCTGGGTCAGGCGGAAGGCAAGGGCGCGATCCTGACCTTCGCCGTCGAGGGCGCCCACGCCCACGATGTGGCCCAGATCATGGACCGTTACGGGGTGGCGGTGCGGGCCGGACTGCACTGCGCCGAGCCCTTGGCGAAAAGAATGGGGGTGACGTCGAGCACCCGCGCCTCCTTCGCCCTATATAACACGGTGGAGGATGCCGACGCCTTCGTTGATGCGCTGATCAAGGCGCGGAACTTCTTCGTGTAACGCCATGACAGACGACCCTATTCAAGACAGCGACGCCTTCAAGGAAGCCTGGGCCGAACCCCAGAAGAGCGCCCTGTCTCAGGCCGAGCTGGATCAGCTGACCGACGATCTGATTCAGGCGCTGAAAACCGTCTATGATCCGGAAATCCCGGTCGATATCTACGAGCTGGGGCTGATCTACCGGGTGGACGTCAATGACGACCGCGACGTGGTGGTGGACATGACCCTGACGGCGCCCGGCTGTCCCGTCGCCGGCGAAATGCCGGGCTGGGTGGAGACGGCGGTGGAGAAGGTGGAGGGCGTCCGCAGCGCCAAGGCCAATCTGGTGTTCGACCCGCCGTGGGACGCCTCCAAGATGAGCGATGAGGCCAAGCTGGCCCTGAACATGTTCTGATGAGCGAACTTCAAACCACATCCCGTCCGCGCCGCCCGCGCCCCAAGGTCGTGACCCTGACTGACCGGGCCGCCGAGCGGGTGCGTGAGATCCTGGACAAGGCCGACAACAGCCACATCGGTCTGCGGATCGGGGTCAAGAACGGCGGCTGCGCAGGCCAGGAATACACCTTCGCCTATGCCGATGAGATCGGTCCCCTGGACGAGGTGGTCGAGGACAAGGGGGTCACCATATTGATCGAGCCCAAGGCCGTCCTGTTCCTGATCGGCACCGAGATCGACTATGAGACGACCCGGCTGGCCTCGAAATTCGTGTTCAACAATCCCAACCAGACCGACGCCTGCGGCTGCGGCGAGAGCGTCACCATCGTGCCGGCGGCGGGCTGAGCCGAACTAGCCGAAGGTGAAGGCGAAGACCTGGGCGCCGGGGTCCAGGAATTCGATCTCGAAGGTGCGTTCGCGCACCGGGCCGGCTTGGCGGATCAGCTGATACAGACGCTGGCGGTCGATGCGGCCCAGGCCCTGGGCGTCGATGTCTGATCCCGCGTCCGATCCCGGCGCGGCCCCGTCGATCCGGACCCGGAAGCGCACCCCGGCGTCGCCTTGCCCCGGCCCCATGACCAGATGCAGATCCCGCGCCTTGAACCGGAAAGCCAGGCGTCCGCCCGGCGCCGTCAGGGCGGCGTGTTCCCGCGTCACCCGCCAGGGGCCGGTCAGGCTCCAGTCGTTCAGCCGCAAGGCCGCCGGCCCATAGGTCTTGACGGCGTCGCGCGCGAAACCACCGGGCGAACGGAAATTCTCGGCCCTGGCGTAGCCGACATAGGTCTCGGGCGAGGCGAGCTGGGCCATGTCGGCGGCGGCCTCGGCGCCCTGGGCCTGGACCTGCACCAGGTCGGAAGCGACGTCGGCGGCGCCGGCCTCCTTCAGCAGTTGCTGAATGACCCGTTCGGAGCCGTCGTAGTCGCCCTCGCCGAAATGGTGGTGGCGGATCCGGCCCTGGGCGTCGATGAAATAGTGGGCGGGCCAGTACTGGTTCTTGAAGGCGCGCCAGACGGCGAAGTCGTTGTCCATGGCCACCGGATAGGCGACCCCGAGACGGGCGACGGCCTCGCGCACATTGGCCTCGGACTTTTCGAAGGCGAACTCGGGCGTGTGGACGCCGATGACCACCAGTCCCTGATCCTTATATTTTTCGGCCCAGGCGCGGACATAGGGCAGGGCGCGCAGGCAGTTGATGCAGGAATAGGTCCAGAAGTCGACCACCACCACCTTGCCGCGCAGTTGCTCGCGGGTCAGGGGCGGCGAATTGATCCAGGTCGTGGCGCCGGTCAGGGGCGGCATGACGCCCTCGACCGGCAGGTTGTTCAGGTCGGCGGGGGCGGTGTTGGTCGGGACGCCGCGGCCGACCGTCGTCAGCAGGGCCTGTTCGAGCCGTCCCGTGCCGGCGGCAGAAATCCGGGTCAGCAGGCCGGTGTCCAGGCCCAGAGCGATGGCGGCGACCCCGACCAGAACCAGAACCCCCAGGCCGCGCCGCACCCATTCGCCGACGCCCAGGGCGCCCTTCATGGCCTTGAACACCCGCCCGCCCACCAGCAGGGCCAGGGCCAGGGAGGTGGCGGCGCCGGCCGCATAGGCCAGCAACAGGACGGTCGAGCCGACGCCGGCGCCCTGCAAGGCCGCGCCGGTCAGGATCAGCCCCAGGATCGGCCCTGCGCAGGGCGCCCACAGCAGGCCGGTCGCCACGCCCAGCAACAGGGAGGATCGCACCTCGCCCCGGTCGTCCGAGCCGCGCTGGACGCGATCGGTCAGCCAGGACCCGGCCGCCACGAAGGGCCGCATCAACCGGTCCCCTACGGCAGGGATCAGCAGGCTGAGGCCCAGCGCCGCCATGACCGCCAGGGCGATCCATCGCCCGACCTCATTGGCCCGGACCGCCCAGCCGCCGCCGAGCGCCGCCAGACTGGCCACACCCGCAAAGGTCAAGGCCATGCCGACCAGGAGGGGCAGGCCGTTGCGGACGAACGGTCGATCCGCCCGAGCGAAGACGAACGGTAGGACGGGCAGGATGCAGGGGCTGACGATCGTCAGGACGCCGGCGAGATAGGACAAGAGGAGCAGGATCATGCGGGCGCCCGATGCGGGTGGAGTTCTCCACATACGAAGCCGGGCGGCCTTCGGTTACCCCGCCGACGACATTATCTCCCACAGATAGACGACCTGCCGGTCTCGAACGGGCTAGACTTCGCGCTTCCGATCCCCGATTCGCTGGCCCATGACGATCCACGCTCCGCCGCCGGAAGGCGGCCGTATCATCGACGAGCCGATGGAGACGGCGCTCAGCCGTCGCTATCTGGCCTACGCCCTGTCGACCATCACCAATCGCGCCCTGCCGGACGTGCGCGACGGGTTCAAACCCGTGCACCGGCGCATCCTGTACGCCATGCACCAGATGCGGCTGAACCCGCAGGCGGCGGCGCGCAAATGCGCCAAGGTCGTCGGCGAAGTCATGGGTGGATACCACCCGCACGGCGACGCCTCCATCTATGAGGCCCTGGTGCGCCTGGCCCAGGACTTCGCCCAGCGCTATCCGCTGGTCGACGGCCAGGGGAATTTCGGCAATATCGACGGCGATAGCGCCGCGGCCATGCGCTATACCGAGTGCAAGCTGACCCCGGCCGCCGTCCTGCTGCTGGAGGGGATCGACCAGGACGCGGTCGATTTCCGCCCCACCTATGACGACCAGGACGAGGAGCCGGTCGTCCTGCCGGCCGGCTTCCCCAATCTACTGGCCAACGGGTCTTCGGGCATCGCCGTGGGCATGGCGACCTCCATCCCGCCGCACAATGTCGGCGAACTGATCGACGCCTGTCAGCTGTTGCTGGAGCGGCCCGAGGCGACCACGGACGAGCTGGTGCAGTTGGTCCCCGGACCCGACTTCCCCACCGGCGGCGTGGCTGTCGAAGGCCGCGCAGCCATTCTAGACGCCTATGAGACGGGTCGGGGCGGGGTGCGGCTGCGCGCGCGTTGGGAGACCGAGGACCTGGGCCGCGGCGTCTGGCGGATCGTCGTCACCGAAATGCCGTACCAGGTGCAGAAGTCGCGCCTGATCGAGGCGCTGGCCGACCTGATCGAACAGAAGAAGGCGCCGCTGCTGGGCGACGTGCGCGACGAGTCGGCCGAGGACATTCGACTGATCCTGGAGCCCAAGAACCGCACCATCGAGCCCGAGATGCTGATGGAGAGCCTGTTCAAGCTGTCGGATCTGGAAGTCCGCTTCCCGATCAATATGAACGTGCTGGACGCCGACGGCACGCCGCGCGTGATGGGGCTGAAAGCCTGTCTCAAGGCCTTCCTGGACCACCGGCGCGAGGTGCTGAACCGCCGGTCGCAGTGGCGGATCGCCCGGGTCGAGAAGCGGCTGCACCTGCTGGAAGGCCTGCGCATCGTCTTCCTGAACCTGGACGAGGTGATCCGGATCGTCCGCGAGGAGGACCAGCCCAAGGCCGTCCTGATCGCGCGCTTCGGCCTGACCGAGGTCCAGGCCGACTTCATCCTCGACACCCGGCTGCGCCAGCTGGCGCGTCTGGAAGAGATGACGATCGAGAAAGAATTCAAGGAGCTGTCGGAAGAACTTGCCAATCTGAAAGCGCTGACCTCTTCGGAAGGCAAGCAGTGGAAGGCTGTTTCCAAAGAGCTTGAGGCGGTGCGCAAGGCGCTGATCTCGCCGCGGCGCACGACCATGGGCGAGGCGGTCGACGCCTCGGCCTTCGTGGCCCCCGAGGCCTTCATCCCGCGCGAGGCCATCACCGTCATCCTGTCGGAGCGCGGCTGGATCCGCGCCGCCAAGGGCAAGGTCGAGGACCCGTCGGAGCTGAAGTTCAAGGAAGGCGACAAGCTGGCCTATCTGGTCCCGGCCTATACGACGGACAAGCTGCTGGTGGGGGCGTCGGACGGGCGGATCTTCACCATCGGGGCCGACAAGCTGGCCTCAGGTCGAGGCCACGGCGAGCCGCTACGGCTGATGATCGATCTGGACGAGAAGGCCGAGATCATCAATCTGCTGGCGCACCAGCCGGGCGGCAAGCTGCTGATCGCCTCAAAGGCCGGCTACGGCTTCATCGCGCCCGAGGACGACACCCTGGCCCAGAAGCGGGGCGGCAAACAGGTGCTGAACGGCGAAATGCTGGCCATGCTGCGCGTGCCGACCAGCCCTATGGGGGATCACGTCGCGACGATCGGCGAGAACATCAAGACCTTGATCTTCCCTCTGGCAGAACTGCCCGAAATGGGGCGCGGCAAGGGTGTGAAGCTGCAGAGCTTCAAACAGGGCGGCCTGGCCGATGTGACGGTCTTCAACGCCGAACAGGGGCCGGAATGGGCCGACGGCGGCGGTCGGCGGCGCAACTGGCCCGACTGGAAGGACTGGCTGGGCAAGCGCGCCGGGGCCGGTCGCCAGGGGCCGAGGGGATTGCGGAAGTTCAGATAGGGGGCGGCTGGTCTTCCAGCCGCATCCAGCCCAGCTTGCCCAGCACCTCCAGGGGGCGGAAGTCCGCCTTGTAGTCCATCTTCTCCGAGCCCCGGACCCAGTAGCCCAGATAGACGAAGGGCAGGCCCACCTGGGCCGCCTGACGGACATGGTCGAGGATGGCGAACCGACCCAGACTGCGGCGGTCAAGACGCGGGTCGTAGAAGCTGTAGACCATGGACAGGCCGTCTCTGAGCAGGTCCGTCAGGGTCACGGCGACCAGGTCGCCGGGGCCGCCGTCGTCGGACGGCAGGCGGTATTCGATCAGATGGGTGCGCACGGCCGTGTCCTCGACCATGGCGACATAGTCGAGCCAGCCCATATCGCTCATGCCGCCCAAGGGATGGCGGCTGGTCAGATAGCGGCGCAGCAGCTGGAACTGTTCGGTCGTGGCCTCGGCCTCGACCAGGGCGCGCGTCAGGTCGGCGTTGCGCGCCAGAACCTTGCGCTGGGATCGGCTGAAGGCGAAGTCCGGCACAGGCAGGCGGACGGAGACGCAGGCGTCGCAGGCTTCGCAGGCGGGGCGATAGGCGATGTTCTGGCTGCGGCGGAAACCCGCCAGGGTCAGTTCGTCATTGACGTGGGCGCCGTCCGAAAAGGGGAGGTTTGCGAAGACCTTCCGTTCCGTCTTGCCCGGCAGATAGGGACACGGGGCGACCGAGGTCATGAAGAACCGGAGCTGGCGTGTCGGCACATGTTGGGTCACGACTCTAGGTCCGCACCCGATCTGGCCCAAAATAGGACGGTCTGACGCTCATGCCGCGATTTGGCGCGATTGAGCGCTCGGCGGCAAGCGCCAGGGCGCCACAGCCGCTCAGGATCACAGCGAGGTGTCCATAGGCAGGACCGGGGCCTCGCGCAGCAGGACGATGGCGATGCGGCGGTTGCCGGGCAGGCTGGGATCGTCGGGATAGAGGGGGTCAGAGCCCGCCTTGCCGGCGACCGAATAGACCCGATCGGGGTCCACGCCCGCGCTTTGCAACACCAGGCGCGAGCCGTTGGCCCGTTCGGAGGATAGGGTCCAGTCCGCCGGGCCGCTGGCGCGGTTCGACCCTGGCGTGGCGCTGGTGTGGCCGGTGATGGAGATGCGGTTGGGCAGCTGGTTGATCACCTTGGCGACCGCGCGCAGCAGAACCTGAGCCCGCGCATTGGGGCGGGCCGAGTTGTTGTCGAACATGGACCGGCCTTCCTGGTCCACCAGCTGGATGCGCAGCCCCTCCGGCGTCTGGTCCACGATCAGCTGTTTGGACAGTTCGGCCAGTTCCGGCATCGACTGCATGGCCTGGCGCAGCGATTCCGCCGCACTGGCGAACTCGGCCGCCTCGCGCTTCTGGATTTCGGCCTGCAGGGCGGCGTCGCTGGCGGAGGTGAGGTTTGAGCTGGGGCCGGTGTTGGTCGTCTCCGGCGGGGCCTCGGGCGCCAGCTGTTCGATGACCGACTGCGAGCCCGAGCTCTTGGGACCGTCGTCGCCCAGCGCAGTGCCGCCCAGAAGGCCGCCCGAACCCGAGGTGGTTTCGGACACGCTGGCGGGGGCGAAATATTCGGCGATGCCCTTCTTCTGCTCCGGGTCGGTCGTATTGATCAGCCACATCAGCAGGAAGAAGGCCATCATGGCCGTCACGAAGTCCGCATAGGCCACCTTCCAGGCGCCGCCGTGGTGGCCTCCGCCGGAGACCTTTTTCACCTTCTTGATGAGGATCGGACGATCGCTCACGGACATGGACGCACCCCGGCAAGTTCGCGGCAGTGTGGCGCGGCAAGGTTAACCGCCCGTTGACCCGCGCCCTGGGTTGAACCCTTGTCCGACCCGGCCTAGTCCAGGCGGGAACACGGGAGCCTGCCATGAAGATCGCTTTCGCCGGCCTGGGGGTCATGGGCGCCCCGATGGCGCGTCACCTGGCGAACGCCGGCCATGGGGTCGTCGGCTACAACCGCACCCAGGCCAAGGCCCAGGCCTGGGCCGAGGCCGTGGGCGCGCGGGCGGCCGCGACCGTGTCGGAGGCGGCGCAGGGGGCGGAGCTCTTCATCCTGTGCGTCGGCAATGACGACGACGTGCGGGCTGTCGTGACCGAGGCCCTGCCGCACCTGGCCGAAGGGGCGGTCATCGTGGATCACACCACGACATCGGCCAAACTGGCGCGGGAAATGGCCCAGGCCGCGGCCGAGGCGGGGCGCGTCTTCATCGACGCTCCGGTCTCCGGCGGTCAGGCGGGCGCAGAAAACGGCCAGCTGAGCGTCATGGCCGGCGGCGAGGCCGAGGCCCTGGCCCGGGTGGAACCGGCGCTGACGGCCTATTCCAAGGCGATCAAACATATGGGACCGGCGGGCTCGGGCCAGCTGACAAAGATGGTCAATCAGATCGCCATCGCCGGCGTGGTCCAGGGACTGGCCGAAGCGGTCCATTTCGCCCAGGTCGCCGGCCTGGATACGGACGCCGTCTTCGACGCCGTGTCCAAGGGGGCGGCCCAGAGCTGGCAGATGGACAATCGCTGGAAGACCGCCGCCCAGGGCCGGTTCGACTTCGGCTTCGCCGTCGATTGGATGCGAAAGGATCTGGGCCTGGTTCTGGACGAGGCGCGGTCGAACGGGGCGCGTCTGGCCCTGACGGCTCTGGTCGATCAGTTCTACGCCGAGGTTCAGGCCATGGGCGGCAATCGCTGGGACACCTCCAGCCTGGCGGCGCGGCTTCAGCCCAAGGACTGAAGCCGCCGGTACGGGCGGGTTAAGCCGTCTCCCAGCCCTTTTCGATCGCCCAGACTGCGAAGGCGTAGTCGTGGGCGACCTCCTTCAGATAGTCGAACCGGCCGGCGGCGCCGCCGTGGCCAGCCTCCATATTGATCTTCAGCAGGACCGGCTTGCCCGAGGTGGTGGCGGGCCGCAGCTTGGCGACCCACTTCTCCGGCTCCCAGTAGGTGACGCGCGGATCGGACAGGCCGCCCGTCGCCAGGACGGCGGGATAGGCCTGGGGCTTCACCTGATCATAGGGGCTGTAGCTCATCATATAGTCGTAGGCGTCCGGGTCCTCGATCGGATTGCCCCATTCGGGCCATTCCGGCGGCGTCAACGGCAGGGAGGTGTCGCTCATGGTGTTGATGACGTCGACGAAGGGCACCTGGCCGATGATCCCGGCCCAGAGGTCGGGCCGCATATTGTTGACGGCGCCCATCAGCATGCCGCCGGCCGAGCCGCCCTGGGCCACGATATTGCCGGCTCGGGCGTAGTTCTGCGCGATCAGATGTTCGGCGGCGGCGATGAAATCGGTGAAAGTGTTCTTCTTGGTCATCCGGCGGGCGCTGAGGAACCAGCCCCAGCCCTTGTCCGATCCGCCCCGGATGTGGGCGATGGCGTAGATCCAGCCGCGATCGACCAGCGACAGCCGATTGGTCGAAAAGCTCGCCGGCATGGGAATGCCGTAGGAGCCGTAGCCGTAGAGCAGCAGGGGCGCTGAGCCGTCGATCGGCGTGGTCCGACGGCGCAGGACGGTGACGGGCACCAGCTGGCCGTCGGCCGCCGGGGCGTTCAGCCGTTCGACCACATAGTCTTCGATATTGTGTCCCGACGGGATTTCTTGAGTCTTGCGCAGCGTGCGTTCCCGCGACGCCATGTCGTAGTCATAGGTCTGGGTCGGGGTGGACGGCGAGTTGTAGCTGTAGCGGGTCGTCGTGGTGTCGAACTCCGACGCGCCCGACAGCGACAGGGCGAAGGCCGGTTCATCGACGGCGATCGCATGTTCGGCCCCGGCGCGATCGCGGATGATGATGCGGGTGTTGGCGTCGGCCCGTTCCTGGCGCGCCAGATGATGGCGGGTCAGGTCCATCCCCTCGATGAAACGACCCGGCGTGTGGGGGACGAGATCCGTCCAATGCGCCCTGCCGGGCGTTTCGGTCGGCGCCTGAACGATCTTGAAGTCGATGGCGTCGTCGGCGTTGGTGCGGATCACCCAGCGGTCGTCCCAGTGATCGACGTCATAGCGGACGGCGACCTGGCGCGGCTCCAGGACGACCGGCGCAGCGGTCGGGTCGTCGGCGGGGATGTAGCGGGCCTCGGACGTTTCCTGGTTCTGGATGCCGATGACGATGAACCTGTCGTCGGCGGTGCGGCCGACGCCGATGAACATGCCGTCGTCCGCCTCCTCATAGACCAGGGTCGTCTCGCCGCCGCGCGCCGGGCGGCGGAAGATCTTGTCCGGCCGTCCGTTGTCGTCGCGATTGGTCCAGAAGATCCACCGACTGTCAGGCGAGAAGGTGAAGTCGCCGGTGGCGCTCTCGATCACATCGGGCAGGACGGCGCCGGTCGCCAGATCCTTCACATAGATCTTGTGCACCTCGGACCCTTGCGCGTCCTCGGCATAGGCGAACAGGCTGTGGTCGGGGCTGTGGGCGGCGGCCGAGACCTCGGAATAGGCCTTGCCTTCGGCCAATTCATTGGCGTCCAGCAGCAGTTGGGGAGTCGGGGCGACGATAAAATTCTTCGTCACCGGCCGGCCATCGACCATCCAGGTTCCCTGGCGCTCGACGCGCATGTAGCGGGGATGCTGGTCGCCCGTGCGGTACTCGACATAGTAGGTCCAGTCGCCGTCAGGCGCGGGGACGGAACTGTCGTCCTCCTTGATGCGGCCGCGCATCTCCTGGAACATCGTCTCCTGAAGAGGGAGTGTGGAGGCCATCATGGCTTCGCGATAGGCGTTTTCGGCTGTCAGATGCTCTTTGACTTCGGCCTTGATCAGGGTCGGATCGCGCAGCACCGCCTGCCAATTGTCGTCCTTCATCCACTGGTAGTCGTCGGTGCGGGTGCGACCCAGCTGTTCGATGACGACGGGGATCTTCTTGGCGACAGGGGGTTGGGGCATCGAGGCTCCGGAAGACTGGCGGGCGAGGGCGGGGGAGGCCGAGGCGGCCAAGGCCGTCGCAGCGGTGGACAGGAGGATTTGGCGTCGGTTCATGATCGGCTCCCGGGCGTGAGGAGGCGACCTTGGGCGTTCGGGGCGCCCAAGGTCAAATCAAGATCGCGTCGGGGCGTCAGCCCGCCAGGGCCTCGACCGTCATCCGTTTCAGCAGGTCGCCGCCCTGGCCCACGGCCGCCAGGCGGCTGGAGACATGACCCAGGACATTGGCGGCATAGAGTTCATAGAGGTCCAGCTTGCCCTGCAGCCAGACGGGATCGCCGTCGGCGGCGTCCAGCCGCGCCTTGGCGGCCAGCGCCCCCTTGGCCAGCATCCAGCCGCCGACGACGTCGCCCAGCAGCTTCAGATAGGCGTCCGCTGCGGCCAGGACGTCGGCCGCCGCATCGGGGTCGGCCTTGCGGTCCAGCAGCCACAGGGTGGCGTCCTCCACCGCCTCGACGGCCGTGGCGAACCGTTCGACCGGCTTGCCGGCATAGAGGCCCGAGAGGTCGGCGAGCGTCGCCTTCATGTCGACGATCAGGGCCTTGGCCGCTTGGCCCCCGTCCATCGACAGTTTGCGCCCGACCAGATCCATGGCCTGGATGCCGTTGGTGCCCTCGTAGATCGGGGCGATTCGGGCGTCGCGATAGTATTGGGCCGCGCCGGTCTCCTCGATGAAGCCCATGCCGCCATGGACCTGGACGCCCAGGGAGGCGACTTCGCATCCGACGTCGGTGGACCAGGCCTTGGCGATCGGGGTGAATAGGTCCTCGCGGGCCTTCCAGCGGCGGCGCGCCTCTTCCGTTTCGGCATGACGGGCCAGGTCGGCGGCGACCCCGGTCGACAGGCACAGAGCGCGAGCGGCCGCGGTCTTGGCCTTCATCACCCCCAGCATCCGGCGCACGTCCGGATGATCGAAGATAGGGGCGTTGACTTCTCCGGTCCAGACCGATCGACCCTGGCGGCGGTCAAGCGCATAGGCCAGGGCGTGCTGATAGGCGCGTTCGGCGATGCCGACGCCTTCGACCCCCACGGCCAGGCGGGCGGCGTTCATCATGACGAACATATGGGCCAGGCCCTCGTTCGGACGTCCGACCAGTTCGGCGCGTGCGCCCTCATAGGCCATGACGCAGGTGGGCGAGGCGTGGATGCCCAGCTTGTGCTCGACCCCGACGGGACGGAAGGCGTTGCGTTCGCCCAGGCTTCCGTCGTCCTTGACGAGGAATTTCGGCGCCAGGAACAGGCTGATCCCCTTGGGTCCCTTGGGCGCGTCGGGCAGGCGCGCCAGGACCAGATGGATGATGTTGTCCGTCGCGTCGTGATCGCCCCAGGTGATGAAGATCTTCTGGCCGTGGATGGCGTAGGTCCCGTCGCCGTTCGGCGTCGCCGTGGTGATCAGAGAGCCCAGGTCCGAACCGGCGCCCGGCTCGGTCAGCACCATGGCGCCGGTCCATTCGCCGCTGACGAGCTTGGTCAGATATTTCGCCTTCTGCTCTTCCGTGCCGACCTGCTCCAAGGCCTCGATGGCGGCGAGAGACAGCATTGGACACAGGCCGAAGGCCATGTTGGCGGCGTGGACGGTCTCATAGGCCGCCAGCTCCAGGGCCTTGGGCAGGGCTTGGCCGCCCGCCTCGACCGGCGCCGACAGACCGGTCCATCCGCCGGCGGCGAACTGGCGATAGGCGTCGGCGAAGCCGGGAGCGGCCGAGACGGCCCCGTTGGCGTAGAGCGAGCCCTTCTGGTCCCCGATGCGGTTCAGCGGGGCCAGAACCTCCTGCGAAAACTGTCCCGCCGCCTCCAGCACGGCCGAGGCGACGTCGGAATCGTAATCCGGAAAGGCGCCGGTGGCGGCGACGTCCGCCATGCCGGCCACGGCCTCCAGGGTGAAGGCCAGATCACGAACGGGGGCGCGGTAGCTCATGGGTTTCCTCGATGTCCTTTCCGGCTTAAGTGCCTCGCCGAAGCCCCCCGTCGCAAGAGAGACTTGGCGCAGTCGGGGCAGTCGGGGCACAGTGACGCCCTGCCGCGAGGGAAGGGAAGTCGTCATGGCCGAGCCGCGCAATCGCTATTCGTCGGTGTCACTGGCTTTGCACTGGATCATCGCTGCGGCGATCCTGGTCCAGGTGCTGCTGATCACCGCCCATGAGAGCACGGAGGGGCCGCTGTCCGGGCAGTTCGTCATGCTGCACAAGTCGCTGGGCGTGTCGATCCTGATCCTGACCCTGGCTCGCATCGGCTGGCGACTGGCGCATCCGGCCATTCCCTTGCCCGCGTCGATGCCGCGCTGGGAGCGGCTGGCGGCGCGCGCCACCCATGTCCTGTTTTACGTCGTCCTGATCGCCATGCCTCTGTCGGGCTGGCTGGCCACCTCGGCGGCGGGACGCGGCTTCGCCTGGTTCGGCCTGTTCGACTGGCCCCTCTTGCCGGTGGGCGGCGGGCGCGAGGCCGCCGGTCGGTTCATGGACGTGCATGAGACGTTGATGAAGGGCCTCTATGTCCTGATCGCCCTGCATGTCGCCGCGGCGCTGAAGCATCAGTTCATCAACCGCGACAATGTGCTGCATCGGATGATCCCCCTGATCCCGCGGCGGCCGTGAGGAGCGCGGGCGACCCGCCGGATCAGGCCGCCGCCGCCCTGCGCCGCGGCGAACTGATCCTGCTGCCGACCGAGACGGTCTATGGCCTGGGCGCCGACGCGGCCGATCCGCGAGCGGTGGCCGCCATTTTCGAAGCCAAGGGAAGACCTCGGTTCAACCCCTTGATCGCGCATGTCTCTGACGCCGCCGCCGCTGAGGCGATCGGCCTCTTCGACGCCGCCGCCCGTTCCCTGGCCCAGGCCTTCTGGCCGGGGCCGATGACGCTGGTGGTCCCGGTGCGGGATCGGACCCGCGTCTGCGATCTGGCGCGCGCCGGGCTGGACAGCGTCGCCGTGCGCGTTCCCGGCCACGCCCAGGCGCGGGCGGTGCTGTCGATGTTCGGCGGTCCCGTCGTGGCGCCGTCGGCCAACCGCTCGGGCCGGCCCAGTCCGACGACCTTCGCCGACGCCGTGGAGGAGACCGGCTTCGCCGTCTCGGCCGCCGTGGACGGCGGTCCTTGCGCCGTCGGTCTGGAAAGCACCGTCGTCTCGGTCCTGGAAGGACAGGTCGCCCTGCTGAGACCCGGCGCCGTCACCCGAGCGGAGATCGAGGCCGTGGTCGGTCCCCTGGACGGGAGTGGCGACGGGCGACGCTCGCCGGGCCGGCTGGCCGTCCACTATGCGCCTGACGCCCCGGTGCGGATCGAGGCGACCCAGCCGCGTCCGGGGGAAATCCTGCTGGGGTTCGGGCCGGGCGTCGGCGACCCCCGCTGGAGTCTCAGTCCTTCCGGCGATCTGCGAGAAGCCGCCGCTAACCTGTTCAGGTTGTTCAGAGAAGCAGATCGCTCCAAGCCGGCGGGCATAGCCGTGGCGCCCATTCCTTCCTCCGGACTGGGCGAGGCGATCAACGACAGGCTCCGGCGAGCGGCCGGCTTCGTCGGCTAACCGAACCGCGCCTGAAGATCGACGCTGGAGCGGCGTCCGACGCTGGCGAGACAGGTCTCCAGCCAGTCGTCCGCAGCCGCCCGGCCACGGGCCTTCAGGTCGATCAGGAAACTCCATTCCGTGTTGAACTTCGACCTCAAGGACAGGTCCGACAGCCAACCGTCGGCCTCGATGGCGTGAAGTCGCAATTGTCGATAGGGGCCTGAGCCGTGTTTCAACTGGCCCTGGCTGATCATTTCGCCGGCCATGGCGATGGCGCGCAGTTCGGACAGCAGCGGCGCGTTGAAGAGGATCTCATTCAACCGATCGACGATGTCGCCCGCCGCGCGGGGCGTCTCGTCGCGCACCATCGGGTTCAGCGTCACCAGCAGCACGTCGTCCGGCGTATCATCCCCCGTCAGGGGCCAGAGCGGCGGATTGGTCAGATAACCGCCGTCCCAGTAAGGCTCCCCCTCGATCTCGACGGCCTGAAACAGGTGCGGCAAACAGGCCGAGGCCATCAGGACGTCGGCGGTGATCTCGCTGGACGCGAAGATGCGGGCCCTGGCCTGGCGCACGGCCGTGGCGGCGACGAACAGTTTGACGTCGGAGCCCTGGACCGCCTGAAAATCCACGGCCGTCTTCAGAACCCGCTTCAGAGGATTGTGGTTCAAGGGATTGAATTCATACGGGCTCATTGACAGAGCCAGGGTTTCTCCGGCGCGCCACAGCGGCGTGTCCTTCAGCCAGTCGGGCGCCTGGGCCGGATTCCACAGGGCGCTGTCGCCGAAGACGTTGCGGCCCCCCGACTGATTGATCTCGCGCCACAGCCGGTCCAGGGCGGCGCGGGCGTCGCCGCTCGCCAGGCCGGAAACCAGGGCGGCGCCGTTCATGGCGCCGGCGGACACGCCCGAGACGGCGCGGATGTCCAGCCGATCGTCTTCCAGCAGTCGATCCAGCACCCCCCATTGGAAGGCGCCGTGCGCCCCGCCGCCCTGAAGCGCCAGACAGAAGGGCCGCCGTCCTGTCGAGGCGGCGGCGAGGTCCGTCGGCTCGGCGGTCTTGCGTTTGAAGATCGCCATAGGTCGGCCCCCGCTGGGATGGTCTTATTGAGCGGTCCAGCCGCCGTCGATCGAGAAACTGGCGCCGTTGGCCGAGGCGCCCAGGTCGCTGACCAGATAGAGGAACAGCCCCGCCAACTGATCCGTCGTGACGAACTGTTTGGTCGGCTGGGCGGCCAGGATCACGTCGCTCATGACCTTTTCAGGACTGATGCCGCGGGTGCGGGCCTGGTCTTCGATCTGCTTTTCCACGATCGGCGTATGGACGAAGCCGGGGCAGATGGCGTTGCAGGTGATGTTGTTCTGCGCCAGCTCCAGCGCCACCGTCTTGGTGAAGCCGATGACGCCGTGTTTGGCCGCGACATAGGCCGATTTGAAGGGGCTGGCGACCAGGCCGTGGGCCGAGGCCATGTTGACGATCCGACCACGCCCCTGGGCCTTCATGATCGGGATGGCGGCGCGAGTGGCGTAGAAGGCCGAGGACAGGTTGATGGCGATGATCTGTTCCCATTTGTCGGTGGGGAACTTCTCAACCGACTCCACATGCTGGACGCCGGCGTTGTTGACCAGAATGTCGAGGCGGCCGAACTCGCGCTCGGCGAAGGCGACCATGTCGGCCACCTCCTCGCCGCGCGTCATGTCGGCGGGGTGATAGCGCACTTGCGCGCCGGAAGACGCCTCAAGCGCGGCGCGGGTGCGCTCGATCTCGGCCGGATCGCCCAGCCCGTTCAGGACCACGTCGCCGCCCCGCGTGGCCACCGCGCGCGCCAGGGCCAGGCCGATGCCCGAGGTCGAGCCCGAGATCACCGCCGCCTGACCCTTCAGATCGCCGATTTCGCGGAAGTCAGGGGACTGGGGCGAGGTGGACATGGATGCGCCTTTCGTTCTTTCGCGAGAGACTAGCGGGGGCACCCGGCGAAGATCAAGAATTTCCCGACCTGATGAATATCCATTCGGTCTCGGTCGAGGCCGCCTTGTCGAAACCGTAGCCGTCCCGGTCGAAAGCCTTCAGATCCTCGACTCGTTCCAGCCGTTCGTTGATGGCGAAGCGGCTCATGGCGCCGCGCGCCTTCTTGGCGAAGAAGGAGACGATCCGCGTTTCGCCGTTCTTCTCCTCGCGGAATTGGGGCGTGACGACCGGCAGTTTCAGAGCCTTGGCGTCGACGGCGCCGAAATATTCCTGGCTGGCCAGGTTGACGACGACCGGATCGGGCGATCCCTGGGCTCTGAGGTCTTCGGCGTCGGCGTTCAGCTGTTTGGAGATCCGATCGCCCCAGAAATCATAAAGGCTGGAGCCGCGGCGGGTCTTCAGCCGCGTGCCCATTTCCAGCCGATAGGGCTGGATCCGGTCGAGCGGCCGCAGCAGCCCATAGAAGCCGGACAAAATGCGCAGATGGTCCTGGGCGAAGGCCAGGGCGGCGGCGTCCAGCTCTCGCGCCTTCAGCCCCTCATAGACGTCGCCGGCGAAGGCGAAGGCGGCCTGGACGCCGTCCGTCGATTCCGGATCGAACGCCCTGAACCGTTCCAGATTCAAGGTCGCCAGATCATCCGAAATCCCCATCAGGCGACGCAGGTCGGCCTTGGTCTGGCGCCGCGCCGTCACCGCCAGGCTGGCGGTGTCTTCCAGAAAACGACGCTCCGTGCCGGGCAGGGCCGGATCGGCCGGCGAGAAGTCGAGCCGTTTGGCGGGAGAAAGAAGGATCAGCAAGGGACGGCTCCGTGATGGCGCCGCTCACATAGGCCGCTTCTGCGAAGATTTGAACGGGCGAGGCCGGAATGCCGCGGCTCAGCCGCCGAAGCCGCCCTGATCGAGGAAGGCCTGCTCTTGCGGCGTCGTCGCGCGGCCCAGGGCGAGGTTGCGGTGGGGAAAGCGGCCGAAGCGCACGATGATGTCGCGGTGCAGGCGGCCCCATTTCTCCAGTTCGGCGTCGCCGGCGACCAGGGCCAGGTAGCGGTCCTGATCCTCGAGCCGTTCGGAATGTTCGAAGGGCAGCAGGAGGAAGTTCTTCAGCTCGGGTTCGACCCGGAGATGCCAGCCGCGCGCCACGGCCTGTTCGGCCAACATCAGCGCCAGGGAATCGGTGGCGAACTGGTGGGCCGTGCCGCGGAAACTGTTCCTCGGATACTGATCCAGCAGGATCAGCAGGGCCAGGGCGGTCTCGGGGGCCTCGATCCAGTCGTCGCGCTCGCGCCGGGCGGCGGACAGGTGCAGATCCTGGCCGCGCGTCCGAAACTGGGCGTCGAACGCCTCGTCCTTGGCGAACCAGTTTTCGGGACCGGCCTCTTTCCAGAAGGCGACGACGTCGGATGAGGTTATGAAGGGGGCCATGAGCCAGATCCTAGCCAATCCTCTGCCCGTCTTCCATGACCGCGACTGCGATCTTTCGATCATTCGCGGCAAGCGCGTGGCCATGATCGGCTACGGCAGCCAGGGACGCACCCATGCGCTGAACCTGCGCGATTCGGGCGTGACCGACATCGTGGTCGGCCTGAAGCCCGGTTCGAAGACGCGGGCCGTCGCCGAGGCCGACGGATTTACGGTGATGACGGCGGGCGAGGCGGCGGCGGGGGCGGACGTGGTCGCCGTCATGACCTCGGACGAGGCGCACCGCGACCTGTGGCGCGACGAGCTGGCGCCGACTGTGCGGCCCGGCGCGGCCCTGGTCTTCGCCCACGGCCTGTCGGTGCGGTTCGGCCTGGTGGAGCCCCGCGCCGACCTGGACGTGATCCTGGCCTCGCCCAAGGGGATCGGGCCGCGCATTCGCGACCTGTACGAGGCCGGGGAGGGGGTCTTCTGCCTGTTCGGGGTGCATCAGGACGCGACGGGCGGGGCCCATGCGCTCGGCCTGTCCTATGCGGCGGCCCTGGGCTGCGGACGCAAGGGCATCCTCGAGACGACGATGCGGGACGAGTGCGAGAGCGATCTGTTCGGCGAACAGGTGGTGCTGTGCGGCGGGATCGCCGAACTGATCGATTCGGCCTTCATGAAACTGGTCGAGGCCGGCTATCCGGCCGAGGTGGCCTGGTTCGAATGTTTCTACGAGGCCAAGCTGGTCACCGACCTGATGTACGAGCGCGGCATAGCCGGCGCCTTCGCCAAGATCTCCAATACGGCGGAGTACGGGGCTTACCGCACCGGGCCGCGCGTGATCGGCGCCGAATCGCGCGCCGCCATGGATCAGGTCCTGGCCGAGGTTCAGGGCGGGGGATTCGTGCGGGATCTGATGGCGGACTATGACGCCGGCTCGCCCGACCTCATGGCGCGGCGCGCGGCCCTGGGGCGGCGGCCGATCGAGTCGGTGGGGGCGCGTCTGAACGAGGCGGCGCGGCGGGCGCGGGAGACGGCGGCGAACGACGACTGATGCGCGGGAGATGACTCGTCATCCTGTGCGTCCTTATCGACGCCATGCGGCGGACGGGCCGGCCCTCGGGTCGAGCCCGAGGGTGACGATCACTAGAGGTATGAGAGAGAATGGTCGGAGTGAGAGGATTCGAACCTCCGACCCCTGCGTCCCGAACGCAGTGCTCTACCAGGCTGAGCCACACTCCGACCGTGGGGGCTGGCCGCAAGGCGTCGCCCCGAAGTGAGGACGCGGCTTATAGCCATGGGTTTCGGAGGCCGCAAGCGTCCATTTCGACCTTCTTCGCAGTCGGCGAAAATTGTCCTGAGCGGGGGTGTTGCATCCGAAAACGGTTTGGCCTATCTGACCGCCTCCGCCGCACGAGAGTGCTGCGGACGCCGGACCTGCTGGGGAATGGTGTAATGGTAACACTCCGGTTTTTGGTACCGTCATTCTAGGTTCGAGTCCTAGTTCCCCAGCCATCCGCCCCTCCCATAAGCGAAGGCCTGCCTTGGTGTCAGGCCCGCCGGCCAAGCCTCAAGACACAGTTATTTCAGTGCGGAGGCGGCATTCTGGCCGCAATCCCCTGAGCGGCGCGATTCGCAATGAACTGGTGGCGGGACGGCGTTGGGGTTACAGCGCCCCTTGTCAGGGGCGATCCCGCCCTCTAGAGCCCACTGCCTGCCCATGCGGATGTGGCGGAACTGGTAGACGCACTGGATTTAGGTTCCAGCGCCGCGAGGCGTGGAGGTTCGAGTCCTCTCATCCGCACCAAGCAAAAAGGCCCGGGATCGATCCCGGGCCTTTTTGTCTTTGTAGGGCAGGCTTATCGCGCTTCGCGCTGCTTGAGGCCATTTTGTGGGCCCATCGCGCGTGGCGTTAGTTGAGGCGCCGTTGGCGCGCCACTGTTTCCCTTGCGGCGAAGAAAAAGGCCGGGGCGTTGACCCCGGCCTTCTTTGCATCAGTCGCGTTCTTCCTTGGAGCCGGGGGCCGGGGCGCCCGGCATCGGCGGGACCGGGCCGACCGGGGCGTCGGCCGACAGCTCCGGGACCTCGACCAGGCCGCGGGCGACGTGGCTCTTACGGAAGCCGTAGGCGAAATAGATCACCAGACCCACGGCGCCCCAGATGGGCAGGACCATCTTGGCGTCGTGCGGCAGGTTCCAGAACAGGAAGGCGCAGCCGGCGGCCGAAAGCGGCGCGATGATCCAGACCAGGGGCGTCTTGAACGGACGGTTCCGGTTCGGATCGGTGCGGCGCAGGATCAGGACCGCGATCGACACCATGAAGAAGGCGAACAGGGTGCCCGAGTTCGAGATGTCGGCCAGTTGACCCACCGGGAAGAGGGCGGCGGCGATGGCGACGGCGACGCCGGTGAACAGGGTCACGACATAGGGGGTCTTGAACCGCTTGTGCATCTTGGTCAGGCCTTCCGGCAGCAGGCCGTCGCGCGCCATGACGAAGAAGATGCGGGTCTGGCCGTAGATCATCATCAGGATGACCGAGGGCAGGGCCAAGAGGGCGGCGGTGCCCAGGGCGTTGCCGACCTGCGGATGGCCGATGACGCGCAGGACGTGGGCCAGGGCCTCGTTCGAGCAGACCAGGGCCTCGGCGTTGGCCGGCAGGGCGCAGGCGGCGACGAAGGCAGGCGAGCCCGGCTGGACGGCTTGACCGGCGGCGCCGAGGACCGGCTGGGCGCCGATGGCGCCGGCCGCGCCCAGGGCGACCAGCAGATAGAAGACGGTGCAGAAGGCCAGGGAGCCGATCAGGCCGATCGGCACGTTGCGCTGCGGGTTCTTGGTCTCTTCAGCAGCGGTGGAGACGGCGTCGAAGCCGACATAGGCGAAGAAGATCGAGGCGGCGGCGCCGACGATGCCCATGCCCGAATAGGCGCCGAACAGGCCGTTGGGCGCGAAGGGCGACAGGTTGGCGGTGTCGATGACCGGCAGGGTCAGGACGATGAAGACCGTCAGGGCCGCGACCTTGATCGCCACCAGGATGGCGTTGACGCGGGCCGACTCGGTGGTGCCCAGGATCAGCAGGCCGGTCACGGCCAGGGCCACGATGATGGCGGGAATGTTGACGATCCCGGCCGAGAAGTCTGGCGTCGGGATGAAGCCGTTCATGCTCCAGGTCGGTCCGGCGGATAGGAGGTCCGGGAAGTCGAAGCCTATCCCGTTCTCTATCAGGCCCAGCACATAGCCGGACCAGCCCACCGACACGGCCGAGGCCGCAACAGCGTATTCGAGGATCAGGGCCCAGCCGACGCACCAGGCGAGCAGCTCGCCCAGGACGGCGTAGGTATAGGTGTAGGCCGAGCCGGAGACCGGGGCCATGGCCGCCAGTTCCGAATAGCAGAGCGCCGCCACCGCGCAGACCGCGCCGGCGATGACGAAGCTGACCATCATGCCGGGGCCGGCCTTCTGAGAGGCCGCAGCCGTCAGAACGAAGATGCCGGTGCCGATGATGGCGCCGATGCCGAGTAAGGTCAGTTGAACAGGTCCGAGCGACCGATGAAGCGACTTCTTCTCGGCCGTGGCCAGAATCGCGTCGAGCGACTTAACGCGCCACATAGAATACCCCCACGTTTACGGCGGCCCTCTGGCCGCGTCGGCGGGGACGCTAGCGGCGGAATGCGGGCCGCGCAACGCGCATGACTGCGGGGTGAAGCGCTCACGACGCTTTCGTGATCGTGGCGCATCGGGGGCGCATCGGGCTAGAGGCGGATCATGTTGCCGATCCACGCCGTTCTCGACCCGCTGAAATCCGCCCTTGCAAACGGAAATACGGCGGTTTTGGCCGCCCCGCCGGGGGCGGGGAAGACCACGGTCGTCCCCTTGGCCCTGCTGGACCAGGCCTGGCTGGGCGACGGACGGGTGCTGGTGCTGGAGCCGCGCCGTATCGCCGCACGGGCCGCCGCCGACCGGATGGCCGCCACCCTGGGCCAGGAGGCGGGCGGGACGGTCGGCTACCGCACCCGGCTGCAGAGCCGGATCGGGCCGAAGACGCGGATCGAGGTGATCACCGAGGGGGTCTTCACACGGATGATCCTGGACGACCCCGGCCTGGAGGGGGTGGGAGTGGTCCTGTTCGACGAGTTTCACGAGCGCAGTCTGGACGCCGACCTGGGTCTGGCCCTGGCGCGGGAAACGCAAGGGGCGCTGCGGGAGGATCTGCGGCTGCTGGTGATGTCGGCCACCCTGGACGTGGCGGGGGTGTCGCGGTTGCTGGACGGCGCGCCGGTGATCGAGGCGGAGGGGCGGGCCTATCCGGTCGACACCCGCTATCTGGGCCGCAATCCGACCGAGCGGTTCGAGGAGGCGATGACGCGGGCCTGTCTGACGGCCCTGGGCGAGGAGACGGGGTCGGTTCTGGCCTTCCTGCCGGGGCAGGGCGAGATTCATCGGGTCGTGCGGCAGATCAACGAACGGCTGAGGCTGCCGAACGTCGACGTGGTTCCCCTGTATGGCGGACTGGATCGGGCGGAGCAGGACCGCGCCATCGAACCGGCGGCGCCGGGGCGGCGCAAGCTGGTGCTGGCGACCTCGGTTGCGGAGACGAGCCTGACGATCGACGGGGTGCGGGTGGTGGTGGACGGCGGCCTGTCGCGCGTGCCTCGGTTCGAGCCGTCCAGCGGCCTGACCCGGCTGGCCACGGTTCGGGTCAGCCGGTCGTCGGCGGAACAGCGCCGGGGACGGGCGGGACGGACCGAACCGGGCGTCTGCTATCGGCTGTGGGACGAGGAACAGACGCGCGGCCTTGTCCCGCATCAGCGGCCGGAAATCCAGGAAGCGGACCTGACCGGCCTGGCGCTGGATCTGGCGCGATGGGGCGCGCGGTCGGTCGAGGGGTTGGCCCTGCTGGACCCGCCGCCGGCCGGAGCCCTGGGCGAGGCGCGCAAGGTGCTGACGCGGCTGGGGGCGCTGGATGCGGAGGGCGGGTTGACCGATCACGGGCGGCGGCTGACACGCATCCCCCTGTCGCCGCGCCTGGCCCATATGGTCGCCGTGGCCTCGGACGGGCACGACGCCATGACGGGCGCGCGGATCGCGGCGGTGCTGAGCGAGCCGGGATTGGGCGGATCGAACGTGGATCTGCAAGAACGGCTGGTCGGCCTGGAGCGGGACCGGTCGCCGCGGGCGCGGGATGCGTTGAAACTGGCTGAGCGCTGGGCTCGGGCGGCGGGCGGCGGCGCGGGCGGGTCGGTCGATGAGGGACTGCTGCTGGCCGAGGCCTTCCCCGAACGGATCGCGCGGATGCGGGGCAAGGCCGGCGAGATGCTGCTGGCCAGCGGGCGCGGGGCCATGGTCGAGGCGACCGATCCCCTGGCGCGCGAGACCTGGCTGGCGGTGGCCGAGCTGGGGGGCGGCGAGGCGCGGGACCGGGTGCGGCTGGCGGCGGCGCTGGACGCGGCGACGCTTGAAACCGATCTGGCGCGGCTGATCGAAACCGAGGAACGGCTGGCGCGCGAGCCCTCGGGCCGGGCGGTGATCAAGCGCATCCGACGGATCGGCGCGATCGTTCTGGATGAGAAGGTGATCGGGACGCCTGACGCGAGCCAGTTGTCGGCCGTGCTGAAGGCCGAGGTCGAGGCCGAGGGGATCGGCGCCCTGCACTGGGGCGAGCAGGCTTCGGCCCTGCGGGCGCGTCTGGCCTTTCTGCACGGGCTGGACCCGGCCTGGCCCGATGTGTCGGACGAAGGTCTCATGGCGGCGCGCGAGGCTTGGCTGTGGCCGGTGCTGGAGGGCGCTAAGTCGCTGGCGGCGATCGGCGACGGCAGGCTGGCGGACGCCTTGCGGGGGCTGATCCCCTGGGATCTGCAACGCAGGCTGGACGAACTGGCGCCGCCGCGACTGACGACGCCGCTGGGGTCGGCGGGCATCGACTATGGCGCCGAAGGAGGACCGCGCGTGGAGATCCGCGTTCAGGAGTTGTTCGGCGTGACGACCCATCCGACGGTCGGCGGGGGCCGCGTTCCCCTGACCCTGGCCCTGCTGTCGCCGGCGCGGCGGCCGGTGCAGGTGACCCAGGACCTGCCGGGATTCTGGGCGGGCTCCTGGGCGGCGGTGCGCTCGGAGATGCGCGGCCGCTATCCGCGCCATCCCTGGCCGGAGAACCCGGCCGAAGCCCAGGCGACCAACCGGGCCAAGCCGCGCGGGACGTGAAGCGTCGAATCCAGTCCCAAGCGGCTGCAACCGGGCGGCAAGCGCTGCGTTGAGCCAATCTCGCAGAGGACGCCCCATGGCACTTACCCAACTCGACCCCCCGCTGCCTGTCACCGTGCAGGATCGCGGCAAGGGGTTCGCCTTCGCCGTCATCGACTATGGTCAGGAGCACAATCTGATCTGGGTGACGGCCATTACCGAGACCGGAGAAATCTGGTGTGCGCCCAACCCGGTCGTGCGGATGCAGGCGAACTGGACCATGGGGCGGCCGTCGCCCGCAGGTTGAGACTTTTCAGCGGGGGAAGATGACGCGATATGGTCAGGCGCACCTGCGGTGCGCCAACCGGGGACGAAATCGTGTCGAACGCCAGGATCATATCGCCCACAGCCGGCAAGGCGCGGGTTCTTTTCGCCAGCCTGATCGGCACCACGATCGAATTCTACGACTTCTACATCTACGCCACGGCGGCGGTGCTGGTGTTTCCGCAGCTGTTCTTCCCGGGCGGAGACCCGACGACGGCCATGCTGTCGTCCTTCGCCACCTTCTCCATCGCCTTTTTCGCAAGACCGGTCGGCGCCCTGGCTTTCGGGCATTTCGGGGACCGGGTGGGACGCAAGGCGACCCTGGTGGCGGCCCTTATGACCATGGGCCTTTCGACCGTGGCCATCGGCCTGCTGCCGACCCATGCGACGGTCGGTATTGTCGCTCCCCTGCTGCTGGCCCTGTGCCGGTTCGGACAGGGGCTCGGCCTGGGCGGCGAATGGGGCGGGGCCGTGCTGCTGGCCACCGAAAACGCGCCGCCGGGCAAGAAGGCCTGGTTCGGCATGTTCCCGCAACTGGGGGCGCCGATCGGCTTCATCCTGTCGACGGGCGCCTTCATCGTCCTGACCTCGACGATGGGCGAGGCCCAGTTCGAGGCCTGGGGCTGGCGCCTGCCCTTTCTGGCCAGCGCCGTCCTGGTCTTCGTCGGTCTGTGGGTGCGGTTGAAGATCACCGAGACCCCGGAATTCCAGACGGCGATGGACCGGAAGGAGCGGGTCAAGGCGCCGGCCGTGACCCTGTTCGCCCAGCACAAGACCGCCCTGTTCCTGGGGACGTTCAGCGGGGTGACGACCTTCTCCCTCTTTTATCTGATGACGGTCTTCGCCCTGGGCTGGGCGACGACGGGGATGGGGCTTGAGCGCGGCGAGGTCCTGCCGGTTCAACTGATCGGGGTGCTGTTCTTCGCCGCCTTTATCCCTGTGACGGCCCTGCTGGCCGACAAGTTCGGCCAGGTGAAGGTGCTGATCGCTTCATCGGTCGGGATCGCCCTGTTCGGCGGCCTGTTCGCGCCCCTGTTCGGAGCGGGGCTGACGGGGCTGCTGATCTTCTTCGCCCTGGGCTTTGCGCTGATGGGCTGCACCTACGGCCCTATCGGCGCGGCCATGGCGCGGCCCTTCCCGACGGCCGTCCGCTATACGGGGGCGTCCATGGCCTTCAATCTGGCCGGGATCGTGGGGGCGTCGCTGGCGCCCTATCTGGCGACCTGGCTGGCCAAGACCTATGGACTGGCGGCGGTCGGCGGCTATCTGGCCCTGTCGGCGGTGGTGACCATACTGGCCCTGTGGGGCATGGGGCGGGTCAGCCCGGAGACGGAACTCTAGAGCCTGATCCGTTGAGGAGGAACCGCGAAGCGGTTCCGTCCGAAACGATCATGCCCTAGGCTTCGTCCGTCGCCGCATAGACCATGATCCCGGTCGCGATGGCCAGGTTCAGACTGTCGGCCCGGCCGCGCATCGGGATCTTGACGTTGACGTCGCAGGCGGCGGCCAGTTGGTCGGTCAGGCCGGCCTGTTCATTGCCCATCAGGATCAGCGACGGCTTCTGCATCACCGCCGAGTGGTGGCTGACCTTGGCGTCCAGCCGGGTGCCGACGACGCTGCCGGGCCAGGTCTGGCGCCAGGCCAGGAAGGACTCGGGGTCGGCTTTGGTGATGGAGACGGCGAAGACCGAACCCATGGTCGCGCGCACCGCCTCGACCGAATAGGGATCGACGCAGTCGCCGATCAGGATGACGCCGCCGCAGCCGGCCGCGTCGGCGGTGCGGATGATGGTGCCCAGATTGCCGGGATCACGCACCTGCTCCAGGGCCACCCAGCAGGGGGCCGAGGCGGGGTCCAGCCTGTCCAGAGGGGTATAGACCTGATCGAACACGCCCAGGACGGTCTGCGGATTGTCGCGGCGGCTGATCTTTTCGAGGATGGCGTGGGTGACGACGACGATCTCGCCGCCGGCCTTGCGCGTCTCGGCCTTTGCCCGGTCCAGCAGGGGGTGGGGGCGGGCATCCTCGCCGACCAGCAGCAGGCGCGGCGCCCGGCCCAGGTCCAGGGCCTCGCCGATGAATTTCAGCCCCTCGGCCAGGAAGGTCCCGGTGCTGTCCCGCTCCTTGCGCATGTGCAGGGCGCGGACGGCCTTGACCGTGTCATTGGTCAGGGAGGTGATGACGCGGTGGGTGTCGTGCGCGCTCATCGGCTCCACCGGGCGAAGAAGGACAGGCCGATGGCGCGGGCGTTCGCACCGTCTTCGGACAGGGCCAGTTCGCCCCAGTCGATGCGGCCGCCCCGATCCGGCAGGGCTTCGGCCATCAGATGGGCCAGGGACAGGCCGGAGATGCGGGCGGCGTAGGCGTTCAGCAACAGGAAGTCGGCCTCGTCCGACAACAGGACGGCGCAGTCCTTCAGCAGGGCCGGCATGTCCTCGAACAGGCGCCAGACCTCGCCGGTCGGGCCGCGTCCGTACTTGGGCGGGTCCAGGATTATACCGTCGTATTTGGAGCCGCGCCGGACCTCGCGCGCCACATATTTGCGCGCGTCCTCGACGATCCAGCGGATCGGGCGGTCGGACAGGCCGGACTGTTCGGCGTTCTCGCGGGCGTAGTTGACTGATTTCTTCGAGGCGTCGACGTGGGTGACCTCGGCCCCGGCGGCGGCGCAGGCCAGGCTGGCCACGCCGGTATAGCCGAACAGGTTCAGGATCTTCGGCGCTCGGCCGGCGTCGCGCGTGAAGGCGCGCACGCGGGCGTCCAGCCAGTCCCAGTTGGCGGCCTGTTCCGGGAAGAAGGCCAGGTGGCGGAAAGGCGTGAAACGGCCGGTGAACTTCACCTCGCGCCATTTCAGGGGAAAGGCGTCGACGGGGCCGTGCCGGTCGAAGCGCCAGCGGCCGGAGTCTTCCTCCTCCTGCTGCGGATCGAAGGCGGCGGTGGCCTGGTCGAAGGCGGCCGGGTCGCGCGGGGACCAGAAGCACTGGGGCTCGGGCCGGACCACCGTATAGGGGCCGTAGCGCTCAAGCTTCCTGCCCTTGCCGGAGTCCAGGAGGGCGTAGTCGGACCAGCCGCGGGTCACCAGGGTTTCGGGGGTAGGAGAGAGCAGGGGGGCCATCCTGCGGCTGATAGGCGGTCAGGCGGCCTTACGTCCAGCATCGACATGGGTGGACGCGCCGCATTCGGCGTCATGGTCCGGCTCATGGATCGTCTTGTCCCAGACATAGGGCGATACGATCAGTCGCCACAGGGCCTGGGCGAAGGCGACGCTGAGCAGGGACCAATAGGCCGGCGCCAGCAGCATGTCGCTGAGACGATAGTCCAGACCGGCGCGGCGCGCACCGACGGCGCAACTCATCCATGCGGCGACGACGCCCAGCGCCAGGACGGCGAGCGATCCCATCGGCAAGGACGTCGCCGCACCCGCATGAAGGCCCAGGAGAAGGGCCGAGCCGATCCAGGCCAAGGCGGGAGCGTGGCAGGCGGCGGATATGACGGCGGCCCCCAAGGTCATGACAAGCGACAGCAGTCCGCGCTCGCCCAGGGCGGCGGGCGAGCGCGTATGGACGCCCCAGGTCTGCATATAGCCCTTCAACCATCGCGTTCTCTGGGGCAGCCAGCGCTCGAAAGGGCCGGGCGGCGTTTCCCAGGTCGGTCGGTGGATGACCCCCAGACGCCACCCCGCCGACCAGAGCCGAAAGCCCAGGTCGGCGTCTTCCGTCACATTATAGGCGTCCCAACCGCCCAGATCCCGGAGGATGGCCGTCCGAAGATGATTGCTGGTGCCGCCGAGGGGGAAGGGCAGGTTCAGCTTCGCCATGCCCTGAAGATTGACCTCGAAAAGGGCGGCGTACTCCAGGGCGAACTGTCGATCGAGAAACCCCTTCAGGCCGGCGCCTCTGCGAACGCGCAACGGCGCCTGAACGCAGGCGAGATCAGGGCTCTGGGCGAAGTGCGCCGCCGCTTCACGCAGTTGCCCCGGGTCCGGCGCATCTTCGGCGTCATAGACGGTGACCAGTTCGCCCTTGATGAAGGGAAGGGCGTGGTTGAGGGCGCGCGGCTTGGTCTGGGGCGCGCCAGGCGGCACAATCAGGATCTGCAGCCAGTCAGGCCTGGCTGCGGCCGTCGCCGCCGCAATGGTTGACTGATCGTGCGCTTCCAGGATGAGGAACCCCTGCAACTGTCGGCGGGGGTAGTCCAGCCGAGACAGGTTCTGCACCAACTGCTCCACCACCGCCGCCTCGTCATACAAGGCCGCCAGGACGGTATAGCGCGGCCAGCGGCCCGGCTTGGGCGGCGGGGGCGGCGGAGAAAGACTGGCTGCCGCCAGGACGGCCCGCCAAATGGCCGTGGCGACGAAACAAGCCTGAAGCCCCAAGATCAGGGCCTCCAGCGTCGCCCGCGGCCAGAGGACAAGGGCGAGCGCCACACATGTCGCCAGCCCGCCGACAACCGCCGCCTGCCAGGTCGTCGGCGTTCGACGCCCTGCGCCGCTGAGCGCATTCGTCTTGATCATCATCGTTCCAGCCCCGGCCCGAGCCGAATACAACTGGAAATACTTGTTTGTTGCAACTGGATTTTTCTGCGCCGATTGGCGCCGATGATCGATTGTCGCTATTCAGATCGCCCCTGACCTGGAGTCGCCTTTGCCCCTCGCGTCGCAATCGTCTCGTTCCCACCGCAAGCCCAAGGGGGAAGGCCATTCACGGCGCGGCGAAATCCTGGCCGCCGCCGAGCGGATTTTCGTCGAGCACGGCTATGAAGGAGCGACCATTCGCAAGATCGCGGATGAGGTCGGCCTGTCCTCGACCGCCCTCTATATGCATTTCCCCGATAAGGGCGCGATCCTGCAGGAAATCTGCCGCAACGCCTTCAGCGTCCTGACGGCGGCTGCGGCCTCCCTGTCGACGGGCTCCGCGCCGCCGGAGGTGCGACTGAGGGCCATGATCGAGGCCTACGCCCAGTTCGGGTTCGATCAGCCCAACGCCTATCGCCTGATCTATCTGACCCGTCCCGTGGAGGCTCGAGAGGGCGCTCAGACCTTGTCTCAGGAACTGGGCGCCGTCGTCTTTTCCGCCTTTGGAGACTTGGTTGAGGAGACCGTGGCCGCAGGGCGGATGGAGGGCGACGCCAGGGCGATCGCTCAGTCGATTTGGGCGGCTGCGCACGGCGTCGTGTCGCTGATGATCACCAAACCCTATTTTCCGTGGGTGGAGCGGGACCGGTTGGTCAAGACGACCCTGGACGCCGTGTTCGACGGCCTGCTTAAGCCGTGACCCCACGCCCCCGGTCGCTCCTTCTCTGTCTGCTCCTTGTGGGGCTGACGCCGGTCCCCGCCCAGGCTCGGCCCTTGCGGGTCATGGCCCTGGATCAGTGCGCCGATCAATATGTCCTGGCCCTGGCGCCGGACGCCGAACTGGCCCTGTCGCCGCGCGCCGACGACCCTGACGCCTGGCTGAGGCGCGAAGCGGCCGGACACCGGCGGCTGCGTCCGACCCTGGAGGCGGCGGTGGGGTTCAAGCCGGATGTGGTCCTACGCTACTGGGGCGGCGAACCCCGGCTGCTGGCGGCCCTGGAGCAGCGCGGGACCAAGGTGATCACAATCGCGGACGCGACGGACTTCGACGGGGTGCGCGCCAATATTCGCGCCGCAGCTCAGGGTCTCGGGCAGGCCGAGCGGGGGGCTCGACTGGAGCGGACCATGCAGGCCAAGCTGGATCGCGCGGCGCCGCCCGCTGGAAGCCCCACGCCCGGCGCCCTCTATCTGACCTCAGGCGGCTATACGTCCGGTCCCGGCACGCTGATGGATGCGATGATGCGGGCCGCCGGCTTTCGCAATCTGACGACCGCGCCGGGCTTCGGGGCCGTCAGTGTCGAGCAGATCGCGCTTCAGCCGCCCATCCGGTTCGTGCTGGGCTTTTTCGACCAGTTGCGGGCCGACTGGCGGGGAGCAGGCCGCCATCCGGTGGTGCGCCGCGCCGCCAAGGGGCGGACGGCGGCGAAGCTGCCGGCGGCCGTCCTGACCTGTCCCGCCTGGTTCGCCGCCAACGGGGTGGAGATGATGAAGGCGCGGCCATGAGTCGGACGGTTCGTCTGTGCGTGAGGCTGGGCCTGCTCTGTACGGCGGCCGTGGCGACCGCCGTATTGTTCGGGGAGACGGGGTTCGACCGCGCCCAGTATGCGGCGGCCTTCGGCGATCCGTCTTCAGGTCCCTGGGACGTCTTGTGGCAGGTGCGGGCGCCCCGCGCCGTCTGCGCCCTGGTCGTGGGGGCGGCTCTGGGGCTGGCGGGGGCGGTGATGCAGGGGCTGCTCCGCAATCCCCTGGCCGATCCTGGCGTTCTGGGGGTTTCGGCGACGGCGGCCCTGGGCGCGGCCCTGGCGATCGTCCTGGGCGGCGCGGGCGTTGCGGGCCTGGTGGAGATGTCGGCCCTGGCCGGCGCTGCTGTGGCCGGTGGGGTGCTGGTCGCGGCAGCCGGACTGATGCGGGCGCCGGAGGCCCTGATCCTTTTCGGGGTGGCTTTGTCGAGTTTCGCGGGGGCGGCGACGGCCCTGATCTTCAACCTGTCGCCGTCTCCCATCGCCCAGGCCGAGGTCATGGCCTGGCTCTTGGGATCGGTACAGAACCGGAGCTGGGTGGATGTCGCCTGGGTGGCGCCGGCCCTGGCTATGGCCGCCGTTTTCGCGGGCCTGTCGGCGCGGGGACTGCGGATGCTCACCCTAGGCGATGAAACGGCCGCAATCTCGGGGCTCTCCATGGGGCGGTTGAGAGGCTTCGCCCTGATCGCGGCGGCGCTGGCGACGGGGGCGGCGGTGGCGGTCGCGGGCGTGATCGGTTTCGTCGGTCTGGCGGCGCCCCATCTGGTGCGGGCGGCGGTGCGTGGGGACGCGGGGCGAATCCTGGCGCCCTCGGCCCTGGCCGGCGGACTGATCCTGGTGGTCGCGGATTTAGCGGCGCGGCTGACGCCGACGGATCAGGAGCTGAAACTGGGGGTGTTCACGGCCTTGATCGGGGCGCCCCTGTTCGCCTTGATCGCCTGGCGGGCGGCGCGGGAGTGGCGGCTGTGATCGCGCCGCTGACGATGTGGGACGCCCAGGCGACCCTGGGCGGGCGCAAGGTGCTGGACGGTGCGAACGTCCAGGTCGAGCGCGGCCGATTGGTCGCGCTGGTCGGTCCCAATGGGGCCGGCAAGTCCAGCCTGATCAAGGCGTTCGTCGGATTGCTGGCGCTGGACGGCGGCGTCGCCCGCCTGAACGGCGACGACGTCACAATCCTGTCCCCTCGAGAACGGGCCCGGCGCGTCGCCTATCTGCCCCAGGAGCGGCGGATCGCCTGGAATCTGCCGGCGGTGGAGGTGGCGGCCCTGGGCGCGCCCTTCCTGGCCGGTCCCGAAGCCTTGGCGCGGGCCAAGCGGGCTCTGGCTGAAGTGGGCGGCGCCCATCTGGTCGATCGCGGCGTAGCCGAAATGTCCGGCGGCGAGCGGGCGCGGGTGCTGCTGGCGCGCGCTTTGACGACCGACGCCCCCATGCTGCTGGCGGATGAACCGATCGCAGGGCTCGATCCGGACGCGCAGCGGCTGGTGCTGGAGCGGCTGCGGACCCGCGCGGACGGCGGCGCCGCCGTGCTGGTCAGCCTGCACGACCTGACCCTGGCGGCGGCCTTCGCCGACCAGGTGGTGGTCATGCATCAGGGACAGGTCGTCGTCGCCGCGGTCCCGCCGATGGAGGCGCTGGAGCCGGGCGTGCTCAAAAGCGTCTTCGGCTTGGACGGGCGCTGGGTCGAAACACCGGACGGGCCGCTGCTGGCGGCCCGACGGGCTCAGTAGGCGACGTAGGGACGGGGACCCGCTGCGGCGCCGCGCGCAATGTCGGCCGAGGGCGTCAAGGGCGCCGAGCCGCCGTTCAGCCGGGCCTTGTAGACCGCCATATTCTCCATGACTCGCATCATATAGTTGCGCGTCTCGGTGAAGGGGGCGCATTCGATGAAGTCGATCGCGGCGTTGGCGTCGCCGCGCGGGTCGCCGCAGCGGGCGATCCACTGGTTCGGCCGGGCTGGGCCGGCGTTATAGCCGACGGTCGCCAGCAGCATGGAGCCGTTGTTGGCCGCCATCAGCTCGCCCAGGTGGTAGCTCCCCAGGGTCATGTTGTAGTCCGGGTCCCACAGCTGTTCGGCCGAGAAGCTCATGCCCAGGCGACGGGCCACGCCGGAGCCGGTGGAGGGCAGGAACTGCATCATTCCGCGCGCATCGGCGCCGGAGCGGGCCCGAGGGTCGAAACTGGATTCCTGACGCGTGATCGCCTGGGTGAACTCCAGCGGCGCCGCGCCGGCGACCTGGGGTGGTATGCGGACCGGATACATCCGCTCCGGCAGGACAAAGCCCCTCTGGCTGGCCGCACGGCCGACCATCATGGCTGCGAAACCGTCGCCGTAGCTGCGGCTCAGATCCATCAGCAGGGCCAGATCCTCGATCGTGGGGAGGTCGTTGTCGAGTTGATAGGCGAAGACCCGCAGCAGGCTGGTCTCCCCGGTCTCGCCGAGAATCCGAGTGGCGCGAACCCGTTCGTCGGCTTCAAATCGGGCGATGTCCGCAGGGGTGGGCGCCGGATCGCCGGGCAGGGTCAGGGTGGTCATCCCGGCCTTTTCGGCGGCGAGCTGGCCATAGAAGGTCTGCCAGTGCTGGGCCCCGTTGCGGTAATAGGCCTGGGCGGCGTCACGTTCGCCCCGCGCCTCGGCGGCCCGACCCAGCCAGTAATAGGCGCGGCCCTGGGTGATCGGAGTGGAGGAGGCCGTGCGCAGGGCCTCGAAATGACGGGCGGCGACTTCGGGCTGGTTCAGCTTGGTCAGGGCGACCCATCCGGCGAAGAACTCGGCGTCCACCATCCGGTCTCCGGAGGTGAAGCCATGGCCGTTCATGGCGTCATAGGCCGCGCGCCAGTTTCCCTGCTGCAGGGCGTCCAGATAATAGTTGCGGCGCTCGGTCCACAGGGTGTTGTCGCCCGCCGTGTGACCCGGCGCCGGCGGCAGATAGGCCAGAAGCGGGAAGGCTTCGGATTGACGGTTTTGGGATCGCAGAATGCGGACCCGTTCCAGGACCACGACGGGATCGACGGCCTGGGTCGGCGTCAGGGAAGCGACGACGGCGTCGGGGCTATAGGCGGTGCGCAGGCTCATGACGGCGTTGGCGACGGCCGCCCGTTCCGGCGAGACGAGGCCCATCATCGCGCGGGTGGCCGGGCCGTGAGGGCCCATCAGCAGCAGATTGAGGCGGGTCTCATGATCGGCCGGGGTCAACCATCCGTCCCAGGCGGCCAGAATGCGCGATTGCGGCGCCTCGTCGAAGGATCGCGTGCGCCACCATTCGCGGATCAGGGCGCGGGCCTCATCGCGTCGCCCCCTCTGTTCCAGGGCGGTCGCATAGGCGATGGCGCCCTCGACCGTGCGGGGCGGTTCCTGAGCGAACAGGGCCAGGGCGGCGTCCGGGCCGACGCCGGATCGGGCCAGCACCTTCTCTGTCGCTTCGCGGCGTGATTCGGCCCTCGGCCAGCCGGCCAGCTCCGTCTGGGCGCGGGCGAGGTCGGCGTAGGACAGCTGTTCGCCCGAGGTGTCGATCAGGGCCCATTGGACCAGTTTGCGCGCTGCGGGATCGCCGATCTGTGAGAGGGCCGACTGGGCGCCCAGGACGTCGCGCGCCCGCGCGGCGGCCAGTCCTTGACGAAACAGCGCCGTGTCCTGATCATTCAGGACGCGGGTTTGGCCATAGGCGACGCCGGTTTGAGTGACGGAAGCATAGGGGACGGCCTGCGCCGGCGCCGCGTCTTGAGGGCTCGGCGCAATCAAGGCGAGCACCGCCGCCAGACTCGTCGCAATCATGATCTTTCCTGTTCTCATTCATCCCGGTTGCGGCGAAGCCGCTGGCGACCTAACGTCTCGCGCTCTCAAGACAGAGGTCCTGGACGTCCGTCCATCGCCCCTCCCCAATTAGGCTAGCTAGTCCCATGACCGCCCCCTTGTTCAAGGGCGTGATCACCGCCCTGATCACACCACTTCATGACGGAAACGTGGACGAAGCCGCATTCGCCACGCTGATCGAGCGTCAGATCGCCGCAGGCGTCAGCGGTCTGGTGCCCGTCGGCACGACAGGCGAGGGCGCCAGTATGGATCTGGACGAGCACAAGCATGTGATCGAACTGTGCGTGCGGCTGGTCGCCGGCCGCGTTCGCGTCATCGCCGGAACCGGTTCGCCCTACACCAAGGAAGCCATCGACCTGACCCGCCACGCCAAGACGGTCGGGGCGGACGGAGCCTTGGTCGTGACGCCCTATTACATCCGCCCGTCCCAAGCCGGGATGGCGGCGCATTTCGAGGCCATAGCGGACGCCGTCCAACTGCCCATCCTGCTTTACAACGTGCCCGCGCGAACCGGCGCGGACCTGGCGAATGAGACGGTGGCGCGATTGGCGGCTCATCCGAACATCGTCGGCATCAAGGACGCCACCGGCGACATGAGCCGGGTCAGCTGGATGCGGGCCGAGATCCAAGAGCCGTTCGACCTGATCTCCGGCGATGACTCCAGCTATTTGGGCTATCACGCCCATGGCGGGGTCGGACTGATTTCGGTGGCGTCGAATGTGGCGCCCGAAGCCATGGTCGCTTTGCACAATGCGGCGGCGGCCGGCGACTATGCCGCAGCGCGGGATTGGCAGGACCGTCTGATCGGCCTGTGTAAGGCGCTGTTCCTCGATAATTCTCCCGCCCCGACCAAATACGCCCTGGCCCGGCTGGGCCTGTGCCGGGAAGAGGCGCGCTTGCCGCTGTCGCCGACCGCCGACGCGGTCAAGCCGGCCATCGACAAGGCCATGGTCGAGGCGGGCGTGATCTGATGGCGCCCAAGCCGCAGCCCAAGTCCAAGGTCATCGCCGAGAACCGCCGCGCGCGCTTCGACTATTTCCTGGAGGACAATATAGAGGCGGGGATTCAGCTGCTGGGCACCGAGATCAAGGCTCTGCGCGACGGTCGGGCCAATATCGCCGAAAGCTATGCGGCGGTTGAGGGGCGAGAGATCGTCCTGATCAACGCCGACATTCCGCCCTACAAACAGGCCAACCGCTTCAATCACGAGCCCCGCCGGCCGCGCAAATTGTTGCTGCATCGCAAGCAGATCGACAAGCTGATGGGGGCGGTGCAACGCGACGGTCAGACCATCATCCCGCTGAGGCTCTATCTGAACGAAGCGGGCAAGGCGAAGTTGGAGATCGCCCTGGCCAAGGGCAAGAAGCTGCACGACAAGCGCGAGGCCTCGGCCGAACGGGACTGGCAGCGCGACAAGGCGCGGCTGATGCGGGACAAGGGCTGAGCCCCGTCGCCGTCGCCTAGCTGAGAGGGCGGGCGTCCATCACGCCGGGCAGGTCGGAGACTCCTCGGCTCATCTGGCCGCCGGCGGAGGGGGCGACCAGACCCCCTGTCAACAGCGTCAGCACCGTGAAGGCGACCACGACCACGGCTGCGATCAAGGCCAGCCTGCGCTCGGCTGGGGTGAAGAGTCGATCGGTCGTGCGTTGCATGGTTCAGCCTCCCTCCCCTCGAGAACGCAGCGGCGGGGCCTCAGTTCCGCCTCAATTGGATCCTGCCGGATTGGTGCGACACCTCCGCGACAGCACGGTCAGGCTTCTATGATCGACCGGGCGCGATTGAACACCGCTTCAAACATCTCCGGGGTCAGGCGACCCGTGTTCGTGTTCAATCGGGAGCAGTGATAGGAGTTCAGGATCACATAGCCCCCGGCCTCGCCCTCGGCCCCATGCCCCGCCGGCATGGCCGAGGCGGGGCGGCCGAACGCCTTGAGGATGTTGCGGCGGGATACGTCGCCCAGGGTGATGATGACCTTGAGATTGGGCAGAAGCGCCAGCCGGTCGATCAGGAAAGGACGACAGGTCGTCTCTTCGATCGGCAGGGGCTTGTTGCCGGGCGGGGCGCAGCGGACGGCGTTGGTGATCATGCAATCGACCAAGGTCAGATCATCGTCGCCGTTCGGCTCATAGGTTCCGGTCGCGAAGCCGGTCTTCTTCAGCGTGTCGTACAGCAGCCATCCGGCGTGGTCGCCCGTGAATGGACGGCCGGTGCGGTTGGCTCCGGTGCGGCCCGGCGCCAGGCCGGCGACCAGAAGCCGCGCCTGAGGGTCGCCGAAGGAGGGGGCGGGGCCGTTCCACCAATCCGGATTTTGGCGGGCGTTCTCCTGGCGATAGGCCACCAGGCGCGGGCAGAGCGGACAGTCGCGGGGCGGCTCGGGCGTTAGGCTCATTGCGCCGTCGCCGACTTGGGTCGGCCGAAGTCGGCCATCAGATCGTTCAGGTCCAGGAAGGCGTCCGCCTGACGGCGCAGTTCGTCGGCGATGTGGGGCGGCTGAGTCTTCTGGGTGGAGATGACCGTCACCCGGACGCCCTTGGCCTGGACGGCCTGGACCAGCCGTCGGAAGTCGCCGTCGCCGGAAAACAGCACCACATGATCCAGCGCCGGCGCCAGCTCCAGCATGTCCACCGCGATCTCCATGTCCATATTGCCCTTGATCCGGCTATGGCCGGCCGTGTCCGTGAACCGCTTCACCGGCTTGGTGACGACGGAAAAGCCGTTGTAGTCCAGCCAGTCCACCAGGGGTTTTACCGGTGAGAACTCTTCGCCCTCCACCACCGCCGTGTAATAGTAGGCGCGGATCAGGATGGATTTCTCGCGAAACCAGTCCAGCATCCGCCGGAAGTCCATATCGTGTTGCAAGGCGCGGGCGGCGGAATACAGGTTGGACCCGTCGATGAAGATCGCCAGGCGGTCGGTGGGATGAAACATGGTCGAGGCCGTCGAAAGAGATGAAATGAGGGACGAAAGGCGAGGGGCGCCGGTCGATACGAGAATCGACGCCGCACTCGACCTGAACGCCGCAGTCATCGTGGCGCTGGGCTGTAATGACAAGGGGGCCTGGTCGTCTTGCCGCGAGGCCCTGGAGGCGGCTTTGGCGCGGTTTCGCACGGAAGGGATCGACATCATCGCCCGGTCGTCCTGGTGGTCGTCGCTGGCCTGGCCCGATCCGCAGGATCCGCCGTTCCTGAACGGCGTCGTGATCGTGAGCACCGCCCATGATCCCCATGATCTGATGGCGGCCCTGGGCCGGATCGAAGACGCCTTCGGGCGGCGTCGGTCGGCGCGCAACGCGCCGCGCACCCTGGACCTGGACCTGATCGCCTACGGGCGACTGATCGGCGACCTGAACGGCCTGATCCTGCCGCATCCCAGGGCGGCCGAGCGCAGATTCGTCATGGGGCCGATTGCGGAGATTGCGCCGGACTGGGTGCATCCCGCCGGCGGCGACGCCGCAGCCCTTGCCGGGGCCGCAGGGGTCGGCAAGGACGCTCATCCCATCTGACGCCGTAGTTTCGCCGCTCTGGCGTTGCAAAACAGCGACCATATCTGTATTTGACGCGGTTCTCCCCCGCGTTCGAGGAATTTCATGGCCCGCGTCACCGTCGAAGACTGCATCGAGAAGGTTCCGAACCGCTTTGGTCTGGTGCTGATGGCGGGTCACCGCGCCCGCAGCATCGCCAACGGCGCCGCCCTGACGATCGACCGCGACAATGACAAGAACCCCGTGGTCGCCCTGCGCGAGATCGCCGATGACACGGTGGCGCCCGATGAACTGCGCGAGACCATCATCACGACGCTGCAACGCGTCGATGAGCGCACGGAGGCCGAGGACGAGGCGGAAACCGTCGCCCTGCTGGCCGAGCCGCAGCACATGAACATGGCCGAGGCCGAGCTGATCCGCGCCCTGCAAAGCGACCGGGACGGCGGTCAGGAGGAGCGCTACTGACGCCCGAGGGAGCCCCAGGCGTCACTATCCTGCCGGCGCGGACCGAGACGGTTCCGCCGGCGCCCCAAGCTGCAGACAAAATCGAGCCGGCGAAAGACATGGCGCCGCTCAAGCGCGCGCCGATCCTGCGTCAGTTCGAACTGATCGAGGCCGTCAAGGCTTATGATCCGACCGCGGACGAGGCGCTTCTCAATCGCGCCTATGTTTATGCGATGAAGATGCACGGCTCGCAGCTGCGGGCTTCAGGCGATCCCTATTTCGCCCATCCGATCCAGGTCGCGGGCATATTGACCGACTATCGGCTGGACACGGCGACGATCGTCACGGCCCTACTGCATGACGTCGTCGAGGACACCTCGGCCACACGCGAAGACATCGCCCAGATGTTCGGGGAAGAGGTGGCCGTCCTGGTCGAGGGCGTGACCAAGCTGAGCCGGCTTGAGCTTCAGGCCGAGCATACGCGCCAGGCCGAAAACCTCCGCAAATTCATTCTTGCGATCAGCCGGGACGTGCGGGTCCTGTTGGTCAAGCTGGCCGACCGCCTGCACAACATGCGGACCCTTCAGTACGTCAAGCCGGAGAAGCGTGAGCGCATCAGCCGCGAGACGCTCGAAGTCTATGCGCCTCTGGGGCGGTCGATCGGCATTCACTCCATTGCTTCCGAGTTGGAAGAACTGGCCTTCACCCATCTGAATCCGACGGCCAAGACGGCCATCGAACGTCGGCTTGAGGCGTTGAAGCTGGAGCATGGTCACGCCATTGAGGGCGTGTCGGACGAGGTCGAGCGGGTGCTGTCGGAAGCCGGGGTGCCGGCGCGGGTTTTCGGTCGGCAGAAGACGCCCTATTCCATCTGGCGCAAGCTGCAACGCAAGTCCGTCGGGTTTTCGTCCCTCTCCGACATCTATGGATTCCGCGTCATTCTGGAGGCGGAGGACGACTGTTACCGCGCGCTGGGCGTGATCCACCGGGCCTGGCCGATGGTCCCGGAACGGTTCAAGGACTTCATCTCCACGCCCAAGTCGAACAACTACCGCTCGCTGCACACCACGGTCGTGGGGCCGCGCGGCTTGCGAATCGAAATGCAGCTCCGCACCGAGGCTATGGACCGCGTCGCCGAGGATGGAGTGGCGGCCCACTGGCGCTACAAGAACCATTCCTACGGTTTCGATCATGAAGCCATGGCGACGGGAGGCGGCCGCGATCCCTTGCAGAACCTGCGCCACCTGGTTCAGGTGATCGAACACGGCGAGGGCGGAGAGGACTGGGTCGAGCACGCCAAGCTCGAAATGTACCTGGATCAGGTCTTCGTTTTTACGCCCAAGGGCCGGCTGGTGACCCTGCCGCGGGGCGGCATGCCGCTGGACTTCGCCTATGCGGTTCACACAGAGGTCGGCGACACGGCCGTCGGGGTAAAGGTCAACGGCGAGCTCAAGCCGATGCGGACGCCCTTGCAGAACGGCGACGTGGTCGAGATCATTCGCGGGGCCAAGCGGGAGGTGCCGGCGGACTGGCGTAGTCTGACGGTGACCGGGCGGGCCCGTTCCGCCATTCGTCGTCATATCCGAACCTCCGAGCGTGAAGAGTTCATCAAGCTGGGCCGTGTGGCGCTGGAGCAGACGCTGGCCCGGGTGGAGAAGTCTCTGGCTGACGTCTCGCTGAAGCCGGTTCTGGAAACCCTGGCGGTCGCCTCGGACGACGATGTGTTCGAAAATCTGGGCCGCGGTCGGTTCTCGCCCACGACCGTGGCCGAGACCCTGTTCCCGTCCTTGAAGGGGCGGTTGAAGGCCGGGCCGGAAAAACAGAGGATCGAGGGCGATACGGCGCGGCTGTTCGTTCGCGGGGGCGGACTGACGCCCGGCGTCAGCGTCCATTTCGGCCGTTGCTGCACGCCTGTGCCCGGCGATCGCATCGTGGGCATTCTCGAGCCGGAAACCGGGCTCACCGTCCATACTATTGACTGTCAGGCCCTGGCGGCCTTCGCCGATGACGATTCGGTCTGGCACGATCTGCAATGGACGCCTCAAGCCGAGACGGACGCCGTCGCCGCGGTCCGGTTGAACGCCACCATCCGCAATGCGCCGGGCGTGCTGGGGCAGGTGACCACCCTGATCGGCGAGGCGGGCGGCAACATCATCAATCTGTCGATGGCCTATCGTCAGCAGGACTTCTTTGACGTGACGATTGATGTGGAGGTGGAGGACGCCAAACACGCCACCACCATCATGGCGGCTCTGCGGGCCAATCCCTCGGTCGACAACGTCGATCGCGGGCGCGGCTGAGTCTTTCGCCGGACAGGGCGAGGCGCTAAGACGCCCCGCATGAACACCCAAGACGTCCTCAACGAGTTTCGCGACGCCGGCGCCCTGCGCGAAGGCCATTTCGTCCTGTCCTCCGGTCTGCACAGCCCGGTCTTTCTGCAGAAGAACCTGGTCTTCATGCAGACGGACCGCTGCGAGCGGCTGTGCAAGGCTTTGGCTGAAAAGATCGTCGCGACGGTCGGGCCGGTGGATGTGGCCATTTCGCCGGCCGTGGGCGGGATCATTCCCGGCTATGAGACGGCGCGTCACCTGGGCGTCCCGTCGATGTATGTCGAGCGCGAAGGCGGCCAGTTCAAACTGAGGCGCGGGTTTTCGGTCGAGCCGGGCCAGAAGGTTGTGATGGTGGAGGATATCGTCACCACCGGATTGTCGTCGCGCGAATGCATCGCCGCCATCCAGGCGGCGGGAGGCGAGGTGGTCGCTGCAGCCTGTATCGTCGATCGGTCAGGCGGAAAGGCCGATGTGGGCGTGCCCCTCATCGCCCTGGCGTCGCTGGAGGTGCCGGCCTATCCAGCCGACGCCCTGCCGCCGGAACTGGCGGCCGTGCCGGTCGAAGACCCCGGCAGCCGCAGACTTTCGCAATAATGTCCGGCGAAGCGACGTCGGGGTCGGCGAGGAGCTGAAGATGCGCGAACGGGTGAGGCTGGGCGTCAATATTGATCATGTCGCGACGGTTCGGAACGCCCGCGGCGGCGCCCATCCGGATCCGGTCCGAGCGGCGGAGACGGCCTTGACGGCGGGGGCGGACGGCATCACCGCCCACCTGCGCGAGGATCGGCGCCACATTACGGATGCCGACATCGGCGTGCTGAGCGCGCTCTGCGCGCGCGCAGCCAAGCCGCTCAACTTCGAAATGGCCGTGACCGACGAGATGCTGAGCATCGCCCTGCGCCACCGCCCCCACGCCGCCTGCCTTGTGCCCGAGCGGCGCGAGGAGGTGACGACGGAAGGCGGCTTGGCGGTGGCGGGACAGGAGGCGCGGATCAAGCCTGTCGCTCAGGCCCTGACGGAAGCTGGGATACGGGTCTCGCTGTTCATCGAACCGTCCGAGGCTCAGGTCGAGGCCGCCGCGGCGGTCGGCGCTCAGGTGGTGGAGTTTCACACCGGCCGCTATTGCCACCTGATCGATCCCGGCGAGCGGGAGGTCGAGTTCGAGCGGCTGGCCGCCGCCGCCGCCCAGGCCGACATCCTGGGGCTGGAGGTCCACGCCGGTCACGGGCTCGACTATGAGACCGCCCCAAGGATGTTGGCCATTCCCGAGATTCGGGAGCTGAACATCGGCCATTTCCTGATCGGCGAATCCATTTTTGTGGGCCTGGATACAGCAATCCGGCGCATGCGGTCGGCGATGGATTCGGCGAAGTGATCATCGGCGTCGGCGCGGACCTGTCGGACATCCGGCGTATCCAGGCCTCGCTCGACCGGTTCGGCGAGCGGTTCAAACAGCGCTGTTTCACCGATATCGAACGGACGCGGTCGGATCGGAAGCCGGACCCGGCCTGGAGCTACGCCAAACGGTTCGCGGCCAAAGAGGCCTGCGCCAAGGCCCTGGGCACCGGCATGAGGGCGGACGTCTATTGGCGCGACATGGGGGTGGTGAACCTGAGGTCCGGCCAGCCGACCCTGGCCCTGACCGGCCACGCGGCCGATCACCTGGCGCGGCTGACCCCGGCCGGCCACGAGGCGAAGATTCACCTGACCCTGAGCGACGAACACCCCTATGCGCTCGCCTTCGTGGTGATCGAAGCCTTGCCGCTGTCGTAATCGCGATATACCCGTCACTGGACGACCGCGCGGACGCGGCAAGGGGATGCTTGATCGCATGAGCGAAGATCAAAAGCCGCAGGGCGACGACGTGAAGACGAGCGATGCTGCGGGTGCGGCCTCGGCGGGCGACGTCTATGTCTGGACTGAGGGCGACAAGGCGGAGAAGCCTGCGGAGGCGCCTGTCGAGCCGATGACCTCGACGACGCCGGTCGCCGCAAAGCGGCCGGTTTGGAGCGACGACGGCGACGCCCCCTTCGAGGACGCGCCGGCGCCTGCGGCGCAAAAGGCGGACAAGTCTTCCAAGGCCAAACAGGGCGGCGGGGCCGGGGACGAGACGATGGAAATCGTCAAGACGGTCGTCTTCGCCCTGCTGATCGCCATGGTGCTGCGGATCTTCCTGTTCCAGCCCTTCACCATTCCATCGGCCTCGATGGAGCCGAACCTGTATGAGGGCGACTATATCGTCGTGTCGAAATGGTCCTACGGCTATTCGAGACATTCGATCCCGTTCAGCCCGCCGCTGTTCGACGGCAGGATCTTGGGGTCGGCGCCCAAGCGGGGCGACATCGTCGTGTTCAAACTGCCGCGCGACGACAAGACCGACTTCATCAAGCGCGTGATCGGCTTGCCGGGCGATCGGATCCAGATGATCGCCAACAAGCTGTATATCAACGATAAACCTGTTCAGGACGTCGTGGTCAGCCAGCAGGAGATCAACGACATCTTCGGCCCGCGCCCCGTCACCGAGGTTCGCGAGACCCTGCCCAACGGCAAGAGCTTCATGACCCAGGACTTCGGCCCGGGCAACGATCTGGACGACACCCCCGTCTATGAGGTGCCGGCCGGTCACTATTTCATGATGGGCGACAACCGCGACAACTCGATCGACAGCCGCGTCGAACAGTCCAGCGGCGTGGGCATGGTCCCGGCCGAGAACCTGGTCGGCAAGGCGCAGATCATCCTGTTCTCGTGGAAGCCGGGCGCCTCGCTGTTCAAGCCCTGGACCTGGGGCAATGTGCGGCTCGATCGGTTCTTCGACGTTCTGCACTGATGGCGAATACGCGGGCCGAGGCGGTCGCGGCGCTTGAGGCGCAGCTCGGCCATCATTTCCGGGACAAGGCCCTGCTGGATCGCGCCCTGACCCACGCCAGCGTGGGCGAGGGCGCGCCGGTCGGCGTCCATGGGCCCAAGCACAACGAGCGGCTGGAGTTCCTGGGCGACCGGGTTCTGGGCCTGCTGGTGGCGGACAAGCTGTCGCGGGATTATCCGACCGCGGACGAAGGGCAGCTGTCGTCCAGCCTGCACGCCCTGGTCGACAAGACCGCCTGCGCCCGTGTGGGCGAAGCCCTGGGCGTCGGCCCGGCGATGCGGCTCTCGCCGGGCGAGACCAAGACGGGCGGCCGCCGCAAGGCCGGGGTCATCGCCGATGCGGTCGAGGCCATTCTGGCGGCCGTCTATCTGGACGGCGGTCTCGAGGCGGCCCGGACGGTGTTCGACAAGGCTTGGGCGTCGGAATTTGCAGCGCCCCCGTCGCGAACCGTGACCAATCCCAAGTCGGCCTTGCAGGAATGGGCCCAGGGGCTGGGTCGGCCCCTGCCGACCTATCGCATCGCAGATCGGACGGGTTCGGATCATGCACCGACTTTCACCGTCGAGGTGTCCGTTGAAGGCGTGGAGCCCTTGACCGCGCAGGGGCGTTCGCGTCAGGAGGCGGAGAAGGCGGCCGCAACGGCCCTTTTGAAACGTGAAGGCGTCATTTGACCGATATTGAAAACCAGCGGGCGGGCTTCGCCGCCATCATCGGCGCCCCGAACGCGGGCAAGTCCACGCTGGTCAACCGGCTGACCGGGTCCAAGGTCTCCATCGTCACCCAGAAGGTGCAGACCACGCGGTTCCCGGTGCGCGGCATCGCCATGGAAGGCGACGCCCAGATCGTGCTGGTGGACACCCCCGGCATCTTCACCCCGCGCCGGCGTCTGGATCGGGCCATGGTCGCCTCGGCCTGGGGCGGCGCCGAGGATGCGGACGTGGTGGTGCATCTGATCGACGCCCAGTCGCACATCAACGCCGAAGGTCGCGAAGGCACGGCGGCGGATCGGCGCTCGGCCGAGGACACCGAGACCATCATCGCCAATCTCAAGGCGACGGGGACCAAGGTGATCCTGGCCCTGAACAAGATCGACGGCATGCGGCGCGACACCCTGCTGGGCCTGTCGCAGAAGCTCTTCGAGAGCGGCGTCTATGAGGAGGTCTATATGATCTCCGCCGCCAACGGCGACGGGGTCGAGGACCTGAAGCAAAGGCTGGCGCGGTCCATGCCCAAGGGGCCGTGGCTCTATCCCGAGGACCAGGCGGCGGACGTGCCGGTTCGGGTTCTGGCGGCCGAGATCACGCGCGAGAAGGTCTATCTGCGCGTCCACGAGGAACTGCCGTATTCGGCGGCGGTGGAGACGACCAGTTTCGAGGAGAGGGCCGACGGCTCGGCCCGGATCGAACAGACCATCTATGTCGAGCGCGAGAGCCAGCGCCCCATCGTCCTGGGCAAGGGCGGCCAGACCCTGAAATGGATCGGCCAGAAGGCGCGTGAGGAGCTGAACGAGATTCTGGGCCGCCAGGTCCACCTCTTCCTGACAGTGAAGGTCGATCCGAAGTGGCAGGATTCGCGGGCGCTCTACGCCCAGTTCGGTCTTGAGTTCGACGTCTGAGTTCCCGTGTTTGAAGTGCCGCGTACCCCGGGGGCTCATCCCCGGCTCGTCCTGGGCGTCCTGGGGGCGCTGATCCTCGGCGGCGCCGTCTGGGCCGGATTCTCCACGGCTGTAAGGCCGGTCAGCGACGCAGCGCGCGCCGCCGCTTCGCCCGAGACGCCGCCGCGCCCGCCGCTGGTCGTGGTCGAGGACCTGCCTCAGCTGGCCGCGCGACTGGATCGCGAGGCCGCCGCCGGTCGGTTCATGGGCGGGGTTCTGGTGGCCAGGGGCGATCGGGTTCTGTTCCGTCAGGTCTACGGCAAGGCGAACTATGGGCAGGACCAGGCGCTGAAACTGGACTCCCGATTCCGGCTGGCCTCGATCTCCAAACAGTTCACGGCGGCGGCCATTCTGCATCTGCAGGACGAGGGGCGGCTGAGTGTCTCGGATCCCGTCTGCAAATGGATCCAGCCTTGTCCCAAGGCGTGGGAGCCGGTGCGGATCAGCCATCTGCTGTCGCACACCTCGGGCATACCGGACCTGATGGCGCGGCCGGGCTGGGGCATGAGGCGCACGACGCCGGCGACCCTGGACGAACTGACCGAGGATTCGAAACGGTTCGGCCTGCAATTTCCGCCAGGGACCAAGGTCCGGTACGACAATGCAGGCTTCAACCTGGCGGCGGCGATCGTTGAGAAGGCCAGCGGACGGCCGTATGAAGCCTATATGCACGACACCTTCTTCGGCCCCCTGGGCATGAAGGACAGCGGGCTGGACCTGGACGGCGGCGACCACGGGCTGATCATGGGGTACGCCAACTTCCCCGGCGGACTGGCGGCCCAGCCGAACGCCAACACCTCCATCGTCGCGGGGGCGGGCGCGGTCTATTCGACGCTGGACGATCTGCTGGTCTGGCAGAGGGCGTTGCACCGCGGCGGTCTGCTGAAGCCGTCCAGCTATCAGCAGATGCTCGCCGACCACGCCCCCGCCGACCCGCCGATGGAGCGGGGCCATCCACGCCGCGACTGGGGCTACGGAATCTTCGCGAACCGGCTGGGCGATCAGGTTCGGCCAGGCTTCGAGGATCGCCAGATCTACCATACCGGCAGCTGGGGCGGATTCCGCAATCTGATGCTGTACCAACCCGACGCCGATGTGACGGTGATCGTGCTGTCGAACAACTATCACCTTCGGGATCAGGTCTTCCTGATCAGCCAGCAGGCGATGGCCGAAGCCTTGGGCCGTGACTTCCCCACGACCCTGCACCGCTAGCCTCTTCTGAGGCTGTCCTGAAAGCGTCCGCTCCCGCTAAACGGGCCGGCGCGGGACGCAAAGGCTTGCGCCGCCGTATTCAGGAGCGGACGGAAGTGATCCGACCCGCTTCCTCAGGCTGCAAGCATGGACCCGGTGTCGATATAGCGCTGATGCCAGGACAGGGCCTCGTTCAGCAGGTGGGGCGACTGGAGGCCGTAAGAGCCCTTCAGCGCCCGCTCGTAATAGTCGGTCAGGCCGTCACGGTACTTGGGATGGGCGCACTGGGCGATGATCAGCAGGGCGCGCTGTTTCGGCGACAGGCCGCGCAGATCGGCCAGGCCCTGTTCGGTGACGATGACCTGGACGTCCTGGGTGATGTGATCGACATGGCTGGCCATGGGGACGATGGCCGAGATGGCGCCGCCCTTGGCCGTCGAGGGGGTCACAAAACACGAGATGAAGGCGTTGCGCGAAAAGTCGCCCGAACCGCCGATGCCGTTCTGGATGCGCGAGCCCATGACCTGGGTCGAGTTGACGTTGCCGTAGATGTCGGCCTCGATCAGGCCGTTCATGGCGATACAGCCCAGGCGGCGGATCAGCTCGGGGTGGTTGGAGATTTCCTGGGGGCGCAGGATGATCTTGCCGCGGAACTGCTCCATCCGGCTGTTGAGATCGGCCGCCGCCTCAGGGCTGAGGGAGAAGGCGGTGGCGGAGGCGACGGTCAGCTTTCCGGCGTCCAGCAGGTCCAGCATCCCGTCCTGGATGACCTCCGTATAGGCGGCCATCCGCTCGAACGGACTGTTCATCAGGCCCGCCAGGACGGCGTTGGCGACATTGCCGACGCCCGACTGGAGCGGCAGCAGGCCGGCGGGCAGGCGGCCCACCCTCACCTCATGTTTGAGGAATTCGATCAGGTGACCGGCGATGGCGCGGGCGTTGGCGTCCGGAGCGGCGAAGGGCAGGTTGCGGTCCGGCGCCTCCGTCTCGACGATGGCGACGATCTTGTCCGGGTCGCAGCGCAGGGTCGGCTGGCCGATCAGCTGGTCGGGGCGGGTCAGGGGGATGGGCACCCGATTGGGCGGCAGGGCGGTGCCGTAATAGATGTCGTGCATCCCCTCCAGGGCGGGGTTCTGCCAGGCGTTGACCTCGAGGATCACGCGCTCGGCCCGGTCCAGCCAGGTCTTGTTGTTGCCGATCGACGAGGAGGGGACCAGGGAGCCGTCCTCCTTGATGGCCGAAACCTCGATCACGGCCGTGTCGAGGCTGCCCAGCACGCCTTGCCAGACCATGGGGGCCAGGTGGCTGAGGTGCATGTCCAGATAGTCCATCTGGCCGGAGTTGATCTTCTCGCGGGCGATGGGGTCGGAGTTGTAGGGCAGACGCCGTTCGATGCCGTCGGCCTTGGCCAGGGCGCCGTCCAGCTCGGGTCCGGTCGAGGCGCCGGTCCACAGGTTCAGCCGGAAGGGGGAGCCCGCGTCATGCGCCGCCTCGATCCGCCGGGCCAGGGCCGGCGGGACAAGCTTGGGATAGCCGGAGCCGGTGAAGCCGCTCATGCCGACGGTCGATCCGGCCGGGATCAGGGCGGCGGCGTCTTCGGCCGACATAAGCTTGGAACGCAGGGACGAACAACGGATGCGCGACATGAACTCTTCAGGGTTGCGGCCGGGGAGGGCCTTCAGCGTCTCGGTTAGGCGGCGCCTTGAAGGCGATCCATTCGACCTTGGTCTAGTCCGGCCCAGGCGTCCCTGATCGTCGTCAAACCCGCCACGCCTCCATGGAACGCCTCAAGGCCCCGCCGGTTTGCCAGAAAACGACGGAAAGGATTCCCATGAGAGCGCTCGTTCTGAACTGCACCCTGAAACCTTCGCCCCAGACGTCCAGCACCGAGGCCCTCGCCCGGGTGGTGATCGCAGAGCTGGAAAAGGGCGGCGCTGAGGTCGAGCTGGTCCGGCTGGTGGATCTGAACCTCAAGCCGGGCGTGAAGACGGACGAGGGTGAAGGCGACGACTGGCCCTCGGTTCACGCCAAGATCATGGCGGCCGACATCGTCGTCTTCGCCACCCCGACCTGGGTCGGCCAGATGTCGAGCGTCTGTATGAGGGCCCTGGAGCGGATGGACGCCCTGTTCGGGGAAACGGACGACAGCGGCCGGCCCGTCGCCTTCGGCAAGGTGGGCGGCATCGTCATCACCGGCAACGAGGATGGAGCGCACCACATCGTCGCCACCGTGTCCCAGGCCCTGATCGACATGGGCTTCACCATGCCGGCGCAGAGCTGGACCTACTGGCACCTGGGGCCGGGCGCCGGTCCCGACTATGTCGAGACGGATCAGGGCCATGACTATTCCGATCGGGTGGGCCGGAACGCCGCGCGCAATCTGCTGACCCTGGCCCAGGTTCTGAGGCCCGACACCTACCCCGTTCCCGAAAGCTGAGAACAGGACTAGAACAGGCGGCATGATCATCGCCCTGTTCGCCGTTCTCGCCCTTCAAGCCGCGCCGCCGCCGACGACGGCGCCGTCGGCGGGGAGCGACAGTGCCGGCGCCGCCGCGCAACGGGAGGCGGAGGCGGCGGCGACCCTGGACCGGATGCACCAGGCGGCGGCGCAGGCGGACGGGGCGACCTACTTCGCCCAGTTCAGCGACAGCGCGCGAGTCGTCGGCGCCGACGCTTCGGAACATTGGGATATTGGTGCGTTCAAAGCCTATGCCGAGCCGCTGTTCGCCCGCGGCCAGGGTTGGACCTATCGCCCCTATGACCGCACTCTGATCGTCTCCGGCGACGTGGCTTGGTTCGACGAGAAGCTGGACAATGACAGCTACGGCGCTCTGCGGGGATCCGGCCTGCTGCGGCGGACCGGTCCCGAAGGCGAGTGGAAGATCGAGCAATATGTGCTCAGTTTCACCGTGCCGAACGACCGCGCGCGCGCCGTGGCCGCCCTGATCAAGTCCGACGCCGCCGACTGATGGATTTCCACGAAGAGGCCTTCGTCCTGTCGGCGCGCAGCCATGGCGACACCGGCGCCGTGGTGGATCTGCTGACCGAGACCCATGGGCGGCGCGCGGCCTATGTGGCGGGCGGGGCGTCGCGGAAGATGCGGCCGTTTCTGCAAGCGGGGGCGCGTGTCGTGGCCGACTATCGGGCCCGAACCTCGGATCATCTGGGCGCGGCGCGGCTGGAGCCGGTGGGCGAGGGGCCGAGCGCCCTGTTCGACGACGCCCTGGCCCTGACCGGCCTGGCGGCGGCGGCGGGCGTGGCCCAGGGCGCCCTGCCGGAGCGCGAGCCGCATCCGGGCGTCTTCCTGGCCTTTGAGGCCCTGATGGCGGCCTTCACCTGGCCCGAGGTCTGGCCGGCGGTCTTCGTGCGGTTCGAGGCGGGGCTGCTGGAGGACCTGGGCTTCGGGCTGGATCTGTCGAAATGTGCGGCGACCGGCGTCACGGACGACCTGATCTATGTCAGCCCCCGCACAGGCCGCGCCGTCAGCCGCGCGGCCGGCGCCCCCTATGCCGACAAGATGCTGGCCCTGCCGCCCTTCATGCTGGGCGCCCAGGCCGGCGTGGACGAGGGCGACGTCAAGGCGGGCTTCGATCTGACCGGGCATTTCCTGGAGCAGTTCGTCTTCCACCCGCAGAACCGGCCCCTGCCGCCGGCGCGGGTGTGGATGCTGGACAAGCTGGGCGAGGCGGGCCGGCTGTAGGATCTGGAGCGTCGCTCCAGATCCCAGGCTTGACGCGGTTCAGGCGACGAGGAAGGCGATGCCGATCTCGCGATGGGGCGTGTAGCGGATCTCATATCCGGTCAGCATGGCCAGCTGCTCTTCCGATTCCGGAGAGAAAAACAGGCCGAGGGAAATCTTCCTGGCGCCCCCCAGCCCCAGCCGCATCGGACCGTTCAGCTTCCAGGTGTCGTACCGCAGGCCGTCGATGAAGCCGGCCCAGTTGCGGAGCGACTCGCACTTCATCTCGACCACGATCTCGTCCGAGGACGGGTTTTCGAAAGGGTTGTTGACCAGGAAGTCGGCGCGCGCCCGGTCGGGATAGACATAGGCTTCGCGCTCGATCCAGGCGTCCTGGACATTGGCGTTGATGTGGCCGGCGATTTCGGCCTGGGCCCAGGCCTCCCAACCGCCGGCGAGCGGCCAGACCAGGCGGATTCGATTGACGTTGGCGCTGGCCCATTGGGTGACCAGATCCATGAAGTTGGCGGTGGAGATCGGCATAGGTGTCGCTTCCGCATTGGCGCTCGCCGGTCTGGCGACGCCGGAGGAGGGCGCGGTGGCTGAGGGACGGACCGAACGGCCTTCGACCATACGACCGAGCAACAACAGGTTGAGCGCTCTCGACATGATGGGATGCTCCCGGTCCCGATTGCACGGTCTGGCCCACCACTCCCGCGTCAGAGCCGCGCCCCGGAAGACTGCGACGCGAGCGGTGGCGTCCCGCACACCCGACGTGGCCGACGGCGTCCTGTGAAACTTGGGCGGGTATTTTCAGCAGGCGCGCCGAGCGATGGAGAAATCAACCAAAGGTGGTTCACGAGTTGGCCGCTCGACCGTCAAGTCCGTGAGGTCGCGCTTCAGCGGGGCGAGGCGACCTTCCTCAAAACGGGCCTCGATCCAACGGGTAAGGAGAGAACTGATGGCTATTCCAACTCCGGTGAACGGTCAGATCACCGACGCTGTAACCCAGGCCAATGTGAAGGTCCTGGGCGACGCCCCGGCCATGGCCATGGGCGCGATCTACCAGTCGCTGGCCCATTCCACGGGCATTCTGTACGAAAACGCCGCTTCGTCGCAGCAGCAGCTGGCGATCGCGGCGCAGGCCGCCACCAACCAGGGCGTCATCCAGATCTACAGCGTGGACACCATGGCCGGGGCCGTGGCGACCTCGAAGATCGCCCAGTCCGACACCCCCGACAATATGCTGTCCCTGCTGACCGCCCTGCGCGCCGTCGGCCCCGGCGCCGGCGTCTCCTGACGCTTCACCCTCGCACTGAAAGAAGGATTTGAGACATGGCGCTTCCCACTCCCGTCAACGGCATGATCACCGACGCCGTCACCCAGGCCAACGTCAAGGTTCTGGGCGACGCCCCGGCCATGGCCATGGGCGCGATCTACCAGTCGCTCGCCCACTCGACCGGCATTCTCTACGAGAACGCCGCCTCCTCGCAGCAGCAGCTGGCGATCGCCGGACAGGCCGCGACCAACCAGGGCGTGATCCAGATCTACAGCGTGGACACCATGGCCGGCGCCGTGGCGGCCAGCAAGATCAGCCAGTCGGACACCCCCGACAATCTGCTGTCGCTGCTCACGGCCCTGCGCGCCACCCAGGTCTGAGGACCGGCCGACGGGCGACGCGGCCGGCGAGCGTCGACTGTCGTAATCCGCCATCGTTGCGGTCGGGCCCCGGCGCCCGCCGCGCCACCCTTGGGAGGACGACGTGTCCGAGGCCAGCAACAAGAGCGGCGGCGCCGACAAGGGCTCGCCCAACCTCGGCGACTATGAGGACATCCTCAAGCTCGCCCTGGAGCTCAGCCGCAATCCGGCCACCGCGCCGATCGCCGATTCGGTGGCCAGCACCTTGCTGACGGTCATCGGCTCGGGCCCCAGCTTTGCGGCGATGCAGAGCCTTGTCGCCGCCAATCAGGCCAGCGGGCTGATGTACCACAACGCTGTGGCCCATCAGCAGACGACCAACATCCTGGGCATGGTGGCGACGATGAACTGCGTCAACGCCCTGATGGACAAGCCGTCCTTCGTGCCCTGGCCAGACATCAATCCGCGTCGAGAGGAGCCGTTCGAATGACGCAGGAGGAGACGCGATCGGCAGACGCCAGGACCTCGGCCGCCTCCCGAGACGACATCCTGGTGCTGTGCGGCGGGGCGGGGATCTGCAACGCCAGTCTGATCACCATCATGGCCTCGGCCGACGCCTTCGCCGCGCGTCTGGCGGCGTCCAGCCAGCACGCGGCGGAACTGTCGACCCTGCAACTGCGACAGCTGGCGACCAGCCTGGCGGAGATGCAGCCGATGCGCGCCTCCCGCGCGGCGGACATGGGCGTTCGCGCCGTCTCGCAGACTCATGCTCAGGCGCCGTCGCCGTCGCCCATGTACGGCGCGCCCGTCGTCACCTGACCATCTGGAAGAGGGGGAAGGCTCATGACCGACACGGTCAATGCACAGATCACCGACGCCGTGACCCAGACCAACGTCAAGGTTCTGGGCGAAGGTCCGGCGGAGGCTGTGGCGATCGCCGTTCAGGCGGTGGCCCACGCCACCAGCCTGTCGGTGGAGAACGCCAGCCAGGCCCAGGGCGGCATGCAGCAGATCAACAATGCGGCGGTCGGCGCCCTGATCGCCAAGATTCTCGAAATCCCGGTGGCCTGAGTCATGGCCTATTCGCCCGCCGTCAACAGCCGGATCACCGATGCGGTGACGCAACAGAACATGATGGTTCTGGGCTCTGCGTCGACGGTGGCCATGGGGTCGATCTACCAGAGCGCCGCCCATTCGACGGCCATCGTCTTCCAGAACGCGGTTCAGGCCCAACGCCAGGCCTCCATCTGCGCCCAGGCGGCGACCAACCAGGGGGTGATGCAGGTCTATGAGATGGGCAGCCTCGTCTCTGCGGCGGCCACCGCTCGGATTGCGGCGCGCCCGCCGGCCTCAAACACGCTGGAAACCGCCGTGATGCTGCTCGTCGCTCTCAAAATGCTGAAACTCTAGATTTGTCAGGATCTGAACCATGGCCGCCGATACGCCCGTCAATTCTCAGGTCACGGACGCCGTCACCCAGACCAACGTCAAGGTGCTGGGCGAGGCGCCCGCCCAGTCCATGGCCCTGGTCTATCAGAGCATGGCCCACTCCATTTCCCTGGCCATGCAGAACGCCCAGCAGGCGCAGGGCGGGCTGCAACAGATCGGCAACGCCGTCACCTCCAGCGCCGTCACCATGATCATGAACGCCGCGCACAAGTAGCGTTTGGCCCTCTTGAAACGAAAGCAACCGCGCCGTGAGCGAACCCGCCGTCAACAGCCAGATCAAGGACGCCGTCCAGACCTCGACCAACTGGGCCATGGGTTTTGCGCCCCTGGACGCGGGCACGCCGTCCAGCGCCAGCCGCGTCTCGGCCGGCGGGGCCATAGCCTATGACAAGGCCACCCAGGCCGCAGCCTTGGCGGTTCAGGACGCGGCCGATTACCAGCGCAATGTGATGTCGATCAGCACCACCGTCCAAGGCAAGGCGATGGCGATGATGCTGGCCTCCGGCGGCCTGAACGAACCGGCCCTCGTCGCCTACGCCATGGCTCTGGTCAGCGCGTTCGCCGCCCCCCTCGCAGCCGGTCTGGCGGCGGAGTCCGTCACCAAGGCCGTCGAGAGCTTCCCCAAGAACTGAAGCCAAACAAAGGAGACTATCGTGAGCCGACTGACCCTGTCCGCAAAGAGCGACGCCCAGGCCGTGATTCAGGAAGCGGAAGCCCTGGAATGGGAGACGCAGCGCGCAATGGAAGACTGGAGCGAGGAGGCCGGAGACGGCTTGTCGCGACCCTCCTTCGCCGCCAGCCAGGAACGCTACCTGGATCTGCGCCGCGCGTCGAAAACGGTCGTGGCCATCCTCTATCAGATGCAGGAGCCGCTTCTCGACGACCCCTACGCCTCATGGGCCGCCAAGCTGATGGTCAAGGCCAAGGGTCTGCTGACCGATATTGAGGACGGCGAACTGGTCGCCAAGACCACCTTCGTCCCGGCGTCCGGCGACAAGGACTGAGGCGCCCCATGATGAACGATGACGCCGGCGTCGAGCCGGGCGCCGCCCCGGCGCCGGCGCGCGATCCCATTGTTCTGGCGGCGCAACAGATGGTGATCGAAATGTTCAACCTGGCCAGCGCTCAGCTGCCGGATCTTCTGAAGCTGCAAGATCCAGCGGCCGGTCAGGTGGCCAAGTTCAGCGAGGAGATGATCAACCAGCTGAAGGGACAGGTCGAGCGCGCCCTGGGCCTGCCCGCCGCCGGTAAGGACAAGACCTCGTGACAGAAGGGGCGGGCCAGCATCTGTATGACGCCGTGTCGGCGCAGAAGCACCAGGTCGTCGACAGTTTCGCCGATCAACGCGAACAGTTGAGGAAGGCCTTTGCGGACCAGCGCTTGGCGGCCATGCCGGAGGAGATGCGTCGCGCCGCGCTTGGGCCGTCCGCCCAGGTGAGTCGCGAGATCGTCGATACCTTACGGGCGATCATTGCGCAGGAGGTGACGCGACAGCTGGATCTCGCCATCTGCGCGATGCTGGCGCGCGCGGCCGAGGCAGAAGAGGGCGCGGCTCTATCGGCCGAGGCGACGCACAGCTGATCTGATTTCCCTCGAATTCGGATCGCACGCTTCACAAAACCCGGAGAAACCCGTTTAAGTTGTATTCGCGGGGGTGATGGGGCGGACGTCGCATAGACGGCGGGCGGCGCTTCTCCGCCAAGGTCGGATCAGCGCGTCGGCGGCCGACTTCAGCCCGATGGGACAGAGGGGTCGGGAAGATGAATGTTGTCCGCCTGTTTCCAGAAAAGGAAACCCCGGAGATCGAACAGATCGCCAAGTCGCCGGCCCGAACCGAACGAGGCTTGCGTCGGGGATTACAGCCGGCCCAGCCTTCGCCGGTCGATGTTCTGGCCAGGGCGGCCGGAGGGCGGCGCGCCGCTTCGCCGCTGACGCCGACGGAGGTCATCGCTCGATCCCTGGAGCGGCCGGCCTCCATGGATCGGTTCTGGGCCATCTGGATGGCGCATCAGACAGCCCTGCGGCAGAGAAGTCTTCGTCTGTCCGGCGGAAATCGCGCCGACGCCGAGGATGCGCTGAGCGCCGCCATGGTGCGGGCCGCCCAGGCTTTTCAGCGGCAACCGGTGGAGAATCCCCGAGCTTGGCTGGTGCGTATACTGCACAACACCTGCATGGACCTGCATCGCCAGAACGCCAACCGAATCCCTATACAGACAGGGGACGCCGATCTGCCGCCGCCGACTGCGGCGGCCTGGGTCAGGGCGGCGCCGTCGCCGGAAGAGGCCCTGTCGCAACAAGAGCGAGACGCCGCCTGGGGCAAGGCCATGAACGCCCTGCCGGCCGCACTGGTCGAACCCTTGCGGCTTCACCTGGACGATTGGGGGGATGATCGGATCGCCGCCCATCTGAACATCAGTCGCGAACTGGTTCGAAAACGACGACAACTTGCCAAGAACCGTCTGCGCCTGTTGCTGGACCTCTAGACGGGCGTATCGACCAGCACCGCCGGCGACAGGGGGGCGCCTGTGGCCTCTGCCACCAGCTCGGCCGTGCGCGCTTCGATCACGGCTTCCAGGCGCGCCAGGAACTCGTCCTTGTCCAGGCCGACTGGAATGGGGTCCAGAAACTCGAGCGTGGCCGTGCCTGGATGCTTCTCGTACTTCTCTTCGGGCCAGAAGAGGCCGAGGTTGGTGGCCAGCGGCACGACCGGCATGTCGAAGTCGCGATACATATGCCAGACACCTGAGCGATAGCGGTATTTCTGTCCGACCGGGGCGAGGTGACCTTCAGGATAGATCAGGATCTTGCGGTTTTCAGCCCTGGCCTGGGCGGCGCGGGTTGCGAGCGCCTGGCGCGCTTCGTGGCCGCCGCAACTGTTGACCACGATCGCCCCAAGCTTTTTCAGAACGCCGCCGAGCAGGGGAAATTTTTCCAGGTGGTCGCCGGTGACGAAAGCCAGATCGTCGAACTGATCATAGGTCGCGAAGCCGTCGCCCCAGCTCTGGTGCTTGGAGGCGATGATGAAGGCGCCTTCTGGCAGCCGTTCCTTGCCCCGCACGTCCAGGCGGATGCCGGCGAAGAGGGCCATGGCCTGCACCATGCGTCGGACGTAGCGGCGGATGACCCAGCCAGTCGGGCCCCGCCCGGGGGCAAGCGCCGCGAAGGCGGCGGCCAAGCCATAGGCGATCGAGAGAATCCAGTAGGCGACGTTGAATGAAAAGCTGCGCATGGATCGATTATTGCGCAGCTGGCCGCGATGTCATGCCCTCAAGCCGCGTTTTCGAGGGCGGGCGCCCGCGTGACGCGATTGCGACCCCCGCGCTTGGAGGCGTAAAGCGCCGCGTCCGCGCGCTCCAGAAGGGCGGCGGGGCTTTCTCCCGGCCGATAGTCGGCAAAGCCGGCCGAAAGCGTCACCTTGCCCAGATCGTCGTTGGTCGAGCGGCGCCGCAAGGCTCGGGACGCGACCTCTTCTCGGATGGTCTCCAGCGCCGCCAGAACCGTCCCCGCACCCTCGCCGGGGAAAAGGATGGCGAACTCTTCACCGCCGAAGCGGGCGACGAAACGGTTTCCGCCGCTGAAGCGAGACAGGACGGTCGAGACATAGCGCAAAACCTGGTCGCCCGTCTGATGGCCCCAAGTGTCGTTAAACCGTTTGAAGTGGTCGATGTCGATGATCGCCAGGATCAGCGGCGCATCGCCAGACGCACAGGACTGTTCCAACCGCTCGTCGAAGGCCTTGCGGTTGGCCAGGCTGGTCAGGGCGTCGGTCATCGCTTCGCGCCGGACCTCTTCCAGATGCTCGCGTAGTCGCGCGATTTCCTTGTTGGAGGTCTCCAGCCGCTTTTCCAGGACGGCGGTTTCGCGCCGCGCGCGTTTGGTCGCCGTCGACAGGCCGCCGACCAGCGCTTTCAGCGGCGAGGCGGCGCCGGCGGCTTCAATAGTGTTGGACGCATCCGCCAGGGTGTCGCCATAGTCCGCCTGGGTCTTATGGGCCTTGGCGATGGCGTTGGCGACGCTGGCCAGTTCCCGGTCCAGCACGGCGCCGGCGTCGCGAATCTGCTCCGACAAGCGGCCGCGCGGCAGGAATTCTGCGGCGAGCCGCTCGGACACCTCGTCCGATATGATTGCCGACGCGGCCAGGAGCCGGTCGATCTCGCAGGCGAGCGGGCTCTCGCGGTCGTCAAGGTAATGAAGCCAGAGCTCGAAGTTCAGTCGGGTCGGCCAGACGCCGGCCTTTTCCATCTCGTCGATGACATGGTGCGCGAAGGCGTAAGCCTGAGGCCCTCTGACCGTCGTCTCCAGCTCGGCCGTCATTCTACGCTCCAACCCCCTTCTAGAGTTTCGCAGGACATTAGATGTCTATCCGTAACACCGGGTAAACAGCAGACGGGGAGAGGGCGTAAATCAGCGGGGATCAGCCGTGAATGATCACCGGTCGGCGTAGGAAGGCGGGTATGTCGTCGCCGAAACCCTTGACCCCGGTCCGCTCGCGCTCCTCCGGCCGGCGTTCGCCGCGGCGATCGGACTGGCGCAGTTGAGGCTCGAGTTCCGCACGGGCGGGACGATCCGAATCGACAGAAACCGGCTCGGAGAGGGTCGCCTCGACCGCTGGCGGAGGCGCGGCCTCCGGCTTGGTCTTGCGGCGGCTGCGAGAGCGGGCCGGAGCCTCGGCGGTCTGCGCTTCGGTCGGGATTTCCGCAGACGCCACGACGGCCTGTTCCGTCTTGTCCGTTGATCGCGTCCCACCGCGGCCGGTTCTTTCGCGTCCGCCCTTGTCATCGCGCTGGGCGGGCTTCTTGGTCGTGTCGAAATCGACGCCGTCCAGGACCAACTCCTCCGGCTCCTTCTTGATCAGCTTGAGCACCTTATCCAGCGACTTGTCGTCGGCCGGGGTCACGATCATGAAGGCCTGTCCCAGACGGCCGGCCCGGCCCGTGCGGCCGATGCGGTGCACATAGTCGTCGGCGTGGTGCGAGACGTCGTAGTTGAAGACGTGGCTGACGTCGGGAATGTCCAGACCGCGCGCGGCGACGTCGGACGCCACCAGAATCTTCAGCGCCCCCGAACGGAAGTCGGCCAGGGTCTTCATCCGGTGCGACTGATCCAGGTCGCCATGGATGGGGGCGGCGTCGAAGCCATGAGTCTTCAGCGACTTGGCGACGATATCGACTTCCGACTTGCGGTTGCAGAAGACGATGCCGTTCTTGACGTCCGACCGCTCGATCAGGGCCCGCAGAGCGGTGCGCTTGGCCTTGGGGTCGCTGGTGGGGATGCGAACCAGATATTGGGTGATGGTGTCGGCGGTCTGGGCGGGACGCGAGACCTCGATCCGGGTCGGATCCTTGAGGAAGGCGGTCGTCAGGCGGGTGATCTCCGGCGGCATGGTGGCCGAGAAGAACAGGGTCTGGCGACGCGGCGGCGTCAGTTTGAAGATCCGTTCGATGTCGGGGATGAAGCCCATGTCGAGCATCCGGTCGGCTTCATCGACGACCATGATCTCGACGCCCGTCAGCAGCATCTTGCCGCGTTCGAACAGGTCGAGCAGGCGGCCCGGAGTGGCGATCAGGACGTCGACGCCCTTGTTCAGCGCCGCCACCTGGTCGCCCATGGAGACGCCGCCGATCAGCAGCACCCAGCTCAGCTTGGTGCCCTTGGCGTATTTGGCGAAGCTCTCGGCGACCTGGTCGGCCAGTTCGCGGGTGGGGGCCAGGACAATGGCGCGCGGCATCCGGGCGCGGGCGCGGCCCGAGGCCAGGCGCTCGACCAGGGGCAGGGTGAAGGCGGCGGTCTTGCCCGTCCCGGTCTGGGCGATGCCCAGGACGTCGCGGCCGGCGAGGGCGACGGGGATCGCCTGTTCCTGAATGGGGGTGGCGGTCGTATAGCCGGTGTCGGCGACCGCTTGCAGGGTCGTGGGCGAAAGGCCCAGTTGGGAAAATTCTGTCATGAATCCTTGGGACGAAAAGCGTCTGCGTGCATAGCAGCGACGGAACCGCCCCTCTTTGGGCGAGCGGGCGGCGCGGATCGCAGACCTGTCCCGAGGCTGGGGGCGATATAGAAGCCCCTCCGACAAAGTCAAGTATTCTCGCTATTTCGGCCTGCTGAGGCGGAATAAATTCCCATGGTCAAGTTGGAGGTCGCTTGACTCCACGTGGCCTGAAAGAGGCATATAAGAGAACAAAAGGAGAACTGTTGTGCGGTCCGACCGCAAGATCGAAGCCCTGCGCCAACATCTGAAAACCCTGGAGGCAGCCGGTCATCCAGTGGACGACGCACGCTTCGATCTCGGACTGGAGGCGGCTGACCGGCATCTAGGCGGGCTGGCGACCCATGGGCTGCACGAGGTTTACGCCGCGACTACGCCTGATGCGACAGCGGCCCTGGGGTTCGCTCTGGGACTGGTCCGCCGGACGGCGGGCGATCGACCTGTGGTCTGGGGGGTCCAGGCCATGGCCGAACTGGAGACGGGGCGGATCTATGGGGCGGGCCTGCGCGAACTGGGGCTGGATCCCGGCCGGCTGGTGCTGGTGCGGGTCAAGGAGACGAAGGACCTGCTGGCGGCGGGAGAGGAAGCCCTGGCCGGTGGAGCCGTGGGAGCGGTGCTGCTGACAGCCTGGGGCGAGAGCAAGGTGCTGAGCCTGACCGCCACGCGTCGCCTGTCGATGGCGGCAGGGCAGGGACGGGCGACTGCACTCCTGACCCGGTTGGCGGCCCAGCCCCAGCCCAGTGCAGCCGAAACGCGGTGGCGGATCAGGGGGGCTTTGTCGCGGGCGCTGGAAGCGGAGGCCCCTGGCCATCCGACCTATGCGGTCGAACTGTTGCGACATCGGCTGGGCGCGCAGCCGAGAAGCTGGATCATGGAGTGGGATCGTGAGCGCGGAGTCTTCCAGAATGGCGGGCAGAATGTCGGGCATGGACAGCAACGACCGCCGCTATCTGGCGGTTTGGTTTCCTCTGTTGCCGACGGATCGACTGCGGCGCGAGGAGAGGGGCTCAGACGCCACGGCTGAGGCTGCGACCGTGCTCGTGGAGAAGGTGAAGGGGGCGCTGCGCCTGGCGGCGGCCAACGGCGCGGCCCTGGCCCTGGGTCTGTCGCCGGGCATGACCCTGGCCGATGCACGGGCGCGGGCGCCGGATATTCGCGTGGTCGCGCACCGGCCGGAGGCGGACGCGGCCCTGTTGAAACGGGTGCTGCTGGACTTCGGGCGTTTCACGCCGATGGCGGCGACCGACGGGCCGGACGGTCTGGCGTTGGACGTGACCGGTTGCGCCCATCTGTTCGGGGGCGAGGCGGGGCTGGTCCGGGCTGTCGCGGCGCGGGCCGAGGGCGTGGGTCTGGCGGTGCGTCTGGCCCTGGCCGGCACGCCCGAGGCGGCGCGCGCCCTGGCGCGCTTCGGGCGGGGCGGGATTTACGAGGGTGGGGGGCAGAACCAGGCCTTGCGCCGCCTGCCGGTCGCGGCGCTGGAGCTGTCGGACAAGGAGACCCAGGCCCTGTCGCGGGCGGGCTTGAAGACCCTGGGGCATCTGGCGGATCGCCCTACCGCCCCCATCGCCGCCCGCTTCGGCGCGGCGGCGGCGACGCGGCTGAACCGGGTGTTGGGACGCGAAGACGTCCGCATCCGTCCCGAACGGCCGGTTACGCTCGTCTGCGTCGATCGCATTCTGGTCGAACCGATCACGGAGACCCCGGACATCGAGGCGGTGATCGGCGACCTGCTGGTCGAGGCCATGGACCGGCTGGACCTGCGCGGTCAGGGCGGGCGCGCCTTTCAGGCCGGCTTTTTCCGCCTGGACGGAGAGGTGCGCCACATCACCGTGCGGACGGGCCGCCCCAGTCGCGACGCGGCGGCTGTGCTGCGCCTGTTTCGCGAACGGCTGGCCAATCTGGCGCGACCACTGGAGCCCGGTTTCGGCTTCGACCAGATGCGTCTGTCCGTAACGGTCGCCGATCGCCTGGCCTCGCGCCAGAGGGGATTTGAGGCCGCCCCGTCGACCGCCGAAGATCTGGGGCGACTGATCGACCGGCTGACCGCGCGCCTGGGACCGGAGGCGGTCAGCCGGTTCGAGCCGATAGAGTCGCACTGGCCCGAACGCGCCGTCCGCCTGAGCCCGGCCGCCCATCCCCCAGCCGCCCATCCCTTGGGCGAGATCGCCGCCTGGCCCGAACCGGACCCGGCCGACCCGCCGCTGCGGCCGTTGCAGATGTTCGATCCGCCCCAGCCGGTTCTGGCCACGGCGGAAGTGCCCGATCATCCGCCGAACCGCTTCATCTGGCGGCGGGTGGACCACCGGCTGGTCCGGGTCGAAGGGCCCGAACGCATCGCGCCCGAATGGTGGCGCAGGTTGCAGGCCCCCCAGGAGCCGACGCGCGACTATTACCGGGTCGAGGACCAGGAGGGGCGGCGCTTCTGGCTGTTCCGTTCCGGCTTCTACGGCGAGGAACCGGCCCCGCGCTGGTTCCTGCACGGGATCTTCGCATGACCCCCTATGCTGAGCTGGCGACGCGCAGCAACTTCTCCTTTCTGGAAGGGGCGTCGCATCCGAAGGAGCTGGTGCTGGCTTCGATCCTGCTCGGCCATACCGGCATGGGGCTGGCTGATCGCAACAGTCTGGCAGGGGTGGTCCGGGCGTGGAGCGCGCTGAAGGCCTTGAGGGAGGAGGGGTTGTCTCCCCCAGAGAAGGTGCGCGAGGGCGGCGGTCCGGGCGAGGTCGGCTGGGTCGAGGATCCGATGAACGACCCGGCCCTCAGCGACCGGGTCAAGCAGCGCGCCCAGGCCTTCAAACTGGTTCTCGGCGCCCGGCTTCGGTTCAATGACGGCGCGCCGGACATTCTGGCCTATCCGGAGGATCGCCGAGGCTGGGCGCGCCTGTGTCGCCTGCTGACCCTGGGCAACAGCCGGGCCAGGAAAGGTCAATGCGAGATCGGCCTACACGACCTGTGCGCGGCGCCCGAGGGATTGCTGCTGATCGTCATGCCGCCGCCTCGTCTGGAAGGCTTGGAGGCCGTGCTGGCGCGAGTGGTCGCGGCGGCGCCGGGCGCGGTCTGGCTGGGGGCGGCCATGACCCGTTCCGGCGACGACCGGCGCCGCCTGACGCGGCTTAAGGCGATGGCGAAGCGGACAGGCGCCACCCTGCTGGCGGTCAATGACGTCCTGTATCATGAGGCCGGACAGCGCGACCTCCAGGATGTCCTGACCTGTATCCGCGAAGGCGTGACTCTGGAGACGGCAGGGCGACGGCTGGAAGAGAACGCCGAGCGCCGCCTGAAGCCCCCCAGGGAAATGGCCCGCCTGTTCGCCGATGCGCCAGAGGCGGTGGCGGAGACGCAGAATATGCTGGCGCGGGTGAGGTTCGACCTTGAGGATCTTCGCTACAACTATCCCGAGGAGCCGATCCCGCCGGGGTGGTCGTCACAGGACTGGCTGGCGCACCTGGTCGATCGAAACCTGGACCAGAAATATCCGCAGGGTGCGCCTCAGAAGGTGCGCGATGATCTCGACAAGGAGCTCACCTACATTCGGGAGCGCGATCTGGCGCCCTATTTCTTGACCATCCACGACATTGTCCAGGTCGCGAACGACAAGGGCATCCTGTGTCAGGGACGAGGATCTGCGGCGAATTCGGCCGTCTGCTATGTGCTGGGGATCACCTCGGTCGATCCCAGCCAGCATGATCTTCTGTTCGAACGCTTCCTGTCGGCCGATCGCAACGAGCCGCCGGACATCGACGTCGATTTCGAACATGAGCGGCGCGAGGAGATCATTCAGCACATCTACGACCGGTATGGTCGGCACAGGGCGGGCCTAGCGGCGACGGTCATCCGTTACCGGCCGCGCAGCGCCATTCGCGAGGTCGGCAAGGTCCTGGGCCTGACCGAGGACGTCACGGCGCGGCTGGCCGGCAGTCAGTGGGGCAGTTTCGGCAGCGACATGACCGAGCGTCATGTCGTGCAGGCCGGGCTTGAGGCCGCCAACCCGCAGATCGCGCGCGCCGTCGCCATGACGCGGCGGCTGCTGGGCTTCCCGCGTCACCTGTCACAGCATGTCGGCGGCTTCGTCCTGACCCAGGACCGGCTGGACGAGGTCGTGCCCATCGGCAATGCGGCCATGCCGGACCGGACCTTCATCGAATGGGACAAGGACGATATCGACGCCCTGGGGCTGATGAAGGTCGATATTCTGGCGCTGGGGATGCTGACCTGTATCGCCAAGGCGTTCGATCTGATGCGGTCGCTGGGGGTGGCGGACCTGCGGCTGGATACGGTTTCCGACGAGGATCCGGCCGTCTACCGCATGCTTCAGGAAGGACGGTCCATCGGGGTCTTTCAGGTGGAGAGCCGGGCGCAGATCAACATGTTGCCGAGGCTGAAACCCGCGACCTTCTATGATCTGGCCATTCAGGTGGCGATCGTCCGGCCGGGACCGATCCAGGGCGACATGGTGCATCCCTATCTGCGTCGACGCCAAGGTCTGGAGGCGCCGGACTACGCCCGGCCCGGCCCGCCGCATGATCCGGACGAACTGAAGAAGGTGCTCAAAAAGACCCTGGGCGTGCCCCTGTTTCAGGAGCAGGCGATGAAGGTCGCCATGGTGGCGGCCGAGTTCACCTCGGCCGAGGCCAATGGTCTGCGCAAGGCGATGGGCGCCTTTCGAGGCGACGGGACGCTCTGGAAGTACGAGGCGCGAATGGTCGGTCGGATGATCGCCCGCGGCTACGACCCCGCCTTCGCCCAAAGATGTTTCGAGCAGATCAAGGGCTTTGGTTCGTACGGCTTTCCCGAGAGCCACGCGGTGTCGTTCGCCAGGCTGGTCTACATCTCGTCCTGGATCAAATGTCATCATCCGGCGGTGTTCGCCTGTGCGCTGCTGAACAGCCAGCCGATGGGCTTCTACGCCCCGGCCCAACTGGTGCGGGATGCGCAGGAAAGTCCCCAGAAGGTCGAGGTGCGGCCGATCGACGTGAACCACAGCCTCTGGGACAATAGGCTGGAGCCGACGGCGCGGGGGGCGGACTATCCGGCCTTACGGTTGGGGATGCGGCAGATCGACGGGTTCAAGGAAGTCTGGGCGGATCGGATCGTCGCGGCGCGGGATGCGCCCTTCGCGGATGTCGAGGAAATGGCGCGGCGGACGGGTCTGGAGGCGGCCGCGATGCGGAAGCTGGCGGATGCGGACGCGTTTCGATCGATGGGGCTGGATCGACGCGAGGGGCTGTGGGCGGTCAGACGCTTGCCGGACGACGAGCCCCTGCCGCTGTTCCAGGCGGCGCGGGCGCGGGAGCTGGGCGTCGAGGCGGCGGCGAACCTGCCCTTGATGCCGTTGAAGGAGCATATCGCCACCGACTATCAGACGACGCGTCTGTCGCTGAAGGGGCACCCGATGCAGATCCTGCGGCCGATGTTCGACGCCGAGCGGGTGCTGAGCGCCGAGGCGGTCTACGCCAAGAGGCACGGGGCGCTGGTGAAGACGGCGGGGGTGGTGCTGGTGCGCCAGAGGCCCGGCACGGGCAACGCCATCTTCGTGACCCTGGAGGACGAGACCGGGGTGGTGAACATCCTGCTGTGGGCGCGGCTGTTCGAAACCTTCCGGCGCGAGGTCATGGCCGCGCGGCTGATGGAGGTGGAGGGCACGGTCGAGAAGAGCGTCGAGGGCGTGCTGCACCTCATGGCCCGGCGGGTCGTCGATCGTTCGGCCGAGCTGGGGCGGCTGTCCGAGGACTATGACCTTGAGGTCGAGCTGTCGCGGGCGGATGCGGTGAAATATCCGCAAGGCCCGCGCAGCCCGACCGGCCGGCATCCGCGCGACGTCCGAATCTTGCCGGGGTCGCGCGACTTTCACTGACGGACGTCAGCAGGTGGCGGGGGCCGCCACCGCTGTCCGCTTGCGGCTTAGGAAAAGGACCAGCAACAGGCCCAGTCCGGAAGCGACGGCTCCGGCCAAGGACACGGCTGGATAACCGAGGCCTCCTGCGATGACCGCTCCGCCCACAGCCGCGCCGATGGCGTTGCCCAAATTGAAGGCGCCGATGTTCATCGCCGAGGCCAGGTTGGGCGCATCGCCGGCGGCGCCCATGACCCGCACCTGGAGCGGCGGCACCAGGGCGAAGCTGGCGATCCCCCACAGGAAGACCAGGATGGAGGTCGGGACCGCGAACGGCATGGCGACAGCGAAGGCGACCAGGATGGCGGACAGGGAGGCCAGGGTCAAGATCAAGGTCCGGTCCACGGACTTGTCCGCGAACTTGCCGCCCAGCCAGTTGCCGAGCGTCAGGCCCAGCCCATAGGTCACCAGCATGGCGGTGACGAAGCCGAGCGAGGCGTGGGTCTGCTCGCGCAGGATCGGGGCGATATAGGTGAAGACGGTGAACATGGCGCTGGAGCCGATCACCGTCAGGGCCAGTGCCGCCAGCACGGAGCCGCGACTGAGGACGCGCAGCTCGGCGGCGATGTTTCCGCCGGTCGGAGCGGAGAGTTGGGGCAGGGTCAGGCGCAGGGCGGCCATGACCCCCACGCCGATGGCGGCGATGCCCCAGAAGCTGGCGCGCCAGCCCAGGGCGTCGCCGGCCCAGGTCGCCAGGGGCACGCCGACGACATTGGCGATGGTCAGGCCCATGAACATGGCGGCGACGGCGCCCGCCTGACGGTTCGGCGGGACCAGGCCGGCGGCCACGATCGAGCCGACGCCGAAGAAGGCGCCGTGGTTCAGCGAGGTGATCACTCGGGCGACCAGCAGCATCGAATAGTCGGTCGAGATCGCCGACAGCAGATTGCCGACGGTGAAGATGGCGGCGAGACCGATCAGCAGGGCTCGGCGCGGCATGCGGCCTGTGGTCAGGGTCATCAGCGGCGCGCCCAGCATGACGCCCAGGGCATAGGCGCTGATCAGCAGGCCGGCCGTGGGAATGGAGACGCCGAGATCGGTGGCGATGACGGGGAGGAGGCCCATCGGGGCGAACTCGGTCACGCCGATACCGAAGGCGCCGGCGGCGAGGGCGAGCAGGGGAGGATTGAGTTTCATGGTTGTCCTTCGGCGATGTCCTTGTCCAGGCGCACAGATGGACGGCGATCCGCGCGAGCGTTAGGCAGGCTTCAGGCCAAAGATTTTTGATCTGGACGCACAGATGCAGACAACCGGCGTGGACCGCGCGAGAGAGATGGAAGTGTTTGCTGCGGTGGCGCAGAGCGGCAGTTTTTCGGCCGCAGGCCGTATGCTGGATTTGACGCCGTCAGCGGTCAGCCGGACCATCGACCGGATCGAGGCGCGGCTGGGCGTGCGGCTGATGCTGCGGACCACGCGGGTGCTGACGCTGACGGCGGAGGGCCAGACCTATCTGGCGGCGGCGCGTCGGATCCTGGCCGATCTGGACGATGCCGAGCGGGTCATCTCCGACCAAGGGGCGCCGCGCGGACGGGTCAGGGTCAGCGCGTCCCTGGCCCACGGTCGCCAGCGTGTCGTGCCCCTGCTGGGCGAGTTCGCCCGCCTGTATCCGCATATACTAATCGACTTCAACCTGACCGATGTCGTGGTCGATGTGGCGGCGGGCCAGGCCGATGTCGCCATCCGGTTCGGACCGCTGGCCGACAGTCCGCTGACGGCGCGCCGACTGGGCGAGACGGGGCGGACCATTGTCGCCTCGCCGGAGTATCTGGCGCGACGGGGCGCGCCGCAGGTCCCGGAGGATCTGCACGATCACGACTGTCTGAACTTCAATTTCCGCCGGGCCGAGCCGGTCTGGCCCTTCCGGCGCGACGGCCGGGATTACGCCCTGACGGTGAGGGGACCGATCGAGGCCAACAATGGCGAGACGCTGACGCAGCTGGCGCTGGCCGGCGTTGGGGTGACGCGAGTGGGCAATTTCAGCGTGGCGGACGCCATCGAAACGGGGCGGCTTGTCCCGCTGCTGGAAGCCTTTAATCCTGGTGATCGCGAGCCGATCCACGCCGTCTTTGTGGGCGGCGCCAATATGCCGGCTCGGGTAAGGGTCTTCGTGGACTTTCTGGCGGAACGGCTGCGCTGAACCGGAAATCGCCGGACGAGCGGACCCGTCCGGCGAGCTTCAGTCTCGACTGCGATTTGAACTCAGCGCTTGCCGAAGATCAGATCGCCCAGCTTGGCGAAGAAGCTCTTTTCTTCCGCCTTCGGCGCGGCGGCCGGGGTCGGAGCGGCGGGCTTGGGCGTTTCGACCGGCTTCGGCGCCGGAGCGGCGGCGGCCGGCGCAACGACCGGAGCGGGCGTCGGCGCAGCGACGACGGCCGGGGCGGCAGGCTTGGGCGCAGCGGCCTTGGCGGCCGGCTTCGCGGCTGTGGTCTTGGCGGCGGGCTTGGCTGCAGCGGGCTTGGACGCCTTGGGCGCAGCGGCCTTCACCGGCGCAGCCTTGGCGGCCGGAGCGGCCTTGGGTTTGGCGGCCGCCTTCGGTGCGGCCTTGGGCGCAGCGGTCTTCGCAGCGGCGGCCTTGGCGGCCGGCTTCGCGGCCGGGGCCTTGGGCGCGGGCTTGGGGGCCGCAGCCTTGGGGGCGGCCGTCTTGGCCGCAGGCTTCGCAGCGGCGGGCTTGGTCGCCTTGGGCGCGGCGGTTTTCTCGGCGACGGCCTTCACAGCGCTCGACTTCGGCGCGGCTTTAGGCTTGGAAGCGGCGGTCGCCGGTTTCGGCGACGCAGGTTTAGACGTAGACGGTGACTTGGCCATGTATTCCCCGACCCCTCGGTTAGTTAAAAAGCCCGGCGGCGTCGGGAGGACGAAGCGCCGGATCGCAACGATTCGCCATCTTAGCGGTGTTTGAGAAATGTCCGAGTCCGCAGTTCAGATAATCGCACGCGGTTCGCGCGACAGCGCCGAGGCCGCCGCCGCCGCCATCGACGCCGATCCCATGCTGGAGGGGGCGACCTATTCCATCCTGGAGGAGGACGAGGATCGCAATCTCTGGCGTATCGACGCCTTCCCGACGACCGAGGACGAGGTCGAGGGTCTGAAGGCGACCCTGGCCGACTACGCCGTGACCGTCACGGTCGAGAAGCTGGCCGACGCCGACTGGCTGGCCATGTCGCTGTCGGGCCTGCCGCCGGTGCGGGCCGGGCGCTTCTTCGTCTATGGGGCCCATGACGAGGGACGGGTTCCGCCGAACGCCGTCAATCTGAAGATCGACGCCGGCGCCGCCTTCGGCACCGGCCACCACGGCACGACGGTCGGCTGTCTGGAAGCCTTCGACGACCTGCTGAAGCGGGAGCGGTTCGAGCGGGTGCTGGACGTCGGCTGCGGCACGGGCGTCCTGGCGATCGCGGCGGCCCGCACCGGCAGCCGGATCGCCATCGGCACCGACATCGACGCCCCTTCGGTGCGGATCGCCAATGAGAACGCCGCCCTGAACCAGGCCCACGCCAGCTTCGTCCACGCCTCGGGCCTGAACGACCAGCGGGTGAGAAAGCACGGACCCTATGATCTGGTCTTCGCCAACATCCTGGCCCCGCCGCTGGTGGCCCTGTCGCAGGACATCAAGACGGCGCTGAGCCTGGGCGGGGTCGCCATACTGTCGGGTCTGCTGCGGACCCAGGAACGTCGGGTGACGGCGGCCTATACGTCGCGCGGATTCCGTCTGGAGAAGCGCATCCATCACGACGCCTGGAGCGCCCTGGTGCTGCGGCGAATGGGCTGAGGAACGAGAGACGAGATGATGCGCCAGACCTTCGACGAGACCACCGATCCGTCCTTCGGGGCCAAACACCTGCCGCTGTTGCGCGCCGAGATGGCCAAGCAGGGGCTGGACGGCTTCCTGATCCCGCACGAGGACGAACACCAGAACGAATATCTGCCCGACGCCAACGAGCGGCTGGCCTGGGCCACCGGCTTCAACGGCTCGGCCGGGGCGGCCGTGGTGTTCCAGGACCGGGCCAGCATGTTCACCGACGGCCGCTATACGGTGCAGGTCAAGGTCCAGACCGATCCGGCCCTGTTCGAACGGCGCGACCTGAACGACGTCGCCGCCTATCTGGAAACGGCCAAGCCCGGCCAGGTAATCGGCTATGATCCGCGTCTGCACAGCCCGGACGCCCTGGTCCCGCTGAAGGCGGCGGCCCAGAAGGCGGGGGCGGAGCTGAAGCCGGTCGAGGCCAATCCGCTGGACCTGGCCTGGGGGGCGGATCGTCCGGCCCAGCCGACCGCCCCGGTCGTCCCGCACGAAGATGTCTATTCCGGCGAGGCCCATGCGGCGAAGCGGGCGCGGATCGGTCGGGCCGTGGCGGACGCCGGCGCCGAGGCCGTGGTTCTGACCGCGCCCATGTCGATCGCCTGGCTGTTCAATGTGCGCGGCGGCGACGTGATCCGCTCGCCGTTGCCGATCGGCCAGGCCGTGCTGGAGGCCGACGGCAAGGCGCGCCTGTTCCTCGATCCGGCCAAGGTGACCAATAAACTGCCCGGCTGGCTGGGCGACGAGGTCCAGCTGGAGGCGCCCGAGCGGCTGGGCGAGGCGCTGGATGGTCTGGCCGGCAAGAAGGTGATGATCGATCCCGCCCTGTCGTCCGCCTGGTATTTCGACCGGCTGGAGCAGGCGGGGGCGACGGTGGTGCGGGCCATGGACCCCTGCGCCGTTCCGCGGGCCGCCAAGAACGCGGTCGAGATCGAGGGGAGCCGACGCGCCCATATCCGCGACGGCGCCGCCCTGGCCAACTTCCTGCACTGGGTCGACACGGTCGCCCAGCAGACCCTGCCGGACGAGCGCGAGGTGGTGGAGACCCTGGAGCGGTTCCGCGAGGCGACGGGCGCCCTGAAGGACCTGAGTTTCGACACCATCGCCGGGGCCGGGCCGAACGGCGCCCTGCCGCATTACAAGCCGGTCGGGGCCACGATCCGCAAGATCGAGAAGGGCTCCCTGCTGCTGGTGGACGGCGGGGGCCAGTATTTGGACGGGACGACCGACGTGACCCGCACCATGGCGGTGGGCGAGCCGACGGCGGACCAGCGTCACAAGTTCACCCTGGTGCTGAAGGCCCATATCGCCATGGCGACCATCCGCTTCCCGGCGGGGACCAGCGGCATGGCGCTGGACGCCATAGCGCGGGCGCCGATGTGGGCGGCGGGGCTGGATTACGACCATGGGACCGGCCACGGCGTCGGCTCCTATCTGGGCGTCCACGAGGGGCCGCAGCGGATCGCCAAATGGGGCACCAGCCAGCCGCTGCTGGAGGGGATGATCCTGTCCAACGAGCCCGGCTATTACCGCGAGGGCCATTGGGGCGTCCGCATCGAGACCCTGCAGGTGGTGACGCCGGCCGTGGTTCCCGAGGGCGGAGAGCGGCCGATGCACGGGTTCGAACAGCTGACCTTCGCCCCGATCGACCGCAAGCTGATCGACGTCGATCTGCTGACCCCGGACGAGCGGGCCTATCTCGACGCCTATCACGCCGAGACCCTGGCCAAGGTCGGCCCCCTGGTCGAGGGCGAGGTGCGGGCCTGGCTGGAACAGGCCTGCGCCCCGCTCTGAACTTACAGGTCGAAGGCGCGGGATCGCCGCCGCAGGTGGGTGACGGGAACGGGCAGGTCCGCCAGGGCCGCCCGGGTCGCCGCGTAGCCTGAGGCGACCGGCTCCTCATAGGCCTTCCAGTCGCGGATGTCGGTCCCGCCGGTTCGCGGCAGGATCAGGACGTCGGCGGCGGCGCGCGACTGCTCCATCTCGGCGTCGGTGGTGATGGTGGCCGAGCGCATCAGGATGGAGACGATGGGCGGGCCGGCCTTCCAGGCGCCCGACAGCACCCATTTCCACCAGGAGGGGGGATTCTCCAGGGCGGCCGGATCGACGCCGCGGGTCTGGGACATGTCCACGCCGATGATGGGGCCGTTGTTCAGCTGGCGCATCACGCTGGTGGGGAAGTTCTTCAGCACCGCCCCGTCCACCAGAACCTGGCCGTCCATGACCACGGGCGGAAGGACGCCGGGAATGGCGATCGAGGCGCGCATGGCCCGGCGCATCAGGCCCGCGCGATGAACCTCGATCCGGCCGGACGTCAGGTTGGAGGAGACGCAGAAGAAGGGCAGGCAGAGATCGGCCAGATCGGTGTCGCCATAGGCCCGCTCCAGCAGCCGGGCCACCTTGCGGGCGCGCGACATGGCGATGATGGGAAAGGCCAGGTCGGACAAGGGGTCGGATTCGACGAAGGCGCGACGGATCTCGAAGTCCAGCCGCTCGAACGACCAGCCCATGGCCGGTCCGGCCGCCACCACCGCCCCCATGGAGGCGCCCCCGACGAAGTCGATGGGGACCCGGGCCTCCTCCAGGGCCTTGATCGCCCCCATGTGGCAATAGGCCCGCGCCCCGCCGCCCGATAGGACCAGGCCGACCGCCGTGCCCGTGATGACGCGGGCCATGCGGTCTGAATCGGTCTCGACTCCCTCGACGCAATGGAACCAGCGGTCCGGCTGGAGCACATTGAGCCAGACGCGAGTGTTGGCCGGCCGGTTCATGCGCGGATCGCGCAGCAGGATCAGATCGGTCAGACGCCGGCCGTCGCCGAAGCCCATACGCCGGGGCAGATCCGACGGCGGGGCCAGAAGCCCGCTGCCGACGATGAACAGGCGATCGACCTGGCGGGCGCACAGCTCGGCCCAGGCGGTCTGGTCCAGTTCGGCGACATAGAGGACATAGTCGTGGTCGTCCTCGACCCGGCTGAACCATTCGGCGGCCGAGCTGAGAGCCGACTGATCGATCACCTTGCAGGTGAAGCCCATGGCCTGGACGCCCGCCGCGATCCGTTCGACGAAGGCGCGGATCGGGCGCGGGCGGGCCGAGACGAAGCCGAAGACGCTGGGCTCGGCGGCGCCCACGGCCCGCTCGCGGGCGCGATGGATCATCAGGCGCGACAGTTCGACCAGCAGATCCGGCTCGGATCGAGCGGCGTCGAAGAAGGCTTCGCGCGGCAGGGCCAGGATTTCGGTGTCGCGCAGGGCGACCACGTCCGCGGTGTGCGGGGTGCCGGCCACCATGGCCATTTCGCCGACCGGCTCTCCGGGCCGGATGACGCCGACCAGCTGGGGCGGCTGATCCGTCTCGACGTGAAACACCCCCAGCCGGCCCGAGCGGACCAGATAGAGGGTGTCGGACGGATCGCCCGCCGCAAACAGCCGCTCGCCCCCGGTCAGGGCGAACCAACTGGCGCGATCGATCATCGGTCCTTCGAAGATGCGCGCCAGGGCGACGGCCAGGGTGTCGGGACGAAGCGGAGCCATGGCGTCTTGTACGGCAGATAAGGGAGGAGGTGAAATGGCGCGAAAACGCCTTTCAACCGATCGCGACGCCTGACAAAAGGGGCGAATGCCCCACGCCATTCCCTCGACCGCTGTCCTCGACGCGCTGAAGGCCGCCCTCGGCCCTGGCGGCTGGACCCAGGATCCAGAGGTCATCGCCCCGTCCCTGACGGAGTGGCGAAACCGCTGGACGGGTCATACGCCTATTCTGCTGACGCCGCGCTCGACCGAGGAAACCGCCAAGGCGATCGCCATCTGCGCCCAGTCAGGCGTGGCCGTCACCCCCCAGGGCGGGGGCACGGGCCTGGTCGGGGGACAGATCCCGTTCGGCGAGGTGTTGTTGTCCCTCAAGAAGATACGGGCCGTGCGCGACGTGACCCCCTTGGACGACGCCATGACGGTGGAGGCGGGTCTGACCCTGCTGGAGGCCCAGCAGGCGGCGGCGGCGGCCGGACGAGCCTTTCCGCTCAGCCTGGCGGCCGAAGGCTCGGCGACGATCGGGGGGGTGATCTCCACCAACGCCGGCGGCACCCAGGTGCTGCGCTACGGCATGATGCGGGACCTGGTCCTGGGCCTGGAGGCGGTCCTGCCGAACGGCGAGATCTTTCACGGTCTGAAGCGGCTGCGAAAGGACAATACCGGCTATGATCTCAAGCAGTTGCTGATTGGTGCGGAGGGCACCCTGGGCGTCGTCACTGCGGCCACCCTGAAGCTGTTTCCGATCATGCGGTCACGCGCGGTCGCCGTGGTCGCCCTGGAAACGGCTGCGGCGTCCATCGAACTGCTCGCCCGCGCCAAGGCGGAGACCGGCGGCGGGGTCGAGGCCTTTGAGTTGATGAAACGTCTGGGCATGGAGCTGGTGCTCAAGAACATCCCCGACACCCGCGAACCGCTGGACACGACGCCGAATTGGTATGTGTTGATCGAGATCGCGTCCGGGACGGCGGGGGGCGCCGAGGCCCAGATGGAGCGGCTGCTGGAAGTCGCCTTTGAGGAGGGGCTGATCACCGACGCCGCCATAGCGCAGAACGATGCGCAACGCGCCGCCTTCTGGCGGCTGCGTGAAGAGCATTCAGCGGCCCTGAAGCCCGAGGGCGGCGGGTGGAAACACGATGTCTCCGTCCCGATCAGCCGCATCGCCGAATTCATCGACGAGGCCACAGCGGCCGTCGAGCGCTTCCATCCCGGCGCCCGTGTCTCGGTGTTCGGCCACGTCGGCGACGGCAATCTGCACTACGACATCCTGCCCGGCGTCGGCGAGGATGTGGCGGCCTTTATCGGCCGCTGGAAAGAGGGCTCGCAGGTCGTTCACGACGTCGTCGGGCGTTACGACGGCTCAATCTCGGCCGAACACGGCCTGGGTCGGCTGAAGACCGAAGAGGTCAAACGCTACAAGTCGCCGCTGGAGATCGAGACCATGGCCGCCATCCGACGCGCCATCGATCCTCAGCGGATCATGAACCCCTCAGTTCTCTTCTAGACGGACAGGGCGACGATGAGCCTGCGTGACCTGGACGGCTGGACCGTCCTCTTCGATCTGGACGGCACCCTGGTCGATTCCGCTCCGGATCTGGTTGGAACCCTGAACCGTCTGCTGGTCGAGGAGGGATTGCCCCCTGCGCGACCCGAAGCGGCGAGGACCTTGATCGGCTCGGGCGCGCGCGCCCTGTTGGCGCATGGGTTCGAGGCGGCCGGCGCCGATGTGGAACGGGCCCGGTCCGATGCGCTCTTTGAGCGGTTCCTGGTCGATTACACCGCCCATATCGCCGACGGCTCGCGGGCGTTCGAGGGTGTCGTCGAGACCTTGGAACGCCTGGCCGAACGCGGCGCAGTCTTGGCGGTCGCCACCAACAAGCGGTCGGACCTGTCTGAACTGTTGCTGGACCGGCTTGATCTTCGCCGCCATTTCCTGGCCGTCGCCGGCCCCGATCGGGTCAGCGCGCGCAAACCCTCGGGCGCGCATCTGAAAGAGGCTGTGGCGATGGCGGGCGGTGACCCGGCCCGCGCGATCATGGTCGGCGACGCCGCGCCCGACGCCGAGGCGGCCCGCGACGCCGACATGCCCTGCATCCTGACCACCTTCGGCTACACGCCCGTGCCGGTGGACACCCTGGGCGGAGACGTCCTGATCGACGCCTTCGAAGACGTGGAAGAGGCGATCGACGGCATTCTGGCCGAGTTTTACGTAAGGCGGGCCCTTAAGGTCTGAAAGAGCTGCGCTTAAGCCTGTACGCAGGAAAACTGCGCCACGTTCGGGGACGACGACGGTTGCGGAACGGGGGGCCGATGGACAGATTGGCCCATCCCAGCCGAAAGCCCCCTTCATGATCTCCCGCTTCTTCCAGATTCCGCTTTGGCAGCGCACCTTCGCGGGCCTCGCCCTGGGGGTGATCGCCGGCCTGATTCTGCGTGAACGCGCCGAGACCTGGCTGCAGCCGATCGGCGACGTCTATCTGAACCTGATCCGCATGGTGGTGGCGCCCCTGGTGCTGTTCACCATCGCTAGCTCGATCGCCAAGTTGGGAGAAGGGGCGGGGGCCGTCCGCCTGGGCGTGCGCACCCTCGTCTGGTTCGCGATCACGTCGCTGCTGGCCGTGCTGGTCGGTTTCGCCTTCGGCCATCTGATCAATCCGGGCGTGGGCCTGTCGAACCTGCCGCTGGGCGAGGTCAAGGAAAGGGTCATTCCGACTCCGCTGGAGGTGCTGATCGGCGTCGTCCCCACCAATCCCTTCGCCGCCTTGGCCGAAGGGAAGGTGTTGCAGATCATCTTCTTCTCCGCCCTGGTCGGCATGGCTCTGGTCGCGCTGGGCGATCGGGCCCAGGGCGTGCGGCGACTGGTGGACGAGGGGGCGGCCGTCATATTCCGCATCACCCGCTGGGTGATCCAGTTGACCCCCATCGGCGTGTTCGGCCTGATCGGCTCCGTCGTCGGCGGCTATGGCTGGGAGGCGCTTCTGCCCCTGCTGAAGTTTATCGGCGCCATCTACGCCGCCTGCCTGTTCCACATACTGGTCGTCTATTCGGGGCTGCTGAAGCTCCACGGCCTGAAGGTCGTCAGCTTCTTCCGCGGCGCCTTCGCGGCCCAGCAGACGGCCTTCGCCACCTCGTCGTCGCTCGGCACCCTGCCGATCACCTTGCGTCAGACGGTCGAGCGGCTGGGCGTGCCCCAGGCTTACGCCGCCTTCGCCGTGCCTCTGGGCGCCAATGTGAAGATGGACGGGTGCGGCGCCATCTATCCCGCCATCGCCTCGATCTTTATCGCCCAATATTTTCAGATCGACCTGACCCTGACCCAATACATACTGATCGGCCTGACTGCGGTCTTGGGCTCGCTGGGGACGGCGGGGGTTCCGGGAACCTCGATCGTCATGCTGACCCTGACCCTGTCCACCGCCGGCCTGCCGCTGGAAGGCATCGGCTATATCGTCGCCATCGACCGGATCATCGACATGATGCGGACGGCGACGAACGTGACGGGTCAGATGCTGGTCCCGGTCTTGGTGGCCAGGGAGGAAGGCATTCTGAACGTCGACATCTACGACGGTCACGTGGCCTGGCTGCCCGGCGATCCGGAGGCGGAGGCGCCCGAAGCCGTTCAGGCGGCGGGAATCTGAAACGGACGCTTGCACCGCGCGAGCGACCGGGCTATGTCGCCGCCTCCGCAAGGCATGGATGCGTAGCTCAGCGGGAGAGCACCTCGTTCACACCGAGGGGGTCACAGGTTCAATCCCTGTCGCATCCACCATCTTTTCCATCATAGACGCCTTGCAGCTCAGCTTGCGAACGCGACGAGGGCGTCGATGCCGCAGATCAACGACACGGTCCATATCCGCTTCTCGCTCAGAGGCCTGGGCGGGCCTTTCTGGCAGACCAACGCCACCATCTCCTCCGTCAGCCAGGGGGTGGCGCTTCTGGACGGGCTGGACCGCCAGGTGCCGGCGGCCGTGACAGAGCTGAAGCGCGCCGGCCCGAACCGCTGGACCCTGGACTGGGAAGTCAGAAGCCGGCCTTAGAGCCTATTCCTCAGACGTCCGGCACGTCGCGTCCCGGCGGCACATTGACGCCCATCGACTTCAAATAGGTCTTGATGTTGCGCGCGGCCTGACGGATCCGGTGCTCGTTCTCGACCAGGGCGATGCGCACGAAGCCCTCGCCGTTCTCGCCGTAGCCGACGCCTGCCGCCACCGCGACCTTGGCGTGGGTCAACAGTTGCTTGGAGAATTCCAGGCTTCCCAGGTGGGCGAGGGCGGGGGGCACGGGCGCCCAGGCGAACATGGAGGCGGCGGGCTTGGGTATGTCCCACCCCGCCCGTGCGAAACTGTCGATCAGGACGTCACGGCGTCGATGATACAGGGCGCGGTTCTGATCCACGATGTCCTGCGGACCGTTCAGAGCCGCGACGGCGGCCGCCTGGATCGGCGTATAGGCGCCGTAGTCGAGATAGGACTTCACCCGCGCCATGGCGGCGATCAGCTTGCGATTGCCGACGGCGAAGCCGATGCGCCAGCCGGCCATGCTGTAGGTCTTTGACAGGGAGGTGAACTCGATCGCCACGTCCTTGGCGCCCGGCACCTGCAGGATGGAGACGGTCGGCTTGCCGTCGTAATAGAGTTCGGAATAGGCCAGGTCGCTGATGATCCAGAGGTCATTGGCCTTGGCGAAGGCGACGACCCGCTCATAGAAGGCCAGGTCGACCGTCTCGGCCGTCGGGTTCGACGGATAGTTCATCACCAGAACCTTGGGGCGCGGCACCGTATAAGCCATGGCCCGCTCCAGCGCCTCGAAATAGCGCTCGTCCGGCGTCGTCGGCACGCTGCGGATGGCGGCGCCGGCGATGATGAAGCCGAAGGTGTGGATCGGATAGGAGGGGTTGGGCGCCAGGACCACGTCGCCCGGCTCGGTGATGGCCGTCGCCAGACTGGCCAGACCCTCCTTGGAGCCCATGGTGACGATGACCTCGGTCTCGGGGTCCAGATCGACGCCGAAACGACGGCCATAGTAGTTGGCCTGGGCCCGGCGCAGGCCGGGTATGCCCTTGGAGGCCGAATAGCCGTGGGCGTCCGGCTTTCGCGCCACTTCGCATAGTTTGTCGATGACGTGCGGCGGCGGCGGCAGGTCCGGATTGCCCATGCCGAGGTCGATGACGTCCTCACCGGCCTGACGGGCGGCGGCTCGCATGGCGTTGGTCTCCGCGATCACATACGGAGGCAGGCGCTTCATGCGATAGAATTCTTCGGACATCGGTCTTTGTGGGTGGAAGATGAAAGGGGGGCGCAAGCGATGCCACCGATGCGCGCTTCATGAAACAGAAAGATGAAGGCTGACGGGCTTTATCCGCCAAAAACTTGTGACGCGGCCTCTCTCGCGCCGCTCCTACGCAAGAAGCTTGCGAGCCGGCCTAGCCGATGAAGACGCGCGGCTCCTCGCCGATACGCGCGGGCGTCGGTGAGCGGTTCTGCGGGCCTCGCCGCCGCCGCACATAGTCGGACAGGCCGCGCACCTCGGCCTCGGCGACCCCGTCGCGCTCCATCAGCCGGCGCACGATGGGATCTGACAGCATCTCGTCCAGGGTCAGGTCGTAAGACGTCATGGCGCATCTCCGGCTCACGGTTCGCCCCCCTCCGACGAGATGGGGCAGCCCTGTCAGGACGCCAGAGGCAGATGGCGATGTCGTGGAAATTTCACGGTCCGGGCGCGCCAAAACGGCGGCTTTTCCGGCGCCGCAAACCGAAAATCGGGTCACCGCCGCAATATCTGTTCGTCTTTTCGTTGTTCCGGCGGCGGCAAAGTCCTATTCTTGCCGGATGACACGCTGGACCCCCGAAAGCTGGAGAACCAAGACCGCCCTGCACATGCCGGCGGACTATCCAGACCCGCACGCCCTGGCCCTGGTCGAGGACGAACTGCGCGCCCTGCCGCCGCTCGTCTTCGCCGGCGAGGCGCGGCGCCTGACGTCGAAACTCTCGCAGGTCGAGCGGGGCGAGGCCTTCCTGCTCCAGGGCGGCGACTGCGCCGAGAGCTTCAAAGAGTTCTCGACCGACAACATCCGCGACACCTTCCGCCTGATCCTGCAGATGGCCGTGGTCCTGACCTTCGCGGGGCGCAAGCCGGTCGTGAAGGTGGGGCGGATCGCCGGCCAGTTCGCCAAGCCGCGCTCTTCGCCTCTGGAAGAGATCGACGGCGTCGAACTGCCCAGCTACCGCGGCGACATCATCAACGGCATGGGCTTCACGGCCGAAGAGCGCATGCCCGACCCCCAGCGTCTGATCCGGGCCTACAACCAGTCGGCCTCGACCCTGAATCTGCTGCGCGCCTTCGCGGGCGGCGGCTATGCCGACCTGTACAACATCCATCGCTGGACCCTGGGCTTTGCGGGCGACAACGCCGCCGGCGCCCAGTACCGCGAACTGGCCGACAAGATCACCGAGGCCCTGGCCTTCATGGAGGCGGTCGGCGTCACGCCCGAGACCCATCCGGATCTGAGCCGGGTCGAGGTCTTCACCAGCCACGAGGCCCTTCTCCTGAACGTCGAGAGCGCCCTGACGCGGCTGGACGGCGGTTCGGGCGAATGGTTCGACACCTCGGCCCATATGCTGTGGATCGGCGAACGCACGCGTCAGCTGGACGGCGCCCATGTCGAGTTCATGAAGGGGATCAAGAACCCCATTGGCGTGAAGTGCGGACCCACCATGACCGCCGACGACCTTCTGCCCCTGATCGACGTCCTGAACCCGGACAATGTGTCGGGCCGACTGACCCTGATCGGCCGTTTCGGTCACGATAAGGTCGGCGAACGCCTGCCCAAGCTGATGCGCGAAGTTAAGGCCTCGGGCCGCAAGGTGATCTGGTCCATTGACCCGATGCACGGCAATACGCTGAAGGCCGGCAACGGCTACAAGACCCGGCCGTTCGACCGGATCCTCAGCGAGGTGCGGACCTTCATCGACGTGGCGGAGGCGGAAGGCGTCCACCCCGGCGGCGTCCACCTGGAGATGACCGGCCAGAACGTCACCGAATGCATCGGCGGCGCCCAGGCCGTGACCGAGGACGACCTGTCCAACCGCTATCACACCCACTGCGACCCGCGCCTGAACGCCGACCAGGCGCTGGAGCTGGCCTTCCTGGTGGCCGAGCGGTTGAAGGCAGGCCGGATCAGCCGCTCGGAAGCGGCCTGATCGACGGAAACAGCGGGGCGACGAGGCCGATGGTCGCGTTCGCCTCGGCTCGGTCCGGCGTCTCGTCGTCGATACCGACGCCGTTCATGTCATTGCGCGTGGCCTGAACCACGATCCCGTCCGGTCGCGACAGCACGGTCACGCCCCGGAAATGCAGGCCGTAGTTGACCTCGGGCTGGGGCGCGAGCCAGGCGATCTGGCCGCGCACGGGGATCATCTCCTTGTCCTCGAACAGGGCCTTCGCGCCATAGCCGGTGCAGTTGATCACGATCTTCTCGGGCAGGGCCGTGAGATCCGCCGGCGTGTTGAAGGCGCGGGTCTCGATCCGGCCGCCCTGGCTCAGAAACTCGGTCTCCAACCGGTGCGCCAGTTCGGCGACGTTGAACTGCATGGCGCTGACCATCCGGGTCTCCCCAACCGGAAAGGGCGAGGCGGAAGCGGGCAGGGGGATGGATCGCGGCGCCAGCCCGTCCAGCCTGTATTCGGCGAATCGGATCGGCTTTATCCCAGGCGCGGTAAGGATCGGCGGCGGTTCGACCGTACGCGGCAGGTCGGCCGCGCCCGACAGCATATAGCGGTCGCTAAAGACGACCGGATCGCCTTCTGTCCCCAGATAGGTCTGGTGAGTGGCGTAGGTCTCGCGCGCCATCTGTTCCCAAAGGGCGGGGAAGTCAGCCGCGACGCGATCAGCGTCGGCGATGCGGCTGTCCGGCGTCCAACTGCCTGTGGCGCGCATGGATCGGGTGAAGGCGGCGCGTTCGCGCGCATAGATGGTCACCCGCGCGCCCATGCGCTGAAGCTGGAGCGCCGACGTCAAGCCGAGGGCGCCGCTGCCGATCACCGCGACCACGGGCGGACCGCCCGCCAGACCCGCCAGGGCCATGGCCTTGCGCGCTGCGATAGCGCTGGAGCCCCAGGACAAAGACCAGCCGCTGCCGCCGTGGCCATAGTTGTGAACCACCTTGGTCTCGCCGACCGCCTCCACGTTCAGGCGCGGGCCTGTCGGGCGAAAAGGACGGGTGCAGACGGTGATGCGTATGATCCGCTCGGGCGTCATCAGGATCGGCGCGATCCGGCGCGGGGCAAACCCTGTCGTCGGCAGGACGGCAGGCGTCGGCGCGCAGCCTGCAAGGGCTCCCGCCAGGCCCGTCAACACGGCCCGACGGTTGGAGCTGGTGACGACGGACATGAGCGGCTCCGGAAGATGCGAACTGCGACGCTACCCGCACCATGCGCGGCCCGAAAGCACCCCACGATCACATTCGGCTTGTGGGGACGAAAGCGGCGCCGCAGATACGGCGCGAAACGGTCACGGCTCGGACAACTATGCTCCGTCTGATCGCGGCCAGCAAAGGGAAGGCTTTCGGCGGTCCGTCGGAAGTGATGAATATGGACAAGCCAACACAGCAAGACGACAACCCCGGTCGGGTCGCCTATCAGGGCGCCCCCGGCGCCTTCAGTCATGAGGCCTGCACGGCCCTTCGCCCCTGGGACGAGGCTGTGCCGTTCGAGACCTTCGCCGAGGCCATCGCAGCCCTGAAGGGCGGCGACTGCGACTGCGCCCTGATCCCGGTCGAGAACTCCTCCGTCGGCGTGGTCGAACCCGCCGCGACCCTGGTGCGCGACTCCGGCCTTCGCGTGGTCGCCGAAGCCTGGCGGCCGATCCGCCACGCCCTGATGGGACTGGACGGCGCGCGCATCGCCGATCTGAAGCGGGTGCTTAGCCACCCCATCGCCCTGGCTCAGTGCGAACGGACACTGAAGGGCCTGAAGCTGAACGTGGTCGAGCATTTCGACACCGCCGGCGCCGCCCGCGACGTCGCCGAGGCGGGCGATCCGACCCAGGCGGCCATTGCGCCGGTAGGGGCCGCCGAGGTCTATGGCCTGTCGATCCTGCGCAACGATCTTCAGGATTCCAGCGATAACCGGACGCGTTTCGTCCTCCTGGGGGCCGATAGGGCTTGACGGCGCACGGTCTTTGCGTGCTTTAAGGCCGCTCGGATCGCGAACGATCCGCATAACCGGACCCGGACCCATGTCCCGCCAGCGCGCCCTTTCTGTTTCCTTCGACCGTTCGCGCGCGGTGTCCGGCCTCTATTTCGGCTACGGCTTTTACGGCTTTCGATACGCCGGCTGAGGCTTCAGGCGCTTTTTCGTCCCTGACTGTCTCGCCGGCGACCGCTCTGGACCAGAGCGGCTGTTCGCCCATGCACATCGAAATTCCCCTTTTGCCGAAAGCCCGAACCCATGCCCCATTCCAACGTCCAGAAAGTGTGGCCCGAAGTGGTCGAACTGACCCCGGAACAACAGGCCCTGGCCGCCCTGCGCGCCGAGATCGACGCCATCGACGATCAGATCCTGGCCCTGTTCGAACAACGTCTCGCCGTCGCCGCCACCGTCGGCCGCGCCAAGGACGCGCCCACGGGCCCCCACACCAAGCTTCGCCCCGACCGCGAGCAGACTGTCCTGTCGCGGATGCTGTCCAAGTGCCGCCCCGAAAACGCCGAGGCGGTCGAACACCTCTGGCGCGAGATCGTCGGCTGGGGGCTGGCGCGTCAGGGCCGGCTGCAGGTCCAGGTCTGGGCCCCGATCGAACCGACCCGCGCCTATGACGGCGCCCGCCTGCGCTTCGGCGCCGCCGCCGACATCAAGATGGTGCGCGACCCGCAGAAGGCCCTGGCCTTCGCCGCCGAGGGCCATGGCGTGGCCGTTCTGGCCATCAATACCGAGGACGCCTGGTGGATGGGCCTTCGCCGTGAATGGTCGATGCTGAGCGTGTTCGACGGTTACGGCGGCGAGACGCCGACGTCTCTGGCCGTCGGCAAGATCGATCCGCCGGCCCTGCCGAAGGGCCGCCGCGTGGTCGTCACCGCCGGCGGAGACGCCGGCGACGGCGGCGGCGCTCGTCGCTGGGGCCTGAACACCCACCACGGCTGGACCATCGCCCTGACCGAGGCGGAACTGACGCCGGGCGAGGCGGAAGGCTGCGTCGGCGCGATCGGCTGACCGCGCCGACATGAAGGCTCAGGAGGCGTGCGCCTTCTGGGCCTTGGTCAGCTCGATCATCCCCTGGGCGGCGCCCATCTCCGGCACGATCTCTTTCGCCCGGTCGGAGATGGCGTCGAACTGGGCCGCCACCTGTTCCGGCGCATCCTCGCCCGAGATGTGGACGCCTTCGGTCAGCGTCACATAGGCGCGTTCGAACCCGCCGGCGCCGGCCGCCAGGATACAGCGGCTCGGCGCGTCCCGGCTCAGCAAATACAGCAGACCCGGCGTCACCCGCGCCGGATCCAGGGCCTCCAGGGGCAGGGCGGCGCCCAGGTCTTCCGTCATGCGGGTATGGGCCGTGGGCGCCAGGCAGTTGACCCGGATGTCGTTCTTGGCCCCCTCGATCGACAGGGTCTGCATCAGACCGACCAGGGCCATCTTGGCCGCCCCATAGTTCGACTGGCCGAAATTGCCGTACAGACCCGACGACGAGGTGGTCATGACGATGCGGCCGTAGTTCTGGGCGCGCATGATCTCCCACACCGCCTTGGTGCAGTTGACCGCCCCCATCAGATGCACGTCCACGACGAAGCGGAAATCCTCGAGCTCCATCTTGGCGAAGCTCTTGTCGCGCAGGACCCCGGCGTTGTTCACCAGCAGATCGACTCGGCCCCATTTCGCCATGGCCGCCTCCACCATGGTCTGAACGGCGGCGAAGTCGGTGACTGAGGCGGCATTGGCCATGGCCTCGCCGCCGGCGGCCTCGATCTCGGCCACGACAGCCTCGGCGGCGGTGGCGGAACCGCCCGAACCGTCGCGGGCGCCGCCCAGATCATTGACCACCACCTTGGCCCCGCGCGCCGCCAGGGCCAGGGCGTGCTGCCGCCCCAGACCGCCGCCCGCGCCCGTCACAATGGCCACCTGTCCGTCGAACCGGATCGTCATCTCGTCGTCTCCACCCAAGGATTAGGACCCCGGCGCAGGAGCCGGCCCCTTGATCCGGTTTTGACGACGCCGGGCGCGGCGCACAAGTCCGGCCTGATCAGCCCGCGCGGTTCTTCACCAGATCCTCGACGACTGACGGATCGGCCAGGGTCGAGGTGTCGCCCAGCGAGCCGATCTCGTTCTCGGCGATCTTGCGCAGGATGCGGCGCATGATCTTGCCGGATCGGGTCTTGGGCAGGCCGGGCGCCCACTGGATCACGTCCGGGGCGGCGATGGGGCCGATCTCGCGACGGACGTGGGCGCCCAGGGCCTTGCGCAGATCCTCGGTCGCCTCGACCCCCTTGTTCAGGGTGACATAGGCGTAGATGCCCTGGCCCTTGATGTCGTGCGGATAGCCGACCACAGCCGCCTCGGCCACGTCGTCGTGCAGCACCAGAGCGCTCTCGATCTCGGCCGTGCCCATGCGGTGGCCCGAAACATTGATGACGTCGTCGACCCGGCCGGTGATCCAGTAATAGCCGTCCTCGTCCCGGCGACAGCCGTCGCCGGTGAAATACCGGCCGGGATAGGTCGAGAAATAGGTGTCGAAGAAGCGCTGATGATCGCCGTAGACGGTGCGCATCTGGCCCGGCCAACTGTCGGTGATGCACAGATTGCCCGAGACGGCGCCGACCAGTTCCTGGCCCTCCGCATCGACGATCTGCAACTCCACGCCGGGCAGGGGCAGGGTGGCCGAACCCGGCTTCAGGTCGGTGGCGCCGGGCAGGGGGGTGATCAGATGGCCGCCTGTCTCGGTCTGCCACCAGGTGTCCACGATTGGGCAGCGGCTGTCCCCGACCACCTCGTGATACCAGCGCCAAGCCTCCGGATTGATCGGCTCGCCGACCGTGCCCAGCAGGCGCAGCGATTTGCGCGACGCGGCCTTCACCGGCGCGTCGCCTTCGCGCATCAGGGCGCGCAGGGCCGTGGGGGCGGTGTAGAAGACCTCCACCTTGTGCTTGTCCACCACCTGCCAGAACCGGCTGGCGTCGGGATAGTTGGGCACGCCTTCGAACATCAGGGTGGTCGCCGCATTCGCCAGCGGACCATAGACCAGATAGGAATGGCCCGTGACCCAGCCCACGTCGGCCGTGCACCAGAAGACCTCGCCCGGGCGATAGTCGAACGTCAGCTCATGGGTCCAGGCGGCCCAGAACAGATAGCCGCCCGTCGTGTGAAGAACGCCTTTCGGCTTTCCGGTGGAACCTGAGGTGTAGAGGATGAACAACGGATCTTCCGCCTTCATCGGCTCGGGCGGACAGTCGGTCGAGGCCTTGGCCGCCTCGACGGCGTAGTCGATGTCGCGGCCTTCGATCATCGGCACGTCGGCGCCGGTGCGGCGGACCACCAGAACCGTATCGACCTTCACCTTTTCCAGGGCCGCATCGACATTGGCCTTCAGCGGCACGATCTTGCCGCCGCGCACGCCCTCGTCGGCCGTGATGACCAGGTTGGAGCCGCAGTCCTCGATCCGACCGCACAGGCTGTCGGGCGAAAAGCCGCCGAAGACCACGGAATGGACCGCTCCGATCCGGGCGCAGGCCAGCATGGCGTAGGCGGCCTCGGGGATCATCGGCAGATAGATGGTGACCCGGTCGCCCTTCTTGGCCCCGTGGGATTTCAGCACATTGGCCATGCGGCAGACCTGCGCATGCAGCTCGCCGTAGGTGATGTGACGGCTGTCCGCCGGGTCGTCGCCCTCCCAGATGATCGCGGTCTCATCCTTGCGGTGGGGCAGGTGGCGGTCGATGCAGTTGGCGGCGACGTTCAGGACGCCGTCCTCGAACCAGCGGATGCGGAAATCCTCCTTCCTGAAGGAGACGTCCTTGATCCTGGTCGGCGCCTTGATCCAGTCGAGGCGTTTCGCCTGTTCGGACCAGAAGGCCTCGGGCGTCTCGCGCGCCGCAACCCGCGCCGCCTCATAGGCTCGCCGGTCCATATGGGCCTTGGCGGCGAAGTCTGCGGGAACGGGGTAGAGGTCGGAATCGGGCACGCGAGACGTCTCCAGCATCTTTAGAATCCGTATTTGGCGAACAGGATCAATCGGGTCATGTCGCCGCTCGCGCCGGATTCGATTTCGCGGTCGGCGAACATCAGCTCGGCGCCGACATCAAACGCCGTAACCGGCGACCAGATCAAGTTGGCGTGGACGCTTTGGGCCGACCGGTTGACGGCCAGACCGGTCACGCTCGTGTCATTATCGACCGACTGCGCCGACCAGATCAGGCTGGAGCGCCAGCCCGGCGCCCAGACGTGACGATATGCGGCGAAGCCGGCGACGACGCCGATCGCGTCCAGTTCGCCCGAGGCGTCCAGCACCGCGTCGTTCGAGAAGTTCAGCCCGACGTATCGGCCGATCCCTTCGCCGCCTGTCACCATCAGGCGCAGATCGTCCTTGGCGCCGACCTTGATCTTGGTCGAGGCGGACAGGCCCCAGCCGGCGGCGGTGGAATCGATGCTGGTCGACGGGTTCTGGTACTTCAGCTGACGCAGCAGACCGGCGAACTGCAGATCCCCCCAGGGCCGCGCCAGGGCGTAGCGGGCGGTGAAGTCGGGCAGGCTGTTGTCATCGGCGATGATCCGCGCGCCGCCGCCGAACGGGGTCACGGTCGTCTCGGGGTTTTCCACAGAAACAGAGAAGGGACCGCGCGTGTAACGCACCTGGACCTGCCGCGCGAAGACCGTGCCCTCGGCCGCGCCGATGAAGTCGGCGGATTCGGGCAGGACGGCGGTGTTCTGGAAATTGGTCCACTCCTGGCCGATCAGCCAGTTGTCGATGGTCACGAAGGCGCGGCGCAGGGCCGGGTTGGCGGGGCTGGTGGTGCGCTGGTCCGCCGTGCCGGGCAGGGTCTGGAAGTCCATCTCCAGCCGCGTGCCGACCTTGTGGCCGCCGACCAGGCCGTCGGTCGTCAGCCAGAACCGGGTCTGGCGGGCGTTGAAGTCGGTCGCCGTATCCTCGTCGGCGCCGCCGATGGGGATGGAGCCGGGGATATGGAACTCACGCAGGGCGTCGCCATTGGCGGGATCGCCGCCGGAATAGCTGGAGGCCGAGGCGTCCACCTTGACGAAGCCGCCGAACTTCACTGTGTGGTCGCCGATCCGGAAACCGTCGCTCGGTGCGGCGGCCTGTTGGACCGGCGCCGGCGCGGGCGTCGGGCGGGTCTCAAGCCGGATGATGTCCTGCTGCTGCGCCGCCTGCTGGGTGCGGGCGGCCACGACTTCGGATTTGAGGGCGTTCAGCTCGGCTTCAAGCTGAGCGATTCGGGCTTCGAGGGCGGCCTGGGCGTCTTGCGCCGAGGCGACGCCGGGGGCCAGAAGCAGGGCCGCCGCCGCGCATCCTGCCGCCAGGCTGGATTTGATCATGATGGTTCCTCCCTGGCTCGTCTGTTGCGAGCGTCCGAATGAACCTTTTCCCCAAGGGGCGTATGCGGCCATTAGCCAATGGTCTAGTTTCGACCAAAGTCGAACCGCGTCATGCTGCTGCAGACGCGGCCGCCAAGAACGCTGCGCGAAGGGAAGGACGCCTGATGGATCGAATCGTCATCGCCGACGATCACCCCCTGTTCCGCGCCGCGCTGCGGTCTGCCGTCTCCAAGGCCTCGCCCGAAGCGACGATAGAGGAATGCGCCAGCCTGGCCGAGGCGCGAGCGGCCCTCAGGACGCCGACCGACCTGCTGCTTCTGGATCTCAAACTCTCCGACAGCGAAGGCATGGCGGGCCTGGCCGCCGTTCGGGCCGAACATCCCGTCGTTCCGGTCGCCGTCGTCTCGGCCAGCGAGGAGGCGAGCGTCGTGCGCCGCGCCCTGGCCCTCGGCGCCGCAGGCTTCATCCCAAAATCCGCCGCCCTTCCGCAGATGGTGGAGGCGATCACGGCCGTTCTGGCCGGCGACGCCTGGGCGCCCGAGACGCCGGAAGCGGCCGGAGAGGACGACCTCGCCGCCCGGGTCGCCAGCCTGACGCCGTCGCAGCTGCGCATATTGGAAGGGTTGAAGGCGGGGCGGTTGAACAAGCAGATCGCCTTCGACCTGGGCGTCTCCGAAGCAACCATCAAGGCGCATCTGACCAGCGTGTTTCGAAAGCTGGGCGTTTATAATCGGACCCAGGCGGTGATTCTGGCTCAGCAGATGGACCTGACCCGGTGACCCTGGTTTAGGCCCTTTTCAGCTCCGCCACGCCGCGATTCGCCAACTGGTCCGCGCGCTCATTCAACGCATGGCCGGCGTGGCCCTTGACCCAGCGCCATTTGACCTCGTGCCTCTGGCGCGCCTCATCGAGACGTCGCCAAAGGTCGGCGTTCTTGACCGGCTTCTTGTCGGCGGTCAGCCAGCCGCGCGCCTTCCAGCCGCGCATCCATTCGGTCACGCCCTGCATGACATATTTGCTGTCCGTATGAAGCTCGACCTTGCACGGGCGTTTCAGCGCCTCCAGCGCCATGATGGCGGCCGTCAGTTCCATGCGGTTGTTGGTCGTATTCGCCTCGCCGCCCCAAAGTTCCTTCTCGTGACCGCCCGCAGTCTGGAGCAGGGCGCCCCAGCCTCCGGGGCCGGGATTGCCCTTGCAGGCGCCGTCGGTGTGGATGATGACGTGATCGGAGAGACTCATGGTCGCGCACACCTACAGCCTCCCTTGGCGTGGGGCCATGACTCCGCCTATATGCGGGACGAAGAAGAGTGGATGGGGCCGATCATCGGCCTCTTCGAGGAGATTACCCATGGGCTCCATGAGCATCTGGCACTGGGCCATCGTCATTGTCGTGGTCGCCGTCCTGTTCGGCGGACGCGGCAAGCTGTCCAGCATCATGGGCGACGCCGCCAAGGGCATCCGCGCATTCAAGGACGGCCTGTCGGACGACGGCAAGAAGGACGCGACGCAAGACGGCGTCGGCGCCCTGCCGCGCACCGAGGCGGAGAAGGAAAAGCACTGAAGTCCGCGTCGGGTCTTTGAGGGCTGACGCATGGGCGGGCTCGGCCCCGGTATCGGGGGCTTCGAACTATTGGTGATCGGTCTGGTGGCCCTGCTGGTGGTGGGGCCCAAGGACTTGCCTGTGCTCATGCGCCGCGTGGGCCAGATGCTGGCCAAGGCCCGCGCCATGGCCAATGAGTTCCGCTCCAGCTTCGACGAGATGGCGCGCCAGTCCGAGCTGGACGAGTTGCGTAAGGAGGTCGAGGCGCTGCGGAGCGGGCAGGGGGCCATGTACCCCCTGGGCGCCGAGGCCGATGCGGCCTTCAAGGAGATCAACGCCGGTCTGACGACGCCGCCGCCCCTCGCCTCACTGCCGACCCCGGCGGTGGATGAATGGCCCGATGCGTCGCCTGTCTCCCCGCTGGAGCCGGAGCCGGAGGCCAAGTCGAAGCCCGATTCAAGGCCCAGGTCGAAGCGCGGCAGTTCGACCGCCGAAACCGCAGCAACGCCCGCTAAAACGAAGAAGACCGCCAGGGCGGGCGGGGCGGTCGCGGCGAAGACCCGCGCCTCGGCCAAGGGCGCCGCCAAGACCCAGATCTCGGACGCCCAGGCGCCGGCCCAGTCGTCCGCCAAGACCAAGACCCCGCGCAAGAAGGCCGTCGAGCTTTGACTATCTCCGACCGCGACGAGGCCGAGATCGAGGCGTCGCGCGCGCCCCTGATGGACCATCTGATAGAGCTGCGCAGCCGGCTGCTGGTCTGCGTGGTCGCCTTCGCCCTGGGCTTCATCCTGTGTTTCGCCTTCGCCAATCAGATCCAAATCGCCCTGATCAAACCCTATCAGGCGGCGGCGGCCATTCATGCGGCGACGGCGGCCTCTGGCGGCCACGCCAATCCGCTGGAGCTGATCGCGATCATGACCGGTTTCAAACCCTATCCGCCCGGTTCGGCCGCCGTGGTGCAACTGATCGCCACTGCCCCACTGGAACAGTTGTTCACCAAGATGAAGATCGCCGCCTTCGGCGCGGCCGTCCTGACCTTCCCGGTCATGGCCTGGCAGGTTTACCGCTTCGTCGCGCCCGGCCTGTACCGCAATGAGCGGGGCGCCTTTCTGCCCTTCCTGATCGCCGCCCCCGTGATGTTCTGCCTGGGCGGAGCCCTGGTCTATTACGTCATGCTGCCCTTCGTCATGCTGTTCTCCCTGGGGCAGCAGGTGGTCAGCGACGGCATATCGGTGGCCCAGACGACCAAGATCTCGGACTATCTGAACCTGGTCACCTCCCTGCTGCTGGCCTTCGGCCTGTGCTTCCAACTGCCGGTCGTGACGACTCTTTTAGGCCTGGCCGGCTTGATCAATTCCAAGATGATGGCCTCGGGTCGCCGCTACGCCATCGTCGCCGTGGTGGTGGTCGCCGCCGTTGTCACGCCGCCGGACCCCATCAGCCAGCTGATGCTGGCGGTGCCCCTGGTCATTCTCTATGAGGTCTCGATCTGGTGCGTGCGGCTGATCGAACTGCGCCGCAAGAAGGCGGACGATCTGGAAGCCGAAGCGGCCTGAGGCCGGTCCAGCCACTCCCTGCTCACCCCTTGAAAGCGGCCGCCGCCTCGCTTGGCGCGCTGGACGACAAAAAGGGCGCCGGCGGTTCGCGCCGGCGCCCTTTGTTCGCCTCTGATATGTCGATCAGCAGCTGTAGTACATGTCAAACTCAACCGGGTGCGGGTGCAGTTGCAGGCGCATCACCTCTTCCATCTTCAGCTCGATGTAGCTGTCGATGAAGTCGTCATCCATGACGCCGCCCTTCTTGAGGAAGGCGCGGTCCTTGTCGAGGTTCTCCAGGGCTTCACGCAGCGAGCCGCAGACCTCGGGGATGGAGCCGCGCTCTTCCGGCGGCAGGTCGTAGAGGTTCTTGTCGGCGGGCGCGCCGGGATCGATGCGGTTTTCGATGCCGTCCAGGCCCGCCATCAGCAGGGCGACGAAGGTCAAATAGGGGTTGCCCATCGGGTCGGGGAAGCGGGCTTCCAGACGCTTGGCCTTCGGCGAGGAGACGTGCGGAATGCGGATCGAGGCCGAACGGTTGCGAGCCGAATAGGCCAGTTTCACCGGGGCTTCGTAACCGGGGACCAGACGCTTGTAGGAGTTGGTGGTCGAGTTGGCGAAGGCGTTGATGGCCTTGGCGTGCTTGATGATGCCGCCGATGTACCACAGGCATTCCTGCGACAGGCCGGCGTATTTGTCGCCGGCGAACAGGGGCTTGCCGTCGCGCCAGATCGACTGGTGCACGTGCATTCCCGAGCCGTTGTCGGCGAACATGGGCTTGGCCATGAAGGTCGCGGTCTTGCCGTAGGCGGCCGCGACGTTGTGGATGACGTACTTATACAGCTGCAGCCGGTCGGCCATGGTCAGCAGGTCCGAGAACTTCAGGCCCAGTTCGTGCTGGGCCGGCGCCACCTCGTGGTGGTGCTTCTCGGGCTGGAGGCCCAGGTCACGCATCACGCCCAGCATTTCGCCGCGCAGATCCTGACCCGAATCGACCGGGTTGACCGGGAAATAGCCGCCCTTGGGCCCAGGGCGGTGGCCCATGTTGCCCTCGGTGTATTCGGCGCCGGCGTTGGCGGGCAGCTCGGTCGAATCGTAGCTGTAGCCGGTGTTGTGAGGCTGGGTGTTCCAGCGCACGTCGTCGAAGATGAAGAACTCGGCTTCCGGGCCGAAATAGACCTGATCGCCCACGCCCGAAGACTGGACATAGGCCAAGGCCTTCTTGGCCATCGAACGGCTGTCGCGGTTGTAGGGCTCGCCGGTGTCCGGGTTCAGCACGTCGCAGAACAGGAACATGGTCGTCTGCTGATAGAAGGGGTCGATATAGGCCGTGGTCAGGTCCGGCTTCAGCAGCATGTCCGACTCATTGATCGCCTTCCAGCCGGCGATGGACGAGCCGTCGAACATGGTGCCTTCGTTCAGAAAGTCCTCATCGACTAGGTCGACGTCGAAGGTCACATGTTGCAGCTTGCCGCGGGTGTCGGTGAAGCGAACGTCGACGTATTTGACGTCCTTTTCCTTGATCTCTTTGAGGATCTTGCTGGCGCTCATTCTCGGAAGTCCTGTTTCTTGGTCGTTGGGGAGGAAGAGGGGCAGGTGAAGTCAGACCGCCTGAGCCCCGGTTTCGCCGGTGCGGATGCGGATCACGTCGGCGACGTCGGAGACGAAGATCTTGCCGTCGCCGATCTTGCCGGTGCGGGCCGAGGTCTGAATGGCCTCGACGACCGCAGGCGCCAGGTCGTCGGCGACGACGACCTCGATCTTGATCTTGGGCAGGAAGTCGATGACGTATTCGGCGCCGCGGTACAGTTCGGAATGGCCCTTCTGGCGGCCGTATCCCTTGGCCTCCAGCACGGTCATGCCTTGCACCCCGACGTCCTGGAGCGCCTCTTTGACGTCATCCAGCTTGAAGGGCTTGATGATGGCTTCGATTTTCTTCATGGCGACCCCTGAACGGCGTGCGAAATGCACGGCGTTCGGGCGGGAATGGGACACATCAAAGCCATCGAAGGCAAGCAGTTTTCGCAGAAAAGTCACGGATATTCGGAGTTCGGATGATTGAAACCAACGACCCGGCGATCTGGCGCAATTTTCTTCCGTGGCCTGGGCCGGAAACGCATAAGCATGCGCGGGGACGTTTGGGGGTGGTGTCCGGTCGGGCGCATCAGACGGGGGCGGCCCGTCTGGCGGCGCGCGCCGGTCTGAGGATCGGCGCCGGGGTGGTGCGGATCCTTTGCCCGCCCGACGCGGTCGCGACGATCGCCTCAACGGTCACGGCCGTCATGCTGACCCCCTTCACCTCGCCCGAGGCCCTGGGGCGGGAGGTCGAGGAGATGGACGCCGTCGTCGCCGGCCCCGCCGCCGGGCTTGACGAGGGTACGGTGGCCAACATCCAGGCCCTTGCGCTGAGCGGCGCGGCCTTGGTGATCGATGCGGACGGTCTGTCGGTGTTCAAGGGCCGCAGCGCCGAACTGTTCGCCGTTCTGGACCGCGACGACGTGCTGACGCCCCATGAGGGCGAGTTCGAACGGCTGTTTCCCGGCCTGTTGAAACAGGGCAGGGCGGCCGCCGCCGTCGAGGCCGCCCGCCACGCCCAGGCTATCATCGTGCTGAAGGGCGCCCAGACCCTGATCGCGGCGCCGGACGGCCGTGTGCGCCTCAATCCCAACGGCTCGCCCTGGCTGGCAACGGCTGGAACCGGCGACGTCCTGGCCGGCATGATCGGAGGCCTGATCGCCCAGCGTATGGACAGTTTCGACGCCGCCAGCGCCGCCGTCTGGCTGCATTCCGACGCCGCCGAACGTTTCGGACCGGGACTGACTTCCGAGGATCTGAGTGAGATTTTGCCTCAGAGCCTCAAAGCAGTATGGCTGTAATTATTTCGCATAATATATCTTAGGCGAGAAAAGGACACTCGACCAAAGTCGCCCTGACGCTTGTCTCAGCCCTGCGTCACTCTCTCGGTCAATCGCGCACTTGCGGCGTGAAAACGGTCGGAAAGACCAGACAGCTGGGAGGCTACGCTATGACGGACAGCGCCATCGGTGCGCCGGTCGATGAGTATGTGGTGGGTAAGAACGACAAGCTGGTGATTCTGGCGTCGTCGGTCGGCACCGTTATCGAATGGTATGATTTCTATCTGTACGGGTCGCTGGCCGCGATCATCACCGTGCAGTTCTTCTCGGGCGTCAATGAGACGACCGGCTACATCTTCGCCCTGATGGCCTTCGCCGCCGGATTTGCGGTTCGACCGTTCGGGGCCGTGGTCTTCGGGCGTCTGGGCGACCTGTGGGGTCGCAAGAACACCTTCCTGGTGACCATGCTCCTGATGGGGCTTTCCACCTTCGTCGTGGGTCTGTTGCCGCCCTATGCGGCCATCGGCATCGCCGCGCCGATCATTCTGGTGCTGATGCGGCTGATCCAGGGTCTGGCCCTGGGCGGCGAATACGGCGGCGCCGCCACCTATGTCGCCGAGCACGCGCCACATGGTAAACGCGGCTTCTACACCTCCTTCATCCAGATCACCGCCACGGCCGGCCTGGTGCTGAGCCTGGTCGTCATTCTGGGCGTCCGTGTCTCGGTCGGCGAGGAGGCCTTTGCGGAATGGGGCTGGCGGATCCCCTTCCTGGTCTCGATCCTGCTGCTGGGCGTGTCGCTATGGATTCGTCTGAAGCTGTCCGAAAGCCCGTCCTTCAAACGGATGAAGGCCGAGGGCAAGGGGTCCAAGACCCCGCTGAAGGACTCCTTCGGCAAGTGGCCGAACCTGAAGCTGGTGCTGATCGCCCTGCTAGGCCTCACCGCCGGCCAGGCCGTGATCTGGTACACGGGTCAGTTCTACGCCCTGTTCTTTCTGGAACGGGTGATGAAGCTGGACGCCACCCTCGTCTATGTGATGCTGACCATCGCCCTGGTCGCGGCCTCGCCCTTCTTCATCTTCTGGGGCTGGCTGTCGGACAAGGTCGGACGCAAGCCGGTCATCCTGGCCGGCTGCCTGATCGCCGCCCTCACCTATTTCCCCCTGTTCAACGCCCTGACCCAGGCCGCCAATCCGCGCCTGGCCGCCGCGGCCGCCTCGGCGCCGGTCGTGGTCTATGCCGATCCGGCGGACTGCAACGTCCAGTTCGATCCGATCGGCAAGACGGTGTTCAACCACTCCTGCGACCTGGCCAAATCCTATCTGGCCAAGGCCGGGGTGACCTACACCAATGTCGAGGCGCCCGCAGGCACGGTGGCTCAGGTACGGATCGGCGACCAGGCCGTCGTCCAGAGCTTCCGCGGAGACGCCATGGCGCCTGCCGATTTCGCGGCGGAGAAAAAGGCCTGGGACAAGCAGTTGGGCGAGGCCCTTACGGCCGCCGGCTATCCTGCCAAGGCGGACAGCGATCTGGTCAACAAGCCGATGGTGGTGCTGATCCTGTTCATCCTCGGCTTCTATGTGACCATGGTCTACGGACCGATCGCTGCGGCCCTGGTCGAGATGTTCCCGACCAATATCCGCTACACCTCCATGTCCCTGCCCTATCACATCGGCAACGGCTGGTTCGGCGGCTTCCTGCCGACCACGGCCTTCGCCATCGTGGCGGCGACCGGCAACATCTATTCCGGCCTCTGGTACCCGATCATCGTGGCGCTGGGGACGGTCGTGCTGGGCTTCCTTCTGGTCAAGGAAGGAAAGGATGTCGATCTAAACGCCTGAATTCTTGCAATCAGGCGTGGATGAGGGGCGGGTCGTCGCAAGACGGCCCGCCTTTCCCTTGTGAAAGCCCCCCTGCCCGGTTCAGATGCCGCCATGTTCAGCCTGATGATCCTCGGCCTGGTCATCGCCTATATGGCGGTGCTGTTCGGCGTCGCCTGGCACCAGGAGCGGCCGGGCGCGCGCGGGCGCGGCCTGGGTCCGTCGGTCTATGCCCTGTCGCTGGCCATCTACTGCACCTCCTGGACCTATTATGGCGCGGTGGGCACCGCAGCCCGTGAGGGGTGGGAGTATCTGCCCATCTACATCGGCCCGGTGCTGGGGCTAACGGTGCTGTTTCCTCTGTGGCGTCGGATCGCCGCCGCCGCCCGGCGCGAGAACGTCGGCTCGATGGCGGACTTCGTGGCGTCCCGCTATGGCAAGAGCCAGACCCTGGGCGCGGTCGTGACGCTGGTCGCCATACTGGGCTCCCTGCCCTACATCGCGCTGCAGCTGAAATCCCTGTCCATGGCGGGGGCCCTGTTGACGGCGGGGACGCCGGTGGCCGGTTCCGAGAGCCTGACCGTTCTGGTGCTGGCGGGGGTGCTGGCGGGGTTCGCCATATTGTTCGGGGCGCGGCGGCCGGATCTGACCGAACACAATCGGGGCCTGATCCAGGCCGTCGGGTTGGAGTCCCTGGTCAAGCTGGGCGCTCTGCTTCTGGTCGCGGCCTTCGCCCTGTTGCTGCTGGTTCAGAACGGTTCAGGCGCGACAATCCGAGAGGGGCTGGGCGCCCTCGCCGCCCCGCCGGAGCTGACGCCTCGATTCCTGGCCATCGCCCTGATCGCCACCCTGGCCATCTTCTGTCTGCCGCGTCAGTTTCACGTCGCCTTCGTCGAGGGCGCCGACCCCAGCCATGTGCGCCGGGCCCGCTGGATTTTTCCGGCCTATCTGGTGCTGACCAGCCTGGCGGTGCTGCCGTTGGTGGCCGCCGGCGCCCTGTTCGCACCCTCGACCAACCCCGACCTGCTGGTTCTGGCCCTGCCGTTCGGGCGGGGCGAGACGTGGCTGACCGCCGTCGTCTTCGTCGGGGGGTTTTCCGCCGCCACGGCCATGGTCATCGTCGAGGCCGTGGCCCTGTCGGCCATGGTGTCCAACAGCCTGATCCTGCCCTTCCTGGCGCGAGACCGATGGCGGTTGCGCGGCGACGCCTCGGACATGTCGGGCATCATATTGCAGGTGCGACGGGGGGCCATTGTGGCGGTGCTGCTGCTGGCCTGGCTTTACTATCAGGCGACTGATCAGTCGCGGGGGCTGGCGGCCATGGGGCTGGTGTCCTTCGCCGCCATGGCGCAACTGGCGCCCGCCCTGTTCGGCGCCGTATTGTGGCGCGGCGGTCACGCCCACGGCGCCCTGGCGGGCGTCACCGTCGGGATCACGGTCTGGATCGCCATGCTGGCCCTGCCCCAGCTGGCGCCGGCCGCGCCCTGGCATCTGCATGTCATGTTGGGGGTTAAGGACCCGCTGGCGCTGGGCGTCTTCGTCAGCCTGGGGCTGAACCTGGCCGCCTATGTCGGGGTGTCGCGGTTCGCCCAGCCGCGGCTGATCGACCGAGTCCAGGCGCGGGCCTTCGTCGATCGTCTGGGGCCCGACTGGCTGGAGGCGCGGCCGTCGCCGGCCGGCGCCTCGGTCGGCGATCTGCGCGCCCTCGTCGCCCGCTTCATCGGGGACGAACGCGCCGAGCGGGCCTTTGCGGCCTGGAGCGCCGAAACCGATGTCCGGTTGCGAGACGCCGATCCGGCCAATGCGAGTTTGGCAAGGGCGGCGGAGCGGATGCTGGCCGGCGCCATCGGGGCGGCCTCGGCTCGGCGGGTGATCGCCGCCGCCCTGGCCGGCGGCGGCCGCGCGCCCGAGGATGTGGTGCGGATGCTGGACGAGGCGTCCCAGGCCGTCCAATTCAGTCGGGACCTGCTTCAGACGACCCTGGACAATATCGACCAGGGCGTGATCGTCGTGGACGAAGATCTGCGCATAACGGCCTGGAATCGCCGATATGTGTCTATGTTCGATCTCCCGGCCGGCTTCGTTCACGTCGGCTTGCCGATCGCCAGCATCTATCGACTGAACGCCGAACGCGGGGAAAGCCCCAACGACATCGACACCTGGGTGGAGCGGCGGCTGGAAGCCTTGAGCCGACGCATTCCCCATGACCATGAACGGCTTCAACCAGACGGGCGGGTGCTGCGTTCGTCCGGGGCGCCGATCCCCGGCGGCGGCTATGTGACCAGCTATACGGACATCACCGCCCTGCGGCGGGCGGCCAGCCAGTTGGAAGAGGCCAACGAAAGGCTGGAAGCTCGGGTCGCCGACCGGACGGCTCGGCTCGAGGAAGCGCGGCGCGCGGCGGAGGAGGCGACGGCCTCCAAGACCCGCTTCCTGGCCGCCGCCAGCCACGACCTGTTGCAGCCTTTGCATGCCGCGCGGCTGTTCATCGCCGCCCTCAAGGAAGAGCCGGCCGTCTCGGGACCGGAGGCGGGGCCGGCCGGCCGCACCCTGGCCCTGAATGCGGACCGGGCCATAGACAGCGCGCACCGGCTTCTGACCGCTCTTTTGAACCTGTCGAAGCTGGAGGCCGGCGGGGTGAAGGCGGCCGTGACACAGGTGTCGCTGGACGGACTGTTCGACGAGCTGGAGCGCGAATATCTGCCGGTGGCGGAGGCCAAGGGGCTGCGGCTGACTCTGGTGCGGAGCGGTCTGTGGGTGCAGTCGGACCGGGATCTGCTGCGGTCGATGCTTCAGAACCTGATCGCCAACGCTATTCGGTATACGGACGCCGGCCGGGTGCTGGTCGGGGCGCGGCGCAAGGGCGAGACCGTGCAAATCCTGGTGTACGACACCGGGCGAGGCATCCCCGACGCCGATCGTGAGACCGTTTTCGGGGAGTTCGTCCGCCTGCCCGGAGCGCCGGTCGATGAACCGGGCGCGGGGCTGGGCCTGGCCATCGTGCGACGATTGTCCAGCCTGCTGGATCATCCGCTGACGCTGACGTCCCGCGTCGGGGCCGGAACCGCCTTCCGCATTACGGCGCCGCGCCGTCACGCCGATCGTCCGCCTGAGCCGGCGCCGCTGAAGGAGACGCGGCTGCCTCTGTCGGGTTTGCGGGTGCTCTGCGTCGACAATGAGCCGGTGATCCTGGACGCCTTGACGGCCCTGCTGACCCGCTGGGGCGCCCGTCCGGTCACAGCGTCCAGCCTTGAGGCCGCAAAGGCCGCGCCGGGGCCGTTCGACGCCGCCCTGATCGACCTGCATCTGGGCGAAGGGCCGGAAGGGTTCGCGGTGATCGACTGGCTGAGGCCGTTGGGGGTGCGGCGGATCGCCCTGGTCACGGCCGATACGCGCGACGGCCTGAACGATCAGGCGACCGCCGCCGGAGCGGTGCTGCTGCCCAAACCCATCAAGCCCGCGGCGCTGAAAGCCTTCCTGTCCAGCTGAAGGGCCGGCTTTGGCTCAGACGGCCGAGCGCACGGTCAGCACCGATCCGCTGACGCCTTTGACCACCACGTCCTGCCCTGGTTCGGGCGCCTCGCCCTCGATCACGGCAGCCCATTCGGCGCCGGATACGAACACCCGCCCGCGGCCGGCGACGAAGGCCTCCACGACCCGGGCGCGCTGATCAAGCAGACGACTGTCCCGATCATTGATGTCCTGGCCGGGCGGATTGGCTTTCTGCACCAGACGCCGCGACAGAATGGTGGCGATCACGGTCAGAACGGCGAAGACGGCGACCTCGCCCGGCAGGCCCAGACGCAGACCCACCGCCGTCATCACCGCCACCAGTCCCGCCGAGACCGCAGGCCACAGCAGCCATTCGGTCGAGAACATCGCCTCCACCGCCAGAAGGAGCACGCCAACGCCCAGCCAGATCCAGAACGGCTGGGCGGCGTAGAGATCGGCCACAAGGGTCATGTCGCGCTCCGATCAGGCGGTCGGCGGAACCGACGAACGACGTGCGGTCGTCGTTGGCCGAGCAGGCTGCGGCGCTTCCTGCTGCTGAGCCTTGGCCAAGCCGACCATCTCGCCGATGCCGGCGATCGTGCCGACGAGGGCGCCCATTTCCGCCGGAACGATGACGGTCCGCTGCTGAGGGCTGCGGGCCAGGTCGGCGAAGGCCTCGACGTATTTCTGGGCGACGAAATAGTTGATGGCGTTGACGTCCCCTCGGGCGATGGCTTCCGACACCATGGCGGTGGCGCGGGCCTCGGCCTCAGCTTCGCGCTCGCGCGCCTCGGCGTCGCGGAAGGCGGCCTCCTTGCGGCCCTCGGCCTCCAGAATGGCCGCCTGTTTGGCGCCCTCGGCGCGGGCGATGGCGGCCTGTTTCTCGCCGTCTGCCTCGGTCACGACGGCCCGACGTTCGCGCTCGGCCTTCATCTGGCGCGCCATGGCGTTGGTGACGTCGGTCGGCGGGGTCAGGTCCTTGATCTCGATGCGGTTGACCTTGACCCCCCACGGCTCGGTCGCCGCGTCGATGACGTGCAGCAGGCGGGTGTTGATGCTGTCACGCTGGCTCAACACCTCGTCCAGCTCCATCGAGCCGACCACGGTCCGCAGATTCGTCATGCACAGCTGAGCGATGGCGTAGGTCAGGTCGTCGACTCGATAGGCGGCGCGGGCGGCGTCCATCACCTGAATAAAGACGATGCCGTCCACCCGGACCATGGCGTTGTCCTTGGTGATGACTTCCTGCGTCGGCACGTCAAGCACCTGCTCCATCATGTTCATCCGCTTGCCGATTCGTTCCACGAACGGGGTCAGAAAGCCGATGCCGGGGCTCAAGGTCTTGGTGTATTTGCCGAACCGTTCGACTGTGAATTCGCGCCCTTGGGGCACGATCTTGATCACGCTGAACAGCAGCGAGACGGCGAGGAACAGCAGAACGCCGGCGAAGATGGTGAGCACGTCCATGGGGATCCTCCGTGAGAACCCCAGGTTACGCCGCGGCAGGCGGCTGCGCCATAAAAACCGGAAGCGAGACGACCGTTTCAGCCCGCCCGAGCGGCGTAAACCGCCAGACGCTCCGCAACATCTTCTTCAATATCACCATAGAACAAGTTGTAAGGGCGGGCTTTTCGTCGATCCGCCCAGCTCCCTCTTTCCTTGAAGGACTCCAGGTCAGGCCAGCTGTGGCGCAGCAACCCGTCGCGGCACTGGGTCTCGACCTCCCGCGCCATAAGGGCCGGCCTTGCGCCCCATTCCAGGCCGGTGGCGTTTGTGGCGCCGCGATGAAGCCGGGCGGGGACGCGCGCTTCGCCCGTTCCGCCCGTCACCGGATTGACGCAGACCGGGCGGCGGCCCGCCAGATCGACGAACTGTCCGCGCTCGTCCCAAACCGTCGCCCGTCGAAGCCGGCGATGCGCGGCCGCATCATCGGGAGCGCCGACTTGAGACCAGGCGACGACGCAGTGGATCTGCCGCCGGTCGGCGCAGGGCGGCGTGTCGGCCGGCAGGTTTTCGACGGCGATGATGGCGTCCATCAGATAGGCCGCGACCATCCGGCTTCTGAGCGCGGGATCAGGTGCGATCCGTTCCCGGATCAAACGATCCAGAAGATCGGCCCCCTGCTCCACCCCCGCCAGGACGATGGGCCCCGTCGGATGGCGACCCAGCCAGACGTCGAAGGCGGCCAGAATATCGTCATAGGCGAAGGCGCGCGCTTCGCGCGCGTCGTCGCGCAGGGTCAGCCGCGTATAGAGGCTGGCCTGCCTATAGCGGGGCGCACTGACGGCGCCGGCGCGAGCGAAGGGTCCGGCGTAGTTCGGCAGAACCACGCGCTCCAGATAGGCGTCGGCCTTCTTGTCGCCGATCGCCCCGTTCCAGTCGCGACCGCCGTCGAAGGTCGTCGAATGGACGAAGAAGACATTGGCCGCGCCGGCCCCTTGCACCCGCGCGTCCAGAAGAGCCCAGGCCGAGGGCTGGGCGTAGTCGGGAGCCGGGGGCGGGCGATAGGTCTGAAACGGAATCTGCGGATCAAGGGCGGCGCGCAGAATGTCGCCCCGCCAGACCGCCACCGCCGCCGTCAAAAGAAAGACCAGGACAAAGCCGCTGTATCCAATCCATTGACGCAATGTCAGATGTTTCATCGATAAGGATCTGGCTGAGAAAGGAATTGCTGAACATAGCGCCGCACTCCCTCTTCCAGAGGCGTCGCCTGTCCCTCAAAACCCGCAGCCCGGATGCGATCCATCCGCGCCTGGGTGAAATACTGGTATCGGTCGCGGATGACTTCGGGCATGTCGATATAGGTGATCGCCTCAGGCTTGCCGGCCGCGGCGAAGGTGGCGCGCGCCAGGTCGGCGAAGGAGCGGGCCTGGCCCGAGCCGGCGTTGAAGATCCCCGAGACCTGAGGCGATTGCAGCAGGAACTCGATCACATCGACCACATCGTCCACATAGACGAAGTCCCTCAGCTGACCCCCGTCGGCATAGGCGGGGTTGTGCGAGCGGAAGAGGCTGACGGTCTCGCCCGCCGCCACCTTGGGCCAGATCTGGGCGACGACCGACTTCATCCCGCCCTTGTGGCCCTCGTTCGGTCCATAGACGTTGAAGAATTTCAGCCCGGCCCATTGCGGCGGCGCCTGGTCCCGGTCCGCCTGTCGAACCGCATATTGGTCGAACAGCAGCTTGGAATAGCCATAGGCGTTCAGGGGCCGCAGCTGCGCCAGGGACAGGGCGTCGTCATCGTCGTTGAACCCCGTCTCGCCGTCGCCGTAGGTGGCGGCTGAGGAGGCGTAAATCAGGCGGACATTGCGGATGGCGCACCAGTCCCACAGATCGCGCGACAGGGTGAAGTTGGTCCGAAGGATCAGGTCCGCGTCGGGCTCGGTCGTCGAGGAGATCGCGCCCATATGGACCACGGCCTCGATCCGTTCGGCATGGCGCTCCAGCTGGTCGAACATCTCCTCGGGAGACCAGAAATCCGCGATCGGATGTTTGGCCAGATTCCGCCACTTGCCCAGATCGGCCGTCTCCAGCCGATCACAGACGACGACGTCATAGGCCGTCTCCTTTGTCAGCCGGGCCACGATGTTGGAGCCGATGAAGCCCGCGCCGCCGGTCACCACGATCATCCGGGGCGTCATGTCAGACCTGAGGCGTCTTGGCGCCGATCTGGATGGCCAGATCGTCGAAAGCGATCAGCTGGGCCGCCAGGGCCTCGAACTGATCCAGCGGCACCATGTTCGGGCCGTCCGACGGAGCGTTGTCGGGGTCCGGGTGGGTCTCCATGAAGACCGCGTCCACGCCCACCGAAACGGCGGCGCGGGCCAGAACCGGCACGAACTCGCGCTGGCCGCCCGAAGACGTGCCCTGCCCGCCCGGCTGCTGGACGCTATGGGTCGCGTCGAACACGACCGGGCAGCCGATGTCGCGCAGCACCGGAAGCGCCCGCATGTCGCTGACCAGGGTGTTGTAGCCGAAGCTGGCGCCCCGCTCGCAGGCCATGACGTTCGGATTGCCGGCCCCGACCACCTTGGCCACGACGTTCTTCATGTCCCAGGGAGCCAGGAACTGGCCCTTCTTGATGTTGATCGCCTTGCCGGTCGCGGCCGCGGCCAGCAGCAGATCGGTCTGGCGGCTCAGGAAGGCCGGGATTTGCAGCACGTCGACCACCTCGCCGACGGGTCCGCACTGGGCCTCGGAGTGGACGTCGGTCAAGGTCGGCAGGCCGGTGACCTCGCGGATCTCGGCGAAAATCGGCAGCGAATCCTTCAGGCCGATCCCCCGCGCCGCATTGGCGCTGGTCCGGTTCGCCTTGTCGAAACTGGTCTTGTAGATGATGCCGACCTTCAGCCGCTCGCCGATTTCCTTCAGCGCATGGGCCGTCTCCAGCGCGTGCTGGCGGCTCTCCATCTGGCACGGACCGGCGATGAAGACGATTCGGGCGCCGCCGCCGATGACGACAGGCGTCCGAAGACCTTCGGACAACGTAATGACGGCGTTGGGTCGGCTCACGGGGCGGCTCTTTCGATAGTCAGGCTTTATGGGCGCGGCCTTTGCCGCATCTATGAGGCCATCAGGTGGCGTGCATTCGCCGCAGACGCAAGTTTTCATGGAGTCGCCTGCGTGGCAGTCAAGCCTGTCGTCCTTTGGTTTCGCCGCGACCTGCGCCTGAACGACAATCCCGCCCTGAACCAGGCCGCCGCGACCGGACGGCCGATTCTGCCGGTCTTCATCCTGGACCGCGACCCGGACCGTCCGGCGGGCGCCGCCTCCCTGTGGTGGCTGGACAAGTCCCTGCGCGCCCTCGACGCTTCGCTGCGCGAGCGGGGCGCCCGACTGATCCTGCGCCGCGGCGATTCGCTGATCCAGCTTCGCAGCCTGATCGAGGAGACCGGCGCCGACGCCGTCTTTATGAACCGGCTGTTCGAACCCGCCGCCTTCGCCCGCGACGCCGAGATCGCCCATGAGCTGAAGTCGGACGGCGTCGAATGCCGGGGCTTCAACGGGTCGCTCCTGGCGCGGCCCGGCGCCGTGCTGAACGGCTCCGACGCCCCCTACAGGGTCTTCACCCCCTTCATGAAGGCCCTTCTGGCGAGCGCCGAGCCGCCGCCGCACACGACCGGACCGCGCCGGATCGAGACCCCGGCCGAGGTTGCGAGCGAGGTCGTGGACGACTGGGCCCTGCACCCGACCCGGCCCGACTGGTCTAAAGGCTTCGACTGGACGCCGGGCGAGGCCGGCGCCGCGGCGGCCCTGTCCGACTTCCTGGCGCGCGGCGCGAAGACCTACGCCGCCGACCGCGACCACCCCGGCCTGCCGTCCACCAGCCGCCTGTCGCCCCACCTGCACTGGGGCGAGATCAGCCCCTGGCGTGCGGCCCAGCGCGCCCGCGAGGCCGCGCCAGCGGCCGAGGCGGCCAAGTTCGTCTCAGAACTGGGCTGGCGCGACTTCTCGGCCCATCTGCTCCACCACTTCCCGACGATCGTCGACCGCGCCTTCCGTCCAGAATATGAGGCCATGCCCTGGCGGAACGATCCCGAGGGCCTGGCGGCCTGGAAGCGAGGGCGCACCGGCTATCCCCTGGTTGACGCCGGCATGCGTCAACTGTGGACGACCGGCTGGATGCACAACCGGGCGCGGATGGTCGCGGCCTCCTTCTTGGTCAAACATCTGCTGATCGACTGGCGCGAGGGCGAGGCCTGGTTCTGGGACACTCTGGTGGACGCCGACCTGGCCAGCAATGTGCAGAACTGGCAGTGGGTGGCGGGCTCGGGCGCCGACGCCGCCCCCTATTTCCGCATCTTCAATCCCATAGGTCAGGGCGAAAAGTTCGACCCCGACGGCGCCTATGTCCGTCGCTGGGTTCCCGAGCTGCGCCGCCTTCCGGATCGTTGGCTCCATTCGCCGTGGACAGCCCCGGCCGAAGTTCTGCGCGACGCGGGAGTGAGGCTTGGAACGGACTATCCGCACCCTATCTTGGATCATGCCCAGGCGCGTGCGCGCGCCCTCGACGCCCTGAAGACGGTGTCGGGTCGCGATGCGTCCGCTGATCCTGACTGACGACTGAGACAGAGGTTCTTGCATGACTGCCGCCGCTCTGGACATAGAGGCCGCCGCCGCCCGCACGCCACGCGTTTTCGGCCTGCTGCTGCGTCTGCTGGCGTCGAACTGGACCTTCGGCCGCCTCACCGTTCGCCTGCCGAACGGCGAGGTCCATGTGCTGGAGGGCGCCCGTCCCGGCCCCAGCGGCGTGCTTGAAGTCAAGGACTATCGCTTCGCCCGCCGCGTCCTGGCCGCCGGCGACATCGGCTTCGCCGAGGCCTATATGGCCGGCGAATGGGACAGCCCGCACCTGGCCGCCCTGCTGGAGACCTTGGTCGAGAACTACGACCACATCCGCCGCCTGTTCGACGGCAACTGGCTGATGATGGCGGTCAACTGGCTGGCCCACCGGCGCAACCGCAACAGCAAGACCGGCTCGAAAAAGAACATCCACGCCCATTACGACCTGGGCAACGCCTTCTATGCGACCTGGCTTGACCGTTCGATGACCTATTCCTCGGCCCGGTTCGACGGCGCCGACCGGTCGCTGGAGGTCGCGCAGCAGGCCAAATACGCCGCCCTGGCCCGGATGATGGACCTGAAACCCGGCATGTCGGTGCTGGAGATCGGCTGCGGCTGGGGCGGCTTCGCCGAGTTCGCCGCCCGCGAGATCGGCGCCCAGGTCACCGGCCTGACTATTTCGAAGGAACAGCACGACTTCGCCCGTCAGCGCCTGTTCAACGCCGGCCTGTCGGACCGCGCGACGATCGACCTGATGGACTATCGCGACGTCCAGGGCCGCTTCGACCGCGTCGCCTCCATCGAGATGTTCGAGGCGGTCGGCAAGGAATACTGGCCCGCCTATTTCGGCAAGATCCACGAGGTGCTGAATCCCGGCGGCCGCGCGGGGCTTCAGATCATCACCATCCAGGAGTCCCTGTTCGACGAATACAACGCCCGCACCGACTTCATTCAGAAATACGTCTTCCCCGGCGGCATGCTGCCGTCGGAAGAGCGGCTGAAGCCGGTCGTCGCCGCCGCCGGCCTGAACTGGGGCCCCATCGAACGCTTCGGTCTTGACTATGCCGAGACCCTGAAACTCTGGGACGATCGCTTCCAGGCCGCCTGGTCCGACATCCGCCGCGTCACCGGTTTCGACGAGCGGTTCCGCCGGCTGTGGCGCTTCTATCTGGCCTATTGCGAGGCGGGCTTCCGCTCGCGCCGGACCGATGTGGTACAACTGGTGCTGGACCGCGCCTGACATTAGGCTGGGGCCATGACCCAGCCCTCGCCCCTCTTTCCCCTGATCTCCACAGGGGATCTCGCCGCCCTGACGGACGATCCGTCGCTGCGCATCCTGGACGCCAGCTGGCATCTGGACGGCCGGGACGGCCGGGCCGAGTTCGCGGTCGAACATATTCCCGGCGCCCGCTTCTTCGATCTGGACAGCGTCTCTGACGGCTCCTGCGGCCTGCCCCACATGCTGCCCTCGCCCGCTGCCTTCGCATCCGCCCTGTCGGACCTGGGGATCGGCGAGACGCACCGGGTGGTGGTCTATGATTCCGTCGGCCTGTTCTCGGCGGCCCGCGTCCGATGGATGCTGAAGGTCATGGGCGCCGCCCACGTCCAGGTGCTGGACGGCGGTCTGCCGAAATGGAAGTCCGAGGGACGCCCCGTCGAAGCCGGGATCCCGCCTCCGCCTTCGCCCGCCCGGTTCACCCCGGATTTCGACGCGGGCGCAGTCGCCGGCCTGGATGATGTGCGCGCCGCACTTGCCGAGGGGATTCAGGTCGCCGACGCCCGTGGTCCCGCCCGCTTCGCCGGCCAGGCGGCGGAACCCCGGCCCGGCGTCCGCGCGGGCCATATGCCCGGCGCGATCAACCTGCCCTACGCCGCCCTGATCGACGGCGACGGTCGGCTGAAACAGGGGGCGTCCCTGAACGACGTCCTGGCCCACGCCGGACTGGACCCGGCCCGGCCGGTCGTGACGACCTGCGGATCAGGCGTCACGGCCGCAATCATCAGCCTGGCGCTCGAAACCCTGGGGCGGCCGTCGCGCCTGTATGACGGATCATGGGCTGAATGGGGGTCTCGAACCGACACCCCCGTCGCTACCGGGGCCTGACGCCGCTCAGGCCAGGATTGGCGGCGAGGCCGGGGTTTCGGTGATCGGCTCGACCGGTTCGTCCTTCTCCCCGCGCGAGACGACGGTGGCCAGCACCAGGTCGCCGGTGACGTTCAGCGTCGTGCGGCACATGTCCAGGAAGCGATCGACGCCCAGGATCAGACCGATCCCTTCCGGCGGCACCTTCACCATGACCAGGATCATGGCCACGACCGGCAGCGACCCGGCCGGCACTCCGGCCGTGCCGATTCCGCCCAGGATGCAGACCAGCATGACGATCAACTGCTGGGTCAGGCTCAGGTCGACGTTGAAGAACTGGGCCAGGAACAGCACCGTCACCCCCTCGAACAGGGCCGTGCCGTTCTGGTTGGCGGTGGCGCCGACCGTCAGTACGAAACGGGCGATCTTGCGCGGCAGTTTCAACTCGTGCTCGGCCGCCTTCAGCGACACCGGCAGGGAGGCGTTGGACGAGGCGGTGGAGAAGGCCACCACCATGGGCTCGCGCACCGCCTTGAAGAAGCCGAACGGCGAGCGCCCGCCGAGAATCCAGATGACGAGGGGATAGACCACGAACATATGGATCGCCATGGCGCCGACGGCGACGCCGACGAAGGCGGCTAGACGCACCAGCAGATCCCAGCCGAACAGGGCCGCCAGATTGAACATCAGGCAGGCGATGGCGATGGGCGCCAGTTTGATGAAGAGGTTGATCAACTTCATCGTGACTTCGAGAATGCCTTCGATGACCTGCTGGAGGCGGTCGGTGGCGGGGCTCTTGGCCATGACCAGGCCGATGCCGAAGAATAGGGCGAAGACCATGAGCGGCAGGATCTGGTTCTCCGCCGCCGCCGTGACCGCGTTGGACGGAACCAGGCCTAGGAAGAAGTCGCCGAGCTGGATGGTCTCCGGCGCATTCTGGACGATTCCGGCCGCGCCGTCGCGGCCTTGCTCCAGCAACTGTTGAGCCATGGCCGGATCGACGCCGCGACCGGGCTGCAACAGATTGACCATCACCAGCCCTATGACCACGGCGATGCCGGACACCAGTATGGTCAGAAGCAGGGTCTTGATCCCTGCCCGGCCAAGGGCGTTCAGATCCCCCATCTCCGCCACCCCGATCACCAGGGCCGAGAACAGCAAGGGGATCACCATCATGAACAGCAGGCGCAGGAAGATCTGACCGGCCGGGCCGGTGACGTTGTCGGTCAGCCAGACGACCCAGGGCGTGTCGGCGCCAAGGGTCAAATTGACCCACAGGCCCGCGCCCAGACCGACGGTGAAGCCGATCAGCATCAGCCAGTGGAGCGCCAAGCCCCCGCGTTTGGTCTCAGTCATCTGTCCCCCAGAAAACGATGCAAGTCGTCGCGCTTAACGGATCGGCAATCCATAGATCAAGCCGGGCGGCCGACCGTTCCACTGTGCGTTCAATCCGCGGGCCAGGTCGAGCGGCGATTGAGAGCCCAGGTTCCGATCGAAGATTTCGCCATAGTTGCCGACTGCGGAAACTGCGTCCTTCGCCCAGGTCTTCGACAGGCCCAGCATGGCTCCGAAATCCCCCTCTGCGCCCAGCAGACGCCGGATCCGCGGGTCGCGGGCGTCTTTGGCCTGGGCCTCGACGTTTCCCTGAGTCACGCCCAGTTCTTCGGCCAGGATGACGGCGTTGAGGGTCCAGCGGACCACGTCGGCCCAGCGGTCGTCGCCCGCGCGGACAACCGGTCCAAGGGGCTCCTTGGACACCACGTCTGACAATATCGTGTGCGCCTGGGAGTCGGCCAGGACGGCGCGCGAGGCGGCGAGGGCCGAAATGTCGGCGCTCAGGGCGTCGCAGTCCTCGCGGCCATAGGCGTCGCGCGCCGCCTCCTCCGTGGGCAAGACGACAGGCCGGTACGGGATCCCCCGTGACCTGAAGAAGTCGTCGGCGTTGGCCTGGGCGGTCGAGCCGGCCTGGACGCAGACCCGCGCCCCATTCAGCTCAGTCGCGCTGTTCAGGCTGAGTGACCGTCGCACCAGAAAGCCCTGGCCGTCGTAATAGTTGACGCCGGCGAAGACGAAGCCTTCTCCGGCGTCGCGGCTCATGGTCCAGGACGAGTTGCGCCAAAGGACGTCGATCCTGCCCTCATTCAAGGCGGCGAACCGGTCTGACGCCGACAGGGGCACGAAGCGCACCGCCTCGGCGTCGCCCAGGATCGCCGCCGCCATGGCCCGGCAAAAGTCAGCGTCGAAACCTCGCCATTGCCCGCGATTGTCGGTGTGGGCGAAGCCCACCAGACCCTGGTGCACCCCGCAATTGAGCCGCCCGCGGCGCTTGACCGCCGCCAGGGTCGGACTTTCGGGACGATCGGTCGTCACCGTCGGCGCGGGAACCGGGGGGGCGTCGTCTTCGGCGGCGCGTCTCGTATCGTCGCGGCCGCAAGCCGCCGCCGCCAACAGCAGGACCGTCATCGCTCCGATCGCCATGATCCGCATCGCGTTCGTCTCCTCCGCTTGCGCCCGGCCGACTTTAGAGGCCTTTAGACCCTGATCCGCAAGCCATCGGAGAGGCCATGTCGCCGCATTCGGACCGCACCCGACTGATCTCGTCCGCCACACGCCGGGGGCAGGGCCGCCGTCCGGTCAATCCGCCCGTCGAGCGGGCCTCGACCATGCTCAGCGACCGTGCGGCGGCCATGCGAGATAACGCTGATGGCCCGACCTACGGCCTGGACGGCGGGACGGCCGCGCGCCAGCTGCGGGCCGCCCTGGCCGATCTGGAAGGGGCCGAGGACGCCTTTATCGTCCCCTCCGGCCTCGCCGCCGTCACCGTGCCTTTGCTGGCCCTGACCCGGCCGGGCGACGAGGTGATCACGACCGACGCCCTCTATGGTCCGTCGCGACGCTTTCTGTCCCGCTACCAGGCCGCGCGTGGCGTCACGTCACGATTTTTGCCGGCCGATGCGGATGCTGAAACGGTGATCGCCGCGATCGGGCCGCGCACCCGCCTGGTCCTGATGGAGTCGCCCGCCTCCCTGACGTTTGAAATGATCGACGTCGAGGCGGTGGCTCGGGCCTGTCGAGAACGCGGCGTTCTCAGCATGATCGACAACACCTGGGGCGCCGGCCTGGCCTTCAAACCCCTGGCCCACGGCGTGGACGTCAGCGTCCAGGCCCTGACCAAATATGTTTCCGGCCATTCCGACGTCCTGATGGGCGGGATCGCCGTCACGGATTCAGCCTGTCGCCGGGCGATCGCAGATACGATCGAAGACCTGGGCTGGCACGTTTCGCCCGACGACGCCTGGCTGGCCCTGCGTGGCCTGCGCACCCTGCCGCTGCGCTACGCCGAGCAGGGTCGGTCGGGTCTGATCATCGCCGAATGGCTGCAGGCCCGGCCCGAGGTGTCCCGCGTCCTTTATCCGCCCCTGCCCGGCTCTGTCGGCCATGAGCTGTGGACACGCGACTTCACCGGCGCCGCCTCCCTGATGGGGGTCGTTCTGAAGGGGGGGACCGAGGCCGCCGGCCAGGCCCTGCTTGATGCCCTCAGCCTGTTCGGCATGGGCTATTCCTGGGGCGGATTCGAAAGCCTGATCACCCACGAAACCCATCAGACGGCCTCTCGCGTCTACCCGCCCGCCTTGGAGGGAGAGCTGATCCGACTGCATGTGGGGCTGGAAGATCCGTCGGACCTGATTGCGGACCTGGAGCGGGGACTGGCGGCCTTCCGCGCCGCGCTCACCCTTCCTTAAGCGGGCGGCGTCACCCTTGGGCGTGCGCGCCTCGCCTGACCGATTCGATCAGCCGACCGATCCGCCCGCCTGGGAGCAGTGGGCGGCGGGCTTCGTCGTCTTCATGCTGACCGGCGCCCTTTTCGCCCCTGTCTTTGCGCCGGACCAGAGCGAGACCCCCATGCTGCGGTTCCTGTGGCTGCCCGTCTATGCGGTGACGGCGGGGTTGATCGTCTTCCGGTTCGAGCGCGTCATTCGCGCCTGGCCGGCCTGGCTGGCGGTGGGCGCCCTGATCGGCCTGGCCTATGTCTCCCAGTACTGGTCGATCGATGCGGAGGTGACGGAGCGGCGCGTCATCGCCCTGGCGATCAACAGCGCCTTCGCCGTCTATCTGGGCGCCGTCTTTCATGGCTCCGCCCTGCCGCGCCTGCTGATGCGCGCCGGCCTGGTGATGGCGATCGGCAGCCTGATCATGGTCTTTCTGTTTCCTCGGATCGGGGTGCACCAGTTGGACAACGCCGGCCTGTGGCGCGGGCTCTGGTACGAAAAGAACCAGATGGGCCTGGTCATGGTGGTCGGCGCCGTCTCGGCCGCCGCCGTTCTTGTCGCCGATCATCTGGCTGACAATGGCCGCAAACCCTGGATCGCCCTCCTGACCCTGGCCCTCACCACGCTTTTGGTGGTCGCCACCCAGTCCAAGACCTCCCTGCTGTGCCTGATCCTGGGGGTCGGCATGGTCGGGGGCTGGTGGGTGCTTCGCCAAGGCGGAGCCGCCGTCACCGTGGTTGCGGTCTGGTTGGGGGTCGTCATGGCGGCCGGCGGCGCCTGGCTTTGGAATACCCAGTCCGCCGTCATCCTGGAAGCCCTGGGCAAGGATCCCTCCCTGACCGGCCGGACCCTGATTTGGGAGGCGTTGATGCGCAAGGTGGCCGACCGTCCCTGGACCGGCTACGGTTTCAGCGCCTTCTGGGGCGTGGACTCCATCCCCGCGCGCGAGATCCGAATAGAGACCCAATGGCCGGTTCCCTCGGCCCACAACGGCTGGATCGACCTTCTGGTCCAGCTGGGCTGGCCCGGCGCCGTCCTCGTGGGTTTGGTCATGGCCGTTTCGGCGGTGATGATTCTGGCCCGGCTGAACGGAATGGGCGCGCGCGAGGGTTTCTGGAGCCTGGGCTATATGACGGGCTTCTTCGTCCTGAGCCTTTCGGAGAGCGTGCTTCTGACCCACGCCAACCTGCCCTGGGTGCTGATGCTGGCGATTTTGGCCCGCGCCGTGACCTTTGATCCCGTTCCGGTACGACCGCCGCTTGCTCGACCGGCCCAGCGGGCCTACCAGAACCGGCCCCGAATCGCCTCAGACTATGTGAATGGCCGCCGACCTCTTCGCTTTTGACGACACGCCCCAGCCTCCGAAGCCGGAGGCGCCCAAGCCTGTCCCGACCCCGGCAGCGACGCCTGCGGCGCCCGCCCCTGCGCCCGCAGCAGCGGTCCCCGGCGGCTATTCCGCCTCTTCCATCGAGGTGCTGGAAGGCCTGGAGCCCGTCCGAAAACGCCCCGGCATGTATATCGGCGGCACCGACGAACGCGCCCTGCACCATCTGTTCGCCGAAGTCCTCGACAACGCCATGGACGAGGCGGTGGCCCGCCACGCCCGGCTGATCACCGTCGATCTCGACGCCGAAGGCTATCTGTCCGTCCGCGACGACGGCCGCGGCATCCCCGTCGACCCCCACCCCAAACACCCCGGCAAGTCGGCGCTGGAGGTGGTCATGACCGTCCTCCACTCCGGCGGCAAGTTCTCGGGCAAGGCCTATGAGACCTCGGGCGGCCTGCACGGCGTCGGCGTCTCGGTCGTCAACGCCCTCAGCGAAAGCGTCGAGGTCACGGTCTGGCGCGACGGTTTCGAGTGGCGGCAGGCCTTCTCGCGCGGCCATGTCCTGGCCCCGATCCAGCAGGTCGGCCCGTCCAAGAAGCGCGGCACCCTGATCCGCTTCAAGCCGGACGAGCAGATTTTCGGCGTCGGCGCGGCCTTCAAGCCCGCCCGCCTGTTCCGCATGGCCCGCTCCAAGGCCTATCTGTTCCGCGGCGTCGAGATCAAATGGACCTGCGCCCCCGAACGGATCACCGACGCCACCCCGGCCCAGGCCCTGCTCCACTTCCCCGGCGGCCTGGCCGACGCCTTGGCCGACCGCATCGGTGAGCTGGAAACCGTCACCCCCACCTTCGCCGGCCGCGCCGAGCGTCAGGGCGAGGCGGGCGCCTTCGAATGGGCGGTCACCTGGTCGCCCGCCGGTTTCGGCGAGGCGGACGGCTTCATCCAGTCCTACTGCAACACCGTCTCCACCCCCGACGGCGGCACCCACGAGGCCGGCTTCCGCGCGGCCCTGGTCAAGGGGCTCAAGGCCTATGGCGAACTGACCAATGAGAAACGCGCCGCCATCATCACGGCCGAGGACGTCATCGCCAACGCCGGCGCCCTGATCAGCGTCTTCATCCGCAATCCCGAGTTCCAGGGCCAGACCAAGGACCGTCTGTCCTCGCCCGAGGGGGCGCGGATCGTCGAACAGCTGCTGCGCGACCCGCTGGACCACTGGCTGACCGAAAGCCCGAAACAGGCCAACGCCCTGCTCGGCTTCGTCATCGACCGGGCCGAAGACCGGCTGCGCCGCCGCAAGGACAAGGAGGTCCAGCGCGCCGCCGCCACCCGCAAGCTGCGCCTGCCCGGTAAACTCTCCGACTGCTCGCGTCAGGCCGCCGAGGGCACCGAACTCTTCATCGTCGAAGGCGATTCAGCCGGCGGCTCGGCCAAACAGGCGCGCGACCGCACCACCCAGGCCATCCTGCCCCTGCGCGGCAAAATCCTGAACGTCGCGTCGGCCACGGCGGACAAGCTGCGCCAGAACGTCGAACTGTCCGATCTGGCCCTGGCGCTCGGCGTCCAGCCCGGCAATCGCTTCAACATCGACGACCTCCGCTACGAGCGGATCATCATCATGACCGATGCCGACGTCGACGGCGCCCACATCGCGGCCCTGCTGATCACCTTCTTCTATCGCGTCATGCCCGAGACGATCCGTCAGGGCCGGGTCTTCATGGCCTTGCCGCCGCTGTACCGGATCTCCGCCGGCCCCTTGAGCGAATACGCCCGCGACGACGTCCACCGCGACGAGCTTCTGGCCACCGTCTTCAAGGGCAAGAAGACCGAGATCGGCCGGTTCAAGGGCCTGGGCGAAATGATGGCCTCCCAGCTGAAGGAGACCACCATGGACCCGAAGAAGCGCACCCTGGCCCGGATCACAGTGCCGGACGCCGAGGCGAGCATCGAGGATTTGGTCGAACGGCTGATGGGCAAGCGGGCTGAGGCCCGTTTCCAGTTTATCCAGGAAAACGCCCAGTTCGTGAAGGAAGAGCTGGACGTCTGATCCCGCCCGCCACGCCCCCGTGACGCCTGGACCCAGGCGCGCTAGAGGGCGACAGACCAAGACCGACAGCCGGATCGATCCATGACCCAGACGCCGCCCCGCGCCGCCATCATCCTCGCCGCCGGCCAGGGCACGCGGATGAAATCGCCCCTGCCCAAGGTGCTGCATCCGGTCGGCGGGCGCGCCATGCTGGATCACGCCATTGACGCCGCCGAGGCCCTGGGCTGCGAGCGGGTGGTCGTGGTGGTGGGCGAGCATTCGCCGGAGGTCCGGGCCCACGTCGTCAACCGCCTGGGCGAGGCTGCGATCGCTGTCCAGGACCCGCCCCTGGGCACCGGTCACGCCGTGCGCGCCGCCGAACAGGCTCTGGCCGGGTTCGAAGGAGACGTGGTCGTCACCTATGGCGACGTCCCCCTGCTGAAGGCCGCCGACATCGCGCCTGTCTTCGGCGCGTCGGGGGTCACCGTGATCGGTTTCGAAGCCCGCGACCCGGGCGCCTATGGCCGTCTGATCCTCAAGGGCGACATCCTGACCGCCATCACGGAGGCCAAGGAGGCCTCGCCCGAGGTGCTGGCCGTCACGGCCTGCAACTCGGGCGTCATGGCCGCGCCGGCCGCCCTGCTTTTTTCCCTGTTGGCCCAGGTCCGCAACGACAACGCCAAGGGCGAATACTATCTGACTGACGTCGTCGAACTGGCGCGCAAGGCCGGCCATCCCACCCGCGCCGTCTTCGCCGATGAGGACGCGGTCATGGGGGTCAACGCCCAGGCGGAACTGGCCCAGGCCGAGGCCCTGTTCCAGAAGGTTCAGCGCGAGACCTTCTTAGCCGCCGGCGTGACCATGAGCGCGCCGGACACTGTCCACTTCGCCTGGGACACCCAGGTCGGAGGCGGAACGGTTATCGAACCCTATGTGGTCTTCGGGCCGGGCGCCGTGATCGAGGGCGGGGCGCGCATCCGCAGCTTCAGCCATATCGAGGGCGCGCGCGTCGCGGCCGGGTCGGAGGTCGGCCCCTACGCCCGGCTGCGCCCAGGCGCGGACCTGGGCAGGGGCGCCAAGGTCGGCAACTTCGTCGAGGTCAAGAACGTCCGTATGGCCGAGGGCGCCAAGGCCAATCACCTGGCCTATCTGGGCGACGGATCGGTCGGCGCCGGCGCCAACATCGGGGCGGGAACAATCTTCTGCAACTATGACGGCTTCAACAAGGCGCAGACCGAAGTCGGGGCCGGCGCCTTCGTCGGCTCCAATTCCAGTCTCGTCGCCCCCGTGACGGTCGGCGCGGGCGCCCTGGTCGCCTCCGGCTCCGTCATCACCGAGGACGTGCCGGCCGACGCCCTCGCCTTCGGCCGGGCCCGCCAGACGAACAAGCCGCAAGCCGCCGCCGAATTCCGTGAAAAGGCCAAGGCGAAGAAGGAGGCGGCCAAGGCCGCCAAGCTGAAATGAGCGATCTGCAAAAGAAGAACGCCGGCGAAGCCGCCGCCCAGCATGTCGAGCCCGGCATGGTGGTGGGCCTGGGCACCGGCTCGACGGCCGCCTGGTTCGTCAAGGCTCTGGCCGCCCGCAATCTGTCCGGTCTGCGGTGCGTCCCCACATCCGAAAAGACCGCCGACCTGGCGCGCGATCTGGGACTGACCCTATCGACGCTGGAAGACACGCCGCGCATCGACCTGACGGTCGACGGCGCGGACGAGGTCGGTCCCGGCTTGGCCCTGATCAAGGGGGGCGGCGCCGCCCTGTTGCGTGAGAAACTGGTGTGGGAGGCCTCCAGCCGCTGCATCGTCATCGCCGACGCCGCCAAGGTGGTTCCGGTGCTCGGCGCCTTTCCCCTGCCGATCGAGGTCGTCGCCTTCGGGCACAAGACCACGGCCAATCGCATCGCCGACGTCCTGGTCGACCATGATATCCATGCGCCGGCGCGCGTGCGCCAGGCGGATCGCGGTCTGGTTCGCACCGACGGCGGCAATCTGATCTATGACGCGGCCTGCAAGGCCATCCACGACCCGGTCCGTTTAGCCGATGACCTGAAGCTGATCACCGGCGTGGTCGAACACGGCCTGTTCCTCGACCTGGCCGACCTCGCCATCATCGGCACGGACAAGGGCGTGGACACGCTTCTGCCCTAGGAGTCTCGGAACGACCTGGCGCCCTAGCCGCTATCCCTTTTCACCCGAAAAGGACGCGAACCATGCCGCACCAGAACTCTGAGTCTCCGACCGCAACGGCGCAGAACGCCGTCAACGAGCCGCAAGTCCCGAACGATGAGGCGCGCGAGCAGCACGTCACCGTCCATCCCGAGGCGAAATCCTATGCCGCCGACGACTATCGCGACGCAGCGCTCGCCCCTCCGGCCGCTGGAGAAGTCGCCGATTATGCGGACGACGGCGAAGCGCTGGACGAGCCCTTCCAGCAAGGCGGCGACAAGACCAATCGCCCGTATCGAACGGAAGTGATGAGCGGACAGGGGCCGAAGACCCGGGCGGCCAACGCCCGAATCGTGAAGGGGCGCCCTGCCGGCTGAAGGCGCAAGCCTTGCCGTGCCGAGCGTCCCCTCCTAATTCGAACCTCAGGCTGCGACGTATGCCGCCGAACTTAAATGAGTCCGGCTCTGTGCAGCGTCGGGACGCCGGAGCGCCAGATGGCTGATTACGACTACGACCTCTTCGTCATCGGCGCCGGCTCCGGGGGCGTGCGTGCAGCGCGGCTGACCGCCCTGGACGGAAAGCGGGTCGCGGTGGCCGAGGAATACCGGGTCGGCGGCACCTGCGTCATCCGAGGATGCGTGCCCAAGAAATTCATGGTCATGGCCTCCGAAGTCAGCCATGCGTTGGAGATCGCTGAGGGCTACGGCTGGTCGTTCGACCAGGCCCGGTTCGACTGGCCGACCTTTCTCGAAGCCAAGGACGTCGAAATCGCGCGTCTTTCGGGTATCTACGCCGCCAATCTGGGTAAGGCCGGCGTTGAGCTGGTCCATGGTCGGGCTGTGTTGAAAGACGCCCATACGGTCGAAATCGTCGGAAAGGATCAGGTTTTCACCGCTGAAAGGATACTGATCGCCACCGGCGGCCGCCCATGGAAGCCGGACGGCCTGACCGGGATCGAGCACGCCATCACCTCGGAAGAGGCCTTCCACCTGCCCGAACTGCCCAAGCGCATCCTGATTGCGGGCGGCGGCTATATTGCGGTGGAGTTTGCGGGAATTTTCGCCGGCCTGGGCGTCGAGACGACCCTGATCTATCGCGGGCCGAACATCCTGCGCGGCTTCGATGACGATGTGCGCGCCCATCTGGCCGGCGAGATCGAAAAGCGCGGCATCAAGGTGATCCTGGGCTGCCAGCACGAGAAGATCGAGAAGACGCCCACCGGACTGATCAACCACCTCGAAAACGGCATGAAGCTGGAAACGGATGTGGTCATGTTCGCCACCGGCCGGGTTCCGCATGTGAAGGGCTTGGGGCTGGAAGCCGCCGGGGTCGAGCTCAACGAGGCCGGGGCGATCAAGGTGGACCGCTGGTCAAGGACGACGGCCGAAAACATCTGGGCCATCGGCGACGTCACCGACCGGATGAACCTGACTCCGGTGGCCATTCGCGAAGCGGTCGCCTTTCACCAGACCGTCTTCCGCGACAATCCCCAGCACTTCGACTATGAGGCCGTGGCGACGGCGGTGTTCAGCCAGCCGCCCGTCGGCGTGGTCGGCCTGTCGGAGGCCGAGGCGCGCCGGTCCTGTTCGGCCGGCGTCGATGTCTATGTCACCCGCTTCAGGCCGATGAAATACGCCTTCACCGGCTCCGAGGAGCGGGTTCTGATGAAGCTGGTCGTCGACGCCGACAGCCAAAGGGTGGTCGGCGTCCATATCGTCGGGCCGGACAGTCCGGAGATGATTCAGCTCGCCGCCATCGCCGTTAAGGCCGGCCTCACCAAGGCGCAATGGGATGCGACCTGCGCCGTCCACCCCACCATGGCGGAGGAGTTGGTGACGTTGAAAGAAAAGCAGTCCAGCAGCACCTCGGCGGGCTGAACCTTCCGCAATTCAGGCCGGGCCCTCAGTGTTGATAGGGCCTAGCCGCATCTTCATCCGGCCGAAGCGCACGAGGACGCCCGCGCGGGCGCTGACGGAACTGTTCGATCAGGTCCAGACGCCCCACGTCCGGGGTCGGAACGGCGACGGGACCGTCGTTCCGAAGCAGCAGCAACGTCGGATTCCCCGTTCCGGCCGCCATCGGCCAGTCGGGCCGGCCCACTCCGTTCGGATCGCCGGAGCGGGCGAAGCTGGTCCAGTAGCCCATCATGGCCTGGGACGCGGCCTGATCCACCGGCCGCACCGGATAGGGCAGAAGCGACAGCGTTCCAAAGACATAGGGCCGCTCGATCGCATGGGTAGCGCCGCCGTGCGGTTCGGGATTGTCCGGCGAGGAAATGTCGAACCGATAGAGATAGGCGGGTCGTCCCGCAGCGGCGTGCAGCCGCGCCAGCAGCCGAGCGGGTTCGGAGAATACGGCGTCGGTGATGAAACCGCGGTCAAACCCGGCCTCTCCGCCATAGGCCTGGGTGATCTGGGCACGTTCCAGCCAGGTCATGTCGTCGTCGATCATGCCGTAGCCGTTGCGGTCGGTGGGCTTCATCCACCAGAATTCTGCGCTGTTGGTCCCGATGATCAAGGGCGCAGGCGACTGCAGCCCGGCGCGGAAGGCCGCCTCGACGGTCGAAGGCACGATCCTGCCGTCGATCAGAGTCAGGTCGCCGTTGGCGAAGACGGGCGCAGGCGTCAGCAGCAGTTCGACCGGCGCCGACCGCAGATCAGCCGCCGTCATCAGATTATGACCGTGCGCCCAAACCTCGCCCCGTTCGCGGGCGGACGGCAGGTCAAAGGCGCCGCGTCGATCCAGGGGCGTCTGCAACTCACGACCCAGCCCGGACTGAACGACGGCCCGGGCGAACAGATCACGCGCCGGAGGCGAGATCATCAGGCGGGTCACCATGGCGCCGCCGGCGGATTCCCCGAATATGGTGACGTTGTCGGGGTCGCCGCCGAAGGCGGCGATATTGGCCTTTACCCACCTCAGGGCGGCGATGACGTCCATGACGCCATAGTTGCCCGCCGGCTCATCGGCCGGCCGTTCGGCCGCCAGGGCGGGGTGATCAAAGAAGCCCAGCCGTCCCAGGCGATAGTTGAGCGTGACCACCACCATGCCCTGACGCGCCAGGTGCGACCCGTCGTAGAGCGCGGCCGTGCCCGAGCCGCTCACCAGTCCGCCGCCATGGATCCACACCATCACCGGCGCCGGCTCAGCCGTATCAAGAGGGCGCCAGACGTTCAGGTTCAGGCAATCCTCGCTCATCGGCAGAGGGCCGACGCCGGGATCGCCCTGCGGCGTGGCCTGGATACAGATCGGCCCATAGGTCGAGGCGTCGCGACGGCCTTCCCATCGCGGGGCTGTCCCCGGCGGCCGCCACCGCATCTCTGCGACCGGCGGGGCGGCGTAGGGAATGTTCTTGAAGGCGGCGATGTCGCCGTCCGCCACGCCCGTCAACTCGCCTTGGTCGATCCGGATCAGAGGCGGATCGTTGGCGGGCCGGTCTGTGGGTTGAGCGATCATCAGGGAGAGGGTGGCCAAGGCGCCGGCGATTGTCATGCCCTGTCCTTAGCAAATTCCCTCGACGGGCCAATGACGATCCGAAAATGATTTGTGCTGGCGTGAACCTTTTCGTCAGGTCGGCGTTTATGCCCGGTTCGACTGGGGCGTGGCTTGACTGAACTTCTGACACAGGGCGCGTCGATCGCCGATTTGGCGACCGCGTTTGCGGCTTCGCCCAATCCCTATCTGTTGCTCACCCCGGATTTGCGGATCTTCGACGTCAATCAGGCCTATTTGGACGTCACCCGTTCGAATCGGCCCGATCTCCTGGGTCGGCCGCTGTTTCAGGCTTTCGATTCCGGACCGGGGCAGGAGGCGCCCGAAAACGTCCGGCAGGTCAGGGCCTCACTTGAAAAGGCGCGCGACACCCGACAGCGCGACCATCTGGCCCTCGTCCGCTATTCGCTCCCACGACGCCTGGATGATCGCCGGGAGGTGTTCGAGGAGCGGATCTGGAGCGCCACCCATACGCCGCTGCTCAACGCCGAGGGTGAGGTCGTCCTTCTGCTTCAGCACACGATGGATATCACGGACCTGTTCCCAGCCGCCCCGCGCGACGAACCGACCACGGCCCTCGATGCCATCGTCGGCGGTTCCGTTCTGCGGCGCGCCCAGTCGGTGCAGGAGGACAACCGTCGCCTGGAGAAGGAACGCAACCGCCTGGTCGAGATGTTCATGCAGGCGCCGGGCTTCGTCGCCATTCTGTCCGGCCCGGACCACTGTTTTCAGATGTACAACGCCGCCTATGGGCAGTTGATCGGCCACCGCGACATCGCCGGCAAGCCGATTCGAGAGGCGCTGCCTGAGCTGGCCGGCCAAGGCTATTACGAGTTTCTCGATTCCGTCTTCGCTACAGGCGAAGCCTATGAGGGGCGCGAAAGCCTGGCGCAACTTCAGCGGCGGCCGGGAGCGCCGCTGGAAAACCACTATCTCGACTTCATCTATCAGCCCATTCGCGACGAGGCCGGCCAGGTGGTCGGCATCTTCGTACAGGGTCACGACGTGACCGAGAACGTCCTGGCCGCCCGCCGTCAGAAGTCGATGATCGACGAACTGAACCACAGGGTGAAGAACACCTTGGCGACGGTCCAGTCCATCGCGATCCAGACGGCGCGGTCCCACCGCGACCCCTCCACCTTCGCCCAGGCCTTCCAGGCGCGAATCCTGGCACTCTCCCACACCCATGATCTTCTGACGCGGACCCATTGGGAGGGCGCCGATCTGCGCGCCATTCTGGAACACGAGACCGAAGCGTTCGGTCCGACGCGCTTCCACCTGAACGGTCCCGCCGTCGCCCTGGCGCCGGCTACAGCCCTGTCTCTGGGCATGATCTTCCATGAGCTGGCGACGAACGCCGGCAAATACGGCGCCCTGTCCACGCCCGACGGACGGGTTCTGGTCGATTGGGGCTTGGCGGATCAGACTGCGCCGAAACTAAAGCTGACCTGGCGAGAGTTGGACGGGCCAAAAGTTGCGCCACCGGAGACAAGGGGCTTTGGTAGCCGATTGATTGAACGAAACATTCGCCACGATCTGGCGGGGGAGATCGATCTGGTTTACGGCAAAGACGGATTGATTGCGGAACTCATGGTTCCCCTCGACAGGACACCCGCCCTATGAACCAGCCGCTGAATGGACGCCGTGTCTTGGTTGTGGAGGACGAGTCGCTCGTCGCCATGTTGCTCGAGACCATTCTGGAGGACATGGAGTGCGTGCCCATCGGCCCCGCGTCCAATATCGACGAGGGCGAGACCCTGGCCCGCGACACGGTCGAGCTGGACGCGGCCCTGTTGGACGTCAATGTCGCCGGTCGCCAGGTCTTCCCCGTAGCGGAGGCCCTGAAAGCACGCGGCGTCCCCTTCGTCTTCTCGACCGGCTATGGCGAAGGCGGCCTTCCGGACGAATGGCGCGGGTCGCCGACCATCCAGAAGCCCTTCACAGAGGCGGCGGTGCGCGACGCCTTGCTGAAGGCCATGGGCGTAGCCGAGGTCTGATTCGGGTTTCAAGTTCGATGGGGGGCGAACCAGCCTGTCTCCGAATGTTGAACCGCCCCGGAAACGGCCAAGACCGCCAGCGTATGTTCGATCGTGCGGGTCTTGCGCCGTCCGCCACCTTCAAACGCCGCCGCCAGATGCTCAGGCTGCATGGGGACGCCGGCGTGTCGCAGACGGAACAGCAGGGCTGAGGCCAAGGGTCCCGGCTCCTCCGGAAGCTGCGGTCGGCTGGGCGGCGAGACCAGGACCGCCTCGGTCTGAACGGGTTGGGACGTGATGATCCGTACCTTGCCGCTCTGATAGGCGGGACGGACGAAGCGCACCCTTCCCTGGGTCTCCTCCTCCGCCCTCCTTCGATTCAGCTGCGTCAGTCCCGAGACGATCGTCGCCTCATCCGCATCGGCCGGCCAGCCGTAGGCCCTGGCCACCCGCTCATCCAGCCGCCGATGAAGATGATCGAGGATGCCGATGCGGCCGCGCTCATGTCTGTCCCGTTCGGACGCCTCGAGTGGCCGGGGATCGGCCGCGCGGGTCATCGCATTATAAAGCGCCGTCATGGTCAGGTCGGGATTCTCAGCCAGGACGCGCGCCCGTGTCTGGTCCAACTCCTCCCCCAGGGCCGCCAGTTCAGCCGCCTGGGCCGGGTCCAGTTCGGGAAAGGGAAAGCGGTCGAAACAGACGCCTTTCACATAGACGGCCTCGCGCTGATATTCGCCGATCCTTCCACCGTTCGCGGCGAACCAGGCCCTATGGACGCGGGACGACAGCACCGCCAGCACGGCCGGATCGTCACTGGCGATGACGACGAGCTTGTTGTCGGGCAGGACGTCCTTGTCCAGAAAGCGGAACCAGCGGTGTTTGGCGGTCTCGACAGTCACAATATAGCGATCAAGACCCGTCAGGGCCGCGCGAAGCTCGCGGCGCGGCTCGCCGAAGAGCCACCAGCTGTCCCTGTAGGCGGCGCGGTTGTTGCGCTCCCGTTCGGGCTTCACCGTCTCAAGCAGATGCTGATAGATCAGAGGATGGCGACGCCGCACGTCGGCCTCGTCCCATCCGAACAGGTCGATCACCTCAAGATTGCGACTGCGATCAGCCAGGTCGCGACCATTCCGATAGGCGCGGATCGGCGACGGCGCTCCGACCTCTGAACCGCCCAGCAGGGCGCGCCCCTGCTCCGGCGTCACCAGGAATCCGGCGCCCATCAGCTGGACGCCGCGATAGGCCAGGTGCGCATTGGCCCTCAGATCGACCGCCCGGCCCAGACCCTCGTCGATCATGAGGTCTGCGCCGATGACCCCTCGCCTTTCCTGAAAGGTCAGACGGGGAAGATCGGTGTCGAGGTCGGCCTCGTCGGTCACGCCCAGCCACCGGCCCTGGCCGTCCGCCTCCCCCCTTTCCGCCACCGACATGGCGATGCGGACGTCGGCGCGGCCGACGCCGACGACCCACGGATGGTCGGGGATGGCGAATACCAATCGAACCGCCGGGCGGCGGTTGAGATGATGCGCGATGACACGGCGCGAAAAGGTCTGGGTGACGGAATTGGTGGTGATGAAGCCGAAGCGGCGCAGGATCGAGCCCGGCCGGGTCAGAATCTCGGCCGCACGATCCCACCAGACGGTCACCAGATCGGCGGAGCGAAACCGACCGCCGCGCACCTGGTCCAGGGCGGCCACATAGCCGTCGCCGAAGGCCGCACGCAGATCCTTGCCGCCCATGAACGGCGGATTGCCGATGATGAAATGCGCCTCCGGCCAGGGCGTCGGCCGTGGATCGACATAGTGTTCGACCGCACGATCCCCGCCCGTTTCGCCCAGCCGCCCAGCGATCCGCGAACAACTGACCAGGGCGTCGGCATGCACGACCCGGCGAAAGTCCTTCAAAATCGGTTCAGAGGGGGCGGCGTCGCCGAACAGGCGAAAATGCCATTGCAGATGGCCGATCCACATCACCATCTCGGCGATCCAGGCGGCATAGGCGTTCTTCTCCAACCCATGGAATTGTTCGGGACTGACGACATGGCCGTCCAGACCCAGGCGGCCCTGCTCCTCCCCCATTTCCGCCAGAACGCCCAGAACCTCTCCCTCAAGCGCCTTCATCATATGCATGGCGACATAGAGGAAGTTCCCCGTCCCACAGGCCGGATCCAGCACCCGCACCCGGCAAAGCTGGTCGTGAAAGGTGCGGATCATCCGCCTTGCGCCCTGGACGTCGCCTTCGAGATAGAGCCCCAGGGCCTGGGCCTCGACCGCCTCCCAGTCCGCTCTCAGGGGCTCCATGATGGTCGGCTCGATCAGGCGTTCGACATAGGCCCTGGGGGTGTAGTGCGCCCCCAGTTCCGCGCGCTCTTGCGGGTCTAGGGCCTGTTCCAAAAGGGCGCCGAAGATGGCCGGCTCGACCAGGGCCCAGTCGCACCGCGCCGCCGCGATCAGGGCCTCAAGCTCCTCTTCCGTGATCGGCAAGGGGACGGCGGAGCGGAACAGGCCGCCGTTGAAGCGGCGAAGACGCTGCTGAATCGCCAGACAATGCCCGCCCTGGTCCATAAGGCCGAAGAAGACCCGCGCCCCTTCGTGGAACCGATCCGCCTTGCCCCGATAGGCTTCGAGAAACCGCAGAAATCCCCGCTCCTCAATCAGGCCGACGCTGTCGGCGAACATGGCGAAGATGCACTGCATCACGAAGAGGGCGGTCTGGTTGGCGCGCGCCGCCCGCTGAACCCGGTCCTCACCCGCCGTCGATCGTCTCTGGCCGATCGAGCGCACCAGCGAGGCCAGACGTCGGACGATGTCCGTCGTCGCCTCTGCGACGGCAGCGGCGGGGTCCAAGGACAGGGGGTCGAGCCAGATCCGGCGCAGCCGGTCACGGACCTCGGGCGCGCGAAGATGCTCCAGCTCGATGCGGTAGGTGGCGCGATCCGGGTAAGGAATATAAGCCTTCCCCTGACGATCGAAATCCGACCAGACCTCAATGCACCGGCCCACATCGACGATGATCAGAAAGGGCGGCCATTCATCCAGCGCCTTGGCGTAGTTCTCAGCCTGGCGCTTCGCCGCGCGCATCAGGCGATCCACCGCCTCAGGCGAAGGCGCGCGGGGCCTGGCGCTGGGTTTGAGGAAAAGCGACAGTTGGACCGCCGGATCAAGGGGGCCGCCGTTGCGCCGCTTCGACGACTGTTTGGCCTCCAGCACGAAACAGCCGCGCTTGGCGCAGTCGATCCAGCCCTGGGTCGCACGGCCGTCGTCATGCCGAAAGCGAACCGGCCGCTCGAAACAATAGTCCAGGTCGCCGGTTCGCTCGTCGTCGGGCGCCGGGACCCCGATCAGACGGCACAGCTGAATGATGAAGGTCTGATAATGCGACCGTTCCCCGATCGGGGCCTGGGCCCAATGCGCGATAAAGGCGTCAACATCCACAGATTGCTCCCCGGCTATGGAAGCAACCTAAAGTTAAATTCCGCACGTCTGCAACCTAAGAGCGCACGCCGTCCAGCCAACGGGCGTGCAGCACAGGCTTGCCCAGCCAATAGGCCAGTTCTGCGGGATTTTGGATGTCCCAGGCGGCCAGATCGGCCCTGAGACCAACCTCCAAACGCCCCAGGTCGGCGCCGAGACCCAGGGCGTGGGCCGCCTCTCGCGTCGCCCCCGCCAAGGCCTCTTGGGGAGTCAGTCGAAACTGAACGCAGGCCAGATTCATCGCCGCCGTCATGGAGGCGAGCGGAGAGGTACCCGGATTGCAATCAGTGGCCACCGCCATTCGCACGCCGTGACGCCGCAAGGCGTCGATCGGCGGAAGCTGGGTCTCGCGCAGCATCAGAAAGGCGCCCGGCAGCAGCACCGCGACGACCCCCGCCTGGGCCATGGCCGCCACGCCGGCCTGCGTCGCATATTCGATATGGTCGGCGGACAGGGCGCCGCAACGCGCCGCCAAGGCCGCCCCGCCGCTGTCGGACAACTGGTCCGCATGCAGTTTGACCGGCAGACCCAGCCCTCTCGCCTTGTCGAACAGGCGCGACACCTGATCGGGGGAAAAGGCGATCGGCTCGCAATAGGCGTCCACCGCATCGACCAGTCCCTCGGCGTGGGCGGCGGGCAGTATGTCTTCGACGGCCTCATCGACATAGGCTTCGGGGTTCGCGCGATGCTCCGGCGGCGTGGCGTGCAGACCCAGATAGGTGGTGCGAACCCGCACCCCGCCCTCTCGACCGATGCGGCGGGCGACGCGCAGCATCTTCAACTCGCTGTCTCGGTCCAGACCATAGCCGGACTTGATCTCGACGGTGGTGACCCCCGTCGTCTTCAGCCCTTCCAGCCGTTCCATGGCCGAGGCGAACAGTTCGGCTTCCGACGCCGCGCGCGTGGCCCGGACCGAAGACAGAATCCCTCCACCGGCCCGGGCGATCGCCTCGTAGGTCGCGCCGCCCAACCTCTGTTCGAACTCGGCCGATCGATCGCCGCCGAAGATCAGATGGGTATGGCAGTCGATCAGGCCGGGCGTGATCCAGCGCCCGTCGAGCCGCTCCGTCCTGCGGGCCGAGACGGTCGGCAGGTCCGCCCGATGTCCGATCCAGACGATGCGTCCGTCCGCCGCCGCCACAGCGGCGTCCTCGATCGCCCCATACCCCCCCTCGCCATCGGACAGGGTCGCGGCGTGGCAGTCGGTCAGAAGCAGGTCGATCTTCATCGTCTCGGCTCCCCGCCGCGGCCGCCGGAACGGGCGGAGGAAAAAAGCGCGACCAGATCATAGCGGTCGCCTGGAAAGACCTGGCGCACCTGGGTCACGCCCAAACCGTCGCGCCAGGTCCGTCGTTCCACGCAAAGGCAGGCGGCGCCCCTCTTGATCTGCAGGAGGCGCGCCGATTGGGCGTCCGCCCCCATCGCGCCGATGCGATTTTCAGCCTCGGTCCAGGGTTCTGATTCCAGGAGCCAGCTTCCGGGCGAAACCCGGCTAAAATCGACGGCGATCGCCTGGGGCGCAGCCTTCAGCCCGATCAGTCGCCGCTCAAGGGCCAGGGGAATTGAATCGGCGCTGTGAAGACAGGTCAGGTCCAAAAGGCGCGCGCCGGCTGCAAGTTCCGCTTCGGCGGCGTCCGTCGGCCCGCGCTCGATCTGCGTCAGAAGCCGATAGCCGTAGACCTGTCCCCGCTCCGTCACCTCGGCCCTGAGATCGGGGATGGCCAGGAAGGCGGCGTGGGCCTTGGGCTGGGCCACAAAGGTGCCGGCGCGGCGTCGGCGCACCACCAAGCCTCGGGCCGCCAGTTCCGACAGGGCTTTGGACACGGTCGCCCGCGAACAGCCGTAGTCCTGCATGAGCTCATGTTCGAACGGCAGCCGCCGCCCCGGCGCGAGGGCGCCCGAAAGGATGCGATCCTCAAGATCGGAATAGATGCGGCGATGCAGCGGCCCCGCGCTCACGCTAGCACCGCCTTCAAGGCCTGGCGATAGCGCGCCTCAATGGCGTCGCGCGCGACATGGCGCCCCTGCCGGACCACCAGCCGTCCCGCGCGCCAGACCGAGGCGACGCCCCCTCTGGGCGCCCCGAAAATCCAGCTGTCCAGCACCGCGTCTCCGAACCGGCCCTCGAAACTGATATGGCCGCCGTCTAGGGCGACGATGTCCGCCGCAGCGCCCACGCTCAAACCGCAGGACACGCCGGTCGCCTGAGCGCCCCCGGCCAGGGCCTGATCAAAGAGGAGCCGTCCGGTCGAACGACCCGGGTCAGCCATGACGGCCCGGCCTCTGAGGGCCAGCCGCTGGCTGTATTCCAGCATCCGCAATTCGTCGGCCAGGCCGATCTGTACATTGGAATCCGTGCCTACGCCGATGCGGCCGTCGGCGTGATGATAGGCTGCCGCCGGGAAGATTCCGTCGCCCAGATTGGCCTCTGTGATCGGACACAGGCCAACCACGCTCCCGCGCGCGGCGACTCCCCGCCATTCGGTCTCCGCCACATGGGTGGCGTGGATCAGGCACCAGCGTGGATCGACCGGAGCGTTGGCCAACAGCCATTCCACGGGGCGCGCCCCGGACCAGGCCAGACAGTCCTCAACCTCCTTGGTCTGTTCCGCCACATGTATATGGATCGGCCCCTGTCCGGCCATGGCAAGCAGCGCCTGCAACTGTTCCGGCGTGACGGCGCGCAGGCTGTGAGGCGCCACCCCCACCCTGGCGTCCGCCAGTCCGGCGGTCAGGGCGCGGCAATCGGCGACAAGGGCCGCATAGCCGTCGAGGTCGGTGATGAACCGTCTCTGACCTTCGGTCGGCGCCAGGCCGCCGAAGCCGGAATGGGCGTAAAAGACCGGCAGCAGGGTCAGGCCGATGCCCGTCGCCTCGGCCGCCGCCGCGATCCGGGTCGCAATCTCCGCCCGGTCGGCGTAAGGCGCGCCGGTCGGGTCGTTGTGGAGGTAGTGGAACTCCGCCACCCGGGTGAAGCCGCCCTCCAGCATTTCGGCGAAGGCCAGGGCCGTGATGGCCTCGATCTCGTCAGGGCCGCCCCGATCCAGAAACCGGTACATCAGACGCCGCCACGTCCAGAAGTCGTCATCGGTCGGCCCCCGCGCCTCGGTCAAACCGGCCATGGCGCGCTGAAAGGCGTGGCTGTGCAGATTGGCGACGCCCGGCAGGGCCACGCCGCCGCCCTGGTCTTGCGGCGATCGCGCGACCTCCGTCTCCAGACGGGATATGCGGCCTTCGCGGACCCGGACCCTGACCCCGCGCGCCCAGCCTTGCGGCAGCAGGGCCGCTTCGAACCAGAGCGACAGATCGACGGGCGTGGGCTCAGGCGTCACTGGACAGGTCCATCGGGTTGCGATCAATATGTCTAGACATACCACGACGATCCGATTTGGCGAGGGAGGCCGAGATGACGTCCGACTGGCTGACCGTGCACGAGGGCGCCGCCCCCCTGATCATCGGCCTGCCCCACACGGGAACGACCATTCCTGCAGCGATCGAGGCGCGGATGAGCTCGCCCTGGCTGGCGCGCAAGGACGCCGACTGGTGGGTGGATCGGCTTTACGACTTCGCCCGGGACATGGGCGCGACCACGGTTTGCACCGCCCTGTCGCGCAGTGTGATCGACGTGAACCGCGACCCGTCCGGCGCATCCCTCTATCCGGGCCAGATCACGACCGGCCTTTGTCCGCTCGAAACCTTCGACGGCGAGCCCCTTTACCGGCCCGGCCAGGCGCCCGACGCTGCCGAGATCGAGGAAAGGCGGGCGGCCTGGTTCGATCCCTATCATGCGGCGCTTCAGGCCCAGATCGACCGGTTGCAGGCGAAGGGGCCCCTGGTCGTCTATGACGCCCACTCGATCCGATCGGTGGCGCCCCGGCTGTTCGCCGGCGAACTGCCCCAGTTCAACATCGGCGACAATGACGGCGCCACCTGTGCGCCGCAGCTGACCCAGGCGGTCGAGGCCGCCTGCGCCGTCAGCGGCGACAGTCTGGTCGTCAATGGGCGGTTCAAGGGCGGTTGGACCACGCGCCACTACGGCCGTCCCCAAGTCGGCGTGCACGCCATCCAGATGGAGTTGGCGGACCGAGGCTATATGCGCGAACCGGCCGAGGGTCTGACGCCCGAAAACTGGCCCAGCCCCTATGAGCCGGACCGGGCCGAGACGATGCGTCGTCATCTGCGCCGCATCCTGAACGCCTGCATCACCTTCGCCGAGAGCCGGACATGAGGACCAATATGCGCGAGATCCGCAGCCCGCGCGGTCCTGAAAGGACCGCCAAGACCTGGGCCGCCGAGGCCGCAATCCGGATGTTGATGAACAATCTCGACCCGGAAGTCGCTGAACGACCGCAGGATTTGGTCGTCTACGGTGGGATCGGCAAGGCGGCGCGGGATTGGCCGGCCTTCGACCGGATCGTCCAAACCCTGACCGATCTGGCCCCCGATGAGACGCTTCTGGTCCAGTCAGGCAAGCCGGTGGGCGTGTTCCGCACCCATGCGGATGCGCCACGCGTGCTGATCGCCAACTCCAACCTCGTGCCGAAGTGGGCGACCTGGGATCATTTCTCAGAACTCGACCGTAAAGGGCTTATGATGTATGGACAAATGACCGCCGGGTCATGGATCTACATTGGCACCCAGGGCATTGTTCAGGGCACCTATGAAACCTTCATGGAGGCCGGTCGCCAGCATTACGGCGGCGACTGGTCCGGGCGATGGATCCTGACGGCGGGCCTGGGCGGGATGGGCGGGGCCCAGCCGCTGGCGGCCACCATGGCGGGGGCTTCCTGTCTGGCCGTCGAATGCCAGCGCAGCCGTATCGAGATGCGGCTGAAGACCCGCTATCTCGACGTCATGTCGGAAAGCCTGGACGAGGCTCTCGACCTGATCGAGCAGGCCAAGATCAGCAAAAAACCTATCTCGGTCGGCCTGTTGGGCAATGCAGCCGAACTTCTGCCTGAACTTGTCAAGCGTGGGGTGAAGCCGGATTTGGTGACGGACCAGACCAGCGCCCACGATCTGGTGAACGGCTATCTGCCTTCCGGCTGGTCTGTGGCGGAATGGGAGGACCGTCGCCAGTCCGATCCCGGCGCCGTCTCTGCCGCCGCCGCCGCCTCCATCGCCCGCCATGTCCAGGCCATGCTTGATTTCCAGGCGTCCGGCGCGCCCGTGGTCGATTACGGCAACAACATCCGCCAGGTCGCCCTGGATCAGGGTGTGGCGCGCGCGTTCGACTTCCCCGGCTTTGTGCCCGCTTATATCCGCCCCCTGTTCTGTCGGGGGGTGGGGCCGTTCCGCTGGGCGGCCCTGACTGGAGATCCAGAGGACATCCGCAAGACCGATGCGGCCATGAAACGGCTGTTTCCCGACAATGCGGGCCTGCACCGCTGGCTGGACATGGCGCAGGAAAGAATCGCTTTTCAGGGACTTCCGGCCCGAATCTGCTGGATCGGACTAGGCGACCGTCATCGCGCGGGGCTGATGTTCAACGACATGGTCGCCTCGGGCGAGTTGTCGGGGCCGATCGTGATTGGGCGGGATCATCTGGATTCCGGCTCCGTCGCCAGTCCCAACCGCGAGACTGAGGCCATGGCGGACAGGTCCGACGCCGTATCGGACTGGCCCCTGCTGAACGCCCTTCTGAACACGGCCTCCGGCGCCAGCTGGGTGTCGCTGCATCACGGCGGCGGGGTCGGCATGGGCTATTCGCAGCATTCCGGCGTGGTCATCGTCGCCGACGGCACGCCGGAGGCGGCCCGCCGGCTTGAGCGGGTCCTGTGGAACGACCCCGCGACAGGCGTCATGCGCCATGCGGACGCCGGTTACGAGATCGCCCGTGCGGCGGCGCGGGCCCACGGTCTGAATCTTCCCAGCCTCGAGGCTTGATCATGACAGAACTGATCATCGGCGCTGCGCGCCTGACCTTGCCCCAGTTGCGCGCCGTCCTGGAGGGGCCGGTGACGGTAGCCCTGACGCCCCAGGCTTGGTCCGACGTCGGGCGCGGCGCCGAGACGGTGGCCGCCATCGTCGCTGAAGGGCGAACGGTCTATGGGATCAACACCGGCTTCGGTCTCCTGGCCAACACCTCCATCGCGCCTCAAGATCTTGAGACCCTGCAACGCAATCTGGTGCTGAGCCATGCCTGCGGCGTCGGCCCTCTCCTGCCCGACCCAGTGACGCGGCTGATGATGGTGCTGAAGATCGCCAGCCTGGCCCGCGGCGCCTCGGGCGTTCGCCGCCAGACGCTGGAGGCCCTTATCGCCCTGGTCGAGGCGGACATCCTGCCCTGTGTCCCATCCAAGGGATCGGTGGGCGCCTCGGGCGACCTTGCGCCCCTCGCACATATGAGCAGCGTCCTGATCGGCGTCGGCGAGGCTCGTCAGGGCGGCGCGGTTCTGGACGCCCAGGCGGCCCTTGCCAAGATCGGGGTGGAGCCGCTGGTTCTGGGGCCGAAGGAAGGCCTGGCGCTTCTGAACGGCACTCAATGCTCGACCGCCCTGGCCTTGGCGGGTCTGTTCGCCGCAGAGGCGGTGTTCGCCGCAGGGATCGCGGCCGGCGCCCTGTCCGTCGACGCCCTGAAGGGGTCAGACGCCCCGTTCGATCCAAGAATCCACGCCCTGCGCGGCCAGCCGGGCCAGATCGCCGTCGCGGGCCGGCTGAGAGCGCTGATGCAGGGCTCGGCCATACGCGACAGCCATAGAGACGACTGCGCCAAGGTTCAGGATCCCTACTCCCTGCGTTGCCAGCCCCAGGTCATGGGCGCCGTGCTTGACGTCCTGACCACGGCGGCCGACGCCCTCGAACGCGAGGCCAATGCAGTGACTGACAACCCCCTGGTCTTCATTGACGACGGGGATGTGATTTCAGGCGGCAACTTCCACGCTGAACCCGTTGCTTTTGCAGCGGACCAGATCGCAATGGCCCTGTGCGAAATCGGCAATGTCTCCGAGCGGCGAACGGCCATTCTGGTCGATCCGAAGATGAGCGAACTGCCGGCCTTCCTGGTTCGTGAAAGCGGGCTGAACTCCGGCTTCATGATCGCTCAGGTGACGGCTGCGGCCCTTGTGGCCGAGAACCGGATGATGGCCCACCCGTGCAGCGTCGACACCGTGCCGACCAGCGCCAACCAGGAAGACCACGTCAGCATGGCGACCCATGGCGCGCGACGCCTGCTGGACATGGCGGAGAACGCCGCCACTGTGGTCGCAATCGAACTGCTGGCGGCGGCCCAGGGGGTGGAGTTCCACCGTCCTCTGACCAGTTCCCAGGACTTGGAACGGGTCTACGCCCTCGTCCGCGAAGCCGCCGCCCCCTACGCCAGCGACCACTATTTCGCGCCCGACATCGCCCGCGCGACCGACGGGGTGCGGGCGGGGCGGTACCGCCCCTTCGCCCTCGACCTGCTGCCCTCCGCCTGAGACGGAGCCAGCCCCTGATCAGGGCTGGCGCTCCACCGCCAGCGCATAGGCGCCGGTCTCATTGGGGGCCAGGGCCCGGGCGCGCACGACGTACCAGCCGTCTTCCGGCGCGGTCCATTCCAGCTTGGCGTGGGTGTCCGACAGCCCGTCATCGTCCGTCGCCAGACTGGTGAAGGCTTCGCCGCCTTCGCCCAGATCCAGGAAGGCGTCAAAGGCGTTCGAGACCAGGGTGATGCGCAGCTTCTCGTCCTTCTTGGCCTGGAAGCGATAGGCGTCGTAATAGGCGCCCTCTTCGGTCATGGCGTCGGTGGAACTCAGGGTTCCGCGCGCCGTGGCGCCGACCAGGATGCTGCCGGGTTCCGGCTCCGGGCCGCGCTCGGTCAGTTCGAGGGCGTAGAGCCCGTCCTCTTCCGCCGACAGGGGCATGACCCGGATGACGTAGTCGCCGGTCTTCGGCAGGGTGAAGTTCAGCCGCGAATCCGTGCCCTGGGCCAGGCCGTCGTCGTCGCTGGCCAAGGCGGTGAAATCGCCTTCGGCGGCGCCGACCTCCAGATAGGCGTCAAAGTCGCCGGATCGAAGGATCGCCTGGATACGCTGTCCCTCCGCGCCGGAGAAGGCGTAGGCGTGATAGTGTTTGCCCTCATCCGACTGGGGATCTTCGGTCTTGATCTCGCCTTCGACCGTGTCGCCGAACTGGATCGGCGTCGGCGGCGGCGGCGGCGCGACCTCGCTGACGGTCAGGGTGAATCGTCCCTCCCCGTCGCCGCTGAAGGCCCGCGCCTCGACCACATAGTCTCCCGCCGCATCGAGGGTCGCCGTCAGGCGCGAATTCGTACCCACGCCTGCGCCGTCGTCGTCCTGGGCGATCACACTGCCATCAACACCGTTTCGCAGGACCAGATAGGTGTCGAAATCCTTTGACGACAGTTCAATGGCGACCCGCTGACCCGCCTCAGCGCTGAAGCGATACAGCTGGGCGCGTTGACCGTCGTCATTGGCCCCCGTGTCGGCATTCAGTTCGCCCTCGACCTTATCGCCGATCACGAGGGGTTTCGCCGGCGGGGCGTCAGGGGCGGTCGCGAGTCCGATCGTGTAGGCGCCGGTTCCGTCCTGCACGGCGGTGGCGCGGATCACATAGTCCCCCGCCGTCGGCGCCGTGAAGACGAGGCGGGAGTTCAGCCCCTGATCGGGGCCGTCGTCATTGTGAGCCAGTTCGACGAAGTCGCCGCCCGCCATTCGCCCGACCCGCACCAGGGGATCGAAGTCGTCGGAGTTCAGGGTGATGATGACCCTCTGGCCCTGTTCCGCCCGGAAACCGTAGGCGTCATAGGAGCCGCCGTCCTCCTGCTGGGGGTCGCGATCGGTCAGTTCGCCGGCCTCCTCGGCGCCCAGTCGAATTCGCGCGGGCCGGGGCGCTCGGGCCGGGGCGGGCCGTTCGCGCAGCGACAGGCTGTAGCCCCCGCCGTCCGTCCCCGACAGGGTCCGCGCCCGCAGCACATAGGTTCCGTCCTCTTCGGGCGTAAAGCGCAGCCGCGCGTCCGTGCCCGCACCCAGACCGTCGTCGTCTTCCGCCAAGGCCTCGTCCGATCCTTCGGCGTAAAGGGCCAAATAGGCGTCGAAGGAGTCGGATCTCAGCACCGCCTCCAGCCGCTGGCCCGCGCGCGCGGCGAATCGATAGTCGTCATAGACATAGTCGCCGTCGGCGTCCCGGGCGTCGCCGTCCGCCAGGGCGCCGTCAATGGTCGCGCCGATCCTCAGGCTCGCGGCCTCCTGCGCCAGGGCGGGCGAGACGCTCCAGATCAGGGCCAGGGCGCCGGCGGCGGCGAGAAGCGAGGGCTTCATGAAGAACACTCCAAGAGTTTGCGCCCGATCATAGACGCAGAACGGGGACGGCTGTAAATCGCGCCATCCCCTTTCCGTCCCTTCTCGCCCAGGAGCTCTCATGTCGGCCGAGCCCGCGCACGCCATACTGATCGACGGCAAGGCCTATGCGGCCGCCCTGGTGGACCGGGTCGCCGCCGCCGCCGCCCGCCTGGAGGCCAATGAGGGGGTGAAGCCTGGCCTGGCCGTCGTCATCGTCGGCGAAGATCCGGCCAGCCAGATCTACGTCCGCAACAAGGGCGAGACCACGCTGCGCGCCGGCATGCGGTCCGACACCCACCGCCTGCCCGACACGATCAGCCAGGAAGATCTGCTCGCCCTCATCGCGACCTTGAACGCCGATGCCGACATCCACGGCGTTCTGGTGCAGTTGCCGCTGCCGAAACACATCGACTCCTCGGTCGTTCTGGACGCCATTGATCCCGACAAGGACGTCGACGGCTTTCATGTGGTCAATGCGGGACGGCTGGCGGTCGGACTGCCCGGCATGGTCCCCTGCACCCCGCTGGGCAGTCTGATGCTGTTGAAGGATCAGCTGGGCGACCTGACGGGTCTGAACGCCGTCATCGTGGGCCGGTCGAACATCGTGGGCAAGCCGATGGCGCAGCTGCTGCTGGCCGAAAACTGCACCGTCACCGTGGCCCATTCCAAGACCCGCGACCTGGCCGCCCTTTGCCGCACGGCCGACATACTGGTGGCCGCCGTCGGCCGGCCTGAGATGATCAAGGGCGACTGGATCAAGCCGGGCGCGACCGTGATCGACGTCGGCATCAATCGCGTACCGTCCGCCGATCCGGTCAAGGCGGCCGAGGGCAAGACCCGCGTGGTCGGCGATGTCGCCTTCAAGGAAGCGGTGGAGATCGCGGGTCGCATCACCCCAGTTCCCGGCGGCGTCGGCCCCATGACTATCGCCTGCCTGCTGGCCAACACCTATTCGGCCGCCTGTCGCTCCATCGGCGTCGAACCGGAGCCATTGGACGCTTGAAGCGTTGCGGCCGTGGGGCGATAGTCGCCGCCACGGCGCTGATCGCCGAGAGGGGAGAAACCATGGCTCGTTCCAATGCTCGCGCTCTGGCCTTGGCCGCAACGCTCGTCGCTGTTCCGGCGGTGTCCGCCTGCGGCTACAATACGATTCCGACCAAACAGGAACGGGCTGAAGCCGCCTGGGCCGACGTCCAGGCCCAGTATCAGCGCCGGGCGGATCTGGTGCCCAATCTGGTCGCCACCGTTCAGGGCGCGGCGATCCAGGAACGCACCACCTTGACGGAGGTGATCAACGCCCGCGCCCGCGCGACTTCGGTCAATGTCTCGGCCGCTGACCTCAGCAATCCCCAGGCCTTTCAGCAGTACCAGCAGGCCCAGGGGCAGCTTTCCGGCGCTCTGTCGCGCCTTCTGGTCTCTGTCGAAGCCTATCCCCAGCTCCAGGCCAACCAGAACTTCCTGACCCTGCAGTCTCAGCTGGAGGGGACGGAAAACCGGATCACCATCGCCCGCCGCGACTACAATGAGGCCGTGCGGGACTACAACACCACCCTGCGGACCTTCCCCAATGTGATCTGGGCCAAGACGGTCCATTCCGGCTCGCAGCCGATGCAGCTGTTCACCGCGACGGCCGAAGCCCAGTCGGCGCCCAAGGTGGAGTTCAACCTCGGAGCGCCGGCCGCTGCCCCGGGCGGCGGAGCGGCGCCGGTGACGCCGGGATCCGCCCCGCCCGCGCAGTGACGTCCTCGTGAGCGGTTTTCTCGCCCTGGTGAAACATCGCACGGTCGCGGCCGGTCTGGCGGGCCTTCTCACGACCTTGATCATCGCCCTGGCAGTTGCGTCGGCGGCCTTGGCGGAGCCGGCTTTTCCGCCCCTTTCCGGCCGTGTCGTCGATCAGGCGGATCTTCTGGACGCGGCGACGGAGCAGGCCCTTACGGAAAAGCTGGCGGCGCTGGAGGCTCAGTCCAGCGACCAGCTGGTCGTGGTTACGGTGCCGAGTCTGGATGGGCTGGAGATCGAGGACTACGGCTATCAACTGGGGCGCGCCTGGGGGATCGGGCAAAAGGATCAGGACAACGGCGCCCTGCTGATCGTGGCCCCAACGGAACGCAAGGTCCGGATCGAGGTCGGCTATGGGTTGGAGCCGATCTTGACCGACGCCTTCTCGTCCCAGCTCATTCGCAACCGAATCCTGCCGGCGTTCCGCGAGGGCGACTATTCGGGCGGGATCGTCAACGGCGTGGACGGCCTGATCGAACAGCTTCGGCTTGACCCGGCCGAGGCGGAGGCGCGGGCGGCGGCGGCCCAGACGGAAGAGGCCGAGGCTGGACCCGCCGTGCCCTTGATTGTCATCGCCCTGATCGGTTTCGGCCTCTTCATCGTCGGCGTCAGCCTGGCGAACGGCGGTCGTCGCCATCGACGCGACGGCGTGTCGCCCATTCTGATCTGGGCCGCGTCCGAGGCCTTGAAGAACGCCGGACGCGGCGGCGGGGGTTTTGGTGGAGGGGGCTTCGGCGGATTCAGGGGCGGCGGCGGCGGGTTCGGCGGCGGCGGCGCCTCGGGAGGGTGGTGATGCGACTGACCGAAGACGATCGGAACCGTATCGCCGATGCGGTGGCCAAGGCCGAACAAGCCACCTCAGGCGAGATCTTCTGCGTCCTGGCGGGGCGCGTTTCGTCCTATGTCGATGTCAGCCTGGTCTGGGCTGCATTGGCGGCTCTGGCGGTCCCGGCCCTGTTCATTCCCTTCGGCGTCGGTCTGAGTTGGCCCGAAGGTTGGCCGACGAGCGGCTGGCAGGCTGCGCATGCATCGACATCAGCGGTCGCGGGCCAGACCTTGGCCGTCTATGCCCTGATCCAGGTCCTTCTCTTCGCCCTCGTCTTCGTGCTGACGCGCATTCCGCCGGTGCTGCGTTGGGTCACGCCGCGCTCGATCCGGCGTACGCGGGTTCGGGCCGCCGCCTTGCAGCAGTTCCTCGCCCACGGCGTCCATGTCACGCGCGAACGGACCGGCGTTTTGATCTTCGCCGCCCTGGCCGAACATCAGGTCGAGCTGATCACGGACGAGCTGATCCTTCAGAAGGTGGATGCGGGCGTTTGGGCCGACGCCGTGGCCGCCCTGGTGCGGGGGCTAAAAGCCGGGTCGCCTGCGGCCGGTTTCGAGGCTGCAGTTCGACAGTGCGGCGATGTGCTGGCTGCGCATTTTCCACCCCGCCCAGACAACCCCAATGAGCTTTCTGACCGGCTGATCGTGCTGTGATCGTCGCACCGCGGTCGTAATCCGCGCCCAGAATGCCTAATCCTGCGTCCCTGCCCCGCTTACCGGGAAATCATGCCTCGCCTACTGACCTATAATGTTCACCGCTGTGTCGGCACGGACAAGCGACTGGACGTCGATCGCATCGTCGCCGTCATAGGCCAGCATGAGCCGGACGTCGTCTGCCTTCAGGAGCTGGACGTCGGCCGGCTGCGGACGGGCAAGGTGGATCAGGCCGAGGCGATCGCCGAGGGCCTGGCCATGACCTCGCGCTTTCACCCCGCCATGCGAGTGGAGGCCGAGCTTTACGGCGACGCCATCCTGACCCCCCACCCCGAGCGGTTGATCCGAGCCGACGCCCTGCCTACCGTCCGCGGCATTCCGGGATTGGAGCCGCGCGGCGCCCTCTGGTCCGAGATCATGATCGACGGCGCGGCCGTCAATGTTCTGAACACCCATCTGGGCCTGGTGCCTCGAGAGCAAAGACTGCAGGCCGCCGCCCTAGTGGGGTCAGGCTGGCTGGGCGGATGTCAGGGTCCGGCCCTGTTGGCCGGGGACTTCAACGCCACATCGATCACCCGCCCCTATCAGACCTTGGCGCGGCGTCTCGACGACTGTCAGCGTCGCCTCGATCTGAAGCCCTCGGTGAAAACCTTCCCGTCCAGCTTTCCGGCCATCCGAATCGACCATTGCTTCGTCAGCTCCGAGATCCGCGTCACGGGCGTAAGATCCGACTTTTCTCCCTTGGCGAGGGTGGCGTCGGATCACCTGCCTCTGATCATCGACTTCGACATCGTTCCGGACGCTGATCCGGCTTAGAGCCGGGGCCTTCCGGACGGAACCGCTGCGCGGAGCCTCAGCCCGGCGCCAGGCCGCCTTCGGAGGCGGGCCGCGTTCGATGGGATCGATTCAGCCGTTTCCACGGCCGCCAGGCGTCGCTCGTGGATGTGGGGTCGCCCAACTGCCATTCGGCGATAAGGCGCTCGATAGGCGTCGGGGGTTCGGCGCCCAGCGGTCGCAGCCGCTCGCTTTCGAAGCTGCAGATGGCCGCCCCGGTGGACCCCATTAGCCCCTCCACGGCGGCGAACTCTTCGGCGGCGACGCCGATCCAGTGCGCGATCGTGCGATGGCGGTGGGCGCGAATTACTGCGCGCCCGGCGTCGTCCCGGGGTTCGGCGGCCACGTCGCATTCGGTGTCCAGCCCCATCGACCGATTGTTCAGATTGGTGGAGCCGATCCGCAGCAGCTGATCGTCAATGATGGACACCTTGGCGTGGACGATGATCCGGTCGCCTCTTCTGGTCAGGGGGGAAAAGGCGAAGAAGCGGTTGTAACGGTCCGCCTGCTCCAGCCGGTACAGGACCTCGGCGCGGGCGGTGTCCATGGTGATGCTGTCGAACCAGCTGGGGCTCTTGCCGGTGGACACCACCACCACTTCCGGCCCGTCCACCTCCGCCAGCCGTTCGGCCAAGGCGGCGGCGATCACGGGCGAGGTGAAATATTGGTTCTCCAAATAGATCAGCCGTTTGGCGCGTCGGATCGACTCCAGATGCAGGGTCTCGTTTTCCCGCACCTCGTGACGGCCTGACCATTTCGGCTCGGTCCGGGCGATGCCGATCGGGACATTGGTCATCTGAACCGGCACGCCGTCCGGCCAGGGGTCGTTGTCCACCTCGTCCGGCGCAGTCCTTTCCCAGGTCGCACGGAACCAGCGCTCGCGCGCCAGGTCGCCTAGGGCGCGCGCCGCTTCGCCGTCCATGACGCACATCACCTCGTGACGCGCCTTGCAGATGAGCCCGCTGGGCAGGGCTCGCCGCGGATCCCCGTCCAGATGCTCGTCTGAGTCCCAGCGGTCGGTCGAGATGTCGCCCCCGCCGCAGAAGGCGACCCGGTCATCGATCACGATCACCTTCTGATGATGGCAGGCGCCGATCGGGCCCGGCGCGTCCATGCGGAACTCGACCATACGTTTGCGGAACCAGCGCTGGGCCCGGTGCGGATAAAAGCCTTGGGATGCGGCGATCAGCAGCGGTGATTTCCAGATCAGAAGCCGAACGTCGAGTTCGGGCTTGCGCTTCACCAGCATCCGCAGCTGATGGCCGATCTCATGCTGTTTCTCACCGGGCCGGGTTTCGGGGTCCAGGTGGGTGCGGGGGTCGAACTGCCAACCCAGGATGACGATCGACCGCTCCGCCTTTTGCAGGGCGGACGAGAGGGCGTCGAAATAGGCCTCATTCTCCATCAGAATCGAGAAGCGGCCGGCGGGCGCGCTGCGCCACACCCCGGCGCCGGGGCCCAACAGACTTCCTTCATAGCCGTCAGCGACTTGGGTCATTCCGCCTGCCTGCCCGATTCGCGTGACACCGCGATGGGACCCTTGCCGTCTCCGTTCCATGGAGCCTCGGCGCGGTCAATCTTTGGCGGCAGGATTGTGACGTTCGCCAAAAAGGCGCATAAGTGCGCAGCCGAGCGGGCGGGGAGGAGTTTTCAATGCAGGTGCTGGTCGAACTGATCGCCGGCCTTGTCGCCCTGCTGGCCGCCCTCGTCCTCTCGCAATTCGGGGTGGACATCCACGCGCCGGCGACCGGCAAGCGCGAAGTTCACCGCGTCCAGGACTGCCGCACGGATGACGCCGGCGCGCTCAAGACAGACGCTCGGCCGGACTGCTGATTTCGAACCGTCCACTCCTGTTGAACCGGTTCGACTTGGACCTTGGGTTTCAACTCGCTAGGGTCAAATCGGCGCGTGCTCGCGCGCCTGCGCATGAATCGAGCTCGACGCCTGATGAAATCCCGTAACCGGCCGCCGCTGACCCTGACGAACGAAGACGCCGTCCTGCCTGAGGAGACGCCGGACGTCGCCCTGCCCGCTGACGGGGAACCCGGCCATATCGCGGACGAATCCGGCGGCGAAGGTCCGCCACAGGCCGAGTTGGCGCCTCTTCCGCCGCCGCCGCCGCCGGAACGTCCGATCTCTGAGCGTCGTCGTCGTCGGCTGGCGGAAGAGGCGCGGCGCGCCCAAGAAGAGGCGGAGCGTCTGAACGCCGAAGCCCAGATTGCGGATCACGCGCCTGCCGGGCCTGAGCCGGAGCCCGCCTCCCAGCGTCGCCCCCCCTCCCGTTTCCGGATCGGAACGCCGGATCAAGACCAGCCGGTTTCGCAACAGGCGTCGGAGGCCGCGTCGGCTCCCATCGCCGAACCGACGATCGCCGACGCCGCAGCGGCTCCGCTGGAAATGGCGGTCGCCCAGGGCCAGCCGCCGGCGCCCTTCGAACGCTCCCCGCCCGTCCCGGCCTCGCCCGGGAGCTCGACGCCGGCCCCAAGCGGCCGCAACGCCTATCTGTTCGCCGGCCTGGCCTCGGCCGTGTGGATCGGAGGGGTCGCGTCATGGGCGGCCTATGAGGTCGGCGCAGGCGGGACGGACCTGGATCCGCTCAGGATCGCCGTCTACGTCCTGCTCGCCCTGGCGCCCGCCAGCCTGACGCTGGTCCTGGCCAACGCCATTCTCCAGGGCGCCGGCCTGGCGGCCGAGACGCGGCGCGCGCGCAGAATGGCTGAATCGCTGGTGGCTCCCACGGCTTTCGCCGCAGATCAGGCGGGGCAGGTCCTGACCTCGCTTCGGACCGACATCGACCACGCCGCCCTTGCGGCCGAGCGCGCCCGCAGCGACATGGCCCTGCTTCGGCAGGCCCTGGCCGAGGAGACCGAGCGTCTGAACGAGGCGGCGGAAGCCGCCGGCCGCACGGCCCGACGCCTGGTCGAGAACCTCGGGCGGGAGCGGGATCAGATGCAGGCCCTGGGCCTTCATCTGGACAGCCAGGCCGCAGGGGTCCTCGACGCGGTCGAGCGCCAGTCGCGCATGGTCGCCGACGCCTCCGACCTGGCTCAAGCCCAGCTTCGCGAGGCGGAAGCCGCCTTGGCCGCCCGAGCCGCCGACATGGCGGCGGCTGCGGGAGAGGCTCAGGACGCCGCTCGCGTCGCCGCCGATGATTTGGCGCGCCAGACGATCCGCCTGGAGAATGCGGGCTCGGGGGTCGCCGAACAGATTCAGTCCGTCGAGGAAGGGCTCAGCCAGCAGCGCGCAGCCCTGGTTACCGCCGCCTACGCCCTGCGCACCGATCAGGAGGACTTCTCCGCCCAGGTCGAGAGCCAACGGGCCCAGTTCGTCGAACATCTGTCGGCGACACGCGCCGCCCATAACGAAATGGGACAGACCTCCGAGGCCTCGATCCAGGCCTTGCGGGAAATTCTGGAAGCCGCCGGCGATCAGTTCCGCGCTCTCATCGACATGTCTCAGCGCGAGGCGGACGGCTTCGACGCCGCCACAAAGGTCTCGCTCGATCGGTTCGAAGCCTTGGCCGCCGATGCGCGCGACACCCTGATGGAGGAAACCCGCCGCGCCCTGGAGCAGATGCGCGCCACGGCCGAGGATTCCCGCGCCGCCGCCGCCGACGCCTCCGAACAGGCCCGGCTGCGCGCCGACCGCCTTGGCGAAGCCCTGTTCGAGGCCGCGCAGAAGGCCGACCAAGCCGCTGATGCCCGGATCGAAGACGCCCGACGCATCGTCGGTGAAACCTCCGGCCTGCTGGAACAGGCCGGCGAACGGATGGTCCAGCGGCTGGAAAGCCTGATCGATCGCCTCAACGCCGCCCTCTCCGAGATCGACACGGCCGTAGCGGATGTCGATGAAAGGGCCGCCCGCCTGCCCGAACAGGCGCGCGCGCGCGTCGACGCCGTTCGCGCCAGTGTGGAAGAAGGGCTGAACGCCCTGGCCGCCGCCTCGCGCAAGGCGGCCGAGGACACCGAGGCGCTGGATGTCGGCTTCCAGGAAAGGGTTCGCCGAAACTACGACATGTTGACCGAGGCTGTGCGCCTGATGGGCGTTGTCTCCGGGGACGCCCCGACCGGCCGTCGCCGAGACCCTAATTTTGGGCCGGAGCCCCGGCCTTCGCCCCGCCTGCCCGCCTCGCCGCCGGAGCGCGAAGAGGACAAGGGCTTCGGCCTGCGGGGCCGGCTGCGTCTGGCGCCGACCGAGCCGGACAAGGCCAAGTCGCCCGGCGCCGGCCTGGGCTGGGCCGAACTGGTCGCGGGCGGCCCGGAAGCGCCGCCGCTGGAACTCGACGCCCCGACGACCGCCGCACCGGATACGGCGGCCCTGTCGGACCGCGTCTCGGCCGCCATCCGCCGCATGGGTGTCGATCCCAACGCCCTGTTGCCGCGCTCGCGCGTCGAAGAGGCGGCGCGCCTGCTGGGGGACGGCGATCCTGACGGCGCCCGTCACATCGTCCGGCGCGTCGCCCCGGCCGCCGTTCGCAGCGTGTCTCGGCGCGTGCTGAGCGACCCCGAACTCCGCGCAGACGCGGAACGCTATGTCCGGGTCTTCGCCCAGGAATTGGCGAGCGCGGCGCGCATGCGGGATCTTCAGGCCATCCAGACCCGCCTGGCGTCCGACGGCGGCCGCGCCTTTATGTTGTTGGACGCAGCGGTCGGCGATCTGGGATGAGGCTTGACGTCGGCCCCCTGTTTCCTTCACCTGTCTTCGTCACGGAAACTTCATGGAATTCGTGGGGATCGGGGCCGGCATGATCATTGAGACCGAAACGCCGGGGCGATCCGACCGTCGACCCGGCATCGCCATATGCGCCTATGAGGCGGACGCGCCCGGCTGGGATCTGGTCGAGGATCTTTCGGGCGAGGTCTGGAGCCCGGCCGGCGCCCGCACCCTGCGCATTCCGGCCGAGGACCCGGATCATCTGGCTCGGATGATCGGGGGCGTCTTGGACAGCGGCGACTGCCGCGCCGTTCTTCTTGTCGGACGTAATCCAAAGGGGGGCGGCTTCCGCATGCAGATGCGCGCCGAAAACCGCGCGCTGGATCGCAAATCCCGCCTCTCCGACACCGGCCCCGCCGTCGCCCGGACGACGGCTCCTGTGGCGGATATCGTCCGCGCCTTGAACGAAATCGGTTTGGCGGCCGATGCTTCATCGGACTCTGTCGATGATGTGGGCTCCTATCTCCTTTATCGGGTTTTGGCCGATCTGCCCGACGAAGCGCATACCCCGGCCGTGGGCCTGCTGCGCGCGCCGCCGGGCGCTGACGAGGCGGCGGTGAAGAAGGCGGTGAAGACCGCCGCCTCTGTAATGGCGGGGCAGATGGCGCTTCTGCCGCGCTTCTGACGTTTGCGCTCGGCGGATCAACCGGCAGAGCCGGATCGGCTGAAGAGGAATAACTCCCCGGTTCCGCCCGAAACGATCATGCCCTAGGGTCGATCCATGATGGTGAACCGCAATCTGATCGTCTTCGCCGCGTTCAACGGCGCCATGGCCGTGGCGCTCGGCGCCTTCGCCGCTCATGGCGCGGCGCCGCAGGTCCGGACGCTGCTGTCGACCGGCGCGGCCTATCAACTGACCCATGCCGTCTTCGCCCTGGCCTGCGCTGTCTGGACCGGAGGCGGGCGGCTGGCGCGGCTCGCCGGATGGCTGGGCGCGACGGGCGGGCTGGTGTTCGGGCTCGCCCTGGCCTTTCTTGGCGTGCTCAGCCTGTCGACCATGGGAATGGTGGCTCCAATCGGCGGTCTGCTGATGATCTCGGCTTGGTTTTGCCTCGCTGTTGCGGCATTGCGACCCTAGTTTCCAGTACGGCCGCGCTTGCAGCCTCTCCGAAAGACCTCCCCATGGCCTTCCCTGCGCCTTCTGAGCCGCGTCGAGACCTTTATCCCGAGATCGAGCCCTTCGCCTCCGGCTGGATGCAGACCGACGGGGTCCATGAGATCTATTACGAGGAATGCGGCAATCCCCAGGGCCGGCCGGTCCTGGTCCTGCACGGAGGCCCCGGCGGGGCGGTCAATCCGGGCATGCGGCGCTATTTCGACCCGGCGCGTTACCGGATCATCCTGTTCGATCAGAGGGGGTGCGGCCAATCCCGACCGCATGCGTCCCTGGAGAACAACACCACATGGACCCTGATCGAGGACATCGAACGGCTGCGCGAGCGCTGCGGCGTGGACAAATGGGTGGTGTTCGGGGGGTCGTGGGGCTCCACCCTCTCGATGGCCTACGCCATCACCCATCCTGAACGGGTCATGGCCCTGGTGCTGCGCGGCATCTTCCTTCTGACCAAGAAGGAGTTGCACTGGTTCTATCAGGACGGCGCCTCGATGATCTTCCCCGACGCCTGGGAACGCTTTGTCGAGCCGATTCCCGTCGCTGAGCGCGACGATCTGATGGGGGCCTATCACAAGCGACTGATCGGCGAGGATCAGGGCGAGCGGGAGCGCTGCGCCGTCGCCTGGTCCTGCTGGGAAGGCGAGACCGTCAGCGTGGAAGGGCCCAGCGCCAAGCCGGACAAGTTCGCCGACCCGACCTTCGCGGTCGCCTTCGCGCGGATTGAAAACTGGTTCTTCACCAACGCCGGCTTCTTTCCTGAAGACGGCTGGATTCTGAAGAATGTGGACCGGATGCGCCACATTCCCTGCTGGATCGCCCAAGGCCGGTTTGACGTCGTGACGCCGATCGCCGGCGCCTGGGCCCTGCACCGCGCCTGGCCCGAGGCGAAGCTGGACATCGTCGGTGACGCCGGCCACGCCTCGTCCGAACCTGGCGTCGTCGACAGCCTGATCCGCGCAACGGACTGGGCGGCGGATCTCTGAAGCGACGCCGGGCGGGATCGGTCCCGCCCGGCGCCTTTTGGCCGTCAGGCCGCGTCCACCAAGACCACCTCGGCGTCCGAGAGGGCCTTGACCGTCACGACGTCCTCCTGGGCAATGGCGGCGCCGTCGCGGGCGTTCAACCGCACTCCATTGATCTCAATCTCCCCCTTGGCGGGGACCAGATACCCGCGTCGCGCGGCGCCCAGATCATAGTCGGCGCTGTCGCCGGCCTTCAGGGTCGCAGCGACGATCCGTGCATCGGTGCGGATCGGCAGGGCGTCCTTATCGCCGTCGAAGCCGGAAGCGAGGACGACGAATTGCCCCGCGCGCTCGCCCTTGGGGAAGGGTTTGGAGCCCCAGCTGGGCGCCTCGCCCCGCCGGGTCGGCTCGATCCAGATCTGGAAGATTCGGGTCAGTTCCGGCTCGGCGTTATATTCGGCGTGACGAATGCCCGTGCCGGCGCTCATGACCTGAACATCGCCGGCGACAGTGCGGCCCTTGTTGCCCAGGCTGTCCTCATGGGTGATGGCCCCGTCGCGGACATAGGTGATGATCTCCATGTCGGCGTGCGGGTGAGGCGGGAAGCCCGTTCCGGCGGCGATCTCGTCGTCGTTCCAGACCCGAAGATTGCCCCAGCTCATCCGCTTGGGATCATAGTAGTTGGCGAAGGAGAAGTGATGTTTGGCGTTCAGCCAGCCATGGTTGGCGCCGCCGAGAGATTCAAAGGGTCTGCGTTCGATCATCGGTCTGTCCTCAGGCCGGGCCGTCCCGGCGTCCTTGACTTGACGCCAAGATAGAGATCGACGACCGAACAGAAATAGAAACCCCTGAAACTCATCGTTTCCGACTTGGAGACCGCCATGTCCCGCCTGCCTGACCTCGAGGCCATGGCCATCTTCGCCAAGGTCGCGGAAACTCAGTCCTTTTCTGGCGCTGCCGGAGCTCTGGCCATGTCCAAGGCGACCGTTTCCAAGGCCGTGGCCCGGCTGGAGCAGCAGTTGAAGACCACCCTGCTCCACCGCACCTCGCGCCGCTTCGCCTTGACCGACGCCGGGCGCAATCTGGCGGCGCGCGCCGGCCTCATGCTGGCCGAGGCCGAAGGGGCGATGTCGGAGGCCTTGGACATGTCGGTGACGCCGCGCGGCCTGGTGCGGTTGGCCGCCCCCATGTCCTTCGGCATGGCCTATGTCGCCCCCGCCCTGCCGGCTTTTTTGGCGACCCATCCGGATGTCTCGGTCGATCTGCATCTGTCGGACGAGGTGGTCGATCTGGTGGGCGGCGGGTTCGACTGCGCCCTGCGCATTGCGGCCCTGCCCGATTCATCGCTCACCGCGCGTCGTCTGCGGCCGGTCGAGCGGTTCCTCGTGGCCTCGCCCGACTACCTGGCTCAGCGCGGGCGGCCGATCCATCCGAACGATCTGGAGCGGCATTCCTGCCTCGGCTACGCCTATATGCCGACCCCAGACGCCTGGCGCTTCATCAACGACTCCGGCGAGGAGGTGGTGGTGCGACCGCGCGGGCCGTTGCGGGCCAATAATTCCGACGCCCTGACCGCCTCCCTCTGCGCGGGGCTGGGCCTCTTCCCCCAGCCGGACTTCATCTATTGGAAAGACGTCGCCGAAGGCCGGCTGGAAACGGTCATGACCGACTGGCGCCTGCCCCCCATCGCCCTGCATCTGGTCGCGCCCAGCGGCGGACCGCGCCCCGCGCGCGTATCGGCCCTTATGGACTATCTGGCGAAGACGTTCAGCGCCCCGCTCTGGCCCGGCGACACGGTCGGTCGCTGAGCCTCAGCCGCACTTGACCTGCTGGATCACGCCGGTCGCCTCGTCATAGACGAAGTTCACCCGGTTCTCGCGATAGTCCATGGTCGCCGCGCAGGTGGTGCACAGGATGCGGAAGGTCTGACCTTCCGGCGCGCTGGGCACCGTCGAACGGTTCCGGCCCACATAGGCCTGATAGTCCTCGACCTTGCAGGCCTTGAACGCAGTGTCGCCCCCCGGCGCGGCGCCGGCGGCGGGCGTCTCGGTCGGGGCGCAGGCCGACAGGGCCAGGCCCGTCGACATCAGGGTCGTCAGGATGAAGGCGGTCTTCATGGTCGTCTCTCCTAAAAGCCAGCGTCAGCCGCAGCGGACCTGTTCGATGATCCCTGTCTGGGCGTCGTAGAAGATGTTCAGCCGGTAGGCCGAGAAATCATGGGTGACCGGGCAGGTGGTGCAGGTCACGCGCCGGTTGACGACATCCACAGGCACCGGGATTTCGGTCTTGGGCCGCCCCACCAGATACTGAAGTTCCCCCGCCTTGCAGACATCGGTCGTCTGGGCGGTCGGCATGCGGCTGCCTACGGGCGGCGTGACCTGCGCCTGTTCCACGGTTCGCGGGGCCGGCTTTTCTGCAACGGGCGTGGAACAGCCGGCTAAGGCCGCCAAGGCGATCAGGCCGCCTTTTCCCAGCGCCCTTCGTCCGTCTGGCGCCAATAGGCCAGATTGGCGCCGTCCGTCTTCAGCGTCTTCCAGCGGGCGCGCGCCTGCTGAAGCGCCGTTTCGTCCCGACCGTCGAAAATGATGAAGCATCGTTCGATCCCTTCCGTGGCGCCCAGTTCTGCGTCATCGACGATGAACAGCGCCTGAGCGCCGTTCAGGTTCTCGCCCGATTCGCTCAGAAGCACCGGCTGGCGATCCGCATGGGGCTGGTCCGCCCGGCCGTGCGGCAGAAAACTCTCCTCATCGAAGGTCCACAGCCGTTCGTCCAGCTCATCCAGCCGATGGGCGTGGGAGGACTTGATCAGGGCGCGCCAGCCCCGCTCGAGCGTCTTCTCGAGCAGGGTCGGCAGCACCTGGTACAGGCTGGACCGTTCCAGGTGGTAGAACCAGATTTCGGGCTTGCCGCTCATCCGGCTCTACCGTCCAGGGCTCAGGCTTCGTAGGTGTCGGCCACCATCCGGTCCAGGGTGCGAACGGCGAAGCCGACGCCGCCTTCCGGCACGGTGGGGCTGGGGCTCTTATTGGCCCAGGCGGTCGGGGCGATGTCCAGGTGCGCCCACGGCACGCCGTTGGTGAAGCGCTGCAGGAAAAGGGCGGCGGTGATCGAGCCGCCGGCGCGGCCGTTGCCGGTGTTCTTCACATCGGCGATCTTGGAATCGATGTGCTGCTCGTAGATGGCCGGGATCGGCATGCGCCAGAAGTTCTCGCCGACCTTCTTTGAGGCGGCCAGGATCGGCTCGGCGACCTCGTCCGAGTTCGAGAAGACGCCGGCGTAATCCAGGCCCAGCGCCACGATCATGGCGCCGGTCAGGGTGGCCAGGTCGATCATGAATTTCGGCTTGAAACGCTCCTGCGTGTACCAAAGGGCGTCGGCCAGGACGAGCCGACCCTCGGCGTCGGTGTTGATCACCTCGACCGTCTGGCCCGACATGGACACGACCACGTCGCCCGGACGCTGGGCGTTGCCGTCCGGCATGTTTTCGACCAGGCCCAGCACGCCCACGGCGTTGACCTTGGCCTTGCGGCCGGCCAGGGCGATCATGGTTCCGGTCACGGCGGCGGCGCCGCCCATGTCCCACTTCATGTCCTCCATGCCTTCGGCCGGCTTGATCGAGATGCCGCCGGTGTCGAAGCAGACGCCCTTGCCGACGAAGGCCAGGGGCTGGGCGCCCGCCTCGCCGCCGTTCCACTTCATGACCGCCAGCTGGCTCTCGCGGCGGCTGCCTTGGCCGACGCCCAGCAGGGTGCGCATGCCCAGCTTCTCCATCTCGGCCTCGCCGAGGATTTCGACCTCCAGGCCCAGGCTCTCCAGCGCCTTGACGCGGCGTGCGAACTCGGCGGGATAGAGGACGTTGGCGGGCTCGGACACCAGATCGCGGGCGAAGATCACGCCGTCGGCCACGGCCGTCAGCGGCTCCAGGGCGGCCTCGGCGGCGCGCAGGTCGGACGTCACGACGCGCACCGTATTGATCGACGGAATCTTGTCCGGCTTCTGGGTCGTCCGGTATTTGTCGAACCGGTAGGCGGCCAGTCGCACCGCGAAGCCGACGCGCGCGGCCTGTTCGGGGCTCAGGTTGGAGGCGTCGATGGTCAGAACCTCGGCGCCCGACAGTTTCACCGCCGCATAGGCGTTGCCGCCGAACGCCTCGACCGCCAGGTCGTCGATCTTGTCCGCCGACCCTGCGCCGACCAGCAGGATGGACTCCGCCTTTGCGCCCGAGACGGCTGCAACCATCAGCGTCTGGCCGGCCTTGCCTACGAACCGTCCTTTGCTCATCGCGCGGGTCAGGGCGCCGCCGGATTGTTCGTCCAGTTCCGATCCGGAACCGGCGAGGACGCGATCTTCATGAACAGGCACGGCCAGGATTTCAGCGGCGTCAACGGCAGCGACGAACTCGATCTTCATTCAACGACTCCAGCCGGGCCCCACCCGGCGCTCACAACAGAAGAAAAAGACAAACGGCGCGTCTGCTTGTCGCGGACGCGCCCTCCTGTGCTACTAGATGCGCCTCATCGCCGCCGCCTGCAACCGGGCGAAGTCCATCCGCCCATGACCCTGATCCAAAGATACCTTTTTCGCCAGCTCTCCCTACCCGTGGTCGCGGCGTGCGCGTCCCTGGCTGGAATCGGAATTTTGAGTCAGAGCCTCGACCAGCTCGAGGTCATCGTGGAACGGGGTCAGAGCGTATGGGTGATGGTCAAGCTGACGCTTCTGGCCCTGCCTCAGTTGCTGGCCGTCATCCTGCCCATAGGCCTGTTCGTCGGCGCCCTGATCGCCCTGACCCGGATGCAGCGCGAGCAGGAACTGACCGCCGCCTTCGCCGGGGGCATGACCCGCTGGCAGGTCATATCGCCGGCGGCGCGGCTCGCCGTCCTCGTGCTGATCCTGAACCTGACGATGACGCTGTTCGCCCAGCCCTGGGCACAGCGGGAGGCGCGCAACCAGGCCTTCGCCATTCGCACCGACCTGGCGGCCCTGCTTGTCGAGGAAGGCCAGTTCGTCCAGGGGCCGGACGGGCTGACCGTCTATGTCCAGCAGATCGAGCAGAACGGCCTTCTGAAGAACCTTTTCGTCTATCTGGACGACGGCAAGTCCAGCCAGAACTGGAGCGCGGCGGAGGCCCGCTTCGGGCGCGACGCCGCCAATGAGCCGGTCCTGACCATGATCGACGGCTCCTGGCAGAAATACTCCTCGCGCGGCGTGCTCGAGACCCTGTCGTTCGACCGTTACGACTTTCCGCTCGGACAGTTCTCGGCCGTGACCGAGCAGATTCGCTACAAGCCGGCCGACCTCTATCTGCGTCAACTGCTCAATCCCACCCCGCGCGTGCTGGAAACCGCCGGCTCAAGGGGAGAACTCCTGGCGGAGGCGCATGCGCGGATTTCAGCGCCGCTTTACGCCTTGACCGCCATGGCCATGGCCCTGGCGGCGATCCTGGGCGGCGCCTTCAGCCGCACCGGCTATTCGCTTCGCATCGCTAAGGCGGCCGGTCTGTTTCTGCTCGTGCGGGTGATCGGCTATGGCCTGGTCGCGGCCAGCGCCTGGAACCCCTGGATGAACCTGCTCCAATATATCGCGCCCCTCGCCGCGACCGCCTTGGCGCTCCGGCTTCTGTTTCGCGCGCTTAAGCCGCGAAAGCGCCGGTCCTGGGCGATCGTTGAGCGGCTGCGGCCCCTGTCTCCGGCTAGGACGGGGTGACCATGAGGTCTCTGTCCCTTCCCGCCCGGTCCTTGCGTTCGCGCCTTCCGCGTCTGGGCCGCATCGAAATCTATGTACTGATTCAACAGTTGCGCGCCTTGGGCGTGGCCCTGGCGGTGATCTCCGCCCTGGTCATGCTGATCGACTTCGTCGAGGTGTCACGCGGCGTAGGATCGGATCAAGATCTCTCGGCCTTGCGCATCCTGGGTCTGGTGGCGCTGAAGTCGCCGGCGGTGATCGTCCAGCTGCTGCCCTTCGTCTTCCTGTTCGGCACCTTGGGCGCCTATATCGGCCTGAACCGACGCAGCGAACTGGTCGCCATGCGGGCGGCGGGGGTGTCGGCCTGGCGTTTCGTCCTTCCGGCGGCCGGGATGGCCTTCGCCCTGGGCGTTCTTACCGTGACCGTTCTGGGGCCCTTGGCCTCAGCCGGCGACGGTCTGTGGCAGCGCGAACGCGCCCGCATTTCCGGCGCCGCCAACGATGACCGGACGGACGCCCCCATTTGGCTGCGCGAAGGCGACGATCAGCGTCAGATGATCATCCGAGCGGGACGTCAGGACCGCGCCAACGCCCGGCTTCTGGACGTCACCTTCTTCATCTACGTCACGGATGCGGAAGGAAATCGCGACTTTTCCGAACGGATCGACGCCCAGTCGGCCGCGCTCAGCGCCGGCCGCTGGCGTCTGACCAACGCCGTCGGCGCCAGCATCGGCCAGAGGGCCGTCGCCTATTCAAGCCTCGATCTGCTCTCCAGCCTGGCGGACGAAGAGGCGTTCGAGCGATTCGCCCGTCCCCAATCGACGCCCTTCTGGTCCCTGCCGAATCAGATCCAGCGGATCGAGGACGCCGGCTTCGCCTCAACCGCCTATCGCCTTCGGCTTCAGCAGCTGCTGGCGACGCCCCTGGTCTTTGCGGCCATGTCCATACTGGCGGCGGCTTTCTCTCTACGTCTGATGCGTCTTGGGGACCTGGCGAGGATGAGCGTGGCCGCCGTCGTCCTGGGCTTCGCCTTCTTCTTCCTGAACCAATTCAGCTCGGCCATGGGTTCGGCCGAGGTGGTGCCGCCCCTGGTGGCGGCATGGCTGCCGCCCTTGTTGACGGCCCTCGCCGCCTTCACCTTGCTGTTCTATACCGAAGACGGCTAAGCGAGCGCCTCGCTCAAGACAGACGGATGCTTCATGCAAGGTGATCGCGATCGGCGTTCAAGGGCCTTACGGGCTAGGCTTTTGGCCGGCGCGGCGCTCCTGGCGTGTCTGCCCTTCGCGGAAGAGGCGCTCGCCCAGGCTCAGCCGGTGCCGGATCAATCGGCGGTTTCCGACGTCCTGCCCCAGGGCGCCGTCTATGTGGACGCCGACAGCGCCGGCCGTGTCGGCGACACGATCGTCGCCCAGAGCAACGGCGCGCGCCGGGTCTATCTGCGCGCTGACGGTCATGTGCTTCGGGGCGAGAACCTGACCTATGATCTGTCCACCGGCGCGGCCGCGGCCGACGGCCGGGTGGAGGCGATCGCGCCGGACGGCACGGTCGTCTACGCCAGCCATCTGGAGGCCGACGGCGAGCTGAAGGCGGCGGTGGCTGTCGATTTCGCCACCCGTTTCAGCAACGGCGCCAGCCTGATGGCCGCGACGGCGGTTCGCCGCAGCGAACGGGTCAATGAGCTGAACTACGCCGTCTTCACCCCGTGCCCCATCTGCGACGACAAGGGTCCCAAGACCCCCAGCCTCTCGATCCAGGCTGAGAAGGTGGTTCAGGATGAGGCCCTGCGCGCCGTCATCTACCGCAATGCGATGTTCCGCATCGGCGGGGTGCCCGTCTTCTACACCCCCTTTTTCGCCCACCCGGATCCCACCGTCGAACGCGCGTCCGGCTTCCTGGTGCCGATCGTCAACTATGACGAAGGCCGCGGCGTCTCGATCGAAACCCCCTATCTGCATGTCGTTTCGCCGTCGGAAGACTGGCTGATCAGCCCGCAGTTCAACACGCGGGTGTCGCCCCTGCTGAACCTTCAGTGGCGCCGCCGCTTCGTCAACGGAACGATCGTCGCCCGCGGCGGCTACACCTACGAACGGACCTTCGGCGACTTCGATCGGGACGGCGACGGGGATTATGAGAGCAACATCCGTTTCGGCGACAAGGAACATCGCAGCTATGTGCTGTCCCATGGCGAGTTCGACCTCTGGGGCCCCTGGCGCCTCGGCTTCACGGCCGAGCGGACGTCCGACAAGACCCTGTTCGACCGCTATGACATTCAGAACCCCTATCAGGACAACGGCCTCTATTACGGCGACCGTCGTCGTCTGATCAGCCAAGTTTACGCCGAGCGTCAGACCGACCGTTCCTATATTTCGATCGCAGCCTTTTCGATCCAGAGCTTGAGACTGGACAACCGCTTCGCCGACACGGATTTCCGCGACGCGGAAGGGTTCAAGGTCTTTGAAAACGACGGCGCCCTGCCGATCGTCGCCCCCCTGGTCGACGCCCGCTGGGAGCCGTCGGGTCTGATCGGCGGCGGCCGGCTGCGGCTGAAGGGGTCCGCCGTATCCCTGTATCGCGACGTTTTCGTCGGCGCGCCGGTGCTCAATCCGGACATCGTGCCTGGGGCCCCAGCGGGGCTTTCGGGCGTGGACAGCCGGCGGATCACAGGTCAGGCGGAGTGGCGTCGCGTCTTCATCACGCCCAACGGCCTGCGTATCGAGCCCTTCGTCGACGCCCGCGTGGATTTCTACGCCCTGTCCGACCTGCCGCCGATGATGGGCGTCGAAAGCGACGAGACGCTGAGCCGCACGCGCGCGAGCGCCGGGGTGGACCTCAGTTACCCCCTGGTGCGTCGCACGCCGCGCGGCGACGTCATTCTGGAGCCGGTCGCCCAGCTGTCGGTCTCCAACAAGTCCGACATCGACCCCCGCATTCCCAATGAGGATTCACAGGTCATCGAACTGGATGAATCCTCCCTGTTCCGCATGGACCGCTTCTCGGGCTATGATCTGGTGGAAGGCGGCGCCCGTTTCACCGCCGGCGCCCGCGCCACGATCCGCTGGTCCGAAGGCCGCAGCGCCAGCCTTTTCGTAGGCCGCAGCTACCGCGCCGACGACGAAGACGCCTTCCGCACCACCATACCCGACAGCACGACCGGCGCCCTCTACGACCCCACCGGCCTGGCCTCCTCGGCTTCCGACTGGGTGGTCCAGGGCAGTTTCTCGCCTTCGGACCGTATCCGCAGCTGGGGCCACGCCACCGTCGACGGGTCGGGCGACATCCGGCGCGCCGAGGCCGCGCTGGACGGACGTTGGGGCCGGCGCAACCTGGCCAGCTTCAGCTATATCGTCGATCGGTCCAATCCGTTGTCAGGGCCGCTCAATCGGAACTATGAATTCGTCCAGCTGGCGGGTCAGCAGTTCGTCTACGGCCACTGGGGCGTGGCCGTAGCCGGGATCGCCGACCTGGAGCGCAACGTCATCACCCGCCAGGAGGTCGGCCTCCTTTTCGACGACGATTGTTTTCGGGTCGAGATCGGTTATCGCCGCGACAATACGCGGGTTCGGGCCAGTGGTCCGTCGGACGGGGTGTATCTACGCCTAAACCTCGCCACTTTCGGAGGTTCAGGTTATGGACAGGGCGGATTGCGTTGAGCATGACGCTGTACGGGGCGCGACCGCCTGCCGGCCCGGCCGGTGGACCGCTGTGAGGAATCAGGACGACCAATGGGTTTGATGCGTTATTCGACGGGGGCTGCGCTCGCGGCGCTCCTCCTCGCCGGTTCGGCCTATGGTCAGACGGCGCCCGCTCCGGCCGCCCAGCAGCCGACGGCCGCAGGCGCGCCTAACCCGGCGGCCGGAGACGGACCGGTTGCGGCCCGCGCCGCGCCTCAGTTCGAACTGGCCGACGGCATTGTCGCTACGGTTAATGACAAGATCATCACCGGCTATGATCTGCGCCAGCAGATGCTGATGCTGATCGCCTCGTCCCAGGTTCAGCCGACGGAACAGAATCTGCCGGCGATCCAGCAGGCGGCGCTGAACCGACTGATCGAAGAACGGCTGAAGGCCCAGGAAATCACCAAGTTCGAGACCTTGAAGGTCACCGACCAGGAGATCGACGAGGAAATCGCCCAGATGGCGCGCCAGGCCGGCGTCACGCCGGCCGCCTATATGGAGTTTCTCCAGCAGGGCGGCATTCAGCCCAGCGCCTTCCGCGAAAACCTGCGCACGGAGATCGGCTGGAGCCAGCTGGTGCCCGGCCGCTTCAACAGCCGCGCCCGACCCAGCACGCTTCAAGTCGAGCAGGAGCTGCGCCGCCTGAACGAGGCGGCGGCCCAGCCCCAGTATCTGATCGGTGAAATCTACATCGAAGCGGCGCGGGTCGGCGGCCAAGAGGCTGCGATGAACGGCGCCCGCCAGCTGGTGCAGCAGATCATTCAGGGCGCGCCCTTCCAGGCGGTCGCCCAACAGTTCTCCTCCGCCCCGTCCGCCTCGGCCCGCGTCCCCGGCGATGCCGGCTGGGTGGTCAAGGGCACGGTCCAGCCCGCCCTTCAGACCATCTTCGACCAGCTCCAGCCCGGCCAGCTGTCGAACCCCGTCCCGGTCGATGGCGGCGTCTACATCATCTATATGCGCGACAAGCGCGATGGCGCGGCCACCAGCCTGGTTTCAATGAAGCAGATGATGGTCGAACTGCCGGAATCGGCGTCAGAGGCCGAGCTCGCAGCGGCCACCCGGACTTTGGAAGGCCTCCGCCAGGGACTGAACTGCGACAACATCCTGTCCCAGGCGCGTGCGACCCAGGGCGTGATCGGCGCCGACCTGGGCGAATCGGACGTGGCCAATCTGGCGCCCCAGTTCCAGCAGTTCGCCCGCACCGGCGAGATCGGCTCGGTCTCGACCCCGATCCGCACACCGCTCGGGCTTCATCTGGTCGCCGTCTGCGGCCGTCGCGTCGGCGGTCCTGAGGCCCCCAATCGTCAGCAGGTCGAGAACCGGTTGCGCGGCCAGAACCTGGCGGTGCTGGAGCGTCGCTATATCCGCGATCTGCGCAACGACGCCCTGATCGAGTTCAAATGACCCAGCCTCTGGTCCTGACGCTGGGCGAACCCGCCGGCGTCGGGCCGGAGATCGTGGCCGCCGCCTGGCGGGCGCGTTCGGCCGACATGCTGCCGTTCGCCGTAATCGGCGACGCCGCCCTGCTTGAGGCGCAAGGGATCGCCGTCGCCGACGTCTTCACGCCCGGCGAGGCCGCCCAGCATTTCGAGCGGGCCCTCCCGGTCATTCACCGCGCCCTGCCTGCGCCGGTGACAGTCGGCCTTCCCGACCCGGTCAATGCGCCCTCGGTCGCCGACGGCATCGAAGAAGCCGTCAGTTTCGCTCTGTCGGGCGAAGCCTCGGGTCTGGTCACCGCCCCCATCGCCAAGGCGCCCATGTACGCCTCGGGTTTCCGCTTTCCGGGCCACACCGAGTTCATCGCCGAACTGACCGCCGACGCCCCCTACGCCGGCACGCGGGGGCCCGTGATGATGCTGGCCGCCCGCGACCTGCGCGCCTGTCTGGTCACCATCCACGTCGCCCTGGATCAGGTTCCCGAGCTGATCACGGCCGAGCGGGTCGCCCGCACCGCCCGCGTCGTCCACGAAAGCCTGAAGCGCGACTTCGCCATCGCCCGCCCGCGCCTGGCCATGGCCGCCCTGAACCCCCACGCGGGCGAAGGCGGCGCCCTGGGGCTGCAGGAGATCGAGACCCTGATCCCCGTCGCCGAACAGCTGCGCGGCGAAGGGATCGACATCACCGACCCCAAACCCGCCGACACCCTGTTCCACGACGACGCCCGCGCGACCTATGACGCCGCCATCTGCATGTACCACGACCAGGCCCTGATCCCGGTCAAGACCCTGGACTTCTGGGGCGGGGTCAATGTCTCGCTAGGTCTGCCCGTCATCCGCACCTCGCCCGATCACGGCACGGGTTTCGACATCGCCGGCAAGGGGATTGCGCGTCCGGACAGCATGATCGCCGCCGTTCGTCTGGCCTCGGAGATGGCGGCGGCCCGCGCCGCGCGCTAACAGGGTGTGTGACCGACCTTCCTTCCCTCCGCGAAACCCTCGACGCCCACGGCCTGTCGGCGAAAAAGAGCTTCGGCCAGCATTTCCTGCTGGACCTCAATGTGACGCGCAAGATCGTCCGCCTGGCGGGCCCGTTCGAGGGCCGCGCCGTGATCGAGGTCGGCCCCGGCCCCGGCGGCCTGACCCGCCCCCTGCTGGAATCCGACGCCGGCCCCGTGGTCCTGGTGGAAAAGGATCCGCGCTTCATTCCCCTGCTGACCGAACTGGACGACGGCTCGGGCCGGCTGACCATCGTCGAGGCCGACGCCCTGAAGGTGAAGGAGGCGGATCTGGTCTCCGGCCCGACCCATCTGGTCTCCAACCTGCCCTACAATGTCGGCACCGCCCTGCTGATCAAATGGTTGACGGGTCCCTGGCTGCCACACAGCCTGACCCTGATGTTCCAGAAGGAGGTCGCCGAGCGTGTGGCCGCTGGTCCGGGTGAAGACGCCTACGGGCGGCTCGCGGTCATTTCCCAGGCCGTCTGCACCGCCCGCATCGTCATGCACCTGCCCGCCGCCGCCTTCACCCCGCCGCCCAAGGTGGCCTCGGCCGTGGTCCATCTGATCCCGTTGGACGAACGTCCTTCGCCCGAACGCCTTAAGAAGCTAGAACGCGTCACCGCCGCCGCCTTCGGCCAGCGCCGCAAGATGCTGCGCTCCAGCCTGAAACAGCTCGGCGGCGCCGCCCTGTGCGAGGCCGCCGGCATCGAACCCGACGCTCGCGCCGAGACCATCGACGTAGCCGGCTTCCTCAGACTGGCGGACGCCCTGGCATGACCGTCGAACCCTTCCGCGCCATCACCGTCAGCCGTCTGGCGCACCAGTTGAAGTCCGAAGGCCGGTCGATCATCCATATGGAGTTCGGCCAGCCCTCGACCGGCGCCCCCGCCGCCGCCGTCGCCCGCGCGCATCAGGTGCTGGACGCCGACGCCATGGGCTATTGGGAAAGCCCTGACCTGCGCGCCCGCATCGCGCGTCTGTACCAGGACCGGTACGGCGTAACGGTCGATCCCGCCCACATTTTGCTGACCTGCGGCGCCTCGCCCGCCCTGGTCCTGGCGCTCAGCGTCCGGTTCAAGCCGGGCGAGCGCATCGCCCTGGCCCGTCCCGGCTATGTCGCCTATCGCAACAGCCTGCGCGCCCTGCATCTGGAGCCGGTGGAGATCGCCTGCGGTCCCGAGACCCGGTTCCAGCTGACCGCCGCCCAGCTGGAGGCGCTCGATCCCGCTCCGGCCGGCGTCATCATCGCCAGCCCGGCCAATCCGACCGGGACCATCATCCCGGAGGCCGAACTCGCCGCCATCGCCGAGGTCTGCCGCGCGCGAAACATCGCCATCCTTTCGGACGAGATCTACCACGGCCTGTCCTACGCGGGCCCGACCCCGTCGATGCTGCAGTTCGCGCCGGACGCCCTGGTGATCAACAGCTTCTCCAAATACTGGAGCATGGCCGGCTGGCGGTTGGGCTGGCTGCTGGTCCCCGAGGCCCTGATCGAGGCCGCTCGCGCCTATATCGGGAACATGTTCCTGACCCCGCCCAGCCTCAGCCAGCACGCAGGCCTGGTCGCCATGGACGCGATCGACGAGCTTGAGGGCCATATCCAGACCTACGCCCGCAACCGCGAGCTGATGCTGGCGGCCCTGCCGGCGCTTGGATTGAGGAAGATCGCGCCGCCTGACGGCGCCTTCTACATCTGGGCCGACATCGGCCACCTGACGGACGACAGCGTGGCCTTCTGCGAACAACTGCTGCGCGATACCGGCGTGGCCACCGCGCCGGGCGTGGATTTCGACCCCGTCGATGGTCGACGCTACATCCGCTTCAGCTTCGCGGTCTCGACAGGGGAGATCAAGGCCGCGTTGGAACGAATCACGCCTTGGTTCGCCGCTCGAAATCCAGGCTGAGCCGATCCGCAAAAGGCGGCAGGCCCATGGTGGGTCGTACCTAAGCAATCGCCCCTAGGCCGATATTTACCCTCTGGAACCTGCCTTGTGGGAAAAGGAGTGCAGTTGCGTAGCGCATAGGACGACATCGCGTAGGACGCCCCCGCCGGCGCGATGTCGTCGCCGCTTCACAGCCGAAGACGACACTGCGGCGGCCTCTCCCCCCCTCCCGCCAGCCGCGGTGTCGTTGTTCGTCAGACAGGCTCGCGTAGCAGGGCGGCCTTGTAATCCCCCACCCACAGATTGCGGAACCGGCGCGATCGCTCGGCGTGATAGATGTGCGCCAGCTCGGCGTAGGACCGGTCAAAATCCTCGTTGACGATCACATAGTCGAAGGCGTCGCAGTGTTCGATCTCACCCTTGGCGTTGGCGACGCGGCGCTCAATGACATCGTCCGAGTCCTGCGACCGGGTGACCAGTCGTCGGCGCAGCTCTTCCAGGCTGGGCGGCAGGATGAAGACCCGCACCGCGTCCTCCGGGCATTTCTCGGCTACGTCACGCGCGCCCTGCCAGTCGATGTCGAACAGGACGTCACGTCCCTCAGCCAGGGCCCGATCGACCGGCCCGCGCGGGCTGCCGTACAGATTGCCGTGGACATCGGCCCATTCCAGGAAGGCGTCGGCGTCGATCAGCTTCTGGAACCGCTCGCGATCCACGAAATTATAGTCGCGACCGTCGACCTCGCCGGGACGGATGCCCCGCGTCGTCATCGACACCGACAGTTCCAGCCCCCCGTGGTCCGCCATCAACCGACGGCACAGCGACGTCTTGCCGGCGCCCGACGGGCTGGCGACGATGAGGAGGACGCCCCGGCGGGGCGAGCGTTCATTCGACATTCTGAACCTGTTCACGCAACTGTTCGATGACGGCCTTCAGCTCAAGGCCGATTCCAGTGAGCGCCGTCGTAGCCGATTTCGAGCAGAGGGTGTTGGCCTCGCGCATGAATTCCTGCAGCAGGAAGTCCAGTTTCCGTCCAGCCGGCGGCGCGGTCATCAGGTGGCGCGCCGCGGCGACATGGGCCGACAGCCGGTCCAGCTCCTCGCGCACGTCGGCCTTGGCCGCCAGCGACGCAGCTTCCAGAAAGATTCGCTCGTCCAGGCCCGGCGCAGCCGGCGCCAGTTCGGCCATACGGCGGCTGAACCGGTCGCGGATCGCCTCGACCTGCGCCTGGGCTTCGCCCTCGGCCGAGGCTACCAGGGCCTCAATTCGGTCGTTGAACCCGCCCAGCACGGGCGCCAGCTGGGCGCCCTCCGCATGACGCGCGCCCCTCAGGGCGTCCATCGCCTCTTCGACCGTCCGGCCGATGGCGGTCTCCAGCGCGGCGCGCGCCTCTGGATCGTCCGTCTCCTCAGGGGCCTCTATGACGCCGCGCAGGGCCAACAGGCCGTCCGCAGACGGGGGCGTCGCTCCTTCCTCCGCCAGCTCGTTCGCCAGGGTCAGATAGCGCGCCAGCAGCGGGGCGTTGATGGTGACCGCCGGCTCCGCCCCCTCCACCCGTCTGGCCTGGACGCCGACGGTGATCTGACCGCGCGCGAAGCGAGCCTGGGCGGCCGCCCTGACGGCGCGCTCCAGGGCGTCGAAACCGTTCGGCCCGCGGAACCGGACTTCGAGATTGCGCCCGTTCACCGACCGCGCCTCGACCGACCAGGTCCAGCCGCAGCCGGCGCCTTCGGCGCGGCCGAAGCCCGTCATGCCGGATATGCTCATCTCAGCTCCTGGCCGGCCCTCGGGGGCAGGGTGATCGTCGCCTGATCGGGGGCGCCGGGCGCTGCCGATTCGGCCTCCGCCGCGACCGGCGCCGGATCTTCGGGCGGCAGGCCGGCCTTCTGTCGCTCAATCTGACGCCAGCGCGCCACATTGCGCAGATGCTCTTCATAGGTGATGGCGAAGACGTGGCCGCCTGATCCGTCGGCGACGAAGAACAGGGCCGGATCCGCCGGCGGGTTCAGCACGGCCTCCAGCGCCTCCTTGCCGGGATTGGCGATGGGCGTCGGCGGCAGGCCGTCGATCTGATAGGTGTTCCAGGGCGTCTGACGCTGCAGCTCGGATCGGCGGATGCCGCGCCCCAGCGGCCGCCCCTGGGTCAGGCCGTAAACGATGGTCGGATCGCTCTCCAGCCGCATCCCCTGCCGCAGTCGGTTGGAGAAGACCGCCGCCACGCGAGGCCGCTCGGCCGCCAGCCCGGTCTCCTTCTCGACGATGGAGGCCAGGATCACCGCCTCTTCCGGGTTGCGGGCCACTGTGCCCGGTCCCCGCTGCGCCCACAGCAGCCGCAGATTTTCCTTCGCCGCCCGCTGCATCCGATCGATCACCGACTGGCGGGTGTCGCCGCGTGACACCTCATAGGTGTCGGGCCACAGACTGCCTTCCTCGGGCGTCGTCTCGACGGTTCCGGTCAACACCGGCTCCTTGGCCAGGATGTCCACCGCCTGGGCCGAGGACCAGCCTTCCGGCAGGGTCACGAAATGGCGCACCACCCGCCCCTCGACCAGCAGGTTCAGCACGCCGGCCAGCGAGGTCCCCGACGGCACCTCATATTCGCCGGCCCGCAGCTTTCGATCCGCCCCGGTGAAGGTGGCCGCCGCCTTGAACAGGTCGGTCGAACGGATCACCCCCGCCGCCTTCAGCTGGGCGGCGATGGCCGAGACGCCGGAGCCGCTGGCCAGGGTCACGACCGTCCGGTCTCCCTGCCGTGCGCCCGGGCCCGGCCCGTAATAGACGCCCCAGACGATGGCGAGGGCGGCGATCAGGAACAGGCTGAAAGTCGCTGAGGCGGTCAGCAGGCTGACCGTCAGCCCCGACCGTTTCTCCATCCTCCTGTGACCCCGCCCCCGTCCGGACATGTCAGTCGACCTTCTTGAAGATCACCGAGGCGTTGGTGCCCCCGAAGCCGAAACTGTTGGACATGGCCACGTCGATCTTCATCGGCTTGGCCTTGTTCGGCACCAGGTCGATCGGCGTCTCCATCTCCGGATCGTCCAGATTGATCGTCGGCGGCGCGACCTGATCCCGGATGGCCAGGACGCAGAAGGCCGCTTCGATGGCGCCTGCAGCGCCCAGCAGGTGGCCCGTCATCGACTTTGTCGAACTGACGGCCAGGTTCTTCGCATGGTCTCCGACCAGGCCTTCGATGGCCTTCAGCTCGATCCAGTCAGCCATGGTCGAGGTGCCGTGGGCGTTGACGTAGTCCAGGTCGGACGGTTGCAGGCCCGCCCGCTTCAGCGCCGCCTTCATGGCGCGCGCCCCGCCCTCTCCGTCCTCGGACGGGGCGGTGATGTGATAGGCGTCGCCGCTCATGCCGTAGCCGACGATCTCGGCGTAGATCTTGGCGCCGCGCGCCTTGGCGTGTTCGTACTCCTCCAGCACCAGGATCCCTGCGCCCTCGCCCATGACGAAGCCGGCGTGGCCCCGGTCATAGGGTCGCGAGGCCTTCTCCGGCGTGTCGTTATAGGCGGTGCAAAGCGCCTTGCAGGCCAAAAAGCCGGCGATGCCGATCGGCACGATCGAGCTTTCGGCCCCGCCCGCCACCATGACGTCGGCGTCGTCCAGGGCGATCATCCGGGCCGCATCGCCGATGGCGTGGGCGCCGGTGGCGCAGGCGGTCACCGCCGCATGGTTCGGCCCCTTCAGCCCGTGGCGGATCGAAATCTGCCCGCCGGCCAAATTGATCAGGGCGCTGGGGATGAAGAAGGGGCTGACGCGGCGCGGCCCCTGTTCCTTCAGCACCAGGGCCGTCTCGGCGATGGGACCCAGGCCGCCGATGCCGGAGCCGACCATGACCCCGGTCCGCTCCTTGTCCTCGTCCGTCTCGGGCTTCCAACCGGCGTCGTGCAGGGCCTCGTCCGCCGCCGCTATGGCGTACAGGATGAAGTCGTCGACGCGCTTGCGATCCTTGGCGGACATGATCTTGTCAGGGTCGAAGTCGCCTTCGCCGCCGCCGCCGCGCCCGTCGACGCTCGGCACCTCGCCGGCGATGGTGCAGCCATAGCCCTCGGTGTCGAAGGCGGTGATCGGACCGATGCCCGACCGTCCCTCGACGATGCCCTTCCAGCTCTTGTCGACGCCCCAGCCCAGGGGGGTCAGCAGACCGATGCCCGTAACGACGACGCGGCGCATGGTGCGTGCTCCTTCAACTCCAATCCTGTCCCGGGGAATCACTGCGGATTCGCGTGGGTCAGAAACAGTAAAGGCCGCCGGGCGTCTCCGCTAGGAGCGCCGGGCGGCCCTGTGATCTGTCAGCCTGTCGGCCGCCAGTCGGGGCTGGATCAGCCCGCCGACTTTTCGTCGATGAACTTGACCGCATCGCCGACCGTCTGGATGTGCTCGGCGGCGTCATCCGGGATCTCGATGTCGAATTCTTCTTCGAAGGCCATCACCAGCTCGACGTTGTCGAGCGAGTCGGCGCCCAGGTCGTCGATGAAGCTGGCCTTTTCCGTGACCTTGTCCGGATCGGCGTCCAGGTGGTCGATGACGATCTTGCGAACGCGCTCGAGGGTGTCGGACATGAGTGTCTCTCTGCCTGTTTAAAATCGCCGTAGAGGCGGGGGTAGCTTCAGAAATCGCCGTCTCACGGCAGCGAAGGCGATGCAAGCCCGAAAGCCTGAACCGCCGATGCGTTCCTGCCCTTTAGCACAGGCTTTCGGGCAGGAAATAGGGTGTAGCGTGTCGTGATCGTGATCAGATCATCGCCATGCCGCCGTTCACATGCAGCGTCTGGCCCGTCACATAGGCCGCCTCGTCCGACGACAGATAGACGGCAGCGGCCGCGATCTCGTCGCCCGTGCCCAGCCGGCCTGCCGGAATCCGGCCCAGAATGGTCTCGCGCTGCTGGTCGTTCAGCACGTCGGTCATGGGCGAGGCGATGAAGCCCGGCGCGATGCAATTGACGGTGATCCCGCGCGACCCGACCTCCTGAGCCAGCGACTTTGAAAAGCCGATCATCCCGGCCTTGGAGGCCGAATAGTTGGTCTGGCCCGGATTGCCGGTGACGCCCACGACCGAGGTCACGCCGATGATCCGGCCCGAACGGCGCTTCATCATCCCCTTCACCGCGGCACGGGTCAGGCGGAAATAGCTCTCCAGATTGATCTGAATGACCGACTGGAAGTCCTCGTCCTTCATCCGCATCAGAAGGCCGTCCTTGGTGATGCCCGCATTGGCCACCAGGATGTCCAGCGGCGCGCCAGCCGCCGCCTCGGCCGCCGCGACCAGATTATCGACCGACTCGGGATCCGACAGGTTCGCCGTCGCGAAATGGGCGCGCTCGCCCAGTTCCTTGGCCAGATCCGCCAGCACCGCCTCGCGCGTGCCCGACAGCACCACGGTCGCGCCCTGGGCGTGCAGCGCCCGCGCCACCGCGCCACCGATCCCGCCCGTCGCACCGGTCACCAGCGCGGTCTTGCCTGCAAGATTGAACATAGTTCTTCTTCCTCTTCGGCTTCTGGTCAGCCCTGAATGACCGGCAGAATGCCCCAAACCAAAACCCACACGGCAAGCAGACAGGCGTAGCCGCTGATCAGCACTCCCCAACCCTTCCGGCCTTCAGTCACAAAACGCACGAGGAGTGCAAGCCCGCTGAATACAATAACCAAGGCCGCCAGACCTACCAATACAATGCCCCAGGGGTCTCCATCTCTCGCACCGCCGGTGTAGCTTTCGTCGATGAGATGCAGAGTTCCCAGCACAGCCAGAAGGCCCGACGCGGCGACGAACACTAGCTGCCTGCGCAGGTTGGCCATTCTCAAGCCAACGAGGCGGCGAAGGCTTCCAGCTCTTCGGGCGTATTCAGCGGCAGACACTCGGCCTCCGGTGCGATCCGCTTGGCCATGCCGGTCAGCACCTTGCCCGAGCCGATCTCGACAAAGCGCGTCACGCCGCCCTCTCCCGCCATCCATTCCATGCTCTCGCGCCAGCGCACCCGGCCGGTCACCTGCTCCACCAGCAACCGGCGGATCACCTCAGGGTCGCTCTCCGGCCGCGCCAGCACATTGGCCACCACGGGCGCGACCGGCGCCAGAATGGTCGCCGAAGCCAACGCCGCCGCCATCTCGTCCGCCGCCGGCTGCATCAGCGGGCAGTGGAAGGGCGCCGAGACGTTCAGCGGGATCGCCCGCGCGCCCAGTTCCTTGGCCTTTTCGATAGCCCGGTCCACCGCCGCCTTCTCGCCCGAGATGACGATGTTTCCGGCGTTGTTGTCGTTAGCGACCACGCAGACGCCGACTTCAGCGCCGGCCGCCGCAGCGGCCTCGGCCAGGGCCAGATCGGTCTTGGGGCCGATCAGCGAGGCCATCGCCCCCTGCCCCACCGGAACCGCGCGTTGCATGGCTTGGCCGCGAAGCTTCAGCAGCCGCGCCGTATCCGACAGCGAGATCGCGCCCGCCGCCGCCAGGGCCGAATATTCGCCCAGCGAGTGACCGGCCACATAGGCCGCCGTCGCGACGTCAAAGCCGAACTCGACCTTCAGCGCCCGGATCGCCGCCACCGACACCGCCATCAGGGCCGGCTGGGCGTTCTCAGTCAGGGTCAGCTGGTCCTCGGGGCCTTCGCGCATCAGCACCGACAGTTTCTGGCCCAGGGCCTCGTCCACCTCGGCGAAGACCTCGCGGGCGGAGGCGAAGGCGTCGGCCAGTTGCACGCCCATGCCGACGGCCTGGCTGCCCTGTCCCGGAAACAGAAGTGCGAGGGTCATCGACCGCTCCCTGAATCATTGATCAAGAGCGCGGACCCCTAAGGCCAGACTTCCGTCAGGGCAAGTCGGCGCCTATTCAGCCCGCCGCGCCCTGACCTTGATCCGCACATCGACCATCTTGGAGACCCAGTCGCCGGTCGCGTCGGAGTCCAGCCCCAGGTTCAACGCGGTCCGGTCCAGTTGCAGCCGCCCCTCCACCGTCGCGACGCCGCCGGTCTCACGATAGGTGAAGGGCAGGACAACCCGCAGACTGGTCGTCTTGATCCGCAAGCGGCCCGTCGCCTGGTATCGATCCCCGCCGAGCGACCGGAAGCCCGTCGTCTCGAACCGGGCGGTCGGATATTGGCCGACGTCGAACCATTCAGCCCCCTGGATCGAAGCCTCCTGCGTCGAGTCCCCTGTCCGCGCCGAGCCGGTCTGGACGGTGATCACCGCCTTCGACCCCGCCAGATCGGCAGGGTCGAACCGGATCTGGCCGCTCCAGCGTTCGAACCGGCCGTTGAAGGCGGCGCCCGACTGGCTCCCGGCGAAGGCGATCTCGGAGGCCTCGCGGTCTATGGTCCAGTCGACGGCCTTTTGCGACGCCTCCGCCGCCGCAGCCGGTTCGACGGTTTCGGCCTCGGCCGCCTGGACGTCCGTCGGTTCGGCCCGGATATCGGGCTCGGGCGCCGGAACGGGCGCGATTTCAGGTCGGGGCGTCGGTTCAGTCCTGAGGGCAGGCTGCGCGGCTATCGCCCCGGCCGTCGCCACGACGAGGATCAGGGCCAGGCCGAGACCACGTTCCGCCCAGGCCGCGCGCGCGTCCGGCTCCACGCCTTCCTCGGAATCCTCTCCGCCCGGCCTCAGACCTGGAACCATGCGCGCCAGGACGCCGTCGCGGTCGAGGAACTGGTGTTTCAGCGCCGCCCCGACGTGCAGGATCACCAGGACGACCGCGCCCCAGGCCATGGCGGCGTGCGCGCCCATGGCCGAAAAGGCCACAGCTCGCCGCGCCTCCGCCGCCAGTTCGGCCACCCCCGGCAGGTGCGGGACGGGAAACAGGCCAAACCAGCGGGTCGCCACCTCCAGCGCCCGGTCCTGCGACACGGCCCAGCCGGCCGAGACATACAGCCACCCCGTCAACGGCAGACCCAGCATCAGGGCGTAGAAGGCCGCATGGGTCGCATGAGCGGCGAAGGCCTCCCACCGCCTCATCCCCGCAGGCAGGGCCGGCGGCCGATGCGTCAGCCGCCAGACGATCCGCACCAGGGTCAGGGCCAGAATCAGAAAGCCGATCGACTTGTGGAGTTGGAACAGGCGGTAGGCTGCGGCCTGGCTCCCCGGCTGTTCGATAGCGGCGGTCATCCACCACCCCATCGGGATCATGGACAGGATGCAGAGCGCGATCACCCAGTGCAGGGCGACGGCGACGGCGGAATAGCGGCGGGCGGCCATCGGGCTCTCCGGATCAGGACCCAAGCAGCTCCCGCCGCCTCGGCCATCGCCGTGCGAGGAAGCAAGACAGCCCTCTACACCCGCAGCGGCTGATTTCGCAACAGACACTGTATCGTTTGGTCCTGGTTGTCAGTGGTCCGCCTCGAAGATGGAGAACAAATGTTCTTGCTCTGTTCTCTTTTTTGATCCACCTTGCCTTTCATGCAAACCGCCAAGGGAAGAGGCGCGCGTTCGAATGCGACAGGCCGTTACGAGCCCGAGCAGCATGAGTCGTTCGAGGACGGCTGGACGAACGACGACGCCCAGGCCGCGCCGCTGCGCACCACCCTCACGCCCGAACACGCCCGCACCATCATCGCCCGGAACGACAGTCCCGACATCGGCTTCGACCGCTCCATCAACCCGTACAAAGGTTGCGAACATGGCTGTATCTACTGCTACGCCCGTCCGTCCCATGCCTGGATGGGCCTATCCCCGGGCCTGGATTTCGAGAGCCGGATCTTCTTCAAGCCCGAGGGCGCACGTCTGCTGGAACAGGCCTTCCTCGCCCCCCGATACAGTTGCAAACGCATCCACATAGGCGGCAATACCGACCCCTATCAGCCGGTCGAGCGCGAGCTGAAATCGACCCGCTCGATCCTCGAAGTCATGCGGCGTTTCAACCACCCCTTCAGCATCATCACCAAGTCGGTGCTGATCGCGCGCGACGCCGACATCCTGGGGCCCATGGGTCAGGCCGGCCTGGCCTCGGCCTTCGTCTCCATCACCACCCTGGACCGGGGCTTGGCCCGCGCCATGGAGCCCCGCGCCTCAACCCCCGCCAAACGGCTGGAGGCCATCAGCCGTCTCGCCGATGCCGGCTGTCCCGTCGGGGTCGGCTTCGCCCCGGTCATTCCCGGCCTGAACGACCACGAGCTGGAATCAGTGCTGGAGGCGGCGGCCAAGGCCGGAGCGACCCGGGCCATGTATGTCACCCTGCGCCTGCCGCTGGAGATCAAGGATCTGTTTCGCGAATGGCTGGCCGACGCCCGCCCCGATCGAGCCGCCCGCGTCATGTCCCTGATCCGCCAGACGCGCGGAGGCAAGGACTATGACGCCGACTGGTCCCAGCGGATGAAGGGAACCGGTCCCGTCGCCGAACTGATCGGCGCCCGCTTCAAGGCCGCCGTCAAACGCTACGGCCTGGATGCGCCGCTGCGACCGCTCGACGAAACCCAGTTCCGCATCCCCGCCGACGCCCGGCCGCAGTTGGAGCTGTTCGGCTGAATCATGCGACGCTTGGCCGACGCTCGTAATCTTGACGGAAGACGCCCGCCTTTTCAGCCTGTTGAGAGCGTCAAACCACCCTGAACCCGGCGCTTTCCACTGGCGTGGTAAGGTCGTGAACAGGTCTTTGACAATTCAGCGCCTCGGGGAGCTCCCGCCAAAATGTGCACTAAAGTGCACTCATTTTTCTTGAACGATCAGGCCTCGTCCGCCGCCGACGGATCGACGGCCCGTGTCACCAGATCGCGCCAAGTCGGGTCCGTGTCGTCGACCAGATCGACATCCTCCATCAGGGCCACCGCCCCCTCCCCGTCCGGCAGGATGAGGCCCAGGATCTCCATCGCCTCGCCGTCCGGCCCCAGATGGCTCTCGGCCTGGACGGCGACGGCCGCCTGTTCGCCGTCCTCCTCCCACCAGATCACCGGCTGGGGCAGGTCCATGGCGATGGGGCGCGGGTCGTCGGTCTCGCCCAAAGCGAAGACGGCCCGGCGCGCTTGGACGTCGTCCAGGGTCGCCACTACCCCGACGAAGGGCGTTAACCGGCTCCAGTCGTCGGCGTCAAACCCGCCGCCATCTTCCAGCTCGTCATCCATGGGGCTACCGCTTGAAAACACTGACAAGTTCGACATGGGCCGACCACAGGAACTGGTCCACCGGCGTGACCCGCTCCAGCCGGAACCCGGCGTCAATCAGCACCCGCGCGTCCCGCGCAAAGGTTTGGGGATTGCACGACACCCCGACCACGACGGCGGCCTTGGTCCCGGCGATCTGGGCCGTCTGGTCGATGGCGCCCGCGCGCGGCGGGTCGAACACCATGGCCTCGCACCCCTTCAGGTCATAGGGGGTCAGGGGCCGCCGGAACAGATCGCGCGCCTCGGCCGTGATCGGCTTCATCCCCTTGGCCGAGCCCACGCCCGCCTTCAGGGCCGCGATCCCCGCCTTGGACGCATCGGCCGCGATCACCGGCGCCACCGTCGCCAGCGGGAAGGTGAAGGTCCCGGCCCCGCAGAACAGATCGGCGATCTTTTTGGCGCCCTTCACCGCCGCCACGGCCCGCTCAACCATGGCCGCCTCGGCCTGGGGCACGGCCTGCAGAAAGCCCCCCGCCGGCAGGGGCACGGTGGCGGGGCCGAAGCCGATCAAGGGTTGACGCGCCATCATCAAGGCGTCGCCCGCGAGGCTCAGCCGCGCCAGATCGGCCCGCCGCGCCGCCTCTATGGCCCGCATCTGGGCGTCGGCCGACAGCCCCCCGCCCGAGCGCCGCTCCACCCCCGTCACATCCACGTCGAGCCCCGACAGGGTCGAGGTCACGTGCAGGGTCGGCGCCGACTTGGGATGCTCCAGAAAGGCCGCCGCCACCTCGGTCAGGGCCGGGATGGCGCGGATGATCCGGGAATCGGCCACCGGGCATTCCCGCACCTCGACCAGCCGCCACGACCGCCGCGCCTTGAAGCCCAGCACCACCCGGCCGTCCTGGGTTCGGCGCGCGTGCAGAGCCACCCGACGGCGCGTTCCGGGGGGACTCGCCACCGTCGCCTCGAGCTCGGTCTCGATCTTCTCGCGCGCCAGGGCCAGCCGCACCTGTTCGCGCTTCCACTCCAGATAGGGTCTGTCCGCCCAGTGTTGCAGCGAGCAACCGCCGCAGTCGCCGTACTGGGGCGACACCGGCGCGATCCGGTCTGGGCTGGGGGTCACGATCTCGACCTGCTCCAGCCGCCCGTCGACGACTTCCCCCCGCACCGTCTCCCCAGGCAGGGTTAGGCCCGCGAAGACCGGCCCCTGCGGCGTCTCGGCGACGCCGTCGCCCTGCCCGCCGACGCGGCTGATGGTAAAGGTCTGCATCGCCGGGCTTCTAGCCCCGACGCTCCCCCGCGCCAAGCCACCGCCTCAAGCTGAGCGCGATAGGCCCACGAAACATGAACGAAGATGAACAGCCCGCTCAAAAGCCGTTCAGCTTCGCGGTCCTAAACCTGCATGCAACAGACAGCCGGTCCAGCCGTTCAGCGCCCGTCACTGAACGTCCGACCATAAGGGGTTGAAGATGCGCCTTTCCAACACGTCCCTCGCCGCAGTTGCGGCCCTTACGATCGGCGCCTTGGCCGCCCCGGTCTCCGCCTCGGCTCAAGCCTACAGCTACAGCCGCAACTACGGAACCGGCGCCTACGCCCCCGCCTATGACTACGGCCGCTATGGTCGGCAGACCTACGATCCCTGCGCCCGCGAGCGAGAAGGACGCACCGGCGCCGGCGCCGTGATCGGCGGCGGCGCGGGCGCCGTCATCGGCTCTCAGCTGGCCGCGCGCGGACGCCGCACCGAAGGCAGTATTCTGGGCGGGGTCGTGGGCGCCGTCATCGGCTCGCAAGTCGGCCGCTCCAGCTCGGACGCCTGCCGCAGCTATCAAGCCGGCTACGCCTCCAACGGCTACTACGGCGGCGGCTACAGCCAGCCGAGTTACGGCTATTACGACGATCGCTATACGGGCGATAACGGCTATCGCTACGACGACCGCCGCGACGGCTACGCCGACGACCGGTACGATGATTACCGCTCGCGCCCGATCGATTCCTATCAGAACTCCGACCGATGCCGCTTGGCGGAAAGCCGCATCCGTCTGCCGGACGGTCGCACGGACACCCGCTATGTCCGCACCTGCCCCGACCAATACGGCCGCTATCGCGTCGTCGATTAATTTCAGCCCCCCTGTCAAATCGACGACGTGACGGGAGCCGCCGGAGGATCAGTCCTCCGGCGGTTTCTCATTTTTGAGGGGCTACCGGCCTTTGGCCTATTTGAGCCGGCGCTAGGAGGGCTCCAACGCTTCGCGCGGCTTAGGGCTGTTTAGCCTGGCTGATTGGCCCAGAGCAGGAACTCGACATTGCCGTCGCCGCCGGTGATCGGGCTTTCGGTCGTCGCCTGGACGGCCCAACCCAGGGCCTCCAACCAATCCCTGACGCGCTCCACGGCGGCGGCGTGGGCGGCCGGATCCTTGACCACACCCTTCTTGCCGGCGCCGGGACCGTCCGCCTCGAACTGCGGCTTCACCAGCGTGACCAGATCCGCGCCGGGCGCCGCAAGATCCAGGGCGGCGGGCAGCACCTTGCTCAGGCTGATGAAGCTGGCGTCGCACACGATCACAGACGGCGCCTCCGGAATCAGGTCGCGCGTCAGATCGCGCGCGTCCGTCCGCTCCAGATTGACCACGCGCGGATCGGCCGCCACCCGGTCGTGCATCTGCCCAAACCCGACATCGACCGCGAACACCTTGGCCGCCCCGCGCTCCAGGCAGACCTCGGTGAAGCCGCCGGTCGAGGCGCCGACGTCCAGCACCACCCGCCCCTCGATCGCCACAGGCCAGACGGTCAAGGCGTGATCCAGCTTCAACGCCCCGCGCCCGACCCAGCGGTGGGCCGGTTCCGCCTCGATTTCGGCCTCCTCGGCGATCTGCTCCGAGGGCTTGGCAACGACGCGCCCGTCCGCCTTCACCCGCCCCGCCTCAATGGCGGCGCGGGCGCGGGAACGGGTGTCAAACAGTCCCCGCGCGACGAGCAGTTGGTCGATGCGCATCTAAATCCTCCCCTATCGGGGGAGGGGGACCGCGCGCAGCGTGGTGGAGGGGCCCTGCCCCAGACACCGGCCTTGGTTCGAGCCCCCTCCACCGCTTCGCGGTTCCCCTCCCCCCGTGGGGGAGGATTGGGTCATCCGATCTCGCTGAGCCGCGCCAGCGCCGCCTGCAGCTTGACCTTGCCCGCCTCGGCCTCGGCCAGTTTGGCGCGCTGCTCCTCGACCACTTCGGGCGCGGCGCGCGACACGAAGTTGGGATTGCCCAGCTTCTTGTTCACATGGCCGATGTCGGCCTCGAAGACGGCGATCTCCTTTTCCAACCGCGTCCGTTCGGCGGTCAGGTCGATGATCCCCGCCAGCGACAGGGCCGCCGTCGATCCGCCCGAGACGAAGGTCACGGCCCCCGTCGGCGCGGCGTCCGCCGAACCGACCTCGGACACCCGGCCGAGAGTAAGGATCAGGTCGCGATGGCGCGCGATCCGTTCGGCCGTGGCGGCGTCCGGCGCGACGAAGGCCAGCGGCGGCTTGGCCGAAGGCGGCACATTCATCTCGGCCCGCAGCCCCCGGATTTCGCCGACCAGATCGACCAGCCAGCCGATCTCGGCCTCGGCCGAGGCTTCGATGAAGCCGTCCGGCAGCACCGGCCATTCGGCGCCGATCAGCAGGGTCTCGCGCGCCGGCCCCTCCTTGCCCAGCTCGGCCCACAGCTCCTCGGTGATGAAGGGCATGACCGGGTGCAGCAGCTTCAGCGTCTGGTCCAGGGTCCAGGCCGTCATGGCTCGCGTTTCGGCCTTTGCGGCCTCGTCCGAGCCCTGGAAGATCGGCTTGGCCAGCTCCAGATACCAGTCGCAGAAGACGTTCCAGACGAACCGGTACAGCGCCCCGGCCGCATCGTCGAACCGCCCGCCCTCGATGGCCTCCGACACGGCCCGCTCGGCCTTGGTCAGTTCGCCCCGGATCCAGCGGTTGATCGTCTGTTCGACGGTCGCGGGATCGAAGCCCTCGACGCGGGCGCAGCCGTTCATCTGGCTGAACCGGGCCGCGTTCCACAGCTTGGTGCCGAAGTTGCGGTATCCCTCGATCCGCTGCTTCGACAGCTTGATGTCGCGCGTGCCAGACAGGATGGCCATGGTGAAGCGCAAGGGATCGGCGCCCAGCTCATCGATGATGCCCAGGGGGTCGATGACGTTCCCCTTGGACTTTGACATCTTCTGGCCCTTCTCGTCGCGGACCAGGCCGTTGATGATGACCCGCTTGAACGGGACCTCGTCCATGAAGTGCAGGCCCATCATCATCATCCGGGCGACCCAGAAGAAGATGATGTCCGCCGCCGTGACCAGATCGCTGGTCGGATAGAACCGCTCCAGATCCTCGGTCTTCTCGGGCCAGCCCATGGTCGAGAACGGCCACAGGGCCGAGGAGAACCAGGTGTCCAGCACGTCCTCGTCCTGGGTCAGGGCGACCTCGGAATCATAGTCCGCCATCGCTAGTTCGCGGGCGTCTTCTTCCGTCTCGGCGACATAGATCTCGCCGTTCGGACCGTACCAGGCCGGGATCCGGTGGCCCCACCATAGCTGGCGGCTGATGCACCAGGGCTCGATGTTCCTGAGCCATTCGAAATAAATCTTCTCGTACGACTTCGGCTCGAACACCGTCTCGCCCTGCTCCACCGCCTTCAGCGCGGGCTGGGCCAGGACCTTGGCGTCGACGTACCACTGGTCCGTCAGCCAGGGCTCGATGACCACGCCGGAACGGTCGCCGTGCGGCACCACATGCTTGGTCTTCTCGATCTCGCGCAGCCAGCCCTCTTCCTCGGCGCGAGCCACGATGGCCTTGCGCGCGGCGAAGCGGTCCATGCCGACGTATTCGGCCGGGATTTCCGGCACGTCGTCGGCGACGATCCGGGCGAAGGCGTCCATGACGTTCAGGGCCGGCAGGCCGGCGCGCTTGCCGACGCCGAAGTCGTTGAAATCATGCGCCGGGGTGATCTTGACCGCGCCCGAGCCCTTGGTCGGGTCAGCATACTCATCAGCCACAACGGGAATACGGCGTCCGGTGATCGGCAGGGTCACGAACTTGCCGACCAGCCCCTTGTACCGCTCATCCTCCGGATGAACGGCCACGCCGGTGTCGCCCAGCATCGTCTCGGGCCGGGTCGTCGCCACCACGATGAAGTCGCGCGTCTCCCATTCCGTCGCCTCGCCGTCCTCGTCAAAGGCGACGGGGTGTTCGTAGGTGACGCCGTCCGCCAGCGGATAGGCGAAATGCCAATAGGCGCCGTCCACCTCGCGCTGCTCGACCTCCAGGTCCGAGATGGCGGTCTGGAAATGCGGATCCCAGTTCACCAGCCGCTTGTCGCGATAGATCAGGCCCTCCTTGTGCAGTTGCACGAAGACCTTGCGCACGGCCGCGTTCAGCCCCTCGTCCAGGGTGAACCGCTCGCGCGACCAGTCGCACGAGGCCCCCAGGCGGCGCAGCTGGCGCACGATGGTCCCGCCGCTCTCGGCCTTCCACTCCCAGACCTTGTCGATGAAGGCGTCGCGACCCATGTCGCGCCGCCCGACATTTCCGGCGGCGGCCAGCTGGCGCTCGACCACCATCTGGGTGGCGATGCCGGCGTGGTCCGTACCCGGCAGCCACAGCACCGCCTTGCCCTTCATCCGGTGATAGCGGGCCAGGATGTCCTGCAGCGTATTGTTCAGCGCATGGCCGATGTGCAGGCTGCCCGTCACATTCGGCGGCGGAATGACGATCGAATAGGCGCCCTCGGCCCCTTCCGTGCGGGGCGCGAACAGGCCGCTCTCTTCCCACTGGGCGTACAGGCGGGGTTCGGCGGCCTGGGGTTCGAAGGTCTTTTCGAGCATGGGTCTTCTTTGATCGTTGTCGTGCGGCCAGGGCGCGGCCTTGAATGACAAAGGGCGGCCCCTTCAGGAGCCGCCCCTCGATAGTCTGAGGTGAAGCGAAGGGCTAGGCGCTGCGCGCGATGCGTTCGACTTCCCTCTGTACCGCCGCCTGGACGATCCCCGGCAGATTGTTGTCCAGCCAGTCCTTGAGCAGCGGACGCAGCATTTCCGCCACCATGGCCTCGACCGTATTGCCGCTGACGAAGCTCATGTCGCCTCCCGCCGGCGCAGGCGCGGCCTCCGGCTTCTTGAAGCTGGCCGCCAAGCCCGCAAAGGCCGAGGCGGCGCTGGCGGCGGCGCTTTCGCCGACCAAGGCGTCATAGCCGCTGGACGCCGCAGGCGCCGGCTCCGTCGCGGCAGGGGCCTCTTCAACGGCTTCGACCACATCCAGATCGCCGATGCTCTCGGCGGCAGGCGGCGCTTCATAAAGCTCGGTCAGCTCGAGAACGTCTTCTTCCGCAGCCGCTGGCTGGGGCTCGGCCTCGGCGACCGGCTCCGGCTGGGCGGCGAAGATGGTCTCGGCCGGTTCCGGCTCAGGCTCCGGCTGGGGTTCCGGTTCGGGGGCGGCTTGCGGCTCCGCCGCCGCAGCAGCGGGGGTTTCCGCCGGCGCCTCGTCTTCGGAGATGATCCGGCGAATAGACGCCAGGATCTCCTCCATGGTCGGTTCCTGCGCGGGCTGATCGGTCATGGCTAAACCTTGGAGAGACCTGGAACAAACTGAGACACGACGCCAGACGTCGCGACACGCCCCGAAAAGACTGCTGATCCCCCCGGTCGCCCGTTTGTCGTCGCACCAACGCCCGCCGGAATCAACGGGCGTTTTAGGCTTGAAGGCTGATCAGACGCTCAATTCTGCGGCGCCGTCTCGACAACTTCGCTTTTCAGCTGGGCGTCGATCGGGGCGTCGGGCGCATCGTCAGCGTCCACGACGGGCGGCGAGGCCACCCGGTCCAGCGCCTCGATCACGCCGTCCCAGGGCAAGGCCCCGCGATTGCGCACGCGGTCGTAGTTGGCCTTGGCGTCATAGGCTTCCAGCGTCGGGTTCAGGGCAGGCCCTTCCAACTGTCCCATGGCCGACAGGAGCGAGGCGCGGGCGACATATTCGGCCGCACGCGCGCTGGCCAGGGCGGTCTGGGCCGAGCGCAGAGCCACTTCCTGGTTCAGCACGTCCAGAGTGGTGCGAAGGCCCACCTGGGCCTCCTGCCGCACGCCCTCGGCGGCGACGGAGGCGGCGCGAACCGCCTCGTTCCCCGCGGTGACGTTCGCCCGTGTGGACAGAACCTGGGCGTAGGCGGAACTGACGTTCTGCAGGATGGTGCGCCGTTCGGCCTCGATGGCGATCTGGGCGGCGTTGGCCTGTTCCAGGGACTGGGCGACCCGCGAACGGTTCAGGCCGCCGGTGAACAGCGGCACCGACAGGGTGGCGCCGGCCGTAAAGCTGCGGCGATCCGCCAGCTCATCCAGATTGCTGAGGTCGGTCGCCGTACCGCCGTAGGAGGCTGTCGCGCGAATGGAAGGCAGATATTCGGCGCGCGCCGCCGCCACCGCCGCCTCGGCCTGCTGAAGCCGGTATTGCGCCGCCAGAAGACCGGGGTTGCGCGCCAGGGCCACCTCCATGGCGGCGTCGAAATCGGCCGGAATCGTCGGCAGGACGGGGGCGGCCTCCAGGTCGGTCGGCGACTGGCCCACCACGGCGGCATAAGCGGCGCGCGAGGTCGACAGTTGCGCCCGCGCGCTGGCCAGGTCGGCCTGCGACTGAGCCAGGGAGGCTTCGGCCTGGGCCACGTCGGTGCGGGTGATCTCCCCCACCTCGAACCGTGCGCTGGTCTCTTCCAGCTGGCGCTGAAGAACCGACAGATTCTCCTCGCGAATACGCAGGATCTCCATGTCGCGGGTGACGTTCACATAGGCCTGGATCACCGCCAGCATGACCGACTGTTCGGTACCGCGCAGGGTCTCCCGGCCCGCCAACACCCCGGCGCGGGCCTGATCGATCGCCAGGGCGCTGCGTCCCGCCGTCCAGATGTTCTGGGACAGGCTGACCCCAGCCGTGGCGCCGTCGCTCTCGCTCGAGGAGCTGGAGACCTGGGTGTCGGGCACGCCGTCGTTGTTAGTGTCGACGAACTGGGTCACGGTCGGAAAGTCGTTGCGGGTGTAGCTGGCGCCCACCGAACCGCTGAGCGTCGGCCGCAGGCCCGCCCGCGCCTGAACGACCGTCTCGTCCAAAGCCCGCTGGTTGGCGCGTTGCGCCAGCAGGTTCGGATTGGTGCGATAGGCCAGGGCGATCGCATCCTGGAGGGTTTCAGCCCAGGCGGGCGCGCCCAGTCCGGTCACGAGAGCAACCACAGCGGCCGAAGCCAGGGTACGCGAGCGTTTCAACATTGTCCGTCCTTGCCTGACGCCCCCGCGAGCGTCCGATGTTCTTCAGCGTAACTGCGGCTTCCGCCCGTTCCACGCCAGTTAAGTTTTTTTCACGCTCACCGCCGAGTCCAGGCTGCACCCGGGCTTACCGTCGGTTTCACAGGGCGAAACTGGGTGCCGGCGTCAGTTCCGCCAGGAGGGCCGGCGACGAATCGAACAGTTCGCGGCGAGACAGCCCTTCTCGGCCCTTGGTGTAGAGGGCCGCCTTGCCGATAGCGCCGCGACGCTCGACCAGAACCATCCGACCGCCGATCCGCAGGGCGGCGCCCCAGGCGTCCGGCAGGGCGGCGACGCCGCCTTCGCAGACGATCAGATCCCAGCCCTCGCCGACCGGTCGGCTCAGCGGGGCCAGGGCCGTCGCGACGCCTTCCGCCTCCAAAGGCGCCCCGACAACGTCGAACACCGCCTGTTCGGCTTCCTGAGCCGTCACCGTCAAGCCCATGCGCGCTAGCACCGCCGCAGCATAGGGCGCCGCTATGGCCAGGGCCTTTTCGCCCTCGCGGGCGTCGGCGGCCTGAAGCAGTTTCGACAAATCCCGCGCCGGCATCAATCGACGGTCGGCCGCGATCTCGACCTCAGCATCCGAATAGGCGGCGAAGATCCGGTCTGGCGCGCAATAGTTCTCGCGCGGCACCGCCATCATCGCCTTGTGGATCTCATGGCTGGTGACATCGTTCACGCGAACCTGGGAATCGACCATGGCCTTGCGCTCGGCAGTGAAATCCATCTGTGGTCAGCCTTCAAACGGGAGGGGGGAGAGGAATTATCGCGTGCTTATAGTTCCGTGCGTTGCAGCGGACAATCCGATCTGATAGCGAACGCCCCTCGCGATGACCGCCCCCGAGTGATCGGGGATCACAGCGGCCTGATGGCGGAGTGGTGACGCAGAGGACTGCAAATCCTTGCACCCGGGTTCGATTCCCGGTCAGGCCTCCATCGCGAAGAGACGCTGCACTGAAAAGGGGCGCGAACCGCACGGTTCGCGCCCCTTCTGTCTCAGCCGCCGATCCGAATCAGACCGGTGCGGTGATCCACCCGATCGCACCGGCCGCGCCCAAGGCGGCGACACCCAAGGCGATAGCCAGAGCGACCCTGGCGTTCCTGTTCAGAAAGTACAGAAGATTCATGATCAGCCCCCCAGCAGGCTGATGGTCGCCACAACTTCGTTCGACACGCAAGGTGAATAGAAGGTTAACGCTTAAACTCTGGGTGATCTCCGTTCGAGGTCATCTGATACAGAGCCAGGGCGCTGGTCGCCGCGACGTTCAGCGAATCAAAGCCGCCCGCCATGGGAACGCCGACCGCCCGGCATCGACCGATCACCTCTGGGGGCAGGCCCGGCCCTTCCGATCCCAACACGACGGCCACCGGTCCGCTGCGACGATAGTCGGCCAATCGCTCGGTCGCCGAGGGCGTCAGCGCCAGCACCTCGACGCCGGCCGCTCGAAGCGCCTCGACCAAGGCTGACGCCCTGGTTCCCACGGCGAATGGGGTTCGCAGCACGGCCCCGACGGAAACCCGAATGGCCTTGCGATAGAAGGGGTCGCAACAGAGGTCGTCCAGAAGAACCGCCCGCGCGCCAAAGGCGGCCGCATTGCGGAACAGGCCGCCCATATTGTCGTGATTGCCGACGCCGCAGGCCACGACGAACACATCATCCGCTCGCACGTCGCACAGCAGGGCCTCGACGGAAGCCGTCGCCGGCTTCTCCCCCAGGGCCAGGATGCCGCGGTGCAGGGCGAAGCCCGCGATCCCGTCGAGCACCAGCTGGGGCGCCGCATAGACGGGAACGTCGGCCGGAAGGATCGCAATCACGTCCGCCAGCGCCTCGACGCGCTTCTGCGCCAGCAGGATCGCGCGTGGACGACAGCGTGAAGCGGCGGAGGCCAGAACGCGCAAAACCACCTCGCCCTCGGCCACGAACAGTCCCTCTCGGCCGGTCAGGTCCCGTTCGCGGATGTGGCGAAAGCCGGCGATCCTCGGATCGTCAGGGTCATGGATGGAGATCGTGCGCATTCGTCATTTTCCCCATTGCACGAATCGAACGGCCGCTGCTATAGGCCCGCCTCCCGAGCAGTTCCGCGGTAGCTCAGTGGTAGAGCAGCCGACTGTTAATCGGCTGGTCGTAGGTTCGAATCCTACCCGCGGAGCCACTCGGGATTAGTCGCCGACGCGATCGGCGGCGCCCCCTTCCCTCCACATCCGATCGCTCACCGCCGCCTTTCGCATGCGGCGACGACCTCAGCCTGTCGATCAGGTGACGCGGCGCTTCTCCAGCTTTCGCGCCAGCGTGCGGCGGTGCATGCCCAGGCGGCGGGCGGCCTCTGAGATGTTGAAGTCGGTTTCAGCCAGGGTCTCGTGAATGCGTTCCCATTCCAGAGTCTTGATGGAGGTGGGACGAGTAGTCAGCGGCGTATCGGCGTCGCCTGCGGACTTGCCGAAGGCGGCCTCGATGTCGTCGGTGCTGGCCGGCTTGGCCAAGTAGTGACGGGCGCCCAGTTTGATGGCCTCCACCGCCGTCGCGATACTGGCGAAGCCGGTCAGGACGACGATGTTCATCTCGGGGTCCAGCGCATGCAGGGTGGAGACGCAGGCCAGGCCCGAGGCGCCCCCCAGTTTCAGATCCACTACGGCGAAGCCGGGCCGATGCGTCTTCAAAACCTCGCCCATCTGGTCGGGGCCGTCGGCGCTGACGACAGTGTAGCCGCGACGCTCGAAGGATTTCCGCAGGGTGCGCGAAAAGGACTCGTCGTCCTCGACGATCAACAGCACGGGGGCTTCATCGCTCATGGAAGTTCTCCAGCAGAATTATCCTCCGGCGCCAGGACGTCGATCGGGACGGTCAGCCGCACCTCTCCCCCGCCTGCGGCGGGATTGGACGCTTCGACCACGCCGCCGAGGGAGCGGATCACATTGACCAGCAGAAACAGGCCCAGGCCCGCGCCAGGGCGATCCTTCGTCGTATTATAGGGCTTGCCCAGCCGCTCAAGAACCGTGGCGGGGAAGCCCGGCCCATTGTCCCGCAGCGTGACCTGCAAACAGCCTTCGGTCACCGTGGGCATGACGATGACCCGCCGGGCGCCCGCCTCGACCGAATTGTCGAACAGGACGCTCAGAACCTGTCGCAGGGCCGGGTCGGCGATGATCCGTGGATCGAGTCCGTTCCACGGCGTCAGCTCCACCTTCACGCGGCTGTCCCGCGCGCCCCAGCCGTCGGCGACCTCGCGCAGAAATCGCACCAGGGTAGTTTGGGTCGGCGCCTGTCCCCTCGCCTCTCCGGCCGACATCAGAATGCCGGTCACAATGGATTTGCAGCGCTCGACCTCGGCCTGCATCACCTGCATGTCCTGGATCAGATCAGCGTTGGCCTTCAGGAGCGGCATGCGACGCCAGTCGCTGAGGATGACAGAAAGGGAGGCCAGGGGCGTCCCGAGTTCATGGGCTGCGCCGGAGGCGAGCAGGCCCATGCGGACGATGTGGTCCTGCTCGGTCGCCTGCTGTCGGATGTCCGCCAGATAGGCGTCTCTGGCTCTCAGGTTCTCGGTGATCCGGGTGATGAACAGGACCAGCAAAACCGCCATTAGCAGAAAACAGATCAGCCCACCCGCGAGATAGAGGCTTAAGCCCCCGCCATGCTCTGCGGGAAGGTCGAGCGGCCGGTTGAACAGGCCAAGCCCGCCGAAACACAGGCTGGTCACGACGATCAGCGACCAGGCGTAGGCCGGCGCCAGAAGCACGGCGCCCAGGACCACCTGCAACAGATAGAGGGCCACGAATGGATTGGCCGCGCCTCCCGTCAGGAAGAGTTGCCATGTCAGGGCGGCGACGTCGGCTAGAAGCGCCAGCATCAGTTCCTGATCGGATATGGCGTCGCGCCTCTGGGTCAATGGAATGCTGATCAGGTTCACCACCACCAGACCGGCCGGGGCGATCAGCAGCCAGCCGATCGGAACCCGAATATCCATGAGGAAGTGGACGATCAGGATGGTGGCGATCTGTCCCGCCACGGCCAGCCATCGCAACTGCACCAGAAGGCGAAGATTGCGGCGGTTTACGGCTTCCTGAGACACCGCCGTCTCGCGCCAGTCGCCCATTCCGAACAGGCGCTGCAAGACCGAGTTCATGGCGCCGCCCGTCGGCGTCGCGTTTCGCGCGCCAACACGCCGTATCCGACCAGGGTCAGCAAGGCCATGCCGAACCAGGTGAGGGCGTAGACGAGATGAGAGTTCGGAAAGGCGATGATGGTCAATCCGCCGCGCGGCCATCCGTCCGGGTTCGGTCGGGCGTCGGCGTCGATGAAATAGGGTGCGGCGTTCGACAGGCCGCGCGCCGCCGCAATGGCCGCGACGTCGCGCGAATACCAGCGCCCCGCGCCGGGATCATTGGCGCGAAGAAAGCCGCCTCCGGGCTCGGTGACGCGCAAAAGACCCACGACGGTCTGCGGACCGCCCACCTGCGCGCCGCTTCGAGTCTCGGGCGCGCGCCTCTCGGGGGTAACGAAGCCCCGGTTGACCAGAACGGTGAAGCCTTGCGTCGTTCGCAGCGGCGTCAGAACCCAGAAGCCGGCGCCATAGTCGGTCACCGCCTGAACCAGGGTCTCGCGGCCATGATCGAACACGCCGCGGACCATGACCCGTCGGTACTGATCATTGGCCTGAGACAGCGTCGCCCAGGCGGCGGGCCCCGGCGCCGGTTGAGGGGCGGCGTGAACCCGGGCGTCTACCTGTGCGATCAGCTCGGTCTTCCACCTCAGCCGCTCGAGCTGCCAGACGCCAAGGGCGACGAAGCCGGCGAACAGCAGGGCCGCCCCCAGCCCGGCCCAGAGGAGAACCGGGGAAGTACGCCGCGCGATGGACTGCCGGGCCTGGATGGCGGTCTCCTAGCCGTCCTCTCAGGAGGACATCTGGCTCATGTCATGGGTGGAGGGCATCATATTGGTGTTCAAATGATACATGACCCACAGCGAGCCTGACAGGGCGATGACCACGACGATGATCGTGAAGATCAGGGCCAGCATGGTCCAGCCCCCTTCGGACTTCGAATTCATGTGCAGGAAGTAGATCATGTGCACCACGATCTGCACCACGGCGAAGGCCATGACGATCAGGGCGGTGGCCTGGGTCGGCAGGACCCCGGTCATGACCAGCCAGAAGGGGATGGCCGTCAGGATCACCGACAACACAAACCCGATGAGATAGCTCTTGAAGGAGCCGTGATTATGCCCCTCGTGGCCCAGGTGGTCGGTGTCGTGGGACTCCGGCGAGTGGTCGTTCTTGTCGGCGCTCATCGAACCATGCCCAGCAGATAGACGAAGGTGAAGACGCCGATCCAGATGACGTCGAGGAAGTGCCAGAACATCGACAGGCACATCAGGCGGCGCTTGTTGGCGGGGATCAGCCCCTTCCAGCTGACCTGGACCATCAGCGTCACCAGCCAGATGATGCCGAAGGTCACGTGCAGGCCGTGGGTGCCGACCAGGGTGAAGAAGGCCGACAGGAAGGCGCTGCGTTGCGGCGTCGCGCCTTCATGGATCAGGTGGGCGAACTCGTAGAGCTCGATCCCCAGGAAGGCCAGACCAAACAGGCCAGTGACGGCGAGCCAGATCAGCGTCTGGCGCGTCTTGTTCTTGTCCATCGCCAGCATGGCGAAGCCGTAGGTGATCGACGAGAACAGCAGCATGGCGGTGTTGACCGCTACCAGCTCCAGGTCGAACAGCTCCTTCGGTCCGGGACCTGCGGCATAGTTGCCCCCCACGACGCCGAACACGGCGAACAGCATCGCGAAGATGAGGCAGTCGCTCATCAGATAGAGCCAGAAGCCCAGCATGGTGCTGGAGCCTTCCTCGTGATGCGGCTCCTCTTCCAGGTGGAAGACGTTCGGGTCGTCGATCTTGATCGCCGTCGCGCTCATGGATCAGCCCTCCGTTCCGGCCAGGAGGCGGGTGCGCGCCTCTTCGGTCGCGCGGACCTCATCCGCAGGGATGTAGTAGTCGCGCTTGTAGTTGAAAGTATGGGCGATCGAGACCGCCAGCACGCCCAGGAAGCTGAGCGCCGCCAGCCACCAGATGTACCAGACCAGGGCCAGCCCCATCACCAGGCATAGGCCGGAGATGATGACGCCGGCGCCCGTGTTCGAGGGCATGTGAATGGCCTTGTAGCCGCTCAGCGGGCGCTGATACTTCTTCTTCTTCATGTCCCACCAGGCGTCGGCGTCATGGACGACGGGGGTGGAGGCGAAGTTATAGGCCGGCGGCGGCGAAGAGGTCGCCCATTCCAGCGTTCGGCCGCCCCAAGGGTCGCCGGTCGTGTCGCGCAGCTTGTCGCGATTGATGATCGACACCGCGAACTGGATGAACATGGCGGCGATGCCCAGGGCGATGACGCCCGCGCCGATGGCCGCGATCACGAACCAGATCTGCAGCGACGGATCGTCGAACACGCGCATCCGGCGCGTCACGCCCATCAGCCCCAGAACGTACAGGGGCGCGAAGGCCAGCCAGAAGCCGGGCACCCAGCAACAGAAGCTGACCATCCCCCAGAACTTGTCCAGCTTGAAGCCGAAGGCCTTGGGCCACCAGAAGTTGATGGCGGCGAACAGGCCGAACAACACCCCGCCGATGATGACGTTGTGGAAGTGGGCAATCAGGAACAGCGAGTTGTGCAGCACGAAGTCGGCCGGCGGCACCGCCAGCAGCACGCCCGTCATACCGCCGATGACGAAGGTCAGCATGAAGGCGACCAGCCACATCATCGGCAGTTCGAAGCGGATACGGCCGCGATACATGGTGAACAGCCAGTTGAAGATCTTCGCGCCCGTCGGGATCGAAATGATCATCGTGGTGATGCCGAAGAAGGAGTTCACCGAGGCGCCCGAGCCCATGGTGAAGAAGTGGTGCAGCCACACCAGGTACGACAGGATGGTGATGACGACCGTGGCGTAGACCATGGAGGTGTAGCCGAACAGCTTCTTGCCCGAGAAGGTCGAGGCGATCTCCGAGAAGACCCCGAACAGCGGCAGGATCAGGATGTAGACCTCCGGGTGACCCCAGATCCAGATCAGGTTCACGTACATCATCGGATTGCCGCCGAAGTCGTTCGTGAAGAAGTTGGTGCCGACGTAACGGTCCAGCGTCAGCAGGGCCAGAACGGCGGTCAGGACCGGGAAGGACGCCACGATCAGGACGTTGGTGCACAGCGAGGTCCAGGTGAAGACCGGCATCTTCATCATGCCCATGCCGGGCGCGCGCATCTTCACGATGGTGGCGATCAGGTTGATGCCGGACAGGGTGGTCCCCACCCCCGCGATCTGAAGCGCCCAGATATAGTAGTCGACGCCGACGCCGGGGCTGTAGCCGATACCCGAGAGCGGCGGATAGGCCAGCCAGCCCGTCCGGGCGAACTCGCCGACGAACAACGAGGCCATGACGATGACGGCGCCGGCCGTCGTCATCCAGAAGCTGAAGTTGTTCAGGAAGGGGAAGGACACGTCACGCGCGCCGATCTGCAGGGGCACGACATAGTTCATGATGCCCGTCACCAGCGGCATGGCCACGAAGAAGATCATGATCACGCCGTGGGCGGTGAAGATCTGGTCGTAGTGGTGGGCGTTCAGATAGCCCTCGGATCCGCCGAAGGCCATGGCCTGTTGCAGGCGCATCATGATGGCGTCGGCGAAGCCGCGCACGAACATGATCAGACCCAGGATCATGTACATGATCCCGATCTTCTTGTGGTCCACGGTGGTGAACCACTCCTTCCAGAGATAGCCCCACAGTTTGAAATAGGTCAGGGCGCCCACCAGGGCGGCCCCGCCGAGCACGACGACGACCATGGTCGCCAGCACGATGGGCTCGTGCGGCAGGGCCTCGAGCGTCAGCCGCCCGAAGATAAGGGGAATGAGGGTGTCAGCGTTCATCGACTGTGTTCGCTCAAGCGTTGGGGGCGGAACGGACGTCGGTCGAAACCGCCCCCGTCGATTGTTGTGATCGGGACAGCGCCGCCATCGGCTGTCCCTGAAGCGACAGGCCCTGCCCCATCAAAGGAGCCAGGCTGACCGGGGCGCTGACCGAATCCAATTCACCGCGGCGAATACGCTCTGCGGCGGCCGCCTCGGCCTGCAAGGGGGTGCAGATGGTCATCACATAGCTGTCGTCAGAGCCGAAGATGGCGGCGTTCTTCCCGCGGCCGGCGTACTTGTCGTAGACCAGCGGCATGGTGTTGCGCACCGAAGCCATGGTGAGGCCGCCCTTGCGGTCGATCTCCATCATCTCGCCCATGCACATCTTGCCGGGCTCGACGCACATATTGAGGATGGCGTCCCACAGGCCGCCTTCTACATTGGCGAAATAGAGGGCGGGGACCTTTTCGCTGGGCTTTTCCAGATCCAGATAACGTTCACGGTCTAGAACCTGGCCGCCGCGCCGCACGCCGGCGATCCAGCCGTCGAAACCGGCCTGATCGACCCCGTGGAAGACGAAGCGCATGTGCGAGAAGCCGTCGCCCGAATAGTTGGCCGAAAAGCCCTCGTAGTCGCCGGGCCGATTGATCACCGCGTGCAGCTTGGTCTCCATGCCGGGCATGGCGTAGATCTGACCCGCCAGGGCCGGAATATAGAAGGAGTTCATCACCGAGGAGGAGGTGATGTGGAACCGGATCGGGCGATCCACCGGCGCAGCCAGTTCATTGACCGTCGCCACGCCGTACTGCGGATAGATGAACAGCCACTTCCAATCCAGGGCCACCACATTGACCTGCAGGGGCTCGACGTTTTCGGCCACGGCCTGCCCCGGCTTGATCCGGTCGATCGGGCGATAGGGGTCCAGGAGGTGCGTGCCCGCCCAGGTCAGGGCGCCCAGGCAGATGATGATCAGCAGCGGCGCCGCCCAGATTACGACTTCCAGATGGGTCGAGTGGTCCCAGTCGGGCTGATATTCGGCCTCCTTGTTCGACGCCCGGTATTTCCAGGCGAAGAAGACGATCAGAGCCATCACCGGCACGATGATCAGCAGCATCAGCAGGGTCGACACCATCAACAGGTCGCCCTGCTGCTGGGCGACGTCGCCTGCAGGTTTCAGGACGACCAGGTCGCAGGCCGACAGCGCGGCTGCCAGGGGCGCGAGCAGAAGTAGGCGCAGAAGGCGCAAGACGGCTCCAATCGGAAAACGTCGGACAAGGGGGAGGAGTCGCGACGGTTGGCGTTCGAATTCGGCCCGATAGTCAGCTTCGATGCGGAACGACATTGGACAATCTGTCCTATCCCCTCGGACCGCCTTTCATCGCAAAGGGCGCGCGGTCATAATACGGCGTCTGAGCCGTGATCTTCCAATTTTACCCGTTTTACGGAGCGATGCCAGCCCATGTCCGCCTCGACGACCCCCTCGTCAGAGTCGCTGGAACGCGACGCCGCCGCCCTCCATGCCCGTCATGACCATAGCCATGGCAAGGTGGACGCCGGGGAGATCGCCATTGGTGTGATCATCGGCCGCACGTCGGAGTTCTTCGACTTCTTCGTCTACGCCATCGCCTCTGTCGTGGTGTTCCCGCAATTGATCTTTCCCTTTGCGGGTCCGATCGGCGGCACCCTGCTGTCCTTCGCCGTCTTCGCCCTGGCCTTCCTGGCGCGGCCCCTCGGCACCGCCCTCTTCATCGCCATCGACCAGAAGTTCGGGCGCGGCGCCAAGCTGACGACCGCTCTGTTCCTTCTGGGCACTTCGACCGTCGCGGTCGCCTTCCTGCCCGGCTATGAGACGATCGGCATCGCTGCGGCCGTCCTGCTCGCCGTCTTCCGAATCGGCCAGGGCGTCGCCCTGGGCGGCGCCTGGGACGGGCTGGCTTCGCTTCTGGCCCTGAACGCGCCGGAGAATCGTCGCGGCTGGTTCGCCATGATTCCGCAACTCGGCGCCCCGATCGGTCTCATCGTCGCCTCCGCTCTTTTCGCCTTCTTCCTGAACACCCTGTCGGCCGCCGACTTCCTGGACTGGGGCTGGCGTTACCCGTTCTTCGTGGCCTTCGCCATCAATGTGGTGGCCCTGTTTGCGCGGCTTCGCATCGTCGTCACCCCCAGCTTCCAGAAGCTGTTCGAAACCCGCGAACTTCAGCCCGTGCCGGTCCATGCCGCCGTCAAGGCCGAGGGTCCGCGCATCGCCATCGGCGCCTTCGCCCCCCTGGCCAGCTTCGCCATGTTCCACATGGTCACCGTCTTCCCCCTGTCCTGGGTCTTCCTCTTCACCCAGGAGACGCCGGTGCGCTTCCTGCTGATCGAAATGGTCGGCGCCGCCTTCGGTCTTCTGGCCATCCTGGCCTCAGGCCTTCTGGCTGACCGTTACGGCCGACGGACCCTGCTGGCGATCACCGCCGCCGGCATCGCCGCCTTCTCGGGCTTTGCACCCCAACTGCTGAACGGCGGCGCGATCGGCGAGCTGACCTTCATGATTTCCGGCTTCATCCTGCTGGGCCTGTCATTTGGCCAGGCCTCGGGTCCGGTGGCCTCCAGCTTCTCCCTGGCCAACCGCTACACGGCCTCGGCCCTGACGTCAGATCTGGCCTGGCTGTTCGGGGCCGGGTTCGCTCCCCTCGCCGCCCTGTGGATCTCCAGCCAGTTCGGCCTGATCGCCGCCGGCGCCTATCTGCTGTCCGGCGCGATCTGCACCCTGGTCGCCCTGTGGATGAACCGCGAGCTGGCCCGCAGCGCGTCGGATAAGCAACGGGCCGCAAAGGCCTGATCACCAACCGATCTGACCTTCCAATCCCGGTTCCGCCTTGCGGGACCGGGGTTCTTGCTGCGTGAAGGCCAAACCCAGAGCCTTTCATGCAAAACGGGCGATGCCTAAGCATCGCCCGTTCGGCCGCACGATGGACAGGAAGCCCCGTCGATCAGAAGCGGTAGCGCGCCCCGATGTAAATCTGGCGGCCGGTGTGATGGTAGACATAGGTGCTGTCGCGCGATCCGCCTAGGTCGCCGTGGTTCTGACGGTTTTCCTCGTCCGTCAGATTCAGCCCCTCAACCGACAAGCTGAGGCTGTCCGTCAGATTGTAAGAGGCAGAGGCGTCGATCGTCGTCGTCTCGGACTTGCCCTGGAACGGAATCAGACCCGCCGCGCCGTTTGAACCCGGGACATTCTGGTAATAGGCGTCGCGGTAGGCGGCTGAGACCCGCGCGTTCAGCTTGCCGTCGTCATAGTAGAGGGTCGCGTTCCAAGCCTCGGGCGACAGGTTCACCAGGTCCTCGGTTACGATGACGGTGCAGCTCGCCGTGGTGCAGTAGTCGATCTCAGACTCGACGTGGGTGTAGTTCAGCAGCGCGCCGATGTTGGACAGCGGCCCCGGCAGGAAGCTGAAAGTCTGCTGGTAGCTGATTTCAAACCCCTTCAGCGGCCCCCCTTCCGTATTGGTAGGGGTGCTGAACACATAGGGCGAACCGGGCGGCCGGGTGGAGACCGCCGGGAAGGCCACAGGATTGAGCGCCGTCAGTTCGCCGTAGGTCAGGGTCTGCTGGGTCGTCTGCACGAAGGTGGAGATGTCCTTGTAGAAATAGGCGAAAGACAGCAGGGCTTCGGGCGCGAAATAATATTCGACCGACAGATCATAGGTCTTGGCGCGATAGGGCTCCAGTTCGACGTTTCCAAGCGAGGCGGTGTTGCTCGATGCGTTGACCGCGCTCAGCGCGAAGACCGGAACAAGGCTGGTGACCGGCGGACGCGACATCACCTTGGCGGCGCCGAAGCGGACGATCAGGTCCTCCATCGGCTCAATCGCGACGTTCAGCGACGGCAGGGTGTCTTCATACTCGTTCTGGCCCGTCACCGGCGTCGCCACCCCGCCGACGTTGGAATAGCCCAGGGCTTCGACCTCGGTCTTGACCTGACGCACGCCGACATTGCCGCGGACCGGCAGGCCCATGATCTCCAGATTCCAATCCGCCTGAACGAAGCCGCCCGTGTCGGTCTCCGTCACCTCGCGCCAGTTGCCGTAGGTAGAGGGGTTGCCGTTCAACCCGACCAGACGGAAGTCGCCGCCGGCCACCCCGGTGTCGCAGTTGCAACGATAATCCCAGACGGTTTGCAGCGCCTCCAGGTCCGGACGGATCCAGGATGTCGCCGCCCCGGCGGGCAGGTCCAAATTCTTGCCGAACCCGGTCCGCAGATCCGTCACATCCGCCATGGTCACCCCAGCCGGAAGCGCCGGCGCGCCATTCGCCACACGCGCAAAGGCCCGGCTGCTTGATTCATATTCCTTGCGGCTGACGCCCGCCTTCAGCGTCAGGCGCTCGCTCAGCTCGAACGCAAAATTGGCTTCGCCGGTGGTGTAGACATTGTCCTGAAAGTTGGCGCTGGAGCGCAGCTCGGACCGGGGCTGGGCGCCGGTCGGGCCGACGATGGACCATTGCGTCGGATCGGTGACGTCAAAGCCCCAGTTGATGGCCGGAAGATTGCGATTTTCCCGGAAATCATAGGAGTAGCCGTCGACATTCTGTCGGTCGATGATGGCGCTGACCTGCACCGGATTGCCGAAGCTCGATTCCGCCCGGCCAATCAGGCCGTTGAACCTCAGTCGGTCCGAGAACTCGTGTTCGACCGCAAAGGTCATCTGTTTGAACTCAGTCTCCAGGACGTCGAACCGCTGCTCGCTGCGGATATCCATGTCGTCGAGCCGGGCATAGGTCATCTCGCCGGTGTCGGGATCGATTGCAAAATCGACGATATCCACCTGGGGCTTGCCGCCTTGATCCGCCCCTCGACTGAGGGACCAGGCTTGCAGGAAGTTCTCGCTGCGGGTCGAATCCAACTTGGAGTAGAGCATATCCAAGGTGAACAGGGTCGGACCGTTGCCGGGCCGCGCCTGCAACGAAAGGGTCGCGCCGAGCCGCTCTTGACCGTGTTCAAGGCTGCCGTACCGCGGAATACGCGGATGATAGGTGGTCGACGGGCTGGGCAGGACGCTGCCGTTCTGGAAACCGCCGTCGGCGCTGGCCGGGCCCCAACGGACGGAGCTGAAGCCCTCTTCAAGGCTCTCACGTTCGCTGTAGGCGATGGAAAACAGGGCGCCCAGCTGATCGTCGGCCCAGGTGTTGGAGATCAGGCCGGCGAAGCGGGGGCTCCAGTCTTCCGACAGGTCATTGTAGCCGTACTGGCCAGACAAGGCGCCCTGGAAGCCCATCTTGTCGAAGGGTCGGCTGGTCCGAAGGTCCACCGTGGCCCCCAAAGAGCCCTCCTCCACCTCGGCCGAGGAGGTCTTGCGCACCGTGATATTGTTGAAGAGCTCCGAGGCGAAGACGTTGAAATCGAAGCCTCGCCCTCGGTTCACGCCGCCGGAAGAATCGGTCGCCCCGGTGGAAGCCTGGGCTTCGATGCCGTTGATCCGCGTCCGGGTGAACTCCGAACTTAGACCCCGGACGGTCAAGGTGCGGCCTTCGCCGGCGTCGCGGTCAATGGAGACGCCGGGAATGCGCTGGATCGACTCGGCGAGGTTGGTGTCAGGGAAGTCAGCGATGTCTTCAGCCGAGATGGCGTCCACCACGCCCGCCTCGCGACGCTTGATGTTCAGGGCGTTCTGAAGGCTGGCCCGAAAACCGGTGACCACGATCTCATCAACCTCAGTGGCGCTCTGGGGCTGAGGCGCGGTCTCGGTCGCCTGAGCGGCGGCGTCGTGCGCCATCAGCGCGAGGGTCAAGGCGCCGAGCGATGCGGTCGCGGTCAGGGCGCGTTGGGCGAATTTCTGGCGTGGGGTCATCTGGCTTTCTCCTCCCGTTCATGGCCCTCGGAGATCAATCGCCTCCGTTCGGCCGCCCGCTGCTGGCGGACGACACCGGTGTCAGCTTTGGTTTGCCAAAGTACTGCTACCGGTGTCATAGTTGTTGTACGCACAGTCGCCTTTCTATTGCAAGACGGACCTCTGACGGGTTTTCGCGGCCCGCGCATCATAGGCAAGGCGGCCTTGCCGACCATTACCGACCGGGCGACAGAACACCGGCGACAGGGAAGGACATCAGGTTGAAGCAGCCCCTCTCCAGCAGTTCCGCAGAACAGACGTCCATGACGCGGCGATCGGCCTTAGCGGCGGGTTTGAGCGCCGCCGTCATAGCGCAAACGGCGACGGCAGGGCCGCGCGCGTCGGCGCCGCGCGTCACGACGACGGCTGGGCCCGTCATCGGCCTGCGGGAAAGGGAGCTCAGCGTCTTCAAGGGGATTCGCTACGGAGCCCCGACACGACGATTTCGGCCGCCCGCACCGCCCGCGCCTTGGCAGACGCCGGTCCTCGCCGTCCAGTTCGGCGCCGCCGCTCCCCAACGCGGGGATGAACCCAACCAAAGCGAAGACTGCCTTTTCTTGAATGTCTGGACCCCTGGCGCCGACGCCGCTCGGCGGCCGGTGATGGTCTATATCCACGGCGGCGCCTACGCCACCGGCTCGGGCTCGCACCCCCTCTATGACGGCTCGCGACTGGCCGCAGAGGAGGACGTGGTCGTGGTCACGCTTAATCATCGCCTCAACGCCTTCGGCTACGCCTATCTAGCGCGGCTCGTTCCAGGCTTTGAAGACTCCGGCAACCTCGGTCAGCTTGACCTGATCCTCGCGCTGCGATGGGTTCGCGACAATATCGCGGCCTTCGGCGGCGATCCTGATCGAATCATGCTGTTCGGCCAGTCCGGGGGCGGCGCGAAGATCGCCACCCTGATGGCCATGCCCGCGGCGGAAGGCCTGTTCCACCGCGCCGCCACCATGAGCGGTCAGCAGGTCACGGCGTCCGGGCCGATCAACGCCACCACTCGCGCTGTGACGTGGTTGAAGGCCTTGGGGCTGACGCCCGATCGCGCGGCCGAAGCGGCGACCCTGCCGGTGGAGCGCCTGCTCGAAGCCCAGGCGGTGCAGGACCCGATTCTCGGGTTCGGCGGGCTGTATTTCGGCCCGGTTCTGGATTTCCGCGCCCTGCCCCGGCATCCTTTCTATCCGGACGCCGCGTCCTCGGGTCTCAAGACGCCCATGATCATCGGCAATACCCGCGAGGAGACGCTGGGCTTCATGGGCGACGATCCCAAAAACCAAGACCTGACCTGGGACACGCTGCCGGGCCGATTGACGCCGTCCGTCATGCGGATCGACGTCGCGCCCGAGGTCGTCGTCGACGCCTATCGTCGCATGCATCCCGACTGGTCGCCCGACCAGGTGTTGATCGCCGCGACCACGGCCGGCCGCTCCTGGCGTGGCGCGCTGATCGAGGCCGAGGAACGCGCCAAGGCCGGAGCGCCCGCCTGGGTCTATCAGCTCGACTTTCCCGGCGTCATGGCCTCTGGCCGCAAGGGCGCCTTCCACACGGCGGACATCCCCCTGGTCTTCGGAACTGTCGCCTCGCCCGAATCCCGCGTGAACGGTCCTGGCGCCGAGACCGTCTCAGCGGCCATGCGAAAGGCATTCGCCGCCTTGGCGCGGGACGGTGATCCGAACCACCCGGGCCTGCCGCGCTGGGACCGTTACGAACTGCCACAGCGCCAGACTCTGCTGTTTGATGTCGAGCCACGCATGGCGAACGATCCCAGGGGCGACGAGCGCGCCTTCTTCGCCGCCATTCCCTATATCCAGCCCGGAACCTGACCCGCCTAGAGCGGCACGTTCAGCCGACCGGCCCAGGCCCGGACCAAGTCAGGCCAGACCTGGGCGGGCCGGCCCTGGATCAGACGTACGCCGAAGCCGTGGCCGCCTTCTTGAAAGAGGTGTGCCTCCGTCGGCACGGCCGCAGCCTTCAGCGTCCTCAACAGTTGAAGGCTGTTCTCGACCGGGACCGCCAGGTCGTCCATGGCGTGAAGCATGAAAACCGGCGCGGCGTCCCGCCAATCCATCGCCTCCAGAGAATAGGCGCTGATCTGGTCCGCTGCGGGAGCCTGGCCCAGCAGATGGGTTCGCGAACCCTGGTGGGCGTAGGGATCAGCCATGGTGGCCACCGGGTACATCAAGACCGTCAGGTCGGGCCTTAGCGAAACGGCGTCTTCGGCGTCGATGGCGGGATAGGTCTCATCGCGCCTGGCGCTGAGCAATCCTGCGAGATGCCCGCCCGCAGAGGCCCCGAGGACGCCAATCCGCGCCGGGTCCACTCCATAGACGTCCGCACGTGAGCGGATCAGCCGCATCGCCCGTTGCGCATCCTGTAGCGGGGCGTCCGGCCCGGCGGCCCAACCATCCGCTGGAAGTCGGTAGCGAAGCACGAAACAGGTCGTACCGGTCGCCGCAAAGACGCGGGCGACGTCGTAGCCCTCTTTGTCGAGAACCGCCCAACGGTAGCCGCCGCCCGGGATCAACAGCAGGGCCGAGCCGTTGGGCCGTGCCGGCCGAAAGACCGTCAGCATAGGATCATCGGTGTGCTGGGCGTAGCGGTCGTGAAAAGCCGGATCGGTCGAACGCTCCGGCACGATCGGCGTGAGCCGCACCCCCTCCCCGCCCGGCGCGCCGCGGGGCCACAACCGGATCGTTTCGTCAGGGTCGGGCGGCGCGGCCGCCTGCCGCTCTCCAGCAGAGAAAGCCTCGGCCGCCGCCGGCCGTCCGAAGGCCAGGCCGCCTGCGGCGAAGACCAGGCCGAGCAGATGTCTTCGAAGCAGCTTCATCTCTTCATCCAAAAAGAAGCGGCCGGACGAGTGATCGTCCGGCCGCGCTTTGATCAGACCTTGGCCGGAGCGTACTTCGGCGAAAGCAGATGCACCACCAACAGGGCGATCAGATAGGCTGAAGCCGCCACGATGAAGATCGGCGTATAGGTGCCGATCTGCTCCAGCACATAGCCGGCGTACTTCGCCATCGCCATGCCGCCGATGGCCCCCAACATGCCCCCGATCCCCACGACCGAACCGACCGCCGAGCGCGGGAAGACGTCGCCCGGCAGGGCGTAGAGATTGGCCGAAAAGCCCTGGTGGGCCGCGGTGGCCAAACCGATGATGCCGACCGCCACCCAGAGGTTGGATGCCATGGCGGCGAAAGCGACGGGGACGGCGCACAGGGCGCAGATCAGCATGGTGATCTTGCGGGCCCTATTGACGCTCATGCCGCGGTGCATGAAGCGAGACGACAGCCAACCGCCGCCGACCGATCCCACGTCCGACAACAGGTAGATGGCGACCAGCGGGGGGCCGAAGGATTTCAGATCAAGTCCGTAGGTTTTGCCGAGGAAGTCCGGCAGCCAGAACAGGAACATCCACCAGATGGGATCGATCAGGAACTTGCCCAGGGCGTAGGCCCAAGTTTCCTTGACGCCCAACAGCTTGGTCCATTTGACCTTTTCAACGACATCGGCAGGATCCTGCTCGATATAGGCCAGCTCGGCAGCCGACAGCCGCTTCTGTTCGCGCGGCCGGCGATAGACCAGGAGCCAGATCGGCAGCCAGATTAGGCCCAGCAGGCCGGTGATGACGAAGGCCAGTTGCCAGCCGAAGGCCAGAACCAGACCCGGAACGATCAGGGGCGTGACAATGGCGCCGATATTGGTGCCCGCGTTGAACAGGCCCGTCGCCAGGGCGCGTTCCTTCTTTGGGAACCACTCGGCGACGGCCTTGATGCCTCCAGGGAATCCGCCGGCCTCGCCGACGCCCAGGAGCATGCGCGCCATCATGAAGTGCGACAGATCCCGCGCCGCGCCGTGCAGGATGTGGCCGATCTGCCAGATGCCGAAAGCCACCCCCAGGCCCCAGCGCGCGCCGACACGGTCCATGATCCGACCCCAGAGCAGATAGGCCACGGCGTATGAAGCCTGGAACCAGAAGACGATGTCGGCGTAGTCGGTCTCCGACCAACCGAACTCGGCTGACAACATGGGCTTCAAGAAGCCGATCATCTGGCGATCGACATAGTTGATGACCATGGCTGCAAACAGCAGCCACATGATGATCCACCGATACTTGCCCGGCGACGGCGCCTTGATCTCAATCGGTCCTGCGCTTGACGCGTCGGTCATGATTATTCCCGTTCCTGATGGTTCCTCACGCGTCCCGGCTCTCTCGTCCCTCAACGGCGGCCAGGTTGACGTGTTTGAAGAAGATTACTGCGCTTCAGCCCTCACGACCGAGCAATGGAGTTCGGCAACGCCCCTGAACACGCATACGGCCTGATCCCCTGCATGGACCCGGTGTACGCCGGTAACGGCGCCGGTGGAGATCAACATGCCGGCCTTCAGCGGTCGGCCCCATCGGGCGCAATGCTCGGCCAAGAAACGGACGGACTCCATTGCGCCGCCCTGAAGCGACGCAGAACCGCCGACGCCGACGCTCTCGCCGTTCACGAAGGTTTCGACCTCGATCGCCTCCAGCCGCTCGCGCCAATCCGCCAACTCAGGCCCGATGATCAGGCCGCCGTTGTTGCCGAAGTCTGAGGCGACGACTGCGGAGCCCAGGTCATTGATCGCCGACAAGGGGCTGCCCGCCAGCTCAACGCCCACGAAGATCTTGTCGATCGCCGCGACGGCGTCCGCCAAACTCCAATCCGTCTTGTCGGGGTTCAGATCATGACCGATGCGGGCGATGAACTCGGACTCGACGGCTGCAAAGCCGCCCTCGATCTCCGGCAACGCCGTCGCGGCGCCTTCAACGTTCGCCCAAACATTGCGTGCAAAGATGGCGCCGGCCAGTCGGTGGACCCCCAGCTCCGGCTGCTGCGAAAGCGGCACCCCGCCGACCTTCCATCCGACGACCTTGTCGGGAAACCGCTCTATGGCCGCAGACTGGATCGCATAGGCCTTGGCCATGTTTTCGGGAATCCGGCCTGGATAGTCCGGCGTGGCGCGGCAGGCGAGCCGCGCCGCCACGAAGCGCGCCGCGATCTGATCTGGCTCTGCGGCGACAGAGGCCGTCCCGATTTCGGCGATCGGCGTCGCGCTCATGACGCGACGCTCACGAATGAATAGGTGCGGATCAAGGTAAGGCCTCGCAAACAGGCCGCGATAAGAGCGAGGGAGGAAACCGGTGTCAATGCGCTTTGAAGAGGTTTGTAGCGTCCGGCGCGAGTCGGCGTTATGGCTGAAGCTCGACAAGAAGGAAGGAGCCGCACCTTGGCTCAAGACGATCCGCGCCCCGGCAAGACGGCTAAGCGGGCCACCATCAACGACGTCGCCCGCGTGGCGGAAGTGTCCAAAAAGACCGTCTCGCGCGTGATCAACCAGTCGCCGTTCGTGCGCCAGGACACGCGGGAACGAGTCAATGCGGTCATCAAGGAATTGGGCTTTACGCCCGATCCCCAGGCGCGCGGGCTGGCGTTCCGCCGCTCTTTCCTGATCGGCCTGATCTACGACAACCCCAGCCCGACCTATGTCGTCAATATGCAGCAGGGCGTGCTGGACGCCCTGAAGGGTTCGGGGCTGGAACTTGTCGTCCACCCTTGCAACCGCAACTCCCCTACTCTGCTTGAGGACATCCGAGGCTTCGTGGAGCGGCAAAGGCTCTATGGCGTCATCATGCCCCCTTCGGTGTCTGAGGACGAGGCGGTCATCGCGCTGTTGCGCGAACTGGATTGCCCCTATGTCCGTATCGCCTCGGTAGCCCTGGACGAGCCGGCGTCGATGGTGGTGACGAACGACGGGATAGGGGCGGCTGAGGCGGCGAATCACCTTGCCGACCTGGGCCACCGGCGGATCGGTCTGGTTCGCGGGCCGGACCTGTTCCGATCGTCGGCGGTGCGAAGCAAGGGCTTTATCGACGCCCTGTCGGCGCGCGGGATTCCACTGGCGCCCGAATACGACTTCAAGGGCGCCTATACGTTTGAATCAGGTGTTGAAGCCGGCCACGCCCTGCTTTCCTTGGCCCACCCGCCCAGCGCCATCTTCACCCTCAACGACGACATGGCGATCGGGATCATGCAGGCGGCCCGCGAGCGGGGGCTGGAGCTGCCACGCGACCTGTCGATCGTCGGGTTCGACGATCTGCCCATGGCCGCGCGGGTCTGGCCGAACTTGACCTCCGTCCGCCTGCCGATTCGCGACATGGGCCGCATGGCGGCCGAGAAACTTCTGGCGCCCATGCGCGGCGTGGACGCGGCCCAGTTGAAGCAGCCGGAAGTCCGACCTGCTCTCGTGGTGCGGAAATCCGCTATTCCTACGACTTGAAAACGCTTTTCAAAGAGGCGGCCGGCGCGGGTCACGCGCCGGCCGAGCCTTGGCCTTATGCGGGCTCCAAAGCCTTCACGCCGCTCAGAACGCCCTTCAGATAATCACGAATGCCTTCGTCCGTAGCGTTGGCGAAGAAGTATTCGGAAAACCGCTCGCCCGCGATCGCGGCTTTCAGCAAGTCCTGATCCATCTCCTTCAGCACGGTCAGCATGTCCTTGCAGGATGCGGCCTTCAGATCGCGCAGCACGCCTCGGTTCTTGCGCATGATCTCTGCACGTTCCTTGGGATAGCCCAGGCCGCGCTCGCCCTCGAACAGTTTGCGATACACGTCCTGAAGGTTCAGCTCCGCCGCCCAACCGAACCCCTTGGCATAGGGCATGGAGATGGCGTTTCCGTCATTGATCTGGCCGAACAGGAAGGCGTCGGTCGGATCAATGACCAGGCCGCAGAAGACGCCCGGCATGCTGTTGCAGGCCAGCATCGATCCCATGCCGGTGCCGCAACCGGTCACCACGAAGTCGGCGGCGCCGGAGTTGAGCAGGATGGCGGTCAGCACGCCGTTCATCACATAGGTCAGCGACGCCTTATCCTCGGCGGCGTACATTCCATAGTGGAACACCTGATGCCCCAGCGGCTCCGCGACGGCGGACAGAGCCGCATGCACCGTCTCGCTTTTTGCGGCCTGGCTGTTTTCGATAATGAGCGCGATCTTCATGGGGACTCCTCAAGGCGAGTTCAGGGCGACATCGAACCATGTCGCGCGATTATGGGCTAATGGATTGCATCATAATATGACACCGGTTACCTAGTCCACATGGGGAGAGATGCAAGGTCACCCGGATCGATTTCGCGGCGAGGCTGACAGAGCGGAACATTCTTCCTTGCCGCATCACACCCGCTAAACGGCGTCGCAAAAGGCGCAGACCAGAGGAAACACAATATGACCACTCCATTCGACCTCACCGGAAAAGTCGCCCTGGTCACCGGCGGCAATGTGGGCTTGGGCCAGGGAATCGCTCTGGCTCTGGCGGAAGCCGGCGCCGACATCGTTTCGGTCGCCCTGTCGGATTCCGACGACACGGTCGCCAAGGTGAAGGCCATGGGACGCCGCGCTCATGCGGTCAGCGCCGATCTGACCTCGATCGAACCGGTCGAGCGCGTGGTTCAGGAAACCCTTGAGGCGATGGGCCGGATCGACATCCTGGTCAACAATGCGGGCCTGATCCGTCGCGCCGACGCCGTGGACTTCACCGAGGCCGACTGGGACCTGGTGATGAACATCAATCTGAAGACCGTCTTCTTCCTCAGCCAGGCCGTGGCCCGTCACTTCATCAAACAGGGCGAAGGCGGCAAGATCATCAACATCGCCTCCATGCTTTCCTTCCAGGGGGGCATCCGGGTGCCCTCCTACACCGCCTCCAAGTCGGGCGTGGCCGGCCTGACCAAGCTGATGGCCAACGAATGGGCGCCGCACGGCATCACCGCCAACGCCATTGCGCCTGGGTATTTCGCCACTGCCAACACTCAGGCGCTGCGCGAGGACCCCGTCCGCTCGGCTGAAATCCTGGGCCGCATCCCGGCCGGCCGCTGGGGCGAGCCTTCGGACCTCGGCGGGGCCGCCGTCTTCCTGGCGAGCCGAGCGTCCGACTATGTCCAAGGCGCCATCCTGCCGGTCGACGGCGGTTGGCAGGCGCGCTGAGCGACGGCTAGTCTGAAGCATGACCCACAGCGCATCTCCCCGCCGCATCCTCTGCTTCGGCGAGATGCTGCTGCGGTTTTCGCCCAATCAGCACGAGTTGCTTCTGCAGTCTCCCGCCCTGACGGTCCGTCCAGGGGGCGCGGAGGCGAATGTCGCGGTCTCCCTGGCCCAATTCGGCGCCCCCACGGGTTTGGCGACAGTCTTGCCCGACAACGTCCTGGGTCGCGCCGCGCGTGACGAAGTGCGCCGACACGGCGTCGATACCTCGACGGTCGTGTTCAAGGCCGGTCGAATGGGCCTGTACTTCCTCACCCCTGGGGCCGTAAGGCGCCCATCGGAAGTCCTGTACGACCGCGCCGGCTCCGCCTTCGTCGAACATGTCCATACGGCGTTCGATTGGGACGCCTTGCTGGACGGGGTGGAATGGCTGCACGCGTCCGGCGTCACGCCGGCTACCGGCCCTAACGGCTCGTCCGCCGCCGTCGCCCTGATAGACGCTGCGGCGCGCCTGGGGGTTAAGGTCAGTTATGACGGCAACTTCCGCGGAAAGCTGTGGGAGCAATGGGACGGCGATCCCCCGAGGGTCTTGGGCGGCATGCTGAGCGGCGCGACCCTGGCCTTTGCTGACGATCGTGACTTCGGCCTGGTGCTGAGGACGCGGTTCGACGACGCCGACCCGGCCGTCCGGCGTCGCGAGGCCGCAAAGGCCGCCTTCGACGCCTTTCCTCGTCTTCAACGCATCGCCTGCACCCTGCGGGTGCAAGACAGCGTCGCCGACCAGGCGCTTTCAGCGGTGATGCTGACGCGAGACGGTGGACGGATCGTCGAAACGCAGGCGGACGCCCTGCACATGGCCGGTGTCGTGGACCGGGTAGGCGGTGGCGACGCCTTCGCTTCCGGCGTGCTGTTCGGGCTCTGGAGCGGCTGGTCGGATCAGCAGGCGCTGGATTTCGGCTTGGCGGCCGCCGGCCTGAAACACTCGGTTCCGGGCGATTTCAACCTGTTCTCGGCCGATCAGGTTCGGGCGGCCATGGGTGACAACGGGTTCGACATTCGCCGTTAGATCCCAGCCGGATCCCGTCGAGACTCCCCTAGGAAACCGGTGTCAATCGTGCTTGATTGAGTCTCCAACCGGCCGCGAAGAGCCGTTTCAGAGGTCCAGGAGTTTCAGCATGCATGCCCCTTCCATGAGCCGTCGCGCCGTCTTGGCCGCCGGCGCCGCCGCCACATTCGTCGCCGCCTCAGCACCCGCCCTCGCTTTCGCCGCCTCGGCGCCTCAGCGGGACGCCATCCTGGCGGGGATGAAGCGGGCCGCCCGCTTTATGACCGATGAGGCTGCAGTCGAAGGCGGTTATGTCTGGCAGTATCTGCCCGACTTTTCTCGGCGTTGGGGCGAGCTGGAAGCCGGCCCGACCATGATCTGGGTGCAGCCGCCTGGAACCGCGACCATGGGGCACCTGTTCCTGGACGCCTACCATGCGACCGGCGACGAATTCTATTATGAGGCCGCCAAGTCCGCCGCCGACGCTCTAGTCCGGGGCCAACACCCGGCCGGCGGCTGGAACTATGTCATCGACACGGCCGGCGAGGCTTCGCTGAGGCGGTGGTACGACACGGTCGGCAAGAACGCCTGGCGGTTGGAAGAATTTCATCGCTACTACGGCAACGCCACCTTCGATGACGCGGGTACGGCTGAGGCCTCGCAACTGCTTCTTCGCCTGTACCTCGAAAAGCGAGACCGCAAATATCTGGCGCCTCTGAACAAGGCGATCGATTTTGTCCTCGATAGCCAGTATCCGAACGGCGGCTGGCCTCAACGTTACCCCTTCGTGCAGAATGGCGGCGTCCACGGGCACGCTGATTACACGCCCTACATCACCTTCAATGACGATGTCGCAGGCGAGAATCTGGAGTTTCTGATCTACGCCTGGCACGGACTGGCGCGGAACGGACGCGGCGATCCGCGCATCCTGGATGCGATCAACCGCGGCATGGATATCTTCGTCAGAACCCAACAGCCTCAGCCACAGCCCGCCTGGGGCCTGCAGCATTTCCCCGACACCCTAAAGCCGGCCGGCGCGCGGACGATCGAACCTCAGGCCTTCGTCACCCATGCGACGGGCACCAACATCAAGTCGATGCTCGGCTTCTACCGATTGACGGGGGACCGGAAATTCCTTGACCGCCTGCCTGAGGCCCTGGACTGGCTGGATCAGGTCGCGACCAAGCCGCCGCTCAATACACCGGGGCGGACCCATCCCACCTTCATTCTCGAAGGCGCCAACACCCCGATCTACATCCATCGTCGGGGGTCCAACGTCGCCAACGGCCAGTACTACGCCGACGACAATCCCGAGAATCTGATCGTCCACTACGGTTCGTTCCGGAACGTGGACACGCCCGCTCTTCGCGCGGAGTATGCCCGCCTCTCCGCCCTGCCCGTCGAGGCTGCGACGCAAGGGTCGCCGCTGAAGGCGCGACCGGGCTCTCTACGGCTTCCGACGTATTTCACCCTTCAGGACGTCGATGTCTGGGACATGTCCAGCGAGGCCAAACGGCCGTCGCCGGTCAGCGAAAGCCGCGTAGCCGAGGTTCTGGCGGGACTGAATAGGCGGGGCTATTGGCCGACGCCGCTGACGACGACGTCGAACCCCTACAGGGGCGACTCTCCGACCGCCGTGACCGGCGGCGAATATCAGATGACACGCGTCGGCGACGTCTGGGACACGTCGCCCTATCGGACCGACTACCCGGTCGAGGGCGTTTCCACCTCGGTCTTCATTCGAAACATGGGCGATCTGATCCAGGCCCTGGTCGCCTGACGGGAGCGGGCGGCCCGAATGATCGGGCCGTCCGGCGTCCGGCCCTTAGAGATAGGCGCCCACCTGCCAAGGGACGAACTCATTGTCGCCGATGCCCAGCGCCTCCGACTTTGAAGGCTCGCCAGAGGCCACGGCCAGCATCTTTTGGAAGATCCGTTCGCCGACGTCGGCCAGGCTGGCGCCCGTAAGCACCGGCGAAGCGTCGATATCCATGTCCTCGTCCATCCAGCGCGCCAATTTGGCGTTGGACGCGATCTTGATCGAGGGCGCCGGCTTGGCCCCGAAGACTGAGCCACGGCCGGTGGTGAAGACGATCAGATTGGCGCCCGAGGCGATCTGGCCCGTCGCCGAACAGGGATCGTAGCCTGGGCTGTCCATGAAGCTGAGCCCCCTGGCCGCCCGCGGTTCGGCATAGCCTATCACGTCGTTGAGCGGCGTCGATCCCGACTTGGCGACGGCCCCCAGAGACTTCTCCAGGATGGTTGTCAATCCGCCCTTCAGATTGCCCGGAGAGGGGTTGTTGTTCAGCTCCATCTGATGCCGCGCCGCATAGTCGCGCCACCAGGCCAGGCGCGCCTGCAGCTTGTCGGCGACGGCCTGTGACGCTGCGCGGCGCAGCAGCAGGTGTTCGGCGCCCCAGATTTCGGGTGTCTCCGACAACAGGGCCGACCCGCCGTGGCTGACCAGCCGATCGACCGCCTCGCCCAAGGCCGGGTTGGCCGTGACGCCGGACCAGCCGTCCGAACCGCCGCACTGAAGGCCGACCGTTAGATGCTCGGCCGACACGGTCGTGCGTCGCATCTTGGCGGCCTCCCTAATCAGGTCGCGAACGATCGCGACGCCGGCCTCGATCGCGCGCCCTGTCCCTCCAGCCTCCTGTATGGTCAGGGCATGAAGTGTGGGACCGGCGTTCAGCCCCTCATTGGCGAGCCAGGCGGGGATCTGATTGGCCTCGCACCCCAGCCCTACGATCAGCAGGGCGTGAAAGTTCGGGTGGCGGGCATAGCCTCCCAGGGTGCGCTGCAAAAGGGCGACGTCGGAAGACAGGGATGAGCCCCCGCATCCCCCCTGGTGGGTGAAGGCGACCACCCCGTCGACGCCGTCCGGCAGGCCGTCATCAGGAAAGGCGTCGGCGATGCGGCGCGCCACTGTGGCGGAACAGTTCACGCTGGTGAGCACGCCGATATAGTTTCGCGTCCCCACTCGCCCGTCCGGGCGCACGATCCCCTGAAAGGTCGCGTCAGACCGCAGCGGCGGCGAACGCAGATCTGCCCCCACCTCGGCCTCTCGTCCATCGTCGGTCATCATCAGATTATGGATGTGAACGTGGTCTCCCGGCGCGATCGCAATGCGGGCGCGGCCGATGACCTGACCATAGCGACGAACCACTCCTCCCGCTTCCACAGCATGACGCGCGATCTTATGACCCGTGGGGATGTGGGTGCGCGCGGGGACGTCCAAGCCTTCGGGAGTCTGGCCTTCGGAAATGTCATCCAGGGCGATGGCGACGTCGTCGAGTGAATTTAAGACCACAATGCGAGACATGATCTAGACCGCCGCCTGCCGCGCCGCCTCGACCGCTCCTTTGCGACACAGCGACAGATAGGCGTCCGTAACCGCCAGGGCGAAGCGGTCGTCCGCCGCCAGGCGCTGCGGAAAAACGGCCGCAAGCCTCAGAAGACTCAGCACCTGGTCGGCTTCATTGTCAGCCTCAGCCAGACGCCGGGCCGTTTCGGCGGCCAGCGGATCATCGACCTCGAAGCGCTCTCCCCCTTCCGTCAAACCCGATTGCCACCTCATCCAGGCCGCTACGCCCAGCGCCGTCGCCTTGATCCCGAGCCCTGCCGCCAAACGATCTGCGGCTGTCGCCAACAGTCGCTGTGGCAGCTTCTGAGAACCGTCGATGGCGATCTGGCGTGTGCGATGCATCAGGGCGGCGTTGCAGAAGCGCGCCATCAGGGCGTTCCGATAGTCGGCGATCACCAAACCGGGCGGCGGCTCCAACGTCGTCTCGACCTCGTCCCACAGGGCTTCGACATAGGTGCGGAAGGATGGCACACCCACCACCTCATGCACATGTTCGAAGCCGGCCAGGGCCCCAAGGTAGGACAAGGCGGAGTGAGCGCCGTTCAGGAGTCTCAGCTTGGCGTTCTCCCAAGGCTCGACGGACTCCGCCAACTGAACGCCCAGGCCTGGAAAGTCCGGTCGCTCGCCGGCGAAGTGGTTTTCGATCACCCACTGGGTGAAGGGCTCCGTCTTGACCATGCCTTGATCCTCAAAGCCGAGCCGGCCGGTCAGTCGCGCCACATCGTCGGGGGTAGTCGCAGGAACAATGCGGTCGATCATGGTCTGCGGGAAGGCGCCATGACGCCTGATCCAGTCGGCCAAATCAGGGTCGATACGGCCCGCCATCGCCAGCACGGCCGCCCTGATTCTTTGCCCGTTCTGCGGAAGATTGTCGCAGCTGATGACGGTGAAGGGTTTAAGGCCCGCAGCCTTGCGCGCCTTCAGCGCCGCAACAAGGAATCCGGGGGCCGTGCGCGGCGCCTCCAGATCGATCAAATCCGCAGCCACGTCCGGATCATTGAAAATCAGATCGCCGCTTGCGGGGTCGATACGGTAACCCTTTTCGGTGACGGTCAGGGTGACGATGTGAACCTCAGCCCTCGCCATCACGGCCACCAGGGCGGCGGGGTCTTCCGGGCCGACCAGGACGCCGCAGCCCGCGCCAATGACGCGAAGATCCTCGCGCGCCCCGTCACGCAGCACCAGGGTGTACAGTCCGTCTTGGGGATTCAGTTGGTCTCTGACGCCCGGCGACCGCAGCGAGGCCCCGAGAACCCCCCAACGCAGGTCGCCGCCGGCCAGGGCGTCGTCGAAAACAACCGCCTGATGGGCGCGGTGGAAGGCTCCCAACCCCAGATGCACTACGCCGGTCTTCATCTCCGCACGGTCATATTTGGGCTGAGCGACGTCCAAAGGCAGTTGCGACAAAGCCCCTGAGTTCAGCCGGGACGTTTGACCGCTCACAGCTTGTAAGCCGCCTTGACCAGGCCATAGGTCAGGGCGTGGGCGACCTCGTGCGCATCGTCCTCCTCGATCCTATGCTCCACCACAAGCCGGGCCAGGAAGCTGCAGTCCATGCGCCGCGCCACATCGTGACGGGCCGGGATCGACAGGAAGGCGCGGGTGTCGTCATTGAACCCGACCGTGTTGTAAAAGCCGGCGGTCTCGGTGACCTGTTCGCGGAAGCGGCGCATGCCCTCTGGGCTGTCGTGGAACCACCAACTGGGGCCCAGTTTCAACGCCGGATAATGACCGGCCAGCGGAGCCAGTTCGCGGCTGTAGCTGGTCTCGTCGAGGGTGAAGACGATCAAGGACAGGCGCCTGTCCGCTCCAAAGCGATCCAGCAGCGGCTTCAACGCCCTGACGTAATCGGTCGGGGTGGGAATGTCGCATCCCTTGTCGCGTCCAAAGCGATCAAACACCGTCGCCGAATGATTGCGGAAACTGCCGGGATGCAGTTGCATCACCAGGCCGTCCTCGACCGACATGGCGGCCATTTCGGTCAGCATCTGGCCGCGAAACAGCTCGGCGTCCGCAGCTGTCGCAGACGCCGTGGATACGCGACGGAACAGAGCCTCGGCCTCTCCTCTCGGCAGATCCGCCGTAAAGGCGGTCGGATGGCCGTGGTCGGTCGAGGTCGCGCCCCTTTCGATGAAGAAGGCGCGACGGTCGCGGAGGGCTTGAAGATAGCCGTCCCACCTCATGACGTCGCGACCGGTAAGATCGGCCAGGCTGTGCAGATTGTCGCGGAAACCCTCATAGTCCGGATCCAGGACCGGGTCGGGTCGAAACGCGGTCAGCACCCTGCCTTTCCAGCCTGACGACGCGATGGTCTTGTGGTGATCCAGGGTGTCGAGCGGGCTCTCGGTGGTGGTCAGAACCTCGATATTGTAGCGTTCGAACAGCGCGCGTGGCCGGAAACCGTCGGTTTTGAGGGCGGCGTCGATGACATCGTAATAGTGGTCCGCCGTCTCGCCCGACAGACGCACATCTAGGCCGAACACCTCGGCATAGACCCAGTCATGCCAGAGGCGCGAAGGCGTGCCGCGAAACAGGTGATAGTTCTCGGCGAACCGGCGCCAGATTTTCCTGGGATCCGTCTCCACAGGCCCGCCGTCGACGCGCGGCACGCCCAGATCCTCCATCGCCATCCCCTGCGAATACAGCATTCGAAAGACGTAATGGTCGGGCGTAATCAGCAGCTCAGCCGGGTTGGCGAAGGCTTGGTTCAGGGCGAACCAGCTGGGGTCTGTATGCCCGTGCGGACTGATGATCGGCAGATCTTTGACAGCGTCGTACAGCCGCCGCGCGACTGCGCGGGTTCCCGCATCGGCCGGAAACAGGCGGTCGGGATGTAGTCGGAGCGGCTGGGTCATGAAATCCTTCCCTCAGTTCCCGCCGGTCGGACGCGACGAGTCGTTTCTGTTCCTCCTGTTACAGGGCTGAGGACAAAAAAGACACCGGTTACCTTAGTAGTCTAGTCTGCCTACGGCGCACGCTGAATCTGCGGCGCTGTAATCAAACGTGCGAGGTCTAGGCGGACGGCCTGCCGAGGCGCGCTTTTCAATCGGCCTCAGATCAGCCCATGGCCCTTCGGCAGTTCGGCGTATCGATGCACCCGCGTCGCCATGACGAGGCCGAAGCCGATCATGACGGTCAGCATCACGGTGCCGCCGTTGGACAACAGCGGCATGGGCACGCCCACGACCGGCGCAAGCCCCATAACCATGGCGCCGTTGATCAGCACATACATGGCGAAGGTGGCGATCACGCCGGACGCCGCCAAACGGCCGAAATGACTGTGGGACAGGGACGCTATTCGCAAAGAGATCAATATGATGGCCGCATAGGCGCCGAGCAGGAAGAAGGCGCCGACGAAGCCGAACTCCTCGGCGAAGGCGGCGAAGATGAAGTCGGTGTGCCGCTCGGGCAGAAACTCCAGCTGGCTCTGGCTGCCCAGGCCGTAGCCCTTGCCAAGAAGCCCGCCCGAGCCCATCGCGATCTTGGATTGGACGATCTGATACCCCTTGTCGGCCATGTCCGCCTCAGGGTTCAGGAAGGTCAGCACCCGGTGGCGCTGATAGTCGTGCATGCCGAACATCACATAGGGCGGGACGGCGACCGTGGCGACGGCGGCGACGGCGGCGATGATCTTCCAGTTCAGACCGGCCATGAACATGATGGCCGCGCCGGTTAGGCCGATCAGCATGGCCGAGCCCAGATCCGGCTGGTGCGCCACCAGCAGGAAGGGCATGCCGATGATGGCGACGGGAATGATCAGCTTCCAGTGAAAGCTCGCCTCCTTGGCCGAGGCCCCGTGGTACCAACGCGCCAGGGCCAGAACCACGCCGATCTTCATGATTTCCGAGGGCTGTATGCGGGTCACGCCCAGGTCAAGCCAGCGCGTGGCGCCGAGCGCGGTGTAGCCCAACGGCGTCTCGACGAGAGCCAGTAGGAACAGGGCCACGCCATAGATGGGATAGGCCAGGGCGAACCAGTAGCGAATGTTGATCATCGACAGCCCCAGCATCAGCACCAGGCAGACGCCGAACCGGATCAGGTGTTTAGCCGCCCAGGGTGACCACGAGCCGCCCCCCACCGAATAGAGCATCATTGCGCCCGCGCCGCCTACGGCGCAGATGAGCAGCAGAAGCCGCCAGTCGAGCTGGCTGATCTTGGTCGAAACGCGCTCGCGCTCGCCGGGACGAGACAGGGCGGAAGCGGTCATAAGCGCGGCTCCGTCGATGGGGGAAGCGGATCAACCGCCTCCGGCGTCGGCGCCGCCGGCTCGACGGTCGAAGGCTGGGTCAGGTCCGTCGTCTCTGTCGGTTCGGGCGCCGGCGGGCGTTCCATTCGCGCGCGCATCTCCGGATCCTTCAGCAAGGCGACCTTCATCACCTCCCGCGCGCGCGGCGCGCCGGCTGTACCGCCGCCCATGCCGCCGTGTTGCACAATCACCGACACGGCGTAGCGGGGATTGTCCGCCGGCGCGAAGGCGATGAACAGGTTGTGGTCCTTCTGGGCCCAGGGCCGGCCCGCGCCCTTGCGCGACCCGGCGCCGTAGTTCTGCGCCTGCGCCGTCCCGGTCTTGCCCGCCATGCGGATGTCGCCGAGGCCCAGTTGGCTGTTCCTGAAGCCGGTCCCGCCGACGTCGGTCACCGCCTCCATCCCTTCCCGCATCACCTGCACGAAGGCCGGATCATAGGGCAGGTCGGCGAAGCTGCGGTCGCCCCCCTGCTCCACTCCCCCGATCGACTTGATCAGCCGCGGCGTCACGGCCTTTCGGCCATTGGCCAGTCGCGAAGCATAGACGGCCAGTTGCAGGGCGTTGACCGTCAAGGCGCCTTGACCGATGCCGTAGCTCGGCGTTTCGCCCGGATACCATTTGCCGTCGCCCCGCACGGGATTCTTCCGCCGCCATTCTCGGTCAGGCACCAGGCCCGGCTTCTGGCCGGAGATGCCGATGTCGTAGGTCTGGCCAAAGCCCATTTCGCGCGCCGTCTCGGCGATGGCGTCCGGCCCGACCTCGACCGCCAGGGTCATGAAATAGACGTTGCAGGAGTTCTTGATCGCCGAACGCATGTCCTGCGAACCGTGCCGTCCCAGGCAGGCGAACCGCCGCCCCAGATAGTAGGCCCCGTTGCAGACGATCCGTCGGTTCGGATCGCCGCCCCGTTTCAACGCCGTCAGCCCGACGACCGGCTTGAAGGTCGAGCCGGGCGCGAACGTCCCCGTGAGAGCCTTGTCCAGCAGCGGGCGACGTTCATAGTCGGCCAAGGCGCGATAGATGCTGGAAGGCACGCCCCCCACAAACAGGTTGGGATCGAACGATGGGGCGGAGGTCATCGCCAGGATGTCGCCGTTGCGGACGTCCATCACGACGCAGGCCCCGGACTCCTCGCCGAACACCTCCAGCGCCCGGTTCTGAATGTCGGCGTCGAGGGTCAGAACCACTTCCTGCCCGGGAACCGCCGGGCGGGAGCCGCCCACATCCTCGGCCACCACCCGACCCCGCGCGTCCACCTCGACGCGATTGCCGCCGGGCTCGCCGCGCAGGGCCTCGTCTAGCGCCTTCTCCACCCCCTGCCGGCCGATGCGGAAACTGGGATTGAACAGCAGGGGCGGCACTTCCTCGCCCTTGTCGCGGATGGCCTTGACGTCTCGGTCCGACACCTTGGCCACATAGCCGACCACATGGGCGAAAGAGCCGCCGAACGGATAGTAGCGGGCGTCGTTCATGTCGGCCATGACGCCCGGCAGCTCGTTGGCGTACAGATTGACCTTGGCGAACTCCTCCCAGGTCAGGTCGCTCTTGACCGGGACCGGATTGAACTTGGACGAGGCGTTGACATCGCGGATGATGGCCCGGCGGCGCTCCAGGGTGTCGGGCAAGAGCCGGCCGAGCAGGTCCAGGGTCTGATCCAGGTCCTTGGTTTCGTCGCGCACCACCAGCACTCGGAAACTGGGGCGGTTGCCGGCGATGACGACGCCGTTGCGATCCTTGATCAGGCCCCGAGGCGGCGGAACCATGCGGAAGTTGAACTGGTTCTGCGACGAGAGCGTCGCATACTCCTGCGCCTGCACGACCTGGAGCTGGGCCAGCCGTCCTACAAGCGCCGCCACGCCGAGGGTCGCCAGGCCGCCGAACACGAAGGTGCGCCGCAGGAACGAGCCCTGTCGTTCATTGACGTCGGCGAAAAAAATGGAAGGTTCGCCGCTCATCGGAAGCGAATGTCTCCATCGTCGAACCGCTCAAGCATCCAGTCAGCGACCGGATAAAGCAGGAGGGTCGGCACGATCTGGCCGATCAGCGACAGAATGGCCGGCGGATTGCCCGCCCGCACCGTCACGATGACATAGGCGAACAGAAACGCCCCCAGGGTGCAGGCCACATACCAGGCGAACCGGATCAGCCCTTCGTGTCCGGCCAAAAGATTGCGCGACAGAAGCAGGACGCCATAGACCCCCATCAGACACAGGGCCCACATGCCGAGCGGGCCGTTCCAAAACAGGTCAAGGAACAGGCCCAGGGCGAACAGCACAGCCGGCGCCGTCATCGACGGACGGATCAAGGGCCAGGCGAAGGCCAGAACCATGGGCACGACCGGCTCCGGCAAGGTCAGGCCGAAAAGCTGGGCGGGGGTGGCAAGGACGATGGTCGCCGCGGCCGCCACGAGGGCCGGATAGAGGATCCATTGCAAAGGCCCGACGACGCGGACCGCAACCGGCCGTCTCACGCGGCGCCTCCCGGCGCAGGCGAGGGTCCGCCCGGCGGAGTCTCAGGCGTGGACTGATCCGGAGCGGCGCGCGGAGCCGGACCGCGCTGAACCGACGGCCCGGCGGTTGCGGCCTGCGAAGCCTGGGCCTGCCGCGTGCGTTCGGCCTGGGCGCGTGCGGCCGCTTGCCGGCGTGCGGCAACGTCCGCAATCGCAGCCGCCTGTTCGAGGCTGGGCTCGGGCGCCGTCCCCAGACCCGCCAGGGGCGGCGCATTCAGGGCGTTGGGATCGACCAGTTGGCCGAAGTCCTGGAACAACAGCACACGAACATAATCGACAGCGCCACGATCGCTGAACAGTTTGACGCGCCAGCTGCCGTCAATGCCCTTGGCGGCGACGCCGATCGGTATGCCGCGCGGCAGTCCCCCACCGTCCCCAGAACTCAGAATGCGATCACCCGGCTGCACCGAGCCGGCTCCGCGAATAAACTCCAGACGCGGGTTGTCGCTGCCGTCGCCGGTGAGAAGCGCCCGCGCATCGGTGCGATCCACCAGGACGGGCGTCCGAGACGCCACATCGGTCAGGAGCACCATGCGGCTCACGCCTCCGGTCGCGCCCGTCACGCGACCGACGAGGCCGTGTTCATTGATCACCGGATTGCCGATCCGCACGCCGCGGCGCGTGCCCACATCCAGAAGCTTGGCCCGATTAAAGGGTCCGCGCGCGTCGGAGATGGCGCGCGCCGTGATCATCGGAACGGGCGGCTCAGTCCGCAGCCCCAGCAAGGCTTCATAGCGCGCGTTGACGTTCTTCAGGGCGATGGCCTGGTCGCGCCACGGTTGGAGTTCCGCCAATTCCGCCTTGAGTTTCCGATTTTCCGACACCGCGAAGAAATAGCCCCCGACATAGTCGGTGACGGCGCCGACCCAGCGCACCGGCGCGGCCAAGATCCCGCTGACAGGTCCAGTCACCGTATCAGCCGCTCCGCGCACGGCGCCATAGCTGGAACCGCCGTCGACGGCCTTGCGATCGCTAACCAACAGGAGGCCGGCGGCCACGATCGACACGACGACGACAACCGCGGCGGTCCAGACCAGCGGCACCTTCAGGTTTTCAAAGGGACCGTCGCGAAACGCCACGGGCGACCTTCCACAAAAGGGGTTGGAATTGACAGGCGATCCCTGTCGTTCTGCCTGCCTATCGCAAAATCAGGGCCGGAATGGAACCGTCGATCACGCAGGGCTGAAAAGGATCTGCGGCCGGACTTACGTCCGGCCGCAATCAAAAAAGATCAGAGCGCCGAGTCGAGCACGCCCTTCATCCAGCGCGGATGCTCCAGCACGCGACCGCAGCCGATCGCCACGCACGACAGCGGGTCGTCCGCCACCGAAACCGGCAGGCCGGTGTGGTCACGGATTTCGACGTCCAGGCCGCGCAGCAGGGCGCCGCCGCCGGTCAGCATGATGCCCTTGTCGGCGATATCGGCGGCGAGTTCGGGCGGGGTGGCTTCCAGCGCGACCTTCACGGCCTCGATGATCTGGGTCACCGGCTCGGCCAGGGCTTCGGCGGCCTGGCGTTCCGAGATACGGACCTCACGCGGCACGCCCTGCATCAGGTCGCGGCCCTTGACCTCGATCGACAGGCCTTCGCCGTCGGCCGGGATACGGGCGGTGCCGATGTCCTTCTTGATCCGCTCGGCGGTCGTTTCGCCGATCAGCAGATTATGGTTGCGGCGCATATAGCTGATGATGCTGTCGTCCATCTTGTCGCCGCCGACGCGGACCGAACGCGAATAGACGATGCCCGACAGAGACAGCACGGCCACCTCGGTGGTGCCGCCGCCGATATCGACGACCATGGAGCCGGTCGGCTCGTGAATCGGCAGGCCGGCGCCGATCGCGGCGGCCATCGGCTCGTCGATCAGGCCCACGCGGCGCGCCGAGGCGTTCAGGCAGGAATCATTGATCGCGCGACGCTCGACCGCCGTGGCGCCGGACGGCACGCAGACGATGATCTTCGGGTTCACGAAGCCCTTGCGGTTATGCACCTTGCGGATGAAGTGTTTGATCATCTCTTCGGCGACTTCGAAGTCGGCGATGACGCCGTCGCGCATCGGGCGGATGGCTTCCATGTGGCCGGGCGTTCGGCCCAGCATCTGCTTGGCCTCAATGCCCACGGCGTGAACGATCTTGCGTCCGCCGACGTTGCGCAGGGCCACCACGGACGGCTCGTTCAGGACGATGCCCTTGCCCTTCATGTAAATCAGGGTGTTGGCGGTGCCCAGGTCCATCGCGATGTCGTTGGAGATCGCGCCGAAAAGGGAAAAGCTCATGGGAATCGATACCGTTGTTCTTTGACCGAGGGCGTCAGTTTCGCAGTCGACCTGGCGACGCCCCGCCGTCCTGACATCCCCTTGCCGGACGGCTTCCTGATCGTCTTCGCCATGCCTACCGCTGGCCCGTGTGCCCGTATGAAACAGGGAATACAACCCCCTTCGCGTGCCGGACACGCGTTCACCCCCAGGCCTGTGGAAGCTTGGCGCTCAGGGCCGTTCACGATAGTGTCATGAGCGGCAAGGACTTCCTGTGAAACATCCTGCCAGCGCCTGCCGCGACGTCAGTCCCCACGCGCCTTTTCGCGACGCCTCACCCACTCCCGGACCCCCAGCATTAGACCCAACCAGGCCAGGGCCACGCCCGCGAGGATCGCCGAGGTCCAGACCCCGTCGCCGCTGACGGCCGTCATGAAGGAGCCGCCGAAAAACGCCACAAGCGCCGTCTTGGGCAAAACCCCCAGCGCACATCCGGCCAGGAAGTCGGGAAAGGACGCCCGCGCCGCGCCAAAGGCCATGTTGACCACGATGAAGGGCGCCGAGGGCACGTTGCGGATCATGAAGCTGGCGTAGAAGGCGTTCTGACCCACGAACCGGGTCAGCCGCCCCACCGTCTTGCCGCCGTGCCGCTCCAGAACCCGCGCGGTCGGCCCGCGCCCCATCCAATAGGTGACGGCGGCCGAGGCGACCGTGGCGATCCAGCTGTACAGAAACCCGAACCAGGGGCCAAAGGCCACCACGCAGGCGGCGATCAGAATGAACTGAGGCGCGCCGAAGAAGGCTGCGACCGTGAACACGATCACGGCCGCAGGCAGGCCCCACGGTCCGTGCCGGAACCCGCCCAGCCAGGCCTCCAGCCGCGCCTCGGCGTCCAGCCCCAGCTGGCTCTTACCCACAGCAAACAGAGCCGTCATCGCGCCCAGGACGACAATCGTCGCCAGCACGGCGCGCCAGCGCCGCGCCTCCATATTGGACAGGAAATCGAGGATCCAGCGCATCAGACGCGCCGCTTATCACCCCGGCTGTACATTAGCGAGCCTGGGCGGATTGTCCCGGCGGGCCTGCGCGCGTAAGGAACCTCGCCTCCCCGGCAACAACCTTCCAAGACCGATGGGATTCCCATGTCCAGCCTGCAATCTTCCGCCCTCGCCCGTGTCAAGCCTTCGGCCACCATCGCCGTGACCGCTCAGGCCCGGAAGCTCAAGGCAGAGGGTCGCGACGTGATCGGCCTCGGCGCCGGGGAGCCGGACTTCGATACGCCGGAGAATATCAAACAGGCCGCCATCGAGGCGATCCATCGCGGCGAGACCAAATACACCGACGCCGACGGCATGCCCGAACTGAAGAAGGCCATCGTGGCCAAGTTCGCCCGCGAGAACGGCCTGACCTACGACGTGTCGCAGATCCACGTCGCACCGGGCGGCAAGCCGGTCATCTTCAACGCCCTGGTCGCCACCCTGAACCCCGGCGACGAGGTCATCGTGCCCGCCCCCTACTGGGTCTCCTACCCTGACATGGTCCTGCTCGCCGGCGGCGAGCCCGTCACCGTGGTCGGCGAGGAAAAGGACGGCTTCAAACTGCGCCCCGAGGTGCTGGAGGCCGCCGTCACCCCCAAGACCAAGTGGCTGATCCTGAACAGCCCCTCCAACCCGACCGGCGCCGCCTACACCCAGGCCGAGCTGCTGGCCCTGGCCGAGGTTCTGCGTCGCCACCCCCACGTCTGGGTGCTGACCGACGACATGTACGAGCACCTCGTCTATGGCGACTTCGAATACACCACCATCGCCCAGGTCGCCCCCGACCTGATCGACCGCACCCTGACCGTCAACGGCGTGTCCAAGGCCTATGCCATGACCGGCTGGCGCATCGGCTACGCCGGCGGCCCCAAGCCGCTGATCGACCTGATGCGCAAGGTGGCCAGCCAGACCACCTCCAACCCCACCAGCATCAGCCAGTGGGCCGCGGTCGAGGCCCTGAACGGAACCCAGGACTTCATCCCCGAGCGCAAGATCGCCTTCGAGAAGCGCCGCGACCTGGTCGTCTCGATGCTGAACCAGGCGACGGGGATCACCTGTGCTGTGCCGGAAGGCGCCTTCTACGTCTATCCGTCCATCGCCGGCCTGATCGGCAAGACGACGGAGTCGGGCGTGGTCATCGACGGTGACTCGACCTTCGCCGCCGAGCTGCTGAACGCCGAGGGCGTCGCCGTGGTCCAGGGCGAGGCCTTCGGCCTGTCGCCCTATTTCCGCATCAGCTACGCCACCTCCGACGCCGTGCTGGAAGAGGCCTGCACACGCATCCAGCGCTTCGCCGCCTCGCTGCGTTGATTTTTCAACCGGACGGACGCCTCTGTGTCCGTCCGGATCAACGGCCCCAGGTCAGGCCGTGACGCGAGGCGACAGTCGGGCTCCGTCGCCGTCCGGTTCGTTCGGATCGCCCAGCTCCCCTTGCTCTCGCGCCCTGCGGCCATAGACCCATTCGAACAGCGGCGACGCCATAAGGGTCGTGATGATGGCCATCAGGACCAGGATGGAGAACAGGGCTGGGCCGATGACGCCGCGCTGAAGTCCGATATTGATGATGATCAGCTCCATCAGCCCGCGCGCGTTCATCAGGGCGCCGATCCCCATGGCCGTGGCGTTGTCCTGGCCCGTCAGCCGGGCGGCCGCCCAGCAGGCGCCCCCCTTGGCCAGGACGGAGCCGGCCAGGATCACCAGGGTGACGGCGGCCAAACCGATATTGTCCACCATCGTCAGCTGCGTATTGAGCCCCGAAAAAGTGAAGAACATCGGCAGCAGAACCAGAACGGCGAAAGGCTCCAGCTGACGTTTGATCTCCGCCGTCAAAAGGCCGCGCGGCATGGCGGCCCCCAGGATGAAACCGCCGAAGACCGCATGGATGCCGACGGCGTCCATCGCCCAGGCGCTGAGCATGAACAGGATCAGGACGACGCCCAATACGCTCGGTCCGACGCCCCCCTCCCGCTCTGCGATCCGGCCTAGGGGCGCCAGAAGCCGGGGCCCCAAGGTCATCATGAAAAGGGCGAAGGCGCCGCCTCCGGCGATCGCCACCACCGCCACCATCGGGCCGGCGCCGAAGCTGGCCAGGACGATCGCCAATACGCACCACGCCCCGGCGTCATCGATGGCGCCCGCGGCCAGAGACAGCGACCCCAACCGCGATCCGCTCAGGCCGCGTTCGTGAATGATGCGGGCCAACATGGGAAAGGCGGTGATCGAAATGGCTGCGCCCATAAACAGCATGGCCTGCCAGGTCACGATTCCCCCGCCAAACAGGCCAAGACTCAGAAGCCAGGGCGCAATGGCGACCGCGACCAGAAACGGCGCCGCCATGCCGGCCAGCGACACGGCCGCCGCACTGGTCGCATGGGCGCGGAAATGATCCCGGCGAAATCCCAGCCCGACCAGGAACATGTAGAGGCCGACGCCCAGCTGGGCACCGACGAACAGGATGGACCGCGACTCCTTCGGAAAAAGGGCGGCCTGCAAGTCGGGAGCCAGAAGTCCGAACAGGGACGGCCCCAGGATCACGCCGGCGATCATTTCGCCGACGACCTGCGGCTGGCCCAACCAGCGCTTGGCCGCCCATCCCACAACCCGGCAGGCGGCGATGATCACCGCCATCTGCAAGAAGAAGGCGACGCTCAGTTCGGCGTTGGTCATGCGATGATCCCTCCCCAGGGCGCGTCGCTCTTGAGAACGATCACAAGTCGCTTACCCTAAACGCCCCCGTCGCTCATTCAAGGCCGCCGCGGACCGAAACCGACACGATCAGGGCCGGCTGGCCATCCCCAGTTTGATCGGCTTGGCGTCCTCAGCCAGGGCGCCGCGTTTGACGCCCCACAGCAGGATGATCGGCGCGCCGACATAGATGGAGGAATAGGTGCCGACGATGATGCCGAACATCAGGGCGATGGAGAAGCCGAACAGGGCCTCGCCCCCGAAGATCGCCAGGGCCGCCAGCACCATGACGGCGGTCACGCCGGTGATGATGGTCCGCGACAGGGTCTCGTTCAGCGACAGGTCGATCACCTCGCCCAGGGGCATGGTCTTGTACTTGCGCAGGTTCTCGCGAAGCCGGTCGAACACCACCACGGTGTCGTTCATCGAATAGCCGATGACGGTCAGGATGGCGGCGACCATGTTCAGGCTGAACTCCAGGCGGAAGACCACGATCAGGCCGAAGGTCAGCACCACGTCGTGCAGCAGGCCGATCACGGCGCCGAAGCCGAATTGCGGCTCGAACCGGAACCAGATGTAGAGGAACATCAGGCCGATAGCGACGGCCAGGGCCAACAGGCCCGAGGTGAACAGTTCGCCGGACACCTTGGACCCGACCACGCTGACGCCCGAATACTGCACCTCGCCGACCGTGCCGCTGATGGCGCGCTCGACCTGGTTCACCACCTGGGTCTGATCGCGGCCTTCCGGCACCTGGAAGCGCAGGATGGCGGTCGAGCCGTCATCGACATTGGTGTCGCGCCGGGCGATGCCCTGCACCTGGACGTCGCCCAGGTTCAGACCGTTCACGGCTTCGCGCACTCGGTCCAGTTCGATGGTCTGGCCGGCGGGCTTGGAGACCTCCATCGAGGCGCCGCCGCGGAAGTCGATGCCCATGTTCAGGCCGGGCACGAAACAGCCCACGATCGAGGCGATGCACAGCACCACCGACAGGACGGCGGCGTAGCGGGCGTATTTGACGAAATGAAAATTCGTCTTCTGCGGCAGCAGTTTGATGAGGGGCCATCCACGCATCGCCATTACTCCGCGATCGGCAGTTTTTTGGGCTTGGCGGTCTTGAGCCAGTAGGCCAGCAGCACCTGGGCCACCAGAACCGACGAGAACACCGAGGTGAAGACGCCGATGCTCAGCGTCCAGGCGAAGCCGCGCACCGGGCCGGCGCCGAAGACGAACATGATCGCCGCCGCCACCAGGGTGGTGATGTTGGCGTCCAGGATCGTGCCCCAGGCCTTAGAGAAGCCTGCGTCCATGCTGGCGATCACGCTGCGGCCCGTCCGGGCCTCGTCGCGCATCCGCTCATAGATCAGCACATTGGCGTCCACGGCCACGGCGAAGGTCAAGATCAGACCGGCGATGCCCGGCAGGGTCAGGGTCGCCTGGGTCAGCGACATGGCCGCCACGATCAGCACCCCGTTCAGGATCAGACCCAGCACCGACACGCCTCCGAACAGGAAGCCGTAGGCCAGGATCATGAAGACCACGATGATGACGAAGCCGACGGCGGTCGACAGGGCGCCTGCAGCCACCGCGTCGGCGCCCAGTTCGGCGGTCACGGTCCGGCGCTCCTCGACGTTCAGCGGCGCCGGCAGGGCGCCCCCGTTCAGCAGGTTCACCATGGTCGCGGCTTCCTGGATCGTGAACTGACCCTCGATGATGCCCGAACCGTTGGTGATGGCGCTGTTGATGCGCGGCGCGGATATGACCTTGCCGTCCAGGATGATGGCGAAGGGTTTGCCGATATTGGCCGAGGTCGCCTCGCCGAACCGGCGGGCGCCGGCGCCGTCGAAGCGGAAGCCGATGGCGGGGCGGCCGCTCTGATCGGCATCGACAGAGGCCCGTGTGAGGTTCTCACCCGAGACCAGAACCCGCTTCTTGACCAGATAGGGCGTGCCCTGTTCATCGGTCAGCAGTTCGGCGTCCGGCGGCACACGCCCCGCCTGGGCCTCGGTCACCGAGTTTTCGGTATCCACCATCTGAAAGGTCAGCTGGGCCGTCTGGCCGATGACCTCCTCCAGCTTGCGCGGATCGCTCTCGCCCGGCGCCTGGACCACGATCCGGTCGGCGCCCTGGCGGGTGATCGAGGGTTCGCGCGTACCCAGGCTGTCGATGCGGCGACGGACGACTTCGATGGACTGATCGACCGCCGTCGATCCCATGCCGGCCAGGGCCGCGTCCGTATAGGCGAATCGGACCCGGTCCGAACCGACGCGGCTGGCCGTCCGTTCGACCTGGCCGGACGGTCCCGGCGCGCCGGCGAGGCGGCGCAGGGCTTCAAAGGCGGCGGTCTGTTTCGCCGGGTCCGCCAAAGCGACCACGACGCCGCCCGCCTCGCGCTGGAGGCCGTTGGTGGCGATGCCCTCGCCGTTCAGGGTCACCCGCACGTCCTCGATCAGATTGGTGACGCGCTTCTCGCGCATCGCCGGCACGTCCACCTCGAGCAGCAGATAGGAGCCGCCCTGCAGGTCCAGCCCCAGGTTCAGGGCGTTCTTCGGCAGCCAGCCGGGCAGCGCCTCCCGCTGAGCCGGGCTCAGCAGGTTGGGATAGGCCAGCAGGCAGCCGATGATCGCCGAGGCGACGACGAGAATGATTTTCCAGCGCGACAGCTGAATCATGAGGACAGTCCAGGTTCAGCGATACGCTTCGGGTCTCAGGCCTTGGAGTCGTTGGCGGCGACGGCGGTGCGGTTGCGCACCTCGGCGATCATCGCCTTGACGACGCGGATATTGACGCTGGGCGCGATCTCGACATTGACCTCGGCCTCTTCGACGCGGGTCACCTTGCCGATGGCGCCGCTGGACAGGACCACCGTGTCGCCGCGCTTCACGGCGGCGATGGCGGCCGCATGTTCCTTGGCGCGCTTCTGCTGCGGACGGATCAGCAGGAAGTAGAACAGGATGAAGATGGCGACGATCGGCAGGAACTGCATGATCACGGCCATCATGCCGCCGTCAGCTGGGGCGCCCATGGGGTCTCTCCGAACACAAGGCGGGGCGGCCCTCGTCGGCGCCCCCATTAAAACGAGGCGCGGAACCTAGGGCCGCGCTTCGCGGATTGCAACGTAACGAACGATCAGCGCGGCAATACGCTCAGGGGATCGACCGCCACGGGGTCGTCGCCGCGCATCTGGCGGGTCTCGAAATGGATCGACGGGCGGCCGTCCCCGGCGGTCAAACCCACGGTGCCGATCTGCTGACCCGCGCGCACGTCGTCGCCGTCCTTGACCGTGGCCGAGCCCAGATGGCCGTAAACCGTGCGCCAGCCGCCGTTGTGCACGATCAGCACCGTCAGGCCCTGGCCCACCAGATCGTCGCCCACATAGGCCACGCGCCCACCGGCCGCCGCCACGACCGAGGCGCCGGCCGAGGCGCCGATATTGATCCCATTGTTGCGCTCGCCCATGCCGACCGGACCGAACCGTCTCAGGATGTCGCCCCGCACCGGCCATTGCAGGGCGATGGTTCCGCCTGCGACGGGCGTCGTCGCCGGACCGGGCGCGCTCTCGACCGGCCGCGTCTGGACCGGCCGCGTCTGGGCCGGCAGGGCCGGATTGCCCGAGGGCGGCGGCGGGGGCGGCGGAACCACCCCCGAGTTCGGCACCAGCACACCGGCCGGCGACGGCCCCGTGGCGTAGGGATCGCGTCCCGTGTCCACGGCGGAATCGGGCAGAATGATTCTTTGACCGCTGGTGATCGCGCCGCGCGGCCCCAGCCCGTTCAGGTCGATCAGGGTTTGAACCGGCGTCTGGAACCGCCGGCCGACGCCCGAGATGGTGTCGCCCGGCTGGATCACATAGGCCGCGCCCGGCGTCACCACGGCGGGCGGCGAAGATGGGGCGGGCGTCGCCGGATAGGTCGGCTGGGCCGGCGTGACCGAAACCGGCGGCGGCAGGGCCCCGCCGTCGATCGAGCCGACCGGCGCCGTCGCCGGCGGCTGCTGATACGGTTGGGCGGGGGTCTGCGGCTGGGCCGGCTGACCATAGGGGCCCTGCTGAGCCTGCGGCTGGGCGCCTCCGGCAGGAACAGGGCGCGTCGAATACTGCGGCTCGGACGGATAGGTCATACAGGCCGCTGCGCTCAGCGACGCCGCCAAGATCACAACCGCTCTCATTCCGCCCGACATCACCTGCACCGGCCGCTCCTTACGTGGTTAAATCCGCCCGCCCGGTTTGCCCGCTCGCGCCGCCCAAGCCAAGCCCGCAATCATCGCCAAAGTGGGGCGGGAAGGTTAACGGCCGTCCAGACCCTCTCCCGCTTGCGGGAGAGGTGGCCTGGCGTCCGCGCAGCGGACCAGGGTCGGAGAGGGAAGTTTTCTTTCAAGAAGCATGACTTCCCCCATCGTCAGGCGTGTCGCTTCGCGCCACGACCTGACACTTCCCCCGCAAGCGGGGGAAGGTCTCACCCCTCCTTCGCCGTCCCCTCGACCAGGGGCACGAACCGCACTTCCGTCAGGCTTTCGCGCCGGAACGAGCCGTCACCTTGCCCCACATAGCGGTGCAGGATCTGCACCGAGGTGCGGCCCACCGGCGCCACCAGAACCCCGTTTGGCTTCAGCTGTTTCAACAGTTCGGTCGGCTCGCCCGGCGATGCGGCCGTCACCATGATCCGGTCGAAGGGCGCCTGTTCGATCCAGCCCAGGCCGCCGTCTCCGTGACGGGTGATGACGTTCTCGATCTCCAGGGCGCGCAGACGCGCCTCGGCCTCGACCAGCAGACTGCGATACCGCTCCACCGAATAGACATAGCGCGCCAGCCGGCTCAGCACCGCGCACTGGTAGCCGCTGCCGGTGCCGATCTCCAGCACCCGGTGACGGGGCTGGACGTCCAGGGCCTGGGTCATCAGGCCGACGATATAGGGCTGGCTGATGGTCTGGGCGCAGTCGATGGGCAGGGCCTGGTCTTCCCAGGCCTGATCCAGGAATTTCTCGTGCACGAAGACCGCGCGGTCGATGCTCTCCATCGCGCCCAGCACCCGGGGGTCCGTCACCCCCTGCTGGCGCAGCGACAGGATCAGACGTCCGGCGCGGTCGTCGTGCAGGTTCATGCGGCCTTCACCGCCTTTGGCGGCGCCCCGCCCAGCACCTTCTTCAGGTCATGGACGCTGGCCATATGGGTCAGGTCGATGTGCAGCGGCGTGACCGAGATCCGTCCCGCCTCGATGGCCCTCAGGTCGGTGCCCTCGGCATGCTCCTGCTTCTCGCCGCGGAAGCTCATCCAGTAATAGTCCCGCCCGCGCAGGTCGGTGCGCCGCACCGCGTGCATCTCGCCCACGTCGCGGAAGCCTTGCGTCGTCACCTCGATCTGCTCGACCCGTTCGGGCGGCAGATTGGGAAAGTTCAGGTTCATCACCACGCCCGGCGCCCATTTCTGGTCCAGCAGACGCGAAATGATGGCCGGGGCGAAAGCTTCGGCCGTCTCCCAGTGGGCGACCACCTCGTCATGGAACCTTTCCAGGCTCTGGCTCAGGGCGATGGAGCGGATGCCGAAGGCCATGCCTTGCAGCGCCCCCGCCACCGTGCCGGAATAGCTGACGTCCTCGCCGATATTGTGCCCCCGGTTCACCCCGGACAGCACCAGGTCCGGCTTCTCCGGCATCAGATCGTTGACCGCCAGGATGACGCAGTCGGTCGGCGTCCCCGTCACCGAGAACCGCCGCTCGCCATGCTTATGCACCCGCAGCGGCTCGGTCAGGGTGATCCCCCGCCCCTTGGCCGACTGTTCGACGGCGGGGGCGCACACCCAGATGTCGTCGCTCAGGGTGCGCGCGATCCGCTCAAGGGATTCAAGACCTTCCGCCTCGATCCCGTCGTCGTTTGTCAGGAGGATACGCATCAGCCTACGAACTCGCGACCGCTCATATACGGCTGCAGCACCTTCGGCACCGCGATCCGCCCGTCGTCCTGCTGATAGTTCTCCATGATCGCCACCAGGGTCCGACCGACCGCCAGCCCCGACCCGTTCAGCGTATGGACGAACTCGGTCTTCTTCTCGCCGGCCCGCTTGAACCGGGCGTCCATGCGCCGGGCCTGGAAGTCGCCGCAGTTCGAGCAGCTGCTGATCTCGCGATAGGTCCCCTGGCTGGGCAGCCAGACCTCCAGGTCGAAGGTCTTCTGCGCCGAGAAGCCCATGTCGCCCTTGCACAGCAGCATCCGCCGGAACGGCAGCTCCAGCGCCTTCAGCACCGCCTCGGCGCAGGCCGTCATCCGCTCGTGCTCGGCGTCGGAGTCTTCCGGCCGCGCGATCGACACCATCTCGACCTTGGAGAACTGGTGCTGGCGGATCAGCCCGCGCGTATCCCGCCCCGCCGACCCGGCTTCAGCGCGGAAGCAGGGCGTCAGCGCCGTCATCCGCATCGGCGTGGCGAGGTCGTCCTCGGACAGGATGGTCTCGCGCACGAGGTTGGTCAGGGAGACTTCGGCAGTGGGGATGAGCCAGCGGCGCTCATCCATGAGTGTTTGAACTCGCGCGACAGGCTCGAGCTTCCGCGCCGAGCGAATGATCTCAAATTGCTTCAGAACTTCGCTGGCAGTTTGACCAATGAACCGTTTCAGGAAAGCGACAGCCCGTTCGTGAAAAGCTTGGAGGTAATTCTCGTCTCCAAGGAACTTCTTGGGCACATAATCTTCGACGTCACGTCGTTGCGAAGCCGTGCTTATCGCCTCTTGCGTGACTAGCCCTTCCACATTGTAAATGGCCCAAAGTATAGTCTCGACATACTCGCCGACGACGTCAACGTCGCGCTCGTCGTCACCGAACTCTGCGACGCCAGCCAAGCCAAACAGACCGGAAAAGAGATCGTCACCGAACTTCGGCAACTGCCCCGTGCCGAACATCGCCTCATCCCGCACCAGCAGCGGCGGGTTCACTTCCAGATAGCCGTGCTGATCCGTCTGCAGGTCCAGCATGAACTGGCCCACGGCCCGTTCCAGCCGCGCCAGCTGGCCCTTCAGCACCGCAAACCGCGCGCCCGACATCTTCGCCGCCGCCTCGAAGTCCAGCATCCCCAGGGCCTCGCCCAGGTCGGCGTGATCCTTGGCCGGGCCGCCTTCGCGCGGCGTGCCCCAGCGCGAGACCTCGACATTGCCCGCCTCGTCCTCGCCGTCCGGCACATCCTCGGCCGCCAGGTTCTTCAACCCCGCCAGCAGGTCGCGCAGTTCCTTGCCCACGCGCGCCTCGATCTCGGCCGCCGCCGCGATATCGCCCTTCAGCGCCTCGACCTCGGCCTTCAGCCGGTCGGCCTCGGCCATGTCCTTCTTGCCCATGGCGGCGCCGATCAGCTTGGAGGCGGCGTTGCGCTTGGCCAGGGCGTCCTGGCCGGTGGTCTGGGCGTGGCGCAGTTCGGCGTCCAGCCGCAGGATGTCCGCCACCAGCCCGTCGGCCTGATCGACCCCGCGCGACGACCAGCCCGCGACATAAACCTGGGGGTTTTCGCGAATGGCTCTGATGTCGTGCATGGTCTGAAACTTCGGTTGGGCGGGAGAAGCCGAACGCTCTACCCGCCCGCGCGGTTACGGGCAACGGCGGCCGGGCGGTTCCCCCTCCACCAAGCTTCGCGCGGTCCCCCTCCCCCAGAGGGGGAGGAATGCGATGACCGAAATCCTCCCCCTCTGGGGGAGGTGGCGCGGCGCGCAGCGCCGCGACGGAGGGGGCCGGGCCGTTTTCTGTGGACGCCCCTTCGGAACCGCGTGGCGAATCACCCCGACTGGGGCAAGCTGGCGCCATGAACGCTCAGGTCGCCTCTTCAGAACTTCAGGGCCGGACGGCCCCCGCCGACCATCCGGAGCGGCAGTATCTGGACCTGTTGCGCGACATTCTGGACAACGGCGTGCGCCGCGACGACCGCACCGGCACCGGCACCCTGGGCGTCTTCGGCCGCCAGATGCGGTTCGACCTGTCCAAGGGCTTCCCCGTCCTGACCACCAAGAAGCTGCACCTGCGGTCGATCATCGTCGAACTGCTGTGGTTCCTGCGCGGCGACACCAACATCGCCTATCTTAAGGAGAACGGCGTCCGCATCTGGGACGAATGGGCCGACGCCGAGGGCGAACTGGGTCCGGTCTACGGCAAGCAGTGGCGGTCCTGGACGGCGCCGGACGGCCGCGTCATCGACCAGATCGAAAAACTGGTCCATGGCCTGAAGACCAATCCCCACAGCCGCCGCCATATCGTCACGGCCTGGAACCCGGCGGACGTCGACGACATGGCCCTGCCGCCCTGCCACTGCCTGTTCCAGTTCTTCGTGGCGGATGGGAAACTGAGCTGCCAGCTATATCAGCGCAGCGCCGACGTCTTCCTGGGCGTGCCCTTCAACATCGCCTCCTACGCCCTGCTGACGATGATGCTGGCCCAGGTGGTCGGGCTGGAGCCGGGCGAGTTCGTCCACACCTTCGGCGACGCCCACCTGTATCTGAACCATTTGGAACAGGCCGAGCTCCAGCTCACGCGCGAACCCCTGCCCCTGCCGGTGATGAAGATCGCGCCGAAGACCGACCTGTTCGCCTTCGAACTGTCGGACTTTACGCTTGAGGGCTATGAAGCCTGGCCGCATATCAAGGCCGAAGTGGCCGTCTGATGGATCTCAAGAGTCTTCAAGCCGACGTCCTGCGCATCTCCGACATCTACGCCGCCAACTACGGCATAGACCGCGACCGGGACTGGGCGCTGCTCAAGCTTCAGGAAGAGCTGGGAGAGCTGACGGCTGAACATCTGCGCCTGTCCGGTCGGGCGCGCGGCGCGGGCGACGCCGACGCCCTGGGCGACGAGGCGGCCGATGTTCTGGGCATGCTGTTGATCTATTGCGCGGGCGCCGGGGTCGATCTTGAAAGCGCGATGCGGCGCAAATGGCTGAAGTGGCTGGAGCCTGCGGCATGACCGGCCCCGCTCGGATCGCCCTGGTCGTGGCCCGCGGCCGGAACGGCGTCATCGGCCGGGACGGCGACCTGCCCTGGCGGCTGCGTTCGGACCTGCAAAGGTTCAAGGCGATCACTATCGGAAAGCCCTGCCTGATGGGGCGCAAGACCTGGGAGAGCCTGCCGCTGAAGCCCCTGCCCGGTCGGCTGAACCTGGTCCTGACCAAGGACGAGTCCTATGAGGCCGACGGCATGGCCAAGGGCGCCGTGGTCTGCTCCAATCTGGACGAAGCGATCGAGATCGCGCGCGAGACCGCCGAGGAGGACGTCGTGGACGAAATCTGCATCATCGGCGGCACGGCCCTGTTCGCCGCCGCCCTGCCCCGCGCCCGCCGCCTCTATATCACCGAGGTCGACGCAGCCCCCGAGGGAGATGCGGTCTTTCCGTCGTTCGACGAAACAGCCTGGGTTGAAGTATCTTCCGAAACCCATGCGGCGGGCGAGAAGGACGACCACGCCTTCACCTTCCGCGTTTTGGATCGTCGTTAGGAGCCCCTCATGTACGTCGCCACCACCAATGACCTGCCCGGTTTTCGCGTCACCCGCCACATCGGCCTGGTGCGCGGCGTTACGGTGCGATCCCGCAACGCCATTTCCGACGCCATCGGCGGCGTCCAGTCCATGCTGGGCGGCCGGGTCGGCGCCTATGTGAAACTGGCCGAGGCGGGGCGTCAGGAAGCCTATGACGAACTGGTCAAACACGCCCAGGCCCACGGCGCCAACGCCATTCTGGCCGTCCGCTATGACGCCACCGAGATCATGCCGGGCGTGACCGAGGTGCTGTGCTACGGCACCGCCGTGATCGTCGAGCCGGCCTGACCTCTCGGAAGGCCGGCCTTCCCGACGCCTCGGGTCAGGACAGAGTCATCAGGTCCGAGCGCTCGAAATTGCGCAGTTCCTCGGTGCGCCCGTCCCGAATCTTCTCCACCCAGTGCGGATCGGCCAGCAGGGCGCGGCCGACCGCCACCAGATCGAACTCCTCCTTCTCCAGCCGGCGCGTCAGGCCGTCCAGCGAGGCGGGCTTGGAGCCTTCGCCCCCGAAGGCCGCGATGAATTCGCCGTCCAGCCCGACCGAGCCGACGGTGATGGTCGGCTTGCCCATCAGCTTCTTCGTCCAGCCGGCGAAGTTCAGATCCGACCCCTCGAACTCCGGCTCCCAGAATCGGCGCTGCGAGCAGTGGAAGACGTCGACCCCGGCGTCCGACAAGGGCGTCAGCCATTCCACGATCTGGTCCGGCGTCTCGGCGATCCGGGCGGCGAAGTCCTGCTGCTTCCATTGCGACAGGCGCAGGATGACGGGGATGTCGTCGCCGACGCCCTCGCGCACCGCCTTGACCACCTCGGCGCCGAAGCGCGCCCGCTCGGAGATGCTCGGCCCGCCCCAGCGGTCCTCGCGCACATTGACCGCGCCCCAGAAGAACTGGTCGATCAGATAGCCGTGGGCGCCGTGAATCTCGACGGCGTCAAAGCCCAGCTCCCGCGCCGCGCGCGCAGAGCGACCGAAGGCCGCGATCGTATCGGCGACGTCCTCTTCGGTCATAGGCTCATACTTGGCCTTGCCCGGCGAAGTCAGGCCTGACGGACTGTCCACCTTGCCCAGGGGCGTCCAATCAGCGCCCTGGCCCCGCGCCGATCCCACGTGCCATATCTGCGGCGCGATCAGGCCTCCGGCGGCGTGGACCTCGTCCACCACCGTCTTCCAGTGCGGCAGGGCCTCGCCGTGGAAAACGGGCACATTGACGTCATTGCGCGCAGCGGGCCGTTCCACCACCGTGCCCTCGGTCACGATCAGCCCCACCCCGCCCTGGGCGCGGCGGCGGTAATAGCCGGCCACATCGGACGTCGGGATGCCGTTCGGGGAAAAGGACCGCGTCATAGGCGCCATGACGATGCGGTTGGGCAGGGTCAGTCCCTTGACCGTAAAGGGGCGAAACAGGGCGTCGACGCTCATTGGATCTCCTCGCGAAATGGCAAGGGTGAAGGTGGCGAATAGAGTTGCGTTTGAAAACCCCACGCCCTGAAGTTTCTACAGCCCCAAGGAAGCCGCCACCTGCTCGGCGATTGCATCGAACCGCATCGCGATCGCGCCTTTGGGATCCGACGCAACCAACGGTCGCCCCGCATCTCCGCCCTCTCGCAGAGCGGCCTCCAACGGCAGATCGCCCAGGAAGGGGACCGACAGACGATCCGCCTCTGCCTTGGCGCCGCCCTGTCCGAAGACAGAGCCGCTCATGTTTTCAATCAGGCCCAGCGTCGGCACATTCACCTTCTGGAACAGCGTGTGGGCCCGCCGTGCGTCGGCCAGAGCCACCTCCTGCGGCGTGGAGACGATGACGGCGCCGTCCAGCGGAGTCTTCTGAATCAAGGTCAGTTGCACATCGCCCGTCCCCGGCGGCAGATCGACCACCAGCACGTCCAGCGGCGCCTCGGCCGCGCCCCACCGGGTCTGGGTCAACATCTGGGTGATGGCCTGGGACGCCATGGGCCCGCGCCAGATCATGGCGTCGTCCATCCCGGTCAGCAGACCGACGGACATGGCCTTCAGTCCATGCGCCTGGTGCGGCACGATGGCGCCGTCCTCATAGGCGGGCTGGCCGCTGATCCCCAGCATGGTGGGCAGCGAGGGGCCATAGACGTCGGCGTCCAAAATCCCGACAGACAGCCCTCGTGCAGCCAGGGCCGCGGCCAGATTGACGGCCACGGTCGACTTGCCCACCCCGCCCTTGCCGCTGGCGACGGCCAGGACGCGCCGGACGTGGGCCGGGCGGTCCGTGGGAACCGGCGCCTTGGGACGTCCCTGATCCACGGCGGCTTTCGAAAGGCCGGCGGTGCGCGCGGGCTTGCCGAGCCCAGGTTTGGCCTCCGCCGTCAGGATCACCGAGACCCGGCTCATGCCGGGGATGGCCTTTAGCGCCGCCTCGGCCGCGTCCCTGACGGGGGCGTAGGTCGCGACCAGACTACGGTCCACCTCCAGGGCGAAGCCCGCCCGGTCCTCGGCGACGACCAGCCCCTGAACCAGACCCGAAGCATGGAGGCCCTGGCCCGAAACCGGGTCCGTGACGGCGTCGAGCGCGGCGATGACGGCGGAACGTTCGACCAAGACGGTCTCCAGAAAGCTTGCAGGCGATAAGGGGCGCGTTCTATCGCCCATGAATGCCGCCCGCGAGCCTCGATTTGTCCCAGCCGCCCTTAGTTACCCTGATCGCCGGCCCCACCGCCTCGGGAAAATCCGCCTTGGCCCTGAAAATGGCGCGCAAGACCGGGGCGGTCATCATCAATGCGGACAGTCAGCAACTCTACGCCGACCTTCGCATCCTGACCGCCCGCCCCTCGCCGGAGGACGAAGCCCAGGCCGAACATCGGCTTTACGGCGTCGCCGACGCCGCAGAGGCCTGGTCCGTGGGAAAATGGAGTCGCGCCGCCCTGGCCATACTGGCCGAACTCCGGGCGGAGAATCGGCCCGCCATCCTCGTCGGCGGCACCGGCCTGTACTTCACGGCCCTGACCCGGGGCCTGGCGGACATTCCGCCGGTCGCGAGCGCTGTCCGCGACCAGGTCGAGGCGGACTTCTTGGTGCAAGGAGAGGCTCTGTTTCGCACCCGTCTGGCGGAAATCGACCCGGCCGCCGCCCAGGCCATTGAGGCCGGGGATCGACAACGGCTCGTGCGGGCGATGAGCGTCCACGCCGCGACCGGCCGGCCGTTGACCGCGTGGACATCCCAGACCCAGCCGCTTCTGGCGCCGGAATCCTGGACGGGGCTTGTGATCGAACCTGATCGCCAAGTCCTTTACGCCGACTGCGACCGAAGGGCGGATCTGATGGTCGAAAATGACGCGCTAGATGAGGTTCGTCGCCTCGTCGCGCGCGACCTGTCCCCCGCCCTGCCCGCCATGAAGGCGGTCGGCGTGCGGGAGTTGGCCGCCTATGTCTCCGGCGCACTCGACCGTGAGGCGGCCGTCGCCGCCTTGAAACAGGCCACGCGAAACTACGCCAAACGCCAGCTCACCTGGTTCAGAAACCAGTGCCGCGACTGGAGCCGCATTCCCCGCCCCTGATCCCCTTGGCCGAACTGGACTTGGAAACCCGCCGGGCCACGCCTATATTGCCCTCGTCCGGCTTCGGCCGGACTATGGCGATAAAGGCGCCTGTAATAAGCGGACCGGACCCGGGTGCGATTCCCGGCGGCTCCACCATTCACTTCCCCGCGTTATCGGCGGAGGCGTCATGGGGCCGACTAGCATCGACGGACGTGTAAAGAGGATTGCTTTCGCTCGTCCTGGCCCACCGTATCGGGCCATTTTCTAACTGCGAACGATAACTTCGCTGGAGAAGTCGCTCTCGCCGCGTAATGCGGTTCGGGTGATTTCGAACCTTAAGTCCTAGGGGTTCAGATCCCTGGGCGGGGCCTGTCGGGAGCCTGGCAACAGAATCCCGGCGCTTATCCCGCACATCCGACGTCTTCACCCTATTCGCACCTTTCGCGCGCGCGCCGCCGCCGCTATCAGTCACGCTGAATTTGCGAGGTGACGATGACCGATCAGACCCCTCCGGTCGATGAGATGCAGTACGAGCGACTGGCGCACGAGGCCTTGCGCGGCGTGATCCGGTCTGCGCTCGATCATGTGGCCGCCGAAGGTCTGCCCGGCGCGCATCACTTCTACATCACCTTCAAGACCCGGGCCGCCGGCGTCAGCATTCCGGCGGACATGCTGACCAAATATCCCGACGAAATGACGGTGGTGTTGCAGCACCAGTATGAGGATCTGCAGGTCGAGGCGGACCGCTTTTCCGTGAAGCTCCGCTTCGGCGGCGTGCCTCGCACCCTCGCCATGCCCTATACGGCGGTGACCCGCTTCTACGATCCCAGCGTCCAATTCCTGCTGCAGTTCGAAGAACCCGAGATCGTCGAGAATGTGGAAGACGCCACGCCGCCGGAAGATCCGGCGCCGACGTCCGACGGTCCGAAGGTCGTTTCCCTGGACCAGTTCCGCAAGAAGTAGACTCTTCCCTGATCCAGTCCGGACGCTAAGCTCTCGTTTCAAAGGTCTGGACGGTGGCACGCGATGTTTCGGTGGACGACGGCGACGGTCGTAATGTTCGGCCTTGTCGTGCTGGGCTGTTCGGCCCAGGCGCAGAACCGGTTTGATGGCTGGGCTTCCGCCGTCATCGCCGCAGATTGGCGTGACAGCGACGGCCGTCCCATCGCCGCCTTCGACAACGCCCAGCGCGACCTGTCCAAAGCCTTCCAACAGGCCGGCTTCGATCCGGCAACCATGGTCAGCGTGAGCCTGCGTCCGGACGTCGCCGCGCCGGTGGAGGCCCAGGACAGCCTGCGTCGGTTTGCCGAGGCGGCTGAACGGGCGACGCGCGGCTGCCTCTTCTACGTCACCTCCCACGGCTCTCCCGAAGGCCTGGTCTTCGGACCTGAGGCGACGCTGGCGCCAGAGGATCTGATTCCTGTCTTGCGCCAAACCTGCGGCGATCGTCCGACGGTCGTGGTTCTGTCCGCCTGTTTCTCGGGCGTTTTCGTCGACGGCCTGAAGGGACCGAACCGCATGGTCATGACCGCCGCCCGGCGCGATCGCTCCTCATTCGGCTGCGCCGCCGACGCCCTGTATCCCTATTTTGATGAATGCGTGCTGGACGGGCTGAAAACCGCGCCGCATTTCATCGCCCTGTCCCGCGCCGCCACGTCCTGCGTCGCCGCGCGCGAACAGGCGGAGGGGCTCTCTCCGGCCTCAGAGCCTCAAACGGCGATCGGCGCGAACATGCAACTGCTTTTGCCGACGCTGCGGTTCAGGCCCTACGAGGATAGGACCGGATCGTAATCCGCTCGCGCTCGCCTTCACGCCGCTCCACGAGAAGACGGGCCACCTGGCTGTCGTCGTGGAACAGATAGCCCTTGATCGAGTCGAGCAGGGCCTTGGCCAGGTTGTCGAGGTCCATCCACGGGGGTTCGCCGACATGTTCCATGCGGATCTCGACCACATGATCGCCCCAGGACGGCCGCGACGCCCACTCCTTGCGCATGAATTCATAGACCAGCGGCTTGTAGTATTTGGCTTGGGTGGTCAGGCCGTCGATGACGATCTCGACCGCCTCGCCGTCCTCACGGGCCCGCACCTTGCCGGTTCCGATCCAGCCGACGGTCATCGGGTGCAGACGGACGGCGCGGCGTCCAGCAAACGGGCGGAACGGATGACGACCGGCGGCGTCAGCTGCTCTTGCGCGTTCGCGGGCATCTTCTGGATGCGGCGCGCCACATCCAATCCCTCGATCACCCGGCCGAAGGCGGCGAATCCCTGGCCATCTGGATTGCGGGCGCCGCCGAAATCCAGACTGGGGGTGTCCTGGGTCACAATGAAGAAGCTGGACGTCGCGCTGTCCGGGCCGTCGCGCGCCATGGACACGGTCCCCGCGAGATGACGCAGTCCTGTGTCCCGAGTCCGCTCCAGCGGAATGGGCGGACGGGCGTCGTCGTCGCTCCCCCGCGGCGTCGCCGCCTGGATGACGTCGATCGGGTTCGGGTTGGCCGTATTGGTCTCGCGCACCACGGTGCGGAAGAAGGACCCGTTGTCATAGTCGCCGAAGACGACGTAGCTGATGAAGTTGCAGGTGCTGATCGGCGCCGCTTCGGCGTCAAGGGCCAGAACGATTCGCCCGGCCGTCGTGTCCAGGGCGACGCGCGGTCGAGGCTGTTCAGCGGGAAGTCCGGCGCATCCCGCCAGCATCAGCAGAGTCGCCGCTAGAATATGCTTTGGTCCCATGGCCGCCTCGCCTTGCCCTACTCTTCTCTCGTGCTACACCGCCGCGCATACAATCGCCACGCCTGAGAGCCTTGTCCGCGCATGAGCAACGTCCGCACTGAAACCGACACCTTCGGCCCCATAGAGGTCGCCGCCGATCGCTACTGGGGGGCCCAGGCGCAGCGGTCTCTGGGCAATTTCAAGATCGGCTGGGAGAAGCAGCCCCTGCCGGTCGTGCGGGCCCTGGGCATCGTCAAGCGCGCCGCCGCCGAGACCAACCGAGACCTGGGCAAGCTCGACCCCGCCCTGGCCGACGCCATCATCCAGGCCGCCAATGAGGTCATCGAGGGCAAGCTGAACGACCACTTCCCCCTGGTCGTCTGGCAGACGGGTTCGGGCACCCAGTCGAACATGAACGCCAATGAGGTGATCTCGAACCGCGCCATTGAAATCCTGGGCGGCGAGATGGGCTCCAAGAAGCCGGTCCACCCCAACGACCACGTCAATATGAGCCAGTCGTCGAACGACACCTATCCGACGGCCATGCACGTGGCCTGCGCCGAACAGGTGGTCAACGACCTGATCCCTGCGCTGAAGCATCTGCACGCCGCTCTAGACGCCAAGTCCAAGGCCTGGGCCCACATCATCAAGATCGGCCGCACCCACACCCAGGACGCCACCCCCCTGACCCTGGGCCAGGAGTTCGGCGGCTACGCCCAGCAGGTCGCCAACGGCATCGAGCGGATCGAACAAACCCTGCCTAAGCTGATGGAACTGGCCCAGGGCGGCACCGCTGTCGGCACCGGGCTGAACGCCCCCATCGGGTTTGCCGAAAAGGTCGCGGCCCAGATCGCTCAGATCACCGGCCTGCCCTTCACCACCGCCCCGAACAAGTTCGAGGCCCTGGCCGCCCACGACGCCATGGTCTTCAGCCACGGCGCGATCAACACGGTCGCCGCCTCGCTGTTCAAGATCGCCAACGACATCCGCTTCCTCGGCTCCGGTCCGCGTTCGGGCCTGGGCGAACTGGCCCTGCCGGAGAATGAGCCGGGCTCGTCGATCATGCCGGGCAAGGTCAATCCGACCCAGTGCGAAGCCCTGACCCAGGTCTGCGTCCAGGTGTTCGGCAACAACGCCGCCCTGACCTTCGCCGGCTCGCAAGGCCATTTCGAGCTGAACGTCTACAACCCGGTCATGGCCTACAACTTCCTGCAGTCGGTCCGCCTGCTGGCCGATGCGGCGATCAGCTTCACCGACAACTGCGTCGTCGGCATCGAAGCCCGCGAAGACAATATCGCGCGCGGCCTGAACAACTCGCTGATGCTGGTCACGGCCCTGAACGGCAAGCTGGGCTATGACCTCTGCGCCAAGATCGCCAAGACCGCGCACAAGAACGGCACCACCCTGCGCGAGGAAGCCGTGGGCGGCGGCTATCTGACCGACGCCGAGTTCGACGAGGCGGTGCGACCTGAAAAGATGATCTCGCCCGGCTGACGTCCGGCTGTTAAACTTGCAACCAAGGCGCGGCCCGAGGGATCAGCCCTCGGGCCGTCGTCATTTGGAGGCGGCGATGACCGAGGTCCGGGTATTCTTCACCACCAACCGCAACTATCAGCCCGCCAACAAGCGACAGGTTTTCGGCCGTACCTTCAATCCCGACGGCGTCGCCGCCCTGCGGTTCGGCTATGCCGATTTCAAGTCCGATCCCCAACGACCGGTCCTGCAGGACCTGCACGTCTATCCCGATGTCCTGAACCAGACCGACGTGATCAAAACAGGCGGCGGCATGTTGATGGAGGATCTGCGCGCCTCCATGGCCCAAGGCAGGAAGTGCGACACCCTGGTCTTCATCCACGGCTTCAACGTCAGTTTCACCGGCGCCCTGCAGAGCGCGGCCCTGCTGGCTCAGGGACTGAACATCGGCGGGCATCCGCTGAATGTCGTCGTCTTCAGCTGGCCTTCGGATGGGTCGGCCGTGCCCTGGATGTCCTACTACAGCGACCGGGAGGATGCGCGGGCGTCAGGGCCGTCGGTCGCGCGGGCGTTCCTGAAGTTCAGGGACTTCGGCCTGGCGCTGAACGAAGCCGACTACTGTCAGCGGCGCGTGCATCTGCTGACCCACAGCATGGGCGCCTATGTGCTGCGCCAGGCTTTGCAGGCCCTGATCGCCAAAGATCGGGATGGACTGACCCGTCTGTTCGACCAGATCCTTCTGGCCGCCCCGGACGAGGACGACGACGCCTTCGAGCACGACACGAAGCTTCGGCTGCTGCCCCGCATCGGGCGACAGGTGACCGTCTATTATAATCCCAACGACAAGGGCCTGACCGTCTCGGACAAGACCAAGGCCAATCCGGACCGCCTCGGCTCCGACGGCCCTCGCCTGGTGGATCTGATCCCCAAGAAGGTCGCCCTGGTCGATTGCCGCGTGGTCGCGGGATCGGCCGATCCCTTCATCGAGCACAGCTATTATGTGCGGAGCCAGGCGATGAACGACGACATCTCGGCGGTGCTGGCGGACACACCCCTGGACGACATCCCCAACCGGATCTTTGTCGAACGCCAGCGGTCCTGGCGGATCGTCGCGGAGACCGGCGTCAAGCCGGCCCGACCGCCCGAACCGACTCGCCCCGACGCACCACCCACATAAACCTAAGGCTTGTCGCGGATCGTTCGTCCCACCGGAGCCAGCGCCAGCTTGGCCAGTTCCAGATCCTTCAGGGCGAAGGGAATGCCGATGATCGACACGAACTCGGCCACCGCAATAACCAGGTGCGACAGGGCGATGTACCAGCCCGCCACGACGAACCAGACGATGTTCAGCACCAGACCCAGACAGCCCGCCACCGGATGGGCGTCCTGCCAGACGATCTCGCGTCCGAAGGGCCAGAAGGAATAGCTGGCGATCCGCCAGGCGGCGAAGGTCCAGGGCAGGCCCACCACGGTCAGGGCCAGGATCGCGCCGCCCAGCAGCCACAGCAGGCCCGACAGCCAACCGCCGAAGACCAACCACAGGATATTCAGGATCAGACGGATCATCGCACCTCTCCGAGAACAATGTCCTCCAGATAGAACGAAGGCCCCGCCGGCGACAGCGGGGCCTTCATTAATTCGCCGACACCTGGCCCTAGTGGGGTTTCTCGGTCCAGCGCGCCTTGGCGTCGTCTTTCGTCAGGCTCAGATGGACGTGCTTGTCGTCAACCCGCTCGACCCAGCTGACCGGGATCAGGTGGTGTTTGAAGGCGCCCGCGAGGTCCAGCTTGGCGAGTTCGATCTGGTCGCCGAGAACATGATCCACGCGGCCGACATGACCGCCGTCCGATCCGACGACTTCAAGATGTTCTTTGATGAGCGAGGCGTCGACCATGAGGGTTCTCCGGGTTTGAAGGTTGGTCCCATGAAACGGACGCGCCACGAGTGGGTTTCAAACCGCAGCGCTTGCTGCTGTATAGGCGACGAGGCAGAACCTGAGCCCGCCGCCGGCTCCGCCACGGATCGTCGAGGTACCTATGAAACGCGCCTGTTCGACGCTGCTGGCGATGATGATAGCCTGGTCCGTCGCCGCCTGCGGCACCCTGCAGCGGCCGGAAGGCCCGCTGCGCCTGGCCGATGGCGCCCTGATCCCGGCTCAGGATCCGCGCATCCGCACGAACGACGCCGCGCGCCTCGAGGCCTTCACCGAAGAAGTGGGCCAGCGCCTGGCTCAGAAACATGATCTGTCGATCCTGGCCCTGTCCGGCGGCGGGGCCAACGGCGCCTATGGCGCAGGCGTGCTGGTCGGCTGGACCGAGCGGGGCGACCGGCCGGTCTTCGACATCGTCACCGGCGTCAGCACCGGCGCCCTGGCCGCCCCCTTCGCTTTCGCCGGCCCAGACTGGGACGCCCAGCTGGGCCACGCCTATACGGACGGCGGGGCCAGCGGCCTGTTGAGCTGGCGCAGCCTGGCCTTCTTCCTCTACCCCAGCCTCTACAGCGCCTCGGCGCTCCGCAATCTCGTCGACGAGAACGTCACCCCCGACCTGCTGGCGGCCATCGCCCGCGAACACGCCAAGGGTCGCCGGCTTCTGGTCGCTACCACCAATCTGGACAGCGAGGAGACGGTCATCTGGGACATGGGCCTGCTGGCCAGCCAGAACGACGAGAATTCGCGCGCCCTGTTCAAGGAGGTGCTGGTGGCGTCCGCCAGCATCCCGGGCGTCTTTCCGCCCGTGCTGATCGCCGGCCTTCAGCCGGACCAGACCGTGGTGATGGAGATGCACGCCGACGGCGGGGTCAACACCCCATTCCTGGCCATCCCCGAGCCCCTGGCCCTGTGGACGCGGCCCCAGGACGAGCCGGGCGGCGGCGCCCTCTATGTCGTCGTCAACGGCCAGGTCGGCCGGAACGAGGGGGTCACGCCCGGTCGGCTGACCGCCATCCTGATGCGCAGCTACGACAGCATGAGCAAGGCTTCGCTTCGCACCCATCTGGCGACCACCGCCGCCTTCGCCCGGCGCAACGGGATGAGCCTGTCCCTGTCCGCCATTCCCGATAATGTCGAGGCTTCCAGCCTGGAGTTCGACCAGAAGACCATGACGGCCCTGTTCGAACTGGGGCGCCGGCAGGGTCGGTCCGCCGAGGCCTGGACCCGCCTGGATCGGCCGGACCCTTCGCCTGGCTTCCTTCCCGCCAAGGCCCTGCCCGCCGACGAGGTCCCCGAGCCGCTGAGACCCCACGAGGCCGACAGACCCGAAAAACAGAACTGACCATGGCCGAAATCATCAACCTGAACCGGGTGCGCAAGGCCCGCGCGAAGTCCGAAGACAAGACCCGCGCGGCGGCAAACCGCGTCGTCCACGGACGCTCCAAGGCCGAGAAACAGGCCGCCCGGACCGAGCAGGAGCGAGCGGACCGTCGCCTGGACGCTCAAAAGCGCGAGACGCCGACGGAGGACTGAGCCTTAAGCCGCCTTGGGCGCCCGGATCAGCAAGACCTGGCCCGCCAGCACAAGGGCCAGCCCGACCAGCATGGTCACGCCGACCTCCGCCCCCTCGAACAGAACGGACATGATGACGGCGATCGGCGGGGTCAGGGCCGAGATATAGCTGGCGAGGGCGAACCCCCTCTGTTTCGCCAGGGTGAAGTACAGGCCGAAGGCGATGACCGATCCGAAAAGCGACAGGTGCAGCAGGGACAGAACATAGGCGGGAGTCGCCTCGACCCGCCACTCCACTCCGGTCGCAAGCCCGTAAGCAGCCAACATGGCCGTGCCGTAGGCCATGGCCCAGGCTGTGGCGGCCATGACCGGGGCTCCGGCCTGCTGGCCGCGCCAGGCAAACCAGTTGCCCAAGGCGGAGGCGAGCACCGCGACGAGGGCCAGCACAATGCCCAGCCCCGGCGCCGATCCGGCGGAAGCCCCCGTTCCCGCCAGTTGGCCAAACGACAGGACCGCGACGCCGCAAATCCCGAGCACCGCCCCCTGCCAGGCGCCGGTGGACGCCTTCTGCCGCTCAACTAGCCGGAACATCACCAGATTCACGAAAGCCAGGGCCGCAAAGATGACCGCCACCACGGCCGAGGCCACCCGCTCCTCCGCCGCATAGACGAAGCCGTAGCTTACGGCGAAGACGAAGGCGCCCTGCCCCACGGCCGCGAGATGTTGAGCGCGGGTCAGCCTCAACGGCCGGCGCGTCGCCGCGCAGAAGCCGAACAGAACGAGCGCCGCCAGGCCGAAACGCCAGACGATCGAGACGATCGGATCAACCACGCCCAGCTGCAGGGTGATGGCGAACCAGGTCGTGCCCCAGATGAGGGCGCAGATGAGGATGGCGAGGACGGTGACGGGGCGACTCATGCAAGACTCCGGCTGACGGCGCCGGGATACCATCCCCGCCCTTCCGGCGCCGTTCACGTCTTGCGCCCTTGTGTGACAACAATCTCAGGAGAAAACCCGCCATGTGCAGCACCGGCCGCGCCTCCCCCGGGCGCCCCGAAGGCGTCAGGTGATGAGCGGACTGCAGAAGCGTTCGGTCGTGCTCGCGGGCCACGCCACCTCGGTGGCGCTGGAGCCGGAGTTCTGGGCCGTGCTGGACCGGATCGCGGCCCGCCGCAGCCTCTCGAAGGCGCAACTGCTGGCCGACATCGACGCGGGTCGGGGCCGGCGCCCGCTCGCCTCCGCCTGTCGACTGCTGGCGCTCAGCTGGGTGGCGGAACACGGGGTGGAGATGTAAAATCGGCCGCCGACAAGGAGGCTTCCCTATGGACACCCCGCGCCTGATCCCCGCCGCCGTCTTCGGCGGCCTAGTCGCCCTGGGCCTGATCGGCGCCGGCGCTCTGATCGGACAGGGCGTGGTCCACGCCCGCGCCGGAGACCGCACCGTGACCGTGCGCGGCCTGTCGGAGCGCGAGGTGAAGGCCGATCTCGCGGTCCTCCCGCTGCGCTTTACCGCCTCGGGCGAGGTCCTGTCCGAAGTCCAGGCCCGGATCGACGGCGACTTGGCCCTGGTGCGACAGTTTCTGAGGTCCCAGGGCTACCCGGCCGAGGCCGTCGATCTGGGACGGCTGGAGGTGGCCGACACACGGTCTCGGGAGTACGGGGTCCAGAACGGCGGCCCCCGCTTCATCCTGGCCCAGACCGTCATCGTCCGCACCGGCGACGTCGCCCGGGTCCAGGCCACCACGCGCGCCCTCAACGATCTGGTCCGTCAAGGCGTGGTGCTTCAGGACTTCCAGGGCCCCTCCTACATCTTCACCAAGCTGAACGCCGTCCGGCCCGAGATGATCGCCGAAGGCACGGCCGCCGCCCGCACCGGCGCCGAACAATTCGCCAAGGACTCGGGCACGCCGCTCGGCCCCATTCGTCAGGCCACCCAGGGCTCCTTCGAAATCCTGCCGCGCGACGGCGCGGGCGGCGATGAGTCCGGGTCGATCGACAAGAAGGTCCGCGTCGTGACCACCATCACCTATAGTCTGAAATAGACCGATCGGGCTCTGGGGCCGGGCCGGCGCCGGGCGCGGCGCGGGATCGATCGATCGCGCGCGCGTCGCCCCTGTGCTGGTCCGAACCCGTCCCAACCAGAAAGAGCCATGCGCCAATGGCGGCGAACATGCCGACCATCCCCAGAAGAAAGGCGCGCCAGCCGCTGTCGGGTGGAGGGTCCTGATCCGGCCGCCGGCTCATCTGCTTTCCCTTCGCATCGCGGGCCACAACCGGCCGGCGCGGCAGGAGTTCCCCATTTCATTTGAGACCCGGCCCTGACATCCCAGCCCGGTCCCCTTATGTTCCCCTATTCGAATCTGACCGCCCGGACCTTTTCCCGCCTGTGACCGATCTTCCCTCGCCGCGCATCTCGGACCTCGCCCGCGCCGCCGCGCCCGATGCGGCCCAGCCGCGCGACTATCTAGCGGGCCTGAACCCGGAACAGCGCGAGGCGGTGGAGACGACCGAGGGCCCGGTCCTGGTCCTGGCGGGCGCCGGCACGGGCAAGACGCGGGTGCTGACGACGCGACTGGCCCACATCCTGGCCACCGGCCGCGCCCGACCGTGGGAGCTGCTGGCCGTCACCTTCACCAACAAGGCCGCGCGCGAGATGCGCGAGCGGATCACCCATCTGATCGGCCCCTCCGCCGAAGGCCTGCGCTGGCTGGGCACCTTCCACTCCATCGCGGCCCAGATCCTGCGTCGCCACGCCGAACTCGTGGGGCTGAAGTCCAGCTTCACCATACTGGACACCGACGACCAGGAACGGCTGCTGAAACAGCTGCTGGAAGCCGCCAATATCGACACCAAGCGCTGGACGCCCAAATCCCTGGCCGGCCTGATCGATCATTGGAAGAACCGTGGCTGGACGCCAGAGAAACTGCCGCCGGGCGAAGACTTCGCCAACGGCAAGGGCCAGGGTCTTTACGCCGCCTATCAGGCCCGCCTGCGCACCCTGAACGCCTGCGACTTCGGCGACCTGCTGCTGCACAACATCACCATCCTGTCTCAACACGCCGATCTTGCCGAGGAATATCGTCGCCGCTTCCGCTACATCCTGGTCGATGAATATCAGGACACCAACGTCGCCCAGTATCTGTGGCTGCGGCTGCTGACGGCCTCCACCGGCAATGTCTGCTGCGTCGGCGATGACGACCAATCGATCTACGGCTGGCGCGGGGCCGAGGTGGACAACATCCTGCGCTTCGAGCGCGACTTCCCGGGCGCCAAGATCGTCAAGCTGGAGCGGAACTATCGCTCGACCAGCCATATCTTGGGGGCCGCCTCGGGCTTGATCTCGGCCAACCGCGACCGTCTGGGCAAGACCTTATGGACCGAGGACGACAGCGGCGACAAGGTGCGGGTGCGCGGAGTCTGGGACGGCGAGGCCGAGGCCCGTCTGATCGCCGATGAGATCGAGACCGCGCGTCGCCCCCACGCCGGCAAGCCGGGGCTGAAATACAAGGACATGGCCATACTGGTCCGCGCCTCCTTCCAGATGCGCGCCTTCGAGGAGCGGCTGGTCATGCTGGCCATCCCCTACCAGGTCATCGGCGGCCCCCGCTTCTTCGAACGCGCCGAAATCCGCGACGCCCACGCCTATCTGCGCCTGATCCAGTCCGAGGACGACGACCTGGCCTTCGAGCGGATCGTCAACGTCCCCAAGCGCGGCATCGGCGACACCAGCGTCCAGAAGATCCTGCAGATCGCCCGCCAGCACGACCTGTCCGCCCTGACGGCCGTGCGAGGCCTGATCAACACCGACGAGCTTCAGGCCCGCACCCGCACCGCCCTGTCCAACTTCGTGCGCGACCTGGACCGCTGGCGCGCCCTGGCCGAGACCACGCCTCACTGGCAGGTCATGGAGACGGTGCTGGAGGAGAGCGGCTACACCGAGATGCAGAAGGCCGACCGCACCAGCGGCCAGACGCGGCTGGAGAACCTGAAGGAACTGACCCAGTCCATGCAGCAGTTCGAGACGCTGCAGGCCTATCTGGAGCATGTCTCCCTGGTCATGGACCTGGAACGGGCGACGGCCGAGGACCCGCACGGCGACGGGGCGGTCCAGATCATGACCCTGCACGGCGCCAAGGGACTTGAGTTCCCGCTGGTCTTCCTGCCCGGCTGGGAGGAAGGCGTCTTCCCCAGCCAGCGCAGCATCGACGAAAAGGGCGAGAAGGGCCTCGAGGAGGAACGCCGCCTGGCCTATGTCGGCGTCACCCGCGCCAAACAGGACGCCCGCATCTCCTTCGCCGCCAACCGCCTGGTCTATGGCCGCTGGACCTCGCAACTGCCCAGCCGCTTCGTCGACGAACTGCCCATCGCCCACGTCGATCCCCAATCCGACACCGGCTACTACGGCGCCTCGACCGGCATGAAGGAGGCCAAGAGCCGCTGGGACGACGCGCCCAGCTTCGGCAGCGGCTATTCCTCCCCCGGCTGGAAACGGGCCCAAAGCTTCACCGCCGCCCAGACCCCGAACCGCATCCCCGCGCGCAAGGCCGTGATCGAGGGCAACGGCCGCCTGATCGCCACGGCGGACCCGAAGTCCAGCTCAGGCTGGGCGCGCGGCCAGCGCGTCTTCCACCAGAAGTTCGGCTACGGCCACGTCCGCGTCATCGAGGGCAACAAGCTGCTGGTCGATTTCGAAAAGGCGGGCGAGAAGCGGGTGATCGACAGTTTCGTGGAGAAGGCGGACTGAACGGAGCGACGTCGGCGTGGCGGCGACCACCTTTGCCGTCGGCCAAGCTTTGGCCTAAGCCATCGCCTTCCCGTCTACGACCGAGTCCGCCATGTCCGCCCCTGCCCGCCCCACCGTTGATCGCGCCTGGCTGAGCTGGGCCATGCGGCGGATCGAGGCGGACTACAACCGCTCGGCCGACACCCATCTGATCCCGGTGGACATGCCGGCCCTGTCGGACATCGCCCTGTATCTGAAGGACGAATCCAGCCATCCGACCGGAAGCCTGAAGCACCGTCTGGCCCGGTCGCTGTTCCTCTACGCCCTCAGCAACGGCTGGATCGGCGAGGGCATGACCATCGTCGAGGCCTCCAGCGGCTCGACCGCCGTGTCCGAAGCCTATTTCGCCCGGATGCTGAACCTGCCCTTCATCGCCGTGGTGCCGCGCTCCACCGCGCAGGAGAAGATCGCCGCCATCGAATTCTACGGCGGACGCTGCCATTTCGTGGACGTGCCCGGCGACGCCTATGCCGAGAGCCAGCGGCTCGCCGACGAACTGGGCGGCCACTATATGGACCAGTTCACCTATGCCGAACGAGCGACAGACTGGCGCGGCAACAACAATATCGCCGAGTCCATCTTCGCCCAGATGCGACGCGAGCCCTGCCCCGTCCCGCGCTGGATCGTGTGCGGCGCCGGCACCGGCGGCACCTCGGCGACCATCGGCCGGTTCGCCCGGTTCAATCGCCACGACACCCGGATCTGCGTCGCCGACCCGGAAGCCTCGGTCTTTCACCGTCACTGGGCCGACGCGGCGGTCCAGAGCAGCGCCGATCGCCCGTCCCTGATCGAGGGCATCGGCCGAGCGCGGGTCGAGCCCTCCTTCATCCCCAGCGTGGTGGATCGGATGATCGTCGTCCCCGACGTCGCCTCCATCGCCGCTGCGCGCGTCCTCAGCCGGCGTCTGGGCCGCCCCTGCGGCGGATCGACCGGCACCAACCTGTGGGCCTGTGTCGAACTCGCTCAGGAGATGGCGCAGGCGGGCGAATGCGGTTCGATCGTCTCGATCCTGTGCGACCACGGCGACCGCTACGCCTCGACCTATTTCGACGACGCCTGGATCTCCGGCCAGGGCCTGCACACGGCGCCCTGGGAGGCCCGCCTGAATGCCTTCTTCGAAACCGGCGTCCTGCCCGAGGCCTGAACCGCCTGTCTTGTCGGGATGAACAGGACTAAGAAGAGCTGAGAGGCCGCAAACGGTCCGAACCTCCACAGGAGCCGACCATGGCGGGCCTCAAGGACAAGCGCGGCTTCATCGACAAGGAGCGCATCGACCTGACTGAGCGTCAGTCGGTCGAATACTGGATGAAACGCTGGGGCGTGACCAAGGACCAGATCACCGCCGCCCACCGCAAGGTCGGCCGCATGACCAAGGACATCGCGGCGGAGCTGGGCAAGAAGCGTTAGGCTCGAGCCGTCGCACCCTGGCTCAGGCGGCGCGCAATCCCGCCAGCAGCTGAGGGTTCTTGCGCAGGTAGGCAACAGCCTTCAGCCGGGCGCGCTCAATCTCGGGCTTCAGATAACGGCCCATCCCCCCGTCATCCTCCCGCAGCTCACCAAAGATGGCCAAAGCAAAGGCCCAGCTGTTTGGGGAAAGATAACCGCTGGTCTGACTTTGCCAGCCCTGACTGAATGCATCGCCATGCTGGGAGAAGCTGAAAGCCGCATTGGCGCCGAACACGCCGAGACCGGCATAGGCCACGGTCAGATCGGTGATCAGTTCGTGGGTCTGGTCATCGACGAGGTCGGATTCCTCCGACAGAAGGAGGTGCGACAATTCGTGCGCCAGAACCGCCACCAGTTCCGTCGGCTTCTCGACCAGGTCTGGGGCATAGGTGATCACCGGCTGGCCGGTTCCGTCGAAGCTGAACGTTCCTGCCGGATCTTGCGCGCCTTGGATTGAGACAAACTCCGCCACACGCAGCCCCGTCACCCGGGGCGGCTGTGCGCGAAGGCCGCAGCGCCAGTCCTGCATTCCCATCGCAGCCTTGACGCAGTCGAAGACATGAAGCGCGCGTTCATGCCCAACTGCGTCAGACGGCGGGAAAAAGTCTCGCGTCGGCAAGACGACAGGTGTCTGTTTGAGGGGAAGATCGACGCCAAACCGGTCGATCAGAATCGACCAATTTTCCAGCTGCCAGTCTTCCAGATCCTTATCCAGAAAGCTTCGCGACATCAGCTTTCCGAACATGTCCGCCTCTCGCTCTAAGCCTGATTGATCAGACGCAACCATAGCCCGAAGCACGCTCAACGCCAGGCGTCACATGTGGCTTTGACGGTCGGAACTCAGGGCGCGACGGACAAAAAATGGTCTCCTGCAAGCGACCTTGAAAAAGACCACTCCTCGATCAGATGTGCAGCACCCGCCCATAGGCGTCCAGCGCCGCCTCGTGCATGGCTTCCGACATGGTCGGGTGCGGATAGACGATGCCGTGGATGTCCTCTTCCGTCGCCTCCATGGTGATGGCGGTGACATAGCCCTGGATCATCTCGGTGACTTCGTGGCCGATCATATGGGCGCCGATCAGGGCGCCGGTCTTGGCGTCGAAGATCACCTTGACGAAGCCGTCGATCTCGCCGGCGGCGACGGCCTTGCCGTTCACGCGGAACGGGAAGCGGCCGATCTTGACCTCGCGCTTCTCGGCGCGGGCGGCCTGTTCGGTGACGCCGACCGAAGCGACCTGCGGCTGGGCGTAGGTGCAGCCGGCGATGGGCGAGACGACATTGGGAGTCTTGTAACCGGCGATATATTCGGCGGCGTGAATGCCTTCGTGGCTGGCCTTGTGCGCCAGCCAGGGCGCGCCGGCGCAGTCGCCGATGGCGAACAGGCCCTTGACGTTGGTCTGGCAATGGCCGTCGGTCTTGATATGGCCTCGGTCCAGTTCGACGCCGAGGGCCTCCAGGCCGATGCCGTCGGTGTTGGCGGTGATGCCCACGGCCGAGATGCAGACCTCGGCCTCCAGAACCTCGGCCTTGCCGCCGACCTCAATGTCGACCTTCACGCCCGCGCCGGTCTTGGAGACCTTGGTCACCTTGGCCCCGACCTTGAACTTGATGCCGCGCTTCTCGAACGATTTCTGGGCGGCCTTGGAGACCTCCTCGTCTTCGACCGGCATGATGCGCTCGACCGCCTCCACGACCGTCACCTCGCAGCCCAGGGCGCGATAGAAGCTGGCGAACTCGATGCCAATGGCGCCCGAGCCGATGACCACGAAGGTCTTGGGCAGCTTCTTCGGCGCCAGGGCGTCGCGATAGGCCCAGATCTTGTCGCCGTCGGCCTCAAGCCCGATCTGCGGCAGGGCACGGGCGCGCGCGCCGACGGCCAGCATCACCGACTTGGCCTCGACCGTGCGAGACCCGCCGGCCTTCAGGGCGATGACGACCTTGGGCGCCGCAGCGCCTTTTTCCAGCTTGGCCGAGCCCTCGATCACCTCGATCTTGTTCTTCTTCATCAGGAAGGCGACGCCCTTGTTCATCGTCGCCGCGACGCCGCGCGAGCGCTGGATGATGGCGTCGAAGTCGAACGACGCGCCGGACGCCGACAGGCCGTATTCCTTCAGATGGCTCAGGCTCTCGAACTTCTCGCCCGACTTCAGCAGGGCCTTGGTCGGGATACAGCCCCAGTTCAGGCAGATGCCGCCCAGGTTCTCGCGCTCGACGATGGCGACCTTCAGGCCCAGCTGGCTGGCGCGGATGGCCGCGACGTAACCGCCGGGGCCCGAGCCGATGACGACGAGATCGAATTCAGCAGCCATGATCAGATCAACTTCTCGATGTCGGCCTTGATGGCCTCAGGTTCAGTCTGCGGGGCGTAGCGGGCGACCACCCTGCCCTCGCGGTCGGTCAGGAACTTGGTGAAGTTCCACTTGATGGATTGGGAGCCGAGGAAACCCCGCTTCTGCTGCGTCAGCCAGGCGTAGAGCGGATGCCGGTTCGGCCCGTTGACCTCCACCTTGTCGAACAAAGGGAAGCTGACGTCGAAGCTGGTAGCGCAGAAGGCGGCGATCTCCGCCGACCTGCCCGGCTCCTGATTGCCGAACTGGTTGCAGGGAAAGCCCAGAACCTCAAACGGCGCATCGGCGAAATCTCGGTGCAGCGTCTCCAGACCCTCGTATTGGCTGGTGAAGCCGCACTTGGACGCGGTATTGACGATCAGCAGCGCCTGACCGCGAAACCGGTCCAGCGACACCTCGGCGCCGTCGATGGCGCGGGCGGAGAAGTCATAGACCGAGGTCATGACTTCCTCCCCTCACGCCAGCATCGCGACGGGATCTTCGATCAGCGGCTTGAACGCCTGCAGGAAGCGGGCGCCGGTCGCGCCGTCCACCACGCGGTGATCGCAGGTCAGGGTCACGGTCATGACCGTGGCCGGAACCACCTGGCCGTTCTTGACCACGGCCCGCTGCTCGCCCGCGCCCACGCTCATGATACAGCCCTGGGGCTCGTTGATGATCGAGGTGAACTGCTTGATGCCGAACATGCCCAGGTTGGACACCGAGAAGGTGCCGCCCTGGAACTCTTCGGGCTTCAGCTTGCGGTCACGGGCGCGTTTGGCCAGGTCCTTGGACTCGGTCGCGATCTGCGCCAGACCCTTGGTCTCGACCTTCCTGATGATAGGGGTGATCAGACCGCCGTCGATCGCCACCGCCATGGAGACGTCGGCGTTGTGGTGCATGGCGATGCCTTCGGGCGTGTAGGAGGCGTTCGCCTCCGGCACCATCTTCAGGGCAAGGGCGGCGGCCTTGATGACGAAGTCGTTGACCGAGACCTTGATCCCCTGCGGCTCCAGCATCTTGTTCACCTTGGCGCGGACGGCCATCAGCTGGTCGATCTCGCAGTCGATGAACAAGGGGAAGTGCGGCACGTTCTGCACGCTCTCCACCATCCGCCGCGCCACGGCCTTCTTCATCCCGTCCAGCGGGATCAGGTCGTAGCTGCCGTCCGGAATACCCATCTGGGCCAGGGACAGGGCCTTGCGGGGCTCAGCGGCGGCGGCCGTCGCAGCGGCGGCGGCGGGCTGGACAGATCCCTTGCCGGCGGCTTCCACATCGCGGCGCACGATGCGCCCATGCGGACCGGTGCCCTTGACCGACTTCAGATCGACGCCGTTCTGAGCCGCGATGCGGCGCGCCAGGGGTGAGGCGAAGATGCGCTGGCCGCTTTCGGACTTCGGCGCCGGCGCGCTCTTAGGCGGCAGAACGGCCTCGGCGGACTTGACGCCTTCGGGCGTGGCCACGGCCTGTCCGCTTTCATGGCCGGCCGGAGCCGGCTTGTCGCTCGTCGGAGGGCTGGCGGCCTTGTCGGCCTTCGGGGCCGCCGCGCCGCCCTCGTCCTTCAGTCGGGCGATGGGCGTATTGACCTTCACCCCTTCCGTCCCTTCAGCGACCAGGATGTCGGTGATCTCGCCCTCGTCCACGGCCTCGACTTCCATCGTGGCCTTGTCGGTTTCGATCTCGGCGATCACGTCCCCGGCGGAGACGACGTCGCCGACCTTCACATGCCACTTGGCCAGGACGCCCTCTTCCATGGTCGGAGACAGGGCCGGCATCAGGATATCGGTCATGCCATCACCTGCTTCACGGCTGCGATGATCTTGTCCACGCCCGGCAGCGACAGGGCTTCCAGATTGGCGGCGTAGGGCAGAGGCACGTCCTCCTGGTGCACCCGCAGCGGCGGGGCGTCCAAATAGTCGAAGGCGTGTTCGATGACGCGGGCCACCACCTCGGCGCCCACGCCCATCGGGCCCCAGCCCTCTTCGGCCGAGACCAGGCGGCTGGTCTTCTTGACGCTCTGGACAATGGTGTCGGTGTCCAGCGGACGCAGGGTGCGCAGATCGACCACCTCGCACTCGATGCCTTCCTCGGCCAGCTTCTCGGCGGCCTGCAGGGCGAAGCCGACCATGCGGCTGTGGCAGGTGATGGTGACGTCGCGGCCTTCGCGGCGTACCTTGGCCTTGCCGATCGGCAGGACATAGTCCTCAACCTCCGGCACGTCGAACTCCAGCCCGTACATCATCTCGTGTTCGAGGAAGACGATCGGGTTCGGGTCGCGGATGGCCGCCTTCAGCAGGCCCTTGGCGTCGGCCGCATCATAGGGGGCGATGACCTTCAGGCCCGGCACCTGGGCGTACCAGGCCGAATAGTCCTGGCTGTGCTGGGCCGCCACGCGGCTGGCCGCGCCGTTCGGGCCGCGGAAGACGATCGGCGCCTTGATCTGACCGCCCGACATATACAGCGTCTTGGCGGCCGAGTTGATGATGTGGTCGATCGCCTGCATGGCGAAGTTGAAGGTCATGAACTCGACGATCGGCTTCAGGCCCGCCATGGCGGCGCCGACGCCCAGACCGGCGAAGCCGTGCTCGGTAATCGGGGTGTCGACCACGCGCTGGTCGCCGAACTCCTGCAGCAGCTCGCGGCTGACCTTGTAGGCGCCCTGATACTGGGCGACTTCCTCACCGATCAGGAAGACCTTGTCGTCGCGACGCATCTCCTCGGCCATGGCGTCGCGCAGGGCGTCGCGGATGGTGGTCTTCACCAGCTTGGCGTCGGCCGGGATTTCCGGATCGCGCAGCTCGACCTTGGGGGTCGAGGTCTGGGTCGGGGCCTTTTCGGGATCGCCGGTCTTGCCCTCGGCGGTCGCCTTGGGCGCATCGGCCTGGGCCTTGTCGGACTCCGCCTTCGGGGCGGGCGCCGCCGCGCCGTCTTCGCCGGCCAGACGCGCGATCGGCGTATTGACCTTCACATTCTCCGAGCCTTCGGCGACCAGGATCTCCAGCACTTCGCCTTCATCCACGGCCTCGACTTCCATCGTGGCCTTGTCGGTTTCGATCTCGGCGATCACCTGGCCGGCCGACACGGTGTCGCCCGCCTTGATGTGCCATTTGGTCAGCGTGCCCTCTTCCATCGTGGGGGACAGCGCCGGCATGAGGATGTCGGTCACGGATCAGGCCTCCACGTAGACGTCGGTATAGAGCTCGGACGGATCGGGTTCCGGGCTTTCTTGGGCGAATTGAACGGCCTCTGCGACGATGGCCTTGATCTCGTTGTCGATGGCCTTCAGCTCGTCCTCGGTCGCATTGGCGGCGGCCAGCAGGGTCTTGACGTGATCGATGGGATCGCGGGTCTTCTTGACCTCGTCCACCTCTTCCTTGGTCCGGTACTTGGCCGGATCGGACATGGAGTGGCCGCGATAGCGGTAGGTCTTGACCTCAAGGATGTAGGGGCCCTCGCCGGCGCGGGCGCGATCCACCGCCTTCTTGACCGCATCGCGCACCGCGATCACATCCATGCCGTCGACCTGTTCGCCGGGAATGCCGAAGCTGGCGCCGCGCTGGCTGAGCTGGGTCGTGGATGACGAGCGTTCGATGCTCGTACCCATGGCGTACTGATTGTTCTCGATGATGTAGATGGCCGGCAGCTTCCACAGCTGGGCCATGTTGAAGCTTTCGTAGACCTGACCCTGGTTCGAGGCGCCGTCGCCGAAATAGACGAAGGCCACAGAATCGTCGCCGCGGTACTTGCCTGCAAAGGCCAGGCCCGTGCCTAGGGCCACCTGGGCGCCGACGATGCCGTGACCGCCGTAGAAGCCGGTCGGCACGTCGAACATGTGCATCGAGCCGCCCTTGCCCTTCGACGAACCGCCGATGCGGCCGGTCAGCTCGGCCATGACTTCCTTCGGATCCATGCCCGCAGCCAGCATATGGCCGTGATCGCGGTAGCCGGTGATGATCTTGTCATGGCCCTGTTTGACGCTCTCCTGAACGCCCACGGCCACGGCTTCCTGGCCGATGTACAGGTGGCAGAACCCCCCGATCAGACCCATGCCGTAAAGCTGGCCCGCCCGCTCCTCGAAGCGGCGGATGAGCACCATCTCACGGTAATAGCGGAGGAGGTCCTCCTTGGAGGCCGAAGGCGTGTTCGGCAGTTTGTCAGGCGCAGTGGTCTGAGCGGCTTTGGCTGGGGCTTTCGCCATCCGGCATCTCCCGGCTAGGCGCCGGGGAGCGACGCCTTCTTATCGTTACGGAAGGGGGCTTTAGCAGCCTTCGTTCCCGAAACGCAAAGGGGGGCGGGCCAAGCTGTAACAATAGTTCAAGTGGGGAGGATTTTCACCCCTGAACGGATTGCGCCTGAACAGCAATCACATAGTCGCGCGGGTCCGAAAACCCGAGAACGGCGCGCGCCCGCTCCTCCAGCAGATCCTTGGACAGGCTGTCGCTGCGCAGATAGCGCACGCGGGTTTCCAGATCGCGCCGTTGTTCCGTCAGATGGGCGAGCTGCGCCTCGCGCTGCCCCAGCAGGGCGTCCCGCGACGATCCGCTCAGCAGGCCGCGCTCGCCCGTCAGGGCCTGCACCCCAAGATAGGCGAGCAGGAGCAAAAGGACGATGGACAGGCGGTACGGCTTCATCCGTTCGGGCAAGACAGACGCTCCTTCTGAGCGCGAGAGACACAGTTCATTAACTGTGCCCGAAAATGCCTAACGAAAAGTAGCTTGACCTTAAGAAGGTCGGCGAAGAACGCTGATTCTTCGCCGACAATTCACAGGTCTAGCGCAGCAGCATGCCGTCGCCGAAATAGACGGCCTGGTCGCCCAGCATCTCCTCCAGGCGCAGCAGCTGATTGTACTTGGCCACCCGGTCCGAGCGGGCCAGCGAACCGGTCTTGATCTGTCCGCAGTTGGTGGCCACGGCCAGGTCGGCGATGGTCGAATCCTCGGTCTCGCCCGAGCGATGGCTCATCACGGCGGTGTAGCCGGCGCGGTGCGCCATATCGACGGCGTCCAGGGTCTCCGACAGGGTGCCGATCTGGTTGACCTTGATCAGGATGGAGTTGGCCAGACCCTCGCCGATGCCGGCGGCCAGACGCGCCGGATTGGTCACGAACAGATCGTCGCCGACCAGCTGGACCCGGTCACCGAGACGTTCGGTCAGCAGGCGCCAGCCGTCGAAATCGTCCTCGGCCATGCCGTCCTCGATCGAGACGATCGGGAACCGCTCGCAAAGATCGACCAGATAGGCGGCCATGCCCTCGGCGTCGACGGTCTTGCCCTCGCCGGCCATGACGTACTTGCCGTCCTTGAAGAACTCGGTCGAGGCGACGTCCAGACCCAGGTGGAAGTCTTCACCGGCCAGATAGCCGGCGGCCTGACCCGCCTTGGTGATGAAGCTCAGAGCCTCCTCGGCCGAGGCCAGGTTCGGCGCGAAGCCGCCTTCGTCCCCGACATTGGTGTTGTGACCCGCGTCCTTCAGCTGCTTCTTCAGGGCGTGGAAGATCTCCGTACCCATGCGCAGGGCGTCGGTGAAGGTCTCGGCGCCCGTCGGCAGGATCATGAACTCCTGGATGTCGATCGGATTGTCGGCGTGGGCGCCGCCGTTGATGATGTTCATCATCGGCGTGGGCAGGACGCGGGCAGAGACGCCGCCGATATAGCGGTGCAGCGGCAGGCCGGCCGAGATTGCGCTGGCCTTGGCGGCGGCCAGGGAGACGCCCAGGATGGCGTTGGCGCCCAGACGGCCCTTGTTCGGCGTGCCGTCCAGCTCGATCATCGCCTCGTCGATCCGACGCTGGTCCTCGGCGTCCATGCCGGACAGGGCGTCGAAGATCTCGCCGTTGACGGCGTCGACCGCCTTCTGCACGCCCTTGCCGCCCCACATATCCTTGTCGCCGTCACGCAGTTCGACGGCCTCGTGGGCGCCGGTCGAGGCGCCCGAGGGCACGGCGGCGCGGCCGAAAGAGCCGTCATCCAGGATCACATCCACTTCCACCGTCGGATTGCCCCGGCTGTCGAGAATCTGGCGGGCGACGATGTCGGCGATGTCGGTCATGGCTCGGCTCTTTGGCTCAGGCGAAAAACAGGTCCGAGGGGTTTAGCCGTCTCCCTGCGAATCGCCAATGGCTGCCGCGCCCCTTGCCGTCAGGAACAGCCCTCGACCAGCTGTATCGACGGATCGCCCGCATGGATCGCTTTCACCTTGCCGTCGGCGCCGACCTCATAGCGAAGGCCGCGCGCCGCAGGATCGACGACATAGGCGGTGGAGCCGCCGCGCGACCAGACGAACAGATCCTCCGCAGGAGCCGGCTCATATTTGTGCGGCTGGGCGAAGACGGCGCCGCCATAGGCCTGTTTGATCGCCATGCCGTCTTCACCGACGCCGAAGCCGCGGTCGGTCTTGACCGTCGCCTCACGGGCGGCGGTGATCCGGGTCAGGACGCCGTTCTGAATCATGACCCTCACATCCGCGGGCGCCTTCGTGGGATGGAACTCGTCGCAGGTCTCGGGATCGGGGCCGCCGACAGCATTGGGCTGCGAATCCTCGCCCCAGACCTGAACCAGTTCGGCCCGCGTCATGCCGATTCGCGCCGGGCCCAGGCCGTCGCTGGTCAGGGCGTTGGGGTCTGCGGCCGCCGGCGTGGTCTGCGGCGGGGAAACCGGCGTGGGCGCCGGTTCATCGCGACGTTCACAGGCTGAGAGGGTCAACAAGGCCACGGCGCTGACGGCGGCGAAACGGATCATCGGCAAGGTCTCCAGAACAAGCTTCGCCGCCATGAACGCACGAAAACGGCGCGCGGATCACCGCGCGCCGCAAATCTATTCGTCCGGTCTGCGACCGGGCCGGAAGGGAAAGACTAGTCTTCCTTCGGCGTCAGAACCTGACGACCGCGATAGGTGCCGGTCTTCAGGTCGATATGGTGCGGGCGCTTCAGCTCGCCGGTGTCCTTGTCCTCGACATAGACGTTCGAGGTCAGGGCGTCGTGGGCGCGGCGCATGTTGCGACGCGAGGGGGATACTTTGCGCTTCGGAACGGCCATGTCCGTCTCAATCTTCTAAGTCGGGCGCCGCCCAGAGCCGAAGCCTGTCTGGCGCGAAAACAATAGCGGCGGCCCACCGGACCGCCACGCGAGGCGCGGCTTATGCATGAACCGCGCGACGATTTCAAGGCGTTTAAGCGGGCGTCAGGCGGCGGACGATCTTGGCCGGATTGCCGACCACCACGACGTCCGCCGGAACGTCTCGGGTGACGACGCTGCCGGCGCCGATCACCGCCCGATCGCCGATGGAGACGCCGGCCAGGATGATCGCCCCGCCGCCGATCCAGACATCGTCGCCGATGACGATCGGCCGGGCGGATTCCCTACCCCGCCGTTCGACGGCGTCCAGCGGATGTTCCGGCGTCAGCAACTGCACGCCGGGACCGGCCTGGAAGTTGTCGCCGATTCGAATCTCCGCGCAGTCCAGAAACACGCTGTTGGCGTTGACGAAGGCGTTCGAGCCGAAATGGATGTTGACCCCGTAGTCGCAGTAGAAGCCCGGCATGATGATCGCCGCGCTGTCCGACGCCCGGACCAGTTGGTTGACCAGGGCGCGGCGCCGGTCTCGATCCGGTTCGGCGTTGATGGCGACGGTCAGGGCCACGGCGCGGGCGCGGCCGTCGCGCAGGTCCGGATCGCCCGGATCATAGGGCAGGCCGGCCAGCATCTTTTCTCTTTCTGTCATGCGGCCTCCGTCAGGGCGGCGGCCACGCCCTCGCCGATGGCCAGGGAGCTGGTCAGACCTGGGCTTTCGATGCCGAACAGAGCCATCAGCCCCTCCATGCCGTGGCGCTCGACCCCGTGCAGTTGGAAGTCCGGCTGCGGCTCGCCAGGCCCGTGCAGCTTGGGCCGAATGCCCGCGTAGTCCGGGGTCAAAGCTCCATCAGGCAGCCCCGGCCAGAAGCGACGGATATAGCCGGCGAACTCTTCCGCCTTGGCCGGATCGACCGAATAGTCCTCGGTCTCGACATAGGTGAGGTCGGGGCCGAACACCGCCTGACCGCCCAGGTCCTTGCGATAGTGGGTGCCCAGGGCGCCGGGAATCGGCGGCGGATAGATCAGCCGGTCGAAGGGCGCCTTGCCGACCAGGCGGAAATAGACCCCCTTGCCTAAATGACCGGCGGGGATGTCCTCTGCCGGATAGCCCTCGATCGCCGCCGCTACGGCCTGGGCCGAGAGACCGGGCGCCGTCACCAGCAGACGGCAGGAGACCGCCATCGCCCCCTCCCCGCCCACGCGGATCGTGAAGCCGCCGCCCGGCAGGGGCTCTGCGCCCTCGAACGGGGCCGAGACCACCACCGATCCGCCCGCATCCTCGATCTCGCCCTGCAGGGCCAGCATATAGCCGTGGCTGTCGAACAGGCCGCTCTCGGGCGACAGGATGGCGGCGTGGGCGTTCAGCTCGGGCTCCAGCGCCCGCGCCTGGGCGCCGGTCAGGTGGTCCAGCCCCTCGACCCCGTTCGCCGTCGCCTGTTCGAAGATGGCCTCGATCCGCTCGACCTCGGCCTCTTCGGTCGCCACGACCAGCTTGCCGCACTTCCAGTGATCGATCTTGTGAGTGGCCAGGAAGTCGTAAAGCGCCCGCCGCCCTTCGACGCAGAAGCGGGCCTTCAGCGAAGCGGTCGGATAATAGAGGCCGCCGTGGATCACCTCGGAATTGCGCGACGAGACGCCCTGGCCGATATGGCCTTCCTTCTCCAGCACCAGCACCGTCAGGCCCCGTTTCGACAACGCCCGACCGCACGCCAGGCCAACGGCCCCGGCGCCCACGACGGTCGCGTCGAAATCGAAACTCATCGCCTGCCGTACCTCCGCACCGCCTCGGCCTCGAAACAGCCGATCAGCTTTTCCACCGCCCGGTCGAAATTGGCCGACAGCATCAGGTCCAGCATGCGGGACTTGAAGGCGAAGTCGATCACGAACTCCAGCCGCGTCCCCTCGGGATGCGGGAAGAACTCCCACCGGTTCTTCAGATGCTTGAACGGCCCGCGCAACAGGCCGACCTCCACCTTCGGCGCATTACGATCATGCCGGACCCAGGTGGAGAACCGCTCCTTCAGGAAGGAGAAACCCACCCCCGCCTCGGCGTCCAGCACGGTCACGCCCTCGCCTTCGGCCCGCGCGTTCCAGACCCGCATCGAGGTGACCCAGGGGACGAAGTCGGGATAGGTCCGCACATCGGCGACCAGATCGGCAAGCTGTTCGGGCGCATAGGGAAGAATGCGCGTTACGCGGTGGACGGCCATACGGAATTTAGCGGCGCAGCTGCGCTTCGCGCGCGGCCTTCAGCCGGGCGAAGTCGTCGCCGGCGTGGTGCGACGAACGGGTCAGCGGCGACGACGACACCATCAGGAAGCCCTTGGCCCGGGCGATCGCCTCATAGGCCTTGAACTCTTCAGGGGTCACGAACCGGTCGATGGCGGCGTGTTTGCGCGTCGGCTGCAGGTACTGGCCGATGGTGATGAAGTCGACGCCGGCAGAGCGCATGTCGTCCATCACCTGCATGACCTCTTCCTTGGTCTCGCCCAGGCCGACCATGATGCCGGACTTGGTGAACTGGTTCGGGTCGCGCTCCTTGACCATCTGAAGCAGGCGCAGGCTGTGGAAGTAGCGGGCGCCGGGCCGGATCTTCAGATACAGGCGCGGAACGGTCTCGAGATTGTGGTTGAAGACGTCGGGCTTGGCGTCGATCATCACCGCCGCCGCCCCGTCCTTGCGCAGGAAGTCGGGCGTCAGGATCTCGATAGTGGTGTTCGGCGCCTGGAGGCGGATCTGGCGCACCACCTCGGCGAAGTGGGCCGCCCCGCCGTCCGCCACATCGTCGCGGTCGACCGAGGTGATCACCACATGGTTCAGCCCCATCTGCGACACCGCCAGCCCGACCTTGCCCGGCTCCTCCGGGTCCAGCGGCTGGGGCAGGCCCGTCTTGACGTTGCAGAAGGCGCAGGCCCGCGTGCAGGTGTCGCCCATGATCATCAGGGTGGCGTGCTTCTGGCTCCAGCACTCTCCGATATTTGGGCAAGCCGCCTCTTCACAGACCGTGTGCAGCCCCTTGGAGCGGACGATGTCCTTGGTGGCGTTGTACTGACCCGATCCAGGCGCCTTGACCCGCAGCCAGTCGGGCTTTTTCAGAACGACCGTCTCCGGGCGGTTCTGCTTTTCCGGGTGGCGCAGCTCCGACGGCTTACGCTGAAGGGTGTCGATCAGGGTCACCATGGCCGGTATTTCGGCCTTCCCGCGCCCAATGGCAAGCCACAGGCGGTTACAGATGATGGCGCGCCCGTTGGTCCGCTCGGGAACTCACGCGACGTTACGCATCTTTTCAAGACGCCGTTGCGTCATTATTGACGGACGCCCGACAACAGAGAGGGCCTGTCGCGCCCTCCGCAGGAGACGCGTTTGCGCCAGGATCTGGACCCTTCGCTGTACGAGACCTCGCTGATCGACGCCCTGATCGAGGCGCGCGCCCGGTTTGGGGACAAGGAGATCCTCGAAGACCAGGATCGCCACCCCCTCACCTACACGGGCTTGATCCGCGCCGCCTTCGTTCTGGGCCGCAAGATCGCGAAGATGACCGAGCTGGGCGAGCGGGTCGCCATCCTGCTGCCCTCGTCCATGGGCGTGGTCGTCACCTTCTTCGGCCTGCACGCCCACGGCCGCGTGCCGGTCATGCTGAACTTCACCGCCGGCGAGGCCAATCTGAAGGCCGCCATCAAGGCCGCCGGGGTCAAGAAGGTCCTGACCGCCAGACGCTTCATCGACCAGGCCAAGCTGGACGATCTGATCGCGGAGCTCGAGACGGGGGCTGAGATCGTCTGGCTGGACGACATACGCAAGACCATCGGGCTTCAGGACAAGCTGTACGGCCTCGCGGCCGGCGCCGCACCCAAGCGGTTCCGGGTCAAGACCGATCCGGACGCGCCGGGCGTGGTCCTGTTCACCTCCGGCAGTTTCGGCACGCCAAAGGGCGTGGTTCTGAGCCAGAAGAACCTGGTCGCCAACGCCCGACAGGTCGCGGCCCATATCGACCTTCTGCCGGAATGGGTGATGTTCAATCCCCTACCGACCTTCCACTGTTTCGGCCTGACCGGCGGCGTCGTCCTGCCCCTGCTCCAGGGTCTGAAGGCCTTCCAGTACCCTTCGCCGCTTCACGCCAAACAGATCACCGACCTGCTGCCCCAGGTGAAGGCGTCCATTCTTTTCGCGACCGATACCTTCCTCAGCCAGTACGCCCGGGTCGCCGAGCCCGGCGACTTCGCCACCCTCAAATTCGCCGTCGCCGGCGCCGAAAAGGTGCGCGAGGAGACCCGCAACCTATTCAACACCAAGTTCGGCGGCGTCGAACTGCTGGAAGGCTACGGCGCGACCGAGGCCTCGCCTGTGGTGGCGGTCAACCATCCCGAGCGCAACGCCCCCGGCACCGTCGGCCAGATCCTGCCCGGCATGGACTGGAAGCTGGAGCCGGTTGAGGGAATCGACGAGGGCGGCCGGCTGTTCCTGAAGGGACCCAACATCATGAGCGGCTATGTCACGGCCGCCGAGCCGCTGGCCTGGGATGCGGTGGGCGACGACTGGCTGGACACCGGCGACATCGTCGATGTCGACGCCGAGGGCTATGTCACCATCAAGGGGCGCGCCAAACGCTTCGCCAAGATCGGCGGCGAAATGGTGTCCCTGACGGCGGTAGAGGGCATAGCCGGTGCGGTCTGGCCGGACCAGCGTCACGCCGTGGTCTCCATTCCAGACACCCGCAAGGGCGAAAAACTGGTCCTGGTCACCGACCACGCCGGGGCCGAGGTCGCGCCCCTGGCGGAATGGGCCCGCGCCAACGGCGCGCCCGAGCTGATCGTCCCCAAGAAGATCGTCAAGGTCGCCGAGGTCCCGGTCCTGGGCACCGGCAAGACCGACTATGTGACGATCCAGAAGATGGTCGAGGGCGACAAGGCGGCGTGATCGGGCTCACCCGATCCGCACCCCCGTCATCGAGATCGAACCGCCGTCGATCCGGTCGTTGAAGAAGCTCACCGCCTCCCCGACCGCCTGCTGGGCGGCCACATAGAGCACGGGCAGGAAGTGCTCGTCGGTCGGCACGCTCAGCTGGGCGTCCTCGGCCAGACCGACCCAGTCGATCAGGGCCTCATGGTCGCCGCGCTCGAACGCCGCCTTCACCGCCTCATTGAACCCGGTCGCCCAGGCGTAGGGCTCGGCCCCCGCCTCCCGCTTCCAGGTCCGCAGATTGTGGACGAAGTCGCCCGAGCCCGCGATCACGATTCCCTCGTCCCGCAGCGGTCTCAGGGTCCTGCCCAGCTCGTAATGCTGGCGCGGCGTCAGCTCGCGGTTCAGCGACAACTGGACCACCGGCACATCGGCCTCTGGCCAGACATGGCAAAGCACCGACCAGGTCCCGTGATCCAGGCCCCACTGCGTCGTCTGCACCGCCCCGGTCAGGTCCGCGACTCGGGCCGCCAGGGCTGGCGAGCCGGGCGCGGGATACTGCATCTCGTGAAGTTCGCGCGGGAAACCACCGAAATCATGGATGGTCTCGGGCTTCTCCTGCGCCGTGACGCCCAGCCCGCGCGTCTCCCAGTGGGCGGAGATCATCACCATCCCCTCGGGCTTGCCCACGGCCTCGCCCAGGTCGCGCCAGGCGGCCCCGTAGGGACCGCCCAGGGCGTTCATCGGCGAACCGTGACCGAAGAAGAGCGCGGGCTGGCGCATCGGATCAGCCGTGCAGCTTCTTGGCCAGTTCGGCGATGTGCTTGCCCTGAAACCGGGCGCCGTCCAGCTCGATCTCGCTGGGCATGCGCGAGCCGTCGCCGCCCGTGATCGTCGTCGCCCCATAGGGCGAGCCGCCGTGCACCGCGTCCAGGGTCATCTGGGCCTGGAACGAATACGGCAGACCGACCACCGGCATGCCGTGGTGCATGAAGAAGTTGTGCAGACCCTGGAAGGTGGTCTCCTGACCGCCGTGCTGGGTCGCGGTGGCGGTGAAGGCGCCGCCGATCTTGCCGATCAGGGCGCCGGTGAACCACAGGCCTCCGGCCTGGTCCAGGAAGGCGCGCATCTGCGAGGCGGCCGAGCCGAAGCGGGTGCCGGCGCCGATGATGATGGCGTCATAGTCCTTCAGGTCGTCGATCTTGGCGATCGGCGCCTTCTGATCCAGCTTGTAGTGCGAAGCCTTGGCCAGCTCTTCCGGCACGGTCTCCGGCACGCGCTTGATGTCGACCACGGCGCCTTCGACCTGACGCGCGCCTTCGGCGACGGCTTCGGCCATGATTTCCAGATGGCCGTAGGTCGAGTGGTAGAGGACGAGAATCTTGGGCAAGGGAGGACTCCGTTGAATGTCACGGCCGTCATTCGCAACAACGACCGTTGCTAACTTGGCGTCTCGCTTGACGCCATGCAAGCCCCCTCTCGGCTTTCGCGATGGTTTCGGTCAAAAACTGAAATGAAAACCGGAGGCTCGTCCAACCGGCTCAGGGCGCGAACGAAGGATCCCAGGGCCGCACATATTCCCAGTGCCAGGGTTCATAGACATAGGGGACGAAGCCGAACCGCCCGGCGTTGGCGACCAGCCAGCGATAGGTCGCCCCGCGCGCCATATATTCGCGACTGGCCGCCGCCGTCGAGTCGACGCCCCGGCCCGGCGCCTGGCCGACGTACAGATCGACCGCCGCGCCCGTCCGGTGGGGCGAACAGACGGCGCGGCGCAGGCCGTCGCAATTGCCCTGCTGGGCGCAGCGGGCGGCGTCCGCCTCGGGGTCCCGGAAGCCTGAGAAGATCTGCAGCAGTTCGGGATCGGCGGCGATCTCGGGAACCTCTGCCCGTGCGGCGGCGACCATCCGGCGATAGGCGTCCAGCACGTCACGCCGCAACAGCCGGGTCAGCCGGTCGGCGTGCTCTTCTGACGCGACCAGATAGCCCAGTTGGTTGATCGGCGGCGGATCAGGGCATTCGCCACGGATCCGCGCCATCACGAAAGGCCGCCGCTCCTGCCACAGCCCGCGCAACACCTGGAAGGTCCCGGCGTCGAACAGGCCTGTCGGCGCCAGGCCGTGGGTCTGCTGGAATCCCGCCAGTTGTGAGGCGAAGACCGGCGTACCGGGGCCGCACTGGGTGTGCAGCTCCTGCTGGATCAGGGGCGCATAGGCCATCCACCCGAATTCTGTCGCCCCGAACGGCGCCCACTCCAGTCCATAGGCCGAGGCCGCATTGGCCAGGGCCTCCTCGCCCCAGACGTCGGCGTTGGTATGGCAGGGCCCCGCCGCGCGCGCTGCGCCGGCGAAGGCCAGGACCAGCCAGACAGTCAGGAACGCGAGACAGCTTCGCCACATGCCCCCAGCAAGCCTCAAGCGGCCCTCAGGAGCAAGCGCGCAGACGGCCGTCCGCCCGAATCCGACTCCGCTCCCGCGTCCAAACCTGCAATCTTGTGTCGGCCCGACTCATCCGGGCTGTCCCGGACCCGTCGCATGACCGCCGCCGCCGCGCCCCGTCGCTCCAACGCCGTGCTCGCCGCCTTCTCCGGCCCCTGCCTGCCGCTGGCGGCCTTCGGCGTGGCCCTGCCCGTCACCCTGCCGGAATTCTACGCCACCTATGTGGGGCTGGAGCTGGGGGTGGTCGCGACCGTCTTCATGGCCGTGCGGCTGATCGACATCGTCTTCGACCCCTTCCTCGGCTGGGGCATGGACAAGACCCGGACCCGTTTCGGTCGCTACCGCCCCTGGATGGCCCTGGCCACCCCCATGCTGATGCTGGCGGCCCTGATGATGTTCGTCCTGGTCCAGCCGGGCGCCCCGGCGGTCTATCTGTTCGGCTGGCTGCTGTTCCTCTACCTGGGCTTCTCCATCGGCACCCTGGGCCAGCTGGGCTGGGCCGCCGTCCTTGCGCCCCAGTATGACCAGCGCAGCCGCGTCTACGGCTGGTGGCAGGTGTTCAACATCATCGGGGTGGTGCTGATCCTGGTTCTCCCGACCGTGGTGGTCCAGACCGGCATCGGGACCTATGCCGACGGGGTGCGGATCATGGGCTGGGGCATCATCATCGCCCTGCCGGTCACCATCGGCCTGGCCATGGTCGCCGTGCCCGAGCCCGTCACCGCCGGGGACCAACCGCACGGCAGCCTCGGCGCCTATCTGGCCCTGCTGAAGACGCCCGTGGTGCGCAAGCTGCTGATCGCCGATCTGCTGCTGGGCGTGGCGCCGGGCATCACCGGTTCGCTGCTGTTCTTCTTCTTCGGCCAGATCCGCGGCTACGACCACACCGAGGCCGGGCTCTTCATGCTGTTCTATTTCGTCGCCGGCCTGTGCGGCGCTCCCTTCTGGGCCTGGCTGGCGACCCGTGTCGGCAAGGACCGGGGCCTGGCGATCGCCAGCCTCGTCTCGGCCGTCCTCTATATCGGCGCCACCCTGGTCCCCGGCGGCAATTTCGCCCTGACCGCCGTGGTCATGTTCATCGCCGGCCTGCCCTACGCCGCCGGCCTGTTCCTGACCCGCGCCATGATGGCCGACGCCGGCGATCAGGAGCGGTTCGAGACGGGCGTCGACCGCACCGGCCTGATGCTGTCCATCCTCTCGGCCACCACCAAGATCGGCCACGTCCTCGCCCTGCTCCCCTATTTCGTCCTCGAAAAGGTCGGCTTCCGCGCCGTGCCCGGGCCGAACGGCAACAGCGACACCTCCCTTCTGACGCTTCAGATCCTGTTCATCGCCGTCCCCGGCCTGCTTCTGGCCCTGACTGCCTGGGTGCTGAAGAACTATCCGCTGACCGCCGCGCGCCATAACGAGATCCGCAAGGCCCTGGACGCCCGCGACGCGGAGGCGCGGGCATGAGGCCGATCGACCGGCTTCTGTCCATCATGGAGCGGCTGCGCGACCCGGACGGCGGCTGCCCCTGGGACGTGGAGCAGACCTTCGCCACCATCGCCCCCTATACGATCGAGGAGGCCTATGAGGTCGCCGACGCCATCGAGCGTAACGATCTGGTCGAACTGAAGGGTGAACTGGGCGACCTGCTGTTCCAGGTCGTCTTCCACGCCCGCATGGCCGAGGAACAGGGCCTGTTCGCCTTCGACGACGTGGTCACGGCCATCGCCGACAAGCTGGAACGCCGCCACCCCCATGTCTTCGGCGACGAAGCCCAACGGACTTCAAAAGAACAGACCGTGGCCTGGGAAGCCATCAAGGCCGCCGAACGCAAGGACCGCAAGAAGCCCGGCGTCCTCGACGATGTCCCCGTCGGCCTGCCCGCCCTGACCCGCGCCGCCAAACTGACCAAACGCGCCGGCCGCGTCGGCTTCGATTGGCCCTCGACCGACGAGGTGTTCGACAAGCTGGCCGAAGAGGTCGAGGAGCTGCGCGTCGAGATCGCCGCCGGCGATCAGGCCAAGGCCCGCGAGGAGCTGGGCGACCTGCTGTTCGTCGTCGCCAACCTGGCCCGCAAGCTGGATGTCGAGCCCGAGGATGCGCTCCGCGCCGCCAACGCCAAGTTCGTGCGCCGCTTCGGCTTCATTGAGGCCGAACTGGCCAAGGACGGCCGCACCCCCGACCAATCGACGCTGGAGGAGATGGACCGCCTCTGGGACGCCGCAAAGGTCGCCGAGAAGGCCGGCTCCCCATCCTGAGCCGCCGCATGCCCTATGATCTGATCATCTTCGACTACGACGGCGTGGTCGCCGACAGCGAGGTGCTGAACAGCACCGTCATGGCCGAACAGCTGACCGCCATCGGCCTGCCCACCAGCCTGGACGATGTCCTGGCCGCCTATACGGGCCGGCGCTGGCGCGACAACCGGCCGGTGGTCGAGGCGGCCCTGGGCCGGCCCTGCCCCGAGGATTTCCACACCACCTGGTTCGCTGCCTGCCGGGCCCGCGCCCCGCTCCATCTGAAGCCCGTGCCCGGCCTGATCGACTTCGTCGCCGCCCGGTCCGAGGCCCGCTGCATCGCCTCGTCCAGCGGCCCTGACTGGATCGGCGTCGGCCTGGACCTGTTCGGCCTGACCAATCATTTCGACGGCGCCGTCTTCACCGGCCTGGTGGTCGAGCGCGGCAAGCCCCACCCCGACATCTTCCTGCACGCCGCCGAAAGCATGGGGGTCGATCCGGCGCGCGTCCTGGTCATCGAGGACAGCGAGGCGGGCGTCACCGCCGGGGTCGCCGCCGGCATGACGGTGGTGGGCCTGACCGCCGGAGGCCACGTCCGCGACGGCCACGCCGAACGCCTGGCCGCCCGCGGCGCACACCACATCGCCGACAGCTATGCGGCGGTCGCGGCCTTCATGGACCGCTGAAGGTCAGAGGTAGCGCAGTTCCTGCAGATCGACCTCGCGGATCATCTTGCGCGCCGTCACCTCATCCAGCCGGCGTGAGCGCGCCATCCGGCCGAGCTCTTCCCGCTCCGCCGCGAGCGCCGCCAGCCAGAGCTTGCGCTCCACCTGATCGATCTTGCGCGCCACGGCCGCATCATCCTCTTCCGTGCGGGTATGGGTCTCGATGCGCTGGCGATAGATTTCCATGATCCGACTGGCGACGTCGGAATAGAGGTCGGGATTGGCCTTGCCCTCGGCCATGGCGTGGGACGCATCCTCCAGGGCGCGCAGGGCGGCCGAGGCGGCGGCGACGCGCCCCCTGTCCTCTTCCCGCTCCTGTGACGGTTCGGGCGGCAGCTCCACCCCCTTCATCAGACGCGGCAGGGCGAAGGTGGCGAGCAGCAGGGAGACGATGATCACCCCCGCCGCCAGGAAGATCGCCAGATTGCGCGACGGCATCGGCGAGCCGTCCGCCAGGAAGAAGGGCACGGTCAGAATGCCCGCCAGGGTGATGGCGCCCCGCACCCCCGCCAGAGACATGACCAGGGTCAGCCGCAGTCCGACCTTGGGCGGCGGCCCGCGATGGCGGCGTCGGAACAGGGTCAGCCTCAGCGACGTCCACACCCAGACGAAACGCAAGGCCGCCAGGGCCGCGACAATGGCGAAGACATAGACCGCCAGCCACCAGACCTCGGGCCGGCTGGTGCCCCGCACCACCTCGGCCGCGCGCGCCATTATGGACGGCATCTGCTGGCCCAGGATCACGAAGATGATGCCGTTGGCGACGAACTGGACCGTGTCCCACACCACGCCGCGCCGGATGCGGGTCATGGCCAGGGATTGGCCGCCTATGCCGCCGCCCCGCTCGGTGAAGCTCATGGTCACGCCCGCCGCCACGGCGGCCAATATGCCCGACGCCCTCAGCTCTTCGGCGACCAGATAGGCGGCGAAGGGGATCAGCAGACTGACCAGAATCTGCGCCCCCACATCCTCGCCCCAGCGCCGGCTGACGACCCCCTTGACGTAACTGATGGCGATGGTGACCAGCACGCCCGTCGCCACACCGACCACAGACAGCCAGGCGAAGGTCGCCACCGCCCCGCCCAAGGAAAAGGCGCCGGTGGTCGCCGCCACGACCGCGATCCGCATGCAGGTCAGGCCCGTGGCGTCGTTCAGCAGCGATTCGCCTTCCAGAATATGCATCAGCCGCTTGGGTATCGGGGCCCGCGCGGCGATGGCCTGGACGGCGATGGGATCGGTCGGAGACAGGATGGCCGCCAGGGCGAAGGCCACCGGCAAGGGCATCTCGGGGATCATAAACCAGATCATGAAGCCCAGGCCGATGACGGTGAACAGCACCAGCCCCAGCGCCAGCTCCAGGATCACGGCCCGGTCGCGAAACAGGGCCTCCTTGGGGATGCGCCATCCGTCCAGAAACAGCAGGGGCGGCAGGAACAGCAGAAAGAAGATGTCCGGCTTCAGATCGACCGTCGTCCCAGTCGCCAGGACGATGACGGCCCCCAGACCGATCTGCACCAGCGGCAGGGCGATACGGGTGATCCGCGCGACCGATCCCGACACCACAACGGCCAGAAGCAGCAGCAGGACGGTCTCGATCAGATGCATGGTTCAGTCGGTCAGGTCGGGATACAGGCGCTCGAACCGCCCGAGGGCGGCAGGGTGAAGCCTCACTGTGACATGGGTGCGGCCATCCTCGTCCGCGTCCCGCCTCGTCACCCGGCCATGTTCATAAAGCCAGGCCAACGCCTCGCCCTGTTCGGGCGAAAGGGTCAGCCGCGTCTCCGGATCGTCGTCGATCAGGCCGGCGATGGTCTGGCGCAAGAGTTCGATCCCCTCGCCCGTCCAGGCCGAGACGGCGACCGCCTCACCGTCCTTGGCCAGACGTTCGGCCTGACCAAGAATGGTCTCGCGGGCCTCCTCGTCCAGCAGGTCGATCTTGTTCCAGACCTCCAGCACCCGGCGGGTCTTGCCCTCGGGGGTCTCGATCTGTGTCAGCACGGCCTCCACATCCTTGGCCTGGGCGTCGCTGTCGGCCGAGGCGATATCGCGGACGTGCAGGATCAGATCGGCCTCGCCCACCTCTTCGAGGGTGGCGCGGAAGCTTTCGACCAGTTCGTGCGGCAGGTCGGAGATGAAGCCGACCGTATCGGCCACAATGGCCGGCCGGCCCTGCGGCAGGCGGATGGTGCGCTGGGTCGTGTCCAGGGTGGCGAACAACAGATCCTTGGCGAAGACCTCCGATCCCGTCAATCGGTTGAAAAGCGTCGACTTGCCCGCATTGGTGTAGCCGACGAGGGCGACGGTCGGGAACGGGACCTTCTGGCGCTGTTTGCGGTGCAGACCGCGCGTGCGGCGCACCTCCTCCAGCTCGGCCTTCAGCCGCACGATCCGGTCGGCGATCAGACGCCGGTCCAGCTCGATTTGGGTTTCGCCGGGGCCGCCGGTCGAGCCGGTGCCGCCGCGCTGGCGCTCCAGGTGGGTCCAAGTCCGCACCAGACGCGACCGTTCATAGTCCAGCCGCGCCAGTTCGACTTGCAGCCGACCTTCCTTGGTCCGCGCACGGCGGCCGAAGATTTCCAGGATCAGGCCGGTGCGGTCGATGACCTTCACCTCCCAGGCCTTCTCCAGATTGCGCTGCTGAACGGGCGTCAGGGCGTCGTCGATGACGGCCACATCGGCCTCGGCCGCCCGCATCAGGGCGGCCAGTTCGTCCACCTTGCCCGATCCGAACAGGGTCGCCGGCGCGACCTTGCGCACGCGGACGATCTCTTCGCCCCGGATGTCGAGGTCCAGGGCGCGGGCCAGGCCGGACGCTTCTTCGAGGCGTTCTTCGGCCAGGCGCGGCGACTCCGACCGTCCGTCGGGGTGGATGACAACCGCCCGCTGAACCGGGGCGGCGTGATCAATCAGTTTTTGGGTCAATCAATCGTCTTCGGCGTCGGGCTCGTACAGCTGCACGGGCGCGGACGGCATGATGGTGGAGATGGCGTGCTTGTACACCAGCTGGGACTGGCCATCGCGGCGCAGCAGCACACAGAAGTTGTCGAACCAGGTCACGATTCCCTGCAACTTGACCCCATTGACCAGGAAGATGGTCAGCGGCGTCTTGGTCTTGCGGACCGAGTTGAGGAAGGTGTCCTGAAGGTTCTGGCGTTTGTCTTGCGACATGGCAGGTTTTTCCTGTTCTTGGTTGTTCGTCGCCATGGGAGGGGCGTCGGGGCCGAACGGGCCAGCGAAGACCTTAGACGGCGCCTCCCCGCTCCGGCAACGCCCTAAATGGCCTCTCTACGCGCGCGTTCAAGATAGAGCTGACGGAGCTTCAGTGTGATCGGGCCCGGCTTGCCGTCCCCGATCTTGGTTCCGTCGATCGAAATCGCCGGGGTCACGAAAGCGCCGGCGGCCGTGAAGAAGGCTTCGCGCGCGCGCTTGACGTCCTCGACGCTGAAGGGGCGCTCGTCCAGTTCGAGGCCCTGTTCCTCGATCAGGGTCATCAGGGTGGTGCGCGTGCAGCCCTTCAGGATGTTGGCCTGGGTGTCGCGGGTCCGCAGCTTCCCGTTCTCATCCACGATCCAGGCGTTGGTCGAGGAGCCTTCGGTCACGAGGCCCATGTCGTCGACGAACCAGGCCTCATAGGCCCCGGCCTCCCGCGCCGCCTGTTTGGCCAGGATGTTCGGCAGCAGACCCACCGTCTTGATGTCGCATCTTCCCCACCGGATGTCGGGCTGGGTCAGGACGGCGACGCCCTTTTTCGCCTGAGCTTCTCCTCGTGCGGGCGAGATGGACTTGGCGGTGACGATGACGCTGGGCGGCGTCCCCGGCGCGGGAAAGGGATGGTCGCGCCGCGCCGTGCCGCGCGTGACCTGCAGGTAGACGATGCCGTTCTTCACCCGGTTGCGCCGGATCGTCTCGCGCAGCACCCGCGTCAGGGCGGCGACCGACATGGGAATGTCGATGCGCAGTTCATTGAGGCTGCGATGCAGCCGCGTCATATGGCCGTCGAAATCCGCCAGCCGACCGTCGAACACGGACCAGACCTCATAGACCCCGTCGGCGAACTGAAAGCCCCGATCCTCCACATGGACCACGGCTTCGCCGTGCGGCTGATAGGTTCCATTCACATAGGCGACGCGGGACATCAGTCGGCCTCGTCCTCATCTCCGCCTCGCGCCGGAGAGACACCCAGCGACTTCAGCTTTCTATGCAGAGCCGACCGCTCCATGCCGATGAAAGCGGCGGTGCGGGAGATGTTGCCGCCGAAGCGCATGATCTGGGCGGCCAGATACTCGCGTTCGAACACCTCGCGCGCCTCGCGCAGCGGCAGGGCGATGGTGCGCTCCGCCCCCAGGCTGGAGGACGGGCTGTTCGAGGTGGCGACCTCCTGCGGCAGCATGTCGGCGGTGATCGGCTCGTTCGGATCGCCTGTCGCCAGGATCAGCAGCCGTTCGATATTGTTGCGCAGCTGGCGGATGTTGCCCGGCCAGGGATGGACCTGCAGCACCGCCACCGCGTCCTCCCCGACCACACGCCGAGGCAGGCCCTGCGAAGCGCTGATGGTTTCGACGAAATAATCGACCAGTTCGGCGATGTCTTCGCGCCGCTCCGACAGGGCCGGCACCCGGATCGGCACGACGTTCAGGCGGTGGAACAGGTCTTCACGGAACCGGCCTTCGGCAATCTCCGTCTTCAGGTCTCGCGAAGTGGATGTGACGACGCGCACATCGACCTGCACGTCCTGTTCGCCGCCGACCCGACGAAAGCGCTGATCCACCAGAACCCGCAGGATGCGGCTCTGGCTCTCACGCGGCATGTCGCTGATCTCGTCCAGATAGAGGGTGCCGTTGTGCGCCCGCTCGAACACCCCGATCTTGCGCGGCCGGCCGTCCTGTCCCTCTTCCCCGAACAGTTCGACATCCAATCGCTCGGGCGTCATTCCGGCGGCCGAGATGGCGACGAACTCGGCGCGCGCGCGCGGACTGGCTTCGTGGATCTGACGCGCCACAAGCTCCTTGCCCGACCCGGCCGGACCGGAAATCAGCACCCGGCTGTTGGCCTGGGCCACCTTGGCGATGGTGCTGCGCAGGGCCTGGGCCGCCTGGGAGCGGCCGATCAGGCCGGACGGCGTCATCGTCTGCGCGCGCAGACGGCGATTCTCGCGTCTCAGCGTCGCTGCTTCGATCGCCCGCTCGACCACCACCACCAGCCGATCCGACTTGAACGGCTTTTCGATGAAGTCATAGGCGCCGCGCTTCAGCGCGGTCACCGCCGTCTCGATATTGCCGTGGCCCGAGATCATCACCACCGGAAGGTCGGGGTCGATCTCCTTGACCACCTCCAGCAGTTCCAGCCCGTCCAGACCGCCGCCCTGCATCCAGATGTCGAGAATGGCCAGCGAGGGCTTCCGTGCGCGGATCGCCGCCAGGGCCTCGTCGGAGTTGGCGGCCACGCGCACGGCGTGCCCTTCATCCTCGAGCAGGCCCGAAACCAGATCGCGGATGTCCGCCTCGTCGTCGACGACCAGAATGTCGGAACCGGTAGGTCGCATCTTGCCTCGCTTATTCGGCGACGACGCTCTGGAGCTTGCGCTCCGTCGCATCGCCGGTCTTGCCGTGGGGTTTCAGGGGGAAGATCAGGCACACGCGCGCGCCGCGCAGGGTCTCGGCGTCCGCCAGCTTCAGCTCGCCGCCGTGGTCCTCGCAGATGCGTTTGACGATGGCCAGGCCCAGGCCCGTGCCCTTTTCGCGCGTGGTGACATAGGGTTCGATCAGGCGATCGCGGTCCTTGGCGGGAAGGCCGACGCCGTCGTCCTCCACCACGAAGACGGCCGTCTCGTTCTCGATGATCAGGGAGGCGATTATGGCCGCCGCCTCAGGTCCGGGCGCTGCGCCTTCGGCGGCACGGCGCGCCGCCACGGATTCGCCCGCGTTCTTCAGAATGTTGACCAGCGCCTGTCCCACCATCCGGGCGTCGCAGCGCAGGCTCGTCTTGGGCAGGGGTTCGATCAGGTCCACGCCGATGTCCGCCGCCGCCACCCGCTGGGCGAACACCGCCTCTCGCAGCATTTCGGCGGGGTTGGCCGCACCGAAACGCGGCGCGGGCATGCGGGCGAAGGACGAGAATTCGTCCACCATCCGGCCGATGTCCCCGACCTGGCGGATGATCGTGTCGGTGCAGCGGTCAAAGATCTCCACCTCGTCCACCTTGTCCCTGTATTTCCGCCTAAGCCTTTCAGCCGACAGTTGGATCGGGGTCAGGGGATTCTTGATCTCATGGGCGATACGCCGCGCCACGTCGCGCCAGGCGGCGTTGCGCTGGGCCGTGACCAGCCGGGTGATGTCGTCGAAGGTCAGCACCATCTCTCCGCCCTGACCGCCCTCGATGCGCACACGCAGACGCAGGGTCTCGCCTTCGCGGCTCAGATCGATGTCCTCTTCGATATGGGCCTCGACCCGTCCGACCAGATCGCTGAGCTCGGGCGACAGGGTCGCCAGTTCACGGCCGAGAACCTCGGCTTCTTCGATATGCAACAGTTGCAGGGCGCTGTCGTTGATGGCCGAGATTCGTCCGCGCCGATCCAGACCGATCACCCCGGCGCTGACGCCTGACAGCACCGTCTCGATAAAGCGGCTGCGATCCTGGGCGTCTTCGCTTGCCGCCTTCAGCGCCGACTGCTGGGCCTGAAGGTCGCCCGTCATGCGGTTGAAGGCCTCCGACAGGGTGGCGATTTCACCCGGCGCCCCGTCGCTGTCCACCCGGGCGCTGAAGTCGCCGCCCGCCACCTGGCCGGCCGCCTTCACCAGCCGCCCGATCGGGGCCGAAATGCTGCTGGCCGCCGACATGCCCAGCCAGACCGCTCCAACCAGAACCAGCAGGGCGGTCTCCAGATAGCTGAGAATGAAGGCCGATTGAATTCGGGCGCGGCTCTCCTGGGCTTCGCGATAGGCCTGGATCGACTGGCTCGAGGCGTTCATTCGCGCCACCAGACCGTCCTGGAGCGGCCGCACCAGATAAAGATAGGCGTCGCCATAGGCTGGCAGGGCGATCAGGGAGCGCACGGTGTCGGGGTGCTGGGTGACGTCCGTCGGCGGCTTGCCGCCCTGGACGGCGTCTTCCAGATAGGAACGCGGCGGAGCCAGATAGGGCGGCGCCCCCGGTCCTTCGGCTCGCGCCAGCACCTCCCGATCACCGTCAAGAATATAGATCGCGGGATAGCCGAAGATGTCTCCGATCTGAGCCAAGGCGTCGTTGAACTGAATACGGTCGTCGAACAGTCCGCGTGCGCTGGTCAGTTGATCCGCGATCGTGACGAGATCCGCATCGACGGCTGTGGCGACGTCCTGGATGTAGGCGCGCCCGACCACGGCGCCGTTTTCGACCGAGGCCTGGACGTTCTGACTGAACCATTGATCGACCCCCCGCGTCACGAGCACACCGAAGACCAGGGCGATGAGAACCGCCGGAATCACCGCCACCGTCGAGAAGAGGGCCACGAACCGCAGGTGCAGGCGCGAACCCGCTTCGCTGGTGCTGCGGGCTAGGACCAGGACGCGACGTCCCACGATGAAGGCCAGACCCGAAATCAGGATCAGATTGGCGATCAGGACGAACAGCACGATCTGACCGGCCGATCCTCGCGCCGCACCGGCGCTGGCGCCCGGCGCCACCGCGACCAGCCATACCGCCGCCGCCGTGACGATAACGGCCAAGGCGTAGGCTAAACCGAAGCCCGCCCGCGCCCGCTCGGTTTCGAAACGCCCCCAGAACGACTCGTCGCCCGACGAAGGGTCGGTGCGAGAGGTCACGGCTGAGGGCGTATCCGTCATGCCACAGCAGTGTCCGCGAACTGTGGCGGCGTTTCAACAGCCGAATTGAAACAGTCAGGTAAATTTCGCCGCCACAGCCCCGCCATTTCCTGCTCGACGGCCGCGGGATCGTCCAGGCGGCAAATTCTTGCCTTGGCCTCGCGACGGTGTTGCGGATCGGCCGGCCAGGGCGCCTGTTCGATGTACCAGCCCAGATGTTTGCGGAACATCTTCAGCCCCAGCGGCAGGCCGTAGAAGTCGATCGAGGCCCTCAGATGGTCGATCACGATCGCCAGTCGCGCCTCCGGCCCCGGCTCCTGGGGCGCCGTCACGCCGCTCAGCGCCTGTTCCAAATGGGCCGCCAGCCAGGGCCGGCCGTAGACGCCTCGTCCCAGCATCAGACCGTCGGCGCCGGACCGCTCAAGGGCCGTGCGCGCGTCTTCAGGCGTGACGATGTCGCCGTTGACGATGACGGGAATGCGAACGGCCGCCTTTACGGCGCCCACGGCGTCCCAGTCCGCCCTTCCGGTATAGAACTGCTGGCGGGTTCGTCCATGGACCGTCACAGCCCTCACACCGAGCGCCTCGGCCCGCACAGCCAGATCCGCGGCGTTTCGGCTGTCGTCATCCCAGCCCAGCCGCATTTTGACCGTGACCGGACGGCCGGTGGCCCCCACCACGGCCTCCATGATGCGACAGGCCAGGTCAGGCGTCCGCATCAGGGCCGATCCGGCGGCCGAACCCGTGACCTCCTTTGCGGGACAGCCGAAGTTCAGATCGACGATGTCCGCACCGGCCTGTTCGGCCATGCGCGCCCCCTCGGCCATCTGGCCCGGATCCCGCCCGACCAACTGGATCACGGTCAGCGGCAGGCCCGCGCCCACGGCGGCGCGCCGCACCACGTCGGGCCGAGCCCGCGCCAGCTCCTTGGCCGCCACCATCTCGGTCGCCACATAGGCCGCGCCCAGTTTGGAGGCTAGGATGCGGAACGGCAGATCGGTGACGCCGGTCATCGGCGCCATCAGCACGCGGCCGGGCACGGTGACGTCGCCGATGGTCAAGGACTTGGACATTCCCGCCTTTCGCCGCATTGCGCGCCCTTTCGTCAAGCGCGACAGCGGCGGATTGACGGTTTCCCCGCTGAACGTCGCGCTCTAGAAGACGTCATGATCTTCTCAGCCATCATTGTCGCGGCCGGTTCCGGAACGCGGGCCGGCGGCGAAAAACAGTGGCGGACCCTGGGCGGAAAGCCGGTTCTGCGCTGGTCCGCCCAAGCGCTTCTGGACGCCGGCGCCCAGGAGCTGGTCGTGGTCGTAGCCTCCGACGCTCGGGATCGCGCCGCCGAGGTGCTGGACGGGCTGACGGGGTGGCGCGCCGTGGTCGGCGGGACGACGCGGGCGGAGTCCGTTCGCGCAGGACTGGCGGCCCTCACCTGTCCCGACGACCAGCCCGTGCTGGTCCACGACGCCGCCCGGCCGCTGTTGGACGCCCCCGTCATCGCCCGCGTCGTCGCCGCCCTGGATCAGGCCGACGGCGCCCTGCCCGTCCTGGCCGTCGCCGACAGCCTGCGCCGGGGATCGGACGGGCTGATGGCCGAGGCGGTGGACCGCGAGGACCTCTGGCGGGCCCAGACCCCTCAGGCGTTCCGCCGTGGGCTCCTGGAATCGGCCTATGCCGCCTGGAACCCGGCCGAGACCCCGACCGACGAGGCCGTGGTGGTGCGCCGTCACGGCGGCCGGATCGCCCTGGTCGCCGGCGACGCCCGGCTGATGAAACTCACCTATCCCGAGGATTTCGCCATGGCCGAGGCCCTGCTGTCGCAAGAGACCCGTTACCAGTCCCGCATGGGGACGGGTTTCGACGTCCATCGTTGGGGCCCCGGAGAATCAGTCTGGCTGTGCGGGATCGAAATTCCTCATGATCAGACCCTGATCGGCCATTCGGACGCCGACGCCGGGCTGCACGCCTTGACCGACGCCCTGCTGGGAGCGATCGCCGCCGGCGACATCGGCGATCATTTCCCCCCCACCGACCCGAAGTGGAAGGGCGCCGCCTCCGACCAGTTTCTGATCCACGCCGCCGAATTGGTGGCGGCGCGCGGCGGCCGCATCGTCAATGTTGACGTGACCCTGATCTGCGAACGTCCGAAGGTGAAGCCGCACCGGCAGGCCATGCGCGAACGGATCGCCGATCTGCTGGCCTTGCCGCTGGACTGCGTCAGCGTGAAGGCCACCACATCCGAAGGGTTGGGCTTCACCGGCCGAGGCGAAGGCTTGGCCGCCCAGGCGGCGGCGACGGTGGAGATGCCGGTCTCGGCCTGATCCGGCGCCTTCAGCGCGCGGCCAGCCGCATCTGCCGCACCAGGGCTCCGAACAGGTTCACGTAGTCGTCCGTCCACGGCCGCACCTCCGTGGGCGACAGCCTGCGCCAGCGCGGATCTTCGCGATAGGGCGCCAGGGCCGCTTCGCTCTTGCCGATCACCAGAGCCTCGGTCGAGGATTCCGCCATCAGCGGCGCGTCCGACCGTTCCCGATAAATCTGGTGAAGAGCCGGCGCCCCCAGGGCCGCGGCCGCCGCCTCGGCCGGCAGGGTGATGTCCAGATTGCGGTTGGACAGGTGCAGCACCACCACCCCGTCCGGCTTCAAAAGCCGCAGATAGCCGGCGATGGCCTCCTGGGTCAGCAGATGGGTCGGTACGGCGTCGGAGCTGAAGGCGTCGATGATCAGCAGGTCATAGGAACCGGCGGCCTCCCGCGCCATGGTCAGTCGGGCGTCGCCCAGCACCGTCCGGATCGGTCCTTCGGCGCAACCATTGATGAAGCTGAACCAGCGCGGATCGCGCGACAGCCTATCCACCATCGGGTCGATCTCGAAAAAGCTCATCTGGTCCTGGCGGCGCTTATAGGCCGCCATGGCCCCCGAGCCCTGGCCCACGACCCCGATCCGGGCGCCGTCCGGCCGGTGCGCCTGGGCCATCAGGGCCGCCTGCCCCAGAGGCGTCGCCGTGGCGTAATAGAGGGTTGGCGAGCAACGGTGCGGTTCCGACTGCGCCTGGGCGCCGTGCAGGGTGGTGCCGTGCATCAGCACATGAACCGGTCCCCCCAGACCCGCGACGTCGGTATCGGCCACACGCATGACCCCAAAGAAGCTTCGCTCCGTCAGGGCCCAGTCATAGCCCCGCGCGACGTGATAGCCGGACCAGACCATGGCTCCCAGAACGACGGTGAACATGATCGCCCGGTCCCTCAGCAGGAAGGCGAACAGGGCGGCGACGCCGATCACCGCCTGGGCGATCCGCACCAGTTCGGCGTCCGGGACGACCGCGCGAATGTCGGGGGCGTAGCGCACCAGGGCCAGACCCAGCGGTCCCGCCATGGCGACCAGAACCCCGATCACACAGACGATGATCTCCCATCGCCGCACCTCGCCTTCGCCCCATGGCCGCAAAAGGCCGACGGCGACCAGCGCCAGCGGATATTCCCAAACCATGTCGAAGATCAGGGGCGCGATCAGGGCGTTGAAGACGCCGCCCAGGACGCCGCCCAGCGACAGCAGCAGATAGAACTCCGTCAGCCGGCCCGGCGCAGGACGCCGCTCGGCCATCCGCTGGTGGCACATCAGGGCGCAGAAGAAGAAGGCTGTCAGATTGACGACGAAGACGAACAGCCACTCCGTGGTCCGAAAGGCGACCAGGGCGCAGCCGGCCGCCAGCACCCCCGCCTGGATCGCCAGCGTCAGGGAGAGCGGCAGGACCGGTCGGTTCTGAAAGGCGATGACGAAGGTCAGCAGATAGAGGGCCAGAGGAATGACCCAGAGGAAGGGCGCAGAGGCCACGTCGGTCGACAGATGCGCCGTCACGCCCAGCATCAGGCTGGACGGAACGGCCGCCAGCAGGATCAGCACCCCCTTCTCGCGCCAGGCGATCGGCGGCCCCGCTTCCAGGGGCGCGGGCTCTGCCTTCGCCCCCGTTCGGACCCCGCGGCCGAACCAGGCCAGGGCGCCCAGGCCGGCGACCATCACCAGGAACAGACCATAGCCCAGGCTCCAGCCCAGGCGCTGGAGCGAAAGACTGGCCAGGGGTTCGATCAGGATCGGATAGGCCAGCAGGGCCAGAAAACTGCCCAGGTTCGAAGCGGCATAGAGGACATAGGGGTTCTTCGCGTCCGCCTGGCCCGCCCGCGCCCGCGCATACCAGGCTTGAAGCAGGGGCGCGGTGGCCGAAAGAATGGCGAAGGGGGCCCCGATCGAGAGGGTCAGGGTCGCCAGAAGCCAGGCCGTCGGGGCGCTGGGATCGGGATCGCCCAGGACACCGCTGATCCGCAGGGGCAAAGACAGGCCTGCGGCCAGCAGAAGCGCCAGATGAACCAGCACCTGAAGCCGCATCGACCCGATGCGCTGCAGGGCGTGGGCGTAGCCGTAGCCGGCCAGCAGCGCGGTCTGGAAGAAGACCATGGCGGCGTTCCACACCGACGGCGATCCGCCCAGGCTGGGCAGGATCAGCTTGGTCGCCATCGGCTGAACCACGAAGACCAGACAGGCCGAGGTGAAGACGGCCAGCGCGAACAACAGAGGCGTCAGCCGCCCAGGGTTCGCGCGCGCCGCGCTTTCGGCTTGAACCACATCGGTCATGGTGCTGGTTAGAGCGGGACTCGCGGCCTATGGAAAGCGCATGTTCTCACAAGACATCCTGCGACTGGCGCAACAGATCGTCGCAACCGCGGCCGAGCGGGGAGTGATGATCGCCACGGCGGAAAGCTGCACCGGCGGCCTGGTCTGCGCCGCCCTGACGGCCGTGCCGGGCTCCTCCGCCGTTGTGGATCGCGGCTTCGTCACCTACAGCAACGCCGCCAAGCAACAGATGCTGGGCGTGCCGGAGGCGACCCTGATCGCCCACGGCGCCGTCTCCGAGCCGACAGCCCGCGCCATGGCCGAAGGCGCCGCAGCCCAGTCGAACGCGAGCGTCAGCGTCTCCGTCACCGGAATTGCGGGGCCGGGCGGCGGCGGCCCGGACAAGCCGGTCGGCCTGGTCCATTTCGCGGCCGTGGGTCCGGGCGGGCTGGTCCACAGGATGGAGCGGTTCGGAGACCTGGGGCGCGACGCGGTCCGGATGGCGGCGCTCAGGGTCGCCTTGGAGATGTTGGCGGACCGAGCCGCATCGTGACCGAACCCGTCGTCATCGACGCCCGAGGCCACCGCTGTCCGACGCCCAGCCTCAGGCTGCAAAAGGCCATGGCCGGGGCGGCGGCCGGCGCCCGTTTCGTCCTTCTGGCGACCGACCCTATGGCGCGTATCGACGCGCCGTTTCTGATGGCTCAGAAGCAGGGCCGCGTGATTTCGATCGAAGAGGTCGACGGCGTCCTGCGTCTTCTGGTCGAGGCGGGCTGAGTTTTCGACCCTAGGTCTGCGACCGCGTGCGGCGTCTGGCCCGCCGTTCCGACAGATCGACCACATCCGCCGCGGCGGAGGCCCTGCGCGCCTGTTCCGCCCTCTCGGCCCCGGCGGCGATCTCCATCTCGGTCGCGAAGGCGCCGCCGTAGAAGATGGCGTTGACGTTCCAGGACAGCCAGATCAGCAAAACCACCACGGCCCCGACCGAGCCATAGGTCGCTCCCAGAGGCGCGATCTGTTCGACATAGATGGCGCAGAGCCAGGATGAGACCACCGACATCAGGGTGGCCACCAGCCCTCCGGTGATCGACGGCAGCCAGGCCACCGGCGTCCGGTGACTCATGGCGTAGCGATAGAGCAACGTCAGCCCCACCACTAGGCCAAGGGCGGGCAGCAGGGCGTCGAGCGGCATCAGACCCGCATTGTCCCCCCTCGCCCCCGGCGAGGCGGCATGGGCCAGAATCCGCGCCGTCACCACGGCGCCGGACACGACGGTGAACAGGGCGAAGGCGAATATGGCGACGAAGAAGGCCAGCAGATTGAATTTGAAGAAGCCGTGAGGCTCAGTCTCATCGTGAATGAGATTAAGTCCCGCCAGCAACGCCTTGAATCCTCGATGGGCGGCGTAGGCGCCGACGAACAGGGCGAAGGCGCTCTGGGCCGAGACGGTCCGGGCGGAAGCCTTGGCCAGCCGGGCGATCTCGTCGTGAAATATGGTCTGGGCCGCGCGCGGCAACAGGTCGGACAGGGCGGCGGCCTGGGCGCTGACCTCATTGATCGACAGGCCCAGCTTATAGACGCCGATCAGGATGGCGATGGCCGGGAAGACGGCCAGAAGGGCGAAGAAGGAAACGCCCCCCGTGTAGAGCATGACGTCCCGGCCCCAGCTGCGGGTGAAGGCGCGCACGGCCAGACCGCCCCAGAAGCCGGGCGCCTTTAGAACCGATCGGGTCAGCTGATCGCTCAATCCGGTCCCCACAACCGTTACAACAAACCCCTAAACTTAAAGGATTCTGGAACGGGGAAAAGCCCTGTCGACCCACCTGCCTTTGAGGGCGGCCTGCGAAGACGATAGTCCTTTATAAAATGCGTCGCGCTATGGTGGTCCGCCTCGCATGCGGCTATGGCCCCAGCGACCGATGGGGAGGGACTGGCTTGGCTTTCGACGCGCGCGTTTTGATCCTGGCGGCTCATGACGCCCGTATCGGGCCGCTCGCCGCCGGCCTGGACGCGCTTGGCTGGACCACCGTCACCGCCCGCGACGTCGGCTCGGCCGAGGCGACGCTTCAGGACCTGCCGCTCGAAGCCGCCGTGATCGACTTTGATTCCCTGACGCCGGACGCGGCGGTCCGACTGCGCGCGGCGGCCCAACCGCGCCGCCTGCCCATCCTGGTGGTCGGCGCAGCCCCAGACTCGGTCGAGGGCGCCGATGTCGCCATGTCGATTCCGCCGCACCCGGCCCAGGCCGCCCTTCGTCTCGAACAGCTCGGCCGCGCCGCCATCGCCGAGGAAGAGTTTCACCTGCGGGTCGCCACCTTCGGCCTGCGCGGCATCAGCCTGGCCGCCGATCCCGGCGCGGCGGCGCCTCTGCGGATCCTGGCGGCGGGGGTTGCGGACCGTCGCTTCCTGGCCCTGTCCAACGCCTTGACCTCTGCGGGCGCCGAGGTGGTGGCGGCGCCCACCCCCTACACCGCCTTCGACTATCTGCATGAGACCCTGTTCGACGCCGCCATACTGTGGGGCGCCAAGGACCACACCCCCGCCCTGTCGATCGCCGCAGGCATGAAGCGCAACACGCGCCTGTATCATATCCCGCTGATGCTCTATCTGCGTGGCGCCGACGAAATCAGCCTGAACGAACTGTTCAATCGGGGCTTCGCCGACGTCGCCTCGACCGAAACGCCGGAGCAGGAGACGGCGGAGCGGGTCCTGGCCATGGCCGGCGCCCACCGCCGCCACCTGACCATCAGAAAGGCGCTGGATTCGGTCCGCAGTCTGGACCTGATGGACGCCTCGACCGGCCTGTTCACGCCCGAACTCTTCGCCGCCCACCTGGGTCGGGTCGCCGAGGCGTCTCGCGTTCGCAAACGTTCCCTGTCCGTCTGCGTTCTCAGGGTGCGCGAGACCGAGCCCGTCACCTGGGCGCGCCAGGGCGGCTGGCTGGACCGGGCCATGCCCCAGATCGGCGCCATGGTCTCGCGCCTGGTTCGGGTCGAGGATACGCCGGCCCGTCTGGCCAAGGAGGTCTTCGCCCTGGCCCTGCCCGCCACGCGCGGCGAGGCCGCTCGCCTGGCCGCCGAACGGATCGCCGCCGTCATCGGCTGCACCGCCTTCGACGCCGGCCCCGACCGCTCGCCCTTCGTCGCCGAATTCGACGTCGGCGCCGCCGAAATGCGCCCCGGCGAATCCGCCGCCGCTCTCCTCGAACGCGCCTCCGCCGACCTGTTCGACAAGGTGCGCTAGGGCCTTACGCCCCCGCCACCCGCGCCAGATCGGCCGTGATCCGCTCCGCCACCTTCAGCCGGTCCTCGGCCGTCGGCCAGTCCCCCGTCACGACGATCTTCTGATCGGGCCGGATCTTCCAGAAGGCGTGGTTCTTCTGGATCAACCCGACCAGGCCGACCGGATTGGGGAAGCTGTTGTCGCGCAGGGTCAGCACCGCGCCGCGCGGCCCGATGTCGATCTTCTCGATACAGGCTCGGCGGCAGTTGGCCTTGATGCCAACGATCTTCAGCAGCTGCTGCGCCTCGTCCGGCAGGGGTCCGAACCGGTCGATCAGTTCGGCGGCCAGAGCTTCGCGATCCTCGGCCTGTTCGGCGTCGGACAAGCGACGATACAGGCTCAGACGGACGTTCAGATCCGGCACGTAGTCCTCTGGAATCAGGACTGAAGCGCCCACGTTGATCGACGGCGACCAGCCGCGATCCACATTCAGCCCCTCGCCCTTTTCGCGCAGCTCGGCGACCGCGTCCTCCAGCATCTGCTGGTACAGTTCGACCCCGACCTCGCGGATATGGCCCGACTGTTCGTCGCCCAGCAGATTGCCCCCGCCGCGCTGGTCCAGGTCGTGGCTGGCCAGCTGGAAGCCGGCGCCCAGATTGTCCAGCGACTGCAGCACCTGCAACCGCCGCTCGGCCGACAGGGTCATCGGCTTGACCGGATCGGTGGTCAGATAGGCGAAGGCCCGGGCCTTGGACCGACCCACCCGGCCCCGGATCTGGTACAGCTGCGCCAGGCCGAACATGTCGGCCCGGTGCACGATCAGGGTGTTGGCCGTCGGGATGTCCAGCCCGCTCTCGACGATGGTGGTCGAGACCAGGACGTCGTACTCCCCCTCGTAGAAGGCGCTCATCACCTCCTCCAGCTGGGTCGCCGACATCTGGCCGTGGCCGACGACGAACTTGATCTCGGGGACCTGCTCGCGCAGGAATTTCTCGATGTCCGGCAGGTCCTTCAGACGCGGCGCGACATAATAGGCCTGACCGCCGCGATATTTCTCGCGCAGCAGGGCCTCGCGCACCAGCACCGGATCCCAGGGCGTCACATAGGTCCGCACCGCCAGGCGATCGACCGGCGGGGTGGCGATGATCGACATCTCGCGAATGCCCGACAGGGCCATCTGCAGGGTGCGCGGGATCGGGGTGGCGGTCAGGGTCAGCAGATGAACGTCGGCGCGCAGGGTCTTCAGCTTTTCCTTGTGCTTGACGCCGAAGTGCTGCTCCTCGTCCACGATCACCAGGCCCAGGTCGCGGAAACCGACCTGTTCGGCCAGGACCGCATGGGTGCCGACGACGATCTCGACCGAGCCGTCCTTCAGCCCCGCCCGCGTTTCGGTCGCCTCCTTGCCCGTCACCATCCGCGACAGCTGGCGCACCTTGACCGGCCAGCCGGCGAAGCGTTCGGTGAAGGTCTTGTAGTGCTGGCGCGCCAGCAGGGTAGTCGGCGCCACCACCGCCACCTGTTTGCCGGTCATGGCCACGACGAAGGCGGCGCGCAGCGCCACCTCGGTCTTGCCGAAGCCCACGTCGCCGCAGATCAGGCGATCCATCGGCGTGCCCTTGCCCAGGTCCTCCAGCACGTCGCCGATGGCGTTCAGCTGGTCGTCCGTCTCCTCATAGGGGAAGCGGGCGCAGAATTCGGCGAACAGGCCCGGCGCCGGCGTCACCGCCTCCGTCTCGCGCAGCGCCCGCTTGGCGGCCAGGGCGATCAGACCCTCGGCCATGGCGCGCAGCCGTTCCTTGGCCTTGGCCTTCCGCGCCTGCCAGCCCGCCCCGCCCAGCCTGTCCAGCTGCACCCCGTCCGCGTCCGTGCCGTACCGGGTCAGAAGGTCAATGTTTTCAACGGGCAGATAGAGTTTGCTGTCACCGGCGTACAACAACTCCAGGCAGTCGTGCGGCGCTTCCTGGATATCCAGGGTCTTCAGCCCCTCATACCGCCCGATGCCGTGATCCAGGTGGACCACCAGATCGCCGGTCGTCAGGGCCGAGGCCTCGGCCAGGAAGTTGGACGCCCGCCGCTTCTTTCTCGGCCGCGCCAGCCGGTCGCCCAGGATGTCGGTTTCGGAGATGACGGCGACCGCATCTGTAACGAACCCATGCTCCACCGGCAGGACGCCGCGCAGATACACGTCCTTGGGCGCCGCCAGCACATCGGCCCAGTCGCGCACGGCGACGATATGATCCAGGCCGTGGTCGCCCAGCAAGGTCGCCAAGCGCTCCGACGAGCCTTCGGTCCACGAGGCGAACAGCACCCGACGCCCCTCGGCCTTCAGCGCCTGGGCATGGGCCGCGACCGCCTCGAACAGGTTGACGCTGTCCTGTGCTCGCTCGGCCGCGAAGGTCCGGCCCAGCCGACCGCCCGCGTCCTCGCCCCCGCCCGTAAAGGGCGTGAGCCGTCGCACCGACCGCCCGGCCAGGGCCTGGTTCCAGTCGCCGGCGTCCATATAGAGGGATTGCGGCGGCAGGGCGCGATTGGCGGCCGCATGCCCTCCCCCCTTCCCCTTTTGGGCCTTGGCCGCCTCGGCCCGCGCCTCATAGGCGTCGACGATCAGATCCCACCGCTCGGCCCGCGCGCTTTCGGCCTGATTGTCCAGAAAGACCTGCGCCTGATCCGGCAGATAGTCGAACAGGCTGTCCAGGCTTTCGTAGAACAGCGGCAGCCACTGCTCCATCCCCTGACGCCGCGCGCCCTCGCTGATGGTCGCATACAGGGGATCGTCGCCCGGCGCCCCGAACAGCTTCAGATAGCCGGTGCGGAAGCGCGATATGGCGTCAGCATCCAGCAGGGCCTCCGACACGGGCGCCAGCGACACGGCCGTCATCTGCCCGGTCGAGCGCTGGGTCTCAGGGTCGAAGGTGCGGATCGATTCCAGTTCCGACCCGAACATGTCCAGCCGCACCGGCTCCTCGAAGCCCGGCGGATAGACGTCCACCACCCCGCCCCGCACCGCGAACTCGCCCCGCTCCGACACGGTTGAGGCCCGGACATAGCCGTTGGCGGCGAAATACCGCTCCAGCGCCTGGATATCGAGATCGCGGCCGACCCTGGTCTCGAACCCCGCCTGGGTCGTCACCGACCGGGGCGGCGTCCTCTGCATGGCCGCACCGACCGTCGTGACCACCAGAACGGGCGCGTCGCCGGTCTTGCGCTGGGCCAGGCGCGTCAGGGTCGCCATCCGCTGGGCGGCGATCCCCGCCGTGGGGCTCAGCCGGTCATAGGGCAGACAGTCCCAGGCCGGATATTCCAGAATTTCGATATCTTGCGAGAAGAATCGGAACGCCTGAACAAAGCCGCCGGCTCGCTGATAGTCGCGCGCGACAAAGACCCCGACCCCGCCGTCGGCCTTGACCCGCTCCGCCACGACCAGGGCGTCCAGACCTTCCGGCGCGCCGCCCAGATCGGCGTCGGTCCGGCGCACAATCACCTGCTGATCCATCAGCCGATGCCCTTGCCGACCTCGGCGGCCACATGCTCGCGCATGAAGGCCCGCACCTTGGCCATCACCGGCGTCTCGAATTCCGGCGGCGTCGGATCACGCTCGATGATCCAGCCGTAGAGCCACTGGTCTTCCTCGTCAATCAGCCGCTCGAACACGTCCAGCTCGGCCTCGGTCAGGGTCGGGGCCACCTGGTCCGAGAACGGCCCCAGCACCATGTCGGCCTCGCGGAAGCCCCGCCGCCAGCATCGGAACTGAATCCGGCCCAGCCTCTGCTTCCGCTCGGGAGTCATCTCGTCTTCAAAACGCGCGTCGATTTCGGCCACAAGAATCCTTGCCCGGCAAAGTTGATGGACGCTCAAGCAGCGAGCCACCGCGTGGCGAGCGTTAGCGTCCTCAAATGGAAGAAGCGCAGATAGCGTTCCTGAACGGACTTCGCCACCCGTCATGGTCACGCTATGTTCACGGCGATGCGTCCGCAGATTCTTTTCCCCCTGTTCGCCGAGGTCTCCAGCCTGAAGGGCGTGGGCCCCCGCATCCTGCCCCTGGTGCAGAAGGTGGCGGGGCCGCTGGTGCGTGATCTGGTCTTCCTCAGCCCCTCCGGCGTCATCGTCCGCCGGCCGATGGAGGCGGCGACCGCCGTGGACGGCGAGGTCGGGATCTTCGAGATCGTCATCGACCGCCTGTTCGTCCCCAGCCGCCCCGGCGCCCCGCTGAAGGTCCGCGCCAGCGACGCGACCGGCTTCGTCCACCTGGTCTGGTTCGGCGGCTCGCCCCAGCATATCGACCGGCTCCTGCCGCGCGGCGAGACCCGGCTGGTCTCGGGCAAGGTCGAGCGCTTCAACGGCGAGGTCCAGATCGTCCACCCGGACATCGTCACGCCCGACAAGGCCGCCGACATCCCGGCCTCCGAACCCGTCTATCCGGCGACGCAAGGCCTGACCTCGCGCCAGCTGCGCAAACTGGTCCAGGCCGCCCTGCCCGCCGCCCCCGACCTGCCGGAATGGCAGGACCCCGCCTGGCTGAAGAAGCAGAACTGGCTGTCCTGGCGCGCCGCCCTGGACGCCCTGCATGCGCCGACGGGCGAGCCCGACCTGTCGCCCGACGCCCCGGCCCGCCAGCGCCTGGCCTATGACGAATTCCTGGCCCACCAGCTGGCCCTGGCCCGCCGCCGCCGCGCCCGCGAGATCAAACCCTCGCCCGTCATCGCCCCCGGCGCCGCCTCCGACTGCCTGCTCCAGGCCCTGCCCTTCACCTTGACCAACGCCCAGGCCCAAGCCGTCGCCGAAATCCGCCGCGACCTGGCCTCCGGCAAACAGATGGGCCGGTTGCTTCAGGGCGACGTCGGCTCGGGCAAGACCGCCGTCGCCGCCCTGGCCCTGGCCGACGCGGCCTCCAGCGGCTTCCAGTCCGCACTGATGGCCCCGACCGAAATCCTGGCCCGCCAGCATTACGAAAAACTCGGCCCCCTGCTGGAGGCGGCCGGCGTCGCCTCCGTCCTGCTCACCGGCCGGGATGCGAACGGCCAGAGGCGCGAGAAGCTGGCCGCCCTGGCCTCCGGTCACGCCCAGGTCGCCATCGGCACCCACGCCCTGTTCCAGGACGCCGTCCGCTTCGACCGCCTGGCCCTGGCCGTCATCGACGAGCAGCACCGGTTCGGCGTCAGCGAGCGCCAGCGGCTTCAGGCCAAGGGCGACCCGCGTCTGGGCGCCGTCCACCTGCTCACCATGTCGGCCACCCCCATCCCCCGCACCCTGGAGCTGACCCAATACGGCGAGCTGGAAGTCAGCCGTCTGATGGAGAAGCCGCCGGGCCGCACCCCCGTCACCACCGCCGTCGTCCCCCTGGCCCGCATCGGCGAGGTCGCCGCCCGGTTGAAGACGGCGCTGGACGCCGGCGCCCAGGCCTACTGGATCTGCCCCCTGGTCGCCGAATCCGAGGCCATCGACCTGGCCGCCGCCGTCGACCGCGCCGACGACCTGCGCCGCCTGCTGGGGGTCGAGGTCGGCCTCGCCCACGGCCAGATGCCGGGCGCCGAGCGCGAAGCCGTCATGGCCGACTTCGCCTACGGCCGCATTCCCCTGCTGGTCGCCACCACGGTGGTTGAGGTCGGGGTCGACGTGCCCAACGCCTCCATCATGGTCATCGAACACGCCGACCGTTTCGGCCTGGCCCAGCTGCACCAGCTACGCGGCCGCGTGGGTCGCGGCGCAAAGGCCAGCTCCTGCATCCTGCTGTACGGCGGCCAGGACGGCGCCCTCGGCGAAACCGCCAAGGAACGGCTCGAAACCCTGCGCCGCACCGAGGACGGCTTCGTCATCGCCGAGGAAGACTTCCGCCTGCGCGGCGGCGGCGACCCCCTGGGCCTGAAACAGAGCGGCTTCCCCGCCTACCGCTTCGCTGACCCGATCCGCCACCGCGCCCTGATGCTGGCCGCCGCCGACGACGCCCGCCTGATCCTGGGCCGCGACCCCGACCTGACCTCCGAACGCGGTCAGGCGGTTCAGGTGCTGGAGGAGTTGTTCGACTGGAAGGGGCATAAGGCGGGGTCGGATTGAAGGGGCGCCGCGCCCACGTCCGTCATCCTTGGCCTTGCGCCTAGGATCCAAAGACTCGACCGGCTAGAACGCCCCGGATGTTGCGCCTGTCAGAACTCAAACTGCCCCTCGACCACCCGCCGGAGGCCTTGCCCGCCGCGATCGCCGCCCGCCTGGGCGTGACGCCGCACGATCTTGTCTCCTGGTCGATATGGAAGCGGGCGCACGACGCCCGCCGGAAATCCGCGATTCTGAAAGTCTACATCCTCGACGTCGAGGTTAGGGATGAAGCGGCGGTGCTGGCCCGCCTCGCAGACGACGTGCACGTGGCGCCGACGCCAGACGTCGCCTACCGCCCGGTCGCGGTGGCGCCCAGGACCGAGCGCCAGCGGCCGGTCGTGATCGGGGCCGGGCCGTGCGGCCTGTTCGCCGGGCTGATCCTGGCCGAGATGGGGTTCAAGCCGATCATCCTCGACCGCGGCAAGGTGGTTCGGCAGCGGACCAAGGACACCTGGGGCCTGTGGCGGAGCAGCAAGTTGGACCCGGAATCCAACGTGCAGTTCGGCGAGGGCGGCGCGGGCACCTTCTCCGACGGCAAGCTCTACAGCCAGATCAAGGATCCGCGTTTCCTGGCCCGCAAGGTGTTGACCGAATTCGTCGCAGCCGGGGCGCCGGAGGAAATCCTGACCGAGGCCCACCCGCACATCGGCACCTTCCGCCTGGTGACCATGGTCGAGGCCATGCGCGAGAAGATCGAAAAGCTGGGCGGCGAATACCGCTTCGAGCACCGGGTCACGGACATCGATCTCGACAAGGGCGTCCTTCGGGGCGTGCGCCTGCACACTGGCGAGACGCTGGAGGCCGATCACGTGGTCTTCGCCATCGGCCATTCGTCGCGCGACACCTTCCAGACCCTCTACGACCGCGGCGTCCATATCGAGGCCAAGCCGTTTTCGATCGGCTTCCGCATCGAGCATCCGCAGTCGTGGATCGACAAGGCCATGTTCGGCCCCTGCGCCGGCCACCCCGACTTGGGCGCTGCGGCCTATTCGCTTTCGCACCATTGCAGCAACGGCCGCACCGTCTACAGCTTCTGCATGTGCCCGGGCGGCACCGTAGTCGCGGCCACCAGCGAGCCCGGCCGCGTCGTGACCAACGGCATGAGCCAATATTCGCGCAACGAGCGCAACGCCAACTCCGGCTTCGTGGTCGGCATCTCGCCTGAGGATTATCCCAGCGACCATCCGCTGGCGGGCATCGAACTGCAACGGGATCTGGAGACCCGCGCCTATGCGGCCGGCGGCGGCGACTATTTCGCGCCGGGCCAGCTGGTCGGCGACTTCCTGGCGGGCCGCCCCTCGACCACGCTGGGCGAGGTCGTCCCCAGCTATAAACCGGGCGTCCGCCCGACCGACCTGGCGCCCCTGATGCCCGACTATGTGATCGCCGCCATGCGCGAGGCCCTGCCCGTCTTCGGCCGCAAGATCGCCCGCTACGACGACGCCCAGGCGGTTCTGACGGGGGTCGAAACCCGCAGTTCATCCCCGATCCGAATGACCCGCGGCGCCGACTTCCAGAGCTTGAACGTGCGCGGTCTCTTCCCTGCCGGCGAAGGCGCCGGCTACGCCGGCGGCATCCTGTCGGCCGCCGTCGACGGCATCAAGGTCGCCGAAGCCGTCGCCCGGTCAATGGTGGCGAAGGGGACGGCGTAGATCGGCCGAACCCAGACAGCGCCCACCGTCAGTTTTGGATGCCCTTGGCCGGCTGCTAAGGCAGCTTAGCCGCCGCGATCATGCGACAATCCGGCTCCCGTCAGAGGGCGCTGATCGGCCGTCCGGCCGCTGACCTGAGACGGGTCCCGTGCTGACGTACGGATGCTTGAATCGGAACGTCGTCAAGGTGATGGTGAGTTGGGGAACAGCCATGTTTCGACGGGACGCTTTTGCACTGATCACGGCGGCATTGGTCGGGAGCGTGGTTGCGGTCTATGCGAGTCTCGCCGACACCGCGTTCTTCCCGGCATCCTTGCAGACCACATTGGGGCAGTGCCCGGGGGACGGAGACTATCCCGCTCATCGTCGGCCGGTTCTCAAACCCGATGAGGCTTCGTGGTTTCGGCGCCAGTTGATGGCTCTGCATGAGGAGCCGCTCGTTGGCGGCAATGCACACAGACCTCCGACGCTTCGCTTCACGCTTCTGGCTGATATCTCGACAGCGACCGTCCGGGTGACGCAAGTCGAAGGGGGGCGTCTGCATCTCACCGCCAAGTGGATGCGCCCCTGCAAGGACGCGAGCGGATGCGTCGTACGCAAGCTTTTGTCACCTGCGGAGCAGGCGCGACTGGAGGCCGCCGTGGAGCCTCTGCTGCGCACACCGCCCTATGGCTGTTACGGGCCCGTCGACAGCGGCAGCTCCATCCTAGAGGCGCACGATGGCGGCGCCTACCGATTGTGGCACCAGACGGCATCCGCCAATGGCGATGTCGCCGCGGCTGCTTTGGTTGCTCTCAAAATTGCGGGATGGTCGCTTGATGACGCACTTGGCCTCTCTGCTCACGATCCACGGCGGACGGGTTGAGAAGGCCAAAGGCGTCAGGTCGTTGGGGCGTCGGCTATTCGGCCTGTCCGCGAGACTGATCCCGACCAAACGCGGAAGTGGGGGCTGCCAACCCTTGCCACCTGGAGGTCCGCCGCATAGTTGGACTATGCGGCTACGTTATCGGGAAGGCAGGGTCTGGGTTCTGGCAGTCGGTGTGTGGATCGCCACGGCCGGTATATGGCTTGTGGCTCCCGGCTACATCCCTTTCCGTATGGCCAATCTTGATCCCGAAACATTTGCCAGTCGTAGCTGGCCCGTTGCTGCTTTTGGTTCCGTGGTCCTGAGCCTACTGGCCGTTCGACACATTGTCCGAATGATCGTTGGCCGGGGGCTTGCCGAAACTGCCTATCAGTCGATCACAACTGAGAAGCGGGGAAGCATCTATGTGGTTCAAACTGAAGACGGACGCACCCGCCGCTACGCTTCCGCCATCACGAAGTTGGCCGAATAGGAGTTGGGACACAACAGCCGCTCCCCACCCCGAACAGATGTCCCGAAAGTCCGCTTTCCAGCGCGGCTCTGCTAAATGCAAATGCGAGGAGAGCGGTTCGTATAGATGAACCAAGGAAGGCAAACGAAGGTCACCTCCCCCAATTTGTCGAACTGAAGCCAATCATTTCAACACCCTAACCCGCCCCAACCGCCATCGACCAACCACGCTTCCAGACTGTGTTAGCCTCGTCGTCCGGTCTTTGACATCGGGCGCGCGCCGCAGTCCGCCTGCGCCGTCCGCTCCCCATCAACGCCGCAGTCGTCGCCCCTGGCGCGTTTGGCGCCTTTGGCACGGTTGTCACCCTGTTTGCGCGCCAAACCGACCGGCCTCAGACGATCATAAGGCCACAGCCGTCGCCCACGGCCCATTTGGCGGTTTTGCGGTTTGGCGGTTTGTCACCCTGCTTTTACGACAAGCCCGGCAGATCTCAGCCGATCATGCAGGTCCAGCCGTCGAACCCGACCTCGACATTGGCCGGAACAATCGCCGACAATTCCTTGTAATCCATGTCGATATGCAGGTTCGTCAGCACCGCTCGCTCGACATCCGCCGCCGCAATCCACTCCAGCGTCCGATCCAGATGGGCATGGGTCGGATGGGGGGTGTAGCGCAGGGCGTCAACGATCCAGATCTGGCTCCCCGCCACCGCACGGATCGCCGCCTCGTCCAGGTCCGAGACGTCGCTGGAATAGGCCATGTCGCCCAGCCGATAGCCGACCGACCGGATCGGCCCGTGCCCCTGATCGAAGGTCACGACCGGGATCGCGCCCCCCGGCCCCTCCACCGACCAGGCCGTCCCGTGCGGCGGAATGACCTGGGCGTCCAGCAGCGGCGGATAGCCGAACTTGCTCTCGAAGATATAGTCGAACCGGTGCGACAGGGAGTTCAGAGTCGCCTCATCCATCCAGGCCGGGATCCGCTTGCGCGCCCGCGTGGCGAAGGTCCGCAGATCGTCGATCCCGTGGGTCTGGTCCGCATGGTCGTGGGTATAGAGGACCGCGTCCACATGCCGGGTCCCGCTGGCCAGCATCTGTTCGCGCAGGTCGGGCGAGGTGTCGATCAGGATGTTGGTCGTCCCCTCCCGCCCGGTCTTCCGCGCCAGCATCGAGCAGCGCGTCCGCCGGTTCCTCGGCTCGGCCGGGTCGCACACGCCCCAGTCGCCGTCGCCCCGCGGCACCCCGCCCGAGGATCCGCTGCCCAGGATGACGACTTCGAAGCTCATGCCGATCTCGGTATCCGGTCAAAGAGGCCGAAGAAGGCCTCGGTGGTTCTCAGGTCCGCCTCCTCGGCGCTCCAGCCCCGGATCTCGGCCAGCTTGTCCAGCACATGGCGGATATAGGCCGGCTCGTTGCGCCGCCCCCGATGCGGGATGGGCGCCAGATAGGGGCAGTCGGTCTCGACGATTATACGGTCGGCCGGCATGTCCCGGATCACCGCCCGCACATCCTCGGCCGCCTTGAAGGTGGCGATCCCCGAGACCGAGAACCAGGCCCCCAGTTCCGCTGCGATTCCTGCCAGTTCCGCACCGCTGGTGTAGCAGTGCATCAGCATCTTGAACGGGCCGGCGGCGTGCTCCTCCTTCAGGATCGCCCCCATGACCGCGTCCGCCTCGCGGGTGTGGATCACCAGCGGCAGGCCCGTCTCCCGCGCCGCCGCCACATGCTGGCGGAACACCGCCGCCTGGATCTCGCGCGGGCTGAAGTCATAGTGGAAGTCCAGCCCGCACTCGCCGATCCCCACCACCTTGGGCCGCTGCGCCAGCTCGATCAGGGTCGCCGCCGTCAGGTCCGCCGCATCCTTGGCCTCGTGCGGATGGACCCCGACCGTGCACCAAATGTCGGGGTTGGCCATGGCGATCCCGTGGGTCGCTTCAAAGGTGGTCAGCTTGTCGGAGATCTCGACCATCAGACCGACCCCGGCCTCGCGCGCCCGGGCGATCACCGCGTCCCGGTCTTCGTCGAACTGGGGGGCGTGCAGGTTCACGTGGCTGTCGATCAGCATCAGCCTCTCCGTTCCTCTTGCGCCTGAACCCGTTTCAGGTCGGCCAGCGCCCCGGCCAGGACATCGCCCCGGTCCAGGTTCAGCCCGGCCGCCCGCTCCGGCAACGGCTGCAGCCGCTCCCACAGCTCGGCCCAACGGTTGCCGAAGCCGGGCGCACTGTTCAGGGCCCGCATCCGCACCGCCGCGATCAGCCGGTCCATCAGGATGTCGAACCGCTCCTGCCCTTCCGCGCCCCGAAACTTGTCGGCGACGGCCAGGGCCTCGGCCCGGTCCACATCCCCCTCGACCCAGCGCCGCGCCAACTGGTCCATCTCGAAGGTCGCCCCCGACGCCAAAGCCAGGGCCGCGCCCGGCGATCCGCCCGCCATGGCCGCCGCATGTTCGGCCTCCTCCGGCTCCGCTCCCGTGCGGTTCCGCACCAGGGTCTCCAGCCGCTCCGGCGTCCAGATGGGGAAGCTCAGCCGCCGGCAGCGCGACCGGATCGTGGCCAGCAGCCGACCGGGCGCGTGGGTCACCAGAAACAGCACCCCCCGCTCGGGCGGCTCCTCCAGAACCTTCAGCAAGGCGTTGGCCGCATTGATGTTCAGGTCGTCGGCCGCATCGATGATCGCCACCCGGTGCTGGGCCTGGGACGGGCTCTTGGAAAAGAACTCAGGCAGGTCGCGCGACTGGTCGACCGAGATCGACTTCTTGGTCTTTCCGCCCTCGACCAGACGCTCCAGCACCAGCAGGTCGGGATGGGACTGGGCTGAGATCAGCCGGCTGACCGGATCGTCACGCCGCGCCCCCAGCGGCCCCCGCCCTGGATCGGCCGCCGCCCCCAGCAGCCGCCGCGCCGCGCGATAGGCGAAGGTCGCCTTGCCCGTCCCCTCGACCCCGCACAACAGCCAGGCGTGGTGCAGCCGCCCCCGCTCCCAGGCGTCCAGAAAGGCCGCCTCGGCCGCCGCGTCGGGGACCAGGTCGAACCGGTCGCGCGGGTGGTCCTCGCTCACAGCAGCCGGTCCTGCACCGCCCGCCAGACCCGCGCCTGGACCTCGTCCGGTGAACCCACGGCGTCGATGAGCACGCACCGATTAGGGTTGGCCTCGACGATGCGCAGAAAGCCCTCGCGCAGCCGCTGATGAAACTCCAACCCCTTGGACTCGAACCGCGTCTCAAACAGGCCGCGCCCGAACGCCCGCTCCAGCCCCACCTCGACCGGCAGGTCGAACACCAGGGTCAGGTCCGGCTGGTCGTCTCCGACCACGCCCGCATCGATCTGTTCGATAAAGCTCTGGGCGACGCCCCCGCCCGCGCCCTGATAGGCTCGACTGCTGTCGGCGAACCGGTCGCACACCACCCAGTCGCCCGCCGCCAGCGCCGGCCGAATGGTCCGCTCCAGGTGATCCGAGCGCGCGGCGTACATCAGCAGGGTCTCGGTCATGGCCGACCAGGGCTCGGCGTCGGTGGCCACGACCAGGTTGCGGATCACCTCCGCCCCCTTCGATCCGCCCGGCTCGCGCGTGCGGACCACCTGGCGGTCGCCCAGAACGGGCTGCAGCCGCTCGACCAGCCGCCCGACCTGAGTCGACTTGCCGGAGCCTTCTCCGCCTTCGAAGCTGATGAATTTCCCACGGGTCACGGGCGCACTAATGGCGTCCGCAGCGCGGGAGGCAAGCCTTAGCCGCCGGATATCAACAGAGCGTCCGCATATCCGCGCGCCACGACCGCCTGTCGCGCGGTCTCGGCCGCATTGGCGTCGCCCCAGGGACCGACCAGAACGCGGTACAGTCCGCCGGTCTCGTCCACGGTCGCGCGCTCGCCCAGCCTCCGCGCGATCCGTCTCGCGCTGTTCTGATCCCTGAACGCCCCGACCTGGACCCAGAAGCCGCCGCCCGCGCCGACCGGGGCTTCAACCGACGTCGATGGAGCGGGCGCCGCCGCCTCGGCCCTCAGCACAGCGCCGCCGCCCAGTCGTGGCGCCCGGCCGAGATAGCGAACCCGCACTCGACCCACGCCTTGTCGCAGCAGATCCAGCTCCTGCGCCGCGCCTCGCGACAGATCGATGATTCGCCCGTCGACGAACGGCCCGCGATCATTGACCCGCACCACGATCCGCTGGCCGTTCTCCAGATTGGTGACCTCCACCAGGCCCGGCAGCGGCAGGGTCTTATGCGCCGCGGTCAGCTGGCGCATGTCGAACCGTTCGCCGGTCGAGGTCGGTCGCCCATTGAAGGCGTCGCCGTACCAGGAGGCCAGACCGACCTCGTCATAATCGGGCTGTTCCTTCGGCGTGTACCACCGCCCGCGCACCTGATAGGGCCGCATCGTCCCCGACACGATCGGGGCCGGATCCTTGACCACCGGCGCGGCGCCGCCGCCTCGCCCGCCGCCCAATGTCGAACAGGCCGCCAGCAGCGAGAACAGCCCCAAAACCAGGCCGCTCCAGATCCACTGTCCAACTCGCATCGGCTCGCCTCGTCGCACCCGTCCAAAAACAGGATGACCGAAGACATTTCCGCTTTGGTTAATGGGGCGTTCGCCTGCTATGGCGTCCGCCCGACCGGGCGATCCGGCAAGGAAGTGTGGCCGAGTGGTTTAAGGCACTGGTCTTGAAAACCAGCGACGGTGCGAGCCGTCCGTGGGTTCGAATCCCACCGCTTCCGCCATTTGCATTAATTTTATTACGCAAATTCTAGCTTTTTCTATACGCCCACCTAAACACCCGCCTATCACAACACCGCTTCAGATGGCTTTTCAGGGCGTTCGAGGTGTGTTCGGTTATCTCCAGTTTCGCCTGGTCCGGGAGTTCTGTCTCACTTCCACAGCGGTTTCAGGCGCGATTCGGCGATATGCCCGAACCATCTCAGGCGAAGAGAGAACGAGAGTCCGCCAAGCACGCAGCACTGTCGTCAGCCGGATAGCGCCGTCTCCTTAATCGACCCTCGCCATCATCCAGCGACGAAAGGCGTCGGCGCCCGCTTGTGCCCCGAAGTGAATAGTGTCGGCCATGGCGTAGAACCAGCTCGTCCCCAGCCTGCTAATCAGCCACGTACCCAGCGAGCGCTCACGACTGGCCCGCGATCGGGCAAGCGGAGCGAAGTCATGCGGGACCATTCGTTCGGCGTCAGCTGTTTCCATCGGCCGCGATAGATCGTTCTTGCCTTGGCTGTCGATTGGCCACTTCTGATCCTCCCTCGTTTTGGTGGACACCCATGCTAGCTTTTCGGAGCTGGAGAGGAGTGTCTGATGAGTGCTCAACGCCGGGTGTTTCCGGAATCGTTCAAGCGTGAGGCCGTTGATCGGGTCGCCAACAGCGGCCTGAGCGCCGGGGCGGTTGCCCGCGAGCTCGGGTTGCACGAGACGGTGCTGCGTCGATGGATGACGTAGTTCGGGGTGCAGGCGACGGGAACGTCGCGGCGCCCCACAACGCAGGCGTCGTCCCCGTCGCCGTCGGACATGGCGGCGGAGTTGGCCCGTTTACGACGGGAGAACGGTCAGCTTCGGATGGAGCGAGACATCCTAAAAAAAGCCGCGCTCATCTTCGGAGCGACCTCCCGATGAAGTTCGGGTTCGTCGATGGGCATCGTCAGGTCTGGCCGGTTCGCGTGATGTGCGCGGTCCTGGGTTTGTCGGCCAGCGGTTACTACGCCTGGCGCGGTCGCCCCGAGAGCCGGCGGTCTGTCGCCAATCGCGAGCTGACCGAGGATATCCGGCTGATCCACGCCGAGAGCAGCGGCTGCTACGGCTCGCCGCGCATTCACGCCACCCTGCGTCGGCACGGACGTCGGATCGGTCGCTCCCGCGTGGCGCGGCTGATGCACCGCGCCGGCCTGCGGGGACTGGCGGCCCTGCCGCGCCGCGCCCGGACGACGAACAGCCGCCACAGCTATCCCATCGCGCCCAACAGGCTGGCCCGGAACTTCGGGGCGGCGGCGCCCAACCAGGTCTGGCTCGCCGACCTGACCTACATCCCGACCGGCGAAGGCTGGCTCTACCTCGCCGCCATCCTCGACATGCACACGCGCAAGATCGTGGGCTGGTCCATGCGCCAGACCCTGCACACCGAGACCGCCCTCGATGCCCTCAACATGGCCGTCGAACGCCAGCGCCCCGCGCCTGGCCTGATCCACCATTCGGATCGCGGGATCCAGTATGCCGCCGAGGCCTATCGCTCCGCCCTGGCCCCGTCCATGAGCGGCAAAGGCGACTGCTGGGACAATGCCCCTATGGTGAGCTTCTTCCACACCCTCAAAACCGAGCGCGTCCATCACCGCGTCTACGCCACCAGAGACCAGGCGCGGCGAGACCTGTGCGGATACATCGAGGGCTTCTACAATCCCCGTCGCCTGCACTCGTCACTGGGCTACATCAGCCCTGCCGAGGCCGAACGCAGAGCGGCTTAACCCCGTCCACTTTCTCGGGGGAAGATCAATCCCGAAATGCCGGACCGAGTCCGCACTATGTCGGTCATTCCCACGTCACGGCGCGCCTCCGCGCAGTGACGGAAAATAGGGATCACCTGAAGAGGTGGCGCCAGTCAGACGATACAGTCGAGGGCCCGCCCCGTAAGACCGTCGCCGCATCGACCGAGGCCTAAGTTGAGGTCGGGGCCAGAGTTGAAGATGAAGGCTAGAAGCCGAAGTCCGTCTGAGCTGGATCCGGACCAGGTGAACGTCGTCGCGGCTTGCGCGCCGCCACTGCGGGCGGCGTACACGGTGGAGGTGGGGGTGGAGGTGGTCTGGGATCACGGCCCCGGCGTCGATGAGGCCGCCCTTCCCCGCCTTACAGACCGATTCTTCCGCGCCGCGCCCTCCCAGGCGTCCGGTTCCGGCCTCGGCCTCGCCATCGTTCGCACCTTGGCGGAGGCCCAAGGCGGGCAGTTCGGTTTATCCAACCGCAGCGGCGGGCGAAGCGGCCTCGTCGGGCGACTGACTTTCCAACCCAGTGCGGAAGAATGAGTCGTCGAAACGACAAGCCGTTCTGAAGGTGGACGCGCGCCACCGGATCGGGAGCGCCGTTCGCACCGACGGCGGCTGAAGGCGGCTTCGATCGATGTGCGGTTTAAGGCGGCTGCGCCGAAGACCCTCTCGCCAAGCCCCACCAGAGGGCTTTCGGTTTTGTCTGACAGCGCCCGTCGGCCGCCACAGCCCTGCGCGGCTTCGGTCGCTGGACCTTTGCTTTGTTTAGGTCCAGACAAAGCCTGACCAAGAAGACGCGGGAGGCGCCTGAGATGGGTGGCACGAAGGCCTCGGACGAATAGGCCGCAACGACGAACCCGTTGTTGCGGCGATCTGCTGACCTCCACCCGGCTGATCGCCGTCAAATCCAGCATTTGACGCGAAGCGATCCCTCATGTCCGACAACCGGCCCATTTGGGCCCACGCCCTTCCGACCGCCATCCTGCTGATGGCGCCCTTTGACCTGCTCGCCTCGCTGGCGATGGACATCTATCTGCCCGTGACGCCGGCCATGCCGGCCGCTTTGCAGGCCGATCCACCCGTCATCCAGCTCACGCTCAGCGTCTACCTCCTCGGCCTCGGCCTCGGGCAAGTCATCTTCGGCCCGCTCTCAGACCGGTTCGGTCGGCGGCCTGTGCTTCTGTCCGGCGCGCTCACGTTCGCGGTGACTTCGGGCCTGTTGGCGATGGCGGCGTCAGGCTGGGCGTTCGTCGTCCTTCGGCTTGCTCAGGCGATGGGCGCTGCGGCGATGCTGGTGGCGACCTTCGCGACGGTCCGTGACGTGTACGGCGACAAGCCGGAGAGTGTCCGGATCTATGGCCTGTTCAGCGCGATGTTGGCCTTTGTGCCCGCGTTCGGACCCGTGCTCGGGGCGCTCGTTTCAGCGCAGTTGAGCTGGCGGGCGATCTTCTGGTTCTTGGCCGCGTTGACGCTTCCGCCCCTGATGCACGCGCTTTGGCGGTGGACGGAAACGCGCCCTTTGGGCGAAGCCTCTCGCCCACGCCCGGGCCCCATTCTCCGCAGTCGTGCCTTCCAAATCTACACCTTGGCGTTTGGAGCCGCGATGGGGTCCTTCTTCGTCTACGTCTCGACGGCGCCACGCATTCTTGTCGAAAGGGTGGGACTGTCGGAGCTTGAGTTCAGCCTCGCCTTCGCCAGCACGGCTTTCGTCATGATCGTCGCATCCCATGCCGCTCGCCCTTGCTTGGACCGATGGGGGGTGGCGGGCGCCGTTCAGCGGGGCATGGGCCTGCTGCTCGCGAGCGCCCTGTGTTTCGGCGCGAGCGCCGCCTTCGGCGAGCCCTCCATAGGGAGCGTCATCCTCCCGTCTTGGATCATGGCGGTGGGGATCGTCCTGACCGTGTCCGTCTCGGCGAATGGCGCCCTCGAAGCCTTCGGCGATCAGGCGGGCCTGGCCGTCGCGCTCTACTTTGCGGGCCAGAGCCTGATCGTAAGCCTCGTTGGGACCCTGGCCGTGATCCTATTCAACGGCAGCACAGTTTGGCCTCTGGCCGCCTACACGCTGACACTGCCAACCCTCGTGCTACTGGGTCTCAACGCATCACGGAAATCCTGAAACCCAAGAGATCATCACGGATCGAACAGGCGGCTGCAGCTCAACGTCGCCAACTCAGGGCGTCGCCTGCGCTTCCGTCTCGATCTCGTTTCTGAGCCAACGCAGACCGTGATCATGGTCCCGCCGGTCATGCCAGACCTGGACAAGCGAAATACCGGCCAGGTCGATCGGCGGGGCCCCGAGGGTCAGACCGTCTTCCCGGCGCGCCTCAAGGCTTCGGCGCGCCGCCGTCACGATAAGGTCCGTCCCTCTGACAATCCGAGGGGCGACGGACCAGTGCGGCAGGGTGAAGATCACCCGACGAGCGTGGCCCAAGGCTTTCAAGGCGGCGTCCACCTCGCCTCTGTCGTTCGGCCACGCCGCCACCGCCACATGAGGTCGGGACAGATAGTCCTCCAAGGTCGCCGGCAGACCCGCTGCCTCGTCAGCAAGACAGGCGAATTGATCGATGAAGAGATCCGAACTGCGCAAGCCCTCGTCCCGCACGCCCGGATAGACGCCGATCGCCAGATCGATCTCGCCGGACCGAACCGCCCCGAGGGCGGCCTCGCGGCCCAGGGACACGAGCCGCAAGGCCGCACCCGGCGCCGTTTGAACAAGGCGCCTGACCAGCCCCGGCAATAGAACCTCGGCGGCGTAGTCGGACATCGAGACCCGGAACGCCCGCCTAAGGGTCTGCGGGCTGAAGACCTCGTCCCGCAAAAGCCCTCCGAGCACGGCGAGGGCCTCGCCAAGGGGCGCGGCCAACGCCCGTGCGCGCGCGGTCGGCTCCAGCCTCCCCGCTCTGCGAACCAGGATCGGATCATCAAGCAGAGCCCGAAGACGCGCCAGAGCCTGGCTGACGGCGGGCTGGGTCTTGTTCAGCCTCAGCGCTGCACGGGTCACATGGCGCTCAGAAAGCAAAGCGTCCAGCACCACGAGCAGGTTGAGATCAATGCCGGCGAGCTCATTAGTCATTCGCATGATCGTTATACCAAACACCCATTTCCACACGGAATGTGAATAAACGAAGGTCGGCGCGATCACCAAGGGAGCGCCCGATGTCCGATACACCAACCTTTGACCGTGGCCTGAGCCACATCGCCCTGGTCGTCCGTGAGATGGACCGCAGTCGTGAGTTCTATGAAACCTTCGCCAGCTTGCGGCTGGTGCATGAACGCCGTGCGGAGGGCCGTATCAGCCGCGTCGCCTGGCTGGCCGATCCCCACACCGCGTTCACGGTCGTGCTGGTCGAATCAAACCAGCTCGACGACACGCCGCTCGGTCCCTTTGGGCACATTGGACTGGCGTGCCGGGATCAGGGCGAAGTGGACCGTCTCGCGGACCTCGCCAGGCGCAGGGGCATCCTGCGGTCTCCGCCCGTTCAAAGCCCGCCTCCGGTCGGCTACTGGACTTACATCAGCGATCCAGAAGGAAATACGCTGGAGCTATCCTTCGGACAGCAGATCCGATTCACGGGCCTTCAGGGCGCCGAAGGACATTGAGCCGAGCGGCAGCTAGACGCGCCTCAGCCACCTGCATGTCCTCCATGTCGCCCGGAATCTTCGACAATCCGACTTCGACCGTCAGCTTCACGGGGTCTGGGGTGAGTTGCGTCGCCTCGGGAACCTTGACGTTTCCAGGGCTGACGCTTCTTCCTTAGGCGCGTCGAGCAAGTCGTCGCTGGCCGCCAAGCTCGAGAAGGCGGGTCCTGTCGTGTCAGGCAAGCCCCAGCGACGCGCGCGCAAGAAGCGAAAAACTCGGCAGTCTTATGCCCCCTCGACGATGTTCAGCGTCGTGACGGTCCCCTGAAAAATGCGTCTGGAGCGCATGTTGCAGCTTGTAGAACTCTGCCAACCGATAGCGGTCCGCATGGCTGACTCGTCCTTTTAGTCGCCATCATTACTGGGTGTGCGGTCTACTGAGCCAGAGAAGAGCGTAAGCCAAATCGTCGTATTGCGATTGCCTCGCACTCGCGGTAAGGCGGTCGCCGACCAGTCGCGCCGCATTCGACGCCAAGGCCGAACGGCTGGTCTCTCAATACGATAGCTATGAACCTCTACCCGGCGTTCACCTGGACGGGCGCCGATCTCTCGGCGAGAACCTCGCAGATTTGGTCGGGGTGACCCTGGCGCTTGATGCGCTCCGGCTGCATGCGGCGGAGACCGGGATGGAAATGAACGCCCGGTTGGACGGCTTCACCGCAGAGCAGCGCTTCTTTCTGAGATGGGCGCAGTTCTGGCGCACACAGCCAACTGAAGACGCCCTGAGGCGTCAGTCTCAGAACAGCTACCACTCCCCGGCCCGCCACCGCGTCAACGGCGTCGTCCGCAATCTCGACGCCTGGTACGCGGCATTCGATGTCGGGCCGGACGCGGCTCTGTATCTACCGCCAGACGAAAGAGTGGTGGTTTGGTAGCGCCTCGGATTCACGATCAGAACTCGGCGCTTGCGAAAAGCGTATGCGCCTAACGTCGCCTTTGAGTCACGCCGCGTCATCCAGCCTGACCCCGACTGATTAGAACTCATCTAGAGGCAATCCGAAAGGTGGGTACAGACGTGCGAACAATTCAAGATTGTGGCTTATGACGTTGTTTTAATTTATTTAACCTACAAAGCGGACACTGCTTCCGCCGGCGCCCCGTCAGGCCGGATCCGTTCGCCCCAGATGCACCTGCCCTCGCCTTCGGGCCAGCTCGATCTGTCTTTGCCGCTCCGCATAGCGCAGCCTCTGGGCGTCTTCGCGCCTGTCCCTGCAACGGTCGCAACAGACGCCTTCGATGAAATGGGGCGAGGCCCGCCCCGCCGCATCCATAGGCATGCGGCAGCCCCGGCAGAGCGTGTGCTTGCCCCGGACCAGACCGTGCCCCACGGAAACCCGCTCGTCGAAAACGAAGCAGTCGCCCCGCCACAGGCTGTCGGCAGGATCGACCTCTTCCAGATAGCGCAGTACGCCGCCTTCCAGATGGTGGACGTTCTCCACCCCTTCCGCTTTCAGAAAGGCGGTCGACTTTTCGCAACGAATGCCGCCGGTGCAGTACATGGCGACCCGCTGGGGCTTGCGTTCGTCCAGCAGCGCCCGGCCTTCCGTGCGGAACCAGTCGGGAAAGTCGCGGAAGCTGCGGGTGTTCGGCTGCACCGCCCTCTCGAAAGCGCCGATCTCGCCCTCATAATCATTGCGGGTGTCGATGACCAAGGTGGTCGGATCAGCGATCAGGGCGTTCCAGTCCTGAGGCGCCACATAGACCCCCGCCTGGCGCGCGGGGTCGAGATCGGGCTGACCCATGGTCACGATCTCGCGTTTGATGCGGACCTTCATCCGGAGGAAGGGCGCCTCCCCCGTCCAGGCGTATTTGACGTCCAGATCGGCGAACCCCGGCAAGGCGCGGATCTCACCCAACACCGCCTCAATCCCCGCCTCCGGCCCGGCGATCGTGCCGTTCAGCCCCTCGGTCGCGACCAGAAGCGTGCCCTTGACGCCGTACGCGTCGCAGACCGCCTGAAGCCGATCCCGCACCAGGACAAGCTTGCTCTCCCCTATCGGCGCAAACCGATACAGGGCGGCGACTCGAGTCTGAGGAGAGGCGAAAGCGGGGTCTGTCATCGAGAAAGCTCTGATCGCCGCCGCCGGAGAATGGCGCGCCCTGTAGGACTCGAACCTACAACCGTCCGCTTAGAAGGCGGGTGCTCTATCCGGTTGAGCTAAGGGCGCTCGGCAAACGCCCGACGTCAGTGCGTCCAGGGCTGTTTGCGATTGGTTGCGAAGTTGTCGGCATAGGCCTTGATGATCGTCGGCGCCTCGTGCGGCTCGTGCAGCCGGAACGGAATGCCGTGACGTTCGGCATAGGCGACGGCCTCTTCCTTCGAATCGAAGGTCAGGCGCACCTGGCCGTTCATGTCGGAGCTGCCCGTCCAGCCCATCAGCGGGTCGATCGTGCGGGCCGAGGCCGGTTCGAACTCCAGGCGCCAGTCGCGGCTCTTGGCCTTGCCGGACTGCATAGCGGTCTTGGCCGGGCGGTAGATGCGGGCGAGCATGGCGAAATCCCTAGTGATCGTCAGGTCCTATGGACCTGCCATAACGCGCGCCGGACACGGAATCCAGCGGCCGTTCCTTGGTCGGGGCGAGAGGATTCGAACCTCCGACCCTCTGGTCCCAAACCAGATGCGCTACCAGGCTGCGCTACACCCCGGACCGAACGGAGCGCTCTATTGGCACTTCAGCGCGCAATCCGCAAATCATGGCTTGAAATAAGGGTGCAAAACCTTGTCGCCGGGCTTGGCGCCGATCTCAGAGGCCCGGCCCGCTCGCAGCTCCAGCACTCCATTGGCGGCGCCGTTCGAGGGAATCGGCGTCTCGGAAAAGGGCGTGGCGTGCGAGGCGATGGAGACGATTCGCCCCCTCGGATCTATATAGAGAATGTCCAGCGAACTGGGGGTGTTGCGCATCCAGAAGCTCTGTTCGCGCGGCGGCTCGCCCGGCCATTGGAACAGCATGCCCTGATCATCGGCGAGCGGGGGGCGGAACATCAGTCCGCGCTGGCGTTCGGGCTCCTCGTCGGCGATTTCGACCCAAAAGGCGTGCTCGCCTGATGCGGTGACGACCGCCAGCCGCTGCATAGGCTCGCCGTTGGGGCCCACCGGGGCCTTGGCGGCGCAACCGGCCAACGCCAACGCCATCAAGCCGGCTGAAAACACACGTCTCACCAGATCGAACATCCGCCCTCCAGGGGGCGGCGTTCAGCCGCCCGTTCTGATTTCCGCCACCACCAGCCCCTTGGGGCCGCTGGCGAACCGCACCTGAACCACGTCGCCGGGAACCAGATCGTCCAGCCCGCAACGGCGCAGTGTCTCTATATGGACGAAGATATCGCCGGGTTCGCGATCACGCACCACGAATCCGTAGCCCTTGGTGCGATTGAACCATTTCACCACGGCGGGCTCCAGCGTCGCTCCGGGGTCAAGCGCCGGCGCCGGCTTGTCGGCCTCAGTCCCGGGCCGTCTCGCCACCGCCCCGACGTCGCCGACGCCCAGTTCGTGAACCTGGACGGCCTGCCATCCCTTGGCGCGCCGCACGCAGTCGCACACGATGGGCGCGCCCTCTTCCGCATGGTCGCGCCCCTTGTCTCTCAGACTGCTGATGTGCAGCAGCACGTCCCGCAGATCGGTCAAAGTCGGATCGTCCGGAACGATGAAGCCATAGCCCTTCGTCGGATCGAACCATTTGACGCGACCGACGACACGAACGGTCTCCGCCGTTTCAATCCCGTGGTAGTCAGTCAACCTAATACCCCCGTCCGCTCCTCTACGGACCCTTAGATTCCGTTTAACACTGTTCCGCGAATCTTTGGAAAGCGGAATCTGGCCGCAGAGGGTGGGAATATTGCCTCAGGTCAGCAGAAACGCCTCGGTTGTGTCGCACGAACGACACCGATCCGGCGCACCGCTCAACGATTGAATTGGCGAGGATTTCTGTAGGTGAGGCGGCCGGAGGCCAGAGCCTCAACTTCACCGCGTGGCAGTCCCTAGGGGAATCGAACCCCTCTTTTCAGGTTGAAAACCTGACGTCCTAACCGATAGACGAAGGGACCGCTGCGCGGGAGAGCCGGCGATATAGCCGCGCCCTCAAAAGGGTGCAAGCGCGGATTTCGAGTTTTTCAGCAGCCTGGTCCCGAAGCGGCGACCGTCATAGGCGACGGGGATCGGCCACGTCTTCGATCTCGAACTGAACGCCGCGCCGGCCGTTCCAGTCGTCCGCCTTCAGACGACCGACGACATTCAGCCCCCCCTGGCCCGACAGCAGGGCCCGGCCGATCGGCAGATCGGCGCAACGCCAAGCCACCGCGCGGACGGACGCCCCGTCAGGGCCGACCAGACGACAGCGCACATGACCGCCGCTCATCTGCACCGCCTCGCGGGCCTGGACCCCGCCCAGAGCGAAGACGGGTTCGGGATTGGCCGGGCCGAACGGCGCCAGACGTTCGAACGAATCGAACAGATCGCGGCGAGCGGCGGCCGGATCAATCAGGGCGTCGATCTCCAGCACATCCATCGCCACGGCGTCTTCCCGTTCGCCGGACAGCCGCTCCGCCAGAAAGGCGGTCAGTTCGGCCAGTCGGCCGCCCTCGAGCGTCAACCCGGCCGCCATGGCGTGGCCGCCGCCGGCCAGCAGCAGCCCTGCTTCCCAAGCCGCCTGGACCGCCCGGCCCAGGTTCATGCCGGGCTGGGACCGGCCCGACCCCTTGCCCAGTCCCGTCACCGGATCCAATCCGACGACGATCACGGGCTTGCGCCAGCGCTCCCTCAGACGCCCCGCCACAATGCCGACCACGCCGGGATGCCAGTCTTCACCGGCGACCACGATCACGGGCGTATCATCGACGTGCGCCCCGGTCGCCTCCACCTTGCGCACGGCGGCGTCGGTCACAGCGCGCTCGACGTCGCGCCGAGACAGGTTCAGGGCGTCCAGCTCCTGCGCCAATTGCTGGGCCTCGGCCGGATCATCCGTCGACAACAACCGGGCCCCCAGGTCCGCGCGCCCGATCCGACCGCCTGCATTGATGCGCGGCCCCAGGATAAAGCCGGCGTGATGGCTCTTGGCCGCGCCCTGTTCCGCGCCCGCAGCGGCCAGAAGCGCGCGCAGACCGGGATTTCTCCAGCCGCTCATCACCTTCAGGCCCAGACTGGTCAGGGCGCGGTTGAACCCGGTCAGGCCGGTGACGTCGCAGATGGCCCCCAGGGCGGCGAGGTCCAACCACTGCCGCAGGTCCGGCTCAGGCCGGTCGGCGAACAGGCCTCGCCGCCGCGCCTCGCGGTTCAAGGCGGCCAACAGCACGAAGACCACCCCGGCCGCCGCCAGATTGCCCTGACCTGAGTTGCAGCCGGGTCGATTGGGATTAACCACCGCCAGGGCCTGCGGCGGCTCCGACCGCATCAGATGGTGGTCGATCACCACCACCTTCAGGTCGATGGCGGCGGCATGGGCCAGGGCTTCGTTCGCGGCGGCGCCGCAGTCCACCGTCACGACCAGATCGGCCCCGGCCGCCTTCAGCCTATCGAAGGCGCGCGCCGACGGGCCGTAACCTTCGGTCAAGCGATCAGGAACGTACAGAGGCAGGTCGGCGCCCATGGCCCGGAACCAGCGCACCAGCAAGGCCGCGCTCGACGCGCCGTCCACGTCATAGTCGGCGAAGACATGCACCCGAGCCTTGGCCAGCAGTGCATCGACGATCGCCTCGGCCGCCCTGTCCATATCCATGAAGCTGGACGGATCGGGAAAAAGGGCCCGCAGGGTCGGGGTCAGAAAATCCGCGCCCTGATCGGCGCCCACGCCGCGCGCCGCCAGCGCCCGCGCCACGGGCTCCTCGAGACCGAGCCCCTGACGATGGGCGCGAATCAGGGCCGGGTCCGCCGGGCGTTGTCGCCAAGCCCGCCCGGACAGGGACTGGGACACGCCCAGAAAACCGCTGTCGATCTTGAAGCCGCCGTCGTCCGCCATCATCGCATCATCCGGGGATTCTTCCGCCCCGGCGACCGCCTCATGGGATCGGTCGGCGATCGACGGGCGGCGGCGCCTTGGCGCGATCTCTCAGTTCCTGAGCGAAGGCCTCGATATCCGCCTGGGTGCGGGCCGCGTCCGGCGATACGGGGACAGCCCCCACCTGGGCGCGGACAGCTGCGGCTTCAGCCTCGGCGTCGGTCATCGTCCATTCGATTCGCGCCGCCTCCTGCGCCAAGGCCGAGCCCTGGGCCTGGAGCCGATCGACTGAGCCCGCGACCTCGGCCACCTGCGGCAGATCGGTCGGGGCGGCGGGGAAATCACGCCAGCGCGGATAGTCTCGATTGGCGTCGACCAGCGCCTGGACGCGCGGCGCAATGGGCGAGGCGGGATCGGTGTCCAGACCCAGCGACCGCGCACAACCGCCCGAGGCTGCGATGAGGCCCGTCAGGCAGACGACGGAGGCGGCTCGCCTCATTTTCGGCCCGCCGGCTTCATTTTAGATAAGTGCGCGTTCATTTCGAGGTTCGTCTTATGCCATCATCGTCCTCTGCGGAAGGGCGCGGGTTCGAACCGGCGTGACGCGCACAAGAAGGTGGAGGAAACCAATGGCCCGCGCTCCCGAAGACAGCCCCCCCAAGCCGAGCGCGGCCCGCGCCGAGCCGACCGCCAAGAGCCCGCGAAAGGCGGGTCGCCCGACCTCGGCCAAGCCCCGCCCTTCAAAAGCCGAGACGGCCCCCAAGGCCGCCAAGGCCGCGAAGGCCGACGCATCGGAGGCTGCGGCCTCCGCCGCTAAGCGCGGTCCCAAGCCCGCTCCGGCGGATACGAGGCCGCCCGAAACCGAGGACGTCGCCCCGCCCTTCGGCGCCGACCAGGCCCAGTTGATCGAGACTCTGTCGATGAACCTGGCCAAGGCGGCGATGATGGCGCAGGGCGCCTTGGCCGAAGCCGCCCTGTCGCAGGCCGACCGTCCGGCGGCCTTGTCGCCCGACCCCTTCAACATCGCGCCCGCCCTGACGTCGATCATGGGCGGTCTGGCGGCGCGCCCCGAAAAGCTGTTTCAGGCCCAGGCCGATCTGTTCGGCCGCTACATGGACCTGTGGGCCGATACGGCGCGTCAGGCGGCCGGCGAACCGGCGAAGCCCGCCCCCGCCGACAAGCGGTTCAAGGATCCGGAATGGTCCGAGAACCCGATGTTCGACCTGATGCGCCGCTCCTATCTGCTGACGTCCGACTGGATGAACGGCCTGATCGCGGGTGTCGAGGACGTCGATCCGGCGGTGAAGCGGCGCGCCCAGTTCTTCACCCGTCTGCTGACGGACGCCTTTTCGCCGTCGAACTTCCTGGCGTCCAATCCCGTCGCCCTGAAGGCCCTGGCGGAGACGAGCGGCGAATCGCTGGTCAAGGGCATGCAGAACTTCGCCGCCGATCTGGAACGGGGCGCCGGATCGCTGCGGATCAGCCAGGCGGATTACGGCAAGTTCGTCGTCGGCCAGAACGTCGCCACCGCGCCGGGGCAGGTGGTCTGGCGCGACGATCTGTTCGAGCTGATCCAGTACGCCCCGGCGACCGAGACCCAGCACCGGATTCCGCTGCTGATCTTTCCGCCCTGGATCAACAAATTCTACATCCTCGACCTTCAGCCGGGCAATTCCCTGATCCGTTGGCTGTCCAGTCAGGGTTTCACCGTCTTCGTCTGCTCCTGGGTCAATCCCGATCGCGACAAGGCGGGCTACGGGTTTGACGACTATCTGGAGAAGGGCGTCTACCGCGCCGTCGAAAAGACGCTGGAGCAGGCCGGGACCGATCGGCTCAACGCCGTCGGCTATTGCATCGGCGGCACATTGTTGGGCGCAGCCCTGGCCCATATGGCCGCCAGGGACGATCAGCGGATCGCTGCGGCCACCTTCTTCGCCGCCCAGCACGATTTCGCCGAGGCGGGCGACCTCCTGCTGTTCACAGACGACCACTGGATCGCCGAGATCGAGCGCCAGATGGACGCCGCCGGCGGCGTCCTGCCCGGCGCAGCCATGGCCGACACCTTCAACGCCCTGCGGTCCAATGACCTGATCTGGTCCTTCTTCGTCAGCAACTATCTGTTGGGCAAGGATCCCCCCGCCTTCGACCTGCTGTTCTGGAACGCCGACCAGACCCGGATGCCCAAGGCCCTGCACCTGGCCTATTTGCGCCAGATGTACGGGGCCAACGCCCTGGCCCAGGGGGCGTTCAAGATCGGCGGGCTGACGGCGGACCTCTCCAAGGTGACGATCCCCCTCTATTTCCAGGCCAGCCGAGAGGACCACATCGCCCCCATGAACTCGGTCTATCGGTCCGCCAAACTGTTCGGCGGTAAGGACGTCACCTTCACCCTGGCCGGCTCGGGCCACATCGCGGGGGTCATCAATCCGCCGACGGCGAAAAAATATCAGCACTGGACCAACGCCGAACTGCCCGACACCCTGGCCGAATGGCAGGCGGGCGCGGCGGAGGCGCCCGGCAGCTGGTGGGAGCACTGGGCGGCTTGGTTGCGGGCGCGTTCCGGCGAGCCCGTTGCGGCGCGCGATCCCTCGGCCGGCCCCCTGCCCCCGCTTGAACCCGCGCCCGGCGCCTATGTGAAGGTGAAGTCTTGAGCCGTCTGGAACCCAACCTCCTGCTGGCCTTCAGCACCGGCGTCGCCCTGGCGCTCTTGATCATGACGTCGACGGCGTTCGGAGCGCCGGGCCAGGCAGCGAAATATCTGATCACCGCCGTCGTCTGTTCGGCCCTGTTCGTCGCCTTCAACGGCGGGATGAACCGGCTTCTCAAACGCCCCGCGCCCCAGCCGATGATCCATCCGGCTTCGGCGGCCTCCGCCGTCTGGGCCGGCCTGTTTCCCTTGTTGTTGATCTTCGCCGCCGCCGCGCCGGTCTTTCTGCCGGGTCACGACTATGGCCTCCTGATCCTGATCGCCTCGGTCTGGTTCGGCGTGACGGTCGATTCCGCGATCCGGGCCAATCGCATCTAGGCGGGCATGAACTTCAGGGCCGCGCCGTTGTTGCAGTAGCGCAGGCCGGTCGGGCGGGGGCCGTCGTTGAAGACGTGGCCCTGATGCCCCAGGCAGCGGGCGCAATGATATTCGGTGCGGGGAATGCCGATCGCGAAGTCCCGCTTGCGGCCGATATTGGCCGGCAGGACCTGGTAGAAGCTGGGCCAGCCGGTGCCGGAATCGAACTTCCAGTTCGATCGGAACAGAGGCAGGTCGCACCCTCTGCAGACGAAGGTCCCGCGTCGGTGCTCATCGTTCAGGGGGCTGGTGAAGGGGCGTTCGGTCGCCTCGCGCCGCAGAACCCGCCAGGCGGCGTCGCCCAGCCGCCTGCGCCATTCCTCGTCAGAGAGTCTGCGGTAGGGCGAGGCGGCGTACTGGGCCTCGCCGCCCGCCGCGGGCTCGGGCGAACAGGCGGCCAGGGCGACGGCGCCGGTCAAAAGGCCGCGACGATGGAGAAGCACGGACAGGGTCATGGCCCCAGTACGACGGCTGGGCCGAAAAGGTTTCTCACCCTGCCTCGAGCCTCAGCTCAGCCCGGTCGCCTCATCCAGTCCCAGCATGATGTTCAGATTCTGCACCGCCGCTCCGGACGCGCCCTTGCCCAGATTGTCCAGGAGGGCGACCAGGCGCGCCTGCTCTCCGCCCCGGTCGCCGAAGACGTGAAGACGCAGACGATTGGTGCCGTTCAGGGCCTCGGGTTCGATCCCCGTCAGGGCCTCGGTCTCTTCCAGGTCGGCGACCTCGACGAACCGCTGGCCCTCATAGGCTTCGACCAGGGCGCCGTGCAGCCGCTCGACCGACGGCGTCTCCGGCAGGGCGGACAGATGCAGCGGAACCTCGACCAGCATCCCCTGGCGATAGTTTCCGACGGCGGGAGCGAACAGGACGGGGCGCGACAAGCCCGAATGTTTGGTCATCTCGGGCACATGTTTGTGCTTCAGCGTCAGGCCGTAGGCGCGATAGGCGGTCGAGGCGTCGTCGGCCTCGAACTCTGCGATCATGGCCTTGCCGCCCCCGGAATAGCCGGACACCGCGTTGACCGTAACCGGCCATTCGGCCGGGACCAGCCCGGCCTTCACCAAGGGCCGCATCAGGGCGATGAAGCCGGTGGGATAGCAGCCGGGATTGGACACCCGTGTCGAGGCGGCGATCGCCGCGCGCTGGTCCGCATCCATCTCGGCGAAGCCATAGGTCCAGTCCGGATCGACCCGATAGGCGGTCGAGGCGTCGATCACCTTGACTGACGGATTTTCGATCATGGCCACCGCTTCGCGCGAGGCGTCGTCAGGCAGACACAGGATCACCGCATCGGCCGCATTCAGCGCTTGGCGCCGTGCGTCCACATCGCGCCGCCGGTCGCCCAGCAGCATCAAGTCCAGATCGCCGCGCGCCTCCAGTCGCTCGCGGATCTCCAGTCCGGTGGTGCCGGCTTCGCCGTCGATGAAAATGGTGTGGGTCGTCATAGGCTGCTCCTTGGCCGTCCCGCTCCTGCCGGAGGAGATGGGCAAGAAAAAGGGCGCTCCGGGTTTCCCCGAAGCGCCCCAAATCCAAACCGCGTGAATGCGATCAGCGCTTCGAGAACTGGAAGCTGCGGCGAGCCTTGGCGCGGCCGTACTTCTTGCGTTCGACGACGCGGCTGTCGCGGGTCAGGAAGCCGTGCGGCTTCAGAACCTTGCGCAGTTCCGGTTCGAAATGCGTCAGGGCGTGCGACAGGCCGTGGCGGATGGCGCCGGCCTGGCCCGACAGGCCCGAACCTTCGACGGTGCAGATCACGTCATACTGGGTGGCGCGGTCCGACACGGTCAGCGGCTGGGCGATCATCATGCGCAGCACGGGACGGGCGAAATACTGCTCCTGGTCCTTGCCGTTGATGGTGATCTTGCCGGTGCCGGGCTTCACCCAGACGCGGGCGATGGCGTTCTTGCGCTTGCCGGTCGAATAGGCGCGGCCCTGGGCGTCCAGCTTCTGGACATAGACGGGGGCGTCGTTCTCGGCCGAGGCGGTCAGGCCCTTCAGGGCGTCGAAGCCGGTCGCGGTTTCGTTGGTCACGTCGGTCATGCTCAGACGCTCCGGGTGTTCTTGGGCGACGCCGACTTGAAGTCGATCGTTTCCGGTTGCTGGGCTTCGTGGTCATGCTGGCTGCCGGCGAACAGACGCAGGTGCGTCATCTGCTTGCGGGCCAGGGGGCTTTCCTTGGGCAGCATCCGCTCGACGGCCTTCTCCAGGACGCGCTCGGGGAAGCGGCCGCCCAGCACCTTCTCAGGCGTGGTCGACTTGACGCCGCCGGGGTGGCCGGTGTGGCGGTAGTAGATCTTGTCGGTGTTCTTCTTGCCCGTGAACACGACCTTGTCCACGTTGGTGACGACGACATAGTCGCCGCAATCGACGTGGGGGGTGTAGTCGCCGCGGTGCTTGCCGCGCAGACGGTTGGCGATGAAGGTCGCGAGGCGGCCCACCACGACGCCTTCGGCGTCGATGTGGATCCACTTCTTCTCGACCTCGGCCGGCTTCAACGAAGCCGTGGTGCTCTTCAGCATTGAGAGGATTCCTGGAGACGAAAATCGGGTTCGGCCCCGAGGGAACCGAATGAAGGCGCGCTGATACAGGAGCGTGACGACGGCGTCAATCCAAACGAGGACATCCAGATTGCACCATCCATATGTAAACAAACGTCTTTTTTGATACGGTATTAAAATACCCAGACCATTGCTTTCTTTCGTTACGAAATAACAGTCGTCGTCATCAAACCATGATCATTCGGAGTCATCGGAGACCGTCCCTCGGAGCCCTCCCCATGATCCTTCATCGTCGCAGTCTGATCGCCTCCAGCGCCGCTCTGGCCTTTTCCGGCCTGGCCCGCAACGTCCACGCCGCCGTAGAGGAAACCTATCTCAACGAGGTCGTCGGCTACGGCCCGCTCAAGCGCGACCCCAACGGGGTGCTGGACCTGCCCGAAGGCTTTTCCTACCGCATCGTCTCCCAGGGCGGAGAGACCATGGCCGACGGCCTGCTGGTTCCTGGACAGTTCGACGGCATGGGGTGTTTCGCCCTGGACGACAGCCGCGTCGCCCTGGTCCGCAATCACGAACTGAAGGGCTCTTCGGCCAGCCACCGCAACTGGGGCCCAGGCGGCTATAATCAGGAACGGATCGGTCGGCTGGACGCGAACCGCGCCTATGACACCTATAAGGACGGCCGTCCCCTGCCCGGCGGCACGACCACCGTCATTTACGACCTGGCGACCGGCCGCACCGAGCGCCAGCACCTCAGCCTGGCCGGCACCAGCACCAACTGCTGCGGCGGCCAGACGCCCTGGGGCTCTTGGCTCAGCTGCGAGGAGACCAGCGAACTGCCGGCCGACTCGGACGTAACCAAGGACCACGGCTACGTCTTTGAAGTTCCCGCGCGCGCCGAAGGCCTGGTCGATCCGATTCCGTTGAAGGCCATGGGGCGCTTCGAACATGAAGCCGTCTGCGTGGATCCCCGCACCGGCATCCTCTATCTCACCGAGGATCAGGGAGACGGCCTCTTCTATCGCTTCCTCCCCGATGCCCCGGGCGAACTGGCCAAGGGCGGTCGGCTGCAGGCCATGGTCCTGCGCGGGCACAACGGGGCCGACACCTCGAACCACAAGGACCGGATCTGGTCCGTCGGCGACTGGCGCGAGGTGGAGTGGATCGACATGCACGAGGTCGAGAGCCCCAAGGGCGATCTGCGGCTGCGCGGCCATGCCGAAGGCGCCGCCCTGGTGGCCCGCGCCGAAGGCATCTGGTGGGGCGACAATGAACTGTATCTGACCGCCACCTCGGGCGGGCCGATCCAACGGGGCCAGATTCTGCGCTATGTCCCCTCGCCGGAGGAAGGGCGGCCCGGCGAAAGCCGGCGCCCCGGCCGCGTTCAGCTGTTCGTCGAGAGCACGGACCTGAAGACGCTGAACATGGGCGACAACATCACCATCGCGCCCTGGGGCCATCTGATCGTCTGCGAAGACAACTATTCGACAGAGGTCAAAAACCACCTGAAGGGGGTCACGCCCGAAGGCAAGCTCTACACCCTGGGGCGCAACGTGTTTCAGGGGAACTCTGAATTCGCCGGCGCGGTCTTCGCCCCCGACGGCCGAACCCTGTTCGTCAATATTCAGTATCCGGGCCTGACGGTGGCGATCACCGGACCATGGTCCTCGGTCCGGACATGAAGATCCGGGGCTGAGCCCGCAGCACCAGCCAGAGGTTCGCCGTCGCCGCCGCCAAGACGACGGCGGCCCCGGCCTGGTGCAGAACGCCCAGCCACAGAGGAACCGCATGGATCAGGGTGGCGATCCCCAGGACCGCCTGGCCCCAGACCACCCCGGCCAAAACGAAGGCCGCCAGCCCCATCCCCTCGGCCACGCGCCAGCGCCAGGCCTGAAAGGCGTAGATGCTGACGGCGATCAGCAGACCATAGGCGACCAGACGATGGTTGAACTGGGTCAGGGCCTGATCGTGCAGGAAGGCGACGGCGCCCCGGCTCCAGTCCGCAGGCGGCAGGACGGAACCGTTCATCAGGGGCCAGTCGGTATAGACGAGCCCGGCGTGCCCGCCCGCCACCAGGGCGCCCAACAAGCATTGCAGGAACACCAGACCCAGCAGGAAACCGGCGCCGCGCGCCCAGCCGGCCGGAGGGCGACCGTGGTCCTCACCGTTCCAGGCCTCCAGTCCGGTCCAGATCAGGGCGGCGAACAGGATCAAGGCCAGACCCAGATGGGTCGCCAGACGTTCGGGTGCGACACTGACCCGCTCGGACAGACCGCTTGAGACCATCCACCAGCCGATCAGCCCTTGCAGACCGCCGAGGCCCAGCAGCAGGACGCAGCGCCAGATCAGTCGATCCGGCACGGCCCATTGACGAAAGATCGAGCGGGCGGGCGCGATGCGGCACAGCAGAAACACCGCCAGCGGAAGAGCGAACACCAGTCCGATCACCCGCCCCAGCAGTCGATGCACCCATTCCCACCAGAAGATGCCCTGAAACTCGGCCAGGCTCATGCCGGCGTTGACCTGGGCGTACTGGGGAATCTGCTTGTACTTCTCGAACGCCTCGGCCCACTGGGCGTCGTTCAACGGGGGGACGGCCCCCATGATCGGCTTCCATTCAGTGATCGACAGACCCGACCCGGTCAGGCGCGTGACCCCGCCCACCACCACCATCAGAAAGACGAGGGCCGCCGTGGCGAACAGCCACACGGCCACGGCGCGGTTACGATCTGGATTTCCGAAACGGTTCATTCGACGCCCGACACTGACCCGGATATGGTGTCGCCTTCGACCGTGACCAAATCGCGACCGAGGCGGTATGCCCCGCCCAGGCCGCAAGATCGAGTCGGATTGAGATCATGACGTCCTCCCCGATGGGGCTGACAGGGAGAAGATGCGTGTTGCAATACGCCGACATCGGCGCCGCCCTTCTGGGCGGCCTGCTTCTGGCCTGGATCGCCGACCTGCTGACCGGACGGCGGGGCTTCGGCGGCGCCAGCCTGGTCTCCGGCGTCGGCCTAGCCTGCGGCTGGTTCCTGGCGGTTCGGGTCTTTGCGGTCAGCACCCGGGACAGCTGGGTCTGGGTCCCTTGGGCCCTGACAGGGTCGGTCGTCTGTCTGGCGACCTTCTTCCTGTTCAGGAACAAGCGCTGATGCCGCCGCGGGCGCGTCGCTTCCTCGCCGCGGTCGGCGTCCTGGCCTTTCTGATCTTTTGGGTGTGGGGCCTCATCGCCCTGCGCGGCCTTTTACCGCCCTCGCCTTGGATCGACTTCCTGTTTTTCGGGATCGGAGGCACGGCTTGGGGACTGCCGATCATCCCCCTGCTCAGATGGGCGGAGCGCGGCTGAGCCTGCTCAGCCGCGCCCTGCTGTTCGCGTTCTCTTCAGGTCGAGGAACCTGCGAGCGGCTTCACCTGCGGCTTTGCGGCCGCCGGATCGCGGCGAGGCCGGCGCCCAGCCAGAGCCAAGACCACGGCCGCGCCGATCGCCGAAATGATCGACCCCCCGATCACGCCCAGCTTGACCTCGATCTGCTCAGGGGAGTCCACCGCGCCCGGAAAGGCCAGGACGCCGATGAACAGGCTCATGGTGAAGCCGACCCCGCACAGCAGAGAGACCCCATAGACCTGAAGCCAGCTGGCGTCGGTCGGACGCGCGCCGATCCGCAGGGCCGAGGCCAGCCAGGCGGCGCCGAAGACGCCGATCTGCTTGCCGAAAAACAGACCCAGGGCGATCGCCACGACCAGGGGGGCGAAGGCCTGTTCCAGCGACAGGCCGGCGAAAGAGACGCCGGCCTTGGCGAAGGCGAACAGCGGCAGGACCAGGAAGGCGTTCCAGGGATGGAGGTCGTGCATCGCCTCCGTCAGCGGGCTTTGGCGGTCTTCCTTGCGCGCCTGGATCGGAACGATCATCGCAAAGGCCACAGCCGTGAGCGAGGTCGAAAGACCGGACAGAACCGTCAGATACCAGACCGCCGAAAAGCCAAGCACCCAGAAGGGGGTCGGCACGCGGATCCTGTGGGCGATCAGGCCGAAGGCCGCCAGCAGACCCAAGGCCCAGAACAGCGGCGTCCAGTTGGCGCCCTCGCTGAACAGCAGGGCGATCAGGGCGATCGCGCCCAGATCATCGACGATCGCAAGGGTCAAAAGGAAGACGCGGAGCGACGAGGGCAGCCCCTTGCCGACGAAGCCGAAGATCGCCAGGGCGAAGGCGATGTCCGTCGCCAGGGGAATGGGCCAGCCCGCGTGCGGCGCCCCCATCGTCATGGACAGGAACAGATAGACCGCCGCAGGCCCGGCCATCCCGCCCAAGGCCGCCAAGACCGGCGTCGCCAGCTTCCTGGGGTCGCTCAGCTCGCCGCGAACGATCTCATATTTGATCTCCAACCCCACGACGAGGAAGAAGATCGCCATCAAGCCTTCCTTGATCCAGTCGGAGATCGTCTCCTCCAGACGGATCGGCCCGATCTGGAGCACGTGATAGCTCTTCAGCCAGGCGAAATAGTCGGCGCTCCAGGGCGAGTTCGCCACCAGCAGGGCGGCGACCGCCGCGAGGGCCAGGGCCGAGCCGGACGCGGCCTCGGTCTTCAAGAAATCTAGGGTAGGTTTACGCGCCACGGCGGCCTCCGATCATCGAATGAAGCTGTCGTGACGCCAGGTTATCGACGGGCGTCGGACCGGATTCACCCGAACATCACAGGCGCCGGCCTGGTCGCGGGGAGGCGACCTGATCTCTGCGGTTCATCATAATGAGCCGAGAACCGGGTTCAAGCCGAAGGCGGCCGAAAAAGACCCGCGTGGGCGCAAAAGGAAAAGGGGCCGCCAAAAGGCGGCCCCTGAACCCGTCATCGAACTGTGTCGATGGTCGGAGCGACAGGATTCGAACCTGCGACCCCTTGACCCCCAGTCAAGTGCGCTACCAGGCTGCGCCACGCTCCGAAGGCGCTCCCTATAGACGCGGGTTTCGCGCGCCGCAAACGCAAAAACAGGTTTTCCACCTAGCTTCTAAGAACAGCGTCCAGTCGGGCCTTGGCCTGTTCCAAATCCATCAGCACGACATTCAGCCGCTCAGTCACGCCGGTCAGGGCCGGCAGCCTTGGAATCAGGGGCTCAGCCGGGGATTCGGCGTCGCGCGCCTCCATCAGACCGGCCATGTCCGCGCCGACCAGGGTCTTGAGCCCCTGCTCCTTGTGCAGCCGTTGCACCCCGCGGATGGTCAGGCCGTCCTCATGCAGCAACCGCCGAACCGCCTTAAGCACGGCGATGTCCTGGGGCCGGTAGAATCGACGTCCACCGGCGCGCTTCACCGGCGTGATGAAGCTGAACTTGGTTTCCCAGAACCGCAGAACGTGCTGCGGGGCTCCGACCTCCTCGGCCGCCTCAGAAATGGTGCGGAAGGCGTCGGCGCTCTTGGCCAAGCGAATCAGGCCTCGACGACGGCGTCGTGAACCCGGCTCTTCATGATCTGAGAGGCGCGGAAGCTGATGACGCGACGGGGGTTGATCGCCGCCGGTTCACCGGTCTTGGGGTTGCGGCCCATGCGGGCCCGCTTCTCACGCACCTGGAAGACGCCGAAACCCGACAGCTTTACGGTATCGCCCTTTTCCAGGGCCTCCACGATCAGCTCCAGCGTCCGTTCGACCAGGGACGAACACTCCTGGCGGGACAGACCGACCTCTTCATGCACGGCTTCGCAAAGGTCGGCGCGCGTTACGGTGTGGTTGCCCATCATAATCCCGTCTGGAAACGATCTTCTGGGCGCATAGGGGCGCAAACTTCTCAGAAAATCAATGCCCGGCGCAGCGGTTAAAGCCTCAAGGCGCAGGCGCCCCAGGTCAGGCCGCCGCCCATGGCTTCCAACAGCACCATGTCGCCCTTCTTGATCCGCCCGTCCTGGATCGCCGCATCCAGCGCCAGGGGAATTGAGGCGGCGGAGGTGTTGGCGTGAAGAGCCACGGTCGAGATCACCTTGTTCTCGTCCAGACCCAATCGGTCGCCGACGCCCTTGATGATCCGCTGATTGGCCTGGTGCGGCACGAACCAATCGACGTCGGCCACCTCTATCCCGGCGGCCTCACAGGCCGCAGTGATGCCTTCGGCGATGTTGACCACCGCATGGCGGAACACCTGATTGCCCGCCATCCGCAGATGGCCGACGGTTCCGGTCGACGCCGGCCCGCCGTCGACATAGAGCAGGTCCGTCTTCGAGCCGTCGGCGCGCAGGGCGAAGCCCAGCATCCCCTGGTCGGCGGCCGTCCCCTGCCCCTCGCGCGGCTCCAGCACCACGGCGCCGGCGCCGTCGCCGAACAGCACACAGGTCGTCCGGTCGGTCCAGTCCATCAGCCGCGTCATTTCCTCGGCGCCGATCACCAGGGCGCATTTCGACAGGCCGCGCGCCACGAAGCCGTCGGCCACGCTCAGCGCATAGACAAAGCCGGAACAGACCGCCTGAACGTCAAAGGCCACGCCGACGCCGGCGCCCAGCTTGTGCTGAACGATGGAGGCGACGGCGGGGAAGGTCATGTCGGGCGTGGTCGTCGCCACGATGATCAGATCGACATCCGCCGCCGTCTTGCCGGCGTCGGCCAGGGCCTTCCTGGCGGCCTCGACCGCCAGATCGCTGGTCGGCTGGTCGTCGCGCGCCTTGTGGCGCTGTTTGATCCCCGTGCGCTCCTGAATCCATTCGTCGGAGGTGTCGACGATCTGGGCCAGGTCGGCGTTGGTGACGATCTGCTCCGGCAGATAGGAGCCGACGCCGGTCACGGCGCTGCGGGTGACGCTCACTTAAGGGGTTCTCCGGCGGGGGCGGCGGGTGGGCTGGAATGGTCGAACACGGCGTCCAGCTTGCCCAGATTGGCGCCGACCTTGGTCATATAGTCGCTGCGGGCCAGATCCACAGCGATACGGATGGCGTTTCCGAAGCCCTTGGCGTCGGCGCCGCCGTGGCTCTTCACCACAATCCCGTTCAGCCCCAGCAGGGGGCCGCCGTTGATGGCGCTGGGGTCGATCTTCTCGCGCATCTTCTTCAGGGCCGGCATGGCGATGGCGGCGCCCAGCTTGGCCTGCAGGTTCGAGGTCAGGGCCTCGCGCAGCAGGGCCGAGATATAGCGGGCCGTGCCTTCGGCCGTCTTCAGGGCGATATTGCCGGTGAAGCCGTCGGTGACGACCACGTCCACCGTGCCCTTGGCGATGTCGTCGCCTTCGACGAAGCCGTAATAATTCAGGTCGAACGGGCCGTCGCGCAGGATGGCGTGCGCCTCCTTGACCTGTTCATTGCCCTTCATGTCCTCGGAGCCGACGTTCAGCAGGCCGATGGTCGGGCGAACGGTGCCGCGCACCGCCGTCTGGAAAGCCTCGCCCATGATGGCGAACTCGACCAGTTGCTCGGCGTCGCTGCCGATGTTGGCGCCGACGTCCAGAACCGCCGTATGGCCCTTGAAGGTCGGCCAGCTGGCGACGATGGCCGGCCGCTCCAGGCCCGGCGCCGACATGCGCAGAATCAGTTTGGAGATGGCCATCAGGGCGCCGGTGTTGCCCGCCGAGACCACGCCGCCGGCCTCGCCGGTCTTAACCGCCTCGACGGCGTTCCATAGGCTCGAGCCCTTGCCCCGGCGCATGGCCTGGGCGGGCTTCTCGTCCATGGCCACCACCTTGTCGGTATGACGGATGTCGACCGTGTCGGCCGGCAGGCTGCAATGCGCCAACTCGGCGCGAATCCGGGTCTCGTCCCCATGCAGCAGGAAGCGGACTCCCTCCCCGCCATGGGCGCGGACAAAGCTTTGGACGCCCGGAACGACGACGGATGGGCCGTGATCGCCGCCCATGGCGTCAAGCGAGATCGTAACTGGGGCTGGCAAATGGACCTCGACTAACCGCGTCGTCTTGTCGCACGACACTGGATATAGGCGCCGGACGATAGCGCCGACGCCGGGGGATGCAACCGCACGGCCCCTGCGTCAACCTCAGCCTTGGTCGTCCTGCGGCTTCAGGGCCTTCAAAGCTGCAAAGGGCGAGATTTCGGCGGGCTCTTCCGGTTGCACGAACTGCGCCCCCGGCTTGCGCGGAAAGGGGTCCAGAGACAGGACCAGCTGCTCGACCGCATACTGCCCCAGGTCGATCTTGCCGTCCTCGATCAGGTCGGCGTCCTCCTCCTCCAGGGTGACTTCGATCTCGTCGGTCTGCTGCGGCTCGGCCTCGGCCAACTGGATCGAGAAGCGGCGGTCTACCTCGACCGGCAGGGGTTCCAAGGTCAGGCCGCAGGTCTGGATCGCATGGGCCGTGACGCGCCCCTTCATCGTCCACTCGCTGCTCGACGGGGTCGGCTTGACCTCAATATCGACGGCAAAGGCGTCCAGGCCCTGCAGATCCAGGGCGCGCGCAATTCGCTGACGGGCCTCCGCGTCGGGCTCCAGGCGTCGGCTCAGTCCCGCGCCGATCTGATTGACCCGCACCGTCTCGCTGTAGGGGAGGCTTGCGCTCATGGTCTCAAACATCCGTCCAGGCCGGCTTCACCAGCACATCATTGAATTCCTGCGCCGCCAGGGCGGCTCGCGCGGCCAGGGCGTAGCGCGCCAGATCAGCCGCCTGTTCCGCCCGCGTCTCGCCATAGACATTGCGCGCCAGAGCCTCGGTCAGAGCCGCCGCATCGCCGTCGCGCAGCGGCGGTTCATAGGCGTTCATGCGGCCGTACAGGGCCTCGCCCAGCTTGCGCATCTTCTTGCCCACCGAAATGTCGCCGACGCCTTCTTCCCGCAACGCATGGTCCAGCGCCGAGACATAGACGTCGAACAGAGCCTGGGCCGCGTCTCGCCCGGGCGGCGTGTTCTCATCGCGCAGCCGCAGCACCAGCAGCAGCACGTGCAGCGTATAAAGTTCGAACCGCGCGTCGATCCGGTCAGCCACGCCCAGTCGCGTGTAAAGTCCCGGCCGGCGCGCCTGCTCCACCGCCAGGGCGTACAGGGCGTCGCCGATGCGGACGCCTTCGCGGGGTTTGAACAGGTTTTTCAGCATGGCTTTAAACGGCCCCTTTTCCGCCGCGCCGTTGAACTAGGACGCAGGTCCGTCTAGGTCAAAGATCTTGTTCTCTCGCAGGCGCCCGATCATGTCTCGTTTCGTCCCGCTTTTCGTCGCCGTTTCCCTGGGCGGCCTGTCCGCCGCCTGCGCGCCGATGGTCGGCTCCAACGGCTTTCAGGTGATCGACGCCAAGCCCCAGGACGTGGTCGCCGGAACCGACACCAAGGAGACGGTGCTGGCGCGGCTGGGCTCGCCCTCGACCACCTCGACCTTCGAACCGGACAAGGTCTGGTACTACATCAGCCAGACCACTGAGAAATACACCTACAATCTGCCGGTCGTTTCCAGCCGCACGGTGACCGAAATCACCTTCGAGCCGAACGGCGACAAGGTCGCCGCCGTGCGCACCCTGGGGCTGGCGGACGGCGAACAGATCGCGATGAACAGCCGCGAAACCCCGACGCGCGGCCGCGCCCTGACGGTTCTGGAGCAGCTGCTGGGCAACGTCGGCCGCGGCCAGCTGCCGCGCACCGAGGACGACACTCCCGGTCAACGCCGCCCGGACTGATCCCCGGCGCATCGCCCAAGGAAAAACGCCCCGGAGAATCGCTCTCCGGGGCGTTTTCACGTCAGCCGACCGTCCCGCTGGCCAGCACCGCCAGCAGCAGCAGGGCCACGATATTGGTGATCTTGATCATCGGATTCACCGCCGGCCCCGAGGTGTCCTTATAGGGGTCGCCCACGGTGTCGCCCGTGACGGCCGCCTTGTGGGCCTCCGATCCCTTGCCGTGCACCACGCCGTTCTTGTCGGTGAAGCCCTCCTCGATCACCTTCTTGGCGTTGTCCCAAGCGCCGCCGCCCGAAGTCATCGACACGGCCACGAACAGGCCGGTGACGATCACCCCCATCAGCATGGCGCCCAAGGCCGCAAAGGCGTTGGCCTTGTCCGAGATGACCATGACGGCGGCGAACAGGACGATGGGCGACAGGACCGGCAGCAGCGACGGCGCGATCATCTCGCGAATCGCCGCCTTGGTCAGGATGTCGACCGCCCGTCCGTACTCGGGCTTGACCTGATAGGTCATGATGCCGGGGTTCTCGCGGAACTGGCGCCGCACCTCGGCCACGACAGACTCGGCGGCGCGCCCCACCGCCATCATCGACATGCCGCCGAACAGGAAGGGCAACAGCCCCCCGAACAGCAGGCCCACGACCACATAGGGGTTGGTCAGGTCGAAAGCGACCGTCCCCATGTCGGCGAAGAAGGGATAGTCCGACGGATTGGCCGAGAAATATTGCAGGTCCGACGTATAGGCCGCGAACAGCACCAGCGCCCCCAGGCCCGCCGAGCCGATGGCGTAGCCCTTGGTCACGGCCTTGGTCGTGTTGCCCACGGCATCCAGCGCATCGGTCGAATGCCGCACCTCGCTGGGCAGGCCCGCCATTTCGGCGATCCCCCCGGCGTTGTCCGTCACCGGCCCAAAGGCGTCCAGGGCCACGATCATCCCCGCCACGCCCAGCATGGTGGTGGTGGCGATGGCGATGCCGAACAGGCCCGCCAACTGGAAGCTGGCCACAATGCCGACGGTGATGGTCAGGGCCGGCAGCGCCGTGGCCTCCAGCGACACCGCCAGCCCTTGGATGACGTTGGTCCCATGACCCGACACCGAGGCGTTGGCCACCGACCGCACCGGCCGGAAGCCCGAGCCGGTGTAGTATTCCGTGACCACCACGATCGCTGCGGTCACCGCCAGCCCGACCATTCCGGACCAGAACAGGGCCATTGGCTGGATGACCAGACCGCCAGTCGTCGTCACCGGCCCGCTCACCATCTGGTCAATGACCCACCAGACCGCGCCGATGGACAGGACGCCGGTCACGATCAGCCCCTGATACAGGGCGCCCATGATGTTCTGGCTCTTGCCCAGCCGCACGAAGAAGCTGCCGATGATCGAGGTCACGATACAGACCGCGCAGATCGCCAGCGGCAGCACCATCAGCATGTCCACATAGGGCTGGCCGCGGAAGAAGATGGCCGCCAGCACCATGGTCGCCACGGTCGTCACCGCATAGGTTTCGAACAGGTCCGCCGCCATGCCGGCGCAGTCGCCGACATTGTCGCCGACGTTGTCGGCGATGGTGGCGGCGTTGCGGGGATCGTCCTCAGGGATGCCGGCCTCGACCTTGCCCACCATGTCGCCGCCCACGTCGGCGCCCTTGGTGAAGATGCCGCCGCCCAGTCGTGCGAAGATCGAGATCAGCGAGGCGCCGAAGCCCAGGGCCACCAGGCCGTCGATCACCTCGCGGCCGACCGGGTTCAAACCGAGGTGGTGGGTCAGGACGATATAATAGCCCGACACCCCGATCAGGGCGCCGCCCGCCACGAACATGCCGGTGATCGCGCCCGACCGGAAGGCCAGGTTCAGCCCCTTGGACAGGCTTTCGGAGGCCGCCTGGGCCGTGCGAACATTGGCCCGCACCGAGATCAGCATCCCGGCGTAACCGGCCGCGCCCGACAGGACCGCCCCGATCAGAAAGCCCACGGCCGCATAGGGGCCGATCAGCAGATAGGCGGCGATCAGGATCACAATCCCCACCAGGCCGATGGTCAGATATTGCCGCTTCAGATAGGCCGAGGCGCCTTCCTGAATGGCGGCGGCGATCTCTCGCATCTTGTCGTTGCCAGTGCTCGCCTTCATCAGGGCGGCGGTCTGAACGGCGCCGTAAAGCACCGCCAGAACACCGGCCGCGAAGACCAGCGGAAGATAGGTCGTCATTGGCGTTTCCATGCCCTTGCAAACAGGCGCGCAGGCCTGGCGCGGCGGGCGGGCCTTAGGGCCTCTGTCCGCCTTCCGGTCCCCCCGCACGCGGCGAGCGCGTCATTGCGCCCCTTGGGATTTTGCAGAGGGAGCGTGTCACGGGCGTCAAGTTGACGCAACCGTGATCGTTGACCGCTAGTGAGCGGTCGGCATGCCGGAGCGACGGCGTGGGCTCTGGGCGATGATCTCGACGCCGGTCACCGAGCCCCGTCCGGAGATGGTGTTGGCGGCAGCGACCAGAGCGGCCGACATGCGACGCTCGTCCAGGCGCGTCCAGTCGCCGGGAACGGTGAAGGGGGTCCGGTGCGCGGCCTTCACCAGGGCGTCGCGGAAGAAGGCCTCCTTCAGCCGCATCTGATCGGCGGTCTTGCCCGCGCCGAGCATCAGGCGGAGCGAGACGAAGACATAGTTCCGCAGCCGACCGTCAGCGATGACGGGCAGGCCCACCCCCGCTATGCCGAAGGTCGGGGGCCCTTCGGCCGCCTTCTCGGAGGAGGCGGCGGCGGAACCGGCGGCGGTCCCGGCGAGGGCGACGGTTCCGGCGGCGATGAAGCTTCTGCGATCCATGCGACCAGCCTAACGGCGGTGGGTTAGGATTCCCTTGCGAAAGTCCTAGCCATGGGTCCAGCCGGCGCGCCCCGGCGTCAGGGGCCGGCCGCCGTAGGAGACCGTGACCCCGGCGCCGACCCGCACCTCGCCCAGCAGGGTCAGGCGAACCCGCCGCCGGTCGGCCTCTCGGCGCAGCGTCTCCACCAGCCGGGCGGGGGCGGTGAAGACGATCTGGTAGTCGTCGCCCCCGGTCGCCAGATCCTCCAGCGCCGCCTGAGGATCGACGCGGGCCTCGAACCAGGCCCTGGCGGCCGCCGACAGGGGCAGGCTGTCCAGCTTCAGGTCGATCGCGACGCCGCTGGCGCCGGCGATATGCTTCAGATCGGCGATCAGCCCGTCGGAGACGTCGGCCGCCGCAGTGGCGTGGGCGGCGATCACCTCGGCGAAATCCTGCTGAGGCGTCGGCTGGCGATAATGGTCGATCAGAAAGGCCAGCCGCTCGGGATCGAGCGTCAACTGGCCCCGCGCCGCCTGAAGCCCCAGGAGGCCGTCGCCGATCGTGCCGGTCACGAAGACCAGATCCCCCGCCTCGGCTCCGGCGCGCGACACCGCCCCCCCGGCCGGAACCCAGCCCAGGGCGGTCAGGGAGAAGGCGGCCGGACCCGGTGTCTTCACCGTGTCGCCGCCCATCAGAAAGACCCCGAACCGGGCCTGATCCTGGGCCAGGCCCGCGGCGAAGGCCTCGCGCTCCGGCCAGCCGCAACGTTCGGACCAGGCGCAGGCCATCAGATAGCCGAAGGCTTCAGCCCCCTTGGCCGCCAAGTCCGACAGGTTCACACGCAGCAGCTTTCTGGCCACCGTATCCAGGGGGTCGTCGGGCAGGAAATGGACGCCTTCGACGATGGCGTCCTTGGTCAGGACCAGATCATAGCCGGGCCGGGACGGCAGGACCGCCACATCATCGACCAGCCCCCTGCCCCACTCCGGATGGGCCAGGGGCCGCAGCAGCGTCTCGATCGTCTCGAACTCGCCCGCGACGTCGAGCGCGGGCATCAGCGGCGGACGTCTCTGGCGACGCCGTCCAGAGCAGCGTTGACGAACCGGGCCTCGGAGTCGTCGAAGAAGGCCTTGGCCAGTTCGACATATTCGTCGATCACCACTTCGCGCGGCGTCTCCGGATGTTTGATCAGTTCCCAGGCGCCCGAGCGCAGCAGGGCGCGCAGGGTGGCGTCGATCCGCTCCAACCGCCAGTTGGACGCCAGCCGGGCCTTGATCGCCGCGTCGATCTCGCGCTGGCTTTCGATCACACCGCGCACGATGTCGGCGAAATAGGCTTCATCCGCCTCGGCCAGGGCCTCGCCCTCGATGTCGGCGTCAAAGCGGAAGTTGGAGAATTCGGTGATCACCGTCTCCACCCCCTCGCCCGCCAGCTCCATCTGGTACAGGGCCTGGACGGCGGCGAGGCGCGACACGGTGCGCGCCCGGCGCTGTTTGGAGCTCAGATGGGGCTCGGCCCGCTGTTTCTCGGCCTCGGCCAGTTGTTCGAGGACGGCCTTGACGCTGTTCGGTTCAGTCATGCGCCGAGGCCTAGCCGCAACCGCTTCTTCAATGCAATGAGGTCCAGACAGGCTTTGGCCGCTCCGCCGCCCTTATCCCCTTCGGAAAGCCGCGCCCGGGCCCAGGCCTGATGCTCGTCCTCGGTCGTCAGAATGCCGTTGCCGACGATCAGCCCCTTGACCCCCAGGGCCATCAGCCCGGCGGCCGACTGGTCCGAGACGATCTCGAAATGATAGGTCTCGCCGCGGATCACGCAGCCCAGGGCCACATAGCCGTCATAGCGCGGCGCGGTCGGGAACCGCCCGGCCTCTTCGGCCATGGCGATCACCGCAGGAATCTCCAGGGCGCCCGGCACGGTGACGACGTCGAACAGGGCGCCGCGCGCCTTCAGCGTCTCCTTGGCCCCTTCCAGCAGGGCGTCGGCCAGTTGGTCGTAGAAGCGCGCCTCGACGATCAGAATACGGGGTGCGTCGGTCACGCCTTGTCTTCTCCATCCATGTCGCGCCAGCCGACGATGCGCAGGCCATAGCCTTCCAGCGCCGTCGGTTCAGGTCTCGTCGAACTCATCACGATCATATCCTTGACGCCCAGGTCCAGCAGGATCTGCGCCCCCACGCCATAGGCCCGCAACGACCGATCGACCGCAGCCGGCCGATCCACCCCCGCCAGACGCTCCGCCAGCGCGTTCAGGGCTGGGTCGCGCAGGAAGACGACCACGCCCGCGCCGTCATGCTCGGTAATCTGGCGCAGAGCCTTCGGCACATAGTCCTGGCGCGTCTCGACATGGCCCAGCAGGTCGCAGGCGAAGTCCACCTGGTGCATCCGCACCAGGGTCGGTTTGGACGGGTCGATCCGACCATGAACCAGGGCGACGTGTTCCGCCCCCTCGATCGTATTCTTATAGAGCATCAAGCGGAACGGCCCGCCGTGGACGCTCTCGAACGGCGTATCCATGATCCGTTCGACGAACCGCTCGGTGCGGCGGCGATAGGCGATCAGGTCGGCGATGGTGCCGATCTTCAGCCCGTGCAGCTGGGCGAAGGCGACCAGATCCGGCATCCGCGCCATCTCGCCGTCGTCCTTGATGATCTCGCAGATCACCGCCGCCGGGGTCAGGCCGGCCATGCGGCTGATGTCGACGGAAGCCTCGGTATGGCCGGCGCGGACCAGCACCCCGCCGTCGCGCGCCACCAGGGGAAAGATGTGGCCGGGCGAGACGATGTCGTCCATGCCCTTCGAGGCGTCGGTCGCCACCTGGATGGTCCGCGACCGGTCGGCCGCCGAAATACCCGTCGTCACGCCTTCCTTGGCCTCGATCGAGACGGTGAAGGCGGTCTTCATGCTCTCGCGATTGTCGGCGGCCATCGGCGGCAGCCGCAGCTGCTGCGCCCGCTCGGCCGTCAGGGCCAGGCAGACCAGACCGCGGGCCTGTTTGATCATGAAGTTGATCTGATCCGGGGTGGCGAACTGGGCGGGGATGATGATGTCCCCCTCGTTCTCGCGATCCTCGGCGTCCACCAGGATGTAGGGACGGCCGTTGCGGGCGTCCTCCAATATGTCCTCGATGGGACTGATCGGGCTGTCGTTCATGTTCGCGGCCAGCATCTGGCGTTCCTTCGGCATCAGGCCGTCTCCTGCCACCGCGCCAGGTAGCGCGCCAGCATGTCGATCTCGAGATTGACCGGATCGCCGACCTTCAGGCGGCCCAGGGTCGTCACTTCCCACGTATGCGGAATGATATTCAACAAAAAGACCCGGTCTTGCACGGCGTTGACCGTCAGCGACACCCCATCCACCGTGATCGACCCCTTGGCGGCGATATAGCGGTGCAGCGGCGCCGGGGCCTCGACCTCGATCCGGTGCGAGCCCCCTTCGGGCGTGATGGAGACGACCCGGCCCAGGCCGTCGACGTGACCCGAGACGACGTGGCCCCCCATCTCGTCGCCCAGGCGCGCAGCCCGTTCCAGATTGACGCCGTCGCCGGCCTTCCAGCCGCCCAGCGTCGTCTTGGACAGGGTCTCGTTCGACACCTCGACGGCGAACCAGTCTGGGCCCTTCTCCGTCACGGTCAGGCAGCAGCCCGCATGGCTGATTGAGGCGCCCAGGTCGATGGAGGCCACGTCCCAGGCGGTCTCAATCTCATAGCGGCGGTCGCGCGCGGTCTCGCGAACGTCGCGGACGCGGCCGATGTCGGTGACGATGCCTGTGAACATGAGACGACCGGTCCCCCTTCGGACCCGAAAAATACAATCTAATGTGTCCAGATCGTCTGAAACAGTCCGATCCGGACACCGAAAAACAGTGTCCAAAGTGTCCGATCTGTCCGATCGCCGTCAGATGCGGACGTAGCTTTCCCACAGGTCGTTCCCGACGGGCCGGACATCCAGGCGTCGGAAGTTGGGGGCCTCGGCCAGCTTTGCAAGGGCCAGGGAGGCTACGCACGGCCGCCCCTCCCCGCCCAACAGGATCGGCGCCCGGAACCATTCCAGACGATCCACCGCCCCCGCGCGCAGAAAGGCGGCGGCCACCTGGCCTCCGCCCTCGATCAGGACCGAGGCGACGCCGACCGCCTTCAGCGCCTTGAGCACGGCCGGCACGGCGGGGCGTCCGTCCTGTGCCTCGACCTGCCGCACCTCGGCGCCTCCGACCGGACGGGGGGCGACGGCGGTCAGGATCAGACTGTTCGGCCCCGCCAGTTTGGCCGTCGCCGGGGTTCTGAGCCGGCTGTCCAGCACCACCCGAAGCGGCTGGTCCACGCTGCGGCCCGGCAAACGGGCGGTCAGTTCGGGGTCGTCGTGGAGCACGGTCTCGACCCCCACCAGAAGGGCGTCATGGGCGGCCCGCAGCCTGTGCCCTTCCAGCCGGGCCGCCTCGCCGGTGATCCACTGGCTCTCGCCCGAGGCCGTGGCGATGCGGCCGTCCAGCGAGGTGGCCAGCTTCAGGGTGACGCGCATCAGCTCTTGCCGGACGGCTCGTCAAAGCCTTCATCGCCCAAAAATTTGGCGAAGTCGCCCGTGTGCCGAAAGTCCTTATAGACCGAGGCGTAGCGGACATAGGCCACCTCATCCACGCCCTTCAGCGCCTTCATGATGAAGTCGCCGACGACGCTGGAGGCGATTTCGGTCTCGCCGAGGCTTTCAAGCTGACGGACGATCCGATTGACCATCTGTTCGACCTGTTCGGCCTGGACCGGGCGTTTGCGCAGGGCCACGCCCAGCGACCGCTCCAGCTTGTCCCGGTCGAACGGGGTCCGCCGACCGTTGCGTTTCAGGATCACCAGTTCGCGCAGCTGGACCCGTTCGAAGGTGGTGAAGCGCCCGTTGCAGTTCGGACAGGACCGCCGCCGTCGGATGGCCGAGCCGTCGTCCGACGGCCGGCTGTCCTTAACCTGGGTGTCCTGATGACCGCAGAAGGGGCACTTCATCGGTCATCTCATCCGTAGATGGGGAAGCGGTTCGTCAGTTCGCGCACCTGGGCCGCCACGCCCGCGACCACGGCCGGATCAGCCTCGTCCCCGCCGTTCATCGAGGAGACGACGTCGGCGATCCAGTGGCCGATCTGCTTGAACTCGTCCTCGCCGAAGCCCCGCGTCGTGCCGGCGGGCGTGCCCAGGCGAACGCCCGAGGTGACGGTGAAGGGGGCCGTGTCGAACGGCACGCCGTTCTTGTTGCAGGTCATCAGCGCCTTTTCGAGCTCGTGCTCGGTCGCCTTGCCGGTCACGCCCTTGGGCCGCAGATCGACCAGCATCAGATGGCTGTCGGTGCCGCCCGAGACGATGGCCAGGCCGCGCTCGACCAGGACGCCGGCCAGGGCCTGGGCGTTCTTGACCACCTGCTGGGCGTACAGCTTGAATTCCGGTTGGAGCGCCTCGCCGAAGGCCACGGCCTTGGCCGCGATCACATGCTCCAGCGGCCCGCCCTGCAGGCCTGGGAAGACGGCCGAATTGATCTTCTTGCCCAGTTCGACGTCGTTGGACAGGATCATGCCGCCGCGCGGCCCGCGCAGGGTCTTGTGCGTCGTTGTGGTCACGACGTGGGCGTGCGGGATCGGATCGGGATAGGCGCCCCCGGCGACCAGACCCGCATAGTGGGCCATGTCCACCATCAGATAGGCGCCGACGCTGTCGGCGATCTCGCGGAACCGCTTGAAGTCGATGTGACGGCTGTAGGCGCTGGCGCCGGCCAGGATCAGCTTGGGCTTCTCCCGCTCGGCCATTTCGGCCACATGGTCATAGTCGATCAGATGGGTGTCTTCGGTGACCTTGTAGGTCACCGGGCGGAACCACTTGCCCGACTGGTTCGCCGGCGACCCGTGGGTCAGGTGCCCGCCGCAGGCCAGGTCCATGCCCAAAAAGGTGTCGCCCGGCTGCAAGAGCGTAAAGAAGACCGCCTGGTTGGCCTGGGCGCCCGAGTGGGGCTGCACATTGGCGAAGGCCGCGCCGAACAGTTTCTTCGCCCGTTCGCGCGCCAGATCCTCGGTCACGTCCACATATTCGCAGCCGCCGTAGTAGCGGCGCCCCGGATAACCCTCGGCGTATTTGTTCGTCAGAACCGAGCCTTGGGCGTCCAGCACCGCCTGGGAGACGATGTTCTCGGACGCGATCAGCTCGATCTGCTCCTTCTGCCGGCCCAGCTCCCCTTGAATGCCCTTGAAGACGTCCGGATCGGCGTCGGCCAGGGTCTTGGTGAAATAGGCGTCATGGGTGAAGGCGGTCACGTCGGAATCCCCGCATCTGAGAAGGCCGACTATCTAGGCCGCAGCGGAGCGAACCACAATATCTTGTGTCCCAGCCGCCCATTCACGCCGCAGCAGGCCGTAGACCAGCATGTCGCACAGGCCCTTGTGCGTGGTTTCATGCTCCCGCAACCGTCCTTCCAAGGAAAAGCCCAGGCGCTCGGCCAAGCCGGCGGACGGCCGGTTGTCCGCATCGATCTCCGCATAGATCCGACGGCACGACGGATCGGTGAAGAGATGGGACACCAGGGCCGTCATGCACTCCCGCGCCACGCCCTGCCCCTGGCGGTCGACGACGGTGACATAGCCGACCTCCAGAACGCCCTCGTCGCGTCCTGGAAAGGCGACGTAGCGTCCAGCGACCGCGCCGGTTTCGCGGTCCACCGCCGTCCAGCTTCGGCCCGGCCAGGTCGGATCGACCAGCCAATCGGCCAGATCGGCCTCGCTACGGAAGGCGGGTCGCGACATATACAGACACTGGTCGTCGCGCGAGAGGGTTGGAAACAGCGCCGCCGCGTCCTCGCGGACCAACGGCCGCATCAGGAAGCGGGGCGTATGAAGGGTGGGCGTCGGGCGCATGCCGCCGCTATAGGGTCAAGAGAGCGGCTGCGCTATCGTCCAGCCTCCAAAGCTCGCCTCAGCTTGGCGATCGCCACCCGCTCGACGGCCTTGGGTTCGTTCGCCGGTCCCATGGCGCTGACCTCGCGCCCGGTCGCCACGTGGATGGCCGAGCATTTGACATAGGGGCCGTTGCGGACGAACTCGACGATGATCTCGCCGAGGTCGTCGCCGGTGGTCATGCGGCGACGGGCCGGCGCGCCACGTTGCAGTGGGAGAACAGCTTGTCCATCGCCTGGACCAGATGATCCATCATCGCGTCCGTATGGTTGGGCGAGGGGGTGAAGCGCAGGCGCTCGGTCCCCTTGGGCACGGTCGGATAGTTGATCGGCTGAACATAGACGCCGAAGTCTTCCAGCAGCATGTCCGAGATCATCTTGCAGTGGACCGGGTCGCCGACATGGACCGGGACGATGTGGCTCTCGGACTCCATGACCGGAATGCCGACGGCGGCGAAACGGGCCTTCAGGGTCGCGGCGCGTTCCTGATGGCGTTCGCGCAGTTCGGGATGGGCCTTCAGATGGCGCACCGAGGCCAGGGCCCCCGCGGTCAGGGCCGGCGGCAGGCTGGTGGTGAAGATGAAGCCCGAGGCCCAGCTGCGCACGGCGTCCACGATCACGGCGTCGGCCGCGATATAGCCGCCCATGACCCCGACGGCCTTGCCCAGGGTGCATTCGATGATGTCGATCTGGTCCAGGACCCCGTCCCGCTCTGCGACGCCGGCGCCGGTCGCGCCGTACAGGCCCACGGCGTGGACCTCGTCCAGATAGGTCAAGGCGCCGTACTGGCGCGCCAGGGCGATGGTGCCGGCCAGGTCGGCGATGTCGCCGTCCATCGAATAGACGCTCTCGAAGGCGATCAGCTTGGGCGCCTCGACCGGGGCGGCGGCCAGGAGCTGCTCCAGATGCGCCAGGTCGTTGTGGCGGAAAATGTGACGTTCACCGCCGCCGTGACGGATGCCCTCGATCATCGAGGCGTGGTTCAGAGCGTCGGAGAAGATGATCAGCCCCGGCAGGATTTTCTGCAGGGTCGACAGGGTCGCCTCATTGCCGACATAGCCGGAGGTGAACAGCAGGGCCGCCTCCTTCTGATGCCAGTCGGCCAGTTCGCTCTCCAGATCGACGGCCGAGCGGGTGGTGCCCGAGATGTTGCGCGTGCCGCCGGCGCCCGCGCCGGTCGCCGCGATCTCGTCCTGCATGGCCTTCAGCACATCCGGATGCTGGCCCATGCCCAGATAGTCGTTCGAGCACCAGATCACGACGTCCTGTTCGGACCCGTCTTCCCGACGGCGCACCGCCTGGGGAAAGGCGCCGCTCACCCGCTTCAGATCGGCGAAGACACGATACCGGCCTTCGCTGCGCACCTGCTCCACCGAGCGTTCAAAGGCGGCCTTATAGTCGAACACGATAGTCGTTCTTTCGCTTATGGCGTGTCTGACGGTTTATTTGCGCCCGACGGCCTGGCTTGTCCATGTCTTCCGTGTGGACAAATCGCCCAAGCCCTTAATTGATAACGCTTCTCAGAACGAACGACATAGCCCCAAAGCAAACGGCCCCCGGATTTCTCCGGGGGCCGCTGAGGTCTTCGGGTCGTTTGGACCGTCGATTACTCGACGATCTTGGCCACGACGCCGGCGCCGACGGTGCGGCCGCCTTCACGGATGGCGAAGCGCAGGCCCTGGTCCATGGCGATCGGGGTGATCAGTTCGACGTTCAGCTCGGCGTTGTCGCCGGGCATGATCATCTCGACGCCTTCCTTCAGCTTCACGATGCCGGTCACGTCGGTCGTGCGGAAGTAGAACTGCGGACGATAGTTGGTGAAGAACGGGGTGTGACGGCCGCCCTCTTCCTTGGTCAGGATGTAGGCCTCGGCCAGGAACTTGGTGTGCGGGGTGATCGAACCCGGCTTGCACAGAACCTGACCGCGCTCGACGTCTTCACGCTTGGTGCCGCGCAGCAGAACGCCGACGTTGTCACCGGCTTGACCCTGGTCCAGCAGCTTGCGGAACATTTCGACGCCCGTGCAGGTCGTCTTCTGGACCGGACGGATGCCGACGATCTCGACTTCTTCACCGACCTTGATGATGCCCTTCTCGACGCGACCGGTCACCACGGTGCCGCGGCCCGAGATCGAGAAGACGTCTTCCACCGGCATCAGGAACGGCAGGTCCACCGGACGTTCCGGCTGCGGGATGTAGCTGTCGACGGTTTCCATCAGGGCCAGGATGCGCTGCTCGCCGATCTCCGGGTTCACGCCGTCGGTCGCGGCCTTGGCCGACCCCTTGGTGATCGGGATCTCGTCGCCCGGGAACTGGTACGAGCTCAGGAGCTCGCGCACTTCCATCTCGACCAGCTCCAGCAGCTCTTCGTCGTCGACCAGGTCGACCTTGTTCATGAAGACCACCAGGGCCGGCACGCCCACCTGACGAGCCAGCAGGATGTGCTCGCGCGTCTGCGGCATCGGACCGTCAGCGGCCGAAACCACCAGGATCGCGCCGTCCATCTGCGCCGCGCCGGTGATCATGTTCTTCACATAGTCGGCGTGGCCGGGGCAGTCGACGTGCGCATAGTGACGGTTCGCCGTCTCATATTCCACGTGCGCCGTGTTGATCGTGATGCCGCGCGCCTTCTCTTCCGGCGCGGCGTCGATGTCCGCGTAGTTCATCGCCTTGGCGCCGCCGGCCTTCGCCAGCGTCATCGTGATCGCCGCCGTCAGCGTCGTCTTGCCGTGGTCAACGTGACCGATCGTGCCGATGTTGCAGTGCGGCTTCGTGCGTTCGAACTTTTCCTTGGCCATTCTCTAGCTCCTAGGTCCCCGAACCGGGGGTTCCTGCAGTCTGGGGGTTAAGGGCGCCCGGTTTGGGACCGGGCGCTTTTAGGTGCGCTTTTCCGAAAGGAAAAGCTTAGGCGTACTTCTTGATCACTTCGTCGGCGACGTGCTGCGGCACCGGCTCATAGTGGTCGTACTGCATGGTGAACTGGGCGCGCCCCTGCGACATGCCGCGCAGCGTGTTCACATAGCCGAACATGTTGGCCAGCGGCACGAAGGCGTTCACGACAGTGGCGTTGCCGCGCATATCCTGACCCTGGATCATGCCGCGACGGCCGTTCAGGTCGCCGATGACCGAACCCAGATACTCTTCCGGGGTCACGACCTCAACGGCCATGATCGGCTCCAGCAGCTTGGGTCCGCCCTTCTCGCGCAGTTCCTTGAAGGCGGCGCGAGCGGCGATTTCGAACGCCAGGACCGAGGAGTCGACGTCGTGGAAGGCGCCGTCCACCAGGGTGGCCTTGACGTCGATCACCGGGAAGCCCGCCAGCAGGCCGTTGTCCTTGGCCGACTTCAGACCCTTTTCGACGCCCGGGATGTATTCCTTGGGCACCGCGCCGCCGACGATGGCGGATTCGAAGACGAAGTCCGTACCCGGCTCGCCCGGCTCGAACACCAGTTTGACGCGAGCGAACTGGCCCGTACCGCCGGTCTGCTTCTTGTGGGTGTAGTCGATCTCGGCCTTGCGGCTGATGGACTCGCGATAGGCCACCTGCGGCGCGCCGATGTTGGCCTCGACCTTATAAGTGCGCTTCAGGATGTCGATCTTGATGTCCAGGTGCAGCTCGCCCATGCCCTTCAGGATCGTCTGGCCCGACTCGTGGTCGGTCGAGACGGTGAAGGAGGGGTCTTCCGAGGCCAGCTTGGCCAGGGCGACGCCCAGCTTCTCCTGGTCGGCCTTGGACTTGGGCTCGACGGCGATCTCGATCACCGGGGCCGGGAATTCCATCCGCTCCAGGATCACCGGCGACTTGATCGGGTCGCACAGGGTGTCGCCGGTGCGGGTGTCCTTCAGGCCGGCCAGGGCGACGATGTCGCCGGCGTAGGCTTCCTTGATGTCCTCGCGGTTGTTGGAGTGCATCAGCAGCATGCGGCCGACGCGTTCCTTCTTGTCGCGGGTCGAGTTCAACAGGCCCATGCCGGTTTCCATCTTGCCGGAATACAGGCGGCAGAAGGTCAGCGAACCGACGAAGGGGTCGTCCATGATCTTGAACGCCAGAACCGACAGGGGCTCGTCGTCGGACGCCTTGCGCTCGACCTCGGCCTCGGTCTTGTAGTCGATGCCCTTGGTCGGGGGGATGTCCACCGGCGACGGCAGATAGTCGACGACGGCGTCCAGCAGGGTCTGCACGCCCTTGTTCTTGAAGGCCGAGCCGCAGAGGATCGGGTAGAAGGCGCCGGTCAGAACGGCCTTACGGATGCACTTCTTGATCGTCTCTTCCGAGGGCTCTTCGCCGCCCAGATAGGCTTCCATGGCCTCGTCGTCGAGTTCCACGGCGTTGTCGATCAGGTACTGGCGGGCCTCGACGGCCTTGTCCATCAGGTCGGCGGGGATTTCCTCGTCCTGGTAGGAGGCGCCCAGGCCGTCGTTGTCCCAGACCACGGCCTTCATGCGGACCAGATCCACCAGGCCCTTCAGGTTCGACTCGGCGCCGATCGGGAACTGGATCGGCACGGCCTTGGCGCCCAGACGGTCGCGGATCGATTCGACCGACTTGTCGAAGTCGGCGCCGATCTTGTCCATCTTGTTGACGAAGACGATGCGCGGAACCTTGTACTTGTCGGCCTGACGCCAGACGGTCTCGGTCTGCGGTTCGACGCCGGCGTTGCCGTCCAGAACGGTCACGGCGCCGTCGAGGACGCGCAAGGAACGCTCGACCTCGATGGTGAAGTCCACGTGGCCGGGGGTGTCGATGATGTTGAGGCGCTTTTCTTTCCAGAAGGCGGTCGTCGCGGCCGACGTAATGGTGATGCCGCGTTCCTGCTCCTGGTCCATCCAGTCCATGGTGGCGGCGCCGTCGTGAACTTCGCCGATCTTATGCGACTTGCCCGTGTAGTACAGGATCCGCTCGGTCGTCGTCGTCTTGCCCGCGTCGATGTGGGCCATGATGCCGAAGTTGCGGTAGTCTTCGATTTTATGCGTGCGGGGCATTAGAGCGTCCCTTGAGGGCTTAGGACGCGAATGCGCCCTTCGAAATGTCGGATATGACGGCGCGGGCGATTTAGCTGAAACCGCCCGCGCCGGATAGTCTTAGATAGGAACCGCCCCATACCTTCGAAAGGGAGACGGTTTTAAGACATTTACCAGCGGTAATGGCTGAAGGCGCGGTTCGCCTCGGCCATCTTGTGGGTGTCTTCGCGCTTCTTGACCGCAGTGCCGCGGTTGTTCGAGGCGTCCAGCAGCTCGGCGGCCAGCTTCTCGGTCATGGTGTTCTCGCCGCGCTTGCGGGCGGCGTTGACCAGCCAGCGGATGGCCAGGGCGCGACGACGGTCGGGACGAACCTCGACCGGCACCTGATAGGTGGCGCCGCCGACGCGACGCGAGCGGACTTCGACGGCCGGAGCGACGTTGTCGAGGGCGGAGTGGAAGGTCTCGACCGCGGTCTGGTCCTTCTTCTTCTCGGCCAGGATGTCGAAGGCGCCGTAGACGATGTTCTCGGCGACGGCCTTCTTACCTTCGTACATGACGTAGTTCATGAACTTGGTGACGACCAGGTCGCCGAACTTGGGATCCGGCAGGACTTCACGTTTCTGGGCGCGGTGACGACGCGACATGGGTTATTCCTCTTGGGGCCCGGCCGACGCCGGGTAGATCTCGAAAAGGCCTCCGGGCGCGACGGCCCGGAAGCGAACGGCTTACTTCGGACGCTTGGCGCCGTAGTGCGAACGGCGCTGCTTGCGGTCCTTGACGCCTTGCGTGTCGAGCACGCCGCGCAGGATGTGGTAGCGAACGCCGGGCAAGTCCTTCACGCGGCCGCCGCGGATCAGAACCACCGAGTGTTCTTGCAGATTGTGGCCTTCGCCGGGGATGTAGCACACGGCCTCGTAGCCGTTCTTGGCCAGACGGACCTTGGCGACCTTACGCAGAGCCGAGTTCGGCTTCTTCGGGGTCGTGGTGTAGACGCGGGTGCAGACGCCGCGACGCTGGGGCGAACCCTCCAGAGCCGGCACCTTGTTGCGGGTGGGCTTGGGCTTGCGCGGCTTGCGGATCAGCTGGTTGATCGTGGGCATTGAGACAGGTCTCGACTTCTATGGGGGGCGTGTGTCTTTCGACCGAGGCGCCCCACGCCTTCTTTTGTGAACGAGGGACCATTCCCCCGCCCGGGTGTCATCGAGACTGAGGGCGTGATCCAAACAGTCCCTCGGTCCGCTCCGGCCGACCGGAACACGAAAACACAAAGGGCCGGAACGCGCGCTTTGGGCGTTCCGGCGGGCACAGCCCGTCCGTTCGATTGTCACGATCTCGGCGACCGGCGAACCGGCCACGCCTCGAAAGTGCGCGGCTTCTACGCGCGATGAGGGAAAAGGTCAAGGACAGCCTACATCTCAGACCGGAAGTGGACTGTGAAGCGCACCTTGTCGCCAATCGTAGTTCTTATGGTGTGCAACCTGCCACGCTTCGCCATGTCCAACGCTGCCTGACCGAAGCCTTTGCCCGGAGGATTCTCCTCGACCACGACGCACTCGGTCAAGCCGCCGTCCGGGAGTGGCTTGCACTCGACGATGACTGTCGCTGTCCGAGCCTCGACGGGGAGCTCCGACTTTACGGTTTGGTTAGCGGCGCAGCCTCCGAGCGCCGTCGGCACTACTGCTACGGCCAGAAACAATCGTCGCATCCTTCTCATCCCCGCAGCGGTCAAACGCGCCTGAAAGCCGTCACGGTTCTAGCACAGCGTGAGGAAAGCAAAAGTAGAGATGGTCCATGGGTGTCGAAGCGGACCGTCTCGATTTGCCGCCGTCGATCCTGGCGGCGCGACGCCGCGACGCACAGGCGATGAGCAACGGGACGAGAGGTTCGCGCGAGGCCGCCCGCCAAGCGGCGCTGGCGAGACTATCGCGACGGCTATGGCCCCCACCCGGGCTTGCGATCCATGCTCGGCAAGAACTGAGGCGCCCGTAACGCGCACCCGAATCTCGCCATTCTTCGAGACCAACCTCCCCTAACGGGAGGGGCCATGACAATTTCGGAGATCGGGGCGCGTCGGACAGGCGGCTGGCGCGGCAAGGCCGGGCCGGCGGCGGCGGCCGTGGCGATCAATGCGGCCTTCATCGCGGCGCTCTCGGTGACGGCTCTGGGTGTGGAGGGGCGGTGGGACCCTGGCCAGCCGCCGCTGATCTATCTGGATATCGAGCCGCGGCCGCTGCTGGCGGACGAGCGGCCGCGCGTTCCGGTCGCGGCGGACACGCCGCTCTCTGCGCCGAGCGCGTCTCAGGCCGCTCCAACGTCTAGGACGGCGGCAGCGCCTTCGACGGCGACCGCCCTCCCCTCCCCCCTGCGTCCCCGCTTGGCCGACCCGACGCCGCCGGGCGCGCCGCCGCCGGCCGACGTCTGGCGGGTCGATCCTTCAAACCGCAGCGGGGCCATGGCCCGCACCCTGCGCCAGGGCCTGCCGGGCTGCGCCTCGCCTGACCTGTTGAACGAGATGGAACGTCAGCATTGCCGCAATGAGTTCGCCCGAAGGGCCGAGAACGCGGCGCCCATCACCGGCTCGGGCAACCCCGAGCGCGACGCCCGCTTCGCCCGTCAAGGCGCCCGGCGTCTGGCCGAGTGGGAGCAGTTGCGCCGTCCCCTGTCCGGCGGGGTGGGCGTGGTCGGGCCAGCGGACTGTGTCGGCTCGAACTTCGGCACGGGTTGCGCAGGCGCGCATCTCGGTCCCGTCCCCGGCGTAGACATGCAACAAGGCGCCCGGACGCCCATCAACCCCGGCGAACAGCGCCCGCAAGGCTTCTCCGCCAGCATCGGGGGGCTCAGGATCGGCGGCAAGGACGACTAAGAAAAGGGCGGCCCCGTCGCCGGCGCCGCCCCTCTTCAGTTCATCACATCCGAACCCGGAGATCAGCCTTCGCTGCTCTCCAGTTCCAGTTGCAGATCGGCCGGCAGTGGCTCGATCGCATCTTCGCGGGCCTGGGTCAGTTCGGCGTCGCGCTCGTTGGCGATCTTCTGCAGCGAGCGCAGATAGGCGCCCGTACCGGCCGGGATCAGACGGCCGACGATGACGTTCTCCTTCAGGCCTTCCAGCATGTCCTTCTTGCCGTGGACCGAAGCCTCGGTGAGGACGCGCGTGGTCTCCTGGAAGGAGGCCGCCGAGATGAAGCTGCGGGTCTGCAGCGACGCCTTGGTGATGCCCAAGAGGACCGGCTGGGTGACGGCCGGACGACCGCCGCGCTTCTCGACCTTGGCGTTCTCCAGAGCCGCCTCGGCCACCTCGACGGTGTCGCCGCGGATCAGGGTGGTTTCACCGGCGTCGATCACCTCGACCTTCTGCAGCATCTGACGCACGATGACTTCGATGTGCTTGTCGTTGATCGGCACGCCCTGCAGTCGATAGACCTCCTGCACCTCGTTCACCAGATACTCGGCCAGAGCCTCGACGCCCTGGATGCGCAGCAGATCGTGCGGATCCGGGTTGCCGTCGATGATGTAGTCGCCCTTCTGGATCAGATCGCCGTCGTGGACGGAGATGTGCTTGCCCTTCGGGATCAGGAACTCGACGGGTTCGCCCTGGACGCCGTCGGCGTTGGGCTCCGGCGTGATCTTGATGCGGCGCTTGTTCTTGTAGTCGCGACCGAACTCCACGCGACCGTCCATCTCGGCGATGACGGCGCAGTCCTTCGGACGACGGGCTTCGAACAGTTCGGCCACGCGCGGCAGACCGCCGGTGATGTCGCGGGTCTTGGCGCCTTCGGTCGGAACGCGGGCGATGATCTCGCCCGGCTTGACCTCGTCGCCGTTCGCCACGGACAGAACCGCGCCGACGGGCAGCAGATAGCGGGCGTCGGAGCCCGACGACAGCTTGGCGTAGGCGTCGCCCAGGGTGATGCCCATGGCCGGACGCAGGTCCGAACCGCGCGGGCTGGCTCGCCAGTCGCTGACGACGCGCTGGGCGATGCCGGTGGCTTCGTCGGTCTCTTCCTTGACCGACAGGCCCTCGACCAGGTCCTCGAAGCGCACCACGCCGCCGACTTCCGTCAGGATCGGGGTGGTGTAGGGGTCCCACTCGGCCAGGCGTTGGCCCTTCTTGACCGGATCGCCGTCCTTGACGCGGATGCGGGCGCCGTAAGGGGCCTTGTGCGTCTCGCGGTCCTTGCCGTCCACGACCACGGTCACGATGACGTTGCGGCTCATCGCCACCAGGTCGCCGTGGGCCGCGACGACGGTCGGGCCGGTGACCTTGGCCGTACCGGCGTTGGTCGCCTCCATGAAGGAGGTTTCCGCCACCTGGGCCGTGCCGCCGATGTGGAAGGTCCGCATGGTCAGCTGGGTGCCGGGCTCGCCGATCGACTGGGCGGCGATGACGCCGACCGCTTCGCCGATGTTGACGTTGGTGCCGCGCGCCAGGTCACGGCCGTAGCAGTGGGCGCAGATGCCGGCCTCGGCTTCGCAGGTCAGGGCCGAACGCACCTTCACCGACTGGACGCCGGCGGCTTCGATGGCCTCGACCACCTCTTCCACCAGATAGGTGTCGGCGGGGAACAGGACCGTGTCCGTACCCGGCTCCTTGATGTCCTCGGCCGCATAACGGCCCAGGATACGGGCGCCCAGAGAGACCAGGACGTCGCCGCCCTCCATCACCGCACGCAGGGTGATGCCGCGGGTCGAGCCGCAGTCCTGTTCGGTGACGATCGAGTCCTGCGCCACGTCCACCAGACGACGGGTCAGATAACCCGAGTTGGCGGTTTTCAGCGCGGTGTCGGCCAGACCCTTACGGGCGCCGTGGGTCGAGTTGAAGTATTCAAGGACGGTCAGGCCCTCCTTGAAGTTCGAGGTGATCGGCGTCTCGATGATCTCGCCGGAGGGCTTGGCCATCAGGCCGCGCATACCGCCCAGCTGCTTCATCTGGGCCTGCGAACCCCGGGCGCCGGAGTTGGCCATCATATAGACCGAGTTGATGTCGGGGTTTTCGCCCTCGATCAGCACGCGCGGCTGCGCGATCTCGCCCATCATGGCGTCGGCGATCCGGTCCGTGGCCTTGGCCCAGGCGTCGACGACCTTGTTGTACTTCTCGCCGCGCGTGATCAGCCCGTCGGCGTACTGTTGTTCGTACTCCTCGACCTGGGTGCGGGTTTCGGCGACCAGCTCGGCCTTCTTCGCCGGAATGACGATGTCGTCCTTGCCGAAGGAGATGCCCGCCTTGGCGGCCTCGCGGAAGCCCAGACCCATCATCTGGTCGGCGAAGATGACCGTCGCCTTCTGACCGCAGTGGCGATAGACCACGTCGATCAGGTTCCCGATCTCCTTCTTGGTCAGGTTCTTCTCGAGCAGGCGATAGCCGACGTTCGGGTTGCGCGGCAGCAGGGCGGCCAGCTTCATCCGGCCCGGCGTGGTGTCGATGACCTTGGTCACCTCATTGCCGTCGGCGTCCAGCTCGGTCCAGCGCGCCTTGATGCGGCTGTGCAGGGTGACGACCTTGGCGTCGAGCGCCGCGTCGATCTCGCCGATGTTGGCGAACAGCTTGCCTTCACCCGGCTCGCCGTCCTTGACCAGCGACAGGTAGTACAGGCCCAGGACGATGTCCTGCGACGGCACGATGATCGGCTTGCCGTTGGCGGGCGACAGGATGTTGTTGGTCGACATCATCAGGACGCGCGCTTCCAACTGGGCCTCAAGGCTCAGCGGGACGTGAACGGCCATCTGGTCGCCGTCGAAGTCGGCGTTGAAGGCGGTGCAGACCAGGGGGTGCAGGCGGATGGCCTTGCCCTCGATCAGCTTGGGTTCGAACGCCTGGATGCCCAGACGGTGCAGCGTCGGCGCGCGGTTCAGCAGAACCGGGTGCTCGCGGATGACCTCGTCCAGGATGTCCCAGACGGCGGGCTGTTCGCGCTCCACCATGCGCTTCGATTGCTTGACGGTGCCCGACAGGCCCTTGGCGTCCAGACGCGCGTAGATGAAGGGCTTGAACAGCTCCAGCGCCATCTTCTTGGGCAGGCCGCACTCGTGCAGCTTCAGCTCCGGACCCACGGTGATCACCGAACGGCCCGAATAGTCGACGCGCTTGCCCAGCAGGTTCTGACGGAAGCGGCCCTGCTTGCCCTTCAGCATGTCGGCCAGCGACTTCAGCGGACGCTTGTTGGCGCCCGTGATCACCCGGCCGCGACGGCCGTTGTCGAACAGGGCGTCGACCGACTCCTGCAGCATCCGCTTTTCGTTACGGATGATGATGTCCGGCGCCCGCAGCTCCATCAGGCGCTTCAAGCGGTTGTTCCGGTTGATCACGCGGCGATACAGGTCGTTCAGGTCGGAGGTCGCAAAACGACCGCCGTCCAGCGGCACCAGCGGACGCAGTTCCGGCGGGATGACCGGCACGATGGTCAGGATCATCCACTCGGGCTTGTTGCCCGATTCCAGGAAGGCTTCGATCAGCTTCAGGCGCTTGGACGCCTTCTTGGCCTTCATTTCCGACGGATTGTCGGCCAGTTCGGCGCGGTGCTTTTCAGCTTCCGCGTTCAGGTCGATGCCCATCAGCAGGTTGCGGACGGCCTCGGCGCCGATCTCGGCGGTGAAGCCGTCGTCGCCGTATTCTTCCTGGTAGCGATAGAACTCGTCTTCCGTCAGCAGCTGGTTCTGCTTCAGCGGGGTCAGGCCCGGCTCGGTGACGATGTAGTTCTCGAAGTACAGGACGCGCTCGACATCCTTCAGCGCCATGTCCAGCATCAGCGAGATGCGGCTGGGCAGCGACTTCAGGAACCAGATGTGGGCGACCGGCGCGGCCAGGTCGATGTGGCCCATCCGCTCGCGGCGAACCCGGGCCAGGGTGACCTCGACGCCACACTTCTCGCAGATGATGCCCTTGTACTTCATGCGCTTGTACTTGCCGCACAGGCATTCGTAGTCCTTGGTAGGGCCAAAGATACGGGCGCAGAACAGGCCGTCACGCTCGGGCTTGAACGTCCGGTAGTTGATGGTTTCCGGCTTCTTGATCTCGCCGAACGACCACGACCGGATCTTCTCCGGCGAAGCCAGGGCGATCTTGATCTGGTCGAAGGTCGGGGTGACCGGGACCGGGTTGAAGATGTTCAGGACTTCCTGGTTCATCTTGTTTTCCTTCTGCGGCGGGGGCCGCTTGAATAAGTGTCGAGTGGCGAGTGGCGAGTGGCGAGAAGGCGGCGGCGACTGAAGCGAGCAGCGAAAGCGAGAACTTCATTCTCTCGCCACTCGCCACTCGTCACTCGCCACTGCGAAGCTCGCCTCAGCTGTTCTCCAGCTCCACGTTCAGACCCAGCGAACGCATTTCCTTGATGAGCACGTTGAAGCTCTCGGGAATGCCGGCCTCGAAGCTGTCGTCGCCGCGGACGATGGCCTCGTAGACCTTGGTCCGGCCGGCCACGTCGTCGGACTTCACCGTCAGCATCTCCTGCAGGGTGTAGGCGGCGCCGTAGGCTTCCAGAGCCCAGACCTCCATTTCCCCGAAGCGCTGACCGCCGAACTGCGCCTTGCCGCCCAGCGGCTGCTGGGTGACCAGCGAGTACGGGCCGATCGAGCGGGCGTGGATCTTGTCGTCGACCAGGTGGTGCAGCTTCAGCATATAGATGTAGCCGACCGTGACCGGACGCTTGAACTGCTCGCCGGTCTGACCGTCGTACAGGATCGACTGGGCCGACTTGTGCAGGCCGGCCTCTTCCAGCAGACGCTCGATGTCGCCGATGTGCGCGCCGTCGAAGACCGGAGTCGCGAAGGGCACGCCCTTGGACAGGTTCTTCGCCAGTTCGATCAGCTCTTCCTCGTCTTCCGGCAGCGGGGTTTCCGGGCCGTAGATTTCGGTCAGACGATCAATCAGCGCCTGCTTCTGACCACCCGCTTGCCAGGCTTCCAGCAGACCGGAGATCTGCTTGCCCAGGCCGGCGGCGGCCCAACCCAGGTGGGTCTCGAAGATCTGGCCGATGTTCATGCGCGACGGCACGCCCAGCGGGTTCAGAACCACGTCCACGTGGGTGCCGTCCTCCAGGTGCGGCATGTCCTCGATCGGCAGGATCTTGGAGATGACGCCCTTGTTGCCGTGACGGCCGGCCATCTTGTCGCCGGGCTGAAGCTTGCGCTTCACGGCCACGAAGACCTTGACCATCTTCATCACGCCGGGGGGCAGTTCGTCGCCGCGTTGCAGCTTCTCGACCTTGTCTTCGAAACGACGGTCCAGTTGCTTACGCGCGTCCTCGAACTGGCGCTTCATCGCCTCCAGCTCGCCCATGGCCTTTTCGTCGTCCAGGGCGATCTGCCACCACAGGCCGCGGCTGACCTCGGCCAGCTTCTCTTCGGTCAGCTCGCCGCGACCGATGCCCTTCGGACCCGACACGGCGGTCTTGCCCAGCAGCAGCGGCTTCAGACGGCCGTAGACGTTGCGCTCCAGGATCTTGAGCTCGTCGTCGCGGTCCTTGCCCAGGCGTTCGATCTCGGCGCGTTCGATGGCCAGGGCGCGTTCATCCTTGTCCACGCCGTGACGGTTGAAGACGCGGACGTCGACGATCGTGCCGGCGACGCCGGGCGGCAGGCGCAGGGAGGTGTCGCGCACGTCCGAAGCCTTCTCGCCGAAGATGGCGCGCAGCAGCTTCTCTTCCGGGGTCATGGGCGACTCACCCTTCGGCGTCACCTTGCCGACCAGGATGTCGCCCGGCTGGACCTCGGCGCCGATGGCCACGATGCCCGCCTCGTCGAGGTTGCGCAGGGCTTCCTCGCCGACGTTGGGGATGTCGCGGGTGATTTCCTCCGGCCCGAGCTTCGTATCCCGCGCCATCACCTCGAACTCCTCGAGGTGGATGGAGGTGAAGACGTCGTCGCGCACGATGCGCTCGGAGATCAGGATGGAGTCTTCGAAGTTGTAGCCGTTCCAGGGCATGAAGGCGACCAGGGCGTTGCGGCCCAGGGCCAGTTCGCCCAGGTCCGTCGACGGACCGTCGGCGATGACGTCGCCGGCCTTCACCGCATCGCCCACGCGCACGATCGGGCGCTGGTTGATGCAGGTCGACTGGTTCGAGCGCTGGAACTTCGACAGGCGGTAGATGTCGACGCCCGAGCGGGCGGCGTCCACCTCGCCGGTGGCGCGCACGACGATCCGGGTGCCGTCGATCTGTTCGACGACGCCGTCACGACGGGCCACCACCACGGCGCCGGAGTCCACGGCCACGACCGCTTCCATGCCGGTGCCGACCAGGGGCGCGTCCGACTGCACCAGCGGCACGGCCTGACGTTGCATGTTCGCGCCCATCAGTGCGCGGTTGGCGTCGTCGTTTTCGAGGAAGGGGATCAGGGCGGCGGCGACCGAAACGACCTGTTTCGGCGACACGTCCATCATGTCCACCGCGTCCTTGTTCAGGAGCTGGGATTCGCCGTTGATCCGGCCGGGGACCAGGTCCTCGACGATCACCCCGTCCTTCAGTTCGATGTTCGCCTGGGCGATCGTGTACTTCGACTCCTCCATGGCGGAGATGTAGACCACCTCGCCCTGGGCCTTGCCGTCCTTCACGCGGCGGTACGGGCTCTCGATGAAGCCGTACTTGTTGACGCGGGCGTGAGTGGCCAGGGAGTTGATCAGGCCGATGTTCGGGCCTTCCGGCGTTTCGATCGGGCAGATGCGGCCATAGTGGGTCGGGTGGACGTCGCGGACTTCGAAGCCCGCGCGCTCACGCGTCAGACCGCCCGGGCCAAGCGCCGACAAACGACGCTTGTGGGTGATTTCCGACAGCGGGTTCGTCTGGTCCATGAACTGCGACAGCTGCGACGAGCCGAAGAATTCGCGAACCGCCGCGGCGGCCGGCTTGGCGTTGATCAGGTCGTGCGGCATGACCGTGTCGATATCGACCGAGGACATGCGCTCCTTGATGGCGCGCTCCATCCGCAGCAGGCCGACGCGGTACTGGTTCTCCAGCAGTTCGCCGACCGAACGGACCCGGCGGTTGCCCAGGTTGTCGATATCGTCGATCTCGCCGCGGCCGTCCTTCAGCCCGACCAGGATCTGCAACACCTTCAGCACGTCCTCCTTGCGCAGGACGCGGATCTCGTCGGACACCTCGGGGGTCTCCAGACGCATGTTCATCTTGACCCGGCCCACGGCCGACAGGTCGTAGCGCTCGCTGTCGAAGAACAGCGAGTTGAACATGGCTTCGGCGGCTTCCGGGGTAGGCGGCTCGCCCGGACGCATCACGCGATAGACGTCGAACAGGGCGTCTTCGCGGTTGTCGTTCTTGTCGATGCGCAGGGTGTTGCGCATGTAGGCGCCGACCGTGACGTGGTCGATGTCCAGCACCTCGATGGTGGTGAAACCGTTCTCTTCCAGCACCGCGATGGTGGCGGCGTCCAGCTCGTCGCCGGCTTCGGCGAAGATTTCGCCGGTCTCGAAGTTGACGGCGTCGTTCGCCAGATACTTGGTCACCAGGGCGTCGGCGGCCAGCGACAGCGACTTGACCGTTTCACCCAGCTTCTTGGCGGCGCGGGCGCTGATTTTCTGGCCGGCCTGTGCCACCACTTCGCCGGTGTCGGCGTCGATCAGGTCGAACTCCGGCTTCACCCCGCGCCAGCGCTCGGCCTTGTACGGCGTGACCCAGCCCTCGCCGCGCTTCTCGTAGGGCACGGTCTCGTAGAAGGTCTTCAGGATTTCTTCGCCGTCCATGCCCAGACCCATCAGGAAGGTCGTGGCCGGCAGCTTGCGGCGGCGGTCGATGCGGACATAGACCACGTCCTTGGCGTCGAACTCGAAGTCCAGCCAGGAGCCGCGGTAGGGGATGACGCGCGCGGCGAACAGCAGCTTGCCCGAGCTGTGCGTCTTGCCCTTGTCGTGGTCGAAGAAGACGCCCGGCGAACGGTGCATCTGCGAGACGATCACGCGCTCGGTGCCGTTGACGATGAAGGTGCCCTTGTCCGTCATGAGCGGGATGTCGCCCATGTAGACGTCCTGCTCCTTGATGTCCTTGACCGAACGGGCTCCCGTTTCCTCGTCGGTCTCAAAGACGATCAGGCGCAGCTTGACCTTCAGCGGCGCGGCATAGGTCATGTCGCGCTGAATGCACTCCTCGACGTCGTACTTCGGATCTTCGAACTCGTAGGAGACGTATTCCAGGATGGCGCGTTCGTTGAAGTCCTTGATCGGGAACACCGACTTGAAGACCGCCTCGATGCCCTGCTCCTTGCGCTGGCCCGGACGGACCTCGCGTTGCAGGAACTGTTCGTAGGAGGCGCGCTGGACCTCGATCAGGTTCGGCATCTGCACCGCTTCGGGAATACGTCCGAAGGATTTGCGGATGCGCTTCTTGCCGGTGAACGAAGTGGCGGAAGCGATCTGACCGTTGATGGCGAGATCGTGGGCGACGTCAGTCATTCAGTGTTTCCCATGGCGCGCGACCCGGGGAAGTCGCGCGCGAAATGCAGCAGCCACGGTGCGCGTTTCCGCGTCCGCAGCCAGGTTTTCGGCGCCCACCCTCGGCCCGCTGCCGGGCCAGGACGCCTGAATTGTACCGGCTCCCTGGGGAAGGAGCCGCGCCTTCGCTCCGGTCGGAGGGCGACGGACCGGGCCTCGGCGCTTGCGCGCAGACTCTTTAGGAGTGTTGCGGAACGCGGACATATACTCGCTTCCGCGGCGAAATAAAGGCCCCTGCCCCATATTTTCGCACCCCTTCGCCAAGGCGTCTAAGGCGGATTGACGGCCCGGCGAGTCGCGCCGAAGAGATGGCGTCAGGAGGAACCGCTCAGATGCAGAACCACGCCCGTCAATGCGCTGTCGCCTCGGCCTTGTGCGTCCTGCTGCTGGGCGGCTGCCTGTCGCTGGACGTGCCGGAGGGCGCCTTCTTCTATCCGGACGCGCGCGTGGCGGCCGAAAAGATCGACCTGCCGACCGACGCCCCCATGGTCTTCCCCGCCGAAGTCGTTCGACTGAGGTATGCGGGCGGCGACATTGGGACCACGCGGATCAGGACCGGCCGCCGCGACGCGCCCCTGATCCTGTACTGCGGCGGCAACCTGTTTCGGCGCAGCAGCGGCGCCGGGACGGTCGCCAATGAGCTGGCGCCGTTCGGCGACGTGTTGATGTTCGACTATCCGGGCTATGGCGATACGGCGGGCCAGGCGGACTACGCCAATTTTCTCGCCGCCGGCGTCGCAGTCGCGGACGCGGCGCGCGCCCAGGCCGAGGCCGAAGGCCGCAAGCTGATCGCCTGGGGCCATTCCCTGGGCGGCCCCGTCTGCGCCCAGGCCGCCGCCTATATGAAAGCCGACGCCCTCGTTCTGGAAACCACCACCCCCAGCACGCGTGCGGCGGTGGACACGATGGTCGGCTGGGCCCGCCCCTTCGTTCGGGTGAACATCGCCCCGAACCTGGATGCTATCGACGTGCCGGCGGCGCTCAAAACCTATTCCGGCAAGGTGGTGGTGCTGGAGGCCGGACGCGACAAGACCCTGCCCCCGGCGCTCAGCCGCCGTCTGGCGCGCGAACTGAGGACCGAGGGTCTCAGGGTCGAACATCTGCTCTTCCCTCAGGCTGACCATGGCGACGTGCCGCAACAGGCCGATTTCAAACCGCGCATGGCCGCCGCCCTGGACGGGCTCTGACGAGCCCTAAGTCTCAGGACTTCAGCAGTTGCAGCAGGGCCTCCGCCGCGTCGCGCGAGGAGGCGGGGTTCTGACCGGTAACCAGCTTGCCGTCCACGACGACATGGGAGCCCCAGTCGGGGCCGCGCGAATAGTCGCCGCCGTTGGCGCTCAGCACGTTCTCGACCAGGAAGGGCACCACGGCCGTCAGGCCGACAGCCTCCTCCTCGGTATTGGTGAAGCCCGTGACCTTGCGGCCGTTGACCAAGGGCTGTCCGTCCGGACCGTTGACCGACTTCAGAACGCCCGGCGCGTGGCAGACCAAGCCCGTCGGCTTGTCCGCCTTGGCGAAGGCTTCGATCAGGGCGATTGAGGCCGGATCGTTGGCGAGGTCCCACAGCGGTCCGTGGCCGCCCGGATAGAAGACCGCGTCGAAATCCTCGGCCTTGACCGAGGACAGTTCGACGGTCGAGCCCAGGGCGGCCTGGGCCTCGGCATCGGCCTTGAAGCGGCGCGTGTCCTCGGTCTGTGCGTCGGGATCGTCGCTCTTGGGGTCCAGCGGCGGCTGACCGCCCTTGGGCGAGGCCAGGACGATCTCGGCCCCGGCGTCCTTGAGCGCATAATAGGGGGCGGCCAGTTCCTCCAGCCAGAAACCGGTCTTCTTGCCGGTGTCGCCGAGCTGGTCGTGCGAGGTCAGCACCATCAGGATCTTCATTTCGGGGGCTCCTTTTCAGGCGTAACAGATGGGAAGCCGAACCGATCCGCCAAGGCCGCGCTTGCGACGCCTGTCGGCCTGGGGCAAGCCTGCCCCCTTCCCTGCCCCCAATGGAGACGGACGGATGAGAGCGTGGATCGCGGCCCTGGCCCTGCCTCTTGTGATGGGTGTATTGGCGTCGGCTTCAGCCGCTCGGGCCGATTGCGGCCTGGCGCCGGCCGGAACGACCCGCGCCCTGGCCCTGGGTCCGAACGGTCGGACGGTTCAGCTTCATACGCCGCGCGGATTTGACCCGAACCGCCCCGCTCCCCTGGTCTTTCTGCTGCACGGCAGCGGCGGCACGGGCGCCGAAATTCTGGCGTCCTCGGGTTTGGCCGAGACGGCGGATCGGCACGGCTTCATCGTCATTGCGCCCGACGGCGGCATTCCGGTGGAGCGCGGCTTCGTCTGGAACGTGCCGGGCGTGCCCACCATAGCGGGGACGATTCCCGGCCCGAACGACGCCGACGATGTCGCCTTCATGACCGAGACCATCGACGCCCTGGCCGATCAGGGCTGTATTGACCCGTCCAGGGTCTATGCGACCGGCCTGTCGGGCGGCGGCCGGATGACCTCCTGGCTGGGCTGCGCGGCCGCGGACCGGTTCGCCGCCCTCGCTCCCGTGGTCGGGCTGCGCGCCGGACGGCCCGATCGGCGTGATCCCCAGCGCCCCGATCCCGCCACCTGCCGGCCGTCGCGCCCCATGCCGGTGATGGCCTTCGCCGGCGACGCCGACACCACCAATCCGATCCAGGGCGGCGGCGCCCCATATTGGAGCTACACCATGCATGCGGCCGAACAGCGCTGGGCTCAGTTGAACGGCTGCGCCCAGTTGCGCGACACCCGCTGGATCGCGGATGCGGTTTACGAAGAAGGCTATGCCGCCTGCCGCGACGGCGCCGATGTCGTCGGCCGCATCACCGCCGGCGGCGGCCACAGCTGGGTCGCCGACAACGAGGCCATGTGGGCCTTCTTCGCCGCCCGCACCCGGCGGCAGCGTTGAACCACCGCCTCTTCTTGCGGCGATGCGGCGCTTCCCAACGGGCTCAAATCGCGCGGGGCCTCAAGTAGCGCAAAGCGCGGTAGGCCCACAAACAAAAAGGCCCGGCGGTTTCCCGCCGGGCCTTTCCGATCTTCAGCGGAGCTGAGACCCAGATTACTTGATCTGGACCTTGGCGCCGGCTTCCGTCAGCTTCTTGGCGATCTCGTCGGCTTGTTGCTTGGAGACGTTCTCGACGACGTTCTGCGGAGCGCCTTCGACCAGGTCCTTGGCTTCCTTCAGACCCAGGTCCGAACGGACGCCGCGGACTTCCTTGATGACGTTGATCTTCTTGTCGCCGCCGTCGACCAGGACGACGGTGAACTCGGTTTGCTCTTCAGCGGCTTCAGCCGGAGCAGCGCCGCCGCCGCCGGCCGGCATGGCCATGGCGACCGGAGCGGCGGCGGAAACGCCCCACTTTTCTTCCAGCAGCTTGGAGAGTTCAGCGGCTTCCAGAACGGTAAGCGCGGACAGGTCTTCGACGATCTTGGCGAGGTCGGCCATTGTCAGTTTTCCTTCGGAGGATTGGTTTCAGAGAATGATGCAGAGATGAAAGGGTCCGCCGCTTACGCGGCTTCCTTGGTGGCGTAGGCGTTGAACACGCGAGCCAGCTGACCAGCGGGCGCTTGCAGCACGCCGGCGACCTTGGTCGCGGGCGCATTGAGCAGGCCGATGAGCTGAGCGCGGACTTCGTCGAGCGTCGGGAGTTTCGAGAGAGCCTCGACACCCTTCTGATCGACGACGGTTTCGCCCATGAAGCCGCCGATGATCTTGAAGCGATCATTGGCCTTGGCGAACTCGGTCGCGACCTTGGCGGCCGTGCCCGGGTTCTCGGCATAGGCGATGCCCACGGGGCCCTTGAACAGGCCGTGGTAGCCGCTGCCTTCTTCGGCTTCGAGCGCCTTCAGCGCCAGGCGGTTCTTGACCACCTTGAACGCGCCGCCTTCTTTGCGAAGACGGCCGCGCAGATCTTCCATTTCCGCAACGGTCAGACCCAGGTTGTGGGTCACGACCACGGAGCCGGCGTCGGCGAACACGCCCTTGAGCGTCTCGATCGACTCGGCCTTTTGTGCGCGGTCCATTGCGGTCTCCAGTCTTGGTATTCGCCGCCGGGCTTATTCCCGACGACGGATTGGCCGAGGCGCCGCGCATCGCCCAAGAAGGACGACGTGGGGCGTCAGGCCGGTCTTATTGTCCGAAGGATGCGTCTGACGGCGTCCATCCCGGAATGCGGGCTGACATCGGCAAGGTCGCGTCCCCATCTCCCCACGGCGCCAGAGGGCTCTCTGACAGTTACGGCCTGGGTGACCCCCACGCCCCGAAGTTCTCGGACAGGACCGTCAAAGGCATGAACCTGTGACGGGAAGCGGCGCTCATACAGGCGCGGCCCAGTGAAATCAAGCCGGCTGTTCGTCCGTCGGCAGGGTCGCGGCGAATTCGAGGATCAAGGCCGCCAGATCCGGTTCGTTGACCGCCGCCGCCGCGGCTTGCGGCGTCATCCACCGCCGCTCGCGCTGATGGTCCTCAGGCCAGGCTCCGAGCTGAATCAGCACCTGCAGCGGATAGACGGAGACCAAGCATTTGCGCTGCCCCCCGTCCTTCAGGGTCTTGGTGTAGCGAAAGACGCCGATGGGCGCGTCTTCGACAGCCCCCTTCACGCCCGCCTCCTCCAGAGCCTCCTGCACCGCCGCCTGGGCGTCGGTCTTGCCGGCCATACGGCCGCCCTTGGGTATGACCCAGCGTCCGGTCTGGCGCGACGTGATCATGAGGATTCGGCGCTCGCCCTCCTCCACCCGCCAGGGCAGGGCCGCCACCTGACGCATTTCCGAGCGCGCCGTGCGCTTGGCTCCGCTGGCCATACGTCAGATCCCTTCCACCGCAGAAGGCCGAAAGACCGGTCGAGACCCCTTGCCTCGTCCCCGGCTCGCCCGACCATCCGTACCAAGACGGTCGATCGACCACATCTTCCCAAACGTCATCCGGCAGGCGGCGTCAAGACACTGGTAAACCCGATAAGGGATCAGGTTTGGCCAGGCGCCGTCGCCTCCTCGTCGCCCAGAATGTCCTGTCGGTAAATCATGGTGATGACGGTGTGCAGAACGAGGGCCAGGGGCGTTGCGAACAGGACCCCCAGCGGCCCGAAAAGCGTTCCTATCCCCACGACGGCGAAGATGCCCAGGACCACCGGCAGATTGGCGACGTTCTTCTGCACCATGGGGGTGATGAAGTTGCTCTCCAGCTGGGAAACGGCGACGTAAAGCCCCAGGGTCATCAAGGCGGTCTCCCAGCCCTGGGTCGCGCCCACCAGGACCGCCGGGATGGTGGAGACGATGGGGCCGACGATCGGCACGAACTGCGCCACGCCCGTCAGCAGCCCCAGACCCACCGCCGAGGGCACGCCGATCAGCGCCAGTCCCGTACCCGTCAAGACCCCGACCAGCACCATGGAGAACAGCTGCGCCTTCAACCAGCCCTTCAAGGCGCGGCCGCAGCTGTTCAGCACCTCGCGCAGGCGAGGCCGGTGAGTCTTGGGAGCCAGGGACAGAAGGCCCTCGCGCGATTTGGCGGGCTCGATGGCCAGGAAAACCCCGGCCACCATCACCAGAACCAAGGTGGTGGCCCCGGAGGCGAAGCCCATTGCGAACTTCTGCGCCACTTGCAGCGCCTGCCCCGTCTGTCCGCCCAGACTCTTCAGCTGGTCCAGCAGTTGGGCGGCGTAGGGCTGGGCCTGGATCCAGGACTGCACCCGATCCCAGCCCTGAGGCAGCACCGCCACAAGGGCCGCGATCTGTTCGGCGATCTGGGCGCCGAAGAGGGTCAGAACCCCCGCCAGGATCGAAATGACGATCAACAGGGACAGCAGAACCGCAGCGGGATCGGGCAGCTTGAACCACCGGACGATAGGGTCGGCTAGGGCCCTCAGAACGACCGCGGCCAGAATTGCACCGAAAACCAACAACCATAGGGTGTGTAGCGTGACAATCAGTTGGCCGGCGAAATAGACGCCCACCAGCACCACGGCGCCGAAGGCCAGCCTTCCCTTCCATGGATCGCGTCCGCCCTCATTCGCCGGCGCGCCCTGCGCCGCTCTTCCCAAACCGAACATTCGCTTCCCTTGTTTCGCCTGCCTACAACGCCGCCGGAGCGGCGCCGTTCGAAGCGACGACGAAAAGAGCTCGACCAGGTTCGTGGGACTCAGGGATGATCGCGTCCGTCATAGGCGGCCTGGGCCGCCTCCACCTCGTCCATATGGGTCTCCGCCCAGTCTATCATCGACTGCAGAGCCGCCAGAAGCGATCGGCCTAAGGGCGTCATGGCGTAGGTGACGGACACGGGCACGGTCGGCGCGACCGATCGGGAGACCAGCCCGTCGCGCTCCAGAGCCTTCAGGGTCTGGCTCAACATCTTTTGGGACACGCCGTCGATCCTATGCCTCAGCGCATTGAAACGCATCGGCCCGTCGCCCAGGACGATCAGGATCAGGGTGCTCCATTTGTCGGCGATCCGATCCAGGAGCTGGCGCGTCGGACAGGCGGCGCAAAAGACGTCGCCGCGCAGTCGGGTTTCCAGTGGGTGACCAGGTGAGAGAAAGGTGCCGTCTTGCATAGCCGATTTCCATAACGCACCTGGTCTCCATTAGAAACCTATGGAGACTTTCATGAAGATCGCAGTCTTGGGCGCCAGCGGTCGCGCCGGATCGGAAATCACCAAGGAGCTGGCCTCTCGCGGCCATTCCGTCGTGGCGATCGCCCGCAAGCCGGAAGCCATTCCCGTAGCGCCCGGCGTGACGGCGCTTGGGGGCGACGCCTCGGACGCTGCGGCCTTGGCGAACCTCATCAAGGGATGCGACGCCGTGATCAGCGCCCTGCACCACGACATCAAGGCCGAGACCCTGCTTCAGGCGCTGAAGACTGCGGGCGTGCCGCGCCTTCTGGTCACCGGCGGCGCGGGCAGCCTGGAGGTCGCGCCCGGTCTTCGCCTGATCGACACTCCCGATTTTCCGGAAGAATTCAAACCCTACGCCCTGCCCGGCGTCGCCTTCCTGGAGGATCTGCGGGGCGAGACCGAAACCGACTGGACCTTCTTCTCCCCTGCGGCCTTCATCGAGGAAGGACCGCGCCTGGGCGTCTTCCGCACGGGAACCGATCAGTTGATCGTCGACGCCGACGGACAGAGCCGCATCAGCTTCGCCGACTACGCCATCGCCATGGTGGATGAGTTGGAGCAGCACAATCATTCGCGATCGCGTTTCACGGCGGCCTATTGAGGGCTGGGCGGCGGGTCTTGATCCGCCGCCGTCTTCCAGGTCACAGATGAAACAGTCCCCGTGATCGTCGCCCGAAAGTCACCGCCCAACGGCCTGGGACATCGCCGCCTTCATTTCACGGCGCTGTTCGGCTGTGCATTCGAACTCGTCGCAGAGCACATTGCCCATCTCGGCCATGATTTCCGGCATGATCGCCTGGACCGCCTCCGCCAAACGCGGCGCGGCTTGATAGCTCTTGGTCACCATGGAGCGGCCGACGTCGCTCTGATAGAAGTCGACCAGGGCCTGGAGTTCTTCCAGAGTGAAGATGTCGGCGTAGATCGGCGCCATGGCCTCGAACATGCGCGGCATCATGCGCGCCGTCACCTCCCCCATGACCGCACGGAACTTGGCGGCCTCATCTTCGGACATGCCTTCGAGCTCGGCGGGCATCATCATCGACGTCATCTGACCCAGGGCGGCGCCCAGTTCCTCTCCTTGCATCAAGGAGACGAACTTGTTTGCGAGCGCCAGCCGCGCCGCGCCGTCATCGCGCGTCTCGGCCAGGGCGGCCGGCGCGCAGAACAGTGTCAGGGCCAACATCAGCCCGCCGAAAAAGTGTCTCATCCTAAACCCCCGGTTAGACGCCCACCCTGCCGGGCCGTCCGGTTAGAGACAAGAAAAAAGCGGCGGGGATCGCTCCCCGCCGCTCTTCGATACCGATCGTCTTTCGACGCAGACGGCTTAGGCGCCCAGCGAGGCCGGATCGACCTTGAAGCCCGGGCCCATCGTCGACGACAGGCTGATGCGCTTCACATAGGTGCCCTTGGCGCCCGACGGCTTGGCGCGGACCAGGGCGTCCACGATGGCCTTGACGTTGGCCTCCAGAGCTTCCTGGGTGAAGGAGACCTTGCCGACGCCGGCGTGGACGATGCCCGCCTTCTCGACGCGGAACTCGACCGCGCCGCCCTTGGCGTCCTTGACGGCCTGGGCGACGTTCGGGGTCACGGTGCCGACCTTGGGGTTCGGCATCAGGCCGCGCGGGCCCAGCACCTTACCCAGACGGCCGACCAGGGCCATCATGTCCGGCGAGGCGATCACGCGGTCGAACTCCATGAAGCCGCCGGCGATCTTCTCGTACAGGTCTTCGGCGCCGACGTGCTCGGCGCCGGCCGCGACGGCTTCAGCGGCCTTGGCGTCCTTGGCGAAGACGGCGACGCGGACGTCACGGCCGGTGCCGGACGGCAGGTTGACCACACCGCGGACCTGCTGGTCGGCGTGACGCGGATCGACGCCCAGGTTGACGGCGATTTCCAGGGACTCGTCGAACTTGGCCTTGGCGTTTTCCTTGGCCAGCTTGATGGCGTCGGAGAAAGGCAGCAGGTCTTGGGTGACGCCGGTGCGGGCCTTCTGGGCCTTGGTTTGCTTGGCCATGTGCTTAGCCCTCCACCACTTCGAGGCCCATCGCGCGGGCGGAGCCTTCGATGATCTTGGTCGCCGCGTCCAGGTCGTTGGCGTTCAGATCCTTCATCTTCTTCTCGGCGATCTCGCGCAGCTGGGCCACGGTGATCTTGCCGGCCACTTCACGACCGACCAGCTTGGAGCCCGACTTCAGGCCGGTGGCCTGTTTCAGGTACCAGGTCGCCGGGGGCGTCTTGGTGACGAAGGTGAACGACTTGTCCTGATAGACGGTGATGACGGTCGGAAGCGGGGTGCCCTTGGCTTCCTTCTCGGTGCGCGCATTGAACTCCTTGCAGAAGCCCATGATGTTCACGCCGCGCTGACCCAGAGCCGGGCCGATCGGGGGCGAAGGCGTGGCCGAACCGGCCGGCACTTGCAGCTTGATATAGCCGAGAATCTTCTTGGCCATTGGTCTCTCCTATGAATGACCCGACGAACGAACGACGAGCCGGTGAGCCGTGGTGCGGCATGGCGGCCTCCCACGGATTTGACGCTCCACGAGCCGAGGCCCGCCGAGCGAAGGCGCGCGTGTAACAGAGCGGGGCTGGAAAGGCAAACGCGACTGGCGCTCCCATCCCCCGCTTCGTCGTCTCGGGCTTTACCCGAAGTCCGGATGCGGATCGGGCTGTGCGTCGTCCGAGGCGCAATGCGACTGACGATCCGATCCTCGGATCAAGCCCGAGGATGACGGCGGGAAACGATCCACACGCCACAACAAAAAAGCCGCGCCCAGTCGGACGCGGCTTCAAATCCCGGCAGGGGCGCGGCTTCAGCCCGCGACCTTCTCCACCTGGCCGTATTCCAGCTCGACCGGCGTGGCGCGGCCGAAGATGGAGACGGCGACGCGCAGGCGGGCCTGTTCTTCGTCGACGCTCTCGACCGAGCCGTCGAAGCTGGCGAACGGACCGTCGATGACCTTGACCTTCTCGCCGATGTCGAAGCGGATGGTGGGCTTGGGACGTTCGACGCCCTCTTCCACCTGGCCGATGATGTTCTGAACCTCACGTTCCGAGACCGGCAGGGGCTTGGTGCCGCCGGCGGCGCCCAGGAAGCCGGTGACCTTCGGCGTGTTCTTGACCAGGTGATAGGCCTGGTCGGTCATTTCCATCTTCACCAGCACATAGCCGGGGAAGAACTTGCGTTCCGAGTTCACCTTGCGGCCGCGACGGATCTCGACGACGTCCTCGGTCGGCACCAGGATTTCGGAGAAGGCGTCTTCCAGCCCCTGTTGCTTGGCCTGCTCGCGCAGTTGCTCCGCCACCTTCTTCTCGAAGTTCGAGTAGGCGTTGACGATATACCATTTGTGGCGCGGGTTGGCGGGCTTTGCGGGCGCTGCATCGGTCATGGGCGCGTCTTTCTCAGGATCCGAGAGCGATGATGTAGCGGAAGGCGAAACCAAGGCCGGTGTCCACGACCCAGAAGAAGATCGAGGCGATCACCACCATGATGAAGACCATCACCGAGGTGATCCAGGTCTCCTTGCGGGTCGGCCACACGATCTTGCGGCCCTCGGCGCGAACCTGGCTGAAGAACTGCGCCGGGCTGGTGCGGGGCTTCTTGGGCTCGATCGGATCGACGACGACGGTGGCGCCGGCCGCGACGGCCTGGGGCTTGGAGCCGGCCTGGGGCCGCTTGCCGGGTGATTTGGCCTTGGCCATCAGTTGCTCTTCACACAATTGTTCCTGTCGCCCCAGATGGGTAGTCCCATCCGGAAGCGACAGGGGGGATTGGCAGGAGTTGGGGGACTCGAACCCACGACCCCCGGTTTTGGAGACCGGTGCTCTACCAGCTGAGCTAAACTCCTAGACAATCGCGCGAACCGTCCGGCCCGCGCGTTCGCCAGAGGGGGGCGTATGCCCCACGCCGCCCGTCATTTCAAGGGCGATGTCGCAGTTCCGCTTCAGTCTTCCAGATGGGCGGCGATGGCTTCCCGCTCGGCCTCGGCCTTCACCAGTTCCTTGAAGATCAGCTTGTCGATGCGGCGGTCGTCCATATCGACCACCTCGACCTCGAATCGGCCGACCTGCAGAATCTCGCCCTCGTCCGGGACGCGCGAAATCTGATGCAGAATCAGGCCCGCGACGGTGTGGAAACCCTCATGCTCGCCGAAGTCCTCGCCCAGGGTATCGGCGAGATCGTCGAGATCGGTCTGTCCGTCCACCAGCCAGCTGCCGTCTGGGCGCTGATGAATCCAGGCGTCGTCTTCATCGTGGCCCTCGTTGAAGTCGCCCGCGATCATTTCCAGAATGTCGGTGGCGGTGACGACGCCTTCGAAGGCGCCGAACTCATCGACGATGAAGGCCATATGGACCCGGGACCCCTTCAGGATCTCCAGGGCCTTCAGGACCGAGGTCGATTGGGGAATAAAGGCCGGTTCGGCCACCAGGGGTTCGATGTCGAACGTGCCGTCGGTCAGCAGGGCGTCCAGCAGATCCTTCTTGTGCACCACCCCAAGGGGATTATCGACGTCGCTCTCACGCGCCACCACGATCCGGGAATAGGGGCAGGTGCGGATCTCTTCGCGCAACACCGCCTCGGGATCGTCCAGGGCGATCCAGAAGACTTCGTGGCGCGGCGTCATGGCCACCCGCACGGGCCGGTCGCCCAGGCGCAGGATTTCCTCGATCATCACCTGTTCTTCGGGCTCGATCAGGCCAGCGGAGGTGCCTTCGGCCAGGATCGTCGCCACCTCTTCCTGGGTGACGTCCGAACCGTCACGATCCTTGACGCCCAGAATCTTCAGAATGCCCGAGGTCGAGGCCGTCAGCAGCAGAACAAAAGGTTTCAGAGCGACGGCCAGGGTGGAGATGGGCGCGGCCATCTTCGCCGCAATGGTTTCAGGGAAGATGAGGGCCAGCCGCTTGGGCACCAGTTCGCCGACGATCAGCGAAACATAGGTGATGCAGACCACGACCAGGGCCGTGGACACGATTTCCGTGTAGGCCGACAGCGCCGGGAAGCTGACTTCCAGAATATGGTCCAGTTCGGCGGCGATGGTGGCCTGACCATAGGCGCCGGCCAGAATGCCGATCAGGGTGATGCCCACCTGGACCGCCGACAGGAACTGCGTCGGCTCCTCTGACAGTTTCAGCGCCTTGCGCGCCCCGCGATCGCCTTTTTCAGCCCGGCTTTGGAGGCGGGATTTTCGCGAGGAGACCACGGCCAACTCGGTCATGGCGAACAGGCCGTTGAGCACCACAAGGAGCAGAACGACGGCAATAGCGATGAGTAACATCTAGGGGTTTTTGGGGACCGACGCGGCGCGACATTCGGCGTCCGCGCGCCTATACTATGACAGGTTGGCGCGCGACGCCACGTTTTCCTTGATCTTCAGCCGGTCCGGCCGACCTCTATCGCCCCATAGGCGCCGGACGTCGAGGCGCGACCGGCGTCATGGGCGCCGGCGCAGGCGCTCATGCCCAAAAGCGTGCCGATGAACAGTCCGGTGCGAAGCGCGCGTCGCATAAGGTTACCAATCGCTTAATACTGACGACCGTCATAAACGATGGATTAAGATTTGGTTCAAGCCGGCACCCGCCGGAAGCGAAAAAGAGACGCCACAGCCCGAGCGGCGTCTACAGGATCGAGATGCAGACCATGGATTCCCTCGTCGCCAAAGACGGCGCCGCCCTTCCGCCCGGCGCCCTGTCCTCTCCGGCGGCGCGTCGCAACGCCGCGCCGATTCTCGGCGTGCTGAAGGCCCATATGCCCAAGAAAGGCCGCGTGCTGGAGGTCGCCGCCGGATCGGGCGAGCACGCCCTGATCTTCGCCTGCGCCCTTCCCGGCCTGACCTGGACGCCCAGTGATCCGAGCCGTGAGGCGCGCGACAGCATCGACGCCTGGCGGCGGGATGGACCGTCGAATCTGCGGGAGCCCCTTCCGCTGAATGCCGCCGACCCGGCGACATGGCCCCCGACGGAGGGTCCCGAAACGGCTTGGGATGCGGTCTATTGTGCGAACATGGCGCACATCAGCCCCTGGTCGGCGACCGAGGGGCTGATGGTTCTGGCGGGACGGATGCTGCGCGGCCCCGGCGGTCTCTTGGCGCTTTACGGCCCCTATCGCGAGGCCGACCTCCCCCTGTCCCCGTCGAACGCCGCCTTCGACGAGAGTCTGAAGGCGCGAAACCCGAGCTGGGCCTTGAGGGCGCGCGAGGACGTGGAGGATCTGGCCCGGTCGCAGGGGCTGGTCGCGACGCGCCGGGTCCAGATGCCGTCGAACAATCTGATGCTGCTGTTCAGGCGCGCCTGATCAGAGGGCGGCGACCACGGCCGCCAGATCCGGACGGGCGTTCACCAGCTGGACCTGTTCGCCGTTGAACAGGGCGCCGGGCGCCTGTGCGGCCACGCCGAAACGATCGGCCGCCACATCCACGCCGTCGGCGAAGGCGATCACGGGCAGTTGGTTTGCCCGCGCCAGATCGATCAGAGCCCGAACGGCCGCCAGGCCCGTCGCGTCCTGCGCGCCGCCCGGCACGATCAAACCCTTCAAACGCCCCTCGGCGATGTCGGATGCGGTTGCGGTCGCCAAGACCGTCACCCCGCCCGCAACCAAACTGGCGTCGCCGGTCGAAATGGGCGCCAGTCCCACGCCTTCAGCCCGCAGTGCGCCCTCGACATCGCCCATTTCACCGAAGTCCATGTCCCGGCGCATCACCAACCCCATCCGAAGACGGGTGGGCACGGGACGATTATAGCTCGAACGACGAGGACCGGAGGAAGATTTACGTTGTGCGTACAAGACGTCTCCTTTTCAATTTCAATATGTCATCAGATCGCGTCGCCGAATCCGAAGACGCTTCTGGAAAATGTCCAGAGAAACGAAAATGATCGGGATCGGCCGTGGCCGCCCCGCAATCTGCATCGTTTGTGGAATGAGGTCTGATATAGTCGGATCGTCGGCAATATCAACCTTCGCCGGCTCGGAACGTCCTGATCGTGGTCATTCACGACCCCCGCGATTTTCTCATACGACCGCCCCGCCTGGAGCCTGATGCGGTGAGGAGGAACGGCTTCGCGGTTCCGTCCGAAGCGATCATGCTCTAGACAGCCGCATCCTTTGACGACGGACCGTAATGGCTTTTTCCCGCACCTATGACGGCGACGCGCCGGTCCGGATCAACAAGTGGCTGGGCCAGACCGGCGTCTGTTCGCGCCGGGAGGCCGAGAGCCTGATCGCAGACGGACTGGTGACCATCGACGGAGAGGTGGTGCGAGACGCGGGCCGCAAGATCGAGCCGGGCCAGACCCTGACCCTGAACGACACGGCCCAGTCGGCCCTGGCGTCAGGCATGACCATCCTGCTGCACAAGCCGGTCGGCTATGTCTCGGGCCAGCCCGATCCAGGCAAGATACCGGCCGTGCGCCTGTTGAAGGCCCCCAACCGCGTCGGCGAGGGCGAGATTCCGGCGCGCGACGCCTCCCTGCCCCCGATCGGCCGGCTGGACGAGGATTCGCGCGGTCTGCTGCTGCTGTCGTCGGACGGGGTGGTGGCCAAGGCGGTGATCGGGCCGCAGTCCGAACTGGACAAGGAATATCTGGTGGTCGTCGACGGCCAGATCACCGAGGCCAAGCTGGGCAAGCTGCGCCACGGACTGGAGCTGAACGGCAAGCCGCTGAAGCCCGCCCGCGTCACCCAGATCGAACCCCAGCGGCTGCGCTTCATCCTGACAGAGGGCAAATACCGCCAGATCCGCCGAATGTGCGAACTGGTCGGGCTGGAGGTCACGGACCTGTACCGCATCCGCGTGGGGCCGCTGTTGCTGGGCGACCTGCCCGAGGGCCGATGGCGTCACCTGACCCCGGACGAGCGCGACGCCCTGATCCGGCAGTCAGCCGGGAACTGACACGCCCGCCAGGCCGGCAAGCCGGGTCAGCTCCGCCACATGGCCGGCGAAGGCCTTGCGCCCCGCCCCCGTCAGAGCCAGCCAGGTGCGCTGTCGCCCGCCCAGGGCCGCCTTGCGCAGCTTCACATAGCCGGCCTCTTCCAGCTGTTTGACGTGTTTGGACATGACGGAATCGGACACGCCGATCCCGTCGCGGACCACGCCGAACTCGACCTCGTCCGCCGCCGACAGCACGGCGCAGATCTGCAGACGGCCGGGGGCGTGGATGACGGCGTCCAGGACCGGGGCGCTCACGGTCGAGTCGCCGTTTCTGCGCGATAAACCCGCATCCAAAGGCGCGAGAAGACCAGAGCGAGGACAAAGGCGGCAGCAATCAGCGGCAGAACCCAGACATACTGGCTCGTCCGTCCGAAATAGACGCTGGCCAGGGCCAGAGCGAGGAAGACAACGCCCAAGGCGATGGCGACCCAGCGTGCGCGGCGTGGCGACAGGCCGGTGACGCTGACGCCGGTCTTCTCGGACCATCGCCGCCAAAGGATGGCGAAGGCCAGGGTCGCTGCTGCCGAGGCCAATACGTTGAAGGGCATGGGCGCAGCCTGGCCGCCGACAAAGGCGGCCGCGACCGCCGAATAGACGAGGTCATAGGACCAGGAACTCTTGCCGACGCGCTCGCGCACCAGGTCCTGGGAACGCCGGATCTCGGCCAGCATCTGTTCGTGGGTTTCAGGGTCGTTCTGAGACATGGCGGCTTTCTCACTTTCCACAATGGAAAATGATAGAGACTTTCCATATCGTCAAGTCATAAGTTTCCAAATTGGAAAATCAGCCCAGCGCCTCGAACCACCGCTGGAGCAGTTCGGCCTCGGCCCGGCGCGCCTCGGTGCGTTCCGCAGCCTCTGCATCAACGCCCCACTGCTCCTCCTGAAACTGCTCATCGATCCGCGACAGGTCGAAGGCGACGCCGCCCTCCAGCGCGCCCTGCTCCAGCGCCAGGGCCAGAACCGCCGAACCGAAGAGGGGCACGGCGGTCGCCAGGCCGGTCAGCCGGAAGTCGTCCAGCGACAGGGCGTGGGCCTTCACCCGGGCGACGGCCTCAGGCGACTGGGGCTGGTGGACGATGCCGGAGACGGGCGTCAGGATCACGCCCATCTCGCGCGCCGCCCAATCGCGCCACGGTCTCCATTCGCGCGTCTGACGCTCGACCAAGGGGTTGGGGTGTTCAGCCAGATAGCAGACCACGTCCGATCCGGCGTAGGCGGCGATCTCGTCCGCCACCGCCTCGCGCGCCTGGCCGATCCGGTCGATCGCGGTCGAGGCCAGGCGGGTGGCGGGCATGGTCGAGGGTTCGACGATCTCGCCCTGTGCGGCCCACTCGTCGGCCACGAGTCGGGCGGCGGCCTCGGTCGGCAGCACCAGGGGCGCCTTGGCGGGGGTCTTGGGCGTGCGCCCGTCCAGCAGCACGGCCCAGCCGCCGTCGGAATGGCTCCCGACGGTCACATCGCTCCAGAAGCGGCGCACCGTCTCCTGAACTTCGCGAAAGCCCTTGCGGGCGGCGACAATGGGGTCGAGCGGGGGGATATGGCTCATCGAATTCGCTTCACGCCCAGGAAGGGATCGTCTTCCGCCTCGTCCTCGGAGAAGCCGAAGTGGGCGAAGCCGGCCTTCATTTCGGGGCTGAGGGGGGCGGTGACCTTGAGCAGGCCGCCGCGCGGGTGGTCCAGTTCGATGCTGCGGGCGTGGAGTTGCAGCTTCAGCGGACCGGACAGTTCGCGGGATTTGTCGTCGCCGTATTTGGGATCGCCCAGGATCGGGTGGCCGATGCCCGCCATATGGGCGCGCAGTTGGTGGGTGCGGCCGGTGAAGGGGCGCAGGGCCATCCAGGCGGCGCGATCTGAGGCGCGGGAGATGGTGCTGAAGGCCGTCTCGGCGGGTTCCGCCTTGGGGTCCTTGCGGTCGGCGGGGCGCATCATCTCGAAGTCGTTGATGCCGGTCTTCTTCAACGGCATGTCGATCTGGCCCGAATAGGGTTTCGGATTGCCGATGACGATGGCCCAGTAGGTCTTCTTGGCCTGACGGCGGGCGAAGGCGCCGGCCAGACGCTTGGCCGCCTCAGGCCCCTTGCCCAGCAGGAGGACGCCGGAGGTGTCGCGGTCCAGGCGGTGGACCAGGCGCGGCCGCTCCATCCCCTCGCCCCAGGCTCCCAACAGGCGGTCCACGTGACGGCTGGTCTTGGTGCCGCCCTGGACGGCCAGGCCATGCGGCTTGTTCAGGGCGATGACCATGTCGTCCTCATAGAGGACCAGAGACTTGGCGAAGGCGATGTCGCGTTCAGACAGGGTGTGGGGATCGCCGGCCTGGCGCGAGGTGTCGTCGGGGATCGGCGGCACGCGCACGGCGGCGCCGGCGGTCAGACGGCCCTCGGGCTTGATACGGGCGCCGTCCACGCGGATCTGGCCGCTGCGGGCCATCTTCTGGACCTGGATGTTGGACAGGTGGGGCCAACGCCTGCGGAACCAGCGGTCCAGCCGGATGCCGTCCTCGTCTTCCGCCACATAGAGGGTCAGGACTTCGCGCTTGGGCGCGTCTGCGGGCGGTTGGTCGGTCAAAGGGCGGCTCCGAAAGCGCGGCGGGCGACCATCAGGCCGATAAAGAGAGCGGCGACGGCCAGGATCACCGAACCGACCACATAGGCGGCGGCCAGGGCGTAATCTCGGCGTTCGATCATCATCACCGCCTCCAGCGAATAGGAGGAGAAGGTGGTGAACCCGCCCAGCACGCCGACAGCGGCGAACAGGCGGATCGTCTCCTGATGCGCTCCGCCCTTGAAGGCCAGCCAGCCGACCAGCAGGCCCATGGCCAGGCCGCCCAGGAGATTGGCCGTGAAGGTGCCCATCGGCCAGGCCGTATTGGGCGCCAGCCGCGCGGCGAGGAGACCCAGGCCGAAGCGCGCCATGGACCCCAGGGCGCCGCCGGCGGCGACGAGAAGAAACCGTGTCATGATCCGGGCCTATATACGCCGCCGCCGCCGAAAGCGAAGTCTCCCTGCCCTCGCCGCCCGTCTGACCGAAACTTCACTTGCCCTCGGACGTGGTTAACGGCGATATCCGAAACAGCCTAGTTCAGGTCGGGGATGTTTCATGTCGCAGGAAGACAGCCAGAGCCCGGCGATCACGCCGACGATGACCCCGCCGCCGCCCGTCGTCGAACCCGAAGCGCCGGCGGCCGAGCAGCCGCACGATCTGGCCGAAGCCCCGGCGGAGGCCCCGCGCGCCGCGCCGCCGACGCCGACCCCCAGCGACACCCCCGCCATATCGGACGAAGGGGTTCTGCGCCCGATCCAGGAAAGCGACTATTTCACCCTGGACGACGCGGCGATCGCGCGCATCTCCGGCAACATCGACCTCTATTTCAACCAGCCCCTCGACATCTTTCCCTTCTGGGAAAACGAGAAGAAGCCCGACCGCTTCCACGTCCTGTTCTCACGCCAGATCGAGGAGCGGTTTCCGGCGGACCGCGACATCCGCGGCCGGGTTCACGCCTATGGGCGGCGCATCTTCCGCGCCCTGTGCGTCCATGTGGGGGTCAAGCGGCTGACCCAGGCCCTGGCCCTGATCGCCTTCGCCGTCGTGGCCGAGATGGGGCCGACCTTGTTCGCCGGATGGGCGGGCGGGCAGCCGGCCGGTCTGGGGCTGGGCCTTCTCGCCATGCTGCTCACCTGCGGCATCTTCTTTGGCGTCTCGACCATACTGTTCATCCAGTACCGGTTCCGGCTGGAGAACGACTCCTATGAGCTGTCGCGCGAGATCGTGCAGCGGACGCGGGAGCTGCAGAACCTGTTCACCAACGCCCGCGCCCTGTCCGACCAGGCCGAGACCACCTATCAGATGGACGGCAAGGCCTGGGGCCAGCGCGCCCTCTATCTGACGCGTCTGGTCATGTGGATCGGGGCGCGGATGGAGTATCTGGAGAAGTTCATCCAGATGGAGCTGTGGCGTGTGCGGCGCGAACGCTACTGGATGCGCTGGTTCGGGCGGATCACCACCCCGGCGGTTCTGTTGATCTGGCTCATCGCCTTCGCCCTCTTTCCGGCGCCGCAGGCGAACGAGGTCGGGTTCCGCGTCCTTCAACTGGTCGCCGTCGTTCTGGCGTTCGGCGTGTCCTGGCTGTCCTACTTCCGCTGGCAGACCCCGGCAAACGCCATTCAGGACAAGCTGGGCGCTGACGGCTGGGTCCGCTACGCCTCGCTGGACGTGGACAACACGGTCGGCGACCAGGTGCGGCGCGACAAGGAACGGCTTGTCGAATACCGCGCCCTGACCAGGGGGCGCTGATCAGCGTGGGATGGAGGCCTGGACCGAGCGGGCGTCATAGGCGTTCGGACGATCGGGCTTTTGCCCCCGGCCCATGACGATCTCCAGAGAAGTCGAGGTCGGGCTGGGGCCGCTGAAATTCAGGCCCAGGCCGACGCCGACGCCCGAGGCGGAATAGCCGCCGTACCGGCTGGAGCCGCCGCCGATGGAGACGCTGGGCCGCACCCCGCCCGCGCCGCCGGGACGGCCGTCGGTCCAGCTCTGGGTCACCTCGAACCAGTCATAGCCCTGTTCGGTCGTCAGGTCGGCGGCCCGCAACAGGGCGAAGTCGGCTACGGCGCCGGGGGCGCCCACGCCGTTGTAGGTCACCCGATAGCGGTTCGATTCGATCCTCTGGTCGGAATAGCCCTGACCGCCCGGCCCGCGCTGGGCGCCGTAGGGCGCCAGACTGGCGCAGGCCGCAAGCGCCAAGGTCGAGGCGGCGAGGCTGAGAACGGCGAGGCGCTTCATGGCGGAGTCTCCCTTTGACGGAGATAGCGTTGCTTGAGCCGGAGCGTTCCGTCCAGAGGACCAGACTAAAGGCCGAGGGCCGAACGCAAATCCGCGAAATCGGCGGGCGGCGGCGCCTCGACCGTGGTGGTCCCGCCTTCGGGATGGGGAAAGCTCAGCTTGGCGGCGTGCAGCATCAGGCGCGGCGCCGGCCCGACCTCTGTCGTCAGGGCGCCGCCATAACGGACGTCGCCAATCAGCGGACGGCCCAGATGGGCCATATGGACCCGCAACTGGTGCATCCGCCCGGTCAGCGGCTCCAGCTCGACCACCGCGCCCTGATCATTGGCGGCCAGGGTGCGATAGCGGCTCTGCGCCCCTTGGGCGCCGGGCGCGTCGAAGGCGACGACCCGCATATAGGACTCGCGCCCGATCTCCTCGCGCCGCAACGGGGCGTCGATGGAGCCGGATTTCGGGTCCGGCGCGGCGGACAGCAGGGCCAGATACTGTTTGCGGAACCGCCGCATCTGCAAGGCCTTGCCCAAAAAACCCGCCGCCGGCTTGGTCTTGGCCGCCAGGATCACGCCCGAGGTGTCGCGATCCAGCCGATGCACCAGTTCCGGCCGCTTTCCGTTGGACCGGGCGAAGGCCCACAGCAGATCGTCCAGCGTATGGGCCTTGATCCGCCCGCCCTGGCTGGACAGGCCCGACGGCTTGGAAAAGGCGATGAGATGGGCGTCCTCGTGGATCACCCAGGACCGGACGGCGGCGATCTCATCCTCGGACAGGGCGACGGGGGTGCGGGCGGTCATCGGGGGCTTCTAGAGGTCAGTCCCCCGCCCCGTCCACCGCCGCCTCTTCGGCCATTCGCGCCCGCATCTCGGCCCAGCGCTCCAGCCGCGCCTTGACCTTCTCCTCATGCCCCTCGCCCTTGGGCTTGTAGAAGGTGCGGCGCTCCATCTCGTCGGGGAAGAAGTTGGCGCCCGAGAAACCCTCGGGCGTGTCCGGGTCGTACTGATAGCCCTTGCCGTAGCCGAGCTGTTTCATCAGCTTTGTCGGGGCGTTGCGGATATGGGCGGGCGGCATCAGCGAGCCGGTCTCATAGGCCGCCTTCTTCGCCGCCTTGAAGGCTTCGTACACCCCCACCGACTTGGGCGCAGTGGCCAGGTGGACCACGGCCTGGGCCAGGGCCAGTTCGCCCTCCGGGCTGCCCAGGAAATCATACGCATCCTTGGCGGCGTTGGCGACCAGGATCGACAGGGGGTCCGCCTCGCCGATGTCCTCGACCGCCATCCGCACGATGCGCCGCGCCAGATACAGCGGATCTTCGCCCCCATTCAGCATTCGCGCCAGCCAGTAGAGGGCCGCGTCCGGGTCCGACCCCCGCACCGATTTATGCAGGGCGGATATGAGGTTGTAGTGTTCTTCTCGCGACTTGTCGTAAGCGGGCGCGCGGCGTTGCAGCACCCCCGCCAGCCCTTGCACATCCAGGGTCTCGCCCTTGGGCAGGTCGAACAACACCTCTGACATGGTCAGCAGATAGCGGCCGTCGCCGTCGGCCAGGGCCAGCATGGCCTGACGCGCCTCGGGCGACAGAGGCAGGGCGCGCTCCATATGGGCTTCGGCCCGCGCCAACAACTGATCCAGCGCCGCGTCGTCCAACCGCTTCAGCACATAGACCTGGGACCGCGACAGCAGCGCCCCGTTCAGTTCGAAACTGGGGTTCTCGGTCGTGGCCCCCACCAGGGTCACGATCCCCGCCTCGACGAAGGGCAGGAATCCGTCCTGCTGGGCGCGGTTGAAGCGGTGGATCTCGTCGACGAACAACAGGGTGCTCTGCCCCGCCGCCCGCCGCATCCGCGCCGCCTCGAACGCCTTCTTCAGATCGGCGACCCCGGAAAAGACGGCGCTGATCGACTGGTATTCGTAGCCCGCAGCCTGGGCCAGCAGCCGGGCGATGGTGGTCTTGCCGGTGCCGGGCGGCCCCCACAGGATCATGGAGCCCAGCCGCCCCGCCTCGATCATCCGCCGGATGGGACCGCCCGGTCCCAACAGATGATCCTGGCCCACCACCTCCTCCAACGTGCGCGGTCGCAGCCGGTCCGCCAGGGGCGCATCGGGGGGCAGGATGCCGGAGGCTTCGAAAAGATCGCTCATTGCGACCTATGTAGTCGTGCCTAAAGCGGTTTTCACCCGTTAGTATGGGTCAGCGCCATAGAGAGCCCTCATGACCGACGCCCATCCGAACCAAGGCCCGACTGGCGGCCTGACCCCGCACCTGACCATTCCGTCGCGGGGCGCCGCCGCCGCCGTCGATTTCTACACCATCGCCTTCGGCGCGGAAGTGCTGGATCGGCGGCTGGCGGACGACGGGGAACGGTTGATGCACGCCCATCTGAGGATCAACGGCGCCAGCCTGATGCTGAACGACGAGTTCCCGGAATATACGGGCAGCCAGGATGTCCGCCCCGCCGGCGTCACCCTGCACCTTCAGGTCGACGACCCGGACGCCTGGTGGACCCGCGCCCTGACCGTCGGGGGCGCAGAACCGGTTTTGGACATGACGAACCAGTTCTGGGGCGACCGCTACGGCGTCCTGCGCGACCCCTTCGGCCACACCTGGTCGATCGGCGGGCCGATGAAGGGTTGAGACGATCAGGCTCTCGCCCCGTCCGGTCAGCGAGAGCCCTCGCAGCGCTCGATCCCCAGCCCTCCGCCTGCCGGCCATCCCAGGCTTCTCGTCCAATGTCGCGAAAACCCGCTCCTTGTTTCAACGGCTTGCGGCTTCGCCCGCCGAACTACCCGGCGCCCCTCCCGAGGGCCCTATAATGACGCCCGGTCTTTGACATCGCAGAAGGAGCAGAGCGCGGCGGCAGCCGGACAGTCCGACCAGCGTCCGGCCATTTCTCGTTAGAAAACAAAACCTGTCGGACAGATCGGACACATCGGACACCTTTTTTCGCGTCTGATCGGCCGGACGTCTCAGCCTTGGCCGCGCCGCTTCTAGCCCGAGCCCTTTTCCAGCCCGCTCCTGGCCCCATCCTCGGACAGCCCAAACGGCGTCGGGGGAATTCCCCCCGCAAAAACAAAGGCCGTCGGACAGATCGGACACATCGGACACCTTTTTTCGCGTCCAATGGCGGAGCGGTCTAGCGCAGAACGCCTCGGATTTGCCGACCGCCGCGATTGATGACCACCTCCCACGGGCCGCGACCGGCGCTGGCGGCCTGAGCGTCAGCGGCTGTGGAAATTTGACGGCCGTTGATCGCGATCAGCAAATCGTTCTGGCGGAAGACGCTGGCCGCATAGCCTCGACCGGAGACGCCGAGCACGACCACTCCGGTGGCGAAAGGATCGCCGCCAAGTCGATCCGCCAGGGCCGGCGTGAGTTGCGCCACCATGGCCCCTTGCAGCGGCCCTTGCTGGATAACGAGGCCCTTGTCGGGATCAGCCTCGCCCGGCAGGGTTTGCACCCGCGCCGTCAGCGTCTGGGCCCGTCCGTCGCGCAGGATGGCCACCTGCACCTGATCATTGGGCGCGCGGGAGCCGATGCGGTAGTTCAGCCCGCCCTGGTCGTTGATCTCCTGGCCGTCGATCGCCGTGATCACGTCGCCCTGACGCACCCCCGCGCGGGCGGCCGGGCTGTTCGGATAGACGTCGGTGACCACCAGCCCCTGCGGGCGGGAAAGGCCCAGGCTGCCGGCGATGTCGCCGGTGACCGTGTCGCCCTTCACCCCCAGCCAGGGCCGCACCACCGTCTTGGCGCCGCCCAGGGCGCTGTCGACCACCCGCTTGACCATGGCGGCCGGCACGGCGAACCCGACCCCGGCCGACGAGCCCGAGCGCGAGAAGATGGCGGTGTTGATGCCGATCAGGTCGCCGTCCATGTCCACCAGCGCCCCGCCCGAATTGCCCGGGTTGATGGCCGCATCGGTCTGGATGAAGGAGCCTGAGTCGGAAATGCCCGTCTCGGTCCGGTTCAGGGCCGAGATGATGCCGTTGGTCACGGTCTGGCCCACGCCGAAGGGATTGCCGATGGCCAGGACCAGATCGCCGACCTGCTGTTCTTCCTGATCGTCGATGGCCAGGACCGGCAGGCGGTCGCTGACGTTCTCCAGCCGCAGCACGGCGATGTCGCTGCGCTCGTCAGCCAGGATGACGGTGGCGGGAAACTCGCGCCGATCGTTCAGCACCACCTTGATCTGCTGGGCGCCGTCGATGACGTGGTTGTTGGTCACCACGATCCCGTCAGAACGGACGATGACCCCCGACCCCACGGATTCGGCCACCCGCGCCTGGGGGATGCCGCCGCCGAAGAACTGGAAGAAGGGATCGACCTGAACCCGCTGCACGCTGCGCGCCGAAATATTGACCACAGCCGGAGCGGCCGAGCGCACCACAGGGGCGAAGCTGGACTTCATCCCCGCCGCATCGCTGGGGGCGGTGCGCGTGGGCTGGGCGAACTCGCCCTCCTGCGCCTTGGTCGAGGTGGGATTGCCGCAGGCCGAAAGGGCCAGGGCGGCGACGAGCACGATCGGTCGGGTCTTCATCGTCATCCAAGGAATGGAGGCTTCAAGCCGGGCTATACCGCATGGCTTTTCTGGCGGCATCAAGGCGATGGCGGTCAGACCGTCCAGCTCGGCTTGCGCTTGTCCAGAAAGGCGCGAACCCCCTCCTGCCCCTCGGCCGAGACGCGCGCCCGGGCGATCCGTCTGGCCGTATCGTCCATCAGGCCGTGATCGATCCTGTGGCCGGCGATGTCGTTGACCAGCCGCTTGGCCTCGCCCATGGCGCCGGGCGCATTGCCGCCCAGGCTGTCGGTCAACATGGTGATGAACTCATCGACCGACCCCTGGGGCAGGACCAGGTCGATCAGTCCCGCATGGGCGGCGTAGTCGGCGTCGAAACTGTTGGCGGTCAGGAAGAGTTGGCGGGCGCGGCGGGCCCCGACGGCCTCAATGACATAGGGGGCGATGGTGGCCGGGATCAGGCCCAGCTTGACCTCGGAAAAGGCGAAACGCGCCCCCTCCACCGCCACGGCCATGTCGCAGGCGGCGACGATTCCGGCCCCGCCGCCCATGGCCGCGCCCTCGACGACGGCGCAGGTCAGAGCGGGGACGTCGTGGAGGGCCTTCAGCATCCGCGCCAGGCCCAGGGCGTCGTCGCGATTGTCGGCCTCGGACCAGTCCGCCGCGTCACGCATCCAGTTCAGATCGGCCCCGGCGCTGAAGGTTCCGCCCGCCCCGCGAACGAAGACCGCGCGCACATGGTCGGCGCCGTGCAGGGTCTCGAACGCCTCATGCAGGGCGGCGATGGTGGCGGCGTCAAAGGCGTTCTTCTTGGCCGGCCGGTTGAGGGTGACGAAGACCACGCCGTCGGTGGTGGCGTCGATCCGGACCAGATCATCGTTCGCATCCGGCGCGGGGTCCGCGACCAGGGGATGGGCGATGCTGTTGATCTCCGCCGCCTCCGCGTCGGTGACGTCCAGGGCGTTGATGTCGGCGTCGTTCGGTTGATCGGCCATGTCTTGATCTCGGATATTCGATTGACGAGAGCCTAACGCGCTCCACGTCAAACGGAAACGCAACCCTCCTCGATTCGATCGCCAACTCGCTCAGCCTTCATGGGAAACTAGCCCGTGGAGTTGCCGCAATAGAAGGAGCTGGACCGACACGGCACGCCCGGCTGGGTGTTGAGGCCCATGGCGATGACTTCCAAGGTCAGACTGAAATACATATCGGGGCCGGTTATATTATAGGTGAACTGCGTGCCGGACACTGTTGTTGTCAGAATGCAGGCGTCGTTCCTATACAGGTTGAGCACATATGATGTGGCCTGTGGCACAGCCGCCCACGAGGCCGTAATCGGCGTGCGTGGATAGACGTAAGTCCCTGGCGAGAGACTCCAGTTCACGCCGGTGGTGGGAGGCAGTTGCGGAGCTTGATTGTCCCTCCACTGCACGATCGGCGACTGGCCGTCTTTCGTTTCGGAGGTCCAATACCAGTGGAATGCCGGCCCCTGCGGCCCGTTCTTGAGATAGTTTTGAATGAAGCCGGACACGGTGATGTTGGCGCCCCACAGGCCGTTGTAGAAAACCCATGCTGGGCCATCATCGGAAATGAAGGTGAGGTTTGGCGCCGTGTCCCAGACTGGCCCCACATCGTCTGTATAATCGTTCGCCGTAAAGCCGGTCTCCGTCCTCATATGGACGCCGGCGGTCGTGTAAAGCTCATGGCTGTGCCAAGCCGCATAGCCGTTCAGACGAGGCACTTGGTCAAGCGTCAGGTCTGAAAAATTCGAAGATGTGACAATGTTGGGATCGCCATGGGCTTCATAATCGACATAGAGCAACGACACCTTGTCCTGATTGATCTTCACCTTGGCGGTGAGACGAATCCAGTCCCCTATGTGAGCGCCGAATCCGGAGCCCGAACCCAGCGGCCGTGAGGCGTAAGACGTCTGCGGACCCAGGCCCCCATTATATGCAAAGAAGCCGAAGTAAGAAATAAGATAGTAGTCGTCACGCATTGCGATGCGGACGTACATCGGCGCGGTGATCGTTCTATTTGTAGGTCCATGCTGACCTAAGAACGTTTCGAGCTGATAGTTATAGAAATGAGGGTCGGATACGGGGATCACCGACGGAGACGAGGGGAGAAGCTCGCCTATATCGCTGAAATAACCCTGCCAAAGCGACACCCAGCTCCAATCAGCGACCGGTGCTGAGCCCGGCGCAGCCGGAAGAGGAAACAATGAAATATTGTCGATCTCTCCACCGCCAAAGGCAGTGCTGGAGGATCCCGCTTTCAACTTATCCGGAGTCATCGGCCCGGCGTCGAGAACGGACATGCCTGAGGGTAAGTCAGCGCCCCCGGATGAAAGTTCTCCGCTACCGCTGACCAACTGGCAGCGGCTGAGAAATGTCTCGACAGCTATCGGCCGATGCGGATCCTGAGAATGCAAGCGAAGGATTGGAGCCAGCTTGGCTGCAACTTGGGCAGGCGTAACCGTCGGCATAAAAGATCCCCAAATCTGATAGACCGACGATATGAGGCGCCCTGCGAGAAGTACAGCTGTCTTATGCTACATCCTAAACAGGCCGAAGGTCGTCTCCGGGATCGGGGCGTTCAGGCTCGCCGATATAGCCAGCCCGAGCACGTCGCGCGTCTGGGCCGGGTCGATCACGCCGTCGTCCCACAGGCGGGCGGTGGCGTAATAGGGATTGCCTTCGTCCTCATACTTCTGGCGGATCGGCGCCTTGAAGGCTTCGGCCTCCTCGGCGGACCAGGTCTCGGCGTCGCGGTGGACGGTGGCCAGGACGCTGGCCGCCTGTTCCCCGCCCATGACCCCGATCCGGCTGTTGGGCCAGGTGAAGAGGAAGCGCGGCGAATAGGCGCGGCCGCACATGCCGTAGTTCCCCGCCCCGAAGCTGCCGCCGATCAGGACGGTGAACTTCGGAACCTCGGCCGAGGCGACGGCCGTCACCAGCTTGGCGCCGTCCTTGGCGATGCCGCCCGCCTCATATTTGCCGCCGACCATGAAGCCCGAGATGTTTTGCAGGAACAGCAGCGGAATCTTACGCTTGCAGGCCAGTTCGATGAAGTGGGCGCCCTTCTGGGCGCTCTCGGAGAAGATGACGCCGTTGTTGGCCAGTATGGCGACCGGATAGCCCCAGATGCGGGCGAAGCCGCACACCAGGGTCGAGCCGTACAGGGCCTTGAACTCATCGAACTCCGAGCCGTCGACCAGACGGGCGATGACCTCGCGCACGTCATAGGGCGCGCGGACGTCCTCCGGGATCAGCCCATACAGTTCGGCCGGATCGAAGGCCGGCGCGCGGGGTTCGCGCACATCCATCTCCACGGCCTTGGGCGTGTTCAGATTGGCGACGATCGACCGCACGATCTCCAGCGCATGCTCGTCGTTCTCGGCGACATGATCGACCACGCCCGAGCGGCGGCCGTGGGTCTCGGCGCCGCCCAGTTCCTCGGCGGAGATGACCTCGCCGGTGGCGGCCTTCACCAGCGGCGGGCCGGCCAGAAAGATGGCGCCCTGGTTGCGCACGATCACCGTCTCGTCCGACATGGCCGGCACATAGGCGCCGCCGGCGGTGGACAGGCCCATGACGCAGGCGATCTGGGCGACGCCCTTGGCGCTCATCCGCGCCTGGTTGAAGAAGATGCGGCCGAAATGGTCGCGGTCGGGAAACACCTCGGCCTGGTGCGGCAGGTTGGCCCCGCCGCTGTCGACCAGATAGACGCAGGGCAGGCCGTTCTGCTCGGCGATCTCCTGGGCGCGCAGGTGCTTCTTGACCGTCATGGGGAAGTAGGCGCCGCCCTTCACCGTCGGGTCGTTGGCGACGATCATGACCTCGCGCCCTGAGACCCGCCCGATCCCGGCGATGACGCCGGCGCCCGGCGCTTCGCCGTCATACATGCCGTGGGCGGCCAGCTGCCCGATCTCGAGGAAAGGCGAACCGGGATCTAACAACCGCTCGACCCGATCCCGCGGCAGCAACTTGCCGCGGGCGACGTGACGCTCGCGCGCCTTGTCGGAGCCGCCGCGCGCGGCCTTGGCCACATGGTCGCGAAGTTCGGCGACCAGGGCGCTGTTATGCGCGTGCAGGGACTTGTACTTGGGGCTTTGCGGATCGACCGCTGACGTCAGCTTCGGCATGGGGGTGGTTTAGGGGCGGTTGGCGAAAAGCGCTAGTGAGTGAGAAGTGCGCTGAGGCGCGCGCTGAAGGCTCGCCTCCTGCTCACAGGCGCTTTTCACCCCGACGCCCCGCCGTTCTTGCCAGTTCCCGCCTTTTCCCCTATACGCCCCCGCTTTCCAGGGCTTCGGTCCTGACGCGGAACGCCAAAGGGTTGGACAACCGGTCCCGCCGCCGCGCCAGGAGCCATCGTGGAGATCGACTTACCCGGTCGTTTCCGCGCCGACGCCTACAAGGGAGACTACCGCATGGCTCTTTACGAGCACACGGTCATGACGCGCCAGGACATCTCGGCGCAACAGGCCGAAGCGCTGAACGACACCATCAAGGACCTGATCGTGCAAGGCGGCGGCTCCGTCGCCAAGATCGAGTACTGGGGTCTGCGCAACCTGACCTACCGCGTGAAGAAGAACCGCAAGGCTCACTATTCGCTGCTGGCCGTCGACGCCCCTCCCGCCGCCATGGCCGAGGTCGAGCGTCAGCTGTCGATCAACGAAGACGTGCTGCGCTGGCTGACCGTCCGCGTCGAGGAACTGGACCTGGAACTGTCGCCGCTTCTGGCCCGCCGCGAGCGCGAACGCGAGCGTGAACGCGAGCGCACCCCGCGTGACGACGCCGACGCCGCTGACGCCGAATAAGGAAACCGGATCATGACCGACACGACTGCCCCCACCCCGGGCGCCCCGGCCGGCTCCGGCTCCGCCGGCCGCCGCCCCTTCTATCGTCGCCGCAAGGTCTGCCCGTTCTCGGGCGCCAATGCGCCGAAGATTGACTACAAGGACGTCAAGCTGTTGCAGCGCTACGTCTCCGAACGCGGCAAGATCGTGCCTTCGCGCATCACCGCCGTCTCCCAGAAGAAGCAGCGCGAACTGGCCAAGGCCATCAAGCGCGCCCGCTATCTGGCCCTCCTGCCGTATGTGGTGAAGTAAGATGAAGGTCGTTCTGCTGGAACGCGTCGAGAACCTCGGCGCCATCGGCGACGTCGTCACTGTCAAGGACGGCTTCGCCCGCAACTTCCTTCTGCCGCGCGACAAGGCCCGCCGGGCCACCGCCGCCAATCTGAAGGCCTTCGAACTCGACCGCGCCGCCATCGAGCAGCGCAACGAGAAGAACAAGGCCGAGGCTCAGAAGATCGCCGACAAGATCGACGGCCAGACCTACATCATGATCCGTCAGGCCGGTGAAACCGGCCAGCTGTACGGTTCGGTCGCCGGTCGCGACGTCGCCGAGGCCATCCAGGCCGAAGGCGGCAAGGTCGAACGTTCGCAGGTCGTCCTGAACACGGCGATCAAGACCCTGGGCGTCCACGAAGTGCCGGTCCGCCTGCACGCCGAGGTCCGCGCTACGGTCAAGATCAACATCGCCCGTTCCATGGACGAGGCCGAGCGCCAAGCCAAGGGCGAGGACGTGATCCGCAGCCAGTTCGATGATGAGCGCCAGGCCGCCGAGCAATCGGCCCAGGAGCTGATCGAAGGCGGCGCCGGTCAGCAGGAAGGTTTCGGCGACGAAGCCTGATCGCCTCCTGGCCTTCGGACCGGACCGGTCGAACTTCAAGGGCGCGTTCCGTAAGGGACGCGCCCTTTCTGCTGCGCGCCCCGCTGCGGCGCGAATTCATGACAAGTTTACAACACATTGAAGGCAAGCGAGCGCCTGAGGGGTAGTTGCGCATGAAACGACCTTGACGTCGCACGCGAACGACCAACACGATTTCCACCCGTCGTTTTTCGCCTTCCCAGAGCAAGTATTTTGCGCCGACTTGAAGGCGGGTTTATCGGTTTCAGCCCCGGGAGATCGTCATGCTGCGAAGTCCCACACCTTGCCCGACCTTCGGCTCGCGCAGACGTAACTTTATAGATTTTCTAAGCCTCCAGCGCAGCAAACATGGCCTCGGCCGATGGTTGACCCGACACGGGAGCGCCCTGATATCGCCACAACGGCTGAACGCTGCCATCGGCCGATTAGGGGGATCTAAGATGCATCCGTTTTCCGAGCGTGCAGCCTGGCTGCAACCCAGGGAGCGATGTCGCCGATAGCGTCTCTCTTAAAGAACGCCGCTCAAGACGGCGACGCCGCGCCGCCCGTGCGCCTTCTCCAAAACAGGATCTCTCCATGCGCCGCTCCGCTTTCCGACCTGCCGCCTCCACCCTGCTGATCACCTCATCGGCCTTCGCCTTGCTGACCGCCGCGCCGGCCCTTGCGCAGCAACAATCTCAGGCCGACGCGGTTGACGACATCGTCGTCACCGGCACCCGCGTCCAGAATCGCTCGCGCCTCGACTCTGTCGCGCCCGTCGACGTCGTTACGGCCGAAACCCTGCAACAGCGCGGCTCGACCGAGCTGGCCACCCAGCTAGCCGCCACCGTCCCCGCCCTGAACTTCCCCCGCCCCTCGGCCACCGACGGCACTGACTCGATCCGCCCCGCAACCTTGCGCGGACAAGGGCCGGACCAGACCCTGGTGCTGGTGAATGGCGTGCGCCGTCACGCCACCGCCCTGGTGAACACCAACGGTTCGGTCGGTCGCGGGTCGGCTGCTGTCGATCTGAACGCCATTCCCTCCACCGCGATCGAACGTATCGAGGTGTTGCGCGACGGCGCTGCGGCGCAATACGGGTCTGACGCCATCGCCGGCGTGTTGAACCTGCGCCTGCGCAAAGCTTCCAGCGGCGGCGGCGCCAGCGTCACCTACGGCGGCTATCGCACCGACTACACCGGCTTCTACGGCGGCGGCCAGGATTTGAAGGACGGCGAGGCCCTGACGGTGGCCGGCTGGCAGGGGTTCGGCCTGGGCTCGGACGGCTTTCTGACGGCTTCAGTAGAATATCGGGACCGGGAGCGCACCAACCGAAGCGACCTGGACCCCCGCTTCAGCCCGTCTCAGGTGCGCGGCGCCCAGGGCGATCCTGAGTCTGAGGATCTCGCCGTCTATCTGAACGCCGGCAAGCCCCTGGCTGCGGGCTGGGAAGCCTATGGCTGGGTCGGCTATCAGACCCGCGACGCCTCGGCCGCCGCCTTCTATCGCACGCCGACCGACAACGCCCAGAACCCGGCCTACGCCTCTGGCCGCGTCTATCCTGACGGCTACCTGCCCTACATTCTGACCGACACGACCGACTGGACCACCGCCGCCGGGCTGAAGGGCCAGGCGGGGGGCTTCGACATCGACATCAACCTGGGCTACGGCAAGAACGAGATCGACTTCAGCGTTGAAAACACGCTGAACCCCTCTTTGGGACCGACCTCCCCGACCAAGTTCTACGCCGGTTCCCTGGCCTATGATCAGCTGGTGCTGGGTATTGACGCCAGCCGCGCCTATGACGTCGGCCTTTACGCCCCCTTGAACGTCGCCTTTGGCCTGGAGGCCCGGCGGGAGTCCTATCAGATCGGCGCGGGCGAACCCAACTCCTATCAGCGCGGGACCTTCCTGAACGTCGGCGGCGTGGATCTCAGCTGGGGCTCGCGCGGTTTCACCGGCTTCACCCCCGCCAATGAGGTCGACGAAGACCGCAACAACATCGGCGCCTATGTCGATCTGGAAGGCGAGCTGTTCGAACGCTTCACCGCCTCGGCGGCTGTGCGGTACGAAAACTACTCGGACTTCGGCGACAATGTTTCGGGCAAGCTGGCGGCGCGGTACGACTTCACCCCGTCGTTCGCTCTTCGCGGCGCCTTATCGACCGGCTTCCGCGCGCCGAGCCTGCAACAGCAGTATTTCACCCAGACGGCGATCCTCTACATAAACAACGTTCCCTATGAGACCGGCACCTTCCCCTCGGTCAGCCCGGTCGGCGTCGCGCTTGGCGGCACGCCTCTGAAGGCCGAGACATCGACCAACTATTCGCTGGGCTTGGTCTACCGTCGCGGTCCCTTTGAACTGACGGCCGACGCCTATCGCATCGACATCGAGGATCGGATCATCCTGTCAGAGACGTTGACCGGCAGCGCCACTGCGGCGCCTGGAACCAACGCCCGCGCCATCTTCGATCTGCTTCAGCCTTATGGCGCCACAGCGGCCCGCTTCTTCATCAATGGCGTGGACACCGAGACGACCGGCCTGGATGTGGTTGCGCGCTACCGGGTTCTGGCCGACGTCGGCTCGCTCGACTTCACCCTGGCGGCGAACGTCAATGATTTCGACGTGACCAAGACGCCCCAGACCCGCTCGGGCATCCTGCCGACCCCGGTCTCGCTGTTCGCGCGCCAGGCGACACTGCGGTTCGAAGAGGGCACGCCGCCGTGGAAGACGGTCTTCCAGACGGATTGGACCCGCGCCCGGCTGGGCGGCACCTTCCGCGTGACCGGCTATGGCGACGTCCTGGCTCCTGGCGCGACCGAGGCGACCGATCTGGAGCTTGGCGTCGGCGTGGTCGTCGACGTGGAGGCGCGCTACGCCCTCAACGATCGTCTGACCTTGGCGGTAGGGGCGGACAATGTGCTGGACGAATATCCCCGCCAAGCTCAGCGCGCCAACAACACATCGGGCGCCTTCCCCTTCTCCAACTTCTCGCCCTACGGCTTCAACGGCCGGTTCGTGTACGGCCGTATCGCCTTGAACTGGTGAGCCGGTCCGTCCTGAGATCAGGGACGCTCTTCGGAGCGTCCCTTTTTCTTTCGCGCACGCACCATGGGCGGCGGGACGTCGGCCGCCGGCTGGGTTCCGCCTGAACAATTCCCGTTCACCCACAGGGCGGACGATCTGTCCACCGTCGCGGCGGCGTCCGCGACTGACGCAGGCGCGTGTGAGGGATAGAGCGTTAAGACAATGAACGCCTTCGCCCCCCTGCCCTTCTCGTCCTCCCCGTTGGACTCCAACGGCGTCGCCTCCATGCCTCATAACCTGGAGGCCGAACAGGCGCTGCTCGGCGCCTTGATGTTCGACAACGGGGTGTTCGAGCGTCTCAGCGACCGTCTGCGCGGCTCCCACTTCTACGAGCCCTTCCACCAGCGGCTGTTCGACGCCATCGAGGATCATATCCGTCAGGGCATGCTGGCCGAGCCGACCATCCTGATGGAGCGGTTCAAACAGGACCCCGCCTTCCAGGAGTTCGGCGGCCTGCGCTATTTCGCCGATCTGGTGGACCGAGCCCCGCCGGCGGCCAACGCCCCAGACTACGCCCGCGTCGTCTATGACACGGCCCTGCGCCGCGACCTGATCCGCATCGGCGGTGAAATCATCAAGGAGGCGCCCAATCCGGACGTCCCCGCCGACGAACAGATCGAACAGGCCGAACAAACCCTTTATTCTCTGGCCGAGACGGGCAAGCCCTCGTCCGGTTTCGTCAGCTTTTCCCACGCCCTGTCCGGCGCCGTTCAGATGGCGGCGGAAGCTTATCAGCGCGAGGGCAAGCTGGCCGGTCTGGCCACGGGCCTGCACGACCTGGACCGAAAACTGGGCGGGTTGCACCCATCCGACCTGCTGATCCTCGCCGGACGCCCGTCGATGGGTAAGACGGCTCTGGCGACCAACATGGCCTTCAACGTGGCCCGCGCCTATCAGTGGGAGCCGACGCCGGAGGGCCGCAAGACGGTCAACGGCGGGGTGGTGGCCTTCTATTCGCTGGAAATGAGCGCCGAACAGTTGGCCATGCGGATCCTGGCCGATGCGTCCGGCGTCTCCTCCGACAAGCTGCGCAAGGGCGAGATTGACGCTTCGGACTTCGGCAAGCTGCGCGATGCGGCGGTCGAGATCGGCGAGGCGCCTCTCTACATCGACGCCACCGGCGGCATCTCCATCTCCAAGCTGGCCGCCCGGGCGCGGCGGCTGAAGCGGATGGAACACGGGCTGGATCTGATCATCGTCGACTATCTGCAGCTGGTGACCACCGGCGAAGGCGGCGGTCAGAAGAACCGCGTTCAGGAAGTGTCCGAGATCACCGGCGGCCTGAAGGCCCTGGCCAAGGAGCTGAACGTGCCGATCATCGCCCTGTCGCAGCTGTCGCGTCAGGTCGAGCAGCGTGACGACAAGCGGCCCCAGCTGTCGGACCTGCGGGAATCCGGTTCGATCGAACAGGACGCCGACTGCGTCATGTTCGTCTATCGCGAAAGCTATTATCTGGGTCGCGCCGAACCGCGCGAAGGCACCGAAGAGCACCTGCAATGGCAGCAGGACATGGACCGGCTTCAAGGTCAGGCCGAGGTCGTGATCGGCAAACAGCGCCACGGCCCGATCGGCATCGTCAAACTGGCCTTCGACGCCGACACGGTCCGCTTCGGCAACCTGGCGCACGGCTATGAGGAAGTCAGCTACGAATAGGGCTCTTCCCTGACCGCCGACTTGCGCCATAAGGCCGCCATGCCCTCCCCCGCCCTGCTCTCCGTCGATCTGAACGCCCTGGCCCGCAACTTCCACACTCTGGAAGCCGTGACCGGCGCGCCGGTTCATCCGGTGGTCAAGGCCGACGCCTACGGGCTGGGCGCCGGGGCCTGTGCGACCCGGCTGATGACTGAGGGGGCGCGGACCTTCTTCGTCGCCCGCGCCGATGAGGGCCTGGCCTTGCGGGCGGCGCTGGGCGATGCGCCGGTCGTCTATGTGCTGGACGGCTGCCACGACGGGGCGGCCGGCGTGCTGAAGGCGGCGGACCTGCGTCCAGTGCTGAACCAGCCGCGACAGATGCAGGCTTGGAGCCAGGCTGGCGGCGGAGCCTGCGGCATCCAGATCGACACCGGCCTGAACCGGCTGGGGTTCCGCCCCGAAGACGCGCCGGAGTCGTTCGAGGGCCTTCACCTTGTCATGAGTCACCTGGCCTGCGCCGACGAACCCGACCAGCCGATGAACCGGCGCCAGCGAGACGCCTTCGCGGCGGCGGCCGCGCGATATCCGGGCATCACGCGATCCCTGGCCAATTCGGGCGGTTGCTTTCTGGGGCGGGACTACAGCTTCGACGCCGTGCGCCCGGGCGTCTGTCTCTATGGCGGCGGGCCGCAGGGTCGGCCGGATGACAGGATCGCCGCCGTCGCCACCCTGACCGCCGAGGTCTTGCAGGTCCGAGACGTCAGGGCTGAGGAAAGCATCGGCTATTCCAGAGGCTTCGTCGCCGACCGTCCCGTGCGAGCGGCCGTGGTGGCTGCGGGCTATGCCGACGGCGTCATGCGGGCCTATGGACAAGGCGGCGCCGCCTGGGTGTCGGGCGAGATCCGCCCTCTGCTGGGCCGGGTGTCGATGGACGTCTGTACCCTGGACATCACCGGCCTGGACGTCGCGGTCGGCGATCGGGTCGAGCTTTTCGGCGCGAACCGTCATCTGGATGAGGCGGCGGCCGCGGCCGGAACCATCAGCTATGAACTATTGACTGCAATCGGCGACCGGGTGCCTCGCGCCTATTGAGGCGAATGCGACCGCGACTGACGTAGAAGAGGCCGATGAAGGCCCGAAGCTCGGCCCGTCACCCGACGTCGGCTGTCTCTGCTAAGGAAGTCCATGGCTCGCGATTCCGCCCTCTACGTCTGTCAATCCTGCGGCTCGGTCCACGGCAAGTGGTCGGGTCAGTGTTCATCGTGCGGGCAGTGGAACACCCTGACCGAAGAGAGCCGTTCCGCGCCGCCGGGCGCGATCAAGCCTTCGGCGGCCGCTTCGGCGCGCGGACGCGGCCTGCAGTTTGAAACCCTTCAATCCGACACCCCCGAACCGCCCCGCATCACGACGGGCGTGGCCGAGTTCGACAGGGTCTGCGGCGGCGGGGTGGTGCCGGGTTCGGCCATCCTGCTGAGCGGCGATCCGGGCGTGGGCAAGTCCACCCTGCTGCTCGAGGTGGCGGCCAAGGCGGCGCTTCGCGGCGGGCGTATCGCCTATATCTCGGGCGAAGAGGCCGTCGAGCAGATCCGAGCGCGGGCCAAGCGGATGGGTCTGGAGCAGGCGCCGGTCAATCTGGCGGCGGCGACGGCGCTGCGCGACATCCTGGGCACGCTGAAGCGCGAACAGTTCGACATCGTCATCGTCGATTCGATCCAGACCCTGTGGTCCGACGTCCATGAGAGCGGACCGGGCTCCATCACCCAGGTCCGGGCCTGCGCCGGCGAAATGGTCCGACTGGCCAAGACGCAAGGGATCGCCGTTGTTCTGGTCGGCCACGTCACCAAGGACGGCCAGGTGGCCGGGCCGCGCGTGGTCGAACACCTGGTCGACGCCGTCATGACCTTCGAGGGCGAGCGCGGCTATCCGTTCCGCATCCTGCGCGCCGGCAAGAACCGGTTCGGCGCCACCGACGAAATCGGGGTGTTCGAAATGGGCGACAGCGGCCTGCGCGAAGTCGCCAATCCATCGGCCCTCTTCCTGGGCGAGGGCAAGGACCGGGCGCCCGGCGCCGCCGTCTTCGCCGGGATCGAAGGCTCGCGGCCCGTTCTGGTCGAGATCCAGGCCCTGGTGGCGCCGTCCGCCTATGGCACGCCGCGGCGGGCTGTGGTCGGTTGGGACTCCGGTCGGCTGGCCATGTTGCTGGCGGTGCTGGAGGCCCGGTGCGGCCTGGGCTTCGGGGACAAGGACGTCTATCTGAACGTGGCCGGGGGGCTGCGGATCAACGAGCCGGCGGCGGACCTGGCCGCAGCGGCGGCCCTGATCAGTTCGGCCCTGGACATGCCCCTGCCCCAAGGCTGCGTCGTCTTCGGCGAGATCGGCCTGTCGGGCGAGGTCCGCAGCGTGGGCCGAGCCGAGGCGCGGCTGCGCGAGGCTCAGAAGCTGGGCTTCGACCATCTGCTGTGCCCGCCCCTCCCCCAGAGCGCGGGGAAGACAAACGGGGTCAAGGTGACGTCGGCGACGCGGTTGACGGATGTGGTCGAACGAATCTCGCAAAACCGCTATTAGACGGGCGCAACAGTTTCTGGACCTCTGAGTGACCGGTTACGACGTCTTCGCCATAGTGGTGATCCTGTTCTCCGCCGCCGCCGGCTGGGTGCGCGGCGGGGTGCGCGAGATCATCACCCTGCTCAGCGCCCTGCTGGCGGCGCTGATCGCCCTGGTGACCCTGCCCTGGACGGCCATGCTGGGGCGGGCCCTGGTCAATCCCGACTGGGCCGGGACGATCCTGGCGGCGATCGTGACCTTCATGGTCGTCTATTTCGGCATCCGCATCTTCGGCTCCTTCCTGTCCAAACAGGCCCAGGCCCATCCGCAGTTGGGAGGAATCGACCGGTTCATCGGAGTGTTCGTCGGCGCAGGCCGGGCCTTGGTCCTGTTGGGCGCCGTCCATCTGGTCATCGTGGCCGCCATGCCGGGCGAACGGACGCCGAAATGGCTGACCCAGGCGGCGCTCTATAAGGTCAGCGCCGTCGGCGCCCGCGCCATTCAGATCGTCCTGCCCGGCATCGGGCGCGGCGCCGATGCGATCACGCCTGTGGTGGATTCATCCGTGCGCAAAGGGTTTTCGAACGACGAAGCCTTGCCTCGGACGCAATCCGAGACTAACTCGCCGCGCGAAGCCGCCCCGTAAGTTTCCCCCGGTCATCGGAGCCCCACGATGCGCCACCATATCGCCGATCCCGTCGTTCACCGCGAGCACTGGCGCGAGCCGGAGGATGATCAGCTCCGTCTGGAGTGCGGCGTCTGCGGCGTCTGGGGCGCGGACGAGGACGAGGGCTCCGCTGTCGTCGCCCTGGGCCTGCATGCGCTTCAGCATCGCGGTCAGGAAGCCTGCGGCATCGCCAGCATCAAGGACGAACGCTTTTACACCGAACGCCATCAGGGCCTGGTCGGCGAGGCCTTCGGCGGCGCCGACCTGATGACCCGTATGCCCGGTCGCGCGGCTGTCGGCCACACCCGCTACTCCACCGCAGGCGGCAGCTTCCTGCGCAACATCCAGCCGATGTTCGCCGACCTGGACCAGGGCGGCATCGCCATCGCCCACAACGGCAACCTGACCAACTTCAAATTCCTGCACAGCCAGCTGGTCAGCGAAGGCGCCATCTTCCAATCGACCTCGGATTCCGAAGTCATCCTTCACCTGATCGCCCGCAGCCGTAAGGCCAAGATCGTCGATCGCTTCATCGACGCCCTGGCGCGGATCGAGGGCGGCTACGCCCTGGTCGCCCAGACCCGCCACAAGATGATCGGCGCCCGCGACCCTCTGGGCATCCGCCCCCTGGTTCTGGGCCAGATGGGCGAGGCCTGGGTCCTGGCCTCCGAGACCTGCGCCCTGGACATGATGGGCGCCGCCTTCGTGCGCGACATCGAACACGGCGAGGTCGTGGTGATCGATGAGAACGGCCTGGAATCGATCAAGCCCTTCCCGGCGCGCGCCGCCCGCCCCTGCCTGTTCGAATACGTCTATTTCTCGCGACCCGACTCGGTCGTGAACGGCCGTTCGGTCTATGAAGTCCGCAAGGAGATGGGACGCGGCCTGGCGCGCGAATGGGGCGTGGACGCCGACATCGTGGTGCCCGTGCCGGACTCCGGCGTGCCCGCCGCCCTGGGCTATGCCCAGGAGAGCGGCATCCCCTATGAGATGGGCATTATCCGCAGCCACTATCTGGGCCGCACCTTCATCCAGCCCAGCCAGGGCGCCCGGCAGAAGGGCGTGCGGATGAAGCACAGCCCCAACAAGGCGGCCTTGGCCGGTAAACGGGTCGTGCTGATCGACGACTCCATCGTGCGCGGCACCACCTCGGTCAAACTGGTCCGCGCCGTCCGGGCGGCCGGCGCCAAGGAGGTCCATCTGCGTTCGGCATCCCCGCAGATCCTTTTCCCCGACTTCTACGGCATCGACATGCCCGAACGGGCGCAACTTCTGGCGGCGAACAAGACGCTGGAGGAGATGCGCGAAATGCTGGAGGTCGATTCCCTCGGCTTCCTGTCCATCGACGGCCTGTATCAGGCGATGGGCGAGCCCGGCCGCAACAACGACGCGCCCCAGTTCACCGACCACTATTTCACCGGCGACTACCCCACCCGCCTGCTGGACCGGGAGATCGAGGAAGGCGGCCGGGAGTTTTCAGCCCGACAGCTTTCGCTGCTGGTCAGCGCATGATGATCAGGGGTTAGGCTTCCGGAGTCATAGGGGCCACAGACCTAGGTGTTTCGACGCCCGGCAGGCCGATAAACAGTCCCAGAACCACCGCCGCCGCGCACAGGCCTGTGATCACCAGGAAGGGCAGAACGGGCGACCGCTCATACAGAATGGTGCTGCCCAAGGGGGCGATGATGGCCGCAACCCCCTGCATCAAGGCGGCCAGACCGGCGGCGGCGCCCTGACGATCTTCAGCCGCCCCCAAGGAAATCCCTGACATATAGCCGGGCATGGCCAGGCCGGCCCCGAAGCCGAACAGAGCATAGGCGATCGCATAGGTCGGTTCGGAAGCCGTGACCAACAGCAGCAACAGAGACACGATCAGAAAGGGCGTCCCTGCCCGAACCAGCCTGCGCGGCGCCCATTTCAGCAGCCGCATCTGCAAGGTCTGGGTCACCACCAGAAAGACGCCCACCAGCGTCAGGCACAGGGCGACGAAGCGGGCCGTCGCAACATTGTCCAGCCCCAGCCGATCCTGAAAATAGAAGCCGCCGCTGACCTGAAGGGTGACGATGGTCAACATGATCAACAGACCAATGGCCAGCCAACCCCGCACCTGCGGCGCGAAAGGACTCAGCCGACGTGTCGTGGCCCTTTCTTTGGGCGCGGTTCGCGGCACGACGATCAGCACCATTATGAAGGCGGCGACCGGAAGGAGGGTCGCCAGGACCATCGGCCATATCAGCCCCTTCAAGGCCAGGACCCCGCCGATCGCCGGACCGACGATCATGCCCAAACCACTGGCGGCCCCGATCAGAGCCATGCCCGCGCTGCGGGTCTCGCTGGTGGTGACATCGGCCATATAGGCCTGGGCTGAAGCAGGCACGGCCGCCAGAAAGGCCCCGACCAGCGCCCGTCCGGCGAAGAGGGCCGCCAGCAGAGGAAGCCCCGTCAACAGCCCCTTCAGCCCCTGGTCGATCGCCATCGTATAGAGGACATAGGCGACGAACAGACCGGCGAAACCCGTCAGTATGACTGTCTTTCGCCCCCAGTGATCGCTCTTGGCGCCCCACCAGGCGCCTGTCGCCGCCATCACCACCGACGCTATGGAGACCATCCAGCCGGTCTGGCTTTCGGTCAGGCCCAGCTCCCGTGTCAAAGGCCCCAGGATGGGCATGATGATCATCATGCCCAGGGTTGAGGCGAAGACCGAAAAGAAGATCGCCACCCGAACCATGACTAAGCCCTTCCTGCATTTGATACTCATTATCATTTCACAAGTCCGCTCCCTTGTCCAGACCGGCTTGGCCTTTGCGGCGTCACAGCCTATCAGTCCCTCATGTCAGACGTCGCCCGGCCCCCGCTCTCAGACCGTATCGCCCTCGTCGTCGGGGCCTCGCGCGGCATCGGCTATGAGAGCGCCCTCGCCCTGGCCAAGGCTGGCGCGCACGTGGTGGCTACAGCCCGGACACAAGGCGGGCTTGAGGAACTGGACGACGCCGTCTTCGCCGCGACGGGCAAACACGCGACCCTCGTCCCGTTCGACCTGGTCGACGGGGGCGGGATCGACCGGCTGGGCGGCGCGATCTTCGAACGGTTCAAGAAACTGGACATCTGGGTCCAGGCGGCGGCGACCATGGGGCCGTCGGGCCTGACGCCGGTGGCCCACGCCGACCCCCGCGAGTTCGCCAAGGTCGAGAAGGTCAACTTCACGGCCGTCTACCGGCTGATCCGCTCGCTGGAGCCGCTGCTGCGCGCTTCGGACGCCGGGCGGGCGATCCATTTCACTAGCAGCGTCGCGACCACGCCTCGGGCCTTCTGGGGCATGTACGCCGCCACCAAGGCGGGCGCCGAGGCTTTGATGAAGGCCTGGGCGGACGAGGTGGAGAGCACCCCGATCCGTGTCAGCATCGTCGATCCCGGTCGGATGCGCACCGCCATGCGCGCCCAGGCCTTCCCCGGAGAAGACCCGCAGACCCTGCCCCATCCGTCGGAAATCGGCCTCCTGGTCGTTGAACTGGCGCGGGGCGACCTGACGCCGCCGCCGACGATCCGCTTCCGCGACTGGAAGGCCGGGCCGACGACGGAAGCCTTGGTCTGACGGCGAGTGAAGCCAGGGGTCTTTGCCCCCAGGCGATCAGGGTAGGCGCACCAGTGCAGCCAGCCATCCCTGGGCTTGGGCCAGGTCGACGGCCTCAAACAGCGGTATGGCGAGCAGGAAGACCAGCCCGTCTCTAATCGTGGTCAGAAAGAAGTTGGGCCGCACCGACAGCTCCGGTTCGTCATGCCAGCGGGTGAAGTCAGGCAGGAAGCGAGGCGTCCGCGCCTTGTAATCGGCATAGGCGGCGCCGAAGGTCGCGCCCAGCCAGGCCTCTTCGCGGCGAACAGTCAGATAGAAAACGGTTACGGACGCGAGGGTGAACAGCACCGCCAGCGTCAGGCTGCCGCTCTGGGCGCCGATGCCGAAGGCGCCGAAGAAGCTGAAGATATAGAGGGGATTGCGGCTGATCGAATAGGGGCCGCGCGAGACGATCTCGGCCTTCTTGCGCCCTCCGATATAGAGGGAACACCAGGCCCGGCCGACGATGGCGAAGACAATGGCGGCCAGACCCACGGCCTCGACGCCTTCGTGAAGCGGACTGTCCAGGCCCGTGGCGGACTGGGACACCATCGTCAGGCCCACCAGACCCAACAGGGCGACGAGCACGGCGCCCTTACGCACCTTTTGCACCGCTTGAAGATCGAAAATCGGGGACGTCGTCATGGTGTTCTCCTATCCTCGACGGATCAAGCGCCGCAGTGGGGCTTGCTGCAAGCACTATGATTGCAAACGAATATCCCTATCGAAAAAGGACGCCATCGGAGGGAACGTCAGACAACCGAAACTCCCATGCTTGCTCCGGACTCAGCCTATCTCGGACGCTGATCCACAGGCTGGCTCAGCAGGACGGCGACGATCAGGACGGGCATGGCGAACGTCCGAGGCGGACCAAGACCTAGCCTTGATCGACACCCCTCGCCATCGGCGTCAGCCGCTCCAGAATGTCCGCCAGTTCCTGGGGCCAGATCGTCTCTGTCGAGGCGCGGATCTGGTCGAGGCTCCACCAGCGGTGCTCGGCCAGGACGCGCCGCTCCGTCTCGGTCCAGCCGGCGGAGGACAGGTCGAAGTCGTCGCTGCGGAGCAGGAAGAAGCGCTGATCGACGTCGGCCATGCAGCCGTCGGGCAGGCGGAAGCTGACGCGGACGCGGGCGACCTGGGGGCCCGGATCAGCGACGATCAGGCCCGTCTCCTCGAACAGTTCGCGGCGGGCGGCGTCCTCGTAGGTCTCGCCCGGATCGCAGCCGCCGCCCGGCGTGGCCCAGAATTCGGATCCGGCGAGGGGGCCGTCGGCGAAGGCGAAGCGGAACAGCAGCACCCGCCCCTGCCCGTCCAGGATCAGCCAGCGCGAGGTCGGCCGGTCGGGAAGGACGGACGCGACCTCGCTCATGAGGTCACTTCTTGGCGCCGCCCTTCTGGCCGGTGCGGATGCGGCCTGAGCGCGACACCTGACGGGCCCCGCCGCGCGCGCCCTTCTGGATCGCAACAGACGATCCGGCCTTCTTGGACGCGCTGGCCTTCAGGCCGCCCAGCACCTTGGGCTGGGCCTTGCGGGTCTTCTTCTGCTCCAGCGCCTTGCCCGGCAGCTTGGACAAGGCCTCTTCCTTCTCGGCCTTCTTGACGCGGCGCGGCGCGGTCTTGGCGTCGCCCTTATAGCGTTCCGGGCCGGACTTGGCGCCGCCCTCGGCATAGGGATTGGCGCCGCTGGACTTGACGTTCAGGCGGATCGGCGTGCCCGGCAGGTCGAAGCTCTCCCGGATCGAATTGACCAGATAGCGCTTGTAGTGATCCGGCATGGCCTCGGCCCGATTGGCCATCAGCACGAAGGTGGGCGGACGGGCCTTGGTCTGGGCGATGTATTTCGGCTTGATCCGCTTGCCGTCCACGGCGGGCGGCGGGTGGCGCTGGGTCGCCATGGACAGCCAGGTGTTCAGATCCTTGGTCTTCACCTTGACCGACCAGGTGTCATAGGCCTGAAGCACCGCCGGCATCAGCCGCTCAACGCCCCGCCCCGAGTGAGACGACAGGGCCACGAAAGGCGAACCCTTCAACTGAGGCAGTTTGTCTTCCGCCAGGGTCTTCAGCTTGGCCAGGCGCGACTGGGGCTCATCCTCCAGGTCCCATTTCGAGGCCACATAGACCAGGGCGCGGCCTTCCCGCTCTACCAGATCGGCCAGCTGCAGATCCTGGGTGTCGAAGGCGTCGTCCTTGTCCATGACCAGGATCACCACCTCGGCGAAGGTGATGGCGCGGATGGTGTCGGCGACCGACAGCTTCTCCAGCTTCTCCTGAACACGGGCCTTGCGCCGCATCCCGGCCGTGTCGATCAGGCGGATGTTCTTGCCCTCGAACGTCCAGTCCACCGAGATGGAGTCGCGGGTGATGCCGGCTTCCGGCCCCGTCAGCAGCCGGTCGTCGCCGATCAGACGGTTGATCAGGGTGGACTTGCCGGCGTTGGGCCGGCCGATCACGGCGATGCGGATCGGCTTGTCCGGCTCGTCGATCTCCTCGACGAAGATGTCCTCCGAACCGGCGCGGAGGGCGGCGTAGAGGTCGGCCATGCCCTCGCCGTGCTCTGCAGAGATGGCGACGGGCTCGCCGAAACCCAGGGCGTGCGCCTCGCCCACGCCGCCGCCGCTCTCCCGACTCTCGGATTTGTTGGCCAGCAGGATGATCGGCTTGTGCACCTTGCGCAGACGTTCGGCGAAGATCCGGTCCAGCGAAGTCACGCCTTCGCGGGCGTCCATCATGAACAGGATCAGTTCGGCGTCGTCGATAGCCGCCTCGGTCTGTTCGCGCATCCGCGCCTCGAGGCTTTCGTCAGTGACGTCCTCATAGCCGGCCGTGTCGATCAGCGTCAGGTCCATGTCGCCGATATTGCCGTGGGCATAGCGCCGGTCGCGGGTCACGCCGGGCCGGTCGTCGACCAGCGCAAGGCGCTTGCCGACGAGACGATTGAACAGTGTCGATTTGCCCACATTGGGGCGGCCGACGATGGCGACCTTCAGAGCCATGTCGGCCTTCTAACGTAATTCTGGCTGAAAATCAGCGGATACAGATCAGCTGACCGGTGTCGGTCAGCACATAAAGGGCGCCGTTATAGGCCGCAGGCGCGATATAGGCGGGCGCGCCCAGCTTCAACGTCGTCTGAGCGACGCCCGTCTTCGGATCGAAGGCGACCGCTTCGCCGTAGGAGTTGACCATCACCAGACGGTTCGAGGCCAGCAGCGGGCCGGACCACTGCGGCGTGATGGTGCGACGGCCGAAGCGCAGGAAGCCGCCGACCTTGCGGGCGCGGCCTTCATTCAGCTCGCGAGTCCAGTAGATCTGGCCGGTGTCGCGATTGGCGGTGATCAGCTCGCCGGACTTGGACACGACGAAGACCACGTCGCCGACCGGCAGGGGCGCGTTCACGCCCGTGACCGGCAGTTGCCATTTGGGTTGACCCGAGCGCAGGTCCAGAGCCGACAGCACGCCTGAATGGCTGACGCCATAGACCATGCCGCGGCTGATCACGGGGCGACCGGCCACGTCGCGAACCTCGGACAGGGCGCTGGTGCGGCTGGTGCGCGACAGGGTCTGTTCCCACAGGGACTGGCCGTTCAGGGCGCTCAGCGCCACCAGCTGACCCGAGGCGAAGGGAGCGATGACGGTGTTTCCGGTGACGGCCGGGCTGGAGGCGCGCATCACGCGAGCCGGCTCGGCGATGCCGCGATAGGTCCAGTCCTGGGCGCCGGTGTTGACGTCGAAGGCGAACAGCTGGCTATCCACGTCCACGACGAAGACGTGCGAACCGACCACCGTCGGCGCGCCGTGAATGGGGGCGTCCACCGGCTGGGTCCAGGCGACGGCCCCGGTGTTGGCGTCCAGCGCCGTCATGGAGCGATAGCCGGAGGAAACAAAGACCTTGCCGCCCGCCACGGCGACGCCGCCGCCGAAACCGCCGTTGCGGTCGCGTTCGTCGTTCTTCACGTCGGTCTTCCACAAAACCGCGCCCGTGTCGGCGGAAACGGCCGACACGGTCGATTCGCCGTCCAGCACGAAGATTTTGCCGTCGGCCGCGACGACAGGCGCCATGACGTTGCCGACGCGGGCCGACCCGCGGCCGATGTCGCGCTTCCACGCGATCTTGAAGTCCGGCGCGGCGATGACGTGCTCGACCAGGTTTTCCGCCGTGCCGCCCGGCTGGGTCCAGGCCGTCGCGGCCTGCGGACCCGGCAGGAAATAAGTCCGACCGGACAAGGCCGCCGAGGGCGCCAGCTGCTGTTCGAACTCCAGCACAGAGATGCGCTGACCTTCGGACGCCGTCGCTTTAGGATCGCCCTTCTTGCCCAAACCGAAGGGCAGGTTGCGACTGACGGCGCCGCAGGAGGCCATGGTGGCGGCGACGCCGCAGATCAGCGCGACTTTCAGAACTCGGTTCATCGGGGGCGTCCTGTCAGGGGGCGTCACTGTTGGGCGGGGGCGGTGGACGGAGCGGGGGCGGCCGGCGGAGGCGCCGTCTTGGCCGCATCGACGATGGCCTTGAGGGCGCCGGCCGTGCCCGCGTCGATCGTGGCGACGGCGATATTGGCGCGCTGGCGCACGTCGTCGGGCACGTCCTGGCCCAGTTGCAGCAGAACGAAGGCTTCACGCGCCTCCTTGGTCTTGCCGTGTTGCAGGCGCGCCAGGGCCAGGGCTTCCTGGGCGAAGGCGTGCAGCGGACGGTCGTCCTCGGCCAGGGGCGACAGGCGCGCCTCCAGGTCGGCCAGGGGCGCCGTGTCCATCACCAGAAAGGCGGCCTTGAGAGCGGGCGGGTCCGACAGGATCGGATCGCCCGACGCCTTGGCCGCCTCTTCGAACAGGCGAACCGCATCAGGAATCTTGTTGGCGCTGACCGCCAGGCCCGCCTGTTGTTGCAGGGCCAGGACCTTATAGGCGCCGTTGCCTTCCTTGGCGGCTTCCTCGAAGGCGGCGCGCGCATCGACCGGCTTGTCGGCCCGCAGGGCCTCCATGCCGCGATCATATGCCTCGGCGGCCTTGGCGGCCTTGCCCGAGTTCAGGCTGTCCCAGCCCCACCAGCCCAGGGCGGCGACCAGGGCGACCACCAGAACGGCGCCCACGACGGGCAGCCAAGTGCGGGCCAGGCGCTTGTACCGGTCGGAGCGAAGCTCCTCCTCGACCTGTTCGAAGACATCAACCACGGAAACGTCGCCCCAAAATCGCAAAAAGCAAACCGGCGCGGACCCTAGAAGGTCGGCCCCTCGCCCGCAACGTCGTCCGTTACTGCGAAGCCGGCTTTTTCGAGAAGTAGGTCTCGACTTCGGCAGGAAAACGGCGGGTTTTCACATCATTGGCGAAAGCGGCGGCCGCGCGGTCGATCTCGGTGCGCAGATCGGCGTATTTCCGCACGAACTTCGGCGCCCAGTCAAACAGGCCCAGCATGTCGTTGACCACCAGGACCTGGCCGTCGCAGGCGGCCGAGGCGCCGATGCCGATGGTGGGAACGTCCAGGGCCTCAGTGATCTCGCGCGCCAGCGATTCGGCGACGCCCTCGATGACGATGCAGAAGGCGCCAGCCTCGGCCGTGGCCCTGGCTTCCGCCAGGACCCGATCCCGCTCGACGTCTGTACGGCCCTTGGCTCGGAAACCGCCCTCGGCCAGCACCGCCTGAGGGCGCAGGCCGACATGCCCCATGACCGGAATGCCCCGCCTCACCAGAAAGGCTACGATTTCGGCCAGTTCGACGCTGGTCTCCAGCTTGACCGCCTGGGCGCCGGTTTCCTTCATCACCCGCACGCAGTTGTCGTAAGCCGCTTCCTTGCCCCCCTCATAGGAGCCGAAGGGCATGTCGACCACCACTAGGGCCCGGCGCGATCCACGCACCACCGCCTGACCGTGCAGGATCATCATGTCAAGGGTGACGCCGACGGTGTTGGGCAGGCCGTGCACCGCCATCCCCACGCTGTCGCCGACCAGAAGAACGTCGCAATGGGGGTCGAGCAGCCCCGCCATCGGAGCGTCATAGGCGGTCAGGCAGACGATCGGCTCGCCGCCCTTTCGTCCCGCGATATCGGGGACCGAAATCCGTTTGACGGTCTCTTGAACATGAACGGACATTGGGCGCCTCCTGACCTGAGGGGCGTCAGATAGGCGCGCCGAAGACGCAAGTCACCCTCAGACGTCCTGCGACAGCTTCACAGCTCCCGCCGCCAGCAGGGCCGCCACCGCGCCCGCCGCGATCCAGAAGGCCAGCATGCCTGAGCCGCCCATCAGGTCGATCGACCCAAGTCCCAGGCTGTCCAAGCCGGTCTGGGCCGCGCCCTGGGCCGCGGCTGCGGCGGTCCGCACCCCCTGCGTCAGGGTCGTGTCGGGGTCGCCGCTGAAGTTGAAGTTCACGCCCTCCCGCACGGCCAGGACGCCGCCGACCAAGCCGGCCGCCGTCAGAGCCAGACCGCGCCAGCGCGACCGCTTCTCCAGCCGGGCCTGCAAGGTGGCCACGAACAGCGCCTCATCCGCCAGAGTCGGAGTGCGCGAAAAAAGGCGCTCGATCATCGGATCGAATTCGTCAGCCGACATGGAGCGACCTCCCGTCCGCCGCCACGGGCTGCAACCGCGCGCGGAGTTTATCCAGACCACGTTTGACATGTGACTTCACCGTGCCGAGTGGCAAATTCATGGCTGCCGCAATCTCCGGGTGAGACATCCCCGCGCCGTGGCACAGGGACACGCAGACCCTTTCCGTTTCGCTGAGGGTCCTCAGCGCCTCGTCCAGATCCATGGAGCCGGCCTGATCCTGAGCCGGCGCCGCCTCATCGGCCTCAGCCTCGGCTACATAGCGGGCTTCGCGGGCGACGCGCTTCAGATAGAGGCGGGCGGCGATCTTCTTGATCCAGCCCGCAAAGGTCCCCTGCCCCCGAAATTCCGAACAGCGCTGAAAACCTTGCAGAAAGGCGTCCTGGGCGACGTCGTCGGCCAGGGACGGCGCCGCGCCCATGCGGCGCAGCAGCCCCCGAACCGCCGAACCGTGCCGCCGGACCAGTTCGCCATATTCCCGCCGTCCGCCGGCCGCCGCCTGGGCGGCCAGCTCCACGTCGTGCAGATCGCGTAAGGACTTGCTCATGACGTCCCCCTCCGGTCGACGTCAGGCCTTGTTCGGGTTGAAGAAGCCCAGGATGATGAAGGCGATCCCGATCGCGGCGGGGATGCAGGACAGACCGAGCAAGACTTCTTGGCCGTTTGAGCCAAAGTCGCGGTGCGCCGAACCGATTATCAGCGCGAAACCGGCCAAGCCTGCTCCGGCCGCCAGGCTCAGAACGCCCTTGCGAATGTCCTTGGTCCGCGACGGCAGGCTTTTCTGCACGTCCTTGGTCATGGCGTCGATCAGTTCGGGCGGCAGCGTCTGGCCCTTGTCCACAGCATGGCGGACGGTCAGCTGCATCTCGGTGCGCTCGCGGCTTTTCAGATAGGAGGGGCCCACGATCACGGCGACGATGGAGCCGAAGACGATGAAGACGATGAAGATGGGTGTCAGTTCCATGACAGACTCTCTTTGATCCGTTGTGACAGCCTGATGCGGCGGCCTTCTGATCACAAGAGGCGTCAGCCCGCGCAAACGGATGCGGAAACCCAGATGAAATATCGGTAAGCTGTCTCATGAAGGCGGCTGACGCATCCGGCCGAGGCCGCTAGGGTCGTCTTCATTGTCATTCTAAGGAGCGCCCCATGGCCCATGTCGTCTACCGGATCGTCGAACACGACGGGGGCTGGGCCTATAGGGTCGGCGACACCTATTCCGAAACCTATCCCACGCATGAGGCGGCCAAGGCCGCGGCCGTCCAGGCCTCGCGGGAACAGAAGGTTCCGGACGAGAACGCCGCCATCGAATATGAAACGGCCGACGGTCGCTGGGTGACTGAAACGGCGGACGGCCACGACCGGCCGGTCACCGATGTCGAAGATTGAGGCGAAGACGGTCTTGATCTCACGCCGCGTCCTCCTCGCCGCCGCAGCCGCCGCGCCGCTCGCCGCCTGCGCGTCCGACGGCGGCTTGGGCGGACGGTCCTCCGCTCCAGAGCCGACCGCGTCCTTGACCTTGGCGACCTTCAACATCTGGCACGACATGGGGAACTGGCCCGCGCGGCGGCCGCTTCTGATCGCGGCTCTCCGGGCTCAGAACGCCGATGTCATCGCCTTGCAGGAGGTGCTGGAGGACGCGGACAAGGGGCTGGAAAATCAGGCCGAAACCCTGGCGCGCGAACTGGGCGGCTATCAGGTCGCCTTCGTCTCCACCGATCCCGAAGGCGCGCGGCGCCGCTACGGCGGCGCGCTTCTGACTCGCCTGCCCGTACTGGCGCGCGATTCGGTGCGGCTGGAGCCCCTGGACGATTATCGCACGGCCCTGCGTCTGCGCCTGTCCGTCGGCGGCCGGCCCGTCGACGTCGTCGTGACCCACCTGGCTTGGCAGCAGGACGCCGGAGCCGTGCGCGCCCGCCAGATCGGTCATCTGCTGTCCTGGCTGCCTCAGGACGGGACGCCGCTGATCGTCATGGGTGATTTCAACGCCGCCCAGGACGATCCGGGATTGGCGGCTCTGACCGGCCCGCGTTTCACCAGCGCCCTGCCCGCCGGCGCGGCCGAGACGACCCTCAATCCGGCCAAGGGGCACCCGAACCGGGTCATCGACCACATCTTCGTGGAGCGGACCTTCTTCACCCCCGCCGCCGCCCATCTGTTCGGGGTTCAGCCCACCGGCGGAGAATATCCGTCAGACCATTTCGGGGTCGCCGCGACCGTCGCCTTCAACTGAAGACCTGGGAGTAAAGCTCTGGCTTGAACCCGACCAGCCGCCGATCCCCCAGGTCCAGGATGGGCCGTTTGATCATCGACGGCTGGGCGATCATCAGGGCGACGGCCTTGTCTCGGTTCAGGCCCGCCTTGTCGGAATCTGGCAGCTTCTTGAAGGTCGTGCCGGCGCGGTTCAGCACCGCCTCCCAGCCGTGTTCATCGACCCAGCCGCCCAGGCGCACGGGATCGATCCCCGCCTTCTTATAGTCGTGGAAAACATAATCGACGCCATGCTGTTCCAGCCAGACGCGCGCCTTTCTGACAGTGTCGCAGTTGGGTATGCCGTAAAGCGTCGGGGTCATGGCGAGTTCCTTCACCCCGCGCCTTAGCCGAGGAAAGAAGGCCGCGCCAGATGGGTCGGAAGCAGTCAGAAGCGCTTGGTAAAGCCCAGACTGATCACCCGACCACGTGGGTCGGCCACGACGGGGTCGTATCCGAAGGCGAACTGGGCCAGAGGCGGGGCCTTGTCGGCGATATTGACCGCGCCCAACGTCAGGTCGATGTCGGTCCCGACGGAGCGGGTGTAAAGCAGGTCGATGGTCGTTTGGCTGGCGATCGAGGCGTCGGTGATCCCGCTGCGGTCGTTGGCGTAGCCCGCCGTATAATGAACAAGGCCGGTCAAAGCCTGCCTTCCGTCGCGCCAGTCCAGAACCAACTCTCCCCGATTGCGCGGCAAGGATCGACCGATGTTGTTCAGATTGGTGGACCCCACGCCGGACACGGCGTCGGCGCTCGCATTCAGGCGGATGTCGTAGCGATCGACATAGGTCCAGTCCGCCGCCGCCGACGCCCGTCCGCCCCAAAGATCGCGGCCGTAGCGGGCCGACAGATCCACCCCCTCGGTTTCGATCGACGAGGCGTTGATGAAATAGAGCTGAACGAAGGTCAGGGCCCCGCTCGCGGACCGGGTCAGACGCGACTGGGCGTCCGTACCCGTCCGTCCCGCCAAATCATCGGCCGCCGCCTGGTTGATCACAGCCTGGGCCGATTCCTTGACCACCTGATCTCTATAGTCGAACCGCCAGGCGTCGAGGGACAGCTCCAGCCCGTCCAGCGGACGCCACTGCGCGCCAAAGGTCAGGCTTTCCGACTTCTCAGGCTTCAGCTCCGGATCGCCGGAAGTCAGGGTGTTGACGAAGACGAAGGCGCCGCGATCCAGCACCGAAGGCTGCGCCGCCTGAGCGCCGGACTGGGCGTAGACCGAGGGCGCCCGATAGCCCTGGCCCCAGGACGCCCTCAGGGCGAGGGCGTCCACCACCTCCCAGCGAACGGCCGCCTTGGGATTGAACCGGCCTTCCCCGTCATAGGCTTCATAGCGGCCGGCCAGTTGGGCCTCGATCCGGTCTCCCAGATGCAGACGCGCCTCGGCATAGGCGGCCAAAGCCTGCTGGTCGCCGTCGAAGTCCGGCGAATAGCCGGCCGTCAGCAGGTCGCCGCGGTTGACGAGGTCGTTCCAGTCGTGGCGGAAAGCGCTGCGGCGATACTGGAGCCCCAGGGCGAGATCGACAGAGCCGCCGTCCCAGCCCAGGGCCTGACCCGAGGTCGAGGCGTCGGCAGTCGTCAGGCTGGCGGCGCCACGCAGACCCGCAGAGCCGATCAGACTGTCGATCAGGGCGGCGCTGTTGGGCGCCCCGGTCCCCAGATAGGCGCTTCCGAACGGGTTGAAATATCGGCAGGCTCCGACGCCGGGCGTCCCAGCGGCCGGGTCGCACCCCGGACCGCCCAGGCCGTTCAGGGCGTTTTGCAGGGCGCTGCCGATCACGTCCGGCTTGTCATAGGCGACGTGTTGGCGGCTGGCCGTGGCGGCCAGACTCCAGCGCCAGCCGCCGGAGAAATCGCCGTCCAGCCCTGCAGCGACCCGCCAGGTGCGATAGTCGAACTGAGCCTTCGACGCCCCGGCCTCGGCGCCGAGAAGCCGACCGCGAAACAGGACGTCTTCTCCGAACGGATTGTCGGGATGGGACGCTGGGACGCTCAGGGACCGCGCCAGAATGGGCAGGGACGGCGTCTGGCGCGCCGTGGTCGAGGTGGCCGAGCCCGCCGCCTGCAAGGACAGCCGCATGTCCCCCACGGGGCGTCGATAATCGGCGAAAACCTGGGTCCGCGTCTCTTCCGGCGCCAGGTCGAAAAAGTCCGAATAGTCCAGTCGGCAGAATGAATCGGTCGCTGAGTTGAGATAGGCGGATTGGAAGGCAGGGTCGCCGCAGCTCGGATCGGGCGAATAGGCGCGGCGGCTGGGCCGGTAATAGGAGCCGGGCTGGCCGTAGCTGGTCACGGCGGTCCAGGGGGCCCGGCCATAGGTCTGCGCCTGGGCGAAATCCCTTTCATCCGTGCTCAGGGCCGAACGGTGGAAGCGGGACGCCGCGACCGTCAGATCGCCGCCCAGCAGCGTCCAGCCGCCCAGCCCCTGGACCAGGGTTTCGTCTGATCCGTCGGCGAAGGCGTAACGGGCGCTTAATTCCGGATGATCGACCGCGGTGCGCGTGATGAAGTTGACGACCCCGGCGACCGCGTCCGATCCATAGACGGCCGAGGCGCCGTCCTTGACCACTTCGATCCGCTCCAGGGCGATCAGGGGGACGAGGGCGTTGATGTCCACGAAGGCCGCGCCGTCGGTGGCCACCACGGCGCTGGAGGTCCAACGCTGGCCGTCCACCAGGACCAAGGTCGAGCCCAGGCCCAGGTTTCGCAGATTGAACTGCGCCGTGCCTGAGCTTTGCGGCTGATTCAGCTGATCGACCTGCGCCTCAGAGCCCGAATTGGCCGTCACGAGCCGGGTCAGCTGGCCCGCATCGCCTACTCCGGCGGCGGCGAGCACCGTGCGGTTCACGGTTTCCACCGGCGCAACCCGATCTCCCCCGGCCAGACGCGACCCCGTCACCACGACCTCTTCCACCTGAGCGGGCTGCTGCGCCTGGGCCGCGCCCGCGACGGCGACGGCCCAGCCGGCGGCGGTCGCCATCCAGAGTCTGCGCTTCGTCATATCGGTCTTCCCCCGTGGTCCAAGCCGGGGCTTTTACCGACACTTCGCTGCTTGTGAAGACTCAATTTTGCAATTTTGCAGATTTGCCCCACTGCGTTGGCCGAAGCGAACCTCGCCCATTGATCCCGCCATGTAACCGGTTACGGTGGGCCAAAACGCAGCGACCCTGGGGAAGAAGCATGGCGGACGTCCGTCTGATCGACGTGAAGAAGGCGTTCGGCGCCGTGGAGGTGCTGAAGGGCGTCGATCTGGAGATCGCGGACGGCGAATTCGTCGTCTTCGTCGGCCCGTCCGGCTGCGGCAAATCCACCCTGCTTCGCACCATCGCCGGCCTGGAAGAGGCGACGACGGGGGACGTCTGGATCGGCGGCCGCCGCGTCAACGACCTGTCGCCGTCGGACCGGGGCATCGCCATGGTGTTCCAGTCCTATGCGCTCTATCCGCACATGACGGCCTATGAAAACATGGCCTTCGGACTGAAACTGGCCAAGACGGACAAGGGCGAGATCGATCGGCGCGTGCGCGCGGCGGCCGAGGCCCTGAGCATTACCGACTATCTGGATCGCAAACCCAAGGCCATGTCCGGCGGCCAACGGCAGCGCGTCGCCATCGGCCGCGCCATCGTGCGCGAGCCCCAGGTGTTTCTGTTCGACGAGCCCCTTTCCAACCTGGACGCCGCACTGCGGGTGCGGATGCGCTACGAGTTCGCGCGGCTGCACGGCGAGCTTAAGACGACCATGATCTACGTCACCCATGATCAGGTCGAGGCCATGACCCTGGCGGACCGCATCGTGGTCTTGAACGGGGGACGGATCGAACAGGTCGGGGCGCCGATGGCGCTTTATCAGCATCCGGCCAATCTGTTCGTCGCCGGATTCATCGGCAGCCCGAAGATGAACCTTCTGAAGGCCGAGATCGTCGAGGCTTCGAAAGAAGGCGCAGTCGTCAAGACGGCTGGAGGCGAAAGGGTGCGGGCGGCGGTGGACGCCTCGACCGCCCAGCCGGGCGCCGCCGTCACCCTGGGGATACGGCCCGAACATATCGCCTTGAACGACGGTCGCGACAGCCTGTCGGCCCAGGTCCTGTTCGTCGAAACCCTGGGCGCAGTCACCATGGCCCATCTGAAACATCCCGCCTCCGACGAGACCCTGACGGTCCAGACGCCCGGCGAGCGCCGTCTGACGGTCGGCGAAACCGTCAGCCTGTCGGCGGCGCCCGCAGACGTCCATCTGTTCGACGCAGAGGGTTGCGCCTTCCCCCGCCTGTGACCGAGGCTGGACCGCGCGGCGTCAGCCGCGCTCCTCGTCGCCGATGAAGGCGCCGGCGATCCAGCTGACCACGCCCGTCACGATGGCGGCGCCGATCCCCGCCCACAGGCCGTTCACGGCGAAACCGCCCAGGAACATGGCGGTCAGGCCGATCATGGCGGCGTTCACCACCAGCAGAAACAGGCCCAGGGTCACGACGGTGATGGGGAAGGTGATGATCACCATGAAGGGCCGCACCACCGCATTGACCAGGCCCAGAATCAGGGCGGCCGCAATCAGAGAGCCGTTGTTGGTGAAGGCGACGCCGGGCACCACCTGGGCCGACAGCCAAAGGCCGATCATGGTGACGACGGCCTGAATGATGAAGCGGATCATGATGTCCTCAGGGCTGGAAGCGTCACCATAACGCGCCATCGGGGCAAAAGGCTCCCCTCGATCCGTCGCGCCTGCTAGATTCGCGGAACGATCCGACACGGAGACTGCAGATGAGCCTTCACGGCGCCTATGATCCCGACAATGTCTTCGCCAAAATCCTTCGCGGCAAACTGCCCTCGGTGAAGGTCTGGGAGGACGACCATGTTCTGGCCTTCATGGACGTCTTTCCTCAGTCGGAGGGCCACGTCCTGATCATCGCCAAACAATCCCAGGCGCGGAACCTGCTAGAGGTCGAGCCCGACGTTTTGGCCCATATGACGGCGGCGCTTCAACGCACGGCGCGCGCAGTGGAAAAGGCGCTGTCGCCAGACGGCCTGTCGATCATGCAGTTCAACGGCGACGCCGGCGGCCAAACAGTCTTCCATCTGCATTTCCACATCATCCCGCGCTGGGCGGACCGACCGATGAAGGGCCACGGTCACGCCCCCATGGCCGATGCGGCGACGCTGCAGCCTCTCGCGGACAGGATCGCCGCCGCCCTGGACTGAGGCCGCGCGAGGCGTCTTGCGTCCGGCGCGATCCGTCCGCATAAGGCGCGCAGTTCCGTCATACGGACGCGGCCGGTTTAGCTCAGTTGGTAGAGCGCCAGTTTTGTAAACTGGATGTCGCGGGTTCGATTCCTGCAACCGGCACCATCCCCCTTCTTTGAAGACGGATGGCCTTGGACCTGAGGATCGCTACAGTGTCCGCTCTTTTCAGGAGTGCGTCTTGCCTGCTTCTCGTCGTCTGGTGCTCGTCGGCGGTCTCGCCGCTGCGGGCTGCTCCTCCCTCGCCGTGACGGCGGGCGGCGTCCGCCGTATGGACCCGGCCTTAGACGGGGTGGTCGCTCCGGATGCACGGCTCGAGCGTCTGGCGTCGGGCTTCACCTGGTCTGAAGGCCCGGTCTGGATCGCCGAGGGGGCGTATCTGCTCTTCAGCGACGTGCCGGAGAACCGCATCCATCGCTGGTCACGAGCGGGCGGCCTGTCGGTCTTCATGGCGCCGTCCGGCTATGACGGACCCGACCCGTCTGTCTTCCGCGAGCCGGGGTCGAACGGCCTGATCGCCGGTCCGGCGGGGACGATCCTGATGGCGGATCACGGCAATCGGGCGATCGCCCGCGTGGATTTGGCGACCCAGGTCAAGACCTTGCTGGCGACCCATTACCGCGGCGCGCGGTTCAACTCCCCCAATGATCTGGTCCAGGCGTCGAACGGTGCGATCTTCTTCACCGACCCGCCCTATGGTCTCAAGGACATGGACCGTTCGCCGCTGAAGGAGATGGCGGAGAACGGCGTTTACCGGCTCGATCCCGATGGCGACGTGCATCGTCTGGTCGATGATCTGACCTTCCCCAACGGCGTCGCCCTGTCCCCGGATCAGCGCACCCTCTATGTCTCGGTCTCCGATCCGGCGCGACCGGTCCTGATGGCCTATGAGCTGGACGGCGCGGGCGGGATCAGGGGCGGCCGGGTGTTCAAGGATTTCGCCGCCCTGGCGGGGCCTTCGGCGCCGGGCCTGCCGGACGGGATGGCGGTCGATCGGGACGGACGCCTGTTCGCCACCGGTCCGGGCGGCGTCCATGTGCTGACGCCGGACGGCCGCAGCCTGGGTCTGATCGACACGGCGGGCGCGGCGGCCAACTGCACCTTCGGAGAAGACGGCCGCACCCTGTTCATCACCGCCGGCGACCGACTGCTGCGGCTTGAGACCCTGACGCGCGGCTGACGAGGCGGGTTCACGGCGCGGCGGGTTCACCGCGCGGCGGTCAGCGTCCCTTCCAGGCTGATCGTGGCGTCGGCGTTCTCGACCACATTCAGGGTCGTCGCCTCGACCTTCCGGTCATGCAGGGCCGCCAGCCAGCCGAAGGCGGCGGTGGTCGACACATTGGTCAGGCTGAACCCCAGCCCCCCCTCGGCCGACATCCCCATCTGGGGCGTCAATCCGGTCGCCGCCTCGACCTCGGCGACGGCGGCGGAGACGTCGACCTCTCCTGCCTTCGCCTCGCCGACGGCCAGGCTCCCCGTCCCGCGCTCGATGGCCGTCAGTTCGGCCTCGGCCGTCGCGCGCGTCCGCGCGGCCTCATCGCGCCAACTCGCCAGCGGCCGAACGATCAGCAACCAGGCCAGGACGGCGGCGATCGCCACGCCCATCACGGTCAGCATGCGCCGTTCGCGCAAGGTGCGGCCGTCCCACCAGGCGGCGGCTTGAGCGATCAGGCCGTTCATTGCATCCCTCCAATGATCACTTCGCTGACCACCCGACCGCCGTCCTCGACCGTGGACTGGTCCGTCATTGACAGCCCAGAGGCGGTCAGGGTCGCGCGGATCGCGTCCAGATCCGAAAAGGCGGGATAGCTGAGCGTCGCCCGCACCCCCTTGCCGGGCCCGGCGCTGAGACTGTCCAGTTCGGCCCCCTCCACCTGTTCGACTGCCGCGAACAAGGCCGCGGAGACCGCCGCCAGCCCGCCCGGCGGCGGCGCGACGTCGATCAACCGACGCGCCTCCTGAACGGGATCGGGGGCGCCGGCCGCCTCCGGCAGCCGGGCCTCGATCAAGGCCAGGGTCTGGCGTTCGGCGTCCCGCGCTGCGGCCTGATCGCGCAAGCCGCCCGCTGCGGTCAGGATCAGGGGCGAGACCAGCAGGGCCGCCGCCAAGGCCGCCGCCAGACGCCAGTCGCCCCGGCCCGGTTCGCGCTTGCGTTCCTGGCCCGACAGCAGATCGACGGCCGGCGCGACGGCGGCGGCGGCCAGCCAGCGCTCCAGGGTCTCGGCGTCCTCGATCCGCACCAGGCGGCGATCGCCGGCGATCAGGGCCACCAGATCGGACTGCACTGTGGCCGCAAAGCCTTCGCCCCGCAGGGCCGTATCCCCGCCGAAGACGGCGGCGACCAGTTCATCGCCCGACGGCGGCGGCGCAAGAAGACAGTCGGGCGTGACCGCGACCGGCCGAACCCCAAGGGCGGCCAGATAGTCGATCCAGGCTTCCAATAGACCCGCGCTGACGGCGGCGACCAATCGTGGGGCGGTCTCTTCGCCGCGCGCCGCCGGCGCCACGGCCACAACCGTCCTTTCGGGATCGCCGGCCAGTTCGTCCCTCAAGGCCCAGCGCGCAGCGGCCCGCACCTGGGCCGCGCCGCCGACCGGCAGATCCAGCCAGCGCACCAGAACATCGGCGCCCGGCGCCACGGCGACGGTGCGGACATCGGGCGTCGTCTGGGGGTCTTCGAGCAACAGCGACCCGCGCTGCAACACCCGCCCGCCTTCGTCGAAGGTCAGGAAGGGCGCGGGCATGGAGGCGGCCGGCGGGATGATGACGATACGGGTCTGGCTCATTCTTCAGGGGTCCAGCGGCGAATGACGGTGCGCACCGCGCCGTCGGGCGCGGCGTGGATCAAGGCGGTTCGGACGGCGCGACCGCCCGCATAGTCGACGTCGACCGTCAGATCGAAATAGCGCGTGACCAGCGTCACCTGCTCACGGGTCTGATCATCCGGCGAATAGGTTTGCAGGGCCGGCTGCCCCCAGAAGGCGTCCGTAGAGGCCCAGCCCTGGCGCGGTCGGGCGGCGATGGCGGCCCGCGCGCCCTGAACCCCGACCGCGCCCCCGGTCAGCATGGTCAGAAGCGGCGCCTGATCCGGCGTCAAGGTGTTGACGTTCAACTTGGCCGGTTGGGCCGTCGGCAGGGCGCAGACATAGGGTCGAAGCCGATCATAGAGACCGGCGTCGATGTGGGCGACCGCCCGCATCTCGCTGACGTCGGCCAGCATGATTCCGCCGGTCCGGTAGGGCGTGGCGAGGCCGGCGTAACGCGCGTCCTCGGCCCCGCCCGGCGCGGCCTCCGCATCGGCGTCCATCCAGTCGGTCAGGGCGGCGGCGGCGGCGGCCATCCGGGCGCGCGACACGCCCAGGGCGGCCCCCAGGGCGATGAACTGGGCCGCGCCCTCGGGCCGGGCGAACAGATCTTCCCTCTGGCCATAGACCAGCGAGTTCAGGTTGAAACAGGCCTGACCGTCCGTGACGACGGCGCGGATCGCCCCCTCTTCGATCGGGAAGTTCAGCACCCGGCCGTTCCAGCGCGGCTCCAGAGGGGTGCGCAGCGGATCGGCCTTGATCAGGTCGGCGATCTGGCGACGGGCCAGGCTCTCGGCCCCGGCGGCGTACCACTGGGCCTGGGCCTGGACGTCGGCGTTGGTGGTGCGACGCACGGAAAAGCGCACGTCGTCCAACAGGACGACCGCCACGGCGGCCATGACGGCCACCAGCAGCAGGACGGTCAGCAGGGCCATCCCTTCGCGCGACGTCCGCCCCCGCCTCATGCCGATGCGACCAGAAAAAGCTGCTCCAGCCGTCCCACCCCGTCCAGGGTCATGACGATACGAACCGCATCGGGCAGCGGTCGGTCGCTGGAGGTGATGAAGGCCTGGGCTTCCGACCCATCCTGAATAAAGGTCACGGCGGCGTCCTTGACCCCGCGACAGAGGACTTGAGGCGGTCCCGGGCGCGCGCCGTCCAGATAGGGGAAGACCCGCCGCTCCAGACGCCCCTCCACCACCCGATATTCGACCCTCTGCAACGACGCCCGCGGGGCCTGGCCGGGATTGGACCAGCCGTTCCGAACCAGGGTCAGGATCGGATCGCCGGGCTGCTCCTGCCCCATCAGGGCGCGCGGCAGAGGCCGCCCGGTCGGGGCGCGAACGCGGCGCGGCGCAGCCTGGGCCAGGTCGGCCTTCAACAGGGCGCGCATGCGCTGAAGATCGCCGATCCGGTCGGTCTCGGCGCGCAGAGCGAACCGGGTGTCGATCGTCTGGCTCAGCACCAGGGCGCCCGCCCCGGCCAGGAGGGCGAAGATCGCCAGGGCGACCAGCACCTCCACCAGGGTGAAGCCGCCCTGCCTCCCAAGCCTGTGGCGCACGCGCCTCATGCCGCAGCCGCGCGGAACAGGACCCGGTCGGCGACCTGGCCTTCGTCGGTGAAGACGCGAACGTCGATCCGGCCCAGGCCGGGAACCTCGGTTCCCGTCACCACCCGCCGCCAGCGCCAGACGCGGCCCGCCAGCTCGACCTGGCCTGAGGTTTCACCGGTCGGCAGGCTGGACGCCAGCATGGCCTCTGCCGCCACGTTTTCAGCGACGACCCCGCCCAGGGTCCGGGCTTCCAGCCGGACCGCCGAGCGTGTCGCCTCTCCCGACAGATTCAACAGGGCCATCGCCGCAAGAGCGAAGACCGCCAACGCCACCAGCATCTCGATCAGGGTGAAGCCGGCGCGGCCCGCCGCTGACGATCGGACGGCCTCAACCATTGATCGACACCTCGCCCGCGCCGTCGATCGAGATGGTGCGGACCTGTTCGTCACGGCTCAGCCGAACCTGCGCCGGATCGGCGATTCCCGTGGGATCGAAGACGATGCGAACAGGGCCGGCGGGCGCCGCGACGCCCTCCGCCCAGGTTCGAGGCGTGAAGACGCCGTTCAGCGGCGTCCAGGCCGTCCCGTCGAACTGCGCGAACCGATAGCCGGATGCGTCCGCCTCGACCGCCACCGGACGGTTGGTCATGATGGCCTCCTCTCGGGCGCGCGCCAGCCGAGCGGCGAACTGCTCGGCCTCCACCCCGACGGCCGGTCGAGGATCGGGCATGGAGAGCACCACCGCCCCAGCCGCCAGCCCGATCACCGCGATCGTGACCATCAGCTCGACCAGGGTGAAACCGGCTTTTCTTTTGGCGCTACCGCTTGCCGCGCGGCGGCGCGCTGCTTGAGCGCGTTCGTTGGCGCTATCGCTCGCCGCGCGGCGGCGCGCGGCTTGAGCGCGGTCAGCCCTGCCAGTTGCTGAGGTCCGCATCATTGCCCTCGCCCCCTTCCTTCCCGTCCGCCCCCAGGGAGAAGACGTCGAACGGCTGGCCGTGCGTGCTCTGGCGGCGGTAGCGGTAGGGATTGCCCCAAGGATCTTCGGGCAGACGACGCACATAGCCGCCCTGGCGATAGCGTTCCGGCTGGGCCAGGCCGACCGGCGCCGACACCAGGGCCTCCAGCCCCTGCTGATCGGTGGGGAAGTTCAGATTGTCGAGGCGATAGGTTTCGATCGCCTGTTCCAGAACCGCGATGTCCGCCTTGGCCTTGGCCACCATGGCCCGGTCCTGGCTGGGCAGGACATTGATGGCCACGACCGTCGCCAACAGGCCGATGATGACGATGACCACCATCAGCTCGACCAGGGTGAAACCTTGACGTTTCCGTCTCTTGTTCTGATTTTCTGAAGTCATCACTAAACGCTCCTCACCCCATCGCCAGGGTGTTGATCTGAAGAATGGGCAGCAGGATCGACAGGACGATCAGGGCCACCACCCCGCCCATGACGACGATGATGGCCGGCTCCAGCAGGCTCAGCATCACGGCGGTGAAGGTGGCGAACTCGCGCTCCAGATAGTCGGCGGCGCGCTCCAGCATGGGCTCCAGCCGGCCACTGCTCTCGCCCGAAGCGGTCATATAGACCAGCAGCGGCGGAAAGACGCCGGCGCGGCGCATGGCGGCCGACAGGCCCCCGCCCTCGCGCACGGCCTCGGCCATGGTCTCCGTCGCGCGTCTCAGGGCCCGGTTCGACACCGTGCGAGCAGTGATCGTCAGCCCCTCCAGCACGGGCAGGCCGGCCTGAATCATGGTCGACAAGGTCCGCGCCATGCGCGCGCCGTGCAGGTCGCGCGTCAGCCGGCCGATGACGGGCAATCTCAACATCGCCTCATCCATGCGCAGACGGGTTGCAGGATGGCGCCGCGCGGCCACGCCCCCGCCGATCAGGGCCGCCAGGATCAGGATCAGCAGCCAGCCCCAGTGCCGCATCAGCGTCGACAGGCCGATCACCATCCGGGTCAACAGCGGCAGGGTCTGGTTCATGCTTTCGAACTGATCGACCACCTTGGGCACGACAAAGGTCATCAGCACCGCGATGACGCCCAACGCTACCACCGCCAAGACGGCGGGATAGACGATCGCCGTGATCACCTTGCCCCGCACCTGCTGGTCCCGCTCCAGCCCGTCGGCCAACCGTTCCAGAATGGGTTGCAGCGCGCCGGACTGTTCGCCGGCCGAGACCATGGCCCGGTAGAGCGGCGGAAAGGCGCGGCCCTGCACCGACATGGCGTCGGACAACCGCCGCCCCTCCATCACCCCGGCATGAACGCCTTCCAGCACGCGACGCACGGCCGGCCGATCCGCCTGGAGGGCCAACGTCCGAAGCGCCTCCTCGACCGGAGAGACGGAAATCAGCGTCGCCAGCTGCCGGGTCGTCAGGGCCAAGGTCTTCGCCCCCAGACGGACGCCGGCGCCGCCCGGTAGGGGCCGTTCGCCCCGCGACCCGACACGAGCCGGCGTGAGTTCCAACGCCATCAAGCCGCGGCGGCTCAACTGTCCCCTCGCCGCCGTCTCGTCCGCCGCAGTCAGGGCGCCGGACACGGTTCGGCCGACCGCATCGACGGCGACATAGTCGAAGCCCGCCATCAGGCCGCCTCCGCCGGGTCGGCCGCCGTTTCCTGGCGAGCCACGCGCACCGCCTCCTCGACCGAGGTGACACCCTCAAGCACCAGGGCCCGCGCCCGATGCCCCAGGGTTCCCGCCCCATCGAAGGCGGCGGCGACCAGAGCGTCCTCGTCCGCCTCAGCGGCGATCAGACGACGCAGGCGGTTGCCGACCTTCATCACCTCATAAAGGCCGATCCGACCGATATAGCCGGAGCCGCCGCAGTGGCTGCACCCCTGCGGGCGCCAAACCGTGACCCCGGCCTTGGCGCCGATCAGCTTGGCGGTCTTCTTGTCGGCGACCTCGGGGATGCGACAGTGTTCGCACAGACGGCGCACCAGCCGCTGGGCCACGATCAGCCGCAGGGTCGAGGCCAGGAGGAAGGGCTCCACCCCCATGTCGCGCAGACGCGTCACCGCCCCCGCCGCGTCGTTGGTGTGGACGGTGGACAGGACCAGATGGCCGGTCAGGGCGGCCTGGACAGCGATGGCGGCGGTTTCGACGTCGCGGATTTCGCCCACCATGACCACGTCCGGGTCCTGGCGCAGAATGGCCCGCAGGCCCGCAGCGAAGGTCATGCCTACCTTGGTGTTGACTTGGGTCTGGCCGACACCGTCGATGGCGTATTCGACCGGGTCTTCGACTGTCAGTATGTTGCGCGTCTGGTCGTTCAACAGGGCCAGGCCCGCATACAGGCTGGTGGTCTTGCCCGAACCGGTCGGCCCGGTGACCAGGATGATTCCGTTCGGCTCGGCCAGGGCCGCGCGGAAGGCGGCCAGGGCGTCGGGCGCCATGCCCAGGCGGTCCAGGGTCAGGCCCGCCTGATCCTTGTCCAGAATCCGCATCACCACCCGTTCGCCGCCGCGCGACGGCAGGGTCGAGACCCGCACGTCCAGCGTCTTGCCGCCCAGGGCCAACGGAATGCGGCCGTCCTGGGGCACCCGCTTCTCGGCGATGTCCAGCCGCGCCATGACCTTGATCCGCGAGACCAGAAGCGGCGCGATGCGCGGATTCAGGCTCAGGGCCTCGCGCAGCACACCGTCGATCCGCATCCGCACCAGAAGCGCGCTCTCATAGGTCTCCAGATGGATGTCCGAGGCGCCGGTCCGCACCGCCTCGGCGATGATTCCGTTGATCAGCCGGATGACCGGGGCGTCGTCGGCCGTGTCCAGGAGGTCGGCGGCCGCCGGGATGTCGTCGATCAGACTGTCCAGACCGGCAGGCATGTCCAGATCCTCGCCGTCCGCCGCCGCCAGATGATCGCCCGCATAGATCTCGGACAGCTGCCGGTCGAAGGCGGCCTGGCTCAGGGGCTCAACCGCCAGCGGCCGACCCAGCACCCGCCGCGCCTCGATCAGTCCCTTGGGGTCGGTGCCCTCGCGCAGGCCCACCCGCGCCACATCGCCGGCGTCCAGCAGCAGGACGCCGTGCCGTTTGGCGAAGCCGTAGGGCAGGCTTGGGCCGACCAAGGTGATCATGGCGTCAATGTCCCGCCGACGGCAGGGGCGCGGCCTCGACCGGGGCCACCGGGGCGGTCACGCCCGTCGGCGCGATCACCATCGGCTCGCCCGTCGCCGGGGCGGCCGGGGCCTGGGTCCGCATATAGTCTCGCACCAGGGCGTCCAGGCTGGGCTCGCGATCCGGCTGCACCGCCTGCTGCTGGTCGCGGATATAGCCCCAGCGGTCCGCAGCCAGACCTTGAGCCTCTTCACGGGTGCGGATGATGGTGGGGCGCAGGAAGACCATCAGATTGGTCCGCCCGCGCTGACGGCTGTTCGAGCGGAACAGGGCGCCGACGCCGGGCAGGTCGCCCAGGCCGGGGATCTTGTCCGCCTGAATGATGTCGTTCTGGTCCAGCAGCCCCCCGGCCACCGCAATGTCGCCGTCGTCGACGACAAGGGTCGTCTGCAGCTCGCGCTTGTCGAAAACCAGATCCGTCGTGCTGCTGGTCAGACCGCCGTTGATGGCCGACACCTCCTGACGCAGCGTCAGGGTGATGGAGCCCCCGGCGTTGATCTGGGGCCGCACCGTCAGCCGCACCCCGATGTCCTTGCGGTCGGTGGTGGTGAAGGGGTTGGAGTTTCCGTCCAGCAGGGTCTGGCCCGTGGTGATCGGCACCTCCTGCCCGACCAGGAAGGTGGCTTCTTCGTTGTCCAGCGTCATGATCGACGGCGTCTGGAGCAGGTTGGAGCCCTTATCGGTCTTGGCCGCATTGATGATGAAGCCGAACAGGCCGTCTCCGACCTCGAACCCGCCGCCGCCGACGAAGCCGTTGGCGCCCACCAGACTGTTCAGGGCCAGGGTCTGCAGCTGTTCGCGCAGAGGATCGTCCTCGTCCAGCTGCCCCGCATAGGCGCCGCCGGCCATTTTCACCAACGGGGTGGCGTTGTCAGTATAGTTGGTCAGGCCGACGCCGTTCTCCCCGCCGTACAGCCACTGGACGCCCAGTTCGCGCACGGCGTTGTCGCTCAGCTCGACCACAATGGCCTCGATCAGCACCTGCTGGCGGCGCACGTCCAGGCGACGGATGACGTCGGCCAAGGTGCGCTGCATGTCGGCCGGCCCGGAAATCACCAGGGCGTTGGCGCCGGGGAAGCGGGCGATGGTGGCGCGCTGGCCGGTGGCGGTGACGGAGGACGAGCCGATGGCGCCGCCCTCGGCGTCTCCGCTCCCCAAGCTGGCGGCGGCGCGCGACAGGCCGCTGGAGGCGCTGGTCGTCGATCCGGTCGCGGCGGTGCGCAAGCCCTGGCTCGTGCTGTTGGAGGCCGTCACGGGCTGGCCCACCACCTGTTGCAACACCGGCAGAAGCTGCTCGGCGTTGGCGTGTTCCAGGAAAACGACGTTCACATCCTGGTTCGCCCTCGACCGGCCGTCCAGGTCATGGATCAGGCCGCGCACCCGCGCCAGGGCCTGGCCGTCGCCGCGCAGGACGATGGAGTTGGAGCTTTCGACCGGCGTGACCGTCACCATGCCCTGCCCGCCCCCGGGCGCGGCCATCACCTGTTGCAGCACCCCGGCGATCTCGCGCGCGGAGGCGTTCTCCAGGGCGACCACCTCATAGCTGGACCGATCCACGTCGATCCGGCCGATCAGCGAGCGGATGCGCGCCAGATTGTCCGAGAAATCGGCCACCACCACGCTGTTGGCGCCCGGATTGGCCAGAACCTGGCCCTGAGCCCCGACCAGGGGCCGAATAGTCTCCGCAGCCGAGGCCGCGTCGATGTTGCGCAGTTGGAAGACCTCGGTCGAGAACCGCTCGGCCCCGACGGTGGACGGTCCCTGGGCCGCGCCCTGGGCGGGACTGATCCGATAGGCGCCCGACTGGGTCGGCGTCACCACCAGGCCGTTGGCCCGCAGGGTGGACAAAAAGACTTCAAACAGTTGGGGCCGACCCAGCGGGCGCTCACTGGTCACCGTCACCGTACCGGTCACGGCCGGGTCGACGATGAAGGTGCGGCCGGTGGTGCGGGCCACGTCCTGGATGAAGGCGCGAATGTCGGCGCCCTGGACGTTCAGGGTCTGGCGCGCCTCCTGGGCCAGGACCGGCGAGGCCGCGACCGGCGCCTGAAAAGCCAGAACCAGGGCCAGCGCCCCGACGCCGGAGCGCATCAGCCGGTGGCGCAGAGAGACGGTCATGGTCGCGTCCTTATGGTGGTGGTGCGGGTCTGCCCCCCGCGCTCATACTGGATTTCGGCAGAGGAAGCGTCGGCCAGCTGACTTCTCAGGGCGCCGACCGCTTGAGGGCTGTTCAGGGCCACGCCGTTGACCGACAGAATGACGTCGCCCGCCTGAAGACCCGCGCTGCGAAGCTCCGACCCGTCTCCGGCGGACGAGACGGTCAGGCCTTTGACGCCCAGCCCCTGCAGCCTTGGGCGCAAAGCGGCCTGAGCGATCAGGCGTTGGGGATTGACGACTGCGGCTGCGGCCGCGTTCGAGGCGGGGGAAGCGGCGGGCGGGGTCACGATCTGGGGGGTCGAGGGCGGCGGCGGGGGCGACGCGGCCCCGGCAGGCGCATCCGTAAACTCCAACCGGGTCAGGGACTGGCCCCGCGCCAGGGTCACGAAGTCGGGAGCGACAGACTGCAACACCAGTCCGGGCTCGACCTCCTCTCCGACGCCGACGGAAATCTGACGCCCGTCAGCCAGGCCTATGATGGCCGAGCCGCCGCCCACGCCGCCCGCGCGGACGCCGAACAGACGCATCTGACTGGCCTCCGCGCCCGAGGCGCCGGCCAGGGCCCCCTGCCCTCCGGTGCGGAAGAAGGCGTCAAACCGCGACAGTATGCTGACGTCGACAGGCCTAGCCGCAGCGGCGGCGGCCGGCGCCTCAGCCTGGGGCCTGGGCGCGGCGAACAGCCAGATCAGACGGCCGGCCTGCACCAGCAGCAGGGCGATCAGAAGGAGTTCCACGAGGCGGCGCAGCGGCAGACGACGCCCCCTGTCCAGGGCGGCGGAGAGGCTGAGGTTGCGGATGTCAGCAATCACGACGCCAAGCCCGTGCCGGCCCCCGACGGCCGCGAATGGCGTGTAGAACAATCGTCCGTATGCGGGCCTCACCGAAGTGTGAAGACGCGGATAACTTCTCGTGACAGTTCCACTGTGTACGGACATTTAGATCGAAACGGCCGGGAGGCGTTCGCCTCCCGGCCGTCGATGGCTTGCGGTTCTGACAGATCAGAAGCGCGCGGTCAGGCTCACCGAGGCGCTCTGACCCAGGTCATAGTTGTTGACCCGGATCTTGGCGCCCCGCTCCTGGTACTCGTCGAAGTCGGTTCCCAGCAGGTTCCGCAGTTCCAGGGCGAAGCCCATGTCGCGGTCCATGACGGTGAAGTCCTTGCGATACACGAAGTCGAGGAAGACGCCCGGCTCCTGGATGAAGTCCGGTTCGCGGCTCGAACCGATGCCGGCGCCGCGGGCGGTGATGCGATCGCTGACATAGTTGAGGATGATCGTCGCCTGCGACCGGGCCGTATCGTCTTCCCAACCCAGTTGCAGGTTGGCGACGTGATCCGACTGGCCTTGCAGACGGCTGCCGTCCTGAATGAAGAAGGAAGCCTGTTCCGGCGTACCGGCGCCGCCCAGGGTCAGCACCGTATCGCCCGAGCTCACCTTCACCTCAGAGTCGGAGTAGGTGTAGTTGGCCTGGACCAACCAACGCTTGTTGGCGATGAAGGCCATGGGCTGGTCGGGGAACTCGAAATACTTCTTCACCTCGACCTCGGCGCCCATGATGGTCGCCTTGGGCGCGTTCAGGAAGGACTGCTGGCGCTGGTTGCCGACGTCGACGATGACGGATTCAACCGGCTTGTCCATGTCCTTGTAGAAGACGCCGGCCGTGATGAACTGCTGGCGGGCAAAGTACCATTCATACCGCGCGTCGAGGTTCAGCAGTTCGGTGTCCACCAGGTAGGGGTTGCCGATGAAGATGCGGTCGCTTTCCGGATCGGTATAGGCCTGGGGGGCCAGTTCGCGGAACTGCGGGCGACCGATCGTCTTGGACGCGCCGAACCGCAGTTGCTGATCCTCAGCGAAGTTCCACGTGGCCGTGAAGGAGGGCAGCCAATACTGTTCCTCGATTTCGGTGGCCTTATAGGTCGAGGCGCCGCCGAAAACGTCGCGCGGGGTGACGCTCTGCTGCCCGTCCTCGAAACGGACGCCGACCGTCGTGCGGACCAGCGGGATGATTTCCGCATCGATCATCGCATAGGCCGCATTGACCTGAAGCTCGGCGTCATAGGCGCTGGCGCCGTTGCTGCCGGCGATTTCGCGCAGCTGCAGCGTGTTCGGATTGATGTTGTAGTCCGAGAACAGATAATCGACCCGCGCGTGACGCTGGCTGTCGGTCAGGCCGTTGACGGCTTCGAACTGCAGATCGTGGCGGGCGGCTTCGCGATTGTTGTCGAACGAGGCCACGCCGGCGCTGATGATCGCCTCGCGGATCGAGGACAGCGGCAGGGTGTAGGCCACATCCACGCCGCCCGAGACGATGTCGTCGTCCAGTTCGCTGAACGAGATCAGATTGCCCTGGACGTTGTGGATGTAGTCGCCGGCGGCGTCCACGCCGTATTGGAACCGCGTTTCATAAGGCGCGTCCCGCGACGTCTTGGCGTAGGCGGCCCGCCAGTCGATCTCCAGTGCGCCGTCCATGAACTGGTGTTCGCCGGCCAGTTGGCTGGTGAACAGCTGGCGCACGAACCATTCCGTATAGTCGTTGCGTATGATGCTTTTACCAGCGTCGAAGTCCGGGCCGGCGACCGAACGGGCTTCCTTGGTGGTGTTGCGAACGTACAGGTTGGTCCACTTCAGCTCATGATCGATCGTCTTCAGCGACAGGCCGCCGAGCAGGTTCAACCGGATGTCGTTCTGATTCGATTCGACGTCACTGGAGGAAGCGACCTCCAGGGCGTCCCCCTGGAACTGACCTTCCTGCTGAACTCCCCGGCGTGCACGCCAGCTGTTGTCGTAGCCGGCGACCGCGATAAGGCCCAGCGTCCCCAGGCCGGTGTCCTGCGAGAACCCGCCGGCCAGCTCGACGCCGCCGTCGATCGGGGTCTTCTCGCGTTGCAGCAGGCGCAGCGGGGCGTTCTCCAACGACTGCCCCATGACCTGAAGCTGGGCGGCCGAGAAGTTGGCGGTGTTGATCTGCTTGCCTTGGTCGAAGGCGATGCGGATGGCGCCAGGGACGTCGCGGGTGTCGTCGTCGAAGCCGGTGAAGTCGGTGCGCGACCCGTAATAGATCAGGCTCTCCTTGCCGGTCGTTTCCGTGTTGCCGCCCAGCGACAGCTTCATGTTGAAGAAGGGCTCGTTCGGGGCGTCGATGGTGTGCAGATCGATCACACCGCCGCCGAACTCGCCGGGGAAGTTGGGCGAATAGGTCTTCTGGACCGTCACCCCGTCCAGAATGCTGGAGGGGAACAGGTCCAGGGGCACGACCCGTTGCAGCGGCTCGGGGCTGGGCAGGGGCGAACCGTTCAGCAGGGCCGACGAATAGCGCTCGCCCAGGCCGCGGACGTAGATGAACCGGCCCTCGACGATCGACAGGCCGGTGACGCGGGTCAGGGCGGCGGCGGCGTTGCTGTCGCCGGTGCGTTCCAGGTCTTCCGAGGTCAGGAAGGCGGCGACTTCGGAGCTTTCACGGTTGGGCTCGGGAATGTAGCGACCCAGGACGACGATTTCGCCGACGTCGGTCGCCTGTTCCTCGACCTGCTCGGCCGGGGTCTGCGTGGTCGGAGCCGTCTGGGCGAACGCCAGACCAGGCGCGATCAGCGCGCTGGTGGCGAGAAGGACCCCGCTCAGGGTCAGAGTAAGTCTATTCATGGTCTGCGCCTTGAAGGGGTCAGGAAACGCGAAGAACCGGCGGCGACCTTTCAAAGGCCGCCGCCGGCGCCGTCGTGATCAGCAGGGAGAGCCGGCCGTCAGGCCGCAGGTCCAACCCTGCCACCAGGTGTCCTGGGCGTTCCGCACAGCGCCGATGTAGTTCACGCTGTCGAAGAAGCTGTAGACCGTCTTCGGATCGATCGCCGTCACGGCGTTTTCGTTGGCGCCGTTGATGAAGGCCAGGTTCTGGTTGGCGATGGTCGTGCCGGAAGCCGGGGCCGTCAGGGTCGAAGTTCCCGCCGCCGTCACATTGGTGTTGCGGGCGTTGGTGAACACCGCCGTCGAGCGGGCGACGTTGGCCGGACGATAAGAGACCGAGCAGGACATGTAGATCGAGCGCAGCGAAGGCGAGGCATTGCCGTCGAAGCTGGTCTGGGTGTCGGCATCCTCAATATCGAAGCAGCCGGCGACCGAACCTGTCGTCGAGGTGGCGACGATGTTCATGAGCGTCGGCTGGGTGCCGGTGTCGAAGTGCATGACCGTGTGGACGTCACTGGCGGCGTTGCGGCCGACTAAAGTCCAGTTGGCGATCTTGGGTTGCGACAAATAACGCGCCGCATAGGCAGTGGTTTTGGGCGCCGAAGAGAATTCAAAGCCGGCCGACCGGCTGGTCGAGTTCGGCGCGCGCTGGGTCACGATGCCGAACTGGGCGCCGCCGCGCCAGCCGGTGTCGGTGTCCAGACCGTCGTCGTCGGCGCCGTTGATGACGATGTGCTTCAGGTTGGCATTGCCGCCGAAGATCTCGATGCCGTCGTCCGAGCTGTTGTACGACTGGATATATTCCAGGGTCGTGCCCGAGCCGACGCCGGCCAGGGTCAGGGCCTGGAGCTCGTTGCCGGTCGAGATTTCAAAGCCCGAGTATTTGATCTGCACATAACGCAGACGGCCCGAGTTGTCGGTCGCCGTATTGCCGCCGTAGAAGGCGTTGGTGCCCTCGACCTGACCGGTGCAGGTGACCGGCGCGGTCAGCTGGCAGTTGGCCTGCGGGGCGCGGCCGGCGAGGACGATGCCGCCCCACTGACCTTGCGAGGTCGCCGTGGCCGTGCCCTCGACGTCCTGGCGGCTGGTGAAGATGATCGGCTTGGTGGAGGTGCCCTCGGCGTAGATTTGCGAGCCGCGGTTGACCAGCAGATAGTCACCGCCGCTGGAGGCGAAGATCTTCACACCCGGTTCGATGGTCAGGATGCCCTGCGTGCCCGTGGTCGAGGCGGGATCGATGCCGCGGTCGGTGCCCACCTCGGTGCGGCCGCTGATCGAATAGATGGTGCCGGCGCGGACGGCCAGGCTGAGGTTGCCCAGAATCTGCTGCGGCAGTTGGCAAACGCGCAGCGAGCCGTTGGCGATGGTGCCGACATTGGCCAGGCCGGTCGGGCAATCCGCAGCGGGCGTGCCGGGGGCCGGCGTGTTGCCGCCACCGTTGTTGCCGCCGTTGTTGCCGCCGTTGCCGAAGTTGCCTTCGCCGGGCGAAGCCACTTCCGCCGAGCCGCAGGCGGCGAGCGCGAGGGCGCTGGCCGCCGTCACGAGCAGGGTTTTCATCTGAAGGCCGGTCATCGTCAGTCCACCGTGTCTGGTCAAAGAGCTATGACAGGGGGCGCCCGAGCCCATGCCCGGCCGCAAAGACGTGATCGCCCCTCCTGCCCGAGTGGAGTCATTAGGGATGCTGTGTGAAGGCGCATGCGCTGTTGCGTGAAGCTTCAGCGGAGCTTTTGCTGCGGATTGCGATCCATTTTACGACAAACGATCTGCCTTCGGATCACTGGCTCTCGTCCAAGGCCCTGCGGCGGCGCGCCTTCTTCGGTCTGGCCTTGACCCAATCTGGAAATCTATCTTAGGTTGCAACGTGTCGCGCGATCCCGAAATAAAATCCGGACCTCCACGTCCCGCGCAAGACCGGCGCGCCGCCGACCCAGGGCGGCGACGCGGGTCGATCATCTTGGCTGGCGCCGTCGGCGCCTTCATCTGGCTGACGATCGCCGGCGCGGCCTGGCTGGCGGCGCGGGCCCTCGGTTGATCAGTCGCCGTTCCACCACGTCAGGCTGACGGGGAACCGGCGATCGCCCACCTGAACGGCCCCGCTCATAACCGGCGTCTGGTCGCCCAGATTGCGTCTGGCGGTCGCCAGGGCGCCCTGGTCGATCCGCAGATCCAGACGCACCGCCTCTCCGCGCGCAGCGGTTCCCGTCATCCGCAGCCTATCGTCCGTGATCTCATAGGCCTGCAGCGACACCGGCGGCGAGCCGTCCGAGCCGGCGAGGGTCAGGATCAAAGGCGCGCCCGCCCGCGATCCCCGCTCCCACGCTTCAAAAGCCGCGATCTGGCCGACGAACAGCCCGGCCAACTCCCCCGGTGCAGCCCCGCCCCCAACCGGCCGATACTGGCCCGAGACGTCGCCGCTCAGATGGTGACGGAAGGCCGCCTCAACCGGCGCCCGCTCTGCGGTCTCCGTCCCCCGACGCACTCCGCCCCCCCGGCCTTCGCACGCCGCCAGGGCTGCAATACAGAGAAGAATCCCGCCCAGGCGCCGCATCAGCGATCCAACGACCGGTCCAGAGCCCGGAATCCGGCGATGGCCAGTTCGGTCGAGGCGGCGAAGACCTCCGGCTTGATCCGCTCGAAGTCGTCGCTGGGGCGATGATAGTCGGGGTGATAATCGACGCCCATATAGAGGAAGGGAACCCCGGCCTCATGGAAGGGGGCGTGATCGGAGGCGTCCACCCAATTGTCCTCTCCCTCGTCCTGCGGCGTGTCCTTGCCGAAGGCGAGGCGGACCGGCCCTACCGGAGCGATCGGCTCCAGGATCGGGCGTAGACTCGGATTCTGATAGGTCCCCGTGACCCATAGCCGCCCATCGGTCTGGGCCCGCGCCGTCATGTCGAAGTTCAGGTTCAGGGCGACGGCGGACAGGGGCATGGGCGGGGCCTTGACGAACTCTTTCGCTCCCAGCAGCCCCCGCTCCTCGCCGTCGAAGAAGACGAGCAGAACGCTGTGCTCCGGCGCCTCGGCCTTCAGCCGCTTGGCCAGCTCCAGGGCGGTCGCGACGCCGGAGGCGTTGTCGTCTGCGCCGTTGTAGATCTGACCGCCGTGGAGGCCGACGTGATCATAGTGGGCCGACACGACGATATAGCGGTCGCTGACCCGGCGGCCGGGAATCAGCCCCAGAATATTGACGCCGCGATAGGTTGTCGGCCCGTTGGGCGAATCGCCCATGGCTTCGAACGGCTGCAGCCGTCCGAACGGCGCCGGCGCCACGCCCAGAGCCTCCAGCCGCGACACGAGATAGGCCCTGGCCCGCTCTCCGCCGGGCGAGCCGGTGTCGCGCCCCTCCATCTCGTCCGACGACAGGATCCGCACGTCCGCCAGCAGCTGATCATAGACGGAGGCGGGCGCGGCGACCGGCTGGCCGGCCGGCGTGGCGGTCGGCGTGACACAGCCGGCCGCCCCGAGTGAGAGGCCCGCCGCCATGACGGCGCTGACGAAAGAACGGACGGTCGGCATGGGCGGCTCCACGGGTCGATACGGCAACTTAGCGCGGCGCGGCGGCGCCGTCAGCCGCGTTGACAGGATGAACCTGACGCTGCGCACGCCTTGAAACAGATGATAGGGAGTTCGACATGTCCAGCGCGATTCCCGCCTTCCCGCCCGTCGAAGACCTGACCGCCGAGACGGCGGCTGAGGAGTTGGCCTGGCTGGCCGCCGAAATGGCTCGCCACGACGCCCTCTATAATGAGGCGACGCCCGAGATTTCCGACGCGGACTATGACGCCCTGCGCGCCCGGAACCTGGCGGTCGAGGCCGCCTTCCCCGATCTGGTCCGACCCGACTCCCCGTCGAACAAGGTCGGCGCCGCCGCCTCCAGCCAGTTCGCCGAGGTCCGCCACGGCGTGCCCATGCTGTCGCTGGACAACGCCTTCGACGAGGGGGAGGTGCGCGACTTCGTCGCCCGGATCGCCCGCTTCCTGAAACTGCCGGCCGACGAACCCATCGCCTTCGTCGCCGAGCCCAAGATCGACGGCCTGTCCGCCAACCTCCTCTATGTGGACGGCCGCCTGACCCTCGGTGCCACGCGCGGCGACGGGCGCACCGGCGAGGACGTCACCGCCAATCTGAACACCATCGCCGATGTGCGACAGACCCTGGCGGGCGACGACTGGCCCGACCGGATCGAGATCCGGGGCGAGGTCTACGCCCCCAATGACGCCTTCGCCGCCTTCAACGCCGCCGCCGAGGCCGAGGGCCGCCGCACCTACGCCAATCCCCGCAACTTCGCTGCGGGTTCCCTGCGCCAGAAGGACGCCCGGATCACCGCCAAACGCCCGCTGAACTTCTTCGCCTACGCCTGGGGCGAACACTCCAGCGATTTCGCCGAGACCCAGTGGGAGGCCCTGCAAAAGCTCAAGGCCTGGGGCTTTCCCGTCAACGACCGCTCGCGCCGGGTCGAGGGCGCCGAGGGCCTGATCGAAGTCTATCGCGAGCTGGAACGCGACCGCGCGACCCTGGGCTATGACATCGACGGCGTGGTCTACAAGGTCGACCGCATCGACTGGCAACGCCGGCTGGGCTTCGTCGCCCGCAGCCCCCGCTGGGCCATCGCCCACAAGTTCCCGGCGCAACAGGCGACCACGGTGCTGGAGGGGATCGACATCCAGGTCGGCCGCACCGGCTCCCTGACCCCCGTGGCCCGGCTCCACCCCGTCACCGTCGGCGGGGTCGTGGTCAGGAACGCCACCCTGCACAATGAAGACGAGATCGAACGTCTGGACGTCCGCATCGGCGACACCGTCCGCCTGCAACGCGCCGGAGACGTCATTCCTCAGATTCTGGGCGTGGTCCCGGACCTGCGGCCCGCCGACGCCGTCCCCTATGTCTTCCCCGACAAATGCCCGGTCTGCGGCTCGGAGGCCGTGCGGGAGGGCGACGAGGTCAAGCGCCGCTGCACCGGCGGCCTGATCTGCGACGCCCAGATCGTCGAGCGGCTGAAGCATTTCGTCAGCCGCCGCGCCTTCGACATCGAAGGCCTGGGCGAGAAACAGCTGGTCGCCTTCCACGCCCGCGGCTGGATCAAGGAGCCCGCCGACATCTTCCGCCTGGCGCGCGATGCGGACCGGCTGAAGGAATTGGAGCGCGAAGATGGCTATGGCGAGACCAGCATCCGCAACCTGGTCGCCGGCATCGACGCCCGGCGCGTCATTGCGCTGGACCGGTTCCTGTTCGGCCTGGGCATACGCGACATCGGCGAACAGACCTCCATCGTCCTGGCTCGGGCCTTCGAAAGCTGGTCCGCGCTGAAGGCCGCCTGCGTCCAGGCCGCCTCGGGTGTGCCGTCCGACGCCTGGACCACGCTCGCCTCCGCCCACGCCATATCGCCCCGCGTCCTGACCCTGATGGCCGAGGCGACGCCCCCCGCCGTCGATCCCTGGCCGGAGGCGACGATGGACATGAAGATCAGTCAGGCCTTCCCCGGCATGGCCGCCCCGGCCCGCCGCTCGCTGGCGACGATGGTTCAGGACTGGTCCGGCCTGGTCGAACTGGCCCGCGTGGCGCGTGAGGAAGCCCCGTCCGAAATCCTGAACCAGATCGCCGGCGTCACCGGCGTCGGCCCCGTCGCCGCCCTGGCCCTGGCCCACTTCTTCCACGAGCCGCACAATCTGAAGGTCGTCGCCGCGCTCGAGGCCGAGCTGACCGAAATCCTCGACGCCGAACGGCCCAAGTCCGACACCCCGGTCGCGGGCAAGACCGTCGTCTTCACCGGCGCCCTGGAACGCTTCACCCGCGACGAGGCCAAGGCCCGCGCCGAAAGCCTGGGCGCCAAGGTTTCAGGTTCCGTCTCGAAAAAGACCGACTACCTGGTCGCCGGCCCCGGCGCCGGGTCCAAGCTCAAGGACGCCGAAAAGCACGGGGTTCGGGTGCTGACCGAGGACGAGTGGCTGGCTCTGATCGGGGGATAGGTGGGGGCTTAGCCGGTCCGCGCGCGGAACGCCCGCTGCTCCAGCCGCCGAAAGCTTCCCTAAGGTCCGGTTTTTGTTGGCGATAAGGTGATCGGCAGAGCCTTGTTTTGATCCAAAACCGGGATCACCTTGCGCCCAACGGGCGGCGTCGCCGACCCGAACAGAGGAAACGACGATGAAGACCAAGATCATGCTGGCCGCCGCCGCCCTGGCGACCGCCCTCGCCTCCCCCGCCCTGGCCGGCGATCCGACTGGCCTGTGGCAGACCCCCACCAATGGCGGCCAGGTGCGGATCAGCCGCTGCGGCCAGGCCCTGTGCGGGACGCTGGTGACGTCGAACCACATCCGCGCCGACCCCAATGTGCGCGACGAGCACAATCGCGACGCCAGCCTGCGGGGCCGGACCCTGCGCAATCTGCCCATGCTTTCGGGCTTTACCGGCGGCCCCACGGAATGGCGCAACGGCTCGGTCTATAATCCGGCTGACGGCCGCACCTATCGCGGCACCATCACCATGAACGGGGACAACAGCCTGAACCTGCGTGGCTGTGTCGTCGCTCCCCTGTGCAAGACCCAGACCTGGACCCGCATCCAGTAATCCTCTTCGGCGCAGAACAGCAAAGGCCCGGCCGGATCGCTCCGGCCGGGCCTTTTTCATGGCGTTCAGAGCCAGAACCTCAGCGGTTCAGGGCCGCCCGCGCCGCCTCGGCGTAGCGATGGCCCACCGCCGCTCCCTTGGGGAAGACGGCGTCGATTCGCGCCAGATCCTGGGGCGTCAGCGCCAGGTCCACGGCGGCGACGTTCTGCTCCAGGGTCGCGACGCGGCGGGTGCCGGGAATGGGGATCAGATCGTCCCCCTGAGCCAGGACCCAGGCCAGGGCCAGTTGGGCGGCCGTGACGCCCCTGTCGGCCGCGATCGCCTTCACCGCCTCGACCAGATCCAGGTTCTTCTGGAAATTCTCGCCCATGAAGCGCGGATTGGTGCGGCGGAAGTCGTCGGGGGCCAGATCGTCCACCGACCTGATCTCACCGGACAAGAAGCCCCGGCCCAGCGGGCTGTAGGGCACGAAACCGATCCCCAGCTCGCGCGTGACGGCGAACAGCTCGTCTTCGGGCTCGCGGCTCCACAACGAATACTCCGTCTGAAGCGCCGTGATCGGATGGGTGGCGTGGGCCTTGCGCAGGGTCTCAGGCGACGCCTCCGACAGTCCCAGGAAGCGGACCTTGCCTTCGGTCACCAGCTCCGCCATCGCCCCGATCGTCTCTTCGATCGGTGTGTCGGGATCGACCCGGTGGAGATAGTAGAGATCGACGTGATCGACGCCCAGCCGCTGGAGACTGCCCTCAATGGCCCGGCGGACGTTGGCGGGGCTGCCGTCCACCATCAGCTTCGACCGGTCCGCGTTGTAATTGATGCCGAACTTGGTGGCGATAAAGGCTTGGTTGCGCCGATCCTTCAGCGCCTTGCCGAGGAGGATCTCGTTCGTATGGGGCCCATACATCTCGGCCGTATCGAACAGGGTCACGCCCAGGTCCAGGGCCCGGTGGATGACGGCGGTGGACTGGGCCTCGTCGGCGCCGCCGTAGAAGGCGCTCATGCCCATACAGCCCAGGCCGATGGCCGAGACTTCGGGTCCGCTTGGACCCAGTTTGCGCGTCTTCATCTGCGCTCTCCTGTCGATGTGGGGGATCGGCCCAAAAACGGAAAATGGAGGCCGACGATCAGGAGATGGGAGCTACAGGCCGGGGCATCAAGCCCGCCCGGCCTCTGCGATGGTACCGCCTCTCAGGCTTGAACTGAGGACCTCCGGTTCCACAAACCGGCGCTCTAACCAACTGAGCTAAGGCGGCCCGCGCATCGCGAGGCGCGTTCTCTACCGGTCCTGCGACAGGGGATCAAGCGGCTTGATGCGATTTCGTGGCGACGCGGGACAAAAGAAAACGCCCCGGAGATGGCTCTCCGGGGCGTCTGTCCTTTGAAGGCTGCGCCTCACCCGAGGGTGAAGGGCACCCGGACGCGGAAGGTGGCGTCCTGGGCGGCGCCATCGACGGTCCGCGGGGACAGTTGTCCACGCTGAACCACCCGAATGGCGGCGCGACCAAAGCCCATGCCGGCCGGCTCTTCCGATACCACCCGACAGTTGGCCGGGGAGCCGTTGGCGCGAGCCGTGCACTCGACCGTGGCCGAGCCGCTGATTTCCCGTTCCAGAGCGCGGGCAGGGAAGTCGTCGGCGGTCGGACGCGGCTGACGGGCCCACTGCACGTTCGTGATCACGGACGGCTTGGGCGGCGCCGGCGGAGCCGGAGGCGGCGGCGGGCCGGGAACGACGACGGGCGGACCGGTGTATTCGACCCGATCTTCCTTCTTCGTCGGCGTGATGTTCACCGGCGGAGGCGGAACGATGTTCGGGACGGGCGCGGGCACGCGAACCTGAAGCTTCGGCGGCGGAGGCGTGTCCGTCGGCGGAGGCGGCGGAGGCGGAGGCGGCGGAGGCGGCGGGACCGGCTCGACCAACTCGACCTCGACGGACTCGTCGACGTAGTTGAACTCCTTGAGCTTAAACTTCGACTGCTGAAGGAAGAAGATCAGCAGGGCGAACAGGAGGGTGACGATCAGCAGGCACACGATCAGCACGGGGTAGGAAACCCCCATGAAGCCCTTGGCCTTGGGTACGTCGTAACGACTGCGATGATAAGTGACGTCTGTCATACTATCTCCGCCATCTAGCTCGTCGCCTGGTCTTCGCCGACCAGTGCAACGCTGTAGAAGCCGTTATCCTGCAAGGCGTTCATGACCTGCATGAAGTCGCCGTAGCGGGTGTTTTGGTCAGCCCGAATGAAAATCCGCTCATCGGCCGGGTTCCGGGAGCCGATCTGTTTGGTCAGATCTTCTCCCAGCGTTCCGATGCTGGTCTGGAAGTCGCCCACAAAGACGTCGCCGTCGTTCTGGATCGAAATATAGACCGGCTTGGGCGGGTTCGGGGCCGCCTTGGCGACGGCGATCGGCAACTCTACCGGCACCGACACGGATGCGAGCGGAGCCGCAACCATGAAGATGATGAGCAGGACGAGCATGATATCAACGAAAGGCGTGACGTTGATATCGCTGTTGGCCTCGACCTGGCTGCCGCCGCCGCCTGATTTAATCTTGGCGGCCATCCGTCTTACGCCCCCTTGTCGAGTTGACGCGAGATGCCGTTCAGCAGCTCAGCGGCGAAACCGTCGGCGCGGGTGCCGTAGGCGGCGATGCGGGTGTTGAAGTAGTTATAGAAGACCACGGCCGGGATAGCGGCGAACAGGCCGATACCGGTGGCCAGCAGGGCCTCGGCGATACCCGGAGCAACGACGGCCAGGTTGGTCGTATTGGATTCCGCGATGCCGATGAAGGAGTTCATGATGCCGTAAACGGTGCCGAACAGACCGACGAACGGACCGGTCGAACCGACCGAGGCCAGGAACTGCTGACCGCCCGACAGGCGCTTGGCCAGGCCCGACTGAACGGCGGCGACCGCGGCGGTGGCGCGGCCCATGGCGTTGTCCAGGTGGTCGCCGGTGACCGAAAGGCCGGCTTGACGCGACATTTCGATTTCGTCGGTGGCGGCGGCGGCCATGTCGGCCAGCGGGTTGCCGTCATATTCTTCCTGGGTGGCGACGGCGCGCATGTCCGCGATGGTGCGGGCGCCGCGGAAGTTTTCCAGGAAGTTGTCGGTCTTGCGGTTCAGGGCGCCGAACTCGAACAGCTTGATGAGCAGCAGGGTCCACGACAGGATCGAGGCCAGCAGCAGGCCGATCATCACGACCTTAACGATGATCGTGGCTTCCATGAACATGGAGATCGGGGTGATGCCGCCCGAATGACCGCCGCCGACGGATTCGCCGACGGTTGAGGGGTTGGCCGCATCGGCGGCCGGAGCCATGGCCGTCGGGGCTTCGGCGGGCGCGGCGGCCGGGGTCGGCTCGGCCGGGGCCTGGGCCAGAACCGGCGAGCTCGCCATCAGGACGGCCGCGCCGGCCGCGGCGAGAAGGATGTTCGTCTTTTTGCTGTTCAGCATAGTTCGCCAGTTCCTGCTTGGTCTGACTCGTGGAACCAAAGGTGCGGCCGTGTCAAAGGGCCGCCCCCCAACCTGAAATGTTTCCTTCAGAGGCCATGTCCCTGCGGGATCGCCGGCCGCTGAATTCTTGGATGGAGACATATGCGGTCGCCCGTACTGCCTCCGATGTTCGAACCGCGGGAGAACACGCCTCCTAGAATCCGTTTGACGCCTTAATGGGAGGGCGTCCCAACCCCTTTGACGAACCCTTACCGGAGCGTCAAGGGACAACAGCCGGATTTCGCCTTTGGGGAGAAGGTTCATGAGAATCTCGCCCTTTTGTCGCGCCCAGAATGGCGCAGCACGACATTTTTGTGATGCTAATCTGTAGATTAGGGGAAGCTTGTTCGAAAACGCGCCTCGGCGCAGTTTTTAACTCTTTCAGCAGCGTTCCGTAGGTCATCCGGCCCGCGAGTCGACGATTGCACGCGACGATCGCACGCGTGAAGGCGCTTGCCGGGAAAGATATGGAATCTGGGAAGCCCCGAAGGGAAAATGGTGCCTGGAGGCGGATTCGAACCACCGACACGCGGATTTTCAATCCGCTGCTCTACCAACTGAGCTATCCAGGCGCCGACGCGGCGTCGCGAGAGGCGGGTCTATAGGCGACACTTTTCGCACTGTCCAGCGCCGTTTCAGTCCTTTTCGTCATCCTCCTTCAGCCCCTCTTCCAAGGGAACCGGAATGACGTAAGCCCCGCTGAACCAGCGTTGCAGATCCACCTCTGAACAGCGGCGCGAGCAGAAGGGCCGATATTTCGGATCGGCCTCGGCCTTGCGGCAAATGGGACAGGCGCTCATGGGTCAGCCTTCTTCTATATGGCCCCGGCCGGGCGGCAGGGCGTCGTCAGACCGCAGGCCGGCCCTCGGCCCCAGCCGGGCGACCAGGGGCGCGGCCAAGGCGGCTTCCTCCGGCGGGCAGCGGACGCTCAGCCTCGGCGTCGTCGTTTCGCTCAGCAGCCGCCGACGCAACGCCCGAACCAAGGCCAGGGCGCGCGTGGCGACCGACGGTCCGCCGCCGTCGCACAGTCGTTCCTCGACCGGCGTCATGCGCCAGGGCAGCGACATCTGCAGCAGGCCGAACCGGCTGATCGGGCCGAAGACGGCCTGCGGTTCATGGGAAAAGGCGGCGCGGGCGATGCGAGCTTGAGCCTCCGCGTCCTGCCCGTCCCCGACCAGGTCGATGACCACCAGCCCGCCCCAGTGTCTGAGACCGATCAGCCGCGCGGCCTGATGGAGCCCCTCTCGGTTGGCGGCCGCCCGCCCCTGCCGCGCGTCTCGACCGGGACTGGGCGCATAGTCGATGTCGACGGCGACCAGGGCGCGCGTCCTTTCCAAGGCGAGATCGACGCCATAGGCCGCGCTGCCCCACCGGGCGGCTAAGGCCTCTTCCTCCGCTTCCACCGCGGCGTCGATGGCGGCGACGCCCTCGATCAAGGGACAATTCGGAGCCAGGGCCTGGAGACGTTCCGCCACGCCGGGCGCGGCTTGCAGCAGACGCGGCGCGCCCTCCCCCGGCCCCATACGACGCACGACCGGCCCCTTGCCGGCGCGGGGTTCGGCGATCACCACCACCTCCAACCGCTCGCCCTGATCGACGCGATCCTTCCGATTCAGCGGCAGGAAGGCCGGCGGGCCGGCGCCCAGGTCCATGAAGGCGCCGCGAAGGCCTGGATTGACGTCGGTCACACGGCCCACGGCCCGCGCGCCCAAACGGCACTGAGGGACGTCGTCGTCGCGATGGATGATCAGATGGGTGTAGCGGCCGTTCCGGGACGCCACGCCGCGGATTTCGCCAGGCGTGTCGTCGAGGAAGACCTCGACCGCGCCGCTCATGCGCGCCAGCCGACGCCGTGCAACAGTTGGACGGCTTCGTACAGGGGCAGCCCCATGACCGAGGGATGGCTGCCGACGATCCGCTGAACGAAGGCGCCGGCCGGGCCCTGGATGCCGTAGCCGCCGGCCTTGCCGCGCCAGTCGCCCGTCGCGACATAGGTCGCGATCTCATGATCGGACAGGGGTTTGAAGGTGACGCGGGTCTCATTGACCCGTACGGCCGTCCTGCCGTCGCGCACCACCGCCACCCCTGTGAAGACGCGATGGTTGCGCCCGGACAGCAGTTTGAGGAAACGTGCGGCCTCGGCCTCGTCCGCCGCCTTTTCGAGAAACCGACGACCCACCGCGACCACCGTGTCGGCGGCCAGAACGACGGCCTGGGGGCGACGCGAAGCGACCACCTGGGCCTTGGAGGTCGCCAGCCGCTCGGCCAGACGCGGCGGCGTCTCCCCCTTCAGCGGGGTTTCGTCGATATCGGCAGGGTCGATGTGATCCGGCTTGATTCCCACCTGCGCCAGCAATTCGATGCGGCGTGGGCTGGACGAGGCCAGCACAAGCTCCAGACGCCCTTCCGACACGAAAACGACGCCGCTCCTTATTTGAAGCGGTAGGTGATGCGACCCTTGGTCAGGTCGTAGGGGGTCATTTCCACCAGGACCTTGTCGCCCGCCAGCACGCGGATACGATTCTTGCGCATCTTGCCGGCGGTGTGGGCGATGATCTCGTGGTCGTTCTCGAGCGTCACGCGGAAGGTGGCGTTCGGCAGCAGTTCGCTGACGGTGCCGGGAAACTCGAGCAGTTCTTCCTTAGCCATGCGGCCTCTCGCGCCCGGTTGATATGCGTTCAGCCCCACGCCGGGCGGGCGCGAGGGGCGGAATGGAGGGGCCTAATGCCTCAAAACGGCAAGATAGTCGAGGTCAGCCGCGACGGTAGAGGGCGCACAGCAGGGTGAACAACCGCCGCGCCGTCTCCTGGTCGACTGCGATCTTGCCTTCCAGGCGGTTCATCAGCTGTTCCGCCCCTTCGTTATGCAGTCCCCTTCGACCCATATCGACAGATTCGATCTGGCTGGGCGAGGAGCCGCGCAGGGCTTCATAATAGCTGTCGCAGATCAGTAGATAGTCTTTGATGACGCCCTTCAGCGGCGTCAGGCTGATGGCGTAGGTGCGGGCGAAGGCCTCGCCCGTGACGTCGAACACCAGACGATTGTCCTGAAGCGACAGCTTCAGCCGGTAGGACCCGCCCTCTGCGCCGACGGGTTCGAAACTGTTTCGTTCGACCAGATCGAAGATGGCGACGCGCCGCTCGTGCTCGATCTCGGCCGTCGCCGCCGGCAGGGTGGCGGCGTCCAGCTCGACGGACGCCAGCTTGTGGGGCGCGCTCATACCGTCTTCCCTTCGTCCAGCCCTGCGTCGTCCAAATGTGTCGGCGCCATTCGGGCCGGCCAGCGCTCGGATATGTCAGTGACGACGGCGTCCAGGCATTCGACGTCGATTCTCAGATCACCGCCCCCGGCGAACATCAGTATGACCCGACCGCTCGGCGCCTCGGTCGGGATGAAGTCGAGCGCCAGCAGTTCCAGCGTGGCGTCCGGATTGCGCGGCAACCGCCGGCTCTTTACCCCCATGACATCGCCGAACTGCATGGCGGACATGACGCGGGTTCCGCCGCATTCCCAACAGAAGCGGCTGAAGGCGATGGTCAGGGTGCGCGCGCCCTTTTCCCAGACGATGTCGATCGGCCGGAGTATGGCGTCCTGAAGGGCGGCCGAGATGATCTGCAGATCGTCGGCGTCCTCGGCCAGCAGACGCAGCGGTTCGACCGCCGTCTTGGCTTCGGACAGGGCGCCGTCGATCTCCGCTGTCATCACTCCATCCCTTCGCTGTGACCCTTGATCCGCCGAATCTCTGCGCCGCAGGCGCCGAGCTTTTGTTCCAAACGCTCGAACCCGCGATCCAGATGATAGACGCGACCGACGGTCGTTTCGCCTTCGGCGACCAGGCCGGCGATGATAAGGCACATCGAGGCGCGCAGATCGGTGGCCATGACCTGGGCGCCGTGCAGCGCCTCGACGCCGTGCACACGGGCCTCGCCCGCATGGACGGAGATCTCGGCGCCCAGCCGCGCCAGTTCCGGCACATGCATGAAGCGGTTCTCGAAGATCGTCTCCCGCACCGTGCTGACGCCCTCTGCCGTGGTCATCAGGGCCATGAACTGGGCCTGCAGATCGGTGGCGAAGCCCGGATAGATCGCCGTCTCGACATCGACCGCCTTCAGCCGGACCTTGGGATCGCGCTTGATCAGAACGCCGTCGTCCGTCGGCGACACCTCGACCCCGGCCTCGATCATCTTGTCGGTCAGGGCGCCGATCAGATCAGCCCTGGTCTTGGTCAACCGGACCTCGCCCCCGGCCATGGCGGCGGCGACGGCGTAGGAGCCCATTTCGATACGGTCGGGAATCACCGACCAGGTCGTCCCGGTCAGGGACGAGACGCCGGTGATGGTCAGGACGTCGGTGTCGATCCCCTCGATCTTGGCGCCCATGGCGGCCAGACAGCGCGCCAGATCGCCGATCTCGGGTTCACGCGCGGCGCGGCGCAGCACGGTCGTGCCCTGGGCCAGGACGGCGGCCAGCAGGGCGTGTTCGGTCGCCCCGACGGAGACGAACGGAAACTCGATCTCGGCGCCCTTCAGGCCGGACGGCGCCTTGGCGGTGACATAGCCTTCCTCCAGCTCGATCTCGGCGCCCAGGGCGGTGAGCGCCTGAAGATGCAGATCCACCGGCCGGGCGCCGATGGTGCAGCCGCCGGGCAGAGACACCTTGGCCTCGCCGGTGCGGGCCAAGAGCGGCCCCAACACATTGAACGAGGCCCGCATCTGGCGGACCAGGTCATAGGGAGCGAAGGTCGAGGTCAGGGTCTGGGCGTGGAACAGGCTTTCCTGCCCATCGGCGCCGTCGCGCTCGGTCACCTCAATGCCGAACTGGCGCAGCAACTGACCCAAGAAGCGGGTGTCGGCCAGCCGCGGCATATTGGTCAGCAGCAGGGTTTGATCCGTCAGGATCGAGGCGGCCATCAGCTTGATGGCGGAGTTCTTGGCGCCGCTGACGGGGATCTCCCCGAAGAGCTGAGCGCCGCCCTGAATGGCGATACTGTCCATGACGTCCTTGAAGCGCGCCCGAAGGAAACGCCTCGGGGGGAGGGTTCTCTAGCAAGCCGGCGCGCGCTTGCCAAAGGGCGGAGCGTCCGCCGGGCGATGACTTTCAGTTGCTGTCCTTGGGCGCCGCCGGGGTTCGGGCGGGCGCTTTGCGGCGTCTCAGGTTGGCGCGCAGGGCCGCCGCCAGGCGAATGGCGCGTTCGGCCTTGGCCCGCGCCGCCTCGGACGACGCGCCGCCCCCTGGCGTCAAGCTGGGCGAGGTCTCGATGGGCGGGGCGTCGGTGTCGTGCGGCGGACGAGTCATGGGCTTAGAATGCCGTGATAACGGGGCTTGTCCAAACTTTCTTTCAGATCGTCAAAAAGCCGCTTCCCTCCCCCGAACGGTTTGGCTATACGGCCGCTTCCTCAGTCGGGGCCGCCGTAGCTCAGTGGTAGAGCGCATCCTTGGTAAGGCTGAGGTCGTGGGTTCGATTCCCCCCGGCGGCACCATCTGAGACGAAAAAGGCCCGGCGAAAGCCGGGCCTTTTGCTTGATGGAAGGCCGCGCCGCTTCAGTCCGAAGCCGTCGCGCCTCGCGGCCAGGCCGCGCCGTCTTCAGCGTCCCGGTCCTTGCTCCAGCTGAAGCCCATCGACAGGGACTTGCGGCTCGAATCGCCGCCGTAGCCGCGCACCCGCCCGTAAGGCGGATAGAAACCAGGCCCCCGAAGTCCATAGCCGTAGGCCTCATAGCCGTACCCCCAGGGTTCGTTGCGCCCCTCGCGATAGGCCAGGTCCAGACGCCCGTTTTCGCCGATCGGCATCGAGACGGCGGCGCCATAGCTGCGATAGCCGCCGGTGCCGACGCCCGCCTCGACCATGCCGTGCATCTGGCGGTCGTCCATGGGGCCTTCAGGGAGGGGCTCCTGAAAATCCACGCCGGGCGTTCTGTTGCTGAGCCAGGCCTGAATCTGCTGTTCCGTCGTCATCCCATGGGGTTGAGCGTCCTGCGCGGTCGGCGCAGGAGCAGCGGCTTCCGGGGCGGCGGCCATGGCCTGGGCCAGGGTCGGGGCGTTGGTCGGGGCGGTCGCGACGACGCCGTCAGGATCGCCGTCCGCGCCTGCGCCCGAAGCTGCGAGCGCCAAGCTCGCCACAAGTCCTGCCATCAGCATGGGCCGTCTCCTTCCGCCTCATCCTAGCACGCCGATTGCGGCCATGGTCAGGCGTTTCCGTCGCCCCGTTGCAACGGGTCCGGCAAGGGTTCGCCTTCGGGCACGAAGGTCAGAGCGACCGAGTTGATGCAATAGCGGTTTCCCGTCGGCGGCGGGCCATCGGGAAAGACGTGGCCCTGGTGGCTGCCGCAGCGCGCGCACTGGGTCTCGATGCGAATCATGCCGTAGCTGGTGTCGCGCACCTCATGGACGTGGGCCGGATCGACGGGTTCGGTGAAGCTGGGCCAGCCGGTTCCGCTTTCGAACTTGGTGCGGCTGCGGAACAGGGGCAGACCGCACTCCCGGCAACAGAAGACGCCCGCGCGTTTTTCGCCCAGCAGGGTTCCGCAGAACGGCGCCTCCGTGCCGTGGGACAGGAGGACGCGCTTCTCCTCGGGGTTCAGGTCCGCCTCCAGCCGGGCGCGTTCCTGATCATCGGGCGGCGTCAGATCATAGCCGGCCGAGGAGTGTCGGGGGGCTACGGAATCGGAAAGGTCGATGTCGGTCATGAGCCCGAAATAGGAAGGGGCGGGCCGAGGTTCCACCCCGACCCGCCCCCTTCAAACCCGATCGCCAGGACGTCCTATTGGAACAGGCTGGCGACCCAGGCGCGCACGGCCGTCTCGTCGGCCGCATCACCCGCGTAAACCAGACCCTGCGTCGGCGTGTACGGGGCGTCATTGCCGCGCTGGCGGGTGGTCCAGGCCTTATGGCCATAGGTCAGTTCCGCGTAGTTCGACGGCAGACGCAGCACGGTCTGCTCGATGAAGATGGTGTCCTCAGCCGTGGTTGATCCCGCCAGACGCACGTTCGGCAGGCGGGTCAGCAGATCCAGGGTGTCCAGGCAGCCCCCGCTGCAGCCGGCGTCCACCAGAACGACCACGGGTCCGGCGACCGGATTGGCCGCGCCGGTGTCCGGCACGGACGGACGACCCGGCATGGTGAAGGTCGCCTGATTGGCCGCCAGGGCCGAATCGAAGGCCGCCACGATGGCCTGGGTCTGGTCGATCACCGCGCTGGATTCCTGCACGAAGCGAGGATCGGCCTGCATGCGGCCCAGGGTGTCGACGAACCACTGGCGATTGGCCGGGGTGGCGCGATAGGTGATGGAGCCGGCTTCCGGCTGGCGGCTGACGGTGAACTCCGGCGTCCAGATGCGGTTGGCCAGGCCGTAGCCGCGGCTGGTGGCGTTCAGCGACGACCCGTTGGCGCCGCGCAGATCGATCACCAGGCCCTGCGATCCGCGAATGGCCGGCAGTTGCGCCTCGACGGCGGCGAAGAAGGCGTCCCAGCCGGCGTCGTCGGCCAGACTGTGGACATGGACCCAGGGACGACCGTTGACGGTCTCGACGGCCAGCGGCGTCGCCGGCGGCATGTAGACGGTGGCGCGATAGGCGGCTTCCAGCGACGCCGCGTCGGCGGGTTGGGGCTGCATCTGGAACTCGCGGTCCCGGCGCCCGACCTTGAAGGTGCACAGCGACGGCACGCCGCCGGTGAAGGGGTTGTTGCGGTTCCACAGCAGATAGGGGGCGGTGCGGACGCGCCCGGCTTCCGTCGTCAGATCGCCTTCCCAACGGTCCAGCCGCTCTTCGGCCAGTTGAGCCGCAGTCTTGTCGCCGCACTTGACCAGGGTGGAGCCGACAGGCGGCAGGTTCCGAACGCCCGGCTTGACGTAGGAGACCACATATTCGCCGTTGCGCCAGGCCGTCGTCAGGCCCGGCCAGCCGATGGCGAAGAAGGGCCCCTGCCCTTCATAGGTCGGCCGGATCGCGGTGTTGGAATCGCGGAATCCGTTCGCATAGTAGCGCAACAGATAGGCGTGGCTGTCCCCGCTGTTGACGCGGCCGACGCGGCCCAGGGCGTCCTGATAACCGGCGTCGATCCAGTTTCGGAAGGCTTCGCCCGGCGCGCCGGGAATGACGGCGGCCGGATGGTTGGCGGCCAAGGCGTCGCGGGCGGCCTGAAGGTCTTGCTGGGCCAGTGCGCGGAAATCCTGGGCCGATGCGGCTCCAGCCGCCAGACTGAGGGACATGACGGCGGCCGAGGCGGCGGCGATCAAGCGGTTCATGGAGGCTCCTGGGCTCGGATTCTAAAGCGAGGTGGCGCCGTTAAACCTTATGGCCGCCGGGCTTGCCAACCCCCATCGGCGCCCTTTGGCGCGATTGTCGCATCCCTCGCCGAGCGCCGATACGGCTCAGAGTGGCGGGGAACTTTCCGTTACCGGACCGAATATCTGTCGGAAGCTGTTCTTCAACGCCGCATCCGCCTCGTCCATCGTGGCCAGGATTCCCAGGTCCACCAGGCTGGTCACCCCGTGCTCCTGGATGCCGCACGGCACGATGCCGCCGAAATGCTCCAGGTCGGGCTCCACGTTCAGGCTGATCCCGTGGAAGCTGACCCATTTGCGGACCTTGACCCCGATGGCGGCGATCTTGTCCTCGCGCGACCAGCCGGCGCCCTTGCGCTCGACCCAGACCCCGACCCGGCCCTCGCGCACCCCGGCCTCCACGCCGAACCGGTCCAAGGCGCCGATCAGCCATTGCTCCAGCCCGCGCACGAAACCGCGCACGTCCTTGCCGCGCTGGTTCAGGTCCAGCATCACATAGGCCACGCGCTGACCCGGTCCGTGATAGGTGAACTGCCCGCCGCGCCCCGTGCGATGAACGGGAAAGCGCGCCGCATCGAGCAGATCCTCGTCCTTGGCCGACACTCCGGCCGTATAGAGGGGCGGATGCTCCAAGAGCCACACCAGCTCCGCCGCCTCCCCCGCCGCGATGGCGGCGACGCGAGCCTCCATGAACGACTCGGCGGCGGCGTAATCGACATAGGTCGAAGAGACGGTCCATTCGACCGGGCGGCCGTCGCCGCGACGCAGCTTCTGAAGGTCGGGACTTAACGGGTCGGCAAGCATAAGGCTTCAATGTGCAGGCGGAGGCGTTTCCGCAAGGGACGACCTCTTAGTGAACGAGAGCGCCCGTGTCCCAGATCAACGCCGTAAACGTCGAAATCTCAGTCGTGCTGGGGCGTATGGTGCTGCCGATGTCCCAACTGCTGAAGATGGGTCGGGGCGCGGTGATTCCGCTGGACGCCTCCGAGGGCGACGAGGTTTGGATCCTGGCGAACAACCACCCCGTCGCGCGCGGCGAAATCGAGATTCGCGAAGACCGGATCGCCATCACCGTCACCCGGCCCGCCGACGTCTATGACTTCATGGCCGGCGCGGCCTGACATCCGAACGGCGTCAACCGCACAAAGCGCGCTCGGCTCAAAAGAGAGACTTTCCTTTTCCAGCGGCTTCGTCTATTCGCCGCCGCTCCGATGCGAGCGGTCGTGGCGGAATTGGTAGACGCGCAGCGTTGAGGTCGCTGTGGGGCAACCCGTGGAAGTTCGAGTCTTCTCGACCGCACCATCTGGCTAAACAGGGCGATTCATCGGCTAACTACGGCTGGACATTCTACCAAGGGAGGCGACCACGTGAGCACCACGGACACCGCCTTTGCTCCAGCCGAAGCGCCTGAAACCGAAGACCACGCCGCCCTGGACGAGGACTATGTCCTCACGCCCCAATTCGTCGAAAAAGTCGTGGACGCCGCCGACGACGGCGACGGCATGCGACTGCGGTCGCTGCTGGAGGATCTGCACCCCGCCGACGTCGCCGATCTGATGGGCTTCCTGACGGCTGAGCACCGCGCGGTCGTGGTGCTGTGGCTGCCGCCGGAACTGTTGGCCGAGACCCTGCCGGAGCTGGACGACGGGATTCGGGAAGAAGTGCTGGAGCGGGTGCCGCACGGCACCCTGGCCGAGGCCCTGCAGGAACTGGATTCCGACGACGCCGCCGCCGTGGTCGAGGATCTGGAGGACGATCAGCGCGAACGGGTTCTGGCCGCCATGCCTGACGTCGATCGCGCCGCGATCGAAAGCAGCCTGGGTTATGAGGAAGAGTCCGCCGGCCGCCTGATGCAGCGCGAGGTGATGGCGGCGCCCCAGTTCTGGAGCGTGGGCGACACCATCGACCACATCCGCAAACAGGGCGACGACCTGCCGGAACTGTTCTTCGACATCTATGTGGTCGACCCGCTGAACCGCCCCGTCGGCGGGGTCCCGATCAGCGGCCTGCTGCGCGCCCCGCGCAGCGCCGCCCTGTCCGACCTGATGGAGCCGATCAATGAGATCGCAGTCGATCAGGACCAGGAAGAGGTCGCCTACATCTTCGAAAAATACCACCTGATCTCGGCGCCGGTCGTGGACGCGGCCGGCCGGCTGGTCGGCCAGATCACTGTCGATGACATCGTCAACATCATTCAGGAAGAGAACCGCGAGGACATCCTGCGTCTGGCCGGTGTCTCCGACGAGGATCGCGGCTCGTCCGTGACCGAGATCGTGCGCGGTCGCGTGCCCTGGCTGGCCATCAACCTGGCGACCGCCGCCCTGGGCGCCAGCGTCATCGGCCTGTTTGAGGGCACCATCCAGCAGATTGTGGCCCTGGCGGTCCTGATGCCCATCGTGTCGGCCATCGGCGGCAATGCGGGCACCCAGGCCCTGACCGTCACCGTTCGCGCCCTGGCCACGCGCGAGCTGAACTCGGCCAACGCCATGCGCACCTTCCTGAGGGAGCTGGTGGTGGGCCTGGCCAACGGCCTGATCCTGGCGCCCCTGATCGGCGTCGCCGCAGGGATCTGGTTCCGGGACGAGGACTGGAAGATCGGCGTCGTCATCGCCGCCGCCATGATCCTGAACCTGCTGGTCGCGGCCTGTATCGGGGTTCTGACGCCCCTGACCCTGTCGAAGCTGAAGTTCGACCCCGCCGTCTCCTCGGCGGTGTTCGTGACCGCCACGACCGATTTCTTCGGCTTCCTCATATTCCTGGGTCTTGCGACGATCGTTCTGTTGTAAACGCTTGGCCCCAGGCTTGCTGCGGGACGGCTCAGGGCCGAGCCGTCGTCTCGCTTTGGGGCAACACCTGTGTCAGACACGTTGAAACCGACCAAGATCTCCCGCGATGGTGTCATTCTGATCAAGAGCTTCGAGGGTTTCCGCCCTCGGGCGATCCAGCGCGACGACGGCCGCTGGATGATCGGTTATGGCCATACGGCGTCCGCCCGCGAGGGGCTGACCGTTTCGGAAGTCGATGCTGAACTGCTGTTGCAGTACGACCTGCTGCCTGTCGTCAAGGCGATCGACGAAGTCCAGGCGCCGCTGAACCAGCACCAGTACGACGCCCTCGCCAGTTTCGTCTTCTCCATCGGGGTGGATCGCTTCCGCTCCTCCGAGGTCTTGAGGCGACTGAACGCGGGTGAGACCCAGGCTGCGGCCGAAGCCCTGGCCGCCTGGATCGACGACGGCGGCCCCTTGTCGCCCCCGCGTCGCCGCGCGACCGAACGGGCCCTGTTCGTCGCCAATCCGGACGCCCCGGTCTCCCTTGCCGATCTGCTGTCCGCTCCCCTGCCCCCGGCGACGGCGACGATCTTGGAGACGACGGAGGCGGCCGGTTCGACCGGTTTCGACGCGGTCGATGTCGCGCCTTTTCCGGCCCATGACGCGTCGGAGCCCATGACGTGGGAAAGCGCAATATCCGCCCTGCTGAACGAGTCGGATCTCAAGCAAGCGGACGAAGAGGTCGACGAAGGTCCCGATCAGGCGTCTCATCCTGCAGACGACGCCGCGGACGCACCTGCGAGCCAGGACGCCGAAACCCCCATGGCGAACGGCGAAGCTCAACCGGTGGAAGCCGAGCCGGTGACGACGGTCGAACCTTTGGTCGATGCGGGCAAGCCGTGCGCAGACTCCGCCTCGCCCCCTGCCGAATCCTCTGTTGCGCTTCTTCTGGACGAGCCGGCCGTCGAGGCGGAACCCGAAGAGGCCAAGGCCGTGCCTAGGCCTGCCGAATCTTCAGATGGTGAGGCGGAAACAAGCGAGCCCCCGGTCGAGGCCGACGCAGGAGAATTCGTCGCTCCGGCCCTCGAGCAGCCCACAGCGTCGGACGAACCCGAGCCTGCCTCATCGGAGCCGGCTTCAGCGTCCCCTGCCGCCCGCCCGGCGCCCAGCGCGGCCGCCTTCTATTCTCCTTACGTGGTCCGGGTGACCGGACCGCTCGCCCTCTTCTCCTCCGCCGCCCCGTCCCCGTTGCAACCGGCGGCCTCCGCCTCGGCCGTCACGGCGCCCCTGACGCCCGCCCCGCTTGAGACCCTTGCCGCGGAAGCGGAGCCGGCGAACGACGACGGCGTGAGCGTTCCGGAGGAGGCTGCTGCGGCGCAGGCCGTCGAGGCGGAAGCGGCCTCCGTCGATCAGCCCGCCTTCGAGCCGTCCAACGCCCCGAGCCCGACGCCGACCCCGACGTTTGCCGATGCGCCTGACGTGGAGGAACAGACGGTTCAGGTTCCCATGTTCTTGATCGCCCCGACCGAGCCGTCCGCCCCGCTGGACAGCGAGCAAACCTCGGCGGGGCGTTTGGAGGCCGCTCCGCCTCCCGACGCCGCGACTGATGCGACGGAAATCACCGACCTCGATCAGACCGCCCTGTTCGACACGGAGGTTCAACCGGAGGACGGCCTGCATCTGTCGGTCGACCGGGAGGCGACGCCCGACAAGCGGTTCGACTGGGGCGAAACCGCGACCTTCCTGGTGATGGGCGGCATAGGCATGCTGGCCTTCGGCGCGGCCATGGCGGCCTTCCGACAGGCGTCGAATTCGACGGGGGGCGAGACCGCCGTCATCGGCTGGGTTCTGGCGATCATCGCCTTGGCCTGCGTCGGGGTGTCGGGCTACAATCTGTTTCAGCGCTGGGGCCGCCCGACGGATCCGACGGCCTGACGGACGGAATCGTCACAGGCTGAAACGGACAGGTCGTCCTGCGCTTTGCGAAAGGCCGTGCGCGATGCTACGCCGAATGGCATGAGCATTCCCTTCGCACCCCAATCCATGGAATTCGGCCTCGGCGAGAACGCGGACGCCATTCGCGACACCGCCGCGCGCTGGGCGGCGGATCGCCTGGCGCCCCTGGCCGCCGAGATCGACGAAACGAACAGCTTCCGCCGCGAACTCTGGCCCGAGATGGGCGAACTGGGCCTGCACGGCATCACGGTCGAGGAAGAGTTCGGCGGCCTGGGCCTGGGCTATCTGGAACATGTGGTGGCGATGGAGGAGGTGTCGCGCGCCTCGGCCTCGATCGGCCTCAGCTACGGCGCCCACTCCAATCTGTGCGTCAACCAGATCCGCCGCTGGGGCACGCCTGAGCAGAAACAGAAATATCTGCCCAAGCTGATCAGCGGCGAACATGTCGGATCGCTCGCCATGTCCGAGGCCGGTTCCGGCTCGGACGTCATGTCCATGCGCACCCGGGCCGAAAAGCGGGGCGACCGGTACGTCCTGAACGGGACCAAATTCTGGATCACCAACGCCCCCCACGCCGAGACCCTGGTGGTCTACGCCCGCACCGGCGACGGCAACGGCGGGGTGACCGCCTTCCTGATCGAAAAGGGCATGAAGGGGTTCAGCGTCTCCAAGAAGCTGGACAAGATGGGCATGCGCGGCTCCGACACTGCCGAACTGGTGTTCGAGGACTGCGAAGTGCCCGAGGAGAACGTCATGGGCCCGGTCGGCGGCGGCGCCGGCGTCCTGATGAGCGGCCTGGATTATGAGCGCGCGGTGCTCGCCGCCGGCCCCTTGGGCATCATGCAGGCCGCCCTGGACGTGGTCCTGCCCTATGTCCGCGACCGCAAACAGTTCGGCAAGCCGATCGGCAGCTTCCAGCTGATGCAGGGCAAGGTGGCCGACATGTACGTCGCCCTGAACAGCGCCCGGGCCTATGTCTATTCGGTCGCCCGCGCCTGCGACGCAGGCCTCACCACCCGCTATGACGCCGCGGGCGCCATTCTGCTGGCGTCCGAAAACGCCGTGAAGGTCACGCTTGAGGCCGTTCAGGCCCTGGGCGGCGCGGGCTACACCAAGGAGTGGCCTGTCGAACGTCTGGTCCGAGACGCCAAACTCTATGACATCGGCGCCGGCACCAACGAGATCCGTCGCTTCCTCATCGGTCGGGAACTGCTGGGCGGCTGACGGCTTCTTCCGGACGGAAGGAGACACCCATGCCCGCAAAATCCGCAGCCCAGCAGAAGGCCGCCGGCGCCGCCCTGTCGGCCAAGCGCGGCGACACGCCCAAGTCGGAGCTGAAGGGCGCGTCCAAGTCCATGGCCGAGTCCATGACGGAAAAACAGCTGGAAGACTTCGCCCACACCGAACGCAAGGGCAAACCCGAACACGCGGCCGAGAAATAGCCGGTTCGGCGCGATTCTTCGGCATTGTTGCCGTTCCGTAAGTGGCGGTGAAACCTCTGTGCGCCTAAATGGGCGAACTCCTTTCGCCGAGCCCGCCGCTGATGCCCGCCCAAGACAAGCCGAACGACGACCTGCGGCTCTTCTCCGACGTGATCGAGGAACTGGGCGAAGGCGACGACCCCAAACTGAAGCTGGAAGAGCTGGTCGCCGCTTTCGGCGAACGGGGCTTCGGGGCCATGATACTGATCCTGTCGATGCTGGCCCTGCTGCCGTGGCCGCCGGGCGGCAAGGCGGTGTTCGCCGTGCCCATCATTCTGATGTCGCTGGAACTGGCCTTTCAGCGCAGTTCGATCTGGTTGCCGCGCTGGGCGCTGCGCACCTCGATCAGCCGTCCCGCCTATCGCGCCGGGGTGTCGCGGATCATGAAGACGGTGCGCTATGTCGAAAACCTGACTCAGCCGCGCCTGCCCCTTTTGACGGGCGAAGTCGCGGATACCATCACGGGCCTCGTCTGCGTCCTGCTGGCGCTGATCATGGCCCTGCCGATTCCGTTCGGAGACGCCCTGCCGGGCATCGCCCTGGTCTTCTTCGCCCTGGGGATGATGCAGAGAGACGGTGTGGCCATTCTGCTGGGCGCACTGGCGACCAGCGCCTGCGGCCTCTACCTGTTCCTGATCTGGCACACGGTGTCAGAGATCGCCCATCACGCGGCCGGATGGTTCTCGGGCGTTCTGCCCTGAACGACAAAAGGGCCGCCGCGTCGCCGCGACGGCCCTTCATTGTCTGACCGCGAACGGCCGGACCGCAACTCAGCCCGAAAGGATCAGGCCAGGCCTCCAACGAGGACCAGGGTCGCGGCCACCGCACGCGATTGATGACAATGAGACACTGGATCACCTCCTTTCGACTGTTGAACAGGGACTCGAAAGGTAAGACGCCTCAAGGCCTTGCGCCAATAGGCTTCGCGATTTCGTGAAGTCGGTCGTCAGGCCGCCTGCTGCGCGCCCGGCGCCAGGCCCTGCATCATCATGCGATTGATGTCGATCAGGTCCTCGAACGACTCCTCTCCGCGCATGACCAGAGAAGAGTGGCGATTGACGAACAGGCTCAGCGAGATGATCTGGGCGCGCACGGCCTGCGGCAGGACATTGGCGGAATCGCCGCAGTCCGCCGCCAGGGCCGACCAAAGACGGCGATTCCAATCCAAGGCGTCAATCCGGGTGGCCAGATCGCGCTCATCAGACTTGGACGCCTGGACCAGGGCGCGCGTGACCTGACCGAACAGCCGGTATTCCAGGTCGCGGGGCGTCTCAGCCCGCGTCGCCGCCGCTGCGTACGCCTGAAGCGACATTGAGCACCTTCTCTTCGTAATCGACAATCTTACGGGCGGCCATCAAGGCCTTATAGTATTCGCGTTGCAGCACATGGCGCGAGGCGGAGACACATTCGGCCAAGACGTCCGGGTTCTTGGTCGCCCCCATGAATTCGGTGATGCGGAGGGCCATCTCGTCGTAGAATTTCGACGCCGACGCCTCGTCCAGATACATCATCATGATCGGGAAATAGATGCGGCGCGCAGGGGTCGTGACCTCATCGGCCTGCATGATGTCCTTTTCACGCAAAACACTGGCGCGGTTTTGCAGGATGAGAACGCCGCGACGGTCGCCGTTTTGAACCACCGCGCCGTTCAACACGAATTTTTCGCCGGGTTTCAACGACAGTTTCAAAGCCATTGACGACCGAACTCCTTCAGCAGGTCGGAACCGATCGAAGATGGACCGCCCCTAACGATTCGAAACCTTAAAGGCTGAGGGTTAATCATCCCTTGTCCCCAGCCTGCGCGGAACACCTGCCTCGGGGCGACGTTTCGTCACCAGACAGGAGGCGACCATGCCCGACATGGACTATCAGGACGATCAGGGACAGGCCGAGGTCTTTGACGAAACCCATCTGGACGATGAAGGCGAAGGCGACCTTCTGCTGGATGAGGCTGACCAAATTCTTGACGTCACCCAGGCCGACGGCGATGCGGACGAAGACGCCTTCGACGAGGACGACCTCGACATCGACGATCAACTGGCCCTGGACGGGATCGAGCGCGAGGCGGACGCCCTGCTCGGCATGGACGGCGAAAAGGTCAATCAGTCCGACGCCGACAGCAATGATCTGGCGGCCGAGGGCGAAGTCGAACTGGTCTACTCGGGCCTGATGGAAAATGAGCGCGGCGCCCAGGCCAGTGCGGCGCACTGGGAGGCGCGACGCCTCGACGACGACGATATCGAACAGCTCGGCTACGGCGCCGACGACGCCCGCACGCAAGAATCCTGAAAGGAGCGCACATGCAGGACGCGAACGCTAAACAAGACGCCTCGACGGACACACCCCACGCCAAAAGGGTCGAACCGCGCGAAGGCAAGCCCGACCAGTTGGAACACCGCGTAAATCCGGAAGAAGGGCGCGAGGAGGCGCTGATCGACGAGAGCGTGGAAGAGACCTTCCCCGCCAGCGATCCCATCTCGCCAAAACACATCACCTGATCGCTGTTCAGGCGATTGCCGATCGGCTAACCCGCTTCGTGGCACTCACGAGGCGGGTTTTTTCATGAGCCGGTTTGAAGGCACTGATCGCTATATCGCAACGGCCGACCTGAAGGTCGCCGTCAATGCGGCCGTGGCCTTGGAACGTCCGCTGCTGATCAAGGGGGAACCGGGAACGGGCAAGACCGTGCTGGCCTATGAGGTCGCCAAGGCCTTCGATGCGCCCCTGATCACCTGGCACGTCAAATCGACCACCAAGGCCCATAACGGACTCTATGAGTACGACGCCGTCAGCCGGCTGCGCGACAGCCAGCTCGGCGAGGCGCGGGTTCAGGACGTCCGCAACTATCTGAAGAAGGGCAAGTTGTGGGAGGCTTTCACATCCCCGACGCGCCCCGTCCTGCTGATCGACGAGATCGACAAGGCGGACATCGAATTCCCCAATGACCTGTTGCAGGAACTCGACCGGATGGAGTTCTATGTTCAGGAGATCGACGAGACGATCCGCGCCGAGGTCCGGCCCATCGTCATCATCACCTCGAACAATGAGAAGGAGCTGCCGGACGCCTTCCTGCGCCGCTGCTTCTTCCACTATATCCGCTTTCCCGACGCCGAGACCCTGGCGGCCATCGTCGACGTCCATTTTCCGGGCATCAAACCGCGCCTGGTCTCGGAGGCGTTGAAGACCTTCTACGAGATCCGCGACACGCCCGGCCTGAAGAAGAAGCCCTCCACCTCCGAACTGCTGGATTGGCTGAAGCTGCTGCTGGTCGAAGACATTGACGCGGAAACCCTGCGCGAAAAGACGCCCAACAAGCTGATCCCGCCCCTGCACGGCACCCTGCTCAAGAACGAGCAGGACATTCACCTGTTCGAACGTCTGGCCTTCCTGGGCCGCAGAGACGGCGCGCGCCCGGGCGGCTGAGCGGCATTACCGCGATTTCACTGGACCACTCTCTTCGACGGCTCAAAATAGAGACCATGAGCGTTACACCCCCGTATCGTTTGCTGATCGCCGGCGTGGCGATCGTCGGGCTCGGTGCAGGCCTGGTCGCCTGTGACGGCGAAAACGCGGTTCGGATCACCAAGACCACCACGACCAGCGCCTCCAACGACGTAGAGCCCGGCGTGCTCAAGGTCGTCGAAGGTCTGAAATGCCCCGAAACGCTGGGCGTGCTGACGCGCAAGGGCTTTGCTGACCCGGGCGGGGCCGCCTGCACCTACGGCGGCCCTCGCGGCGCGGAGGTGGTGCTCTATCTGGTCAAGCTTGAAGATCGGTCCGCCGAGGACGTGCTGCGCGAATATGAACGCCGCGTCTCGTCGGACATGCCCCAGGCGGCGATGCGTATCGACGCCCGCCAGACGGAAAACGGTACGGAAGAGGCCACTGTCGCCGCGCCCGGCGTGAACATCCAGGCCAAGGGCGATGACGCCTCGGTCAAGCTTCCGGGGCTTCAGATCGAGACCCGGGGCGACAGCGCGAGCGTTCGCATCGCGGGCATCAACATCCAGTCCAAGGACGGCGAAGGCGTCCGCACCGAAAAGAGCAGCGTCAAGATCGACTCTAACGGCGAAACCACCCAGATTCGCACCCAGGCGCCAGGGGACGCCACGCGGGCCAGCTTCATCCTGGCGGACGACGACGTGCCGGCGGGCGCATGGCGTCAGGTCGGCTTCGAGGCGCGTGGGCCCGCCGGCGGCCCGCTCGTCATCGCCACGGTTCGCTCCAAGTCACGGCACGACCGGGTGTTCGAAACGGCCAAGGATCTGGTCGCCCTGAACGTCGGAGACTGAAATCCACGCCGAAAACAAGCGCCGACGGCCGGACGCCTTGATCCTGACGGCGCTTTGCGTCACCTGACCAGCCCACCAGCGAGCAGGATCGACGATTTGGCCGAGCGCCCCAAGAAAAAGACCGAAGTCCGCGCCTGGCAGCGCATGCTGTCGGGCCGACGCCTGGATTTGCTCGACCCCTCTCCTTTTGACATTGAGATCGAGGACATCGCCCACGGCCTGGCCCGGGTTGCGCGGTGGAACGGCCAGACCATCGGCGAGCACGCCTTTTCGGTGGCCCAGCACAGCGTCGTGGTCGAGGAGATCGCCGCCCACATCAAGCCGGGGCTCGATCCCAAATGGCGCCTCGCCGCTCTGCTGCACGACGCCTCCGAATATGTCATCGGCGACATGATCTCGCCGTTCAAGGCGGCCCTGGGATCCGGCTACAAGGACTTCGAGGCGCGGCTGGAAGCCGCCATCCACGTCCGCTACGGCCTGCCGCCCAAGACGCCCCAAACGATCAAGACCCTGATCAAGAAGGCAGACAAGGCCTGCGCCTATTTCGAGGCGACGCAGTTGGCCGGTTTCAGCGAGAAGGAATCGCTCGGCTTCTTCGGCGCGCCGCCGCCCGGATACAGCCTGACCATCGAGCCCCTGCCGGCCTCTCTCGCCCAGGCGCGCTATCTGGAGCGGTACCAGGTGCTGGCCAAGGCCGTGGGCCTTCTGCCCGCCGACGACGCCTGGCACACGGAATAGAGCTGTGACTGGGCCGACGGATCAAGGCGTGCGAATCGGTCTGTCGGCCGTCGTCATGACGCTGAAGGACCGTCGGGCCGTGGTGCTGACCACCCAGACCGAAGACGGCGCTCGGGCCCTGCCGTTCGGGCCTTTCGACCCGGCGCGGGACCGTACCTTTGAGCGCGCGCTGCGCGACTTCGTGACCGATCAGACGGGGTTCCGGCTCGGCTTCGTCGAACAGCTCTACACCTTCGGCGACGCGGGCCGCGCCTCGCCCCGCGCAGCGCCCGGCCCCGACCAGATGCGCGAGGTGTCGGTCGGCTATCTGGCCCTGACCTCGGAAGCCGCCGCTCCGCCGGCCCATGACGCCCAATGGACCCCCGTCTTCGACATCTTCCCCTGGGAGGATCGGCGTTGCGGCCGATCGACTCTGCATGGCTCGGTGATCGACGCCCTTCTTCGCTGGGCCGGGGCGGATGAACGACGCCTGGGCCGCGCCCGGGCCCTCTTCGCCCTGACGCCGGATCATCGCTGGAACGAGGAGCGCGTTCTGGAGCGCTATGAACTTCTTTATGAGGCGCGCCTGGTTGCGGAGGCTTGGCGCGACGCCCGACAGACGCCGCACGATCTCCCGCCCCTCCCCGGCGCCGTCATGGGCTCCGACCACCGGCGCATTCTCGCCACGGGCCTCGGTCGGCTGCGCAGCAAGCTGAAGTACCGGCCCGTCCTGTTCGACCTGACGCCGGAGGCCTTCACCCTTTCCGAGCTTCAGGCGGCCGCCGAGGCCGTCTCCGGTCTCACCCTGCACAAGCAGAACTTCCGCCGCGCCGTGGAACGCGCGGGCCTCGTCGAGCCCACCGGCCGGATGTCGTCGGCCACGGGCGGCCGCCCCGCCGAGCTGTTTCGTTTCAAGGGCCTGGACCCGGAAACCGGCGCCGCGCCCGGCCTGTCGCTGCCGGCGCAAAGATAGGTTCGGATTTCTTTCACAGACAGCTTGCGGCGCCGCCGCTCTGCCATTAGAGAAGCCGCTCGCTCGACCAAGCGACTGATGCGCCGCGGAGAGGTGGCAGAGTGGTCGAATGTACCGCACTCGAAATGCGGCGTGCCTGGAAGGGTACCGTGGGTTCGAATCCCACCCTCTCCGCCATCATCCTGCCGCCCCGAGGCGAGGCGGGCCCCGCCTCACCGAACAGACGAACTTCATTCGAACACTGCTGTTTCGGAGCCCTGCGCCCAGGGAGCCGCCGGTCTTTCGACCGGCGGGGCTGCCCCTATTGCGGCAGGCTGGCCCGCGCCAGCGCCGCCTGGACCTCGGCGCGCGCGGCCTCCATGTCGCGGCGGAAGACGTCCGAGCGTTGTTCCGCGCCGTAAATGACCATGCCCGACAATATGCCGGCCTCGACGGCGCTGTAGCTGTGAGAACCGCAGATGTAGCGGCTTTCGGCGAAAGCGCGTCCGCGGGCGTAGAGGGCGTCGGCGCGCTGGGGCGCCAGTTCCGCCAGGATCATGGCCACATGGGCGCCGTGGGCCGAATGGCCGGACGGATAGTCGGGATTGCCGGCTAGATGTTCGGTCTTGGCTTCGCAGATCGGCTGGTCCGTGCCGATGTACGGCCGCTTCGTGCCCCAGTGGGTCTTGGCGTCTCCGACCACGGACCGGTCCTCGCCGGCCCGATCCAGCAAGGCCGTCAGAACCGGCGCGGTCTCTGGCGTCAGCCGCACCCCCAGGGCCTCTGCGAAGTCGTCATAGATTTCGCCCGACACGTCCGAGGTCGCCAGCGCCCAACGCGGCGTGCCCTGCAGGGCGCGCGTCTCACGGAACACGCCCTGGTCGGCGACGGCGCGAGGCGAGCCCGGTTCAGGCGGCGGAGCCAGGACCTGGGTCAGATCCGGTCGTTCCACCGGGGTCAGATAGCCCCGCTCCGTCCCTTCGTCGGTCAGCTCCACGGCGAGCCCGTCGCACCGTTTTTCGGTCCGCAACGGATTGCAGACGGCCGCCGCACCCCCGGTCAGTCGCACCTGATAGGCAGGGAAACGCGGATCCGCCGTCATATAGTCGGTAGACACATACTGCGCCCCGCTGGCGAAGGCGGCGCTGCGCCGAGTCACGTCCCCCGTTCGCGCTTCCAGAGTGTCGGCGTCGGCGCGGGTGCGGACAATGAAGCCGGCGCGGACGGCCGTCTGGATGCGCCCCTGCTCGGCCACTGGATCGTTCAGGGTCAGATAGGCGGCGGCGGGCGAGGTCTCATCGGTGTTGACGAAGAAGACCCGGCCTTCCAGCGAGCGCCGCGCGCCGCGATAGGCGGCGACCTTCTCGGGCCCTTCGTCCAGGGCGAAGAAGACCTTGCCGCGCGCTTCGCCCAGCCGCGGCCAGCCTCCGGCTAAAACCCCTTCACGCAGGGTGGCGTACTCCCCCTGGACCTGATCGGGCGTGATCAGGTGATCGGCGTCGAACACCGACCGCACCTCGGCGTCCAGGGCGTCCCAGGCGGCGGCGTCGAAATCCAGCGGCGTCGTTCCCCCGGGCATGGAGGGGCCGCCCGTCTTGGCGTTCAGCATGATCAGAATGGGGGCGTGGTCGGGATGGGCGCGCGACCAGTCGCGGATCTCCGTCAGACAGGCCACGAAGGTCAGGCAGGTGCTGCGAAAATCGACGTCGGGCATGTGCAGGGTCTTGAAGCCCGGCCGGGCCATGGCTTCCGCGAAGGCGGCGCTGACCGGCGCGCCCTGGCCCGGCCGTCCCAGGGCCGACAGGGGATGGGCGTAGCGCCCGCCCTGCGGATCGTTCAGCACGTCGATCTCGATCTGGCGCGCCCCGGCGTCCAGCTGTTCCGTCAGGGGGCGATGGGAATAGTCCAAAGCCACGGCGGCCGGATTGACCGCGATCATGGCCTGAAGTTCGGCGGCCGGGATCGGCAGCTTATAGCTGTTGTGGGCGCCCACCGCCGTCAGATCGTTCATGCCCAGATTGCGATCCATCCAGGCCTGGGCGCAGAGGTCGCCGCCGGCCGCGCGTAGATCGGCTGCTGTCAGGTCACACGCCGGCGCTGCGCCCGCCAGAGCGGAACCGGCCATCAGGGCCGCCATCAGATTGAGCATCGAAAATCCTCGGAATTCACAAGCAGAAGGGAAAAGGGATCACAGCGACCAGCGCAGGCTGGCGGTCAGGCTGGGGCCGACGCGGCCCAGCTGGAGCAGACGCCGCATGTCGTATTCGTAGGCGAGGTCGGTCGTATCGGTCAGGTTCGAGGCGGCGACGACCAGGGTTCCGCCGGAGCCGATCTCGAACGAGGCCTGGGCGTCCAGATAGCCGGCGGGGCCGACGGTGAAGTCGGCCACCCCTCCCCCCTGCATGTCCGCCTCGGACCGGAAGGCGGACCGCCATGACCAGGATAGGCCGATCGCGACCGGCCCCCGCTCGAAGAAGGGATTGATGGAATAGGCCAGTCGCGACACTCCGGCCAGGCTGCGTCCGCCCGGTCCGTGTCCGTCGGTGAAGGTCCCGCTGGCCCACAGGCCGAAGCCGGAGGGAAGCCGGCGATGGAGCCCCACCTCCACGCCCCGGCTGATCGCGCGCCCCAGATTGGCGGGCCGCGACATCATCACCTCGGCCCGCACCAGGGGACCGGCGCGGGTCTCGAACACCAGCATCTCCGGCGCCTCCACCAGGCCGATGAAGTCGTCGATGCTCTTGTGGAAGACGGCGAGGCTGAGCGCGCCCTGCGGAAAGCTCCACTCAAACGAGGCGTCGAGATTGGTCGCCATATAGGGGCTGAGATCCGGGTTCCCGCCGACCCCGGTGAAGATCGAGCCGGGCGACGGGGCGTCGATCTCCGCCTGTCCGCGCTCGTAGATGTTCGAGACGAGGGAGCTGGCGGGCACGGTCGCCAGACGCAGATCCGCCAGCGACGGCCGCGTCATCGTCCGCGACGCCGCGAGCCGCAGTCGGCGACCCTGATCAAGATCGAAGGCGATGTTGAAACTGGGCAGCAGGGCGGTGTCGGTCCCGACCTTGGAGACCGGACGAATGGCGGCGCCACCGCTCTCGCCGGCGTTCAGAAAGGCGCCGTCCACCGCCGTGCGCGTCGTCACAAGACGAAGACCCAGATTGCCCGAGAACGGGGCGCCGCCCGCCTCTCCCTCGAAATCTGTGCGTGCATATAGAGCCCCGACACGCTCGCCGACGCGATAGGAGTTCTGCAGGTCGGCGCCCGTGGGAGCCAGCGCGTCGGGCCCGACCGCCAGTTCCTCGCTTTCCCGGGGGATGTGAAAGGCCTGCTGAAAGCGGTCGAAGTCGGCGGCGATCCAGGATCCCGGATGCCGGTCGATCAGGGAATCGAACACGTCGTCGGCCACGCGGAACCCGAGAAAATCGGGGGTGACCACGGCGCCCGGCCGAAGCGCGGCCTCGCGGTCGCGTCTCTGGTAATCGCGGGACCGGTCGCTGATCTGTGCGCCGAAGGCGATTTCGGTCAGGACCGTCCTGCCCAGATCGACGGACACAGGACGCCGCAGATCGAGGAGGCCCGTCAGGTCCTCGTCGACGGATTCGATGGCGCGCACGCCCAGACGCTTGAAGGCGAAACTCGCGGGGTCGGTCAGGTCCAGATCGGTCGCAAGCAGGGCCGCCTCGCGGTCGCTCGCCGCTCTGCTGACGTCGAATGCGTAGGACGGGGTTCCGATGGCCCGAGAAGATATCCGCTCCAGCGGCGTATCCAGCCTGGACCGCGCGCGCGACAGGCTGAAGCGCGGCGTCAGGCTCCAGTTGCCCAGCACCAGGTCCGCCAGGGCCGACACCACGATGTTCAGGTGGGCCTGTTCCGAAAACTCCGTGTTGTTGTCGATCGTGCCCGCCTGGATGGAAGCGGCCGTCACCACCCCGTCCGTGATAGAGGCCTTGGCGCCGGGCGTCTCCAGCAGCGCCCCGACCCCATAGGCGATCCGGTCCTCGCGAATGGTGTTGTCGAAGGTGGAGACGAGGCTGTCGAACCGAAGCCTGAGCGAAGGCGAGGCCCGCCACTCTCCGCCCAGAAAGAGGCTGCGCCTCAGCCGATCCTCGTGCTCGACCGTCGTCCTCACATCGCTGGGGGCGACCGCCGGCTGCCCTTCGAGGACCACCGGCGTATAGCGACCGACCTGAAAGCGGTCGTAGAGGACCGAGCGTCCCTCCTGGGACAGGCCGCCCACCACACCCCAGGCGCCGTCTTCGGACACGAACCGGCCCGCGAGGGAGACGTCCGTTTCCGGCCGGCCCGTTCGCGCCTCGACGGAGGCGCCCGCCCTGAGGCTCAGGAAAGGATCGCCGTCCAGTCCGCCGATCGTCTCGATGTCGATGTTGGAGCCGATCCCGCCCTCGATCAGATCGGGCGTCGTCGACTTGGTCAGTTGCGCCCCCGCCAGGAGATCGGCCGACAGGGCGCGGAACCGGAACTGCCGACCGCTCTGGGTCGAGTTGCGGATGTTCTCGTTGAAGGCGACCGGCGCTCCGTTCAGGGTCACCGACTGGAACAGCGGCCCCAGCCCCCGGACGCTGACGAACTGCCCCTCGCCCACCTCGCGTTCGATGGCCACGCCGGGGACCCGCTGCAAGGCCTCGGCCAGATTCGCGGCCGGAAGTTCGCCGATCCGGGTCGCGGACGCGCTGTCCAGGATGACGTCCGCCGCCGCCTTGCGTCGCAAGGATTCCTCGATCTGCTCCGACAGCCGCCCCACGACCGTGATCGACTCCAGCTCTGCGGTGGGAACGGCCGGGATCTCGGCGGGCTTTTGGGCTTCCATCCAGACCCGCAGGCCCCGGTCGCCGATGAAACGGTGCCGCAAGCCGGTGCCTTGGAGCATCTGGTCTGCCGCGGCGCGCCAGGACATTTGCCCGCGAACCGCTCGCGTGCGCCGCGCCTCGCCCATGGGCGTCAGAAAGGCCAGGTCACAGCCCGCCGAAACACAGAGCTGCACCAAGGCGCGACGCGCGTCCTGGGCGGGGATGTCGAAAACCTGCGCGCGATCCTGCGCCCGGGCGGCCGGGGCCCAGCCGCCGAGGGCGACGATCGCCAGAGCGGCGGCGGCGACGCCTCCCCGTAGCGCATCGAACGGCGTCGATCGTGCGGGCGGTTTCAAGCGAACGGCGCCTTGAGCCAGGGTAGCGAACAACGAAGACGCAACGCTTAGCGCGCTTGCGTGACAGCTCTGCGATAGACCTATTCGGGGCGGATCAGGACCCGGCCGTCCTCGCCGCGTTCGATCGAGATCGGCAACAGGGCGTCCAGCCGGTCGATCAGTTTCGCCTCGTCCGTCAGGGGCAAAACCGCCGTCACGCGCATCTCGGCGAGGGCGGGGTCGGCGATCACCAGGGGCGCGCCTGCGTAGCGCCCGGCCTCTTCGACCACGACCGACAGGGGCGCATCGTGGAAGACCAGTCTGCGCTCGCGCCAGGCGGTGGCCGCCTCGACGTCGATCCGACGAAGACTGACGCGGTTGACGCCCCGTTTGAAGACGGCCTGCTGCCCCGGAGCCAGGGCGACGGCGCGCTCCAGCGCGCGGGCGCGGCCGACGTCGGTCCGCCCGACGGCGACCCGTCCCTCCAGCAACGACACCTCCGCCTGGTCGTTTCTCAACGCCGCCGCGAACCGCGTCCCTGTCACGATGACGTAGCGATCCTCGACCGAGACCTGGAAGGGTTGCTCGACATTGTGGGCGACGTCGAAATAGGCGGCGCCCTGCATCAGGGTCACCCGGCGGGCGTCACGGCGATAGGCGACCTGGATCCGCGTGTCGGAATCCAGGGTGACGCGTGACCCGTCTTCCAGCGTCACATCCGTGATCTGGCCCGGCGCGCTGGCGTAAACACGACCGGCCGCGACGGCGGGCTCCTGGCCAGCGCCGGGCAGTACCAGAGCGACGGCGGCCACCGCCGCCACCGCGCCTGTCGCCAGGCCGCCGGCGATCAGCATACGTCTCTGGGACACGACAGTCCGTCGTCCCCGCAGACGCGCCAGATCGGGCGCAAAGACATCGCCCAACGGCGAGAGTTCCGCCAGACCGCTCTTCGCAGCCTCGTACTGGTCCAGATGAGCGTCGTCCGCCTCCAGCCATTCGAGGAAGGCCGCCTGGTCGCGCGCGGAGACGTCCGGCCGTCGCATGCGCGCCAGCCAGGATTCGGCGGTCAGCGGCCGACGATCAAACAGGGATGTCAGGCGCTGGATCATGCGCAAACAGAACGCTCCGGGACGCGGCGGGCGGATGGGGCGCCGACGCCTTCAAGACTCACAACGACAGTTTCGCCAAACCCCTCAGCCATCTCGTGAAATCTTCAGCTGACGGAGGGCTTCGGCAATGTGTTTTTCGACCATGCTGACCGACACGCCCAGACGTTTGGCGATCTGGGCGTAGGTCTGGTCCTCGAACCGGTGCAATAGAAAGGCGTCGCGGGTTCGCGGCGGCAGGGCGCGGATGACGCGGGCGGCCGCAGCCAGATTCTCCCTGCCGATCAGCTGCTGGTCGGCGGCAGGCGCCTCGCTGGCCACGGCGCGCGGCGAGGCGTCGAGGGCGTGGATGTCGTCCGTGCCGCGAACCCCCGTCCGACCGGCGGCCTTCCAACGATCCGCCTGCAGGTTCCGGGCGATGACGAACAACAGGGGGCGGGCGTCCGGCCCCGTCAGATCGTGGCCCGCGCGGTGGAAACGCGTGAAGGCTTCCTGGGCCACGTCCTCCGCGTCCTCGGCCGACAGGCCGCGGCGCTGGACATAGGCCATGAGATCGCGCCGCAGGCCGGCGAAGACCTGATCAAGCGACATGGTCGCCCCGCTCACCTGGACACTCAGACGCGACCAAGCGAAGACGCCCCCTCCTCGCGGAAGGGGCGTCGCGCCGGCCTCTGTCCCGCCGGGTTGGGCCGGGGAAGGCGAAGGACGACGTCGGTCGCCCCCCGCTTTCGACATGAGGTTCGCTTGTGGGAATGGATCAGAACTCCATCCGCAGGCCGAAGTTGATACGGCGTCCCGACTTTTCGTACATGGTCGGGAAGGAGGGATCCATCGTGTATCCCTTGGTCGCCTCGTCCGTGACGTTGATGCCTTCCACATTGAGCTGGAGGCTGTCGGTCACGCGGTAGCTGGCCGACAGATCGACCTGGCCATAGCCCTCGCGCGTGATCGGGTACATCTCATAGCCGATGGCTTCGACATACTCGTCCTTGTAGTTGTAGGAGGCGCGGGCCTGCAGCTTGTCGTTCTCGTAGAACAGGGTGACGTTGTAGGTGTTGTCGGCCAGACCAATGGGCGGCGTCGGGATGCCAAGAGTCGAGGAGCCGGTCAGCGAGCTGTCCAGCACCGTGTAGTTGGCGTTGATCCCGAAGCCTTCCAGCGGCGAGAAGAACTGGCCGAAGGGTACGACGGCGACCAGCTCCACGCCGCTGACCTCGTAGGAGCCGGGCTCGTTGATCGGCTGATAGACGTCGAAGGTGTAGACGCCGTCGATCGTGCCGTTGGCGTTGTACTTGGTCACGTTCGGCACCGTGCCCGTCAGGGCCTGACGCACGACGCCCTCGATCTCCTTCCAGAAGTAGGAGACCGCCAGCAGGCCGCCGTCGCCCAGATACTGTTCCAGACCGGCTTCCCACTGTTTGGCGTAGGTCGGCTTCAGGTTGGGGTTGCCGTCGGTGAAGCGGAACGAGTTCCAGCTGGCCGTGCGCTTGTAGGCCAGGTCCGTCAGGGCCGGACGGATCAGGGTCTCGGATGCTGCGGCGCGGAAGATCAGGCTGTCGGTCAGGTCGGCAGTGATGTTCAGGCTGGGCAGGACCTTGTCGTAGCTGCCGTCGCTGGACACCGGCTCCGGCGTATAGGTGGTGCCGCCGGTCGGCGTTTGAATCTGGTGATAGCCCGAAGAGGTGATCGAGGTGTCGATGTAGCGGGCGCCGCCGTTGACGGCGACCGGCACCGGTCCCAGGTCGAACTCCAGGTCAGCCATGGCGTAGGCGGCCAGAACCTCTTCCGTCACCTCGTAGTAGTCGCCGACGTTGAACGGAGTGAAGAAGCCGTCATAGCGGAAGGTGCGACGGGCGTAGTCGTTCGAGACCTGGCTCCAGTTCAGGTCGCGGATGCTGTAGTCGCCGCCGGGCACCAGATCGCCGATCGGCGTCAGTTCGCTCTGCGACATCGGCCGCCCCACATAGTCGACCTTGCCTGCGCCGGAGCCCTGGATGTTCAGCGAACCGTACTGACGCTCCTTGGACTTGTCCGTATACCGCGCGCCGACCTGGACGCTCTTCAGCGCCGGGAAGAAGCTGAAGTCGAGGTACTGGGTGAAGTCGATCTGGGCGGCGTACTTGTCGTCGTTGATCTCTTCGTAGGTGGTCTCATACGCCTCGAACAGATAGCGCGAGGGCGAGTTGTACATGTCGATCGAGGCCGGGTTGGCGCTCTGGATCGTCTCGCCGCCTTCGGCCGTCCAACGCGTCCGCGACGGCGCATAGGCCACGTGCTTCAGATTGGCGTAGTCCAGGGTCTTCTCGGCGCCGGAATAGCCGGCGATGGCGTGCAGTTTCCAGCTGTCCCCGCTCCAGTTCAGTTCGGTTCCAAACTGCTGGTAGTCGGTTTCGTTGATGCGCTCCTTGCTGAGCATCTCGTGCTGGGTCGCGGTGTAGGAGACGTCGCGCAGCACCACCATGCCGTAGTCGGCCAGGGTTGTGGCGTCATATTCGTGGATCGTCTCCAGGGTCGAGCGGCTGGAGGCCGAATAGGCCGCCGCATCATACTCGTCCTCGGTCGTGTCGTAGCTGCCGATCATGGCGTCGAAGGCCAGGCTGAAGTTCGACGACGGGCGATACTGCAGAGAGACGGTGCCGCCCCACTGATCCTGGGTGTTCAGATAGGCGCGGTCGCCGACCTTGTCCTGGAAGATGATCCGGTTGGTGACATTGGTGTCGGACCGGTTCGGAATGGCGATGCCGGCGTCTCGCAGCAGAACCGCCGCCGCCTGGGTCCCCCGGGCGCCGGTCGAGGTCGCCAGGAAGCGCGACATCGGGCGGAAGTTGATGCCCGATTCCGAGTCGGTGCGGTTGGTGCGGCGGGCCGTCGAGAAGGACACCAGGGCCCCGAAGTCGCCCCAGGTGTCGCTGGCCAGGAAGGCGATCTTGGGATCGATCTCTTCGGAGATGGAGTTGTAGGCGCCCTCCACCGAACCGACGACCCGGCGACCGGCGTAATCGAACGGACGGGCGGTCGAGATATTGACCGAACCGGCGATGCCGCCTTCTTCATCGGCGGCGCGCGGCGACTTCTGGACCGTCACCTGCTGGATGATTTCCGAGGCGAAGATGTCGAACTCGACGTCACGACCGCCGCTGCCCGAGGCGGTGGCCAGGCCGTTGATGCTGACGAAGGTGAAATCGCTGGGCAGGCCGCGCACGTTGACGCGCTGGCCCAGGCCGCGGTTGCGTTCGATGGTGACACCTGGGATGCGCTGCAGCGCCTCGGCTAGGTTCTGTTCGGGGAAGTTGGCGACGTCGGTGGCGACGATGGAGTCCGAGAAGCCGACCGTCTTGCGCTTGATGTCGACCGCCTCTTCAAGGCTGCGGCGATAGGAGCCGGTGACGACGATCTCGTCCAGAGTGGCTGTGGCCTGGCTCGCGACGGCGGCCGGTTCGGCGGTCTGCGCCAAGGCGACGAACGGCGTTGCAGCGACCACGGCGAAGGCCGTCGTGCCCAGAATTCGGTTCTTCATGTGAGTAGCCCCCAGTGAGTTCTAGGCGCTTCAACGACGGGCTCTCAGGCCCCCTCAATGTGTGACAGGCCTTTTCATTCAAACTTCACGGCCCTGTCGCGTTCGACCTTCTCACACAAGCAAAACGGCCCGCAGGCGCAACCTGCGGGCCGTCGTCCGATTCTGGCGAAGGGACGAGTTCAGCCGCCGAAACTGCGCCCCCCGCCGCCGAAGCCGCCGCGCGAGACGACCGTGGTCCGGCTCTGTACCCGCGTCGGCGCCTGCTTCACGACATCTCCGTTGTCGCGCGTCGTCACCATCCGACCGGTCCGGTAGTCGCGATAGGCGTAGCCGCCGCCGTATCCGTTCACATAGCGGTCCTCGCGATCCCGATACAGCGGACCCCCGCCATAGTATCGCCCGCCGTCCAGCATCTGGCCGATGACGAAGCCGGCCAGCAGCGGGGTGAAGAAGGATCCCCCGCCCTGATTGTTCGGCTGGCACTGCGATGGGCCCCATTGGCCCTCGCACTCCTCGCGCGTGGCGTAGCGTGGAGCAGTCCGCGCCGCATCCTCCTGCGCCTTGGCCAGGGCAGCGTCGCACTGGGCGTCGGGTATGACGTCGGCGGTCCGACACTCATCCAGCGAGGCATAGACCAGCGCCGGCTCGGCCTCGGCCCGCGGGGCTGGAACGTCCGGAGAATCGCAGGCCGCCAGCGTAAAGCCGGCCGTGGCCATCAGGCTTCCGATGTGCAGGACACGCGACCGCTTCAGCCGTCGCATCGTCCTTGTCTGGGGCAGATCGCCCGATCCGTTGTTCTGGTCGGTCATGGCGGTCACGAGGTCATGCAGGCGGCGTTCAGCAGGCCGACGCAGATCGAGATGGAGGCCAGATAGACAGCCGCCGCGATCTCGCCCGCCTCGATCCGGGCCACCAGATTGCGGAAGGCCAGGCGGCTGATGGTGACGAAGACCACGATCTGGATCACCCCGGCCAGCAGGGCCCAAGCGGCGAACTCGGCCAGGCTGACGGTGTGGGACAGGGCCGAGGCCAGGGGCAGGACATAGCCGATCAGGGCCCCGCCCAAGGCAATGGCCGCCGCCGTATTCCCCTGACGGATCAGCGTGTGCTCATGATACGGCGTGACCCACTGGTAGACCAGCTTGAACGCCAGGGTGAAGGCCCCGGCGACGGCGAAGGCGATCAGAAAGGCGATCGCCCCTTGCTGAAACAGAAACCAGTCGAACATTCGGTCTTCCCCTCTTGAAACACGCCGTCAGGCGCGGAATTCGGCCATTTCCAACGGAATGCCGATCATGATCTCATGCGTCGTCTCGCCGCCCTCGGGCTGCTGCTCCAGGGCGATCATCAGTTCACGCCCGCCCGCCAGCTCGCGCGCGTACAGCATGCAGGTCTGGAAGATCTTGGCGTAGGGCTTGGTCGCTGCCCGGTCGTCCCAGACGGTCTCCCACAGGGTGACCGGCGGCTGGGTGGCGTCGCTTTCGGAGAACCAGAAACGCGGATAGTCGGGCAGGTCCTCCGCCGCCCCGTGGAAGACCGGCGCCGAGAGCCGGTCGCGCCAGATCCGGCGCTCGCGCTCGCCGGGCGGATAGGCCGAGGACCAGGGGGTGAACAGGGTGAAGTCGTAGCTTTCCTGCCCCGCCTCGTCGTCGCTCATGGCCTGAAGCATGACGTGGTCGTCGGTGTAGAAGCGATGGACGAACTGACCGCTTTCCAGGCTGATCAGCCCCTGGGCCGAAATGTCGAGCACGTCGCGATCCAGGGCGAAACGGGTCTCGTCGCCCAGCCGCCGCCAGGCCAACGGGTCCAGCGACACGGTCCGGCCCACGGTTATGTTGCGCACCGCCGCCAGCTTCGACGCAGGCTCAGCCTTGTTCGACGATCCGAAGAGTTTCTTGAACATCTTTATGCGTTTCCGGCCAGGCGGGCCTGATCCAGCCGAGCCGAAGAAACATAGAACAAGCGGTCACCGTCCTCCACGGCCGTTTCCGCCGGAGGGTTGAAACGGGGGGCGTCTGCGCTTTGCGGCTGGTGCGCCAGCAGGGTTGCACGATGCTGCAGCAATCCCTGGGTGAGCTTCCCGACGGATTGGGCCGCGCCCTGCCATTTCAGACTGAACAGGGTCGCGCTCTCGTCCAACTGGCTGGTCAGGGCGCTGATCACCTGGCTGGAGCCGGGATCACGCGCCGAGCGCGCCAACATTTCCGGCCCCGACGACAGCACGATTTCAACGTGCGGACAGTGCTGCGCCAGAAGCCGCGCGCTGTCGGCGTCTTCAAAGAAGCAGACGATATGCGCCGTCGACGGAGCCACTGCAGAGGCGGCCAGGGTCGCAGTGAGCGTGTCGGAATCATTGTCTGCATAAACGAGAATTCGGCTCGCCGTCGCCGCTCCCGCGCGGGCTAGACCGTCGGACGACGTAAGACTTTCGCTTTGAACGTACCGGACCCGCGAATCCAGGTCGGCGATGATCCGCCGCGTCATCAGAACCAGGGTCTGGGTCGCGTTCAGCTCGGCGCACAATTCCCCGATCATCTTGGGCGTGCGGGTCGGATGATAGCCAATGAGAATGATGGTTTCGGTCATCTTGGAATAGTCTCCCCTTCCCGCACGTCGCGCACGCCAGATGTCGCCTATGGCGCCCAGCACCTTGGCCACAACCGTGGTGAAGGCCGCGATGGCGCCGGGAAACACCCAGACTGAGGTGATCAGGCGCCCTGCGGCGCCTTGCGGGCTCAGATCGCCATAACCTACAGTATAGGCCGTCGTCGCGTACCAGTAGACGAATGTCGTTAAAGGACGAAGCTCGGCCTCGCCCGCCACGGCCAGCAGAAACCAGGACGAGATCGCGTGAAACAGGATCAGCACGCCGAGCATCCGCCAGTGCATATCGGCCATGGCGTGGAACGCCCGGTCGAAGATCAGCGCCAGTTTCATCCTTGGCAGCAGCATGCCATCCCCTTCTATGAGACCACCTGACCGCAGACCCCTAGGCGAAGTCAAGCGTTCATGTTACGCGTTTCATGAAACATGCCGCCAGCCGATCCGCCCTCCTCCGCCGCCAATGATCGCATTCGTGCGTGGCGGCAGGCGCGTCGGGCGGCCGGCATGGTGAAGCTGGAGCTCTGGGTGCCCGAATCCGCTCGCGATGATGTGAAGGCCGCCGTGCGGGCCATCGTCACGGATTCCACCCGCGGCCCCCGGCTTGCCGCTCAGAACCTTGCCGGCCGCACGCGGCGCCCCACTTCTGACCCCATCACCCCTGGAGACGACCACCCTATGGACGCCGTGATCGAAACCCCCTGGACCGTGCCCGCCATTAAAGCGGCGCTGGACCAGTCCCCCCTGGTGCGCGAGGGCGAAATGACCCTGCGCGTACTGGAAGGCGCGGACCCGGTGCTGCTGGCCACCCTGCACGAATACGGCGACCTGCCGGTCTATCTCAGCGTCGGGGGCGCCCAGATCGTCTGTTCGGTCCTGCTGTGGCCCGTGTCGGAACAGACCGATCGCCATGCCTTCAACGAGTTTCTGCTGAAGGCCCAGCGCGTGGTGCCCCTGTCGAACTTCGCCATCACCAACGTCGGCGGCGAGGACGTGTATGAGTTGATGGGCGAACTGTCGTGCAAGACGACGCTCCAGACCATACTGATCGAACTGCGCACCCTGGCCGAGAATGCGATCGACGCCACCGAACTGCGCGAAACCTTCGGCGCCGACGCCGCCTGATCCGGAAGCCAGACCATGTCCATGCTCAGAAAACTCTCCGCCCTGTTCCGCGGCACGGCCCATGACGCGGCCCAGGGCGTCGTCGACGCCAACGCCTTGAAGATCCTCGACCAGGAAATCCGCGACGCCGACAACGCCCAGGGCAAGGCCCGCGACGACCTGGCCGGCCTGGTGGCGCGTCGCCGCATGGCCGAAAACGAGATGGCCAGCTTCCGCGACCAGATCGCCAAGTACGAAAGCTCGGCCCGCACCGCCCTGGCTCAGGGCAAGACCGATCTGGCCCGCGAGGTCGCCTCGCGCATCGCGGAGCTGGAGGTCGAGATCACCAGCCGCGGCCCGCTGATCGAGGATATGAAGACGGCCGAGACGCGTCTGCGCACGGCCATCGCCGCCACCGACCAGAAGATCGAGACGCTCCGGCGCGAGATCGATATCGTCAAGGTCAATGACTCGGTCCAGCGGGCCCAGACCTCCGTCGCCCTGAACTCGGCCGGCGCCCATTCGCGCATCGGCTCGGCGGCGGACAGTCTGCAACGGATCAAGCAGCGCCAGGCCATCCAGGAAGAAAAGCTGAACGCCAGCCAGGCCCTGGAGGATCGCCGCACCGGCGCCGATCTGGACGCCAAGCTGCGGGAGGCCGGCATCCTGCCCGGTCATTCGTCGGCCGACGATGTCCTGGCCCGCCTCAGCCAGCCGGAAGTGACCGTGGTCACCCCCCGCATCGGCCAGGCCACGCCCGACAAGGACCCGGCCTGATCCATGGAGCGTCTGCGCTTCGATCCCCGCCCCGACTGGGAAGCCACGGCCGAGCGCCTGGGCTTCACCTGGCGCCACATCAACGGCGAGATCTATTGGGACGAGACGGCGGCCTACGCCTTCTCCCTGGAAGAGGTCGAGGACGGGATCGAGGCGCCGACCGCCGAACTGCACGGCCTCTGCCTGGAGCTGGTGAAGGAGGCCGTCCAGTCCGAGCGGCTGATGGAGCAGCTGGATATCCCCGAGCCCATGCGGGACTATGTAGCCGCCAGCTGGACGCGCGGGGATCCGTCCCTCTACGGCCGCTTCGACTTCGCCTATGACGGTCGGAGCCCGGCCAAGCTCTACGAATACAACGCCGACACCCCGACGAGCGTCTACGAGACGGCCGCCTTCCAGTGGCTGTGGCTGGAAGATCAGATCCGGGCCGGAGTCCTGCCCGCCGACGCCGACCAGTTCAACAGCCTCAGTGAAAAGCTGATCGCGCGGTTCCGCACCATTTTCCCGAACGGCGGCTTCGTCCATTTCTCGTCGGACGCCGACTTCGTGGAAGACCGCCAGACGGTGCGCTTCCTCGAAGACCTGGCCCAGCAGGCCGGGCTTGAGCCCCAGTTCGTCGCCATCGACCAGATCGGCCTGAACGCCGACGGCCGGTTCGTCGATCACGAGAACTGGATCATCCAGGCGATGTTCAAGCTCTATCCCTGGGAGCAGATGCTGCGTGACGACTACGCCGCTCCCCTGCCGACCGCCGATGTCCGGGTGCTTGAACCCGCCTGGAAGAGCATCCTGTCCAACAAGGCCATCCTGCCCCTGCTTTGGGAACGCCACAAAGGCCACCCCAATCTGCTGGAGGCCTATTTCGAGGGTGATCCGGCGCAGGCTGCTCTCGGGGATTCCTACGTCCGCAAGCCCCTGTTCTCGCGCGAGGGCGCCAATGTCGAACTGATCGACCAGGGCGTCAGCGCGGAAGCGGTCGTGGACGGCGGCTACGGACAGGGCCGTTTCATCCGCCAGGCCCTGCACGACACGCCCCGGTTCGACGACGCCCACGTCATCGTCGGCTCCTGGGTCGTCGGCGACGAGCCGGCCGGCATGAGCCTGCGCGAGGACGCGGGCCGGATCACCCGCGACACCTCACGCTTTGTCCCGCACTTCATCCGTGACTGAGGCTCAACCGGAAACAGCGATCGGCTCGCACCACTCTCAGACCCACGCCTGGATGGCAGCTGCTGATGATCGAAGCTGAAACAAGCCGAGCCAAACGACTGAAGGCGGCGACGCAAAGCGTGCATCAGGGCCTGGACGACGCCGTCATGGCCGCTCGCCCCTTCGAAAGTCGCGCGCGATATGCGGAGTTCCTGCGAATTCAGCAACTGTTCCACCGCGACGTGGCGGCCCTCTATCAGAACGAGGCTCTGACGGCCCTGATCCCGGATCTGGCCGCGCGGCGAAGGTATGACGCGGTGATCGCAGACCTTGGCGACCTGGAGGCCGAACCCGGCGTCGAGTCTGACAGCCCCGTATTTGAGGATCAGATCGCCGACATTCCCACCGCGCTGGGCTGGCTTTACGTGGCGGAAGGATCGAATTTGGGCGCGGCGTTTTTGCTGAAGGCGGCGGCCGGCCTGGGCTTGTCAGAGGCGTTCGGCGCCCGGCATCTGGCCGCCTCTCCGGACGGTCGCGCCGACCACTGGCGCAGCTTCACCGCCGCCCTGGACGCGGCGGAGATGACGCAGGCTCAAGAGGATCGGGCAACGGCCGGCGCCACAGCCGCCTTCGCCCGCGTGCGCGCCCTGGTGGAGGCGCACCTCGGACCGGATCAGTCGGCGGCGGCCTGAACCCCGCCGACCGTCTCCGCCTTATTGCGGCGCGACCCGCCAGACGGTGTTCGACAGATCGTCGGCGATCAGCAGGATGCGACGTTGAGGGTCGAAGGTGACGCCGACCGGCCGTCCCCTCGCCTTGCCGTGCTTGATGAAGCCCGTAGCGAAATCGACGGGCTGTCCCGCCGGACGACCGGCGTTGAACGGCACCCAGCTCACCTTATAGCCGGACAGGTCCTGGCGGTTCCAACTGCCGTGCTCGCCGATGAAGGCGCCCTGGCTGAAGGCGCCGCCGAAACCACCGTTGGTGGCGAAGCTCAGGCCAAGGGCCGCGACATGGGAGCCCAGGGCGTAGTCGGGCTTGACCGCCTCGGCCACCTTGTCCGGCCGCTGCGGATGGGCGCGCGGATCGACGTTCTGCCCCCAATAGCTGTAGGGCCAGCCGTAGAAGGCGCCGGGCCGCACCGAGGTCAAATAGTCGGGAGCCAGTTGCGGGCCCAATTCGTCGCGCTCATTGACCACGGCCCAGAGAGCGCTGGTGGTCGGCTCAATCGCCAGGGCCGTCGGATTGCGGATGCCGCTGGCGAGGATGCGGTGGGCGCCGGTCTGCCGGTCGATCGCCCAGACCACGGCGCGGTCCTGCTCCACCGCCATGCCGCGCTCGCCGACATTGCTGTTGGATCCGATGCCGACGTAAAGGGTCTGGCCGTCGGCGCTGGAGGTCAGTGACTTGGTCCAGTGGTGGTTGATGGCCGAGGGAAGCTCGGTCAGGACCGCGCCGGGCGCTGTGATCCGCGTCTGTCCAGGTTGATAGGGAAAGCGCAGCAAGGCGCCCTGCTCGGCGACGTATAGGGCGCCGTCGACGAAGGCCAGGCCGTAGGGCGCATCCAGATTATCGATGAAGGTCGTGCGGAGTTCGGCCTGTCCGTCTCCGTCGGCGTCGCGCAGCAGGGTGATCCGATCCCCGCCCTTCACGCTGCTCTTGCCCTTGGCCTTGATGAGGCCGGCGATGACGTCCTTGGGACGCAGCTTGGGCGCATGGCCGCCCGACCCTTCCGCCACCAGAATGTCCCCGTTCGGCAGAACAAGAATCTGGCGCGGAATCTTCAGGTCGGTCGCCAGGGGCGTGATGGCGAAGCCAGCGGGCACGGCGGGCCGGTCGCCGTTCCAGCCCACCGGCTCGGCGATCTTCATCGGTGGAACCAGGGTCTGGTTCTGGGCCGGTAGATCGGGATTGGGACCGGTCTGTCTGAGGTTGGGATCACTGCGGCTGCAAGCCGTCAGGGCCAGGAGCACGGCGGTCGCGCCGAGAAGGTGTCTGATCATCGTGCAATCCCCCGAACCGGCGCGGCGCTATAGGCGAACCACCCTGCGACAAGGACGAAGAGGGTGGACAGGACAGACAGGGTCAGGCCCAGGGTCCCGACCGAGCTCCATGCGTCCTGGCTGTGCTTGAAGGCGTTGATCAGGCCGCAAAGCCAAGCCAAGGCCAGGGCGACCACATAGATCAGGGTCGCCAGCCGCTGAGGGGTGCGCCAGGCCAGGACCAGTTGGACGATCGCCCACAGTCCTGCGACGCCGCCGAACACCAGGGCGCCGACGATCAGCCAGGCCGAAAAATTCGACCACTGCATCTCAGCGGTCCGCAGATAGGCGATGTCGCTGATCAGGGCCGAGGTGAACAGGGCGATCGGAAAACACAACAGTATGGCGTGGAGTGGATTGTGGGCGGGGCGCTCCGACCCTGTGGCGGCGATCATCGACTTTCAATCTCCTCGTCCGGCCTTCATCTGTCCGAACCCAATCCTCCGTTGCGGGATTTGGTTTCATCAGATCATCGAGGGAGCGCGGCCCTGGGCGGAAAGGCTGTCGCCGGCGCCATCATCTCCGCTACACAATCCGAGATTAAGCCGCGCTCGGTCCGCGACGCTTCGTCGCTGAAGACAGGGCCGTCTTCCCCGAACCTCGCGCCGCGCACTCGACAGCTCATCATCGAGACTTCATTGAAACCTATGTCTCAAGTCCAAGCGCCCAGCCGGGCCGCCGACGCCCTTCAGATCATCAAGGCCGCCATCGCCCAGGCGGCGGCCAACGGGCTCGACAGCCTGACGATGCGGGACCTCGCCCACGCCGTCGGCAAGAGCACGACGGTCATCGTCAACCTCTTCGGATCGAAGGCCGGGCTGATCCAGGCGGTGGGAGAAGAGGCGCTACGGCAGGACACGGCCTTTCACACCGCCTTCTTCGCCCCCGTCGTCGGCCTGCCGCCCAGCCGAGACGCTCTGCTGGCCTTGTTGCGGCACTATCTGCGCCTGCGCGCTTCCGAAAGCGCCGGTTTCGCGCGGATCTGGGAGGCGCTGTTGATCGACGGAGACGCCTGCGCCGAGCGTCGCGATCTCATTCGGCGCTGGACCGCGATGCGGGAAACGGCGTGGGCCGACTATCTGGCGGCTGATCCCCGGTTGGTCGACTTCGCCTCCATCATCGTGGCCTGGACCACGATGGAGCAGTTCTACGCCGGAGCCCTGGGCGAACGCGCAGACTATGAGGTGATCGCGTCCGAAGGTCTGGGCGGCCTCATCGATCGCGCCTTCGGCGAGACCGAAAGGCCGGCGGCGGCGACCCTATGGCACAGGGAAACCCTGATCATACCCCAGGCGCCGGCGGCCGGACTGGAACCGGACTCGATGAAGCTGAAGCTTCTGCATATCGCGGCGGATCAGATACTGGAGCGGGGTCTGGGCGCCCTGACCAACCGGTCCGTCAGCGCTGTGGCGGGGACCTCGACCTCAACCATCGCCTATCACTGGCCCGACATGCGCCGCTTCGTCCTGGACGCGGTCTGGCACAGCGTCTTCCGCGACATGCCGCTGTATCTGGCCGGTCAGCGTCCAGAAGGCGACCCGGCGTCGGCGGACCTGGAGCGTTGGGCGCGACTCATGGCGCCGACAGTCGCCATCGCGCCCCGGGCAGAGGGCTTCTACGTCCGATACGCCAGGCTGATCGCGGGCGTGTGCATGGAGGCGCGGCGCGACCCCGCGCTGCGTGACCTGGCCATGTTGCTGCGCGGTCCCGAAGGCGGAGGCACCTATTACAATCAGGCCGGCGTCTGGCCCGCCGACTTCGATCTCAATCGGCTGGCGGCGACGCGGTTCGCCCTCTGGATCAAGGCCGCCGCCCTGACCGCTCGAGCGAGCGGAGAGCCCCTCGATGAGGCGGCGCTCAAGGCGGCCGCAACCCGGCTGATTGCGCGTCGCACGTGACAGAACACACGTTATCGTCGTGCGCACTCAGCCCTAACCGCGGCTGACAAGAACAGTTCTAACAAGCTTCATAAAAGCATTGCGCGCGCAATCTAATGCCGCATCGTTGTCGAACATCTGTTTTTCCGCGCGACGATGCGGCCGGACTTCTCCCCAGGGTCAGGGCCCGCTTCGATCAGGAGGCGGCCAAACGGCTGTTCGACGACCTTCAACAACACATCGACACGCGAGGGTGGGGGCCCCGCGCGTCGCCCGATGGATGGTCAACATGCAACGTCTTCTTCTCGGCGCCTCGGTCGCCGTCCTCACGGCGGCGGCCCTGCCCGCCTCCGCCCAAACCCAAACCGCCTCTCAAACGGCTTCGGTCGATGACGTCATCGTCACGGCCCAGCGTCGCTCCGAATCGTCGCAGAAGGTCGCCTTGGCCCTGACCGTGGTGTCCGGCGAAACGCTGGACGACCGCAACATCCAGACCGTGAACGATCTGGAGAACACCGTGCCCAGCCTGGAGGTGGACAGCCAGCTGGGCGGCGGCCAGCCCCAGTTCCGCATCCGCGGCGTCGGCCTCACCGACTACGCCGCCAACAACACCTCGACCGTCGGCATCTATGTGGACGAAGTCGCTTATCCCTACGGCGTCATGACCCAGGGTCTGCTGTACGACATCGCCCGCATCGAGGTGCTGCGCGGCCCACAGGGCACGCTCTACGGCCGCAACACGACGGGCGGCGCGGTCAGCGTCATCACCAACGCCCCGACCGACCATGTCGCCGCAGGTCTGAACCTGAGCTACGGCAGCTATGATGCGGCCAAGATGGAAGCCTATGTCTCCGGCCCCGTCGTCGATACCCTGACCGCCCGCCTTTCGGTCGCGGCTGAATCGGGCGGAGCCTGGCAGTACAATCGCGACACCGGCGAGAGCCTGGGCGACAAGGACACCAAGGCCGCGCGCCTGCGCCTGACCTGGCGTCCGTCGGCCCAGACCGACGTCGATCTGAACCTGCACTACAGCCGCGACGAGTCGGACGGGCGGGGCCTGCGTCTGATCACCACCCCCTTCACCGCCGGCGGCGGGCGGGTCTATCCGATCGACACCGATCACCGCATCACCGGCTGGGGCATCTCGCCCTATTTCGCCCAGTTGATCGGCGCCTCGCCCAACGCCAAGCCCTTCCGGGACAATGAGGGCAAGGGCGTCAGCCTGCGACTGAACCAGGATCTGAACTGGGCCACCCTTACCGCCATCGCCAGCTACGAGACGTTCGACCGCAACGAGTTCAACGACTGGGACGCCACGGCGTCGAACGAGGCGGGCACCTTCTTCTTCAACGACATCGACACCTCGTCCCAGGAGGTCCGCCTGGCCTCGCCGGCCGGTGGTCGGGTCCAGTGGCTGGCCGGCGTTTATCACGCCAATGAATCCGTGGACGGCGGCTTCTATTCGGACTTCTCCGAAGCCAAGAGCCTGGCCTTCTGGATGAGCACCACCTACGGCCAGAAGGTCGAGACCACCGGCGTATTCGGCAATGTGGACTATCGCCTGACCGACCGCCTGACCCTGGTCGGCGGCCTGCGCTATGAGGATGAAACCCGCGAACTGAACAACTTCAAGACCGAGGTCCTGGCCCCCACCCCGTCCGTCCGGGCCACCACCTCCAAGTCGCAAGAGATGGGCGAGTGGACCGGCAAACTGGGCGTCGAATACACCCTCAGCGACGACATACTGACCTACGCCAATGTTTCGCGTGGCGTGAAGTCGGGCGGTTTCACCACTTACAACAGCGGCCTGCCGGACCAGTTGGAACCCTTCAAGTTCGAGGAGCTGATCGCCTATGAGACCGGGCTGAAGTCCAGCTTCTTCCAGCGCAAGCTTCAGTTCAACGCCGCCGCCTTCTACTACGACTATCGCGATCAGCAGCTGCAGGGCATCCTCTACACCCGCACGGGTCGCGTGGGCCGTATGATCAACGTGCCCAAGTCCCACATCCAGGGCGCAGAGATCGAGGCCGTCTGGCGTCCCCTCCCCAATCTGACCGTCACCCAGGCCCTCGCCTACAAGTACGGCGAATACGACGAGTTCTTCTTCGTCAACGCCACCGCCACCGAGGCGGCGCGCGACAAGGTGACGGGCGAGTACAACACCATCGTCTACAGCGACCGGGCGGGCGAACGCCTGCCCTTCCCCAAATGGGACTACAAGGGTTCGATCGCCTATGATTGGCGGATGGGCGACTGGGGCGTGGAGGCCCAGACCAACTACGCCTTCCGTGACGAGAAGTTCAGCACCTCGGCCAACTCGATCATCGACTCCTTCTGGCTGGTCAACGCCGGCCTGACGGTGCGGCCGATGGACGGGAACTACGCCCTGGGCGTCTATGTGAACAATCTGACGGACGACTATTCCGAGGAGTCGCGCAATCGCTTCATCTCGGCCTCGACCGGTTCGCCCAACCCGCCCCGCACCTGGGGCGTGCGCCTGAGCTATCGGTACTGACGCCTTGCGGGCTTCGGTGGGTCGGCCGAAGCCCGCCCTTCTTCGTTGGGAGAGACACGCCTTGCAATTCCCTTGGACACGTCTGCGCGGGACCGCCGCCGCCCTCGCCGCCTTGACTGCCTTGGCCGCTGGAGCCGTCATGGCCGAACCGGCGCCGCAGCGGTTCACCATCGCCGTCATTCCCGACACTCAGAACTACGTCGACTTCACCCATCAGCGCGCGGAGGGCTTCGCCTTCGACGCCCGCGACCTGATGGATCAGCAGCTTCAATTCGTCGCTGACAACTCTGTGTCGCGCGGCGGCGACATCGTCTTCGCGACCGCCGTGGGCGATGTCTGGCAGCACCCGATCATCGACATCGACCCGGACCACGCGGCCCGGGGCTTCCGCCCTCGCCCTGCGCCGTCAGGCGCGGGGGTCGCGGCCTGGGCGGACGGCGTGCGGAATGTCGAAATCCCGGCGGCCATCGCGGCCTACGACCGGATCGACGGCGTCCTGCCCTTCTCTGTCGTGTCAGGCAACCACGACTATGACGGCCAATGGTGGGACGAGCAGTGGCCCCAGGATCTGACGGCGCCGCCGGGCGACCTGCGTCGTCTGGGCATGATCCACATCGGCGGCCTGACCGCCTTCACCCAGGCCTTCGGCGCGACCTCGAAATATTTCAAGGACCGGCCCTGGTATGTGGCCTCTCATGACGACGGCGCCGACAGCGCCCAGGTCTTCGAGGCGGGCGGCTATCGCTTCCTGCACATCGGCCTGCAGATGGCGCCGTCCGACGCCAGCCTGAAATGGGCGGAGACGGTCATCCACGCCCATCCCGGCCTGCCGACCCTGATCACCACCCACGACTTCATCGACAAGACCGGCCAGCGCCGCGCCCATCCGGTCGTCGATCTGAACGCCCTCGACCCCTTCGACAACAGCGCCCAGGGGGTGTGGGACAAGCTGATCAGCCGCAATCCGCAGATCTTCATGGTCCTGAGCGGCCATCATAACGGCCAGGCCTTCCGCACCGATCCGAACCGTCAGGGCGGCGCCGTCTATCAGCTTCTGTCCGACTATCAGGACCGCAATCAGACGGCGCTCGACGCCGGCCTGGCGCCGGGCCGCGCGCCGGGGATCGGCGACGGCTGGCTGCGGCTGATGGTCTTCGACATGGGCGGCGACGTCCCGACCGTGCGGGTCCGCACCTATTCGACCTACTATGGGGTCTATGCGTCCGACCAGGCCGAGTACGCCCGTCGCTACAAGCCCAATGAACAGCCCCAGATGACGGACGACGCCTTTGTCGCCGCCGACGACTTCGTCATCCGCCTGGAAGATTTCCGCGCCCGCTTCGGCCCCGGCGCCGAAGAGGCCGGGCGATGATCGGCCTGAACGATCGACTGTCGCGCCGCGCCCTGATCGGGGGGCTGGTCGCCGCGCCGGTCGTCCTCCGGTTCGGCCGGGCCCAGGCGGGCGCCGATCTTTTCTCCCTCGGCGTGGCCAGCGGCGACCCTTGGCCGGACGGCTTCGTTCTGTGGACCCGCCTGGCCGCCGATCCCATAGCGCCGGACGGCCTGGGCGGTCTGGGCGAGCCGATGGAGGTTCTTTGGGAGGTCGCCGCCGACGAAGGTTTCAACCGCATCGTCGCTGCGGGCCGAACCACGGCCCAGCCCGCCGAGGCCCATTCGGTCCATGTCGAGGTTCAGGGCCTGCGTCCCGGTCGCCCCTATTGGTACCGTTTCACCGCCGCCGGTCAGCGCAGCCCCGTCGGCCTGGCGCGCACGGCGCCGGCGCCCTACGCCGAGGTGGATCGGCTGAAACTGGCCGTGGCCTCCTGTTCGAACTGGGAGGTCGGCTATTTCAGCGCCTATGGCCATATGGCCGATGAAGCCCCCGACCTGACTCTGTTCCTGGGCGACTATATCTATGAATACACCCGCACCGGCGCGCGAGCGGCCAATGTGGTGCGACACTACGGCTTTGAGGACGCCACCACCCTGGCCGGCTATCGCAACCGCTACGCCCTGCACCGCACCGATCCGGACCTTCAAAGTCTTCACGCCGCCGCTCCCTGTCTGGTGACCTGGGACGACCATGAGGTGCTGAACAACTATTCCGGCGTCTGGCCCGACGAGGGCGGGCGGCCCGACGACTTCCTGCGCCGCCGCGCCGCCGGCTATCAGGCCTTCTATGAAGCCATGCCGATCCGCCGCACGCGGCTGGACCGCCGGCTTCAGATGCCCATTCACAAGCGCGTCCGCTACGGCCGTTTGGCCGAGTTCTTCATGCTGGACGGACGCCAGTATCGGTCGCGCGGCGCCTGCGTCGATGAAGGCGGGGCCAAGGGCCAGATCGTGCCCGACAGCCTGTGCCTGGACCGCACCGACCCGTCGCGCACCTTCCTGGGCTTCGACCAGGAACGCTGGCTGTACGACGGTCTCGGGGGCGGCGACGCGCGCTGGACCATCCTGGGCCAGGACCTGGTCATGGCCGGGCTCCGGTTCGAAAACCCCAATGGCGAGACCCGCTACTGGACCGACACCTGGGACGGCTTCCCCGCCGCTCGCGACCGCATGACCCAGGCCCTGCATCAGCTGAAGCCGCGCAATCCCGTGGTCCTGTCCGGCGACTATCACTCCTTCTGGACCAATGACGTCCTGCTGGACAGCCGCGACGAGACCTCGCCGGTGGTGGCGACCGAGTTCGTGGGCACCTCCATCACCTCCGGCGGCCCGCCCTATGAGGGGCTGATGGCGGCCATGCCGGCCAATCCGCACATCCGCTTCTTCGAAAGCCGCGTGCGCGGCTATATGGCGATGGACATCACCCCGGAGCGGATGATCGCCCGCTACCAGGCGATCAGCGACGTGCGCGATCCCAAGGCGTCGGTCTCCACCCTGAATCGCTGGGTCGTCGAGGACGGCCGCCCCGGGGCCCAGCCGGCCTGATCCCTTCCAGAGTTGATTTCATGATTCGAATCCTGTCCCGGCGCAGCCGCGCCGTCGCGGCGGCCCTGGCGCTCGCCCCGTTGATCGTGCTGGCCGGATGCGCCTCCAGCCCCTCTCCCGCCCCGACCTTCTGGACCGGCTTCCGCGATCACCCGAAGGGTTATCTGACCGCAGGCGCGGCCCCTGACGCCTCCCGTTTCCTGCCGCCCCCGCCGGAGGCCGGGTCGCTGCGCGATCAGGATGACGTCGACCGGTACCGCGCCACCCGCGCCTTGAAGGACACGCCCCGCTGGGATCAGGCCCGCGCCGACAATGAGATCGAGACGCCGACCGCGCCTCGGGTCTTTGACGAGGCGCTCGGCATTCGGTTCGAGCCCGCGCGCATGCCGACCCTGACCCGGCTCCTGGGCCGGATGCTGGGGGACCTTGAGATCGTCCAGACCCCCGCCAAACGCGGCTTCTTCCGCCCACGTCCCTTCGTCACGGAACCGGCCGAAACCTGTTTCCCGCCCGAGCCCTGGCTGGCGAACAGCGGCTCCTATCCTTCCGGCCACGCCGCCCTGGGCTGGGCCTGGGCCCTGGTCCTGGCTGAAATGGCGCCGGACCGCGCCGACGCCGTCCTGGCCCGCGGCCTGGCCTATGGCGACAGCCGAATGATCTGCGGCGTCCACTACGCCAGCGACGTCGAGGCCGGCCGCCTGGTCGGCGCCGCCCTGGTCGCCGCCCTGAAGGCGAATCCCGCCTTCCAGGCCGACTTCAGAATAGCCCGCAATGAACTGGAGGCGGCGCGCCTAGAGGCTGAGCGCTGACGACTGGACGCAGGCGAACAGCTCCGGGGCGAGCTTCCGTTTCACTCATGCTTCCAAGGAGGTGGCGGAGACGGTGCCACGCAATCCTGCAAAACCGGGCTTTTGTCTACAGGCATCGTGCCAAGCTGGCACGATTACCCGTGACTTTAACGGATATTGCGTTGACGCACTATGCGGCATCGCGTTTTTGCTTACCCTTCACCAGTCCCTTGAGGTCGTCGGCGATGATGTGGCCGTAGCGGTCAGCGGTGATCTTCACGCTGCTATGCCCGGCGAAGCGACTGACCAGAGTCAGGCTCTCCTTGTTCCGAAGCATGTCCGTGATCGTCGTGTGTCGCAAGGTATGGAACTTCACATCGTCGATGTTCTGCCCCGCCTTCTTCACGCCCTCGCGGACGCGGCGCCATTTCCAATCCATCGTCGAGGTGTGCCACGGGAACAGGCGACCATCCGGCGACAGCATCCGCAGGACCGGAAGCATATCGACGATGGCTTGGGAGGCAGGGAGGGTTTTGCCTTTCCCGTTCTTGAGCCGTGCGATCTTGGCGAGGCCGGTGCGAGCCAGTTCCGCCGGGGTGGCCTCACGGAAGCGCGGCCAAGCGATGATCGTGTCCCCGTCCCCATCGACGCTGATCCATTCGTCGCGAAGCATGAGGGCTTCACCCTTGCGGCAAGCAGTGTCGAGAAGGAACCTGACGAAGAACCCGAACCGCTTCCAATCATTGGCCGGGTTCTCGATCTCATAGTCCCCGATCACCTTGAAGATGGCGACGACCTCGGCCTTGGTCAGCGTCCGCTCTTGGACGTTGTTGACCCTGATCGTCGGGAACGGCGGCTTGGCGAAGAGGATCGGTTTCTTGTCCGGTCCCTGCATCTTGGTCGCCTTGTCGAGCGCACCCGACAGCACTTCCAGCTTGCGCTTGACCGTCGCCGGTGCTGCCCGTCCGCTCTTGCGTCCACCCCGGAGAGCCAACGTCTCGGCGATCTCTTCAAGCCGGAAGGCATGAAGGTCCGACAGCAGGTCTTCCCCGCAAATCTCCCGCAGGATTTTGGCGGTGGATTTCAGCGTGGCTTGGGAGCGGTGCGTCTTCCAGATGGTCTTCTCGCAGTGGTCGAACAGGTCGTTGACGGTCATGCCCTTGGGCTTTCCATCCTCGTCCTTCTTCACGGCGGGCTTGGCCATCTGCTCGGCGGAAATGCCGAGTGCGATTTGCGGGGCCATCATGATCGCTGTCCGCCTGTCGCGGCTCTTGGTCGAGACGCGATGGCGTTGGCCATCCTCTCCCTTGAACTCGACAATCCAGATGCCGTTCGGACGCTGTTTCACGTCCCATGCGGTCTCGATGTTAGCCTGATACGTCATGGTCTCCGTCCTTGCTCTGTCCAGTGGCTACGGTTCGACGGAGTTGGTTTGCGATGGCTTCTCCCTTTTCGGTCAAGCGGATGACTTTGCGGCGTTGGTCGTCTTCGTCGGTTTCGAGCTTGATCCAGCCCAGCCCATCGGGGTCGCGCTTGGTCGGCTCCATGAGCAGTTGATAGGACCGGCCAATGGACTGGCCGAAGATCGGCTCGCCCGTGTTGTCGGCGCCCGCGATCTCTTTGAGGTCGCTGATGATGATCGACTTACCGAGGCTGTTGGCTTCGACGATCAGCGCGAAGGCGTAGATTTGGCGCAGCGATGTGCGCGGCGGGATTTCGTAGGCGATGATCTGCAACGCCTTCGCCAGAGCCATGAACTGGCCCGCCCCTTCCTTGAGGCGGCTCGGCGCCTTGAGGTCGATGCCCTCGACGACAGAGCCTTGAAGTTCTTCGGAGGATTTGCGGCGACGGGGCATCTTTGGCGGTCCTTTTACGGGTCTGCCAAACGATTGCTCTGAGTCACCCATTTCCTCAATTGAAAACAGGGTTTGGATAGCGGCCTCCTGTGGCTGGTGAGAACCCCTATGTGCCACAGCAAGGAAGATGTGGTCAACGCAATTATGGGCGTTGTTGCGCGTCGTCGGTTCTGCCCGGCGTTAAGCCTCCGCGCTCCCATGATAAGTAGAAGGTGCGAGAAGCCTTCAAAGACAAACTGGCGCGACAGATCGCGCTTGAGGACGAGAGCCGTGCGCTCGGCGCCAGCCGATATCGTGCGCGCCGCCCGCTACCGTGGCGACATGAACCCTCCAGCACGGACGAGGAAGGCGACCTGCCTCCCGGCCGTCAGCTACTGCGTCTGGCCATCCAGCCCACCGCCGAAGCGATCCGGTCGTTCTGCGACATCGTGAACCACGGCGGCGGTGCCCGCACCCCGGAAGCTGCTCTGATCCTCTCCAGTGTCGGCGCCGAAGAGGCCGCCTATCTGACCGGCCGCGTGATCCTGTCCGCCGCAGCCGAAGGCAAGAAGCTGACCGCGACCGCCATCGCCGTCGCCGACGCCATCATCGAGCACGGCCAGATGGAGACCCTTCGCCGCGCCCGCGCCGATGTCTTCAAAGGCGTCCTCCGCGTTCAGGCGCACGGCGTCCGCTCGGCCAAGATGAAGCGCAAAATCCAGAACGTCATGACCGAACACGGCGTGGATCAGTCGTTCCCGCTGGCCATGCGTATCCGCACCGGCGTCAAGGCCATCGAACTGTTCTGCGATGCGACCGGCCTGTTCGCCATCGAGAGCCAAGGCCAGCGCACCAAGTATGTCCGCCCGACCGAGGCCGTTCACAAATGGCTGGAGCAGCAACACGCCCGCTGCGAACTGCTGGAGCCGATCAACCTTCCTATGATCGTGCGTCCGCGCCGTTGGTCGTCGCCATTCAAGGGCGGCTACGTCACCAAGCAGCCCGGCAACCGTCTCGTGAAACAGGCGAACGCCGCCTATCACGATCAGCTTCGCGACCACATGATGCCCGGCGTCTATGACGCCGTGAACGCGGTGCAGGAGACGGCGTGGAAGATCAACCCACCCATCCTCGCGATCATGCGCGAAATCTGGGACGGCGGCGGCGTCCTCGGCGATCTCCCGGCGCGTAATCCGCAGCCGATCCCGCCACGTCCGGCGGACTATGCGGAGAACGAAGAGGCCGCCAACCGCTGGAAGCGCGAGGCGTCGGACATCCACGACCTCAACGCCAAGAACGTCAGCCAGCGGCTGGCCCTATCGCAACGCCTCTGGGTCGCGACGAAGTTCGCCGACGAGGAAGAAATCTTCTTCCCACACTCGGTGGATTTCCGAGGCCGCGTCTATCCGCTGTCCACCGGCGGGCCGAACCCGCAGGGTGATGATGTCGCCAAGTCTCTCCTGACTTTCGCCAAGGGCGAGCCGATCACTCATGACGGCGCCCGCTGGCTGGCGATCCACCTCGCCGGTCTGTTCGGCATCGACAAGGTTCCGTTCGAAGAACGGGTCCAATGGGTTCACGCCAACCAAGCCGCCATCCTCGACAGCGCAGCGGAACCCCTCGACGGGCAACGGTTCTGGGCCACGGCCGATAGCCCCTTCATGGCTCTGGCCGCCTGTATGGAATGGGCGGGCTACATCAACGAGGGCGCCGATTTCATCAGCCATCTGCCTGTCAGCCTCGACGGGTCGAACTCCGGCCTCCAGCATTTCAGCGCAATGCTCCGCGATCCCATCGGAGCCAAGGCAGTCAACCTCGAACCGGGCGACCGTCCGCAGGACATCTACAGCGATGTCGCCCGCGACGTTCAGGCCAAGGTCAACGACAGCTACGACCCCGACGCCACGGCGTGGAAGGGCAACAAGGTCACGCGCAAGATCACCAAGCGTCCGGTGATGACCTTCACCTACTCGGCCACGAAATACGGCTACTGCGACCAAATCCTCCAGACCCTTCGCGAGATCGACGGCGAGGGTCAGCCCTACCTCGACGCCGACAACTATCTGGCCGCGCGCTACATGGCGGCCGAAATCTGGGACGGCGTTCAGGGCACGGTCGTCGCCGCCGCAGAGGCCATGGCGTGGCTGCGAACTGTGGCGTCGATCATGACCAAAGCTGGCGTCCCGATCCGCTGGACGGCGCCGACAGGCTTCCCGGTTCTCCAGACATACGCCAGCCGCAAGACCGGCCGGGTGGTGGTGACATATAAGGGCCAGCGCATCCGGCTCGAAACCAAGATCGAGCAACGCAAGCTGGACTCCAAACGTCAGGCCAACGGCATCAGCCCAAACCTGATCCACAGCATGGACGCCTCGCACCTCATGGGTGTGGCCAACCGCTGCTACGACCACGACATCCGTTCGTTGGCCGTGGTCCACGACAGTTTCGGGGTCCACGCGGCGCGAGCTTCAGAGCTTCAAAGCATCCTCCGCAACACCTTCGCCGATCTCTACGAGACGAACTGGCTTGAGGTCTTCCGCGAAGAGTTCGTTTCGCAGCTACCGCCCGAGTGGGCCGACCAAATCCCGCCGGTTCCAGACCTCGGCGACTTCGACATCCAGAGCGTTCGACGCTCTGATTACCTGTTCGCGTGAGCCGTCAGCCCGCTATTGAACAACCGAACCAATCCCATGAACCCTCTTCCCTCAATCGGTGATCGCGTCCGCACGGACTCGACGGTCGCCATCCTGCGCGAGCCAGCATTCGAACTGCTTTCGCGCATACAAGACGCCAATCCTTCGGATCAGGTCCGGGCCTTGTTTCTGGTTGCAGCCGTGATCTCCGACGCCATTGGCATCGACGGTCATGACGCCCTGAACAGCGCGAAGCGAATGCTCTCGACGGCGGAAGGCCCGCACACCGTCCACGTCCAAGCGATCCGCGACTATGCTGACGGCGAGTTGCGCCGGATTGATTGAAGCCTGATCCGTCAGTCTTCGTCGCGCTGGCCCGGCCGATGCAGTCGGACGCCGCGCACTTCCTCATGCCGACAGACTTGGCCGACGAGGCGTCAGCTTGGCTCCTGTCGCAGGGCATCCAGCACGATTGGAACGACCTCTACATCATGGGGCGCGAGCCTACCGGCGGAACCCTGATCTCGATTGCCGATCCCAAAGGCGCACTGGCGTTCAGGATGTGGGGGACTGATGATGTCGTCGGGCCTGTCTCTTTCGGTTCGACACCACACGCTGACACCGTTCGCTGCACGTCAGTCTCGGCTTGCCGACCCGCAAGTAGGTGAAGTCAGCAGCGCATCCGGCGCACTTGGTCGTGACCTCAAGGCCCGTGCCTCTGGCCTCGGGCATGCCGACCGAGCGTCGCTTCGCGGCCATCACCTTGCAGCGATCATTGCAGAACCTTCTGGCTTGGCTCGATAGCGGAAGCTCGTTCCCGCAGTAGGCACAGCCGCCTTCGTCTTCTTTGAGAAGTCGTGGAGCGGGCGCCTCCTCTTCAATCGAGTGGGGCGCCAGCAGTCCTTCGATCTTCTCGGCCCACCGGCCCTCTGATTTCAGCATCCCGTATTTAACGCGGATGCCCCTTCCCATTCCATTTTCTCGAAAGGGCTGACGCCATGAATTTCGTCCGCGACTACATCCTCCCGCGCCTCAAAGAGCGCAGCACCTACGTCGGCCTCGTCGCCCTCGCGACCGCCTTCGGCATCGTCATTGATCCGGCTCTTGTCGATGTCGCACTGGCAGTCGGCGCCGCTGTTGGCGGCGTGGTTTCCATCGTCTGGAAAGACAAGCCCGCCGCGTGAGCGACCGTCATCAGCCCACCGCCCACGGTGCGGACAACACCTTCCCGACCAATATCCCCGACCTGATACTTTGGCTCGACAAGCACTGCCCGGAGCCGATGCCGCGCCCCGGCCAGACGATTGAGGAAGTGATGTTCGCCGCTGGCCGCCGCGACTTCGCGCGCCAGATCAAACGCCAGTTCGAGCGATCCCTTGAGCGGCCGAACGCCCTTTAAGGAGATCGCCCCATGTGCCTCTTCAAGAAACCGAAGGTGGTTTCAGCCCCCGTCGCGGCCGACGCACCCATCCTTCGCAACCCCTACCTCGACGGTCTTGATGCCGTGGTTCGTGCCCGTCAGGGCGGCGTCCGCTCGCTGACTATCCGTAAGGCCACGGGCACCGCGACGACTGGAAACCCAACCGTCAGCCCCGTTCCTTCGACGCCGCCTGTCACCGGCGGATCAGGCGTCGGTTCCGGCTCCAGCCTGACCGACCTGACGACCATGCGTCCGACGCTGGCGATCACGAACAGAACCCTCTCTTCGAAAGTCTAACCCCACCGCATGAAGACCGCAGCAGCGCGTTTCAGCGCGCTGTCTGTTGCTCGCAACTCCGTTCTGGAGAAGGCGCGTCAAGCATCGCGCCTGACCATTCCCGGCCTGATCCCAGAGCCGGGCCAGAACGAACACTACACCCCGAGCCAACCCTATCAGTCGGCGGGCGCCCACGGCCTCCGCAGCCTGTCGGCCCGGTTGCTTTCGACCCTGTTCCCGACATCGGTTCAGTTCTTCCGACTGGAACTCGACGCCTTCGCGGCGGCGCAGCTTCAGGCCGACAAGAACAACGTAGACACCCGCCTCTCGCAGGTCGCCGAAACGACCGCCGCGATGATGGACGACCTCAAGGTTCGTCCCGCGCTGGGCGAAATCATCAAGCAACTGATCGCAGCGGGCAACGTCGTCGGCTACCTGCCGCAGGACCGCGCGCCTCGCGTCTATCGCATCGACCAGTTCGTGTTGAAGCGAGACAACTACGGTCAGTTCACCGACATCATCATCCAAGAGAAGGTCTGGCCTTCCACGCTTCCCGAGGCCGTTCGCACCGCCCTCGGCGTGAAGCTGGACCCGAACAAGGATGAGCAGCAGGTCGATGTCTACACCGTCGTCGAACAGCGCGACGGCCTCGTCACCCACTGGCAAGAGATCGAAGGCAAGGAAGTCCCCGGCACGAAGTCGGACGCCATCCCGACCGATCAGGCCGGTTGGCTTGCGCCCCGCTGGAGCGTCGTTCCCGGTAGCGATTACGGCCGCAGCCACATCACCGAATATCTCGGCGACCTCCTGTCGATGGAGGACAACTACAAGGCCATCACGCAGTTCGCGGCCATCGCCTCGCGCGTGGTCACGGTCGTCAATCCGAGTTCATCGCTCGATGTCGCAGAACTCGCGGCGGCTGAATCCGGCGACTACCTCTATGGCGAGCCTGATGCGATCCAGACGCTCGGTCTGAACAAGTCGCAGGACTTTGCCGTCATCAAAGACGTGACGATGACCATTGAGGCGCGGGTGAAGGAAGCCTTCCTCGTCACTCAATTCCGCAATGCAGAGCGCGTCACCGCCGAGGAAATCCGCAGCCAGTCCGAAGAACTGGAGAACGGCTTGGGCGGCTCCTTCTCGGTGCTGGCTTCCGAACTCCAGCAGCCGATTGCGTCGCGCTATCTCTACGTCGCCGCACAGCGAAACCTCATCCCCCCGATCCCTGACGGCATCCGTCCCAAGATCGTGACGGGTCTGGCTGCGCTTGGTCGAGCCGCTGAGGTCAACCGCCTCCGCACGTTCGCCGCCGACGCCATCCAAATCCTGACGCCGCAAGTCTTCGCCAGCCTCGTGAACGCCCCGTCGTTCTTGAGCCGCCTTGGCAATGAACACGGTGTCTCAAGCCTCGAAACCCTCCTGAAGACGGAGGAACAAATGGCCCAAGAGCAGCAGCAAGCCATGGCGCAACAGGCCATGCAAGCCGCGACCCCGGCCATCGCGGAAGCCGCCATCGGCGCGGCTACCCAAGACCCTAACCAAGGAACTTAATGAGCCTCGAAAGCCCGGTCACAGAGACCACCACGCCCGCTGACTATTCGCAGATTCCGGCGTCGGCCTTCCCAGAGGGTGCAGACCCCTCGACCTACAAAGACTCCCTGTCGGCACCGGAAACCCCGGCCAAGCCGGAACGCCCCGCCCACATCCCCGAGAAGTTCTGGGATGCAGAAGCGGGCACGATCCGCGTCGATGATCTCGCCAAGTCTTACGCGGAACTGGAGAAGATGAAGTCGGCTGCGAAGCCCGAGGACAAGCCCGCTGACCAAGCGGCCAAGCCTAACGACCTGACCATCAAACCGGCGACGGAAGAGACCCCGGCACAAGTCGAGGCCAACCCTGTCACGACCGCGTTCGAGTCATTCGCCAAACACTACGAAGAGACGCAGGGACAACCCGCCGAAGATCAGATCGCAGAGATCGTGAAGCTCGGCGTCCCGCAGTCCGTCGTAGAAAACTACCTCGCCGGTTTGTCGGCCATGTCCCAACTCGCATTCCAACAGGCACATGCGACGGCGGGCGGCGAGGATGTCTTCGACGCTGCAACGGATTGGGCTTCAAAGTCCCTGACCGCAGCGGAGATCGACAGCTACAACACCCTCGTCTCCAACCCCACGACCGCCACTCAAGGCATCGAATGGTTGGTGGCGAAATACAAGGCGGCTCGTCCGTCCGAAGGCTCGTTCGTCGAGTCGATGCCGGGCACCGCAGTCGGTGACGTGTTCCGATCCAAATCGGAAATGGTCGCCGCGATGAAGACCGACCGATACCAGACCGACCGTGCCTTTGTGGCAGAGGTCGCGGCGAAGGTCGCTCGCTCACAAGCAGCAGGAACGCTGCTCTAAAGCACCCATAAGACCCTGATCGCTTGCCTCCACAGAGGCTCGCCAGCGGGGCCGCACAGTTCCCAGCGCAAACACGGAACTGACCGTCTGCGGGCGGGCGGCCGGTGAAAGCCCGGCCTAACCCTTTCTCCCAAATCAAAGCGGAAACATCCGGCTGCGAAGAGGCCGGATCACTCCGACAACCTTTGCGCCAGCGGACTCCGATTGATCGACGGGAGCCAAAAACTCTCTCTCAATCAAGGAGCCTAATGGCTAACTCCACCCCCTCGAATCCCGGCTACAAGGCCGGTGATCCCGCTGGCACCAACAACCTGCTGCTCGATATCTTCGGCGGCGAGGTCCAAGCATCCTACGAGCGCATGACCGTCATGCGCGACAAGCACCGCATCTTCTCGCTGTCCAACGGCAAGTCGCTGCGCTTCCCCCGCGTCGGCCGCGCGACCGCGACCTACCACACGCCGGGCACCGAGATCGTCGGCAAGCAAATCGACCACGATGAGATCGTGCTGTCGTCCGACGACAAGCTGATCTCGGACGTGTTCGTCTCCGACATTCAAGAAATCCTGAACCACTTCGACATCCGCTCGGAATACGTTCGCCAACTGGCTGAAGCTCTGGCCGTTCAGTTCGACCAGAACGCCATGCGCGCGGTCGTGAAGGCTGCTCGTGTGACCGACCTGCTCGGCGGCGGCGCCTCGACCCCGGTCGTGGATGCGGCTCTGCTCACGGACGCCACCAAGCTTTTCGAAGCCTTCTCCAAGGCCAAGGAAAACCTCGACGGCAAGAACGTCCGCGTCGATATGGTCGATGTGTTCGGTCTCGTGAAGAACGCCCAATGGTATCTGATGGCGCGCTCGGACAAGAACCTGAACCGCGACTACAACGGCGGTGACGCTTCGCTCCGCAAGCACACCCTCGAAACCATCGACGGCATTAAGATCATCAAGTCGAACATCGCACCGTTCGGTGCTGACGACTCGGCCAACCTGACGATCCCGGCTCGCTACCGTCTGAAGATGGGCACGACTGTCGGCGCCGTCTGGACCAAGGACGCCATCGGCACCGCCGAAGTCCAAGGCGTCTCGGTGCAGACCGAAGACCAGATCAGCAAGCAAGGCACGCTGATCCTCGCGCGTCAGATGACCGGCACGGACACGTTCCGCGCCTCGGATGCGGTCGAACTCCGCACCGGCGCCATCCCGGCCTAACGACCGGCAAACCGCCAAACCAGAAGGGCGCGCTCTCTCACGAGGGCGCGTCCTTTTTTTCACCTCGTTCCGAAGGAGACCGCGCCCATGCTGGCTGCGCCCATGACGGAACTTGAGGCCGTCAACGACATGCTGATCGGCATCGGCCAGCTTCCCGTCAACGCCATCATTCCCGAGATCGTCGATCAATCCATCGCGCTCGGAGAACTGAACAAGGTCGTTCGCGAAGTCTGCCTCTACGGCTTCAAGTTCAACACCGATGAGGATTTCGTCCTCTCCCCCGACATCGACGGTTTCATCGCCGTCCCCTCTGGCGCCCTCGACATCGACCCGATGGACAAGGCCCAAGACCTGATCGTCCGCAAGCATCCGACGAAGGGCTTCGGCCTCTGGGATGCTGCGAACCTGACGTGGGTGATGGCCCTGCCGGTCAAGGTCCGCATCAAATGGTCCTTCACCTTCGACGCCTTGCCGGAAGCCGCTCGCGGATACGCCGTGATCGCAGCCGGTCGGAAGTTCACCGCGCGCGTCATCGGCGACCCTGCCGCTGATCGCTTCGGCGAAGAGGATCAACGCCGCGCATGGCTGACGCTGCAACGCCAGCAGTCCGCCTCGGCCGACATCAACATCTTCCGCGCCAACAAGGCTCTCGCGGCATCCCTCAACCGGCGTGGCCGGGCTTGGAGGTCCGATAAGTGAGCCTCGTGACCCGCTCGCTGCCGTCCCTTCACGGGGGCGTTTCGCAGCAATCGCCGCTGGTCCGCTCGCCCGATCAACTCGAAAGCCTGACCAACGGCTGGCCGTCCATCGCGACCGGCCTGACCAAACGCGCCCCCTCCGAGATCATCGCCCGGCTGACGCCGACCGCGCCGGAAAACGCACACGTCCACACCATCAACCGCGACACCATTGAACAGTATGTCGTCATCGTCGCAGACGGTCAGATAAAGGTGTTCGACACCCTGACCGGCGAAGAGAAGACCGTCACCGCTCCCGGCGGATGGGGCTATCTCTCGACCGTCGAGGACTACAGCACCGACATCTCGGCGTTCAGCGTCGCGGACTACACCTTCATCACGAACCGCCGCGTGAAGTGCGCCATGGGCGCCCTCGGCGCCGATACCCAGCCCGATCCCGCCGAACAAATCTGGCTGAACCGCCGGATCGGCACCGACGCTAATGGCGATCCCTACGCACCGGGAAGCACCTACAGCTATCCGCTGAACCCAGCTTACGGCGTCATCACCGGCACGGTGCAGCGGTTCGACAAACTGCCGCCGGTCAATCAAGGCGACACGCCCCCGGCCGAAGGCGCGATCTACCGTGTCCAAGGCGACGAGACTGGCGGGTTCATGTCCTACTATGTCGTCCGTCGCGGCGGCGTCTGGGAGGAATGCGTCAAGCCCGGACTGGTCAACGCCATCGACTACAAGACCATGCCTCACGCATTGGTCCGCGATAGCGACGGCACGTTCGTCTTCGCTCCGTTCTCGTGGGCGCATCGCCGCGTCGGCGATACCGAGATCAACCCGAACCCCGGCTTCATCGGTCGCCCGATCCGCAAGGTGTTCTTCTATCAAAACCGCTTGGCGTTCCTCTACGACGAGAACTGCATCCTCTCGTGCGTCGGTGACTTCGGGAACTTCTGGCGGATGTCCCAGACCGACTATCTGGAAAGCGATGTGCTGGACGCCGGGGCGACCTCTACCAAGGTCTCGCCGCTGCTTGATGCGACCACCCACAATGACGGCATCCTGCTCACGTCCGACCAGACACAGTTCAGCATGTCGCATGGCGAACTCGGGCTGAACGCATCGTCGCTCGCGATCCGGCCGACGACGAACTACACCCTCAACACGTCCGCTGGCCTCGCCGCACTCGGCTCCGAAATCTACTTCGCAGTCGAGAACAGCGGGTATGCGAAGGTCATGGAATACACCCGGCTCGCCGGGGCTGACACGACCACGGCCTCGGACGTGACGGCGCATTGCGACCGCTACATCCCGGCTGGCGTCCACGACCTGATCCCGGCCGATGACCTGTCGGCTCTATTCGTCCTGACGCACGGCGCCCCGAACACGGTCTACTGCTACAACTTCTATTGGGCTTCGTCCGACGAGAAGCTTCAGTCGGCTTGGCACGAGTGGGACTTCGGACCCGGCGCCCGGATCGTCTCCGGCGCCTATCTCAAGGGCAACGTCTTCCTGACCGTCGAGCGCAACGACGGCCTATGGCTGGAAAAGGTCAACCTGACCGCTGGCTCGCGCCCGGCCCAGACCTCCCGACAAATCCATCTGGATCGTCGGGCGACCGTCACCGGCGAGTATCAGCAGACCACGAACACGACGCAGTTCATCCTTCCGTATCGCCCGGTCAAAGACCGGTTCGAGATCGTCCGGGGTGACGCCTTCACGACCCGGCCGCAAACGCTGATCGACCCTTCGACCTACGTCTGGATCACAGACAACATCGTCGAGGTTCCGGCCAGCGAGATCGCCGGTCCTGTCGTGATCGGCGAAGGCTACGAGTTCGCGTTCGAGTTCTCGACGCAATACATGCGGACCCAGCGCGGCGAGGCCATCACGACCGGCCGCACCACGTTGCGGACGTTCAACGTCAACTTCGTGGACACCGCCTATTTCAAGACCTCGGTTGCGCCCTACGGCTTCAATCCGAACGTCGAAGAAATCCTGCCCGCCAAACTCTCGCAGTTCAGCGGCAAGACCTTGGGCGCCGCGAGCTTCCGTCTGAACGCCCCGGCCTACGCGACAGGGACTCACCGTTTTCAGGTCTACGGCCAGAACACGACGACCCGCATCCGCATCGCCAACGACACCCACGTCGCCTCGACGTTCGTCGCGGCCGAGTGGGAAGCTAACTACTACAACCGTTCCAGAACCTGACCGCCTCCGGGCGGTCAGGGCCTTTCCCCATGATCGAATTCCATGACCTCGCCGACGTATCGGGCGAACAGATTCACGACTGGCTCGACGCCATCGCGAACGACATGCGCCCCGCCGACTTCGACGAGATCAGAGCGACCAACCCTCTCCTGACCATCGGTGATCCAGACCCGCTTCTGGTTCTCACGATGTCGGTCATGAACAGCTTGGACGCTTGGGTCATCACCGACGATAGCAAGGCCATCGCCGTCTATGGCGTGGGGCCTTCCGACGACCCGGCTTCCGGCATCGTCTGGATGCTCGGGACGCCGGGCATGGAAAGACCGAGGGCCAAGATCGCCATCGGTCGCGAGACCTACGCCGTCATCAGACGGTGGCACGAGCGTTGGCCGCGTCTCTTCAATCACGTCGATGCTCGCAACAGCATGAGCATTCTCTGGCTCTTCCGCGCTGGGTTCCAGATCGAGGACGTCGATCTCACCCATGGCCGCGAGAGCCGCCCATTCTACCTCATCAGCAGCATTCAGGAGGGACCAATCCATCTGTGATCCCGTGACCATCATGACGACCCTCGCTGTCGTCGGGGCTGCGACCGAAACCATCGGTCAAATGCAGTCCGCCAAGGCCCAACAGAAGGCCATCGACAACCAGCTTGCCACCGCCCAGCAGGAAATCCGCGTCGCCCAGACCGCCGAACTCAACGAGCGTCAGCGCGTCGCCCGAAAGGAGCAGGCCCGCATCAAGGTCGCCGCCGGTGAAGCCGGTCTAAATATCGGGGGAAGCATCGAAGCTCTTCTCAAGGACAGCTTGATGCAGACCCAACTTTCCGCCGAACGCACAAACCTCAACGCAGAGTCCCAGCAGCGCGCCGCCGCCGCCGAAGCCAACTCCATGTCCAGCCGCATCCAGTCGCCGACCATTCTCGGCGCGGGTCTCCGCATCGCTACAGCGGGCGCCCAAGGATACTACGGCGGCAAGAGCCTCCAGCTTCAGCAGAGCGCAGCAGCCAAGGGTCCGAACTGATCCATGGCCGACCTTTCCAGACAATCCCAGCGTCGCACGACGCAAGACCGCATCACCAACAACCGTGATGCGATCCTCCCGACCCGCCGCGAAGATCGCGTTGACCCGGTTCGCATCAACGCCTCGATGCGCGACGCCCAGCGCGGCAACAATCTCGACGAACTTCGCCGGTTCTTCGGCCAGACGCAGGACGCAGCCGAAGCCTACTTCCGCAACGACATCGCCCAGACCGCCAAGCGGGCCGAAGGCGAGTTCGCACAGGGCACGACCGACGCCCTTGCCGGTGTCGAAATGGACCCGGCCAAGGCCCAAGCTACCGCCTATCAGCGCGCCTACTACAGCGTCACGGCGTCCAACCGTCAGACGAAGTTCGAGACGGAAACCGCCCAAGGTCTGGACGACCTGATCCAGAACGGCGCGACGGTCGAGGACATCGAGACCTACATGAACGAGCGATCCTCGGCCTTCATCGGCGAGGTCAGCGACCTGTTCGAAAGCCCGGAGGTCCGCCTTCAGGTCGGACAGCGGATGCAGCGTTGGTCGAACGACCTGAACGCTCGCGCATCCGGCGTCCTGCAAGAGCGCACCGACCGCGAAATGCTCGAAATGACGACCGGCGAGGTTCAAGCCGCGCTGGGCCGTGGCGAGGGCATCGACCTTCTCGGAACCGTGCGCCGCCTGAAAGAGGCTGGCCTTGATGGCGTCGCCGTCCAAGAGGAAGTCGTCAACGCCGTCGTCGCCTACGCCACCCAGACCGGCGATCTATCCGGCCTTTACTCGCTGATCGACACCCGTCGCCCGGAAGATGTGGCGGCCGAAATCGAAGAGGCTCGCGCCAACGCGAACAGTGCGGTGATCGAAGGCCAGCCGCTTCCGTCCGTCGTCGCTGAACCCGAACCGGCTCCGGCTGCTCCGGCTCCCGCCTCGACCTACATCATGCCGCTGGAAGGCCGCGTGACCTCGGGCTTCGGTTCCCGCCGCGCTCCGCTTCGTGGTGCATCCACCGATCACGGCGGCATCGACATCGCAGTTCCGATTGGAACGCCCGTCGTGGCACCGGCGGATGGCGTCGTGGAGTTCGCTGGCCCGCGTGGACGGGGCGGCAACACCGTCCTGATCCGTCACGCAGACGGTCGCGTGACCGGCTACGCCCACCTCGACACGATCACCGTCAAGGCAGGAGATCGCGTGTCGCAAGGCACGGCGTTCGCCGCTTCCGGCAACACCGGCAACTCGACCGGCCCGCACCTTCACTTCTCGGCTCGCGACGCTCAAGGGCGCCGCATCGACCCGCGCTCCATCGTCGGCCAACCGGCGCAGACCGCAGCCGCAGACCCGGCGGCTCCAGCCGTCGAAGTCGCGGATGCAGAAACCCCGGCCCAACGGCGCGCTCGCGCACCGGGCGCCTCGGTTCTGACCTCGGCCCAGCAAATCCGCGTCCTGAACGCGATTGAGGGCGTCGAGGCCGACACCGAACGCCGCACCGAAAAGGCGCGTGTGGAAGCCAAGGACGACCTGACCATCGACCTCTACAACCGCTCGCTTCGCGGCGAGAACGTGGACGAGGCGATCCAGACCGCAGCAGCCAACGGGGTTCTCGAACCCGGCGAGGCCATGACCATGCGCGGCGCCTTCCGCAGCCTCCGCAACGATGTCGCGGACGGCGAGGCTAACGAGGACTTGGCTCTCAACTACGCCAGCCGCTTCGCCACGGCCGAACCCAACTACGCCAGCATCGGCGCCCAAGCAGATCGCGACTACAATGCGGGACGTTTCGGGACCGGACGCAATGCGACCCGCGCCTATCTGGCGGTGAAGGAACGTGTGGCCGCTGGCTCTCGTCAGACCGCCAGCGTCCCGCCCGAGGAACGTCGCACCGCGACTGTCGCCCGATCCTATGTCGGCTCGGCTCTCGGCCAACTCGTCGGCGAAGGCGCCCCGCCGTCACGTCGCCGCATCGGCGCCGAAGCCCTGATCGAATGGGAACGCCGCGTCGCAGGAGGCGCCGCCCCCATGAAAGCGGCCGACGACATCATTGCTGAATATACCCCCCGACTGACTCAACGTGCAGCCGCCCCGCCGGGCGGTGGCAACACCCGCGCCCCCGGCTCAACCCAGACCGCCAGTGCTGGCGGTGTCACGCGCGTCGATAGGAACGGAAACATCATCCAAGGAGACTAATGGCTTCCATCCGCTTCACCGGCCCTGACGGGCACGTCTTTGAGTTCGAGGACGGCACCCCTGAACACGTCCGTCGCGCCTTCATTCAACGCCACTACGGCACGTCCGCAGAGCAGAACAACAGCCGCCGCTCGGCGGCTGTCTCCCTCTCGGCTCCGAAGGACAAGCGCAGCCTCGGCGAACGTCTCGGCGACGTGTTCTCCAATACCTTCAACACCGGCTTCATCGCCGAAGGTTGGCGGGCCGGTCTGGATGACACGGCCGATTACATCGAGGCAGGACAGCGCGGCGATACGAAAGCCGCCATGGCGGTCAATGACCGCTTCACCCTGAACCCGGTTCGTCTCGTCTCCCGCCTCTACAACTCGGGCGGCGTCCTGATGGACATGACCCGCGACACGCAGAACACCCGCGAAGCGGCTGACGATTGGGTTAGCCGTGAGCGCACCCGTCGTCAGGAATTCGCACAGGCGTCCAAGGACGACCCGTTCTGGGAGGCCGAAGGCGGCATCGTCGGCAAGACGCTGCACGGCGGCGCGGCCTTGCTCGGCACCCTCGGGGGCGCCGCGCTGGACCCTACGTCCTACATCACCGGCGGCTCGTCAGTCGGCGCCAAGATCGCGGTTCAGGCCACGGTCGCCGGGGCCGTGGACCTGCTCGCCCAGATGGACGCCACCGGCCTGACGCAGGATCGCTACGACGTTCTCCAGACCGTGCTTTCGGCTGGCGCCGGTGCGGTCTTCACTGGCGCGTTTGAAGGGGCCGGTGCGCTGATGAAGGGACGCGGAACCGTCCGCGCTCGCATTGACGCCGACCTCCGTTCGGAGCCGGTGAACCTGTCCCAGACCTTCCGCGACGAACTCGACACGGCCGATGCGATCTCGCTCCCAGCCCTGACGCTGGACGACTGGACCTTCCGACCCACGAAGCAGGGTCCGGTGTCGGCTCTGCCGATGCGCGTCGAGGCTCCCCGAGCCGAACGCATGGACGGCCCGCGTATGGATGGCCCCGAAGCTGGCCCGGACATCAACCCGGAATGGACGAAGGGCATATCGCCCGAACGGCTCAAGGCCGTGACCGAACACCTCGACCGCCTGAAGGCTTACATCAAGCCGGATCAGGTCGAACTCTTCGTGCGCTGGGCGGGCAAGGAAGCCGTGGCCCTCGCGGACGATCCGTCGCCGCACTGGAACCAAGAGATTTTTGATTTCGACAAGCTGTCGAACGAGCCGGAGAAGTTCGAAGAAATCGTCGGCGTCATGGCCCAGATTTTCAAGCCGCTCTACGACGCGGCCGGAGACGCCAAGAAGACTTGGAAGTCGGTCGCGGATCGTCAGGCTGCATTCGGCGTCACCGTGTCTGACGTGGTGAAGGCCCATAGCGACATTACCGGCGAGAACGGCATCGCGGCCAAGATGCACGCCTTGGAGACAATTTCGATCCAGCACACCGACCATCTCGTGACGAAGATGGCGCAACTGGAGAAATCGCTGAACGGCAACGTCATCGACAACAATCTGATCGGCGACGTGGCCGCTCAACTGCAAGCGACCGTGATGTTCGACGCCATGGCGGCGGGCGCCAAATCCGAGATCGGCCGCGCCCTCAACATCATGAAGATGGCGAAGCAGCGCAGCCGGATCATCAACGACCTACAGGGCCAGATGGACCTCATGGCCGACGCCCTCGGCACCGGCGACCTCGACGCGAAGAAGATGGCCGAAGCCCTCAAGCGACTGCGCGAAGCCTACGGCTCGGGCGGCGAACGCGGCCTCAAAGACGAACTCCGCAAGGGCCGTCACATGGGGTTCAGCGACTACCTGTCCTACTACATCGTCGCCGGTTATCTGACGACGCCCGCGACCGCCGTCCGCAACGCTGTCGGCTCGGTTCTCCATGCGTCCATGACGGTCGGGGAACGCTACATCGCCGCTGGCATCACCAGCCCGCTCCGGCGCGGCCTCGGGGGAAAGCGCACCTCCGCAGAGGGCGTCACCTTCCGCGAAGCCAACGCCTATCTGTTCGGCATCCACCAGTCGTTCGTCGATGCGACGAAGGCCGGGTTCAAAGCCTTCATCCACGCGGCCCCGCAGACCGACATCGAAACGAGCGTCGGCCGCTACGCCATGGCCCAGCCGTTCGAGTTCAACGCCGAAAGGGTCAAGAAGTGGAAGGAAGGCGGCATCAAGTCCGTGCCCGACATGGCGATGACCGGCCTGTTCGGAACGCTCCGCACCCTCGGCATTCGCCCCTCCCTCGGGATGGACGAGTTCACGAAGGTCATGACACGCCGGATGCAGATCAACGCACTGGCCGCGCGCGAAGCCTCCTACCGTTCGGCGCGTCTGCGCGGGAGCGAAGCGGATCGCGTCTTCGCCAAGACTCTTGAAGCGGTGACGCAGCGGCCCACGGCCGAAGCCTTCGTCCGCGCCAAATCCGAGTTCGAGGCCACCGGCGAAATCTACGATCCGGCGAAATCCTACATGGGCGACGCCCGGCTTGAGGAAGCCGCCGATGTGCTTGCCTCGGTCGATCTCCACGAAATGGCGAACGACTACGCGCGGCTCATGGCTTTCCAAAAGACCGGCCCGGCGGTTGAGGCTTTCGAGAAGGCGATGAAATACATCCCCATCGTCAAAGCTCTCTACGTCCCGTTCCTCCGCACTCCGCTGAACCTTGTTCGCGCTGGCATGGTGGATCGCAACCCGGCTCTGGCTTGGCTCACCAAGGAAAACCGTGCGGCGTTCAAGACCTACTTCGCCGCCCTCGACGGTCAGGAAAAGGCTCTCTCTCGTGGGGGCGCCGAAGCCGACATCGTGATGGCCCGAATGGTCAGCGGCATGGCCCTCATGGGGACCGCCGCCATGCTGTTCGCCAACGGCGATCTCGTCGGCAAGCGCACCCCGGCAGAGGAAGAGGACGGCGTGAAATCCTACTCCATCCGCCTCGGGGGCCGCTGGTATCAATACAGCACCCTGTCGCCGGTAGCCGAAATGATCGGCATTACGGCCGACCTCTACCAGACTATGCGAGACCGCGATCTCGCCGATGACCAAGCCTCCGCACTGGCGGGCGGCGTCATGGGCGCGATCATGAACAACATCGTCAACAAGGCCGCGCTTCAAGGCGTCGGCGATTTCTTCGACCTCTTGGACCCGTCGTTCTCGACCACGGCGTCATCGCGCGGCACAGCCGTTGCGAAGGCCGCGTTCAAGAAGCTGGGCGACTCCCTCGTCCCGGCCATCGTCAGGAACACGGCGCAAGCCCAAGACCCGGTGATGCGCGAGGCGTCGGAATTCCTCGACTACTTCGCCCGCAACATTCCGATGTTGTCGGACAGTCTGCCCGAACGCCGCGACTGGCTCGGCCTTCCCATCGTCCGCAAGGATAAGGACGGCGGCTTCATCGAAGCTCTGGTCCAGCCGCTCCGCGTGTCTGAACGAGAGGACGACATGGTGCGTCTGGAAATCTCGGCTCTGGCCCAGAACGATCCCGACCTCCTGATGGCGACCCGACCTGACGCCCGCTTCAACGGGCAGAAGATCACGCCGAAGGAACATGCGCGCCTTCTGGCGATCCAAGGTCAGGAATGGCGCGATCCGATGACTGGCCTGAACATGCACGAAGCCTTGGCCGAACTTGTCAACTCGGCTGACTACGCCAGCTACAGCGACCCTCGTCGCGCCCAAGAGATCAAGGACACTGTGTCCCGCTATCGCCGACTGGCGACAGCGGCGATCAAGCGCGGCGAGTTCCCTGACATGGCCCCCATGCTCGACCGCACAGGCGCCGCACAGGCGCAGGACATGGGCGAGAAGAAGGGCTGGGAGCCATACCGGATCGAGAACAAGGCTCGGTCCTACGGCGTCTCCGATGATGCCCTCGCCGACATCATGAACTTCGGCGCCGACTAAAACACCAACCTCAATCCACCCGGAAAGCCCGGTCGCTCACGCGGCCGGGCCTTTCGTCGTGGGTGAACGAAAGGATCAATGTCTAACCAGACCCGCGCCCAATACATCGTGACGGGAGGCCAGCAAGAGTTCGACCTTGCCGTTCCCTTCCTCGACCGAAACCACATCAAGGTCACGCTCAACGGCTCCACGCCGTTCTTTGAATGGCTGACCGACAGCCGCATCCGCCTTCGTCAGGCGCCGGTCGAAAGCAGCGTCCTGCAAATCCGACGCGAGACCCCGATCTCGACGGCCCTCGTGGAGTTCCAGAACGGGGCGACCCTGACCGCCGAAGAACTGAACCGGGCACACCTTCAGAACCTCTATCGCCTTCAGGAACTCGACGACCTCTACACCGGCTCTCTCGACCGGGCGCAGGTCCGCCTTGGCGATCACCTCGGCGTCGTCACCACGCCAGACGCTATTGTCGATGAACTGATCCTGACCTCCGAACTCGGGGACGAAGCCCTCAATCGCTTCCGTGACGCGCTGGCGACCATCGACCTCTCCACCGAACAGATCATCGGCAACACCCTCGCGCTGACCGATCAAGCCTTCCGCTTGGACAACCTGACGGGCGTCGTGGACGCTCTGACCAATCTCGAAGACGGGACCGGCCTCGCCACCGTCATCCAGAACGAAGCCAACGCCCGCCTCTCGGGCGACCAAGCCCTTGTCGATACCTTCGCCCTGATCGGCGCGAAGAGCGCGGACAATCTCTCCTTCATCCTCGACCTCAACAAACTGAAGTCGTCGCCGACCGAGACGATGGCCCAGCGGTTCAACGCGATCTACGCGGCGAACGCCAACGCGCTCGGGCTGATCCAGACCGAACAGACGGCCCGCGTGACGGCGATAGATTCCGTGACGCAGACCTTGCAGACGCAAGGGAGCCGGATCGACGCGAACCAAGCGGCCATCGCCAATGAAGCGACCACACGGGCCGATGCGATCTCGGCGGAAGCCAGCGCGCGCGCCGCCCTGTCGGCTTCGATTCCGGGCCTCATCAACGCGGCCGTCCTCGTGGAAACCAACGCCCGCGTCGCGGCGGATGCGGCCGAAGCCCAGCTTCGGCAATCGCTGGCCGTTCAGGTCGGGCAGAACTCGACCGCGATCCAGAACGAAGCGACGGCACGGGCGAACGCCGATGGCGCAATCGCCCAGCAGTTCGCTGTCCTCGGCGCCTTCCGCAACAATCAGTCCGCCTTCACCCTCGACCTGAACCGGGTCGAAGTCGGTCCCGGCTATAGCCTCGGCACCCGACTGTCGGGGATTGATGTCGCAGTCGGCAACGTCTCGGCTTCCGTCGTCAATGAGGCGACGGCTCGCGCGAATGCGGACAGCGCGCTCTCCCAAACGATCCAGACCGTTCAGAACACGGTTGGGGCGCACACGGGTTCGATCACCACGCTTCAGCAAGTGACTGACGGCCTGAATCTCCGATGGAGCGTCGCCCTCAACTCCAACGGCCACATCACCGGGATTACGGCCCAGAACAACGGCTCCTTCGGGTCGCTCTCGTTCGTGGCAGATGAAGTCGGTTTCGTCGCGCCGAACGGCGGCTCGCCGGTCAAGATCATGTCCGTCGTCGCGAACAAGGTCCGCTTCAACTCGAACGTCGAAATCTTCGGCGACCTGCTCGTCACCGGCTCAATCAACAACTCCCGTCTGGTCAACAACACTGTCACTGGCGTCGAAGCGGCCTACAACGGCGGGACCGTCACCCTCAACAACACCACGCCGACGCGCATTCACGGCGTCTGGATCGGCGTCGAAAAAGCCGACAGCCCCATCGACATCGACTTCAACGCCTATGGGACATTCACCCACAATGCGAGCGGGTCGTTCGTGGCCGTCGTGCAGCTTGTCCGGTCGCGCGGGACCGATGGCGGAACCGTCATCCAGTCCGTCCAACTGAACGGCTCCGGCATGGCGAACGATACATGGCAAGGCGCCCTGCCGATGAAGTTCCTCGACCGTCCGGGTGAGGCTGGCAACTGGCACTATTACGTCCAAATCTACTTCAGTTCCGGCATGTCCACCCAGATCGTGACCGCCCGCTACGGCAAGGTCACGGAGATGAAGAACAACACCTCGACCCTCGGCGGCGGCTCCGGCTCCGGCGGCGGCGTTGGATCAGGAGGCGGTTCATCTGGCGGTGGCGGCGGCGGTGGGGGCTACGACCCTGACCCCGGCGGCGGCGGCGGTGGCGGCATCGAACCCATCATGGCCTGACGAGTGACCGGCCTTAACCGGCCGGTCCCACATCTAAATACAAGACCCTCAAACGATCACAGGAGACGCATGTCCCAAACGCCTTCCGCTGCACAGCAGCACCAGACCCTCGCGGCGCAGGAGCAATCGCTTCTGGCTTCCCTCGGCCACCTCATGTCGCAGGTCGAAACCACGAAGATCGCCCTGTCGAATGTCCGCGCAGCCCTTCAAGGCGCCGAACTCGGCTACCAACTCGCAACGCCTGAACCGGCGGCTCCGGTCGAAACCGCTCCGGCTCCCGACACGGAGTAAGGTCGAATGAGCGGGCTGACGATCACCACTCTCGCCCAGCAGATTGAAGACCTAATCGTCAAATCGGAGCAGCAGACGAAAGCCGTCTCTGCTTGGCTGGGTGGGTCCGCGACCGGCGGACCCAACAATGACGGTCGCTATCCCTTTGTGGATTTGGGCGGCCAAGAAATCCTCGTGCCGTCGCCCGCATCGTTCAACGACATGACCTCCGGCCCGGCGGCGCAATCCGCCGCCGCCAAGGTCGCGACTGAACTCGCGCGCGATCTGGCAAACGATCACGCCAACCGTGCCGACGCGCAGCGTATCCTTTCGGAAGCGGCGCGCGGCGCGGCGGTCGAAGCGCGCGATCTCGCACAGCAACATCGCAATCACGCGGGCACGAGCGAGGCGAATGCCCGCTATTGGGCCGAACTCGCGCAAGGCTCGGGACAGTCCACCTCGGCGGATCGCGCCGTCGTGGAAGACCTCGCTGAACAGGTGGCGGACAACGCCGCCCTTGCGTCGCAGAAGGCGACCGCTGCCGCAGCCTCGGCCACGCTGGCGGCGACATTCGATCCGACCCTTTACGACAAGAAATCCGACACGCTCGCGGCAACCCGTCTGGTCGGGACGCTCGATCCGGCGCGTCTGCCCTCGACGGTTTTCCAAGCCCCCATCGTGGCGTCATCGACCATCGCGTCGCTGACATCGACACAGCAGTCGGAAGTCCGCATCGGCTCCACCGTCGTCACGTCGGACGGCGTGTTCTGGTCATTCCTCGGCGGGTCCAAGACTTCGGAGTCCAGCTATAGGGCCATGGCCGACACGACGCCCCCTTGGTCCGCCATCGCCGACAAACCGGCCTATTTCCCGACCAACATCGCCAACGTCTCCGGGCTGCAATCGGCGTTGGACGCCAAGGCCGGTCTGACGGCGACCAACACCTTCACGGTCAAGCAGACCATGAACGGCGGGATCAACGTCAAAGACAGTCTGACGATGACCGGCTCGGACCCCTACCTGCGTCGTGACAGCAACTCGGCGGCTTGGGTTCTCACGGGCGGTCAGGGCTGGACGGACACCGGCGCCGTCATCGTTCTGCATGGCAAGGATCACGCCACAAGGCCGGGTCACACGCTGATCTATGGCGTCGATGGCGCAAACACTTCGACCCTCGCCATCGACGGCTTCAAGGACATCTTCATGAACCGTCGCCCGTCCTTCGCCGGGGCGACGCCGTGGGATTCCGCAAACCTCAATCCCGGCAACTACGCATGGAAAGCCGGTGGCAACACCATGACCGGCCTGACGCAGTTCCGATCAGGATCAGGAAATAACGCCGCCAACTTCGGCGACCGGGTTCTGGAAGTCTTCAATGACGGCGGCGGCGCGGCCATGATCGCCTTCCACCGCAGCGGTAGTTTCGGAGCCTACTTCGGTCTCGATACCGACAACCAACTGAAGGTCGGGGGTTGGTCGAACGGGGCCGCTTCGCAGCCTGTCTGGACCGGGTTCAACTTCACGCCATCCAGCAAGGTTAGCTGGACCGACACGAACATGGATGGCGGGGCCTACACTGTCGTTCGTCGCAACGGTGACGGCGGTGGGTTCTTCACCGGCCGACTTCACGCCTATTCACAGACCGCCACGGTGGACGTCTGGAACGGCGGGATCGAAATCCAAGAGGTTCAAAACGTCGCCAACACCCAGAGCGGCCATGCCTACGCCCCGGCTCTCACCTTCCACTGGAAGGGTGTCGCGGCCCGGTCACTCTTCATGGGGTCTGACGCTTGGCTCTACATCGGCCAGCAGGGCGATAAGGGGAACTTCGGCAACCTTGGGGTCAACCGTATCTCGTCGGACGGCAACGAACTCTGGCTTCAAAAGGCCAAGGTCACGAAGCTGAAAATCCACGACAACGGCATCAACGCCCTCGGCAACTGCGACGTGGACGGCGGTGTCTTTATCCGTTCGGGCGCCCCGACGATCACGTTTCAAGATAGCGATCACCGCTCTGCGATGATCCACGTCAACAGCAACCGCTTCTACGTCCTCCGAGGCTCGGGCACGAATGCCACAGGGTGGGAAAGCACCGGCAGCGGGTGGCCGCTGGAAATCAACCTCGACAACAACGACGCCTATTTCGGGGGTCAAATCTACAGCGCGAACAACGGATGGTTCCGAGTCAGAGGCTCCGGCAACGGCATCTATTGGGAGAACCACGGCGGCGGCTTCCACATGTCCGACAACGATTGGGTTCGCGTCTACAACGGCAAGAACCTCTACTGTCAGGCACAGGTCCGCGCGAACACGGTCGTCGGCGAATCCGATAGGCGCCTCAAGACGAACATTGCTCCGATCACCGACGCTACGGAGAAGGTCGCGGCCCTGTCGGGCGTGACCTTCGATTGGAAGCGTGACGGATCGGCGGGCATGGGTTTCATCGCCCAAGAGTTCGAACGGGTGCTTCCGGCTCTCGTGACCGAGGACGTGGAGGGGATGAAGGGCGTCGAATACGGCCCTGTCGTCGCGCTGCTCGTCGAGGCTTTGAAGGAGACGAACGCTCGCGTCGCGCTCTTGGAAGGGAGGGTCTGATGGCCCTCCCATCTTCCGGCTCGATCACCATCGACCAGATCAAAACCGAACTCGGCATCACCGGCGAACTGTCGTTGACCGACAGCCGCGTTCGCGCCTTGGCGGGTCGATCCTCCGGCGATGTCACCTTGCCGAATGACTTCTGGGGCAAATCGGCTCGAACCGTTCGTCTCATCATCCAGTCATCCGAACAGGTCCGAACGAACTGGGGCCAATGGAACGAGCAGCAATATGACAAGATCACATTCGGGATTTCGGTCTCTCCGTATCTCGCGCCGACTTCATACTCATGGGGCGGCGATGTCTCGGGGACTGGTTCGACAGCCATCTTCTACGGCCCGACCTACAACACCAACGGCTACACCTATCAGACCTTCGGCCAAGCCTACTGCTCGGTCGTCGTCGGCGGTCAGACCTACGATCTAACCCTCGATTTCCAATACACCGCTGGCGATCAAATCTAACCTCCCACCCACAATCGAAAGGTCTAATGGACCCCCATCAAACACCGAACTCCGACCCAGCCTTGGTGCTGATCCTCGGCGAAATCAAAGGCCAGTTGGCCACCTACATCAAGTTCATGGAGAACTTGCAGAGCAAGCACGACGGTCTGGAAACCCGGACCCGATCTCTTGAGAACGCCAAGTTCTGGATCATGGGCGCCGCCGCCACAGTCGGCGGTCTGGCGGGCTTCCTCGTGGACCTGTTCAAGTCATGAGCGAGCGCGCTTCTGACAAGGCGTTGGATCAGCTTCACGCCACCGTCGCCATGCTGCTAACGAACGAACTCTCCCGCGCATGTATCCGCGCCGAAGAGAACCCCGGAGACCCCGGCAAGGCGATCTCACCTCAACTGATCTCGCAAGCCATCAAGTTCCTGAAGGACAACGGCGTCGCCGCCTCGGCGACCTCGCCGCGTCTCGACGACCTCACGGCCAAACTCGCTGACCTCGACCTCGACGACGAGGTTCTGTCGGGGATGACGCCCCAATAACACAAAGCCCCACGCTGACCGACCGCTCGCCTTCACCGGCGGACGGCTGGGTCATGCCATGACTGATTGAAACAACGCTCCGAAACGCCGCGCGAAAAGCTCCAGCGGTCCTTCATCAACTTCGTCCGCTACGTCTGGCGATACGTCCTCGGCCTCCCGAAGCCGACCCGCATCCAAGAAGACATCGCCCGCTATCTTGAGAACGGCCCGACCCGCCGCGCCATCGAAGCCCTGCGCGGCATCGGCAAGTCATTCATCACCTGCGCCTATGTCGTCTGGTGCCTGTGGCGCGACCCGCAGAAGACCGTTCTTATCGTCTCGGCTGGCGAGAGCGGCGCCGCCGACAACGCCAACCTCATCAAGTCGATCATCTTCCACGAGGCGGGCGATCAGCTATGGGCCGAACTGCGCCCCGGCCGCGATCAGCGATCCTCGACGCTCGCGTTCGATGTCGGCCCGGCCAAGTCGAACAAGCAGCCATCCGTCAAATGCCTCGGCATCACCGGCCAGCTTGCGGGCAACCGCGCCGACATCCTGATCGGCGACGACGTTGAGAACCAACGCAACTCCGCGACCGAAGACCAGCGCGACAAGCTGCGCCACGCCACGTCCGAGTTCGGCAAGATCATCAAGCCGCTCGACACGTCAGAGATCATCTACCTCGGAACGCCGCAGACCGAAGAGTCCATCTACAACGACCTTCCGAAACGCGGCTATGACATCCGGGTCTGGCCCGCTCGCTACCCCCTGAAATCCAAGCTACCGAACTACGGCGACACCCTCGCGCCGCTGCTGCGCGCGGACATCGAAAAGTGCGGGACGCTCTGCGATCCGACCGGCCTCTCGCTGTTGGGCGGCGCCCCGACCGACCCCGACCGCTTCACCGACGCCAAGCTGCTCGAAAGCGAGATGGACGGCACGGCGGCCGAGTTCATGTTGCAGATGATGTTGGACACGAGCCTGTCCGACGCCGAGCGGTTCCCGCTCAAGACCTCCGACCTCATCGTCATGAACGTAGATAAGAGTCGGGCGCCGGTCGCACTCTCCTACACGTCCGCCGACGACAAGCAGATCAAAGACGTGATGCTCCCGAACGTCGGCTTCACCGGCGACAGGTTCTTCTCACCCTTCAACGTCTCCGAACATTGGGCCGACTACACCGGCGCCGTCATGCACATCGACCCCTCGGGCACGGGTGCGGACGAGACGGCCTTCGTCGTCACCAAGTTCCTCAACGGCAAGGTCTTCGTCACCAAATGGGGCGGCGTCGCCGGTGACGGCGGTTCGCCCGAAACGCTCGGGAAGCTGGCGAGCATTGCGGCCGAACAGGAAGTCCGCGCCGTCATCGTCGAGGACAACTTCTCGGACGGCATGTTCCGCCGTCTGCTGACCCCGATCCTGATCGCCAAGCACACGTCGAAATGGCGGTGCGGCATCGAGGGGGTGAAAGTCCACGGCATGAAAGAGAAGCGGATCGTCGGCGCACTGGAGCCGGTCATGAAGCAACACCGACTCGTCATCGACAGAGAAGTTCTGAAACTGGACCTCGCCGGTGCAGACCGGATTAAATCTGGCGTATTCCAGATGACCCACATGACCGCCCAGCGCGGAGCCTTGAAGCATGACGACCGGATCGACGTGCTGGCCTTGGCTGTCGATTACTGGAAGCAGCACATGGCCGTGGACGCCGCACAGGCCGAGGCCGAGCATCGCAAGAAGCTGGATCGCGAGTTCGAGAAACGCTTCTTTGCGGGCACGACCATCAGCCCGCTATTGAATACCAAAGGACGCGCGCGCGGCGCCGGAAGGCGGATGATTTAGGTAGCGATCACGCGCTCGGAGAAAAACATCTTGAACAGCGTAGCGGCCTCCTTCTTGCGGATGCGGACCACGAAATAAAGCAGGTTCGTGTGGGGATAGGCGAGATTGAAGGTCCGCATGGTCGATGGCGGATCATTCGCGTTCAGCCAGTCAAAAGCCTCTTGGATCAGTTCATCATCATCGGTCACGAACTCGATCAAAGTCGATGGCGACGTGTCCTTCGCAATCTCGGCCATCCATTGGCGGGCGGTCTCGATATTGTCGATCATGAGAGACGGATAGTTTGGACTGGTCGGATCGCTGGAAGTCGTCGCATCGGCAAATGCCAGATTGATGCGGGCCTCCAGCCAGCCCTGCGTGTCGTAGAAGCCGTCCTTCATCACTTTCCTCCCCGCTCAATAAGAGGGTGGTTGCCGTGCAGGACTTTGCTGACCGTCGTGTCGGCCAACCCGAGTTCGGCGGCGACATGCTTATTCTTCCGGCCCTCGTCAGAGAGCATAAAGATTTTCAGGATGATGTCGTCCGTCATCCTTGCGCGATGCGGCCAGTTCTGACGGACCTGACGGGGCGTCAGCGACAGAAGTTCGGCCACCTCACTGATCGTCATTCCCTTGTCACGGGCGTTCTTGATTTCCAGAGTGACGGACGACCGAACCGAACCTTCCTCCGCGCCTTGTCGCGTGGTCGCTTCGATCACGAGTTTCAGGAGTTCGGCTTGGATGGTGTGCGGGCAGTCATGCCGCGTCGCGATCACCGCGATCTTGGCCGCAAGGGCTTGGGCTTCCATCATCGTTCTCCAAAAAGTTTGAGAATGGTTCCGGTGCGCTTGGCCCAATCAAGATAGCGGCGGGTGTCCTTGCCCCTAACGATCTCGATATCAAAGGACCAGTCTTCATCGCCGTAGGGTCCGGTGAATGCGCGAAAGCGTTCGTAGTCCCGCTGGATCACGCGAACTTCGAACCATGGACCTTTGAAGAAGAAATCCGTGAAGTAGCCGTGGTGGACGGTGACGACGCCATTGTTGAACTTCGCACGGGTGACGCCTCGAAACGGTTCTTCGAGGTCGAAGCGGTCGTCGCTGACGATGACCGTCTTCCAAACGCCGTCTCCAATCTCGGGGTAGACGGCTTTCGCCAGCTTCGAGATCGCGGGATCAGGATTGGAAGGGTCGAGCGACCGCAGCGTCTTGATTAGATCAAGCGTCGTGGCGAGAGTCGGGTGAAACGGACTGGTGATCTGGTAGGCTTCCATGTTTCAGCCCTCCGCTTTCGAAGGGTTCACGGTCGTCCACCACCGGGCCATCTTGCCGAAGGCGTCAGCGTCGTCGGCGTTCATGCCGCAGAAGATCGCCACCGCTTGAAGATGGTCAGACAGACGAATTTCATCCTCGTCGTCGTCATAGCTCTCACCGAATTCGACGACCGAGACGACGACAAGTCGGGTCCACCAGCCGTCACCCTCAACCTTCACGGTGAAGCGCGTGTTGAACTCACAGGCAGGGTTAGGGTCTTTGTAGGCTTCCCATTTGGACACGCTGTATCCGCGCTTGCCCTTGAACGCATTGCGGTAGACCGTGAGGACATCACCCATCCCGAAGCCGGAGCTTTGATGATAGATCATGGCCTCTTCGGACCAGTCGAACGCGACCGCCGCGATGGCCGCCATACGCTCGAAAATGATCTGGTTGATGATGCCTTGGTGGTAGCTGTTCGGCTTAAAGCCTGAAGCGAACTGATTTTCGGGCACGGGTTCGTAGTAGGTCGTCAAAGTCGGGTCTCCGTTCGAGTGGACGTATGACCAGATTAAAACTCACCCTCCCGAAATTGGCCGGGTTAACGTCGCATTAAGCAAGCAAACTCATGTTATGATTGGTATTTCAGGCGAGCGGTCATGGATTTAGAACAACATTGGAGAGAGGCTCGCCGCCTCCGCGCCAAACGAAAACCTGTTCCGAACTCGCCGGAACTCAACGCTCTATTTCGCGAAGCCATTCTCGAAAAGCTCGGAAATCCTCGTCGCGACCTGTCCAACGCGGCCTTCGCCAAGCACCTGAACGAACTCGGTCTGATGACCTTCCAAGGACGGTCGTGGGACGCTGACAGCGCGCGCCATTACCGTCAGGCCCTTGAGACCGACATCGCCCGTGCTGGCGCCGAAATGGATGAGGAAGACCAGAAAGAGCCGCGCCGCATCAAGGCGATCCGCGACTATGCGCTGGCCGCAGTCGCCCGATCAAACACTCCCGGCCAGACGCTTCAGGAATTGGACAACGACATCATACGACTGCGCCTCGATCTTGTTGAGCATCGAAACGCCGGAATGCACGAGATCGAGAGAGCGGTCTCGCTTCTTGAACGGAAGCGCGCCAGCCGGTCAGCCTGATTTCTTCGGAGCCTTGCGAGCCTTCACTTCCGACAGCTTCGCAGCCGTCAGGGCCTCGACCTTCGCGGACAGGGCATCGACGCTCACATGCAAGACCGCGTTGGACGCTTTAAGCTGGGCGACTTCGGCCGCGAGGCCAGACACGAAACCCGAGAGGCCGAACGGCGTGAAGCCATCCTCTCGCATCGGCATATCGCCGAACGTGCAGTTCCCGATCTCACCATCCAGTCGATTGAGCTTCAGACGAAGCGTCTCGACATCTTCGGCGAGGGCGCGGCTGGCGATGAGGTTTTCAATGGCGTCCAGACGGTCGCTCAAGGACTCATACCGCGTCTCGTAGGGGTCGCCGAACTGGCGATCCTCCTTCCCCACGATGCCTCGCGCTCCGTAAATCGCAGCGACCGTATTGGACAGAAGGCTCATGGTGGTCGCGTGTTGCGTGTCGAGATTCAGGACGCGCGTGTTCAGTTTCGGCAGGTCGATGCCGCCTGTCAGAATGGAAAGGATCATGCTGATATTTAGTCAGCGGCGATCCGACTAATGCCCGGCCAGAACGTCACCTAAAGAGGCAGGATCACCGCTCGCTCATAGCCCATATGGCCGTCACTGGTCGGCAGAATGACGAACTCGTCGGTAGGCCGATTGATGAGATCGCGAACAAGGTTCGTGAACTCTTCCGCATGTTCGTTGTCGCGAACGAGTATGAATCCGCCGTCGCCGGTCGGCTCCACGTTGTAGGCGGTTGAACCCGCCTTAAGGCGTTCAAGCAAGCGTCCCATAACGGCGGCCATTAAAGCTTCAGGTTGGCCAAAAATTCCAGTCCCATATCAATCGCCAATTCGCCACTACGCTTGTGACGAAAGCTTTCGAAGTTGCTGCGACCAATATGCCAAGGTATCGAATGCAGCGACTTTAGTGCTGGAATCGGCATACATACGGATCATGTCTCGCATCACCCTTTCGCCTGTCGATACTCAAATCGGCAAAACAATACGCGACCGGCGCGTAGCTCTGGGCCTTACTCAGTCAGAACTTGGGGAGGCTATTGGCGTCTCGTTCCAGCAAGTTCAGAAATATGAGCGCGGAGCAAATCGAGTTGCTGCTTCAACGCTGTTGCAAGTCGCAGGTGCTTTGAGATGCAGCGTAGCCGACCTCTACGGCGATCCCGTCTTAACAGGGCAATCACCCTCGGAACGAGCCATTTTGAAACTGTGGTCGCAGTTGAATCAGAAGCAGAGCGATGCTGTCGCAGCTATGCTTCGACAGTTCCTGACGCGCTAAACATGTTGTTCCCGGCTCGTAGGAGCGGGGTCGTAAGCATGAAGATGTGAGACCATTTGTTAGCTACCACTCGATATGCTAACAGTATCGCCGCACTTTGGTTCAGTCTCCATAGTCGTAGTCTTTCTGAGAGGAAACTACCTATGATCGGCTTATTATCGCGCCTTCGCAACCCGTCAGAGATACACTCCGTCGAGCCGGGCGGGGACGGTTTTGGTATTATAGCCAAGCCTGACCGCTTATCCGATTTCTCGATGCTCGTTCGAGACGCTATCAACGATCCAGACCCATCTTACGCGGTTTTTGCCACCCGGATGACGGAAGGCACAGAACGATTATATGAGCGCGCATATATTCTCCCCTTCGACGAATAGGCTTGGCCTGATCGTCGCGGGCCTCGATTGCAAGGCGTTGTTTTAACGTAGGTTAATGACGCGCTCGGTATTCCGAGACACATCGCGAAACTGCCGAGGCACTTTTGCGTTATGGCAGGTTCCGAATGGAGTTGTCATGACCGAAGTTGTTTGTGTTTTCGTCGTTGACGACGATCCACTTGTGATGATGACACTCGAACATGCGCTCGAAGACGGGGGTTTTGTTTTTAAGACGGCTTGCTCGGCAATCGAAGCAAAAGCCCTTTTCGACACCTGCGGCGCCGAATGCCGCGCTCTGATTACAGATGTAAACCTTGGAAGCGCGGCAACAGGTTGGGATGTCGCCAGATCAGCGCGGGAAATGAACGGCACTTTGCCCGTCGTGTATGTGACTGGCGACAGTGCTAATGAGTGGCGGGCACAGGGCGTCCCCGATAGCATTCTCATCGAGAAGCCATTCGTTTCTGCACAAATCACAAACGCGGTAGCGTTCCTACTAAATGCTCAAAGCCAGCTTAGCCAAACCTTCCCTCAACGGCCTTGAACCGACCCGCTTCTGTCGCGACTATAGCGCATATGCTCGCACCTATTGGTGGAGCGAAACGCGGTGAATAGCGACGACGACAAGATTAAACGCGAGTATATACGCAAAGTAGATGGCTTTATCCGCGAAGCCCTTCTTGAAAAAAATTTATTTTGCCGGGCTAAGCTGCTTGGGAAGGCAGTCTACTGGAATTTGATGGCTTTGAAAGCTGACCCTAACGTCATGGTCGTCAGGGGCAAGCCTATCCCACCCGATGACTACATCAAACCAGAGTAGATTAACTGATTATCCATTTAGCTCGGTTCGCTCACGATGACGCTTCAGTTTCGAATGGAGCGACCACAGCACGAACATACCTCCCGAGCGCATCAGTGACGGGCTGCGCAACCACCTTATCACAGTGACCGACAGTAAGCTCGTCTACAAATTTTACAAAGGCACTCTCCTGACCATCCTTCGGAGAGATTACCCAGCACTTTCCAAGTGGCTGAGCTTCAAATATTACCGAACCTTTTCCAATGGATTCAAGTAAGTTAATCATCGGCACCCAACAACGCGACACTCTCGATACTCGTGGATAACCAGCCGATCCTTAAAGATTCAGCTAATGCGAAAGGCCCTCGCGCAATGCGAGCCGCTCGATCCGGCACAGTCAGAGTGGCATTACCGTAGCGCGTTCGTAGCCTAACTTGCCGTCAGTGATGGGGAAGATGGCGTATTCATCGCTTTGATGAAACGTCAGTTCATCAATCATCTTGGCGAACTCCGCTTCCTGCCCCCGTTTTGGGACAATAACGAATCCCTCGCCGAAGACCTCGACATCGAAGATCGGCGATCCGCTTTTAATGTTTGCCAAAAGGTTCTTCATTGGCGTGATTATAAGTTTCGGGGGTCGTGCCTGTCGAGAGCTTAACAGGACAATGAGAGTTATGACCCGGATTGAAATTTGGGTCACGCATCCGAAGTGGGGAATAAGCGTGGTCCGCAACTGTCAGCCCCCCCCGTGTGGGTATCGTCCGGGGACCGTCAGGCCCAACGCTGGCCAGCGCGGGACGGTATAGGCGATGCGCGGGGAGCCTCGTTTCTGATTCCGACGCGATGCCTTGGCACGATTTCCGGCACGGTCTGCCCTACTCTCTCGCTAACCGCTTGAGATCGCTTGCCCTCGTTCCCGTAAGACAGGGCACACAGGGCCGGGCCTGATCGTCAGGCCCAATGCTCCAGCACATCGAGCGACGATCCTCGCGCGTGATCTAAACGCGCGCACGATGGGGGCTGATCGTATTCGGGTTAGACCCTGCGCTTTTTTCGTTGACGACATTTTTTGCGTTGACAACAACCATTCGTCGATGCACGTTTGGGGCATCTAATGACTCAACGCAAAGGTTGACCTCAATGCTTACCGAACTGCCCGGCGACTTCACCCGCCTGATCGAACTGACCGGCGGGCACTATGACCTGACTGTCTGGGTCCGCGCCGATGTCGATCTGGACTCCACCTTCGAAGCCATCTGCGACGTGACCGGCGACCGCCTGTCGGTCAACGGCTGGCTGTTCTGCGAAGCCTAATACCCGCGTCAACGCAATCAACGGATCAGAACAATGAAAGCCGACATCTACCAAACCGTCACGGACTCAATCGTCGCCATGTTGGAAGACGGGGTCCGCCCTTGGGCGCCGCAATGGGAGGCCGGATCGTGCGGCCTTCCGGCGATCCCGACCCGCGCTAACGGCGAGGCGTATCGCGGGATCAACGTCGCCCTGCTTTGGGGCGCGGCCGAGATGAAGGGCTATCGTCACCACACTTGGATGACCTTCAATCAGGCCAAAGAGGTTGGGGGATGCGTCCGCAAAGGGGAGAAGTCGTCGCCGGTAATCTATTGGGGATCGTATTCGAAAGAGGATGAAACCGGCGAGGAGGAAACCCGGCTGTTTGCCAAGGGCTACGCGGTTTTCAACGTCGAGCAAATCGACCATTTGCCCGAACGCTTCTATGAGGCCGCGCCTGTCGCTGCGACGGCTGAACGCATCAAGCTCGCGGATCAATGGGCGGTCGGAACTGGCGCCGAAATCAGGCATGGCGGATCAAAGGCTTTCTTCTCGCCCAAGTCCGATCACGTCCAAATGCCGCCTTTAGAGGCGTTCTATGAACACGAAGCCTATTACGCGACGCTCGCCCATGAACTGACGCACTGGAGCGGAGCCAAGGCCCGGCTTGATCGCCAGTTTGGGAAGCGGTTCGGCGATAAGGAGTATGCGTTTGAGGAACTGGTCGCCGAAATGGGCGCCGCCTTCGCGATGGCTCGCCTTGGGATCGCGGTTGAGCCTCGCGAGGATCATGCGTCCTATCTGGCGTCATGGCTTAAGGTTCTACGTCAGGACAAGCGCGCGATCTTCACGGCGGCGAGCAAGGCTCAAGCCGCGTGTGACTACCTTTTCGACCTCGCCAATAAGGCCCCAAAACAGGCCGTAGAGCAGCCTTGGATGGCCGATGGCGTCATCTATCTCCCTGACCTGTCGGGAGGCTCCAGCGCGGCGGAAATCGAGTCCCATGGAGACGATGACGACACAGACCCGACGCCGCCTGTCGCGCCCAAGCGTCCGCCGGTCTCGACCGATGTCGCCGCCGGGTTCCTGTCCAAGCTGACGGCGTTTGCAGGGGGAGGCATTAGTGCCTCCCGCCCATTCCATCCCCGACGCGACCCGTCGCTTTGCGAGTTCTTGAGCCTCCGGGGCATCTGCGACGATGGCGGGGAGCTAAAGGCCCGTGACCTCGACCGCTGGCATCGCGAGGCGCCTTTCCGCCGCAAGCTTGTCCGGGCCGATGGCGTGTCGCTGGAGCGGGCCGCGATGATGGCTTGGGAGGCCGGATATTTCGATGATGTTGCGGTTCCTGCTTGGGATAGCAGCGACAACATGCACCCGGTATCGGAAGCGATGTTGCTGGCGGCTCTGGAGCGTGAGCTACGCGCCGACTACGCCCATGTTTGGGGCGACCATGATGCGGAGTTCTTCGCCTGACTTTGGATTGCGGACGGCTTGCCGCCCGCAACCCTCGCGTTAGAATCATCCGAACTCATAGGGGGAAACCATGAAACGAATCATCGCTCTCGCCGTGCTGGCGACTTTGACTGCTTGCGGGAATCCGACCGACACTTCGTCAGCCATGACGGCCGAGGAAGCTGGAAACGCACCCGCAACAGATGCGGCGGGAGCAACCGCAGCCAGCCAGCCCGCTCCTGTCGTCGAACAGGCTTCGCTATCCGACGCCGACAAGGGCCGCGTCTGCCGCGCCGCCATCGCCAGCCTCAACGGTCGCGATCCGGCAATCATCCGCGTGATCTCGACCAAGGATGACATCCACCGCGTCCGCTACACGCGCGACGACGGCACGGTCTGGACTAACGAATGCCGCGTCGGCACGGGCACGGCGGAATGGCGCATGGTTCAGGACGGCCAGCCCGGCCGCTGGCGCAACGAAGACACCATCCGCTTCACGGTCGATGGCTCCGCAATCAACATCCAGACGTTCATGGGCGGCGAGCCGGTCACGAACGACACCTACGAAGTGGAGTAGCGCGATGGCGACGATGAAGGTCCATGGCGGCGACTTCGGCAAAGGCAATGGAGTCTATGCTTTTGGCGGAATGTCGCTTCCCGATCCGGCCAGTAATTGGGGGGGGCAAATCTCCATCCCGTGCAGCTTTATCGAGGAGGTGGCCGTCGCGACCGAGGACTCGGTTAAGAAGTTCGGGGGAGCGGCTGGCTGGGGCGCAGTAGGCGCGCTCGCTCTTGGACCTGTCGGCCTGTTGGCCGGAGTGATCCTCGGCGGGAACAAGAAGGAAGTGACCTTCGTGGCCCGCCTGAAAGACGGCAAGAAGTTCCTCGCCACTGTCGATAGCAAGACCTACGCGAAAATCCTCGGCGCAACGATGTGAGGTGAAGGCGCGTGTCCTTTTTCAATCCGAACAAGATCATCAAAACCGCTGCCGATTTTCAGCAAGCTTTGCGGAAAGGTGGAATGACTGCCGACCTCCGCACAGGCGGGCCGACACCTCCGCACCTGTTGGTCCAAGAAGCGGGCCTCACGTTTGTCGTCGGGGTTTCGCCGGAAGCCTACACCTTTGTGACCACGGTGAGTGCGAGGCTTGGCGTCGATTTCGACAAAATCGCATCTTGGAACATCAATAAGGCGTTCTGTAGCGCGTCCTACATCGAGGGTCAGGACAAATATATGCTGACCTATGCTCTGATTTCCTCCGGCGGTCTGTTAACCCGAAACGCTCAAGCCATCGCCAAAAGATGGCCAGAGCGCGTCGGTTTATTCGTTCAGCATGTAGGTTTAGACCGGTCTGACATCGCGGTGCCCCGCAATGCTTGATAAGATTCAAGACAAACCGACGCTCGATTATATCGTGAGCATCGCCAGAAGATCGGCAATCACAGCAGTCATAGAATATCTCCCCAAGGTGAAACAAAACGCAGTTAGATGCAGCGTTTTGTATCCGGGCTTTGAATCCGAAGTGTCCTTTCACATCGTGATTGGCTCTGACGGCCACTACGTCCGCATCATGGGCGAGATCGACCTCGGGCAAATGGGCCAGTTAAGGCTGGCCAACGACTGGAACAATTCAATCAAGCTTATCGGCCCGGCTATTCCGATGTCTGATGGCTACTTCCTGACCTATTGCGTGACATTTAGTCAGGGGATGGTCGGGATGAACTTCGCACAGACCCTTCTGCTGTTCTGCAAGGAGATGTCGGAGTTCAGAGCTTACACCGTTGAGGGTCACGCACGACAAGCCGACATTCCATCATGAGACTTACGAAATATATGGCGGCCATCCAGCACATCCGACTAAATATGTTTCATAACCTGTTTCGCCGTGTGCAAGACGTGCAAACAGGGCCGTTAGATATTGGATAAATATGGATAGTATCGTATACTCGATTCTATCACCAAATCCGAAAACTTAAGGCCCTGCGATCTTGCACATCGTGGGGCCTCTTGTTTTTGGATTATTATGGACAACCCTTTTGCCGCCGTCGTGGCTGAACTTGATTTTCTCGGGCAAGACAATGCCCTTCTCAACTCTGCTCTCTACAAGAACCCTGACTTCGTGGCGTGGTGCGAGCGGATCGCCGACCGTCAGCACAAGGTCCGCGCATCGGTCGTGACGCCCCTGCCAGCGTTGGAGACGATCTTGGCCCTTGAGGCGACGGTCTTCGACAATGGGCCTGAACCGAAGTTCCGGCACAAGATCACACTGCAAACCTACATGGGCGACCATCCCAACTGGAAGCGTCCGAACTGGAAAGGGACGGCGACGCTCTGGCCGCACGATGTCGCCGTGAAGACGGCGAAGAAATCGAAGGCGAAGTTCTCCGAAGCGACGCTCGCCGTGGTCGAGGCTTTGGCCGGTCAAGGCTCCGGCTTTGTTGGCGTCTTCATGCACACCGGCGCGGGCATGGGGTCCACCTACAACGATCAGCACGTCGTCTGGATCGACATCGAAGCAAACACGGCCATGGTCTATTCGCCGAACGCCCACTTCTGGCTGGCACCGTTCGACAAGCTGGACGCCAAGGGCAAGCCGCTCAAGAGCAACGGCATCCTGCATTCGCGGTCATCGTCGGCCGACACTCTGGATCACTGGTCCACGGGCGAGCCGGTTTCGCTTTAACTATTCGCCGGGAGTGATGCTCCCTCTATTAATACCCCCTAATACTAATATATTAATAGAGGGAGCACCCCTCGGCGAATACGGCTTTGGTCGGTTCCCTCTAATAGAGAGCATCACCTGACGGTTCGCCCAACAATAGGGACATAGGCTTGCCCCCGCCTCGTTCCTCGTCGGCGCCAAACCATTTCTCTAATAGAGGGAGCGGTGGTTGCGGCGCGGTAGTCGAGGGCGGATCGGGTCGGTGCATCACCCTGTGAAGGATGGCGACCCAAAAAAGAGCGGTGACCGAGGTCACCGCTACAGATAGTTTGCTTCGCCTTCGTTCAACACCGGTTGATGACGCGAGTTCCTTACGAATCAGGCGGACTTCTTCATCGCTTCAGCGTTAACGGCGGCGTCTGCAATGGCCGTGAGGTCTTCATCGGTTTGGGACTCTTCATTCAAGGTCTCTTCGAGCAAAGCGGCTGCGTCAGTTAGGCCCAGCACGTTCGCCCAGCGTCGCAGAGTGCCGTATCGGGTAATTTCGTAGTGTTCGACTGCTTGCGCGGCGGCCAGCAGACCCGCATCCATGGCAGGATTATCCTTATATTCCTCCATGATCTCATCGCCCTCGGCGAGAATGCCTTCGATGGCGTCGCACGTCTTTCCTCGCGGAGCCTTCCCGATGATCTCAAACACCTGTTGCAGACGTTCGATCTGCCCCTCAGTTTGATCCTTGTGCTTCTCGAACGCGGCCTTCAGTTCGGGCGACTGGGCGGCGCGAGCCATCTTGGGGAGCGACTTCAGGATTTTCCGCTCAGCGTAATAGATATCCTTCAGGGTGTCGTGGAACAGAGTGTCGAGTGTTTTCTCGGCCATAACCATATCTCCGTTGGGTGAGACACATAAAAGCACAGCTAAGCGGGTCAGTTCCTTGCGTCGGTGGTTCGAAATGAGGCCAGCGCGCGATTAACCTCCCGACAGCGTTTCCCGCGTCGCTGACTAAATAACATCACAACCGTTCCGGCGAGAGCAAGTCGCGGATCGGGCCGATGTTTGAAACGCGCGCATAGTCTGAACAGCTTGTTCGTTTCCAGAAAGAGGCCCTGCCGATCTTGCTCATCGGTGGGGCCTTTTTCGTTTGGTGACAACAATGGAGCTATGGAAACAGATTCCGAACTCAAAGTATGAGGCGTCCAGCCTCGGCCGCATTCGCGGCCCGAAGGGCAATATTCTCAAGCCCTTCAATCACCCCCTCGGGTATCATCTGGTCGGCGTGAAGCTCGACCATGACCCAAAAACCAAGACCCGCACGGTCCACAGTCTGATCGCCCTGACATTCCACGGCCCGCGCCCGGAAGGTTTGGACATCGCGCACGGCAACTGCATCAAGACCGACAACCGACCGTCGAACCTGCGCTACGCCACGCGATCAGAGAACCTTCGCGATAGCCATGCGATGGGAGTGAACAGAGGCGGGCGCCCTTTCATCTACCCTTGGGATATTCTGGAAGTCGGCCAGACTTTCACATCCAGCCCACTCATCCGCGCCAGCATTCAGCGGCAAGTCTGGGCGGCGAGCCGACGTGGCGAGCGAAGCTTCAACCTCGCCAAGGCCGCCAACGACGACGGTTCTTGGACCGTCACGAGGGTCGCTTGATGGACGTGACCAAAGACGAACAGCACGAGCGCATCGTCGCTCTGGTGCGTCAGCGCATGGCCGAACTCTACGCCGAGAAAGGTCCGCCGGTCTGGGATTTGGTGCGCCCCTACCTCGACGAACTGATCGGGGAGGCCAACCGATGATCTCGGCCTTCGAATACAACGGCAAGCCCGTCACCGCAGCGGAGGCCGCCGCGATCATCAACGACCGCCGGGCGGAATGGCATCGCAAGCGGCTGGATCGTGCACGAGATCGCGACGCCCGCGATGGCGTCCTGCACCGCCAACTCTGGGCGATGATCCGGGGGCGCGCATGAGCCTGTCGGACTTCGCCCTCTACGTTGTCCTGCCCGGCACCCTTGGCGGCGTGGTCGGAAGCCTCACAGCGAACTGGCTCGCGGACAACTGGCGTCAGCTTTGGCGGATGATCCGGGGGCGGTCGTGATGGAGTTCTACATCTACGTCGCGGTCGGGATGCTGACCCTGTTCCTCTCGACCATCCAAGCCCTTCGTCAGGAGCGCGGCGGCGAGCCAGTATCTGATGAGGGATGGAAGACCTGCGCGTTCGCGTCGTTCGCGCTCTGGCCTCTCGTTCTACCGATGATGTTGGCGTTGCTGCTGTTCTGGAAGCCGCCGGTGAAAGCCGATGTCTGACCGTCCGCCCTGTCACCATACCGGCAAGCTCTCCTACGCTTCCGAGCGTGAAGCGAACGCCTCTCGCGTCGGGATCAGCTTGTCTCGCAAGAGCCGCAACGGCGGGCCGCCCCGCCAAGCCGGGCCTCTCCAATCCTTCAAATGTCGGGAGTGCGGCAACTGGCACCTCGGCCGTCCTCGGACGCACCAAAACCCTTTGAAACGAAAGGGCGCATGACATGACCGCCCGCACCATCCGCACGACCATCAACCAGACCGAACTCCGAATCCCGGTCTGGACCCTGCCGGAGGACGATCAATGAGCGCAACCATCCGCACGTCCCGCACCGTCTACGAGGTCTACGGAAAGCTTCAGGAAACTGCGCCGATCCTCGCTTGGATCGCAGACCAAGCTCCGTCCGCCCAACTGAAGTTTGACGTGGACGTTCACGGTCGCGAGCAGCGCGTCACGCAGTGGTTCGAATTCTCCGTCTCGTTCGAGAACGACACCGACGAGGTGAACTTCAAGATGTTCCAGTCGGAGGCGTTCGAAGCCGGGGCAGAACAGGTCATCCCGCCCCTCAAGCCTCTGCCCGGCACTGTCATGATCGGGACGAAGCCGACGTTTTACAGCATCTTCGACGAGGTGCAGGTCCCCCGGAAGCCGATGAGCTTCAAGGTGGGAAAATGATCGCACCGCCCAGACCCGGCGCATACGTCGCCCCTTGGAAGGACGGCCACCCGCCCGAAGACATCATGGACTGGCTGCGCTGTGCTGGGGTGTCTCCCCACACCCGCATTTTCCAAATGGTCAGGAACAGCGCGCCTCAAAATGGCACCCGCAGCGTATCGCGGCAGGTCGAGGTTCACTTCGACAACGAGATGGACGCCTTCATGTGCTGGATGGCGTTTAGTGACGACCTTGTTGAGCAGCCGAGGAAGGTTGCGCCATGAGCCGCCTCTACACCGACGACGAACTGACGCCCCGGATGCTCGCCCAAAAGCTGGTGCTGTTCACTCGGGCGGACATGAACGCCCAGAACACACGATCCGAGATCAGCAAGACCCGGACCCGGCTGCACGAGCTTGAGAACCTGCTGGTCACGCTGGATGCCGAAATCGACGAGGCGGCCGATTTCGCCGAAGCCTACTTCCTGCGACACGGCCGGATGGACTGACAGCTTCGCGTTGCGGCGTTCTACCTGTGCCGTAGAATGCCGCCATGACCGATGACACCGAAAGTCTGCCGACCCCGCCTCCCGCGCCAAGCCTACCCGCGATCACCAGCTTGCTGCTCGAAACTCCACTCTACACCGTCTTCCCGTTTGAGGATGACGATGACACCCGGAGGAAGCTTGAGGCTCTTCGTCGAGGGAATTTGTCGATTGATGCCTATTGCTTGCACTGCAAGCGAGACAGCGTTTTCAAGACGCTGCGTAGCGTGGGCGGTGGATCAGGGAGTGGCGGGGGTTCGTCTGACCCAGAATGGATGCTCAAAAACTCCGAGTGGATGGTGGACGTTTCCTGCGTTCGAAACTCGTTCCACAAATATCGCTACATACTGCTGATCACTGACAGGAAGCTCCTGAAAATCGGCCAGTGGCCCTCTTTGGAAGACATCGCCGGAGCCGACATTGAAAAGTATCGGAACCAGCTAAAGGGCGGCTACTTCCGCGAACTGAAAACAGCGACCGGTCTGGCCAGCCACGGCATCGGCATAGGTTCGTTCGTTTATCTGCGGCGCATTTTCGAACGGCTGATCTACCAGCACCATGAGGAACTCCCCAAACCTGTCGAGGGGTTTGGAACGATGCGGATGGATGAGAAAATCAACGCGCTGAAAAGCGTTCTGCCCTCCGCGCTCGTCACACATCGAGCGGCCTATGCCATCTTGAGCAAGGGCCTCCATGAACTCGATGAGGAAACCTGCAAGCGGTTCTTTCCCATCGTGCGCGCCGCGATCATCCAGATTCTTGAACAGGATTTTCAAAAGCGCGCCGCAGAGAAGGCCGAAGCCGACCTCGCTCGCAGCATCGCCGACATCACTCGGCAGCTAAAGGAATGATCAACATGAAGCTGATTGCACTCGGGGCCGCCGTTGGTTTGCTGTGCCTTCCGGCGACGGTGCGAGCCGAAGCGTGCCTCGATATTTCGGAAGCTAACTCCAAGGTGACTTTCACCGGAAAGTTGACGACGCAGCTTTTCGCTGGCCCGCCGAATTACGAGAGCATCGCAGATGGGGACGCAGAAGAGCGGGCGTTCATTCTGGAGCTACAAGCCCGTCAATGCGCCAATGACGGCGGTCAGTTTCTTGAGCAGGACCAGTCATTCGACCGCGTTCACTTAAGCTCCATGGAGCCAGCCCTTCTTCGCATCCTGTCGGCCGCAGTCGGTCGAGATGTCACTGTGACCGGCGAAGCCTTCGGCTCACATACGGGCCATCACCATGCACCAGTGGTCATGATGGTCGAGCAAGTCGCGACTCGCTGAACCGAATCCTATCAGCGAAACCGTGCCAGACCGTGCCAAGCCCATCAGCGCGGGCCTGAAAATCGTGCCAACCGTGCCAAACCATGCGGCACGATGTTGATTTCGTTTACGAAAATGGAGAGCGGGGAAACCGTGCCAAGGGCCAGATTTCCCCGCTGAAACCGTGCCACCCGTGCCAAAAACGAGCCATTTGGCGCGCTTGGCACGGCACGATCCGGCCAGATGGCCGTAAGTTATTGGATTATCAGGAAAAGAATGGCGGAGACGGAGGGCGCGCTACCTTCCCTCTGTGCTTGGGTTTGCGGGGCGATTTGTCGATCCACCCTAAGCCGCGCCCTAAGCCGCGTCGTCGGTCTCGCCCAGAAGAGCGAGCAATGAAGATCTGGGGATAACCGTTTTCGACCCGATCTTCACCCGCGTCAGGCGCCCATCGGCGAGCAATTCGAAGATGGTCGAGCGGCCGACGCCCAAGGCTTCGCTCGCCTCCTTTACAGAGAAGGCCAGCTTGTTGTCGTTCGCCGCGCTCATCGCCAGATCCCTTTCCTCTCCCGCCGGGCTGCGTCTTCCTCGCGCCTGTAGGGGTCGCCGTAGTTGGTCTCGCTGATGGCCAGGCCTTCGCGGACCAGTTGCCCGCCTAGATCCTGTCCATTGACCGTGCAGACGGCGACGTTCCGGCCGTAGCGATCAGTATCCGTGACAGTGCAGCGGGCGCCGCCGCCGGCCATCTGCCGGGCCCGACGCGCGGCCTCTGACCCCGTTGTCCTGGCGACCGGCGAACAGGCCCAGACGTTGGGCCGCTGGCGACACCGGGTAAACGGCGCGACCTCGCCCGCGTCGGCGCCAGCCAGCCGGATGCGGTGGCGCTCGCCGTCTTCGGTCAGGCAGCGGCCGGAGTCGCCATCTGACATCGCCAGGGTCAGGCAGATCAGGGCGATGGCGCTCATTTGGGTTGGTCCTGTAGGGCGGCGTCGATCACCAGTTTCTCTGACACGCCGTTCGGGTACTCGGTCTTGACCCATTCAGGGTCGGTTGAATAGAGCCGCTCCAGCGCGTCGCAGAGACGTGTAGACAGGCGCGTGGATAGGGTCGCCAGCCTATCGGCTCGGGCCTCTTCTGCTTGGGCGCGGCGTTCTTGGTCGCCGACCATCATTTTCGTGACGGCAAGCGCGAGGTCAGCAGCTTCGAACTTAGCCTCCAGCTCAGCGATCCTGGCTTGTGCAGATGCGGCGGTGACGAGGGGTTCGACGCGGCAGGATTCCGAGATCGTAAACGGCTCGCCCTCGGGGCAATACCTGACGCCCCCGGCTTTGAGCCAAACAATGTGACCTGCGTTCTCCAGCCCTGCCGTGTTTGTGGGAGAGGAGGCGTTCATTGGGCTGTTCCATGCGCAGGGCGAGCATCAAGCAGGCTCTCGGTCAGGGCCTCCAAAATGTCGTGGTCGGTGACGTCGGGGGTGTTGAGGCGCATGACGCTGCGGGCAAATATGATTGCGGAAGCAGCCGCCGCGATGGCTATGACCTCTCGCTGATAGGGCGTCTGCCCGAGCACAAATGTCCGCGTGATCGTGTCGCCAATGTCGGCACCGACTTTGCGCCCCAAGTCGGAAGCCATAGCGTAATCGGCTTTGCCTTCAGGCTTGATGCTCACAGCTCTCCCCCTTCCTTCGCGGCGGTCGATTTCAGGGCGGCAGCAAACCTCGCGTTGCCGCTGTGCTGGCTTTTGGTTCCGTTTACCCAGCCCTCGCGGGCGTCCCACGCGGGTCGCAAGAGCCTAGGACCCGGCTCGCTGTCCACGTCGCTGTAGCCCCCGCGCTTAGCCAGTTCGATTGCTTCTTCCTCTGTATCGGCCTCGACGCGCATCATGATCGTGGTGCGTTCGTAGCCAGTGACAGTCCATGTCCTAGCCATCTACTTCCCCTCCGATTTCAGGGCGGCGAGGGCTTCCTTGAGGCCTGCGATGCGGCCTCGGTCCCATGCCCCGTGCGTTGGCCCCGTCAGTGGAGCGTTGATTTTGGCTTGGATGTCCTCGACCGCGATCCGCACCCTGTCGGCATCGGCGGCGGGGGTCGGGGATGGGTGGGCGCGACGGTTCCAGTTTTCGACGAAGTTCTCCTTGCGTCCGAACTCGACGTTTCCTGATGCCTGACACTTGGTGCAGCAGACGCACGAACCGCCCGCGTTGTCGTCATCATCCAAGTGGATGATCTCAGCTTCGCCACCACAGAACGGGCAAGGCAGAAGCAACGGCCCAGCGGCGGGGGTTTGTTCATTCTGCATGGCGGGTCTCGTTGAGATTGAGGGCGCACTGTCGAAGGGCTTGGGCCACCTCGGCTTGCGTTCGGCCGGGCGCGTCGTTGAAATCGGCCATGTGTCGGAAGCCCCGCTTTCGGGCGTATCCGTCAAATCGGTTCCAGGCGTCGGAGCGGTTGCGGCCATCGACCTTCTGAAGAGCCGCCGAGACGCAGAAGCACGTCGCTTCCTTGGTCCACATATCGACCCGTTCACCGGCCTCGTTTCGAGCGAACGTACCTTGCGTCCAGCCACGCTCGACAATCACAGCCGCCCGTTCCAGCTTCTCCACGAGCCCGCTCATTGATCCGCTCCGGTGGGGTGGGTGGAACGGAGGGCGGCAAGGATCGCCACCGGATCAACCGTCACCTCAATGGTGTCGTCCCATGGCGCTCGTCGGTCTCGGACGGCCTGACGGTCGGGCCAGTCGGACGATTGAAACGGCGCGATGGTGGGGATGACGCGCGCTGTCTCGTCAGGGTTCTCGGCGTGAGCCTTCGCAACAACGCGCTCAAACTGTTCGGCCTCGACCCATGAATAGCCCATCGACGTGCCGCAGGAGCCGGTCGAGTATTCCTCGGCGGCGTCTTCGATAAAGCGGGCCGTGTTACAGCGCGGGCAAGCCCAATCACCGCCATGGGTCAGACCGTCGTCATCGCCGCTGTCAGCGTCCCAAAGGAACCCGTCGATGCAGATGCTATCGGGGTAGCGCGCCCCGAACTCATGTCCAGTATAGCCGCACATGGCTTACCCTTCTCCCTGGTCGGTGGAGGGGTTGGCGCGGGCCTTGTCGAGCGCCCCGTCGATCTGCTGGACAACAGCCCAGTTCTTGAAGTCAGACAGGTTCCATTGGTCGCGCGCCCCGATCCACAGCGCGCGTTTCGCCTCCCTCAGCGCCTCATACAGATCAGGCGCGGCGGCGATCAGGCGGGCGTTGGCTTCCGTGTTCTGGGCGTAGCAAAACTGCGTCGTGCAAACGGCATCGTGCTCGTCGTCGATCTGCCAGACATCGGGCGAACCATTCTCACCACGGAAGTTCAGGTGAGCCTTCCAAGGCCCCGGCGTCCAACCGCCTTGCTTCTGCGAGATGTCGGTCATGCGGCGGTCCTCCGCTGGCGCCGCAGTTCAAGGGCGCGGTGATCGATCTTGGCGATGGTCAGGATCGCGGGCTTCAGTTCATCCGGCGCCGTGTCGTAGGCCATGATCCGGGTGGATTTGCCGCCGTTCAGCCGGGGAAGGACGCCGCGCGGGATAAGCGTCCAGTTCGCTGGGTCTGTGTTGGTCTTGTCGCCGTCGAGGCACTTCAGGCAGTGGCCCTCGGGGACCGGCCCGTTAATCGCCTCCCACAGGTGGACGTGCTTGTGGACGTAGCGGTGCCCGTAGCCGGTGTGCGGGTTCGTCTCGGCGACGCTGATCTCGATATAGCCGTCGACGTTGATCCGCTCGTGGCCCAGGTGCTTCGTATTGTGCGGCTCCTGCCCCTTGCGGAACTGCGTCCGCCGTGCGTTCGGATGGCGCCCGCCGGTGCCTTCGGGGCAGCGTTTGCCCTTGTTGGCCGGCGCTTGGCCCTTCTCGAAGTGCCCGCGGATATACTCGCCCTTGGTGGGGAGTTTCACTGTCCGCCGGGTCTGCGTCTTCCGACCGTCCAGCAGGGCGCGGACCATGGGGCCGCTGAAGAGGATGGGGCGCTCTTTCACAGGCATGCCTCCCGCAGGGCTTCGCGTTTCGCCTCGGGCATTGTCCGGACTTCCGGCGGCGCCCAGCCGTCGTAGAGATGCCCGCCGTCCGCCGCAGTCACGGTGATGTAGTAGGCGCTATCCGGCATCGTCCGGTCACGCTCGATCTCGATCGTGCAGCCCTTGTGCGTGCCCCGGAAGTAGCCGCGCCGGGCTTCCTGGATCCTCATGCCCGCACCTCCGGATAGGCGTCGTGCAGGACGCCGTCGAGGCGGCGTCCGGCGGCCTTCTTGCCCGTTTTGGCGAGGATCCATTTATCGACGTGCCGGGTCTCGAATGGACCGGTGAAATGCTGTTCTCCGCCGTGAAATGTTCCGGTGAGCCGCCCGTCATATGAGGGGCGTTGGGGCGTCGTGTTTCGCCATGCCGTCGCGCCGAACTGCTTCCAATCAATCCAGTCGCCCCACTGTTTGAACAGGAAGGGGACCTCTGCGCCCGCGCACTGGTCACGCAGGGCTCGCGCCCAGTCGGGGTGCATGGGGCGGGCGCCGGGGCCGCTTTCGCCGCCGACGACGACCCAGTCCAGGCGGCCAACCCTCATCGGTTCGGGCCCTTCGCAGCAGCCGTCGCAATAGACGGTCGCCGTCAAGGCTTTGAAGGTGGGCGCATGGCCGTCGCAGTCGCAAGTTTTCGGGAAGGCCAGGTTCTGCAGATCGACCGGCCCCAGCAGAGGCTCGGCCGAGATCCAGCGGACGGCGGCGGGCGTGTCCAAGAGGACCGGAATCCGTTCGTCGGCGCGGGCCTGGTCCTCGACGCTGACGCCCAGCCACACGTTGGGGAGGGGCCACCAGGGCGAGCCGGGGGGCACATGGGCGAGCGGGACCAGGACCATGTCCCGATCGCCGCGCGCGCGGCGCATGGCGATGATGCGGTCGGCGATGCGGCCACAGGCCTGGGTCAGATAGGCCCGCATCCGCTCGGGCCGCTTGGTCAGGATCTGGAAGACGTGCTGGGGGCACAGGGCCATGACGGCGAAGATCTGATCCAGCCAGTGCATCTCGACGCCGTCATGGAACAGGTCGCCGTGGGCGCAGACGAAGATCTTGCGCGGCTTGGTCCAGCGCAGCGGCTGGTCCAGCCATTGGGCGTTGAACCGCACCTGGCCGTTCCAGACCGGCCCGGCCTTGCTGTCGGCCGTCAGGCCCTGTCGGGACGGGTGGTCGCGCAGCCGTGTGCCCGCCAGCTTCATCGCATAGCAGTTCGTGCAGCCCGGCGAGACGAGGCTGCAGCCCGTGACGATGTTCCAGGTGGCGTCGGTCCATTCGATGGGAGTGTGGTCAGCCATGGTCGGCGGCCTCCCCGTCTTTTGGAGCGGCGGTCGATTTCAGGGCGGCGAGACCCAGAACGGTTCGGATGTCGCGCGCAACCCAGCAAAGGGCGCGGCGATGGGTCTCCGCGCCATCTTCAGGATGATCGAAATAGTCGGCATCAGCTTTCAGGCGCTCGACCGCCTTAGCCATTTCGTCGGCATCGGCATCGGCGGCGGGGGTCGGGGATGGGCGGGCGTAGAGGGCGACCGGCTCTTGAACCGTGCGACCGGGGGCGGCCAAAGCGGCTTCGCGCGTCGGGTGCGTCGTCACGCCGTGCCGCCAGAAGATAGCCCACGCCACCGGCTCCCCCGCCCCTTCCACAGCAGCGGGTTGGGCAGGGGCTGCGGAGAGGGCTTGGTAGGCGTTTAGGAGAGCCTGCAAGTCTTCTCCGTGTTCGTTGGCGACGCTTTCAGAGAGCAGCATCTGCCCGTCAGCCTTGCAGTCGCACATCATTTCGTTGAGGCGGTCCAGCACATCAGCCGCCAGCATCTTCTCATCTTGCGCCATTAGAGCGGTCCTTCTGTTGGGTGGATCGGGCTTGGCGGCCTCATCCCGCTCCGACCCGCCCGCTTCTACCGGAGCGGTGACGTGTTCGGTTTTCGCCGTTTCCTTTACACGTCCGGCAGACGTGTCCGTTTCCAGCGGTTTCGTTGACACGTCCGGAGCGGTGGGGGCGAGGCGGAAGGCGATGATGTCGCCACCGCCCGATCCGCGTGTGCCATGAGACCAGCGCATGTGGTCTGAAGCGACCGCGCCCTCGGACGGCCGTCCGTTGCGCCAGCGGATTTTGACCTCCACCCTCTGCCCCGGCACCGGGTTCTTGCCGCCCGACCACGGAATCCAGCCGTCAGGATCAGGGCGGGCAACAAAAACCCATCTGTCCGCCATGTGAGCCTGATGCGGCTCGCCCACCATATTGAGCCAAACGTCAGGCCACTCACCGTCAATCCGTCGAATGACGCGGAACATGTTTTTCGCAACGACGTGCTGTACTAAATCCCCCGCACTCAGCGGACCCACTGCGGGCTTGTCTTGGGTGGTCATGCGAACCTCACCTTGCCGTCGTCGCATAGCTGGAGGGTTTGGGGCGGCCACAGATCGTTCACGCCCGATTGCCGAAGGTGATAGAACCTGCGGCCGTCCGCCGAGGTCGCGCCCTTGCCGAAAGACTTAGCCGCGCTCTCACAATCCGCGACGATCCGCTTCAGGGTTTCCTGGGCGAGATCGGAGAAGCCATGACGAACGCGGCCATGCTCGTCCATAATCGCATCTTGCGTCGCGTCATCTGCAAACAGCGCCTCGATATAGCCTTGCATGAAGGGCGAGAGGTCGGACCAAAACCAGCAACCGGTGCTTTCGTTTGGCTTTTGGTCGGGGGCCGGACACTGAACGTACCCGGTCGTGTCGAGTTGGAGGGTCATGGGCTTGTCCTCGTAAACAGTGTGATTTATATAAACCGCACGATTTACCCCGTCAACAGATAACGGTGCTGTTTTGTCCTTGCCCTCGACCGACGCCCCCGCTACAGGCCGCGCCATGGGAAGACCGCCGCTTGGGCCGAATGGGGCCGTGCCTGTGAATGTGCAGATGACGCCGGAACTGCTTGCGCGCGTTGATGCGGAGGTCGGCGGCAAGAAACACGCGCGTTCCAAGTTCATCCGCGAAGCCGTCGAGGCCGAACTCCAGCGACGCGAGAAGCCCAAGGACTGAGTCATGCGGCTGTCCTTTCGGATTTCGGCGCCAAGCCCAGGGCGACGCGGATTTCAGCGTCCAGCTCGGAACTGGTCACGAACAGCCGGGCGCGGTTGAGTAGATCCATCAGCTCGGCCTCTCTGGCCTTTATCGCGTCATAGTTCTTGCGGATGGTTTCCCATTGTTCGGGGGTCATCCTCCCTCTCCATCACAGTCTGCGGGGGTGGATTGACGGGCCTTGGCGAGGGCGGCGTCGATATCTCCGACCCAATCAGCGTCAGACCCTTCACACTCGCTCCAGCGCGCGTTTTTCAGGTCAAGTATCGTCTGGCGCGCCTCAATCAGCGCCTCCAGCAAATCAGGAGCCGCCGCGATAAGGCGGGCGTTGGCCTGACCCTCTTCCGATGCTGGCTTTGCAAGCCCTCGCCAGACGACAACGGGAACCCGGTATCCGCTGCGGTTCGGCGCGCTGACCCCGTACGCTCGACCAGCACTGGCCCCGAACGTTTTGCTATTGGGGATCATGTCGATGAACCAAGGCCCCGGCGTATGTCCCCCGCTCATTGGTCAGAGCCTTTCGCGCGTAGGATTGCAGCGCATAGAGCTAGGGCGGGGGTGGAGGCGGTCGCGGTGAATCCATGATCGGCGTTGGCAGGTGTCACATTTGCCTTGGCGCGCTCGCCGCTGCCTTGAACCATCCCCAAGCCAAAACCCGGAAACACCCGAGAAGCCAGCGCCAGGGCGGCGTCTAGGGATGTCGAATAGGCTGGGACATCCTTGTCCGCGCGCGACCGCTCACCAAACGGAGGCCAGAAGCCATCGATCTTCCGGGCAAATGACGGGTGGTCGGTCGCGTCGGCAATGAGCCAATCTAGTTCCCGCGCCCCCGCCTCAGCCGCTTCAAGTCTTGCGATTAGGTCGGTCATTGGGCGGTGTCCGTCGTGTTTGAGGCGCGGTTACCGTCCGTCTTGACTGTGCGGATTGCTCTTTCGATGTACCGGCGCATCTCCTCAAGAACTTCGACATCTGCGTCGATCTCGATCAGGCGATGCCCGATGTACCGGGACACGGCAAAGCGCCAAAGGGACCGCTTTTCCATGCCGTCCGTGTGAAACCGCGTCATCTCAAACGCCAGCGGCGTGTTCCCAAACCTAGTGCTGTTACCGCTGTGAATGGACACTGGTCTATTGCTCTCGGTCATTTCTCAGAGCCTTTCGCGCGTAGGATTGCAGCGCATAGAGCTAGGGCGGGGGTGGAGGCTTCGGCGTTGTATTCGAGATGCGCCGGGTACGGCTGCTCGGGGTGAAGGCAGGCAAAGCCACGGCGCCCAAAGTCTATTTCCCCCTCCCACCCCGGCAGCACCCGAGAAGCCAGCGCCAGGGCGGCGTCGATGGAGGTGGTGAACTCGAAGCCATCTTTTGCAGTGGTCTTCCAGCGGTCATCGGCCGGGTCCACCCACACCCCATCGAGGTGCTGCGCGCCAGGGCAGCAGGTACCGCCATCGTCATCCCAGCACGTCGCACCGATGTGGCGGCGTTCCCAGGTGTAGTGCAGGGCCATAATCTCACGATCAAACTCCCTGCTCCCCGCCTCAGCCGCTTCAAGTCTTGCGATTAGGTCGGTCATTGGGCGGGCTCCGACTTGGCAGGATCAACCCAACCGGTCGGCTCCGCAGGGCTTGCCGCGATGATCTGCTGAAGCACAGGCTTCCACCGGCCCCACCATTCCAGCGCCGCGCTATCCATTTGCGCGATCCGCTCGTCGCTGAACGACCACCAATCCTCAATCGGGTGGCGCTGACAGCCGATTTGCAGGGTGTCTGCCGTATATCCGATCATCCAGCGCTCAAGTTGGAGCGTCTTCAGGTGGCGCATGTCGCCCATGCCTAAGAGATAGGCCCTGGTGAGATTGGCTCCGGCGAGATTGGCGTCGGTGGGATTGGCTCCGGCGAGATTGGCTCCGGCGAGATTGGCGTCGGCGAGATAGGCCCTGGCGAGATTGGCGTCGGTGAGATTGGCTCCGGCGAGATAGGCCCTGGCGAGATTGGCTCCGGCGAGATTGGCTCCGGCGAGATTGGCGTCGGCGAGATAGGCCCTGGCGAGATTGGCCCTGGTGAGATTGGCGTCGGTGAGATTGGCGTCGGTGAGATTGGCGTCGGCGAGATAGGCCCTGGCGAGATTGGCTCCGGTGAGATTGGCGTCGGTGAGATTGGCGTCGGCGAGATAGGCCCTGGCGAGATTGGCTCCGGTGAGATTGGCGTCGGTGAGATTGGCTCCGGCGAGATTGGCGTCGGTGAGATTGGCCCTGGTGAGATTGGCTCCGGCGAGATTGGCTCCGGCGAGATTGGCGTCGGCGAGATAGGCCCTGGCGAGATTGGCTCCGGCGAGATTGGCGTCGGTGAGATTGGCGTCGGCGAGATTGGCTCCGACCTTCACTGCCCATCGGACGGCAAGCCCGAGCCTCACGGCGGGGGTCGCATCCGGTGCGCAAGTGATCTGCGCGGTAAACTGAATCTCACCGCTCCAGCGGTTTTTGACTTCAAACGGAATGGTGACTTCGGTCATTTCTCAGAGCCTTCTGATTGAGGGGTGCGGTATTCGGCGTAGAGCCGGTCGGCGATCTCGAAGGGGTCGAGGCCGAGCTCGGACCAGAAGCGGTGTTCGGCCATGCCGTGCTGGCGTTCGTGACAGAGGCGGTTCAGCGGGACGGCGAACCGATCGGACGGCTTGACCTGCATCCCGGTTGACCGCTTGCCGCGCTCCGAGCTGGCCATGCGGATGTGCGCCGCGTCGCTGGGCCCCGGCCGTCCGCAACCGCAGACACAGGGAAGACGACGGAGGAAGGCCAGATAACCGGTGTCGCGCTCCCTGCCCCGGCTGGCCTTGCCGCCCGGCTTGCGCGCGGCGGCGATCTTCATCCGCCGCTCCCGGTTCTTCGCCCGTTTGATCTCTGCGGCCTTGCGGAGGATGGCGCGTTCCTGGGCGGTGACCATCAGGCGGCCCTCGTGACGGTGGTCTTGCCCAGGCGCCGGCGTTCGCCGTCTCCGTCCTTGGTCAGGCGGACGCACCAAGGCCGGACGGGGACGTTCCGGGCCGGCCAGGCGGCGGCGGCGTTGGTGGCGTAGAGGAGGCCGGCCTCGATCATTTCGAGGATCAGATGCTCGGGGAAGTCCGGTCGGTCCTTGCCGGGCTCGGGGTTGTCGAAGGTGACGCGGAACGGCTGACCGGCGAAGGCCATCCGCTGGAGCGATCGGTTATGGTTCAGAGACGCCAGAACCTGGGCCTGTTCGGGCGTCAGGTCGCGGCGTTGGAAAGGCTCGCCCGCGTCCGTATGCGGCTGGGGGAAACCATCGGACGCGGGCTGTTCCGAGGCCGGTCTCTCAGCGGCCTCGAAATCGGAGAATGCAGGAAGAGCGCCGGTCATGCGGCAGCCGCCTGATCAGCCGTGATGAGATAGGCGTCGGTCAGGGCCCGGCCGATCTCGGCGCGGGGCTTCCAGGGACACCACTTCATGCCGACGGCGTTGGCGGTGGTCAGTTCGGCCAGTTGTCGCGCGGTGTTCGCCAGCTGGATCCGGCGAAGCATGGCGGCGGCCCAGGCCTTCCAGTCCGCCTGCTGAAAGTCGTCAGGCAGGAACAGCGGATCGCCATAGTCCACGTCCTCGACAAAGTCGGGCATGAAATAGAGGCTGGGCTCCGGCGTCTCGTCGACGGCGGGCACGGCGGCGGCGACGGCAGCTTCCGGGGACGGCTTATTCGGCGCGTCCCCGGCCCTGGCTGCAGAAAAGGAACCGTCTGTGACCCAAGCCAGAGCCGCGCCGACCTTCTGAACGAAGTCGGGATCGTCGGCGACATAGGCGGACAGGTAGAGGACGGGAACGCCCGCGATTTCGTCGCTGCGGCGCCGGTCAATGCGGACGGTGGTAGTGCCGAACAGGTCCACATCCCGTTTCGGCGTCGCGACGGTGGTGACGGTGAACAGGCCCATCAGACGTAGACCTGTTCGGTGTGCTGGATGCGATAGGTGGAGGCTTCGCCCGACAGCCGCAGTGATCGGGCCCGGACCCAGCCCTGGCGCGTCGCCTCAGACAGGGTCCAGGCGGCGAACCGCTCGACATGCTGGCGCCCTTCCCGATCCAGCCAGGACAGGCGGGCGGTGTGTTTGACAAGGCCCTGGGCATGGGCCGGGCGGCGGAAGGGGATCACGACGCCGGTGGCGGCTTGGGTCTGCATGGTGCGTCTCCGTTAATGCGGAGACTGTGCATTCCTGCACATTGCATGTCAATGCATAAATGCACAGTTTATGTGGTTGCTGGTTATGCTACCTCTGAGCGCGTTCCCCCAATGGAACAAGGCGGCTCGGTGCTCCCCGCTTGAATCCTTCTGGAGCCGAGCCGCCACCTTTGATTTCAGGAGAACTTTACTCGCGCTGACGCTGTGCTAGAGCGGAGAGAAGCCGCAACGGGGGTTGTGGTTTTATTCCTGGGAGGGAAATCAATGAAGAAGATTGCAACCGTCGCGGCTCTGTGCGCCGTGGCGTTCACCGTGTCGGCCTGCGCGACGAAGCGCTACCCAATCGCAACACAGTGGTCGCCCGCTGAAGCGGATGCCATGAACTGCGACATGCTGCGTCTGGAAATGGTCCGCGCAAAGCAAATCCAGACTCAGATCGCGGAAACTGCCGATTTCGACTGGCGCTCAGTCGCAGGTTTCCTAGGCGACTATGGGATCGGCAACGCCATGGCGAAGTCTGACGCCGACCGCGCCATCCGCTCTCGGATTGCCGGAATCGAGGAGGCGCAGCGCGCGAAGAGCTGCCCTGTAGCCACGGCGAACCTTTGGGATCGCGCGGGCCAGTGGATCGGCCAAGTGGTCGGCGCCGGTCAGCACTAAGCTAACGAGGGCGGCGCCGCGCGTGCCGCCCTCTGTCTTTTCAGAGGAACCTCTGCACCGCCTGCAGCAGCAAGCCCGTGATTTGGACCTCGATATCCCCGGTCGTCCCGTCGTCCAAGCTGATCGGCTCCGACCATCGTGGGTTTGTCGATCGCGGCCAAAGCTTCATTCCGTCTGCGCTGATCTCGACCTCTTTCAGCGTGATCTCGCGAAGCGCCCCGCCGTCTCTGCAGCGCGTGACCTCAACGATCATGCCAGTGTTTAGGTTCACGCCCGCTTCCGCGATATCGACGATGTGGGCGAGCTGGCCTGGCATAATTCCACGCGCATTCATGCTATCGCCTCGGATCTCGCGAAGCCACTGCCTGGCATGCGGGTAGCGCCGATCAGCCACAACCGAGAAGAACAGCGGCTCGTCCTGAATGGTCTCGTCGATCTCGGCCCACTTGCCCGCCTGTATCGGGCCAATAAGAGGCAGCTCATCCACCGCGGCAGGCGCCGCCGGCGCTACCAGCAGCCCTGCAGGCAGCTCCAAGCCGGCCGCCTCGGCGATCTTTCGTAGGGTTGCGGGTTTCGGTGTAAATTTGAACTCAGGGTCGTTTAGAGGCCGCGTAATTGTCGTCGGTGCGATTCCTGCCTTCTTGGCAAGCGCAAAGGGCTTTAGGCCGGATGCCTCAAGCGCCTTGGTGAGGAAAGCCCTAGCGTCTTCGGTGGTGTTTGCCATTGCGCGATTGTGCACATGTGCAACGTCAAGACACTGTGCATTTCGGCATTGACTTAGCGTGCATTCCTGCACATTCTGCAGGTCATGCAGAACGTCGCCCCCGAAGTGATCGAAGTTGAGCAGCGCGCGAAGGGTGCGGGCCTGACCATGGCGTCTATCCTGGCGGAAGTCGGCGTAGCGCAGTCCACATGGTGGAGGTGGCGTAAAGGCGGAGTTGAGCCGCGCCTCAGCACTTTGCGCGAGGTCGCTCATGCTCTCGATCGCCGCATTGCCGCACCCGAGACGGTGGTCGCCCGTCGCGCCGCCAACACCGCCCCCCAAGGGGAGGCCGCCTGATGTGCGACTTGAAACCGGGCGATGAGGTGGTGCGCTACAGGATGGGCCCGGCTGGGCCGCACCCCTTGTCGAGAACGCCTGATCCAGAGATCGGGCACGTCGGCATCGTTACCGCTGTTGGAGAAACAGTGTGCGGCGGCTTCTGGATTGAGCTGGACAACTGGCCTGTGGACCCGCTGTGCGGGCTTCCGGCGGAGCACTTCCGCAAGGTCCAGCGCCGCGACCTGACGGCCTGGCTGGCGACCAAGAACACCATCGAAGATCCGAACCCCCTTCCTGCGAAGGAGGTGGCCTGAGGCTTCGTCCGTTTCGCGCCGCCGGCCCGCCCTCACGGCGTTCGCGAACGCTCCGGCGGGGGTCGCCCTCCCCCTCCGCCCCCGCCGGAGCCCCCCCTCTTCGTAACCCATACGCCTACTCCCAAACGCCACTCACAGGCTGGACGGTACGGGGTTTCCCCTAGGCCGTCAGCAAAACGACAAACCAGAACCTTCGAGGAACGACAGGCATGAGCATTCCCGTCATCAAGGCCATCACGAAACGCATCCGGCTTCGCTACGGCTCGACCGAGGCTGCGGCCGCTGCCGCCGGCGTCAGCCCTGGCGTCTGGAGCGGCTACGAGAACGCCGACAAGCCCGAGACGACGATTCCGCTGGGCCGTCTGGTCGACATGAGCCTGACGGCGGACGAGCGCCGAGCGGTGGTCGCTCTCTTCGCGTCGCCGGATGAAGGCGCCGTCGAGGACATTCTGGACGAGGCGGCAGAGGCGACCGAGGCTGCCGCACGGGTCCAGAGCATGGTCCGCCTCGCCGCCCGCGACGGACAGATTACAGAGGCCGAGGCTCGCCCCATCCGTCAGGCCGCGCTGGAAGCCAAGGCCCAGATGCACGACGTGCTGAAGAGCGTGGGGAGGGTCGGATGATCGGTTACGCCCTCGACGCCGCGCGCCGTGGCTTTCGGGCCGCGACCCGGGCGCTCCGTGAGCGCAAGGCCGCCGATCCCATGGATCCGGTTCGCAGCTTGGCGCGCGACCTGATCGCCCGCGCCGAACGGCGGCGCGACACGCGGGCAATCAATCACCTCCAAGAGGCGATGAAGGTCTTTGCGACCGAGGCCCTGAAACCTGTTCCCCGGCCGCTGGACGCGGCGTCGGCCGGGTCTCTCACCACCCAGCCGCACAACCACTGAAAGCACAAACAATGAAGCCTATTACAGACGTCTTGCGGGATATCCGCAAGGGGATGGTGGCGGAAGCGGCCGGCGAAGAGCTGGCCAACGTCGTCCGCGCCGTCACCGCGACCGGCAAGCCCGGTTCGCTGACCCTCAAGCTGACCGTGAAGCCCCAGAAGGGCGACAGCGAACAGGTCGTGATCAGTTCGAAGGTCACCGCATCCTCGCCGACGGCCGACATGCCCGAGGCCATCTTCTTCGCCGACATGGACGGCGATCTGCACCGCAACGACCCGCGTCAACCGGAAATGTTCCGTGACGCTAACCTCGGCGACAAGGTCGTCGACGCCCGGAGGCCCGCCTAATGGACAATCCCAGCACCGAAGCCGGCTTTATCGCCGGCCTGGCCCAGAAGGCCGCACCCCGCGCCGAAGTCGTCACCTCGGCCGGCCGGACATGGCTGGTCACCCAGACCGGCGTCCACGCGGCGGAAGTCACCGATCCGCACGGTCTGACCCAGGCCGATCCGATTCGCATCCGTCAGGCGGTAACCCTGCAGACGGTCGACTCGCTGGTCGATTACGTGAATATCTTCAAGACCGAACACACGATCCTGTTTGCCGACATCGCCGGCTCAAGGATCGCGGCTCTGATCGACTATCATGGTCCGACCGCGCCGGCCCACGTCGACCACAAGGCCAACCTGTCCCTGCCGTTCTCGCAAGAATGGAAGACCTGGACCGCGATCGACGGCCGGCTGATGAGCCAGCTGGAGTTCGCGCGCTTCCTGGAAGAGAACGCCGTGGACGTGGTGGCGCCGACAGGGGCCGACCTCTTGGAGACGTGCCGCGATCTGCAGGCCGTTCGCAAGGTGGACTTCCGCAAGGCGGTTCGGACCAGCAGCGACAACGAGAACTTCGAATACACGGACGAGACCGAGGCGCGCACGAAGAACGGCGGCGTCGAGGTGCCGACGAAGTTCGAACTGCGCCTGCCAGTCTATTTCGGCGGCGAGTCGGTCGCCCTTTTCGCCTTCCTGCGCTGGAAGCTGACGGAGGGCGACCTGTCGCTCGGCATCGCCCTTCACCGTGCCGAGCACGTCCGCCAGGCCGTATTCAAGCAGATCGTCATCGAAGCCGGCGAGCGCACTGAGCGGCCGGTGGTCTTCGGGACGGCGGGCTGACCATGGGAGGGCATTCGAACACCAGCGTCGACGGTGGGCGGATGCCCGCCTGTCCGGTGACGCATGAAGCGCTGAAGGTGGGGCGATGACCCGCCTTGAACGCCTCGGCCTTGAGGTATCCGCCTACACCCTGCTGGGCTCCCGCGCTCAGGCTGCCACGCTGTGCGCCCTGATAGACGCCAAGGGCGCCCTGATGAACTGGCGTCAGTTGGCCAGCGCCAGGCCCTGGAAAATGCACGCTGAAGAGGCGAGCGCCGGAGTGGTGAAAACCCGCGTCTGCCTCCTCCGCCAGAGCCTGGAGGACGTCGGCCTCGGCGGGCTGGTCGTCGGCGGTGGTCGGAAAGAGGGCCTGTCCTATGCCCTGCCTGAGCCAGGCCGTTCGGTGGTCCTCGATCGCTTGATCATGGAGGCCGCATGACCCGCAAGAGCTACACGGTGGTCTCCGCCTACACCGGCCGGGACGGCAAGACCCGCGTCTATGTCAAAGACCACCCCCTCCCCCTTCTCTGCGAAGAACCTTTGAACGAGGGCGACGCGGTGGTGATCGTAGGCCAGAAGGCGGAGCGCGCCCGATGAGCAGCGCGGGATCATTTGCGACCGCGCGGCGTGGCGGTGTTCTTCAGTCCGAGGTCAATGACGCCCGGCAGAAGCTGGGCGCCCGCGCCACGCCGGCCCAGATCGCAAAGGTGCTGGGCCGGTGCGAGGCCGACGTTCGGGCGATTCTAGGCGGCGGAGACGTGGAGGGAATGCCCCGTGCCCGCGAGCCCTGGCCCTTGGGCGGCTGCGATGGGCCCCACCAGTCGGTCATCCGCGAGGTCTGCGCCGCGCACGGCGTACAGGTTGCCGACCTGAAGGCCTGCGCCGCCACGAAGATCCGCTATCCCAGCCCTGCGGCCCGCGCCTTGATCGCGTCGATCAAGGCCGTGCGTGAAGCCTTTCCCGATCTGACGCTGATCGACCAACAGGCGATCTTTCAGCGGGACAAGGCGAGCCTTTGCCGTTGGATAGGGCGGCACAGGGGCGAAGCCGCATGACGACCTCAGCCCATTACAGCATGGCTATGGACCTGATGCGGTCGGGCGTGCCTGTGCAGGCCGCCGCAGCAATGGCGGGCGTTTCTTCGATCTCGGTCGCCGCCCTGCCCGTCTCTCGGCCATCCAGGCCGTCCTATGTGCCGGGGCCTCGTTTCTGTCAGCCAGTGAAGTCGCTTCCGCCCAGGGAGCCCACGCGACACCCGACGACGCCGCATGATGCGGTGATTGCGACGGTGGAGAGTGTGGCGCGGCGATACGGCCTGTCTGCCCGCGAAGTTCTCGAGAAGTGCAACAAGCGTCACCGGGCCTATGCCCGGCATCAGGCTATGGCCGAGGTACAGGCCCGGTTTGGGCTCAGCCTTCCCAGGATAGGAGCGATCTTCGGCGGGATGCACCATACGACCGTGATGGAGGGCATTGAGCGCCACCATGCGCGGGTGCTGTGGGGCGAACTACTGATCGCCGCAGGCGGTGTCCGATGAGCGTTCAGTGCATCGCCATGGCGTTCGCGTTCGACGCCCCCAGCCCAACGACAAAGCTGGTTCTGCTGGCCCTCGCCAACTATGCGGACGAGAACGCGCAGTGTTTCCCGCCGGTCAAGAAGATCGTGGCGGAGACGGGCCTGAGCGACCGGGCCGTGCGGAACGCGATCCAGTCTCTGATCGCCGTCAGGGCCATCGAGAAGGCCACGCGGCGGCGGAAGAACGGGACGCAGACGTCGGATCTGTTCACGCTTTTCCCCAACGGTGGTCATAACCAGACTGCACGACGTGCAGGCGGCACGAAATGCCGGAATGAACAGACTGCACCAGATGCCGCCTGTGACGCCGACAGACTGCACGAGGTGCCGGTACAGACTGCACCAGATGCAGGCCTCACTACGTTCGAACCGTCACTAGAACCATCACTTGCTGTTGTTGACGCGCGAGGCGCGGAAATCGCGACGGCGCCGATGGTGCAGGTGATAGCCGAGGCGCTGGTCGAGGACGACTGGCCAGAGGGCGACGCCCGTGCCTGGTCGGCGGAACTGGTCGGCGAGGCCGGGACCGTGATGCTGGACCCCGCCCGTCAGCCGGGCCTCGCGACGACGCTGGGCCAGTTGGTCGCCTGGAAGCGGGACGGGGCGTCGTGGCGATACGACGTCGTGCCGGTGGTCACGGCCCTGGCCCAGAAGGCCCGCCGCCCAATCGCCACCTGGAAGTTCTTCGCACCCGCCATCGCTCAATCCATCGCCGACAACCGCGCCGCCCTCTCGATCCCGGAAGCCCGCCCCCATGCAAGCCCAGCCGATGAACACCGCCCGAGCGCTAAGCTGTCCGCAAAACGCGCAAACCTCGACCGTCACTACGCCGGTGCTGAGCAAGCCGCTGGCCTCGTGGCTGCTCGACGAGCCTACTGACGCCAAGGCCGTCGACGTCATCGCCAAGAGCGAGATGTTGCGGTCTGAGGCGGCGATGGCGATGCCGGCCCTGCGCGCGGCGGCCCTGCGTCCGGCCTCTGAATCGGAGGTCCGCGACATCATCGGGAGCCGGTTCGCGACCTATCCCCAGCCGGAACGGGACACAGGCGAGACGGCGGCGTTCTGGGCCGACTATTTCGACGCCCTGGACGGACTGACGCCGGCGCAGATCGAAGCGGGCATGAAGGCCCATGTCGCCGACCCGAAGTCGGAGTTTCTGCCCAAGCCCGGCCGTCTGGCGGATCTGGCCCGGCAATCGACGACGCCCGGCCGCTGGACCCGAGCTCATAACCGCGCCCGCGCGGCGGTGGTTCAAGCCCGCGCGGCGGAAGTCATGATTGAGGCGCCGGTGGTCCGGCACTCGCCCGAAGAGGTCAAGGCCATGTTGGCCCAGACCCTGGAGGCCTTGTCTCAGACGCCGACCGCCAAGGCCCTCGCCGCCCGGCAGGCCGCCCGCAAGCCCACGCCAGCCGCGCCCCTGCCGCCCGGCAGCGCCATGAGCGCCGAAATGCGCGCCATGCTCGAGCGCGCCGGAACCATCGCCCCCAAACCGCAAGACCACGACGGAGCCGCCGCATGACCTTGACCTGGCACATCGCCCAAGTGACCCAAGCCGGCCGCCGGGCGGCGATCGCTCTGCGAGAGCACCGCTTCACGGTCTATTGCCCGATCGAACGGACGTACAAGTCTGTTCCGAAGGGCGGTCGCGAGGAGGTGGAGCGGCCCCTGTTCCCCGGCTATCTGTTCGTCGGCCTGGGCCCCTGGAATGACTATGACCAGCTGTACGACATCGACGGGCTGACGCGGATCGTCGAGACCCGGCTTAGCAGCGAACGGTTGGCGTCTCTGGTCTATCAGCTGATGGCCCGCCAGTGCGCCGGCGAGTTTGACCAGACCACGTCGCACCGATATTTGCCGCCGAAGCCCATGGTCGGTTCGATGAATCGGCTGGTCGGGAACGGACTGACCGCCCTCGGCAAGCTGTTGAAGACCGATCCCAACGGGCGCCTGGATCTGGTGCTGTCTGGAGAGCTGGACGGCGAGGATGAAGAGTGGGAGGCGGCTGCCTGACACAAGATGTTGCGCCGGGGCTTGCACCTCGGCGCAAATCATGGCAGGCAGATGGTGCGGACACAGCTCACGGGCAATGCAGCCCCTTGGTAAAACAGCCCAGCGGGCAGGCCTCGGTCCGGACGATCAGCGACCTCGATAGGGGACTGCATCGTCGGTAAGGCGAAACTCGCCCTGAGCAGTCCGACAAGATACCCCGCGCCAGTTCCACGTCGTCCAGCACCGGGACAAGGGACGTTCATCTCGACCGACCAGCGCTGACGATGGCTCGGGATAGCCAGGCGTCCATAGCGTCAACCCAGCGGCGCGGCACGGCATAGCCGTTCCCATTGCTGGCATGGCGGTCATTCCCGGATAGATCAGGAGCTCGCGATGGCCCGACTGTCGCACCTGTCCAGTCGCGTCAACTACGCGTGCGATCGCCGGGCCTTTGCTTCGGATGCATCCAGAGGCCCCGCGCCTGCACAGCATAGCCAGCCATGGAAGGCCTGGTACAAGACGAAACGATGGCGTGACCTCAAGGCTGAGGTCCACATCCGGGACAACTACACCTGCCAGCGGACGGGCCAACTCTGTGGCGGGACATATCCCGCGCCTGACAGCCCGGTAGCCAACCATAAGCGTCCGCACCGTGGCGACCCCGCCCTTTTCTGGGACCCAGCCAACGTCGAGACGGTCAGCAAGGCCGTCCACGACAGCGCTATCCAGGCCGAAGAGCAGTCCAGCCTCCACCAACGGGGCGACTGGAGCTGACAGCCCCAGGGGGGCATCGAAACTTCCGAAGGTCCGTCGCTCACAGACCGGCCGCCTACTCACGGACAGATTAAATCCCGGCTGGGAAGTTCGCGGGTGCGAACCGGGCCGGCAGGAGCCCTCATGGCGGATGAAAAAAAGCCCGTCGATTGGGCTGAGATCGAGCGCGACTACCGCACGAGCAAGATGTCTGTGCGCGAGATTGCCCGCTGGTACGGGATCACAGAAGCGGCGATCCGAAAGCGCGCCAAGAAGGACGGATGGGAGCGCCCGAGTTCGCAGGATGGTGCGCAGGCTGAGGCCGCGCACCCGGAGCCCGAGAAAGTTTACATCGGCACTGTCCTGACCCCTGAGAACACGACGCCCGAGGCAATCGTCGGTCGAGGTCGGAACCTCGTCATGCGGATGATGGACGAGCTGGACGCCACCACGAGCCGACAAGGCGAGCTAGAGTCACTGATCGTTTCGTCAACCGACGAGGCCGACGCCAGCGGGCAGCGCGCCGCCCTGATGCAGGCGGTGTCGCTGAAGACCAGATCCGATGTTCTTAAGGCGCTGGCGACGGCGGCAAAGACGTTGGCGGAAGCGGGAGCCCCCCAGGGCGTCAAGAAACAGCGCCAGGAGGCCGGACAGCGGGTCGCAAAAAGCAGCAGCCGCTTCGCTTCGCCCCCGCCGCCTATTCGGCTGGTGCAGTAACCGGTGGAGTGGTCGACAGCCTGCGTCGACTGGAGAGACCGGATCGTCGCCAAGCGGTCCCTTATCCCGTCGCCGCTGTTCAGGGACGAAGCGCGAGAGGCGCTGGAGGTCTTCAAGTCGCTCCGCATCGTGGATGCGCCGCGTCAACCGACTTTCGGCGAGGCCTGTGAGCAGTGGGTGTTCGATTTCGTATCGGCCATCTTCGGCGCCTATGACGCAGTAAGCGGCCGGCGTCTGATCAAGGAGTTCTTCCTGCTCATCAGCAAGAAGAACTCGAAGTCCACCATTGCGGCGGGCATCATGCTCACGGCGCTCATCCGGAACTGGCGCCATTCGGCGGAGCTGCTGATCCTAGCGCCGACAATCGAGGTCGCCCAGAACGCCTACAAGCCCGCGCGGGACATGGTGAAGGCGGACGAGGAGTTGGAAGACCTCTTCCACGTCCAGGATCATATCAGGACGATCACGCACCGCGACAACGGCGCCATGCTGAAGGTCGTGGCGGCCGACACGGACACGGTGTCCGGCAAGAAGGCCGGCCACATCTTCATCGACGAGCTGTGGGTCTTCGGAAAACGCGCCAAGGCTGACGCGATGCTTCGAGAGGCCACGGGCGGCACGGTCTCTAGGCCCGAGGGCTTCATCATCTGGGCCAGCACGCAGTCGGACGAAGAGCCGGCGGGGGTTTTCAAGACCAAGCTCGACTATTTCCGCGACGTTCGGGACGGTAAGATCGCGGATCAGCGCTCCCTTCCCGTCATCTATGAGTTTCCAGAGCAGATGGTGGAGGCCGAGGCCTTCCTGCGGCCGGAAAACTTCTACATCACCAACCCGAATCTGGGCCGGTCGGTCGATCAGGAGTGGCTGGAGGCTGAGCTTCGCAAGGTCGAGAACGCGACCGGGGGCGAAAGGCAGGTTTTCCTCGCCAAGCACCTGAACGTCGAGATCGGGTTGAAGCTGGCGAACAACCGCTGGGCCGGCGCCGACTATTGGGAAGCGGCGACAGACAAGAGCCTGACCCTCGAAGAGGTCCTGGCGCGTTCGGAGGTCTGCACGATTGGCATCGACGGCGGCGGCCTGGACGACTTGTTCGGTCTGGCGGTGCTGGGCCGGTGCAGGGAAACGCAGAAGTGGCTGCTCTGGACCCATGCCTGGGCGCACGACGACGTGCTTAAGCGCCGCGCGGACATCGCAAGCCGGCTGAAGGACTTCGAAGGCGATGGCGACCTGACGATCAGCGAAGATCCGATGGCCCCAATCATGGAGGCTGCGGCCTACATCGAACGGGTCAAGGAGGCTTCCCTGCTGCCCGAGTCTGAGGGCGTGGGGATCGACCCAATCGGCGTCGCCGCGCTCGTCGATGAGCTGGAGGCGCGCGGAATCGCGCCGGGACAGCAGGTCGCGATTCGACAGGGATTTGCGCTCTCGCCGGCCTCCTGGGGCGCGGAGATCAAGCTGAAGAACGGATCGCTGAAGCATGGCGGTCAGCGGATGATGGCCTGGTGTGTCGGCAACGCGAAGGTCGAGGTCCGAGGCGGCGCGGTGATCATCACCAAACAGTCGGCCGGCCGGGCAAAGATCGACCCGCTCGTGGCGGCGTTCAACGCGATGATGCTGATGGCGCGCAAGCCCATGGCGACGGGGCCGAGCGTCTACGAGGCGCGGGGCCTTCTGATGGTCTGAGGGAGGCGGAATGAACTTTGCCCGCCTGCTAGGTTTTGGCGCAAAGCCAGAGTCCGCCATGACGGCGCGCCAGCCTCACGGCGACGCCTTCATGGCCTACTCGCTGAACGACCCGTTTTTGCTGGAGTTCATGCGCGACGGCTACGAGGCCGCCTCGGGCGCCCGGGTCAGCACGCAGACCGCGCTGCGCAACCCGGCCATGTTCCGGGCGGTCAGCCTGATCTCCTACGCGATTGGCATGCTGCCGCTTCACGTCATCGACGACGAGACGAAGGAGAAGGCGGATCACCCGCTGTTCCGCATTCTGCATCGGGAGCCGAACAACTGGCAAACGGCGTTCGACTTCCGATCGCTGATGCAGCTGCGGGCCCTGGTGAAGGGCAATGCCTATGCGCTGATTATCCGGTCGCGACAGATCCGAACCGGTCGCGACGAGATTATCCGGCTCGTGCCTCTCGACCCCGATCTGGTGACGCCGGTCCAGAACGACGACTGGAGCGTCAGCTACCGATACCAGCCGAAGAACGGCGCCCTACGCACACTGCGGCCGGAGGAGGTTTTCCATCTGCGCGGCCTGTCGCTCGACGGCATCTGTGGCATGTCGCTGGTCAAGCAGGCGCGTGATGCGATCGGTTTGGCGCTTAGTGCCGAACTGGCGGCCGGTAGACTGTTCAAGAACGGCTCGTTTGTCGGCGGCGCCCTGAAGCATCCCGGCAAGTTGTCGGATCCAGCCTTCGAACGTCTGAAGAGCTCGCTCGCCGACAAGGAGGGCGCGGAGAACGCCGGCAAGAACCTGATTCTCGAAGAGGGCATGGATTACATCGCCCTGTCGCAGAACGCGCGGGATTCGCAGCTGACCGAGCTGCGGAAGATGCAGGTCGAGGAAATCGCCCGCGTGACCGGTGTGCCGCGCCCGCTCCTGATGGTCGATGAGACCAGCTGGGGCTCAGGCATCCAGGCGCTGGGCCAGTTTTTCGTCCAGTACGCCCTGAACCCCTGGTTTGAGGCCTGGCAGCAGGCCGCCGAGCGGTCACTCCTAACCGGGGCGGAGAAGGATCGGTACGCTGTCAAGTTCAATCCTGGGGCTCTGCTTCGCGGCTCGACGAAAGATCAGGGCGACTTCTTCGCGAAGGCCTTGGGTGCCGGTGGTCAGCCGGGATGGATGAGCCCGAACGAGGTGCGTCGCCTCAACGACATGCCGGACGACACCGATCCGGCCAGCAACGCGATCAGCAAGGGCAATCAGGGCGGCTCGCCCTCGCCCGAAGAAAACGGAGGCGGCGATGCGCCAGCGTAATCTGCGGGTTTTTGCCAAGGCGCGTCCGGGGGCCATGCCCCTCCCCGCGCGCCGTGACGTGGCGGCATTCACGAAGCCCCAGGTCTTCGACAAATGGTCGGAAGACGCGGCGGGCGTGCGCGCCCTGGAGCGGGGCGACAACGTCGTCACCATGTTCGATGTGATCGGCGAGGACTTCTGGTCCGGCGGCGGGATCACGGCGAAGAAGGTTTCGCAGCAGCTTCGCGCCATCGGAGACCGGCCCGTCGAGGTCCAGATCAACTCGCCGGGCGGCGACATGTTCGAGGGGATCGCGATCTACAATGTCCTGCGCGAGCACCCGCAGGAGATCACGGTCAAGGTCATGGGGATGGCCGCCTCCGCCGCCTCGATTATCGCCATGGCCGGCGACAAGATCGAGATCGGGGCGGCTTCCTTCCTGATGATCCACAACTGCTGGGTTCTCGCGATGGGGAACCGGCACGACATGCGCGAGACCGCTGAGTTCCTTGACCCGTTCGACGCTGCCATGGTCGAAGTCTATGCCGCCCGTTCGGGACAGAAGGCGGACCAGATCGCGGCCTGGATGGACGCCGAGACCTTCATGTCAGGCTCGCAGGCGATCGAGCGCGGGTTCGCCGACGCTCTGCTGCCAGCCGACAAGACCACAACCGACGAGAAAGCCAAGGCGGAAGATCGCCGGGTCAACGAGCTCCGCGCCGCGGAGCTTGACCTCGTCCGTGCGGGCATGACGCGCACCCAGGCGCGCGACCGCATCAGCAAGATCAAGGGCACGCCTGGCGCTGCCCCTGATGACGACGCCACGCCGGGCGCTGGCGACCACGAACTGTCGGCTTCCATGGCCGACTTGCTTGCCACCATCCGCGCCTAAGGCGCGTCAGGAGATATCATCATGAAGACCCATCTGCTGGGCGCAGCTCCGCGCGCCCTGTGCGGCGGCGTGCGCGCCGACGTCACCGACCCTAAGACTATGATCGGCCAACTGCAGGCCGCCTTCGAAGAGTTCAAGAAAACGAACGACGAGAAGCTGAAGGCCAAGGCGGACGTGATCCTGGACGAGAAGGTCCAGCGCCTCGACGCCGCTATCGACGGTTTCCAGGCGACGATCGACGATCTGAACGCCAAGATCGCGGCCGGCGCCGCCAACAAGGACGCACCGCGTGACGCCGAGTACACCTCGGCCTTTCAGGCGCACTTCCGCAAAGGCTCCGTCGAGGCGTCCCTGAACAAGGGCGCCGACGATGAGGGCGGCTATCTGGCCCCCATCGAGTGGGACCGCACGATCACCGACAAGCTGATCGAGGTCTCGCCCATGCGCCAGATCGCGACCGTGCAGACCGTGTCGAGCGCCGGCTTCAAGAAGCTGTACAATCTGCACGGTACCGGTTCCGGCTGGGTCGGTGAAACTGCCGCCCGTCCGGAGACTGCGACTCCGGAGTTCGGCGCGCAGACCTTCGTCCCGGGCGAGTTGTACGCGAACCCCGCAGCGACCCAGCAACTGCTGGACGACGCGGAGGTCAACCTGGAGGCCTGGCTGGCCAACGAGGTCGAGACCGAGTTCGCCTACCAGGAGGGCCTGGCCTTCGTGTCCGGCAACGGCACAAACAAGCCCAAGGGCTTCCTGACCTACGTCACCGGCGCCGCCAACGCCGCCGACAATCCCCTGGGCGCGATCCAGGTCACCACGGCCGCCGCTGCTGCGGCGGTTACGACCGACGAGCTGATAGACCTGGTCTACAGCCTGCCGGGTGTGCTCGCGCAGAACGCGCGTTTCGTCACCAACCGCAACAGCCTGTCGAAGGTTCGGAAGCTGAAGGACGGCGACGGCAACTACATCTGGCAGCCCTCGCTGCAGGCGGGCCAGCCGGCCCAACTCCTGGGCTATCCGGTGACGGAAATGGCGGCGATGCCGAACATGGCGGCCGGCGCCGTACCGATCGCTTTCGGCGATTTCCGCCGGGGCTATCTGATCGTCGATCGCACTGGCGTCCGCGTCCTTCGCGACCCGTACTCCAATAAGCCCTACGTGATGTTTTACACCACGAAGCGCGTTGGCGGCGGCGTACAGAACCCGGAGGCCATTAAGGCCCTGAAGATGGCCGCTTCCTAAGCGGCCATCTGAGGTCACCGGGCCGGGTTAGATCCCGGCCCGGCTTTCCAGGGCGGATGCGCGCCGTCCTTCCTGGCAAGCCGGGGACCATCCATCTGAAAAAGGAGGCCGTTATGGCCAAGATTGAGAAGGCCCCTGCGGCCGAACCCGCCAAATCCGAGGGCCGCTTGCCCGAGACCATGGCGGTCGAGAACCCGGATCCGGCGACCGAGATGGACTCGGCCTCGGGTGCGTTCATCGAGCCGGAGATCAAGGCAGCGATACCGGTCGAACACCCTTCGGTCGAGAACAACCCGCGCGCGGGCACCTCGGCCGTGCAGAACGGCGGCGATTTCAATGATCCGGTTCGCCGCCATCCCTCGGAAGATGGCTTTGCCGGCCAGGGACTGGATATGTCGGTCTACGGCAAGACCGAAGCCACGAAGGACTGACCCATGCTCAACGTCGTCGTCACCGAGACCGGCCCGCTGTTCACCCTCGAAGAGGCCAAGGAACATCTGCGCGTCGATCATAGTGACGACGACGCCTTGATCAGCACTTACGCGGATGCCGCAGTCAGCCGTGTGCTGCAATACTGCAACCTCGCGCTTGTGCCTGGCGGCGCCGCTGTCGCGGCCTTCAAGGCCGCCGCGCTGCTGGCGCTCGGCGATCTCTACGCGAATCGCGAGCCGGTGCTGTCTGATGGATCGCCGATCCGAAACCTGATCGACCCGTACCGCTGGCTTCGGGTCTGAGGAGATCGCCATGCGCGTCCGCTTCACTGAATCGTTCGACTACATTCCGTCCGAAGAGCCGCGCGTGCTGATCGCCTATCGCGCTGCCGGTGGCGCAAACAAGGACGGCATCTACACCGTCAAGCGCGAGTGTGGTGAGGCGGCGGTCCAGGCTGGCGCTGGCGAGGAGGTGGCCTCCGACCCGCTGGACCATGACCAGGACGGACGAAAGGGCGGCTCACTCCCGAAGGCGAAGCATACCGATGCCGAAGCCTAAGGGTGCGGGCGATCTGCGCCAGCGGGTCTATTTCGAGCGTCGGGCCGAGGGGTCGGATGCCTACGGAAACCCGGTCCAGGGCTGGGAGCCCTTGGGGATCAGCCGCGCGGCGAGCCTGCTTCCCACGCGGGGCAGCGAGGCGGTGCAATCCGACCGCCTCTCGGGGCGTGTGCAGTGGGATTGCTGGGTCAGGTCAGACAGCGGCACCCGCTCGCTCCAGACCGGCGACCGAATGGTGGACCAGCGGGACACCTCGCGCACCTTCAATATCGGGTTCATCGGCGACATGGACGGCGACCGAACGTGGTTGCTGATTCAGGCCGTGTCAGGAGGCGCCGATGGCTAAGGGCGGCCTTGAAGGCGTCGAACGTCTGACCCGCAAGCTGTCGGCCATGACCCCAGCCGTCCGCAAGGCGGCGGGCCAGGAGGCCTTTCTTCAAGCAGAGGAGATGGCGGCCCAGATGCGCCGGATCGCACCTCGGGATGACGATCCGAACAACGGAGAACAGGTCCGCGACCATATCCACGTCGAAGAGGGCCGCCTTGGCGAAGTGTCTTATGTCGTGATCAGCGACGCGAAGGATGCGAAGGGCCGCCCGAAGGCGCCGCGTGTCGAGCTTGGACACCTTGCCGCCAACGGCCGACACGTCGAGGCCAGCCCTTCGTTCTATCCAGTGGTTCGGGCAAATCAGCGCAAGGTGAAGCGCCGGATCGCCAACGCCATGCGCCGCGCCATCAAGGCGGAGGCCGCCCGATGATCGACCCGCAGCTTCCGCTTCAGGCCGCCATCGTCGCGGCGGTCAAGGCCGACGCAGAGCTAGACACCCTGATCGCCGGTCGCATCTTCGACCGCGTTCCGGTCAATGTGGACGGCATTCCGCAAGGGCCGTTTCCGTACCTGAGTTTCGGCTCAGCCGATACGACCGATGAAGGTACGGCCTGCGTCGGCCCCTCTGACTGCTTTATCGACCTGAACGGGTGGTCCCGAGAGGTCGGCTATCCGGAGGTGAAGCGCATCGGCGCTCGCGCTGCGGCCCTGCTGAACACCAAACTCGCCGTCGCAGGCTTCGAGGTGGTGACGCACCGGGTCGAGCGCCTGTCCTATCAGCGCGAGCAGGACGGCCTCACCAGCCGCGCCCTCCTTCGCCTGCGCTACGGCCTGAAGAAGGCCGCCTGATCCCGCCCTGCGGGCCATCCCGCCCCCTCGGGGGTTTCTTCGACAGAGAAAGGCATCCGAATGTCGGACGTTTTCGTGAGCGTCGTCTCGGGCGAGGAAATCCTCGTCCAGCTCGGCGACGGTGCGGACCCCGAGGTCTTCGCCCATGACTGCATGATCAACGGCTCGCGCGGGTTCAACCGCACGGCGACCACGACCGATCAGCAGATCCCCAACTGCACCGATCCGTCCAAGCCGCCCAAGACCATGCGGCGCACGGACTCGACCGACAGCACGATCAGCGGCGAAGGCCTCCTGCATTCCGCGTCGGTGCTGGCCTGGTTGAACCGCGTAGGTCAAACGATCAACTGCCGCGTCCGCAAGGCCGGCTCCTTCCAGATCGCCGGCCCCTACATCCTGACCGAGTTCTCGATCACCGGAAATGCCCGTGAATACGCCACGGCCTCGGTCACTCTGGTCCAGGCCGACGAGCCGACCATCACGGCCGGCGCCTGATGAGCCGCAGCGCCAAGTACCGGGCTCCGTTCGGGGACGGAGTCTACGATTTCGTCCTCGACATCGGCGGTCTGGAGGAGTTGCAGGAGAAGACCGACGCCGGACCCGAAGAGCTTTATCACCGGGTCTCAAACGGCAACTGGCGCATCGCCGACCTAAGGGAGCCCATTCGCATCGGCTTGATCCGTGGCGGTATGGACCCGATGCGCGCTTTGGCTATGCAGGCCCGATATGCTGCGGAGGGCTATCTGGCTTCGCTGAAGCCGCTCGTCCTCGGCATCCTCGCCGCGGCCCTGGTCGGCGCTCCCGACGAGGACACCCCGTCGGGGGAGCAACAAGCGGGGGCGAAAGACCCCTCCCCCGCCGAAAAATCCGCTTCGCAGGACTCTACGCCGCTGGTGCGCAAATCGGACTCTCCCCGAAAGAGGTCCGCGAAAGCAGTCTCTGGCAGCTAAGCGAGGCGCATCGGGGCTGGCGCAAGGCGCAGGGTGTCGAGGAGAAGGCCGGCGCCCCGTCCATAGAGGCATTTGAACGAGCGGTGAAAGCGGCTAGGTCTTAGGCTCAGGAGGACGAGCCATGAAGACCCTTCGCAATATCGCGCTTGCTGCGCTTCTGCTCTTCGTCGTCGCTCCCTGCGCCTACAATCAATACTTCCGCTCATCGGCGCCCCTCGACCACGACGCTGACCTCTTTGCGGCGGCTCGCGCAGCAGCGGGTTCCTCCCTAACCGACGCGGTGATTGTCGAAGGCATCCGCGAACGAGCGGTGTGCGCCAGACGAGCGGGCGCCGATCTTGTCTACCGCGAAGACAGCAAGACCCTGATCGTTGACGACGGCCGACCGGTGATGAGCGCGGCGTTGGACGGATGGTGTCGGGAGAAACTGGGCAACAACTGGGCGGGGCGCGACCTACCGTAGGAGGCTACAGCCTCCACAAGGAGGCTTCATGGCCGACGAGATCGAGAGACTTCTGGTCCGCGTTGAAGCCAACGCGGAACAGTTTGAGCGCCAGATCAAGAAGATGAACAAGGCGCTGTACGGCTCGCAGGCCGAGACGCGCAAGACGCTTAACGCGATCAAGAAGGACTGGAAGGACGCTGGCCGCGACGTCGCAAACGACTTCTATCGTCCAATACAGCTTGCATCGACCGTCGCGCTCGGCGCCATCGTCGGCTTTTCTCTGAACGCCGCGAAGCGCGCAGAGGCCGTTGACGGCGCATTCCAGCAGGTCTTCCGCGACATGCCGAAGGAAGCCCAGGCTGCGGTGTTGAAGATCAGCGAAGAGTTTGGGCGCCTAGAAACCGATGTGAAGGACAACTTCACTCGGATGAGGGGCGTTCTAACTGCGTTGGGGGTGGATGCCGAGCAGTCTCTGAAGATTGTCGATCAGCTGCAACGCCGATCTCTGGATATCGGCGCGTTCGCAAACGTGGAGGATGCCGAAGCCTTCCGCGCTGTGATTTCGGGGCTTACTGGCGAAACTGAACCCCTCAAGCGCTTCGGCATCGTGGTCAACGAGACTGCTACGAAGGCCGAGCTGCTCCGGCTGGGGTTCAAGGGCAACGCAGAGCAGGCGTCCGAAGGCGCCAAGGCTATCGCCCGCGCCAACATCATCATGCGGCAGAGCGCCGACATGCACGGGCAAGTCGCACGCGAAAGCGACCAGTTGGCCGAGCAGGAAAAGCGGACGCGCGCCGAGTTCACGAAGGCGGCGGAGGATTTCGGCCGCAAGTTTCTCCCCGTTGCGAAGGACGTGCTGGTTTGGGCGTCGAACGCTCTCGATGCTTTCAACAAGTTGCCAGAAGGTACGCAGACCGCGGGCTTAGCTCTGTTGGCTTTCGTGGCCGCCTCTGGCCCGGTTGGGGCTGCGATCACGGGCATTCGGTCTTTGATCGCGGCTGCAGTAGCGGCCCGCGCGGCGCTGGCTGCCTTGGGCTCGACCCCTGGAGCCGGAGGTGGCCGAGGCGGTGGTGGCGTCGGCGGCATAGCCGGCCGCGGCGTTCTCGGGACGGCGGCCCTGGGCGCCGGTCTTCTCGTCGGGACCGGAAGCTTTGCTCCTGCGCCCTACCGTGGCGACGATCTTCAGAGGCAACTTGAACAAGCGGTCAAAAATCGTGACCAGGCGCAGGCCCTCGCCAACGACACCTTCCTGAAATCGTCACGTGTAGTTCAGCAGCAGCGGCAAGGGCTTGCCGCCGCTAATCAGCGCGTCGCAGCGCTCCAGCAGCAGATACAGGCGCGCGATGCTGCGGCGGCGAAGGCCGAGCAGGACAAGGCGCTTGGCGAGGCGGACGCCGCGTCGCGGGCGGCACTTAGTCAGCTTGGCGACTTCGGACTTTCCGACGCCCAGCGCCGCCCCGGCGCGCCCGGTGGCGGCTCGGGCAGATCCGGCGCCGCTGCTGCCGAGCGCCAGGCCGAAAGGCGGGCCGCACTCGCGCAGGAACTCGCAATCGTCCAAGCCCGTGCTGCGGGCGACGAAGCGTCCATCAAGGCCGCCGAGGAGCGCCAAACGCTTGCTCAGCTGACGGCCGATTATCTGGATGCCGGCTATGCGGACGCCAACGCCAGGGCGCTGGAGCATCTGTCCCTGCTCAATCAGGCCGAGGCGTTGATTCAGGAGCGGGCAAAGGCCGAAGAGGATGTCGATAAGATCCTTGAGGGGCGACAGCGCCAGCTTGAGCGCGAGGCAGACTATCAACGCCTTCTGAACGACCAACTGCTGGATGCACTTCAGATCGAGGCTCAATTGGCGGGACTCCGAGGAGAGGAAGGCGCAATCCGCGACGCCGAGCGCAGGCTGTACGTCGAGCAGCGGACGAACGAGCTGATGGCCCTGCGTCTCTCGATGACCGAACAGGAGGCGCGCGCCAAAGCGGGACAGGAGTTTGACGCTCTCGACGCCGCCGACCGCTCCGGCCGGATGCGCGACGAGTTTCGCACTGCGTTCAGCGACGGCATCCGGGCCGCCATTGATGGCGATGTCGGCGGGTTCTTCGAGGGCCTGGCGGACCGCTTCACGAACCGGATGCTGGACAATCTGGCAGATGATCTTTTTGACCTGATATCGAACGTCGGCGGCGACAAGAAGGGCGGCCTCCTCAACACCATCGCCTCCGGCATAGGCTCCTTCTTCAGCGGCGGCGCCCGTGCGACCGGTGGTCCTGTCACGGCCGGCCGCGCCTACAAGGTCAACCACAACAACCCTCAGAGCGAGTGGTTCGTGCCCGGCATGAACGGCTCGATCCTGACCAATGGTCAGATGCGTGGCCTTCAGACGGGCGTCGGCCGAGGCGGCGGCGGTGCGATCGCAATCACGGTGGATGTGTCCGGCGCCAACGGTGACGCCGCCGTGGCGGCCATTGCGGAGGCGGCGGCGCGGCGCGGTGCTGAACAGGCCGTCGCTCAATCTCGCCTGGACCAATCTCAGGCCAACGCGGCCCGGAGGTATCGCCTGAAATGACGATCCAGCTCCAGGCTCTGCCTGAGACCACCACCTACGAGTTTCGGGAAGTCGCTGCGGGAAATGTGCTGCGTCCCGCGTTCGGGGGACCGCTTCAACCCCTAGCGCGGAAGGGCGATCACTGGGCGTGGGACGTGACTATCCCGGCCCTGGACGCCCGCGCCTGCGGCATGGGCCTCTTCGCCGACCTGACCCGTGGAAAGCGCGAGCCGGTGGTCATGCCCGTGCCCGACCGCATCCCCAGCCGCCCCTACGGCTCGCCCGTCATGGACGGCGTTGCGGCCGGATCTGTGGTTCCGGTGCGGGGGCTGACTCCGGCCGTGCCGATCGCCAAGGGCAAGTGGATGTCGCTGGTCCTGGCGGGTCAGCGCTATCTCTATTTGGTCGCGGCCGATGTGGTGGCGGACGGCGCGGGCAAGGCCCAAGTGCCGATCACGACGCTTCTCCGCAGGCCCACGATCGACGGCGCTACGGTCGAACTAGCGACGCCGATGGTCGAGGGTTTGGTTCCCGCCAATCAATCGGCGTCGCTGTCCACCCTGTCGGCGCTGGGCCTGAAGTTCACGATCGAGGAGCGGGACTGAGATGGACGCGGCTCTTGTCGCGGCGTTTCAGCAGCCCGCGCCGATCAAATGCACTCTGGTTCGGTTCGAACTGCCGGGCGAGGCGCTGTGCCTGACGGACGGCGGGTTCGCCCTGTTCGACGCCGGCGAGGGCGAGGGTGTCGAAACCTATCTGGGGCGGCATCCGACCTATGGCGTGTTGAGCCGGGTCGGGAACGCCAAGGACGGGGCCGACAGCGGCACACCGCGCGTGGATGTCGAAATCCTGCCTGCGTCCGATCTGGCGGCGGCGGCTCTCGGCTCGCCCAATGTGCAGGGCGGTCGGTTTCAGTGGTGGGAAGGCGTGATCGATCCGGTCACGGGCCTGCTGATCGGTGCTCCTGAACTGAAGTTCGACGGCGAGATCGACAAGCCGCGCCTGTCCGTGGACGCTGAGGGTTGGGCCCTGACGCTGGAGTGCGGCACCCAGGCGGAGCGCCAGCTGGAACCGAACGCGGACTGGCGACTGAACAACGCCTTCCATCAGCTGATCTGGCCCGGCGAGTTGGGCCTCTCGTTCGTGGACGGTGTGACCCGCAAGAAGGAATGGCGGAGCCGTCCGGAAAACCCCGGCGTGTTCAAGCGCCTGCTGAAGTCCTTCGTGCTCTTCCTGCCCGACTAGGGACTGATCCATGACCACGATGCTGAAACGGGCTGCGGCGACGCAGGCTTGTATGGACCGGTTCGCCTATAAGCCCGTCGAGCCGGGCGTGCGCGACTGCGGAAAATTGGCGGCGCACGCGCTGCACAAACAAGGTCGATCCGCCAAGCTGCTGACCGCCTCCCGCCACAAAAGCTGGGCCGCCGCGCTGCGCTACCTGAGGAAGATGGGCGCCGGCGATCTGGTCACACTGATGGACATGATGGGTCTGGAGCGGATTCCGCCCGCAGCCGCCCTGCCCGGCGACATCATCGCCATGCCGACCGATGACGCCAACGGTTTCGGCTGCTCTCTGACAGTCGCGCTGGATAACGGCCGTGTACTCGGTCTGAACCCAGCGACCAACCAGATCGAGCCGATGATCCCCCACCTCTTCATCTGCGCCTGGAGGGTCTGAGTGCCGCATCTCCTGCCAGCCGCCGCCAGCGCTGTCGCTGCCGCCGCACCGGCGGCCGCCGCCACGGCCGCCAAGGCCACGCTGATGACGACGTTGAAGTCCGTCGCCTTCAACGCCCTGACCAATCTGGCGATCAGCTCGGCCCTGTCCGTGTTTCAGCCCCAGGTGGGGCAGTCGGGCCGGACGTTCGAGTTCGTGATCGACCCCGATGGGCCGATCCCGTTCGCGGCCGGGCGGGTCGGCGTGTCCGGGTCGGTCATCCATCGGGACACCTTCGGGCCGGACCTGATGTATTACGGCATCGTGTTTGTCCTGTCGGGCGCGGGGCCGATCACGGCCATCGAGTCGTTCAAGGCCGATGACTACTTCATGTCGTTCGACGCCAACGGCGGCGCGACGACCGAGCCCTATCGGCAGGAGTTGTTCTTCCGTTACGTCCTGGGGCATCAGCCCGCGCCGGTCGCCCTGACGACGCCCTCCGGCTTCAAGAACGGCGCGACCCTGCCGGGCTGGACCTCGGCGCACAAGCTGTCCGGCAAGGCGGCCGGCGTCATCTTCATGGCGGAGAACTCGAAGGGTTCGGCGTTTCCGACCGGCGAGATCAAGCCGCTGGTCCAGATGATGGGGCTGAAGGGCTGGGACCCGACCCTGGACAGCACCTATCCGGGCGGGTCCGGCCCTTGTCGCCTGCACGACTCCAGCACCTGGGTCACGCTGACCTGCCCCATCCTGTGGGCGCTGAAGTGGGCGCTGGGCCTGTGGGAAGGCCCGACGCTGAAGGGGGCGCCGGCGCACGGCAGCACGACGGACTATCAGGTCGGCGGCATTGGGGCGAAGCTGTCGGGCATCGACGTTCCGGCCTTCGTCGCCGCGTCGAACGTCGCTAAGGCCAACGGCTGGACCGTATCGGCCTATCCGAACACGGACGACGACAAGCACCAGGTGCTCCAGTCCTTCCTCCAAGCCGGGGGAGCGATCTATTCGCAGCGCGCGGGCAAGATCAGTTGCATCAGCCGCGCCGCGCCACGGACCAGCATCGTCACCATCTCGGCCGCCGACACGGCCGGGCCTCTGGAGATCGACGCCGCCGCCAGCCGGATCGACCGCATCAACACCCTGCGGCCCCGCTTCTGGAGCCCGGCGCACCGTTGGCAGATGACCGCGCTGGACGGCGAGGTCACGGCAGAGAGCTATCGCGAGGAAGACGGCGCGGTTCGGTCGCGGGGGATCGACTACCCCTATGTCTCGAACGCGGTCCAGGCCGCCCAGCTGGCGGCGCTCCAGATCGCCAATACGCGCGAGGGCATCGCGGGCGTGATCCCGCTGAAGCCGCACCTGCAACGCATCCGGCCGGGCGACGCCTTCACCATCACGGAACCGGGCTTTGTCCTGAACGGGCTGAAATGCCTGTGCCTGAATACCGACTATGATCCGGCGACGGGCGTGGTGCGGGTGTCGTTCGTCAGCGAGACGGATGGGAAGTATCCGTTCGCCCTGGGTCAGGATCCAACGCCGCCGACGCCGCAGGTTTTGACGCCGGTCGATCCACGCTACGTCAGCCCACCTGAGGCCGGCGACTGGACCATCACCCCGCGCCCGCCGGCGCCGGGCGGTGGCGGCCTCCCCAGCTTCGACCTTACCGGCGTTGTCTCAAACGACACCGCGACGGCCATCATCGTCGAGTATGGCTCCACTGCGACCGGCCCATGGACTCAAGCCTATCAAGGCCCGCCCACGGTCACGAACATACCGATCGAAGGGCTCCAGCCCGGCGCGACCTACTATGTCGCCATCCAGTACCAGCGGAACCAGAATTACTCGGAGCGCTACGTCTACGGTCCCTACACGGCGCCGCTTCTGGACCCGTCACCTAACGCTCCGACCATCCAAGCGATTAACGCCGACATCACTGCGGCCTTCGGCGACATTTTCGACGTGTCCGCCCTCGTCAGTCAGGCGCGCACGGACATCGACGCCCAAGGGGCCGAGATCGCGGCGGCGCGTGGTGATCAGGGCAACCTCTCGGCACGTCTGTCCCAACTCAACCAGCTCCGCATCGACGGCGATACTGCCCTTGGGACGTCGATAACAAATCTCACGGCGCGCACGGAGAACACCGAAGCCGACATCATTGATCTGGAGAACGCCCTAGCGACCGAGACGGGCGCTCGGGCTCAGGCGATCCAGCAGGTGACGGCGAAGTTGGCGGCGCGCCCCAACATCCAGATCAACGGTGGATTTGAGAACGGAACTGCCGGCATCGGTTGGGGTGGCTCCTCGGTCGTCGTAGACGATGTCTGGGGCCGCAGCGTGCGGTTCATTCCCGGAGGCCCTGGCACGCAGGTGATGGCGTGGCCTTCGGTATCTGTCTTGCCGGGCAGAGCCTACACCTTCTCTGGCGACATGGCGCTATTCATGGCGGATGGCGCAGAGCCGGTTCAATCGTTCTTCGCTGTGGACGGCTTCAATGGAGCCACGCCGCTCGGCGCAATCGCTCTGACCGTGCAGGGCAAACTGATCGGCACGCATGATTTCGATGCAAGCGATGCACGCCGGCAGGCGTATGCGATCTCATTCGAAACACCCTCAAACTGTGACCGTATTGTCATCAAGGGCGTGGTTGCGGACCCGGTAAGCACGATAAACTATTGGTCAGTGCGTCAAGGCAAGCTTGAGTTCGGCAGCCTGCCAGCAACCACTTATTCGGCGGAAGCTGCGCAGACCGCGCTTGCCGCCTCGGTCACAGAGCACTCCCTCGCCTTCATTGATCTGGAGACCCAGCAGGCCTTGGCCCGCTGGGAGGTCGTCGCCAATGCATCGGGCGGAAAGCCCGCGCGGATAGGCCTCACTTCGTCCTCGTTGGGCAGCTTTGTCGCCTTAGATGCGCCGTTCATCTTCTGGGGCGACAACACCGTCTTCGACGACGCGACCGACACGCTTCAGACGACTGTTGGTCCCAACATCCGCGTACTCGCCTTCGGCGCTCCATTCGGCGCGAGCGAGAACTTGCTGGAATGGTGGGGACCATCCAGCATCGCGATCGGCTCCATGACCACGGCGAACGGCCTGAACGGACGCATGACGACCACGCCATATGTGTTCGACAATGTCCTGGCGAGTTCGTCGCCCAACCAATCCAAGATCACCAGTTTTTCGGGAAATATTGGTCGCTCGACTGCGCTCAATACGGCGGGCGCCACGGCGGCCATAACGGTCCCCTCGACCGGGCAGTTCATTGTCGAGGTCACCAATGGGTTCACGTCCAGCCCCGGCGAGGCAAGCGGTTTGCTGAGGCTCTACATCTCGAAGAACGGGACCGAGACCCAGATTGGGTCAGTCTCGGTCACGGCCGCGGACGGTGAGCAGGCGTGCGATCTCAGCGCCTTGAACCTCGAAGTCGCTCACGGCTTCGCCGGCCCGGTGTCCTTCGTGCTGAAGGCGAACGGCAACGGCCCCAGCACCGAGCAGGTCGGCTCCGTCAGGGGCACGCTGAAGGCCACCTACTATTCCTGATCCAGACAAAGGAGCGGTATATGACCGAAACCTCGACGACCTACCCCACGCGGGCAGCGACTGAATCGGCCGTGCGAAGCCGTTTCGCCGACATCGCCGCCATCCTGGGCTCCGCCAAGACCAACGCGGCGCTCTATCCCGAGGGCCTGCCGTCGCACATCGACCGGGCGCTGCGCTTCTCCGGCACCATGGCGTCCACTCTGACGCCGCCGGAACCCCAGGCGCCGGAAGAGGTGGTGGCGCGCCTGTGCACGGCCGTTGATGCCGAGCGTGATCGCCGTCTCGCCTTGGACTTCACCTATGACTTCGGAGAGACGCAAGCGGTCGATGACAGCGGAGGCGAGATCCAAGCCGGCGAGCGCCGTCTCCAGATGAGCCCCCTGGACCGTTCAAACTGGCAAACCTTGCAAGGCGCGGCGTTGACGGCAGTGGTCGGCGGCGCGCCTGAAACAATCCTGCCCATTAGGGCTGAGGACAACTGGAATATCCAGACGAATGCGGCGCAGGTGTTGCAGGTATTGGCGACCATGACGGCATATGGCGCGGCGTTGCTGTTCCACGGCGGCGCACTGAAGAGCGCCATCCGAGCGGCGGAAGACCCGGCATCAGTCGACATCCTGGCGGGATGGCCAGAACCGTCGTGAGCCGCTTCACCGAGGCGACCTGGGAGCGAACCGGCGAGATCAAGAACGCCCGCCCGGTCTACTTCCTCACCTCGCCGCTGGCTTATGAAATCGGCTTCCTGGGATCGGGATGGACGATCACCGCCCCGGAGGGGTTCTGTACGGACCTGGCCAGCCTGCCCGTCTGGTTCGCGCGCACGGCGGCCGGGATGAGGCTGTCGGATCAGATCGCCAGATCCGCCGTCGTCCATGATCGGATGCGGACCGACCGGCGATGGCCGAAACTGCTGGGCGATTACGTCTTCTTCGAAGCCTTGGGCGTCGATCGGGTCCCACTGGGCTGGCGGCTGATCTGCCTCTTCGCCGTGGCCCTGAACTTCAGCCGATATTGAACCCTGGAGGCAAGATGCCCGAACGCGCCCGCGATATCGTGGAACTGTTGGTCGCGGCCGGCGGCGGCGCCGGGATCACCGGCTTCTGGGCCTGGCTGAACGGTCGCCGGCCGGGCCAGGCCGCCATCCTGGGCGCGGCGGCCCAGCTTCAGGAGGCGCTGAACAAGGCGGCGGAGAACACCGTCGCGGGCCTGCGCGAAGAGGTGGACGGCCTGCGCCAGGAGATCCAGCGGCTGGAGGGCGAACTGCGCCAGGAGCAGCAACGGTCCCTGAGCCTGGAGAGCATTCTCCGCAAGAACGGCTACGACCTGTCGGACGCGACGCAGCCGGGCGCCTTCACCGCCATAGACCCAGCCGCCGGGACCGCCTCCGTCGTCCCGCCCCGCCGCAGGAGAAAGCCATGACCGACCCGGAAGCCGCCAAGGCCATGGAGGCCGTCGCCGCCGCGACCAAGGGGGCCGACACGCCCGAGGCCGCCTCGGTCGTCGCCCGGCCGCTGGAAGCGGCGGTCAAGATGCTGGCCTGGGCCGGGCCGGCCCTGTCGGTCATGATCATGTCGATCGTGGCGGCCCTGGCGTCGGCCCCGGCCTGGCGTTGGCTGGGCCTGCCCGAATGGCCCGATGAGGTCGCCGCCGTCCGGGTTCAGGCCCTGGCCTGGATCGCCGGGGCTCTGGTCGCCATCCTGGGCGTGGTGGTGTTTCGCTTGGCGTCCGGCGGGCTGAAGCGGGTCGAGGCCAAGGCCGGTCCGGCCGGGCTGACGGTCGAGACGGGCGACTGACGAACCCGGTTCGCGAACGGCGCTAGAACCAGCTCGCAACGGTCAAGGCGGCGCCGGTCAGAAGAACGACCACCAAGCCGATGCAAAGCACCCAATCCGTCCTGTCGCGCCGGTTCATGCCGACAGGCTGACACGCGAACGCCGTTCGCATCAATCCCTACAATCTGGAGACTGACCATGCCGTATGTGCTGGGCGCGGCCTCGCGCGCCAATCTGAAGGGGGTCCACCCCGACCTGGTGCGGGTCGTGGAGCGCGCCATCTCGATCTCGAAGATCGACTTCAAGGTGATCGAGGGCGTCCGATCTCGAGAGCGGATGATGGAGAACTACGGCAAGGGCCGCACGGCCGCCCAGCTGGCGGCGAAGGGCATCCCGGCCAAGTACGCCCGGCCGTCGGTCGCAAAGGTGACGTGGCTGGCCGACCCGTTCAGCTCCAAACATGCCGTCCAGAAGGACGGTTACGGCCATGCCGTGGACTGTCTGATCGCTCCCTATGACTGGAAAGAGGGGCCGGGATGGCGGCTGATGTACGACGCCTTCATGGAGGCCGCTCGGATCGAGAAGGTCCGCGTCCGCTGGGGCCGCGATTGGGATGAGGACGGCGTGATCGGAGAGAAGGGCGAGACCGATGGTCCGCACTTCGAGTTGGTCCGATGATCCGCGCGGCTCTCACCGCCGTCGCCCCCTGGGCGCTCGCCGCCGTGGTGGGCGCCCTGCTGTGGACCTGGACGCCGCTCATCGGCCCGGCCGCCCGCTACGCCCGCCTGGAGGCCGACCGCGACGCCAAGGCCGCCGCCGCCAAGGCGTGGGAGGCCCACGCGCGCGGCTGGATGGCCAGCTTCCACGCCGCCGAGGCCATCCGCCGGGATGAGCGGGCCGACAGCCGCATGGCGACCGAACAGCTGGTCGCGCAATGCGACGCCCGCGTGGCCCAGGCCCGCCGATCCGCCCGCGTCATCGAACGCATCGTCACCAAGGAGCCGACCTATGATGAGACCCGTTGTCCTGTGCGCAGCCTCGTTGATCCTGGCGAGCTGCGGCGGGCGCTCCAGCCTGCCGACTGAGCCGATCGTTCCGCCGGCGGCGAAGGCGATGGACCCGCGCCTGTGCGCCCCCCTGAAGGCGGAGCCGCCGGTGGAAGGTTCGATCGTCCAGCCGGTGACGGCCGCCGAGGCGGACGCCACCCGCGATCACCTGACCAGCGACGCCGAGGCGCGGGCCTGGGGGCGTGAGGGCTGGGCGCGGGCGGCTGTCGCGGCGGAAGGCTGTGAGCCGCCACCGCAGATTCCGCCGAAGCCGGGCTAGAAACCTTCGGACCTACTCCGGGGGTTTAGAGTTCAAACCTTCGGACCGCGCGTCGAGCTTCGGCTCCGCTATCGAGGCCGCTCCGGGAGACCGGGGCGGCCTTTCTTGCGTTTAGACGGCGCAGTAGTGGCCGTCACCCTTCTCATTGAGAATGCGGTGGATGTCAGCGCAGTCGAAGCTACCTTCGGGGCCATTGTAGTAACTATCGATGTCGCTCACGTTGTCCCAGAAGTGCCGTAGCTTCGGAACGTCGAACTGGCGGAGGCAATCAAGCACTGCGGCGTGAATGCGCTCTGCGCCGATTTGAGCGAGCGTTTTCCGCTTCGTCAGCACGGAGAACATCTCCTCCAGGCTGACGTACTGAATGGCAGCCTCAATAGGTTTCGATGCGGGGAACGGGATGATCTCAGCCATACAGGAATCTATCATGTTCGGCGCCGACCCAGAAACCAACAAAGGCGGGGCCTTGAGACGTAATTGCGGGAGAATCCTGCATTTTCGGCGCCGACGTTTCAGCCTTGCGGATCGCCGGTCACTGACTCATGATTCGTCTGCGAGCGGCGTGGAGAGCAGACACGCTACATTGCGCTCCCATTTTCCGGCTCTGTGGGCATGCAACCGGGCGGGAGGGGTAGGCTGAGGCTCCATTGCCCTCTCAGCCAGCCGGAGTAGCGCCCGGCCTCGCAACTGAAGTGGAGCCTAGTAGCTAGGCCATACAGGCTACCATCGCTTGCCCAGGCGCCCCGCGCTGAAGCGGGGCTGGGAAAGATAGTCGAGGCAGTCGCCCTGCGTCCCGTCCGGAAAGTCGGGATCGGCCTTGGCGTCCCGCGCCAGGTTGCCGACCGAGGACGTCATGGCTTTCGCCATGTCCATGATGGCCTGGGGGCCGGTGCGCTGGCGATAGAGGTTGCACATGGGCGAACGCTGACACGGCGCGTCAGGTTTGTGGAGTCCGTCGCGCCGCTCTCTGGGCCGCGCGGCGGCTTTGGACCTGTCGATAGGTGAACAGCCAGTCGCTGTGCGCCTGAAACCGCGCGACCCCGGCCGGGGTCAGCAGCCATTGGGCGCGAAGGCCCCGGTGGATCTGAAACCGGATCATGCCCAGACAGTCGCCGTTGGTGCAGAACGGCAGGCGATCGACCAGGGAGAAGTCGCGGCCTTTGACGGCGGCGATGCGCTGCAGATCGACGTCGGCGAAGTCGCCGCAGCACTCACAGTGGCGCGTGGTCCGGATTCCCTCATCGATCAGCTCGCCGACGGTGCATCGCGGGATCACGTCGCCGGCGACAGCAGACCCAGCCTGGCGGCGTCGGCGATCAGGCGGGCGTTCTCGGCCGGGTGCAGATAGACCACGTTCGATCCCGGCGCCGGCGTCGGCGGCAAATCCGGATGCGGCGGCGGGCAGCCGGTGCGCGTGTCCAGTTCGGCGATCAGCCGAAGGCGCTCAGAGAGCGGCAGGGGATCGGTCATGAGCGGGCTCTGAGGGGGTGAACGTTCGTGGCTGGCGTGACGCCGGTGCAATGATCGGCCCATGCTTCCATGAGCATCCGACGCTTGGCTAGGGCACTGCTCCGTCGATAGGCCTGCTCCGCCTTGTCGCCGACGAGATGGGCGAGCGCCTCTTCCATCGTCTCCCGCGCGAAACTCGTGCAGTCGCCCGCCCAATCTCGGAAGGAGGACCGGAACCCGTGAACTGTGGCACCCTCGATCTTGTTGGCTTTCAGCACCTTCGACAGGGTCATGTCGCTCATGGGCCCGTTCCAGCCAGGAAAGATCAGTCCAGACCGCACGCTCGCTGGGGTCTCGTTCAGCAGCGCGAGCGCGGCGCCAGAGAGCGGTTCGTAATGGTCCCTGCCCCCCTTCATGCGCTCTGCGGGGATAACCCAGAGATCACCCCTGATCTCGCTCCAATCCGCCCCCCTCACCTCGCCGGATCGCTTGGCTGTCAGGATCAGAAAACGCAGGGCCCGGGCCGACCCGCTCGACCGGGTGGCCAGCAAAGAGACGAGGGCCGGCACGTCGGTATAGTGCATGGCCGCGAAGTGATCCTTGTTCCGCTCGGCGCGGGGCAGAAGAGCAGACAGATGCCCTTTCCATCGGGCCGGGTTCTCACCTTCGCGCAATCCGCGGACCTTGGCCGCGTCAAGCACCCGCTCTATCCGAGACCGGACCCTCGTCGCCGTCTCAGCCTTGGATGACCAGATCGGCTTCAGCGCCTCGAGAACCATTTCCGTGTCGACCGACGACACGTCCGCTTTCCAAATCCTGGGCGCGTGCTGGGTCAGGGACGCCTCCCACTGGCCTCTCTGCTTGGGGGATCGCCAGCTGGGCTCGAGCGAATCCATCAGGTCGTTGGCGACCGCAGAGAAAGTGCGAGAGGCAGGTGGAATGAGCGACAGCCGCCGTTGCTCAATCGGATCCAGCCCGTCCGCCAGCATCCGCCGCGCGGCCTCAGCCGCCTTTCGGGCATCAGCGAGGCCGACGCGGTCCAGGCTCCCCAAACCCATCTCCCGCCGCTTCTTGTGCAGATGGAAGATCCAGACCCATCGGCGGGCGCCGGTCTGGTCGATGCGCAGATAGAGGCCGTCGCCATCGGCGTAGAGGCCTGGCTCCTTGAGGGCGAGAGCGCCCTTGCTGGTCAATCTGCTCGTGGTCCGCGCCACCCTGGCCTCCGTGAACGTAAGGAGAACATAGAGCAGCGACAGAACCGGACGCCACCCTAAGCCCGCCCTAAGCTCCGCCCTAATATCGGACGCTGGCTTGCTGCGGACTGCTGTGGACTACGACGGACAAAAAGCCCTGATTTCTAGGGCCTGCCGGGATTGTCTGTGGATTGCTGCGGACCCCTGCGGACGGGGTGGTGGCGGAGACGGAGGGATTCGAACCCTCGGTACCCCTTACGGGGTACGACGATTTAGCAAACCGTTGCCTTCAGCCACTCGGCCACGTCTCCAGCGAAGGGCTCGATAGCGGAGCCTGATGCGTCGTGCAATCCGCTTCGCGCGAAACGACGATGTTAACGTCACATAGAGGGCCGAGCGTGCAGGGTGGCGGCTGTACGACGCCACGGATATCCATGCCTGACTGCGCCTCCTCTCTCGCCGCGACCGCCGCCGCGACGCCGCCGGGCGACGCGGGCGAGGCGCGCGCCCAGCGGGGTCCGTTCCGGCCCGAGGTCTGGCTGAACGCGCGCCGTCGCTCCAGCGTGCGCCTGGCCGCCCACTGGTTTCGCGCCCTCGACGTGACGATCGCCGTCGGCCTGGCGGCGCTCGTCCTGTGGGCGCTGGAGTCGATTGATCTCCGCATCCTGCCGGTCGGCGCCGTCCTGCCCCTGGCCGTCGGAGTGACGACGGTTCTGGCCCTGCTGCGGGGCCTGGACCTGTATCGATTCGAGCCGGAGCGGTCGCCCCTGGTCCATCTGGCGGCGGTGCTCGCGGCCCTGGCGCTGGCGATCGCGGCCGCCGTGACTGTGGGCTGGGCGCTGCAAGGCGACGGGCTGGGTCCGGTCCTCCCCTGGGGCCTGACGGCGGCGGCGGCCCTGACCGGTCTCCACGGTCTGTGGCTGATCCTGGTCGGGCGTTGGCGCCGCCAGGGCGCCCTGTCGCCCAACATCGTCATCGTGGGAGCCACCCGAAACGCCCAGGCCCTGATCGAACGCGCGCTGGAGCGGCGGGACCTGAACGTCCTGGGCGTGTTCGACGATCGGCTGGCGCGTTCGCCCAGCCGGCTGGCCGGAGTGCCCGTGCTGGGCCGGGCCGACGCCCTGCTGAGCCACCGGATGCTGCCCTATGTCGATCATATCGTATTGGCCATCGACCCTGAGGCCGGGCCGCGCGGGCGCGACTTGGCCCGTCGGCTGGAGACCCTGCCCACGCCCGTGGCCATCCTGGTCGATTCCGAAGCCGGCCGCGACGATGCGCTCAAGCGGCTGGCCGGTGGCCGCCTGGCGCCGCTCGGCAACACGCCCAGCGACGAGCGCCGGGCCTTCGTCAAACGGCTTCAGGATCTGGTGATCGGCGGCCTGGCCCTGATCGCCTCGGCGCCTCTGATGATTCTGATCGCCCTGGCGGTGCGTCTGGACAGTCCTGGGCCGATCTTCTTCCGCCAGCGGCGACACGGCTTCAACCAGGAGGCCATCATAGTGTGGAAGTTCCGCTCGATGCGCCATGCCGCCGCCGACGCCACCGCAAGCCGCCAGGTGGCCGTCGACGACGACCGCGTCACCCGCGTCGGCCGCTTCATCCGCGCCACCAGCCTGGATGAGCTGCCCCAGATCTTCAATGTTCTGTCCGGCGAAATGTCTCTGGTCGGTCCCCGGCCCCACGCCATCGGCATGAAGACCGGCGAGACCGAATCCGCCCTTATGGTGGCCGAATACGCCCACCGTCACCGCATCAAGCCCGGCATCACCGGCTGGGCCGCCGTCAAGGGCTCGCGCGGCCCGGTCCACACCGAGGCCGAGGTGCGCCGCAGAGTCGAGCTGGACATCGACTATATCCAGCGCCAGTCCTTCTGGCTGGACCTGTGGATCCTGCTTATCACCGTGCCCGTTCTGCTGGGCGACCGGACCGCCGTCAGGTGAGCGAGAAACGCATGTTCTGGCGCGGCGTCTGGGGCTATCTGCCGGCCCAGATCGTTCAGGGCGTGGTCGGCTTCCTGACCATCGTCGTCTTCACCCGCCTGCTCAGCCCCGAGGATTTCGGCCGCTACGCCCTGGCCTTTTCGGTCACCAGCCTGGCCCATACCGTCAGCTTCAGCTGGCTGGAGGCGGCCATGGCCCGCTTCTGGGCGGCCGAGCGCACGCCGGGCGGCCTGGCGACCCATTTCGCCAGCCTGTACCGCACCTCCTTCGCCGTCATCGCCGTCTTCACGCCGGTCGCCGCCCTCGCCGTCTGGCTTCTGCCCCTAAGCCCGGCCTTCAAACTGGCCCTGGCCTTCGGCTTGGCCGGAGCGCCCATCCGCAACCTGGCCAAGCTGGCGCAGGAGCGGTATCGCGCGGCCGGCGAGGTGTCCAAGGCCGCCACGGTGGATATGGCCGTCGCCGTCCTGGGCTTTCTGGTCGGGGCCGGGTTCGCCCTGGCCGGCGCGGGCGCCGCTTCTCCCATGCTGGGGCTGATGATCGCCCCCCTGTTCGCCCTGCCCTTCATCCTGCCGGGCGAACTGCGCCAGTCGGCCGGCGGAACCGTGGATCGTGCGCGGCTGAAGGCCTACGCCGCCTACGGCTATCCCATCGCGGCGTCGCTGACCCTGGCCCTGGTCCTGGCCTCAACCGACCGGTTCCTGTTGGCGGCCTTCCTGGATGCGGCGGCGGTCGGCGCCTATCACGCCAGCTACAGCCTGGCGAACCGCACCCTGGACGTGATGTTCATCTGGCTGGGCGCGGCCGGCGCCCCGGCCATGGTCATGGCCCTGGAGCGCGGCGGTCGCGAGGCCCTGCGCCAGACGGCCCTGGAACAGGGTTCGACCCTGATCCTGATCGGCCTGCCCGCCGCCGTCGGCCTGGCCTTGGTAGCCCGCCCCCTGGCCGAGCTGATGATCGGGCCCGAGCTGCGCGTCGCCGCCGCCCTGGTCACCCCCTGGATTGCGGCCTCGGCCTTTCTGTCCGGCATTGTCACCTATTATTTCGGCTTCGGCTTCACCCTGGGCAAGAAGACCGGCCTGCTGCTGGTCACCATGGCCGTCCCCGCCGTCGCCAACATCGGGCTGAACCTGATCCTGATCCCTCGTCTCGGCGTGCTGGGCGCCGCCGTCGCCACGGCCCTCAGCTTCGCCATAGGCCTGGTCGCCTGTCTGCTCATAAGCCGCCGCGCCATCGCCCTGCCCATTCCGTGGGAGGCCCTGGTCCGTTGCGGCCTGGCCTCGACAGGCATGGCCCTGGTGGTCTGGCGCCTTCCGCCGCTGGGCGGTTTCATCGAACTGATGCTGGACGCGAGCGTCGGCGGACTGGTCTATGCGGCCCTGGCGCTGACGCTGAACGCCGCAGGGGTGCGCGACGTGCTGAACCGACTGATCAAGGCCCGACGGAGCGCGACGGCATGAGCGGCTCCCGCGCCGATATCCACGACAACTCCGGCTGGGTCGGCGCCCGGCCCGAGCTGTCGGTCCTGATCCCCTTCCTGCGCGACGATCCCGAACCCCTGCTGCGCCGGCTGGATACGGAAGGCGCCGCCGTCGCCGGCCGGGTCGAGCTGATCCTGCTGGACGACGGCACGGGCGACGCCGCCCTGACCGCCCGGCTGAAGGCGGCGCTGGACGCCCTGGCCCTGCCCGCCCGCCTCGTCACCCTGTCCGCCAACGAAGGCCGGGCGCGGGGGCGCAACCGGCTGACCATCGCCGCCCGCGCCGGCTCCTGGCTGTTCCTCGACAGCGACATGAAGCCTGACAGCCCCCACTTTCTCCAGACCTGGATCGAGCTGATCGCGCGCGACGATCCGGCCGTGGCCTTCGGCGGCTTTTCGCTGAAGCAGGCGCCGCGCGACCGTCGCTTCGCCGTCCACCGCGCCCTGTCCGGCGCCAGCGAGTGCGTTCGCGCCGCCCAGCGCGCCAGGACGCCCGAGAAATACGTCTACACCTCCAATCTTTTGGTGCGTCGCGACGTCTTCGCCGTCGAATCCTTTGACCCCGGCTTCACCGGCTGGGGGTGGGAGGACGTCGAATGGGCCATGCGGGTCGCCCGCCGGTTCCAGGTGGTCCACATCGACAATCCCGCCACCCATATGGGCCTGGACACGGTGCCGGACCTGGCGCGCAAGTTCGACCAGGGCGCCGGCAACTTCGCCCGCGTCGTCGCCCTGCACCCCGAGATCGTCCAGACCTACCCCAGCTACAAGGCCGCCCGCGCCCTGAAGCGCCTGCCGTCCCTGCCCCTGATCCGTCGCCTAGCTAGGGGCGCCGCCCTGTCGCCCCTGTTGCCGACCCGCACCCGCGCCTTCGCCCTTCGCCTGTACCGCGCGGCCGTCTATGCGGACGCGATCTGATGCGGAATGTCGCCGTCGTCATTCCCACCCTGCGTCGGCCGGTCATGCTGGAGCGGGCCCTGCGCTCGGTCTTTGCTCAGGTCGGGTCGCTGGACCGGATCGCCGCCGTGGTCGTCGCCGACAATGACCCCGACGGTTCGGCCGCCGCCCTGATAGACCGCCTGCGGGCCGAGGCGCCGGTTTCCCTGACCTACGCCCACGCCCCCGTCCCCGGCGTCGCCACCGCCCGCAATGTCGGCCTGGCCGCCACGGACGCCCCCTTGATCGCCTTCCTGGATGACGACGAGGCCGCCTCCCCCGGCTGGCTGGCCGCCCTGTTGCAGGCCCAGGCCCAGACCGGCGCCGACGTCCTGTTCGGCCCGATCCGGGGCCGCGTGCCCGAGGGCACGGGCTGGACCACCGCCTATCTGGAGCGCTTCTTCGGCCGCGACGGCCCGACCCAGACCGGCCTGACCGACCAGATCCACGGCTGCGGCAACAGTCTGATGGTCCGCGCCACGGCCCTGCCCGGCGACGCCCCTTTCGACACGGCCATGAACGAGACCGGAGGCGAGGACGACCGCCTGTTCACCGCCCTGCAGGCGCGCGGCGGCCGCTTCGGCTGGGCCGCCGACGCCTGGGTGGACGAGTTCGCGCCCCCCGACCGCGCCACCCTGAACTACGCCCTGCTGCGCGCCTTCGCCTATGGCCAGAGCCCCAGCCAGATGGCCGCCGCCCGCCGCGACTGGCCTGGCGTCTCCCGCTGGATGCTGATCGGCGCCGCCCAGGCCGCCGTCTGGGGACTTGCGTCCCTGACCCTCGCCCTGCTCCGCCGCCCCGCCCGCGCCGAAACCTTGGACCGCATGGCGCGCGGCTTGGGCAAGGTCTTCTGGACAAAGGGGTTCGAGCCGAAGCTCTACGGCGCGGCCATGCTTCGCAAAGCCGCTTAACCCGCCAGCCGGGACAGGAATTTGGGCGGCTTATAGGTCGAACGGTTCATGACCACCCCGGCGATACGACCGCCGACAGCCTCGATCTCGTCGCGCAGGATGACCGGGGCGCTCGCGCTCGACCCGCCGGCCGCGACCACCAGAACCGTCATATCGACGAAGGGCGCCAGAATGATCGCCATGTCGTTGCGGTCCGCCGCCGGGCTGTCGATGACGATGGTGTCGGCGTGCGGCCTCAGGGCGTCCCAGTAGCGCGGCTCTCCCACCGCCTCGACGCGGTGTCCCGAGCGCAGGGCCTCCATGTGAAACCGCGTCGTCCACAGCCGTCCGCCCAGGCAGGGCCGCGCGGTCAGCAGGCGCGCCGGCGGAACCGGCTTGCCGTCCCGCCCCGTCGGCGCCGGCGTGACCGCGAAGAAGCTGGAGCCATCGGGCGAGGCCTGGGCCGGCTTGCCCAGCTGCCCGAACCGGTCCGGTTCGGCGGCGATGGCTTCAAGCTGCCCTTGCTGCGCCAGATCGCCGTCCACCAACCAGACCGGCTTTCGCGCCCGCACGGCGGCCAGCCGGGCGTATTCGCGCGTGACCGTCGAGACGCCTTCGCCGGTCGTGGCGGCGGCGAACTGGATCACCCGGGCGCGATGCGCCGGGGCCGGCCCCAGCGCCGCCCACAGACCGGCCATTTCGGACGTCAGATCGACCATCGAATCGCTACGCGCGCTCCACCACGCGCCACAGTATCATGGCCGCCCGCCCAAGCCCCACCGACCTAGTGCGCCTTGGCGGGGGCGACCGCCAGGACCGGCACGTCCAGAGTACGGCGCACCGAGTCGGGCGTCGAAAATCCCCGCCGCGTGAAAATCCTCAGCAGGCCGATGCACAGGGCGGTGAAGGCGGCGAACAGGAAAACGGCGGCCAGGGCCGGCGCCTTCAGGCTCTTGCCGGTCGCCGGCGGCTGGGCCCGCTCGATGACGGTGACGTTGTCGGCGCCGGCCGCCACCAGGGCGTTGTCCGCTCGGCTCTGGCTTTCGCGCTGCTGGAACTCGCGGATATTGGCGGTCAGGACCTCGCGATTGCCCGCCAGGGTCGCATTCTCGGACTCCAGAGCCGTCAGCCGCGCCTGCCGCGACCGGATGTCCGAGAGCTGCCGATCCAGCGCCGCCAACCGGGCCGCCAGGGCGTCACGGTCGGCCTGGGTGTTGATTCGGGTCGTCTCCAGCTCGGTCCAGACCGGGTTGGGTCCAGTGCGAACCTCCTTAGGCCCGACCGCCGTCCCGCTGGCGACATAGGCTTGCAGCTGGGCGATCCGCGCCTCGATGTCCTTCACCGGCTGGGCGTCGGGTTGATAGCGCGACAGCAGCTGCTGACGTTCTGTGCGCAGTTGCAGCACCTGATCCTGGGCCGAGATGTTCAGATCCTGCTGCAGGGCGACCTCGGCCGGCGTATTGGCCTGCTGCGCCACCAAGGTGCTCAGCCTCTGGCTGGTCTGGTTCAACTGGCTCTGCGTCGCCATCCGGTCGGCGAAGGTGGTCTGATAGGTCGCCGCCAAGGTGGCCTTTGCGGCGGCGAAGTCGCCGATGTCGTTCGACGTCAGAAACTGCTCATAGGCCCGGTCCGCAGCGTTCAAATCCTCTTCAAACGCAAGGCGCTGGCTGGCGATGGCCGGGGTCTTGTCCTGAAAGACTTCGCGACGATAGGCCAGATACTGATCGATCACGCTGTTCAGGATGCGAGCCGCCTGCTGAGGATCATCCGCCTTGTAGCTGACGCGGATGACCGCGCTGCCCGGCGCCGTCGCGACGTGCAGGCTGGAGCCCAGCACCTTGCTGGCCGCCGCCTTCGACTTTTCCGGCGCGCCCTTGGGCGCCCTGCCCAAAATGACCTGGGAGCCCAAGGCGTCGATGACGCGCTGGCGCACCTGGCCCGAACTGAGGATGGCCGCTTCGGAGTTCGCCACCTCGTCGCCCTGCGGCGCCTGCCCCCGTTCGGCCGTGCCCACACGGGGTTGATAGACATATTCCTGGCCGACGCCTGCGAAGACGGCGCCCTGGGCCGTATAGGTCTTCTTCAAGGTGAAGACGGCGGCGGCTCCCAAGGCGAAGATCAGCAGGAAGACGACGACCATCAAGAGCAGTTCGCGGAACAGCAGTCCGACGACGTCCAGCACGCCGTAGCGCGGTCGGGTCGTGACATAGGCCGTCGAACGCATGGCGAGCGAATCCAGGAAACTCTTGATCGACGCAACCTTTCGCTGACCGGCGTTAACCATCGGTTACCCATAAGGGGCGAGGCTGTGATCCATCCTCTTTCCCGGCGGACCAACCGATTCCATGACGTCAGATCGCCGACTGTTCCTGCTGGCCCTCGGATCGGCCGCCGCCACCCTGGCGGCATGCGGCGGCGGGGCTGCGGGCCGAATGCCCCGCCCCAGCGACCGCGCGCAAAGGATCCAGCCTTCCAGCCGCGGGGATTTTCCCAACATCCCCTTCGCCGACTGGACCGACGAAGAGCCAGAATATCTGCTTTATCCCGGCGATGAGATCGAGGTGGCCCTGCCCACCGCCGCCGAACTGACGCGAACGCTGAAGGTCGGACCGGACGGCCGCGTCGCCCTGCCCCTGATCGGTCAGGTCATGGCGGCGGATCGGAGTCTCTCTGAGCTGGAACAGGCGGTGTCTGCGGCCTATGGGTCGCAACTGCTGCGCCCGACGGTGGAGGTGACCCTGCGCCAGGCCGGGCCCATTCGGGTCTGGGTGGATGGCGAGGTCCGCACGCCGGGCGTGATCGAAATGGTCGGAGACCTGGACGCGCACCAGGCCGTCATTCAGGCAGGCGGCCTGCTGCCCACAGGCAAGGCGGAACGGGCGGCCCTGATCCGGCGCGGCCCTGGCGGCGCGCGCATGATGCGGGTGATCGATCTGCGTCCCCGGCGGGGCGAGGTCGTCGCCCTGAGGCGCGGCGACATCATCTTCGTGCCGCGTTCGACCCTGGGCGAACTCGCCGCCTTCTTCACCCAGGTGCGCTCGGCCATGCCGATCGGCTTCAGCTATTCGATCAACGGCTCGAACGGCGCGGGTTACGCCAGCTTCTGAGGCGTAACCGTCTCTGCGGTCAGGCGACCAGACGCACCACGCCGGTGTCGATGTAACGGCGCGCCGCCTTCTGGGCCTCGGCGATCTCTTCGCGATCCATCTCCTGGCTCATCTCGCGGCGGTAAACGCGCGCCTCGATCGAACCCTTCATGGCCGCCAGGTTGAAGATCATGTGGGCCGAGACCCGGTCCATCGGACAGCCGCCCGATCCGGCCGAATACATCATGCCCAGCTTGAACAGCTCGTCGCCCGACATGTCGGCAGTCGGCAGGGGCAGTTCATCCGTCTGCGCGCCGGCCGCCAGGTCGTGCGCCATTTCTTGCGCTTGCATCACCACATCTCCTGAACGAACGCCCTTCTGGGTCCGTCTCTGATGACGCATCAAATACCGCTGGTTTGAAGTTAAAGTTAACGCCGAAAGCCCGCGCAGGACTTTTCAGTAAAGCGAGAATGAATACTCCAGATTCGATTCATAAATCCGAAATCGTTCGGAAACCTGTCGTTTACGCGGGGCGCGCCCGCTGGCCGAAGAGGATAGCCCGCGCCGCCTCGGCGGCCTTTCCAGACCCGCCGGCGTTTCCGCGCCGGTCTTCCAGCACCGCCCTGCCCGCCCTGACAGCCGGCCGGGCGCCGACCCGCTCAAGCCAAGCCGCCAGACGGGGGAACTCGGCCAGATCCTGACCTTGGAGACTGGGCAGTATCCAGGGCCAGGCGGCCATGTCGGCGATGGAATAGTCTCCGGCCAGATAGTCTCGATCCCGCAGGCGGCGATCCATGACGCCATAGAGACGATGGGTCTCGTTCGTATAGCGCCGGACGCCGTAGGCGATCTGGCGCTGATCCTTGATCATGGCCGGAGCATACTGGCGGAAATGATGGGTCTGTCCGGCCATCGGCCCGAGGCCGCCGACCTGCCAGAACAGCCATTGATCGACCTCTACCCGCGCTCGTGTCTCGGTCGGATAGAAGAGACCCGACTTGTTTCCCAGGTACTGGAGGATGGCGCCGGATTCGAAGATCGAGATGGGCGCGCCGCCGGGTCCGTCCGGATCGACGATGGCCGGCATCCGACCGTTGGGGCTGATCGCCTGGAAAGCCGGCTCGAACTGTTCGCCGACGCCGATGTTCACCGGCCTGACCTCATAGGCCAGGCCCATCTCCTCCAGCGCGATGGAGACCTTCCACCCATTGGGTGTGGGCCAGTACCAGAGCTGGATCGGCGCGTTCATTAGACGATCTCCATTGAGCCTTGCGGACATCTGGGTCGGCGGCCTCGCCTGCGCAACGTCCGTCGATTAATCCTGACGCGGTCATTCAGGAGGCGTTCAGACGCAAAGCCGGACTTTGACGTCATTAACGGGTGCTTTCGTCCTCTCGGCGGAAGGCCCAGATTGGAGCACGCTGATGAAACGCCTCACCAAGGCCGCCGTCGTCGCCCTCGCCCTCTCCGCTACCGCCGTTCCGATGATGGCCCAGGCGCAGAGCCGCGACGACCGGCGCGAATATCGCCAAGACCGCCGGGACGACCGCCGCGATTATCGCAACGAACGCCGCGACGATCGACGTGACTGGCGTCAGGGCGAATACCGGGATCGCCAGGAATACCGCCACGATCGCCGCGATGACCGCCGCGATTATCGCGTCGAACGCCGGGATGATCGTCGCGACTGGCGTAACGACCGCTGGGACCGCAACAATCGCGACTGGTGGCGGGGTCGGTCCGAGTTCCGCGGCTACAACGGGCCTCGGTCGGGCTACTGGTACGCCCCCAGCTACGGCTACTACCGCGTCGAGCCGCGCTACTACGGCTATCGGTGGCGGACCGGCGCCTATCTGCCGTCCCGGTATCGGACCTACTATGTCCGCGACCCCTATTTCTACGGCCTGCGTCCGGCGCCGCACGGCTATCGCTACGTCCATGCCGGCAGCGACATTCTGCTGGTCGCCGTCGCGACGGGTCTGATCGCCAGCGTCCTTTCGAACGTCTATTGATCCGACCCGGGGCTGAAGCGCGGTTCGAATGAAGAACGCCCGGAGAGCGATCTCCGGGCCTTTTTTCAGAGGTTCCGTCAGACGGGGGCGGAGGCGGAGGTCAAAGCCCCAGCTTGGCCTTCAGGATGTCGTTGACCGCGGCGGGGTTGGCCTTGCCGCCCGTGGCCTTCATGACCTGGCCGACGAACCAGCCGAGAGCCTGAGGCTTTTCGGCGACGGCGGCGGCCTTGTCCGGATTGGCGGCGATGATCTCGTCGACAGCCTTCTCGATGGCGCCGGTGTCGGTCACCTGTTTCAGGCCGTGCTTCTCCACCACCTCGGCCGGCGAGCCTTCGCCGTTCCAGACGTGGTCAAACACCTCCTTGGCGATCTTGGAGGAGATGACGCTGGTCTCGATCAGTTCGACCAGCTGGGCCACATGGGCGGCCGGCAGCGGGTTCTCGCTGAAGTCCTTGCCGTCGGCGGCCAGACGCGCCGACACCTCGTTCGTCACCCAGTTGGCGACCAGCTTGGCGTCGCGACCCTGAGCGGCGGCCTCGAAATAGTCGGCCTTGGCCTGTTCCGAGATCAGCACGATGGCGTCGTACTGGGACAGGCCGTACTGGCTCATCAGACGTTTGCGCTTGTCGTCCGGCAGTTCGGGCAGAGACGCCTTGATCTCGGCGATCCAGGCCTCTTCCAGGTCCAGCGGCAGCAGGTCGGGGTCGGGGAAGTAGCGGTAGTCCTGCGCCTCTTCCTTGGAGCGCATCGACCGCGTCTCGCCCTTCACCGGATCGAACAGGCGGGTTTCCTGGATGATCGAACCGCCGTCCTCGAGGATCTCGATCTGGCGGCGCGCCTCGTACTGGATGGCCTGGGAGATGAAGCGGAACGAGTTGACGTTCTTGATCTCGCAGCGCGTGCCCAGGAAGCTGAAATCGCCCGTTGCTTTGAACTTCTCATAGTTGCCGGCGCGGCAGACCGAGACGTTCACGTCGGCGCGGAGGTTGCCCTTCTCCATGTCGCCGTCGCAGGTGCCCAGATAGACCAGAATGGTCCGGATCTTTTTGACATAGGCGACCGCCTCTTCCGGCGTGCGCAGGTCGGGGCGCGAGACGATCTCCATCAGGGCCGTGCCGGCCCGGTTCAGGTCGACATAGCTCTCGGTCGGCGACAGGTCGTGGATCAGCTTGCCCGCATCCTGCTCAAGGTGCAGCCGCTCGATGCCGACGTTGAAGAAGCTGCCGTCCTCGGCCTCCACCTCGACCACGCCTTCGCCGACGATGGGGTAATAGAGCTGGCTGATCTGATAGCCCGTCGGCAGGTCGGGGTAGAAGTAGTTCTTGCGGTCGAACTGGCTGCGCTTGTTGATCTGCGCACGCAGGCCCAGACCGGTCTTCACCGCCTGTTCGACGCAGTGCTTGTTCAGGGTCGGCAGCATGCCGGGGAAGCCGGCGTCCACCAGCGAGACCTGTTCGTTCGGCCCCGCGCCGAAGCCGACGGCGGCGCCGGAGAAGAGCTTGGCCTTGGAGGCCACCTGGGCGTGGATCTCCAGCCCCATGACGATTTCCCAATCGCCGGTGCGGCCCTTGATGGTTTTCGGGTTCGGAACAGTGTCGGTCATGAGGTCGTCCTAGCGCCCTCGGCGGCGGCGAGAAAGAGGCTGTCTTGAGGGTGTCGCGAAATCGCGCTCAACTTCGGTCGCCTCAATGGAGAATCCCATGTCCAAGACCCTGTTCGCCGCCGCAGCGGCCTCCCTGCTGCTGGTCGGCGCCGCCTCGGCCCAGACCGCCCCGGCTACGGCCCCGGCCCCGGCCCCGGCCCAAGACCATGCTCATGCCGAGCATCACGCCCATCCGACCATCGACAGCCCGATCGAGGCCCTGGTGAACGATCCGGCGACCAAGGCCGTGCTGGAGAAGCACCTGCCCGGCATGGACAAGCATCCCGCCTATGGCCAGTTCAAGGGCATGAGCCTGCGCCAGCTGGCCCCCTACTCCCAGGGCGCCATCACCGACGAGAAGATCGCGGCCATCGACGCCGACCTGAAGGCGCTGCCGGCGGCCTGATTTTCCCCTCTCCCGGAGGGAGAGGGAGGGGCCCGCGCCGCAGGCGTGGGAGGGTGAGGGACAGACTGCGGCCGTCAATAGCATGGTCTTCCCTCACCCAAGCCTTTCGGCCGCCTTCTCCCTCCGGGGGATAGGGCCGCAACCATGACGAGACAAGAGCGAACGGATCGGGCGCGGACGCTGAGACAGACGTCCGGTCTGGCGGAACGACGTGCCTGGTCTCTGTTGCGCGGCGGGCGGTGCGACGGGTTCAAGTTCCGTGGGCAGCATCCGATCGATCGCTACTGTGCGGACTTCGCCTGCGAGGCGCTGAGGCTGGTCATCGAACTGGATGGCCCGGTCCTTGAGCGGGACGAGGTAGTGCTGAACGACCATTATCGCCAGCTGGACATCGAAGCGCTGGGGTGGGTCGTCATAAGGTTTACCAATGCTCAGGCCCTGGGGGAGCCGCATCAGATCACCGATGCGGTCCGCGATCATGCGAGACGGGTGAGGTCGGTCCCTCACCCTCCCACTCAACTGCGTTGAGCGGGCCCCTCCCTCTCCCTCCGGGAGAGGGAAAGATCAGTTCACCACCACTGACCCGGCTTGGCCGTGAAGCCCGCCGCCCGTTCCAGCGCCGCGCCGACCTGGAAGACCGTGGCCTCGTCCAGGGCCTTGCCGATAACCTGGAGGCCGAGCGGAAGGCCGTTGGAATCGACGCCGGCGGGGACCGAGAGGCCCGGCAGGCCGGCCAGGTTGGTCGTCACCGTGAAGACGTCGTTCAGATACATGGTCAGGGGGTCGATCTGCTTGTCCCCCAGGGCGAAGGCGGCCGACGGGGTCGAGGGGGTCAGGATGGCGTCCACCCGGCCCCAGACATTGTCGAAGTCCTCGGCTATGCGGCGACGGACCTTCAGCGCCTTGACGTAGTAGGCGTCGTAGAAGCCGGCCGACAGCACATAGGCGCCGATGGTCAGGCGACGCTGGACCTCCTTGCCGAAGCCCTCGGCGCGCGAGGCGGCGTAGAGGTCGTCCAGGGACTTGAAGTCATCCGCCCGGTGCCCGAACCGCATGCCGTCATAACGGGCCAGGTTGGACGAGGCCTCGGCCGGCGCCACGATATAATAGGTCGGCAGGGCGTATTTGGTGTGCGGCAGGCTGATGTCCACGATCTCGCAGCCGGCGTCCTTCAGCCAGGCCACGCCTTGGTCCCACAGGGCCTGGATCTCGGCGGGCATGCCGTCCACGACATATTCGCGTGGCACGCCGATGCGCAGGCCCTTGACCGACTGGCCGACGGACTGGGTCCAGTCGGGGGTCGCGACGTCAAGGCTGGTCGAATCCTTGGCGTCGAACGAGCACATGGATTGCAGTAGCAGGGCCGCATCCTCGACCGTCTTGGTGATCGGTCCCGCCTGGTCCAGCGAACTGGCGAAGGCCACCATGCCGAAGCGGCTGGCGCGGCCATAGGTGGGCTTGATCCCGACCGTGCCGGTGAAGGCGGCGGGCTGGCGGATCGAGCCGCCGGTGTCGGAGGCGGTGGCGGCCAGGCACAGGTCGGCGGCCACGGCCGAGGCCGAACCGCCCGAGGATCCGCCCGGCGTCAGATCGGCGTTGGAGCCGGTCGATTTCCACGGGTTCTTGACCGGACCGAAGGCCGAGGTCTCGTTGGACGAGCCCATGGCGAACTCGTCCATGTTCAGCTTGCCCAGCATGACCGCCCCGTCGCGCCACAGATTGGCGGTGACGGTCGATTCATACGGCGGGACGAAGCCGCGCAGCATGTTGGACCCGGCCGTGGTCTGGACGCCCTCGGTGCAGAACAGGTCCTTGATCCCCAGCGGCGCGCCTTCCAGCACCCCGCCCTCGCCCGAGGCGATGCGGGCGTCGGAGGCGCGGGCCATGTCCATGGCCTTGTCCGCCGTCACCTCGACATAGGCGTTTAGCGTCGGATTGGCGGCCTCGATGGAGGTCAGGAAGGCCTGGGTGATTTCGGCCGAGGAAAAGTCCTTGGCCTTCAGGCCGTCGACGGCGCCCTTCAGGGTCAGTTTGGTCAGATCGCTCATGACTATTCGACCACCTTGGGCACGACGAAGAAGCCGTCGGCGGACTTCGGGGCGTTGGACAGGACGGCGTCGATCTTGCCGCCGTCGGTGACCACGTCCTCGCGCAGGCGCAGGGGCTGGGCGACGTTCGAGGTCATGGGCTCGACGCCGTCGACATCGACCTCGTTCAGCTGCTCGATCCACTGCAGGATGCCGTTCAGTTCCTGGGCCAGCGGCTCCAGCCGATCCTCGGGGGTCTTGATGCGGGCGAGATGCGCGACCTTGCGCACCGTCGCAGCGTCGATGGCCATGCGGCCCTCCAATGCACGTCGGTAAAGGGGTCTAGGGGGCGGGATTAGCGGCACAGGCGCGGATTCACAAGAACATCGCCCCGCTGGCGCGCCACTGGCCGGATATGGGTCGCATCCCGTGTCGTAAAAACAGGGTGACAAACCGCCAAACCGCCAAAACTCACTGCATCGCGCCCTCCCGCGTTTACGACCTGACACTATAACCCGGCCGGAAAGAGCGATGGGTTGGCGGGCGTGAAATCAGCCTCAAACGCTTGTGCAGACGCAGTACAGCGTGGGCGGCCAATAAATTTTGTCGGCTGGTCGCCGCGCTGTTCAGCGCAAGCAGTCAGGCAGCGGCTCTGCACGCGGCGCACGCCAAACGATGGGGTTAGCTCGCCCCGTTACCTCGGCCGAAAGGAGATGCGGGTGCTGTTCCGGCCAAGTGAGACTATACTGCATCAGTACGACCTCCTGTACGCCGCTCGGGCCGGGGATGACCACATCGAGGTCGAGCGTAACGGACATGATCCGTTCTGTATCTCCAGGCTGCCTCGCAATGCAGCCAACCGGCATGTGGCTGCCGCTCCAGTTCACCACGTGTTCAAGCCGGAACAGCCGCTCACCATCGCGACCGGGGACGCCGATGTAGAGCATCGCAGCCCGTCCGTTCCTGCGTTGGGAATTGCCGTACAGGCGAACGCCGGGCGAGCCGAGAAGGAGGCCCGCGCTTTTCTCTTGGGGTGTCAGCACTCCGGCCTCAACGGGCCTCAACTTCACCGAAGTCGCCGGGGGAAAAGCCGAAACAGGGCCCGCTACAGTCGCCAGAACGACAAACGCAACCACCCGTGAAATCGTACGCATTACGCCCTCCCCGCCCGAGATTTCTCGAACCATCGCCTTTGACTTAAGCCCGCGCCAGTCCTAACCGCAGGCCGTGCCTGTTCTCGACCTCCTCGACCTGCCCGCCGCCTGCCCGCCCGACACCCCGTGGATGGGGCTGGATCTGGGCGAGAAGACGATCGGGGTGGCGGTGTCGGACGCCATTCGCATGATCGCCTCGCCGCTGGAGCTGATCCGCAAGTCCAAGTTCACGCTGGAAGCCGAACAGCTGTTCAAGCTGATGGCCCATCGCAAGGTCTCGGCCCTGGTGATCGGCCTGCCGGTCAATATGGACGGGACCGAAGGGCCGCGCGCCCAGTCGTGCCGCGCCTTCGCCCGCAATCTGGAGCGGCTGCGGCCGGTCAACGTCGCCTTCTGGGACGAGCGGCTGTCCACCAGCGCGGTCGAACGGTTCCTGATCGAGGACCTGGACCTGAACCGCAAGCGCCGGGCCGAGGTCGTGGACCGCACCGCCGCCGCCTGGATCCTGCAGGGGGCGCTGGACCGGGTGCGGGATCAGGCGAGCTGGATTTGAACGGGCTGATCGCCGGCGTCCTGCCGGTCTTTCTGATGATCGCCCTGGGCTATGGCTTGCGAAAGTCCGGCTTCCTGCCGGACGAGGCCTGGCGGCCGATCGAGAAGCTGTCGATCAATATCTTCTATCCCAGCTTCCTGATCCCCGCGATCTGGCATGCCGATCTGGCCGGCGGCGGGGCGACGGTGGCGGGGGCGGCGGCGGTCGGGGCGACCCTGATCGTGGCGGCGGCGACCTATGCGGCCAAGCCCCTGATCCCGCTGGACGGGCCGGCCTACACCAGCGTGTTCCAGGGGGTGATCCGCTGGAACAGTTTCGTCTTCGTGCCGGTGATCCAGTCGGTCTATGGCTCGACCGGGACGGCCATGGCGGCGGTGGCCATCGCCTTCATCATTCCGGTGACCAATATCACCTGTGTGGCGGTTCTGGCCAAATGGGGAGCGCTGAAGCGCGAGCCCTCGGTGCCGGGTCTGGCGAAGTCGATGATCGCCAATCCGATCCTGCTGGCCTGTCTGATCGGTCTGGGGCTGAACCTGCTGCGGGTCCCGCTGATCCCCGGCCTGTCGGATGCGATGGACCTGCTGGGCGCGGCCGCCCTGCCCCTGGGGCTGATCGTCGCCGGGGCCGGCCTGTCCTTCGCCGAGGTCAGGCGCCGCCAGGGGACCATCGCCGCCGTGACCCTGGTCAAGCTGGGGGTCATGCCGCCGCTGATGTGGCTGATCGCCTGGGCGCTCGGCGGCGACAGCCTGACCCAGGGGGTGGCCCTGATCTGCGGGGCGGCGCCGGGATCGGCCGCCTCCTATATGCTGGCGCGGCAGATGGGCGGGGACGCGCCCCTGATCGCGGGGATCATCGCCTCGACCACCGTCGGCAGCGCGGTGGTGATTCCGATGCTTCTGGCCCTGTTCCACTTCGTTTGATCCGCGGCCCGGCCGGCCCCCGGTCTGGCGTTTGCGGCGACTCCCGCCTATAGGCGCGTCTCGATGACCCAGCCCCACGACGTCACCGACCAGACCATTCGAGAGCGGCTGATTCCGTTCCCCAAGGCCCATTTCCTGGCCGCCTCGGATCTGAACCCCTTCGTCACCCCGCAGCTGCTGGACCTGGGCGACGCCTTCGTCGACTTCAATCGCCAGTCGTCCAAGGCCCTGGACCTGCTGCACGGGCGCACGGTGGTGAACCTGTTCTTCGAGAACTCGACCCGCACCAGCTCCTCGTTCGAGATCGCCGCCAAGCGGCTGGGCGCAGACGTGGTGACCATGCCGGTGGCCTCTTCGTCGGTGAAGAAGGGCGAGACCCTGATCGATACGGCGGTGACGCTGAATGCAATGAAGCCGGACATTCTGGTGATCCGCCACTCGGCCTCGGGCGCGGCGGAGCTGCTGAGCCAGAAGGTCGGCTGCGCCGTCGTCAACGCCGGGGACGGCCGGCATGAGCACCCGACCCAGGCTCTGCTGGACCTGCTGTCGATGCGGCGGGCCTTCGGCGATGTGACCAGCCTGACGGTCGCCATCTGCGGCGACATCACCCACAGCCGGGTGGCGCGGTCGAACGTCGCCCTGTTGCAGATGATGGGCGCGCGGGTGCGTCTGGTCGGGCCGCCGACCCTGGTGCCCGGCGACGCCGACCGCTGGGGCTGCGAGGTCTTCCACGACATGCGCGAGGGATTGGCGGGCTGCGACGTGGTGATGATGCTGCGGCTTCAGCTGGAGCGGATGGCCGGCGCCCTGGTGCCCTCGACCCGCGAATATTTCCGCTTCTGGGGTCTGGACCGCGAGAAGCTGGCCTGGGCCAAGCCGGGCGCCCGGGTCATGCATCCCGGGCCGATGAACCGGGGCGTCGAGATCGATTCCGACGTGGCCGACGACCTGGACGTCTCCCTGATCCAGGATCAGGTCGAGATGGGCGTCGCCGCCCGCATGGCCGTGCTGGCCTCCCTGTCGGCCCGTTGGGGAGACGCCGCATGAGCGACACCATCATCGTCTTTTCGGACGCCCGCCTTCTGGATCCGGCCACAGGCAGGGACGGCCCCGCCACACTCATCGTCCAGCACGGCAAGATCATAGAAGTCGCATTCGAGCGGCAGTTTCATACTGAGCTCGGCGCAGATTTCGAGATTATCGACTGCGACGGCCACTGCCTCGCGCCCGGCCTGATCGACATCCGGGTCAAGACCGGCGAACCCGGCGCTGAACCGAAAGAGACGCTGAAGTCCGCCAGCCTGGCCGCCGCGGCCGGGGGCGTGACCACCATCGTGGTCCAGCCCGACACCGATCCCGCCGTGGACGACCCGGCCATGGTCGACTTCATCCAGCGGCGCGGCGCGGCCCTGAATCTGGTCAATGTCCGTGCGGCCGGCGCCGCGACCAAGGCCCTGGACGGCCAGCGGATGGCCGAGATCGGCCTGATGGACGAGGCCGGCGCCCTTTATTTCACCGACGGCGACAAGGTGATCGTCAACAGCCGCACCCTGCAAAGGGTGATGAGCTACGCCGCCGCCTTCAACGCCCTGATCGCCTGTCGTCCGGCCGACCCCTGGCTGACAGAAGGAGCGGTGGCCGCCTCCGGCGAGCTGGCCACGCGGCTGGGCCTGTCCGGCAGCCCGGCCATCGCCGAGCGGATCGGGCTGGAGCGCGACCTGGCCCTGGTCGAACAGACGGGCGCCCGGTTCCTGGTGGATCAGATCTCGACCGAAGGCGCGCTGGAGACCCTGGCGCGGGCGCGGGCCAAGGGGCTGGAGGTCGCCGTCAGCGTCTCGATCAACCACCTGTGCTTCAACGAGGTGGATATCGGCGACTATCGCACCTTCTACCGGCTGGACCCGCCGCTGCGCTCCGAGGCCGACCGTCAGGCCCTGATCGAGGCGGTGCGCGAGGGGCTGATCGACGTGATCACCTCGGCCCACGCCCCCGCCCCGGCCGAGGACAAGCGCCGCCCCTTCGCCGAGGCCGCGCCCGGCGCCGTGGGTCTGGAGACCCTGCTGCCGGCCGCCCTGACCCTGCACCACGAGGACGGTCTGGACCTGCTGGACGTGCTGCGGCCCCTGACCCAGGGACCGGCGGCGCTGCTGGGCCTCGACGCCGGGGTGCTGGCCGAAGGCGCGCCCGCCGACCTGGTGCTGTTCGACCCCGGGGCGCCGGTGATCGTGGATGCGGACAGGCTGCGGTCCAAGTCGAAGAACTCGCCGTTCGACGGACGACGGCTGCAGGGCAAGGTGGTCGGGACCTGGGTGGCGGGGCGGAAGGTTTTCTGACCTTGCTTTCGTCATCCTCCGGCAAGCCGCCTCTTCGCGGCGCAGACCGGGGGACCCAGCGGCGCCGAAGGCGATGCGTCCGCAACACGATGTTGAAGTCCTTCGTCCGCGACAGGTTCGCGCTCACGCACGCCGCAGGGTCCCCCGGTCGCTGCGCGCCGGAGGATGACGAAAGCTCAGTTCACGCCGTCAGCATCCGCTTCACCACCCGTTTGAACGGCGCCGTCGCCTGGCCGGCGCGCAGGGCGGCGCCGCGCGCCAGACGGGCCGGGAGCGTTTCCTGGGTGAAAAGGCGGACCAGGGCGTTGGTGCCCTGGTACAGGGGCCAGCTGGCGAGGCGGTGGTCGCGTTCATAGCGGGCCAGCAGACGTTCCGACCCGATGTCCCCGCCCCGCGCCGACTTCAACACCTTGGCCAAGACGTCCTGTCCGCGCAGACCCAGGTTGAAGCCGTGGGCGGTGACCGGGTGCATGCCCACCGCGGCGTCGCCGATCAGGGCGAAACCCTCGCCCGCGAACCGGCGGCTCCAGGTGGTGGCCAGCGGATAGGCGCAGCGTTCGCTGACCAGTTCCAGCCCGGTCAGCCGGCCCTTCAGCCGCCGTTCCATCTCGACCGCGAAGGCGTCGGGCGACAGGCGCATCAGGTCGGCGATGGCGGGGGCGGCCAGGGTGAGGACGACGGAGGAGACCCGCTCCTGGGCGTCCGCGACCGGCAGCAGGGCGACGGTCTGGCGATGGTCGAACCATTCGGTCGCGACATGGCCGTGCGCCTGGTCGTGGCGCATCCGGCAGACCATCATCGACCGGCCCAGCCGGTTCATCTCGACCCCGACGCCCAGTTGGTCGCGCACGCCGGAAAAGCGGGAATCCGCCGCCACGATCAGCCTGGCCCGGATCGTCGTCCCATCGTCCAGCACGACCCGGCCGCGCGGGGCGGCGCCCTGGACGGCGCAGCTGGCCACTCGCCGCCCCGCCATCAGGATCACGCCCGCCTGGCCTTCGACAACGTCGAACAGGGCGCGGCGGATCAGGTGGTTGGGGATCAGGACGCCCAGCCGGTCGGCGCCGCCGACGTCGAAGGTCAGGGCGAAGGGCGAGCCGCCGTCCAGCACCCGCGCCTCGCGCAGGTCCGAAATCTCTTCGGCCGGAACCCGGTCCCAGGCGCCGAGGGACTTCAACAGGCGGATGGAGTTGTGGGTCAGGGCGATCTCGCGCCCGTCGAAGGCCGGGTCGCGCAGGGCGGCCTGGCCCTGGCCCTCGATCAGAGCGACGCTCAGTCCGGTTCCAGCCAGGGACCGGGTGAAGGCCAGGCCCGCCGGTCCGGCCCCGACCACGGCCACGTCGAACATCAGATCATCGCGCATGCTGAACTCCTGATCGTCCTCCTGCCCTAGCCGGTTCGTCCGCTCCTTGATCGAGCGCAAATCGTCGCGTCAGCGCGGGCGGCGGCAGGCAGCAGCCTTGGCGATTTCGGCGCCCAGCACCGACTGGACCGCCAGAGGGGTGTCGGTGGCGATGACGGTCACGCCCTGGCGGAAAAGGTCGCGGTATTCGGAGACGTCGCCGTCGGCGGCGTAGCGGTCATCGCGGCGGCGGCCCTCCGCCCCCAGGGTGCCGAACTGGACCTCGACCCCCGCCTGACGCAGGGCCGACCACAGGCCGGGCCGCTCCTCGCGCGTGCCGGTCCAGGCCAGGATCTGGGCCGGATTCAGACCGTCCAGATCCTCGACGCCGTCCAGACCGGCCGAAATCATCATCTCCGGCGCCAGGGCCGCCACGGCGCGGGCGTCGGCGTCATTATAGGTGATCAGGATGACCCGGTTCTGCGCGCCCGAGCGCCGCACCTCGGCAATGATGGCTTTCGCCAGATCGACCGTGGTCGCGCCGTCTGCCGGCTTCAGATCGAGGCTGGCGATGGCGCCGACGCGCCCGGCGGCGTCCAGGGCCTCGGCCAGGGTCGGGGGTGCGGCTTCGGTCAGGGCGCCGTTGGAGGCCTTCAGCCGGGCGGCCTTGACCTGGGCCAGGGTCAGGTCGGCGACCCGGCCCTGACCGGTCGTGGTCCGATCCATCGTCTCGTCGTGCATAAGCACCAGATGGCCGTCCTTGGTCAGGACCGCGTCCAGTTCGAGGATGGCGCCCGGAATGGCCCGTCCGGTCGCCTCGATGGCGGCGATGGAGTTCTCGGGCTGATCCGGCGCCGAGACCGCCCTGTGGGCGGAGATGGCCACGCCGCCGTCGCGGACACAGTCGAAATAGGCGGCCATGGCCGGGCGGGACACGGGCCCCTCCCCGCCGGTCGGGGCGCCGACGCAGGCCGAAACCGATATCAGCAGGATCGAGGCGGCGACGGCGGTGGAATATCGGCTCATGAGAGTCTCCGGAAAGGCGGGCGGACCTGACCCTGCGTCATTCATCGGGTCAAGAGGTCGGATCGCCCTTGCTCCGTAAGGCGCGCCGACGCATTTTGCCGCAACAATTCGCGGGGAGAGAATCAAAGTGCAGGATCTGGTGGGGCCCGCAGTCGGGACCTTGGCGCTGGTCGCGCTGGGCGGATATCTGCTCGGCTCGATTCCGTTCGGCGTGGTGATCACCCGCGCCGCCGGCGCCGGCGACGTGCGCAACATCGGCTCCGGCAATATCGGCGCGACCAATGTGCTGCGCACCGGGCGCAAGGACCTGGCCCTGGCCACCTTGCTGCTGGACGCCGGCAAGGGGGCCGTCGCCCTGCTGATCGCCCGCGCCCTGTTCGACAGCCAGGCTGCGGGCGCCATCGCCGGCGGCGCGGCCTTCCTGGGCCACCTGTTTCCCGTCTGGCTGAAGTTCAAGGGCGGCAAGGGCGTGGCCACCTTCTACGGCCTGCTGCTGGCCGCCGCCTGGCCCCTGGGCCTGATGGCCAGCGCGGTCTGGCTGATCAGCGCCTTCGCCTTCCGCTATTCGTCGCTGGCGGCGCTGATCTCCTCGGCGACTGCGCCCCTTCTGGCCCTGTTGCCGCTGGCCGCCGTCGGCCTGCCGGTGGACATGCCGATCCTGGCCCTGACCGTCTTCGCCGCCGTGCTGATCTGGATCCGCCATCATCAGAACATCGCCCGGCTGCTGAAGGGCGAGGAGCCGCGCATCGGGGCCAAGAAGGCGTGACCCCGGCGGGGGACGAACGGTTCGCCCGGCTGCGGCTCGCCCGCACCGACCGCATCGGTCCCGTCGCCTTTTCGCAGTTGCTGGGCCGTTATGGGTCAGCTGTCCGCGTGCTGGAGGTCCTGCCCGACCTGGTCCGCAAGTCCGGCGCGGCCTCCATTCCGCCGCCCGTCGCAGGCATTGAGCGCGAACTGGCTGACGGCGAGCGGATCGGCGCGCGCCTGCTGGTGCTGGGCGATCCTGACTATCCTGAGATGTTGGCGAACCTGGACCCGCCGCCGCCGATTCTGTGGGCGCGGGGCCGGGTCGATCTGTTGAACACGCCCAGCATCGCCATCGTCGGCGCCCGCATCGCCTCGGCGGGCGGGCAGAGAATCGCGCGCGGCCTGGCGCTGCAACTGGGTCAGGCGGGGCATGTGGTCGTGTCGGGCATGGCGCGCGGCATCGACGCCGCCGCCCATGAAGGCGCCCTGGCGACGGGGACCGTCGCGGTCCTGGGCGGCGGGGTGGACGACGTCTATCCGCCCGAACACGCGGATCTTTACGCGCGGCTGATCGACCAGGGCTGCGTCGTGTCGGAAAGCCCCGTCGGCGCGCGGGCCCAGGCGCGGGACTTCCCCCGCCGCAACCGCATCATCTCGGGCCTGTCGCGCGGCGTCGTGGTGGTGGAGGCGGAGATCAAGTCGGGATCCCTGATCACCGCCCGACTGGCGGCCGAACAGGGGCGCGACGTCTTCGCCGTGCCGGGCTCGCCGCTGGACCCGCGCGCCAAGGGGCCGAACGAACTGCTGCGCCAGGGCGCCATCCTCTGCGAGGGGATCGAGGACATCGAGCGCGCCTTCAACACCCTGCGCAGCCTGCGCGCGCCGCCGTCGGAGCCGATGGACTATGGCGAGGTGGACGACGCCTTCCTGGACCGGGTCGCCGCCCTGCTCTCCCCCACCCCGACGCCGCGCGACGAGATCGCTCGCGCCCTTAACGCCCCCATGGGCCAGGTCGCCGCCGCCCTGCTGGAGCTGAGCCTGGCCGGCCGAGCCGAGCTGCTGCCGGGCGGTCTGGCGTCGATAAAGTGAAGTCTCTTCCGGATTCGTCTTCGATCCGTGATAGTCACCCGATATTCCGCAAGTTTACGGGCGCCCGGCGGCCGGTGCATTGACACATGGCTCCGCTCCAACCACGTTCGCGCCCCTTCCCGAGACCGAACACGCATGAACCTCGTCATCGTCGAGAGCCCCGCAAAGGCCAAGACCATCAATAAGTATCTGGGTTCGGACTACGAGGTCCTGGCGTCCTACGGCCACGTCCGCGACCTGCCGTCCAAGGACGGCTCGGTCCTGCCCGACGACGACTTCTCCATGCACTGGGAGGCCGACGCCAAGGGCGCCAAACGCCTCTCCGAAATCGCCGAGGCCGCCAAGCGCGCCGACCGCGTCATCCTGGCGACCGACCCCGACCGCGAAGGGGAAGCCATCAGCTGGCACGTGCTGGAGGTGCTGAACAAGAAGAAGGCGCTGAAAGACACCCAGGTCGAACGCGTCACCTTCAACGCCATCACCAAGTCCGCCGTGCTGGAGGCCATGGCCAATCCGCGCCAGCTCGATATGGAGCTGGTCGAAGCCTATCTGGCCCGCCGCGCGCTCGACTACCTCGTCGGCTTCACCCTCTCGCCAGTCCTGTGGCGCAAGCTGCCGGGCGCGCGCTCGGCCGGGCGGGTGCAGTCGGTGGCGCTGCGTATCGTCGTCGATCGCGAGATGGAGATCGAGAAGTTCAAGCCTCAGGAATACTGGTCCATCGAGGCCGACCTGAACGCCGACAGCCCGCCCTTCACCGCCCGTCTGGTCAAACACGCCGGCAAGCGGGTGCAGCGTCTGGACATCAAGGACGAGGCGACCGCCGCAGCCGCCCGCGCCGCCATCCAGGCCGGGGACTTCACCATCAATTCGGTCGAGAAGAAGCCGGTCCGTCGCAACCCGGCGCCGCCTTTCACCACCTCCACCCTGCAGCAGGAGGCCGCGCGCAAGCTGGGCTTCACCGCCCAGCGCACCATGCAGGCGGCGCAGAAACTGTATGAGGGCGTGGACGAGACCGGCGGCCTGATCACCTATATGCGGACCGACGGCGTCGCGGTCAGCCCCGAGGGTCTGGCCCAGGCGCGCGAGGTGATCGGCAAGGAGTACGGCCCCGCCTATGTCCCGGCCGAACCTCGCCATTACAAGGTGAAGGCGAAGAATGCTCAGGAAGCGCACGAAGCGATCCGGCCGACCAACATCGCCCGCCATCCCGACAGCCTGCGCCTCGAGTCCGATCTTCAGCGCCTCTATGAGCTGATCTGGAAGCGGATGGTCGCCTCGCAGATGGAGGCCGCGCGTCTGGACCGCACCACGGTCGAGATCGAGACCTCCGACGGGCTGACCGGCCTGCGCGCCACCGGCCAGGTGGTGACCTTCGACGGCTTCCTGGCCGTCTATGAAGAAGGCCGCGACGAGAAGCAGAAGGGCGCGGAAGGCGACGAGGGCGAAGACGACACCAGCCGCCTGCCGGCCCTGAAGGAGGGCGCCAAGGCCAAGGTCGACGCCATCCGCACCGATCAGCATTTCACCGAACCGCCCCCGCGCTATTCGGAAGCCACCCTGGTCAAGAAGCTGGAAGAACTGGGCATCGGCCGCCCCTCGACCTACGCCTCGACCCTGTCGACCCTGCGCGACCGGGAATATGTGCGGGTGGACAAGAACCGCTTCTATCCCGAGGACAAGGGGCGGCTGGTCACGGCCTTCCTGGAGCAGTTCTTCAGCAAATGGGTCGAGTACGACTTCACCGCCGCCCTTGAGACGCGTCTGGACGAGGTGTCGGCCGGCGATCTGAACTGGAAGGTGCTGCTGCGCGAGTTCTGGCAGGACTTCCACGCCGCGACCCAGGCCGCCGGCGAGCTGCGCACCACAGCCATTCTGGACGCCCTGAACGAGAGCCTGGGCGCCCATATCTTCCCCGACAAGGGCGACGGGTCCGACCCGCGCGAATGCCCCCTGTGCCATCAGGGCCAACTGAGCCTGAAGACCAGCCGGTTCGGCGCCTTCATCGGCTGCTCGCGCTATCCTGACTGCAAATACACTCGCCCCGTCGCCAGTCCTTCGGCCGAGGACGGGTCGGCCGAGAGCGGCGATCGCGAACTGGGGGTCGATCCGGCGACCGGACACCCCGTGCAGCTGAAGATCGGCCGCTTCGGCCCCTATGTCGAAATCGCGCCGCCGGACGGCGAGAAGCCGAAACGCTCGTCCCTGCCCAAGGGCTGGTCGCCGGCGTCCCTGACGCTGGACCAGGCCCTGCGCCTGCTGGCCCTGCCGCGCGAGGTCGGGGTTCACCCCGAGGACGGCAAGATGATCACGGCGGGCCTGGGCCGTTACGGGCCCTTCGTTCTGCACGCCGGCACCTATGCGAACGTCTCGGACATCGACGAGGTGTTCGAGGTCGGTCTGAACCGCGCGGTCGCCCTGTTGGCCGAGAAACGCGCGGGTCGTCCCGGTCGCGGCGCGGCTGCGGCCCCGCTGAAGGACCTGGGCGCCCACCCGGAGACCGGCGAGCCGATCCACGTCATGGCCGGCCGCTTCGGCCCCTATGTGAAGTCGGGCAAGATCAACGCCACCCTGCCCAAGGGCACGGCGCCCGAAGACCTGACCCTGGAAGCCGCCCTGCCCCTGCTGGCCGCCAAGGCCGGCGCGACGCCCAAGAAGAAGGCCTCTGCGAAGAAGGCGGCGGCGCCCAAGAAGGCGGCGGCTGCGAAGAAGCCCGCCGCCAAGAAGGCGCCGGCGAAGAAGGCCAAGGCGAAGGTGGAAGACTGACGTCCTTCTCCCCTTGCGGGAGAAGGATCAGTTGAGGGCGATCCGCCTTGCCCCCACGGGTATCGCAAGCTCGTCGCCAGACCATTGCGCGGCCCGCCCGTCGATGCGAACCCGCTCCGGCCGCCCCTCGCCGGCGGGCCATTGCAGCACATAGCCGCCCGGCGGCGTCGCGCCCTCGCCCAGGGTCAGCACATAGGCCGCCCCCTGTTTGCGATAGGCGTAGGTCAGCGCCCCATAGGCGGTGCGCAGGTCCTTCACCCCCACGCCCTCGGCCGTATCCAGCCAAGCCTCCGGCACGCCCGCCGCCAGCACCAGGGCGTGGTCGCGGTCTCGCTCATAGGCGAACAGGTCGAGCGCCGAGCGGATATAGTCCGAGCTGATCCAGGCGTGGGGCATGTCGCCGATGAAGCGCGGCTCGCGCTTGTCGCGCCCCACCACCTCGGCCCAGCCGTTCCAGGCCTCGGGCCGGCGGTCGGCCATCAGGAAGTCCAGCACCGCCAGGGCGCGGTCCTTCTGGCCCAGCCGCACATAGGCGCCGACCAGCCGCCATTCGTAGGGGGTGTAGTCCTTCCACCCCGTGCGATTGGTCAGCCGGTTCTGGAAGTTTTCCCAATAGAGGTCGAAGGTTCGCGCCATCAGTTCGGGCGGGAGATTATCCTGCTCGCCCGCCGGAGACAGGGCGATGGTGGTCGAGGTGGCGTCGAAATCGCCCCGGTCCGCGGCGCCGGCGATCCAGTCGATGTCGTGGTGTGCGGCTGTGGCGACAATGGAGGCGCGGATGTCGGCGGCGAACTGATCGCGCGCCGCAGCATAGCGGGCGGCGGCCTCGGCGTCGCCCAGGGTCTGGGCGATGAAGACGGCGTCCTTGTAGCCCAGCAGGCCCCAGAAATCGTCCCAGTAGGAATAGGCCGCCTTGTCCGAATAGCCCTCGTGGCTGATCGTCGGGGGCAGCAGACCGTACAGGTGGCGCTGGTCTGGGGCCTGGAAGGCGGCGGTGCGGGTGGAGGCGCGCAGTTCGTCCATATAGGCGATCGCCTTCTGGACCTGGGGCCAGACCTGACGCAGCAGAGCCTCGTCGCCGGTGTAGCGATAGGTCTCGGCGGCCAGGAAGATGAACTCGCCGTGGCTGTCGTTCTCGGGCACCGGATCGGCGCCCCGCGCGTCGACGCAGCAGGGAACCTTGCCGTTTTCAAAGACGTAGGGGGCGTACCAGCGCAGATAGTCGGCAGAGTGCTCGGCCATGCCCAGCCGGTTCAGCCCCTCGGCCATCATGGCCCCGTCGCGGATCCAGGAACGGTTGTAGCTGCGGGTGCCGGGCTGGAGGATCGGCCCCTGACGCGACATCAACATATGGGCCAGTGAGGATTTCAAAGCATCCTCGATCCTTTGGGCGGCGGGCGGGAGGGTCAGGTCCACCCGGTCCAGCTTCTCACGCCACTGCGCCGCCAGCGCCTGCTCGGCCTGATCCAGGGCGGCGACGCCCTGCCCGGCCTGCGACGGATCGCCCGCCAGCGGCGACAGGAAGCCGAAGGTGCGCGTCTCACCGGGCTGAAGCGTCACCTCGTACAGCAGGGCGCCGGCCGGCAGGTCCGTGGCGTCGGAGACGGCGACCGGCTCACCCACTGGGCGTCGCGCCGTAGGCAAAATCAATGATTGAGGATCGGCCCCGGCGTCGAAGCTCGAAGCCGCCACAGCGTCCGGCGCGGTCAGGGGCTGGACCCGGACGTCGTCGTTCAGCGTCAGGCTCGCGCCGTCCCAGGCGATCCGCTCGACCGGCGCCACCCCGCCCGGAATGGCCAGGAATTGCACCGGCCCATTCACCTGGAACGGCCGCGCCGTCAGGGCCAGGGTCAGGCTGCGCGGCCGGTTGGAGGTGTTGGTCAGGTCATAGCGGCCCCACAGACGCGCCTGGTCCGGTGAACCATCGGCGAAGCTGGTGATCTTCAGCGTCCAGTCGTCGGCGATCCAGGTTACCGAGGGAATGGGCAGATCGCCGTCCTTCAGCCCCTGTTCGATATTGACGTCGGCCCAGGTGATCAGCCGGCCGTTATCGACGACGAAGGGTTCGATGCTGGGGCCCGCGCGGCGCAGTTCAATGGCGCCGTCCTCGCCGATCAGGCCGCTCTCGCCGCCGCCGTCCACGCCGACCAGGGTCCAGTAGGGCTGTTCGCCGAAGAAGCCGCGCGGATAGAGGCCGCGCAGGTTCTCCTTGGCCACCGCCTCGACGAAGGCCGTGGCGTCCTCGCCGAAGGCCAGGGGTTCGACCTCGATCTCGTTCAGCGCATAGGTCGTCGCCTGCCCCGCGCCCAGCCGCTGGCCGGCGCCGGACGAGCCGACGACGTCCGAGGCGGGGACCGGCTTCAGCGGCTCCAGCCGCAGCCAGCGGGCGCTCGTCTCGGGCGTGCGCAGCCAGTCGACGCCGCCGTTGCCGCCCTTCACGGATGTCAGCTCACGCCAGTCGCGTCCGTCGAGAGACGCTGAAATCCTATAGTCCGCCGCCGCGCCCCGCTCGCCCCAGCGCAGGGTCAGGCCGCCGAACTCGCGTTCGTATCCCAGATCCAGGGTCAGGGCCGACGGCTCGCCCACAGGCGGGGTCCAGGCGGTCTTCGGGTCCAGGTCGACGGCGTTGGCGGCCGTCGTCTGCGCCCGCCCATCGGCGGCGATCGGCTGGGGCGGCGCGAGGGGCTCGACCGGCAGGGCGCGCAGGCTCAGTTGATCGATCTCGACCGCGCCCTTGCCGCCCTCGGCCGCCACCACGACGAACTCGACCCGTTCGGCGCGGCGCAGCACCGTCTCCGGGCTGGGGCCCCAGGCCTTGGACACTTGGCGGCGCTTGATGACGAACTTCGTCCAGCCGTCAGGGAAGTCGTAGCGCGCCGTCTGTTTCCACCAGACGTTCTCGGCCGAGGCGTCGGTCAGCTTGACCTCGAAGGTGTTGGTCGGCCCGGCGCCGCGCACCCAGAAGCTGATCTCGTAATTGTCGGGCAGATCGACCGGCAGGGCGCGGCTGAGCACGGCGTAGCCGGCCTTGCCGTCGAAATCATAATCGAGCCGCACGGCGCGGCCGTCATGCCCCGCCACGGCGGAGACGGCGGCGTGGACGTCGGTCGAGGCGCTGGCCTGCCACCGCGAGGCGTCGTCCATGCTGTCGAGAACGCGCGTGTCCTGGGCGACGGCGGGGGCGGCCATCAGGGCGGCGCTGAGCGCGAGGGTGGAGGTCAGGATACGCATTGGATGACTCCAGCTTTCCCTCTCCGCGTCATCCTCGGGCTTGTCCCGAGGATCCAGACTCCCGGTATTGGACGGGGTGCATAGGGCGGCCGCACCGGGAGTCTGGATCCTCGCCACAAGGGCGAGGATGACGGCGTTGAGAGACGAGAAATTTACCCCTTCACGCTGCCCGCGAGCATGCCGCGGATGTAGTAGCGTTGCAGGGCGAGGAAGAGGATCAGCACAGGCGCGACCGTGACGACCGCGCCCGCCATCATCAGTTCGACATCCTGGACATGTTCGCGAGAGAGCGCCGCCAGGGCGACAGGCAGGGTGTAGTTCGACTGGTCCGTCAGGATGATCAACGGCCACAGGAAGTCGTTCCAGCTGCCCAGAAAGACGAACAGGCCCAGGGTAACGATGATCGGCTGCAGCGTCGGCAGGACGATGCGGCGGAAGATCTGGCCTTCGCTGGCCCCGTCGATGCGGGCCGCCTCCAGCATTTCGTCGGGAATGCTCAGCGCATACTGGCGCACCAGGAACAGGCCGAAGATCGAGGCCAGCCAGGGCACCAGGGCGCCGGCGTAGGTGTTCACCAGCCCCATCCCCTTCAGCATCAGAAACAGCGGCAGGGTGCCGATCTGGGCCGGCACCACCAGGGCGGCGACCAGGAACTGGAACAGGCGTTCGCGCCCCGTGAACTTCAGCTTGGCGAAGGCGTAGCCGGCCGGGACGGTGAAGCTGAGCGCCAGGATCGTCGCCAGGGTCGCCAGGGCGAAACTGTTCCACAGATAGCGGCCCATGCCCTGGTTCAGAAACAGGTCCTGATAATGCTCCAGCGTCCAGCGCGACGGGGCCAGCGGCGGCGGGAAGGTCGCCGCCTCGCCGGTCGGCATGAAGCTGACCGACGCCATCCAGACCAGCGGGAACAGAACGACGAGGGCGATGAGGGCGACGGCGAGGTTGAGGAGAATGGAACGGATCTTCATAGGCATCCCTCCTCCATTGCCGTCTCCCCCCCTACCCCCTTCCCAAGCACCGTCATCCTCGGGCTTGTCCCGAGGATCCAGACTCCAGGTGTTTGAAGGGGGTGCATACTGCGGACACACCGGGAGTCTGGATCCTCGCCACGAGGGCGAGGATGACGCGCTCTTGATAGGGGAGACTGACCGCAGGAAAACGCCATCACTGATACGCCCCCACCCGCTTGGCCACGGCCAACTGCACCAGGGTGATGGCCAGGATGCACAGGAACAGGACGAAGGCGACCGCGCTGGCGGAGCCCAGGTTCCACCATTTGAAGCCCTCTTCGTACATGAAGTAGAGCACCGTCACCGTGCTCTGGGCCGGGCCGCCTTGGGTCATGACATAGGGTTCGGCGAACAGCTGGAAGAAGCTGGCGACCGAGATGATCGAGACCAGCAGCATGGTCGGGGCGATGGCCGGCAGGGTGACGTGGCGGAACTGTTTCCACGGCCCGGCGCCGTCGATGCGGGCGGCCTCGTACAGGTCGTCCGGCACGGTCTGAAGCACGGCCAGGAAGATCAGCATATTGTAGCCGAAGATCTTCCAGACCACGAACATCAGGATGGCGGGAATGGAGGTCGAGGGCTGGCCCAGCCAGTCGACGGCGGGCAGGCCGATGCTCTCCAGCCCCCAGTTGATGACGCCGTAGCGGGTGTGCAGCAGATAGCGCCAGACCACCGCCGTCGCGACCAGGGTGGTGACATAGGGGGCGAAGAACATGACCCGCCAGATCGGCCGCCACTTCACCACCCGCGCGTTCAGGACCACCGCCGCCGCCAGGGAGGCCGCGATGGACAGGGGCACGCCCAGGACCGCGAAGGTCAGGGTGTTCTTCATCGCCCCCCAGAACAGCGGATTGGTCATCAGCCGCTCGTAGTTCTGCAGACCGACGAAGCGCAGATTGTCGAGGTCCGCCAGGGCGTAGATGTCGAAGTCGGTCAGGCTGAGCAGCAGGGCTGCGATCACCGGAAGGGCGAAGAACAGGCCGATGGCGATCATGGCCGGGGCGACGAAGCCCCAGGCGGCGCGTTCGCGGGCTGCGAGGCCACGCGACGGTCTCGGCTGGACCAATGTCGGATCGGCGACGGTCATACGGCCCTGCCCTGCTCCATCATCCAGCGGCGCTTCTCCAGCAGTCGATCAGCACGGCGATCGATCTCGGCCGCCGCAGTCTCGGGCGTATATTCGCCGCGCACCATCCGTTCGGCGACGATCTGCATCTCTGTCACGATCCGCTCCCATTCGGGAACCTTGGGCACGGCCTTGGCGCGTTCCAACTGGCCCCGGAAGGGCGCCAGCATAGGGTCGCGCTCGACCTGGGCGATGTCCCAGGCGCTCTTCCGCGCCGGAAGATCGCCGACGATGGTGTTGAACCGAGCCTGCACCGCCGGCTCGGACAGATAGCGGACCAGGGCCCAGGCCGCCTCCTGATGCGGCGAGGATTGGAAGACCGCCAGGCTGGAGCCGCCCGGCGCCGAGGCGCCCAGGCCGTTCGGCCCCGGCACGCCCGCCGTGGCCCAGCTGGACTGAAACGACGTCGGCAGACGGCTGCGGAAATCGCCCACGCTCCACGGGCCGGAGAAGTAGAAGCTGAAATAGCCGCGCGCGAACTCGGTCCAGACGTTGGATATCTGCGCCGCCGACGCCAGGGGCGCCAGGCCCTCGGCGAACAGGCTGCGATAGAAGGCCAGGGCCGAGATGAAGCCGGGGTTGGAGAAGTTGCCGCGCGTATTCCTGTCCCGCAGCAAGGGCTCCTCGGTCTGAAGGCCGAAGGTCAAAAGCTGCTCGAACTCGTTCAACGGCAACAGGATGGCGTAGTTGTCGCCGCCCGCCACGCGCTTGATCCCGTGCATGGCCCGCTTCCACTCGCCCCAGTCCTGCGGCGGCGCGTCGAAGCCCGCGCGGGCCAGAAGGTCGGTGCGATAAAACAGCAGACGCGTGTCCACGTACCAGGGCGTGGTCATGGCTCGGCCGGCCACCTCGTTGGTCTCGAGCACCGCCTCGAACTGATCGGTCAGCAGGTCGGCCGCGGCCGGCGGAGTCGGCGACAGGGCGCCGATGGCGGTCAGTTCCGACACCCAGGTGTTGCCGATCTGGCTGACGTCCGGAAGGGAGTCGCCGGCGTAGGCTGTCAGCAGCTTCTCATGCGCCGCCGTCCAAGGCAGGGGCTGGACCGCGACACGGACGCCGGGATTGCGCCGCTCGAACTCGGGCATCAGCTGGCCCACCGTCCCGCCCTCATTGCCCATGGCCCAGAAGCGCAGCACGGTCTCGCCCTCGCGACGCGGCGTGCAGGCCGCCGCCGCCCCGCCCGCCAGCAGCGCCAGGGCGCCCCGCCTGTGCGGGCCAGAGGTCATGCGTTCAGCCAGCCGCCGGTGAAGCCCGCTGTCTCCAGGGCCTTACGGATGTGCGGCTCGCCGCGCATGTAGCGCCAGATGAAGTCGGAACGATGGTTCTCGGTCATGCCGACGATGGGCCCCTGGTCGATGCCCAGATAGTCGTCGGCGACCCAGCCCACGCCGTCAATGATCTTGCCGTGCTGCAAGGGCCCGTCGCGCTGGGTCAGGGTCGGGTTGAAGCTGTCGAGGAAGCCCCATTCGGTATAGATGCCCGCGCCGAACCGGCTCTTCATCGCCTTGATGCAGGGCACGACGATCTCGGGCGCGAAGGCGATGGAGCTGGCCGCCGCCGTGGGAGCGATGGTGCCGTCGTCGCGGTCTCCGGGGCCGCGCGCCGAATAGCTGAAGAACTCGCGCTCGACGCCGTTGATCGTCTGTTTGAAATCGCCCGGCCCGTCGCAGGCCGTCAGGCCCCAGGTCTCAGACGAATAGCCGACCCACTGGCCCGGGTTGTCGTGCCCGTATTTTTGCTGGGCGTAGACGGCGCGGCGGCTGTTTTCGAAATAGTCGAGATATTCGCCCATCTGGGCCGACTGGCCCCGCATCCAGGCGTCCTGGATGCCGCGGAAATCGACGTACATATGGCTGTACTGGTGGCCGAAGATCGGCGCGAAATTCAGGTGCCAGCTGCCCCAGCGATCGGTCCAGCTCTCGTCATAGCTGGCGGCCCATTCGTGCCAGACATTGACCGAGACCGGATGGGTCGGGCTGCCGATGGCCAGCAGCAGCACCAGCATGCCCTCGTTATAGACGTGCCAGTCAGACGGGATGAAGCCGCTCTCCGGATGCCAGCCCATGGTGATCCGGTTGTCGCGCACGACGGCCCAGTCCCATTCGATCCGCTCGTACAGGGCCTGGACCCGGCTGCGGATCTCGACCTCGTCCGGGTGGTCGCCGTCGAAATAGCGGGCGGCGAACAGCATGCCGGCCATCAGCAGGGCCGTATCGACGGTCGACAGCTCGTTGGTCCGGTAGCGGTGACCGGTCTCCATATCGAGGAAATGATAGAAGAAGCCCTTGTGCCCCGCCGTGCCGGTCGGCTCCGGCCCCTGGGGCAGGCTGTGGAAATAGCGGACGGTGATCAGGGTCCGCTCGCGCGCCTCGTCCCGGCTCATCCAGCGGCGCTCGACGCCGATGGGCCAGCAGGTCAGGGCGAAACCGACCGCCGCAATAGAGCAGAAGGATTTGCTGGGCCAGCGATCGGGCGTCAGGCCGGTGGCCCGGTCCGTGACCTTTTCGAACCAGCGGAAGGTGCGTTCCTGAAGCTCATCGACCTCGCGGTCCAGCCGCAGGGGCCGACGCTGCGTGCCGTTGACCGCCCCAGTGACCGCCTGCTGCGCCGCCGCCTCGCCCACAACGAGGCCCCCGACCGCCAGGGCCGCAGCCCCTGCCGTGGTTCGCATCAGGAAGTCTCGGCGGTTCATAGGCACGCTCACTGAATATCTGAAAAAAGAAGGCCGCCTTCCACGCAAGCGGAAGGCGGCCCAGGCTCAGGGTGGTTAGAAGGAGTAGCGCAGACCGACCTGGAAGCTGCGGGTCGGCAGGAACTGAGCGGTAGGCTGACCGAAGGTCGGATTTAGCGGCGCCAGTCCGGTGTTTGACGTCCGGTACGTTTGGTTGAAGCTAGAGTAGTTCTTAAAGTTGAACACGTTAATGGCGTCAGCCGTCAGTTCCACTTGCTGACCGCCGAAGACCTGGAAGGTTTTTGTGAGGCGCAGATCAACTTGACGGTAAGCCCACTCCCAAGCCGGAATGATGAAGGCGTGCTTCTCGGGATAGGCCGAAAACCAATCAGGCTTGGCGCCCTCGCCGACGTTGTTCCGAGTGAACGGACGACCTGAACCCAAGGTGATAATCGAAGAAAGACGGAAGTCCCATGGCATAGCCACAGTGCCAGACGCCACGATGCGATGGCGTTCTGTTCCAGGCGACTTGAACCAAGGCGAATTGGCGACCGACGAATAGTCAAAATCAAAATTCGACAGGCCTTGATCACGACTGCCGTTCTGCTTGGCGTCGGCGAATGTGTAGGCGACGTTGAAGCCGTATCGATCCTGCATGTTGAAGGGCTTATCCAACGTGAAGTAGATCGCATTGTACCGGCGCTCACGGTTGTGGTCGGAATAGAAGGCATTCCGATACGGGAACTGTTGGTTGGTCTGCGGATCGATCAGCGCTGCATTGGGCAGACCGATAACTACTGCGTTGGCGTCATTCACATTCAAGCGGTACCAGCCGAACTCGTTCTTCGTCTTGGCGTAGGAGAAGGTCAGAGCGGCCTGAACGGCGCCAAATTTCTGACGAACGCCCAGGTTGAACTGATCAGTATGGGGCATCTCGGCATCGTTCTTCACAAGGAAGACCTCCCCGGTGCCGACGGTCCCTGCCAGGAGGGTATCCAGCCCTGCCTGTGTGTTGTAGATCGGATTCCAAGCTACCGTCTGCTGGCCGCCGTAAGTTCCGCCATTTTGCGAGAAGTAAACCGTTTTCGTCCGGTTGACGGGTCCATAACGCTCTGAGAAGGCGAAGTTGAAGCCGATCCGGTCGTAGTAGCGCCCAGCTCCACCGAATAGCACCGTGCGTTCATCTCCGAAGAAGTCGTAAGAGAAGCCGATCCGCGGCTGGATCGCTCCCTTGAACGCATCGCGATCCCCGTCCGAAATGTACTGAGACAGATCGATGGGTGAGACATAAGCGGGATTTGAAGACAGGGCAGCGATAAAACGCCGGATCTCCTCGGGCGTCCGATAGTCGTTGTTCACAGCATTGTCTTCATAATCCCAGCGGATTCCGAGGTTCAATTCCAGCCTGTCGGTAACCTGCCAATCGTCCTGCAAATATATGCCGAAGACATTGTTATCGACTGAAGTCGGCTGAACTGGCAGAGCGATGCTCACTTGCGTCGGAATTGTGGACGAGCCTATGACCTCCGATCGGGCTTGAATGTCATAGGTATAGAAGGGGTTGCGGTTGAATTCTTTCGCAACATCATATGACTGCATGGAATACTTCACGCCTAACTTAAAGGTATGAAGTCCAGCCATTTCAACATCAGGAATTGTCAGGTCATTTCTTATAGTAACGCTTTCCTGCTGGATGTCTTGATTGTTTGCGCCGCCACCCAATGTAAAGATAGTGCTGTCGATGTTGGTGTATGAGAATTGGAAGCCGGCAGAGGCTGGGTTCGCGGGGACGTCAGGCACATTATCACGGTAGATGACGTATCGTGCCCCCGGCTCGTCGAAATTCAGCGCGCCCGGATTATAAGCCGACCTGAAATAGTCGATTGAAAATTCGTTCAGGAAGCGGTCACCCTGGTATTGGTGCTTCAGAACCACCGAACGGGTGTCGCCGTTGATTGCAACTGCACGGTCATAAGCTGTCGGTCCGTTCCCGAAATCGCGAATGTCCTGCTCGGTCCGGTATGTTGCGCTAAGATCCACCCGTTGGCGATCATTTACCTGCCAAGACAGCTTGCCGAATAGCATGTCCTCTTCGAATGGTGCGGTGAAGGTTCCGAGATATTGGTCGAACTGGGAGGCGAATTCGGTCCGGTTCAGATAGACTGGACGCTCTCGCGTTTCATCCTTGCGCTCATAGGCCAGAAAATAGTGGAGGCGGTCTTCGATGATAGGGCCTCCGACCGAACCGCCATACTGTAGGCGATCAAGCTTGGGCTTAGCCTCGCCCCGCGCTTTGGAGAACACATTCTGTGCAGTCCAACTGCCGTCTTGCCAGCTTACGAACAGATCGCCGCTGAGTTCGTTGGTGCCCGAGCGCGTAACCGACGTGATGATGGCCGAAGATGCCTGCTCATACTCGGCCTTAAAGTTTTGTGTCAGTACTCGGAACTCCTGTACAGCCGCCTGCGGGAAGGGATTGCCGCGGCTGTCGTCCTGACCGGCAACGCCCCCATCAATGATCGTTGACTTCTGGTTCTGACCATCGATGAAGACATTGATAGCCAGCGAGGGTTGACCACCCGCCGAAATGGTGCGTTCCGCGTCATCTTCCTGCACGACCACGCCAGGTGCCAGCGCGGCGAAGTTCAGGAAGTTGCGACTAATCTGCGGCAGGTCGTTGATCTGCTGCTGGCTAACATTGGTCGCAACTTCAGACGTACGCACCTCGAAGATGCGACGGCCAGAAACGACGACGTCGCCAAGGTCGGCTACGCCTTCGGTGGAGCCCGCGCTCGTCGGTGAGGCGACGTCCAGATTAAGCGTACCAACTTGGCCCAGCGCTAGGGTGACGACGTCTTCGCTCGTCTGACCGTCGCTGGTAGTGACCTGAATTCTGTAGGAACCGGGACGCAGCCCCGGGATGACGTACTGGCCATTGGCGCCGATGCGGCCGCGCGTGACATAACCAGTCGCCGTATCGGTGGCGGTCACTGTGCCGCCGGTTTCGACAGTCGCGCCGTGAGATACAACGCCCCGAAGGGTTGAGGTCGCATTTTGCGCCTGGGCCCCGCCGACAACCGCCATGCTCATGGCCAGAGCCGACGCGGCCGCCAAGGCGGTGCTGCGTGTATTGAAATTTCTCATCCTGTTTTCCCCTCCTGATGGGCCCGTTTCACAACGGCTGTGCGGTTGGATTGACGGCGTTCGACCCGGCGGTTTCGGCCGCCGCGGTGGATTGTCGTTCGACCAGAAGCGGCCGAACGATTTCGCAGGCGGAATCCGGCGCCCCGTTCGGGCCGGCCTGGACCAGGCCGATCAGGCGCTCCACGCCCCTTCGGCCCATTTCCGCAATATTCACTCTCAACGTGGTCAGGGTCGGTCGAACCAGGGCCGCCAGCGGCACGTCGTCGAATCCGATCACAGCCACGTCCTCAGGGCAGCGCACGCCCGCCTCCTGGAAGGCCAGCATGGCGCCCAGGGCCATCATGTCGTTGGCCGCGAACACCGCGTCGGGGCGCTGGTCCAGAGCCAGCAACCGGGTGGCGGCGCGATGCCCGGCCGCCTGGGTGAAGTCGCCCTCGACGATGATCGGTTCCTGGTCGATCAGGGCGCTGGCGTAGCCCTCGGCGCGGATGTCCGCCTCAAGGTTTCCGGCCGCGCCCCGAATGTGGGCGATGCGGCGCCGGCCCGTCGCGCGCAGATGCTCGACCGCCGTGACGGCCGCCCCGTGATTGTCGATCGCGATGGAGGGGCGGCCCGCCTCGTCCAGGCCGCCGTTCATCAACACCACCGGCATGCGGCCCGCCACGTCGGCGGCCAGGTTGGCGGCGCGCAGATGGGGCGACAGGACGATCATTCCATCAACCCGACCGCGCATCGATCTCAGGGCGGCCAAGGTCTCCTCGGTGTCGCCGTGGGAGCTGGACACGATCAGATGTTTGCCGTGGGCGCGCGCGGCCAAATCCATGCCGCGGATCAGCTCGGAGAAGAACTCGCCGTAGAGATCAGGCAGGATGACGCCGATCGTGTCGGTCCGGCTGGTCGACAGGCTGCGGGCGCCGACGTGGGGCACATATCGAAGGTATTCGACCGCATCGAGCACCCGACGCCGGGTCGATTCCGTGATGGCGTCAGAGCCGTTCAGCACGCGCGACACCGAGGCCACGGACACCTGCGCCCGCTCCGCCACGTCACGGATCGTGGCGGCCTTGGCGGCCGGCGCATGTCCGTTAACGGCTGACGGGGTGGAGACGTCCACGGTTTCCTCTCTGAGCGTTCATCGTGCCGGCCCACTTATCGAAGGTCCGTCGATAACAAATGTAATCGGTTACATGGCACAGGAGGCTCAGTCACCGCAAGCGGCGAGATGTCGCCCCTTCTCGATTTCTCCTCCCCCGACGGGTGTTCCCGTCCAGGCTTCGGCCGCCACCGCCCCTGGATGCGAGCCCTGGGGACGGGCGGCATGGTCCACCCCGAATTCAGCGGTTGATAACGACTACATCTAGTAGCGCGGGCCGTCGCGACACCGTAATCTGGCGCCAGCTCTAAGGGGAGATGCGGTTTATGCGCTTTCAATCCGGCTTCGTCGCTCGCGCCGTGCGGGTCGCGATGGAGACCCGCGCCATAGAGCGCCCCTTCCTGGTCCAGGAGGTTCTGGCGCCCGCCGGCTGGTCCGACGCCCGGGTCGAAGCCTGGCTGGACTGGGGCGATTCGCTCTCGCCCCCGCCGCCCGTCGCGGGCGGCTGGCTGAACGGCGCGCCGGACGCCTGGGCCGGGCGTTTGGCGGCCAAGGGATTGGCCGAGGGCGTCTTTGCCGACACCAAGGCGGCGGGCGCCTTTGCGGCGGAGCTGGCGGCCACGATGCAGCTCGGCCTGGCGACCCCAGTGGGACACGCCGGAACGGCCGGCGTCGTCGACCTCGCCGATCCATCCGCCGCCGCCCGGCTTTCCGCCCACAGGGCCGATCGGACGACCCAGCGGCTGGCGCGACAATCAGCGGAGGCCCTGACCGACGCCCTCTGCGCCGTCGCCGACGCGGTCGATCGTTGCGAGGGGGCCCGGGGGGATTGCGCCGACCCGATGCGAAATCCCGCGCTGGGCCGGGCCGCCGCCGCCGCCCGCGGCCGCGGGGCGACCGACGCCGACATCCTGCGCGCCGTCGATGGTGAGCGTCCCAGCCTGACGCTTCGCCCCTTGGCGGACGGCGCCCAGCTGGTGGTCCTGGCCGACCGGACCCAGACCGCCGCCGGCTCCCCTGAAGTTCTGGCCGCTGCAGAGGCCGCCCTGGACGGCGGCCTGGTCGTCGTCCTCGACCCGCGGGACGCTGAGGTTCTGGCCGAACCCGCCGCCAATCGGGTTCTGATCGACCTGGCTGCGGTCGCGACCCTGAGCGATGGGACGTTCGATCTTCTGCCCGATCTGGTTCGTCTGTGGGTGACGGCCCTGGACCTCCAATCGGACGACGCCGTGCTCGCGCTGGGACTGGAGGGGCTTTTGGACGCCCTGGCGCCGCTCGACGGCGATCCCGCCGCCCGCGCCGAGGCCTTGGGCGCCCTGACGGCGTCGGTCGCAGCCCAAACCTCGGTCGAGCTGGCGCGGCTGCGCAGTCCCTGTGGCGAGTGGGAGGGTTTGAAGGCCCAAATTGTCGATGTCGAAAAGGCGCGCCGCGACCGGCTGTCCGCCAATTCCTTCCCCCTCGCCGCCCAGGCGATCGAGATTCTGGATCGGACGTCCGGTCCCCGCCGCCACATCGCCTTGGGTCTGTTCGTCGACGACGCCGAGGCCCGCCTGCGTCTCGGCCGGGGCGCGCCCGCCGTCGTCGATCTATTCGAGACCGCAGACGGTGGGATCGGTCGCCGCCTGGCCCCGGCCCTGGCCGCCGCCCTGGTCCGCAGCGGAGGGGACGTCCAGGCGGCCGAGCGTCGCCTGTTCGGCCGACGCACCCTGGTCGAGGCGCCGGGCGTGGATCATTCCGCGCTTCGCGCCTTCGGCTTCACCGATGTGGAACTGGCCGCCGTGGAACAGGCTCTGGGTGCTGCGGAAAGCTTCGACGCCGTCTTCACCGCACCCGTCCTCGACCCCGGCTTCATCCGCGACGTTCTGGGACTGGAAGACGGCGACGGCCCCTTGTTGAACCTGCTGGGGGTGCCCGAAGAGGCTGAGGCCGCTGCGGCTCAATGGGTGTTCGGCCATGGTCATCTGAGGGATTGGGAGGGCGCGCCGACCGACCTCGCAGCCCTTCTCGCCGATCCCGCCGGCTTCGAGGGTCGCCTGCGTCTGGCGCTCGAACCCTTCAGCGACGCCCCGGACATCGCCCTTGAAACCCTCGACTGGCGCGCCACCGCCGCCCAGGCCGCGCGCACGCTCAGCCAGGCGGCGGATCACGGACGGCGCGCCATCCGCCTGAACCGCGCCGCGCCTCCCCCCGGCCCTCTGCTGACCCTGCCCAAGACCGACCCTACGCCGCGCTTCGAAGCCGCACCCCAGACCGCCGCCGCACCCGCCCCCAAGGAGCGGATCATCGAACGGGTGGTGGAACGCGAACGCGCCCGCCGCAAACTGCCCGACCGTCGCAAGGGCTATATCCAGAAGGCGGCCGTAGGCGGCCACAAGGTCTATATCCACACCGGAGAATATGAAGACGGCGAATTGGGCGAGATCTTCATCGACATGCACAAGGAAGGCGCCGCCTTCCGCAGCCTGATGAACAACTTCGCCATCGCCATCTCTATCGGCCTGCAATACGGCGTGCCGCTGGACGAGTTCGTGGACGCCTTCGTCTTCACCCGCTTCGAGCCGGCGGGACGGGTCACCGGCAATGATTCCATCCGTTCGGCGACCTCGATCCTCGACTACATCTTCCGCGAACTGGGCGTCTCCTATCTGAGCCGCCAGGAGTTGGCCAACGCCCAGGCGGATCACACCCAGGCCGAGGGCCAAAACTGGGGCGAACTGGGCGATGGAAAGCCCAAGGACGGCGAGGCCGTGCCCGCCGCACGCTTTATATCCAAGGGGTTCGCGCGCGGCTCGGCGCCGGACAATCTGGTCGTCGTGCCCTTCGGCCGCAAGCTGGAGACGGAGCCTCGGCCGGGCGGCGAGACAGAGGCGGCGGCCTGTCCCTCCTGCGGGGACTTCAGCCTGCAACAACGCGGCGCCGGCTGGACCTGCGACACCTGCGGCGCGGCGCCGGCCCTGCAAGGCGGGGATCAGGGCTAAGTTAACGGGTCGCCCCTAGGCTCAGGATCAATGCGACGCCTTCGCCGGAGCGACCCCATGTCCCGCCTGACCGCCCTTTCCCTCGCCGCCGCCCTTCTCGCGACCCTGGCCGTCCCCGCCTCGGCCCAGAACGCCGGTCAGATCGCCTCGGTGCGTCGGGGCGCTTCCTGCGCGGGCTGCAACCTTTTTCAGGGCGACTTTTCCGGGCTTGAGGCGCGGGGCCTGAACCTGACGCGATCGCGTTTGCGGCAGGCGGACCTGAGCCTGAGCGTGATGAACCGCACCCGCTTCTCCAACGCCGATCTGCGCGACGTGGACGCCTATGGCGGGGTCTTTTCCGGCTCCAGCTTTTCAGGCGCGAACCTGACCAACGCCAGTTTCGTCGGCGCCTATCTGCAAGGGGCGAACTTCGCAGGGGCCACGCTCCAGGGAACCAATATCTCCGGCGCCGATCTGTCGCGCGCCTCAGGTCTGACGCAGAGCCAGCTCAATCGAGCCTGCGGCGACGGCTCCACCGTCCTGCCGCACGGCCTGCGTATTCCGGCCTGCTGAAGGCCGCCAATCTTGCCGGCATTTAACGAAATTACCTCGATTTAAGTAGGTCCGGTCACGGTTTCAGGGCATTCAGGCGGTGTGAAACAGATCATCCGCCCTACCCTTTCGGTCCTTTTGCCCGCCCTGGCTGCGGCGAGCGGCCTTCTGCTGGCGCCGTCCGCCTTCGCCGGCGTCGAGATGACGGTGCAAGATCGCGACGTGGCCCGGTCAGTCTCGCTCGGCGGATCCTGCAATCGCTGCGAGCTGTCGGGGCGCAATCTTTCCGGTGCGACCTTCACCGGCGCCAGCTTCATGAACGCCACCCTGGTCGGCGCCAATCTGCGTGGCGCGGAAATGGTGGGGTCGAACTTCACGGGCAGCGACTTCAGCCGCGCCAATCTGACCGGGGTCGAGATCGTCGGCGCCGACTTCACCTCCACCAGCTTCGCAAACGCCGTCCTGACGGGAGCAGAGGCCCAGGGCGCCTCCTTCGTGCGCGCCAACCTTTCCCGCGCCAACCTTTCCGGAGGCGAGTTGCACGGGGTCAATTTCAACGGCGCCACCCTGATCGAGGCCGACTTTTCGGGCAGCGAGCTATTCGGCGCGACCCTGGCCAATGTCCGCGCCGCCGGGGCCGATTTCAGCGATGCCGAGATCAACGCCTCCAACCTGACCCACGGGGACTTCACCGGCGCCTCCTTCCGGGATTCCAGCCTGGACGGCGCGCGGCTGACCGGCGGCGTCTTTAGCCGGGCCGACTTCAGAGACGCCTCCCTGCGGCGCACCGATATTCGAGGCGCAGATTTGTCCGGCGCGCGCAATCTGACCCAGGATCAGGTGCGGGAAGCCTGCGGCGATGGATCGACCCGCCTTCCCGGCCGTCTGACGGCCCAGGCCTGCCGCGGCGCAATCCGCGTCATCCGCGCCGTTCCCGCGCCGCCGACGCCGCCCGCGCCGCCGCGCGTCCGCAACTTCGTGACTGCAGACCGCTGACGCCCGGCTGAATGCGGTCGAATGAAAAAGGGCGCGCCTCGGCGCGCCCTTTCTTTCGCTCAGATAGGCCGATCAGACCTTGATCGGCGGGGCCGTGCGGATATGCAGCTCCTTCAGCTGGCGCTCCTGCACCGTGGCCGGGGCGCTCATCAGCAGGTCTTCGCCTTGCTGGTTCAGCGGGAAGGCGATCACCTCGCGGATGGCCTGCTGACCGGCCAGCAGCATGACGATCCGGTCGATGCCGGGAGCCAGACCGCCGTGCGGCGGGGCGCCGAAGCGGAAGGCGTTCAACATGCCGCCGAACTGCTCTTCGACCACCGAGGCGTCGTAGCCCGCGATTTCGAAGGCCTTCAGCATGATCTCGGCCTTGTGGTTCCGGATCGCGCCCGAGCACAGCTCATAGCCGTTGCAGACGATGTCGTACTGATAGGCGCGGATGGTCAGCGGATCCTGGGTCTCCAGGGCCTCCAGCCCGCCCTGAGGCATCGAGAAGGGGTTGTGGCTGAAGTCGACCTTCTTCTCTTCTTCCGACCATTCGAACATGGGGAAGTCGACGATCCAGCAGAACTTGAACTGGTCCTCATCGACCAGCTTCAGCTCCGTGCCCACGCGGGTGCGGGCCAGACCGGCGAACTTGGCGAAGGCCGACGGCAGGCCGGCGACGAAGAAGGCGGCGTCGCCCTGGCCCAGGCCCAGGGACTGCATCAGGGCCTCGGTCGGCTCCTGGCCCAGGTTCTTGGCGATGGGGCCGCCCCAGGCGCCCTGGTCGTCGGACCAGAAGATATAGCCCAGGCCCGGTTGGCCTTCGCCCTGGGCCCAGGAGTTCATGCGGTCGCAGAAGGCGCGCGATCCGCCGGTCGGCGCCGGAATGGCCCAGACGGCGTTCTTCTCGTCCGCGCCCAGGATCTTGGCGAACAGGCCGAAACCGCCGTCGCGGAAATGGTCGGACACGACCTGCATCTTGATCGGGTTGCGCAGATCCGGCTTGTCGGAGCCGTACCAGGCCATCGACTGGGCGTAGGTCAGGCGTTCGAAGCCCTTGTGTTCGAAGCTCTGACCGAAGTCGTTGGTGAAGGTGTGGGTCTGGTCGATGGGCGAGACCGGCTTGCCCTCGCCGAACTCTTCGAAGACGCCGTGCATGACGGGTTCGATGGCGGCGAAGACGTCTTCCTGGGTCACGAAGCTCATTTCGACGTCGAGCTGGTAGAACTCCAGCGACCGGTCGGCGCGCAGGTCTTCATCGCGGAAGCAGGGCGCGATCTGGAAATAGCGGTCGAAGCCCGAGACCATCAGCAGCTGTTTGAACTGCTGGGGCGCCTGCGGCAGGGCGTAGAACTTCTCGGGGTGCAGACGGCTGGGCACCAGGAAGTCGCGCGCGCCCTCGGGCGACGAGGCCGTCAGGATCGGCGTCTGATACTCCAGGAAACCCTGGTCGAACATGCGGTTACGGATCGACTGGATCACGCGCGAGCGCAGCACGATGTTCTTGTGCAGGGTCTCGCGCCGCAGATCGAGATAGCGGTGCTTGAGGCGGATCTCCTCGGGATATTCCGGCTCGCCGAAGACCGGCAGCGGCAGTTCGGCGGCTTCCGACAGGACTTCGACGCCCTGGACGCGAACCTCGATCTCGCCGGTCGGCAGGTTCGGGTTCACCACCGAGGCGTCGCGGGCGACCACCTCGCCGTCCACCTTGATCACGCTCTCGGCGCGCAGGCGCTCGACAGCCGCGAAGCCGGGCGTCTCGGGGTGCAGCACCAGTTGGGTCAGGCCGTAGTGATCCCGCAGGTCGATGAACAGCAGGCCGCCGTGGTCGCGCTTCCGGTGAACCCAGCCGGACAGGCGGACGGCGGAACCGGCGTCGGAGGCGCGCAGGGCGCCGCAGGTATGGGAGCGGTAGGCGTGCATGAACAGACCGTCTGGAAATCTGGCGGTGGAATCTGACGCCTTCGGCGCCTGAAATCGAAGCGGCGTAGGGCGCATCATCGCCCCGGAAAGTCAAGGTTTCAGCCGTTGCAAACCCCGCTGCGGCGCGCAATAGCGGTTCCAGTCAAAGCTGAAGGCGCCCATGTTCATCGTCACCATCACCTATACCCAGCCGATCGAGGCCATTGAGCAAAAGACGGTCGAGCACCGCGCCTGGCTGGACCAACACGTCGCCAGCGGCCTGATCCTCGCCGCCGGCCCGATGGTTCCGCGCACCGGCGGCATTCTGGTGGTGCGCAGCGGCGGAACGAAGGAGGCGCTGGAAACCCTGCTGAAGGACGATCCTTTCCAGGTCCACGGCCTGGCCGATTACAAGGTGACCGAGTTCAAGGCGGGCAAGCTGAACCCCGCCCTGGCCGATTTCGCCTGAAACGCTCCACAGGGTCTAACGTCCCTCCCCATTACCAACAGGCCCGCTCTGACACAGGCCGACCGGGCCTCTGCTATGACAGAACCATGTCCGCGCCGAGCGCCCTGAGCCCAAAGCCCGCCGAACAGCTGCGTCTGCCGCTGGAACGCCCCGTAGGCGACGCCTTCGTGGTCTCAGACAGCAACGCCGAGGCCGCGCGGGTGCTGGCGGCCTGGCCGGACGGCGTGGGTTCTGTCCTGGCGCTCTATGGACCGGCGGGAGCCGGCAAGAGCCGGTTGGCCGCCGACTGGGCCGAACGGGTCGGCGCCCTGCCCCTGCACGGCGCGGAAGCAGCTGTGATCGACCCGCTGGAGCTGGAAGGCCGCCCCGTCCTGCTGGACTCGGCCTCTGATGCGGATGATGAAAGCCTGTTTCATCTGATCAATCTGGCGAACGTCTCCGGCGGCGCCCTCCTGCTGGTGGATCGGGCGGCCCCGCGGCAATGGCGAGCAGCCCTGCCCGACCTGCGCTCGCGTCTGGACGCGGTGCGGGCCGTGCCCGTCGAGGCGCCGGATGACAAGGTGCTGTCGGCCATTCTTCGCGCCCGCTTCGCAGAGCGCAGCATCGCCCCCGCCGACGACGTCATCGACTATCTGGTGCGACGCCTGGACCGTTCAGCGGACATGGCCGTGAAGGTGGTGGATCGGCTGGACGCCCTGCATCGCCCGGTGACCCGCCCCCTGGCCCGCGAGGTTCTGGACCAGCTCGAAGACGCAGACGCCGCCTGACGCGGCCCCTTCCTACGATCTTCCCGGCCCCTGCAAATTTCCGGCTCGTCCGCTTGCGGCCGTCACAGTCGCGCGCGACAACCGGCACATGACCGACGCTGCGATTCAAGACGATACCCGGGGCGAGGAAGTTCCAGCCTCCCGCGCGCCTCAGCTGGCCCTGAACGAAGATCTGATGATTTCGCCGTCGCGCTTCTTCAATCGCGAAATTTCCTGGCTGGCCTTCAACGAACGCGTGTTGGAAGAGGCGGCCAATCCGAACCATCCGCTGCTGGAGCGGCTGCGGTTCGTCTCGATCTCGGCGAACAATCTCGACGAGTTCTTCATGACGCGGGTCGCAGGCCTGAAGGGCCAGTTGCGCGAGCGACTCAGAATCCTGTCCGCGGACGGTCTGACCCCGGCCGAACAGCTGGAGCGCATCAATATCGCTGCGGGCCAGTTGATGGCCGAACAACAGGTCCGCTGGCGTCAGCTGAAGAAGGAATTGGCTGCGGCGGGGATCGAGGTGGTCGATCGCAACCGCCTGACCAAGACCGAAAGGGAGCGGCTGGAGCCCGAGTTCCTGAACCAGCTGTTCGCCGTTCTGACGCCTCTCGCCATTGATCCGGCTCACCCCTTCCCCTTCCTGCCCAACCTCGGCTTTTCCCTGGCGCTGAAGCTGAAGCGCAAGGGCGAGGCCAAGACCTTCTACGCCCTGGTGCCGGTGCCGACCCAGGTGCGCCGCTTCTGGGAATTGCCGACCGACGGGCGATCCGCGCCGGGTCGCAAGCGGTTCATTACCCTGGAGAACGTGCTTCTGCTGTTCATCAACCACCTCTTCCCAGGCTGTGAGGTCTTGGAAAAGGGCCTGCTCCGTCTGATCCGCGACAGCGACATCGAGATCGAGGAAGAGGCCGAAGACCTGGTGCTGGAGTTCGAGGAGGCCTTGAAGCAGCGACGCCTCGGCTCGGTGGTGCGCGTCAAGATCGAGGCCTCGATGCCCGCCGATCTGCGCGACTTCATCATCGGCGAGTTGGAGGCGACGCCCCAGGACGTGGTGCTGGTGGACGGCATGCTGGGCCTGGCTCAGCTATCGGACCTGATACCTGGCGGCCATCCCGACCTGAAGTTCAAGGGCTATGAGCCCCGCTATCCGGAACGGGTTCGGGACAATGGGGGCGACATCTTCGCCGCCGTCCGAGAAAAGGACATGCTGATTCACCACCCGTTCGAGAGCTTCGACGTGGTGGTGCAGTTCCTGCGTCAGGCGGCGCGTGACCCGAACGTCATCGCCATCAAACAGACCCTGTACCGCACCTCCAAGGACAGTCCCATCGTCGCCGCCCTGATCGAGGCGGCCGAGAACGGCAAGAACGTCACCGCCCTGGTCGAGCTGAAGGCCCGGTTCGACGAGGAGGCCAACCTGCGCTGGGCGCGAGCGATGGAGCGGGCCGGCGTCCACGTCGTCTTCGGCTTTGTCGAATACAAGACCCACGCCAAGCTGAGCGTCGTGGTGCGACGTGAAGGGGACGGCCTTAGAACCTATTGCCACTACGGCACCGGCAACTATCACCCGGTCACGGCCAAGGTTTACACCGACCTGTCCCTTTTCAGCTGTGATCCGACTCTGGCGCGCGACGCCAGCCGGGTGTTCAACTACATCACCGGCTACGCCACCCCGGACGAGTTGGAGGCGTTGATCGTTTCCCCGCTCAACATGAAGGCCAAGCTGATCGAATTGATCGGCAAGGAGATGTCAGCCGCCGCAATGGGCAAGCCGGCGGCCATCTGGGTGAAGCTGAACGCCCTGGTCGATCCCGAGATCATTGACGCCCTGTACCGGGCCAGCCAATGGGGCGTACGAATCGACTTGGTGGTGCGCGGCATCTGCTGCCTGCGCCCCGGGGTGCCGGGCCTGTCGGAGAACATCCGGGTCAAGTCCATCGTCGGCCGCTTCCTGGAACACAGCCGGATCGTCTGTTTCGCCAACGGCAAGGATCTGCCGCACGACAAGGCCAAGGTCTTCATCTCGTCAGCCGACTGGATGACCCGGAACCTGAATCGGCGGGTCGAGGTGATGACCCCCATCCTCAACGCCACCGTCCATGATCAGGTGCTGGATCAAATCATGGTCGCCAATCTGAAGGATGATGCGCAGAGCTGGGTCTTGGACGCCGAAGGACGCTATACGCGCGTTTCCCCCGCCGATCCGGAACGCCCCTTCTCCGCCCATGATTACTTCATGACCAATCCCAGCCTGTCGGGCCGCGGGCGCAAGGTGAAGACCTTGCCGGCCGTCCTCCGCTACGAGCGCCCCGGCCGTTGATGGGTGACATCGCCCCAGCCGGCCGCGACATCGCCGCCATCGACATCGGCTCCAACTCGGTTCGCCTGGTCCTGTACCATCTGGAAGGCCGCGCCGTTTGGACGGTGTTCAATGAAAAGGTCTTGGCGGGCCTGGGCCGCGATCTGCCCGCGACAGGCCGGCTGTCGCCCGAGGGCGTCGCCATGGCCCTGACGGCGCTTCGCCGCTTCGCCGCCGTTCTGGAAGGCGTGCGTCCGGACGCGACCCTGATCGCCGCCACAGCTGCGGTGCGAGAAGCCGAAGACGGGCCTGACTTCTGCCAGAGGGTGGCGGCGGAGACCGGGCTGAACATCCGCGTATTGAGCGGCGAGGAAGAGGCGAAGTACGCCGCCATGGGCGTGCTGGCGGGCGCTCCGACCGCCCAGGGCGTTTCGGCCGATATGGGGGGCTCCAGCCTGGAGCTGACCCAGTTGAAGGGTCTGAAGACGCTGAAATGGACTCGAGGACAGGGCCTGACCCTGCCGCTCGGACCCTTCGCCCTGGCCGAGGGAAGCGGTTTCGACGCTGAACGGATCAGGGGCCGCATCGACCAGAAGCTGAAGCCGGTCGCTTCACGGTTCCGAACGGACCGGCTCTACGCCGTCGGCGGCGCCTGGCGCACCCTGGCCCAGGTTCACATGGGGCTGAAGTCCTATCCGCTGAAGGTGGTGCATCAATATCGGATGTCGGCGGACGAGGCGTTGGAGACCGCGCGGCTGGTGTCCCGACAATCCGCGGTCAGCCTGGCCAAACTGCCCGGCGTCTCGAAAACCCGCGCAGAAACCCTGCCCTACGCCGGACTGGTGCTGGAGGGGCTGATCAATCATCTGGGCCTCAAACACATTGAAATGTCGGCCTGGGGCGTGCGTGAGGGCCTCCTGTTCGAAACCCTGGACAAGGCCACCCGGACGGCTGATCCTCTTCTTGCCGGCTGCGCGGCCCTGGGCGGTCGTCAGGGGGTGGCGCCCGCCCTGCCGGGCGCTCTGAAGGGATGGATCGCCGAGATCGTCGCAGCGCTTCCCTCCGTCTTCGGCGCCAAGCGCGACGACGTGCTGGTCGCCGCCGCCTGCCGTCTGGCGGACCTGGGCGCGCGGCTGCACCCGGATCACCGCTTGGAACTGGTGTTCGACCAGGTGCTACGCGCGCCCGTGGCGGGGATCAGCCACGACGAACGCGCCTTTCTGGCCAGCGCCCTGAACGCCCGCTACGGCGGCGGTGCAGCCACGCCCCAGCCCGAGGTCATCGACCGGCTGCTGGACGCCGTCGCCGCCAGACGCGCCCGCGCCCTGGGGCTGGCCATTCGCCTGGCCTGCGATCTGTCCGGCCGCTCGCCGCAACTTCTCGCCAACGCCACGGCGCGTGTGAAGGGCGGAGAACTTCGGCTGACGGCGACGGAAGGTTATGCCGACGTTCTGTTGGGCGAACAGACGCGCAAACGCGCCAAGGCTCTGGCCGAGGCGATGGACCTGGGCCTGAAGATCCAGACCTAGAGGATCGACGGCGCGTCGAGCCCCGGCCTCTAGCCTTCGATCTCGACCACCTCGACCCGGGCGCCGCTCAGCACCAGGGCGATCTCGCCCCGCTTTAGCTTCAGCGCGTCCTCGCCGAAGATCTGACGCCGCCAGCCCTTCAGCGCATCCACGTCGGCGTCGTCCGTAACGGCGATCTTCTCCAGGTCGGAAACCGTGGCGATCAGCTTGGGCGCGACGCCGGCGTTGTCGCTCTTGGCCTTCAGCAGCACCTTAAGCAACTCGACCACCGACGGAGGCGCCGGCTGGCGATGGGCAGGGCGCTCCATCTCGGGCGCATGGGATTCCGGATCGGCCAGAACGCGTTTCAGCTCCTCGGCCAGTTCCAGCCCCAACCGCGATCCGCCGAACCCCTTGGGCACCGAACGCAGCCGGTTGAAGGCGTCGGGGTCGGTCGGCGCCTGTTGCGCGACCTCGTCGATCCCCTCGTCCTTGAGGATGCGGCCGCGCGGCTGGTCGCGCTCCTGGGCCGCCCGCTCGCGCCAGACGGCCACGGCCTTGAAGGCCGCCAGATATTTGGCCGAGAATTTCTTGGGCTTCAGCCGCTTCCAGGCGTTCTCGGGATTGGTGTCGTAAAGGGCCGGATCGACCAGGCTCTCCATCTCCGCCATCACCCAGTCCAGCCGACCTTCCTTCTTCAGCCGGTCGCGCAGCTTCGGATACAGGGCCGCCAGATGGGTCACGTCGCCCAGGGCGTAGACCAGTTGGCTGTCCGACAGGGGGCGTCGCGCCCAGTCGGTGAAGCGGCTGCCCTTGTCCAGTTCGACGCGCAGCATCTGCCGCACCAGGGAATCATAGGCGACCTGTTCGCCGAACCCGGCCGCCATGGCCGCCACCTGGGTGTCGAACATCGGCTTGGGCATGGCGCCTAGGCGCACGAAGATTTCTACGTCCTGTCGACAGGCGTGGAAGACCTTGATGATCTTCGGGTCGCGCAGCAGATCCAGGAAGGGCTCCAGGTCCAGGCCTTCCGCCATCGGATCGATGATGCCGGCGTGATCGGCGGACGCGGCCTGGATCAGGCACAGCCTGGGCCAGTAGGTCGTTTCCCGCATGAACTCGGTGTCGACCGTGATGAACGGGGCGGCGGCGAGGCGGGCGCAGAAATCGGCCAGCGCCTCATTGGTGGTGATCGGCGTCATTCCGATGCTATAGCCCCCCGCAACCCACCTGTGGCAAGAGCCGCGCTGCATTTCCGCCCCGATTCCAGGCCCGAGACCCATGAGCGACACCCAAAAACCTCTCGAAAACGGCCTGACCTACGCCGACGCCGGCGTGGACATCGACGCAGGCGAGATGTTGGTCGAACATATCAAGCCCCTGGCCAAGTCCACGGCGCGGCCCGGTTCCGAGCCCTCGCTGGGCGGATTCGGGGCCCTGTTCGACCTGAAGGCCGCCGGGTTTGAGGACCCGCTGATCGTCACCACCACCGACGGCGTGGGCACCAAGCTGAAGATCGCCATCGAAACCGGGCGTCATGACGGCGTGGGCGTCGACCTGGTCGCCATGTGCGTCAACGACCTTCTGGCCCAGGGCGCCGAGCCGCTGCTGTTCCTCGACTATTACGCCACCGGCCGCCTGGAGATCGACGCCGCCCGCCGCGTGGTCGCCGGCATCGCCGAGGGCTGCCGCCAGGCGGGCTGCGCCCTGGTGGGCGGCGAGACGGCGGAAATGCCCGGCATGTACACCGAGGGCGACTATGACCTGGCCGGCTTTAGCCTGGGCGCGGTCGAGCGCGGCCACGCCCTGCCCTATCTAGACCGTCAGACCGCCGGCGACATCATCATCGGCCTGGGCTCCACCGGTCCGCACTCGAACGGCTATTCGCTGGTCCGCAAGGTGGTCGAGAAGTCCGGCCTGGCCTGGGGCGACGACGCCCCCTTCGCCAAGGACCGCTCCCTGGCCCAGGCCCTGATGGAGCCGACCCGCATCTATGTGAAGCCGGTCCTGCCGCTGATGAAGGCGGGCCTGGTCAAGGGCGCGGCCCACATCACCGGCGGCGGCCTGATCGAAAACCCGCCGCGGTGCATCGCCGAGGGGCTGAAAGCCTCGTTCGACTGGGACGCCTGGCCCATGCCCCAGGTCTTCCAGTGGCTGGCCGAGGCCGGCGGCATCAGCGACCACGAGATGCGCCGCACCTTCAACTGCGGCGTCGGCTTCATCCTGATCGTCTCGCCCGAGAACGCCGAGCCGGTGCTGGCCGCCCTGCTCAACGCGGGCGAGGTCGCCTTCGTCTGTGGGCAGCTGGAAGCGGCCTGATCTCGTGAAGACGCGCGTTGCGGTCCTGATCTCGGGGACCGGCTCCAATATGGCCGCCCTGATCGACGCTGGTCAGGCGGCGGACAACGGCTATGAGGTCGCCCTGGTCCTGTCCAACATCGAGGGCGCGGGCGGTCTGGCCATCGCCGCGGCCAAGGGGGTTCAAACAGTCGCCGTTCCGCACAAGCCCTTCGGCAAGGACCGCGAGGCGCATGAGCGGGCGGTGGACGCGGCCCTTCGCGCCGTCGGCGTCGAGGTGGTCGCCCTGGCCGGCTATATGCGCATTTTGACGCCCTGGCTGGTGCGCGCCTGGGAGGGTCGGACGCTGAACATCCACCCCAGTCTTCTGCCCCTCTATCCCGGCCTCGACACCCACGCCCGCGCCATAGCGGCGGGCGACGCCGAAGCCGGCTGCACCGTCCACCTGGTCACCGAAGGTGTCGACGAAGGCCCGATCCTGGGCCAGGCCCGCGTTCCCATCGTCGACGGCGACACGCCCGCGAGCCTGGCAGAACGGGTCAAGACGGCGGAGCATCGGCTGTATCCGCAGGTGCTGGGTGATTTCTGCAAGGGTCTGGCGCGGGGTTGAAACCCTCTACCAAAGGCCCGTCATCCTAGGCCTTGTGCCTAGGATCCATACGCTCGGCTTATGGCGTGTGGCACGGTCTGCGAGCGTGCGCTCGTCCCTCCGTCTTGAGTTTATGGATCCTAGGCATGAGGCCTAGGATGATGACTTGTCGGCGGCGCGTCCCCGTTCTCTAAACACCTCCGCCCCCAGATTACGAAAACTTCATGCGACACCGCGCCGCACCGGCGCAAAGGTGCCGCCGACCAAAATCGGGACCTTATCTTTCATGCAACGTATTCGCCTGATGGCCGCCTGCTCGGCCTGCATCCTCGTCGCCCTGACCGGCGGCGCCTCGGCCCAGGACCATTCGCACGGGGCCCACGCCGCGCCCGGCTTCGGCGCCTGGGGCTTCGACCTCGCCGGTCGCAATACGGCGGTGAAGCCGGGCGACGACTTCAACGAATACGCCAACGGGACCTATCTGCGCACCACCGAGATCCCCGCTGACAAGGCCCGGTTCGGCCCGTTCGACGTCCTCTATGAAAACGCCCAGGCCCAGCTGCGCGCGATCATCGAGTCCAGCGCCGCCAACCCGGTCAACGCCAACGCCCAGAAGGTGGGCGCCCTCTACGCCAGCTTCATGGACGAGGCCCGCGTCGAACAACTGGGCGCCGCGCCCATGGCCGCCGATCTCGCCGCCGTGAAGGCCGTCTCCGACCACGCCGCCATGGCCCGCCTGATGGGCGCCAGCCATTCGGGCTTCGGCGGTTCGCTGTTCGGCGTCGCCGTGTTCGAGGACCTGCAGAACCCGAACATCAACTCGGCCTATCTGGGCCAAGGCGGGCTCGGCCTGCCCGACCGCGACTATTATCTGAAGCCGGACTTCGCCGCCCAGCGCGAGGCCTATCTGGCCTATCTGACCCAGACCCTGACCGCCATCGGCTGGACCAAGCCGGCTGAGACGGCCGCCGACATCCTGGCCTTCGAGACCAAGGTCGCCGAGAAACACTGGACCACGGTCGAGCGTCGCCAGATCGACAAGCTCTACAATCCGACCAAGGTCGCCGACCTAGCGACCTTCGCGCCGGGCTTCGACTGGGCCGCCTTCCTCGACGGCGCCCAGGTCGGAAACCTCGACACCCTGATCCTGATGGAGAACACGGCCATCCCCGGGATCGCCCAGGTCTTCGCCGAGACCCCCATCGAGACCCTGAAGGCGTGGGAAGCCACCCAGATCGTCGATCAGGCCAGCCCCTATCTGTCCAAGGCCTTCGTCGACGCCCGCTTCGAATTCCGCGGCAAGACCCTGCGCGGTCAACCGGAGAACCGTCCGCGCTGGAACCGGGGCGTGGCCCTTGTCGACGGCCAGCTGGGCGAGGTCCTGGCCCAGGAATATGTCCGCCTTCACTTCCCCGCCTCGTCCAAGGCCCAGATGGAGACCCTGGTCGACAACATCCGCGCGGCCATGACCGAGCGGCTGAAGACCCTGGACTGGATGAGCGAGGCGACGCGCGAACAGGCCCTCTACAAGATGTCCAAGTTCGGGGTGAAGATCGGCTACCCCGACAAGTGGCGGTCTTATGACGGTCTCGAACTGACCCCCGGCGACCTGTACGGCAATGTCGAACGCTCCAGCGCTTTCGAGTGGGCGTATCAGCGCGGCAAGATCGGCAAGCCGGTCGATCCGCTGGAATGGGGCATGACGCCCCAGACGGTGAACGCCTATTACAACCCGCCGCGCAACGAGATCGTCTTCCCGGCCGCCATCCTGCAGGCGCCCTTCTTCGATCCGAACGCGGACCCGGCCGTCAACTACGGCGGCATCGGCGCCGTCATCGGCCATGAGATCACCCACGGCTTCGACGACCAGGGCCGCAAGTCCGACGGCGACGGCGTGCTGCGCGACTGGTGGACGCCGGAAGACGCCGCCCGCTTCGAGGCGCGCGCCAAGGTGCTGGGCGACATCTACAACTCGCTGGAGCCCATCCCCGGCGTCCACGTGAACGGCGACCTGACCATGGGCGAGAACATCGCCGATCTGGGCGGCCTGCTGCTGGCGCTGGACGCCTATCACAAGTCGCTGAACGGCCAGCCGGCGCCGGTGATCGACGGCCTGACCGGCGACCAGCGCGTCTTCCTGGGCTGGGCCCAGGTCTGGCGCGAGAAGTCGCGTGAGGCGGCCCTGAAGGAACAGCTGACCACCGACCCGCATTCGCCCGGTTCGGTCCGGGCCGCCACATCGCCGCGCAACATCGACGCCTGGTACGCCGCCTTCGGCGTCTCGCCCGACCAGAAGGAATATATCGCCCCCGAGGCCCGCGCCCGCATCTGGTAGGCGGTCCGCAGCCCAAACGGAAAAGGCCCGGAGCGTCGCTCCGGGCCTTTCTTTTTCAGCCGTTAGGCTGAGGTCTTACTTCGGCGTCGTCGCAGCGCCGGCGACAGCGCCGATGGCGGCGCCGGCGACAGTTGAGCCGGTGTTGCCGCCGACCACCTGACCGGCGACGGCGCCGCCCAGGGCGCCGGTGGCGGCACGTTGTTCCATGGTCTGGCCGCAAGCGGCCAGCAGGGCCACGGCGCCGATGACGGGGGTCAGTTTCAGGATGGTCTTCATGGGTCTGCTCCGAGAGGGGGACGATACGAGACTGACCCAACGAAAAGGCCCGCGTCCGGTTCCGGACGCGGGCCTCTGTCTCTTCGCGCTACGCTCGGGGCGCGGCCCCTCGCGACTTGAGCGCTTAGCCGACGATCTGGTCTTCGGTGAAGAACTGCTCGATTTCGATCTTGGCGTTGTCCAGGCTGTCCGAGCCGTGGACCGAGTTCTCGCCGATCGACAGGGCGAATTGCTTGCGGATCGTGCCTTCGGCGGCCTGTTCCGGGTTGGTGGCGCCCATGACTTCACGGTACTTGGCCACGGCGTTCTCGCCTTCCAGAACCTGGACGACGACCGGCTCGGCGGTCATCTGCTCGACCAGTTCGCCGTAGAAGGGACGCTCGGCGTGGACTTCGTAGAACTTCTTGGCCTGGTCGGTGGTCAGCTTGACGCGGCGCTGGGCCACGATGCGCAGGCCGGCGCCTTCGATCACGGCGTTGATCGCGCCGGTCAGGTTGCGGCGCGTGGCGTCGGGCTTGATGATCGAGAAGGTGCGTTCGGTCATGGGAATTGACTTCTTGTTAGGGAGAATGAGGTCGCGGGCTTATAGCGACGCCCCGCCCCCGCGCCAAGCCGTCTTTCAGCAGGCGATGGCCCGGATGTGGCCAGCGGCGGCATAGTCCAGAATGGCGCGATCTCGGGTGACGACGAGCAGATCGTCTACCCGCGCCTGCGACACGAGCAGTCTGTCAGCAGGATCCTTGTGAAACGGTTCAGGCAGCCTTGCTGCGGTCAAAGCCGCCGCCGCGGAAAGAGGTAAAGCCTGCGCAGTGGCGCTGGACATCGCCGCTTCGAACCAGACGACAGGATCTCCAGCGATCTGGAGAAGGCGTCCCGTTCGGGTCGCGGTCGCGAGCATGCCGATTTCCCAGGCCGAGACCGACGAAATCCAGAGATCGTCGGCTTGCGCCGCCTTGGCGATGACGTCGCGCGCCTCTTGCCTGATCGAAGCTCCGAGAACCATTCTGATGAAGGCGTTCGTGTCCAGGAGCACGCCGCTCATTCTTCATCCCACAGGCCACGCTCCGGATCACATACCCCGTGTAGGGCGGGGTCGTAGATCGGGCCGTCGATGTCCAGCCCTTCAGGTATGATCAACGTGCCCTTCATACCACCGAAGATGCTGTTGGGATCCCACGGCTTCTCCGCTGGGTGATCGGGAGACCTTACCACCGCCACTTCCTTGCCGCGCTTGGTGATGCGAACACGACGAATCTCGCCCGAGTTCACACGATCCAGCAGGTCCAGGCACTTGGCCTTGAACTCCGTGGCCGTTATGACGACCTCGCCGCCTACATGGTCATACGTCATGACTGGTCATATTGAGATGACCAGTCAGAAAGTCAATTCGTCCGCATGCTCCAGATCAACAACCTGACCCTGAACGCCTGGGGCCGCCAGTTTCTGGACGACGCCTCGGTCAGCCTGCCACCCGGCTCCAAGGTGGGTCTGGTCGGCCGAAACGGCATCGGCAAATCGACCCTGTTCAAGGTGATCCTGGGCGAACTGGCCGCCAACGGCGACGAGATCAGCCTGCCCAAGACCGCCCGCATCGCCTCGGTGGATCAGGAACACCCCGCCACCCCCGTCAGCGTGCTGGAGACCATCCTTGAGGCCGACGTCGAGCGCCACGAGCTGATGACGCGGCTGGAAACCGCCGATCCCGAGGAGATGGGCGAAATCTGGGGCCGGCTGATCGAGATCGATGCCGAGAGCGCCCCGGCGCGCGCCTCGGAAATCCTGGTCGGCCTGGGCTTCAGCCAGGAAGACATCCAACGGCCCATGTCGCACTTCTCGGGCGGTTGGCGGATGCGCGTGGCCCTGGCCGCCGCCCTGTTCGCCGAACCGGACATGCTGCTGCTGGACGAACCGACCAACTACCTCGATCTGGAAGGCGCCTTGTGGCTGGAGGCGCGGCTGAAGAAATACCCGCACACGGCCCTGATGATCTCGCACGACCGCGATCTGCTGAACTCGGTCTGCACCCACATCCTTCAGCTCTCGAACCGCAAGCTGGAGCTCTACACCGGCAACTACGACACCTTCGAGCGCACCCGGGCCGAAAAGCTGCGGCTTATGGAGGCCACCAAGTCCAAGCAGGACGCCGAGCGCGCCCACCTTCAGAAGTTCATCGACCGCTTCAAGGCCAAGGCCTCCAAGGCCACCCAGGCCCAGTCGCGCGTCAAGAAGCTGGAGAAGATGGAGCGGATCGAGCTGCCGCCCGAAGAACGGGTCGCCCCCTTTGTCCTGCCCTCGCCTGAACGCCCCCTGCCCCCGCCCCTGATCCGTCTGGAGAAGGCCAGCGTCGGCTATGAGCCGGGCAAGCCGATCCTTCGGAACCTGAACCTGCGGATGGACCTGGACGACCGCATCGGCCTCTTGGGCGTCAACGGCGCCGGCAAGTCCACCTTCGCCAAGCTGATCGCCAAGGCCCTGACCGTCGACGCCGGCGAGTTTCACCGCGACGGCAAGATGCGGGTCGGCTGGTTCCACCAGCACCAGATCGAGGCGATGGATCCCGAGGACACGCCGTTGCAGATCATCCTGCGCGCCATGCCCGAAGCGTCCGAAAGCAGCCGGCGCAGCCGCCTGGCCCAGTTCGGCCTGCCCTATCAGAAGCAGGACACCAAGGTGGGGGCCCTGTCCGGGGGCGAGCGCGCGCGTCTTCTGCTGAACCTGGTGGCCATGGATGCGCCCCACATCCTGATCCTCGACGAACCGACCAACCACCTGGACATCGACAGCCGTCGCGCCCTGCTGGACGCCCTGAACCAGTACACGGGCGCCGTCATCCTGATCACCCACGATCGGTCGCTGATGGAGCTGGTCGCCGACCGGCTGTGGCTGGCCGCCGACGGTACGGTGAAGCCGTTCGAAGGCGACATGGACGACTACGCCAAGTTCGTCCTCGACCGCGCCAAACAAGCTGGGATGAAGCCCAGTCAGCTCAAGCCCGAGCCCGTGGCCGAAGCGGCGCCTGTCGCTGCGCCCAAGGCGGAGAAGAAGAAGTCAGGCCCCTCCCCCTCTACCCTACGCCATGCGGTGAAGAAGGCAGAAGAGGAGATGGCGCGCCTGACCGCCGACCTGGCCCGTATCGACACCGACCTCGCCGCTGCGGCAGCCGCCAATGACTCGAAAAAGCTGGAAAGCCTGGGCCGCGCCCGCGCCAAGACCCAGGCCGATCTGGACGCCGCTGAAACCGCCTGGATCGCGGCGGAAGAGGCGCTGGCCGAGGTGGCGTGATGATCAAGCCCGTTCAACTGTCCAAGGATCAGCGCGCGGCCGCCACGGCCAGGCTGCGCGCCTATTTCCGCGACGAGCTGGAGCAGGAGCTGGCTCAACTGCCGGCCGAGATGTTGCTGGACTTCATCGGCAAGGAAATCGGCGCGATCTTCTACAATCGCGGCGTTCAGGACGCCCAGCAGTTGGTCCAGCAGAAGGCGGAGGACGTGGTCGAGGCCCTGTATGGCCTGGAACGCTCAGTTTCGATCCGTTAGGCGTCAGCCCGGATCGCGCGCGTCCGGAGCCCAATATTCCAGCCGCTGATAGGCTTCGCCCAGGAAGACGGCGGCCAAGGGCGCCTCCAGCCCCGACAGGACCAGGGCGGATGCCACGTCCCTGGCGGCGCCGGACAGCAAGCCCGCAGCGGAGAGCCCGATCAGGACCAGCTTGGGCAGGCCGACCACGATCAGCCCGCCCAGCAGGGGCCAGAAACTGCCCTGGGCGACGCCCATGCTGTTCAGCGAGACCATATGCCCGCGCCCCAGGGTGGCCGGGGCGAACAAGGACAGCCGCACGGCCATCACCAGAACCCCATAGGCCACCAGCAGGGTCACGACCGCGAGCAGGACCAGCTTCCACACCGGACCGACCGCAACCCAGTTCCGCTGGTTGATCGCCTCAGCGTCCAGCCCCGCCATGCCGAACAGGGCCAGAAGCAGCAGGGCCGCAACCGACAGGATCATGGCCATGAAGACCGCGCACAGCAGGGCGGCGCCCAGCAGCCGCAGTTCCGGCCATCCGAACTGAAGACCGGCCGGACCCAGTCCGCGTCGCCGCGCCTCGTCCAGATCGGCGCTGACCGCGATCCGCGTCAGGCCGCCCGCCAGGGCCAAGCCGGCGACGAGGCCGGCGATCTGGCCGACACCCCGCCCGATCATCGCCCAGGAGGCTTCAACCGCATTGGCGCTCCACCCGGCGACGCTCCAAACGACGGCGCAGACCAGGATCGCGCCCCACGCGCCCCGCCAGGCCAGCGGCAGCTTTGCGAAGGCGGCCTTCAGGGTCTCGCCTAACGGCAACTGTCTGTGACGGTTCACGCGCACCCCCTCATCCCCGCCGCGACATAGCAGGGGATCATGACATCCCGCCAGACGGCCGCTAGAAGGCCGCGATGAACGCTTCCCCCACATCTCCTTCTCCTGTTCACGTCATCGGCGGCGGCCTGGCCGGCTCGGAGGCCGCCTGGCAGATCGCCCAGGCCGGCGTGCCCGTCATCCTGCACGAGATGCGCGGAGTCCCCGGCGTGAAGACCGACGCCCACCAAACGGACGGACTGGCCGAACTGGTCTGCTCCAACTCCTTCCGCTCGGACGATTGGGAGTACAATGCGGTCGGTCTGCTGCACGCCGAAATGCGCGCGCTGGACTCGGTCATCATGGCCTGCGGGGACGCCCATCAGGTGCCGGCGGGCGGCGCCCTGGCGGTGGATCGCGACGGCTTTTCCCAAGCGGTCACCGCGAAGCTGGCGGCCCACCCTCTGATCACCGTCGTGCGCGAGGAGGTCGCCGGCCTGCCGCCCGAGGATTGGGACAATGTGATTGTCGCCACCGGCCCCCTGACCTCGCCCGCCCTGGCCGACGCCATCCTGAAGGCGACGGGCGAGGAGAGCCTGAGCTTCTTCGACGCCATCGCCCCCATCGTCCACGCTGACTCGATCGACTTAGACATCGCCTGGCGGCAGTCGCGCTATGACAAGGAAGGTCCCGGCGGAGACGCGGCCGCCTACGTCAACTGTCCGATGGACAAGGACCAGTACGAGGCCTTCATCGACGCCCTGCTGAACGGCCCCAAGGCCGAGTTCAAGAACTGGGAGCACGTCCCCTATTTCGACGGCTGTCTGCCGATCGAGGTCATGGCCGAGCGGGGGCGCGAGACCCTGCGACACGGCCCGATGAAGCCCGTCGGCCTGACCAATCCGCGCAATCCGACGGTCAAGCCTCACGCCATCGTCCAGCTGCGTCAGGACAACGCCTTGGGCACCCTGTTCAACATGGTCGGCTTCCAGACCAAGCTGAAGCACGGGGCGCAGGCCGAGGTCTTCCGCATGATCCCCGGCTTGCAGAACGCCCAGTTCGCGCGTCTGGGCGGCCTGCACCGCAACACCTATCTGAACAGTCCCCAGTTGCTGGACAAGCAGTTGCGGCTCAAGGCCATGCCCCGGCTGCGCTTCGCCGGCCAGGTCACGGGGGTCGAGGGCTATGTCGAGAGCGCCGCCATGGGCCTGCTGACCGGCCGCCTCGCCGCGGCGCAAGCTCTGGGCCGCGACCTGTCGCCGCCCCCGCCCGAGACCGCCATGGGCGCCCTGGTCGAGCACATCACGGGAGGACATCTGGAAGGCTCGAAGTTCCAGCCGATGAACATCAACTACGGCCTGCTGCCCCCGCTGGAGGCCCCCAAGGTCGATGAGGACGGCAAGCGGATCCATCCCAAAGAACGCGGCCGGGCCAAGAAACGGCTTCAGAGCATTCGGGCGATGGAGAGGCTGAAGGCCTGGCGGGACGCTAGCTAAACCCGTCCGCGCACCGTCGCCCAGATCAGCCGCAAACGCTTGAGCGGCTCCGGCTCATCCGGCGTCGTCAGGGCGGCCGAGGCCACGGCCGGAAAGGCTTCGGCGGGCAGGCTCTTCAAGGCCGCGTTCGCCGTCCCGCGTCCCGCCCGCGCCTCCTCCGTCCGCCCGACCTGCGCCAGCCCCCGCATCCGCCCCGCCTCGACCACCTTGTGCGCATGGCCTGGACCGGCCAGCACATGAACCGCCGTCTGCATCGGGCCGACGTAGAAGGCGTCAAGGTCGTGGGGGTCGCCGTGGACGCGGCCGATGTGAGCCTCGATCAAGGCGTCGAAGGGGGCGCGGTCCAGGGCGTGGCGGGCGACCAGGTCGGTCAGGGCCTCCAGCACCGGGTGACCCTTGCGGGGGATCCCGGCGAAGACCCCGTCCAGCTGCTCGGCCCACCAGGTGTAGCGCATCTCGGCCAGAAGCGGCTGGGTCACCCGGGTGGGTATGGCCATCAGCTCGGCCTCGAAGGCGTAGAGGGTGATCAGGTCGGCGCGGGCGCGCGCGTCGGCGACCAGGCGGCTGGAGAGCCAGCGGTCCAGATCGGCGGCGCGGACCTGGGCGTCCAGACTCGCCGCGACCGTCGCCGTCGGATCGGGTTCATTCACAGGTTCAGGCGGCACGCGAAACGGCGAAATCGGCCAAGTCTTCCAGGGCCGCGCGCCAGTCGGAGGCCGGCAGGACCGACAGGGCGGCCTTGGCCTGATCGGCGTAGTCGCCGGCCAGATCCAGGGTCGCGCCGATGGCGCCCGAGCCGATGACCAGTTCGCGGGCGCGGGCGAAGTCCTCGGGCGTTCGTTCGCCCTTGGTCACGGTCCGCTCCCAGAAGGCGTCCTCGCGGCCCCGGGTGCGGGCCACGGCCAGCAGCAGCGGCAGGGTGGCCTTGCCCTCGTTGAAATCGTCGCCGGCGTTCTTGCCCAGGGCCTCGGCGGTCGCGCCGTAGTCCAGGGCGTCGTCGGCCAGCTGGAAGGCGATGCCCAGGGCCATGCCGTAATCGCGCAGGGCCTTGACCGCCTCGGCCGACGCCCCGGCGCCCACGGCCCCCGCCTCGGCGGCGGCGGCGAACAGTTCGGCGGTCTTGGCCGAGATGATCTGAAGATAGGTGGCCTGGTCCAGGTTCAGGTCGTGGGCGCGGGTCAGCTGCAGCACCTCGCCTTCCGAGATCACGCGCGAGGCCTCGGCCAGAATGCCCAGAGCCCGCATCGAATCCGTTTCGACCATCAGTTCGAAGGCGCGGGCGAACAGGAAGTCGCCGACCAGGACGCTGGTCGGTGCGCCCCAGATCAGATGTGCGGCGACCTTGCCTCGACGCAGCTCCGACGCATCCACGATGTCGTCGTGCAGCAGGGTGGCGGTGTGGATGAACTCCACCGCCGCCGCCAGCTTCTTGGGCGACAGAATGTCCCCCTGCGCGCCCGTGGCCCGGGCGGCGGCGACTGTGAGCAGGGGCCGCAACCGCTTGCCCCCCGCCGAGACCAGATGTTCGGCCAGTTTTGGGATGATCGGCACATCCGACTGCATCCGGTCGATAATCAGAGCGTCCACCTCGGCCATATCGGTTCCGGCCAGCCGGACGAGGGCGTTCACATCCCCCTTCGGACGGGGAAACACGGCAGGGGCGAGGTCCAAGGGGATACTCTTTCGCAGGTCGCGCAACGTCCGCCGCGCAGCTAATTCCGACCGCGTCCGCTTGCCGGATCGCGATGGCGCGCACAATGGTGATCACCCCCCGGAGGGTCAAGGAGATTGAGGCTTGGACAGCGTTCCCGCCGCGCCGGAAGTCGTCGAGAACGCCCTGTTAGGCGGGCGGGTGCGCTTGCGACAGCCCGCGCGGGGTTATCGCGCCGGCATGGACGCCGCCCTGTTGGCCGCCGCCGTCGCGCCACGGCCGGGCGAGCGGCTGTTCGAAGCCGGCTGCGGCACGGGGGCGGTCCTGATGCAGATCGCCGCCCGTCATGAGGGGGCTTTCCTGACGGGGCTGGAGCGCGACTCGCTCGCCGCCGATCTGGCGCGTCAGAATGCGGCGCTGAACGGTTTCACGGACCGTATGACCGTCATCGACGGCGAAGTGGCGGCGGGCTTCCGCCCCCTGGAGCTGCCGGCCTTCGACTGGGCCGTATCCAATCCCCCCTTCTTCGACGACCCGGGCGCCCTGCGCGCGCCGGCCCCGGGCAAGCACGGCGCCTGGATGGCCGACGACGGTCTGGCGGCGTGGACCGGCCTGCTGCTGAAAGCGGTGCGCGAGGGCGGCCGGATCGTGATCATCCACCGCGCCGACCGCCTGGCCGATCTTCTGGCCCTGCTGGGAGACAAGGCCGGGTCCTTCGCCATTCGACCGATTCAGCCCTTCGCCGAGGAACCGGCCAAACGGGTGCTGGTCCGGGCGATCAAGACCGGCAAGGCGCCGTTGCGCCTCCTGCCGCCGCTGGTGCTGCACGACCGGTCTGGCGCCAAACACACGCCCGAATCCGAGGCCCTTCTGAGAGGCGAAGCCGCTCTGGACTGGTGAGAGGCCGCGTCCCGACACAGGGCGCCCGACCCGCCGATACTCGCCTTATTTGCTCTCGCGCCTCAGGATCGCTACATCCGCGGCAACCTCCCCCATTCGACGAAACCCCAAGGGCGAAATCGCACCTCATGGCGCAGCAATATATTTTCCAGATGCAGGGTCTGACCAAGACCTTCCCCGGCGGCCGCAAGATCTTCGAGAACATCTGGCTCAGCTTCTACAACGACGCCAAGATCGGCGTGGTCGGGGTCAACGGCTCGGGTAAGTCCACCCTGCTGAAGATCATGGCCGGCCTGGACACCGAGTTCTCCGGCGAGGCCCGCGCCGCCGACGGAATCAAGCGCGGCTATCTGGAGCAGGAGCCCCAGCTCGATCCCGCCCTGAATGTTCGCGAGAACGTCGAGGCCTGGTGCGAGGAGAAGCAGTGGGTCAACCGCTTCAACGCCGTCGCCGCCGAACTGGGCGAGAACTACACCGACGAGCTGATGGAGGAAATGACCAGCCTCCAGGAGAAGATCGACGCCGCCGACGTCTGGGACATCGACAGCCGCATCGAAATGGCCATGGGCGCCCTGCGCTGCCCGCCCGACGACTGGGAAGTCACCAACCTGTCCGGCGGTGAGAAGCGCCGCGTCGCCCTGGCCCGCCTGCTGCTGTCCAAGCCCGACATGCTGCTGATGGACGAACCGACCAACCACCTGGACGCCGAATCCGTCGCCTGGCTGCAGCACCACCTGGAGAACTTCCCCGGCTGCGTCATCCTGGTCACCCACGACCGCTACTTCCTGGACCAGGTCACCAAGTGGACCCTGGAGCTGGACCGCGGCAAGGGCCACCCGCACGAGGGCAACTATTCCTCCTGGCTGGAAGCCAAGCAGAAGCGCGTCGTGCAGGAGCAGTCGGAATCCGAAGCCCGCCAGCGCGCCCTCACCCGCGAACTGGAATGGGTCCGTTCGGGCGCCAAGGCCCGTCAGGCCAAGTCCAAGGCCCGTCTGGCCGCCTACGAGCGGATGGTCGAGGAGCAGGAGAATATGCGCGGGGCCCAGACTCACGCCCATATCCAGATCCCGCCCGGCCCGCGCCTCGGCAATGTGGTGCTGGAGGTCGAGGGCCTGCAGAAGTCCTATGGCGACAAGCTGCTGTTCGACAATCTGACCTTCAAACTGCCGCCCAACGGCATCGTCGGCGTCATCGGCCCCAACGGCGCCGGCAAGTCGACCATGTTCAAGCTGATCACCGGTCAGGAAAAGCCCGACGGCGGCTCGATCCGCGTCGGGGAGACAGTGAAGCTGGCCTATGTCGACCAGTCGCGCGACGACCTGAAGCCGGACGAAACCATCTGGCAGGCCATCTCCGGCGGCACCGACGTGATGATGGTCGGCAAGCGCGAGATCAACACCCGCGCTTATGTCGGCAGCTTCAACTTCAAGGGCGGCGACCAGCAGAAGAAGGTCGGCCAGTTGTCGGGCGGTGAGCGCAACCGCGTCCACCTGGCCAAGACCCTGGCCGCCGGCGGCAATCTGATCCTGCTCGACGAACCGACCAACGACTTGGACATCGAGACGCTCCAGAACCTCGAAGAGGCCCTGGAAGAGTTCGCCGGCTGCGCCGTAGTCATCTCCCACGACCGCTGGTTCCTGGACCGTCTGGCCACCCACATTCTCGCCTTCGAAGGCGACGGCCATGTGGAATGGTTCGAGGGCAATTTCGAAGCCTACGAACAGGACAAGATGCGTCGTCTCGGCGCCGACAGCATCATTCCCAAGCGCCTGCAACACCAGAAGTTCGGGCGCTGATTGATCTGTGATAGGATGCGGGACATGAGCGACGATCTTCTGTCCCGCATCACCATTGATCCCAGCCAGTGCGGGGGCCGTCCGTGCATTCGAGGCATGCGAATTCGCGTGCAGGACGTTCTGGACATGCTGGCCGGTGGCGCGAGCCCGGAGGAAGTCCTCGCGGACTTCCCCTACCTGGAAGCTGACGACATTCGGGCCAGCCTTGCCTATGCGGCCGCAAGCATCGGCGACACCGGCGTGATCGCCGCGTGAAATTCATCGTGGACGCCCAGCTGCCTATCGCTCTTGCCGATTGGCTGAGAGCTAATGGGCACGCGGCCGACCATGTTTCCACGCTTCTGGCGGTACATGCGCGTGACCAGGACATCTGGGATTTGGCCCGAGCGGAATCGCGCGTCATCATCACCAAGGATCGGGACTTCGCCATCTGGGCGGCGGACCGCCGGCTAGGGCCTCAGATCGTCTGGCTTCGTCTTGGCAACGCCACCCGGCGTGTTCTGATCGAATGGCTTGAACCTCGATGGGCCAGGATCGAACAAGGCCTCCTCGACGGCCTCCATTTGATCGAGGTCCGGCCATGACCCAGCGCCCCGCCGTCCTGATCATGCAACGGCATCTCGCCCCGCTCTCGGCCATCCTCGAGAGCGTCTATGACGTCTACCGCTTCTGGGAAGGTCCGCCGATCGAGGCCGCCCACGACATCCGCGCCCTGATCGTCGCCGGCGAGGCGCCGCTGGACAAGGGGCTGGTCGAACGCCTCCCCGCCCTCGATCTGATCGCCTGTTTCACCTCGGGCTATGACGGGATCGACATCGACTGGTGTCGTGAACGCGGCCTGCCCGTCACCCATGCGCCGGGGGTCAACCATGAAGACGTGGCCGACCACGCCCTGGGCCTGGTCCTGGCCGCGCGTCGGCAGATCGTCTCGGGCGATCGTCAGGTCCGGTCGGGCGGCTGGACCGCCGAGACCCGCAGCATCACCCCCTCGCTCGGCGGCCAGAAACTGGGCGTCGTCGGCCTGGGCGCCATAGGCGCGGCCGTGGCCTGGCGCGCCGAGACGTTCCGCATGGATGTGAGCTGGTGGGGCCCTCGCCCCAAGGACGCCGAATGGCCCCGGGCCGACAGCCTGTCGGCCCTGGCCAAGGCCAGCGACATCCTGGTCGTCGCCTGCAAGGCCGATGAAACCAATCGCGGCCTGATCTCTCGCGAGGTGCTTCAGGCCCTGGGGCCGGACGGTCTGCTGGTCAATGTCGCGCGCGGCCAGTTGATCGATGAGGACGCCCTGATCGACATGCTGAAATCCGGCGCCCTGGGCCAGGCGGCCCTGGACGTCTTCATGGAGGAGCCGACCGAGCCTTCACGCTGGGCCGATGTTCCGAACCTCGTCCTGACGCCCCACACCGCCGGCGCGACGACCGCCGGGGTGCAGGGCATGCTGATGCTGCTGATGCAGAATCTTCAGGCGCATTTCGCGGGCCAGCCGCTGAAGACGCCGGTCGAGTGATCAGTTCGGGCGTTGCGGACGCTGGGGGCGTTCATCGGCCGTGACGACGCCGTCGCCGTTCTTGTCCATGGTCTTGAACATGGCTTCGGCGGCGGCCTCCATCTCGGCCTTGGTGATGAGTCCGTTCCCATCCGCATCGGCGCGGCTCAGCATCCGACCGCCCGGCGAGGCGGCCAGCTCCGAGGCGTTGATCGCGCCGTCATGGTTGGCGTCGATACGGTCGAACATGGCGCCCATCCTCGCCTTCATGTCAGCGAGGGTCTCGCGCTCCGGCGGACGCATCCCGCCCATCGGCGGCGGGCCGGACATCTGCCCCCCGCCCATCGGCGGCTCCGGAAAATCGCTCTGCGCCAGGGCCGGTCCGGCGACGAGGAGGGCGAAGGTTGAGATCAGAAGACTGCGCATGGAACCACTCCAAAGGGATTGCATGTCCTTCAACGGCGAACGGAAGCCTTCCCGTCGCGGCCTTTTCGAGAAGGTTTCTGCTTGCCAAATCATATAAAGATATCTTTATATGATCATATGAGCCTGAACGCCGATCAGACTGTCGAAGCGCTTCGCGCCGCCGGCGAACCCACCCGCCTGCGCATCCTGTCTCTGTTGGCCAGTGAAGAGCTGTCGGTCATGGAAATGTCGCGCATTCTGGACCAGAGCCAGCCCCGCGTCTCGCGTCACCTGAAGCTGATGACCGATTCCGGGCTGATCGAGCGGTTTCCCGACGGCGCCCGTGTCTATTACCGCCTGTCGCACGATCCCCATGCGCGTCGGCTGATCGACACCGTTCTGGACATCCTGGCCGACGACGCCGGAGAGGCCGACCATCGGCGACTGATCGAGGTGCAGAAGGACCGACAGCAGGCGGCCGAAAGCTATTTCGAACAGATAGCGCCGCAATGGGACCGGCTGCGCTCCCTCTATGTCAGCGAAAGCGCCGTGGAGGCCGCGCTGGAAAGGGCGGTGGGGCCCGGCCCTTTCAAGCGTGTCGTCGACCTGGGCACCGGCTCGGGACGGATGCTGACCCTGTTCGGCAAGAAGGCCAAGATGTCAGTGGGTCTGGATCTTAGCCAGAACATGCTCAACATCGCCCGCGCCAATGTCTCCAAGGCCGGGCTGAGCAAGGTCGAACTGCGTCACGGCGACATCTTCGCCACCCGCCTGCCCGCCGGCAGCGCCGATCTGGTGATCGTGCATCAGGTCTTGCACTATCTCGCCGACCCTTCCGCCGCCGTGGCCGAGGCGGCGCGTCTGGTCTGCCCGGGCGGGCGGCTGGTCATCGTGGATTTCGCCCCGCACGACTTCGAACATATGCGTGAGGCGCATCAGCACCGCCGCCTGGGCTTCGCCGACGCCGAAATCACCGACTGGCTGGTCGAGAACGACCTGACACCCTCTGCGCCCATCGCCCTGCCCCCCGATAACGAAGGGCTGACCGTGACGATCTGGACGGCGGAACGCAGGGCGGCCCCCGCCGCCGCCCAAGGCAGAAAGAGCGCATGATGACCGGTTCCTCCACCAATCTGGCGGAAGCGCGCGCCCTGCTGCTCTCGCCGCTGGGGCCGGTCGCGCGCGCCGGATCGAACCGCGAAACGGTGCGGGTCTCCTTCGAGTTCTTTCCGCCCAAGACTGACGAGGCCGAGGTCAATCTGTGGAAGGCGATCCGCCGGCTTGAGCCGCTGAACCCCGCCTTCGTCTCCGTCACCTATGGAGCGGGTGGTTCGACGCGGGAACGCACCCACCGGACCGTGCAAAGGATCATCGCCGAGACCGCCTTGCGTCCCGCCGCACACCTGACCTGCGTCGACGCCAGTCGGGATGAGGTGGACGAGGTGATCGCCGGCTATAAGGCCATCGGCGTCGATCACATCGTCGCCCTGCGTGGCGATCCGCCCGGCGGCGGCGGCATCGGCGGCGTCTATCAGCCCCGCGCAGACGGCTACGCCAACGCCACCGAATTGACCGCCGCCATCAGCCGCATCGGCGGTTTCGACGTCACGGTCGGCGCCTATCCCGAGAAACACCCCGAGAGCCCCTCCATCGACCACGACATCGAGGTGCTCAAGGCCAAGGTGGACGCCGGCGCCACCCGGGCCATCAGCCAGTTCTTCTTCGATATCGACGCCTTCCTGCGTTTCCGCGACCGGGTGCGGGCGGCGGGCGTGACCATTCCCCTGATCCCCGGCGTCATGCCCGTGTCCAACTTCGCCGGCCTGGTCCGTATGTGCGGCGCTTGCGGCGCTGGCATCCCCGACTGGCTGAAAGCGCATTTCGACGGGCTGGACGACGACCCGGAGACCCGCAAACTGCTGGCCGCCTCCGTCGCCGCCGAGACCTGCGCCCGTCTGCAGGAAGAAGGCTTCTCCGACTTCCACTTCTACACCCTGAACCGCGCCGATCTGGTCTATGCAATCTGCCGCGTGCTGGGCGTGCGTGAAACAAAGGCTGTGGCGTAATGACCTCTCCCCTCACCCGTGCACAACGCATCGCCGCCCTGCACCAGGCGGCCAAAGAACGCATCCTCGTCCTGGACGGCAGTTGGGGCGTGATGATCCAGCGTAGGGGCCTGTCCGAAGCCGACTTCCGCGCCGACCGCTTCGTCGCCGCCAACGGCTATGACGAAACGCACCAGATGAAGGGGAACAACGACATCCTCTGCATCACCCGCCCCGACATCATCTCGGACCTGCACGACCAGTATTACGCCGCCGGCGCCGACATCTCCGAGACCAACACCTTCTCCGGCACCACCATCGCCCAGGAGGACTACGCCCTGGACGCCCAGGCGGTGTGGGACATCAATCTGAAAGGCGCCAAACTGGCCCGCGCCGCCGCCGACCGCTGGACGGAGAAGGAGCCGCACAAGCCGCGCTTCGCCGCCGGCTCCATCGGCCCGCTGAACAAGATGCTGTCCATGTCGTCCGACGTGAACGACCCCGGCGCCCGCAGCGTGACCTTCGATCAGGTCTATGAGGCCTATCGCCATCAGGTGAAGGCGCTGAACGAGGGCGGCGTCGACCTCTATCTGATCGAGACCATCACCGACACGCTGAACTGCAAGGCCGCGATCAAGGCGATCAAGGATTTGGAAGACGATGGGCTAGACGCCCTGCCCATCTGGATTTCGGGCACCATCACCGACCGGTCGGGCCGCACCCTGTCGGGCCAGACGGCCGAGGCCTTCTGGAACAGCGTGCGCCACGCCAAGCCCTTCGCCGTGGGCTTCAACTGCGCCCTGGGCGCCGACCTGATGCGGCCCTTCATCGCCGAACTGAGCCGCGTCGCCGACACCCTGGTCGCGGCCTATCCCAACGCCGGCCTGCCCAACGCCATGGGCCAGTACGACGAGGAGCCGCACGAGACCGCCCACTTCATCGAAGAATGGGCGGCGTCGGGCCTGGTCAATATCGTCGGCGGCTGCTGCGGCACCACGCCGGATCACATCAAGCATGTCGCAGAAGAGGTCGCGCCGCTGAAACCGCGCGCGATCCCGGAGCGGCCGGTGGCCTTGCGGCTCTCGGGGCTGGAACCGTTCGAGATGGTGGCGTGATGGCGACGCCTTCTTTCCTTCTCCCATTGGGAGAAGGTGGCCCGCAGGGCCGGATGAGGGTTCGCCGGTGGGCCAACTCGCACCGCCTATCCCTCGCCCTTTCGCGCCAGAACGACGGCTTCGCCGCCGTGCGCTCAAGCCCTCTCCCAATGGGAGAGGGAGGACAGTCATGAGACCCACCTTCATCAACGTCGGCGAACGAACCAACGTCACCGGCTCGGCCAAATTCCGCAAGCTGATCGTCGAGGGCGACTACTCGGCCGCGCTCGACGTCGCCCGGCAACAGGTCGAGGCCGGCGCCCAGATCATCGACATCAATATGGACGAGGGCCTGCTGGACGGCGCCGTCGCCATGCGGACCTTCCTCAACCTGATCGCGGCCGAGCCCGACATCGCCCGTGTGCCGGTGATGATCGACAGCTCCAAATGGGAGGTGATCGAGGCGGGCCTGAAATGCGTCCAGGGCAAGCCCATCGTCAACTCGATCAGCATGAAGGCGGGCGAGGCTGAGTTCCGCGAACAGGCCGTCAAATGCCTGCGCTACGGCGCCGCCGTCGTGGTCATGGCCTTCGATGAGGTGGGACAGGCCGACACCGCCGCCCGCAAGATCGAGATCTGCACCCGCGCCTATAATATCTTGGTCAACGAGGTCGGCTTCCCGCCCGAGGACATCATCTTCGATCCCAATATCTTCGCCGTGGCGACGGGGATCGAGGAGCACGACAACTACGCCGTCGACTTCATCGAGGCGGTCAAGGTCATCAAGGCCACCCTGCCCTACGCCCGCATCTCGGGCGGTGTGTCGAACGTCTCGTTCAGCTTCCGCGGCAATGAGCCGGTGCGCCGGGCGATCCACAGCGTCTTTCTGTACCACGCCATCAACGCCGGCATGGACATGGGCATCGTCAACGCCGGCGACCTGCCCGTCTATGACGACATCGACCCCGAGCTGCGAGAGGCGGTCGAGGACGTCATTCTGAATCGACCGCAGCGGACCAATGTCTCGAACACCGAGCGATTGGTCGACATGGCGCCCCGCTACAAGGGCGAAAAGGGTCAGGCTCGCGTCGTCGATCTCAGCTGGCGCGAACAGCCGGTCGGCAAGCGGATCGAGCACGCCCTGGTCCACGGCATCACCGAGTTCATCGAGGCCGACACCGAGGAGGCGCGTCTCGCCGCCGAACGGCCGCTGCACGTCATCGAAGGTCCGCTGATGGACGGGATGAATGTGGTCGGGGACCTGTTCGGCTCGGGCAAGATGTTCCTGCCGCAGGTGGTGAAATCCGCCCGGGTGATGAAACAGGCCGTGGCCTGGCTCGAGCCCTATATGGAAGCTGAAAAGGCCGGCAAACCGCGCGAACAGGCCGGCCGCATCCTGATGGCCACGGTCAAGGGCGACGTCCACGACATCGGCAAAAACATCGTCGGCGTCGTGCTCCAGTGCAATAATTACGAGGTCATCGACCTGGGCGTCATGGTCCCGGCCGACCGGATCCTGGACGAGGCCAAGGCCCATAACGTCGACATCATCGGCCTGTCCGGCCTGATCACCCCGTCGCTGGACGAGATGGTCTTCGTCGCCGCTGAGATGGAGCGGCGCGGTTTCGATATTCCTCTGCTGATCGGCGGCGCCACTACCAGCCGCACCCATACGGCGGTCAAGATCGAACCGGCCTATCGCCGCGGCTCGACCACCTATGTCGTCGACGCCTCGCGCGCCGTCAGCGTGGTCTCAGGCCTGCTGTCGCCCACCGAAAGGGCCAGGAACGAAGCCGCCACCCGCGACGAATACATCCGCATTCGGGAACAGTACGCCCGGGGCCAGGAGGTCAAGGCCCGCGCCAGCCTGGATCAGGCGCGCGAGAACCGCTTCAAGCTCGACCCCGATCAGCCCCGCCCCGGCAAGCCCGGCTTCATCGGCGTGCGGGCCTTCGAGTCCTGGGATCTTCAGGACCTCGCCGACCACATCGACTGGACCCCATTCTTCGCCAGTTGGGAGCTGATCGGCCGCTATCCGCTGATCCTTGACGACGAGATCGTCGGCCAGGCCGCCCGGGATCTGTTCGCCGACGCGCAAGCCATGCTGAAGCGAATCATCGACGAGAAGTGGTTTACCGCCAAGGGCGTGGTCGGCTTCTGGCCCGCCCGCGCCGCCGGCGACGACATCATCGTCTTCGCCGACGAGACGCGCGACGCCGAGATCGCCCGCTTCCACACGCTGCGTCAGCAGATCAAGAAGTCGAACGGCAAACCGAACCTGGCTCTGTCCGACTTCATCGCCGACGACGACCAGGACTATATCGGCGCCTTCGCCGTCACCGCCGGCCACGGCGAGCTGGAGATCGCCAAACGCTTCAAGGAGGCGGGCGACGACTATTCCGCCATCCTCGCCACCGCCCTGGCCGACCGCATGGCCGAGGCCTTCGCCGAACGGCTGCACAAGGAAGTCCGCACCCAGCTGTGGGGTTACGCTGCCGACGAGGCGACCAGCGTCGACGATCTGATCGCCGAACAATACCAGGGCATCCGCCCGGCGCCCGGTTACCCGGCCCAGCCCGACCATACGGAAAAGGCCACCCTGTTCCGCCTGCTTCAGGCCGAGCAAAACGCCGGAATGGCCCTGACGGAGAGCTTCGCCATGACGCCCCCGGCCTCGGTCTCGGGCCTCTATTTCGGCCATCCGGGCAGCCACTATTTCGGCGTCGGCAAGATCGATCTGGACCAGGTCGAGGACTACGCCCGGCGCAAGGGCTGGGACGTCGCCACCTGCGAACGCTGGCTGGCCCCCATCCTCAACTACGATCCCTACGTCGCCAAACGGGAAACGGCGGCCTGAGCCGGACCCAAGCCGCCGTGGCTGATCTTCGAGATTCTGCCGCTTAGTTTGCGGGCGCCGGCGCCTCAAGCCCCACTTCGGCCGGGGTCGCCGGCGGAGTGGTGATGTTGTTCCGGATGCGCCGCGCCGCATGTTCGCACCGGCCCGGCAGGCCGTAGAACAGGCCGAACGACTGGCTCCGCGCCGCCTCGTCCTCGCTCGCCAGAAGCGGCGCCCACTGGGCCTTGGCCGCAGCCGCCGCCTGTTGCGCAGCCGCCTTGGTCGCCGCCGTCTGCCTCGGCTCCGCCGCCGCCAGGGCGCTGCGGAAATCCTGGGCCTCCAGACGCCCCAGCCGCACCAGCTCCGTATCCTCCGGCGAGCGGTTGGTCAGGCTGTCGCCCAGATCCGCGTGCCCCGTCACCAGGGCGTCGCACCAAGCCACCAGCGGATAATCCTGTGTCGGCGCCCCGCGCGGCAGCGTGTGCGAATAGGCGATCGCCTCACGGACCTTCAGGGCCTCCGCCGTCTCGGCGGTGCGATTGCCCGTGACGATCGGCCCGTCCTGGGACTGGGCGAAGGCGGCGGCGGCGGCGGAAAGCGAAAGGGTCGCGGCGAGCGCGGCGGCGGAAAAGTTCAGCATTGCAATCCTAGACGAGAGGGCGCCCCAGCGCCCAGCCAAGCTGTAACGCTCCACCGCCAAGATGGCGCCAGTGCGGCGCACAAAAAGAAAGGGCGGCGGACCGAAGTCCGCCGCCCCCATGAGACATCAATCTGCTTTAGATCAGAACTCGTACCGCAGGCCGAAACGCAGCGACCGCGGGGACTGATAGCTTCTCGGCAGACCATAGTAAGGCGAACGCGCCGTCAGAACATTGCCTGACGTGCGGATCAGCCCCTGCTCGACCACTCGGGTCGGCTCATCGTTGTCAAACACGTTGAATACGTCGACCGACGCGCTGAGCTTCCCGTAGTTCGTCTCCGCAACCGTATAGGTCAGGTTCAAATCCATTTGGTAGGTCCAAGGCGTTTCGCCCTGCGAACCCCGCGGGGTCTGAATCGTGCTGTTGTTGGGGCCAAACGGGCAATACCAACCCGAGGGACTGCCGGTTTGAGGAGCGAGCGGGTCAACCGCCACCGGCACGCGCCCGATACAACCGTACTTGCGTCCGGACTGGGCTGTGAAGTTGGCGCCGATGTTGAAACGCTCAACCGGCGACCAGTTACCATACACCTTAAAGGTGTGGGCCCGGTGGTTGGGCAAGTAGCCGTAAGATCCCAGCTGGTTCGCTACGTGGTCGTAGTCCTGCGTCAGCGACGTGTCGGTTTGACCGATGTCGGATTTGACCGCGCCTTCATAGTTTCCTTTCGACTCTGCGAGCGTATACGAGCCAGCGACTCCCCACTTGCCGTCAAAGTTGCGGCGGAACGTGAACTCCAAGGCCTTGTAAGTGCGCTCCACCTCGTCGAAGCCGAGATCTTCGGCAGTCAACTCAACGGTCTGCGGATTATAGTCCGGGTTAGGATTGCCAGCGGCATCCGTGCGCGTATCGCCTTGAAGGTCAATGTACACCGTCGCGCCATCGCCTGGATTGATCAGGACGTAGGGGAACAACGAAGAGAAACCTGAGTCGCCCGGCCCAGACTGTCCGCAAGCGATGTTATTGCGGACGCAATACCGTACGACAGCGTCGCCGATCGCGGTGTCTTCGATCGTGCTTTCGAGGTTGCGGTAGATGCCCCGAACGCCGACCGACCAATCGGCGAACATTCCGGAGTCGAAACTATGTTCGTATCCCAGAATGAACTCACGTTCATACATCGGTTTGAGGTCCGCCTCAGTAACGGAGCGCGGATCAGGCGCGCCAGGCGGGCTGAGGTAGTCAAGTTCGTACAACGCGCCGTAGGTCGGATAGCCGTTAGCGTCTAGGACCACGTTCCCCGACGCATCTCTGGTGGGGCCTGCATAATAGGCGTCCGTATAAACTTCACCGGATGACGCTCGAATAGACGTGTTGAGCGCGATCGGAAGATAATAGTCGCCCATGGACCCATAGACGCGATCAACTCCGGTATTGAACGGATCCCAGTTAAACCCAATACGCGGAGCCCATTGGTCTGTGATATCGATGTAGGACTCGCCATCGACATTGTTATAAGTATAACGGTCGTTCCGGACACCTAGTTGCAGGCTGAAGTTGCTCGTCAAGTCCCAAGAATCTTGGATGTAGAAGGCGGACTGCTCACCGGTGAACGAACCATTGTTCGCAAAGGTCACGATGTTCAAACAACCCTGGCCAACTGGCGCAATGCCATCGCATTGAGCCGCAGTCAGAACATTGTACAAGGCGCCACCCGAGTAGGCGCTGTTCGCCGAACTCGTCAGATCTTCGCGGTCGTAGCCAATCCGCAGGTGATGTTCACCGAACAGATCAAAGTAGAAGTCGCCATCGACGCGATAGGTTTCACGGATGTCTTCGCCGGCGAGGTTGTAAGGCCCGGCCTGCCGCCCGACCCCCACATAGCCAGGACCGCCCGGACGAGCGTAATCATACACGCCGGGAAGTCCGACCGGGGCACCGTAGTCAAGATAGCTGTTTTCAAGCTTTCCATATAGGGCCGAAAGCGTGAACCAGTCTGTGAAGACGCCCGTATACTTATATATCTGCGTGAGGCCGCCAGCTTCTGAGTACAACGGATCGGTGACCGACGTCAGGCCGGCCGATGTCGTCGCGCTGTAAGTCCGCGTCTGGCTCGAAGTCGTGGTCTCGTCATTCAGGAACGTCGCTTCAATCCGATGGTTCGGATTGATGACAAAGTCGAGCTTCAGGCCCCAGCGCGGATCATCATACGACGAAATACCCTGGCTGTAGGTCGCGCCCGGCGTGATTGCACCCGTAGCCGAATTGTAAGCGAAAGACCGCGAAAGAGCCCCCTCGCTCTCCACATCGCGGATGTTGTACACGCCAAAGAAGAAAAGGTGATCTTTAATGATAGGCCCGCCAAGGTAGGCGGTATAGTCAGTCAACTGCGAATAGGCGTACTGGTTATAGACTTCGAGTCCGGCCGAGTTGTTTCCGCCTTGCTGATAAGACGTGCCGCGCGAAGCACGGAGGCTGTCCGGAGTATGGTAGACACTCAACCCCCCGGTGAATTCATTGGTGCCAGATCGAGTGACGATATTGACAACGCCGCCCGTGCCGCGTCCAAACTCAGCTTGATAACCGCCGGTCTTAACCTCGATCGTCTGGATGAAGTCGAACGGGATTTCGCCATAGCCCAGGAACGTGCGCTGGTCGGTCACATTCAGACCGTTGATGTAGTAAACGCTTTCGGCGGCCGAAGTACCCGAGACCGACACTAAGCTTTGGTTCCGCCGGGAGCTTGCATTGATCGTCGCATCGGGGGAGCTGGCGCCAGGCGTAAACAGGGTAACCGCGTTAACACTGCGGCCTGTAGGCACACGGTCAGCGAAGTCCTGAACGTCTACCGTAAGACCCGTGTCCGTCTTGTTGAAGTCGCGGACGCGACGAGCGGTCACCACGATGTCACCGAGTTCTGCAGCGCCGGCAGCGCCCTCGGTGGCAAGGGTGAATGTGTATGAAGAACCGCCGGGTGTCACCGATGCACGTTGCACCAGAGTGTCATAACCGGCTTGGGCAATCGTGATCGAGTAAGCGCCCACCGGCAGAGCCGGCAAGCGGAACGCCCCATCGGCGCCCGTAGTAGCCGTGCGAGCGGTGCCTTGCGCCGAGGTTGCGGTCACAACCGCGCCTGCGACGGGAACACCAGACGAGTCCGAGACAGTCCCTGAAAGGACGCCGCTGGTATAGTCCTGCGCAGAAGCCACGGTCGGCGCGAGCATGACGGTGACGGCGGGCACAGCCGCTGCCGCGAAAAGGGCTACGCCGCCGATCATCGAGGACGTCAAAAGACGTTCACGGATGGTTTGGATCTTCAAAACTCATTCCTCCTGAATGCGGATCCGAGCCGTCGGCCGGACCGCATGAACTCCACGCCCCCATGCGCGTGGACAGAAGAAGACTTTAGTCAGCAAACGTTTTTCGGTTAAGGAATATTACGGGCTAGTAACCCGTTCGTCGCGTCACTGTCGCAATATGGCAACAGGAAGGCCGGATTGAGCCCGTAGAACACAATTGCAGCCTTAACGCTTATGGCGGAGCAACTAGCTCTAGGTCGGTCCATGCGTGACAGATTGCTCCACCTTATCCATCGAACACTGGATTGATCTTCCCAGTGTCTCCACGTGGCCCTACCGCTCCACCGCCACCCTCGACGCATAAGGCGCCGGCTCGGGCGTGCACGACGCTGTGACGAGTTGCGCCGCCATGAGACACAGCAGCGCCGCCGCGATAGGCTGGAGCCGATTTGAGACAGCGAAGGCGATCGAACGAGCCATGACGGGCGCTCCGGCGAAGGTTACCGAGGAGTTAAGGCAAGGGTCGCGCCAGAGGACGGGGGCGGCGGCGTGATTCCCTTCGTTCGCGATTTCGACTTCGCCTATGGGCGGCGCGATCAGGTCTCGCCGCTGATTCAGCGGGTGATCGCCGCCAATCCGGGCCCCTTCACCTTTACGGGGACGGGGACCTATATCGTCGGGCGGGCGGAGCCGGGGGCGCAGGTGGCGGTGATCGACCCCGGCCCTCTGGACGAGGCGCATCTGGCCGCCCTGCTGACGGCGGTGGAAGGGCGCGTCGTCAGCCACGTCCTCGTCACCCACACCCACCGCGACCACGCCCCCCTCGCCCGCCCCTTCGCCGATCGTAAGGGGGCGACGATTGTCGCGGCGCGGCCCCCGGTGCGAGAAACCCACGCCTCGGGCGCGCTGGATGAGGATGAGGATGCGGACTTCGCCCCCGACACGGTGCTGACGGGCGGCGAACGGATCGAGGGCGACGGCTGGACGCTGGAGGCCCTGTTCACGCCCGGCCACGCCTCGAACCATATGGCGTTCGCTCTACGGGAGGAGAACGCCCTGTTCAGCGGCGACCACGTCATGGGCTGGTCCACCACGGTGGTGGCGCCGCCGGATGGAAACATGCGCGACTATATGGCCAGCTTGGACGCCGTGATCGCGCGGAACTTCACCACTCTCTGGCCCACGCACGGCGCCCCTGTGACGAACCCTGGGCCCTTTCTGTCAGCCTATCGCGCCCACAGGCTGGAGCGCGAGGCCCAGGTGGCGGCGCGGTTGAGGGCGGGCGACCGAACGGCGGCGGAGATGACGCCGATTCTCTACGCCGCCGTGGATCAGCGGCTGTGGCCTGCCGCCGCCCTGTCGGTCCTGGCCCATCTGATCAAACTGGTCGAAGACGGGACGGCGACCGTTTCGGGCCCGCCCAGCGTGACGGCGGAGTTTCGTCCGGCCTAGAGCCTGATCCGTTGAGGAGGAACCGCTGCGCGGTTCCGTCCGAAACGATCATGCTCTAGCGGACTTCCTCCTCCAGGGCCGCGACGATCTTGCCCATCAGACGGCAGGTCGCGCCGCCGTCGGGGCGCGGATCGCGCGCTGCAACTCGAATGTCGGTCCGTCCGGGCCGGATGCGGATCACCGCGTCATAGGCGAAGCCGAACCAGGCGCCCTCATGCACCCCCTCGACCTCGAAGGTCGCGGCGCGAACCACTGGAAAACCAGCGTCCACCAGGGCCGATACCGCCTGCTGCGCCAAGATCTGCGAGGGAATGGAGCGGGCGGCGGGACAGGCCTGCATCCCCTGAACGTCATTCGCGCGAGGATGAAGGGCGGCCAAACGGCTGAAGGCCGGCGGTTCTTCCACATTGGTGCTGATGTCGCGCGGCGTCGGCTGGGCCAGACGCGCCCCTTGATAGAGGAAGACGCCCAGGACGCTTCCCGCCAGCACCAGGGCCGCCACAGCATAGGCCCAACGTCGGCCGAAGTCGCGCAGGGCCAGGACCGAAACGACCAGGGCCGCACCCAGACCGATCCAGGCCAGGCCCCGCCCCACCGTCCAGGTCAGCAGATCATAGGTGATGGCCCGATCAACCCCACCGAACAGGGTCGCGGCCATGGCCGCCACCGCCAGGACCGGAGCCGCCGCCGTCAGAGCGGTCAGGACAGGAATCAAAGCGGGGACGGGCTTGGTCGATCGCATCGGCGCTCCGGCGGGTCAGGCGGGCTGAACGTCGGGCAGACGATAGTCCTTCATCCGCTCGCGCAGAAGCTTCTTGTCGATCTTGCCTGTGGCGCCCAGGGGAATCTCGTCCAGCGCCACCACGTCGTCGGGCATCCACCATTTGGCGATCTTGCCCTTCAGGAAGTCGAGATGCTCCTGCTTGTTCAGGATCTCTCCCGCCTTCAGCTTGACCAGCAGGACCGGGCGCTCGTCCCATTTGGCATGGGGGGCGCCGATCACCGCCGCCAGTTCGACCTTGGGATGGCCGACGGCGATGTTCTCGATCTCAATGGAGCTGATCCACTCCCCACCCGACTTGATCACGTCCTTTGACCGGTCGGTGATCTGCATGAAGCCCAGTTCGTCGACGGTCGCAACGTCGCCCGTATCGAAGAAGCCGTCTGAATCCAGAATCGAGCTCTCCTCACGGAAATAGGCGCGGGCGACCGTCGGTCCCTTGACCATCAAATGGCCGAAGGTGGCCCCGTCATGCGGCAGGCTCTGACCCGCGTCGTCCTTCAGCGCCAGTTCGATGCCCAGTGGGGGCGTACCCTGTTTGGTGCGGTATTTCAGCTGTTCCTCGAACGGCAGGGCCGCCGTCTCCGGCGTCATGTTCGACAGGGTGCCGATCGGCGAAGTCTCGGTCATGCCCCAGCCCTGGAGCACTTCGACGCCATAATCGTCGTGGAAGGCTCGGATCAGGCTTTCCGGCACGGCCGAACCGCCGATCAGCACGCGCTTGACCGTAGAAAGCTTCAATCCGTTCTGCCGCATATGGGCCAGAAGCCCCTGCCACACGGTGGGCACGGCGGCCGAGAAGGTGACGCCCTCGGTCTCGAGCAGCTCATACAGAGCCTCCCCGTCCATCCGGGCGCCCGGCATCACCAGCTTGCAGCCCGATGCGGGACCGACGAAGGCGATGCCCCAGGCGTTGGCGTGGAACATGGGCACCACCGGCAGAATGACGTCGCTGGTCTTGCCCCCAACCACCGAAGCTTGCAGGGCCATGAAGGTGTGCAGGAAGTTGGAGCGGTGCGAATACAGCACCCCTTTGGGATTCCCCGTGGTGCCGGAGGTGTAGCACAGGCCGCAGGCGGTGTTTTCCGGGAAGTCGCCCCACAAGACGTCGGGGGACTGTTCAGCCACGATCCTTTCATAGGATTCTGCGCGCGGCAGCCGGGTCTGCGGCATGTGGGCGTCGTCGGTCATGATGATGACCCGCTCGACCTTCGGGATGTGGGGCAGAATGGCTTCAAGCAGCGGCACGAAGGTCAGGTCGGTGAAGATGACCCGGTCCTCGGCGTGGTTGATGATATAGACGAGTTGCTCGGGAAACAGACGGGGGTTCAGGGTGTGGCACACAGCGCCTATGCCCATGACGCCGTACCAGGTCTCGATATGGCGGTCGGTGTTCCAGGCCAGGGTTGCGACGCGATCGCCGGGCTCGATACCCCAGGCTTTCAGGGCGTTGGACACCCGCTTGGCCCTGTCGTGAATCCGGCTGTAGGTGGTGCGGACGATGGGGCCTTCGACGGAACGGGTGACCACTTCGCGGTCGCCGTGCCAGTTCTTGGCGTGGTCGAGGATCTTATCGACCGTCAGAGGCCAATCCTGCATCAATCCCAGCATGTGCGTCTTCCTTGTCCCTTGATGCGTCTGCTCGCCCGCGACGCTTGATGAGACGCTATAGGGGTGATCAGCGATAAGCAATGCGACCCCGGCGCGCCGTCGCGCGACCGATCGCCCCGTCGGACCGGCGCTTGGCGATGCGCCGGCCGGCGCCGTAGAAGGCCCTCCATGGCCATATTGATCGCAATCACGGGGGGCTCCGGCTCCGGTAAGAGCACACTGGCGGAGGCGCTTGTGTCCAGCCTGCCCGACGGGGCGGCCGTGCTGGTGCGCGAAGACTCCTATTATAAAGACGCCGCCGCCCTGCCCGGCTTCGACCCCGCGACCTTCGACTTCGACGATGTAGCCGCGCGCGACCATGCGCTGATGATCACAGACCTGAAGGCGTTGAAGTCGGGTCGGGGCGTGACCGCGCCCGTCTATTCCTTCATCCATCATGGACGCGAGCCGGGCGGCGAACCGATCCCGCCAGCCGAGGTGGTGATCGTCGAAGGCACCCATGTGCTCTGTACGCCTGAGCTGACCGCCCTGTTTGACATCCGGGTCTTCGTCGACACCCCCGCCGACATCCGCTTCATCCGACGCCTGCTGCGCGACCAGTCCGAGCGGGGTCGGTCGGCGGATTCGGTCGTAGCCCAGTATCTCGCCACGGTGCGGCCGGGGCACGAGCGGCTGACCGAGCCGTCGCGCACCCACGCCGACTTCATCGTCGCCGACGCCACCGCCGCCGTCCGGCTGGAAGATCCGCAGGCCGTGGTTCGTCTGGCCGCGCCCGTCCTGGCTCATCCCCTGCTGGCGCCTTTCCTGACCGACTGAAGGTTTCGGTCGGACTTCGGAACGGATTGCCTTACGCCGCGACAGCCCGGTATGCGTCCTGAAACGAAACTGAAGGAGACGCCCTGTGGCCATTCCCGCTTCGCTTCAAAAAGGCCTGACCCTGCCGGTCATCTCCTCGCCGATGTTCCTGGTCTCGGGCCCGGATCTGGTGGTCGAGGCCTGCAACGCCGGGATCATCGGCACCTTCCCGTCCCTGAACCAGCGCACCACCGAGGGCTATCGGGACTGGCTGCAGGAGATCAAGGGACGCCTGTCCCCCGACGCGGCCGCCTTCGGCGTCAACCACATCGTCCACCCGACCAACCCCCGGCTGATGGCGGACATGATGGTGTCGGTCGAGGAGAAGGCGCCGCTGATCATCACCTCGCTCGGCGCGGTGCGCGACGTGGTGGATGCGGTCCACGGCTACGGCGGCGTTGTCTTTCACGACATCGCCAACATCCGTCACGCCAGGAAGGCGGCCGAGGCGGGCGTCGACGGCCTCATCCTGGTCGCCAACGGCGCCGGCGGCCACGCCGGCATCATCAATCCCTTCGCCCTGATCAACGAGGTCCGGTCCTTCTACGACGGGACCATCATCCTGGCCGGCGCCATTTCGACGGGCCGAGACGTGGCGGCGGCCCTGATGATGGGCGCCGATTTCGCCTATATGGGCACCCGCTTCATCAACACGGCCGAAGCCCTGGCTCCCCAGGCCTACAAGCAGATGGTCATCGACAGCGGCTCGACCGACATCGTCCATACCCCGGCGGTCTCGGGCATCCCGGCCAACTTCATGACCAAATCCCTGATCGAAAACGGTATCGATCCCAAACACCTGCCCGAGCACAAGCTGGACATGGGCGACGAAGCCAAGGCCTGGAAGACGGTCTGGTCCGCCGGCCAGGGCGCAGGGGCCATCCACGACGTCGTTCCGACCGCCGAACTGGTCGCCCGCCTGCGACAAGAGTTCGCTCAGGCCACGGAACAATTTTCAACCCGGTTCCCGACAGGCTAAGGGGCTCTTTCGCGCGGTTCGCGCGTTGGAGCCCCCATGATCCGAAACACACGCGCCACCCGCCTCTCCGTTCCCCTCGCCGTCGCCCTTGCGGCCCTCGCCGCACCGGCCCTGGCCCAGACCTCCGGTCCTTCCTCGGACTGGGGTTTCGAGCTGGGGGCTGGGACGGACAACCGCTCCAAGGCGGCGTCCAAGTCCGGCAACGACGGCTACGTCTTCGGCGCGGCGACCTGGGAGTCCGCCGACGGCCGCTTCTACGCCGGACCCGGCTTCGAGACGATCCAGGCGGGCGGCTCCCGGCTGGAGACCGAACTGGTCGCCGGCTACCGGCCGGAGGTGTGGGGCTACGCCTTCGACCTGAGCCTTGCCTACAAGCACCGGCTCGACGTCGATCCCGGCTATGACGCCGACGGCTGGGAGCTGACCGGCAACATCAGCCGCGCCGTCGGTCCCGCCGAGGCCCGGCTACAGGTCCAGTATTCGCCCGACGCGGCCGGGTCCACACGGTCCTTCACCTGGGTCGAAGCCCAACTCGCCTGGGCCTTCAGTCCCCGTCTGGAGGGCTCTGCCGCCGTCGGCCGCCGCGAACAGGACGACGCCCCAGACTACACCGGCTGGAACGCGGGCGTGACCTACGCCCTGACGGACGCCCTGGCGCTGGATCTGCGCTACCACGATACCGACGCCCACAGGGTCGGCGACCAGTACCGCGAGGCCCTGGTGGCGGAAGTGGCCTACGCCTTCTGACCGCACCCTTGCGCCCGCGCCTTGGGCCTCCCATATCGAAGGTGTCGATCTCTCTGCGTAACGCCGCTGCTCCCTTTGCATCACGCGCCGAGGTCCAAACGCCGATCCCATTCAGACCCGACAGGCCGACCAGGGATTCCTCCCTGCGGCCAACGCCAGACGGAGGTCTCCAAATGGCTACCGGCACTGTAAAATGGTACAATCCCACCAAGGGTTACGGCTTTATCGCCCCCGATGACGGCGGCAAGGACGTCTTCGTCCACGCCTCGGCCGTCGAAACCTCGAGCCTCGGCTCGCTGAACGAAGGCCAGAAGATCGGCTACGAAATCGAGCGCGACCAGCGCTCCGGCAAGGAATCCGCCGGTCGCCTTTCGGCGGCGGAGTAGGACAAGCTTCTTGGCTCGCCTGCCATCGCTTTCGACGGCGAGGTGACGAAGCTCCTGCCTCTGGGCGGCCGAAAGGTCCGCCTGGACAACGGCCACATCGTCACGGTCCTGCCGACCCTGGGTGCGCCGAACGGCGTGTCCCTGCTCGGCGACCGTGTCGTGGTCGAGATCGCCTTCAATCAGCTGAAGGGCTGGCGCCTCGCGCGCCGGCCCTGAAGCCTTTCTGCACGGATGACGACATGACCCCGCTCGCCGACATGATCCCCACCATGACCGACGCCGACCTGACCACCCTGCGCGCCAACGCTGCCCGTCTGGTCGAACACGGCGCCTCCACCCAGGTGATGGCCGCCAGCGACATCCTGCCGGTCATCGACGACGAACTGGCCCGCCGCGCCGCCCTGCCCAAGCCCGTCAAGGCCCCGCCGGCGAAGCGCGCCGCCCCCAAGAAGAAGCTGCCCCCTGTCACCGGCCACCAGACGGCTCTGCCGACCGGCTGAGATCAGCCCAGGGCCTGATCCAGGTCGGCGATCAGGTCCTCGACGTCCTCGACCCCGACCGACAGGCGGATCAGGCTGTCGGTGATCCCGCCCTTCTCGCGGACCTCCTTGGGCACGCTGGCGTGGGTCATGATGGCCGGGTGGTTCACCAGGCTTTCAACCCCGCCCAGCGACTCCGCCAGCGTAAAGACCTGCACCTGCTCCAGTAGCCGCTTGGTCCGCTCCAGGTCGCCGTCCAGGATCACCGTCACCATGCCGCCGTAACCGCCGCGCATCTGGCGCGCCGCCAGTTCGTGCTGCGGATGGGCGATCAGGCCGGGATAGATGACTTTCGCCACGCCCGACCGGGTCTCCAGCCAGCGCGCCACCGTCAGGGCGTTCTCGCAGTGGGCCTTCATCCGCAGCGCCAGGGTCTTCAGGCCACGGTTGGCCAGGAAGGCGTCGAACGGCCCCATGATTCCGCCGACCGAGTTCTGCAGAAACTTGATCCGCGTCGCCAGCTCAGCATCTGCGGTCGCCAGCACCCCGCCGATGATGTCCGAATGGCCGTTCAGATATTTGGTGGCCGAGTGCATGACGATGTCCGCCCCCAGGCTCAACGGCTGCTGGCAGAAGGGCGTGGCGAAGGTGTTGTCGACAATCAGCAGCAGGCCATGCGCCTTGGCCACCTTCGACAGGGCGGCGATGTCGGCCAGCTTCATCAGCGGATTGGTCGGGGTTTCGACCCACAGCATCTTCGTCTTGGGCGTGATCGCCGCCTCGACCGCCGCGATGTCGCTCAGGTCCACATAGGCGAAGTCCAGTCCCATGGTCCGCCGCCGTACCCGCTCGAACAAGCGCCACGAGCCGCCGTACAGGTCGTCGCCCGTGACGATATGATCGCCCGCGTCCAGCAGCTCCAGCGCCGTCGAGGTCGCCGCCATGCCCGAGCCGAAGCCGAACCCGTGCGTGCCGCCCTCCAGGTCGGCGATGCAGGCCTCGAACGCCTCGCGCGTCGGGTTCTTGCCCCGCGCATACTCATAGCCCTTGTTCACGCCCGGGCTTTCCTGGGCGTAGGTCGAGGTGGCGTAGATCGGCGTCATCACCGCGCCCGTGGTCGGGTCAGGATGTTGTCCCGCATGGATGGCGCGGGTCGAGAAACCCTGGCTGTTCTTCTTGTCGGCCATGGTTCTTACCGGTTCAGGCTGAGGTGGTTGATCAGGTCGGTGCGGGTGATCAGGCCCACGAACTTTTCGCCGTCCAGCACGATGGCCACACGGTCGCGGTCGAAGACCGGGATCAGGGCGTCCAGCGGCTCCTTGACCTGAAGCGTGTCCAGATCGCGCGTCATGGCGTCGGCGACCGGCTTGGCGAACCGCTCCTTGCGGGTGATCTCGTCGGTGTTCATCACATGGACCAGGTCGCTCTCGTCCAGAATGCCGACCAGACGCCCGTCCTCGATGATCGGCAGCTGGGAGACATCGGCGCCCTTCATCCGTTTGAAGGCCGTGTCCAGGGTGTCGCCCGGCCCGGCCACGACCACGTCGCCCCGTTCGTACTTGCGGTTGATCAGGTCCGACAGGTCGCCGTGCAGCTCGCGCTCGCCCAGGCCCTGATCCGCCAACCAGGCGTCGTTATAGACCTTGGACAGATATTTGGCCCCGGTGTCGCAGACGAAGGTGACGCAGGTCTTGGCTTCCGTCTGTTCGCGGCACCAGCGCAGGGCCGTGGCGATCAGAGTGCCCGAGGACGATCCGGCCAGAATGCCTTCCTTCAGCAGCAGTTCGCGCGCCGTGGCGATGGCCTCCGCGTCCGGGATCGAATAGGCCTTGTCGATCAGGCTCATGTCCGCCGTATCGGGCACGAAGTTCTGACCGATTCCCTCGACCGTATAGCTGCCGTCCGGCCCCGGCACGCCGTCGTTGACGATGCCGGCCAGGGTCGATCCGACCGGGTCGGCCAGGATGATCTGAGCCTTGGAGCCGACGCTCTTCAGATAGCGCGCGACGCCGGTGATGGTCCCGCCCGAGCCGATGCCGGCGACGAAGGCGTCGATGTCGCCGCCCGTCTGTTCCCAGATCTCCGGCCCCGTGGTCTTCACATGGGCCTCGGCGTTCGACTGGTTGGCGAACTGGTTGACGTAATAGGCGCCGGGAATGGCCTGGGCCAAACGCTCGGCCATGTCGGTGTAATACTCCGGGTGTCCGTGCGGCACGTCCGACCGCGTCAGGCGAACATCAGCGCCCATGGCCCGCAGATGCTGGATTTTTTCCTTGGACATCTTGTCCGGAATGACCAGCAGCACCTTATATCCCCGTGCGCGGCCGACCAGGGTCAGGGCCAGGCCGGTGTTGCCCGCCGTCGCCTCGACGATGGTGCCGCCTTCCTTCAGCCATCCCTCGCGTTCGGCCGCATCCAGCATCTCGACCGCGATCCGGTCCTTGATCGAGCCGCCGGGGTTCTGGGATTCCAGTTTCAGCAGCAGGCGGCACTTGCCGGTGTCGATCTTCGTCACCTCCACCATCGGCGTCTTGCCGATCAGATCCAGCGGCGACTTCACGGTCGCGCTCAGGGCGGGGGCGGTCAGGGACATCGAAGACTCCGGTTCAGGACGTAACGAGGCTGAGGCCTCATATTCACATGGTCAACTCACGCAAGATTTGACCCAAGGGCGCGGTTCCGCGCTACGAAAGACGCAATGACCAAATCACCCAAGAGGCCGCCCGCCGGTCTCCCCGACAAAGACACCCTCCTCGCCTTCCTGCGCGAGGCCGGATCGGCCGAGAAGACCGATATCGCCCGCCACTTCGGCCTGAAGGGCGGCGATCGCCGGGCCCTGCGCGAAATGATCCGCGAGCTGGAGGCTGAGGGCCGGCTGGGCAAACGCGGCCGCAAGGGTTTCTCAGAAGCCGGCGCCCTGCCCCCCGTCGGCGTCGCCGACGTGATCGAACGCGACGGCGACGGCGAACTTTACGTCCGCCTGGTCGAGGCCGGCGCCGATGCGCCCCGCGCCCTGTTGATGCCCGACAAGGCAAAGCCCGGTCCCGCGCCCGGCCTGGGCGACCGGCTTTTGGTCAAGTTCCAGCGCGGCGACGACGGCTGGGAGGCGCGACTGATCAAACGGCTGGACGCGGGGACGAACCGTGTCCTGGGCGTCATCCGCAAGTCGGCGCGCGAGACCCGCGTCGAGCCCGTCGACCGCCGCTCCAAGGACGTGCTGCTGGTGCCCCAGGCCCAGTCCGGCGATCTGCGCGACGGCGATCTGGTCCTGGCCGCCATCGAAAAGGGCGACCAGCGCTATGGGCCCAAGCGCGGCAAGATCCTGGAACATATCGGCAAGGAGGACGACCCCCGCGCCGCCTCCCTGATCGCCATCCACGCCCACGGCGTGCCGACCGGCTTCTCCGAGGCGGTGGAGCGCGAGGCCGAGGATCAGGAGCTGCCCACGCTGAAGGGGCGCGAGGACCTGCGCGAGATCCCCTTCATCACCATCGACCCCGCCGATGCGCGAGACCATGACGACGCTGTCTACGCCGCCCGCGACGAAGATCCGAAGAACCCCGGCGGCTGGATCGTCTGGGTCGCCATCGCCGACGTCGCCGCCTATGTCTGGCCGGGCAGCCAGCTGGACCGCGAGGCGCGCGACAAGGGCAACTCCACCTACTTCCCCGACCGCGTCGAGCCGATGCTGCCCGAGGTGCTGTCGAACGGCCTGTGCAGCCTGAAGGAAGGCGAGAACCGCGCCTGCCTGGCTGTGCGGATGGTGTTCGACAAGGACGGCCGAAAGACCGGCCACAGGTTCGTGCGCGGCTTGATGCGGTCGCACGCCAAACTCAGCTACGAACAGGCCCAGTCCGCCATCGACGGGCCTGAAAAGGGGGGCGGGGCCGACGACACGACCGGGCCGATCATGGAGACCATCCTCTATCCGCTGTGGAACGCTTATCACGCCATGCTGAAAGGCCGGCTGAAACGCAGTCCGCTGCAGATCGAATCCGCCGAACGCCGCATCCGTATGGCGCCCGACGGCGGGATCGCCTCGATTGAGAAGCGCGCCTCTCTGGAGGCGCACCGGCTGATCGAGGAGATGATGATCCAGGCCAACGTCTGCGCCGCCGAGACCCTGGAGCAGAAGAAGACGCCCCTGATCTATCGCGTCCACGACGCCCCCAGTCAGGAGAAGATCTTCAACCTGGCCGACTTCCTCTCGACCATCGGCAAGCCGTGGAACAAGGGCGAGCCGGGCACCACCAAGCGGTTCAACAAGTTGCTGGACGAGACCCGCGACGGCGAATACGCCGATGTGGTCAACGAAATGGTTCTGCGCACCCAGATGCAGGCTGTCTATTCGCCGGAAAACGTCGGCCACTTCGGCCTGAACCTGGACCGCTACGCCCACTTCACCTCGCCGATCCGGCGTTACTCCGACCTGATCGTCCACCGCGGCCTGATCCGGGCGCTGAACCTCGGCAAGGACGGGCTGAGCGACCGCGAGATCGCCGAACTGCCGGCCATCGCCGAGGGCGTGACCATGACCGAGCGCCGGTCCATGGCGGCCGAGCGGGACGCCATGGACCGCTATATCGCCGCCTTCCTGGAGGACCGCGTCGGCGCGACCTTCACCGGACGGATCACCGGCGTGACCCGCTTCGGCCTGTTCATCCGCCTCGACGAGACCGGCGCCGACGGCCTGGTTCCCGTCTCCACCCTGGGCGGCGAGTATTTCGCCCACGACGACCGCGCCCACGCCCTGGTCGGCGAACGCACCGGCAAGCGCTTCACCCTGGGCCGGATGGTCGAGGTCAGGCTGGTGGAGGCCACCCCCGTCACCGGCGGACTGGTGTTCGAAATGCTCAGCGAACCGGAGCCGCGCGATCCCAACGCCCCGCCCCCTCGCTACGGCGTCCGGGGACGAGGCGGCGACGGCCCGCCGATCCGCGGCAAGAACCGGCCGGGCGGCCCCAAGCCCCGCAACGGCTCCAAACCTTCGGGCGGGCTGAAGGGCGTGCGCAAAGGCAAACGGAGGTGACCCCCTTCGACGCCGCGCAGGACCTGACCGACGCGCCTCGCGTCGGCGGCGCCCAACGCCCCAAGGACGCGGCGACATTGATCGTGACACGGGGCGGGTCGCGGCCTGAGGTGCTGATGGGGCGGCGGGCGCCGGGCCATGTCTTCATGGCGTCGAAGTGGGTGTTTCCCGGTGGGCGGATCGACCGGGCGGATTTCACCGCCGCCTCGACCGGCGCCTTGGCGTCAGACGTCGCGCGTCGGCTGGAGGCCGAGGTTCCCGCCCGCCGCGCCCGCGCCCTGGCCCTGACGGCGATCCGCGAGACCTTCGAGGAGACCGGGTTGATCCTGGGGCGCGCCGCGCCCTCCGCCAGCGTCGCTGGACCGTGGCGCGAATACCGCCAAGCGGGCGCCCTGCCCGATCTTTCGGTCCTGTCCTACATCGCCCGCGCCGTTACGCCGCCCGGCCGCACGCGCCGGTTCGACGCTCGTTTTTTCATGGCCCCAGCCGAGGCCCTGCTGACGCCCGAGCCGACCACAGGGTCGGGCGAGTTGGACGAAATCGCCTGGCTTCCCCTGGAAGACGCTCGCGCCCTTGATCTGCCCGCCATCACCCGCTTCGTGCTGGGCGAACTGGCCGAGCGGCTTGGCCAGGATCGAACCAGCCCCGACCGCCCCCTCCCCTTCGTCCGCATGGTGCGCGGCCGCCACATCGTCGATCACAGGGACTGACCATGCCTAGCGCCATCACCCTGCGCCTGACCACAGCAGACCCGGTCCCAGGCGTCGCCTACAGCCTGCAGGACAAGGCCAACACGCCGGTCAAACCCCGTATCGCCGGTGACGGTCCGATCAGTTTCGACGTCCCCGTGACCCTGTCCGACGACGGGCGGCTGACCGGCCCCTTCGTTCGACGCGAGGGACCGTTGCGCCGCTTCATCTATATCGCCATCGGCACATCGGCTGGACAGCACGGCGAATGGAGCCGTCGCGCCAAGATCGATGTCCACGACATTCCCGCCGCCCTTCTGGCCCAGGCCCGCGCCGGTCAGACGCTTGAGGTGATTCTGCCCGGCCGTGCCCGCGACGGCGGCCCCGCCTGCGCGACTGTGCGGCCTCTTCAGCCGTGGACGGCCGTCTGACATTGGGCCGTTGACTTTGGATCGAGTCTGAGTATGTTCCGCGCCTCTTATTTTAAGCGGCTTTCGCCGTCGCAGAGGTAATTCCGATGGCCAAACCGGCTTCCATCAAGATCCGCCTGAACTCCACGGCCGACACCGGCTTCTTCTACGTCACCAAGAAGAACGCTCGCACCATGACCGAGAAGATGGTCGTCAAGAAGTACGACCCGGTCGTGCGCAAGCACGTCGAGTTCAAGGAAGGCAAGATCAAGTAACGCCTTGATCCGCTGACAAAGGAAAACGCCCGGCTGGTCGCAGCCGGGCGTTTTTCGTTGCGGCTATGCCGTTGCGACGTCAGACCGCGCGCGCGACGACCTTGTTGCGGCCGCCGGCCTTGGCTTCATAAACGCCTTCATCGGCCCGCTTCAGCAGGGCCTCGGGCGTGTCCCCGGCGCCGGTGGTCGCGGCGACGCCGATCGACAGGGTGATGGTCAAAAACTCCTCGCCGCCCATCACGCGGAACGGCGCTGCGGCGATGTCGCGGCGAATACGCTCGGCCACCATACGGGCGTCCTCCAGACCCGCGCCCGGCATGACCACCACGAATTCCTCCCCGCCCATACGGCAGGGCAGGTCCACGGCGCGCACATTGGTGGCGAGCCGGACCGCAAATTCGGCCAGAACCTCATCGCCGGCGTCGTGGCCGAAACCGTCGTTGACCGCCTTGAAGTGGTCGATATCCAAGACCAGCACAGCCACCGGCGAGCCGCCGTGTGTGGCGCGCCCCACCAGGGCCTGCAGCTGGCCGGCCATGTAGCGCCGATTGTGCAGGCCCGTCAGAGAGTCGGTGACGGCCATTTCCAGACTGCTGTCCAGCTTCTGGCGCAGGAAGTCCGTATAGCGTTTGCGCCGGATCTGGGTGCGGACACGGGCGGAAAGCTCCTCGGTGTCGATCGGACGCGGCAGGATGTCGGTAGCCCCCAGCTCCAGCGCCTTGACCATCCGAGGTCGCTCGCCAGGCTCCACGATTGCGAGGACCGGCGCGCGCCGCGCATCGCCGGATTTCAGCATGGCGATGACCCTTAATCCGTCGAAACTCTGGGCCGCCACATTGACGATGATCAGATCCAGCGGCCCCTTGGCCGCCGCAAGGGCCGCCTGGGGGTCGGTCTCCACCACCACGCGGTGTTCGCGGCCCAGTTCCGCAGCGACCGCTGCGGCCTGGCTTTCGTCGTCATCGACGATCAGAACCCGGCCGCCTTCGGTTCTCAGACGCGCTGCAGCCTCGTCGCCCACGCCCATGCGCCGGCTGCTTTCCTCGCGCTCGCGCAGCTCGTCCATCACCTGCTTCAGCCGCGTCAGCGACTTGACCCGCGCCAGCAGCACCACATCGTCGATCGGCTTGGTCAGAAAGTCGTCGGCCTCGGCCTCCAGACCGCGAATCCGATCGGCTCGGCCGTCCAGGGCCGTCACCAGCACCACCGGAATGTGGCGCGTCTCAGCTCGCGCCTTCAACCGCCGACAAGTCTCGAAACCGTCCATGCCCGGCATCATGACGTCCAGCAGGATCAGGTCCGGCTGCTCTTTCGCCGCCAGGGTCAAGGCCGTCTGACCGTCGTGGCAGGTCAGCACGTCATAATATTCGATGGTCAGCTTGGCCTCGAGCAGACGCACATTCACGTCTACATCGTCGACGACCAGAATTCGCGCGCTCATCCCAGATGCTGCCGAATGGTCTGGAGGAAGTGCATGACCGATATCGGCTTGGAGATATAGGCCTCGCAACCGCCCTGACGAATCCGCTCCTCATCGCCCTTCATGGCGAAGGCGGTCACGGCGATGACGGGAATATGGTTCAGCTCCTCGTCGTCCTTCAGCCATTTGGTGACTTCGAGACCCGAAATTTCAGGCAGTTGAATATCCATCAGGATCAGGTCCGGATGGTGCGCGCGCGCCAGGGCCAAGGCCTGCAGCCCCTCTCGGGTCTGCAAGGTCTCGTAGCCCTGGGAATCGAGCAGATCATGAAAAAGCTTCATGTTCAGCTCGTTATCCTCGACGATGAGGACTTTCTTGGACATCATCACCTGACCTGGGTCGCCGGCGAATTGGCGACGCCGCGTTGAACGTCATACTGCCTGCCCAGTCTTAAGTTGGGGTGAAGCCAAGGTTACGGAGACCTTAAGCGTGGCCATAAAGGCCGTCTGTCGCGACTGTCTGTGGACCGGAACCGACCCCGCCGGGCCGCCGGATCGGCGCTGCCCTTCGTGCGGATCGCGCCGCATCGTCGCCCACACGGAACTGGATCGGTTGACGATCGCGCACATGGACTGCGACGCTTTCTACGCCTCGGTCGAAAAGCGCGATCGGCCGGAGCTCCGCGACCGGCCGGTGATCGTCGGCGGGGGAAAGCGCGGCGTGGTTTCGACCGCCTGCTATGTCGCCCGCCAATATGGCGTCGGCAGCGCCATGCCGATGTTCAAGGCCCTGAAGGCCTGTCCCGAGGCCGTGGTGATCAAGCCGGACTTCGCCAAATACGTCTTTGAGTCAGATCGCATCCTGGGCGCCCTGGGCCGGCTGACGCCCCTGATCCAGCCGCTGTCGCTGGACGAGGCCTGGGTCGATCTGTCGGGCACGGAGCGACTGAACGGCGGGCCTCCGGCCTTTCAATTGATCCGGTTTCAGAAGCAGATCGAGGAAGAGACCGGCCTGACCGTCTCGATCGGCCTGGCGCCCAATCGCTTCCTTGCGAAAATGGCCTCGGAGATGGACAAGCCGCGCGGCTTTTCCGTCATCGGCGCAGGGGATGCGCAGGCCCTGCTGGCGCCCCGCTCCGTCACCGCCCTGCCCGGCGTCGGCCCGGTGTTCGGCAAGGCGCTGCGCAGCGACGGCTACGCCACCATCGGCGATCTGGCCCGGGCCGACGTCCGCGACCTGGTCAAACGCTATGGCGAGTCCGGTCTGCGCCTCTACGACCTGGCCCACGCCCGCGACGCCCGCGCCGTGAACCCGGAGCGGGACCGCAAGGGCATGAGCGCCGAGACCACCTTCAATGAGGACCTCAGCACAGCCGAGGCGCTGGAGGCCGAGCTCTGGCCCCTGTGCGAGAAGCTGGCGTCAAAGGCGCGGCGCGATGGCGTCGCCAGCCGCGTCCTGGTGCTGAAACTGCGCCGCACCGACTTCAAGATCGTCACCCGGCGGATCAGCCTGGCCGAACCGGTCCAGACCGCCCGCGCCCTGTTCGCCGCCGGTCGCGATCTGCTGCGACCGGAACTGGGGCCGCCCTATCGGCTGATCGGTATCGGCATGGCGGATATTCAGGATGCGGAAGACGCGCCTGTCGGTCTGTTCCAAAGCGCCGAGACCCGCCTCCTGAAGACCGAACGGGCCATCGACCGGCTGCGGGAAAAGTTCGGCAAGGACGCCGTGGTGGCGGGTCGGGCGCTTAAGACCTAAGAGGGCGCATGGACCTCGCCAAACGCGCCTTCGACCACGGGTTCCGCCTGGACCCAATCGTCCGCAGCCTGCTGGACACCGATTTCTACAAGTTGCTGATGTTGCAGATGATCTGGCGTGAACATCGCGACACGCCCGTGGTCTTCCAGGTCATCAACCGCACCCGGTCGGTCCGTATAGCGGGCGAGATCGACGTCGCTGCACTGCGCGACCAGCTGGACCACGCCCGCACATTGCGCTTCACCAACAAGGAATTGGTCTGGCTGGCGGGCAACAGCTTCTATGGGGTGCAGCAGATCTTCTCGCCGGACTTCATCGCCTGGCTGACCGACTACCGCCTGCCCGACTACGACCTGTCGGTGCACGACGGCCAATATGTCCTGACCTTCTCCGGCGCCTGGGCCGAGGTCACCCTGTGGGAAATCCCCGCCCTGGCCATCCTCAATGAACTGCGCTGCCGCACAGGGCTGCGTCGGCTGGGACGGTTCGAACTGGACGTCCTCTATTCGCGGGCCAAGACCCGGCTGTGGTCCAAGGTCGAGCGGCTGCGCGCCCTGCCCGATCTGGCCCTGTCCGACTTCGGCACCCGTCGTCGCCACGGCTTCCTGTGGCAACGCTGGTGCATTCAGGCCCTGAAGGAAGGTCTGGGCCGGTCCTTCATCGGCACCTCCAATGTGCTCCACGCCATGGAGAACGATCTGGAGGCCATCGGCACCAATGGCCACGAACTGCCGATGGTCCTGGCCGCCCTGGCCCCCGACGACGCCAGCCTGGCCCAGACGCCCTATGCTGTGCTGGACGAGTGGCGGCGGCACTACGGCGGCAATCTGCTGGTCGTCCTGCCCGACGCCTTCGGCACCGAGGCCTTTCTGGATCAGGCTCCCGACTGGGTCGCCGACTGGACCGGCTTCCGCCCCGACTCGGCCCCGCCGATCCCGGCGGGCGAACGGCTGATCGACTGGTGGCGCGAACGGGGCCGCGATCCGCGCGAGAAGCTGCTGATCTTCTCCGACGGCATGGACATCGACGGCATCGAAGCGGCCCACGCCCATTTCCATGGCCGCACCCGGCTCAGCTTCGGCTGGGGCACTAATCTGACCAATGACTTCCGCGAGTGTTCGCCCGCCTTCGCCCCCGAGCTTGAGCCTATCTCCCTGGTCTGCAAGGTGGTCGAGGCCGGGGGGCGCCCCGCCGTCAAACTGTCGGACAATCCGGAAAAGGCCGTGGGCGATCCGGCCGAAATCCAACGCTATCGCCGCGTCTTCGGCGAGCGCGGCCTGACCGCTCGACCCGTTGCGGTCTGAAACCCGGCCTTAAGCCCGATCCGCGATAAGGGCGACATGAACGCCTTCGTCGATAAGATGCGCCGCCGCGCCGGCCGTTATCTGGATGTCCGCCCCGTGACCATCCGGTCCCCGCGAGGCGTGCTGAGCCTGTCGTTCGACGACATCCCCGCCTCCGCCTGGCTGGAGGCCGGGCCGGTGCTGGCCCAGCACGGGGTGAAGGCCACCTATTATGTCTGCGGCGGTTTGGCGGGCGGGCGCAATCTGGATCTGCCGCAGTTCGAGACCGCACACCTTCAGGCCCTGCACGCGGCGGGGCACGAGGTCGGCTGCCACACCTATGAACACGTCTCGACCCTGCGCCTGTCGCCAGCCGAACTGGACGCCAGCCTGGCCCGCAACGCCGCCTGGGTGTCGGAACGGCTGGACGGCTATCGGATGCAGACCTTCGCCTATCCGTTCGGCGACTGCGCCCTGGGGTCCAAGGCGGTGATTGAGCGGCGCTTCCTGTGCGGCCGAGGCGTGCGCGACGGGATCAACACCGGCCGCGTGGATCGCAATCTGGTGCAGGCCATCGGCCTGGAGAGCCGTCGCCTGCCCGGCTATGATCTGGAACAGCTTGTCGCAGACACGGCGGCCTCTAGAGGCTGGCTGATCGCCTACGGCCACGACGTCAGCGACGCGCCCACCCCCTATGGCTGCCGCCCCGAAGACATCGACCGGCTGATCCGGCTCGCCAAGGCCGCCGGGCTGGACATTCAACCCGTGGCCTCGGCCTGGGGCCGCCTTACCGACTGAAACGGCTTAGAAAACGCCCACGGCGCCCTCGGCCCAAATCAGCAGAACCGCCAGGACCACTGCGGCGCAGACGGCCAGAGCCAAAGAACGACGTTTGATCAAAGCCAGCGTCAGTTCGATCAAGGCGCCCGCTCCGACCAGCAAGACGCCCGCGAACAGGAAGTCCGACGCCGTCCAGGCGACCTCGCGAGTGAACTGCATGGCCACCAGCGGCGCCGATAGGGCCAAGGCCACAAGGCCCCAACCGACCAAACGCAGAGGATGCGTCCCGCCCGCACGCTTCGCCGCCATCGACATGCCGTCGCTCCAATCCGAAAATGTCAGCACACTAATCGATAATCGGGCTATCGAACATCGCCGGCTCTCAGACGAGGGCGACGGCCTTGCGCCGGTCCGCCCAGGCGATCAGTTCCTTCCTCGGCCAGACCATCAGCCATGACCGCGCGGTGTATTCACCGCTGTCGATCAACGCCTTTCGCGACGCAGAGGCTGTTGCCGCCCGCTGCGTGTGGATCTCGCCCGGCCCTTGATGCACCATAAAGGCCCCGCCCTTCAGCGGGTTCAGCCGCAGGTGCGCCAGGCGGGGGCTGATCTCGGTCAGGGGCGGGTCGTAGAACCAGCTGGAGCCGATCATCCCCGCCAGCTCCGGTCGCGTCCGACAGATTTCCGCCGCCGTGGCCCAGGCGTCGTTCCAACCCTCCTCGTTGAAGCCGCGCAGCCAGCGGCTCTCGGTATGGACCTCCAGCCAGGGCTCGCGTTTGGCGCCCGCCCTCAGATAGCGGAACAGCGGGCCGAAGCCCCAGCCGTCGCGCACATGTTTGATGATCTGTCCCGGCCCCACCGGCGAACTCAGGTCGATGACCTGGCTCTTGGCCGCCGGCACGCTGAGCGCCAGGCTGAAGCGAACATCCTTGGCCCAGTGGTCGAAGTCGTAATCGCCCTCCGCCTGGGTCAGGAAGGCCGCCAGCTGTTCGATCCAATAGGGATAGAGGGACAGCACTTCGGGCGGCAGAGCCAGGGTCGCGACCCGATCCGGCAAGCGCAGGGCCCAACTGGCGATGAGGCCGCGTCGAACCGCGTCAGAGGCGGATGCGCCCAGAACGGCGTCCACCGCCCTGGCTGGCATTTCGAAATCCCAGTGGGGCGCGGCCTCTGCGGCCTTGGCGGCGGCGGGCTCCATGGCTGCATCAACGTGCGCCCAGTCCGACGGCGAAAGGCGCGCCAACACGGCCTGAAAGGCGGCGACGTCAGAGGTCAGGTGCAGATCCATGAGCGCCATCCTGGCATATGGCGATTGGCGAAGGCTTAAGACGCCGGACGGGTGACGCCGCCCTTGCGCCGCGCTAAACCGCCGACCAGATCAAGGAGCCCCCATGACCATCGAATCCCGTATCGCCGAACTCGGCATCACCCTGCCGGAACCCGCCAAGGCGGTGGCCAACTATGTGCCCTTCGTCCAGTCGGGCGCGGTCGTCCATATCTCGGGCCAGCTGTCGAACGACGCTTCGGGCGGGATCAAGGGCACGGTCGGCGTGGACGTGACGCCGGAACAGGCTGCCGCCGCCGCCCGCCTGTGCGGGATCAATCTGCTGGCCCAGATCAAGGCCGCCTGCGACGGCGACCTGTCCAGGGTCGTGCGGATCGTGAAGCTGGGCGGCTTCGTCCAGGCGGGACCGGAATTCGAGGCCATTCCCGCCGTCATCAACGGCTGCTCGGACCTGATGGTCGAGGTGTTCGGCGACGCCGGCCGCCACGCCCGTTCCGCCGTCGGCGTCTACAAGCTGCCGCTGGGCTTCGCCGTCGAGGTGGACGCCGTCGTGGAGATCCGTTGACCTTCACACTGACGGTTCACGACGGGATCGCCGACATCGGCCGCGAGGCCTGGGACGCCTGCGCGCGTCCCACCGGCGATCCCTTCGTCTCCTACGATTTTCTGCACGTCTGCGAGGCGTCCGGCAGCGCCGCCCCGCACCAGGGCTGGGCGCCGCGCCACCTGGCCCTGCGTGACGAGGATGACGCCGTCCTGGGCGTCATGCCCCTCTATCTGAAGGGCCACAGCCAGGGCGAATATGTCTTCGACCACAGCTGGGCCGACGCCTATGAGCGCGCCGGCGGTCGCTATTACCCCAAGCTGCTGGGCGCCGTGCCCTTCACCCCGGCGACCGGGCCACGCTTCCTGAACCACCCGGATACGGACGCGGCCGCCGTGCGCCAGGCCCTGCTTCAGGGCGCCCTGACCCTGGTCGAGCGGCTGGGCGTCTCGTCCCTGCACGTCAACTTCCCGACCGAAACGGAATGGACGGACATGGCCCAGGCCGGCCTGCTGCCGCGCCAGGACATCCAGTTCATCTGGCGCAATGACGGCTATCAGACCTTCGACGACTTTCTGTCCGCCCTGTCGGCCAACCGCCGCAAGACCATCCGCCGCGAACGCCGCGACGCCCAGGCCGGTCTGGACATCCGCATCCTGACCGGCGCCGACATCGCCGAGGCCCACTGGGACGCCTTCTTCGCCTTCTACATGGACACGGGCGATCGCAAATGGGGGCGGCCCTATCTGACGCGGGACTTCTTCACCCGGGTCGGCGAGACCATGGCGGACCGGATCGCCCTCGTCATGGCCTTCCGCGAAGAAAGGCCCATCGCCGGCGCTCTCAACTTCATCGGCCGCGACGCCCTGTACGGCCGCCAGTGGGGCGCGCTGGAAGACGTGCCCTTCCTTCATTTCGAGCTTTGCTATTATCAAGGGATCGAGTTCGCCATCGCGCGCGGCCTTTCCCGCGTCGAGGCGGGCGCCCAGGGCGAGCACAAGATCGCGCGAGGCTATCTGCCCTCCCCCGTCTATTCCGCCCATTTCATCGCTGATCCGGCCCTGCGCGGCCCGGTCGCCGACTATCTCCGACGCGAAGGCCCGGCGGTGGAGGCGCAGCGACGTGAGATGACGGAGGAGTTGTCGCCTTTCAGAAAGGACGGCTGACGTCCGCTCACTCAGCCGGCTTCTGCGCCCACAGATGGTACATGCCGGCGAACAGCCGGGGTCGGCGCGTCTCCAACCGATCCCATAGGCCGAGATCCAGCGGATCGGCCGGCCCGAACGCCGTCACGAACGCCGCTTTCGCCTCCGGCGACGCCTCGAACCCGACCAGTCTCAAACCCGCCTCGGCGATCAGTTCGTCGAGCTGAGGCGGCGTGTAGCGATGCTCCTGCACATGGAACACCAGGTCGCGGCATCCGCTGAGGCTGTAGAAGTCTGCGCTTTCCTTCAGCGCCGCCAAGGGCTCGTCGTCCGGCAGGGCCAGGACATGGGCGCGGAACGCCCGGATGTCCGCATCGACGGGCGTCCACCCCATCTGCCGGATCAGGTCATGCGCCGCCCGCACCACCGCCCGCGCCCGCTCGCTGTAGAGCCCCAGCCGCACCACGCCTCCGGGCCGCAGAACGCCCGCCAGCCGCGCGAGCCCGTCCGCCGGTCGCGCCATATGGTGGATCACCCCGGTGCTGGTGACGACGTCGAACCGCGCCTGAACCTGGTCCAGCTGCAGGATGTCGCCCAGAACAAACCGGATCTGCGTCAGACCCAGGTCTTCGGCCACCCGCATGCCGTGGGCCAGGCTGGCGCGGCTCAGGTCCATGGCGGTGATCGCCAGCGAAGGGTCCATCCGCGCCAGGTCGATGGGCTCGAAGCCCGTGCCGCATCCGGCGATCAGCACCATCTCCACACGATCGCCGAAGGCCTTACGATCCAACCCCGGCAAGACTGAAACGGCTTCACGAAGCGGCCGAGGTCGCGGCGAAGGCGGCGCCGACCAGCGCGGATAGGGGTTGGCTTCGTAGTGATCCTTGACCGCTTCGGAGACCGCGTCCTCGCAGTCGGGCGTGAAGGCGGGAACCGTCCGGGCCAGATTCCGCTCGCGCGCCGGTTCGTCAACGGCGCGCCGGATCAGTTGAGCCTGGATCTCGCCCTCGCCCAGGGCGGACACGTCTGCCGGGGTCGGCGGTCTGTACAGGATAGCCGCCACACCCTCAGCCTGCCGCGCCGAAGCGACATATTCGGACGCGAACCCGTTGACGCCCAAGGCGGCGATCAGAACGCCTATCGCGGCGTTCGGCCTGCCCCCTTCCACCGACATCTCTGCCAGGGCATCGCGCACGGCCTCCAGCCGAACCTCCATGGCTGGGCTGACGTTCACGCACCGCGACAGGAAGGCCAGCCACAGCGGATCGCGGCCCATGTCCGACAGCATCGACGCCGATCCATCGAACCGCGCCTGCTTCAGCAACAGGGTCTCGGCGGTCACCCGCGCCAGCGTCTGCGGGTCGACGGCTGGAGAGGCCAGGCACGTCTGCAGGTCGCGATCCAGCACGGCGTTCCACGCATTGGGCGTCAGGCCCGCCAGCAGACGCGCGAAAGTCGGCTCTGTCCGCCGCCGCAGCACATCATCCCCGACCGCCGTAGCGCGGCTGAGCAGTTGAGCCGCCGTTCCGGGATCGCCGTGCTCGGCCAGGAACAGACCCAGACCCGACAGTGCGGGGGCGAAATCCGGGGCCGCTTTCAGACAGGCCTTGTAGGCCGCAAAGGCGCCGTGCAGGTCCCCGTCCGCCTGCCGCCGCTCGGCCTGGGCGAGCAAGGCCGCCGCCTCTTCAATCTGTTCAACCTGCCCCATCGACCCAGTATGCCGCCGCCGAGCGCGCCGCGCATGAAAAAAGGCCCGTGCGTCTCCGCCCGGGCCTTCCGCTCGTCGTCGCTCGGGCTGATCAGGCCGTCTCTTCTTCCTCCGACTTCGCCGGAACGCCGCCGGCGCTCTTGATGTCGAAGTCGATCTTGCCGTCCTTCAGCTGGACCTTGACGTGTCCGCCGCGCGTCAGACGCCCGAACAGGATGTCGTCGGCCAGCGGCTTCTTGATCGAATCCTGGATGACCCGCGCCAGCGGACGCGCGCCGTACAGTTCGTCGAAGCCGTTCTTGGCCAGCCAGTCGGCCGCCTCGTCGGTCAGTTCGATGGTGATGTTGCGGTCCGCCAGCTGGGCTTCCAGCTGAAGGATGAACTTGGTCACCACCGAGCGGATCGTGTCGGCCTGCAGCGGCTTGAAGGCCACGATGGCGTCCAGGCGGTTCCTGAACTCCGGCGCGAACAGGCGCTGGATGGCCTTTTCGTCCTCGCCCTCGACCTTGCCGCGGCCGAAGCCGATGGAGGCGCGGGCATTGTCGGCGGCGCCGGCGTTGGTGGTCATGATCAGGATGACGTTCCTGAAGTCCACCTTCTTGCCGACCGCGTCGGTCAACAAGCCGTTGTCCATCACCTGCAGCAGGATGTTGTAGACGTCCGGGTGCGCCTTCTCGATCTCGTCCAGCAGCACCACCGAATGCGGATGCTGATCGACGGCGTCGGTCAGCAGACCGCCCTGGTCATGGCCGACATAGCCGGGAGGCGCCCCGATCAGGCGGCTGACGGTGTGCCGCTCCATGTACTCGGACATGTCGAAACGCTGCATCTCGATGCCGAGGGTGGAGGCCAGCTGACGCGCCACCTCGGTCTTGCCGACGCCGGTCGGACCGCTGAACAGGAAGCTGCCGATCGGCTTGTTCGGATCACGCAGACCCGCCCGCGCCAGCTTCATCGCCGCCGACACCTGTTCGATCGCCTGCTCCTGCCCGAAGACCACCCGCTTCAGATCGACCTCCAGCTCGCGCAGGCTCTCGGTGTCCGACTTGGACACTGACTTGGCCGGGATGCGGGCCATCTTGGCGATGACGGCCTCGACCTCCTTCTGGCCGATGACCTTCTTGCGCTTGGATTCGGTCAGCAGCATCTGCGACGCCCCGGCCTCGTCGATCACGTCGATCGCCTTGTCCGGCAGTTTCCGGTCGGTCATGTAGCGCGCCGACAGCTCGACCGCCGTCCGCACGGCGCTGTCGGTGTAACGAACCTTATGGTGCTGTTCGTAATAGGTTTTCAGACCCTTCAGGATCTTCACCGTATCCTCGACCGTCGGCTCGTTGACGTCGATCTTCTGGAAGCGGCGCACCAGGGCGCGGTCCTTCTCGAAATGCTGGCGATACTCCTTGTAGGTCGTCGACCCCATGCACCGCAGCGAACCCGAAGCCAGGGCCGGTTTCAGCAGGTTCGACGCATCCATGGCCCCGCCCGAGGTCGCGCCGGCGCCGATCACCGTGTGGATCTCGTCGATGAAGAGCACGGCGTTGTCGTGGTTCTCCAGCTCCTTGACCACCTGTTTCAGCCGCTCTTCGAAGTCGCCGCGATAGCGGGTGCCGGCCAGCAGGGCCCCCATGTCCAGCGAATAGATGGTGGCGTCCTTCAGGACGTCGGGCACCTCGCCGTTGACGATTTTGCGGGCCAGGCCCTCGGCGATGGCGGTCTTGCCGACGCCGGGGTCGCCGACCAGCAGCGGATTGTTCTTGGTCCGGCGGCACAGGATCTGGATCGAGCGTTCGACCTCGGCCTGACGGCCGATCAGTGGATCGACCTTGCCCTGGCGCGACTTCTCATTGAGGTCGACGCAATAGGCTTCCAGCGCCTCGCCGCCCTGTTTGACCGCCGACTGGTCTTCGGCCTCCTCAGGCGAGGCGCCCTTGGCCGGACGGGTCTCGCCAGCGCCGGCCTTCTTGGCGATGCCGTGGGCGATGAAGTTGACCGCGTCATAGCGGGTCATGTCCTGCTCTTGCAGGAAGTAGGCGGCGTGGCTCTCGCGCTCCGAAAAGATGGCGACCAGCACGTTTGCGCCGGACACCTCTTCGCGACCCGAGGACTGGACGTGGATGACCGCGCGCTGGATCACGCGCTGGAAGCCCGCCGTCGGCTTGGCGTCCTCGCCGTCCGCCGTCGCGAGGGCGGCCAGATCATTGTCGACATAGAGGTTCAGCGCCGCCTTCAAGGCCGACAGATCGACGTTGCAGGCCCGCATCACATTGGCGGCGTCCGGGTCGTCGATCAGGGCCAGCAACAGGTGTTCGAGCGTGGCGTATTCGTGCCGGCGCGCATTGGCGTAGCCGACGGCGCGGTGCAGGGTTTCTTCGAGAGGACGGGAAAATGAAGGCATAGGGAGGCTCCTCTCAGTCCTTTTCCATCGTGCATTGCAGAGGGTGCTGGTGGCGGCGCGCGGTTTCGATGACCTGCGCGACCTTGGTCTCGGCGACTTCATAGGTGTAGACGCCGCAGACCCCCACGCCATGCTGATGCACATGCAGCATGATGCGAGTGGCTTCTTCCCGGCTCTTCTGGAAGAATCGTTCCAGGACATAGACGACGAATTCCATCGGCGAATAATCGTCGTTCAGTATGAGCACTCGGTAAAGCGAGGGCTTCTGAAGCTTGGGCTTTGTTTCGGTGACGACGGCGGTTCCTTGTCCGCCGCCTGTTTCACCGGGCCTTTGTATGGGCATTCGTGTTCCGTATCGGGGAGTCGTCTTGTCTATCAGATAGGGAATGATGGCCTGATTTGAAGCGGCGTCCAGTCACGGCTTTCGTGAGCGGAGGCTGACGAAAGATTCACGTGATCCCGCAACCCTTTCGCCACAGGTTGGGACATCGCCAATCAAAGGTCGCCCCCATGTCTGTCGCCCTCGCCGCCGCGCCATTGGCCGCATTGGCGCTGCTCGCCGCCCCCTCGCCGGGCCAGACCCTGCGCGAGTCGGTCATGGCGGCGGACGCCCGGCTCTTTTCCGTCTTCTTCGAAGCGTGCGACCCTGCGACCCTGCGGACGCTCGTTACGGACGATTTCGAATTCTTCGACGACAGGGGCGGTCGGGTGGCGACGGATGCGGACGGTTTCGTGGCCCAGTACGCCGATCGGTGTCAGGACCGCCTTGCGCCGGACGCCTGGCGGTCTCGACGCGAAGCGCTTGCGGACGCGGTGGCGGTCTATCCGATCAACAACTACGGCGCCGTCGAAACCGGCGAACACGTCTTTTATGAGCGGCGCGGGGACGGCCCCGAAACCCGCGTCGGCCGCGCCCGCTTCACCCAGATGTGGAAGCGCGAGGGCGAGACCTGGAAGCTGGCGCGCGTCTTCAGCTACGACCACACGCCCCTGCCCTGAAGACAAAGAAAAGGCCCCGAGGCGAACCTCGGGGCCTTCGAATGCTTCGATCGCCAGACTTAGCGGGCGGCCTGGAAGGTCTCGACCGAGGCGGTGACGCGCTCATTGATGGGCTTCAGGCTGTCCTTGACCGTCGTGGTGACGATCTCGTTGGTCTTGGCCAGTTCGGACATATAGCGTTCCATGGACTTCTTGGCCCAGGTCGTCTGAAGTTCGAAGAACTCCTGGACCGAGCGGGCGGTCGACAGTTCCTTGGCGGCGGCGACGCCGTCTTCCCAGCTGGTCTTGGCGAAGCCCAGGGCCTGTTGCGACAGGGCTTCGGCGCCCTTCTGGGCGACGGTGGCCGACTCGACCACGGCGTCCAGGTTCTTCTTACCGTGGGCGTTCAGTTCGGTCAGCGAGGCGACCGATTTGTCGATGCCTTCACGCAGCGCCTTGGCGCCGGCGGCCTGGAATTCGGCGGCATGGGCCTGAGCCTGGTTTTGGGCCTTGGCGGCGGAATCGGCGGTCTTCTTAATGGTTTCGGCGGTGTCGGCCATGGTCATGTTTCCGATTGGTTAGGGGGACGGCGCAATCTAGTTGACCCAGGGTCATCCCCTTTATGCTGCACAAGCGAACAAAAATCAAGGATCATTGTGCATTGCACCATTTCGTGACTCGCTCTTCAAATTCGCGTTGATGATCGGTTAACCACCCTGAAACCCGCCTCTCCTATGCTAGACCTCCAATCGCGTCGGCCGGGGGGCCTGTCGCACCCTGCTCACCGAGGGTCGTATCCGCCCATGCTGTCACTGTTCCGCCGTGGTCTCTTCGCCGTTCTCGCCCTGTCGCTGGTGTTCAGCGCGAACGTCCGGCCGATCGAAGCCCAGGCTCAAAGCCAGGAAAACAGCCGCTACGCCGCCATCGTCATAGACGCCGCCTCGGGCGAGGTTCTGTTTTCGCGCCATGCCGACGCCCGTCGTTATCCGGCCTCCCTGACCAAGATGATGACGCTCTATTTGACCTTCGAGGCCCTGTCTCAGGGCCGGGTCAAGGCTGACGACGTCCTGACGGTTTCGCCCCACGCCGCCTCCCAGCCGCCGTCGAAACTCGGCCTGGCGGCGGGCCAGACCATCACCCTGGACGACGCCATGCGCGCCACCGCCGTGCGGTCGGCCAACGACATGGCCGTCGCCATCGCCGAACATGTGGGCGGTTCCGAAAGCCGGTTCACCAGCCTGATGACGCAGAAGGCCCAACAGTTGGGCATGACCCAGACGCGCTATTTCACCGCCAACGGCCTGCCCGATGCGCGCCAGGTGACCTCAGCCCGCGACCAGGCCATCCTGGCCCGCGCCATCATGCGAGACTTTCCCCAGTACTACAGCTATTTCGGCCTGCATGACTGGGCCTACAACGGCCGCAGCTATCGCAACACCAACGGTCTCCTGCCCACTGGAAACGGCTATGACGGGATGAAGACCGGCTATACCAACGCCTCGGGCTACAATCTCGCCGCCTCTGCGGTGCGCGATGGACGTCGGCTGATCACCGTCGTGCTGGGCGGTCGCTCCAGCGCCAGCCGCAACGCCCATGTCGCCGAACTGATGGACACCGGCTTCGAGGTCGAACGGCGGCGGGCGCAGGGCGAGTCGATCCAGATCGCCCAGTCCTTCTTCGAACAACGCGGCTTCGGCGTCGGCTCCGAAGCCCTGTCGCCCAGCGCCCCGGTGGCCTACGCCGCCTTGTCGGATGACGAAGACGCTATCGGCGGCGAAACCTCGGCCGTCGCCTATACGGCGGCCCCGGCCCCGGCCCCGGCGGCTTTGCCGACACGCGTCACGCCCGCCCCTTCGGAACGACGCGCCGCCGCCGACACAGCCGGTCGGGCGCCCGCCAACCTCACCGCCTCTCTGAACGGTGGATCCGGCGCTGCGGCGCCTGCGCGCCGAACCACGCCGCCGCCCGCCCGCGAAGCCGCAAGGGCCGCCCCATCACGCGCCTCAGGCCGGTGGGCTGTTCAGGTCGGCGCCTTCAAGGATGAAAAGGTCGCTTCCGACTGGCTGACGGAGGTCAATCGCCGCTTCCGCACCCAATTCGCCAACGCCGAACGCAATGTTCAGACGGCGGGCGAATGGTACCGGTCGCGCTTCACCGGACTGACCGAGGACGCCGCCAAGGCGGCGTGCGAGGCTCTGTCGGAACGTCGCGTCACCTGCATGGTCGTGCGCCCGGACTGACGCCGCAACCGGCGCGGGTCGTCAACTCCGAGCCACCCGTCCGCCGCCGCTTTCCAGGGCGTCCAGAAGATCCATCACCCCGTCCAGGGTGTCGGCTTCGCGCGCCGGCTTGTCCCAGCGGATTCGGCTGATGCGGGGAAAGCGCATGGCGACGCCGGACTTGTGCCGCGACGATCGTTGAAGGCCCTCGAATGCGATCTCCAGCACCAGGCCGAAATCCCGTTCTGCCCGAACCGACCGCACCGGTCCGAACCGCTCGACCGTATGGTCCCGCACGAACTTGTCCAACTGCTTCAGCTCTTCGTCGGTAAAGCCGAAATAGGCCTTGCCGACGGGGGTCAGCGCACCGGCCTCGGTCCAGACGCCGAAGGTGTAGTCTGAGTAGAAGCTCGACCGTTTGCCGTGACCGCGCTGGGCGTACATCAGAACGGCGTCGATGACGTGGGGATCACGTTTCCACTTGAACCACGGCCCCTTTGGTCGGCCGGCCACATAGGGACTGTCCCACCGTTTCAGCATCAAGCCCTCGGCCGCCGCCCCGACCGGCGGATCGGCCCGCAGCCGCGCCAACTCCGTCCAGTCTGCGTAGTCGACCAGAGGCGAGAGATGCAGGCGCGCCTCGGGATGGGCGCCGACCAGCGCCTCCAGCCGGGCGCGGCGGTCTCTGAGGGGCAGCGCCCGTAAATCGCCGGTCTCATCGGCCAGCAGATCATAGGCGATGACGGCGGCGGGAAAGGCGGCCATGGCCTTGGCGTCGACCGTCTTGCGGTTCAGCCTTTGCTGCAGATCGCCGAAGGGCGCCACGGCCCCGTCCCGCCAGACCACCAGTTCGCCGTCCAAGGCGCCCGCGAAGGCTAGTGTCTCCATCACGTCAGGAAAAGCGGCTGAAATCTCGTCGCCGGTGCGCGACCACAGTTTGCGCACACCGCCCTCGACCACCGCCTGAACGCGGATGCCGTCCCACTTCCATTCGGCGGCGTAGTCGGCTGGATCGAGCCGCGGCAGATCGGCCGTCTCATCGACGGCCACGGCCAGCATGACCGGCCTGAACCGTCCAGGCGCATCGGGGCTCGGCCGTTCGGCGCGACCTTCCAGCCAGGCGAACAGATCAGCGTAAGGCGGGTCCACAGCATGCCAGACCTCCTCCACCGCCGATACGTCCACCGGCTCCAGGACCGCACGCGCCTCCCCGCCTTCCGCCTTAGGAGGCGCAACCGCTTCGGCGGGGCGCATCATGGCCGCCGCCGTCTTGGCCAGGCGCGCCGACAGACCGACCCGCAGTCCGCCCGCCATCAGCTTCAGCAAGGCCCATCGCCCCTTCGGCTCCAGAGCGTCCAACCAGGTTTCCAGCAAGGCTCGAACCTCGGTGCGGCCCGCAGCGCGCAGCGCGTCCACCACCTCGCCCAGTTCGGGTTCGCGGTTGGGGCGATGATCCGATTGACCGGGCCAGATCAGGGCGACGGTCTCGGCCAGGTCGCCGACATAGTCGTAGGACCAGCCGAACAGGGTCGCATCGACCCGCCCTTCGACCGCCTTTCGGATCATGGCCGGCTTGGCGGCGTCGAAGGTCAGATCCCCCGTCAGGGCCGCCAAGGCCCAGCCCCGATCCGGATCGGGGGTCGCCTTCAGATAGTCCCGGACCAGCACCAGTTTGGCGTTGCGCGACGCCGTCAAAGACAGGCGATCCAGAAGTTCGGCGAAGGCGCGCATGATGATCCAGTCTGCCCGCGGCGAGCGGCGCCGTCAGCCAAGAACGAAGAAGGCGACGGAGGTTTCCCGCCGCCGCGCCTTGCGCGCCCCTTAAAAGAGTCGCGTCAGGCTGCGGCCGACTGGCTCGGCGAATCCTCGGCGGCGCTCAGGGCTGCGCGCCCGCCGGCGGCACGGCCCATCATCTCCGCCAGGGCGGCGAAGTCGATCGGCTTGGTCAGATAGGCGTCCGCGCCGGCCTCCAGCCCGGCTTCGTGATCCTCGCTGCGGGCTGAGGCCGACAGCACGACGATCGGCGTGTCGGCGTTCGGCCCGTCTCCGTCCCGAATGCGCCGAGTCGCCGTCAGCCCATCCATGACCGGCATGTTGACGTCCATGATGATCAGATCGAACGGCTGTTCGGACGCTGCCTCTACGGCCAACTGTCCATTCTCCGCCGTGACGGCGGCGTGGGAGGCCGTGCTCATCCAGGCTTCCAGGATCATGCGGTTGACGGGGTGGTCCTCGACCACCAGCACCCTCAGCGCAACCCCTTCCTCGACCTCGGCCTCTACGGCGCCGGTCGCGACAGGGCGAACCCATTCCACGACCTCGGCCTCTACGGTCAGGGTGAAGCACGATCCGCGCCCCACCTCGGAGTCCACCGTGATGTCGCCGCCCATGATGTTGGCCATGCGGCGTGCGATGGTCAGACCCAGGCCCGTTCCGCCGAAGCGCCGCGTGGATGAGGCGTCCACCTGGGTGAAGGGCTGGAACAGCCGGGCCAGATCCGCTTCGGATATGCCCGATCCGCTGTCCGTCACCGAGAATTCAAAGCCGACGCGCCGATCGGAGATGCGCGTGCCGCGCACGCGATAGAGAATTTCGCCGCCGTCGGTGAATTTCACGGCGTTGGACAACAGGTTCTGCACGACCTGACAGACGCGCAACGGATCGCCGCGCACGACCGCCGGAATCTCGCCTTCCAGTTCAGACGCGAACGTCAGACCCTTGGCCTCGGCCTGGGCCTCGAAGGGTCCGGTGATCCGACGGTGAAGGTCCTCCACCACAACATCGACGACCTCGAAGGTCATCTTGCCGGCCTCGATCTTGGTCATGTCGAGAATGTCGTTCAGCAGCGACAGAAGGTTGTCGCCGGAGTTGCGGATGATCGACAGATATTCGCGCTGGGCGGCCTCCAGTCGAGTTGCGCTGAGCAGCTGCGCCGCGCCGAGGACGCCGTTCATCGGCGTTCGCAGCTCGTGCGAAATGACGCCGAGGAAGTTGGACTTGGCTTGGTTCGCCGCATCCGCCTTGTCACGGGCGGCCTCCAGCTCTTCGATGAGATGGGCCTGGTGGGCTTGGAAGGCCTCGATCCGGCTCTCGCGCAACATGGTCATGGTCACCAGCACGAACAGCACGGCGACCACGCACGGCAGCACCGCAATCATCGACCAGAACTGAGGCTCGCCCCAGCAGCTCAGCAACATGATCGCCGCCGCCGCCCCATAGGGCGACGAGACAATGATCGCGTGCAGCGGCGAATTACGAAGCTGGGCGAAGACCAGCACATAGCCGCAAATGATGAAGCCGACCGCCAAAGCCTGGCCGAAAACCGCGCCGGAGTACCAGGCCATCAGGGGGGCGACGGCCCAGGCGGCGGTGGTGACGGTCGCGACCGCTGGGAAGACCATGCCCCAGCCTGCCTCCACCCGATCACGCAGCTTGTGCTCAACCACGCCCCGGATCGTGCCGGCCCCCAGGGTCATCACGAACCAGATCAGGGCTTGCCACCAAGGGGCGGTGCCCAACAGCGCCAGGGCCCAGGAGGCGATGATGACATAGCGCAGATACTGGGTTTGCAGGATGGCCGTCAGGGCCTGGGCCGGGTCGCCCGCGCGCCGATCACCGGGAAATGTCTTAGCAACACCGTCCGATTCAACCATATGAACCCGCCCCCACGTTCTTTGTAAGGCGCGACGCTAGTACGAAGGTTCTAAGACGGAGTGAACGCTGGTCTCCGCCGCAATCAGACGCTGTGAACGGCCTCCGCCGGCGTCAGGGCCTTTATGGACAGGGCGTGTACAGGCCCGGCCAGTTCGGCGCGCAGCAGGTCGTTGATCCGGCGCTGGCGCAGCACTCGCGAAACGCCCTCGAAGGCGGACGACACGATCACAAGGTTGAAATGACTCTCCCCACCCGGCTGGGCGTCCATGCCGCCCTCGTGATGGTGGCCGGCGTGCCGCCAGCTGTCGTCCTCGATCTGAAGACGTTGCGGCGACAACGCAGCGGTCAGTTTTTCACGGATAATCGTCGCCACGGGCCCGTCTGACATGATCGTTTCCTTGAAGAGGTCCAAATCCGAACTACACTTCGTGTGATGTCCGCCTCCTTTCAATACAAGCCGCGATTCACCGACATTCGCGTGAAGCCGCCAAAGGCCGAGGAGGAAGCGGCCCAGGCGGATGTTTTGCATCTCAAGCCCGGCGAAAAGCCGTGCCAGTGGCCGGACTGCCGCCGCGCCGCAACCGCCAAGGCGCCCAAGTCGCGCGAACGATTGAACGACTTTTATGAGTTCTGCCAGGCCCATGCGGGTGAGTACAACAAGGGCTGGAACTTCTACGCCGGCATGACCGAAGGCGAGATTCGCGCGGCTCAGGAAAACGAGGCCATGACGGGCGGACGCCCGACCTGGGAGATGAAGGCGGGTCGATTCACGCGCGAAGCCGCCGCCTTCTCGGCGAAGATGGGTACGTCGAACACCACAGGCGCCGGCTCATGGCGCGACAGTTTCGGCCTTTTCGGCCGTCGCGGCGATCAGGCGCCCCAGTCGCCGACCGAGGATCGGCGCGTCGGCAAGCTGGAGCGCGGCGCCCTGGCGGATCTGGACCTGGAGCCCGGCGCGGACAAGGCGGCGGTCAAGGCCCGCTACCACGAGATGCTGAAGCGCTTTCATCCCGACACCAACGGCGGAGACCGCGGCGCCGAGGCCAAGCTGCAGCGGGTGATCAAGGCCTGGAAGACGCTGAAGAAGGCGGGCCTGGCCTAGGGCAGCTCGCCCCTAGTCGGCATAGATCATCTTTCGCGTCATCCCGCCGTCCAGGGTCAGCACCTGTCCTGTGACGAACTCGGCCGCCGCCAGATAGAGCACGGCCTGGGCGACGTCCTTCGCCCGCCCCACCCGACCGACCGGATGCTGCTCGTGGTCGGCAGCGGTCACATCGTCAGGATCAGCGATCCACCCCGGCGCGATCGCATTGACCCGCACCTTTGGCCCCAGGCTGATCGCCATGGCGTGGGTCAGGGCGACAAGGGCCCCCTTGGCCGCGGCGTAGGCTTCCGTCTCGGGCTCGGACATGAAGGCGCGGGTCGAAGCCATGTTGACCACGCTTGCCCCTTCCTTCAGGCGGGGAATGACCGCACGGCTCATCAGAAAGGCGCCGGTCAGGTGACTGTCCAGGGTGCGGCGCCATGCCTCCAGCGACAATTCCGCCAACGGACCATTCGCGGGATCAGCAATGCCGGCGTTGTTGACCAGAAGATCGAGCTCGGACCACCCCAGATCCTCGAAGGCGGCGGCGACCGAGGCTTCGTCGCCGACGTCGCAAAGGATCTGCCGCGTGCCCGGCGCGGCGGCCTTCTTGTCGAATGACACGACCTGCCAGCCTTCGCTGGCCAGAGCCTGACATATGCCGGCGCCGATCAGGCCGGCGCCTCCCGTGACGATTGCTCTCTTCATGATCCGACAACCGCCAAGCCCCGGCTTGGTTGCCGACCGGTCAGGGCTGACCGGCGGGTCCGTCGGTGGAGGCGGTCACCAGGGCCGCGGCGGGCTCGCGGAAATAGCGGTCGATGCCGTCGGCGACCGACCTCATCAGGCGACGACGCGCCCGTTCATCGGTCAGCAGCCGTTCGTCCTCGGGATTGGTGATGAAGCCCATCTCCAGCAGAACCGCCGGCACATCCGGCGCCAGAAGCACGGCCAGGCCCGCATCGCGATGGCTGCGGCGCAGCAGCGGATGGTCCGAGGCCTCCAAATGTGTCAGCAGCACACGGGCGAACTGGGCCGACCGGTTCTGGGTCGCACGCTGGGTCATGTCCAGCAGGATGCGGTCCACCGAAGGATCGCGGCCGGGCAGATGCAGTTCGCGATGCCAGTTGTCGCTCCGCGTGAACTCGCGCACCGCCCGTCCTGCGCCCTGTTCGGACAGGGTGTAAACGCTGGCGCCCCGCACGGCCGGGTCCGTCCCAGCATCCGCGTGCAGCGAGATGAACAGATCCGCGTCGGCTCGACGCGCAATGGCGACACGGCGATACAGATCGACATAGGTGTTGGTTTCGCGTGTCAGCAGAACGCGATACCGGCCCGTGCGCTCCAACTCGGCCTTCAGGGTCAGGGCCGCGGCAAGAGTCACCTCACTCTCACTCACCTTCGCGCCGCTTGCCCCCGGATCGCGGCCGCCGTGGCCCGCGTCGATGACGACCAGCGGTTTTTCGGCACGTCGGGGAGCCGGGGTCGGCGAGACACGCGGCGCAGCGGGGCCGACGGCGCCTCCGTTCGCCTTTAGATCGACCACATAGCGATAGTGGGCCACCCCGTCGCCAGGCGGCAGAAGAAAGCGTCGCTCGATCTGGCTGTCGCGCGCCAGCTCCAACTCAACGCGAGAGGCGCCGCCGACCGCCGTCACCTGATAGGCGCGGACAAGGCCCGATCCGCCGCCGTTCAGGCCGCGTCCCGGCGCCACTCCGGCCAGAGCCAGGGTGATCCGTCCGCCGTCGCCCGCATTGATCACGCGCCCCTGTGTGGACTTGTCCAGATCAATGACCACACGGGTCCGATCCCGATCGGCGCCGAAACGCACGGCCAGCACGTCGCCCTGGGCGCCCCAGGCGAAACCGCGCGTCGCAAACAGGACGCAGGCGCAGATGACCACGAAGGCCAGGGCGGTCATCGCCCATTCCTTCGCGCCCCAACGGCTCATCCCTGTGACAGCGCGACCACCCATGACGCCTGCAAACCACTCCTACTGCGACTTCGGATCCATCATGCCAGAGGCTCGTATTCAGGGGGTTAAGGCCGAACACCTTTTAATTCGCATGCAGCGTGACTATGCTGTGGTCCGTCCGCGAAACGATCGCGCCCTTTCGCCCTTGCGAATGGGGGCGCGCCCTCCTCGCGGCGCTGACTTTCACCAATCCGAGAACCGCCCCGGCGTCGCCGATGGTTCGAAGAGCGGACCAGGGTCGCGGCCTTCCCCCCCAGGTTTGGCGCGCCCGGTTCAGGACCGACGACCTCCATGGGCCTTTCCGCCTGCCTTCCCCTACGGCTTGACCAAGCCTCTTTCGCCCTCCTCGGCGAAGGGAAGTCGCACGCGCCGGCCCCTACCCCCATTCGGCGAGCCGCCATGACCCTGCCCGGTGTTCCGGGACGGTCGGCCTGTGCGCGCCAGAGAGAGACTTTCCATGTCAAAGACCATGCTGATCGACGCGGCCCACCCGGAAGAAACCCGGGTCGCGATCGTAGACGGACGCCAGATTGAGGAATTCGATTTCGAATCCCGCGCGAAGCGCCAGCTTCGCGGCAACATCTATCTTGCCAAGGTCACTCGCGTAGAGCCCAGCCTACAGGCCGCCTTTGTCGAATACGGCGGCAACCGTCACGGCTTTCTGGCCTTCAACGAAATCCACCCGGACTACTACCAGATCCCCGTCGCCGACCGCGAAGCCATCATGGCCGAGGCGCATGACGACGAGGACGAGGACGATCTGGATCGGGAATCCACCGGCGACGACGTCGATCCGGAAGCCGCCCTGGCCGACGAAGAGCGGCTGAAGCGCCGCCTGATGCGCCGCTACAAGATTCAGGACGTCATCAAGCGTCGCCAGATCCTGCTGGTGCAGGTCGTCAAGGACGAGCGCGGCGCCAAGGGCGCGGCCCTGACTACCTGGCTGTCGCTGGCCGGCCGCTACTGCGTGCTGATGCCCAACACCGGCAAGGGCGGCGGCATCAGCCGCAAGATCACCAACACCTCCGACCGTCGCCGGCTGAAGAGCGCCGTCGCCGCCCTGGACGTGCCCAAGGGCATGGGCCTGATCATTCGCACGGCCGGCGCCAAGCGCACCAAGGCCGAAATCAAGCGCGACTATCAGTATCTGTTGCGTCTGTGGGAGACCATCCGCGAGACCACCCTCGCCTCCCACGCCCCGTCCTTGATCTACGAGGAAGAGAACCTTGTCCGCCGCGCCGTGCGCGACATGTTCGACAAGGACTTCGACGGCATCCAGGTCGAGGGCGTCGAGGGCTTCAAGGAAGCGCGCGACTTCATGCGCGTCCTGATGCCCGCCCAGGCCAAAAAGGTTCACCTGTATCGCGGCTCGCGCCCCCTGTTCGCCGCCAACGGCATCGAGGAGCTGCTGACCCAGATCCACCAGCCGGTCGTGCCGCTGAAGTCGGGCGGCTATCTGGTGATCAACCAGACCGAGGCCCTGGTGGCCATCGACGTCAACTCGGGTCGTGCGACCAAGGAGCGCAACGTCGAACAGACGGCGTTCAAGACCAATCTGGAAGCGGCCGAGGAAGCCGCCCGCCAGCTGCGCCTGCGCGACCTCGCCGGCCTGGTGGTCATCGACTTCATCGACATGGATGAAGGCAAGAACAACCGCGCAGTCGAGCGGGTGCTGAAGGAGGCCCTGTCGACCGACCGCGCCCGCATCCAGATGGGCCGAATCTCGCCCTTCGGCCTGATGGAGATCAGCCGCCAGCGTCGTCGCCTGGGCGTGATCGAGGGCGCAACCGAGGCGTGCCCGCACTGCCAGGGCACCGGCCGCATCCGCTCAGCCGAATCCGCCGCCTTGATGACCCTGCGCGCTGTCGATATCGAGGCCGGCAAGAACGGCGCGGGCGTCGTGGTGCTGAAGGTCTGCACCGCCGTCGGCCTTTACATCCTGAACCACAAGCGCGCCTATCTGCAGTCGCTGCTGGAGCGTCGCGGTCTGAACGTCATCGTCCAGATCGACGACAGCCTGGGCCAGGGCGAACACAATATCGAGCGTACCGAGACCAACGAGGACTTCGTCGCGCCCGAGATCGAGATGCCCAACCTCGACGACGATTTCGACGCCTCCCTCTATGAAGACGAGGATGAGGAGGACGACGAAGAGATCATCACCGACGACGAGGACGACGATCTGGACGCCCTGGACCGCGAGGACAGCGACGATGACGAGCCGCGCGAGCGGGCCGAACGTCACGACGGGGGCGGTCGCGGACGGAACCGTCGCCGTCGTCGCGGCGGGCGTCGCGACGAGGAAGGCGGGGAAACGGACACCGCCGATACGATGGATGTCGCCGACGCCTCGGACGATGAGGACGATGAGAACGGTCGCCGCCGTCGCCGTGGCCGCCGCGGCGGGCGCCGGGTGCGCGAGGACGGCGAGCGCGACGTCTACAGCTGGGTGCGCGGCCGCACGCCGTCGCTGGACAATCCCTATGTCTGGTTCGATCCGCTGAATCCGGGACGGCCAGAGCCCCGCTCCGACCGTGCTGAGCGCGGCGATCGCCCCGCGGCGGCCGAGGCCGAGGTTGAAGGTCTGAACGTCGTCGCTGCGGCAAGCGGCGGCGAAGAGGGCGGACGTTCGCGGCGCCGTCGCAGACGCGGTCGGGGCCGAGGCGGCGACGCCCAGGACCTCAAGGCGGACGCCGCCGTCGCCGAAACCGCCGACGAGACCCCGGAGGCGGCGGTCCTGACCGAGACCGTCGCCGCCGAGGCTCAGCCGGAGGCGCAAGCCGAACCGCAATCCGCCGTACAGCCCGAGCCGCAGCGCCGTCGCGTGCGCCGCAAGACCGCCGCCGCCCCAGCCGTCGCGACGCCGGCCGAGGCGGAGGTCGAGGTCGAAGTCGAAAGCGAAACGCCAGCCGCCGCCGTCACGCCTGAGCCTGAACCGGTCCAGCCGGAAGCGACGCCGACGGCGGTCGAGGCCGACCAGCCGGTGCTGACGGCCGCGACGGCGGAGTTGGAAACCTTCGAGGCGCCCAAGCCCGAGGTCGATATCGAAGCCATCATCGCCGAAGACCCCAATCAAATCGTCGCCCCGCCTGAAAAGCCCAAGCGCGGGTGGTGGCGCCGCTGATCGGTCACGATTAAGCTGTCAGGATGCAGGCGGGGGCCGGTCGTTTTTGGAGTACGCCATGACGTGGCTTCCCCGATCCGCATCCCGCCTTCTGACCGCGGCGGCGGTGGGCTTTGCAGCCCTCGTCGCCGCCGGTCAGGCCTCGGCCCAGAGCCTGATCCGCGACACCGAGATCGAGGGGATCATCCGCGAATGGGTCGATCCGGTCTTCGTCTCCATGGGTCTGAACCCGTCCGACGTCGAGGTTCTTCTGGTCAATGACAATGAGCTGAACGCCTTCGCCACGCGCGGGCGGATCATGGGCGTGAACACCGGCCTGATCCTGCGGACCAAGAACCCCAATGAGCTGTTGGGCGTGATGGCGCACGAGGCGGGCCATATCAAGAACCGCCACACCCAGCGCGACGGGGCCCAAAACGCGGCCAAACAGCCGATGTTTATGACCATGGCCCTGGGCGCCCTGGCCATCGCCGCAGGCGCGCCGGATGCGGGCGTCGCCCTCTTGGGCTCCAGCCAGTATTTCGGCACGATCGGTGCCCTGCAATATATGCAGAGCCAGGAGGGCGAGGCCGATCTGACCGGCGCACGCGCCCTGGAGGCGGCCGGTGAATCCGGCGCGGGCCTGGTGTCCTTCTTCGAGAATTTCCGCGCCCAGGAGGTCTTCTCCGACGCCCGCCGCTATCCCTATTTCCGCAGCCACCCCCTGTCGTCGCAGCGGATCGAATCCCTCCGGCGTTTCGTGCAGGACCAGCCCCATTACGACCATCGCGACAGTCCCGAGCGGATGGCCCAGCACGCCCTGATCCTGGCCAAGATCCACGCCTTCATGGACCCGCCCAACACCACCCTGCGGGCCTATCCGTCTTCCGATGTCAGCCTGCCCGGCCGCTACGCCCGCGCCATCGCCTGGTATCGGGACGGCCAGACCGACAAGGCGCTGACGGCTGTGGACGCCCTGATCGCCGAAGACCCTCAGAACCCCTATTTCGCGGAACTGAAGGGCCAGATCTATTTCGAAGAGGGCCGCCCGACCGAGGCCGTAACCGCCCACCGCGAGGCGGTGCGGCTGAAGCCTGACGCCCCCCTGCTGCGGATCAACCTGGCCCACGCCCTGATCGGCACAGAGGACCCCAAGAACCTCGACGAGGCCATCGACCAGCTCAAACACGCCACGGTCGCCGAGCGCGAGAACACCATGGCCTGGCGTTTGCTGGGACAGGCCTACGCCGCCCAGGGCAAGGAGGGCGAGGCCCGGCTGGCGACCGCGGAATACTATTTCGCCGCCGGCCAGGAACAGCAGGCCACCCAGTTCGCCCTGCGCGCCCGCAGCATGCTGGACCCGAACTCCATCGAATGGCGCCGGGCGGTCGATATCGTCCTGGCGTCCGGCGCGACGCCCGATGATCTTTTGGACCTCGATCGCCGCGAAGCCGGCCGTCGCCCCGCCACCCTGAACTGATCCCCCTCTCCGCCTGTTGCGAGACCTCATGACCCACGACGCCCCCGCGCCCGAGACACCCGCCGCTCCGCCCGCCCCGGCCCGCCGGATGAACGGGGCGGTCGCCGGCTATGTCGCCCTGGGGGTGTCGGTGGTCGCCCTGGGCCTGGCCGCCGCGCCCTATCTCGGAGGCGGGTCCAGCGACGTCCGCGCCTATCTCCTGGAACATCCCGAAGTCCTGCAGGAAGCCAGCCTCGCCTTGCAGGCCAAGGAGGGACAGGCCCGGGTCGATGAAACCAACCAGGCCGCCGCCGCCAACGCCGCCCTGTTGGCCCCCGACCGCCGCGACCCCGCCTTCGGTCCCGCCGACGCCAAGGTGACGGTGATCGAATTCTTCGACTTCCGCTGCCCCGGCTGCAAGGCGGTGGCGCCCCAGTACCGCGCCCTGATGGCGGCCCACCCGGACGTCCGTTTCGTCTTCAAGGACTGGCCCATCCTGGATCGGGGCGAGGACATCACCTCGCAATACGCCGCCCGCGCCGCCCTGGCCGCCCATGAGCAGGGCAAGTATCTCGAGGTCTATGACGCCCTGATGACCGAGCGGGCCCTGACGCCAGAGGCCATCGACCGCATCCTGGTCGAACACGGCGTCGATCTGGCCCGCGCCAAGGCGACCTTGGCCGCACCTGACACCACCCGCCACATCGCCGACATCCACACCACGGCCGCCGCCCTGAAGCTTCAAGGCACCCCGACCTTCTTCGTCAACGGCAAGGCCGCCGCCAGCATCGACCCGGCCGAAATCGCCCGCATGATCGAGGCGGCGAAGCGATAAGGCCAAGCACAATGCGGCGGCTGCCCTGGGCTCTGGTGATCTTTCGGCTGGTGGCGGCCCCAGCCCTGCTTGGCCTGGCGCTTATCGGCCCGTCGGCAGCCATTACGGCCGCAGTCCTGCTCTCGCTCGCCGTCCTGTCCGATATCTTAGACGGCGTGATCGCGCGCCGTCTCGATTGCGTCACGCCGAACTTGAGACATTGGGACAGCCGCGCCGATGTCGTCTTCTGGCTTGGCGCTGCGATCGCCCTGCTTCTGATGCACCCTGCGCTGGTGGCGACCTTGCTCCCCCCCGCCCTGGCGCTAGTCGCCCTTGAAACCGCCAATCACGCCTTGAGCATCGCGAAGTTCAGACGCGAAGCCTCGCCCCATCACTGGATGTCCAAGGTATTCTGCCTCGCGCTCTGGGCCCTGTTCGCCCAACTTTTCGTGACGGGTCAACCCACCGCCCTGCTGTGGGCCGCCTTCGGCCTGGGCGTGATCTCCCAAATAGAAGCCGCCGCCATCACCTTGCGATTGAAGACCTGGCGCTGTGACGTGCCGTCCGTCTTCAGCCTGAACTCACGCTAACCCCCATAGCCCCAAAGCAAACGGCCCCCGGATTTCTCCGGGGGCCGCTGAGGTCTTCGGGTCGTTTGGACCGTCGATTACTCGACGATCTTGGCCACGACGCCGGCGCCGACGGTGCGGCCGCCTTCACGGATGGCGAAGCGCAGGCCCTGGTCCATGGCGATCGGGGTGATCAGTTCGACGTTCAGCTCGGCGTTGTCGCCGGGCATGATCATCTCGACGCCTTCCTTCAGCTTCACGATGCCGGTCACGTCGGTCGTGCGGAAGTAGAACTGCGGACGATAGTTGGTGAAGAACGGGGTGTGACGGCCGCCCTCTTCCTTGGTCAGGATGTAGGCCTCGGCCAGGAACTTGGTGTGCGGGGTGATCGAACCCGGCTTGCACAGAACCTGACCGCGCTCGACGTCTTCACGCTTGGTGCCGCGCAGCAGAACGCCGACGTTGTCACCGGCTTGACCCTGGTCCAGCAGCTTGCGGAACATTTCGACGCCCGTGCAGGTCGTCTTCTGGACCGGACGGATGCCGACGATCTCGACTTCTTCACCGACCTTGATGATGCCCTTCTCGACGCGACCGGTCACCACGGTGCCGCGGCCCGAGATCGAGAAGACGTCTTCCACCGGCATCAGGAACGGCAGGTCCACCGGACGTTCCGGCTGCGGGATGTAGCTGTCGACGGTTTCCATCAGGGCCAGGATGCGCTGCTCGCCGATCTCCGGGTTCACGCCGTCGGTCGCGGCCTTGGCCGACCCCTTGGTGATCGGGATCTCGTCGCCCGGGAACTGGTACGAGCTCAGGAGCTCGCGCACTTCCATCTCGACCAGCTCCAGCAGCTCTTCGTCGTCGACCAGGTCGACCTTGTTCATGAAGACCACCAGGGCCGGCACGCCCACCTGACGAGCCAGCAGGATGTGCTCGCGCGTCTGCGGCATCGGACCGTCAGCGGCCGAAACCACCAGGATCGCGCCGTCCATCTGCGCCGCGCCGGTGATCATGTTCTTCACATAGTCGGCGTGGCCGGGGCAGTCGACGTGCGCATAGTGACGGTTCGCCGTCTCATATTCCACGTGCGCCGTGTTGATCGTGATGCCGCGCGCCTTCTCTTCCGGCGCGGCGTCGATGTCCGCGTAGTTCATCGCCTTGGCGCCGCCGGCCTTCGCCAGCGTCATCGTGATCGCCGCCGTCAGCGTCGTCTTGCCGTGGTCAACGTGACCGATCGTGCCGATGTTGCAGTGCGGCTTCGTGCGTTCGAACTTTTCCTTGGCCATGGCCAAACTCCTGATGGCCCGGGTTGAGGGGCGCGATGCTGATCTAAAAACCTGGAGCGGGTAGACGGGATCGAACCGACATCCTCAGCTTGGAAGGCTGCTGCACTACCATTGTGCTATACCCGCGCGGAGACTGCGGAAGTTCCGGGGAACGCCGCAGCCGATTCCTCTCCGTCGTCCTGATCCGTCGTGTTCGAAGGCGCGTGGTGGGGGAAGAAGGACTCGAACCTTCGAAGCTTACGCAGGGGATTTACAGTCCCCCCCCTTTGCCGCTCGGGACATTCCCCCAACGCGCCTTGTCGAACCGCCGGACCCCTCGTTCCGCCCATAATCAAGCGGGACGAAACAAAAGCCTTCGGCATGTCGCCTCCTCTGCGATAGAGGGGGCGCCCAGACCCGAAAGCCCTTGGGGCTCCAAATCGGAGGGCGTCTTATAGTGTCGTCGAAATCAGAACGCAACGACCGTAGAAGCGGTAAAAAGCCAATCCCAGCAAACCCATCTTCCGGCCCGCGGGAAAGGGGCCAAAAGCCTGTCGCAAAAGGCTTTTCCGGCCGAGATGATGCGAGCCGAACCCCGCGTTCGCCCGATCGCGGCAAGGCGGACGCCGATAATTTTCTGTGGGGCCGTCACCCCGTCCTCGCCGCCCTGGCGAATCCGGCGCGGCGCGGCATGGGCCGGTTGCTGGCCACGCCCGAGCGCGCCGCCGAAATCGAGGAGGGCCGATTGGCGCACGGCCACAAGATCGAAGTGGTCGAGGGCCAGATCCTGACCCGCATGCTGCCGCCCGGCGCCGTCCATCAGGGCCTGGCCTTCAAGGTCCAGCCGCTGGAAGGAGTGTCGCTGGACGATCTGGCCGATCCGGCCCAGGGGGTCATCGTCATGCTGGACCAGTTGACCGATCCGCAGAACGTCGGCGCCGTCTTCCGCTCCGCCCTGGCTTTTGGGGCTCGGGGGATCGTCGTTCAGGATCGCCATGCGCCCGCCCTGGCCGGCGCCCTGGCCAAGGCGGCGGTCGGCGCCACCGAACGCCTGCCCCATGCGCGAGTAACCAATCTGTCGCGCGCCCTGGAAAGACTGGCGGATCTGGGCTGGCGCGCGGTCGGCCTGGACGGTTCGGCCGAGCAGACGCTGGAAGAGGCGCTGGACGCCCAGCCGACGGTCCTGGTCATGGGTTCCGAAGGCGACGGCATCCGTCGTCTGGTGGCCGAACATTGCGACGTCCTGGCCAAGATCCCCATGCCGGGCGGATTCGAGAGCCTGAACGTCTCCAATGCGGCGGCCGTGGCGCTTTATGAGGCTGCGCGCGCGCAACGCGGCTGACAGACGGCGCGGGCGAGGTTAAGGAGCCGCCATGGAATTCCTCTCTTCTCCCGAACTCGCCAGCCAAGCGACCGCGCTGGGCCAGGTTCTGCTGATGGATCTGGTCCTGGCCGGCGACAACGCCGTCGCCGTCGGCCTGGCCGCCGCCGCCCTGCCCCAGGAACAGCGCAAGAAGGCCATTCTGATCGGCCTGGCCGCCGCCGTGGTCATGCGCATCGGCTTCGCCCTGATCACCGTGCAGCTGCTGGCCCTGGTCGGGCTGCTGCTGGCGGGCGGTCTTCTGCTGCTTTGGGTCTGTTGGAAGATGTGGCGAGAACTGCAGGAGCAGCGCACCCACGATCAGGCCGAGGCGGAAAAGGAGCTGGAGCTCGCCCTGAGCATCGAGCACGGCACCGGCCCCTCGCCCGAAGAGCTGGGCGTCAAGCGCAAGTCCTTCGGCGCCGCCCTGCTCCAGATCATGATCGCCGACATCACCATGTCGCTGGACAATGTGCTGGCCGTCGCCGGCGCCGCCCACGAACACCCTTGGATCATGGTCTTCGGCCTGATCCTGTCCATCGCCCTGATGGGTGTGGCGGCGACCTATATCGCCCGCCTGCTGCACCGCTTCCGCTGGATCGGCTATTTCGGTCTGGTCGTGGTTCTGTACGTCGCCCTGCATATGATCTGGGACGGCGCGCGTCAGGTGGTGGTCCGCACCGGCCATATGGATGAGTTCAACGCCTCGGCGCCGGCCTTCATCGAGATAAGTCCCGAGGAAGCGGCCAAACATCTGGGTCAGAAGCGCGCAGAAGACAGCGCGGTTAAAGCCCCGGCCGAGCCTGCGTCGGTTCCGGCCGCATGACGGTCGCGACCGTCACCGTTGAAGAGGCGGCGGCCTGGCTTCAGTCCGGCGAAGCCGTGCTGATCGACGTGCGCGAGGCGGACGAGTTCGCCGCCGCCCACGTCGAGGGCGCGATCCTGGCCCCGCTCAGCGCCATGCCCGCAGCCTGGCAGGCGCTGGACCTTCCGGCCGACCGCAAGATCGTGGTCATGTGCCTGAAGGGCGGTCGCAGCCATCAGGTCTGCGCCTTCATCGGCCCGACCGGGCCGGAGGGTCAGCCGCTGTTCAACCTGACCGGTGGGATCCAGGCCTGGTACGCCGCCGGTCTGCCGATCATCGAGGGTTAGTCGGCCTCGGCGAACTGGTCGTAGGCGCGCAGGGCGTCGGCGGCGTACATCAGGGCCGGGCCGCCGCCCATATAGACCGTCATGGCCATGACTTCGGCGATCTCGTCGCGCGTCGCGCCCAGATCCTTCAGCGCCTTGGCGTGAAAGCCGATACAGCCGTCGCACCTCTGGCTCACGCCGATGGCCAGGGCGATCAGCTCCTTGGTCTTCTTGTCCAGGGCGCCTTCGGCGGTCGCCGTCTTAGCCAGTTCCGAAAAGGCCTGCATCGGCCCCGGCTGCGCCCGGCGCAGTTCACCGATATAGGCCGAGATATCGCGCGTCAGCGCCGTATAGTCCTTGGCCATAACGGCCTCCTTTTCAATTTCGATATTTATGATATGATCGAAATATGAAATGTAAAGACCTACCGATGACCGCTGTCTTCGACGGCCTTCCGGCCCGAGCGGATCAGGCGGCGGCGTTTCTGAAGGGGCTGGCCAGTCCGCACCGGCTGCTGATCCTGTGCGCCCTGGCCCAGGGAGAGCGCAACGTCTCCACCCTGATCGCCGAGACCGGCATGGCCCCTACATCCATGTCCCAGCATCTGGCCAAGCTGAAGGACGAGGGGGTGATCGACGTTCGCCGCGACCACCGCACCCTGACCTATTTCATCGTCCATCCGGCGGCGGTTCAGGTCATGGACGTGCTGCACGCCCATTTCTGCGGGAGCCTGCAGGCGGACTGAGGCGGTCGCCCTACTCCGCCCCGCCGAAGCGTTCGGACCATTCCGCGACCTGGGCGTCTTCGATCTTGGCGAACAGCACGCCCTGAGCCTCGACCTTGCCGCCGACCGGCAGACGGTTCAGCAAGTCCTCGTCCGCTGCGGGCCAGCTGAGATCGGTCGAACCGACCGAGGCGGCGATCTTCTCAGCCGAAAAGGGCAGGATCGGCGCCGCCAGCCGGGCGAACAAGGCCACCAGATTCAGGCCGGTGCGCACGCCCACCGCCGCCCTGTCGCGATCGGTCTTCAGAGCGGTCCAGGGGGCCGCGACCTGCAGATATTCGTTGCCCAGCACCCAGGCGGCGCGGACGGCGACGGCGGCCTTGCGGAACTCCATCGCCTCGAACTGTTCGGTCGCCTCGGCCACGGCGGCCCGGATGTCGGCCTCCAGCTTAATCTCGACCGGTCCCGCCTCGCCGCCCTCGGGCACCACGCCGTCGAACTTCGACTCGGCGAACTTGACGATCCGGTTGACGAAATTCCCTAGTACATCGGCCAGGTCCTTGTTGGTCGAGGCCTGGAAATCCTCCCAGGTGAAGGCCGAATCGGCGTGCTCCGGCCCATAGGCCGTCAGGCGCCAGCGCCAGTAGTCGGCCGGCAGCAGCTCCAGCGCCTGGTCCATGAAGACGCCGCGCTTCTGGCTGGTCGAGAACTTGCCGCCATACCAGTTCAGCCAGTTGAAGGCCTTCAGCTGGTCCACCGTCTTCCACGGCTCGCCCGAGCCGATGATGGTCGCGGGGAAACTGACCGTGTGAAAGGCGACATTGTCCTTGCCCATGAACTGGACGTAGCGGACGTCGTCCGCCCCCTCGTCCAGACGCCACCAGTCGCGCCAGGTCCGGCCCGTAGCCTCGGCCCACTCCTCGGTCGCGGCTATATATTCGATGGGGGCGTCGAACCAGACGTAGAAGACCTTGTCCTCCATGCCCGGGCGGGGGAAGCCGTCCTTGGTCACCGGCACGCCCCAGGCCAGGTCGCGGGTGATGCCCCGATCGATCAGCCCCTCGTCCAGATGCTTGTAGGCGATGGACTTGGCCAGGGTCTGCCAGCCGGTCTTGCCGTCGACCCAGGCGCGGATCTGGGGCTCGATCCGGGTCTGAAGCAGATACAGGTGGCGGGTGTCACGTACCTCCAGATTCCGGGAGCCCGACACTGACGAATAGGGGTCGATCAAGTCGGTCGGGTCCAGCAGCCGACCGCAGTTGTCGCACTGATCGCCGCGCGCGCCGACATGGCCGCAGTGGGGGCAGGTCCCCTCGACATAGCGGTCGGGCAGGAAACGGGCGTCGTCGATCGAATAGATCATCCGATCCACCCGCTCCTCGATCAGGCCGTTCTTCTCCAGCGCCTCCGCGAAATGCTGGGTCAACCGATGGTTCTGCGGGTTCGAGGACCGGCCGAACCAGTCGTAGCTGAGGCCGAAGGCCTGGCCGGCGGCCTTCTGGATCTCGTGCTGCTCGTCGCAATAGGTCCGCACGTCCTGACCGGCGGCGGCGGCGGCGAGTTCAGCCGGGGTGCCGTGCTCGTCGGTGGCGCAGATATAGAGGACCTGATGGCCCTGGGCCCGCTTGAACCGCGCCCAGACGTCGGCCGGCAACATCGAGCCCGCCAGATTCCCCAGGTGCTTGATGCCGTTGATGTAGGGCAGCGCCGAGGTGATGAGGATGCGGGCCATGATCGTCCAGGAGTTCGGGGAAGCGCAGGGATATAGATCGGCGGCGCGGTTTCCTCAAACGCCTTGCGGCAGACGGCGCGCGATACGGATGAATCGCCCCGTCAACAGGGTCGAGGAGGCAAGGCTGGCGATGACCACCGCCCACACCAAGCCGTTCACGCCCATTTGGTGCGCCAGGACCCAGCCCAGCGGCATCATGACAGCCCCATAGGCGGTGAAATGCAGGATGGTCGGCCACCAGACGTCGCCCGCGGCGCGGTTCGCCTGGGCGGCCACCACCTGGATGCCGTCCGCTACGAAGAACAGGGTCGCCAGCGCCAGTGCCGGGGCGGCGATGGCCAAGAGCGCCGGGTCGCGGTTATAGGCGCCGACGATCAGATGGGCGCTGGGCCAGACCGCCAGGGCGACGACGAAGGTCAGGGCCGTGACGACGCCCAGGCCGACCAGACCGGCCCGCAACACCCCTCGGCCATCGCCGGCGCCATAGCTGCGGCCCACCAGCACCGCCGTCGCCGAGGACAGCCCCATGGGCAGCATGAAGACGATGGCCGAGACGTTCAGCACCACGGCCCAGGCCGCCGTCTCGGCCGCGCCGATCTGGCCGGCGAAGAAGGTGAAACCGGAAAAGGCTCCGACCTCGATAAAATAGGAGGCGCCGGCGCCCAGGCCGACCTTGACTTGTTCCCGCGCGGCCTGGGGATCGCGTTCGGGCTTGTCGAATACACCCAGGGCGCGCGCCTCGGGCAGGCGCAGAATATAAACCACCAGAAAGAGCGCCAGGGCCGCCCGCGCCCCGAAGGTCGCCCAGGCCGAGGCGAAGGCGCCGTTGAAGCCGATCCCCAAAAGATCCGGCACCAACAGCAGGTTCAGCGTCAGATTGACCCCATTGGCGACCCACATGGCGACCATGCCGGGCTTGGGCCGCCCCAGGGCTTCCAGGAAGAATTGGCCCGTCACCGAGATCAGATAAAAGGGCATGGACAGGGCGAAGACGATCAGGGCGGGGCTCGCCCCCTCGGCCAGACCGTCTTCCAGGCCCATCTTGCCGAGTCCCCAGGGTCCGACCACGATCAGGGCGATCATGGAGACCACGCCGATCTGCAACGAATAGGTCATGCCCCGGCGCAGCACCGAGCCGACCGAGTGCCGCCGTCCCTCGCCCAGCATCCGCGCGGTCATCACCTGAACGCCCAGCATCAGACCGACCGCCGTCGTCACCACGATGGACGTCGGCGCCCAGGCCAGAGAGTGGAAGGCCAGTTCGCGGCTTGAGAAATTGCCGACGACAATGGCGTCGGTCAGACCCATGGTCATGATGCCGATCCGCGCCAGGATCACCGGCCAGGCCAGGTTCAGCAGGTCGTGGAAGGCGGTGCGGGTCTGGGAGCTGAGCGCGATCATCGGACGCGGCACAGGCCATGCGGGATCGTCGGGGTCAACTCCCAAAAACTCTGGGGTCTTGGCTACCAGGCGCCCAGTTCACGCAGTTGACGGACCAGCTCCTCCGGCGCCTCGCCGGCGTCCAGCGTATCCAGATCAGGCGGGACGTCCTTGGGCTCGAAATAGCGCCAGCCCTGGAAGGGCCGCCGCGCCAGGGGCGCCGTGCGGATCACCCGAGGCTCCAGCATGATCTCGCACCGGCTCTGCTTGCCCTCGCCCAGGGTCGTGATGTCCAGAACCGGCTGGCGACAGACGATCACGCCCTTCACCACCCAGTACAGCGACCCGCCGTCCTCGATTTCCGAAGCGCGTTTGGGCGTCATTCGGGTGTGAACCACCAGAGGTCCGCCCTTGGCGGCGCGGCGTTCCAGCCATTCGACGTCGGGCACCCCGACGCCCAGCTTGATCATGTGAAGCGGCATGGCGACCACGTAATCTCCCTTAAGGGCCTTCGCCAGTTTCTCTTTACGGTCGGACCTTAGGGTGCGGTCCGTGCCTTCTTCTCATTCACGGCGCAACGGAACGACCATGTACGGATTGATTACGCGCCTGACGGCGCATCCCGGCCGCCGCGACGAACTGGCGCTTCTGCTGACCGATCCGGCCGTGAAGAAACACGGATGCCATTCCTACATCGTCGCCCACGACCTGGCCGACGCGGAAACCCTGTGGGTGACGGAGGTCTGGGTCGATCAGCCCACCCACCAGTCCTGGAGCCGGGACCTGCGCGCCAGCGGCGCCTGGCGAGCCGTTTACGGCCTGATGGCCAAGATGGATGAGTCCATCCTGACCCGCCCCCTGGGCGGGATCGGGTTTTGATCCGCGATCAGTCCGGCGCCTTGACCACCGCCAGAACCGCCGCCTCCCCCACCTGATCCCCGACGGCCGCGACGCTTTCGACAACCCCGTCGAAGGGCGCCGTCAGGGCGTGCTCCATCTTCATCGCCTCCAGCACCACGACCGGCTGACCCTTGGTTACAGCGTCGCCCGCCTTGACCGGCGCCGCCACCACCTTGCCCGGCATGGGGGCGCGAAGGGAGCCGTCAGACACCGCCCCGGCTGCGGCGCTCGTCGCGGCGCGGTACGGCGTGACGCGGCGCGCCTCGCCTTCCACGAACAGGATGAAGCCGTCCTCGACCGCCCGATAGCCGAACAGGCGATCGCCGGCCTGAACCTGATCAAAGCCGATCTGGGCGGTCAGGCCTTCGGCGCCGCGCCAGCCGGTTTCGACCGGGGCGACCGGGCCTGAGACGGGCTCGCCGTCCAGACGGGCCCAGACGGTGGTTTGGGGCGGGGTGTTCAGTCGAAGACCGTAGGACAGGCCCGGCTGTCCGCCCCAGGGGCTGAACCGGTCGGACCCGACCGGCTCGACCTCGGTCGCCGCCTCCGCGACCAGGGTCAGGGCGGCCAGAACCGTCTCCGGCGCATCGGCGGGCTGCAACGCCCCTTCCTCCGCCGCGATGAACCCCGTATCCACATCCCCCGCCACAAAGCGCGGATGGTCCAGGCAGCGTTTCAGGAAGCCCGCATTGGTCTTGACCGGCCAAACCTCGACCTCGCCCGCCGCCTCGGCCAGGCGCGCCGCCGCCGCCTCGCGGGTGTCCTCATGCACGATCAGCTTGGCGATCATCGGGTCGTAGAACTGGCTGACCTCGCCGCCCTGTTCCACGCCGGTGTCGACCCGAATTCCTTCGGGCATGACGAAATGGTCCAGCCGCCCAATCGACGGCAGGAAGCCGGTCGCCGGATCCTCGGCATAGAGGCGGGCCTCCATGGCCCAGCCGTTCAGGCGGATCTGATCCTGCTTCAGCGGCAGGGGCTCGCCCGCCGCCACCCGGAACTGCCATTCGACCAGGTCGACGCCGGTCACGCTCTCGGTCACCGGGTGCTCGACCTGAAGCCGGGTATTCATCTCCATGAACCAGACGCCGTCCGCCTTCAGCCCGTCCGAGGCGTCGGCGATGAATTCGATCGTCCCGGCCCCGACATAGTTGACCGCCTTCGCCGCCTTGATCGCCGCGTCCGTTACAGCGGCGCGAACAGCCTCGCTCATGCCCGGCGCCGGCGCCTCTTCGATCACCTTCTGGTGGCGGCGTTGCAGGGAACAGTCCCGCTCGTACAGATGCACGACCTCGCCGTGCCGGTCTCCGAACACCTGCACCTCGATATGGCGCGGGCGGGTGATGTAGCGTTCGATCAGCACCCGGTCGTCGCCGAAGGCGGCCGCCGCCTCGCGCCGGGCGCTGGCCAGGCCGGCGGCGAAATCGGCCGGATCATCGACCCGTTTCATCCCCTTGCCGCCGCCGCCCGCGACCGCCTTGATCAGCACCGGATAGCCGATCCGCGCCGCCTCGGCCGTCAACGTCTCTTGCGACTGGTCCGCCCCCTGATACCCCGGCGTCACCGGCACCCCGGCCTGGATCATCAGTTCCTTGGCCGCGTCCTTCAGCCCCATGGCCCGGATCGAAGCCGGGTCCGGCCCGATCCAGATCAGCCCCGCCGCCGCCACCGCCTCGGCGAAGTCGGCGTTTTCGCTCAAAAAGCCATAGCCGGGGTGGATGGCCTCGGCCCCCGTCGCCTTGGCCGCCGCCAGCACCTTGGCCCCGTCCAGATAGCTCTCGCGCGCCGGCGCCGGCCCGATCAGCACCGCCTCGTCCGCCGCCCGCACATGCAGGGCCTGGGCGTCGGCCTCGGAATAGACGGCGATGGTGCGAATCCCCATCCGCTGGGCGGTGCGGAAGACGCGACAGGCGATTTCGCCGCGATTGGCGACAAGGACGGACTTGAACATGCCCCGGTCTTAGCCGGATCGTGCGCCCCTGCCCAGCGGTTCTCCCCGACTGCGACGGCGAGGCCTTGCGCCCCGCGCCAGACCGGCTATCCCGGCCCCATGTCCCTGCGCCCCCTCTTCGTCACCCAGGTCTATGAAGCCTCCCTCGCCGAGGGACGCGGCTGGCCCGCCTTCAACGCCCAGCTGATCGAGGTGGTCCGGATGATGGCCGAAGAAGACGCCGCCGGCCGCCGCTGGTGCCGCGACAACGCCTATCGCGGCTACACCTCCTACGCCTCTCTGAACGACCTGCCCCAGCGCTTCCCCGAGTTCGCCGAGCTGAAGCGCCATCTGGACCGCCACGCCCTGGCCTATGCCCAGGCGCTGAATTTCGATCTGGCGAGGAAGCCGCGTCTGGACAATCTGTGGGTCAATATATTGAAGCCCGGCGGCGGCCACACCAGCCATATCCACCCCCACGCCTTCCTGTCCGGCACCGTCTATATCGACGTGCCCGACGGCGCCTCCGCGCTGAAGCTGGAAGACCCCCGCCTGCCCTTCATGATGGCCCGCCCCGGCCTCACCGACGACGCCCCCGAGGCCGAACGCCCCTTCGTCTATCTGCGGCCCCAGGCCGGGACGGTGCTGATGTGGGAAAGCTGGCTGCGCCACGAGGTGCCGACCAACCAGGCCAAGTCCGACCGGATTTCGATCAGCTTCAACTACGCCTGAGGCGCCCCGTGGGCGACACGGACCTTCCCCCGCCTGCGGGGGAAGTGTCAGCTCGTCGAGCGCAGCGAGACGGCTGACGATGGGGGAAGTCTTCCTTTTTGGCGACACTTCCCCCTCCGACCCTGGTCCGCTACGCGGACGCCGGGGATGGTCTCCCCCGCAAGCGGGAGAGGGTCTTTCGCCTATGCCGAGCGTGGGCGACCCGCATCGTGCGGCGTCCAGAGCCCCTCCACCCCCGCGCAAGCGGCGCGGCGGTCCCCCTCCCCGCAGGCGGGGAGGAGACGGTGCGACGGCCCTTGCCTGTCTCCTCCCCATGAAATGGGGACGCAGCGCGACGCGAAGCGGCGTGACGGAGGGGCTCTAAGCCGCATCACGAGCCCGCACTCCGCTGCGAATACGCAGCTTGCCGGAGGATGACGAAAAGGATCGGCAGTTCCGAAGCTAAAGGGGCGTCTGCGCGCGCCTTATCCAGTAGACATTAACCCCAAATAGATGAACTCTAAATCCTCAGGTTGAGGGAACGTAATGGGAACTTACAAGAATAGGACTTTAGGCTACCGTCGAGCAGTTTGGCTAATGCACTCTGGGCAGTCTTTCGGTGACGTACTCCGTGACGTTCTGGTTGAGCGTCCCGACGTGAAATCCACCCAGATAACTAGGCCAGACGGACTGGTCTGGGATATTCGCCACAGAAGGATCGAGGGAGATAAGATATACCTGCACCTCGCTTCACATAATCCTGGCGAGGAAGCGTCCACCGTCACGCGAGATGCGGCGGAAGAAAGCGACTTGCAGCGTGCGCCCGCTCCTCCAGGACAGGACTATCTTGATGGCGATGCAATGATTTTTGCCAACAAGAATGATGTGCTCGTATGTGTGAGCGACGTCAGCGAGCCGGCGACGGTCGCATATCTTCGAGCGCTCATCGACGGGACCGGTCGATCAACAGAAGCCAAAAGCTTTGAACTACAGCGCACCGCAAACCACGCCACTCTGAAAACTCTTGTCCAAGCGGGCGTTAAGTCGGTGAACCTTAATGTCAGCGCGTTCAGCGCTACGCTGCCACTAGCGTTCGACGAAAACGTAACCTTCGGCGATAAAATCAAGGCGGGACTGAATTCAGCAATCGCAGTCCTTCTAGGAGGAGACAAAACCCCTGCCGACCTAGAACGAGAAGCTGACTTGCAGACATTTATAGAGCTAAAAGCTCGAAGAAACACAGAGCTTGGCTTAGCCGCAGCAGCACGGACCGCAGAAAATGTTCTTGATTCGTTCGAAGATGGGTACGAGATTGTAACTCGTTCAGGCATTCGGATCACAGCCTCGGAGATATCCGTGAAAGAGAGCGCCAAGTTCGCAGCCAACGGAACCACCGTCGATCATCGTGACGTATGGGATCATATGGACGGGTTCTACAGCCGGCTTGTCGATGCCGACATCAACGCGCATTGATGTCGGTCGAACGACGCTTCTGCTCCTCGCCCTAGCCTTTGGGGCGGCGGCTGGAACGTTTGCGTCACACCCTCTGGCGACCAACGCCGACTTATTGATCGGAGTTGCAGGCGTGAGCGCCACATTCGCGGGCTTTATACTAGCGATGAAGACCCTGTTGGGCGATCCATCAAGTTTACTTCCCGGCAGTTGGCGCCTGGGTTTGGTTCAATCTAGAAGTATGGAAATTCGCTATGCACGATTGAGCTTACTTTTCGGCTTGTATGTTATTTCGTCATTTGCTTGCCTCACCTTCGCCGCGTTTGCGGACACTACATCTAGATATTGGCCTGTCGATTTTGCTCTAGCTTTCGTCATCGCTTTCACAGCCACAATGACGCTCGAGATTCCCCGGTCGCTTCGACTAATTCAGCGTGAAAGAATCGAAGCGACCGTTAACGCTCGGCGACGTAGTCGTGGATCAACAGATCGCCCATAGTGTCCAACAAGGAGATGGGTCGGCTGAAGGAGAAGTACTTGGGTGCGAAAGTATCAAGGGTCGGCAAGCCCCTAATGCACCCGCGCCTTCCCAATCTCCAACCCGCCCTCGCCGGCGGTGACCGCAATCACACCGCCATCCTCGATCTCGCCGGCCAGCAACTTGCGCGCAATCGGATCCACCAGCTCCTTCTGGATCACCCGCTTCAGCGGCCGCGCCCCATAGGCGGGGTCGTAGCCGCGGTCGGCCAGCCAGGCCAGGGCGGCGTCGTCCAGGTCCAGCGTCATGCGGCGGTCGGCCAGCAGCTTTTCGAACCTTGACAGCTGGATCCGCACGATGCCGCCCATCTGTTCGCGGCCCAGGCGGTGGAACAGGATGATCTCGTCGATCCGGTTCAGGAACTCGGGCCGGAAGTGGGCGCGGACGGCGTCCATGACGAAGGGGCGGACGGCCTCCACATTCTCGCCCTCGCCCTGATCGGCCAGATACTGGCTGCCCAGGTTGGAGGTCATGATGATCAGGGTGTTGCGGAAGTCGATGGTTCTCCCTTGCCCGTCCGTCAGGCGGCCGTCGTCCAGCACCTGCAGCAACACGTTGAAGACGTCGGGGTGGGCCTTTTCGACCTCGTCGAACAGGACGACCTGATAGGGGCGGCGACGCACGGCCTCGGTCAGGGCGCCGCCCTCGTCATAGCCGACATAGCCGGGAGGGGCCCCGATCAGGCGGCTGACGCTGTGCTTCTCCATATATTCCGACATGTCCAGCCGGGTGATGGCCGCCTCGTCGTCGAACAGGAAGTCGGCCAGGGCCTTGGTCAGTTCGGTCTTGCCCACGCCGGTCGGGCCCAGGAACAGGAAACTGCCCAGGGGCCGGTTGGGGTCGTTCAGGCCGGCGCGGGCGCGGCGCACCGCGTCGGAGACGGCGGCGAGCGCCTCGTCCTGGCCCACCACGCGGGCGGACAGGGCCTCCTCCATCTTCAGCAGTTTTTCGCGCTCGCCCTCCAGCATCTTGTCGACCGGCACGCCGGTCCAGCGGCTGACGACGGCGGCGATCTGTTCGGCGTCGACCACCTCGGGCGTCAGGGGGCCGGATTTGTCGGCCTCGTTCGCCTCGGCCTCGGCCAGCTGTTTCTCGATCTGGGGGATCTGGCCATAGGCGATCTCGGACGCGCGACCCAGATCGCCGGCGCGCTGGGCGTTGGTCAGCTCCAGACGCAGGCGGTCCAGGGTTTCGCGCAGCTGGGCGCCCTGGCCGACCTTTTCCTTCTCGGCCTTCCACTGGGCGGTCAGGTCGTCGGACTGGCCTTCCAGATCGGCGATCTCGTCCTCCAGCTTCTCCAGCCGGTGTTGAGAGGCCTGGTCGGTCTCCTTCTTCAGGGCCTCGCGCTCGATCTTTAGCTGGACCAGGCGGCGGTCGATCTCGTCCAGGGCCTCGGGCTTGGAGTCCACGGCCATGCGCACGCGGCTGGCGGCCTCGTCGATCAGGTCGATGGCCTTGTCCGGCAGGAAGCGGTCGGTGATGTAGCGGTTCGACAGGGTGGCGGCGGCGACGATGGCGCTGTCGGAAATGCGGACCCCGTGGTGGACCTCGTACTTCTCCTTCAGCCCACGGAGGATCGACACCGTGTCCTCCACCGTCGGTTCGGAGACGAAGACCGGCTGGAAGCGGCGGGCCAGGGCGGCGTCCTTTTCGACGTGCTTCCTGTATTCATCCAGGGTGGTGGCGCCGACGCAGTGCAGTTCGCCGCGCGCCAGGGCGGGTTTCAGCAGGTTGGAGGCGTCCATGGCGCCGTCGCCCTTGCCGGCGCCGACCAGGGTGTGCATCTCGTCGATGAACAGGACGATGCCGCCCTCGGCCGCCGAAACCTCGGAAAGCACGGCCTTCAGCCGCTCCTCGAACTCGCCGCGGTATTTGGCGCCGGCGATCAGGCTGCCCATGTCCAGCGCCATGACGGTCTTGTCGCGCAGCGATTCGGGCACGTCGCCGTTGACGATGCGCAGGGCCAGGCCCTCGACGATGGCGGTCTTGCCCACGCCGGGTTCGCCGATCAGGACGGGGTTGTTCTTGGTGCGCCTGGCCAGGACCTGGATGGTGCGGCGGATCTCTTCGTCGCGGCCGATGACCGGGTCGATCTTGCCGTCGCGGGCGGCCAGGGTCAGGTCGCGGGCATAGCGTTTCAGGGCGTCATAGGCGTCTTCGGCGCCGGCGCTGTCGGCGGTCTTGCCCTTGCGGACCTCGGCGATGGCGGCCTCCAGCTTGTCGGCGGTGACGCCGGACGCCTTCAGCACCTCGGCGGCGGTTCCGCCCTCCTTGGCCAGGGCCGCCAGCAGGCGTTCGGTGGTGACGAAGGCGTCGCCTGCGGATTTTGAGGACTCTTCGGCGGCGGCGAAGACGCGGGCGGTGTCGCCGTCCAGATACAGCTGGCCCGAGCCGCCGGTGACCTGGGCGCGCTTCTTCAGCGCGGTTTCGACATCGGCCTCGGCGCGGCGGGCGTCGCCGCCGGCGGCGGTGATCAGGTTTCTGGCCAGACCGTCGCGCTCCTCAAGCAGGACCTTGAGCAGGTGTTCGGGCGCGAACTGCTGATGGCGACGGGCCAGGGCCAGCGACTGGGCCGACTGGACGGCCTGTTTGGCGCGGTCGGAATAGAGATCGAGATTCATAGGTGTCCCCTCATCAGGCGGATTTCGCCCGCGCCGCCCTTTCAGGAAGCGACGACACGGGTCTGTGAAATCCAGATGGTGTGACCCGTCGGGCACACAAGGGGTGGCGGGCGGGAGATTTCACCCCGCCCGCGCTTCGCCGTCATGTCTCAGCCGCCGGTCGGGCCGGTCGAGAAGTCGAACTGTTCCGGCTGGCGGCGCGGCCCGCCGAAGTTCCAGGTCAGGCCGACGTAGAAGGCCCGCAGCTTGATGTCCTGCTCCGAGCGTTCGCGGAACTGCGGCGTCTCATAGATCGTGGTGGTGTTGAAGGTGTTGAACAGGTCGCGCGCGGTGAAGTTGAACGACAGCTGCTCGTTCAGCTTGCGGCGATAGCCGAGATTGACCATGCCGCCGGCCTCGCGCCGCCCCTGGGCCAAGAGGCTGTCGCCCTGCCAGAAGCTGGACAGTTGGACGAAGTCCTTGGCCGTCGGCTGCCAGTTCAGGCTCAGACGCCCGCTGGCCAGTGTCGCCTCGCGGTCTCCGCCGCCGACCACGGCGCCCGAGTCGATCTCCTGACGGAAGACATTGACCCCGGCGCTGTAGCGCAGGGTCGACAGCAGCCGCCCATTCGCCGTCGCCTCGACCCCCACGTCCTGGCGCGAGCCCAGGTTTTCGGGCCGGGTCAGGAAGACGCCGCCGCCGATGTCGGTCGCCACGTCGGTAAAGGCCTTGTCGGTGTTCCGCAGATAGGCCGTCGCCTGATAGAAGCTCTGGCCCTTGCGCATCTGCCACATGGCTTCGAAGCTGTCGGTCTCCTGCGGCTCCAGGTCCGGATTGCCGGACCGGACGTTCAACGGGTCCTGATAGGCGACGAAGGGGTTTAGCTGGCCGGGCTGGGGCCGCTGGATGCGGCGCGAATAGCTGGCGCGCAGGGTCTGTTCGGCCGACAGCTGATATTGCAGATGGGCCGTCGGATAGGCGCGGAAATAGTCCTGGGACGCCGAGGCGCCGCCGGTCAGGTCCTTGATCTCGATGTCCGCCTGCTCCAGGCGCAGGCCCAGCTGAGCCGACAGCTTCTCGCCCAGAGGACGTTCGTAGGTGGTGTAGAGGGCGTGCACCGTCTGCTCGGCCTCGAACCGGTTGTTCAGGGCCGGGACGGGCGTCAGGGCGGCCTCGGACGGGCCACGCAGGAAGCCGGCGTCCTGCTCGGGCCGCTGAAGGTTCAGCTCATAGCCCAGGCGCAGCTTGCCGCCGTCCGACATCGGGCGGGTATAGGCGCTGGTGAAGCCCCAGGTGACCTGATCGACCTCAGTCCGAGTGCGCTCGTACAGGGCCGCCGCCGCCGGCGTCAGGAAGGTGGTCAGGGCCTGGCTGGTGTTTTCATTGCTGTTGGAATCGTAGCGCAGTTCGTTGGACCATTCATGGCCGTCGCCGTCGAAGCGACGCAGCACCCGGGCCGTGGCGCCCCAGTTGGCGAAGTCGAAGTCCGACGATCCCTCGCGCCGATAGGCGTTCGTCACCGCCCCGCCCGCGTTGCGTGTTTCGAACAGGCTGGAGGCCGAGCCCGTGCCGTCGAAGGCCACGCCGCGCAGTTCGCCGGTGATCTGGGTCTTGTCGTCCAGCTTGTATTCGGCGGTGAAGCGGCCGAAGGCGCCGTTCTGCTCGGACTCGATCGGCTGATCGACGGTGGTGGTCGAAACCACGGCGCCGGTCGTCGGGTCCAGTTGCTCGCGCGTCCGGGTAAAGCTCAGCTCCGTCGGATCGGACCGATAGCTGACGTCGCCGGACAGGGTCAGTCGGTCCTTCTGCCACGATCCGCTGAGGCCGGCGTTCCAGCGGCCGTTGTCGCCGACGTTCGCCCGCACCGAGCCGGTGGATTGCGTACCCGGCTTGGGCGCCGTCGGCTTGGTGATCAGATTGATGACCCCGCCCGATCCCTCGGGGCTGTAGGCGGCCGAGGGGTTGGTCATCACCTCGATCCGCGCATATTGGCTGGCGGGCAGTTGGATCAGCGCCTGCCCACGACCGGGGCCGGTCAGAATGCCGGACGGGCGACCGTCGACCAGTATGGTGACATTGGCGTCGCCGCGCAGAGAGACATTGCCCTCCGAGTCCACATCGACCGAGGGCACGTTGCGCAGGGCGTCGGCCAGGCTGCCGGAGGTCGCCTGCAGATCATTGGCCAGGCTGTAGCTGACGGAATCGATCGAGGTGCGGACGTCGTCGGCGCGCGCCGTCACGGTGACGTCGCCGACCGAGGCGGGCTGGCCGGAGGCGGGCGGCGTCTGCCCGGCCGGCGCCTGCCCGGCCGGCGTCTGGGCCGGTCTCTGCTGAGCAGGCGCGGGCGTCTGCGACGGCTGCGGCGTTTGCGCTTGGGCCAGGGCGGCGGCGGGCAGCACGGCCCAGGCCGCGCCGAGCAGCAGAACGAGTTTGGACGACGTCATCCCCGATGATCCTGAAGGTGCGGCGGACGGCTTCCGACGCTTATCGATAATCGTTGCGTATCGAGCCTGCTTTGCAATGCAAAGTTACATCTTGGACAGGTCCATTACACCTTCGTCATGCTTGCTCCGAAAGCGATGGGTGACGCGCGCGAAGCGGCGCGTTAGCGTGTCGCCGCATCGAGAGTTGGAGCCCGCGCCTTGCCCCTGAACCTGACCCGTCGTCGCGCCCTGGCCGGCGCCCTCCCGCTGAGCCTCGCGGCCCGCCCGGCCCTGGCCTGGAACGCCGCCAACGACGATACGGCCCTGGCTGAGGCGATCGACGCCTATGTAAAAAAGGCGATGGCCGCTTGGCCCGACCAGCCCGCATTGGGAATCGCCGTGGTCAAGGACGGCGCCGCCGTGCTGACCCGCGGCTATGGGGTGAAGGTTCAGGGCAAGCCGGCCGTCGCCGATGAACACACCCTGTTCGCCATCGCCTCCAACACCAAGAACGTCACCGCCGCCGCCCTCGCCATTCTGGTCGATGAGGGCAAGGTCAAATGGGACGCGCCGATCAAGACCTATCTGCCCGATTTCCGGCTGGTCGATCCTTACATCACCGACCACATCACGGTTCGCGACACCTTGAGCCACCGCGCCGGTTTCGGCCTGGGCGCCGGCGATCTGCTGTTCTGGCCCAACAGCGACCGGACCCGCGCCGAGGTCTTGGCCCAGGCCGCCTTCGTGCCGATCGAGGACGGGTTCCGCGCTCGATACCATTATTGCAATCTGATGTTCGTGGTCGCGGGGGCGGTGATCGAGGCCGTCTCGGGCCAGACCTGGGAAGACTTCATCCAGACGCGGATTCTGGACCGCGTCGGCATGAGCGAGACCGTGCCCCTGGCGCGCCTGGCTGACCCGGCCAAGTCCGCCCTGCCCCACGGCCGGGTCGGACCGCCGCTGCGCTATCAAGGCGCCATGACGCCGATCGCGGATTCGATCGTGGAGGTCTGGAACTGGGACTCGGCCGCCGCAGCCGGCGGGATCTGCACCACCCCGGCCGACTGGGCCAAATGGATCGCGGTGCGGCTGAACGAGGGGCGGCTGCCCGACGGGACGCGACTGTTCTCGGAAGAGTCCGCCAGGGAAATGTATCGTCCCAACATCATCGTCGGCAGCTCGCCGGGCCCGACGGCGGAACTGCCCAACCGCTCCATCGCCTCGACCTACGCCCTGGGCCTGCAGGTTCAGGACTATCGCGGCGAGCGACTGATCAGCCACGGCGGCGGTTCGCCCGGCGGCATTTCCGCGACCGTTCTGATCCCCGGCCGCAAGGTTGGGTTCAGCATTTTTTCGAACGCCGAGGAGAGCTTCCTGCTGCGCGCCCTTCGCTCAGGCATCGCCGACCTCTGCCTGGGCAAGGTGGATGTCGACTGGATCGCCGATTCCAAGCGGTTGGAGGCCGAGGGGAACGCCAAATCCATCGCCGCCGCAGCCGAGATCGACGCCAAACAGGCGGCCGGGGCGCCTCCCTCCATGCCTCTGGAGGCCTATGCCGGAACCTGGCGCGACCCTTGGTACGGCGACATCGTCATCGCGCCCAAGACCCGTGGCCGGGGGCGCGACCGCAAGCCCGGCCTTTGGCTGACCTTCACCCATACGCCGGCCTTGCAGGGCTGGTTGGAGCCCTATGACGGCGAGACCTTCCGCACCCGCTTCCCGGACAAGCGGGAGGAAGACGCCTTCGTGACGTTCGACATCCAGACCGCCAAACCCGCCACGGCGACGATGAAGGGCGTCTCGCCCGACATCGACTTCTCCTACGATTATCAGGATTTGAGACTGACGCGGATTTGAACGTTTGGCCTGTGACCTAGGCGCGCAAGGGCGGAACGCCTAGAACCAGCAAACGCTGTCCTTCCATCAACCCAAAGGAGGACAGCCATGTCGAATTCAGAAACGCCCCGCGCGCTAGACCGCGAAGAAGCGGACATGGTCCGGCAAAGCCAGGCCCTGGACGAGCGGTCGCCGGCAGAACTGCGGGAATTGATCGGTCGGCTGCGCGCGCGCCGAGACAAGGCGCAGCGCCAAATCCGCACCCGCGCCCGTTCGGCTCAAGCGCGAGGCGAAACCGCCGGGGCTGACACCGGCGCGCGGGAGAAGAAGGCGCTGCTGACGGAGGCGATCGCGCGCGTCGCCGAAGCGATGGACGCCCGTCGGAGCGAGGGCGACGGAGAGACCAAGAGGGCGACCGACAATCTTCGCGACGCAGTCCGCCGCAAGGCTGAGAACCCGACTTGGACCGGCCCCGAGGACCGCACGGCGGATCAAGGACCGATCGAAACTCCAAACACCAAGATCGCCCCCTCGGGCGCCCTGCACGCCGAGGGCATGCGGGCCGCTATTTCGCGCTCGACCGGCAATCGTTGACCCCAGAGACCTGAAGCCCCGCCTGCGGACTTCAGGTCCTAATTTCCAGCAGCTCCAGCTTGGCTTCCTGCTTCGGCCAAGGGAGGACAAGCCGCCAGCGGCTCTGGCCGATCCGCTCCAGAACGCCCACCTGATCGCGTTCCGGGCGATCGCCATAGGCGGGAAAGCCGGTCTCGGCGTCGCTGAGGGCCAGGGCGCCGATATAGACGAGGCGACGATCCGTGTCGGGATAGAGCAGGCCCTGAGTCCGCTGCGACCCCGTCTTCTTGGTCAGAACCAGATCCCCGCCTGGGGTCGTCTCCACCGAACAGGCGAACCAGGGATAGTCGACATAGGCCAGACCGCCGCCCTCCCCGCGCCGCCCCAGCTTGATCGTTCGGCAACGATAGGCGCCGGGAGGCGGCTGAAGGCGATCGGGCAAGCCGGCGTTGGGATCGACCAATGGCCCCAGGGCCTCGACCTCAGAGGCGAAGCCGGCGGCCTCGGCCTCGGCGCGGGCCATACGCCAGGCCTGGTCCAACCGACCGAGCAGGCTGGCGTCGGCCGCCGAGGCGACCTGACGCCAATCGTCGCTTCCGCCTTGAAGCCCGCCTTGAGCTGCGGAAGGTGCGGCAGCGGCAGCGGCTGTCGCGGGCGGCGCGACGCGCGGGGGAACGCCTTCGGCGGGCGTGTTGGCGGCCGGCGAGGTTTCGGCCCGGCTGCCCGGACTGTTCTCGCCGCAGGCGGACACCGCCAAGCCGAGAAGCAAGGGCGCGAAGAATGTCGGGGTGCGGCGCATGATCGGCGTCTCCATCGGTTCAGGAGACGAACGGTCAAGCCGCCGCGCGGTTCAGTCGGTCTTGGCCGGAACCAGTTCGATCAGGTCCAGGTTCGACTCATACTGCGGCCACGGCAGCACCAGACGCCAGCGCGCCTCGCCGATCCGTTCCAGAACGGCGACCAGATCGCGATCACTGTTGCGGCCATAGGAGTTGGCAGCCGGTTCCTGGGCCAGGGCCATGGATCCTAGCAGCAGCATGTGCCGGTCGTTCTCGGGGAACAGGAGGCCCGAAGGCCTTTGAGAGCCGGTCAATTTGGTGAACTTCAGGCCGCGCGGCGTCTGTTCGATGCGACAGGCGAACCAGCCGTAAACCACGTAGCCCAGTCCGTCCTCGCCGCCCTGAGAACCCAGCTTCACGGTGCGGCAGCGGTAGTCGCCGGTCGGCGGGGTCACGCCGGGGCGTCCGGCGGACGGGTCAATCAGATCGCCCAGACTGTTCAGGTCGCCCGAGCCGCGCTGGCGTCGGGCCTGTTGCAGAGCCAGATTCCAGGCGGCGTCACGACGCTGATAGCGATCCCGATCGGTCGAGGTGATGACGCCGCGCCAGTCCATCAGAACCCCGCCCGTTCCGGAAGAGGGCGGCGGCGGGGGCGGAGGCGGCGGCGGGGTGGAGGCGCAGGCCGCCAGGGCGAGAAGGCCCGCCAGAGCCAGACCGCCCTTCGGCCCCGCGCCAGAGGCCTGGCGGCGAAGCGAGGTACGACGAGACGGGCGAATCTGGCGCATCAACGCTTCCCTGTGAAAAGGCGTCCGAGGGGACGGACCTTGCGGCGAAGTCGGTCTTTTAGGCCCTTGGTCGGCGGCCCGCGTCAAGACCGCAGCCGCAGATCACGGCTTGGCGGGGGATCAGCCTTCGCTCTCGGCCGCAGCCTCGGCCTTGCGGCGGGGCGCGCGGCGGCGCGGGGCCGGCTCGCCCTCCTCGACCGTCGGAGCGGGGGCGGACGAGCGGGTCAGAAAGCCGGGCAGAGCCGTCGGAGTCTCATCATCGCCCGTTTCGGCTGCAACGGCGGGACGGCGCGACCGGCGCGCCGGCCGCTCGTCCGTCTGAGGGACGTCGCTCTGATCCGAGACCGGAGCCACCGACTCGGTCTGGGTCGCGGCGGCGGCGTCATCGGCGACCGCTTCGATCGGGCGGCCTTCGCCCGACTGGCCTTCGCCCTGGGTGTCGAATCGGCGCTGACGCTCCTCGCGACGCCGCTCCCAGCGCTCACGGCGGGTTTCGCGGCGACCGCCGCCTTCGCCCTCAGCGCGCATCTCGCCGTCGTCACGCGATGACTGGCCGTCGCGGTCGCGGTTCTGGTCGCGGTCGCGGTCGCGATTGTAGTCGCGCTCCCGGTTTTGATCCCGGTTCTGGTCGCGGTTTTGGGACTGCTCCGCGCGCTCCGCCGCTTCCTGAGCCTGGCGATCCGCCGCCTGCTGCGCCGCCATGAAGGCTGCGGCCTGGGCGCCGGATTCGTCTTCGAAATCGATGTCAAAGCCCTGGTTCGACAGTTCGCGCGCGGCGATGTCGGAGAAGGAGCGTTGGGGCTGAAGCGCGCGCAGAACCCGGTAATAGTGTTCGGCGTGCTGTTGGTAGTTCTCGGCCAACACCCGGTCGCCGCTGGACGCCGCGTCACGGGCCAGCTGCTGATAGCGCTCATAAACGGTCTGGGCGTTGCCGCGGACCTTGATGTTTTCGGGGCCTTGCGAATCCCACGAACGATTCGGATTGGCGTTGTTGGCGTTATTGGCGCCCGCCTTGTTCCGATTGCGTCCGCGCTGACGCTTCATGCCCTTGAAATCTCTCATTCGCGCTACCGTGTGCAGGGATGGAGCCAAGCCGTCTGGCCGGGTCCGTCCGTTTCGTGGTTCCGTTTCGCTCGGGGCCGATCCCCGATTGTCGATCTGTCGGAATGCCTTGTCGCCCGCATGGTGCGCCGGCCCTGTGGGGACCGACCGTCATGGCCGGCTCAAGCCGCGAACAGCCGGGCGAAAACCCGTAAAGCTGCGTTTGAGTGGGAGACGAGAGAGACTTAGCGTGTGCGCCGTCCCTTTCCAAGGGGTTTTCGACAAAGCGTCGCACCTTGGGCCACGGCTCCGCTTTGCCGACAGGCGTCGGGTGGGCTAGGCAGGGTCTTTAAGGCGACGATGAGGCTTTCTCCCATGCGGGTTCTGGTTCTAGGCGGCGACGGCTTCTGCGGCTGGCCGACGGCCCTGCATCTCTCGGCCCAGGGCTGGGACGTGACCATCGTCGACAATCTGAGCCGGCGGAATATCGACAATGAGCTGGAGGTCCAGTCGCTGACGCCGATCCGCACCATGGGCGAGCGGATCAAGGCCTGGAAAGAGGTGTCGGGCCGCGACATCGGCTTCGTCAACATGACCGTGGGCAAGGAGTTCGACCGTCTGGTGGCCCTGATCCGCGACCTGGCCCCCGACAGCGTGGTCCATTTCGCCGAACAGCGGGCCGCCCCCTATTCGATGAAGTCGGCGCGGCACAAGCTGTACACGGTCGACAACAACATCAACGCGACCAACCACCTGCTGGCCGCCATCGTCGAGAGCGGGCTGGACGTGCACCTGGCCCACCTGGGCACCATGGGGGTCTATGGCTACGGCACTGCGGGCCTGCGCATCCCCGAGGGCTATCTGAAGGTGACGGTGGACACCGACCACGGCCCGGCCGAGCAGGAAATCCTGTTCCCGCCGAACCCGGGCAGCATCTATCATATGACCAAGACGCAGGACGCCCTGCTGTTCCAGTTCTATGCCCGCAACGACAGCCTGCGGATCACCGACCTGCACCAGGGCATCGTCTGGGGCGCCCAGACGGCCGAGACCAAGCAGGACGAACGGCTGATCAACCGCTTCGACTATGACGGCGATTACGGCACGGTGTTGAACCGGTTCCTGATGCAGGCGGCGGTCGGCTATCCGCTGACCGTGCACGGATCGGGCGGCCAGACGCGGGCCTTCATCCATATCCAGGACACGGTGCGTTGCGTCGAACTGGCGCTGAACAATCCGCCGAAACGCGGCGACCGGGTCAAGATCCTGAACCAGATGACCGAAAGCCGACGTGTGCGCGACCTGGCCCGAATGGTCGCCGACATGACCGGCGCCGAAGTCCACAATGTGCCCAACCCGCGCCAGGAGGCCGACGAGAACGATCTGGTCGTGGCCAACGACCAGTTCCGCGAACTGGGGCTGAAGCCGATCACCCTGGCCGAAGGCCTGATGCAGGACGTCACCGAGATCGCCCGGCGCTACGCCGACCGCGCCGATCTGAACCGCATCCCTTGCGTTTCGGCCTGGAACCAACGCCGCGCCAAGGCGCTGGAAAGCCAAGCGCGGCCGTGCGCGAGTTCGCCCGGTTCGCCCAACATCCTGACCGCCTGAGCCTGCCGATGAACCGCCCTGTCACCGCCCCCTCCCTGCTGGTCTTCGGCGGCGGCTATCTGGGGCGGGCCGCAGCGCGCGAAGCCTTGAAGCGAGGGGGACAGGCGGCGGCGACCTCTCGCGATCCCGAACGCCGACGCTCCCTTGCGGCGGAAGGTGTTTCAGCGATCAATCCTGCAGACTCTGACGCCCTCAAGACTGCGCTGGAATCGGCCACGGCAGTGCTGATCACTGCGGCGCCGGACGCCCATGGCTGTCCGGGCCTGCGCGCCCTGGCGCCCGTCGCGTCCCAGGCTTGGCCGGATTGGATCGGCTATGTGTCATCAACCAGCGTCTATGGCGACCGAGCCGGCGGCTGGGTGTTCGAGGACGGGCCGCTGAACGCCGCCAGCCTGGAGGGCGCCCGTCGAGTGCGGGCCGAACGCGACTGGCTGGACGGGGCGCAGGGCATGGGGCTGACAGTCCAGATTTTCCGTCTGCCCGGTTTTTACGGCCCCGGCCGCAACGTCATTGATCGGCTGAGGGACGGCTCGGCGAAACTGGTCCGGAAGCCGGGCCAGGTGTTCAACCGCATCCATGTCGATGACGTGGTGTCGGCGCTGTTCGCCTCCGTGAACCGCCCCCGGCCCGGCGCCGCCTATAATCTGACCGACGACGAGCCCTCGCCCGCCGATATGGTGGTGGAATGGGCGGCCGACCGGATGGGCCTGCCCCGTCCGCCGGAAGTCGATTGGACCGACGACAGCGTCAGCGAGGCGATGCGCCGCTTCTATCTGGATTCCAAGCGGGTCTCGAACGCCCTGGCCAAGGCCGAACTGGACTGGCGACCGGCCTATCCCAGTTGGCGGGAAGGCCTGGAAGCCTTGCTGGACGCGCCGCCGCCGCTTCGCCTGGTCGGCTGATCGCGCGTCTCAAGCGCCTCTGTTCTTCTTCAGGAGGCGGTCCCGCGCCGCATTGACTCGGATCGCCAACCCGGCCGTGCCGCCTTGGTCGGGATGGACGCGGCTCATGGCGTGTTTCCAAGCCGCGCGAATCTGCGCCTCGTCCGCGTCCGGAGGGACGCCGAGCACTGCGCGCGCCTCGGCCTCGGTGATCGGCTCGGAACGTACGGGCGTCCGCATCCGCGACGACCAGACCAGATAGAGGCCCGCCGCCGCGAGGCCTGCGCCCCACAGCCAAGCGCCCCTGAAGGCCGCCAAAGCCCCGCCGGCCAGAAGCGCAGACGCGAGCAGGGTCGCCGTCACCCGCCAATGGGCCCGACCACGTCTTTCCGTCTGTCGTCCCAGTCGCACCAGGGCCCAGACGGCGACGGCCGCCAGGGCCAGTCCAATCAGAGCCACGCGGTCATCCGGCCTTTCAGGCCGCCACGTCCAGCGGCGCCAGGGCCTGTTCCAGACCCATGGCCTTCATCAGATTGCGCAGCTCCTGGCGGGCCGCGACATGGGCCAGGGACACCGCCACCGGCCGCACCTCATTGGACAGGTCTGCAACCGTCAGGCCGAAGGGGAACAGCTCGCGATAGATGACCCGATCACGCAAGCCCGGCCCGACGCGGAAGCCGACCCGCTTGGCCAGCTTGTTCATCCGCTCTTCCAGTCGCTTGCGGTTGCGCGCCTCGGCGACGGCGAGACGGTTCGTCACGACCAGCCAGTCGATGGTCGCTTGCCGGCCCTGGGTGATCGCCCGGACCTTGCGGGCCTCCCAGACGCTTTCGGAATAGATGGAGGGCTTCAGCAGCTCCAGCGAGACTGGGTCCACCTCGCCCAGCAGGTCGAAGTCGACAAAACTGTCGTTCATGGGGGTCACGATCTGATCGGCGCGCGCATGGGCGGCGCTGGACACCGCCGTGTCGCCGCCGGGGGTGTCGATCAATATGGCGTCCACGCCTGCGGCCGCAGCCTCGGCGAAGGCCTTTTCGAAGGCCGCGATCTGCTCATCTGTCCCGCCCTTGGCCAAGGCCTTGCCGTCGCCCATGTCGGGCATGAACGGCTGGGGCAGCGTTTGGCCGTTCGCGGCCAGCCAAGCCTGACGGTTGGTGAAGAAGCGCTGCATGGAGCGCTGGCGCAGATCCAGATCGATGATCGCCACCGTCCGCCCCGCATGCAGCAGGCCGGTGACGATGTGGATCGCCAGGGTGGACTTGCCCGCCCCGCCCTTCTCATTGCCGAGGACGATCACGTGTGGCTGCGTCATGGAGGAAACCCTCTGTGGCGGCCGACGCGACTCAGTGCAGCGCGGCCTTCGGACGCCTTAGACTCGGCGCACAGAGGCCAAACGTCAACGCGGCGTTAACGGCCATCTGTGGACTTTGCTCTGGTGGAAGGGACGCCCGCCGGTCAGCCGGCGCGACGGCACCAGGGATCGGCCACCTGGGCGGCCGCGCACAGGGCGCTGGCGGTCTCGGTTGGAATAGGCCCAACCCGCAGCCGGGTCAGACGACGACCGGCGACCTCGACGTCCTCGAATCGCGGCGAAAAGTCGGACAGATCCGCCTGGGTTCTCAGCCGCGCCCAGGCGGCCCGCGCCGCAGCTTCGCTGGAAAAGGCGCCCAGCTGGATCAGTCGACCCTCCGCCGACGAGGTCGGCCGCGGCTCCGACCGGATGACGGCGGGGCGCAGAACCGGCCTGTCGGCACGATCGACCGCCTCGACAAGCGCAGGAGCGGCGGCACGCATGGCGGGCTGGACGGCCGGTTGGACCATCCGCGTCACCGCACCCCTTAGACCGGGCTCCCGGTCAGGCTCGGGTTCCGTCCGCCTTTCCTCCGCGCCCAGCCGCCCCGCCATGGCGTCGCGGGCGTCCCACATCTCATAGGGCGTCATCAGGGCGATTTTCACGGGCGAGAATTTTGCAGGCCGCAAACCCTGAGTTTCGGCGCGAGTTTTTTGCGCAGCTGCGGGCCTGGGGGCGTCCGGGTCCATCGGAATCTCGATCGCAGCGATCCGATCGGCGGCGGACTGGAAGGAATGACGGTCGCCCTCGACGGCCCCGCACCCGGCAAGCCCGAGGGTGAGGGCGATCAGAACTGGACGGGTCGCTGCTGCCGGCGTCATAAGCACCACCCTAGTCGCCAGGGCTTGAGGTCTGGTGCATCGACACGCTTAAGGCACAAGGTTAACCGGTTCACCATGACCCAGCCCGCTTCGCTCCTCGTCGTTCGTTCCGTCGCGGAACTGCGCGCCGCGGTACGCGACTGGAAGAGACAAGGCCTGACGGTGGGCCTGGTTCCGACCATGGGCGCCCTGCATGACGGCCATCTGGCCCTGGTGCGCGAAGCCGTTCAGCGCGCCGATCGAGTGGTGGTCTCCAACTTCGTCAATCCGACCCAGTTCGCCCCGACCGAGGATCTGGCCCGCTATCCACGCCAGCAGGCGGAGGATGCGCGGCTGTTGTCCGGCGTCGGCTGCCCTCTGATGTTCGCGCCCGCGCCAGAGGACATGTACCCCGAAGGCTTCGCCACCAGCATCGCCGTGACGGGTCCGGCGATGGGCCTGGAAGGCGATTTCAGGCCTCAGATGTTCGGCGGGGTCGCCCTGGTGGTGACCAAGCTGTTCAACCAGGTTCAGCCGGACTTGGCCGTGTTCGGCGAGAAGGACTATCAGCAGCTGATGGTGATCCGGCGCTTCGTCCGCGACCTGGATCTGCCGATCGACATCGTCGCCGTTCCGACCCAGAGGGACGAGGCCGGCTTGGCCCTGTCGTCGCGAAACGCCTATTTGTCGCAAGACGAATTGGCCGTGGCCCGCCGGCTCAACCGCATCCTGGCGGCGGCGGCGGCCGATGCCGCGTCGGGGCGTCCCCTGCCCGGCGTCGAACGAGACGCCTATGCCGCCGTGCTGAAGGCCGGCTTTGAGCGCATCGACTATGTGGCGGTCCGGCGGGCCGAAGACCTGTCGGTCTTTCGCGACGGCGTGGTCGACGCCCCCGCCCGCATTCTCGCCGCCGCCTGGCTGGGCAAGACGCGGCTTATCGACAACCTGGCCATCTGAAAAAAGAGCCCGACGCAGGCGCCGGGCTTTGAATGGAAGTTCGGTGATGGTGTGTCCCAGAACGGGACAGATTCATCTGTCCGCCGCTTCGGTTAACGAAGTCCTAACCGCCGCGATCCGGCAGCCATGTGGTCTGACGACCGCTCGGTCCGGTCGGCCAGGTCAGCCGCCATCCGTCGCCGGCCCGTTGCGACTGAAAGTCCGCCTGAGAACCGACGCCGGGATAGTCGAACCGTTCGCCGTCCACGACGATCGACGCTGCACCCCCGTCGGGGGCCGTCGCACGCCAACTGCCGCCGGTGCGGCTCAGGACCGGCGCCCGCCTTCCGTTGATCGTCACCTCCGGCGGCGGTCCGTTCGCGCGACCGGAGACGATCAGGACCGCGCCGTCGGAATCCACCGCATCCAACCGACCCCGGCCGTCCAGCCGGGTCGTGGGTTCTCCGGCCGCGATCAGGATGATCGGCCCCGCGCCGCCTTGCAGAAGCACCAAGGTCTCGGGCGAGGGCGCGGCGTCCTCTCCGATCTGCACCTCCGGCCTCAACCGCATGTCGCCTGAGGTCAAGGGCGCCCGCAGTTCGAACCGGCCGGCGGCGTCTGCGCTGACCGCCACGGCCGCTCCGTCCCCCGCGCGAAGCACGACTCGGGCGTCGGGCGCCGCCGCGCCTCGAACCACCACCTGTCCCCCCTCGCGCCGAGCGGCGTCAACCGTCGGCGGCTGCGTCCAGGGCGATTCCACCGGGGCGCCCGGCTCGGACGCGACGGCGGCGTCCTTCTTTTCCGAACAGGCGCTCAAGGTCGGCGCCACAAGGACCAGAGCCGTCGATAGGGCCGCCTTGGCGACGATCCAGCGTTTCATCCTTGGTTCCGACACGATATGGCTGGCGCCCAGCGGCCGAGAGTCTGTTAGCTCGATCGCCGCCCGTTTGGCCATGGCCGACGGCGCATCCGTTCATTTCGAGGCCTCATGTCCCTGCCCCCTGTTTCGATCCAGCCTTTCGAAGGCCCCTCCGTCTGCCTGTTCTGCGGTTCGTCCGATCGGGCCGATCCCACCTACGTCCAAGCCGCGCGAGAGTTTGGCAGGGCGACGGCCGAGGCGGGATGGCGCCTGGTCTATGGCGGTGGCGGCGTGGGCCTGATGGGCGCCTCGGCGCGCGGAGCCCATGAGGCGGGCGGACGCGTGCTGGGGATCATGCCGGCCTTCCTGCGCAGCCGCGAGCGCCTGTTCGACGAGGTCGAGACGGTCGTCGTGACTTCCATGCATGAGCGCAAACAACTGATGTACGATCAGTCCGACGCCTTCGTGGTCGCTCCGGGCGGCATCGGAACCCTGGAAGAGGTGGTCGAACTGCTGTCCTGGAAGCGGCTGGATCTCCATCAGAAGCCCGTGGTCTTCCTGAACCTAAACGGCTTCTGGAACGGCTTTTTCGATCTGATGCGTCACAGCGTCGACGAGGGAATGACGCCGGCCGATTTCCTGAACGCCTGGACGGTGGCGGACACGGTGGAGGCTGCGCTGGAGCAGATTCAGACGGATCCCATGGACGGGGCGCGTATCTATGATCGCCGATAGGTGATCGCCGATCACAATCGACGCCGCGCATCTTGACAGTTTTTATCGAAAACTGACATTGACGCCCGACGGCACGACGCCGTTCTTCAATTCGGAGAGTTTTCATGCGCGTCCTGCTGATCGCCGCCGCCGTTTTCGCCGCCGCCCCCGCCGTCGCCCAGACGCCCGCCCCCACCAGCCTGGTCCTGGCGGATGCGGCCAAGGCCCCCGCCCGCCCGACCATCATCGACGGCGCGCGCTGGTCCTGCGACGGCTCGGCCTGCACCGCCTCGGGCGGCACGGAACAGCCGGCGACGCGCGCCTGCCGCCGCGTGGTGCAGAAGTTCGGCCCGGTGACGGCCTTCTCCTACAAGGGCAAGACGCTCAGCGCCGAAGAACTGGCCGCCTGCAACGCCTGATCCAGGCGTGAGGCGGCTTAGGCCGCCTCGCCTTTCAGGCGCCGCTGGATGGTTTCGCGACCGATCAGCGGCGCCAGGGCCGCCATGTCCGGTCCGTGCGCCTGGCCCGTCAGCGCCAGCCGCAAGGGCATGAACAGGGCCTTGCCCTTGGCGCCCGTCTCGGCCTTGACGGCGTTGGTCCAGGCGGACCAGGCCGTCTCATCAATGACCTCGGGCAACAGGCCGGCGGCGGTTTCGATGAAGGCTCCGTCCTCGATGACCGGCTGGATCGGCCCCCGCACGACCTTCGCCATTTCAACCACATCGGCGAACTTGTTCAGATTGCCCCGCACCACGGACCAGAAGGTCTCGCCTAGATCCGCGTCCAGGGCCTGCAACCGGGGTTGAGCCGAAGCATAGTCCATGACGTGCAGCGCCTGGGCGTTCAGCCGGTCCAGATCGGCCGTGTCATACCGCGCCGGCGACCGGCCCATCTTGGTGAAGGCGAAGGTTTCGCCCAGGGCCTGAACCGATGAGGCGACCTCCAAGGGGTCGGAGGTGCCGATCCGGCCCAGATGGCTGGTGATGGCGATCGGTTCATAACCCTGGTCGCGCATCTCGCTGATCGACAGGGAGCCCAATCGTTTCGACAGGGCCGCGCCGTCGGCGCCGACCAGCAGGGGCATGTGGGCGAAGCCGGGAACCGTCGCCCCCAGGGCTTCGAAAATCTCGATCTGGGCGCCGGTGTTGGTGACGTGATCCTCGCCCCGGATGATGTGGGTGATGGCCATGTCGATGTCGTCCACCACAGACGGCAGGGTGTAGAGGAACAGGCCGTCCTCGCGGATCAGAACCGGGTCGGACATGGAGGAGGTATCGACCTCGGCGTGGCCGCGCGCCAGGTCTTCCCAGGCGACCCGCTTGCCCTCCAGCTTGAACCGCCAGTGAGGACGACGCCCCTCGGCCTCATAGGCCGCCTTCTGTGCGTCCGTAAGGTCCAGCGCGGCGCGGTCGTAGATGGGCGGCAGGCCGCGCGACAGCTGCACCTTGCGACGGCGGTCGAGTTCGTCGGCCGTCTCATAGGCGGGATAGAGCCAGCCCGACGCCTTGAGCCTGGCGGCGGCCTCCTCATAGCGGTCGAAGCGCTTGGATTGGTTATAGCGCTCGTCCCAGGTCAGCCCCAGCCAGGTCAGATCGTCCTCGATCCCCTGCTCGAACTCCGGCGTGGAGCGCGCCAGGTCGGTGTCGTCGATCCGCAGCACGAAGGATCCGCCCTGCCCCTTCGCGAACAGCCAGTTCACCAGGGCGGTGCGGACATTGCCGACGTGCAGCTTACCCGTCGGCGACGGGGCGAAACGAACCTTGACGGACATGAAGACCTAGACCTCAAAAGCGAGGCGGCTAGGTCGCGCCGCAACCCCGCGAAGTCAAGGCTTGGGTCCCTCGAACTTCAGTCGTCCCGGTGAACCCGCTCGCGGCGTTCGTGGCGCTCCTGCGCCTCGACCGACAGGGTCGCGGTGGGGCGAGCCTCCAGACGACCCAAGCCAATGGGTTCGCCGGTGTCCTCGCAATAGCCGTAGGAGCCGTCCTCGATCCGCCGCAGGGCGTCGTCGATCTTGGAGATCAGCTTGCGCTGCCGATCGCGGGTCCGCAATTCCAGGGCGCGATCCGACTCCGAAGAGGCGCGATCGACCAGATCGGGATGGTTTTCCGTCTCCGCCTTCAGGTTGACGACCGTCCCCTTGGACTCGCGAAGGATTTCATCCTTCCAGTCCAGCAGCTTCTTTTTGAAGTAAGCCAGTTGCCGCTCATTCATGAACGGCTCGTCGTCCGACGGGCGGTAAGGACCGGTTTCGTCGGACACAACGGACGCCAAGGCGCTCATCCCACTCACGCTCTCTAATCACGCCCCCCTGTGGCGTAGGGGCCGTATAGTCAGCCCGACGAGTCGCGGCAACGGCGTTCGCGATTCCGTGATCATGATTCCGTGAGCGCCTTGATGAAATAGGAACCCAGCTAAGGCCCCGTCCTCGATCTTGAAAAGCCGAAGCTTTTACGATCAAGCCTCGCCGCGACGCAGTTCGGCCTTGGCCAGTTCCACAGCGGCGCGCAGGTCGATCTGATCCAGCACGGCGTTCAACCCCGCATCCCCGCCATCGGGGCGCTCTTCGCGCAGATTGCGGGCCAGCCGTTCCAACAAGGCGGGATCGCCCTCGCCGGACAACAGAGCCAGTTTCATCTCGTCGAGCCGGTCCAAAAGCCCTGCGCCCCGCTTGATGGCGCGCCGACGTTTTTCCAGCGGCCCCTCCACGCCTTGGAGAGCCATCAGGGCCGAGACGTCGGCGACGCTCGTCGGTGCGGCGGCGGCTGAAGCGGCGGTGGGCGCCGACGCCCCGCCGGCTTGACCGAGCGAAAAGCCGCTGGCCGAGCGAGCGGACTTGCCGCTGGTCGGGGCTTGGGGGCCCGTGGTCCCTGTGACCTTCATCCGCGCATGCTCCGGCTCATGATCATATCCTTGAGGAACGGAGTGACCGTTTGGTTAACAGCTGGGCAGAATTTGCCCTCACCATCCACCCACAAGCCGCCACACCACCATATTTTCAACAGCTTAGATCACGGCACGATCCTGGCATAAGGCATCAGAAGAAGCCTCAGAGACGTCCGACCCATGCAGAATCTGCTCGCCCGCCTCGTCACGCCCTTGGCCGTCCTGGCCCTGGGCGTCAGCGCGTCCGCGGCCGCAGCCCAGTCGCGGATCAAGGACATCGCCGCCGTCGAAGGCGTTCGCGGCAACCAACTGGTCGGCTACGGCATGGTCATGGGTTTGAACGGCACCGGCGATTCGCTGCGCAACTGTCCCTTCACCCGGCAGTCGCTGGAAGGCATGACCGAGCGGCTCGGGGTCAATATCCGCGGCGCAAACGCCAACACCAAGAATATGGCCGCAGTCATGGTCACGGCCGAACTGCCGGCCTTCGCCACGCCGGGTTCGCGTATTGACGTCAACGTCTCCTCCATGTGCGACGCCAAGAGCCTGCTGGGCGGATCTCTGGTCGTGACCAGCCTTCAGGGCGCGGACGGTCAGGTCTATGCGGTGGCCCAGGGCTCGGTCCAGACGGGCGCCGTCTCGGCCTCCGGAGGATCAGGTTCTTCGGTGACGCGGGGGGTGCCCACGGCCGGCCGGATCGCCTCGGGCGCCTCCGTCGAGCGCGAGACCGGCTTCGAAATGGCCAATATGAATGAGGTCCGGCTGAATCTGCGCAATCCGGATTTCACCACCGCCCAGCGCGTCGCCGCCGCCGTCAACGCCGCATTCCCCGGCACGGCCCTGGCCGAGAACGGAACGGTCGTGGCCCTGCGGGCGCCCGGGCAAATGGGCATGGCCGGCTTCATCAGCCGCGTGGAAAACCTGCCCGTCACCGTCGATTCTCCCGCCAAGGTCATCATCGACGAGGTGAACGGCGTCATCGTCATGGGCGATGCGGTGCGGATCTCGCGGGTGGCCATCGCCCAGGGCAATCTGACCATCTCGGTCGATGAACAGCCCTTCGTCAGCCAGCCCGCCCCCTTCAGCCAGGGACAGACGGCGGTCGTGCCCAGCACCCAGGTCAATGTCGAAGAAGATCTGGGCACCCAGATGCGGCTGGTGGGCGGCGGAACCAGCCTGTCCACCCTGGTGAACGGCCTGAACGCCCTGGGGGTCAGCCCCCGCGACATGATCAGCATCCTGCAGGCCATCAAGGCGTCCGGCGCCTTGCAGGCCGAGATCGAGGTGATGTGACGATGACGGACCTGTCCGCCCCCGCCGAACTGATCCGCCCCCTGCCCGCCGCTGCGACGGCCGCAGTCGGCGCGAGCCGTGAGAAGATCAAGGCCACGGCGGAAGCCTTCGAGGCCAGCTTCCTGTCTCAGATGCTGAAACCGATGTTCGAAGGCTTGTCGACCGACGGCCTGTTCGGCGGCGGTCAGGGCGAGGCGACCTGGCGCAGTTTTCTGCTGGACGAAATGGCCAAGAAGACCGTGGCCGCCGGCGGGATCGGCCTAGCCGGGCCGGTGATGAACGAAATGCTGAAGATGCAGGAGGCGCGGCCATGAGCGACGCTGAACTGGCCGGGGCGCGCGTGCGCCAACTGCTGGATCTGACGCGGCGCCTGACCGAGCGTTTGGCGGCCGAGACGCGCGCCTTCCAAGAGGGGCGCCCCCAGGAGGTCGCCAAGGGATTGGCCGAAACCCAGGAGATGGCCAACCTCTATCGCCGCGACTCCGCCCATGTGAAGGCCAACCCCGCCCTTCTGGCCGACGCGCCTTCGGCTGATCGGTCCGCTCTGATCGAGGCCACCCGCGCCTTCGACGCCGTCCTGGCCCGTCACGCCGGCGCTGTTGAGGCCGCCCGCCGTATTTCCGAGGGCCTGGTGCGGGCCATCGCCCATGAGGTCGCAGCCGCCCGAACGCCGGCCGCCGCCTATGCCGCCGATGGACGGGCGGCCATGGGCGACGGACGCGCGGTGGCGTTCAACCGCAAGGCTTAAGCGACATTTTTTGATTTCTGCGGGCCTCGTTCCCGCCGTGTTGCGGGTTTTTTAAGCGACGGGGATCATAGTCGCCCCATGCCGATCACCACGCGCCTTTTGGGACTTGCCTTTGCGTCCGCCGACGCCCTGGTGGAAATCGACGCCCAAGGGCGCGTCGGCTTCGCCCTGGGCGCGGGCCCCGCTGCGGGACAGGACGTCGGAGCCCTGTGGACCGGCAAACCCCTGACCGAACTGCTTCATCAGGGCGATCATGTCGTTCAGACGCTGATGAACAGCAAGACGGGCGCCCGCAGCGCGCCCCTGCAGATCCTTCTGACCGTCGGCGCCGACCGAGTGCGACGCGCTTCGATCCGCGCCTTCGTCCTGCCCCAGCTGGCGCCCGCCATATCCTGCGCCATCGCCTATGAGGGTCCGGCCATCCCGCTGGGCGAACTGGACGTTCCGCCGCTGATCGACGCCGAACGCTTCCTGATCGACGCGCCCCGCATCATCGACAACTCGCGCGATCTGGCGTTCGGCTTCCTGGACGTTCACGGCCTGGAACAGCTGCCGGAGGCGCTGGCGGACCGGGTTCAACGCCGGATCGAGGCCACGCTTCAGTCGGCCGCCGTTCACGGCTCCTCCGCCGCCCAGATCACCCAGGAGCGTTTCGCTCTGTTGCGGCCGGAAACCGACAAACGCGACCTGGCGGCGGAAGTGGTCGAGGCCGGACGAGCGGAGGGCGCCGAACTGGCCGCCGAGAGTTTCACCGCCCCCGTTCCCCAGGGCGCGGACAGCCTGTGCGTGCTGCGCGCCATGCGTTTCGCCATTGAGGGATGTCTGAAGGACGGCGGCCTGGCCAATCCTCAGATCGCCTTCACCGAGTCCCTGAAGCGGACCTTCCGCGACGCCGAGGCGTTCCGCGGCGTGGTCAAGGCTCGAGACTTCCAGGTCCACTACCAACCGATCGTCCGACTGGACTCGCGGGCGGTGCACCATTTCGAGGCCCTGGCGCGGTTCAATACCCCCAACGGCCCGGCCGAAGCCATCCGCATGGCTGAAGAGCTGAAAATGATCGAGGCCTTCGACCTAGCCGTCGCCGAGAAGGTGCTGAAGCGGATGCGGGCGCCCGGCGCCGGCCTGCTCAAGATGGCGATCAATGTCTCCGGCGCGTCGCTTGGCGACGACACCTATGTCGAGAACCTGCTGAAGATGACCTCCGGCTCGACGGAAGAGCGCAAACGTCTGATCGTGGAAGTGACCGAAACCTCGGCCCTGGCCGATCTGGAGGCGGCGAACCGGCGGCTGACCGCCCTGCGTGAGACCGGCATCAAGGTCTGCATCGACGACTTCGGCGCCGGCGCCACCTCCTATGACTATGTCCGCAAACTGCCTGTGGATGCGGTCAAGATCGACGGGGATCTGGTGCGCGGTCTGAGCGATCCCCTGACCGAGGGTTTGATCCGGGGCGTGGTCGAACTGTGCCGGTCGATGAAGCTGGAAACCATCGCCGAGATGATCGAGACGGACCCGGTCGCCGATCAGTTGAAGAGCCTGGGGGTCGAATACGGCCAAGGCTGGCTGTTCGGCCGCGCCGAGGCCGAGCCGCGCACCCAACTGGCCAGCGCGGCGCCGATCCGACGCCGGGGCGCGGTCGAAGCCTGGGGCTGACCGCCTATCCGGCAGTCGGCTTGGCCAGCGACGGTCGCTCGCCGGCCTTGGCGGCGGCGGTCGCTTCGACGGCGCGCATGACGCGCAGCAGGTTCTCGCCGGCGATCTTGCGGATATCGGCCTCGGTCCAGCCGGCGTCCATCAGGGCGGCGAGGATGCGCGGATAGGCGTCCACCCCGGTCATGCCCTCGGGCAGGCTGCCGATGCCGTCGAAGTCGGCGCCCAGGCCGACGTGGTCGATCCCCGCGACCTGACGCACATGCTGGATGTGGGCGACGACGTCGGCCAGGGTCGCCTCCGGCGTCGGATGGGCGGCGGACCAGGCGGCGAGGCCGGCCTCGACGGCGGTCGGATCGCCGGGGTTCAGGGTCTTCAGCCGCGCCTCCTCGCCCGCGCGGTCGGCGTTCCAGGCGCGGACCCGTTCGGAGACGAAGCCGGGCGCCAGATTGATCATCACGATCCCGCCGTCCTCGGGCATCATCCGCAGCACCCGGTCTGGCACGTTGCGGGGATGGGCCGTGATCGCCCGCGCCGAGGAGTGGGAGAAGATGACCGGGGCGTCGGACACCCGCATGGCGTCCAGCATGGTGTCCTCGGAGACGTGGCTGAGGTCCACCATCATGCCCAGGCGGTTCATCTCACGCACCACATCCTCGCCGAAGGGGCTGAGGCCGCCCCATTTGGGGGCGTCGGTCGCGCTGTCGGCCCAGGTGGTGGTCTTGGAATGGGTCAGGGTCATGTAGCGAGCGCCGGCGCGATAGAATTCGCGCAGCAGGGCCAGGGAATCGTCGATGGAATAGCCGCCCTCCATGCCGATCAGGCTGGCGATCCGACCCGAGGCGAAGACGGCGTCGACCTGGTCCGCCGTGGTCGCCAGACCGAAGACCTCGGGATGGGCGGCGATGATCCGCTTGGCCGTGTCGATCTGCTCGAAGGTCTCCTCGACCGCCTCGAGCGGGGTCAGGCTGGCGGGGACGTAGACCGACCAGAACTGGCCGCCGACGCCGCCGGCGCGAAGGCGGGCGATGTCGGTGTGGAGCCGGGTCGTCGCCTCAAGATTGGTCGTCAGATCAACGGCGTAGACGTCATTTCCGTACTGCTGGCGCAGGGCCCAGGGCAGGTCGTTGTGGCCGTCGATCAGGGGCGTGGTCTTCAGGATCTCCAGCACCCGGGCCTCGCTGGTCGTTTGGGCTTGGACGGAGGTGGCGAAGGCGGCGACGGCGACGCCGGCCAGAAGACGACGGATCATGATGCGACTCCCTGATGTCGCGACGCACACTGACAGACGGATCTGGAGAAAAGAACCCTCTCCCGCTTGCGGGAGAGGTGTCGCGTCGATCGGCGAAGCCGATCCAGCGACGGAGAGGGAAGTCTCGCCCAAAGGAAGACCTCCCCCATCGTCAGGCGTGTCGCTGCGCGCCACGACCTGACACTTCCCCCGCAAGCGGGGGAAGGTCTAAGAGACGGCATGAGCGACGCCGCCTTTTCCGATCCGCTCGACCTGAAGAAGGTCGAGACCCGCGCCTGGTTCGAGCATCTGCGCGACCGCATCCATGCGGCCTTCGAGGCGCTGGAGGATGCGGCGCCCGATGATCTGTTTCCGGGGAAGCCGGGGCGGTTCGTGCGGACCGCCTGGGACCGCAAGGACGGCGGCGGGGGCGTCATGGGGATGATGCACGGCCGGCTGTTCGAAAAGGTCGGGGTCCATGTCTCGACCGTCCACGGCTCCTTTCCGGCCGACTACGCCAAGACGGTGCCGGGCGCGGCGGAGGACCCCCGGTTCTTCGCCACCGGGATCAGCCTGATCTGCCATCCGGTCAGCCCCAGGATTCCGGCCGTGCATATGAACACCCGCTTCATCGCCACGACCCAGAGCTGGTTCGGCGGCGGGGGCGATCTGACGCCGGTGCTGGACGCGGATCGGCGCCAGGACCACCCGGACACCCTGGCCTTCCACGCCGCGATGAAGGCGGCCTGCGACGCGCACGATCCCGACTGGCACGCCAAGTACAAGGCCTGGTGCGACGAGTATTTCTTCCTGCCGCATCGGCAGGAGCCGCGCGGGACGGGGGGGATCTTCTATGACCACCACGACAGCGGCGACCACGACAGGGACTTCGCCTTCACCCGCGACGTGGGCCTGGCCTTCCTGGACGTCTATCCGAAGATCGTCGCCGGGCGGATGGGCGAGGCCTGGACGCCGGAGGAGCGCGAGGAGCAGCTGGTGCGGCGCGGGCGCTATGTGGAGTTCAACCTGCTGTATGACCGTGGCACCATGTTCGGCCTCAAGACCGGCGGCAACGTCGATTCGATCCTCAGCTCCATGCCCCCGGTGGTGAAATGGCCGTGAAATCCCCCCTCGCGAAGATCCTGCTGCGGCCCCTGGCCACCTCGGTGCTGTTCGCCGTGCTGTACGGGATCTATCTGGTCCTGGCGAAGCAGCCGCAGATCCCGCTGACCCTGTTCGTGGTGATCGGCTTCTATTTCGCGGCCTCGCTGCTGCTGGAGCGGTTCGTATTTCCTCGCATCGGACTCTGAGCGGCTTCACCGGACCAAAAAGAGTGTCCGATGTGTCCGATGTGTCCGATGTGTCCGATGTGTCCGATGTGTCCGATGTGTCCGATGTGTCCGATTGCGACGTGGATGCGTTTTTTCGTCAAGGCCCCGGCGTAGCAAAGCCCTGACCCTGTAGGTCAGAGCGTTTGGGCGTCTGGCTGTCTGCGATTGTCAAAGACCGAAACGGGCATTCTAAGCCCATCGCGACGGACGCTGGGTTGATCGATCGCATTTTCCAAATTGGTCCCTCCAATCAACGCCGCCTGGATTGAAACAGCGGGGCCTTGCGCCGACGGCGCCCCTACCCCATCGCCGCGACGAAGGCGTCGCCCGCGCGGCTGCGGTAGCGTTCGGCGTGGCGCAGCAGGCGGAAGGGGCGTTCCGGCAGGGAAAAGGCGGCGGTGACCAGGCGGCCGGCGGCGACGGAGGCGTAGGCGACGCTTTCGGACAGGGCGGTGGCGCCGGCCCCGGCCTCGGCGGCGGCCAGGACGGCCTCGTTCGACGGCAGGGTCATGGCGACGGGCAGATCGGCGGGATCGATCCCGGCCTGGCGCACCGCCTCCTCCAGGGTCGAACGGGTGCCCGAGCCGGCTTCGCGCAGCACCCAGGGGGATGTGGTCAGATCCTGAGCCGACAGACGGCGCAGGCCCGTCCAGGGGTGGTCCGGCGCCACCACGACGGCCAGCCGGTCCGAGCCGATCCGGGTCTGTTCCAGCGCGGATTCGTCGACCGCGCCCTCGACCAGGCCGATCTCGGCCTCGCCTCCCAGAACGGCGGCGGCGGCCTGGCGCGTATTGCCGATCTGGACGTCCAGTTCGATGCCCGGATGGGCGGCGTGGAAGGCGACCAGGCGACGGGGCAGCCAGTAGGAGGCGATGGTCTGGCTGGCGAAGACGGTCAGGCGGCCGCGCCGCAGGGCGCTGAGATCCGCCAGCGCCGCTTCGGCCGCCGCCGCCCGGGCCAGAACGGCCTTGGCCTCGGGCAGGAAGGCCTGGCCGGTCTGGTTCAGCACCACGCCCCGCCCCACCCGGTCGAACAGATGGACGTCGTGCTCGGCCTCCAGCGCCGCAATGGCGTTGGAGACGGCCGACTGGGTCAGGTTCAGCGCCCGCGCCGCCGCCGTCACATGCTGACGCTCGGCCACGGCGACGAAGATGCGCAGGCGCTCCAAAGTCACAATCAATCTCCAAATCGGATTGAAACGACCATAACAATCCGTTGGACCGAGGTCGAGCGGGCGCGCATCAAGCGGAACCATGAAGTCCGCCGCCTCTGCCGCCGTCGCGACCCCGTCCCTGCCCCGCCCCGTCGGCCTGGCGGCGCGGCTCGGCGCGTTTGCCCGTTCGGTCTGGCCCGGCCTGATGATGAGCCTGGTGGTCGCCCTGGCGGCGGTGGGCCTGGGCGGCCTGGAACGCGAGGCGGTCGGCAAGGTCTGGCTGGAGCCGCTGGTCCTGGCCATTCTGCTGGGAGCCGGGGTGCGGGCGGCCTGGACGCCGGATGAGCGGTTCAGGGTCGGGATCGATTTCAGCGCCAAAATTCTGCTGGAGGTCGCCGTGGTCCTGCTGGGCGCCTCGGTCAGCGCGGCGACCCTGTCGTCGCTGGGCCTAGGGTTCGTGGCCGGGGTCTTCGCCCTGGTGGCCGCCGCCATTCTGGTCGGGTTCGGGATCGGCCGTCTGCTGGGGCTGAACCCACGCATGGCCCTGCTGGCGGCGTGCGGCAACGCCATCTGCGGCAACTCGGCCATCGCCGCCGTGGCCCCGGTGATCGACGCCGACGGGGAAGAGGTGGCCGCCTCCATCGCCTTTACCGCCGTGCTGGGGGTGGTTGTGGTTCTGACCCTGCCGCTGCTGGGCGGGCTGATGTCCATGAGCGGCCTGCAATACGGAGCCCTGGCCGGGCTGACCGTCTACGCCGTGCCCCAGGTGCTGGCGGCGGCCGCCCCGTTCGGCGCGGTCGCGACCCAGACGGGGACGGTGGTCAAGCTAGCGCGGGTGCTGATGCTGGGGCCGGTGATCCTGGCGCTGTCGCTGATGTTCAGGGATCGGGCGGCGGGAGCGAAGGGGCCGGGACTGCACCGGCTGCTGCCCTGGTTCATCGTCGGCTTCCTGGCGATGATCGCCCTGCGGAACCTGGACCTGATTCCGCAGGCGGCGCTGGAGCCGATGGCGGCGGCGTCGGGCCTGCTGACCGTGGCGGCCATGGCGGCCCTGGGGCTGCAGACCGACATCCGGGCCGTGGCGCGCGCCGGCGGGCGAGTGGCGGCGGCCGTGGTGCTGTCGCTGGCGGCCCTGGTGGGGCTGAGCTTGGGGCTGATCGCGGTGCTGGGGGTTTAGCCCTTCCACTTTCGTCATTCTCCGGCAAGCCGCGCCTTCGCGGCGCAGACCGGGGAACCCAGCGGCGCTGAAGGCGAAATCCATCCGCCACTCGCTGTTTGAAGCCAGTATCCTCGACAGGTTCGCGCTCGCGCGCGCCGCTGGGTCCCCCGGTCTCGCTACGCTCGCCGGAGGATGACGAAAATAAGGATCAAATCCCGCTGCCCTGCTCTTCCACCGGCGGCGGGGTCAGCAGCAGGAAGGCGCGGATCCAGGCGGTGAGGACGGCGCGGTCGTTGGGGCGTTTCAGGCTTTCGAGGGCGGCGTCGGCCAGGGGTTCGGGGATGCGCGAACCGCGCCGGGTCTCGACCAGTGCGGCGGCGTAGTCGGGCTGGAACTCCGGGTGGCACTGGAAGGAGATGGCGTCTTCGCCCCAGGCCAGGCCGGCGTAGGGGGTGAAGCCGCTGGAGGCGATGACGCGGGCGTCGGGCGAAACGGCCACGACCTGATCCTGGTGCGAGACCGGAATGGCGATGGTGCGGGCGCGGGGGTGCATCCAGGGCTCGTCGCTGAGGACGTCGTAACGGTGCAGGCCGACGCCCCAGCCCTTGTCCGACTTGACGACTTCGCCGCCGAAGGCGTGGGCCAGGACCTGGTGGCCGAAACAGATGCCGACGATCCGGGTGCGGCCCCGCGCCGCGCGCAGCCAGTCGACCAACTGGGGAATCCACGGCAGGTCGTCATAGACGCCGGCGGCCGAGCCGGTGACGATCACCCCCTGAAAGGCGGACGGGTCGGACGGCAGATGCCCGGATTGGACGTCGAACCGGGTGGTCGGGACGTTTTCGCCCAGGAGGGCACGGAACCGGGCCGGATAGTCGTCGAAACTGTCCTTCAGGGCCTCGGGCGGATGGCCGGTTTCCAGAATGGCGATGCGGATCATGACCCAACCATAGACAAGGGGCGCGCCGATCAGAAGGACCAGATTTCAGCCCGGCCGCCCGGATCGCCCAGACGATCGGCCACCCAGCCGCACACCTGGCGGGCCGCGTCCTCGGCGCCCGGCGGCGGATTGACGATGAGCAGGGCGCAGCCGTTCATCTTCATCGGATTGGTCAGGGGCCGCAGGCGGGCCTCGGCGACCAGGGTCGGGCCGGCCCGGCCTTCCAGCCGCCGGGTGAAGGCGTCGAAGGTCTCCAGATCCTTCAGCGGGGTCCAGACGGCGATGGTCGCTGCGGGATCGCGGCGAATCACCGCCAGGGCGGCTTCGGCCGAGCGGATATAGTCGTCGGGCTTCTCGAACGGGGGGTCGATCAGGATCAGGGGCGCCTTGGCCCGCGCCGCCTCGGCCGTGGCCAGGGCGTAGCCGTCGCCCTCGCGCGCCTCGGCGTTGGGGCGATCCGCCAGGGCTTGATCCAGCAGGGCGCGGACGGGCGGGTTCAGCTCATAGCCGACATAGGTTCCGCCGGCCCCAAGGGCGTCGGCGATCAGCACCGGCGAGCCAGGATAGAAGCGGGCGCCGCCGTCGGGATTCAGCGCCGCCACCCGATCCGCCAGGGCCTGCATCAGCGGCGGACGATCCGGGTCGGTCATCAGGCGCGCGACCCCGGCCTCGGCCTCCTTCGACCGGGCGGCGTCTCCGGACAGGTCATAGAGGCCGGCGCCGGCGTGGGTGTCGAGCACCGTCAGCGGGCCCGCCGCCGCGCGGGCCTTCACCAGCCACAGCACCAGGGCGTGTTTGACCAGGTCGGCGAAGTTTCCAGCGTGGAAGCTGTGGCGATAGTTCATGCCGCCTCGTGTCGCGCCGGGCGCGCAGGGTCAAGGGGAACTCGCCAAGGCGGCGCCGCGTTCGTCGCAGGTCTGAGGCAAGCCGCTGAAAGACCGCTGAAAAGGAAACGCCGGGATGGCGGACGGATCGCATGGCTTCGACCCGGTGGTCGAGGTTCCGCAGGGGCTGAGCTGGTGCAGCGACGACAACCCCGGCCTGACCCGCCGCCGCGCCGGCAAGGGCTGGTCCTATCGCGACGCCGAGGGGCGGCCGGTCAAGGACCCCAAGGTTCTGGACCGGATCCGCGCCCTGGCCATTCCGCCCGCCTGGACCGACGTCTGGATCTGCCCCAAGGCCAACGGCCATATCCAGGCCACGGGCCGAGACCTGAAGGGCCGCAAACAGTACCGTTATCACAACGATTGGAGCACGGCCCGGTCGGAGAACAAGTTCGACAAGCTGCCGGCCTTTTCGCGCGCCCTGCCGAAACTACGGGCGCAGGTGGAACATGATCTGGGCCTGCGCGGGCCGGTGAAGGCCAAGGTTCTGGCCACCGCCGTGCGCCTGCTGGAGATCACCCTGATCCGGGTCGGGAATGCGACCTACGCCCGGCAGAACCGCAGCTATGGGCTGACCACCCTGAACAAGCGGCATCTGGAGGTGGACGGCGCCGCCCTGACGTTCGAGTTCCGCGGCAAGAGCGGCAAGGACCACCGGGTCAGCGTCCGCGACCGGCGGCTGGCGCGGGTGGTTCGGACCCTGGAGGAGCTGCCGGGGCGCCAGTTGTTCAAATACCGCGACGCCGAGGGCCATCTGTGCCCGGTCACCTCGGACGATGTGAACGCCTATATCCGCGCGGCCATGGGCGACCAGTTCTCGGCCAAGGATTTCCGCACCTGGGCGGGCACGGTCTCGGCGGCGCGCGCCCTGCGCGAGATGGAGCCCCCGACCTCGCCCACCGACGCTAAGCGGAAGATCACCGTCTGCGTCAAGGCGGTGGCGGGCCTGTTGGGCAATACGCCGACGGTGTGCCGGACCGCCTATGTCCATCCGAAGGTGATGGCCCTGTTCGAGAGCGGCGCGTTGAAGACCGCCCTGCCGGGACCGGACGCCAAGGGGTTCGAGACGGCGCTGATCCGGCAGTTGGCCGCAGCCTGACCGTCAGCCCTTCACGCGCCAGGTGGCGCCGTCGGGGCCGTCCATGACGACGACGTTGAGGGCGTTCAGGCGGTCGCGGATGCGGTCGGCCTCGGGCCAGTCCTTGGCGGCGCGGGCCGCGGCGCGTTGCTCCAGCAGGGCCTCGACCTCGGCCTTCAGGGCGGGATCACCGCCCTCGAACCAGGCGTCCGGCGTCAGCGACAGCACGCCGAGCAGGCCGGCGGCTTCTTTCAGGCTCCAGCGAGCCATGGCGACGTCATTGATGTCGGTCTCGGCGTCATTGAGCAGATCGCGCAAGGCGTTCGCCAGCCCGAAGAGCTGAGCTATTGCGCCGGGCGTGTTGAGATCGTCCTCCAGCGCGTCCAGCACTGGATCGAGCGCGTTCTCGGCCAGCTCCAGCTCGGCCTCGTCCAGCGTGGCCTCATCGAAGTCGGCCAGGGCCGCGTCGGCGTCGCGCAGGACGCCGTAAAGTCGGTCCAGATTCTTGCGGCTCTGTTCCAGCAGGCCCTGGTTCCAGTCCAGCGGCTGGCGGTAGTGGGCGCTCAGCAGCGCCCAGCGGACGACTTCGCCCGGCATGGACTGGACCAGGTCGTGCAGCAAGAGGACGTTGCCGATCGACTTGGACATCTTCTCGGCGTCCACGGTCAGGAAGCCGTTGTGCATCCAGTAGCGGGCGTAGTGGTCGTGGGCGTTCTCGGCATGGGCGCAGCCGTGGGCGCAGACGCCCTGGGCGATTTCGTTCTCGTGGTGGGGGAAGGCCAGATCGACGCCGCCGCCGTGGATATCGATCGGCAGGCCCAGGGTCTGTTCGATCATGGCCGAGCATTCGATATGCCAGCCGGGGCGCCCCTCGCCCCAGGGGGAGGGCCATGCCGGTTCGTCCGGCTTGGACGGTTTCCACAGGACGAAGTCGTGCGGATTCTTCTTATAGGGCGCGACCTCGACCCGGGCGCCGGCGATCATGTCGTCCAGGTTCCGGCCCGACAGGGCGCCGTAGGACGGATAGGCCGAGACGTCGAACAGGACATGCCCCTCGGCCGCATAGGCGCAGCCGGCGTCGATGATGGCCTGAATCTGATCGACGATGGCCGGGATATAGTCGGTGACATGGGGGGCCAGGTCGGGCGGCGAGACGTTCAGCAGGGCCATGTCAGCCAGATAGGCGGCCTCGTACCGGGCGGTGACCTCGCCGATCGGCACCCCCTCGCGGGCGGCCTTCTGATTGATCTTGTCGTCCACGTCCGTGACGTTGCGGGCGTAGATCACCTTGTCCGCCCCGTACTGCCTTCGCAGCAGCCTTGCCAGGACGTCGAACACCACCGGCGGGCGCGCATTGCCGATATGGGCGTAGTCGTAGACGGTGGGACCGCAGACATAGAGGGTCACCCGGTTCCGATCGCGCGGTTCGAACAGGCGCTTTTCACGGCTCAGGGTGTCGTGGATGTGCAGCGGCATGGATCAGTCTTCGGCAGGTTTTCTTGCAGGACGGAGGGTCCGTCCCATATAGCGGCCTGAGATACAACCGGGCGCCCTCGCCCGCCCCGGCCGGAAATCCAGTCCATGAGCGTCACCCCCGCCAAACCCGTCCTCGTCAGCGATGCGGCTGTGCAGCGTCCCAGCCGCGAACAGGCGCTGGAGGCGGTGCGGACCCTGATCGCCTGGGCCGGCGACAATCCCGACCGGCCGGGCCTGATCGACACGCCCAAGCGGGTGGTCGACGCCTACGGAGAGTGGTTCGACGGCTATGAGGCCGACGCGGCCAAGGAGCTGAGCCGCACGTTCGAGGACGTGACCGGCTATGACGACATGGTCATCCTGCGCGAGATCGAGGTGGAGAGCCATTGCGAGCACCATCTGGCCCCCTTCCTGGGCAAGGCCTATGTCGCCTATCTGCCCGGCGAGAAGGTGGTGGGAATCTCCAAGCTGGCGCGGGTGGTCGAGATCTTCGCGCGGCGGCTGCAGAATCAGGAAACCCTGACCAACGACATCATCGAAGCCATCGAATCGCAGCTTCAGCCGAAGGGCGTCGCGGTCATGATCGACGCCGCCCATCAGTGCATGACCACCCGCGGGGTCCATCACCGGCACGTCTCGACCGTCACCACCCGCTTCACCGGCGCCTTCAAGTCCGATCCCGCCCTGGCGGAGCGTTTCCTGAAGCTGGCGAAGGGCTGAGCCGGCGCCCCTGTCGCATATGGCTGTCGCATATAATTGACGTGCAGGAAGGCGCGATCGTTTAGAAGCGCTTTACAAGCGGCGATCGGAACGCCAAGAACCGATCAAGCTTTCGGGCGATCCATAGGGAATGTCGGCGCATATGACGGCCGGCGAGTAACGGAGACGGTGCATGGCTGCGAAGATCGGTGGTTCCGGCGGGGACAAGCACACCATCGAACAGACGGCGGATATCAACATCACGCCGTTCATCGACATTCTGCTGGTGCTGATGATCATCTTCATGGTCGCCGCGCCGATGGCGACCGTCTCGATCCGCCTCGACCTGCCGCCGGCGCAGCCGCCTACCAATCCGACCGAAGAGAAGGAACCGGTGTACATCACCATCCAGGAGAACGGTCAGCTGTTCATCTCCGACAAGCAGACCTCGATCGACAACCTGGCGGCTGACGTCTGCACCGCCCTGGGCGGCGGCGCCTGCCAGGAAGAGCGCGTCTTCGTCCGCGCCCAGCCGGAAGTGAAATATTCGCAGTTCATGGAAGTCATGAACAAGATGCAGGAGAACGGCTTCTTCAAGGTCGGCCTGCTGAACGAAGACATCGAATAGGACCTGGGTTCTATCCAGGATCAGGGCCGCGTTCCGAAAGGGACGCGGCCTTTTTCTTTGCGGTGAAGCTTGTCGGACGCGCCAGAGGCAGACTTGATAAGCCCCGGCTGTTCGAGGAGTCCGCCCATGCGCCGTCGCACCTTCCTATCCGCCCTGCCCGCAGGAACCCTGGCCGCCGGCGCCCTGGCCGCGACCGGGACCGAGGCGAGACAGGCGGCGGGTGCTGCCCCCTCCCCCGCCCGTCCGGCTGATCCCTATGCGGGGATCGGCATCGGAGATCGGGTCACGGGACCCAGGTTCACGGGCCGCTCAACCGTCTGGGGCATGAACGGGGCGGCGGCGACGGCCCATCCGACCGCCAGCCTGATCGGAATCGACACCCTGAGACGCGGCGGATCGGCCATAGACGCCGCCATCGCCATCAATGCGGCCCTGGGCTTTCTGGAGCCGGTGGCCAACGGCATCGGCGGCGACGCCTATTGCATGCTGTGGGATCCGAAGCAGAAGAAGGTGGTCGGGCTGAACGGGTCCGGCCCCAGCCCGCGGGGCCTGAGTCTGGAGATCGCGCGTTCCCGGGCTGTGGACGGCTATCTGCCCCGCTACGGCGCGGTGACGGTGAACGTGCCGGGCACGGTGGACGCCTGGTGGAGCGCGCACCAGCGCTACGGCAAGCTGCCGTGGAAGGATGTGCTGCTGCCGGTCGCCGAGCTGTGCGAACAGGGCGTGCCCGTGCCGCAGGTCATCGCCTACTATCTGGAACGCAACATGGCGGCCTTTGATCGGGCGCGGATCCCGATCGAGGAGCACGACAACAGGAAGCGCATCTGGGCCACGGGCGGGGCGACGCCCAAGGTGGGCGAGGTCTTCGCCAATCCCTTCCTGGGCAAGACGCTGCGGATGATCGCCGAGGGCGGACGCGACGCCTTCTATGACGGCCCCATCGCCGACCAGATCGAGGCCTATTTCAAGCGGATCGGCGGCTGGATGACCCGCGCCGACATGGCGGCCCACCACACCGAATGGGTCGAGCCGATCCAGACCAACTATCGCGGGGTGGACGTCTTCGGCCTGGGGCCGAACACCCAGGGCCTGTCGACCAACCAGATCCTGAACATCTGCGAACAGTTCGACCTGAAATCCATGGGCTTCCAGTCCGCCGCCTCTCTGCACGTCCAGGCCGAGGCCAAGCGGCTGGCGTTCGAGGACCGGGCGCGCTGGTTCGCCGACGACCGATTCTCCAAGACGCCGGTCGAATGGCTGAACTCCAAGGCCTATGCGGCCGAGCGGGCCAAGCTGATCCGGCCCGATCGGGTCATGGACCGCGTCATGCCGGGCGACGCCCCGCACCACGGCGACACCACCTATTTCAGCGTCGCCGACGCTGACGGGATGATGGTCAGCTGGATTCAGTCCAACTATCGCGGCATGGGTTCGGGCCTGGCGCCCGACAACGGCTCCGAACCGCTGGGCTTCATGTTCCAGGACCGGGGCGAACTGTTCGCCCTGACCGACGGCCATCCCAACATCTATGCGCCGGGCAAGCGGCCGTTCCAGACCATCATCCCTGGCTTCGCGGTCAAGGACGGCGAGCCCTGGATGGCGTTCGGCGTCATGGGCGGCGCCATGCAGCCCCAGGGCCAGGCCCAGATCATCATCAACATGGTCGACTATGGGCTGGAGCCCCAGGCGGCGGGTGATGCGCCGCGCTGGCAGCACTATGGCTCGTCGGAACCGACCGGCCAGCCGCAGGAAGGAACCGGAGTGCTGCACCTTGAGAGCGGCGTGCCCGAGGCGACCAAGGCGCAGCTGCGGGCCATGGGCTGGACCTTGGGCGAGCCGGACGGCGGCTTCGGCGGCTATCAGAACGTGATGAAGCAGATGAACCCGGGCGGGCGCTGGACCTATGGCGCGGCGACCGAAATGCGCAAGGACGGGATCGCCCTGGCCTATTGAGGTTGGGCCTATTGAGATTGGCGTTCGGAAATGACCCACGAAGAGGTGCGTGCTCTGCTGCTGTCCTTTCCCCGCGTCGAGGACGGCGTCTCCTATGGGGAACCGTCATTCAAGGTGGCGGGGAAGTTCTTCACCTGGCTGCGCCCGAAGCTGGACGACAGTATCGTGGTGCATCTGGACAATCTGGACGAGCGGGATTTGCTGATCGAGATGGATCCCGCCGCCTTTCACGTCACCGACCACTACCGGGACTATCCGATCATCCTGGCCCGGATCGCCCATGTCGATCCCGTCTGGCTGAAGGCGGCGCTGTGGAAACGGTGGCGCAAGGTCGCGCCGAAGCGCCTGGCAAAGGCCCATGACGCGGCTTGACCTGACGTCGGGGAAATAAGTCAGGGTCCGTTGAAAATAGCAACGGACGGAAACGACATGGGGCTGACGGTCGAAGACCGGTCGATCAGGGCCGAGGACGGCTGGCCGCTGGAAGCGACCCTGTTTCGGGGCGACAGGCCGAGAATGGCGGTGCTGGTCTCGGCCGGAACGGGATTTCCGCGCGGCTTTTACGCCCGGTTCGCGCGGTGGATGGCCGAACGGGGCGGCGTGGTTCTGACCTATGACTATCGCGGCATCGGCGGGTCGCGGCCCGAGGATCTGGCGGCCATGGAGATGGACTATCCCGACTGGGGTCGGCTGGACATGCCGGCGGCGCTCAAGGCGCTGAAGAAGGCGGCGCCGGGCCTGCCGATCTTCCATGTCGGACACAGCGTCGGGGGGCATTTCGTCGGCTTCATGTCCAACCAGGGCGAGATCGCCCGCCACGCCTTCGTCTCGGTCGGGACCGGATGGTGGGGCGGACACCACCGAACCTATAATCCGATGGAGCTGTTCTTCTGGTTCGGTTTCGGGCCGCACCAGCTGCGCCGCCACGGCTATATCCGCGCGGGCCGGCTGTGGCGGGGGACCGACCTGTCGCGCGGGGTGTTCCAGACCTGGAAGCGGTGGTGCCTGAAGCCCGCCTATTTCCTGGACGAGCTGAGGTCCGGCGCCCTTGAGCCCCAGGGGTTCGACAAGGTTCGGGCGCCGATCCGGTCCTGGATCTTTCCCGACGACCCCATCGCCACGCCGGGCACGGGGGCGGCCCTGCTGAAAGCCTATCCCAACGCCCCGTCCGAGATCGTCGTAAGGCGGGCCGGCGACTATGGCGCCCGACGGATCGGCCACGAGGGCGCCTTCCGCAAGGGACTGGAGCCGCTGTGGCAGGAAATTCTGGATTGGTTCGACGCAGGGGTTTCGAAGGCTGGACCCGGCGCCTAACTGTTCGGCTCCCCCAGTAAGCAAGGTGTTCCCCCATGGCCTATGGCGATCAGCCCACCCTCAGCGTCGACGGCGTCGAGATTCCCCTGCTCGGCTTCGGCACCTGGCAGCTGGAGCCGGAGGACGCGCGGCGGATGGTCGCCGAGGCCCTGCGGATCGGTTATCGCCACATCGACACGGCCTGGATTTACAAGAACGAGAAGGCGGTGGGCGAAGGCATCCGGGATTCGGGCGTGCCGCGTGAGGACATCTTCCTGACCACCAAGATCTGGGTCGAGCATTTCACCCATGACGCCCTGCTGAAACAGGCCGAGAAATCGGCCGAGAGCCTGGGGACCACGCCGGACCTGCTGCTGCTGCATTGGCCCAAGCCGACGCCGACCTTCGAAGAGACCCTTGGCGCGCTGAACCAAGCCAAGGACCGGGGACTGACGCGCAACATCGGCCTGTCCAACTTCCCGTCCAAGGAATTCCGGCAGGCCCAGGCCCTGTCCAAGGCGCGGCTGATCACCAATCAGGTCGAACACCATCCCTATCTGGGCGTTGACGCCCTGGTCGCGACGGCGGCCGAGCTGGGGTCGTCGATCACGGCCTGGTCGCCCCTGGCCCAGGGCAAGATCGCAGACGACGCCACGATTTCCGAGATCGCCCAGGCCCATGGCAAGACCAACGGCCAGGTCACCCTGCGCTGGCTGATCCAGAACCGGATCATCGCCATTCCGCGCACGACGAGGGAAAGCCGGGCGCGCGAGAATTTCGACATCTTCGACTTTGAACTGTCGGGCGAGGAGATGCAGCGGATGGACGCCCTGGACCGGGGCGAACGGCTGGGCGACTGGCTGGACCCCGCCTACGAATGGGACAAGTCCGCCGCCTGATCAGAGGAGGCGCGCATGTTGCGGGAAAGAGATCGACCGCGCCTGTGGCGCGCCGCCTTCGCCGTCATCGGCTGGGCGGCGCTGGCGTTGCAGTATCTGCTGATGGCGGGGCCGGCGGACGGCTGGGCGGTTGCGACGCGGACCGTCCAGTACTTCAGCTTCTTCACGATTCTGACCAATATACTGGTCGCCCTGGCCCTGACCGGGCCTTTGCTGAAACCGACATGGCCCCTGGCCCGCTGGACGGCGTCGCCGACCTTCCGCGCCGCCGTGACGACCTACATTCTGATCGTCGGGCTGGTGTATCATTTCATGATCGCCCCCTACTGGCGGCCGGAGGGGCTGACCTTGGCCGTCAATCTGGTGCTGCACTACGTCATGCCGGCCGCCTTCCTGCTGGACTGGCTGTGGTTCACGCCGAGGGGCGCGTTGCGGTGGATCGACCCGGTGAAGGCCCTCGGATTTCCGCTGATCTTCGGCGCATGGACCCTGGGTCACGGGCTCGCCACCCACTGGTGGCCCTATGGGTTCGTCAATGTTGATGCGCTGGGGCTGGGCCGGGTGCTGGCGACTTTCGGCGGGCTGCTGGTCTTTTTCCTGCTGGTCGGATCGGCGCTGGTCGGGATGGACCGGGTCTTAAGCCGAACGAGGCGTGACAGTTCGGCCCCGGCGCTTTAGGCGGAGCCATGGCCTATAAATCCCTGCGTGACTTCATCGACCAGCTGGAAGCCGACGGCGAGCTGGTGCGGGTGTCCGAACCCGTCTCCACCGTGCTGGAGATGACCGAAATCCAGACCCGGCTGCTGCGCAACGGCGGCCCGGCGGTGCTGTTCGAAAAGCCGGTCATGCCGGACGGGACCATCAGCCCCGTCCCCTGCCTGGCCAATCTGTTCGGCACGGTGAAACGGGTCGCCATGGGGGTGACGCTGGAGGGCAAGAACCGCACGACGGCGGGCGAGCTGCGCGAGGTCGGGGAACTGCTGGCCTTCCTGAGAAATCCGACGCCGCCGCGGGGCTTAAGCGACGCCATGGAGATGCTGCCCCTGGCGCAGACCGTCATGTCGATGCGGCCCAAGACGGTGAAGAAGGCGCCGGTGCAGGAGGTGGTGCTGAAGGGCGACCAGATCGATCTGGCCGCCCTGCCCGTCCAGACATGCTGGCCCGGCGAGCCGGCGCCCCTGATCACCTGGGGTCTGGTCGTGACCAAGGGGCCCAGCGAGGATCGCGAGGACGACTTCAACCTGGGCATCTATCGGATGCAGGTCCTGGGCAAGGACCGGGCGATCATGCGCTGGCTGGCCCATCGCGGCGGGGCCCAGCACTACGCCCGGCACAAGAAGGCGCGGCCCAAGGAGCCCCTGCCCTGCGCCGTCGTCCTGGGCGCCGATCCGGGGACCATCCTGGCGGCGGTGACGCCGGTGCCGGACACCCTGTCGGAATATCAGTTCGCGGGCCTGATGCGCGGCGCCAAGGCCGAGCTGGTACCTTGCAAGACCGTGCCGTTGATGGTTCCGGCCCAGGCCGAAATCGTGCTGGAGGGCCACGTCCTGCTGGACGCGTTCGAGGACGAAGGCCCCTATGGCGACCATACCGGCTATTACAACTCGGTCGAAAAGTTCCCGGTCTTCCAGGTCAGCGCCGTCACCATGCGGCGGAACCCCATCTATCTGACCACCTTCACCGGACGGCCGCCGGACGAGCCCAGCGTGTTGGGCGAGGCGCTGAACGAGGTCTTCATCCCCCTGCTGCGCCAGCAGTTCCCCGAGATCGTCGACTTCTGGCTGCCGCCCGAGGGGTGCAGCTACCGGATCGCGGTGGTGTCGATGAAGAAGGCCTATCCGGGCCACGCCAAGCGAGTGATGCTGGGCGTCTGGAGCTATCTTCGCCAGTTCATGTACACCAAATGGGTCATCGTCGTGGACCACGACATCGACGCCCGCGACTGGAAGGACGTCATGTGGGCCATCTCGACCAAGATGGACCCGGCGCGCGACATCACCGTGATCGAGAACACCCCGATCGACTATCTGGATTTCGCCAGCCCCGAGAGCGGCCTGGGCTCCAAGATCGGCCTGGACGCGACGGACAAATGGCCGCCCGAGACCAAGCGCGAATGGGGCGAGGAGATCCGGATGGACCAGGCGGTGGTCGAAAGGATCGACGCCATCTGGGACACGCTAGGCCTGCCCGGCGACAAGACGTCGATCTGGAAATAGGGCGGAAGCCTTGATTCACGCCGAGGGGGCGATGTGAGCGCGTTCGAATTCTTCTTCAGCTTCTATGGGCTGATCCTGGGCCTGTCGGTGGCGGAACTGCTGGGCGGGTTCGCGCGGACGCTGAACCGTAATCCAAGGCCGCGCTTCGGCCTGTTGACGCCGCTGCTGGTGGTGTTCGCCGCATTGGATGTGACCACCTTCTGGTTCCAGGCCTGGATCATCTTCCGCCCCGCCCCGTTCAATCTGGCCCTTCTGATGCTGGGCCTGGTGATCGCAGGCCTGTTCTACATCTCGGCCACCCTGGTCTTTCCGCGTGACGAGGATCAGGTCGAGGATCTGGACGCCCATTTCTGGCGCAACAAGCGCACCATCCTTCTGCTTCTGCTGAGCGCCAATGTCATTGTCGCCAGCCTGATCGTCGGCGTCGCGGCCGCCCAGGGCGAACTGCATCTGGTGGCCAAGAGCTGGTTCTTCTGGTTCGGCGTGAGTCTGTTCACCGGTCTGACGCTGATCGCCGCCCTGGCGCGCCGCCCCTGGATCGTGAAGGCGGCGCTGATCGCGCTCTTGGCCTATTACGGCCTGAACATCAGCCGGGCTGCGGCGCCCCTGGTTGAAAAGGGCGGCTGGTCCCTGGTGGCGAAGGAATAGTCCGCCGATCGCGGATCGGCCGCCGAGGCGCGCTTGCCAAGACAAGCGCGATAACTCCATATCTGGGCGTGGCGTCAGATCGGGGGACAGGTGAGCGCGTTCGAATTCTATTTCAGTTTCTATGGCTTGGCGCTCGGCTTGTCGGTGGCGGTGATCGCCACGGGCCTGGCTGCGGCGATCCAGCATCGCAAGACCCTGCGCATCGGCTGGCTGACGCCCCTGTTGGCCCTGTTCGTCGGCCTGGACATCGCCACCTTCTGGGACGCCGCCTGGCACACCTTCCGAGACGCCCCGTTCAGCTACGGCATGCTGGTGATCGGCCTGGCGATCGCCATGGTCTATTTCATCGCGGCCTCTCTGGTCTTTCCGCATCAGATCGTCGACGGCATGGACCTGGACGATCATTTCTGGGGCAACAAGAGGATCGTGCTGATCCTGACCACCGTGGCCAATACGCTGATGGTGGCGGTCTCAATCTCTCAAATACTCGGCAAGCCGGGTGCGACCCTGCTGCTGATCAACTATGCGATCGCCTATCCGCTGTATCTGGTGCTGGTCGTTCCGGCGGCCCTGACGCGCAGCAGGCGGACCTTCGCCATCCTGCTGGGCCTGCACGTCGCCATCTATTTGATCCTGGCCTGCCTGCCGGCGACGCTCGCCGCCCCCGCCCCATCCCCGCCCGCCGCCGTCGCCGGCTGAGCCCGCGGGCTTGCCATAAGGACCGGATCGGTCGAGGACTTCATCCATGCGTCACGCGCTTCTGTTCGCCGCCGTCGCGGCCCTAGTCTCGAGTCCCGCCATGTCCCAGTCGCCGGGCCGTCCGCCCGTTCTTTCCAATATCGCGCCCTGGGACCAGCCCTTCCTGCCGCCCACGCCGGCCTGGGACGGGGCGTCGAAGGCCCTGCTGCGCGATGCGAGCGATCCCTGGGTGACGCCGTTCGAGGCGGATCGGGGCCATGACTTTTCACCGAACTATGTCGACACCCGCGCCTGGTTCGACCGACTGGACGCCGCCAGCGACCTGATCCGCATCGAACAGTTCGGCGTCTCGCCCGAGGGTCGGCCCATCTATGCGGTGATCGCCTCGAAGGACGGCGCGGCCTTCGATCCGGCCAAGCCGGTGCTGATGATCCAGGCGGGCATTCACCCCGGCGAGATCGACGGCAAGGACGCGGGCATGATGGTGCTGCGCGACATCGCCTTCTACGGCAAGGACGCCCTGCTGGACCGGGTCAATCTGATCCTGATCCCGATCCTGAGCGTGGACGGGCATGAGCGCGCCGGCCCCTATTCCCGCCCGAACCAGCGCGGGCCGCGCATCCAGGGCTGGCGCAATACGGCGACCAACCAGAACCTGAACCGCGACTATCTGAAACTGGACCAGGCAGAGATGCGGGCGGTGCGGGGCCTGATCCTGAAGTACCGGCCGGACCTCTATGTCGACGTCCACGTCACCGACGGCATGGATTATCAGTACGACGTCACCTACGGCTTCAACGGCGAGGACGGGACCTTCAGCCGCTCGCCCAACAGCTCGGCCTGGCTGGATACGGTGTTCAAACCGGCGATGAACGCGGCCCTGGAGCGCGAGGGCCATATCCCCGGCGAACTGGTGTTCGGCATCGACGACGACGAACCGAAGAAGGGCCTGTCGGACGGCGGCCTGGGCGAACGCTACTCCAACGGCTGGGGCGCCGCAGCCCATGTGCCGACCATTCTGATCGAGAACCACAGTCTGAAACCGCATGAGCAGCGGGTGCTGGGGACCTATGTCTTCATCGAGGAGGCGATGCGGCTGCTGGCGGATCAGGGCGCAGCGCTGAAGGCGGCGACCGATCAGGACCGGGCCCTGCGACCGGCGCAGATCCTGGCGAATTTCGAGGCGGAAGAGACCCCCTCCTCCACCCGCCCGTTCAAGGGGATGCTGTACGAGATGTATCACAGCCCCGCCTCGGGTCGCGACGAGGTGCGCTGGCTGGGCCGGCCCGATCCCGAGCTGTGGCAGATGCCCTTCTACGGATCCAAGCCGACGCTGACCCTGAACCGCCCCACCGCCTATTGGGTGCCGAGCTATCGCACCGACATCATCGAGCGGCTGAAAATCCACGGCGTCGAGATGGAGACGCTGGCGGCGTCACGTACGGTGAACCTGTCGATGCTGCGCCTGGTCGAGCCGAAACTGGCGACGCGGGCCAACGAAGGCCACGTCCAGGCCTCGGTGAAGACGGTCGAGGTCGAGCGCCACGACTGGACCTTCCCGACCGGCTCGGTGCGCGTGCCCACTGACCAGCCGCTGGGCGACGTCGTCGTTCTGCTGCTGGAGCCGCAGTCCAGCGAGAGCTTCTTCGCCTGGGGCCTGTTCCCCGAAGTCATGAGCCGGGTCGAATATATCGAGGCCTACGCCATCGCGCCCCTGGCCGAGAAGATGCTGGCGGCCGATCCGGCGCTGAAGGCCGAGTTCGAGGCCAAGCTGGCGGCCGAACCGGCGTTCGCGGCTGATCCGCAGGCGCGGCTGGCCTGGTTCTATGAGCGGACGCCCTTCTATGACGACCGCTATCTGCTCTATCCCGTCGGGCGCGAGGACTGATCCATGACCACCCCCATGATGTACGCCGTCCAGGCCGCCGCCCTGTGGAGCGGCCTGCTGATCCTGCTGCTCCTGGTTCTGTCGGGCATTGTGGTCAGCGGCCGCCGCAAACATATGGTGTCGCTGGGGGACGGCGGTATCGCGGACCTCGCGGCCGCCACCCGCGCCTTCGGCAATTGCGCCGAATACGCCGCGCCCGGCATGATCGCCATGCTGCTTCTGGCCGCCGTCGGAGCGCCCGCCTGGATGGTGCATGGCGTGGGGGCGACCCTGTTCGTGGGGCGCTCGGCCCATGCCCTGGGCCTTCTGTTCCAGACGGGGCCCTCGCTGGGTCGGGTGATCGGCATGCTGCTGACCTGGGTCGCCCTGCTGACGGCGGCGGTCGGATTGATCGCCTTCGCCGTGGTGTGAGGCGCGAGGTTGCGACGCAGCAAAGGGTCCGCCATATCGGGGCATGACTGAAGCCCGCGACGCCTCCGCCTCCACCGATCTTTTGCATGACATCGTCCAGGCCGCGCTGAAAGCCGGCGCGGACGCCGCCGAGGCGGTCAGCGCCGACCGAAGCGCCCTGTCGGTCGGCGTGCGTAACGGAAGGCTGGAGGACGTCGAACGCGAAGAGTCGCGCGATCTGGGCCTGCGGGTCTTCGTCGGACAGCGGCAGGCCTCGGTTTCCGCCTCGGACCTGTCGCCGGCGACTCGCACACGTTTGGTCGAACGCGCGGTCGCCATGGCGCGGCTGGCGCCGGAAGACCCCCACGCCGGTCTGGCGCCGCAGGATCGGCTGGCGCGGGCGCCCTTCGCCGAACTGGGCCTGTTCGATCCCAGCGAACGCAGTGCGGAAGCGCTGGAGCAGGCCGCCGCCGAGGCAGAGGCGGCGGCCCTTGCCGTGAAGGGCGTGGCCCGATCCGAGGGCGGGCATGCGTCCTGGTCGTCCAGCCGCTGGCGACTGGTGACCTCGCATGGATTCGACGGGGACTATCAGGGCTCGGCCTTCTCCCTGGGCGTCGGAGTGATCGCCGAGAAGGACGGAGCGATGGAGCGCGGCGGCGAGAGCCGCTCGACCCGGCATCTGTCGGACCTGCCGGGCGCCGAGATCATCGGGCGGACGGCGGGCCAACGCGCCGCAGCCCGAACCGGGGCGCGCAAGATCGCCTCGACCACCGCCCCGGTGATCTTCGACAATCGCATGGCCGGCCAAATCGTCTCGCCGGCGGTCGGCGCCGTTTCGGGGCCGTCCATCGCGCGCGGCACCTCCTTCCTGAAGGACCGGATGGGCCAGAGGGTGTTCGCCCAAGGCGTGACCCTGATCGACGATCCGTTCCGGCCGCGCGGCCTGGGATCGACCCCGTTCGACGATGAGGGCGTTGCGGTCGAACGGCGCGCCCTGTTCGACGACGGGGTGCTGACCACCTGGCTGCTGAACAGCGCCTCGGCCCGGCAGTTGGGGCTGGAGTCCACCGGCCACGCCTCGCGCGGCCTGGCGGGATCAGCGGGGGTTTCGACCCACAACCTGCACATGGAGCCGGGCGAGCGGGATCTGGCGGGACTGATGGCCGATGCAGGGACCGGACTTCTGGTCACCTCCATGTTCGGGCCGTCGCTGAACGGAAACACCGGCGACTGGTCCGCCGGGGTGTCGGGCTTCTGGTTCGAGAACGGCGCGATCGCCTATCCGGTCAATGAGGTGACCGTGGCGGGCAAGCTGCCCGACCTTTATCTGCGGCTGGTTCGGGGCTCGGACCTGGAGTTCCGAGGCAGTTTCAACGTGCCGAGCCTGATGTTCGACGCGGTGGCCATAGCCGGAAAATGACGGACCTGGACGCCGACCTCGAACTGATCCGCCAGGCCGCGCTCGACGCCGGCGCCTTGGCGCTCGCCGAACGTGAGGCGGGGCTGAAGGTTGAGGCGAAGGTCGGCGGTTCGCCCGTGACCAGCGGCGACCTGGCGGTGGACGCCATGCTGAAGGACCGTCTGCTGGCCGCCCGCCCCGACTATGGCTGGCTGTCGGAGGAGACGGCGGATTCGTCCGAGCGCCTGTCCAAATGCCGGATTTTCGTGGTGGATCCGGTGGACGGCACGGTGGCCTATATGAAGCGCCAACCCTGGTGGTGCACCCCTATCGCCGTGGTCGAGGACGGCCAGGTGGTCGCCGCCGTCATCCATGCGCCGGAGGTTCAGGAAACCTATGCGGCGGTTCGGAACGGCGGCGCCTGGCGCAACGGCGCCCCGGTGCGGGCCTCGGACGTGGACACGCTGGACGACGCCTCGGTGCTGGGCGACGCCCGGATGATCGAGGGGCCGCACTGGGACGAGCCCTGGCCGCCCCTGCGGTTCTCAAAGCGCAACGCCCTGGCCTATCGGATGGCCCTGGTGGCGGCCGGCGCCTTCGACGCGGCCCTGGCCCTGACGCCGAAATGGGATTGGGACGTGGCGGCGGGCAGTCTGATCGCCGAAGAGGCCGGGGCCCGGGTCAGCGATCACCACGGCCGCCCCTGGCGGTTCAACCGGCCCGACCCGCGTCAGGCCAGCCTGGTCTGCGCCGCCCCGGCCCTGCACCCGCTGATCATACGGCGCTGTAAAAACGTGCCGCTGTCGACCTGAAACCTAGGCAGCCGGCTCTTCATGCAGGTCGAGCCGACGCTGAATACGGCCCACATCGTCCCGCATTCGGTCCAGAGACACCTGGAGGCGAGCGTCAGTCTCCGCCAACCCGGCGATGTCGCGCCGCACGGACGCCAGCCCGATTTCGACGCCGGAGACCCGTTCCTTCAACTCACGCAGATCAAGCGCCAGCGTATCGATCTTGGCGTCGATCCGCCGCAGGAACACCAGCGTCAGATTTTCCGGATCACTGCTCATGACCGCATAATGCCCCAAGCTGCGATGACGGGCAAACGGGAGCGCGGCTGTAAAAACGTGCCGCTTTCGACGTAAGGCAGGGTCTGAAAACCCCGTCATACATTGATCCTTAGGCGTTCTCGGCCTATGCCCCGGCCAAAGCCCCACCCGAGCCTTTCAAGGACATCCGATGGTCGACCAATCCTCCGTCCCCACGCAACTGCTGCACCTGGTCATCGGCGGCGAACTGCGCCACCCGAAGGAGCCCGTCTTCCGCGACCTGTCGCAGGTCGAGTTCGTCGGCGCCTACGGCAGCTATGACGAAGCCAAACAGGCCTGGAAGGCGCGCGCCCAGGCGACCGTGGACAACGCCCACATGCGCTATTTCATCCTGCACGCCCACAAGCTGATCGACCCGCGCGGCGACGCGGCCTGAGTGCGACGTCAGGGAGCGGGAACCTGTTCCCTGACACGGACGCTGAACGACCGTGATCAACCTGGAACCCCAACAGATTTTTCAACTGGTCAGCCTGCTGGCTGTCCTGGCCCTCTTCAGCTTTTCGCTGCGAGGCCACATCGGCTATGCGCGCTGGTTCAAGCGGTGGGAGGCCGAACGCAAGGCGCGACGGGACGCCGAACTGGCCGCCGAGGCGCGCCAGGCCGGCGAAGACGACGAAAGACCGAAGACCGGCCCCTGGGGCTGACGGTGTCGGCCCCTACTCCCGCCTCAGCAGCTTTTCGGTCAGCAGCGTGCCCCACCAGCCGGCCTTGAACTCCGCGCGGATGGCCTTGGGGTCGTAGTCGGGACTGTCGACCCAGTCGATGAAGCTGACGCCCTGCGGCTCGACCTCGTTCACGTACTTCTCCAGCGTATAGTCCAGGACGCCGGTCAGCCCTTCGCGCGAGTGAAGATATTTCTTCGACAACTGCTTCATGGCGACCGATATGGGCTCGCCCAGATGGAAGTGGCGATAGAAGACCGCCATCATCCCCGCACGATCGGCGCCGGACTTGCAGTGGATCAGGACCGGATAGTCGATGGTCTTGAACAGGTCGCGCGCCCGGTGAATGCGATCCCTCTGCGGCGGGTCGCGCGAGTCAAGCGGCGCGTCGATCAAGGTCAGACCCAACCGCCGGCAGGCCTCCTTCTCCAGCCAGTAATAGCCCTCGTCCCGCTCGCCCCGCAGATTGATGACGGTCTTGACCCCCTTGGACTTCCAATAGGCCAGTTGGCGCGGCGACGGCTGGTTGGTGCGGACAAGGTCCGGCCCCAGCCAGTGCGCGTTGGAGAAGACTAGGCGCAGAAAGGCGTGATCCGCCCAGAAATAATGCCAATGGGCCCGGAAACGGCCCATTGCGGTCGAAAGGTCAAAGCGCGCCATGGCCGCCAGATAGCGATCCGGGGCCGCCGCGTCATCCTCCGCTTGCGACCGGGGCCGTCGCCGACCCGTCTTGCGGCGCCCGACCCTCGATCCAGAAGATGAAGATCGAGGCTCCGACGATCAGGGCGGCGCCCGGCCAGAACCAGGGCGACGGCGTCTGTCCCAGCAGAAGCCAGCCGACCAGGCCGGCCAGCGGCGCCTTCAGATCGGCGAAGGGCTGCAGATAGGCGGCGTCGGTCAGCCGGTAGGCGAAGGCCAGCAGATATTGCGCCGCCGCCGTCAGGGCGCCCAGGGCCAGCAACAGCAGCAGGCCCGCCCCCTCGGGCAGGGCGAAGGGCAGGCCCGTCGCCACCCCGGTCGGCAGGGCGAAGGCGAAGGCGTTCGCCAAGAGCAACAGAGCCAGATGGTTGGGCGTGATCAGGACCAGCAGGGACAGGGTCAGGGTCTCCGGCGTCTCCTCCCTCGCCAGCCAGCGGGTCATCACATCGGTGACGGCCCATAGGGCGGCGGCCAGGACCGGGGTCAGGGCGGCCCATCCCAGCCCCTCGGCTCCTACGCCGGAAACGATCACCGCGCCGATGAAGCCGACCATGGCCGCGACGATCCGGGGGCCCGATACCCGCTCCCCCAGAAACAGGGTCGAGCCGATGATGACGAACAGGGGGCCGGTCGCCAGCAGGGTCACCATCTGCCAGATCGGCACGCCCGAGGCGAAGCCGTAGACGAAGACGTGCACCCCCAGGGCCGAGGCGAAGGCGCGGATCAGATGGGCCAGAGGACGGCGCGTCCTCAGCCTGTTCAGGCCGATCCGCAGAACGATGGGCAGCATCAGGACCGAGGCGATCAGATACTGCCAGAAGGCCATTCCGGTCGAACTCATGCCGAACCGTTGGGGCAAAAGGGATTGCAGGATATTGCCGCAGGCGAAGACGAGACTGGCCGACAGCATCAACAGCGCCCCCAAGGCGGGGGCGCGAAGCGAAGACGAGGAAATCTGGTTCAATTGGTCGTCCTTTCCGTAACCAGTTTTCCAGGGTTACGGGCGACGACGCGCCGCGCCCGCCGCTCAAGCAAGAGCGACGCACGCCGCGAGGCGTTGGGTCCCGTTCTCTTTCATCCGGACTATACCGTCGGCCCCGGAATCGCACCGGATCTGCTGACCTCCCCAAGCGGGGGGAGCGCTCGCGGGCTTGGCGTCGCCGCCTTACCGCCGGTGGGGAATCGCACCCCGCCCTGAGAACACCGCAGGCGAACCTGCCCGCCCTACTTAGAAAGGGGCCGCTTGATCTTCAACCACCTGGGCGTTCAGGCGTTCAGACATCCAAGCTCCTCACCCCGAAAGGCCGCCATGAAGATCTTCGCCGCCGTCATCGCCGTCGCCTTGCCGGGCGGCGCCGTCGCCCAGAGCACGCCGCCTGAAGACCCGTCCCTGATCGCCTATCTGCAACAGCGCGCCGGCGAGGCGGCGGACACGACCCGCTACACCGCCGCCCTCACCCCCGACGGCAAGACGGCTTTGGTCTATCTGACCGGACCGGCCTGGTGCGGATCGGGCGGATGCCGCCTGCTGATTCTGGACCGCGACGGGTCCTCCTATCGCTCGGTCGGCGAGATCAGCGTGGCCCGCGCGCCCATTCGTCTTCTGGAACGCGAGGATCACGGCCGGCGCGCTCTGGGCGTGCAAGTGGCGGGCGGCGGGATCATCCAGGGCTATGAGGCCGCCGTGCCGTTCGACGGGCGGCGCTACGCCTCCAATCCGACCGTCCCCCCGGCGATGAGGATCGATGATGCCCCGGGCGAAACCCTGATCCGGGCCGACGAGGCGGGGCGTCCGCTGACGCCGGCGCCTGACAAGCCTTGACTTGAGGGGCGGCTCAGACGACCGAAGGGCCGATGAGCGAGCCCGCCCCCTCCATGCCCCTGCGCGCCCTGCTGGCGCGGATCTGGCGTGAATATCTGAGCAGCCGCAAGGGATCATTGATCCTGTCGATCCTGTGCGCCGCCACGACAGGTCTGCTGACGGCGGCCCTGCTGAAGCTGCTGGAGCCGGCGGTGAACGGCCTGTTCCTCGGCGGCGACCAGCCGATCGTCCTGTTCGGCCGCTTCCGCTTCCCGGCGGACGAGGCCCTGATCGTCATCCCCGCCGCCATTCTGACGGTGGCGGTGGTGCGGACCCTGGCAGCCCTGGGCCAGGCCGCCCTGGTCAATCGACTGGGCCATACGATCGTCGGCGACATCCAGATCCGCCTGTTCGGCGCCATGATCCGCGCCGATCTGGCCCGACTGCGCAGCCAGCATTCGGGCGGCTTCGTCTCCTCGGTCCTGTTCGACGCCAATCTGGTGCGCGAGGCCTTCACCTCGGGCGTGGTCAACTACACCCAGAACCTGCTGACCCTGATCGCGGTGCTGATCTATATGGGGATCATTGATTGGCAGCTGACCATGGTGGTCCTGCTGGGCGTGCCCCTGGTGGCCCTGGTGCTGCGCCGGTTCGGGCGAAGGACGCGCAAGGCCGCCGTCGGCGCCATGGCCGAGACCGAGAACCTGTCCACCGCCCTGATGGAGAATCTGGACGGGGTTCGCCTGATCAAGATCGAGAACCGCGAGGCGGCCGAGCAGGATCGCGTGGCCGAGGTGGTGGCCCGTCGCCAGCGCCACGTCATCAAGGGCGCCAACGCCCGCGCCTTCGCCGGCCCGTCCAGCGATCTGGTCGCCTATGTCGTCGTCGCCGCCGTCATGGCCTATGCCGGATGGCGGGCCCAGTCGGGCGAGATGACGGTGGGCGGGTTCGCCGCCTTCATCGGCTTGTTGCTGGCGGCCGGCCAGTCGCTGCGCCAAGTCACGAACCTGGCCACGGTGATGAGCGAAGGCTTCACCGCCGCGCGTCGCCTGTTCGCCGCCCTGGACATCGAGCCGGAAATCCGTGAGGCGGCCGACGCCGAGACCCTGCCGTCCGGCCCGGTCGAGGTGGCGCTGGATCAGGTGTCCTTCGCCTATGCGGGGACGGACGCCCCGACTCTGGACGCCGTCTCCCTGCGGGTCGCGCCGGGCGAGACGGTCGCCCTGGTCGGCCCCTCCGGCGGGGGCAAGAGCACCATCCTCAGCCTGTTGCCGCGCTTCTATGACGTCACGGCCGGGGCGGTGCGGCTGAACGGGATCGACATCCGTCAGGTGCGGATCAGCGATCTGCGCGACCACATCGCCCTGGTGACCCAGGAGCCCTTCCTGTTCGACGACACCATCGCCGCCAACATCGCCTATGGCCGGCCGGGCGCGACGCAAGCCCAGATCGAGGACGCCGCGCGGTCCGCCGCCGCCCATGACTTCATCACGGGCCTGCCGGACGGTTACGCCACCCGTGCGGGCGAGGCGGGCCTGCGCCTTTCGGGGGGGCAGCGCCAGCGGATCGCCATCGCCCGCGCCTTCCTGAAGGACGCGCCGATCCTGCTGCTGGACGAGGCGACCAGCGCCCTGGACACCGAGAGCGAGGCCCTGGTCCAGGCGGCGCTGGAGCGGTTGATGGAGGGGCGCGCCACCCTGATGATCGCCCACCGTCTGTCCACCGTCAGGAACGCCGACCGCATCTATGTGATCGAGGCCGGGCGGGTGGTCGAGGAAGGGACGCATGACGCCCTGGTGGCCCGTGGCGGACTCTACGCCCGCCTGGCCCGGCAACAGTCGCTGGACGGAACCCCGGCGGTCGAGGCCGTCGCGTGAGGCCGCTGCGCAATCCGATCATCCAGTCCGCCCTGGCCTGGACCCTGGCCAAATGGATGCAGGTCTGTTTCGCCACCATCCGCTGGACCCATGAGAACCAGCAGGCGGCCGAGGCTGTCTGGGCGCAGGGCGGCGGGGTTCTGTGCGTCTTCTGGCATTCGCGCATTGGCCTGTCGCCCGCCTGCTGGCCGCTGGACCGAGCCCAGCCGGCCAAGGCCCTGATCTCTCTGTCGGCCGACGGGGAGTTCATCGCCAAGGCGGTGGCGCGCCAGGGCTTTCCCGCCGTGCGCGGCTCATCGGCCAATAAGGACAAGGCGCAGAAGGCCAAGGGCGGCTCCCAGGCCCTGCGCGACGGGCTGAAGCAGCTCAAGGTCGGCGCCCTGGCCATCACCCCGGACGGCCCGCGCGGCCCGGTCAACATCATGGCCGAGGGCCTGCCGCTGATGGCGAAACTGTCCGGCGCCCCTGTCCTGTTCATCGGCCTGTCCTGCAATCCGGCGATCCGGCTGAACAGCTGGGATCGAGCGGTCCTGCCCCTGCCGTTCGGCAAGGGCGCCATTATCTGGGATCGGGCCGACTATCCCCAGGGCGCCGACATGGCCCAGGTGACGCGCGACTGGACGGCGCGGCTGAATGCGGTCGAGGCGCGGGCGGATGCGATCACGGGTTTGAAGCCGTGACGCCCCTGCCCCTGCTGGCCTATCGGCTGCTGACCCGCGCCCTGGAGCCCCTGGCGCCGCGCCTGCTGGACGCCCGCGCCGCCAGAGGCAAGGAGGACCCCGCCCGTGTCGATGAACGGATGGGCTTTACCCGGATCGAACGGCCCGAGGGCGACCTGGTCTGGCTGCACGGCGTCAGCGTGGGCGAGACCCTGTCCCTGCTGCCCCTGGTCGAACGGTTCGTAAAGGCGCGGCCGGATCTGACGGTTCTGGTGACGTCGGGCACGGTGACGTCCGCCCGGATTCTTGAGGACCGGCTGCCGAAGGGGGTGATCCACCAATATGCGCCGGTGGACGGACCGGGCGCGGTCGGCCGTTTCCTGGATCACTGGCGGCCTGCGCTTGCGGTCTTCGTCGAGAGCGAACTATGGCCCAATCTGCTGCTGGAGGCCCACCGGCGCGGGGTGAAGCTGGCCCTGGTCAGCGCCCGCATCACCGACAAGACGGTCGAGGGCTGGCGCCGGTTTCCCGCCTCGGCGCAGGCGGTGACGCACGCCTTCGACCTGATCCTGCCCCAGGACGCCGCCTCCGCCGAGCGGCTGGAGCGGATGGGCGCCTGTATCGACGGGCTGGTCAATCTGAAGCTGGCGGGCGAGCCCCTGCCCCATGATACGGCCGCCTTCAGCCGTCTGAGCGCCGCCATCGGCGACCGGCCGGTCATCGTCGCCGCCAGCACCCATGAGGGCGAAGAGATCGCGGTCGTCCGCGCCCTGGACAAGCTGAGCGAGCGCGTCTGCCTGATCCTGCTGCCGCGCCACCCTGAGCGCGGTCCCTTGATCGCGGAGGCCCTGCAGCGGGAGGGCGCAGCCTTCGCCATGCGCTCGCGCGGCGAGACCATCGGGCGCGACACGGACGTCTATCTGGCCGACACCTTGAATGAGATGGGTCTGTTCCTGCGTCTGGCCGATGTGGTGGTGATGGGCGGCTCCTTCGCCCCCGCCCTGGGCTTGCCGGCGGTCGGCGGTCACAATCCGCTGGAGCCCGCGCGGCTGGGGCGGCCCGTCGTGACGGGACCGGACGCCTCCAACTGGGCCAGCGTGACGGCGGCCCTGGCCCAGTCGGGCGGGCTGATCCCCGTCCAGGCGCCTTGGGACCTGCCCCAGGCGATAGGCCCCCTGTTGGCCGATCCGGCGGCGGCAAAGGCCATGGGCGAGCGCGCCCGCCGCGCGGCGGCGGAGGCGGGCGGGGATCTGGAGCGGCTATGGTCCTGGCTCGCTCCGCTCACGCCGCAGAAGAGACCCCGGCGATGAAGCTGAACACGCCCCGCTGGTGGTATGTGCGCGACCGCGATCACGCCCGGATGACGCGCACCCTGTTGAAGCCGCTGGGCTGGATCTGGGCTGGGGTGACGGCGCGGCGCATCGCGCGCACCGTTCCCCTTGATCCCGGCTGCGCGGTGATTTCGGTCGGCAATCTGACGGTCGGCGGATCGGGCAAAACGCCGGTTGCGCGCGAGGCGCTGCGGCTGCTGCGCGCGGCGGGGGTGGAGGCGCAGGGCCTGTCGCGCGGCTATGGCGGGCGGCTGGAAGGGCCGGTCCGCGTCGATCCCGCCTTGCATACGGCCGAGGACGTCGGCGACGAACCCCTGATGCTGACCAGGGACGCGCCGGTCTGGATTTCACGAGATCGGGTCGCCGGCGCCGAGGCGGCCGTTACGGACGGGGCCGACGCCCTGGTGCTGGACGACGGACACCAGAACCCCGCCTTGAAGAAGACCGTCAGCCTGATCGTCGTGGATGGAGAGACCCGCGGCGATGAATGGCCGTTCGGGGACGGCTCGGTCTTTCCGTCCGGCCCGATGCGCGAGCCTTTGAAAGCGGGGCTGGCGCGCGCCGACGCCGTTGTGGTGATGCTGCCGACCGATCTGGAGACAGCCGATCCTGAACTGCTGGCGGTCTTCGAGGGTCTGCCGATCTATCTCGCGAGACTGACGCCGCAGGGTCCGCCCCCGACCGGCCCACAGGTCGGCTTCGCCGGCATCGCCAAGCCGTGGAAGGTCGAGCGGTCGCTGAAGGCGGCGGGCTGCGATCTGGTCGACTTCGTCCCGTTCCCCGACCATGCGGCCTACAGCGACAAGGATATGGCGTTCTTGAAAGATCGGGCGGCGGTCTTTCAGGCCGGCCTTGTCACCACGGAAAAGGACTGGGTGCGGCTGACGCCCGATCAGCGCTCGCATGTGACCGCCTGGCCCGTCGTCGCCCGGTTTGAGGATGAGGCCGGCTTCGCCGCCTTCCTGGTCGAGAAGATCAGGGCCGACCGGATTCAGTCGGCGCGATAAACGACCCCGCCCTTCATCACGAACTTCATACGCTCCAGTTCGGCGACGTCGCTCAGGGGATCGCCCGAGACGGCGACGATGTCGGCCGGCATGCCCGGCGCGATCCGCCCGGCCTCGCTGGAGATGCGCAGATGTTCGGCGGCGCCGACCGTGGCGGCCTGGACGGCCTCCAGCGGAGTCAGGCCGGCGCGGACCAAGAGGGCGAACTCCTTGGCGTTGTCGCCGTGGGCGGACACGCCGCTGTCGGTGCCGAAGGCGATTTTGACGCCGCCCTGGTGGGCGCGCCGCGCCATCTCCAGCATCTTCGGCCCCGCCTCCAGCGCCTTGGCGGTCTGGGCGGGGGTGAAGAAGTTGTCGGGCCCGGAGGCGACGCGCGCGACGAAATCCCCCGCCAGCAGGGTCGGCACAAGCCAGGCGTCGTTCTGCTTGAACAGGCGGATCGACTGGTCGTCCAGATAGGTGCCGTGTTCGATGGAATCGCCGCCGGCGCGCAGGAAGGCGTTGATGCCGTCGACGCCGTGAGCGTGAGCCGTGACCTGGCGGCCCATCCGGTGAGCGCTTTCAACGATGGCGGTCAGTTCGGGATCACTGAACTGCTGGTTCAGACCGGCGGCGGTGTTGGACAGGACCCCGCCGGTGGCCGTGATCTTGATGATGTCGGCGCCGGCGCGGATCTGGGTGCGGACCGCGCGCATACAGTCTTCCGGTCCCGAACAGACGCTTTCGGGCGACAGCAGGTGCAGGACGTCGGCGCGGAAGCCGTTGGCGTCGCCGTGGCCGCCGTGAACCGACACGGCCGAGCCCGCTGCAATGATGCGCGACCCCGGCACGTCGCCCGCCTTCACCGCCTCGCGCAGGGCGAAGATCGCTTCGTTGTCGGCCCCGAGATCGGCGACGGTGGTGAAGCCCGCCATCAGGGTGCGGCGCGCATAGCGGGCGCCGACCATGGCCTGGGCGGCCTCTGACTGGGTCACCTCCTCCAGCCGCGAATTGGGGTTTTGCTGGCCGGTCAGGTGGACGTGGCTGTCGATCAGCCCCGGCAAAACGAAGGAGTCCCGCAGGTCGATGACCCGGCCCTGCGCCGGATCGCCGACGAAGCCGTCGCGAATATCGACGACTTGGTTCCCGCTGATCACGAGAGTTTTACTGCGCTGCACAACGCCGTTCGACGGATCCGCCAGCAGCCGCCCCGCCTCGACGAAGGTGACCACAGGGGGTCCGGAAAGTCCAACCCCTGCGGGGGTTTGCTGAGCCGCCGCCGCCGAAGCGGACGCCAGCAGCACCGACAAAGCCAAGATCAAACGCTTCATTGATCGCCCTCCCGCGACGCCTCGCCGCAAAATCGCCCCACAAGGCTCAGGTTGCCTCGGTCGTAACGGTTTGAAACAAACACCTCCGAAGACAAACCGCAACGAGGGCGTCGCATGCGGCTTTCGAGACGAGGACTCATTCTGGGCGGCTCGGCCATGCTGGCGGGGTGCGCCAGCGCCAGCGCCACGGCCCCCGTGACGACGGCGGCGCTCCCGCCCGTCGCGGCCCCGGTGGTCGTTCCCCCGGTTCAGACCGTCAGCGTGACCCCGCCGCCGCTGGATCCTCGCGGCGCCGTTCCGAAAGATCTGATGGACCGGGCCATGGCGGCCCTGGACATCCACCACCGCAAACTTCCCCTGCGTGACCGGATGTATCTGGTCGATTTCAAGAAATTCTCGGGCGACGAGCGGCTGTACGAGGTCGATCTGATCGCAGGCGAGGTCAAGGTGCTGCGGACCTGCCACGGCCGGGGCTCCGACCCCGACCATTCCGGCTATGCGCGCCGCTTTTCCAACACGCCCGATTCAAACATGTCCTCGATCGGCGCCTACGCCACGGCCGGCGCCGGCTGGGGCAAGCAGCAGGGGCCGAACGTCCTGCTGGACGGGCTGGAATACACCAATGACAAGGCCCGCGAGCGCGCCATCATCGTCCACGGCGCCGACTACGCCGACCCGGACTTCCTGGCGCGCGAAGGCAAGCTGGGCCGCAGCTACGGCTGTTTCTCGGTGGCCCATACCGACTTGCCGGAGCTGCGCGAGCGGATGGGCGAAGGCCGGCTGCTGTTCGCCTGGGCGTAAGGCTTATCCCTCGGGCCGTCGGGCCGAGTGGCGGATGGTGATTATGCGAATCTCGCTGGGCAGGATGGCGTAGCGGATCACATAGGGGCGGATCGAGACCGCCTCGCGAAGCCCATGGCGTATTTGCCTGCCGCGATCCGGAAAGGCGCTCAGACTTTCGGCCAGATCGATCAGGCGAACCGCCAGGCGGATCGCCGCCGGCGGGCTGAAACCTTGCACATAGGACTGTATGGCGATCAGGTCTTCCCGAGCTTGCTCGGTCCAGACTACTCGCCGCATTTCGGCGGCGGGAGCGGATTGTCCGTTCCCCAAGACAGAAGCCACCGCTTTACGGCTTCATGGCTCACGACCCGCCCGGCCTCGGCGTCGGCGAGACCACGCAGGGTCGCCGCCTCGTCCGCCGCGTCGTCGGCGATGTCGAAGACGCCCGGCTCGTCGTCATCTTCGTGGTACGCGGGATCAGCCATGGCGCGAGCCTACCACACCCAGCCGATACGGTCAGCCCCGCTCCAGCGCCCGCCAGCCGATGTCGGAGCGGTTGAAGCCGCCGGGCCAGTCGATCTTCTTGATGGCGTCGTAGGCGCGTTCGCGGGCCTGGGCGATGTCGTCGCCTTCGGCGCAGACGTTCAGGACGCGGCCGCCGGCGGCGCACAGCTGGCCGTCGTCTCGGCGCTTGGTGCCGGCGTGGAAGACCTGGACATGGGGACCGAAGTCCTGATCGGCGCCGCGGATGATCGAGCCTTCCAGCGGACTGTCGGGATAGCCCTTGGCCGCCATGACGACGCAGATGACCGTCTGGGGCTTGAACGCCGGCGCCGGCAGGCCGGAGACGTCGCCACGCGCGCAAGCCAGCAGATAGGGAACGATGTCCCCGGCCATGCGCATCATCAGCACCTGGCATTCCGGGTCGCCGAAGCGGGCGTTGAACTCGACCACCTTGGGTCCGTCGGTCGTGGCCATCAGCCCGGCGTAGAGGACACCGCGATAGGGGGCGCCCTCCTCGGCCATCTTGCGGATGGTGGGCTGAACGATGCGTTCGTCAGCCTGCTGGACCAGGTCGGCGGTGAAGACCGGGGCCGGTGAATAGGCGCCCATGCCGCCGGTGTTGGGTCCGGTGTCGCCGTCGAAGGCGCGTTTGTGGTCCTGGGCGCCGCCGAACAGGACAGCCTGTTTGCCGTCGCACAGGGCGAAAAGGGAGCCTTCCTCGCCGTCCATGAACTCTTCGATCACCACGCGGGCGCCGGCGGCGCCGAAGCGGCCGCCCAGCATGCGCTCGACCTCGGCCTCGGCGTCGGCGCGATCCGGGCTGATGGCCACGCCCTTGCCGGCGGCCAGGCCGTCGGCCTTGATGACATAGGGCGGCTGGAAGGCGTCGAGCGCGGCCTTGGCCTCCTGAACCGTCTCATAGACGCCGTAGCCGGCGGTGGGGATGGAATGACGCTCCAGGAAGGCCTTGGAAAAGGCCTTGGACGTCTCCAGCTGCGCGGCCTTGGCGGTGGGGCCGAAACAGGGGATGCCGGCGGCGGCCAGCCGGTCCGCCAGACCGGCCGCCAGGGCGACCTCCGGCCCGACCACCACCAGGTCCGCCTTGATCTCGCGCGCCAGGGCCGCCAGGCCCTCGGCGTCGTCGGCCTTTACTGGACGAAGCTCGCACACGGCCTCGATCCCGGGATTCCCGGGGGCGGCGACAAGGCGGGTGACCAACGGCGACTGGGCGATCTTCCAGGCCAGGGCGTGTTCACGCCCGCCCGATCCGACGAGGAGAATGTTCATAAGGTCGGCAATGACCGCACCGCGCGAGGCGGTCAAGCGCGGGGTCGCCCTGATAGGCCCTCCCCCCTCTAAACGGGTGCGAAAACGATCCGCCTCGGGCTAGAGTGGGGTCATGAGCGACGACTCCTATGTGTTCGAAGGCCCAGCCGAGGCCGCCGCCCCGCGCGACAACAATCCGCCCCTGTCGATCTCGGAACTGTCCTTTGCCCTGAAGCGGACGCTGGAGGAGCGATTCGGCCACGTCCGGCTGAGGGGCGAGGTGTCCAAGGTCAATCGTCACGCCTCGGGCCATGTCTATCTGACCCTGAAGGACGACAAGTCGGCCATCGACGGCGTGATCTGGAAGGGATCGGTGCGCGGCCTGGGCGTCCAGCCGGAGGCGGGGCTGGAGGTCATCGTCACCGGCAAGATCACCTCCTATCCCGCGCGGTCCTCGTACCAGATCGTGATCGAGAGCATGGAGGCGGCGGGGGCCGGCGCCCTCTTGGCCCAGTTGGAGCGGCTGAAGGTCCGCCTGCGCGAGGAGGGCCTGTTCGAGCCGGGGCGCAAGAAGCCCCTGCCCCAGTTCCCCCGCACCATAGGGGTGATCACCAGTCCGACCGGGGCGGTGATCCGCGACGTCCTGCACCGAATCGCCGAACGCTGGCCGTGCCGGGTGATCGTCTGGCCCGTGGTGGTCCAGGGCGAGGCGGCGTGCGGCCAGGTGTCGAACGCCATTCGCGGCTTTGATGCGATGAGGCCCGACGGACCCATCCCCCGGCCGGATCTGCTGATCGTGGCGCGCGGCGGGGGGTCGGTGGAGGACCTGTGGTGCTTCAACGACGAGGGGCTGGCCCGCACGGTGGCGGCGGCGCGCATTCCGATCATCTCGGCCGTGGGACACGAGACGGACACCACCCTGATCGACTTCGTCTCGGATCGGCGCGCGCCGACGCCCACGGGGGCGGCCGAGATGGCCACGCCGGTGCTGGCCGACCTGAGATACGCCGTCGCCGACCTGGATCGACGGCTGGTGCTGGCAGGCGGGCGGCTGATCGAGGACCGGCGGACCCGGCTGCGCGCCGTGGCGCGCGGACTGCCCGCTCGGCCGGAGGACCTGACGGCCCTGGCGCAACAGAGGCTGGACCATGTGTCCAGCCGTCTGGGTTCGGGCCTGCAACGCAACATCGCCCTGCACGAACGCCATCTGGCCGTGACCGGCGGAAAGTTGAGCCCCGGGCTGCTGCGGACCCGGATCGAGCGGGGTCAGGATCGACTGCGCGGCGCGGGGGACCGGCTGGGGGCGGCGCTTCAGGCGGGCGTCGCGCGCGGCGAGCGACGGCTGTTGCAGATCGGCGGCCGCCTGTCGCCCGAACCGCTGCACCGCCGCCTGGACCAGCGCCAGGCCAGGCTGGACGCGGTCTCCGCGCGCCTGGACGGCGTCATCCCCCGTCGACTGGACGGCGACCGAGCCCGGCTGAACGCCCTGTCCCGCGCCCTGGCGACGCTTGATCCCAGCCGCCCCAAACCCGGCTTCGCCCGGGTCGAGCGCGCCGACGGCGGCTGGATCACCGCAGCGGCGGGGCTGGAATCGGGCCAGACTGTCCGACTGGTGTTCGGCGACGGCGCGCGCGAGGCCGTCATCGACGGCGCGGCGCAGAACCCGCCGCCTACGCCGCCCTCTGCGACGCCCCAGTCAAAGCCCCAGTCGACTCCACGAGCGACGCCTCGGCCCAAGCCCCCCGCGCCGGACCAGGGCGACCTCTTCTGACGTGCGCTCCCGCTTTTCCGCTTCGCGCCTGAGCCGCTTCCTGCTAACCGCCGCCGCATGAAGATCCCCCGCATCGCCTTCGCCGCCTATGGCTTCGCCCTTCTGATCATCGTCCTGGACCAGTTGACCAAGGCCTGGATCCTGAGTCTGCCGGACGTGGCCTCGATCGAGCAAATCCCCGTCGGCTACGTCTTCGCCGAGGTCTTCCCGCCGATCCTGCGATTCACCTTCGTCCAGAACACCGGCGTCAGCTTCGGCCTGTTCGGCGGGGGCGAGGCGCGCTGGGGTCTGACCATCTTCTCCGTCCTGGTCTCGGGCGCCCTGGCCTGGTGGGCGACGCGGGCCGATCGCCGCCTGCTGATCACCGCCATCGGCCTGGTGATCGGCGGCGCCCTGGGCAATGTGATCGACCGGGTGCGGTTCGGCTATGTGGTCGACTTCATCGACGTTTCGGGCACAGGCGTCTTTCCCTGGGTGTTCAACGTCGCCGACAGCGCCATCACCATCGGCGTCGTCCTTCTGATCATCGACAGCTTCCTGTCCGACCGGGCCTCCAAGGCCTGAAAACGGCTGCAAGGTTGGCGCGGCCCCCGAAAAGTCGTAATCACCCCGTCTTCACTATGCCAACAGCGCCCGCAGAGGCGCTCCGTGCATCAGCCGATCGAGCCTGAACCCATGCGTATTCGCAGCGTCGCCGTACTGACCCTCGCCGCCTCAGCCGCCCTCGCCGTTTCGGCCTGCGGCAGCCTCAAGCAAGGCATCGGCCTGACCAAGGTCGTGCCGGATGAGTTCGTGACCGTCTCCACCGCGCCGCTCAGCGTGCCGCCGGAATACGGCCTGCGTCCGCCTGCGCCCGGCCAGCCCCGCCCGCAGGAACTGGCGCCCGAAAGCGCCGCGCGTCAGATCCTGCTGGGTCAGCGTCAGGCCGTCACCCGCACCCCCGGCGAACAGGTCCTGGTGGCCCAGGCCGGCGCCGATCAGGCCGACCCCCTGGCCCGCTACGTCGTCGACGACGAGTTCGGCGACATCGCCCACAAGGACGAAAGCTTCGCCAACCGCGTGATGTTCTGGCGCAAGGACGACGCCTCGACCCAGGCGGCCACCACCCGCCAGACCGCCGAGGGCCAGCAGACGATCGACGCCTCGACCGAGGCCGCCCGGCTTCAGGCCCTGACGGGCGGTCGTCAGGCCATCACCATCACCCCGCGTCGCAGCGGCGGTTTCAAACTGCCGGGTCTGTAAACCGGTCGAACCCTTGTCGGACGCCGGCTGCGGCGTTGGTCTTTTCGCTGTCGGAAATAATTTGATGCGTCGCCTGCTCACCGCCCTGGCCGCCGTTTCCATCGCGGCCTCCGTCCTGCCCGTCGCCGCCGAGGCGCAGCAACGTCAGCGTCAACGCGGTTCCAGCGGACAGCAGGCGGACGGGTCGGACAACGCCCCGAGCGAGCGCGCGCCGCGCATCGCCCCCTTGCGCCGCCGCGCCAACGCCGGCCCCTGCCCCTTCGTCAAGGTGCTGTACGACGCCGCCCGCTATGTGGAGCTGGAAGGCGGCCGCGCCGCCATCGCCAACGTCGGCTACACCGGCGAGATCGAAGGCGTCTCGGCCGATTGCGAATATCGCGAAGCCGATCCGATCCGACTGGACATGGACATCCTGTTCCAGCTGGGCCGCGGCGCCCAGGCGACCGAGGATCAGAAGACCTATCGTTACTGGGTCGCGGTGACCGAACGGAACAGCGCCGTCCTGGCCAAGGAATATTTCGACCTGCCGGTGAAGTTCGACGGCCAGCGCACCGCCTCGGTCAACGAACAGCGGACCATCATCATTCCCCGCGCCGAGGCCACCACCAGCGGTGGCAATTTCGAAGTTCTGATCGGTTTCGACGTCACGCCCGAAATGGCCGAGTTCAACCGGTCCGGCAGCCGCTTCCGCGTCAACGCCGGAGCCGCCCAAGCCTCTGCGCCGAGCCAGTAATGTCTGATCTGAAGACCGTCCTCAGCGAAGCGGTCGCCGCCGCCTTCGCCGCCGAAGGCGTGGAGCCGGCTCTCGCTCGCGTCACCCCGTCCGACCGGCCGGATCTGGCCGACTTTCAGTCGAACGGCGCCCTGGCCGCCGCCAAGGCGTTGAAGGCCAATCCGCGCGAACTGGCCGGCAAGATCGCCGAGCGGCTGGGCGCCGACGCCCGCTTCGCCTCGGTCGAGGTGGCGGGGCCGGGCTTCATCAATCTGAAGATCGCCGACGCCGTTCTGGCGGAACGCGCCGCCGAAGTCGCCGCCGACGCCGAACACGCGGGCGCGGCCGTCGTGGCCGATCCGCGCAAGGTGGTGATCGACTACGGCGGTCCGAACGTGGCCAAGCCGATGCACGTCGGCCATCTGCGCAGCGCCATCATCGGCGAGAGCCTGAAGCGGCTTTTCCGTTTCCGCGGTGATCATGTGACCGGCGACGCCCATTTCGGCGACTGGGGCTTCCAGATGGGGCTGCTGATCACCGCCTGCGGCGACGAGGGTCTGGCCGACGCCTTCATGGCCGACGGCGACGGCCCCTTCCCCGCCGAAAGCCCGGTGACCCTGGCCGATCTGGACCGGCTGTATCCGCAGGCCGCCGGCAAGGCCAAGGAAGACCCGGCCTTCCGCGACCGCGCCCGCAAGGCGACGGCGGAGTTGCAGGCCGGACGGCCCGGCTATCGCGCCCTGTGGTCGCATTTCGTGGCGGTCAGCCGTGAGGCCCTGAAGCGCGAATACGGCGACCTGTCGGTCGATTTCGACCTGTGGAACGGCGAGAGCGACGCCGATCCCCTGATGGACGAGATGATCGCCCATCTTAAGGCTGAGGGCCTGCTGGTCGAGGACGACGGCGCCCAGGTGGTCCATGTCGCCAAGCCGGGCGAGACCCGCAAGAAGAAGCTGGCCGACGGCTCGGTGATCGAGACGCCCTCGCCCCCGCCCCTGCTGGTGATCAGCTCGGAAGGCTCGGCCATGTACGGCACGACCGACCTGGCCACGATCCTGGACCGCAAGAAGGCCCTGGCGCCGGACCTGGCCCTGTACGTCGTCGACGAACGCCAGGCCGAGCATTTCGAACAGGTGTTCCGCGCCGCCTATCTGGCCGGCTACGCCGCGGAAGGGTCGCTGGAGCATCTGGGCTTCGGCACCATGAACGGCCAGGACGGAAAGCCCTTCAAGACCCGCGCGGGCGGGGTGCTGAAGCTGCGCGACCTGATCGACCAGGCGACGGACAAGGCGCGCGAGCGGCTGCACGAGGCCAGGCTGGGCGACGACCTGTCGCCGGAAGAGTTCGAGGCCATCGCCCACAAGGTGGCCATTGCGGCCCTGAAGTTCGCCGACCTGTCGAACGCGCGCACCACCAGCTACGTCTTCGATCTGGACCGGTTCATGAGCTTCGAGGGCAAGACCGGCCCCTATCTGCTGTACCAGTCGGTCCGGATCAAATCCCTGCTGAGGAAGGCCGCCGAACAGGGCGCCGCGCCCGGCGCCATCGTCATCGCCGAGCAGGCCGAGCGCGATCTGGCCCTGACGCTGGACGCCTTCTCGACCGCCGTTTCGGACGCCTATGACAAGCGGATGCCGCATCTGGTCGCCGAACACGCCTATCGGGTGGCGCAATCGTTCTCGAAATTCTACGCCGCCTGCCCGGTGCTGGTGGCGCCGGACGAGGCGACACGGGCTTCGCGCCTGGCCCTGTCGGCGGCGGCGCTGCTGCAGCTGGAAACGGCGTTGAACCTGCTGGGGATCGAGACTCCCGAACGGATGTGACCGCCGTTCTGTGACCTGAAAGACGCGGACTCTGCTCTTCAGCTCTGATTAACCTTCGCCGGGTTCAGGGAGCGGTCGACGGATGGGGACCGGCGGTCAGCAGTCTAAGGGGCGTCGCTGGGGTCAGCATAGGGGACGCATCCGCGTGGCGGACGGCGCCCTGCGGCCGTTCGGCCCCCGCGATCTGACGCCGCCGTTCCTGAAGCGCCGGGCGATCCTCTATGTGGACGGCTACAACCTTTTCCACGCCCTGCTGAACCAGAAGCGGCGCGAATGGCTGTGGCTGGACTTGCAGGCCCTGGGGCGGGGCCTGATCGATCCGACGGAGCGTCTCGCCGGCGTGGTCTGGGTCAGCGCCCACAAGCCCCAATCCCGCTCGCGGATGGAGGCCCTGTTCCGCTATGAGGCGGCGCTGAGGGCCCGCAGGGTGCGATGCCTGATGGGCCATTTCATCGTCCACGGCGAACACTGCCGCGCCTGCGGCAATGTCTGGAGCGCGTCCACGGAGAAGCAGAGCGACGTCAACCTGGCCCTGGCGGTGGCGGACGATGTGGCGGCGAACCGGGTCGATTCCGTCTATCTGCTGACCACCGACGGCGACCACGCCGCCACCGCGCGGTACGTGCGCGAAGCCTATCCGGAAAAGCGGATCGTCAGCGTCGCCCCGCCCGGGCGGGTCCACAACCGCCAGATCGCCGCCTGGACCGACGAACTGGTCGGGATCGGACGCAATCTGCTGGCCCAGTCCATGCTGCCCGACCGGCTGAAGACGGCCAAGGGCTGGATCGAACGGCCCGAGGCCTGGAGCGCCCGCCCCAGCCTGCCCCCGCCCCCCGATCCGCCGCCGACGAACGACGCGGGGAAGACCAAGGCTGGACATCTGCGGCTGGTGGTGTCGAATTGACGCCTTCTCTCCGAAGGATGCCCCATGTCGTTAGACGCCTATATCGCCGGCCTGCCCAAGGCGGAGTTGCACCTGCACATCGAGGGCTCGCTGGAGCCGGAGCTGATGTTCGAACTGGCGCAGCGCAATGGCGTGTCCATTCCCTATGACAGCGTCGAGGCGGTACGGGCGGCCTATGATTTCTCGAATCTGCAGGACTTCCTGGACATCTATTACGCCGGGGCGGCGGTCCTTCTGACGCGCCAGGATTTCGAAGATCTGGCCTTCGCCTATTTCCAGCGGGCGGCCGCCGATAACGTGCGCCACGCCGAGATCTTCTTCGATCCCCAGACCCATACCGACCGGGGCGTGCCCTTCGGCGTGGTGGTGGAGGGGCTGATCGCGGGGATGGACCGGGCCAAGGCGGAACTGGGCGTGAGTTCGGGTCTGATCCTCAGCTTCCTGCGGCATCTGACGGAGGACGAGGCGTTCGCGACCCTGGAGGCGGCCAAGCCCTATCTACATCATTTCATCGGGGTGGGGCTGGATTCGTCGGAGGTCGGCCATCCGCCGTCCAAGTTCCAGCGCGTCTTCGCCGCCGCCCGCGACCTGGGCCTGAAACTGTGCGCCCATGCCGGCGAGGAAGGCCCGCCGGCCTATGTGCACGAGGCGCTGGACCTGCTGCACATCGACCGAATGGACCACGGCAATCGCTCGATGGAGGACGAGGTTCTGGTGGAGCGGCTGGCGCGCGAGCAGATGACCCTGACCGTCTGCCCCCTGTCGAATCTGAAGCTCTGCGTGGTCGACGATCTGAAGAACCACCCCGTGCCCGAGATGCTGCGCCGGGGCCTGCACGTCACCCTGAACTCGGACGATCCGTCCTATTTCGGCGGGTACGTGAACGACAACTACAGCCGGCTGGCGGCGGCGGTCGGGCTGACGAAGGAACAGGTGACGCAGATGGCGAAGAACAGTTTCGAGGGGTCTTTCCTGGGCGAGGCGGAGAAGGCGGCGTTCGTCGCGGAGGTAGAGGCGTACGCGAAGGCGGTTTGACGCCTCTTCTTTCGTCATCCTCCGGCAAGCCGCGTCTTCGCGGCGCGGACCGGGGGATCCAGCGGCGCCGAAGGCGAAATCCATCCGCCGCACGATGCGGGAGCACCTGGCCCGCGACAGGTTCGCGCTCTCGCGCGCCGCTGGGTCCCCCGGTCTCGCTACGCTAGCCGGAGGATGACGAAAGAGGGGTTTAGCCGAGGAGGGTTTCGGCCCCGACCTCCGACACCCCCAGCGCCCGGAAACTGTCCCGCGCCGTCGCCTCGGTCTGTGGCGCGATGGCGCGGCTGGCGTCGGAGATGACCGCGGCCTCAAAGCCTTCGCGCACCGCATCCTCGGCGGTGAAGCGGACGCAATAGTCGAAGGCCAGCCCGCACAGGAAGACGCGGGTCACGCCCAGGTCGCGCAGCAGGCCGGCCAGGCCCGTCGGGGTGCGATGGTCGTTCTCGAAGAAGCCGGAATAGGAATCGACCGCCGGGTTGTAGCCCTTGCGGATCACGGCCAGGGCCTTTTGCACCGTGGGCGCCGCGTCGAGATGGAAGTCGGCGCCGGGCGAGCCCTGGATACAGTGGTCCGGCCACAGCATCTGGCGGCCGTAGGCGACCTCGATCTCGGTGAAGGGAGCCGCGCCGGGATGGTTGGAGGCGAACGAAATCTGGTCCGGCGTGTGCCAGTCCTGGGTCAGGACCACCCAGTCGAACCGTTCGGCCAGCCGGTTGATCAGCGGCATGATCCCCGCCCCGCCCGCGACCGCCAGAGACCCGCCCTCGCAGAAGTCGTTCTGCGGGTCGATGACCAGAAGGGCGTCAGTCGGACCTATCTTCATCATGCGCTCGCGTAGGCGTCGATCTCGTTGGCCGAGCCCAAGGCGACGGGGATGCGCTGGTGCAGATGCTCGGGCTGGATGTCCAGGATGGGCTGGGTCCCGTCCGTCGTCGCCTTGCCCCCGGCCTGTTCGACCAGGAAGGCCATCGGATTGCCTTCGTACATCAGGCGCAGCTTGCCGGGCTTGTTCGGCTCTCGCTTGTCCCACGGATAGTAGAAGACGCCGCCGCGCATCAGGATGCGGTGGACGTCGGCGACCATGGCGGCGACCCAGCGCATGTTGAAATTCTTGCCACGGGGCCCTTCGTCGCCCTTCAGCAGATCGCCCACATAGGTCTGCACCGGCTCGGCCCAGTGGCGCAGGTTCGACATGTTGATGGCGAATTCCTTGGTGTCCGGCGAAATGGCGATGGCGTCGTGGGTCAGTATCCAGTCGCCGTCGTTCGACAGGGTGAATCCCTTGACCCCGGCGCCCGTGGTCAGGACCAGCATGGTCTGGGGGCCGTACAGGGCGTAGAGGGCGGCGACCTGATTGCGGCCCGGCTGCATGAAGTCGGCCTCGGTCGGCGAAGGCGTGGCGGACTTCAGCACCGAGACGATGGTGCCGACCATGGCGTTGATGTCGATGTTGGACGAGCCGTCCAGCGGGTCGAACAACACCAGATAATCGCCGGTCGAATGGGGCGCGGGCTGGACCTCGTCCATTTCCTCGGAAGCGACGCCGGCGACGGCGGGACAGGCCAGAAGGGCGTCGGTCAGCATGTCGTTGGTCATGACGTCGAGCTTCTTCTGCTCCTCGTCCTGGACATTGATCTGGCCCGAGGCGCCCAGGGCCCCGGCCAGGGCCCCGCCGGCGACGACCTTGCTGATGTCGGCGCAGGTGGCGGCGGCGACGCTCAGAACCGTCTTCAGACCTTCGGGCGCGTCCAGGGCGGCGATATGGGCGTCAAGGCGGGTGGGATCGGCGGTCATGGGGGGTCGGTCCAGTGCGGCTGGGAGCGTCGCCCAGTTCTTGGCGGGCGGATGTCGCGAGGGCAAGAGCGACCCGGATATCAGGCGCCATGAACCGAGGCGCAGCGCCCCGCCCTTCCCGGAACGCTTGACTTGGGACCGGAGTCGGTGGCTTAGGTCGATTGCTCTCGCGGGAGAGATCGGCACGCCTCGGCGGGTCGACGCCGAAGGCGCAACCGCCCCGGAAACGCTCAGGCAAACGGACCGCGAAGCATACGGACGCTGGAAAGCCGCTCTTAGGGGCGCGCCGACGGAGCAAGGCGCCACGGTACCGGCGCCGGAATCTCTCAGGCTTCAGGACAGCGGGGGCGCGACGACGGCGGAGCTCCGCCACCAAACGCGACCGTGAAAGCCTGAACCATGACCGATCAGACCCTGAAGACCACGCCTCTGAACGCCGCGCACCGCGCCCTGGGGGCCCGGATGGTGGGCTTCGGCGGCTATGACATGCCGGTCCAGTATGAGGGCGTCCTGGCCGAGCACCGCTGGACCCGCGAACACGCCGGCCTGTTCGACGTGTCCCACATGGGCCAGTGCAAGATCACCGGCGCCGACGCCACCGCCCAGTTCGAACGGTTCGTGCCCGGCGACTATGAGATCCTGAAGGCCGGCAAGCAGAAATATTCCCTGCTGCTGAACAAGGACGGCGGGATCATCGACGACCTGATGGCCGGCCGCCCGGATCACGACGGCCTGTTCGTCGTCGTCAACGCCGGCAACAAGGACGAGGATTTCGCCTTCTGGTCCGCGAACCTGGAAGGCGACGCCAAGCTGACGGTTCTGGACGACCGCGCCCTGATCGCCATCCAGGGGCCGGAAGCCGCCGAGGTCATGAAGGCGCATGAGCCGGTGCTGGCGGAAATGGGCTTTATGGAATGCGCGCGTCTGATGCTGTTCGGCGTCGACTGCTATGTCTCGCGTTCGGGCTACACGGGCGAAGACGGCTATGAGATTTCGGTCCCGGCGGACCAGGCCGAGCGGGTGTGGAACACGATCCTGGAAGACGCCCGCGTCAAGCCGATCGGCCTGGGCGCCCGCGACAGCCTGCGCCTGGAGGCGGGCCTGCCGCTGCACGGCCACGACATCGACCCGACGACCTCGCCGGTCGAAGGGGCTCTGACCTTCGCCCTGTCCAAGTCGCGCAAGGAGCGGGCGGATTTCAACGGCGCCCACCGCATCCTGAAGGAACTGGCCGATGGTCCTTCACGCGTCCGCATCGGCCTGATCGTCAAGGAAGGCGCCCCGGCCCGCGAAGGCGCCGAGATCGCCGACGCCGAGGGCAATGTCATCGGCAAGGTCACCTCGGGCGGCCCCTCCCCCACCCTGGGCAAGAATATCGCCATGGGCTTCGTGCCGCCGGCCTTTGCGGCCCTGGGCACGGAGTTGAAGGTCATCGTGCGCGGCAAGCCCGCCGCCGCCGAGGTCGTCGCCATGCCGTTCGTGGCGCAACGCTATTACCGGAAGCCGAAGGCGTAACATTCACCCCGTCACCCTCGGGCTTGACCCGAGGGCCGGATTATCCGCCGCATTGCGTCGGGATCAACACAGAGAACGATCCGCCTCCGATCCTCGGGTCAAGCCCGAGGATGACGGGGTGGGAGATGGAGAAGAGAAATGAAATTCACCAAGGATCACGAGTGGGTCAGCCTGGACGGCGACATCGCCACCGTGGGCATCTCGAAACACGCCGCCGACGCCCTCGGCGACGTGGTGTTCGTGGAAGTGCCGGAAGTCGGCAAAACCGTCGCCAAGGGCGCCAGCTTCGCCGTGGTCGAGAGCGTCAAGGCGGCGTCCGACGTCTACGCCCCCGTCTCGGGCGAAGTGGTCGAGGCCAATGACGCCCTGTCGACCGCTCCGGAAACCGTCAACTCGGCCCCGGAAGGCGACGGCTGGTTCGCCAAGATCAAGGTGTCGGACGCTGCCGAACTGGACGCCCTGATGGACCAGGCCGCCTACGACGCCTTCCTCGCCACCCTCTAATCTCAAACTCCGTCACCCTCGGGCTTGCCCCGAGGGCCGGAGGATCAACCACTCGTGCGAAGCCTTTGACGCACGAGCCGCACAACATCCGATCCTCGGGTCAGGCCCGAGGATGACGGGTGAAGGAAACCGGCAATGCGTTATCTCCCCCTGACGCCCGACGACCGCACGGCGATGCTCGCCGCCATCGGCGCCAAATCGATCGACGACCTGTTCGTGGACGTGCCCGAGGCGGCGCGGCTGGACGGGCCGGTGAACCTGCCGCGGGTGGCGGGCGAGTTGGAGGTCGAGCGCGCCCTGTCCGCCATGGCCGCCAAGAACGCCACAGCCGGCGCCGTCCCCTTCTTCTGCGGCGCAGGGGCCTACAAGCACCATGTCCCGGCGACGGTGGACCACATCATCCAGCGGTCGGAATTCCTGACCAGCTACACCCCCTATCAGCCGGAAATCGCCCAGGGCACGCTGCAGTATCTGTACGAGTTCCAGACCCAGGTGGCGAACCTGACCGGCATGCCGGTGGCCAACGCCTCGCTGTATGACGGTTCGACCGCCATGGCCGAGGGCGTGCTGATGGCGACCCGCGTGACCCGTCGCAACAAGGCGGTGATCTCGGGCGGCGTCCACCCCCACTACGTCAAGGCGACCGAGACCGTGGTCCACGCCGTCGGCGTCGAGACGCAAGTCCTGGCTCCCGCCGTCGACGCCGAGGCCGCCGTGATCGACCAGATCGGTCCCGACACCGCCTGCGTCGTGGTTCAGACCCCGAACGTCTTCGGCGCCGCAACGGATGTCACGAAGATCGCCGAGGCCGCCCATGCAGCCGGCGCCCTGCTGATCGTCGTGGTCACTGAGGCCGTGTCCATGGGCCTCTTGAAATCGCCCGGCGAAATGGGCGCCGACATCGTCGCGGCCGAGGGCCAGTCGATCGGCAACGCCCTGAACTTCGGCGGCCCCTATGTCGGCCTGTTCGCCACGCGCGAGAAGCTGATCCGCCAGATGCCCGGCCGCCTGACCGGCGAGACCGTGGACGCCGACGGCGAGCGCGGCTTCGTCCTGACCCTGTCGACGCGGGAACAGCACATCCGGCGCGACAAGGCGACGTCGAACATCTGCACCAACTCCGGCCTCTGCACCCTGGCCTTCACCATTCACATGAGCCTGCTGGGCGAGACGGGCCTGCGCAAACTGGCCCTGTTGAACCATGAAAAGGCCCTCGCCACGCGCGACGCCCTGGCCGCCGTTCCGGGCGTCGAAATCCTGACGAAGCGCTTCTTCAACGAGTTCGCCGTGCGCCTGCCCAAGAACGCGGCGGAAGTCGTCGATACGCTGGCGAGCCACCACCTGCTGGCCGGCGTGCCCTACAGCCGCCTGGCGCCCGACGCCGGGCCCAAAGAAGAGAGATGGGACGACGTCCTGCTGGTCGCTGCGACCGAAACCACCCTTGACGCCGACATCAAGCTCCTGGCGACCGCCCTCGCCAAGGTGCTGGCGGCCTGAGCGGAGACAAGACCATGAGCACCATGAACACCGTCGGCCGCCCGACCGCCCCGAACCAGGTCCAGACCAAGCCCGCCACCCTGACCGGCGGCCGCGGCCTGTTGCAGAACGAGCCGCTGATCTTCGAGGGCGAAGGCTGGGGCAAGACCGGCGTCGATCTGCCGGAACCCAAGACGGACGCCGCCGACCTGGGCGACCTGGTCCGCAAGGATCCGATCGGCCTGCCCGGCCTGTCGGAGCCCGAGGCCATGCGCCACTATGTGCGCCTGTCGCAGAAGAACCACGCCATCGACCTGGCCATCTATCCGCTGGGCTCGTGCACGATGAAGCACAACCCGCGCCTGAACGAGAAGATGGCGCGTCTGGCCGGTTTTTCGGACATCCACCCCCTGCAGCCGATGTCGACGGTTCAGGGCGCGCTGGAGCTGATGGATACGCTGGCCCATTGGCTGAAGACCCTGACCGGCATGCCCGCCGTCGCGCTATCTCCGAAAGCGGGAGCGCATGGGGAACTGTGCGGCCTGATGGCCATCCGCGCGGCGCACGAAGCCTCGGGCCAGCATGAGAAGCGCCGCAAGGTGCTGGTGCCCACCAGCGCACACGGCACCAATCCGGCGACGGCCGCCTTCGTCGGCTATACCGTCGTCGAGGTCGCCCAGACCGAGGACGGCCGCGTGGACGTGGCCGACCTGGCGTCCAAGCTGGGCGATGACGTCGCCGCCATCATGGTGACCAACCCCAACACCTGCGGCCTGTTCGAGCGCGACATCCTGGAAATCAGCCGCCTGACGCACGAGGCGGGCGCCTATTTCTACTGCGACGGCGCCAACTTCAACGCCATCGTCGGCCGGGTGCGTCCGGGCGATCTGGGCGTGGACGCCATGCACATCAACCTGCACAAGACCTTCTCGACGCCGCACGGCGGCGGCGGGCCGGGCGCGGGTCCGGTGGTGCTGTCACAGGCCCTGGCGCCCTTCGCCCCAGCGCCCTGGGTGGTGCATGACGATAACGGCTATCGCCTGATCGAGCGCGAGGAAGACGAGGCCGAACAGGCCTTCGGCCGTCTGTGCGCCTTCCAGGGCCAGATGGGCATGTATGTGCGCGCCCTCTCCTACATGATGAGCCACGGCGCCGACGGCCTGCGTCAGGTGGCCGAGGATGCGGTGCTGAACGCCAACTACATCAAGGCCCGGCTCGGCGACCTGATGTCGGCGGCCTTCCCCGACGGCCCCTGCATGCACGAGGCCCTGTTCGACGACGAATGGCTGAAGGGCACGGACGTCACCACGCTCGACTTCGCCAAGGCGATGATCGACGAGGGCTTCCACCCGATGACCATGTATTTCCCGCTGGTCGTCCACGGCGCCATGCTGATCGAGCCGACCGAGACCGAGTCCAAGGCCGAACTGGATCGGTTCATCGAGGCCATGCGCCTGCTGGCGCAGGCCGCGAGGGCCGGCGACGTGGATCGCTTCAAGGGTGCGCCTTTCCACGCCCCCCTGCGTCGTCTGGACGAAACCCGCGCCGCCCGCTCGCCGGTGCTGCGCTGGACCGCCCCTGCGGGTTCGAACCAGGCGGCCTAAGCCGCTCTCGGCGTCCGCCGTCCTGGATCAGGGCGGCGGACGCTGGCCCGCCATGCGTCTCAGGACGGCGAAGGCTTCGCGGCCGAACCGTTCAGGCCCTTCGTCCGGATGGGCCAGCCAGGCCTCTCCGGCCAGTTTCATGATGCTGACGCCGATCGCCGCCGCGACGCGACAGGCGACGTCGTCCGGGGCCAATCCCTTCCGCTCGGCCAGGGTCTGGGCCAGCAGCCGCTCCACCCCTTCATACTTTGCGTGATCACCGGCCTGAAGGGCGGGCGTCTGATGGATCAGCCGCGTCAGGTCCAGCATGTCAGGCGTCTGGAAGCGCGCGGCGACATCGGCCAGCCCCCCCTCCACCATATCGAGCAGCGGTTCGTCGCGCGGCCGGGCCGCCACCGCCTGGGCGATCATCTCAGGGATCTGGGCCTTGAGGGAAAAGACGATCTCTTCCTTGGAGCCGAAATAGTTCAGCAGGGTGCGGCGCGATACGCCCGCCGCCGCCGCCACCTCGTCCAGGGTGGCGCCGTCAAATCCCTTTTCGATGAACAGCCGCAGGCCTTCGGCCTGAATGCGGGCGTGGGTTTCCTGCCGCTTTCGCGCACGCAGACCCTGCTCGTCAGGAAAAACTTTTTCTTGCACTTCTTGCATATTTGCACCGGATGCAGATATGCAAGCCGGTGCCCTTCGGAAATTCAGTTCACCCCAGGATAGCCGCAATGACCCAATGGACGACAGCCGATATTCCCGACCAGAGCGGCAAGCTGGTCATCATCACCGGGGCGACCGGCGGCATCGGCTTGGAGGCGGCGCTCGTTCTGGCTGGAAAGGGCGCCGAGGTCGTTCTGGCCGCGCGCAATCCGGACAAGGGCGATCAGGCGGAAAGGCTGATCCGCAGTCGCCACCCTGAGGCCCTCGTGCGGTTCGAACGGCTGGACCTGGCGGACCTCAGCTCTGTCGCCGCCTTCGCCGAGGCCCTCCTGGCGGCGGGTCGGCCGGTCGACATTCTGATCAACAATGCGGGCGTCATGGCCGTGCCCCGTCGCCGAACGACCATCGATGGTTTCGAGATGCAGTTCGGAACCAACTATCTATCCCACTTCGCCCTGACCGGCCGGCTCCTGCCACTGCTGACGGCGGCTCAGGCGCGAGTGGTGCAGTTGTCCAGCGTGGCCCATCGCGGCGGTCGGATTCAGCTCAGAGATCTGAACTATCGCTCCGGTTACCGGCCCTGGCCCGTCTATCAGCAGTCCAAACTGGCGATGCTGATGTTCGCCCTGGAGCTTCAGCGCCGCAGCGATCGCGAAGATTGGGGCCTGACCAGCGTGGCCGCCCATCCCGGTTTCGCCCGGACGGATCTGATCGCCAACGGCCACGCCGGCAGCCCGCCCGGACTTTTCGCCTTGGTCAGCCGCCTGCTGGCGCGCGTGGCCAGCCATTCGGCGGCCGACGGCGCCTTGCCGATCTTGATGGCGGCGACCCTGCCCCAGGCCGAACCCGGCGCCTATTACGGCCCTCAGGGCTGGCAGGAGATGCGGGGTGCGCCCGGCCGCGCCCTTAGCAAGCCCCAGGCGCTGGATGTCGAAACCGCCCGCGCCCTGTGGTCCGAGTCCGAACGCCTGACCGGCGTCCACTACGGCTGACCAAGGCCCAGCCGCGTCCTGTGGGACACAGACTGCGACAATCCGGCTTCATGACCAAAGCTTCATAGGAAAGCCACGGATCGGCCATCGAACCGGATCTTAAGGGGTTATGTGACAACCTCGCCACGGTCGCTCTTTCCCTTCCCGGTTTGGGATCGGGTGGGCGTGGCGACCGTTGTCACACCTCAGTCAGTCCTCCTCCCTCCCGGCGCCCTCGTGATCTCCGCACCCGCTCTCGTCCTGTCCTCGGCCTCGCCTCGCAGCCGCAAGCTGCGGGTGCTGAAGCGTTGGGCCCTGATGGCGGGCGGGCTGTTCGTGGTCCTGCTTGGCATTCTGATCGCCCCCCTGCCCGGCCCCGGCGGCGTCCCGGTGATCGCGGTCGGCCTGATGCTGATCCTGAAGAGCTCCTTCTGGGCCAAGCGACAGTTCATCCGCGCCCAGTACGCCCGGCCCAAATGGGTCTATCCCTTCCGGCGGCTGATGCGGAAAAAGCCGGAGTTCGCGCCGGTCTTCTGGCAACAGGCCTTGCGCGCCGAAAAGGTGATCCTGATCCGGCGGCGGCGCGGCCTGATCCGTCTGCGCAAGGGTCTGCGTCGGTATTTCCGCAAACTGTTCCGCTGACCGCACCCGCATCAGCGGTCATTTCGCGCTTGCGTTGCTGCGTTCGCTAACCACGGCAACGTGAACGCCGACCGTCCGAGTCAGGCGTATTCTGTCCCAGCGTTATCAGAGAACCAGAAAAGCGTTGGGAGGCGCTAAGGTCATGATGTCACGCTTACAAAAAGGTCTGATCGCCGGTTTCGCCGCCACGGTCGCCGTGTCCCTGCTGGAAATACCCAATCTGTTCCTGAACTGGTTCGACCCGTTCCAGAGCGTCATCGCCGCCCTGATCGGCATGCCCGACGCCCTGGCCGTGGGCTGGGTTCTTCATGCGGTGGCCGGGGTGCTGATCCTGGGCCCCCTGTTCGCCTACCTCTGCCCGCGACTGCCCACCGACACGCCCGAGACCAAGGGCATCGTCTTTGCGGTCGGCGCCTGGGTGGTGATGATGGCCGGCGTCTTCATCGTCGGCGACTACCGTACCTTCAACGCCGGCTCGGGCTTCGGCACCATCGCCTGGCTTCTGGTCACCCATGCCGTGTTCGGGATCGTCCTGGGCAATGTCTATGCCCGGCTGGTCGCGCGCGACAAGCGCCAGACGCCCCATGTGATCGGCGGCGCCACGGCCCACTGATCTCGGCGGGCCGGACGGCCTGGTCTCCAGGCCGTCCCTGCGTCCGGCTTCCTACACAGACGAACCGGACGGTGGGCCGACGGCTTCCCCTGCGATGAACCGCAAGGAAGATCCGACGCGCCGAGGGCGCATCCGCTGGGAGCCTCTGCTGGTCGGCGGCGTGGTCCTGGCCCTGATCGCCTATTACCTCGTCGCTGAGGTGATCTGGCGAAATCCTCAGGCCGCCAGCGACAGCGAGACGGCCGTGGTCCAACCGGCCGTCGTGCCGCCGCCCGGCGGCGCCGTCCCGCCCAGCGCGCCCGCCGTGGCGCCCGGCGACAATCCGGCCCTGCGCGGCCAGTCGGCCGTGCGCGGCGACGGCACGCCCCTGAACGGCTCCACCACCTCGACGCCGCCCCCGCAGCCGATGCAGACCGATGACTGAACCCGACCGCGATCCGGACGGCTTCAGCCGCCGCAGTGAAAGCGGCCCGCCCTTCCGCATCATGGGCGGGGTCATCGTCTTCATCCTGGTGATGATCGCTGTGGTTCTGACGGTCAGCGGCGTCATCGGGCGCTGAGGGGCCGCCCCAAAACGACTTCGGCCGAAACCGCCAGAGCGATTTCGGCCGAAGGACGGGCGTTGAGACCCGGTCAGACTTGAGGTCGTCAGTTCAGGCGGTCGCCGATCTGGGCGATGGCGGCGTCCAGCAGCGGATCCTTGGCGCCGCCGGCGAGGCGGGCGGCAAGGATCTGTTCCGCGGCCTTGGCGGCCAGGTCGGCGGCGGCGGCCTTGACCTCGGCGGACGCCTGGGCCTCGGCCTGGGCGATGCGGGCCTCGGCCATCTTCTGGCGACGCTCCAGCGTCTCTTCCAGCTTGGCCTTGGATTCGACTTCCAGACGACGGGCGTCGGCTTCCGCCTGGGCCATCATATCAGCGGCCTGGGCCTCTGCCTCGGCCTTCTCCTTGCGGATCTGGGCCAGCAGGGCTTCGGCCTCGGCGCGCAGACCGGCGGCCTCGTCCAGGTCGGCCTGGATCTTGGCGCCCTTGGCGTCCAGCTGGGCGGCGACCATCTTGGGCACGCCGACGGCGATCAGAATACCGAAGAAGATCAGCAGGCCGACGCCGACCCAGATCTCGGGATTCGACAGGTCCCAGATGCCCGGTTCAAAGATCAGGTTCATCAGGCGGCTCCCTTGGCGAGGTCGAGTTCGGCTTTGGTCGCGGCCTGGCCGGTCAGGCGCTCCACCATGGCGCCGGCGGCGTCGGAGGCGATGGTCGAGACATTGCCCATGGCGGCGTCGCGGGTCTTGGCGATGGCGGCCTCGGCTTCGGCGATGCGGGCATTGACCACGGCTTCTTCAGCAGCCTGGCGCGCGTTGGCTTCTTCCGTGACGCGCGCCTTGGCGGCGGCGGCGGTGGCGCGGGCGTCGGCGCGGGCCTTGGCCAGATCGGCCTGGGCCTGGGCGGCCTGTTCGGCGGCCTCGGCCTGGACCTGACGCGCGGTGGCGACGGCGCCGGAGATGGTCTCGCGACGTTCATCCATGACGCGGCGCAGGCGCGGCGCGAACACCTTGGCGATCAGGAAATAGAGCAGGAAGAACAGGACCAGCAGATAGCCCATCTGCCCGGCCCAGTGCTGGGTCTCGAACTGGGGCAGTCCGCCGCCGCCGTGGCCTTCGGCCTCGGTGGTCGCGTGGGTGTCGTGAGAAGTGGGTGCGGCCATGGTGTCCGTTCGTCCGAAAAGCAGAAAGGCGGCGACGGCCTCAGCGAGAAGCCGCCGCCGCCCCGAACCCCGGATGGATCAGGAGTTCAGGATCAGGATGCCCAGCACGAAGGCCAGGATGCCCAGGGCTTCGGCCAGAGCCGCGCCCACGAACAGGTTGCCGACTTGCGAGGCGGCGGCCGACGGATTGCGCAGGGCGCCGTTCAGGAAGTTGGCGAAGATGTTGCCCACGCCGATGGCCGAGCCGATCATGCCGAGGGTGGCCAGGCCGGCGCCGATGTACTTGGCGGCTTCAGCTTCCATGGTGAGTATCCTTGTTTCAGTCAGGTGGGTTGGAAGAAGGGAGTTCTCGAACTGGGCCGGGCCTTAGTGGCCTTCACCCAGGTTGACCACATCATTGAGATAGATGCTGGCCAGAACGGCGAACACGAACGCCTGAAGGAAGGCGACGAGGAATTCGAGGGCGGTCAGGGCGACGACCATGGTCATCGACAGGGCGGCGATCGGCAGGCCCCAGAGGCCCAGGCCCTCGCCGACGAAGGCGCCGGCGCCCAGGGCCACGACGAAGCCGGCGAAGATCTTCAGCGCGACGTGGCCGCCCAGCATGTTGCCGAACAGACGAAGAGCCAGGGTCACCGGACGCAGCAGGAAGGACAGGAACTCGATCGCGCCGACGACAGGGCGCAGCACCAGAGGCGCGCTGGCCGGCCAGAAGAGTTTGAAGAAGCCCAGGCCGTTCTTGAGGAAGCCCACGCCGATGACCAGCAGGATGGTCAGGGCGGCGAAGGTGACCGTAACCGCCAGCTGCGACGTCGCGGTGAAACTGAGGAACATGCCCAACAGGTTCATCACCAGCACCAGGAGGAACAGGCTGAAGACGAACGGGAAATATTTGCGGCCGTCGTGGCCGATGATGGAATCGGTCACCCCGTCGATCATATCGAACAGGCTTTCGCCGGCCGTCTGCAACCGTCCCGGCACCACCTTGGCGCTCGAGGTGACCAGTTGCAGGAACAGGACGATGGCCACGAAGGCGACCGTCATGGCGACGTGCGAATTGGTGATCGCCAGCTGGGTGTGGCCGAAGACAGGCAGGTTCACCGCGCCGAAATCGACGAGCGGCTGGATCTTAAACTGGTGAAGCGGATCGGCCATCAGCCTATCGGTCCTCGTCTTCCTCGTCGTCGAAGGGGACCGATTTCGGTTCGATCCCGCTCGCCTTCGCCTGCGCCATCAGCCGGTTGGCTGTGCGGCGCGCCATGTAAATCGACAGGGCGAAGCCCAGAAGGACTCCGCCGATGATACCCCAGGGATTGGTCCCAAACAGTCGGTCCGCCCCAAAACCTAGCCCCAAGCCCAGGAAGACCCCGCCGAGCAGTTCGGCGACGATCTTGTAGGCCTGGCTCGTCACCGCCTGAGCCGCGAGGTGCTCCGACGCCTTCTGAGCCGTCTTGTCCTCCAACGCGGATGCGCTGTCTTGGAGGCGTTTGATCGCCTCTTCGCGCGATTCCGACATTGGGGACATGGCCTGTGCGCTCAGCGCCCGAACAATGTGTTGAGGCAGGTCTGAATTCGGCGCGGAAACTAATCGTGAGCGGCCGGTTGGTCAAGGCGTCGTGAACTTAGTCTAAATCTTTGTTCCGAATGGATTTTCACTGAGAACCAGCCGACCGTGGCGATGCGTCGCTGCCTTGAGGTGCGGATTCGCTCGCCCCGCATGGCGATATGGTCCGCGAACGACTAGGTTGGCGGTCATGAATATGCACGTCCCCTCCCCTGCGCCCGAACGCCGCCCGATCGCCGTGCGGCTGGCGACGCCGCGGGGCTTCTGCGCCGGGGTTGATCGGGCGATCCAGATCGTCGAGCGCGCCATCGAGAAGTTCGGCGCCCCTGTCTATGTCCGCCACGAGATCGTCCATAACCGCCATGTGGTCGAGCGGCTGAAGGCCATGGGCGCCGTCTTCGTCAAGGAGTTGGACGAATGCCCCGACGACCGGCCGGTCGTCTTCTCGGCCCATGGGGTGCCCAAGTCCGTGCCCGCCGCCGCCCGGTCGCGCGACCTGCTGTTCCTGGACGCCACCTGCCCCCTGGTGTCCAAGGTCCATGTCGAGGCCGAGCGTCATCATGCCGCAGGTCGCCATATCATCCTGATCGGCCACGCCGGCCACCCGGAGGTGATCGGCACCATGGGCCAGCTGCCGCCCGGCGCCATCAGCCTGGTCGAGACCGAAGCCGACGCCGAAGCCTTCGAACGGCCCGGCGACGCCCCCCTGGCCTATGCGACCCAGACCACCCTGTCGGTCGACGACACGGCCGGCATATTGAAGGTGCTGAAGCGGCGCTTCCCCGAACTGCCCGACCCGCACAAGGAAGACATCTGCTACGCCACCACCAATCGCCAGGAGGCGGTCAAGGTGCTGGGCGAGGGCTGCGAACTGGTGCTGGTGGTGGGGTCCAAGAACTCGTCCAACTCGGCCCGGCTGGTCGAGGTGGCCATGCGCGCCGGCGCCCGCGACGCCCGGCTGGTGGACGACGCCTCCCAGGTGGACTGGAGCTGGTTCGACGGGGTTCGGACGGTCGGCGTCACCGCCGGCGCCTCGGCGCCCGAGCCTTTGATCGCCGCCCTGGTGGACGCCATCGCCGAACGGTTCGACGCCACGGTGACCGAGGACGCCGGCGCGCGCGAAACCGTGACCTTCAAACTACCGCGTCAACTGACCGCCTGAGCGCGGGCTGGCGCTATCGCTCCTCGCCGACGAAGTCCTGGGCGAACTCGGGGCTGTCTTCGTCCAGCAGGGGCGCCTCCTCCTCATCCGCCCCGGTCGCACGACTGGGGTCGGGCAGTTCGAACCCGACGGGGGCCGACAGGTCCAGAAGCCCGGCGGCCTTCATCTCCTGAACCCCCGGCAGGTCATACAGACTGGCCAGGCCGAAATGCTCCAGGAACCGGTCGGCGGTGCCATAGGTCACGGGTCGGCCCGCCGTCCGTCGCCGCCCCCGCAGACGCACGAACCCCATCTCCAGCAACAGGTCCAGCGTGCCCTTGGACAGGCTGACGCCGCGCACGCTCTCGATCTCGGCGCGGGTCACGGGCTGGTGGTAGGCGATGATGGCCAGGGTCTCCAGCGCCGCCTTGGACAGGCGGCGGGGCTCCTCCCGCTCTTGGCTCATCATGAAGGCCAAGTCCGCCGCCGTGCGGAACCGCCAGCGGTCGGCCACACAGTCCAGCTCCACCCCCCGCCCCTCGTAACGGGCGCGCAGGCCCGACAGGGCGCGGCCGACGTCGGCGCCTTCGGGTAGGCGCGCCCCGATCTCGGCGGCGCTCAGCGGCCCGGCGGCGGCGAACAGCAGGGCCTCGACCCGGCGCTCGATCTCGGCCTCGTCGGGCTGGAAGGACGGGTCAGACATGGGCCAACTCCCGACTTTCGGCGCCGACGCCCCTAGCCCAAAGTTCGTCATCCTCGCCCTTGTGGCGAGGATCCAGACTCCCGGTTTCTCCGAAGATGCGCCCATGCCCGGCGCCGGGATTCTGGATCCTAGGGACAAGCCCTAGGATGACGGCCTTGACGGTGCAAAAACCAACACGCATCACGGCGTCAGCTCCAGCGGCTGCCCCAGGCCCCGCCGCTTCAGATACAGGTCCGCAAACGGCGCCGTCTGGCGAATGTCCATGGCCCCCTCCTTCACCAGCTCCAGACTGGCCGACAGGGTCGAGGCGGTATAGCTGGCCTGGCTGGGGCCCTCAGGGTCTTCGGGACGGGGCGCGACCTGGTCCAGCGGGGTCCAGTCTGCGAGACGCGGCATGATCTCGCGCAGCCAGTCGCGCGCCGCCTCCAGCGGAAAGGCCTCGACCCGCTGGCCGGGCGAATAGCGTCGCGCCTCCTCGCGTCGGCGCTGGGTCACATAGGCGCTCATCAACTCATACAGGCTGGCGTCGATCCGGTCGGACGGCACGATCACCGTCGCCTCGGGATCGCCCCGGGTGAAGACGTCGCGCTTCAGCTGGGGACGGGCCATCAGCTGTTCGACCGCCTTGCGCATCGCCTCCAGCTTCTGCAGGCGAAAGGCCAGGGCGGCGGCCATGGCCTCGGCCGGCGGCTCCTCCCCCTTGCCCTTTTCGGTGCGGGGCAGCAGCAGCCGGGACTTCAGATAGGCCAGCCACGAGGCCATCACGAGATAGTCGGCCGCCAGGGCGAAGTTGCGCCGCCGCGCCTCGTGAACGAAGGCCAGATACTGCTCCGCCAGCTGGGTGATCGACAGTTTCAGCAGATCGACCTTCTGCGTCCGCGCCAAGGCCAAGAGGACGTGCAGCGGCCCTTCATAGCCGTCCAGATCGACGACGAAAGCTTCGCGCTCCTCGACCTCCTCGGCGTTGAAATCCAGATTGGGCTGAAAGGCGTCGCTCACGCCTGCGCCTCCCCCACGTCCGGTCCTTTAGCCGCGTCCGTCTTGCCCGCCATTGCGCGGAAGAAGCGTTCGTGCCCAGCGACGGGATCCAGCGGCTCCGGCGTCCGAACGATCCGGGCCAGGGCCGCCTCGGCGCGCCGTTTCGCCCCGCCCTTCAGCGGACCGACGCCCTCGGCGACCTGGCGCATCTCGTCCATATCGCCGTTCCAATGGATGACGATGTCGCATCCCGCCTTCAGCGCCTTGTGCGCCCTCTGGGTCAAGGATCCGGACAGGGCGTTCATCACCAGATCGTCCGACAGCAACAGACCGCCGAAACCCAGTCGTTCGCGGATCAGCTGGATCGCCTTCTTGGACTGGGTGGCCGGGCGTTTGGGGTCGATGGCGCTGAAGACGATATGGGCCGTCATGCCGATCGGCATGTCGGACAGGGCCTTGAACGGGGCGAAGTCCCAGGCGTCCAGCGTCTCGAGATCGGCATGGACCGTCGGCAGATCCTTGTGGGTGTCGGCGAAGGCGCGGCCGTGGCCCGGCATGTGTTTGATGCAGGGCAGGACCCCGCCCGCCAGCAGACCCTCCGCCGCCGCCCGTCCCAGCAGGGCCACGGTCTGCGGGTCGCGGCCATAGGCGCGGTCGCCGATGATGTCGTGGGCGCCGGGCACGGGCACGTCCAGCACCGGCAGCAGATCAATATTGATTCCGACCTCGCGCAGATCGTGCGCCATCAGCCGCGCACCCAGACGGACCAGGTCGCGCGCGTCCGCCGGGTCGTTCGTCGCCTTAAGATAGGCGTCGCCCGGCGGGTATTTGGGCCAGTGCGGCGGCCCCATCCGCTGGACCCGCCCGCCCTCCTGGTCGATCAGGATCGGCGCCTCGGGGTCGCCGATGGCCGCGCGCAACTCGTCCGTCAGGGCCCGCACCTGTTCCGGGCTGTCGATATTGCGCCGGAACAGGATGAAGCCCCAGGGACGCGTCTCGGCGAAGAAGGCGCGTTCACCCTCCGTCAGCCGGTGGCCCGCACAGCCGTAGATGGCGGCGGAAGTCACCGAACGATGCAATCCCGTCCGGCGGCCTTCAGGGCGTTGCAGAAGGCGACCGCCCGTTCTCGCGACAGGCCGGTGAAGGTGGTGCGGTACAGGGTCGAGCCGCTGGATGACGTCACCTCGGTCACCCGCTTTTCGGCGCCCGAGGCATATTGGCTGAAGCGGCCGGCGACGGCGGCGTATTCCCGGTCGGCGATCTCCGTCGAGGAGAAGGCGCCGATCTGGACCGAGGCCGAACCGCCGGCGGCGGCGGGAGCCGTGGGCGCGGGAGCGGCGGGCGTCGGCGCCTCGGTCTTGGGCGCCGGGGCGGCCGGACGGGGCGCAGCGGCGGCGGGCGGCAGGCCCTGGCCGGTCGGCGCGGCGGTCGGCTGTGCGGCCGGGCGCGGCTGGGGCGTCTCCGGCGGCGGGGTGAAGGTCACGGGCGCGTCGGTGGTCTCGGCCTCGTCGCGATAGACCCGCACGCCCTCGGCCGGATCGACCGGCTGGGCGTCCAGGGGGGCGGCGGTCTTCATCTCGCCGACGGCCTGGCCCACGGCCGGCGGGGCGTCGGTCGAGGCCCGCATGCCCGAACGATAGAAGAAGATGACGGCGATGATCAGCACCAGCAGCACCACGCCGCTGACGATCAGGGTCACGGGCGGCGCCTTGCCTCCGCCCGAGCCGACGTTTCGGCCGCCCCCGCGCGGATCATAGGTGTTGCGGCGGAACGGCAGGTCGTCGTCGGTCGGAGGCGTATAGGCGCCTCGGCCGGGTCGGTTCTCGTCATCGAAAGACATGGTGTCGCTCCGCCGTCTGCCCGACGCAGCGAATCGGCGCGTCGAACGGTTAGTTTAACGCCCCGCCGCCGTCTTTCGAATCACAGATCGAGCGCCAGGTCGAGGCTGAACAATTTCTGGTGGACTTCGATCGCATAGCGGTCGGTCATGCCGGCGATGTAATCACAGACGGCGCGCGCCCTGCGGGTCCGATCCTCGGTCTGGGCCGGCACGCCCCATTCCGGCGGCATGACCTCCGGCTCAGCCATGAACAGTTCGAACAGCTGCGACAGCACCCGCCGCGCCTGGCTGCGCGTCCGGTTGACGCGATAGTGGCGATACATCCGCTCGAACAGGAATTTGCGCAGGATCGCCAGGTCCGCGTGCATCGACCGGGAGAAGTCCACCAAAGTCCGCGAGGCGTTGCGCACATCCTCGGTCGAGCCGATCTGGTCCTCCTCCAGCCGTCGCGCCGTCTCGGCCAGCACGTCCTCGACCATGACCCCGATCATCCGCCGCACCGCCTCGATCCGCAGCATCCGGTCGTCGATGGCGGGCCAGTCGCGGCGGACCTCCGCCAGGGTCGGGCCGATCAGGGGCACCTGATCCAGATCCTGAAGCGTGATCAGCCCGGCCTGCACCCCGTCGTCCACATCGTGATTGTTATAGGCGATGTCGTCGGCGATGGCGGCGCATTGCGCCTCCAGCGAGGCGAAACTGTCCAAACGCAGGTCCCAGCCCGCCTCCCCGCCCGCGCGATAGGGACGCACCACCGACCAGGCCGCTTCGTCCAGCCGATGCGACACCGGGCCGTTGTGCTTGATGACGCCCTCGACCGTCTCCCAGCTCAGGTTCAGCCCGTCGAACTGCGGATAGCGGGTCTCCAGCTCGGTGATGACGCGGAAACTCTGCACATTGTGGTCGAAGCCGCCGTAGTCGGCCATCTGGATGACCAGCTCGTCCTCGCCCGCATGGGCGAAGGGCGGATGGCCCAGATCGTGGGCCAGGGCGATGGTCTCGGCCAGGTCGTCGTCCAGCCGCAACGCATGGGCCAGGGACCGGGCGATCTGGGCCACCTCCAGCGAATGGGTCAGGCGGGTGCGATAGTGGTCGCCTTCATGGGCCACGAAGACCTGGGTCTTCTCCTTCAGGCGACGAAAGGCGGTGGCGTGGATGATCCGGTCGCGGTCGCGGGCGAAGGCGGTGCGGGTGCGGCTGGGCGGTTCGAAGAAGCGACGGCCCTTGGTCAGATCGGCGCGTTCGGCGTAGGGGGCGAGAGTCATCGGGCTCAAGTCGTCAACTTTGAAGCGGCTTTGATCGGACGGGGCCTTTGCGAACGCCCGCACGCGCCTCATATAGACAGCTGTGAGCACCGTCCAATCCACAGAACCGTCCACACCCGCCTTCAGCGTCGCCACGCGCGCGCCGGAAGGCATCGTCCTGGCCGCCAGCGCCGCCGATCGTCTGGCCCGGCTCGGCGCGGCCGAGGGCAAGTCCCTGATGCTGCGCGTCGCTGTCGACGGGGGCGGCTGTTCGGGCTTTCAGTACCGGTTCGAACTGGTCGAGACGGCCGAGGACGACGATCTTCGGATCGAGGCCCAGGGCCAGACGGCCCTGATCGACCCCGTTTCGGTCCCCTTTCTGAAGAATTCCGAGATCGCCTATGTCGACGAACTGGCCGGCGCCCAGTTCGTGGTCCGCAATCCCAACGCCGCCTCGAGCTGCGGCTGCGGCGTCAGCTTCTCGATCTGACGCCGATCACCGTCGGCGCCGGATCAGGGCCCAGACGGTGACGACCACGCTCGAGGCCAAGAGCGCCGAAAAGACAGCGTCCCAGGCGCCGTCCTCCAGCAAGGCTCCGATCAGCCCCGTCAGGCTGAGCACGAACACCCAAAGCGGCGCGCCGAAGATGGCCCACAGGCTCCGATCCTTGCGGCTCATGACCCCTTCCGCCGTCCCTTGCCCAGCCACAGATAGAGGCCGGACGCCAGGATGACGATGGTCGCCAGGTCCAGCAGCGCCCACAGGATCTTCAGCCCCAGCCCCCCGTAGTCGCCGAAATGCAGCGGCTGGGACAGGGACAGGGCCTTCACATACCAGGGCGTCGGGGCCACGGCCGTCAGTTCGCCTGTCCGGGCGTCGATCAGGGCCGGCGTCGTCAGATGGGTCGTCAGCGGCGTGTCGCCGTGGAAGAAGACGGCGTAGTGGTGATCGGTCGAATAGTCGGTGCCGGGAAAGGCGATGAACTGCAGGGTCTTGCCCGGCAGGGCCTGTTTCGCCCGCTCCACCGCCAGGTCCAGCGAGGCCCGCTCGCCGACGGAGGCCGGGGCCTCGTGGGCCGCGGTCAGTTCCTTCAGCGCCGTATTCTTCCAATAGGCCAGGATCGGCGTCGCCAGGGTGTTGACCACCCCCGTCGCCCCGACCACCAGCACCCAGGCCACGGTGATGACGCCCAGCAGGTTGTGATAGTCCAGCCAGCGGGTCCGCGCCGACTTCGTCGCCCGCACCGTCCCGAACGGCAGCCGCCGCATGAAGGGGGCGTACAGCACCACCCCCGACACCACCGCCGTGATCAGCATCAGCCCCATCAGGCCCAGGAACAGCATGCCCGGCAGGCCCAGGAACATGTCGGTGTGCAGCTGGAGCAGGAACTCCATGACCGGATGGCCGGCGACCGGCGGGGCGACGGCGCCGCTGGTCTGGTCGATCGGCTCGAAACTGTAGCGACCGGCCGGGCCGTTCGGATCGACGCTGGTGACGTTCACCACCGGCCGATCCACGTCGAAGCTCATGAAGGCCGGAACCTCGCCCGGATGACGCGCCAGGGCCGCCGCCAGCACCTCGTCCAGGCTCAACAACGGCCCGTCGGGCGCGGCGGGCGTCCACGCCTGCTCCAGCAGCACCTCTTCAATCTCATGGGTGAAGACCAGCGGCAGGCCGGTGACGCACAGCATCAGCAGGAACAGGGTCGAGACAAGACTCGACCATTTGTGCGTCCAGGACCAGGCGCGGATCGTCCGCGTCCTCATCCGATCAGAATTCCGCCGAGATCGACAGGGACAGGGTGCGCGGCGCGCCCAGCGTCAGATAGTTGGAGCCCGGATAGCCGCCGACGGCGACCCACTGGTCCTCGTCGGCCACGTTCTCGACCCGCGCCCGGACCGTCAGAGGACGCCCGCCGGCCTCGAAGGCGTAGCGAACCCCGGCGTCGAACCGGGTCCAGGCGTCCAGCTCCAGCGTATTGGCCGCATTCGCCGCCTGGGCGCTGGTGTGGACCACCCGCCCCTCCAGCGTCAGGCCGCTGAGGCGCGGCACGTCCCATTCGACGTTCAGATTGGTCTGGACCTCCGGCACGCCGATGGCCGACTTGCCTTCGTTCGCCGCCGTCAGCGACCGTTTGACCTCGGCGTTCAGCCAGGTCGCCCCGCCGATCAGCCGCAGGCCGTCGATCGGCTCGCCATAGACGGTCAGTTCGACGCCCCGGTTCTCCTGTTCGCCGCCGTCGGAATAGAGGCGGGAGGCGGGATCGAAGAAGGCGCTGGGCAGGGTCGTCCTGAAGACGCTCAGCGTGCCGCCGAAGGTTCCGGCGTCATATTTGGCCCCGACCTCGGCCTGTTCGGCGCGGAAGGGCGACAGCACCTCGCCGCCGTTCGCCACGGTCACGCCGTTGACCACCGCAGGGGCGATGACGCCGGGCGTCAGGGCCTCGGCGTAGTTGGCGTACAGCGAAACCCGGTCGCTGGGCTTGTAGACCAGGGCGAAGGCCGGGGTCGCAGCCTCGCTGGCATAGCCCGAGCCGAAGGCGCCGTCGGCATAGGCGTAGGACTTGGTCTCGATCTCCTGATACCGCACGCCGACGGTCGCCAGCAGGCGGCCGTCCAGGAAGGACAGCCTGTCCGCCACGGCGACGCTGGTGTTCTTGACCCGCTCGGTCACCTTCGGGTCACTCAGGTCGCCCGAGACGCTGGCGATGGCCGGCGCCGGCGACAGGACCGGATCGGTTAGGGTTCCGAAGCTGTAACCCGCAAAGTTCGACCCCGCCCAGGCGTTCCTCGACTTGGACTGGATCTGAGAGGCCGAGGCGACCAGTCGGTGCCCAACCGGGCCGGTGGTCAGGTCCGCCCGCAGGCCGACGTCGCCGGACCAGACCGTGTCTTTGCGGATATTGTCGAAGCGATAGCCCCGGATGGCGCCCGCCGCGTCGGCTCGCGGATTGGCCAGGCTGTTGTCTTCCTCGCCCTGTCGCCCGCCGAAGGCGGCCCAGGCGGTGACGCTGTCGGTGATGTCAAACTCACCCCGCACCGCGCCGAACAGCTGTTCCTCATCCGTATAGGTCCAGCGCTGGGCGAAATTCCGATCGGCGGACGGCGCTTCAGGGATGGCGGCGCCGGGCGTCACGCTGGGGCGCGGGGCGTCGATCCGGTGGTCCTGCCAGCCCAGATCGGCCGAAAAGCGAGCCCGCTCGCCCCGCCGGTCCAGGTTCAGGCCCACCACGCGCAGGGTGTTGGTCTGGTCCTCGACCGAGGCTTCGCCGCCCCGGCCGGCGACGTTCAGGCGCGCGCCCCATTCATCCTGATCGCCGAACCGGCGCGCCAGATCGGCCGCGGCGTAGATTTCATCGGCGCCGGACACGCCCGCCGTCAGACGGGTCAGCGGTCCATTGGCCCGCTTGGGCGTCAGGTTGAAGGCGCCGCCCACCCCGGTTCCGCCCGGCGCCGCCCCGTTCAGAAAGGCGCTGGCCCCGCGAAACACCTCGACCCGCTCGATCAGCTCGGCCGCCACGAACTGGCGCGGCAGAACGCCGTACAGGCCGTTGTAGCTCATATCGTCCGAATAGACCGGGAAGCCCCGGATCACATACAGTTCCTGGAAATTGCCGAAGCCCTTGGTCACCCGCACCGTCGGATCGTTCTGCAACACGTCGCCGATGCCGCGCGCCTGCTGATCCCGCGCCAGTTTTTCGGTGTAGCTGGTGGTGGAGAAGGGCGTGTCCATCATGTCCAGATTGCCCAACAGGCCGACCCGACCGCCCCGCGCCACCTGGCCGCCCGCCGCCGGCGCCGTCAGATTCACCTGCGACCCCGTCACCACGATCTCGCCCAGCTCGGTCGGCGCGGCCGGCCCCTGCTGCGCCAAGGCGGGGGCGGCGAGGCTCAGGGCCAGGAGGCTGACGGCGCAGGCGAGACGGATCGGGCGGGCCATGATCTGCAACATATTCTCAAGAACAGAAAGGCGGGCTCCATACGCGCTTCTGCAACTGGTTTGCAATGGCAAGGCGGTGTTCGGCGCCCGGCCATCTTGCCGCACCGGCTCAGGGGACTAGGGTCGAGAGCCGCCACCCTTCTGAACGCCCCCCCTCTTCAAAGGAGACGCTATGCTCAGCCTCGCCCTCGCCCTGCTCGCCGGTCCCGTCTCCAGCGAGGTGACCCTGCCCGCACAGCCCGCGCCCCTGCACGGAACCCTGTTGGCGCCCGACAGCCCCGCCGCCGTCGCCGTGATCCTGCCGGGCTCAGGACCGACGGACCGCGACGGCAACAGCCCCATGGGCGTTTCCGCCTCCACCTATCGCCTGCTGGCCGAGGGACTGGCGGCGCAGGGGATCGCCACGGTGCGGATCGACAAGCGCGGCATAGCCGCCAGCGCGGCGGCGGGTCCGGCCGAGGCCGATCTGCGCTTCGACGCCTATGTGGCCGACGCCCGCGCCTGGGCCGCCGAGGCCGCCCGTCGCGCCGACAAGCCCTGCGCCTGGCTGATCGGCCACAGCGAGGGCGCCCTGGTCGCGCTGAAGGCGGTCGAGGGTGGAGACGATAAGGTCTGCGGCCTGGTCCTGCTGTCCGGCGCCGGCCGCCCCGCGGGCGTGGTCCTGCGCGAACAGCTGGAAAAGGGCCTGCCCGAGCCGTTGAAGGCCCCAGCCTTCGCCGCCCTGGCCGAGCTTGAGGCCGGCCGCACCGTCGCCGATCCGCCCCCGGCCCTGGCGGCCCTGTTCCGTCCCTCGGTCCAGCCCTATCTGATCTCCTGGCTGCCGCTGGACCCCGCCGCCCTGCTGGCCGCCTATGACGGCCCGGTCTTCATCGGCCAGGGGACCACGGACCTTCAGGTCGGGATCGCCGACGCCCAGGCCCTGGCCGCCGCCGACCCCAGGGCGACGCTGAAACTGTGGGACGGCGTCAACCACATCCTGAAAACCGCCCCCGCCGCCCGCCCCGCCAATCTGGCGACCTACGCCGACCCGGCGTTGCCGCTCGCGCCGGGGGAGGCGGAGGACGTGGGGGCGTTTATTCGGGCGAACGATGAACACTGAGTTCAGCTTGGGAAGCGGACATACTCAGCGTCGCTCATGGGTGAGCAGCGGGCGTTCATCCAAACTTCGAAAGCTGGCTAGCTGGCGGCCGTTTGAGAGGCCGCCGTTTTGATGTCTGCCCCGCGCCAGACGACGCTACCTAAGCAGCTTCCAGTGTCCCCCGGTCCGTAAGCGAACTCGGAGGCTCCTTGAGGGCTACTTCTTCAGCTTGTACTCAATCGACAGCCCTAATTTGGATTTCAATCCCCTCAAGGTGGCCGCCAATGCCTCGGACGATTCCGCAGCGTCGCGTGCAGAGTTGGCGTGGAGGAAGTTCACCAGATCGTTCAACTCCTGCCGCAGCGGAGCAGTCTTGAGGTGCAACTCTCTAGTCATCATGAAAGAACCCACGCGACCGTCAAAATCATCGTGCGTGACCAGAGATCGCAACTCTTCTCTCTTGTTTGAGTATGAGACCATGGCCGCCATAGCATGGTTGTGAATGCGGGGAAGCGCGCCAGCGAGGTTAAATTCATCGTTTAAACCCAGATCTAGAAGAAGCGCTTCCTCATCCCCCTCAAAAAGTATCCGATCATTTCCAACAAAAAGGGGCTCTACGGCCTGCCATGGCTCATCGCCCTCTTTTAATTTAGCGAACTGACCCGTCAGGTGCTTGTCCATCTGAACGAAGTTGCTTTGAAGACCCATCAGCTTGATGAGAAGCCGATGCCCTATCGTGCGTTGTCGTTCCAAGCGGTCGAGCCTGCGAACATCTTCCTGGCGGTCAAACTCCCGCTTTTGAAGGAAGTAGCTTGCCCCCGCTGTCGCCGCAGCACCTATCACCGCACCGGCGAGGCCGCCCCACAGCCCAATCCAAGCGTCCGATCCGCCTCCACCGCCGAGACCGAAAACTACGAAAATCGGAGATGACAGCCAAGCTTCCATGCGGTGAAGCTAAGCTGACATCAGCGCTTGCGCTACTCTAATCGATTGTCGTTTGCCGTGCTGTGGACCCCCCGAGCCTGCTGCTGGGTCTTTATCTCGAACCACACCGCCGATCTCGGATCGCAGGGCAACCGTCTCTCTGCCCATCCTGTAAATCGGGAACCGGCCACTTGGGCAACGCTGACCCCAGAACGAATACCGGCGGCTCCAAGGCCCCGCCGTTTGTGTATCTGTGAGTGGATTATCGGAATGTCCGCAACCGGTCGATAGCGCCCATCCAGCCTACACCCCCAAAGAAACGCTCCCTACCCCTCCCCCGCCTTCCCCCGCGCCTCATCCGCCAAGGCGAAGAACCGCTCGCGCACCTCGGCCGCGAAGGGATTGTCGCGTTCGATGGCGCGGAAGACGGCGGGGCTGTCATGGCGCACCATGTCGACCGCCTCCATCAGCCGGTCGAAACTGGCGGTGGTCATGCGGGTCGGCAGGGGCTCCATGGCCAGAAGCGCACGGGCGATCAGATGGGTCAGGCCCTGGACCACGGCCGCCTCCCGGTCATGATCTTCGGGCGTGACCAGAAAGACCCTCAGCTTCAGGGCTTTCCGGCAGAAGGCGGCGACGCGGCGGGCGTCACGGTCGCCACGCACGGCGCAGACGGCGATCCTGAGCCCGGCGATCCCGGCCTTGCCGCTCTGGGGGCCGAACAGGGGGTGGGTTCCGACGACGCGCACGCCGGGCGCCAGCCTATCGTCCATCAGTCGCGCGGGCTTCACCTTGACCGAACCGACGTCGAGGACCAGGGCGCCCGGCGCCAGATGGGGGCCCATGGCCCCCAGCGTCGCCTCCAGCGCCTCGACCGGCACGGCCAGGATCACCGTCGGACAGGCGGCGGCGGTCGCCAGATCGGTCAGGGTCGCATGGCCCTCGCCGTCCGTCGCCGCCGGATCATGGGCGTAGATGTCGAACCAGGGCGACAGATGCCGCGCCGTCAGACGCCCGAAGGCGCCGAAGCCGATCAGGCCGAGTTTTTCCCTCACAACGTCTCCATGAACCGCACCGGCCGTCCGCGGGCCGCGCCGATCAGTTCGCCGTCCTGCATCACCACCCGCCCGCGCAAGATCGTCGCCATCGGCCAGCCGGTGGCCTCGACCCCGTCGAAGGGGGTCCAGCCGCAGCGCGAGGCCTGCTGGTCGTGGGTGATTGTTCGCTTGGCCTTCAGATCGACGACGGTCAGATCGGCGTCATAGCTGACGGCCATCCGCCCCTTGTTGGCCGTGCCGAACACCCGCTGGGCGCCGGCCGAGGTCAGGTCGATGAACCGCTCAAGACTCAACCGTCCGTTGGCGACGTGCGTCAGCATCAGGGGCACCAGGGTCTGCACCCCCGGCATGCCCGACGGCGAGGCCGGATAGGGTTTGGCCTTCTCCTCCTTCGTATGCGGCGCATGGTCCGAGCCGATGACGTCCGCCACGCCCTGCTGCATGCCCCACAGCCACAGGGCGTCCACATGCTCCTGCGACCGGATCGGCGGGTTCATCTGGGCATAGGCGCCCAGCCGCTCATAGGCTTCGGGCGCGGCCAGGGTCAGGTGTTGCGGCGTGATCTCGACGGTGGCGACATCCTTGTGGAAGCGCAGGAACTCCATCTCGTCCTTGGTCGTGACGTGCAGCACATGGATGCGGGCGCCCGTCTCCTGGGCCAGGCCGACCAGACGGCGGGTCGAGCGGATGGCGCTCTCGGCGTCGCGCACCTCGGGGTGGCTGGTCCAGTCGCCGGTGCGGGCCAGGCCGCGCCGCTCGACCAGCCGGTATTCGTCCTCGGAGTGGAAGGTGGCGCGGCGGCGCACGTTGGACAGGACCTTCCTCACCCCCTCGTCGTCGGCGATCAGCAGGTCGCCGGTCGAGGCGCCCATGAAGACCTTGACCCCGCAACAGCCGGGCAACCGCTCCAGCTCGCCCAGATAGTCGGCGTTCTCATGCGTGCCGCCGACATAGAAGGCGTGGTCGGTCCACATCCGGTCCTTCGCCCGGGCCAGCTTGTCGGCCATGGTGTCCGGATCGGTGGTGTTGGGATTGGTGTTCGGCATTTCGAACACGGCGACGACCCCGCCCAGAGCCGCCGCGCGGCTGCCCGTCTCCAGGTCTTCCTTCCACTCCAGGCCGGGTTCGCGGAAATGAACCTGGGTGTCGATGACGCCGGGCAGGACGGTCAGGCCCGTCGCGTCGAAAGTCTCTCCGGCCGAGGCCTGGGACAGGTCGCCGATGAAGGCGATCTTGCCGTCGATCACCCCGACGTCGGCCGGCCCGCGGCCGGCGTGATTGGCCACCTCGCCGCCGCGGACGATCAGGTCATAGGTCTGGGTCATGGGGCGGCGTCCTTCTATCCGATGCCGCGTTTCTACATTTCCGCTCATCCCCGCGAAAGCGGGGACCCAGTTCTTTCGCCAGGACTCGAATAGTGGGTTTGCTTGCTGCAAGTCCCTTCAGGCACTGATCGCCCAAAGCACTGGGTCCCCGCTTTCGCGGGGATGAGCGGAGTGTGGGGGCTTTTAGCCCCTCTCCTTCAACAGCCGCACCGCCGCCTTCAGCACCCGCTCCCACGGCAGGTCCATCATATGCTGGATGGCCTGGTTCAGCCGGGGGTCCAGGGTCTTGAACTCCGCAAACGATCGGGGCCCGCGCACCGTCACCCCCTTCCAGGGGCCGCGCCGCGTCTCGTCCGACGGGCCGAAGACCGCCACCACGGGCGCGCCCGCCGCCGTCGCCAGATGGGTCCAGATCGAATCCGCCCCGATATAGAGCCGCGCCTTGGACAGGGCCGCGACGGTCTGCAGGCGCGTCAGCTTTCCTTGCAGCTCGATCACCCGCGCGCGCGGCGCGGCATAGCGGATGGTGTGGGCCGCTTCCCGGTCGATCTCCTCGCCCACGATCATCAGACGCCCGCCCGCCAGGGGGCCGTCGTCGGCCAGGAGCTTGGTCGCCACCTTGGCGTAGCGTTCGGCCGGCCAGCGCCGCCCCATCCACTCCACCCCCGGCCCGACCGCCAATATGGGGCCGTCGCCGGCGGTCGCGGGGATCAGGGCCTCGACCTGGGCCTGGGTGATGTCGGAGACATAGAGCCGGGGCGACGGCGCCTCATGCGGCTCCAGCTTCAGCACGGCGGCGGCGGCCTCGACCGCATGAACGCCCTCGGGATCGCGCCCCCGCACCGCCCGCTTCTGGCGCCTCAGCTTGCCCGACAGGGTGGAGCCGCGCATGTCCACGACCAGGCCCCAGTGGGTCCCCCGCACCTGGTTCCACAGGGCGATCCAGTCGAACCGCCCCTCGCGCTCCAGCACCAGCAGCCGTTCCAGCCGGGGCGTGTCGGCGAACAGGGGCGCGCTGGCGGCCGATCCGACCACGGTGAAGACGGCGTTGGGCAGGCTCTCGACCAGATAGGCGAGCACGCCCGAAGACAGGACGGCGTCCTCGGCGTCCGCCTCGGCGATATAGAGGATGGGAAAGCGCCCGATCATCCGTGCACCGTATAAAGGGATTCTCGCCGGGATTCAGCGCCAATCCCCAACTGCGTGGCTGCGCCTCGCCCGACGGTTTCCCCGCAGGCCGCAATGGTTTAGAGCCCGGCCATGGTTCAAACCCCCGATCCGGCCGCCGTCGCCGCCCTCGAACGCTTCAAGGCTCAACGGGTCACGGCCCTCTATCGGCTGGACCTGATCGACCAGGGCGCGGTCATCACCTATGAGGACGGCACGCCCGTGAACATGGCCTCTGAGAAGACGCGGCTTCAGGCCGTGGTCGCCGACATGGACCGCCGCATCGCCCGGCTGGAGCGGTCGGTCGGTTGAGCCTGCCCCTCCTGCCCGACCGGACCTGCGACGCCTGCGTCGAATGCTGTCGGGCCATTCCGCTGGACCTGCCCGAACTGGCCAAGCCCACCGGCGAGCTGTGCGCCTATTGCGTCGAGGCGGCGGGCTGTTCGGTCCATGCCGTGCGGCCGAACACCTGCCGCATCTGGTTCTGCCTGTGGCGGGTCGTCGAACTGTCCGACGACTGGCGGCCGGACCGCAGCGGGATCATCGTCCGCCCCGACGGGATCGAGGACGGGGTGATCACCCTGTACGTCCTGCGGCGCAGCGACTTCCTGGCCTCCATCGACCTGTTCGCCACCGTCGCCGGCTGGATCGCCGAGGGGGTGGAGGTGGCGCTCAGCGTCCCCGGCCCCGTTGGGACCTATCCCGCCCGCGCGGTCGTCACCGACTGGCTGCGCCCGGCCGTTGAGGAGGGCGATCCCGCCGACTTCCTGGATCGGCTGATGCGGTCGCTGGACCGGCTGGACCGCCATGATTTCCAGCCGGACGGGGTGGTCGCCCGCTACGCCGTGGTCTGAGGCCCAGATTTTCGGTCCCGCCGCCTTATGCCCAGGCTCCGGCCTGCCTATCTAGGCGCCATGCCCGTCGCCCGCCTGTCCAGCCGCGCCCTGATCGCCGTCACCGGCCCCGAGGCCCGGCCCTTCCTGCACAATCTGCTGACCCAGGACGTCGAGACCCTGTCCGAAGGCGAACTGCGGTTCGGCGCCCTGCTCTCCCCGCCCGGTCGGCTGCTGTTCGACCTGTTCATCCTGGGCCAGGCCGAGGGCGTCCTGCTGGACGTCGCCGCCGACCGCCGCGACGCCCTGATCCAGCGGCTGTCGATGTACAAACTGAGGGCCCGGGTCCAGGTGGCCGCCGACGACCGCCCCGTCTTCGCCGCCTGGCCCGACGCGCCCACAGGCTTCATTCCCGACCCCCGAACACCTCTGATGGGCGGCCGCCTCTATGGCCCGGCTACAGCCGACGCGACCGAGGCCGACTATGACGCCCATCGCCTGTCGGTCGGCGTGCCCGATCCGGCCGCCGACGCCCCCCAGGACAAGACCTATCCGATCGAGGCCGATTTCGACCTGCTGAACGGGATCGACTTCCACAAGGGCTGTTTCGTCGGCCAGGAGACCACCTCGCGGATGAAACGCCGGGGTTCGATCAAGAACCGGATGCTGGTCCTCGACTTCGACGGCCCCCCGCCCCCCTTCGGCGCCGAGGTGCTGAAGGGCGAGCTGCGCGCGGGCGAGGTGCTGTCCGGCAAAGGCGGCTCGGCCATGGCCCTGTTGCGCATCGACCGTCTCGACGGCGACCTGACCGTCGAGGGTCGGCCGGTGCGCTTGCGCCGGCCCGCCTGGATGGGTCAGGACGTCCTCCCCTCCTCCACCGACTGAGACCCTTCCATGAAGATCGCCGATCAGATCGTCCTCGTCACCGGCGGCGCGCGCGGCGTCGGCGCCGCCGCCGTCCGCGCCTTCGCCCGCGAAGGCGCCCGGGTGATCATCAACTGGCGCGCCAGCGGCGAGGCCGCCGAGGTCCTGGCGGCCGAGATCGGCGATCGCGCGATCGCCCTTCAGGCCGATGTGGCCGACCGCGCCGCCGTCGACGCCCTGGTCGGCGCCGCACAGGCCCATTTCGGCGCCCCCGTCACCACCGTCGTCAACAACGCCCTGGACTACAGTTTTAACGGCGACGCCCGCTCACAGATGACCGACATCGCTTGGGACGAACTGGCGGCCCAGTTCTCGACCGTGGTGCGCGGCGCCCTGAACACCATCCAGGCGACGGCGCCGGGCATGGCCGCCGGTCGGTTCGGGCGGATCATCAACATCGGCACCAACCTGTTCCAGAACCCGGTCGTGCCCTATCACGACTACACCGCCGCCAAGGCCGCCCTGCTGTCGCTCACCCGCACCGCCTCGGCCGACCTGGGTCCGGACGGGATCACCGTCAACATGGTCTCCGGCGGCCTCTTGCGCACCACCGACGCCAGCGCCGCCACGCCGGACGCCGTCTTCGACCTGATCGCCGGAATGACCCCGCTGCGGTCGGTCACCACCCCCGAAGAATTCGCCGACGCCGCCCTCTTCTTCGCCTCCCCCTGGAGCCGCGCCGTGACGGGCCAGAACCTGGTGGTGGACGGGGGATTGGTGCGGGATTGATCTCACCAGACCTTCCCCCGCTTGCGGGGGAAGTGTCAGCTCGTCGCGCGGAGCGAGACGGCTGACGATGGGGGAAGTCTTCTTCTTCAAATAAAACTTCCCTTTCCGTCGCTGGATCGCTTCGCGATCGACGCGCTGCCTCTCCCGCAAGCGGGAGAGGGTCTTGAACACCTCGAACAAACCGGCAACATCGCCGCATGACCGACTCACACACATCGGGCCGCTGCGGCTGGTGCGGGACCACCGACCCGCTCTACATCGCCTATCACGACACCGAATGGGGCGTGCCCGAACGCGACCCCCGCGCCCTGTGGGAGAAGCTGGTCCTCGACGGCTTCCAGGCCGGCCTCGCCTGGATCACCATCCTGCGCAAACGCGAGGGCATCCGCGACGCCTTCGACGGCTTCGACCCCGAGATCGTCGCCCGCTACGACGAGGCCGACATCCAGCGCCTGCTGGGCGACGCCCGCATCATCCGCTCGCGCGCCAAGATCAAGGCCGCCATCCGCGGCGCCCAGATCTGGCTGGAGATGCGCGAAAACGGAGAGGATTTCTCCGAATGGCTCTGGTCCTTCGTCGGCGGCGAACCGATCCACACCCCCTTCGCCGACTACCGCCAGGCCCCGACCCAGACCGAACAGTCCGTCGCCATGGCCAAGGCCCTGAAGAAACGCGGCTTCAACTTCTGCGGCCCGGTGATCGTCTACGCCTTCATGCAGGCCGTGGGCATGGTCAACGACCACCAGACGACCTGCTTCCGTCACGCCCAGGTTCGTGCGATGGCGGCCCATGGCTAAAGCCCCCGCGAATCCGAAGGCCTTCCCCACCCTCGCGCTCGAGACGGTGCTGACCCAGCGCGTCAACGGCCCCGTCTGCGGCGTGGACGAGGCGGGGCGCGGGCCGTGGGCGGGGCCGGTGTCGGCGGCGGCGGTGATCCTGAACCCCGACGACCTGCCGCCGGGCATCGACGATTCCAAGGCCCTGACCGAAAAGCGCCGCGCCGCGCTGGAGCCCGAGATCAAGGCCCGCGCCGTCGCTTGGGGCGTCGGCTTCGCCTCGGTAGAGGAGATCGAGGCGCTGAACATCCTGCACGCCACCGGCCTGGCCATGTGCCGCGCCATCGAGGCCCTGTCGGTCCAGCCGATCGCCGCCCTGGTGGACGGAAACTATCGGTTCAAACTGCCGTGCGAGATCCAGACCGTGGTCGGCGGCGACGGCCTGTCCCTGTCCATCGCGGCGGCCTCGATCCTGGCCAAGACGGCGCGGGACCGGCTGATGATCGAACTGGACGCCGAGTATCCCGGCTACGGCTTCGCCGGCCACAAGGGCTATAACGCCCCCGTCCATCAGGCGGCGCTGAAGACCCTCGGCCCCTGCCCCGCCCATCGCCGCAGTTGGGGACCGATCAAGGCCTTGCTCGAAGAGGCCTGACCTCAGATGTGCATGAAGCCGCCCAGGAGGGCGCCCATCAGGGCGGCCACCGCAGCGCCGGCGATCATCATCATCCAGTGCGGCGGCGGGTTCAGGGCCGGTTCCGCCTCCGGTTCGACGGTCTCGACCGGCTCGGGCTCGCGGCGGCCGAACCGCTCGGCGTTGTGGGTATAGAGGCGCGACGTCATGCGATCCGCCGGAAAATCGGAAATGGGCTGATCCGTCACCCACGACTTGGGCTCGGCGGCCGGGCGCAAGCGATAGTCGTCTTCGCGAGCGGGCGTTCCAGTGTGTGTGACGGGCGGTTGCATGGACCCTCAACGGCGTCCGCCCGAGTCGGGTTCCCGCCCCGTCAGGCCGCCAGCGACAGATCCACCGGCCGGTCGGTGACCACGAACAGGTGTTCGACGTTCCTCAGCCGCCCCACCTGCCCCACCTTCTCCCCCTTGGGATTGTGGATGCCGATCCGGGCGCCGACGTAGCGGGGGTGGGCGATCTCCACGACCTGGACCCGTCCCCGCGCCGACAGCATCTCGACCAGATCCTGACGGCTCAGATAGCCCTCGTCATTAAAGCTGACGATCAGGTTCGGCGCCTGGACGCGCTCGATCACCGACTTCAGGGCCGGGCCGATGCCGGGGCGGCTGTTGAAGGCGCTCTTGCGCGTCTTCACATCCACCCGCTTGTTGGCGATCCCATAGGTCTCGGGCCGGTCCCACAGCACCAGGCTTTCCCAGCAGTGATAGTTGGCCAGATAGGAATGCTGGTTATAGGGCGGGTCCAGATAGACCAGGTCCGCCTCCACCTGGTCGGCCATCTCGACCGCATCGCCTTGCGTCGCCCGGCACGGCGCCCCGACGCCCGGCAGGAGGTCGGGCAGGCGCAGCTCCAGCGGCTTCAGGGCGCGCGGCGCCCACTGTTTCATATAGGCCATCTGCACCCCGGCGGTGCTGTCCACCCGATCCGCCGCCTCCATCAGACTGACCAGGACCACCGCCTTCAACTCGGGCTCCAGCTCCATCGCCTCGATCCGGTCGCGCACCGCGTCGATCCGGGCGCCGTTGTCGGGATGGAAGTAGCGGGCGTCCCGGCAGAAGGTCTGGGTGAACCAGCCCGCCTCGGGCTTCACGGCCCGCAGTTCCGCCAGCACCGCCTCGGCCCGGTCGATCCAGACCTCTCGATCGGCCTGGACATAGGCCGTCGCCAGGGCGTGGGCATAGGCGTTGTGGTCGTTCGACCAGAGCTGAAACCCCTTGGCCTTCAGGGCATGGCCGACCCGCGCCGTCCCTGAAAACAGGTCGCACACCCGCCCGCCCTGCGGCAGGACGCTCGCCACGGCGGCGCTCACATGGCCCAAGAGGGCGCGTTTGGAGCCGATATATTTGATCATCCGGGCCGCCGACTCATGCCGCCACGGTAGCGCTCCGGCGCCTTCGCCGCCATCGCCGTCGCCGCCGATCCGCACGACGGAGCGAAAATCAGACAGGACCGTCAAGGCCTTGGACGGATCGACCCGCCTTCGACGCCCCTGGGTCCGACGGCGCCCTATAGGACGTCTCAGGTCTTTGACATCCTTCGCCCCCATCCAGCGCCCGGCTCAATCGGACAGATCGGACAGATCGGACACATCGGACACCTCTTTTTCGTGTCCGACCGGGCCGCCTTCGGCGCGTTCAGCGGCCTTCGCGGCCGTCCTGGCCCGGCTCAATCGGACAGATCGGACACATCGGACACTGTTTTTTTTCGTGTCCGATCCCGCCGCCTTCGGCCCGTTGACCGGACACAATGGACTCATCGGACTGTTTTTTCGCAGTCCGACGGCGCCTGATCCTCAGCCCTTCTTGCGGCCCTTGGCCTTGGCCGGCGCATGGGCCAGGCGCAGCAGATTGGCCGCCCCCGGCGCGCCAAAGGGCGTGCCGGCCAGGATCAGGATGCGCTGGCCCGGCTCGGCCAGCCCATAGCGGACGGCGCTGTTGACCGCATCGTCGGTCACGGCCTCCAGCGAGTCCGGCTGATCCCCCAGGCGCGGCTCCAGACCCCAGACCAGGGCCAGCCGCCGCGCCGTGTTCGGATTGGGGGTCAGGACCAGGATCGGCTTCAGCGGCCGCTCGCGCGCCATCCGCCGCGCCGTGCCGCCCAGGGTGGTGAAGACCACCAGACAGCCGGTCGAGGGGGCGCTGGCCGCCATGCCCGCCGCCGCCACCAGGGCGTCCACGTCATGTTCGTCCATGCCGGCGTGTTCGGCGCCCATCAGCTTGGGCCACATCGGATCGCGTTCGACCCGCTCGATGATCCGGCTCATGATGCCGACCGATTCCAGCGGATAGTCGCCCGACGCCGTCTCGGCCGACAGCATCAGGGCGTCGGCGCCTTCGTAAACGGCGTTGGCGACGTCGGTCGCCTCGGCGCGGGTCGGGGCCGGGGCGCTGGTCATGGATTCCAGCATCTGGGTGGCCACGATCACCGGCACGCCGCGGTTACGGGCCGCGCGCACGATCTGCTTTTGCGCCACCGGCACGTCCTCGGGGTCCAGCTCGACCCCCAGGTCGCCGCGCGCCACCATCACCCCGTCGCAATAGTCCAGAATGGCCTCCAGATCGGCCACGGCGGCGGGCTTTTCAATCTTGGCCAGGCAGGCCGCCTGGCCGTTCACGATCCGCTTCAGCTCGGCCATGTCCTCGGGCTTCTGCACGAAGCTCAGCGCCACCCAGTCCACGCCCTGGCGCAGGGCGAAGGCCAGGTCCTCGCGGTCCTTGGGCGTCAGGGCCGAGACCGGGATCACGGCGTCCGGCACGGCCACCCCCTTTCGGTCCGACAGTTTCGTGCCGCTCTCGACGGTCACATCGGCCCAGTCGTCGGTCCGATCGCCGACCCGCAGCCGCACCCGGCCGTCGTCCAGCAACAGCAGCATGCCGGGGCGCAGGGCCTTGAAGATTTCGGGGTGCGGCATCTGCACCCGGGTCTCGTCGCCCGGCGTCGGGTCCAGGTCGAACCGCATCTTGTGGCCCGGCTTGACCGCGATCTCGACTTCCTTGAACCGGCCCAGCCGCAGCTTGGGCCCTTGCAGATCGGCCAGAACCCCCAGCGGCCGTTGCAGCGCCATTTCGGCGCCCCGCACGGCCTTCAGGGCGGCGGCGTGGTCCTCGTGCGAGCCGTGGCTGAAGTTCAGCCGAAAGACGTCCACCCCCGCCTGGGCCAGAGCCTTGACCGTGCCGGGCGCGCGGCTGGCGGGCCCCAGGGTCGCGACGATGCGGGCGCGGCGGGCTCTGTTCATGACGGCGTTTCCTGCTGGTTTCTGGGCCGCCCGGCGGCGCACGGCGGCGCCGATCCGGGACGATTTGCCCTCTTCTGCCTAGGAAACGTCAAGGGCGTAAGCCCGGCTTCCCTTCGGGAAACACGAGTTTACGGCCCCGAAACAGGAGTTTATCGCGCCGGATCGCTTCAGGCCGCCTTCGCTTCACCGATCAGCGCTTGAACCGGAATACGCCATTCGCGCGACAGGGTGCGGATTTGCGAAACGGAAAGGGCGCGCCGTCGGTTCAGCACCTCAGACGCCCGTGACCTTGACCCCAGCACGTCCGAAAGATCCGACTGGCTCAGCCCTTGGCGTTCCATGGCGAACCGGATCGCCTCGACCGGATCGCCGGTGGGCATAGGGAAATGATCTTCCTCGTATTTCGCCAACAGCAACCCCAGCAGTTCGAACCGATCGCCAGCCTCGCTGCCAGGTTCGGGCGCGTCGTCGAAATAGCCTTCATAGGCCGCCAGAGCCTCGAGGTAGTCGGCCTCATCGCGAAGAATATGGATGTGCATGCTCATCTGCTCCTTCGCCTAGACGGTTTCCACGTCGATACGATCATACTCAGCGTGCGTGCCGACGAACTTCACCAACACCTGCTTGAAGGTGTAGGAGATCCGCACCACCACCCGATATTTGTTACCGCCGATATCGAAGACGACGCGGTTGTCGCTGACGAAATCGGCGGAACGAAAATCATTCCTCACATCCTGCGGAGACCGCCAGTCGGCAGCCTTCGCATGATCATACCAACTCGTCAGCGGTCCCTTCGCCGACGGATGACGAGCCCAGAAGGCCTGGAGAGTCTTCCGGGCGACGACATTCATCCTGCCTTATAGCTCGATCCCGTTATGGGAACAAGCGTCACTCGGTCGGGCAGTCGGCCACCGCGAACCCGTTCAGGTCGATGCAGCGGCCCTCGACCTTGGGCGTCGCCACCCCGATGACGTGGGCCAGAGTGGGGGCGATGTCGATGGTTCGGATGGGCAGGAACCGCTCCTCGCCCGTCGCGCCGGGCCACCAGAACAGGATCGGCACCCGGCGATCATATTCCCACGGCGTGCCGTGACCGGCCAGGGTCGAGCCGACCCGCCCGCCCGCCGTGACGTTCTGGGCGAAGGCGAACTGGATGTCGGGCGAGCGCTCGGCCACGGTCGACAGGCGCATCCGCTCGCGCAAGCTCATCATCTCGGGCTGGCGGCTGTCCGGCAGGGGCTCGGCCAGCAGCCGGTCGCGGGTCTCGGCGAAGGCCACGTCCGGCAGGGCGCGCAGCAGCTCGACCGCCGCCTCGGCCACCTGGGTCCGCAGCGGATCGGGCAGAGACCGGTGCTGGGCGTCGGCGACCATCAGGCCGCTGCCCCCGGCCTGAAGCGGATCGGCGCTGAGGTTGAAACGCGCCTTCAGCGCGTCGTTCACGCCCTGGATCGCGGCCATGTCGGCGCGGCGGGCGTGGGGATAGCCGTGGTCGTGCAGCCGCTCGACGAAGTCCGAACCGCCGTGGTCGGCCGTCAGCACCACCAGGACCCCGCCCGGAACCTGGGCCAGCCGATCCAGGAAGGCGCCCAGGGCCGAGTCCAGCCGCAGCATCTGCTCGCACATCTCCGGCCCCTGGGTGCCGTACATATGGCCGATCCGGTCCGTGGCCGACAGGCTGACGCCCAGCATGTCGGTCGCCGGCCCCTGCCCCAGCTTCTGGCTGTCCAGCAGATATTCGGCGGCCTCCAGCGTCGCCTCGTCCAGCAGGGGCGAGGTGTCGAACTTCAGGCCCGCCGGGGGCAGGGTCGAATGGAAGGTCTGGCCGCGAATGGTCCAGTCCCCGGCCAGGGCCCGGCACTGATCATGGGCGTAATCCCAGGTCACCGGCGCCAGGCTCATCCCCTGGCGGAAGGCGCGGTTGTAATCCGCCACCGGCGCCAGCTTGGCCTGCGCCGTCTCGCCGGGCTCGACATAGGTGGTCAGGCCGAAGTCGCCGGTGAACCAGAAGGCCTGGCCCTGATGGCCCGCCAGATTGATCGCGCCCCGGTCCTTGCCCGAGACGGCGACGACCTTGCTCTCGGGGCTCACGGCCTTCAGCCAGTCGCCCAGGGTCGTGGCGCGCAGTTGTTCGGGGCCCACCGGCCCGTTGTCGACGTCGTCGCGACCATTGGCCAGATGGTTCTGCGGCGCGGCCAGGCAATAGACTTCCTTGCCGGTCTTCGGGTCGATCCAGTCGTTGGCCGGGATGCCGGTCTCGGTCGGGTGCAGGCCGGTCAGAATGGTGGAGTGGCCGGGGCAGGTCTCGGTCAGGCCGTGGGTCTGATAGCCGTTGATCGACACCAGTCCCTGGTCCGCCATCCGCCGCAGGCCGCCGGAGTAACGGCTGCGATACTGGTCGAACAGATTGGCGCTGAACTGGTCCACCACGATGGTCACGATCAGCTTCGGCGGCGTCAGGGCCGCGCGGGCGGTCTGCGGCGCCGCCGTCTGGGCGGTCTGGGCCAGGACCGGACCGGCCGCCCCCAGCGACAGGGCGGCCAGGGCCGCCAGCGTGATGCGCGACAGGGACATGGGCTTACTCCGAAACAGCGTGGCTCAGCGTCTTAAAGGCCGCCGATGGCGATGGCGTGACAGCGGATCAGTGGGCCGGTCGGGACCGCAGCCGTCCCAGCTGATGCACGGCGACGGCGATAGCCCCGCCGACCATCACCCCGATAATGGCCGAGCCCAGCGCCGTCACCGCCCAGCTGATCACGCCGTGCAGCGGACCCGTCGCGGCGCCGACCGCATGGGCCAGATGCTCCAGCGGCTCGGCCGGCCAGTGCAGGCCCAGCGTATGGGTTCCGTGCACCAGAATGCCGCCGCCGACCCACAGCATGGCGGCGGTCCCGATGATCGACAGGGCGCTCATCACCACCGGCATGCCCTTGACCAGGCCGCGCCCCAGGACGCGAACCCCGCCGTTGGGGCGCTCGGCCAGATGCAGGCCGATGTCGTCCATCTTCACGATCAGGCCCACGACCCCATAGACGGCGACCGTCATGGCGACGCCGACCACCGCCAGAATGGCCGCCTGGGTCAGGATCGGCTGGGCCGCCACATCGGCCAGGGCGATGGCCATGATCTCGCCCGACAGGATCAGGTCGGTCCGCACGGCCCCGGCCACGGTCGCCTTCTCCAGCGACGCGGGATCGCCCTCGGCGGCGACCTCTTCGTCAGGACCATGGCCGCCGAAGACCTCCATCAGCTTCTCGGCGCCCTCGAAACACAGATAGGCCCCGCCGCACATCAGGATCGGGGTTATGGCCCAGGGGGCGAAGGCGCTCAGCAACAGCGCCGCAGGCAGGATCAGCAGCAGTTTGTTGCGAAACGACCCCAGGGCGATCTTGCCGATGATCGGCAGTTCGCGGCTGGGCGACAGGCCGGTGACATAGCGCGGCGTCACGGCCGCATCGTCCACCACCACCCCGGCGGCCTTGGTCGAGGCCTTGCCCGCCGCCGCCCCGACATCGTCGATCGAAGCCGCCGCCATCTTGGCGATGCCCGCCACGTCGTCGAGCAAGGCGATCAAACCGGAAGGCATGCCAGAATCCCCAAGTTGCGCCGCAATAGGCGGTCGCTCCCGGCCCTAGGGCGCGCCGCCGGATTTGTCGAGCGCATCCGCACGACGACGAAAGCCCCGCCGGCGAACCGGCGGGGCTTCCATTCGAACGCATTTCCGATGTCGGTTTTTCTTAGAACTTACGGCCAACCCCCACAGAAACGACCCACGGGTCCAGATCCACATCGCTCTTCAGAGCGCCGTCGTTGACGTCGGCGTCGATATTGACCCACACCTTCTTGACGTCGACGTTCAGGCTCCACGGTCCCTGGATGCCGATGTCGGCGCCCGCCTGGAGGGCGTAGCCGAAGTTGTCGTCCAGATCGACTTTGAAGCCGTTCTTGTCCTCGCCGCTGTAGAACAGCATGTAGTTGACGCCGGCGCCGACATAGGGGCTGAACCGGCCCTCGGTCAGCGGGCGATACTGGAGGGTGACGACCGGCGGCAGGACCCAGGTCTCATGAACGGCGACGTCGGTCGTTCCGCCCTGGGCGCGGATCTCATGCTTGGTCGTGCCCAGGATCGCCTCGACCGCCAGGTGGTCGGTCAGGAAATAGGTGAAGCCCAGGGTCGGCATCACGCTGTCGCCCACGTCGACGTGCAGGCCGGAGTCGGCGCCGGCGGCGGTCGTGATGGCGTTGTCGGCTTCGGAAAAGACGTCCGTCACGCGGCCGGTGACGATCCAGTCGCCCTTCTTGGGCGCTTCCCAGACGGCGGTCTGGGCCATGGCCGGCGCGGCGAAGGCGGCGGCGGCGACGGCTGAGAGGATCAGGGTTTTCAGTTTCATCTTGCTCATCCCCAACGCCCGCTGCCGCCTCATGCGACCTGTTCCGAGCGTCTTGAGAGGGATGTGCGCCCCCTGCAAAGGTCCGGCCTTGATCCAGCGCAAACCCATGCAGGGGTTGGACAATCTGTCCAGTCAGACCACCCGGGCGTGCCGCTTCTCGATGTCGACGGCGGCGGGATCAAAGGCGGCGCAGACCGCCCGCACGAACGGACGCCCCAGGTCCGTGACCGTCACCACAGACCCGCTGACCTCGGCCAGTCCGTCCAGCTGGAACGGCAGCAGCCGGGGCCAGGCGGCGTCCAGCTCGGCCAGAGCGCGCCCGTGTCGGCGCGCCAGATCCGCCACATCGACGGCGAAGTCGCACATCAGCCGTTCGATGATCTCGCCCACGAAGGCGTCGCGCGGATTCAGGGCTACGCCCCGTGCGACCGGCAGGTCTCCAGCCTCCACTGCGGCGCGCCAGTCTCGCTCCTGGGCGTGGTTCTGAACAAAGCCCAGCGGCGTGCGGCTGATCGACGACGCCCCCAGGCCGATCAGCATTGGCGCCTCGTCGGTCGTATAGCCCTGGAAGTTGCGACGCAGCCGGCCGGCCCGCGCGGCGGCGGCCATGGAATCGTGCGGCAAGGCGAAATGATCCAGTCCGATCGCCTGCCAGCCCTTCTGCACCAGATAGCGCGCCGCCGCCTGGCTCTGGGCGAAGCGCGCCTCGGCCCCAGGCAGATCGGCGTCCTTGATCAGCTTCTGATGCGACTTCATCCACGGCACATGGGCGTAGCCGAACAGGGCGATCCGGTCCGGCCGCAGGGTCGCGACCTGGGCCACCGTATTGACGACGTTCTCGACCGCCTGAAGCGGCAGGCCGTACATCAGGTCGAGGTTCAGCGAGGTCACGCCCTGCGCCCGCAGCGCCTGGGCCGCCCAGCGGATGGTCTCGAAGGATTCCGGCCGGTTCACCGCCGCCTGAACCACGGGCGACAGATCCTGCACCCCCAGGCTGGCGCGGCTCAGGCCGATGCGGCCGGCGGCCTCGATCCAGTCCTGGGTCAGGACTTCGGGGTCCAGTTCGGCGGCGATCTCGAAACAGTCGCCCAGGTCGAACCGGGCCGCCAGGCCCGCGAACAGCCGTTCCAGCTCTTGCGGCGGCAACATGTTGGGCGTGCCGCCGCCCAGATGGATCGAACCGACCCTCAGGCGTCGGCCGTTCAGCCCGCCCATCCGGGCCAGGACCAGATCGGCCTCCTTCAGCAGCAGATCGACATAGCTGCTCATGGGGGCGACCCGGTTCATCGCCCGGGTGTTGCAGCCGCAGTACCAGCACAGCCGCTTGCAGAAGGGGATGTGCAGATACAGCGACACTGCGCGCTCAAGGGGCGCGGCCGACAGCCACGCCCCCCAATCGGCGGCCCCGACGGCGGGCGTGAACTGCGCCGCCGTCGGATAGGAGGTGTAGCGCGGCGCGTGGGCGTCGTAGCGGGCGATCAGCTCGCGCGTCGTCCTCACGCCGGCGCCGGCCGGGCTAGAGAGGGACATCGCCTTCTTTCGCCGCATCGACCGACAGGCCTTGATCGCCTTCGTCGAACAGGTGGAACTCGTGCCACAGGCCGTTCAGCACGCCGAAACCGACCGCCAGCCCGACACCCAGGATCCAGGAAAAATACCACATGGCTTGATGCTCCTCGGGTTCAGTACAGGTCGGGGTTGGTCTTGAGTGCGGCGGTCGAGGTCCGGCCCCACAGCACCTTGTAGACCCAGCTGGTGTAGGCCAGCACGATGGGCAGGAAGACCAGGGTGCAGATCAGCATGATGAACAGGGTCACATGGCTGGACGAGGCGTTCCAGACCGTCAGGCTGGACTGCGGGTCGATCGAGCTGGGCAGGATGAAGGGGAACATCGACAGGCCGACGGTCGAGATGATGCCGACGGTCGAGATCGACGACCCGCCGAAGGCCAGGGGCGCGGACCGCAGCCACATGCCCGACAGGCCGACCACCGCCCCGACGAAGCCCAGGGTGGGCGCGATCATCATCCACGGATAGAGCTTGTAGTTGTCCAGCCAGGCGCCGGGCGCGGCCTCGACCGTGGTGCGCAGCGGGTTGGAGAAGCCCTGGATGTCCAGGTCGCCCACGATCCGGTAGCCGACGTTGCCGAAGGCCATATACAGGCCGCCCGCAGCGAACAGGACGAGGGCCAGAAGGCCGGCGATCGTGCCGTACAGACGGGCGCGTTCCAGCACCGGTCCCTGTTCGGCCTTGACCGAAAGCCAGGCCGCGCCGTGCAGCACCAGCATGGCCACCGACAGCAGGCCGGCGATCAGGCTGAACGGGGTGAACAGGCCCAGCAGATTGCCGTCGTAGAAGGAGCGCAGGTCGCTATCCAGGCGGAAGGGGGCGCCCAAGAGGACGTTGCCGACGGCGACGCCGAACACCAGGGCCGGCACGAAACCGCCGATGAACAGGCACCAGTCCCAGAACGACCGCCACTTGGGCGAGGGCCGCTTGGAGCGGTACTTGAACGACACCGGCCGCAGGATCAGGGCCGACAGGACCAGGAACATGGCCAGGTAGAAGCCCGAGAAGCTGACGGCGTAGACGAAGGGCCAGGCGGCGAAGATGGCGCCGCCGCCCAGGATGAACCACACCTGGTTGCCTTCCCAGGTGGCGCCGACGGTGTTGATCACCATCCGGCGCTCCTCGTCCGTCTTGGCGACGAAGGGCAGCAGGGCCCCGACCCCCAGGTCGAAACCGTCGGTCAGGGAGAAGCCGATCAGCAGCACGCCCAAGAGGGCCCACCAGATCAGGCGAAGGGTTGCGAAGTCGATTGGAAGATCCATGGTCGGATGTCCTCAGTCTGTCTGGTTCAGGCCACGGCCGGGGCGGCGACGGGGGTCGCGGGCGCCTCGGGGGCGGGGGCGCTGAAGGTTTCCTGCTCGTGGAAGGGCCCCTTCTTGATGGCGTAGAGGATCAGCCTGACCTCGACGACGGCCAGGGCGCCGTACAGGGCGGTGAAGCCGATGATGGTGCCCCACAGCTGGGGCACGGTCAGGGACGAGGCGCCCAGGAAGGTCGGCAGCACGCCTTCCACCGCCCACGGCTGACGCCCGAACTCGGCCAGGATCCAGCCGAACTCGATCGCGACCCACGGCAGCGGGATCATCAGCACGGCCAGGCGCAGGAACCAGCGGGTGTCATGCTTGCGCACGGTGCACAGGAAGAAGGCCGTGGCGAAGAACAGGATCATGAACATCCCGATGCCGGCCATGATGCGGAAGCTCCAGAACAGGGCCGGCACGTTCGGCACCGTCTCCCAGGCCGTCTGTTTGATCAGCTCGGGCGAAGCCATGCGCGGATCGGCGACGTGGCGCTTCAGCAGCAGGCCATAGCCCAGGTCGCGGCGATGGGTCTCGAACACGCCGCGGGCGACGGGATCGGCCGGATTGGCCTTGACCTTCTCCAGGGCGTCATAGGCGATGACGCCGGATTCGATGCGGTCCTCAGCGGTGGCGACCAGTTCGAAGATGCCCTCGACCGGCTTGTCGATGGTGCGGGTGGCGATCAGACCCATGATCCACGGCACGTGGACGCCGTAATGGGTCTCGCGATCCTTCATGCTGGGGATGCCGATCAGGGTCAGGCCGGCGGGCGCGGGCTCGGTGTGCCACATGGCCTCCAGCGCGGCCAACTTCATCTTCTGGTTGTCGGTCAGGGCGTAGCCGGACTGGTCGCCCAGGACGACGACGGACAGAGAGGCCGCCATGCCGAAGGCCGAGGCCACGGTCATCGACCGCTTCGCGAAGCCGACATGCTTGCCGCGCAGCAGATAGAAGGCCGAGACGCCCAGCACGAACACCGAGGCGCAGACATAGCCGGCGCTGACGGTGTGGACGAACTTGGCCTGGGCCACCGGGTTGAAGATCACGGCCATGAAGTCCGTCACCTCCATCCGCATCGAGTCCGGATTGAAGGCGGCGCCGACCGGGTTCTGCATCCAGCCGTTGGCGATCAGGATCCACACGGCCGACAGGTTCGTACCCAGCGCCACCATGAAGGTGACCAGCAGGTGGGCCGACGGCTTCAGCTTGTCCCAGCCGAAGAACATCAGACCGACGAAGGTGGCCTCTAGGAAGAAGGCCATCAGACCCTCGATGGCCAGAGGCGCCCCGAAGATGTCGCCGACATAGTGGCTGTAATAGCTCCAGTTCATGCCGAACTGGAACTCCATGGTGATACCGGTGGCGACGCCCAGCACGAAGTTGATGCCGAACAGCGTGCCCCAGAAGCGCGTGATCGTCCGCCAGATCGGCCGACGGGTCATCACATAGATCGACTCCATGATGACCAGCATGAACGACAGCCCCAGGGTCAGGGGCACGAACAGGAAATGGTAAAGGGCTGTCAGCGCGAACTGCAGCCTGGATAGGTCGACGACCGCGAGGTCGATCATGGCTCTAGGCTCCTTGTAGCCGGCCCCGACGACCGACGTTCGTCCCGCCCTAGAACCAAGGCGGGGCGGTCGCCTTGATTTCGATCAAAGCCCCCTTGCCCTCGGGATCGTAGTGGACTGATCGTCCTTGGACATTTCGCCCAACGACGGTTTGTCCAATGGCTTTCGGCCCTGTCCCGAGGCTGGAGTGTTCGAATGACCTCTGCGCCGATTTCGGCCTCCTCTCCCGCCGCCCCTCCCGCCGTCTGGCTGAAACGGTCCGCCGCGCCCTGGCGCCGTCTGACCGCCCTGGCGGGTCTTCTGGCGGTGGCGGACGTGGTTCCGGCGGTCGGTTTCGCCGGCGGTCTGGCCATGACGGTGGCCGCCTTCGGCGCCTCGCCCCTGGCCGCCCTGCCCTGGCTGCTGCTGGCGGTCGTCAGCCTGATCGCCCGCGGCCTGATCGGTCAGGCGACGGTGGTGGTGGGCGCGCGCCTGGGTCGGTCGGTCAAGACCAGCGTGCGCGACCGGCTGCTGGTCGACCTTTTCGGCCGGGGCGCCCGGTCCGGCGACCGTTTGACCGCCGTGGTCGAAGGGGTCGGCGCGCTGGACGGCTATATGTCCCGCTTCACCCCCCTGAAGACGGCCGCCGGCCTTTCGCCCCTGTTGATCATCGCCGTCGCCGCCGTCGCCAGCCCCTTTTCCGCCGGCATACTCCTGTTCACCCTCCTGCCCTTCGTCTTCGGCATGATCCTGGCCGGAACCGCCGCCGCCGGTGAAAGCCGCCGTCAATTCCAGGCGCTGGAACGGCTGTCGGGCCTGTTCGTCGATCGGGTGCGCGCCCTGCCCGCCGTCCTGGCCTTTGACGCCCGCGCCCGCACCACCGTCGAAATCGCCCGCGCCTCCGACGAACTGGAGCGGCGCACCAATCGGGTCATGCGCATCGCCTTCCTATCCTCCGGGGTGCTGGAGTTCTTCTCGGCCCTGTCGGTGGCGCTGATCGCCGTCTATTGCGGCTTCAATCTGTTGAAGCTCCTGCCCTTCCCCGCGCCCGAGCAGCTGGACCTGCCGCGCGCCTTCTTCGTGCTGGCCCTGGCGCCCGAGGTGTATCAGCCCCTGCGTCGCCTTGCCGCCGCCTATCATGACCGCCAGGCGGCCGAGGCCGCCGTCCCCGCCCTGATCACGCCCGAGCCCGTCGCGCGCGACCGACATATCCTGCCGGAAGACGCCCCGGCGATCCGCTTTTCTAGCGTCTCTATCGCTTACGGAGACGCCGCCCCGGTGATTTCCGATTTCGACCTGGAGGTCCGCCCCGGCCAGATCGTCGCCCTGGTAGGCGCCAGCGGCTCGGGCAAGTCCAGCCTGCTGCACCTGTTCCTGGGCCTGTCGCCCCTGACCGCCGGAGAGGTCGAGGTGGGCGGCGCGCACCTCAGTCAGGCGGGCGACTTCGCCGGTCAGATCGCCTGGGCCAGCCAGAACCCCGTCGTCGTGCCGGGCAGTCTGGGCGACAACATCCGCATCGCCGATCCGTCCGCCTGCCCCGGCCGGATCCTGGTCGCCGCCGGAGAGGCGGGCCTGTTCGGCGATCTGGACCGGCCCATCGACGAACGCGGCGGCGGCCTTTCGGGCGGCGAACGGCGCCGCCTGGGCCTGGCCCGCGCCATTCTGAAGCGCGCCCCCATCCTGCTGCTGGACGAGCCCACGGCCAATCTGGACCCGGCTGCGGAAGAGGCCATGCTGGATCTGATCCGCCAGGCGACGCGCGGTCGCACGACCTTGATCGCCACCCATTCCGCCGCCGTCGCGGCCATGGCCGACCGCGTGGTGCGCCTGTGATGAACCGTCCCTCGGCCTCCCGCATCGGCGCCCTGATCGCCGCCCAGCGTCGCGCCCAGCGGCTGCGTCTCCGTATCGCCGCTACGACCGGCGCGATCGTCGCCGTGGCGGCGACCTGTCTTCTGGGGCTGTCGGGCTGGTTCATCACCAGCGCCGCCCTCGCCGGGGTCGCCGGATCGGCGGCGGTCCAGGCCTTCAACTATATGGTGCCCAGCGCCACCATCCGTCTGCTGGCGATCCTGCGGACCGGCGCCCGCTATATCGAGCGGGTCTCCGGCCATGAGGCGGCGCTGAAGGCCCTGGCGCGGCTGCGTCCGCAACTGTTCGACGCCCTGGCTTCGGCGCCGCCAAGCCGCGCCCTGGCTCTCGCTTCGGGGGAAGCCTCGGCGCGGCTGGTCCAGGATGTGGACGCGGTTCAGACCCTGTTCGTGCGGCTGTCGGCGCCTTGGGCCCTGGGAGCCGGCGCCGCGTCCGCCGCCCTCCTCGCCGGCCTGGCCAGTCCATGGGCGGGCGCGCTCCTGCTGGCCTCAATGGCCCTCTGCGCAGCCGGCGCCCTTCTGATCGCGCGACGTCTGGCCGCCCCCGCCGGGCAGGCGGTTCAGATCGCCGTTGGCCGACTGAAAGACCGGCTGGCCGCCCTGGAGGCCGTATCGCCCGAATTGAAAGCCTATGGGCTGGACCGTTGGGCGGCGACCCAAGCGGCCGAGGCCGCCGCCGATCTGGACCAGGCCCAGGTCGCCCTGACCCAGGCCGGAGGCTGGATGGCCGCCTGGCAGGCGGTCGTCACGGGGGCGGCGGTCGCGGCGGTGGTCCCCGCCACCCTGGGCGCATCCCTGCCTCTGACCGCCCTGGCCGCCCTGGCGGCGGTGATGGGCGTCGAGTCGGTCGCCGGCCTGGTCGGCGCCCTGCAACAGAACGGCGCCGCCGAGGAAGCCGCTCGCCGCCTGGAGGCCCTGCCCTCGGCTCTTCACCCGAATCGGGCGCCGGTTTCGGTCGCCCCGACCCTGGTGCTCCAGGCCGACGGCGCGGCCCTTCATCCGCCGGCGCGCCTGGGCCTGATCGGCCCCTCCGGTGCGGGCAAGACCACGCTGATCGAACGCCTGATCGGCCTGCGGGACGCCCAGCCGGGCGAAGCTCGCCTGGGCGACATCGACGTCGCCGACCTGACCCCCGAGGACCGACGGCCGCTGTTCGCCTATGCCGCCCAGGACGTGCGGCTGATCGACGGCACCGTCCGCGAGAACCTGCTGCTGGCCGGCCCGGCCGACGACGACGCCCTGTGGCGCGCCCTGGACGACGCGGCCCTGGCCGAACGTCTGCGCGCCGACCCGGCCGGTCTGGACGCCCGCATCGGCCCCAACGGCGAACGGCTGTCCGGGGGCGAACGGCGTCGGCTGGGTCTGGCGCGCGCCTATCTGCGGCCCGCCGCCTGGCTGGTGTTGGACGAACCGACCGAGGGGCTGGACCCGGCGACCGAGGCCCAGGTGCTGAAGGCCCTGGATCGACGGCTGAAACAGGCCGGTCAGGGCCTGATCCTGGTCAGCCACCGCTCCGCCCCAACTCAGTTGTGCGACCGGACGATCCGGGTCGAGGGCGTGGGGGAAGACGGCCGGGTCGGCCTGGCGCCCGCCCGCCGGCTCACGCCCGCCTAGAGCATGATCTGAAGCCGATCAGGCTCTAAGCCTCGCCCTCGGCGATGTCGCGCAGCCGCTCGGGCTCTTCGATCCGCAGTTCGCTGAGCGACAGCAGACGAATCACCCCTGTGGTCTTGAACTTGGTCAGGACCCGGCTGACCGTCTCTATGGTCAGGCCCAGATAGTCGGCGATCTCGGATCGGGTCATCGGCAGCCGCACCTGATCCTCGGCCTGCGGCCGCAAGGGATCGCGGCTGGGCAGCTCCAGCAGGAAGGAGGCGATTCGTTCCTGCGCCGTCTTGCGGCCCAACAGCAGCATCTGGTTCTGGGCGGCGGCGAGTTCGTGGGTCGCCCGATCCAGCAGAGCCTCTTCCAGCCGGGGCCGCTCACGGACAAGGGCGCGGTATTCGCTCTTGCGGAACCGGCACAGGGTCGCATCCTCAATCGCCTCGCCTGAAAAGGCGTAGTCCTCGCCGGTCGCCAGGCCGACGAAGTCGCCGGCGAACAGGAAGCCCGTGATCTGGCGCCGCCCGTCGGGCAACAGCTTATAGATCCGCACCGATCCTGAGGTGATGTTGAACAGATGGACGGCCGGATCGCCCTCGCGGATCAGGGCCTCGCCCGCCTTCAGCGACACCCTTTCGGCGATGGCGTCCAGGCCGGCCAGGTCCGCCGGGTCCAGGCTGCTGCAGACGCTGAAGGCGCGCGCGCCGCAGCCGACGCAGACCGATTCCTGTCGGCGCTGTGCGCAGTCGGTCGGCAGGGCGCGAAGTTCCAGCATGATGGCGCGATTATGCTCTTGTCCGCCTAAGACGCAATTCTTTTGACGCGGATCAAGGCGGTCCTTTCGTCTAAGCCCTAGACGTCCGACAATGAGCGCACTCCAATACCGACGCCTGAGCGGCGACGAGGCCGACCAGGCCTATGTCATCGCGCGCATGGCTGATTCGACCCTGACGATGGACGCCTGGCGCGCCCGCGTCGCGGCGGCGCCTGCGGCCGGCGGAGTGATGGCGGCCGTGGCGGGAGGGGTCGTGCGCGCGGTCCTGGCCTATACGATCGCCACCACGACGGAGGGCGAGCGTCAATTCATCGTCGACGCCCTGGTCGCCTTCGATCTCTTGAGGCCCGAGCGGCTCGTCCAGGGCCTGATCGACGCCGCATGCGACCTGGCCCGGCAGAACTGCAAGGCCATAGGCCTGTCGGCGGGCCTGGACGCGCCAGGACGCGACGCCGTGATACGCCATATCGCCGAAGGCGCCGTGCTGCATCGGGTCATCTGATCCAGCGGCGCGGACGGGGCTGCTGGTGCGGGCGGCCGGGATCGAACCGGCAAGGGCTTTCGCCCGGCAGATTTTAAGTCTGCTGCGTCTACCAGTTTCGCCACGCCCGCGAGCCGGTCCGGCTCTATAGCCAGAACCGGCGGCCGGGGCCAAGCGGCTCAGCGCGCAGGCGTGGCCGGGGCGGCGGGGCGCATGGCGCGGAAATCGACGTCCGAATCGGCGATCAGCCACAGCAGCCCCGCCCAGGCGGCGACGTTCTGGCTTAGTTGGGCCGGATCGATCTTGTCCAGGGTGTCGTTGGCGGTGTGGTGCAGGTCGAAATAGCGGGTTCCGTCCTGGGCCAGGCCGAAGAAGGGCACGCCCAACGGCCCCATAGGCCCGACATCGACGCCGCCCTCGGTCTCGACGCGGTCCGAGGCCAGGACGCCGATCGGATAGAGGACGCGCGTGGCGGCCTTCTGGAAGTCGGAGCCTTGCGCGCCGGCCGGCAGCCGCAACGCATAGACCCGGTCGGCGCCGAAGTCGCTCTCGCCGGCGATGATGTGCTTGTCCAGGGCGGCGCCCTGGTTGCGGGCGTAGACGCCGCCGCCGTTGCCGGTCCGGGGCGTCGGCTGGGCCACCTCTTCGGAACCATAGAAGATGACGCGCAGGGTGCGCGCCGGGCGACGGCCGCTGTCGGCGATGGCCTTGGCTGCGGCCACCGTAATGGCGCCGCCCGCTCCGTCGTCGATCGCGCCGGTGCCCAGGTCCCAGCTGTCCATGTGCGAGCCCAGGACGATGATCTCGTCCGGACGGCTGGCGCCGGGCAGGTCGCCGATCACGTTCTGGCTGTGGGTCTCATAGGTATGGGCCGTCGAGGTCAGGCGCATCCGCACCGGCTCGCCCAGGGCGACCAGGCGGCTGACCTGGTCGGCGTCCGGCGCCGACAGGGCGAAGGCGGGGATCGTCGGCTTGCCGTCCACATAGCGGGTGGTGCCGGTGTGCGGCATCCGGTCCTCGTCGGACCCGACCGAGCGCATCACGAAGGCCGCCGCCCCCTTGGCCGCGGCCACGCCCGGCCCGGCCCCGCGCACGCGGGTCTGGGGACCATAGCCCGAGCCGTCCTGCATCGGATGCATCTGGCCCAGGTCAATATAGACGATCTTGCCCCGCACGGCGGCGTCCGGCGCGGCCTGAAGGTCTTCCATCGAGGCGAAACGGACGATCTCGGCCTCGACCCCGCCCGCTGGGGTCGCCGGCGAATGGCCCAGCGCGGCAGCGACCAGGGCCTGGGCGTGGTCGCCGACGATGGCGGCGGAGCTTTCGCCCCGCTCCCAGCCGACCAGAGGAAACTCTTCGATCCGGACGTTCTGGAAGCCGTGGGCGCGCAGATAGTCGGCGGCCCAGGCGGCGGCGTCCTGTTCGGCTTTCGATCCCGCCGGGCGCGCGCCGAACCGGGTCGTCAGTTGGGTGACGTAGTCCAGGGCGATGTTGGAGCGCAGGGCCGCGTCGCGAATGGCGATCGCCCGCTCCACCGTCGCGGCGTCCTGGGCCGACGCCAGGGGCGCAAAGGCGACAAGGCCCAGCGCAAGGGCGCTGGCGGTCAGCAGACGAAGGGGCATGGGCGCGGCTCCACTTGGAAAGCCGCGACCCTAGAAAGAGTCAGCCGTTCTGGAAATAGGGTTCCACCGTCCCCTGCAACTTGACGGTCAGGGCCTTGCCCTTGCGGTCCACGCGATTGCCCAGAGCCAGCCGCACCCAGCCCTCGGAGACGCAATATTCCTCGACATTGGTCTTTTCCTCGCCCTTGAACCGGACGCCGACGCCGCGCTGCAACGCCTCGGCGTCGTGATAGGGGCTGGACGGGTCGACGGAGAGGCGGTCGGGAGGCGTGTCGGACATGGTCGGTCAGAGGGCTCGTAGGTCGGAAAGGCGCGGTGATAGCCGCGCCCGGCCGCCCTGCCAACCGAAACCGCCGCTCAGAACCCGAGCCAGAGCCGCGCCAGCGGTATGGCCAGCCACAGGGGCGCCGTCAGCAGGCCGCGCGCCAGCGGGCGCCGAAGGCGGTGCGCAATATACAAGACTTCCCCGAGCATGGCGGACCATCCTCAATGCCTCGCCCCCAAATCGGGCGTGAAGGGAGGATGCGCCCAAATGGGTTAGCGGATCGCCGTCATCCCACTAGGGATGAATCCGCAAGGGACGTCACTGCACCGTCTGGCGCGGCTGGGCGTCGGCGGCCGAGGGCTGATAGGCTTGGGGACCGCTGGCCGGAGCGGCGGCGGGGGTCGCGGTCGGGCGGGCGGCTGGACGGTTCGCCGGGCGGCGGGCGGCCGGACGCGGGGTCTGACGCGCCGGGGTCGCCGCAGCAGGCGTCGGCGCCGGGGACGCAGCCGTCGGACCAGAACCCGGCGTCGCGGGCGCGGCGGCGGCCGGGGCGGGGGTCGCTTCGGCGGCGGCGGCGCGGGCCGCCATCTGCTGCGCCTGGAAGCGGGCGGCCATCTTCTCCGTCAGCTCCTTGGCCTGGGCCGGCGTCATCTGGGCCATGACGGCCGCCAGGGTGCGCGGCCGCATGGCCGCCGCGACCGGCAGACGCACCCGATCCTCCAGCGAAGCCATGACGGGGGCGGCGTCCTTGGGCCGCATGGCCGAATAGACCTGAACCAGCCGGTCGATCTCGGCCTTTTCGCGCTCGTCGACCTGGCCCAGCATCTGCTTCATCTCGGCCTTCAGCGCCTCCAGCGCCTTGACCTTGGCGTCCAGCTTCTGCTCGGCGGCGACCATCAGCGGCAGGGTGGTGGCGAAGTCCTGATCCCGCGCGTCCAGCTCGGTTCGGCGCGCCGACAGGGACTGGATGATCTTCAGCTCGGCCGGAGAAATGCCGGCCTGCTGCGCCAGCTGTTCGGGCGAGAGCGCGCAGGTGCCGGCCGGGGCGGGCTTGGGCGCCGCAGCGGCGGCGGCCGGCGCAGCCTCCTCGGCCCAGGCCTTGGCGCCTTCGAACAGGCCCGGCGCGACGCCGACGGCGCGCACGGCGACGACCCCGCCGATGGCGACGGCGATCAGGGGGAGAAGGCGGGGGATGCGGGCCATGAAAGAAGGTTCCGAACTCAGGCGGCGAACAGGTCGTCGTCCAGATTACGACGCGCGGCGTTGAGGCTTTGTTTTGCGGTTTGGTTAGCGGAGCCGACGGCGGTCAGGGCCTGGACGATGGCGGCGACATTGTCGCGCCCGGCCGGCGCCCGGCCCGTCGCGGCGCTCGCGACGGTCGGGGTCATGCCCTGGATGCGTTCGGCCAGGGCGGCCATGCGGCGCGCGCGCTCGTCGTCGTCATTGACCAGGGCGGCCGGCGAATGGGCGGCCGGCGAAGGGGCGATCGCGGCCGAACGATGCGGTTCGGGACGGGCGACCGCCTCCTCTTCCCGGCTCCGGCTCGTCGCGGTCGGGGCCCGCGCGATCAGAACCTCCAGCTGCTGCTTGACCTCGCGCGCCTTGATGATCCGGTCGTGCAGCAGATCCGTCTCCTGGCCCGAAGCGCGCAGATTGGCCAGGGCCGCCTCGGCGCGGCCGGCGGCGGCGTTCAGCTCGGTCACCGCCTGGGCGAAGGCGATCTGCCCGGTGCGAAGGGCCGCCAGCTTGCGCTCCAGCTTGATCCCGTAGCCGACCGCCGCGACCAGCAGCAGCATGAGGACGGCGTCCATGATCATTCCAGCCATCAGCGCGCGCCCTTTATTCTTGCGGCGGATTCAGGGCTGATCGGCCCTTCGACGCGCACGGCGATATGTTGTCCCTTTCGGCCCATGCGGCCGGTCGTCAGGGGGATGGAGCCCGCACGGATCGAAACCTCCGAATCCGGCGTGGCGTTCAGCATCATCGTGTCCCCGACCTTCAGGTTCAAGACGCTGGACAGGGGCATGACCTGCTCGTCCAGCACCGCCCGCACCTCGGTTTCGGTGGTCCAGATTTCGGTGGCCAAGTGGCCTTCCCAGATGTTGTCGCGGCCGAACTTCTCACCCATGAACTGCTGCAGCAGCATCTTGCGGATCGGCTCCAGCGTCGCATAGGGCAGGAGCAGTTCGATCCGTCCGCCGCGATCCTCCATGTCGATCCGCAGCTTGATCAGGATGGCGGCGTTGGCCGGGCGCGCAATGGCGGCGAAGCGCGGATTGGTCTCCAGCCGGTCCAGATTGAAGGTGACCGGGGTCAAGGGCTCGAACGCCTGGCGGGCGTCGTTCAGCACCACCTCCACCATCCGCTGCACCAGCACCCGTTCAATGGTGGTGTAGGGCCGCCCCTCGATCCGCAGGGCCGCCGTGCCGCGACGGCCGCCCAGCAGCACGTCGACGATCGAATAGATCAGGTTGGAATCGACGGTCAGCAGGCCGTAGTTGTCCAGTTCCTCGGCCCGAAACACCGCCAGGATGGCCGGCAGAGGGATGGAGTTCAGATAGTCGCCGAACCGGATCGACGAGATGTTGTCCAGCGACACCTCGACGTTGTCCGAGGTGAAGTTGCGCAAGCTGGTCGTCATCAACCGCACCAGGCGGTCGAACACGATTTCCAGCATCGGCAGGCGTTCGTATGAGACGAGCGCCGAGTTGATGATGGCGCGAATGCCGGACTTTTCCGACCCGTCGTCGTCGCCGAGATCGAAGCCCAGCAGGCTGTCGATCTCGTCCTGGTTCAGGACGCGCTCGGACAGGGCGTCCGCAGGATCGCCCAGTCCGGCCAGGGAATCGATCGGCGCGTCGGTCATCGCCTATTGCACCAGCATTTCTTCGATCAGAACGGCGTCGACCTTGCCCGGCGCGGCGACCAGATTGATGCGGCGCAGAAGCTCGGCGCGCAGCTGATAGGTGCCGGCGGAACCGCTCAGATCCTCGGGGCGAAGCTCCCGCACGAAGCCCGTGAACATGTCCTGCAGGCGCGGCATTTCTTCCTGCAGATGCGTCGCCACCTCGGCGTCATGCATCTCCAGCGTCAGCTTCAGCTTCAGGAAGGTGGGGCGTCCGTCCGGCGACTGGATGTTCATCACCATGTCCGGCAGGGTGTAGAAGGTGACGCCGTCCGGCCCTTCCGAAATCTTGCCCAGCGACGGGTCGGCCTCGCCCTCCTTGCCGCCCCCGCCGTGGCCGCCGCCCTTTTCCTCGCCCTTCTTCTCTTCCTTGCCGTGACCGCCCTTTTCCTCGGCCTTGGCTTCGCCGTGGCCGCCTTCCGGCGCGGCGGCTTCCTCGCCATGCGCCTCGGCCGGCTTGGGCTTCATCAGGAAGAAGGCCGCCGCGCCGCCGCCGCCCAGGACCAGCAGGGCGACCGGGGCGATGATGAACAGGATCGGCAGCTTCTTTTTCTTGGGCGCGCCTTCTTCGCCCTCGGCGCCCGCCTCGGCCTCGGCCGCGTCGGCGCTGGGGTCGCCCTTCTTCTTGCCAAGTTTCAACATGCGCTCGCCCCGGAGAATCTACAGGGGAAGATCGGCCCGGCTTGGTTAATGCGACGTTTACAAACGGCAGTTTTTGCCGGGCGAACCCGGCCCTCCTCCCCCGCAAAGCCCCGCCGCGCCTGAATTAACCCTGTTGGCACGGTCATTGCGTAAGGGATTTCCGAAGGAGCCTCGTCGTGGAAAACGCCGCCTATATCGGACTGTCCCGTCAGATGACGCTGCGCCGCGAGCTGGACATCGTGGCCAACAACATCGCCAACGCCGACACCACCGGCTTCAAGGTGGAGCAGCTGATGGTCGGGACGGAAATCGGCCAGCGGGCGCGCAACGACGCCATCCGGCCGTCCGCCAGCTTCGTGCTGGACAACGGCGTCGGCCGGGACTTCGGCCAGGGCGCCATGTCCGAGACGGGCCGCACGCTGGACTTCGCCATCGCCGGAGAAGGCGCCTTCTTCACCGTCCGCGACGGCGCCAACGGCGAGGCCTATACCCGCGACGGCGCCTTCACCCTGGACCCTGAGGGCCGGTTGACCACCAAACAGGGCGCGCCTGTGCTGAGCGGCGGCGCCGAGATCGTTCTGGACCCTTCGCTGGGCGCCATATCGGTCGGCGCGGACGGGACCATCACCCAGGCGGGCCAGATCACCGGCCGCCTCTCCGTCGTCCGCTTTGACACCCTCGGCGTTCTGGAGAAGGGCGGCGACGGCCTCTACCGCAACGGTTCCAACACCCAGCCGGTCGAGGCGAACGACGTCCAGATTCATCAGGGCGCGCTGGAAGCCTCCAACGTCAACTCCCTCGTCGAGATCACCAACCTGGTCGAGATCAGCCGCGCCTATGAGAGCGTCACCCGGATGATCGAGAACACCACCGACCTGAGCCGTCGCGCCGTCGAGCGCCTCGGCAAGGTCGCATAAGGAACCCTGGACATGCGCGCACTTCGCACCGCCGCCTCGGGCATGGCCGCCCAGCAGCTGAACGTGGAGGTCATCTCCAACAACATCGCCAACATGAACACGGTGGGCTTCAAGAAGCAGCGCGCCGAGTTCCAGGATCTGCTCTATCAGAACGTCGAGCGGATGGGGGCTCAGTCCTCCAGCCAGGGCACGGTCGTCCCGACGGGCATTCAGATCGGCGCCGGCGTCAAGGCCGGGGCGGTCTATCGCGTGACCGAACAGGGCACGCCCCAGCAGACCGGCAATCCCTATGACATGGCGATCGACGGCCGCGGCTATTTCCAGGTGACCCTGCCCTCGGGCGAGATCGGCTACACTCGCGCGGGCAATCTGCAGCTCAGCCCCGAAGGCCAGATCGTCACCGACGACGGCTATCCTCTGGAACCGGCGATCTCGATCCCGCAGGACACGGTCAAGCTGACCATCTCCAAGACCGGCCTGGTCCAGGCGACGCAGCAGGGTCAGACGGCGCCGACCACCGTGGGCCAGATCCAGTTGGCGACCTTCTTCAACGAGGCGGGGCTGGAAGCGATCGGCGACAATCTTTTGCTGGAGACGGCCGCCTCGGGCGCCGCCAACATCGGCTCGCCCGGCGACGTCGGTTTCGGCCAGATCCTGCAGGCCTATACCGAAGCCTCGAACGTCGATGCGGTGTCCGAGATCAGCGCCCTGATCATCGCCCAGCGCGCCTATGAGATGAACTCCAAGGTCATATCGACGGCGGACCAGATGATGTCGGTCACCTCCCAGGTGAAGGGCTGAGCCATGAAGATCGTTCGTAACGCCCTGGCCCTGACCGCCGTCTTCGCCGCGATCGCCGGCGCCGCTTCGGCCGGTCCGGTGGTCCTGAAGTCCAACCCCGTCGACGACGACGGCCGGGTGACGCTGGGCGACCTGTTCGAGGGCGCGGGCGCCGCCTCTGAGGTGGTGGTGGCCCAGCGCGTTGGCCCGTCCGTCGTTCTGGAAGCCGGCGCCCTCCAGGCCCAGGCGCGTCAGGCGGGTCTGGACTGGGACAATCCGACGGGCCTGCGTCGAGTCGCCGTGCGTCGCGCCGCCGCCGTCCCGGTTCAGACCGCCGCCGCCTCGGCCGGCCAGACGGCCCGCCCCGCCTTTGTCTCCGCCGGCGCCCAGGTCATCGCCCGCAACGACATGGTGCGCGTCACCTATCAGGTCGGGGGCGTCAATCTCAGCGTCATGGGCAAGGCGCTGCGCAACGCCGCCCTGGGCGAGCCCGTGGCGGTCATGAACACCTCCTCCAACCGCATCATCGACGCCGTGGCCTCCGGTCCCGGCCAGGCCCTTGCCGGTCCCGCCGCCGACATGGTCCGCGCCAATCCTCAACAATTCGCCGCCCGCTAGGGAAGTCCGTCATGCGTAAGCTCGTCCTCGCCGCCGCCGTCTCCGCCGCCTCCCTGGGCGCCTGCTCCACCGCCGTCGAGGCGGTGCGCGGCCCCCAACTGGCGCCCATCGGCTATCCCGCCGCCCTGGTTCCCACCCAGCAGGCCTATATGGCCGCCCCGGCGATGCGGACTGAATCGACCCCCGCCAGCGCCAACAGCCTGTGGCGGGTCGGCGCCCGCACCTTCTTCGGCGACCAGCGCGCCCGTCACGTCGGCGACATCCTGACCGTCCGCATCGACATCGACGACCGCGCCCAGACCCAGAACACGACCCAGCGGTCGCGGTCCAACGACGCCTCGACCGGAGTGTCCAACTTCTTCGGCCTAGAGAGCAGCCTGGGCCGCGCCTTCCCCGGCGGTTTCGATCCGGCCAAGATGGTCGGGCTGGAAGGCGAAACGAACGCCTCGGGCTCGGGCTCGGTCAACCGGTCCGAAAAGGTCTCTCTGACCATCGCCGCCGTCGTCACCGAGGTTCTGGCCAACGGCAATATGGTCATCCAGGGCCGCCAGGAGGTCCGCACCAATCGTGAGGTTCGCGAACTGACCGTCGCCGGCATCGTGCGGCCGGAAGACATCTCCTCGGCCAATTCGATCAACCACACCCAAATCGCCGAGGCCCGCATCTCCTACGGCGGTCGGGGCGACATCAGCCGGATGCAGGCCACCCCCGCCGCGCAGAGCCTGGTGGAGCGCTTCAGCCCGTTCTGATCCGCTGCGGCGCGAAAGCCACAACCATCAACCGCGCAAGCGGAGCCGTGAACTGTTGACGGATACCCGCGTTTGACCGTCAGACGCGAGTTAATCAAATGTTCAAGGTTCTGATCCCCGCCGCCGCTGCCATCGCCTTGGTCGCCTTCGCCGCCAAGCCGCAGGCGACCGAGCCCTCGGCCCCGATGTCGGCGGAAGCGCCGGCCATGGCCTGGCATCTCAGCCACGAGGGCGCCATGGCCAAGCTGGCTTACGGCGTCGCCAACTCCGATCAGTTGGCCCTGATGGTGACTTGCTCGCCTGGAGACCGGACGGCCGTGGTCTATGGCGACGTCCAGCCGGACACGCCTCGCCTGATCAACGCCTCGCACGGTCCCAGCCTGATCGATCCCTTGACCGGCGGCGACGCTACGGAGTCGCGCCTGTCCTTGCAGGACGCCAGTCTGAAGGGTCTCGCCGACCGCGGCGTGATGCGGGTTCAGGGCGATGCAGGCCAGTTCGACCTGACCGCTGACAGGGCCGAGCGGCGGATGATCGCGGACTTTCTGGCCTATTGCGGATCTTCGCGCGCTTGACAAAATACGCGGCTGACGCAGGCTTGACTTCCACCGCCAGCAGGGCCGACCGATGAACCTCATTCTCGCCGCCCTCCTGGCTTTCGGCCAGGCGGGAGCTCCGCACGCCGCCCCGGTCTGGACCTGGACCCTTTATGAGAACGAGGGTCCGGTCGTTCTGGCCAATGAGGCGCCCGACACGCCCAATCTTCGCGCCACCGTGGAATGTGATCCGCGCTCAGGCGTCGTGGACCTTACCGTATACAAGGAAGACGCCCCGGCGCCCGGCGCCGCCTTCGCGCGCCTGAGCTCCGGCGACGTCGCCGCGACCAGTCCGGCCCGGTTCGGACGGCGGGGACGGCTGCAGGTGACGGTCCGCACCGACCATCCGCTGTTCGCCGCCTTCGTCGGCTCGGGCGATCTGACCATTCAGACGGGCGATCGAACAGACCGGGTGGCCATCCCCCGCGCCCATCTTGCCAAGCTGCGCCGTTTGGCGGACCGTTGCGCCGGTTGAGGAGACCGACGATGTCCCGGCTTAAGCTGATCCCGCCCCTTCTGTCCGTCGCGGCCCTGGCCGCCTGCGCGACCCAGCCGCCGACGGCCGACCTGTCCCCGGCCGCATCCGCCCCCGCCCCGACGCCGGGCTACGACTGGATCCGCAACACGGACGAGCCGCCGCAACAGGCCCTGGTCTACGGCATGGCCCACAGCGACGAGGTCAAGCTTCAGCTCTTCTGCCGTCCGGGTTCCGACGCGCTGGATCTGGCCGCCATGCTCGACAAGCCGGCGCGCCAGCTGCGGCTGGAGTCGGGCGGCGACACCGAAACCTATCGCGCCACTTCTGAAGAGGCGGCGATCAGCGACGGCTACTACGCCCAGGCCCGCGCCAGCACCAAGGACCCCGTCTTCCAGCGGTTCCGCCGGCTGGGCTGGATCGCCGTCTGGGACGGGGACGAACGTCACGCCTACGCCGCCCGCCCCGCCGCCCTGGCCGAGATCGAACGCTTCTTCGCCGCCTGCGGATGACGGCTTGACGCCCCCCGTCCGCTCCGCTTGCGTGGCGGTGGAAAGCGGAGGGCGTCATGAAGATCATCGGTTTGGCCGTTGCGGCCGGTTTGGCGACGGCGGCGACCGGCGCGGCTGCGGCCCCGCAGGCTGCGCAGACGGGGGGCCCGGTGACGGCGCCGGCGACGGCCCGCCCGGCTGAGGCGGCGCTGAACGCCCTGATCGCGGACTACGAAACCTATCTGAAGGCGATCGACCCCTTCGCTGCGGGCGGAGAGGGCGATGTGGAGGCCATGGGCCGGGTCCCCGACCTGTCGCGCGCCTTCGAACTGGCCCAGCGCGCGCCGCTGGAAGCCTTCGTCGCCCGGCTCGAGACCATCGACCCGGCAAGTCTTTCCCAGGCGGGGCGGATCAACCACGCCTTCCTGCTGTACAGCCTGAAGCGCGGCGTCGAGGGTCTGGATTACGACGCCTCTCGCCTGGCCTTCGACAGCGAAGGCGGGCCGGGAACCTGGGCCCTCTATGTCGGCCAGAGCACCCGACTGAACACGGTGGCGGAGGCCCAGGCCTATATCCGGCGCATACGGGGCTTTGGCGACATCTACGCCCAGACCACCGACAACGCCCGGCGGGGTCTCGCCACCGGCATGGTCCAGCCCCGCTCCGTCACCGAAAGCGCCCTGGCCGGGGCGCGCAACGACGTGGCGATCACGCCCGAGGACGAGCCCCTGCTCAAACCCTTCGCCACCCTGCCGACCACCATCGCCCCCGCCGACCGCGACCGGCTGAGGGCCGAGGCCGGCGCTGCGGTCGCCGCAGTCATCGTCCCCGCACGCCAGGACTGGCTGGCCTTCCTGGAGACCGAATACCTGCCCAAGGCTCCGATCGAGCCCGGCCTGGGCAACCGCCCCGGCGGCAAGGCCCTCTACGCCTATCTGGTGCGCGGCCACACCACCACGGACCTGACGCCGGACCAGATCCACCAGATCGGCCTGTCCGAGGTCGCCCGCATCCGCGCCCGGATGGAGGTCGAGATGAAGGCCGCCGGCTGGACCGGCGACTTCGCCGGCTTTTTGAACTTCCTGCGCACCGAACCCCAGTTCTACGCCAAGACGCGCGAGGACCTGCTGGAGAAGGCGTCGGAGATGGCCAAGCGCGCGGACGGCGGCCTGCCCGCCCTGTTCGCCACCCTGCCCCGCCTGCCCTATGACGTGCAGCCGGTCCCGCCGCAGATCGAGGCGACCTACACCACCGGCCGCTACAATCCCGGCTCGATGCAGAACGGCGTCCCTGGCCACTATGTGGTCAACACGTCGAAGCTGGACCAGCGCCCCCTGTACGAACTGCCGGCCCTGACCTTGCACGAGGCCGTGCCCGGCCACCACCTTCAGATCGCCCTGCAGCAGGAGGCCGAGGACCAGCCCTATTTCCGCCGCCAGGCCAATGTGACCGCCTTCACCGAGGGCTGGGGCCTGTACGCCGAATATCTGGGCGAGGAGATGGGCTTCTACCGCACCCCCTATGAACGCTTCGGCCGCCTGTCCTATGAAATGTGGCGCGCCTGCCGCCTGGTGGCCGACACCGGCCTGCACTGGATGGGCTGGACAGAGGAAGAGGCCCGCGCCTGTTTCCGCGACAACTCGGCCCTGGCGTCCCACAATATCGAGACCGAGCTTCAGCGCTACATCGGCTGGCCCGGCCAGGCCACGGCCTACAAGATCGGCGAGATCCGCCTGCGCGAGATCCGCGCTCGGGCGGAACGCGAACTGGGGCCGAAGTTCAACGTCCGCACCTTCCACGACGCCCTGCTGACGGAGGGCCCGCTGCCGCTGGCCCTGCTGGATCAGCGCATGGACGCCTGGATCACGGCGGAGAAGGCGAAGTAGGCGACGGTGTCTCCTCCCCGCTTTGCGGGGAGGTGGCGCGGCGCTTCTTCAGCGCCGTGACGGAGGGGTTCTTTCCGCATCACCCGCGCCCGTGGGGCGTCCAGAGCCCCTCCACCCCGCTTCGCGCGGTCCCCCTCCCCGCTGCGCGGGGAGGAGACGGGCGTCTCACGCCCACCCCGGAACCGGCAGGCCCTTCGACGTCAGGAATTCCGGATTGAACAGCTTCGACGCATAGCGCGACCCCGGATCGCACAGGCAGGTGACGATGGTCTTGCCCGGCCCGATCTCGCGCGCCAGCCGCACGGCGCCGGCGATGTTCACTCCGGCCGATCCGCCCAGCGACAGACCTTCGTGCTTCACCAGATCGAACAGGATCGGCAGGAACTCGGCGTCCTCGATGCGATAGGCGTAATCCGGCTTGAACCCCTCCAGATTGCCGGTGATCCGCGCCACCCCGATCCCCTCGGTGATCGACGAGCCCTCGCCCGTCATCTCGCCCTTGGTGAACCAGTTGAACAGGGCCGCGCCGGCGGGATCGGCCAGGGCGATGGTCACCTCGGGCTTCTTCTCGCGCAGATAGGCGGCGACGCCCGAGATGGTGCCGCCCGACCCCACGGCCGAGACGAAGGCGTCGATCTGGCCGCCCGTCTGTTCCCAGATTTCCGGCGCTGTCGTCGTATAATGGGCGTCTCGGTTGGCGGTGTTGTCGAACTGGTTCGCCCAGATAGCGCCCGCCTCCTCGCTCTCGTTCAGCTCGGTCGCCAGACGGCCCGAATAATGGACGAAATGGTTGGGACTGGAGAAGGGGGCGGCGTCCACCTCGACCAGGCGTGCGCCCAGCGACCGGATGGCCGACTTCTTCTCCTCCGACTGGGTGCGGGGCATGACGATGACCACCGGATGGCCCAGGGCCGCCCCGACCAGGGCCAGGCCGATGCCGGTATTGCCCGCCGTGCCCTCGACGATGGCGCCGCCGGGCTTCAGCGCGCCCGACGCCCGCGCGCCCTGAACGATGGACAGGGCGGCGCGGTCCTTGATCGAGCCGCCGGGGTTCATGAACTCGGCCTTGCCCAGGATTTCGCAGCCCGTCTCGTCGGACAGGCGATTCAGGCGGACCAGCGGCGTATGGCCGATCAGGTCGATGACAGACGGTGTGACGGACACGTTTCAGCTTTCAGGCGAGGTCGAACGGGAGGACGATCAGGCGGCGACCTGACGCTTGCCTAGGTGGATGCCGCATTCGACCTTGTCCATCCCCGACCAGCGTCCGGCCCGCGCGTCTTCGTCGTCTTCGACGGCGCGGGTGCAGGGCCAGCAGCCGATGGAGCGGTAGCCCTGCTCGACCAAGGGATGACGCGGCAGGTCGTGCGCCTCCAGCCAGGCCTCGACAGCGTCGGCGTCCCAGTCCGCCAGTGGGTTGATCCGCAGCACCCCGTCCAGCACCTCGAACGGCTTCAACTCGGCGCGAGTGGCGGCCTGATAGCGTTTGCGTCCAGTGATCAGGGCGTTGAACCCGACCGTCGCCCGCGCCAGGGGCCGCACCTTCCGAAGGTCGCAACAGGCGTCGGCGTCGGTCTTCCACAGGTCGTCGCGGGCGTCCAGCGCCGCCTTCTCGTTCGCATCCGGCGTGACCAGACGCACGTCCGTCAGCCCCAGGGTCTTGGTCAGCTGGGTGCGATAGGACAGGGTCTGCAGGAAATGCTGGCCGGTCTCCAGGAAGACGACCGGCACGTTCGGGTCGGTCTCCGCCACGATGTGCAGCAGGGCCGCCGATTCCGCCCCGAACGAGGATATGGTCCCGATCCGCAGGCCCAGGGCCGGATCCAGCGCCGCCTTCAGGATGTCCGACGCGGCCTTGCCCTCGGTCTCGCGGTTCAGCCGATCGGCCAGGGCCTGCAGATCCCGATCGTTCGACGCCGCCCGGCGCCTCTGCCAGATGGTCGGGGCGGGATCGACGGCCGGCTGATAGGAGCCGCTGAAGGCCTGATCCATCCGCGCCCAGGCCGCCGTGTCGGCGCCCGGCGCCAGCTCCACCGCGTCGAATCCCGACCGCCGCAGATGGCGCGCCTGGTCCGGCAGGACCTTGCCCGCCGCGATCAGCCGCCCGGCGTAGCCTCGCTCGCGCAGCACCGCCGCCAGCGAGAAGCCGCGCCCGTCGCGAAAGGCGTCAAACTCCAGCACCAGGACGTCGGTTGCGGCGGCGGCCGCCTCGACCTCCTCCAGCGGGGTCGTCACCGACAGGCGCGGCCCGTTCTGAACTCCCTCAAGCGTTTGCAGCATCGAGCGTCTCATAGATGGCGTCGCGGAAGGGATCGGGTCCGACACGGCGCACCGTGTCGATGAACCGCTCGCCCTCGGCGCGGATTTGCAGATAGCGGTCCAGAGTCCGCTGGATGGCGGGCGCGACCTCATCGGCGGGCAGGCTCTTGCCGACGATGTCGCCGAGCGCCGCCTGTTCGTCGGGCGAGCCGCCGACCGTGATCTGGTAGTATTCCTCGCCCTTCCGGTCGACGCCCAGCACCCCGATGTGGCCGACGTGATGGTGGCCGCAGGCGTTGATGCAGCCGCTCATATTGATCCGGACCGGCCCCAGCTTCTCCTGATAGTCCAAGTCCGCCAGCCGCTTCGACAAGGCCTGAGCGACCGGGATCGACCGGGCGTTGGCCAGGCTGCAATAGTCCAGCCCCGGACAGGCGATCACGTCGGTCGCCAGATCGGCGTTGGCCGTGGCCAGCCCCGCCTCCAGCAGCGCCCGCCAGACCGTCGGCACGTCGTCCAGCTTCACATGGGGCAGGACCAGGTTCTGCTCATAGGCGGCGCGCAGTTCGTCGAAGCCGTAGCGTTCGGCCAGGTCGGCGACCGCGTTCATCTGGTCGGCCGTGATGTCGCCCGGCACCCCGCCGACCGGCTTCAGCGACACCACCACCGAGGCATAGCCCGGCTGCCGGTGACGCCGCACATTGTTCCGCGCAAACCGCGCAAAGTCCGGATCGGCCAGCAGGGCGCGCTCGAACGGCGCGCTGGTCCTGGGCAGATCCTCGAACGGCGGCGGGGCGAAATAGGCCTTGATCCGCTCGGCCTCGTCCTCGGGGATCCGCAGGTCTTCCAGGCGCAGGGTGGCGTAGTGTTTGTCCACCTCCTCGCGGAAGGCCTCCAGCCCGACCGAGGCGACCAGGATCTTGATCCGCGCCTTATGGATATTGTCGCGCCGTCCCAAGAGGTTCCACGCCCGCAATATGGCGGTCAGATAGGCCAGCAGGTCCGCAGCCGGAACCGCCGAGGCGATCTCCTGGCCGATATGGGGCAACCGCCCCTGCCCGCCGCCGACGAAGACGCGGAAGGCGGTCCCGCCGTCTTCGCCGCGCACGATCTGCAGCCCCACGTCATGGGTGCGGATCGCCGCCCTATCCTTCTCGGCGCCGATGACCGCGATCTTGAACTTGCGCGGCAGGAAGCTGAACTCCGGGTGGATCGTCGACCACTGTCGGATGATCTCGCACCAGGGCCGCGGATCCTCGATCTCGTCCTCCGCCGCCCCAGCGAAGACGTCGGTCGTGGTGTTGCGGATGCAGTTGCCCGAGGTCTGGATGGCGTGCATCTCGACATCGGCCAGATCGCTGAGGATCGCCGGCAGGTCCGTCAGGGCCGGCCAATTGTACTGGATGTTCGTCCGCGTCGTGAAATGGCCGTAGCCCTTGTCATAGGTGCGGGCGATATGGGCCAGCCGGCGCATCTGGCTGCTGTTGAACGTTCCATAGGGAATGGCGACCCGCAGCATATAGGCGTGAAGCTGCAGATAGACCCCGTTCATCAGCCGCAGCGGCTTGAACTCGTCCTCGGTCAGGGCGCCGGAGGCGCGGCGCGCCACCTGGTCGGAAAACTCCGCCACCCGCTCACGCACCAGGGCGTGATCGAACTCGTCATAGCGATACATCAGCCCACGCCTCCCGCCACGCTGTGGCCGACGGTCGGGCCGGCGGCGCGAATCCGCTCCTTCAGCCGATCCCGGCCCGACGGCGCGCGATCCTGCACCTCGACCAGATAGGGATTGACGAAGACGTCGGGCCGCCCGGCGACCTCCGCCAGCACGATCTCGGCCGCGGCCTCGTCCAGGGTCGAAGCCTCGTCCAGGCGCTCGACCGGCTGATTGTTCAGGCCGGCATAGATGACGCGGCCGTCCGACAGGCGGTTTGCGGTCACGATCTTCACGCCGCGAACTCCGCCCTGACGTCCAGCTGAGCGGCCGAAAACGCCGCCGTCTCGCCGACGAACAATAGGGCCGGACCGGTCAGATGGGCGCCCCGCACCAGGGCGCCGAGCCCGTCCAGCCGCCCCGTCAGCACCCGCTCGTCCGGCCGGCTGCCGTTCTCGACGATGGCGACTGGGGTCGAGCCAGACCGCCCCGCCGCCATCAGCCTGGCCGCCGTCTCCTCGGCCCGGTCCACGCCCATATAGATGGCCAGGGTATGGTTCGGGGCCGCCAGTCGGGTCCAGTCGGCGTCGACGCCGCCCGGCTTGGCCTGGGCCGTCACGAAGGTCACCGCCTGGGCGTGCTCGCGGTGCGTCAGAGGGATCCCGGCCGAAGCCGCGCAGGCCAGGGCCGCCGTCACCCCCGGCACCACAAAGACCGGAACCCCGGCCGCCCGCATCGCTTCCAGCTCCTCGCCGCCGCGCCCGAAGACGAAGGGATCGCCGCCCTTCAACCGCACCACCCGGTGACCGGCCTTGGCCTCCTCGATCATCAGGGCCTCGATCTGATCTTGGGGCACGGAATGTTCGCCGCGCGCCTTGCCGACATACAGCCGCTTGGCGTCGCGCCGCGCCCGTTCCAGCACGGCCTCGGGCACCAGCCGGTCGTGAATGATCACGTCGGCGTCCTGCAACACCCGCAGCGCCTTTAAGGTCAGCAGCTCAGGATCGCCCGGCCCCGCCCCGACGATATGGACCACCCCCTGTTCGGGCGCGGCGACGTTCAGCAGCCGCAGCATCTCGCGCCGCGCCTCGGCCGTGCGGCCCGCCGCCGCCAGATCGGCCGCCGGACCCCGGAAGGCCTTCTCCCAGAACCGCCGCCGGGCCATGAAGTCCGGCACGCTGGCCTTGACGGTGTCGCGCAGTTCGCGCGCCATTCGGGCCACATTGGCCAGGCCGGCCGGCAGAACCCCTTCGATCCGCGAGCGCACGTCGCGGGCCAGTATGGGCGCCGATCCGCCGGTAGCGACCCCGATCACCACCTCGTCCCGGTCGATCAGGGCCGGGGTCTGGAAGTCGCTCAGATGGGGCTTGTCCACCACATTGACCTGGGCCCCCGCCGCCCGCGCCAGGGCGCTGAGCCGCGTCAGCTCATCCGCGTCGTCCAAGGCCATAAAGACCAGCCGCGCCCCCGCCAGATCCTGGGCCTGGGGCGCGCGCAGCACCGGCTCCGGCGCGCTCAGCGGGATTTCCATCTTCGGCGGGGCGCCGTCGGGCGCGAACCACAGCAGCTGGGCCGGCGTGTTCAGGAACAGTCGCAGCTTGGCCAGGGCGGGCTCGCCGCCGCCGATGATCACGATCTTGGCGGCCTCAAGCGGAATGGAGGCGAGAAATACACGCATCGTCTTGCTTTCAGGGCCGGCGTCGGGGAAGGAGGACGGCGGCGGAGCCCGAACCATCGGCCTCCCCGTCCAGACCCGCAAACCAGATTGCCTTTGGCACGCTGATAGGATTTCTAACGGCGATGGCCCGTTCCCTGCTCCCGCTCAACGCCCTGCGCGCGTTCGAGGCCGCCGCGCGTCACCTGAACTTCTCGCGCGCGGCCGACGAACTGGCGGTGACGCCCGGCGCCGTCAGCCAGCAGATCCGCCTGCTGGAGGACATTGTCGGCGGCCCCCTGTTCGTACGCGAGGCGCGCGGTCTCCAGCTGACCGACCTCGGCCGATCCTCGGTCCCCCTGCTGCGTGAGGGGTTCGAGCGGCTGATGGACGCCTCGGCCCTGCTGCGCGAGCCGCCGCGCAGGAAACAGGTGTCGATCAGCATCGCCCCCGGCTTCGCCTCCAAATGGCTGATGCCGCGCATGGACGACTTCCACGCCGCCCATCCCGAGATCGAGCTTTGGATCTCGGCCGACATGGAGACTGCCGACCTGACCGAGGGCAAGGTCGATCTCGCCGTCCGCTACGGCCCCGGCGACTACCCCGGCCTGACCGTGGACCGGCTGATGACCGAGACGGTCCTGCCCGTCTGCGCCCCGTCTCTGATGAACGGCGAACATCCGATCCGCAAACCCGCCGATCTGATGCGCCACACCCTGCTGCACGACATGTCCAACGACGGCGACCCCAGCCGCCCCGACTGGGCCATGTGGCTGAAGGCGCGCGGCGTGCGCCACCCCGACCCGCGCCGGGGCTCGCGCTTCAACCAGTCCAGCCTGCTGATCGAGGCCGCCGCTTCCGGCCGCGGCGTCGCCCTGGCCAAACGCACCCTGGCCCAGGCCGACCTGGCCTCGGGCCGTCTGGTCGCCCCCTTCCCCGACGGCTCGGAAGCGGTCGGCTTCGCCTATTACGTCGTCCAGCCCCGCGACCGCCCGCCCTCGCCCAGCGCCACCGCCTTCGTCGCCTGGCTGAAGCGGCAGGCCGTCGATCACGACAATACGATGGGACAGCTTTAGAGCACCGCAAACCTTGACTCCGACGGCGGCCGGACCGACACGACCGCCCCATGATCACGCGCTATTCCCGCCCCGACGCCGCCGCCATCTGGTCGCAAGAGACCAAGTACAAGATCTGGTTCGAGATCGAGGCCCATGCGGCGACCAAGATGGCCGAACTGGGCGTCATCCCCCAGCAGGCCGCCGACGCCATCTGGGCCAAGGGCAAGGACGCGACCTTTGACGCCGACCGCATCGACGAGATCGAGCGCACCACCAAACACGACGTCATCGCCTTCCTGACCCACGTCGCCGAGATCGTCGGCGAAGAGGCGCGTTTCCTGCACCAGGGCATGACCTCGTCGGACGTGCTGGACACCTGTTTCGCGGTCCAGCTGGCCCGGTCGTCGGACCTGCTGATCGAAGGCGTCGATCGCGTCCTGGCCGCGCTGGAAACCCGCGCCAAGGAGCATAAGTACACCCCGACCGTCGGCCGCAGCCACGGCATCCACGCCGAGCCCGTGACCTTCGGCCTGAAGCTCGCCGGCTATCACGCCGAGTTCCAGCGCGCCAAACGCCGCCTGATCACGGCCAAGGAAGAGATCGCCACCTGCGCCATTTCCGGCGCCGTCGGCACCTTCGCCAATGTCGACCCCGCCGTCGAAGCCTATGTGGCCGAACAGATGGGGCTCCAGGTCGAGCCGGTCTCGACCCAGGTCATCCCGCGCGACCGCCACGCCGCCTTCTTCGCCGCCCTGGGCGTGGTCGCCTCTTCGGTCGAGCGTCTGGCGGTCGAGATCCGCCACCTGCAACGCACCGAGGTGCTGGAGGCCGAGGAATTCTTCGACAAGGGTCAGAAGGGCTCGTCGGCCATGCCGCACAAGCGCAACCCCATCCTGACCGAAAACCTGACCGGCCTGGCCCGTCTGGTCCGCTCAGCCGTGACCCCGGCGATGGAAAACGTCGCCCTGTGGCACGAGCGGGACATCAGCCATTCCTCGGTCGAACGCGGCATCGGTCCCGACGCCACCATCCATCTTGACTTCGCCCTGCAACGCCTGGCCGGCGTGATCGAGCGGCTGAACATCTATCCCGAGAACATGCAGAAGAACCTCGACCGCCTGGGCGGTCTGGTGCACTCGCAACGGGTCATGCTGGCCCTGACCCAGGCCGGCGTCTCGCGCGAGGCGGCCTATGCCGCCGTGCAGGAGAACGCCATGAAGGTCTGGCGCGGCGAGGGCGCCTTCCTGGACTTCCTCAAGGCCGACGACCGCGTCACCCTGCCCCACGACCAGCTCGAGGCCCTGTTCGACCTCGGCTATCACACCAAGAATGTGGACGTGGTGTTCAGGCGGGTGTTCGGCGAGGGGTGATCTTCAGTATTGAAAATTGTACCGATTTTCGTACTCTATCACCATGCAACGCGTCGAAGCCTCTGTCGCGGTCAGCGTCTCTGACCTGAAGAAGAGCCCCAGCGCCGTCATGGACGACGCGGCGGGCCAGACCGTGGCCGTGCTGAATCATAATCGGGTCATGGCCTATATGGTCCCCGCCGCCGTCTATGAGGCGATGGTCGAACGCCTGGATGATCTGGCCTTGATCGAGACTGTCCGCCAGCGGCAGGACGAGACGCCGGTGCGCGTCTCGCTCGATGCCCTTTGATCTTCAGTTCCTCCCCTCCGCGCTGAAGGAGTGGGAGAAGCTGGGCGCGCCGGTCCGGGTCCAGTTCAAGAAAAAGCTGGCCGAACGACTGGAGAGTCCGCGTGTTCCGAAGGATGCGCTTCACGGGATGCGCGATCACTACAAGATCAAGCTGCGCTACGCCGGATATCGGCTGGTCTATCGGGTCGAGGACGCAATCATAACGGTGACCGTCGTCGCGGTGGGCAGACGCGACCGCAGCCAGGTGTATCGGGACGCGGCGCGTCGGGAATGACCAAGAGCCAGTTCCCCCCCGTCGTCGATGCGAACACCCGCCTGCTGATCCTCGGCAGCCTGCCCGGCGACGCCTCGCTGAAGGCGGCGCAATATTACGCCCACCCGCGCAACGGCTTCTGGCCTTTGATCGGCGGCGTGCTGGACGAACCCCTGGCCGCCCTGCCCTACCCCGACCGCCTGGAGCGGTTGAAGGCGCGCGGCGTCGGCCTGTGGGACGTGATCGCCTCGGCCCAGCGATCCGGCAGTCTGGACGCGGCGATCAGGTCGCCCGAGGCCGCCGATCTGCGCGGTCTGATCCAGGACCTCCCCGAACTGCGCGCCGTCGCCTTCAACGGCGGTCTGGCGGCCAAGCTGGGCAGGCGGATCCTGGCCGACCTCGCCGGCCTCGCCCTGGTCGACCTGCCGTCATCCAGCCCGGCCCATGCAATATCCTTGTCGGCAAAGGCGGAAAACTGGGCCATACTCGGAAAGTTTCTCCCGGATAAGCCCGCCGCCTGATGATCCTGACCCTTTCCTGCCCCGACCGCCACGGCATAGTGGTGGCCGTGTCCGCCTTCCTGCTGGAGCGGGACGCCAACATCTCCGACGCCCAGCAGTTCGGCGACGCCGCCAGCGCCACCTTCTTCATGCGTGTGGTGTTCGAACCGCGCCAAGGCGACGACCCGGCCGCGATCCGCACCGCCTTCGCCCCTCTGGCTGGGCGATTCGACATGGACTGGACCCTGAGGGGGCCGGAACCGCGCAAGGTGATGATTCTGACTTCGCGCTTCGACCATTGCCTGGCGGACCTGCTGTACCGCTGGCGGATCGACGAACTGCCCATGGATGTGACGGCGGTCGTTTCGAACCATCCGCGCGAGATGATCGGCCACGTCGATCTGGGCGACCTGCCCTTCCATCACCTGCCCGTCAGCGCCGCCGACAGGCCGGCCCAGGAGGCCCAGCTTCTGCGCCTGATCGAGGAGACCGGCACGGAACTGGTCGTTCTGGCCCGCTACATGCAGATTCTGTCCGACGATCTCAGCGGTCGGCTGGCGGGGCGCTGCATCAACATCCACCACTCCTTCCTGCCCGGCTTCAAGGGCGCCCGCCCCTATCACCAGGCCCATGCGCGCGGGGTGAAGGTGATCGGCGCCACGGCCCACTATGTCACCGCCGACCTGGATGAAGGTCCGATCATCGAACAGGACGTGGAGCGAATCAGCCACCGCGACACGCCCGAAGATTTGATCAGAAAAGGCCGCGACATCGAGCGCCGCGTCCTGGCCCGCGCAGTCCGTCGGCACCTGGAAGACCGGGTTTTGCTGCATGGCGCCAAGACGGTCGTCTTCGAGGACTAACGGCCAAGCTGCGTCCTCTTGTCACGCCGCAGGCATCCTTTACCCGCCTCAAGCCGTAACCTTTCCGTCAACGCCGCAGTGCGGACCAACAGGGAAGGAACAACCATGCCAAATCTTCGGACACTTATGCTCGTCGCCGCCTCCGGCGGCGCCTTGATGGCGCTCGGCGCTTGCAACAACAACGAGACCGCCCCGGCCGAATCGACGGCCATGGCGCCGGCGGAAGGTACCGCCATGGCGCCTATGGCGGCCGAACCCATGGTCGGCGGCGCCGCCATGAGCTCGAACGAGACCATCGTCGCCAACGCCTCCAAGGCCTCGAACCTGTCGACCCTGGTCGCCGCCGTTCAGGCCGCCGGCCTGGTCGAAACCCTGCAAGGCCCCGGCCCCTTCACCGTCTTCGCCCCCGACAACGCCGCCTTCGACAAGATTCCCGAAGCCACCCGCACCGCCTTGATGCAGCCTGACATGAAGGCCGATCTGACCAAGATCCTGACCTATCACGTCGTCGCCGGGCGTCTGACGGCCGCCGACATCGCCGCCCAGGCCCAGGCGAACGGCGGAACCGCGACCCTGAAGACCGTTCAGGGCGAGGAACTGAAGGTTTCGGCGGGCCCGAACGATACCTGGGTCATCACCGACGCCAAGGGCGGAAAGTCCACCATCACCCAGGCGGACGTGGCTCAATCGAACGGCATGGTCCATGTCGTAGATACGGTTCTGATGCCGTAAAAATATTTACGATCCGCCCGGAACCGGCGGAAACCAAATCCCGCCCCCCGTGTTCTTAGGGGGCGCGAGACGCACAGTAAGCCGGGTGAGACATCCCCCAACGTCCCCGGCAAAAAGAAAGGGCCGCACTTTCCCCCGGGTGCGGCCCTTTCGACGTCTGAAGGCCCGAAGGCCGAAAGTCCTATTCGCCGGCGCGAATCTGTTCGCGGGCGATCGAGGCCAGTTCGTCGATCTTGGAGCGGATTTCGCCCTCCGAGACCGTCAGGCCCGAGGCCTTGAAGTCGCCGGCGACCTTGCGGAACACGTCTTCGTCGCCCGGCTGCTCCATGTCGGCGCGCACGATGGCGGCGGCGTACTGGTCCGCGCTGTCGGCCGACAGGCCCATCTTCTCGGCCGCCCACAGGCCCAGCATCTTGTTGCGCCGGGCGATGGCCTTGAATTCCTGCTCCTGATCGAGGGCGAACTTGGCCTCAAAGCCCTTTTCCCGATCGTCGAACGTCGTCATGTCGCTCAGCAAGCTCCGCACACCCCTGACCTCGGGGCAAGCGCCGTCTATAGCCCGCCCGCGCCCGAACGCAACATGGCTTGCATAGACCTTGGTCCTGTTGCGGCGTCGCACGCGGCGTTCATTTGTGTCGAGGGCCGCCTTCCGCTAAGGAGACGCCGAACGAGATTGACTGCCCGAACGATTCCAAAACGCGCCGCCAGGACCGGGTCTTCCCCTTTCCACCATGGCCGCGCGATTTTTGTTTCTGGAGGGCGCCCGTAAGCCGGGACCGGAATATGAACAGCAAACGCAAGAAGATCTACGAGGGCAAGGCCAAGATCCTGTACGAAGGACCCGAGCCCGGCACCCTGATCCAGTACTTCAAGGACGACGCCACCGCCTTCAACGCCCAGAAGAAGGCCGTTCTCGAAGGCAAGGGCGTGGTCAACAACCAGATCAGCGAATTCATCATGTCGCGCCTGAACGGCATCGGCGTGACCAACCACTTCATCAAGCGCCTGAACCTGCGCGAACAGCTGATCCGCGAAGTCGAGATCATTCCGCTGGAAGTCGTCTGCCGCAACATCGTCGCCGGCTCGATGAGCCAGCGTCTGGGCATAGAGGAAGGCACGCCCCTGCCCCGCTCGATCATCGAATTCTACTACAAGAAGGACGAGCTCAACGACCCGATGGTCACCGAAGAGCACATCACCGCCTTCAACTGGGCCTCGACCCAGGAACTGGACGACATCCTGGCGATGACGGTTCGGGTCAACGACTATCTGTCAGGTCTGTTCAGCGCGGTCGGCATCACCCTGGTCGATTTCAAGATCGAGTTCGGCCGCATCTGGGAGAACGACTTCAGCCGCGTCATCCTGGCCGACGAGATCAGCCCCGATTCCTGCCGCCTGTGGGACTCCTCGACCGGCGAGAAGATGGACAAGGACCGCTTCCGCCGCGACCTGGGCAACGTCATCGAAAGCTACACCGAAGTCGCGCGTCGCCTGGGCATCATGAAGGGCATGCCGACGGTGATTCAGGGGGGGCTGCACTGATGGCCAAAATCAAGGTTCACGTCTTCCTCAAGCCCGGCGTCCTGGACGTCCAGGGCAAGGCCGTTGAAGGCGCCCTTCAGGGTCTGGGCTGGTCGGGCGTATCGAACGCCCGCGTCGGCAAGCTGATCGAGTTCGACCTCGACGGCGTCGAGGATCCGCAAGGCGAGGCCAAGAAGATGTGCGAGCAGCTGCTCGCCAATACGGTGATCGAAGGCTACCGTATCGAGGCGGCTTGAAGCATTCGGCCTCTTCCGCGCGAAGGTGCGGAAGAGGCGCTTGCATCCATACAGCGGACTCCTAGTTAAGCTAACGGCTTGAACGACGGAGCACCTATGCCCTTCACCCTCACCTCCACCGACATTCAGGACGGCGGCGTCCTGCCCGACGCCCAGGTTCAGGCCAAGGGAAACACCTCGCCCCATCTCGCCTGGTCCGGCGCGCCTGAGGGCACGAAGAGCTACGCCGTCACCTGCTATGATCCCGACGCCCCGACGGGTTCCGGCTTCTGGCACTGGACCGTCGCCAATCTTCCGGCTGATGTGACCGAGTTGAAGACCGGCGCGGGTTCGCCCGGCGGCGATCTGCCCCACGGCGCGGTCCAGGGCCGCACCGACTACGGCAAGGTCGGCTTCGGCGGCGCCGCCCCGCCGCCCGGCCACGGCCCGCACCGCTATGTCTTCACCGTCTTCGCCGTGGACGTGGAGCGGCTGGACGTCACCGCCGACGATTCCGGCGCGGTGTTCGGCTTCAACCTGCATTTCCACACCCTGGCCAAGGCCTCGATCACCGCGACCTATGAGAACCTGGGCTGAGCCCGCCCCTCGGCGGCCGCGCCGCAACCTTATGTGATCGACGATCATTTCCAGCGGGTTGAAGCCCGCGAGGGGCCGCCTATGTTGCAGCGCAACACCCCTCCGTTCTCGCCCCAGGATTTTCGCATGGCCGTCTCCGGCGCCGTGGCCGACACTGACGTCGCCGTAAGACCCATGGCTGCGGGCCGTGTGGCCCTGGTGCTGATCGCCCTGGCCATGGGCGGTTTCGCCATCGGCGTGACCGAGTTCGCGGCCATGAGCATCCTGCCGGACTTCGCCGCCGGCCTGAGCGTCGACGCCCCGACGGCGGGCCATGTGATCAGCGCCTATGCGGCCGGCGTGGTGGTCGGGGCGCCCATCCTGGCGGTGCTGGGCGCGCGCAGCCCTCGCTGGCTGCTTTTGATCGGCTTCATGGCCCTGTTCGCCGTCGGCAACGGCCTGTCCGCCGTCGCCCCGACCTATGAATGGATGCTGGTCTTCCGCTTCCTCAGCGGCGTGCCGCACGGCGCCTATTTCGGTGTTGCGGCCCTGGTCGCCGCCTCCATCGTGCCGCTGCATCTTCGCACCCGCGCCGTCTCCACCATTCTGATGGGGCTGACGGTCGCCACCGTCATCGGCGTGCCCTTAGCCAATCTGGTCAGCCACGCCTTCGGCTGGCGCTGGACCTTCGCCATCGTCAGCGTCCTGGCCGTGATCACCATGGGGTTGGTCGCCCTGTTCGCCCCGCGCGACCCCGCCCATGCCGACGCCAGCCCCTTGCGCGAACTGGGCGCCCTGAAGCGCAGCCAGGTCTGGCTGACGCTCGGCGTCGGCGCGATCGGCTTCGGCGGCATGTTCTGCGTCTACGCCTATCTGGCTTCGACGCTTCAGGCGGTGACCGGCGTGGGGCCGGAGATCCTGCCTTGGGTCTTCGCCGTCTTCGGCGTCGGCATGTTCCTGGGCAATATACTCGGGGCCTGGGCGGCCGACCGGGTCGGCTTTCCTGCGGCGGGCGGCCTGCTGCTGTGGAGCGCCGCCGCCCTGGCCCTCTATCCCTTCGCCGCGCCGCACCTGTGGGCCGTCATGCTCGTGGTCTTCCTGATCGGCGGCGGCGGCGGCCTGGGCTCGGTGCTTCAGACCCGTCTGATGGACGTCGCCGGCGACGCCCAGACCCTGGCGGCGGCCCTGAATCACTCCGCCTTCAACACCGCCAACGCTCTGGGCCCGCTTCTTGGCGGCCTGGCCATCGCCGCCGGCTACGGCTGGACCTCGACCGGCTGGGTCGGCATGGGCCTGTCCCTGGGCGGGTTTGCGATCTTCGTGATCGCCTGGGCGGTCGGGCGGGCGCGCGTTCCGGCCTCAGCCTGAGCGTTTCGTTTCGCCAGCCACTCTGTTATAATGGGTCATGGCTGAAGTGACTAATGACCTCATCTACGAAGTGCTCAAGTCCATGCAGCACGACCTCGGATCCGTGAAAGCAGAGATTCGTGACGTGAAGGGCGAACTCCAAGCCATCCGCACCCACATGACCGGCCTGGGTCAAGACATATCAAACATCTACCAGATCATCGGCCGACATGACGATCGCCTCGGCCGGATCGAGACCCGCCTCGGACTTCTTGAACCCGCGCACTGACATTTGCCGAAAACGGTGCTAGAGGCCCGCGCCATGAGCGCAGCCGTCATCGTCTTCCCCGGTTCCAACTGCGACCGCGACTGCAAGGTCGCCGTCGAACGCTCCACCGGCGAGGCCGTCCAGATGGTCTGGCACGCCGAGACGGAACTGCCGCAGGGCCTGGACCTGATCGTCATTCCCGGCGGCTTCTCCTACGGCGACTATCTGCGCTGCGGCGCCATGGCGGCCCAGTCGCCGGTGATGCAGGCCGTGAAGAAGGCGGCGGACGACGGCGTCGCCGTGGTCGGCATCTGCAACGGCTTCCAGATCCTGTGCGAGGCCGGCCTGCTGCCCGGCGCCCTCTTGCGCAACAAGGGCCTGAAATACGTCTGCAAGCCCATCGCCCTGACCGTCGCCAACGGCCAGACCCGCTTCACCGCCGGCTATCAGGGGCAGCGCGAAGTGGTCATGACCCAGGGCAACGGCGACGGAAACTTCTTCGCCGACGCCGAGACCCTGGCCCGGATCGAGGGCGAGGGCCAGGTGGTCTTCCGCTACGTCGACAACCCCAACGGCTCGGTCAACGACATCGCCGGCATCCAGAACGCCCGCGGCAATGTGCTCGGCATGATGCCCCACCCCGACCGCGCCTTCGAAGCCGAACTGGGCTCCGCCGACGGCGCGGTTCTGTTCCAAAGCATCTACGCGGCGGCTTGACGGCAATCATGCGTTGAGGCGGAGTGGGGTCATGAAAGCCTTCCTCCCCGCCCTCGCCGTTTCCGCCCTCTTGGCCGGCGCCGTCTCCGCGAAGGCGCAGGACGCCCCGCCGCCCCAAGAAGACTGGGTGTTGACCTCCATCCCCGAGCGTAAGGCTACCCTGGCCCTTGCTGAATTCACTTCGGGCGTCACCCTGGTCGCCCGATGCATCGACGGGGCCTACGACCTTTTCATCACCGGCCTGCCCGAGGCCCCCTTACGCGCCACGACGCGCGATCTTGGGCTTTCGGTCGGAGAAGATGCGGCTCTTAAAACCACCGTCTGGACCGTGGGAGAGGATCGCACGACGGCTTTCAGCCGTCTGCCGGCCATGGTGGCGCGCCAACTGGCGGAAGGCGGCGAACTCCAGATCGTCGCCCAAGGCCCCGACCACCGACGCTACCGCTTCATCATGGCCCTCAACCCGTCCAGCACCGCCCTTGAGCAGACCTTGACCGCCTGCGGTCGGCCTCTGATCGATCCCCGCGACAAGGACACGGAGGGCGACGGGCGAGAAACGCTTCCTGCGCTCGCGCGATGGGAAATCGTTCCCCGACCCCGGTTCCCGGCCCCTGTCGGCGGCCGATCGCCGACGGAGGGTTACGCCGTCCTGTCCTGCGGCGCTGAAAACGACGGTCGGCTGGTGAACTGCCAGATCGAAAGCGAATGGCCGCGCGGTTACGGCCTGGGGCGAGAAGCCTTGCGCTCGGTGGATCGGGCGCGGCTCCGCCTCAGCGACGAGGCTGCAAGCGCTGGAAGGCGTCTTGAAGACGGAATAATCGTCTTCTCCGTCAGCTTCAGGATGGATTGAGACTCACGGTCGCCAACCCCCCTTCGAAGGCTGGGACGTAGGAAAACCACGGTTCTCTCGCGCTCGTGACCCGTGATGATCGCGTTCTTGGCTAACCTGAAGGTGCATCAGCGTCTCGGGGGTGATCATGGCGACTATTCTCGATCCACCGCCCCCAGGCGGTGCTGGACGACCTCCAGCGGCTGAACGCCCTGGGACGCCGTGGCGTCCAAGACGGCCGGCGACAGTCTGCTGATGGCGACCTGGAACATCCGCGCCTTAGGCGTGAGAGAGGGCGGCGCCCGCGCCCCCCGCGTTCATCCTCGGCAAGGTGGGATCAGCCCGCGTCGTCCACGCCCTGAACCGCCAGGTTCTCATCCAAAGCATCGTCGCCGTCCTCGATCACCGAGACGCCGTTCTCGAGTTGGGGGTCTTCATCGGCGGTGTCGACGCCGCCTGGCTCGCGCTGGGCGGCCAGTTCGCGGGCGCCGACGCCCTGACCGTTTTCGATGGCGCGGTTGGCGGCGACTTCATCGGTTTCGAAATGCGGGGTTTCGGTCTGATCGGCCATGTCGCCTCTCCAGTTGGAACTGGACTGACAACCGGCCGCACGGCCGCCGGTTCCTGACGTCGGTGCAATTCTCAGATGGAACCCTCGGCGCTTCAACGGCTTGCAAAAGCCCCAACCCAAACGACCCGCCGCTGCGGCAAGCGGGCGTATGGTTCAGGGGGTCTTTGACGGAGTCGGCGCCGGTTTCGGACACATCGGACACATCGGACACATCGGACACATCGGACACATCGGACACATCGGACACATCGGACACATCGGACACATCGGACACATCGGACACATCGGACACATCGGACACATCGGACACATCGGACAGTGTTTTAGGGCGCGCTCCGCCGCGTCAAGGGCTCCAGACTGGCGCGGGACAGGGGCCGGAAGGTCAGGAACCGCCCCCCCACGCTCAAGGTCGCCTCATAGGCCTGGGGCCTTTGCAGCAGGGCGGGATCGTCCGCCGCCGCCGCCCGGCCGGAGGCGATCTCGCGCGCGTCCATCGGCGGGACGACCGGTCGCCCGTTGGCGTTCGCCAGGGCCGCCATGAAGCGCCGCACGGCCAGGGCCTGCTGCGGCGGCGTCAGGGCCGCGCGCACCTCGGCCCAGGCCGCCTCGGCCGAGGCGTTCAGAACCAGCGCGGGCGCGGCCTGGGCCTGGGCCTGGGCCTGGCCCAGGGCCGGGTCGCTTCCCCACGCCCCGAGAAGCAGAACGGCCAGGCCGGCGCAGGCGTGAAGGCGGCAACGGATCATCCGGCGACACCAGCATGGGCCGTCCCTCTCTCGCAAGCTTCACATTTTCAACCCAGGCCGGTGAACCTTCCGTCCCCGTGGGGCGTACAGAGCGCTGAACCGTGAAGTGGAACCCCCATGTCTTCGATCCTTCGCCCCACGCCCGCTCAGCGCACCCGTCGCCTGGTGGTCCTGGCCGCCGCCGTCTTCGCCGTGGTCGTCCCCCTGGTTCAGAACCTGGCCGGTCTCGGTCTGACCCAGGCCGAGTTCGCCGCTGACGGGAACCAGACCCTGCGGGTCGCCGGCTACGCCTTTTCGATCTGGGGCCTGATCTATCTGGGGCTTCTGGCCTACGCCGTGCGTCAGCTCCTGCCCCAGACGGGCGAGAGCGTCCTGATCAACCGGATGGGCTGGCCCTCCGCCGTGGCCTTCTTCGGCCTGGGTCTCTGGATCATCGTGGCGGCCCTGAACCTGAAGGCGGCCAGCGTCGTCATCATCTTCGCCACCCTGATCGCCCTCTTGGCGCCGATGCTGGCCCTGTCGGGCGAGGTGCGGCGGCTCGCCCGCTTCGATCGCGACCGGCTGCTGCTGGTCTGGCCCCTCGCCGCCCTGGCCGGCTGGCTGACGGTGGCGGCGCCGCTGAACCTGATCACCACCCTCACCGCCTTCGACGCCCTGCCCGCCGCCCTGTCGCCGACGGCATGGGCCGTGCTGGCCGTCGTCGCCACGACGGGGGTCGCCCTGGCGGTGACGGCGGCGCTGCGGACCCTGGCCTATCCCCTTCCGACGGCCTGGGGCCTGCTAGGCGCCTTCGTCGCGGAACAGGCGGAAAAGCCGGCGGTGGCCTTCACGGCCCTGGCCGGCGCCGTGATCCTGCTGATCGGCGGCGTTCTCCTGGTCTTCCGCCTCAAGCCGGGGATCGAACGCGCCGCCTAGGGCGTGGGCGAGACGGGCCTGCCCGCCCCCACGTCAAAGGCGCCGTCCTCGTCATAGCCGACGCTGCCGACACCGGTCGCCTCTCCGGTCATCCGCTGGCGGCGGCTGGCCAGGGCCGCCTCCGGCGCCGCCGCGTCCATCTCCCGCGTCGTTTCGGGATCGTTGGACCGGTCCATCTGCTGGTGCTCGGCGGGGCTGGGCTTGGTCAGATCGTGGAACGCCATCAGATGCCCTCTCCGTCTTCCTCGGTCTCTTCATCGGCCTCGTTCTGGGCCTCTTCGGCCATGGCGGAGGCGCCGGCGTCGTCGGCGGCGATCTCGGCGCGGTCGTCCTCTTCCGGGGCGGCGGCAGGGTCGTTGGGGGTGTCGGTCATGCGGATGCTCCTTTGTCGCCAGGAGACAATGGCGCGGCGCCCGACCCGTTCCGTCCGTCCGTCCCTGGCTCAGATCACGGCCGCGACATCACAGGTCGGCGCCGAGTCTCAGGCCAGAACGCCCAAAATGCTGTCTGGAATGTAGCTTATCGGCCCGTCTGCCGTTAGAAGGCGCGGCCATGAGCGCTCCCCAGAAGACCATGGCCGAACTGGCCGCCGAATACGGCCTGGCCCCGAACGAATATCAGGTCGTCCTCGACCGGCTGGGCCGCGAGCCCAATCAGGTGGAACTGGGCGTCTTCTCGGTCATGTGGTCCGAGCACTGCTCCTACAAGTCCTCCAAGATCCACCTGGGCAAGTTCCCCACCACCGGCGAGCGCGTCATCTGCGGGCCGGGCGAGAACGCGGGCGTGATCGACATCGACGACGGCGACGCCTGCATCTTCAAGATGGAGAGCCACAACCACCCCTCCTATATCGAACCCTATCAGGGCGCGGCGACGGGCGTGGGCGGCATCATGCGCGACGTCTTCACCATGGGCGCCCGGCCGGTGGCCCTGCTGAACGCCCTGCGCTTCGGCGATCCGTCGCATGAAAAGACCAAACGCCTGGTCAAGGGCGTGGTCTCCGGCATCGGCGGCTACGGCAACTGCGTCGGCGTGCCGACCGTGGCGGGCGAGACCAACTTCCACGCCGGCTACAACGGCAACATCCTGGTCAACGCCATGTGCGTCGGCCTGGCCAAGGCCGACAGCATCTTCTATTCGGCCGCCCCCTCGGCGGGCCTGTCGGTGGTCTATTTCGGCTCCAAGACCGGCCGCGACGGCATCCACGGCGCCACCATGTCCTCGGCCGAGTTCGACGATGAGTCGGAATCGAAACGCCCTACCGTCCAGGTCGGCGATCCCTTCGCCGAGAAGCTGCTGATCGAGGCGACGCTGGAGCTGATGGCCTCGGGCGCCGTCGCCGCCATCCAGGACATGGGCGCGGCGGGCCTGACCTCCTCCTCGGTCGAGATGGCCGGCAAGGGCGGCGTCGGCATCGAGCTGAACATGGACGCCGTGCCCCAGCGCGAAGAGGGCATGACCGCCTATGAGATGATGCTGTCGGAAAGCCAGGAGCGGATGCTGGCGGTCCTCAAGCCGGGCCGCGAGGAAGACGGCCACCGCATCTTCAAAAAGTGGGGCCTGGACGCCGCCGTCATCGGCGTCACCACCGACACCGGCCGTCTGGTGCTGAAGCATCACGGCGAAACGGTCTGCGACGTGCCGCTCGCCCCCCTGTTCGACGACGCCCCCCTGTATGACCGCCCTTGGGTTCAGCCCGCGCTTCAGCCGAAGCTGAACCACGCCGACATACCCGCCCCCGAAAACTGGGCCGATGCGGTGATGAAGGTCGTCGCCTGCCCCGACATGGCCTCCAAGCGCTGGATTTGGGAACAGTACGACCGCCACGTCATGGCCGACACGCTTCAGGACTCGGCCACCGGCGCCGACGCCGGCGTGGTCCGCGTCCACGGCACCGACAAGGGTCTGGCCGTGACCAGCGACTGCACCCCCCGCTATGTCCAGAACGACCCCTACGAGGGCGGCAAACAGGCGGTGGCCGAGGCCTGGCGCAACCTGACTGCCGTGGGCTCGCGCCCCATCGCCATCACCGACAATCTGAACTTCGGCAACCCCCAGCGCCCCGAGATCATGGGCCAGATCGTCCGCGCCATCGACGGCATGGCCGAGGCCTGCCGCGAACTGTCCTTCCCCGTCGTCTCGGGCAATGTCAGCCTCTATAACGAGACCAACGGCGTCGCCATTCCGCCCACCCCGACCGTGGGCGCCGTGGGCCTGCTGCCCAACTATGACGTGGTGACCGGCTTCTCCGGCATGGCCGAGGGTGATGCGCTCGTCCTGATCGGCCAGACCGTCGGCGAACTGGGCGCCTCCCTCTATCTGCGCGAGGTCCTGGGCCGCGAGGACGGCGCCCCGCCGCCCGTCGACCTGAAGCTGGAAAAGAAGACCGGCGACTTCGTGCGCGACCTGATCGAGGCCGGCGACCTGACCGTGGTCCACGACCTGTCCGACGGCGGCCTCATCGGCGCCGCCGCCGACTTGGTCCTGGCCTCCGACGTCGGCGTGACCCTGGACGCCTCCAGCGCCGCCCACGCCCACATCTTCCTGTTCGGAGAGGACCAGGCCCGTTATCTGGTCGCCGTCCCCGACGCCGACGCCCTGATCGCCAAGGCCCAGGCCGCCGGCCTGCACGCCTCGGTCGTCGGCCACGCCAGCGGCGACGCCTTCGCCTCAAGGGGCGAGAAGGGCGAGCTGTTCAGCATCCCCGTCGCCCACCTGCGCGAATGGCACGAGGGCTGGATGCCGGGCTGGCTGGAAGCCTGATCGAATGCCGGTCGTCTTCCGAGATCGCGGCAGACGGTTCCACTTCTATTCGGACGAGGGCTCGCCGCGCGAGCCCATCCACATCCATGTGTCCGAGCCAGGCAAGGAGGCCAAGTTCTGGCTTTTGCCAGCCGTTCGCCTCGCGCGCAAAATCGGGTATAGTGATCGCGAGATCAGGGAACTCCTCCGCCTCGTCGAGGCGAACCGCGACCTGATAGAGCAACGGTGGAATGACTTCTTCGCACCCTAGTCCTGAGCGCGTGTGGTTCGATGAGCAGCGATTGTTCGTCGATCTGTCCGACGGGCGGCAGCTGGGGGTTCCCCTCGCCTGGTTCCCCCGCCTGCTCCACGCCACCCCCGAGCAGCGCGCCGCCGTCTGGCTGAGCCCCGCCGGCCTGCACTGGGACGAAATCGACGAGGACATCTCCGTCGAAGGCCTGATCGCCGGTCGCGGGGACATGACGCACCGACCGAACGCCGCAGCCTGAGCGATCGGCCCTAAGCCAGTCACACGTCGATACGCACTGTCGCACGGCGGCCCTTGTTCAGCCTCGACCGGACCCCAAGTCTAGGGCCTTACTGGAGGCATGGACATGACCCTGGCTGCCGACGCCGTCTTCCGCCCCGCCATTCCGCCCCGTCGCACGGGCGGCCCGCTGTCCCTGTTGCCCTTCCTGTGGATCAGCTGGCGCGATCCGATCCGCATGTGGTCCGAGCGGCATTTCACCGAGCCGCAGCTGTACGGAAACAGCGCCTTCGGCGAGATCCTGGTGGTCAGCCACCCCGAGGGCGTCCGCCACGTCCTGACAGAAAATGCATCAAGCTATGTGAAGGGCGACCTGCAACGCCGCGTCCTCGGTCCCATGCTGGCCGAGGGCCTGCTGCTGACCGAGGGGGACGCCTGGCGTCGCGTCCGGCGCATCCTGGCGCCGCTTTTCACCCCCGCAAAGATGGCCACCCTGAACGCCCGTATGGCGGAGGTTTGTCAGGCGCGCGTCGCCGGCTGGTCCCTGTCTCAGCGCGGCCGGGTGCTGGATATCGACAGCGAGATGTCGGGCCTGACCTTCGACATCCTGTCGGCCACCATGTTCTCCGACGAACTGGGCGGCGAGGCCCGCGGCTTCGAGCGCGCCCTGAACCAGTTCCTGGCCAACGGCGCCCGTATCGATCCGCTGGACGTGCTGGGCGCGCCGGACTGGGCGCCCCGTCTGGGTCGTCTGGCCAGTTTCGGTTCGGCCCGTTTCTTCGAACAGCGCGTCACCCGCCTGGTCGAGGCCCGCCGCGCCCGCATCGAGGCTGGGGACATGCCGCCCCAAGACCTGCTCAGCGCCCTGCTGCTGGCCCGCGACGAGAACGGCGGACCCGGCCTGTCTGACGAAGAAGTCGCCGCCAACATCCTGACCTTCATTCTGGCGGGGCATGAGACCACGGCCCGCGCCCTGGGCTGGACCCTGCACCTGCTGTCGCGCCAGCCTGAGTACATGGCCCGGCTCCAGGCCGAGGCCGACGCCTTCGACGTCTCCGATCCGCAATGGGCCGAGGCCCTGCCCTGGACCCGCGCCGTGCTGGACGAGACCATGCGCCTGTTCCCGCCCGCCCCGACCATGGCCCGCAAGGCCCTGGCCGACGACGAGATCGGCGGTCAGCCGATCAAGGCCGGCGCCACCGTCATCATCTCGCCTTGGATTTTGCAACGCCACAGCCTGTTGTGGGACGACCCGGACGCCTTCAGGCCGGAGCGCTTCCTGCCCCAGAACCGCAAGTCCATCGACCGCTATGCCTACATCCCCTTCAGCGCCGGTCCCCGCGTCTGCATCGGCGCCGCCTTCGCCATTCAGGAGGCGGTGATCGCCCTGGCCTCCATCCTGCGCGCCGCCGAGATCGAGCCGATCACGACGATCGAACCCCGCCCCGTGCACCAGATCACCCTGCGCAGTCGCGAACCGATGCGACTTCGGCTGCGGATGCGCCGAGGCTGAAGAATTCACGCGACGGAATTCGCCGCCCGGCGCGTTAAACACAGGTGTCGCCGACCGGGCGCCATTGTTCAGCTTGCCATCAGCTTCAGGACGACCGCGCTGCGAACCGCCATTCTGCTGCCGCCGGGTTCGCTCTTCTCCGAAGCGCGCCCCAACTCCATGGAGACGGTCGTGCGGACGCTCGCCCGCTGCGATCATGATCCAGACACCCGAATTCTCTGCCAGGAGGGCGCCCAGGACCACAACGCCTCCCGCGTGATCGCCCTTCCACGACGCAACACCCAACAGAGTCTGTTCGACGCCCTGCGCGCGCTTCAGCCGGAACTGATCGAACACCATCAGCAGGTGAAACAGGCCCTGGCCGTGTCGGCGCGTTTCCCCCAGGCGGTGCATGTCCTTTATCGACACAATGCATTGAAGCCCGCGCGCCGGTGGTTTGATCGGTGGCGCTACGCCTTGCGCTACAGCCGGATGGACGGCTTCATCTTCGTCAGCCAGGCGGAGAAGACGGCCTTCGCCCGGACCTATCCGCAGCTGGCCGATCGCGCCCACGCCGTGCCCAATCCCATCGACGCCGGCGCCTGGCTGGCGCCGCCGGAAGATCGCCAGCCGATCATCGCCTTCGCCGGGCGGGCCATGCCGGAAAAGGGATTGGACGTCCTGTGCGCCGCCTTGCCGGCCGTGCTGGACAGCCACCCGAGCTGGCGCGCGGTCCTGATGTTGAACGACTGGGCCGCGCACGCGGACTGGGCCGCCCCGCATCTCACGCCGCTTCAGCGGTTTGGCCCCCGGGTCGCCGTCCTGCGGTCCGCCCCGCTGGACCAGGTTCGCGAACAGATGAAATCCGCCGCCATCGCCGTGACGCCCTCGACCTGGGACGAGCCCTTCGGTTTGACGGCGGTGGAAGCCCATGCGGCGGGCGCCGCCCTTATATCATCGGGGCGCGGCGGCCTTCGCGAAGCCAGCGGCGACCACGCCCACTATCTGGAGGCCGTGACCCCCCGGCATCTGGTCGCGGCGTTGGACGCCTTGATCCGGGAGCCGAACCGCCGCCTGGCCCTGGCCCGCGCGGCCCAGCACTATGTGCTCAAGACCCATACGCCCGAAAGGCGCGCCGCTGAACTGGCCCAGGTGCGCCGCCAGTTGGTCGAAAGCCGGAAACGCCGAGGCGCGGCCTGACGGCCCCCGCAGCCGGAAGACCTGTCACATTGTAGGGATAAAGGCGACGAAAACTCAGGATGCGCCGATGACCCGCCTCGCTCTTTCCCGCCGTTCCGTGCTTGCGGCTTTCGGCGGCGGCCTGGCCCTGTCGCCGACCGGCCCCGCCCTGGCCCAGGCCGTGTTCGATGTGAATCCCTTCCGGCTGGGCGTGACGGCGGGCGACCCGCTCCCGGACGGCTTCGTCATCTGGACGCGCCTGGCCCCCGACCCGCTCGCCTACGGCTCCGGCATGCCCAAGGCGCCCGTCGCCGTGAAGTGGGAGGTCGCCGCCGACCGGGGTTTCAACACCGTCGTCCGTTCCGGCGAGGCGATCGCCCGGCCCGAGCTGGGCCATTCCGTCCATGTCGAGGTCGAGGGGCTGGAGCCCGCCCGTCCCTATTTCTACCGTTTCCAGTGCGGGACCGAGCGCAGCGGCGTCGGGCGCGCCAAGACCGCCCCCCTGGCCGGCGCCTCCGTCTCGGCCGTCCGCTTCGGCGTCGCCGGCTGCCAGGACTATGAGCAGGGCTATTACACCGCCCACCGCAAGATGGCGGACGAGGATCTGGATTTCATCTTCTGCTACGGCGACTACATCTATGAGGGCCGCGGCAACCCCATCTACCAGTCGGGCGCAGGTCCGCAGGACAACACCCGCGTCCACCTGGGCGGCGAGGTCTACAGCCTGGATGACTACCGCCGCCGCTATTCCCAGTACACCATGGACGCCGACCTTCAGGCCTCGCGCGCCTCGGCCGCCTGGTTCTGCACCTATGACGACCACGAGGTGGACAACAACTGGGTCGGCGACATTGATCAGGACGATACGCCGCCCGAAGTCTTCCTGCTGCGTCGCGCCGCCGCCATGCAGGCTTTCTACGAATTCATGCCGATGCGGAAGTCGGCCTTCCCGCGCGGCGCGGGCATGCAGGCCTATCGCCGGGCCCAGTACGGCGATTTGCTGGACGTCGCCTTCCTGGACACACGCCAGTATCGCACGGACCAGCCCTGCAATGACCGCTTCAACGCCGCCTGCCCCGGCATAGAGGCGACGACGGCCCAGGTTCTGGGCCACGCTCAGGAAGCTTGGCTGCTGACCAACCTCGACCGGTCCAAGGCCCGATGGAAGGCCCTGGCTCAACAGGTCATGATGATGGACCTGAACCGCAACACCTCCGGCGGCCAGGGGGTCAACACCGACAGCTGGGCCGGCTATCGTGTGCCGCGCAACCGGCTGCTGAGCCACATCCGCGACCGCCGCATCGACAATGTCGTGGTCCTGACCGGCGACGAGCATCAGAACTATGCGGGCGGTCTGTGGCTTGACGGCAGCCAGCCCGAGGGCGCCCCCATCGCGGTCGAGTTCGTCGGCACCTCGATCAGCTCGCGCGGCGACGGATCGGACCGCGGCGCCGACTACGACCGGTTTATGGCCGTCAACCCCCAGCTGAAGTTCCGCAACTCCCAGCGCGGCTATGTGGTCTGTGAAGCCACGCCGACCGTCTGGACCACTCAATTCAAGGTTTTGGACAAGGTGTCGGACCGCTCGGGCGTGCTGACGACCCGCCAGACCTTCGCGATCGAGGCGGGATCGAACACGCTGACGCCGGCGTGATGACCTCACATAGGCTGGAGCCTATGGACAGGATATAGCCTCTCAGCTATATAGCGACATGCCATGGGCCGTCAGCAACCATGATGAGTTCGACCCAGAGTTCGACGCCCTCCCAGTCGAAGTCCAGGACGAGCTATTGGCGATGACGGCGCTGTTGGAAGTCTATGGGCCCCGGCTGGGCCGCCCCCATGCCGACACCCTGGCAGGGTCCAGGCACGCAAACATGAAGGAACTTCGGTTCAAGGCGGCCGACGGGGTCTGGCGGGTTGCGTTCGCATTTGATCCGGAGCGGCAGGCCATCCTGCTGGTCGCCGGCGACAAGGCAGGCGTGGCCCAGAAGCGATTCTACAAAGGCCTTATCGCCAAGGCAGACAGCCGGTTCACCAGCCACTTGAGGGCGTTGAAGGAGACATAAGATGGGTCGCACGCGCGAAGAGATCATGGCTGCACTGCCCGAGGCCCGCCGGGCGCGCATCGACGCCCGCGCCGCCGAACTCGTGGGCGAAGTGGAAGGCCTGAAGGCGTTGCGCGAGCTCGCCGAACGCAGCCAGGAGCAGATCGCCCAGGCGCTTGGAGTAAAGCAGCCTTCGGTGCTCAAGATGGAACGCCAGGCCGATCTCTACCTGTCCACTCTGCGCCGGTTCGTCGAGGCGGCCGGCGGCACCCTTGAACTGCGCGTCGAACTGCCCGGAAAGGGCGTCCTTCACCTCACGGGCATGGGCGACATCAGCCACTGAGATAGGATCCGCCTCGGCCAGGAGAGTGCGGCGACTTCTCCCGTGCGGGTCAGAGAACCGGCACCGCCTGGCTCAACCGTCCGCCGACCCGGATCGGCTCGATCCGCTTCGCCAGCCCCGTCCGGTCGTCGGTCTCCACGAAGACGCCGCATACGGTGGCCGGCCCGGACGCCGGCGTATAGCGCCCGCCCGAAATCCGGGTGGTGAAGCGGCGCAGCGGCTCCTCCTTTTCGTTGCCGATGACGCTGTCATAGTCGCAGCAGCCGCCGGCGTCGGTCTGATAGGCCGTGCCGCCGGGCAGGATCTGGCAGTCGGCGGTCGGGACGTGGGTATGGGTGCCGACCACCAGCGACGCTCGCCCGTCGCAGAAATGGCCCATGGCCATCTTCTCGCTGGTCGCCTCGCAGTGCATGTCGACGATCACCGCATCGGCCACGGCCCCCAGGGGCGCCGCCGCCAGCTCGCGCTCCACCGCCCCGAACGGATCGTCCATCGGGTCCATATGCACCCGGCCCAGCACATTCATCACCAGGACTGTGCGGCCCGTGTCGGTCTCGAACAGATTGGCCCCGGCGCCCGGCGCATCCATCAGGCGCGGATAGTTGGCCGGCCGGATCAGCCGCGGCTCGCGCACGATATAGGTCAGAGCCTCGCGCTGATCCCACGAGTGATTGCCCAGGGTCAGGCAGTCGGCGCCCGCCATGAACAGCTCGCGCGCCGTATTCTCGGTGATGCCGAACCCGCCGGCGGCGTTCTCGGCGTTCACCACCACGAAGTCCAGCTTCAGGTCGCGCTTCAGGCCCGGAAGATGATCGCTGATCCCGTCACGGCCGGACTTGCCGATAACGTCGCCGAAAAACGCCAGTCTCATTCGTGTACGCCTTTACCACCATCCGACCAGTCCTCGACCCTTAGGCCGGCAACGCGCTCGAACTCGCCAGTGTTGCGGGTGACGACGGTCAGCCCCCGACTGCGAGCATGACCCGCAATCTGATAGTCATAAGGTCCGATGGGGCGACCGCGACGTTCCAGATCCGCACGGATATCCGCCGTATGCCGGGCCGCATCTTCGTCGAAAGCAAGAATGTCCAGCCGCGCGAGGAACGACTCCAGCCGTTCGGCGCGACGAGAGTCCGCGAGCTTGCTGGGTCCAACCGCCAGTTCCATGACGACCACCGTCGATACATGAAGCGGCTCATGCTCAGACCTCAGACGCGCGTTCAACGCAGCGCTGCGGCCCCGCAGGATTTCGATACAGATGCTGGTGTCCAGCATATAGCCGGTGCTCACCAGTCCTCCCGCTTCTGCATCTCGGGCTGGTCGCGATCCGGCCAATCCGAAATGCCGGGCTGGTCGAGAAAGTCATCCCACAGCGCATCCACCGGCACCAAGCGCAGGCTCTTGCCCTCCTTGATGACGCGAAGCTCCTTCACGTCATCGGGAAAAGCCACGGCCTTGGGCAGTCGCACGGCCTGCGAGCGATTGGACTTGAAGACCGTGGCTTTCAGCGGGGCGCTCATGGCCTCCCTATCGGCTTGCTGCACGGATATGTCAATGGCATATCCCTCAGAACGCCCGATACCCCGCCTCGGTCAGCACCCCGTGCAGCCGCATGTCGTGCGCCTCCAGGCGCAGCGCCTCCACCGCCTGCCCCGCATAGGCGAAACCCACCCGGATCACCTCGGGCCGGGCCGCGAAGGTGCGGTCGTAGAAGCCGCCGCCCTGCCCCAGCCGGCCCCCGGACGCGTCGAAGGCCAGTAGCGGCGTAATGATCAGGTCCGGCTCCACCACCTCCGTCAGCGGCAGGGGCGCGGGACAGCCGGCGGCGTCCAGCTCCAAAGGCTCGCCCGGCGACCAGGCGCGAAAGACCATGGGCGCGTCCCGCTCCAGCACCACCGGAAGGCACAGCCGCCGCCCCGCCGCCTCCAGCGCTACAGCCAGGGCTCCGGTGTCCAGCTCGGACCCCATGGCGCGATAGAGGGCCACGACAGCCCCCTGCGGCAGGGCGTCGATGTGGTCGGCGGCGCGTTGGGCGGCGGTCGGATCGGTCCCGGCCAGGGCCTTGCGCCGCGCGCGGGCGGCGGACCGGAGTTCATGCTTGTCGAACATGGGTGCGCTCAGCTGGCGCGCGTCTCACGCGCAGGGCGAAGAAGGGGAAAGGGTTGGCGGCGCCGCGTGAACCGTGAAGAGCGGTTTAAATCCTCTCGACCTGGGTAGCCAGGTGGGCTCCATATGCCCAGGCCCTCGAGCCCGGACAGGGACAGATCCCTTCGAGTGAATTAAGGTCGCGAGGAAATGTTGCCTCCGACGTGAGCCGCAGCAGGACCCGCCGTCGCACAAGATAGGGCCTGCGCCCCGCCTTCTCAAGCGGCGTAATCCGATCAGCCGCCTTCAGATGGATTGGGCGATCTTCTCGATCCGGGCTGCAACCGCATTCAGCGCCTCAGCCACGCCGTCACGGGTGGGCGCCGGGTCGCCCGTCGGGGCCGGCGCTCCGCCGCCGTTCAGTCGGGCCTCATGCAGCTCATCCGCCAGGATCAGGGCCGACATCAGGAAAAGCCGCAGATCCCCCACATGGCCGACGTCCTGGGCCACCTGGCGCACCTGGTTGTCGAACTGTTTGGCCAGGATGCGGACCCGCTCCTCCTGTCCGTCGGCGCAGCCCACCGCATAGGGGCGACCGTTCACCTCCACCGTCACCGTCGCCATCAGTCGGCCTCGCCTTCGATTTCATCGCGAGCCTGACGTTCGCCCTGGACCAGCACCTCTCGCACGGCCTCGGCCGCCCGGCCCAAGGCTTCAGACGCCTCGCGCCCCGCAGCCTCCAGTTCGGCCAGGCGTGCGGCGTCCGCCGCCCCGTTCGCATCGCTGCGGGGCGCGAACAGATCGTCGTCGGCGATCGGCGGCGCCGAAGCCGGTCGGGCCTTCAGCGCCAGGATCTTGCGTTCCAGGTCGGCCAGGGCCCGGTCGATACGGGCCCGTGCGGCCGTGGTGGCGTCTGCCATCGGTCGCTCCTTCAAATTGCGTATAGAACCCGAGGACGCGCCGGGGTAAAGCGGCGCGCCTCTGAATTTCCGTTCCCGCCGAAAGGTCTCGCCTCGTGAACGACGTCAAATCCGCCCCCAAGGCCACGCCCCAGCAGATGGCCAACGCCATCCGCGTCCTCGCCATGGACGGAGTCGAAAAGGCCAAGTCGGGCCACCCCGGCATGCCGATGGGCATGGCCGACGTCGCCACGGTGCTGTTTTCGAAGTTTCTGAAGTTCGACGCGAGCCGCCCCGACTGGGCCGACCGCGACCGCTTCATTCTGTCGGCCGGCCACGGCTCGATGCTGATCTACGCCCTGCTGCACCTGACCGGCTACAAGGCCGCGACCAAGGAGGAGCTGTCGAACTTCCGCCAGTGGGGCTCCAAGACCGCCGGCCACCCTGAGTACGGCCATATGCCCGGCGTCGAGGTCACCACCGGCCCCCTGGGTCAGGGCCTGGCCACCTCGGTCGGTTTCGCCATGGCCGAGCGTCACCTCGCCGCCAAATATGGCGAGGACCTGGTCGATCACCGCACCTGGGTCATCGCCGGCGACGGCTGCCTTATGGAAGGCGTGTCCCAGGAAGCCATCGCCCTGGCCGGCCGCTACCGTCTGAACAAACTCACCGTCCTGTGGGACGACAATGAGATCACCATCGACGGCAAGGTCTCCCTGTCGGACGCCACCGACCAGAAGGCCCGCTTCAAGGCCGCCGGCTGGGCGGTCAAGGCCATCGACGGCCATGACATGAACGCCATCAAGGCCGCCCTGAAGTGGGCGACGCGCCAGGACAAGCCCACCCTGATCGCCTGCAAGACCAAGATCGGCAAGGGCGCCGCCACCATGGAAGGCAGCCACAAGACCCACGGCGCCGCCCTGGGCGCCGCCGAGATCGCCGCCACCCGCCTGGGCCTGGCCTGGGATCACGAACCCTTCGAAATGCCCCAGACCATCGCCGACGCCTGGGCCAAGGTCGGCCGTCGCGGCGCCAAGGACCGCAAGAAGTGGGAGGCCCGCCTCGCCGCCTCGCCCCAGGCCGCCGATTTCACCCGCGCCATGAAGGGCGACCTGCCCGAGGGCGCCTTCGACGCCCTGAACGCCAAGATCGCCGAACTGATCGAAACCCAGCCCGCCCAGGCCACGCGCCAGTCCTCGGGCGCCGCCCTGGACCAGGTCTTCGCCGCCATCCCCGAACTGGTCGGCGGCTCGGCCGACCTGACCGGCTCGAACAACACCTTCGTCGCCGGCACCCCCATCTTCGACCAGCCCACCTATGAGGGCCGCTACGTCAACTGGGGCATCCGCGAGTTCGGCATGGCCGCCGCCATGAACGGCCTGGCCCTGCACGGCGGGATCATTCCCTACGGCGGCACCTTCATGGTCTTCTCGGACTACAGCCGCCCGGCCATCCGTCTGGGCGCCCTGATGGGGGTCCGCGCCATCCACGTCCTGACGCACGACTCGATCGGCCTGGGCGAGGACGGCCCGACCCACCAGCCGGTCGAACATCTGGCGGCGCTTCGCGCCATCCCGAACCTGAACGTCTTCCGCCCCGCCGACACGGTCGAGGCCATGGAGTGCTGGCAGATCGCCCTGCAGTCCAAGACCACCCCTTCGGCCATGGCCCTGTCGCGCCAGAAGACCCCCGCAGTCCGCACCGTCGCCGCGATGGAAAACCTTTCCGCCAGGGGCGCCTATGAGATCAAGGCGGCCTCGGGCGAGGCCAGGGCCACCCTGTTCGGCACGGGCACGGAACTGGCCCTGGCCCTGAAGGCGGCGGAGACGCTTGAGGCCGAAGGCGTGCCGACCCGCGTCGTCTCCGTCCCCTGTTTCGAACTGTTCGAGCAGCAGGACGCCGCCTACCAGGCCTCGGTCATCGGCCGCGGCACGGTGCGTGTCGCCGTCGAGGCCGCGATCAAGCAAGGCTGGGAGCGGTTCATCGGCGAAGACGGCGCCTTCGTCGGCATGACCGGCTTCGGCGCCTCCGCCCCCGCCGAAGTCCTCTACGACAAGTTCGGCGTCACCGCCGACGCCGTCGTCGCAGCGGTGAAGGCGCGGCTGTAATCTCTCTTCATCTCCCTCTCCCCCTGCGGGAGAGGGAGACCGCGCACGGCGGCGCAGCCGTCGTCCTGGCGCGGTCGGGCGAGGGGTCACGCCGGCCGAGCCGTTTCGCATCATCCAACCCCTCATCCGGCCCTTCGGGCCGCCTTCTCCCGCAAGCGGAGAAGGATCAGCAGGAGCAGACGATGAAATCGGGCGCCCTCGCCTTTCTTCTGACCCTCGCCCTGTCGGCCCCCGTCGCCCACGCCCAGACGCCCGCCCCCGCCGAAACCCCCATCGTCATCGGCCGGTCCGACGCCCTCCCCTCCGCCGTCATGGGCGCGACGCGCGAGATCAGTGTCTGGCTGCCGCCCGGCTATGCGGGCAGCGGCAAGACCTATCCCGTCCTCTATGTCCTCGACGGCGGCCAGGATCAGGACTTCCACCACATCTCGGGCCTCGCCCAGCTGGGAACCGTCGTCGGCACGACCCGCGACGTGATCGTGGTCGGGATCGCTTCGGTCGACCGCCGCAACGAACTGGCCCTGCCGACGCAAGACCCCGAACTGATCGCCCGCTATCCGACCCAGGGCCATTCCGACCGCTTCCGCCGCTTCCTGGCCGAAGAGGTCCAGCCTTTCGTCGAGACGCGCTTCCGCACCAGCGGCGAGACCGCCCTGATGGGCGAATCCCTGGCCGGCCTGTTCGTGGTCGAGACCTTCCTCAAGGAACCCCAGATGTTCGACGCCTATGTCGCCGTCAGCCCCAGCCTGTGGTGGGACGGGGGCGAACTGGCGCGTCAGTCCGGCGCCCGTCTGCGTGACCAGTCGAACGACCCGCGCACCCTGATCCTGACCCTGGGCGACGAGGGCCCCGAGATGCAGGCCCCCATGGACGTCCTGACCGCCAATCTGCGCGACCACGCCCTGCCCGGCCTGAGCTGGAGCTTCACGCCCCGCCCGACCGAGACCCACGCCACCATCTACCACGGCGCGGCCTTGGACGCCTTCCGCAAGCTCTACGCCGTCCCCACGCCCTGATCCAAACCCCGGAGCCCCCCATGAAACTCGGCACCCCGCTTTCCGACACCGCCGTCCGCGTCATGCTGCTGGGCTCCGGCGAACTGGGCAAGGAGGTCGCCATCGAGCTTCAGCGCCTGGGCGTCGAGGTGGTCGCCGTCGACCGTTATCCGAACGCCCCAGCCATGCAGGTCGCGCACCGCAGCCACGTCATCCCGATGACCGATCCCCAGGTGCTGAACGGCCTGATCATGGCCGAGGCCCCGCACGTCATCGTGCCCGAGATCGAGGCCATCGCCACCGAGGTCCTGGCCAACATCGAGGCCGCCGGCATGGCTCGCGTCATTCCCACCGCCCGCGCCGTCCAACTGACCATGAACCGCGAGGGCATCCGCCGTCTCGCCGCCGAAGAGCTGGGCCTGCCCACCAGCCCCTACGCCTTCGCGGGCAGCGCCCAGGAACTGGCCGCCGGCGCCGAAACCGTCGGCTACCCTTGTTTCGTCAAGCCGGTCATGTCCTCGTCCGGCAAGGGCCAGTCCTTTGTCGAAAGCCCCGATGAAATCGCCGACGCCTGGACCTACGCCCAAGACAGCGGCCGCGTCGCCGGCGCCCGTGTGATCGTCGAGGGCCGGATCGACTTCGATTTCGAGATCACCCTGCTGACCGTCCGCTCGCGCGCCGCCGACGGCTCGACCCGCACGGACTTCTGCGCCCCCATCGGCCACCGTCAGGTCAAGGGCGACTATGTCGAGAGCTGGCAGCCCCAGGCCATGAGCCCCGCTGCCCTCGCCGCCTCGCAGGACATCGCCGGCAAGGTCACCGAGGCGCTCGGCGGTTTCGGCGTCTTCGGCGTCGAACTGTTCGTCAAGGGCGACCAGGTCTGGTTCTCCGAGGTCTCGCCCCGCCCCCACGACACCGGCCTGGTCACCCTGGCCAGCCAGACGATGAGCGAGTTCGCCCTCCACGCCCGCGCCATCCTGGGCCTGCCCGTCGACGTCACCCAACGCGAACCCGCCGCCAGCGCCGTCATCTACGGCGGCCTGGAGGCGCAAGGGATCGCCTTCGAAGGCGTCGCGGAGGCCCTGTCCGTTCCGACCGCCGATCTGCGCCTGTTCGGCAAGCCCGAAGCCTATGAGCGCCGCCGCATGGGCGTGGCGACCGCGCGCGGGGCCGATGTGGACGAAGCCCGCGAACGGGCGCGAGAGGCGGCGGGTCGGGTGAAGGTGGTCCCAGGCTGACGCCGAAACCGACGGAATCAACACTGCCTTAACCGTAAGGATTCACCATGCCGGTCTCATCGTTCCGAGGCCGCGTTCCATGTCCCAGTTCCAGACCGACGTCATCCACCGTGGCGACTGCATCGAGATTCTGAAAAGCCTGCCCGACGCCTCGGTCGACATGGTCTTCGCCGACCCGCCCTATAATCTGCAACTGGGCGGCGACCTGCTGCGGCCCGACAATTCGAAGGTCGATGCGGTCGACGACGACTGGGACAAGTTCGGCAGCTTCGCCGAATACGACGCCTTCACCCGCGCCTGGCTGACCGAATGCCGCCGCGTGCTGAAGCCCGAAGGTTCGATCTGGGTGATCGGCTCCTATCACAACGTCTTCCGCCTGGGCGCGGCGATCCAGGACCTGGGCTTCTGGGTGCTGAACGACATCATCTGGCGCAAGTCCAACCCAATGCCGAACTTCAAGGGCACCCGGTTCACCAACGCCCATGAGACCCTGATCTGGGCCGCCCGGTCGCGCGACCAGAAGCGCTACACCTTCAACTACGACGCCCTGAAAGCCTTCAACGAAGACACCCAGATGCGCTCCGACTGGACCTTCGCCCTGTGCACCGGCGAGGAGCGCATCAAGGACGCCGACGGCAAGAAGGCCCATCCGACCCAGAAGCCCGAGGCCCTGCTGCACCGCGTGCTGCTGTCGGCCACCCGCCCCGGCGACGTGGTCCTGGACCCCTTCTTCGGCACCGGCACCACCGGCGCCGCCGCCAAACGCCTCGGCCGCCACTACATCGGCATCGAGCGGGACGAGACCTATGCGGCCGTCGCCGAGACCCGCATCGCCTCGGTCATTCCCGCCAGTCCCGAAGACCTGGCCGTCATGGGCTCCAAGCGGGCCGAGCCCAAGGTGCCGTTCGGCGCCCTGGTCGAGGCCGGCCTGCTGAACCCCGGCGACCGTCTGTACTGCCCCAAGGGCGAGCGCGAGGCCCGCGTCCGCGCCGACGGCTCCCTGGTGTCGGGCTCCCTGACCGGCTCGATCCACAAGCTGGGCGCCCTGCTGGAGAACGCCCCCGCCTGCAACGGCTGGACCTACTGGCGCTTCAAGACCGACCAGGGGCTGAAGTCGATCGACGCCCTGCGTGCGGAAGTCCGGGCGGGGATGCAGTAGCCGCCCTACGGTAAAGCTCTGTAACTCGCCGGATTTGCGACGGAAATTTCGTCTCCGCGACGGAACCGCGCACCCGCGTGAACATTGATGTGAACAGGCCCGCAGCGCCGGGCTGGAGCAAGCACATCGATGAAGATCGCGCAGGTCACACCGCTTTATGAGGCTGTGCCTCCCAAATTGTATGGCGGCACCGAAAGGGTCGTCGCCCATCTCACAGACGCCCTGGTCGATCTGGGCCATGAGGTCACTCTGTTCGCCTCCGCAGACGCCCAGACGCGGGCGCGGCTGGTCCCCGTCCGCGACCAGGCCATCCGCCTGGACCCCGCCCCGCTGAAGTCCGATCTCGCCGCCCATATGACCATGCTGAGCGAGGTCCTGGATCGCGTCGATCAGTTCGACGTCATCCACTTCCACACCGACATGATCCACTTCCCCCTGTTCCGGCCCTATGCGGACCGGACCATCACCACATTGCATGGACGGCTCGATCTGAAGGATCTGCCCGGCGTTTACGATCGCTGGAGCGACTTCGGCCTGATTTCCATCTCGGACGACCAGCGCCGCCCCCTGCCCCATGCGAATTGGAAGGCGACCGTGCATCACGGCATGCCCGGCGACCAATATGTCTTCTCGCCGAAGTCAGAGGGCTATCTGGCCTTCCTGGGCCGCATCTCGCCCGAGAAACGACCCGACCGCGCGATTGAGATCGCCACCAAACTGGGCCGCCCGCTGAAGATGGCCGCCAAGGTGGACGCCGCAGACAAGATCTATTGGGAGGAGACCATCCGTCCCATGGTCGAGGCCAATCCCCTGATCGAGTTCATCGGCGAGATCGGCGACCATCAGAAATCAGCCTTCCTGGGCGGCGCCGAGGCCCTGTTGTTCCCGATCGACTGGCCCGAACCCTTCGGCCTGGTGATGATCGAGGCCATGGCCTGCGGCACGCCGGTGGTGGCCTTCCGCTGCGGATCGACGCCGGAAATCATCGAGGACGGCGCCACCGGCTTCCTGGTGGACACCATGGAACAGGCCGTCGCCGCCGCCGACCGTGCCCGCCTCCTGGACCGCGAGGCCATCCGCGCCCGGTTCGAACTGCGCTTCTCGGCCGCCGCCATGGCGCGCCGTTATCTGGACGTCTACGGCGACCTTCTGGCGCGCCGTCCGTTCGCCGAGGCCCCGCTGGCGGACGTGGTGACGCCCCTGCGCCCCTTGGAAGATCGCAGCTTCGCGGCCATAGCCTGATCCCCGTCTTATTGTCGAGGTTCAGCGGCGGAGGGTGAAACCCTCCGCCGCCGGCTTCATTTCATCATCGGAGCGGCCCTTGAGCGCCGCATTCCAATGAGACGTTTCGCGCAGGCTGCAACAGCGACGGGGACAGATACCGCATGGACGACGCCTATTCCACCCAGCTGACCGCCGGTGAGTCCGTCGAGGCTTCGGGCCTGGAACAGTTGATGGCGCTGAAGGCGGGGGACGCCTTCCTGGTCGCCGACGGCTGGGGCGACATGAAGGGCGGGGCCGACGGCCTGTTCGCCGGGGACACGCGGGTTCTATCGCGCTGGACGATGACCGTGGGCCTGTTGAAGCCGTCGCGGCTGTCTTCCGGCGTCAGCCAGGACAACGTCTTCTTTTCCTGCCACACGACCAATCGTCCCCTGCCGCCGATGGGCGGACGCTCGGCCCCGGCCGGGGTGATGCATATCGAACGGCGGCGCTTCCTGTGGGACCGGCGCATGTTCGAACGCATCCAGATGGTCAACCACGGGGTCGAGGACATACTTCTGCCCCTCGCCTTCGACTTTGGGGCCGACTTCGCCGACATCTTCCAGGTGCGGGGGACGCCGCGGGCCAGGCGCGGCACGATCCACGCCCCCACCACCGACGGGCGCCGCGTCACCTTCCGCTACACCGGCCTGGACGGGGTGGACCGCGGCAGCTGCCTCGCCTTTTCCGAACCGCCCGCCCGCCTGACCCCTAACCGCGCCGAGTTCATGTTCAGCCTGCCCAAGGGCCGGTCGATGGAGCTGTTCATCGAATGCGGTGTCGATTCCTGCGAAGCGCCGGACGCCCGTCGCTGGCGGCTGAACGCCATCCAGGCCCGTCTGGCGATGCGGGCCAAGCGGCGGCGCGGCGCCTCGGTGCGCGGCCCCCGCAGCCCGCGGTTCAACGACTGGCTGGACCAGTCGCGGGCGGACATGGCCCTGTTGACCACCGACCTGCCGACCGGCCCCTACCCCTATGCCGGCACGCCCTGGTTCTCGACCCCGTTCGGGCGGGACGGCATCATCGCCGCCTGGCAGATGCTGTGGCTGGACCCGTCCCTGGCCAAGGGCGTCCTGACCTATCTGGCCTCGCGCCAGGCGACTGAGACGTCGCTGTTCCAGGACAGCCAGCCGGGCAAGATCCTGCACGAGACGCGCGGCGGCGAAATGAGCGCCCTGGGCGAGGTGCCCTTCGGCCTCTATTACGGCGGGGTCGACACCACCTGTTTGTTCATCGCCCTGGCCGGCGCCTATGCCGGGCGCACCGGCGATCTGGAGCTGATCCGCAAACTGTGGCCCAATCTGATCGCCGCCGCCGACTGGATGCGCGACTATGGGGATTCCAACGGGGACGGCCTGATCGACTATCAGCGCGGCGCCGACACCGGCCTGTCCAACCAGGGCTGGAAGGATTCCGAGGATTCCATCTTCCACGCCGACGGCCGCTTTCCCAAGGGGCCGATCGCACTCTTAGAAGTTCAAGGCTACGCCTTCGCCGCCTGGCGCGCCCTGGCGGATCTGGGCGAGCGGCTGCACGACGACCGAGCGGTGGAATGGCGCATCCGCGCCGAACAGGTCCGCGCCCTGGTCGAGGACAAATACTGGATGGAGGACGAGGGCTTCTACGCCGTCGCCCTGGACGGAGACGGGGAGCCGTGCCGCGCCATCGCCTCCAACGCCGGCCATCTGCTCTTCACCGGCCTGCCGTCGCCCGAACGGGCGCGGCGCGTGACCCGACGCCTGTTGTCGTCACGGTTCCGCACCGGCTGGGGCGTGCGGACGCTGGAGCTGGGCCAGGCCCGGTTCAATCCGATGAGCTATCACAACGGCTCGGTCTGGCCGCACGACACCGCCATGGCCGCCGCCGGCATGGCCGCCTATGGCGAACGCCAGGCGGTGGCCGAGATCCTGGCCGAGATCTACGCCGCCGCCGCCCATTTCCATCTGCGTCTGCCCGAGCTGTTCTGCGGCTTCCCGCGCGCGCCGGGCGAACCGCCGATCGCCTATCCGGTCGCCTGTCTGCCCCAGGCCTGGGCGGCGGGGTCGGTCTTTCTGATGCTTCAGGCGTCGCTGGGCCTGTCGATCGACGCCTGGAGCGGAACGGTCGATCTGATCGACCCGGTTCTGCCCGCCGGGTTGCAGACGCTGAAGATTCAGGGTCTTCAAGTCGGAGACGCCTCGGTCGATCTGGACATCCAGCATGTGGACGGCCGCGCCGTGGTGGTGCCGCGCCGCAAACAGGGCGGGATCGCCATCCGCACCCTGCGGTGAGCCCCCTCTTGGGGTTGGCGGCTCCGACCTAGTCGATCGCCGCCGTCGCGCGATCCAAGGCCTTGGCGAAGACGGTGGGCAGGGCGGCGCGCGCCTCCCCTGTCCTCATCCATCGTGCTCCCTCCCGGCCCGCCGCGATCGCCGTCCGCACCGACAGGGTGAGGCCGAAATGGGTGAAGACATGCTCCACCGTTCCCGCCTCGCGCCAGGGCGCCTCGAAAGGCGGGGTTTGGCTTGGCTCTCCCGTCGTCCAGTCGCTGGTCGGCAAGCCCAGCATTCCGCCCAGCAGTCCTCTCTCCGGCCGTGTCTCCACCGCCACTCGACCTTGGTCATCGAACAGCACCCAGGCGACGCCTTTCCGCTGCGGCCGGTCCGCCTTCTTGGTCTTGAACGGATAGCGTTCAGGCTCGCCTGTCACCCGACCCGAGCATTGATCGGCGATCGGGCAGGTCCCACACAGCGGAGACTTGGGCCGGCACACGGTCGCGCCCAGGTCCATCAGGGCCTGGGCCCAGTCGCCGGGCCTTTGGTCGTTGATGAAGAGGCCCGCCAGCCGCCGGAGTTCGGGCCGCGCCTGGGGGACCGGCGTCTCCACGGCGAACAGCCGCGCCATGACCCGTTCGACATTGCCGTCGACCACATTGGCGGGGCGGCCAAAGGCGATGGCCGCCACCGCTGCGGCCGTATAGGCGCCCACGCCGGGCAAGGCTGAAAGCCCCGCCTCCGTATCGGGAAACACCCCGCCATGTTCGCCCGCCACCGCCCTGGCGCAGGCCAGCAGATTGCGGGCTCGGGCGTAATAGCCCAGCCCCGCCCAGGCGGCCATGACCTCGGCGTCCTGGGCCGCCGCCAGGTCCGACACCGTCGGCCAGCGGCTGGTGAAGGTCTGGAAATAGGGGGTGGCGTGCGACGTGGTGGTCTGTTGCAGCATGACCTCCGACAACCAGATGCGATAGGGATCGGGCCTCTGCCGCGTCCCCGGCGGAACACGCCAGGCCAGGCTGCGCGCATGGCGGTCATACCAGTCCAGCAGACGGGCGCGGATCAGGGCGATGTCGGGAGAGACGTCAGTCATGGGATCGGTCTATATAGGCCCATGCGCCGCCCGCTGCCCACAGACGCCGAGGTCCGCGAGATCCTGTCGCGCCGCCGCACCCGCCCGGCGCCGCGCCCGGCGCCGCGCGCGGGCCAGGCCCTGACGCCCCTGATCAAGAAGCTGGACGAACAATTCGGCCGCGGCGCCGGCGCCCTTGAGCCGCGCTGGCGCGAGATCGTCGGAGACCGCCTGGCCCGCGTCACCCGGCCCCAGAAGTTGACCAAGGGCAAGGGCGGCCAGCCCGGCGTGCTGGAGCTGCGCGTCGCCGGCGCCGCCGCCCTGCTGGTCCAGCATCAGTCCGAGGACATCCTGGCGCGGGTGAACCTGTTTCTGGGCGCCGGTTCGGTCGATCGGCTTCGCATCGCCCAGGGACCGATCAAGCCCCTGACCGAGCCGGCCGCCCGCCCCAAACGCGCCGCTGTTCCACCGCCCCTGCCCGCCTCGGCCGAGGCGGAACTGGCGGCCTCCCTGGCCGCCGCACCCGAGGAACTGAAGGCCGCCCTGGCCAAACTGGGCCGAGCGGCGATATCGCGTTCGAACGACCGCGATTGACAAATCTTCGCCGCACCTGTTCTCGAATGATCAAGGTTGCGCGGTTCACCCGGAATCACGCCGCCGATCGCCAACGATCCAACTGAGGAAGTCCTATGGCCCCGACCGAATCCCGCTTCGCCCGCATGAGCCGCCGCGCGGCCATCACCGGCGCCGCCATGGCGACCATGGCCCTGGCCGCCTGCGGCGGCGGCTCCAAGGGCGCCGTCGAGGGCGACATGGGCCTGGGCGCGCCGGAAGGCGCCAAGGTCACCGTGGTCGAATACGCCTCGGTCACCTGCCCCCACTGCGCCCTGTGGCAGAAGAACACCTGGCCGGCGTTCAAGGCCAAATACGTCGACACCAACAAGGTGCGCTACGTCTTCCGCGAACTGCCGACCCCGCCGGTCGACGCCGCCACCGCCGGCTTCCTGGTCGCGCGCTGCGCCGGGCCGGACAAGTATTTCGACGTCGTCCACCAGCTGATGGCGACCCAGCAGGAGATGCTGACCTCCTCGCCGCGCGACTGGCTGCTGCGCACGGCCCAGGCCGCCGGCCTGTCCGAGCAGCAGTTCAACGACTGCGTCACCGACAAGGAGGCCGTCGCCGCCATGGAGAAGCGCGTCCAGGCCGCCCAGGCCCAAGGCGTGACGGGCACTCCGGCCTTCTACGTGAACGACACCCAGGTCATCACCCCCGGCGGCGAAGGCGCCAGCCTGGCTGACCTGTCGGCCGCAATCGACGCCGAGCTGGCGAAGTAAGCCATGATCCGGCGCGCCGTCCTCGCCTTTGCTCTGACCGCCGCCCTGGCGGGTCCGGCCTCGGCCGCCGAGCCCCCGCCGCCGGTCACGGCCCAGGACCATGTTCTGGGTCAGGCCGACGCGCCGGTCACGGTGATCGAATACGCCAGCTTCACCTGCGCGCACTGCGCCGTCTTCCACAACGACGTCCTGCCGGCCTTCAAGGCCCGCTACATCGACACGGGCAAGGTCCGGCTGGTGCATCGCAACCTGCCGACCCCGCCCGCCAATGTCGCCGCCGCCGCCGCCGCCGTGGCCATCTGCGCCGCGCCGGGCCGCTATTTCGACGTGGCCGAGGTCTTCATGCGTGACCAGGCCAATCTGCGCACCACAGGCGCCAAGCCCTGGTTCGACGCCGGCCTCGCCGCCACCGGCAAGACGCGCGAACAGGTCGAAACCTGCCTGAACGACCCCGCCACCGGCGCCGCGCTTCAGGCCCAGATCGCCGGCGCCCAGGCGGCCGGGGTCGAGGGCACGCCGACCCTGTTCGTCAACGGCAAGCCTGTCGCCGGTTACTCGCTGGAAGCCCTGTCGGCCGCCGTCGATCCGCTGCTGCGCCGGTAAGCGCCAGGACCGATGCAGTTCCAGCGCCTCCGGCTCGTCGGCTTCAAGTCGTTCGTCGATCCGGCGGAGGTGCACATCGAATCCGGCCTGACCGGCATCGTCGGACCCAACGGCTGCGGCAAGTCCAACGTCCTTGAGAGCCTGCGCTGGGTCATGGGCGCCAACTCGGCCAAGGCCATGCGCGGTCAGGGGATGGACGACGTCATCTTCGCCGGCGCAGCGGGCCGCCCCCCGCGCAGCCACGCCGAAGTCCAGCTGACCATCGACAATGCGCAACGTCGCGCGCCCCAGCCCTTCACCGACAGCCCGGTGCTGGAGGTGTCGCGCCGGATCGACCGGGGCCAGGGTTCGACCTATCGGATCAACGGCAAGGAGGTGCGCGCCCGCGACGTTCAGCTGCTGTTCGCCGACGCCTCGACCGGCGCCAACTCCCCCGCCCTGGTCCGCCAGGGCCAGATCAGCGAGTTGATCGCCGCCAAGCCCCAGAACCGCCGCCGGATCCTTGAGGAAGCGGGCGGCGTCGCCGGCCTGCACACCCGCCGTCACGAGGCGGAGCTTCGCCTGAAGGCGGCCGAGGCCAATCTGGAGCGGCTGGACGACATCGGCCGCGAGCTGGAGACGGCGCTGAATCGGCTGAAGCGCGAAGCCCGTCAGGCCGAGAAATACAAGAAGATCTCCGCCGAGATCCGCGCCCTCCAGGCCGCCCTGCTCTACGCCCGCTGGAACGACGCCCAGATCGCCGCCGAGGCCGCAGCCCTGGAGCTGCGCGCCGCCGACCGCGCCGTGGCCGAGACGACGACCGCCGCCGCCGCCGCCCAGACCGCCGCCCTCGCCGCCCAAGAGGCCCTGAAGCCGGCGCGGGAGGAGGACGCCGTCGCCTCCGCCCTGCTGCACCGGGCCAGTCTGGAGCGCGACCGGCTCGACATGGCCGAACAGGCCGCCCGGGCCGAGGTGGATCGCCTGAAGGCCGAGGCCGCCCGCATCGCCGCCGATACGGAGCGCGAGACCAATATGGCCGCCGACGCCAAGCGCGAGCTGGACCGGCTGGATCACGAACTGGCCCGCCTCCAGGCCGAGATCGCCGCCGCCCCCGCTCGCGGCCCCGAACTGGACAAGGCCCTGGCCGCCGCCGAGGAGGCCCGCAAGACCGCCGACGCTGAGGTCGAACGCCTGGCCGCCGCCCTCGCCGCCGTCGAGGCCCGCGCCAACGCCGAGGCCGCGCGCCGCCGCGACGCCGAGACCCGCCTCTCCCGCGTCGCCGCGCAGTTGGAGCAGGCGAGGCGCGAACGCGAGGCCCTGGGTCCGCTGGAGACGCCGGAGCTGGAGGCCGCCCGTCAGGCGCTGGAAACCGCCCAGGCCGAACTGACCGCCGCCCGCGAAGCCGTCGAGGCGGCCGAAGTCAGACGCGGCGACCTGGCCCGCGCCGAGCAGGAAGCCCGCACCGCCGCCCGCGCCGCCGAAGACCGGCTGGGCCGGTTGCAGACCGAGGCACGCGGCTTGGCCCAGCTGCTGGTCGGCGGCAAGCGCGACCATCCGCCGGCGCTCGACAAGGTCCGCGCAAACCGAGGCTATGAGGCCGCCCTGGCCGCCGCCTTGGGCGAAGACCTGGACGCGGCCCTGGACGCCCGCGCCGCCGCCTACTGGGGCGGGGCGGAACCTCGCCCGCCCGTCTGGCCCGCAGGCGTCGAACCGCTTTCGGATCATGTCCAGGCTCCCGACCAGTTGGCGGCGCGTCTGGCCCAGTGCGGCGTCGCGCCGCGCGCTCAGGCGGCCGAACTGGCCCGCACCCTGCCGGTCGGCGCCCGTCTGGCGACGCCCGAGGGCGACCTGTTCCGCTGGGACGGCTTCGTCAGCCGCGCCGAAGCGCCCCGTCCCGCCGCCGTGCGTCTGGCCCAACGCACCCGCCTGGCTGAGCTGGAAGCCGAGATCGACAAGGGCAAGCCGGCGCTGGAACAGGCCCAGGCCCAACAGAAGGCGGCGGCCGAAACCTTCCGCGCGGCAGAGGAGGCGGTGAAGACCGCCCGCCTGCAACCCTTCGCCCTCGACAAGGCCGTGACCGCCGCCCGCGACCGTGTCGAAAGCCTGACGCGGGACCAGACTCGCCGCGAAGCCCGCGCTCAAGCGCTGGACGAGGCCTTGGCGCGGCTGGCGGCCGAAGTTGCCGAGGCTGAAGCCGCCCTGGCCGCCGCCCAGACGGTCGAGGCCCCGTCGGAAACCCTGGCCGGAATGCGGGACGATCTGGCCGCCGCCCGGGCCGCCGCCGACGCGGCTCGCATCGCCGCCCAAACCGCTCGGTCGGACCGTGACGCCGAGGCTCGCGACCGCCAAGGCCGCGAACAGCGCCTGGGCGGTCTGACCCGGGCGCGCGACGGCTGGATCGCCCGGTCCAAGGACAGCGGCGGCCGCATTGCCGCCCTGGAGAAGGACGCGGAGAAGACGGCCGCCCTGCTGAAACAGGCCGAGGTCGCGCCCCAAGGGTTCGCCGAACAGCGCGGCAAGCTGCTGGACACACTGACCGCCGCCGAACAGCGCAAACAGGCTTCGTCCGACGCCATGGCGACCGTCGAGGCGGCTGCGGCCGAGGCCGACCGCGCCGCCCGCGCCGCCGACGCCGCCGCCTCCCAGGCGCGCGAAGCCCGCGCCGGTCTGGCCGCTCGGGCCGAGGCTGCGGCCGAGAAACTGACCGAAGCCGAGGCGACCTTGCGCGAGACCGCCCAGATGTCGCCCGAAGACCTGGCCCGCAAGCTGACCGACGAGGCCGTGGCCCGGCCGCCTGACGCCGCCGGCGCCGAGAGCCTGCTGTACGGGCTGGAGCGCGAGCGCGAGGCCCTGGGCGCCGTCAACCTGCGCGCCGAGGACGAGGCGGCGGAGTACGGCGAGCGGCTGAACAGCATGAAGTCGGAGCGGATCGACCTGACCCAGGCCATCGCCAAGCTGCGCGACGGGATCGACGAGTTGAACGCCGAGGGACGCGAACGGCTGATCGCCGCTTTTGACATCATCAACGCCAACTTCAAGGCCCTGTTCGAGGCCCTGTTCGACGGCGGCCAGGCCGAGCTGAAACTGGTCGAGAGCGACGATCCGCTGGAGGCGGGGCTGGAGATCTACGCCTGCCCGCCCGGCAAGCGGCTGTCGGTCATGAGCCTGATGTCGGGGGGCGAACAGGCCCTGACGGCGGCGGCCCTGATCTTCGGCGTCTTCCTGGCCAACCCCGCCCCCGTCTGCGTGCTGGACGAGGTGGACGCCCCGCTGGACGATGCGAACGTGGACCGGTTCTGCAAGATGCTGCACGAGATGCGGTCGCGGACCGACACCCGCTTCATCGTCATCACCCACAACCCGGTGACCATGAGCCGGATGGATCGGCTGTACGGCGTCACCATGCCCGAGCGTGGCATGAGCCAGCTGGTCAGCGTGGATCTGAAACAGGCGGAGACGCTGGTCGCATGATCGCCCTGCTGCTCGCATTCGCCGATCCCCAACTGGTCGAGACCGGCGTCGGCCGGTTCGCCGTCTACGCCGATGTCGCCTCAATCGAGCGGCACGGAGACTTGGCCCGGATGCGCGAGCTTCAGGTCACCGAGGCGGGCTTCAAGGTGGGGGACGTGACCTATGTCGGCGGCTGGTCGCGCTGGGTTTTCGATTGCCGGGCCCGCACGGCGGACCGGCTGGATTTCGCCTCCCTGCGCGAAGACGGGACAGAGGGGCCGGCCACGCCCGACGCCGCGCCCGCCTATCAGGCCGCGCCCGGCGGGGATGCGGCGGAGTTGCTGGCCGTGGCGTGCGGGGAGGCTCCGGCGCAGGAGATCCTCACGCTGGATCAGGCGATCGCTCGGGGCCAGGCGGCGTTGAAGGACTGACGCCGCCCCACCCGGCCGCTGCGCGGCCACCCTCCCCGGAGCGGGGAGGGAGATTAGGGGGCCGCTCTTCCCCCTGCGGCCATTCCAGGCGGTCGCGCGGCAGGGCTTCGCGGCATTGGTCGCGCATGAAGGCCATCAGCTTCTCGCGAATCTCGCAGCGCAGGTCGAAGGCGACCGGGGCCGAGCGGGCGCTGGCCAGGCAGCGGACCTGAAGCACCCGTTCGGTGATGTCGGTCACCTGCATGACCTGAACGTCGCCGTCCCAGAGCTTAGAGTTCTTGACGATCCCCTCGAAAGCCTCGCGCAGCTTATCAATCGGGGCCTCGTAATCGACGTAGAAGAAGGCCGTGCCGATCAGGCGGGCGTTCTCGCGCGTCCAGTTCTGGAAGGGCTTGGTGATGAAATAGGACAGGGGCAGGACCATACGCCGCCAGTCCCACAGCTTGACCACCACATAGGTGGCGGTGATCTCCTCCACATTACCCCACTCGTTCTCGACGATGACGGCGTCGTCCAGGCGGATCGGCTGGGTCAGGGCGATCTGGATGCCGGCGACCATGTTCGTCAGGATCGGCTGAAGCGCCAGACCGGCGATGATGCCGACGACGCCGGCCGAGGCCAGCAGGCTGACGCCCCACTGGCGGAAGCCGGAGATGGTCATCAGGGCCAGGCCCACGGTGACGATGAACAGGATCACCTTGGCGACCCGCTGCAGGATGCGAGTCTGGGTCAGGTGTTTGCGGGCGAGCAGATTGTCCTCGACTGAGATATTGTACCGCTTCAGATGCATGACCGACCACATGTCGAGCACCCCTGACGCCATCCAGCCCAGCGTCAGGATGGAGAGGAACAGCAGCACCGCGCGGATGTCGGCCGAGGGTTCGGGATGCATCGGCGACACGGTCACGCCGATGCCGACGCCGATGATGATGATCAGCACCCGCAGCTTGACCCGCGCCCTCTCGACGATCCCGCGCCAGAAGACGTCCTTGTTCCTGACCATGCGGCGCAGGACCGCGAAGACGACCTTGTGCGTCAGCCAGCCGCCGCCGACGAAGACCAGTAGGACGAGGCCGATCACCGCCCATTCGGGCAGCCAGTCGAACTGACGCCACAGGGCGCGGACTTGACGGGTCAGGGCGATGATTTCGGGAGGCATGGGCTCCTAAACGCGCGACAAGCGGGACGGTTGTCGGTCTCAGGCGGCCCCCGCCGTCGCCTCGACCAAGTCCGCCAGGCGTTCGGCGGCGTCGGGGATGGCGACCGAGCGAGCGGCGGCCGACATGGCCGCCAGGCGGGCCGGGTCGGACAGAACGCCGTCCAGGGCGGCGGTCAGGCCGTCCACGGTCAGGGCGTCCTCCAGAATGACCGCGGCCGCCCCGGCGTCGACCAGGGCCTTGGCGTTCAGGCGCTGGTGATCGTCGGTGGCGATCTTGAGCGGGATCAGGACCGAAGGCAGGGCCGCGATCGCCAGTTCGGCGCAGGTCGAGGCGCCGGAGCGGCCGACCACCAGATGGGCCTTGGACAGCCGTTCAGCCATGTCGCGGAAGAAGGGGGCGACCTCGGCCTCGATCCCGGCTTCCAGATAGATCTGGCGAGCGGCCTCCAGGGTTTCGGGCCGGGACTGCTGCTGCACCTTCAGGCGACGACGCAGGGCCTCCGGCAGGGCCGCCAGGGCTCGGGGCGTGGTCTCCGACAGGATGCGAGCGCCCTGGCTGCCGCCCGTCACCAGCAGCTGGATGGGGCCGCCTTCGGCGGGGGCGAGATAGGGGCGGTCGAACAGGGCGCGGATGTCGGCGCGCACGGGCGAGCCGACGACGTGGGACCGTCCCTGAACCTGGGCCGGCGCCCGTTCCAGGGTCGGGAAGGACGAGGCCACCTGTCCCACATAGGGGGCCAGGATGCGGTTGGTTCGGCCCAGGACGGCGTTCTGCTCATGGATGACGGTCGGCCGCTGCGACGTCACCGCCGCGACCAGGGCCGGGGCCGAAGGATAGCCGCCGAAGCCCACCACGACGTCGGCGCCCAGCCGGTCGAAGGCGGCCCGCGCCTGCATGACGCCCTTGAAGATCTGCACCCCGGCCTTGATCAGGCCCAGGGGGCCGGCGCCGGTCGCGGCGTCCAGGGCCAGCCGTTCCTCGGCCGGAAAGGCGTGGGCGTACTGCTCGCCCCGATGATCGGTCGCCAGGACCACGCGCCAGCCGCGCCCGGCCAGCTCCCGCGCCAGCGCCTCGGCGGGGAACATGTGGCCGCCGGTGCCGCCGGCGGCGACGACGCAGAGTTTGGACATGGGGCCTCCGGGAGAAACAGTGTCTGAATAGTCCGATTTGTCCGGTCTGAGGACGGCGGGCGGAAAAAAGAGTGTCCGATGTGTCCGATGTGTCCGGTTGGGCCGTTCGGTCCCTTCGACCCCCATAGAATGCCGCGGTTTTTCGGCGCGATGCGGAGAAGGCGGTTGGTCGGGATCAACGCCTTGATAAGGCGCAGGTTTACGGCCCTGATCACGGGCCTTCACGCGCCGCCGCCCTAAAGCAGCCGCCGCCCCGGGCGCGACAGGCTGGCGCCCGGCTCATAGGCGCCCGGCCGACGCCGGGTCAGGGCCAGGGCGAAGCCCATGGTCAGGCCCATGGCGATCATGGAGGAGCCGCCGTAGCTGACGAAGGGCAGGGTCATGCCCTTGGTCGGGATCAGGTTCAGGTTCACCGCCACATTGATGCAGGCCTGAAGCCCGATCAGCATGAAGAGGCCCGCCGAGGCCGTCTGTTCGAACGGATCGGTCAGCTTCATGGCCCGGCGCATGCCCCGGACGACGATGAAGGCGTAAAGGCCGATGATGATCAGGCTGAGGATCAGGCCGAACTCTTCGGCGCCGACGGAATAGATGAAGTCGGTGTGCAGATCCGGCACCCGGCGCTTCATCACCCCCTCGCCCACCCCGCGGCCCAGGAGGCCGCCCGCGCGGATGGCCTCGGCGGCGGCGTCGATCTGGTGGGTGTCGGTGGTCTCGGGCGAGAAGAAGCGGCTGAGGCGGTCGCGCATATGGCCGAAGACGAAATAGAGCGACACCAGCCCCGCCATGCCGGCGCTGGCCAGGACCGCCATCCATTTGAACGGCACCCCGGCCATGAAGAAGACGGCCATGAAGGTGGTGGTGATCAGCAGGGTCTGGCCGATGTCCGGCTGGATCAGCAGCAGGCAGACCGTCAGGGCGTAGAACCCAAACGCAATGGTGACGCCCGGCACCCCCTGCCCCTTCTGCGCCTCGGCGAACATCCAGGCGGCGAAGACGATCAGGCCGGGCTTGGCGAACTCGCTGGGCTGCAGGCTGAAGGGGCCGAAATTCACCCAGCGCGCCGCCCCCTTCACCGTATCGCCGATGAAGGGCAGGGCCATCATGACGACGATGGCGCCCAGGAGAGCCAGGACGGCGATCCGCCGCACCCCGCGCGGCGACATCAGCGAGGTGGTCAGCATCAGGGTCAGGCTGACCCCGGAAAAGACGATCATCCGCCAGGAATAGTGGAAGGGATCGGTGATGGATTCATCGGCCAGGATGGCGGCCGGGCTGGAGGCGAAGCTGAGGGCCACGCCCAGGCCCATCAGGGCAAGCGCCGCGCCCAAGAGGCCGCGGTCCACGGTCCAGAACCACTGGGCGATCGGGCTCTGGTCGTTTCGGGAAAAGGCGGGGGTGTAGGAGGCGCTCATCGGGCCGTCTCCGGGATTGCGCCGAGGTTCAGGACGGCGGCGCGGAAGACCTCGCCCCGCGCCTCGAAGTCGGGGAACTGGTCGAAACTGGCGCAGGCGGGCGACAATAGCACGATCTGGTCGCCGCCCGCAGCCTGGGCGTCTGCGGCGGCGGCGGCGACGGCGGCGTCCATGGTTTTCGAGATGACGTGGGGCGTGTCGCCCAGGGTGTCGGCGAAGGCCTGGGCCGCGTCGCCGATCAGATAGGCCTTGGCCACGCGCGGGAAGAGGTCGGTCAGATCATCGATGCCGCCGTCCTTGGGCTTGCCGCCTGCGATCCAGAAGACCTTGGGATAGGCGGACAGGGCCTGACGCGCGGCGTCGGCGTTGGTGGCCTTGGAGTCGTTGATAAAGCGGACCGGGCCGATATGGCCGACGGCCTCCATCCGGTGGGCCAGGCCGGGGAAGGTGAGCAGGCCTTTGACGGCGGCCTCATGCGACACGCCCAGGGCGCGGGCGGCGGCATAGGCGAAGGCGGCGTTCTGGGCGTTGTGACGGCCGGGCAGCGAGCGGGCGGCGGAGAGGTCGGCGAGGATCGCGCCGTCCGACTCTATCGAGGTTGATCGCACCTCTATTCCGCTCATCCCGGCGAAAGCCGGGACCCAGTCCTGTGGGCGCTCCGGCGGGTGCGATGCGGCAGCACGCTGATCCCCGGCATCGTGTCCTGACGAAAGCACTGGGTCCCGGCTTTCGCCGGGATGAGCGGAAGAAATGGTTAGAACACGCGAGGCCAGGTCGCGGACGATCCCCTGCCCCCATTCCTCGTCGACCCCCACCAACGCCACCGCCTCCGGTCCCTGCGCTTGGAATATCCGCCGCTTGGCCGCGACATAGCCCTCCATCCCGCCGTGGCGGTCCAGATGGTCGGGCGAGACATTGGTCAGGATCGCCACGTCCGGCGCGAAGCGCGTGGTCAGGTCCAACTGATAGCTGGAGACCTCGATCACATAGACGGCGCCCGGCGTCGGCTCCGGCAGGGCCAGGACGCCGATGCCGATATTGCCGCCGACATAGACGGTCAGGCCCGCCTGTTGCAGCACCCAGCCGATCAGGGCGGTCGTCGTGGACTTGCCGTTGGTGCCGGTGATGGCGACGACCTTCGGCCGCCGCCCCTGCGGCAGGGCGTCCAGGGCGCGGGCGAACAGTTCGATGTCGCCGACGACCGGAACGCCGGCCTCGCGCGCCTTGTCCACGGTCCAGTGCGGCTTGGGATGGGTCAAGGGCGCGCCGGGCGACAGGACCAGGGCGGCGAAGCCGGACCAGTCGGCGGTCGTCAGATCCTCGACGACGAGGCCCTCGGCCTGGGCCTGAAGCCGGCCCGAGACGCCGTCGTCCCACAGGACGGGGATCGCGCCCCCGGCCTTCAGGGCGCGCGCCGCCGTGATCCCCGACCGTCCCAGGCCGAAGACCGCGACCCGCCTGCCCTCATAGCCGGGAACCGGGATCATGGCGTCAACGCAGTTTCAGCGTGGACAGGCCGAGCAGGGCCAGGGCCCCGGCGATGATCCAGAAACGGATGACCACGGTGGATTCCGGCCAGCCCATCTTTTCGAAATGGTGGTGGATCGGCGCCATCAGGAAGATGCGCTTCTTGGTCAGCTTGTAATAGCCGACCTGGATCATGACCGAGGCGGCCTCCATCACGAACAGACCGCCGACGATGCCCAGCACCAGCTCGTGCTTGGTGGTGACGGCTATGGCGCCCAGCGCCCCGCCCAGGGCCAGGGAGCCGGTGTCGCCCATGAAGATCTTGGCCGGGGGGGCGTTGTACCAGAGGAAGCCCGCGCCCCCGCCGATCATGGCGGCGCAGAAGATGGCCAGCTCGCCCGATCCGGGAACGTGGTGGATCTGAAGGTATTGGGAGAAGACGAAGTTGCCGGCGAGATAGGAGATCACGCCGAAGGCGCCGGCCGCCATCATCACCGGCACGGTCGCCAGCCCGTCCAGACCGTCGGTCAGGTTCACCGCATTGGAGAAACCGACGATGGTGAAGGCGGCGAAGGCCACATAGAACCAGCCGATGTTCAGCAGAACCGCCTTGAAGAAGGGGAAGGCGATCGAGGTCTCAAGCCCCGGCGAGGTCGGCGAGGCGGTCATCCAAAGGACGGTCAGGACGCCGGCGATCACGGCCACCGCCGTCTGGGCGACCAGCTTCTGTTTCGAAGTCAGGCCCGCCGAGGTCTGTTTGGTCACCTTGGCGTAGTCGTCGATGAAGCCCAACACGCCAAAGGCCGCCGTCACGAAGCTGACGATCCAGATATAGGGATTGGTCAGGTCGCCCCACAGGAAGACGGCCACGCCGATGCCCGCCAGGATCATCAGCCCGCCCATGGTGGGGGTGCCGACCTTGGACAGGTGGGAGACCGGACCGTCGTCGCGGATCGGCTGGCCCCGGCCCTGTTTGGCGCGGATCCAGTTGATGAAGCGGCTGCCCATGGCCACGGCGACGATGGCCGCCGTCGCCAGGGCCAGGGCCGTGCGGACGGTCTGATACTGGATCAGGTTCAGCAGCGGATACTGGTGCGCGACGTCGGCGTAATAGAGGTACAGAAGATAGAACATGCGGGGTCTCTATCGGGGCGCCGGGGGCGTGTCAGGGCTTGAAGGGGCGGTTTGAAGATCGGCCAGGGCCTTGGCGACCAGGGACGCCCTGGACCCGTTCGATCCCTTGACCATGACGATATCGCCGGGGCCCGCCAGCACGGACGCCTCGGCGGCGAGTTCGGCGGCGGTTTCGCGCCACAGGCCACGGCGCGAGGTCGGCAGGGCCTCGTAGAGCCAGCGCATCTGAGGCCCGGCGGCGTGGACCAGATCCAGGCCCGCCGCCTCGATCGGCTGGGCCAGGCCCTCGTGCAGGGCGCGGCTCTGGTCGCCCAGCTCCAGCATGTCGGTCAGGACCGCGATGCGGCGGCCGGCGGCGGGGCGGGCGGCCAGGCTCTTGAAGCCCGCCGTCATCGACAGGGGATTGGCGTTGTAGCTTTCGTCGATCAGGGTGAAGGCGCCGCCGGGGACGGCGACGGCGCGGGTCTGGCCGCGTCCCGCCAGGGGCTGGAAGCCGGCCAGGGCCTGGAGCCCCGTCTCCAGTTCGACGTCCAGGGCGTTCAGCATCAGAAGGACGCACAGGCTGTTCAGCCCCCAATGGGCGCCGGACTGGGCCAGACGATACTCCAGCGGCTTGCCGAACAGGTCTGCCAAGACCGTCGCCCCCTCGGCGTCCGGGCGGAAGTCCTTGAGGCGGGCGTCATGGCCCGGATCGGTCCCGAAGGTCACGAGCCGCGCCCCGGCCGCCCGGGCCGCGTCACACAGCAGGCCGGAAAAGGCGACGTCGCCGTTGGCCACCGCCGTCCCGCCGGGGATCAGACCCTGGAAGATGGAGGCCTTTTCGCGCGCCACCCCCGCCTCTCCATCCGAGAAGGCCTCGATATGGACCGGACCGACCGTAGTGACGCAGGCGGCGTGGGGCGCGACGAAGCGCGACAGGGGCGCGATCTCGCCGGGGGCGTTCATGCCGATCTCGAAAACAGCGCGCCGGGTCTCGACCGGCATCCGCGCCAGGGTCAGAGGCACGCCAATATGGTTGTTGTAGCTCTTGATCGAGGCGTGGGCGGGGCCGGCCAGATCAAGCCCCGCCTTGATCGCCTGGGTCACGCTGGTCTTGCCGACGCTGCCGGTGACGGCGCCGCGTTTGACGTGTGGGGCGCGCTCGCGGGCGGCGACGCCCAGGGCCTCCAGCCCGTGCAGGGTGTCGGGGACCACGACATAGGGTCCGCCCTCGACCGGCCGTTCGACCAGGGCGGCCGCCGCGCCGGCGGCGAAGGCTGAGGCTGCGAACTCATGCCCGTCGCGCGCGCCCTTCAGGGCCAGGAAAAGGTCGCCGGGGACGATCTCGCGGCTGTTGTAGGTCAGGCCCGTGACGGGGCGGTCGTCGCCGTGCAGCACGCCGCCCGTGGCGGCGGCGATCTCGGCGGCCGTCCAGAGCGGGCGGGCGGGTGTATCAGGCATACAAAGACAGGGCCTCGGACGCGACGGTGGCGTCGTCGAAGGGATGAGTCGTCCCGCCGACGATCTGGCCCTGTTCATGCCCTTTTCCGGCGATCACCACCACATCCCCGTCGCGCATCATTTCGATGGCGGCTTCAATGGCCGCGCGGCGGTCGCCGATCTCCAGCGCATCGGGGCAGCCGGTGCGGACCTGGGCGCGGATGGAGGCGGGGTCTTCCGAGCGGGGATTGTCGTCGGTGACGATGGCGACGTCGGCCAGACGCGCCGCGATCTCGCCCATCAGGGGCCGTTTGCCGCGATCCCGGTCGCCGCCGGCGCCGAAGACCACGATCAGACGGCCGGTCGCATGGGGGCGCAGGGCGGTCAGCACCGTCTCCAGCCCGTCCGGCGTATGGGCGTAGTCGACATAGACCTCGCCGCGTCCCGTCTCGGCGCCGATCCGTTGCAGCCGGCCTTGCGCGCCGGTCAGGCCTTCCAGGGCGCCGATGACGGCGTCGGGGCGGTCGCCGGCGGCGATGCACAGGCCCGCCGCCACCAGGGCGTTCGAGGCCTGGAAGGCGCCGGCCAGGGGCAACAGGATGTCACGCACCTCGCCCTGCACGTCCAGGGTCAGGCGCTGGCCCTCCGGCGTCGCCTGGCGGCCGATCAGGGTCAGGTCGCGCCCGCGTTCGCCCACGCCCATGACCCCCAGGCCCGCCATGATGGAGGCGGCGGCGAAGGCGGAATAGGCGTCGGAATCGGCGTTCAGCACCGCCGTGCGGCCGCGCGGCAGCAGGGCCTCGAACAGGCGCAGCTTGGCGGCGCGATAGGCGTCCATGGTGCCGTGATAGTCGAGATGGTCCTGGGTCAGGTTGGTGAAGGCCGCCGCCTTCAGCGCCACCCCGTCCAGACGGCGCTGGTCGATGCCGTGAGACGAGGCCTCGACCGCCACATGGGTCACGTCCTTGGCGGCCAGTTCGGCCATCAGGCGGGCGGCCTCGGCGGCGTCGGGGCTGGTCAGGCCGGGGCCGGTCAGGGCGTAGGTCTTGTCGCCCTTCTGACCGACGACGCCCAGGGTGCCCATGCTGGCCGACTTGTGGCCCAGGCCCGCCCAGATCTGGCGGCAGAAGGCGGCGACCGAGGTCTTGCCGTTGGTGCCCGTCACCGCCACGCAGGTCTTGGGCTGGGCGCCGTAGAAGCCGCGCGCGGCGATGGCGTAGGTCCGGCGCACGTCGCCCGAGGTGACCAGGACCGGCGCGACGCCGTCGGGCGTATCGGCCGGCGCCAGGACGGCGGCGGCGCCCTGGGCCAGGGCCTGGGGGATGAAGGCGCGGCCGTCGGCCGTCGTGCCCGGCAGGGCGACGAACAGGGCGCCGGGCGCGACCTTGCGGCTGTCGGCGGTCACGCCGGTGATGATCGGATCGGACGCCAGGTCACGGCGCAGCAGGTCGGACAGGTGAAGCGCGCTCACAGCCCGTCCCCCTGAACGTCCTGATATTGCGGGATCTTCTCGCCCGAGGCCGTGCGCCAGCGGTCGGCGCGGCGTTCGATGCCCAGGAAGCCGGCGATCCGGTCGGCGATGTTGCGCACGGCGGGCGCGGCCACATAGGCGCCGGTCTTGGGATAGGTTCCCGGCTCGTCCATCAGGACGAAGACGGCGTAGCGTTTGGCGGTCAGAGGCCCGTCCACGGGGAAGACGGCGGCGAAGGAGCCCAAGGCGTGGCTGGGGTCATAGCGGCCGTTGACCAGCTTGTTGGCCGAGCCCGTCTTGCCCCCGACCCGCAGGCCCGGCGCGTCGGCGAAGCCGCCAGAGCCCTTGACCACATTGGCGCGCATCAGCTCCAGCACCGCCCGCGAGGTGTCCTCGGTGACGATCTGCTGCGGCTTGGCGCCGCGCGCGCCGCCGCGACGCAGGGACAGGGGCACCATCCGCCCGCCGTTGGTCAGGGCGCCCATGGCCTGAACCATCTGGGCCGGGGTGATCATGATGCCGTAGCCGAAGGAGAGCGAGGCCAGGGTCGAGTTGTCCCAGCGACGCGGCAGGACCGGCCGGGCCGATTCCTTCAGCTCGATGGTGGAGGCGTCCAGCAGCCCCAGGCGCCGGAAATAGTCGCGCATCGTATCCGGCCCCATCTGCACCGCCAGCTGGGAGGTGCCGATGTTGGACGAGTGCAGATAGACCTCTTCCAGCGTCATGACCCGGTTCTGGGCATGGAAGTCCTTGATCTTGCGGTCGCCGATCTGGAAGGCCTCGGAGGCGTCGAACAGGGTGCCCATGTCGGCCCGGCCGGTGTCGAGACCGGCGGCGACGGTGAAGGTCTTGAAGACCGAGCCCATTTCATAGTGGCCCGAGACGGCGCGGTTCAGGGTGGCGCCGTCCGGCGCCGCGCGGCGGTTCATCTGGCTGAAGTTCGGCCAGCTGGCCATGGCCAGGACCTCGCCGGTCTGGACGTCGGTGACGATGGCGACGGCGCCCTTGGCCTGGTTCTTGATCGCGGCGGCCGCCAGCTCGTTCTCGACCACCCCCTGGACGCGCAGGTCGATCGACAGGGGGAAGCTTTCGCCGCGCTGGCCTGCCGCCCGGATCTCGTCGTTGAAGGCCAGTTCGGCGCCGGAGATCCCCTGCCCGCCCGTATCGGCGTCGCCGATCAGGTGAACGGCGGAGGTTCCCAGCGGATAGGCGCGCCGGTCCTCCGGCTCGAAGGTGACACCGCCCAGGGCCAGATCGTGGACGGCGGCCTTCTCCTGGGGCGTCAGACCGGTCAGCACGATCAGGCGGCGGTCGCCGTCCAGCACCCGCCGAAGCCGCTCGGCCGGAATGCGCGGCAGGGCGCGGCGCAGCTGGCGATAGGCCAGGCCGCGGTCCCAGATCTCCGCCGGGTCGATATAGAGGCCATAGTGGACGATGTTGATCGCCAGCAGCTCGCCGTTGCGGTCCGTCAGGTCGCCGCGCACCAGGGCGTCGGGGCTGGCGCCGGACCCGCGAGCGCCGGCCGGCGCCAACAGGGCCCGGTAGGAGGCCCCCAACGCCAGACCGGCGAAGACGCAGGAGAAGACGATCAGGATCAGGAAGATGCGGACGCGGGTGTCCTCTTCCGGCCGGGCGTCGGCGCGGGCGCGTTCAAAGCCGTGCTCCAGCCGCCAGACCAGTTCCGACAGCCAGCGCCAGAAGGGCGACAGCCGTCCTTGCAGATCCACGCCCGGCGCCGGCCGGTGATAGCGATGATCCTGAACCGTCATTGCGCCGCCTCATCGGATGAGTCGTCGGCAAACAGGGCGGCGGACGGGGTGGCGGCCTGAGGCTGAGCCGGGGACGCAGGCGCCGCGGCCGACTTCAGGTGCGGCAACTGGGCTTCATCGGCCTGGCGACGGACGTCGACCGGAGCCATGCCGATCTGGCGCGACAGATTTTCCAGCCGGGCGGGCTGTTCCAGACGGGCCACCTCGGCGCGCAGCAGGCGGACCCGCTGGCGGTTTTCGCGAATGTCGCGCTCAAGCTCGGCGATGCGGCTGCTTTCGCGCGCGGCGGCGGCCTTGGCCGCATAGACCGAGACGATCATCACCGCGACCAGGGCCACGCCGATGATCTCGATCCAGCGGACGCCGCGGATCTTCCAGTCGAACAGCCGCTGCAGGGCGTTGCGGGAATAGCCGAAGAAGGGCGCCGTGGTCATGCCGCCATCCTCCTCTTTTCGGGCGCCCAGGCCGGGGCCTCGGTGCGGATCGCCGCCCGCAGCTTGGCCGAACGGGCGCGCGGATTGGCGGCGCGCTCGGCCTCGCCCGCTTCGCGCGCGCCCTTGAATTGAAGGGTGAAGCTGGGCTTGCGCGGGTCGACGGCGATCGGGGCGTGACGTGATCCGGCGGGCGTATTGCCCGTCCGTTCGGTCAGGAAGGCCTTCACGATCCGGTCCTCCAGCGAATGGAAGGTGACGACGGCCAGACGGCCGCCGGGGGCCAGGGTCGCTTCGGCCGCCTCCAGCCCGCGCTCCAGCTCGCCCAGTTCGTCGTTCACGGCGATACGCAGGGCCTGGAAGACCCGCGTCGCCGGATGGATGGGGGCGCCGCGACGGCCGCCCAAAGCCTTTTCGACCACGTCGGCCAGATCCAGGGTGCGGGTGAAGGGCTGTTCGGCCCGGCGACGCAGGATGGCGGTGGCGACCCGCCCCGACTGACGCTCCTCGCCGTACAGTTTGAAGATGTGGGCCAGGGGGCCGTGGTCCCAGCCGTTGACGATGTCGGCGGCGGTCTCGCCCTCATCCGACATCCGCATGTCCAGCGGGCCGTCGCGCATGAAGGAGAAGCCGCGCTCGGCCTGATCCAGCTGCATCGACGAGACGCCGATGTCGAAGACGGCGCCGTCCAACCGGGCCTTGCCGCTGTCGGCGAAGGCTTGGGCCAGGCCCGAGAAGGGAGTGCGGACCAGTTGGAACCGGTCGGGGAAGTCGGCGGCCACGGCGTCGGCGTGGGGCTGAACCGTCGGATCGCGATCCAGGGCGATCACGGCGGCGCCGGTCGCCAGAATGGCGCGCGTATAGCCGCCGGCGCCGAAGGTGGCGTCGATCACGACCTCGCCGGGCGCGGGCTTAAGGGCCTCGATCACCTCGGCGAGCAGGACGGGGGCGTGGGGCGCTTCAGTCACGAACCGCCTCCCGCCAGCTTCATCTGGGCCGCCAGTTTCAGGGCGCCGATCTGGGCCATGCCGGCCTTGGCCAGGGCGCGCTGTTCGGCGCGACGGGCCGCCCACTTCTCGCGCGACCAGATCTGGAACCGGTCGTTCAAGCCGACGATGACGACCGTGTCCTCCAGACCCGCCTCGGCGCACAGGGATTCGGGCAGGGTGATGCGGCCGCCCGCGTCATAGGCCAGGCGGACCTGTTCGCCCATCACCTGCCATTCCAGGGCCGAACGTTCCTCGGAGCCGAACGGCAGGGATTCGATCATCTCGGCATAGACGGCGAACAGACGGTCGCCGCCCGCTTCCAGACAGTCGGCCTCGATGGAGGGAAAGATGAAGACGCCGCCGGCCGCGCCGTTTTCGGCCGTGCGGAAATCATTGGGGATCAGGAGACGGCGTTTGCCGTCCAGCTGCTTCTCGTAGGTCGAGAGAAACACGCCCTGCCCAATCGAACCCTTCGGCCCGTCCCTTAGATGCCTGACGAACGCCCGCCGCGCCCGCCTCTCAGCCCCATCTCATGAGAGTGGGATAGCATGGGATGAAATGGGTCTCAATGGGATCAGCAGTGTTACTTAACCATGTTTTCACGCGATTGGACTTGAAGTCGCTCCGACGGAGAGAACATAAGCGGAACTTGCAAAGTATTCACAGGCTGTGGATCAGTCTAGGCAGTCCAGCGCCCACAAGAGGTTAACGGGCGCCGCCGTGTGGACGGCCCGATCCGGCGGCGAAAGATGGGGATGGAAGCAACTGCCTCAAGCGGGCTGAAGACGCGCCGCCCAAACGAAAGGCCTCAAGTAGGCCGAAGGCCGATAGGCCCTCAAAAAAAGATATGCCAGACGGCCTGTAAGCCGGGTTTTGTTCCGCCCCGAAGGACGGCGACGATCATTCCTCTGGACCGTCCATTGCTGAACGGTTCTCGCGACCTACCCGGACATCCAGGGCGGTGAGCCCCGCGAGGCGAACCCCGCACGATGTCCCTATTTGGTCTTGCTCCAGGCGGGGCTTGCCATGCCGTCCCTGTCGCCAGGTCCGCGGTGGGCTCTTACCCCACCCTTTCACCCTTGCCGCCCGCGAACGGGAGGCGGTTTGCTTTCTGTGGCGCTATCCCTCGGGTCGCCCCGGGCGGAAGTTATCCGCCGCCTTTTCACCGTGGAGCCCGGACTTTCCTCGACGGACGCGGAGTCCGCCGCGACCGCCCGGCCGTCTGGCGGGGGCTAGATGCGCCGCCTGGGCGCCCAGGTCAACAGCGGGCGGATCATTCGCCGCTTGACGAGACCGGGGGCGCCGTGACTGCTGAGCGTGGCTGGAGGGGCGCGATCATGGCGAAGACGGCGACAGGCAAGAGCGCGCGGCTGATGGCGGGATTCGGCCTGGCGTCCCTGGCCGCCGTGGGATTGGGCGCCGCCGTCTGCGCCTTCAGCGGCGTATCGGCGGCCTCCTGGGGCCGGAACCTGGCGGCCTGGCTGGTCGGGGCGGTGATCGCCGCTGCCCTGGCGGCGGCGGGGCGGCGCGTCGTCTCGCCGGGGGCGGCGCTGACGGTCGCCGGACTGGCCGTGACGGGGCTGGCGGCCAGCTTCTTCAATCCAGCCCAGGAGGGGGTGCATCGCTGGATCGACGCCGGGCCTCTGCACGTCAATATCGCCATGGTCGTCCTGCCGTCCCTGTCGGTCGTGCTGGCGGCGGCCGAGGATCGTTGGGTGGTCTGGGCGACCCAGGCGGCCGCCGTTGTGGCCCTGATCCTGCTGGTCGCCCAGCCGGACGCTTCTCAGACCACGACCCTGGCGGCGGTCCTGATCCTGGTCGCCGCCTTTCGTGCGCCCGGCCGTGGAGTGAAGGCCGCCTTGATCCTGTTCGCCGGACTTGCGGCTGCGGCGGCCTGGATGCGGCCCGATCCGTTGCAGCCGGTGGCCGAGGTTGAGGAGATCGTCGGCCTGGCCTTCCAGATCTCGCCCCTGATCGGGGGCCTGGCCCTGATCCTTCTGGCCGTCTTCACAGCGGTTCCGGCCGTCCTGACCCGGGCCGACGCCAGACTGAAGCTGGCCGGGGGCGCGTTGAGCCTGTGTCTGGCCGCCTGGGCGGTCACGCCCCTGTTCGGCGCCTTTCCGGTTCCCTTGGTCGGGGTGGGCATGAGCCCGATCCTGGGCGCCTGGCTGGGGGTCGGACTGCTGGCGGCGACGGCGCGCGCGCGAACCTACTAATCCAGCACGCCCGTGACGCTCTCGACGCTGGCCAGCTGCAGCAGGCCGACCAGACGGGCGCGGGTCTCGCCGTCGGCGACGCCGTCGACGCGCCCGGGCCGCCAGTGGCGCTGGAAGGCGCGGACGGTGGTCTCGGTCTCGACGTCATAGTCGCCGCCGGGCGCCAGCCCATAGCCCAGCCGGTGCAGGCCGGCGCGCAGGACCACGACCCCGATCCCCTGGTCTCCCTTCTGCAGCAGGCCGCCCAGGGCCTTGATCCGTTCGGGCGCCGGTTCGAACCACAGGCCGTGTCCGGCCTCGGCCAGCCGCTTCCAGGGAAAGAGTTCGCCGGGATCGGCCTTGCGATCCGGCGCCAGGTCGGAATGGCCGATGATGCGGTTGTCCGGAATGGTCCAGCGCTGGCGAATCTCGCCGATCAGGGCGATCACCGCGGCGATCTGGGCCTCGGGAAAGGGGCGATAGCCGAACTCATGGCCCGGATTGACGATCTCTATGCCGATGGAGACGGCGTTGCAGTCGTCCTCGCCCCGCCAGACGCCCCGACCGGCGTGCCAGGCGCGCCGTTCCTCGGGCGCCAGCTGGAAGATGCGGCCGTCCTCCTCGACCAGATAATGGGCCGAGACCTTGGCCTCCGGGTCGCGCAGACGGGCCAGGGCGGCCTCGCCGGTCTCCATCCCGGTATAGTGCAGGACCAGCATATCGGGCGGCGCCCGGCGCGCATCGAAGTTCGGCGAGGGCGCCGCGATCAGCTCAACCATGGTTCAGGGGGCCTCAGCGGCCGTGGCGGTCCCAGCCGTAGGCGACCCAGGTGCCGTTGACCTTGTGAGCCTCGATCAGCTCGGGGTCTCCGGCGCGACGGCGCGGGGTCAGGTTGCGGCGCGCCCGCATGGCCAGACCGGCCAGAAAGACCAGCACGCCGGCGAACAGGGCGATCACGGCCACCGCGGCGGCGGTGAAGACGGCCAGAACAGCGCCCACCGCCATGGCGGCGACGGCGGCGATCAGGCCGGCGACCCACAGGATGGAGGCCACCAGGCCGTTGGGCCGGCGACGGGCCGCGACCCCCAGGGAGGCGAGACGTTCAGACTGGAACATGGATCATCCTTTCAGACGTTCCGCAGAACGCCCAAGCCTCAATGTCGGTCCATTGAGACGTGCGGTCAATGGAGCGCCCCCTCACGCCTGTGTGCGATGGATCGTCACGCCTCCTTCAGAAGACCGGCTGATCGGCCAGCACGACCGCGCCCTCGCTGCGCATCCGCTCGCCCTCGATGCGGCGCATGACGGCCTGGGCCTGAGGGTCGGCCATGACCCCGCCCAGCATGACCAGGGCCTGGGCCGCCTCGCTCTGGACCCCGAACATTTCCGACAGGGCCTCCCACGGCGACTTCTGCTTGGGGAAATGTTTGAAGCGGACCGACTCGCCGGCCGGAATCTTGGCCAGGGCCTTGGCCTTGGCCACCGCCTCGTTCAGCCCGCCCAGCTGATCGACCAGTCCCAGAGGCAGGGCCTGGGCGCCGGTCCAGACCCGGCCCCTGGCGATCTCGCGCACCCGCGCAGGCTCCAGCTTGCGGCCGGTGGCGACGCGCGTGATGAAGTCGTCGTAGATTCGGTCCATCGAGGCCGCAAAGGCCGCGCGCTGGCTGTTGGTGAAGGGCTGGGTCGGGGAGAAGGCGTCGGCGTAGGAACCGCCCACCGTCAGCTCGCGCATGTCCACGCCGAACCGGCCCAGGGCGTCGGCGATCACGAACTTGCCGCCGAACACGCCGATGGAGCCGGTCAGGGTCGAGGGCTGGGCCACGATCCAGTCGGCTTCGGAGCTGATCCAATAGCCGCCGGAGGCGGCGTAGGCGCCCATGGAGACCACCACCGGCTTGCCGGCGGCCTTGGCCGCGCGCACCGCCGCCAGGATCTGTTCCGACGCCTCGGGCGAGCCGCCGGGCGAGGAGACACGGAAGACGATGGCCTTCACGCTCTTGTCCTCGATGGCGTCATAGATGGCTTCGGCCGTATCGTCCGAATGGATGGAGGAGCCGCCGCCGAAGCCGCCGCCGTCGCTGCGGCCGGTCACGATCGCCCCTTCCCCGCCGACGATGGCTATGGCGTTGCGGCCCGATCCGGTCCGTTCGCCCTTTTCAGAGACGTATTTGCCGAATTCGACGATCTCGGCGCCCTTGCCGGCGCGGCGCTTGATCTCGGCCTCGGCCTCCTCGACCTGGCCGATCTTGTCGACCAGCTTGTTCGAAAGGGCCTGTTCCGCCGAATAGGGGCCGGCCTCGATCACCGTCTTCAGGGCGGCCGGGGTCGTCTTGCGGTCCTGGGCGGCGTTGGCCAGGGCGCTGTCATAGATGGAGGTCATCCACGCCGTCATCGCCTCGCGGTGGGCGGGGGTGTAGTCGCTCTGGGTGTATTCGTTGACGGCGTTCTTGTACTCGTAGCGCTGCTCGAAATCGGCGCGGACGCCGTATTTGTCGAACGCCCGGCCCAGGAACAGACTGTCGGCCGAGAAGCCGGTGGCCTGGAAGCCGGCGGTGTTCTGCATCCACAGTTCAGACGCCGAGGCGCCGACCATATAGGTGGACATCACCGCGCCCGCAGGGGCGAAGCCCTGGCTGTGAGCGATGACCGGCTTGCCCGAGGCGCGGAAGCGGCGGATCGCCTGGCGCAGCTCATCCGCCGAGGCCGGGGTCATGCCGCTTTCCGGCAGGCGGACCAGCACGGCCTTGACGCCGGCGTCCTCCTGGGCCTGGGCCAGACCGTCCACCACCTGGGTCACCGACAGGCCCGATCCCCCGAAGGCCGCGAACGGATTGGTCGAGGGCTGGTCGCTGATCCCCTCGCGCAGGTCCAGTTCCAGAACCATGGTCGCGGGCGTCGTCGGCTTGGAGGCGCCGGCGATGGCGACCGTCAGCAGAACGACCGGGACCACGACGACGAACAGGATCAGTCCGGTGAAGACCCCCAGAACCGTCAGAAAGAATTGCTTCATGGGAAAAGGCGCGCTCGCAAGAGGCCGGAATGGCTCAGCCGCACCATAGAGCGGGAACAGTCACCGTCAAATGAACGTCGTGCAACGTGCGGGCGCAGTTCGGCGCCGCACACGGCCGCGGTTGCAATGCGGCGCCGCGATTGATGCGGAATGCGGAAATGCCTATATGAGCCGCCTGCGAGCGGGGGCTATCGCCCCGTGTCCTATTTCGGAGACCGCCGTCCATGCTGGTCACCCTGATGAAGTCCAAGCTGCACCGGGCCACGGTGACCCAGGCCGACCTCGATTACGAGGGGTCGATCGCCATCGACATGGACCTGCTGGATGCGGCCGGAATCTATCCGAACGAACAGGTCGATGTGCTGAACATCACCAACGGCGCCCGTTTCACCACCTACGCCATAGAGGCCCCGCGCGGCTCCAGGGTCATCGGCGTCAACGGCGCCGCCGCGCGCCTGGTCCAGAAGAACGACAAGGTGATCGTCGTCACCTACGGCCAGCTGCCCCAGGAAGAAGCCCGCCAGTGGACGCCCAATGTCGTACTGCTGGACGACAACAACGAGATCAAGCGCGCGGCCTGAGCCGAGATCGTCGCCGATGCAAAAAAGGCCCGCCGGCGACGGCGGGCCTTTCTCATTCTGCACCCGGGATCAGCGGGCGATGTCGTAGACGCCGGTGATGTCGATCCGCACCGTCAGTTCGCCGGCGGCCACCGGCGTGCTGTCGCGGCTTTCCAGCGCCACGGCGCGGGCGGCGAACATCGGCTGCGGCGGCTGGGGCGCATAGCCGCCGCCTTCGCTCAGGTTGCGGATGCCCGCCAGCTGGACGTTCAGGGCCTGGGCGTACAGCTGGGCCTTGGCCTGGAGAGCCCGCACGGCCAGTCGGCGCGCCCGGTCCTCGGCCGCCGAGGGATCCTTCAGGCCGAAGCTGATGCCGTCGATCTGATTGACCCCGGCGGCCACCACGGCGTCGGCGGTGGCGCCGACCTTGGTCAGGTCGTTGATCGTCACCGTAACCCGGTTCACGGCCTGATAGCCGCGTAGTTTCGGCGGTTCGTTCTGCTGATAGTCATATTGCGCCGACAGGTTCAGGCCCGAGGTCTGGACGTCGCGCTCGGCGATCCCGGCGCGGCGCAGGGCGGCCATGACCTGGGTCATGCGGGTCGCATTGTCGCGCATCGCCTCCTGGGCCGTCGCCGCCTCGGTCTGGACGCCGAAACTGATGGTCGCCATGTCCGGCGCGGCCTTGACCTCGCCATAGGCCGACAGGTTCAGCGAGGGCGGAGGCTGCATCATTTGGACGCCCGGCTGGACCGTCTGGGCCGCAGCCGGCGCGACGGCGCCCATCACCGCAGCGGCCGTCAGGGCCCCGCCCAGCATCAGGGATTGGAAGGCGCGTTTCATGAAGATGTCTCCGTGGAAGATCCCGACCGACGGGGTCGTCGATCCATGGCCGTAACCTTGGCCTTTTACGCCTGAACGAACGTCCGGTCGTCGATGTCGGTTTCCGTTCATCTTGATGAATTCGCCGAAACGGACGCGGCGAAGATCAGGCCCTTGGCAAGCCGCGCCCTCCCCTGCTAGGCCGTTCCTCCCGCCGCGCCGCGCCTCTCGGCCGCGTCCCTGGGGGCCTGTAGCTCAATGGTTAGAGCCGACCGCTCATAACGGTCTGGTTGGGGGTTCGAGTCCCTCCGGGCCTACCACGGGACTTCTTTCTCTGAATTTCTCAGCCCTCAGGGGTCTAGCCGAAACGGCCGAACACAAGTAGTCAAACAGCAGATCGCTTGTGCGGTCGATGTCGAACACCCACTTCTCTCTCTTCCAACCGTCGGGAACACGGCGGCGGCGAAGGGATTTTCTTAATCATGGGCCGTTAGGCTCTGAACGTCGGTATTTTCCGACTCTGGAAGCGAGGCAATGAGTATGCGTGCGACCGAAACGATCTAAGCCCCGCCAGCGGGCTGCTGGTTTTTCGCCGAACGGCGAGTGAAAGGGACAGGGCCTCACCAGCCCTGTCCTTTTTGCTTTTTGGCCCTTCCTTTTTGGATTGCCGCGTTCGCTGAAAACGAGCTTTATGCCACCGGGAGGCGCGTGATGTTCAAAGGCAGGTGGTGGGACAGGCTGGGTTGGTTGGCGGGCGCCATAACCTGGATCGCGGGCTGGGCGGCGATCTTTTGGCCGCCGATCCGAGAGTATGGAAAATGCGTGGCGATCAGCGACCCTGCCTTGGCCCACCGGCTGAACGCTGTTGCGGCGGGCCAAGCAGGCGAACTGCCCAAGGTCTGCACCCACGACGCCGTCGACACCTTCATCGCCCTCCTGCAAATCCCGACGCCGATCTATCCAGACGTGCCGATCGGCGGCTATCTGTTCTTGGCGGCGAGCGTCATACCCTTGGTGGTGCTGGGCATCTGGGTTCGACAGGCGATCGAATACTGGGACAATGCGCGCGTCCCACTGTCGGTTTTGGAGACCGACGTCACCCTAAGCTTCGCCGAGCCCGACATGAAGCGGGCAATTTTGACGAGGAAGCAATTCTTCCACGCCAACCAACCCGACGTGGGCGCCTATCATTCGACCACCAAGGTGGATGGGGAAAAGGCGTCGATAGACCCCGACCACCAAGTCTTTGACGCCCAGGTCGGACATCGCTCGATCAAGGGGGAAATCATAAAGCAGGGCAACGAAAAATCGATCAATGTGATCGAGATCTACAACGAATCCCTGCCTCGAAATCCGCTCATAACCATACCGCCCAACCAGGTAGTACATTCGATTTACAAGAATTTCGGCGCATTCTTCAATGTGATCGTCAAGAGAACGACTGTCATTCATCTGGTCGATGAATACAACGCAAAAGAACCGTTCTACTCCATATCTTCGATGCGATATCCGGTGACGAACGTAAAACTGAGGTTCCTTTTCCATTCTGAAACCGCGCCGTCTCCAGAAGACATCTCCGCCTTCCTGATCAAGGACAATCTGGCGATGCGGCTGGCCTTGCCGCCTTGCCATGAGGGCGCCTTCACCACCTATGAGGTGGCGGTGCGAGAGTTCAAATCCGCGACGATCCGCGTCGCCTGGAACAATCGGAACCTGTTCGCTTGGAAGGAGCGGCAGCCGACGGCGGACAAGCCGTCTCAGCCGCAAGCCCCTACTGCGGAGAAGCCTGCGAAGAAATGAGACGTCGCGCCGAACGCGCAGCGCGAGCCTCAGCCGCCCTGGGTCCAGCGTTCGACGTCCGGCTCCAGTCCGATCAGGGCCAGGCCGGCGGGATGGATTCGAACTCGCGGAAGACTCGGTCCGACAGCGCTCGCCGTCAGCTTTCAGGGAGGCCTTTTAGGCGCTTCAGACCCTCGCGGGCGTACTCATTGTCTGGATCAAGCCGCAGCGATGTTTCGAAATGGGCGATCGCCGCTGCAAAGTCGCCCTCGGCCGCTGAAAGGTCGGCGAGGCCGTCATGGCTGAAGGCCGATTGCGGAAACTGTTCGAGGGTGAAGGCGAACAGGCGGCGCGCCTCCTCCATCGCGGGCAGGCCGGACAGTTCATAGCCGATCTCGACCAAAAGTTCATCGGTGGCGAAGGCTTCGGCCGAGGGCTGGGCCGCCTTCATGGCCTGATACTGGCGGATTCCAGCCTCGGCCCCGCCCGCCATCACCGCGTCCAGGATCACCGTCTTGGGCTGAACATCCGGCAAGGACGTCGCCTCGCCGAAGTAGAGGCCGGCGAGAGCCCGGGCCGTCCCGCCGCCGCTGGCCTCGTCGCTGTTGCTGAGGACCACGATGGTCAGGTCGTCGTCAGGAAAGCGGGCGACCATGTTCGAAAATCCCGGCCCGCTGCCCGCATGGCCGACCATACGACGACCATGCCAGGAGCGGATCTCCCAGCCGAAGCCGTAGTTGTTGCGCGCCCCGTCGGTCATCTGGGCCAGGGAGGCAGGAGAGACCAGCCGCCCGGCGCCGACCGCCTGGGCCCAGGTCGACAGATCGTCCACGGTGCTGCTGAGCCCCGCCTCGCCGTAGACGCCGGTCATCGACTGCGGCGTCGCCTCGATGAAGGTGGAGCCGATCGAATAGTAGCCGGTCGCCAGATGAGGGATGATCCGGCGTGAAGCGTTGAAGACCGTATGATCCATGTGGAGCGGCGCCAGAATCCGCTCACGAAGGACCTCCGGATAGGGTTTGCCGGCGACCCGTTCGATGATCGTCCCCAACAGGTTGTAGCCGGTGTTGCTGTACCGATAGCCCTGGCCCGGCGCGAATTCGAGCGGCCGATCCCGCACCAGGGCCACGACGCCGCCGGGGCCGTAGGTTCGGCTGTCCAGGGCTTCGTCCCAGTCCGGCAGGCTGGTGTAGTTGGGGATTCCGGAGGTGTGGGTCAGCAGTTGCCGCACGGTGACGGCCCGCCAAGCCGGGGGACAGTCGGCGAGGTGGTCGCAGGCCAGGTCATCGACGCTGAGCCGCCCCTCCTCCTGCAGCATCATGATCAGAAGGGCGGTGAAGGGCTTGGTGACCGAGGCCAGTTGATAGACGGTGTCGGTGTCATTGGGAACGTCGAAGGCCCGGTTCGCCAGTCCATAGCTTCCACGGAAGACAGGCCTCCCGTGGGCGGCGACCAGGACGGTCCCGCTGAAGGCCGCGTTACGCACCGCCGCCTTCATATAGGCGTCGAAGGCCGCGCTCAGATCGGGTGCGACGGCGGACGGTGACGGGGCTGACTGGGGCTGGGCGGCCTGGATCGAGGTCGCGCACGCGCCGCTCAGCAGGGCGCAGGCAACTGCGGCAGCCGCGCGCCAGGTCTTGTTCAAAGCCACGTCAAATCCTCCGTCACATCCAGATATCTTTGCATCAAATTATTTTACGTCAAGATATTTTACACAAAGGTTTGTGCGCGTGGTTTTCACCGCCTATCCTCCCCCCATGATCCAGCCCCCCTCCTCGCCGGACGTGATCGACGCCGTCCTGGCTGACTGGCGAAACGCGCGGCCCCAAACCCAGGCCGACGCCCTGAACATCGTGGGACGCATCCTGTGGCTGGGGCGACGGTACGAAGAGGCCGTGGCTCAGATGCTGGCCGAACACGGCCTGTCCTATTCCGACTATGACGTGCTCGCGACCTTGCGCCGCGCCGGCGCGCCCTTCGAACTGTCGCCGACGGATCTGGCTAAGCGTGTCCTGCTGAGTTCGGGCGGCCTGACGGCCTGCCTGCGGCGTCTGGAGACGCGAGGCCTGGTGTCGCGCCACAGTGTGAAGGAAGACCGCCGACGCCTGTTGGCGCAGCTGACGCCGGAAGGTCTGACCCTGGTCGAGGGTTTCATAGACCCGCGTTTCGCCATGGCCGAACGCGCGCTGGCCCCGCTGGACCCGACCCAGAGACGGGAGGCGGAGACGGTGCTGCGCCGCCTGATGACGGCGGCGGAAGACTGAGGCTGCTGCGAATCAGCCGCCCTGGGTCCAGCGTTCGACGTCGGGCTCCAGTCCGATCAGGGCCAGGCCGGCGGCGATGGATTCGAACTCTCCGCCTGTCTCGATCCGGTCGGGGCCGAAGCGGCGGGTGAACAGGGTCCGGACGGCGGGGGTCAGGGAGGTGCCGCCGGTCAGGAAGACGCGGTCGATGGCGGAGGGGTCCAGGCCGGAGCGGTCGATCGCCTGGTCCAGCGCCGCCTCCATCTCGGCCAGTTCGGGGGCGATCCAGGCGTCGAACTGGGCCCGCGTCACCGTCGCCTCGATCCGCACCCCGCCCGCGGCGAAGCGGAAATCGGCCGCCTCGTCCCGCGACAGATCCTGTTTCAGGCTCGAGACGGCGCGGTACAGGGCGTGGCCGTGGTTGTCGTCCAGCACCTCGATCAGCCGCTCGATCTTCTCGGGCTCAAGCGAGGTGGTCGCCAGGGCGCGGATGTCGCGCATGTCGCGCGACGCCCGCAGCAGGGCCAGCTGGTCCCAGCGGGCGAAGGCGGAATAGTAGCGCTGGGGCGCCGGCAGGGTCTTGCCCAGGCTGGTGTAGAAACTGCCCTTGCCCAGTTCGGGCGAGACCAGATGGTCGATGATCCGATAGTCGAAGGCGTCGCCGGCCACTCCGACGCCGGATTGCGCCAGGGGCGTGGATTTCAGCCCCTCGGGCGTGCGTTCGAACCGGACGATGGAGAAGTCGCTGGTGCCGCCGCCGAAGTCGGCGACCAGGACGGTGGCGTCCTGTTTCAGGGTGCGGGCGAAATAGAAGGCGGCGCCGACGGGTTCATAGGCGTAGCGGACGTCCTGGAACCCTAGCCGCTTGAACGCCGTCTCGTAGCGCGACAGGGCCAGGGCCTCGTCGGGCCGATTGCCGGCGAAGGTCACGGGGCGGCCGACGATGACGCGGGGCGGCAGATCGGCCATGGCGGCCCCCGCATGGTGGCGCAGCTTCAGCAGGAAGGCGGACAGCAGATCCTCGAACGTATAGCGCCGGTCGTGGATGCGGGTCTCGGTGAAGGCGGCGCTGGCGGCGAAGGTCTTGAACGACTGAATGAAGCGCGTGTCCACCGGATCGTCCACATAGGCCTCGATGGCCCAGGGCCCGGCCTCGACCACCCGTTCGGGGCGACCGCCGTCTTCGGCCGGGTGAAACTGGAAGCTGAGGGCCGAGCGGAAGGTGGAGACGCCGCCCGACCCGTCAACCGTGAAACGGACCAGCTCGGCGCCGGTCGCAGGATCGGCCAGGGCCACGACCGAATTGGTCGTGCCGAAGTCTATGCCGATCGTGATCGGTTGCGGCGTGGTCATGACCCGGCTCCTCGAAGGGCGGGCTTCCTACAGTGTCCCGGCGGATTAGGAAACGCCGGATCGGGGCTCTACCGGCGGTTCGTCGCCTCGGCGTGTCGCGCCAGCAAGGCCTCGGCCTGGCCCAGGTGCAGACGTTCGACCATGGCGCCCCCCACCCGGATCGCGCCTCGCCCCTCGGCTTCCGGCGCGGCGAAGGCCGCCACCACCGCCTGCGCCGCCTGGACCTCAGCCTCGGACGGGGCGAAGGCGGCGTTGGCGGCGGCGATCTGGGACGGGTGGATCAGGCTCTTGCCGTCAAAGCCGTACAGCCGGCCCTGCGCCGCCTCGGCCGCCAGGCCGTCGACGTCCTCGATCCGGTTGAACACCCCGTCGATGGCCAGCAGTCCGTGCGCCCGCGCCGCGACCACCAGGGCCGCCAGCCAGGGCTTGAACGGTTCGCGATCCGGCGACGCGCCCGTCCCCAGGGCCTTGGCCAGGTCATTGACCCCCAGCATCAGCCCCTGAAGCCCCCCGCCCGCCGCCGCAATCTCATTCAGGGCGATCAGGCCGCGCGGCGTCTCGATCATGGCCCACAGGGCCGCATCCGGCGCGCGGGCCGACAGGGCGTAGACGGTCTCGACCGTCTCCACCTTGGGCGCGACGATCAGGCCGGCGCCCGCCTGAGCCAGAGCGTCCAAATCGTCCTCGCCCCAGTCGGTGTCCAGGGCGTTGATCCGCACGCCCAGACGGGGACGAAAGCCGCCCGCCTTCACCGCCGCCACGGCGGCCGCCCGCGCCTCGATCTTGGCCTCGGGCGCCACGGCGTCTTCCAGATCAAGGACGGCGACATCGCAGTCCACGTTCCGGGCCTTTTCGATCGCCCGGGCGTTGGAGGCCGGCAGATAGAGGACGCTGCGAGCCAGTTCGCCCGACATCAGACCCGCCCGGTGACAGGAACCAGGGCGCCGGTCATGGCTCGGCTATCGGGCGAGGCCAGGAACAGGATCACCGCCGCCAGATCCGCGGGGGCGACCCAGGCGGCCGGATCGGCGTCGGGCATGTCCTTGCGGTTGGCGGGCGTATCAATGATTGACGGCAACACCGCATTGACCGTTACGGACGTGGTTTTCAGCTCCTCCGCCAGGGCCTGGGTCAGGGCGTGGACGCCCAGCTTGGCGGCGCCGTAAGCCCCCATGCCCGCGCCCGGCTTCAGCGCCGCAGCCGAACCGACATTGACGATCCGCCCGTCCGAAGCCGCCTTCAGATAGGGCAGAGCCGCCCGGCTGGCGTTCAGGGCGGTGGTCAGGTTCAGGGCCTGCATCCGGTCCCAGGCCGGCTGCGCGTCGTCCGTCGTCTGCCAGACGAAGCCGCCGGCGATATTGGCCAGGACGTCCAGCCGGCCGTAGCGGCTGATGACAGAGGCCACGGCCTCCTCGGCCTGGGCCGGGTCGGTCAGATCGACGCCGCCGACCTCCAGCACTCCGGCGGGAACCGGATGGCCTTCGGCGTGGTCGATGACGGCGACCGCCAGCCCCGCCGCCAGGGCAGCCTCCAGCACGGCCCGACCCAGCACCCCGTGCCCGCCCGTGATCGCGATCACCCGTTTCATCTCGTCCTCCATCCCTTTGCCCCTCTCGTCTGTCGGCTCAGCCTGCGGCGAAGACCTTGGCCATCAGGCGCTCCAGCCCCGCCTGGTCCACGGCGTCGAAGGCCGCCTGGGTCGTCGCGTCCACGTCGAACACGGCGATCAGTTCGCCCTGAGCGTCAAACACCGGAACCACGATCTCGCTGGCCGAGCGGCTGTCGCAGGCGATATGGCCGGGGAAGGCGTGGACGTCCTCGACCAGCTGGGTCTGGCGCGTCGCCGCCGCCGTCCCGCACACCCCGCGCCCGAAGGCGATCCGCAGACAGCCCAGCGTCCCCTGATACGGCCCGACCACCAGTTCGTCGGCCCCATCCGGCGTCTTGGCCGGCGCCACGACATAAAAGCCCGTCCAGAAATAATGGTCGAAGGCGTCGGCCAGCATCGAGGCCACGGTGGCCATTCGCGCGGTCAGATTCGGCTCCCCGTCCAGCACCGCCAGGATCTCGGCCTCGACCTCGGCATAGCGGTTCGCCTTGTCGGCGGGGCGGTCGTCGCGGGGGACATAGGACATGGGCGCTCCTTCGATTCGCAGTCGATATAGGAGGCCCCATCCCCGGAAGCGAGCCTTCGTCCACAGGGTTCAATTTCTTAAATACCGGAAATCGCACAACAAGGTTCGTCGTGTCGAAATTTGCCGCTTGCTGTGGCGCCGCTTTGTCGCAAAACATTGTTAACCATGTTGGGCGGTCTGACCCGTCGGCGCCGGCGCGCCGTCCTGCGTCGCGTCGGCCAGTGGGATTGCGGGAGCGACAGGAAGGTATGGGCGAGTACGACAACGCCGGTCACGGTCCATCCCAGCTCCAGCGGCATCGCATGCCCCTGGCCGGCGGCGCCGTGGCGGTTCTGGTCCTGCTGATTGCCGTCCTGCTTCTGGCCAGCTGCGGCGACGGCGCCCCCGGCTTCTGGCGCCGAGGAGCCCAGAACGAGGCCGCCCTGTCCTGCCCCCGCCCGGCCTCGGTCACGGGGTCCGAGTTCAACGCCCAGGAGGCCGGTCTGCGCCACCTGCGCCGCGCCGCCTTCCGCGGCGACTTCTTCGCCCAGCTGGAGCTGGGCTCGCGCTACGCCGCCGTCCGCGCCACCGACAAGAATATCGAGGATCCGATCGAAAGCTCGGTCTGGTACGCCATGGCCCTGGCCAATGACGAGGGCTACGCCCCGATCAACGGGGTCGAACCCCAGGGCGGCGGCCTGTTCGGCGGCGGCCTGCGCCGTCTGTCGAAGTACGACGACTGCCGCGCCTTCGAACGCCACCGCGCCTATCAGGTGCTGGACCGCCAGCTGTCGCGGATGAGTCTGCAGGAGCAGGAGGCGGTGCGCGACCGGGTCATCTACGTCCTCTCCACCCAGGACGCCGAGGGCTATCGCACCCTGGCCCGCCTCCACGACGGTCTCTACGGCCCCTTCGGCGAGCCTGCCGACAATCGCGAGGCCCGCGAGGCGCTCGGCCGCAAGCCCGAGGGCAAGAGCTTGGGCCAGCCCCGTTCGCGCGGCGGCTACTGGGCGGCGGTCAATCTGTTCCAGCGGAACGACGTCGACGCCTATCTCTACAACTATCTGGCGGTCCAGACCGGCGACGTCGGCGCCTATGTGCTGATGAAGGACTTCGAGCGCTCCTCGCCCGGCCGCGCCCAATATGCAGGCTTCGTCGAGGCCAAGGCGCGTCAGTGGACCCCGCCCTTCGAATTCTATCCGCTGGAGGCCCCGGCCTCCGGCGTCCCCTTCTCGGACGAGAGCCGCCCGCGCGGCGACGCCTATGAATACGCCCTGTCCCGGCTTCAGGGCGAACTGCCCTTCATCCATGTGGGCCGCGCCCTGCGCTATCTGGGCGTGACGCCCGAGGCCGTCACCGCCCCCGAACAGCTCTCCCGCCAGCAGATCGAGGCCTTCGAAGCCATGCTCGGCCATGCGACCGAGAGCCGGCTGTCGCCGCTGGAACGGGTCCGCGCCATCCAGCTGGCGGCCGTCAACGGCTCGTCGGAGGCCCAGCTGGTCCTGGCCGTCATGTACGCCGAAGGCATCGGCCTGCCCCCCGACTACGCCCGGTCGTTCAAATGGTTCGAGGAGGCGGCCCGCCAGGGCAGCCCCGAGGCCAAGTTCGCCATGTCCACCTATTTCGCCCTCGGCGTCGCCGGGGTGGCGGACCAGGACAAGGCCGAGGCCGTCGCCTTCCGCATCGAATCCGCGCTGTCGGGCTTCGGCCCCTCGGCTTCGCGCCTGCAGGCCCTGTTGTCCCAGGTGTCCCGCGCCCAACAACAGCGCCGCTGAAACGGAGGGTCTGGTCGCATGAACATCCGCTCGCTCGCGAAAGTCTCGCTCCTGGCGGCCTTCGCCCTGGCCGCCCTGACGACCCTGCCCGACCCGGTCCAGGCCCAGGTCGCCGCAAAGGTCGAGGCCCAGACCCGGCCCAATTTCGGCGTCCTGCTGGACCCGCCGACCCGCGCCCGGCCCCGCGCCCATCGCCGCTACGACTACGGCCGGTATCGTGGTCCCGACTGGCGTCCCCTGCCCCGCCCCCCGCACCAGGAAGAGGTCGTCCTGGTCGATTGCGGCGGCAATCCCGGCTCGGGCGCGATCGAGAGCGCGGTCCAGCGCGTGCGCCCCGGCGGCACCTTGATCATCCGGGCCAGGGGCGGCGCCTGCGTTGGCTGGCTGAACATCGACAAGCCGATGACCATCATCGGCGACAGCGGCTTTGATCCGCGCCGCTGGGATGCGGCGACGCCCACCCTTCAGGCGCCGGACGGCCTGCCCTGCCTGACCGCCGCCCCCGGCGTCCGGGTCGAGGTCCGCGACCTGGTCTTCGCCTCACCCCACGCCGGCGACGCCGCCTGCGTCATCGGCTATGGGGCTGAAATCGTCATGAGCCGGGTCGGCTTCCGCCACGCGGGCGACGAGGCGGCGATCTATGTCGACGGCGGGCTTCTGGACCTGCGCGACGCCCTGATCGACGCCCGAACCGTCTCGGCCGCCGTGGTGGCCGACGGCGCCGCCGTCACCCTGTACGAAACCGCCGTCACCGGGGCCGTGTCGGGCGTGGATCTGACGCCGGGCTCCGCCGCCCCCTCCAGCCTGACCTCGGTCACCCTGATCGGATCGGAACAGCCGAACAGCTTCGGCCCGCGCGCCATCGGAGTGATCGTTCGCTCCGCCCGCGATTACGGCCGGGTCGAGATCAGCAACGCCAAGATCTGCGGCTATGTCGAAGGGGTGGCGGTGGAGGGCGCCTCGGTCTCGGTCTCCAACAGCCGGATCTGCAAGGGCGACAAGGGCGCGGTCCTCTATAACGGCGAACTGCTGTTCGATCAGAACCGCGTCCGGGTGGATCAGGTCGGGGTCGCCGCCGCCTCGGGCCGGGCGGTGATCACCGGCAACAGTTTCGCCGGCGTCCGCGACGCCATCTATGGCGAGCCGCGCGCCAGCATCGAGGCCCGTGACAATCGGGTGTGGTCGCGAGACCTGTGCCGCCCCCGTTTCGAAAACCGCTACCGCGACCGCTACGTCCCCTCCTGGGGCGGCGGCGACCGCGGCTATGACTGCCAATACAGCCCCTATCCCCGCGACTGGTGGGAGGCCGAAGACGGTCAGTACTATGACTACGGCTATCCGCTGGACGGCTATGATCGGTACCAGCAGGGCTACGGCTGGTATGATCGGGACGGCCGCTATGTGCCGGACAACCGCTACTATGGCGACGATCGTTGGAGTCGCGGCGGGCGCGGCTGGTAATCGTCCCTGTACGGCGCAGTCCGTCGGTTCGGCGGGATCCGAAAAACCGAGGTTCGGAAACCGGTTTCAGGCTCACGCTTTGTTACAAACGCCATGGTCAAGCCGGTTTCGCCGCGCTAGAGCAGGCCGCATGTGCGAGCGGGTCAACCCGCCGAACCTTAAGACAAAGCTCAGGGGCTTAAGATGACTCAGTGGGTGTACGGCTTCGGCGGAGGCTCCGCCGACGGCGACGCGTCGATGAAGAACCTTCTCGGCGGCAAGGGGGCGAACCTGGCGGAAATGTCCGCCCTGGGCCTGCCCGTCCCGCCCGGCTTCACCATCACCACCGAGGTCTGCACCTACTATTACGCCCACGGCGAGACCTATCCGGCCGATCTGGAAGACCAGGTGAAGACGGCCCTGGCCAAGGTCGAGGGCGTGGTCGGCAAGACCTTCGGCGACGTGGACAATCCCCTGCTGGTCTCGGTGCGTTCGGGCGCGCGGGCCTCGATGCCGGGCATGATGGACACGGTGCTGAATCTGGGCCTGAACGACCAGACGGTCGAGGGCCTGGCCAGGCTGTCAGGCGACAGGCGATTCGCCTTCGACTCCTACCGCCGCTTCATCACCATGTATTCCAATGTGGTTCTGGGCCTCAGCCACGACGATTTCGAAGAGGTGCTGGACGCCCACAAGGACCGGCTGGGCGTCAGCGTCGACACCGATCTGAAGGCCGAGGACTGGGAGCGGGTCGTCGAGGACTACAAGGCCGTGGTCGAGCGCGAACTGGGCCACCCCTTCCCGCAGGATCCGAAGGACCAGTTGTGGGGCGCCGTCGGCGCCGTGTTCGAAAGCTGGATGAACGACCGGGCCAAATTCTATCGCCGCATGCACGACATCCCCGAAAGCTGGGGCACGGCCGTCAATGTCCAGTCGATGGTGTTCGGCAATATGGGCGAGACCTCGGCGACCGGCGTGGCCTTCACCCGTAATCCCTCGACCGGCGAGGCGCGGCTGTACGGCGAGTTCCTGATCAACGCCCAGGGCGAAGATGTGGTGGCGGGCATCCGCACGCCCCAGTCCCTGACCAGGATCGGCCGTGAGGAGATGGGCGAGACCGCCCCCTCGATGGAAGAGGCCATGCCCGAGGTGTTCGGCCAGTTCGTCGAGGTGGTGAACAAGCTGGAGAGCCATTATCGCGACATGCAGGACATCGAGTTCACGGTCGAACAGGGCCGGCTCTGGATGCTGCAGACCCGCAACGGCAAGCGCACCGCCAAGTCGGCGCTGAAGGTGGCGGTCGATCTGGCGGCGGAAGGCGTGATCAGCCAGGAAGAAGCCGTCAGCCGGGTCGAGCCCTCGGCGCTCGATCAGTTGCTGCACCCGACCCTGGACCCGGAGGCGCCCCGCACCGTCATCGCCGCCGGCCTGCCCGCCTCGCCCGGCGCGGCGACCGGCAAGATCGTGTTCGACGCCGACGAGGCCGAGCGTCTGGCCGGCCTGGGCGAGGCCGTCATCCTGGTGCGTGAGGAGACCAGCCCTGAGGACATCCACGGCATGCATGCGGCGCGGGGCATCGTCACGGCGCGGGGCGGCATGACCAGCCACGCGGCCGTGGTGGCGCGCGGCATGGGCCGGGCCTGCGTCTCGGGCGCCGGCGAGATCCATATCGACGAGGCCAAGGGCGTCTTCACCGCCCGCGGCCGCAGCTTCAAGACCGGCGACATCATCACCATCGACGGCTCCAAGGGCGAGGTGCTGGACGGCGCCGTGCCGATGATCGAACCGGAACTGACCGGCGACTTCCAGACCCTGATGGGCTGGGCCGACAAGGTGCGCCGCCTGAAGGTGCGCGCCAACGCCGAGACCCCGCTGGACGCCAAGACCGCGCGCGGCTTCGGCGCCGAGGGCATCGGCCTGTGCCGGACCGAGCATATGTTCTTCGACGACACCCGGATCGCCGCCGTGCGCGAGATGATCCTGGCCGACGACGAGGCCGGGCGCCGCACGGCCCTGGCCAAGATCGCACCGTTCCAGAAGTCGGACTTCGTCGAACTGTTCGAGATCATGGCCGGGTTGCCTGTGACCGTTCGTCTGCTGGACCCGCCGCTGCACGAGTTCATCCCGCATACGGACGAGGACATCGACGCCCTGGCCGCCTCGTCTGGCATCGACGCCGAGAAGCTGAAGCGCCGGGCCAAGGAGTTGCACGAGACCAACCCCATGCTGGGCCACCGCGGCTGCCGCCTGGGCGTGGCCTATCCCGAAATCTACGAGATGCAGGTGCGGGCCGTGCTGGAGGCGGCGCTTGAGGTGAAGAAGAGCTCGGGCCAGGCGCCGATCCCGGAGATCATGCACCCGCTGGTCGCTCTGGGCCTGGAGATGAAATATCTGCGCGAACTGACCGACCGCACGGCCAAGGCGGTGTTCGCCGAGGCCGGCGACAGCGTCGACTATCTGGTCGGCACCATGATCGAACTGCCCCGCGCCGCCATCCGCGCGGGCGATCTGGCCGAGCACGCCCAGTTCTTCAGCTTCGGCACCAATGACCTGACCCAGACCACCTTCGGCATCAGCCGCGACGACTCGGGGCGGTTCCTGCAGGCCTATCTGGACAAGGGCATCTTCGAGACGGACCCCTTCGTGCGTCTGGACCAGGACGGCGTCGGCGGCCTGATCGAGATCGCGACCGAACGCGGCCGTGCGGTTCGCCCCGAGGTCAAGCTGGGCATCTGCGGCGAGCACGGCGGGGATCCGTCGTCGATCGCCTTCTGCGAAAAGGCCGGCCTGGACTATGTCTCCTGCTCGCCCTACCGCGTGCCGATCGCCCGCCTGGCGGCGGCCCAGGCGGCCCTGAGCGGTGAGCGCGAAAAGGACCGCTGAGGTTAGACATTCTCCGTCATCCTCGGGCTTGACCCGAGGATAGGACGCGACGCCGCTTGTGCGAAGACTTTGACGCACAGCCCGATCAACGTCTGGTCCTCAGGTCGAGCCCGAGGATGACGGAGTGAAAGATTAGAGGGCGGTCTCTGACGAGGCCGCCCTTTTTGTTGCATCGCCACAAAGTCGCCGACCTTGACAGAACGCAGTGTGTGTCTCTCCGTCCACAGACGACAGACCGTTCTGGCGGCCTCTGGAACAGAGAACGCCCTCACCTATTTAAGCACTCGCTGGATGGGGCTGATGATCCAACCGGTCATCACATCTAGGAGTTAATAAGAAACAATGCGCAACATTCTTCTCGCTGCTGTCGCCGTTTCCGCAATCGCCGCTCCGGCCTTTGCTCAAACCAATCCTGAACCGCGTGGTTACGGATCACTGGGCTATACTCATCTTGAAGGCGACAACGCCACCACCGGCGCCGTGACCGGCCGCCTGGGCGTCAATCTGAACCGCTATCTGGCGCTGGAGACCGAGGCTTCGGTCGGCGTCAAGGACGACGACTTCACCGTCGCCGGAGTGGACGGGACGACCAAGCACGAGTGGGACGCCGCAGGCTATGTGGTCGGCAAGGTGCCGGTCTCCGACAAGCTGGAGCTGTTCGCCCGCGGCGGTTACGGCCACACCGAGCTGAAGCAGGAGTTCCCCGGCGCCAATACCGACGTGGGCGGCGACAGCTGGAACTACGGCGCCGGCGCCAACTACTATCTGGACGGCGTTAACGGCCTGCGCGCCGACTGGACCCGCCGCGACTACCGCGACGACGCGGGCGAGGCGGACGCCTATTCGCTCAGCTACATCCGTCGCTTCTGATCCCGGCGATCAGGCGGATTGAAGAAGGTGCGCTCCGAAAGGGGCGCGCCTTTTTTCTTTCAGGACTTCAGGCGAAATCGCGGGCCAGGGCCCAGCGCTGAGAGCCTTCGCCGAACGGACGCACGAACCAGTCGCGGTACTGTTCGAAGGCTTCGATGATCTTCTGACGCAGGGCCTGGGCGTCCACCGCCTCGCCGCGCTGACGTCGGAGGGCCGCAACGCAGTCGACGACCAAATTCTGGTGGGCCGAGCCGCCCATGCTCTTCAGCACGGCGGCGATATCCTGAGCCAGGCTTTCCAGCACTGTCTTCGGCGTCGTCTGAGCCATCTGGGAACTCCCCTGTTCTCGACAATCGAACGCCTCGCAAAATCCGCCGCCGGATTCAAGCGTGGCCTCAGAAATTATCGTCGCAGATCGGGATTAACCTGCCGTAACGCCGGTCGAAACTTTTGGTTTCGTCACCCTAGCCACGCTTGCGCACGAATACGGTCCCGGCCGAGTACCCTGCGCCGAAGCTGCAGATCAGGCCGGTCTCACCGGGGACGAAGCCGTCGTTGTGCAGGTGGAAGGCGATGATCGAGCCGGCCGAGGAGGTGTTGGCGTAGTCGTCCAGGATGATGACGTTCTCTTCCGACGACGGTTCGCGACCCAGCACCTTCTTGCCGATCAGCTGGTTCATGTTGATGTTGGCCTGGTGCAGCCACAGCCGCTTCAGCTCGTGCGGATCCAGGCCCAGTTCGCCGGCGTGATCGACGATCATGTCCGAGACCATCGGCACCACGTCGCGGAAGACCTTGCGGCCCTGCTGGATGAACAGCTTGTCGTTCTGGACGCTGTCGTCGGCGACCGGCGAATCCAGATGGTCGGTGTCGCGCGCGTTGCGGTTCAGGAAGCCGAAATTGTTGCGGATATTGTTCGAGAAGACGGTCTTCAGCCGCGTGCCCAGCACGTCCCAGCCGCCGGGTCCGGCGGTGTCCGAGGATTCCACGATCACGGCGGTCGCCACATCGCCGAAGATGAAATGGCTGTCGCGGTCGGTGAAGTTCAGGTGGGCCGAGCAGATCTCCGGATTGACCATCAGCACGGCCTTGACCGAGCCGCCGGCGATGAAGTCCGCCGCCGTCTTGATCCCGAAGGTGGCCGAGGAACAGGCGACATTCATGTCGAAGGCGAAGCCCTCGATCCCCAGGGCCTGCTGCACCTCGATGGCCATGGCCGGATAGGGGCGTTGCATGTTGGAGGCGGCGCAGAGCACCGCGCCGATCTCGCTGACGGGCTTGCCCCAGGCCTCGATGGCCTGACGGGCGGCCTTGACCGCCATCTCGGCCAGGATCGACAGCTCGTCATTACTGCGTTCGGGCAAGTTGGGCGCCATGCGGGCGGGGTCGATCACCCCGGCCTTGTCCATCACGAACCGCTGCTTGATGCCCGAGGCCTTTTCGATGAACTCGGGGGAGGAATGGGGCTTGGCCTCCAGTTCCCCCGCCTCGATCCGATCTGCGTGACGGGCGTTCCAGCCGTCGGCCCAGGCGTTGTAGCTGTCGACCAGTTCGGCGTTGGAGACCGATTGTTCGGGGGTGAAGAGGCCGGTTGCGGCGATGACGGCGTGTTGCACGGGTAGACAGTTTCCTTTGCGAACGCCTTCAATAGGACGGCGGCGGCCTGCGGTCGAGACTGGCGATGATCCCGGCGGCCCAGCGCTGGATTTGGCCGCGCGGCGCCGGGGGCGGCGGCCGGTCTCGGGAGGCGATCAGGGCCTGAACCAGATCCTCGGCCTCGCAGGGCCAGCCCTGGGGCGTGACATAGATCGGATAATAGACCAGGGCGGCCAGGATCAGATGATCGACCGTAGCCCGCCGGGTGCGGCGCTGGAAGCCCAGCCGGTCGTCGGTCAGGCCCCAACCCGCATAGAAGGGTCGGCCATAGACCGACACCGCCTTGCCCCTCATCAGGGCCTCAAACCCGGTCAAGGAGGTCAGGGTCGCCACCCGCGCGCAGGCGTTCAGGCAGTCGATGATGTCCAGCCCGTCCGCCACGGCGTCGACGGCGGACAGGGCCGAGGCGTCCAGCCGTCCGGGCCGGTTGCCGGCCAGAACGTCCGGATGGTTGCGATAGACCAGGAAGGCGTCCGGGTGATCGGCCCGCGCCGCCTCGACAAGAGCGGAGTTGGTGTTCAGGTCCGGTTCGCAGCCCAGCAGGATCGACTTGTCGTTCTCCACCTGGCCGACGACCAGCAGGATGTCGCGATCGCCACTCCTGTCTTTGGGCCAGTCCGCCGGCGCCTGGCCCTTCAGATTGTATTTCGACAGGCCGGCCTCGACGATGCGGGTCCGAAGCGCAGCGGCGCGGGCCAGCTGCTCCGGCGTGGCCTCCGTCGTCTCGATCAGGGTCTCCAGCCGCGACGGGCGCGACGGGTCGTAATAGACGCCCTGATCGTCCAGGGCGACCGACAGGGCGCCGACGAAATCGGACCCCAGGCCGCGTGAACGGATGAAGCCGTCCTCCATGCGGACGGTCGGGCCGTCAAAGGTTGCGGCGGCCCGGCGCACGGCCTCGCTCTCCTTGCCCGCCCACCAGATCAGCCGACCATTGGTCGCGGCGGCATGGGCGGCGGCCCGCGACGGCGACATGAAATAGCGCATCCGCGCCTTGGGCGAGTTCAGCAGGCGGCGCACCGGCGGGCGTTTGGCCGGGGCGAAGCCGACAGCGGCCCAGTTCCCAGCCAGACGGTCGGCCCGATCACGCAGGCAAATCAGCCGCTCCAGCGCCTGTTCAGCTTCGCACAGTTCGCCGGTGACGGGATCGACATAGCGGCTGTAGGCGATCAGGGCGGCGGCGGCGACCTGTTCCAGACTGCGCCCTACACCCCGGCGGCCGGTGTCCACGGCGTCGGTCGTCAGGCCCCAGCCGGAATAGAAGGGCGCCCCGAAACAGCGCACCGGCAGGCCGCGCAACAGGGCCTCGAATCCGAGCGCAGACGTGACGCAATAGACGGCGTCCACCGCCGCCAGCAGGTCGGCCGGCCGCACGTCGGCGTCCACCAGGGTGACGCCGGACAGATCGGTGACGCACCCTCGCTTCCTGCCCGCCGCCACCGCCGGGTGGCGTTTGACGATCAGCTGGGCCTCGGGCTCGTCGCGCCGGGCGGCGGCGACCATGGCGTCGAAACTGTCTTGCGTCGCCAGCCCATAGCCGATGGAGGCGTCGCCGAAGGTCTGGTCCACGATCAGCACGCGGCGGCCGGGCCGCAGCAGGCCGGGGTCCAGCGGCCCGCCCATATTGGTCTTGGACACGCCCGAGGCGGCGATCCGGTCGATCAGGGCGCGGGCGCGGGCGGTCAGGGCGGCGTCGCACCAGCCGTCGGCGGTCTGGATCAGCTGTTCGAGGCGGCTCGGCCGGGTGGCGTCATAATAGACGCCCAGGTCATCGACGATCAGGCTGAGGCTGGCCGCCCCCGCCTCCCCCAGGCCGACCGAGCGCAGGAAACCGTCCTCCAGCGCCACATAGGGACGGTTGTTCGCGTCCGCCCAGCGGCGACCGGCGGCGGCGGTGGGTTTCAGGCCCCAGCCCAGCACGGCCTGGACCTGATCGCCCGGCAGGCGGCGCAGATCGTAGTCGTTCAGGAAGACATCGAGGAAGGGGACCTTCAGCACGCCGGGCGCGCAGACCCAGGCGGGGGTTTTGGCGGCGATGTCCGAGGTTGGGGTCAAGGCGGGTCCGACGGATTGAGCGCGAGGTTTAGGGCGGTTGAGGGCGTCGGGCTAGAGTGTGCTGATCTTCCCCCGCTTGCGGGGGAAGTGTCAGGTCGTGGCGCGCAGCGACACGCCTGACGATGGGGGAAGTCTTCTTGTCGAAACAAGACTCCCCTCTCCGACCCTGGTCCGGCTACGCCGGACGCCGGGCCACCTCTCCCGCAAGCGGGAGAGGGTCTTCAGCACCTACCCCGCGATCTGGCCGAAGTCCGCCACCTGACCCATCACGTCGCGCACCTGGCCCAGCAGTTTCAGACGGTTGTCGCGCTCCTCGGGAACGTCCGAGTTGACCATCACCGCCTCGAAGAAGGCGTCGACCGGGGCGCGCAGGGCCGCCAGGGCCGTCATGGCGGCGGCGAAATCCTCGGTCTCCAAGGCGTTCTCGACAGCGGTGCGGGCGGCGCCGACGGCGAAGGCCAGGACGGTCTCGGCCTCGGGCTGGTTCGGCAGGCCGGTCTGGACCATGCCGGTCGGGACGGGCCCCTTCTTCTCCTCGGCGCGCAGGATGTTGGAGGCGCGCTTGTAGCCGGCCAGCAGATTGGCCCCGTCGTCGGTGGCCAGGAAGGCGGCCAGGGCCTCGACCCGGCGCACGATGCGGACGAGGTCGTCGTCGCCCAGGGCGAAGACGGCGGCGACGAGGTCGTGGCGCTGGCCCTGGTCGCGGAGGAGGACGGTCAAGCGGTCGATAAAGAATACAACGGATTCTTCCTGAGCACTGTTCAACAGGGCCATATCCGCCTCCATCACTTCTTCTGGAGGATCAAATTTCCACGCGGGCTCAAGCAAATCTGACACCCGAGGATCTGGCGTATTTTTCTGGGCTTCAGCTACTCGTCGGAACGTCTCTCGTGCTCGCATCAATCCCATTCGGACGGCCTGTTGGTCACCGGCCAGTTCAACTGCTCTTGCGATCGAAAGAGGTCTACCTAATGCAAGCACCAGCCGGATCACCCCCAGCGCCGCTCGCCGCAGCGCGAACGGATCCTTCGATCCCGTGGGCTTCTCGTCGATGGCGAAGAAGCCGACCAGGGTGTCCAGCTTGTCGGCCAGGGCGACGGCGACTGTGACGGGCGCGGTCGGGACCGTGTCGGCGGGGCCCTGCGGCTTGTAGTGGTCGCGGACGGCGTCGGCGACGGCGTCGGGATAGCCGGCGAGGCGGGCGTAATAGCCGCCCATGATCCCCTGCAGTTCCGGGAATTCGCCGACCATGCCGCTGGCCAGATCGGCCTTGCACAGGCGGGCGGCCATCTCGGCTTCGTCCGCGTCGGCGCCGACCAGGGGGGCGATCTCGCGGGCGAGCGCTGCGATGCGCTCGACCCGCTCGGCAAGCGTGCCCAGTTTGGCGTGGAAGGTGACGCCCTTCAGCTTTTCGTTCCAGGCGTCGAAGCCGACCTTCTGGTCCTCGTCCCAGAAGAAGCGGGCGTCGTTCAGGCGGGCGGACAGGACGCGGCTGTTGCCGGCGGCCAGGGCCTGGCCGCCGTCGGTGGCCTCGACATTGGCGACGACCAGGAAGTTGGGGGCCAGTTGGGGCGTGCCCCCCTCCCCCGCTTCGCGGGTGCTCCCCCCAGAGGGGGGAGAGCTGCGGACGGCGAAATACTTCTGGTGCACCTTCATCGACAGGCGCACGACCTCGGGCGGCAGGGCCAGGAACTGGGGGTCCATGTCGCCCAGGATCGGGGTCGGCCATTCGGCGAGCCCCGCCACCTCGTCCAGCAGGCCGTCGTCATCGACCAAGACGAGGCCGCGCGCGGCGCAGGCGGCCCTGGCCTGTTCCAGGATGCGCAGCTTACGATCGGCCACGTCGATCAGGACGAACTCCCGCTCCAGCTGGGTGCGGTAGTCGACGAAGTCGCTGACCTTCAGCAGCTGGCCAGAGCCGAGGAAACGGTGGCCCTCGGTGATCGCATCGGACGGGATGCCGTCGATCTCGAACGGGACCACCTTGCCGTCGAACAGGCACAGGATGCGTTTGATCGGCCGGACCCAGCGCAGGGTTCCCGAACCCCAACGCATCGACTTGGGCCAGGGGAAGGCGCGGATGACCTGGTCCACCGTCTCGGCGACCAGATCGGTGGTCGCGCGGCCCTTGGACGACAGAACGGCGTACAGGACGCCGTCGCGCTCGGTCAGTTGATCGCGGGTCAGGCCGGTCTTGCGCAGGAAGCCCTCCAGCGCCTGTTCCGGCGCCGAGGCCTTGGGCCCCTTCACCTCTTCCTCGCGGTCGGGCGTGGCGGCGGGCAGGCCGTCGATCACCAGGGTCAGACGGCGCGGGCCGGCGTAGGTCGTCAGCGCATCCCAGGTCAGGCCGGCGGCCTTCAGCCGGTCGGAGACCATACGCTCCAGGTCGCGCGCGGCGCCCTGCTGCATCCGGGCGGGGATTTCTTCGGAGAAGATTTCGAGGAGGAGTTGGGGCATCAGTCAGCTTGTCTGCGTTGGATCGACAGGTTGAGGTCGCGCACCACACCTGTCTCGTCGGCATGGAAACCGACCAAAATTTCAAAGGGCACAGGGCTGAGCGCCGCGCCGCTGATTATATCTGCGAACTGCTGGCCGACCACGAACTGAGCACTGACGCCATGTTCGTGTTCAAACACATGACCAAGGGGCTCGTCGTCTTCTAGCGGAACCGCGAGAAACGAACCCTGCAAGGGGCAGTCCTTTTCGCCGTCCAGTTCAAAGGTCGTCTGAAACGCCCATTGCACTTCCTGCGACGCGACCTTGGTCATCGGGACATACAGCGCTTCGTTGGCTACGATCGCTCCACCGCCGACCGGCTTGATCAGCTTTGGGCGGCGGTCAGCCAGAGAGATGACGGTATCATCTCTCATGCCTCGGCCCGTTCCCGCTCTACATAGGCCGTCGCGCAGGCTTTGCAGAGTTCGCGGATGCGGCCGATGTAGCTCTGGCGTTCGGCGACGGCGATGGCGCCGCGGGCGTCCATCAGGTTGAACAGGTGGCTGGCCTTCAGCACCTGATCATAGGCCGGCAGGACCAGGGGCTGGCCCTGGGGTCCGGTCAGGGCCAGAAGGCGCGAGACCTCAGCCACCATATCCTCGAACCGGCGTTTCAGCCCGTCGACGTCATAGCCGTGGAAGTTGGCCTCCGACTGCTGGCGCTCGTTCTCCAGGAAGACCTCGCCATAGGTCAGACCCTCCTTGGTGAACTTGAGGTCATACACGTTGTCCACGCCCTGGACATACATGGCCAGACGCTCCAGCCCGTAGGTCAGTTCGCCCGAGACCACATCGACCTCGATGCCGCCGACGCCCTGGAAATAGGTGAACTGGGTCACCTCCATCCCGTCGCACCAGACCTCCCAGCCCAGGCCCCAGGCGCCGACCGTCGGGTTCTCCCAGTCGTCCTCGACGAAGCGGATGTCGTGCAGTTTCGGATCAATCCCGATCGCCGCCAGCGAGCCGAGATAGAGCTCCTGAAGATTGTCCGGGTTCGGCTTCAGAATGACCTGGTATTGATAATAGTGCTGGAGACGGTTCGGGTTTTCGCCGTAGCGGCCGTCGCCGGGGCGGCGGCTGGGCTGGACATAGGCGGCCTTCCACGGCTTTGAGCCGAGCGCGCGCAGGACGGTGGCGGGGTGGAGCGTGCCGGCCCCGACTTCGATGTCATAGGGCTGGAGAATGGCGCAGCCCTGCTCGCCCCAATAGCGATGCAGGGTCAGGATCAGGTCCTGGAAGGCGAGCGGCTCGGTCGAGGTGGTCAAATCGGGCTCGGGAGGGGCTGGAAAAAGACGGCGGACCATAGGGCCCGGCGCCGCGCGCTTCAACACGCGCAGGGGATTTATGGCTCAGGCGGCGGCGAGGCGGGTCGGGGCGACCCAGGCGGCCGGATGGGCGGCCGACAGGGCGGCGGCGGCGGCGGCCGCGTCCTCGCCGGACCGGCACAGGCCGAAGACGGTGGCGCCCGAGCCGGACATCCGCGCCAGGGCCACGCCGGGGGCCGCCGCCACCGCTGAAACCGCATCGGCTATGGCGGGCGTCAGGGCCTCGGCGGGCGGCTGAAGATCGTTGCGGAGGCCGGCCAGCCAGTCGATGACGGCCGCCGGGCTCCAGTCGGCGGGCGGCGCGGGCCAGGCAAGGGCGTGGGCAGCGGCGCGCGGCGGACCGGCGTCATAGGCCCGGTAGACGGCGCCGGTGGGCGAAGGGACGCCCGGATTGAACAGGACGGCGTGGAGCGGCGGCAGGCGCGGCTCGTCGGTCAGGACCTCGCCCCGCCCCTCGGCCCAGGCGGTGCGCATCCGCAGGCACATGGCGCCGTCGGCGCCGATGACGCCGGCCACGGCCTCAAGCGCCGCATCGTCTATGTCCAGCGCCAGGGCCTGGCGCGCAAGCTTCAGGGCGGCGCCGGCGTCGGAAGACCCCCCGCCCAGGCCGGCGGCGATGGGCAGGCGCTTGTCCAGCGTCACCCTCAGCGGCGGCTCGCCGGTTCCGGTCGCCTGGCCCAGGGCGCGAAGGGCGCGCAGGATCAGATTGTCGGGCTCGGCCGCCAGACCCGCGCCGAACGGGCCACTCACGCTCAGCGACAGGCGGTCGGCGGGCTCGACCGTCACCCGGTCCCCGACCTCGGCGAAGGCGACCAGACTGGACAGGGGATGATAGCCGTCGGCGTCCACCGGGCCGACGTGCAGGAACAGATTGATCTTGGCCGGGGCCAGGGCCGTGAGTGGTGGCATGGAGTAGGTCTTAGCGACTTGGGGGCTGGGTCGGAACGGGGAATACGGCGCCCCTCTCCCTTCCCGGTCGTCATCCTAGCGCTTGTCCCTAGGATCCAGACTCCCGGTGTTCGAGCGGGCGCACGTCTGCGGACACACCGGGAGTCTGGATCCTCGCCACAAGGGCGAGGATGACGGGCGTGGGTGTGGCAGCGCGGGGGCTGAGCGTGCGGTGGCGCGCCCCCTATTGCGGCACGCCGGTCGCGGGGCCGGCGTCGTCCAGGCCGTTGGCGATCTTGCGTTCGACCTCGACCTTGCGTTCGGGCTCCGGGTCCAGGCTCAGGACGCGGTTCCACAGCCAGACCGCCTCGCGCCGACGTCCCACCTTCCAATAGGCGTCGCCCAGGTGGTCGTTGATTTCGGCGTTGGCCGGTTCCTTCTCGACCGCCTGCTCCAGGGTGACGACGGCGGTGTCGTAATAGCCCTGCTTGAACTGGGCCCAGCCCAGGGAGTCCTGAATATTGCCGTTGTCGGGCGCAGCGGCGTGGGCCTGGGCCAACAGGCCGGCGCCCTGATCGACACGCAGGCCCCGATCCACCCACAGATAGCCGAGATAGTTCAGCACGTCGGCGTTGTTCGGGTCTGCCTGATGCGCGGCCCACAGTTCGGCCTCGGCCTCGGGGATGCGGTCCAGCGATTCCAGCGCCGCGCCGCGCAGGAAGTGGATGTGGGCGCCCTGGTCCGCCGTGTTCAGCAAGGGACCGTTCAACAGGGTCAGGGCCGCCTCGAACTGTTGCGCCTGGATCAGCTGGCCCGCCAGGACCAGGGCGATGCGCGGATCGTCCGGCTGGGCGGCGGCGGCGGCGCGCAGTTCGGTCAGGGCGGCCTCGGACTGGCCGTCCTCCTCCAGATTGATCGCCAGCTGGGCGCGGGCGCTGGCGTAGAGAACCGGGTCCTCCGGCCCGACGCGCGACAGGGCGGTGCGGGCGGCCGCCTTCAGCCCCACCCGGTCCAGCACCTGGGCCAGCTGAATCTGGGTCGCCGCGTCCTCGTGCAGGTTCAGCGCAAGGCGCAGATAGACCACCGCAAACTCATTGCCGCGTTCGGCCACGGCCTGGGCGGCGGCCGTGGCCAGGGCCTGGGCCGCGCCCTGGCGGAAGTTCGGAGCGGGCGGAGGCGGATCGCCGGCCTGGAGGCGCGCCAGGGCGCGGGCGGTCGCCAGATCGGTCTGTCCCTGCATCGCCGCCTGATAGACGGCCAGGGCCTGATCCCGCTTGCCGCGCCGCTCCAGAAACTCGCCATAGGGCCGGTGGAACAGGGCGCCCAGGGTCGGCAGATCGGACAGGGCCTTCAGCTCGGCCTCCGCCTCAGCGTATTTGCGACGCTTTTCCAAGAGAAGGGCGCGGTTCTGACGCGCAAAGGCCAGGGTGACGGGATCACCCTGGGCCGGAGGCGCGGCCAGGGCGCGGGTCCAGTCGCCGGCCGCCCCCGCGATCCAGGGCGCGACCATCAGCCCGGCGCGGGCGTGCGGCGCGGCGATGGACCGGGCGGCCAATGCGGCGTCGGCGGCGCGGGCGTCGCCGTGCACGAAGGTCTGGACCGCTGCGATCAGACGCCCGCCCTCGGTGAAGGCCGGCGAGGCGTCGGCGGTCGGCGCCAGCCGGGCCGCCACGTCCAGATCGCCGCTGAGCAGGGCCGAGGTGAAGGCCTGTTCGCGCAGGCGCGGCTGTTCCGGCGTCAGGGCCTGGGCCTGGGCCAGAAGATCGGCGCCCCGTTCGCCCTCCCCCGTCATCAGGGCCAGTTTGCCGGCGAGATAAAGCCCATAGGCGCTGCGGCCCTGGGCGTCGGTCGGGATCGGCGACCAGACCTCAGGGATGGGCGGTTCGGCCGGTTCGTCATCGCCCGCGACGTCGATCGCCGGATCGCCGCCGGGCGTCATTTCCTGGGGCGCGCCGTCCTCGGGTTCGTCTTCTGCGGGCGCGGCTTCAGGCGTCTGACCCGGCTCGAGGATTATGGCGGGCGGATGGTCCTGGGACGGATTGACGGACGGCGACGCCGGTCTTGTCTCCTGCGCGACGGCCCCCTGGGCCATGGCCAGGGCGAGGACGGTCAGGGAGGCGGCGAACAGGCGCGAACGGGAGGCGATCATGCGCCGACCCTTCACGCTTTCCACCGCCCCCGCAAGAGCCCCGTCACATGTTCGGATAGTTCGGGCCGCCGCCGCCCTCGGGCGTGGTCCAGACGATGTTCTGCGACGGATCCTTGATGTCGCAGGTTTTGCAGTGGACGCAGTTCTGGGCGTTGATGACGAAGCGCGGTTCGGTCTTGGCGACCTCGTCCGCATAGACGACCTCGTACACGCCCGCCGGGCAGTAGAGCCGGGCCGGTTCGCCGTATTTGGGCAGGTTGACCTGGATCGGCTTGGACGGGTCCAGCAGTTTCAGGTGGGCCGGCTGCTCTTCCGCATGGTTGGTGTTGGAGATGAAGACCGACGACAGCTTGTCGAACGACAGTTTGCCGTCCGGCTTGGGATAGGCGATCGGCTTGTGATTGGCCGCCGGCTCGGTCGAGGCGGCGTCGGTCTTGCCGTGTTGCAGGGTCGGGATCGGCGACCAGCCGCCCAGCAGGGTGCGGCACCACATGTCGAACATGCCCAGAGCCCCGCCCAGGGTGGTGCCGAACTTCGACAGCAGGGGCTTGGCGTTCCGGACGACCGACAGCTCCTTATAGACCCAGCTCTTCTTGAAGGCGGCCTCATACTCGACCAGTTCGTCGCCGCCGCGTCCGGCCTGAACCGCGTCATAGGCGGCGTCGGCGGCCAGCATGCCGGTCTTCATGGCGTTATGGCTGCCCTTGATGCGGGGCACGTTCACAAAGCCGGCCGAGCAGCCGATCAGGACGCCGCCGGGGAAGCTGAGCCTCGGAATGGACTGAAGACCGCCCTCGGTGATGGCCCGTGCGCCGTAGGAGATGCGCGTGCCGCCTTCCAGGTGCGAGGCGATGGCCGGGTGGTGCTTGAAGCGCTGGAACTCGTCGAACGGCGACAGATGCGGGTTCTTGTAGTTCAGGTGGACGACATAGCCGATCGCCACATAGCGGTCGCCGAAATGATACAGGAAGCTGCCGCCGCCGGTGTGCTCGTCCAGCGGCCAGCCGGTGGTGTGCTGGGCCAGGCCGGGCTGGTGCTTATCCGCCGGCACCTGCCACAGCTCCTTCAGGCCGATGCCGTATTTCTGAGGCGACCTGCCGTCCTGGAGCTTGTGGCGGGCGATGATGGTCTTGGCCAGGGAGCCGCGCACGCCCTCGGCGATGAAGACATATTTGCCGTGCAGTTCGATGCCCGGCTGGAAGTCGCCGGTCGGCTTGCCCTCGCGGTCGATGCCGAAGACGCCGGCGACGACGCCCTTCACTCGACCCGTCTCTTCTTCCCAGACGACGTGGCTGGCGGCCATGCCGGGATAGACCTCGACGCCCAGGGCCTCGGCCTGTTCGCCCAGCCAGCGCGCCACATTGCCCAGGGAGGCGATGTAGCAGCCGTCATTGTGCATGAAGGGGGGCATCAGCCCCATCGGCAGGGCGGCCGACCCTTGCGGACCCAGCAGCAGGAAACGGTCCTGGGTGACCGGCGTCTCCAGCGGGGCGCCGCGCTCCTTCCAGTCGGGGAAGAGTTCGTTCAGCGCCTTGGGGTCGATGACCGCGCCCGACAGGATGTGGCCGCCGACCTCGGCGCCCTTTTCCAGCACGGCGACGCTGATGTCCTTGCCGTCCTTTTCCGCCCTCTGTTTCAGACGGATGGCCGCCGACAGGCCGGCGGGGCCGCCGCCGACGATGACGACGTCATACTCCATGACCTCCCGCTCGACGCCCTGAAGAGCCTCCAGCGGCGGCAGATTGTCGATGATGGCTTCCTGGCGGGCGTTTTCCGCGCCGCCCTCGATGGCTTCTTCGGCCATGTCTTCCCCTGAAATCCTGCTTGTTCGTGTGGTTATGCCGCTTATCGGAAGGTGACGCGAGGGCGGTCAAGGCTTATCGGTGTGTTGAGACATGAACGCGCAACCTCACGAGATCGCTGCAATCGAAAGCCTGCTCGCCTTTTGGCGGGATGCGGGGGTGGACGCCTGCTACGGCGAGGCGCCGGTCGATCACACCCATCTGGCCCCGCCCCCCGCCCTGAAGGCGGTGCAGAAGGCCACGGCCTCGGTGGCCGCGCCCCTTGCCGGACCCGGCGCAGCCGAGGCGATCGCCGAGGCGAGACATCTGGCGGCGGGGGCCGCCACGCTCCAGGATCTGGCGGCGGCGGTGGCGGCGTTTGAAGGCTGTCCGCTGCGCGCCATGGGGGCGACCCAGTCGGTCTTCGGGCGTGGCGACCCGAACGCGCCCGTCCTGATCATCGGCGAAGGTCCCGGCGCCGAAGAGGACCGGATGGGCCAGCCCTTCGTCGGCAAGGCCGGAAAGCTGCTGGACCGAATGCTGGTGGCGGCGGGTCTGACCGGCAAGGTCTTCATCACCAACACCGTCTTCTGGCGCCCGCCGGGCAACCGCACCCCGACCCCGCAGGAGCAGGCCGTCTGCGCCCCCTTCGTCGAGCGCGCCTTTGCGCTGTTGCAGCCTAGGGCGGTGCTGTTGCTGGGCGCGGCCTCGGCCAAGTCGGTGCTTCAGACCGAGGAGGGCATCATGAAAATCCGGGGCCAGTGGCGGGAGTGGCGCCTGAACGAGGGCGCCGTGTCCGCGCCGGTCGTGCCGACCCTGCACCCCGCCTTCCTGCTGCGCCAACCCCAGGCCAAGCGGCTGGTCTGGGGCGATCTGTTGGCGCTTTCGGCGCGATTGGACGGCGCAGGTTGAGGTTACCGCCGCTTTAAGGCATCATGATCGTTTGACGACCAACGCCACACGATCCCCGCCTGACGAGAACGGGCAGGGCGACGCCAACGGGGCCGCCGCGTATGATTATGTTTCGCCGGGCGCTGATCGCCCCGACTCTGGTGCTGTCGCTCGCCTTCGCCGGCGCAGCGCAGGCCGAAGCGCCCGCAGAGGGAATGGCTGACGTCAGTTCCGGTTCCGTCCGCCCCACGGCCCTGAGTTCGTCGGATCGCCTGTCCTACACCACCGCCTTCGACGCCCTGCGGCGCGGCGACATCGAGGCGGCCCGCCTGTCGGCGCGTCAGGCTCAGGACCGCGTCCTGCTGGGTCAGGTCGAGTTCGAAAGCCTGTTCCACCCCGAACATGTCGCCACCTATGAAGAGCTGACGGCCTGGCTTGAATCCTATTCAGACCTGCCCTGTGCGGACCGGGTTTACGCCCTGGCGATGCGCCGCCGGCCCGACGGGGCGCCGGAACCGGTCAAGCCGGGCGGTCTTCTGGGACGGACCTGGAACAGCGTCGTCGCCGCCGTCTCGGGCGGACCGGCCGTCGATCCGATGAAGGCGGCGCGCGTCGCATACAACAATGACGACATGACCGGCGCCTCGGCCGTCGGCCGCGAGATCGGCGACTGGTGGACGGTCGGCCTGGCCGAATGGCGGCTGGGTCAGTTCCATCAGGCCTTCGCCGCCTTCGAGCGCGTCGCCAATGATCCAACCGAAGACCCGTGGGTCCGCGCCGGCGCCGCCTATTGGACCGCCCGGGCCGCCTCCCAGTCCGGCCGCCAGGACCGGGTCAACGACTATCTGCGTCTGGCGGGACAATGGCCGGCGACCTTCTACGGCCAGATCGCCCTGCGTCAGCTGGGCGAAGAACCGGCGATCGAAAACCTGGGCCCCCGCCCCTATGAGGCCCCACCCCGGCTGCAGCGCGCCGTCTATGTGCCCCAGGACGGCCGCGTCGGGGCCGATGAACTGAACGCCTTCGTCCAGAGCGACGCCCGCGCCCGGCGCACCGTCGCCTATTATGAGGTCGGCAGGCGCACCGAGGGCGAGAATGAGCTGCGCGCCGGCCTTCGCACCGCCGTGGGCGACGCCGCGCGGATGTGGATGGCCTTGGCGCGGGTGATGATGCCCAGCAGCGGCGGCGACGTCGCTCGGATCGACGCGACCCGCTTCCCCATGCCGGTGCTGGAGCCGGAGGGCGGCTTCGTCATCGAAAAGGCCCTGGTCTACGCCCTGGCGCGCAAGGAGACCGACTTCAATCCTGACGCCCGGTCCGGCGCCGGCGCCTATGGGCTGATGCAGGTCATGCCGACGACGGCGGCGGAGATGACGGGAGACCGCACCTTCGTAACCGACCCGACCAAGCTTCTGGTTCCGGCGACCAACATGCGGCTGGGTCAGGCCTATGTCAGCCGGATGCTGAACCTGCCGGCCTTCCAAGGCGATCTGTTGCGCGCGGTGGCGTCCTACAACGCCGGGCCTGGCCCCATGCTGGCGGCCCTGAGAAAGCTGGGGCCGGACGCCGATCCCCTGCTGCTGATCGAGACGATCGACGTGCCCCAGGCCCGCGAATATGTGGAAAAGGTCGTCGCCGCCTATTGGATCTATCAGCGTCTGTTCGGCGGCCCGCTGAAGACCCTGGATGCGGTCGCTTCGGGCGCCCGGCTCGTGCCCTTGGCCCTGGACTATACGCCGCCGACGGAACAGCCCCTGATGGTGGCCCAGGCCAGCCCGATCGCCGGCGCCCAATAGGTTTTCAGAACACCGCCGCCAGCAGAAGAGCCCAGAAGGCCGCTCCCACCAGGGCCGCCAGGCCGTAGCCGGCTAGCGGACTGAGGCCTTCGGACGAGGCCTTGACCTGAACGGCGGCCTTGGTCGGCGCAGGGGTGTGAAGCGGCATCTCGTCCTCCGGGTGGAACGGGCGGTCCCACGCCGGTCAAGATAACGACGTCATCTTAACGGCCCGTCTGCGGCCAAGGTTGCGAAACCCTTAAGCCAGGGCCTCAGCCTCCCACTGCCGGAAGTCGGGCTGGGCCAGCAAGGCGGCGACATAGGCGACGGCGACGCCGTCGTCGCCATAGGCGCTCAGGTCGATCTGGAAATGCCGAATGCGCGCAGCGACCGGGGTGAAGAAGGCGTCGGCGATCGACCAGTCCCCGAACAGCCAGGGCCCCGTCTGCCCGAACCGGCTTCGCATCTGGCGAAACAGATCGACCAGCCGGGCCAGATCGCGATCCAGGGCCGGGTCCGACGGGGTCTCGGACCGGGCCTCGCCGACCATGGGCCGGTCCGGCCCCGTGCCGCAAAAGGTCCGCAGGGCCGAAAAACCGGAATGCATCTCCGCCGTCGCCGATCGGGCCAGGGCGCGGGCCATCGGGTCCGCAGGCCACAGCCGCGCCTCGGGATAGGTCTCGGCCGCCCATTCCGCGATCGCCAGCGTATCCCAGATCAGCGTATCGCCGTGCTTCAGCACCGGGACGAAGCCGGAGGGCGAGATCTGACGCAGGGCCGCCTTCTGGGCCTGGGTCTCATAGCGGACGTCCACGGTGGTGAAGTCAGCGCCCGTGCGCTTCATCACCAGCCACCCCCGCAGGGACCAGGTCGAATAGGTCCGGGGCCCGATGATCAGTTCCATATTGGCTCCTCCCGGCGATGCAGTCCCGCCTCAGATGCTGAAGTCCTCGGTCGAGAACCGGCCGTCCAGCCAGGCCACGATCCGTTCCGCCGCATCTTCGGCCGACATGGTCGTGGTGTCGACGACGATCTCGGGTGCCTCGGGCGCTTCATAGGGGCTGTCGATGCCGGTGAAATTCTTCAGTTCGCCGGCGCGGGCCTTCTTGTAGAGGCCCTTGACGTCGCGCTGTTCGGCGACGGCCAGGGGCGTGTCGACATAGACCTCGACGAACTCGCCCGGACCGAGCAACTCACGGGCCATGCGGCGTTCGGCGCGGAAGGGGGAGATGAAGCTGACCAGGACGATCAGGCCGGCGTCCACCATCAGTTTCGACACCTCGGCGACGCGGCGGATGTTTTCGACCCGGTCCTCCTCCGTGAAGCCCAGGTCGCGGTTCAGACCGTGGCGGACGTTGTCGCCGTCCAGCAGATAGGTGTGGCGGCCGTCGGCATGCAGCCGCTTCTCGACCAGGTCGGCGATGGTGGACTTGCCGGCGCCGGACAGGCCGGTCAGCCAGATCACCCTGCCCTTCTGGTTCTTGATGGCCGCGCGCGAGCCCTTGTCCACCGACAGGGCCTGCCAATGGATGTTGTGGGCGCGGCGCAGGGCGAAATGCAGCAGGCCCGCCCCGACCGTTCGATTGCTGATGCGGTCGATCAGGATGAAGCCGCCGAGGTCCTTGTTCTGAGCGTAGGGGGCGAAGGCGACGGGGGCGTCCAGCGACAGGTTGCAGACCCCGATCTCGTTCAGCTCCAGCCGCTTGGCCGGCTGCTGCTCCAGGGTGTTGACGTTCACCTTGTGTTTGGGCTCGGTGATGGTCGCGCCGACCAGTTTGGCGCCGATCTTCAGCAGATAGGGGCGACCCGGCAGCAAGGGCTCGTCGTCCATCCAGACCATGGTGGCCTCGAACTGGTCGGCCGCCTCGGGCGGGGCGTCGGCGGAGGCCAGAACGTCGCCGCGCGAAACATCGATCTCGTCGGCCAAAGTCAGCGTGATCGACTGGCCGGCCACAGCCTGATCCAGGTCGCCGTCGGCGGTGACGATGCGGGCGACGGTCGAAGTGCGGCCCGACGGCAGGACGCGAACGGGATCGCCGGGGCGCACGGTCCCGGCGGCGATCTGGCCGGAGAAGCCACGGAAGTCGAGATTGGGGCGATTGACCCACTGCACCGGCAGGCGGAACGGGTCGGCCCGGAGGTCGTCCCCGACCTCCAGCGTTTCCAAGAGGCTCATCAGCGGCGGGCCGGCGTACCAGGGCGAATGATTGCTGGCTTCGGTGATATTGTCGCCGCGCAGGGCGGACATCGGGACGGCGTCGAAGCGCTTCAGCCCGATCTGGTCGGCGAAGGCGGAGAAGTCGGCGACGATGGCGTCGAACACGGACTGCGACCAGCCCATCAGGTCCATCTTGTTCACCGCCAGGATGACATGGCGAATGCCCAGCAGGCTGACCAGATAGGCGTGCCGCCGCGTCTGGGTCAGGACGCCGCGCCGGGCGTCGATCAGGATGACGGCCGCGTCGGCGGTCGAGGCGCCGGTGACCATGTTGCGGGTGTACTGCTCGTGGCCCGGCGTATCGGCGACGATGAATTTGCGCTTTTCGGTCGAGAAGAAGCGATAGGCGACGTCGATGGTGATGCCCTGCTCGCGCTCGGCGGCCAGGCCGTCGACCAGCAGGGCGAAGTCGATGTCGCCGCCCTGGGTGCCGACGCGGCGGCTGTCCGCCTCCAGCGCCGCCATCTGATCCTCGAAGATCATCTTGGAATCATAGAGCAGCCGGCCGATCAGGGTGGACTTGCCGTCGTCCACGCTGCCGCAGGTGATGAAGCGCAGCAGGCTCTTGTGCTGGTGGGCGTCCAGATAGGCGTCGATGTCGCGGGCGATGAGGTCGGACTGGTGAGCCATCAGAAATAGCCCTCCTGCTTCTTCTTCTCCATCGAGGCGGACTGGTCGTGGTCGATCATCCGGCCCTGACGTTCAGAGGTGGTGGTCAGCAGCATTTCCTGAATGACCTCGGGCAGGGTCGCAGCGGTGCTCTCGACCGCCCCGGTCAGGGGGTAGCAGCCCAGGGTGCGGAAGCGGACGGACTTCATCTGGGGCGTCTCGCCGGGCCGCAGGCGGAAGCGGTCGTCATCGACCATGATCAGGGCGCCGTCGCGTTCCACCACCGGCCGTTCGGCGGCGAGGTAGAGGGGCACGATCGGAATCTGCTCCAGGTGGATGTATTGCCAGACGTCCAGCTCGGTCCAGTTGGAGATGGGGAAGACGCGGATGCTTTCGCCCGGCCGTTTGCGGGTGTTGTAGAGCCGCCAGAGTTCGGGCCGCTGGTTCTTGGGATCCCAGCGGTGTTCGGCCGTGCGGAAGGAGAAGATCCGCTCCTTGGCCCGCGACTTCTCCTCGTCGCGTCGGGCGCCGCCGAAGGCCGCGTCGAAGCCGTACCGGGTCAGAGCCTGTTTCAGTCCCTCGGTCTTCCACAGGTCGGTGTGCAGGGCCGAGCCGTGGTCGAACGGATTGATGCCGCGCGCGACAGCCTCGGGGTTCTGGTGGACCAGCAGTTCGACGCCAAGGTCCGCCGCCGCCTGTTCGCGCATGGCGTACATGGCGCGGAACTTCCACGTCGTATCGACGTGCAGCAGGGGGAAGGGCGGCGTGGACGGATAGAAGGCCTTCTTGGCCAGGTGCAGCATCACCGCCGAATCCTTGCCGATCGAATACAGCATGACCGGGCGCTCGGCCTCGGCCGCCACCTCGCGCATGATGTGGATGCTCTCGGCCTCCAGGCGCTGGAGATGGGTCAGCCGCGAAGGGCTGATCGCCAAGGGTCGGATCGGGGTCGGCTGTTCAGTCAGAATGGCGGCGTCCACCAGGTCAGGTCTCCATCGAACCCTGACGTGAAAGCCCAGCATGCAATGGGTCGCAAGCGAATGATACTGTCGCCCGTCGAGAGATTTGCACCTGACGGACCAACGGCCAAGCCTGGGCGGAACCTGAGCCGCGTGTGGCGGCTTTATGACCGAAAGGGGATTTCCGTCATGAAAACGCTCGCCCGCCTCGTCCTGTCTCTGAGTCTTTGCAGCGCCTTGGGCGCCTGTGTCACCGCCCCCTCTCCGTCCGAATATCGGGCTCCGCAGCCGCTGAAGACGGTCGAAATCGATCGACTCTGGTCCGGGCGTTGGCATGAGGTCGCGCGCCTGCCCGACCGGCTGACCGACGGATGCGTCGCCGGCGCCTCGGTCTATCGCCCGCTGGGCGGAGACCGGATCGCGGTGCGCGACACCTGTCAGATCGGCACGCCGGAGGGCAGGGAGAAGGCGATCAGCGGCGACGGACGCATCCTGGACCCCGGAACGAACGCCAAGCTGCGCGTGCGTTATCTGCACGGCTTCGTCACCTGGGACTTTTGGGTGCTGGACCGCGCCGACGACTACAGCTGGTTCATCTCCACCGATCCCACCTTCCACCGCCTCTTCATCTACACGCGGGACGTGCCGAGCGCGGCCGAGATCAAGGCCCTGACGGATCGCGCGCGCGCCCTGGGCTATGACGTGAGCCGCCTGGAATACCCTGCCCTTCCGGCCCGCTGAGGATCAGGGTCGGCGACGCATAAGGTCGCTGTCGCGTTTTTGGGTCTAGATTTACGTCACGTCACGCGAACAATTGGGACACGCCCGTCGGCAATCGTGGCGCTTTCGCAGGTGATTGACCGCCACACGGTTGACCCGACGGACCGGCTTCGTTCATCACGAAGACGGGTGGAAACGCACAGACCGGAGAATCGGCGAGCATGGGTTTGGTAGCGAATATTCGCAGGGACGTGAGGTTCGCGCGGGGCCTGTTCCGTCTGCTCAAGCGCATCAAGCCGATCGAGCTGGATAGCGACGTCCTGCTGTGCGACGACTTCGAAGAGGCCGTCGACAAGTTCGCCGACAACATCGCCGTCGAGGACGAGCGCCGCAGCCTGACCTATCGCGACCTGGACGCCATGGCGAACCGCTTCGCCCACTGGGCCAAGAGCCGGGGCCTGCGCCGCAGCGACACCATCGCCCTGATGATGACCAACCGGGTCGAATATCTGGCGGCCTGGATCGGCTTTTCGAAGGTCGGGGTCGCCACCGCCCTGATCAACACCAATCTGACGGGTCAGGGCCTGGCCCACTGCCTGACCATTTCCAATGCCTTCCAGGTCGTCGCGGACGAGGACTGCTGGCGCCAGATCGAGGACGCCCGCCCTCTGGTCGGCCACAATCTGATGCTGTGGGTTCTGGGCCTGGACGACGAGGACGAGAACAGCGAACGCCGGGGCCTGGACAAGCCGGTGCGCGGCGGCTCTTCGGTGCGCCCCGCCCGCAGCGGACGCGAGGGTCTGACGAACCGCGACACGGCCCTTTACATCTACACCTCCGGCACCACCGGCCTGCCCAAGGCCGCCCGCATTCCGCATTCGCGCGCCCGCACCTATATGCGCGCCTTCGCCGGGGCGACCCGTTCGACCCCAAAGGACCGCATCTTCAACGTCCTGCCGCTTTACCATTCGACCGGCGGTCTGGTGGGCGTGGGCGCGGCCCTGCTGAACGGCGCGCGCCTGGTGATCCGCAAGAAGTTTTCAGCCAGCAGCTTCTGGCCGGACGTCGTGGCGTCGGGCGCCACCATGTTCGTCTATATCGGCGAACTGTGCCGTTATCTGGTGAACTGTCCGCCCCAGGCCTATGAGAAGAAGCACAAGCTGCGCTTCGCCTTCGGCAACGGCATGCGCGGCGACGTCTGGCCTGAGTTCCAGAGCCGGTTCAACATTCCAGAGGTGCTGGAGTTCTACGGCTCGACCGAGGGCAATGTCTCCCTGTTCAACTTCGACGGCAAACAGGGCGCCATCGGCCGCGTCCCCAGCTATCTGAAGAAGCAGATCAACATCCGTCTGGTTCAGTGCGACGTCGAGACTGAACAGCCGGTCCGGGGGCCCGACGGCCTGTGCCGCCTGGCCCGCGTGGGCGAGATCGGCGAAGCGATCGGCGAAATCGGCAACGACATCCGTCACGACTTCTCGGGCTATGCCGACAAGGCCGCCTCTCAGAAGAAGATCCTGACCGACGTGTTCAAGAAGGGCGATCGCTGGTTCCGCACCGGCGACCTGATGCGCCAGGACGCCGAGGGCTATTTCTATTTCGTCGATCGGATGGGCGACACCTTCCGCTGGAAGGGCGAGAATGTCTCGACCTCCGAGGTCGAACAGGTTCTGATGGATGCGCCGGGCGTGGCCGAAGCCATCGTTTACGGCATTCCCGTGCCCGGCCAGGAAGGCAAGGCGGGGATGGCCGCCCTGGTGATCGAAGGCAAGTTCGATCCCAAGACCTTCGCCGACCACATCAATGGCAAACTGCCAGCCTACGCCCAACCCGTCTTCCTGCGAATGATCGAGGCAGCCGAGACCACCGGCACCTTCAAATATCGCAAGTCCGACCTTGTGGCCGACGGTTTCGATCCCGAAAGGGTCGGGGCGTCCCTGTATGTGCGCGGCGGCAAGAGCGGCTATCAGAAGCTGACGGCGGCGGCGCGCACGGCCATTCTGAACGGTGAAGGCCGGCTTTGACGGCGGCTGGACGGCGTTTGGCGAAACGCCGTCTTAATCAATAACCGCCATGGTCGACGCCTCTCCGTCTAGGATGTCGCGTCCCCATGTTTCAGATCATCGGCATTGTGCTGCTGTTCGGCCTCGTCTTCGGCAGCTACGCCATCTCCGGCGGCAAGTTCGAAGTCATCATCCACGCCGCCCCGCACGAACTGATGGCCATCGGGGGGGCCGGCATCGCCGCCTTCCTGATCTCCAACTCCCTGCCCGTGATCAAGGGGTCGATGGGCGGCCTGGGCAAGACCTTCGCCGGACCGAAATGGAAGAAGCAGGACTATAAGGACCTCTTGTCCCTGCTGTTCCAGCTGACCAAGACGATGAAGTCCAAGGGCGTGGTGGCCCTGGAAAGCCACATCGAAAAGCCCAAGGAATCGACGATTTTCCAAAAGTACCCCAAGGTGCTGAAGGATCACTTCGCCGTCGACTTCATCTGCGACACCCTGCGGATGATGACGATGAACCTGGAAGATCCGCACCAGGTCGAAGACGCGATGGAAAAACAGCTCGAGAAGCACCACCACGAGCATCTGGAAAACGCCCACGCCCTGCAGAACCTAGCCGACGGCCTGCCCGCCCTCGGAATCGTGGCCGCCGTGCTGGGCGTCATCAAGACCATGGGTTCGATCACCGAACCGCCCGAGGTGCTGGGCACCATGATCGGCGGGGCCCTGGTCGGCACCTTCATGGGCGTGTTCCTGGCCTATGGTCTGGTCGGTCCGTTCGCCGCGCGCCTGACGGCCATCATCAACGAAGAAGCGGCCTATTATAAGATCATCCAGTCGGTCCTGGTGGCCCACCTGCACGGCAATGCGGCCCAGATCTCGGCCGAGATCGGCCGGGGCGACATCCCCTCCTCCCTCCAGCCGTCCTTCAGCGAGATGGAAGAAACGCTGAACAACGTGTCGAACGACTGAACCGGAACACGCCCCCGGCCGGGGTGTTTTTCGGCTGACGGCCGCCGACGCGATCGCCGCTTGCCCCGGCCTTTGCGGCGGCGCTATCGTTTCGGGCAAGGCCTCAGACCTTGCGAACCGCCTTCTGGAGGATTGTCATGCGCATCACCGCCCTCATCGCCGCCTCGGCCGCCGCCCTCGCCATCGCCGCCTGTTCCAAGGCCCCCGAGGAAAAGGCCGAGGAGGCCGCCAGCGACGCGGTCGAAGCCGCCGGGACCGCAGCCGACGCCGCCCTGACGGCGGACCAGGCCGCCGCCGCTGCGGCCGCAGCCGCCAATGAGGCGGCCCAGGACGCCGACGCCGCGAACGCGGCCACGACTCCGACCGAAACTCCGCCCGTCGACGCCGCCCATTCGGAAGCGGCCAAGCCGGCCGAGCCGGCGCACGACGCCGGTCATGACGCCGGCCACTAAGGTCCAGACCCCGTCTGAAAGGCCGCTCCGTTCGGGGCGGCCTTTTTCGTTGCGGCCGTCCGGGTGTACAGCCGCGCCATGAGTTCCCAAGACGCCTCCCCCCGACTGACCTGGACCGAAGAGGGCGAGCCGCGCTCGGGCCGGTTCGGCGACGTCTATTTCTCGCGCGACGACGGTCTGGCGGAAAGCCGCGCGGTCTTTCTCCAGGGCTGCGATCTGCCGGGGGCCTGGGCGGGCCGTCAGGGCTTCACCGTGGCGGAACTGGGGTTCGGAACGGGGTTGAACATCGCCGCCGTGCTGGACCTGTGGCGACGGACGCGGCCTGAGGGCGCACGGCTGAACGTCTTTTCCGTCGAGGGTTTTCCCCTGACCGTCGAGGAAGCCCGTCGCGCCCTGAGCAACTGGCCGGAACTGGCCGAGCCGGCCGAGGCCCTGCTTGAGGCCTGGCCGGAGGCGACGCCCGGCTTCCACCGGGTCGATCTGCCGGGGTTTGACGCCGTGCTTGATCTCGCCGTCGGCGACGTAGGCTGGGCGCTGGATCAATGGAGCGGGACCGCCGACGCCTGGTTCCTGGACGGCTTCTCTCCCGCCCTGAACCCCGACATGTGGTCGCCGCAGGTCCTGGATCGGATCGCAGAACGATCCGCGCCCGACGCCCGTCTCGCCACCTTCACGGTCGCCGGCGCCGTGCGACGGGGATTGAGCGAGCGGGGCTTCGTCGTCGACAAGCGGCCGGGGCATGGGCGCAAGCGCGAACGGCTGGAGGCGCGACGGACGGGGCTGCCACAGGCCGAACACCGACCCCAGGTCGCGATCGTCGGGGCGGGCATAGCCGGCGCCTCGGTCGCGCGCGCCCTGGCGGCCGCGGGGCTGACGGCGGTGGTGATCGAGGCCGATCGGCCGGGCGCAGGCGGTTCGGGCTTCCCCGCCGGCCTGGCGACGCCGCGCCTGGATGCGGGAGACGCGGCCATCGCCGGCCTCTACGCCCAGGCGCTGGAACGGGCGCGACATCTGTACGACGCCACGCCGGGCGCCGTCCTGGGCCGAGGGGTGCTGCAACTGCCCCAGGCGGAGAGAGACCGGGCCCGCTTCGCCAAGATCGCCGACCAGCCCGTGTGGCGCGAGGGGGCCATGACGGTGATCGACGCCGCTGCGGCCGAACACCGTCTGGGCGAGGCCCAGGCCGACGGCGGTCTGATGATGGCCGACGCCCGCGTGGTTCGCCCCGCCGCCATTCTGGAGGCCTGGCTGGAAGGGACCCCCGTCCTGTCCGCGACTGTGGCGAGCATCCGGCGCGCGGGCGACCGCTGGGACCTGCTGGACGCCCAGGGTCGGATCATCGTCACGACCGACGCCGTCGTGGCGGCGGCCGGCTGGGGGGTCGAGGCCCTGCTGGAGACCGGCGGCCTGTCGCCCGTCCGCGGTCAGGCGGACTGGCGCGACGGCGCCTCGGTCGAAGGGGCGGCCTGGGGCGGCTATGTCGCCCCCACTGTGGGCGGCCTGCTGTACGGCGCGACCCACACGCGCGGAGACGTGGACCTGACCCCGCGCGACGCGGACAGCCGCCAAAATCTTGAGACATTGAAGGCCCGCCTGCCGCAACTGGCCGCGCGACTGTCGCAAGAGGGCGGGCGGCGCGTCGCCGTGCGCGCCACCACCCGCGACCGCCTGCCCGTCGCGGGTCTGAGGAGCGACGGCCTCCATATTCTGTCAGGTCTGGGATCGCGCGGCTTCTGCATCGCGCCCCTGCTGGGCGAACATGTCGCGGCCTTGATCGCCGGCCAGCCCTCGCCCCTCCCCGCAAGCCTGGCGGAACGGGTGTCGCCGGATCGCTTCTGAACCGCGCCTGCCGACGGACTTAACGAGATAGATCGTGTATCATCGCGCCAAGCTGAAAGGATACGCCATGCGCTTTACGCCGATCGCTCCCGCCCTCGCCTGCCTGCTGACCGGCGCCGCCCTGACGGGGTGCGCCGCCCCTGCCCCGCAGAAGACCCTCGCCGAGGCCGGGGCCGAGGCGGCGCGCTGCTTCCGCACCGATCAGGTCCGAAACTTCCGCGCCGAGCGGCCGGCGAACCTCTATGTGCGCTCGGTCCGCGGCGACGTGTTCGAGATCAACACCAGCGGCGGCTGCTGGGATCTGGATTCGGCTATCTCCATCGCCATCACGCCCACGGCCGGGGTGTCCGAAAACGTCTGCGTCGGCGATCCGGTCAACATCCTGGTCCCCAGCGCCACGCCGGGCAACCGCACCTGCCGCGCCTTCATCACCCGTTCCCTGACCGAGGCGGAGGTCGAGGCCCTGCCGGATCGCGCCCGCCCCTGACGCGACGCCGTGACCGCTTGAAATTGGCCGATCACGGGTATCAAATCGCCTCTTCTTGGGGAGGATATGATGCGCGGAATCGCCACATTCGCACTGATCGCCGGCCTGACTCTGACGGCCCAATCCGCTGCGGCCGAAAGCTGGAGCCGTTTTTCGGCGACGGATCGGATCGCCTATCTGGTCGATCTGGACCAGTTGAACGCCGTGGACGGCGTGGTCGCCGCCCGCTTCGCCCGTGTGCCGTCTCAGGGCGATGCGGCGGATCAAAGCCATGAGATCGAAGAGGTCTCGATCCGCTGTTCGGACGGGCAGTCGCGCACGACGACGAATGTGACGATCGGGGCCGACGGGGCGGAGACCGACCGCTATTCCGAGGAGACGCCGTGGGAGCCGTCTCCGGCCGGCGGCATCTACGGCGCCTTGAAGAGCTTCGCCTGCGACAGCATGCGGCCCAGGGGCGACACCTGGCCGACAATCGCCGCCTTCATCGCCGCGGGCCGCGGCGGCTGATAGGCTGAAAGCCTCCGCACACGGTGGATTTGTCGCGGATTTTCAAGCCTAGCGTCATGCAGACGGCACGCTTTCGTCGTCCATACGACATCGCCCCCCGCTACTGAGCGCCATTCAGCCAAGTTGGGGATAAAGATGGCGAACGAACTGAAGACGCGGCTGATGGCCGCGGCCGCCCTGAGCGGCGTCCTGGCCATGGCCCAGGCCGCTCAGGCGCAAAGCCAAGAGGCCGGACCGACGGATCTGGACGAGATCGTCGTCACGGCCCAGCTGCGCGAACAGAAGACCATCGAGGTTCCGTTCGCCCTGACCGCCTATTCCGGCCAGTTCTTGGAAGACCTCGGCATCCAGGAGTTCGAACAGCTGTCGGCCTTCGTGCCGGGCTTCCTGGTGCAGAACCAGTCGCCGAACAACCCCGGCTTCGTGATGCGCGGCATCACCTCCGACTCGGGCGCCGCCACGGCCGAGCCCCGCGTCTCGGTGTTCCAGGACGGCGTGTCGATCTCCAAGTCGCGCGGCTCCTATGTCGAACTGTTCGACCTGGCGCGCGTCGAAGTCGCCAAGGGCCCGCAATCGACCCTGTACGGCCGCGGCGCCCTCATCGGGGCGGTGAACCTGGTCCAGAACCGCGCCGAGCCCGGCCAGACCGAAGCCTACGCCAATATCGAGGCGGGCAATGAAGACTATCGCATGGTCGAAGGCGCGCTGAACCTGCCGGTCGGCGAGACCGCCGGCCTGCGCCTGGCGACCCGGCTGAAGACCCGCGGCGGTTCGGTCGAGAACCTGCGGGGCGGCGACGACTTCAACGGCATCGAAACCAAGGCCGTTCGCCTATCCGGCGCCTGGGCCCCGTCGGACGCCCTGCGTTTCGACGTGATCGGCAACTATCAGAACGACCACGCCTCGGGCACCTCGTTCAAGTCGATCGCCTATGCGCCGGCCGACCCGGACACGGGCGCCGTCCTGGGCGGCAAGGAGCCCTGGGAAGGCGCGGCCCTGACGCGCGGCGGCGCCTTCGACGGCGGCAAGGACCTGGGACTGGATCGTGAAGTCTGGGGCCTGACCGGTCTGGCCCGGATCAATCTGAACGCCGCCTGGACCCTGAACTCGACCACCGCCTATCGCGAGTTCGACAACTACGAAACCTTCGACGCCGACGGCGTCTCCCTGCCCGTCCTGACGGCGGCGGAAGAGACCCATGGCGAACAATGGAGCCAAGATCTGCGCCTCGGCTTCGACAACGGCGGCCGCCTGACCGGCTTTGTCGGCGCCGGCTGGTTCCACGAAGAAGGCTATCAGCGCACCCCGGCCCAGTTCGACGAACGCCTGGCCCTGGCCCAGCTGGCCGGCCTGCTGGACGGTTCGCCGACGACGGTCGGCGACCGCACCCTGCCGCTCGCCGCCTATCCCACCGTGGCGCGCGGCGCCCTGGCCGCCCTGTTGACGCCCCTGGGCGCGGGCGCCCTGGCCACGCCGATCGCCGCCAATCTTGACCCGGCCCATATCGAGACCTCGACCAACCGGTCGGAGCTGACCTCCTATGACGTCTTCGGCGACGTCACCTACGCCTTCACCGACCGGTTCGAGATGTCGGCGGGCCTGCGTTACACCCGCGACGACAAGACCACCGGCTACGCCAGTTCGGTGGAGCGCCGTTCGGCCCTGGGCGCTCTTCTGGGTCTTCAGACCGGCGCCGTTCCCGCCGCCCAGGTTCCCAGCTTCCTGGCGGCCCTGGCCAATCCGAGCTTCGCCGTCCTGCCCGCCGGCCTCTTCCCGCTGTTCGGTCTGACCGCCCAGCCGACGACCAACAACGGCGACTTCTCCTACTTCGACTCGGAAGACGACGGCCTGACCTGGCGCCTCACGGCCCGCTATGAACTGACCGACGAGACCAATCTGTACGCCAACTACGCCCGCGGTCGTCGCCCGGAAGTCATCAGCGCCTCGGGGCCGTCCGCGCCCAGCGGCGCGGCGCGCTTCACCCCGGTCGATGCGGAAACCGTGGACAGCTATGAGGTCGGCGCCAAGTCGGCCCTGCTGGACGGCCGCCTGCGCGTCGACGGCGCGGTCTTCCTGTACAACTACGAAAACTTCCAAACGACGATTCAGCAAGGCACGCAGTTCATTACGACGAACGCGGGCGAGGCCAAGTCTTACGGCTTCGAGGGTCAGGCGAACTTCGCCGTGGCCTCGACCTTGGACCTGTTCGCCACCTACGCCTACAACCACTCGCGCTTCGAGAACGGCATCTACGACGGCAACCAGTTCCGCCTGTCGCCTGACCACGCCGCCTCGATCGGCGCGACCTGGCGCCTGCCGACGACGGGCGGCGAGATCGAGGTCCAGCCGACCTACACCTGGCAGTCCAAGGTCTTCTTCAGCGACGACAACGACATCCCCGCCCTGCAAACGCAGAACTTCGTCGCGGACCTGATCCAGGACGAATATCAGGACGCCTACGGCCTGCTGAACATTCGGGTCCGCTATACGCCGGAAGGCGGAAACTGGGGCGTCGAAGCCTTCGGCGAAAACGTCCTGGACGAGAAGTACATCAAGGACGCTGGCAACACCGGCGACGCCCTGGGCATGCCGACCTTCATCGCCGGTCGTCCGGCGGCCTATGGTCTGGTGTTCAAGCTGAAGCTGTAAGGATCGAACGATGAAACTGGATCGCCGCAGCCTTCTGGGCCTGTTGGGCGCGGGGGCGGCGACGCCCGCCGTCGCCCAGGCCGCCGATGGCGGTCAGGTCGCCTTCCTGCACGGCGTGGCGAGCGGCGATCCCGATCATCATTCGGCCGTCTTCTGGACCCGCGTCACCCCGGCCGATCCGTCGGCCGGGGAAATCCCGGTCGTTCTGGAAGTGGCCAAGGACGCCGAATTCACCGACATGGTGCGCCGCACCGCCGACCTCACCGCCCGGGCCGAGCGCGACTTCACCGTCAAACACGATCTGCATGGGCGCGGCCTGGAGCCCGGCCATGAGTATTTCTACCGGTTCATCGCCCGCGGCGTGACCTCGCCCGTCGGTCGGGTCCGCACCCTTCCCTTGGGCGCCACGCCCCAGGTGAACCTCGCCGTGGTGTCGTGTCAGCTCTATCCGGGCGGCCTGTTCAACGCCTATGAGGCCATTTCCCAGCTGGATCGGCTGGACGCCGTCGTCCACCTGGGCGACTACATCTATGAATACGGCGCCGCGCCGAACGACTACGGCATGAATACCGGTGCGCCGCTGGGCCGGTCGCCCCTGCCGCCGCATGAGATCGTCAGCCTGGCCGACTATCGAACGCGCCACGCCCAGTACAAGACCGATCCCGACCTTCAGGCCGCCCACGCCCGCGCCGCCTTCATCTGCGTCTGGGACGACCACGAGGTCGCCAACGACACCTGGATGCGAGGCGCCGAGAACCATCAGCCCGCGACCGAAGGCGACTTCGCCGCGCGCAAGGCGGCGGCTCTACGGGCCTATTTCGAATGGATGCCGATCCGCGAAGCCCGCCCCGGGACCATGAAGGAGGCGATCAACCGCAGCTTCCACTTCGGCGACCTGGCCAGCCTGCATATGGTCGAGACCCGGCTGCTGGCCCGCGTCGAACAGATGGAGTTCGCCGACATTCCCAAGACCGCCGACGGGCGGCCGGACCTCGACGCCTTCGAGGCCCAGCGCCAGGACCCGTCGCGCGATCTGCTGGGCGAGCCCCAGCGCCGCTGGCTGGGCGAGGCCATGCGCCAGTCCAAGGCCGCCGGCCGGCCGTGGCAGATCCTGGGTAATCAGGTCATTATGGCCCGGGTCAAGGGGCCGAACATCGAACAGATGGTGCCCCCCGCCCAGCTGGCCCAGATGGTCGCCGGCCTGCCCGACGACGTCCGCCCCCAGGTCGAGACCGCCATCCAGCTGTTCAGACTGGGCCTGCCGTTCAACCTGGACAGCTGGGACGGCTATCCGGCCGGACGCGAGCGTCTGTACGAGACCATGAAACAGGCGGGGGTCGAGCCCATCGTCCTGGCCGGCGACAGCCACGCCTTCTGGGTCAATGAACTGTATGACAACGGAGGGGAGCGCCGGGCGGTCGAGTTCGGAACCTCGGCCATTTCCAGCCCCTCGCCCGGCGACCATGTCGGCGGCCTGCCCCTGGGTCTGGCGCTGCAAGCCGCCAATCCCGAGGTCAAGTTCTGCGACCAGTCGGCCAAGGGTTTCGTGCTGCTGACCCTGGAGCGGGATCAGGCCGTCGGCGAACTGCGCACCGTCTCCACCATCCTGGCCAAGCCGTATGAGAACCGTACGCTGAAACGCTATCGTCTGGCGCGGACTGAGACGGGCCTGGGGCCGTTGGAAGACGTCACCGCACCCGCCTGATCGCCGCCACCGCAAGGGCAGCTCCCAAGAAACACAGGGCGGCGGCCACGAACAGGCTGCGCAAACCCAGATCCAGCCGCTCCAACAGGACCAGGGCGATCAAGGGGGCGATCGCCTGGGGCAGGGTCACGGCCAGGTTGATCAGGCCCAGATCCTTGCCCCGATCCTGAGCCGAGGGAAGGACGTCGGTCATCAAGGCGATATCGACGGCGCCGTAGCAGCCTTGGCCCAGGCCATAGAGGGCGAAGGCGATCAGGACCAGGGTCCAGTCCGGGGTCGCCGCCATGACGGCCGCTGCGATCGTCAGCAGGACCGCCCCCGTCACCCCCAGGGGCTTTCGCCGCGTCACACGCGACCCGTTGACGGCGACCACGGCGCTGACCGCGACCACCCCGACCACGGCGATGGCGGTGACAAGGGAATGACCCGCCTCAGCCGTCCGGCCGGGGAACAGCCGAGCAAAGCCGATGGCGTCGGCGATGTAGAAGAGCAGATAAAAGGCCACCAGCGAATAGCCGGTGACGACCAGGAAACGATAGGACCAGGCCAGGCTGAAGTCGCGGGTTGCAAAGGGCCTGAGCAGGCTCGCCAGGGAGAAGCCCGAAAACACCGGGCGGACCTGCGCCGACGGCGGCGGATCTTCGCGCGACAGCAGGGCGAAGGGCACGGTGGCCGCCGCGACGACGGCGGCCAGGACCGCCAGCCGCGCCGCCTCGCCCTGCGGTCCCCAGGCCATGACCACCGACCCGATCATAGCGGCCAGAGGATAGCCCATGCCCATGACGGCCGACATGGCGCTGCGCCGGTTTTCCGGCACCCGATCAGCGAAGAGGGCCAGGAGCGGCGCCAGCAGGATGTTGAACGCCAGTTGAAACCCGACGAGCGCCAGAACGAAGCCGACGGGTGTCGATGCGCGATGAAGGCCGGCGTAGCTGGCGATCGTCAGCACCGCGCCGATGATGATCCAGGGCCGTCTGCGCCCGTGTCTGGACCGGGTGCGGTCGCTGAGGGCGCCGCCGATGATGTTGCCGACCCCGGCCGCCATACAGCCCCAGAACAGGGCCTGACTGAGCAGGGGGCCCTTGGCCTCGCCGCCGATAAGCTCGGCGTGGAGAGGCGCAAGCACCTGAAGCAGGGGCGCCACGCCGATGAAGCCGCCGATATAGGCGACGGCGTAGCCGAAGAGGAAGGCCGGCCCGGCCGGCCGGGTTGGAATGCCGGCGGCCACGGGCGGGGGCGTCAGGCGCGAACGGCCCGCGCCGCCGCAAGCCCCAGCGCCTGGACGGCGGCGGCGGCGATATGGTCGGCGTTCAGCCCGGCCTGGGCGTACATCGCCGCCGGCGTGTCCTGGTCCTGGAAGACGTCGGGCAGGTTCAGGGTGCGGATCTTCAGCCCGCGATCCAGAGCGCCCTTTTCCGCCAGCAGTTGCAGGACGAAGGCGCCGAAGCCGCCCATGGCCCCCTCCTCCACCGTGATCAGGGCCTCGTGCTCGCGGGCCAGGCGCAGGATCAGGTCGGCGTCCAGCGGCTTGGCGAAGCGGGCGTCGGCGACGGTGGCGGATACGCCTCGCGCGGCCAGCAGATCGGCCGCCTTCAGCGATTCCTGAAGTCGGGTGCCCAGGGACAGGAGGGCGACGGTGGTCCCCTCGCGCACGATCCGGCCGCGGCCGATCTCGAACGGGGCGGCCAGTTCCGGGATCTCGACCCCGACGCCGTCGCCGCGCGGATAGCGGAAGGCGCTGGGGCGGTCGTCGATGGCCAGGCTGGTCGAGATCATGCCCGCCAGCTCCGCCTCGTCGGCGGCGGCCATCAGCACCATGCCGGGCAGAGCCCCCATGAAGCCGATGTCGAACGATCCGGCGTGGGTCGCCCCGTCGGCGCCGACCAGTCCGGCCCGGTCCATGGCGAACCGCACCGGCAGCGACTGGATCGCCACGTCATGGACCACCTGGTCGTAGCCGCGCTGGAGGAAGGTGGAATAGATGGCGCAGACCGGCTTCATCCCGTCGGCGGCCAGGCCGGCGGCGAAGGTGACGGCGTGCTGTTCGGCGATGCCGACGTCATAGGTGCGGTCGGGGAAGACCTGGCCGAACAGGTCCAGCCCCGTGCCCGACGGCATGGCGGCGGTGATGGCGACGATCGACGGATCGGCCTTGGCGTGTTTGATCAGCTCGGTCCCGAACACCTTGGTGTAGCTGGGCGCGTTGGAGACGGCCTTGGTCTGTTTGCCCGAGACCACGTCGAACTTGACCACGGCATGGAGTTTGTCGGCGCTGCTCTCGGCGGGGGCGTAGCCCTTGCCCTTCTGCGTCACGACATGGACCAGAACCGGCCGGTCCTCGATGGCCGCCGCCTTCTTCAGGATCGGCACCAAGTTCTCCATGTCGTGGCCGTCGATGGGGCCGACGTAGTAGAAGCCCAGCTCCTCGAAGAAGGTGCCGCCGGTGACCATGCCGCGGGCGTATTCCTCGGCCTTCTTGGCGGCGTTGCGGAACGGGCGCGGCAGGTGCTGGGCGAAGGAGCGGCCCAGGCGCCGGACGTTCTGATAGGCGCCGCCGGACACCAGACCGGCTAAATAGGCGCTCATCCCCCCCACCGGCGGGGCGATGGACATGTCGTTGTCGTTCAGTATGACCATCAGCTGGCCGCTGGTGGCCTCGGCCGCATTGTTCATCGCCTCATAGGCCATGCCGGCCGACATGGAGCCGTCGCCGATGACGGCGACCACCTTGTTCTTTTCGCCCTTCTGGTCGCGGGCGGCGGCGAAGCCCAGGGCGGCGCTGATCGAGGTCGAGGCGTGGGCGGCGCCGAACGGATCGTATTCGCTCTCGCTGCGCTTGGTGAAGCCGGACAGGCCGCCGCCCTGGCGTAGGGTGCGGATCCGGTCGCGACGTCCGGTCAGGATCTTGTGCGGATAGCACTGATGACCGACGTCCCAGATCAGAATGTCCTTCGGCGTCTCGAACACATGGTGAAGCGCCGTGGTCAGCTCGACCACCCCAAGGCCCGCGCCCAGGTGGCCGCCCGTGACCGAAACCGCGTCGATGGTTTCCGCCCGCACTTCTTCCGCCAGCTGCTTGAGCTGGGCGATGTCAAAGCTCCGCATGTCGGCGGGGAACTTGACGGTGTCGAGAAGCGGGGTGTCGGGCATCAGCCGGGAAAACCTTGAAAGTCTGACCAATCAACCCGCGAGGGCGATCGACGTTTCGTATCAGGACCGGCGCCTTAGCACAAAGTCCACGCTCGCCCTGAGGATTTCCGCCTCATCGCCAAAGGACTCCAGATGGGCGCGGGCCTGATCCGACAACAGCGCGACCCTCTGTCGCGCCTCGTCCAGCCCCAGCAGGGTGACGAAATTGGTCTTGCCCAGGGCCGCGTCCTTGCCGCCGGCGGCCTTGCCCATTTCTTCGGCCGAACCCTCGGCGTCCAGAATATCGTCGACGATCTGATAGGCCAGGCCCACGTCATGGGCGAAGCTGATCAGGGCGTGCTGATGCTGGGCCGAAGCCTCGGCGATGATCAGCGGAATTTCGAAGGCGTAGGCGAACAGGGCGCCCGTCTTGAGCCGCTGCATCCGGGCGACCCCGCCCAGATCGTCGCGCACCCCCAACAGGTCGATCATCTGACCGCCCGCCATGCCCCGCGCGCCCGAGGCCAGCGACAGCCGCGCCGCCAGCTCGCAGCGGACGGCGGGATCGTCGTGGGTATCCTCGTGCAGAATGATGTCGAAGGCCGCCGTCTGAAGCGCGTCGCCGGCCAGGACCGCCGTGGCCTCGTCATAGGCGCGGTGGACGGTCGGTCGGCCGCGCCGCATGTCGTCGTCGTCCATACAGGGCAGGTCATCGTGGACCAGGCTGTAGGCATGGACGCATTCCAGGGCGCAGGCGGCGCGCAGCACCGACCGCGCGTCGATGTCGAACAGCCGCGCCGCCTCAAGGGCGAAGAAGGGCCGCAGCCGTTTGCCCGGTCCCAGGGCCGCATAGCGCATGGCCTCGGTCAGGCGGGATTCCGGCCCTTCCGCGCGCGGCAACAGCTCATCCAGCGCCACCGTCACCAGATCGGCGACCTCAGCGACCCGGTCGATCACGGCCTGCTCGGGCGAATTGGCGGCGATGACCCGGTTCAAGACGATCGACCGCCCTTGGCCGCAAGAGGACGATGCGGCTTCATTCGAACGACGCCGCCTCAACGCCCTTGGCCTGGCCGTCCGGCCCGACCACGATCTTTTCGACCCGCAGCTGGGCCGCCTTCAGACGCGCCTCGCAATGGGCCTTCAGCCGGGCGCCCTCTTCGTACAGGGCGATGGATTCCTCCAGCGGGGCCTGGCCGGATTCCAGGCGCGAGACGATGGTCTCCAGACGCTGCAGCGCGTCTTCGAAGCTGAGGTCGGCGGGAATGGCGGGTGCGGCGTCGGTCATGGCGCGCGACCCTAAAGACCCGGTCGCCCCGCATCAACGGTTATGCGGCTAGCGTTTTTCGTAACGGCGCTGCGACCAGTATTTGAAGCCCTGGTTATGCACCAGTTTCCACCCGTCGGCCTTCAGACGCGCGCCGACCATATGGTTGAAATAGCCGTGGGCGAAGACCAGGACGTCCTGGCCGGTCTCGGCGCGGGCGATCAGCTTCTGGGCGGCCTGTTCGGCGCGGACCTCGGCCTGGGCGCGGGTCTCCTGGCCGCCGTGATGATCGAAGGCGTGCCACCAGAAGCGCGACACCACCCCCCACCATTTCGGCGACAGCTTGATCCAGTCGGGAATCGGCGGCGGCGGCAGGGGCGCCTCGATGAACATGACGTCCGACATCACTTCCCGCCCGGCGACCACGGCGGCGGCCGTCTCCTGGGCCCGCTGGCGGGTGGAGGCGTAGATGGCCCCGGCGCCCTGGGCGGCGGCGACCAGTTCGGGCGGCGGGGTCTGGCCCGCCAGCAGACCGCCGACCTCATACTTCGCCCACCAGTCCCCGTACTCACGCGCGGTGATAAGGCACTTGCGCGACAGGGCGGGTTCGCCGTGGCGCGTCAGGATGATGGCGCCGGGCCGCACGCCGCTCGCAGCAGGCGCGCCAACAGAGCCGCCCACCTGAACGGCGGTCTCTTCAGTCGAATCGAGGGACAGGGCGGGGGCTGACATGGCGATGGGACGAAGCTTAAGGTTTCAAGGCCTTATACGTCCTAATCCTCCCCGAGCGCGGCGACGTGTGCGACCGCGGAGCGGCCTAGTCCTTCAAGGTCGTAACCGCCCTCGAGCGCAGACACAACCTTGCCCGAACAGGACCGGCGCGCGATTTCCAGAACCGCGCGGGTCGCCCAGGCGAAATCCTCGGCTTCCAGCGACTGATGCGCCAACGGATCGCGCGCCGCAGGGGGGCGACCGGCGCATGGGCCGGCATCGACGGGTGGGTGAAGATCGGCAGGTGGGTCATGTCTCAGCCTCCATGCGCAGATGAGCCTCGCCCCAGGCGCGCAGGGCGAGGATGACCGGAGACAGCGTCCGCCCCGCCTCCGTCAGGCGGTAATCGACGCGGGGCGGAACCTGAGCATAGACCGTCCGATGCACCAGTCCCGCCGCCTCCAGCTCGCGCAACTGCTTTGTCAGCATCCGCTGAGTGACGCCGGGAAGATGACGTTTCACCTGACTGAACCGCAAGGGGCCGTCGAGCAGATGATAGACGATCACCCCCTTCCACTTGCCGCCGATCAGATTGAGGGCGGCGTCGACGACGCATTCACCCGGCCGCACGTTTCGAGGCGGCGCGACGAAGGTCTCGGAAAAGACGGTATCCATTTGGGTACTACATATAGAAAAATGCCGTTCTTGCGCCGAATGTAGCTGAAGGCGATGTGGGACGCGACGACACAAGCCAAGGAGCATTGTCATGAAGGCCATCGGCACGACCGGCCCCCGCCCCGTTTCGGATCCCGCCGCCCTGATCGCGTTCGAGGCGGCCGAGCCTGAACTGCGCCCGCGGGATCTGCTTGTTGCGGTCAAGGCCGTCAGCCTGAACCCCGTGGATACAAAGGTGCGCAGCAGTCGGCAGCCGGACCAGCCCAGCATCCTGGGCTACGACGCCGCAGGCGTGGTGATCGGCGTCGGGGCGGAGGTCAGCCTGTTCAAGGTCGGAGACGAGGTCTTCTACGCTGGCCAGATCGACCGTCCGGGCTCGAACGCCGAACGTCAGGCGGTGGACGAACGGATCGTGGGTCGCAAGCCGCAGTCCCTGACCTATGCCGAGGCCGCCGCCCTGCCCCTGACCGCCATCACGGCCTGGGAACTGCTGTTCGACCGGATGAAAGTCGACCGGGACGAGGACGAGAGCCTGCTGATCGTCGGCGGCGCCGGCGGGGTCGGGTCCATCCTGATCCAGATCGCCAAGACCATGACGAAACTGCGTGTCGTCGCCACCGCGTCTCGCCCTGAGACCCGTCAATGGTGCCTGGACCAGGGGGCGGACGCCGTCATCGACCATTCCCGCCCCATCGACGAAGCCCTGACGGAAGCCGGCGAACGGGCGCCGAAATATATCGCATCCCTGACCCACACGGCCGGCCATTTCGAGGCCCTGGCCCGCGCCGTCGCGCCCCAGGGGGTCATCGGCGCCATTGACGACTTCAAGGGTCTGCCGGTCGAACTGCTGAAGCAGAAGGCGGCCGGTTTCGTGTGGGAGTTCATGTTCACCCGCCCGGTCCACCAGACCCCCGACATGATCCGGCAGCACGAAATCCTGAACGCCGTGTCGGAGGCGGTCGACGCCGGCGCCATCCGCACCACCCTGACCCGCAACCTGGGCCGGCTTTCGGTCGAGACCCTTCTAGACGGGCATCGCCAGTTGGAAAGCGGCTCGACGATCGGCAAGGTCGCGCTGGACGGCTTCTGAGGCTAAGGGGCGGGTCATGACCGAGATCCTGATCCGCACCCCCCGCCCCGGAGACGCCGAAGCCCTGGGCGTCCTGGGGCGTCGGACCTTCGTCGAGACCTTCGTGACCGGCTTCGGCATTCCCTACCCCGAGGCGGACCTCACGGCCTTTCTGGACGCCAGCTTCGATCCCGAACCGACACGGAAAAAGCTGGCCGAACCCAACGCAGCCTGGTGGGTGGCCGAGCGGGACGGCGAACTCCTGGCCTTCGCCAACGCCGGTCCCAACGGCCTGCCCCACCCCGAGGCGCGGCCGGAGCATATGGAGCTGCGCCGCCTGTATGTGTCCAAGGCCGCCCAGGGCCTGGGCCTGGGCACGAAGCTGCTGACCCTGTCGCTGGACTGGATGGAGGCCAACACGGGCGGCCCGCTCTGGATCGGCGTCTGGAGCGGCAACGAAAAGGCTCAGCGCCTGTACGCCGCCTATGGGTTCGAGAAGGCGGGCGAATATGAATACCCGGTCGGCGCCTGGCGCGACCACGAGTTCATCTTGCGGCGCGGATAGACTATGATCCGGCCATGACCCGCGCCGAACTGCTGGAAAAGCTGCGTGAGCTTAAGCCCTGGCTGGAAGAGCAGGGCATCGTCAACCTGCGCCTGTTCGGCAGCTACGCCCGCGACGAGGCGGGACCGGACAGCGACGTGGATTTGCTGGTGGACACCTCGAGACCGATGGGCATCGAGTTTCTAACGACGGAACGTCTGCTGTCGGAAAGACTGGAAACGCCGGTCGAGTTCTGTTCGTGGGAAGTCATGCGGCCCTATGTCAGGACCAAGGTCGAGAAAGACCTGATCCTTGTCTGACGAAGCCGATGCGATCCTGATCGCCGAAATCGGGGACGCCGCAAGCCGTGTAAAATCCTACATTGCGCCTGAAGGCCGGGAAGGCTTCATGTGTCAAACCTTGGTGTATGACGCCGTCTGCATGAACCTGTTGCGGACAGGCGAATGCGCCCGCTTCCTGAGCGACGCCGTAAAGACGCGACTGCCGGACATTCCATGGCCCGACATCGTCAGTCTCCGAAATCGAGTGGCGCACAGCTACGAAACGTTGAAGCCGGAAGTTCTCTGGCTGATCGCCAGCGTCAGTCTGCCACAACTGGACGCGGCGCTCCGCAGCCTGGGTGAAGCCTGATGCTCCTGCCCTTCTTCACCGCCCTGCGCGACGCCAAGGTTCCGGTGTCGATGAAGGAATGGCTTCATCTGATGGAGGCCATGGACCGCGATCTGGCGGGCCGCGAGGTCGAGGCCTTCTATCACCTGTCGCGAGCCGTCCTGGTCAAGGACGAGAAACACTATGACCGGTTCGACCAGGTGTTCGGGACCGTATTCAAGGGCGTGGAATCTGTCGGGGCGAGCGAGGACCTGACCACCGACATCCCCGAGGAATGGCTGCGGCTGCTCAACGAGAAATATCTGACCGACGAGGAAAAGGCCCAGATCGAGGCGCTCGGCGGGTTCGACAAGCTGATGGAGACGCTGAAACAGCGGCTGGAGGAGCAGAAGGAACGCCATTCCGGCGGCTCAAAATGGATCGGCACGGGCGGGACCAGTCCCTTCGGCCACGGCGGCTATAATCCCGAGGGCGTGCGGATCGGCGGCCCCGGACGACAGGGTCGGGCGGTCAAGGTCTGGGAAAAGCGCGAGTTCAGGAACCTGGACGACACGGTCGAACTGGGCACGCGCAACATCAAGGTCGCCTTGCGTCGCCTGCGCCGCTTCGCGCGCGAGGGGGCGGCGGAAGAACTGGACATCGACGGCACCATCGACGGCACGGCCCGCCAGGGCTGGCTGGACATCCAGATGCGGCCCGAGCGGCGCAACACGATCAAGGTGCTGCTGTTCCTGGACATCGGCGGCTCGATGGACGGCCATATCAGGCTGGTGGAGGAGCTGTTCTCGGCCGCCCGGACCGAGTTCAAGAACCTGGAGTTCTTCTATTTCCACAACTGCCTGTACGAGGGTGTGTGGAAGGACAACCGGCGGCGTCACACCGAGCGGATCGCCACCTGGGACCTGCTGCACAAATACCCCGGCGACTGGCGCGCCATCTTCGTCGGCGATGCGACCATGAGCCCCTATGAGATCACCATGCCCGGCGGTTCGGTCGAACACTGGAACGAGGAGGCCGGGGCGGTGTGGATGAAGCGAGCCCGTCAGCAGTGGGACAAGTCGGTCTGGCTGAACCCGGTGCAGGAACGGTATTGGAGCTACACCGCCTCGGTCGGCCTGTTGCGGGAGCTGATGGAGGACCGAATGTTCCCCCTGACGCTGGAAGGGCTCGACAAGGCGATGCGGGCGCTGACAAGGTAGGTTCGCCTGCGGGGCGAGCCGCCCCGTGGATTGTGAAAGAGGCCAGAGACATGCTCGCCGCCTTCGCCCTGCTTCTTCTGGCCCAACAGGCCGCCCCGACCGTGGTGTGGGAGGCGCCGCCCGCCGCCGAAGCCCCGCCGCCGCGTCCCGCCCACAATGTTCCGGAATGGGGTCTCGCCGATCCGTTCGGCTATGAGCGGGCGCGGTGCAGCCCGCAGCTGCGCGGCGCGAGATCGCTGGAAGTCTGTCAGGCCGAGGTTCGCGCCCAGCTGGCCCTGGCTCTGGGGCCGGATCTGCCCGACGCCCTGCGCCCTGAGGGGATGGCGGGCGACTGCCAGATGGCCCAGGCGGCCCAGGGCGGCTCGTCCTACGGCCTGCAGTGCGGCCCTCAGTCGCGGGCGCCGACCGACTCTCCCCGGCCCAAGGAGGTGGATTGCCGCCCCCGTCCCGAACGGGGCGGCTTCAGTTCGGAATGCCGACCGGTGGGGACGACCGAGGACAAGGGGCTGACGCTGAAGCTATGGGGCAATGACTGACCCGAACGAAAACGCCGCCCGCGATCGCGGACGGCGTTGAACGTCTTTGAATAGTCGGTCGCGTCAGTTGCGATTGTCGCGCAGACTGTCCTTCACGCCGCCGACGGTGTTTTGGACCTTGCCTTCGACCTGGTCCGCCTTGCCCTCAGCCTGAAGCTTGGAATCGCCGGTCATCTTGCCGACGCCTTCCTTGATCTTGCCGCCGACATTCTTGGCGGAGCCTTCAATACGGTCTTGATCTGGCATGGGAATTCTCCTGTTTCGAGCGACGCCGCGATGGCGCTGCAAGGTGAAGGAGAAACGGGAGCGGGTCCGGGCCGTTCCGTAAGGCTCAGCTTGCCCGACGCAGCCACACCGCGACCGCCCAGGCGTGGGAGTCGTGGCGCAGACGCGACAAAGCCACGGTCGGGTCCAGCCAGACCAGGGTGTGATCGTCCTCGCACTTGGCCTGGGGGTTCTCGGCCGTGACCGTCGCGGTCCAGAAGCCGCCGACGTTGCAGAGGGGCTCGCCGGTGCTTTTCAGATGATACTGGCCCGCCTCGGCGATGCGGTTCAGAGGCGTCACAGACAGGCCGGTTTCCTCGACGAACTCGCGCACCAGGGCCTCGACCTCGGTCTCCTCGCCATCCACCGCCCCGCCGGGAAGATCGAAATAGGCGCCGGCCGCTCGTTCGACCCGGACGCAGGCGATCAGGCCGTCGCGCTCCACCACGCCGAAGGCCGTGGCGCGGTGGCGATAGTCGAGCGCGGGATTACGAAGGCCGAACTGGAGCATGATGCAGATCCGACCTTAGAGGTCGAACGCCAATTTGGCGCGCACGCCCTTGTGCGCCGCGTCGAACTCGACGGCTGAGCGCAGGCCCGAGGCCATGGCCGAAATGATCTTGCCGCCCAGGCCGGTGCCCTTGGGTGTTCCGTCGCCCAGACCCGGCCCGTCGTCTTCGACCGTCAACAGGGCGCGATGCTCGCCGTCCGGCTTCAGACTGATGCGTATCTCCCCGCCCTGCCCAGGCTGATAGGCGTATTTCACCGCATTGGTGACCAGTTCGGCGACGACGACGCCCAGGGACACGGCCTGGTCCGTCGTGACCCAAAGAGGAGCGGCGTCGATGACCAGACGCGGCGAACCTTCACCGGGCCCGAGCGACTTGGACAGCTCGTCCATCAGGCCTTGCAGATATTCGTCCATGGCCACCCGGCTCATGTCGCCGGAGGTGTAGAGGCGGCGATGGACGTGGGCCACGGCCTCGATCCGGGCCTGGGATTCGCGCAGGGCCTCTCTGGCGCCTTCATCGCTGATGTGGCGCATCTGCAGGGACATGAAGCTGGACACCAGCTGCAGCGAATTGCCGACGCGGTGATTGACCTCGCGCAGCATGGCCTCGGCGCGGTCGCGGGCCAGACGGATCTCTTCCTGGGCGATCTCGTTCTCGCGCTGAAGCCGCCGGCGCAGCAGGGCGTCCTCCAGGGCCGACCGCAGCAGGGAGGTGAAGTCCTCGGACACGTCCTTGATGACATAGTCTGCGGCCCCGGCGCGCAGGGCGGCGACGGCGATCCGCCCGTCCTGGGCCCCCGTCACATAGACCACGGGCGGCGGCGCCGGCAGGGCCAGGATGTCCGGCAGGACGTCCAGACCGTCCCGGCTGGGCATATAGTGGTCCAGGGCGCAGATGTCGTATTCGTTGGCGGCGAGCAGCTCCAAACCCGCGTCGCCGTCCGGGGCGCAGGTGACGGCATAGCCGTGGCGGGTCAGTTCCTTCTCGACCAGCCGCGACAGGCCGCGGTCGTCGTCGATGTAGAGCAGACGGATGGGGCCGGACAGTCCGATCGTTAAATCTCCGGCGCCTGCATGACCGACAGGAAGAGACCCAGCTGACGGATCGCGCCGGCGAAGGACTCATAATCGACAGGCTTGGTGATGTAGACGTTGCAGCCCAGGTCGTAGCAGCGCTGGATTTCGACCTTGTCGTCGGTGGTGGTCAGAACCACGACGGGCGCCCGCTTCAAACGGTCGTCGGCCTTCACCTTTTCCAGAATGTCCGTGCCCGACATGTCGGGCAGGTTCAGGTCCAGCAGGATCAGCAGCGGGCCGTTGGCCAGGATTTCCGCGCTGAACAGATAGTCCAGAGCGGCCCCGCCCTCATCGAAATGCTTGATCTCGTTGCTGATGTTGGCGCGACGGATGTTCTTTTCGATCAGTTTGGCGTGACCGTGGTCATCCTCGACCATGATGATTTTGACGGCTTGCGTCACAGTACGCCTCCAGGTTCCGACAGGATCAGTCGTTTGGGGAATTTCAGGAGGAAAGTCGAGCCCTTGCCAAGCTCGGACTCGATATCGATCGTGCCGCCGATGCGCCGAACGCTGTTGCGGACGAAGGCCAGGCCCAGGCCCTCGCCTCTTCGGTCCTGTTTTCCGGAGCGCCGGAACAGTTCGAAGATGCGTTCGTGGTCCCGCGCGGCGATGCCGCGACCGTTGTCGGCGACCCGGTAGACGACCCAGCCGCCGGGCAGGTCTTCGCCGGATATGACAATTTCGCCAGGGCGGCCGGCGTCCAGATATTTGACCGCATTGTCGATCAGATTGCCCAGAATCTGTTCCATCGACAGGCGGTCGCTTTCGATCGACGGCAGGGCCTCCACCAGGATCTGGGCGCCGGCGGCCTCGGTCTGATGGTGAACGCTGTCGGCGATGTTGCGAGCCATGGCGGTCATGTCCAGGGTCTCCGGCAGGAGATTGCGACGCCCCTCGCGCGACAGGCGCAGGATGGCGTTGATGAGCCGGTCCATCTTTTCGGTCGAGGCGCGGATGAAGCCCAGGGCCTCGGGCATGTCTTCGCGCACGGCGGTGACGATGTCGGCCGACACCTCGCGTTCCGCCTCGGCCTCGGCCACCCCGCGCTCGATGATCTTTCCGGCCTGCTCCAGTTCGGAGGTGTAGCCCATCACATTGACCAGGGGCGCGCGCAGATCGTGGCTGACGATATAGGCGAAGCGCTGGATTTCCTCATTGGCGCGGGTCAGGGCGGCGGTGCGGTCGCGCACCATGTCCTCCAGGCCGGCGTTGATGGCGGCCACCTCCTCGCGCGCGTGCTGAATCTCGCCGACATAGCGCCGCACCATCCAGGCCGAGAGCAGCGCAAGGACCAGGACCAGCAGGCCGGTGATGGCGTTCATCACCACGGTCATCATGGCGGCGCGCTCGGACACGCGGGTCCGTTCGGCGATGCGCGCGGACTTGAAGGCGTCGAAATCGTCGATGGTCTGGCGCAGCTCGTCCATATAGCGTTTGCCTTCGCCGGACCGCACCGTCTGGATCGCTTGGCCTATGCGGCCCTCACGCGCCAGGGCCAGGGTCGCCTCCATCTCCCTCAGCTTGGCGTCGGAGAGCCTATGGATTTGGGCCACCGGCGCCCGGAGCGTCGGGTCGGCCGCCGCGCCTTCTTCGAGAAACGCCAGGGCAGGCTCGCGCTCCGCGCGCGCCTCCTCAAAGGGCGTCAGGAAATCGCTGCGGCCGGTCAGCAGAAAGCCGCGTTGCGCGGTCTCCGCATTCAGCATGGAGATCAGGACCGTGCGCGACTGGCGGCGCATCTGCTGGGCGTGTTCGATCGCATCGTTAACCGTGGCGGTGCGCTGTATCATGACGAAGGTCGAGATGTTGACCGTCAGCAGCAGGACGAAGGCCAGGACCAGCAGGCCGGTGACGGATCGCGCCAGGGAGGGCGTGCGCACAAAATCGCTGAACCGCGACCAGCTTTGGCTCGAGGGAAGTTTCATGCGGCGCAGCATTAGCGGCGACCGAGGCTGCGTCAAACGGCAGTCACACGAAACTCTTGGGCCTTTCGCGTCTTCTGATGAGTATGGTCTGGCTTGCCGGTCTGCGGCGGGCGGAAAACGGGGGGAAGAGCGATGATCTGGTGGTGGTGGATTTTACCGGCGGCGGCGGCCCTGATTGGCCTGGTTCTGCTGGTCCGCGGCTTGCGCGCCCTGTTCGGCGGCAGGGCGGTGCGGGGCGTGGCGGGCGCGGCGCTCGGCGGCGGCGTCCTCTGGCTGGCGTCCCTGGCGACCCTGTTCGGCCTGAACCTTCAGACCTACGACCGGCTGACCTATGAACGTCCGGTGGCGAGCCTGGAACTGAGGCGCCTCGGGCCGCAGTATTATGAGATCGAGCTGACGCCCCTGTCGCAGGACAGGCCGGCCGCAGCGACCCTCTATCCTGTCCACGGCGACGACTGGCGGATCGACGCCCAGGTGCTGAAGTGGAAACCTTGGGCCAATGTGCTGGGTCTGGATTCCCAATATCGGCTGGAACGCCTGTCGGGTCGCTATCGCACGGTCGAACAGGAGTTGACCGCCGAACGCAGCGCCTATGATCTGGCGGCCATCGAGGAAAACGCCCGCAACGGCGCCCTGCCCTATAAGGTCGAGGCCTGGGACGCGATCCGGCGTTACCGGCGCTACATCGACGCCGCCGATACCCTCTACGGCTCGGCCGCCTATATGCCGATGGCCGAGGGCGCGCGCTATGAGGTCTGGATCACCCAGTCCGGCCTGATCGCCCGCCCGGTCAATGAGGCCGCGCGCGCCGCCTCCGCCGGCGGCTGGACGGTCGCCGACTAGACCGAATCCACATTCCGCGCCGCCAAGGCTCGATGGCGTCCAAGAGTGCGAAGGCGAGGGAGCGCCCCGCCGATCCATCATGCCCAAAGTCGGCCCCAAAGGCGGCTGTCGATGACAGGTCTCGATGAGCGGGAGCCTAAGGGCTCGTACCGCTGAGGCGGCACAAATACGATTATGTCAGCAACCAGGCGTTTATGATGCAGGAATGCGACACGGTATAATATTATCGCCCCTCAAGCGGCGGTATATTTCAATTCGCATATCGATCGTGTCAGCTTTTTAACAACCGCGGAAGCGGACAGGCGTATCTGGGGGATACAAGATGAAAGTTGCTTTGCTAACCGGCGTCGCAGTGGCCGCCGTACTGGGGGGTCATGCCCATGCCCAGGAAGCCGCACCGGCTCAGACCGTAACCGAAGTCGTCGTAACCGGTTCGCGCATTAAGCGGCCGCAGTTCGACGGGACGATTCCCGGGGTGCAGGTCACCAAGGAAGAAATCATTCAGCGCGGCTTCAACAATGCTTACGACATCGTGCTGAGCCAGCCGATGGTCTATGCCGGCGCCAGTCCTTATGGAAGCAACGGCGGCCAGACCTCGAGCCTGGGCACTGCCTTCGCCGACCTGCTGGGTCTGGGCAGCCAGCGCACCCTGACGCTGGTCAACGGCCGCCGTCAGGTGTCGGGCAACGCCGCTACGCTGTTCGTCACCGGCAACAACGCCGGCTCCCAGGTCGATCTCGGCGCCATTCCGTCGCAGCTGATCGACCGCGTCGACACCCTGACCGTCGGCGGCGCGGCCGCCTATGGGTCGGACGCCATCGCGGGGGTGATAAACTACATCATCAAGGACAAGTACGTCGGCAGCGAGGCGCGCGTCTCTGCGCGGACCTCCGAGCAGGGCGACGCCAATCGCTACAGCTTCAGCGTCATCCACGGTGAGAACCTGATGGATGACCGTGCCAACCTGACCCTGGCCTTCGAAGAAACCAAGACCGACGCCCTGTACGCCGACGCCCGGCTGTGGACGCTCGACGCCGCGACCAGCGTGACCAATGCGTTCAACGGGTCCAAGCGGAACCCGAACTTCGCCGCCAACGCCGCCATTGACATCGCCGGTTTGAACAACGGGGCGTTCCTGCGCAACACCGATGACGGTATCCCGTCCACGGCCTACGCCTACTTTGCGCGCAACTCGCTGCAGTATCCGTCGGGTATCGCGTTTACCCCGACGAGTTCCACCGCCGCCTGTCCGACGACGATCGTCGGGGTGACGGCGTGTCTGTTGCCGACGGGTTCGGTCAGCTCGACTTCGCAGCTGGTCCCCGGCATTCCCACCGGCAACGGCCTCTACTTCACCAATGCGCCGTCGGGCACCTTCCCGAACTTCGCGCCGACCTCGCTGCCGACCGGCGTCACAGCTGCGGCCGTGTTCGCCAGGTACGGCGTGACGCCGCCCGCCGGCCTGACCGCCGCCCAGCAGAACACTCTCGCCATCAACGTGCTGCAGAGCAAGCTGCCGACCCTGCGCGAGTATCTGGCCCAGAACCCGAACACCGACATCAACCTGATCGTCGGCTCGCTCTATTCGAACATTCCGCGGATCGCCAATACAGACCCGGCGACTCGGGCGTTGTTCCCCTTCATCGCCAAGCCGGTGCGCTTCAACGCCAACGGCGAGGCAGAAAATTGGTCGTTCTCCAATATCGGGGCGCAGGATCAAGGCACCTTGGGCTCCGCGCCCGGAATCGAAGGCAATAACACCAGCCGCTACAGCCTGATTCAAAACGAGCAGACCCGTAAGAACTTCACGGTCTTCGCGACGTTTGACATCAACGACCGGATTAAGGCCTACAGCCAGAACATCTATTCGACGGTTGAAACGGTGCTGCCGCGAAACGGGGCTTCCGGTAACGCCGTGACCTCCGCCGGGAGCGAGACTTCGGGCATTCTGATCAGCATCAACAACCCGTACCTGAGTGCGACGTCGCAGCAGCTGCTGCGCAGCAGCGGCGCGGTCAATAGCGCCAACAACTTCATCATGTCGCGCACCAACCAGGACATCCTGGGCGACAATCCTCAGCGCGGCGTCACCAACATCGGCAACTTCGCCCAAGGCCTGAAGGGCGACTTCGACTTCCTGCACCGCAACTGGACGTGGGACGTGTCCTACACCTACGGCAAGGCTGACGGTAAGATCGATTTCACCGGTGTCCGGGACCTGGAGTACCTGCTGGCGATCGACACCGTTCGCGACAGCAGCGGCGCCATCACCTGCCGCGCCAAGACCAACCCTTCCGCCTATCTGGGCAAGAGCCCGTCGGTGATTGTCACCAACCTGGCCGACACTCCGGCGGCGAATGGCCTGGTCGCGAAGCAGCCGTTCCAGCCCGTCGTGACCCAGGCCATGATCGACAGCTGCCAACCGCTGAATCCGTTCGGCTACAATCAGATGACGCAGGCGGCGAAAGACTACGTCACCGCTCAGCAGTTCTACGCCTTCGAGAACGTCCAGACCTTCCTGCAAGGCTCGGTGACCGGGGACCTGTTCGAACTGCCGGGCGGTCCGCTGGGCGTGGCGCTCGCCGCCGAACGCCGCACCACGAAGAACGACTACTGGGTCGATGACGTTTCGCGCTACGGTCGCACGCGATCGGCGGCGATCTCGGCGACTCAGTACGAGACCGAGGCGCAGGAATACGGCGTCGAGGTGAATATCCCCGTCCTGGGCAATGGCTTCAACCTGCCGTTCGCCCAACGTCTGGAAATCAACTCGGCGGTTCGTTGGTCCAAGCAGACCGGCGACGCCGCGACCTTCGTAAACCAGCAAGGTGCGACGGTCAGCCCGACCTACGACGGCGACTGGTCGAAGATCTGGTCGCTCGCCGCCACTTTCCAGCCGATCCGCGACATCACCTTCCGCGGCAATGTCACCCGCTCGATTCGCCAGCCGGACGGCGTCGAGCTGTTCTTGGGCGGTCAGGCTTCCTTCACGTCGATGAGCGACCCCTGCGCAGTCGGCAATATCAACTCGGGCCTGAACCCGGCGACGCGGAAGGCCAACTGTATCGCCGCTGTTCGCGCGGCGGGCTACGCATCGACCAACGCCGAAGCCGAAACCTTCCTCAGCACCTTCAGTCCCGGCACGCCTTCGGTGCTGGGCGCCCGCTTCGGCAACGATGAACTGAAACCGGAGCGCGGCGAAAGCTGGACGGCGGGCGTGGTGCTTGAACCGCGCTACGTGCCGAACCTGCGGATGTCGTTCGATTACATCGACATCCAACTGAAGGACCAGCTGACCCGCGTCTCGGCGGAACAACTTCTGACCTACTGCTACGACTCCGCGTCCTATCCGGACAATAGCGGCCAGTTCGGTCTGAACACCTGCGGCTCGGTTCCGCGGTACACGTCGGGGACGGAGCCGAACCCCAGCCGCGCGTTCAGCGTCAACGACGGCTGGCAGTCCACATATCTGAACCTGGCTCAGACCAACCTGCGCGCCGCCAACATCGTCGTCGTCTATCGCAAAAAGCTGGCGGAGCTGTTCGGGTCGTCGAGCGACTGGGGCAGCGTGTCGGTGAACAGCAACCTCTACCGCGTCTACGAGTCGAGCTTTAGCCCCACGGGTCTGGCGGGCGACACCGAGCAGTATCTCGGCAGCATCGGCACGCCGAAGTGGCAGAGCAACACCACGATCGGCTACACGCGCAAGAGAATCTCCACCAGCCTGAACTTCTACACGCAGTCCGACACCATCCGCTTCAACGGTTCGGTGCCGGCGACGATCGAACAGAACGCCTACCTCGACCGCAAGGGCTACGCCATATACAACCTGTATGTCGGCTATCAGCTCAACGATGAGGTCGATGTGCGTTTCAACGTCAACAACCTCTCCAATAAACGGTGGGAAGAGGAGGCGGTCGGCGCCATCTACAGCACGGTTGGCCGCACCTTCCAGTTCAGCATCAACGGGCGCTTCTAGAGCCTGATCTGTTGCCCAGGAATCGCCTCGCGGTTCCGCTGACGCCTTAATCAGGCTCCAGATTAGGGCGAGAGCAGGACCCATCCTTCTGCCGGAACCGCTGCGCGGTTCCGGCAGAAACGATTCTGCTCTGGCGGCTCTGGCCAGGCGATCAGCAAGCAAACCCGTCGTCTGAGGCTCTCACAGGCCACGTCACCTTGGCGGTCAGCCGCCTCGGCAACACCCCCACAGCCTGATCGGCGCACCCTTTTTTGGGCCTGAACCTCGGCCGATCGCGGTCTGCAGACGGGCCCTGCCCAAGGTCCAGTCCAACATCCGATACAGGTTGATCGGTCCTTGATCGGATCGCAGACCATGGTTTGGATTGCTCTAGACCTGGCCCAGGGTCCGAAGCTTGGCGCGGGGGTGGATTTCGTTCTGGCTCATGACCACCGTCTGGCCCCGGAACCGCTCGATGATCGAGCGGACATAGGGGCGAGTCTGGGGCCCGGTCAGCAGGACGGGATTCTCGCCGGACATGGCGATCCGTTCGAAGGTGTCGCGGACGGCGCGGATGAAGTCCTGCAGCCGCGACGGCGCCATGGCCAGCTGCTTGTCCTCGCCGCCGCCGATCAGGCTTTCGGCGAAGGCGTTCTCCCATTCGGGCGACAGGGTGACGATCGGCAGGGCGCCGTCGCCGCCCTGGTGCTGCCAGCACAGCTGACGGGCCAGGCGGGCGCGGACGTGTTCGACCAGGGTGGTGACGCTGGTGCTGTGGGGCGCGGCCTCGGCCAGCCCTTCCAGAATGGCGGGCAGATCGCGGATCGAAACCTTCTCGCGCAGCAGGGCCTGAAGCACCCTTTGCAGGGTGGTGACGCTGACGACGCTGGGGATCAGCTCCTCGACCAGCTTCTTCTCTTCGGTTCCCAGCTCCTTCAGCAGCTTCTGCACCTCGCCGTAGGACAGCAGGTCCGCCATATTTTCCTTCAGGATTTCGGTCAGGTGCGTCGTCAGGACCGTGGAAGGATCGACCAGCGTATAGCCGTGGAAGGTCGCTTCTTCGCGCAGGGTTTCGCTGATCCAGGTGGCGGGCAGGCCGAAGGCGGGCTCGCGCATATGTTCGCCCGGCAGTTCCACCTGCCCCCCGGCGGGGTCCATCGCCATCAGATGCCCCAGACGCACCTCGCCCGCCCCAGCCTCCATCTCCTTGATGCGGATGGCGTAGCCCTGGGTCGGCAGGCGCATATTGTCCAGAATGCGGACCTGCGGCATGACGAAGCCGTATTCCTGGGCCAGCGATCGACGGAGCGCCTTGATCTGATCGGTCAGACGCCGCCCTTCCAGATCATTGATCAGGCTGAGCAGCGAATAGCCCAGCTCGATCTTGACTTCGTCGATCGTCAGCACGTTCGAGATCGGCTCTTCGACCTCCTCCTTGGGGGCGGCCGCAGCGGCGACCTCGGCCTCCGTCGGCTGGGGCTTGAGCCGTTGGCGGCCCAGGCGCCAGGCCATGAAGCCCGAACCGATGGCCAGGGCGGCAAAGGGGATCAGCGGCATGCCGGGGATCAGGCCGATCAGACCCGCCGCCCCCGACACCACGCCCAGAGACACGGGGTTGGTGGCCAGCTGGGTCACCAGGGCCTTGTCCGCCGTGCCCTCGACGCCGGCCTTGGACACCAGGAAGCCGGCGGCGATCGAGATGATGATGGCCGGCACCTGGGTGACCAGACCGTCGCCGATGGTCAGCTGCACATAGGTGTTGGCGGCGTCCATGGCCGGCATGCCGTGCTGCAGGGTGCCGATCAATATGCCGCCGATGGCGTTGATGAAGGTGATGATCAGGCCGGCGACGGCGTCGCCGCGCACGAACTTCGAGGCGCCGTCCATGGCCCCGAAGAAGGTCGATTCCTGCTCCAGCTCCTTGCGGCGCAGCTTGGCCTGGTCCTCGGTGATCAGGCCCGACGACAGGTCAGCGTCAATCGCCATCTGCTTGCCCGGCATGGAGTCGAGGGTGAAGCGGGCCGAGACTTCGGCGATCCGGGTCGAACCCTTGGTGATGACGACGAAGTTCACCACCAGGATGATGGCGAAGATGATCACCCCGATGATGAAGTTGCCCCCCATCATCAGCTCGCCGAAGGCGTTGATCACCTGGCCGGCGCTGTCGTGCCCCTCCTGCCCCTTGGTCAGGATCAGCCGCGTCGAGGCCAGGTTCAGGCCCAGACGGAAAAGGGTCGAAACCAGCAGAACCGTCGGGAAGATGGCGAAGTCCAGCGGCTTCTTCATCATCACGGCGGTCATCAGGATCAGCACGGACGAGACCAGCGAGATCGCCAGCAGCAGGTCCAGAAGCATCTTCGGGACCGGCAGGATCAGCAGCATGATCACCCCGATCACGCCGACCGCCATCAGCACTTCGCCGCGGTTGACCCAGCTCAGCACGTCGCGCCCGGTGGGGCGCGCCATGCCGTCCTTCATCATGATCGGCGCATCAGTCACGGCCCAGGGCCTTCAAGACGCGGCGGGTCGCCTCGGCGATCACGGCGTCGCGCTGATCGTCAGTCGCGGAGGCGGCGCCGGTGAAATAGGCGGCGATGATGACCGGCGAACCGCTGAGCGGGGTCAGCATGCCCACGTCGTTCGTCGTGCCGCGGGCGCCCGAACCGGTCTTGTGCGCGACGCTCCAACCCTCGGGCGCGCCCGCCTTGATCCGGTTGGGGCCGGTCGGGGAGGCGGTCAGCCAGCCGTGCAGCAGGGCGTCGTGCGCCGGCGTCAGTCGATCGCTGAAGGCCATTTCGCGGATGTTGGCGACGGTCTGTTCCGGCAGGCAGGTGTCGCGCGGATCGTCAGGCAGGGCGGTGTTCAAGTCCGGCTCCAGCCGAGAGATGACGGTCGTCGTGTCGCCGAAGGTCGGCCACCACGAACGCCATACGCCGATTCCGCCCATCTCGCGGATCAGGATATTGGCGGCCGGATTGTCGCTGACCTCCACCGCCGCCTGCATCAGTTCGCGGATGGTGAGCGTCCGCCCCACCGCCTTTTCGGTCACGGGCGCATGGGGAATGATGTCGGCCGAGGTGATGCGGACCGGCCGGTCCAGCCTTTCCTCGTCCCGCTGCACCCTTTGCAGGACGGCCGCCGCCAGAAAGGGTTTGAAGGTCGAGCAGAAGGGAAACCGCTCCTGGCTGCGCCACAGCGCCCGCACCCCGCTGCCGACGTCCAGGGCGGCGACGCCCAGCCGCCCGCCCCACCGCGTCTCCAGATCGTTCAGGAACAGGTCCGGGGCCGCCTCGGCCTTGACCTTGGTCTGGCTGCGCGGCGTGCAGGCGGCCAGGCCCAGCGCGCCTGCGCCGGCCATCAGCCTCCGCCTGTCCAGACCGCGCCCCATGCTCAGGCGGCGTAGCCCGAGGCCGAGACGCCGGACTGCGGGGCGGGAATGACCGTCCCCTCCTCGGCGTATTCGTTCAGCTTGTTGCGCAGGGTCCGGATGGAGATGCCCAGGATGTTGGCCGCATGGGTGCGATTGCCCAGACAGTGGGTCAGGGTATCCAGGATCAGGGTCTTCTCCATCGCCGCCACCGTCTGGCCGACGAAGCTGCGGGTCACGGCGTCGGCCGCCTGGGCCGCCCGGGCCGCAACGCCGCCGCCATAGGGGTTCCCCACGGCCGCCGTTCCCATCATGCCGCCGCCTTCCGCCGTCAGCGGCTGGCCGTCCGGCAGGCGGATGGCGTCCACATCGATCTCGGGTCCGGTCGCCAGCAGCACGGCCCGGTGCATGGCGTTTTCCAGCTCACGGACGTTGCCGGGCCAGCGGTGGGCGCTGATCGCCTGACGCGCCCGCGCCGACATCGGCCGCTCGGGCACGCCGTTGGCCGCCGCATATTTCTTGATGAAGTGATCGGCCAGCACCCCGATGTCGCCCGGCCGTTCGCGCAGGGCCGGCAGGCGCAGATTGACGACGTTCAGCCGGTACAGCAGGTCCTCGCGGAACGTGCCTTCCGCCACGGCCTTGGCCAGGTCGCGGTTGGAGGTGGCGATGATGCGGATATTGACCGGCACGGGCTTGGAGCCGCCGACCCGGTCGATCACCCGCTCCTGGATGGCGCGCAGCAGCTTGGCCTGGAGCCGGGCGTCCATCTCGGAGATTTCGTCCAGCAGCAGGGTGCCGCCGTCGGCCTCTTCGAACTTGCCGATCCGGCGGGCGACGGCGCCCGTGAAGGCGCCCTTCTCGTGACCGAACAGTTCCGATTCCAGCAGATTATCGGGAATGGCCGCGCAGTTGACGCTGATGAAGGGCTTTTCGGACCGGCGCGAATGGTCGTGCATGTAGCGCGCCATCACCTCCTTGCCGACGCCGCTTTCGCCGGTGATCAGGATGGAGGCTTCGGAGCGCGCCACCTGATCGGCCAGTTGCAGCACCGCCTTCATCGCCGGATCGGCTGAGATCATCGGCTTTTCGTCGTCGGCGACGGCGGCCAGGACCGCCGCTATCATCTCCGCATCGGGCGGCAGGGGGATGAACTCCTTGGCCCCGGCCTTGATGGCGGCGGCCGCCTCGCGGGCGTCGGCGTCGACCCCGAAGGCCACCACCGGCACAGTGATCCGCTCGGCCTCGTTCGCGGCGATCAAGGCGGCGATGTCGAGCTGATAATCGACCATCAGCAGGTCGGCGCCCTGCCCCCGTCGAAGCTGTTCTGTCGCCTGATCCGCGCGCTCGACGTGACTGACCTTGGCGCCGTGCGCCATGGCCATCTTCACCGCCGAAGCGAGCTGTCCGCTCAGTCTGCCTACCACCAGAAGACGCATCGTTCTTCTCCTCTAATCCTTCACCCGGTCCGACGCGCAGCGCGCGTCAGCCGCCCGAGTCCTCAGTCTTGATGATTTCCGTCATGGTCACGCCCAGCCGATCCTCGACCACGACGACCTCGCCGCGTGCGATCAGACGGTTGTTGACGAAGATGTCGATGGCCTCGCCGACCTTGCGGTCCAGCTCCAGCACCGAACCCTTGTTCAGCTTCAGCAACTGGGCGACCGACATGTGCGACTTGCCCAGCACGGCCGAGATATTGACCGGAACCTCGAACACCGTCGCCAGATCGGCGGCGGTTTTTTCGCCCGCGTCGTCGGCGACGGCCAGGGCGGTGGAGTCGGGAAATTCCTCGAGCGATAGATCGTCGGAGGCCATCAGAACTCACTCCGGTCGGTGTGGATTGGGGGTTCGGCGTGTCCCGCCTCGGCCGCCAGGGCGGCGCTCAGGGCCTCGGCGACGCGGGCGGCGGAACCTTCGGGATCGTGATCGGCGCGACCGTCGGCCCACTCCAGCTGGAAGGCGGCGACCGCCATGCCGGGTTCGTCGCGGAAGGCGACGACGCCGGTGAAGCCGCTGTCGGCGCAGGCCTGTTCGATTTGGCCGCGCACCACCTCGTCCAGGCCCGAGGCCCGGATCACCAGGCGCGGCGAGGCGTCGATCTCTTGAGCCAGGGACTCCAGGGCGGCGCGCAACGGCGCCTGGGGGAAGCGGTGCAGGGCGGCGTCGGCGATGGCCCGCGCCGCCGCCAGGGCCAGGTCGGCGGACTGTTCGCGATGGGTCTGGGCGACGGTTCGCAGCGACGGCAGGGCGGCGGCGGCGGCCTGGGCGATGTTGGTCAGGGCCATGGCCCGGATGTTTTCGACCTCGGCGAGGGCCTCCTGGCGCGCCTCCAGCCGGGCGGTGGCGACCAGGGCCTCGACCTCTGCGGGCATGTAGCTGCGTTTGACCGGCTTCCAGGCGCTTGCGCGCACCACCGCGCCGTCGGCGTCGAACTCGGTGTCAAAGGCGAAGGGGGTGCTCATGTCAGTAGATCAACTCGTCGTCGGAGCCTTGGCCGGCCAGCATGATCTCGCCGCGCGCGGCCAGATCCTTGGCGACCTGGACCATGGCCATCTGGGCCCCATCCACGTCCTTCAGCCGCACCGGCCCCATGGACTCCATGTCTTCGCGCAGGATCTTGGCGGCGCGTTCGGACATGTTGGAGAAGAACATCTCCCGCAGCCCTTCGGAGGCCCCCTTCATCGCCAGGCCCAGCGAGTCCTTGTCCACGGCCCGCAGAAGGGTCTGAACCCCGCCCGGATCCAGCTTGGACAGGTCTTCGAAGACGAACATCAGGGCGCGGATGCGTTCGGCGGATTCGCGGTTGCGCTCTTCCAGGGCGCCGATGAAGCGCGCCTCGGTCTGTCGGTCGAAACTGTTGAAGATGTCGGCCATCATTTCGTGGCTGTCGCGCTTGGAGGTGCGCGCCAGGTTCGACATGAATTCGGTGCGAAGGGTCGCCTCGATCTTGTCCAGGATTTCGCGCTGGACAGGCTCCATCCGCAGCATCCGCTGGACGCATTCCAGGGCGAAATCCTCCGGCAGGGCCGTCAGCACCCGGGCGGCGTGGTCGGACTTCACCTTGGACAGGATGACGGCGACGGTCTGGGGATATTCGTTCTTCAGATAGTTGGCGAGAACCGCCTCGTTCACATTGCCCAGCTTGTCCCACATGGTCCGGCCGGCCGGACCGCGGATTTCCTCCATCAAGCCGTCGACGCGATCCTTGGGCAGGAAGGCGCTGAGCAGCTTCTGGGTCTGTTCGAAACTGCCCATGACGGCGCCCGTGCCCGACAGGCCGGACACGAACTCCAGCATCAGGGCCTCGACCGCCTCGGCCGTCACATTGCCCAGGGTCGCCATGGCCTGGGAGATCTCCTTGACCTCCTCGTCGTCCAGCCTCTCCCACAGGGCGGTGTGGTCTTCGCCCAGGGCCAGCAGGATGACGGCCGCCTTCTCGGGGCCGGTCAGCCGATTGGGGTCCTCGATGACCGGCTTTTTCGAAACCAGCTTGGCCATCAGCCTTCCGCCACCCAGTTGCGCAGGATGTTGGCGGCCTCGTCAGGATGGGCCTGGACGAAGTCGGCGACCTTCTTGACCGAAGACGCCTTCACCTGCCCTTCGATACGGGCGATGTCGATCTTCTGGTCCATTTCGTTCGGCGCAGGCAGTTGCACCAGCTGGGGCTGGCCGTCCGGGCCGATGACGGTCGTGGTCAAGGTGGCGACCGGCGTGCCGTCCGGGGCGGTCAGAGCCGGCGCTCCAGGACCGGCCGCCCCGCCCGAGCCGGCCGTCTTCAGCAGGGGCCGCAGGACGAAGAAGATCAGCAGCAGCGCCACCACCGCCAGAATGCCCAATTCAATCAGGCGCATGACGTCGGTCTTGGAGAAGTCCAGCAGCGAAGGCTTGTCGTCCAGCCCCCCGGGCAGGCCGGTGTCGCGGTTGAAGCGGACGTTGATGACCTCGATCTTGTCGCCGCGGGCCTCGTCTATGCCGGCCGCCGCCGCGACCAGGGACTTGATCTGAGCGATCTCCTCGGCCGAGCGCGGCGCATAGGTCGGCTCTCCCTTGCCGTCGGCGGCCGGGGTCCATTTGCCGTCCACGGCGACGGCGACGGCCAGCTTCTTGACCTCGCCCGGCTCCTTGGTGGTCGTGGTGGTGGTGTTGGAGATTTCGTAGTTTGTCGTCTCGGCGTTCTCGGCGGTGGTCGAGCCGGCCGGCGTGGTCGCGGGCGGGGCGCCGCCCGGGATGTTGTTCGCCGCCGTCACGCCGCCGTCGTTCTGGCCGGTCGTGTCCGAGGACTGCGAGCCGTTGGCCGTGGTCGAACGCACGACCTGGCCGTCGGGATCGAACTTCTGTTCCTGGGTGGTGGAGCGGCTTTGGTCGATGTCGGCCGTCACCTGGACCCGCGCCGAGCCGACGCCGACGACGCCCTCGACGATGTCCTTGATGCGCGCCTGAAGCTGGGCCTCGGTATTGCCCTTGGTTTCGGCCGCAGAGGCCGAGGTGAAGCCGCCGTCGTCGCCGGCCGCCAGGGTGCGGTTGTTCTGATCGGCCACCGTGACCCGGTCCGGCTTCAGATTGGGCACGGACGAGGCCACCAGATTGCGGATGGCCCGCACCTGATCCGCCGTCAGATCCCGCCCGCCCAGGCCGACCAGCACGGCGGCGGTGGGTTCGCCCGCAGCAGCGGTGAACATCTCGCGACGCGGCATGGTGATGTGGACGCGGGCGGCGGTGATGCCGCGCATCGACATGATGGTGCGGGCCAGTTCGCCTTGCAGGGCGCGCTGTTCGTTCAGCTGCTGCTGGAACTCGGTCTGGCCCAGGACCGACTGATTGTCGAAGATTTCGTAGCCGACCGAGCCGGAGGTCACGAGCCCCTTTTCGGCGATCAGCATCCGCGCCGTGCCCACGTCGTCGCGATTGACCATGACGGTCGAGCCGTCGCCCTTGGAGGCGTATTTGATGCCGGCCTGTTGCAGGGCGGCGGTGATTTCGCCGGCCTCGCGCAGATCGAGATTGGAATAGAGCAAGGCGTCCGGCGCCTGGCCCACGCGCAGCATGACGGCGACCAGGACGGCGGTCACGCCCGCGGCGACGCCGAGGACGGCGGCCAGACGACCGATCCCGAACTTCTGCAACGCCGCCGTAAAGCCGCCCACGCGCCCACGCCCCAAACTCACGGGAGACACCGACGCCCCGCTAGGCAGAAAATGCCGTGTCGATGGTAAATGGGCCGTTAAGAGACCTTTACGGGCGAACCGCCGCTTCCAGCTCAGGCAGGACCGGGGGCGCGCCGGACGGCAGGGCCGCCCTGGGATCCTTCAGCGAGGCGGCGATGTCGCGATAGACGATCTCGGCGTCCAGATCGCGGTCCAGCAGGTGCCAGCTGTCGGGATACCAGGCCGTCTTCAGGGCGCCGCCCTCGGCCCCGGCCCTTTGCAGGGCCTTCTTCATCTGATCTCTTTTGACGATCTCATCGTGCGCCCCGTACATCAGAAGGGCGTCGCCGCGGATGCGGCCCAGGCTGCGCGACGCCGTCTCCATCAGATCGACCAGGCCGTAGATGGTGTCGAACCGGGTGGCCAGGATGCTTTGCGGGTCGCGGCCGTTGCGGACCAGCTCCAGCGTGTTGCTGGAGGCGTGGATGTCGCGCGTGATGAAACTGGGCGGCTCCAGGGCCACGCCGCCCGCCAGACGCGCGGCGATGTTCAGGACGGCGCTGTTCAACGGCCCCTGGGTCGACCAGCCCCAGACGCCGGGCGCCAGCAGCACCACCCGGTCGGCGTCGGGCGGATCGCCCGATCCGAAGGCGGCGGCGGCCACCGATCCCCCCATGCTCTCGCCGACCACGGCGATGACGGCATGGGGATGGCGCGCGCGGGCCAGGGCCGTCGCCTCGCGCAGGTCCTGGGTCATCTTGGCGGTCCCCGCCCAGACGCCCCGCCCCGGCGCCGCGCCGAAGCCGCGCTGGTCATAGGCCCAGGTCTCGATTCCCTGTTCGGCCCACCAGGGTCCGGCCAGTCGGAAGCTGGCGGCGTGGTCGTTCATGCCGTGCAGGGCGACGATGACCGCCCAGGGCTCGCGGTCGGTCGGGCCCCAGCGCATCAGAGGCAGACGCGCCCCGTCCGACATGACCAGGGCGTGATCCTCCACGTGCGGCCCGGCGAAGCCCGGCGGAGGCGTCATCGGCGGCTGGATATGGGGCGCGGCGCAACCGGTCAGGCCCAAGACCAGTCCAGCGGCCGCGATCAGTCCTCTGGAGGTCATGCGCGCATCCTCATCGGCGTTAAGATCGAGGCGACGCGCATCCGCAGATAGGGGATCACCTCGTCCTCAAACCACGGGTTCCGTCTCAGCCAGGCCGTATTGCGCCAGGACGGGTGCGGAAGCACCAGATGGTCGGGGGCGTAGTCCCGCCAGGCCCGCACCGTTTCGGTCATATTACGTTGGGTTCGTGCGCCCAGGGCCCAGGCCTGGGCATAGCCGCCGACCAGCAGGGTCAATTCCATCTGCGGCAGGGCCTGCATCAGGGGCGGCCGCCACAGCTCGGCGCAGCGCGCGGGCGGCGGATAGTCGCCCCCTTTCGGCGCCGTGCCGGGATAGCAGAAGGCCTGGGCCGCCACCCCGATGCGGCGGTCGGCGTAGAAGGTCTCATAGTCCACCCCCATCCAGTCGCGCAGCCGGTCGCCGGACGGATCGGTGAAGGGCAGGCCGCTTTCATGCACCCGCCGCCCCGGAGCCTGGCCGCAGATCAAGAGCCGCGTCTCGGCAAAGACCCGAACCACCGGCCGCGGCGTATGCGGCAGCACGCCCGCGCAGGCGCGGCAGGCGCGGATGTCGCTCAGAAGGGCGTCGAGACTTCCCACGCCCCGCTCATCCCCGCGAAGGCGGGGACCCAGATCATTGGGGGCTTCCGTCTCGCCGATTTTCAGCGATGCCGATCCCAAAAGCCTTGCCTCAAGAAAAGGACTGGGTCCCCGCCTTCGCGGGGATGAGCGGAGTGGTCAATCTTCGATGTCGTCCTCGGCGACCGGCGGACGGCGGCTCAGCGCCAGGGCCGCCTCCTCCTCGGTCGGCAGACGCAGGCGCGTCACGCCGCGAAAATTGTCCGGATCGACCGGCTTGCCCTTCTTGGTGATGGTCAGCCTGCCCTGCCGCATCAGGCCCAGGGCCGTCGCCCGCACCTTGGGCAGCATGCGCTGCCACTGCTCCGGCTGCAGCGCCTTGGCCACCTCGGCCGGCTCGATGCTCTTGCCCGGCTCAAGTCCGGCGAGTTTATTCAAGATTGCGGTTTCGATCGGATCGCTCATTGCGCCTATATGCTGCACCGCGGGACCAGAAGTAAGGCCGAGTCGTCATGCCGAAGAAAATCACCGTCACCGAAGGCGAATTCGCCGGCTGGCAGACCTATGATCTGCACGACACCTTCGACGTGGTGGTCGGCCCCTTCTACGGCAAGCTGGATCCCGACGGCCACATGCGCTGCGCCTTCCGCGCCGAGCAAAAGCATATGAATGCGGGAGGCCGGATGCACGGCGGCTGCCTGATGACCTTCGCCGACATCGCCATGTTCCAGATCGCCTATCAGGAGATGGAGGGCGCCTCGGGCGTGACGGTCCAGCTCGATTCCACCTTCATCGACGGCGCCTATGTCGGCGAACTGATCGAGGCGACCGGTCAGGTCACCAAGGCGGGCAAGAGCCTGATCTTCGTGCGGGGCCAGATCAACACCGGCGAACGGCTGCTGATGACCTTCTCGGGCGTGATCCGCAAATTCACGCCGCGCGGCTGAACCGCACGATCAGAGCCATCAAGAGGGCGAAACCGGCGGCGGGCCAGAGGGCCGCCAGTCCCAGACGGCCGAAGGTCAGGGCGCCCAGCACCGCCCCGACGCTCAGCCCCGCCCACAGGGTCAGATAGGCCTTGTAGGCGTGCCGGTCTCCGCCCTTTACAGCGCCCGCCAGGGCCTGACCCAGCTTGACCAGGGTTCCGGTCATATAGGTCAGGCTGACCCCGACCTCTCCGTTCCTCAGGAAGACCGAATTCTCGGCGCCCATGGCCATGACCATCAGGCCGACGGCGGCGGGCGTCAGCCCCGCGCCGGCAAGAGCAGCGGCCAAGGCCAGCAGCAGCCCCTCGAACATCAGGACCCGGCTGCGCGAAGGAGCGTCCTCGCCGCCGGCGACCAGGGCGCCGAGAAACGAGCCCAGGACGAACAGGGCCAATATGGCCGCCAGATGGGCGGCCGCCGGCCATTGCCCTTCGGCGAGGCTGGCGGCCAACCGGGTGGAATTGCCGCTCATGAATGAGACGAACACGCCGCCCAGGTGCAGAAAGCCGAGGGCGTCGACATAGCCGGCCAGACCCGCCAGCAGCAGGGCCAGCCAGCGATCCGATCGCGTCAGCGACCGCAAGGCGGCTCAGACCCCCGCCTTGGCGGCCGGGCGCTCGCGGCAGGCGTCGAACCAGCGGTGCAGGTTCTCGAACTCGGCGGGCGGGCGATAACGGACCAAACGGGCGAAGTCCAAACCGACCACGGCGACGATGTCGGCGATGGTGAACCGGTTCAGGGCGATGAATTCCCGCTCCGCCAGATGCCGGTCCAGGGTCTTCATGAACCGCTCGGCCGAAAGCCGATTGTACTCAGCCACCTGTGGGATCTGCACCGCCTCCAGAGCCGCCAGGGCGGGATGGGAATGGCGCACGTTCAGCATCAGCGGATTGGACAGATAGAATTCGCACCGGCGCGTCCACATCTCGACCACCGCCTGTTCGCGGGCGTCGCGGCCGAACAGGTTCGGCTCTGGGTACAGGGCCTCCAGATAGCGGCCGATCGCTACGGATTCGGAAATGGTCTCGCCGTCGTCCAACTCCAGCGCCGGAACATGAGGCACGCCGACCTTGGCGCGATATTCGGCCTTCTTGTGCTCGCCCGTCAGTATATCGACGTCGACCAGTTCGACGTCGTCGATCCCCTTCTCCGCCATGACCCAGCGGACCCGCCGCGGATTGGGCGCGCGGTGCGAGGTGTAGAGCTTCATCGGGACGTCTCCGTTGTTTTGGGAAACGCTACTGCCCGAAGACCGTCGCTGGCAAGGCGCCGACGATGGCGGCGCTCATCAGCGTGGCCATGAAGCCGGCGAACAGGGCCTTCCAGATCAGCCCCAGAACCTCATGACGACGCTCGGGCATCAGGACCGACAGGCCCGTCACGGTAATGCCGACCGAACCGATGTTGGCGAAGCCGCACAGCGCATAGGTCATAAGCATCCGCGTCCGCTCGCTCATCGCCTCGGCCGGTATCTTGCCCAGGTCGATGAAGGCCACGAACTCGGTCAGGGCCAGTTTGACGCCCAGCAGCCAGCCGCCCTGCCCCGCCTCGCGCGCGTCCACCCCGATCAGCCAGGCCAGGGGGGTGAACAGGACGCCCAGAATCCGCTCGACCGTCAGCGGCTCGCCGAAGACGATCAAACCGCCCAGCATGATGTTGACCAGGGCGACCAGGGCGACGAACACAATCAGCACGGCCGAAATGTTCAGCACCACCATCAGCCCGTCCGAGGTGCCCTTGGAAATGGCGTCGATGGCGCTGTCGTACTTCAGGGCCGAGTCATAGCTGATGGCCTGAGCCGCCTGTTTGTCGGGCTCGGGCACGATGATCCGCGCCAGCAGCACCCCGGCCGGGGCCGAGACGATGGAGGCGACCAGCACGTGGCCGGCCGCGTTCGGCAGGGTCTGGGACAGGATGCTGGCGTAGGCCACCATGGTCGATCCCGCCACCGTCGCCAGACCGACGGTCATCATCAGGAAGATTTCGGACCGGCTCAGCTTGTCCAGATAGGCCTTGATGACGATCGGGCTTTCGATCGTGCCCAGGAAGATGTTGGCCGCCACCGCCAGGGCCGAGGCGCCGCCCAGCCCCATGGTGCGCTGAAACAGAAAGCCGAAGCCCCGGATCAGCCACTTCAGGATCTTCCAGTGCCACAACAGGGCCGACAGGGCGGAAATCACCATGATCAGCGGCAGGACGTTGAAGGCGAAGGTGAACAGGGCGCCTTCGTTCTGAACCGCATAGGGCTGATCGCCCCCGCCCAGATAGCCGAAGACGAACCGCGTGCCCTGCGCCGTCGCCACGGCCAGGCCGTCGATCGCCCCCGTGACGGCGGCCAGCACCGTTCGCGACCCCGGAATGGCGAACAGGGCCAGCACCAGCGCCGCCTGAACGGCGACGGCGCCGATCGCCAGCTTCCAGGGGAAGACCCGCCGGTTCTCCGAGATCGCCCAGCAGACGGCGATGATGACGACCAGGCCGAACAGGCTCTGGAGGTTCAGAAGGCTGAACATGAAACGGCGATCCCTGCCCGGCCCGCGCCGGCTTCATCCGCTTCAAGGACAAAGTGACGCGGCTGACAAGAGGCGCGCGAAAAAGGGCGGAGCCGACGCCCCGCCATTTTCCTGCCTTCGGAAGGCTTGAACCGGCTTACAGCTGGCGGCGCACCAGCTTGCCGTAGGTCTCCATCAGGTCCAGCGACAGGGCGCCGGGCGTGAAGCGATAGTCGCCCACCTCGGCCACCGGCGTCACCTCGACGGCGGTGCCGGTCAGGAAGCATTCGGAGAAGTCCGACAGCTCTTCGGGGCGGATGTCGCGCACCACGACCTCGATCCCCTTGGCCTGGGCGATCTCGATCACCGTCTGACGGGTGATGCCGTCCAGAATGTGCTCGACGCTGGGGGTGTGCAGCACGCCGTCCTTGACGAAGAAGACGTTGGCGCCGGTGGCCTCGGCCACATAGCCGCGCCAGTCCAGCATCAGGGCGTCGGCGAAACCGTTCCGCTCGGCCGTGTTCTTGGACATGGTGCAGATCATGTAGAGGCCGGCGGCCTTGGCCGTGGTCGGGGCCGTCGCCGGGTCGGGTCGGCGCCACTTGGCCCATTCCAGCTTCAGACCGCGCGCCTTGACCTCGGGATCGAAATAGCTGGGCCAGTCCCAGACGGCGACCGCCAGGTGGACCTTGTTGTTCAGGGCCGAGACGCTGGTCTGTTCCGGCCCCAGATAGGCGACCGGACGCACGTAACAGTCGGTCAGACCGTTCTTGGCGCAGGTTTCGTTACAGATGGCGTCGATTTCAGCGACGCTGTAGGGTATCTCGAAATCGAGCAGGTTCGCGGACCGCTTCAGGCGCTCCGAATGCGGCGTCAGCTTGAAGATTTCGCCGCCGTACATACGCTCACCCTCGAATACCGACGAGCCATAGTGGAGGGCATGGGTCAAAATATGCGTTTTCGTTTCCCGCCAGGGCACGAATTCGCCGTCAAACCAGATCCATCCATCGCGATCGTCGAAAGGAACGAAGGCCATTGAAACACGTCTCCTGCAGAAGTCTCCCTGTTAGAGCCCCCCGAATCGCTCAGGTCAACGGCTGGGATCGGGAGAATCGCGCATGAGCCTGACTGAAACCCGCTCTTACGGCCGCTCGGGACCCATCGCGGGACCGGGGGTGGGCCGTCATCTGCTGATCGTCGATGACGACGACCGCATCCGCGAACTGCTGAAGGAATTCCTGGCGCGGGAAGGCTACCGCGTCACCGGCGCCGCCCATGCCGCTGCGGCCAAGCGGATGATGGAGCTGATCGAGTTCGACCTGGTCGTCCTGGACGTCATGATGCCGGGCGAAAGCGGGCTGGACCTGACCTCCTGGGTGCGCGCCAAGGCCGAAACCTCCAAGACGCCGGTCCTGCTGCTGACCGCGCGCGGCGACCCGGAAGACCGGATCGAAGGTCTGTCGCGCGGCGCCGACGACTATATGTCAAAGCCGTTCGAGCCGCGCGAACTGGCGCTGCGCATCGACGCCATCCTGCGGCGCACCGGCGGCAAGCCGATCGGCCCGCGCGAGATCAAGCTGGGGACGGCGGTCTTCGACATGGAGCGGCTGGAGCTGATCCGCGACGGCGCACCCCAGCGCCTGACCGAGGCCGAGGCCCAACTTCTGAAGACCCTGGCCCTTCACGCCCATGCCCCGGTCGAGCGGATGAGCCTGTCGCCCGACACCGCCGACATCACCGGCCGCGCCGTGGACGTCCAGGTCACCCGCCTGCGCCGCAAGCTGGAGGTCGATCCCAAGAACCCGCGCTATCTCCAGACCGTGCGCGGCGTCGGCTATATGCTGGCGCCCGACTGAGGGCGGACCCGACGCCATGCGGCTGCTGCCCGCCTATCTGTGGCCGCGTTTCCTGAAGCGGCGGATACCGACCTCGCTGTGGGGCCGGTCGCTGCTGATCATCGTCCTGCCCGTGCTGGTGATGCAGGTGGTGGTGACCTGGATCTTCTTCGACGCCCACTGGCAGACGGTGACGGCGCGCCTGTCCGAAGGTCTGGCCGGCGACATCGCCTGGGCGGTCGAAAGCTATGAGGACGACCCCAGCCCCCGCAATCTGGAGCGGCTGGCCAGCCGGGCCGAACGCTCCATGTCCCTGTCGATCGCCCTGCAGGAGGGGCGCACCCTGCCGACCGAAACGCGACGCGGGCCGATCGGGGTGGTGGACCGGGTGCTGGACCGGGCCCTCGACGCCCGCCTGGACCGTCCCTACTGGTTCGACACCACCCGCTACCCCGCCTATGTCGACATTCAGGTGCAGGAGCCGCAAGGGGTGCTGCGGATCATCGCCCCGCGTGAGCGCGCGGTGGCGACCCAAGCCCACATCTTCGTCCTGTGGCTGGCCGTCGCCACCATCCTGCTGATGGGGGTGGCGATCCTGTTCATCCGCAACCAGGTCCGCGCCATCGAACGTCTGGCCGACGCGGCCGAAGCCTTCGGTCGAGGCGAGACCGTGCCCCGGTTCAAGCCGCACGGCGCGCGCGAGGTGCGGGCCGCCGCGACCGCCTTCCTGTCCATGCGCGACCGCATCCAGCGTCATATCGACCAGCGCACCGCCCTGCTCGCCTCGGTCAGCCACGATCTGCGCACGCCCTTGACCCGGCTTCGACTAGAGTTGGCCCTGGCCCCGCCGTTCAAGCGTCAGTCCGCCATGCGCGGCGACCTGGACGAGATGGAGCATATGATCGACGAATATCTGGACTTCGCCCGCGGCGAAGCCGGCGAGCCGCCGAAGCCGGTGTCCATCCGCGATCTGCTGAAGACGGCCGGCGAGGACGCGAAACGCGCCGGCGCCGAAGTCGAGCTGGCGGCGCCGGAGGGGCTGACGGCCTCGCTGCGCCCCCTGGCCTTCAAGCGGGCCCTGGTCAATCTGGCGGGCAACGCCGCTTCGCACGGCGAAAGGGTGCGGCTGTCCGCCCGCGCCCTGGCCTCGGGCGGGCTGGAGATCGCGGTGGAGGACGACGGGCCCGGCATTCCCGAAGACATGTATGAGGAAGCCTTCCGACCCTTCTCGCGCCTGGACGAATCCCGCAATCAGAACCGCAAGGGTGTCGGCCTGGGCCTGGCCATCGCCAGGGACGTCGCGCGGGGACACGGCGGCGACGTCACCCTGGACCGCAGCGACATGGGCGGACTGAAGGCGATCATCCGCCTGCCCGGACAGGCCTCCATCGTCGCCCCCTCTAGCGAAACGGGGGGCCAGGGCGCATCTTCAGTTCGGACAGGGCATGGAGATGAACACGATGCGTAAACTCGCCTTTCTTGCGCCGCTTGCCGCGACCTTGGCCGTCGCCGCCATGGCTCAGGCGCAGAACCCGAACGTCAACGTCACGATCGGCCCCGACCTGCAGCGCCAGGTCGAAAAACTGGGCGATCGCGAAGTCAATGAACAGATCGCCGCCCTTCAGGCCGAGGTGGGCAAGGCGCTGGAGCAACGCTATCCCGGCGCCAAGGCCAATCTGGTCCTGAACGATCTGAAGCCGAACCGGCCGACCATGGAGCAGATCCGCCAGAACCCGAGCCTGGACCCCATCCGCAGCGTCTCGATCGGCGGCGCCGCGATCAAGGGCGAAATCGTCACCGCCGACGGCCAGTCGCGGCCGGTGGACTTCTCCTACTTCTCGCCGAACATCCGCGACGTCTGGGGCTACAGCGTCTGGCGCGATGCCGACCGAGCGTTCGAGCGGTTCGGCGACCAGATCGAACGCGGCCGCTTCTAAAGGGTCTCAGGCGCCCATTTCGCGGTTGCGGCGCACCGCCGCCGCTACCGTGTCGTTCAGCATCGCCGTCAGACGGCCGTCCCGCGCCATGGCCTCCAGCCCCGCGCGGGTCGAGCCGCCGGGCGAGGCGATGCGGCCGATCAAGGCGTCCAAGGGATCATCGCCCATCGACTCTGCGGCGGATCGCAGGGTGGCGCGGGCCAGAACGTCAGCCGTGCCCGCGTCCAGTCCCGCCGCCTCCCCGGCGCGCGCCAGGGCCTCTGTGAAGGCGTAAAAATAGGCCGCGCCCGATCCGGCCACGGCCGTCGCGGCGTCCATCAGGGCCTCGTCCGCCAGATCGACCGTCTCCGCCGTCCGTTGGAACAGGGCGCGGCCCAGGGCGCGCGCCCGATCATCGGCCGACCAGACCGAGGCGACTCCGCGTCCGCGCGAGACGCCGGTGGTCGGCATCACCCGCACGATGGGCCAGCCGCCGATCCCTTCGGCCAGGGTCGGCGCCGTGACGCCCGCCATGACCGACAGGATCACCGCCTTATCGCCCAGGAAGGGCAGAAGCGGCGTAATGACGTCGCGCCACAGGGCGGGCTTGACCGCCAGAACGATCACGCGCGCCTCGGCCAGGGCCTCCAAGGGCGGATTGATCCGTGCGCCTCGACCCCGCGCGTCCTCCGCCGCAAGCTTTTCCGAAGGGGTCAGGATGATCAGGTCGGAGGCCGCGACCGTCTGGGTCAGCAGCCAGCCTTCCAGAATGGCCGAGCCCAGCCGACCGCAGCCGACCAGGACGACGGGGCCTTCCACCGGCGGGGGATCAGGCATCAGGCATTGCCGACCGTCTCGAACAGGCAGGCCTCTATGGCCTCCTGGGGCTTCTTGTTTCCGCGCACCATGAAGTCGAAGGCGGGGTAATAGCGGTCCGCCGCCTCGATCGCCGCATCAATCATCGAGGCCGCCTGGGCCAGGGTCGGCCGCTCGCCCATGGGCAGGGCCAGGGAATGGCGGAAGACGATTTCGCCGTCCTCGGCCCAGACCTCGAAATGGCCCATCCAGGTACGCTGATTGATCAGGCCGACCAGTTCGTGGGCGGCCGTCTTGCGGCTCTTGGCCACCTTCAGATCAAGGGCGCAGCACAGTTGCAGGCAGTCGCCCTCGGGTCTCCAGGCGAACCAAAGCTCGTAATCCTTCCAGTCCCCTGCGAGCGCAAAGGCCAGATCACCGTCATCGGTGCGGTCGAACGGCAGGTTCTCGGCCGTAAGAACATGCTCCACGACCTCCAGCGGGTCGAAGGGCACGTCCGTTTCCTCGGGCCGGGCGATGTCCATCAAGTCTCTCAGTTCGGGCTGCGGCCGCCAGAATCACGGCCGTTAACAGAGTGGTAAGCCTGTTCGCGGATTCGGCTCAACCGGCTGCGTCCCCGGGTTGAGTTCCATCTGTGGACGTTCCCGCAGCGGGCTTGGTCGAAGCCTTGGCGGCGGGCTTCTTCCCGGCCTTCAGCTCGGCGATCTCGACCCGCAGGGCGGCGATCTCGTCCTTCAGCACATCGAACTCGTCGCGCCGGACCAGGTCCATCTCGGCGACGATCCGGTCGGTCTGGGCGCGCCAGGCGGTCTTGGCCTCTTCGCCGGCGGCCTGGGCCAGGCCCATGGCGCCCGTCGTCAGTTTGGCGAACTCATCCAGAAGGGGATTGCGGGTCTGCATCGAAAGGCTCCGACTCGAACGTCGTTAACGGAGGGTCACCGACTATGGTGAACGAAACCTTTCTTTCTGCTGCTTCGGCGGCGCCATCAAGGCGTCGTGATGCGTCTTCACAGGCGACGTAGGCGGCGACGCTTGCTAAACCGCCCGTCAAGAGAACGGCCAGCACAGGAAATCCCCTTGCCCTTTCCCGAATTCGATCCGGTCCTGATCCATCTCGGACCGCTTCCGATCCGCTGGTACGCCCTGGCCTATGTGGCCGGCATCGTCCTGGGCTGGTGGTACGCCGCCCGACTGATCAAGACCGAACGCCTGTGGGCGCCGGGCAAGCCGCCGATCAGCACGACCCAGTTGGACGATCTGGTGCTGTGGATCGTGCTGGGCATCATCCTGGGCGGCCGCCTGGGCTACGCCCTCTTCTACAAGCCGGTCATGTACGCCCAGCTGTTCACGGGCCAGACCCTGGGCGAACGGTTCGAACTGTTCCAGCTCTGGACCGGCGGGATGAGCTTCCACGGCGGCTTCCTGGGCGTCTGCCTGGCCATCGTCCTCTATTCGCGCGGCCAGAAGATCGACATGCTGCGTCTGGGCGACGTGGTGGCCCCGGTGGTGCCGATCGGCCTGATGTTCGGCCGTCTGGCCAACTTCATCAACGGCGAACTCTGGGGCCGCGAGACGACCGTTCCCTGGGCCATCCGCTTCTGCAACGCCCGTATCCAGCAGATGTACGGCTTCTGCCCCGCCGGCGACGCGCCGCGCCACCCCAGCCAGCTCTATGAGGCCGGTCTGGAGGGGATCGTCCTGCTGTCCATCCTGTCGCTGGGCATCTGGAAATTCGACCTGCTGAAGAAGCCCGGCTATGTCACCGGCCTGTTCCTGGTCGGCTACGGCGTCTGCCGCGCCGCGCTGGAGAATGTGCGCGAGCCCGACTTCGGCATGCCCGACTTCCCCCTGGGCCTGACCATGGGGATGATGCTGTCCATCCCGATGATCCTGGTCGGCGCCTGGCTGGTCTGGCGCGCCTGGAACCGGCCGCCCGTCGAAGCATGAGCGAAGCCGAGAGCCTGAAGACCCGTCTGGCGCGCGAGATCGCCCTGACAGGGCCGATGACGGTCGCCGACTATGTGACCCGCTGCCTGCATGATCCCAAGGGCGGCTACTACGCCTCGCGACCGGCCCACCAAACGATTCTGGGAGAAGGCGGCGACTTCATCACCGCCCCCCTGATCAGCCAGATGTTCGGCGAACTTATCGGCCTGTGGGCGGTCGAGACCTGGAACCGGCTGGGCGCGCCCGAGCGGTTCCGTCTGGTCGAGGTCGGCCCCGGCGACGGGACATTGATCAGCGACGCCCTGAGGGCGGCCCGCCTGGTTCCCGGCTTTCTGGAAGCCTGCGACCTGATCCTGATCGAGCCCAGCGGCCCTTTGCGCGATCTGCAGGCCAGGGCCCTGGCCGGCGCCGACCTGTCGCCGCGCTGGGTGCGCGACCTGACCCAGATCGAGACCGACGTCCCTGTCGTCCTGATCGCCAACGAGGTGCTGGACTGTATGCCCGCCCGCCAGTTCGTCCGCACCGAGGACGGCTGGGCCGAGCGGCGGATCGGCGTCACCGACGACAACGACCTGATCTTCGGCCTGACCGCGATCACCGGCGGCTTCGAAAAGCCCCCGTTCGACATGACGCCGGGCCAGATTTTCGAGATTTCCGAACAGCAGGCGATCTTCGGCCGCGACCTGGCCCTGCTGATGAAGGCCGCCTCCGGCGCCGCCCTGCTGATCGACTACGGCCGCGCCCGCCCAGAGGCCGGCGACACCCTCCAGGCCCTGCGCCGCCACCAGAAGGTCGATCCGCTGCACAGGCCCGGCGAGGCCGACCTGACCCAGTGGGCCGACTTCCCGCGCGTGCTGGAGGCCGCCGTCCGCGCCGGCGCCGCCGTGACCGGCTGCCTGGGCCAGGGCGACTTCCTGCGCCGTCTAGGGATCGAAGCCCGCGCGGAACGGTTGAAAACGGGGCGCCCCGATGCGGCCCCCGTCATCGAGCGCCAACTGCACCGCCTGACCGCCGAGGACCAGATGGGACGCCTGTTCAAGGCCGCCGCAATCTTCTCCCCCCGCTCGCTGATCGTGCCGGGATGGGATCAATGAGCGACCCGATGACCAGCCTGGCCCCCATCACCCATCCGCTGCTGACCGCCGCCGGCTTCGACCACGGCTTCTTCACCCGCGCGGGCGGCGTTTCGACCGGCATATACAAGGGCCTGAACACCGGCGTCGGCTCCAAGGACGACCCGGCCGCCGTGGCCGAGAACCGCCGCCGCGTGGCGACCCATTTCGGGGCTGACGCCGATCATCTGAACGGCTGCTATCAGATCCATTCGGCCGTCGCCCGGGTCGCCGATGGCCCGTGGCGCGGCGACCGCCCCGAGGGCGATGCGGTCGTCTCGGCCGAACCCGGCCTGCTGTGTTCGGTCCTGACCGCCGACTGCGCCCCCGTTCTGATGGCGGACCCTGAGACCCGGATCGTCGCCGCCGTCCACGCCGGCTGGAAGGGCGCCCTGGGCGGGGTGGTCCATTCCGCCGTCTCGGCCATGGAGGCCCTGGGCGCCGCGCCGCGCCGCATCCTGGCCGTCGTCGGCCCCTGCATCGCCCAGCCCAGCTATGAGGTCGGCGTCGATTTCCAGGAGCGGTTCGTCCACCACGACCCCGGCAGCGAACGCTTCTTCAAGCCTGGCGCGGCGGACGACAAACGCCTGTTCGACCTGCCGGGCTTCGTCCTGTGGCGTCTGCAACAGGCCAGGATCGGCCAGGCCGTCTGGACCGGCCACGACACCTGCGCCGACCCTGACCGCTTCTATTCCAACCGCAGGGCGTTCCAACGCGGAGAGCCGGATTTCGGGCGCTTGATTTCCGTGATCGGGGTCTGACGCAGGGCGCGCACCCTCTCCCTCCCCGTCCGGGGAGGGAGAGGGTGTATCACCCCGCCTGGGCCAACTCCGGTACGCGCGTCACTTCCCGCCAGGCGTGGGGCGCAGCCAGCAGGGCGCGGACCAGCTTGTTGTTGACCGCGTGGCCGGCCTTGTAACCCTCGTAGCGGCCCAGCAGGGGCGCGCCCAGGACGTAGAGGTCGCCGATGGCGTCCAGGGCCTTGTGGCGCACGAACTCGCGTTCCATGCGCAGACCGCCGGGGTTCAGAATCTGGTCGCCGTCGATGACCACGGCGTTCTCCAGCGAACCGCCGCGGGCCAGACCCGCCTGACGCAGGGCCTCGACCTCATGGGCGAAGCCGAAGGTGCGGCAGGCCATGATCTCTTGGCGGAAGGTCGCCTCGTCCACGACGAAGTCGATCACCTGATTGCCGATGGCGGCCGAGGGGAAGTCGATTTCGAACCGCATCTCATAGCGGTCGCACGGCAGAAGCGCGGCGTGTTTGTCGCCCTCGACGACATGAACCGTCTCCAGGATCTCGATATAGCGCTGGGGCAGCGCCTGGGGCCGAAAGCCCGCCCGGTCCAGCAGCCGCACGAACTCCAGCGCCGAGCCGTCCAGGATCGGCAACTCCGGCCCGTCCACCTCGACCACGGCGTTCGATACGCCCAGCGCACAGAAGGCCGCCATCAGGTGCTCGATGGTCGACAGGCGCACGCCCTCCACATTCTCGATCATGGTGTTCAGCCGCGCGTCCACGACCGCCTCGCCCGACACGGGGATACGGTTGTCGCGGTCGGTGACGTCCGTGCGCACGAAGACGATCCCCGTCCCCGCAGGCGCAGGCCGCACCGCCAGCCGCACCCGGCGGCCCGTGTGCACGCCAACGCCGGCGATAATCGCCGGTGCGATGAGGGTGCGTTCCTGATGGTCGTTCCGGACCGGCAAAGGCAAACTCGCTTCGTTACCGCCGCAGCCCATGGGGACGGACTGCGGCACAGGCCCGGTCTAACGGTTGGCCGGCAACAGGAAAATGAAAGTCGGGTTTCGGATTGTTTCGTTCTGATACGGACGGAACGAAAAACGCCCCGAAGCCGGGCTTCGGGGCGTCGTCGTCAGTTTTTCCGGCGGTCAGTTGGCGAGACGGCGGAGAAAAGAGGGAATCTCCAGGTCATCGTCGGCCTGGCCCGCTTCCGGCTCCGGCGCCGATTGGGGCTGGGCCGACTGGCGCATTTGCGGCTGGGCGCGGCTGTAGGTCGGCTCGGGCTGCGGCTGGGCGCGCTTGCCCCGACCGAACAGGCTCCAGCCGCTGCGGCGATGGTCGCGGTCGTCATAGTCGTCGGCGGTCGGCTCGGGCGAACGCGCGGCGTAGAGATCGCCCTGGGGTTCGACCGGGGCGCGGCTCGGCTGGGCGGAGGCCGCCGGGGCGCGCGTCTCATACTCCTCGACCCACGGATCCACGATCGGCTCCAGGGTGCGCGGCGCCGGTTCAGCGACGCGGATCACCGGTTCGGGACGGGGTTCGGCCGCAGCCGGGGCCTGAAAGCTGGGGACGACGGGGGCGGCTTCGATACGGGGCTCGGGCCGGGCCTCGACGCGCGGCTCCGGGGCGCGTTCGGCGCGGACCGGCTCGCGATAGGTCTCGCGGGCGGGCTCCGGGGCGGCGCGCGACGTTTGGGTTCCGTACAGGCCGCCGGCCGAACGGCGGGCGCTGTGATCGGCCAAGGGGGCCGTCGGCGCCGAGGGCTCGGCGCGCTGCACCACGCCCTCGTCCATGCCGGTGGCGACCACCGAGACGCGGATCTTGCCGTCCAGCGCCGGATCGAAGGCGGCGCCGAAGATGATGTTGGCGTCGCCGTCCACTTCCGCCGAGATGGCGTTGGCGGCTTCATCGACTTCCAGCAGGGTCATGTCCAGACCGCCGGTGATGTTGACCAGCACGGCCTTGGCGCCCTTCAGGCTGGTTTCGTCCAGCAGCGGATTGGCGATGGCGTTCTGGGCGGCCATTAACGCCCTGTCATCACCGGAGGCCTCGCCGGTGCCCATCATCGCCTTGCCCATTTCGGACATGACGGCGCGCACGTCGGCGAAGTCCAGATTGATCAGGCCCGGCAGGATCATCAGGTCGGTGATCGAGCGCACGCCCGAGTGCAGAACCTGGTCGGCCATGCCGAAGGCGTCGGCGAAGGTGGTGCGTTCATTGGCGACGCGGAACAGGTTCTGGTTCGGAATGACGATCAGGGTGTCGACATAGCGTTGCAGCTCGGCGACGCCCGCATCGGCCAGGCGCATCCGGTGGCGGCCTTCGAAGGTGAAGGGCTTGGTCACCACCCCGACCGTCAGAATGCCGCGATCGCGCGCGCATTTGGCGATGACAGGCGCCGCGCCCGTGCCGGTGCCGCCGCCCATGCCGCAGGTGATGAACACCATATGGGCGCCTTCGAGGTGCTGATGGATCTCGTCGGCGGATTCCTCGGCGGCGTTCATGCCGACCTCGGGGTGGGCGCCGGCGCCCAGGCCTTGGGTGATGGTCTCGCCCAGCTGGATGCGCCGGTCGGTCTTGGCGAACGACAGGTGCTGGGCGTCGGTGTTGGCCACGACGAACTCGACCCCTTCCAGGCCGGCGTCGATCATATTGTTCACGGCGTTGCCGCCGGCGCCGCCGACGCCGAACACGACGATGCGGGGCTTCAGTTCAGTGTGTTGCGGCTTGACCAATGAGAGCGACATTCTGTTTTCCGACCTTCCGACCCTGCCCCTCGTCCCAAGGCGAACACCCCGCCGAATCACCTTGGTTATGAGCGCGTTAAGGATTGCACCCACGAGGGTTAAGAGATGGTTACGGCGATAATGTGAGTCGGGATTGGATCAACGCCCCAATTGCGGCAACGCTCAAAACAAAAGGGGCCAGCCGAAGCTGACCCCTCGTGTCGAGGTTCCTGGCGTTAGATCAGAAGCGATAGATCAACTGCCCCAGGAAGGTGCGGCCGAGGCTCTGCGGCTGCCCGCCGATCTCGTACTGGGTGCCCGGATAGACGGTGTCGAACAGGTTATCGACCGTCAGCTGGACCCGCGCCTCCTTCGTCACGTCATAGGCGACCGTGGCGGAATGGATCCAGTAGGAACGATACTGCCGAACGGTCGCTTGGTCGATCGTCGGGAACAGCGTGCCGTTACCGGCATACACCTTGGTCGTATCTTGCCAGTTGCCGGTCCATGACATGCGCAGATCGCCCTTGGTGTAGTTGGCGCCCAGTTGCACCTCCCAATCCGGACGAGCGAGAGTGCCCTGAGAATAGGTCGTCGTGCCGTCGAACTCACCGTTCGGCGAGCTCTGATACTTGATCAGGTGATAGGCCGACGCACGAAGACCCATACGGCCGAAATCGGTCTGGCCGTTGCCGAGCAGATCACCGATCTCGAAGTTGTAGGCGGCGTTAAGGTTCAAAGATTGGACGCGAATACCACCCTGGTTCCAGAAGCCGGAGATGGAGCCGTTCGTGATCGTGAACTGCGAGTCACGAACGACATAGGGGCACAGATCCAGACCATTCACGTCAGGGCGCGTGTCCGGATAGGTGTTGCTGTCCATGCAGAACTGGTTGGCGGTCGTGGCGAACAGGTTGGAGATCAGGCCCTTGACGGTTATCTTCACATAGTCAGCCGAGAACACCAGGCCCGGGATGAAGCGTGGCTGAGCGACGAAGCCCCAGGTGTAGCTGTTGCCGATTTCCGGCTGCAGCCCCGGCTCGCCCGCGACGATCGTTTGGAACGACGGCACGCCCGACGCGAAGGTAGACAGGAAGTTCTTGACCCGCGCCGTATTGTCCGCGTCCGACAGGGTCGGATCGATCACGCCGTTCTGATAGACGTTCGAAACCGGGTTGAGCTGCCGAACCAGAGCTTCACAGTTCGCGCGGCGCTTTGCAGGGTTCGGGCCCGAGTCGATGTTCGTCGATCCGCAGACGTCGGTCGAGTTGTTCAGGAACGCCGGCTGGCTGCCGAGGAACAGGTCGACAATGCCCGGCTGACGCACGGAGCGGGAAATGTTGCCGCGGAACGTGATGTCTTGAATGGGCGCGTAGCTGACGGCGATCGAATAGATGTCCTGAACGTCACCGTCATACTTCGGCGAATTCAACACGCCGTTGGCGTTCCGGAACGCAGCGGCCGACCCCTCCTGCTTCACCCAGCGCCATGCGGGGTTCACATCCAGCCGGTGAATGAAGGGAATATTCATGTCCGGACTGACGAAGGGCACGTTCAACTCGACGCCGTATTCGGTCGTCTTGATCTCGGCGTCCGTCAATGCGGTCGGCGCGGAACGTGACCGGCCAAGCTGGCCGAGCGTATCGCCGCTATAGACGAGGCTTTCATTGCGATGCTCGCCCGAGACTGCGAACGCCAAGGCGCCGGCGGGCAGTTGGATGATCTCACCACCGAAGGTGCCTTGGAAGTAATCCTGACGGGCTTCATTGGTGATGAAGGTATCCGCCAGAATGTAGTCGCGCGCAGCTTGCGAGGAGCGGCCGACGCCAAAGAGGTTCAGCGGCTGGCAAGCATCGACCTGAGCTTGGGTCACGACCGGCTGATAGTTCTGATCCTGAGGCACATCGCCCACGACCGGCACGGTCGGATTGGCGTTGACGGCGTAGGGGACGCGCACAACGTTGTTGGTCAGACCAGGAGGGCTGGTGCCGACGATGCCGGCGCCGAGAGCCGTTTGGCTGCGGCACCGCGTCACGCCCCCGACATCAACAGCATCGATGGCGAGCAGGAACTCCACATCCTTGATGAACTTGGTTTCGTAACGGAAGTCCGATCCGCCGGTCGAATAGGCGAAGTCCCAGTTGAAGTTGCGGTTGAAGGCGCGGAAATCGCCCCGCAGGCCGTTGACCGAGCGCCAGGTCTTCGACTTGCCGCGCGCCTCGTTGTTTTCGCCGAAGATGTCGTAGAAATCAGTAGAGAGAGCGAAAGTGGAGGTGATGCCGCGCGCAGCCAGGTCGGCACGGTTCTGCGCCGTCAGGAAGGGGTTGTTGACACTGACAATGATACCGCCGTTCTCGATACCCGCAGAGCCGACAGAGTTGAAGGCGGATTGCTGGTTCACCGGGTTGATGCTGGTGATTTCCGAATACAGATTTTCGGTGAAGAAGGTGATGTTGTCGGTGATGTCGTAACGTGCGTTGACGTTGAAGATCGAGCGCTGCTGCTTGAAGCGCTGAACGTTACGGTCGGATGCGTTGTAGAGATCAGGATTACTGCCGGGGGCGCTGCCGAAGCTGCCCGGCGAGGTCGAACTCAGGTCTCCAACCGCGAACTGCACCACATTGCCGTTGGCGTCGAAGCGCAGCGGCTGAGCGATGATCGGCAGCAGCGGGTTGCCGCTGGCTACGCCCGGATAACCTTGAATGAACGAACCGATGAAGAGGTTCGGATCGAGGTTGGGATTCGCAAGGAAGTATTCCCGCGCCGTCGGCAGTCGCGATTGCAGAATGTCCAGCGCCAGTCGGTTCAAATCGGACTGGGTGGCGCCGGCGGGAGGCGTCACGCCATACGCCGCAAAAACCCGCGCCGCATTTGCATTCTGTTGCGCCGCCGTGGTCCCCGGCAGTGAGGCTGGAGCAAAGTTACAGATCCTGGTGTTCGAGGCCGCCGCCGCCTGGGCTTGGGCCGCCGAGAAGGCGCCAGCATTACAAAGGCTCGGGACCGACGGGAAATAGCTCCCGGAATAATATCCGGCCGCGTCCAACGAGCCCAGAGACGTGTTGCTGTTGAAGCCGCCGCCGGCGGAGGGATTTTCGTAGACTTGCGCCGTCGCTCCGGGCTGCAGCGTCCGCACGGGATTCGCACGGAAGATCGTTCCGCCAGGCAGCGCCGTGTGCGAACGGAAGCTGTCAATAAAGACGCTGGGGAAGAGCCCGTCCGCATTGGCGGGAAGGAAGACCCCTAGAGCCGTCGATGGCCTCACGCCCAGAGTATAGGCGGGGTTGCGCACGCCATAGGGCTGGGTGAACAGGCCCGAGTTTCTACCCAGGAAGTCGAAATCCTTGGAGTACAGCGCGTCAGTCTCGGAGATGTCGGCCGCGACGGTGACGTTGAGCTTATTGTCCAGGAAGTTTCGGCCGGTGGTGACGCCGAAGGAGTAGGTTTCACCCTGCCCGCCTTCATAACCACGGATCGAAGTGCGGACGTCCAGACCTTCAAAGTCGTCACGCAGGATATAGTTGACCACGCCGGCGATGGCGTCCGAACCATAGGCGGCGGCGCCGCCCACAGTCAGAACATCAACGCGGTCGATAAGGGCCGCAGGAATCGTTCCCGCATCCACCTGGTTGCCAGGTTCATTGCCCGCCACGAAGATGGTGCCGCCGTTGTTCGAAACCATTCGACGGCCGTTGACCAGCGTCAAGGTGCGCGAAGACCCGATATCCAGAAGGTCCACATACTGCGCGCCAAGGTTGGCCGGCTGAGCCGTGCCGGTCGACACCGCGGAAACGGGCGGGCCGACGAGCGGAATGTCGTTCAGAATCTGGATTGCGTTGGTGAAGCCGCGATCTTCGATCGCTTGACGATCGACTTGGGCGCCGGGGATGGTTCCCTCGTATTGCGGGCGACGAATGCGGCTGCCGGTGACGACAATCTCTTCGACTTCGCTGGTCGCGCCGTCATCAGCGGGCGTCTGCGGAGCCGTTTGAGCCACCGCAGCCGAAGCTACGATTAGGACTCCAGCCAGGACCGAAGTACCCAAAAGATATGGTTTTTGTCGCATACATGACCCCAATACGAAATCCGCCCCCAACGGGCGGCGCATTTAGGGGAGGCTTTGCGGAATTGTGACCAAACGGCAATACGTAGAGTCAGCAATATAGCCAAAATGCGACAATATGGCCTTATTTGGGGCGACTGGGCTTACAGGTTATCCCGCAGCCACCCCGCCACACGCCCGACCACATTGCCGCGATGCACCTTGGGCGCATCCGCAGCGGTGATCTGGCGCGCCATCAGCTTCCTGGCCGACACCGCCTCACGGGGTCCATAGGCCGCCCGCAACAGCACCCCGGCGGTGGCGCAGAACGCCGGTCCTGACGCAGCGTCGGCCAAATGTGGCGCTCGTTGGGGCTTTCCGAGGCGGACCGGGCGGTCGAAGACGCGCACGGCCAGTTCGCGCACGCCGTTCAGCTGGCTGGCGCCGCCGGTCAGGACCAGGCCGGCGCCGGGCTCAAGGCCGACCCCCGCCGCCTTCAGCCGGTCGCGCAGCAGTTCCAGCGTCTCTTCCACGCGCGGGGCGATCACGGTCTTCAGCATGGCGCGCGGCACAATGACCGGGCCGGCCGAGGCGTCTTCGCCGCGCGGCGGCGCCTCCAGCATTTCGCGGTCCTCATTGGCGCTGGCCATGGCCGAACCGTGCAGGGTCTTCAGCCGCTCGGCGCCCGCCTTGGACGTGGACAGACCCCGCGCGATGTCGGAGGTCACATGGTCTCCGCCGACGTTCAGGCTTTCGACATGCAACAGTGATCGCCCGCCCCAGACGGCGGCGCTGGTCGAGCCGCCGCCCATGTCGATACAGACGGCGCCCAGGTCCATCTCGTCCTCTTCCAAGGCGGCGAGCGACGAAACGACGGGGGCAGCGGCCACCCCCTGGAGATCCAGATGCGCCAGTTCCAGACAGTGGCTGAGAGTCGTGAACACATTCTCGGCCATGGAGACGACCAGCAGGTCCAGCCCTAGGGAGCCGCCGCGCATGGCGCGCGGATCATGAACGCCGCGCGCCCCGTCCACCGACCAGGCGATGGGCAGGACGTGGATCGGCCGGCGGTTAGGCAGACGGATCTGGGCCAGGGCCATGCCGATGGCGCGGGCCAGATCGGCGTCGCCGACGGGATTGGCGCCCAGGGACACCCGGGCCTGGACCCTGTGGCTGGCCATCTGGCCGATGGCGGTGGTGACGACCACGCCCGAGACCGGGCTCTGGGCCGCGCGCTCGGCCCGCTCGACGGCGTGGCCGATGGCCTGGGCCGCCTCGTCCATATTGATGATGGCGCCGCCCCTGACGCCCTTGGACTGGACGTGGCTGGCCCCGGCGACGCGGATGGTGCGGTCGGCGTGACGCACGCCGTCCGGCTTCATGATGAAGCATGAAACCTTGGACTGGCCGATGTCCAGGGCGGCGATCACCGGCGCGCGGCCGGCGCGGGGGTCCATCCCCCGGCCCTGGTCGTTCGCCGATCCACGCTGCATTCCCGCCATACTCTCTACTGGTCCCTGTTAAGCGTCGGCGGCGGGGCGCACCGCAATCTCGTCCGGCGTTCTCAGATCGACCCGGGCGAAGCCCAGGTCGAGCAGGCGTTCGCGCTGATCCAGCGCATCCAGGCGGATCAGGGCCGCCTCCTGTTCCGTGGCGGGCAGCTGGATCAGGCTGCCGTCCTTCAGGCGCAGATCCCAGCGGCGTTCATCGACCCGCACCACCGCATCCACCCGGCTCATCAGACGCGGCCGTTGAGCCAGCAGAGGCAGGATTTCGGCGGCGGCCTGATCGGCGCCCTTGCCCACTACCAGCGGCAGGGTGGGATAGCGGCGCGCATCGGCGCCCTTGATCACCTGGCCCCGTGTGTCGATGACCTTGATCTGACCGGCCTCCTGCCAGACGGCGAGGCGGTCGTGCTCCTTGACCTCGATGATCAGGGTGTCGGGCAACAGGCGCACGACGCGCGCGGACTTGACCCAGCCCACGCCCTGCACCCGGTCGCGAATGGCGTCCAGATCCAGGCTGGTGATCGGCTGGCCTGAATAAAGACCCAGGGCCTGCTGAATGGCCGGCTCGGCCTCGGCCGAGGCGCCGGTGATGTGGACCCGCTTCAGCGACAGGCCCATGCCGGCCGTCACCCCGTCGATTCCGCGGGAAAGGGACTGGCCGATCCGCTCGGCCCGCGCGCCGGTCGCCAGAACCCCGACCACCAGCAGGGCGCCGGCGCTGAGCGCGATCATGACGGTGCGGGGAGAGACGTCGATCCGACCGATGGCGGCCATCTTGCCGGGAATGGCGGACGCAGGCTTGGGCGCCCCGCCGCGCGAACGCCCTCCCTTCTTGGGGGCTGCGCCACGCGAGGAAACCGCACTCTGTCGCCGACCGCCGCGAACTACCGCGGGCATGAGGCGTCCTCCACCATCCACCGAACCAGGTCTTCGTAGCTCATTCCGACATGGGCGGCCTGCTCGGGGACGAGCGAGGTCGGCGTCATGCCCGGCTGAGTGTTGACCTCCAGCAGAACCAGATCGTCCTTAACATCGTCATAACGGAAGTCGCTTCTGGACACGCCTTTGCAACCCATGGCGACATGCGCCGCCTCGGCCTGGCGCAGGGCCGCCTCGAAAACGGCGGGCGGCAGGACGGCGGGCAGGACGTGAACCGAACCGCCCGGCGCATATTTGGCCTCATAGTCATAGAAGCCCTTGGTCGGGGTGATGTCGGTCACGGTCAGGGCGCGCGGCCCGTCCGCATAGCCGATCACGGCGACGGCCAGCTCCTTGCCGGCGATATAGGGCTCGACCATCACCTGTTCGCCATAGGCCCAGGACGGATCGCCCACCTCGGCGACCGGCCGATTGGCGCCCTCGCGCACCAGATAGACGCCGACGGACGAGCCCTCGGCGTTCGGCTTGACCACATAGGGCGGTTCGATGACGTGGCGCGCCGCCACCTCATGCCGGTCATACAGGCCGCCGCCCGGAACCTTGATCCCCGCCGCCCTCAGCACGGCCTTGGACTTGTTCTTGTCCATCGCCAGGGCCGAGGCCAGGACGCCGGAATGGGTATAGGGAATCCGCAGGGTCTCCAGAACGCCCTGGACGCAGCCGTCCTCGCCCCAGGCGCCGTGCAGGCAGTTCAGCACCACGTCCGGCTTGATCAGGCCCGACAAGACGTTCGCCAGATCGCGTCCCGCATCCACGCGGCTGACGCGCACCCCCTGCCGCTCCAGCGCCTGGGCGCACTGTTCGCCGGAGGTCAGCGACACCTCCCGCTCGGCGGACAGGCCGCCCATCAGGACGGCGACATGAAGGTCTTCGAATGCGCGGGTCATGGGCTCTCCGATTGCGGCCGAGATGTTTAACAGGCCGTCAACCTTGTCGCCCGCGCGAGGTGAAATTTGTGCGTCAAACGCCGGTGATCAGAGGCGACGCCCGATCCGCTTGATCTCCCACTCCAGCTGAACGCCGGTCTTCTTCAGGACGTCCGCCCGCACCGCCTCGCCCAGGCCCTCGATGTCGGCCGCCGTCGCCTCGCCGGGGTTGATCATGAAGTTGGAGTGCAGCTCGCTGAACATGGCCCCTCCCCCGGTCTCCACGTGCAGCTTGCCGCGCCAGCCCGCCTCGTCCACCAGCTTCCAGGACGAGTGACCGGGCGGGTTCTTGAAGGTCGATCCCCCGGTCTTTTCGCGGATCGGCTGGGTGGTTTCGCGGCGGCTGGTGATCTCGTCGATCCGGGCCTGCACCGCCTCGGGCGCGTCCGGCGTTCCGCGATAGACGGCCTCGACCCAGAGGATCTCGGCCGGCGCCTGCGAATGGCGATAGGTGTAGCCGAAGTCGGCCAGGGCGTAGTCGACCCGCTCGCCCTTGCGGTTCAGCCCCCAGGCCGAGACCAGCACATCCTTGGTCTCCGATCCGTAGCAACCGGCGTTCATGGTCAGGGCGCCGCCGACGGTGCCCGGAATACCGGCGTAGAATTCCAGCCCGGCGATCCCCGCCTTGGCGCCGGCCTTGGCCACCATGGAGTCCAGCGCCCCGGCGCCGGCCGTGATCGTGTCGCCGTCCGTCGTCACCTGGGCCCAGGGACGCCCCGCCAGGCGGATGACCACCCCCTCGACCCCGCCGTCGCGGACGATGACGTTGGACCCCACGCCCAGAACCGTCACCGGCACGGCCGGATCCAGCGCCTTGAGAAAATCAGCCAGGTCCTCGGCGTCGGCCGGAATGAACAGGGCCTCGGCCGCGCCGCCGACGCGGAACCAGGTGTAGGGGCCGAGCGGCTCATCCCGCAGCAGCTTGCCGCGAACGGGGGGAAGGGGGATCTCGGTCATGCGGCTTCGATGTCGGTCCGGGAAAAGTCGTCGCCCTTGTACAGCAGGGGCGATCGCGCGTGGCGGGCGCAGGCATAGGCGAAACAGTCGCCGAAGTTCAATGCCGCCGGGTGACGGCCCTTGCCGTACCGGGCGTGAGCGCGGATCGCCTCGCGCCGCGCCTCGGCGGGAATGGCGACCACCTCGATATTGAAGGTTTTCAAGAACGCCTCAACGGCGGCTTCGCTGTCGGTGATGTCCAGTTTGAGCCGACGCGCGACCGCGAGGACCGCCTCCCAGACGGCCATGGGCGACGTCGTCCGAACCGGATAGGTTTCAAGGCGCGCATAGAGGAACCGCGCGTCGTCCTCTTCGGTCAGGATGGCCGTAAGCGCCGAAGCGGCCACGAACATCAGTCGTCCTCATAGAGGCTGTCGACCCAAGCCTTGTCCACCGGCTGGCCCTCGGCGGGGTCGCCCCGAGCGATTAGAGCGCGGGTGAAGGCGAGGCCGCGCTCGACAAAGTCGGACGGCGTCTCAACCTCCTCCAACTGACGACGCAGGGCGCGACGCACCACCTCAGTCTTGCTGATGCCTCCGATGCGGCTGAGGCGTTCGGCCATCCGATCGACTTCGGGATCCTTCACATAAAGGGCCATGGCATCCTCCAGGGATATACCGTCACGCCGAAGTATATACTTTCCAGGCCCCGCCGGACAAGCCGGGCGTCAGCCCAGCGCCTCCAGCTGCGCCGGCAGGCCATAGGCCCAGCTGGTGATGTCGCCGGCGCCCAGCAGCACGACCACATCGCCCGACCGGGCCTCTTCCTTGATCAGGCGCGGCAGGACGGCGGCGTTCTCCAGCGCCTGGACATGGCGGTGGCCGTAGCGACGGATTCCGTCGGTCAGGGCGTGTTTGTCCACCCCGTCGATCGGCTGTTCGCCGGCCGGATAGACGTCGGCGACGATCACGCTGTCGGCGTCGGAGAAACTGGTCGAGAAGTCGTCCATCAGGTCGCGCAGACGGGTGTAGCGGTGCGGCTGGACGACAGCGATGACCCGGCCCTCGCTCACCTGACGCGCCGCCTTCAGCACGGCGGCGATCTCGACCGGGTGGTGGCCGTAATCGTCCACGATCCGCACCCCGTTCACCACGCCCGTCGTCGTAAAGCGGCGCTTGACCCCGCCGAACCCGGCCAGACCCTCGCGGATCGCCGCGTCGGATACGTCCAGCTCGCGCGCCACGGCGATGGCGGCCAGGGCGTTGGAGACATTGTGCCAGCCCGCCATCGGCAGGTGCAGATTGTCGATCCGGTGCGTTTCGCCGTTCTGGATCACCACGTCGAACCGGGCGCCGTCCGGCCCCATCTGGCAACCCTCGGCCCGCACCATGGCCTGGGGATTGGTCCCATAGGTCACCAGCCGCCGGTTATCGATCGAGGCGACCAGCTTCTGCACCTCGGGATGGTCCAGGCAGACGGCGGCGAAGCCGTAGAAGGGGATGTTTTCGACGAAATCGACGAAGGCCTTCCGCACCGCGTCGAAGTCGCCGTAGTGGTCCAGGTGTTCCGGGTCGATATTGGTCACGATGGCGACAGTCGATTTCAGACGCAGGAAGCTGCCGTCGCTCTCGTCCGCCTCGACCACGATCCAGTCGCCGTCCCCGACCTTGGCGTTGGTGCCGTAGGCGTTGATGATGCCGCCGTTGACCACCGTCGGGTCCAGACCGGCCGCGTCCAGCAGGGCCGCGACCATGGAGGTCGTCGTCGTCTTGCCGTGGGTGCCCCCGACCGCGATGGAGAACTGCAGCCGCATCAGCTCGGCCAGCATCTCGGCCCGGCGCACCAGGGGGATGCGACGCTCGCGCGCGGCCTTCATCTCGGGATTGTCGGCCTTGACCGCCGTCGAATAGACCACGGCCGAGACGCCCTCGCCGACATGGGCGGCGTCGTGGCCGATGAAGATCTTGGCCCCCAGCTTCTCCAGCCGTTCGGTATTGGCGCTGGCCTTGGCGTCCGAGCCCTGAACCGAATAGCCGATCTTCAGCATGATCTCGGCGATGCCGCTCATGCCTATGCCGCCGATGCCGACGAAATGGACGGGACCGAGGTCGAACGGGACGGGGCGAAGGCGAGCGATCATCCGATGCGCTTAGCAATAGATTTGGCGGATTGCACGGGGGTGCGTGTATCCAAGTTTCGAAGCCGCGCGAACGGATCGCGCGCCGGAACGCCGGGCCCTGCCTACGACTTTAGTCGATTGGCCTTCGGCGGGCCTATCGTGCAAACAGGACGCGAAATCGTCAGTCGTCCGGTCGAGTAGGAGTAGGTCGTGGGCAAACTTGGAACCCCTCTGGTATTTGGGGTCATCGCGATCCTGGGGGCCGTCTCATTGGGCGTCATCGCCCTGCACCAGGGCGAAAGCGTCAGCGCGGTCTGGATGGTGGTCGCCGCCGTCTGCACCTATGCGATCGCCTACCGCTTCTACAGTCGCTACCTGGCCAACAAGGTCATGCAGTTGCAGCCCTCGCGCCCGACCCCGGCGGTGCGGCGCGACGACGGCCTGGATTATGTGCCGACGCCCCGAAACGTCCTGTTCGGCCACCACTTCGCCGCCATCGCCGGCGCGGGGCCTTTGGTCGGGCCGGTGCTGGCCGCCCAGATGGGCTATCTGCCCGGCGTGCTGTGGATCCTGGTCGGCGCCGTGCTGGCGGGAGCGGTGCAGGACATGATGGTCCTGTTCATGTCCACCCGGCGCGACGGCAAGTCCCTGGGCGACATGATCCGCACCGAAATGGGCAATATCCCCGGCGTCATCGCCCAGGTGGGCGTGCTGATGATCATGGTCATCATCCTGGCCGTCCTGGCCCTGGTGGTGGTCAAGGCCCTGGCCGAGAGCCCGTGGGGAACCTTCACCGTCGCCGCCACCATCCCCATCGCCGTCTTCATGGGCCTTTACACCCGCTTCCTGCGGCCGGGCCGCGTGGGCGAGGTGTCGGTCATCGGCGTGGTCCTGCTGATCCTGGCCATCATCGGCGGCGGCCATGTGGCGGCTGACCCGTTCTGGGGTCCGGCCTTCACCCTGACGGGTCCGACCCTGGCCATACTGATGATGGTCTACGGCTTCATCGCCTCGGTCATCCCGGTCTGGCTGCTGCTGGCGCCGCGCGACTATCTGTCGACCTTCCTGAAGATCGGAGCCATCGTCGCCCTGGCCATCGGCATACTGATCGTGCGTCCGCACCTGCAGATGCCCGCGATCACCCCCTTCATCGACGGCACCGGCCCGGTCTTCGCCGGCGCCCTCTTCCCCTTCCTGTTCATCACCATCGCCTGCGGCGCGGTTTCGGGCTTCCACGCCCTGATCTCGTCGGGCACCACGCCCAAGCTGCTGGAGAACGAAGCCCAGATCCCGATGATCGGCTACGGCGCCATGCTGTGCGAAAGCTTCGTCGCCGTCATGGCCCTGATCGCCGCCACGGTTCTGGACCCGGCCGTCTATTTCGCCATGAACAGCCCGGTCGCCGTCATCGGCAAGGACGCGGCCTCGGCCGCCGCCGCCGTGGCCCAGTGGGGCTTCCACATCACCCCCGGGGAGTTGGAGCAACTGGCCCGCGACGTGGGCGAGCATTCGATCCTGTCGCGCGCGGGCGGCGCCCCCACCCTGGCGGTCGGCATGGCCCACATCCTGTCGGGCGTGATCGGCGGCAAGGCCATGATGGCCTTCTGGTACCATTTCGCCATCCTGTTCGAGGCCCTGTTCATCCTGACCACGGTCGACGCCGGCACCCGCGTCTGCCGCTTCATGATCCAGGACCTGCTGGGCGTCGCCGTGCCCAGGATGCGCGAGACCAAGTCCTGGGGCGCCAACGTCGTCGCCACGGCGCTTACGGTCGGCCTGTGGGGCTATTTCCTCTACACCGGCGTCGTCGATCCGCTGGGGGGCATCAACAGCCTGTGGCCCCTGTTCGGCATCGCCAATCAGATGCTGGCCGCCGTCGCCCTGATCCTGGGCACGGTCGTCCTGTTCAAGATGAAGCGCGAGAAGTTCGCCTGGGTCATGGTCGTCCCGGCGACCTGGCTCCTGATCTGCACCCTGACGGCCGGCTTCCAGAAGCTGTTCCATCCGGACGTCCGCATCGGCTTCCTGGCCCACGCCCGGAAGTATCAGGAGGCCCTGGGCGCCGGCGAACTGCTGGCCCCGGCCAAGACCGCCGGCGACATGCACCGGATCATCGTCAACGACTACGTCAACTCCGCCCTGACGGCGGGCTTCCTGTTCGTGGTCGTCACCATGGTGATCTATGGCGTCCTGGCCTGTCGCAAGGCCTATCTGAACAGCCGCCCGACCGTGCGCGAATATCCCGAGGCGCACGATCTGACCCCGGCCGACGATGCGGCGGACGTCGCCCGTGCCTGATCCCTCGGGCCAGGACGATCTGCTGTGCCTGTGCCGCGACGCCGCCGTTCGGTGGGGTCGCGGCGTCCGGCGCACGGCCGGCGCCATGATCGGCCAGCCGGACTATGAGGCCTATGTCCGGCATGCGACCGCGACCCACCCCGACCAGCCGCCTCTGGACAAGATCGCCTTCTTCCGCCTGCACGAGCAGCGCCGTTTCGGCGGCGCCGGCGGCTTCAAATGCTGCTGAGCTGACGGCCTGGACTTCGCCGTCCTCATTCCGGAATCCGCGCCCCGTCCCAGGCGAAGACCCCGCCGCTGTCCCCCGGCGTCAACCCCGCCGCCACCGCCAGCAGCCGTTCGGCCGAATGATCCGGGCTGAACAGCCGTCCCTCCCCCACCCCCTTCTGAAACGGCGCGCTCAGCCCCGTGTCCACCGTGCCGGGATGAAGCCCGGCGACCACCGCCAGGGGGTGGGTCCGCGCCGTCTCGATCGCCAGATTGCGCAGGATCATGTTCAGCGCCGCCTTGGACGCGCGATAGGCGTACCAGCCGCCCAGCCGATTGTCCCCGATCGAACCGACCCGCGCCGACAGGGCCGCGAACACCGCCCGCCGGTCGCGCGGCAGCAGGGGCAGGAGATGTTTGGCGACCAGGGCCGGCCCCACCGTATTGATCCGATAGTCCCTGAGCAGATGCTCGGCCTCAAGCTGACGCAGGGACCGCTCGGGCTGGAAACCGTCGTGCAGGACGCCGGTCGCGACCAGCACCAGGGTCGGCGCGGCGCCTTGCGCGATCCGCGCCGCCGCCTGGGCCAGACTGTCCTCTTCCTCCAGATCGGCCGCCAGGGCCTGGGCGCCGGGAACCGCCGCCGCCGAACGCGACACCGCCCAGACGGCCTCGAACCCGCCCTCGGCGACGAGACGCTGCGTCAGGGCCCGCCCGATCCCGCCCGAGGCGCCGATCACCACCGCCGATCCGCTCATCTTCATCTCCCATGCCGACGCGGCTCATGATAGGGGCGCGTCATGAGCATCACCACGGTCGGCCTCGATGCCGACGACACCCTCTGGCACAATGAGACGATCTTTCGTCTGACCCACGCCCGCTTCGTCGACCTGCTGGACGACCACGGCGACGCCGCCACGATCGAGGCGCGCCTGGCCGAGACCGAACAGCGCAACCTGCGCCTCTACGGCTACGGCGTGAAGGGCTTCACCCTGTCGATGATCGAGACGGCCATGGAGCTGTGCGACGGCGGCGCCCCGCCCGAGGTGGTGCGCGAGATCCTGGCCGCCGGCCGCGAAATGCTGGCCCATCCGGTCGAGACCCTGCCCGGCGTGGACGAGGTGGTCGCCGAACTGGCCGAAAACTACCGCCTGGTCCTGATCACCAAGGGCGACCTCTTGGATCAGGAACGCAAGCTGGCCGCCTCGGGCCTGGGCGACCGGTTCGCGGCGGTCGAGATCGTCTCGGAAAAGGACCGGGCCACCTATGAACGGGTCTTCACCCGACACGGCACAGGCCCGGCCGAAGCCGTCATGGCCGGCAATTCGATGAAGTCCGACGTCCTGCCCGCCATCGCCGCCGGCGCCTTCGGCGTCCACATCCCCTACCACGTCACCTGGGCCCACGAACTGGCCGACGCCCCGGTGAACGAGCCGCGCTATGTCTCGCTCTCGCGCATCAGCGAACTGCCCGACTGGATTGCGGCGATCGCCGCAGCCTCTGACGAATCATAAGTTCAATGGTGTTCCGGCGCGAGTGCGCGGAATTAGGTGAAGATCAGTGTTGAATAACTTTGTTATTAGGGGCGGTCCGTGCGCAACGCTTCAACGGGCCGTGGGTTTCATCAAAGTTGAAAAAGAAGCCGCGCGGCCGGTTCGCTTGCAACGCCGCCATGTAAAACAACGTTATATTTGTGAATATATTGCCGCTTAGGTTGACCGAGCGCCTCCGTGTCGCCTTTGTGACCGCCAGATGGCGTCCAGAAGACGTGAACACGTTCCGTCCGGCGTCGATCTTGACCTTCGCGGAGTATCATTAATGCGTAGACTTCTCCTCGCCTCGACCGTGCTCGCTGGCACGATTGCGGCCACCTCCGGCGCCTCGGCGCAATCGGCGCCTGTGGATTTGACGCCGGCGACGGCCTCCCCTGTCGCTCAAGACGATACGGCTGCTCAGCTTGATGAGATCGTCGTCACTGGCTCACGAATTCGCCGCGATCCCACCAACGCACCTACCCCGCTGATTCAGGTCGGACGCGATCAACTGCTGACCACCGGTCAAACCACGGTCATCGACTATCTCGCCACCATCCCCGCCTTGTCGAATTCGGTGGTGCCTTCGGACACGACGGGTTCCAACCTGGGCGACGGCGGCCTCTCCCTGGCCAACCTGCGTTCTCTGGGCTCGAACCGCACCCTGACCCTGGTTGATGGCCGCCGCCACGTCGGCTCGGAGGCAGGCACCCTGGCTGTCGATATCGACACCATCCCGCGCCTCCTAATCGAGAACGTCGAAATCGTTACCGGCGGCGCCGCCTCGGTCTACGGCGCCGACGCCGTGTCGGGCGTGCTGAACTTCGTGCTTCGCAAGGATTTCGAAGGCCTGGAGATCGACGCCAACTACGGTATGATCAACCAGAACGGTGAAGCCAATAAGCGCATCTCCATCCTGGGCGGCGCCAACCTGCTCGACGACCGTCTGAACGTCTACGCTCACGGCGAATATGAAAAGGTCAACGAAGTCACGTCCAAAGACATCGACTGGATCGACGAGGCTCGAATCCGTCTGGCGGTCGACGCCGACCCCACCACCGCTCGTTATGACGGCATTCTGGACGCTCGCCTGTTCCGCAATGTGAACCGTCTGGACATCCAGCGTTGGGGCACCACGACCCTGGCGAACGGTCAGCGGCCCTCGGCCCTGAACAACCCCAACATTCCCTACGAAGACTGCTTCGAAGGCGGCGGCTTCACCTACAGCGCCAACTGCTTCGGCGTGAACCCGGGCAAGACCTTCGTCTACGACGGCTCCGCCGCGCGCGCCGCCGACTTCGGCGAGCGGGTCGGCAACGTCGGCCTGAACCGCCCGTACAACATCGGCGGAGACGGCGACAGCATCGCCGACTTCTCGACGGGATCGCGGGTGCCGCAGTCGGAATCGCAACGCTATCAGGTCGGCGCGACGTTCAAGGTCACGAATAACATCGAAGCCTATGCGGAAGCCAAATACGTCACCGAGGACACCTTCGACGTGGGGCAACCCACCTTCTTCGATATCGACCTGGTGAACTCCTACGGCGCGCTGGAAGCCAATCCGATTTATTCGACCAACAACTTCGACCTCCGCTACACCGACAACGCCTTCCTTCCCCAGTTGGTCAAGGACGCCATCGCCGCCAACGTTGTTGATCGCTATGCGCCCCCGACCGACGATGCGGAAGGCGCCTTCCTGGGCTCGGTTCCGCTGCAGAACGCCCGCCACAGCCTGTTCGGCCCGGATCGTTCGCAGGATAACACCCGTGAGCTGCAACGCTATGTCGTCGGTCTGCGTGGCTCGATGGATCAACTGGCCTTCGTGCAGAACCTGAACTGGGACATCGGCTACACCTACGGCAAGGTCGAGATCGTCAACCGTGAGCGCGCGGTCGATAGCCAACGCTTCGCCTTGGCGGCGGACGCCGTCGTGGACACCGCCGGCGTCGTCAACGGTCAGGCCGGGCAGATCGTCTGCCGCGTGCATTTGCTGAACGCTCTGGGCGTGCCGAATGGAGCCATTTCCAACGGTCCTGAGCGCCCGGGCGATCTGCGCGACACGGAATACGGCCGCAACTCGATCCGAGACTGTGCGCCGCTGAACGTCTTCGGAAAGGGCAACCAGAGCGCTGAAGCCCTGGCCTATGTCGACGCCGTCATCAACGTGACGGAGCGCAATGAGCAGGAGCAGGCGATCGCCTCGGTTTCCGGCGAGCTGTGGGACTTCTGGGGCGCCGGCCCGATCGGCGTGGCCTTGGGCGCCGAATATCGCCGCGAAGCCACTGAAGCCACCGGTCGCGACCGCGACGCCGCCGGCCGCCTGCTGTTCCTGAACGGCGGTCCGGACTTCCCCGAGGCGGAATACACTTCGAACGAGGTCTTCGCCGAACTGTCGCTGCCGCTCTTCCGCGACAGCATGCTCGGCGAGTATGCCGAGCTGAGCGGCTCTTACCGTTACGCCGACTATTCGACCGTCGGTGAGACGGACGTCTATGGCGTGAACCTGGTGTATCGCCCCATCCGCGACATCACCTTCAAGACCAGCTTCAACACCTCCGTTCGGGTGCCGAACTTGTCGGAGAACTTCTCTCCCCTGGGCGAGACCTTCCTGAACAACTTCGCCGACCCCTGCGCCACCCAGAACATCGCGGCGGTGACCGATGCGGAAACGCGCAACAACCGCGTCGCCAACTGTACGGCTCTGGCGGCCGAACAAGGCCTGACCTTCGACTTCGCCGGCGCGACGGCGACCAACACCGACGACTTCCGGCCCAACTACACCTCGGGTCTGAGCGGTTCGCTGGGCGGCAATCCCAACCTGCGCCCGGAGGAATCGGAAAGCTTCACCTTCTCGACGGTGTTGCAGCCCCGCTTCATCCCGAACTTCTCGCTGGTGCTGGACTACTATGAAATCCGCATCGATCAGGTCATCTCGGCGGTGACGGCGGCGACGGCGGCGGCGAACTGCGTCAACGGGGCGACCCTGAACGCCGACGCCTGCGGCACCATCTTCCGCAATAACCCGGACATTCCGTTCGGCGTCGGTGCTCCGTCGGGAGACCCGGTCGGCGGCTTCATCGAACGGTCCTTCAACTACGCCAAGCTGGAGACCCGTGGCCTCGATTTCACCGCCCGCTACCGCTATGACATCGGCGAAATGACCGGCCGCAACTGGGGCCGGATCGACTATTCGCTGAGCGGTCTGTGGCTGATTGAACAGAAGGAGTTCCTCAACGAGTCGGATCCGTTCGACTTCGACGAGTTGGCCTCGAACCTCTACTATCCGCGCGTCCGCTTCACCTCTTCGCTGACCTACACCCCCAACGAGGTGTGGAGCGTCAACTGGACGGCGGACTGGCAGACAGCCCAGGACATTGTTCGAGCTCGGGACTTCATATCGAACGCTGACCAGCGTGAAGGCGATCAGTTGGACACGGGCAACTTCGCTCGTCACGACTTCACCGTCCGTTGGAACGTGAAGGACAATTTGTCTCTGCGCGCCGGCGTGGTGAACGCCTTCGACGCCGAGCAGCGGGATATTTTGGGCACGACCCTGTATTCCAACTTCGACCCGTACGGCCGTCGCTTCTTCATCGGCCTGAACTACCGTCCCTGGTAATTTGCGCTGATCGATCGGTGAAAGGGCGGCCCCAGCTGGGGCCGCCCTTTTTCTTTGTCCGGAACGTCCCCTCGCCTTGCCAGGCGCACCCTCCCTCTCTAAACGGGCCGCTTAACCGACAACCCGACGCAAGCTCCGCATGGCGACGCCCTGCGGCGGCTACGCGCGCGCAAAGAACCAAGGATCCCCTCGCCCCGTGCACGCCTCGGACATCAGTCATGACGAACGCGACGCCATGGTGCGTGCGGCGCTGGCCGAACAGGGCGACAGCGGCGTGACGCCGCGCCATACGCTGTTCTTCTTCCTCGGCGACGAGGACGCCCACGGCGATCTGTGCGAGGTGGCGCGGCGCGCCGGCTTCATTGCGCGCGGCGAGGGCGACATGACGATTCTCGAGACCACCATGGCGGTCGATGCGGCGAGCTTTGCGCCCGTCTCGGCCATGATGCAGACCTGGGCCGCGGCCTTCCAGCTGGAGTACGACGGCTGGGAATGCGCGGTCGTGACCCACTAGAACAAAAAGAAGAGGCCCTCCCCATGCCCAAACGCACAGACATCCAGTCGATCCTGATCATCGGCGCCGGCCCCATCGTCATCGGCCAGGCGTGCGAGTTCGACTATTCGGGCGTCCAGGCGTGCAAGGCGCTGAAGGCCGAGGGGTACCGGGTCATACTGGTCAACTCCAACCCCGCCACCATCATGACCGACCCGGAGGTGGCCGACGCCACCTATATCGAGCCGATCACGCCGCAGATGGTCGAAAAGATCATCGCCAAGGAACGCCCCGACGCCCTTCTGCCCACCATGGGCGGCCAGACCGCGCTGAACACCGCCCTGGCCCTGGATGCGTCCGGCGCGCTGAAGAAGTACGGCGTCGAGATGATCGGCGCGAAAGCCGAGGTCATCGACAAGGCCGAGGATCGCCAGAAATTCCGCGACGCCATGGACAAGCTGGGCCTGGAATCGCCCCGCTCCAAGGCCGCCCATTCGATGGAAGAGGCGCTGGAAGGGCTGGAATACGTCGGCCTGCCCGCCGTCATTCGTCCCTCCTTCACCCTGGCCGGCACCGGCGGCGGCATCGCCTTCAACCGCGAGGAGTTCGAGGAGATCGTCCTGCGCGGCCTGGACCTGTCGCCAACCACCGAGGTGCTGATCGAGGAATCGGTGCTGGGCTGGAAGGAGTATGAGATGGAGGTCGTCCGCGACACGGCGGACAACTGCATCATCATCTGCTCGATCGAGAACGTCGATCCGATGGGCGTCCATACGGGCGACAGCATCACCGTCGCCCCTGCGCTTACGCTGACCGACAAGGAATATCAGCGGATGCGGACCGGCTCGATCAACGTCCTGCGCGAAATCGGGGTCGAAACGGGCGGATCGAACGTCCAGTGGGCGATCAACCCCAAGGACGGCCGCATGGTCGTGATCGAGATGAACCCGCGCGTGTCGCGCTCGTCCGCCCTGGCCTCCAAGGCGACCGGTTTCCCCATCGCCAAGGTCGCCGCGCGTCTGGCCGTCGGCTACACCCTGGACGAGCTGCAGAACGATATCACCCAGGTCACCCCGGCCAGCTTCGAGCCGTCGATCGACTATGTGGTCACCAAGATCCCGCGCTTCGCCTTCGAGAAATACCCCGGCTCGGAGCCGCTGCTGGGCACCTCGATGAAGTCGGTCGGCGAGGTCATGGCCATCGGCCGGACTTTCCAGGAATCGATGCAGAAGGCGCTTCGCGGGCTTGAGACCGGCCTGTCCGGCTTCGACGAGATCGAGATCGACGGCGTCGCCGATGTCGAGGACGCCGGCGCCGCCCGCGCCGCCGTGGTCCGCGCCCTGGGCATTCCGACGCCTGACCGGATCCGCGTCATCGCCCAGGCCTTCCGCCACGGTCTGACGGTGGAAGAGGTCAACGCCGCCTGCGCCTACGAGCCCTGGTTCCTGCGCCAGATCGCCGACATCGTGCGCGAGGAGGGCCATGTGCGGGTCAAGGGTCTGCCGACCGACCCGACCGAGTTCCGCCGCCTGAAGGCCAAGGGCTTCTCCGACGCCCGTCTGGCCGCCCTGACCGGCAAGACCGAGAAAGAGGTCCGCGCCGCCCGTCGCGGCCTTAACGTCCGCCCCGTCTTCAAGCGTATCGACACCTGCGCGGCCGAGTTCGCCAGCGCCACCGCCTATATGTACTCGACCTATGAGACCGGCGCCCTGGGCCAGGTTCCCGAGTGCGAATCCGAACCGTCGGACAAGAAGAAGGCCGTCATCCTGGGCGGCGGCCCGAACCGGATCGGCCAGGGTATCGAGTTCGACTACTGCTGCTGCCACGCGGCCTTCGCCTTCGACGACATCGGCGTCGAGTCGATCATGGTCAACTGCAACCCCGAGACCGTCTCGACCGACTACGACACCTCCGACCGCCTGTATTTCGAGCCCCTGACGGCCGAGGACGTGCTGGAGCTGATCGAGGTCGAACGCTCCAAGGGCGATCTGATCGGCGTCGTCGTCCAGTTCGGGGGCCAGACCCCGCTGAAACTGGCCCATGCGCTTCAGGAGGACGACATCCCCGTCCTGGGCACCAGCGTCGACTCGATCGACCTGGCCGAGGACCGCGAGCGCTTCCAGCAGATGCTGGAGGCCATCGGCCTGCGTCAGCCCCCAAACGCCCTGGCCCGCAGCGCCGAAGAGGCCGCGCAGAAGGCCGAGGAAGTCGGCTATCCGGTCGTCCTGCGCCCCTCTTATGTCCTGGGCGGCCGCGGCATGATGATCGTCCATGACCGCGAGCAGCTGGACCGCTACGTTCACGAGGCCATGCGGGTCTCGGGCGACGATCCCGTCCTGATCGACCACTATCTGAACCGCGCCACCGAGGTGGACGTGGACGCCCTGTGCGACGACGAGACCGTCTTCGTCGCCGGGGTGCTGGAGCATATCGAGGAAGCCGGCGTCCACTCGGGCGACAGCGCCTGCTCCATGCCGCCCTGGTCCCTGCGTCCCGAGACGGTGGCCGAGCTGAAGCGCCAGACCACCGAAATGGCCAAGGCCCTGAAGGTGCGCGGCCTGATGAACGTCCAGTTTGCGATCGAAGAGCCGCACGGCGATAACCCGCGCATCTTCGTGCTGGAGGTCAATCCGCGCGCCAGCCGCACGGCCCCCTTTGTGGCCAAGACCATAGGCCGGCCCATCGCCTCGATCGCCGCCAAGGTCATGGCGGGCGCGCCCCTGGCCTCCTTCGGCCTGACCGACGCCCCCTATGACCATATCGCGGTCAAGGAAGCCGTCTTCCCCTTCGCCCGCTTCGCCGGGGTGGACACCATACTGGGCCCGGAAATGCGTTCGACCGGCGAGGTCATGGGCCTGGACTGGAAGCGCGAGGGCGAGGCCGACATGGCCCCCGCCTTCGCCCGCGCCTTCGCCAAGTCCCAGATCGGCGGCGGCACCCATCTGCCGACCTCCGGCTGCGCCTTCGTCTCGGTCAAGGAGGACGACAAGCCCTTCATCGTCGAGGCGGTGAAGACCCTGCTGGCCCAGGGCTTCTCCATCATCGCCACCGGCGGCACCCGCGACTATCTGGCCGCCCAGGGGATCGAGGTCGGCCTGGTCAAGAAGGTGCTGGAGGGCCGCCCCCACATCGTCGACGCCATGAAGAACGGCGAGGTCCATCTGGTCTTCAACACCACCTCAGGCAAACAGTCGCTGCAGGACAGTTTCTCGCTGCGCCGCACCGCCCTGATGATGAAGATCCCCTACTACACCACCACCGCCGGCGCCCTGGCCGCCGCCCAGGCCATCGGCGCCATCAAGGCCGGCGACCTGGACGTCAAGGCGATCCAGGAATACGCCTGAAGGGCGTCAGGACGCCGGGTCGGTCTCCGGCGCGGCGTCCTCCCCCGCCCCATCTTCGCCGGCCACGATCCGCGTCGCGGCCAGGTCGGCGGTGACGTTGCCGACGGTGCGGAAGATGTCGGGGATGACCTCGACCGCCAGCAGCAGGGGCAGCACCCCCAGCGGCAGGCCCATGGCCAGACAGATGGGGCCGATGGCGGCGAAGAAGCTGACCTGTCCCGGCAGGCCGACCGAGGCGATCGAGACGGCGATGGCCGTCAGTCCGCCGGCGACCAGGGCGGACAGGCTCAGCTCCACCCCGTTCAGCTGGGCCACATAGAGGCAGACGGCCAGATTGGCGACCGGGCTGGTGATGCGGAACACCGCCACCGCCAGGGGCAGGACCAGACCGGCCGAGGTCTGGGGCACGCCCAGCCAGTCGCGCGCCCGCTCGATCATCACCGGCAGGCTGGCCAGCGACGACTGGGTCGAGACGGCCACCACCTGGGCTGGGGCCACGGCGCGGGCGAACCGGCCCAGCGACATCCGCCCCCACAAAGTCGCCACGACATAGAGGATCAGGATCAGGCCGATCTGGCTCAGGCAGACGACGGCGACATAGTGGGCCAGGGTGCCCGCCACCCCCAGCCCGGCCCGCAAGCCCACGCCGAGCGCCAGGGCGAAGACCCCGAAAGGCGCGGCCAGCAGCACCCAGTGCACGATCACCACCAGGGTCTCGGCCACCGCCTCGAAGAAGCCGGCCAAAGGGCGGCGCAGCTCGGGCTTGATCCGGGTCGCGGCGAAGCCGAAGGCCACGGCGAAGACCACGACCGCCAGAACGCCGTCGTCGGCCGCCGCCTTGATCAGATTGGCCGGCGCCAGACTGGCCAGAAAGGCGCGGAACCCGTCGGTCCGGGCCGCCTCGCCCACCGTCTGGGCCACATCGGACGACACTCCGGCCAGGAGGGCGCGGCCCGCCTCTGGGTCAATGGGCCACAGGGCCAACAGCCCCAGGCCCGCCAGGATGGCGTAGACCGTCGCCCCGACCAGCAGGACGCCGAACACCGTCAGGGCCCGCGCCGCGATCCGCCCCGTCGCCGCCGCATCGGCGATGGAGACGATCCCCGTCACCAGAAGGCTGAAGACCAGGGGGATGACGGTCATTCGAAGGGCGTTCAGCCAGACCTGCCCCAGGCTCTCGATCACGCCCAACCCTCCGGTCAACAGGGGCGCATCGGCGCCTTGCGCCAAGGCGCCGACGACCACCCCGGCGACCAGGGCGGCGATCACAGCGAAGCTGAGCGAGGTGAAGAAGGCGGCGAGTCGGGAAGAGCGCATACGCCACGGCTAGCACCGGTTTCGTCCGCGCGCGCGTTAAACCTTCTATCGCCCGTCGTCAGCCCATGTCGTCGCAGGTGGAAACGCCCCCGCCGCCGCGCGTTGAGCCGGAAACAAAGGAGGCTTCCATGCCGCGTCTGAACTCCATCGTCCCCCTGGTCGGCAGCCTGCTGCTGTCGCGCGGCGGCCGTCGTCTGGCCGGACGCCACGCCGGCAAACTGGCTCTGGCCACACTGGCGCTGGAGGTCTGGCGCAACCGCCGTCAGAAGGCGGGTCAGACCCAGGATCAGACGACGTCCGAGCCGCGCCCCCGGCCTCGATCGCGATGGAGCGGCCGGTCCCCGCGATAGGTCTGGACTTCCCCGACGGTGAGGCGGAATAGTCCGTTCCGCCGCATCAGGAGCCGCCCGATGATCAAGGTCCACCATCTGAACGACAGCCGGTCCCAGCGCGTCCTTTGGCTGCTGGAGGAGCTGGGGCTGGATTATGAGGTCGTGCGCTACGAACGCGACGCCAAGACCCGGCTGGCCCCGCCTGAACTGATCGCCGTCCATCCGCTGGGCAAGTCCCCCGTCATCGAGGACGGGGCTATCAAGGTCGCCGAGACCGGCGCCGTCGTCGAATATCTGCTGGACGCCCACGGCCGGGGCCGGCTGCGCCCGCCTCCCGGCACGGAAGAGGCGCGGCGCTTCACCTATTGGCTTCACTATGCGGAAGGGTCGGCCATGCCGCCCCTGCTGCTGAAACTGGTGTTCGGCCTGCTGCCCCGCCGCGCGCCCGCCCTGCTCAAGCCCCTCGTCAACGGGATCGCCGCCAAGGCCCAGAGCGGCTTCGTCGATCCCCAGCTTCGCACCCATATCGGCTTTTGGGAGGATGAACTGGGCCGGTCCGAATGGTTCGCCGGGGATCAGTTCACCGCCGCCGACATCATGATGAGTTTCCCAGTCGAGGCCGGGGCGGACCGGGCCTTCGACATCGCGACCAAGCCGCGCCTGGCCGCCTTCCTGCAACGCATCCACGCCCGTCCCGCCTATCAGCGGGCGCTGGAACGGGGCGGCCCCTACACCTATGCGTGATGGCGTCGCGGGGACGCGCCGCGCAACCCGACGGGGATGAAGGCGTTAAGGTCTCATGCGCCTTCAAACCATTCAGATCGTGGCCGGACTCGTCGCGGCCGTCGCCTTCATCCTGGCCTTCATGGCGGCCGGCGCCGCGGTGGCGTCGAGCCTGTTCATGCTGATGGGCCTGGCCGCTGTCGCCTGGCTGGCCTACAGCCTCATCAAGAGCGTCACCCACCGCGGCGGCAAGACCAAACCCCCCGCCCGCGCCTGATCTCGATCGGGCGTGGAGGCGCGCCCTTGAATTGCGGCGCGATAAGCCCTATTGTCTATGCCCGGCCGCGCCCGCCCCGCGGCCTTTTGTCTGCCTATTTCGCGTCTTTCCAGTCTCCGGGCGAACCAGAAAAATCACGACACCAATGGAAAAAGTGCCGATGACGGGCGAGGGCTACCGTGTCCTCGACGATCAACTGAAGCAATTGAAGTCGGTCGAGCGGCCGGCCGTCATCGCGGCCATATCCGAGGCCCGCGAGCACGGCGACCTGTCCGAAAACGCCGAATACCACGCCGCCAAGGAGCGTCAGGGCTGGATCGAGGGCCAGATCGCCGAGATCGAGGACAAGATCAGCCGCGCCCAGGTCATCGACGTGTCGAAACTGTCGGGCAATCAGGTCAAGTTCGGCGCCACCGTCACCGTGGTCGACGAGGACACGGAAGAAGAGGCTTGCTATCAGATCGTCGGCGAACACGAGGCCGATGTGAAGAAGGGCAAGATCTCCATCGCCTCGCCGATCGCCCGCGCGATGATCTCCAAGGAGGTCGGCGACGTGGTCGAGGTCAACACCCCCGGCGGGGTCAAGGCCTACGAGATCCTCAAGGTCGAGTGGAAATAACCACAGATCGAATAACCGTCTCCCTCCCCGTTCCGGGGAGGGTCGTCGCGCAGCGACGGGGTGGGGGCGGCCCGGCGGGCCGCTCTTGCTCGATCGGCCCCTTGTCTGTGGGGCGTCGCCGTGCCCGCCCCACCCGGCCTCGCTTCGCTCGCGACGCCGCCTCGAAACGGGGAGGCAAAACAGATGTCTGACCCTCTCTCTATCTGGGTCGTCTCCGACGGCCGCACCGGCATAGAGAACCAGGCCCTGGGCCTCGCCGAGGCCGTCCAGCGCCTGACCCCCGCCGAGATCACGGTCAAACAGATCCGCTGGCGGCCGCTGTTCGACCGCCTGCCGTCGGCGCTGAAGACCCCGGCCATGCTGGCGTCCGCCCCGCTCGCGGCGCCCTGGCCCGATCTCTGGATCGCCGCCGGTCGGGCGACCCTGCCCCTCTCGACCCGCATCAAGCGCTGGAGCGGCGGCAAGACCTTCGTGGTTCAGACCCAGGACCCGCGCTGGGCGAACGACCGCTACGACCTGATCGTCGCCCCGGCCCATGACGGCCTGTCGGGCGACAATGTCTTTGAAATCACCGGCTCCCCTCATCGCGTCACGCCGGAGCGGATCGCCCAGGCCGCGCCGGCCTTCGCCGCCCGGATCGCCCCCCTGCCCCGCCCGCGCGTCGCCGTGCTGATCGGCGGCCGGTCCAAGGCCTTCGACCTGACCCAGGCCCATGCGGCGGACCTGGCCGACCAGATCGCCGAGGCCGTTCACGCCTCAGGCGGTTCGCTGCTGCTGACCTTCTCACGCCGCACGCCGGACGCCGCCAAGGCGGTGATGACCGAACGCCTGTCGGGCCTGCCCGGCTGGATCTGGGGCGGGGCCGGCGACAACCCCCTGTTCGGCTTCCTGCATTTCGCCGACCACATCCTGGTCACCGAGGACAGCGCCAACATGGCCGCCGAGGCCGCCTCGACCGGCAAGCCGGTCCACATCCTGCCCATGGTCGCGCTCAGGTCCGGCGACAAGTTCGCCCGACTGCACGACGATCTGGCCGAACGCGGCGCGACCCGGCCGTTCGACGGAACGCTGGACGGATGGACCTACGCCCCCCTGGCCGAAACCCAGCGCGCGGCGCGGGCGGTGCTGGAGGCGATGGGGGCGCGCTAAGCCACTCACTCCGCTTATCCCGGCTTTCGCCGGCATGAGCGCAACAGAGATAATCTTCTGCGTCCGATTCTGACGCAGCCGTGGTGCAAGCCACCCGCTGGCGTCAGGAGGAAAACTAAGAACCGCTCGCAAAAATCTGCACGAAAGTGCACCAAAAATTTGGAGTGGCCTTTAGTCGCCGCCCCCTCCGCCGCCACTGTCACAGCCGCCGTCCGCGCTGGAGTCGGCGCAGCCTGACGTGTCCGACGTCGGCGGGACGGCGCCGCCGTCCGAACCGTCGCCCTTCTTGGCCTTGGCGTTCGCCGCGCCCATCAAGGCCACGCCGAGGCCCGATCCGATGGCCGTGCCCAGGGCGAGCCCCAGGCCGACATTGTCCATCGCGACGCCCAGGGCCACGCCGATCGACAGACCCATGCCGATCCCGATCGGCAGGAAGGCCGCGTTCTTGTTGGTCATTCTCATCTCCCCTTCATCTCCGGCGAGACTAACATCGCGCAAACGGGAATCAGCCCCTAAATAGGCGCATGACCCAAGCTCGTACCGTCCGCGTCGCCATCATCGGCTCCGGCCCCGCCGGCTGGACCGCCGCCATCTACGCCGCCCGCGCCTCGCTGAACCCCGTCGTCATCGCCGGTCTCCAGCCCGGCGGCCAGTTGACCATCACCACCGACGTCGAGAACTATCCCGGCTTCGCCGAGACCATCCAGGGCCCTTGGCTGATGGAGCAGATGCAGGCCCAGGCCCTGCACGTCGGCACGGAAGTCATCCACGACATCGTCGTCTCCGCCGATCTGTCGCAGCGCCCGTTCCGGCTGAAGCTGGACGGCGGCGACGAAATCCTGGCCGAGACGGTCATCATCTCCACGGGCGCCCAGGCCAAGTGGCTGGGTCTGGAGTCCGAGGCCGCCTATCAGGGCTTCGGCGTCTCCGCCTGCGCCACCTGCGACGGCTTCTTCTATCGCGGCAAGAACGTGGTCGTGGTCGGCGGCGGCAACACGGCCGTAGAGGAAGCGCTGTTCCTCACCAACTTCGCCGCCAAGGTCACGGTCGTGCACCGTCGCGACGAGTTCCGCGCCGAAAAGATCCTGCAAGAGCGCCTGTTCGCCCACCCCAAGGTCGAGGTGATCTGGAACGTGGCGGTGGAAGAGATTCTGGGCGTGGTGGACGGCGTCGCCCGCAACGTCACCGGCGTGCGCTTGAAGAACGTTCAGGACGGCTCGACCCAGGAGATCCCCGCCGACGGCGTCTTCATCGCCATCGGCCACGCCCCGTCGTCGGACCTGTTCAAGGGTCAGCTCGAGACCAATTCGGGCGGCTATATCCGCGTCAAACCCGGCACGGCCCAGACCGCAATCGAGGGCGTCTGGGCGGCCGGCGACGTGACCGACGACGTCTATCGTCAGGCTGTGACTGCGGCGGGCATGGGCTGTATGGCCGCGCTCGAAGCCAGCCGTTTCCTGGCCGAGGAAGACCACGCCAAGGCCAACCATCCCATCAGCCATAAGGAAGCCGAGAAGATCGGCGTCTGGTGATCGTCTAAAAGGGCGGCCTCAGGCGAACAGCTGCAGACCCGGCGGCGCATATTGCACCGGCTGGCCTGTGCGGCGGCGCAGGGCGTAATCGACCGCCGTCTGCACCGCCTGTTCGTCGGTCGGCTTGGACAGGACGCCAATGGCGCCCGCGACGCCGTCGCGCACCATGCCCGGATTGGCGGTCATGAACAGGACGGTCACGCCCATCTCCTGGCCCAGCTCGCGCCCTAGGCTTATGCCCGTGGGGCCGTCGGACAGGTGGATGTCGACCAGGGCCAGATCGACCTCATTTTCACGCGCCAGATTCTGGGCCGACTTCGACGTCGACGCCACCCCCACGACCTTATGGCCCAGGTCTTCCAGGACGAAACGCAGCTCCATAGCGACGAGCGCTTCGTCTTCAATGATCAGGATGCGGGCGGTCATGGGCGGCGGTTTTATGTTCTGTGGCGGACACAACGCGGGGACAGGCGATCGGTTTCCGTCAGAGTGGCTGAAGGCGGTCCTTTTCCGCCGCCCTGCGGCGCGAGAGCGCCGTAGCGGGCAAATCCACAACAATCCTTAAACCGTCGGCCGCCCATTCGCGGTGCAACCGCCCGCCGAGTTGGCCCTCCACCGACAGACTGGCCAGGGAAGAGCCGAAACCCTGGCGCTCGGGCGGCGCTTCGATCGCCGGGCCGCCGATCTCGGTCCAGGTCAGGATGAACCGGTCGTCGTCGCGGCGCGTGGCCAGCTCCACCCGACCCGCCGCCGTCGCCAGGGCCCCGTACTTGGCCGCATTGGTCGCCAGTTCGTGGAACAGCAGGGCGACGGAGGTCGCCGCCTGGTCGTCGAACACGGCGTCGTCGCCGCTGATGTGAACGCGCGTGGCGCCCGTGTCATCGCTGTACGCCCTGAACAGATCCGCCAGGAAGGTGTGCAGGGTGGTGGCCCCCACCGTCGGCTGAGACGTCTCCGTGTGCGGTCGGACGAACTCATGGGCGCGGGCCAGGGCGGCGATACGGGTTCGGAGCGACGTCGCGAAGGCCCGGGCCTCAGGATACTGACGGGCCGACAGGGCCACCAGCGCCGTGATCACGGCGAAGATGTTCTTGATCCGGTGGCTCAGCTCCTGGCTGACCAGTTCGCGACCCTGCTCCAGCCGCTTCAGCTCGTCGATGTCGGTGCAGGTGCCGAACCAGCGGGTGATCTCGCCATCCTCGTTGCGGATCGCCACCGCCCGCCCCAAGGTCCAGCGATACACCCCGGAATGGTGCTTCAGCCGATATTCGATCTCATAGGGTTCGCCCGTCTCCAGCGACCGGCTCCAGCGGGCCCAGGCCCGCTGCTGATCGTCAGGATGGAACATGTCGTTCCAGCCTTCCCCGTCCGTCGATCCGGCTGGCACGCCGGTGAACTCGTACCAGCGTGCATTGTAGTAGTCGTGGAAGCCGTCGGGGCGCGTCGACCAGACCATCTGGGGCATGGCGTCGGCCAGCACCCGGAATTGGGCCTCGCTGGCCCTCAGCCGGGCGGCGACGTCGTCGGACGCCTCCAAGGCCCGTTCAAGCGCGTCCCGGCCCTCGTCTCTCTGACGCAGGGCGCGGCGCAGTTCCATCTGCGACATCACCTGACCGGCCAGGGTCTTGAGCGCCGTCTCCTGAAGCTCAGTCAGACCTTCCGGCCGGGGCTGGGTGTCCAGAACGCACAGGGTGCCCAAGGGCAGGCCGCTGGGCGTCTTCAGCAACCGCCCCGCATAGAAGCGCAGCCCCGGCTCCTGATGAACCAGAGGATTGCCGTCGAACCGGGCGTCCCTTGTCGCATCCGGCACCACCAGCCCGTCCTCATTCAACAGGGCGTGGGCGCAGAAGGAGGTCGCCAGCGGCGTCTCGCGCACGCCCAGCCCGACCTCGGCCTTGAACCACTGCCGTCCGGAGTCGATCAGATTGACGACCGCGATCGGGGTCTCGCAGATGCGGGCGATCAAGGCCACCACGTCGTCAAAGGCGGCCTCGCGCGCCGTATCAAGAATGCCGTAGTCTCTCAGGGCCGCCAGACGCTCGGACTCATCCCACCGTGCAGTTTCAGCAATGGGGTCGGTCAAACAGGCGTCCTTTCGAGGCCGTAAGCGGGATCAGCAGCTTCAATGCTCGACCCGCACAAGCGTTGCATTAGAGCGGCCCGTCGCTTCACTTGGCGGGGCGTCCGACCTCTTCCACCGCCATCACGGCGACGCCTGCCGGAGCGGGCTCCGGCTCCGGCTTGGCCTCCAGGGCCTGAAGCCGCGCATTGATGGCGGCGACCTCTTCCTGGGTGGGCAGACGACGCCCGCCCAGGCTGACCACGCCCACCACCCTTTGACGTCCATCGACCTCGACGGTCTTAAGCGGGGCCGCCTGCCCTGCCTCGGCGGGGACCGCGTCCGGGTCCGGGCCTCCGGTCCCTTGGCCGGGCTGAACGCCGGGTCGGGGGCGGGCGAACCGCGCTTCATCGATCAGGGGCTCGCGTCCCTTGTAAACGGCGCGGAAGGCGGCCGTCTCCCCGTAAAGACCCTTCCAGCGATAGAAGACGTGCGTCCCGATCTTGTTGACGCGCGAGACGGTCGGCGCCCACCAGGGGTCCACATAGTCGGCGTGATAGTGGGTGGCGGTCCCCACCGTCTGGGCCACATAGCCGTTCAAGGCCTTTTCGGCCGCCTTGCGCGCCCGCTCCCACGCCCAGGGAACCGGCGCCTGGGACAGGGCGCCGTCGCAGGTGAAGCTGAACTGGCACCCGGTCGTACGCTCGGCGCCTTCAAACACAACGCCGCACACCGTGTCGGCGTAGTTGGGATCGCGCACGCGGTTCAGCACCACCTGAGCCACCGCCGCCTGGCCCTCGTCGGACTCCAGCGCCGCCTCGTAATAGACCGCCTGGGTCAGGCACCGCAGGGCGCGACGGCGATCCTCGGCCCCGCCCTTGAAGACGAAGGGCCGCGCCGGACGCAGGGCTCCGGCCGTCGCCAGGGTCGCACCTGGGGTGAAGGCCGCCGGGGTCAGGGCCGGATCGTGCCGCTGCGCCAGGGCCAGCTGCGAGGCGCTCAGCCGTCCCTCAAGAGCGGCCAGGCCGTGGGGCCCCAGATCGCCCTGGGTGATCCGCGCCACGGCCTCCGCCGTCCGATCCGCATCCGGCCGCACGGCCGAGCCGGCCGACAGGGCGACGCCCAGCACGGCGGCGGCGGCGGGCAAGGCCGCAGCCGAGCGCTTCACCGCCGCCCAAATCCGGATCCAATGGGTGAGGACCATTCTGTTCCACAGCAGGCGCGACCGGGTCATGGACGCAGGAGACCCGGACCGTGCCCGCATTTCGGGGCCGTTTTCAGGCGGACCGCCGATCCGCCTTATCGACCGCCCAGGCTGGCCCGCAACATCCAGGCGAACTTCTCGTGCGCCGCCAGACGTTGGGTCAGCAGATCCACGGTCACATCGTCGCCGTCGCCGTCCGCCACGTCCAGGGCGGAGCGCATGGTGGCGATCAGGGTCTCATGATCGCGCATCAGCTCGCGCAGCATGTCGGGCGCGTCCTTTTCCGGCTCGCCGTCGCGAATACTGGTCAGGTTGGCGAAGGCGCCGTAGCCCTGCGGCGCCAACTCGCCCAGGGCGCGGATACGTTCGGCGATGTCATCCAGGGCCGCCCACTGGTCGCGATACTGCTGCTCCAGCATATTGTGCAGGGAGAAGAATTCAGCCCCGCGCACGTTCCAATGATAGCCGTGGGTCTTCAGATAGACGGCGTAGGCGTCCGCCAGAACCCGGGTCAGCTGCTCAACCACGTCGCCGCGCTCGCTCTGGGACAGTCCGGTGTCAATGGTTGCGGTCATAATACGCTCCGTGGGTGTGAGTTCGTCGCCGGCAATCTAGACGGAATCCGGCAGGCAGGAACGCAAAACCGCAACAAGCGTTGCATCACATAACGTCGCATCGAACGACGTGAGGGGACGGGCACAATATGACGCCAGGCGCGGTCTTTCGCCGATTTCTGAACGCCGAAGCCGGTCTCCTCGTTCTCGCCCGTCTGAAGTCCGGTCCCGCCTGGCGGAGAATTCTAGTCGGACTGGCCGGCGCCGGCGCAGGACTGGCGGTGCGGGCGGCCAGCGCCGGCTTTTACGGCGGGATCACCGGCTTCATGATCCTTCTGCCGGGCGTCATTCTGGCGGCCTTGGCCGGCGGACGTCTGGCGGGTCTGACGGCGGTTGCGGGGTCTCTGCTGGGCGGCTGGGCTCTGGTCGCCCTGAACCCTGGCCCGACGGCCCCGCACCTGGGCGTGGTCGCCACCTTCAACTTCGTCGTAGTGGGCCTGTTCTGCACCTGGCTGGGCGCCTCCTTGCGCCAGACCCTGACCCGGCTGGATTCCGTCGTCTCGGCCCTGTCCCTGTCCAACGCGCGGTTTGACGAGACCGGCGCCTTTCTGGGCTATGCCGGGATCAACCTGAACGTGGACGGGGCGCGCGAACCTCTGGAGAAGGCCGCCCGCGCCGAGCGCCGCCAGCATTTCCTTCTGAACCTCAGCGACCGCCTGCGCGACCTGTCCGACCCGGAGCGGATGATGGCCGAGGTCGAGGCGTCCCTGGGCGGCCTGCTGAGCGCGAACCGCGTCGGCTACGGCGAGGTGGACGAGACGGGCGAAGTCGTCTCCATGAGCCGCGACTGGATTCAGGGCGTCGCCAGCGTTCACGGGCGCGCGCCGAGCGTCTTCAATCCCGCCCTCGTCGCCGACCTGTTCGACGGTCGGACCATCCGCATCGACGACGTCCGCGACGACCCCCGTTCGGCCGACATCGCCGCCGCCTTCGCCGAAATCCAGACCCGCGCCGTGATCCGAGCGCCGCTGATCCGCAACGGCCGATTGCGCGCCTTCCTCTATGTCCACGCCGCCGCCCCCCGACGCTGGACTGACGCGGAGGTCCAGCTGGTCGAGGAGGTCGCCGCCCGCACCTGGGTCGAGATCGAACGCGCCCGCGCCGAGACCGAGACCCGCGAGAGCGAACAGCGCTTCCGCGCCATCGCCGACACCGCGCCGGTCCTGATCTGGGTCACGCGCCAGGATCGCCGCCGCGCCTTCATCAACCAGGCCTATGCGGACTTCTTCGGCGCGGACTATGAGACGGCCCTTGCGGCGGACTGGCGCGCCCGACTGCACCCGGACGACCAGGACCGCATCCTTCGAGAGTCCCTGGCCGGAGAGGCGACGAGAGAACCGTTTTCTCTAGAGGCACGATATCGGCGTCATGACGGCGAGTGGCGCTGGCTGAAATCCTTCTCTCGTCCGCGCATGGCCGGAAGCGAGTTGATCGGCTTCGTCGGCGTCGCCTTCGACGTCACCGACATGCGCGAAGCCCAAGCCCGCCTGACCGAATCCGAAAGCCGCTTCCGCACCGTCGCGGACAGCGCTCCGGCCATGATCTGGATGACGGATGCGACGCCCCGGATCGTCTTCGCCAACAAACGCTATCGGCTGTTCTGCGACATCCGCTCGCAGCGCCAGCTGCTGGACGGCTGGCGCAGACTGATGCATCCGGACGACGAGACGGTGTTCGACGCCGCCTTCCTGCGGGCCTTCCAGGCGCGGGATCGGTTCGAGGCGCTCAGCCGGGCCAATCATCCGACCCTGGGGCTGCGCTGGCTCCGGACCGAGGGCGTGCCCCGGTTCGACGCGGCCGGCGCCTTCCAGGGCTATGTGGGCGCCACCATCGACGTCACCGACGCCAAGCGCGCCGAGGACGACCTGAAGCACATCAATGAGCTGCTGGAGGAACGGGTCGCGGAGGCCCTGGCCGAAAAGGCCGCCGCAGAGGCCCATCTGATGCACGCCCAGCGGATGGAGGCGGTCGGCCGCCTCACCGGCGGTGTCGCCCACGATTTCAACAATCTGCTGACGGTGGTGATCGGGGCTCTGGACATCATCCTGCGCTCCGACGACGCCGCAAAACGCAAGAAGCTGGGCGAGGCCGCCCTGGCCGCCGCCCGTCGCGGCGAGAGCCTGACCCACCAGCTTCTGGCCTTTTCGCGCCGTCAGGCCCTGCGTCCCGAACCGGTCGATCTGAACGGCCTGATCCGCGAGGGCGAGCCCTTGCTGCGCCGGGCCGTCGGCGAGGCCGTGGACTTCAAGATCCGGCTGAAGCGCGGCGGCGTTCGCGTCAACGTCGATCCCGCTCAGTTCGAGGCCGCCCTGCTGAACCTGGTCGTCAACGCCCGCGACGCCCTGGGCGACGTGACCGGGCGCGACGCCGCATCAGCCGATGCGGCCAGCAAGGCCGACGGCCCGCCTCGATCGGGTCGAGACGGCCCCGTCCGCGCCGGCGCCCGCATCACGATCCAAACCCAGGCCTGTTCCGTCGCGGCAGGGCAGATCCCGGAACTGGCGGCGGGCGACTATGTCTGCGTCGCCGTGTCCGACAACGGATCGGGCATGTCGGCCGAGGTCATCGACCGCGTCTTCGAACCCTTTTTCACCACCAAGCCGATCGGCAAGGGAACGGGCCTGGGCCTCAGCCAGGTCTATGGCTTCGCGCGACAGTCGGGCGGCGGGGTCCACATCGCTTCCAGCCCCGGCCGCGGCTCGGAAATCCGCCTCTATCTGCCGCCGCTGATCGCGGACAAGGCCGCCCCGTCGCCCGAACCGGCCGATGTCGACGCCGCCCTGCCGAACGGCCACCGCCTGCTGCTGGTGGAGGACGACGCGGATGTCGCCGCCATCGCCCTGGATCAGTTGGAAAGCTTCGGCCTGGACGTCGAATGGGTCGAGAACGGCCCCGAGGCGCTGAAGGCCCTGGAACGGGCGCGCTTCGACGTCATGTTGACCGATGTGGTCATGCCGGGCGGCATGAGCGGCGTCGATCTGGCGCGTCAGGCCGCGCGTGACTGGCCTCAGATGCGGATCGTCCTGACCTCGGGCTATGTGGGCGACGATGTGGATCAGGTTCTGGCCGACACGCCCTGGCCCTTCCTGCGCAAACCCTATTCGCCCGAACAATTGCGCGCCGTTCTTTCGACGGCGGGGCCGCGGCCAAACCATTAGATCCAAGAAAAACGCGCCGCAGAGGCTGCGGCGCGTTTTTCTTCGTCAGTTCCAAGGCCGCCTCAGCGGCGCGCCTTGCGGGCGGCGTAGCGCGCGTCGCGCCGGGCCTTCTGCTCTTCCTTGGTCAGTTGCTTGCGCGCCTTGCGGTCGGCCCGCTTCTCGGCCTCGATCGCTTCCTGAGCGGCCATTTCGGCGGCCAGGCGCGCAGCCTCCTTCTCGGCCTTCTCGCGGCGCTGTTCCGCCTTGGCCAGTTCGTGCTGCTGGCGCAGGGCTTCCTTTTCGGCGGCGCGCTTCTCAGCCAGGCGCTCGAATTCGGGATCGGGGGCGGCGGGCTTGGGCTTGAACTTGGCGAGCAGAGCCTTCTTGGCTTCCTGCTGGGCGGTCAGGCGGTCGGTAAATCCGGTCTTCAAATCTTTCATGCGAAAGCGTCAGGGTTCCTTGTGATCGGCCAGCGGCCATCGGGGGTCGGGCGGCGGAGAACGCGCGTCCCGAAGCGGGGCGCACAAAGCCTATGCAGGGACCAAAAGCAAGGTTCGCCGCCACGAAATCGGCCGCGCGCACGAAATGGCGCGCTTAAGGCGCCCTTACCTGCTCCAGTGATGCAGATAGATCGCGCCCGCCCCGTTACAAGAGCAGGCGCAACGGCGGGTTCGTCAGTTGGGCTTCTGCGCCTGGCCGACGGCGGTTCCGGCCGCTCCACCGACGGCGGCGCCCACGGGTCCGCCCACCACAGCCCCCGCCACCGCGCCGCTGGCGGCCTTTTGCTCGATTGTGGTCCCGCAAGCCGTCAGCGCCAGGGCGCCGGCGGCGATGCAGGTCGTGATGATCATGCGCGACATGGCGTCTCTCCAAAAGGGTCACGCTTGAACGCCGCGCCGCGCTTGAGGTTCCCAGCGCGATCCAGAACTGGCGAATACGGAAAACGGACCAACGGACAACACAATCCGCGCGCCATTCAGCAGATACGGGGAAATGTGACAATCTACAGCCGAGACGCCGTGCAACCCAATACAGTATTCGCTCTATCCACTGTCGCAATCCGGCCCATATTGTCATGCCGCCGGGGCAATATCGTAAAAATACCTAATCCTTTCGTCGCCTTAACCAGCCGCTTGCGAATCAGCCACATTCAGGTCACAAACTTCGCTATATAGGCCCGTCCTCGACGCACGGGCTGTATGTGCCGCGCGCCGAATGCCGGCCGGACAGGCGACCGTTTCGGGTCGCCCCGCCGGCGATACGACCCGGGGGCAGCGTTTCTCGCCCTGCTGAACAGGATGAACTCGTTGTCGCATTCCTCGCAGACGCGCGGCCCCGCCCGCACCGATCATGTGGCGAAGATCAAGCCCGTGACGGCGGCCGCGGCCTTCGGCTGTCTGGTGGGACTGGCGATCGGCGGCGCCTATCTGGGCGGGACCATGGCGCGCAATGCGACGCTGCGGGCCCAGGCCGAACGGATCCAGGGCGCCACCGCCGCCGGCTTCACCGAAGAAGCCCTGTCCGCCGCCGCCGGCGGTCTGGACGCCAGCGCCCTGTCGATCGCTCGTCGGCACGATCCCTACACCAGCGCCGGCGCCGCCGAGCGCGATCGCCAGGCCGAGCTTCTGGCGGCCCGTCTGGATCAGTTGGACGCCAACCGCGATCCCAAACTGCGCCACGCCAATCTCTCCACCCCCGTCGGCGCCAAGCCCTTCCGCCTGGATCACGCCCTGGACGCCAGCCGCGACCTCGATTGCCTGACCCAGGTCGTCTATTATGAAGCGCGCGGCGAGGGCCGCGACGGCATGCGGGCCGTGGCCCAGGTGGTCCTGAACCGGGTCCGCCACCCCGCCTTCCCCAAGAGCATCTGCGCCGTCGTCTATCAGGGCGCCGCGCGCCGCACCGGCTGCCAGTTCTCCTTCACCTGCAACGGCGTGATGCGCGGCCGGATCAACCAGGCCGCCTGGAACCGAGCGCGCGGCATCGCCTCCTCGGCCCTGTCCGGATCGGTCTATGCAGGCGTCGGCAACGCCACCCATTTCCACACCACCGGCGTGTCGCCCGACTGGCGCAACACCCTGATCCGGGTGAACCAGGTGGGCAGCCATCTCTTCTATCGGTTCGGCGGCCGCGCCGGCTCAGGCGGGGCCTTCACCTACGCCGCCCGTCCGTCTCAGGCCGACGATCAGCCCCGTCTGATCCAGGCGGGTCTCAATCCCGTCGAAGCGGCCCGCCAGGCCGGACAGGCCGTGGCCTATTCGCTGATCCTGGCCCAGGAGGGCGGCGCCGAGCCCCAGGCTGCGCCGACGACGAACGCCCGCCCCGCCGCCAAGCCTGCGGAAGCGGCCGTCGCCACCCAGACGTCCGGCCAGGCTTCCCCCCCGCCCGCCGCCCGGCCCACGGCCGCCTCGGCGCCGCGCGGCGCGGCGCCCCGGGCTGAGGCCAGGACGGAAACGGCGGACGCCTCCAACCCCGTCTGATCGCAAAGGTGCTTCAGTCCGGGCCGAAAGGCCCCCGTGTCGTCCGGTTCTGATCGAATTCGCCGAACCGACGGCCGGGCTTGTCCGGGCTTGAGGTCTGCTCCCGCCCGACGCCGATCATGCTCAGCCGGTCGTAGCCGACGCTGAGCGCTTGAGCGGGCGCCCGCCGCACCCGCAGGGCCTGGGGCGTCTGGGGCGTCTGGGACATCGGTCGCTCCTCGCGCGGTTCATCGTATGAACGTCGCGCGCGGCGGGCTGTTCCCCTGGCTTCACAGGGCGTCCAAGCCGATGTCCAGCACGGGCGCCGAATGGGTCAGGGCCCCGACCGAGATCACATCGACCCCGGTCTCCGCGATCGCCCGCACCGTCGTCAAATCCACCCCGCCGGACGCCTCCAGCCGGATGCGCCCCCCGGTCCAGGCCACCGCCCGCCTCAGGTCCGCCAGGCTGAAATTGTCCAGCATGATCACGTCCGGCGCCAGGTCGTCATTGATCAGGGCCAGGACTTCGCTCAGCTGATCCAGCCCATCCACCTCGACCTCCACCTTCATCAGGTGAGGGGCGAAGGTCTTGGCCCGCCGCACGGCCTCGCCCACCCCGCCGCAGACGGCGACGTGGTTGTCCTTGATCAGGATGGCGTCATCCAGGCCGAACCGATGGTTCACCCCGCCGCCGCAGGCGACCGCATGTTTCTCCAGCGCCCGCAGACCCGGCGTCGTCTTGCGGGTGTCGGCGATCCGCGCCCTTGTCCCGGCGACGGCCTGCACATAGGCCCGCGTCAGGGTCGCCACCCCGCTCAGCCGTCCGACCAGGTTCAGGGCCGTCCGCTCGGCGGACAGGAAGGCGCGCGCGTCGGCCTCGACCACCGCCAGCACGGCCCCCGTCTCGAACGCCGCCCCGTCGGCCAGCCGAAGATCCACGTCGGCCGTCGGGTCCATCGCCTGCACGGCCAGCCGCACGGCCTGAATCCCGGCCAAAACGCCGGCCTTGCGCGCCGTGAAGGCCGCCTTCATGCGCGCCCCTGGGGGAATACAGGCCAGGGCCGTGACGTCGCCCGCCCGCCCCAGGTCTTCCGCCAGAGCCATCCGCACCACCGGTTCGATCAGGACCTCCGGCAGGGATCGGTTCAGGGCCATGTCTCGGGGAGTCTCCATAGAGGCTGTCATTCCGCCGCCAGGGCGAGGTCTCCGGCCAGTCTGATCCGCGTATGAGCAGCGTTCGCGGCCTTCTGCGGATAATCCGCGCGGTAATGGCCACCCCGGCTCTCATGCCGATCCAGCGCCGCCTGGGCGATCAGCCGCGCCGCCAGAAGACAGGCCGCCGGCCCGTGCCGGGCCTCCAGCCGGTCGATCAGGGCGATCAGGGCCGTCAGACCGGCCTCGTCACGCACCACCCCGGCCTGGGCCGTCATCGCCGTCCTCAGCTCGGCCAGGGCCGCCTCGGGCAGATCGGGCGCCAGGGGCGTCGCGACCGGCCGTCCGCCCCCCGTCTCGCCCGACGCGACCCGCCCGGCCCGCCGTCCGAAGGCTGCGGCCTCAAGCAGGGAGTTGGACGCCAGACGATTGGCGCCGTGCACCCCCGTCGCCGCGCATTCGCCGACGGCGTACAGGCCCGGAACCGTCGTGCGACCTTCGGCGTCGGCGGCGACCCCGCCCATGTGATAGTGGCAGGCCGCCATCACCGGAATGGGGCTGACGCGCGGGTCCAGCCCGGCCCGCATGCATGCGGCGAAGACGGCCGGAAACTCGTGCGGAAAGGCCTCCCCCACAGCCGCGCGCGCATCCAGAAAGGCGCCCCGGCCCTCGATTCGCGCGGCATGGACGGCCCGGGCCACCACGTCGCGGGGCTTCAGATCGGCGTCGGCCTCCTCACCCAGCAGGAAGGCGCCCGCGCCGTCGATCAGCCGCGCCCCCTCGCCGCGCAAGGCTTCGGTCGCCAGGGGCGCGGGGTCCAGGCCGACGTCGATAGCCGTGGGGTGAAACTGCACGAACTCAGGGTCCAGAATCTCCGCCCCCGCCCGCGCCGCCAGGGCCATGCCCTCGCCTTTCAAGGCGGCGGGGGTGGTGGTGGCGGCGAACAGCCCCCCGGCGCCCCCGGTCGCCAGAACCACGGCCGAGGCCGTAACCTCGACCAGCCGTTCGCCGCGGGCGGCGACCGCCCCGACCACCCGGCCGGTCTCATCCTGCATCAGCCCCTTCAGCCGGGCGTCTTCCCAGACCTCGATCCGGGCCTCGGCCCGCACGGCTGCGACAACGGCCGACAGAATGGCGCGTCCGGCGCCGTCGCCGCCGACCCGCGCCACGCGCGCCACGGAATGGGCCGCCTCCAGACTGACGACGAAGCTGCCGTCCCCATACCGGTCGAACGGCGCCCCCAGGGCCGCCAGCCATTCGACGGTTTCGCGCCCGGCCTCGGTCAAGGCCTGGGCCGCGCCCGGATCGACCAGACCCGCCCCGGCCGCCTCGGTGTCGCGAGCGTGCAGCTCGGCCGAGTCTACAGCCGTCAGGGCCGCCGCCATGCCGCCTTGAGCCCAGGCGGACGAACAGCCGCTCAGCAGCGGCTCCGGCGTCAGGACCAGAACCCTCGCCCCAGCCTGCGCGGCCTCCAGCGCGGCCGACAGCCCCGCCAGTCCGGCGCCGACGATCACCGGCCCCTCATGTCGCACGCGGGTCATCGTCCGATCCCCAGATAGTTCAGGCCCAGCCGAACGGCGCCGGCCGGATCACCCTCGGTCACGGGCATCAGGGCGCCGACCGCCGCCGCCGCGCAGAGGGCCAGGGTCAGCAGATAAAGCCCCAGGCTCCTGCCCGCCTCGGGCCAGCTCAGCGTGCCCCACGCCGCGCGCCAGACGCCGCGCTTCAGATGGCTGAACACCGACAGGGCCAGGAAGGCGGCCAGGATGAACCGGCCCGTGGAAAGACCCCACCACACCACGGCCACGCCGATGACCAGCAGGACGATCTGCTCAAGCCGCGGATGAACCCGCGTCAGCACCGGCCCCAGGGCCTTGGACCCGTCCAGCGGCGGAGCGGGAACCAGGTTCACCAGGTTCAGCATGGCGATGAAGAAGGCGCCAGCCAACCATTCGCCCTGGCCCGTCGCCATCCCGACGGCGACGAAGGGGATCATGGCCAGAAGACCGAAGGCCGGCCCGGCCAGCGAAACCAGCACTCCGTCCCACTCGCTTCGAGGCGCGCGCCGTCCCTTGGCCAGTCCGCCCAGGAAGGGAATGATGTAGATGCGCGCCGGACCCATGCCGAGCCGGTTCATCGCCAGGGCGTGCCCCGCCTCATGCACGAACAGGCCGATCAGCACCGCCCCCGCCACGACGACGCTGCCGGTTATCCACCACAGGAAGCCCGCCATCAGGGCCGTGGACAGCACGGCCCAGACCAGGCTCTGATCCTTCTCGACCGGTTCTTCGGCCACCGCCTCGGTCTGGGCCGGCCGCGCGCCCGCCGCTTCGGGCTTGATGTCCCACGGCCCCAGGGGACGGTCGGGCGCGGGGGCGGGTGTGTCTGTCTTGCTCATGGCGTCCAGATGGGCGCGGCGCCCTGTCCCGACGAGGGGACCGATCGCCGCGTCGCTCAGATCAGCTCCACATCGACGTGATGCCGCGCCTTGACGATGTCATAGCGCGCCGGGATGGTCGGCGGCGGCAGGTCGATCATCCGCTGCACCGCCATCCGCCCGCGTTCGATCATCGCCTCGGGCACGGTCACTTCGAACTGCATGTTCAGCAGGCAGTCGTGGATGTTCTGAAGCGTGATCCGCTTCATGTGCGGGCACAGGTTGCAGGGCCCCACGAACTCCACGCTCGGCACGTCGCCCTTGATGTTGGAGGCCATCGAACATTCGGTGATCAGCACCACCCGCTTGGGTCGCCGTTGTTCGACATAGTCGGTCATGGCCGCCGTCGATCCGGCGAAGTCGGACGCCGCCAGTATCTCTTCCGGGCATTCGGGGTGGGCCAGAACCTCGGCGTCGGGCCAGGCGTCGCGCATGTCGGCGATGTCCTGGGCGGTGAAGCGCTTGTGCACCTCGCAGTGCCCCTTCCAGGCGATGATCCCCACCGTCGTCTGGGCCGCCACATTGCGCGCCAGGAATTCGTCGGGGATCAGGATGACCCGGTCCACGCCCCATTCCTTGGCCGCCCATTCCACCACCTGAACGGCGTTGGCGGATGTGCAGCAGATGTCGGTCTCGGCCTTCACCTCGGCCGTGGTGTTCACATAGGTGATGACCGGCAGGCCCGGATAGCGCTGCTTGATCAGCCGCACGTCCGCCCCCGTGATCGACGAGGCCAGCGAACATCCCGCCCGCAGGTCGGGGATCAGCACGGTCTTCTCCGGGCTCAGGATCTTCGAGGTCTCGGCCATGAAGTGCACGCCGGCCTGAACGATCACCTTGGCGTCCGACCGGGCGGCCTCCTTGGCCAGGCCCAGACTGTCGCCGACATAGTCGCCGACCCCGTGGAAGATCTCGGGCGTCATATAGTTGTGGGCCAGGATCACGGCGTCGCGCTCGCGCTTCAGCCGGTTGATCGCGCTGATCAGCCGGGCCTGTTCGGGCCACTCCAGCGGCGTGACGTGGTCCTTGACCTTCGCCCACACCCCGGCGGTCTCCCGCTCCAGTTCCTGCGTCAGACCAAAGGCGCCGTCGGCCATGATCCTCTCCTATCGACCCTTATGCTCAAAGTTAGCATAAGCAGAACCAATGTAGGCCGATGAGGGACGGACGCAAGCGGAAACCGACCAGAGTGATGTGGCTCAGCCCCTCAACTCGCACAATGTCACGGCAAGAACCGTTCCCAAACCCGGCAGGCTCGCCTAGACAACGGCCGACTTCATTCCGCAGAATACCGACTTCCCGGCATTTCCATGCAAGACACCATCCGCCGCATCCTGACCGCCCGCGTCTATGACGTGGCGGAGGAAACGCCCCTCGATCCGCTGCGTCGCCTTTCGGCGCGTCTCGAACGGCCCGTCCTGCTGAAGCGCGAAGATCTGCAGCCGGTGTTTTCGTTCAAGATTCGCGGCGCCTACAACAAGATCGCCGGCCTGTCCCAGGCCGAACTGTCAAAGGGTGTGATCTGCGCCTCGGCCGGCAATCACGCGCAAGGGGTGGCCCTGGCCGCCGCCCGCCGCAACATTCCCTCGACCATCGTCATGCCGACCACCACCCCCGGCATCAAGGTGGCCGCCGTGCGCGCCCTGGGCGGCGAAGTGGTCCTGCACGGCGACAGTTTCGACGAGGCCTACGCCCACGCCCGCCATTTGGAGAGTCGGACCGGCGCCGCCTTCATCCACCCCTTCGACGATCCCGACGTGATCGCTGGCCAGGGCACGGTGGGGCTGGAGATCGCCCGTCAGCACGCCGACCCCATAGAGGCCGTCTTCGTCCCCATCGGCGGCGGAGGGCTGGCCGCCGGCGTCGCGTCCATCCTCAAATTCCTGCGCCCCGAGACCCGTGTCATCGGCGTGGAGCCCGTCGACGCCCCCACGATGAAGGCCGCCGTCGACGCCGGCGAGGTCGTCACCCTGAACGAGGTCGGCCTGTTCGCCGACGGGGTGGCCGTGCGCCGCGCAGGGGCCGAGACCTTCCGCCTGTGCAGGGATCTGCTGGACGAGATCGTCCTGGTGGACACCGACGCCATCTGCGCCGCCATCAAGGACATCTTCGACGACAGCCGCGCCGTCGCCGAACCCTCGGGCGCCGTGGCGCTTGCGGGGCTCAAGGCCTGGGCCGCCGCCCATCCCGGATCGGGCGCCCTGATCGCCGTCAACTCCGGCGCCAACGTCAACTTCGACCGGCTGCGCCATGTCGCCGAACGGGCTGAGATCGGCGAGGGCGCCGAGGCCCTGCTGGCCGTGGCCATGAAGGACGACCGTGACGACTACCGCCGCTTCCTCGACAGCCTGGACGGCCGCTCCGTCACCGAGTTCAACTACCGCTGGTCCGGCGACGGCCAGGCCCAGATCTTCGTCGGCGTGGCCCTGCGCAACGGCCCTCACGAGCGCGACGACCTGATCGCGACCCTTCGCGCCGGCGGCTACGCCGTCGAGGACATGAGCGACAACGAGACCGCCAAGCTGCACGTCCGCTACATGGTCGGCGGCCGCACCGTCGGCCTGCCCCACGAACGCATCCTGCGCTTCCAGTTCCCCGAGCGGCCGGGCGCCTTCTTGCGCTTCCTCAACAGCCTCCAGCCCGCCTGGGCCCTGACCCTGTTCCACTATCGCAACCACGGCGACGACGTAGGCCGGGTCCTGGCCGGGATCAGCGTCCCGCCCGAAGAACAGGCCCAACTGACCGCCGCCCTCGCCGACCTGGGCTACCCCTACGTCGACGAAACCACCAACCCCGCCTGCCGCCTGTTCCTTGACGGGACCTGACCCAGAGGGGAAGACGGTCGCCATGTCCGATCCCGCCCCTCCCCATCGCCGCGCCGTCCTGTCGGGTGCGGGCGCCCTGGCCCTCAGCGGCTGCGCCACCCTGTCGGGGGCGCCGGCCCGGCAGACGGTCTGGACCTTCGACCGGCTGGCCGGCATCGGCGGCGAGCGGACGACGGTGGAGGGTGCGCCGGCCCTGATCGACAGCCCCTATGGCCGGGCTGTGCGGTTCGACGGCGTGGACGACGCCTTGTTCATCGACAGCCATCCGCTGGCCGGAGCCGAGACCTTCACCTTCGAGGCCCTGTTCCGTCCCGACGGCGGCGCCTTCGAACAGCGGTGGTTCCATCTGGCGGAAGAGGCGCCGGCGGGCCAGCCCCCGTCCCAGACCCGCTTCCTGTTCGAAATCCGCGTCGTGCGCGACCGCTGGTACCTGGACGCCTTCACCCGCGGCCCCGGCTACAACCACACCCTGATCTTCCCGGAGCGGCTGTACCCCTGCGGACAGTGGTTCCATGTGGCCCAGACCTTCGACGGAACGATGTACCGGTCCTATGTCGACGGCGTTTTGCAGGGCGAACATCCGATCGCCTTCAAGCCCCAGGGTCCGGGACGGGCCTCCGTCGGCTGCCGGATCAATCGGCTGAACTATTTCAACGGGGCGGTGCGTCAGGCCCGCTTCACCCCCGCCGCCTTGGCGCCGGACCGGTTCACGCCACGCTGAACCGGTCGGCGCCCCGCTCATGCGCCAGAAGCCAGCGTTTGCGCTCCACCCCGCCGGCGTAGCCGGTCAGGGCGCCGTTCGCGCCGATCACCCGGTGGCACGGCACGATGATCGCCACCGGATTGGCGCCGTTGGCCAGCCCCACGGCCCGCGCCGCCTTGGGCGATCCGACCGCCGCCGCCAGCCGGCCATAGGTCCAGGTCTCGCCCGCCGGAATGGTGCGCAGCGCCGCCCAGACCGATCTTTGGAAGGCCCCGCCGCCGGTCCGCACCTCCAATCCCTCGAAGGCGCTCAGTTCGCCGGCGAACCAGGCGTCGGCCGCCCGCCGCACCCCCTCCGCTCGTCCCGTCCTCAGGGAGACCGGCCCGTAATGGCGGTGCAGCAGCCGCCGCATCCGGTCTTCATAGTCGTGAAAGTCCAGGGCCCGCACCGCCCCGTCCGCGTCCGTCACCACCAGAATCTCGCCCAGAGGCGAAGCGAACCGATCCAGCGTCAGGTCCGAGGCCGCCGTCGCGGGTTCAGTCATGGCTCATCTCCTTGATCATGTTCCAATACAGGGCCCCATAGGCGCGCCACGGCCGCCACCGCTCGGCCCGCGCCGTCAGGGCGGCGTCGGCGCCGGTCAGCCGGTCGCTGGGCGCGTCCTCTCCGTCGTCGATCCAGTCGCCGACGGGGCGCAGACCCGGCCGCGCGGCCAGGACCGGCGCCAGTTCGGGGTCAGCGGACAGGTCGCGGGTGATCGCCTCCGGATCGGCCGCCAGGTCGAACACGCGCCGCACCCGCGCCAGAACGCCGGGCAGGGCCTTCAGCTCGTCGATGCGGGCCTCGACCACAACCTTGCCGAGCGCGCCGGGGCGCACCGTCACCGCGCCCTCGGTCCCATCCACCGACTTGCGCAGCCGCCGCGTCCAGGCGCCGTCCGCCGTGGTTTCGTCGGCCGCCCCACGCGCCGCCAAGGCCGCCGACACGAAGTCCCAGTCATAAGGCGGGCGATAGGCCAGGTTCAGGGTCACGCGCCCGCCGCCCTCCTCCGCCGCCTTGCGCCGCCGCAGGGCCGAGGGCGGGCGCCCGTACAGGGCCTGGAAGGTTTCATTGAACCGGCGCACGCTGCCGAAGCCCGACGCCATCGCCACCTCGGCCATGGTCAGTTCGGTCTCATGGATCAGCTGTTTGGCCAGAAGCACCCGCCGGGTCTGGGCCACGCTGACGGGGGCGGCGCCCAGATGCTGGCGAAACAGCCGCCGCAGGTGCCGCTCCCCCACCCCCAGCCGCTCGGCCAGGGCCTCGGCGTCCCCGTCGTCCAGCGCGCCCGCCTCGATCAGGGCCAGGGCGCGGCTGACGGTGTTGGACGTGCCGCGCCAGGCGCCCATCTCCGGCGCCGTCTCGGGCCGACAGCGCAGACAGGCCCGAAACCCCGCCGCCTCGGCCGAGGCCGCAGTCGGGTGGAACACCACATTCTCTCGCCGCGGCGTCCGCGCCGGACAGACCGGCCGACAGTAGATGCCGGTCGAGGTGACCCCCGTGAAGAACCGCCCGTCGAACCGGGCGTCGCGCGCGCTCAGCGCCCGCCAGCAGGCTTCCGAATCCAGGGTCTGTTCCATCGGCGCAGAATGGGCGTTTCAGCCGCCCCTGTCTCGCGGTTTTCGGCCATGGATGAGCGTGAGAATTCCATCCGAGAACGGGGGTTTCGCTGAGACCCCATGCGACATAACCTCTCACCTGCGCACGCAGAGGCGCAGTTATAAAACAATGGGAGTCACGCCTTGGTTCGCCTACCTTTTTCCACGCTCGCCGTCCTGGGGGCCGGCGCCGTCCTCGTCGCCTTCACCGCCGCCGCCCAGGACAGGGTCAGCCCGGAACCCGCCGCCTCGGGGCGCGCCCTGCCGGTCGGCGCCTATCGTGAGACCTGCCGGGGGATCACTCTGAACGGCGATCGGCTGCGCGCCCGCTGCATCGCCAAGAACGGTCAGTCCGTTTCGTCGACCCTCAGCGTCCGCAGCTGCCGGGGCGCGGCGATCCGCAATGACGACGGCCGCCTGGCCTGCACGCCGGCTTCGCCCCCCCGCTCGGCCTGACTGCGGAGGAGGCGACCGGCCGGACCGGTCGCCTTTCTGCGGACCTACATAGGCCAGAACAGCAGAATGGCCGGCGGACCGATGATCAGCACCAGCAGGCTGAGCGGCGCCCCCAGCTTGGGATAGTCCGAGAACTTGTAGCCGCCCGGCCCCATGACCAGGGTGTTGCACTGGTGTCCGATGGGGGTCAGGAAGTCGCACGCCGCCCCCACGGCCACGGCCATCAGGAAGGGGTCGGGGCGGTAGCCCAGCTGCTGGGCCAGCGTCGCGGCGATGGGCGCCACCACCAAAACCGTCGCGGCGTTGTTCAGGAAGGGCGTCACCGCCATGGCCGCAAACATCATTCCACCCACCGCGATCACGGGCGGAATGCCCTGGAACACCGACCGCAGTCCGCCGGCGATCAGATCGGCTCCGCCCGTCTGCTGGATCGCGTTCGAGACGGGGATCAGGGCGGCGATCAGCACCAGCAGCGGTCCGTCCAGCGCCGCATAGGCTTCGCGCATCTTCAAGCCCCCCAGGGCCACGATGATCACCGCCGCGCCGAAGAAGGCGATGGAGACCGGGATCAGGCCGAAGCCGACCATCACCATCGCCGCCGTCAGGACCAGGGCGGGCAGGAATTTTCGCCTCTGGCCGCCCAGGCGCATCTCCCGTTCGGCCAACGGCAGCAGGCCCAGGTCCGCCAGTTTTCCGGGCAGGCCCGACTCCGAACCCTGGAGCAGCAGGACGTCGCCGGCCTGCAGCTTGGCCGTCCGCAGATGCTGCGTCAGCTCATAGCCGCTGCGCGACACGCCCAGCAGATTCAGCCCGTGCTGACCGTACAGATCCAGCGACCGCACCGACTGCCCCACCAGCTTCGAATCCGCCCCGATCACCGCCTCGGCCAGACTGACCTCGTCCTTGGCCTCCTCCAGCAACACCGGCCGGTCGCCGCGCACCAGCTTCAGCTTGGCGGCGTCGATGAAGCCCTCCAGCGCCTCCTGGTCGCCCTTGATCAACAGGGTGTCGCCGGGGCGGACGATGGTGTTGCCGCGCGGGCGCGTCTTGCGCTTGCCATCGCGGATCAGGGCCATGACCTGGATGTCGTCCACAGCCAGGGCCTTCAGAGCGTTGATCGGTCGCGGCTCCATCACCCAATCCTCGGGAACGCGGGCCTCGGTCAGATAGGCGTTCGCCGACAGGGCCGCCGACAGGCCGATGGTGCCGGTCCGGTCCTTGGGCAGCAGCCTGTAGCCGAAGGCCAGAAACACCAGGGCCGCCGCCGTCAGGATCAGGCCGACGGGCGCATAGTCGAACATGCGAAACGGCTCGCCGGTCATGGTCTCGCGCACCTCGGCGACCAGGATGTTGGGGGCGGTGCCCACCAGGGTGACCATTCCCCCCGCCATGGCGCCGAAGGCCATGGGCATCAGCAGGCGCGACTGTTTGGTGCCGGTGCGTCGGCTGACCTGCAACGCCACCGGCATCATGATGGCCAGGGCGCCGACGTTCTTGGTGACCATGGACAGCAGGGTCACGGCCGCCGTCAGCACCGGCGCCTGAGACCGTTCGGTCTTCAGATACGGCATGATCCGCTTCAGGGCCATTTCGACGATGCCCGACTTGGCGAAGGCGGCCGAGACCACCAGGGCGCAGGCGATGATCACCGTGACGTCGTTGGAAAAGCCTTCGAAGGCCGCGTCCGCCGGAATGACCCCGATCGCCAGCCCCGCGACCAAGGCCGCCAAGGCGACCAGATCATAGCGGAACCTTCCCCAGATGAAGGCTGCGACCGTCAGCCCCACCAGGCCGAAGGCCAAACCCTGTTGTAACGTCACGCTTAAGCCCCGACCCGGCCGCCCGTCGCCGCCGTTTCAACTGCAACGGCGAAGGCGGCCGGAGGTTCAACACCGTCCGACGATCATCCGCCCCACGCCGCGCAGGACGCGCCAGACCTCGCCGACGAAGGCCCAGACCACGATGATCATCAACAGGGTGGCCAGTTCGCCGCCGTGGTCCCCGGTCCGGTCGAACAGGCTCCGCACCCGGTCGAAGAAATCGGTCGCCGTCCCGACCCAGATCACCGGGCTCAGCGGCGACCAGAACCACAACCACAACAGGCCCCAGGCCGCCGCCGCCCCAAAGCTGATGTCGCCCACGGCCGTCAGCCGCGCATTGCCGCCCGAGGCCGCCCGCAGCAGGTCGAACACCACCCGCGCCGCGGCGAACAGGGTCACGGGCCAATAGGCGGCGTCGACGATCTGGACCAGGATGCGGCCGTAATCGACCCCGTCCAGACTGCCGGCCAGGTCTTCCGGCCGGATCGAGGCCATGGGCAACAGGCCGGTCCACCACAGCAGCAGCACCGCCCAGGCGATGGCGCTGGCGACAGCCTTGGCGGCGGGCGACATCTCGGCGCTCTTGCGCACCGCCGGCCCCGGCTTGGCCGTTCGGGCCGCATCGCGACCGCGCGCCAGCCGCTCGCCCCAGGTCTCGGCGTCCAGGTCGCCGCCCAGTTCGAACAGGCCCAGATCCTTGACCCGCCATTTGGCGATGAAGTCCGGCTTCTTCTCCTGCCGCTCCAGCACGAAGCCGATCAGGGTGACGACCCCGATCACCGTCACCGCCCCGCTGAACAGGGCGCCGAAGCTCTGGCCTATGGCCTGGCCCAGATAGATGTCCCCGACCAGCACCCGCACCGCCAGACCGATCAGGGTGACGCAGCCCATCACCACCAGGGCCGTCTTCACCGCGAACAGCCACCAGGGATACAGCTCCGGCCCGATCAGGGACTGGGGCCCGGACCGATAGCGCGCCGCCACCGTCAGAGGATGGCCCACCTCGCGCAGCAGGGCCTCGACCTCCTCGTCGCCGGGCGCCCGGCCCGGTCGCGCCTCCAGCGCCTCGATCCGCCCCATGATCTCGTCGCGCAGTTCGGCGACGATGTCGTCGCGCGTCGCCTTGGGCAGCTGGGCCGCCACCGCCTTCAGATACCGTTCGACCAGGTCCATCCCGCTCTCTCCCTCAGTCCCCATGATCACAACATCGTCTCCAGCGAGGCCGACAGGCCCCGCCATTCGGCAGCCAGCCGCGCCAGCAGGACCTCGCCCCGCGCCGACAGGCGGTAGAAGCGCTTCTTGCGCCGCTCCTCCTCGCGCCATTCGCTGTCCAGCAGCCCCTGGCTCTCCAGCCGGCGCAGCAGCGGATAGAGGGTGCTCTCCTCCATCTCGACGCCCGCCGCATTCAGGGCGACCCGCAGCGAATAGCCGTATTGCTCGGTCCTCAGACTGGCCAACACCGCCAGGATCAAAGACCCCCGCCGCAGCTCCAGCCGCAGACTCTCGAACAGCAGTTCCTCATCCTGACTCACCCGCCGGCCTCCATGCGTCACATAGTGTGTGACACACAGTGTATGCGACATACTGTGTGAGGGAGTCAAGGCCGCCCGCGTACAGCCCGGCTGTCCCGCCCCTTGCAACGCCAGGGCGAAGCGGGCTTAGGTCGCCGGACTCCGGGGGACGTCAATGAGCCAACTGCTGATCACGGAATATCTGAACGATTTGGCGACGCTGAAGCGCGTCTCCGGTACGAATCGCGAGTCCGTGGTGCGCGAGGCCTTCAAGGATCTGCTGAAGAAATGGGGCAAGTCCCAGAACCTGGTCTTCCTCACAGAGCATGAGATCATCACCACGGCCAAGGTCCGCAACTATGTGGACGGCGCCCTGATGCACGATCTGCGCGTCCCCTTCGGCTACTGGGAGGCCAAGGACGCTGACGACGATCTGGACGAGGAGATCGCCAAGAAGTTCAGGCGCGGCTATCCCAACACCAACATCATCTTCGAGGATTCGACCCAGGCCGTCCTGATCCAGAACGGCGCCGAGGTCATGCGTTGCAAGACCGACGACGGGCCCGAGCTTCAGCGCCTGTTGGAGCTGTTCTTCGGTTGGCAACGGCCGGAGATCGCCGAGTTCAGAAAGGCCATCGCCCAGTTCAAGGCCGATCTGCCGGCCGTTCTGACCGAACTGCGCCGCCGCATCGACGAGGCCCAGGCGACCAACGCCGCCTATCAGGCCGACGCCGCGGCGTTCCTGAAACAAGCCAAGACCGCCATCAATCCGTCGGTGACGGCCGACGATGTGCGCGAAATGCTGATCCAGCACATCCTGACGGAAGACATCTTCGCCCGTGTCTTCGGCAATGACGACTTCCACCACGAGAACAATGTCGCCAAGGCCCTGCACGCCCTGGATTCCAGCTTCTGGCGCGGCGACGTCAAACGTCAGACCCTGGCGGCGCTGGAGCCCTATTACGCCGCCATCCGCTCGACCGCCGCCCTGATCAGCTCCCATTCGGAAAAGCAGGGCTTCCTGAAGGCGATCTACGAGAACTTCTACAAGGTCTATAATCCCAAGGCCGCCGACAAGCTGGGCGTGGTCTATACGCCCAACGAGATCGTGCGCTTCATGATCGAGAGCACCGACTGGCTGTGCGAGAAGCACTTCAAGAAGTCGCTGATCGACCGGGACGTGAACATCCTGGACCCCGCCACCGGCACGGGCACCTTCATCGTCGAACTGATGGAGCATTTCCGGGGGCGGCCGGAGAAGCTGGCCTACAAATATCTGACCGAGCTGTACGCCAACGAAGTGGCGATCCTGCCCTATTACGTCGCCAATCTGAACATCGAGGCGACCTACGCCGCCATCGTGGGCAAGTATGAGGAGTTCCCGGGCCTGTGCTTCGTGGACACCCTGGATAACGTTGCTGCGCTTGGCATCTATTCCGGCCACCAGCACGACCTGTTCGCCACGATTTCGGACGAGAACTCCGAGCGGGTGCGGCGTCAGAACAGCCGCAAGATCAGCGTCGTCATCGGCAATCCGCCCTACAACGCCTGGCAGGAAAACTACAACCAGAACAACGCCAACCGCCCCTACCACCGGGTCGATCAGCGGATCAGCGCCACCTATGTCAAGGAAGGCACGGCCCAGAACAAGAACAGCGTCTATGACATGTACACCCGCTTCGTCCGCTGGGCCTCGGACCGGGTGAAGGACGAAGGGGTCATCGCCTTCATCATCGGCCGCAAACCCTTCGCTAAGGCCGCCTACGACGGGTTCCGCAAGGTGATCGCCCGCGAGTTCGCGGAAATCTGGGTCTTCGACCTGGGCGGCGACGTCCGCGATAATCCCAAGCTGTCGGGGACCAAGCACAATGTCTTCGGCATCCAGACCGGCGTCGCCATGGTCTTCCTGGTCAAGAAGAAGGGCCACAAGGGCGGGGCCGTCATCCGCTATGCGCGGCGACCCGAGATGGAAACGGCCGAGGAAAAGTTGCAGGCCATCTCGTCCATCGGCGGGTTACACCAGCTAACAGTAGATACGATCCAGCCGGACAAACAACATCACTGGTTGGACCAGACTCACAACGATTGGGACGCTTTCCTGCCGCTTACCGGGGGGCCTCAAGGGGGGCTGTTCGAACTCGTATCAAACGGTATCGAAACGAAAAAAGATGAGTGGGTCTACAGCATCTCTGAAGACACTCTGAAGGCAAAAGCCCGCAGGCTTGTGGACGCATATGAATCCCGCCGAGCTGGAGGCACCATCGATACCTCAGTGAAATGGGACCGGGAATCCGAACGCCACATTCGACAAGGAGAAAAAGTTACCTACTCGGATAACGCGATCGTGCAGGTAAACTATCGCCCTTTCTCAAAGCGGCATCTTTATTTTGATCGTTGCCTTAATGCGTACCAATTTCGGGCAGACGATTTCTTTCTAAAAGGCCGAGTAAATTTTGTCATCGCTTTTAGCGATCCTGGTTTCCGTTCAGGCTACTGCTCTCTTGCTTCGGCACTACCGATTGACCGACATTTTGGTGCGGCGGTTGACGGCTATCGATACACCGGTCGCTATCGGTTTGTAGGAAAAGACCAGATCGACAATGTGACAAGCTGGGCGCTGAAACAGTTCATCGACCGCTACGGCAAGGCCGCCGCGATCACCAAGGACGACATCTTCGCCTATGTCTATGCGGTGCTGCACGACCCCGTGTACCGCGAGACCTACGCCCTGAACCTGAAGCGCGAGTTCCCGCGTATTCCCCTCTATCCCGATTTCCGTCGCTGGCGCGACTGGGGCCAGGCCCTGCTGGACCTGCACATCGGCTATGAGGCCGTCGAACCCTTCGCCCTGACCCGCACCGATGCGCCCGACCCCAAACGGGCCGAGGGCACGACCCCGGCGGTCAAGCTGAAGTCCGATCCGGACAAGGGCGTCGTCGTGCTGGACGCCGACACCCAGTTGTCGGGCATACCGACCGAGGCCTGGAGTTATCGGCTGGGCAACCGCTCGGCCATCGACTGGGTGCTGGACCAGCACAAGGAAAAGACGCCCAAGGACCCGACCATCCGCGAGAAGTTCAACACCTACCGCTTCGCCGACTACAAGGAGACGGTGATCGACCTCTTGGCCCGCGTCGTGACCGTCAGCCTGCAAACCCTCGCCATAACCGACGCCATGTCCGCCCTGCCGACCAGCGCCCGCGACCAGAAGAAGACCGAAGACTGATGACCTCGCCGACCACCGTCCCGTCTTTTGAAGCCTTCATGCAACCGATCATTGATCGTCTGAAGGCGCATGGCCGTTCGTTGACCAATGCCGAAATGCTGGAGGACATCGCGGCCCATATGGGGCTGACGGATGAGCAGATGAGCCTGCGCCATGGCAAGTGGAACCAGTTGGTGGTCGAACAACGGCTGGGCTTCGCGCGCAGTTGGCTCAAGCTGGGCGGCGCCGTCACCAACAGCCAGCGCGGCGTCTGGACCCTGACGCCGCTGGGCGCCGCGATGACGCCGCAGGAAGTGGCGGCCATCCCGAAGAAGGTTCAGCGCGACTATGCTCGAAAGGCCAAACAGGGCGCCTCTGACAGCCCGCCTCTCGAACTGATGGAGGACGAGCATTTGGAGGGAGACTGGAAGGACCGTCTGATGGCCCTCCTGCTCGCGCTGGAGCCGGCCGCCTTCGAACGCCTGTGCCAGCGTCTGCTGCGCGAGTTCGGCTTCATCAAGGTGGAGGTGACGGGCAAGTCCGGCGACGGCGGGATCGACGGCACGGGCGTGCTGCGGGTCAATCTGCTGTCCTTCCACGTCTTGTTCCAATGCAAACGCTATTCCGGCTCGGTCGGCGCCAGCGCCGTGCGCGACTTTCGCGGCGCCATGGTCGGGCGCACCGACAAGGGGTTGATCATCACCACCGGGACCTTCACCGCCGATGCGCGGCGCGAGGCCACGCGCGACGGCGCCCCCGCCATCGACCTGGTCGATGGAGACGCCCTCTGTGATCTGCTGAAGGATCGTCGCCTGGGCGTGACTGTCGAAATGGTCGAACAAGTCACCGTGGACGAAGACGCCTTCGCCGCCTTCTGACCCCCGATGTCCGCCACCCAACCCGACCTCTTCGGCGACCCCGCCCCGGCGGCGCCCGCCTATGTCGTGCCCTATCCCATTGCGGTGAACACCCTGCGGCGGACGCTGGAGATGTTGCAGGCGGCCGAGGTCTGGCCCTGGGATGCGGACATGAAGGCGGCGCGGATGGAGCGCAACGTGCCCAAGATGCTGGCCGTCCTGCCCCGGACGAGGCTGCGGACTGGCGCCGCCGGATCGAGGCCGAGGCCGCGCGGCTCGACGGCTGACCGCCCGCAACCCTCGCGGCCCTGCGGCGCTATGGCGAGACCGTCCGTCCCGCGCTAAGTTCCGTTCATGACCCTTCTTCGACGCCGAAGCCCGCTGCGGCCAAGCCGTCCATGCCCCTGATCCACGCCGTGCTTCAGGCGGCGAACCGCCCGATGGACGCCGCCGCCGTGTCGCGCGCCTTCAAGGGCGGCGGCAAGCGGATCGAACAGCGGGTGGTGCAGGCCCTGTCCACCCTGGTCCGCTACGGCTGGATCAGCGCCCTGCCCGGCGGAACCTACGCCGCGCGCCGCGCGGCTTGACGGAGACCTGATCAATGCCTCGACTATGGATGGTGCGGCTCGGCAAGTTCGGCGAACAGGAGGCCCACGCCCTGGAAACCGGGGAATTGGTCACGGGATGGGAGTTGCCCGACCTGGCACCTGCCGACACGCGCGAGGCGGTGCTGTCCATCCTGCACCAGGCCCTGCCGGACGAGCAGCCGGGCACGTTGCGCAACTGGGCCGCTCAGCTGAACCAGTTGAAGAACGTCGCCGTTGCAGGCGATCTGGTGGTGACGCCCTTGAAGACCACCGGCCGCCTTGCCGTCGGCAGGCTTCAGCCGGGCTATATCCATACCGAGGCCGGGGCGCCCGCCCGTCGTGTGGAATGGCTGCGCACGGATCTGCCGCGCGACGCTCTGAAACAGGATCTGCTCTATAGTCTCGGCGCGTCGCAGACGGTGTGCGAGATCAGCCGCAACGAAGCGCTGGCGCGCCTGCTCGCCGCCGTCGAGACCGGCGTGGACCCCGGCGCAGCCGCCCTGCCCTCGACCAAGCCGTCATCGACGCCGGAAACCGGGGCGGAGGAAGCCGCCGAAACGTCCGATATCGCGGACTTGGCCGAGTTGGCGCGCGATCAGATCGAGCGGCGCATATCCAGCCAGTTCGCAGGCCACGCCTTCACGCGCTTGATCGCCGCAATCCTGGAGACTCAGGGCTATCAGGTCGAAATTTCGCCGCCGGGGCCGGACCGCGGCATCGACATCGTCGCCGGCCAGGGCGCCTTGGGCCTCAGCGGCCCTAGACTGGTCGTCCAGGTCAAGTCCGGCGGAATTGTCGTCGATCAACCGACGCTCCAGGGCCTGATCGGCTGCATCCATGACGTTCATGCCGATCACGGTCTTCTGGTCAGCTGGTCCGGCTTCACGCCGCCTGTCCGCAAGCGCGTGAACGAATTGTATTTCCGGGTTCGGCTATGGGACCGCAAGCAGATCGTGGACGCCTTGCTCACCCACTATGACCAGCTGCCCGCCGACATCCGAGCAGAGTTGCCCCTTCGCCGGATCTGGACGCTAGTCCCCGACGTCGCGGGCTGACCGCCGGATCGAGGCCAGGCCGCGCGGCTCGACGGCTGACCGCCCGCAACCCTCGCGGCCCTGCGGCGCTATGGCGAGACCGTCCGTCTCGCACTAAGTTCTGTTCATGAACCGTTCTTCGACGCCGAAGCCCGCTGCGGCCAAGCCCGCCAAGCCCGTCTCCGCAAAGCCCGTCCATGTGCCCGATCCCGGCGTGCGGGAGGCGGCGGCCGCCTTCATTCGCGACACCGGGAAAATGCCGATGTTCGCCCCGGTGACGGGTCCGCGCCTGACGCCGGAGGAGCCGGTCGCCGCCCCGGCCGACTGGGTTCCGCACCGCCCCTCGCGCGAAGGCGCCAAGAAGGGCGGGCGCTTTCGGCTGGAGACGAAATACACCCCCGCCGGCGATCAGCCCGCCGCCATCGCCGAACTGGTGGCCCAGGCCGAGGCGGGCGACCGGGATCAGGTGCTGCTGGGCGTCACCGGCTCGGGCAAGACCTTCACCATGGCCAAGGTCATCGAACAGACCCAGCGCCCGGCCCTGATCCTGGCCCCCAACAAGACCCTGGCGGCCCAGCTCTATTCCGAGTTCAAGAGCTTCTTCCCGGACAACGCCGTCGAATATTTCGTCAGCTATTACGACTATTATCAGCCCGAGGCCTACGTCCCGCGCACCGACACCTATATCGAGAAGGACAGCTCGATAAACGAGCAGATCGACCGGATGCGGCACTCGGCAACGCGGGCGATACTGGAGCGGGATGATGTGATCGTGGTGGCCAGCGTCAGCTGCATCTACGGCATAGGCTCGGTCGAGACCTATACGGCTATGACCTTCACCCTGAAGGTCGGGGACCAGATCGACGAGGCGAAGCTGCGGGCCGACCTGATCGCGCTGCAGTACAAGCGCAACGACCTGAATTTCGAACGCGGCATGTTCAGGAAGCGCGGCGACGTGATCGAAATCTTCCCGGTCCACCTGGAGGACCGGGCCTGGCGCATCAGCCTGTTCGGCGACGAGCTGGAGGCGATCCAGGAGTTCGACCCCCTGACCGGCAAGAAGACCGCCGACCTGAACGAGATCACCGTCTACGCCGCCAGCCACTATGTGACCCCCCGCCCCACGCTGAACCAGGCGATCACCGGCATCAAGGCCGAGCTGAAGGAGACGCTGGACTGGATGGTCGAGAACGGCAAACTCCTCGAAGCCCAGCGGCTGGAGCAGCGCACCCGTTTCGACCTGGAGATGATGGAGGCCACCGGCAGCTGCGCCGGCATCGAGAACTATTCCCGCTGGCTGACCGGCCGCGCCCCCGGCGAGCCGCCGCCGACCTTCTTCGAATACATCCCCGACAACGCCCTGCTGTTCGTGGACGAGAGCCACGTCACCATCGGCCAGATCAACGGCATGTTCCGCGGCGACTATCGCCGCAAGTCCACCCTGGCCGAATACGGCTTCCGCCTGCCCTCCTGCATCGACAACCGCCCGCTGAAGTTCGAGGAATGGGACGCCATGCGCCCCCAGACCATCCACGTCTCGGCCACCCCCGGCCCGTGGGAGATGGAACGGGCCGGCGGCGTCTTCGTGGAGCAGGTCATCCGCCCCACCGGCCTGATCGACCCGCCGGTCGAAATCCGCCCCGTCTCGGGCGCCACGCGCAACCAGGTCGACGACGTCATCGACGAGGTCAAGGCCACCACCCGCGCCGGCTACCGCAGCCTGGTCACCACCCTGACCAAGAAGATGGCCGAGGACCTGACCGAATATATGCATGAACAGGGGATCCGCGTCCGCTACATGCACTCAGACGTCGACACGCTGGAGCGGATTGAAATCCTGCGCGACCTGCGTCTGGGCGCCTTCGACTGTCTGATCGGCATCAACCTGCTGCGCGAGGGGCTGGACATCCCCGAGTGCGGCCTGGTCGCCATCCTGGACGCGGACAAGGAGGGCTTCCTGCGCTCCGAGACCAGCCTGATCCAGACCATCGGCCGCGCCGCGCGCAACGTCGACGGCCGCGTCATCCTCTACGCCGACCGGATGACCGGCTCGATGGAGCGCGCCATCGCCGAGACCGACCGCCGCCGCGAACGCCAGATGGCCTATAACGCCGAACACGGCATCACGCCCGAAAGCGTCAAGCGCGACATCAAGGAAATCCTCGACAGCCCCTATGAGTCCCGCGAGATGGACCGCCTGACCCGCCCCGGCGTGGCCGAGGCCTCCAAACCCTTCGTCGGCTCCAACTTCCAGGCCGCGCTCAAGGACCTGGAAGGCCGCATGCGCGAAGCCGCCTCCAACCTGGAGTTCGAGGAGGCCGCCCGCCTGCGCGACGAGATCAAGCGCATGAAGCTGCTGGACCTGGAATTCGCCAACGAGGCCCTGACGGGGGCGGGCGAAGAGGTGGACCGGTCGGCGCCGAAGAAGTGGCGCGCGGAAGCGGCGGCGGAGAAGGCGGAGGCGTTTAGGAAGGGGCGGCTGTAGAAGTCACCGCTTCCTTCTCCCTTCCTGCTCCCTCAAGGGGAGACAATCGATGAAAGAAATCTGGAGTTTTCTCTTCACTACGCCGCAGCATCGATTGTCTGTACGAATGTATCAAGCCCTGGAGGGAAATCTGAACAGCTAGCGAAGTGGCCTATCGTCAGTTCTTTTCGTCGGACTTTTTCAACACGCTTGATGTCACTGAACAAATCAGTCTGACGCGCGTCAAAATCATCAGCTAATAAATCCAGCCATCTTCGGAAGAACATCAACGCAAACTTACCGCGAAAATTCTTCGCCGGATCTAGGGATCCGAATTGACATATAATATTTTTTATTTCGTCTTCAGAAATTTCTCGTATATAAGTTATTATACTACTTGGATCATTATTCGACGCAACTACCGCTCCTAACGATACCTGAGCTATATCAGATATTTTATCTGTAATTGTTTTATTTAGTTTTACGCCACACTTTCTAGCGATATATATTCTTATGTTTAGTTGCTTTGTAACTGAAAGAAATTCCGCGTAAACTCTTTCGAACTCAACGACAATTTTGCTGCGAACGTCAGGGCGCCCGTCGCAGTGGAACAAATCTATCAGCGTCTTGTCGAGGACGGCGGGTGAAACCAGGTAGTTTTCTAGCGAGTATCCTTCAGTAAGGAATACGCTTTTCGAAGCGGAGCTCCCCTTGAGCCCGTCGAAGTCGCGATCGATAAAGAAATATACCCCCGCTTCCAGTCCTGTTTGATCTCGTTCCAGGGCCGCTTTCAGGGCGAGGACTCCATCCTTGCCTCTGCAGATGAGCGGCTCGTAGACCAGTGACGACCTCAAGCGGCCAATCCACCTAGCGTAGATAATTTTATCATCAACGCCCTCAACTGCGAGAATCGGAACGCAAGGAAGGGCTGAGCGTAGGGAAATAAGTCGAGCTTTGAGTACGGCAGAAGAGTCCCTCGAGCGGGACAGTTTTTGGACACCCGCGTCAATTACCGCAACGTCACACAAGGTCGCCACCATCTTCAATGGCAATTTTATCTAGATTTACGCTCAGCTCTAGAGACCTAGCGTATGGCTCCAATGAGTTATCAAAAATGAATGGAGAGTGGGTAATCGCTATGGCTTGATCGCAACTTTCCGCGCTCAAAACATCAACTAGTATATCTCTTTGCCAGTCTATTGATAGAGACAATTCCGGCTCATCAATGAGAACTATCTTTTTTCCATCGTACAGAAATAGTTTTGCAAAAAGAGATATCATCTGCTTTTCGCCTGATGACAACGCCTCTAGAGGGATCGGCCGTCCACCCGGAACGCTCTCGACTAGAACGCTAAAATTCTGACGATCCAGTCGAAGAGCTTTGGCGTCAGTCCGAACTTCAGATCTCATGCCTTCTTTTTCGAGGCGCGTAGAAAGCTCCTCTGAGCCAAGGTACTTGTTGCAGCTTTGGATGAACGCTTCGATTGATCGCTCAATCGTGCGAGTTGTCGAGATCACCCCCTCAATTTTTCCTAGAAAATACTGTAGAAATTTTGAAGATTCTTCACTGGAGCCGCGCATGGCGATGACCTTAGAAAGGTCTGGTACTGCCGAAAGCTCGGGGAGAGCTGGTCCAAAATACGGACCTCTTCTAGACATTTGTCCAAGCCTACGAAAAAACAGCTCTAAGTCGTCCTCAGGAGGCTTCGGCGCTGCTGCTTGATCGCTACGATCAAACGTTCCATCAATCAGTTCTCGCATAATATCAGCGCTTATTCGAACATATCCTTCATTAGATATTCCCAACACCTGATTATTTAACTGCTCTAACCTGTCAGATATGTCGCCCAGCCCAAACTGTATATCGCTTGTATACAGGCTGTGGGGAGTAAGCTCAATCTTAGGGCGACGACGACGGAAGCTATAGTTGGATTCACCTTCATTGGGACGAAGCGCTAGCTCGACTCGCCTGTAGGTTGGAAGGTATACAATTTCATGCTCGCGCAGAGCTTCCGCCAGCGCAGCATCAATCTGGGCAATCCGACCACTCGCTTGGATAGTGTCAGCGTACAGTTCGTCACAGAGTTGCCTCACCCGTTTCGGGCTATGCCCCGCCGATTGCATTATCGAGCTGAAAATTTGCGAGTCTGGAAGCCCGCCTTTCGATGCCTTCGGCCACTCTTCCGTAATAAACCGGAACACAGCTGGTACTGGCTTATCGATCCTTCTAGCGAGCCTGAGCATCTCTTCGCTCGGAGGATGATCTATAAGTTCATCTAGGTCGGTACGAGTGAGGATCAACTCGTCTTCTACGCCTCTAATGCGGCAGTATATTTCGTCGAACTCAAGGTCTCTAAGTCGAAAATATTCCCGTCGGAGAAACGCATCTAATGCTGCGAGTAGCGTGGTTTTGCCGGTTCCGTTACCAGCGATAAGAATTGTCGCTGCAACGTCGGACGAAAGCGCAATCGAGCGATAGCCGTAGAGGCCTCGGATGCCGAATTTTTCTACAATTGACGCGGACGAGCCGACAGCTTCAACTGATTCCACTTTTTGGTCCCCTCATGATCGTACGAACCGTAGCGCCCGCGGGAATCTACGCCAAGAACTTCTCACTTCCGCTCCGGGCCGAGACTGGGACGTACAAGTTTCACCCTCAAGTCGTAATCAGACCTTCCCCGATTCTGTCAAAGAGCGAACGCCTCGCTGCCAACTTATGGCACGGACGATCCACGCCGAACCGCCCCCTCATCCGGCCCTGCGGGCCACCTTCTCCCGCAGGGGGAGAAGGAAGAAGTTGGGCGCGGCGGGTCTCCCTTTCGGCGGTCCTGGCGGCGCGGGTCAGGCCCTGGGCCTCTACCGCCGTTCTGATCCCTTCTCCCCTTGCGGGAGAACGCAGCCGAGCGCAGCGAGGTCGGATGAGGGGTTACACCGGCCCTGACGATCCACGACGAACCGACCCCTCATCCGGCCCTGCGGGCCACCTTCTCCCGCAGGGGGAGAAGGAAGGAGACGGGGTTGCGTCCGGGTTTGGCGTAACGGGGGTTTAGGCCGTGGGGGCATGAGCCAGGGCATTCACCGCAAGATCCGATCCGACGCCGTCTGGGCCGAGGTGCGCAAGGCGTGGGAGGATGGGGAGACGGCGCGGTCGGTGGCGCGGCGGTATGATGTGGGGGTGCACGCCCTGTGGAAGCGGCGCGAGGCGGAGGGCTGGGCGCGGCCCGAGCCGAAGGCGGGGCCGGTGGAGCCGGCCGAGGGCTGGGGCGCCTATGTGCAGACGCGCCGCGACGCCTTCGAGGCGCGCCTGGCGGATGCGCGGGCGCTGGCCGAATGTCTGGTCGAGGCGATGAAGGACGAGCGGCTGATGCGGGCGCCGCACTGGCATATTCCGTGGCTGTATCGCTGGCGCGCCGACCATCTGGGGGCCGAGGCGGCGGCGCGGGACCGGGAACGGGCGGTGGAGATGGGGTATGTCTGGGCCGAGGCGTTCTGGGACGAGGACGGGGCGCTGAGGCCGCTTCACCGGCTGGATGCAGAGATGGCGCGTCTGCACCCGCAGGAGTGGCGCCGGGCGGTGGGCGTGCCGGAGGGGGTGGAGGTGGGACTCCTTCTTCCCTTGCGGGAGAAGGTGGGCGACCCTCGGGCTTGTCCCGAGGGGAGGTCGGATGAGGGGTTGCACCAGCCCTGACGGTCCACGCCGAACCGACCCCTCATCCGGCCCTGCGGGCTACCTTCTCCCGCAAGGGGAGAAGGAAGAAGTTGAGCGCGGCGGTCTCCATTTCGGCGGCCAAGCTATCCCCTGATCGTTCGTCATCCTCCGGCAAGCCGCGCCGGCCGCCGCGCCCTGGTCGCCACCGTGACCAAGAAGAGGGCCGAGAACCTGACCAAGTCCATGCACGAAGAGGCGGCTCGCTTGCGCGACGAGATCAAGCGTATGAAGAAGATGGACCTGGAGTTCGCCCAGGACATGATGAGCAGCTGAGCCCCTGCGGCGATCGAGACCTGACCCATGATACGTCTTTATGTGACCGGCGACATGTCGCCCGGCGCCGCCGTCGCCCCGACCCTGGACCAGTCGCGCTACCTCACCCAGGTGATGCGGCTGAAGGCGGGCGACGAACTGCTGGTCTTCAACGGCCGCGACGGCGAATGGCGCGCCTCGATCGCCGAGGTGCTGAAGAAGGGCGTCATCCTGCGCGCCGAGGCCCAGACCCGACCCCAGACGCTCGGCCCAGATCTGGAGCTGATCGTCGCCGTGGTGAAGAAGGCCCGGGTCGAGACCATCGTCGAGAAGGCCGCGGAACTGGGCGCCCGCCGGGTGCGGCTGGTGCTGACGAAACGCACCAATGCGGACCGCATCCGTCTGGACCGGCTGGACGCCATCGCCGAGGAGGCCGCCGAACAGACCGGCCGCCTGGACGTCCCCCGCATCGACGATCCGATCAAGCTGGACGCCGTCTTGACCGATTGGGAGGCCGGGCGGCGGCTGATGTTCTGCGACGAGACCGGCGGGGCGCCGGCGATCCGAGCGCTGACCCAGGCGTCTCCTCCGGCCGCCAAATGGGCGATACTGATCGGCCCCGAAGGCGGCTTTTCGCCCGAGGAGGGCGAACGGCTCCGCGCCCTGCCCTTCACCACCGCCGTTTCGCTCGGCCCCCGCATCCTGCGCGCCGACACCGCCGCCATCGCCGCCATGAGCCTGTGGCAGGCGGCGGTCGGGGATTGGGACCGCTGAGAGACGCCATTCCTCCCCCTCATTCCTCCCCCATTCCTCCCCCCTTGGGGGAGGGGGACCGCCGCGCCCTTGCGCGGGGGTGGAGGGGGCCCGACGCCGCAGCGCCCCCTCCGTCTCTCCGCTGCGCTCCGAGCCACCTCCCCCAGAGGGGGAGGATTTTTGACGTTGCGATCCGTTCCGGAATACGCGCCGCCCCCTTGAGCCTTACCTCAACCTCGCCCATCTAGCCGCGACAGACGGTCGCTGATGCGCCGAAGGGGACTGACGCATGACCGACAACGCGCCGCTGAGCCGGACCGCCCTGATCGAGGCCATGTCCAAGGGGATCAAGCCCAAGGACCAGTGGCGCATCGGCGCCGAGCACGAGAAGTTCGGCTTCGACAAGACCACCCTGGCCCGCCCCGCCTATGACGGCCCGAACGGCATCAAGGCCATGCTGGAGGGGCTGCAGCGCTTCGGCTGGACGCCGGTCGAGGAGAACGGTTTTCTGATCGGGCTGGAGCGCCGGAACGACGAGGGCTTCGTCGCCTCAGTCAGCCTGGAGCCCGGCGGGCAGTTCGAACTGTCGGGCGCCCCGCTCCTGACCATCCACGACATCTGCAATGAGACCGGCCAGCATCTGATGGAGGTCAAACAGGTGGCCGACCAGCTGGGCGTCGGCTTCCTGGGCGCCGGCTTCGACCCTTTGTGGACCCGCGAGCAGACGCCGGTCATGCCCAAGGGCCGCTATGACATCATGCGCGCCTACATGCCCAAGGTGGGGTCGCTGGGCCTGGACATGATGCTGCGCACCTGCACCATCCAGGCCAATCTGGACTTTGATTCCGAGGCCGACATGGTGCTGAAGTTCCGCACCTCCCTGGCGCTTCAGCCGATCGCCACGGCCCTGTTCGCCAACAGCCCCTTTACCGAGGGCCGGCCCAACGGCTTCCTGTCGGCCCGCGCCAATGTCTGGACCGACACCGACCCGGATCGAACCGGCATGCTGGGCTTCGTCTTCGAAGACGGCTTCGGCTTCGAGCGCTACGCCGACTATGCGCTGGACACCCCGATGTATTTCGCCAAGCGCGACGGCCGCTACGTCGACGCCTCGGGCCAGTCGTTCCGTGATTTCCAGGCCGGGAAACTGCCCGCCCTGCCCGGCGACTATCCGACCATCAAGGACTGGAACGACCATCTGACCACCCTCTTCCCCGAGGTGCGGCTGAAGGCCTATCTGGAGATGCGCGGCGCCGACGGCGGCCCGTGGAGCCGGATCTGCGCCCTGCCCGCCCTGTGGGCCGGCGTCCTGTACGACGCGCCGTCGCTGGCGGCCGCCTGGGACCTGGTCAAAGACTGGGACATCGCCGACCACGAGCGCCTGCGCCGCGACGTGACCCGCCTGGGCCTGAAGGCCGAAGTTGCGGGCCGCAGCGTGCGCGACATCGCCGTGGACCTGGTCAATATCGCCAAACAGGGCCTGAAGAACCGGGCGCGCTTCTCGGGCGGCATGGTCGACGAGCGCGGCTATCTGTCCGAACTGGAAGACATCGCCGACAGCGGGATCACCCCGGCTGAACGGCTGCTGGACCTGTACCACGGCCCCTGGGGCGGCGATGTGAAGCGGATTTACGCCGATTTCGCCTACTGATGAAAAGGCGTCCTTAACCCGCAAGCTGTACGGCGTGTCCCATACGGGTAAGCCGAACAATGACCAGCCGCTCGATCGCAGACTCGCTCACGCCTGCCGCGCCCTTTGACGCCCCTCGCAGGGCGCCGGAGCTGGATCTCGACACCTTCTTCGACGTCTCGCTGGATCTGCTGGTGGTGCGCGACATCAACGGGCCCGTGCTCAAGGCCAGCGCCTCCTGGTTCACCGTGCTCGGCTATCGTCCCGAGGCGTTGGTGGGCCGCCTCCTGCCCAGCCTGATCCATCCCGACGACCAGGAGGCGACGCGCGAGGCCATGGCCGAGGTCGTCAGCCGTCGGCCGGGTGATCCCGTTCTGGGCCAGATCAACCGGTATCGCCACCGGGACGGCCGCTACGTCACCCTGGAATGGCGCGCCCAGCGGTTGGGGAACCGGATCTTCGGCGTCGCGCGCGACGTCACCCAGAAGGTCGCGGCTGAGCGCGCCCTGATGGAGGCCAAGGCCGCAGCGGAAGCCGCAAACCAGGCCAAATCCGACTTCCTGGCCAATATGAGCCATGAAATCCGCACGCCGTTGAACGGCGTCATCGGAATCGTCGACGCCCTGTCGAAGACCGACCTCAGCCCAGAACAGGCCGAGATGGTCGCCTTGATCGCGAGTTCGGGCGTGACGCTGGAGCGCCTGGTCTCGGACATTCTGGACGTATCCAAGATCGAGGCCGGCCAGCTGAACCTGGAGACCCGCCCCTTCGACCTGGACGAGGCGCTGGAGGCCGGCCTGGACGTGGCGCGGCTGCGGGCCGAGGCCAAGGGCCTGACCCTGGAGGTGCGGCGCGACGCCGACGCCCGCGGCGTCTTCGTCGGCGACAGTCTGCGAATCCGCCAGATTCTGGACAATCTCCTGTCCAATGCGATCAAGTTCACTCAGCACGGCGGCGTCCAAGTCGACGTCCGGGTGTGCGAAGACTCCGACGGCCTGACCGTGCTGAGCCTGACGGTGCAGGATACGGGGGTGGGCTTTTCCTGCGACCACGCCGCGCGCCTGTTCGAGCGGTTCACTCAGGCCGACAGCACCGTCACCCGGCGCTTCGGCGGGACCGGCCTCGGTCTGTCGATCTGCCACGCCCTGACGGAGATGATGGGCGGCCGCATCAGAGCCGCCTCGACACCGGGCGTCGGCAGCCGGTTCACGGTCGAAATTCCGTTGCCGCGCGTCAGCAGCCTGGGTGATTACGATGTCCAGACACGCGGCCGGGCGACGCAGATCGCCGCGCCCCTGCCCGCGCTCCGCGTGCTTCTGGCCGAAGATCACCCCGTCAACCAGCGGGTCGTCCAGTTGATCCTGGGCGCGCACGACATGCAGATCGTCACGGTCGACAACGGGCTCCAGGCCCTTGAGGCCTTCCAGAGCCAGGACTTCGACCTGGTGCTGATGGACATGCAGATGCCGGAAATGGACGGCCTGACGGCGACACGCGCCATTCGCCGGGTGGAGGCGAGCCGCCGCAGGCGCACTCCCGTCATCATGCTCAGCGCCAACGCCATGGACGACCACCGCCGTCAGGCCCTGGCGGCCGGCGCCGATCTGCACGTCTCCAAGCCCGTCACCGCCGCCGCCCTGCTGGGCGGCATTCAGGCCCTGACGGCCGCCCCTGCGACCGCCTCTGACGTCCGGGCGGGCTAAGGAGACAGATCGGACACATCGGACAGTTCGGACACCCTTTTTCGGCCGATCGTCCCTTGGGGGGGTGGAAATTGACAAAGTTTGCCAAAGGTCCATCCTCTGCCGCGATAGGGAAGGACCGCCCATGGCTACGATGAACATCTCCCTGCCCGACCCGATGAAGGCCTGGGTCGAGGAACAGGCCCAATCGGGCCGCTACGCCAACGCCTCCGACGTCATCCGCGACCTGATCCGCCGCGAGCAGGTCAAGGCGGAAAAGATCGCGCACTGGCAAAGATTGATCGCAGAGACCGACGCCTCTGGCGTTTCCGATCAGTCTCCGCGTGAAGTGATTGAGGAACTGCGCGCCCAGTTGCGCCGCGCCTCCTAATGCTTCGCCTGAGCCGCGAGGCGCGGGCGGACTTGCAGCAGGTCTATTTGCAAGGTCTGGAACTGTTTGGGAGCCGTCAGGCCGATGACTGTATCGAGGGCCTGTTCGCGAAACTGGATTTGCTTATGGACTTCCCCCGGCTCGGAGCCGCTCGGCCGGAGTTGAGCGCGGACGCTCACGTGATGTTCTACAAGAGCCATGCCGTCCTCTATCGGATCGACGATGCGGACGTGTTTATCCGACGCATTCGGCACGCGCTTGAGGATTGGCAAACCGATGGCTCTGAGGTCGGATCGAACGACGAAGGGAGCGAACCATGACCCACCCCATCCACATCGGCATAGGCGGCTGGACCTATGAGCCCTGGCGCGGGGTCTTCTATCCAGAGGGCCTGGTTCAAAAGCGCGAGCTGGAATACGCCGCCTCGAAACTGACCTCGATCGAGATCAACGGCACCTATTATTCGACCTTCAAACCCGACAGCTGGAAGAAGTGGCGCGACGAGACGCCGGACGGCTTCGTCTTTTCGGTCAAGGCCAGCCGCTACTGCACCAATCGCAAGGTCCTGTCCGAAGGCGGCGAGAGCTTCGACCGGTTCCTGTCCCAGGGCCTGACCGAACTGGGCGACAGGCTGGGGCCGATCAACTGGCAGTTCATGGGCACGAAGAAGTTCGATCCTGAGGACTTCGAGGGTTTCTTGAAGCTGCTGCCGCCCGAGAAGGACGGGGTCCGCCTGCGCCACGCCCTGGAGGTCCGCAACCCGACCTTCGCCACCGAACAGTTCTATGACCTGGCCCGCAAATACGGCGTCGCCATCGTCTACGCCGTCGATGACGAAGAGCCGACCTGGCCCCAGATCGACGAGGCGACCGCCGACTTCTCCTATGCCCGGCTGATGTCCAGCCGCCAGGACGAACCGACCGGCATGACCGCCGACGAACTGTCCGCCGTCGCCGACCAGGTCCGCGCCTGGGCCGAGCGCGGCGAGGTGTTCGCCTATTTCATCTCGGGGGCCAAGGCGCGCAATCCGGCGGCGGCCATGGCACTGATCGCCCAGCTCAAATAGGGCCGGCCTTGCGGGCGGCGCCGGCGGTGCGCATCTGTCAGCCACGCCCCAAAGCCTGAAGGACTCTCCATGCCGATCGCCACCCGCGCCTTCGCCGCGACCGCCGCCGACAAGCCCCTGGTCCCCTACAGCTTCGAGCGGCGCGATCCCGGCCCGGACGATGTGCTGATCGAGATCAAATACTGCGGCATCTGCCATTCGGACCTGCACATGGCCCGCAGCGAGACCGGACCCGCATCCTATCCCCTGGTGCCGGGCCACGAGATCGCCGGCGTGGTCAAGGCCGTCGGCTCCAGCGTCGTCCGTTTCAAGGAAGGCGACCGCGTCGGCGTCGGCTGCATGGTCGACAGCTGCCGCGAATGTTCATCCTGCCGGGAGGGGCTTGAGCAATATTGCGTGCCCGGTTTCACGGGCACCTATGGCGGCAAGGACAGGAAGGGCGGCACGGCCGAGACCATCACCCAGGGCGGCTATTCCGACCATATCACGGTGGATCAGCACTTCGTCGTCACCATTCCCGACAGCCTGCCGCTGGACGTCGCCGCCCCCCTGCTGTGCGCCGGCGTGACGACCTATTCGCCGCTGAAGGAATGGAAGGTCGGACCGGGCTCCAAGGTGGCGGTCATCGGCCTGGGCGGACTGGGCCATATGGCGGTCAAGCTGGCCGCCGCCATGGGCGCCGAGGTCACCGTCCTGTCCACCTCCGACCGCAAGAAGGCCGATGCGGAGCGGATGGGCGCCGAACATTTCCTGATCAGCAGCGACAAGGCGGCGATGAAGGCGGCGGCCGAAAGCTTCGACCTCATCATCAACACCGTCTCGGCGACCCACGAGATCGCCGCCCACACCCAGCTTCTGGCCCGCGACGGGACCATGGTCATGCTGGGGCTGACCACCGAGGGCCTGCCGGTGTTCGCCGTGCCCCTGCTGTGGCGTCGGCGGCGGATCGCCGGCTCTCTGATCGGCGGCATGGCCGAGACCCAGGAGATGCTGAACTTCTGCGCCGAACACGGCATCGTCTGCGACATCGAGACCATCGCCCCGGACCAGATCAATGACGCCTATGAGCGGATGCTGAAGTCCGACGTCCGCTATCGGTTCGTCATCGACATGGCGAAGATGGCGGCCTGACGCGCCTGAACAGACGTAAAGGCGCCGCAGGGGAAATCGGCCTTTGATCCGCAACCCCTGCGCGGCTACACCTTGAGCGACAGTCCGCAGCAGACGGACGCGAGGAAACAAGGACGGACGGATGGCGCGCGTAGCATTGGTGACCGGCGGAACCCGGGGCATAGGCAAGGCGATCGTTCAACGCCTCAGCGAGGACGGCATAAGGGTGGCCGCCGGCTATTCCGGCAATGACGAGGCGGCCCAGGCCACCGCCCGCGCCTTGGGCGTCATGGTGGTCAAGGGCAATGTCGGCAGTTTCGAGGACTGCGCCCGCGCTGTCAGCGAGGTCGAGGCCGAACTGGGTCCGATCGACATCCTGGTCAACAACGCCGGCATCACCCGCGACGGCTTCTTCCACAAGATGAGCCACGACCAGTGGTCCGACGTGATCCGGGTGAATATGGACAGCGTCTTCAACATGACGCGCCAGGTCATCAACGGCATGCGCGACCGGGGCCACGGCCGGATCGTCAACATCTCCTCGATCAACGGTCAGAAAGGTCAGATCGGCCAGACCAACTATTCCGCCGCCAAGGCCGGAATGATCGGCTTCACCAAGGCCCTGGCGCTGGAAAACGCCAGAAAGGGCGTGACCGTCAACTGCATCGCCCCCGGCTATATCGACACCGAAATGGTCGGCGCCATGGACCCCAAGGTTCTGGAATCGATCGTGTCGCAGATTCCCGTTGGCCGCCTGGGCAAGGGCGAGGAGATCGCCGACATGGTCTCCTGGCTGGTGGGCGAGCGTGCTGGATATGTCACAGGCTGCACCCTGTCGCTAAACGGCGGCCAATACCTGGTCGGGTGAACGGGCTTCGCCCAAAATCCGCCGCGTGACGGTTTCATCCATAGTCTCATGATGTTGACGGGATCGGCCTGGGCGAAAAAATCGCCGCGCGGGACTGCGACGGCGCTTGCCGCCGTCGTCGCCCTTGGCCTGTCCGTCGCCGCCCCGGCCGTCCTGCCGGCCGACTGCCACGCCCAGTCGCGCCGCAACCTGCCCCCGTCGGCCCGCTACGTCTCCGGCACGGGTCAAGCCTTCGTGCTGGATGTGACGGGCGCCCGGCCCCTGATGCGGTTCGAGCAGTCGACCGAGATCTGGGTGCTGCGTCCAACCGCCGCGCCGCGCGGCGACATCATCTATCGCAACGACAACGGCGATCAGATCCTGCGGGTCACGCCCGACGGCGGCATGACCCTCTACACCACCGCCGCGCCGCAAGGATCGCCGGTGTCGCGCAACGGCGAGGCCGCGCCCCTTCTGGCGCCGGGCCTGACCGCCGTTCAGCTGTGGAACTACATCGTCCGCCAGAGCGACCGCGCCAGCCGCGCCCTGGGCCGTCTGGTCGTCGTGGACGTGGACATTCAGCCGGGATCCGAGGCTGTGGCCGCCGACGCCCTGTCCACTGCGGTGGACGCCATCGTCCGCATGGCCCGCTCGCCCAATCTTCGGTCTGAAGCCAACCGCATCCGCCGGATCGAAATCGTCGATCAGGGGCGCACCAGCCAGACCGCCTTCAGCCGCGGCACGCTGCGGATCGTGATCGAGCCGCGCGCCGGCGTCGCGGGCCGCCCGTCCTCCGCGCGGATCGTGCGCCTGGTGGCGGACGACGTCCTCAGCCGCTGAAACCGTCCTTGGCCGCCCGACGCGCGGCGAATTCCCCAGCGTCGCCCGCCCGCAGGAAGGGATTGAACCGCAGTTCCGTCTCGAGGGTCGTCGGCACGGTCGGCTCGCCCCGCGTCCGGGCGGCGAAGATCGCCTCAGCGTGGGCGGCCGTCTCGGGCCGGGGGTCCAGGCTCAGGGTGAAGCGCGCATTGGCGGCCGTATATTCGTGGGCGCACCAGATCACCGTCTCCGGCGGCCAGGCCGCCAGCCTCTGCAGACTGGCCCACATCTGTTCCGGCGTCCCCTCGAACAGGCGGCCGCAACCCAGGGCGAACAGGGTGTCGCCGACGAAGGCCGCCCCCGCCTCCACCGACCGATAGACGACGTGGCCCAGGGTGTGGCCCGGCGTCGCCGTGACCTCGAACCGGGTCTCGCCCACCGCCACCGTGTCCCCATCGCCGACGACGCGGTCCAGCGGCGCCACGCGCGCGACCTCCTGCGGACCCACGATCTCGCACCCCGTCTCGGCCTTCAGCCTTTCGTTGCCCTCGGTGTGGTCGGGGTGCCAGTGGGTGTTCAGGATCAGGTCCAGCCGCCCCCAGCCCAGGCCGTACAGTTCTTGCAGGATGCGCGCCGCGTCCGGCGTATCGACGGCCGCGACGGTTCCGGTCGCCCGGTCGCGGATCAGAAAGCCGTAGTTGTCGCTGCGGCAGGGAAACAGGTGAACATCCAGGGTCATGGCGACGTTCTAGCAGGACGGACCCAGGCGGCCTATGGTGGCGACATGCGGCGCAGCATCGACGAGCTTCGAACCTTCTACGGCGAGCCGACCGGCGCCCTGGCTCGTCGACTGCTGGCGCGTCGGCTGGAGGACGCCTGGGGCGAGGCGACAGGCTGCGACGTTCTGGGCCTGGGCTACGCCACCCCCTGGCTCGACGCCTTCGTCGGGGCGCGACGGGTCGTGGCGGCCATGCCCGGCGGCCAGGGGGTCGAACACTGGCCCAGCGTCGGCCGCAACCGCAGCCTGCTGGTCGATGACCGCCGCCTGCCCTTCGCCGCCGGCGCCTTTGACCGCATCCTGCTGGTCCACGCCCTGGAAGAGGCCGACGACCCGACGGCCCTGCTGCTGGAGGCGGTGCGCGCCCTGGCCCCGACCGGCCGCATCATCCTGGCCGCCGCCGCGCGGGGCGGGCTCTGGTCCCGCGCTGAAAACACCCCCTTCGGCCACGGCCGGCCGTTCACGCGGGGCCAGCTGGAACGGCTGGTGCGCGAGGCGGGGCTGGAGCCGACGGCCTGGTCCCAGACCCTCTATGTCCCACCCTGGTCGCCCCTTCTGCCCCTGGCCGACGGTTTCGAACAGGTCGGCCGTCGGATCGCGCCTGGCGCGGCCGGTCTGATCCTGCTGGAGGCGTCGCGTCAGGCCTATGCCCGCATCCGCCCCAGCGGCAAGGCCCAGCGCGTCCCGGCCAAGGCGGCGCTTGCGCCTCAGCCTGCCGCCTCCGTCTCGCACGACGGGCCGCTCGGCTGATCGCTTCTGACGGGGAGTTGACGTCGTTCCATCTGGTCGCCGCCTGCGAACGGCCTTATGGCGAAGCCCCATGCATCGACTGATCCTCATGCGGCACGCCCAGGCCGAGCCGAACAGCCCGTCCGGCGGCGATGAAGCCCGCCCCCTGTCCGCCGTCGGACGCAACGAAGCCCTGCTGATGGGGCGGGCCCTGGCTGAGCGCGGGCTGAAGCCCGATCTGGCCCTGGTATCCTCGGCGGTCCGCACCCGCCAGACCTGGGAGCAGATGCATGACGCCTTCGGCGATGTGGAGGTGCGCGACGAGCCGCGCCTGTACAACGCCCCCGCCGACGTCCTGCGCGGCTTCGTCGAGGCCAGCGAGGAAGAGGCCGGCTGTCTGCTGGTTCTGGCCCACAATCCGGGGGTCCATGCGCTGGCCGGCGACTATCTGTCGGAAAGCGCGGCCTCGCCCGCCATTCTCGATCGGCTGGCCGGGGGTTTTCCGACCGGGGCGGCGGCCCTGTTCACGGTCGATGCGGCCGGGCGCTGCACCTACGAAGGCTTTCTGACCCCGCGCACCCTGGGCGGGGCGGCATGACGTCCGTCGCCTACAAGATCCTGTCGTCGAACGACTGGCGCCGCATGGTGGCGGAAGGTCGCTACCAAGGCTCCGTCGTCGATCTGGCCGACGGCTACATCCATATGTCGACGGCCGATCAACTGGCCGAGACCGCGCGCCGCCACTACGCCGGTCAGGCCGATCTCATGCTGCTGACGATCGATCTGGCGCTGCTCGACGAGGCCCTGGTGTGGGAGCCGTCGCGCGGCGGCGCCCTGTTTCCCCATCTCTACGCCCCCCTGCCCGTCGCCGCCGTCACCGCCAGCCGCCCCTTCGCCGTAGCCGAGGACGGGGCCATGCGGTTCGAGGATGCGGCATGAACCTGTTCGACGGCTTGGCGGCCGGTCTGCGCCGTCTGGACCCGGAAACCGCGCACCGGCTGGCGATCCAGGGTCTGGCCCTGGCGCCCCTGCCCGCCGCCCCGGTCGATGATCCCATCCTGCACACGACAATCGCCGGCCTCGACCTGCCCAATCCGATCGGCCTGGCGGCGGGATTGGACAAGAACGGGGAGGCGCTGCGCGGCCTGTCGCGGCTTGGCTTCGGCTTCGTGGAATGCGGCTCGGTCACGCCCCGGCCCCAGGCCGGCAATCCCCGGCCGCGCCTGTTCCGACTGCAGGAAGACCAGGCGATCATCAACCGCATGGGCTTCAACAACGCCGGGCTCGACGCCTTCGCCGCCCGGCTTGAGCGACGCCCGCAGGGCGTCGTCGTCGGCGCCAATCTGGGCGCCAACAAGGATACGGAGGACAAGGCGGCCGACTATGTCGCCGGGCTTCAGCGCCTCGCGGGCCGGGCCGCCTATTTCACGGTCAATATCTCCTCGCCCAATACGCCCGGCCTGCGCGCCTTGCAGGGGCGGGACCAGCTGGACGATCTGCTCGGCCGGATCGAGGCCGCACGTCCCACGGATCGACGCGCGCCGGTTTTCCTGAAGATCGCGCCGGACCTGACGACGGGCGAAATCGGCATGATCGTCGAGGCCGCCCTGGCCCATCGGATCGACGGGCTGATCGTCTCCAACACCACCCTGGAACGCCCCGAAACCCTAAGCTCGCCCCAGGCCGGAGAGAGCGGCGGCCTGTCGGGTCTTCCCTTGCGTCCCTTCGCCGAAAGGGCGCTGCGGGCGGCGGCCGAGGCGGCGCAAGGCCGTCTGCCGCTGATCGCCGTCGGCGGGATCGACAGCGGGGCCGAAGCCTATGCTCGCCTTCGCCTGGGGGCCTCGGCGGTGCAGATCTATTCCGCCCTGATCTATCAGGGACCGGGATTGGTCGGCGCGATCAAGCGCGACCTGGCCGCCCGCCTGCGCGCCGACGGGTTTTCCACCGTTTCCGCCGCCGTGGGATCGGGCCGTTGACGGAGCGTTAGTTTCGATCTGCGCATCCTGTGGCCCGACGAACGAAGACCGTTCGCGCCGATGGGAAGCGGAATGCAACAGACGAACATGGTCCCCACGGCTGTGAGTGGCTGGACTGTGGCGTCTCGCTTCCGCGCCAAGCAGGCGGCGCAACGGCTGGCGACGGCGGCGGCGACCGCCCTGGTCGTGACGCCGATGCTGGGTTGGCGGCTCTCGCTGCTCTGGCTGCTGATCTACGGCCTGGCCCAGACGGTGGAATGGGCGGTCCTGCGCATGGCTTCACGCGCGCCCGACGCTCGCCTACGGAAAATCCCGACCTGCGCCGCGATCCTGATCAGCGCCGCGACCTTCGGCGGCCTGTCCATTCCCATGTGGCTGATGGGCGGCGCAATGGGCGGCCTGTGCGCGGCCCTGATGCTGCCGGCGCAGATGCTGTTTTCGATGATCAACGCGCCCCGATCCAAGATGCTTCTGGCTGCGACCCTTTCGCCGCCGATGCTGTATCTGCTGTCCACGCCGTTCTTCGCCGCCCATTTCGGGGCCGGCGTCTCGGTCATTATGACCGCCTCTGCGGCCGTGGTGATGTTCGTCATCTTCACCGTGCTCAGTTGGCAGATCATCAGCGAGACGGCCGAAAAGCGCCAGCGGGCGCGCGACGAGGCGGATCGGCTGCGGCGGCAGGCCGAACAGAATCTGGCGGCCCATACCGCCTTCCTGGCGGCGATCGGCCATGATCTGCGCACCCCGATCGGCGCCATCCTGACCGGCGCGGCCGAGCTTCAGGCGGCCGACGCCGCTTCTCGCGCCAACACCGCCCTGATCACCGACGCGGGCCTCATGATGAAGGCCCTGCTGGACGATCTTTTGGACCACACCCGCATCGGCGCCGGCCGGATGAAGGTCGAGGTGGTGGATTTCGATCTGCGCGCCATGCTGGCCCAGACCCTGCGTCTGTGGCGCGGACCGATCGAGGCCAAGGGCCTGACCTTGCGGGTCGAGGGCGCCGCCCAGATGCCGCGCGACGTCAAGGGCGATCCCATGCGGATCCGTCAGGTGCTGAACAATCTGATGTCCAATGCGGTCAAGTTCACCGCCGAGGGACAGATCACCCTGCGCCTTGAGGCCTGGCCGGAAGAGCCGTCCGGCTATGCCCTTCTGTTCGAAGTCGCCGATACGGGTCCGGGCCTGACCGCCGAGCAGATGGAGCGCCTCTTCAACCCCTTCGATCAGACGGCCGAAGGCGTCGGCGCCCAGTTCGGCGGCTCGGGCCTGGGCCTGTCCATCAGCCGGGATCTGACCGAGTTGATGGGGGGACGGCTGACGGCGCGCAGCGCCCCCGGCCAGGGCGCGCGCTTCACCGTGTCTCTGTTCCTGCCGGCCGGCCGGGCGACGGAGCGAACGGCTCCAGCGGCCCGGGGGCTGACGGCCCGCCCCGACGCGCTGGCCCTGCCCCTTGCCGCTCCGCCTATTGCGCCCCCTGCCGAAGACGTCCCAGCGCCGGCCGCCGAGACGCCGCCCGTCGAGACGCCGGCCGCGCCGCCCCCGTCCGAAGAGGCCGACCGTCCGTTGAAGCTGCTGGTGGTCGATGACCACGACATCAACCGTCGCGCGGTTCAGCTGATCCTCGAGCCCCTGGGCTGCGACATCGTCACCGCCTCCGACGGGGTGATCGCCTTGCAACGCTGCGCCGAAGTCGTCTTCGACGTCATCTTCATGGACGTGCGCATGCCCGAGCTTGATGGGCGCGAGACCACCCGCCGGCTGCGCGCCGGCGACGGTCCGAACGCCCGAACACCCGTTGTGGCCGTGACGGCGGATTCCGCGCCGGAAGACATCGCCGCCTGCCAGGCCGCCGGCATGGCCTATTTCGTCTCCAAGCCCCTGACGCCGCCGGCCCTGTTCGCAGCGCTACAGCATGTGTTGGACGACGCGGCCCAGGACGCAGGCGCTGCAACGCCTCAGCCTTCGACCTCAGACGTCGACGCGGCCTGACCCTTGATCTCGGCGACCAGCCGAGCGGCGAAATCGGGTGTGCGCAGGTCACACTCCCATACGATCACCACCCGCCAGCCGTCGGCCGTCAGGGTCTCGGCCGATCGCGCGTCTCTGGCGCGGTTGCGGGCGATCTTGCCGCCCCAGTAGTCGGCGTTGGCCTTGGGCTTGCGCGATCCTCGCGGACAGTCATGGCCGTGCCAGAAGCAGCCGTGGACGAAGACGGCGACCCGCCGCCCTTTCATTGTCAGATCCGGCCGTCCCGCCAGCCCCTGGCCGCCTAGCCGATAGCCGATCCCGGCCGCGCGCAGCACCCTGCGCACGGCCAGTTCGGGCGAGGTGTCCCGCCCCTTGACGCGGCGCATCACCGCGCTGCGCTTCTCGGGGCTGAAGACGTCCGTCGTCATGCGTGTTGGGCCGCGCTCAAAATGCGAGGCGTCGGCGCGGCCCGATCCCGATCAGAGTTGGGCCAGCAGATGCTCGGCCGAGGAGACCTTGAACTCGCCGCCCTGTTCGACGTTCAGCTCGGTCACGACGCCGTCCTTGACCAGCATCGAATAGCGTTGCGACCGCTCGCCCAGGCCGAAGCCCGAGCCGTCGAGCACCAGGCCGAGCGCGCGGGTCAGTTCGCCGTTGCCGTCCGCCAGCATGACGATCGAGCCGTCTTCCACGCCCTGGCTCTCGGCCCAGGCCTTCATCACAAAGGCGTCGTTGACGGAGAGGCAGGCGACGACGTCGACGCCCTTGCCCTTGAAGGCGTCCAGATTGTCCTTGAAGCCCGGCAGGTGACGGGCCGAGCAGGTGGGGGTGAAGGCGCCGGGGACGGCGAACAGCGCCACGGTCTTGCCGGCGAAGACGTCGGCGGTGTTGACGGGCTTGGGGCCTTCCGCCGTGGCCTGGGCGAAGGTCGCCTCGGGAATGCGGTCGCCGATCTGGATGGTCATGGAATCTCTCCGCGCGGGTTGGCTTGGGTGCGCCTGCGACAGATAGCGGCCGACGCCGCCAAGACAAGCGCAGCGCGCTTGCGCCGGGCCCATTCAGCCCCGATTATGGAAACCATGACCGACGCCTCCTCCCTGACGGGCCGTCTTCTGGTCGCCATGCCCGGCATCGGCGATCCCCGGTTCGAACACGCCGTAATTCTGATCTGCGCCCATGGGCCGGACCACGCCATGGGTCTGAGGCTGGACCGGCCCGCCCAGGGAATCGATCTGAAGGCGGTGCTGGACAAGCTGGACGCGCCCGCGCCGGAACAGTCCGTAGGCCGTCCGATTCTGATGGGCGGGCCGGTCGAGCGCGAACGCGGCTTCGTCCTGCACACCGACGACTGGAGCGTGGGGGACGACACCCTGCCCTTCGGCGACGGCCTGGCCATGACGGGGACGCGCGAGGCCCTGGCGGCGATGACGGATACGGTCATGGGACCGCGCCACGCCACCTTGCTGCTCGGCTACGCCGGCTGGGGCGAGGGGCAGTTGGAAGACGAACTGGCCGATAACGTCTGGCTGACCACGGAAGCGGACCTGGACCTGATCTTCGATAGCGATCACCAGACCAAATGGACCCGCGCCCTGGCGCGCATGGGCGTGGACGCCGGCCGGCTGTCAGCCCAGGGCGGGCGGGCCTGATCGCCGATCAGGCGTCCCCGTCCGCGTCCTCCTCCTCGTCCGGTTGCGCATCCTCGTTCAGCGCGCCGTTCAGAGGTGCGGCGATGCGCGCGGCCAGCAGGCTCAAGACCTTCAAGGCGATGTCCAGCTCTTCCTGAGAGAGGCCCTGGAACAGGATGTCGCGATCCCGCGCCGCCATGGCTTCGGACTGTTCAAGCGCCTGATAGCCCCGAGGCTCCAGCTTGATCGTATTGGCCCGGCCGTCGCCGGGTCGACGCTGTTTGGAAATCAGCCCGTCGGCCAGCAGACGCGCGACGCGACGTGACAGGGTCGGTTCCGAGATTTGAAGACTGGCGGCGAGCTCCGCCTGGGTCATGCCGTCGGGCGCGGTCTTCAGGACGCGAAGAGGAGCTCTTTGGGCGTTCGTATAGCCGGCGGATTTGAAGAGGCGGGCGGCGCGCGCTGTAAAGCGGCGCGCCACTAAAGCGGTCTTTTGGCTGATCAGAAGCTGCGTCAAGGACCTTTGGCTCACATTCTCTTCGTCTGACGCCCCGATACTCAACTGATCGATTTTACTTTCTACAACGGCATCTTGCATACGTAAGGACCACGCTGGATAGGCTGACGGAAAGGCCGCCGTCAATCACTAAGCATTTTCCAATGCCCTAGTCTGGAGAGCGGATACACGCAAGACTTTGTCTCCTTCGAGTTGAAAATTGAGATATAATCTCGCCAACACGCCTTAGCCATGCAACCGTTCTGCTCCACGATTAAGGCGACAGCGTTTACATCTCCACCACAGTTACCTAAGTAAGACTGCATATAATGCGGCGCTGAATACTTGCGCGCACAACAATGACACCGGGAGCATTCCCCCTTAGCGTGTCGCCAGCGAAATCAGCAGCAGCAGAACCAAAACCAGACAAACCCCCTGCCAGAACCGCACCGGATCGCGCTCAATCAGCGACAGGGGGCGGGGGGCCGGGGCGGCCGCCGCGCTGCCGGTCTCCAGCACATGGATCAGTTCCTCGACGTCCTCGAACCGCTCGTCCGGATCGACGGCGACGGCGCGCAGGACGGCGGCCTCCAGCCAGGCGGGCATGTCCGGTCGGCGTCGCCCGGGCGGGGTCGGGGGGCGGTCGAAGCGCGGCGCGTCCGAAGGGTCCACCTCGCCCCAAGGATAAGTCCCGGTGAACAGCCGGTACAGGGTCACCCCCAGGGCGAACTGGTCGGTGGCGGCGCTCCCGCTTTCGCCGTCGTACATTTCGGGCGCCTTGAAACCGGCCGTGCCGGGCGCCTCGGCCTCGGCGAACTCCTCGGCCCGCTTCAGCCGGGCCACGCCCAGATCGACCAGCTTCAGCCCGCCGTGCGTCTCCAGGATCACATTGTCCGGCTTGATGTCGCGGTGGATCACCCCGGCCCGATGCAGGGCCGCCACCCCCCGCGCCAGCTTCAGGGCCACGCCGATCCCCTCGGCGATCTCGAACGGCCCCTCCTCGGCCAGGCGGGCATGCAGGGTCTGGCCCTGATAGAAGGGCTGGACGATATAGAGCCGGCTCTGGCGCCCCGCATCCGGCGTCAGCACCTTGCCGACGAAGGGGCTGTCGATCCGCCGGCCGATGAAGGCTTCGCGCAGGAAGGCGGTCCTCGCCCCCCGTTCCGACACCGCCGCCGGCTTGGGGAACTTCAGCACCACCCGTTCTTCGCCAGACCGCGCCAGGAACAGCCGCGTATAGCGGCCGTCGGCGACCAGCCGTTCCAGATGAAACCCGTCCACCGCCTCGCCCTGTTTCGGCGGCGGCAGGATGGCCAGGCCTTCGGCCTCGGCCGTGATCGCCTCCCAGTCGGGCGCCCCGACCCGGATGACGTCGAGGATCAGGACGGTGGCGTTGTCGCGCGCCCCCGCCTCGGCGACCTCGTCCAGAATGGCCTGGGCGTCGGCGTCGGGCGATCCGCGCCGTCCCAGCAGCCGCGCCAGGGCGGCCTCGTCCAGCACCCCGTGCACCCCGTCCGTGGTCAGCATCAGCCGATCGTGCGGCTGCAGCCCTACATTTCGCACGTCCAGCTTGACGTCCGCCTCGATGCCGACGGCGCGGTACAGCACATGGCTCAGCCCCTGCTGGGCCCGGGTGTGATCCTCGGTCAGCCGGGTCAGCACCCCGTCGCGGAAATGCCAGGCCCGGCTGTCCCCCACATGAAGCGCCACCGCCTCACGTCCCCGCAGGATCAGGGCGGTGAAGGTGGTCGCCGCCGCCTCCATCGCCGGATCGATCTTGCCCCGCGCATGAAGCCAGCGGTTGAAGCCCCTAAGCGCCTTGATCCCGTTGGCGGCGATGCCGTTCAGCGGGTTCTGATCCAGATAGCCGTCGATAAAGCTGCGCGTCGTCAGCTCGGCCGCCATCCGCCCGGCCTTCGATCCCGACACCCCGTCGGCGATAACCGCCACGACCCCGTGCTCGCGCTGCTCGGCCGCCGTGCCCAGATGCACCCCGCCGAAATCCTGATTGTCCGCCTTGGGCCCCTTTGCGGTGGCGAAACCGGCGGCGATCTCCAGTCTGGCGTCGGTCATGCACCCCCCAGCCGTCATCCTCGCCCTTGTGGCGAGGATCCATACGCCCGGTGTCGCCGGGGCTTACCGTCATCGACGGAGTCGATGGATCCTAGGCACAAGGCCTGGGATGACGAAAAGTGAAATCTAAGCCGACCGCTGCTTCAGCGGCGCCGTGCCGTCCGCCAGGCTTTCGGCCAGATAGACCTCCGCCTCCTGGGCCGGGAGGGCCGGCGCATAGCCGAAGCCCTGGCCGTAGTGGCACTGGGCTTCCAGCAGCAGGGCGGCCAGTTCGGCGTTCTCGACCCCTTCGGCGACGACCTCCAGCGACAGGTCGCGGCCCAGATTGACCACCGACTTGACGATCTTGGCCGAGCCCTCGTCCTTGTTCATCGTCAGGACGAAATAGCGGTCGATCTTCAGCGTATCGAACGGCAGGCGCGCCAGGTACGACAGCGACGAGAAGCCGGTGCCGAAATCGTCCAGGGCCAGCGACGCCCCGACGTCCTTCAGCGACTGCAGCACCTCGGCGGCGCGGGCGGTGTCGCGCATGATGTCGCCCTCGGTGACTTCCAGCTTCAGGGCGCCGCGGGGCAGGCCCGCCTCCCTGATCACCCGCGCCACGTCCTCGCACAGATGCGGCCGTTCGATCTCGCCGACCGACAGGTTGACGCTGCAAAACAGCTTTCCGGCCAGGGGATGGCGCTGAATCCACTCCGCCAGTTGCCGCGCCGACTGGGTCATCATCAGCAGACCCAGGTCGTTCATCATCCCCAGGTCGGCCGTCAGGCCCAGGAACTCGTCCGGCGGCACCAGGCCCCGCCGGGGATGACGCCAGCGCGCCAGGGCCTCGAAGCCCGCCACGGCGCCGGTCTTCAGGTTCACGATCGGCTGGAAGAAGGGGGTGATCTCGCCGCGCACGAACGCGTTTCTCAGATCCGCCTCCAGCGCCAGTCGGCTCAGGGAATCGCTTTCCAGGGCGCGCCCATAGGCGGCCGACCCGCCCCGCCCGGCCGCCTTGGCCGATTCCACCGCCAGCTCGACCCGGCGCAGCAGTTCTGAGGCGTCGGGCGCATCCGGCCCGCCCTCGACGATGACGGCGCCGATCGAGACGGTGGGATAGATGTCGAAACCGGCGACCCGCAGCGGCTGTTCCAGCGCCTCGCGCACCCGATAGCTGGTGTGAGAGGCGGTCTTGGGCACGATGATGGCGAACTCGTCCTCGCCGATCCGCGCGGCCGCGGCGTCCTTGGGGAAGGCGGCGGCGAGGCGCGACCCCAGGGCCGACAGCACCAGATCCGTCCGCTCATGGCCCAGGGCCTCGTTCAGACGACGCAGACGGTCCACGTCCCCGACGACCAATTCATACTCGCCCGCCTGGGTCAGCACCTCGCCGACGCGGGCGATGAAGGCGCGACGGTCCAGAAGGCCGGTCAGGGCGTCGCGGTCCGAACCGGTGAACTTGGCCTCCAGCGCGACGACGCCGGCGGCCCTCAGGCCGTCCTCCAGCCACACGCCGCGCCACAGGCAGGTCTCGGCGCCGCGCATCCGAAGGCGCACCGAGATTTCGGCCCCTTCTTCCTGCGGTTTCAGCATCTTCTCGGCCAGCGACCGATCCTGCGGCAGGGTCGAGGCGACGAAGCCGGCGCCCGAACATTCCGGCGCCAGGGGGCCCAGGCCCAGGGCGCGGGTCGCGCCGGTGAAACGCAGCTGATCCTCGGCCGGCGTCCAGACCCACAGGGCCGTATCGGCCGCCGCCAGGGCCTCGATGGCGGCGGTGGCGTCCCAGGCCAGCGAGCGAGGTCGCGCGTTCACAGCAGTCGTTCCCTCAAGACGACCCCCGGCCGCCGCGATCAAACTCGTCCTCCACGAGGCCGAACAGCAGATGATCTGCCCAATCGCCGTTAATTTTCAAATAAGCGCGGGCCAGACCCTCGTGCCGAAAACCCGATTTCTCAAGAACGCGACGCGATCCGTGGTTGCTGGGCAGGCAGGCGGCCTCCAGCCGGTGCAACTTCAGCCGCTCGAAACTGTAGGCGACCACGGCGCGCACCGCCGCCGTGCCATGGCCGCGCCCGGCGAAGGGCTGACCGATCCAATAGCCCAGGGTGCCCGTCTCGGCCACGCCGCGCCGCACGTTCGACAGGGTCACGGCCCCGACCAGGGTCTTGCCGTCATCGATGAAGATGAAGAAGGGCCAGGCGTTTCCCAGCTCCATTTCCCGCGCATAGATGGATAGCCGGCGTCGAAAGGCGCCCTTGCTCAGATCGTCCTCGGGCCAGGCCGGCTCCCACGGCTGCAGATAGTCGCGCGACCCGTCGCGCAACCGCGACCACGCCGCATAGTCCGCAGCGCGCGGCGGGCGCAGCAGCACGCCCTCGCCCCGGACCACCGGCCCGGCCACATCGCTCATCCAGTCCAGAAGCGCCATCGCCTCCAGCGTAAAGCACGAACGCGAGGGGTGAAACCAGGCCGCGGACCTCCAACGACGGAGATTCGCACTCCACCCGTTGGACGGAGAGACCCTGCAAGGAGACCGCCCATGGCCGCATCCGCCTTCGAGGCCGCCGTCGCCGTGACCCGGCTGGGCCTGGGCGCGCGTCCCGGCGAGATCGACCGCGTCGCCGCCGATCCCAGAGGCTGGGCGCTGGGTCAGATCCGGGCCGAAGGTGCGCCCCAACCCTCCGGCGCCGCCGTCTCGACCGCTGAACGGATGGAGGCCTTCCTGGCCTATCAGGCCAGCGGGACCGGCCGGCGCGAGGCGGCGGCGCCCGGCGGCGCGCCCGATCCGACGGCCCAGGCCGCGCGTCAGGCCCGGCAGGCGGCGCGGCGCGCCATCACCGAGGACACGGGTCGCGGCTTTCTGGATCGGGTGCGTCTGGGCCTGGAGACCGACCAGGGGTTCGCCGAGCGCTGGGCCCTGTTCTGGGCCAACGCCCTGACCGTCTCGGCCGCCAAATTCACCGCCGGCGCCTTCGTCGACGCTTATGAGCGCGAGGCGATTCGCCCCCATGTCTTCGGCCGGTTCGAGGATCTGGTCCTCGCCGCCGAACAGCATCCGGCCATGCTTCTGTACCTTGACCAGGCCCGATCGGCCGGACCGGACAGCCGGGCGGGGGTGCGCCGCAGGCTGGGGCTGAACGAGAATCTGGCCCGCGAAATGCTGGAGCTGCACACGGTCGGCGCCGACGGCGGCTATGATCAGGCCGACGTCACCGAATTGGCCCGCGCCCTGACGGGATGGTCGATCCCCCGCCAGCAGGATCGGCAGAGGGCGGACGGCGGCGGCTTCGTCTTCCGGCCGGAGATTCACGAACCCGGCGTCCGAACGGTCATGGGCCGGACCTACGCCCAGACCGGCCGCCGACAGGGCGAGGCCATATTGCGGGATCTGGCGCGCCATCCGGCCACGGCCAAGCGGCTGTCGCGGCGGATCGCGGCCCATTTCGTCGCCGACGATCCGCCCCCGGCCCTGGTCGCGCGGCTCGAGACCACCTGGACCGGGTCTCAAGGCGATCTGGCCCAGGTCGCCCGCGCCCTGATCGAAGCGCCCGAGACCTGGACGTCGCAGGCCGCCAAGATCAAGACGCCCTATGAGTTCGTCGTCTCGACAGGGCGGGCTCTGGATGAAGGCCCCCAGCGCCCGCAGCGCCTGCGTCAGGCGCTGGTCGACATGGGCCAGCCGCCCTTTGCGCCGCCGTCGCCCGAGGGCTGGCCCGACACGGCCGCCGACTGGGCCGGGCCCGACGCCCTGGTCAAGCGGCTGAACTGGGCGCGGACCACCGCCGACGCCGCGGTCGTCACCGATGTGAACGCCGTCGCCCGCTCCGCCCTGGGCGCCCGAATGGGCGAGCGCACCCGCGCGGCCGTCGCCCGGGCCGAGAGCCGGACCGAGGCCCTGACCCTTCTTCTGATGTCGCCGGAGTTCCAGCGCCGATGACCCACCCCGCCTTGCATCGCCGCGCCTTTTTGGGCGGATCGACCGCCGGCCTGAGCCTGGCCTTCGTCGGGCGCGCCTTCGCCCAATCGGGCGCTCAAGGCGTCGTGTCGGACAACAAGCTGGTCGTGATCCTCGCACGGGGCGCCATGGACGGACTGTCGGTGACGGTCCCCTACGCCGATCCGAACTATGCGGCCCTGCGCGGCGGCCTGGCCCTGGCCGAGCCCGGTCAGGCCGACGGCGTGTTGGCTTTGGCCGACGGTTTCGGCCTGCATCCGGCTCTCGGCGGCCTGCACGCCCTGTATCGTCGCGGCCAGATGCGGTTCGCGCCGGCCGTGGCCCTGCCTGTGCGGGTGCGGTCGCATTTCGACGCCCAGGACGTGCTGGAGAACGGCGGCGAGAGCCTGCGTCGTCAGGACGACGGCTGGCTGAACCGCGCCATCGTCGCGGCGGGCGGGCGAAGACTGACGGGGCTGGCGATCGGCGCTCAGACACCCCTGATCCTGCGCGGCGAGGCGCCCGTCTCCGGCTGGGCGCCGGGTGGACGGGTGCGCGAGGACGACCGGATCGCCGGCCTGCTGCAAGACCTCTATGTCGAGGATCCGCTGCTGGGGCAAAGCCTGGCGCGCGGCCTGGCGACCGAGGAACGGGCGGCCCTCGACGGCGACGGCGGGCGGGTGGGTCGCAACGACGCCCAGGCCCTGGGTCAGGCGGTGGCGCGGCTGATGACCGGAACCGAGGGGGCGAACGTCGTCGCCCTGTCGCTGGACGGATGGGACACCCACGCCGGCCAGAGGGCGCAGCTCCAGACCCGGCTGACCGGCTTGGACCGGCTGATCGCCGGGCTGGAGAACGGGCTGGGCGAGGACTGGCGGCGCACGGTCGTGGCGGTGGCCACCGAATTCGGCCGCACCGCCCGCGCCAACGGCACGGGGGGCACCGATCACGGCACGGCGTCTTCGCTGATCCTGGCGGGCGGCGCCGTTCGACCGGGCGGCCTGATCGGCGACTGGCCCGGCCTGGCCGACAACCGTCTGTTCGAGGGGCGCGACCTGGCGCCCACCCTGGACGTGCGCGCCGTGTTCAAGGGCGTGCTGCGCGATCACCTGGGCTTGGACCGCGCCCAGCTGGACACGCACGTCTTTCCCGACAGCGCCGCGGAGGCGCCGGCGGTCGACGGCCTGGCCTGATGTCAGGCCGCTTCTGTCAGGCCGCTTCGGGCGTCGTCTGCTTGCAGATGCGGTTCAGGTCCGCCCGGATCGAACTGCCCTGGAAGTGCGAAATGTCGGCGCTGGAATAGCCCTCGGCCGACAGGGCCTTAACCACATCGCCGGTGTTCAGACATTCGGGGGTGCGGGCAAGCTGATAGGCGCGCTCGACCACATGGGTGCGATTCATGACACAAGACCTTTCGTGAGCCGTAACAACGCCTTGGAAGCGCAGCTGTTCCGCCGCTCAGACGCCATAATTCGCGCCGCCTTGCTTTTGTCGGAAAAGCCTGCGCTAATAAGCCTCGTCGATCTCTCTGCGTAACGCCCACTCTCCTTGCGAACGCATGAGTCCAGGCCGATCCCATTCAGACCCGACAGGCCGCAGGGACGTTCCCTCGGTCAACTTCTAACGGAGGTCTCAAAATGGCTACCGGCACTGTCAAATGGTTCAACCCGACCAAGGGTTACGGCTTCATCCAACCCGACGACGGCGGCAAGGACGTCTTCGTCCACATCTCGGCCGTCGAAGGCGCGGGCCTGCGCGGCCTGGATGAAAACCAGAAGGTTTCCTACGAGCTGGAACGCGACAAGCGTTCGGGCAAGGAATCCGCTGGCCAGCTGCAAACCATCGGCTGATTTCAGCTTCACGGCTGATTTGGCGACGGCGGCTCCTCACGGAGCCGCCGTTTTCAATTGGAGCGTCCGCGCTCTTTTGACGTCATCCTGGAGAGACTATTTGGTCTTCTCGATCCACGCCGCAAAGGCGTCGAGGAACTCCTTCAGGAACTCCCGCGTCCCCTCGTTCTTCAGCCTCCCATCCTCCTCGTTCAGCAGGCCGGCGACATTGCCCACATAGGCTTCGGGTTGCTGCATGGTCGGCATGTTCAGGAAGACCAGGGGCTGGCGCAGGTGGTGGTTGGCGCCGAAGGCCCCGATGGCGCCGGGCGAGACGCTGACGATGGCGGCCGGCTTGCCCGCCCAGATGCTGTCGCCATAGGGGCGCGAGCCGACGTCCAGGGCGTTCTTCAGCGCCCCCGGGATCGAGCGATTATATTCCGGCGTCACGAACAGCACCGCCTGAACCGCCGCCATATCCGCCCGGAACCGGGTCCAGGCGGCCGGCGGCGTCTCCGTCTCCAGATCGGGGTTATAGAGCGGCAGGTCGCCGATCTCGACCGGCTCCACCTCCAGCTCGGGCGCGGCCATGGCCTTCATCTCCAGCCCGACGGCGCGCGAATAGGAGCCTTTGCGCAGGCTGCCGACGATCAAGGCGACGCGGACGGACATGGGGCGGCTCCGGATTGTGAGGGTCAAGCGTCAGCATAACCGATGACGACGCAGGATGTTCCCCTTAGGCCCTGAACAGCGCCGCCGCGAAGGCCTCGCCCGCCGGCGCCGCCGACTTCGGTCCCAGGACGGCGCTGGCCGCCTGACGTGCCTCCAACAGACGCGCTCCCGCCGCCCGCACGTCCGCCACCGTCTGCGCCTCCAGCTGTTCGGTCATGGACAGGCTGGAGCGAGGCGCGCCGAAGATCAGGGTCTGGGCGGCGTTGCGGCCGGCCCGGCTCATCGGGTTTTCGTCCGACATCCACAGACCGGCCTTCATCACCGCCTTGGCGCGCGACAGCTCCTTTTCGGTCGGCCCGGTCTCGGCCAGGGCCCGCACCTCGCCCGCCGCCACCTGGGCCAGCTCTTTCGCCCGGTCCGCCGCCGCCCCAGCGTAGATGCCCAGCACCCCGGCGTCTTCATACGGCTCCTGATAGGCGTCGATGGCGTAGGCCAGGCCCCGCTCCTCGCGCGCGCTCTGGAACAGGCGCGAGGCCATGCCCCCGCCCAGGATTTCGCCGAACAGCCGCATCGACGACAGGGCCGGATCGGTCGCCGACAGGGCCGGCAGTTGGAACACCAGATTGGCCTGTTCGATCTTGCGCGTCAGGGTCGCATGGCCGCCGACGAACAGGGCGGGCGCCGGCGCCTCGACGGGGGTCGCGACCGCCGCCCCGAACCAGCGCTCGGCCAGGGCCAGCAGCTCGCCCTCCTCCACCGCGCCCGACACCGACACCACCATCCGGTCGGGCGAATAGAGCCGCGCGCGCCAGGCCTCGACCGCCGCCCTGTCCGCCGGTTTCAGACTGTCGACCGAGCCCAGGATCGGCCGCCCCAGCGGCTGGCCGGCGAAGGCCCGCGTTTGGGCCATTTCGAACACATGGTCGTCGGGCGTGTCGAAGGCCTCGGCGATCTCCTGGGCCACCACGTCCTTTTCGCGCTCGATCTCGGCCGGGTCCAGCGTGGGGCGGAACACCAGGTCCGACAGCACCTGCATGGCCAGCGGCAGCGACCCGTCCAGCCCCCGCACCTCGAAGCTTGTCCGCTCATAACCGGTCGAGGCGTTGATCGTGCCGCCCTCGGCCTCGATCCGTTCGACGATCTCGCGGGCGGCCATGTCGCCGGCGCCCTTGAACACCAGATGTTCCAAAAGGTGGGACCAGCCGGAGCGATCCTCGGGCTCCCACCGCGCCCCGCCCTTGACGGTGACGACGACGGCGAGGGTCTTCAGGCCGGCCATGGGATCGCAGATGACGCGAACGCCGTTGGACAGGGTGTGCAGGGAAGCGGTCAGGAGATGTCCTTCTTATTCCGACGTCGGAGCAAGGCGACATAGAAGCCAAGGAGCGCGATCGCCAGTCCGAACCAGGTCAGGGCGTAGCCGAAATGATTGTTGGAAAAGGCCGCGGGCGGGGCGGAGGGCGTCAGGGCCGCAAACTCGGGATTGGTCTGGGTCACGGCGAACACCGCTTCGGGCCGCACCGGCCCCTGAACCTTCAGGGCCTGGGCCATGGCTGCGGTGTCGCGCGCATAGAAGCGGCCGTTCGCCGGGGCCGGCGTCAGCCCGCCCGGCGGATCGAAGCGGCGGAACTCGCCGATCAGCACCAGGGGCAGGCTGGTCTCGATCACCCGTGGCCGCTCGTTCACCCCGTCGGCGATGAAGCCCCGGTCGATCAGCAGGCTGAAATCCGAACCCGCCGGTTTGCACGCCGAGATCAGCCGCACCCCCGCCTGGCCCTCATGGATGGACTGAAGCTCGACATAGGGGGCGGTCGCCAGACCCGGACAGACGATCAGCGCCTTCCTGAACTCCAGGTCGCCGTCCGCCAGAACCTGATCCAGGGGCGCAGGCGGCTTGGCCGCCGCCGCCTCGGCCGCCGCGATCAGCCCCTCCTTCCACTTCAGCCGCTCGACCTGCCAGACGCCCAGCCCGACCAGCAGGACCAGGGCCGCGACCGTCAGCAGGGTCAAGATCCAGGGAAACCGCCTCATAGATCCTCCCCCGTGGAGCGAAGCGGATCGGGGGAGGAGGACCGCGCAGCGGTGGAGGGGGCGCTCTGATTCCTGTATTGCAGGCCGATCATCAGCCCCCGGCCCGGCCGCATCAGGGCCAGCGACAGGACGACCACCAACGGCAGCCAGACGATCAGATGCAGCCACATCGGCGGATGGTATTTGATCTCAACGACCAGGGCCGAGAAACCGACCACGAAGCCGGCGATCTGCATGATGAAGCTGGCCGGGCCGTCGCCGGTCTGGATGGTCGAAAAGTCCAGGCCGCAGGTTTCGCATCCCGGCCGCACCTTCAGAAAACCCGCAAACAGCCGCCCCTCGCCACAGCGCGGGCAGCGCCCTTTCAGCCCCGCCCGCACGGCGGAAACGGCGACGGCGGGAGACGATGGCTCGCCCCCCGCCGCCGGGATCTTGTCCGTGGTGTCCGGGATCAACCGAAGACGACGTAGACGAAGGCGAACAGGAACAGCCAGACCACGTCCACGAAATGCCAGTACCAGGCCGCCGCCTCGAAGCCGAAATGCTTCTGCGGGGTGAAGTCGCCCGCCAGCAGACGGATCAGGCAGACGGTCAGGAAGATGGTTCCCACCAGCACGTGGAAGCCGTGGAAGCCCGTCGCCATGAAGAAGATCGAACCATAAAGGCCCGAGTTGACCGCTTCCTCGTTGAAGAACAGGTGCTCGTGCAGGATGTGGTTGTATTCGTAGGCCTGAACGCAGGTGAAGAAGACGCCCAGGATCACCGTGAGGACCAGGGCCAGCTTGGCGCCGCTGCGGTCGCCGACCTGGATCGCATGGTGGGCCCAGGTCACGGTGCAGCCGCTCAGCAGCAGGGTCACGGTGTTCAGCAGCGGCAGCTGCCACGGCGACAGAACCTCGACCCCCTTGGGCGGCCAGGTGGACCAGGCCTTGGCGGTGTCGGCCCAGGCGCCGACTTCCGGCGTCAGGGCGCGCGATTCGTGGAACAGCGCCATGTCGAAGAACATCCAGAAGAAGGCGACGAAGAACATCACCTCCGACGCGATGAACAGGATCATGCCGTAGCGCAGGCCGATCGAAACGACCGGCGTATGGTCCCCGCCCTTGGATTCCTTGATGACGTCCGACCACCAGCCGAACATGGACACCAGCACCCCCGCCAGGCCGGCGAAGAAGACGCCCGGCTTGCCCTCGGCCAGGAAGTTGGCGGCGATCGGACCGTTTTCGGCCGGGGCCAGCCCCTTCATCCAGATGACGGCGCCGATGAACATGATCGTCGCGGCGATCGAGGACACCAGCGGCCACGGACTGGGCGGCACGAGGTGATAGTCGTGATGCGGAGCGGCGTGCGCGTCGGCCATGCGTTTCATCTCTATCTTGGGCTGGCGATGAACTCGCCTTATCGGCCAGCTATAACCGCCGCTTTTGCAACACGCCAGTGGATCGGCGCCTTTCCGCCTTGATCCTGCACCGGACGGCCCTACTCCCGCGCCTCCAGGGCGGCGAACGCCTTGGCCGCGAACACCGACAGCGGCTGCGGCAGGGCGTCGAGCGCGAACCAGCCGATGTCCGACAGCTTGTCCGGCTCAGTCAGCCGGGGCTCGCCGGTGAAATCGCGCGTGACATACATCAGCGACAGCCAGTGCTGGCCGTCCGTCGCGATGATCTCTTCGGTCCAGCACAGGAAGTCGACGGCGCCGATCGTCAGGCCGCTCTCCTCCTCCGCCTCACGCCGAGCGGCGTCTGCGGACCGTTCGCCCTGGTCGACCTTGCCGCCCACGATGTTCCAATGCCCCGCCTCGGGCGCCTTCACTCGCTTGCACAGCAGCACCCGCCCATCTGGCCGCTGAATCACCAGACCGCAGCCGACCCCGGGAAAGTCGACGCCGGGACGGGCCATCAGGCGTTCGGCCCCGTCGGCGCATCGACCGACGGATAGAAGGTGTAGCTCAGGGTGATTTCGCGCGCGCCCTTGGCCTCGCGGTCGGTGGCCAGTTCGGGCGCGATGAAATACTGGACCGGGAACTGGCGCGTCTCACCCGCCGCCAGGGTCTGGTCCTGGAAGCAGAAGCACTGCAGCTTCTGGAAATAGGGGCCGGTGTACTCCGGCACGACATTGTATCCGGCCCGCACCTGGATCGGCCGATCCGAGGTGTTGGTGACGTCGAAATAGGCCAGGCCCGTGGCGCCGATCCGCACCCTCTGGGTCGTCTGTTCGGCGCGGAAGGTCATGGGCAGGCCGCGCACATTGGTGTCGAACCGGACCAGCACCGTCTGGTCCAGCACCGTGTCCGGCGCCTTCTCCGCCCGACGCACCGTGCCGTCGAAGCCCGTGACCTGGCAGAACATCCGATAAAGCGGCACGGCGGCGAAGGCCGCGCCCGTCATCCCCATGACGCCCAGGACGCACAGGATGGCGATCAGATTCTGACGGCCCGGCTTCCTCATTGCGGTCCCGCCGTCGTCGCCGCCTCCAACAGGGCGCGTTCGGCCGCCTGATTCTGCTGCAGACGCAGGACGGTGGTGGCGAAGACCAGGACGATGAAGGCCACCAGGGCGGCCGCGATCCAGACGTTGCGCCGTTTGCGGGCGCGCAATTCTTCAGGCGTCAGACGCATGGCTCAGACTCCCAGGCCGGCTATGGCCTCGACCAGGAAGGCCGAGAACAGGGCGACCAGATACAGGATCGAAAAGGCGAACAGATCCCGCGCCGGTTTGGCCTGGACCTTGACCTCATACAATGCGGCCTCGCGTCCCACCGTGTCGGCCTTGTCGGGCTCGTCGCCGGCGCGCGAGCGATAAAGCCGCCAGGCCAGCCCCAGAAAGGCCAGGCCGCCGCCGACCGACACCACGGCGTAGATCAGCCCGCCCATGCCCACCAGGGCCGGCGCCACGGCCGAGGCGACGAAGATCAGCGAATAGATCAGGATCTGCAGCCGCGTAGACTTCGCCCCCCGCGCCACCGGCATCATCGGTATGCCCGCCTTGGCGTAGTCGCCGGCCGAATAGAGGGCCAAGGCCCAGGAGTGCGGCGGGGTCCACAGGAAGATGATCAGGAACAGCAGCCAGGCCTGCCACGGCGCCTCGCCCGTCGCCGCCGCCCAGCCGATCACCGGCGGAAAGGCGCCCGCCGCCCCGCCGATGACGATGTTCTGAGGCGTCCGCCGCTTCAGCAGCAGGGTGTAGAAGCCGGCGTAATAGACGATGGTCAGGGCCAGCAGCCCCGCCGCGAACCAGTTGGCGTTCATCCCCAGCAGCATGACCGAAAACAGGCTCAGGATGACGCCATAGGCCATCGCATCATTTTTCCGAACGCGCCCCGCCGCCACCGGCCGGCCGCGCGTGCGCCGCATCAGGGCGTCGGTCTCGCCCTCCAGCGCCATGTTCAGCGAACCGGCCGCGCCTGCGCCCACGGCGATGCACAGTATGGCGATGGCGGCGACCAGCGGGTTCATCGACCCTGGCGCCATGACCAGTCCGGTCGCGGCGGTGAAGACCACCACCGACATGACGCGCGGCTTCAGCAGCTGGAAGAAGTCTTCCGGCTGGGCGGTCGAAATCGCGGGACGGTCGTGAACGTCTTGGGTCATGGGTGCGGGGGTCATGGATGGGGACCGAATAACACACCCCAAAGCAGAAGGCCGCCCCTTCCGTGGAAAGAGCGGCCCTCCGTTCGGGATCTCAGCCCGGGATCAGTGCTCGTCGCCCTTGACCACCGGCAGTTCGTTGAACTGGTGCTGCGGCGGCGGCGAGGACAGGGTCCACTCCAGGGTCGTGGCGCCCTCGCCCCAGGGATTGGCGACGCCCGGACGGCGACGGATCGCGGCTTCCAGCAGCATGACCAGGAAGACCAGCACGCCGACGATGGTGATCGCATAGCCGATGGACGAGACCTGGTTCCACAGGGTGTAGGCGTCCGGATAGTCGATATAGCGACGCGGCATGGCCTGCAGGCCCAGGAAGTGCTGCGGGAAGAAGATCAGGTTCACGCCGACGAACATGATCCAGAAATGGGTCGCGCCGAGGAACTCGTTGTACTTCACCCCGAACATCTTCTCGAACCAGTAGTAGAAGCCCGCGAAGATGGCGAAGACGGCGCCCAGCGACAGCACATAGTGGAAGTGGGCCACGACGTAATAGGTGTCGTGCAGGCTGTAATCGATGCCGGCGTTGGACAGGACCACGCCCGTCACCCCGCCCACGGTGAACAGGAAGATGAAGCCGATGGCCCACAGCATGGGCGTCTTGAAGCTGATGGAGCCGCCCCACATGGTGGCGATCCAGCTGAAGATCTTCACCCCCGTCGGCACGGCGATGATCATGGTCGCGGCCACGAAATAGGCGCGCAGATTGATGCTCATCCCCACCGTGTACATGTGGTGGGCCCAGACGATGAAGCCGATGAAGCCGATGGCCACCATGGCGTAGGCCATGGCCAGGTATCCGAACACCGGCTTGCGGCTGAAGGTCGAGACGATGTGGCTGATGATGCCGAAGCCCGGCAGGATCAGGATGTAGACTTCCGGGTGGCCGAAGAACCAGAACAGGTGCTGGTACATGATCGGGTCGCCGCCGCCGGCCGGGTCGAAGAAGTGGGTGCCGAAGTTGCGGTCGGTCAGCAGCATGGTGATGGCGCCGGCCAGCACCGGCAGCGACAGCAGCAGCAGGAAGGCGGTGATCAGCACCGACCAGGCGAACAGCGGCATCCGGTGCAGCGTCATGCCCGGCGCCCGCATGTTCAGGATCGTCGTAATGAAGTTGATCGCCCCCAGGATGGAGCTGGCGCCCGCCACGTGCAGGGCGAAGATGGCCAGGTCGAAGGCCGGGCCGACGTGGCCCGTGGTCGACAGGGGCGGATAGGCCGTCCAGCCCCCGCCGAAGCCCTTGCCAGGCCCGCCGTCGGTGAACATCGACAGAACCAGCAGACACCAGGCCGCGACCAGCAGCCAGAAGGAGATGTTGTTCATGCGCGGGAAGGCCATGTCCGGCGCCCCGATCATGATCGGCACGAACCAGTTGCCGAAGCCGCCGATCATGGCGGGCATGACCATGAAGAAGATCATGATCAGGGCGTGGGCCGTGACGGTGACGTTATAGCCGTGCTTGGACTGCTCCACGAGGCCCAGCAGCTGGATCGATGAGCCTTCCTTGAAGATCTGGATGCCCGGCTCGGCCAGTTCCCAGCGGATCAGGCCCGACAGGGCGCCCCCGACCACGCCCGCCATGATGGCGAACAGCAGGTACAGGGTGCCGATGTCCTTGTGGTTGGTCGACAGGAACCAGCGGGTGAAAAAGCCCGGCTTGTGGTCGTCGTGATGATGGGCCTCGGGCGCGTGAAGGGTGTCGCGGGTCGAAATCGTAGCGTCAGCCATGGAACTGCTCGCCTCTTACTGGGCGGCCGGCGCGGCGGGAGCCGCGGCGGGAGCGGATTGAGCGGTCGGCGTCGTCGCCGTCTGGGCGGTCGGGATGTCGGTCTGGGCGCCGGCCTGGGGACCGGTGGTCGCCGTGCCCACCACAGGCGCGCCCGTGGTTCCGGCCTCGACCTGAGCGGTCGTGCCGCCCGGCGCCGCCTCGGGGGCCTTGGGCGTCATCGAGCCGCCCTTGGAGGCGACCCAGCGCGCGAACTCGGCCTGGGTCACGACATTGATCTGAATAGGCATGAAGGCGTGATCGACGCCGCACAGTTCCGAACACTGGCCGTAGAAGACGCCGGTGCGCTCGGCCTTGAACCAGGTCTCATTGACCCGGCCCGGCACGGCGTCGGTCTTCAGGCCGAAGGCCGGCAGGGCCACGGAATGAATCACGTCCGAGGCGGTGATCAGAAGACGCACCGTCTTGCCGACCGGCACCACCATCGGCTCGTCCGCCGCCAGGCGATAGACGCTGTGCGACAGGCCGCGCTCGGCCAGCTCGCCCTCGGGCACCATGTTGGAGATATATTCGGAAACGCCCTGGTCGGGATATTCATAGGCCCAGTTCCACTGGTTGCCCGTCACCTTCACCGTCAGATCGGGCTCGGGCATGTCGTGATAGGCGAACAGCAGCCTGAACGAGAACAGGGAGATGAAGACCAGGATCACCACCGGCAGCACCGTCCAGATGATCTCGACCGTGGTGTTGTGGCTCCAGCGCGCGGGCGTGGCGTTGGCGCGCTTATTGTAGCGGAAGACGATCCAGGCCAGCAGAGCCAGAACCAACAGGGTGATGCCGGTGATCACGGGCATCAGCACGATGTTGTGGAACCAGATGGCGTCGTGCTTCAGCGGCGCGGCGGCCGGCTGAAGGTCGATCCCGCCCGGCGTCGGCTGGCCCATCAGGTCCTGCGCCCACACCGGCGCCGCGGAGATCAGCGCCAGTCCGACAGCCGCCATCGCAGAGGCGGTCGCCGCTCTGGTCCATCTCAGGGCTCGCGTCCCCATTCCCATACGAAGTCCCCATAATATCGTTTCGCAGCAGAGACTTGCGAATGGCTCGCAAATCTTCGCGCGGGCATGTTGGTCCGCCCGACACTTGGTTGAGTCCCTATCGGATCGCCCCTCGCTTGCCAAGCGATCCGCGCGCCCCCTTGCCGCAAACCCGCCGCGATTGGCGGCGGCGGCCTGAGAATTAAACCTTCGTCATGTTTAAACAGGTACCTTGCGTCACAAGGTACCTTGTCGTAGTCAATCTCCATCAAAGGAGACGTCGAGGTGACCGAAACCATCGAGATACAGCTGAAGAAGGGGGTTCTGGGGCTTTGCGTCCTGGCGCTTCTGAACCGGGCGGACAGCTACGCCTATGAGATCGCCAGCCGCCTTTCCGACGCGATCGGCATGGGGGAAGGCACCATCTACCCCCTGATGCGGCGGATGCAGTCGGACGGCCAGGTCGAGACCTATCTGGTCGAATCCTCGTCCGGCCCGTCGCGCAAATACTATCGTTTGACCGAGGCCGGTCGCGCGGCCCTCGCCGCCCAGACCGCCGAGTGGTCGGCCTTCACCACGGCCGTCGAAGCCGTCCTGGCCAGCGACGCGCCCCATATTCAAGAGCCGACGGCTCAACCGGAGGGAACGGAACAATGACGAGATCGGAATTCATCGTCCGTCTCAGAAACGGCCTGGTCGGCCTGCCGACCGCCACGGCGAACGACATCGTCGCCGACTATGAGACTCATTTCGCCGACGGCCTGGCCGCCGGCCGCACCGAGGCCGAGGTGGCCGCCGCCCTGGGCGATCCGGGCCGTCTGGCCCGCGAACTCAAGGCAGAGGCCGGGATCCAGCGCTGGCGCCAGGAGAAGAACCCCTCCGCCGCCGCCGCCGCCGTCTTCGCGGTCCTGGGCCTGGGCGCCGTCGACATCCTGATCCTGCTGCCCATTCTGATGGGGGTGGTCGGGACCATCTTCGGCTTCTTCATCGCCGCCATCGCCCTGTTCTTCTCCGGCGGCGCGATCATGGTGGCCGGGCCCTTCGCCGGCTTCCCCGGCGGCCCCTTCGCCGCGATCCTGATGGGTCTGGGCCTGATGGCCGGGGCCGTCTTCATCGGCGCCCTTCTGACCATCGTCACCGTCTGGCTGGTCAACGGCCTCGTCTGGTTCGCCCGCCTCCACTACCGGCTGCTGAAGCCGGCGCTGGAGCCCCAATCCGACACCCAATCCGAAGGCACGAGCACGGGAGGCTCGCAATGATCCGCACGCTCTTCATCATCGCCGGCGCCGCCCTGGTGCTGTGCATCGTCACCGTGGGGGGCGCCATCGCCCTGGGCGGTCATGATCTGCAACGCCACGGCTGGGCCTGGACGATCAAGGACCGCGACGGAGAAACCATCCGTTTCGAACGGGTCAAAAGCGGAGAGGTCGAAGACCTCGGCCCCTTCACCACCCGCACCCTGGCCTGGACCGGCGGCGACACCCTGACCGTCGATTCCACCATCGACGTGGAATATGTCCAAGGCCCCGCCAACACCGTGGTCGTCACCGGGCCCAAGGCCCTGGCGGACCGGGTCCGACTCGAGAACGGCCGACTGTCCCTGGGCGAGGGCGACGAACGGATCGTCTTCGGCTGGAGCAGCGGAAACTTCTCGGCCCGATCGGAGCGTGACGAACTGCGGGTCGTCGTGACCGCGCCCAACGTCGTCCGCTTCGTCTCCAATGCGTCCGGCGATCTGGACATCAAGGCCTATGACCAGCCCAGCCTGGCCCTGGACGTCTCCGGCTCCGCCGATGTGACCGCCGAAGGCCGCACCGACGCCCTGCGGCTGGAGATCGACGGGTCCGGCGACGCGGATCTGAGGGCCTTGGCGGCGCGCGACGCCACCATCGACCTGTCCGGCTCCGGCGACGCCAATGTCGCCCCGACCGGCGACGTCCAGGTGCGGATCGACGGCTCCGGCGACGTCACCCTGGCGGCCCGCCCGGCCAAGCTGACGACTGAACTCTCGGGCTCCGGCGACGTCTATCAGGACTGACGACGAAAAAGACCCTCCCCCGCTTGCGGGGGAGGGATTTCTTGATTGCAGACAAACCAACCCTTGCTTGACGCTCTTGTCTCCTCCCCACAAGGTGGGGAGGTGGCGCGGCGCGGCTTCGCGCCGTGACGGAGGGGCTCTTGACGCACGAAGGCTCTGTCTCACGCGCTCGGATCCTTCGCCGCGCGCTGACCCCGCCGGAAGCCCGACTTTGGGTGCGCCTGAGACGCCGCGCGCTGGGCGGGTTAAAGTTCCGCCGCCAACACCCGATCGGCGTCTATGTGCTCGACTTCTATTGCCCCGAAGCCAGGCTGGCGATTGAGATTGACGGCGAAAGCCACGCCGGCCGAGCCGAGCGTGACGCCCGACGGACCTGCTGGCTCGAGACGCGCGAAATCGCAGTGCTGCGTTTTCCGGCGGAAGAGGTGCGGGTCAATCTCGATGCAGTGCTCGATTTCATCGTGCTGAAGGCTCGACATCGAATTCGCGGCTGAGCCCCTCCACCACCGCGCAAGAGGCGCGGCGGTCCCCCTCCCCGCAAGCGGGGAGGAGACGGAGTGCTTCGTTCCGCCTTCACCCTGCCCTTCATTCCGGTTAAGCCTCGGTCATGACCTCCGCCCCTCTTCCCGACGCCGGCGCCAACTGGGTGGATCGCCATGCGCCGGAGCGGCTGAAGCCCTGGTTGAAGCTGGGCCGGTTCGACCGGCCCATCGGCATATGGCTGCTGCTCCTGCCCGGCTGGCAGGGGATCGCCCTGGCCCTGGCCCAGTATCGCCAGCCCCCCGGCCTCTATGATCTGTGGCTGTTCGTCGGCTTCGGCATCGGCGCCTGTCTGATGCGCGCCGCCGGCTGCGCCTTCAACGACATCGTCGATCGCGACTTCGACGCCCGGGTGGCCCGCACCGCCCTTCGCCCCATCCCCGCCGGCCTGATCGGCGTCAAACAGGCCTGGGCCTTCGTGATCGGCTGCAGCCTGATCAGCCTCATGATCCTGCTGACCCTGCCCAAGGTCTCCATCCTGCTGGGCGTCGGCTCCTGCGCCCTGGTCGCCGCCTATCCCTTCATGAAGCGGATCACCTGGTGGCCCCAGGCCTGGCTGGGCCTGACCTTCAACTGGGGCGCCCTGATGGGGTTCGCCTCCGCCCTGCCCCTGGCGGCGGCCGCCCTTCTGCTGCCGGCCGACATCGCCGGCGAGTTCCGCCCCTTCCTCTGGTCGCCGCCCAGCGACAGCGGCCACGCCGTCGCCCTGGTCTGGCAGGCCTATGTCCCCGCCGTCCTCCTCTACCTCGGCGGCGTCTTCTGGACCCTAGGCTACGACACCGTCTACGCCCTTCAGGACATCGAGGACGACGCCATGATCGGGGTCAAATCCTCGGCCCGCCGCCTGGCCTCGGCGGTGCGCCCCGGCGTCGCCGTCTTCTACGGGATCAGCCTGGTTCTGGCCGCCGTGGCCGGTCTTTCCGCCGGTCTCGGCCCGCTGTTCTGGCTGGGCCTGGCCCTCTACGCCGCCCATCTGGCCCGCCAGGTGGTCCGGCTGGACCGCACCGACGGCGCCCTGGCGCTGACACTGTTCAAGTCCAACCGCGAGGCGGGCTTCATCCTGCTGGCCGCCCTCGCCCTCGGATCTCTCGGCCAAAACCTGATCGGCCTGTGAAGGAGCCCCCCATGACCTCCACCGTTCGTCTGCTGCTGCTGTCCGCCGCCGTCGCCGCAACCGTCGCCGCCTGCCAGAGGCGCGAAGACAAGGCCGAGACGCCCCCGCCCGCCCCGATCACCGCCGCCCCGGTCGATCCGGCCGCCGCCGGGGCGCCGATGAGCTTCGACTCCAAGACCCAGTACGCCACGGTCAAACTGACCCTGCCGGACGCGCTCAAGTCCAAGCCCGACCTGCACGCTCCCCTCTACGCCGCCGCCGTGCGCGACCTGCGCCAGTTCTCCGAAGGCGCCCAGGCCGACCTGTCCGAGGCGGGCGGCGGACCGAACCCCTATGAAAAGACCATCGCCTTCGACCCCGGCGCCGAGACCGGCAAGCTGTTCAGCCTGGTCCGCACCGATTTCGAATACACCGGCGGCGCCCATCCCAACACCAGCTTCTCGGCCGTCCTGTGGGACAAGGCGATGAAGAAGCAGCTCGGCTTCGCGGACCTGTTCCGCCCCGGCGCCGACCTGTCGGGCCTGAACAAGGCCCTGTGCGACGCCGCCAACGCCGCCAAACAGGCCCGTTCGCCGGGGTCGGAAAGGGCGACTTCGGACGGCAAGATGTGGACCTGCCCCAAGGCCGTCTCCACCCCCTTCGTCCTGGCGCCCAGCACCACCCCGGGCAAGGCGGGCGGCGTCGTCTTCCTGATCGGCGCCTATCAGATCGGCCCCTATTCGGACGGCCCCTACCGCATCGCCGTGCCCCAGTCGGTCTTCCGGTCCCTGCTCAACCCGGCCTACGCCGACGAATTCGCCGGCGCGCCGGTCAAGGCCGGGGACGTCACGCCCAAGGCGGGCTGATCCGCTCGCTCGGCGGGATCAGTCCGCCAGGAACTGATCGACCCGTTGCGCGAACGTCTGCGGCTGATCGGCCATGATGAAGTGGCGGCTGTCGTCCACCCGGATCAGCTTGACCCCAGGCAGGGCGGCGTATTCGCGGCCCCACAGGGCGTCGGCCATGGCCGCAGGCGCCCCGCCGTTCGCGTCTGCGGCGTAGAGGACCGTGACCGGCGTCGTCATGGCCGCCAGTCCGGGGCGGACGTCGGTGGTCATCACCTCATGGATGGCCGTGGCCAGGGCGCGGCGGTCCGAGGCCAGGGCCCAGTCGACCATGGCCGTCCGCGTCGCCGGATCGCGCGCCAGGCCGATCGCCCCCTGTTCTTGGGCCGCCCGCATCGCCGCCTCGTCCTGGCTCAGCATGGCCTGGGCCGCCTGGTCGGCGAAGGGCCGGGCCGTCTCGGGCGTCACCTGCGGGCCGAACAGGGCCGAGAAGAAGGGCAGATTGTCCACCGCCATCACCCGCCCCACGGCCTCGGAATGACGCTGGGCCAGCATCAGGGCCGACAGTCCGCCCATCGAATGGCCGATGACCGCCGGCTTTTGCAGACCGGCGGTCTGGACATAGGCCGCCAGGGCCTCGACCGCCGGCTCCAGCAGCGGCCCGTCGCCGTGGGTCCAGGGCTGACCGGCGAAGCCCGCCAGCTGGACCAGATGGACCCGGTGGGTCGCCTTCAGCCGATCGGCCGTGGCCCGCCACACCTCTCGCGAACAACCATAGCCGGGGATCAGGATCACGTCGGGTCCGCGTCCGACCACCTCGACCGACAGCCGGTCCGAAGCGAAGGCGGGAGCGACGGCCCCCGGCGTCTCGGCCAAGGCGGCGGTCACGCCGATCATCAGCGAGGGCGTGCAGACGGCCAGTCCGAACAGGGCGGCGCGCAGGCGCGGGCGCGCCTTGAAGAAGGCGTTGTACATCGGATGTCTCCTGTCTTGAGGTTTTGAAGTCGGGTCCGCCGCCTCAGGCGTGCGGGTTCTCGAAGATGTCTTCGACCGGACGGCCGAAGGTGGCGGCGATGCGATAGGCCAGGTCCAGCGACGGATCGTGCCGTTCGGTCTCCAGAGCGATCACCGCCTGTCGCGATACGCCCAGGGCCTGGCCCAACTGTTCCTGGGTCCAGCCGCGCTCGACGCGCAGCAGCTTCAGCCGGTTCTTCATCGGCTGGTCCGGATGAAGGGGGCGGTAAGGCCGTACATGCCCCAGAACAGCGGCACGATCAGCCAGGTCTGCATATGGGGCGCCCCGGCGAAGCTCTCGCCGAAGCCCCAGAAGGTGGCGACCGCCATGGCCAGCCCCGAGGAGACGATGAACTGTTTGGCCGTCACCCCCCGCACGAACTCGTCGCTTTCGCGCATCAGGGACAGGACGGCCCAGATCTGGCCGATCACCGGCGCCGACACGACCGCCGCCAAGGCCCAGGCCGCCGGCTTGCCCATCACCTCGTCAAAGGCGTCGGTCGTCATCATGGATACGCAGATCGCCACATAGGGGATGGTGAAGGCCATGATGCGAATGACGTAGCGCCTATGCGCCGGGGTGGTCGATTTTCCGAAACTCATCATATCCCGCTCTCCTCTTGTAAGGCGAACCTGACATCGCCTCCATGTAATGTCAACCTGACTTTTTGTCATTATCGCCTTACATGCCCCGTCCGGTTTCGAAAGCCCCGCAGTTGCGCTAGGATCGGCCCATGCCCGCCGCCCCGCGCATCGCCCCCTCGGCCCTGTTCGCCCCTGACGACTGGCGGCCGTTCCAGACCCGGTCGGCCTGGGTCGGGCCGCTGCTGGTCGCCCATTGCTGGGGGGTCATCGCCCTGGCGGTCGGGGCGGGGGTCCTGATCCCCTGGCTGATCCCGATCTGCGTCATGATCATCGGCACGCGCCAGCTGGGCCTGGCCATATTGATGCATGAGGCGGCCCACGGCGGCCTGGCCAAAAATCTGCGTCTGAACGACTTTCTGGGCCAATGGCTGTGCGCCGTGCCGATCGGGGCGGACCTTGGCGCCTATCGCCCCTATCATCTGAACCACCACCGCTTCGCCCAGCAGCCGGAAGACCCCGACGTGATGCTGTCGGCGCCCTTTCCCGTCTCCCCCGCCTCGCTCCGCCGCAAGATGATCCGCGATCTGACCGGCCAGACCTTCTTCAAACAGAGGATCGTCCTGCCCCTCGCCCTGGCGGCCCGGTCAAAGAGCGCAAAGGGCGAAGCGGCCGCCGATCCCGCGCATGAGTATGACGCGGTGGTGACCGGCCGTTCGGTCCTGCCCTTCCTGGTCTTCAATACGATCCTGCTGGCCGGCTTCATCGCCGCAGGCGTCTGGTGGGCCTTCTTCGCCCTGTGGCTGCTGCCGATGGCGACCTGGTTTCCGCTGGTGACGCGGCTCCGGAACATCGCCGAACACGCCTGCGTCGAAGGATCCGACGCCGACCCCTTCCGCGCGGCCCGCACCACTCGCGCCGCCTGGTGGGAGCGCGCCTTCATCGCCCCCTATTGGGTCAACTTCCATGCGGAGCATCATCTGTTCATGCACGTCCCCTGCTGGAAGCTGCCGGCGCTTCACCGGGCCGTTCGCGCCCGGCCCCAGGCGGCGGGCATGGAGGTGGCGCCGGGCTATGTCGAGGTTCTGAAGACGGCGACCCGCCGCCCGTGACCGTCATCGCCGATCCCGCCGCCTTCATCCGGACCAACACCCGGCTGCAGCCCGTCCCCCATGCACCCGAGATCACCCTGTGGCTGGCGGACGAAGTCACCCCCATCTGGAGGCTGACGGAGGAAGAGCTGGGCGAACTGGGCCTGCCCCCGCCCTTCTGGGCCTTCGCCTGGGCGGGCGGTCAGGCGCTGGCCCGCTATCTGCTGGATCACCCGCAGGAGGTGGCCGGCAAGCAGGTGCTGGACTTCGCCGCCGGTTCGGGTCTGGTCGGTGTTGCCGCCATGCGGGCAGGCGCCGCCTGCGCCCTCTGCGCCGACATCGACCCCTTCTGCGAAGCGGCGGTCGCCGCCAACGCCCAGGCGAACGGCGTGGCCCTGGACTTCGTCGGCCACGACCTCTTGAACACCCCGCCGCCGCCCGTCGACGTCATCTGCGCGGGCGACATCTGCTATGAAAAGCCGATGACCGAGGCCGTCCTGGCCTGGCTGGGTCAGGCGCGGGCGGCGGGGACGCGGGTTCTGATCGGCGATCCGGGCCGGACCTATTTTCCGCGTTCGGGCCTGGACTTCCTGGCCGAATACCGCGTGCCCACGACCCGCGAGCTGGAGGATCAGGAGATCAAGCGCGCCGCGGTCTGGGCCCTGCCCTGAAGGGCGGCGGGAGCGATCGCCGCTCCCGCCGATCCGGTCAGTGGGCGACCGGCTGAACCCCTTGGATCTTCTCGGCCTGTTCGCGATGCCGGCCCTCGGCGAATTCCTCGATCATCTTGGCGTTGAAGGCGGGGATGTCGTCGGGATTGCGGCTGGTCACCAGACCCTGATCCACCACCACCGGCTCGTCCACCACATCGGCGCCGGCGTTTCTCAGATCGGTGCGAATGCTGTTGAAGGCCGTCATCGTCCGGCCCTCGACCACCCCCGCCTCGATCAGCAGCCAGGGCGCATGGCAGATGGCCGCCACCGGCTTTCCGGCGTCGAAGAAGGCCCGGACGAACTTGACCGCATCCTCATTCGCCCGCAGCTGGTCGGGATTCGCCACGCCGCCCGGCAGCATCAGGGCCGAATAGGCCGAGGCGTCCACCCCCGCCACCGCCTTGTCCGCCGTCACCTTGTCGCCCGGCGTCAGATGGTTGAAGCCCTGGAAGTCGCCGGCCTTCAGCGACACGATCTCGACCGCCGCCCCGGCCTCTTTCAGCGCCTTCATCGGCTCGGTCAGTTCGACCAGTTCGACGCCGTCGGTCGCCAGAATGGCGACGGTCTTGCCAGAGAGAGTCTGGGCCATGGGATAACTCCTGATTTGAGGTGGGTTCGCCCTGTTCAACCCCGTGGGTCGACAGGGGTTGCGGCCGCGCTTGGCGAGACGCGATCACACCCCATCTGTCGGTCATGAGACGCGCCCTGCCCCTCCTTCTGCTCGCCGCCGCCCTCGGCCCCAGCGCGGTCCAGGCCCAGGTCGCGCCCTATCCCTATCCTCAGCCCGGCTTCCCCTATCCGGGCGGCGCCCCCGCCGCGATCGCCGATCAGCACCGCTATGAGAACGAGCGGATCCGTCTTCAGGCCCAGGCCAACGCCGCCCTGGCCCGCCGTCTGGACGCCGAGGCGGCCCAGCGACGCCTGACGCTGGAAGCGGCGCGCCAAGCGACGGCGGCGCCGGCCCCATCCGTCCACGATCTCCGCCCGGTCGCCCCGCCGGCGTCCCCATCGACGTCCCCGCCCCCCACGGCTTCGGAACCCCAACGCAGCCTCAGCGAAATCGACGCCTGGCTGGACCGCCCGCGCTGACGCATCCCTTCCCTTCCGTTCGCGTTCTGGCCTAGCTTCAGGCGGAACGGGCGGAGGGAACTCATGCGGTGGCAGGGCGGCAGGACGGGCGGCGGCGGGATCGAGGACCGTCGGGGCCTCGGAGGCGGCGCGCTCGCCGGGGGCGGTCTCGGCGTCGGCGTGCTCGCCGTCATCGGCTATCTGGTCTTCGGCATAGATCCTTCGACCACGACCCAGCTGGCCAGCCGGTTCGGCGGGGTCGGCGCGGAACAACAGGGGCAGGCCGGCACGCCTGAAGATCAGGCCGGACGCTTCGTCGATGTGGTCGGAGGCAATATCAACGACGTCTGGGCGCAGAAGCTGAACGGGTATGAACGCCCGCGCGTCGTCATCTACGAACAGGGCACTTCGACCGGCTGCGGCTACGGCCAGTCGGCCATGGGCCCCTTCTATTGTCCGACCGACCGCACCGTCTATCTGGACCTGGGCTTCTGGCAGGAGATGGAGACCCAGCTGGGCGCCTCGGGCGCCGACTTCGCCCGCGCCTATGTCATCGCCCATGAGTTCGGCCACCACGTCCAGACCCTGACCGGAACCTCCGACCAGGTGCGTCAGGCCCAGCAGCGCGCTAGGGGCGAGGCCGAGGCCAACCGCTATTCGGTCGCGCTGGAGCTTCAGGCCGACTGCTACGCCGGGGTCTGGGCCCGAAACGCCGCCGCCGTGTCGAACGGCGAGGTGGCGCTGGAGCCCGGCGACATCGAAGAGGGGATGAAGACGGCCCAGGCCATCGGCGACGATACGCTGCAACGCCGGGCGGGCGGGCGCGTCTCCCCCGAAAGCTTCACCCACGGCTCCTCGGCCCAGCGGGTCGAATGGCTCCAGCGCGGCTATCAGTCCGGCGACCCCGCCGCCTGCGACACCTTCAGCGGCGCCTGAGCCGCCCAGCCTTCAGACTTCAGTACGGACCTCCCATGCATCCTCGCGCCGGCCAGACCGCTCTCGCCGAAGACCTGATCGACCTGGACGCCCTGCTGGGCGCCTATGAGAGCGTCGTTCCCGACATGGGCGATCCGGGCCAGCGGGTGGTCTTCGGCACCTCGGGCCATCGCGGCTCCAGCCTGGACGGCGCCTTCAACCAGACCCACATCCTGGCCATCGCGCAGTCGATCGCCGACTATCGCGCCGCCCAGGGGATCGACGGCCCCCTGTTCATCGGCCGCGACACCCACGCCCTGTCCGAACCCGCCTTCCGCACCACGGTCCAGGTTCTGGTCGCCAACGGGGTGGAGGTGCTGATCGATTCCGGCGACGGCTTCACCCCGACCCCGGCCGTCTCCCACGCCATACTGACCCATAATCGGACCGGGCGGCGTCAGGCTGACGGCGTCCTGATCACCCCGTCGCACAATCCGCCGCGCGACGGCGGTCTGAAGTACAATCCCCCCTCGGGCGGCCCGGCCGGGAGCGAGGCGACCGCCGCCATCGCCGCCCGCGCCAATCAGTTGATCGAAGGCGGCCTGTCCGGGGTCAAACGCCTGCCCTTCGACCAGGCCCAGGCGGCGGCCGGCCGGTTCGACTTCATGACCGCCTATGTCGACGACCTCGACAGTGTCCTGGATCTGGACGCGATCCGCGATGCGGGGGTCCGGATCGGCGCCGATCCCCTGGGCGGGGCGGCCGTCGCCTATTGGGGTCGGATCGCCGAACGCTGGGACCTGGACCTGACCGTGGTCAATGCGGCCGTCGATCCGCGCTGGGCCTTCATGCCCCTGGACGCCGACGGCAAGATTCGCATGGACTGCTCCTCCCCCTCGGCCATGGCGGGTCTGATCGGCATGATGCAGGGCGGCTCGGCCTATGACGTCGCCTTCGGCAATGACGCCGACGCCGACCGGCACGGGATCGTCACGCCCGACGGGGGCCTGATGAACCCCAACCACTTCCTGGCCGCCGCCATCGCCTATCTGTTCGCCCATCGGCCCGGCTGGGGTCCGCAGGTGGCGGTGGGCAAGACCCTGGTCTCCTCCTCCATGATCGACCGGGTCGTCGCGGGCCTGGGGCGCCGCCTGCTGGAAACGCCCGTCGGCTTCAAACATTTCGTGCCCGGCCTGCTGGACGGGACCGTCGGCTTCGGCGGCGAGGAATCGGCGGGGGCGTCCTTCCTGCGCCGCGACGGAACGGTCTGGTCCACCGACAAGGACGGCCTCATTCTCTGCCTGCTGGCGGCCGAGATTCAGGCGCGCACCGGCGCCGGCGCCGGCCGCCTCTACGCCGATCTGACCGACCGCTACGGCGCCCCCGCCTACGCCCGGATCGACGCCCCGGCCGACCGGGCGCAGAAGGCGCGGCTGGCGGCCCTCAGCCCCTCGGACGTGACCGCCACCACCCTGGCCGGTCAGCCCATCGCCGACATCCTGACCCGGGCCACCGGCAACGGCGAAGCGATCGGGGGTCTGAAGGTCGTGACCGCCGACGCCTGGTTCGCCGCCCGGCCCTCCGGCACCGAGGACGTCTACAAGATCTACGCCGAATCCTTCCTGGGCCCCGACCATCTGGCCCAGGTCCAGACCGAGGCCAAGGCGGTGGTGGCGGCGGCGCTCTCCTGATCGACGTCACCGCCCGACGGTGATCTCCATCGGCCGCGAGACGAACAGGCCCGGCCCGCCCAGGTCCAGCACCAGCCGCCGATCCTCAAAGGCCGCCATGCCGACCAGGGCGTCGGGGAAGCCCGGCACGGCCACATTGTCGTAAACCGCCACCTCGGCCCGGCGATACAGGGCGTCGCCGATGGTCAAGGTGCGCACGACCACCGTCTCGGCCCCTACCACCCCGCCCAGGACGATGCTCTGGCCGGCCGTGCGCGGTCGCCCGTCCAGCAGGCCGGCCGCCTGGGCCGTTTCGCGCGTCACCGCCAGCACGGCCGAGGCGCCGGTGTCCACCACCGCCCGGACCGTCGCCCCCTCGACCGTGATGGTCGTCTCCAGCGCCCGTCCGGCGCGCCGCACCGCGATCGGCGCCAGATCCCGGCCCGGCGTCCAGCCGTCTCTGGCCAGAAACCGCATCCGCCGGCGGTCGGTGTCCAGCTCCAGCACCACCTGGCTCAGCACGTCCTGGCCGATGATCAGGGGCGCGCCCAGACCCTGTTCGCCGGCCAGCGGCCCCAGGTTCAGTATGGCGGTTCTCAGCCCGTCCAGCCTGAGGCCGCCGATCCGGACGTCCAGGGTCGCGGCCCGCCCCATCTGGGCCCCGCCCCCGACCCCATAGGCGACCATCGGCAGGGGTAGGCCCTCGCCCAGCCCCAGTCGATCCACCAGGGCGCGATCAATCACCGAATACTGGGCGCCGGAATCGACCAGGGCCCGGACCGGCGCCCCGTTCAGCAGAACCTCCACCGTCGGCGTCGCCGCGCGCGGCTGAGCATAGCCCAGCCAGCCCGAAGACCCGTCCGGTCCAAACCCCGCCTGGGGCTGTCGCCACAGCACATGGTCCCTCAGCCACCAGGCCCCGGCCACGCCGCCGGCGACCAAGCCCAGCCGGATCAGGAGATCGCGTCTTCTCATGTCTGATCACATGGACCGTCCGGCGCTTGGACGCCAGCGGGGACGATGGTCGCAGGGCCGTCCGCCACTGCGGTTTCGCGCAAGCGAGCCCTCGGAAATCAGCACGAAATTGTCGCAAACGAGCTCGCACGCCGCCCGCCCGACAATTTCCTCCCGCGCAAGGCGAGAAACCGGGTGACGCCGCCGCCCCGTCTGGCTAGGACCAGACCACTATGAGCACCTCCAGCGCCCGTTACGTCTCCACCCGCGGCCAGGCCCCCGAGACCGACTTCGCCGACGCCCTGCTGCGCGGCATCGCCCCCGACGGCGGCCTCTATATGCCGACCGCCTGGCCGAGGTTGTCGCCCTCCGCCTGGGACGGGAGCGCCGACTACAAGTCCATCGCCCTGCAAGCCGTCGCCCCCTTCATCGGCGACGCCCTGCCGGCGGGCGCGCTCGACCGCGCCCTGGACCGGCTGACGGCCGGCTTCGCCCATCCCGCCGTCACCCCCCTGGTGGAGCTTGAGCCCGGCCTGTTCGTGCTGGAGCTGTTCCACGGCCCCACCGCCGCCTTCAAGGATCTGGCGATGCAGCTGGTCGCCGCCCTGACGGACGAGGCCCTGGCGGCGTCCGGCGAGCGTCTGACCATTCTCACCGCCACCTCCGGCGACACCGGCGCCGCCGCCGTGCGCGCCTTCGCCGGCGCCCAATCCGTCGATCTGGTGGTGCTGCACCCGCTGGACCGCGTCTCGCCGGTTCAGCGCAAACAGATGACCACGGTCCAGGCCGACAATGTGCTGAACCTGGCCGTGCGCGGCGACTTCGACGACTGCCAGCGTCTGGTGAAGGGGCTGCTGGCTGAGGAGTCCCTACGCGAACGCGGCCGCCTGTCCTCGGTCAACTCCATCAACTGGGCGCGGCTGGCGGGCCAGATTCCCTATTATGTGTCGGCTGTGGCCCAGCTGGGCGGCCCAGCCACCTTCGTCGTTCCCACCGGCAATTTCGGCGACGCCTTCGCCGGCATCGCCGCCGCCCATATGGGCCTGCCGTCCAACGGCTTCGTCGCGGCGGTGAACCAGAACGACGCCCTGGCCCGCGCCGTCAACGACGGCCTCTATTCGCGCCGTCCCGCGATCGAGAGCGGCAGCGTCTCGATGGACGTCCAGGCTCCGTCCAACTTCGAACGCCTGGTCTATGAGGCGACCGGCCGCGACGGGGACCGCACCCGCGCGGTGTTCGAAACCTTCGCCCGCGACGGCGCCGTGGCCTTCGATCCGGATCTGCTGGCCGCCCTGCGCGCCGCCGTCTCGGCCGTCTCCATCGACGAGACCGAGACCCGCGCCGAGATCGCCCACGCCCACGAAACCTGGGGCCGGGTCGTCTGCCCCCACACCGCCGTGGCCCTCGCCGCCGCCCGCCGCCTCGACCGCTCGACCGGCCCCGTCGTCGCCCTGTCCACCGCCCATCCGTCCAAGTTCGGCGCCTTCGTCTCCGACGTCCTGGGTTTCGAACCCGAACCGGCTCCCGTCATCGCCGCCCTGGGCGATCAGGCCGAACGGATGACGATCGTGGACGCCGACCTCACGGCCGTCCTGGCCGAAATCAGGGCTTAGGACGAGGACGAGATCGCCTGGGTCAGGCGACCCAGGCCGTAGTTCAGCCCGCACTTCACATCATATTGGCGCGCCACGGACAGGATCGGCCGCCAGTCCCAGGTCTTGAACTCGCCGTCGTCGGCCCGCTTCATCAGGGCCTTGGACGCCTCTTCGCGTCCCTGCCACACGGCGGCGTAGATCAGGCCGAACTCGCGCCCGCCCAGGACCGTATCCTCCAGCGTCCGGCGCGACGACTGGGCCAGGGTCGACCCGGCCGAGAACCAGTTGGCGCTGGCGTTGGGCGAGGCCACGCCCCCGATGGCCGCCAGAGCCAGTCCGGCGATGTCCAGGCTGCTGCGGGTCGCATTCCGGTCGATCGAGACGGCGGTCAGATAGCGGTCGCACCGCAGATCGGATTCGGCGACCAGGGCGTAGACCAGCTGCTTGCCCCGGGTCTCGGCGTTCCATTTCGCCCATTGGGCGTCCATCCGGTCCTCGGCGGCCTTGGTCGCCTCGTCAGTGACGACATCGACCCCCAGCACCTGTCCCGTGCCGCCGACGCCCAGTCCGCCTTGGGGCTTCATCTTCAGCGTGGTGCAGCCGGCGGCGGCAAGGCAGGCGGCGATCGCCATGCCCCTCATGGTCATACGCATAGGCGGCCTCCCCTTTGCAGGGGAGACTGCGTCAACAATCAGACGTTGTCAAACCGTCGGTATGCGAACTAGCGGCGACGGCCGCCCGTTAGCATGCCCATCAGCAGCAGGCCGACGCCGGCCACCGACAGGGTGGTCACCAGCGGCCGCTTGCGCGCCTCGGCGGCGACGGTGCGGGCCTTGTCGCGATAGTCGGCCGGGGCCTTTTCGACCAGACGATCGACGGCGTCCATCGCCTTGCCGAAGGTCTCCAGCGACCGGCCCTTGGCGTCCTCAAGAGCGCCCTCGACCTGCAGCTTCTGGTCGCCGACCAGCTTGCCGAAACCCTTCTTGGTCTTGCCGGTCGCCTGATACGCGGCGCCCTCGATCCGTTCGTCAGTCATGGTGAAATCTCATCCTCGGGGAGCGCGGCCGTGGCCGCATCTCCACCAAAACCCCAGCCCGCCCTTCAGTTCCAGCGACAAGGCGGCGCAGGCGGCGGATTTTTCCAATCCCACAGCCGCTTCCCGCCAGCCGGAACCGCGCGCGCCCTCTAGACCCGCCGCGTTCGGCCGTGTCGCCCCGCGACCGGCCTCCAAACGCAAAGAGGAGAGCCCCCGTGTACGCTCTGAAAGACAAGGTCGCCGTCGTCACCGGCGCCAGCTCCGGCATCGGCCAGGCGGCCGCCCGACTGTTCGCCCGCCTGGGCGCCAAGGTGGTGGTTTCCGCCCGCCGAGAAGCCGAACTCGCCGCCCTGGTCGCGGCCATACAGGCCGAAGGGGGCGAGGCCTGCGCAGTCCCAGGCGACGTCTGTGACGAGGCCACGGCCGCGGCCCTGACCACGGCGGCGGAGCAGCGGTTCGGCGGCCTGGACATCGCGTTCAACAACGCCGGCGCCATCCCCGAAACCGCCCCGACGCCGGACCTGTCGGTCGCCGGCTGGAAACAGACCCTGGACATCAACCTGACCGGCGCCTTCCTGTGCGCCAAACATCAGATCCCCGCCATGCAGAGGCGCGGCGGCGGCTCGATCGTCTTCACCTCCACCTTTGTCGGCCATACCGTCGGCTTTCCGGGCATGGCGGCCTACGCCTCGGCCAAGGCGGGTCTGATCGGCCTGACCCAGGTCATCGCCGCCGAGTTCGGCGCCCAGAACATCCGCGCCAACGCCCTGCTGTGCGGCGGGGTGGACACGCCGATGGGCCGGGCCGTCGCCGACACCCCCGAAACCCTGGCCTTCGTCTCGGGCCTGCACGCCCTCAAACGCATCGCCCAGCCCGAGGAAATCGCCCAGGCCGCCGCCTTCCTGGCCTCCGACGCCGCCGGCTTCATGACCGGCACGGCGACACGGGTGGACGGCGGCGTCTCCATCTGCCGGACCTGATCTCGGGGCGATGTCTCCTCCCCTCTGGGGGAGGTGGCGCGGCGCCTCTTCGGCGACGGAGGGGGTCTCAATCCGGATTAGGTGCGGCGGAGAGCCCCCTCCGCCCTTCGAAGCCCCCTCCCCCCAGGCGGGCGGCAGACGGCTCATGTCGCACGAGGAGCGGCGATGAACTTCGGTCTTTTCAGCGCTCTGGCGCGGTTCGAACCCAATCGGCCCGCCGCCCTTCCAATCCGTGTGACAATCCCCGCCCCGGTCTTTGAAAACCGAACCCCTCGCGTTCGGCCCTGCGGCGTCGCTCCCGTCGATTTCGGACAGATCGGACACATCGGACACTCTTTTTCCTGTCCGATCCGGGGTCCCTTCAGACGGTCTCCACCGCCCGCCAGTGATCCATCCGCCGCAGGAAGACCGCCGGGTCCTTGGGCGTCACCAGTTTGGACGGGTCGTGGAAGATGCGGTCGTGTAGGCGGGTGACGGTGAACCTCAGGGCCGCCGCCTCGCCCAGTCGGGGCAGGGCCGCGCGTTCGGCCTCGTTCAGCGGCCGCACCGCCTCATAGCCGCGCTGGAAGGCCGCCAAAGCGTGCGGCATGGGCCGCCCCTCGGCGTCGAAGCCCCAGGCCGACAGGGCGATGGCCAGGTCATAGACCAGCGGTCCGGTGCAGCCGAAATAGAAGTCGATCACGGCCGAAACGGTCCCGTTCTCGAACAGGATGTTGTCGGGGAAATAGTCGGCATGGATCGCCCCGGTCGGCAGATCGTCCGCAAACGGATTATCCAGCCGCACCAGCGCCGCCTCGACCTGATCCAGCAGCACCCGGTCCTCGCCCGAGGCGCCCGCCGCGCACCGGTCCGCCAGCCGCCGCCACATGGCCGGCCCGACCGGATTCTCGCGCCGCCCGGCGAAGCCGGACGCCGTCTGGTGCAGCCGCGCCAGCACCGCCCCCGCCGCGGCCTGATCGGCTTCCGACGGGCGCCGCAGCCAGGCGCCGGTCTTCCATTCGATCACCGCCGCCGCCCGGCCGTTCAGCCGCCCCAGCCATCCGCCCGAACGGTCCTCGATCGGGGTCGGGCAGGGAAAGCCCCGCCCCGCCAGATGGGCCGTCAGCCCCAGGCAGAAGGGCAGAGACGCCTCGTCCGTCCGCGCCTCGAACAGGGTCAGGACGAACCGCATGCGGCTCGCGCCGTCCTGGGTCTCCAGCCGGTAGTTGGTGTTCTCCACCCCCTCGGCGATGGCGGTCAGCTCGACCACCTCGCCCAGGTCGTAGCCGGCCAGGAACGCCCTGGCCTCGTCCAACGAAACGGGGGTGAAGACGGCCATGGCCTAGTTCAGGCCCGCGTCGGCGCGGCGCGCGCGCACGATCTCGGCCAGATCGGCCATGATGCTCTCGGTCGTGGCCCAGCGGCCGGCGCCCCGGCCCCGGCAGCGCCACACCCGCCCGTCGGCGCCGTAAACCTTCAGGGCGTTGCCCTCGCCGCGCAGGCTGGAGAACAAGGGGTCGCCGTGCCCGGCCGTCAGCTTGACCGACGGCGTGATGACCCCGTCCTTCAGATGGGCGGCGCCGATCTGGCGCACCCCGCCCTCGGCCGACGTCGCCTCGGTCAGGCAGTCGCGCGGGACCTCGCCGTCGGGCGAGCGGCCGAAGGCCTCGTGGCACAGCAGCCGCACCTTGGCGGCGGCGTCCAGCCCCTCCAGGTCCGCCGACGGATCCTCTTCCGCAAAGCCCGCCGCCCGGGCGTCGGCCAGGGCCTCGGCGAAGGCCGCCCCGTCGCCCAGCCGCTCCAGCATGAAGTTGACCGTGCCGTTCAGCACCGCCTCGAACCCGACCACCTCGCCGGCGGCGCGGGCCGCCCGCACCGTCTCGATCATCGGCGAGCCCCCGCCGACCGAGGCCGACCAGAAGATCCGTCGCCCCTTGGCCTTGGCCAGATCCTGAAGCCCGCCGGGATCGCGGCTGACCGCCTGTTTGTTGGCGCTGGCCACGTCGCAGCCGGCCTCCAGGGCGGCGCGGATCACCGCATGGCCCGCCTCGCCTTCCGACAGGGCCTCCAGCACGATGTCCGGCTTCTTGGCCCAGAGGACCGCCGGGTCGGCGGTGAACAGCGATTGTGGGCAGGCCACGTCGCGGACCTTCTTCGGGTTGCGCACCAGCACCCCCACCACGTCATAGCGCGGATCGTTCAGCAACCGCGCCAGGACCCCGCCGCCCACCACGCCGCAGCCGGCGACCGCCACCTTCAGCGGCGGCAGGGCCGGCGCCGGTCCGGGGGGCGCCGACCGCTTGCCGATCACCGTGCCGTCGGCCCGGTCCAGGGCCGCGACCTCGATCTCCACGCCCCGGCTCTCGCCCAGGTCGATCGCGTCGTGCTGAACCAAGGCGCCGCCTAGCTTGCGCGCCACGTCCCAGGAGGCTCGGCGATAGCGCAGGGCCGGGGCCGTCCGGTCGTTCGGATCGTGGTCGTACAGGCCGTCGACGTCCTTCACCAGCCGCACCGTCTTCAGGCCCAGTTCCGCCGCCAGGAAGACCGCCGTCAGGTCCGATCCGCCCCGGCCCAACAGGGCGATCCGCCCGTCCGGCCGCACCGCGCCGAAGCCGGGGACCACCACCACCTCGTGCCGGTCCAGCGCCTGTTTCAGATGGTCGGGCCGCAGGCCGCAGGGGCGCGAATGCTCCGGCTCGCCTTCGGCGACGATGCCCAGTTCCCGCACCGACAGGGCGCAGGCGTCCAGGCCGATCCGGTCGCAGGCGATGGCCACCAGGGCCGCCGACTTCTCCTCGCCCAGGGCCACATAGCCGGGCAGCAGTTCGTTGGAATGGGCCAGGCCCAGGGCCCGCGCCTCGCCCAGCATCTGGTCGGTCGCCCCGCCGAAGGCCGAGACCACCGCCACCACCTTCCGTCCCGCCCGCACATGGCCGTAGACGGCCGAGGCCACCAGCGGCGCCTCCGCCGGGGTTCGCAGGATCGACGACCCGAACTTCAGCACCACCACCTCGGCGGCGGGCTGTTTACTCGGTTCGAGGTTCTCGGATTTCTCTACGACGGCGAGGGAGGCTGACATTGGGTTTCTCGGGCGATGTTCGGAAGGGGTGGGGTGAAATGAAAAACCCCGCCTGGCGGACCGGGCGGGGTTCGGGTTCTGCGGTTGCCGGCGTCCGGCGCGCTAAACTCGTCCCGCCCGTGAGGGCATGGTGGTGGTGGCGCCGGTGGTGCCGCCAATAATCGAGCCGCCAATGGTCATGCCGAAGGCCGTCGCGGCGAGGCCGGCGACGGTCGAAACTTCGGCGATGAGCAGGTGCTGGCGCACAGGTCTGATCCGGTTGAAATCTGAGCCTAGGGTGATCGGACCCCACCCTCGCTGTCAAGCCGCATTGGATGATTTTTTCGCAACGACGACTTTCGGGGTCGTTTCAGACCAGCCAAGGCCGCGCGAACTATCAACTTGGGTTGAATTTTTCGCTTGACCGGCTCCGCTTGTTTGATCAACGTAAGATCACTCATCAAGACCGGCTGAGGGATTAGGCCCTTTGACGCCGGGGCAACCATCGGGTTCCGCCCGAAACGGTGCCAACTCCTGCGGGGTCCTTCGGGGTCGCGAGAGATGAGTGGAGCATCGACTAGGCGACGCTCCACGATCTGTCACCGCATCGAGCCTTGCTGAGCGAGAACGATGCGGACGACGATAGATGACCCTGGCTGAAACATCCCTGCTCGAAGAACCCGACTGTCGGCCCCAGCCGACGGCCAAGCCTGCGCGCGAACGCGGCGGAGCCCGCGACGTGATCGTTCCCCTTCCCGCCGACTTCCGCCTCGCCTCGGGTGAAAGGCTCAAACAGCCCCACGTCATCGGCCGTCTGCACGGCCGCGCCGGGGCGCCCGTCGTCGTGGTGGCCGGCGGCATTTCGGCCGGCCGGTTCGTCCACCGCACCGAGACCAACGGCCTGGGCTGGTGGTCCGGCGCCGTCTCCGTGCGCGGCCCCATCGACCTGTCGCGGCTTCAGGTCCTGGCCGTCGACTTCGCGCCCGGCCAGGAGTTCCAGGATGCGCCCGTCACCATCACCACCCACGACCAGGCCCGCCTGCTGGCCCTGGTTCTGAACCATCTGCAGGTCGAACGGGTCGCCGCCTTCGTCGGCTGTTCCTACGGGGGCATGGTCGCCCTGGCCTTCGCCGAACTCTATCCCGACTGGGCCGAACAGCTGATCGTCGTCTCGGCCGCCCACCGCGCCCATCCCCAGGCCACGGCCTGGCGCGGCATCCAGCGCCGCATCCTCCAGTTCGCCGTCGACGCCGGCCGCCCGGAAGAAGGCGTCGCCCTGGCCCGCGAACTGGCCATGACCACCTATCGCACGGCGGAAGAGTTCAACGACCGGTTCGACACCACCGCCCCGGCCGCCGTCGGCGGCGCCTATCCCGTCTGCGACTATCTGACGGCGCGGGGCCAGGCCTATCGCACCCACACCACCCCGGCCCGCTGGCTGTCGATGTCGGATTCGCTGGATCGCCACAGTGTGACGCCCGAGGCCATAACCACCCCCGTCACCCTGATCGGCTTCACCTCCGACCGGCTGGTGCCGATCGACGACATGCGCGAACTGGCCGCGCGCCTGCCGACCCTGTGGCGCTTCGTCGAGGCGCCCTCCCTCTACGGCCACGACGCCTTTCTGAAGGAGGACGCCTTCGTCGGCGAAGTCCTCCGCGCCGCCTTCAAGGATATCCAAGCATGACGACCCGCCCCGCCAGCCCGCACACCATCGCCGCCCGCACGGGCGTGGATACGGACACGGCCCACGGCGCGGTCATGCCGCCGCTCTATCTGTCGTCCAACTATTCCTTCGCCGGTTTCGACCAGAAGCGGAAGTACGACTACAGCCGATCGGGCAATCCGACCCGCGACGTCCTGGCGGAGACCCTGGCCGAGCTGGAGGGCGGCGCCGGCTGCGTCATCACCGCCACCGGCATGGCGGCCGTCGATCTGCCCCTGGCCCTGCTGGAGCCCGGCGACCTGCTGATCGCCCCGCACGACTGTTACGGCGGCACCTGCCGCCTGCTGAACGCCCGCGCCCGCAAAGGCCATTTCGAGCTGCTGCTGGTCGATCAGGGCGATCCGGAAGCCCTCGAAGCCGCCCTGGCGCTGAAGCCCAAGCTGGTGCTGGTCGAGACCCCGTCAAACCCGCTGCTTCGTCTGGTCGATGTCGCCGACATCTGCACCCGCGCCCATGCGGCGGGCGCCAAGGTCGTCTGCGACAACACCTTCCTGTCGCCGGCCCTTCAGAACCCAATCAAGCTGGGCGCCGACTTCGTGGTCCATTCCACGACCAAGTTCATCAACGGCCATTCCGACGTGGTCGGCGGCGCGGTCGTGTCGGCCGACGCCGAGGATCACCAGACCCTGGCCTGGTGGGCCAACTGCACCGGCGTGACCGGCTCGCCCTTCGACGCCTATCTGACCCTGCGCGGCGTGCGCACCCTGTTCGCCCGGATCGAGCGGCAGCAGGCCACGGCCGGCGCGATCGCTGAAAAGCTGGCCGCCCACCCGGCGGTCAAGGCCGTCCACTATCCGGGCCTGAAGTCCCACCCGAACCACGCCCTGGTCGCGGCCCAGCAAGCGGGGCCGGGCGCCATGCTCAGCTTCGAACTGACGGGCGGGACCGAGGCGGTGCGGACCCTGGTCGAAAGCCTGGACGTCTTCACCCTGGCCGAATCCCTGGGCGGGGTCGAAAGCCTGATCGCCCATCCCGCCACCATGACCCACGCCGCGATGACGCCGGAACAGCGCGCCACCGCCGGCATCGGCGACGGCCTGGTGCGGCTGTCGGTCGGGCTGGAACATGTCGAGGATCTGATCGCCGACCTGTTCCCGGCGCTGGACGCCCTCACGCCGGCCGCAGCGGCCGAGGCGGCGTAAATTTTCGCTTGCAGAAGGGACCGATCCGGGGCAAATGCGCCGCCCCGGCCGCGGTCCCTTCGTCTATCGGTTAGGACGTCAGGTTTTCAACCTGAAAAGAGGGGTTCGATTCCCCTAGGGACTGCCACCGGCGCCGTTCATCGGCGGCATGACGAGGCGTATTGAGAAAGCGCTCCGCCTCCAGATTAAGATTTCAGTAAGCATTTTGTTCGGATCGAGACACCAAGTCATTCGAATCACGGACTTTTTTCGGACGCAGTCAGGAACTATCCACAGGCGTTGTGGTTAATTCCCCGTTAGCGCGGCGCAGAAGCGCCTGTCCTTCTGAACCGAGATTCTGATGTATATCGCCATCGCCCGTCCGGCGGTGGAGCCCCAAGGCCCCGACGCCGTCGCCGTCCCCGGCTCTCCCGCCATCCTCGAATTGTCGCCGCGCGCCCTGCATGCGCGCCTTCTGGAAAACGCCGCCCTCAGGCGGATGCGCGGCCTGGAGCGCCGCCGCGAGCATCGGCTGGAAGACGCCGACTACTGGCTGCACGCTGCGCCGATGGCCGTGCGAAAGGCCAGCGCCCTGCGCGAGGACAAGAGTTTCGCCCCCCTGCCTTGATCAGTCTGCGAGGTCGCCTGGCCTGATCAGCGGAGCTCCGGCGTCCGACGTCTCAGCGAGGCCGCCAGCTTGTCCAGCTTTTGACGGGCGGACTTGGGGCGGACGCGTTTGCGGTGCTCGAAGCCGCCGCCCCACCGCTGATGCATCGCCGCGTCCAGATGGGGATGGCGGTCATGCTGGTGCACGACGGCGCTGGCCGTGCCGTCCGGGTTGACGACCCGGCCGCCTTGCACCGACAGAAGGTCGCCCGGCGTCAGGCCCAGGGTCGCCACACGGCCATAGTTGGGCTGGACAGTCGCCGCCGCCAGACCCTGATGGATCGCCATGTTGAAGGCCGCCTGATCCGCGCCGAAGGCCCCGCCGATTTCGGAACGCGGAATGGCGGCCAGCGACAGGATCAGCCGCGACAGGCGCGACACCTCGACCCGCGGCCCCACGAGGGTGCCCACGCACAGGCAGGAACGATCCGCCAGGGCCGTCGCGGTCGCCTCTCCGAACAGGGCGCGCAGATATTTCATGTTGAAGGCATGAGCGCCCAGGGGGGCGTCAGCCTCGATGAAGACTTCCAGCCCGTGCGGATGGGGCGCGAGCGGCGGGGCCTGGAAGACGACGTCACGCACGTCGCAGGCCAGGGCCGCGCCCGGCCGATCGCCCAGCAGGCCGGCGAAGGCGACAAACCTCTGCATCACCGGATGGGGCGCCCAGCCGCGCCAGGTCGGCGCGTCCACGGCGGTCACGTCATTCTGGGCCAGGAACTCGCGCAACTCGGCGTCCGTATCCACCACCAGGGCGACAGGACCGTCGAACACCGCCCGCAAGGACCGCACGAAGGGCGCGACATCGGCCGCATCATAGCCGGTGGCGTAGCCGACCACCACATCGCCGTCAGGCAAGGGGGTCATCCCGCGCTCCGCCTCCAGCGCCTGGGCCAGCCAGTCCAGATAGTCCGACCGGGCCGCTGCCTGGTTCATCGGCTCAGCGCGCGGCCATCAGATCGGCGAACCGGTCGAACAGATACAGGCTGTCCGTGGGTCCGGGCGAGGCTTCGGGGTGGTGCTGAACGCTGAAGATCGGCTTGTCCTTGACGGCGATGCCGCAGTTGGTGCCGTCGAACAGGCTGACGTGGGTTTCGGTGACGGCGTCGGGCAGGCTGTCGCGATCGACCGTGAAGCCGTGGTTCATCGAGACGATCTCGACCTTGCCGGTGGTCAGATCCTTGACCGGATGGTTGGCGCCGTGGTGGCCCTGATCCATCTTCACCGTCTTGGCGCCCAGGGCCAGGGCCAGCATCTGGTGGCCCAGGCAGATGCCCATCAGGGGCTTGCCGCTGGCGACCAGCTTCTGGATCTCCGGCACGGCGTATTCGCCGGTCGCGGCCGGATCGCCCGGGCCGTTCGACAGGACCACGCCGTCGGGATTGCGCGCCAGAACCTCTTCCGCCGTGGTCGTGGCCGGGACCACGGTGATCTTGGCGCCGGTCGAGGCCAGGGCGCGCAGGATGTTGCGCTTCACGCCATAGTCGATGACCACCACCTCCTTGCGGCCTTCGGTCTTGGGATGACCCTCAGGCCATTGCCACAGACCCTCGTTCCATTCGAAGGCCTGCAGCGTCGAGGCGGGCTTGGCCAGGTCCAGACCCACCAGCCCGGTCCAGGCCTTGGCCTGGTCGACCAAGGCTTCCAGGTCGAAGTTTCCGTCCGGATCATGGGCGATGACGGCATGGGGCGCGCCCTTGTCGCGGATGATCTTGGTCAGGGCGCGGGTGTCCACCCCGGCCAGACCCACGACGCCGCGCCGCTTCATCCAGTCGTCGAAACTGGCGTCCGAGCGATAGTTGGCCGGATCGGTCGGAACGTCGCGGAAGATGGCGCCCCGCGCCGAGGTGTCGGACCCGCCGCCCATCTGTTCGATGTCTTCGACATTGGTCCCCACATTGCCGACGTGCGGGAAGGTGAAGGCCAAGATCTGGCTCATGTAGGACGGGTCGGTCAGGATTTCCTGATAGCCGGTCATGGCGGTGTTGAAGACCACCTCGCCCAGGGCCGATCCGACCGCCCCGACTCCGATTCCCTGAAGGATCGTGCCGTCTGCAAGCGCGAGAACGCCTGTGGCGCCCGGAAGAATCTTGGTCGTCATGGGCGCGCTCCTAAACACGAATCCAGCCCGAAAGGAGGCCGAAGACAAACGGCGGGCTCGTTAAGCCCTGCCGTCCGCTCCGTCAACGTCCGCAGGATCAGGCCGGGCCGATCAGACGGAACTGAGCCGCCGAACCGCCCTGGGCGTGCGGGGCCAGCCACAGGTCGAACAGGCCGGGTTCGATCCGGTAGGCGCCGTCCTCGCCGATGAAGCCCAGCTGACGCGGGTTCAGGGTGAAACGCACCGTCTGGCTCTGACCGGGACGCAGGCTGACCCGTTTGAAATCCTTCAGCAGACGGCCCGGTTGGGTCAGGCTGGCGACCCGGTCGTGGATATAGAGCTGCACCAGTTCCTCGGCCGGGTGGGAGCCCCGGTTGGTCACGGTGACGGCGACGTCCAGCGTCCCGTTCCACGGCAGTTGATCGCTCGCCATCTCAACCGGCCCATAGACCACCTCGCCATAGGTCAGGCCGAAACCGAACGGATAGAGGGCCGTATTGGTCGTCTCGCGATAGCGGGCCTTGTATTCCTCGACCGGCAGGTCCGGGTTGGCCGGACGTCCCGTGTTCTTGTGGTCGTAGGAATAGGGCTGCTGGCCCGACTTGTGCGGGAAGCTGATCGGCAGGCGGGCCGAGGGGCCATGCTCGCCGAAGATCACGTCCGCTACGGCGTGGCCCATCTGCTCGCCCAGGAACCAGGTCACGACGACGGCTTGGGCGTTCTTGACATTGCCCTCCAGCGCCAGGGCCCGGCCGTTGCGCAGCAGGATGACCATGGGCTTGTTCAGAGCGGCCATGGCGTCCACCAGAGCCATCTGCGGCGCCGGCACGACGATCTCAGTGCGGGACTGTGCCTCGCCCGACATCTTCTGGCTTTCGCCGATGGCCAGCACGATGACATCAGCGTTGGCGGCCGCACGGACAGCCTCGTCGATGCCGCCGTCCAGCGCGCTCTCGACGCCGGAGCCGCGCGCGACGGTCAGGGCTTGCGGATCGCTCATGGCGGCGCGGAAGCCGGCCTCCAGCGAGACGCGACGCTCAGGCGCGCCCCAGATGGTCCACGGCCCCCAGACATTGTCCACGTCATCGGCGAAGGGGCCGATCAGGGCGATCTTCTGGCTCTTGTTCAGCGGCAGAAGGCCGTTGTCGTTCTTCAGCAGGACCACGGACTTGCGGCCCGCTTCGCGCGACAGGGCGATATGATCGCGCGAGCCGACCACGGCCTTCTCACGCGCCACGTCCGTGCCGCGATAGGGATCGTCGAACAGGCCCAGCGCCGCCTTGGTGTGCAGCAGACGGCGCACCGCCTCGTCCAGTCGGGCCATCGACACCTCGCCCGAGGCGACCAGGCTGGGCAGATGCTCCAGATAGAGGCCCGAGACCATCGACACATCTACGCCGGCGTTGAAGGCCAGGCGAGCGGCGTCGCGGCCGTCCTCGGCGAAGCCGTGGGCGATCAACTCCTGTTCGGAGGTGTAGTCCGAGACGACGAAGCCCTCAAAACCCCATTCGCCGCGCAAAATGTCGGTCAGCAGTTTGCGGCTGCCCGAGGCCGGCACCCCGTTCAGGTCGTTGAAGGCGCTCATGATCGACAGGCAACCCGCGTCCACCGCCGCCTTGAACGGCGGCAGGAAGACCCCGCGCAGGGTCTGTTCGCTCATGTCGGTGGTGTTGTACTCGACCCCGCCGACGGCGGCCGAATAGGCGGCCATGTGTTTGGCGGTGGCCAGGACGGCGTCGCGGTCGTCCAGCCCCTTTTCACCCTGGAAGCCGCGCACCCGGGCGGCGGCCAGCAGATTGTTCAGCAGAACGTCCTCGCCGGCCCCCTCGACGTTGCGGCCCCAGCGCTGATCGCGGGCCACGTCCACCATGGGGGCGTAGGTCTGGTGCACGGCCGAGGCCGCCGTCTCCACCGCCGCCGCCCGGGCGGTGCGATAGGCCAGTTGGGTGTCGAAGGCCGCCGCCTCGGCCAGGGGCACGGGGAAGATGGTCGACAGGCCGTGGATCACGTCCGCCGCGAACAGCAGCGGGATCTTCAGCCGGCTCTCTTCCATCGCGACCTGCTGGATGCGGCGGCCGGCCTCGGCGCCGATGCCGTTGAACAGGCTGCCGACCTTGCCTTCGCGGATCATGGCGGTGACGCGGGCGGGATCGCCCGTGCCGTCCAGCGGGTTCACCGCCGTCGGCATCCAGCGGAACGGATCGGCGAGCAGATTGAGCTGGCCCGCCTTCTCCTCAACCGTCATGGCCGAAATCAGATCCTCGATCCGCTGGCGGTGACGCTGAACGGCGCGGGCGGTTTCGGCGGAAGCAGGCATGGAATACACTCCGGCGCCCATCAGGGCGAGAAGCCCGAGGCCAGACAAGAAGTTTCGACGGGAAGCCGAAGGCTTTTCAGGTCGCGTCTTAATGGGGCGCTCCTTCGGGGCAGATGGATCGGCGAACTGGTGGCCTAACCTCTGGCGACCGCCCCCGTCCAGACCCGCGCCGCATGTAAATGATGTAACAGGCCCCGGCCCCCTTCAACCCGACATCAGGCTTAAGGCCAAGCTCAGCCCAGGGCGATGTCCAGGAACATCATGCCGACCAGACCGATCATCAGCCCGATCATGGAGCCGTCGCCGGTCGATCGCTCGCGCGTCTCGGGGATGATCTCTGCGGTGACGACATAGATCATGGCTCCGGCCGCCAGACCCAGGCCCCAGGGCAGGGCGCCGGGCAGGACGCCGACCACGCCCGCGCCGATCAGCCCGCCGACCGGCTCGACCAGACCCGAGGCCAGGGCGCCCGCAAAGGCGGCGATCCGGCCATACCCCAAGGAGGCCATGGCCGCCGACACGGCCAGGCCTTCGGGCATGTTCTGAATGCCGATGCCGAGCGTCGTCGCCAGCCCCTGGTGCAGGTCGCCGCCGCCGAAGCTGACGCCCACGGCCGCGCCTTCCGGAAAGTTGTGCAGGGTGATGGCGATGATGAACAGCCAGATGCGGCGCGCCAGATTTTTCGACTGGGCCGGTCCGATCGCCAGCATGTCCACCGGCGCGAACCGGTTCATCAGGCCGATGACCGTGGCCCCGATCAGCACCGCCGCCGCCATGGTTCCCGCCGCCCAGCCGCGCGACGCCCCGCCCGTTTGCAGCACCTCCACCCCCGGCATGATCAGCGAGAAGAAGGAGGCCGCCAGCATCACCCCGGCGGCGAAGCCTAGGAGCACGCTCTGGGTCTGCTGACCGGGCCTTTTGACCACCAGCATCGGCGCCGCGCCGACCGCCGTCATCAGACCGGCCGCCAGACTGCCCAGGGCGCCTGCGGCGATAGGGGACAGGGATTCCATCATCGCCCTGCTGTGACGGCACAGACGACAAGAGACAAGCGGCGATCGGCCGTTTAGAGAAACCTTCATGTCCCAGGCCGCCTCCCCCGCGCCGCGTCCGGACGCCGCCTCCGCCCTGGGGGCCGCCCGCCGGGTCGTGGTCAAGATCGGATCGTCTCTGTTGATCGACGCCGAGACGCGGCGGCCGACGCGCGACTGGCTGGCCGCCATGGCCGAGGATCTGGCGCGGCTGAGGACCGAGGGGCGCGAGGTGATCGTCGTCTCGTCCGGTTCGATCGCACTGGGGCGCGGCCGCCTGCCGAACCTGGGCGCGCGGCTGGAGGACAAGCAGGCGGCGGCCTCGGTGGGCCAGTCGCTGCTGATGGCCGCCTGGTCCGAAGCCCTGGCCCCTCACGGCCTGGTGGCCGGGCAGGTCCTCTTGACCCGAGACGACACCGAACGGCGTCGGCGCTGGCTGAACGGCCGCGCCACGGTCGAGGCCCTGCTGGCCCACGGAGTGGTGCCCATCGTCAATGAGAACGACACCGTCGCCACCGAAGAGATCCGCTATGGCGACAACGATCGGCTGGCGGCGCGCACGGCCCAGCTGGCGCGGGCTGATCTGCTGATTTTGCTGTCCGACGTCGACGGCCTCTACACCGCCGATCCACGGCGAGACCCGAACGCCGTCCACCTGCCTCTGATCGAGAGCCTCGGCCCCGACGTCCTGGCCATGGGCGGCGGCGCCAACGCCCAGGCCGGGGTCGGCACGGGCGGCATGGCGACCAAGCTGGCGGCGGCACAGATCGCCCGCTCGGCCGGCTGCGCCACCGTCATCGCCTCGGGCCAGACCCTGTCGCCTCTGAGCGCGGTTCGCACCGGGGCGCGCGCCACCCTGATCACGGCGCCCGACACCCCGATGGCCGCCTATAAGCAGTGGATCGCCGGCAGCCTGTCGCCCGCCGGAACCCTGACGCTGGACCCCGGCGCCGTGGCCGCGCTGAAGGCCGGCAAAAGCCTGCTGCCCGCCGGGGTCACGGCCGTCTCGGGCGATTTCGAAAAGGGCGACTGCGTGCGCCTGATCGACGCCGAGAACCGGCCTGTCGGGGTGGGCTTAGCCGCCTACGCCGCCGAAGAGGCCGCCCGCATCCGGGGCCGCCGCAGCGATGAGATCGAGTCCGTTCTGGGCTATCGCGGCGCCTCGGTCCTGATCCACCGCGACGACCTGGTGCTGGACGACCGATGACCGAGACTCTGACGCTGAACGAACAGATGCTGGCGCGGGGCCGATGCGCCCGCGCCGCTGCGGCGGGTCTGCGCGACGCCCCGGCCGGCGCCCGCACCCGCGCGCTGGACAGCCTGGCCCGACGATTGACCGCCGCCGAGGCGGACATTCTGGCCGCCAACGCCCGAGACGTGGCCGCAGCCCGTGCGAACGGCATGGCCGAGGCCCAAATCGACCGATTGCTGCTGACCCCCGCCCGCGTCGCCGGCATGGCCCAGGCGGTCAAGACCATCGCCGCCGTGCCCGATCCCCTGGGCGTCGAGACCGAGCGCTGGACCCCCGCCAACGGCCTGGACATCGCGCGGGTCCGCACCCCGATCGGCGTGCTGGGCGTGATCTATGAGAGCCGCCCCAACGTCACCGCCGACGCCGCCGCCCTGTGCATCCGCTCGGGCAACGCCGCCATCCTGCGCTGTGGATCGGATTGCCTCCAGTCCTCCCTCGCCATCGCCGGCCTGATCGCGGAATCCCTGGCGGAGGCCGGCCTGCCGGCGGATGCGGTGCAACTGGTCGATACGCCCGACCGCGAAGCCGTCGGCCTGATGCTGGGCGGGCTGGAGGGGGCGATCGACGTCATCATTCCGCGCGGCGGCAAGAGCCTGGTGGCCCGCGTCCAGGCCGAGGCCAAGACCGCCGTCCTCAGCCATCTGGAGGGGCTGAACCACACCTATCTGCATGAGGCGGCCGATCTGGAGGTCGCGCGCGCGGTGGTGCTGAACGCCAAGATGCGACGGGTTTCGGTCTGCGGCGCGACCGAGACCCTGCTGGTGGACCGCGCGGCTGCCGAACGCCTGCTGCCCCCGGTCGCCGCCGACCTGATCGCCGCCGGATGCGAACTGCGTGGAGACGATGCGGCGCGGGCCCTGGTCCCCGCCATGGTCCCGGCGACGGAGGCGGACTGGACCACCGAATATCTGGCGCCCGTCCTGGCGGTTCGGGTGGTGGAGGATCTGGACGCGGCCGTGGCCCACATCGCCCGCTACGGTTCGGGCCATACGGAGGCGATCATCACCACCGACGCCACGTCCGCTGAACGGTTCGCCGCCCAGGTGGACAGCGCCATCGTCCTGATCAACGCCTCGACCCAGTTCGCCGACGGGGGAGAGTTCGGCTTCGGCGGCGAGATCGGCATTTCGACCGCCCGCCTGCACGCCCGCGGCCCGGTTGGCGCCGAACAGCTGACCACCTACAAATACGTTGTGCGGGGTCAGGGCCAGACGCGGCCGTGACGCAAAAAGGCCGGAGATGTTTTCCGCCTCCGGCCCTTTCGGATCATTTCATCACGGCCTCAAGCAGCGCGAAGCGCGATCGGCCCAAAAGCAACCCTATGCTATGCCCTCGGGCAGGGCATAGGCGATCACATAGTCGCCCTTCGGCGTCTCCATGAAGTGATGGCCGCCCGCCATGATGACGAGATACTGGCGGCCGTTCTGCTCATAGATCATCGGATTGGCCTGGCCGCCGGCCGGCAGGACGTCGGACCAGACGGTCTCGCCCGTCTCGATGTCGATGGCGCGGATCAGGTCGTCGGTCGCTGCGGCGATGAAGATCAGGCCGCCGGCCGTCACCACCGAACCGCCGTTGTTCGGCGTGCCGATCTCCAGCGGCAGGTGCGAGGGGATGCCCCACGGCCCGTTCTTGCGCGCCGTGCCGAACGGCCGGTCCCACAGGGTCTTGCCGGACCGCATGTCGATGGCGGTGATGCCGCCGTACGGAGGCTCCTTGCACAGCAGGCCCGTCCACTTCACGCGCCAGCCGGCGTTGACGTCGATGGCGTAGGGGACGCCGATCTGCGGATCGCCGGCGCCTTCCCCCTTGGACAGGCTGCCGCCGCGCACGCTCGCCTGCTGCTGCTGGGCGATGTAGCGAGGGTCGTCACGCGGGAACCAGCCCCTCTCATTGGCCTCTTCGCGCGGCACCAGCCGGTTGTAGTTGGGCATGTCGTTGTAGTTGGCGATGATCACGCCGCGCACAGGATCGACCGCCACGCCGCCCCAGTCGGAGCCGCCGTTATAGCCGGGATAGTTGATGTAGTGGTTGGTCGATGGCGGGGTGTAATAGCCCTGATAGTCGGCCTTCCTGAAGTTGATGCGGCAGAACATCTGGTCGATGGGCGACATGCCCCACATGTCCCGCTCCTCCAGATTGGGCTTGCGCAGGGTGGCGAACAGCGAAAAGGGCTGGGTGGGCGACCGCTGGCCCTGTTCGGTTCCGCCCGTGGTCGGGACCGGACGTTCCTCGACCCCATGCAGCAACTGGCCGGTGGCGCGGTTGAACACATACATGTCGCCCTGTTTGGTGGGCAGCAGCAGGGCCGGAACCACGCCGCCCCCCGTCGGGAAGTCGATCAAGGTCGCCTGAGAGCCCAGGTCGAAGTCCCAGACGTCCTTATGCACCGTCTGGAAATGCCAGCGGGGCTTGCCGGTCGTCACGTCCAGCGCGACCAGGGCGGTGGAGTATTCATTCTCGGCCGGTCGCCGCGAGCTGGACCAGTAGTCGGCGGACGAATTACCCATGGGCAGATAGACTAGGCCCAGCGCCTCGTCCCCCGTGGCCGTGGTCCACATATTGGGCGTGCCCGGCGTATAGGTCTCTCCTTCCGGCGGCAGGCCGTTGCGGTCGGGGCGCATCATGTCCCAGGCGAAACGCAGTTCACCCGTCTCCACATCGAAGCCCTGGATCACGCCCGAGGCGTTCCAGCGCTTCTGGCCGTCCAGCACCTGATGCCCCGTGACGATCACCCCGCGCACGATCACAGGGGCGGATGTTATCGAGACCATGCCCGGATAGGGCTCGCCCATGCCGCGCTTGATATCGACGGCGCCGTTCTGGCCGAAGGCGGGACAGGGGCGTCCGGTGCGCGCATCGACAGCGATGATGCGGCCGTCCAGAGTGCCCTCGACGATCTTGGTCGCGCACGGCTCGGCCGCGTCGGCGCCGGCCCGCGCGTGATAGGTCACGCCCCGGCAGGCGGCCGTATAGGGGATGTTCTCGTCGGCGACCTGAGGATCATAGGCCCACTTCTGTCGCCCCGTGGCGGCGTCCAGGGCGAACAGTTTGTTGCGGGCAGAGCAGAGATAGACGGTGTCGCCGATCTTCAGAGGCGTGGTCTCCGCGCCCCATCGTTCTTCCGGCAGATCGCCGGTGCGGAAGGTCCAGGCCCGTTCCAGTCGACCGACATTGTCCTTGTTAATCTGCGTCAGAGGCGAATAGCGCTGGGCGCTGTCCGTGCCGCCCCAGGCTGGCCAGTCGGCGCCGGTCTTCAGCAGGGCCGGGTCGTTGTAGGCGCCGCGCGCGCCCGGCGCCGGGCTGGCGATCAGAGCGCGGTTGGCCTGGGCCACGGCGAAGCCGAACACCACCGTAAGGACCGCCAGTCCCAGGGCGCCGCCGCCCGCCAGCCGTTTGCCGCCCCGCCCCATCAGCACGGGCAGGCTAGCCAGAACCAGGAACATCAGAACCAGCGGGCCGATCAGACGCGGGACCAGGGCCCATCCGTCCAGCCCCTTTTCCCAAAGCGCCCAGACCAGGGTGAACAGGAAGGCGCCGCCGTAGATCCAGGCGCCCCGCACGTCGCGCAAGACCAGCAGCACGCCCGAGGCGATCAGCAGCAGGCCGACGATCAGATAATACCAGGAGCCGCCCAGGGCCGCGAGCTGCGCCCCGCCGAAGACGAGGATCGCTCCGATCAGGGCGATCAGGAGGCCGAGGAGCAGCGTCAGCCATCCTCCCAGCCCAGTCGGCGTGGTCCATCTCGGCATGGAGCCCCCGTTTTCGATTGCGGTTGAGACGAGCTCAACGAACGGACGCCGCCCAGGTTCCGAATTTGGCGCCTACAGACCCTAAAGCCGTTCCAAGTGGAGCGGCGGGCGCACACATTTATCGCCACATTGCGCGCATATCTGATCATTTGTTGCGATTTTCTCGAGCAATAGCCCGTAGCGGCAATAATATTTGCCTCACACCGCCGCTTTGCTGCATATGCGAGGGATGCATAAGACCCTGAAGCAAGGCGGGACTTTCGTGGTCGAACCCCGCCGCCTGTCCAAGGCCTCCGCCGAACTGCGCACACGCGGTTTCGGTGAGATCACGATTCCGCCCTCGACCGAGACGGCGGAGAAACAGGCGTCGCGCTGCACCGACTGCGGCGTGCCGTTCTGCCAAAACGCCTGCCCGCTTCAGAACAACATCCCCGACTGGCTGCGCCTGTCGGCCGAGAACGAGCCGCGCGAAGCCTGGCGCGTGGCGTCCCTGACCTCGACCATGCCCGAAATCTGCGGCCGCATCTGTCCGCAGGACAGGCTGTGCGAAGGCGGCTGCACCCTGAACCAGTCCGGCTGGGACGCCGTGACCATCGGCTCGGTCGAGGCCTGGCTGGGGGATCAGGCCTTCGCCAACGGCTGGGTCGAACCGATCCGTCCCCAGGCCGAACGGGGCGAGAGCGTCGGCATCGTCGGGGCGGGACCGGCCGGTCTGGCCGCCGCCGACCGGCTGCGCAGCGAAGGCTATCAGGTCACCGTCTATGACCGTCATGACCGGGCCGGCGGCCTGCTGATCTACGGCATTCCCGGCTTCAAGCTGGAGAAGCACGTGGTCCAGCGGCGCGTGGACCGTCTGATCGACGGCGGCGTTCAGTTCGTCCTGGGCTGCGAGGTCGGCAAGGACGTGACCCTGACCGAGTTGCGCGACCGCCATGACGTGGTCCTCCTGGCCATGGGCGTCTACCAGCCCCGCGTCCTGTCCGCGCCGGGGCGGGGCCCGGACTCCACCGTGGCGGCCCTCTCCTATCTGACGCACCAGAACCGGCGCGACCTAGGCGACGCCGAACAGGACGGCTGGCACGAGGCGCGCGGCAAGCGGGTGGTCGTGATCGGCGGCGGCGACACGGCGATGGACTGCGTCCGCACCGCGATCCGCCAGGGCGCGGCCAGCGTGACCTGCCTGTATCGCCGCGACCGCGAGAACATGCCCGGCTCGGCCCGCGAAGTGGTCAACGCCGAGGAGGAAGGTGTCGTCTTCGAATGGCTGGGCGCGCCCAAGGCCCTGCTGTCCCAGGGCGATCGCGTCACGGGCGTCCGCGCCGCGCGGATGCAACTGACCGAGGCGGCCCCCGGCGAGCGGCGCGACATCGTGCCCGTGCCCGGCGCCGACTTCGATATTCCGGCCGACATCGTCATCGAGGCCCTGGGCTTTTCGCCCGAGCCCTTCGCCGCGCATGAGCCGAACCTGACACTCCGCGACGACGGCACCATCAAGGTCGGCGCCGTCAGCTTCGCCACCAGCCTGCCCGGCGTCTTCGCCGCCGGCGACGCGGTGCGCGGGGCCTCGCTGGTCGTCTGGGCTGTGCGGGAAGGCCAGGACGCCGCCGCCGAGATCGATCGTTACCTGAAGACCCGCACCGAGGAGGTCGCGGCATGACCGATTGGCTGAACAAGTACGAACAGACCCGCGACCGGCTGGAAGCCGAAAACGCCTATGACCGCAGCGCCGAGCGCGACGCCTGCGGCGTGGGCCTGGTCTGCTCCATCGACGGCACGCCGCGCCGCGACGTGGTCGAATATGCGATCCGCAGCCTGAAGGCCGTGGCCCACCGCGGCGCCGTCGATCCCGACGGCCTGTCCGGCGACGGCGCCGGCGTCATGTGCGAACTGCCGCAAGGCTTCTTCGCCGACCAGGTGGCCTCGATCGGTCAGTCCGTGCGGCCCGGTCCGATCTGCGTGGGCCAGGTCTTCCTGCCGCGCACGGACCTGGGGGCCCAGGACCGCGCCCGCGCCATCGTCGAGACCGAGGCCCTGCGCGCCGGCTTCTGGATCTACGGCTGGCGCCAGACGCCCATCGACCTGTCGGTCGTCGGAACCAAGGCCGGCGCCACCCGGCCCGAGATCGAACAGATCATGCTGGCCCCGCCGCTGGACGACGCCAGCCAACCGCTGGACGGCGAGGCGCTGGAGCGCGAACTGTATCTGTGCCGCCGCCGCATCGAAAAGACGGTCAAGACCGAGAACCTGGCCGGCGTCTATATCTGCACCCTGTCCGCGCGCTCCATCGCCTACAAGGGGATGGTGCGGGCCGAACTGCTGGGCGACCTGTATCCCGACCTGGAAGACCCGCGCTTCGTTTCGGCCTACGCCGTCTTCCACCAGCGCTATTCGACCAACACCTTCCCGGAATGGAAGCTGGCCCAGCCCTTCCGCATGCTGGCCCACAACGGCGAGATCAACACGCTGAAGGGCAATCTGAACTGGATGAAGTCGCACGAGATCCGCATGGCCGCCCAGGCCTTCGGCGACCGCGACCGCGAGGTGAAGCCGGTGGTTCAGCCGGGCGGGTCGGACTCGGCCGCCCTGGACAATGTGATGGAGGTGCTGGTCCACGCCGGTCGCCCCGCACCGATGGCCAAGGCCCTGCTGATCCCCGAGGCCTGGGCCAAGGACGACGTCGTCATGCCGCCCGAACACCGGGCCTTCTACGCCTATTGCAACGCCGTGATGGAGCCGTGGGACGGTCCGGCCGCCATCTGCGCCGCCGACGGTCGCTGGATCGTGGCGGGCAAGGACCGGAACGGCCTGCGCCCGCTGCGCGCCGTCGAGACGGTCGATGGTCTGCTGATGGCCGGGTCGGAAGCGGGTCTGGTGCCCATTCCCGAAAGCCGGGTGAAGCGGCGCCTGCACATCGGCCCCGGCAAGCTGATCGCCGTCGATATGAAGCATGGCCGGGTCTATGACGAGCATGAGGCCGTCGACGCCCTGGCCGCCGCCCACCCCTATACGGAGTGGCTGGACAATATGGTCGATCTGGAGCCGATCATCGGCCCCGGACCGGAACCGCGTTCGGCCTCCGGCGAGGACCTGACCCGCCGCCAGATCGCCGCCGGCTACAGCCGCGAAGATCTGGATCTGCTGCTGGACGCCCTGGTGCGCGACGGCAAGGAGGCGGTCGGCTCCATGGGCGACGACGCCCCGCCGGCGGTTCTGTCGGCCCTGCCGCGCCCGCTGAGCCACTATTTCCGCCAGAACTTCAGCCAGGTGACAAATCCGCCCATCGACCCCCTGCGCGAAGCCGGGGCGATGAGCCTGAAGACCCGGTTCAAGAACCTGGGCAACATCCTGGCTCAGGAAGAGGCGCAGACCGACGTCTTTGTTCTGGACAGCCCCGTCCTGACCAACGGCATGTACGAGCGGATGGTCGCGACTGTCGGCGCGGGTTCGACCGTGGTCATCGACTGCAGCTATGACGTCCCGGCCGACGACGCGCGGCCCGGCGCGGGACTTCGCGCCGCCCTGGACCGGATCATGGACGAGGCCGAGGCCGCCGCCCGCGACGGCGCCGCCCTGATCGTGCTGACCGACCAGCAAAGCTCGGCGACGCGACTGGCGGCCCCGATGATCCTGGCCACCGCCGGGGTTCACGGACGCCTGACCGCGGCGGGTCTGCGGACCTATTGCTCGATCGTGGTCCGCACCGCCGAGACCCTGGACCCGCATGGGTTCGCGGTTCTGGTCGGGGTCGGCGCCACCACCGTCAACGCCTGGCTGGCCCAGGACCTGTTCCAGGAGCGTCTGGACCGAGGTCTGTACCCCGGCCTGACCCTGCGCGACGCCTGTCTGAACTACAAGAAGGGCATCGAGGCGGGCCTCTTGAAGACCCTGGCGCGCAAGGGGATCAGCGTCATCTCCGCCTATCGCGGCGGATGCGAGTTCGAGGTGCTGGGCCTGTCGCGGGCCCTGACGGCCGAGTTCTTCCCCGGCGCCCCGTCGCGCATCTCCGGCATCGGTCTGGCGGGGCTGGAGCAGGCGGCGCTGAAGCGGCACAAGGTCGCCTGGGGCGAGGCCCAGCCCTCCCCCGCCATCGGCGGCTTCTTCAAGATTCGTGCGGGCGGCGAGGCTCACGCCCACGAGGCCAAGACGATCCATCTGCTGCAGGACGCCTGCAACCGGGGCGACTACCGCCGGTTCAAGCAGTTCTCGGAAGCCGTCAGAAACCAGCCGGACCTGTCGCTGCGCGACCTGCTGGACTTCCGCGAAGGGACGCCGATTCCCATCGATCAGGTCGAGAGCGTGTCGGACATCCGCCGCCGCTTCCTGACCCAGGCCATGTCCCTGGGCGCCCTCGGCCCCGAGGCGCATGAGACGCTGAACATCGCCATGAACCGCATCGGCGCCCGCTCGGTCTCGGGCGAAGGCGGCGAGGATCCCGAACGCTATCACCCGCGCCCCAACGGCGACGACGCCAATTCGGCGGTGAAACAGGTGGCCTCGGGCCGGTTCGGCGTCACGGCCGAATATCTGAACCAGTGCCGCGAGATCGAGATCAAGGTGGCCCAGGGCGCCAAGCCCGGCGAGGGCGGCCAACTGCCCGGCTTCAAGGTGACCGAGTTCATCGCCCGGATGCGCCACGCCGTGCCCGGCACGACCCTGATCAGCCCGCCGCCGCACCACGACATCTATTCGATCGAGGATCTGGCCCAGCTGATCTATGATCTGAAGGCCATCAACCCAGACGCCAAGGTGACGGTGAAACTGGTGTCCGCCTCGGGCATCGGGGCCATTGCGTCCGGGGTGGCCAAGGCCAATGCCGACGCCATTCTGATCGCCGGCCACAACGGCGGCACCGGCGCCTCGCCCCAGACGTCGATCAAACACGCCGGCCTGCCGTGGGAGATCGGCCTGGCCGAGGCCCATCAGGTGCTGACGCTGAACAATCTGCGCGGCTCGGTGACCCTGCGCACCGACGGCGGGGTCCGCACCGGCCGCGACGTGGTCATCGCCGCCATGCTGGGCGCAGAGGAATACGGGGTCGGCACCGCCGCCCTGATCGCCATGGGCTGCCTGATGGTGCGCCAGTGCCATTCGAACACCTGCCCTGTCGGCGTCTGCTCTCAGGACGAGCGACTGCGCGAAAAGTTCACCGGCACCCCGGACAAGGTCGTGAACCTGTTCACCTTCATCGCCGAGGAGACGCGCGAAATCCTGGCCTCGATCGGCGCCCGGACGATGGACGAAATCATCGGCCGCACCGACCTGTTGCGTCAGGTCCGGCGCGGCGGGGCGCACCTGGACGACCTCGATCTGAACCCCCTGCTGGTTCAGGTCGACGAGGGCGCCGCCGGCAAGTGGGCCGACAAGGGGCGCAAGCCCATCGCCGACAGTCTGGACGCGCGGGTGCTGAAGGATGCGGTGCGGTTCCTGGATCGGGGCCAGACGCTGGAACTGTCCTATCCGCTGAACAACACCCAGCGGACGGTCGGCGCCGCCGTCTCCTCGGCCATCGTGCGGCGTTTCGGTTCCCAGGGTCCGGCCGGACGGCTGAAGCTGCGTCTGGAAGGCATCGCCGGCCAGAGCTTCGGCGCCTTCGCCGCCAAGGGTCTGGAACTGCACCTGACGGGCGAGGCCAACGACTATGTCGGCAAGGGCCTGTCGGGCGCCGAGATTTCGATCCGCACGCCCGAATGGCGCGAGGATCAGCTGATCTGCGGCAACACCACCCTGTACGGCGCCACCTCGGGCCGGCTGTTCGTCGCCGGCGCGGCGGGCGAGCGGTTCGCGGTGCGCAACTCGGGCGCGGAAGCCGTGGTCGAGGGCCTGGGCGCCCACGGCTGCGAATATATGACCGGCGGCCGGGTGGTCGTCCTGGGCTCGGTCGGCTGGAACCTGGCGGCGGGCATGAGCGGCGGCGAGCTGTTCGTGCTGGACCAGCCGGGCCACGCCGAGCGCGCCCTGAACGGCGATCTGGCGGGCGTGACCGACATCGACGCGGCCGCAGCCGAACGACTGCGCGAACTGGTCGAGGCGCACCTGGCCGCGACGGCCTCGCCCTTGGCGCGGCGCCTGTTGAGCGACTGGGACAACACGCTTGACCGTTTCGTTCGCATCGTACCGCTCACGGACATTGTCAGGGCGGAGGAACGGCTTAAGACTTCGGCCTGAAGCCTGGTTGCGCCGTTCCTTCCTCTCCTCCCCGAGACGCCTGAAATGACCCGAACCGCCGCCCTTTCCGCCTTCACCGCCGTCGGGGCGGCGTCGCTCGCCTCACCGGCCCTGGCGGCGCCCGCCCTGTTGGCCCACCAGGCGCCGCTGGTCATCGACAATGCGGCGACGGCCTGGATTCTGACCTCCACCGCCCTGGTGCTGCTGATGACCCTGCCGGGCCTGGCCCTGTTCTACGGCGGCATGGTCAGGAAGAAGAACATCATCAGCGTCATCGCCCAGTCGGCGGCGGCCTTCGCCCTCGTCTCGGTGCTGTGGTTCCTGGTCGGCTACAGCCTGTCGTTCGGCAAGGGGCCCGACGCGGTCAACGGTCTGATCGGCGGGGTCCAGGCGGCCTTCCTGAACGGGGTGACGATGCAGACGGCGCACAGCCTGCTGCCGGGCCTGCCCGAACTGTTGTTCGTCAGTTTCCAGATGACCTTCGCCATCATAACCCCGGCCCTGATCGCCGGCGCCTTCGCCGAACGAATGAAGTTTTCGGCCAGCCTGCTGTTCTTCGCCCTGTGGCACCTGATCGTCTATGCGCCGATCTGCCATCAGGTCTGGGGCGGCGGCTATCTGGGCGGACTGGGGGTGCTGGATTTCGCGGGCGGTGCGGTGGTTCACGTCAATGCGGGCGTCGCCGGCCTGGTCTGCGCCCTGGTGCTGGGGCCGCGCCACGGCTTCGGCCGCGACAACATGGCCCCGGCCAATCTGGTCTATAGCGCCATCGGCACCGGCCTGCTGCTGGTCGGCTGGATCGGCTTCAACGCCGGGTCGGCCGGGGCGGCCGACGCCCTGGCCGCCACCGCCGCCTTCAACACCATCCTGGCCGCCGCCGCCGCCGCCCTGGGCTGGATGGCGATCGAATGGTTTGACCGAAAGCGCCCGACCCTGCTGGGCCTGCTGTCCGGCATCGTGGGGGGTCTGGTCGCCATCACGCCCGCCGCCGGCTTTGTCGATCCCAAGGGCGCCTTCTTCATCGGCCTGATCGCCGGCCCGGCCTGCTACGCCGGAGCGGTCTGGCTGAAGCACGCCCTGAAATATGACGACAGTCTGGACGCCTTCGGCGTGCACGGGATCGGCGGCATCGTCGGCGCCCTTTTGACCGGCGTCTTCGCCACCACCAGCGTCAACGCCCTGGCGGAGGGGGCGACCGTCTGGAAACAGGCCGTCGGCCTGGCCGGCGCAATCGCCTGGAGCGCGGCGGGCACCTTCCTGGTCTTGATGATCTGCAAGTTCACCACCGGCCTGCGCGTCGCCAGGGACGAAGAGGTCGAGGGGCTGGACTATACCCAGCATGGCGAAGCCATCCACTGAGGTCATGGACAGGGGCGGTTGATCCCGTCCCCGTCCGCCCCCATCTTCATCTGTGATCGAAGGTCTTGCCGTTTGCGGGAGACCGTCGGTCGGTCGCTTTTTCGAGGACCCAGATGACGACGACCCGCACCGTTCTGTTCGACAGCCCCTTTCTGCTGGGCTTTGACCATACACGCGCCCTGATCGACCGCGCTGCAAAGGCCGCCGCCGAGAGCTATCCGCCCTATAATGTCGAGCAGATCGCCGACACGGGCGTTCGGATCAGCCTGGCTGTCGCCGGCTTTTCGCCAGACGAGCTGACGATCACGCTTGAGGGGCGTCAACTGATCATCGCCGGCAAGCGCGACGAGGCCGGCAAGGGCGAACAGGCCTTCCTGCATCGCGGCATCGCCTCTCGCGGCTTCGTCAGGAGCTTCGTCCTCGCCGACGGGCTGGAGGTTCAGGGCGCGCGGCTGGAACACGGTCTGCTGCACGTCGATCTGATCCGGCCCGAGGCGGAACGCCAGGTGCGGCGCATTCCCATCACGGCGGGCTGAAAAGCGCGGCCGTTCGAACCGCCCGGCGATCCGGGCGTTGTGAAATCAAAGGAGGCGGTCCTATGACGCCGATTATGACCAAGGAAGATTTTGCGGGCCTGGGCGCCCCTGACCTCGTCTATGTGCGCGAGGTGAAGGCGTCCGACCTGCTGGAAGAGGCGGTCGAGATGAAGGACGTCGCCTTCGACCCGAACCAGTCGCTCTACGCCGTCCACAGCGCCGACGGCGAACGCCTGGCAGTGATGCTGGACCGCGACACCGCCTTTGCGGCCGCCGTCGCACACGAGCTGGAGCCCGTCTCGGTTCACTGAGCGGAAAGGGAAGACGCCGCCGCGCCTGCTGTCAGGCGGCGGTCGCGGGAGCGTCGTCCTTGACGAAGAGGGCGCGGATCGCGTCGGCGGTGTGCGCCTGACGCAACTGCTCCCTCAGCTCGGCTGAACGCAGGGCGCGAGACGCCGCGGCCAGGGCGCGCAGATGCTCGGCCCCATCCTTGGGCGGAGCGAACAGGGCGAACAGAAGATCCACCGGGCGATCGTCGACGGCGTCATAGGCGACCGGCGAATCCAGGCGCACGAAGACGGCCGAAACCCGATCGATCTCCTTCAGCCGGGCGTGCGGCACGGCGACGCCCGACCCAAGGCCGGTGGAGCCCAGGGCTTCGCGCTCCAGCAGGGCTTCGAACACGCGGGTCTGATCCACGCCCATGGCCTGGGCCGCCGCCTCAGCGACCGCGTGCAGCGCTTGCCGCTTGGAAGAAGCGCCGCCGCGCAGCACTACGCCGTTGGGCGCCAGGAGGTCTGCGATATGCATTGTAGCCGACTCCAGACAGGCGAATGGCTGTCGCGGGCGCCCCTTTAGAGGCTCCCGCGACAAAGTCAAACGCGGCTGTTCACCTAGTGGCCGTTGGTCTTGCCGGTGCGCTCGGGGTCGATCCAGCCGACATTGCCGTCAGGACGGCGATAGACGACCGACAGACCGCCGTGGGCGGCGTTGCGGAACAGGACGACCGGATAGCCCGTCATGTCCAGCTCGAGCACGGCCCGCCCCACGGTGATGGTGCGGATCTCATGCTCGGTTTCGGCGATGACCATGCCGACCGGGGGCGGACCGTCGCTGTCGCCGGCGTCGCCGAAGACGTCGTCCTCCACGCTGTCGGGATCCCGCAGCACGATGCTGCGGGCGACTTCGCGCGCGGCGTCTTCGGTCTTTTCAGGCGACAGACCCTTGGGTCCGATATGGTGGTCCTTGAGCCGGCGCTTGTAGCGGCGGACGCGCTTTTCGAGACGGTCCAGCGCCTCGGTGAAGGCGGAGTGGGCGTCGCCGCCCATACCCGTCGTCACCAGAGTCTGGCCCGACGCGAGGCGGACCCAACAGTCCACCTTGAAGCCGTGGCCGTCCTTGGACACCACGACCTCGGCGTCGTCACCGCCGCGGGCGAAGTATTTTCCGACCCCTTCTTCGAGTTCCTGGGAGATGCGCGAGCCTAACGCTTCGCCGACATCCACTTGCTTGCCGCTGACTTGGACTTGCATAAGGATAGAACGCTCCCGCTCGCATTTGGTGTCAATCAGGATCACCGATTTGTGGTCACGCTTGGCAGGCGCCCCTAACCATTCTGCGACGCTCGACGGACGACGGAATTCTTAAGGCTTCCCGATACTTGGCGACTGTTCGGCGGGCGATGTCGATGCCGGTTTCCTTAAGGATTTCGACGATTCTGTCGTCGGACAAAATGTCCCCCCCCAGGCTCTCGCCGTCGATCATTGTTTTTATCTTATGACGGACGGCTTCGGCCGAATGGCTGGCGGCGCCGTCGGTTGATTGGATGGCGGCGGTGAAGAAGAATTTCAGTTCGAACACCCCGCGCGGGGTCGAGACATATTTGTTGGAGGTGACGCGGCTGACCGTCGATTCATGCATGCCGATGGCGTCGGCCACCGTCTTCAGATTCAACGGACGCAGGAACTCGACCCCGAAGGCCAGGAAGGCGTCCTGCTGACGCACGATTTCAGAGGCCACCTTCAGGATGGTCTTGGCCCTCTGGTCCAGCGACTTGACCAGCCAGCTGGCCTGGGCCGCGCATTCGGCGACGAAGGTCTTTTCCGTTTCCGACCGCGCGCCGGCCTGGACCAGTCCATGGTAGCGTTTGTCGATCAGCAGACGCGGCAGGGTGTCGGCGTTCAGTTCGACCCGCCAGCCGCCCGCCGGATCGGGCCGTACATGGACGTCAGGGACCACCGTCTGGGCGGGTTCGCCGCCGAAGCCGGCGCCGGGTCGCGGCGTCAGCCCTTTCAGCTCGGCGATCATCTCGTTCAGATCCTCGGCATCGACGCCGCAGACCTTCTTCAGCCCCGCCATATCCCGACGCGCCAAAAGGTCCAGATTGTCCAGCAGGGCCGCCATGGCCGGATCGAAGCGATTGCGCTCGATCAGCTGCAGCTTCAGGCATTCGGGCACGGAACGGGCCATGACGCCGGTCGGTTCGAACCCGTGGCAGACGGCCAGGACCGCCTCGATCCGCGCCAGATCGACCCCCAGCCGATCGGCGAACTCCGCCAGTTCGCCGCGCAGATAGCCCCCTTCGTCCGTCGCATCGATCAGGGTCAGGGCGATGCCGTGGTCGGCCGGCGACAGGCCCGCCGAAGAGGCCTGGGCCTGGAGATGCTCCCACAGGGTGGGTTCATGGGCGTCGGGGCGCTCGCCGTCGCCTTCGAACACGACGCCGCCCTTGCCGGCGCTGGACCAGTCCGACAGGCCGGGCTGAGCCTCGTCGACCAGTCGGTCGCTGGTGCGTTCCCCAGGCGCCGCGTCGCCATAGACGTCGTCGGAACCGGCGTCCATCGCGGCGACCGAATCCTGGCCCACCCCTTCGCCGAAAGACATTTCCTGATCGGCGACGGGATCGGCCGCCTTTTCGGGCGCGTCGGCCTCTGCGCCCTCGGGCTCGTCGCGTTGCAGCAGCGGATTGCGCTCCAGCTCGGCCTCGACGAACTCCTCCAGCTCGAGATTGGACAGTTGCAGCAGCTTGATCGCCTGCTGCAGCTGGGGCGTGATGACGAGCCCCTGCCCCTGTCTGATCTCTAGACGCTGCCCGATCACGTGCGGTTTTCCTGCGGGCGCGAAACTGGCCCGGAACTTGCTGTCGAGAGTGCCGCCCATTGGTTAACGCCCGACAAACGGGGGATGCGGGCGCGTCCTGACTTGCAAGTCTGAGCCTTGGCCACCGGCGGGCAGAGCGCCGCCGCCCTTCGATCAGATGTAGTTTTCGCCCAGATAGACCCGCCGCACCTCGGGGTCGTTGACCGCCTCGTCCGCCGTGCCTTCGAACAGGACCGCGCCGCCCGAGATGATGGAGACACGGTCGGTGATGTCCAGGGTCTCGCGCACATTGTGGTCGGTGATCAGGACGCCGATCCCCTGCCCCGCCAGATAGCGGATCACCGAACGGATGTCGGCGATGGCCAGGGGGTCGATGCCGGCGAAAGGCTCGTCCAGCAGGATGAAGGACGGGCGTCCCGCAAGCGCCCGGGCGATCTCGACCCGACGCCGCTCGCCGCCCGACAGGGCGGTGGCCGGGGCGTGGCGCAGATGGTCGATGTGCAGTTCACCCAGCAGCCGCTCGGTCTCCGCCTCGACCCGGTCGCGGGGATAGTTCAGCTCGGCCACGGCCTTGATGTTCTGCTCCACCGTCATGCCGCGGAAGATGGAGGCTTCCTGGGCCAGATAGCCCAGGCCCATCCGGCTGCGCTGATACATGGGCTGGCTGGTGATGTCCTCGCCGTCCAGCCAGATCGAGCCGGAGTCGGGCGGGATCAGGCCGGTGATCATATAGAAGCAGGTCGTCTTGCCGGCGCCGTTGGGGCCGAGCAGGCCCGCGACCTCGCCGCGCTGGACGGTCAGGGAGACGTCGCGCACCACCTGCCGGGCGCCGAAGGCGCGGGCGATGTTGCGCACCCGCAGGCCCTTTTCCGCGCGCGCGGCCTCAGGCGTCGGCTCGGGCGCCGGCCGATCGTCCAGATTCAGGGCTGAGAGTTCTTTACGCGCCAAAGGTCGAGATCCGTGCGGCCTTCCCGGACGGGCGCCTAGTTGGTTCCGTTGGGATAGAAGACGCCTTGGACCCGATTGCCGGCGGCGCCGCGCGGCGCGCCTTCCATTCGAGCGGTCTGCGTATTGACGTTATAGACCAGACGCGATCCGGTCAGGACGTTCTGGCCCTGGGTCAGGATGACATTTCCCGTCACCACGATCTCGCCAGAGCCCAGATTATAGACCGCCCGATCGCCGCGCATGGTCTGGTCCGGCGTGACGAAATAGACCGATCCGGCCGCCTCGGCCCGCTCCAGATCGCCGCCCGATCCAGAGACCAGGGTCAGTTGGTCGGCGCGAAACCGATTGCCGCCTTGCACGGCCTCAGCCCGCCCCCGCAGAATGACCCGGTTCGGCGCATATTCGACCCCGTCCGCCCCATAGGCGACCGGCTGGTTCGAGCCCCGCGTCTGGGCGTCGCCCACGGCGGGCAGGGCCAGGAGGGCCATCGCCCCCGCCGCCGCGACCGCGGCCCGTGTTCCAAAGATCTTCATCATGGTCATTCGCCTGAACCCGAGGGGGTCAGAACCCCTCGCACCTTGTTGTCGCCGGAGCCTTTGAACACCACGCGCTCGCCCTGATCATAGATCGCATAGGACGAAGCGTTGATGGTTCCAATAGGGCCCGCGCCCTGAACGCCTTTTGAACCGGTGATGATTCCGGTCGAGGTGTCGACCACCGCCTCGGGCGTGGTCAGCACAAAGCCCGTGCCCCCGTCCGAAATCCGCACATTGGGGCCGATGGTCACGGTCTTGGCCTGTTCGTCATAGGTCCCGCCGTCGGCGGTCATCTCCGTGACCTTGCGTCCGCCCAGGTTCAGCTTCAGCGCCGGGCCGATCAGGCGGAAACGGCCGGTCGCCGCATCGCGCACGGCGCCCTGGGCCCCGACGGTGAAGGCGCGGCCTTGCGCGTCCTGGCCGTGGAACAGGGGCTTGTCCAGGCGGACCTCCTGGCCCTGACTGGCCTTGCGCTCCACGCCGGACATGACGGTGCGGAAGACCGTCCAGGTCAGGACGCCCCCCGCCAGCACCAGGATGATGATCGGCAGGACGCGGCGATACAGTTTGACCCGGCGGGAATGGGCGCGCCAGCGCGCCCCGGCCAGGGCGACCCGCTGTTCGTCCGCCTCGATGCGGGTCTGTTCGCCGGGTTCGGTCAAGACGGCCTCAGCTGTGGGCGAAGATGTCGACCTCGTCCCATCCGGCGAGATCGAGCGCCGAACGACTCGGCAGGAAGTCGAAGCAGCGGGCGGCCAGTTCGGCCCGCCCCTCGCGCGCCAGCATCTGATCCAGCCGCGCCTTGGCCGCATGCAGATAAAGAACGTCGGAGGCGGCGTAGTCCAGCTGGGCCGGGCTCAGCTCCGCCGCGCCCCAGTCGGACGACTGCTGCGCCTTGGACAGGTCCACTCCCACCAGTTCGCGCACAACGTCCTTCAGACCGTGGCGGTCCGTATAGGTCCGGGCCAGTTTGGAGGCGATCTTGGTGCAATAGACCGGCCGGGTCTCCACCCCCAGATGCAGCTGGAACATGCCGATATCGAAGCGACCGAAGTGGAAGATCTTGGTCACGGCCGGGTCGGTCAGCAGCCGCTTCAGGTTCGGACAGTCGTAGGCGGGACGGTTCAGCCGCACCACATGGGCGTTTCCGTCGCCGGACGACAGCTGGACGACGCACAGGGGGTCGCGACGGAAACGCAGGCCCATGGTCTCGGAATCGATGGCGACTTCCGTCCCCAGGTCCAGGTCGTCGGGCAGGTCGCCCTCGTGCAGAAAAACAGTCATGGGCAGGTTCTTACACGGCGAAGGCGCGCGGCGAAACGGCCTCGCGACAGGCATGATGAGGGGCCGGAAACGACGACGGCGCCGTGTCCGAAAACACGGCGCCGTCTGAAAGATGGTGCCCAGAAGAGGACTCGAACCTCCACGGCCGTTAAGCCACTGGCACCTGAAGCCAGCGCGTCTACCAATTCCGCCATCTGGGCCCCGTCGGCAGCGCCTTGCGGCGTTTCCATCGGGAAGGCGCGGACCTCTAAGGGAGGGTCCGGGCGGGGTCAACAGGGATTTTTCATCGGCGGGCGGTTTTATTTTCCAAGCGTCGCCGCAGGGCGGCGTCCAGCCTGCGTTAAGCCTGTTCGCTTACTCCGCCTTGAGGCGAGCCGGCCTAGCATCCGCCCATGGCCCCGCCGACCCTGACCCAGACGACGCCCGATCGGCGCGCGGCCGTGCGGCGTCCCTACCGCCGTCAGCGACGGCCGGAGGAGCGGGTGCGCCTCTTGGGCGAGGCGGTCGATCTGGTCCGGCCCGAAGAGGTGCTGCACCATGTTCAGGCGGCGGTGGCAGAGGGCCGCAAGACCCTGATCGCCAACCACAATCTGCACAGCCTGCATCTGATCCAGACCCAGGCGGAGATGCGGGCCTTCTATGACCGCGCCGACCTGGTCCAGGTCGATTCGACGCCTCTGATCTGGTTCCTGCGCGCCCTCGGCCTGCCCGGTCGCGGCTTTCACCGATCCACCTATCTGGACTGGCGGGACCATTTCTGGAGCGTCGCCGACCGCCGGGGCTGGCGCGTCATGTCGATCGGCGGGGCGCCCGCCGTCGGCCCGGAGGCGGCCCGGCGCCTGGCCGAACGCTATCCTGGCGCGGAGATTCGCACCCGCCACGGCTTCTTCGACGCCCGCCCCGGATCTGCCGACAACGCCGACATCCTGGCGGACATCCGCGCCTTCTCGCCCCACATCCTGTTCGTCGGCATGGGCATGCCTCGCCAGGAGTCGTGGATCGCGACCGTGTTCGACGATCTGCCCGCCTGCGTCGTCTTTTCGGTCGGGGCGGCTTTCGACTATGAGGCCGGCGTCCAGAAGTCGGCGCCGCGCTGGATGGGCCGGGTCGGGCTGGAATGGGTCTATCGCCTGCTGCACGATCCCCAGCGCCTGTTTCACCGCTATTGCGTCGAACCGTGGAGCCTGGCGCCCCTGGCCTTGCGTGAACTTGGCGCCGCCTTCGCCCTAAGGCGACGACGCCAAGCGGATTGATCTAAATCCTACTTGGCAGATAGATATTTATCGGCATGATCGACTTCCGCCTCCGCCCGTCGTGTCAGGGTGAAGGGTCGCCCCACGGGCATTACGGGAGCATCGATGTCGCAAGACCATGGACCCAGGGTGGCGATCATCGGCGCCGGCTTCAGCGGCCTGCTGACCGCGATACAGCTTTTGAGGCGGTCGCCCATCGTGCGGGTGACGCTGATCGAGCGGCGCGACGCCTTCGGTCCCGGCGTCGCCTATGACACCGGCAATCCCGGCCATCTGCTGAACGTCCGCCTGGACAATATGAGCGCCTTTCCCGACCGACCCGACCATCTGGCGAACTGGCTGGCGGAACAGCCGTCCTGGCGCGCCCAGGACGGCTTCATCACACGCGGCGTGTACGGCGACTATCTGCGGCATCTGCTGGCGGAAACGCTCGAAGGAAACGCTGACGAGGCGGGGCGAATGACCCTCGTCCACGGCGAGGCCCAGGCGATCGACCGCCGCGACGGCGGTTGGCGGATCATGGTTGGTGCGGAAGTCATCGCGGCCGATGCGGTGATCCTGGCCCTGGGCAATCTGGAGCCCGCCTCCCCGCCGGGGATCGATGCGGCGGTCCGCGCCTCGGCCGCCTATGTCGAAAACCCGTGGCGTATCGACACGGCTGCGGTCGGGGCTGCGCGCAACATCCTTCTGATCGGCACCGGCCTGACCATGGTGGATGCGGTCCTGACGCTTCGGCGACCGGGACGGCGGTTTACCGCCCTGTCCAGACACGGCCTCCTGCCCCGCGGCCACGCCACGGTTCCACCGGCGCCCTTCGACGGCGTCTTTTCGGGCGGTCCGTCCGAAGTCCTGTCTCAGGTGCGGCGCGCCGTCCTGACCCACGATTGGCGGGCTGTGTTCGATCGCCTGAGGCACGGCGCCCGCGACCTGTGGCGCGCCTGGACGCCGCAGCAGAAGCGCCGCTTCCTGCGTCATCTTCGTCCCCTCTGGGACGTTCACCGCCACCGGACGGCGCCGGGCGTGACGCGAGAAATCGCCGCCATGCTGGCTGCGGGGGATCTGACGGTGCTGGCGGGCAAGCTGACCGGAGTGGTGCTGGACGACGGTTCGATCGAGGCCGCCTGGCGGCCGCGCCACCGTCGCCGCCCGATCCGGGACAGGTTCGACCTGGTGATCAACTGCACCGGCCCGCTGGGCGTCATTCAGCACAGCGCCGAGCCGGTGATCCGCAATCTGCTGGCTCAGGGCTACGGTCGGCCCGATCCGATCGGCCTGGGGCTGGAGGTCGATCAGGGCGGGCAGCTGATCGGGGGCGAGGGCGCCCCAACCCCTGACCTTTACGCCATCGGCCCTTTGACCCGCGGCGCCTTTTGGGAAATGACCGCCGTGCCCGATCTGCGAGGGCAGGCGCGGGACTTGGCGGCGGTGGTGGCCGACCGACTGACGAACGCCGACGGCTCGGTCAGATCGGCATGGCCATGATTTCCTTATAGGCCGAGATGACCTGGTCGCGGACGGACATCACCGTCTCCAGCGACGCCTCGGCCGAGCTCAGCGCCGTGACCACGTCGATCAGATTGCCCTGGCCCTGAATCGACTTGGTCATCTGGGTCTCGGCCGCCCGCGTCTGGTCGGCCAGGCCGGTCATGGCGGTCTTGACCAGGTCGGCGAAGCCGTTGTCGCCGGCGGCGGGCGGCTGGGCGGCGACGGGCATGGCCCCGCCCTGGACGGCGGCGTAGGCCTTGGCGGCCATCATCGGGTTCATGGCCTAGTCCCTCAGCGTTTGATGATGTCGAGGGTGCGGCTGTCCATCGACCGCGCCGTCTCGATGACGTTCAGATTGGCCTCATAGGCCCGCTGGGCCTCGCGCATGTCCATGGCCTCGACCAGGGTGTCGACATTGGGTCGCATCACATAGCCCTGGGCGTTGGCCGCCGGATGGGAGGGGTCGTAGTCCATCTTGAAATCGCTGTCGTCGGGGCGGACCTCGGCCAAGGCGACGCCGGTCGCGCCGTCCACCTCTCGTGCCTGAAAGACGGGGATCTGCCGACGATAGGGCTCGCCGCCCGGCGTGCGGGCCGTGGACTGGGCGTTGGCGATGTTCTCGGCGATCACCCGCATGCGCGACTGCTGGGCCTTCAGGGCCGAGGCCGCCACGGCCATGGCGCTGTTCGAGGGTGGGACGGGATCAGGCATGGGTCAGGCCTCCGGTTCAGGCCGCGCCGGGCTTGCGCGCGGCCATGCGGATCATCGACATGGATTTCTGGTAAAAGCCGATGGCGGCGTCATAGGCCATGCGGCTCTCGGCCATCTTCAGCATCTGCTCTTCGACCACCACCGAATTGCCGTCCAGGGTCGTCTCAGAATCCGGGGACTTTGACGAATCGAAACGGGGCGGCGCCACGGCGGGCGCCATATGGGCCCGGTTGGTCCGCACCATCGGCAGTCCCCCGCCCGAGCGCAGGGCCGCGGCGAAGTCGCTGGGCTGTTTCAGGTCGCGGCCGACGAAGCCGGGGGTGTCGGCGTTGGCCACGTTTTCGGCGATGACCTTCTGGCGGGCGTCCAGCCAGCCCAGCCGGCCCTTGATCTGTCCCAGCAGCGGAATGTCGGCGACGCCCATGGCGGTCTCCCGTGCGGCGCAAAAATGCGCGATGGGCAGAAAATGCCGCCTGCATGGTTAATAGGGCGTTATCTCAACGGCTCGTTAACCAGGCTGATTAAGACTTGGGGTCACAGCGCCGACTGCGCCGGGGCCCAAAGCGTATGAACTTCCTCGATCTCGCCCGCGCCGTCTTCGGCCTGGCCTTCACCCTGGGCCTGATCGGCCTGGCGGCCTACGCCGCGCGCCGCTACGCCCCCCAGCTGCTGGCCCGGCTGAACGCCGAACGCGGCGAACGGCGGATGCAGGTGGTCGAGACCCTGGTGCTGGACCCCGCCCGCCGTCTGGTCCTGGTTCGGATCGACGACGAGGAACGGCTGATCCTGCTGGGCGAAGGCCGCGAACTGATCGAGCCGCGCCAGCCGGGGATTTTCAAGTGAAGGACGCAAAACCGTTTTCCCCCCGCCGGAGCGGGGAGAAGGTCTTCACGGTTCCCGCCGCCTCCGAACTGAAGCGCGCGGCCCTCTTGTCGCTGATCACCACCCTGGTCTGCCTGGCCTGGCCGATCGCGGCCCTGGCCCAGGAAGCCGCCCAGTCCGGCTCGGCCATCAACATCGACCTGGGCACCGGGGCAGGCCTGACTCAGCGGGTGGTCCAACTGGTCGGACTGATGACCGTGCTGTCCCTGGCGCCGTCGATCGTCATCATGACCACCAGCTTCGTGCGGATCGTCGTGGTCCTGTCCCTGCTGCGCACCGCCCTCGGGATGCAGCAGTCGCCGCCGAACGCCGTTCTGGTGTCCCTGGCCCTGTTCCTGAGCGCCATCGTCATGGCCCCGACCTGGCAGGACGCCTATGATTCGGGCATCCGCCCGCTGCTGGATCAGCAGATGGAACTGCCCCAGGCCTTCGACGCGGCGTCCGAACCTGTGAAAACTTTCATGCTGGCCCAGGTGGACCGTTCGGACCTGGCGCTCTTCACCCGACTGAGCCGCGTCGAGCCCCCGACCAACCTGCAGGAACTGCCCCTTCGGGTCGTCACACCGGCCTTCATGATCAGCGAGCTGAAGAAGGCTTTCGAAATCGGATTTCTTCTTTTCGTTCCGTTCCTTGTCATCGACCTGGTGGTGGCCAGCGTACTGATGTCCATGGGTATGATGATGCTTCCGCCGGTGGTGGTTTCCTTACCTTTCAAACTGATCTTCTTCGTCCTGGTGGACGGCTGGAGACTGGTCGCCGGGAGCCTGGTGGAGAGCTTCCAGCGGGCGTCCGGAACCGGATAATCCCCGCCCCATAAGGCTTTGCGCCGTTTCCCCGCTTGCAAAGCCAAGCGAAATCCGTGTTGATCCCCCGGTCCTCGCCCTGAATCGGGCGACTAACACTGGAAATGTCTCTTATGACCACTCAAGCCGAACTGATCGCCGCCGTCGCCAAGGACGCCGGTGTCTCGCAGGCCGACGCCGGCAAGGTGCTGACCGCCATCGTCGAAAACATCCACGCCAGCCTGAAGGCCGGCGGCGACGTGCGCATCTCGAACCTGGGCGTCTTCGACACCGCCGACCGCGCCGAGCGTGAAGGCCGCAACCCGGCCACGGGCGCGACCATCAAGATCGCCGCCTCCAAGGCCGTGCGCTTCCGCGTCTCCAAGCCGCTGAAGGACGCCGTCAACGGCTAAGACCTTCGGGTCCAGACTGCGGATCTGATCTGCGGATCAACGGGCGGGGGTCGCTGGGCGGCTCCCGCCCGCTTCTTTTCTGAAGTCCTGTTTTGCGGCGTTGACCCAGCCGACGAAGGTGTCGGCATTGGCCGACAGGCCGGCGAAATCGGCCGCGCCCGCCACCCCCGACAGGTCGTCGTCCAAGGCCACGCGAATCGCATTGGCCGAACGCGCCCGGGCGATGAAGGGCGAATAGTGACCCCGAAGTCGATCCAGGGCCGCGCGGTTTCCACTCAGCGAATAGCCGACCCCGGCCCGGATCAGCCAGCTCTCCTCGGCGGGCGTCAAAGGTGCGTCCGTCTGTTTGTGGCGATCGCCCAGACGCGCCTCATACAGGGGGGCGGCGTCCGCCCACTTCTGCTGTTTCCAGAAGACGTCGCCGCGCACTTCGCGCGCGGGCGCCGACTGATCCCGATCCAGAACCTCAAGCGCGTGATCGTAACGCCCCAGGTCCATCAGGGCCCGCGCTTCCAGGGCGCGGCGTTCGCTGTTGACGGCGGTCGGCAAGAGGGTGGTGCGCGACCCCCAGATCGCCTGAAGCGCCTTCTCCGGCTGACGGTCCATCAGATAGACGGTGGCCAGATCGGTGGCGACCTGCGCCTTGGCCACGCCTTCGAGCCGCTCGTCCACCTGGTGTTTCAGCAGTTCGGCCGCCTGGTCCAGCAGATCGACGTCGATCAGGCGGCGCGACAGGCGGCGCACCATTTCATCGCCGTCGGCGCCGATCGGCGTCAGCTCGCGGAAGTCATAGAAGAGGGCCAGGGCCTGAACAGGTTGCAGGCCGTCGGCGGCGCCTTCCAGGAACAGGGCGCGGAAAGCCTTGGACTGGTCCGCCTGGATTTCGGCGGCGCCCGGCACGTTCGCCATCCGCTTGCCGGCGCTGCGCAGGGCGTCCAGCGCCTCTCTATAGCGGCCCTGTTGCAGATAGAGGTCCGCCAGTTTGCGGATCACCGCCAGTTCGGTCGCATCGCCGCGCCAGCGCCACTTCAGCAGCTCCAGCTGCTGGGCCGCCTGGTCGGGCGTCAGCGCGCCCTTGTCCAGTTCCAGGCTGATGGCGCCCAGTTTGGCGGGGGTGGCGACGCCGTCCAGCGGGGCGCGCGCCACCGCCTTATAGACCGCCAGCGCCCGCGCCTTGTCGCCAGTCAGATCGAACAGACGCGCCTGAACGACCCGCGCCGCCAGCTGGTCGGCCGCCGAGGCGTTCTGGCTGAACACATAGTCCAGCAGCTGGCGCGCGGCGGGCAGATCGCCCGTTTCGATCGCCGCCAGGGCGTGGGCGGCGCCGAAGCGGGCGCGCCATTCCTTGGGGAAGTCGTCGATGACCGAGGCCCCGGCGGCGAAGGCGCGGCGCGCCCCCTCCCAGTCGCCCTGTTCGGCGGCGATATAGCCCTGCCAGACCTTGGCGGACGGGTCGTTGGACAGGGCGGCGCCGGCGAAGTCGACCTGGGCCTCCTCCAACCGGCCGACGCCGACGCGGGCGGCGCCGCGCAGCCCCCGCACCTCCGGCTCGCCCTGCATATTGGGGGCCTGGGCGATCAGGGCGTTCAGCACCCCGATCGCCTCATAGTTCAGCCCCGAACCGACCAGAAACCGCGACAGGGCCAGACGAGCGCCGATCGGGGCGCGGGGATTGTCCGTCGCGGCCAGACTCTCCTGGGCCGCGGCGTCCTGAAGTCGGCGATAGCGTTCGGAAAAGCCCTCGCTCGTCGCCCATTCCTCGAGGATCAGGCTGGGATGGGGCGCCCGCTTCGGCGCGTCGGCCTCACGCTCGCCCGCCTCCAGGGTCGCCGACGGCGGCGAAAGGGTCAGGCCGTTCGGGCGGCTGAGGGTGACCAGATCGCCTGCAGCCTCGATCTTCAGATCGTCGGTCGACGTCTCCACCGCCAGGCCTTGAGCCGTCGGGATCACGCTGAGGTCGATCGTGCTGCGCGAGCCCGAGAAGCCCTTGCCGGGCGCAAGGGCGGTGACGGCGGCGAACCGGTCGCCGACGAGGGGATCGGTCAGCCAGACCGTCTTGGTGGCTCCCGCCATCCGGGCCACCAGGGCGTCGGAGCCGTCGTCTGCGCGGTCCACCTCCACGCCCGAGGCGCCGGTCGGCGGCCCGCCGATGGTCACGGTCCAGGTCCCGCCCTGCCCGTCGGCTGCGACCGCCAGCCCCTCCGGCGCCGCGATGCGGACGGCGGTGTAGTCGCCGCCGGCGGCCCAGCGCGCGTCCTTGGCGGGCCCCAGCGCCTTGGCGCCGGCCATATCCATCTTGGCGGCGGCGTCGAAGACGACCCAGACCGCCTCGCCCCGGCGGAAGACGGCGGCGCCGACCGGCGCGCCCCACTGGAAGGTCAGAACCGTCTTCTCGTCGCTGGAGACGGCGCGAACCGGCACGACGGCGTTGATCTTGGCCCCGGTCTCTTCCGCCGGCGTCTCCGGCGCCTTGCCCGGCGCATAGAGGTTCAGCCAGACGGCGCCGTCGGCCACGCCGGACCGGGCGTCGGCGCCCTCAGCCAGGGTGATGACCAGGTCGGTCGCCCCGCCGCGCGCCATTCGGGTCTCGACCGCCTTGACCCCCTGCGGCGGATCGACACGCAGACGCGAAATGTCAGGGGCGGCCGAGACGCCCAGGCGGACGATGACCTTGTCGGCCTCACGCCGCACCTGGCTGCGCACGCCGATGACGCCGGCGAATTCGACGCGGGTGAACTCGCTGGATTGGCCGATGCTGATCGACAGGGGATCGCTGGAGCGGCCGGCCTCCTGGGCCAGGGGCGCAAGCGGCGCAAAGGCGACCGCCCCGGCCGCGGCGGCGGCCACGGTCGTCTTCAGCAGGCGCTTGCTGTGCGGGGTCCCGGACATATCCGCCCAGCCATGACCCGAAAGCTCTTTAATCGCGGTTAACCGGCCTTCACCGGGATTGTACGGATAGGACGGTTCGTCCGCGCGACAGGACGGACGATCTGGCGCATCATGGTGGCATGACCGATTATCCCCGCCTCAGCACCCTGAAGACCGGCCTGGGCTGCAAATGCCCGCGCTGCGGCCAGGGCCCTCTGTTCAAAGGGTATCTGACCCTGCGCGAAGCCTGTCCGAACTGTGGGCTCAGCTACGGCTTTGCGGACCCTGCGGACGGCCCGGCCTTCTTCGTCATGTCGGCGGTCGGCCTGGTCGGCATGATCCTGTTGATGGTCATCGACTTCACGATGAAGCCGCCCATCTGGGTCCACGCGGTGGTCACCCTGCCGATCCTGATCGCGCTTTGCCTGGGCTGTCTGCGGCCGTTCAAAGCCTGGCTGGTGGCGGAACAGTATGTGCATAAGGCCGCCCCGCCGGAATTCTCCAGCAACGGCAAGCACGGGGATTAGGGGCGGGGTGCTCGCCCCCTGCCCCTCAGTCGATGCAGAGGGTCGCGCCCGCCTTGCCGTCCTCCACCGGCGTATTGCAGCCGAAGCGGTCGCTGGTCGCCTGACAGACGCCGGTCGCGGCGGTTCCGGGCGCGATCCCGCTGTTGCCATCGATCCGGCAGTCGCCCTGGCACTGGTCGCCGTCGGTGCAACGCTTGCCGGCGTCGGCGTAGTTGATCACGCACTGCCAGGATTGCAGCCGGCCGACCTGTTTCATCGTCCCGCCGCGCGCGGCGCAGGCCGAGGCGTCGGCGCTCTGCATCGGGGCGTCGGAGCCCGCCGTGGTCTGCGCGGTGCAGGCGGCCGCCAGAAGGGCGGCGGCGGCGAGAAGAGGGATACGGATCATTCGATCTGTCCTTTGGCGAAGCCCGACCAGACGTCGTCGTAGTCGAGCTGCATCTGCGGCGATTCCGACGCCCATTTCGTGACCCGGATCGGCGCCCGAGTCTCGAACATGAAGGCCAGGGTGTCAGTGATCTTGTGCGGCTTCAGTTCCGCATTGATCGCACCCTCGTAGCTGGCCTGGTCCGGGCCGTGGCCGCTCATCCGGTTGTGCAGGCTGGCGCCGCCGGGGGCGAAACCGCCGGCCTTGGCGTCATAGGCGCCGGTCACCAGGCCCATGAATTCGCTCATGACGTTGCGGTGGAACCAGGGCGGGCGGAAGGTGTGTTCGGCCACCATCCAGCGCGGCGGGAAGATGACGAAGTCGATATTGGCCGTACCCGGCGTCTCCGACGGACTGGTCAGGACGGTGAAGATCGACGGATCGGGGTGATCGTAGCTGACCGTATTGATCGTGTTGAACCGCGCCGTGTCATAGCGGCAGGGCGCCAGATTGCCGTGCCAGGCCACTACGTCCAGCGGGCTGTGGTCGAAGGTGGTGGCCCACAGGCGTCCGCCGTATTTCTGGACGCACTGGGTCGGGCGATCCACGTCCTCATAGGCGGCGACCGGGGTTTCGAAGTCGCGCGGATTGGCCAGGCCGTTGGCCCCGATCGGCCCCAGATCGGGCAGGCGGAAGGGGCTGCCGTAGTTCTCGCAGACATAGCCCCGAACGGGCCCGTCGATCTCGACGCGGAAGCGGACGCCGCGCGGGATCAGGACCACGTGGCCAGGCTGGGCCTCGATCACCCCCATCTCGGTGACGAAGCGATGCGCCCCCTGCTGGGGCACGATCAGCAGTTCGCCGTCGGCGTCGTAGAAGACCCGGTCCGTCATCGACCGGTTTGCGACATAGAGGTGAACGCCCGCCCCGGCCCCGGCGTCGGGATCGCCGGCGCCGCCGTAGGTGACCAGACCCTCGACCCAGTCGGTCGCGGTCTCGGGGATCGGCAGCGGGTCCCAGCGCATGCGGTTGGGGTTGGGCGGGGTCTCGTCAAACGGACCGGAGCGGACGCGCCCCTGGTCGAAGGCCACATAGGGGCCGTGCTGGGCCGACGGCCGCAGACGGTACAGCCAGCTGCGCCGGTTCTCGGCGCGCGGGGCGGTGAAGGCCGTGCCGGACAGCTGTTCAGCGTACAGGCCCATCGGCGTCTTCTGCGGCGAATTCTGGCCCTGCGGCAGGGCGCCGGGCGCGGCCTCGGTCGCGAAATGATTGCCGAAGCCGGTCAGATAGGCGGGCGCGTTGGATCGCGTCGTCATGTGCATGTCTCCCTTGGCGGGAGGTTTAGAAGGTTCGGCCGCAGGCGTCATCCACTCGTCTGCGCCGGGACCGCACCGGCCGGATCAGAGCGTCCGCGCGATCAGCAACTTCATGATCTCGTTGGTCCCGCCGTAGATCCGTTGGACTCGCGCGTCCTTGTACAGCTGGGCGATTGGATATTCGTTCATATAGCCGTAGCCGCCGTGCAGCTGCAGCATCTCGTCGATGGTCTCGCCCTGGATGTCGGTGACCCAGTATTTGGCCATGGAGGCCGTGGCCGCGTCCAGCTGGCCCTTCAGGTGCAGGCCGATGCAGTGGTCGACGAAGACCTTGGCGACGGTCAGCTTGGTCTTGACCTCGGCCAGTTTGAACTGGGTGTTCTGGAAGTCGATCACCCGTTTGCCGAAGGCCTTGCGGTCCTTGACGTAGGCCAGGGTGGCCTCGAGCCCGCGCTCGGCGGCGGCGACGCCCTGGACGGCGATGTTCAGACGCTCCTGCGGCAGCTGCTGCATCAGCTGGACGAAGCCCTGGCCCTCGACGCCGCCTATGATGTTGTCGCTGGGGACCTTCACGTCGTTGAAGAACAGTTCGGAGGTGTCGTTCCCCTCCATGCCGATCTTGTGCAGGTTCCGGCCGCGTTCGAAGCCTTCCGCGCCGTCGGTCTCGACCACGATCAGGGAGGTGCCCTTGGCGCCCTCGGCCGGATCGGTCTTGGCCACCACTATGATGAAATTGGCCAGCTGGCCGTTGGTGATAAAGGTCTTGGAGCCGTTGACGACATAGCCGTTGCCGCTCTTGATCGCCGTGGTCTTGACCCCTTGCAGGTCCGAGCCCGCGCCCGGTTCGGTCATGGCGATGGCGCCGACCAGTTCGCCGGAGGCCAGACGCGGCAGCCAGCGCTTCTTCTGCTCCTCGGTGCCGTAGTGCCAGATGTAGGGGGCGACGATGGCGTTGTGCAGGCTGATGCCGAAATGGTCCGCGCCCTTCCAGCCCAGCTGACGCATCAGCACCACCTCATGCCGATAGTCGCCGCCCATGCCGCCGTCTTCTTCCGGCATGGACAGGCCCAGAAGGCCGTCGGCGCCGGCCTGGCTCCACAGGGCGCGCGGCACGCTGGAGTCGGCGATCCACTGCTGCACCTTCTCCGGCGGCGCGTGCTCGTCGATCCATTTGCCGACGCTGTCGGAGAAGAGGGTGATCTCTTCTTCACGCATGAAATCAGGGTCTGGGCTGCCCAGCACGTTCATCGGTTTTGTCCCTGTGGTGCGAGGGCTTCGCGCCCTTCTGGTTGGAAAGAAAGACGGGCCGGCGAAGTCAGCCGGCCCGTTCCATCGTCAGTCTAGTGTCAGAACGCCTCGACCGGCATGGCCATCAGCACGTCCGCGCCGGTCTTCATCTTCTTCAGATGGGCTTCGGCGTCGGGCAGGATGCGCTCGACGAAGTAGCGGCCGGTCTGCAGCTTGGCGGCGTAGTAGGGGTCGGTCGAGCCGGCCTCGATCTGGGCCTGGGCGACCTTGGCCATCTGCGCCCACATATAGGCGAGCGCCGTCAGGCCGAAGACGTTCAGATAGTCGGTCGAGGCGGCGCCGGCGTTGTCCGGGTTGGCCATGCCGTTCTGCATCAGCCACATGGTGCCTTCCTGCAGCTTGGCCTTGGCGTCGGCCAGGCCGTCGACGAACGGCTTCAGAGTTTCGTCGCCGCCGTTCTCCGCCACGAAGGCGTCGATCTCGCCGAACCAGGTCATGATCGCGCGGCCGCCGTTAGCGGGCAGTTTGCGGCCGACCAGGTCCAGGGCCTGGATGCCGTTGGCGCCCTCATAGATCATGGTGATCCGCGCATCCCGCAGGTACTGCGAGGCCGGGAAGTGTTCGGTGTAGCCCGAACCGCCGTGCACCTGCATCGCCAGGGACGCCACGTGGAAGCCCTTGTCGGTCAGATAGGCTTTAAGCACGGGCGTCAGCAGACCCATGTAGTCCTTGGCCTTGGTAGCCACGGCCTCGTCTTCCGACTTCTCCAGATCGGCGTGAAGCGCGGTCCACAGGATGAAGGCCTGGCCGCCTTCGACGAAGGCGCGGGCCTCCAGCAGCATGCGGCGCACGTCGGGATGGACGATGATCGGGTCGGCGGGGCCTTCCGGGTTCTTCGGTCCGGTCAGGCTGCGGCCCTGCAGGCGGTCCTTGGCGAACTCGACGGCGGCCTGATAGGCGGCGGTGGCGATGGCCAGGCCCTGCAGACCCGTACCCAGGCGAGCCTCGTTCATGACCACGAACATATTGTTCATGCCCCGGCCTTCCTCGCCGATCAGCCAGCCCTTGGCGCCGTCGTACTGCATGACGCAGGTGGCGTTGCCGTGGATGCCCATCTTGTGTTCCAGACCGGCGCATTCGAGCTTGTTGCGCTCGCCCAGCGAACCGTCCTCATTGACCAGATATTTGGGCACGACGAACAGCGACAGACCCTTGATGCCGGGCTGGGCGCCTTCGATCCGCGCCAGGACGGTGTGGATGATGTTGTCCGAGAAGTCGTGCTCGCCCGCCGAAATCCAGATCTTCTGGCCGGTGATGGAGAAGCTGCCGTCGTCGTTGCGCACGGCCTTGGTGCGGACCATGCCCAGGTCGGTGCCGCACTGGGGCTCGGTCAGGTTCATCGTGCCGGACCATTCGCCGGACACCATCTTGGGCAGGTATTTGGCCTTGATCTCGTCCGAGGCGCTGGCGTGGATGCCGGCATAGGCCGAGGCGGTCAGGCCCGGATACATGGAGAAGGCCGCCGAGGCGCCGGCGGTCATCTGACCGAAGGCCGAGGCGACGATCGAGGGCATGCCTTGGCCGCCGTAGGCCGGATCGGCGGCCAACGCCATCCAGCCGGCTTCCGACATGGCCTTATAGGCTTCCTTCCAGCCCTTGGGACCGGTGACGACGCCGCCCTCAGACCAGTGGCAGCCTTCCTTGTCGCCGGGGTTGTTGATCGGGGCGATGACCTCGTCGGCGAATTTGGCGCCTTCCTCCAGGATCTGGTTGACAAGGTCCGACGACACGTCCTGGAAGCCAGGTTGGTTCGTGTACCGGTCGATCTCCAGCACCTCGTTGAGGATGAAGGTGAAATCGCGGACGGGCGACTTGTAGGCCATGGATCAGGCTCTCGCTTTGAAGGGGTGGTGGTGGTCTTGGTTGAGACGCGCGCGCAGCAGCTTCTCGTAATCTTCGGCGCCGGGCAGCAGGTCGGGACGGTGCTCGCTCAGCTTGGATTCCATCCAGGCGCAGGCGTCCTCCGCCGTCTGAATGGCGCCTTCGATGTCTTCCAACTGCTGTTTCAAGGCCGCGATCTGGGCGCGGTGACGCCGCAGGGCCACGGCCATCTGGTGGACGTTGTGATCCTTGCGGTCGTACAGATCCAGCATCTCCTGGATCTCCTGCAGGGTGAAGCCGATGCGGCGTCCCCGCAGGATCAGCTTCAGACGTGCGCGGTCGCGGGCGTCATAAACGCGGGTCTGACCCTTGCGCGCAGGGGTCAGCAGACCCTTGTCCTCATAGAAACGCAGCGCCCGCGCCGTGGCGTCGAACTCGCGGCACAGCTGGCGAATGGAATAGGTGCGATGGTCGTCGGCGGTGGCCATGAAGACACCATAACTTGACGTGCGCGTAAAGGAAAGAGTTTACGTGCGCGTAAGGGTAAGCTTTTCGTCGCCACCCCTCCCGCGGCGCGCCAGGCAAAGAAAAGCCCGGAGCCTGGGGAAGGCTCCGGGCGCGACACGCCGGGGCGGAGGGGGGAGAGGCCCCGGCGATCGATCCTGTTTCAGGCGCGCCGCCGTCCTAAGAGGACGGGAACGGTGAGCGCCAGGAGAATGAGGTTCACCACCGCCAGGCCGATGTCGCGGCTCAGGGCGTGGACCATCAGCATGGTCGCCTCCATCACGATCAGTCCGGCCGAGGCGCTCAGCAACAGAGGGCGCCCCACGCGCCAGGAGATCAGCGGCGCCAGAACGCTCAGACCCAGCGCCATCTCCACCAAGCCCAGTCCGCGCACCATGTTTTCCGGCGCGACCGCAGGCCAGCCCATCAGGGCGATCAGATTGGTCATCGGCTCGGTCAGCTTGGCGTAACCGGCGGCGATGAAGAACATCGCGATCCAGCCCTGGAAGGTCCACAGTGTTACGTTCTTGTAGACGGAGCGGGTGCGCGACTGGGCGACGGGCAGAGTGGTGGAGGTCATCGGGGAGCGCCTGATTGGTAACAGTTGCGAGATCGGATCGAGCAACTCCGTTCGCAAGGGGTATGTAGCGCAGCCGATGCATTTTGTCATCGCCGGATGACATCAGTTGATGACATCGGCTGATGACTTATTGTTTCTGTGACATCCACGCTACAGGCGACCCGTCGCCCTTCCCTGAGGATCACCCCTCTTCCGACTGAGGTCCCGGTGTCTGGACGATCAGATCGCCCGGCTGGCAGTCCAGCTCTCTACAAAGGGCGTCCAGGGTGGAGAAGCGCACGGCGCGGGCCTTGCCGGTCTTCAGGATCGACAGATTAGCCATCGTCACCCCGACGCGGTCGGACAGTTCGGTCAAGGACATGCGGCGCTCCAGCAGCAGCCGGTCCAGTTGGATCATGATCATGGCGCGCCTCAGACCGTCGCCAGCTGTTCGTCGCGCATGGCCGAGCCCTGGCGAAACACCTCGGCCAGGATGAAGACGACCAGAATGCCCAGCCACGATCCTAGGCTGAAGTCATAGTCGGAAACCGACTCCCCCATGACGTGCGGCGCCACAAGAGCCAGCATCAAGGCGGTGAGCTGGATACCCATCAGGCCCAGCCCCACGCCCTGCAGCCGCTTGACGTTGGCGAACTCGAAGGCGTCGCCCTGATTGACCGAAAGCAGGATGCGGCGCAGTCGGTTGATGATCCACCAAGTGAAGCCGCAGGCCAGGAAGGCGCCGAGCAGGGTCAACCGCTCCGGCCAGTGCAGGTCGCGCGCGTCGCTGCTGTCGAGGTCCCTCATTCCGTCGACGAACCCCGCCGCAAAATCGGGCGATATGATGCTGGCGGCCAAGCAGATCGCCATGATCCCGGTGGCCAGCATGACGAAGACGTTGGCGAACCCCAGGCACCAGCGCAGGGCGCTTGAGATAGAGTATTTTCCGATCAGTCTCATGTCGAACAGCCCTTTCTTCGGCGCGCCCTCCGCAGCGCCTTAGTGACTATCGATATGGTTTCATCGATAAACAGGCAAGAAAATTATCGATAAACGAGATGACGATTTTGTAAGGTTCTGCATCAAGCGGTGAAGGCCCAGGCGAGGCGCGCCGCCTCCAGCCGGGCCAGCTTGGCCCGGAAGGGCGCCCAGTCGTCGGCGGCGTCGATGGCGGCCCAGATCGCCTCGACCTCGTCGATCAGCATTTCTTCGGGCTCGCGCGCGGCGAACATCGGATGCTCCAGCCGTTCGATCCGGTCGGGCTCGTGCTCCATCAGGGCGAAGCGGAACGCGTCGAAGGCCTCGCCCTGATAGAGCTTTGCGCGCGGTCCCGACAAGGCGCGCGCGACCGAGGCGAAGCCGCCGAACCAGTCGAAGAACAGCGGCTCCCAGCGAAGCCCCTCCCCGCCTTCGCGCAGCAGGGCCAGGGCCGCATCGACCAGCCTCTGGTCCGCCGCCTCCCCCAGGCTCAGCACGCCGAACCGCATCAGGAAGGCCGCGCGCAGTTCGCGGATGTAGGCGGGGCCGAAGCCGTTCAGGGCGTCGGTCAGGGGCTCGACCTCGGCGACCAGCTTCAGGCAGCCGGCCAACTGGGTCAGGTTCCAGAACACCGCCTCCGGCTGGCGGGCGAAGGCGTAAAGGCCGGTCTGGTCGAAATAGGCGGCGGTGAAGCCCGGCTGATAGGACGGCAGGAAGCGCCAGGGGCCATAGTCGAAACTCTCGCCCGTGACGTTCAGATTGTCGGTGTTGAGCACCCCGTGGACGAAACCCGCCGCGATCCAGCGCGCGGTCAGTTTGGCCGAGGCCTCGACGACGGCGCGCAGCAGGCCCGGCGCGTCCCCCGCCGCGACCTGTGGGTGATACAGGCTGCGGGCGTGCGCGATCAGCGCTTCGATCTGATCGATGCGCCCCAGATAGGCCGCTCGCTGGAAGGTTCCGAACCGGATATGGGAGTGGGACAGGCGCGCCAGGACGGCCGAACGGGTCGGCGACGGCTCGTCGCCCCGCTCCAGCGCCTCGCCGGTCTCGATCAAAGAGAAGGCGCGGCTGGTCGGAACCCCCAGGGCCTCCAGCATCGCGGCCGCCAGAACCTCCCGCACCCCGCCTTTCAAGGTCAACCGACCGTCGCCGCCGCGCGACCAAGGGGTCTGGCCCGATCCCTTGGTCCCCAGATCCAGCAGACGGGGCCGCTCGCCGCGCCGCGCGGCCGTCGCCTGCGGCGTCTCCCACATCTGGGCCGCCAGAAAGCCGCGCCCGTCTCCCAGGTCGGGGTTGTAGTGACGGAACTGATGGCCGTGATAGCGCATCGCCAACGGCCCCGGCTGGCCCGGCAGGGGTTCGAACCGGCCGAAGGCGGCGATCCATTCGGACTCGCTCAGGCTGTCCAGCCCCACCTCGGCGGCGGCGCGCTGATTGCGGAAACGCAAATCAGCCTTGGGAAAGCGCGCGGCCTCCACGGCGTCGGCGAAGTCCGGCCCCAGATTGAAAAAGACGGGAGCGGGGCGGTAGTCGGCGTGGACGGGCATGGCGGTCAGTTGCGCCCGCCTGGACGCTTTCGCAAGGCGCGGACTCGTCGCTGATCGGCTGAAGACTGACCTAGCGTCAAAATTTTCTGTCTCTTCCGTGTCACAGAAGGGCCGAACTAGGGCGAAAAATGGTCGCGGGTATCAGCGCTCGCTTGTCGTTCGGCGGGAAGCAGGCTTAGCCTCACCTTACTGAACGCGCCTCCACGCAGAGGCGCGTCGATTGGGAAATAGGAAACGCTTCGGTCGCCCCGCGACCGAGCTTCAGAGCCGGGAGGACGCTTCGTTGCGCCACACTAACCGCTACCTCAGAACCACCGTGTCCGCCGCCGTGGTCGGCGCCGCCGCCTTCGGCTTCGCCGGCATGGCCGCCGCCCAAGAGGCGCCGGCGACCGTGGATGACATCATCGTCACCGCCCAGAAGCGCGAACAGAGCCTGCAGGACGTGCCGATCGTGGTCACCACCCTGTCGCAGGAGGTGCTGGACGGCGCGGGCGTGCAGGACATCAAGGATCTGCAGATCCTGACCCCCGGCATGACCGTCACCTCGACCCAGTCGGAAGCCTCGACCACCGTCCGTATCCGCGGCGCCGGCACCGTGGGCGACAACCCGGGCCTGGAAAGCTCGGTCGGCGTGGTCATCGACGGCGTCTATCGTTCGCGCAACTCGGTCGGCTTCGGCGACCTGGGCGAACTGAGCCGGATCGAGGTTCTGAAGGGGCCGCAAGGCACCCTGTTCGGCAAGAACACCTCGGCCGGCGTCATCAACATCATCACAGAGCGCCCGTCGTTCGACCCGTCGATCTCGGCCGAACTGACCGCCGGCAACTACGGCGCCGTCGGCGGCTCCGTCTCGGTGACCGGCGGCCTGACCGATCAGATCGCCGGCCGCCTGTTCGTCGCCCATCGCGAGCGCGACGGCTTCTATGACGTCAATCTGGGCGACGGCCCCCGCACCCTGACGGAAGACAACACCCAGGACTACTGGACCGGCCGTGGCCAGCTGCTGATCCTGCCCAGCGACGAGGTGTCGATCCGCCTGATCGCCGACTACACCAAGCGCGACGAATACTGCTGCGCCGCCGTTCAGACCCGCGTCGGCCCGACCCAGGCCTTCATCGCCGCCCTGACGGCGCCGAACGGCCCCGGCCAGCGTCCGCCGGTCGCCGGCTTCGGCACGGTGCCCTTCAGCCGCACCGCCTATTCGAACCGCGAGACCCCGCAAGAGATCGAGGACATGGGTCTGTCGGCGGAGGCCACCATCGACCTGCCCAGCCTGAACGCCACCCTGACGTCCCAAACCTCGTGGCGCGACTGGTCGTTCCAGCAGGGGATGGACCTGGACTACACCGGCGCCGACATCCTGTACCGCGCCAATGACGGCTCCAACGGCTATGGGGTCGGCAACCTGACCCAGGAACTGCGCCTGGCCGGGACGACGGACAAGTTCGACTGGCTGGTCGGCCTGTTCGCCACCAAGGAAGAGGTCTATCGCGACGACAGCTATGTCTACGGCGCCGACTACAACGCCTTCGCCTCCCTGCTGCTGACGGCCTCCCTGCCGGCGACGGTGGGCGGCCCGAGCCCCAGCCGCCTGGGCTGTTTCACCAATCCCCAGGGCTTCCTGGTCGGCACCGCCGGTCCGGCCGCCGGACAGCCGCTCTGCGTGATCGGCGCCGTGCCCCCCAGCGCCGCCGCCCCGACCTTCGGCACGGGCAAGGCCTATGAGGACCACTATTCCCAGAAGTCCGAATCGGTCGCCGTCTTCACCAACAACACCTATCGGGTGACGGAGGCGTTCGAGATCAACCTGGGTCTGCGCTACACCTATGACAGCAAGCGTCTGCTGGGCCTGCAGGACAATCTGGGGACCAACGGCGCGGCCTGCGGCGGCGCCCTGGCCAACAACCTGGCGCCCACCCTGCCTGCGTCTCCGATCCCCGGGACCGTCAATACGAGAACGCCGGCGGCGGCCCTCGGCCTGCTCTGCCTGCCTTGGTCCAACCCGCAGTACGACAACCGCCGCATCCAGGAGAAGTTCAGCGACACCGACCTGAGCGGCACGGTGAAGGCCTCCTACCGCCTGAACCCCTCGGTCATGGGCTATGTCTCCTACGCCCGCGGCTACAAGGGCGCCGGCTACAATATGGACCGGGTGCAGACGGGGGTGACGCCGGACGCCTCGCTCTTCTTCGAGGCCGAGACGGTCGACAGCTATGAGGCCGGTCTGAAGACGACCCTGTTCAACCGCACCATGCTGTTGAACATCACCTACTTCGACCAGAAGTTCGAAAACTTCCAGTTGAACACCTTCCTGGGCACCGCCTTCGTGGTGGAATCCATCCCGGAACTGACCTCGCGCGGCGTCGACGCCGACATGGTCTGGTTCACCCCGATCGAGGGCCTGTCCTTCCAGGGCGGCGTCACCTACACCGACGCCAAGTACGGCGACTTCACCGGCGCCGATCTGTCGAACCCGGCGCGCTTCCCGCAGCTGTCGCTGCTGCCGGGCGCCCGCGCCTCCTTCGCTCCGGAATGGTCGCTGACCGGCGCCCTGGCCTTCGACCGCTCGCTGGGCGGCGGCCTGCGCGGCGGCTTCAACCTGTCGGCCAAATATTCGACCGAGTACAACACCGGCTCGGACCTGCTGCCGTACAAGAACCAGGAGGCCTTCACCGTCGTGAACGGCCGCATCACCATCGGTTCGGAAGACGAGCGCTGGACCGTGGATGTCTGGGGTCAGAACCTGCTGGAGGAGGAGTACACCCAGGTGGCCTTCGCCGCCCCGCTGCAGGGCACGGCCTTCACCAACACCACCACGCCCCAGGCGGACGGCACCTACTACAACATCGCCACCGACACCGCGACCTACAACGCCTATCTGGGCGCCCCGCGCACCTGGGGCGTGACGCTGAAGGTCAAATACTGATCGTCTGAACCGCCGCGGCCCCTGGGCTGACAGGGCGGAACGACGAAGGGCCGACCGGGAAACCGGCCGGCCCTTTTTCTTTGCGAGGGGGATCGCGGCGGAGGCGGCTGGCGTTTGTGCGAGCCAGAACCAGCTTTCCACCCCGAACAGCCCTTCGTGTTGTTAGCCTTTGGACCGAATGGCGCTCCCTCCCAATCCGTCATCCTTGGGCTTGAGACTGGCACCCTATGCGGAGGCTACCCAACTTCGATTTTCCTTGTCCTGAGCCGCACATTATGCAAACCTCGGTTGTTTTCAATGCTTGAATAGGATACCGCAATGTATTCATTCCTAAAGAAGCGGCTTGTTTACACCACTCTGGGTTTCGCCATTTGTAGCGCCACAATATCCGGACCTGCAATGGCTCAAACTTGGACTACCGAAACGATATATTATAGCGATGCTACGTTGTCTTCCCAAGTTGGATACGTAATTAGGCACTGCGACCAGCGTGTTTACCGATCTGGCATCCAGACCGAGTTTGCGGTCACCACGACTGAACCGTGTGATGACGACCGCGATCCAAATCCCTGACTGAGCCCATCATCGGATCTCTGCTGCACGCCAGAACAAGGTTGGTATTTGATCCCAGCGCAGAAGCCCGATCTCGCGATCGGGCTTTTTGCTGTACGTCACCAAAGGCGTCGGCGGGGACTTGGCGGGTTTTAGGCTTCCTTCCGGCTCCGGCGTTGAACACTCGAATGGGAGCAGGATCCCCCGGTCTCGCCAGAACCGCGCGACCATGGCCTAGTCTCTCGCGCAACGCGGATCAGCCGATCCGATCCTCCACAGCCGGCTCCTCATGCCCGTGCTGCCCGTGGGTCAGACGGCTCAACCGGCTTTCCATGCGGCGCTTCAGGCCGTCGATCAGGCTGAAGACCACCGGCACGAACATCAGCGACAGGGCGGTGGAGGTGATCAGCCCGCCGATCACGGCGATGGCCATCGGCGAGCGGAAGGCGGTGCCTTCCCCGAACGCGGCGGCGATCGGCAGCATGCCCAGGCCCATGGCCATGGTCGTCATGATGATCGGCCGCGCCCGCTTGTGGGCCGCGTCCATCAGGGCGTCGTGGCGGTTCATCCCCTTCTCCATCGCCATGATGGCGTAGTCGACCAGCAGGATGGAGTTCTTGGCCGCGATCCCGGTCAGCATGATGATTCCGATCAGGGCCGGCATGGACAGGGATTTGCCCGTCACCAGCAGCAGGAAGAAGGCGCCGCCGAACGACACCGGTAGCGCCGCCAGGATGGTGATCGGGTGGAAGAAGCTTTTGAACAGCAGGACCAGCACGACATACATCAGCAGGATGCCGGTGATGATGGCGAAGGCGAAGCCCGCGCCCAGCTCCTGGAAGCTTTCCGCGTCGCCGGACGGCTGTTGGCTGACGCCCTGGGGCAGGGTCTTGATCGAAGGCAGGGCGTTCACCGCCTCGGTCGCCTGGCTGAGCGTCAGGCCGGTGAGTTCGGCGGTGATGTTGGCGACGCGCAGTCGGTCCAGACGGTTGATCTGGTTCGGTCCGGCCCCGAAGGTGATGTCGGCCACCGCCGACAGGGGCACGGTGGCGCCCGAGGCGGTCGGCACCCGCAGATTCTCCAGCACCCCCAGGTCCGAGCGGGCGTCCTCCTTCAGCATGACGCGGATCGGCACCTGACGGTCGCCCAGGTTGAACTTGGCCAGCAGCTGATCGGCGTCGCCCAGGGTCGCGACGCGCGCCACCTGGCTGATGTCCTGGGTGGACACCCCCTGCAGGGCGGCGACGTCCGCCCGCGGCGTGACCAGGATTTCGGGCCGCACCAGAGAGGCGGAGGAGACGACGTTCGACAGGCCGGAGATGTTGCGCATCTCCCGCTCCACCTTGGCCGCCGCCGGCTCGAGGACGTCGGGATCGTCACCGACCAGGGCGATGGTCAGAAGGCTGGAGCCCCCGCCCCCACCCGAGGCGCCGAACTGGACGCGGGCGCCCGGCACCTGGCGCAGCGTCGGCCCCATGTCGCGCTCAAACTCCTGCTGGCTCAGCTTGCGGTCCCAGCGTCCGACCAGGTTGACGGTCAGATTGGCGCTGCGCACCTCGCCCGATGATCCGCCGCCGCCCGGCCCGAAGCTGGTGGTCGCCGAGCCGATGGAGGAATAGACCGACTTGACCTCCGGCCGCTTCATCAGTTCGCGATTGATCCGCTGCACGGCCGCGTCCGTCTCGGACAGGGTCGTGCCGGGCGGGAACTGAACGGTGATGGTGGAGCGGGAAATGTCCTCCACCGGAATGAATTCCCCCGGCAGGCGCGTCGCCATGAAGATGGACAGGAAGAAGAACAGCACGCCCATTCCCAGCACCCAGACGCGGTGATCGAACACCCGGTCCGCCACCTTGCGGCGGAACCAGCCGGCCTGCGGATGATGCTCGGCCCGGCGTTTGCGCCAGTCGTCGCCGAGCGCCCAGTTCAGGGCCGTCAGATAGGGTCCCATCCAGAAGGGATCGCCGTGTTCCTTGCCCTGGTCGCGCTTCAGCAGATAGGCGCCCATCAGGGGCGTCAGGGTTCGCGCCACCAACAGGGAGAAGAGCACGCTGACGCAGGTGGCGATGGCGAAGCTCTTGAAGAACTGACCCACGATGCCCGGCATGAAGCCGGTCGGGGCGAAGACCGCCACCAGGGTCGCCGTCGTGGCCATGACCGCCAGGCCGATCTCGTCCGCCGCCTCGATCGCCGCCGGATAGGGCGGCTTGCCGTCGCGGATGTGTCGGACGATGTTTTCGATCTCCACGATGGCGTCATCGACCAGGATGCCGATGGTCAGGGAGAGGGCCAGCAGGGTCACCACGTTCAGCGACTGATTGGTCAGATCCATGACCCAGAAGGTCGGGATCAGCGACAGCGGCATGGCGACCGCCGCAATCAGGGTCGCCCGCCAGTCCCGCAGGAAGATGAAGACCACGGCGATGGCCAGAAGGGCGCCCAGCACCAGGGTCTCGACCGAGGCGTGGAAGTTGTTGACGACGTCTTCAGTGGTGTTGGCGACCTCTTCGAAGGTCACATCCGCGCGTTCGGCGTCCAGCTTGGCCAGTTCGGCCTTGACCCGGTCATAGACGTCCACCTCGGAGGAGCCGATGGCGCGCGAGACGCCGAAGCCGACCACCTCCTGGCCGTTGAACCGGGCGCGGCCGCGCGGTTCGGACCATTCGTCAGTGACTTCGCCCAGGTCGCCCAGGCGCACGCTGCGCTCGCCGATGGGGATCAGGGTCTCGCGCAGCTGTTCGACCGATTGGGCCGAGCCCACGGTGCGGATGGCCTGTTCCTCGCCCGCGATCTCGCCGCGGCCGCCGGGCAGGTTGATGTTGGAGGCGCGCAGCTGGTTCGACACCTGGGCCGCCGTGACGCCCGAGGCGGCGAGGCGCGCAGGGTCCAGCTTGATGCGGATCTCCCGGCTGACGCCGCCGTCGCGGCTGATCTGGCTGACGCCGCGCACCGACAACAGGCGTTTGGCCACCGTATTGTCGACGAACCAGCTCAGCTCCTCCGGGCTCATGCCCGGCGCCCGCACCACGAAGTTGGCGAAGGGGATGGCGGTGAACTCGATCCGCTGGACGATCGGCTCCTGAACGTCCGCAGGCAGGTTCTGGCGAATGCCGCTGACGGCGTTGCGCACGTCATTGGTCACCTTCTCCAGGTCCACCCCCAGCTGGAACTCGATCGAGGTGGTCGACACCCCCTCATTGACCACCGAGGTGATGTGTTTGACCGAACCCAGCCCCGCCACGGCGTCCTCGACCAGGCGAGTGACCTGGGTCTCCATCTCCGTTGGGGCCGCGCCGGACTGGACGACGGTGACGGCCACGACCGGCAGGTCGACGTCGGGGAAGTTGTTGGTGCGGAGCTTGAAATAGCTCATCGTCCCCGCGATCGTCAGGACGACGAACAACAGGACGATCGGAATGGGATTCCGGATTGACCAGGACGAGATGTTCTGAAAACCCATCGGTCCGGTTCCTTAGCGCGCGGCTTGGCCGGCAGGGGCCGGAGCGGCGGCGGCCGGAGCCGCAGTCGCGGGAGCCACCGTCACGTGGTCGCCCTCGCCCAGGAAGCCGGCGCCCTGAACCACCACGCGCTGGCCGGCCTGAAGGCCCTGAACGGCCACCTGATCGCCTGTGCGCGCGCCCGTGGTCACGGGAGCGAACCGCACAGCCTCGCCCTGGCCGATCACATAGACGCCCGGCTTGCCTTCGCGATAGACGATCGCCGCCCCTGGCACGACCAGGGCCGGCTGGTCGCCGACGGCGATCTCGGCGCGGGCGAACATGCCCGGACGCAGTTGCGCCGCCGGGGCCAGAGAGATGCGGGCCAGACCCAGGCGGGTGGCGGGATCGACTTGCGGCGTGACGATCCGCACCGTGCCGGTCGTGGGCGCGGCCTCGCTGGAGGTCACGGTCGCCGACTGACCGGCGCGAACCAGGGCCAGCTCGGTCTCGGGCACCTGGGCGTCCAGCTCCAGCCGACCGTCGCGCACCATGCGGAACAGCTCGGTCCCGGCAGCGATGATCTGGCCCTTGGTCACGCTGCGGCTGGTGATCAGACCGGCGACGGGCGCGCGGATGGTGGCCTGGCTGAGGCGGGTCTGGGTTTCCGACAGGGCGGCGCGGGCGGCCGCCAGATTGGCGCTGGAGCTGCGCTGATTGGCCAGGGCCGTATCCAGGGACGCCTGGCTGAGGAAGCCCCGCTCCTTCAGCTGCTGGGCGCGCGTCAGGGCCGCATCGTCGCGGGCGACGTTGGCCTCGGCCTGCTGCACCTGGGCCTGCTGCTGACGCAGCTGGGCGCGCAGCAGGACGTCGTTCATCTGCACCAGGGGCTGGCCCTGACGGACGTAGGAGCCTTCGTCCACATAGACGGCGACGGCCGTCAGGCCGCCGGTCTCGGCCGCCACCGGCACCTCCTCCCAGGCCGAAACCGAGCCCGAGGCGCTGACGGTGCGGCTGAGGTTGATCGAAGCCACCGTGGCGGCCGTGACGGTCTGGCGCGCGCCGGCGGTCGTGTCGGCCTTCTTCTCCTCGCCTCCCCCGCCGCAACTCGCCAAGAGGGCCGACAGGGCGACGGCGCAGAGGGCGGCAGCGGTTCGGGTCGTCATGGACACGGGGGAGTTCCTCGGTTTCAGGCGAAGCGGATCGCCGGCTCGCGCCGGTCGGGAAGGTGCTTGGCTAATACCCCGTCCGCGCCTCCGCCTCAAACCCGGACGAGCAACATTGCAGAGGTGTAATCTACGACGGGGCGTTCCCGCCGGACCTGGGCGGCTGGTCCAAAAGGAATACGCATGTTAGGGGCGCGCGGATGACGACTCCTCCGATCTCGAACATCCGGAATTTCAGCGTGGTCGCGCACATCGACCACGGCAAGTCCACCCTGTCCGACCGCCTGATCCAGCACACCGGCGGGCTGACCGCGCGCGAGATGTCGGAACAGGTTCTCGACAATATGGAGATCGAGAAGGAGCGGGGCATCACCATCAAGGCCCAGACCGTGCGCCTGACCTACAAGGCCAGGGACGGCGAGGAGTATATCCTGAACCTGATGGACACGCCCGGCCACGTGGACTTCGCCTATGAGGTCTCGCGCAGCCTCGCCGCTTGCGAGGGCTCGCTGCTGGTGGTGGACGCCTCGCAGGGGGTTGAGGCCCAGACCCTGGCCAACGTCTATCAGGCCATCGACAACAATCACGAGATCGTCCCGGTCCTGAACAAGATCGACCTGCCCGCCGCCGAGCCCGAGCGGGTCAAGGCCCAGATCGAGGACGTTATCGGCCTGGACGCCTCGGACGCCGTGGAATGTTCGGCCAAGTCGGGCCTGGGCATCGAGGAGGTGCTGGAGGCCATCGTCACCCGCCTGCCGGCGCCCAAGGGCGACCCCGACGCCCCGCTGAAGGCCATGCTGGTCGACGCCTGGTACGACCCCTATCTGGGCGTCGTCGTCCTGGTCCGCGTCTTCGACGGCGTCTTGAAGACCGGCATGCGGGTCAAGATGATGCGCAACGGCTCGACCCACCTGATCGACCGCGTCGGCGTCTTCCTGCCCAAGAACACTGCGGTGGACCAACTGGGCCCCGGCGAAGTCGGCTTCATCACCGCCCAGATCAAGGAAGTGGCCCACGCCGCCGTCGGGGACACCATCACCGACGAGAAACGGCCCACGGCCGAACCGCTGAAGGGGTTCAAGGAGGTCCAGTCGGTTGTGTTCTGCGGCCTGTTCCCGGTCGACGCCGCCGACTTCGAGGACCTGCGCGCCGCCATCGGCAAGCTGCGCCTGAACGACGCCTCCTTCACCTATGAGATGGAAAGCTCGGCGGCGCTGGGCTTCGGCTTCCGCTGCGGCTTCCTGGGTCTGCTGCACCTGGAGATCATCCAGGAGCGGCTGAGCCGCGAGTTCAACCTGGATCTGATCGCCACCGCCCCGTCGGTCGTCTACAAGATCGGCCTGCGCGACGGCTCCGAGATGGACCTGCACAATCCGGCCGACCTGCCCGACGTGATGCAGATCGACACCATAGCCGAACCCTGGATCAAGGCCACCATCCTGACCCCCGACGAATACCTGGGCGGCGTCATCAAACTGTGCCAGGACCGCCGCGGCCAGCAGGTGGAGCTGTCCTATGTCGGCAGCCGCGCCATGGTGGTTTACGAACTGCCGCTGAACGAGGTGGTGTTCGACTTCTACGACCGGCTGAAGTCCATCTCCAAGGGCTACGCCTCGTTCGACTATGAGATCACCGAATACAAGGTCGGCGACCTGGTGAAGATGTCCATCCTGGTCAACGCCGAGCCGGTGGACGCCCTGTCCATGCTGGTCCACCGCCAGCGGGCCGAGACGCGCGGCCGGGGCATGGTCGAGAAGATGAAGGAGCTGATCCCGCCCCATCTGTTCCAGATCCCGATCCAGGCGGCCATCGGCGGCAAGATCATCGCCCGCGAAACCGTCCGCGCCCTGCGCAAGGACGTGACCTCCAAATGCTACGGCGGCGACGCCACCCGCAAGAAGAAGCTGCTGGAGAAGCAGAAGGCCGGCAAGAAGCGCATGCGCCAGTTCGGCAAGGTCGAAATCCCCCAGGAAGCCTTCATCGCCGCCCTGAAGATGGACGAGGATTGATCGCCCCCCTCAAAACCCCTGGCTCCTCGCCAACCGTTCGGTGTGGAACTGAGCGTCGCCCAGGAGTTCGTTGAGGACGCGGACACGCTTCATATAGAGGCCGACGTCGAAGGCGTCGGTCATGCCGACGCCGCCGTGCATCTGGACCGCTTCCTGGACCGCCAGTTCGGCGGCGCGGCCGGCCTTGGCCTTGGCGATGGAGGCCGCAAGGTCGGCGTCTTCGCGGCCGGCGTCGATGGCCTGGAGCGCGGCCAGGGTCGCGGCGCGGGCCAGGGCCAGTTCGGTGTAGAGGTGGGCGGCGCGGTGTTGCAGGGACTGGAACTCGCCGATCAGGCGGCCGAACTGTTTGCGGGTGCGCAGATACTCAAGCGTGATCTTGAAGGCCTGGTCCCCGGCGCCGGTCAGGGTCGAGGCGGCGCAGGCGCGCCCCAGCGCCAGGGCGGGGTTCAGCAGGGCCTCCCCCCCGCCGACGGCGCCGATCACGGCGTCGGCGTCGATTTCGACGTCGCTCAGCGTCACGCGGGCGGCGTTGTGGGCGTCGACCATGACGGTGCGTTCGACCGCGACCCCGTCCGTCTTCGGATCGACCAGGAAGAGGGTGATCCCCTCCTCCGCCCGCGCCGCCACGATCAGGGCGTCGGCGATATGGCCGTCCAGCACCAGGGCCTTGGCGCCGGTCAGGCGAAAGCCGTTGCCGGACCGTTCGGCCCGCGCGGCGATGCGGCTGGGCGCGTGTTTGGCCCCTTCGTCGATCGCCAGGGACAGGACGGCCTCGCCGGCCGCGATCCGGGGCAGCCAGGCCTGCTGGGCCTCTGAGCCGCCGTCGCTCAGCACCTTGGCCGACAGGACGGCCGAGCCCATGAAGGGGGACGGGGTCAGGGCGCGCCCCAGGCTTTCAGCGATCACCCCTGCCTCGACGGCGCCCAGGCCGAGGCCGCCGTGCGCCTCGGGGATCAGGACGCCGGCGAAGCCCATCTCGCCGAAGCCGCGCCACAGGTCGCGCGACAGGCCGTCGGGATCGCGATCGTCGCGCAGTTTGCGCAGATGGTCCAGCGGGGCGTGTTCGGCCAAGAAGCCGTCGGCGGCGTCCTGGAGCATCGTCTGTTCTTCGGTCAGGATCAGGGGCATTGGGGTCCCAGGGCTGTGCGGCGGAAGAACCCCTCCACCACTTCGTGGTCCCCCTCCCCACTGCGTGGGGAGGAGACGGCGGGGCTCAGGCGCCCGGCAGTTGCAGCAGGTGTTTGGCGATGATGTTCAGCTGAATCTCGCTGGTCCCGCCCTCGATGGAATTGGCCTTGGTGCGCAGCCAGTCGCGGGCGGCGGCGCCGCCGTGCGAGCGTTCGCCCTCCCATTCCAGGGCGTCGATCCCGCCGGCCGCCATCCGCAGTTCGTGGCGGCGCTTGTTCAGTTCCGAGCCGTAGTATTTCAGCATGGAGGCGATGGCCGGATGGGCCTGTTTGGCCTTCATCTGATCGCCGGCCCGCTCCATCGCCAGGCGGAAGGCGGCGGCGTCGATCTCCAGCTCGGCGATCCGGGCGCGCAGCATGGGGTCGTCCAGCCGGCCTTCGGCGTCGGCGCCGATCGTCTCCAGAGCAGTCTGGGCCAGGGGCCGGCCGGCGCCGACCTCGCCCATGGCGCCGATCATGGTCCGCTCATGGGCCAGAAGATATTTGGCCACGTCCCAGCCGCGGTTCAGCGTGCCGACCAGGTTTTCCTTCTCCACCCGCACATCGTCGAAGAAGGTTTCGCAGAAGGGGGACTTGCCGCTGATCAGGGTGATGGGCCGGGTGGTGACGCCCGGCGTCTTCATGTCGAACAGGACGAAGGAGATGCCCAGATGTTTGGGTGCCTCCGGATCGGTGCGGACCAGGCAGAAGATCCAGTCGGCCTTGTCGGCGTAGGAGGTCCAGATCTTCTGGCCGTTGACGATCCAGTGGTCGCCGCGATCTTCCGCATTGGTCTGGATCGAGGCCAGGTCGGAGCCGGCGCCGGGCTCGGAATAGCCCTGGCACCAGCGGATTTCGCCGCGCACGATCTCGGGCAGGAACCGCTTCTTCTGTTCCTCGGTCCCGAAGGCCAGAAGCGCCGGGCCCAGCATCCAGACGCCGAAACTGGCCAGGGCCGGCTGGGCCTTGATGCGCCGCAGCTCCGACGCCAGCACCTTGGCCTCTTCGCGGCTTAAGCCCCCGCCGCCGTATTCGCGGGGCCATTCCGGCGCCGTCCAGCCGCGCGCGCCCATCCGCTCCAGCCACAATTTATGCCCCGGCGTGGCGAAGACGGCGTCGCGCCCGCCCCAGATCGTATCCGCCTCGGAGGCCATGGGACCGCGCACCTCGGGCGGGCAATTCTCTTCCAGCCAGGCGCGCGTTTCGGTGCGGAAGGCGTCCAGATCGGTCATGTCGCGTGTTCCCCGCGTTTCCTCTTTGGAGGGGAGGTTAGCAGATGGGTTTCGATTGGCTACGGTCATTTGCGCCCAGGCAACAGCTTGGCCGCCCGCGCGTTGGTGGTCCTGAAACTAAGGGGGCGGCCCAGGGGGGCGACCATGACCTATCTGACCCGCGCGGTGTTCGGCGGCGCCAGCCTGCTGCTGCTTTTGGCCGCCACCGCCCTGATCGGCTTCGGCGTCAAGGACGCGCTGGAGACCATTCGCGCGCCCGGCCAGTCGGGGGCCGAGGCGGTGCTGGACGTGCTGGGCTATGTCATCGTCGCCATCGCCGTCTTCGACGTGGCCAAATACATCTTCGAAGACGAGGTGCGGCGCGGCAATGAGCGGCGCAGCGCCGCCGAGGCCCGGCGCAGCCTGACGAAATTCCTGTCCACCATCGTCATCGCCCTGTTTCTGGAGGCCCTGGTGGTGGTGTTCAAGACCGCGCGCGAGGACGTCAGCCAGCTGATCTATCCGACCGCCCTGCTGATCGCAGCCGTCCTGGTGCTGGTGGGCCTGGGCGCCTTCCAGCGGTTCTCGGCCTCGGTCGAGGAAAAGGTCGGCGAGGACGACGAGGCGGAGGAGCGCAGGGACGCCGTCAAGCGAAAGACCGGCGCCGGAAAATCCTAGCCCCCCTTCGGCAGGAAGGGCGAGAAGGTGATGACGGTGAAGGTGTCGCGGACATGCGGTCGGGTCTGGACCTGTTTGGTCACGAAGGTCCCGATGTCGGCGTCGCGCGGCAGGTTGAACTTGGCCAGCAGATCGTGCTGGCCCGAGGTCGAATAGACCTCCGACACGTTCTCCACATGGTCCACGATGTCGGCGGCCACCTCATTGGCGTAGCCCAGCTCGGTTTTGATGAAGACGAAGATGGCGGTCATCATGGCGGGGGCTCTCCTATTGCTGGTCCGCCTCCTAAACGGTTTTGGACGCGGCGTCGAAGACGGCCAGTGAAACAATATGTTCCGCCACAGCGCCCCGAACCGGACCGCGCGGCTTTCGTTTTCTGCGGCGGCTGGGATAAGCAGGGCGCGAAGGCCGGGCGACCGGTTGAGGAAACACAGGCGTTCCGGCGCGGGTCGGACAGGCGGAGATTTGAGACATGGCCCATGATCGCGTCAGCGTGCTGAAGGCGCTTCAGACCCAGGGCGTCTGCCCGGTCTTCTATCATCCCGATCCCGAGGTCAGCCTGAACGTCATACGCGCCTGTGCGCGCGGCGGGGCGCCGGTGGTGGAGTTCACCAATCGCGGCGACTTCGCCTGCGACCTGTTCGGCGAGATCAATCGCGAACTGATCAAGACCGATCCTTGGGTGGTTCTGGGCATCGGCTCGGTCGTCGACAGCGGCACGGCGGCCCTCTATCTGAACCGGGGCGCGCGTTTCGTGGTCAGCCCCTGCCTGGTCCCCGACGTGGCCAAGGTCTGCAACCGGCGCATGGTGGCCTACTTCCCCGGCTGCGGCTCGGTGACCGACATCGGCGAGGCGCATGAACTGGGCTGCGACATCGTCAAACTGTTCCCTGGTTCGTCGGTCGGCGGGCCGGACTTCGTCAAGGCGGTCAAGGGGCCGATGCCCTGGGTCAAGATCATGCCGACCGGCGGGGTCGATCCCGACGAAGCCTCAATCGCCAAATGGTTCGGCGCCGGAATCGTGGCGGCGGGCATGGGATCCAAACTGGTGACGGACGCGGCGGTGAAGGCCGGCGACTGGGCCGCCATCGAGAGCTCGGTGCGCGAGGCGGTTCAGGCTGTCGCCGCCTTCCGCGCCTCCAAGGCCTGAGGTCAGCGAGGGACGTCGCCGGCTTCGGGCGGCGGCGGCCCCTCGCCGGCCGGGCGATCGGCCCGGCCGGCGCCTGGTCCCTTGCGCGCCAATATGTCGGCCATGATGCGGCGGTCCTCGACGTCCAGGGCGCCCAGAATGGCGATGGCGCCGCCTTCCAGACGGGCGCGGCCGCGCATTTCGGCGGCGCGGGAGTCATTCAGCAGGGCCTGGACCCGCTCGGGATTCATCTGCGGTTGGCGCGCGGCCTCGACCGCCTGACGGCGGGCCTCGCGCGCGGCCTCGAAATCGGGACGGGCCGACAGGGCGACGGCGCGCATGCGGGCGCGCACCTCGCGCCGGGTTTCGGGGCTCAGCTCCGCCACCAGGGCGCGAAAGCCGCCGGCGCGACCGGGCTGGCGCTGTTCGGCGACGTGCTGATCCACCTTGGCCCGGCTGACGGCGAAGGCGACCCCGCCGGCCAGGGCGAACAGGTTCAGGGCCACAGAGACCGCCAGGGCGATTTTCAGCCCGCGTCCGCTCATCGAAGAACCTCCGTATCGTCCACCCCGGTCAGGCTGGATTGATAAAGCACCGCATCAGCCCGCTCGTTGGCGGTCAGTTCGCTGGTCAGGCCGACCCCCGCCACAACCCCGGCGCAGGCCGCCGCCGCCCAGCCGGCGCCCAGATAGAAGGCGAGCCGGTCCAGATGGAAACGACGGCTTCTGGCCTGGGGCGCGGCGGCGAGAACCCGCGCGGTCAGGACGGCCGAGGGCGCCGGCGCCGGCGCGGCGTCCAGCAGGGCGTCCAGCGCCGCCGCCTCGTCGAGCACCGCCTTCAGCGACGGATCAGCCGCGATCAGGCTTTCGGCGAAGGCGCGTTCGGACGCCGGCCATCGACGCAGGTCGGCGCCGTAAGCCTCCGCCAGGGCGTGCAACCGTTGCGCCTTCATCTCGCCTCTCCTCTCAGCGCCGCAGCCGGGGCGCGGGGCGCCAGGTCCGACAAGGACTGACGCAATGCGCGGCGACCGCGCGACAACAGACTTTCCAGCGCCTCGACGCTGATCTCCATCAGGGCGGCCGCCTCGATATTGGACAGTTCCTGATAATGACACAGGACCACCGCCTCGCGCTGCCGATCCGGCAGGCGGCTCAACGCCTGTCCGACCCGCAAGCCCGTTTCGGCCGCCATCAGACCCCGATCCGGGGCCGGTCCCTCGTCGGGACGGTCGGGGGGCGTGTGCGTCGGAATCTCGCGACGACGCCGCAGCCGATCGTAACAGAGGTTCAGCGCCACCCGGTGCAGCCAGGTGTCGAACCGCGCCTGGCCCGGCGTCCACCGGGGCGCCTGTTTCCACGCCTTAAACATCGTTTCCTGAGCCACGTCCTCGGCCTCGACCGCATCGCCCAGCATCCGCTGCGCCAAGGCCAGGATGCGCGGCAGTTTGCGCGCGACGAGCGCCTGGGCCGCCGCCGGATCGCCCTGACCCACGCGGCGCACCAGATCCTCGTCGGGGTCGATGATCGCGACCAAGCCTGCCTCTTCCGATCCGGACGAAAGGGACCGATTCGCGCGCGACGGCCGACCCCGACACTGTTCTTACGCCGAACCGGCCGGCGGGGAAGCCGGTTGTTGCGCGGAGCGGGCCTGACGCCGTTCGGCGCGGTGGGCCTGGGCGGCCGCACGGCGTTCCCCGGGGGTGACGACGCCGTCGTGATCGGCGTCCATCGTGTCGAACCGTTCGCCCAGTTTGGCGGCGACGTCCGAAATCGTCACCGGACCGGCCTGGCGATGGGCGCCGTCCTTGCCGCGACGAGGTCCGTCGCCGCGACCCGCCCGTTCGCGACGACCGCCGGCCTCGCCGCGCGCCGCGCGGGCGGCCTCGAACTCGGCGCGGCTGACCGCGCCGTCGCCGTTCGCATCCAGCTTGGCGAAGCGCGAATCCGCGTGCCGGGCGCGCCGGGCCTGAACGGCGGCCTCGCGCTCGGCGACGCTGACCACGCCGTCACGGTCGGCGTCCAAGGCGGTCAGACGCGCGATGTGCTGATCCACGAATTCGGCCCGCGTCACCGGACCGGCGCGACGGGCTTCACCGCGTCGATGATGGGGGCGGTCGGCTTGGGGTCCCGAATGCGCCGCCGTCGGCGCAGGACCTGGGGGCGGCGTCTGGGCCGTGGTGGCGCCGGCCAGGCCCGCCAAGGCGATGACGCCGAGGCCGGTCAGCAAGGTTGTTCTCATCTCGATCTTCTCCTGGGCCGTGGCAAGCACGGCCTTTTCGTCGCCCCGTCAGGAGGTTGAACGCGGGTCCGGCGATTCTCCGTCGCGGCCGGCTGGAACCGCCTGCTCGAAGGCCCGACGCGCCTGGGCGCGCAGGTCCGTCAGCCGGGTCTTCAGGCTCTCGAAGTCGGGCGCGCCCGCCGCCTCGGCCAGCCGCTGCTGAAAGACCGCCGGTTCGGCCTCAGGATCGACCCGGCCTTCGAAGGCGGCGGCCAAGAGCTGGGCCAGTCGCTGCTGGATGCGCCAGGCCTCGGCCAGGATCGGGTCCTGCCCCAGGGCCTGAAGCGTCGACAGGGTCAAGGGCTCGCCCGCCGCCGCAGCCTGAAGTTGGCGATATTGGGCGGCGAACTCGGCGTCCACCTGGCCGCCCGGCGAGAGTTTCAGGTCCCAGAAGCCGTGCGGGCGACGTTCCCGGTCCATCAGGGCGCGCATCCGGCGCACATCCGCCGCCACATCGACGCCGGAACGGGGCCGCCGCAGCGCCGCCTCGATCGCCGCCGACACCCGGTCGGCGAAGGCCGGGTCGCTGGCCCAGACCACGCGCGCGCGGGTCAGGACCATGAACTCCCAGGTCTCGGCCTCGGCCGCGTAATAGTCGTCGAAGGCGGACAGCCGCACCGAAACCGGCCCCTTGGACCCGGTGGGCCGCAGCCGCATGTCCACCTCATACAGGCCGCCCTCGGCGGTATGGGCCGACAGGGCGGCGATGAGCCGCTGGGTGAAACGGGCGTAGAAGACGTCGGCGGTCCAGCCCTTGACCTCGGACACGGCCTCGGGCGGGGCGTCATAGAGGGTCATCAGGTCCAGGTCCGACCCGGCCGTCATTTCGCGTGAGCCGGCCTTGCCCAGGGCCACCACGGCGACGGCGCCGGGAAAGGCCCCGCCCAGCCGTTCCGCCTCGACCAGGGCGGCGGGGGCCAGGATACGCATGGCGGCGTCGGCCAGATCGGCATAGGCCCGGCCGGCGGCCTCGGGCCCCGCGCGGCCGGTCATGGCGTGCAGGCCGATGCGGAACATCTGTTCGCGGTGCAGACGCCGCACGGCGTTCATCGCCCCTTCGAAATCCTCCGCCTCGCCCGCCTCGCGCACCATCTGTTCGCCCAGGCCGGTGTCGTCGGACAGGTCGGCCAGGAAGCGGGCGTCCAGAATCCCGTCCAGGGCCGCCGGCTGACGGCCCAGGGTGCGGGCCAGGCGCGGCGCAAAGGCCATGACGCCCAGGACCATTTCGAACAGTTTGGGCTGGTTCAGGAACAGGGCCTGAACCTGAACCCCGGCGGCCAGGCCCGAGAAGAAGACGGCGAACCGACGAAAGGCCTCGTCCGGCGCGCCCGTGCGCGCCAGGGCCTCCAGCAGGCGCGGCGCCAGGCGGGTGAACAGTTCGCGGCCCCGCTCGGTCCGGGTCGCGGGAATGCGGCCGTGGTGCCAGGACCGGATGGTGTCGGCGACCGAGGCCGCCTCGGAAAACCCCATGCGGCCCAGGGTCAGAAGGGTTTCGGGATCGTTCTCCACCCCGGTGAAGACCAGGCTGCCGTAGCTGGAGTCCAGGTCTTCGCCGCCTTCGAACAGTTCGCCGTAGCGGGCGTTGACCCGCGCCAGCAGCGCTTCGACATGGGCGTCGAAGGCGGCCAGGTCGGCCCAGCCGGCCAGGGCGGCGACGGCGGCGCGCGCCTGGGGGCTCTCGGGCAGTCGGTGGGTCTGTTCGTCGTCCAGCATCTGGACCCGGTGTTCCAGCCCGCGCAGTTCGACATAGGCGGCCGACATCTCCTCGGCGACCGCGGTCGGAATATGGTCGGCGCCGGCCAAGGCGGTCAGGGCGGCCAGGGTGCGCGGCGCCCTCAGGTCCGGGTCGCGTCCCGCCAGGATCAGCTGCTGGGTCTGGGCGTAGAATTCGATCTCGCGGATGCCGCCCCGACCCAGTTTCAGATTGGCGCCGGCGGCCTGAAGCCCCTCGCCCGTCTTGTGGACGTGGATCTGTTTCTTGATCGACTGGATGTCCAGAACGGCGGCGTAGTCCAGGCTGCGACGCCAGACGAAGGGCCGCAGGGCCTTGACGAAACGGGCAGCCGCGCGGGGATCGCCCAGCACGGGCCGGGCCTTGATGAAGGCCGCCCGTTCCCAGTTCTGGCCGACGCTCTCGTAATAGGCCAGGGCCATGGGCGCGGCGACGACCGGCGGGGTCGAGGACGGATCGGGCCGCAGCCGCAGGTCGACGCGGAAGACATAGCCGTCGGCGGTGCGTTCGCTCAGCAGGCCGGCGATCCCCTTGCCGACGCGATTGGCGAAGTCCTGCATCTCCTCGCCCTCGCGCAGGGCCAGGCCCATCAGGCGCGGCTCGAAAAAGAGGGAGATGTCGATGTCGGACGAATAGTTCAGCTCGTGCGCGCCATGTTTGCCCATGGCCAGGCCGAACAGGCCGGGGATGGGGCCGCGCGGATCGTCGGGCGGCGAGACCAGCCGCCCCCGCGCCCGCTGCTCGGCGGCGACGGCGCGCAGGGCGGCGCGGCAGGCGGCGTCAGCGAAGCCGGACAGGGCGCCGGTGACTTGATCCAGGTCCCAGACTCCGCCCAGATCGGCCAGGGCCGTCAGCAGGTGCAGATCGGCCTTCAGCACCCGCAGAGGCGCGCGGACCTCATCGGGTTCGGCGTTCAGGGCGTCGGTGTCGGCGAGGATGCGGATCAGGCCCGAGGTCGGATTGGTCTCCAGCAGGCGGCGCAGATGGGCGGGGCGACGCCGCATCAGGCCGGCGAGATAGGGCGAGGCCCCCGCCACCGGCGCCAGGGCCGGCCAGGCCGCGTCCAGAGTGTCGGCCCAGCCCTCGGATGCGGCGGCCTCGAACAGGGTTTCGTGCAGGCGTTCGGCGGCGGCGGGGTCGGCGACGGGACCGGCGGGGACGAGGCTATGCGCCAACGGAACTGAGGTTTTGGTTTCGGGCATCAAATCATCCGCTCATCCCGGCGAAAGCCGGGACCCAGTGCTTTCGCTCGGCAATGCGTTGGACCACGATCCAAGACACACTCACAAGCCTGAACGCCCAAAGAACTGGGTCCCGGCTTTCGCCGGGATGAGCGGAAATTAGGGGAGATCAGGTCGAGGCCGAGGCCGGCGGCAGAACCAGGGCCACGCGCAGGCCCGGCCCGTAACCCTCATAGGCGCCGGGGCCTTCGTCCAGCACCACCCGGCCGCCGTGCGCCTCGGCCACAGCCGTGACCAGAGACAGGCCCAGACCCGAGCCCGGCTCGGTGCGGCTGTTGTCCAGCCGCACGAAACGTTGGACCACCCGTTCGCGGTCCTCCTCCGGCACGCCGGGGCCGGTGTCGGTGACCGAATATTCGATCTCGCCGGACGACCGCCGCCGCGCCCGCAGCTTCACCGCCCCGCCGGAGGGCGTGTATTTGATGGCGTTGTCGATCAGATTGGCCAGGGCCTGGGCCAGGAAGGGCTGGTTGCCCTCGATCATCAGGCCGGTCTCGATCTCGGCCGAGAAGTCGATGTCCTTGTCCTCGGCCGCCGGTTCGTACAGTTCGGCCATGTCGGCGGCCAGGGCGGCGGCGTCCATCCGCTGGGGGTCCGGCGCCCCGCCCGATTGCAGCCGGGCGATGGCGAGCACGGTGTTGAAGGTCTTCAGCAGATGGTCCGCCTCGTCCAGGGCCACGCCCAGGGCGTCTACCCCGTCGATCTGGCCCGCCTCGGCGTCGATCAGGGCCACCTCCAGCTTGGCCCGCATCCGCGTCAGGGGCGAGCGCAAGTCGTGGGCGATGGCGTCGCCGGCGTGGCGGATGGAGGCCATGGACGCCTCCAGCCGATCCAGCATCAGGTTCAGCCCCTGGCTGAGTTCGTCCAGTTCGTCGCCGGAATGGCGGATGGGGGCGCGGACCTTCAGATCCCCCTCCTGCACGGCTGAGACGACGCGGTTCAGGCCGGCCATGGCGCTTTCGACCCGGCGGCTGATGTAGAGGCCGCCCGCCAGGCCCAGCAGGATCACCAGGCCCATGGCGCCCCACAGGGCCTGGGTCAGGCGGGCCAGATAGTCCTCGATGTCGCCGATATCGGCCCCGACGAACAGATGTTCGCCGCCCGCCAGCCGGGTGTCGATGCCGATCGACTGGCGCCGCCGCACCCGGCCCTCGGCGTCGGTGTCGGTCAGGCGGAAGGGCTCCCAGTCGCCCGTATCGACCCCCTCGGGCACGTCGGAGATGTTGGCGGTGATGATCTTTCCGTCCGCCCCCTTCAGCACATACAGATAGGGGCCGGCGCGGATGGCGCGCTCGACCAGGGCCTGGTTCAGGGCGTCCAGGCCGCGGGTGCGATAGACGGCGGTCAGGGCCGCCCGCTCGGCCTCCACCTCCGCCTGGGCCCGGCCTTGGGCCTCCGAGGCCGAGGCGAAATAGACATAGGCCAGGATCGCCCCCGCCGCCGCCACGAACAGGGCCAGGAACAGCAGCGTCAGCCGGAAGGGCGTGCGGCGAAGGAGGGAGGGAAGGCGCATGGGGCTTGTTAGTGGCGAGTGACGCGTGGCGAGTGGCGAGCAAGCGCAGGGACAGACAGGGGCTTGCGCGGGGCCTGACCATAAGTCGCCGCTCGGTCGCCAGCCTCAATCATTCTCGCCACTCGCCACTAACCACGCGCCACTCCGAACGTCACGCCTCCAACCGATACCCCGCGCCGCGAACCGTCTGAAGCATGGCCTTGTCGAAACCCTTGTCGATCTTGGAGCGCAGGCGGCTGATGTGGACGTCGATGACGTTGGTCTGGGGGTCGAAATGGTATTCCCAGACCTTTTCCAGCAGCATGGTGCGCGTCACCGACTGGCCGGCGTGGCGCATCAGGAACTCCAGCAGCTGGAACTCGCGCGGTTGGAGGTCGATCTCTGTGGTTCCGCGATGAACCGTGCGGGCGATCAGATTCATCTCCAGATCGCCGACCTTCAGCACGGTCTGGACCCCGCCGGTCTCGCGGCGCCGCGCCAGGGCCTCGACCCGCGCGATCAGCTCGGCGAAGGCGTAGGGCTTGACCAGATAGTCGTCGGCGCCGGCCTTCAGGCCGGTGACCCGGTCCTCGACTTCGCCCAGGGCCGACAGGAAGAGGACCGGAGTCTGGTCCCCGCCCTTCCTGACCGTCTCGACCATGCCGACGCCGTCGAGACGCGGCATCATCCGGTCGACCACATAGACGTCATAGCCGCCCTTTTGCGACTCCAGCAGGCCGAAGGCGCCGTCCACGGCATGGGTCACCTCATGGCCGGCCTCGGTCAGGCCGCGCACCATGGCCGTCGCCGCCTCGGCGTCGTCCTCGACCACCAGAATCCGCATCGAAACCCCTCCCGGAATCAAAATCGCCGCCGATGGTAGCGCATCGGCGGCGATTCAGTGAGTTACGGCTTGGTCAGATTACCGATCAGTTCTTGGACAGTTCGATCTTCGGGCGGGAAGCTCGACGCAGCCATCTCCTCGGTCAACAAAAATTGACGAAGCGGAATACAGTTTCAAGTTGACGACTGAACGACTAAAACGCGAACCAACTGAGCGCCACTTGGCATTCGACCTGGGAGATCAAACGTGAAGAGAACACTGATTGCTCTAAGCTTGTTGTCGTCAGCCATAGGTTCGTCCGCCCTCGCATCACCGACAGCGCCGTCTCACCAACCCACCTCCGTGCGGACGGTTATGGTCTGCATAACCAATCACTACCCAGATGAGGCGCCATTTTTAGACTGCCAGACCGTATATTTATACGACGACGAGATCATTCAAGCGTGATTTCTAAAAGTGAACAGCCCGCCATCAGAAATGATGGCGGGCTGTTTCGTGCTCTATTTATTGAAAGTCAGCACATAGGGTACGTTGCCCTGACCCCGAACCCATATCAGGAGATAAGCTCCGGATCGGCCAGACGCTTTCACCGAAGCTACGGCGTCTCGGAAGTCGTCCACGGTTCTTACGGGCGTATTCTGAACCTGCTGGATCACGACCCCTTGCCCAAGGCGGGCATCGACACCGGTTTCAACACCCATAATCGCCAAACCTTCGACGGAGGCCGGCGCGCCCAGACGTTGGCGCAGGGCTGGAGTGAGAGGAGTCAAGTTTAGACCTTCGACTGTGGCCGAAGCTCCCGAAGGATCGTTCGGAGCGGCTCCGCCTTGGCCGAGGCCGTTTTCGCTGTTCAGTTCCGTCTCAGAAGGGCGGGTACCGGATCGTGCCGTGATCGTTTGTCGGCGACCGTCACGCAGCACCTCCATCCGAAGCGTGTCTCCCGGCTTAGCCGCGCCAACTAAGCGCGTCAGCTTCGTCGATGAATCAATCACCTCGCCATTCAGCGAGACGACAAGATCGCTGAACCTGAGGCCAGCCTTGTCGGCCGGACCTTCAGGGGTAACCTCAGCAACGAGGGCGCCCTTCTGGTCGGCTTTCAGCCCCAAAGCACCCAACTCCTCGGTGGTTGGCGTACTGATTTTCACGCCGAGATAGCCTCTCTCAATCACCTCCCCACGCATCAAGCGCGACGTGATCTGCTTAGCGATTTCCGCCGGAATCGCGAAGCCTATGCCGACTGACGAGCCAGTTGGAGACAGAATGACGGAGTTGACACCAATAACGCGACCGTAGACATCAAAGGTCGGCCCGCCCGAGTTCCCGCGATTGATGGCGGCGTCGATCTGCAGAAAATCGGTGTATGCTGAAGAGGCATCCGGCAAGCTGCGGGCTTTCGCAGAGACAATCCCCGCCGTCGCCGTGCCGCCCAGCCCGAAGGGGTTGCCCACAGCGATCACCCAGTCGCCCACGCGGGGTTCGGCCGTTTCTTCAAAGCTGACGTATTTGAAGTTGTCGCCATCGACCTTGATCACGGCCAGATCGGTGGCCTCATCGCGCCCCACCAGACGCGCGGGCAGTTCGCGGCCGTCCGACATCTTGACCTTGATCTCGGTGGCGTCGGCGACGACGTGGTTGTTGGTGACGATGAAACCGTCCTGCGAGATGAAGAAGCCCGAACCGGCGCCCTGGGTGGTGCGGGGTTCGGCGTCTTCGCCATCGCTGCGGCCCTGGGGCGGGACGAACTGGAACGGCAGGCCGGGGATTTGGAAGGCGCCGCCCTGGGGCTGATCCACCTTGACCGTCACGTCGATCTGGACGACGGCCGGGGCGACCTGGTCGAAGATGTCAGCAAAGCTGTTGGGCGCGCCGGGCGGAGGCGAGAAGCGGTCGCCGTTGGCGGGGACGGGGGTGATCCGGTTGACGGCCTGGGGGTCGGCGTGGGCGCCGGGCCAGGTGACGATCCCGCCCGCCGTCGCTCCCGCCGCCAGGGTCAGGCCGGCCAAGGCCCCGAGAATGAACTCTTTGCGCTTCAGCATCTTGTTCTTGCGATCCTCTGTCGGGGCCGCGCCCCGTCTCGCTCTTGATATAGGCCGAACGGGCGTTACGCCAATTTCAGCGTTCGATGGTTGATCCCGACAAGCGCCCGTCGTGAGGCGAGGTTGCGTCCAGATCGCGGCGAAGCGTCTCATTTGCGAGAACTTCGTCCAGCCGACGCTCCTCCTCAGGCGAAAGGGGCGCGACCTCCGTCGGGCGCCGGCGCGCGCGCAGGATCAGCGCCCCCCCCGCCAGCAGGACGAGGACGAAGGGGCCGAACCACAACAGCCAGGTTCCGGCCCGCACCGGCGGGGTGAACAGGACATAGTCGCCGAACCGCCGGACCAGATCCTGACGCACGGCCTGATCGGAGGCGCCGGCGGCGATCTGTTCGCGGATCAGCCGGCGCATGTCGCCGGCGACGCCCGCCGGACTGTCGGCGATGGCCTCGTGCTGGCAGACGACGCAGCGCACGTCCTTGAACAGGGCCTGGGCGCGGGCTTCCTGAGCCGGGTCGCTCAAGGGGCGGTCGGGGGCGGCGGCGGGCTCGGCCGCCGTCAGCATCAGGGCCAGGACCGGCGCAGCCAGCAGGATCGAGAGCCGCCTCACGCCGGCCTCCGCCGTCGCGCGCCGACGCCCAGCCGCAGCCGGCGATCCAGCAGGGACAACAGGCCGCCGAAGGCCATGATCATCGGCCCGAGGAAGATCAGCCGCGCCCAGGGATTCCAGTACAGGCGGACGACCCAGGCGGGAGCCTCAGTCGTTCCGGCCCGCTCGCCCATCACCACATAGACGTCGTCCAGACCCCGGAAATCCAGCCCCACCTCGGTCGTGGTCTGGCCGCCTGCGGGGAAGAAGCGGCGTTCGGCCGTGACGGTCTTCGCCCGACCCCGGTCGTTTGACGGTCGCACGGTCAGACGCCCCTGTTCGGCCAGATAGTTGGGGCCTTCGACCACCCGGACCTGATCCAGCGTGACGGTCCAGGGCCCGGCGGAGACGGTTTGGCCCAAGGTCAGGGCGCGGGCGGCCTCGGCCTTGAAGCCGGTCTCGACCACCGCCCCCAGGATGAAGACGCCCAGACCCAGATGGGCCAGGCTCATGCCCCAAGCGCCCAGAGGTAGCCCCTTCAAGCGACGCAGGGTCTCGGCGGTCGAGGCGCGGAACAGCCGCGCCCGTTCGGCGACCTCGGCCAGGGAACCCAGGATCAGCCAGGCGCCCAGGCCGATCCCGGCGGCGGCCAGAGCCTTCTTCGGCGACCACAGGGCGTAGGCGGCGAGGGCGCAGACCAGGGCCAGACCCGCCGCGACCGCCAGCCTCTGCATCGCCCCAGGCAGGTCGCCGCGCTTCCAGGCCAGCAGAGGCCCGGCAGGCAGGATGATGAAGGCGACCGTCATCAGGGGAACGAAGGTGGCGGCGAAATAGGGCGGGCCGACCGAGATGGTCGCGCCGGACGCCGCCTCCAGGATCAGGGGATAGAGGGTGCCCAAAAGCACGGTCGCCGCCGCCGCCGTCAGGAACAGATTGTTCAGCACCAGGGCGCCTTCGCGGCTTATGGGTGCGAACATTCCGCCGCCCTTCAGCTGGGGCGCGCGCCAGGCGAACAGGGCGAAGGCGGCGCCGGCCGTGAGACCCAGGATGGCCAGCAGCATCATCCCCCGCTGGGGATCGACGGCGAAGGCGTGGACGCTGGTCAGGACGCCGGAGCGCACCAGAAAGGCGCCCAGCATGGAGAAGCTGAAGGCCAAGAGGGCCAGAAAGACGGTCCATCCCGCCAGGGCTCCGCGCCGCTCGGTGACCACCGCGCTGTGCAACAGGGCCGCGCCCGCCAGCCAGGGCATGAAGCTGGCGTTCTCGACCGGGTCCCAGAACCACCAGCCGCCCCAGCCCAGCTCATAATAGGCCCAGAAGGAGCCCAGGGTGATGCCGACGGTCAGAAAGGCCCAGCTGGCCAGGGCCCAGGGGCGCACCCACCGGCCCCAGGCGGGCCAGAAGGCGGTCTGGGCCCGGCCCTCGATCAGGGCGGCGACCGCCAGGGAGAAACAGACGGAGAAGCCGACATAGCCCGCATAGAGCAGGGGCGGATGGGCGGCCAGGGCCGGGTCCTGAAGCAGGGGGTTCAGCGAAGCGCCCTGAAACGGGGCGGGGTCCAGCCGGGTGAAGGGGCTGGAGGTGAAGACGGCGAAGGCCAGGAACAGCGAGCCCAGAGCGCCTTGGGTCGCCACGGCCGAGGCCTTCAGCCCGAACGGCAGGCCGCGCGCGCGGGCCAGGACGGCGCCGAAGACCGTCAGGACCAGGCACCACAGCAAGAGCGATCCCTCGTGACTGCCCCAGGCGCCGGCGACCTTGTACAGCATCGGCTTGTCGGTGTGGCTGTTGGCCGCGACGTTGGAGACCGAGAAGTCCGAAATGACGAAGGCGTAGATCAGGGCCGCAAAGGCCAGGGCCGTCGCCGCTGCGGCGCCGATCGCCGCCCCTTCAGCCGCCCCAGCCAGCACGGGGCTGCGCCGGGCCCGCCCCGCCGCCGACAGCACGGTCTGAAGCACCGACAGGGCCAGGGCCAGGGCAAGGGCGAAGGCCCCGAACTCGACGATCATAGGCTTTCAGCCTGCGGCCTGCTTGAGCGCGTGGTCTCGGTCGAGGTTTCCGGCCGCCACTCGCCCTTGGCCTTGATCCGGTCGGCGACCTCGCGCGGCATATAGTTCTCGTCGTGCTTGGCCAGGACTTGGCTGGCGTGGAAGACGCGGTCGGCGCCGAACGCCCCTTGCGCCACGATCCCCTGCCCCTCGCGGAACAGGTCGGGCAGGTCGCCGTGATACTGGACCTGGGTCGCGGCGATATTGTCGGTGACGGTGAAGACGACCAGTCCGTCGCCAGACTTCCGCACGCTGCCCGTCTCGACCAGGCCGCCCAGCCGGATGTTGCGGCCTTCCGGCGCCTTGTCGACGGTAGCCTCGGACGGGGAATAGAAGAAGGTCACGCTGTCCTGCATGGCCCACAGCGACAGGCCGACCGCCAGGGCTAGGACCGGCGCCACGGCGGCGACGACCCACAGGCGACGGCGCGCCTTCGGCGATTTCGGCAGCCAACTCATGACTTAGCGGACCCGCTCCCCGACGGATTTTTCTTTCCGTCTACAGAGGCCGGCGCCCCGCGCCAACGGCTCATTCCGCCCTCGGCAGGCGGCGTTCCAGATCCTTGCGACGCGGATCGGCCGGATCGAGGGCGGCGATCAGCGGCGTCCACATGGCCCGTGTCACGGCCGCATCCCCCCGACGCAGGGCCGCCTCGCCCAGGAAGAAGCGGGCGCCCAGCTGATCGGGATCGTGTTTCACCGCCTGGCGGAAGGCGGCCTCGGCGTCGGCGCCGATCTGGTCGTCATTGGCCCGCACCAGGCTTTCGCCCAGGCGCGCCCAGGCCTGGGCGTTCTCGGGCTCCCGCTCGATCAGCCGACGAAAGGCCGAGGCGGCGCCCAAGGGGTCGTCGGCGGCGAAACGGGCCGCGCCCAGCATGGCCAGGGCCTGGGGGTCGTTCGGTCGATCCTGGGCCGCGCGCGCCGCCACGGCCGCCAGTTGGGCCGGCTGCAGCGTCTCCAGCCGGGTGGACCAGTCATCCACCCGCCGCTGATAGGCTTGGTCCGGCAGGCCCGGCGATCCGGTCAGGATGTAAAGCCCCAGGGCGGCGGCCGTCGCGGCGGCGATCCCGCTCAGAACCCACAGCCGGTCGCGACGGCCCGTCTGGGGCGCCGGCGTCGTCCCTGACTGCCCGGCCAGCAGACGCCGGGCCGCCTCGGCGCGCGCCGCCGCATGGGCGGCCTCGTCCAGCAGCCCCCGCGCCTTCAGACGGTCCAGTTCGGCCAGTTCGCGCGCCCCGATCTCGGCCTGCGTCGCCGGAGTCGGGTCGGCGCCGGAACGCGCGCCGGTCAGCACCAGAAGGGCGGCGCCGGCCGCCGCGAGACCGGTCATTATCCAGAAGGCGATCATCCCCGCCGTCTATCGCATCAGGCGGCGGCGGGCGAGGCCCCTTGGGTCGCCAGAAGCGCCTCGGCGGCGGCGGCGCGACGTCGCACCGCCCGCGCGGCCTCCAGCGCGTCGATCAAGGTCAGGAACCGCGCCGCGACGCCGACCAGACGCAAGGGTCCCTCCGGCTGGGCGACCTGGCCGTCCGCCAGATGATCCAGGGCCTCATTGGCCCAGATGGACAGATAGTCGGTCAGCTCGGTCTTCAAGGCCATCCGATCCGCCTCGCAGCCGAAGACGACGGCGACGCCTCTCAGCCCCCCGACGGCGTTCAGCAGGCCGGCGGCCGCCTCGACCGCCTCGCCCGTCGCGGGCGCGTCCAGCCAGGGCGAGAGTCGCGTCATCCGGCCGCTCAGCCTCTGCCGCTTCATCGGCAGGGCCGCATGGACGGCGGCCGAGGCGGACTTCATCAGGCCGGACATCTGACCCGCCACCTGGATCCGCGCCATCCGGGCGGCCCGGCCCCAGGGCGAGTCCGGCCGCAGTTGCAGACACAGGTCGATCTCGCCCAGCACCCCGGCGCACCAGGCGACCTCCTGAACCACCTCGGCCATGGCGGCCTCGTCCGGGCCGGGCCGGGCGGCGGCGATCCGTGCGACGCGCGTCGTGACCGAGGCCAGCAGACGTTCGACAAAGACGCCCATGTCCGAATGGCTCAGCATCGCCTCCTTATCGGCGAGGCGATTGGTGCGGGTCACGACACGCAGCATCCGTTCGGCGTCGGCGACATGGGCGAAGAGGATGTCGACCATCCGGCGCCCGCCTTCGGGCGAGACGGCAAGACAGTCCTGGATCAACAGGCGCAGTCCCGCCGCCTGTTCGTCGTCGGGACGATCGAGCCAGGCAGGCAAACGCGGCGTAGCGGTTCGCGCCAGAGGGGCCAGGTCGAAACAGCCGGCGAGCTCCGCCGGGGTCGGAGCGGGGGCGGCGGCGAGCGACAGGTTCGACACCGGCGCCGGCGGAGACGGATCGGCCCAGACGTCGCCGGGCCGATCCCGCAGCACAGCCGCCGCCCGGGCGCACAGACGATCGGCGACCAGGGTCCAGTCGCCGTGCGACGGACCCGCCCCGTCCAGCAGGCTGAGATAGGGCTCGTCGCCGATCTTGGCCTCGCGCCAGAGACGGGCCAGAACCGGCCGGGGAAAGGTCAGGGCCGCCACTTGGTCGGCGCGCGGCCGGAACAGGGGGATCAGCGGCGCGAACGCCTGATCCCGGCGGGCGCGATCGCGGATTTCCGCCTGAATCAGGATCGCCAGTTCGCCCGCCTTGTCGCCCGGCAGTCCGCCGACAGCCGCCTCCAGCTGCGCCATACCGTCGTCGGGGCAGGCCTGGACGACCGCCTCCAGGGCGGCGCGATGGGCGGCGGACAGGGCAGTCAAGACGGTTCCCTGGGTACGATTTGAGGCCCGACCCTGCACCAATGTGATTAACAACGGCTTGGCGCCCCTTGAGCCGGTCGCGCGGCGCGCCATATTCCCGCCACCACCACGCCAGGCGCCATTCGCCGCAGGAACGGGAGCGCCCATGCCGGTTATCGAGATCCAAGGTCTGACCAAGACCTATCCGTCGGGTCTTCAGGCCCTGAAGCGGGTCGATCTGACCATAGACAGGGGCGAGATCTTCGCCCTGTTGGGGCCGAACGGGGCCGGCAAGACCACCCTGATCTCGATCATCTGCGGCATCGTCAACGCCACCACGGGGACTGTGGTGGCCGACGGCCACGACATCCGCAAGGATTTCCGCGCCGCCCGGATGAAGATCGGCCTGGTGCCGCAGGAGCTGACCACCGACGCCTTCGAGACGGTGCTGGCCACCGTCACCTTCAGCCGGGGCCTGTTCGGCAAGCCGGGGAACCCTGCCCTCATCGAACAGATCCTGAAGGACCTGTCCCTGTGGGACAAGCGCGACGCCAAGATCATGACCCTGTCGGGCGGGATGAAGCGGCGGGTGATGATCGCCAAGGCCCTGAGCCACGAGCCGGACATCCTGTTCCTGGACGAACCGACCGCCGGGGTGGACGTGGAACTGCGCCGCGATATGTGGGCCATGGTGCGCAAACTGCGCGAGCGCGGCGTCACCATCATCCTGACCACCCACTATATCGAAGAGGCCGAGGAGATGGCCGACCGGGTGGGCGTCATCCTCAAGGGCGAGCTGATCCTGGTCGAGGAGAAGACCGCCCTGATGAAGAAGCTGGGCAAGAAGACCCTGACCCTGAATCTGGTCGAACCCTTGGCCGCCCTGCCCGCCGACCTGTCGGACTGGGACCTGAGGCTGAGCCCGGACGGGGGCGAGCTGGAATATAGTTTCGACGCCAACGCCGAAGACACCGGCGTGCCCGCCCTGATCCGCCGGCTGGACCGGCTGGACATCGGCTTCAAGGATCTGAACACCCGCCAGAGCTCGCTGGAAGACATCTTCGTCAGCCTGGTCCACCGCGACGGAGAGGCTGCCTGATGACCTTCAACGGATACGGCGTCTGGGCCATCTATCGGTTCGAAATGGCCCGGGCGCTGCGCACCCTGTGGCAGAGCGTGGTGACGCCGGTGATCACCACCGCCCTCTATTTCGTCGTGTTCGGCAGCGCCATCGGCGGACGGATGGAGGCGGTGGACGGGGTCGCCTACGGCGCCTTCATCGTGCCCGGGCTGATCATGCTGAGCCTGTTCACCCAGTCGATCTTCAACGCCTCCTTCGGCATCTATTTCCCCAAGTTCACGGGGACCATCTATGAGATCCTGTCGGCGCCCGTGTCGTCGCTGGAGGTGGTGATCGCCTATGTCGGGGCGGCGGCGACCAAGTCGGCGGTGCTGGGGCTGATCATCCTGGCGACGGCGGCCCTGTTCGTGCCGCTTCAGGTGCTGCATCCGGTGATGATGCTGGCCATGCTGGTGCTGATTTCGGTGACCTTCAGCCTGTTCGGCTTCATCATCGGCATCTGGGCCGGTAGTTTCGAACAGCTGAACTTCATTCCCATGCTGATCGTCACGCCCCTGACCTTCCTGGGCGGCTCCTTCTATTCGATCGACATGCTGCCGGAGGGCTGGCGCACGGTCGCCCTGTTCAATCCGGTCGTCTATCTGATCTCGGGCTTCCGCTGGACCTTCTACGGCCAGGGTGACGTGGCGATCGGGATCAGCGTGGCCGCCACCCTGGGCTTCTTCGCCCTGTGCCTGGGGGTGGTCATGTGGATGTTCAAGACCGGCTATCGGCTGAAGGCCTAGACTTCCAAGTCCAGGCGTCACGAAACCGGCCAGATCGCCAGCGATTAGAGCAACATGTCCGACGATAAGAAGACCGTTTCCGATCCAGCGCCCCAGCCGTCCCCTGGCGAACCCTTCGTCCGCAAGGCAGTCACCTGGGGTCGGATGCCCGTGACGACCTTTCACGTCGGCCCGGTGCCCGTCGCGCCCAATCCGCTGGACCGGATTCCGGATCGGCCGCCGCTGAAGACGCCGTTGACCACTGCGCCCGAGGGGCGAGCGCAAGGTCGGCAAGGTCAGGCGTCCGGCCTGCTTCAGGGCGGCCTGCAGCCGCAGCGCCCCGCGCCCGCGCCGCGTCCGAGAGCCGGCGCGAGCATTCTGGCCGGTTCGTTGATCCCTCAGGCCCGTCCCGCCCCGGCTGCGCCCCCGACGCCCGCCCCGACGCCCGCCCCAGCGGATTCGACGCTTCGCCCGCTGCCCGCCGCGCCCCAGCCTCTTGCGGAGCCTGCGCCGTCCGCTCTGGAAAGGCCGCCTGCCCAGGCGACGCGGCCCGAGACGGACGCCGCCGCCCCCCCTGTCGGCGCTCCTGTCGACGCCGCCCAGATTCCCGAGATCACGCCGACCACTCCCGTTGCACGTCGAGCAGAGAAGGCGCCGTCGCGTCTGCCGCTCTATGTCGGGGCTGGACTGGTCGTCGCCGCCTTGCTGGGCGGCGGACTGTGGTTCGCCCTGCGTCCCGCCCCCGCCCCTGCTCCCGCCGCCCCGCCGACAGTCCCGGCCGCCGCAGCGCCCATCCAGGCTGAAACCGCTCCGGCGCCCTCGGCGGCGGTGGTCGAGGCGGAAGCGCCCGCTGCCGAACCGGCGCCTGAGCCCGCTTCCACATCAGCGCCCGCGCCGGCCGAGACCACGCGGACACCCCCCGCGCCGGCCGCTCGCCCGACGACGCCTCCAACCGCGACCGCGTCCCGCCCGACCCAGAGCCAGACCCAGACGCCCGCGACGACTCCGGCGCCCAGCCAAACGGCGCCGGCCGTCCAACCCCCGGCGGTAGTCATCGTGCCGCAGACGCCGCCCCCGACCGCCGCGCGCCCCACCCAGACCGATCCCGACGCCCCGATCGTCACCCGGCCCCAGCCGCTCGACTGAGATTTCGATCTCGTCTCCTCTCCAGTTCGCGGCGAGGAGACGACGGCGGCTCACGCCGTGCGGATGATCCCGCCGCTCGCCGCCACCGGCCAGGGCGTCAGCCGCCCGCCGGCGCAGGGGCCGCCGCGGCATTCGCCGGTCAGGGGCTCGAACACCGCCCCGTGCCAGCCGCACAGGATCAGGTTTCCATCAGGCGTCAGATAGCGGTCCAGTTCGACCGCGATGGGAAAACCTGCGTGGGGACAGCGGTCGACCCAGCCTGCGACGACCCCGTCCTTTCGCACCACGAAGCCGTGGAAGAAGGCCTCCCCGATCTGAAGCACGAAGCCGCGCGCCCCGGGATCGGCGATGTCGGCCTCGGCGCACAGGGCGACGCCGGGCGGCGTCTTCCAGACCCGTTTGCGTTCGGTCTCGCCTTCAGACACGCTCGGCCTTCAGCGGGCGCGCCAACAGGCCGTCGATCAGGCCGTCCACGGTGATCTCGCCGGCCAAGAGGGCCGCGATGCCCTCGGCGATCGGCGTCTCCACCCCCAAGCGGGCGGCCAGGGCGCGCACGGCCGGGGCGCTCTCATAGCCTTCCGCCACCGACCGCTTGCCCGCCAGGGCCTGTTCCACCGTCTGGCCCTGTCCCAGGGCCAAGCCCAGGCTCATATTGCGCGACTGAGGGCTGGAGCAGGTCAGGACCAGATCGCCCAGGCCGCACAGGCCCGCCACCGTCTCGGCCTGGCCGCCCATGGCGACGGCGAGCCGGGTCATTTCCGCAAAGCCGCGCGTGATCAGGGCGGCGTGGGCGCTGCGTCCCAGCTGACGCCCTTCGGAGACGCCGCAGGCGATGGCGAGGACGTTCTTCAACGCCCCGCCCGCCTCGGCCCCGATCAGGTCGGTGGCCAGATAGGGCCTGAAGCCCGGCGCCGACAGGGTGTTCAGCAGGGCTTGGCCCAGGACGGGATCGGCGCAGGCCAGGGTGACGGCGGTGGGCAGGCCGCGCGCCACCTCGCCCGCGAAACTGGGGCCGGACAGGACGGCGGCCGGGGCGTCCGGCAGGGTCTCGGCCAGAACCTCCGTCATCAGCTTCATCGTGCCCCGCTCGACTCCCTTGGAGCAGAGCACCACCGGCACGCCGGCGCGGTGATGGGGCGCAAAGGTGGTCAGGGTCGCGCGCATATGCTGGGCCGGCGGCACGGCCAGGATCAGGTCGCAATCGCCCAAGTCAGCCAGATCAGCGGTGAATTTGAGCCCCTCAGCCAAGGGCACGCCCGGCAGATACAGGTCGTTGGCGCGCGTCGTTCTCAAGGTCTCGACCAGCTGGGGCTCACGCGCCTGAAGCGTCGTATCCAGTCCGGCGCGGACGCAGACCTGGGCCAGGGCGGTGCCCCAGGCGCCGGCGCCGATGACCCCTGCGGTGCGGAATTCCATGCGCCCTCCCGAGGCGTTCTCGTTCGTCATGCCTTTGCGCCCTTGCGGCCGGGCTTGTGCGAAGGATCGGCCAGGGCGCGCGCTTCGTCCAGCGGCCATCGCGGCCGGGCGACCACGTCGATGTCGCTGGTCAGCCCGAGCGCCAGCCGTTCGGCCCCCGCCAGGGCGATCATGGCCGCATTGTCGGTGCAATAGGCCAGAGGCGGCGCCAGGAAGTCGAAACCGTGTTTCGCCGCCGTCGCCTGCAAGGTGGCGCGAATGGTCTTGTTGGCGGCCACGCCGCCAGCGACGACAAAGAGGCGATGATCGTGGGTCTCGGCATAGGCGGCCAGAGCCCGTTCGGACCGGTCGGCCAGCTGCCGGGCGATGGCGGTCTGGACCGCGTCGGCCAGATCGGCCTTGTCCTGGTCGGTTTCGCAGGTCTGGGCGATGCGGAAGGCGGCCGTCTTCAGACCCGAGAAGGAGAAGTCGCAGTCCTTGCGTCCCAAAAGGGCGCGCGGCAGGTCGATCTTCGATCCGTCGCCTTGGGCCGCCAGCCGCTCCAGCGCCGGCCCGCCCGGATAGCCCAGGCCCAGTGCCTTGGCGATCTTGTCGAAGGCCTCGCCCGCCGCGTCGTCTATGGTGGCGCCGATCCGGCTCATGTCGCCGACGCCCCGCACCTCCAGAATCTGGCAATGACCGCCGGAGACCAGCAAGAGCAGGAAGGGATAGGCGACCTCCTGCCCCAGACGGGCCGAGACCGCGTGGCCTTCGAGATGGTTGACCGCCACCAGGGGCAGACCGCGCGCCAGGGCCGCCGCCTTGCCGAAGCTGAGGCCCACCATGACGCCGCCGACCAGACCCGGTCCGGCCGTCGCGGCGATGCCGTCCAGACCGTCATAGCCCAGGCCGGACTCGGCCATGGCGCGGCGCGTGACCTCGGCGATCATCTCCACATGGCTGCGCGCGGCGATTTCGGGGACGACGCCGCCATAGGCCGCGTGATCGTCGATCTGGCTGTGAACGACCGAGGACAGCACCTCGGCCCGGCCGCCCTGCTCCGATGGGTGCAGGCGCACCACCGAGGCGGCGGTTTCGTCGCAGCTGGTCTCCAGACCCAGCACCGTCAGGGCTTTACCGGAACGAGGGGGGACATCCCGTCCAGTTGCCGCTGCGGCGCCGCTGCTATAGTCGGCGGAACTCTCCATCGGATCGAGGTAGCGATCCGGCGTCCGGTAAGCAACGCTCATGACCCTTCCCCTCCGCATCGGCACCCGGCGCTCCAAACTGGCCCTGGCCCAGTCGGGCATGATGCAGCGCGCCATCGGCCGGGCACTGGGCATAGCCGAGGCCGAGATCGAAACGGCCGTACCCCTGGTCGAAATCGTCACCACCGGCGACCGGATCCAGGACCGCCGGCTGATGGAGCTGGGCGGCAAGGCCCTGTTCACCAAGGAAATCGAGGAGGCCCTGCTGGACGGCCGCATCGACATCGCCATCCATTCGATGAAGGACGTCCCGGCCGAACAGCCCGAGGGCCTGTGCATCGCCGCCATTCCGGAACGCGAGGACGCCCGCGACGCCTTCATCAGCCGCGACTTCGAACGTTTCGACGCCCTGCCCATCGGCGCCCGACTGGGCACCGCCAGCCTGCGCCGACAGGCCCAGGCCCTGGCCCTGCGCCCCGACCTGAAGGTCGAGATGCTGAGGGGCAATATCGACACCCGGCTGCGCCGCGCCGCCGAGGGCGATTTCGACGCCATTCTGCTGGCGGTTTCCGGCATGACCCGGCTGGGGGTGACCGAGCACATCCGCGAAAAGCTGTCGCCGGACGCCTTTCTGCCCGCGCCGGGCCAGGGCGCCCTGGCGATCCAGACCCGCGCCGAGGATATCGAAGCCCCGTGGGTCGCCGCGCTGAACCACGCCCCGACCGCCGTCGCCGTCGCGGCCGAGCGCGGGGCGATGACGGCGCTGGAGGGGTCGTGCCGGACGGCGGTGGGCGCCTACGCCTTGATCGACGGCGACACCCTGCGGCTGACCACGGAAATGCTCAGCCCCGACGGCTCGGCCCGCTGGCGCCGCGTCGGCGAACTGTTCCAGCCGACCGAGGCCGACGCTCGCGCCCTGGGCGAAAAGCTGGGGGCCGAGGTCCACGCCTTCGCCGGCGACCAGGAGGTCGATCCGGCGAGCCTGGACGGATGACCGCCGCCTTCAGCCCGGCCTCGGCCAAGCCTCGCGTCTGGATCACCCGGGCCGAGCCGGGGGCGTCGCGCACCGCCGCCCGCCTGCGCGACATGGGGTGCGAGCCCCTGATCCAGCCGCTGCTGGCGGTGGAGCCCCTGACCCCGCCCCTGCCCGATCTGGACCGCTTCGCCGCCCTGGCCTTCACCAGCGCCAACGGGGTCGCCGCCTTCGCCGCCCTGACGCCGCGCCGCGACCGACCGGTCTTCGCCGTCGGCGAGGCCACGGCCGGGGCTGCGCGCGAGGCCGGATTCGTCGCGGTTCGCTCGGCCGACGGCGATCTGACCGATCTCGCCCGATTGATCGCCGCCGAACTGAGCGAGGCCGTCCTCCTGGCGCCCCTGGCCGAAACCCCCGCAGGCGATTTAGCCGCCGCGCTCGACGCGGCGCAGGCCCGCAACGTCGCGGTCCAGCCCTTGACCGTCTATCGCACGGCCTGGGCCGCTCGTGTCGATCCACCCGCTTTTGACGCGGTCCTGGTCCATTCCCCACGCGCCGCTCAGGCCCTGGCGGCCTGGGCGGCGTCCTCACCGGCTCGCCTGGCCGGGGTGGTCTGCGCCTGCATCTCCGCCGCCGCAGCCGCCCCCCTGACCCCGCTCGGCCTGACCACTGCTGTGTCCGAACGGCCGAACGAGACGACATTGTTGAAGACCTTGAAAGCGGCGCTTGGCAAGCGCGACGCGCCCGTATAAAGAGCGCCTCTCGCACGGGCCGTTTCCGCCCGCGCGACCGGGCCGCTTTAGCTCAGCCGGTAGAGCACCTCATTCGTAATGAGGGGGTCAGGTGTTCGAGTCACCTAAGCGGCACCACTTTTTCCCAGTTGCCCTGAGACGATCGTGCCTCGGCGAAAGCCGCGCTGAATTAGGGATGTTAGGCAGGATTTTATTAGGTCGCGGCCGTTATGGGGGGCGCCTTCAGGGATGCGGCCGTCCCACCTTGACGCGGGCCGCAGGAAGGCGCGTGATTTCGGCCTGTTGTTCAACGATGGACATTGAGTCGCGCGGCGATCGGCGGAGCCGCTTTCATCCCTGAGTAGCCTTAGACTCCCATTCTGAGTACGTACCATCCCTCTAATGCAGAGCTTTGGCTTGACGGCATGGAGGATTTCGGGCCTGACGGCCTCTAATATCGTTCCGAAGGTTGTTATGAGCGACGCAGTAGACCCCGTTGACATCGCGATCGGCGCCCGCATCCGCGCCCGCCGCGAAGAACTCCGCATCACCCAGGCCCAGTTGGCGGCCGGCGCAGGCGTGACCTTCCAGCAGATCCAGAAGTACGAGCGCGGCGTGAACCGTGTCTCGGCTGCGCGTCTGCTGCAGATCGCCGCCGTGCTGAAATCGACCGGCGCGGCCCTGCTGGGCGAACTGGACACCGCCGAGGGCGACGATCTGGTTCTGGCTCAGCCGGGCGTATCGGAACTGCTGTCGGCCTTCCGCGCCATCGGCGACGGCGACAAGCGCGACGCCCTCCTGGTGGTGGCCAAGGGCCTGCGCGGCTGAGATCAGAGCGGCGGCTGCAGCAGTCGGTTGACCGCCGCCCCCTGCCCCGCGCCGACGGCGAAATCCGCCAGCCAGATCTGGACGGCCTCCAAGGCGCGGGCGTCCAGACTGTCCGAACGGCCGGCGTCGGCGATGTTCTGACGAACGATCTCCAAAAGACAGGCCGCCTCGGCCGCGCTGGACGGCGCGTGTTTCAAGAGGCGGGCCTCGGCCTCCACCATCGGCCCCAGGTCCAGTTCGGCCAGCAGATTGTCGTCGCTGGCGGCGACGCCAGCCGCTCCAAGGGTGTCGGCGATGCGGGCGGTCTCGAACCACGATCGAAAGAGCGGCATGAAGGCCGGAGCGGTCGAAGCGGTCACTGATACAGTTCCTTCTTTAAAGCGAAAGCGCGCGGCGTTCTTGACTAGGACGGGTTCGCGCATAGGGGGCCGCATTGGCCTCCCACACGCCGAAGATCGCCAGAAGCAGCAGTTCGAACCAGACCACCATCCGGGCCGAAACCATCGACCACATCAGGGGTTGGGACGCGCCGAGCGCGGCGAAATGGGTCGATAGAGCGATCAGTTGTGCCCCGGCCGCCAACATCAGCCACCACCGTTGATAGACGAGCGCCAACCCCGTCAGCAGGCCGAACATGCCCAGGGAGAGGCCCGCCACCGCCCAACGGAAGCTGCCGATCGTGAGGTGATCCAGGATCGGAGAGCCGAACTGGAGGGCCAACAGACCCGCCAGAACCAGCCGCTCCGGCGTCCGCCCCTTCCAGGCCAGCAGCGCCATGGCGCCGTAGGTCAGGGCTTCCAGCAGGATCGAGAGGGGCGAGCCCACCGGCGGGACCGATCAGGCCGCGACGGAAAGAACGGGGGCGACGGGATTGCCGGTCTTGTCTTCGCGCGTGCCGTCCAGGTTCCAGCCGATCTGATGGTCCTTGGCGACCTTGGCTAGACCGTCATGCGCCGAAATGACCGCGCCGCGCACCTGGGTCAGTTGGCTGAGGCCCTGAACCATGTCGGCGAGGACCGCCTGGCCCACTTCCGCGGCCAGATGCGCCTCGGCGCGGCCTTCCAGGGCCGTCTGGACCAGTCTGCAGACCTCGATCATCGCCCTGTCCACGGCGTGTTCGGTCGTTCGGATTTGTCGCGCCACCCTGACGCCGACCTGAATATTTCTCATGGCTCGCCCTCCTGCTCAAAGCCGCTGCGTCAGCGCACCGCTTCGGGGGCGATCCGGTCGAACAGGGATGGAAGCACCATGCCCGCCGTCACAATCCCGATGGCGAGCAGAAGGGCGATGGCGGAACCCGCGACGATGATCCCCAGCCGCGCGACGACCCCACGGGGCGGAGCGGGCAGGAACCAACCGGTATCCCCGGCGGCTTCCGCATCGCCGGACTGTTCGGCCGACGCCGGGGCAACAAAGCCGTCTTCCGGCGCGCCAGAAATGAGTATCGGCTGCCCTGAGTAGCCGTTACTCAGCCGGCGCGCCGCCAGCTTGCGGTCCGAAACCCCCAGCTTGCTGTAGGCCCTGTGGAGGTGGTTGCCGACCGTGCGGGGCGAAATCCCCAGATGCGCGGCGATTTCCTTGTCCTCCAGTCCCTGGCCCGCCAGCTGGACGCATTCCCTCTCTCTCGGCGACAGGTTTTCGGACATCACGCGCTCCCCCGTCTGTCATAACGGATTTCCGCGCCTCGACCAGACCGGGGTCTCGGATATAGCTGGGCAAGAGTCAGGACATCACTTGAACATATAAGCATATGTTTATATGCCTTGACGCCTGACACTGACAGGAGCCTCTCTTGGCCGCTCGTTCCTCCTTCCTCTTCACCTCGGAAAGCGTGTCCGAAGGACACCCGGACAAGGTCGCCGACCGCATCTCGGACACCGTCGTCGACGCCTTCCTGTCCAAGGACCCCGAGGCCCGCGTCGCCTGCGAAACCCTGGTGACGACCCAGCGCATCGTGCTGGCCGGCGAGGTCCGCGCCACCCAGCCGGGCAACACCAAGGAACAGAACGAAGCCTTCACCCAGTCGATCATCGACAGCCTGGAGCCCCTGGTTCGCGCCGCGGTCAAGGACATCGGCTATGAGCAGGACGGCTTCCACTGGGCGACGGCGGACTACGCCTGCCATCTGCACGCCCAGTCGGCCGACATCGCCGTGGGCGTCGATTCAACCAATGAGAAGGACGAGGGCGCGGGCGACCAGGGCATCATGTTCGGCTACGCCTCGAACGAGACGCCGGAGCTGATGCCCGCGACCCTGCAGTACAGCCACAACATCCTGAAGCGCCTCGCCGAAGTGCGTCACGCCGGCGGCTCGCTTCTGGAACCGGACGCCAAGAGCCAGGTCACGATCGAGTACGAGGACGGCAAGCCCAAGCGCGCCGCCTCCATCGTTCTTTCGACCCAGCACGCCAAGGGACTGACCTCCGCCCAGGTCGCCGAGATCGTCAAACCCTATATCCTCGAAGTCCTGCCAGAGGGGTTCACCGACGAGAACACCGTCTGGCACATCAATCCGACCGGCATTTTCGAGATCGGCGGGCCGGACGGCGACGCCGGACTGACGGGACGCAAGATCATCGTCGATACCTACGGCGGCGCCGCGCCCCACGGCGGCGGCGCTTTCTCGGGCAAGGATCCCACCAAGGTGGACCGTTCGGCCGCCTACGCCTGCCGCTACCTGGCCAAGAACGTGGTCGCCGCCGGCCTGGCCGACCGCTGCACCATCCAGATCTCCTACGCCATTGGGGTTGCGGAGCCCCAGTCGATCCACGTCGATCTGCACGGCACGGGCAAGGTGTCCGAGGCCTTGCTGGAGGACAAGCTGCTTGGATTGATCGGCGGCGCGACGCCGCGCGCCATCCGCCAGCACCTGGGGCTGAACAAGCCGATCTACGCCCGCACGGCCGCCTATGGCCACTTCGGCCGCGCGCCGGACGCCGACGGCGGCTTCAGCTGGGAAAGGACCGATCTGGTCGATCAGTTGAAGGCCCTGGCCTGAGACCTCAGCCGGCCTGATCCTCCAGGGTAAGGCCGCGCACCCCCGCCAGATTGGCGCCCGTCAGCTCGATCTGACGGGTTTGGGCGCCGTGCATGACGGCGCGGCCCAGATCGGCGCTCGTCAGCACCGCCCGGCGCAGATCCGCGCCGGACAGGTCGGCGCCCCGCAGATTGGCGCCGGTCAGGTCCGCCGCCAGCAGCCGATCGGCCCCGATCAGCAGCGGCCCCAGTTGCGCCCCGCGCAGATCCGCCCCGCTCATCTTGGCGTTCTTCAGCCGCGCGCCGCGCAGATCGGCGCGGTAGAGTCGCGCCGAGCGCAGGTCGGCGTTCTCCAGATGGGCGCCCTGAAGCTGCACCCCCTCCATGTCCAGGCCGTAGAAGACCGCGCCCTTGGCCGACAAAGCGGTCAGGTTCAGGCCGGTGATCGACTTCAGCGGGCGCAGATCGACACCGTCGAAAACCGAGGGCTGCCCCTCCGTCCCGCCCGTCTCGCACCAGCGGGCGTGTTCGCGCAGCATTTCCGCCGCCGGCATGCGATCGACCGAGGCGCCGGCGGACCGGTCGTCGGTCAGGGTTCCTTCCATATTGGCGCCGTCGGCGCGCCACATCGTCATCTTGCAGCCCACCAGGATGGCGTCGCGCATGTCCGCCCCCGACAGGTCGGCGCCCGACAGGTCGGCCCCAGCCAAGTCCGCGCCGCGGAAATCGGCCTGTTTCAGATTGGCGCGGACCATTTTGCAGTCCTTCATCACCGCGCCCGAGAAGTCGGCCTTGATGGCGATGACGCCCGACATGCGCGAACGCTGCAAATTGGCCCCGGCTAAACAGGCGCCCATCATTTCGCTTTCCTGGCGCTGACGCGGTTCGATGACCTTGAACCCCAGTTTGGCGTCGGCGGCGGCGATGGTGCCTTCGCGCAGATCGGCCTCGAACAGGTCCGCGCCCGACAGGTCGGCCCCGCGCAGACAGGCGCCGCGCAGATCGGCCCGACGCAGGCTGGCGTCCGCCAGGACGACGTCCTGCATGTCCGCGCCGAAGAAGTTGGCGTTGTCCAGCCTGGCGCCGGTCAGGTCGCAGTTTTCCAGACAGGCGGCGGCGAAATCCGCATCGGCCAGATTGCGGCCCCTCAGACTGAGGCCCGAGATGTCCATCCAGGCGAAGACGGCGCGGGCGCCGCCGGGGCGGGCCTGGAACAGGCGGTCGTGCCGGGCGCAGATCACGTCCAGTTCCGCCTGGGTCAGGCGCTTGCGCACGATGGGTTCAGCCGCCTGCATTCGATCAGCCTAGGCCCGGCTGATTTAAGAAAGCCTTTAGCGACAGTCGCTTGTCACTCGGTCAGCAGGCCCTGATCACGCAGGGCGTCCGCCAGCTCTCCCGCCGAGGTCCATAGGCGCGTATAGCCCGCCTCCCCCAGCCGCTTCAGCTCGGTGACCAGGTCGGCCTTGGGCGAGGCGACGAAACGGCCGTCGAAACCGGCGCCGTCCTTGCTGACCCGCACCAGGGGGCGGCCGGTTTCCAACCGGTGCAGAAACCCCTCGCACAGGGCCGCGCCCTCTTCGCACATAAGGCCCGTTTCGACCGTCAGCCCCTCGGCGCGCAGGCGTTCGGTGCCCCGGCCGGCCGCAAAGGGCGACGGGTCCAGACAGGCGATGACGACGCGCGCCACCCCGGCCTCGGTCAGGAAGTGGGCGCACGATTTGCGGCCGGAAGAACGCGCGCCGCAGGGCTCCAGGGTGACATAGACCGTCGCGCCCTCGACGTCGGGTCCGGCGGCGGGGACCGCCTGCTCCTCGGCGTGGGGACGGCCGCCGGGGGCGGTCGCGGCCTGGGCGATGACCCGCCCGTCCTTGACGATGACGCAGCCGACCGCCGGATTGGGCCAGGTCTCGCCCATACGGCCTGTCGCCAGGTCTATGGCCTGGGCCATGAAGCCGCGATCGGCGTCGCTCCAGCTCATGGCAGGGTCGGCAGGGTTTCGGCGCGATCGGCGTCCAGATAGCGGGCGGCGGTCGGCTTCAACTCGGCGTCCAGCTCGATCTCCAGCGGATTGCCGGTGGGGATTTCGACCCCGACGATCTGATCGTCCGGCACGGCGAACAGCAGTTTGACGATGGCGCGCAGGGAGTTGCCGTGGGCGGCGATCAGCACGTCCTCGCCCGCCTTCAGACGCGGCGCGATCTCGGCGTCCCAATAGGGCTCCACCCGGTCCAGGGTGGTCTTCAGGCTCTCGGTGTCCGGGATGGCCTTGCCGGCGTAGCGGGGGTCGGCGTTGAAATCGAACTCGCCGCCCGGCGCCAGAGGCGGCGGCGGGACGTCATAGCTGCGTCGCCAGATCTTGACCTGATCCTCGCCGTGCTTCTCGGCCGTCTCGGCCTTGTTCAGCCCGGTCAGGCCGCCGTAGTGACGCTCGTTCAGCCGCCAGTCCTCGATCACCGGCACGTCGGTCAGCCCGGCCGATTGCAGGGCCAGGGCGCCGGTGCGTTTGGCGCGTTTCAGCACCGAGGTGAACATGACGGCGGGCTTGAACCCGGCCTGGGCGATCAGTTCGCCGCCCCGACGGGCCTGGGCCTCGCCTTCCGCCGTCAGATCGACGTCCACCCAGCCTGTGAAGCGGTTCTCGAGGTTCCACTGGCTCTGGCCATGGCGGAGCAGGATCAGGCGCGGCATTCGACGGTCCTTTGCAAACAGTCTGTCCGGGTAAGCCGCCGTCATGAGCCGGTCAAGGTTTTGACGCAGGTGCGAAACCGACCGCCTTGTCCGCCGATCGTCGGATGGATAGGGTTCGCCTATGTCCGATCGTCTGTTCTTCCCCTTGGCCGGCGCCGTCATCGTGATCCTGACGGCCCTGGCCTTGGTCTGGCCTTAAGCCGCCGTCAGAACAGGATCTTGCGCAGATTGATGCGGAAGACCCGACCCTGGGGGTCCAGATAGTCGCGCTGATAGTTGACCGGGGTCGAGCCGTCGCTGCTGGTCACCGAGACGCGGTCGTCGAACAGGTTCTGAACCCCCAGCCCGATCCGCGCGCCCTTCAGGAAGGGGAAACGCTCCACCAGTCCGGTGCGCTGGGACAGGTCGGCGAAGGCGAACAGATTGACCGTCGTGCGGTCCGAAAAGTCCAGATCGACGGTGTTCGGACCGTCGCCGTTCACCGTGGTGCCCGAGCGCCAGTTGGCGTTGACGAAGGCGCCGTAGCCGTTTTTGAACACGCCGGTCTGAAGCTGGACCTCATGGCGCGACTGGCCGCCCGAGCCGGAGATGGAGTCGCCGCCCAACAGGTCCAGGGGCGCCAGGCCGTCGCGGATCACGACCTCGTCCTGCACCCGCCAGGTGTGGGTCAGCGACAGGTTGAACATGCCCTGGCCCGGCTGCATGCCCGGCCCGCGCGAGCCGCGCAGACGGCCGCCCCCCGGACCACCGGGCCCGCCGGGACCGCCGGGTCCGCCGCCCATCCGGATCACGCCGCCGCCAGGGCCGGGGCCGCCCGGGCCGCCCCCAGGTCCCCGCTGGCCTGCAAGCGCGGGATTGGCCTGGCCGAAGGGCCGCGAGAAGTTGAAGCCCCACTGGACGTCCTGCTGATCGCGTTTGGCGAAGTTCAGCGGCCGGGCGTCGATCGAGACCAGGTCGCCGTCGGCGTTACGGACGAACCGCTCCGGCAGGGCCGCCTCCAGGTCCGGGGTGACGGCGGGGAAGCCGGCGATCTCATTGTCGATCTCGGTGCGGGTATAGGCCAGGTTCAGCCGCAGATCGGTCGCTGACAGGGGCTGCCAGTTGACGCCCAGCTTCAGGATGCGCCGATCCTCGGCCTTCAGATTGGGATCGCCGCCGCTGATCTGAGTGATTTCGACGGTCTGGTTGGTCGCATAGTCGAAGACAGGGGTGTTGGGCGTGGCGATCGTGGGATCGTTCAGCTGCTGCACCGTGGGAGCCTTGCCCTCGTCCGAATAGTTGGCCGACAGGGACAGCCGCTCGACCGGCGACCAGTTCAGGCCGCCGCCGATGCTGGAGACCCCGCCGAAGTCGGACAGCTCCTGATAGGCCAGGTTCATATTGGCCGACAGGTCGCCGATGCCCGCCAGGACGCCGCGATCCACGCTGGCGATCGGCAGGTCGAAGTTCGCCTGGACGCTGCCCAGGTCGCGCGACTGGGAGCGGTCCGTGGCCACGCCTGACCGGACGCTTTCGGAGTCCAGCGCCTGATGCTCTCCGCCGAACTTGAAGGTGGTGGTGATCCCCCCGGCCGGAAGCTCCCAGGCCGTGCCGTTCAGCACCACTTCGCCCTCCAGCGATTGGGAGATCGACTGGGCGGTGTCGCGGCGCAACGGCCCGACTGCGCCGGTGAGATCGCCATAGGGGTTTACGGTCGTGTCGCCGGCGGCGATCCGGGCCAGGAGGTCGTCGTCCTCGACCCCTCGGCCGGTGACGGTGTCGGTCCGGATGCGGCTGTATTCGCCGGTCGCGGTCCAGCGCCAGTCGCCCAGATAGCCGTCGAACACGGCGCCCAGTTCGGCGCTGCGCGTATTGGTCTGGCGCGTCAGGGCCTGGGGCAGGTCCAGATAGCGATAAAGGGTCGCCGCATCGCCTCCCGGCGACCAGGGATTGCCGTCCGGCAGGGTCAGGGTGACGCCCGGCAGGCCCAGATAGCTGCGGCTGGCGCTGTCTTCCAGACTGCCGCTCAGGGTCATGCCGACCTTGTCGTTCAGATCGTGCTTGTAGGTTCCCGCCACCGAGGCCTCGGCCGAACGCGGCAGCAGGGTGCGATAGGCGTTCAGGTCCCTGTCGGCGACGGAGTCTTGCGGCGTCGTCCCCGACCGGTCGATGTCGCGCTCGTCCTCGTACAGAGGGTTGCTGGTCGAACCGTTGATGTCCATCGACCAGCGATCGGCGCCGGCGATCTTCAGCAGATTGTTTTCGCTGGCCGTGGTGGTGCGGCCGCCCTGCTCGGGCCGACTGACGTTGACCGAGGCGGTCAGGGAGCGGAAATCGGCCTTCAGCACGATGTTCACGACCCGCTGATTGGCGCTGTAGCCATAGGAGAGGGCCGTCTCCTCGGGCAGGACCTCGAACCGCTCTATGGCCTCGGGCGGAATGCCGCGGATTTCGCGAAAGCCCGAGATGCGCCGGCCATTGACCAGAAAGACGGGCGAACCGCCCCGCGCGCTGCGCGTCTGGGCCTCCAGCAGGGTGACCAGTTCGCCGATGTTGGTGGCGCCGAAGGCCTGAATCTGGGTCGCGTCATAAGAGACGATCGGCTCCTGCCCGCCCAGGGCCACGCCGCGCTTGGTCGCCGTCACCTCGACGTCAGGCAGGACCACAGCCGGCGCGGCCGGCTGGGTCTGCTGAACATCAGCGGCGGCGGGGGTCAGGGCGAGCAGCAGGAGCGCGGCGGAGGTCATGAAACATCGGTCCGTGACGAGGAGGTCGGCACCCTTGGGACGCGAAAATCATGGCTGGAAAGCGGCGAATATCATGACGCTTTCGAAAGCGTGTCAAAGACTCAACACCCTTGATTTTCCTGCGACGGATAAGGGTCTCAGCCGCGTTGAAGGGTGTTTGGGCGACGTCGCCGCCGCCCGCTGGAGTTAGAACTCTTCCCAACCGTCGGATGCAGCGTCGGTAGAAATCACGCCGCCGTTGGCGACCTTGAGCGTCTTCTGCGGGGCCGTGCGGGGCCTAGCCGTCGCGACGGGCGCTGAGGCGGGTTTGGCCCCCGGCGTCTTGCCCGCCGCCGACACCTGGAAGAAGGCGACCTGGGCCGACAGTTCGGCGGTCTCCTGGCGCAGGGCGGCGCTGGCGGCCGTGGCCTGTTCGACCATGGCGGCGTTTTGCTGAGTGACCTGATCCATCTGATTCACGGCCACATTGATTTCTTGCAGGCCCGTCGCCTGCTCCTTGGCCGAGGCGGCGATCTCGACCACCAGGGCGCTGATGTCGTTGACCTGGGCGGCGATGGCCTGGAGGGCCGAGCCGGCCTCGCTGACCAGGCGCACGCCGTTCTCGACCTCGGCGCCGGAGCTGTTGATCAGGGTCTTGATCTCCTTGGCGGCCTCGGCCGAACGCTGAGCCAGGGCCCGGACTTCCGAGGCGACGACCGCAAAGCCGCGACCGCTCTCGCCCGCCCGCGCCGCCTCGACCCCGGCGTTCAGAGCCAGAAGATTGGTCTGGAAGGCGATCTCGTCGATGACGCCGACGATCTGGCTGATCTGACGCGAGCCGTCTTCGATCTTCTGCATGGCTTCGACAGCGTTCATCACGACGGCGCCTGACGCTTCCGCGCTCTGGCGGGCGCCGCTCGTGACGACGGCGGCCTGGCTGGCGCCGTCGGCCGTCTTGCGGACCGTGACGGTGATCTCGTCCAGGGCGGCGGCGGTCTCCTCCAGGCTGGCGGCCTGTTGTTCGGTGCGACGCGACAGGTCGTCAGAGGCCTGGCTGATTTCACTTGCGCCGCTGTCGATGCCGTGGACCGAGCCCAGAACGCCGGTGACCGTCTCTTCCAGACGGGCGATCGAGCGGTTGAAGTCCGTTTTCAGAACCTCGCTGCGCGGCGGGAAGGGCGCATTGATGCGGTAAACGAGGTCGCCTTCGGCAAGGGCGTGCAACCCCTTGCCCAGGTTTTCGATGACGACGGCGTTTTCGGCCGCTTCCTGGGCGGCGGCGGCCTCGCGGCGGCGGCGCTCGGCCTCGGAGTCATTGCGCAGAGTGTCGGCTTCCTGTTCCAGCGTCTTGGCGCGCAGGCCGTTATCGCGAAACACCTGCATGGCCTGGGCCATGGCGCCGACTTCGTCCTTGCGGTCCGTGTCGGGAATGGCGACGTCCAGCTTGCCTTGGGCCATGATCGACATGGCGCCCGTCATGCGCCGCACCGGCGCGACCATCAGGATTGACAACTGGACGCCCAGGAAGACGGCGGCGACGATCAGGATCAGGCCGCCGACGGCCAGGGCGATGAAGGAGGCGGTGATGGCGGACGACTGCTGGGCGTCGCGCAGATTCATCCGCTCGATCTCCATGTCACGCAGATCGCTGATGGCTTTGGTGATGTGGGTCACCCGGACGCGATCGCCGGAATCCACCAGGACCCGCCGCGCCGCATCGATGCGCGCGGGATCAAGCGCAGCCTCGGTCAGGGGCGTGCCGAACTCGGTCCGCCAGGCGGCGGCGTCGGCGCGAGCCTTCTGCACCAGGGCGGCTTCTTCGGGCGTCAGATCGGCGGCGGCCAGGGCGGCGCTCGACTCTTCGAACTGCTCCCACCCCTTTCGATAAACCCCCAGATAGTCTTCGTTGCCCGTCAGCAGCACGCCCCGCATCTGCGAGTTGAGGCGGATGACGCCCTTTTCCGCGACATGGGTATGTTCGATGATCGCCTTGCTTTCGGCGTTCAGCCGCGCAGCAGTCCGCATCTCCGACAGCTGAAAGAAGACCGCACCGATCATGGCGGCGGCGACCGTCAGCAGAAGGGCGAAGGCGATCGCCAGTTTCCGCTGCATCGGAATATTCTTCAGGTTCATCGGACTGTCCCGGAGAGTTGGTGGGGCGGGGAAAGCCCGGAGCGGCGGGCCGCTCCGGGCTATGTTGTCTAGCTGAGCAAACCTTAAAAAGCCGTCTGGACGCGGACCGTGGCGGTATTGCCGCTGTCGTCGCCCAGGAAGGTTCCGGTGCGGTTGTCGACCGACCAGGCGCTCCAGTGGGCCGAGACGCGCGTATTGTTGGTCGGGTACCAGTTGACGCCCAACAGCCAGCTGTCGCCCTCGCCGCCCGTGGCGATGTCGCTGTAGTCGGCCTGATCGTACCGCCCCACGATTTCGACGGCGCCGTAGCCGTCGGCGCCGAGCGGATTCAGCACCTTGGGACGCGCCCAGGTGCCCGTCTTGGCCGACAGCGGCGGCTTTTCACCGGTCAGGAAGAAGCCGGCCGAGACGCTGTAGGCGTCCTGATCATAGTCGCGCGCCGCCGTTTCCAGCACCCGCCGACCGCCCTCGGCCATCAGCCAGCCCGAACCCTGGACCCCGCCCAGTTCGAGACCCAGGCCCTTGCTGCCCTTGGGATCAGCGTAGACGCCGCCTTGGAGTCGCAGATTGTCGTTGCCGCGCGACGAGACGACCAGGCTGCGCGACGCCACCGAGGCGTTCGGCGTCAGATCTTCGACGAAGCCCCAGCCGCCGAGGTGCAGATGGCCGGCGTCCGTCTTGAACGGCGCCCAGTGGGTGCGGGCCATGACAGTGACCGAGTCATTGGTCGCGCCGCTGCTGATCGCATCGCCCGTCACGGACAGAGAGGCGTGCCAGACGCTGCCGGTCAGCTTGGACGAGACGCCGACCCCATAGGCGCCCCGTTCCGGGCCGATGGTGGAGACCATCAGGCTGCGCTCGAGGAAGGGGGTCATGTCCTCGGGCGTGCCGCCTTCGACGCCGCGGTCGTTCAGGCGCTGGCCCATGGAAATTTCGAGATCCCGGCCGCCCCATTTGGTGCTGTAGGCCATGAAGGCGTTGGCGACGCTGACGGCGTTGTCGGCGATGTCGCCTTCGATCCAGTAGCTGAAGCCGCCGGCGATCTTGCCCTGGGCGCCCAGACGCAGCCCGCGCAGTTCGGTGGTGGTCAGGTTGCGGCTGTCGTAGTCCGAGCCGAAGGTGTTGGACAGGTCGGCGGTGACGCGGATGCGCGGCTTGAAGGTGAAGGCGCCGTCGGGGCTGCGCATCTCGGGCAGGCCGCTGGACCAGTCGGTGGTGGAGACCAGCGCCGGGGCGGCGGCGGTCTGGATCACAGGACGTGCGGCGGCCGGGGCGGGGGCGCCGACGGCCGCAGGAGCCGCAGGAGCCTGCTGGGCGGCGGCCTGAGCTTCCAACTGTTCGAGACGGGCCGAGAGCGCCTGGACCTGGGCGCGCAGGGCGGAGATTTCGTCCGTCGAAGGCGACTGGGCGAAGGCGGAGGTGGCGAGCGCGGCGAGGCCGACGCCCGCCGCGAGGGTGCGGAGGCGTTTCATGAGAACCCCTGTAAACTTAGTGTGTTAAGGAACGGCTGAACCGCGATACGCAGAACTGCGTAAACCGTGGCGGTTTTTTCAGCGGGTGCTGGGCGCCGTCGTTGCGGGGGCGGAAAAGCCGGCAGCGACGGCGCCCAAGGCCGTCAGTCGGCGGTGACCAGATCCTTGTCGCCGGGGCCTGCGGCGGGATCGGGTTGGGCGGCGATCGGCTGGGCCGGGCCGTTCAAGGCCGCCGCCAGCGCATTCCGGTCCAGTTCGCCCTCCCACCGAGCGACGACGATGGTGGCCACCGCATTGCCGATGAAGTTGGTCAGGGCGCGGCATTCGCTCATGAAGCGGTCGATGCCCAGGATCAGGGCCATGCCCGCCACCGGGACGGTCGGAACCACCGACAGGGTCGCCGCCAGGGTGATGAAGCCGGCGCCGGTGATGCCGGCTGCGCCCTTGGACGACAGCATGGCCACCGCCAGCAGCAGGATCTGCTGTTCCAGCGACAGTTGGATGTTCAGGGCCTGGGCGATGAACAGGGCCGCCATCGTCATATAGATGTTGGTGCCGTCCAGATTGAACGAATAGCCGGTCGGCACGACCAGTCCGACCACCGACTTGGAGGCGCCGGCCCGCTCCATCTTGTTCAGCAGCGACGGCAGGGCGGCTTCCGACGAGGAGGTGCCCAGGACCAGCAGCAGTTCTTCCTTCAGATAGCGGATCAGCTTCAGAATGTTGAAACCGTTCGCCCAGGCGACCAGGCCCAGGACGCCGACCACGAAGATGACGGCGGTGATGTAGAAGGTGGCGACCAGCGCGGCCAGATTGGCGATCGAACCGATGCCGTACTTGCCGATGGTGAAGGCGAAGGCCCCGAAGGCGCCGATCGGCGCGGCCTTCATCAGGATGGCCACCAGTTTGAAGAAGGCGTGGCTGACCGATTCCAGGAAGTTCAGAACCGGCTTGCCGACATCGCCCACCATGGCCAGGGCCAGGCCGAACAGGACCGAGACGAACAGGACCTGCAGGATGTTGCCCTCGGAAAAGGCGCTGGCGAAGGTGTCGGGGATGATCCCCATCAGGAAGCCGGTGACGGTCGTCTCATGCGCCTGTTCGGAATATTTGGCGACGGCCCCGGCGTCCAAGCTGGCGGGATCGATGTTCAGGCCGTGGCCCGGCTGGACGACGTTGGCGATGATCAGGCCGACGATCAGGGCCAGGGTCGAGAAGGTCAGGAAGTAGGCGAAGGCCTTGGCCGCCACGCGCCCCACCCGGCCGATGTCGCTCATGCCCGCAATGCCGGTGACGATCGTCAGGAAGATGACCGGGGCGATGATCATCTTCACCAGTTTGATGAAGGCGTCGCCCAGCGGCTTGAGGCTCTCCCCGAAGCTGGGCCAGAAATGGCCGATAAGGGCCCCCGCGACGATGGCGGTCAGAACCTGAAAATAGAGATGCCGATAGAAGGGCCGAGGCGCGGTCGGCTGGGCGGCGGAAGGGAGCGCGATCACGGATGTCTCCTGTGGTGGCGGGACGGGCCCGCGGTTTCCTCGACGGCCCTCGCTGCTGTCGTCGAGGCGCCGAGACGACTGTCCCGCACGCTGGAACCAGGTCCAAACGCGATCGACGTTTGATATAGAGATCTGTAAAAACACGTTATTTTCGGAAAGCGCCTCTCGCAGGGCCATTTGCCGTGCGGCGTGTCGCACGCCGGACTCGCGCTATTGTGCGAAATATCGCACAATAGCGAATGAGCCTCTCTGCGGTCCGAGAATTTATCGAAAGATCGTCGAGTTTCATTTGGCGGCCCTGGACCCTGCTCAGCCTGGGCTGGCTGACGGCGGGCCTGGTCTTCGCGGGCCTGGCGGGGGAGGCGGCGCGGCGCGACGCGACCCAGGAGTTGGCGCGCCAGGCGACGACAGGCGCCGCCCTCCATGCGGCCGTTCTGCGCAGCGAGCTGGAGAAACAGCGCGCCATCCCCGTCGTCCTGGCCGAAGACCCGGATGTGGCGGCCTTGCTCGCGCGGCCCGCCGACCAGGCGGCCAAGGCGGTCGATCGCAAGCTGGAGCGACTGGCGGGTCAGACCCGCGCCGCCGTCATCTATGTTTTGGACGCGCAGGGGCTGACGCTGGCGTCCAGCAACTGGCGCGCCCCCACGAGTTTCGTCGGCGTCCGTTATGATTTTCGGCCCTATTTCATCAACGCCATGCGCGACGGTCAGGGCGAGTTCTACGCCCTGGGCACACGCAGCGGCCGCCCCGGCCTTTATCTGTCGCGCCGGCTGGACGCCGCCGACGGCCGCCCCCTGGGCGTGGTGGTGCTGAAGGTGGAGTTCGACGCCCTGGAGGCGCAATGGCGCAGCTCGGGCGAGCCGGCCTGGGTCGCCGACCCGGGCGGCGTGGTCCTGGTCGCCAGCGTGCCGGAATGGCGCTTTCGCGCCACCGGTCCGATGGACGAAGCACGGCGAAGGCTCAGCCTGACCGATCTGACCCTGCGTCCCGGCGCCCTGGCCCCCCTGCCCTTCCAGACGCCCCCCGGCGATCGGCCCCGGCTGGTGCGCGCCGCCGTCGGCGAGGCGCGGCCCCAGACCTGGATGCATGCCCAGACGGACACGGCCACGCCGGGGTGGACCCTGCATCTTCTGACGCCCGAGCGTGGCGCCGTCGGAACCGCCGTGGCGACCGCGCGCGGCCTGGCGGTTCTTACCGTCAGCCTGCTGGCCCTCATCGTGGGGGTGCTGCTGCGCCGTCGCCGGCTGGCTGTCCTTCGCGCCCGCGCCGAAGAGGAGGGCCGGCTGGAGCTGGAACGTCGCATCCGCGAACGGACCCACGAACTGCACGAAGCCAATCAGGCGCTCAACCGCCAGATCGAAGAGCGTCGCCGGGCCGAGGCCGCACGGGAGCTGTTGCGGGATGAACTGGTGCAGGCCAGCAAGCTGGCGGCCCTGGGCCAGATCGTGGCCGGGGTGGCCCACGAGATCAACCAGCCCGTAGCCGCCATATGGACCTACGCCGACACGGCCGTGACCCTGCTGGAACGGCGCGAGACCGACAAGGTCCTGGACGCCCTGCGGCGGATCGGCGACCTGACCCGCCGGATCGGCGCCATCACTCAGGACTTGCGCCTGTTCTCGCGCAAGGCCGCCCCGAACATCGATGAAATCCGGCTGGAGGACGCCATCCAGGGCGGACTGCAGCTGACCCGCGGCCGATTGGAGGAAGGCGGGATTCGGCTGGAGCGGATCGGATCGGGCGAGATCAAGGTCCACGCTGACCAGTTCCGGCTGGAACAGGTGATCGTCAATCTGATCAAGAACGCCGCCGAGGCCATGGAAGGGCAGGCGGACCCCCAGTTGGTCCTGACGGTCGAGCGCCGGGGCGAACGGGTGCGCCTGATCATCGCCGACAACGGCCCCGGGCTGGCGCCCGAAGTGGCCCGACAGCTGTTCACCCCCTTTGTCACCACCCGCTCCAACGGACTGGGGCTGGGCCTGGTCATCTGCCGTGACATCATCGCCAGCTTCGGCGGCGAGCTGGACCTGGCGCCCAGCGACAGGGGCGCGACCTTCGTCGCCGCCCTGAGGCCCGCCTGATGCAGAGCGCCGCCTCCCGCGCCGTCATGCTGATCGAAGACGACGGCGATTTCCGCCAGGCCCTGGTCGAGCGCATGACGCTGGAGGGCTATGAGGTGCGCGCCTTCGCCGCCGCCGAGCCGGCCCTGAAGGCCGTCGCCGCCGATTTCGACGGGGCGGTCGTGACCGACCTTCGCATGCCGGGCCTGGACGGCCGCCAGTTGCTGGCGCGGATTCAGGCCCTGGACCCTGCGCTTCCCGTGATCATGATCACCGGCCACGGCGACATCGCCGATGCGGTCGCCGCCATGCAGAGCGGGGCCTATGACTTCGTCGCCAAGCCCTTTCCGTTCGAACGGCTGCGCGACAGCCTGAACCGGGCGCTGGAGAAGCGCAGCCTGGTGCTGGACAATCGGCGGCTGACCGCCCTGGCCGCCGCCGACGGGGGCCATGAGCTGCCCCTCGCCGGCGCCTCTCCCGCCATCACGGCGCTGCGCGCCACCATCGCCCAGATCGCCGATGCGAAGATGGACGTGCTGATCGAGGGCGAGACCGGCGTCGGCAAGGAGGCCGTGGCGCGCGCCCTGCACAACGGGGGACGCCGCCGTGTCGGCCCCTTCGTCGCCGTCAACTGCGGCGCCCTGCCCGACGGGCTGATCGAGAGCGAGCTGTTCGGCCATGAGCTGGGCGCCTTCGCCGGCGCCATGCGGCGGCGCGTGGGCCATGTGGAGCGGGCCCACAACGGCTCGCTGTTCCTCGACGAGGTCGAGAGCATGCCGCTGGCGGTCCAGGTCAAGATGCTGCGGGTGCTGGAAGAACGCGAGATTCACCCGATCGGCGCCAATGAGCCGCGGGTGCTGGACCTGCGCATCCTGGCCTCGGCCAAGATCGACCTGGGCGAGGCGGCGCGACGCGGCGTCTTTCGCGAAGACCTCTTCTATCGCCTGAACGTCGTGCGGCTGCGCGTGCCGCCGCTGCGCGAACGGCGCGAAGACATTCCGCTTCTGTTCGCCCATTTCCTGCGCCGAGCGGCCGACCGCCAGGGGCTGGATGCGCCGGAGGTTGACGACGGGGTGCGCCGTCGTCTGCTGGAGGAGGCCTGGCCCGGCAATATCCGCGAACTGGCCCATTTCGCCGAAAGGGTGGTTCTGGGCCTGGAGGACGGTCGCGCCGAGGCGACGTCGGATCTTAGCCTGCCCGACCGTCTGCACCGGTTTGAGGGCGAACTGCTGCGCGACGCCCTGGAGACCCACCGGGGCGACATCGTCGCCGTGCTGGAAGAGATGCGGATTCCGCGCAAGACCCTCTATGACAAGCTGCAGCGGCACGGCCTGAAGCCCGCCGACTTCCGCCGCTGACCGTCAGGCCGCGGCCGGCGCGTGCGACCGTTCGGCCGAACCCATGACCGCCGAGAGACCGTCGATAAGGCCGGCGAAGGTGATCGGCTTGGACAGATGGCCGTCGGCTCCCGCCGCCCGCCCCGCCTCCACATGTTCCGGCATGGCGTTGGCCGTCAGCATGATGATGGGGGTGCGTTTTCGGTTGTCCTGGCGTTCCAGGGCGCGGATGGCGGCGGTGGCGGTCAGGCCGTCCATCACCGGCATCTGCATGTCCATCAACACCAGGTCGAAGGGCTCGCGCCGGACGGCCTCCAGCGCCTGACGCCCGTCCTCGACCACGACCAGTTCGGCCGGCGTCTCGGCCAGCATGATCTCGATGACCTTGCGGTTCGCCGGATGGTCGTCAGCCAGCAGAACGCGCGCGGGGAAGGGGAAGTCGTCGCTCCTCGCCGTCTCCGCAGGCGCTGACGCCGACGCCTTGACGCGCGCCAGGGGCAGTTCGAACCAGAACTCGGCCCCCTCGCCCGGACGGCTGCGGCACTCCAGCCCCCCGCCCATCAACTCGACCAGATCGCGCGAGATGGACAGACCCAGGCCGGTGCCGCCAAACCGGCGGGTGATCGAGCCGTCCGCCTGCTGAAACCGGCCGAAGATACGGGCTTTCTGCTCCTCGTCGAAACCGCAACCGGTGTCCTTGACGGTGAAGCGCATCCGCTCGGCGTCGACCGCAGACGCCGTCACCGTGACCGAACCCGTCTCCGTGAACTTCAAGGCGTTTGAGATCAGGTTCGAAAGGACCTGACGCAGACGCACCAGATCGCCCTCGACCGGCCCTTCGGCCGCCGGTCCGACCTCAAGGCGCAGGGCGACGCCCTTCTGGTCTGCGGAGGGTCGATAAAGGGCGGCAACGCCGCGCACCGCCTCGCCCAGGTCGAAGACCGAACGCTCCAAGGCGATCTGTCCGGCCTCGATCTTGGCCGAGTCGAGGATGTCGGACAGCAGCCGCTCCAGCGTCACGCCCGAGCTTCGGATCACCTCGACCATCTCGCGCTCGCGCGGCGCCAGCCGGGCGCGGGTCAGGGCGTCGGCCATCGCCACCACGCCGTTCAAGGGGGTTCGGATCTCATGGCTCATATTGGCCAGGAACTCGGACTTGGCGCGACTGGCCTCTTCGGCGCGACGACGCGCGACCTTCAGATCCTTGGCCTGGCTGGCCATCCACAGCACGGCGGCGAGGGCGGAGAGGACGAAGATGACGGAGATGGCCAGCAACACGCCCTGCAAATGGGTGTTTGATCGCGCCGTCTCCAGCTGGGCGCGGCGCTCGGTCAGCTGTTGCTGCATGTCGCCCGTGACCTGACGAATGCCGTCGCTGAAACGACGGGCGTCGGCGACCCGATCTTCCTGCATGTGGCGGCGAAGCTTGACGAAGGCTTCCGAGGCCCGCCCTTCGGCGAACAGGATTTCAGCCTCCACATGGTCGATCTCGGACGCGGCCTCTCGCTGTGATTCTTCAGCTGCGCGACGACGGATTTGGACAAGGTCACGGCGCGCCGCCTCGATCTGGCCGGTCTGGGCCCGCGCGACGGCCCGCGACGGCAAGAGTTGCGAGGCGAGGAAGGACGCCTGCCCGAGATTTTCACCCAACGGCGCCAGACACTGAAGCACCCCGCCAGGATCATTCGCCGCTTCGAACGTCTGAGCGCACAGGGCCGCGTCGTAGACCGCCAAGTTGGGCAGACCGGACCGAACCGTCAGACGGTGGTGAATCTCGTAAAGGCTTTTCGCCCGATCAATGTCGCCCAACTGCGCCGACAGATAGGCCAGATTGTAGATGGCGTCGAAATCCGGACGAGGATAGTCGGGATTGGCGAGGTCGATCTCAAAATGGCCGAAGGCGGCGGTGGCCCCGTCGATGTCGTTCAACTGCATCAGGCCGATTCCGGTCATTTCCCACAGGCTGGCCCGCGCCGCCCGGGCATAGGGCGCCTCGTCTGGGATCAGGGCGTCGGCGTCCGCCAGCGCCTTCAACCCCTGGCCGATCTCATCCTGATCCATCAGCGCCACGGCCCACAGCCGGATCGCATGGGTCCGGGCGAACCAGTCCGGCTCCATGGCGGCGTGTTCGCGCATCTCTGCGGCGGCGGCGCGGTCGCCCCCGTCATAGCGAAGCGCCAGCCGGTTCAAATCGGCGATGCGGATATAGCGCCCGTCCCTCTGGTGGCGCGCGGCCGCGGCCAGGCGGTCGTTCCACAGCTGCGCCGTCTTGAACTCGCCCTGGTTCATAAAGGTCCAGACGACATGGTAGAGCCGTTGCAGGCCTTCACGATCATTGCGGCTCAGGGCGTCCTGACCGAAACGCTCCAGATCCTGAAAGCTGGCGGCGGCGGCGCGCCGTTCGACCGCCTGGGCCAACTCCAGCGGGGACCGCCCGCTCGCCTGTTTGGCGAAGGCGTCGCCCGCGCCCAAAAGACCGGCGACGACGAGCAGGAGGACGGCGATAGGCGTTGATCTGGGCATGCGGTTTCCGATTTGATCGGAAAATGGCCTGCATTTGGTTGAACAAGCTTTATCGCCCCAGTGGGCGTTTATCCTTAAGCCCGCAAATTCAGACTCTGCGTTGACCGCCTACGGCCTTTCGGCTATAGGCCCGCCCTCTTGAGATTTCCGCGCCGTGGACGTGTGCTCCGCGGCGTTTTCCGTTCGAAGGTTTGACATGGCCAACAACCCCGGCGCCCGCAAGGCGATCCGCAAGATCGAAGCGCGGACCGAAGTGAACAAGGCGCGCCGTTCGCGCGTCCGCACCTATCTGCGCAAGTTCCAGGAAGCCCTGGCCGGCGGCGACGCTGCGGTGGCCAAGGCCGCCTTCATCGAGGCCCAGTCCGAACTGATGCGCGCCGTCTCCAAGGGCGTCGTTCACAAGAACACCGGGTCGCGCAAGGTGTCGCGTCTGGCCGCCCAGCTGAAGAAGCTTTCGGCCGCCTGACCCGTTAAGGGTTTTCCAGCATACGGAAGGGCTGTCGTCGTTCCGTTATGCCATTTGTTCGCGTTTTCAACGGCGAAGGAGCAGATGCTCCTTCGCCGTTTTGCGTTCCCCGGTTAACTCTCTTTACGCACGAATACGGAGTCCGGCGTGTCGGTCGGACGAATTTCCCAAGCAGGATTAGCGTTTGACGGAGTCAAACAATTTAACTGCGAATCAACCAACGAATCAGCGTTGACCCGACCGGCGCGCCGCGTAAGTTTTGGGCTCTAACGCACTTCCATCCCAACACGGATGAAGACGGCGCGGGACGATAGTTTCGCGTTGGCGGGAGATGTCTGTCCAGGAGTTCGGCCCCGCCCGAAAAGCATCGCTTTTCGGGGCTGGAGAAGTCGTCCCTGAACCATCGCCCTGAAGTGCAGACGATCGGATTGGCTTTTTGGATTGGGTGGCGGAGCGATGGTTGGGGGTGCGATGGCGGCGGCGAACGGCGTGGACGGATCGAACATGACGGATCCGAACCGCATCTGGAACGAGGCCTCGTTGCGCCTGAGGGCCGAAATCGGCGACGGCCCCTTCTCGTCCTATATCGCCCCCTCGGCCGTGCGGATGGATTCCGCCGGTCAGCTGATCCTGGTCACCCCCACCGCCTACGCCCGCGACTGGGTTCGCAAGAACGCCCTGCGGCGTATGAACGAGCTGTGGCTGGGCCTGGACCGGCTGAACCGCCGGCTGGACGTCCGCTGCCGCGCCGAAGTGAGCTCGGCGCCCCCGGCCTCGGCGGTGATCGGCGGCAATGTGGTGGACGCCACTCCCCGTCTGGCGGCCCTGGCCCAGCCCACCGTCGCCCCCGTCGCCGACGGCGCCCGGGCCGTGCGCGCCGCAGGCCTGCAAGAGCGTCTGACCTTCGACAGCTTCGTCGAAGGTCAGGGCAACGCCTTCGCCCTGGCCATCGCCAAACAGGTGGCCAGCTGGGCCGACGGCCACTTCAACCCCGTCTTCTTCTGCGGCCCCTACGGCTACGGCAAGACCCACCTGCTGAACGCCATCGCCTGGGAGGCCCAACGCCTGCGGCCCGAGGCCAAGGTGGTCTATCTGACCGCCGAACGCTTCCTGTCGACCTTCGTCAAGGCGATGCAGGACCGTTCGACCGCCGCCTTCAAGGAAAGCCTGCGCTCGGCCGACATGCTGCTGCTGGACGACGTCCAGTTCGTGGGCGGCAAGGCGAGCACCCAGGAGGAGCTGCTGTCGACCCTGACCGCCCTGATCGAGGACGGGAAACGGATCGTCTTCTCGGCCGACCGCGCGCCCATGGCCCTGACCGAAGTCGAACCGCGCCTGCGCAGCCATCTGTCCGCCGGCCTGACCTGCCCGGTCGAGGCGGGCGACCGGGCGCTGAAGATCGCCGTGGCCCAAAACCGCCTGAAGGCCCTGTCGGCCCTGGGCGTGGTCCAGGGGGAGGCCGCGCCCGAGGTGCTGGCCCAGCTGGTGGATCGCACCCCCGGTTCGATGCGCGAACTGGAAGGCGCCGTGAACACCCTGGCCGCCGCGGCCGGATCGCGTCTTTCGTCCCTCTCGGTGGACGAGGCCTCGACCCTGCTGGGCGCCGCCCTGCGCGGCGGACCGGAGCGCCGCATCACGGTCGATGAGATCCAGAAGACGGTCGCCGACCATTTCAACCTGAAACAGGCCGACCTGCTCAGCGAGCGCCGCACCCGTTCGGTGGCCCGTCCCCGTCAGATGGCCATGTATCTGTGCAAGCAGCACACCACCCGCTCCTACCCCGACATCGGCCGTCGCTTCGGCGGACGCGACCACACCACCGTCCTGCACGGCGTGCGCAAGATCGAGGAGCTGATGGCCCAGGACGACCAGATCGCCCGCGACGTCGAGGCCCTGACCCGCAAGCTGCGGGGCTGATTTCGAGCGGCGAGTGGTCGGCGGCGAGCGGCGAGCGAATAGAAAACGTCTCATCCCGCCGATTTGCCCCCAATATCCCTCGTCACTCGCCAACTAACCACGCGCCGCTTCCTTGCTCCTTGCGCCCAATCCGCTAGTGTCCAAGGCCCTTTATCGTGGCGCTCCAGCCTGAGTCGCCGCATCCGGGCGAGACGATATGCAACTGACCATCGAACGATCCGCGCTCCTTAGGGCCCTGGGCCATGTGCAGAGCGTGGTCGAACGTCGAAACACCATTCCGATCCTGTCCAACGTCCTGCTCAGCGCGGGCCGTGACCGTCTGGCCTTCGCCGCCACCGATCTGGACATGGAGATGGTGGACGAGGCCGAGGCGACGGTGAACGTCGAGGGCCAGATCACCGCCCCCGCCCACACCCTGTATGAGATCGTGCGCAAGCTGCCGGAAGGCGCCGAGGTCTCCCTGACCTATTCGGGCGACGATCCCCGCCTGGTGGTCTCGGCCGGTCGGTCGCGCTTCAACCTGCCGGTCCTGCCGGCCGGCGATTTCCCGGTCATGTCGACCGACAGCGCCGGCGCCGCCTATGTCATGCCCAAGGAAGACCTGGCGCGCCTGATCGACAAGACGCGGTTCGCCGTCTCGACCGAAGAGACGCGCTACTATCTGAACGGCCTGTATCTGCATACGGTCGCAGAGGCCGGCGTGCCTCTGCTGCGCGCCGTGGCCACCGACGGCCACCGCCTGGCCCTGGCCGAGACCCCGGCGCCCGACGGCGCAGCCGGCGGCCCCGGCGTGATCGTGCCGCGCAAGACGGTGGATCAGGTCCGCCGCCTGCTGGACGACGCCGGCGGCCCGGTCGAGATCACCGTCTCGGCCCAGAAAATCCGCTTCCAGCTGGGCGAGGCCAGCCTGACCTCCAAGGTCATCGACGGCGCCTTCCCGGACTATCTGCGCGTCATTCCGCGCGGCAACGACAAACAGGCCGACATCGACAACGCCCTGTTCGCCAAGGCCGTCGACCGCGTGGCCACCATCTCGGCCGAGAAGAGCCGTTCGGTGAAACTGGCCTTCGACAACGACCGGGTAAAGCTGACCGTGCGCAACATGGAGGCCGGCCAGGCCGAGGAAGAGGTCGAGATCGGCTATTCCGACGAGCCGTTCGAGATCGGCTTCAACGCCCGCTATCTGCTGGACGTCGCCGGCCAGATCACCGGCGAAAACGCCGCCTTCCGCTTCGCCGACCCGGCCTCGCCGACGCTGGTGCTCGATCCGGGCGATCCGGGCGTGCAGTATGTGCTGATGCCGTTGCGTGTCTGACGAAGGCCAAGCCCCGGTTCTTATAATCCGAAAAGCGCGATGGCGAACTGTCAGCGCAATCGCAATTTCGGCCTTCGGCCTTCTGATACAAGTCGGTGCATACGTCTGGGTAGCCAGCGTCATGGGGCGCAGAGAAGCAGTGCGCTTCTACACTGAAGAGCCATTCTATCTTGTGTTGCTGGCGTTCCCAGTATTGGTGACGATCTTCTTATTTGGAAGCTCGCTGAGCGCCCTATGGCGTAGCGACTTTATCAAGCTGACCGACAAGGGATTCAGCTTTCGGATAGGCTATCGCGCTCGGACCGTAAGATGGACGGATGTGAAACAGTTCCGCTTCGAACGACCGTCAGACAGTATGTACGCCTCAGTAGGCTGGGACCACCAAGACGACGCTTTTAACGGCAATCCTATCTGGGAAGGTTCCAAGCTAGAAGGAAAGCGGACGACAACGCTGGACTCTGACATCGGTTGGGGTTGGCAGGGCGGGTCGGAAGAAGTCAGTGCGACTTTGGAAGAATGGCGCCGTCGATACAGCGACCGCTGAGCGGATAGATTTGAGTCTGATTTCCCTCACCCTCACCGACTTCCGCTCCTATGCGGGCGCACGGCTGGAGCTCGCCTCCGGCCCGGTGGTGCTTCATGGCCCAAACGGAGCGGGCAAGACCAATCTGTTGGAGGCCGTCAGCCTTCTGACCCCCGGCAAGGGGCTGCGGGGCGCGACCGCCGCCGAGATGGGGCGGCGTGAGCCCGGCGAGGCGGTGGGCCGCGCCTGGGCCGTCATGGTCGAACTGGACGACGAGACGCGGCTGGGCACCGGCGTCCAGACGGCGGGCGCGGCGCGACGCATCGTGCGGATCGACGGCGAGACGGCCCAGCCAGGGCGGTTGCTCGACTATCTGCGCCCGGTCTGGGCCACGCCCGAGCAGGACCGGCTGTTCTCCGACGCCCGGGCCGAGCGGCTGAAATTCTTCGACCGACTGGTCTTCGCCGCCGATCCTGACCACGCCGCCGCCGTCTCCGCCTATGAAAAGGCCCTGCGCGAGCGGCTGCGACTTCTGAACGACGCGCAGGACGGACGCGAGGCCGACCCCGTCTGGCTGGACGCCCTGGAGGCCCGGCTGGGCGAGGCCGGCGCGCGCGCGGCCCTGGCCCGCGTCGCCGCCCTGCACGCGCTCCAGGCCGCCATCGACGCCCGCCGCTACCGTCCCTTCCCCCAGGCCGACCTGGGCCTGGACGGCCCCGCCGAGCAGATGGCCGAGGCCGGCGCCGAAGAAGACGAGATCGCCGCCGCCATCCGCGACGGCCTGGCCCGCGCCCGCCCCCGCGACGGCGCCGCCGGCCGCTCCCTGTTCGGCCCGCACCGCACCGACCTGACCGCCCTTCACCGCGAGAAGAACCGCCCCGCCGCCGAAGGGTCGTCCGGCGAGCAGAAGGCCCTGGTCCTGAACCTGATCCTGGCCCAGATCAGCCGCCTGTCACACCAGTCGGCCCGCCCCGTCCTGCTGCTGGACGAGGCCCCCGCCCACCTGGACGAGGCCCGCCGCGCGGCCCTGTTCGACGAGATCACAGCCCTGGATCTGCAGGCCTTCATGACCGGCACCGAACGCGGCCTTTTCGCCGGTCTGGACGGCCGCGCCCAGTTCGTCCGCGTCGCCGGCGGGGCGCTGGAGCGCGACTAGTTTAAGCCCTGGGGTTCGGTTATTCTGAAGCCCATGGCCACCCTGACCCTCTCCCTGCCGGACTCGCTGAAGGCCTTCATCGACGCCCAGGTCGCAGACCAGGGTCTGGACGCAGACAGCGACTACGTCCTGGCTCTGTTGAAGCTGGAGCAGGAGAAGCAGCGTGTCCGCGACATGCTGATCGAAGGCCGGGACTCCGGTCCTGGAGAGATCGTGGACGCCGACTACTTCCGCAAACGCATCGACCGTATCGAGGCCGCGCGCCGGGGCGAAGGGTGACGGCGGTCGCGGTCCGGTCGCTCAGCAGCGCGGATCGTGATTTCGACGCCATTGTCGATCACTATATTCATACGGCGAACTTCGACGTCGCCGTCCGTTTCGTTCAAGCCTTGGACGCCGCCTATGCGGTGCTTGCCCAGGCGCCGGAGGCTGGCGCTCCGATTCTCGGCGCCGCAATCGGGCTTCCCGGTCTAAGGACCTGGAAGCTGAGGAGCTTTCCCCATCTGATCTGCTATACGCACGCTGAGCAGGTCTTGGTCTGGCGCATCCTTCACGCGCAGCGCGACCTCGCGGCGGCCTTGGCTGAGACGGCGTTTCCGAATTAGTTGAAGTCGGCGGGCCAAGCCCTTTTACGATCGCCGGCGGACCGACGCACAAACCCTGCGCCAACCGTCCGTTTCGCTCGCAATTCCTGCCGAATTTCCTATATCTTACCAGCTTCGGACGGCGCTGGGATTCGCGTCGTTCGTACCTTGCTTCGAAGCCCGCCGTCCGGGCGTCTCAACGACCGATTTCATGACCGATCCGATTGCCGAACAGCCCGAATACGGCGCCGATTCCATCAAGGTTCTCAAAGGCCTGGACGCGGTGCGCAAGCGTCCCGGCATGTATATCGGCGATACGGACGACGGCTCGGGCCTGCACCACATGGTCTATGAGGTGGTGGACAACGCCATCGACGAGGCCCTGGCCGGCCACGCCGACCTGGTCCAGGTCATTCTGAACGCCGACGGCTCGGTGACGGTCACCGACAACGGCCGGGGCATTCCGACCGACATCCACGCCGAGGAAGGCGTCTCGGCGGCCGAGGTCATCATGACCCAGCTGCACGCCGGGGGTAAGTTCGACCAGAACTCCTACAAGGTCTCCGGCGGCCTGCACGGCGTGGGCGTGTCAGTGGTCAACGCCCTGTCCGACTGGCTGGAACTGAAGATCTATCGCGACGGCAAGCAGCACCAGATGCGGTTCGAGCGCGGCGACACGGTCAAGTCGCTGGAAGTCACCGGCACGGCGCCGATCCGCACCACGGGCGACAAGGCCGGTCAGCCCCTGAGCGGCACCGAGGTGACCTTCTTCCCCTCGATCACGACCTTCAGCCACATCGACTTCGACTTCAAGACGCTGGAGCACCGCCTGAGGGAACTGGCCTTCCTGAACTCGGGCGTGGTCATTCGCCTGGCCGACATGCGCCACGCCGAGCCGATCGACGTCACCCTGCACTATGAGGGCGGGGTCGAGGCCTTCGTGCGCCACCTGGACAAGTCGAAACAGCCCCTGCTGAAGGACGTCATCGTCATTCGCGGCAAGAAGGAGGGGATCGAGCTCGATCTCGCCCTGTGGTGGAACGACAGCTACCACGAGACCATGCTGTGCTTCACCAACAACATCCCCCAGCGGGATGGGGGCACCCACCTGTCGGCCTTCCGCGCCAGCCTGACCCGCGTCATGGGCGGCTATATCGAAAGCTCGGGCCTGGCGAAGAAGGAAAAGGTCGCCCCGACGGGCGAGGACGCCCGCGAGGGCCTGACCTGTGTCCTGTCGGTCAAGGTGCCGGACCCCAAATTCTCCAGCCAGACCAAGGACAAGCTGGTCTCCTCCGAGGTGCGGCCGGCCGTTGAGGCCCTGTGCTCGGAAGGTTTGTCCACCTGGTTCGAGGAACATCCGGTCGAGGCCAAGATGATCGTCGCCAAGATCATCGAGGCCGCCTCCGCCCGCGAAGCCGCCCGCAAGGCCCGCGACCTGACCCGCCGCAAGTCGGCGCTGGAAATCAGCTCCCTGCCCGGCAAGCTGGCCGACTGCCAGGAGCGCGACCCGGCCAAGTCCGAACTGTTCATCGTCGAGGGCGACAGCGCCGGCGGCTCGGCCAAACAGGCGCGCAACCGCGAGAACCAGGCCGTCCTGCCCCTGCGCGGCAAGATCCTGAACGTCGAGCGCGCCCGGTTCGACCGGATGCTGTCGTCGGACCTGATCGGCACCCTGATCCTGGCGCTCGGCACCGGCATCGGCCGCGACGACTTCAACGCCGACAAGCTGCGCTATCACAAGATCATCCTGATGGCGGACGCCGACGTCGACGGCGCCCACATCCGCACCCTGCTGCTGACCTTCTTCTATCGGCAGATGCCCGAGCTGATCACGCGCGGCCACGTCTATATCGCCCAGCCGCCCCTCTATAAGGTCTCCAAGGGCAAGCAGTCGCGCTACCTGAAGGATCAGGCCGAGATGGACGCCTATCTGATCGAGGAAGGCTCGTCCGAGGCCGAGCTGGACCTGTCCACCGGCGAACGTCGCCTGGGGCTGGACCTGCAGGCCCTGGTGCGCGAGGCCAAGGCCTTCAAGGCCGGCGTCGACCGCCTGAGCCAGCGCGCCCCCGCCTTCGCCATCGAACAGGCGGCCCTGGCCGGTCTGTTCACCGAGAACGCCGACACCGCCGAGGCGGCGTCAGCCGCCGCCGTCCGCCTGAACCTCTACGCCGAAGAGGGCGACGGCGACTGGACCGGCGCGCCGGGCGAACAGGGCGCCGTGATCTTCACCCGCACCCGTCGCGCGGTCCAGGAGACCATCGTGCTGGAGGAGACCCTGATCCGGTCGCTGGACGCCCGCCGCCTGGCCGAGCGCGCCGCCGCCTTCGACGGCGTCTTCACCGCCCCCGCCACCTACCGCCGCAAGGACAAGTCCACCACCATCCGCGGGCCGCTGGACCTGCTGAACGCAGTGCTGGACGCCGGCAAGAAGGGCCTGGCCATCCAGCGCTACAAGGGTCTGGGCGAAATGAACCCGGAACAGCTGTGGGAAACCACTCTGGACGCCAACGCCCGCACCCTGCTCCAGGTCTCGGTCGAGCACGAGGAGGACGCCAACGACCTGTTCGCCAAGCTGATGGGCGACGTGGTCGAACCCCGCCGCGACTTCATCCAGGAAAACGCCCTGGACGCCGCCGTCGACGTCTGACCCTCGGTCCCCTACCTCCTCATCGAAAAAAGCCGCCCCCGATCCTGCGATCGGGGGCGGTTCAGTTTGGCGTCAGGGTTTGACGGGCTGAGCGAAGTCCGGCTGGAGGGAACGTCCCCCCAGCCGGCATCGCCCTGGTTCTGGATCAGTAGGAATAGGCCAGGCGGACCAGGAAGTTCCGGCCGGGTTCCATATAGTCCTTCTGATAGGAGGGGCTTTCGCCCTTGGTCGTATAGTAGCGGTGGCCGTCCAGGATGTTCTGGACGTCGAAGTCCATGGTCAGGCCGGGACGGAAGGTGTAGCGCGAGTGGAAGTCCAGGCTCTTGTTGGGCTGGACCCATTTGTCCACGGCGTTATCGCGCAGGTCTTCGATATAGGCGCCCTGATACTGATAGGACAGCCGGGCTTCGAGGCCGTACTTCTGATAGGTCAGAGAGGCGTTGTAGATCAGATCCGGCGCCTGGATGAAGGAGATCTTGCGCCCCCTGCGGTAGTCCAGACCCGTCTCGGCCTCGCTGACCTGGCGGGTCAGATTGGCCTCGACCCCGAAGCCGTCGAAGGGCGCGGCCATGCCCTCGAACGACTTGATCAGGTTCAGCTCGACGCCCGTGATCCGGGCCGTCTCACCGTTCTTGGGCTGAGTGATGGTGATCACGCCTTCCTGGGTGGGAGCATCGACCGCGCTGCCGTTGGTGAAGATGAAGTGGTCGATCTTCTTGTGGAAGACGCCGATCGACACCAGGCTGGAACGGTCCGGGTAATATTCAGCCGAAACGTCCAGGTTCAGGGCCTCGGCCGGTTTCAGGTCGGGATTGCCCTGGCTGATGGAGACGATCTCGCCCAGGGTCTCGCCCGGCCTCGGCTTTGCCCGGCCGACGCTGACGCCACGCGAGATGTTGCTGAACTCGGGCCGGGAGAAGCTGGTCCAGATCGCGCCGCGATAGACGAAGTTTTCCGACGGGCGATAGATCGCCGTCACGCTGGGCAGGACGTTGGTGTAGTGGCTGTCGGTGTCGCCGAAGCCGCTCCGGTCGCCGTCTTCGATCCAGTTGGTGTTGGTGACTTCCGTGTGTTCGACCCGCACCCCGGCGACCACGTCCAGATCGTTGAGCTGGAAGCTGGCCAGGCCGTAACCGGCGTAGATGGTCTCTTCACCGCTCTTATCGCTCGAGTTCAGATCGGCGTAGGAATAGTTGACCGGATTGGCCTTCTGGGCGGCCTCGATGGCGGCCGTCACCTTGTCGCGGTTCAGGATGGCGCCGTAGTAGTAGCGGCCGTTCAGAACGTTGCGGACCTCGCGGTCGATCAGGCCCGACTGCCCCAGGCTCTTGCCCGCCAGCGGCGTGTTGTCGAACGAACCGCCCCAGATCGGCGTGGCGTCGTATTCGCGTTCGGACCGCAGGATCTTTACGCCCGCCTTCAGATGACGGACGAGGCCTTCCATCTCATAGACGGCGTCGAACTTGAACGCCGTGCGCGCGTCGGTCTGTTTGTCGCGGCTGCGGCCGCCGCCGTCATAGGGCAACAGATTGGGATCGTTCTGCGCGTTCTGGGCGAAGGCCGGCAGTTGCGGCATGGGGAAGCGCGGATCATAGGACGACCACAAGAGGCCCGTCTGGTTGAACGGCGCCGAGCAGGCGTCGCAGTTGTACCCGATGGAGAAGCTGTCGGGTCCCCCCTTCTCGCCGGCGCTGTAGCTCAGATCATAGTCCAGGGTCAGGCGGTTCAGACGGCTCTCGCCGCCCAGGTTGATGGTGCCCAGGGTCGAGGTCTGGTCCAGGGTCTGGAAGGTGCGGGCGAACTGGAAGGTCTCGGGCTTCCACACGCCCGACCGGCCGAACAGGGACCAGTAGGACGAGCTGCTCTGACGGTCCGCGTCCGTGATCACGCCGTCAGCGTCGAAGTCTTTGATCTGGGCGGTGGTGTAGCTGTAGATGCGGCCCTTGGCGCCGAAGCCGACGACCGCATTGTCCGGCTGGATCAGGCTGGTGTCTTCCAGATCGACCTGTTGCAGGCGTTTGGTCTTGCGGCTGCGGAAGTCGGTGTAGTCATTGGTGCCGGTCCGTTCCAGACGGCTGTACTGACCGCGCAGATAGAAGTCGTTCGTGTCCCCACGATAGTCGATCGAGAAGTTCCCGCCGAACCGCTCTTGCTCGATGCGACGGTAGTCCAGGTCGATGCCCGGCAGGTACATCGAACGCTCGTCGATCTCTTCGGTGCTGTTCCGACGCCAGCGATAGGGCTCCCACTCGCCGTCGTTTTCGGTCTCTTCGTTCAGGCCGTTGCTCTTGCCGTAGTTGAAAGAGACGAAGGCGCCGAAACGGCTGTCGGACGGCAGGCGGCTGGCGAAGTCCAGCTGGACCTGACCGGCGCCGTCCTTTTCATCCTGCTCGCGGGCGCGGTCGTTGATCCCATAGCTGAGGAAGGCGCGCGCCACCGGGCGGGCGAAGTCGAAGGCCGTGGGGGTCTGGAAGTTGACCGAACCGCCGATGGCGTCGCCGTCCATGTCCGGCGTCAGGGTCTTGGAGACGGTGATGCTCTTCAGGCCGTTGGGCGGCAGGACCGTCATCGACATCTTGCGGCTGTCGGGATCGGTCAGGGCGACGCGGACGCCGTTGATCGAATAGGCGTTGAAGGTGCCGGCCAGGCCGCGCACCGAGACATATTCGCCTTCGCCCGTCTCCTGGTTGACGACGACGTTGATGCCCGGCGCGCGGGCCAGGGCGTCGGCGACGTTGGCGTCGGGCAGCTTGCCCAGGTCGTCGGACGAGATGACGCTGGACACCACGCCCGAGCGGCGCTGGGCCTCGATGGCGTTGGCGGTGCTGAGGCGCTGGCCGGTCACGACGACCTCCTCCACCTCGGCGGGCTTCGGTTGCGGCGCAGCGGTCTGGGCGTGGGCGGCGCCCGCGACCAGGACGGCGGAACCCGCCATGAGGACCGCGCGCAGGCCGGTCCGGGCGATGGCGTGACGATGAACGGCCCGTTCCTGGGCCATGAGATGACGCGACATGACTGTCTCCATTGATCCTGATGTGTGGTCGGATCGGCCGTCTGGGTCCGCTCAGGGCAGGCGTCAGCGATCAGCGACGCGCGGGCGCGCCCTGACTGCATCAACCGCTCGACCCAGACCCGGGCCGAAAACTATTGGATTGCGACGGCGCCGCCGGGACCGGCGGGCCGATGTCTTGTGCTCCGTCTATCCGGAGCGATGACGACTGGAACCTTCACTCATTCAACAACCCCCATTCGTTGAAATGAAAACTAGGCTTCCGCCCTGCGGTTGATCAGGTCGCAGAGAAGCTGGCGATAGGCCTCGAAACCGGCGACCTCGACGCCCTGGGCCTTGCCCAGTTCGTCGTAGCGGCGCAGCCGAAGGGCGGCCTCGGCCGCCGGCAAGGCCATGAATTCCTCCACCTCGGCCGGGCTCATCGGTCCGCCCTGCAAGGCCAGGCTCTGAAGCGAGGCGGCGCTCAGCCGATCGACATAGCCCGGCGCCGTGGCGGCCAGACACCGTTTGGCCGCCACATGCAGTCGGACCGGCTCGGTCACTTCAGGTCCAAAGGCGCGGGCCAGATAGCCGGCGCTGATGTGTTCGTGACGGGTGTCGATGCCTCGGTCGGCGGCGTCCTCGCCGGCCTTCTGCATCATGTGGCCGACGTCGTGCAGCAAGGCCGCCGCCACCAGGGCGGGCGGAGCCCCGTCCGCCTGGGCATGGTGCGCCGTCTGCACCGCATGCTCCAGTTGGGTGACGTCCTCCCCGTAATGCAGCCTGCCCAGCCGGGCGAACAGGTCCGAAAGTTCAGAAACGAAGGCGTCGGCGTCCACGGGAGAGGTCATCAAATTTCCGTCGTAAGCAGCGGTCGAAAGGGCGGGGGTCACAGGGGCGGGGGTCACAGGCGCATCCGCCCGATGGCCGGATCGGTGCGGCTGGGGCGGCCGGTCTCCACATGACCGGCGAGCCTCTGGATGAAGGTCGGATCATTCTCCAGGTTCACCGTCAGGTCGTACCAGTGGTCGCTGCCGCGCAGATCCCAGGTCGATTGCGACGCTGCGCCGGGCCGGACGGTCAGCCGACGCCGCGCCTCGCCTTCGGACAGGGGATAGGCGGGGTCCATGTCCAGCACCGCCAGGGCGGCCTCCTCGCCCACGCCCGTCACGCCCACGGTCAGCACGCCCCTGGCGTCTGTGGCGATCGTCACCTGAGGCTGGGGCTGGGCGGCGTCGCCCGCGAAGCGGCGATAGAAGCCGTTGGGGCCGTGAACCGTCAGATCATAAGGGCCCGGCCGGCCGGTGTTCCAGTGTCCGGCCGCGTAGGTCTCTCCGGCGGCGAGGGTGAAGCGCCAGGGGCCTGCGCGATCAGTGGCGTCGAACACCTGGAAGACCGCGCCGGTGCGGCCGCGGTTGACCAGGTCGATCCAGACCGCCCCGTCGGCGATGCGGGCCTGGGCGGCCAAATCATAGGGCAGAGGGCGGGCGCCCCGCTGCGGCCCGTCCTGAACGGCCGGAACCTGGCGCTCGGGAATCCGCAGGGTCGGCGCGGCCTTGGAGCGGGCCACGCGCTGCATGTAGTCGGCCGTTGCGGGCAGAGACAGGGCGGCCCAGTCCTGGTTCGGACGCGCGAAGTCGAAGGCCGACGTCAGGTCGCCGCAGACGGTCCGACGCCAGTCGCTGATGTTCTCCTCCCGAACGCCGAAACGCTTTTCCAGGAACTGCAGCGTCGAGGTGTGGTCGAACACCTCCGAACAGACGAAGCCGCCGCGGCTCCAGGGCGAGACCACGATTGCGGGCACCCGAATGCCCAGGCCCAGCGGATGGGCGCCGCGATGGGCCGGATCGGCGTCAGGCCCATAGACCTTGGCCTCGCCGGCGACCGAGACGGTGCTGTGGCCCTGGTCCGGCGTCAGGGGCGGCATCGGCGGCTGGACATGATCGTAGAAGCCGCCGGCCTCGTCATAGTTGACGATGAAGACGGTCTTGGAGAAGACCTCCGGGTGATCGACCAGGGCCTCGATCAGCTGGGCGCAGACGTGCTCGCCCTTGGACGGCTCGGCGTCGGGATGTTCCGACAGATCCCGCGCCGTCACGATCCAGGACACCTGGGGCAGGCGCCCGCCGGCGATGTCAGCGCGGAAGGCCTCCACCAGCTGCTCGCCGTCCGAACGGGTGCGGTCTGCGCCGGTCTTATGCTCCGACACCCAGGACCGACCGCGCTGATACAGGGGCGACTCCTTGGGGCAGGGCCGGAACGGCTTGAAGACCGACAGGATGTTGTCGCCGAAATTGTCGTACTCCTGATAGACCTTCCAGCTGACGCCCGCCGCCTGGAGCCGTTCGGCGTAGGTGGTCCAGTCATGCGGACCGCGCGCCATCTCCATGTCTTCGGCCATGTCGGCGCTGGGCGTCTCGTCCTCGCCGTAGTTGCTCATCTCCGGGTCGCCGCCGACCTTTCCGCCGCCGTTGCAGCCGGTCCAGAGGTGCAGCCGGTTCGGATAGGTCTGGGTCAGGGTCGAGCAGTGATAGGCGTCGCAGACGGTGAAGGCGCTGGCCAGGGCGTAGTAGAAGGGCAGGTCCGAGGCCTTGTAATAGGCCATCCGCTTGTGAAGCTCGCCGGAATGGCCCCACTGGTCATAACGGCCGCCGTTGACGATGGTGACGGCGGCCTTGTGCCCCTGGTCCGACCCGTCGACCGTATAGGCGTTGGTGGTGCGGGAATCCCCATGGAAGGGAATGACGAAGCCGTCGGGATGCTGGTCGCTGGGCTGACGCCAGACGCTGGCCCCGCCCGGCAGGCGTTGGGGGCGCGGATCGCCGAAGCCGCGCACCCCGTTCAGCGCGCCGAAATAGTGATCAAAGGCGCGGTTCTCCTGCATGAAGATGACCACGTGTTCGACGTCCATGATGGTGCCGGTGGCGTTGTTGGCGGGAATGGCCATCGCCTTGCGCACCGCGGCGGGCAGCAGGTTCAGGGCCGCGCCTGCGGCCACGCCGCCCAGAGCGCCCCGCAGGAAAGACCGACGATCATTTGACATGGATCAAATCCCCCTCTTAACTTTTGGTATAGACCAGAAGGGGTGTCGTCTTCGGCGAAATTTTCGTGAAGCTTGCGCGGCGGATGTCTGAACCTTCCGTAGACGGACCCGGCTCGCTTGACCCGCAATGCTTGAATTCGCATCTTCCGACCGGGCGGGAATCGACCGTCGTTTGAGCGATTCCATGACGCAGCCGGACAGTCTCCATTACCTCGGGGTGCGCGACGCCATCGCCGCGCGGATCGCGGGCGGAGAGTTGAAGCCCGGCGAACGCCTGCCCTCCGAACGTCAGTTGCAGGTCGGCGGCGGCGTGGCGCGCGGCACGATCCGCGAAGCCCTGTTCCAGCTCGAGGCCGAGGGGGTCATCTATCGAAAGGACCGCAGCGGCTGGTACGTCTCGCCCCCGCCCGTCGTCTATGATCCGACGCGCTGGGAGGGTTTCATGTCCTATGTGGAGGCCCAGGGACGCCGGCCGACCACCGAAACCCTGAGCAAGACCGAGATCGCCTGCACCCCGGTTCTGGCGCCGATCTTCGGCCGACCGGTGGGGGCCCCCATGTACCGCATCCGCCGCCGGCGTTCGGTCGACGGCCGCGCGGTTCTGGTGGAGACCATCGTCGTGGACGCCGCCATGGCCCCGGACCTGCTCAGCCATCCGCTGGACGGCTCCCTGACCAGCGTGCTGAAGTCCGCCTACAACATCGCCGTGGCCCGCAACCGGGTGGACATGCAGCCCTGCGCCCTGACGCGCGGCGAGGCCGAGGCGTTGCAGGTCAAGTCGGGCCTGCCCGGCCTGAACGTGGTCCGAACCAGTTATGACGCCCAGGGGCGGGTGGTCGAATTCGACCGCGAATACTGGCGCCACGACGCCCTGAAGATCAGCGTCGACATCCGGGTGCGTTAAGCCCTCGGGCGATCAGGCCCGGCGCGCCGCCTCGGCCTCCAGGGCCGGGATCAGATCCGCCACCGTGTCGATGACCCGGTCGGCGCCCGCCTTCAGCAAACGATCGGCGGCGGCGGCCAGCCGGGCCGACCGTTCATCTGCATCCAGCTCGGCCAGGGCCTGAGCCGTCAGCCCCGTCAGATTGCCGGACGCGGCGACCCCGATGGTGAAACAGCCGGCGTTGCGCCCCTCGGCGATCCCCACCTCGGCGTCATCCACCTTGACCACGCGCGACAGGGGCCAGACGCCCAGATCGGCGCAGGCCTTGTAGATCATCAGGGGCGACGGCCGTCCCTGAGGCGTCTCATGGGCGCAGACCACCAGATCGGGGGCGTAACCCTGGTCGGCCGCACGCGGCAGGACCGCCTGCATCATCTCGCGCGTATAGCCGGTGCAGGAGGCGATCTTCAGACCCTCGCCCCGCAGCCGGGCCACGACCTCGGCGGCGCCGGGGATCAGGTCCGCCGTTTCCTGGGCCAGGCGGATCATCGGCTGCTGGAGTTCGCCCATGACCCGTTCGACCGCCGCCGCATCGGGCGCCGCGCCATGCGCCGCGCGCCAGGCCTCATGGACGCGGGGCTGTTCGAACAGGGCCCGCACGTGATCGGCCTTGGCCCGGCCCATGTCCCGGCGCGCCTCGTCCTCCGTCACGGGCGTGTCCAAGGCGGCGAAGGCCTCCATCAGGGCCAGAACAGGGGCCCGGCTGCCGAAATCGACCATGGTGCCGGCCCAGTCGAAAACGACCATGTCGAAGCGGTCGCGGATGGAGGTCATGGTCACGTCTCCTGAAACAGGTCTGCGATAACCTCTTCGCCGAAGGCGAAGCCGGTGGAGGCGCCGTTGCCGGCGGTGATGAGGGCCAGGCGCACGGCCGGATGCGGCGCCGCGATCAGATCGGCCTGGGGGCCTCGGGCATAGGTTCCGGTCCAGCGCTGGAGCACCGGCGGGGCGGGCTGGCCGGTGGCGGCGCGCCATTCGTCCAGGATCAACTGATCGACCGCCTCGCTGGCGAAGGGGTCCGGCGTGGCCGCGTCGTGGTGGCTGTCGCCCATGACCAGGGCGCCGTCGGCGTCCTGGACCGCGATCAGATGGACCCCGTTCGTCAGGGCCTGGCCCTGCTCCGCCTCCAGCCGCGCGCGCAGGGCGGCCGCCTCCGGCAGGGCGGCGTAACCGCCGTAGCGCACCAGGCCCAGGTCCGACATGACCGGAGCGGGCAGATTGAAGCCGGGCGAGGCCAGCCGCATCATCTGAAGCTTGCACCGGGTGACCCCCGCCTGGGCCATTTGATCGGGGAACAGGCTGACCAGGTCGTCGCCGGGACAGACAACGATCCGCTCGGCCTCCACCACGCCCCGACTGGTGACGAGGCGCGGCGGCTCGACGGTCTGGACGGCGGTCTGTCGCCGAAACGCGACGCCGAAGCGATCCGCCAGCCAGGCGGCCAGACCCGGGATGGCGATGCGGGAATCCACGCGCAGCTCGTGGGGGCTCCACAGGGCGGCGACGGTCTGGGGGCCGATGATCTGCGGCGCGCGCGCCCGCGCCTCCTCCCCCGTCATCAGTCGACACCCCTCGCCCATCTCGGTGGTCATGAAGGCCTCCAGCACGGCGGCGGCCTCGGGCCGGCGCACAGGAAGCCAAAGGCCGCGTTGCAGGACCGGCACGTCGGCCTCCCGCGCCACCTCGTCCCAGATGGCGCGGCTGCGATGGGCGCGGCTCCACACCTTTCCTCGCGGCTGACCCGTGACGGTGACGAAGCCGAAGTTTCGGATCGAGGCGCCGTTGGCCTGAGCGTCGCGGTCGATCACCACGACCGACAGCCCCCGCCGCGCGGCGGCCAGGGCGCAGGCCAGGCCGACGATCCCCGCTCCCACCACAGCGACGTCGTAGCGTCTCTCCGTCATCCTCGTCCTCGTCATCCAAGCGTCGCAGCAGTGGTCTAGACCACGCGAGTGCAACGGGATGATGTCAAATGATGAAACGGATGCGGTCGTGGCTGGCCCAGGCGAATCCTGTCGTCTTCGTCCTGTTCGCGGGTCTGGCGGGTTTCTGCGCCTATTTTTCCATGTACGCCTTCCGCAAACCCTTTACGGCGGCGACCTTCGACGTCGTGCCCGGATGGGACTTCGCCCTGGACTACAAGATCGCCCTGGTGATCGCCCAGGTCGCCGGCTACGCCCTGTCCAAGCTGATCGGGGTCAAGGTGATCGCCGAAATGCGGGCCGAACGCCGCGCCCTGGCCATCGTGCTTCTGATCGGGGCGTCCTGGATCGCCCTGGTGCTGTTCGCGGTGACGCCGGCGCCTTGGAACGTCGCCGCCCTGTTCCTGAACGGCCTGCCCTTGGGCCTGATCTGGGGCCTGGTGTTCGGCTTCATGGAGGGGCGGCGCACCAGCGAGGTGCTGGGCGCCATATTGTGCGCCAGCTTCATCCTGTCTTCCGGCGTGGTGAAATCGGTCGGCAAGGCCCTGATGGAGCATCAGCACGTCAGCCCCTTCTGGATGCCGGCGACCGTCGGGGTGGTCTTCATGCCCCTGCTTGCCGTCTCGGTTTTGGCCCTGGCCGCCCTGCCCCCGCCCAGCCCCGCCGACGAGACCGATCGGGGGGCGCGCCGTCCGATGATGGCGCGGGAGCGGGCCGCCTTTCTGGCGCGCCACTGGCCGGTGCTGGTCCTGCTGATCGCCGCCTATGTGCTGCTGACGGCCTTCCGCGACCTGCGCGACAACTTCGCCGCCGAGATCTGGCGGGCCCTGGGCTATGGCGACGCGGCCTCGGTCTTCACCGCCAGCGAAGGACCGGTGGCGGCCCTGTCCCTGGTCGCCATGGGCGTCATGATCGCGGTCAAGAACAACGGCCGGGCCCTGCTGCTCATGCACGGGGTCATACTGGCCGGTTTCGCCCTGCTGGGCCTGTCCACCTTGGCCTTTCAACAGGGGCTGATGTCGCCGATCGCCTGGATGATCGCGGGCGGCGCGGGGCTCTATCTGGCCTACACCCCCTTCAACGCCATGCTGTTCGACCGGATGGTCGCCTATTCGGGCACGGTCGCCACCGCCGGCTTTCTGATCTACCTGGCCGACGCCACCGGCTATCTGGGCAGCGTCGCCCTGCTGCTGTTCAAGAACTTCGCCGTCGTGGACCTGCCCTGGCTGCCCTTCTTCACCGGCGCCGCCTATGCGACCAGCCTTGCGGGCCTGGTGCTGGTGGGGGGCTCGGCCCTGCTGTTTCTGCGCGGACGGCGGGACGGCGCCGCTTCAACTTGACTTTCGCGGCCGAAGCGCCCATTTGCGCTGCATCGCACAATCGCGATCTCCGGCGTCTCCAGCGCGTGTGGGTCCGCTTTCGGACCTGACTGTAGCAGCCGCCGGCTCCTCATATTCATTCGCTGCCCGGACACGCGGGGCGGCGCCCGATCCACCCCGCAAGCCTCGTCTTTGAGGCTCCGTCGGGACTGGCGGTGCGCGGCCCGACGGCGTCATGCCATGGCCGATGCGCGTCGCCGCACGCGAAAGAAACTGCCGTGAGCACCACCTTCGAATCCATGGGCCTCAACAAGGCCCTCCTCCAAGCCCTGGCCTCGACCGGCTACGTCAAGCCGACCCCGATCCAGGAAAAAGCCATCCCCGACGTCATGCTGGGCAAGGACTTGCTGGGCATCGCCCAGACGGGCACCGGCAAGACGGCGGCCTTCGCCCTGCCGATCCTGCATCGCCTGGCCGAGAACCGCACCCCGCCCGTGCCGCGTACCACGCGCGCCCTGATCCTGAGCCCCACGCGCGAACTGGCGACCCAGATCGGCGACAGCTTCAAGGCCTACGGCGCCCATCTGGGCTTCCGGGTCGCGGTCATCTTCGGCGGCGTGAAATACGGCGCCCAGGAACGCGCCCTGCAACAGGGGCTGGACATTCTGGTCGCCGCGCCGGGTCGTCTGCTGGACCATATCCAGCAAAAGACCCTGGACCTGTCCTCGACTGAGATCTTCGTTCTGGACGAGGCCGACCAGATGCTGGACCTGGGCTTCATCAAGCCGATCCGCCAGATCGTCAGCCGTATGCCGGCGCGCCGTCAGAACCTGTTCTTCTCGGCCACCATGCCGACCGAGATCGGCAAGCTGGCGGGCGAACTGCTGAAGGATCCGGTCAAGGTCCAGGTCACGCCGCAATCGACCACGGTCCAGCGCATCGCCCAGTCGGTGGTTTATATCGAACAGGGCAAGAAGCGCGCCCTGCTGACCGAGATGTTCAGCGATCCGGAATACAAGCGCTGCCTGGTCTTCACCAAGACCAAGCACGGCGCCGACAAGGTCGCGGCCTATCTGGAAGCCGGCGGCGTCGAGGCCGGCGCCATCCACGGCAACAAGAGCCAACCCCAGCGTGAACGCACCCTGGAAGCCTTCAAGAAGGGTAAGCTGCGCGTCCTGGTCGCCACCGACATCGCCGCGCGCGGCATCGACGTGGACGGCGTCTCCCACGTGGTGAACTTCGAACTGCCGCACGTGCCGGAATCCTATGTCCACCGCATCGGCCGCACGGCGCGGGCGGGCAAGGACGGCACGGCCGTCAGCTTCGTCGCCGGCGACGAGATGAAGCTGCTGCGCGACATCGAAAAGGTCACGCGCCAGAAGATCCCGGTTGCGGACCGCCGCAACGACAAACAGCTGGCGGCCCTGGACGCCTCCATCATGGCCGCCGGCGTGGCCAAGAAGGCGACCCTGCCCGAACGCGAAGGCGGCGAGCGCCACGAAGGCGGTCATGGCCAGGGACGGGGCGGCCGGGGTCGTCGCAATCCCCACCGCGACGGCGTGCGTCCGGAAGGCGGCGGCCAGCCCCACCGCCAGCGCCGCAACCGCCCCGGCGGCGAGGCGGCCGCTCCCCGTCCGGAAAAGACCTACAACCCCCTGGCCGGTGAAAAGACGACCCCGCGCGAACCGCGTCCGTCCGATGCGCGCCAGCACGAGCCCCGTCCGGTCGGCGAGATGAAGCGCCGCCCCCGTCGCCGCCCCTCCAACGGCGGCAAGGGCTACGCCGCCAAGGGGTGATCCTCACCGCCTTCCCCCCGCCTGCGGGAGAGGGTCTGGAAAGAAAAACGGCGGCGCCTTTGCAGGCGCCGCCGTTGTCATGTCAGCCGGGGCTGAACCGACTTAGAAGTTCCAGGTCGCGCCCAGCGAGAAGCCGACGCCCGAACCCTTGGCCTCGCCCCGCAGGTTCGAGATGACCAGGCCGTTGTTGTACAGGTCGCGCGTGTCGTTGATCGTGGCCGTGTCGATGTCGATATAGGTCACGGCGCCGTCGAAGGTCATCGAACCGACCGTCTTGGACAGGCCGGCGGCGTACAGCCAGCGGTCGCCGTCGGGGATGCGGGCGGTGCGGTGATCGTCCGGCGTCGGGGTCGGGTCATAGCCCAGGCCGGCGCGGACCGTCATGGTCGGATCGATCTTGTAGTCGAAGCCGATCGCGCCGGTGGTGACGTCGTCATAGTCCTGAACGATGGTCGAGGATCCCGTGGCGCCGTAAGCGACGCGGATGGCGTCGAACTCGCTCCAGCCGATCTGATTGACCTGGGCGTTCAGGGTCAGGCGGTCATTGACGGCGTAGCGGGCCGAGACGGTGGCGAACCAGGGGGTGGTGAAACTGGCGACGCCGTCAGCCGAGACGTTGGCGGGAGCCAGGACGCCGGTCAGGCCCGAGATGTTCACCGTGCCGTCCAGCTCGTGCTCGATCTTGGAGCGATACGACAGACCCAGGTCCAGCTTGCCGAAATGCATCTGGGCGCCGGCGTTCCAGCCGTAGTTCCAGCCGTCGCCTTCCAGCTGGTTGCGGCCGTCGGTCGACGGCGAGACGACATAGGCGGGCGACAGGACGGCCGGGATCGGCGCGTTCGGCAAGGCCGAGGACAGGGTGGCCTTGGCGAACTGAGCGTCGAAGCCGGCGCCGATGTCCAGCCAGTCGGTGACCGTCATGGCGGCGACCAGGCTGACGTTGGCCGAGCGCAGTTCCGACGTCAGGGCGTCGTAACGGGCGAAGTCCGTCGGCTCGTACTTGGTGGTGAAGTTGTACGGCGCCTGGACGGCCAGGCCGACGTTGAAGCGGTCGCCGATCGGCATGGAGACGGCGAAGTTCGGCACGATGCCGCTTTCGACCACCTCGTGGACGTGCGGGTCGCCGTTGACCGGATAGGTGCGGCTGACGACGCCGACGCCGGCGACCGGCACATTGTAGGTCAGGGTCGAGCCGGTGTTGTCGACGTCGGAATCCAGGACCAGGCCGTGCATGCCGACATAGAGTTCACGCTGGGTTCCGGCGATGGCGGCCGGGTTCCACCACAGCGACTGGACGCCCTTGTCGGCGCCGACGCCGGCGTTGGCGCGGCCCTGGGCGCGGGTCGATTGTTCCTGGACGTAGAAGGAGCCGGCCATGGCCGGAGCGGCGACGCCGGCCAGCAGGGCGGTCGTCAGCGCAATGCCGCCCATGCGGGCGAAATTCCTGGGAGTCATAAAAGCCATTCCTATAGTTCAGCCCCCGCCATTTAAGCGGCGGTGGGTATTCGGGGAGGTCGATCGCACGGCAGCGCTTTCGTCAGGAAAACGTTGCATGCGTGGCGGGTCTCCGCCCGGAAACGGGCGAAACTGTGTCTTAAAAAGCCCACATGATCACACCGGCGAGAGGTTACGCCGGGGCAGGTTCATTCGGATGAACGACAGTGTCGCGCAATACACAGTCATTCTTTCCGCAACGGAAGGAATCCTTCACCGCCCCACATTCGCCTTGCCTATCCGTGATAGGATCGCCATCTGAAGCCGCTTCCGTCGCCGAATAGAGCCCCATGTACGAAACGCCCGAACTGGAAACCGACGCCCTGGTCCGCTCCAGCGCCATCCGCATCCATCAGGCGGAGGATTTCGAAGGCATGCGCAAGGCCGGTCGTCTGGTCGCCGAGGCTCTGGACATGATCGCCGCCCATGTGAAACCGGGCGTGACGACAGGCGCGATCGACGACCTGATCCGCGAATTCACCCTGGACCACGGGGGGCTGCCCGCCTGCCTGGGCTACAAGGGCTATGAGAAGACCGTCTGCACCTCGATCAACCACGTCGTCTGCCACGGCATCCCCGGCGACAAGGTTCTGAAAGAGGGCGACATCGTCAACATCGACCACACCGTCATCGTCGACGGCTGGCACGGCGATTCCAGCCGCATGTATGCGGTGGGCGAGATCAATGCCCGGGCCAAGAAGCTGATCGACGTCACCTATCAGTCGCTGGAGCTGGGCCTGGAGCAGGTCAAGCCGGGCAATACGTTCGGCGACATCGGCTTCGCCATCCAGAAGTTCGTCGAGGCCCAGCGGATGAGCGTGGTGCGCGACTTCTGCGGCCACGGCATCGGCCGCGTCTTCCACGACAGCCCCAACGTCCTGCACTATGGCAGGAAGGGCGAGGGCGCCGTGCTGAAGGCCGGCATGTTCTTCACCGTCGAGCCGATGGTGAACCTGGGCAAACCCCATGTGAAGGTCCTGTCCGACGGCTGGACCGCCGTGACCCGCGACAAGTCCCTGTCGGCCCAGTGCGAACACACCATCGGGGTGACGGAAGACGGGCTGGAAATCTTCACCGCCTCTCCGGCAGGACTGTTCCGCCCGAACTGAGCGGGCGAGAGCCACGCCGCCTGCGCACAGGCTCTATCCTCTTCGATGTCGTGACGCTAGGTTGCCGCCGCACAACCGAAGAGCACGACGATGAAGACGCCTTACGCCGCCGCCGGCTTGTTTCTTCTAACGCTTGGTTGCGCTTCGGCCGACAGGTCTGAGGTCGAGCGAGACCGACCCGCCGACGATCGCCAGACGGCTGCTCGGCGATGCGTTCCTTTGGAGACAAAGGCTTGGTTCAGCTGTTGGGTGTCCGCCTCGAACGCCCCGCTGACCCATTGCGTCGCCTACGCTGAGGACGACCCCGCCTGCGGGCTGAAGGCGCGGGGGGGCGCCTATCTGAGCCGCGGGGCGCCGAGCGACCATGCGGGCGCCGCAGATTGGTCGGGCGGCTGGATGCTCATCCCTGTTTTTGCGGATGAAGAGGGCCGCGTCGGAATGGCGGCCACGCGGATGGATGGAACACGCTATCTGAGCCATCACGACCAGTCGCCGCCCCCGACGGACGCGCCCCTTCCCCCGCGGTGGCCGCGTTGGCCTGCGGGGCTGGAGTTCGGCCCCGAGCAGACCAAGCCCTGATGTCGGAGACGGACGAAGCGGCCGGGGCGCCGGGCCGAACCAAGTCGTCGCCGCGCCACAGCGGTCATCGCGACCGGCTGCGCGAGCGGGCCGCCAAGGGTGGTCTGGGCGCCCTGCCCGACTATGAGCTGCTGGAACTGCTGCTGTTCCGCAGCGTGCCCTATAAGGACACCAAGCCGCTGGCCAAGGATCTGCTGGCGCGGTTCGGCGGGCTGGAGGGCATCGGCGCCGCCAGCCACGAGGCGGTCGAGGATCAGGTGGCGCGTTCCCTGGGCTATGCGCCCGGCAAGGCGACGCGGGCGGTGGCGCTGGACCTTCAGCTGATCTTCGACGTGACGCGGCGGATCGCGCGCGAGCCGACGGCGAAACGGCCCGTCATCTCGTCCTGGAGCGCCCTTCTGGCCTATGTGCGCGTGGCCTTGCAGCACGAGCCGCGCGAGCAGTTCCGCGTCCTCTACCTGGACAAGAAGAACCAGCTGATCCTGGATGAGGTCCAGAACAGGGGCACGGTGGATCACGCGCCGGTCTATCCGCGCGAAGTGGTGCGTCGCGCCCTGGAGCTGTCGGCCAGCGCCCTGATTCTGGTGCACAACCACCCTTCCGGCGACCCGACGCCCAGCCGCGCCGACATCGAGATCACCAAACAGGTTGTGCAGGCCGGCCGCGCCCTTAATGTCGAGGTTCACGACCATCTGGTCGTCGGCCGCGACGGGGTGGCCAGCTTCAAACAATTGGGTCTGATGTGATGATCAATCTGTCGCGCCGCAGCCTGATCGCCGCGTCCGGACTCGCCGCTGCGGGGGCCGCAGCCGCTGGATCGGCCTTGGCCGAAGCGGCGCCCGTCGTCATGGCCTCGACCTGGGACTTCGGCGCGGCGGCCAACGCCGAAGGCTGGAGGGTGCGCCAGAGCGGCGGCTCGGCCCTGGACATGGTCGAGGCGGCGGCCCGCGTGCCCGAGGCGGACCCGACCAACGCCTCGGTCGGCCTGGGCGGCTATCCGGACAGGGACGGCCATGTGACCCTGGACGCCGTGATCATGGACGACGCCGGCGGTCTGGGCGCCGTCTGCGCCCTTGAGGACGTGGTTCACGCCGTCTCGGTCGCGCGCCGGGTGATGGAGAAGACCCCGCACGTCATCCTGGTCGGCGCCGGCGCGCGGGACTTCGCCCTGTCGGAAGGCTTTGAGACGACGAATTTGCTGACGCCCCAGGCCGAGGCCGCCTGGCGCGAATGGCTGAAGACCGCCCGCTACGCCCCGCGCGCCAACAGCGAGAACGACGACTGGCGCCGGGCGGGCGCCGGCGGGGTTCTGGATCATGACACCATCGGCGTCCTGGGCCGCGACGCGACCGGCCGCATGGCCGGGGCCTGCACCACCTCCGGCATGGCGTTCAAGATGCGCGGCCGCGTGGGCGACAGTCCGATCGTGGGCGCCGGCCTGTTCGTCGACGGCGAGGTCGGCGCCGCCACGGCGACCGGGGTGGGCGAAGAGGTGCTGCGGGTCTGCGGCGCCCACGCCGTGGTCGAGGCCATGCGTCACGGAATGGACCCCGCGACCGCCTGTCGGCAGACGATCGAACGGATCGCCCGGCTGCGGGGGCGGGCCGTCGCTGAGGCCCAGGTCGGGCTTCTGGCCCTGACCAAGGCGGGGCGCGTCGGGGCCTTCGCCCTTCAGCCCGGCTTCACCTACGCCGTCACACGCGCCGACGGGGGGACCGAAATCTTGAACGCCGAAAGCCTGTTCGGATGAACCGGCCGACCCTGACCACCGAGCGGCTGGTGCTGACGCCGGTCGATCTGGCCGACCTTGAGGACCTGCAAGCCCTCTGGGCCGATGCGGACTTTACGCGCCACATCACCGGCCGTCCCATGACCACCGAGGAGGTCTGGTTCCGCCTGCTGCGCGACCTGGGCCAATGGGGCGTAAGGGGCTACGGCAGTTGGACGATCCGCCTGGTCGAAGGCGGCGCCTATGTGGGCAATGTCTCGATCCTGGATCACCGGCGGCTGATCGATCCGCCGATCGACGATCCGGAACTGGGCTGGGGCCTGGCGCCCGCCTTCCAGGGACGGGGCTTTGCGAAAGAGGCCCTGGAGGCGGCCCTGGCCTGGGCCGACGCCCATCTGAGGGCGGCGCGGACCCTGTGCATGATTTCGCCCGACAATCTGGCCTCCGTTCGCCTGGCCGAGCGGGTCGGCTACCGCCCCTATCGGCGCACCACCTATAGGGACGAGCCGGTTCAGCTGTTCGAACGACCCCGGGGTGCGAACTGGGCGCGAACTGAGCGCGAACTGGGTGCAGGCTGACCGAACCGGCCCCGCCGTAGTCCGTCGTTAAGGTTTATGGGGCAGTCTGACGCGACCAGATCGAAGGCCCGCCCATGCCCATGTCCGTCGAAACCCTGCGTCGGCATCTGATCGACGCCTTTCCCGACGCGGAAATCGCCATCGAAGACCTCGCCGGGGACGGCGATCATTATCGCGCCCGCATCGTTTCCAACGCCTTTGCGGGCCTGGCGCGCGTGCGCCAGCATCAGTTGGTCTACGCCGCCCTGAAGGGACAGATGGGCGGCGCCCTGCACGCCCTGGCCCTGGAAACCTCAGCCCCGTCCGACAAGGGGTGATCGGATGCGCTATCGTCCCTTCGGCGCCTCGGGCGCGGCGATTTCCAATCTGACGCTCAGCTTCGGCCCCGGCTGCCTGGCGCGGGGACGCGAAGCGGCGCTGGACCTGCTCTACTCGGCGCTTGAGGCGGGCATCAACGCCTATCGGCTGGAGACCGCCGATTCCGTTCTGGCCGAGATTCTGGGTGAAGCCCTGTCCCACGTGGACCGCAAACTGGTGTGCGTGGCCCTGACCCTGGGCGCCGACCGCGACTTTTCGGCCGAAGCCATGACCGCCGCCCTGGATCGCGTGCTGCACTTCTCGCGCCTGGGGTGGATCGACATCGCCATCCTGCAGGAACCGGGGGAACACGAACTGTCGCAACAGGCGCTGAACGCTCTGAAGGCGGCGCGGGCGGCCGACCGCGTCAAACTGCTGGGCGTGGCGGGTTCGGGCGACGTCATGGACGCCTATATCTCCACCGGCGCCTTCGACGTCCTGGCGACGCCGTTCGACATCAATGCTGACTGGAAGCGGCGCAACCGCCTGCGCGCCGCACGCGAACAGGACATGGCCGTCATCGCCTATGACTTCTACACCGACCGTCGCGCCCGGCCGCGCGGCCCAGAGACCGTCGCCAAAAAGGGCCTGTTCGGTCTGGGCGCGCCCAAGCCGCCGCAACGTTCTGGCGGACCGGACGCCTTCGGCTTTCTGTATCGCACCCCCGGCTGGTCGGCCGAGTCCATCTGCCTGGGCTATGTGCTGACTGAGACGACGATCTCAAGCGTCATCGTGCGCGCCACCGACCCCGACCATCTGCGGATCTTGGCCGAGACGCCCGAGCGCGATCTGCCCCCGTCCCTGGCCGCCCAGATCGAAATGGGTCGCGTCGCCGCCTCGGCCGCGGCCTGACTGAGCGCGTCAGAACCGCGTCGGTTCGCCGCGCCTTGACCCGGCGGTCCCCTCTCCCTAGCTGACGGTCTTCGCGAAAGGCTTCTCCCGTGACCGACACCGTTTCCGCCGACCCCGTCCACGCCTTCATCAGCGACACCGTGAGCCAGCACGACGTCGTCCTGTTCATGAAGGGCACGCCGGACCAGCCGCGCTGCGGCTTCTCGTCCCTGGCGGTGCAGATTCTCGACCATGTGGGCGCGCCCTTCGTCGGCGTCGACGTCTTGCAGGACGAGGCCCTGCGCGAAGGCGTCAAGACCTTCACCGACTGGCCGACCATTCCCCAGCTCTATGTGAAGGGCGAATTCGTCGGCGGCTCGGACATCGTGCGCGAGATGTTCCAGGCCGGCGAGCTTCAGGCCCTGATGGCCGAAAAGGGCGTGGCCCTGGACGGGGGCGCGGGCGAGGCCTGATGGCGCGTCCCGCCCTGACGCCGCGCGAGGACCGGGAGGTCTTCGTCGTCCCGCTGGAGGTCCGGCCCGACCATATCGACGCCAACGGCCATGTGAACAATGTGGTCTATGTCGGCTGGCTTCAGGACGTCGGCACGGCCCATTGGAACGCCCGGTTCGACGAAGCGACGCGGGCCCGCTGGTCCTGGGTCGCCCTGCGGCACGAGATCGACTATCTGCGCGCCATAGAGCCGAACGCGACCGGCGTCATGGCCCGTACCTGGGTCGGCGATCCCCAGGGGCCGCGGTTCAACCGCTATGTCCGGATCGAGGACGGCCAGGGCCGGCTGTGCGCTCAGGGCGTGTCCGAATGGTGCCTGGTGGACGCCGCCACCTTGAGGCCGCACCGCATCCCCCCGCCGATGGTCGCCGTCTTTTCGACGACGACCGAGGCGACGGCTATTTCAGCGGATTGACGATGCGGGCCGGGGTTCCCGGCTCCAGACCCAGTTCGGCATAGGTCCAGCGCAGTTCGACCCCGTCGGGAACCAGGGCCTTGCACAGGTCCTGTTTGGTCCGGCGCAGGGTGATTTCGGTCGGATCATTGTCGGCGATCGACACTTCGAAATCCGACGCCTGGGTGCAGCCGTTGGAATCGACCCGCGCCACCAGGGCGGCGTCGGCGAAGCGGGCCTCGCGAATGGCCTCCGCCGGAGACCCGTCCCTGCGCGAGACGTTGACCGAGACATTCTCGCCGGCCTCGCTGTCATAGATGACGCAGCCGGCCAGCAGCGGTGCGGCCAGGGCGCCGACCGCCAGGATGCGCAGCCCCCGCATCATTGGTCGGACGCCGGGGTGGTGATGACCCGGGTGGTCGGCTTTTCGGTCGAAACGATGATGCAGCCCGACAGCAGCGGGGCGGCGATGGCGATGGCGAGAGCGAGGCGAAGCATTGGTGTTCCCCAGTTGAAGCTTGAGCCTTTTGTGACGCGCTCACCGCCGCCACACACGTGAATTTTCGGCAAGCCAGGTGAACAATCGGAAAGGTCGGGCTTGATCCGCTTCGAAACAGACATAGTTGCAGTCGCCGCCCACCGGACCTGCCCGCCATGAGCCGCCTCTTCTCGCCTCACGCCCTCGGCCCCCTGACCCTGCGCAATCGCATCGTCGTGGCGCCCACGTGCCAGTATTCCGCGATCGACGGCGCGCCCCAGCCCTGGCACCACCAGCACATCGGCCGGCTGGCCCTGTCCGGCGCCGGCCTGGTCATCATCGAGGCGACGGGCGTCACGCCCGAGGGCCGCATCACCCCGGACGACGTCGGCCTGTGGAACGACGAACAGGCCCAGGCCTTCGCCGACATCCTTCGCGGCGTGCGGACCTATTGCGACACTCCGATCGGGATTCAGCTGGGCCATGCGGGACGCAAGGCCTCGACCGCCGCGCCGTGGAAGGGGGGCGGCCCTCTGGCGGCCGAGGACGGAGCCTGGACCACCTACGGCCCCTCGGCCCTGCCCTTCCGCGAGGATTGGCATACCCCGTTGGAGATGACCGAGGCCGACATGAACCATGTGGTCGCCGCCTTCGAGGCGGCGGCGCGCCGGGCGGACCAGGCAGGCTTCGACCTGGTCGAACTGCACGCCGCCCATGGCTATCTGCTGAGCGAATTCCTGTCGCCCCTGTCGAACCGCCGCACCGACGCCTACGGCGGCTCGGCCGAGAACCGGGCGCGCTTTCCCCTGCGCGTCGCAAAGGCCTTGCGCGAGGCCTGGCCTCGGACCAAGGCCCTGGGCGCGCGCTTCAACGGTTCGGACTGGGTCGAGGGCGGCGTGGCGCTGGAGGAGGCCGTCGCCTTCGGCCAGGCGCTGCACGGCTTGGGTTACGACTATCTGCACCTGTCCTCGGGCGGCAACGTCCCCCGCGCCCCGATCCCCGGCGACCAGCCCGGCTATCAGGTCCGCTTCGCCGAGGCGGTCAAACAGGCGGCGCCCCAGGCCAGCGTCATGGCCGTGGGCATGATCTTCGATCCCCACCAGGCCGAGGCGATCGTCGCCTCGGGACAGGCCGATCTGATCGCGGTGGCCCGCGCCGTGCTCGACGATCCCAACTGGGCCCATCACGCCGCCGTCGCCCTGGGTCAGGACGAAGGTCTGCCGCCCCAGTACGAACGCGCCGGCAAGGCCCACTGGCCCGGATACGGCCGCTGAGGGCCGATCAGGTCTGGGGCAGCTGATAGGGATTGTTGACGCTGACGGGGGAGCCGGGCGCCAGGCCCAACTCCTCGAACGACCATTTCAGCTCGACACCGCGGATCGAGGGCTTGTCGCAGGTGTCCTCATCGATCCGGCGCAGGGTGATGATCGCGTCCCCGCCCTTGATGCTGACGATGGGGATCAGATCCTCCTTGCGGGTGCAGCCGTTGGAGCTGACCCAGAAGACCGCCTGGTCCTTGGTGAAGGCCGCTGCATGGATCGGCTCCAGGGCGCCGGGCATGCCGACGGTCGAGACGGTCGGCCCGTCCAGACCGCCCGCACAGGCGGCCAAGCTCGCCGATGCGGCGGCGATCAAAGCCAAGCGTTTCATGATGGAGTCGTGCAACGGACGACCTCCCCTGCCTCAAAGCCTGAACCGGCCGAGAATGCGCCTGTTCGCTCCTTGAGGGAACAGCATAAAGACGAAGGGCCCCGGACGAATCCGAGGCCCTCAACTGAACACTTCAAAGGGACGACCAAGGGGCTCAAGTAGCCCGAAGGGCGATAGCCCCTTGAAGAAAGCTTCGTAAGCTCCGCTTACGAAGCGTAGTATTCGACGATCAGGTTCGGTTCCATCTTGACGGCGTAGGGCACGTCCGACAGTTCCGGCACGCGGACGTAGCGGACGGCGAACGAACGGTCCGACAGTTCCAGATAGTCCGGCACGTCGCGTTCCGACGACTGCTGGGCTTCCAGCACCAGGGCCATGTTGCGCGACTTTTCCTTCACCGAGACGACGTCGTCGGGCTTCACGCGATAGGAGCCGATGTCCACCTTCTTGCCGTTGACCAGGACGTGGCCGTGGCTGACGAACTGGCGGGCGGCCCAGACGGTGGGCACGAACTTGGCGCGATAGACGATGGCGTCCAGACGCGATTCCAGCAGGCCGATCAGGTTTTCCGAGGTGTTGCCCTTGCGGCGAGCAGCCTCGTCATAGGTCTTGGCGAACTGCTTTTCGGTGATGTTGCCGTAGTAGCCCTTCAGCTTCTGCTTGGCCTTCAGTTGCAGGCCGAAGTCCGAGACCTTGGACTTGCGGCGTTGGCCGTGCTGACCGGGACCGTAGGAACGCTTGTTGACCGGAGACTTGGCGCGACCCCACAGGTTTTCACCCATGGCGCGGTCGATCTTGTATTTGGCGCTGTGGCGCTTGGACATTCTATTCTCTTTTCGACGATGCGGCCCGGCATCCCCTGGATTGGGAATGCGATCTCAACGGCGGTCCACGCATCTTCCGTCATCAATCCCGCCTGCGGCGAACCGAGACGTGGAAGGCGGCGCTTATGACCACCGGGGCCTTCGGAGTCAAGTCGGACGGACCGTTAAGCACGATGGCGCGGAACCAAGCCGGGCCTCGCTTCTTTCCTGTTCCGACGCAGACCGCCGAGGAGAAGGGAGGATTGAAATGCGAACCGACGCCCCGCGCTTTCAGGCCGGCCTGTCCGACCGCGGGTTCGAGACGCTGAAGCGCCGACTGGTTGATCTGGTCGAGCCGCTCAGCGACCACCAGCTGCTGGATCTGGCCGACGGCATCCACGACCTGCTGCGCCAGCGCCGCACCGTGCGCCGCCATCACGCCGAGCGGATGAACGACCGGCTGCGCGACGGCCTGCCCATCTGACGAAAACACCCGCCGGAGGTCTCTCCGGCGGGTGTTCGTTCGGCTTGCCAAAGCCCGCCGTTATTGGGCGACGGCGGCGGCGTACAGTTCGTTGACCTTGTTCCAGTTCACCACCGTCCAGAACGACTTCAGATAGTCGGCGCGGCGGTTCTGGTACTTCAGATAATAGGCGTGTTCCCAGACGTCGGCGCCCAAGACGACCTCGCCCCGCTCCTCGACCACATCCATCAGCGGATTGTCCTGGTTCGGGGTGGAGGTGATCTTCAGCTTGCCGTTCTGCACGATCAGCCAGGCCCAGCCCGAGCCGAACTGGGCGGCGCCGGCGGCGTTGAAGTCTTCCTTGAACTTGTCCATGCCGCCCAGGTCGCGGTCGATGGCGGCGGCCAGCTCGGCCGAGGGTTCGCCCGCCTGACCGGCCGGGGCCAGCAGTTCCCAGAACAGGCTGTGGTTCCAGTGACCGCCGCCGTTGTTGCGCACGGCCTTCGGCGCGGTCGAGATGCTGGTGAAGATCTCTTCCAGCGTCTTGTTCTGAAGCGAGGCGTCGGCGTCGATCGCCTTGTTCAGATTGTCGACATAGGTCTGATGGTGCTTGTCATGGTGGAAGGTCATCGTCTCCTTGTCGATGGCCGGCTCCAGCGCGTCATAGGCATAGGGCAGCGGGGGCAGGGTGAAGGCCATGGGGAGTTTCCTCTCGCGACAGATTTCCGATACGCCTCATCTAGGCGCCCGTTCGTGAAACCCAAGCGACGACGCCTGGATTCGTTCCGACTTATCGGCCGGGAACGGTCAAGCTGGCAAGTTGGACTTCAGACAGTCGCGCACCGCCCGCTTCAGATCGCCCGGCGCATTGGGCTCGTCCACCCCTTCCGCAGCGAGGACCGCCCGCACGGCGGCGTCCAGCCCGCCCGGCAGGGCGGCGATCACGCGCTTTTGCCCCTTCTCATGCAGGCAAAAGCCCACCTCGCGGCACAGGGCGGAAAACATCGGCTCATAGGGATCGGCAGCGCTCATGCCGTCCCCTTAACATCAGGGGATCAGACGGGACAGCCAGTGCGCCAGGTTCAGCGCAAACTGCTGATCGTCGTGCCCTTCGGTGTTGAGGCCGAACCGAACCGGCGCGCGGTCCGGCTGGTCGGGAAAACGAATGATCTGGGCGGTCAACATCGCCGCCTCGCCCAGCACCACCACCCGCCCCCGTCCAAAGGAGAAGGCCAGACCCTGGGCGGGTAACGCCGGTCGCGCGTACCGGCTGAGCAGGGTTTCGGCCCGCTCGCCTCGGGCCAGGCCCTCCCGAACGGCTTGCAAGGCTTCTCTGTCGGTCGCCTCCAGAGCGTCCGCGCTCATCGCCATCAAGATGGTGGAGCCGGCGGGTCCGTCCAGCGACTGGCCCGTAAAGGTCTTCACGACGCGGACGCGCTCGGCTTCATTTCGCCCGGCGATGATGGGATGATCGCCCAGGGCCTGAGACGGAAAGGTCAGGTTGGCGGTCAGATCGTCGCCTATCCGCTGAAAGGCGTAGCCCTTGCCCATTTTGACGCCGAACCGCTCAGCCAGGGCCTCCGCCGCCGAACCGTGGGGCGCATGATCGGCGACCAGCAGCAGCGGCGCGCAGCAGGGCGGCGAAACCCGCATAGCGTCCCTCGATCGTCTGAAGGCTGCCGTGCCCCTGATCAATGCGGATCAACGGCCCCGCCTCGGCATAGGCGGGAACGACGCCCTGGGGCCTCCAGTCCAGATCGCCGGACTGCTCCTGCGCCGCCGACGCCCCGGCCGAAAGCCAGAGGGCCATCCCGATGACCATCGTCAGCCGCAGGCTCATGCGTTCAGGCCTTCAGCCGCGCGGCGTGGAAGGCGATGTGGTCGGCGATGAAGCTGGTCATGAAGAAGTAGGAGTGGTCATAGCCGGGCTGCATTCGCAGGGTCAGGCCCTGGCCTGCGGCCTCGGCGGCCGCGCGCAGCAGTTCGGGCTTCAGCTGGTCGGTCAGGAAGCTGTCGGCGTCGCCCTGGTCCACCAGTATGTCGTCATACGCGCCGCGCGCGGCGCCGGCCTCAATCAGCCTGGCGGCGTCGTGACGATCCCAGGCGGCGCGGTCCTCGCCCAGATAGGCGGTGAAGGCCTTTTCGCCCCAGGGGCAGCGCGTCGGCGAACAGATGGGGGCGAAGGCCGAGACCGAGCGGAACAGGTCGGGGTGACGCAGCGCCAGGGTCAGGGCGCCGTGCCCGCCCATGGAATGGCCGCTGATCGACCGGACGCCGGTGGTCGGGAACTCCGCGTCGATCAGGGCGATCAGTTCGTCCGTGACATAGGACTCCATGCGGAAGTGCGGGGCCCAGGGCTCTTGCGTCGCATCGACGTAGAAGCCCGCCCCCTGGCCCAGGTCATAGGCCGGATCGTCGGCGACGCCGTCTCCGCGCGGGCTGGTGTCGGGCGCGACGATGATGAGGCCGTGCTCGGCGGCGGCGCGGTAGGCGCCGGCCTTGGTGGTGAAATTATCCTCGGTGCAGGTCAGGCCCGACAGCCAGATCAGCACGGGGAACGGCCCCTCCCCGCCCGGAACGAAGACCGACAGGGTCATGGGCGTGCCCGTGGCCGCGCTGTCGTGTTTCAGATAGCGCAGGGTTCCGCCGTGGACGGCGTGGGTCTTGGTGGTTTGGAGGGTCATTCGGCCTTGGCCTTGCTCGCGATCTCTTCATCGCCCAAGCGGCCTTCGGCGATAATGAGATCGCGCAGGTAGTCTTCCAACGTCTGGTCCCGCGATCTTGCGATCAAGCGCAGCCGACCAATCAGCCCGTCGTCCAGTTCGAACGCAAGATCCGCCATAGCTCAGCCGACCCGGTGCATGGCGCAGATCTTGTTGCCCGACGGATCGCGCAGATAGGCCAGATACAGCTTGCCGAACGTCCCCTGGCGCAGGCCGGGCGGGTCTTCGATCGCGGTTCCGCCGGCCGCTGCGCCCGCAGCGTGGAAGGCGTCGACCGCCGCCGTGTCCTTGGCCGCAAAGCCGATGGTGCCGCCGTTGGCGTGACAGGCCGGTTCGCCGTCGATCGGCTTGCCCACGGCGAAGGCCCCATGGGCCGTGCGCCACCAGTAGCGGCCCTTCGGATCAGGCCCCTGAGCGGCGTCGACGCCCAGCGCGCCGAGCGCGGCGTCATAGAAGCGGCGCGACGCCTCGACATCGTTGGCGCCGACAGTGACGTGGGTGAACATGGGCTATTCCTTTTCCTCAACCCAGATGTTGTTTTCGAAATCTCGGAGAAACGCCGATCCAGCAGGGGCGTCTATCAGGTGCAGCCAACTATCATCCTTGTTCAAGACAGCACCCAAGGCCACACATTCTACAGTCGCCTGCTCTGCTTCGAGCGCCGAAAGGCCGGAGGTGGTGGCTCGAATACGCCAGCCGCTGTCGTGAAAGGCGCTGTCTGAAGTGTTGTCCGCATCCTCTCGATAGATGAACTCGATACGGCGCGCCCCATTCAAGACCGCCCCGTCGACCAGACATCTCTCCCAATATTCGCGTGGCCCGACCGTTTGCGCCCTGTCATCTGAGAAAATGAGGTCAACGACCGCTGGTCGCGGAATTTGGATGACCCTGCCTTTTTCAAGATTCGGCATATCGCGCGGATCGGACTCCAACCGCGCTTCGAAGGCTTCATCCGATACGCTCGTGATCACGAACCAAAGACGCTCCGCGTCCCATTGGGCGCTTTCGGGAACCGACTTGACCGTCGCCTTAATGAAGTCACCGTCCTTAAGCGCAGCAACATCCAAAGGATTGGGCAGGAAAAACGTATAAGGCGCGGATGCAGCGATCGGCCTGGGATCTACGATCCGATAGTCCGCGCCCTCCCACATCAGAACACCACCACCGACCGGATGCTCTCTCCGGCGTGCATCAGGTCGAAAGCCTCGTTGATGCGTTCCAGCGGCAGGGTGTGGGTGATCATCGGATCGATCTCGATCTTGCCGTCCATGTACCAGTCGACGATCTTGGGCGTGTCGGTTCGGCCGCGCGCCCCGCCGAAGGCGGAGCCGCGCCACACCCGCCCCGTGACCAGTTGGAAGGGGCGGGTGGCGATCTCCTTGCCCGCCTCGGCCACGCCGATGATGATGCTCTCGCCCCAGCCGCGGTGGCAGGCTTCCAGCGCCTGGCGCATGACCACGGTGTTGCCGGTGCAGTCGAAGGTGTAGTCGGCGCCGCCGCCGGTCAGTTCGACCAGATGGGCGACCACGTCGGAGACCTCTTTCGGATTGACGAAATGGGTCATGCCGAACCGACGGCCCCACTCTTCCTTGTCGGGGTTGATGTCCACGCCCACGATCATGTCGGCGCCGACCATCTTCAGCCCCTGGATGACGTTCAGGCCGATGCCGCCCAGGCCGAAGACCACGGCGTTGGCGCCCGGCTCGACCTTGGCCGTATTGACCACCGCCCCGACGCCGGTGGTCACGCCGCAGCCGACATAGCAGGCCTTGTCGAAGGGGGCGTCCTTGCGGATCTTCGCCACCGCGATCTCGGGCAGGACGGTGAAGTTGGAGAAGGTCGAACAGCCCATATAGTGGGCGATGGCCTGACCCTTGTAGCTGAAGCGGCTGGTGCCGTCGGGCATCAGACCCTTGCCCTGGGTGGCGCGGATCGAGGTGCAGAGATTGGTCTTGCGGCTGAGGCACGACTTACACTGACGGCACTCGGGCGTGTACAGCGGGATGACGTGGTCGCCGACGGCGACCGAGGTCACGCCCGGCCCCACCTCGACCACCACGCCCGCGCCTTCGTGCCCCAGGATCGAGGGGAAGATGCCCTCGCTGTCCAGACCGTCCAGCGTATAGGCGTCGGTGTGGCAGATGCCGGTGGCCTTGATCTCGATCAGCACCTCGCCGGCGCGCGGCCCTTCCAGATCGACCTCGACGATCTCGAGCGGCTTCTTGGCTTCGAAGGCGACGGCGGCGCGGGTTTTCATGGCGGGGACTCCTTGGTTTACGCCTGTGTGTCACGAGGGGCGCCGCCGGCGCTAGCCCGCGCCGATACGCCACTCAGATTTTTTTGAGTGCACTTTCGTGCAGATTTTTGAGACCCGCTCGCAAGAATGCGCGACATTCGATGCCTATCGCGCAGCGACGTCAGGATCGGACGCAGGCTGACCGTCAGCGTCGAACGCGCTAATCAGGGTCATGACCCATCGCAACCTCGTCGTCCTAACCGGCGCCGGCATATCGGCCGAGAGCGGTGTGCCCACGTTTCGGGCGTCAGACGGCCTGTGGTGCGGGCACAGGGTGGAAGAGGTGGCGACGCCGGAGGGATATGCGGCGAACCCCGCCCTGGTGCAGGACTTCTACAATCAGCGACGGCGGCAGTTGGCGGAGGTCCGGCCCAATGCGGCCCATGTCGCCCTAGCGGAGCTGGCCGCGCGGTGGGAGGGGGATTTCCTGCTGGTCACGCAGAACGTCGACGATCTGCACGACCGGGCCCATGCCGAGACGCCGCCCGCCGCCGGGTTCGAGCTGATCCATATGCACGGCGAACTGCTGAAGGCGCGCTGCACCCGCTCGGGCGTGGTGATGGACTGGGCGGGGGACATGGCGGCGGACGAGCCTTCCCCGCACCATCCGCAAGGGCGGATGCGGCCGCACATCGTCTGGTTCGGGGAGATGCCTCTGGCCATGGAGCGGATCGAGGCGGCGCTGGCGGCCTGCGACCTGTTCGTCTCCATCGGCACGTCGGGGGCCGTCTATCCGGCGGCGGGCTTCGTGCAGTCGGCGCGCTACGCCGGCGCACGGACGGTCGAGATCAATCTGGAGCCGACGCAAGGCGCGCGCCTGTTCGACGAGGGGGTCTATGGTCCTGCGACCGAGGCCGTGCCGGCCTTCTTCCGCGACCTATAGACCTGAAAACGACGGCCGCATCGCTGCGGCCGTCGATCTCTGGATCAAGCCTGATCAGGCCAGGACGACGATGGTGACGCGCCGGTTCTGCGCCCGGCCTTCGGGGGTGTCGTTGGAGGCCACCGGCTCTTCCTGACCATAGGAGATGGTCGACATCCGGTTCAGGGCCACGCCCTGGCGGTTCAGGAAGCGGCGCACGGCCTCGGCCCGCTGCTCGCCCAGCTGGTCGTTGTGCTCGGGCGTGCCGGTGGAGTCGGTATAGCCCTGGATCTCCAGATAGACGTTGCGGTTCTCGCTTTGCAGACGCTGGGCGAACTGGGCCAGCCGCTGTTCCGCCTCGGGCGACAGGGCGGCGGCGTCGGTCGGGAACTTCACGGAATCGTCGGACAGGACGACCTGATAGAGGAACTTGCCTTCCGCCAGCTTGTGGGCGTCATTGGCCCGTTGCAGGGCCTGGCCCGCCGTGCCCTCGACCTGGGTCACCCGGTTGTCCACCACCTCGACCTGATCACGCACGAAACGATGGCTGGCGCAGCCGCTCGCCGCAAAGCCCATCGCGACGAGGGCGCCGCCGAGGACCGCCGTCCTGAGTTTCGATCTGCTCAAGTTCATGTCTCCTTCTTGCTGGGGGCGCCACGCCCAGTTCATGCGCCAGATGAAACTGCGGTAGGCGACAAGGCGGAGTAATGACGCGCTTTAGGCGGCAAAATGTCAGCTTAGCCGTTCGCTCTCGGCTCGGTCTGCACGATTTTCAGCTTAAAACGGAACCAGAAGGTGCGTTGTTACGTTGGCCCGCCAGCAGGCTTCGCCGTATGGCGGACCCTCTGGACTATCGCTGATCTTGGACAGCGACCAGTTGTATTCGCGCCCTCGCCACCTTCCTGACGCGACTGAATGTTTTCAACAGGCGGTGGTGATTTTTTACAGGGGTTCGTCGCGAATGACCATGCGAACGACGTCTCACATCGCATCACGGATCAGCGATTGAGCCCCGCGGCGAGACGGCGACGGGCCCTGGCGGTCGCGCCTGTGGTGGTCGGCCATGCGGCCCTGGTGCTGATGATGACGGCCGTGCGACCCGAGCCGCCGGCCCGGCCGACGCCGGAGCCGGCGATCCTGGTCGAACTGGTCGCCCCGCCGCCGCCGCCGCCCGCGCGCGTCCCCGCGCCGGACCCTTCCCCGACGCCGGACGCCCCGGCTGCGGCGGCCGAGACGCCCGCCCCGGCCAAACCCGCCCCGCGACGCGCGCCCCCAGCGGTCGCGGCGGCGCGGCCGCGCAAGATCGTCGACCGGCTTCCGCCCGATATCGAACCCCTGCCCGCCGCCCCCGCCCCGCCGGGACCGCCCCTGCCCCTGTTGGGCGCGGCCCAGCTGGCGGGCGCCGCGACGGTCGGCGCCGGTCCGGGCGGAGGGGGCGGCGATGGAGGCGGCGGCGGGGGCGGGAACGGCGGGACGGGATCAGGCCCAGGCTCCGGCGGCGGGTCCTGCGACATGGTGCGCTGGGTCCAGGAGGCCGTGCGCGACGACGCCGCCGTGCGCCGCGCCGTCATCGCCGCCAGCCGGGAGATGAACGCCGCCGGCCGCGCCATGCTGGTCTGGAACGGCGACTGGCTGCAAAGCCGCAACCAGACCGGCAAGGGTCTGGCCGGGGTGCGCCAGGCCATTGCGCTGGAGGTCGCCTTCGCCCCGGCCGAGTGCCGAAACCAGCGGATGACGGGCCTGGCCGTGCTGACGCTGGAGGACGGCGCCGACCGGGCGCGGATCGCCCTGGGCAAGGGCAGCTGGCGCTGGTCGGATCTGTTGGGGGCGGGTTAGACTTTATGGTCGCTCAAGGTCGCGGGGTCGCCTGAAACCATCGGCCAGGCATCAGACTCTCGATGCCTTCGAACGAATTTGGCAGCGCGGACACAGGCACACTGGCGACCTGCCTCAGCAAGTCGATCGGGAGGAGAAAGAAGCTCGTGCTCATAATTCCCTGATAGCCGCCGCAGCAGGGCGGAGGGGGCGGCGTGTGCAGAACCGTAACGGCCCAACCACTCGACGCCTGAATGGCGACAGCGTCGAATACGATGATCGGACGATCCAGGGGCGCTCGTAGGTGCGAACACCGCGAAAGCGGCTTCGCCTCACCATTGATCGGCAAGGTCGGAAGGCTGGCCGATTGTCCCGGCCCGTCGATACGGCTCACGCCCGGTATCCGGCCGGCTCCCTGTGGCAGCCGCAACTCCCGCGCCAGTTTTTGGCAAAGGTCCGACGTCAAAAGCGGATCGCTGGGCGGAGGTCGGTTGAACACCACCTTCGCCACCGGCTTCGCGCCGTCGGAATACTCGCAGAAGACCGCCTCGGTCTGCACCTGCCCTGGCAAGCCCCCCGCCCCAATCGCAGACAGAACCACGCCGGAGCCGAGTGAGGGACAGGAAAACCCGCTCGCCCTATGGCGGAGTGCGCCGTCCGTGATCTCGAAGGCGCTCGCCACATCAGGCGATGCGTCGCTCAGAATGCCGTCCAACGGCAAAGCCGTTCTCGCGTGATAAGATTGCGAGAGCGCACCGGTGGCGGTCAAACAAAAAGCCAGCCCAAGGATGCTCGCGAATAACGACCGAAATTTCATTCGGCGAGTAAACACGTCCGATCCAACTTGGAAAGCGCCCACGCACATCATCGGGTTGCGATGTTAGAAATTCCTCGGCCCGAACAGGATGATCCTTGCCCCGACCAGACAGACCGCCGCGCCGATCAGATCCCAGCGGTCGGGCGTCGTCTTCTCGACCATCGCCATCCAGCTCAGGGAGGCGCAGATATAGACCCCGCCATAGGCGGCGAAGGCCCGGCCCGCCGCCTCGTTGGGGACCAGGGTCAACAGCCAGGCGAAGACGATCAGACAGGCAAGGCCCGGCGCCAGCCACAGCGGCGAGCGGTCCAGCTTCAGCCATGCCCAGAAGGCGAAACAGCCGCCGATCTCCGCCAGCGCCGCCAGCGGGTAGATCAGGGCCGGCTTCATGAGAGGTTTCCTACGCCGTCTTTTCCACCGCCGTCATCCTCGGGCTTGACCCGAGGATCGGGCGTCGTTCGAACCATGCCTTCACGGAGATGCAAGGCAGCGGATCATCCGATCCTCGGGTCAAGCCCGAGGATGACGAGGGGATGGGAGCCTCTATTCGCCCGTTTCAGCCTTCGCCGCCCGTTCCGCCGCCATCTTGGCCAGCACCCGGCCCCGGCCCCGGGCCAGGGCGTGGATGGCGCCGCGCATGGTGGCGACCTCCTGTTCGGAGAAGGCGGCGCGGCCCAGCATGACGCGCAGGTTCTGGCTCATCGAGCGCTTCTTCTCGGGCGGGTAGAAGAAGCCGCCGTTTTCCAGCTCTTCCTCCAGATGTTCGTACAGGCCGATCAACAGGTCGTTCGAGGCCGGCGGCTCAGCCTCGCGGAAACGGGGCGGCGGGGCATCCAGGATCAGGGTGCGCCATTCATAGGCGTTGATCGCCACCGCCTGGGCCAGGTTCAGCGAATGGTGCTTGGGGTCGATCGGAATGGTGACGATGCCGGCGCACAGGGCGATGTCGGTCGTCTCCAGGCCGGCGCGCTCGCCGCCGAACAGCAGACCGGTCTTCAGGCCCGAGGCGGTGTCGTCATAGAGGACGCGACTGGCCTCGCGCGGGGTGCGGACCGGCTGGCGCGTCTCGCGGGGGCGGGCGGTGGTGGCGAAGACGGTGTTGAGGTCGGCGATGGCCTCGGCGACCGTGTCGAACACCCGCACCCCGTCCAGCACCCAGTCGGCGCCCGAGGCGGTGGCCCAGGCCCGCTCCTGGGGCCAGCCGTCGCGAGGGCTGACCAGGCGCAGGTCCGACAGGCCGAAGTTCGCCATCACCCGCGCCACGGCGCCGATGTTCTCGGCCATCTGAGGCTTGTCGAGGATGACGGCGGGGGGAGTCAGATCGGGCATTCGATGCACATACTCTTTCCGCTCATCCCGGCGAAAGCCGGGACCCAGTGCTTTCGCATCTCCAACGGCGCCTTAATGCGTCGGACGAAAGGTCGAGCGCCGCTTACAAGATCGAAGCGCCCAAAGGTCTGGGTCCCGGCTTTCGCCGGGATGAGCGGATAACCAGGTTCAGTCCTCGCCGACCAGGGCCAGCCAGGGATCGGCGGTTCCGGCCTCGACCTCGGCGACCTTGACGGCGGGCCAGCCGATGGAGGCGTCGGCCGAGGCGGTCCAGGCGGCGGCGATGAAGTCGCGCAGCTCGGCCGCGCCCGCCGCCAGCCGTTCGTTGACGAAGGCCGCGCCGCGCGGATCGCTGTCGCGGAAGGCCCCCGCCTTCTCCAGTCGATAGAAGGGGACGACCGTGCCGAGCGTCGTCGTCAGATAGGCGACGGTGCGCGCCTTGACGTCGAAACCCGTCAGATCGGCGGCGGGCATGGCGGCCTCGACAGCGTCCAGGCGGGCGACGCGGCTGGTGAAGGCGCCTTCGAACAGGGCATGGGTCTGGCGCGAATTGGTGAAGCCTTCCGGGTTCGGAAAGTCGCCCCAGCCGTTGTAGTGGATGCTCGTATGGTGGGGCTGGGAGCCGTCGCCGACATAGTGGCCCATCACCCCGATGTCGCGCAGGATCAGGGCCTCGCGGCGGATACGGTCGGCGCGGTACCAGGCCTGACGCTCCATATTGGTCTCGCGCTTTTCGGCGGCGTTCAGCACGCGCCAATAGGCGAAGTCGCGGCCCAGGTTCTGCCAGGCGTCCATCATGGCGTAGGGCAGATAGCCGGCGTCATCGACGTCCAGACCGGCCTGGGTCAGGGCGGCGTCATATTCCGACTTCAGACGCGGCAGGGCGGTCAGGCTCATGCCGCGCTGGTCGTAGACGCGACCCTGATCGTCCAGGTCGATGAAGTGGGCCGTATCCCGTTCGCGGTCGTGCGGCTGGCCCGCGCCCTTCCAGCGGTCGGGCTCGCGCGCCAGTTCGCCGACGTCGGCGACGGCGCCGGGGGTCTTCAGAAAGGCGGGCAGGTCGTCCGGCAGGGCCCGCATCGCCGCCACCCCGATCAGCCGGTGCCCCGTATTGCCCCAGGCGTCGACCTGGACGGCGGGGACGGCGACGGCGAGGACCGCCAGGGCGGCGATGGCGAGACGTTTCATACAGGTGATCCTTGCGCAGATCACGACCGTCTAACGCATCCTTGATCGGCTCTCCAGCCCGACGAGGTGGCGATCGTGGCGCGAACGCCTAGGTTAGGCGGGCTCCCCGCCTTCTTGTCCCCTTCAGGCTCCACAGTCGCGGGCGAGCGACGACGTGATTGCGTCGTCGTCGTCGATGACGGCTTTCGTGGACGCCAGATCGAAAGGACCACGCATGTTGCGCGCGCCCCGCCTCGCCCTTCTCGTCTCCGCCGCCGCCCTTCTGACGGCCGCAGGGGCCCAGGCCCAAACCGCCACGCCCTATCAACCCGCCGGCCAGACGACGCCGACCCAGGCGGCCCCGGCCGATCCGAACGATCCTTCGACCTTCACCGATGAAGAACTGCGCAAATACGACGCCGCCATCACCCGCGTCCGCGCCGTCAGCGACACCCTCAACGGCGCCCAGCCGACGCCGGAACAGCAGGCGGAAATGGCCGCTGCGGTCCAGGATTCTGGGCTTGAGGTCGTGCGCTTCAACGCCATTTCGCGCGCCGCTGCGGACAATCCGGTGATCGACGCCCGGATCAGGGCCATGAAGGCGCCGCCGCCCGTCCCCGGCTCCGTCGCCGCCGGGGTGAGCGAGGCCGAACTGACCCAGTTCGTCCAGGCCATGGAGAAGATCCGCGCCGTCACCGCCACTGTGCAGAACGGCCAGGCCACGCCGGAACAGAGCGCCCAGCTGACCGCCGCCGTCCAGGGCTCGGGCCTGGCCGTGGATCGCTTCAACGCCATCGCCGCCGCCGTGTCCCAGGACCCGGGTCTTCGCGCCCGGGCCGAACTGATCGGCGCCCGCTATCAGGTCGCTCAATAGGGCTCAGGATGCGACGGGTTCGTCCTCGGCCGCCGGGACGGACGGACCCGCCTCCTCCTCGTTCAGCAGCCGGCCCTCGCGGCGCGGCTTGATATAGGGGGCCGGCTGCGGCGTCGGCATGTTTCCGCGCATCAGCTGGCGGCCCGCCGTGATGCCGCCGGTCAACTGAAGATCCAGCCGCGCCTCGTCGCGCCGGCGCACGTCGCCAATCGTCTCGGCCGCCTCGTGCTCGTCCATGCCCAGTTCGACCAGGGCGCGTTCGCCGAACTTCAGCGCCGACTCAAACGTCTCGCGGATCTGGTAATCGACCCCCGCCTGGATCAGCCGCATCGAATGGCCCCGGTCGAAGGCGCGAGCCATGATCTTGGTGGTCGGGAACTCGGACTTGACCAGTTCGACGATCCGATCGGCGACCTCGGGCTTGTCCACGCAGACCAGGACGATCTCGGCCTCGTCCGCGCCCGAAGCCCGCAAGGTGTGGAGCTGGGCGCCGTCGCCGTAATAGACCTTGAACCCGAACTGGGAGGCGGCCTGAATCATCTCGACGTCGTTCTCGATGATCGAAACGTCCACGTCGCGCGCCAGCAGGGGCTGGGACACCACCTGGGCGAAACGGCCGAAGCCGATGATCAGGACCTGACCCCGCAGATCCTTGGCGAATTCCACGCCGTCCGCATCTTCGGCCGACACGGTCGGCTTGGGCAGGAGACGCTGGGTCAGCAGACTGGTCAGCGGCGTCAGGGCCATAGACAGGATGACGATGGCCGACATCATGGCCCCGACCTGGGCGTCGAACAAACCGGCCGTCACCGCCGCGCCATATAGGACGAAGGCGAACTCGCCGCCCTGGGCGAACAGGGCCGCGCGTTCCACCGCCTCATGGTGCGACGCCTTGAACAGGCGGGCGACGGCATAGATGCCCAGAGCCTTCACCGCCATGAAGGCGACCACGCCGCCGACGACCAGACGCCAGTCGGCGACCACCACCGACAGGTCCAGCGACATGCCGACGCTGAGGAAGAACAGGCCCAGCAGAATGGCCCGGAAGGGCTCCACATCCGCTTCCAGCTGATGGCGGAAGCTGGATTCCGACAGCAGGACCCCGGCCAGGAAGGCGCCCATGGCCATCGACAGACCGCCCAGGGACATGGCCCAGGCGGCGCCGACGACGACCAGCAGGGCCGCAGCCGTCATCACCTCGCGCCCGCCGTAGCGCGCCAGAAGACGGAAGATCGGATTGACCAGATATTTGCCGGCCAGCAGCACCCCGCCGACCGCCGCCACCGCAAAGCCGACGGTCTGCCACAGGGGCGGCGCCTGTTCGTCCGCCACGCCCAGGACCGAGGCCAGGACGGCGACGACGGCCAGAAGCGGCACGATGGCGAGGTCTTCGAGCAGCAGGATGGAGACCGCGCGCTGGCCTGGTCCGCCCGCGATCGCGCCGCGCTCTTCCAGCATCTGCATGATGACGGCGGTGGAGGACAGGACGAACCCCATGGCCCCGACGAAAGCGACGGGGGCGGAGAAGCCCGCCAGCATGGCAGTGAGAGTCAGAATGAAGCCGCAGAACAGGACCTGTGCCGCGCCCAGGCCGAAAATCTCTTTCCTCAGTCCCCACAGGCGTTTGGGCCGCATCTCCAGGCCGATGATGAACAGGAAGATGACCACGCCGAACTCGGCGACGTGCAGAATGGTCTCGGGCTCGCGGAACAGCTTCAGGCCGAACGGACCGATGGCCAGGCCCGCCGCCAGATAGCCCAGCACCGAGCCCAGGCCGACCCGTTTGAACACGGGCACGGCGATCACCCCCGCCGCCAGCAGCGCCGCCGCCGCCCCCAAATCCAATCCCGACGTCGGCTCGGCCATGCTGCACCCCTGAAGCTAGGCTCCCATTGTGGGGAGGCTCGGCGCAGATTGCGAGAGGACGCGAAAGACACGCTGGAAGAGGATCGTGCGGCGAGCGGCGTCCGCGGCCACAGTTTCGCCTCAGACCAACCCGCGACTGACATCAAGGAGAACAACCGGAGGAAGCCATGTCACGCATCATCAGGATGGCGGCGCTGTCCGTTCTGAGCCTGTCCTTCGCCACACCGCCGGTCGCCGTGCCGAGCGTCGCCCTGGCCAAGCCGCTGGATGGCGAACCGACGCCGGCGGCGTGCCGACCGCTGGGGTTTGAGCTGCAAGCAGAACCAGACATGGAGGACGTCGTCGTCACGGCGTCGCGTGTTCAGGGCCGGACCCAAATGAATGCACCGCCCGCGCCGCCCGCGCCCCCTCCTCCGCCGCCTCCCCCACCGCCGCCGCCTCCCCCCGCGATGGCGGGGAACGTGGTCGTCACCGGATATCGTGTCTCGCCGATCACGCCTGCGCCCACGCCCGCGCGGGCCGACACCGAACGCTATCCCGACGCGACGCCGAATCCGGTGAAGCGGACCAGCGATCAGCCGGTCTCGACCTTCTCCATCGACGTGGACACGGCGTCCTATTCGAACGTGAAGCGCTTCATCGACGAGGGTCGCGCGCCGCCCAAGGACGCGGTGCGGGTCGAGGAGCTGATCAACGCCTTCGACTATGACTACGCCCGGCCGACCAGCCGGAGCCGGCCCTTCGCCATCACCACGGCGGTCGCCGCCTCGCCCTGGGCGGAGGGGCGTCAGATCGTGCATGTCGGCCTGCAAGGCTATGAGCTGCCGGCGGGCGAGCAGCGGCCGCTGAACCTGACCTTCCTGGTTGACGTCTCCGGTTCGATGAACAGCCCCGACAAGCTGGACCTGGCCAAGAAGGCGATGAACCTAGCCATCGACCGACTGCGGCCGCAGGACACTCTGGCCGTCACCTATTACGCGGAAGGCGCCGGCACGACCCTGCAGCCCACCAAGGGCGACGAAAAGCTGAAGATGCGCTGTGCGGTCGCCAGCCTGAAGGCCTCGGGCGGCACGGCGGGGGCGACGGGCATGACCAACGCCTATGATCAGGCCCAGGCGAACTTCGCCCGTGACAAGGTCAACCGCATCCTGATGTTCACCGACGGCGACTTCAACGTGGGCGTCACCGATGACAAGCGGCTGGAGGACTATGTCGCCGACAAGCGCCAGACGGGAATCTATCTGTCGGTCTACGGCTTCGGGCGGGGCAACTATCAGGACGCCCGGATGCAGGCCATCGCCCAGGCGGGCAACGGCGTCGCGGCCTATGTCGACAGTCTGCGCGAGGCTCGGCGTCTGTTCGGGCCGGCCTTCGACAAGGGCGCCTTCCCCATCGCCGACGACGTCAAGATCCAGGTCGAGTTCAACCCCGCCCGCGTCGCCGAATGGCGGCTGATCGGATATGAAACCCGTCTGCTGAACGAGGAAGACTTCGCCAACGACCGGATCGACGCGGGCGAGGTCGGTTCCGGCGCCAGCGTCACCGCCCTCTATGAAATCACCCCCGTCGGCGGCGCGACCCAGGTTCCTGAGCGGCGCTATCCCGACAATCGGATCGGGACCGGCGGCGGCGATCCGAACGGCGAGATCGGCTTCATCCAGATCCGCTACAAACAGCCGGGCCAGAGCCGGTCCGAGCTGATCCAGCAGCCCCTGACCAACACCGCGACCGGCCCCGTCGGCGCCCAGGCGCCGGAGTCGACACGCTGGGCCATGGCCGTCGCGGCCTTTGGTCAGAAACTGAGAGACGATCCCTGGATGGCGGCCGACTACGGCTGGGATCAGATCGTCGAACAGGCCCAGGGCGCGCGGGGCGACGACCCCTATGGCGACCGGGCCGAGTTCGTGCAGCTGGTCCGTGCGGCGAAAGACCTGCCCCCTGCACGGACGCCGTAAGGCCGGAACCGCCGCCCTCGCGACGGGTTTTCAGCGCGACAGTCAGACAAGGAAGACCCGCGATGAAGATCCGCGACGTGATGACCCGCGACGTCCATCTGGCGCGCCCCGGCGATACGATCCAGGCGGTGGCCGAACGGATGGCCCGCGGCGACTTCGGCTTCATACCGGTCGCCGACGGGGACCGTCTGATCGGCGCCGTGACCGACCGCGATCTGGTGGTGCGCGCCTTAGCCGCCGGGGCCGCCCCCACCGCCCCGATCGTCGAATACATCACCCGCGACCCGCACACGGTGCTGGACACCGATGATCTGAAGTCTGTGCTGGACCTGATGGCCTCGCGTCAGATCCGGCGCGCCCCGGTGGTGGACAAGCACGGCCGCATCGTCGGCGTGATCTCCCTGGGCGACCTGTCGACCCGGGTGAAGGAGCGGTACGCCGGTGAGGCGCTGGAGAGCATTTCGCGTTAACACTGTCCGGTTACGCTAAGCTAAGGCGAGCCGACCATCCTTACCCGGCTAATAGGGCCGGAGGACAGCTATGGCGCGCGCGCAGTTTCAGAAGGGGCAGAAGGTCTGGGTCGAATGCGTCGGCGCCTGGGCGACGATCGAAAAGGTCCAACCGGTCTGGGCCAAGGGGTTCGAGGAGCCCGTGCGCGTCACCTATGACGTGGGCCTGGGGCGGGAGTTCGCCGCTTCGGAACTGATGACCGCCGCAGAGGACGGGGCGGGCCGCGACCTGGGCGTCTGGCGCGTGCTGCGCGCCCGCAACAAGTGGCAGGCGGAGGAAGACTGTCTGCACCACCCTCAGCCCGGCACCTATCCCGTGGTCGTCACTGACACCGCCGACTGGGGCGGCTGGCGCGTGCCCGGCGCCGAATACGACCGCGATCCGCAACGGATCGAGTTTCAGGCGCGCCTGATCACGGCGGCGCCCCAGCTGATGCGGCTGGCCGAAAGCCTGATCGCCCTGGCGGCGGAGGCGCCCGAAGACGCCCCGCCCGCCGTGCTGGACTTGGCGCGCCAGGCCCGCAGCGCCCTTCATCCGGTTGTGACCGTGGCGCAGGAGGCGCAGACGTCGCCGCAATCCCCAGCCGTCGCCGCCTGACGGGTCAGAAACCGTTAACCAAGTCTCGACAGGAATCCGCGACGCAGCCTAGATTCGCCTGATCAGCGGCATTTTGGCGGGAGAGCGACTTGCGGGGCATGGAGCGGCGGCAGCAAGGACGGGGACGGCGCGCCTCCGACCACGCCCCCGTCGGCGCCCCGGCCTGGATCCGCATCGGCGTCCTGGTCCTGGCCCTGGGCGCGACCGGCTATGCCTTGATGATGACGCGCCATCTCGGCCAGCCCGGCCGCGAGGTCCATCGTCTGCGCGGCGAAAACCTGGCCCTTAACGCCCAGCTGGCCGCCAGCCGGATCGCCGTCCAGATCCAGGCCGCCCAGACCGGCTTCGACGCCGCCGCCCCCGTCCTGGGACAGGACGCCGCCCCCCTGGCGGCGGTCGAGGCGGCGCGGCGCGCGGCGCCCGACGTCAGCTTTTCCGTCATCGACGCCTCGGGCGCCTTGGTGGCGGCGCAAGGGGCGCGCAAGCCCGGCGCCCTGACCCTGGCCGGACCCCAGGCGGGCGGGCGGCGGCTGGAGGCCCATGTGGCCCAGGACCTGCCGGCTGCGCCCCCCTATCGGATCGTCTCGGCCTCCGGCCGCGTCCTGGCCTCGCCCCAGCCGGGCGAGACGGGGCGGCCGGTTGAAGCCCTGATCGGGGTGGAGCCCAAGGACCTGCCGTCCCTGACCACGCCCCGCGCCGCGCGGGGCGGCGGGGCGGTCGCGGCCGCGCCGATCGCGCCGGGCGGCCCCTATGTGACGGTGCTGGATCCCAAGGCGGAGGGCGGCGGGCTGCTGGACGAAGCCTGGGTGCTGATCGCCCCCGTGCTGCTGGGCCTGGGCGTGCTGATCCTCTATCTGATCCAGGGCCTGCGACGCGCCAGGGCCAGCCGGGAATGGGCCTCGTCCGAGCGGCGGTTCCGGGTCGCGGTCGAGGCGGCTCGGTGCGGCGTCTGGGAATGGGACCTGGCGGGCGAGGAAGTCACCCTGTCCGACTATATGGCGACCCTGCTCGGCTTCGAACGCGGCGGGGTCGTGCAGGCCGAAGACGTCATGGCCCGCATACATCCCCGTTTCCGCGACGAAGTCCGCCACGCCCTCGATCAGGCGGCAGCCTACGGCGCCTTCGAAGTCACCTTCCCCGTGGCGGCCGAGGACGGGCGCACCCGCTGGATCGACGCGCGGGGACAGGCCCGCGGCGCGCGCGGCGAGGTCGGCTTTTCCGCCATATTGGGCGTGGCCCTGGACATCACCGAGGCCCGCCGCGCCAAGGCGGCCGCCCAAGCCGCCGAAAGCCGCCTGCGCGACGGGGTCGAGAGCATTTCCGACGCCTTCGTCCTGTTCGACCGCCACGGCCGCCTGATCCTGTGGAACCAGGGCTTCGAGGACGCCTTCGCCTTCACCCCCGGCGTGGTCCGGCGCGGTGCGCTGAAGGACGAGCTGAACCGGATCGCCGCCCTGGCGATCAAGGCCGAACACGCCCCCTCCGACGGGCGGGCGGGCCTGCGCGAGGTCGAACTGCACGACGGCCGCTGGCTGCAGCTGGCCGAACGCTTCACCTCAGAAGGCGGCTCGGTCGTCACCGCCGCCGACATCACCGCCATCAAGCGCGAAGAGGCCGAACGCCGCCGCGCCGTCGAAGACCTGAGCCGCACCGTCGCCCAGCTGGAATCCAGCCAGCAAATGCTGTCCCAGCTGGCGCGCCAATATGAGATCGCCATGACCCGGGCCGAGGCCGCCAACCAGGCCAAGTCCGAGTTCCTGGCCAATATGAGCCATGAGCTGCGCACGCCGCTGAACGCCATCAACGGCTTTTCGGAGATCATGGCCGCCGAGCTGTTCGGTCCCATCGGCGATAAATACAAGGGTTACGCCGCCGACATACTGAAGTCGGGCCAGCATCTGCTCAGCCTGATCAACGACGTCCTGGACATGGCCAAGATCGAGGCCGGCAAGATGACCCTGCACTATGAGCCGGTGTCGCTGAAGGGGGTGTGCGAGGACGCGGTTCGGCTGATGCGCGGCAAGGTTCAGGAGGCGGACCTGACCCTGAGCGTCGTGGGCGAGGATCTGCCCGATATCGAGGCGGACCAGCGCGGGCTGAAACAGGTGATGCTGAACCTGATCTCCAACGCCGTGAAATTTACTCCCGCCGGCGGGCGGATCACCCTGACCCTGGCGGCGACGCAAGGCGAAGACGGTCAGGCGCGGGTCAAGGTCTCCTGCGCCGACACCGGCATCGGCATCGCCCCCGAAAATCTGGCCCGCCTGGCCCGCCCCTTCGAACAGGTCGAGGGCCAGCACTCCAAGACCACCCAGGGCACCGGCCTGGGCCTGGCCCTGACCAAGTCCCTGATCGAAATGCACGGCGGCCGCCTGACCCTGGAAAGCGAACCCGGCGTCGGCACGGTGGTCAGCTTCGACCTGCCGGTGAAACGGCCCGAGGGCACGGTGACGCCGATGAAACAGGCGTTCGCGGCCTAGGACCGACGGCGAGGACGGCTCGAAAACGGTCGGGCTTCGCCCTTGCTTCACGCGCGGCTTGAAGGCATGAGGGAGGCCTCACCTTGGACCTGTCCCTACAGCTAGGAGGCGGGTGGCTATCCTGACCGCCGATCCGTCAGGAAACCGACCCAAGCCTTGGGTCATCCCCACTGAAATCTCAATGACAATAGTTGCGTCCGTGCGCCAGCAATGGCTCGCCAACCCACGCCGTGATCTGCTGGCGGGGACCGTCGTCGCCCTGGCCCTGATCCCCGAGGCCATCGCCTTTTCGATCATCGCCGGGGTCGATCCGGCGGTCGGCCTGTACGCCAGCTTCGTGATCGCGGTGACCATCGCCTTCGTCGGCGGTCGCCCGGCCATGATCTCGGCGGCGACCGGCGCCATGGCCCTGCTGATGGTCGGGCTCGTGCGCGATCACGGGCTGGAATATCTGTTCGCGGCGTCGCTGCTGACCGGCGTGTTTCAGATCCTCATCGGCCTGATGAAGCTGGGTCGCTACATAAGGTTCGTCTCGCGCAGCGTGATGACCGGCTTCGTCAACGCCCTGGCGATCCTGATCTTCCTGGCGCAGATGCCTGAACTGATCGGCGCCGACTGGCAGACCTTCGCCCTGGTCGGCGCGGCCCTGGCGATCATCTACGGCTTGCCCAGGATCACAAGGGCGGTCCCGTCTCCGCTGGTCGCCATCGTCGCCGTCAGCGCCTTCGTGATCCTGACGGGGCTCGATGTCCGCACTGTCGGAGACATGGGCCAGATGCCCTCGGCCCTGCCGATGTTCCATATTCCAAACGTGCCGCTGACCTGGGAGACGCTGACCGTCATCGGTCCGGCGGCGGCGACCCTGGCCTTTGTGGGCCTGTTGGAAAGCCTGCTGACCGCCAATCTGTTGGACGACATCACCGACACGCCGTCGGACAAGGACCGAGAGACGCGCGGACAGGGCATGGCCAACATCGCCTCGTCCCTGTTCGGCGGCATGGCGGGCTGCGCCATGATCGGCCAGTCGATCATCAATGTGACCAGCGGAGCCCGCGGCCGCCTGTCCACCCTGTGGGCCGGCCTGTTCCTGCTGTTTCTGATCCTGGTGCTTCAGGACTGGGTCGCCCGAATTCCCATGGCGGCCCTGGTGGCGGTGATGATCATGGTCTCGATCGGCGCCTTCGACTGGGGTTCAGTGTTGAAACTGCGCTCCACGCCGTTTCAGTCGTCTATGGTGATGATCGCCACGACAGCGACGGTGGTCGTCACCCACGACCTGTCGAAGGGGGTGGTCCTGGGCGTCATCCTGTCCGCCGTCTTCTTCATGCGCAAGGTCGGCAAGACCGTTCGCGTGGAGGAGATCGAGACGTCGCAAGAGGGCGTGTTGCGATACCGGGTGACCGGCAATCTCTTTTTCGCCTCGGCCGACGTGTTCGCCGCCGCCTTCGAACATCACGGCCGACCGACCCGCGTCGAGATCGACATGACCGACGCCCATCTCTGGGATCTGACCGGCGTGGCCGCCGTGGACAAGGTCGTGTTCCGCTATCGCCGTCAGGGGGCGCAGGTCGACCTCATCGGAATGAATGAGGCCGGGCGGACCCTGATCGACAAGCTGGGCCGGCATGACAAGAGCCACCTGCCCGTCGGCGCCGCCCACTGAGCCTCTTCTCTCCGTCGGCGGGCCATCGGTCGGTCCGCCCCGCCCCTTAAACCAGCTCTACCCCCATCGCCGTCGCCTCGCCGCCGCCGATGCACAGGGCGGCCATGCCCCGGGTCTTGCCGCGGGCCTTCAGGGCCGACAGCAGGGTGGTCAGAACGCGGGCGCCGGAGGCGCCCAGCGGATGGCCCAGGGCGCAGGCGCCGCCGTTGACGTTGATCTTGTCGTGGGGGACGCCCAGCTCCTGCATGGCGATCATCGGCACGATGGCGAAGGCCTCGTTGACCTCCCACAGATCGACGTCCTCAGGCGTCCAGCCGGCCTTCTTCAGCGCCTTTTGCAGGGCGAAGACCGGGGCGGTGGTGAACAGGCTGGGCTCATGGGCGTGGGCGGCCTGGGCCACGACGCGGGCGATGGGGGTCAGACCCAGGGCCTGGGCCGTGGACTGGCGCATCATCACCAGGGCGGCCGCGCCGTCCGAGATGGAGGCGGCCGAGGCGGCGGTGATCGTGCCGTCCTTGCCGAAGGCGGGCTTCAGATTGGGGATCTTGGACGGGTCGGACTTGGTCGGCTGTTCGTCGCGGTCCACGACCACCACCCCCTTGCGCGTCTTGACCTCGACCGGGGTGATCTCGGCGTCGAAGTCGCCGCTGTCCTGGGCGCGCTTGGCCCGGCCGGCGCTTTCGACCGCATAGGCGTCCTGCTGTTCGCGGGTGAACTGATAGGCCTTGGCCGTGTCCTCGGCGAACTGGCCCATCAGCTTGCCGGGCTCATAGGCGTCCTCCAGACCGTCCAGATACATGCTGTCGGAAATGACGTCATGGCCGATGCGGGCGCCGCCCCGGTGCTTGTGCATCAGATAGGGGGCGTTGGTCATGGACTCCATGCCGCCCGCCACGATCACCTCGGCCGAGCCGGCCAGCAGGGCGTCATGGGCCATCATGGCCGCCTGCATGCCCGAGCCGCACATCTTGTTGATCGTGGTCGCCTCGGCCGAGATCGGCAGGCCCGCGCCGAGACCCGCCTGACGCGCCGGCGCCTGGCCCAGGCCGGCGGGCAGGACGCAGCCCATGATGATCTGTTCGACCTTGTCCGGCGCCAGGCCCGCCCGCTCCAGCGCCGCCTTCACCGCCGCCGCGCCCAGGTCGGTGGACTTGGCGTCCGACAACACGCCCTGGAATCCGCCCATCGGGGTTCTGGCGTAGGAGACGATGACGACGGGATCTTGGGCGGGATCGGCGGACATGGCGGGCTTCCTCTTGATTTGGCGCCTGAGATAGCGATCCGACCGCCCGTTGTGAACCGGGATGCGAACCGGGTCGGGCGCGGCTCAGGCGAAATGGAGCCGCCGGTAACGGCCCCGGAAATAGAGCAGGGGATCGCGGCGCGGCTCGAACCGGGCGCGCGTGACCCGGCCGATGAAGACCAGATGATCCCCCGCCTCCACCACCTGATGGGTGGCGCATTCGAAGCTGGCCAGGGAGCCGGACAGTATGGGGGCGCCGGTGTCCCAGCTCTCCCAGGCGACGCCGTCGAACCGTTCGGTCGACGACCGGGCGAAAACGCCCGACATCGGTTGCTGGCCGATGTGCAGGACGTTGATGGCGAAATGCTCGGCCCGCCGGAACCGCTCCAGGTTCGACGAACTGCGCGCCAGGCAGAACAGGATCAGGGGCGGGTCCAGCGACACCGAGGAGAAGGAGTTGGCGGTCAGCCCCACCGGCTGGCCCTGTTCATCCAGGGTGGTGACCACCGTGACCCCGGTGGCGAAACAGCCCAGGGCGTCGCGCAGGGTGCGGGCGTCCGACCCGGCCTGATAATGCAGGGCCTGGCGCGGCGCATGGCGTTCCAGAAAGCCCAGGAGCGCCGCCTCGGTCGCCTCGCCCGCCGGTTCGGCTTCCAGATCGAGCCGCGGCAGGTCTGCTGGCGTCGCCGCATCCGGCGCCGCCCCGACCACGATCAGACAGCTGACCAGGGCCGGACCGGTCACGACCAGGGCCGGATGGACCGCCGCCAGAGTCTGGGCCGAACACAGCAAGGCGGGCCGGGACGACAGTTCGGTCAAAAGGGCGCGCAGGGCGACCGCCGCCCCCTCCCCGTCCGCCTCGTCCAGCGGCGCCAGCAGCACGTGACGGCCGGCCTCCACCAGGGCCCGCACCCACCGTCGCCCGTCCGCCGACAGCCGCTCGGGCGGACCGATCAACAGGACGATCGGGTCCTCGGGATCGCCCAGTCCTTGGACGTTCTGGCCCTGGACGTCCATTCCTCCGATCCGGGGCGGGGATTCAGTCATGAGGCGGAGCGGTCCAATCCGGAAAACGAAAGGCGTCTTTTAGGGGAAGTCCGCCCCCGGACGCCACGGTTTACGACGCCGTCCGCGATTCGGATCATCCGGCGTCCAACGAGACCGCGTCGAAGACGAACAGCCGGTCGACGGCCTGGCGGTGGGTGTTCAACGGCGCCTCTTCCGGTTCGGTCGGGTAGACCCAGCGGTCGGGCGGCGCTGATCTCCTTTTCAGTAGACGTCCCGGCGATAACGGCCGTCTTCCAGCAGGGTCAGCAGGGCCTCGGCGCCCAGCGCCGCCTCCAGGGCCGCATGGACCCCTTGCGACATCCCCTCCAGACTGCCGCAGACATAGAGGTGTGCGCCCCGGTCCACCCAGGCGCGGACGTCGGCCGCCGCCGCCGCGACCAGATCCTGCACATAGCGGCCGTCGCCGGGATCGCGTGAAAAACACCGGTCCAGCCGGGTCAGCACGCCTGACGCCAGCCAGGCCTGAAGCTCGGCGTCGAAGAAGGCGTCGTGGGCCTGGGTCCGTTCGCCGAACATCAGCCAGGCGCCGCTCCCCTGACCCCCGTCTTGGGCCGCGCGGGCCTTCAGATGGGCCCTCAGCCCCGCGATCCCCGTGCCGTTGCCGATCAGGATCATCGGCGTCTGATCCTCCGGGCCGTGGAAGCTGCGGTTGGTCCGCACCCGCATGTCGATGGTTTCGCCCACAGCCAGGTCCTGGGTCAGCCGCCCCGAGGCCAGGCCGGGCGTTCCGTCCGGCCGACGCATCAGCCGCACCACCAGTTCGACCCGTCCGTCCGCCGGCACCGAGGCGATCGAATATTCGCGCGCGCCCGGCGTCACGCCGTCGCGTTCCGGCAGCCCCACCTCGGCGATGTCCCCGGCCGACCAGGGCGGCGCCGTCCCGACCGGCTCCAAGACCAGATGATAGGCTTCGCCGCCCGGACTGCCGGGATTGATCAGGGTCCGCTGCGTCAGCCGCCAGGGCTCATAGGCGGGCGGGGTCCAGTCCGGCGCCGTGACCCGGCCGGTGATCTGGTTCAACTGATGCTGCCAATGGCGCACGGCGCCCGCGTCCCCGGCGTCCACCTCCACCAGATCGAACAGGGGCTCGGCCCCCGAGCGCCTCAGCCAGCCGTCCACCGCATGGCCGAAGCCGCAGAACTGATCATAGCTGCGGTCGCCCAGGGCCATCAGGCCGAACCGAAGCCCGCCCAGGTCGGCCGGCGCCCCCATGGCCTTGCGCACCAGGCGCGCGGCGCTGTCGGGCGGATCGCCTTCACCCGTCGTCGAGACGATCAGCAGGGCCCGGCCCGCCGCCTTCAGCGTCGCCAGGTCCAGGTCCGCAAACGACAGAACCCGCGCGCCCACGCCGCCGTCCTGCAAGGCCCGCGCGGTCATCCAGGCCAGGTCCTCGGCCAGCCCCGTCTGGCTGGCGAAGGCCACCAGCACCGTCTCCTCCCCGTCTCCGGCCAGGGCCTCGGAGCGGGCGCGCGCGGCCGCCTTCGCCCGGTGCTCGCGCCAGACGATCAGGCCGATCAGAACCAGCCAGAGGCCGACGGCCGCCAGGGCCAGAAGCCAGCGGGACGGATCGTTCGTCACCCCGGCGCCGCCTCCGCCCCATCCTCCATCATGGCCTTGAAGGCCGGGGTCATCCGCTCGACCAGGCCGCGCGGGGTGCGTTCGACGAACAGGGCGGCCAAGCCGACCGCTTCGGCGTATTCCGGCCCCTCGAACGGCCCCATGACCGTCAGGGCGCTGGCGTAGGCGTCGGCCTTCATGGCCGAGGCGTGCAGCACGGTGACCGAGGCCAGATTGTTGCTGACCGGCCGCCCGGTCGATCCGTCGATCGTATGGGGATAGAGCCGCCCTTCATGACGGAAGGCGCGGCGATAGTCGCCGCTGGTCGCCATGGCCAGGTCGAACAGGGCCGCCACCGTGCGGGGCGAGGCGTCGCCCTCCACCCGCTCGATCTCGACCCACCACGGCTGGGCGTCGGGCTTGACCCCGCGGCCCTTCAGCTCTCCGCCGATCTCGACCAGGTGCGAGGTCGCGCCCAGCGCCGTCAGGGCGTCCGACACCCGGTCCACCGCATGACCCTTGGCGATGCCGGACAGGTCCAGCTTCATTCCGCCCGGCTGCATCAGGCCGCGCGCCTCGCGGTTCATCCTCAACCCCTGCCAGCCGCTGACCTTCAGGGCCGCCTCGACCTCTTCGTCGCTGGGCAGGGGCAGAAGGGCGCCGCGCGGCCCCGGTGGGCCGAAGCCCCACAGATCGACCAGGGCGCCCAGGGTCGGATCGACCGCCCCATTGGTCTCGTCGCCCAGGTCCATGGCCGCATCGACCAGATCCCAAAACGGCTGGGACACCGACCACATGCCGGGCGGGGCGGCGTTGAACCGGCTGATCTCGCTGGTCGGCTCCCACGGGCTGAACAGGGCCACGACCGTCGCGAGCTCCCGCTCGATCGCCTCGCGCAAGGCCGCCTCGGTCAGGCCGCGCGGCCCGATGGCGCGCACGCTCCAGGTCGTGCCCATGGTCCGGCCGTCCAGCGCCTGGATCTCCTCGCTGGGCGGCCGGGGCGGCGGCCCCTCAACCGGCGGGATCAGGACGCGGTTGTCGACCCGGTCCGCAAGCGGAACCGGGTCTCCCAGGGTGAGGACGGGCGGGGCGGCGCGCGAACCGCGCGAAAAGGGCGTGTCGGACATGCCCAGGGTCTAGGGCAGGACTTCCATCACCGCCACATAGTTGGCGTTGGTCCCCAGGGCCTCGCCCTGGGCCGGGGTGCGGACCGAGGCGTTCAGCCAGTACAGGCCGGCCTCGGGCCAGGTTACGGTGAAGACGCCGTCGGCGCCGGTCTTGACCGTCATCTCCTCGGGATTGTCGCGATAGCGCAGGCCGCCCCGCGCGACGACGACGTCAAGATCGGCGGCGGGCTGGCCGTCCTTCAGCAGTTTGAAGCTGGCGGCCTCGCCGGCGACCAGATCGTTCGGATGGGTCACGGGGACCAGCTCCAGCCCTTCGCCCGTGGTCTTGAACACGGTGTCGGTCGGATTGTTCAGGGTGACGAAGGTTTCGATCCGGCTGGCGGTGCGGGTGGCCTGCACCTCGGTCGCGCCTTCGGGCAGGGCCGCCGGATATTCCGCCGCCGTCCCGCGCCAGCGCTTCTGCTCGCCGTTCAGGGTGTAGCTGGCCATGATCCCGCTCATGACGTTGGCGACCTTATAGGTGCCGTTCTGCGTCAGATGGACGTCGAAGGTGGTGCGGTACTGGGCCTGCATCAGATGTTCGGGCTGGACGGTCGAGCCGTCGGGCGCCGTCACCACCAGGCCGGTCATCCGCATGGCGGCGTGGTCGGGGATGAAGACCCCGTTGGACATGCCCGCATCGAAGCCGACCCAGGCGTCGGCGCCCGACAGGCTGGTCGAGGTCGGCGCCATCCAGGCGCGGTGCGCCTGGGCGGCCAGGGGCGCGGCCAGGGCGGCGGCGAAGGCCAGAAGCGCGACGGTCTTTTTCATGGGTCTGTTCCTCAGCGAGAGACGGTGACGCGCACGGCGCCCAGTTCGGTGGAGCCGGAGGCGTCGGCGGTATTGGCGCCGCCCCAGCGGAAGGGCACGCGCACCACCTCGCGCCCGCCCAGTTCGCGCGCCGCCTCGACCACCAGATTGTACTGGCCGGGCTGAAGGCCGCGCAGGCGGGCGGCGGGGACGTTGACGGTCTGGCGGCCCGGCGCGCGGGTGGCGCCCGAAATCCCGTCGGCGGGCAGGCTCATGGCCCGGCCGCCCTTGCGCCACCAGGTCCGCAGGTCCTTCAGCCAGTCCTTGCCGTCGCCCTCATTGTTGCGGGTCTGCTGGTACCAGACCGCCAGGGTCTGAACCGCCGTCTGATCCGGCTTCTCGATCCAGACCGCCACATAGGGCCGGTGATAGGAGGCGGTGTTCAGCCGCGGCACTTCGACCGTGACCGACAGATCCGCCGCCAGGGCCGGAGCGGCGGCCAGGGTCAGGCCGGCGGTGGTGACGACGATGGGGAGAAGACGCATCCGTTACACTCTCAATGGATGAAGATCAGGGCGATGACGACGGGGATCAACAGGCCCAGCGCCGCCAGGGGCCAGGTGGAGGGACGGCCGCGCGCATGCAGCCACATCAGCCCCAGCCCCGTCACCGCAAAGATGACGCAGGCGACGGCGAAGACGTCGATGAACCAGAACCAGACCGTCCCCGCATTCCGCCCCTTATGCAGGTCGTTCAGATAGGCGATCCAGCCGCGCGTGGTCTTTTCATGGACCGCCTCGCCCGTCGCCCGGTCGATGGTCAGCCAGCCGTCGCCGCCGGGAATCGGCAGGGCGACGTAGATTTCCTCAGGCGTCGTCTCGGTCGGCCGCCCGGCGATCTGCACCTTCAGGGCCTCGGCCGACCAGCGGGCGACGGCGTCGGGAACCGGCTCGGTCGTCTCCTGCGGATAGGCCGCAAGCCGTTGCAGCAGGGGCGCCGGCAGGGTCGCGGTCTGTTCGACCGTCACCGGCTCGCCCGGAATGGAGGCCGCATGGTTCAGGGTGATCCCCGTCACGGCGAACAGGATCATGCCGACCAGGCTGACGGCCGCCGAAATCCAGTGCCAGGAATGGAGCTGCTTCAGCCAGAAGGACCGCGCGCCGTTCAGCGCCGCCTTCGGCTTTTTCGCGCCCCTTGAGGTCGGCTCGATCTGGTTTTGTGCGGCGAGTTCAGTCACGGAACGGCTGTGCCACTGTTGCGAACCGTTTGCAATAGAAAGCCATGCGGCGAATTCGTCGCGCAGAGACCGTCAGTAGCTGAACCTGACCCCGGCCCGCACCGTGCGCGGGGGGCCGTAGCCCGCGACGTCGGACCCGGTCATCGACACCTCCACATCCGCGTCGAAAGCGTTGTCGACGGCGGCCCAGATCATCACCCCGTCTCCGGCCGCCCATTCCGCGCGGGCGTCCAGGGTGACGGCGGGGTCCAGGGTGCGCCTGTTCAGATCATCGTCGAACCGGGCGGATTCATAGCGCGCAGCCAGGCCCAGGGTCAGCCGATCCGTCGCCCGCCAGTCGACGCCCGCCGTCGCGCTCCATTCCGGCGCCTGGGCCGGACGCAGGCCGGTCAGCTGCGGCGCCGCCGTCCCGCCGTCCACCTCGGCGTCGGTCCAGGACAGGGCGGCGTTCAGCGCCAGGGCCTCGGTCGCCCGGACCGAACCGTTCAGCTCCAGGCCCCAGGCCTTGATCGTGCCGGCGTTCTGGCGTTGGCGCAGCACGCCGCCCGCCGGCACAAAACCCGCGCGCGGGAAGGTCGCCGGTCCTTCGCCGATCGTCACATTGACGATGGCGTCCTCGATCTCGTTCCAGAAGACGGTCGCCCCCCAGGCGACGCCGCTCCGGTCGAAGGCCAGGCCCGTCTCGATCCCGCGCAGGGTCTCGGGCTCCAGCCCCGAATTGGCCTCGGTGATGTCGTTGCCGACCCGGAACGGCCGGTGCAGCTCGTTCAGCGTCGCCGGTCGAAAGCCGGAATAGGCCGCCGCCCGCCAGGCGTAACCCTCGCCCAGCCAGGCGCCCAGATCGCGCCGCGCCGCCAGTCGCGCGCTGACCACCTCGCCCGACCGGTCCTCGTCGGTCTCGTCCAGGATCGGCGCCCCGGTCGCCAGCGTGTATTCGTAGCGAAAGCCCGCCTCGTTCTTCCACCGGTCGTAGCGGAGACCGCCCGCGACCAGCCAGTCCCCGCCGGTCCACGACCCGTCCACATAGGCCCCGGCCACCGAGGTCTCGCCGCCCGCGCGCCGTCCCCGCGCGAAGCCCGCGCCAGTGGGATTGCTGAAGAACTCATTGGTCTCACCCTCGTTGAAGCGGGCGTCGGCGCCGACCTCCCACTCCAGCCGGCCGCCCGCGATCTCGGCCACGCGACGGCGCAGGGCCGCGTTCAGCCCCCAGCCGGTCGCCGGGGTCTTGTACTGATCATTGGCCGGGGTTGTGGTTGATCGATCCGCCGCCACCGAGGCCGAGCTGTTGGCGAAGTCGCTCTCGATCCGCCAGGCCTGCAGCCGCCAGCCGTAGCCGTCGACGGTAGGCGCCTTGGCGGCCGTGGCGCTGAGGCTGTGGCCGCTGGCGTTTGACCGGGCGTTCAGCAGACCGGAGCCCCGATCCTCCTCCCAGGTCGCCGCGCGCAGAGACAGGTTCGCCCCTTCCAGATTCACTCCGTCCAGCGGCGCATCGACCCGCAGGGCGGCGCTGCGGCTGTCCAGGTCCAGCGGCTGATCCGCCGCACCGGCCGCCGCACCGCGCACGGGCGTATAGCCGTCGCTGGTCTCATACAGGCCCGACAGGGTCACGCCGACCGGACCCAGCATGGTCGATCCCGAGCCCGCCGCCCGCGCCCCGCCGCGCTCGGCCACCGACAGGTCCAGCACTCCGCCGCCGGCCCGCTCCGTCAGGCCGATGACGCCGGTCAGGGCCCCGGCGCCGTAGGGCCCCGCGCCCGCGCCGCGCACGACGTCCACCCGCTCCAGCGATTCCGGCGCGACCTGGGACCAGATCACCCAGCCGCCGAACGGATCGTTCAGCGGGACTCCGTCCAGGGTCACCAGGGTCCGCCCTGCGCCGGACGGGGCGATGGCCCGCAGGGAAATCCCCTGGGTCGTCGGATTGGCGGCCAGGCTGGAGGTGCGGCGGAACAGGGACACGGCGGGCACGGTCCGCAGGGCCTCGTCCAGCCGGACGGACCGCTCCAGCACGGTTTGATCCAGCCGAACCACCGAAAAGGCGGCGTCGGCGGCGGCGGGCGGCAGACGGGCCGCCGTCACCGTGATTTCAGACAATTGGGCGGGCGGAGCGGGGGGCGTGTCTTGGAACATCCCGGTCACAATAGACCAGCCCCGCCTTGGTTCAGCCCTGCGACCTTATAAAGCGGACTGCGACCCTGGGGTCACAGACGGGGCGGTCGGGACGTCACACCTCGGACCAGCGCCGCAGCAGATTGTGATAGACGCCGGTCAGTTCGATCACCGCCTGATCCTTCGGCCCCTTCTCCAGGGCCACGCGCTGGGTCGCCACGTCCAGGCGGAACAGCATCTCGCGGTCGCCGTCGTCCCGGATCAGGCTCTGCATCCACATGAAGGACGAGACCCGCGCCCCGCGCGTCACCGGCATGACCTTGTGCAGGCTCTTGGACGGATAAAGCACCAGATCCCCGGCCGGCAGCTTGACCGACTGCGGCCCGTACATCTCCTCGATGATCAGTTCGCCGCCGTCATAGTCTTCAGGTTCGGACAGGAACAGGGTCGCCGACAGGTCGCTCCGTATACGGATTGACCCGCCGCCGCGCTGCTGGCGGATGGCGTTGTCCACGTGCAGGCCGAACTCGCCCCCGCCCTCATAGCGGTTGAACAAGGGCGGAAAGATCGTGTGCGGCAGGGCGGCGGCGACGAACATCGGATTGGCGTTCAGGGCCTGGACGATCAGGGCCGAGACCTCCTTGGCGACGTCGGAGTCTTCCGGCAGCTGCTGGTTCCGCTTGGCCGTCGCCGACTGATGGCCCGAGGTCATGTTTCCGTCGGCCCACGGTCCGGCGTCCAGCCGCTCGCGCAGGGCCTTCACTTCGGCCTTGGAGAAGACTTCGGGGATTTGCAGCAGCACGTCGCTCTCGCTGGAAAAGAGAAAGGCGGCCCCGCCGGAAGGACGGAGCCGCCAGTTATAGGCCGGGGATAGAGGCCTTTAGAAGCGCAGGTTCAGGGCCAGGATGGCCTGACGCGCCGGAGCGGGGTCGGCATGGTGAACCCCGTTGGTCCGCATGATGTATTCCTCGTCCGTGGCGTTCTTGACGTTCAGCTGCAGGCTGGCGCGGTCCGAAAGGTCATAGGTGGCGAAGGCGTCAACGCGGGTCCATTCGGGCGCATAGACGCGGTTGTTCCCGCCGCCGGCCCCGCCCTGGTTTCCGCCCCAGGACTTGGAGGTGTAATAGACGCCGCCGCCTATCGTCAGTTTGGGCAGCAGGCGATAGGTGGTGAACAGGCTCGCGCTGTTCTTGGGCGTATTGGCTAGGGGCAGGCCTTGCAGCGGATTGACGCTTGCGACCGGCGGCGTGCCCGACACGACCACGGCCGCCTTGGTCAGCTCGGAGTCCATGTAGGTATAGCCGCCGAACACGGTCCACTTCGGCGTGATGCTGCCTGACACGCCCAGTTCGAAGCCGGTGACCTCGACCTCGCCTTCCTGACGGAAGATGTTCGGCTCGACCAGGATCAGGGCGTTCTTGCGGGTCAGATGGAAGGCGGCCGCCGACAGGGCGAGACGGTCGTTCAAGACATTTGCCTTGGCGCCGATCTCGAAGCTCTCGGTGTCTTCCGGATCCAGAACGGTGTTGGCGACGCCATCGACCGTGCCCGTGCCGCCCGAGGCGTTCTGGTCGCCCGCCGAAATGGTCGGCGGCGTCGAGGAGGTGGACCAGGACGCATAGACGCTGCTGTTCTGCGTCGGCTTGAACACCAGACCAACCTGATAGTTAGTGAAATCCCAGGTCCGCTCGGGCACGACCGTATAGCCTGCCGTGGTCCAGACGCCGGCCGTCTGGCTCGACGTCGCATTCAGGCCGCGCACCGAATACTGATCCCACCGCACGCCCAGGTTCAGGATCAGCCGCTCGGTCAGGGTGATGCTGTCGTTGGCGTAAAGGCCGATGGTCTCGGTGGTGTTGGAGCTGGTCGGGCCACGGTTGATCACGCCGGTCCAGGCGTCGTCCGGCGTGGGATCATAGACGCGGGTGCAGTCGTCGGCGCCCAGGGCGCTGGCCGCCGTCGGCCTCGATCCGGAGACTGTGGTCAGACCCGTCGGGCAGGCGGCGCCGGAGGTGGTGTAGGTCGAATAGGCCGCATTGCGGTTCCGCTCGCGCGTCAGCTCCAGACCCACGTCATAGCTGTGTTTGAACGCCCCCGTCTCGAACCGGCCGTACAGGTCGGTGACATTGGCCAGGGTGGTGACGGGGTTCCAGCGGGTCTTGGTCCCCCGCTTCATCCAATAGGTCCCGTCGGCCGCGCGGCCGACATAGCCGCCGTCGCCGGGGTTGGTGACGATGTAGTCGTTCAGCGTCTCCGCATAGCGGCTGACGTTGCGGATCGTCAGAAGGTCGCTGAAGCGGTGCTCGGCCTTGAAGGTGAAGCTGTCGACCTCATTGGTCAGATAGTCGCGCGCCTTCAGCCCGTAGAAGCTGCCATAGGGGACGTCCAGCACGCCGCTGTCGGTCGTGCGCGACTGGATCTTGGTGAACAGCGGAATGCCGTAGTCCGGCGTCTGATCGCCGGTCAGATGATAGTAGCTGAAGACCATGGACGAGCCGGTTCCCAGGCCCGCGCCCAGGCTGACGCCCAGGCCCCATTTGTCGTAATCGACGCTGTCGCGGCCGGGCACGTCGCCCTGGGCGCCCATCAGATTGATCCGCAGGGCGGCGGTTTCACCCAGCGGCATATTGGCGTCGATCGTGCCGCGGACATAGCCGTCCGTCCCGACGCCGGCGCTGAAGTTGTTGAAGGCGTTCAGTTTAGGCGATTTGGAGCTCAGATTGACGCTGCCCCCGCCCGAGCCCCGGCCGGAATAGACGGCGTCCGGCCCCTTGATCACCTCGACCTGTTCCAGGTTGAACACTTCGCGCTGCTGGCCCCCCGTATCCCGCAGACCGTCGACGAAGATGTTGTTGCCGGACGACTGGCCGCGGATGAAGGGACGGTCCGCCAGGGGCTGACCGCCCTCGCCGGCGCCGAAGGTGATGCCGGGCGAATTCTGCAACAGGTCCTGCAGCGACGAGGCCGCCGTCTGTTCGATGATCGCCTGGGGAATGACGGTCACGGCGCGGGGCGTATCGACCAGGGGAGCGACGAATTCGGGACTGACCGGCGCAGGCTTCTTCAGCTGGCCGTTGACGTCGATCGTGCCCAGGTTGGCGGGCTGTTGCTGGGGATCGGCGGTGACGACCACGCCGTCTTCGGCGGTCGCGTCAGCGGCGATGGCGGGGGCGGCGACCAGCATGCCGGCGGCGCTGGAGGCGAAGAGAAGCGCGCGAAGGGAGGCGGCGCGAGAGTCGGACATGTTTTGGCGACCTTTTGGTCTGATTTTGCGATGCGGTCGCAATAACCAGCTTCATCGGGTCGCACAAGAGCGATTGCGAGCGGGTCGCAACTTAATTCGAGACGACGCTGATCGGGCGAGACGGCGCCGTCTGCGCGCCCAAATCAAGCCAGTTCGGCGCCGGCATGGCCTGGTGCGCCGCAGCCAATGCTTCCGACCATCGCCGGCCCAGGTCGCGGAAATAGGGATCATCGGCCTCCAGCCGACGCTCCATCCCCGACAGACCGTCGCGGCGGATCACGATCAGATCCAGCGGCGGCCCCACGGCGATGTTGGAGCGGATGGTCGAGTCGAACGAGATCAGCCCCAGCTTCACCGCCTCCGACAGGGGGGTGTCCACATGAAGGGCCCGGTCCAGAATGGGCTTGCCGTATTTCAGCTCGCCGATCTGCAGATACGGCGTGTCGGCCCCGCATTCGATGAAATTGCCCTGGCCGTAGATCAGATACAGCCCCATCTTGCCGCCCGCGATCTGGCCGCCCAGCAGCATGGAGGCGTTGACGTTCAAGGCGTCGGCGGCCGGCGAGGCGGGCGTATTGATCGTCGCCCGGACCGTGGCCATCGCATGGCCCAGGATCTGGGCCGCTCGAAACAGGGTCGGCGCGGTCTCCAGCGTCTCCGGCCCGCTAGAATCCGGCAGCTTGACCCCTTCGGCCACCATGGCCAGGGCCGTCTGGGTCACCGACAGATTGCCCGCCGTCGCCACGGCCAGCACCCGCTCGCCCGGCTTTTCGAAGACGTGCAGCTTTCGATAGGACGAGATGTTGTCCACGCCCGCATTGGTGCGGGTGTCGGCGATCATCGCCAACCCCTCGTGCACCAACATGCCTACGCAATAGGTCACTGTCCCCTATCCGCTCCCCGTTCCGCGAATCCGCAGACGCTAACAGATTCCCGCGACATGACGATCAGGACCATCCCCGGCTCTGATGTTGTTGCCGGCCCTGTTGCACAGGCCGCACATGAAGGGCCACCGTCAGACTGCCGACCCCGCCGCCATAGCTGGTTCCCCGGATCGGCGTCGCCCCCAGCGAATCCAGGCCCACGGCGATGCGGACATAGTTCTCGGTCGGACAAATGCCGTTGGCCGCGTCGAACCCGACCCAGCCCAGGTCCTCGATCCAGGTCTCGGCCCAGGCGTGGGCGGCGTCCTGGTCGTGCCGGCCGTCCGACCGGTTCAGATGGCCCGAGACATAACGGGCCGGCACGCCCAGGGTCCGGGCGCAGGCGATGAAGATCTGGGCGTGATCCTGGCAGACCCCGCGACCGATGGCGAAGGCCTCGGACGCCGTATGGGTGGCGGAGGTCGCCCCGACCTCGAAAGCGACGCCGGCGTGGATGGCCCCCATCAGACGGTGCATCCGCTCCAGGGCCGCGCCCTCGGGCACGGACCGGGCGAAGTCGATCAGGGCCGCATCGGCCTGGGTCAGCCGGGTGTCGCGCAGATAGACGCCCGGCTGCAGCCGCTCGTTCTGCCCCCGGATCACCCCGCCGGTGTCCACGGTCGACACCTCGCCCGTCACCCGGATGGTCAGGGCGTCGGTCGGCCTTTCGGTATAGAGGCTGTGGACCACATTACCGAAAGCGTCGTCGCTGCGGCGCAGCCTGGCGTCGACGTCGGTCTCGATCCGCCATTCGCGCACCTGCTGGCTCTCGCAGGACTGGGGGGTCAGCCGCAGCATCTGCACAATGAACCGCGCCGGGCGGGCGTAGGCGTAGCGGGTGGAGTGGTCGATCCTTATCCGCATGGTCAGACCAGATACTGTTCTTGGATAGCCCCGGCCAGGGCGTTGTTTTCGATGAGAAACCTCTGGATGTACTCGTGCAGACCGGACTGGAAGATGTCCTCGATCCGGGCCTCGTTGAACTGGGTCAGGCGGTTGGACGCCAGCCGCTGGGCCGGGCCGCGCCGGCCGTAATCGGCCGCCAACTTCTCCAGATAGCTGACGATCATGCCCTGGCAGCTGGCCAGGGAGCGCGGCATCTGCCGATTCAGCACCAGAAGGTCCGCCACCAGCCAGGGCCGCACCGACTCCCGGTACACCCAGCGATAGGCGGTCAGGGCCGAGACCTCGCGCAGCAGGGTCGTCCACTGGAAATAGTCCAGCTGCCCGCCCACCCGTTCGCCGGGCGGCAGCAGCAGGTGATATTTGACGTCCAGCAGGCGGGCGGTGTTGTCGGCCCGCTCGATCGCCATGCCCAGCCGCAGGAACCAGTAGGCGTCGTTGCGCAACATGGTCCGCGACGAGGCCCCTTCGACCGCCAGGGAGGTCGACTTCACGAAGTCGAGGAAGTTGGTGAAGTCGTCCCGCTTGGTCGGCTCGCCCAGCTCGTTCAGCCCGTTCCAGGCGCCGTTTATCGCCTCCCACAGCTCGATCGTCAGGGCGGTCCGCACCGAGCGGGCGTTGGTCCGCGCCCGGGTGATGCAGGCCTTGATCGAGGTGGAGTTGTCGGCGCCGAAGGCCAGGAACTCGCGGACCGACTTCTCCGACACGGTGCGGCCGGTGGCGTCGAAGGCCGACTTCACCCCCGACGAGGCGATGGCCCCGGCCCAGGCGGTGACGGTCGCCTGATCCTTGGCCGGCAGGGCCGCCAGGCGGATCGCCGCCTCCAGAATGCGCGCAAGAAAATCGGCCCGCTCCATATAGCGGCCGGTCCAGTAGAGACTGTCTGCGGTGCGAGAGAGCATCTATTCCTCCCCCATCGGGGGAGGGGGACCGCCCGAAGGGGGGTGGAGGGGGCCAAACGCAAACAGGGTGTCTGGGGCGAGACCCCTCCACCGCTTCGCGGTCCCCCTCCCCCGACGGGGGAGGATTTTCGTCCGATCAAACATCCAGCACCCAGGTGTCCTTGGTTCCGCCGCCCTGGCTGGAGTTGACCACCAGCGACCCCTCCTTCAGCGCGACCCGCGTCAGCCCGCCCGGCGCGACCCGCACCCCCGCCGGACTGGACAGGACGAACGGCCTGAGATCGACGTGGCGCGGCGACAGGGCTCCGCCCGCCAGGGTCGGGGCCGTCGACAGGCTCAGCGTCGGCTGGGCGATGAAGTCGTCGGGATCGGCGATCAGCTTGGCGCGGAAGGCCTCGATCTCGGCCTGGGTCGAGGTGGGCCCCACCAGCATGCCGTAGCCGCCCGACCCGCCGACCTCCTTGACCACCAGTTCCGGCAGCTTCTCCAGCACCTCCTTCAGCGCCTCCGGCTCGCGGCAGCGCCAGGTCGGCACATTCTTCAATATGGCGTCCTCGCCGGTGAAGAAGCGGATGATCTCGGGCATGTAGGTATAGACGGCCTTGTCGTCGGCCACCCCGGTCCCGACCGCATTGGCCAGGGTCACACGCCCGGCGAAATAGGCCGACATCAGCCCCGGCGCCCCAACCGCCGAATCCGGCATGAAGGTCAGGGGGTCGATGAAGTCGTCGTCGATGCGGCGATAGATGACGTCGACCCGCTTGGGCCCCTCGGTCGTGCGCATATAGACGGTGTCGTCATTGACGAAGAGATCCCCGCCCTCGACCAGTTCGACCCCCAGCTTGTCGGCCAGGAAGCTGTGCTCGTAATAGGCCGAGTTGAACGGCCCCGGCGTCAGAACCACGATGGTCGGATCCTCGCCCGCCCCCGACGGCGCCGATGCCTGCAAGGATCGCAGCAGCATGTCGGTATAGATTTCGACCGGCCGCACTGCATGTTCGGCGAACAGGTCGGGGAACAGCCGCATCATCATCTCGCGGTTCTCCAGCATATAGGAGACCCCGGACGGGGTGCGGACATTGTCCTCCAGCACGTAAAAACCGTCCTCGCCCGTGCGGACCAGATCGACCCCGGCGATATGGCACCAGACGTCGCCCGGCGGACGCCGCCCCTGCATCTCGGGTCGATAATGCGGATTGGTCAGGATCAGGTCGGCGGGCACGATCCCGGCGCGGATACAGTCCTGCGGCCCGTAGATATCCTTCAGAAAGGCGTTGATGGCGGTGACCCGCTGCTTCAGCCCCTTCTCCAGCCCGCCCCATTCGTCGGCGCCGATGATGCGCGGCACGACGTCGAACGGGATCAGCCGCTCGTTGGATTCCTCGTCGCCATAGACGGCGAAGGTCACCCCCATGCGGCGGAAGAACAGCTCCGCCTGGCGCGAGCGCGCCTGCAACAGGTCCGGCGGGGCGTTTTCCAGCCAGGCCGCCAGGGTCTTGTAGCTGTCGCGGATCGCGCCGGATCCGCCGCCGTTCATTTCGTCGAAAGCTCTCGTCATCCGCCCCCGCCGCGTTGAGATCACAGCTTGATCGCGACCCAACGAAAAGCGCAACAGTTTTGTTGCACTGCGGCGAAGCTTCAACAACCAGACCCTCCCCCGCCTGCGGGAGAGGTGGCCCGTCGATCGCGCAGCGATCCAGGGTCGGAGAGTGAATTTCTGCTCAAAGCAAGAAGACTTCCCCCATCGCCAGGCGTGTCGCTTCGCGCCACGGCCTGACACTTCCCCCGCAAGCGGGGGAAGGCCGGGTGAAAATCACACCCCCACCGCCTTCATCGAAACCGAGACGTCCGCCAGCTTGGCCGCATCCACCGGCGTCCCCTTCCCGATCAGCTGCTTGCCCGCCATGAACTCCGGCGGGGCGTTGACCGCCTCGACGCAGACCACCCGGTCGCCGTTCAGGTGGAAGACCGCAAATCCCCCCGCCGATGGATCGCCTCGCACCACCTGACGGTCCGCATCGAACGGCAGGCCGGCGATCTGAAGCTTGAAGTCGTACTGATCGGACCAGAACCACGGCACCTCCGGCGCCGGCCCCGGTCGCCCGACGATGGCCGCCGCCGCCTGTTTGGCCTGTTCCAGCGCGTTGGGCACGCTCTCCAGCCGGTGCGAGACCCCGCCGTGCACGGGAATCGGCCGCCGCGTCATGTCGCCGACGGCGAAGATCGCCGGGTCGCTGGTCCGCGCCTGATCGTCCACCACCACCCCGTCGTCGCAACGCAGGCCCGCCGACCGCGCCAGGCTGTCGCAGGCCAGGGCGCCCACCCCGACCAGAACCGCATCCGCCTGCACCGCCGATCCGTCGGCCAGGGTCACGCCGTCATGGGCGACCGCGACCACCTCGGCGCCCGTGATGATCTCCACCCCCCGCGCCCGGTGCTGGGCCGTGAAGAAGGCCGACAGGGTCTCGGACGCCACCCGCGCCAGCACGCGCGGCGCCCGTTCGATCACCACCGCCTCGGCGCCCAGGGCGCGGGCCGAGGCCGCCGCCTCCAGACCCACATAGCCGCCGCCGACCACCGCCAGCCGTTTGCCCGGCCCCAGCACGGCCTTCAGCCGCTCGGCGTCCTTCAGCGTCCGCAGCTCCAGCAGGTCGGGATGGTCCCCGCCCGGAACCGGCAGTTTGCGCGCCGTCGATCCCGTCGCCAGCACCAGGACGTCATAGGGTTCGCTCGAGCCGTCGTGGAAGGCGACCGTCTTCGCTTCCGGGTCCACCGAAACGGCGACAGTCGAGGGTCGGAAGTCGATGTTCTGCTCGGCGTAAAAGCTCAGCGGCCGCAGCAGCAGCGCCTCAAGATCCGCCTCCCCCTTCAGCCAGGCCTTGGACAGGGGCGGCCGCTGATAGGGCGGCGCCTCCTCCTCGCCGACCAGCACGATAGGGCCTTCATGCCCATACTGCCGCAGAAAGGCCGCGACGGAGCCGCCGGCGTGGCCGGCGCCGATGATCAGGATCTTGGTCATGGGGGTGATTTAGAGTGGCGAGTGGCGAGTGGCGAGTGGCGAGATAAACGCCCCCGCTTTCAACCGTCGTCCTCGGGGCTGACGAAACCTGGCTGGACCGCACAAGGCGCCGTCTTAAAACTCGCCACTCGCCACTCGCCACTCGCCACTCGCCACTAAACGCCCCTTGACCGTTCCACTGTTACAGCATAGTGGAACGCGCATGACGACCCCGCCCGCCCGCGACGCCCTCTACGACGCCCTGCTGTCGATGCAGACGCGCGCCGAGATGGACGCCTTTCTGGCCGACCTGTGCACCCCGGCGGAACTGCGCGCCTTCGCCGAGCGCTGGCAGGTGGCGCGCCTGTTGGACGCCGGCGGCAAATCCTATCGCGAGATCGCGGTCGAGGCCCACGCCAGCCCCACCACCGTCGTCCGCGTCGCCCGTTACCTCAAAGACATGCCGCACCAGGGCTACCGCCTCGCCCTGGACCGCCTGAAGACCCCGAACTGAGTATCCGAACATGAGCACCGTCCAAGGCCGGCTTCGCATCGCCGTCCAGAAATCCGGCCGTCTGGCCGACCGCAGCCTCGACCTGATCCGCGACGCGGGTCTGAAATGGGTCAAGGGCCACAACGACCTGCTGTATCGGGTCGAGAACTATCCGATCGACCTGTTGCGCGTCCGCGACGACGACATCCCCACCTTCGTGGCCGACGGCGTCTGCGACCTGGGGATCGTCGGCGAGAACGTGCTGGAGGAAGGCCGCAACGGCGGTCCCAATGCGTCGGTCGTCATGCCCCTGGGCTTCGGCCGCTGCACCCTGAAGATCGCTGCGCCCCCGACCCTGGCCTATGAAGGCCCGGCCTCGCTGGAGGGCCTGCGGATCGCCACCTCCTATCCCAAGATCCTGCGCCGCTTCCTGGACGAGCGGGGGGTCAAGGCCGACATCGTCGTCATGCGCGGCGCCGTCGAGGTCGCGCCCCGGCTGAAACTGGCCGCCGCCATCTGCGACCTGGTCTCGACCGGCGCGACGCTGGAGGCCAACGGCCTGGGCGCCAAGGACACGGTGCTGGAAAGCCAGGCCGTGCTGATCCAGTCCCCCGTCGCCCCCGAACCCGACCTGCAGCACCTGCTGGACAGCATCATCGAGCGGATGGCCGGCGTCGTGTCGTCCCAGGGCGCCAAATACGTCATGCTGAACGCCCCGCGCGCGGCGCTGGACGAAATCACCGCCATCCTGCCGGGCGCCGGTTCGCCCACCGTCATGCCCCTGTCGGGCCGCGACGACGCGGTCGCCGTCCACGCCGTCTGCCAGGAGGCCGTCTTCTGGGAGACGCTGGAGAAGCTGAAGGCCGCCGGCGCCTCGGCCATACTGGTCCTGCCCATCGAGAAGATGATGTGATGACCACGGCCTTCAAACGTATCGACTGGTCTTCCCTCGACGCCGCCGGCAAGGCCGCGGCCTTGGCCCGCCCGGCCCAGCGCACCGCCGGCGACGTCACCGAGGTCGTCCGCACCATTCTGGACGACGTGCGCGCGCGCGGCGGCGCGGCCGTCACCGACTGGTGCCTGAAGCTGGACAAGGCCCCGCCCCGCCGGATCGCCATCACGCCCGAGGCCGTCGCCGAAGCCCGCAACGCCCTGCCCCCCGCCGACGTCCGCGCCCTGCGGATGGCGGCCGACAATATCCGCGTCTTCCACCAGGCGACCCGGCCGGAGGACACCGACTTTATCGAGACCACGCCCGGCGTCCGCTCCAAACTGGCCTGGCGTCCGATCGCCTCGGCCGGTCTCTACATCCCCGGCGGCACCGCCCCCCTCTTCTCGTCGCTTCTGATGCTGGCCATTCCGGCGGGGGTCGCGGGCGTGGGCCGGCGCGTCGCCGTCACCCCGCCGGACAAGTCGGGCGGCGTCCACCCCGCCATGATCCTGGCCGCCGCAGAGGCGGAGCTGGACGCCCTCTGGCTGATGGGCGGCGCCCAGGCCATCGCCGCCCTGACCTTCGGCGTGGAGCTGGAGGACGGGGTCATCCCCGCCTGTGACAAGCTGTTCGGTCCCGGAAACGCCTACGTCGCCGAGGCCAAGAAACAGGCGTCCGCTCTTCCGGGCGGCCCCGCCGTCGACATGCCCGCCGGCCCGTCCGAGCTGATGGTCGTCGTCGACCGCGACGCCGCGCCCGAGATCGCCGCCGCCGACCTGCTCAGCCAGGCCGAGCACGATGCGGACGCGCAAGTTCTCCTGGTCTCCACCAGCCGCGCCACCATCGACTATATTCTGACCGAGGTGGAGGCCCAGGTCGCCGCCCTGCCGCGCGAGGCCGTCGCCCGCGCCTCGCTGAACGAGGCCCGCGCCGTCCTGGTGCGCGACCTCGACGCCGCCTGCGAGGTGATCAACCTCTACGGCCCCGAACACCTGGCGCTTCAGGTGGACGATCCGGAGGCCATGCTCCCCGCCATCAAGGCCGCCGGCGCCGTCTTCGTCGGCCGGTTCGCGGCCGAGACCCTGGGCGACTACGCCGCCGGCCCCAGCCACGTCCTGCCGACCGACGGCGGCGCCCGCACCCTGGGCGGCGTCACCACGTCCAGCTTCATGACCACCATGTCGGTCCAGCTGGTCACCGAGGCCGGCGCCCGCGCCCTGGCCCCCATCGCCGCCCGCCTGGCCCGGATGGAGGGCCTGGAAGCCCACGCCCGCGCCGCCGATCTGAGGAGCGAGGGATGAGGGCCGCCTTTAAAGACCCTCTCCCGCTTGCGGGAGAGGTGGCCCGTCGTTCGCGCAGCGAACCAGGGTCGGAGAGGGGCGTTTCGCCAAGTCGCAGAACTCTCCCCATCGTCAGGCGTGTCGCTTCGCGCCACGACCTGACACTTCCCCCGCAAGCGGGGGAAGATCATAGCGGAGCCGCCCTATGACCCTGCCCGCCCCCTATCCCCCGCTGGTCTCCGGCGGCGAGGGCCTGGACCGCTATCCGGGCGAGGCCGCCGCCCTCCCCGCCCGCATGGCGGCGATCTACGCCGTGCCAGCCGACCAGGTCCTGCCGGTGCGCGGCCTGACCCATGGGCTGGAGCTGGCCTACCGCCTCGCCGCCCGCGACGGCGGTTCGGTCGAGGCGCCGAAGGCCGAGCCCTATGACCGTCTCGCCGCCATCTATCCGGCCAGGGGCGAGGTCGCGGCCGTGGTCGTCCGCGCCCTGGGCTCGCCCGAGGCGGTCGCCGAAATGGCCGCCCGCGTCGCCCCCGCCCTGCTGGTGGTGGACGAGGGCCTGATCGAATTCTCCGACAGCGTCTCCGCCGCCACCGTCGTGGCCGATCAGCCCAACCTGGTCGTGCTGCGCAGCCTGTCCCTGGCCTATGGCCTGGCCGGCGCCCGCGTCGGCGCCGCCATCGCCCAGGCCCCGACCCTGGCCCGCCTCGCCTCGGTGCTGGAGCCCTACGCCCTGCCCGAGCCCCTGGTGCGGCTGGCGCTTCAGGCCCTGGATCCGTCGCGGATGATCGAGACCGCGGAGCGGATCGCCTCGGTCCGGCGCGAGCGCGAGCGGCTGGCCCGCGAACTGGGCCGCGACCTGACGATCGAGCCCGGCGTCGGCCCCATTCTGATGGCCCGGCCGCAAGACCCCGCCGCCGCCCTGGCCGCTCTGAAGACCTATGGGATCGAGGCCGACCTGTCCGGCGACCGACTGCGGCTGCCCGTCTCGATCAAGCCCGAGGTCAACGACCGGCTGCTGGCCGCTTTCGGCCTGACGCCCGCCAAGCGCCGCCCGGCCCGCGTCGGCCAGGCCGTGCGCGATACGAAAGAGACCCGCATCGTCTGCGCCGTCGACCTGGACGCCCCCGGACCCATCAATATCGAGACTGGCGTCGGCTTCTTCGACCACATGCTGGAGCAGATCGCGGCCCACGGCGGCTTCTCCCTGCGCCTCCAGTGCGAGGGCGACCTGCACACCGACCCCCACCACACGATCGAGGACAGCGCCATCGCCCTGGGCCATGCGCTGAAACAGGCGCTGGGCGAGCGAAAGGGCATCGCCCGCTACGGCTTCGTCCTGCCGATGGACGAGGCCAATGCGACGGTCTCCATCGACCTGTCCGGCCGGCCCTATCCGCTGTTCGAAGGCACGTTCGACACCCCCTTCATCGGCGACTACCGCACCGACCTGACCGCCCACGTCTTCCGCTCGCTGGCCGAGGCCATGGGCGCCGCCGTCCACATCAAGGTCACGGGCCAGGACGACCACCACAAGACCGAGGCCGTCTATAAAGCCTTCGGCCGAGCGCTCCGTCAGGCCATCCGCGTCGAGGGCGATGCGGTGCCGTCCACCAAGGGGGTGTTGTGATGAAATCCTCCCCCCTTGGGGGAGGGGGACCGCGAAGCGGTGGAGGGGGGCAGCCCGCGCGCCGGCGCCTCACGTTCCACACCTCGAGCGTCCTCGCCCCCTCCACCACGCTACGCGCGGTCCCCCTCCCCCAACGGGGGAGGATCAAATGACCGAGGTCGCCGTCATCGCCTACGGCGCCGGCAACGTCGCCTCGGTCCAGTTCGCCCTGGAACGTCTCGGCGCGACCGTCCGCCTGACCGACGATCCCGCCGTGATCGCCGAGGCCGAGCGGGTCATCCTGCCCGGCGTGGGCGCAGCCGGCTACGCCATGAGCCGCCTGTCGGAACTGGGCCTGGTCGAGCCGATCCGGGCCTTCCCCCGTCCCCTGCTGGGCGTCTGCCTGGGCCAGCAGCTTCTGTTCGAAACCAGCCAGGAGGGCGAGGCCGTCGATCTCTTGGGCTTCATCCCCGGCGCCGTGTCCCGCCTGGCGCCGGCGGGCGGCCTGCCCGTGCCGCACATGGGCTGGAGCCGGCTGACGCGCGACCGCGACGACCCTCTGCTGGAGGGGGTCGCCGACGGCGCCTACGCCTATTTCGTCCACGGCTATGTCTGTCCCGACGGAGCCGCCACCCTGGCCCGCGCCGACTACGGCGGCCCCGTGCCCGCCGTGGTGCGTTCCGCCAACCGCTGGGGCTGCCAGTTCCACCCCGAACGCTCGGCCGAGGCCGGGGCGACGATTCTCAAGAACTTCCTGCAGGTCGCCGCATGACCCGCGCCGCCTCCCCCTCCCCGTCATCCTCGGGCTTGACCCGAGGATCGGACCATCCGCCGCTCGTGCGAACGAGGCCCCGCACGACCCGATCCACGCCCGATCCTCGGGTCAAGCCCGAGGATGACGAACGGAAGCCGACCCCATGCTGATCTACCCCGCCATCGACCTGAAGGACGGCGTCTGCGTGCGCCTGATGCACGGCAAGTTCGACCAGGTGACGCAATATGACGAACAGCCCGCCGCCCGCCTGACTGCCTTCGCCGCCGAGGGGGCCGAATGGATTCACGTCGTCGATCTGGACGGGGCCGAGGCGGGCGAAGCGCGCCAGCACGCCCTGATCGGCGAGTTGACGAAGGCCATCGACGTCAAGATCCAGTCCGGCGGCGGCGTCCGCGGCGCCAATGACGTGGCCAAGCTGCTGGAGGCCGGGGTGTCGCGCGTCGTCGTCGGCTCCCTGGCGGTGACCCGACCCAACGACGTCGCCGCCTGGCTCAAGGGTTTCGGCCCCGAACGCATCACCCTGGCCCTGGACGTCAAGATCGAGGACGGCGTGCCCGTCCCCGCCCTGAAGGGCTGGACCCAGTCTTCCGAAACGACCCTGTGGGAGGCGCTGGATCGGTATCCCAAGGGTACGGCCAAACACCTGCTGGTCACCGACGTGGGCCGCGACGGCGCCCTGACCGGCCCCAATCTGGAGCTGCTGGCCGAAATCCGCCGTCGCCGCCCCGATCTGGTGCTCCAGGCGTCCGGCGGCATCTCGTCTCTGGACGATCTCGTCGCGGTCAAGGCCCTGGGCTGCAACGGCGCCATCGTCGGCCGCGCCCTGTACGAGAATCGCTTCACCTTGCCGCAAGCCATAGCGACGGCCACGGCATGACCGCGCGCCGTATCGTCCCCTGCCTGGACGTCAAGGACGGCCGGGTGGTCAAGGGGGTCAAGTTCGTCGGCCATACCGACATGGGCGACGCCGCCGAACTGGCCGCCCGCTACCGCGACGCGGGCGCCGACGAACTGGTCTTCTACGACATCACCGCCAGCCCCGAGGGCCGGACCCTGGACTACGGCTGGATCAAGGACATCGCCCGGCTGCTGGACATCCCCTTCTGCGTCGCCGGCGGCATCCGCAGCGTCGATCAGGCCGCCCGCTGCCTGGACCACGGCGCGGACAAGGTCTCGATCAACTCTCCCGCCCTGGAACGCCCCGAACTGATCGCCGAAATGGCCGCGCGGCTGGGCGGGCAATGCGTCGTCGTCGGCGTCGACAGTCGACTGGAAGACGGCGAATGGGTGGTCCACAAATACACCGGCGACCCCGACGCGCGCCGCCGCGCGGGCAAGCGCACCCTGGACTGGCTGGACGAGGCCCAGAGCCTGGGCGCCGGCGAGATCGTGCTGAACTGCATCGACCAGGACGGGGTTCGACGCGGCTACGACATCGAACAGCTGTCCGCCGCCCGGGCGCGCCTGACCATCCCCCTGATCGCCTCGGGCGGCGCGGGCGCGGCCGAACATTTTCGCGACGTCTTCAATCAGGCCGACGTCTCCGGCGCCCTGGCCGCCAGCGTCTTCCACACCGGCGCCATCGCCATCCCGGACCTGAAGGCCTATCTGGCGGGCGAAGGCCTGGAGATGAGATTATGATTTTATATCACCGCTCATCCCCGCGAAAGCGGGGACCCAGTTCTGTTGTCCGACGGGTCTTGGATAGGGCTCTGTGCCCAAGGGGCGAGGATGATCGCCCAAAGTACTGGGTCCCCGCTTTCGCGGGGATGAGCGGTGAATAAAATGATCGACCCCACCACCATCGACTTCGAAAAAGGAAACGGCCTGGTCCCCGTGGTGGTCCAGGACGCCGCCACGCTCCAGGTCCTGACCCTGGCCTATATGGATCGCGCCGCCCTGGACGAGACGATCCAGTCGGGTGAGGCCACCTTCTTCTCCCGCTCGCGCGGCGGGCGCTGGAGAAAGGGCGAGACCTCGGGCGACCGGCTGCGGGTCGTCTCCATCACCCCCGACTGCGACGGCGACGCCCTGGTCCTGGCGGTCGATCCGGTCGGAAACGCCTGCCACCTGAACCGCACCAGCTGTTTCGGCGCCGCCGACGCGCCGGGTCTCGGCCGCATCGCCCGGCTGGAACAGACTATCGCCGAGCGGGCCGCCGCTGATCCGTCCGAAAGCTGGACCGCCAAACTGGTCGCCCAAGGCCCCAAACGCATCGCCCAGAAGGTCGGCGAAGAGGGGGTGGAGACCGCCCTGGCGGGCGTCGCCGGCCCGGATGAGGAACTCGCCAGCGAGGCGGCGGATTTGATCTATCACCTCTTGGTGCTTCTCCATGTCCGTAACATGGTGTTTCAGGACGTGCTGGACGTGTTGGCCTCGCGGGCGGAAGCGGGCAAAGGCCCAAAGACTAGAGCCTGATCGGTTGAAGTGGAATCGCTTCGCGATTCCGCTGAAGCCGTGAATCAGGCTCCAGATCAAACCGAGAGCATGATCCACGCTTCTGTCGGAACCGCGAAGCGGTTCCGTCCGAAACGATCATGCTCTAGGCCGTAAAGGCGTTCGTCCCGACAAATGGGATATTCGAGGGAATTTCGATGGCGGCTCTCATTCTGTTCGGCGGCGGCGGCGATCTGGCGATGCGGATGCTGTTGCCTTCGCTCTATTTCCTGGAGCACGACGGCCTCCTGCCCGACGGGCTGAAGATCATCGGCGCCGCCCGCTCCGAGGAGACGGCTGAGGACTATGTCGCCAAGGTCCATGAGGCGGTGAAGGCTCGCGCCGAACAGGATCAGGCCTGGGACGACCACTCCTGGACCCGGATGAAGGCCCGGCTCGACTATCTGGCGGTGGACGCCACCTCGGCCGACAGCCTGAAGCCGCTGAAGGACAAGGTCGGCGACGGCGAGGTCACCTCCTTCCTGGCCGTCTCGCCCTCGCTGTACGGCCGCATCGTCACGGCGATGAAGGCGGCGGGTCTGGCCGAGCGCAACTGCCGCATCGTGCTGGAGAAGCCGGTCGGCCGCGACCTGAAGTCCTTCCTCGAGATCGACGACGCCGTGGCCCACGCCTTCCGCGAGGACCAGGTGTTCCGCATCGACCACTATCTGGGCAAGGAGACGGTCCAGAACCTGACGGCGCTGCGCTTCGGCAACACCATCTTCGAGCCGCTGTGGAACAATCTGACGATCGACCACGTCCAGATCACCATCGGCGAGACGGTGGGGGTCGGCGACCGCTGGCCCTATTACGACGAATACGGCGCATTGCGCGACATGCTCCAGAACCACATGCTCCAGCTGCTGTGCCTGGTCGCCATGGAGCCGCCCAGCGACCTGGACCCGGAGTCTCTGCGCAACGAAAAGGTCAAGGTGCTGCGCAGCCTGCGCCCCATCACCCACGAGGAGGCCGAGCGCGTCACCGTGCGCGGCCAGTATGTGGCGGGCGTGTCCGAGGGCAGGCCGGCCAAGGGCTATATCGAGGAGCGCGGCGCCCCGTCCGACACCGAGACCTTCGTCGCCATCCGGGCCGACATCGACAACTGGCGCTGGGCGGGCGTGCCCTTCTTCATGCGCACCGGCAAGCGCCTGCCCGAGAAGCGCACCGAAATCGTCATCCAGTTCAAGCCCGTGCCCCACTCCATCTTCGACGATGAAGAGGGCGAGGCGCTGGCCAACCGCATGATCATCGAGCTTCAGCCCGAGGAGGACATCTCCCTGACGGTGATGAACAAGCGGCCCGGCCTGGACAAGCGGATGCAGCTCCAGCCCATCACCATGAGCCTGTCCTGGGGCGTGGACGGCAAGTCCGCCGCCCCCCCGCGCCGCCGCATCGCCTATGAGCGGCTGCTGCTGGACGCCATGGCGGGCGACTCCACCCTGTTCGTACGCCGCGACGAGGCGGAACAGGCCTGGAAATGGGTCGACGAGGTCGCCGAGGCCTGGGCTGAATCCGGCCACAAGCCCGACGAATACGTCGCCGGAACCTGGGGCCCCGACAGCGCCGACATGCTGATGATCCGCACCGGCCGCGACTGGAACACGACCGATGTTTGAGACGCCTGTGATCGAAACCTTCCCCACCGTCGACGCCTGGGCCGAGGCCATCGCCGCCCGCCTGGCCGAGACCCTGGGCGCCGCCGTGCGCGACAAGGGCGGGGCTGTCTTCGCCGGTCCCGGCGGGACCACCCCCGCCCCCGTCTATCGCCGTCTCGCCGCGACCGACCTGGACTGGGCCAGGATCGCTGTCACTCTGGTGGACGAGCGCTATGTCCCCGAGACCTCGCCTGAGTCCAACGCCCGGCTGATCCGCGACGTCCTGCTACAGGACAAGGCCGCGGCCGGGCGCTTCATCCCCCTCTATACGCCTGAGGTCACGGTCGACCGCGCCGCCATCGTCGCCGCCCACGCCCTGGCCCACGCGGGCGGGCGTTTCGACGCGGTCCTTCTCGGCATGGGGGAGGATGGCCATATCTGCTCCATGTTCCCCAACAGCCCCACCCTGAAGACGCTTCTGACCCCGACGCTGAAGCCGACGGTGCTGGGCGTGCCCCACGGCCGCGACGGCGCCGCGCCGACGATCGAGCGCCTGTCGATCAACCTGCCCTATCTGATGTCCGCCGGCCGGGTGATCCTGGGCCTGAAGGGCGCCGCCAAACGCCGGGTCTTTGAAGAGCAGGCCAAGGGCGATCCCAAGATCCAGCCCATCGCCGCCCTGATCGCGGCGAACGTTCCCCTTGAAGTTCTGTGGACGGAGGAAGGCTGATATGGCGCTTCATCCCACTGTCGCCGCGGTCACCGACCGCATCATCGAAAAGAGCCGCGCGACCCGCGCCGACTATCTGCGCCGCATGGACGCCGCCCGCGATTCCGGCGCCGGCCGCGCCAAGCTCTCCTGCGCCAACTGGGCCCACGCCTTCGCCGGCCAGACCATAGCCGACAAGTTGACGGCGATGGACGGGTCCAAGCCCAACCTGGGCATCGTCACCGCCTATAACGACATGCTGTCGGCCCACCAGCCGTTCGAGCGCTTCCCCGGCGTGGTCCGCGAAGCGGTGCGTCAGGTCGGCGCCACGGCCCAGGTCGCGGGCGGCACCCCCGCCATGTGCGACGGCGTCACTCAGGGGCGCCCCGGCATGGAGCTGTCCCTGTTCAGCCGCGACGTCATCGCCATGTCCGCGGGCGTGGCCCTGACGCATGACGCCTTCGACGCCGCCCTGATGCTGGGGGTCTGCGACAAGATCGTGCCCGGCCTGTTCATGGGCGCCCTGGCCTTCGGCCATCTGCCCGTCGTCTTCGCCCCCGCCGGCCCCATGCCCTCGGGCATTCCGAACGCGGAGAAAGCCCGCGTCCGCGCCGAGTACGCCCAGAACAAGGTGGATCGCCAGACCCTGCTGGAAAGCGAGATCGGCTCCTATCACTCGCCCGGCACCTGCACCTTCTACGGCACGGCCAATTCGAACCAGATGATGATGGAGCTGGCGGGCCTGCACATGCCCTCGACCGCCTTCGTCCATCCGGACACCGGCCTGCGCGACGCCCTGACCGCCGCCGCCGCCCAGCGCGCGGTCGAACTGGCCCGGACCGGCGAGAGCCGCATGGCCGACGTGATCGACGAGAAGTCCATCGTCAACGCCATCGTCGCCCTTCTGGCCACCGGCGGCTCGACCAACCACGCCATCCACCTGGTCGCCATGGCGCGGGCGGCGGGCGTGCTGATCGACTGGACCGACATGGACGAGCTGTCGTCCGTCACCCCCCTGCTGGCCCGCGTCTATCCCAACGGCTCGGCCGACGTGAACGCCTTCCAGGCCGCCGGCGGCGTCGCCTTCGTCGCCCGCGAACTGGCCGAGCACGGCCATATCCACACCGACGTCACGACCATCATGGGTCGCGGCATCGAGGCCTATTTCCAGGAACCGTCGATGGTGGACGGCCAGCTGGTCTGGCGCGACGGGGTCAAGGAAAGCCTCGATCGCGACATCCTGCGCCCCGCCTCCGATCCCTTCGACAAGGAGGGGGGCCTGCGCCTGGTCCAGGGCGACCTCGGCCGCGCCGTCATCAAGGTCTCGGCGGTCAAGCCCGAGAACCGCATCGTCGAGGCCCCCGCCGCCGTCTTCGAAACCCAGGAAGACGCGCTCCAGGCCTTCAAGGACGGCAAACTGTTCCGCGACGTGGTCGTGGTCCTGCGCTTTCAGGGCCCCAAGGCCAACGGCATGCCCGAGCTGCACAGCCTGTCGCCGGCCCTGTCGGTCATCCAGGACAAGGGGTTCAAGGTCGCCTTCGTCACCGACGGCCGCATGTCGGGCGCCAGCGGCAAGACCCCGGCCGCCATCCACGTCAGCCCTGAGGCCCTCGCCGGCGGCCCCCTGGCCCATGTGAAGGACGGCGACGTCATCCGTCTGGACGCCGAGGCCGGGGTTCTGACCACGGTCGGCGTCGACGGCCTGACCGCCCGGCCCGCCGCGATCCGTTCCAGCGTCCACGCCGAGGGCTCGGCCTGGGGCTACGGCCGTGAGCTGTTCGGCGCCTTCCGCCATGTGGTCACGACGGCCGAAGAGGGCGCCACCGTCTGTTTCGCCTTCCCCTCCGGCGCCCAGGCCCATACGGACACCCCGCCCGACCCCAATCTCGTCGACCGGACCGTCGACGCCTGATCCGACGCACCGACTGCAGGAAACGACCCTATGACTGACAAGACCCTCCTCGTCGGAGACGTCGGCGGCACCAACGCCCGTTTCGCCGTCGCTCGCATGATCGACGGCAAGCCCGTGCTGGACCACCACGAGAGCTTCCCGGCCGAAACCTATCCGACCTTCCTGGAAGGGGTGGCCGCCTTCATCGAGGGCTGCGAGGTCAAGCCGACCGGCGGCGTCATCGCCGTGGCCGGCCCCGTCACCGACGGTGCCATCGACCTGACCAACTCCCCCTGGCAGGTGTCGGAAAGCGAGCTGTCCACCCTGGGTCTTTCGCCGGTCAAGCTGATCAACGACTTCGAGGCCCTGGCCTGGGGCGCCCCCATCGTGCCGGAAGACCAGCTGGAAAGCCTGGGCGGCCCCGTCGACGGCGATCCCCATTCGACCGTCGCCGTCCTGGGCCCCGGCACCGGCTTCGGCGTCTCGGCCCTGGTGCGCGACGCCCACGGCAAGGAGATGGCCATGCCGTCCGAAGGGGGCCACGCCTGTTTCCCGCCCGGAGACCCGGTCGAGGACGAGATCCTGCGCATCCTGCGCCGCCGCTATGACCGCGTCTCGATCGAGCGTCTGATCTGCGGCCCCGGCCTCCTGAACATGCACCGGGCCCTGGCCGAGATCGACGGCCGCGAGACCCATATCGACGACCCCGCCCAGATCACCCAGACCGCCCTGGCCGATCCGAACAGCCCCTGCGGCGCCACCCTGGCCCGCTTCTGCGCCATACTGGGCGCGGTCGCCGGCGACATCGCCCTGACCACGGGCGCGCGCGGCGGCGTCTATATCGCCGGGGGCATCGTCCCGCGCATCCTGCCCTTCATCAAGGCCAGCCCCTTCCGCCAGAGGTTCGAGCGCAAGGGCCGGTTCAAGGAATACATGCAGGAGATCCCGACCAAGGTGATCATGCACAAACACGCCGCCCTCCTGGGCGCCGCGCGGGTCGCCTTCGCCGAGGCCGAGGGCTGAGATCACGAAAAGCTCACGGCGGCGTGAACTGAACCGCCGCCGTGACGTTTCCCTGCCTCCACAACGGAAGGAAACGTCATGAAAAAGATCGCTGTCGCCGCCGCCTCCCTGTTCGTCCTGTCGGGCGTCGCCGCCTGCGGTGAAAGCGCCGCTGACAAGGCCGCCGAGAACCGCGCCGACGCCGTCGAGGCCCAGGGCGAAGCCCGCGCCGACCAGCTGGAAGCCCAGGCCGACGCCGCCCCGACCGACGCCCAGGAAGACGCCCTGAACCGCCAGGCCGACCAGGTCGAGGACAACGCCGACCGCCGCGCCGACCAGATCGAGCAACAGGGCGGCAACGCCGACGGCGGCATGACCACCCACAACACCCCGACCACCAACTAAGACGCCGTCACGTCTCGGTTCAAAGCCCCCGTCGTTCGCGACGGGGGCTTTTTCGCGCCCTCACCCCTTCTTCGGCGGCCACGGCACAAACGCACTCGTCCGCTTCACATAGTCCGCATAGCCCGGCCGCGACCGGTTGATCGCCTTTTCGGTAATCCCGATCCCCGACCAGCGCGTCAGGGTGAAGGTCAGGAAGATCGGCCCGGCGATGGACCACAGGCCCACGCCCGTCTCGGCCGCGATCAGCCACAGCCCCCACCAGACGCAGGCGTCGCCGAAATAGTTCGGATGGCGCGTATAGCGCCACAGGCCGGTGTCCAGCACCCGCCCCTTGTTGGCCGGGTCGCTTCTGAAGGCCGCCAGCTGGGCGTCGCCCGTGCTTTCGATGACGATCCCCGCCAGCGCCAGCCCCGCCCCGATCAGGGCGAGCCCCCCCGCCGCCGGCGCATCGGCGACCTGGCCCAGCTGCACCGGCAGGGCCGTCAGCCAGGCCAGAAAGGCCTGGGGCAGGAAGACGAACAGCAGGGCCGTCTTGGCGAAGGACCAGCCCTTCTCGCGTTCCTGATCCTCGACGATCTGCACATAGCGGCCGTCCGCCCCGCTGGCCCGCCACCGCCCGAACAGATGCAGCCCCAGCCGCAGCGCCCAGACTGCGCAGATCACGACCAGCAGGGTCTTGCGCGTCGGATCGCCGTCGGTCCGCGGCAGGGTGGCCAGGGCTAGCAGCAACATGCCCAAGGGCCAGACCGCATCGACGAAACTGACGTCCTTCAGCCTCAGAGCGACCAGCCATAGCCCCAGCATCACGGCGACGATCAGGGCCAGGTTCTGGGCCAGGAGGATGAGGACGTCGGTCAGGGTCATACGGCCGATACGTGTCGCCGCGCGCCCTGGATGCGCGTCCTAGACGGATTCAACCACCGTCAACTCCGGCCAACGTCCACGCGCATTCTCGACAGTCCTGGCCCAGCCCTTGGCGACCGGCCGGTTCGGATTCGGCCGCACGACCATGGCGAACACATCCTCCAGCCCGAACGGCGCCGCCACGGTGATCGCATCGTCCGCCTCCAGCCGCACCCCGACGGCGAAGGCGGGGGCCACGAACCGGCCCAGGGCCTCGTCGGTCGAATGCAGAGCCTCATAGGGCTCGCCGAACCGGTTTTCGAACCACAGATGCACCCGCGCCTGGTTGCGCACCTCGACCTGGCTGCGGAAGGGTTCGTCAAAGGCGGCGGAGACCCGTTTAATCACCTCGTCCTCGGCCTCATAGGACAGGTCCGATCCGTCGAAATAGGCCAGGTCATAGTCCTTGATCCCGTATCCCGACGGCCGTCCCGTCCTGGCGTTCCATACCGCCTGATAGACGGCGCCCGACACCAGCCGCCAGTCGGGCAGGCCCAGCCCCCGCACCGTCCGCAAAACGTGCATCAGGCCGGGATCGGCGCGGACGATGTCGATCAGCTTCTGGCTCAGGGGGGCGTTCATCCGCCTCCCTTACCCTTCCCATCCGTCCTGCGGGAGAGGCCGTCCGCCTTCATCCCCAGATGCGCGCCCCCGCACGTCCCGTCATCCTGGGGCTTGTCCCCAGGATCCAGACTCCGGGCGCCAAAGACGGCGCACCTTGCGGAAACACCGGGCGTCTGGATCCTCGCCACAAGGGCGAGGATGACGAACGCAACGGAGGCCCGCCTCGCAACGGCGGACCATGCCCGCCGCCCGTTACGCGCGCGATTGTCGAGGCGAGCCCGAAAAGGTTCAAAGGCTTAGGGCTTCACCCGTCAAAACAGCCGGCGCCCTTCCGCGCGGCCCTATACTGGCGTTCCGGTCTTTGACATCGCAACGCGCGCAGAACGTGGCCCCGCCGGACAGTCCGATCGGAGTTCGCCCATTTTCTTTGTGAAAACAATGGCCGTCGGACAGATCGGACACATCGGACACCTTTTTTCCTGTCCGATCTCGGCCGCTCGCCGATCCGACGCCCCGCTCGCAGGCCGTCGTGGGACTCGATTCTCGGACAGTCCGATCGGCGTCGGACGAATTCCGCTTCAAAAACAAAGGCCGTCGGACAGATCGGACAGATCGGACACCCTTTTTTCCGTGTCCGACGGACCGCCGCCTCAGCCCCGCACGGGCCAGCCGTGATCCAGCGGCCCGTGTCCGCCGCCGAGACCCGGCGCCCGCCGGATCGCCTCGCCGACATAGGCCCAGGCTTCGGCGGCCGCGACCTCCAGCGGCCGCCCCAGGGCCAGGCCGGTCGCGCACGCACTGGCCAGGGTGCAGCCGGTGCCGTGGGTGTGGCGGGTGTCGATCCGTTCGGCCTCCAGCACCGTCTCTCCGTCGGTCGTCATCAACAGGTCGATCACCGTCGGCCCGTCCACATGGCCGCCCTTCATCAGCACGGCCTGGGCGCCCAGTTTCAGCAGGGCCTCGCCCGCCCGCCTCTGGCCGTCGATGTCACGCACCTCAAGCCCGGTCAGGGCCTCGGCCTCGGGCGTATTGGGGGTCAGAAGGGCCGCGCGCGGGATCATCAGGCGCCGCACCGCCTCCACCGCCGCATCGGGCAACAGGGGATGGCCGCCCTTGGCCACCATGACCGGATCGACCACGGCCGGGGCCTTGGCCTCGTCCAGCAGGGCCGCCACCGTCTCGACCACCTCGACCGAGCCCAGCATGCCGGTCTTGACCGCATCGGTCCCGATGTCCTCCAGCACCGCCCGCGCCTGGGCCGTGATGACTTCCAGCGGCAGGGGATGGACGCCGTGAACCCCCAGGGTGTTCTGCACCGTGATGGCCGTGATCGCCGTGGCGGCGAACCCGCCCATCATCGTCACCGCCTTGATGTCGGCCTGGACCCCCGCGCCCCCGCCGCTGTCCGACCCCGCCAGGATCAGGACCCGTCCCATTTTTCTTTCGCTACCGCCGACCGCGCGGCCGGCGTCTGCTTGAGCGAGGCTCATCAGTGCGCCCCCGAGAACAGCTTTAAGCCCACGATCCCGGCTACGATCAGCAGGATGCACACCGCCCGCACCGCCGTCGCCGGCTCGCCATAGACGACGATCCCGACCAGGGCCGCGCCCACCGCCCCGATCCCGGTCCAGACCGCATAGGCCGTGCCGATCGGCAGCCTCTGGGTCGCCACCCACAGCAGGACCATGCTGGCCGCCAGGGCGATCAGCACCCCCAGCGAGGTCAGCGGCCTTTGCAGGCTGACGGACTTCAGGCCGGACGCCCACAGCACTTCCAGCAGACCGGCGACGACCAGCGTCGCCCACGGATTGATCGACATCACCCAGGACATGGGGACCAGATGGCCCAGGCCGTCGCCGGGGGCAAGCGTGTCACTCCGCCGCCGCCACCGCCGCCTGAAGCTTCAGCGCCTGAACCGTCTCGCGCACGTCATGGACCCGCACCATCCGCGCCCCGCGCCGCGCCCCCTCCAGGGCCAGGGCCAGCGAGCCGCCCAGCCGGTCGGTCGCCTCCACCGCCGTCGGATCGACGGCCTGGATCGTCCGCTTGCGGCTGGCGGCGTAAAGCACCGGAAAGCCCATGGCGACCAGTTCGCCCAGCCGCGCCGTCAGGGCCATATTGTGCGCCGGGGTCTTGCCGAAGCCGATGCCCGGGTCCAGCCAGATCCGCGCGCGCGCCACCCCCGCCGCCGTCGCCGCCTCGGCCCGGCCCAGCAGATAGGCCCGCACCTCGGCGACCACGTCCTCATACTGGGGATCGGCCTGCATGGTCCGGGGTTCGCCCCTCATGTGCATCAGCACCACCTCGCACCCCAGCTCGGCCGCGACGGCTGCGCTGTCCGGCGCATGGCTCAGGGCGGTCACATCGTTCCACATCGTCGCCCCGGCCGCGACGGCCGCGCGGGCCACGGCCGGCTTCATCGTATCGACGCTGATAGGGCCGCCCCAGCGAGCGCGAACGGCCTCGATCACCGGAACGACCCGGTCGATCTCCTCGGCCTCGCTGACCGGCTCGGCGCCCGGCCGGGTGCTCTCGCCCCCGACGTCCAGCACCTCGGCCCCCTGCTCGACCAGCCGCATCGCCTGGCCCGCCGCCGCCTCGGTCGACGCCCAGCGCCCCCCGTCCGAGAAGCTGTCGGGCGTGACATTGACGATGCCCATGACCTTGACCGTCACGCCTTCCTCCCGATCAGTCCGCCCAGAGCCTCCAGATAGGCGTCGAAGGCCTTGCGCCCTTCAAGCGTGATCGCCGCCCGCGTCAGGGGCTTGTTGTTCACGAAGCTCTTGGAGATGGCGACATAGCCCGCCTCCTCCAGCTTCTTCAGATGCACCGACAGATTGCCCTGGGTCGCCTCCAGCACCGTCTTTAGCTCGGTGAAGTCGGCGGCCTCGACGTCGGCCAGATAGACCATGATCCCCAGCCGCATCCGGCCGTGGATGACCTCGTCGATTCGCCCCAGGTCGTTCAGCCCCATGGGTCAGACGGCGTCCGCAGCGGGGCGGGCCTTCAAGGCTTCGCGGGTGATGATCCAGCCCGGCCCGGCGAACAGCAGGAACAGAGCCGCCGTCGCGACGAGCAGATAGGCCAGGGGCTCGCGGACCAACAGCCCCAGGGCCACCGCCGTCGCCCATCCCCCGATCGACGCCGCCAGCATCCAGCCCTTCTTCTTCAGCGCCCAGGCCACATACCAGGCGGCCGACTGGAGCGCGAAGATCATCGCCGGATAATAGAGCCAGACGGCGAAGTCCTGGTCTCGCGCCGAGCCGAAGCCGAAGACGATGACGATGGCCAGATTGGCCATGCCCGCCCCGCTGAAGGCGGCGTTCAGGGTGCGGGTGACGACGGGGCTGGCCTTGGGCCGCTTGCGGTCCTCCCGGATGGCCCAGGCCATCACCAGCAGGAAGGCGACGGTCACGCCTGTGACGAAGGCCAGGCTGATCGGCCCGGACCAGCGGATCACCCCCGCCGCCTGTCCGAGGTGAACCAGGCACTGCAGCCCGTACAGCAGGCCGCCGGCCAGATAGAGGACGCCCATGGTCAAGGTGGCTCTCGGATCGCCCCCGCCCTGGACGATCGATCGAAGGAAGGCCAGGTCGGCCTCGGGCGAGCTGCGGGACGTGTCGTTCATCGATGATTCCTCTGCGGCTTGCGCGTCCTTCGGATGGACGCGGCGACGGGGGTTGGCAAGCTATTCGGCGGGCGACGGGGCTGAGGCGACCGGGCGACGCCGCCACGGAACCCGGCGGCCGTTCAGCCAGCGCCCCATGAAGCTGTGGCGGATCAGCAGCTCATAGCCGGCGATCGACGCCGCCAGCGCTCCGCCGACGATCAAGGCCAGTTTGACCGGCCAGGCTAGGCTCCAGTCCTGCACCAGCACCTGACCGACCATCACCAGCGGCAGATGGACGATATAGATCCAATAGGCCGCATCGGCGAAATAGCGCCGCACCGCGCTGTGGCCCGAGCAGAACCGAACGGCCAAGGCGACCGCCGCCAGGCTGGAGGCGTAGACGGCGACCCCGAAGGCGCCCGCCGTCGCCGCCTTGATCGCCGGATCGGTGATAGGCTCCAACCTGGGATTGGGACCGCCCGCCAGAGCCAGGGCCGTCGCGCCTGCCGCCAGGGCGAGGCCGAGATGAAGCGGCCACCGCGCCGCGATCCGCTCGAGCAGGTCGCGGCGCCGGTCCAGCAGGGCGCCCAGGCCGAAGGCCAGTCCGAACCCGACCAGGGCCGGGGTGTTGGGGATCAGGCCCGCGTCGGGCGTCGGCACGCCGAAGAAGGCGACCCAGTTCGGATGCAGCCACAGGGCCAGGGCCAGGGGCGCGCCCAGGACGACGGCGCCGCCCGGCTGAACCAGCAACGCCGTCGCGCGATCCACCACCGCCCGCCCCCAGCCGCCCTGCCGGTCCAGGGCCGCGAACGGCGCCCGCACGACGACTAGGCCGACATAGAAGATCAGCAGGACCCACAGGAACCACAGATGGGTCAACGGCAGATTGGTCCAGTCATAGGTCGGAGGCGGCGGCGCATCGGCCGCCGTCATGCCTTGCAGGCCCGCATTCCAGATCAGGACCGCGACAATGGCCGCCAGCGACGGCCCCCAGAAGACCGCCAGCGGTCCCGCAATCCGCGCCAGCCGGTTGATCCCGAACCGCACCAGCCCCCGCCGCGCCAGCATCATATGGGCGAACAGACCCGCAATCAGAAAGAAGGTCGCCATCCGAAACAGGTGAATGGCGAAGAAAAGGCCGCTGGCCCAGACCGACCGCTGATCGTCGGCCACCACCCAGATCGGCGTCGGAAAGAAGGCCATGGCGCCGTGGAGCACCAAACCCAGGAGCAGGGCGGCGCCCCGTAGGGCGTCCAGGCCGTGAAGGCGCTCGCCCGTCTTGATGTCGTCTGCGGCCATGATCCTCGTCTCCCTGTTCGAGAGACATATTGCATAGACTTGTTTGTTTTTCAAACTTGTTCGCCAAAGGCCACCTCGTGGCGTTTCGACTGGGCGTTCGGGGCGACCGCCCGACCGGCGCCCTTAAGGTCGACCGCTTCGTTAGAAACGAAAAACGCCCGGGATCCTAAGACGCCGGGCGAAGATCGATGAGGGCGGCCCGTCGGGCGCGCGATCAGCTGTTCGGCGGCGCCGGGCTGGTGGCGGCGGGCGGCGCGGCCGGGGTCGCCTGGGTGGTCGCCGGTTCGCCGACGGCGGGGGCCTCGCCCGTCGCCTCGGTGGCGGGGGCGCCCTCGGCGGGGGCGGCTTCACCCTCGGCGGGGGCAGCGGCGCCAGGCTGGCGGGCCGGATCGGGCGCGGGGATGGCGAAGCCGCTCGAGCCCTGGCTGCGCAGCCAGGCGATCAGATTGATCCGGGTCTGGGTGTCGCGGATGCCGGCGAAGGACATCTTGGTGCCGGGCACATAGCGGGCGGGGGCGGTGATGAAGCTGTTCAGCTGGTCATAGCCCCAGGTCGGCGCCTCGGCCTTGTGCTTGGCCATGGCGTCCGAATAGGCGAAGCCGGCGCGGTGCATGACCGGGCCGCCCACCACCCCGTACAGATTCGGGCCGATGCCGTCCGCCCCGCCCTGCGTCGCGTTATGGCAGGCCTGGCAACGGGCGAAGGCGGCCTCGCCGGCGGCCAGGTCGGCGGTCGGCAGGACCGTGCCCCAGTCCGGCGGCAGCTCGGCCTGTTCGGCGCCGGCGACCTCATCCGGCGCATCGACGAAATAGCCCATCTTTTCCGGCGGTTCGGAATGATAGATCAGGCCCGACGCCTGTTGAACGACCAGGATGACGAAGGCCGTCCCCAGAGCCGCGCCGAAAATCTTGTTCCACTTTAGATCGCCGCTCATGCGCGTCGTCTCACCCGTCCCTAGGTTTCCCAACTTCCCCGTCTTGCGCAGAGAAGCCTTCCTTGCCGGATCACGTCTTGCACGGTAGCGCAGGGTTCGCAACCGGCGCGACGAACGCGACGGCGCCGCTCGACCAGGACAGGCCCCGCCAGACCCATGAATCCTCTGATAATGATACCGGCTCGCATGGCCGCCACCCGCCTGCCGAACAAGCCCCTGGCCGACATCGGCGGCCGGCCGATGATCGTGCGGGCCTATGAACAGGCCGCCGCCTCGGGCCTGCCCGTCGTGGTCGCCGCCGGCGATCCCGAGATCGTGGCCGTGGTCGAGGCGGCGGGCGGCCGGGCGATCCTGACCGACCCCGACCTGCCGTCCGGCTCTGACCGCATCCGGGCCGCCGTGGACGCCATAGACCCCGAGGGCGATTTCGACGCCGTGATCAACGTCCAGGGCGACATGCCCTTCGCCGATCCGGGCCTGGCGACCGCCTGCGCGGCCGTGCTGCACGGCGAGCCGGCCTGCGACATCGCCACCCTGGTCGCCGCAGAGGCCGATCCGTCGGACCGGGCCAATCCCGATGTGGTCAAGGCGGTCCTGGCCCTGAAAAGCAACGAATGGGGCGAGACCGAGCGTCAGGGCCGCGCCCTCTATTTCACCCGTTCGACCCTGTATGGCGATGCGCCGATCTGGCGTCACATCGGCGTCTACGGCTATCGCCGCGCGGCCCTGAACCGCTTCTGCGCCGCGCCCCAGTCGCCGCTGGAGAAGCGCGAGAAGCTGGAACAGCTGCGGGCCCTGGAGATGGGGATGCAGATCTGGGCCGCCGTGATCGACGAAGCGCCCCTGTCGGTCGACAATCCCGCCGACCTGGAGGCGGCGCGGGCGCTGGTCTGAACGCCGACGAACGTCTCTCCCTCCCCTCGGGGGAGGGAGAGACGTTCCCTACCCCGCCTCCGCCCAGGCCTTGATCAGGCTGTGGGCGATGGCGAAGGGCGGCGGCGCCTGAATGGTTGGGTGGGCGCCGGCCAGAACCGCCCTCGCCTCGGCCCGCGTCAGCCAGGCCACGCTCTCCAGCTCGGTCTGATCCGGCCGGGCCTGGTCGTCCGAGACCTCGGCGATCAGGCCGATCATCAGCTGTGACGGGAAGGGCCAGGGCTGGCTGGAGTGATAGACGGCGTCGATCACCGTCAGGCCCGCCTCTTCCTTGACCTCGCGGGCGCAGGCCTCCTCGATCGACTCGCCGGGCTCCAGGAAACCGGCCAGGGCCGACATCCGCCCCGCCGGCCAGGCCGCCTGGCGGCCCAGCAGACAGACCGGCTCAGCCCCGCCCTTGTAGACCGGCAGCATGATGGTGACCGGATCGACGCGTGGGAAATGCTCGGTCCCGCAGGCCGGGCAGCGCCGCTTCCACCCGCCCGAGGCCGTCTCGCTCAGCGTGCCGCAGTTGGCGCAGAAACCGTGTTTGCGTCGCCAGTCGAACAGGCTCTTGGCCCCGCCCGCCATGGCCGCGTCCTGGGCCGGAAGAATGGCCGCGGCGGCGCGCATCTCGTGAAAGGCGCCCAGCCCCCGAACCGGCCCCTCGGCCGGATCGAGCGAACCTTCGAACTCGACCGCAAAGACCGGCGCTTCCTTCCAGAGCCCGAGAAAGACGTCGCGATCCGGAACCATGTCGCGGGCGTGTTTCAGCGACAGCCAGGCCAGGCGCGGCCCCTCCGCCGTCTCCTCGACCAGGGGCCGCCCTTCCCACAGCACCATGCACAGGGCCTCGGGATTGGCCTCTTGCTCCGCCAGCCAGTCGGGGTCGTTGCGAAGATCGCCCGCGCGGTCGAGCGGATTGCCGGAGAAGACGTTCTGATGAGCCATGCGGCCTTGTAACCCTTGATTCCGTCCGCCGCACCCGTCATATCTCCCCTCGGAGATCGCGGGCGAAGGCTTCGCCAACCTGGTCAGGGCCGGAAGGCAGCAGCCACAACGAATTCCCCTTCGGGTCGCGGTCTCTACTCTCCTTTTTGTGCGCTAACGCTCGCCGCGCGGCGGCTCGCTGCTTGAGCGCGTGTGTTCGCGTCCCTCTCCCGCTTGCGGGAGAGGTGGCCCGGCGTCCGCAGAGCGGACCAGGGTCGGAGAGGGAAGTTTTCTCTCAAGAAACATGACTTCCCCCATCGTCAGGCGTGTCGCGGCGCGCCACGACCTGACACTTCCCCCGCAAGCGGGGGAAGGTCCGAAGGAAGCCCTTCGCCCCGCCGCTCACCCGCTGTAAGACTTCGCCCATGAGCGACAACGACCCGAATCTCGACGGCCCGCCCTGGGAAGAGGACGACGTCGTCGAGCGCGACGAGAACACCGACGACATGTTCGGCGCCCCCGCCCCGGCGGCCGGGCCCGTCCCTGCGCCTGCGCCGGCCGCGCCGCCGCCTGTCGCCGCCGTCAGCGAGGATCAGGCCGACGACGGCGCCGCCTATCAGGTGCTGGCGCGCAAATACCGGCCGCGCACCTTCGAGGATCTGATCGGTCAGGAGGCGATGGTGAGGACGCTCACCAACGCCTTCGCCACCGGGCGGATCGCCCACGCCTTCATGCTGACCGGGGTGCGGGGCGTCGGCAAGACGACCACCGCCCGTCTCTTGGCCCGCGCCCTGAACAATGAGACGGAGACGATCGACCGTCCGTCCCTGACCCTGACCGCCCACGGCCGGCACGACGCCGCCATCATGGCCGGCCAGCATATGGACGTGATGGAGATGGACGCCGCCTCCCACACCGGGGTCAACGACATCCGCGACATCCTGGAGAGCGTCCGCTACGCCCCGGTCGAGGCGCGCTACAAGGTCTATGTGCTGGACGAGGTCCACATGCTGTCGACGCAGGCGTTCAACGCCCTGCTGAAGACGCTGGAAGAGCCGCCGCCCCACGCCAAATTCATCTTCGCCACCACCGAGATCCGCAAGGTGCCGGTGACCATTCTGAGCCGCTGCCAGCGCTTCGACCTGCGCCGGGTCGAGCCCGAGATCCTGGTCGATCACCTGGGCCGGATCGCCGAACGCGAGGGGATGAAGATCGAGCAGGACGCCCTGGCCCTGATCGCGCGCGCAGCCGAAGGGTCGGTGCGCGACGGCCTGTCCCTGCTGGACCAGGCCCTGGTCCAGGCCGAGCGCGGCCAGACGGTCAAGACCGAGACCGTGCGCGACATGCTGGGTCTGGCCGACCGCAGCCAGACCATCGCCCTGTTCGAGAGCGTCATGGCCGGCCGCACGCCCGAGGCCCTGGAGAGCTTCCGCACCCTTTACGGCTTCGGCGCCGACCCGGTGCAGGTGACCAACGACCTCTTGGAACACTGCCACGCCGCCTCGGTGGCCAAGATGCTGGGCCCGAACGCGACCCGACTGCCCAATGACCAGGCGCAGAAACTGGCCGCCCTGGGCGCCGCCATCCCGGCCGCCACCCTGTCGCGCACCTGGCAGATGCTGCTGAAGGCCCTGGACGAGGTGCGGCGCGCGCCCAATCCCGCCGACGCGGTCGAGATGGCCATCGTGCGCCTGGCCTACGCCGCCGACCTGCCGGGACCGGAGGAGGCGTTGAAGCGGCTTCAATCGGGCGAACCCTTCGGGGGCGGATCGGCCCCGCGTGGCGGCGGCTCCGGCGGCGGGGGCGGGACCTCGGCCCAGCTGGCCGCGCGGCCGGTCATGGCCCCCGCCCTGCCCGATCCCCAGACCTTCGAACAGGTCGTGGCCCTGATCGGCGAGAAGCGCGAAGTCGGCCTGCAGATGGACGTGGAGCGGTTCGTCAAACCCGTCTCGTTCAAGCCGGGCGCCATCGTCTATGAGAGCGTCGAGGGCGCGCCGGTCGAACTGGCCCGGCGCCTGGCCGGCCGGCTGAAGGAATGGACCGGCCGCACCTGGCTGATCGCCGCCAACGGCCAGGGCGGCGGCGACACCCTGATCGAACGCCAGAGGAAGGAACGGGCCGCCGAGCGCCAGAAGATCGAGGCCGATCCCTTCATCAAGGCCGTGCTGCTGGCCTTTCCCGGCGCCCAGCTGGGCGAGATCAAGACCATCGCCCCAACCGTCGTCACGCCCGAAATCCCCGACGTCGCCGAGGATGACGACGAGGACTGACCGAGGGTTCAGCCTTCCAGGGAGATGACCGGCCCGGCCTCGACCGGGGCGGACCGGCGTCCGCCGCGGCGGCGCTTCAGCCAGGCGCGGACGCGCGACTGGATCCGGTCGTCGACGGCGAAGTGGAAGGCGAAGGCGAAGGCCACGGCCGCCAGGACGCCGCAGCCCCACAGAACCCACTGGACCGGCTCGGACAGGGCGAAGCGCGTGTTCGCCGCATTGACCACGCCGAACCAGGCGATGCGAACCACTTCGTTGGAGATGAACATGGAGAAGGAGACCAGGGCTGCGGTCTCCACCAGCCTTGACGGGCGGCGCACCGGCACGGCGCCGGCGGCCAGGATGATCAGCGAGATCATCGCCAGCGAGACCAGGGCGGTCTTGCCGAAGGCCTGGGCCACGACCAGGCCGCAGAAGGCGGCGATGCCGATCCAGCCGGCGAAGCGCGGATGGATCCACACCGACTGGGCGAACCAGGCCAGGCTCATGCCCAGGACGAACAGGGGCAGGGCCCGGATGAAGCCGTAGCCCATGGGCATCTGATAGACGGGATAGGCCAGAAGGCTCCAGCACAGCTGATTGGCGACCAGATAGCCGCCGATCCCCAGGGCCAGGGCGCTCCACGGCCCCAGCCGCGTCAGGCCGCGCAGGATCCAGGGGAAGCACAGATAGCAGCCGATCAGGGCCGAGATCGACCAGGTCGGCGCATTCCAGCCCAGGCCGCCGTGCACCCCGTAAGACTGGACCAGCAGCAGTTGGGCCGGCAGCTGGTCCCAGCGGAACCATTCGGGATTGCGGGGCGCGATCCCGACCGAGGCGCTGAGCAGCACCAGGGCGACCAGAGACAGGCCCATGATCAGATGGGCCGGGACGACCCGCAACACCCGCTTCAGGACGAAGTCGCCGTGCGACATCCGTCCACCGCCGACCGCCGCCCCATAGACCCGCATCAGCACATAGCCGGAATCGATCAGGAAGAAGTTGGTCAGCAGGAAGCCGCCGCGTTCGAACACCGGATGAACCGCCTCGGCCAGCGGGACCGGGCCGGCCGCCTGGAAGTGGTGCAGAATGATCAGGAAGGCCACAATGAAACGCAGGGCGTCGAGCCAGCCGCCCCGAGCGATCGGGGTTGTCTCATTCCGGGTCGAAATCAGGGTCCAGGGCACGGGGAAGGCCTCCTTGGCCCCCTCCCCCGCAAGAGACGGGCCGGGTTCAGCCCCGGACCAGCCTCAGGAACTCTTCGCGGGTGCGCGGATCGTCGCGGACCACGCCGATCAGATGGCTGGTCGACAGGCTGGCGCCCGGCGCATTGACCCCGCGCAGGGTCATGCAGCTGTGCTCGGCCTCGATCACCACCCCGACGCCGTGCGGCTTCAGCACCGTATTGATGGCCTCGGCGATCTCAGCGGTCATCTTCTCCTGGATCTGCAGGCGCCGGGCGAAGCCGCGCACCACCCGCGCCAGTTTGGAGATGCCCACCACCCGGTCGGTCGGCAGATAGGCCACATGGGCCCGGCCCACGACCGGCAGCATATGGTGTTCGCAGAAGCTGACGAAGCGGATGTCCTTCAGCACCACCAGCTGATCATAGCCGCCCGTCTCCTCGAAGGTCTTCTCCAGATAGGACAGGGGGTCGGTCTCATAGCCCGAGAACAGCTCGCGATAGCTGCGCGCCACCCGCGCCGGGGTCTCCAGGAGACCCTCGCGGTCGGGATCGTCCCCCGCCCATTCGATCAGGGTGCGCACCGCCGCCTCGGCGTCGGCCTGGGTCAGACGGGAGGCGCGGGCGGTCTTGGGGGGGACGTCGGTCATGACAGGGCCTATAGCGAGCCGAACACGAAAAGCAAAAATCCTACCCCTTACGCTGCGGCGATGCGTTCAGACGCCGGACCGGGAAAAACAGTGTCCGCTGTGTCCGATCTCCCACCCACCCAGTGGGGCGGCGCATCCAGAAATAGCAGAGCAATCAACTCAACGTCATGCCGCCCTCAAGAATCTCGGGTATATCTCGGGGAAGATGAAATTACGGAGCTCGGACATGCTGGCTAAAATTTTTGCAGCGTTAATGGGGGCGCTGCTTTTCCTGACGCCCTTGCCTACGCTGGCGCAGGAGGGCGGAAATGTCTTTGAGATCAACGCCAAAATATACTCTCAGGGAAGGTTGATAGGAAACCCTGTCTTGCGAGCAATGGCCGGGTCGGAGGTTGTCACCGCAATCCATGACGTCGACGGTTATGGGTTGCGCCTCACAATCGATGAGGCTCCCAACACTGGGGGGTCAAGGTTCATTATAAACTCGCGAATCTACATCCCACACGATGGGCAATGGATACTTGTCGCCGCGCCTGAAGTTCGGTCCGCATTTGGCTACACAGCGAAATTTGATGACGGTTCTAGATACGCGATTGAGTATACAGTCAATAAGCTTGGGATAACGGCGACATCCAACGAACTGCCTTCTCTTGAAGATTGCCCTATTCTCAAATTATTCGATGATCCGGCGCCGTTGAAGGGAGTAACGGTGGTCGGAACGGGCGCTTTGAAAACGTCGCTCGGGGACAGCGCTAGAATGGCAGGCCCGGTCGACGGGAACTGCTGCCGCTCAGGCAATATGACGTGCTGCGGCACACCAGGAGCTGGTGTGTGCTGCTCAGACGGAATGACTGGAAACAGTTGTTGCGCACCGAGCTGAGTAGGCTGATGTATTAGTAGACACAGCCGGACTTCACGGTGGCCCGTCCCCCTCCCCCGTTATCTCCCCGTTAACCATCCTCCCGGCATTTTCTGCCCAGTGTGTTTTGGGAGTCTCGGCCGATGAACGGCGCGGAAGTTCTGGATGTGGGGCGTGACGCCATCTGGCTGACGATCCAGCTGTGCCTGCCGGTGCTGATCGTGGGCCTGGTGGTGGGCGTGGTGATCGGTCTGTTTCAGGCCCTGACGCAGATTCAGGAACAGACCCTGATCTATGCGCCCAAGATCATCGCCATCTTCGTCTCCCTGCTGCTGTTCCTGCCGCTGATGGGCGCCCTGTTGGGCGGCTTCATGCGCCAGATCGCCGCCCGCATCGCGGGCATGTAGGGTGGGCGGGTCCGAGACGCGGGGCGTCTGATGGACGGCTGGGCCACCGCCGACCAGGTCTGGGCCGGCGGGCTGATCTTCGCCCGGATCGGGGCGATCCTGATGGTCATGCCCGGCTTCGGCGAGGCCTATGTGCCGCCGCGCATCCGCCTGTCCCTGGCCCTGCTGATCAGCCTGGTGCTGTGGCCCGTGGTGCGGGCGGGCCTGCCCGGCCTGCCCGACGGCCTGGGCGGCATGGTGGGCTGGATCATCCGCGAGGTCGTGACCGGGCTGATGATCGGCCTTTTGCTGCGGCTGTTGATGACGGCCCTGACCACGGCGGGCGAGATCGTCTCCCTGCAGACCACCCTCAGCTTCGCCCAGACGGCCAATCCGCTGCAGGCCCAGCCGGGATCGACCATCGCCTCGTTTCTGATGCTGTTCGGGGTGACGCTGATCTTCGCCACCGACACCCACCATCTGTTCATCGCCGGCATGGTCGGCTCCTACAAGCTGATCGCCCCGGCCCAGCCGCTGATGATGAACGACTTCACCGCCATGGCGGTGCGGACCGTGGGGGACAGCTTCCTGTTGGGGGTTCAGCTGTCGGCGCCGGTTCTGGTCTTCGCCCTGATCTTCAACCTGGCCTCGGGTCTGGTGGCGCGGGTCATGCCGTCGTTTCAGGTCTATTTCGCCGCCGCGCCCCTGAGCGTGATCCTGGGTCTTTCGATCTTCGCCCTCAGCCTGGGGGCGCTGGGGACTGTCTTCATCGACCGCTATCGACGCCTGGGCGAGCTGTTCGCGGCCGGGGTGATGGGAGGCGCCGGTGGCTGAAGGCGCCGATCCCGAGTCGAAAACCGAAGAGGCGACACCCCGAAAACTTGAGGAAGCCCGCAAGAAGGGCGATGTCGCCAAGTCCCAGGACGTGGGTCAGGTGCTGGCGCTCGCCGGGGCGGCCTCGGTGATCCTGGGGGCCGGGGGCTGGTTCGCCGGGTCCATGGCCGAACAGCTCCTGCCCTTCATCGCCGCCCCGCACCAGATGCTGGGCATGCTGGATTCCGGAGCGGGGACGCAAGTGTTGGCCCGCGCCCTGTGGGCCATGACCCCGTTTCTGGGGGCCGTCATGCTGGCCACCATCATCGGCGGGGCGGGCGGGCATCTGGCCCAGTCCGGCCTGATCTTCACCGGCGAGAAGCTGAAGCCGCAGTGGTCGGCGGTGAACCCCCTGTCGGGGTTCAAACGCATCTTCGGGCCTGACGGCCTGATGCAGTTCGTCAAGACCCTGATCAAGCTGATCGCCGTATGCGTGGTGTGCTGGATGGTGCTGAAGCCCCACACGCGCGAGTTCGAGAACCTCGTGACGGTGAGCCCCCTGGCCCTGTTGCCCCTGGCGCGGGACATGGCCCTGGCCCTGTTCGTGGCGGCCATCATCCTGTTGGGAGCCACCGCCGGCGCCGACTTCATCTGGCAGAAGATGCGCTTCGCCAAACGGATGCGGATGACCAAGGAAGAGCTGAAGGAAGACTATAAGCAGACCGAGGGCGACCCGCACGTCAAGGCCAAGCTGAAGCAGATCCGCATGCAGCGCAGCCGCCAGCGGATGATGGCCAATGTGCCCAAGGCCACGGTGATCGTGACCAACCCGACCCACTATTCGGTGGCCCTGCGCTATGAGCCGGATCAGGGGGACGGGGCGCCGGTCTGCGTCGCCAAGGGGGTGGACGCCCTGGCCCTGCGCATCCGCGAGGTGGCCAAGGAACACGACGTGCCCATCGTCGAGAACGTGCCTCTGGCGCGCGCGCTCTACGCCACGGTCGAGGTGGACGAGGTGATCCCGAAGGAGCATTTCGAGGCCGCCGCCAAGATCATCGGCTTCGTCTTCCAATCGCGAAAACGCCGGTAACGCCGCCGTAAGGCTTGCCGCCCGATTTCAGCGTATGATCAGCCTACTGATTCGCGAGGCCGCATGACGCCCAAACGCCGTCTTCCGTTCGACCTGCTCTCGGCCGTGATGGCTTTCGGGGCGGTGGCGACGGTCGCCGCCCTGGCCTATCCGGCCTTTCGGGCCAATCCGACCTCGGCCCCGGGCCTGATCCTGATCGTCACCGTGGGGCTGATCGCCCTGATCGCCCTGTTCGGTTTCCGCCGGGCCGAGACGGTCCAGCCGTCCAGCGACGTGGCGGTTGAACTGCTGGACGCCATGGCCGAGCCGGCCGCCCTGGTGTGGGAGACGGGCCAGGTCCTGGCCTTCAACGGCGCCTGGGCCGAGGCCAACGGCGCCACCACCGCCCTGCCCCGCGGCAAGTCGGCCCAGGCCCTCTATATGGCCTTCGCCCAGGCGCGGCGGGGCGAGCCGGGCCACGCCATCGTCCAGATCGGGGCGCGCGAGTTCGAGGTGGTGATCGGCCGGGCCGGCCCCGACCGGTTTCTGATGCGGGCCGCGCCCGAGGCGGTCCTGCCGCTGGCCGCCGTTCCGGCCCAGGCCCAGGGGACGAACGGCGAGGCCCGCGCCATGGCCGCCGGCGCCCCGTTCGGCTCGGCCGTCATCGCGGGTTCGGACCTGTTCGCCGGCCGGGCGGAAGAGGCCAATGCGGCCCTGGCGATCCTGACCGGACCCAACGCCGCGCGCGACGCCGCCTTCGGCCATCTGTTCGATCCGACGGGCGTGGTCGAGGCGCGGGCCAAGCTGGCGGCCGGGTCGTCCGGCCCGATCGAACTGGTGGCGCGGGCCTATCCCGACAAGATGCTGCATCTGTATGTGGCGCCCGAGGGCGAGCGCCAACGCATCTGGCTGTTCGACGTCTCGGCCCAGAAGTCGATGGAGCTGCAGCTCAGCCAGGCCCAGAAGATGCAGGCCGTGGGCCAGCTGGCGGGCGGGGTGGCGCACGACTTCAACAATCTGCTGACGGCCATCCAGCTGCAGCTGTCGGGCCTGCTGGAACGGCACCCGGTCGGCGATCCCTCCTATGAGGGGCTGAACGAGATCCGCCAGACGGCCATCCGGGCGGCGGACCTGGTGAGGAAGCTGCTGGCCTTTTCGCGCAAGTCGACGGTGCGGCGCGAGCGGCTGGACCTGGGCGAGCTGGTGGGCGAGTTCGCCATACTGCTGCGCCGGCTGCTGCGCGAGGACGTGCGGCTGGAGACCGACTACGGTCGGGACCTGCCGATCGTTCTGGCCGACAAGAGCCAGCTGGAGACGGCGGTGATGAACCTGGCGGTCAACGCCCGCGACGCCATGCGCGGCGTGGTCGAACCCGGCGACGCCGTCGTGACCATCACCACCCGCCGCCTGACCGCCCAGCAGGCGCGCGAAATGGGCTGGGCCGCCGCCCCGACCGACGAGGTGGCCCTGATCGAGGTGTCCGACACCGGCCCCGGCGTGCCGCCCGAACTGGTGGACAAGATCTTCGAGCCCTTCTTCACCACCAAGGCGGTGAACGAGGGCACCGGCATGGGCCTGGCCACCGTCTACGGCATCGCCCAGCAGGCCGGGGGCCATATCTCGGTCAGCAATATCGAAGGCCCCCACGGCATGAGCATGGGCGCCGCCTTCCGCATCTTCCTGCCCGCCGCGGGCGAGGCGGAACTGGCCGAGGTGCAGCCGGTCGAGGTCAAGGTCAAGGCGCCGCGCGACCTGTCGGGCGCCGGGCGCATCCTGTTCGTCGAGGACGAGGACGCGGTGCGCGGCATCGCCGCCCGCCTGCTGCGCCAGCGCGGCTATGAGGTCATCGAGGCCGCCGACGGCGAGGAGGCCCTGATGCTGGCCGAGGAGCACGCCGGACAGATCGACATGATGATCTCCGACGTCATCATGCCCGGCCTGGACGGCCCGTCCCTGCTGAAGAAGGCGCGCAAATATCTGGGCGACGCCCCGGTCATGTTCATCTCGGGCTATGCCGAGAGCGATTTTTCGGACCTGTTGCAGGACGAGGCGGGGGTCTCCTTCCTGCCCAAGCCGCTGGACATCAAGACCCTGGCGGAGCGGGTCAAGCAGGAGCTGCACGCGGGCTGAGCCTTATCGGCTCGGAATCAGTTCAGGCGATCCGATCAGGCGGCGCGGCGGACGGCGGCGGGGGTCTTCACATAGAGACCCTGACGGCCGCTGACGGGGCGGAAGGCGACCGTCTCGCCTTCCAGCCGCTCATCCAGGCCCAGGAACAGACAGCCGTCGTCGACCAGGCGGCGCTCCAGCCCGTCCAGCAGCCGGGCGCGGCGCGACGGCTCCATATGGGTCAGGACGTTGCGGCAGAAGATGACGTCGAACCGCATCTCGTCCGTCGGCTCGTCCAGCAGATTGGCCCGGCCGAACCGGACGATCTCCGCCAGTTCGGGACGCACCCGCCAGTTCTCCTCGTCCGGTTCGAACCAGCGCAGCATGGCCCGCGCGTTCAGGCCGCGCTGAATCTCGAAACCGGTGTAGAGGCCCGCGCGGGCCTTATCGATCGCACGCTGCGACAGGTCGGTGGCGACGATCTCGGCCGCAGCGCCGGACGCCTTGGCCGCCATGGCGATGGACCAGGCCTCCTGCCCGGTGGAGCAGCCCGCCGACCAGAGGCTGACCCGCCCGCCGGGCCGCGCCTTGGCCAGGGCGGGCAGAAGCTCCTGTTCCAGGACGTCGAAGGGGGCGCGGTCGCGGCGGAACCAGGTTTCGGGGTTCAGCAGGGACTCGATCACCGCCCAGCCCAGGGAGGCGACCGGATGGGCCCACAGATTGGCCAGCAGGGCCTCGACATTGGCGTAGCCTTCGCGCCGCGCGATCGGCCCCAGCCGATGCTCGGCCAAATTCATGCGATCCCGCGTCAGCCTGTAGCCGGCGCGGGTGGCCAAGAGTCCCTGGAGCTTGTCGAAGTCCTGGGGAGTCATGCCGCGATCGCGCCGACCTCCGTCAGCTTGGATTGAAGGATCTCGCCGTCGAACGGCTTCATCACATAGTCATCGGCGCCGGCCGCAAGAGCCTCCGCGATGCGTTCGGGCCGGGTTTCGATGGTGCAGAACAGCACCTTGGGCCGTCCGCCCTCGGGCAGGGCGCGCAGACGCCGCAGAAAGGTCAGCCCGTCCATCACCGGCATGTTCCAATCGACCAGGATCATGTCGGGCATGACGCCGGTGCAGTAGGACAGGGCCTCGGCCCCGTCCGCCGCCTCATCCACCTCATAGCCGAAGCCTTCGACGATCCGACGCGCCACCTTGCGGATGATGCGGCTGTCGTCGACGATCAGGCAGGTTTTGAAGTTCAAGGCGGGCTCCCAGGCGGAGACGGTCGGCCGATGTGCGTCGCTCAATATGGCAGATCGCCAGTTAACGAGTCGTTGGGAAACGCCTCCAGGGCGACCTAGTGGGGCATGCGCGCGACCAGGGCGATCCGCTCTTCCTGCACCGCCACGCGCAGGGTTCCGCCCGCCTCCTTGACCGTCAGCCACAGCCAATAGGGCTGAATCCATTGGCCCGCCAGACCCTCGGTCAGGCGCCGGCCGGTCAGGCCGACGACGGCCTCGGGCTTCAGCCGGGCCCGGGCGCCCTCGGCGAACCCTTCAAGGAAGAGGGCGCCCTGTGCGACCCGCGACTGGATCACCGCATTGCCGCCCAGGGGCAGAGCCCCGACCGTCAGATAGGCCAGGTTGGTGAGAGCCCGCGCCTGGGGCTTGGAGAACTCCTGCGCCTCGATTCGCCAGTCCAGAGAGGCGCGACCGCCCGCCGTCATGCCGACCACCAGATCGCGCAGTTCGCGCGTGGTGAACCGTTCGCTGCTGGTCGCCGCACCGAAGGCCACCCGGGCGAAATGGACCAGGGCCACCATCTTGTTGGCGCTCTGTTCGATCAGGGCCAGGGCGTCGTCGCGCATGTCCTGGGCCGAGGGGTCCTTCATCAGGTCCAGGCCCGAGACGATCGCGCCCGACGGGCTGATGAAGTCGTGGCACAGTTTGGCGGCCACATAGGTCGCCAGCTCCGTCCCCTCGAACGGCAGGTCCAGGGCGGGCGGGGCGTCGTTTTCGGCGTCGGTCGGGATCATTGAGCCTGCATACTCTCGTCGGCGTTCAGGTCACAGTCAGGAGGCGCAAGAGAAGCTGACGTGATTTGCCGGTTCATGGAACCGGCTCAATGGTCTATCGAGCCCGCAATGACGACCTCCCCCTCCCCCGCGACACCCGACAAGACCCTTTCGCGCGATCTGGCCTCCGGCGCCCTGGCCCTGGCGATCGCCGAGATCGCCGAAGACGCCGCCCGCCTGATCCTGCCCTATTGGCGCAGCGACACCGCCGTCGAGACCAAGTCCGACGACAGCCCCGTGACCCAGGCCGACCGCGCCGCCGAGGCCCTGATCCTGGAACGACTGGCCGCCCTCTATCCCGGCGTCCAGACGGTGGCGGAAGAGGCCGTCGCCGAAAGCGGCGCCCCGGCCCAAGCCGAGGACTGGTTCTGGCTGATCGATCCGCTGGACGGCACCAAGGGGTTCGTGCGCGGCGGCGAAGCCTTCACCGTCAACATCGCCCTGATCCACGCCGGACGTCCGGTCGCGGGGGTGGTCACGGCGCCCGCGACGGCGACCACCTGGCGCACCGATGCGCCGGGCCAGGGCGCCTTTCGCCGTCAGTTCGGCGAACAGCAGGAGGGCGAGGCCCATTCCGGCGCCGAATGGCGGCCGATCAAGGTGCGCGACCGGCCGGCCGAGGGGATGGCCCTGTTGAGCCACAGCGTCACCGACGAGGAGGCCGCGCGTTTGGCCGCCCGGCACGGCTGCACCCGCTGGCAGGGCACGGACTCCTCGCTGAAGTTCTGCCTGATCGCCGAGGGCCGGTTCGACGCCTATCCGCGCTCGGGTCCGACCTCGGAGTGGGACACCGCAGCCGGTCAGGCCGTGCTGGAGGCCGCCGGAGGGCGCGTCCTGGCCGACGACGGCCAGCCCCTGTCCTACGGCAAGCCCCGCTTCCTGAACGGCCCCTTCGTCGCGATGGGCGGCTGAGGCTTCAAACGCCCGACTGCAACAGCAGCAGGCCCGCGCGTTCGGCCAGGGCGGGGACGCCCATTTCGCGGGCCGTCAGGACGGCCTCGTTCAGGATCAGGTTCAGGCGGCGCGGTTCTGGGCCGCCAAGGCGCCGACGCGCCAGGGCCACACCGGCCAGGCTGATCTGGTCGGCCGCCCAATCGAGCGGGGCGGCGGCGGCCAGGCGATGACGCAGCCGATCCTCCAGCACGTCCAGGCCGGCGCGGTCTTCCATGGCTTCGACCAGGGCGATCTCGCGCGCCAGCCGCCGCTCGCGGACCAGGGCGCCGATGATCAGCCCCTGGCCCTGGGTGAGGATTTCGGCCTGGTTCAGCACCATCAGCGGCAGGGCGTCGCCGCCGGAGCGCAGAACCTGGATCGCCGCCCAGTCCAGAGGGCTGTGATCGGGGGTGAACTGGTCGGCGGCGGCTTCAAACATGGAGCGGCCCTGGTCCTGGGCCTCGGCGTGGTCGGCCAGGGTCGCCAGGGCGGACAGGCCGGCGCCGCACATGGCCAGGGCGCGGGCCCGGGTCAGGGGACGGTGATCGGGCGAGGCGCCCTCGACCAATATGCCCAGGTCGCGCCCGGCGTGGTCCAGCAGGCGGGGGTCGCGCTGAATCACCCCGGCCTCGAGCGCGAAGGCGGCCTGATCCAGACGAAGGTCCACATCCTCGCCGGACAGGTCGTGCTGGGCCGCATCCATCAGGGCGGCGGCGTCCATCAGCGCCTTCGCATCGCCGGACAGGCGGGCCTTGCGGGCCTTCAGCCGGGCGTGGGTCGCCGCCAGGTCGGCGGCCGTCTTGGATCGGCGCGGACGCCCCGCCCCCGCCACAAGGGCCAGGGCGCGGTCCAGATGAGCCGGATCGCCGCACAGGTCGAAGCGCAGCATCAACCCTTGCGCCTTGGCGCCGGCGGCGCGGGCGGCCTGGTCGTCGCCCTGGGCGTTGCGGATCAGGCTGTCGGCGCAACGGTCGGCGCGGGTCAGGCTGTCGGCCGCCCCGCTGCGGCGGGCGTGCTCGCGCCACAGGGCGGCGGCGCGGACTTCGGTGTCGAAGGGGCGGGCGCAGGAGACGCGGCCCGCGTCGGTGGCCTCGCGCCGGGCCTCGGCGGCCAGGAGATCGACTCCGATCAGTTCGACCCAGCCCAGATCCTCGCTCTCACGAGCCTGGGCGAAGAGTTTGCGAAGATCACGACCGAACTCGAACATAGGATTGAACGCCTTAAAATCCCGGATCGGGACGAAAGACGTCCCTTGCCGTCGGTCTCCTGCAAACGCAGCGCCGCCACGAACGTTCAGCCGCGCCCCAAGCCGACATTTCGGCCTCAGTTCAGGTTCGGCGTCTTGCGCCGACACCTCTGCAGGGCGGCGCGGGCGGCGGGGGCGTCGGCGCTGAGCTGGCGCACCGCCTCGATACGGGCGCGGGTCTGATCCGCCTCGGCGGCGCGGGCGGGCTTGCCGGCGGCCGTCGCCGCCTGCATGGCCGCCAGCGACCAGAAAAGGGCCGCGTCATAGAGGCTGCGGCCCTCGGCGCTTTCTCCGCCCTCCAGCTCGGACGCCGCCTGGGTCAGGCCGGCGCAACGCACCGATTCCTCATAGGAGACCAGACCCGCAGCGGGCGCCTGTTGCAGCATCAGGCCGGCGATGGTCAGCGAGACCCACATCGAATGCTCCAAGACCTTTCCGATAGAGACGGTTCCGAAGGGACGGCCCCGAACGTCGGCCCTATCAGATCATGTTCATGCGGCGGCGAGAAGGTCGAACTGCGCCCCATTTACACCCCTTTGCGATTAACTGACGCGAAGGGCGAAACCCTGTATGCTGCCGTGCAGCAAGAGGCCCGCCGACGCCGGTCGCGGCGCGGCCCAACGGATGGTCATGCTCTACGCCCTTCATGAACTCGCCTATCAGTCGGCCCTGCCCTGGCGCTTCGGTGCCCAGATGGCGCGCCGGTTCTGGAGCTCGCCGTTGAATCCGGCGGCGGACACGGCCCTGGCCCGCACCGCCTACGCCTCGGCCGAACTGTTCGAGAGCGTCACCCGCCGCTACGGCAAGCCCGACTGGCGGCTGGAGACCCTCGAGATCGGCGGCAAGCCGGTCCGCACGGTCGAACAGGTCATCTGGCAGAGCCCCTGGTGCCGCCTGGTCCGCTTCGGCCGCAACATCGGCGATCTGAAGCGCGCCAAAAAACCCGCGTCCGGTCCCGCCGTCCTGATCGTCGCCCCCCTGTCCGGCCATTACGCCACCCTGCTGCGCGGCACGGTCGAGGCCTTTCTGCAGGACCACGACGTCTATGTGACCGACTGGATCAACGCCCGCCAGGTTCCGGTGCTGGAGGGGCGGTTCGACTTCTTCGACTATATCGACCATGTCCGGCGCATGCTGGCCGAGATCGGCGGCCGGCCCCACGTCGTCGGGGTCTGCCAGCCCGGCCCGCCCGTCATGGCGGCCTGTGCGATCATGGCCGAGGACGGCGACGAGAACCGCCCCGCCTCGATGACCTTCATGGGTTCGCCCATCGACGCCCGCCTGTCGCCGACCGTGACCAACCAGCTGGCGGAGGAGAAGCCCTTCACCTGGTTCAAGTCGAACATGATCCACACCGTGCCCCTGCCCTATCCGGGGTTCGGACGGCGGGTCTATCCGGGCTTTGTCCAGCTCTACAGCTTCATGTCGATGAACCAGGAGCGTCACCGCGACGCCCACTGGGACTATTTCACCAGCCTGATCGCCGGCGACGGCGACGGGGTGGAGAAGCACGAGGAATTCTACGACGAATATCTGTCGGTCCTGGACCTGACGGAGGAGTTCTACCTCCAGACCATCGACATCGTCTTCCAGCAGCATCTGCTGGCGCGCGGCCTGTTGGAGCATCGCGGGCGCAGGGTCGATCTGAGCAAGATCGCCGACATCGGCCTGATGACGGTCGAGGGGGAGAAGGACGACATTTCCGGCGTCGGCCAGACCCAGGCGGCGCACGGCCTGTGCCCGAACATCCCCGAGGATCAGAGGGTGCTGTACGTCCAGCCCGGCGTGGGCCATTACGGGGTCTTCAACGGTCGTCGTTTCCGCGAGGAGATCTATCCCCGCGTCCGCGACTTCATCGCCCGGAACGAGGCCCGACTTGGCGTATCGCAACGGTCAGCGGCTGCCGCTTGACGAAGACCGGCCCGAACCCGGTTCGGGTCCGACGCTGAGACTGTCGGTCAATCCGCGCGCGCGGCGGCTGTCGGTGCGGATCGACGCCCGGGCCGGCGAGGCGGTGGTGATCGCCCCGACCGAGCGCGGCCTGGCCCAGGCGGTCGCCTTCGCCCGTTCGAAAAGCGTCTGGATCGCAGAACGGCTGGCGGTGCGGCCCAGAAGCCGGCCGTTGCAGCCGGGCCAGGTCATCGCCCTGCGCGGCCGGCCCGTGCGGCTGGAGGCGACGCCGGGCGCCGGGGCGGCGCGGCTGGTCGAGGAGGGAACGGTCATCCGCTCCGGCGGCGAGGGCGAGGCCTACGCCCGTCGGGTCGAGAATCTGCTGAAGCGCGAGGCGCGCGCCACCCTGGTCGGACGCACCGAACACCATCTGCGGACCCTGGGCCAGAAGCCGGTCCAGGTGTCGATCGCCGACACCCGCTCCCGCTGGGGCTCGTGCAGCCCGCACAACCGCACCATCCGCTATTCCTGGCGGGTGATCATGGCCCCGCCCCCGGTCATCGACTACCTCGCCGCCCACGAGGTCGCCCACCTGGTCCACGCCGACCACAGCCCGGCCTACTGGTCGGTGGTCGAGCGGCTGGTCGGGGACCACAGGCCCTGGCGCAAATGGCTGAAGGACTACGGCGCGGCGCTACACGCCGTGGGGCGGTAGGCCCCCTCCACCACCGTGCAAAGAGGCGCGGCGGTCCCCCTCCCCCTGCGGGGGAGGAATGCGAATGGTGACGACTGCGATCCTCCCCCTCTGGGGGAGGTGTCGGCGCAGCCGACGGAGGGGGAGGGATCAGAAGAACAGCGGGTCGCTGCGTTTTTCGGCCGGTTGGCGGCCTTCCGGCTGCTGGTCCGGCGGATCGCGCGGCGTCGGCTGGGCCTTGGGCCGGTCCAGCGGCTGTTTCGGGTCCGACGGCGCGGCGGACTCCGGCGGTTCGGCATAGGGGTCGCCCTCGGCCGCCGGGTCGGTCGGCTGGATCGGCAGACCGTCCTCGCCGATGCCCGACATCAGGTCGCCGATCGGGTCCGGCGCGACCCAGCCCTCGGGCATGGGCGGGCCGTCGGGGATGCGCGGCGCATTCAGGCGCGGCAGGGCCGCCTCCATGAAGCCCTTCCAGATGGCGGCGGGCGAGGAGCCGCCGGTCACGCCGCGCATGGCGGTGTTGTCGTCCTTGCCCACCCAGACGGCGGTGACGAAGCCGCCGGTGTAGCCGACGAACCAGGCGTCCTTATAGTCGGAGGTGGTGCCGGTCTTGCCCGCCAGGTCGCGCCCAGGGATGGCCGCGCTGCGCCCGGTGCCCGAGGTCATGACCCCGCGCAGCATCTGGTTCATGTAATAGAGGGGCGGATTGTTGATGGCCTGGCCGCTCTGGCCGGTTGCGCGCTGATAGATGACCCGGCCCTGGGGCGTGCGGATGCGGCTGATGCCGTAGGCCTCGACCCGGCGGCCGCCGTTGGCGAAGGCGTCATAGGCGGTGGCCATCTCCAGCGGCGAGACCTCGACGGCGCCCAGAGCCATGGCCGGCTCCAGACCGATCCGGCTTTCGATGCCCAGGCGCCGCGCGGCCCGGGCGACGCTGTCGCGGCCGATCTGGTCGGCGACGGAGGCCGCCACCGTATTGATCGACTGGGCCACCGCCTGGGACAGGGGCATGGGGCCGGCGAAGGTGTTGGAATAGTTCTTCGGCGACCAGTTGCCGATGGTGACCGGCTGATCGACCACCGGGGTCTGGGGCGTATAGCCGGCCTCGACCGCCGCCAGGTAGACGAAGGGTTTGAAGGCCGAACCCGCCTGACGCCGCGCCTCGACGGCGCGGTTGAACTGGCTGTCGGCATAGGAGCCGCCGCCGATCATGGCCCGCACCCGGCCGTCGCCGTCCAGGGCCACCAGGGCCGCCTGCTGCACCCCCTTGCCCTCGTCGCGGTCCAGAATGCGGCGCACAGAGCGTTCGGCCGCCGTCTGCAGGGTCAGGTCCAGGGTGGTTTCGACCACCAGATCCTCGGTCGGTTCGCCGACCAGACCCCGGATCGACTGGTCCAGCCAGTCGATGAAATACTGGGCGTGCTGGGTGGCCAGGGTGCGCGACACGATGATGGGCTGGGTCACGGCCTGTTCGCGCTGGGCGGCGGTGATGACCCCGGCCTCCTCCATCTCGTTCAGCACGACGGTGGCGCGGTTGGCGGCCCGCTCGCTCTCTGACACCGGCGAATAGCGCGAGGGCGCCTTCAGCAGGCCGGCCAGAAGCGCGGCCTCGCCGACCGTCAGATCCTTGGCCGACTTGTCGAAATAGCGTTGCGACGCCGCCTCGATCCCATAGGCGCCGGCGCCGAAATAGACCCGGTTCAGATAGAGGGCCAGGATCTCCTTCTTGGAGAATTTCATCTCCAGCCAGACCGCCAGCATCAGTTCCTGCACCTTGCGGCGCAGGTTCTGGTCCGGCGTCAGGAACAGGTTCTTGGCCAGCTGCTGGGTCAGGGTGGAGCCGCCCTGGACCACCCGGCCGGCGCGCATATTGGTGGCCATGGCCCGCATCATGCCGATGGGGTCGAAGCCGGGGTGGTGATAGAAGCGCCGGTCCTCGATGGCGATGAAGGCGGCCGGCACATAGTCGGGCAGGGCGTCCAGATCCGCAGGCGGCGCCATCTGGGTGCCGCGCGTCGCGATCAGAGCGCCGTTGCGGTCCAGATAGGTAATCGAGGGCTGGCGATCGACATTGTACAGGGTCGAGGTGTCGGGCAGGCCGCGCGCAAACACCGCGAAGAAGACCACCAGGAAGATCAGCCCCCAGACGGCCAGCACCGCGCCCCAGTAGAGCGCCTTCTGCAACGGCGTTCGGGCCGGCCTGTCGCCGCCCTGTTGTCCGCCCCCGAACCCTGGACCCGCCATGACTTTCCTTCAGATGCCGCGCTGAGGCGGATTAGCTCATACCGACGTGTACCGCGTATGAACCGCCGCCGAAACGGCCCCGCTCACTTCACGCCAGCGTGAGCGGCTATTTCGCCGAAAGAATGGCGCGGCGGGCCAGCCAGACGCCGGTCTCGGCCCCGTCGGCTTCCATTGAGAGACCGGCCTCCGCCAGCAGGGCGCGATAGGCGGCGGGATCCAGACTGCCGTGATACAGGGGTTCGCCGCGCCATTCGCCGATGGTCTCGCCATGGGCGGGACCGCTGGTGAACATCAGCCGCCCGCCGGGCCCCACCTGGTTCGCCAGGCCGGGCAGGACGCGCATCTGAGCCTCGGGCGTCAGGTGAAACAGGCTGTGCCAGGCCAGGACGCCGTCGAACAGGTCGTCCGGCGGCGGATTCCGCATGTCGGCGATCTCCCAGACGCCGGCCGGCAGGGTGTGGCGCGCATGGGCGATCAGAGCCGGCGAGGAATCCCGCCCCACGACCCTGAACCCCCGCGCCAGCAGGGCCGCGCCCATCGGCCAGCCCGAGCCGCATCCGACGTCGAGAAGGCGGGCGTTCGACGGCAGGTCGGCGACGAACCGGTCCAGCCATTCGGGCTCGTTCGGACCGTTCGGTCCCGTATAGAGGGACGGGCCGCGGTCGGCGATCCAGCCCTCGGCGCCATCCTGATAGAGACCGACCACTCGGTCCGCCGCCGGATGGCTCATCGCGCCAGGAAGGCGTCCAGCTCGCCGTAGAAGGCCTGGGGCTGGTCGAACATGATGAAGTGGGCGCTGTCGTCGATCCGCTTCAGGGTCACGCCCGGCAGACCGGCGTAGGACATCTGGTAGACGGCGTCGGTGATCTGGGGCGTCATGCGCGGGTCGTTGAACTTGACGTACAGCACCTCGGTCGGGGCGGTGATCTTCGCCAGTTCGGGCCGCAGATCGGTCGCCACCAGTTCGCGGAAGGCGGCGGCCGAGACCTTTTGATCGCTGGTCCGCATGTCTTCCAGCGCCTGTTCGCGGCGGCTTTCGGTATTGATCATGCCGTTGATGGAGGCGGTCGCCTGGGCGACATAGGCCTCGCGCGGGCTGTTCGCCTGGGCGGCCCAGATCTGGTCCGCCACTGGTTTGACGCTGTCGGCCGTGGTTCCGGGCGGGCCGAACATGGCGCCCATGAAGGGGATCATGTCCACCACCATCAGGCGGCCGACGCTGTCGGGATGGCGGGCGGCCAGCATCAGGCCGATGGTCCCGCCCATCGAATGGCCGACGACGGCGGGCTTGGGGAGATTGTTCTCGCGGATATAGCGGGCGATTTCGTCAGCGACCGGTGCGGCGACGGGGGTCGGGGCGTCCCCGGTCTGGGCGTTGCCTTCGGCCGGGGCGCCGGCGAAGCCCTGGACATGGATGCGGTGAACGCGCCAGCCGACGCCGTCCTGGGCCGTCAGGTGATCCACCGTCCCCTGCCAGATTTCCGGCGAAGAGCTGAGGCCGGGGATCAGGATGATGTCGCGGCCGTCCATGTCTCCGTCGATGCGGACGTGGATGCGGTCGGAGGCGAAGTCCGCATGGTGGTGACCGTGCGCCGAGCCGTGCTCGGAATGGGTCCCGTGGCTGTTCTGGGCTTCGGCCTGGGCCTGAACCGTGGTGGCGGCGAAAAGGGCCGCAGCGAAACTCAAGGCGCGAAACATGGCGAAACTCCCCTGTGAAGCCATCCTTATGACGTCTTCACTTTGCATTGTAAAGTTCTCTGAGGACTTCGTGAGGACAGACCCCGCATCCCTCTGTTATGAGGCGCGCATGAAGCCCGCAGACGCCGCTCCCGTCCAGCCCCCTCAAGCCGAAGCCGCCCCGTCCAAGAGCGGCGCCCAGCCGTTCGGCAAGGGATTCGTCGCCGACGCCTGGTATTTCGTCGCCCTGTCGCGCGACGTCGCCCCGGCCGGGCTGAAACGCTATGAGATCATGGGCGAACCCGTCCTGATCGGCCGCACCCGCGCGGGGGCCGTCTATGGGATGCGCGACATCTGCCCCCACCGCGCCGCCCCCCTGTCGGCCGGGAAGCTGGTGGAGAAGCCCGGCGAGGGCGAGACGATCGAATGCCCCTATCACGGCTGGCGCTTCCGGCCCGACGGGGTCTGCGCCGCCATTCCGTCCCTGGTCGAGGATCAGGCGTTCGAGGCGAACCGCATCAAGGTGCGGTCCTATCCGGTGCGCGAGAGCCAAGGCATGGTCTTCGTCTGGATGGCCTCGGACGCCCGCAATCCGTCAGAACCGGACCATGAGCCCCCCGTCTTCCCCGGCGTCGTCGGATCCGGCCCGAAACTGGTCGAATGGATGGAGTTCGACAGCCATATCGACCACGCCGTCGTCGGCCTGATGGACCCGGCCCACGGCCCCTATGTCCACCAGCAATGGTGGTGGCGGTCCGAACATTCGATGCACGAAAAGGCCAAGGCCTTCGCACCCGTCGATTTCGGCTGGGCCATGGTGCGCCACGCCCCCTCGTCGAACAGCCGCCTCTACAAGATCCTGGGCGGCGCCCCTGCGACCGAGATCACCTTCCGCCTGCCCGGCTATCGCTGGGAGCATATCCAGGTGGGCGAGAAACAGGTCCTGGCCCTGACCTGCCTGACCCCGATCAGCGACACCAAGACCCGCATCACCCAGATCTTCTGGTCCGACCACTGGGTCTTCGACCTGGCCAAGCCCTTCCTGCGGATGGGGGTGGTCGCCTTCCTGAAACAGGACGGCGGCATGGTGAACCTGCAAAACGAGGGCCTGCGCTACGACCCCGCCCTGATCTGGATCGACGACGCCGACAAACAGGCCAAATGGTACCAGCAGCTCAAGCGCGAATGGACCAGGAGCCGCGCCGAAGGGCGGCCTTTCGCCAACCCGATCCAGTCCACGACCCTGAGGTGGAAGAGCTGACACAAAACGACCCTCTCCCGCTTGCGGGAGAGGTGGCCCGGCGTCCGCGCAGCGGACCAGGGTCGGAGAGGGAAGTCTTGCTTAAAGCAAGAAGACTTCCCCCATCGTCAGCCGTCTCGCTCTGCTCGACGAGCTGACACTTCCCCCGCGAGCGGGGGAAGGTCCGGATTACACCCTCAGCCCATGCTCCCCGGCCAGGTCCGCCAGTTTCACCATCGGGCGCGGGCCCCAGTGGGCGATGACTTCGGAGGCGGCCAGGGAGCCCAGCTTGCCGGCCTCCTCCAGCGACAGACCGCGCGCCAGGCCCAGGAGGAAGCCGGCCGCGTACTGGTCGCCGGCGCCGGTGGTGTCGATCACCTTGGCGACCGGATAGGCGGCGACCGCGACGCGCTCCTCGCCCTTGATCACGACCGAGCCGTGTTCGCCGCGCGTCACGGCGGCGACCTCGACGAGGGCGGCCAGTTTCGCCGCAGCGGCGTCGAAATCATCGGTTTCGAACAGGGCGCCCAGTTCGGCCTCATTGGCCAGGACGATGTCGGCCGACTGTTCGATGAAGCTCAGCAGTTCGGCGCGCCAGCGGGCGACGACGAAGGTGTCCGACAGGGTGATGGCCACCTTGCGGCCGGCCTTGTGCGCGGCGGCGGCGGCGCGTTCGAAGGCGGCGCGCGCCGGGGCCGGGTCGAACAGATAGCCTTCCAGATAGACGATCTGGCTGGCGCCGATCAGGGCCTCGTCGATGTCGTCGGCGAACAGCTGATTGGCGGCGCCCAGGAAGGTCGCCATGGTCCGCGCCCCATCGGGCAGGACGTTGATCAGGCAGCGGCCGGTGCCGAAACCCTGGTCGGCCCCGCCGGTCAGGACCGGGGTGTCGAAATGGACGCCGGCGGCGCGGATGTCGTGGGTGAAGACCTGACCCAGGACGTCGTCGGCCACCTTGCCGATATAGGCCGCCCGGCCGCCGAAGGAGCCGACGCCCGCCACGGTGTTGCCGGCCGATCCGCCAGAGGCCTCGACGCCCGGCGCCATGGCGTCATACAGGGCGGCGCTGCGTTCGGCGTCGACCAGCTGCATCGAGTTGGGGGCCAGGTCCTGGGCCGTCAGAAAGGCGGCGTCGCAGGGGCTGAGCACGTCGACGATGGCGTTGCCGACGGCGCAGACGTCATATTGGGCGGTGTTCTGGGTCATGGGCGCGCCTTAGCGGTTGAAGACCGGCACGTCACCCGAAAACCTATAAGGAAGCCCTTATATGTATCGGCCGGTTGCGATAGGCAGGGCGGATGATCCGGATCGCCGTCCTGACCCCTGACCCCGCCGACAAATCCTACATCGGCCGCTGGCCCGAGGTGCTGGCGCGTCTGAAGACGACGCTGGAAGGGACCGGCGCCGCCGTCCTGCCCACGCCCTGGACCGACCATGTCGAGGACGCCTCGGGGCTGGAGGGCCACGAGCTGATCCTGCCGGTCATCGCCTGGGGCTACCACCGCGACCACGCCCGCTGGCTGAAGGCCTGCGCGACCTGGGCGACGGCCGGCCTGCCGCTCGCCAATCCGGCCTCGGTCCTGGGCTGGAACTCGGACAAGACCTATCTGGCCCGGCTGGCGGACAAGGGCGTGCCCATTCCCCCGACCCGGTGGAGCGACGGCGTGACCCAGGCCCAGGTTGAGGCCGTTTTCGCCGAGACCGGCGCCCCCGTGCTGATCGTCAAACCGACCGTCTCGGCCGGCGCCTTTCGCACCCTGCGTCTGACGCCGGACCAGACCCTGGCCGAGGCGCCGGAAGGTCCGGCCATGATCCAGCCCTATCTGAAGTCGATCGAGACCGAGGGAGAGACCTCCCTGCTCTTCTTCGGCGGCCGGTTCAGCCATGCAGTCAACAAGCGGCCGGTCCCCGGCGACTTCCGCATCCAGATCCAGTTCGGCGGCCTCTACACGACCGTGACGCCCGACGCGGCCGCATTCGCCCTGGCCGAACAGGTGCTGGCGGCGGTCGAGGAGCCCCTGCTCTACGCCCGCATCGACCTGGCGCGCGACGACGCCGGCGCCTGGGTGCTGATGGAGGCCGAGCTGATCGAGCCCGACTTCTATCTGGACCATGACTCGGCGAACGGCGCCGGATTCGCCGAAGCGGTTCGAAACCGCCTTTAGAAGGCTTGCCACTCGCCTGCCGCAGCGACCAGACGCGGGCGAGGGCGCAGGGTCTCGGCGGCGAAGGCTTCGATCCGGGCCTGGGCTTGGCGGATCGGCGCGGGTGCCGCCTCGCCTTGCCCCTCGGACAGTCGGAACCGGCCGACCAGTTCGGCCAGGTCGGTCGCCTCGCGGTCGAGGCTCAGGCTGGCGGCCGTCGATTCCTCGACCATCGCAGCATTTTGCTGAGTGACCTGGTCCATGTCATTGACGGCGTTGTTGACCTCGGCCAGGGCCACGGCCTGTTCCTGGGTCGAGGCGCGGATTTCGGCCATCAGGTGCGTGACGTCGTGGATGCGCGTGGCGATGCCCGAAAGCGCCTCGCCCGATTCCCGCACCAGTTTGACGCCGGACTCGACCTGAGCGCTGGAGGTGGAGATCAAGGCCTTGATCTCGCGGGCCGAGTCGGCGGACCGCTGGGCCAGGGCGCGGACCTCGGAGGCCACGACCGCAAAGCCGCGACCAGCCTCGCCCGCCCGGGCCGCCTCGACCCCGGCATTGAGCGCCAAAAGATTGGTCTGGAAGGCGATCTCGTCGATGACGCCGATGATCTGGCCGATCTGGGCGGAGGAGGCCTCGATCTGCTCCATGGCGGAAACGGCGCGCTGAACCACTGCTCCGCCGGTCTCGGCCTGGGTGCGGGTCTGGCCCACGACCGCATCGGCGGACTGGGCGTTCTCGGCTGTCCGGCGCACGGTGGCGGTGATCTGGTCCAGGGCGGCGGCGGTCTCTTCCAGTCCGGCGGCCTGACGCTCGGTGCGGCGCGACAGGTCTTCGGCGGCGCTGCTGATCTCATTGGCGCCGGACTGCATGGAGGCCGCATTGACGCGAATGACCGCCACCGCCTGATCCAGGGCGGCGATCGCTCGATTGAAGTCTTCGCGCAGAACCGCATAGTCGCCGGGGAAGGCGTCGGTGATCCTGTAGGACAGATCGCCGGCCGCCAGGGCGGACAGGGCGCGCCCGGTCGATTGGACCACCGAGGCCTGAACCTGGGCGGCGAGACGGTCCGCCTCCAGACGCCGCTCGCGCTCGGCCTCGACGGCTGTGATGTCGGTGGCGAACTTGACCACCTTGCACGGCTTTCCGTCGATGTCGAAGATCGGATTGTAGCTGGCCTCGATGACCACGCGCGCGCCGTTCTTGGCGTAGCGGACGAACTTGTCGGCGATGAATTCGCCCGCATTCAGCCGGCGCCACAGGTCGGCGTAGGCGGGCGTATTGGCGTCTTGCGGATCGACGAAGATGCGGTGGTGGGCGCCCTGCACCTCGTCCAGGCGGTAGCCCATCACGGATAAGAAGTTCTCGTTCGCCTCCAGGATCGTCCCGTCCAGGGCGAATTCGATGACCGCCTGCGACCGCTTCAGCGCCGCGACCATGCCGGTCAGTTCCTGAAGCTCTTGTTGCTGGCGACGCTTCTGCGCTGTGCCGAACATTCCACACTCCTGTGTCTTCGTCGGAGGGTTATCGGCGAGATTGCCTAATGATTGATTATATCACGTTTGATATTTTTGATTTTTTCAGGTTTTGTGCTTAACAACCTGTGTTTGGGTGCAAACTCGCGCCCCCTGGCGGCTCGAGGAGGGCGAAATGGCGAAGGCGCAGATTGGTTCCGACGGGTTCCGCGATCTGGAGATCGACGCCCAGCTGTGCCTGGCGCTTCAGACCGGAGCCAGTCTGGTGACGCGCATCTATCGACGTCTGCTCGACCCCCTGGGTCTGACCCACCCCCAATATCTGATCCTGCTGGCCCTGTGGGAGAGCGGGCGTCCCCTGACCATGGGCGAGATTGGTCGGCGCACGCACATGGAGACAGGCGCCCTGACGCCTCAGGTCAAGCGGATGGAGGCGTCCGGCCTTCTGACCCGGCGACGCGACGCCGAGGACGAGCGTCGGGTCTGGGTCGAGCCCACCGAAGCGGGCTGGTCCCTGCGTGAGAAGGTGCTGGGCGTGCGGCGCCAGGTGGTGGAGCGCCTCCCCTTGTCCGGCGCCCAGATCGCCGAACTGCGCGCCATCCTGCAGACGATGAATGCGGATATGGAAGCCGCAGAGGCGGCGAACGCCGCCTGAAGCCCCTCAGGGCGCCGCCTCGCCCAGAGCCGCCAGCCCCGCCCGCGACGGACACAGGTCGGCGATGACGCAGGCCAGGCATTTGGGCCTGCGCGCCGTGCAGGTGTAGCGCCCGTGCAGGATCAACCAATGGTGGGCCTTGGGCAGCCACTGCTCCGGCACGACCTTGAACAGCTGAGCCTCCACCTTGTCCGGCGTAGAGGCGTTGGCCAGCCCCAGCCGATGCGAGACGCGGAAGACATGGGTGTCCACGGCGATGGCGGCCTCGATCCCCAGTTCGTTCAGCACGACCGAGGCGGTCTTTCGACCCACACCGGGCAGGGCCTGAAGGTCTGCCCGGTTCAGCGGAACCTCGCCGCCGTGTTGCTCCAGCACGATCCGGCTCAGGGCGATGACGTTCCGCGCCTTGCCGCGATAGAGGCCGATGGAGGCGATGTAGGGAACCAGTCCCTCCTCCCCCAGGGCCAGCATCTTTTCCGGCGTGTCCGCGACCTGGAACAGCCGGTCAGTGGCCTTGTTGACCGCGACGTCTGTGGTCTGGGCCGACAGGGCCACGGCGACGACCAGGGTGAAGGGGTTGGAGAAGTTCAGCTCGGTCTTCGGCTCGGGCATGATCCCGGACAGCCGCTCGAAAATGGTCTCGACCCGGTCCTCGTCCGGGGGCCAGCGCAGCACCGGAACCGAGGCGCCGGTCATAACCGCCGGCCGTTTCGGAACGGCCGTCTTGGCCTTGGCGGCGGGTTTTCGGGCCTTGGTCGGCGTCATGCCTCGCTGTCGCCGTCGTCGCGGCGCGGGTCAAGACCCAGGCTCGTCAGGGCGGCGTCCGCCGCCCGCTCACCCTCCATCCAGGCGCCGTGGGCCGTGCCGTAATAGACCGGCGCCGTCGCCTCGCCCGCCAGGAAGATGCGGTCCTCGACCGCGATCCGCAGCTTCGCCCGGTCCCCCGCATGGCCCGGCAGGGCATGGGAATAGGCGCCGCGCGACCAAGGATCGACGCCCCAGTTCGACACCGCCGCAGCCTCCAGCCGCCGCCTCATGTTGGACCCCAGGGCCGCGACCAGTTCGGACACGGCGAAGTCGACCAGGGCGGCGGGCCCCTGCGCCTCCAGCCCCCAGGCCAGGTCGGCGCCGAAATAGGCTTCTATCATCGGCCGTCCGAACGGTCGCAGATGATAGCCGCCGGTCTCGGCCGTGTCGGTCCGCGTCCACAGCTGGGTGTCGGGCTGGAAGTCGCCCGCACCCCGCACCGTCATATGCACCTTGGACGCCAGGCCCAGGGGCACGCCCGCCGTCGCCTCCAGCCAGGCGGGAACCGGCGGATCGATCCGCACAGCCTCGCTGGCGATCAGGCTGTTGGGGACCGTCAGGATCACGGCCCGCGCCGTCAGCTCGCCCCGGCTGGTCTCCAGCCGCAAAAGGGGGCCGGAGCGGTCGATGCGCCGCACGGCGCAGTCGCGCACCACGGCGTCCGACACGGCCTCGCCCAGACGGGCGATCAGCCGGCCATAGCCCTCGCGCACCCGCCAGTTCACCCCGGTGTCGCCATAGGCGTCATAGTCCAGGCTGGACACCTCGGCGAACCGCGCCCCGTTCAGGGCGCCCGAGATGGCGTCCATCCGGGCGTTCCAGCGGCAGTCGGGATCGAAGAAGTCAGAGGCTGGCCGGTCTTCACCCCGCGCCGCCGCTTCGCTCAGGCGCTGATCGAAGGCGGCGAAGGCCTCGCCGAACTCGGCCAGTTCGGCGCGCGTGATCTCGTGATCGAAGGCCTGGGTCCGCCACGGCGGCGGGGTCCGGTCCAGGGTCAGGCCCTCGGCCTCCACCCGCCGGGCCAGGACATTGTCGTCGGCCGAGTGCAGCCAGCCGCAGCCCATGTCCAGGCCCTCGCCTTCGACCTGGGCCGTCCAGGCGCGCCCGCCGATCCGGTCGCGCGCCTCCAGCACCAGAACCGACAGGCCGGGCCGCACCAGCCGCCGCGCGGCGGCGATCCCCGCCGCCCCTGCCCCGACGACCGCCACATCGACTTCGGACGGCAGGGGATTCGAAGCTCGGGCGCGGTCGGTCATGAGGCGAGGACATACACGAAAACCAGGCGTGATCGGGCTTCTGGCGATTGGAGATTGATTTTTGGACGGCGACGTCCATTTTAGCGCCGCTTCAAAACGCCGCACCCTCCCCCGGATGTCCCCATGTCCCCTGAACTGAAGAAACGCCTGCCGCTGTTCGCCGCGATCCTCGTCGGTCTCGCCCTGATCGCGGGCGGGATCGTCTGGTGGCTGAACGGCCAGAGGTGGGAGAGCACCGACAACGCCTTCGTCCAGGCCGACACCACCCTGGTCAGCCCCCAGCTGGCCGGCCGGGTGACCGAGGTCCTGGTCGGCGACAACCAGCGGGTCGAGGCCGGTCAGGTCCTGGTCAAGCTGGACGACAGCGACCAGCGCGCCGAACTGATCCGCGCCGAAGCCAATCTTCAGGCGGCCATCGCCGCCGTCGGCAATGTCGACGCCCAGGCCGAGCAGGAGAAGGCGACCGTCGCCGCCCGCGCCGCCGCCGTAGCCCAGGCCCGCGCCCAGGCCGGCCTGGCCCGCGCCGAGGTCGACCGCTACGGCAAGCTGGCCCAGCAGGGCTGGGTCTCGCAGCAGCGGATCCAGACCGAACGCGCCACCGCCGTCACCGCCGACGCCGCCGTGGCCCAGGCCCAGGCCGCCCTGGTCGCCGAACAGCGCACCGCCGGGGTGCTGGGCTCGACCCGCGAACAGAGCGTCGCCGCCGTCGAACAGGCCCGCGCCCAGGTCGAAAAGGCCCGCATCGCCCTGGACCGCACGGTGATCCGCGCCCCCATCGCCGGCGTCGTCGGGGCCCGCAGCGTCCGCCCCGGCCAGTTCGTCAACGCCGGAACCCAGCTGCTGTCGATCGTGCCCCTGACCCGGACCTATATCGTCGCCAACTTCAAGGAGACCCAGCTGGACCGGATGCGGCTGGGCCAAACCGTCGAGATTTCCGCCGACGCCTTCCCCGGCCGCAAGATCGAAGGCCGGATCGACAGCTTCGCCCCCGCCACCGGTTCCGAATTCGCCCTGATCCCGGTCGAGAACGCCACCGGCAACTTCACCAAGATCACCCAGCGCGTACCTGTTCGGATCGTCGTCAGCGGCGCCGACCGGAACCTGGCCCTGCGCCCCGGTCTGTCGGTGGACGTCAAGGTGGATCTGAAGAGCCAGGGCGGCGCGAGCTTCGCCGAGGCCTCTCTGACGGCGCCCCGCCCGTGACCGCCGCCGCCCCCGCCGCCTCAGGCGGGGCCCCGTCCGACGCCAGGGCCCCCGTCGCCGGCCATCCCGAGATCAACTGGACCATGCTGCTGCTGGGCTTCGCCGGCATGGTGGTGGGCCAGTTCATGGCCATCCTCGACATCCAGATCGTCGCCGCCTCCCTGCCCCAGATCCAGGCGGGCGTCGGCGCCTCGGCCGACGAGATCAGCTGGATCCAGACCGCCTATCTGATCCCCGAGGTCGTCATGATCCCCCTGTCCGGCTTCCTGTCGCGGCTGTGGGGCACCCAGCGGCTGTTCCTCGCCTCCTGCGCCGGCTTCGTCCTGATGAGCGTGGCCACCGGCCTGTCGACGTCCATCGACATGATGATCCTGTTCCGGGCCATCCAGGGCTTCGTCGGCGGGGCCATGATACCGACCGTTTTCGCCGTGGCCTTCACCGCCTTTCCGCCGGACAAGCGGGTCACGGCCAGCGTGGTCATGGGCCTGATCGTCACCCTGGCCCCCACCGTCGGCCCGACGCTCGGCGGCCACCTGACCGAGTGGCTCAGCTGGCGCTGGCTGTTTTTCATCAATGTGGGGCCGGGCCTGCTGGTCCTCTTCCTGGTCGGACGGTACGGGAACTTCGACAAGGGCGACCCGTCCCTGGCCAAGGGGTTCGACTGGTGGGGCCTGGGCCTGATGGCCGCCTTCCTGATGTCGATGCAATATGTGCTCGAGGAGGGGGCCAAGAACGACTGGTTCGACGACACCCATATCCTGATGCTGACGGTCGTCGCCGCCGTGGCCGGGCCAATCTTCGTCTGGCGCTCCCTGACCTATCGCCAGCCGATCGTCGAGCTGCGCGCCTTCGGCAACCGCAACTTCCTGGTCGGCTTCGTCATGACCTTCACGGTCGGCTTCGCCCTGTTCGGCGGCACCTTCCTGTTGCCCCTCTTCCTGGGGCGGGTGCGGGAGTATTCGTCGTCGGAAGTGGGCACGACCATGGTCGTCTCGGGTCTTGCGATGTTCGCCACCGCCCCCTTCGCCGGGCGCCTGGTGCGCCGGATGGACGCGCGGATCCTGATGTTCGGCGGCTTCATGCTGTGCGCCTGGGGCATGTGGGAGGCGCGGATCGTCACCGACGACTGGGGCTTCTGGGAGTTCGCCTCGGTCCAGGCCTTCCGCGGGGTCGGCGTCATGCTGGCCATGATCGCCTCGCAGCAGGTGACCATGGCCACCCTGCCGCCGCACATGGTCAAGAACGCCTCGGGCCTGGTCAACCTGTCGCGCAATGTCGGCGGCGCCTTCGGCCTGGCGATCCTGAACACCGGCCTGACCACCAATACGGCCATCCATATGGGCGAACTGACCAGCGGCATCGCCCAGGGCGACCAGGCCATGCGCAACATGATGGCCGGCATGGCCCAGCGCTTCGCCGGCACCATCGACCCGGCCGCTTCGGCGATGAAGGCCGTCTATGGCATCCTGCAGAAACAGGCCACCACCATGGCCTTCGGCGACGCCTTCGCCTTGCTGGGCATCATGTGCGCCGGGGCCGCCTTCGTCACCCTGCTGGCCCAGCCGGTCAAGGCCCAGCCGGGCGCGCCCCCGTCGGACGCCCACTGATGGCGCGCCGCCGGGGCCAGGTCGACGAGAAGAAGAGCGAGGCCATACTGGAGGCGGCCGCCGCCCTGTTCGCCGAGAAGGGCCTGTCGGCTTCGATGGAGGAGATCGCCCGTCTCGCCGGGGTGTCGAAACAGACGGTCTACAACCGGTTCGCCTCCAAGCTGGAGATCGCCCGGGCCATGGCGAACCAGAAGGCCGAGGCGATCGTGGCCCCGCTGCGATCCAGCGGCTCGCCCCTGGTCGTGCTCGAAGCCTTCGCCCAGGGCCTGCTGACGCTGGTCTGCCACCCGGACAAGGTCAGTTCGATGCGCGGCGTGGTGCTGCTGTCGGCCGATGCGCCCGAACTGGCCCAGACGGTCTATGAGGCCGGGCCGCGCCGCAGCCTGAGCCTGCTGTCGGCCTGGCTGGCCGAACAGACCCGCGCCGGTCGGCTGAACACGCCTAACCCCGACGAGGCGGCCGAGATGTTCACCGGCCTGGTCCTGGGTCACGCCCATCTGCGGTCTATGCTGAACGTGCCCCAGATCGACGATGAGCGCCGCGCCCATCGCGCCCGAGAAGCCGCGAGGATCTTCGTCACGGCCTATGCGCCGACGCTGGATCAAGCTAGGTGAGACGGTCGCGTAAAGGAGTTCGCCCATGCTGATCCACCTGTCGTCCTGGCCCGAGATCGACGCCCGCATCGCCTCTGACCAGCCCCTGTCCAAGACGATCGTGGTTCCCATCGGCTCCAATGAGCAACACGGCCCGACGGGTCTGCTCGGCACCGACTGGCTGTGTCCCGAGATCATCGCCCATGAGGCCGAGCGCGCCGACGCCGCCCTGACGGTGGCTCCGACCTTCAACATCGGCATGGCCCAGCATCACCTGGCCTTCGCCGGGACCATCTCCCTGCGGCCTTCCACCTTCATGGCCGCCATCACCGACTGGGTCTCGTCGCTGAGCCGGCACGGGTTCGAGCGGATCTATTTCCTGAACGGCCACGGCGGGAACGTCGCCACCATCGAGGCGACCTTCTCGGAAATCTACGCCGAATGGAGCTTCGTCGAGGACGAACCCCCGTTTGTTCTGAAGCTGAAGAACTGGTGGGACCTGCCGGGCGTCCAGGCCCTGTGCAACCAGATCTTCCCGACCGGCCACGGCATGCACGCCACCCCGTCCGAGATCGCCGTGACCCAGGCCGCCTATCCCGACCGGATCAAGACGGCTGACTACAGCCCCCAGATCGCGCCCAGCGGCCCGATCCGCGACGCCCTCGACTATCGCGCCCGCTTCCCCGACGGCCGCATCGGCTCCGACCCGGCCCAGGCCAGCCCCGAAAAGGGCCGCCGCATCATCGACCTGGCCGTCCCCGCCCTCTTGTCCGACGTCGCGGCCTTCGCCGCCGAGACGCGGCCCCAGGCCGTGTCGGGAGCCGGGTTCTGAGCCGCAGGGCCCGCGTCCCCGCCGCCGTCGCGCCGGCGGTGCTGGGCGCCGAACTGCTGAACGCCTCGGCCCAGGTGATCGCCGCCCGCACCGGGCGAATGGTTCAGGGGCTGACCGATCCGGCCGGCCAGGACCTGGCCGAGCTGTCGCTGATGACGACCGAGAAGACCGAGGCCCTGGCCGCCTCCGCCGCCGCCCTCTCGGTTCGCGCGGGCGCCGTCGGCGAACGCCTGGGCCAGGCGGCCCTGGACGAGGGGGCGCGGGCGATGCAGGCCGCGACCGAGATCGCCTGCGCCCTGACCCCCGCCGCGGCCGCCCAGGCCCAGTTCCGCTACGCCCTGGGCTGGTGGAGCCGCGCCGCCGGCCAGGCCCAGGCCCTGAGCGCCGAACTGACCCAGGCGCAGACCGCCGCCCTGACCCCCATCCACAAGACCGCCGTCGCCAACGCCAAGCGGCTGAGGAAGCGGTAGGACCGCCGCACCGGCTCCTCCTCACGCAGTGGAGAGGGGAACCGCGCGCAGCGGGGTGGAGGGGCTCTCAACGCCTCACCGACGTCGGCCCGAGCCCCCATCCCGTCATCCAGGACCGGGCGCTGATCGGGCGCCGCGCCAGAACCTCACACTCGCAGCGGCCCGCGCGATCCCAAGTCAAAACGCGATAATATTGGCGCTCGAGCTATCCGTATTATTTGGCGGACTTTTCACGCGCCTCGACAAGGAGGCCGACCACATAGTCGATTAGAAAAATTATTATAAAACCGATACTAAGCTGACCCGAATCCACAGGGATCAACTTAAATAAACTTAGCAGCACGGCGCCCGCGTACACGAAACATGCGATGCTGAACGTTTTTCTGAAAGCGCTCACTTCCCACCCCCGATCACCCGGCGGAGGGCCGACCCCTCCGCCCCACTGACGCCAAGACCACCTCCCACCCCCGTCATGCTCGGGCCTGACCCGAGGACCGGGCGTCGGTCGGGCGGATGACGAGAGGAATGACAGCCGCCCCGCCGTCAGGCGACCTCGACCACCTTCAGCCTGGGCTTCTTGGCCTTGCCGGGCTTGGCCGGGCGGACCGCCTTCTTGGCGGCCTTTTCGGCCTTCTTGGCTTCCTTCTCGGCCAGTTTCGCGGCCTTCTTGGCGGCCTTGGCCTCAGCCTTGGCGGCGTCGGGGGCGGCGTCGGCGGCGGCGGCCAGTTCGGCCAACTGGGTCAGGAAGGCGTCGCGCTGGCCCTTGGGCAGCAGGGCCATGATCCGTTTGTCGGCGGTCTCGACCAGGGGGCGGGCGGCCTCCAGTCGGGCGGCGCCCTCCGGCGACAGGCGAACCGCCTTGGCGCGGGCGTCCAGGGTCGAGCGTTCGCGCTCCAGGAGGCCCTTGGCGGTCATCCGCGTGACCAGATCGGCCAGGGTGGAGCGGTCGATGCCGGTCATCCGCACCAGCTCGGTCTGGGTCAGGCCCGCCTTCAGCGAGGCGGCCTCCAGGACCGCGAACTGACGCTGGGTCAGGCCGTCGGGGCCCATTTCCTCGGAATAGATGTCCAGCGCCAACTGCAGCGCCCGGTGCATCAGATGGCTGGGCGAGGTTCCCAGCGGCCCGACCTTCCGCGCCGCCTTGCCAGACTTGACCATATCGACCGTCCCCCGAGTGTCTTTCGTCCGCATGCGTATCAGCGGGGCTTTACGATTTGACGCGAGAAGTATGTCGGTTGCACGACATTTTGTCTGTAAGCTCCCGTCATTCCGCCATCAGAGGCCCGTGTCCGGCGAGATCGGACCCGGCTCTTCGTCCTTGATCATATTCTTCATGATCAGCGGCACCTGGGACAGGCCGAACAGGGAGGCGGCGATCCACAGAACGCCCCGGAAACTGGCCCAGACGTCGTTGGGATTGGGCGTCTCACGCCCCAGGGCATGCCAGACGGCCGTGATGGCCTCAGGGCTGCGGAACACCTCGTTCAACAGGGCGACGGCCAGGAAATAGAGGCCGTAGCGCAGGGTCAGGGTGCGCCAGGCGGCGTCATTGACCCGGAGGGCCGAGCCCAGCAGGGCCTTGAACGGATATTTCTTCAGCGGGATGGAGCCCAGCAGCACCACGGCCAGAAGCCCGTTCTGAACCGTCAGCTTCAGCTTCACATAGAGGTCGTCGTGGGTGAACAGGGTCAGCATGCCGAACACCAGGGCGAACAGGCCGGTGATCAGCGGCAGGGGCGCGAAGCGCCGCTCCACCGCATAGCCGACGACCAGGGCCAGGGCCGAGGCGCCGACCAGGACCCAGGTCGCGAAGATCATGTCGCGGGTGGTGAAATAGCTGATCATAAAGGCGGCGAGCGCCCCGAAATCGACCAGCTGGCGGATCCACTGGCGGTTCTTGGGCTCGGGGGCGGGGGCGTCGGTCATCTCAGTCCTCCAGCCCCACCAGGGAGCGCGAAAAGGCGCGGGCGTCGAAGGGTTGCAGATCCTCCACCCCCTCGCCCACGCCGATCAGCATCAGGGGGGCGTCGGACGCCTGGGCCACGGGCACCAGCACCCCGCCCCGCGCCGTTCCGTCCAGCTTGGTCATCACCACCCCGGTGACGAAGGCGGTGCGGCCGAAGATCTGTTCCTGGGCCAGGGCGTTACGGCCCACGGTGGCGTCCAGCACCAGAAGGGTGTCATGCGGGGCGTCCGGATCGACCTTCTTCAGCACCCGCACGATCTTCAGCAGTTCGTCCATCAGGGCCGACTTGTTCTGCAGCCGCCCGGCCGTGTCGATCAGGACCACGTCGAACCCCTCGGCCCGCGCCCGGGTATAGGCGTCAAAGGCCAGGCCCGCCGCATCGGCCCCGTCGCGGCGGCTCTCGAAATGGGCGCCGGCCCGTTCTGCCCAGACCTTCAGCTGTTCGCGGGCCGCGGCGCGGAAGGTGTCGCCGGCGACGATCATCACCTTGGCGCCCTTGGCCGTCAGATCGGCGGCGATCTTGCCCAGGGTCGTCGTCTTGCCCGAGCCGTTCACCCCGACGAACAGGACCACATAGGGTTTGGGGCCGGACAGGGGATCAAAGGTCGCCTGACGCGGCGCCAGTTCGGCGGCGACCGCCTCGGCCAGGGCCTCCTTGACCTCGCGTTCGGGGGCGTCCTTGCCGAACTTCAGGGAACGGAACCGCTCGACGATGCGGGCGGTGGCGGCTGGGCCAAGGTCGCTTTCCAGCAGATGCTCTTCCAGCTGCTCCAGCGAAGCCTCGGACAGGGGCTCCTTGACGAAGGCGGAGACGACCTGGTCGGTCATCTGTTTGGAGGAGCGGGAGAGCCCTTGCGACAGGCGCTGGAACCAGCCCTTTTTCGGCGTATCGGTCATGACAGGGCTTTAGCTCCCGCAAGCCCCGGCGTCACCCGCATTCGCGACGTCGGACGATCCGCCGCCTTGCGGCAGGGGCGGGCGCCGGAAAAACAGTGTCCGATGTGTCCGATGTGTCCGGTGGGGCGGATCGCCCCTCTCCCGCCTGCGGGAGAGGCAGGCCGGCGTTCGGCGCCGCCGAACCGGGGGCGGAGAGGGCAGGCGCGGGAAGGTCGGCGACGCGGCCTCGGCGCGCGAAAAGCAGTGTCCGATGTGTCCGATGTGTCCGATTGCCTCTCCCCTCCGTCGCTATTCGCATTATGCGCCGGTGGGGCGGGGCGAACGGTCGATTGGCTCCAGCAACTGCAACCGGTTGATATTGCAGAGGCGACGTCGCATCGGACCTGGGGATCTCCCGCGCCGGCTTGCGCCGCGCCGAGAGGGAGAGATATACGAAACATATTCGAATCATATCAGGGCCATCCCATGGGCATCGTCAATATCGAGGATGAGCTGCACGAACAGCTGCGGCGGGCCAGCAAGGCCTCCTATCGGTCGATCAACGCCCAGGCCGCCTTCTGGATCAGGCTGGGCATGTTGTGCGAAACCCATCCGGGGATGAGCTTTCAGGAACTGATGGCGCGCGAGCTGCGGGCGGCGGGGGTGGAGACGCCGGACCTGACGGACGCGGCGGCGTGACCAAGACCCCGGCCGAGATCGCCCTGATGGCCGAGGCGGGGCGGCGGCTGGCCCAGGTCTTCACCCATCTGGACGGCCTGCCCCTGGAGGGGATGAGCACCCTGGAGATCAACGACCGGGTCGAGGCCTTCATCGTCGATGAGCTGAAGGCGCGGCCGGCCAGCAAGGGTCAGTACGGCTACGGCTTCGTGCTGAACAGTTCGCGAAACGCCGTGGTCTGCCACGGCGTGCCCTCGGCGGACGAGGTGCTGAAGGACGGGGACATCGTCAATCTGGACATAACGCTTGAGAAGGACGGCTTCATCGCCGATTCGTCCAAGACCTATCTGATCGGCTCGGTCGGGCCCCAGGCGCGCAGGCTGGTGCGCACCACCTATGAGGCCCTGTGGAAGGGGATCAGGGCCGTGCGGCCCGGCGCCCGGCTGGGCGACATCGGCTTCGCCATCGAACGCCACGCCAAGGCGGCCGGTTATTCGGTGGTGCGCGACTATTGCGGCCACGGCATCGGGCGCGAGATGCACGAAGAGCCCCAGGTGCTGCATTTCGGCCGGGCCGGGACCGGCCTGACCCTGAAGGAAGGCATGGTCTTCACCATAGAGCCGATGCTGAACCAGGGCGTGCGCTCGGTGCGGACCGAGGAGGACGGCTGGACGGTGACGACGGCCGACGGCAAGCTGTCGGCCCAGTTCGAACATACGGTGGCGGTGACGGCGGACGGGGTGCGGGTGCTGACCCTGAGGCCGGACGAGGCGCGGTGAAGCCGTCTGAAATCCTCCCCCTCTGGGGGGAGGTGGATCGACGCGAAGCGGCGAGACGGAGGGGGCGTGAAGCGTCTGGCAGCGGTGCGGCGTCGCCCCCTCCACCGCCTACGGCGGTCCCCCTCCCCCAAAAAGGGGGGGGGGGGGGGGAAGGGGGCCCCCGACCCTTCCCCGCCGTACGTCATTCCCCGCTATAGAGGTTCGGCCGGCGCGGGCCGGGTGATGCGGACGATGCGATGACCGAGAGCCACCCCTTTTTCTCGCCCAAGACCCACGGCTTCGTGCGGGTGGCGGCGGCGACGCCGGTCAGCCATGTGGGCGATCCGGTCGAGAACGCTCAGGCGCATCTGGCCCTGATCCGGCAGGCGGCGGACCAGGGTGTGGACCTGATGGTGTTTCCGGAGCTGTCGCTGTCCGCCTATGCGATCGACGACCTGCACATGCAGGCGGCCCTGCTGGACGAGGTGGAGCGGCAGGTCGCGGTCCTGGCCCAGGCGACCGGGGGGGCGACGGCCGAGCATGAGCTGATCGCCGTGGTCGGGGCGCCGCTGCGGCAGGGGGACGCCCTGTTCAACTGCGCCGTCGTGATGGGCGGGGGCGAGGTGCTGGCCGTGGTGCCCAAGACCTATCTGCCCAACTATCGGGAATATTACGAGAAACGCTGGTTCGCCCCGGCGACGGCGCGGACCGACGACGTGATCCGGCTGAACGGCGAGACGGTGGATTTCGCGCCGGGCCTGGTGTTCGAGGCCGTCAATCGGCCCGGCTTCGTCTTTGCGGTCGAGATCTGCGAGGACTATTGGGCGCCCCTGCCCCCCTCGACCCGCGCCGCCCTTGCGGGGGCGCGCATCCTGCTGAACCTGTCGGCCTCCAACATCGTCATCGGCAAGGCCGACGAGCGCGCCATGCTGAGCGCCGGCCATTCGGCCCGGACCCTGTCGGCCTATGTCTTCGCCGCCTCGGGCTGGGGCGAATCGACCACCGACCTGGCCTGGGACGGTCAGGCGACCATCCACGAACTGGGGACGAAGCTGGCCGAGGGCGAACGGTTCGCCCTGGAGAACCAGCTGACGATCGCCGACGTCGATGTGGACCGGATCGGCCTGGACCGGCTGAGAAACGGCACCTTCGCCGACTGCGCCCGCAACGAGGGGGAGGCCGCGACGGTCGTGCCCTTCATGGCGCGCGACGTTCCTCCCCCCTTGGGGGAGGGGGACCGCGAAGCGGTGGAGGGGGTTGGGGCGGCCCCCCTCCGTCACGGCGCTGCGCGCCGCGCCACCTCCCAAGGGGGGGAGGATTCGCGTTGATCCGGCCGCTGGACCGTTTCCCTTTCGTGCCGGACGAGGCCGGACGGCTGGACCAGGACTGCTACGAAGCCTTCAACATCCAGGTTCAGGGCCTGATGCGCCGAATGGCGGCGACCAAGGGCGAACGTCTGGTGATCGGCGTCTCGGGCGGGCTGGATTCGACCCAGGCCCTGCTGGTCGCCTGCCGCGCCTTCGACCGGCTGAACCTGCCGCGAACCAATATTCTCGGCTTCACCATGCCGGGTTTCGCCACCTCGGACGGGACCAAGTCCAATGCCTGGGCCCTGATGAAGGCGCTTGGGGTCACGGGGGCCGAGATCGACATCCGCCCGGCGGCCGAACAGATGTTCCGTGACATCGGCCACCCCTATGCGGCGGGCGAGCCGGTGCACGACATCACCTTCGAGAATGTTCAGGCGGGCTTGAGGACCGACTATCTGTTCCGTCTGGCCAACCAGAACCGGGCCTTTGTGCTGGGGACCGGCGACCTGTCGGAGCTGGCCCTGGGCTGGGCCACATACGGCGTCGGCGACCATATGAGCCATTACAACGTCAACGGCGGGGTGGCGAAGACCCTGATCCGCCATCTGATCCGCTGGGTGGCCGATCGCGAACTGGTCGGCGCCGAGGCGAGCCCGACGCTGCACGCCATTCTGAACACCGAGATCTCGCCCGAACTGGTCCCCGCCAAGGACGGGGCGATCCAGTCGACCGAAGGGACGGTCGGCCCCTATGCGCTGAACGACTTCTTCCTGTTCTACATCAGCCGCTTCGGCATGACGCCGTCCAAGGTCGCCTTCCTGGCGCATCAGGCCTGGGGCGAGGCCGGCGCCGGACAGTGGCCCGCCAATACGCCCGACGATGAAAAGGTCGAGTACGACCTGGCCGCCATCAAGGCCTGGCTGCGGAAGTTCCTGATCCGTTTCTTCCAGACCGCCCAGTTCAAACGCTCGGCCCTGCCGAACGGGCCCAAGGTGGTGACGGGCGGCTCCCTGTCCCCGCGCGGCGACTGGCGCGCCCCGTCGGACGGCAATGCGCGGGTCTGGCTGGACGAGCTGGAGGCCAATGTGCCGGACTAACTGTTTCCTCCCCTCGATGTGGGGAGGAGGCATTGTGCAATAGCCATATCTTTAGCGTGGATATTTGGCGATCCCCTCGCTAGAAGCTTCGCCATGACCGAAGACGTGACCAAGGACTCCAACGGCAACATCCTGGCCGACGGCGACAACGTGACCCTGATCAAGGATCTGAAGGTCAAGGGTTCGGGCGGGGTGACGCTGAAGCGCGGGACCCTGGTCAAGAACATCCGACTGACCGGCGACCCCGACGAGATCGAGGCCAATGTCGAGAAGGTGCGCGGCCTGGTCCTGCGCACCGAGTTCGTCAAGAAGGCTTAAGGCCCCTCTTCCCAAACGGAACCTCAGCCGCCATCTAGCGGCCATGACCGACACCCTCGACGCCCCCGTCTCGACCGCCGCCCCCCAGGGTTCGGGCGGCAAGATCCCCGTCACCGTCCTGACCGGCTATCTGGGCGCGGGCAAGACCACCCTCTTGAACCGCATCCTGACCGAGGATCACGGCAAGCGTTACGCCGTCATCGTCAATGAATTCGGCGAGATCGGCATCGACAATGATCTGGTGGTCGGCGCTGACGAGGACGTGTTCGAGATGAACAACGGCTGCGTCTGCTGCACGGTGCGCGGCGACCTGATCCGGGTGGTCTCGGGCCTGATGAAGCGCCAGCGTCCCGGCAAGCCGGCCTTCGACGCCATCATCGTCGAGACCACGGGCCTGGCCGACCCCGGCCCGGTGGCCCAGACCTTCTTCGTCGACGAGGACGTCAAGGCCAAGACCCAGCTGGACAGCGTCACCACCCTGGTCGACGCCAAGCACGTGATGGCGCGGCTGGACGACTCCAAGGAGGCGCGCGAACAGGTGGCCTTCGCCGACCGGATCATCCTGAACAAGGTCGATCTGGCGACCCCGGAAGAGATGGAGGCGGTCGAGGCCCGTCTGCGGGCGCTGAACCCCCTGGCGCCCATCGTCCGGGCCGAACGGTCGAACGTGCCGCTGGATCAGGTGCTGGGCCTGGGCGCCTTCGACCTGGACCGGATCCTGGAGGTCAAGCCGGACTTCGTGAACCCGCCGCACGGCGCCGAGGGCCATGTGCATGACGAACACTGCGGCCATGACCACCATCATCATGACCATGACCATGACCATGACCATGATCATCATGATCATCATGATCATGACCACAGCCACGGGGCGCGCGGTCACGCCCACCAGGACGACATCAAGGGGATTTCCCTGTCGCTGGACCGGCCGCTGGACGGCGCGAAGTTCACCGCCTGGCTGGACCGTCTGCTGGGCGAACAGGGTCAGAACATCCTGCGCGCCAAGGGCATCATCGACCTGAAGGGCGAAGACCGCCGCCTGGTCTTCCAGGCCGTCCATATGATCCTGGAGGGCGACCTGCAGCGCGAATGGGGCGAGAACGAACGCCGCTGGAGCCGCGCCGTCTTCATCGGCCGCGATCTGGACGAGGCGGAGCTGAAGGCCGGGTTCGAGGCCTGCGCGGCCTGAACCGTCCGGCGGGCTTGCGTCGCCCGCGCGCCCCATGCCAACTGGCCGTTGTTTGGGGGCGGGACCGTTGGAACAGCACAGTCAGCCGGATCTGACGATCGACCTGGGTTCGGGCGTGCGCGCCCTCGCCTCGGCCGATCCGGATTCGTCGATCCTGACCCGCTTCTTCGAAGGCTATGACCGGGCCTTCGTCCTGCCGGACGAGCGCGAGGATTTGGCGGGTTTTCGCAAATGCCTGGCCCTGAACCGGACGCATCGCCGGGCGTTCGGCCGCACCCACTGCGAACTGGTTGCGGTGCTGGAGGACGAAGGCGGCGCGCGTCTGGGCGGGATCAACTTCCTGGCCACCGCCGTCAACCGGGCCTCGGCGCCGGACATCGCGGTCGCATTGAACTATGTCTATGTCGAGGAGGCGGCGCGGGGGCGCGGCCTGCTGCGCCTGGCGCTTTCGGCGGTGCGCCGACTGGCGACCCAGGCCCTGGACGCCGGTGCGAACGCCCAGACCGCCGTCTTCATCGAACAGAACGACCCCTTGCGCCTGACGCCCGAGGAGGCCGCCGCCGACACCCTGCGTTCGGGCCTGGATCAGGTCGATCGACTGGCGATCTGGGCGCGGATGGGAGCCGAGGTGGTGGACTTTCCCTATGTCCAGCCGGCCCTGTCGGCGGATCAGGACGATGAGGACGGGCTGATCTACGCCGCCGTCGACTATCCGGGCGAGGCGGTGGATGCGGGTCTGCTGCACGACCATCTGGAGAGCTTCTTCAGGATTTCGGTGCTGAAGGGCGAGGCCGGACCGCCGGGCGGAGCGGCCGAGCGCCAGATCGCCGACCTGGCCGCGCGCCGGGAGCCGGCGGCCCTGTTGCCGATGACCCCGGCCCTGGCGCGGCTGCGGTCCGGCCGGGGGACGGGGTTCGACAGTTTCCGGGACTTGGCGAGGGAGGCCGCAGGTCGATGACGGTGCGAGGCGAGCGGCCGGAGACGGACGACTATGAACAGGCGCGCTCGGGCGCCCTGTATTGGACCCTGTCGCTCTATATCGGGCCGGATCGGGTGGCCGAGGCCCTGAATCTGGCGCCCGGAGAGCGGATCGAGCCGCCCGTCTTTCGCCGGACCCAGAGGAACCATCTGCCGTCCCTCGCCCTGGGCCACGCCATCGACCCCCTGATGAACGACATCGCCGATCGCGAAATCCGGGGCGAGTTGCAGGAGTTCCTGCTGTCCACGGCGGACGATGCGGGAATCAAGAACCTGGACGAGGCTGCGCTGGCCATCCGAAGCCATGAAGACCTGATCTTCAGCCTGCCCAAGTCCGTCTCCTGGACCACCGAGGGGGTGCGGTTTCACGCCCATCCGCCCGGAATGGACGATGACCGGCTGGTGCGGCTGCGCCGGTTCTGGCTGTCCCACAACGACGGCTCCCTGAGCTACCACCTCAGCTTCAGCCACTATTACGGCGGCGGCTATGTGGATGCGGAGGGTCGCCGGCGCTCGGGCTACGACCCCTCGACCTATTATTTCCTGTCCCTGCTGCAGAAGCTGGCCGCGCCCAAGGAATATGTGCTGGACCCGCAGCGCCTGAAGCCTGCCGAGGCCGATCCCCACCCCTTCCTGGACGTCTTCAGCGAGACCAAGCTGGACATCGGTCCTTTGGACGACATCAGGGTAAGGCGAGCGACCGGCCCTGAGGGCCAGGCCCCGACCCAGGCTGAGCCCCAGCGGTTCTGGCCGTTCGTCAGGACGGTGTTCGAGCGCGACGCCGTCCGCCTGTTCCCCCGTCTGGCGGCGGAACTCGATCCCTCCAAGCCGCCCAGGCCCGGTTTCGAAACCCGTCTGCTGGAACTGGCGCCCGTCATGGAGACGCCGGGGCTGAAGGCGCCCAAGTCGCGCTTCATGTTCATGCTGCACGACGAACGCTTCTTCGACCGGCTGATGCCGGTGGACGAGGCGACGAAGATCCCGGCGCCGCGCAAGCGGATGGTGCAGCCGCTCTGTTACGACCCGTATCAGGACCGCATCCGCGCCCTGACCAAGCCCGTGAACGGCCGACCGCCCAAGGCGGTGCATCTGGGCGCCCCGCCCGCAGGGACCAAGGCCGGCGAAAGGGCTGATCCTGAGTTCTGGAACTGGGTCGAGCGCCGGGCGGACTATGAGGCCGCCTTGGAAGACGGGGTCTTCGTGCGTCGCAATCCGACGCCGGACCCGGCGCGCGGCGACGAAGGCCGGTGGCTGCCGATCTCGGACAGGGCGACGCCGCAGGCGCGGATGGCGGATTTCGTCGAGGCGATGCGGACCGGCCAGGCCGTCCAGATCAAGGCTTTTCGCAAGCCGAACGAAGCCGAGGCGCGCCCCCGGCTGGAGACGCCGATCGAGCATCACCTTCCCGCTTTCGAAATCGCGCGGGCGGACTGTCTGGACTATCTGTTCCTGGCGGGATTCAACCAGAACATCATAGACTTCATGAACCAGGATACCTCGGAGATCCTGGACAGCATCGACCCCATCTATCCCGACAGTTCCGAACAGAGCGACGAGCGGTTCTTCGTCCGCTACGCCAACCACCGGGCCATGATCACCTATGTGCCCAAGAGCCGCAGCCTGGAGATCGGCAACGACTATATCGGCGCCTGCCCCTACGCCTTCCTGATCCACGCCCTGGCCCTGCACAACGAGTTCCTGGCGCGGGAGCATGAGCAGAAGACCATGGCCCGGATCGATCGGATCGAGGCCCTGGTGGACGAGCGCGCGCCCGCCGACGATCCCCGCATCCGCGCCCTGGCGGATCGAGAGCCGCTGGACGGCGAGGACCGGCTGAGCCAGGCCGAGTTCGCCATCAACCAGGCCAAGCTGGCCGAGTTCGCCCAGTACGAAAGGTTCAGACACGCCAATCCCTTCCGCTACGACACCGAGCGGGACGTGTTCAAAAAGCTGGAGGAGCTGCGGGGCGTCAGCCGCAAGAACAAGGCCCTGTCCCTGGCGATCCAGAGCCTGGAGGACCACGCCAGCGACCTGGCCCGCCGCCAGCAGAAGCGGGCGGATGCAGCCCAGGCGGCGGCCGAGCGCAAGCAGAAGGATGCGGAAGAGGCGGCGGCCAAACGCGGCCGTCATCTGAACTTCCTGCTCAGCATGACCGGCGTGTTCGGCGCGGGGCAGATGTTCTACTGGATCGGCGAGAAGGCGGCCGGCGGAGAAGGCAAGGACGCGGAGCCGGCGCGTCAGTTGTTCGGGCTTCTGCCCTCGGCCCCCTGGGCGGGAAACTTGATCCTGTCTTTAACAGAAGGGCTGATGACCGTCGCGCTCATCCTGTTCTTCGTTCACCTGGGACGATGGGGCTACGCCGTTTTCGCCAAAAAGGGCTGATCCCGGCAGCCTGAAACCCCCAGGCCTTGCGGAGCCGCCGATCCATCGACCGGTTCAGCGCCGCAAGGCTGTTGGAAGGCTCAGCGCCGGGCCTTCTTGCGCTGGCCCGCCTTGCCCTTGGGTCGCGACAGGCGCACGACCTTGCGGGCGTTCTCTTCCGCCGTGGTGCGCACGGTGGGGATGGAACGCGGGGCCAGGCCGTAGAGGGAGGCCATGGGGGCGTCCTCGACCGCGGCGATCTCATGCTCGCCATAGCCGTTGAAGCCGGTCGTCATGGCCACCCCATAGGCGCCCAGCATGCCGATCTCGATGAAGTCGCCTTCGCGGATGTCGGCCGGCAGCCAGAAGGGGCCGGGCATATGGTCGATCGAATCGCAGGTCGGGCCGTAGAACTGGAAGGCCTTCAGCTCGCCCGAGGCTTCGCCGTCCCGGACCAGCTTGGTCGGGAAGGGCCAGCGCGAGTGGGTGGCGTCGAACAGGGAGCCGTAGGAGCCGTCGTTCAGATACAGGGCGTCGCCCTTGCGCAGATCGACGCGGGCCAGGATCGACGAGGATTCGGCGACCAGGGCCCGGCCGGGCTCGCACCACAGTTCGGTGGTTTCCGACACCGGCATTTCGTTGAAGCCGCGATGGATGGCGTCGGCGTATTCGCTCATGTCCGGCGGGACCATGCCCGGATAGACCGAGGGGAAGCCGCCGCCGACATCGACGATGTCCACGATCACGCCCGCGCGGCTGATCGACCGGCCGACCTGGGCCATGGCGGCCTGATAGGCGGTCGGGCGCATGCATTGCGAACCGACGTGGAAGCTGACGCCCATCAGCCCGTCCTTGACCGCCTGGCGCGTGGCCAGCAGCAGGGCCGGAGCCTGATCGACCGGCACGCCGAACTTGCCCGACAGGGTGTAGGCCGCCCCGTCGGCCGAAACGGCCATGCGCACGATCAGATTCAGGTCGTCGGCGCCGCCGGTGGCGTCGAGGATCTTGTTCAGCTCGTCCACGCAGTCGAGCGAGAAGGTCCGCACGCCGTGGTCGAAATAGGCCTTGGTGATGGCCGACCGGCTCTTGACCGGATGCATGAAGGCCAGGCGCGCGTCGGCGCTGACCGAACGGACCAGTTCGATCTCGGCCAGGGACGCGACGTCGAAGCTGCGAACGCCGGATTCGACCAGGGTCTGGATGACCCAGGCGGACGGGTTCGCCTTCACCGCATAGAAGACGTCGGCTTTCAGATTATCCTGGAACCAGCGCGCCGCTACGGAAACCGAGCGCGGCCGCACGAGGGCGACGGGACGCTCAGGGGACCGCTCACGGACCAGGTCCAGGGGAAGTTGGTACGTGCGCAATTCACGTAACCCCCTGCTAATTGTTAAACCCAGACCGGCGTTAGCGGCGCAGCATCAGACCTACGGGGTCCGCCGGAAGGCGCGATATGGGGGCATTGGACTGTCATGTAAAGGGGTTTTTTCGTGACAGGGCCTGGGTTCGAGCCCGAATTGACTGTCACAATTCTCTTTGACGGCGGTCAGCTTGACGGCGGTCAGGCAACCGCAGCGGTTCTGCGCCGTTGCCTCGGCTGGAGGGCGCAATGAACCGGTGGCTGTTCCTGTGGCGCAAATGGACGCGCCAACTGTGGGTCAAGGCGACCGCCTACGCCGGGGTGGGGGTGGCCGCCGCCCTGCTGGCCGCCGCCCTGGCCCCCTGGGTGCCCGACGACATGGCCGAACGACTGGGCGGCGAGTCGGTCGAATCCATCCTGACCATCTTGGCCTCCAGCCTGCTGGGCGTGGCGACCTTCTCCGTCGGCGCCATGGTGACGGCCTATACGTCGGTCTCCACAGCCGCCAGCCCCCGCGTCGCCGCCCTGGTGACCTCCGACGACGAGACCCAGAAGGCCCTGGCCACCTTCGTCGGCGCCTTCCTCTACGCCATCGTCTCGGTGACGGCTATCAACGCCCACTATTACGGCCAGAACGGGCGGGCCATTCTGTTCCTGGTCAGCCTGGCCATGGTGGGGCTGGTGGCCTTTCGGCTGCTGGCCTGGATCAACCGTCTGTCCAGCCTGGCGCGGGTCGGCCATACGATCGACCTGGTGGAGGCGCGCGCGCTGAAGGCCCTGGAAACGCGGCGCGACGCCCCCTTCTTCGGCGGCCGCGAGGGACGGCTGACCACGGGCGCCGAGATCGTCGCGGCAAGCACCGGCTATGTGCAGAACGTCGATCCCTCGCGGTTGCAGACCATGGCCGAGGCGCGCGACTGCCAGGTGGAGATCGTCGCCCCTCCCGGCGCCTTCGTGCGACGCGGCGCGGTTCTGGCGCGCGTCAGCCTGGCGGCCTGCGACGAAGAGGCCCAGGCCGATTTCCGTTCGGCCTTCGCCCTGGGGGATTCGCGCTCCTTCGACCAGGACCCGCGGTTCGGCCTGATCGTCCTGGGCGAGATCGCCGCCAAGGCCCTGTCGCCCGGCGTCAACGACCCCGGCACGGCCATACAGGTGATCGGGGCGGGGGTGCGGCTGCTGGACGTCTGGGTCCAGCCGCCCGAAGACGACGGGCCCAGGCCGCCGCGCTGCGACCGACTGCTGGGGCCGGGGGTCGCGGCCGAAGACCTGCTGGAAGACCTGTTCGGTCCGATCGCCCGTTATGGGGCGGGCGATCTGGCCGTGGCCATGCGGCTGCAGAAGGGTCTGACCGCGCTGGCGGCCACGCCGCAGCTGGCCGGGCCGGTCGCCGTCCTGGCCCAGACGGCCGTGGAGCGATCGCGGACCGCCCTGCCGATCGAGGCGGACATCCGACGGCTGGAGGCGGTCGCCCTGGCGCGCTGACAGGGCCGCTGCGACACCAGGCTGCAAGGCGGCGCGGACGACGGGGTCTGGACGAGATTGCGCCGGACGTGCGATTAAGACTTGCCCAAACGCCCCGGTCGCGTCATGCGGCGCCCGTTCGCCACAGCCTTCCCAGCGAGTTCATGAGTTCATCCACAGCCGCCGCCCCAGGCCTGGTCCTGGCGCGTGACGTGTCGAAGACCTTCGGATCGCGAAAGGCGCTGGACGGCGTCTCGATCTCCGTCGCCTCGGGCGAGATGGTGGCCCTGATCGGTCCGTCGGGATCGGGCAAGTCCACGCTTCTGCGCTCCATCACCGGCCTTCAGTCCATCGACCCCGGCAAGGGGACGATCAGCGTCTTCGGCGAGACCGTGCAGAAGGACGGCCGCGTCACCGGCGCCGTGCGCCAGGCGCGCGCGCGGCTGGGCATGATCTTCCAGCAGTTCAACCTGGTCGGCCGGCTGACCCTGTTCTCCAACGTCATGCTGGGGGCGCTGGGCCGCCTGCCGACCTGGCAGGGCCTCTTGGGCCTGTGGCCCCAGGGCGACAAGGACCGGGCCATGGCCGCCCTGCACCGGGTCGGGGTCAGCGACTACGCCGGCCAGCGCGCCAACACCCTGTCGGGCGGTCAGCAGCAGCGCGGCGCCATCGCCCGCGCCATCGTCCAGGGCGCCCAGGCCATCCTGGCCGACGAGCCGGTCGCCTCGCTGGACCCGGTTTCGGCCCGCAAGGTGATGGAGCTGCTGGTCGAGCTGAACCGGCGCGACGGCATGGGGGTGATCGTCACCCTGCACCAGGTCGACTACGCCATCCGCTACTGCGACCGCGTCATCGCGCTGCAGAGCGGCAAGATCGTCTATGACGGTCCCGCCACGGGCCTGGACCACCAGCGCCTCATCGACATCTACGGTCCCGAATTCGAGGACGCGTTCTGGGAGACCAAGGCATGAGCCTGTCCCGCACATCTCTTTCCCGTCGTCTGTTCGCAGCGGCCGGCGCCGCCGTCCTGCTGCTGGGCGTCGCCTCGTGCGGCGGCGGTGAGGAGAAGAAGACGTCCGGCGCCATGCCGTCGGAACTGACCTTCTCCATCCTGTCGGCCGAAGGCCAGGCCTCCTCCGGCCCGCTGTGGCAGCCCCTGCTGGACGACATGTCCAAGGCGATCGGCGTTCCGGTGAAGCCCTTCTTCGCCGGCAACTACAACGTCCTGATCGAGGCCATGCGCTTCAACCAGACCCAGGTGGCCTGGTTCTCGGCCAAGCCGGCGCTCGAAGCCGTGGACCGCGCCCAGGGCGAGGTCATCGCCCGGATCGTCGATCCGGAAGGCCGCGACAGCTACACCTCGACCCTGATCGTGCGTAAGGGTTCGGGCATTACGCTGGACAAGGTGCTGGCCTGCGGCAAGCAGTACGACTTCGGCATCGGCGACGCCCAGTCGACCTCGGGCACCCTGGCCCCCCTGACCTTCCTGTTCAATCCGCGCGGCATCGTGCCGAACCAGTGTTTCAAGACCGTGCGTTCGGCCAGCCACCAGGCCAACGCCTTCGCCGTGGCGACGGGCGTGGTCGACGTCGCCACCTCCAACTCGGTCAACACCGTCTTCATGCGCCGCGAGAACCCGCAGCTGGCGTCGCAGATCGAGGACATCTGGGTCTCTCCGCCGATCCCGGAATCGGGCATCGTCATCCGCGAAGACCTGGACCCGGTGCTGAAGGAGAAGCTGCGCAGCTTCTTCCTGACCTACGGCCAGGGCCAGGGGCCTGAAGCCGACCGTCAACGTCAGGTGCTGGCGGGGCTGAACTATTCGATGTTCCGCGCCGCCGACGATTCCTATCTGGACCCGGTGCGGGAAATGGTCGCCGACCAGAAGCTGGCCGAGGCCAAGGCCAAGAACGACCAGGCCGCCGTAGCCGCCGCCGAACACGAACTGGCCGCCCTGCGCGCCAAGCGCGAGGTCCAGCCTTGACCGACGCCGCCGCCGAGATTGTCGCCGCCGACAAGGCCGCCCGCGGCGGCCTGGCCCCGGACGCCGTTCCCGCCGCGCCGAAGAAGCCCCTGTCCTCAACCCTGTTCGACCTGATGCTGTGGGGCGGCTTGGCGATCATCCTGATCGCCAGCTTCGGCAAGGTGGACATGCAGAACATCGGCCGGCTCTTCTCGGGCTCGTCGAACATCTCGACCTACGGGGCGGATCTGCTGCGGCCCGACTGGGGCGCCATCTTTCCGCCCGGGGACTTCTGGACCGCCTTCACCCATGTCTTCACCCAGCCGACCGCCAGCCTGGCGGGTCAGATGTGGCTGACGGTGCAGATCGCCCTGTGGGGCACCTTCCTGGCCGTCTTCCTGGCCCTGCCGCTCAGCCTGATGGCGTCACGCAACATCGCGCCGGGCTGGATGGTCTTCATCGTGCGCCGGGTCATGGACCTGCTGCGCTCGATCCCCGACCTGGTGATCGCCACCCTGTTCATCGTCGCCGTCGGCCTGGGCCCGCTGGCGGGGGTGCTGGCGCTTGCGCTGAACACCGGCGGCGTCCTGGCCAAGCTGTTTTCCGAAGCGGTCGAGTCGATCGACAAGGGGCCCGTCGAGGGGGTGCGCGCCACCGGCGCCGGCAAGCTGCATGAGATCGTCTGGGGCGTCTTCCCCCAGGTGGCGCCCCTGTGGACCTCCTTCGCCCTGTACCGGTTCGAATCCAACAGCCGGGCGGCCACGGTGCTGGGCCTGATCGGCGCGGGCGGCATCGGCCAGACCCTGTTCGAAAGCATCCAGGCCTTCGACTACAGCCGCGTCGCCGCCATCGCCATCGTCATCGTGGTCGCCGTGACCCTGATCGACACCCTGTCCCAGGTGATGCGCAAGCGCCTGCTCTAAGGCCCCGACCTCGCGCTCATTGCCGGAAAAACCTTCACAATCCTCTGGTCTAACCGTCGCCAAACCGATGCTCAGGGAGAGCGCACGATGATCCGCACACTGAAACTGACGACGGCGGCCGCCGCCCTTCTGGCCCTGGCGGCCTGCGGCGACGGCGGAACCGGCGGCGGCGCCTCCAGCGCCCGCTCCGGCATCTGGGCGGCCGGCTCCTCGACCGTCTTCCCCTTCGCCACCCGCGTGGCTGAGAACTTCGCCCGCACCTCCGGCGGCGCCGCGCCCCGCGTTGAATCCCTGGGCACCGGCGGCGGCATTCAGGCCTTCTGCCAGGGCGTCGGTCCGACCACGCCCGACATCGCCAACGCCTCGCGCCCGATGAAGGCGTCCGAGTTCGACCTGTGCCAGAAGAACGGCGTGACCGACATCGTCGAACTGAAGATCGGCTTCGACGGCATCGTCATCGCCACCGCCCGCAACGGAAACAGCTTCAACTTCGAACTGAACGACCTGTATGAAGGCCTGGCCAAGGAAGTGCCGGGCGCCGACGGTCAGTTCGTCGCCAACCCGGCCAAGACTTGGAACGAGGTCAACAAGGGCCTGCCGAACCAGCGCATCCAGGTCTATGGCCCGCCGCCCACCTCCGGCACGCGCGACGCCTTCCTGGAGCTGGGCATGACCCCCGGCGCCAAGCTGGTTCCTGCGACCGCCGCCGTGGAAAAGGCCGACAAGAACCGGTTCGAAGCCCTGGCCCACACCCTGCGTGAAGACGGCGCCTGGATCGACTCGGGCGAGAACGACAACGCCATCGTCCAGACCCTGAGCCGCACCCCCGGATCGCTGGGCGTGTTCGGCTATTCCTTCCTGGAACAGAACCTGGACACGGTGAAGCCCGAGACCATCGACGGCGTCACGCCCAATGCCGAAACCATCGCCAGCGGGGAATATCCGCTGTCGCGCAGCCTCTACATCTATGTGAAGAAGGCCCACATCGGCGTCATCCCCGGCCTGCAGCAGTTCGTTCAGGAGTTCCTGTCGGAAGGCGCGGCGGGCAAGGGCGGCTATCTGGCCGACCGCGGCCTGATCCCGCTGCCGGAAGACCAGCTGCAGGCCCAGCGCGCTGCGGCTAAGGCCCTGACCCCGATGCAGCGTCCCGCCGGCTGAGGCGGAACCGACCGCCGTCCCGCCCCTTCTTTCGCCGGCCCGCACCGGCTAAGAGGGGCGGGATAGCTGTCAGGATTCATTGATGACCACCACGCCCGCGCGTCTGCGCAAGGCCGTTCTGCCCGTCGCGGGCCTCGGCACCCGGGTTCTGCCCGGCACCAAGACGACCCCCAAGGAACTGCTGAACGTCGTCGATCGACCGATCCTCTCCTACATCGTCGAAGAGGCGCGAGAGGCGGGGATCGAACACATCGTCTTCGTCACCGGCCGCTCCAAGGGCGCCATCGAGGACTATTTCGATCACCAGATCGAGCTTGAGGCCCAACTGCTGGCCAAGGGCAAGACCGACATCCTGGAAATGATGAACGCCGAACTGGCCTCGGCCGGCGAGATGAGCTTCACCCGCCAGATGCAGCCCAAGGGGCTGGGCCACGCGGTCTGGTGCGCCCGCGACATCATCGGACATGAGCCTTTCGCCGTCATCCTGCCCGACGTGATCGTGGATTCGCAGCCCGGCGCCCTGAAGCAGTTGGCCGAGGTCTATGCCGAGACCGGCGGCAACATCATCGGCGTGGAATCGGTCCCGGAGGACCAGACCCACAAATACGGCATCGTCGATCCGGTCAGCCGCGACGGGTCGCGCATCGTCATGAAGGGCATGGTCGAAAAGCCCGCCAAGGGCACGGCGCCGTCGAACCTGTCGATCTCGGGCCGCTACATCTTGCAGCCGGAAATCTTCGACCTGTTGGCCACGCAGGAAAAGGGCGCGGGCGGCGAGATTCAGCTGACCGACGCCATGGCCCGACTGATGGCGGACCAGCTGTTCACCGCCGTCGAATATGCGGGGGTGACCCACGACTGCGGCGACAAGATCGGCCTGTTGCGCGCAAACGTCGCCCTGGCCCTGAAGCGCCCAGACCTGGGCGAGGCTGCGCGGGCGGCGGTTTCGGCCCTGCTGTGACGCAAGGGAAGGCGGCAGGGGTTCCGGTTCGCGCCGACCCCTGCTAACCCTCCCGGCAAATCATCAGGAGACGAACCATGGCCACATCCGAAGGCTGGGACATGCCGACCGGCGACCTCATGAAGGGCAAGAAGGGCCTGATCATGGGGGTGGCCAATTCGAGTTCGATCGCCTGGGGCATCGCCTCGCAGCTGGCGGCGCAGGGCGCCGAACTGGCCTTCACCTATCTGGGCGAGAGCCTGGAGCGCCGCGTGCGCCCGCTGGCCGAGAGCGTCGGCGCCAAGCTGCTGATTCCGGCCGACGTCACCGACGACGCCTCGATGGACGCCGCCTTCGCCGAGCTGGAGAAGACCTTCGGCACGATCGACTTCGTCGTTCACTCGGTGGCCTTCGCCAACAAGGACGAACTGAAGGGCAGCTTTGTCGACAACACCACGCGCGACAGCTTCCTGCTGGCCCTGAATATCTCGGCCTTCAGCTTCGTGGACGTGTCGCGTCGCGCCGCCAAGCTGATGCCGAACGGCGGCAGCCTGATCACCCTGACCTATCTGGGGTCGGAACGGGTCATTCCGAACTACAACACCATGGGCGTGGCCAAGGCTGCGCTGGAGGCGGCGACCCGCTATATCGCCCGCGACCTGGGGCCCAAGAACATCCGGGTGAACGCCATTTCGGCCGGCGCCATGCGCACCCTGTCGCTCGCCGGGATCTCGGGCGGGCGCGGCCTGCACTCCAAGAGCGCCCAGTTCTCGCTGATCAAGGAAGAGACCTCGATGGAGGGCGTCGCCGGCGCCGCCCTGTGGCTGTGCTCGGACCTGGGTCGCTCGACCACGGGCGAGGTGGTCCATGTGGACGCCGGCTTCCACGCCGTGGGTCTGCCGGAAGACTTCGAAGGCTGATCCCGCTTCCGCCCCTTGAGGCGACGGTTTAAGGGCCGGAGCATGACTGCTCCGGCCTTTTCCATGCGCGCCCCGCCCGCCTCCGCCTTTTCTTCGGCGGCCGTCGCCACGGTGATCGGCTTCGGCGGGACCGTGGCCCTGGTGGTTCAGGCGGGGCAGGCCCTGGGCGCGGACGCCGGCCAGATCGGCTCCATGGTGACTGCGCTCTGCCTGGCCATCGGCGTTCCCGGCGCCCTCTTGAGCTGGCGGCTGAAAATCCCCGTGGTCCTGGCCTGGTCCACGCCGGGCGCGGCCCTGCTGGCCGCTTCGACGCTGGGGCTGTCGTGGGCGACGGCGGTCGGCGCCTTCGTCTTTTCAGCCCTGCTGATGATCCTGACCGGTCTGATCCCGGCCTTGGGGCGGCTGGCGGGGCGAATCCCGTCGGCGATCGCCTCGGCCATGCTGGCGGGGGTTCTGCTGCCCTTCGTGCTGCGGCTGTTCAAGATCTTGCCCGACGAGACGGCGCTGACGGTGGGTCTGATCGCGGTCTTTCTGGTCTTCCGGCGGCTTTGGCCGACCTGGGCCCTGCCCGCCGTTCTGGGCGCGGCCTTTGCGGTTCTGGCGATGCGGGGACAGTTGGGCCTGCCCGCCGGAACCGGCCTGTTCGGACATCTGGAGCCCGTCGCCCCCGCCTTCGACTGGAAGGCCGCGGTCAGTCTGGGCTTTCCGCTGTTTCTGGTGACCCTGGCGGCGCAGAACCTCCCGGGACTGGTGGTGTTGCAGAGCGCGGGCTATCCGCCGCCGGCCAATCGGCTGATCCTGTCGACCGGGATCGCCAGCCTGATCGCGGCGCCCTTTGGAGCCCACGGGGTCAATCTGGCGGCCATCACGGCGGCGATCTGCACCGGCCCTGACGCCCATCCGGATGCGGGTCGGCGCTGGATCGTCGGGGTGATCTACGGCGGCTTCTACCTCATCGTGGCCCTGTTCGCCGCGCCGCTGGCGGGCCTGTTCATCGCCATGCCCCCGGCCGTGCTGGCGGCTGTGACGGGACTGGCCCTGATCGCCCCCCTGACCGGCGCCTTGCAGAGCCTGACGGCCGAGGCGCCCTCGCGCGAAGCCGCCGTCCTGACCTTTGCGGCGACGGCCTCGGGCCTGGCCCTGTTCGGGGTGGGATCGGCCTTCTGGGGGCTGGTCGTCGGATTTGCGGCCCTGGGCGCGGGCCGCCTGCTCCGTCGTGCCTAGTTCCGCGCTGGGATGTTCAGACCGCGCTGCACCGCAGGACGGGCCAGGCCGCGCTCCAGCCAGGCTGCGACGCGGGGGAAGTCCGCAAAGCCCACGATCTCGCCCGCCTCATAGAAGCCGATCAGATTGCGGACCCAGCCGAGGGTGGCGACATCGGCGATGGAATAGTCGCCCATGATCCAGTCGCGGGGTTCTCCGCCCTCATTGGCAAGCCGCGTCTCCAGCACGCCCAGCAGGCGGCGGCTTTCGGCGACGTAACGGTCGCGCGGACGCTTGTCCTCATAGTCCTTGCCCGCGAACTTGTGGAAGAAGCCCAGCTGGCCGAACATGGGGCCGATCGCCCCCATCTGGAACATGATCCACTGGATCGTCTCGTACCGTGTGGCGGGATCGCTCGAGAGCAGTTTGCCTGTCTTTTCCGCCAGATAGATCAGGATGGCGCCGGATTCGAACAGGGCCAAGGGCTGACCGTTCGGGCCGTCGGGATCGAGGATGGCCGGGATCTTGCCGTTGGGGTTCAGCGACAGATATTCCGGCCCCCAGGTCTCATTGGCCATGATGTCGATCAGGTGCGGCTCATAGGCCAGGCCGACCTCCTCCAGCATGATCGAGACCTTCACGCCGTTGGGCGTGGGCAGGGAATAGAGCTGCAGCCGATCGGGATGGTGGGCCGGCCAGCAGGTGGTGATCGGGAAGGCGGACAGGTCGGTCATGGAGAGGCCTCGGCTTTGCGATAGGCCTATGTCGGCGCCCGCCGCGCCATTCGCAACACCCTTGGGCGCGAATACCTCAGTCCGGCTCGCGCTCGCCGACTTCGGTCGGGGGCACGGCGGTCAGCCAGCCTTCGGAAAGCCGCAGCTCGGGCGTCGCTTCCTTGGTGAAGGGCAGGTACCAGGTCGGACCGCCGGTCGCGGGGGCGATCTCCAGCATGTCGTCGGCGCCGAAATTCTGGACCGACTTGACCGAGCCCATGGCGGCGCCGGCGATGTCGCGGACCTCCAGGCCGATCAGGTCGGCGAGATAGAATTCGTCCTCCTCCGGCTCGGGAAAGCGGTCGCGGGGGACGTAGAGTTTCAGGCCGCGCAGGGCGTCGGCCTGTTCCTTGGTGGCGACCTCCCTGGCCCGGCCGACGACGCCGTTCTTGTCGGGCCGGGTCGAGGTCAGGGTCAGGGCCACCGTGCCGTCTGCGCGCAGCAGCGGACCATAGGCGGTCAGGGCCAGGGGATCGGCGGTGAAGGCGGTCACCCGCACCTCGCCCCGCACCCCGAAACCGCCGCCGATCTGGCCGACGAGGATCAATCTGCTGTCCGTGGTCATGGTCTGGGTCCGTCGTCCTAGATCTTCCCCCGCTTGCGGGGGAAGTGTCAGGCCGTGACGCGAAGCGGCACGCCTGACGATGGGGGAAGTCCTCTTCCTTGGAAGAACACTCCCCTCTCCGACCCTGGATCGGCTGCGCCGATCGCCGGGCCACCTCTCCCGCAAGCGGGAGAGGGTCTAGTAGCGCATGAAAAAGGCGGCGTCGCAGGACGCCGCCTTGATCGTGTCGAGACCGAAGGCCTTAGGCCTCGGTGGTCTCTTCGGCAGCCGGGGCTTCTTCAGCGGCGGCTTCGGCGGCCGGAGCCTCTTCAGCAGCCGGAGCGTTCTTGGCGGCTTCGGCCTCTTCCTTGGCGCGGGCGGCGGCTTCGGCGGCCTCGGCCTTGGCGGCGGCTTCGGCTTCCAGGCGGTCGGCTTCGCGCTGGGCGCGTTCAGCGGCGCGCTCCTGCGCCTTCTTGCCGGGGGCGCCCTTGTTCGGGTTGTTGCCCTGCGACCACTTCACCTTGGCGCCCAGGGTTTCGTCCTGCGACAGGAAGCGGGCGACGCGGTCGGTCGGCTGGGCGCCCTTGCCGAGCCATTCGGCGATCCGCTCGACCTTCAGGGCGACGCGCGGCTGGGCGCCGTCCTTGGGCAGCATCGGGTTGTAGGAGCCGACCTTCTCGATGAACTTGCCGTCGCGCGGGGCGTGCGAATCGGCGACGACGATGTGGTAGTAGGGGCGCTTCTTGGCGCCGCCGCGGGCCAGACGAATCTTCAGCATTTCAAGTCTCTTTCTAGGAAGTCGTTATTTCTTGGGAAGGCCGGGCAGGCCCGGAAGCCCCCCCGGCAGTTGTCCGCCGCCCAGACCCGCCAGGCGGTCCTGAATGGCTTTCAATTCGTCGGCCGAGGGCTCGGCCATCTTGCCGCCGCCCAGGGCCTTCAGTCGGTTCAGATCGGGGCCGCCGCCCATGCCGGGGATGCCCCCGCCGCCGCCGAGGCCGCCCAGCATGGCGGCCATCTGCTGCATCTTCTTGGGACCGCCGCGCGCCATCTGTTTGACCATGTCGGCCATCTGGCGGTGCTGTTTCAGGACGCGGTTGACGTCCTGGACCTCGACCCCGGCGCCGGCGGCGATGCGTTTCTTGCGGCTGGCGTTCAGGAGGTCCGGCTTCTTGCGCTCGGCCTTGGTCATCGAGGAGATGATGGCTTCCTGGCGCAGGATCATTTTGTCGTCGACGCCGCTGTCGGCCATCTGGGCCTTCATCTTGGCCACGCCGGGCAGCATGCCCATGATGCCCTGAAGCCCGCCCATCCGCTTCATCTGCTGAAGCTGACCGGCGAGATCATCCAGGTCGAACTGGCCCTTGGCCAGCTTCCTGGCCATCTTTTCGGCCTTGGCCTGGTCCAGGTCCTGGGCGGCCTTTTCGACCAGGGCGACGATGTCCCCCTGGCCCAGGATGCGGCCGGCGACGCGGCGGGCGTCGAAGACGTCCAGCGCATCGACCTTTTCGCCGGCGCCCAGATATTTGATCGGCAGGCCGGTGACGGCGCGCATCGACAGCATGGCGCCGCCGCGGCCGTCGCCGTCGGCCCGGGTCAGGACCAGGCCGGTCAGGGGCAGGCGCTCATGGAAGGCCTTGGCGGTGCGGACGGCGTCCTGGCCGGTCAGGCTGTCGGCGACCAGCAGGGTCTCGACCGGCTTGGCGATGTCGGCGACCTCGGCCACCTCGTTCATCAGCCCTTCGTCCAGGGTGATGCGGCCGGCGGTGTCGAGGATCAGGACGTCGAAGCCCTGAAGCTTGGCGGACTGCAGGGCCCGGCGGGTGATCTGGACCGCGCTTTCGCCCGCCACGATGGGCAGGACGGCGACGTCGATCTGTTTGCCCAGCTGGGCCAGCTGCTCCATGGCGGCCGGACGGCGCGTGTCCAGCGAGGCCATCATGACCTTCTTGCGATCGAACTTGGTCAGGCGCAGCGCCAGCTTGGCCGAGGTCGTGGTCTTGCCCGAGCCCTGAAGGCCGGCCATCAGCACCACGGCGGGCGGGTTGGCGTTGGTGTTCAGCGGGACCGGCTCTTCGCCGCCCAGCATTTCGATCAGACCGTCATAGACGATCTTGACCACCTGATCGGCCGGCTTGACCGAACGGATCACCTCTTCGCCCGTCGCGCGCTCGGTGGCGAAGGCGATGAATTCCTTGACGACCGGCAGGGCGACGTCGGCCTCGAGCAGGGCCACGCGCACTTCGCGCATCGCCTCGGCGACATCCTTTTCGGACAGGGCGCCGCGGCCGGTGATCCGGTCGAAAACGCCTGTCAGCCGCTCGTTCAGAGCCTCGAACATTCACTACCTCATGTGGCGCAGGTGAAACGGCTCCATACGACAACGACCCCCGGCGACGATCACGTCGGCGGAGGGTTCTCGCCCACCTCGTCCCGACGGAGCGGGGGTCGTGTGGGTGGAGACGCGAGGTTCACTTGCGTCGGAAGCGGCGGCTTATGAAGGAAAACGGGGGGAAAGGCAACCGATGCGAGTCACGTCCCCGCCCGCTTTGCGTCATCCTCGGGCTTGACCCGAGGATCGAATGCGCCGCCGCTCTGCGCGGACGTCAGGCACACGTCTCGCTCCTCGCCCGATCCTCGGGTCAAGCCCGAGGATGACGGAGAAGACTAGACATCAGTCCTCAGGCGTCTCTTCCGACCCCTCGTCCGCCTTCGGTTCCGAACCCGGCTCGGTCACCACAATCCCCTCCGGCGGGGCCGACAGTTTGGACAGGTCGCCGCCGGCGCGCAGGACGTCCAGGGCGCGTTGCAGCTGGTAGTCTTTTTCCTTGTCATAGGCCTCGCCCGGCGCTTCGCGGGGCGTGTGCGGCCCCTTGCGTTCCGCGCCGATGGAGGAGTCCAGGGCCGTCGCATAGGCGGCCTCGGAATAGATGAAGCTGGAACGCGAGACGATCCGGGCCTCGGCCTCGGACCGGGCGACCTCCAAGTCCGGCTCGATGCCGATCTTCTGGATCGAGGCGCCGGACGGGGTGTAGTAGCGGGCCGTGGTGATCGACAGGGCGCCGTCGCGGCCCTGGCGCAGCGGGATGACCGTCTGGACCGATCCCTTGCCGAAGCTGGTCAGGCCGACGATAGTCGCCCGTTCGTGATCCTTCAGGGCGCCGGCGACGATCTCGGAGGCGGAGGCCGAGCCGTAGTTGACCAGGACCACCAGGGGCAGGCCGCCGGTCAGGTCGCCGGGCTTGGCGGAATAGCGCTGAATCTGCTCGGGCTTCCTGCCGCGCTGGCTGACGATCTCGCCGCGCTCCAGGAAGGCGTCGGACACGTCGATGGCCGCGTTCAGCAGGCCGCCGCCGTTGTTGCGCAGGTCCAGGACATAGCCCTTCACACCCGGCTTCTGAGCCTTGATCTTGGCGATGGCCTCGGACAGTTCGCGGCCGGTGTTCTCATTGAAGGTCGAGACGCGCAGATAGCCGAAATCGCCCTCGACCCGGCCAGTGACCGACTGGACCTTGATGATCTCGCGGGTCAGGGTCACCTCGCGCGGCTCCTCGCCGTCGCGCAGGAAGGTGACGCGCACGCTGGTCCCGGCCGCCCCGCGCAGCTTCTCCGACACCTGGCTGACGGTCAGGCCCGCCGCGTTCTGGCCCTCGATGGCGCTGATGACGTCCCCGGCCTGGACCCCGGCCCGGGCGGCGGGGCTTTCGTCCATCGGAGAAATGACCTTCACCAGGCCGCCTTCGGAGGTGATGGTCAGGCCGACGCCCGAATACTGTCCCTCGGTCCGCTCGCGCAGTTCGTCATAGTTGGACGGCGGCAGATAGTTGGAGTGGGGATCCAGCGCCGTCATCATGCCGGCCAGGGCGGCCTCGATCAGCTTCTTGTTGTCGACCGGGACCACATAGGCCTGCTCGACGATGCCGACCACGTCGCCGAACAGCTCCAGCATGCGGAAGGTTTCGTTGCGGGGCGTCTGGCTGGTGGCGACGGCGGCCGAGCCGCCGAGAACCAGGGCGGCGCAGCCGACGAGGAGCAGTTTACGCATTCGGTCTCTTTCGGTCGGGCCGATCATGGAAGGCGCCCGTTGGGAGGGTAGGGCCGCACAGACACGACGAAATCGTGGCTGAGCGGCGTCGGTCCGATAAAATCAGCGTCCGGCGGGAAAGCAAGGCCAATCGTCGTCCGAAGGCGCATCCGGCCGCTCATCTCAGCCAGGGACCGGGGTCGATCGGGCGCTCGTCCCGGCGCAGTTCGAAATAGACGTCGCCGTCCGGCCCGCTGCGGCCCAGGGTCTGGCCGTCGGAGACGCGGGTGTCCGCCTGGACGTCCAACTGCTCCAGCCCGGCGATCACCGCCCGCCAGCCGGGGCCGAGATCAAGAATCACCACCTGGCCCCAGCCGGTCAGGGGACCGGCGTATGCCACCTTGGCGTCGGCCGGGGCGGCGACGGGGGCGCGGTCGGCGCGCCAGCGCCAGCCCGAGGTTCCAGCCCCCCAGGTCTGGGTCGGGGCGCCGCGCACGGGCGCACTGAGCCGGTTGCGGCCGGCCGGCAGGCGCGCGGTCTCGGCCTCGGCGGCCTCGGCCTCCTGGGCGGAGGGAACGGCGCCGCCCAGGTCGCGGATTCGAGCCTCCAGCGCCCGCGCCGCCCGTTCGGCGCTGCGCGCCTCGGCGTTCAGCACGGCGGTGAGGGCGGTCTTGCGCGCGGTCAGCCCCTCGATCTGGGCGCGGCGATCGCCCTGGGCGCTTTCGGTGGTCAAGAGCCGTTCCGAGGACAGGACCGCCAGGCGGCGAATGCGCATGATTTCGGCCTGACGCTCGGCCAGGGCCTTGGCGCGGCGCTCCAGCTCGGGCGTCATGGCCTTCAACAGGATGGAGGCGCGCACCGTGTCGATCGCCTTGTCGGCGGGCACCAGAAGCGGCGGCGGCGGGCGGCGGCTCATCATCTGAAGCGCGCTGAGCAGACGCCCCTGGGCGCCGCGCTCGCGGGCCAGGTCCGTGACCAGGTCCGCCTCCCGTTCGCTCAGCTGCTTCAGCCGGGCCCTCTGGTCCTCGATCTGGCGGTCGTCGGTCCGTTCGTCGGCGCGCAGGGCGGCGAGCCGACGCTCCAGCTGGGCCAGTTCGGCCTTGGCGGCCTCGGCGTCGGCGCGCAGGCGCCGCGCCCGCACCGCCTCGTCGCGATACTCAGCCTGGATCCGCGCCAGTTCGCTCTCAGACGCCTGCCGCCCCGCCGCCGGGGCGGCGAGGACCAGGCCCGTCATCAGGGCGAGAGAGAGTGCTGAGGCGCGGCCCATGTCAGTCGCGATGATAAGGCGATCCGGCCAGGATGGTCACGGCTCGATAAAGCTGTTCGGCCAACATGGCGCGGGCCAGGGCGTGGGGCCAGGTCTGGGGACCGAAGGCCAGGGTCGAGGCGGCGGCGGCGCGCACGCTCTCGTCCAGCCCGTCCGCCCCGCCGATGGCGAAGACCAGGCGGCGTTCGCCCTGGTCGCGCAGCTTGGCGACATGGTCGGCGAAGGCGCGCGAGGAATAGGTCTTGCCCCGTTCGTCGCAGGCGATCAGGTGCGCCCCCTCGGCGGCGGCCAGGATCAGCTCGGCCTCCGGCGCCTTGCCCGGCTTCCTGGCCTCCAGGTCGATCAGTTCGAGGGGACCGAGGCCCAGCGCGCGTCCCGCAAGGGTGGCGCGCCGGGCGTAGTCGTCGGCGAGCGTCGCCTCAGGCCCCCGGCCCGGTCGGCCGATGGCGACGATGCTCAGCTTCATTCTCTAGTCGCGGACCATGCGGTGGGCCGAGTCCACGGCCCAGATCTTCTCGATATTGTAGAAGGTCCGCACTTCCGGGCGGAACAGGTGGACGATCACGTCGCCGGCGTCGATCAGAACCCAGTCGCAGTGCGGCAGGCCCTCGACCTTGGCCTTGCCCAGGCCCTGGTCCTTCAGGGTGCGCAGCAGGTGGTCGGCGATGGCGCCGACGTGGCGGTGCGAGCGGCCGGAGGCGACGATCATGGTGTCGGCCATGGCGCTTTTGCCCTTCAGGTCGATCAGGACCATGTCCTGAGCCTTGTCCTCGTCGAGGCGGCTCAGCAGGGCTTCTTCAAGCGGAGTCGATCCGACCGGGCGGGGGACGGAATCCCCGAATGCGGCGGTCGTTTCAGATCCGTCTTCGGAATGGAGAGGTTCGATAGGGTCCATCTCGTGCGCCGTGTTCGAAACGGCGGCGTCTTGCGCGTCATACGCGGGCGAGGGGGTCAGCGGAGGGCTCCAAGAGCATTGACTAAAGCAGCCCCTTAGCACGGATGGGGGCAAACGTGAACCGGCGCCGAGATCACGACCCCGCGTCCGGCCTCTTCGAGGCCCGGATGGCGGTCGACGACAGGGGATTCAAAGGCGCCGTCAGATAGGTCCAGGCCGGGGCCGCCAGGGTCGGCAGAAGGCCCGCCTGTTCGGCCGGAATGCGGAAGGCGGCGAAGCGGGCGGCCGCCGGCGCCGTGCGGCTGTCCAGCTGCGATCCCGGCCGGGCGATCACCGCCACGGGCATCAGCCGCATGATGTCGGTCCAGCCCCGCCAGCGATGGAAGCCGGCCAGATTGTCCGATCCCATGACCCAGACGAAATGGACGCCCGGATGGCGGGCGACCAGCAGGCGCAGGGTCTCGACCGTCCAGACCACCCCGGCCCGGCTTTCGAAATCCGAGACGATCATGGACGGGCCGCCAACCCTGGCCTGGGCCTGGGCCGAGGCCATCCGTTCGGCCAGGGGGGCGCTGTCGCGGGCGTCCTTCAACGGGTTCTGGGGCGAGACCAGCCAGACCACCCGATCCAGGCCCAGCCGCCGCATGGCCGTCTCGGCCACATGGGCGTGGCCTTCATGGGCCGGATTGAACGATCCGCCGAACAGGCCGACCTTCATCCCCGGCGTCAGGATCAGCCCGTCGCGAAGGGCCCCCGGTCGGGGGCCGGCGCCTTGGGGCGCGGGACCGGCGTGAAAGAAGGGCAAGCGAGGCGTCTCGGGGGTTATGCTCAAGGCGGCCTTATCATGGGGGCGACCGCCCTGTCCCCCGATTAATCGTCCGGCCTCAGACGGCGGCTTCGAACAGGGCCTCGCGCGTCACGTCGGCGTGGGTCATGGGGAACATGTGACCGCCGCCGCGCACCACCTCGACCGAGACGTGCGGCAGGCCGCGCGGTGACGAGGGCACGTGGGTCAGGGCGCCGTGTTCCGCCTTCAGGATGCGGATCGGGCCGCGATAGAGGCGAAGCGCCCGCCAGGGATCGTGCGCCTGGGCGGCGTAGTTGGCCGCCTCCCAGGCCGGGGTGGCGGCCAGGGCGAAGCCGTCGGGGCCTTCCACCAGGCCTTCGGACAGATAGTCGGCCAGCACCATGTCGGGCCAGCCCTGGAACGCCCCCCGACCGCGATAGGCGGCCATGGCCTCTTGCCGGCTGGTGAACAGGGCGCGACGGCGGCGCGTGGCCCTGGCGATCGGAATGCGGGACATAAACCGGTGGGCGAAGGGCAGGTTGAACACCAGCATGGCGGACCGCCGCCAGATCACTGCGTCCAGCAGAACCAGGCCGGCGACCCGGTCCGGCCGCTCCGCCGCCGCCAGCAGGGAGGCGGTCCCGCCCATGGAATGACCCGCCAGGACCGGCGGCGGGCCGTCGATCGTCTCCATCAGGGCCAGAAGATCGTCGCGGTGATCCCGCCAACTGGTCTTGGGCCGGGCGAACACCGGCAGGTCCGAAGCCCCATGGCCGCGAAGGTCCGGGGCCCAGATCCGCAGCGACGTCGACAGGGGCGACAACAGGCTGCGATAGGCGCCGGCGTTGAAACCGTTGGCGTGGGAGAAGATCAGATCGACCGGACGCTTCGGATCGCCGAAGTCCAGGACCGACATCCGCCCCCCGCCCCATTGATTGTCGATCGGGACGCTGAGCCGGCGCGGCGGCGACATCAGGGCCGCATCCATGATCAGGCCGCGTCCCGGCAGGCCGCGCACAGGCCGTGCGCCTCGATCGTGGTGCGGGCGATCGCATAACCGGCGGCGGCGCCGGCGGCGGCGATGACGTCCTGGCCCGGCCCGTCGATCTCACGCGTCACCCCGCAGCAGTCGCAGATCAGAAAGGCGGCCGCATGGTTGCCCCCGACCTCCTGGCCGGCGCAGGCGACATAGGCGCTGATCGAGGCGATCCGGTGGGCCATGCCGTGGCGTTCCAGGAATTCGAGCGCCCGATAGACGGTGGGCGGCTTGGCGGCCTGTCCGTCCTCGCCGAACCGGGCGATCAGATCATAGGCCTTCACCGGCTCGCCGCTCTCGAGCAGCAGCGACAGCACCCGCCGACGCGGCTGGGTCATGCGTTCGCCCGCCGAAGCCACTCGCGCCTCCGCCTCGGACAGGGCGCGGTCCAGGCGTGCGCCGTTCAGGCCGGAATGAAGATGATCATGGTCGCAGACGGCGTTCATGAGCCACAGCTAATCCTTGATAAGCCCGGCCGCAACAGAACACGGCTTGCAGTCCGTGATGTTATCTCATAACAGAAACGCTTCCTCCCCTGAACCCCAGCGATGTCCATGCGTCAGACCGTCACCCGCTCCCTGTTGCTTTCCGCCGTCGCCTGGAGCGCCCTGGGCGGCGCCGCCCTCGCCCAGACTATGGCCCCGACCGGCCCCGGCCGTCCGGCCCAGGTGGATGACGTCATCGTCACCGCCACCCCCTACGGCGTCACCCAGCGCGCCACCACCATCGCCACCGACGTGCTGGACGACCAGGCCCTGGCCATCGCCCCGGCGACGTCCCTGGGCGATCTGGTCAACGGCCTGCCGGGCGTGCGCTCGACCGACTTCGCCCCCGGCGCCAGCCGCCCGGTGATCCGGGGCCTGTCCGGCCCCCGCGTCCAGGTGCTGACCAACGGCCTGGGCCAGATCGACGCCTCCTCCGTCTCGCCCGACCACGCCGTGGCCACCGATCCCGGCGAAGCCCATCGGATCGAGGTCGTGCGCGGCCCGGCCACCCTGGTCTATGGCGGCTCGGCCATCGGCGGGGTGGTCAACATCATCGACGACCGCATCCCTGAAGCCCTGCCTGAAGGCGGGATCGAGGGTCGGGTCTCGACGCAGTATTCCAGCGTGGACGACGGTCGCGGCGCCTCGGGTCATGTCACCGTCGGGGCCGGCCGGTTCGCCTTCAACCTGAGCGGCGTGACCCGCAAGACGGATGACTACGACATCCCCTCCCCCGCCCGGTCCCAGGTTCTGGCCGACAGCGACGGCGAGCCGCGCGGCGCGGGCGACAAACAGCCGAACTCCTGGTCCGAGCTGAACGCCTGGGGCGTCGGCGGCTCCTACATCGCCGACAAGGGCTTCGTCGGCCTGTCCTACAAGAAGACCGAAAACGAATACGGCACGGTCGCCGAGCCGGAGGTCTTCATCAATCTGGAGCAGGAGCGCTGGGACGGCCGCGGCGAATACCGGTTCGACGCCGGCCCCTTCGCCAAGGTCCGCGCCTCCTACGGCCACGCCGACTACACCCACACCGAGTTCGAAGGACCGGGCGAGCCGGGCACCGTCTTCAACTCCGACGGCTGGGAGACCCGCGGCGAACTGGTCCAGCGCGAGCGGAACGGCTGGAACGGCGCCGTCGGCGTCCAGGCCCTGGAGCGCAATTTCGAGGCGATCGGCGAGGAGGCCTTCGTCCCGACCGTCAAGATCGAGGAACAGGGCCTGTACACGGTCCAGCGCTATGACCGCGACCGCTACGGCTTCGAGGGCGGGCTGCGCTATGACCGCCGCACCCTGAGCGCCGTTCCGCTGGGCGAGACGGCCGAGGTGGAGCGTCAGTTCGACAACTGGTCCGCCAGCGGCGCCGCCTTCCTGCGTCCCCAGGCCGGCCTGTTCCTGGGGCTGAGCCTCTCGCGGACGGAACGCGCGCCCAGCGAGGTCGAACTGTTCGCCGACGGCGTCCACGTCGCCACCGCCGCCTATGAGACCGGCGACCTGGGCCTGGACACCGAGAAGGTGACCACGCTGGAGGGCACGGTCCACTTCGACCGTGACCGGTTCTCCGGGGATATGCACCTCTACAAGGCCTGGTACGACGGCTTCATCGACGAACGCCGCACCGGCGCAGACTTCACCACCGACGAGGGCGAGACCTTCCCCGTCTATCGCTTCGTCCAGACCGACGCGGACTTCTACGGCTTCGAGGCCGAGGCCGCCTACGCCCTGTGGCAGGACGGGGATCGCAAACTGTCGCTGGAGGGGGCGGCCGACTATGTCCGCGCCGACACCGACCTGGGCCCGGCCGCGCGCATTCCGCCCTGGTCGGCGACCGCCCGCCTGGCCTGGACCTCGACGCTTTGGGACCTGACCGGCGAAGTGCGCCACGTCGGCGAACAGGACCGGCTGGCGGAAGGCGAACTGCGCACGGACGCCTATACGCTGGTCAATCTGCGCGGCGCGGTTCGGCCGTTCGCCGACAAGGACGTCACCGTCTTCGCCGAGGCGCACAATCTGACGGACGAGGAGGCGCGCGAGCATACCTCCTTCCTGAAGGACATCGCGCCGCTGCCTGGGCGCAACCTGCGGATCGGCGTCTCCTACGCCTTCTGACCGGTTCCTGATCGGGGCCGTTTGCCGCTGAGGCGGGCTTGGGCTAGAAGGCCCGCCTCATTCCACTCCAAGAGCGCCTGGCTCCTCATGACCGATACGAACAACTCGCCGCTCGAAGGCAACGTCCTCTTCTATACGAAGCCGGAACCGCTGGACCCGACCCTGCACGGCGCGCTGGGCGTCAACGCCGCCGACAAGCCCTACGCCTTCGTCGGCCAGACCAACATCGTGCCGCTGACGGTGACCGAGTTCGCCGCCGCCGCCCTGTCCTATCCGGTGATCTTCACCGGTGAGAACCGCCAGCCGGTCGTGGTGATGGGGCTGCGCCAGGGCGAGAACCTGTTCGTGGCGGACGACGGCGACTTCCGCCCCGACGCCTACATCCCCGCCTATGTGCGCCGCTATCCGTTCGTCTTCGCCGACGACAAGCAGAACCAGCGCCTGATCCTGTGCATCGACCGCGGCGCCCCGATCGTGGCCGAGGGCGGCCAGAACCCGCTGTTCGTCGACGGCCAGCCCAGCGACTACACCAATATGGCGATGGAGTTCTGCAACAACTTCGAACAGGAGCGTCAGCGCACCGAAGCCTTCGTCAAGCTGATCCAGGACCTGGACCTGCTGGACGTGCGTGAAGCCGTCTTCACCCCGCGCAACCCGGACGGCACGCCCGGCGCGCCCCAGAAGCTGGCCGAATATTACGCCGTGTCGGAAGACAAGCTGAGGGCCCTGCCGGCCGAGAAGCTGGCCGAGCTGCGCGACAACGGCGCCCTGGGCCAGATCTACGCCCATCTGGTGTCGCTGCTGGGCTGGGACCGCCTGATCGCCCTGGCCTTCCTTCGCCAGGCGCCTGCCAGCGTCAACTGAGCCTCGGCCTGACGTCAAGGAGAACGCCCGCCGGTCGCACCGGCGGGCGTTTTCAATTTCAGCGGCGGGAGAACAGGGCGCGGGTCAGGCAGGAGAAGACCAGCCGCCCGGCCTCGTCCAGCAGATCGTGCTGGGCGATGACGATGCCCTTTCCGTCCCCGACCGGATCCTTGCCCATGACGGTCATCCGGCCCCGCAGCAGCTCGCCCGGCGGCGGATTGCGCAGATAACGCAGCCCGTCGACGGCCAGGATCTTGGTCTGGGCCCAGGCGCCCGACTTCTCGGCCGCCAATCGGCTCCACAGGGCGTAGATCATCGCATCGGGCGCCCCATAGGCGGCGTCCCAGCCGGGCGCGAACCGCTCGACGAAGAGGTCGAGCGCTCCCGGATCGACCGCACAGGCCCCCAGGGGCACGACCTGCCCCGTCTCCAGATCCTCGAAATGGACGAGCAGGGGGTCGCTCATGGAAATCCTTCAGCCTGGTTCTTCGGAAACACGAACCAGCAGCTTGCCGTCGTGGTCGCCGGTGAACAAGCGGTTCAGCGAATCCACGGCGCCTTCCAGGCCGTCATCGACGTGGACCTTCCACTTCACCCTGCCCTCGGCCAGCCACGGACCCATTTCGGCGACCATTTCTCGGGCGCGAGGCGCATAGTCCAGAACCAGGAAGCCCTGGACATGGAGCCGATGGGTGATGATCCGGGCGAAGTTCGGCGACGGCGGCGCCTTGGTGGCGTTGTAGGATGAGACGAGGCCGCACACCGCCATCCGGCCGTGGACCTTGAGCCGGTTGAAGACGGCGATCATGATGTCGCCGCCGACGTTTTCGAAGTTGAGATCGATTCCGTCGGGCGCCAGCCGGTCCAGCGCGTCGCCGACGTCCTCGTTCTTATAGTCGATCGCCGCGTCGAACCCGAGTTCGTCGGTCAGCCAGGCGCATTTCTCAGGGCCGCCGGCGACGCCGATGACGCGACAGCCGCGCTGTTTGGCGATCTGGCCGGCGATCGAACCCACCGCCCCCGCCGCCGCAGAGATCACCATCGTCTCGCCGGCCTTGGCTTTCAGCACGTCGGTGACGCCGAAATAGGCCGTCAGCCCGGTCATGCCCAGGACCGACATATTGGCCGTCAGCGGCAGGCCGGGCGCCCGGTGCACGGGCCGAAGCCCGGCTTCGGGCACGACGGCGTAGTCCGCCCACCCACCGGCGGCGGGCATGACGACGTCGCCGACCTTGAACCGGTCCGACCGGCTGTGCTCCACCACCCCCAGGGTCAGGCCGCGCATGACCTCTCCCAGCCCAACAGGCGGCAGATAGCCTTCGGAATCGTTCATCCAGGTCCTGTTGGTGGGGTCCAGCGACAGATAGACGGTGCGGACCAGCACCTCGGATTCCTTCACCTCCGGCACGGGCGTCTCGACCAGCTCCAGGTCGCCGGGCTGAACCAGGCCCTTGGGCCGCTGACGCAGCACCCACTGACGATTGATCTTGGCGTTGGAAACCATGCGTCTCTCTCCGTGCGTTTTCTTTGAGGATCATCTTGGCCCTGCGCGCGGCGCGGGTCGAGGGCCGGGTTGAAAAGAAAAAGGCGGTCCAAGCGGACCGCCTTTGAAGTGGCATCATCGAGAATGAGGTGCGGAGGCGGCAGATTGGCTGTCGCCAATCTCAAGTCGGGGGGGCGTCGCCGCCTCCGCAGTCTCCTAACGGCGTGGGTGAACCCCGGTTCCCGACAACAGGCGGCTTTTTTTCGTGCCTGGCGCGAAAGATCCCGGGTAGGAACGCCGTTACTCAGGCGGCGTTGTGTCTGGTCATAAGCAACAGCCGGGACGCAGACCATGACGCACCAAGAACCGCAACCGAACAACGATCGTCTGGTCGATCGTCAGGGCGTAGATGCGCGCTCGGCTCGCCAGGGCCGATCCGGCAGCCGAATCCTGCTGATCCTTATCGCCTCCCTGGGCGGCGCGGCGCTTTTGCTGGGTCTGCTTTGGATGTTCAGCCAGGGCGGCCTGTCCCAGACCAACGCCAACGACGGGGACCAGGCGGTCGATGCGCGCGCCTTCAGCGGCGATGCGGCGACGCCGCCGGCCGCCGACGCGCCGACCGGCCCGAACGGCGAGCCGCAGCCCGTGCCGACCGGAGAGGCGGCGAACGTCAACGCCCCGACCCAGCCGTCCAGCTGATGTGAAAAAGCCCCGGCGCCGAGGCGGCCGGGGCTTCATCCGCGCCCTCGGCGGGCGCAAGGGCGTCCGAGATTAAGCCGCTTCCTTGTGGCGCGACGGATGGAAGAACAGGGCCTGGCTGATCGCCGCCTTCACCGTCTCGGGCTGGAAGGGCTTGGTGATCAGGAAGGTCGGCTCAGGCCTTTCGCCGGTCAGAAGGCGTTCGGGGAAGGCGGTGATGAAGATCACCGGCACGTCGATGTCCTTCAGGATGTCCTTGACCGCATCAATGCCGGAAGAGCCGTCGGCCAGCTGGATGTCGGCAAGAACCAGGCCGGGCTTGTGGCGAGCCACCGCCTCGACGGCCTCGTCATGGGTGGTCGCAGCCCCGGTGACGCGGTGGCCCAGTTCCTTCACCAGGCTCTGAATGTCGGCGGAGATGATGGCCTCGTCCTCGATCACCAGGACGTCGGTGGCCAGTTCGGCGTCGATGTCCGACTGGGCGTCGGCGATCAGCCGCTCGACGTCGCGGGGATCGGCCGAAAGGATCTGGGCCGCTTCCGAAGGCGTGAAGCCTTCCAGGGCCGTCAGCAGAAAGGCCTGGCGCGAGCGCGGCGCGATCCGCATCAGGCGACGCGAAGCCTCGTCGCGGCCGTCGCCCAAGGCGCCGATCTGAGAGCCGCTTTCCAACTGGGCGCCGGTCGAGGACCAGATGGCGTGGAAGACGTGATAGAGGGCGACGCGCGGCGTCATGTCCGGCGAGAGCTGCTGCTCTCCCGCAGCCAGCGCTTCGAGTGCGACCCGCACATAGTTGTCGCCGGTCGATTGATCGCCGGTGAGGGCCCGCGCATAGCGGCGGACATAGGGCAGATGCGGCGCAAGTCTGGCCAGAAGGCTCATGCTGGATAGTCCCCGACAGAGGCTGCGCGCCCGAGGATGGACGACAGCGATACAGAGGCTGGAAACGCCAAAGCCCCGATGCGGTTCCGCAGCGCTTGCGCTCTGTCGATTTTTATTACCGCATCTGAGGAACCCGGAGCCAGAGGGACCGTTAATGGACCTGCATTTCTGCACTGCAGTTGGGTGGGCGGTGTTCTGTCTATGATTGACTCTTCCGATTCCTCGCGGCGCAAGGGCGCCGGCAACACGGGGGAGGCGGGGCTCGAAGAAGCTCGCCTTCGTCAACAGGCCATCGGCGTCAAGCTGCGGCACATGTTCGACGAGGTGGTCAACGAGCCCGTGCCTGACGAATTCCTGGATATTCTGAAGCGCGCCGACGCCAAGGCGTCGGACGGTGGCGCATGAGCACGTCCCGATTGGGCGCCGCGCCCAAACCCGCCTCTGCGGATGATGAGGGCTTCAAGCGGGAACTGGTCCTGCTGATTCCGCATCTGCGCGCCTTCGCCCGCACCTTGACGGGCGATGCGACGGCCGCTGACGATCTGGCCCAGGATGCGATGATGAAGGCCTGGGACGCGCGCGCCAGCTATCAGATGGGCACCAATATGAAGGCCTGGACCTTCATGATCCTGCGCAACCAGTTCTATTCCGAGAAACGCCGGTCCTGGCGTCAGTCGCAGCTGGACCAGGAGGCCGCCGAGCGGACCCTGGTGGCGGTGGACGACCCCGAGGCCCCGGTGGCCCTGGACGAACTGCGTCAGGCGCTGAAGACCCTGCCCGAAGAGCAGCGCGAGGCCCTGATCCTGGTCGGCGCCGGAGGCTTCGCCTATGAGGAGGCGGCCGAAATCTGCGGCTGCGCCGTCGGCACGGTCAAGAGCCGCGTCAGCCGGGCGCGCCGCGCGCTTCTGACCACCTTGGAAAAGGGCGGATACAGCCGCGACGGCAAGGCCGCCGGGGACGCCATGCGCACCATTCTCGGCGAGGCCGACAGGCTGGCCGGCGCGCGGTCCTGAGCCTCGGTGAACCAGGCCGCCCAATCCGACGCCCCCGCGCCGAGGCCTCGCCTGGGACGACGCTGGAATTCGGCCCGGTTCCAAGGCATTCGCTTCCGGCTGGGCACGGCCATGGCCTTGGCCCTGCTGCCCATCCTGATCCTGATCGTCATCCAGACCCAGGCGGACTTCCGCCGGCAGGCGGATGATCGCCGCACCGATCTGCAACTCGCCGCCGAACGCAGCGCCGGCAGCGCCAAGGCGCGGCTGGACAGCGCCCAGGTTCTGCTGCGCGCGCTCAGCCCCGACGCCCTGGGCCCCTATTGCGCGCCACGCCTGACCGCCCTGGTCGATCGGCTGGAGGGTTATGAGGGCCTCTATCGCCTCAGCCCGACGGGCGAGGCCGTCTGTTCGTCCGGTCGGCCCGAGGGATTGCGGTCGGGCGTGACGCCGGCGGCGGGCTCGACCTGGTTTCAACGGCTTCGCCGCGGCGAGGATCTGGTGGTGGTTCGCGCCCCCGTCTACGCCGGCTATCCCGCCGCCCTGATCGTCGCCATCCGGGCCGAGCGGCCGATGGGCCGGTTCGACGGCGCCATGGCGGCCGTCATTCCCCTGTCGGCGCTTCAGCCGGACACCCGCGATCCGGCCCTGCCCGACCAGTCCGAAGCGGCGCTGACGGACGCCGCAGGGCGGGTGCTGCTCGCCAGCGACCCCGCCGCCTTCCGCCTGTCGGACGGGGGCGACGTCACCGGCTGGGTGGAGCGCGCGCGAGACCAGGGCTCGGCCGTCTTTGCGGGCAAGGACAGTCAAGGCCAGCGCCGCGACTACGCCGGAGCGGTTCTGGCCGGGGGCGATCTCTACGCCCTGCTGTCGGCGCCGGCGCCGGGGCTGTTGTCCTGGGCGCGGCTCAATCCGATCGGCACCCTGCTTCTGCCCCTGGGCGCCTGGCTGACGGCCTTCGCCGCCGTCATGCTGTTGTCCGAGCGGATCTTCATCCGTTGGCTGGACTATCTGGAACGGATCGCCGCCCTCTATGCGCGCGGTCGCTTTTCGGTGCGGCCGCTCCAGGCCATGAACGCCCCGTCGGAAATCCGCGTCATGGCTCGGACCCTGGACGAAATGGCCGAGGCCATCACCCAGCGCGACCGGGAGCTGAACGCCTCCCTGGCCGAAAAGGACGCGCTGATGCGCGAAATCCACCACAGGGTGAAGAACAATCTGCAGATCATCTCCTCGCTTCTGTCGATGCAGCAGCGGGCCCTGACCGACGCCCCGGCCAAGGCGGCGCTGGGCGACACGCGCCAGCGGATTTCGGCCCTGGCCCTGATCTATCGCACCCTGTACCAGAGCGAGGACATCCGCCACGCCGACGCCCGCGACTTCCTGAACGAGCTGGTGGGCCAGCTCATCGCCGGCGAGGCGGTGCGCGGCCATGTGGTGGTCAGTTCGGTGGACGCCGATTCCCTCTATGTCGATCCCGACAAGCTGGCGCCCCTGGCCCTGTGGCTGGTCGAGGCCGTCAACAATGCGCAGAAGCACGCCTTCGCCGGTCGCGGCGGCGCGCTGAAGGTCCGCTTCCGGGTCTATGGCGAGACGTCCATTCTGGAAGTCGAGGACGACGGTCCGGGGGGCTCCGCCGCCGCCGAGGCTGGCGTGGGTCAGACCCTGATGGGCGCCTTCGCCAAACAGCTGCGGGGCGAGACTGAGTTCGTGGAGGCGCCGGGCGGCGGCTCCATCGCCCGCATGACCTTCGCCACGCCCGAAGCCCTGTCGCCCGCCGACCCGGCCGACAAGGCCCGAAGCCGGAGGGAACCGCCGCCGTGGCGTCGCGTTCCTAGGGCAAGACCGACAGACTCCCATGTCGGCTGAACCGGAGCCTTCTCATGCGTAAGATCTTTGTCCTGGTCGCCGCCGCCGCCGCCCTGACCACCGCCGCCTGCAACACCGTCGAAGGCGTGGGCCGCGACACCCAGGCCGCCGGCCAAGCCGTGACCGGCGCCGCCCAAGACGCCAAGAACTAAGCCGCCGCCGCCTCGCCTTCCCGACAGGCGAGCCGCATCGGACTTGCAAGGCCCCGCTTCGTCGGGGCCTTGTTCGTTTCGGGACAGCCTCAGGAGATTGATCGTGAACCAGACCGCCAAGAACGCCGGCCTCGCCCTGATGCGCCAGCACGCCCTGATCGCCGGCGAGCCGATCCCGGCGAACGGGTCAGGCATTGCGGTGGACGACCCCGCGACCGGCGAGGTGATCGGCCATGTCCCCGAGCTGGGCGCCGCAGAGACGGACGCCGCGATCCAGGCTGCCGCCGAGGCCTTTCCCGACTGGTCGCGCGGCGATCCGCACAGGCGTGCGGCCTTCCTGCGCCAGTGGGCCGCCTTGATTGATCAGAACCTCGAAGGCCTGGGCGCCCTGATGGCCCTGGAGAACGGCAAGCCCTTCGAGGAGGCCAAGGGGGAGGTGACCTACGCCAACGGCTTCATCAAATGGTTCGCCGGCGAGGCCGAGCGGCTGATCGGCGAGACCCAGGACAGCCCGCTGGGCCATCTGCTGCTGACCTATCGCGAGGCGGTGGGGCCCTGCGCCCTGATCACCCCGTGGAACTTCCCGGCGGCCATGCTGACGCGCAAACTGGGACCGGCCTTTGCAGCGGGATGCACCGCCGTGGTCAAGCCGGCCAGCCAGACCCCGTTCACGGCCATCGCCCTGGCCGAGCTCGCCTATCAGGCCGGCCTGCCGGTCGGCGCCCTGTCGATCGTGACGGGCGAGGCGAGCGTGATCGGCAAGGTGCTGACGGACAGCCCGCTGATCCGCAAACTGTCCTTCACCGGCTCGACCGGCGTGGGCCGCAAGCTGGCCGAACAGTGCGCCCCGACCTTGAAGCGGGTGTCGATGGAGCTGGGCGGCGCCGCCCCCCTGATCGTCTTCGCCGACGCCGATCTGGACCTGGCCGTCGCCGAGACCATCAAGGGCAAGTTCAGGAACTCGGGCCAGACCTGCGTCTGCCCCAACCGGGTCTATGTCGAGCGATCCGTCGCCGAGGCCTATGCCGAGAAGCTGGCGGCCGAGGTGGCGAAGATCAAGGTGGGCGCAGCCTTCGAAGAGGGGGTCAAGGTCGGTCCCCTGATCGAGGACAAGGCGATCGAGAAGGTCGAGAAACATGTGACGGCGGTGAGGGCCGACGGCGGGCGGGTTCTGACCGGCGGATCGCGTCATGAGTTGGGCGGCCGCTTCTTCCAGCCGACCGTGACCCTGGGCGGCGACGACGCCCTGTTCCGCGAGGAAGAGACGTTCGGTCCGATGATCCCGGTCTTCGCCTTCGACACCGAGACCGAGGCGCTGGACAAGGCCAACGCCAGCGAATTCGGCCTGGCCTCCTATCTGTTCACCCGCGACCTGGATCGGGCCATGCGGTTCAGCCGCCGCATCGAGGCGGGCATGTGCGGGGTCAACACCGGCCTGATCTCCACCGCCGTCGCCCCGTTCGGCGGGGTCAAACAGTCCGGCTACGGCCGCGAGGGCTCGATCCACGGCATAGACGAATATGTGGATGTGAAGACCGTGACCCTGGCGCTGAGATGAGGCTCAGACCGGCAGAACGCCCCGCTTGACCACCGACCGCATCGCGACGCTGGAGGAGACGCGGTGGACGCCGGGCAGGCGCGTCAGGGTCTTGGCGTGGACCCGTTCCAGATCATCGACGTCGCGCACCACCAGCCGCAGCAGATAGTCGGCGCCCCCGGTCATCAGATAGCATTCCATCACCTCGGGCGCGGCGGCGACCGCCTGTTCGAAGGCGCTCAGCGCCGCCTCGGACTGGGACGACAGGGTGACGGTGACGAAGACGCTGATGGGCAGGCCCACGGCGCGTTCGCTGATCACGGCCGCATAATGATCGACCACCCCGGCCGCTTCCAGCGCTCGCAGCCGGCGCAGGCAGGCGCTTTCCGACAGGGCCACCTGACGGGCCAGGTCGGCGTTGGTCATGCGGCCGTCCTGCTGAAGCAGACGAAGCATCTTCCTGTCGGTTCCGTCCAGTTCGACGGCGGAAACGGTCTTCATGGTTCAACCTCTTCGCAGAAACTTCGCATGTATGGCGATCAGGTCCTGAAATGAACAGGATTCTGCGTTCGGCTCGGCGCTATATGTGCGGTCTGCGATCCGTCCAGGAGAGGCGGAGGTTTGAACCATTCACGGAGAGGCCCCATGCGAGTCGGCGTTCCCAGCGAGATCAAGAAGAACGAACACCGGGTCGGCCTGACGCCGACGGCGGTGCGCGAATATGTGGCCCACGGCCATTCGGTGTCGGTCCAGACCGGCGCCGGCCTGGGCGCCGGCTTCACCGATGCGGATTACGAGAAGGCCGGCGCGACCCTGGTCCCCGACGCGGCGACCGTCTTTGCGAACAACGACATGATCGTGAAGGTCAAGGAGCCGCAGAAGGTCGAGTGGGAGATGCTGCGCGAGGACCAGATCCTCTACACCTATCTGCACCTGGCGCCGGACCCGGAGCAGACCAAGGGTCTGCTGGCGTCGAAATGCGCGGCCGTGGCCTATGAGACCGTGACCGATGCGCGCGGCGGCCTGCCGCTGCTGGCGCCCATGTCCGAAGTCGCCGGTCGGATCGCCGTCTTCTCGGCGGCAGAGACCCTGTTGAAGCACAACGGCGGCATGGGTCTGCTGTTCTGCGGCGTGCCGGGCGTGGCGCCGGCTCGCGTGCTGGTGCTGGGCGGCGGCGTGGTCGGTCTGAACGCAGCGCGGATGGCCATGGGCCTGGGCGCCGAGGTGGTGGTGCTGGAGCGCTCGATCCCCCGCATGGCCTATATCGACGAAGTCACCAACGGCCGGGTCATCACCCGCTATTCCTCGATCGGCGCGATCGAAGAGGAAATCGTCAAGGCCGATGTGGTGATCGGCGCCGTCCTGGTGCCCGGCGCCTCGGCGCCGAAACTGGTCAAGCGCGAACATCTGGCCAAGATGAAGCCCGGCTCCGTGCTGGTCGACGTGGCCATCGACCAGGGCGGCTGTTTCGAGACCTCGCACGCGACGACCCACGAAGACCCGACCTATGTCATCGACGGCGTGGTCCACTATTGCGTCGCCAACATGCCGGGCGCCGCGCCCCGCACCAGTTCCGAAGCCCTGAACAACGCCACCCTGCCCTTCGGCCTGGCCCTGGCGGATCACGGTCTGGAGGCGCTGAAAAAGGACCCGCACCTGGCGCGCGGCCTGAACGTGCTGAAGGGCGAGATCACCTATCCGGCGGTCGCCCAGGCGCTGGGCATGGATTGGAGCGATCCGTTCGGCGTCTGGGCCAAGGGCTGATCTAGACGCTCAGCGAGACGCCGGCCGCCCCCAGTTCGCGGCCGGCGGACTCGACCGCGCGCAGCGCCTCGGCGGCGGCCTGATCGGCCTCGTCCGCCTGTCGAGTCTGAGCAGGGTTTGAGCTCGCCTGCTGCTGAGCGCGCTTGGCCAGGGCCTTGATCTGGTTGGCGAGGTCGCGGACCTCCCTCAGAAAGTCGCGGTCCTCCTGCTGGGCTGCGCCGCGACGCGCCTGTTCCGCGATCCGCGCCTGGGCCTCCTCGGCCATGCGGCGATAGGGATTGGCGTCCGCCTTGGCGCCCTCGCCCGACTTTTCGTTTTCCGCCCCGGTCTCGTCAGAGCCCCGTTCGTTCTGACCCTCGGTCGCCGGCGTCGTTTCAGTCGCCGTCTCGGTCGAAGGCGCGTCCTCGCTCACGGCGACCTCGGCGCTCGCGTCGGAACCCGCCGGGTTTGACGTCGCCTCGCCTTGGACGGGCGCCGGCCCCACGCCGCCGCCCGCGTCGCCGCCGTACATCTTCACGGCGGCCTTCAGCTCTCGCGCCAACTGAGCCAACAGCTTGGGATCGGCCGAGCCGCTCATTTGCAGCATGCGGATGCGGGCCTTGAGCTGTTCGACCTTCTGTTTGGCGGCGGCCTTGCGCTGCGCCTTGGCGTCATCGGCGGCGGCGCTCGCGCTCTTTTTCAGGGTCTCCATGGCGGAACGGGCGGCGTGCAGCTTGGCTTCGGCGCGCTCCTGCACCTGTTTTTCCCGCTGCGCCCGACTTTCCGCCAGGACAGTCGTCATGGAGGTTGCGACCGAGACATTCATGCAGGGAGTCTGGCGCGACAGGCTTAACACCCTCTGAATGACGGGGCGCCTCGCCCTCGCCGCCGTCTTTTGGCATAAGCCCGCGATGAAGTTCCTCGACCAGGCCAAGATCTATATCCGCTCCGGCAACGGCGGCGCGGGCTCCGTGTCGTTTCGACGCGAGAAATTCATTCCCAACGGCGGCCCCGACGGCGGCGACGGCGGCAAGGGCGGCGACGTCTGGATCGAGGCGGTCGAGGGGCTGAACACCCTGATCGACTATCGCTACCAGCAGCATTTCAAGGCCCAGACCGGCCACCACGGCCAGGGCCGCCAGATGCACGGCGGCAAGGGCGAGGACGTGGTCCTGAAGGTGCCGGTCGGCACCCAGGTGCTGGACGAGGACAAGGAGACGGTGCTGCTGGACATGGATACGCCCGGCAAGGTCGAGCTGCTGCTGAAGGGGGGCAATGGCGGCTGGGGCAATGTCCGCTTCAAGGGACCGACCAACCAGGCGCCCGCCTACGCCAACCCCGGCCAGGAGGGCCAGGAGCGTTGGGTCTGGCTGAGGCTGAAACTGATCGCCGACATCGGCCTGGCGGGCCTGCCCAACGCGGGCAAGTCCACCTTCCTGTCGGCGGCCAGCGCGGCCAAGCCCAAGATCGCCGACTATCCCTTCACCACCCTGGCGCCCAATCTGGGCATGGTGGACCTGTCGCCGACCGAACGGTTCGTCATCGCCGACATCCCCGGCCTGATCGAGGGCGCCAGCGAAGGCGCGGGCCTGGGCACCCGCTTCCTGGGCCATGTCGAACGCTCGGCCAGCCTGATCCATCTGATCGACGGCACACAGGAGGACGTGGTCCACGCCTATCACATCATCCGGGGCGAACTTGAAGCCTATGGCGAAGGGCTGGCGGACAAGGCCGAGATCCTGGCCTTGAACAAGATCGACGCCCTGACGCCCGAAGAGCGCGAGGAAAAGGCGGCGGCCCTGGAGGCGGTCGCGGGCCGTCGGCCCATGCTGGTGTCGGGCGTGTCCGGCGAGGGCGTGCCCGCCCTGCTGCGCGCCGCCTGGGCCGAGGTGAAGAAGACCCGGGGCGCCCTGGCCGGGGACAGCGAGGCGGATCAGGTCTCGGGCTGGCAGCCCTGATTGACGGCGGCCGCGCGCCCGACAGATGTGGCGCGCGCACGTCACCCTGAGATTTCGGCGATCTGGGTCTGCGTGAATGAAGCGGACAACGGTTTTCAATGCTATGCGTTAACCGTGCCAACGGTGAAGCTGGAGCACCCCGCCTGATGCGTCGTTTCTTGATATGGTCGGTTCTGGCCGCCGTGGTCGGTCTGGTTTTGGCCGGGACGGGCTATTGGGCCTATTGGAACTTCTATTCGCGCTTCCAGCCCGTCACCATCACGCGCAATCAGGCCCAGATTCAGCAGCTGCTGGACGAGGCCTCTTGGGTCTCTGGCGGCGGCGGGGGCGAACCCCTCTATGTCATCGGCTATCGCGACAGCGCCTCGACCCAGCGTTACGTCCGCGAAGAGATCGACAAGCTGAAGGCGGCCGGGGTGGAGCCCCGCATCATCCTGTTCGCCCGGGCCGACCGGGAAGGCGCAGCCCAGTCCACGGCGGCCGAACGGGCCACCGTCGCCGAACTGTGGCTGACCCGCGACTGGTCGCTGTACCAGCGCTGGATCCAGACACCCGCGCGAGAATGGACGGCGGCCGGCATTCCGGCGGCCGACGGCAATCTGGCCCGCGCCGCCGTGGTCGAGGCCAGTCGTCAGTTCGACGCCCGCCTGACCGAACTGCTGAAGGACGCAGGCGTGCAGATCACCTATCCGCTGGTGCTGTGGCGGGATCGGGACGGATTCCTGAAGGCCTGCGGCTGCGCCGACAACCGCGCCTGGCCGTTCATCCGCGACGACCTGAACGCGCCGGATCGGGTCGGGACGGCCACGCCCGATGCGGACGCCGCCTCGGCGCCTTACGGCGGTGAAACGCCCGCTCCGGGCTCCGATCCCTCCGCCCTGCCCTATCCGAACCTGCCGGCCGTTCCGCCGGCCGCCACCCCGCCCGGAGCCGCTCCACAGGCTCCAGGCGCGCCGACGCCGGGCGCCCAGGGTTCGGCCCCCAATGGGCAGGCCACAAACCGAACGCCGCCGCCCCGCGCCGCGCCGACGCCCAAGACCCAGGACGACAGCACCTTTTTCTGATCGGGCTCCCGCCCCTTCAAGCCGCCTTCACACCGCCCGGCAGGCCGCGATCAGCCGATCCACGTCCGCAGCGTCCTGATAAAGGCCGAAGCCGAAGCGGATCACGTCGTCGCGGACGTCCGTCACCACCCCCGCCGCCAGCAGGGCCGCACGCCAGGCCTGGGCGTTGGAATGACGCAGGGCCAGGAACCGGGCGCGCGTCCCGTCGCCGACGACGGGGTTCAAAATCTCGGCCTCGCCGAAAACACCCGCCTCGCCCGCACCGACCGCCGCCTGGAACTGCAATGCCAGCGCCCGGCCGTGTTCGGCGACATCCTCCGTCGTCAGCCCCGCCTGGCTCAGCATCCCGCGGGCGGCGTTGAACCGGTACAGGGCCGAACTGTCGAAGGTGGCCCCCCAGAAACGGCCGCCGTCCGAGCGATACTGAACCCCGCCGGGCGGCCCCGACAGATCCCCGAACTCGGCGAACCAGCCGGTGATGACGGGCCTGGCGCCGAAACCGTCGGGCGCGTGCAGGAAACAGGCGCCCTCGCCCGCCATGGCGTACTTATAGCCGCCGGCGACATAGAAGACCCGGTCCGCGACGCCCGACAGGTCGGTCGGCGTGGCCATGAAGCCGTGATAGCCGTCGATCAGCACCCAGGGCCCTTCCGGCCGGGCCAGCGCCGCCAGAGCCTCGATCCGGTCGAACAGTCCCCCGGTGCGGAAGAAGACGTGGCTGACGACGACCCAGTCGTAGCCCCCGCCCTCGGCCGCCGCGACGAACCGCTCTGCAAAGGTCTCGAACGGGGCCAGGGACACGCGGGTGACGACGGCCTGGCCCGCCTCCTCCCACCGGTCGGCCTGGCGACGGAACGAGTGGAACTCTCCGTCCGTCGACAGAATCCGCACGGGCCGGCGCTCGATCGCCGAAAAGACCCGCAGCAGCAGATCGTGCGTGTTGGGGGCGAAGACCAGGCTGTTCGGGTCGGGAAGCCCCAGTTCGGCCGCGACCTCCGCCTGGGCCCGGGGAATGACCTCGCCGAAGATCAGATCCCATTTGCGATCGGCGTGCAGATTGGCGTCGAGCCAGGCCTGCTGCTGCGCCTCGAATGAGGCGTCAGGCCACAGATGGTGGCTGTGGGCGGCGAAATGCAGGCGCTCAGGCGCCAGGGACAGGGCGCGTGAAAAGAGGGCTTTGAACGACATGGGCGCACCATGACGGCTTCGACCGCGAACGTCGAGATCAGCGCGCCCGCCGGAGCCCCAACATCCCCAGCCAGCCGCCGCTGGTCAGCAGGGCCACGTCCAGCAGGGCCAGGGGCAGGGGCGTGGGGACCGGCGCGGCGATGAAACGGGCCTTCCATTCGGGGCCAAACTTGCCCTTGTAGCTGCGCAGACCCTGGAAGCCGTAAAGGGCGCCGCCCTCTTCGAACACCAGGGCGCCCACGCGGGCGAAGACAGGGGCGATGCGGCGATCCTCCAGCCCCGCCAGGGGCGCCATGCCCAGGTCGAACTCGGCGATCCCCTCGGACTTGGCCCATTGGACGCAGCGGGTGAACAGATAGTCCATGACCCCGTGCGGGGCGTCGGGCGTATAGCGCATCAGATCCACCGCCGCCTCGCCCGGCGTGACCAGAAGATTGGCGAAGGCCACGATCCGGTCGCCCTCGCGCATCACCGCCAGCGGCGTCAGGTCCAGATAGTCGATGTCGAACCGGCCCAGAGAGAAGGCCTTTTCGGCCCCGTTGTGCATGGCCAGCCAGGCGTCCGAAATGGCGCGCAGTTCGGCCTCCAGAGGCCGGGCTGACCCGGGCGGCAGGACTTCGAACCGCGCCCCTTCCCGCTCGGCCCGGTTCAGGGCCGTGCGGAGGTTCTGCTTGCCCTTGCCCTCGGTGGTGAAGGTTTCCGTGCGGATCACCGCCGTCTCCCCGACCTTGCGAAGGGCCAGGCCCATGGTCGCCAGTTCGCCCAATATGTCGTCGCCGACGGAATAGAAGACCGCCGAACCGCCGTAGCTGTCGGCCATTTCGGCGAAGGCCCAGAGCAGCTCCTGCCGCTCCGCCATCAGGCCGGCGGGTTCGCCCATGGCGATCCAGCGCCGCCCGCGCACGCGATAGGCCAGGAAGCTGCGGCCCGACGGGCTGAACAGCAGGGCCTTGTCGCCCAGCATGGCCAGCCAGGCTTCCGGGGCGGCGGCGTCGGCCGCCTCCAGCGCCTGACGCGCGCGTTCGATCTCCTCGCGCGACGCCGGGCCGTGGCTGTCGGCGCCGGGCGAACTGAGCAGAGACCGGCCTGCGACCAGCAGAGTCAGCAGGGACAGAACCAGACCGGCCCGCAGGAAGCCCGAAGCCTGGCGATCGACCAGGAAGCGCCACCACAGTTCGTCCGAATAGGCCACGTCCCGATAGGCGAAAAAGCCCAGCCACAGCATGGAGATCACCACGGCGATCAACAGCAGCAGCCAGCCGGGCCGCAGAGGCTCGCTGAGACGCGAACGCCGGTTGAAGGCCGAACGGCACGGCGCCAGCAGGACAGCCACGAGGATCAGATCGATCGATTCCCGCCAGTCCAGCCCCTTCAGCAGAGAAAAGACCGCCCCCGCCGCCAGTGCCGCCATCGCCGCCCAATAGGCGCCGCGCCTGCGCCGCCACAGGCCCGCCGACAGCAACAGCAGGATAAAGCCGGCGATGCTGGCCATGAAATGCGACAGGTCGATCAGTATGGGCGAGACGACGCCCGTCAGGAGCCGTAACCGCTCGTCGAACTCGGGCGTCACCGCCGAGATCAGCATCAGCGCCCCCGCGCCGAAGGCGAGGACGGCGAAAACCTGGGGCGTCAGCTCATAGGCCAGCCCGAGCAGCCGCCGCACGAGCCGAGGCCCATAGATGTTCTTCTGGCTCACAGAGCCCCCCGATTCGCCTTTTCCGCCCCATCATAGACCAAGACTCGTCCAACCGGGGCGGGTCCAAGGTCATTTAGAGGCGCGTGAAACAATCCGTAACACGGCGGGTTTGGTCGATGCGGGCGCCGGGCCCGCTTGTACGAGGGTATAGTCCCATGAACATCAAGACCGCTTTTCTGACCAGCGCCGCCGCCGCCTTTCTGATCGCCGCGCCGGCCCTGGCCCAAGACGCCGCCTCGACCCCGCCGGCCTCTCCAGACGCCGCGGCCGCAGCTTCGAGCCAACAGAGCCTGCAACTGACGCCGGGCGTCTCGGTGCAAGGCCCTGACGGCGAGCTGGGCAAGCTGGAAGGCGTTCAGACCAACGCCTCGGGCGCTCAGGAGCTGACTGTCCGCGGCGCGGACGGCCAGGTTCGCGCCGTGCCGCTGAACGGCATTCGCCAGGAAGGCGAAGCCGTTAAGGTGGATTACACCAAGGCTGAGTTCGACGCCGCAGCCGCCATCGCGGGCGAGGCTTCCGCCACCCCCGACGCGACGACGCCGCCCGCTGACGACGCCATGACGTCTCCGACCGCGCCTGAGCCGACGACTGCGCCTGACGCGGCCCAGCCTACGCCGCCGACCCTCCCTGCCGAGCCGGCCCCGACCGAACCCACGGACCCCGCGACCTCAAGCGATCCGATGACCCCGCCGACCAGTCCCCAGGGCTGATCGCGGCAAGCCTCTGAAGGCTTGATCCTGGAAGGCGGTCGGCTCAGCCGGCCGCCTTTCCTGTGTCGGTGATCCGAGCCGGACAAAAAGAAGGGGCGGTTCCTGCGAACCGCCCCTTCGTCTTATATTGCCTTAAGTCGGGGGTCAGGCGCGACGCTTGACCAGGCCCAACAGGAACAGAAGGATCACGGCGCCGATGGTGGCGACGATGGTCGAACCGATCCAGCCGCCCCAGCTGATGCCCAGGGCGCCGGCGATGAAGCCGCCGATCAGGGCGCCGATGACGCCGACGATCAGATTGGTGATCAGGCCGTGGTTACGACCCATGATCTGTTCCGCGAGCCAGCCCGCGACGATGCCGATGATGATCCAGGCGATAATGCCCATGAGTTTGGTCCCTTCCTTCAAAAGCCAAGCTGCCGACTAAATGCGTCCGCCCCGATCGGGTTGCGCAACCCCGTCCCGATTCCCGGACAGGGGCCGCCAGCCCTTGCGAAGCCCGATTCCGGCATGGCGATTGCGAGGTTTCGGGCGAGCCGTGCCAATTCGGGACGGGTTGCAGATGAGGAATTGGGGGCCATGGCCACCGACATCGATCTCCACCTGGGCCGCCGTCTGCGGCGTCGCCGTCGCCTGCTGGGGCTGACGCAACAGCAGTTGGCCGTGCAGGTGGGCATCCGCTTCCAGCAGATTCAGAAATACGAATGCGGCGCCAACCGCATCTCGGCCGCCCGCCTGTGGCAGCTGGCCCAGGCGCTGGAGACGCCGGTCAGCTATTTCTATGACGGCGTGGCCGAAGCCCTGGAGAATAAGGGCGGCCTGCCCACGGCCCAGGAGGTCTTCTCGCGCAAGGAGACCCTGGACCTGATCCAGGCCTATTATCAGCTGGAGGAGCGCCCGCGCCGCCGCCTCTTGGACCTGGCCAAGTCGCTGCACGACTCCAAGGACGTCGCCGCCTGATCTGACGCCTCAGCCGGGCCCCTTCGGTTCCGTCCCGATCGATCATGCTCTAAGAGCCGCGCATGACCGAGTTCGAATCCTTTGCCGTGGAACTGGCGCACGCAGCCGCGCGCGTCACCCTGCCCTTCTTCCGCTCCGACATCGGCCATGAGGACAAGGGCGGCGCCAAGGGGTTCGACCCCGTGACCGAGGCCGACAAACAGGCCGAGGCGGCCATTCGCCGCCTGATCGCCGAACGCTATCCCGACCACGGGGTGATCGGCGAGGAATACGGCGAGGACCGGCCCGACGCCGAACATGTGTGGATTCTGGACCCCGTCGATGGGACGCGGGCCTTCATCTCGGGCCTGCCGCTGTGGACCACCCTGATCGCCCTGCGCGTCGGCGGCAAGCCGACCGTGGGCGTGATCGCCCAGCCCTATCTGGACGAGATCTTCATCGGCGGCCCGTCCGGCGCCCGGCTGCTGCGCGGCGAAACCGAGACGCCTTTGGCCGTGCGGGCCTGCGAGCATCTGACCGAGGCCGTCATCTCGACCACCGATCCGAACATCTTCAACGGCGCCGAACTGGGCGCCTGGACCCAGGTCCGCGCCGCCGCCCGCCTGGCCCGCCTGGGCTGCGACGCCTACGCCTACGCCATGGTGGCGGCGGGCAGGATGGACCTGGTGGCCGAAACCAGCCTGAAACCCTGGGACTGGTCCGCCCTGGTCCCGGTGATCGAGGCCGCCGGCGGCCGGGTGGTCAACTGGCGCGGGGAGGCGCCGGACGGAAGCGGGCAGATTTTGGCCGTCGGGGATGAACGGCTGATCGGTCAGGCGCTGGTGACGCTGAAGCGGGCGGCGGCCTGAAAGCAGACGTCGGGATTGGCTGCAAAGGGTGGTTAGCGGACCTGCTGCACGTTACGGTCAAGCATGGAAGAGGATCAGGTATCGATTCAGCGTCTGATGGATCGCTTCCGCGATGCTTCGAAGGACTTGTTCGACCGACATTTCGATGACGAGTTCGTTGCGGACCGCTTTGCATCGGTTCAGGACGCCATGTTTCTCGTCATGGTGCTTAACTATTTCGATCTGAGCACGAAGAAGGAAGTCTACCCGGAGCTTGTGATTGCCCCGACGGACGGTGCGCGGGGGGCCGTTCAGACGAATAGCAGGTTCATACGACTCGCGGCAGGCGATCTCCTCCACTACCGCTACTGTTTCGATGACGAGCAAGACAGCCACGATATGGCTTTCGTTTTGGCGACGGTCGTGCAGGCATCTGACCCTGACCTTATCGGTCAAGACATCGCGTTGAGCTATGCCGACTGCCAATTCGTCGGGACAGTCGATCTTACGGACTAACGTCCGCTACGGGTCGATTTGCGAAATAGACCTCGGCGCCGAAATCCGACCTTGCCTTAACCTAAGCGGCAAAAATCTCTCCCACCGTCATCCTCGGGCTTGACCCGAGGACCGGGCGCCGATCCGGCTCTGCGCTTGCCCCCTTCGCACAAGCGGCAGATCGTTCGATCCTCGGGTCAAGCCCGAGGATGACGACAGGGGAGTAGGCCCCTCACGCCACCGACGGCGTCTCCTCCGTCACGTCCTCGACCCGCGCCGACGGATCGGCCACGGCCCCCTTCGGCGGGGAGACATATTCCGCCATGGCGTCGAACTCGTCGAGGAAGACGGCGCGCATGGGGTCGGCTTCCATGATGACTTCGTGCTTGGCGCCGGGGACCTCGACATAGCGGCCGCGGCCCAGGCGTTTGGCGGCCCAGCGGGCGGTCTGTTTCCAGACCACGTCGTCGGCGTCGGCCTGGACGATGGAGACGGGGATCTTGACCGTCTTGAGGGCCTTGGGCTTGAGCGCGCGCTCGCCGGCGTCCAAGGCGAAGGCCAGCCAGCCGTAGGTGGGGCCGCCGATGGCCAGGTGGGGGCAGGCGTACAGCTGCTGGCGCCACATCTCATAGCGGGTCTCGTCCGAGGTCAGGGCGTCCTCGGCGAAGGTGTGGTCGAACGGATCGTCCGGGTCGCCCAGCAGATAGTCGCCCGCATGGCCGTGGCGGATGCTCCAGCGCACGGCCAGCTTGACCGACCACATCGACCGTTTGCCCGTCTTGATCCGCAGCATGGGGCTGGACAGGACGGCGCCCGAGAAGCGGGTCTCCCCGGCTTGCAGGGTCAGCAGGTTCAGACAGGCGCCCATCGAATGGCCGACCATGATCCAGGGCTTGGGGCACTGGTCCTCGAAGGCGTCCAGCAGCCGGCCGTAGTCGTCCAGAAACTCCTCCACCGCCCGGGCATGACCCTTCAGCCGGTCGGGCAGCAGCCGGGCCGACAGGCCCTGGCCGCGCCAGTCATGGGTCAGGACGCACCAGCCGCGGGCCAGGAAGTTGCCGATAACCTCGAAATATTTCTCGATCGGCTCGGTGCGGCCGGGGCTGAGCACCACGGTGCCGCGCGGCTGTTCCGCAGTCAGGTGCGACGGCTTCCAAATGGCCGCGCGCAACCGCATGCCGCCGGCGCCCCGATACCATTCGCCCTTGCCGCCGGGCGGCGAGGACGCGCCGGGAACCCCCATAAGAGGTGCGTTGGCGGCGAAGGCTTGGGCGCGGTTCACTCGGGCTTCCTGAACTTCAAGGTCATACGGTCGCTTTCGCCGATCGCTTCAAACTTGGATCGGTCGAAGGTCGGGTCGGCGGGCTGGCCCTGGGGAGCGGTCAGACGCATCGGCGGCAGGGTGTCGACACCGAACGGATGGTCCTTGGTGTCCTTCTCATTGGCGTTGATCTCGGAGGCCGCGACGAAGACGAAGCCGGCCTCGGCCGCCAGCTGTTTGACGAAGGCTTCCTGGACATAGCCGTTGGCGGCCACCGGATCCTGGTCCTCCTCCGGGGCCAGCCGGTGCTGCACCACCCCCAGAACCCCGCCGGGCTTGAGCGCCGCAAAGGCGTCGGCGAAGGCCTTTTCGGCGATGCCGGCCGCCATCCAGCCATGCAGGGTGCGCATGAACAGGCACAGGTCCACCGTCCCGGCCGGCGCCACGGGGCCGGATGCGGCGCCGAAGGTGGTGAACTGGGGCTCGCCGTACAGCTTCTTGTCCGCACTGAACCGGGTCTGGAAGGCGGCGTTCAGCGCGGTCTGGGCCGGATCGGCGGCGGGCCCTTCAGGGAAGAGGGCGGCGATATAGGCGCCCTTGCCGCGCGCCAGATAGGGAGCCAGGATTTCGGTGTACCAGCCGCTGCCGGGCCAGAATTCGACCACCGTCATACGGGGCTGAAGGCCGAAGAAGCGCAGGGTCTCCATAGGGTGGCGGAAGGCGTCGCGCGGCCGGTCCTGGGCGCGCCAGGGGCCGGCGACGGCCCATTCCAGCGAACCTTCCGGCGGACCGGTCGGGGCCGGCGGCGCCTCGGGAGCGGCCTCCTTCTTGCGGCCGCAGGCGGCTAAACCGGTCAGGGCCAGACCGGTCGCGCCGGTCAGCAGGAAGCGGCGGGACAGGCCGTGGGACGTCGCAGAAAGATCAACCATCAAAACACCCCCTCGGAAGCCGGCCCCCGCGTCCGGCTAACCTTGGTCGAACGGGCTTACCCACGTTCGCGACGCGGGTCAAAAGAGACTATTCGGGTTTGCGGAAACGCAGGGTCATACGGTCGCTTTCGCCGATCGCGTCGAAGGCCGCGCGCTGGTCCGGGGTGAGCGCCCCCGAGCCGTCGCGGGCCTGGGACTGGCGCACCGGCGGCAGGGTCCAGACGCCAAACGGATGGTCGTGGTCGTCCTTGGGGTTGGCGTTCAGCTCGCTGCGCGCCTCCAGCACGAAGCCGGCGTCCTGGGCCTCATGGATCACATAGCTTTCGGGGACATAGCCGGTGGAGGCGACGTCGGCGACGTTCAGGCCTTCGGCGCTGCGGTGTTGCTCGACCGCCAATACGCCGCCGGGCTTCAGGGCGGCGTAGAAGGCCTTCAGATAGGGTTCGGTGCGGCCGTCGCGCGACCAGTTGTGGAAGGCGCGGGCCACCAGGATGAAGTCGGCAGAACCGGGGGCGACCTCCATCGTCTCCAGCGGGCGGTTGACGGCGACGTATCGACCGCCGGTCGCCGCGGCGTAGGGTTCGAGGATATGGCGCCACCAGCTGGCGCGGCCGGGCTCGATCTCCACCACCGTCATGCCGGGCTGCAGCCCCCAGAAGGTCAGGGATTCGTAAGGATGGCGGGCGGCGTCGCGGGCGCGGTCTTCGGGCGGGCGAGTCGGGGCGGCGACGGCGGCCTGAAGCGCCTTATCTTCCTCCAGGATCGGCAGGGTGCTGGACAGGGCCGAGCGCGGCGGGGTCCAGGCGCCTTCCGTCTGGGCTGGGACGGTTTGGGCGGCGGCGGGAAGGGCGACGAGGACGGCGGCGAGGCCGAGCAGATGAAAGCGCATGGGGGACGGGCTCCTGGTGCGGGTCACCTTCCTTAAGAGACCTGAGGACAGGCGCAAATGACGATCCCGAGACACCGACATTCGGTCGCAGCCTGGGCGCCCCTTGACGGCCGATCTGCGCCTCCCATCTTTGTTTCCGAGAGCGCCGATGTCGGGCTCTCCGGACGGACGAGGCCGGTTTCGGGTCGTCGGTCTGAACTCCCACCGTCCGGGCAAATCGCCGGGCGGCTCAACCTTGCTGATCCTCAGGAGGATGCTGATGCGTACCTATGATTTCACCCCGCTGTACCGTTCGGCCGTCGGTTTCGACCGTCTGGCCAATCTGCTGGAGACCGCCGCGCGGACCAGTCAGGATAGCGGCTATCCCCCGTACAATATCGAGACCACGGGCGAGAACGCCTATCGCATCGAGATCGCCGTCGCCGGCTTCGCGCCCGACGAGCTGAACATCGAGGTGAAGGAAAATCTCCTGACCGTGACCGGGCGCAAGACCGCCAACGACGACGCCGAGGCGCAGAAGACCTATCTGCACCGCGGCCTGGCCGAGCGGGACTTCGAACGTCGCTTCCAGCTGGCCGACTATGTGGTCGTGACCGAGGCCAATCTGGTCAACGGCCTTCTGTCGATCTCGCTGAAGCGCGAACTGCCCGAGGCGCTGAAGCCCCGCCGGATCGAGATCGGCGGCGCCAAGCCCCTGATCGAGGGCAAGACGGACAAGGCCAAGGCGGCCTGATCGGTCCGACAGAACTGGAAAGGGCGGCGGTTTCGCCGCCCTTTTTCTATGCCGGCTTTCGGCCCGCCAGATGGGCGAAGGCGGCGACCACCTGTTCATAGGCCGGACGTTTGAACGGCACGATAAGGTCGCAGGCCTCCGACAGGTCGCCCCAGCGCCAGGCGTCGAACTCGATCTCCTCGTCGGCCTGCAGGTCGATCTCGCTGTCCTTGCCGGTGAAGCGGAAGGCGAACCACTGCTGGCGCTGCCCCTTGAAGCCGCGCCAGGCCTTGGGATTGTTCATCGCCTCCGGTGGGAAGTCGTACAGGATCCAGTCGTCGGTCCGGGCGAGGAACTCCACCGAGGTCACGCCGGTCTCTTCCTTCAACTCGCGCAGTGCGGCCGCCGTCAGATCCTCGCCGTCATCCACCCCGCCCTGCGGAAACTGCCAGTTATGCGGTCCCGGCGTCGCGTGTCGCCGGCCGTACCAGACCTGGCCGTCGGCGTTGAACAGCACGACACCGACATTGGGGCGGTAGAGGGTGAGGTCGGTCATCGAGTGGCGAGTGGCGGGTGGCGATTGGCGAGGAAGAACGAACGCACCTGTGCGCTCGGACGGCGAGCGTCCTTACTCGCCACTCGCCACTCGCCACTCGCCACTTCCTAGCGCCCCGGCCGAAGCGTCATCGCAGACGCCGGCGCCAGTTGCAGGCCGCGCTGCTCCAGGCCGGCGGTCCAGCGGGCGGCGGCCTCGACCGTGACCGGATAGGCGAAGCCGGTCCCCATGGCCGAGCCGCGCAGCTTGGCCTGGGCCTCCAGACTGTTCAGGGCGCCGATGATGGCGGCGGGCGACTGGGTCTGGTCGATCACCTTGTCGGCGCTGGCGCGGGCCCAGGCGCCGGGCCGGCGCTGGAAGGAGCCGTCGTCCAGAAAGGCGAGACCCTTCTGGCGCAGAATCGTCAGGAAGGCGCTCATGCCCGCGTCCGAACCGGCGAACCGGTCGCCCAGATAGTTGGTCACGCCGAAATAGCCTGTGGCGCGACCCAGCAGCCAGTCCAGCTTGGCCTCGACGTCGTCGGGCGTGCCGTTGGCCAAAAGCGTATAGGGGCCGGGGTCGTTGTCGGGATAGCCGGTCGGCTCCATCGGCATTTCCAGCATGACCTCATGGCCCTGGGCCCTTGCCTGGTCGATCCAGGACTGGAGATTGTCGGCATAGGGCACGAAGCTGAGGGTCACCTCGGCCGGCAGGCGTTCGATGGCGGCGCGGGTGGTGACGGCGTTCAGCCCCAGGCCGCCGACGATCAGGGCCACGCGCGGCTTGCCGTTCGAGCGGAAGGGCCGGGCATAGGCCTGGGCCGGGACGCGGCCGTCGGGCGCGATCATCGGCAGGGGGCCGCTGGGGCCGGGCTGGGAGAGGCCGGCGATCGGCGCCTTGGGCAGGGGCGAGGCCGGCTGGACCGGGGCGCTGTAGCTGGCGCCGCCCGCGACGGAAGCGCCGTCCGGCAAGGTGATCAAGGCCTCGCCGCCCGCCGCGCCGGACGTATCTCCGCCTCCCGTCAAATCCTGATAAAGACCCATGGCCCCCATGGAGAAGGCCTCGAATCCGGTCGGAGCGGGAGCGTCCGGCGCGGCCGGCGCCCGGTGCAGGGCGATGCGGGCCGAAGGCGCGCCCGCGCGCGGGTCGCCCAGGACGGTCAAGAAGAGGGCGGTGGAGGTCAGCAGGAAGACGCCGGCCAGAGCCGCGACCACCGGCGGCTTCTTCAGCACGGCGACGACGGGTTTCAGGCTCGACTTGGCGCGGGGCGCCGGCGGGGCGCCGGCGGCGGCGGCGAGGGCGGACTGGCGTTTGGCGAACATGGACACGGGGCGGAATCCTTCACCCCCATGCTGCCATGCGCCCGGTTAAGAAATCCTAACGGGCGTTCACCACGATTGTAGCTGGGAGCGGCTGTCACGGATCGTGCGTTGACGGGCGTGTTTGCGGCCCCTCAGATGGGCTTCTCCCCACGCCGACCGAGGATATTCGCCGATGATGAGCCCCGCCGCCGACGACGCCCTGCGCGAAGAAGTCCGACTGCTGGGCGGAATTCTGGGCGAGGTCATTCGCGCCGAAGGCGGAGAGGCCCTGTTCGAACATGTCGAGGCGGTCCGCCAGGCGTCCGTCGCCTATCACCGCGATCCCGCCTCCCATCCGGCCAAGCGGCTGGAGAAGCTGCTGACCGCCATGAGCGTGGATCAGGCGGCGGGTCTGGCGCACGGTTTCGCCCTCTTTTCCCTGCTCGCCAACATCGCCGAGGACCGGGCCACCCGCCGACGCGCCCAGCACCAGGCCGAGGCCGGCGCGCGTCCCGACACGCCCGAGGGCGCCTTGCTGCGGCTGGCCGATCAGAAGATCGACAAGGCGGCGGTGCGCGCCCTGCTGGACGAGGCCCTGATCTCGCCGGTCCTGACCGCCCACCCGTCCGAGGTGCGGCGCAAGAGCGTCATCGACCGGATCACCGCCATCTCCGATCTGCTGGATTCCTGCGACAAGGCCGGCGACGCCTGTTCGACGGCCCAGATCAACGAACCCCTGCGCCGCCAGATCGTCATCCTGTGGGCCACCCGCCTGGTGCGCACCCAGGGTCTGGTGGTGCAGGACGAGATCGACACCGTCGTCTCCTTCCTGGACCGCATCTTCCTGCGGGTCGCGCCGAAACAGCTGTCGGCCTGGCGTCGTCTGCTGGAGGCGCCCCAGCTTCAGCCCTTCCTGCGGGTTGGCACCTGGGTCGGGGGCGACCGGGACGGCAATCCGAACGTTGACGGTGCGGTGCTGAGCGCCGCCTTCCGCACCCAGGCGCGGGCGGTGCTGGGCTTCTATCTGGAGGAGGTCCACGCCCTGGGCGCCGAACTCAGCCTGGCGGCCGAGCTGGCCGAGGTTTCGCCCGAGCTGGCGGCCCTGGCCGACGCCGCCCAGGACCCGTCGCCGCACCGGGCGGACGAGCCCTATCGCCGCGCCCTGACCGGGGTCTATGCGCGTCTGGCCGCCACCTATGAGGCGCGGGGCGGCGCACAGCCCCCCCGCCGCGCGGCCGTTGCAGCCGAAGCCTATCCCGGCCCAGACGCCTTCGAGGCCGATCTGCGAATCCTGCGCGACAGCCTGGTCTCGCACCACGGCGAGGTGTTCGCCGACGACCGGCTGAACGATCTGATCACGGCGGTGGAAATCTTCGGCTTCCACATGGCGACCCTGGACCTGCGCCAGAACTCGGATGTCCATGAGCGGGTCGTCGCCGATCTGCTGAAGACGGCCGGGGTCTGCGACGACTATTCCGCCCTGGACGAGGAGGGCCGGCTGGCGGTGCTGGCGGCCGAACTGGCCTCGCCGCGCCTGCTGTTCAGCCCCTATGCCGACTATGCGGCCGAGACCCTGAAGGAGCGGGCCATCCTCCAGGCCGCCGCCGACGCCCTGGCCGCCTTCGGCCCCCAGGCGATCCGCACCCATATCGTCTCCAAGACCGACGCGGCCTCGGACCTCTTGGAGGTCTATCTGCTGCTGAAGGAGGTCGGGCTTTACCGCCCCGAAGACCCCGCCGCCTGCCCGATCCAGGCGGCGCCCCTGTTCGAGACCATCGAGGACCTGCGCGCCTCCCGCCCCACCCTGGAGCGGCTGCTGAAGGAACCCTCCGCCCTGGCCGTCGCCAAGGCGCGCGGGGTGCAGGAGGTGATGATCGGCTATTCCGACTCCAACAAGGACGGCTCCTATCTGACTTCGGGCTGGGAGCTGCACGAGGCGTCGCGCGCCCTGGTCGAGGTCACCCAAGCCGCCGGTCTGAAGCTGCAGCTGTTCCACGGGCGCGGCGGCACGGTCGGACGCGGCGGCGGCTCGGCCTTCGCTGGGGTCCTGGCCCAGCCGGAGGGCACGGTCCAGGGCCGGATCCGCACGACCGAACAGGGCGAGGTCATCGCCAACAAATACGGCGAGCCGGAGATCGCCCTGCGCAATCTGGACGCCCTGACCTGCGGCGCCGTGCTGGCCTCCCTGGGCCAGGGACGGGACCAGGCCTTCACCGCCGAACACGGCGCCACCCTGTCGGACCTGTCGGCCCGGTCGATGGCCGCCTATCGCAAGCTGGTCTATGAGACCCAGGGCTTCGTCGACTATTACCGCGCCGCCACCCCCATCGCCGAGATCGCCGATCTGAAGATCGGCTCGCGCCCGTCGTCGCGGACCGCCTCGACCCGGATCGAGGATCTGCGCGCCATTCCGTGGGTGTTCAGCTGGTCCCAGAGCCGGGTCATGCTGCCCGGCTGGTTCGGCTTCGGCTCGGCGGTCCAGGGCTGCGACATGGGCGAGTTGAAGGCGATGGCCGAGGCCTGGCCCTTCTTCCGCACCCTGGTGCAGAATATGGAGATGGTCATGGCCAAGTCGGACATGACCGTCGCCCGCCGCTACGCCACCCTGGTCAGCGACGCCTCGCTGGCCGCCCGCATCTATGGCGAGATCCGCGACGAATGGCAGAGGACGCACGACGCCATCCTGGCCATCACCGGCCATGACAAGCTGCTGGGCGGCCAGCCGGAACTGGACCGTCTGATCCGCCTGCGGATGCCCTATGTCGAGCCGCTGAACCACGTCCAGATCGAGCTGATCCGTCGCCGTCGCGCCGGGGACGAAGACCCCCGCGTCCGCGAAGGCATATTGCTGGCCATCAACGGCGTGGCTGCGGGTCTGAGGAACAGCGGCTGATTTCCGCCGCCACCCTAAATCCGATTTAATTCAACCGTCACAGATCGGCGCCGCAAGTCTCATTACGGCGTTACAGAAGAAAGGTATTGCGCCTTCATCGCCGCTTTGAGCGATTATCGTTCCCTAGGAGCTAAAACGATGAAGGTTCTCTCCCCCGTTCTCTTCGCCGTCGCCGTCCTGTCCGCCTCCTCCGCCCTGGCTCAGGAAGCCCGTATCCCCGTTGGCGATCTGGACCTGGCCTCGACCGCCGGCGCCGCCGCCTTCGACGCCCGCCTCGATCAGGCGGCCGAGCGTCTGTGCCGCGACCTCGTCTTCACCTCGACCCGAATCACCAATCGGGGCGTCTGCCGCGCGGCTGTGCGGGCCGAGGCTCTGCGCCAGCTGCCGCGCGTCCGCCGCGTCGAATATGTCCGCGCCTCGCGGGACGCCCGTCCCGTCGTTCGCGCCGCGACCGCGTCCGACGAAGGCTGAACGGCGAACCGGCGAGGGGCGCTGCGTCCCTCGCCGGCGCTCTGCATCACAGCCATCTGGTCCGCTTGAAGGCGACGTAGAGGCCGAGGCAGACCCCGGCGATCACCGCCATGACGGCCGGATAGCCGTAGCGCCAGTGCAGTTCCGGCATGTGTTCGAAATTCATGCCATAGATGCCGGCGATGGCGGTGGGCACGGCCAGCAGCGCCGCCCAGGAGGCGAGCTTGCGGGTGATGACCCCCTGCCTCTGCTGTTCCAGCAGATTGGCGACTTCAAAGACGGACGACAGGATTTCGGTCAGGCCGTTCAGGCGGCTGTTGACCCGTCGGACATGGTCGCCGACGTCGCGGAAATAGGGTCGGACGTCGGGGTCGATACAGGGCAGGTCCAGAGACTGGAGCTTGCCCGTCACCTCCTCCATCGGCCCCAGGATGCGGCGAAACTTCAGCAGTTCGCGGCGAAGGGTGAACAGGCGGCGGATTTCGTTGCGCGACAGAAACGCCTCTAGCGCCCTCTGCTCGATCTCCAGCACGGCGTCCTCGGAATGATCGACGATGGGCACATAGGCGTCGACGATGAAGTCGAGAACGCCGTGGAGCACAAAGTCCGGCCCGGCCCGCAGCTGGGCCGGCGAGGCCTCCAGCTGGGTCCGCAGGGCCGTGTGGGCGCGGTTCGAGCCGTGACGGATGCTGATGACGTGGTCATCCCCCACGAAGACGTGGGTTTCGCCGTACTGGATATGGTCCTCGATCTTTTCCGCCGTCCGAGCGACCACGAACAGTTCGCGCCCATAGACCTCGACCTTGGGCATCTGATGGGCCGACAGAGCGTCCTCGACCGCCAGGGGGTGCAGGTTGAAGCGCCGGACCAGAACCTCGAACTCGGCGTCGGTCGGGTCGTGCAGGCCGATCCAGACGAACTCGCCGGGCTGCAGGGTCAGTCCTTCGGGGGTCAGAGGCGCGGCGCGCTCCCTCTGACCGTCGCGATAGACGTAGGAGGCGACGACGGGCATGGGCGCTTCTTCTTTCTTCGGCAGTCCTCCCGACTTAGGCCAGACCGCGCGCAAACGAAACGGCCGGCGGATCGCTCCGCCGGCCGCAAACGTCATTCAGCCCGTTCGGGCCTCAAACAGGCCCCAGATCAGGAGACCGGGAAGCCCCGGACCTTCAGCAGAGCCGCCACGTCGGGGTCGCGGCCGCGGAAGGCGCGGTAGGCTTCGGCCCGGTCGGTGGTGTTGCCCGGCGCCAGCATGATCGACTTGAAGCGACCGGCGATGTCCGGATTGAAGACGTCGCCCGACTCCTCGAAATAGGCCCAAGTGTCGGCGTCCATCGTCTCGGACCACAGGTAGCTGTAATAGCCGGCCGAATAGGCGTCGGACGTGAACAGGTGATTGAACTGCGGCAGGCGGTGCCGCATCACGATCTCCCTGGGCATGCCGATGCGGGCCAGGCTGGCCTTTTCGAAGGCGTCGATGTCGGTCGGCGGCACGGCCTGGGTGTGCAGATCCATGTCGACGATGGCCGAGGACAGATAGCTGACCGTCGCATAGCCCTGGTTGAAAGTCGATGAGGCCTGGATCTTGTCGACCAGGGCCTGAGGCATGGCTTCGCCGGTCTGATAATGTTTCAGATAGCCGTCCAGGATCGGCCGGCTCAGCACCCAGTGCTCGTGCACCTGCGACGGATATTCGACGAAGTCGCGCGGCGTATTGCCGAACGACGGATAGGTCACGTTCGACGAGAAATAGTGCAGGGTGTGGCCGAACTCGTGGAACAGGGTCTCGGCGTCATCCAGCGAGATCAGCACCGGCTCGCCCGGCTCGGGCTTGGTGAAGTTGTTGTTGTTGGAGCCCAGGATCACCTTGGAGCCGTCCAGGGTCGAGAAGGACCGGTAGGTGGTCATCCAGGCGCCCGAACGCTTGCCCGGACGGGCGTAGTCGTCAGTGTAATACAGGCCGATCAGCTTGCCGGTGGCCTTGTCGTGCAGCTCATAGACCTCGACGTCCGGCTCGAAGGTCGGGACCGAACCCTTCGGCAGTTTGGTGAACTTGAAGCCGTACAGACGCTCGGCCATGGCGAAGGAGCCGGCGCGGACCGCGTTCAGTTCGAAATAGGGCTTCAGCTGGTTCTGATCCAGGTCGTACTTGGCCTTACGCACCTTCTCGGCGAAGTAGAGGTAGTCCCAGGGCTCGATGTCGAAACCGGCGATCGCCTTCATGTCGGCGACCTCTTCGGCGACGCGGGCCTTGGCCGGGGCCCAGACGCGGTCCATCAGGTTTTGCGCATTGGCCGGGGTCTTGGCCATGGTGTCCTGCATCCGCAGTTCGGCATGGTTTTTGTAGCCCAGCAGCTTCGCCCGCTGGTCGCGCAGCTTCACGATCTCGGCGATGGTGGCGTTGGTGTCGTTGGCGTCGCCGTTGTCGCCGCGGTTGACGAACTTCTTCCAGACCTGCTCGCGCAGGGCCCGGTCGTCGGCGAAGGTCAGGAAGGGATCGACCGCCGAACGGGTGTTCAGAATGGCCCAGCCCTGCAGATTGCGGCTGCGCGCGGCCGCGGCGGCGGCGGCCTTGTTCGAGGCCGGCAGGCCGGCGACGCCGGCTTCGTTGGGGATCAGGGTCCAGCTGTTCTCATCGGCCACCACCTTCTGGCCGAAGCGGGTGAAGGCGTTGGACAGGGCGGTGTTGATCCGGCCCAGCTCGGCCTTGCCGGCCGCGTCCAGATTGGCGCCGGAGCGGATGAAGGCGTCGCGGCGGCGTTCGGCCAGACGCTTCTGCTGGGGGCTGAGGCCCATGGCGTCGGCGTTGTCGGCAACGGTCTTGATGCGCTGGAACAGCTTTTCGTTGAAGGTGATCTCGTCCGAGGCGGCCGACAGGATGGGCGACAGTTCGGTGTCGACGGCGTCATAGGCCTCGCCGCCGATGTTGGAGGTCATGACGCCATAGATGTTCGACGCCCGGTCCAGCGGCTCGCCGGCCAGCTCCATCGCCGCCAGGGTGTTGGCGAAGGTGGGCGGTTCGGGATTATTCGCAATGGCCGCGATGTCGGCCCGCTGCAGCTCGATTCCCTCCAGCATGGCTTCGCGCAGCTTGGCCGGCGTCACCTTGTCGAACGGCGGCACGCCGTCATAGGGGCCGGTCCAGGGCTGGAGCAGTTCGGCCTTCGGCGTCGCGCTCGGCAGGACGGCGCGGGCGATGCGCGCCTCTTCCGCGACCGAGACCGGCGAGACCCCGCCCCCGCCGGCGCCACCCGTCGTTCCGCAGGCCGAAAGGGCCATCAGGCTGCCGCCCGCGATGAGAAGCTGGCGTCTGTGCATCGAATGCTCCGTAGGAAAACCATTTCGACCGTACACTTAGGCGCACATGGATCGCGCGTCACCTGACAGAGACGCAATCTTCTCGCCGATCGGGTTGGATACGTCGTCGCACTGTTCTAAAGCGCGCCTATGGCTATTGGCGTTTTCGACTCCGGCGTGGGCGGCCTGACCGTCCATCGTGAACTGACGCGGCGGTTCCCGCAGCGCGACTTCGTCTATCTGGCGGACCAGGCCCACGCCCCCTACGGCGGGCGCGGCGGCGAGGAGATCGTCGATCTGACCAAGGCCGGGTGCGAGCGGCTGTTCGAGGCCGGCGCCTCGGTCGTGGTCCTGGCCTGCAACACCGCCAGCGCCATCGCCCTGCGTCGCCTGCAACAGACCTGGATCCCCGGCCTGCGCGAACGGCTGGGCCGACCTGTGAACGTGCTGGGCATCATCGTGCCCACCATCGAGGCCGCGACGGGCCTGCCCTGGAGTTTCGAGGCCGAACGCCCCCAGGAGGGCGAAAAGATCCAGGCGGTGGACATCACCGGCGTCTTCTGCACCGCCGCCACCGCCATCAGCCGCGTGTTCGAGATCGAGATCGACAAACGGCGCGAGGACATCGCCGTCTTCTGCGAACCCTGCCCCGGCCTGGCCGGCCTGATCGAACTGGGCGCCCCGGTCGAAGAACTGACGGTCGTGGTCAATGATCACGTGGACGCGCTGCGCCGCCGCATCGGCCGCCACCCGGACAAGGCCATATTGGGCTGCACCCACTATGAGATCATCGCCGAACTGTTCGCCGCCGCCCTGCCGCCTGGGACGGCCCTGATCGAACAGCCGACGGCGGTGGCCGACGCCCTGGATCGCTATTTCGCCCGCCATCCCGAATACGCCCTGGGCGACGGCGGCCGCCGCGACTTCCTGACCACCGGCCAGGCCGGGCCTCAGTCGGACCTGATCGCCCGCTTCTGGGGCGCCCCGCTGACCTTCGATCAGGCTTAAACGCAGCGGCTCAACACCCCGGACAGTCCGGCAGGGGTTCGTTCTCCAGCTGAAGCGTCGTGTGGCGGATCGCATGGCGTCGCGCCACCGCCTGAGCCTCTCGCAGAAGCGTGTCGCCGTCCGTCCGGTCGTGGACCAGGTGGGCCGTCAGGGCGGTCTCGGTCGTGGACAGGGCCCAGACGTGCAGGTCGTGCACGGCGCGCACGCCCGGCAGGGCGCACAGTCCCTGTTCCAGCGCCGTCATGTCGACGTCGTCCGGCGCCCCGTCCATCGCCAGATGGACCGAATCCCTCAGCAGGCCCCAGGTCGACCACAGAATGACGGCGACGATGACCAGGCTGACGATCGGATCGACCACGGACCAGCCGGTCAGCAGAATCATGCCCCCCGCCAGGACGACGCCCAAGGACACCCCCGCGTCGGCCATCATGTGCAGATAGGCGCCGCGCGCGTTCAGATCGTGCTGGGACTTCATGAACAGCAGGGCCGTGCCCAGATTGATGATGAAGCCGACGGCGGCCACCGTCATGATGACGCCCGAGCCGACCGGCGCCGGTTCCGCAAACCGCCGCACGGCCTCGAAGGCGATGGCGCCGCAGGCGAAGATCAGCAGCACGGCGTTGGCCAGGGCCGCCAGAACCGTCGCCTTGCCGAAACCGTAGGTGCTCCGTCCGCCCGCCGCCCCGTGCGCCCCGCGCCGCGCCAGCCAGGCCGCCCCGCCGGCCATGGCCAGGCCCAGGACATCCGACAGATTATGGCCGGCGTCGGCCAGGAGAGCCGTGGAGTCCGCGATCAGCCCGGCCGCGAATTCGCAGACCACAAAGGCCAGATTGACCGCCAGGCCGACGGCGTAGCGCCAGTCTCCCGTGTCCACGGGGCCATGGGCGTGCCCATGGCCGTGATGGTGATGATGACGCCCCCCGTGCGCGTGGTGATGACCGTCGTGCGCATGATCATGGTCGTGATCATGGTCGTGGTGGGCGGAGGGGCTTTCGGGCTGGGCTGTCATGGCTCTCGCCTATACGCCAATTCCGCAAACAGCGAAGCTGCTACATGATAACGCTTTGAATGTTATCATGTAATATCCCATCAATGCTGGTGCAGCGCGACCAGCAGCCCCAGGCCGATCAGGGCCAGGCCCAGCACCGCGCCTTCATAGCGCGCCCATCGCTCCAGCCGCAGGATCGAGGCGCCCGCGCTGGCCAGGGCCGTGAAGACGGCCATGCCGGCGATGGTGCCCAGAGCGAAGATCAGGGTCAACAGGGCCAGGGCCGCCATCCCCTCCGAGGCCGAAGACAGATAGATGGGCAGCAGAACCTCGCCCGGGGACACGGCCATCATCGCCACCAGCCCCAGGAAGGCCGCCTTGTCCGACACGGCGGGGGCGGCGATCTCCAACGCGGGGCCGCCCGCCACGGCCGGGCGTTTCAGCGTGGCCCGCGCCAGATAGAAGGCGCCGAACAGGAACAGCAGGACGGCGGCAAGATGCGGCAGCAGACCCTCGACCCAGCGCTCCAGCGCCAGGCCCGCCGCCACGATCAGCCCGCCGACCAGGGCGGTGGTGGCGATATGGGCCAGGCCGGCGACGGCCACCACCGCCAGCACCCGCGACGCGCGCCAGCCCTGCGCCCGCCCCACCAGGGTGAAGGGCAGCCAGTGGGTCGGAAGGGCCGCATGCAGGAAGGCCGCGACGAAGCCGCCTCCCAGGAGAGACAACAGGACAGGCGGGTCGGACGGCGGGGACATGACCGGCCCTATAGCTTGTTACTTTATAACAGTCGAGCCCAAATCGCCTCTACAGCCAGTCGGCGAAAGGCTCGCGGTCCAGCATCTCCTCATAGGTGGGGCGGGGGCGGATCACGGCCCACTGTTCGCCGTCCACCAGAACCTCGGGGACCAAGGGCCGGCTGTTGTACTCGCTGGCCATGACGGCCCCATAGGCGCCGGCGCCGGTGAAGACCACCAGATCCTCGGGCTCCAGCGGCGGCAGGAGCCGCTCGCGGGCGAAGGTGTCGCCGGTCTCGCACACGGGGCCGACCACATCATAGGGTCGGGCCGCGCCGGGCCGGGGATTGACCGGGCGGATGTCGTGATAGGCGTCATACAGGGCCGGACGCATCAGATCGTTCATCGCCGCGTCCAGCACCAGGAAGCGGCGGCCGTCCGAGCGTTCATTGACCTGGATCACCTGGCTCAGCAGCACCCCGGCGTTGGCGGCCAGAAGACGGCCGGGCTCGAAGGCCGCCTCGACCTCCAGCCCCGCCAGGACGCGGGCCGCCATGGCGACATAGTCGGCCGGAGACGGCGGTTCCGTTCCCCCGGCGTAGGGCACGCCCAGGCCGCCGCCCAGGTCGAGCCGGGTCACGGCGTGGCCCTGGCGTCTCAGCTCGCGGGTCATGTCGGCCAGGATCGTGAAGGCCGCCTCCAGCGGCGCCAGGTCGGTGATCTGGCTGCCGATATGACAGGCCAGGCCCACGGGCGTGGCGTGGGGCGAGGCCGAGGCGCGGGCGTAGAGCGCCATCGCCTCCTCGACCGGAACGCCGAACTTGTCGCCCTTGCCGCCCGTCGTGATCTTGGCGTGGCCGCCCGCCCCGACATTCGGATTGACCCGCACGGCGACGGCCGGGGCGGCCTGCATCAAGGCGGCGACGGCGATCAGCCGGTCCAGTTCGGCCCCGGACTCGATATTGATCTGGCGCACGCCGACGCTGATGGCGAAGGCGATCTCCATGTCGGTCTTGCCGACGCCGGAGAAGATGATCTTGTCGGCCGGCACCCCCGCAGCCAAGGCCCGCCGGATCTCCCCTTCCGAAACCGTATCGGCGCCCGACCCCAGCCGGGCCAGGGTCGCCAGGACCGAAAGGTTGGAGTTGGCCTTGACCGCAAAGGCGATCAGGGCCTCGCCCAGGGCGTCGCGGTGCGCGTCGGCGGCGGCGCGCAGCAGGCCGTAGTGCCGCTTCAGCGTCGCGGTCGAATAGACATAGACGGGCGTGCCCACCTCGTCGGCGATCAGGTCCAGCGGCGCGCCTTCGGCGTGCAGGGCGCCGTTCTTGAGATCGAAATGGTGCAAGGCGGCCTAGCGGGGGTCGTTGGCGGCGGGATTGGCGCCGAAGGGATTGGAGGGGCCGCCGTCAATCGGCACGCTGCTGGACGGCCGGTTGATCGTCGCCGGCTCGGGCAGGCTGGGGGCGCGGCTGCTGCGGGGGGCCCGCTCGGTCTCGCGCCTGGGCGATTCCAGATCGGCCATGCGGCCGCAGCCGGCGACCGACAGGGCGAGCAGGCCCGCGAGGATCAGGGTCTTCTTCATAAGCGGGCTCTCCAGTCGGCGATACGCGCGCGGACCTGTTCCGGCGCGGTGCCGCCATAGCTCTGACGGCTCCGGCACGAAGCCTCGGCGGTCAGCACCTTGTAAACCGCTTCCGTGATCCCCGGCTCGAGTTTCTGCATTTCTTCCAGCGGCAGTTGCGACAGGTCCACGCCCAGGGCCTCGGCCTGTTTCACCGCCGCGCCCGTGACGTGGTGCGCCTTGCGGAAGGGCAGGTTCAGTTCGCGCACCAGCCAGTCGGCGAGGTCCGTCGCGGTCGAAAAGCCGGCGCCGGCGGCCGCCGCCATCCGCTCGGTGTTGGGCCGCAGGGCCGAGACCATGGCCGTCATGGCGACCAGGGCCAGGTCCAGGGCGTCGAACGCCTCGAACACCGGCGGCTTGTCCTCCTGCATATCCTTGGAATAGGCTAGCGGCAGCCCCTTCATCACGGTGGACAGGGCGACCAGCGAGCCCATGATCCGGCCGGTCTTGGCCCGGACCAGTTCGGCGGCGTCGGGATTGCGCTTCTGCGGCATGATCGACGAACCGGTGGTCAGGTCGTCGGGCAGGGTGGCGAAGCCGAACATCGGCGTCATCCAGACCACGATCTCTTCCGCCAGGCGCGACAGGTGGCCCGCCGTGATCGAGGCGGCGGCCAGGCTTTCCAGGGCGAAGTCGCGGTCCGAGACGGCGTCCAGCGAATTGGCCATCGGCCGGTCGAAACCCAGTTCCGCCGCCGTCATATGGCGGTCGATCGGGAAGGGCGAACCGGCGAGCGCCGCTGCGCCCAGGGGGCTTTCGTTCATCCGCGTCCGGGCGTCGGCGAACCGGCCGGCGTCGCGGCCGAACATTTCGACATAGGCCATCAGATGGTGGCCCAGGGTCACCGGCTGTGCGGTCTGCAGATGGGTGAAGCCGGGCATCAGGTCGGCCGCATGCTGTTCGGCCCGGTCCAGAAGCGCGGCCTGCAAGGCCTTCAGCTGGGCGATGGAGCGGTCGCAGGCGTCGCGGACCCACAGGCGGAAGTCCAGGGCCACCTGGTCGTTGCGGCTGCGGGCGGTGTGCAGCCGGCCCGACGGCTCGCCGATCAGTTCCGACAGGCGGGCCTCCACATTCATGTGGATGTCCTCATACTGGTCGCGGAAGGGGAAGGTCCCGTTCAGGATCTCGGCCTCGACGGCGTCCAGCCCGCCCAGAATGGCCTCGGCGTCGGCCGCCTGGATCACGCCCTGTTTGGCCAGCATGCGGCAATGGGCGCGCGAGCCGGCTAAATCCTGACGCCACAGACGCCGGTCCACGCCGATCGAGACGTTGATCGCCTGCATGATCTCGGCGGGCCGCGACGAAAAGCGGCCGCCCCACATGTCTTGACCTGCGGGCTTCGCCGGGGCCTTAGACGTCTTGGCTTGGGCGGTATCGGAGGCGGCGTCGGTCATGAGTGGCTCGAGAAAGGCGATCTGGGCGGTCGTCGGCGCTCTGGTGCTGATAAGCACGCTCGCCGGCGCCGGCGGCTTGGCGATGTCGCTATACGCCAATCATAGGCAGAAGGCGCAACCCCAGACGACGCCCGTCGCAAAAAGCGATCTGGCCCGGTTCGCCGTCGGGCCGCTGGCGGCGCTCGAAACCCCGTCCGAACTGAAGCCCGCGCCCGAATATATGTTCCGCGACCGCAACGGCACGGCCGTGCGGTTCTCCGCCTTCAAGGGCAAGGTGGTGGTGGTCAATCTGTGGGCCATGTGGTGCGCCCCCTGCCGTACCGAAATGCCCACCCTGGCAGCCCTGGCGCGGTCCTATCAGACCAATGAGGATCTGATCGTCCTGCCGATCAATGTCGACGCCACCGCCGACGCCCTGGCCGACGCCAGGAGCTTCATCGACGTGCACGAGCCTCTGCCGCTGTACAGCGACATCCGCTTCCAACTGCCGTTCGAGTTTCCGGGCAAGGGCAAGATGCCCCAGACCGTCTTCCTGGATCGCGAAGGCCGCATCCGCGCGATCTTTGCGGGCGAGGCCGACTGGAACAGTCCCGAGGCCCACGCCCTGATCGACGCCCTGCTGGCGGAAGGCGCGCCCGCCGCCTGATCCGGGCGGAGCCTCAGTTTTCGTCGGGCACGCGCCGGTCGGTCGCGGGGTCCACGGCGCCCGGCCGACCTTCGGCGGCGGCCTCGGCCTGGTTTTCCTCCAGCTTGTCGGCGACCTTGCCGGCCCCGCTCTCGACCGCCTGAGCCGCCTTCATGGCGCCGGATTCGATCACTTCTCCGGCCTGGGACGCCGCCTCGGCGGTGTTGTCGGCGGCCGCCTCGGCATGGGCCTCGGTCTTTTCCTGCTCCGCCTGGGTGCAGGCGGCGGCCCCCAGGGCGAAGGCGGCGGCGACGGTCAGCAGCATCGACTTGCGGATGGTCATGCGAATTCTCCGGTCAAGGTTGTCCGCCGGTGAACGCCGCAGGGGCGTACCGGTTGCGCCTGTGGCCGAACCGTCGATGTCGGAGAACAAGGGGAAGGTGGTGACTGGAGGCGGGATCGAACCGCCGACCTGTGGGTTATGAATCCACCGCTCTAACCATCTGAGCTACCCAGTCGTATCCCGCATCCGGGACTTCGCGAGGCCTGGGCCAGCGCGAAAGAGGCGTGCCTATATCGCCGTCGCGCGCGCGGTTCAAGTCGTGTCGATGCAGATCGTGCGGCGATAGGGCGCAAGACGGGGCAGGAGCGGACAGATAACGCTGGGGTTTCTTCGTTACCGACGCCCCCAACCCGCCCGGAGCCGCCCATGCGCCCCATCGCCCTCGCCGCCTCGACCGCCCTGCTCGTCCTCGCCGCCGCCTGCGGCGCGAACGGAGAGACCGCCTCCGCATCCGGCCAGTCGGGCGCCCCGCTGGAGACCCGGCCCGCCAACAATCCCGACCAGCAGCCCGCCTTCCCCGGCCAGACCCGGGCGCCGGGGGTGAAGACCGAACAGGCGATGCGCCACAGCGTGGTCGCCTCGGGCTTGTCGCATCCCTGGGGCTTGGCCCTGATGCCCGACGGGCGCTGGCTGGTGACGGAAAAGCCCGGCCGGCTGCGGATAATCACGGCCCAGGGCCAAGTCGGCGAACCGGTCCAGGGCCTGCCCCGCGTCGATGCGCGCGGCCAGGGCGGCCTGCTGGACGTCGTCGTCAGCCCCGGCTTCGCCCAGGACCGTCTGATCTACTGGAGCTATGCGGAGCCTCGGGACGGCGGCAACGCCACCTCGGTCGCACGGGGGCGGCTGTCCGACGACGGCGCGCGGGTGGACAATGTCCAGGTCGTCTTCCGCGCCCTGCCCGCCTATGACGGCGACAAACATTTCGGCTCGTCCCTGGCCTTTGCGCCGGACGGCAAGCTGTTCATCACCCTGGGTGAACGCTCCGACCGGCCGATGCGGCCCCAGGCCCAGGATCTGGGCTCGCACATGGGCAAGACCATCCGCATCAACGCCGACGGCACAGTTCCCCAGGACAATCCCTTCGTCGGCCGCGCCGGCGCCCTGCCCGAGATCTGGAGCCTGGGCCACCGCAACGTCCAGGGGATCGCCGTCCAGCCCGGCACGGGCGCGATCTGGACCATCGAGCATGGGACACGCGGCGGCGACGAGGTCAATCTGGACAGGGCGGGCCTAAACTACGGCTGGCCCGACGCGGCTTACGGCGTCGAATATGCGGGCGGCGCGATCAACAGCGGCGCGACCCAGAAGGCCGGCACGGAACAGCCCGTCTATTATTGGGATCCGGTCATCGCGCCGGGTGGGGCGGTCTTCTACCAGGGCGCCATGTTCCCGGCCTGGGACGGCGATCTGCTGGTCACCGCGCTGAAGGAGAAGCATATCGCCCGGCTGGTGATCGAAAATGACCGCGTCGTCGGGGAGGAGCGGCTGCTGACCGACCTGGGCGAGCGTGTGCGCGACGTGGCGATCGGCCCTGACGGCGCCGTCTGGGCGATCACCGACGAGAGCGACGGAAAATTGGTCCGACTGGCTGCGGCCGAGTAGTCTTTAGCGAAGCGCGAGCCCGCCCCTGCGGGCCTCGCCCATAGGAGAATGCCATGCGCCACGCCACATCGTGCATCTGGGCGGCGACCCTGGCCGCCTTGCCGTTGATCGCCGCCTGCGCCTCGACCGGCGTCGAAAACCGCTACCAGGCCGAGTTGGACGCCCTGGAGGGGCGCTGTACGGCGCGGCAGGGGATATTGGTCACCACGGGTCTGCAGACCGGCCGTCCAGAGACCGACTACGCCTGCCGGATCAGCGGCGTCGCCAGCCGAATCCCCGGCGACTGACGGCTGGGGCGCCGCGCCTCGACCGCCTCACGCGCCTTGTTACTTGACGTTGACGTAAACGTAGGGTTCTTGGCGACCAAGCTTTGATCCGACCCGGCCATAAGCCGCGCCGCCCTTTCCGGGCGACGTCGCTCCGGCCCAAAGATGGAGACTCCCTGTCATGGCTGACGCCTATATCTACGACGCCGTCCGCACACCCCGCGGCAAGGGCAAGAAGGACGGCTCGTTGCACGAGATCACCGGCCTCAGCCTGGCGACCCAGGTCCTGGAGGCCCTGCGCGACCGCAACGACCTGGACACCTCCAAGGTGGATGACGTCATCCTGGGCTGCGTCACGCCCGTGGGCGAACTGGGCGCCGACATCGCCCGCACCGCCGTTCTGTCCGCCGGCTGGTCGCAATATACGGCCGGGGTTCAAGTGAACCGCTTCTGCGCCTCGGGCCTAGAAGCCGTGAACATGGCCGCCGCCAAGGTGAAATCCGGCGAGTCCGACTTCGCCGTCGGCGGCGGGGTCGAGGTCATGAGCCGCGTGCCCATGGGTTCGGACATGGGCGCCTGGCCGACCGATCCTTCGTCGGCCTTCCCGACCTATTTCGTGCCCCAGGGCGTCTCGGCCGACATGATCGCGACCAAGTACGGCTTCAGCCGCGACGACGTGGACGCCTATTCGGTCGAAAGCCACAAGCGCGCCGCCCGCTCCTGGGCCGAGGGCCGGTTCAACAAGTCGGTCATCGCCGTAAAGGATCAGCTGGGCCTGACCATTCTGGACCGCGACGAGACCATTCGTCCGAACACGGACATGCAGACCCTGGGCGGACTGAACCCCTCCTTCACCATGATGGGCGAAATGGCCTTCGACAGCGTGATCAACCAGCGCTATCCCGAGGTCGAGCGGGTCAACCACGTCCACACCCCCGGCAACTCCTCCGGCATCGTCGACGGTTCGGCGGGCGTGCTGATCGGTTCGCTTGAGGCCGGCCGGGCCCTGGGGCTGAAGCCGCGCGCCAAGATCCTAGGCGGCGCCTCGATCGGCTCGGAACCGTCGATCATGCTGACCGGACCCGAATATGTGTCCAAGAAGCTGCTCGGCAAGCTTGGCATGACGACCGACGACATCGACCTGTGGGAGTTGAACGAGGCCTTCGCCGCCGTGGTGCTGCGCTACATGCAGGCCATGAACATCCCGCACGACAAGATGAACGTCTGCGGCGGCGCCATCGCCATGGGCCACCCCCTGGGGGCCACCGGCGCCATCATCACGGGCACGGTGCTGGACGAGCTGGAGCGCTCGAACAAATCGACGGCCCTGATCACCCTGTGCATCGGCGGGGGCATGGGCACCGCCACCGTCATCGAACGCGTCTGATCCATTGCTCCCCCGTCGGGGGAGCTGTCAGCGAAGCTGACTGAGGGGGGCGAACCCATCGCCGGCGTCGGCGGCGGCCCCCTCCCCCGCCTCGCGGTCCCCCTCCCCCGCTGGGGGAGGATCTGAGGAAGAGAGATTATGGAAAACTTCAAGATCGACATCGACGCCGACGGCATCGCCGTCATCGCCTTCGACGTGCCGGGCCGTTCGATGAACACCCTGACCAGCGCGGTGATGAAGGAGATCCCGGAACTGGTCGAACGGATCAAGACCGACGAAACCATCAAGGGCGCCGTCATCACCTCGGGCAAGGCCTCGGGCTTCTGCGCCGGCGCGGACCTGGGCGACATGGCGGGCGGCGTGCTTTCCGGCGGCGGCGACCTGCAGAAGGCCTTCGACGCCGGCTGGGCGCTGAACGGCGCCTTCCGCGCGCTCGAGACCTGCGGCAAGCCGGTGGCGGCGGCGATCAACGGCCTGGCCCTGGGCGGCGGGCTGGAGTTCACCCTCGCCTGCCACTACCGCGTGGTCGAGAACGACAACAAGATCCAGCTGGGCCTGCCCGAGATCAAGGTCGGCCTCTTCCCCGGCGGCGGCGGCACCCAGCGTCTGACCCGTCTGGTCGGGGTCCAGAACGCCATGATGGCGATGAGCGAGGGCAAGTCCTTCCGCCCGAACGACGCCAAGGGCGCCGGCATCGTCCATGAGGTGGTCGAGAAGGGCCAGTCGGTCGAGGCCGCCAAGGCCTGGATCAAGAACGGCGGCAAGGCCGTCCAGCCCTGGGACGACAAGTCCTTCAAACTGCCCGGCGGCGGCCCCTATCACCCGGCCGGCATCCAGAACTTCATGGTCGGCAACGCCATGCTGCGCAAACAGTCCTACGGCAACTATCCGGCCGTGGTGAACCTGATGAAGGCCGTCTACGAAGGGACCCAGGTGCCGATGGACGCGGCCCTGCGGATCGAGACCCGCTATTTCATCAAGACCCTGATGACGCCCCAGGCCCAGGCCATGATCCGGTCCCTGTTCCTGTCCAAGCAGGAGCTGGACAAGGGCGCCGTGCGGCCCGCCGGCGTGCCGAAATCCGATCCCAAGAAGGTCTCGGTCCTGGGCGCGGGCATGATGGGCGCCGGCATCGCCTATGTGCAGGTCATGGCCGGCATCGAGACCGTGCTGATCGACCAGACCCAGGAAGCCGCCGACAAGGGCAAGGCCCATGTCGAGGAGCTGCTGAAGAAGCGTCTGTCGCGCGGTCAGATGACCCAGGAGAAGTATGACGCCACCCTGGCCCTGGTCACGGCGACGACCGACTATGACCACATCAAGGGTTCGGACCTTGTGATCGAGGCGGTGTTCGAAAACCGCGAGATCAAGGCCGATGTGACCAAGCGGGCCGAGGCCCAGCTGGTCGAAGGCGCCGTCTTCGGCTCCAACACCTCGACCCTGCCGATCACCGGCCTGGCCGAGGCCAGCGTGCGGCCCGAGGACTTCATCGGCATCCACTTCTTCTCGCCGGTCGACAAGATGATGCTGGTCGAGATCATCCTGGGCGAGAAGACGGGTCAGGCCGCCATCGCCAAGGCGCTGGACTATGTGCTGAAGATCAAGAAGACGCCGATCGTGGTCAACGATTCGCGCGGCTTCTACACCTCGCGCTGCTTCTCCACCTTCCTGATGGAAGGCATGGCCATGCTGGAGGAGGGTTACGGCCCGGCCCTGATCGACAATGTCGGGCGGATGACCGGCATGCCGCGCGGCCCGCTGGAGATGCACGACGACGTCGCCCTGGACCTGTCCTACAAGATCGCCAAACAGACGGCGCTGGACCTGGGCGACAAATACGTCCCGACCGAAGGCGCCGACATTGTCGCCAAGATGGTCGAGGGCGGACGCTACGGCCGCAAGAACGGCAAGGGCTTCTATGACTATGACACCAAACCCAAGACGATCTGGAAGGGGCTGAGCGAGCTGGCGCCGACCACCAAGGGCATCGATGCGCCCGAGGAGCCCGGCGCCTTCGCCCAGATCGACGAGCTGAAGACCCGCCTGCTGTATCGCCAAGCCGTCGAGGTCGCCCGCTGCTGGGCCGAGGGCGTCATCGACGACCCGCGCGAGGCCGACCTGGGCGCCATCCTGGGCTGGGGCTTCGCGCCCTGGACCGGCGGCCCGATCAGCATGATCGACGGCATCGGCCTGGCCAAGTTCGTCGAAACGGCGGATCGCCTGGCCGCGACCTATGGCGACCGGTTCAAGGTCCCGGACCTGCTGCGCGACATGGCCGCCAAGAACGAGACCTTCTACGGCCGGTTCGCCCCGGAGAAGGCCGCCGCCTGATTGGCTGCGGAAAGTGTGAGTACGGAACGGGCGGCCTTCGGGCCGCCCGTTTTGGTTTGGGGCCGCCCCTTCACCGCTCATCCCGGCGAAAGCCGGGACCCAGTGGTTTGGGTGATCCAGCGTGGCTGCAAGTCACCGCTTTTGGTCCAACGCATTGCCGAGCGACAGAACTGGGTCCCGGCTTTCGCCGGGAGGAGCGGAAAGGTGAATTCCTGGCCTCAGATCACGCGAGTGCGCGGCAGGCCAAAAAAAAACCCGCCCGACACGAGGTCGGACGGGTCGCTCCGCCGCCCCTCGCGGGGTCGGTGGCGGGTCGCTTGGGGCGACGGAGTATCCTTAAGGTCCGGAGAGGCTCAGCCTTCCAGATCCTGGCCTTCGTCCGGCTCAGGCGTGCCCAGCAGTTCGTCGGCGATCTTGTTGGTCGAGGCCCGCACCGCCTTTTCGATCGAGGCGGCGATGTCGGGGTTCTGTTTCAGGAATTCGCGGACGTTCTCGCGGCCCTGACCGATCCGGGTCGAGTCATAGCTGAACCAGCTGCCCGACTTCTCGATCACCCCGGCCTTGACGCCCAGGTCGATGACCTCGCCCAGTTTGGAGATGCCCTCGCCGTACATGATGTCGAAGATGACCTCGCGGAACGGCGGGGCGACCTTGTTCTTGACCACCTTGACCCGGGTGGTGTTGCCGACCACCTCGTCGCGGTTCTTGATCGCGCCGGTGCGGCGGATGTCCAGGCGCACCGAGGCGTAGAATTTCAGCGCATTGCCGCCCGTCGTCGTCTCGGGGCTGCCGTACATGACCCCGATCTTGTGGCGGATCTGGTTGATGAACAGGACGATGCATTTGGACTTGGAGATGGAGGCCGTCAGCTTGCGAAGCGCCTGGCTCATCAGACGGGCCTGAAGGCCGGGCAGGCTGTCGCCCATCTCGCCCTCGATTTCGGCGCGCGGCGTCAGGGCCGCGACCGAGTCGACCACCACGATGTCCACCGCGCCGGAGCGCACCAGGGTGTCCACGATCTCCAGCGCCTGTTCCCCGGCGTCGGGCTGGGACACCAAGAGATCGTCCAGGTTCACGCCCAGCTTCTGGGCGTAGACTGGATCCAGGGCGTGTTCGGCGTCGACGAAGGCGGCGACGCCGCCCTTCTTCTGCACCTCGGCCACCGTATGCAGGGCCAGGGTGGTCTTGCCCGAGGATTCCGGGCCGAACACCTCGATCACCCGCCCGACCGGCAGGCCGCCGATGCCGAGCGCCATATCCAGACCCAGCGAGCCGGTCGAGACGCTTTCGATCTCGGCCACAACCCCGGCCTTGCCCAGTTTCATCACCGAGCCCTTGCCGAAGGCGCGATCGATCTGGGCGATCGCCGCCTCGAGAGCCCGTTGTTTGTCGCCGTCTTCCTTACCCACCAGTTTCAAAGCCGCCTGTGCCATTGCCTTCGTCTCCCTTGCCATGATTCCCGTCAGAAGCTTGGGAGAGACCCGCCATGGACCCGCCCCCGTTTTGGTGAGGCCGACTATGTGCACGGTTTGTTCCGGTTCACAAGATGTTCTCATCAGAGACCGACGAATCTCTTCGGGTCTACGTCCGTTTCTGACGCATCACTCGGCGACGACGTCCACAGCCGAGGCCGGTTCGGCATGGCGCGCGGCGAGGGACAGGCCGCAGCCGAGGATCAGCACGGCCGCCGACAGGCCCGCGAGGGTGTGACTCCAAGGGCTGTGCGTTCCCGACGGCTCCCCCCGCATCGGCGCAAGGGGCCGGACCAGGACGAGGATCAGCAGGGCGATCAGGGCCAGGGCCCAGGCCTGGCTCATGCCCACGCCCAGGAAGATGAAATGGCCCAGGCCGAACAGCCAGCCGCCGACCAGGACCGTGGCCACGGCCGCCGGCGCCAGGGCCGCCCACCGCTCCAACCGGGCGCCGATCAGGGCGGCGAGCGCCGCCGCGAAGGCCGCCGCCAGGCCGGTCCAGACGAACAGCAGGGCCGCCTCGGGCGCGATCGCCTGAACCAGGCCGCCCAGAACCAGCACCAGGACGATCGCGCCCAGCCAGCCGCCCCAGACCGTCTCGTCCTCGCCGTCCGGCCAGAGGCTTAGGGCGACGCCGACCACGGCGGCGCCGAGCACCAGATAATCGACGCCGCCCAGGACCGTCGCCAGAACGGCCGCCGCCGCGACCACCCCGGCCAGCAACCGCCGCCCGATCAGGGCCCGACCCGCCATGAGGGCCAGCAGGACCGCCAGCACGGCCAGACCCACGCCGGCCTCCATCCACGGCAGGCGACGCAGCATCATGTAATAGGTCTCGGCGGAGTCGATCCGCTCGCCGATCGGCCCCGCCAGGACCCGCGCCGCCTGGGCCGCCACCATGCCGACGCTCAACAGCCACAGGCCGCCGGTGAAGCCCTTCACCCCCTGTCTCCAGGTCAGGCCGGTCGCATGACGCGCGCCCCAGGCGGCGAAGGCCGTGAGCCCAAGGGCCAGAGCCAGCAGGCCCCAGCCCGTCTCAGCCCCATGGCGCAGAAGCCCCAGGCCGAAGACGTCGGAATAGACGAGGTTGCGCGTCGCCTGCGGCAGGGTCGGCGCGCGCAACAGGGCGTCGGCCGTCTCCAGCGCCTGGGCGCCGATATGCTGGACACTGCCCTGGTCCAGGGCCTCCGGCGTCGAACCGGGCGAATGATACTGGGCGGGGCGGCCGAGGAAGGCCAGATTGACCCCCGCCAGCCCCCGGTCGGCGGCGATGGTGAAGTCGGTGCCGTTGGGCATCAGCCGATAGACGAAGACGGCGAGCGCATTGCTGGACGGCCCGCCCTCGGCCCGCCGCGCCGCATGGGCGTACAGCTCGACGGTCTGGGCGTTGCCGGGGCCGGTCTCGAACATCAGGGCCCGACCGCCGCCGCCGCGCGCCTCCAGGTTCACCACCGCCCCGACCCGGTCGCGCAGCGGGTGTTCGCTGAAGAAGGCGCGGGCCCCGTCCAGGTTCAGCTCCTCCGCATCGGTGAAGAGGACGATCAGGCCCCGTTCGGCCGGCCCGCGCGCCTTGATCGCCCGCACGGCTTCCAGAACGGCGGCCACCCCGCTGGCGTCGTCGGCCGCCCCCGGCGACCCCGGCACGCTGTCGTAATGGGCCATCAGCACCACCAGGGGCAGGCGCGGGTTCCGGCCTGGCAGGACCCCGACCAGATTGACGGCCGAGACCCCTTGCGTGGAAAGGCCGTTCCGCTCCATCCGCCGCACGGCCGCCGGAGACAGGGCGCCGGCCTGGAACGTCGGCGACAGGCCCAGTTCCGCCATCCGGCCATAGAGATAGGCCTGGACCAGGGCGTGGTCGGTCGAGCCGACCGGCCGGGGCGCCCGGGCCGTCAGCCGCACGTCCCGCATCGCCCTTTCGGCGGAAAAAGCGGCGGCAGGCGCGCTCGCCGGCTGGGGGCGAGGGGTCTGGGTGGTGAGCACGGCCAGACCCAGGGCCGCCGTCAGAGCCGCCAAAAACAAGACCAGCCGCATGCGATCCATCCCCCGAAGTCTCTAGCGGCACTAAGGACCGAGGCCGTGGCGTTTCGCAAGAGCGAGACGTCAGCGCCGCGTCAGCGCCTTGTCCGGTTCCGCTCGACCCGGTTGCCGACCGCCCCATCGCCGTCGTCGGCGCTTGAACCGAAGAGATAGCCCGCGTCATCGGCGCAATAGCGCCGGTTTCCCTCACGCGCGCCGACCACCACCGTGCGAGGCCGCAGCCAGCCGGCGTCCGAGAAGCTATTGTCCGTGATCTGATTATAGGACGGCGTCTGGTGTCGGATCACCCCGTCCTCGCCGCAGTTGCGGTACAGAAAGATCCCGCCCCGACCGCCCAGGGCGAACCGGTTGCCGACGATGCGATTGGCGCCTGAACCGTCCACCGCGATCATTTCGCGTCCGGTGCGCAGCACGAAGTCGTTGTCCTGGATCAGGGCGCCCGCGCTTTCGGCGTCCAGATAGACGGCGGTGGAGACCGAACGGCCGGTGAAGCGCGATTCCCGGACGGTCGTCCGCGTCACCCCTGGTCCGACATAGAGGGGAATGGTCCCTGTCGCCTGAAACCGCACCTGCTCCAGCACGGTCTCGGACGGAGCCGCCGCCTGGGCTGCGGTCGTGTGGTCCGGGCGGCGGGACGAGGCCAGAAGATCCAGCATCGACCCGCCCGCCCCCATGCCCCAGATGCGGATGTTGCCGACGACGGTGCAGTGGCGCACCACCGCGCCGATCGGCCGGCTCCACCCCTGCGGCGTCTGGCGCGACCAGACGGCGACGGTGGGGGATTGGGCGGTCGCCTCACCCGGCTGGCGGATCGTCCCGCCGCCGCAGTCCAGACCGGCGCCTGAGGCTTCCGCCCCCTCGATCAGGACCGGACGGGACACGTTCGCCCCCGCCAGGACGGCGCGACACAGCAGCCGATAGGGGCGGTCGGAGGGGGTAGTCAGGTCGCGCACCTCCTGCGGCGTGCACGGCCTGGCGGCGGGGCGGGCGGCGGGACGGTCGTCGATCGGCGCCAGCAAGGACAGCAGCAGGAGGCCGACCATTTCAGTCAGCGGCCGTCGCCGCCAGGGCGGCCCGTTCGGCGGCGCATCCCGGATTGGTCAGGCCGGCGGCGCGGCGCGCCTCCAGCTCTCGCCGCGCCGCCTCCGCCTCGGCCTGGAAGGCCGGCGCGGCGATGATCTGTAAGGCGACGGCCCGCCCGAGGGCCGCGCCGGCGGCGACGTCGCTGGGATAGTTCATCGCGCAAACCATTCGGCTGACGCCGATCTGACGGCCGATGCGGCGCACCGCGCTCGCATGATCCGGCTCCAGCGCGGCCAAGACCTCGGCATAGGCCGCGCCCGCCGCCGCGCCCAGGGACGGATAGGCGGCGCTGTCGCGCATCGCCGGCGTCAGCCGTTCGCAGGCCGGGCGGTCGGGATCGTTCGACACAGGCCGGGCGCGACGCGCGCGGGCCGCGACCTGTTCGGACACGGTCCGCACATCGTGAAACGCCTTGGCCGCCATCCGATCCAGCGTCGGCGTCTCTGCATCGCCTCCCAGCCGAAGCCCCAGGGCGCAGTCGAAATGTTGCAGGGCCAGGGGCGGACGAACCTCGGCGTGGGCGGTGGCCAGCAGCCACCGATCCGACTGTTCCAAGACCCGGAACCGGTCCGACTGATTGCGGTCTTGGCGGTCGGCGGCCGAGTTCGCATCGGGAGCGGACGGCGCGGCCTCAGCCAATCGCGCCAAGGCCTCGGGCGACAGATAGCCGCTGTCGGCCAGGACGAAGACCGGCGCGGGGGACGGCCGCCCCCCGCCCGCACAGGCCGACAGGACAAAGGCTGTCGTCAGAACCGCCGCGAAGGAGGCGGCGAACGGCTTCACCGCCCTTCGCTCCAGCTCAGCTGCACGGAGGTCTCTCCGCCTTCGCCGGGTGCGGCGACGACGTGGATATTGGTCGCACCCGCCGGGCCGCCGGCGGCGCCATAGGCGCGGGCGTCGCCCTGGTTCATCCCCATGACGGACGAAAGGCCGGCCTGTTCGGCCCGTTCACGATAAAAGGCCACCACCTCATCGGGGCTGGCGGAGGTTCGGAAGGTGACCAGGCCGCCGTCTCCGTGCGGTCCGGTCGCCGTCGTCCCCGGCTGATCCATGACCGCGCCGGGATAAAGGGCGGCGTAGTCGGGCGCCCCCGGCGCGGCGGGCTCAACGCCGCCGCTTGAGGCGGGGGCGGCGGTTTCGGCGTCGGGCGCGACCGCAGTACCGACCGCCGCGGCCGGCGGCGCTTCAGTCGCTGCAGGAGCGGCGCGGCCTTGGGCCGTCTGGGCCTCCTCTCGGCCGCAAGCGGCGAGCGTCAATATCAGAAAGGCGGCCGAGGCCGCCGAAAGGCGTATCATCGGGGAATCGTCCCTTGGACCCGTGGTCGAGGCGGCACCGTGGCCTAAGGATGCGGCGCCAGCAAGGCGTTCAGTCGCCGCCGCGCCCGCCCTCGACCGGATCGCCCGCCTCGCCGGTGAAGCGCCGCCCGGACTCTGCGACGGCGTCGGGCTCGGCGTTCGACGGCGACTGCGGGTCCGCCTCCGCCCGCCCTTCGGCCGCCAGGGCCTCATTGATGACCGCCGAGTCGGGATCGTCGTCCGACCCGCTCGCCGAGCCGCCGCGCAGCGAGCCCGCCCTCAGGTCCGAACCGGAGTCCGAACCGTCCAGCGCCTCGATCAGGGCGTCGCCCCTGCGCCCCAGGTCGGGCTTCTCGCCCATGTCCTGAGCTTCACGGGAATCCCGGCCTTCGAGTTCCGCTTCTGCGCCCTTGTCTTCCGCGTCCTTGTCGATGTCGGTCATGGCCCCGTCTCCTGTTCTGTCTCACTGCGTCAAAGGTCTGTGACCGTCTTCAGGTTCCCGTCCGCCGCGCCTTCCGCCCCGCGCCCCTTGAACCCCCGACGCCGCTTCCGATCTAAGCGTCATGATCCCCTTTTCCGTTCTCGACCTGTCTCCCATCATCGAGGGGGGCGGCGCCCGTCGCGCCTTCGACGAGACCCTGGCCCTGGCCCAGGCGGCCGATCGGCTGGGCTATCAGCGGTACTGGCTGGCCGAGCATCACAACATGCCGGGCATCGCCTCCGCCGCGACCGCGATCGTCATCGGTCACGTCGCGGCGGGGACGGACCGAATCCGGGTCGGTTCGGGCGGGGTCATGTTGCCCAATCACGCGCCCCTGGTGGTCGCCGAACAGTTCGGCACCCTGGAGACCCTCTATCCCGGCCGCATCGACCTGGGCCTGGGCCGGGCGCCCGGAACCGACGGGGCCACGGCGCGCGCCCTGCGCCGCTATTTCGAGGGGGCGGACCATTTTCCGCGCGACGTGGTCGAACTGATCCAGTGGTTCGAGCCGGCCGCCGAGAACCAGCCGGTCCGGGCCGTGCCGGGCGCGGGGCTGCGCGTGCCGATCTGGCTCCTGGGCTCCAGCCTGTTCAGCGCCCAGTTGGCGGGGCAGCTGGGCCTGCCCTACGCCTTCGCCAGCCATTTTGCGCCGGAACTTCTGTTGGAGGCCCTGGCCCTCTATCGCCGCAACTTCACTCCGTCCGACCGGCTGGCGGCCCCTCACGCCATGGCCGTGCTGAACGTCTTCGCCGCCGAGACGGACGACGAGGGGGTCCGCCTGGCCACCTCGATGCAGCAGAGTTTCGCCCGGCTTTCGACCGGCAAGCCCGGACGCCTGCCGCCGCCGGTCGATGACATCGCCGCCGTTCTGACCCCCCAGCAGATCGAGGGCGCGCGCAGCCGTCTGACCTATTCCGCCGTCGGCGGGCCAGAGACCGTCAAAAAGCAGCTGTCGGACTTCATCGCCCTGACCCAGGTGGACGAGCTGATGATCACCGGGATGATGTTCGACAAGGCCGCGCGAATCCGCAGCCTGGAGATCGTAGCCGAGGCGCGCGAACGCCTGGCGGCCTGATCTTCGGACCGCAGGACGTCAGGCGCGCAGCTTGCCGCCCTGCTTCTCCACTGCCGCCACCACCTTGGCGGTCAGGGCCTCGATCTCGGCCTCGGCCAGGGTCGCCTCGCGCGGCTGGATCACGACTTCCAGGGCGACGGACTTGAAGCCCTCGTACACCCCCTTGCCGCGATAGACGTCGAACACCCGGACGTCGGCGATCAGCGCCTTGTCGGCACCGGCTGCGGCCCGGACCAGATCGCCGACCGGCTTGGCCTCCTCGACCACGAAGGCGAAGTCGCGGGTCAGGGGCATGAAGGCCGACAGGTCGGCGGTTCCCCGCGCCTTGCCCGACCCATTCTTGCCTTTCTGGCCGCGCGGCTCGGGCACGGCGTCCAGCACGATTTCGAACGCCAGCATCGGACCGTCGGCGTCCAGCGCCTTCAGCACCCGCGGATGCAGCTCGCCGAACTCGACCATCACATTCTTCGGGCCCAGCTGCAGGCGGGCTGAACGGCCGGGGTGCCACCAGTCGCGGTTCTGACCCTGGACCAGTTGCAGCGAGGCGACCGGGGCGCCGATCTCCTCCAGCACGGCGGTCAGATCGGCCTTCAGGGCGAACAGGGCGTCGTCACCGGCGCCGGTCCAGTGACGGGCGGCGTGGGGCGCGACCAGGCCGGCGATGACCGTGCGCTGATCCGCCGGTCCGTCGCCCAGATAGACCGGGCCGATCTCGAACAGGGCGGCGTCGGCGAAGCCGCGCGCGGCGTTCCTCGCCGCGGCCTGGATCAGGTTCGGCAGGGCCGAGGGCCGCATGCAGTCCAGATCGGCCGCAATCGGGTTCTCCAGCACCAACCGATCGTCCCCGCCGCCGAACAGGGCGGCGATCGATTGTTTGGTGAAGGACCAGGTGACGGCCTCGGCGTATCCCAGGGCCGCCAAGGCGCGGCGCGCCGTCCGGACGCGGCCCTGGCGGGGGTTCAGCACCCCGCCGGCGGAGCGGGCGACCTCGGGCAGGGGCGTGTCGGGCAGGCTGTCGAAGCCCTCGATCCGCGCCACCTCTTCCACCAGATCGGCCCGGCCCTCGACGTCGCGCCGCCACGACGGCGGGGTGACGATCCAGGGCTCGGCCTGACCGGCCGGGGCGGCCTGCACCAGGAAGCCGAGCTGGCCCAGGATGGTCCCGATCCGATCCGTCGGCAGATCCATGCCGCTGAGCCGCTTCACATAGGCGGGGTCGAAGGCGAAGGGCGCCGGGCTGGCCGGGGGTTCGCCGACGAAGACGATCTCGGACGGCTCGCCGCCGCACAGGTCCAGGATCAGGCGGGTGGCCAGCTCCAGCCCCGGCGTGACCGAGACCGGCTCGACGCCGCGCGCGAACCGATACTGGGCGTCGGAATGGATGCCGAGCGCGCGGCCCGTCTGGGCGATGACCAGAGGGTCGAACCAGGCGCTTTCCAGGAAGACGTCGGTGGTGTCGTCGTCGCAGCCGGTGCTTTCGCCGCCCATGACCCCGCCCAGGCCGATGGGGCGCTCGCCCCCGGCGTCGGCGATGACGCAGTCGGCGGCGGAGATCGCATAGGTCTTGCCGTCCAGGGCGATCAGATGCTCAGCCTCGCCCGTCGCGGTCGAAACCTGACCGGCGCGCACCACGATCTCGGTCCCCGACAGCTTGGCCAGGTCATAGACGTGCAGCGGCCGGGCGCGGTCGTAGGCGATCAGATTGGTGACATCGACCAGGCGGTTGATCGAGCGCAGGCCGATGGCGGTCAGGCGCTTCTGCAGCCAGGCCGGCGACGGGCCGTTCTTGACGCCCCGGATCACCCGACCGGCGAAGACCGGGCACATCCCGGGCGCGTCCAGCCGGACGCTGATCGGCGACGGGAAGCCCCCGCGCACTACGGCGATGTCGAAATGCTTCAGCTTGCCGACGCCGGCGGCGGCCAGATCGCGCGCGATCCCGGCGACGCCCAGCCAGTCGGGCCGGTTCGGCGTGACCTCGAAGTCGATCACGGGCTCGGCGCCGAACAGGCCGGCGACCGGGGTTCCCACCGGGATTTCCGGCGGCAGTTCCTGGATGCCGTCGCTCTCATCCGCCAGCTCCAGCTCGGAGGCCGAGCACAGCATGCCGTTGGACACCACGCCGCGCACCGGCTTCTCGACCAGGGTGACGCCAAGACCCGGCACATAGGCGCCGATGGGAGCGTAGATGGTGGTCAGGCCCGCCCGCGCGTTCGGGGCGCCGCAGACGATCTCCTTCATCCCGTCCACCGTCTCGACCTGACAGACCTGCAGCCGGTCGGCGTTGGGGTGGCGTTCGGCCGAAATGATCCGGGCCACGGTGAAGGGCGCCAGCTTGGCGGCGGGGTCGAGCACCTCCTCGACCTCCAGCCCGGCCATGGTCATGGCCTCGGCGATCTGATGGACATCGGCCTCGGTTTCGAGGTGATCCTTGAGCCAGGACAGGGTGAACTTCATGCCGGAACCCCGCCCAGAACCTGCTGGATATTGGTCAGAAACTCCGGCGCCCCGGTGAAGCCGACGCGGAGGAAGCGGCAGTTGACGAAGCTGCAGTCCTGGAAGGCGACCGTGCCGGTGACCTTTTCAGGGCCGACCGGCTGAAGCAGCAGATTACGCGGGTCGCCCATGGCGTCGCCCATGTTGCAGCCGTCGAAGCTGCACCCGCCCACCGCCAGCAGCACAGCCGGCCCTTCCAGAAAGCAGTCGCGGAAGGTCTTGCCGGCGATCATCGCCTCGCCGCGCTGCGCGGCCTCAATGACCAGCTGCGGCAGCCAGATATGGACGCCCTCATAGGCGGGACCGGCCCCGATCAGGGGCAGTTTCAGCGTGTCGTCTTCGATCTTCATGATTCAGCTCAGGCCCGAAGCCGGATTGGGGGCCGCGAAGGCCGAAAAGCCGTAGTGCGCCAGCCAGCGCGTGTCGGCCTCGAACATGGGGCGCAGGTCGGGCACGCCGTATTTCAGCATGGCCAGCCGATCCACCCCCATGCCGAAGGCGAATCCCTGATATTCGTCCGGGTCGATTCCGCAATTCCGCAGCACATTGGGATGCACCATCCCGCAGCCCAGGATCTCCAGCCAGTCGTCGCCGGTGTTGAACACCAGCTTCCCGCCGGACCGGTCGCACCGGATGTCCATTTCCGCCGACGGCTCGGTGAAGGGGAAGTGGTGCGGGCGGAAACGCGCCTGAACCGCGTCCAGCTCGAAGAAGCGGGCGATAAAGGTCTGAAGCGTGGTCTTCAGATGGCCCATATGGATGTCGCGGTCGATCACCAGACCTTCGATCTGGTGGAACATCGGCGTGTGGGTGGCGTCGGAATCCTTACGGAAGGTGCGCCCCGGCGCGACGATGCGGATCGGCGGCTTTTGCGACATCATGGTGCGGACCTGCACCGGGCTGGTGTGGGTCCGCAGCACCTTGCGCTCGCCCGTCTCGGGATCCGGCTTCAGGAAGAAGGTGTCGTGCATCTCCCGCGCCGGATGTTTCGGCGGGAAGTTCAGGGCGGTGAAGTTGTGGAAGTCGTCCTCGATGTCCGGGCCTTCCGCCACGGCGAAGCCCATCTCGGCGAACAGGGCGATCATCTCGTCCATCACCTGCATGGTGGGGTGCACCCCGCCCTTGCGACGCGGACGGGCCGGCAGGGTCAGGTCGACCCGCTCGGCCTGAAGCCGGGCGTCCAGTTCGGCCGCCTCCAGTTCGGCCTTCCTGGCCGTGATGGCGGCGGACACGCGGTCGCGCAGGCCGTTGATCATCGGCCCCTGTTCGCGGCGTTGGTCGGGGCTCATGGCCCCCATCCCCTTCAGCAGGCCGGAGACGGAGCCGGACTTGCCCAGGGCGGCGACGCGCACCTCCTCCAGGGCGGCGACGGTGTCCGCGCCGCCGATGGCGTTGATCAGGTCGAGTTCGAGTGTGGCGAGATCGGTCATTTGGCCCGTGCCTTAGCGGGCCGGAGCCGTTTCGTCACCCTTCAAGGCGCGGTTTGCGCCCCGGCGATGGCCTGAAGTTCCGACGCCGGCGCCTTGTTGGCCGCGACGATCCAAGCGGGCGGTTCGGGCTCCCCGCGAATGGCTTCGCCGTCGGTGACCTTCCAGCGGTGCAGCCACGAGATTCCATTGGCGCGGACATAGGTGTCAGCGTGCTGATAGATCGGGTCCGACAGGGCCTCCTCCAGGGGCACGAACCGATAGCCGCGCGCCAGATAGAGGGCGTGGATCTGCGGATAATAGGTCTGGTTCAGGCTGTTGGCGTGCAGCAGCAGGACCTGGGCCGGCTCGCGCCCGCCGGTCAGTTCGGCGCTGTAGGGTTCATAGAAGTCGAGCACCCGGGTCATATGGGCCACATAGGCGTCGCCGATCCGCCGCTTCAGCGCCGCGTCGCCCAGTTGCTCGGCCTTGCGATAGACGTCGGCGAACATCCAGTCGTTGTTGTCGATCGTGACCGGCGCGACCGTATAGCCGCGCTCGGCCAGGCCGGCGGCGATGGCGTCATGCTTTTCCTGAGTCTCGCCGGTGAAGAGATAGGGGTGGCGGAACCAGCGCAGGGTCCGCCCGTGCGCCTGAAGCGCGGCCCGTGTCGTCGCAGCGCCGGCGTCCACATCGGCCAGATAGGCTTCCGCCGTCGTCTGGTGGATATTGATATGGCTGAAGCTGTGATTGCCCAGGTCGAGCCCGGCGTCCAGCCACAGGTTCAGAACCGTCGGCAGGGTCGAGGCCCGCGTCGCTTCGCACACCCGGCCGTCGTTGACGAAGGCCGTCCCATGGGTATCCAGCGGCTTGAGCATGGCCAGGAAATCCGTCGTCAACCGCATCAGCTGCGCCGGGTCGCACAGGGCCGCCGCCGGCCCCTGATAGGGCAGGTCGTCAAAGGTCACGGCCACCTTCCGATCCTGGGCGACGGCCGCTCCGCCGATCCCACAAAGCAGGACGAGGACCAGACCGAAAAGAGAGAAACGGGATTTCATCGGCGTGAATTAGCCCAGATCGGCGGTCTCGCCTACACCGAGCCGAATATTGTCCGATTACTGAATGTTTGTCGGAAACCCGCCTCGAAAGCTTCATGAACGGCAAAGCCGATGTTAAAGTTCGACGGTTAAGCCCGCCTGCGTGGACATGAGGGGGGCCGAATGCCGCTGATTGGTGATTTCGTCGAATTGATTGCGCCGGTCGCTCCGTCCACCCTGGGGGCGGAGGTGTTCGAGCGTTTCCAGACCGAGCCCAACACCCTGGCCCTGGCGGTGGTGGGTGACGACGGCCGTCCCCTGGGGCTGATCGAGCGCAACGCCTTCACCCTTCGGATGGCGGCCGAATTCGGCCGCGCCCTCTATGCGCGCAAGCCGGCCGAAAGCCTGATGGACCGCAATGCGCCGATCGCCGAGGCCTCGACCAGCGCCGAAACCTTCTTTCAAGCCTATGGCGCGGCCGAACTGGGGGCCCTCCTGGGCGGCTTCATCGTCGTCGCCGACGGCCGCTACCTGGGGGTCGGCACAGCCTTGCAGATCGTCCAGGCCGGCGCCGCCCTGCACCGCCAGCGCGCCGAGGAGATGGGCGCCCTGGCCCGCGATCTGGCCGCCGCCGAGGCCGAGGCCGTCGCCTCCAGCCGCGCCAAATCGGAATTCCTGGCCGTGATGAGCCATGAAATCCGCACCCCTCTGAACGGCGTCCTGGGTGTCGCGGCCCTGATGGAGAAGAAGCTCGAGCAGGAAGAGCTGCGGCCTTACGTCCGTACCGTCATCGATTCCGGCCAGAGCCTGCTGCGGCTGTTGACCGACGCCCTGGACATGTCTCGCGCCTCGGCCGGGATGCTGACCCTGGAGGAGGAGCCGCTGAACCTGTCGGCCGTGGCCTTCGACATCGACGCCCTGTGGCGCGCGCGCGCCGAGGAGAAGGCGCTGAGCCTGACGGTCCGCACCGAGTTCGAGGCCGGCCACTGGGTCAGAGCGGACGGCATGCGCATCAAACAATTGCTGAACAATCTGGTCGGCAACGCCCTGAAGTTCACCCAGAGCGGCGGTGTGATCGTCACCCTGTCCAGCCACTTGACCCCTGACGGGGTCAGAGTCGAGCTGACGGTGGACGACAGCGGTCCCGGCGTGCCTGAAGCGGCGGCGGCGACCATTTTCGAACCCTTCAACACCGGCAAGGCGGGGCGCGAAGGCGCGGGCGCCGGCCTGGGCCTGGCCATCTGCCGCCAGATCGCCGAGCGGATGGACGGCGGCATCGGCCTCAGCGTCTCGCCCCAAGGCGGGGCGCGCTTCCATGTCGTCCTGCCCCTGACCGCCTGCGCGGCCGAAGAGGCCGCCGCCGCCGCTCCGATGGCAGAGCCCACCCCGCACGAGACCCTGCATGTCCTCGTGGTCGACGACAACGCCGCCAACCGTTTCGTCGCCGCCAAGCTGCTGGAGATGTTCAACTGCACGGTCGAACTGGCCGAGAACGGACAGGAGGCGCTGGACGCCGTCAGCAACCGCCCCTTCGACCTGGCTTTGATGGACATCAAGATGCCGGTCATGGATGGGATCGCGGCGACCCGCGCCATCCGCGCCCTGCCCGGACCGGCCGCCCGCCTGCCCATCCTGGCCCTGACGGCCAACGCCGACGAGCGCGACGAGCTGGACTATGTCGCCGCCGGCATGAACGGGGTGGCGCAGAAGCCGATTCAACCCGACGCCCTGTTGAACGCCATTCGCCTGGTCCTGGCCGAAGCCGAAGCAGAGACCCCGGCGGCCGAGAGGGCCGCAGCCTGATCCCTGAAACGAAGAACGCCCGCCCCGGCGAACCGGAGCGGGCGTTGATCCTTGTCGCGAAGACCCGGCTTAGGCCAGGGCGGCGCGGACCTTGTCGGCGATCGCCTTGAAGCCGGTCGGATCGGCGGCGATGGCGGCCAGAACCTTGCGGTCCAGCTCGACGCCGGCCTTGTTCAGGCCGTTGATGAACTGGCTGTAGGTGAAGCCTTCGATACGGGCGGCCGCGTTGATGCGCTGGATCCACAGGGCGCGGAAGTTGCGCTTCTTGGCGCGGCGGTCGCGATAGGCATATTGCCCGGCGCGGTCGACGGCGGCCTTGGCCGTACGGATCGTATTCTTGCGGCGGCCGGAGAAGCCCTTGGCCTGCTCCAGAACCTTCTTGTGCTTGGCGTGCGAAGTTACGCCACGTTTCACGCGAGCCATGTCGCTATTCCTTCAAATTCTTTGGGTTGGATCAGTTCGTACAGCGCGCGCCGATCAGGCGTACGGCATGTAGGACTTGATCTTCTTGGCGTCGGCGTCGGACATGGTCTCGGTGCCGCGGTTCTGGCGGATGTATTTCGAGTTGTGGCTGATCAAGCGGTGACGCTTGCCCGCAACCCCGGCCTTCACCTTGCCAGTGGCCGTGAATTTGAAGCGCTTCTTGGCGCCCGACTTCGTCTTCAGTTTCGGCATTTCAGTCTCCATATTGGAGGGGCGACCGTCCTTCGGACTGTTTGAGCCCGTCGGGGGAGGTGTCTCTCCAGAGTTATGAACCGCCCAGGCATGCCTGTTCGCCCGGCGGTTCGGTACGCGAAGGCGCGGCTTCTACGCGAAGACCGAGGCCAGCGCAAGATGAGTCAGGCCGGGGCTTTCACGCCGTCATCGACCTTGCGAATGACCCGCCCCGCATTCAGCGCCATCACCGCCGCCGGAACGGTCAAGAGCGCGCCGATCAGGAAGGGCCAGTCATGCCCCAGGCCGGAGAACAGGCCCCCAGCGACCATGGGGCCGAAGATGCGCGCCACCGAGCTGGAGGCCATGTTGAGCCCCAGCATGGCCCCCTGCCGATCCGGCGGCGAGGCCCGGCTGATCATGGCCGAGATATTGGGCATAGCCAGGGACATGCCGCAGGCGCCCACGGCCATGATGATCGGAACGACCCATCCCTGCACCACCGGCAGGGACAGGCCGCCCAGCTCCAGCCGGGCCGCCGGGAACCACTCGACCGGCGCCAGCACCTGAAGCACCAGCGAGGCCCCGAACAGCAGCATGCCGGTCGCCAGCACCCGCGCCTCGCCGAACCGGCGCGCCAGCCGCCCTGCCAGGAAGCCCTGATTCAGGACCGAAATCACGCCCACGATCATGAAGCTGAGCCCCACCTCGCGCGCACCCCAGGCGTAGCGGCTTTCGGACCACAGGCCGAAGACGCTCTCCATGGCCGAGAAGCCGGCCATATAGATCAGGGTGACGACCAGAACCCGCGACACCACCGGATTGGTCCGCGCGTCCTTCAACCCCGCCAGGAAGGCCGGACGCGCCGCCGTGGGATCGGCCTTGGCCCGGCTTTCGCGCAGAAAGACCATCACCCCGACGGCCGCCAGGGCCGCCAGGGCTGCGGCCAGGAAGATCGGCAACTGGTAGCCCAGCCGCCCCAGCTGCGGCTGGGTCAGCAGTCCGCCCAGCCCCGGCCCGACGATGAAGCCCAGGCCGAAGGCCGCGCCGATCAGCCCCATCCGCCCCGCCCGCTGTTCCGGCGGGGTGACGTCGGCCACATAGCCCTGGACCGTCGAAATATTGCCCGCCCCCAGGCCGGTGAACAGCCTGACCGCGACGGCCAGCCAGATATTGGGCACGAAGGCCAGCATCAGATAGCCCAGCGCATTGGCCACGAGCGTGACCAGCAGCACAGGTTTTCTTCCCACCCGATCCGACAGCCGCCCCCAGAAGGGTTCGGCGAAGAACTGGCCGAGCGAATAGGCCGAAAACATCAGGGTGATCTGCCAGGCCTCGGCCTTCAGGCTCTGGGCGAAGAAGGGCAGCAGCGGCACGACCAGCCCGAACCCCACCAGATTGATGAAGACCACCGCAAACAGAACCGCCAGGGCGGGCGCACGAACGGCGGGGCTCGGGGTCGTCTGGGTCATGCCCCACGCTTAGCGCGACGCTTGGCCTGCGAGAAGCGCCGTCCTGACGTCGTCGATCGAATCCCCGCCGGATGCGCCGCCCAAACCTTCACTGTCCTCCGAGCCACGCCACGAGGCCGCCCGCCAAGGCTTTCCAGACAGGATTGGGATAGAGCGACGTGGCCACGACCAACCAACCGATCGCCCAGGCAGTGGCCCATGCCACACCCGCCGATATCCGTCGATGCATGACGAGGTCGAGGAACATAGGGGCGAGCAGGGCGAGAGCGCTGAACCCGCAACCGGTGATGAAGGCACAGGCGAATCCATCGCCTAGCACTGGCTGTAAGGACTGGCCCAGAAGCGCGAAACTCCAACGTCCGAAACCTGCGTCGGCGAGCGCCAGGGTCGATAACAGCATCAGCCGTTTGTGCAGCGCGCCCTTGGCGCGATTGATGAAGCCCGCGCAGACCAGACCGGCGAAGCTGATCATGTCGCTCATGGACACGGCCAGGAAGGCGGGATCCGCCGCCGGGGAACCCAGGCGATTCACTTGGACGATGAGCGCCGTCGCCGGCCCCAGGACCAACATTACCCCCGCGAGCGCCATCGCCGCCAAGCCCAGGGTCCGATGCAGGCCGAACCTGCCTTGACGGATAAAGACGACCTGGGCGGTAAACACCACCAGCCAGCCCGTGAACACCAAGGCGTGAATATGCACGATCAGCGGGTAGGTGAGATCGCCGGCGCGAGACTGGCGCACCATTTCGCCGCCGAACCCCATGATCACGCCCAGCCAGACCACTGCGGTCATGACGGGAAAGAACCAGGCGTCCGCCTTGGGCCGCGGCGCCGCAGCCGTGGCGAGATGATTCATCGGACCCCCCCTCGCGCCGATCCCCATCGACTTCGCGAAACTTAGAAGTCCTTTAGACGCGGCGCCAGTCTCAAGGACGGGCCGTCAGAAAATTTGCCTGAGACCGGCGTCAGTTCGCGCCCACTGGATTGTTCATTTCCAGGAACCGCACCGTCTCGCGCAGCATCTGCATCCGGGTGTCGGCGCGCGACAGCCAGTGATCCTCGCCCCTCAGCTCGATGAACTCGACCGGCTTGTCCGCCCGTCGCAGGGCCTCGGCCATGACCCGGCTCTGTTCGATCGGAACGACCGTATCGTCGCGGCCATGGAGCAGCAGCAGAGGGCCGGCGCTCGCCTGGGCCTGATAGGCCGGCGACAGGGCGTCCAGCCCGCGATCGTTCAGGCGTTCGGCCCCCATGAACCGGTTCCAATAGCGAACGGTCTGGCTGTCGCGGCGGGCCTCCTGGCGCGCCTCCCAGTTGACCATGCGGCGCAGATCTGAGACGCCCGCCACGGCGACGCCGCAGCGATAGACCCCCGCGTCCAGGGTCATGCCCGCCATGGCCGCATAGCCGCCGTAGCTGGCGCCCACGATACAGACCCGCTCGGGGTCGATGATCCCTTCGGACGCCAGCCAGCGGACGCCGTCCGACAGGTCGGTCTGCATCTTGCGGCCCCATTCGCCGTAGCCGGCCTCCATGAAGCTGCGGCCGTAGCCGGTGGAGCCGCGGAAGTTGGCCTGGAGCACCGCATAGCCGCGCGACGCCAGGGCCTGGGCCCACCAGTCGAAGCCCGCCTCGTCGCGAGCGGCCGGCCCCCCGTGGGCCAGGACGATCAGAGGCAGGGCCTTGGGCGTCTCTACGCCCGGCGGCAGGGTGAGATAGGCGGGGATCTCCAACCCGTCGGCGGCCTTATAGGCCACCCGTCGTGTCGCGCCGACCTGTTCGGGCAGGACCGTCGGATAGGGTTCGGCCAGAATCTCCGCCACGCCGCGGCGGAAGTCGATCAGCTGATAGACACCCGCCTCGCCCTGATCCGTGAAGACCACAATCTGGTCTTGCGCGTCGTTCCACGACACCAGCTTCGGCCGCTTGCCGGCAAAGGCGCGCTCGATGGCGGCCCAGCGACGCGCCGCATCCGCGTCGATGAACTCATAATGGACGCCGTCGTCCTCGGTCCGGCCCGCGCCGATCAGAAGTTGGGTGACGGGATGATGCACCAGAAAGTCAGGATGGTGTTCGAAAGGCAGGGGGCTCCACTCGCCGCTGTCCACATCCACCTCGAAAAGCACGTCCAGGGTTTCCGCCTCCGGATCCGCAGGCGCCAGATCGGGTCGATCCGCCCCGATGATTATCGATCGCGCCGTGTGGCCCAGACCATAGAAGGCCGGGGTGTCGATCGGCGCCTCCGTCGACCAGCCGTCGCGGAAGAAATTCCCCTGCTTGAGGCGCAGCGTCCATTGTTTGCTGCGCTCGACATAGCGGCCCATGGCGATCACGTCGCCGGACGGGTCCTGCACGAAGTCTTCGATCTCCCGGTCCATGCCCTTGACGGGACGGCCGCGCCCGGAGGTCAGGCTGATGGCGTGAAGATCGATCTGATTGGTCACCAGATTGACGCCGCGCGCATAAAGCGTCGCGCCCTCATCCGAGCGACGGATCGTAGCCGGGCCGTACAGAACGGCCAGCACGTCCGGCGTCCGGTTCAGAACCTGGACCATTCGTTGGGTCTGAAGGTCGAGGATCTGACCGAAATACAGTTCGGACCTGGGCACCCCCAGAGAGGCGATGCTCTCGGTGCGAGAGGTGACGACCAGCACCTTGTCCTCGCCGAGCCAGCGCAGGTCGCGGACCTTCACATCCCCGACGTCGGCGACGAACAGGAGCCCGCCGCTCATATCCGTAACGACCAGGGCGCGGATTTCGCCGGCGACGGTGATGCGGGCCAGGCGATCGCCGCTCGGCGACAGCTCCAGATATTCGATCGCCGGCAAGGCGCCGTAGGCCTCCAGCGGCGGCGCGTTCTGAGCCGAAGCCTGAGCCGGAATCGCACCGCCCCCGCACACGGCCGCCGCGACCGCCACGGCGGCCGCCCAAATCCTCAATCCGAACACCACGCCCGTCCTCCCCCGAGTCCCGGCTCCTTTTCAGACCCTCAAAGCCCAGGTTGCAAGACCTCTTCGCTCAGGACGCAAAAAAGAAAACGCCCCGGCCGTTTCCGACCGGGGCTTTCAGAACTCGGCGATGAATCGGTCGATCAGCGCGGGGCCAGGATCATGATCATCTGGCGGCCTTCCATCTTGGGCGCGAACTCGACCTTGGCGATTTCGTCGAAATCGGCCTGGACCTTGTTCAGCAGCTTCATGCCCAGTTCGGGGTGGGCCATTTCACGACCGCGGAAGCGCAGGGTGACCTTCACCTTGTCGCCCTCGTCGAAGAAGCGGTGCATGGCCTTGGCCTTCACCTCATAGTCGTGGGTGTCGATGTTGGGACGGAGCTTGATCTCCTTCAGCTCGACGACCTTCTGGCGCTTGCGCTGCTCGGCCTTCTTCTTCTGTTCCTGGAAACGGTGCTTGCCGTAGTCGAGGATCTTGGCCACCGGCGGCTCGGAGGTGGAGACGATCTCGACCAGATCCAGCCCGGCTTCCTCGGCGGCTTCCAAAGCGGCGGAGGTGGGCATGACGCCCTGCTTTTCCCCGTTCTGGTCGATGAGAAGAACGCGAGGGGCGCGGATATCCTGGTTCATACGCGGCCCGTCTTTCACGGGTGGCGCTTGCATGGGACGGCGAATGGGCGTCGTTTCCTTATGTGGTCAAAGAAGGCGTGTGTCGTGATGAGCGAACGGGCGCGGCTGTGGCCACGGTCCCCTCTCGCCCGGCAATATGCGTCAGGAAGCCCTATTTTTCAAGGCTTGGCGGGCGCTCCGGCGATATAGGCGTCGTGCAGGGCCAGCACGGCCTCGAAGACATGTTCGACCGTCAGGTCCTCGATCGGGGCGAACTGGCCGCGCGTTTCGTTCGAGGCGGCGGTGCGCGTCTTGGGGCCCCAGGGCCCGTACAGCCACCATTCCGTGGGCCCGAACAGGCCCAGCGTCGGGCGGCCCAGGGCCGCCGAGACGTGCATCAGGCCCGAGTCATTGCCGACGAACAGATCGGCCCGATCGATGGCGGCGGCTGAGGCCAGGATGTCGCCCTTGCCGACGAAGTCGATCCCCCGCGGCCCCGCCGCCTCCAGGGCCGGGGTCGCCGGCGGCCGGTCGCCCGGCCCGCCCACGGGCATGAAGCGCCAGCCGTCGAAACGGGGCTCGGCCTTCAGCTTCTCGACCAGGGCGCCCCAGCGGTCGGCGGGCCAGCTCTTGCCCGGCTGGTGGGCGATGGGGGCGAGCGCAATGATCGGTCCGGGACCGGCGCCGCCGGCCAGCTGCGGATCGATGACGGCGGCGGCCTCGGCCCGCGCCTGGTCGTCCAGGAAGATTTCGGGATCGAGCGGCGTCTGCGACCCCATCAGGCGCGACACCATCTCGACCTTGCGCAGGCCGGTCTCCCAAGATCGGTTGTAAACGATGCGCCGTTTCGCCGGGATCAGATAGGCCAGGGCCGAACCGCGAATGTCGATCACCAGGTCCCAGCGCGTACCGACGACCTGTTTCCAAAGATCGACCCAGTGACCGGCCATCTTCTTCTTGTCGAGCACGAGGGTCCGGACCACGCCCGGCGCCGAGCGGAAGAAGGGGGCGGGCGGGCGACCGCAGGCGACGGTGATCTGCGCCCCCGGAACCTGACGCGCGATCTCTCGGATCACGCCCGAGGAAATCACGCAGTCGCCGATGCGGTTGGAGGTGACGAACAGGACCTGGGGTGCGGACAAACGACTGACCTTTCACACCGTCATCCTCGGGCTTGACCCGAGGATCGGGTGCGCCGCGAAAGACTGCGGATGGAGTGGCGACTGTCGCCGCCTTCAGCCGTCCGTGTGCGTCACGCCCGATCCTCGGGTCAAGCCCGAGGATGACGAAGACGCGAACAGGAGGATGACGCCCATACAAAGTCGCGGCACAAGAGCCCCATGAACGATCTTCAACACCTGTCCCGCCCCGATGGCGAAACGCTCGCCTTCAAACGGATCAACGGCTCCGGTCCCACCGTCGTTTGGATCGGCGGCTTCCGTTCGGACATGGAGGGGACCAAGGCCCTCGCCCTGGACGCCGCCGCGCGCGACCGCGGTTGGAGCTTCATCCGCTACGACCATTTCGCCCACGGCCAGTCGTCCGGCGACTGGCGCCGGGCCACGATCGGCCGCTGGCGCGAGGATGCGATCGCCCTGATCGACAGCCTGTCGGGCCCGGTCATCCCGGTCGGCTCGTCGATGGGCGGCTGGGTCTCGCTGCTGGCGGCCTTGGCGCGGCCACAGCGGATCAAGGGTCTGGTCCTGATCAATCCGGCCCAGGACTTTACCGAACGGCTGATGTGGCCAGGCCTGGCCGACCACGAGCGCCAGGCCATAGTGCGCGAGGGCGAGACCCTGATCGTCGAGGAGGGCCTGGGCGAATACGTCCTGACCCGTCGCATGTTCGAGGAGGCGCGGAACTGGCTGCTGCTGGACGGCGTCATCGACATCGCCGCCCCGGTCCATATCCTCCAGGGGCGGGCCGACGATGTGGTGCCCTGGCGCCATCAGGTCGAACTGATCGAGCGGCTGATGGGCGGCGACGTCCGCCTGGACCTGATCGACGGCGGCGACCACCGGCTGTCGTCGCCGGCGGACCTTGCGCGACTTGTGGCTGCGGTTGAGGGGATGCGGGACTAACCCCAACTTGTCGTCATCCTCCGGCAAGCCGCATCTTCGCGGCGCAGACCGGGGGACCCAGCGGCGCCGAAGGCGATGCGTCCACCGCACCACTGCAAAAACCTCGTCCGCGGCAGGTTCGCGCTATCGCGCGCCGCTGGGTTCCCCGATCTCGCTACGCTCGCCGGAGAATGACGAAAGGAACCTACGCCCCGCCCGTCAGCGCGCCATACAGATCCGTCCGCCGATCACGGAAGAAGCCCCAGGCCGCGCGATACTGGTCCAGTTCGTCCAGGTCGAAGCGGTGCACCAGCACCCCCTCCTCCTCGGCGCCCAGGCTCTCGACCAGCGTCCCCTGCTGATCGGCGATGAAGGAGTGGCCGTAGAAGGTCTGGCCGACCTCGGTCACCGTCTCATGGCCGATGCGGTTGGCCCCGACCACCGGCACGGCGTTGGACACGGCGTGACCCTGCATGGCCCGACGCCAGGGCTCGGCCGTGTGCAGGGCGGCGTCGTGCGGCTCGGTGCCGATGGCGGTCGGATACATCAGGACGTCGGCGCCCATCAGCATCATGGCCCGCGCGGCCTCGGGGAACCACTGGTCCCAGCAGATGCCGACCCCGACCTTGCCGAACCGGGTCTTCCAGACCTTGAAGCCCGTATCGCCCGGCCGGAAATAATACTTTTCCTGATAGCCGGGGCCGTCGGGGATATGGCTCTTGCGATAGACCCCCAGCGCCTCGCCGTCCGCGTCCAGCATGACCAGTGAGTTGTAGTACTGGGGTCCGTCCTTCTCGAAGATCGAGACCGGTATGGCCACGCCCAGCTCCTTGGCCACCGGCGCCAACGCCGTGACACAGGGATGCTCGCGCCACTCATAGGCTTGGCTGAACCAGTGCTCCTCCTGCGACACGCAGAAATACGGCCCCTGGAACAGTTCCGACGGCAGGATCACCTGCGCGCCCTTCGCCGCCGCTTCGCGGATGAAGCCGACGGTCTTGGCGATATTGGCCTGCATGTCCTCGCCGTAAGAGGTCTGGATGCCGGCTACGGTGATGGTGCGGGTCATGCGGGCTCCTGCTGGGAGATACAGTGGAACGAGCCGCCGCCGGTCAGGATAGCCTTGGACGGAAGCGGGATGATCTCGCGATCGGGAAAAGCGGTCTTCAGCGCCTCGCAGGCGAAACGCGCCGCCTCGTCGTCGCCATAGGTCGGCACGATCACCGCCCCGTTGGCGATCAGGAAGTTCATGTGGCTGGCCGGGATCGGGCGCTCGTCCTCGTCCAGGACGAGGCCCGGCGACGGGATCCTCAGCACACGGATCTTGCGTCCCGCTGCGTCGGTCATGCCCGACAGGTCGCGGGCCACGGCGTCATAGACTTCGGCGTTCGGATCGTTGCGACCCCAGGCGATCGGGCAGGCCACGACACCCGGCGCGACGAAACGCGCCAGATTGTCGACATGACCGTCGGTATGGTCGTTCAGCAGCCCGTCGCCCAGCCAGAGCACCTTTTTCGCCCCGATGGCGGCTTCCAGGGCGGCGGTCGCGACCGCCTCGTCCTGGTTCCAGGCCGGGTTGCGGTTCGGGTTCAGCAGGCACTGGCGCGTGGTCAGGACCGTGCCCTCCCCGTCATGATCCAGCGACCCGCCCTCCATGATAAATTCGTTCCAACTCAGGGCCGCGCCGGAATGAAGGCCGATCTGCTCCGCCACCGTCTCGTCGCCCGGCATCACATATTTCTCGCCCCAGCCGTTGAAGCGGAAGGCGGCGGCCGTCTTCGATCCCGCCCAGAACAGAGGACCGGTGTCGCGCAGCCAGACGTCGCCGAACACGCCCGCCACCACCTCGACGTTCGCGACGTCGGCGAAACGCGCCCGCACGGCCTCCGCCAGCTCCGGCGCCCCGACCATCAGCTTCACCCGCTCGCGCCCCGGCCCGGCCAGGGCCCGCACCAGAGCCTCGACCTCGTCCTGGGCCTGTTCGAACGGCTCGAACCAGTATTCGGCATGGCTGGGCCACCCCACCCACATGGCGCGGTGCGGAGCCCATTCGGCGGGGATCGGAGCGGTCATGGGCGGCGAAGTCCTGTCAGGGTTCGAAGGCGACGGGCGGGCGACCCGCGAGCCGCGCCATATGGCCCCAACCGCCCCCGACTTCAACGGCGCCGGGCGCCCAGGGGCCGCGGCCAAAGAAAAAGGGCGGCCCGCGACCGGACCGCCCTTCGTCAGCACATTGCTCGCTTCACTCAGAACGAGATGCGGGCGCCGAACTTAATCTGCCAGGTCGAGGCCGGCAGTTGGGCGTTCGGGCGCTTAGCCTCACCACCGAGCGGCGTTCCGGCAGCGCCTGCGCTTTGCAGCGAGGAGTACTGGTACACTGCATTGGGGGCGGCGCAGGAGGAGGCGACGCCGGCCGTCTGGCAGTTCAGCACAACCGTACCGACGCCGCGATAGAACGGATACTGCTCCAGAACGCCCCACTTCTCGTTGAGCAGGTTCCCGAAGTTCTCGATGTCCATGTACAGCTTCAGCTTACCGGTCGGCAGAACCGGAACCGGGATTTCCTGCGACAGGCGCAGGTCCACCGTGGTGACGGCGCCGGTGCGGAAGGCGTTCCGCGGCGCAATCGAGCCGGCGTACTTGATCAGACCCGTGTTGTTCAGGAAGGCGTTGAAGTCCGTCAGATTAAAGCCCGACGCATAGGTGATGCGGGGATCGCTCGTGGCGGTGACGACGCCGTTGCCGTCGGTCTGGGGCACGTAGAAGAGCTGGTTCGACGTACCCAGGGCGCCGGAGTACGACTGCGGAACGGCGTTGCCGAAATCGTTGTCGTAGTTGCCCGTGCGGCTGCTGTGATAAACGTAGGAGAAGGGCAGGCCCGAGCGGCGTTGGGCGAAGACGTTGATGGACGTTTCGTTGTCGCCGAAGAAGGCGCGGGTGTAGTTCGCGTTGACCGTGAACTTGTGACGGATCTCGTAGTCCGACGTCGCCAGCACCGGGTTGTTGTGATCAGCCGAAGCGAAGCGGACATAGGACGAGTCCGGCTGCGAGCTGGTCATCGGATTGCCGTCTTCCGATTCCGTGTAGGTGTAGGTGCTGCGGACGTCCAGACCTTCGAACACACCGTCGCGCCACGTCTTCTGACCCGTCAGAGCGACCGAGGTGGAGGATCCGCCGTCCTTCAGATTATCCAGCAGCAGATCGAAGACCACCGGGCCGGTCGGGTGGGTATAGACCGGACGACCGTCCGGCGCTGAACCCGAGCGGGTTGCGAGCAGATCTCGGTAATAGAGGGCGTTCTCGAAATCCGTACGGATGACGTCCGCCTGCAGACGGAAGTCTTCGATCAGCGGCAGGCGGAAATCGCGGGCGACCGTCAGGTTGTACTTCCAGGCGCTGGGGATTTCGAAGTTCGGATCCAGCGCCACCACGCTGCCGTTGCCGGGCGTGAAGGTGCAGTTCGCGCCGGTGGGAACGACGGAGAGATCCGTCACGCCCCGAATGGCGCCGGTGCAGACCGCATTGGTGATCCGCGCGCCGTCGTTGCCGAAGGGGTTGCCGATCTGGACGTTGGTGCCGATGGCCGAGAAGCGACCGACGCCGCCCGAGATCGACCAGTCGCTGGGCGTCCAGTTGAAGCCCAGGCGCGGCATCAGCAGGTCACGACCGTCCAGATTGGCGGTGTTGTCGAAACCGTTGCGGGTGCGGAAGTTGGTGTTCAGCACCGGACGGTCGTCCATGGCGAACCAGTCGTAGCGCAGGCCGTAATTCAGGCGAAGCGTGTCGCTGATCTGCCAAGTGTCTTCGGCGTACAGCGAGTTCACGTCGTAACCGAATTCGACAGCCCCGTCGCGCGCAGTGCCGAACCGAGCGGGAACGGTGCCGCCGGTCGGGTTGACCGCGCCGCGAATGATCAGGCCAGAAGCGTTACCGGCCAGGAAGTCGGCATAGCTGTTGAACGTCCACTGACCCAGCGACTGCGACACGAAGACGTTGGTGAAGTCGCGCGTTTCAATCCGCGCGCCGGCCATGAAGTCGTGCGAACCCCAGCTATAGCGGCCGATCAGTTCGGCGTTCTTCACTTCACTGTACAGATAGTTGTCGTGACGGAAGTTGTCGGCGCCGAACTGGATTTGCGGCGTGCCCGAGCCGGCTTGAACACCCGCCAGATCGGAAACGTTGACCGTGACTTGGCCGACAGTCAGTCCGCCGACAGGCAGCTGGGTGGTTTCAGTTTCCTTGTAGCCGACCCGCAGTTCGGTCGAGAAGGCGTCCGTCCACTGCGAGTTCAACTGAGCGTTCCAGGTCGTGAGGCGCTCATCCTTGACATACTGGCTGGATTCCAGCGCCAACCGCGGCTGCGTGGTCGAGCCGCCGTTAATGAAGGCCGACGTGGTCGAACCGTTGAACGAGGTGCCGGTCGTCTCTTGGAAGGTCACGGCCAACCGGTGGTTGGCGTTGATGTTCCAGTCGATTTTCGCAAGGTACTTCTCGTCCTGGACGGGAGGCGCCACATTGACGAAAGAACCGGTTTCATAGCCGTAGCGCGTCTTGGCGCCTTGCCGGAAGGTTTCGACGGCCGAAGTGGTGATGCGCGGAATCGGATTTGCGAAGCCGGCGTCGACCGGACCTTCGTTCAGCGAGAACTGCGACTCAAACTTTTCGTAAGACGCGAAGAAGAACAGGGTGTCGCGGATGATCGGACCGCCCAGGGTGGCGCCCCAGGTCTTTTCGTCGAAGACGCGGTTATAGTCTTGGCGGGCGCGGAAACCGTTGCCGCGCGGGCCGTAACCCCAGTACCGGTCGCCCAGCAGGCTGTCGTCCGACTTCTCATAGAAGGCTGAGCCCGAGAAGGTGTTGGTGCCGGACTTGGTGACGGCGTTGATCGAACCGCCGACAAAGCCGTTGTTGATGACGCTGAAGGGCGCCACCGAAACGTTCAAAGCCTGAATGGCGTCGATGGAGATCGGCGACCGTTGGGTGGGATAGCCGTTGCCGTTCAAGCCGAACTCGTCGTTCTGGCGAATGCCGTCGACGGTGAACTGGTTCTGGCGCGTATTGGTGCCGGCGAACGACAGGGCGTCTTCGTTCGAGGGGTCAAGCGTCACAAACGGATCGAGGCGCGCGATGTCCTTCGGATCACGGCTGATCGAGGCGGCGGCGGCGATGTCGCCCGCGCCGTAGTTCGAGCCGGTGCCGTAGCCGAAGTCGTTGGAGAAGCGCTGGCCGGTCACCGTAATGGCTTCCAGCTCGGCGGCGGCCTGATTGACGATCACGTCGCCGTTGACGGCGTCGCCCACACCGATGCTGTCCAGCTGAATGCCGCCTTCACCGGCCGCGCTTGAAACCGTCACCGTGTACGGTCCGCCGGCGCGCAGACCCCGCGCGCTGTAGAAGCCCGACGAGTCCGACATGGTGGTGACGGTCGTGCCGGTGGGCTCGTGAACGATGGTCACCGAGCCGACCACGGCCGCGCCGGAGCCGTCCAGGATGCGGCCGCGGATGGCGCCGGTCGTCTCTTGAGCAAAGACGGCCGTCGAGGCCGACATCATGATGGCGGCGGCCGAAACGCCGTACGCCAATTTACGGAAGGTCATTCGCTATCCCCAGCTGGTGGACCAAAAAAGTCGGAAACGTGGTCGTCACGTCTAAATCCGGCCCCGTGTACGATCCATCTTGTAACGCTAGGTGACACATATGTGTCAGAGTCGTGACAGCGCCCTTGGGTGGCTCAGAGAGCACACCCTTGACGCCCTTAAGCGCAAATTTTGTTCAGGAAACCCGCTCGAACACGTCCGCTACGCCCTCGGCGGTGCGCCGAATGGCGCGCGGCTCGTGGAAATTGCCGTTGACCTGACTCTGGGCGATCACATGGGCGCGGAACCGGACGAACAGAGCAGGATCCGGGGCATGGGGTTTAGACCAGAAGTCGTTCAACGCCTGCTGATCCGTCAGACCGTCGAAGTTGAAGAAGGCGTCGCCCAGCACCTTGACCGGCGTCTGGAACCCCAGGGCCGAAAGCGCGGCGGAAGAGTTGTTGACCACCATGCCCTGAGAGGCGCGGCACAGCTGGGCCAGGTTTCCGCCGTCGATGAAATCGACCCGGCCTTGCAGCTCCCGCTCGATGACCAGGCGCCGCGTGACGGCTTCCAGATCGATCAGGCCCGGGTCCAGAGGGTGGTTCTTGATCACCAGCCGCGCCGCCTTGGGCGCATGGACGGCGAAACTGGTCATCACCTCCGCGAGGAAGGCCGTATTGTCGGCATAGCGGGAATAGCGCAGCAGCTGGGCGTCGCCCTCCCGCTGAAGACAGGCGATGAAGAAGGGGCCCCGCGCCGCAATCACCTCCACATCGTTGCGTGACGGCGACTGAAGGGCCAGACCGAAATATCGCCGGACGTGACCCAGGCACTGGCTGAGCGGAGAGGCGGTATAGTGGCTGGCGTGGCGCGGAAAGAGAAAGCCCCCCACGGCCTGAGCCACATGATAGGCGGTGATGTTGACCACATGGTGCGGCAGGATTCGCCCCACGGGTTTCGGATCGGGCAAAAGCGGCGCCGGCTCCGGATAGCCGTCCTTGAAACGCGGCAGGCCGCTTGAGGCGTTCACGCCGTTCTGTTCGACGGTGATCCAGTCCGGGCGGAAATAGCCGTTCTCCAACACCCAAACGCGTGGCCCAAGTCCTTCCGCCGCAGACAGAACCGCGCGATTGTAAGGGCCGCCCTCGCCGAACAGCAGAAGATCGGTGAAATCGGCCGTCAGTTCCGCCAGTCGCGAAGCCCAGACCTGGGCGGAGTGTTTGAACACCCTTCCCCCCGCTCGCGGCCAGTTCAAGGCGTCGCCCGCATTGAAGATCATTCGCTGGACGGTCGCGCCGCGGGCTTCGAGAGTCCGCGCCAAGGCGACGCCGAACGGCCCGAACGGCGCCGAGACGATAAGGAATCTCCGACCATCCAAGCTTTGGATCGCGCGACCTGGCCCGGCCTCCGCACCGTTTTTTTGAGACGAAGGGAAGACGGCGATTTCGGCCGCCCGCTGCGGCGTGGGGGTGCGAAGGCGAAGCTGAGGTCGAGGCGCGCTCATGACCTCTCCGCGAAGCCGGTAGCGCCTGCGCCGCCGGCCCAAGAAGGTTCGATTGGAGTGTCTTAAATCGACCATCTAAGGGGTTCCACGCCGTCCGGCCTGGCGATTCACACAACGCCAGGTCGCTTCACCTCTCCGATCAAGACGTCTGGCGCAAGAGAATTTGTTCGAGGGCTTTGTCGCGCTTAGCCGCCGAGGGATCAACCCACTAAAGCTGAGCGATGGGGAAAATGCGGGGGCGGCTGAGGCAGGCACGCGAGGAAGCCGACGCCCTGAATGCAAGGGCGCCGGCTCTCCAACTTTCCGGTGACAGACTTCCAAGAACGAGACCCGATCTGACGATGTCAGACCGAGTCCTGCCTGTCTTAGAAGTTGATGTCGATGGTGGCGCGACGGTTGAGCGGTTCGCGCACGCCGTCGGCGGTGGGCTTGGCCAGGGCGGTTTCGCCCTTGCCGTCGAGGGCGATGACGCCGCCGTTGACGCCTTGGGCGACCAGGGCGTCCGCGACGGTGCGCGAACGACGGTTCGACAGGCCGACGTTATAGGCGGCCGAGCCCGAGGTGTCGGTGTAGCCGACGATCAGGACGCGGGTCGGACGGCCCGTCTTGGCGTAGTTGGCGGCCTGAGCGACCACCGAACGGGCTTCAGCCGTCAGGTCCGAGCGATCCCAGTCGAAATAGACCACGAACTGACGCGCGGCCGGGGTCTGCGGAACCGGCGGCGGGGGCGGCGGGGGCGGAGGCGGCGGGGGCGGCGGGGGCGGCGGAGGCGGCGGAGGCGGCGGGGCCGCTTCTTCGGCGCCGAAGCTGTAGCGCAGGCCCAGGGTCACGGTGTGCGACTGATCGTAGTCGCCGTCCCATTCGCCGAAGGCGGTGGCGCCGGCGCCCGTGCCGGCCGTGGTCGATTCCCACGAGGCGTCGCCCGTCAGATAGCGGTAGGTCAGGTCGATGTTGGCGCGGTCGCCAATGGCCCAGGCCAGACCGGCGATCGCCTGAGCGGCGAACTTGGTCGAGCTGTCGTCAATGGCGAACGCGGCGCCGCGGTTGGCGCGCAGATTGCCGATGGTGTCGACGTTGACGCGGTTCACGCCGGCGCCCAGGCCGACGAAGGGACGCACGCCCCAGGCTTCATAGCCGAAGTCATAGATGACGTTGGCCATCAGGGTGGCGGACTCGATGTCGCCTTCCGGAGAGAAGCAGCCGCCCGTCGCCGGGGTCAGGTTGCACAGGCCCTGGGTGCCCGAAACGGCGCGCACCTTGCCGATATCGCCCGAGCGGTAGCCGCCTTCGAGCTCGACGCGCCAGTTGGGGTTGAAGCGATAGCCGAGGCGAGCAAAGGCCGCCCAGCCGTCGTTCACTTCATAGTTCCAGTTCGCGCCGGTGGTCGACGACTCGGCGTTGATGTCGTCGATGATGTGGTAGCCGGCGTCGATCGCGCCATACCAACCGTTGGGATCTGCCGAGGCCGCGCCAGCTGAGAACAGCCCGGCGACAGCGACGGATGCGAGAAGTTTGAGCTTCATAGCTTCCTCGTTCTGTAAAAAATGCCCGAAGCCGAGCTGTCCGCCCGACGTTCAGGAGCCGAACGGCAGGCTGCGGCTGCGGTTCCCTCGCATCTGCGAACAATGTGGCGACTGTGGCGCCGTTTCAACACAAAAGACCTGGGCGCCGACGGCCCCGCGAGCCTCTCCGCTTGCCTTACCGCAGGGGGAGGCGCCTAAGTTCCGCCCATGAGGAAACACGGCCGCGCCTCCAAAGCGGCGAACGAAACCGGGAAGGACCCTCCATGCGCGAAGCCGTCATCGTATCCACCGCCCGCACCCCGATAGGCCGGGCCTATCGCGGGGCCTTCAACGACACCCAGGCCCAACAGCTGGGCGCCCATGCCGTCAGACACGCGGTCCAGCGCGCCGGCGTCGAGCCGGCCGAGATCGAGGACGTGATCATGGGCGCGGCCCTGCAGCAGGGCTCGACCGGAACCAATGTCGCCCGCCAGGTCGCCCTGGCGGCCGGCCTGCCGTCTTCGGTTCCGGGCATGAGCCTGGATCGTCAATGCGCCTCGGGCCTGATGGCCATCGCCACGGCGGCCAAACAAGTGATCTTCGACCAGCAGAAGATGGCGGTCGGCGGGGGCCTGGAGAGCATCTCCCTGGTCCAGAACCAGTATATGAACCTGTACCGCGGCAAGGACGAGGCCCTGCTGAAGCTGGCGCCCCATATATATATGTCGATGCTCGAGACGGCCGAGGTCGTGGCCCGCCGCTACAACATCAGTCGCGACCGCCAGGACGAATACGCCCTTCAGTCCCAGCAACGCACGGCGGCGGCCCAGGCGGAAGGCCGACTGGACGCCGAGATCGTGCCCATGACGACCACCATGCTGGTCACCGACAAGGCGACCGGCGAGACCGCTTCGAAAGAGGTGACCCTGTCCAAGGACGAGGGCAACCGGCCCGAAACCACTCTGGAAGGGTTGAAGGCGCTGAAACCCGTCTTCGGCAGCGGCGAGGCGATCCAGCAGGGCGAATACATCACCGCCGGCAATGCGTCCCAGCTGTCCGACGGCGCCTCGGCCTGCGTCGTCATGGAGGCCGGCGAGGCGGTGAAGCGCAACCTCCAGCCGCTCGGCGCCTATCGCGGCATGGCGGTGGCGGGGGTGGAGCCGGACGAGATGGGCATAGGCCCCGTCTACGCCGTGCCCAAGCTGCTGAAGCGCCACGGGCTGACGGTGGACGACATCGGCATCTGGGAGCTGAACGAGGCCTTCGCCGTCCAGGTTCTCTATTGTCGCGACACCCTGGGCATCCCCGACGAGTTGCTGAACGTCTCAGGCGGCGCCATCTCCATCGGCCACCCCTATGGCATGTCGGGCGCCCGGATGACCGGCCACGTCCTGATCGAGGGCAAGCGGCGCGGGGCCAAATACGGCGTCGTCACCATGTGCGTCGGCGGCGGCATGGGCGCGGCGGGGCTGTTCGAGATTTATTAAGGCGCGGCCCCGCCCCATTCCAAATCCGTCATCCTCGGGCTTGACCCGAGGACCGGGCGTGGATCGGGCTGTGCATCGCCCTTGGCGCAAGTCGGCGGACCACCCGGCCCTCGGTCAAGCCCGAGGGTGACGGTGGCGCGGGATCAAACCTTCTCGCTGATCTTGATCGCCGCGCGGCACCCAGCCTTGATCACCCCGCTCAGCAGCCGATAGGCCGGCGCGTCGCGGCTGCCGTGCTCGACGGCGTGATCGTGGTGGGCCAGCTCCTCGTCCCGGAACTGTTTCAGCTCGGCCGCCAGGGCCGGGTCGCGGTCGCCGATCTCGGCGATCTGGTCGGCGTAGTGTTTCTCGATCACGCTCTCGACCGCCTCGGTGCAGGCGTGGGCCGCCTTTTCGCCGATCAGGGCCGTGCCGGCGCCCAGGGCCGAGGCGGCGATGCGCCACAGCGGCGTCATGGCCGTCGGCCGCACGCGGCGTTCGTTCAGCAGTCGCTCGAACCGGGCCAGGTGAACCGCCTCCTGATCCTGCATTTCGCCGAGGTCGCGCACGATGTCGCCGCGCGCCTTGCGCCCCTCGAACACGGCCTTCTGTGCGCGATAGATCAGGACCGCCGCATATTCGCCGGCGTGATCGACGCGAAGGATTTCGTCCATCCGCGCCCTGTCCGCGCCCAGGCCCGGGCGGGGCAGAGGAGTGTGCGGGGCGGCGCCAGTCATGGGGTCAGGCCCTTTCGAAGCGGGGGGCGCGGGCGTCCTTGGGGCGTTTGGTCGCCAGCAGGCTGAACCCGGCCAACGCCAGGGAGATCAGGGCGTTCCAACCGGCCATCGACAGGCCCAGCCAGCTCCAGGCCACGGAATCGCACATGGCCACCCTCTGGGCCGGCCCCGTGCCCAGGGCCAGGGCGGTCAGGCTCTCCAGATCGACCGACCCGCTGCTGACGCAGGTCGCCGGCAGGCTCCACCACTTGTATTCGCCGCCCATATGGAAGACGGCGGTGATCGCGCCCGTCGCAAACACGGCCGCCAGCAGGAAGGCGGCGATCCGGGGCGTGCCGCGTCGCCCGCCGCTCAGCACCGTCCAGGCCGTCGCCACGGCCGCCACGGCCACGGCGCCCCAATAGACCTCGCGCTGTTTCAGACAAAGGTTGCACGGCGCCAGGCCCGCGAACCGTTCGAACCCATGGGCCGCGCCCAGCATGGCCAGCGACGCGGCCAGGGCGAAGGCGGTCCACCAACGGGTCAGCAGGCGATAGAGGCTTCTCATTGCGAAACGGTCTTACTCCGGTCCGGTCCCCGCGTCGACTTACAGAAGCTTCAGCACGACGATCAGGGCGATCAGCAGAACCAGACCGATCCCGGACCACAGGGCCAGGCGCTTTTCCACCTGGGCCAGCATGGCCTGGCCCCAGCGTTTCAGAATCCAGGCCTCCAGGAAGAACCGCCCGCCCCGTGTCACGACCGACGCCGCCATGAAGACCGGAAAGCTGAAGGCCGCCAGGCCCGAGGCGATGGTCACCAGCTTGTAGGGGATCGGCGTCAGCCCCTTGATCAATATGACCCACAGACCCCACTGGGCGAACCACTGGCGGAAATGATCCAGCCCGTCGGCATGGCCCAGGAACCGCAGGATCGCCAGGCCCACGTCGGTCAGGAAATAGCCGATGGCGTAGCCCAGCATCCCGCCCAGAACCGAGGCGATCGTGCAGACCCCGGCGTAGACATAGGCCCGCTCCGGCCGGGCCAGGATCATCGGCGCCAGCATGACGTCGGGCGGAATGGGAAAGAAGGAACTCTCGGCGAAGGAGACCGCCGCCAGGGCCGGCGTGGCGTGGCGATGGCGCGCCAGGTCGAACACGCCGTCATAAAGTCTGCGAAGCATGGAGATTTCCTCGAACCGCCCCGCCCTAGCAAGACCCGGTCTCGCCGTCACCCGCTGCGACACCGCAACGCTCGCGACTGAAGCGGTTGCGGTTTAAGCCCCTCAGATGACCGCGCCCCGCCCATCCCCCCAGGCTGACGACGTCAGCCACGACATCACCCGTCTGCTGCGTCGCCTGTCCGACGAGGGCGGCGACGCCGGCCTGACCCTGGACGAGGTCCGCGACCGGCTGGACGAGCGGGCCTACGGCCTTTTGATCCTGCTGCTGTCCATCCCCTGCCTGGTGCCGGGCCTGTACGGCGTGCCCCAGGTCGTGGGCGTCATCGTCATTCTATTGGCCGCACAGATGCTGGTCGGGCGCGAAGAGCCCTGGCTGCCGCGCTGGTTCCTGAAGCTGCGCGCCAAGGGCTCCTGGCTGAAGGCCATGGCCGATTTCGCCGAGTCGAAACTGGGCTGGATCGACCGGCTGTCGCGCCCCCGCTTGCGGCGTTTCGCCGACGGACCGGGCGAGAAGCTGGCGGCGATCTTCATGATCCTGGCTACGGCCACCATCGTCCTGCCCCTGACCAACACCGTCCCCTCCGTGGCCCTGGCCCTGCTGTCGGTCGGCCTGATCCAGCGCGACGGCCTGTTCGTGATCGCCGGGGCGGCGGTGACGACGGCCTGGCTGACGATTTTGGGCGCGGTTGCGACAGGGCTGCTGCTGGGCGCCGAGTGGGCGACGCGGCTGCTGCCGGGCTGAACCCCGTCTTAAACGGAGGCGGGTTTTGGCAGTGCGATCCGGACGCCCATCCACAGCAGGGCGCCTATGGCCGATATTCCGGCGTTGACGACCAGTCCGACGACCAGAAGAAACAGGAGAACGCCGACCGCCTGTACAGGCGAAGTGGCCGGAGCGCCGTTCATGAAGAACAGGCCGGGCGACAGAAATGCGAGAAGTAGTCCCAACAGGGCCATCAACACCTGAAACGTCGCCGCCACCGTGAATGTGACCAGGAACAGTCCGCCAAACGGCGCGCGTTTTAGATAGTCCATGTCTGCCTCCCCCAATGGCCATCCATCTGGCACGCCAGGATTGCGGATGTCCATCAGAACGCCCTCCGCATCACGACCCCGTGGGACCGCCTTGGCTCTGTCGTCATCCGCGACTAGGTTCCGCGCCAATCGGCGGCCCCTTTCGGTTAAGCCCGCCTCAGAACGCTACGCGGGAGACGCGCCATGAACGACATGACCCCCAACCCCAGCCAGGCCCCTCATCAGCCGACGGCTGAACAGATCGACCGGGAAAATCCCCTGGGCGTCGACGGTTTCGAATTCGTCGAATTCACCGGCCCTGAGCCCCAGGCGATGATCGCGCGGCTGGAGATGATGGGCTTCACCCAGACCCATGTGAACCCCAGGACCGACGTGGTGCGCCTGAAACAGGGCGACATCTCCTTCCTCGTCCACCGCTCGCCAAAGGGCCAGGCGGCGGACTTCGCCAGGGATCACGGCCCCTCGGCCAACGGCATGGCCTTCCGCACCAATGACGCCAAGGCCGCCTATGAGGGGGCGCTCCAGCGCGGCGCCGTGGCCGCGACGGATGCCGACGGCGGCGCCCTGGGCGACTATCCCTACATCCTGCAAGGCATCGGCGGCTCGCTGCTGTACGTCATCGACCAGTACGGCGACGCCGGCTCCCTGTATGACGCCTGGGACGAGATCGAGGGCTGGGAAGAGGCCGAGCGCAAGAACAACGTCGGCCTGGAGGTCCTGGACCACCTGACCCACAACGTCCGTCGCGGTCAGATGCGCACCTGGTCGGGCTTCTACAACTCGGTCTTCAACTTCGAGGAACAGAAGTATTTCGACATCAAGGGCAAGGCGACCGGCCTCTTCTCCCAGGCCATGATCGCGCCGGACCGCGCCATCCGCATCCCGCTGAACGAGAGCCAGGACGAAAACTCCCAGATCGAGGAGTTCATCCGCCGCTACAACGGCGAAGGCATCCAGCACATCGCCCTGACCACCGAGAACATCTTCGAGACGGTCGAGGCCATGCGCGCCCGCGGCGTGGACTTCCAGGACACGATCGAGACCTATTTCGAACTGATCGACAAACGCCTGCCCAACCACGGCGAGGACGTGGAGCGGATGCGCAAGAACCGCATCCTGATCGACGGTTCGGACGAGGAAGGCCTGCTGCTGCAGATCTTCACCCAGGACACCTTCGGCCCGATCTTCTTCGAGATCATCCAGCGCAAGGGCAACGAAGGCTTCGGCAACGGCAATTTCCAGGCCCTGTTCGACTCGATCGAGCTGGACCAGATCCGTCGCGGCGTCATCAAGGTCGACGCCTGAATGAAGATGCGGCCGCCGACCTGGCTGCCCTGGCTCGGCCCGGCCCTTGCGGCCGGCGCCGGCGCCCTGGCCGGGCGTTTCTGGCTGGAGGGCGGCTTCTGGACGGTCCTGATCGCCGCCCTGATCTGCGGCTTCGCCCCCATCGTCGCCTACAGGATCTGGAAACGGCTGCACCACCGGGGGTGAGGGGTGAAGTTGGCGCTCGCCAGCAAGTGGATGGATCGAGAATACTGGGGAGTTGTAGCGGCAGTTAGAACTGCCAACACGTTCGACAACGAGTATGCCGTGCCGAAGCACAAGAAGCTCATCCCAAAGAACGAGCGTCATCATTGGTGGCCGAAGACGCTATCACGGCACTGGGCTGACAGCGCTGGCCTGGCTCACAGCCTGTCTTGCGACGGTGAGCTCGTAACATCCAAGCCGGAGCAATTTGGAGCGATCCGCAACGACAACAATATCTATCTTAGCGATGTGGCGAGCCCTTGGGACGAGTCGTTCGAACACACATTCGGACCACCCGACGCTCTGATCACTCCGTTGATTGACTGGTTGAAAACGGCGGAGTCGCCGATCGTTCCCTCCGACAGCACACTCTCTAAGCGCCTCACGCCGCTTATCGTCGATGAGGAACGTTTCACGTCACTCACCAAAGTTCTCGCTTCGCTTATCGCCCGTAGTCCCAGTTTCCGTCACAGAGTTAAAAGCGGGACGCGCGCACTACGCGAACGCATTGGGCTCGACCCCAACAACGGTGATCGTGGCCTGCTCGGCATGAATGTTCGCAATGCTCAAGCGACGCTGTCAGAGGCTATGACGCGAGGCAAGTTCGCCGTGCTTCTCAGCGGTAGTCGTGAGTTCATATTTGGCGATGGTTTCTTCCACAACGTGCACTCGGTCGCCAACTCTCCACGGGGTGTCCGTTGTATCGTTCCGCTGACGCCAGCGATTGCAATCTTCTACACACACCCAATGCGCTATCATTCCTACCCAAGCGCCTTTGTGTTGAATCTAACAAACGACGAAATCGATTTCGTAAATCGCTCGGTTCAGATCTATTCCAAGCGCTTTGTCTTCTATCGGTCACAGCCGCCCAACATTGAAGAGACGTTCACTCGGTGCACTCATCTACAATGGCAGTACGATAAAGTTGATTGGACAGACGCATTGGAGACCGCCGTAGCGGATACGTTCTTCGGAAACGACTCGATGTTTTACCCACCCGCTGAGTAAGCAGTTGGGCTAATCTAGAAATCAGCGTGACGAAGGAATGTCTGCAGCTGGGTGGAATGCTGAACGTCGCTTAGTGGTCGATTAGCGACCAACCCTGCAAGATCAAAGAGACCTTCCGCTAATGGGCGGCTCCAACTCACGCGGGCGAGCCATCTCAACGCCCAAACTCAACACTCTGATTTTTCCCTCGTTTCCGATTTTCTTCGGCCAATCGACCTGACACGCCCGCAGACGGCGTTACACTGCGACAGACCGGCGTCTCGGAGGAATGTGCACCCATTGCACTCGGTTTTTCGGCGCTGAGGAGTTTCACCATGCGCATCGCCTGTTCTGGACTGATTGCACTCTTTGCACTGTGTTTTTCCTCGGCCCAGGCCCAGGACGCCGCGCCGCGCTGGTCGCTGGCGATCCACGGTGGGGCGGGCGTGATCGAGCGGTCCAGCCTGACGCCCGCGCAGGACGCGGCTTATCGCGCGGCGCTGCAAGGCGCGCTGGACGCCGGTTCGGCCGTGCTGAAAGGCGGCGGCTCGGCGCTGGATGCGGTCCAGGCCGCCGTCGAGGTCATGGAGGACGATCCCCTGTTCAACGCCGGGCGCGGGGCGGTCTTCACCGCAGCGGGTCGTAACGAGCTGGACGCCGCCGTCATGAACGGATCGGACCTGACCGCCGGCGCGGTCGCCGGCCTGACCACCACCCGCCACCCCGTCGCCGCCGCCCGGGCGGTGATGGAGCGGTCGCCCCACGTCATGCTGATCGGCCCCGGCGCCGACGCCTTCGCCGCCTCGGTCGGGTTGGAGCAGGTCGATCCGTCCTTCTTCTTCACCGAGCGCCGCTGGCAGGGTCTGGTCAAGGCCCTGACCGAGGCCGGCCTGCCCATACCGGAACGCCCCGCCGGCGCCGCCGCGCCCGTCGACCGATCGGCCGCCCCCCACGCCAGCGTCGCCCCGCCCCTGAACGAGAAGAAGTTCGGCACGGTCGGCGCCGTGGCCCTGGACAGCCAGGGCCGCCTCGCCGCCGCCACCTCGACCGGCGGCATGACCGCCAAACGCTGGGGCCGGGTCGGGGACGTGCCGATCATCGGCGCCGGCGCCTACGCCTCCAACGCCGACGGCTGCGCCGTCTCGGCCACCGGCTCGGGCGAATATTTCATCCGCTCCACCGTCGCCCGCGACATCTGCCGCCGCACCGCCGACGGCGCGACCGTCCAGGCGGCGGCGGAGGCCGAAATCGCCGACGTCGGCTCGATCGGCGGCGACGGCGGCGTCATCGTCATGGGCCTGAACGGAACCCCCGCCTTCGCCATGAACACTTCGGGCATGTATCGGGGGGCGGTGTCTTCGAATACCCCGACCCGCGTCGCCATATACGCCGACGAAGGAGACCCCCGTTGACCGACGACGAACTGACCAAGATGGCCGAGGAGGAGCTGGACGCCGCCTGCGCCATGCCCTTCGTCGAGCTGAAGAAGATCACCCCCTGGGGCGATGCGTTCGAGGGGTTCGCCCCGTCGGGCCGCACGGTCGAGGTCGAGCGTCGCTATCTGTGGGCGGTCGAGCCCGAGGGCGGCGTCATCGTCGAGGTCGAGGTGCGCGACCGCGCGGCCCGGACCGGCGCCGAGGCCCGCGCCCTGCTGACCCCTGCCGCCTGAGGGCTGTCGTTAACCTTTTTCTTGGCCCGGCTTCGCCGCTGCGGCATCATGGTTCGGCGAACAACGGGTCAGACAGGGTGCGGCATGTCGGCGAGCGTCTCCAACTATCCGCAGGATTTCCAGACACCCGATCCGGCGGCGTTAGAACCCGTTGACTCCACTCTACTCCTTGGCGTCCACCCGCTGCTGCTCCTGCTGCTGGCGGCCCTGATCCTGGGTCTGACGGTCCTGGCCTGGCGGGCCGGCAAGGGCGCCACGACCACCCAGGCCGACGCCGCCGAATCAATCTGGCGCGCCGTCGACCGCGCCTGCCACGCAGCCATGACCGCCAACAGCGACGCCCTGGTCGGCGCCGCCAAGGCCCTGCGCGCCACCTATGACGACTGTCTGGGCGCCGTCGTCGTCCTGGCCGAGGGGCCGTCCAAGCCGCTGAAAGCCGTCGATCACGCCCTGAAGGGCCGGATCAAGGAGACGATCAAACCCAAGGAAGAGACGCCGCCGCAAGAGCCGACAGCCAAGCCCGACCAAGGGGCCCACCGTCCGTCCCCCCCTCACCCCGCCGTCCCGGCCAATGTGACCGTGGTCTCCAACAGCCATGTGGTCATCAAGGGCGACCGGGTGGAGCACGCCCGCGCCGAGGAATCCGGCCCCGCCCAAGCCTCCGGCGTCGCCGTGCTGGACAAGCCCCCCTACGCCCCGCTCCCGCCCCAGCCCGTCCCGCCGCCCGTTCCCGCCAAGCCGGTCGAGGAGATCGAGCGAGAGATGACAAAGGCCGAACAGCTGACCGCCTTGCGCGAGGCCGTGGCCCAGTTCAACGACCACTGGTGCCGCCGCAAGGAGCGGATCGAGGAACTGCGCGCCGCCCACCGCCAGCTGTCCACGCCGCGCCCCGGCGGCCAGACCCCCGGCCACGGCCGCAGCGTCCACTGATCCCTCCCTCTGTTCCCCCCGGCGCGATTTCGGTCTAGGCGTTGGGCATGAAACTCGCCTCGCTCAAGCACGGCCGCGACGGCCGCCTCGTGGTCGTCTCGCAGGACCTGCACTGGTTCACCGACGCCTTTCTGATCGCCCCCACGCTCCAGGCGGCTCTGGACGACTGGGCCCGCTGCGGCCCCCAGCTGGCGGCCCTGGCCGAGAGCCTGGAGCATGAGGCCGTGCCGCGCGGCCGCTTCCACGAAAGGGACGCCGCCTCTCCCCTGCCCCGCGCCTATCAGTGGGCCGACGGCTCGGCCTATGTGAACCATGTCGAACTGGTGCGCCGCGCCCGCGGCGCCGAAATGCCCGAAAGCTTCTGGACCGACCCCCTGATGTACCAGGGCGGCTCCGACGGCTTCCTGGCGCCCCGCGACCCCATCCCCCTGGCCGACCCCGCATGGGGCTGCGACCTGGAGGCCGAGATCGTGGTCGTGACCGGCGACGTGCCCCAGGGCGCGACGCGGGACCAGGCCCTGGCCGCCGTCCGCCTGGTCGGCCTGGTCAACGACGTCTCCCTGCGCAATCTGATCCCGGCCGAACTGGCCAAGGGTTTCGGCTTCGTCCAGTCCAAGCCCTCAAGCGCCCTCTCGCCCGTCTTCGTCACGCCCGACGCCCTGGGCGACCGCTGGAAGGACGGCAAGCTGCACGGAACCCTGTCGGTTCAGCTGAACGGCCAGGATTTCGGCAAGGCCGACGCCGGGGTGGACATGACCTTCGACTTCGGAACCCTGATCGCCCATCTGGCCAAGACCCGGTCCCTGTCGGCCGGGACGATCATCGGCTCCGGCACCGTCTCCAACCGCGACGCCGACGGCGGACCCGGCAAGCCGGTCACGGAAGGCGGCCTGGGCTATTCCTGCATCGCCGAGGTCCGCACGGTCGAGACGATCCTGCGCGGCGCGCCCGAAACCCCCTTCCTGACCCACGGCGACACGGTGCGGATCGAAATGCTGGACGATCATCACCGCTCCATCTTCGGTGCCATCGAACAGACGGTGGCCCCGCTTCCGGCCGGGTCCTGACGGGTGTAGGCTGGGCCGCGTCGGCTTCCGGGGGGAGGCCCGGAGAACGACATGCCGCCTGAAAAACTGATCCCGCTTCTGGTCTTCCCGGCCGTCCTGGCGCTTGTCCTGCTGCGGAACCGGCGGCGGCGGCCGCTGAAGCTGAAGTTCATCTGGGTGACGCCTGCGGTGGTCCTGCCGCTGATCGCGCTTGGCCTTTGGGGTTCGACCCAGGCGAACGGCGCGGTCCACGCGCCGTTCGGCCCCGCCGGCTGGGCGATCCTGGCCTTGGGCGGACTGTTGGGGGGCTTGGCCGGCTGGTATCGCGGCAAGACCGTGGCCATCGAAAAGGAGCCGGACGGCAGCCTCATGGCTCAGGCCTCGCCCCTGGGGCTGATCCTGCTGGTCGCCCTGTTCGCGGGCCGCACGGCCCTGCGCGACCTGATCGAAGGTCATGCGGCCCAGTGGCATCTGAACGCAATGGCCGTGACCGACGCCTTCCTGGTCTTCGCCATGGGGCTGATCGTCATGCAGCGCGTCGAAATCTACATTCGCGCCAAACGCATCCTCGCCGGCGGGACCGACGCCCATGTGGAGGTCGCGGCGCCGCCCGCCGCTTGACGGTGGGCCGACGCCGACGCGGTTGAATTGCGGCCGAGGCCGGTATAGGAGCGGTGCCTTCGCGCCTGTGCGGGTGTGGTGGAATTGGTAGACGCGCTGGACTCAAAATCCAGTTCCGAGAGGAGTGTCGGTTCGAGCCCGACCACCCGCACCAAAGATCAGATCCGGCGGACGCCGCCGCAGCCGCGCCCGCCGTCTCTCTTCTCGTCTCTTCAGTCTTCGATCGGGGTCGTCCGACCTGCGCCCGCCCCTGCGCCCAGGTCCGCGCCGGTCACGGGGTCCGACTCGGGGTCCGACATGGTCCGGCTCATGAAGGCTTCCACCGCCTTGCCCGCCTTGGCGTCCATCTCGACCGTGGCGTGGCCGTCGCCGCCGTCCACCGCCATCTGCATCTCGCGATCGGACACCACCTCCCACTGCTCGCCCTCGTTCCAGGGACCGGAGGCGTCGCCCTCGCCTTGGGACATGTTGTAATATTTGTCGGCGAACTCCGGCCGGCCGGGGATCTTGCCGGGAGGGAAGTTGGCGGGGATGGCGTAGAGCGCCTTTTCGAACGACTTCTGGTGCGCCACTTCGCGCGTCATCAGGAAGGACAGGGCGTCCTTGATCCCCGGATCGTCGGTGACATTGATCAGTCGTTCATAGACGATCTTGGCGCGAGCCTCAGCGGCGATGTTGGAGCGCAGGTCGCAGGCCGGATCGCCGATGGAGTCGATATAGGCGGCCGTCCACGGCACGCCGGACGAGTTCACCAGGGCCGTGCCGCCGCCATAGAGGATCGACATGGTGTGGCTGTCTCCGCCGGAGGTCATGCTGGCGTAGAGATCTGCCTCTTCCTCGGCCGCCTCGGCCAGCTTGCCCTTGGCGCCGCGGTTCAGCATGGCGACGATGGAGCCGATGACTTCCAGGTGGCTCAGTTCCTCTGTCGCGATGTCCATCAGCATGTCGCGCCGATTGACGTCCTCGTCGGCCAGGCCCTGGGTGAAGTAGCGCATGGCCGCCGCCAGCTCGCCCTGCGGCCCGCCGAACTGCTCCAGCATCAGGGTGGCCAGGCCGGGATTCGGCTCCGCCACCCGCACCGTATACATCAGCTTCTTGTTGTGCATGAACATGGGTCAATCCTTGATTGCGTAGCCGATCAACGGCTGGGGTTTTCGCCGTCGCGTTTCAGACGCAGATATTTCTCGGTCAGGGTCGGCAGGCTCTCGTCGACCCAGCGGGCCATCCGCTGCTCCTCCTCCAGGGTCGCAGCGAGCGGATCGAGCGCTGAGGTATAGTCGCCGTGCCGGGCCAGGAGGATCAGCCCCTTGTAGACGGCCGCCTCATAGTTCTCGAAGGCGAAGTTGGCGAAGGCGTTCTTCAGGATCTCGTCCTCGGCGAAGACATGGCCCATGGCCGCCATTGATCCGCCCAGCGAAAGGGCGGCGTCCTTCAGGCCGGAAGGCGTCTCGTCAAACTGTCCCAGCAGCTGTTCCAGTCGGGTGATCTGCTGTTCGGTCTCGGCCCGGTGCGCCGTCAGCTGATCGGCGACCTCGGTGAAGTTCTTGGCGCGTTCGATCTGACGGTCCATCAGGGCCAGGGCCTGATGTTCGACCCCATGGGCGTTCTTCAGTCCGGTCACGAACACCTCGCGCCAGACGTCGTCTGTCATCACAGCCATACATCCGCTCCTTGATTGGGATGCGGAGGTAACCGGACCTGCCGGCCGATGTTTCCGGGTGTCGAATAGCGGACGCGCCGGAACGATCGCCGCCGTAATGCGCGTGCCGGACGACCGGAACTTTGATGTGGAAGGGTCGCCTCTGCGGCGCGATCGGGGCGGCGATTACGCCGGGCCGACACTGCACGGCCTGTACCGGAGCCAGTCAGGTTCGGCGCGTCGCCGCGTCGGAGCCAGTCAGGTTCGGAACAGGCCGTGGAAGATCGAGGTACGATACAGGTTCGACCTGCGAAGGCTTTTGCCACTAAGTCGCAGTGTTGAAAAGATGCTTTTGTGCTTAAGCAAGTGTTTCGTCGTCCCGGTCCAAGGCGCGTCGCAGGAATCCGGTCACATCCTTCAAAACCGGGGCCTTGGCGCGAAACAGGGGCGAGAAGCTCGCCACCAGATCGGCGTGATCCAGGCCGGGATAGAGCTTGGCCTCAGACCGGCCGCCGACGGCGCGCTGGCGCGCGTGCAGCAGGCGGGTGTCCTCGTCATGGACCACGACGTCCGCCGTGCCGTGGCCCAGCCAGATCGGCGGAGCGTCGGGGCGGACGAAGGTGATCGGCTGGGTCAGGGTCGGATCGGGCGCCCGGCCGAAGGCGTTGCGGGACGCCGCCACATCGAAGGGCAGAAAGTCGTAAGGTCCCGCCAGACCGGCCGCGGCCCGGATCAGGTCCGGCCGCTCGACCGCCGCCATATAGCGCCGATCCAGGGTGATCATCATCGCCAGATAGGCGCCCGCCGAATGGCCCAGCACGCCCAGGCGGCGCGGCTCCCCGCCGTGGTCCGCCGCCGCCTCGGCCGCTGCAGCCGTCGCGGCGGCGGCGTCCTGAACGAAGGCGGGAAAGACCACCTGCGGAACCAGACGATAGTCCGGCAGGGCGACGACGAACCCCTGGGCCGCCAGGGCCTGCGCCGCCCAGCCATACAGGTCGCGCGACCCCGAATCCCAGCCCCCGCCATAGAAGAAGACCAGGACCGGATGGGGACCCGGCGCCTTGGGCGCATAGAGGTCCATGCGCTGGCGCGGGTCGTCGCCGTAAGGCAGGTCGCGCGCCACGCGACGCGCGCCGGCATCCCGCGGCCCCAGGCTGTTCAACAGGCCGAGCGGCGAAAGCGCCGGGGAGCTCAGGGGCGAACAGGCCGCCGCCACCAGTCCCAGGGCGGGCGCGAAAAGGCCCCGGCGCGTCATCTGATCCGATCCATGGACCTCAATACGCCCGACGAGGCGGATCGGCTCACACCGTCGAGACTCTTTTCCGGAAGGCCCTATCGCGCGCCGGCGATCAGCTGGCCGCAGTTGGCATCCTCCGCCAGACCAGGATCGACGAAGGCGAACAGGGCCGTCACCGGCGCCGCCACCGTGGCCAGGAGGCCGGCCAAGCCGCCCTGGCTCGCCACGGCGCCGACGTCCACCCCGACGCGGGGCGCCGTCAGCGGCCCCTGGACGGTGATGGGCGCCCAGACCCGCAGCAGACGCGGCTTCTTGGACTCGCCGTCGATCCGCAGGTTCAGCGTCTCCTGCCCAAGGTCGATCGTCCCCCCGCCCTGAGCCAGCACCACATCGGTGTCGATGACCAGGGTCTTGGCGGTGGCCGTCCCGCCGCTGACGTTGAAATCGGCGACGGCGCAGCGGATCTGGGCGGTCGACTGATCTCCGCTCAGCAGCTTCAACAGACCCGCGCTGGCGTTGATGCCCAACAGTTCGGCGAAGGCGGCCCGCATCCGCCCGTCCGGCACGACCAGGCTGATCGTGCCCTTGGACGAGGCGGCGAACTGGTGGACCGAGGCGCCCGGTCCCTCCAGTCGGGCGCGGCCCAGGGCACGACCCGTCAGCGGCGGCGCGCCGTTCCGGGCGGGCACGATGGACTCAAGAGGATAGCCGCTCAGCCGCAGGTCGACCCGGCTGTAGGGCCGCGCCTGGGTGGCGTCGATCCGCGCCGTCCCGTTCAGCGCCCCGCGATTGAAGTCGAAGCTGATCGGGTCGAGGTTCAATATCCCGTCCTTCAGCTCGGCGCCCAGGTTCACCGCCCGCACGTCCAGCTCATTGGCCTTCACCGCAGCGGCGCGATAGGTCAGGCTGCCGTCCATCTGGCGCAGCCGTTCTGTCTGGAGCGGCGCGTCCGGCAGCAGTTTTCCGCCCTTCGCCACCGGCGCCTCCGTCTCGGTTCCGCGCGCATTGGTGACGGTCCGCGCCCCCAGGACGGCCGCCAGGTCGTCGATGTCCAGACGACGCGACGCCAGTTCGGCCTCGACCCGCAGCCGGCCGCCGCCCTGGACCCGCAGATCGCCGGACAGGTCCGAGGCCCCCACCCGGCCGTCAAAGTCGTTGAAGGTCCAGACGGCCTCGTTTCGCTTCAGCGCGCCGCTCAGCCGATAGGGGGGCGTATTGGGCAGGGTCAGGCCGGTCAGCAGATAGAGGTCCGCCAGATCGCGCCCCTCCAACGTCAGGGTCGCGTCGAACCGACCCAGGTCGAAGGGCCGGGTGACGGCGCCCGTAGCGGTCAGGCTGGAGCCCGCTCCCGCCATCCGGGCCTTGAAGCGATAGGGCCGGTCGCGGCGAATATTGACGAAGGGCCCGCCCTCGATCCGCAGCGTCAGAGGCGACCGGTTGACCGTCCCTTCGCCTTGCAGGAGGAAGCCCGCGTCGCCGTCTGCGCCTTCGTGCGCATCGACGGCCGCGTCCAGGGTCATCTTGCGCCGCCGCTCTTCGAACACCAGACGCCCGTCGGTGATGACCAGCTTCTGGATCACCGGCAGTTTCATGCCTTGGCCGTCGTCGGCGCGGTCGGCGTTCAAAGCCCAGCTCTTGCGGCCGTCTTCGGCGGCGATCAGCACCACCTGGGGCCGGGTGAAGCGCAGCAGGGGCATTTCGACCTGACCCGCCAGCAGGCGCCGTAACCGCACCGAGGCCTCGATCGTGTCGATCTGGGCCGTATCGCGATCGCGCGCCCAGTCCGGGCCGCCGATCTTAAGTCCCTGGACCCTGACCGAGGGGGTCCAGCTGAAGAGATGAACATTCAGATCGCCGTTGATGGCGATGTCGCGCTGATACTCCGCCGAGGCCCAACGGCCGATCGGTCCCCTCAGCCGATTCCAGTCGAACCAGGCCAGAAAGATCAGGACGACGGCGATCAGAAGCAGGGTCAGGCCGCCGGCCCACCATTCGGCAGGTCCCGGGCGGCGCACGGCGGCGTAGACGGGATCATTGCGCCTGATCCAGTCGCGTCCCTGGACGGCGCGCGCCTTGGCCGAGGCGGCGCCCGCGCCGATCCGCGTCCTTAAGGCGTTCCAGTTCAACATCTTGGGCAAGGGCCGGCCTCCAGAAGCAGAGACAACGCCCCAAGGCGGTTTTGGCGCCGCCGCCCCTTTCGGGCCCGCCTCATCCGCCTCGATATTGGTCCGTTTACCGCATATTTTTCGCAATAGCTTTACATTGTAGAAAATGCGCGCATATTTGGTCCGAGTCCTGACTTTAATTCAGGCCGTAGGAGGATGCCCGATGACCCGTTTGATCACCCCCGCCCTGATCGCCGCCGCCTTGATCGCGCCCGGTCTGGCGCACGCCCAAACCCAGCCCGAAACGCAGGATAAGCCCCGTCTTCAGGCCGTTCGCGCCGAGCTCGACCGCGCTCAGACGCGCAGCTCTGCCGTCCAGCCGGTGATGATCTGTGAAACCGACGCCGCCACCCGGCGCGCCTACCAGCGCGAGTTCGGCGCCGCGCCCGTCTTCGTCACGGCGGAGGACGCCATGGCCGCGCGCCGGGCGGGTGAACATTGGGCCGCGCCCCGTTGCATGACCGAGCGGCAGTACGAGCGGCTGGTCTCCTCGACCCAGGACCGCGCCGGCCTCTAACCCCGTCGCGCATTAAAAAAGGGGCGCGGCCTTTGCGGCTGCGCCCCTTCGTCGTTCCGGCGTCGTTCCGGAGCACCGCCCCTATTGGGCGGGGGCCAGGTGTTTGTTCAGCCAGCCGAACACCTCATTGTGCCATTGCAGGCTGTTGGCCGGCTTCAGCACCCAGTGGTTCTCGTTCGGGAAGACGATCAGGCGGCTGTCGATTCCGCGGCGTTGCAGGGCGGTGAAGGTGGACAGGCCCTGAGCCGTCGGAATGCGGAAGTCCAGGTCGCCCTGGACCACCAGCATCGGCGTCTTCCAGTTCTCGACATGGTTGGCCGGGTTGAACTTCTGATAGCCCTCCGGCCTGTCCCACGGCGTGCCGCCATATTCCCACTCGGTGAACCACAGCTCCTCGGTCGAATAGCCCATGCCGAAGGTGTCGAAGACCCCGTCGTGATTGACCAGGCACTTGAAGGCGTCCGACCAGTTGCCGGCGATCCAGTTGATCATATAGCCGCCGTAGGAGGCCCCCAGGGCGCAGGCGTTGGCGCCGTCCAGGAAGGCGTACTTCGCTTGAGCCGCCGCCCAGCCCTTCTGAAGGTCCTCCAGCGGCCGGTCGCCCCAGTGCTGGCTGATGGCGTCGGTGAAGGCCTGGCCGTAGCCGGTCGAGCCGTGGAAATCGATCATCACCACCGCATAGCCGGCGCCGGCGTAGGTTTCGGGATTCCAGCGATAGGACCAGCTGTCGCCGAACGAGCCCTGGGGGCCGCCATGGATCAGGAAGGCGACCGGATATTTGCGACCCTCGACATAGCCGACCGGCTTGATGACATAGCCGTGGACCGTCTCATTGTTCCAGCCGGGGAAGCTGAACTGCTCGTATTCCCCGAAGGCCTTGGCGTCCAGGGCCGGATTGGCCTGGGTCAGGCGACGCGGCGTTTCACGACCCAGATAGGTCTTGAAATACAGATCGCTGGGCGACTTCAGACTGTCCTGGGCGAAGACGAAGCCCGACGGCGTCTGCTGGAAGGCCGAGACATGGCCGGGTCCGGTGACCGGCGTCACCACCCCGTTGCGCGTATCCACCGCGAACAGCTTGGTCGAGCCGACGTCGCCGGCGGTCGTATAAAGGGTCTGGCCGTCGCGCGACCATTGCAAGGTGTCCGCCGAACGATCCCAGTTCGAGGCGATCTCGCGCTTCTGGCCCGACTGAACGTCCATCAGCACGATCTGATAACGATCGGCCTCAAAACCCGGACGCGCCATGGCGCGATAGGCCAGGGTGCGGCCGTCCGGCGAAAACACCGGGCCCGCGTCCCAGGCCGGATTGTCCTGGGTCAGATTGGTGAAGGTCCCGTCCCCGCTCAGGCCGTTGGTCTTCCACAGGTCGAAATTGGTGCTCCACGGCTCGCTCTTGCCGGCCAGACGCGCCGAAAAGACGATGGAGTCGCCGGCCGGGGTGAAGACGAAGTCGCTTTCGTCGCCGAACGGCTTGGACGGGGTGTCGCCGTCGAAGCCCTTGGTGACCCAGACCGGATTGCCGGTCGCCTGGCCGTTGCGGCCGATCGACTGGACGAACAGGTGGTTCTGGGTGTGGTCATTCCACGTGTCCCAATGGCGCACGAACATCCGGTCATAGACCTGGCCGGTCGACTTCCGCTCTGCCACGGCCTTGCCCATCTCGACCGAGGCGTTCAGGTCGGCCGCGTCCGGATAGACGGCCAGAGACACCGCCACCTTGTCGCCCGAGGGACTGATCCGATAGGCGTTCACGTCCAGCGGCAGATTGGTCACCTGCACCGGCGCGGCCGTCGGCGAGGCGACGCGCCACACCTGGCTGGTCCCCGACTTGCCCGACAGGAAATACAGATTGCCGTCGGCGCCCCAGCGGGCGGTGTTGGCGCCCTGGTCCGAAATGGCCAGCCGGCGCGGCGCGGCGTCCGGCGTTTCCAGGTCCAATATCCACAGGCTGCCGCTGCGGCGGTTCGCCTCCACATCCGTCGTCGTCACCGAATAGACGACGTAACGGCCGTCCGGCGACACCTGCGGATCGCCCAGCCGGTTGGCCGAGATCATGTCCTGATAGGTGAAGGCGTCAGGCGTCGCGGCCGGCGCTGGAACCGGGGCGGGCGGAACCTGGGCCAGGGCCGGAGCGGCGCTCATCAGGGCGCCCGAGAAGGCGACGGCCGCGCAGGCGGCGAACAGGAGGGAACGGTGGCGCATGAGCAGTCCTCGCAAAGCTTGCAGCGGCGAGGCGTAGCACCCTCGTTCGCCGGGCGGAAGTTGCTGACAGCTCAGAAGTTAGCTAAGCTGCTTGGACCAAGGAGCGCGACATGACCACCGTCACCGTCCACCACGCCAAGACCCATCTCTCCAAACTGATCGCCGCCGCCGAACGCGGCGAAGAGGTGGTGATCGCCCGCGGCGACAAGCCGGCGGTGCGGATCGTACCGTTCGAGGCGGCGAAACCTGAACGCAGGCGAGGTCGGCTGAAGGGCATGGGGCGTTTCGACGAGAGCTTTTTTGATCCGCTGCCCGAAGAGGAACTCCGCCTCTGGGAGGGCCGGGGAGATTGAACCTCCTGCTCGATACCCACGCCCTGATGTGGTGGGTTTGGGACGACGAACGGCTGTCGGGCGCAGCCGACGACGCCATCCGGAACGCTGACGCCGTCTTTGTCAGCAGCGTGTCGGCCATCGAGATCGCGATCAAGTTTCGCATCGGCAAGCTGCCGAACGCCCACGCCCTGGCCGAGCAGTTTGCGGACGTCATGCGTCGAGAGGGGTTCGCCGAACTCCCTGTGAGCTGGCGCGAAGCCAGCCTGGCCGGTCGGATGGCCGGCGATCACCGCGACCCTTTCGACCGGCTGCTGATCGCCCAGGGCCTGCTCAACGACCTGACCCTGGTCTCGAACGAAACCCTGTTCGACGGCTTCGGCGTGGCCCGGCTCTGGTAGGCTTGCTCCCTTTCGCCGAACCGGCGACAAGCGGTCGTCCATGAATTCCGCCGCCCTTCCCGTCCGCCGCTCGCCCCACATCGTCGATGTGCTGATCGCCGAGCGTGCGCCCCGTCTGACCGCCTCGCCGCTGTGGCCGGCGGTGCGCCCGCTGCTCTATTCGATCTTGAACTACAAGGCGGCCGTGCGGATGGCCGACGCTGTGCGTGACCGCTCGGGCTCCGAGAGCCTGGACTATGTGTCGGACCTGCTTCGGCTGAAGGTGACGGCGTCCCCTCTGGACCACCTGCCCGCGACGGGCCGGTGCGTCGTCGTCGCCAACCATCCGACCGGCATAGCCGACGGGGTCGCGGTCTATGACGCCGTCAAACGGCGCCGCCCCGACGCGGTCTTCTTCGCCAACGCCGACGCCCTGCGCGTCTCGCCGCGCCTGGCCGAGACGGTGATCCCGGTCGAATGGGTTCACGACAAACGCACCCGCGAGAAGACCCGCGCCACCCTGAACGCCGCCAAGGCGGCCTTCGAGGCCGAACGCTGCGTGGTCATGTTCCCCGCCGGGCGGCTGGCCCGCGTCGGCGCCGACGGCCTGCTGACCGACCCCGAGTGGGCGCCCACCGCCGCCTCTCTCGCCCGCAAATACGGGGCGCCGGTCGTTCCGATGCACGTCACAGGCCCCTACAGCCGGCTGTTCCATCTGTTCGACAAGGTCTCGCAGGAGCTGCGCGACGTGACCCTGTTCCACGAACTGCTGAACAAGGCGGGCAAGACGTTCAGGATCGTGGTCGCCAAGCCTATCCCGCCCGAACGGCTGGACGTGGACGCCGCCCGCGCCACCCTGGCCCTGAAACATTTCACCGAACGCCCCCTGGCCGCCGATCCCGACGCGGTGTTCCCATGAAGATCGACCTTCCCGACGCCGAGGCCACCACCCGCCTGGGTGAAGTCATCGCCCCCCTGCTGGCGCCGGGCGACAGCCTGCTGCTGTACGGCCCCCTGGGCATGGGCAAGTCCACCCTGGCGCGCGGCCTGATCCGCGCCCTGACCACGCCGGACGAAGACGTGCCCAGTCCCACCTTCACCCTGGTCCAGTTCTACGAGAGCGACCCGCCCGTCGCCCATTTCGACCTCTATCGCCTGACCCGGCCGGAAGAAGCCTTCGAGATCGGCCTGGACGAGGCGCTGGACGAGGGCTGCGCCCTCATCGAATGGCCCGAACGGCTGGGCGACGATCGGGGCCGCTTCCTGGGGCCCGACCGCCTTGTCATTGAGATTTCCGAATACGGCGAGGGCCGTGTTGCGACCGTTTCCGGCGTAGGCCGGTGGGAAGACCTGATCGACCATGTCCGTCTCTGATCGCGAACAGCTTCGCCTCGACTTCCTGGCCGCCGCCGGCCTGGCCGAGGCTGCGCGCGCGCCTCTGCCGGGCGACGCCTCGACGCGGCGCTACGAACGGCTGACCCCGCCGGGCGGCCCCACCCTGATGCTGATGGACCAGGCGCCCGCCGCCGAGAGCCCGCCCGCCGATCCGGCCTGGACGCCCGAGCAGCGTCACGCCGCAGGCTGGAACGCCGTCGCCCGCCTGTCCGCCGGCCGGATCGAAGCCTTCGCCGCCGTCGCCGCCCATCTGAAGACGCTGGGCCTGTCCGCCCCTGAGATCCCGGCCCTGGACGCCGCCAACGGCCTGGCCGTGCTGGAGGATTTCGGCGACGCCCTGTTCGCCCGCGTCATCGAGGACGGCGCCGAGGAGACGCCCCTCTATCTGACCGCCATCGAGGCCCTGGCCGCCCTGCACGAGGCCGGGACCCCGCCTGAGGTGCTGACCGGTCCCGGCGGCGACTGGCCGCTCCTGACCTATGACGAGACGGCGCTCCAGGGCGGGGCCGACCTGTTCGTCGACTGGTTGCCCCGTCTGGACGCGCGCGTCGCCTTCGACGCCGCCGCGGTGGCGGAATGGCGAGAGGCCTGGGCGCCGATCGTCGCCTCGGGCGCCGCCGGGGCCTCGGTCATGGCCCACCGCGACTATCACGCCGAGAACCTGATCTGGCTGCCCGAGCGTGAAGGCCCCGCCCGCGTCGGCATGATCGACTTCCAGGACGCGGTCCGCGCCCACCCGTCCTGGGATCTGCACTCCCTCCTTCAGGACGCCCGCCGCGACGTGTCGCCGGCGCTGGAGGCCGAGGCCCTGGACCGCTATTTCGCCCTGCGCCCCCAGGTGGACCGCGCCGCCTTCATGGCCGACTACGCGGGGCTCGCCGCCCTGAACGAGGCGCGGATCATCGGCGTCTTCGCCCGGCTGATCGCGCGCGACGGCAAGCCCCGTTATCGTCAGTTCCTGCCGCGCATGTGGCGGCATCTGAACGCCAATCTGGACCAGCCGGCCCTGGCGCCCGTCGCCCGCTGGTTCGACCGTTACGTTCCTGCCGAGGCGCGCGCATGACCCACGCTCCCAAGACTGCGATGGTGCTCGCCGCCGGCCTGGGCACCCGGATGCGCCCCCTGACCGACGACCGGCCCAAGGCCCTGGTCGAAGTGGCGGGCCGCGCCCTGATCGACCATGTGCTGGACCGGCTGGCCGACGCCGGGGTGGAGACGGTGGTCGTCAATGTCCACTGGTTCGCCGACCGGCTGGAAGCCCATCTGGCCGCGCGCGGACGCGGCCCCCGCATCCTCCTCTCCGACGAACGGGCCGAACTGCTGGAAACCGGCGGCGGCCTGAAGAAGGCCCGCCCCCTGCTGGGCGACGATCCGATCTTCGTCGCCAATATCGACAGCGTCTGGATCGACCGGGGCGACGCCTTGGCGGACCTCGTGCGCCTTTGGAACCCCGACACGATGGACGCCGCCCTGCTGCTGGCCCGCCGCGAGGGCTCCATCGGCTTCGAGGGCGACGGCGATTTCTTCCTGGCCGAGGACGGGAGACTGACCTTCCGCGGCGACGCCCCCTCCGCCCCCTTCGCCTATATGGGCGCCCACATCACCCGCCCCGGCTACGCCGACCACGGCCCCGACGGCCCCTTCTCCCTCAGCCCCCTGTGGCGCAAGTCCGCCGCCGAGGGCCGTCTGTTCGGCTGCGTCCTGGACGGCGACTGGATGCACGTCGGCGATCCCCAGGCGCGGGAAGAGGCCGAGGCGAAACTGGCGGGATTGGGGTGACGACACCTGTTTTTTCCTCGTCATCCTCGGGCTTGTCCCGAGGATCCATACGCCCGGTTTCAAAGGGTGCGCACCGGCCGCGACCGAGTCTATGGATCCTCGGGACAAGCCCGAGGATGACGGATTGTGAGCGAGGGGTATGACGATGGCCGCCATGTCTCCCTTCGATCCTTTTACGGCGGCCGGCCCCCGCTGGTACGCCGTCCCCGCGCACCGGCCCTTCCTCGAAGACCTGGCCGCCGGCGTCCTCGCCTGGCTCGGCGATCTGCCGCCCGAGACCCTGTCGGACGCCACCCTCCTTCTGCCCAACCGGCGCGCCGCCCGCGCCTTCACCGGCGCCCTGTCGAAACTCTCCCAAGGCCGCCCCGTCCTGCTGCCCCAGGTCCGGCCGCTGGGCGATCTGGAGGAGGACGAGCCCCCCTTCACCCCCGGCGCCCTCGGCCTCGACCTGCCGCCCGCCATCCCCGCCCTGACCCGCCGGTTCGAGATGGCGCGGATGATCGTCGAGCAGTTCGACGACAGCCTGACGCCGATGCGGGCCCTGGATCTGGCGGATGCGCTCGGCGGCTTCCTCGATTCCTGCCAGCTGGAAGAGGTTCCGAACCCCGAACGGATCGCGACCCTGGTCGACGGCGAAATGGCCGAACACTGGGAACGCTCGGCCGAATTCCTGGGCCTGGCGGTCGAGGCCTGGCCCAAACGCCTCGCCGAACTGGGCCTGGTCGATCCAGCCTGGCGCCGCGCCACGCTTCTGCGCCGCCTCGCCGAACTGTGGGACCACACGCCCCCGACCCAGGCCGTCATCGCCGCCGGTTCGACCGGCACCGTCCCCGCCGCCGCCGACGTCCTGGGCGCCGTGGCCAGAGCGCCCCTGGGCTGCGTCGTCCTGCCCGGTCTCGACCTGGATCTCGACGCGGCGGTCTGGGACCGTCTGGACGAACAGCATCCGCAGAGCGCGATGAAACGCCTGCTGGACCGGGTCGAGGTCGCCCGCACCGACGTCCGCCCCTGGTTCGCCCCGTCCCAGCCGCCCGCCGCCCTCGCCCGCGGCCAGGCCCGACAGCGCCTGGTCAACGAGGCCCTGCGGCCCGCCGAGGCCACCGACGACTGGCGCCGCGCCATCCGCGACCTTCGCTCGACCGCCGCCGCGCGCGGCGAGGCCCGCGACCCCATAGCCGAGGGCCTGCAAGGCCTATCCCTGCTGACCCTCCGCGCCGAGGAGGAGGCCGCAACGGCCATCGCCCTGATGATGCGCGAGACGCTGGAGACGCCGGGCAAGACTTGCGCGCTTGTGACGCCGGACCAGGCCCTGGGCCGCCGCGTCGCCGCGCGGCTGGAACGCTGGGGCGTCATCCCCGATTCCTCGGCAGGCAGCCCCTTGTCGCGCCTGCCCGCCGGCGCCCTGGTCGATCTGTGCGCCCGCTGGATGGCCGATCCGGTCCAGCCCCATCTGCTGCTGGCCGTCATCAAACATCCGCTGGTCCGGTTCGACCTGGGCGACGCGCCTCAAGCCGCCGCCGTCGCCGCGCTTGAGGAACACGCCCTGCGCGGCCCGCGCCCCCGCGACTTCGCCGCCGTGCGCCGCCGTCTGCTGGAAGCCGTTCAGCCCGACCGGCGCGGCAAGGCTCCGCCCGAGTGGAAACGGGAACGCCTGTCGGCCGCCACCCGCCTGGTCGAGCGTTTGCAAACCGCCGTCGAGACCGCTACCGCCGTCTTCACCCCCGACGCAGACCTGAACGTCGCCGCCTCCGCCCTGACGCGCCTGATCGAGACCCTGGCCGGCCAGGACGCCTGGGCCGGCCCCGACGGCGAGGCCGCCGCCGCCCTTCTGTCCGGCCTGATCGAGGGGGGCGCCGCCCTGGGCCGTATCGACCGGGCCGACCTGGCCGAGCTGACCTCCTCCCTGGTGCGCGAGACCGTGGTCCGCACCGGGGGCGCCACCCATCCGTCTCTGCGGATCCTGGGGGCCATAGAGGCGCGGCTGGTGCGCGCCGACCGGATGATCCTGGCGGGCTTGGAGGAAGGCGTCTGGCCCCAGGCCGCGCCCACCGATCCCTTCCTGTCGCGCCCGATGCGAAAAGCGCTCGGCCTGCCCCCGCCCGAACGCCGCCTGGGCCAGACCGCTCAGGACTTCGTCCAGGCCGCCTGCGCCGAGGAGGTGATCCTGGTCCACAGTGAACGACGCGGCGGCCAGCCCGCCGTCCGCTCGCGCTGGCTGTGGCGGCTGGAGATGCTGACGCGGGGGGCGGGAGTCGATCTTCCCCGCCCCAGCACGGTCCTGGACTGGACCCGCGCTCTGGACGCGCCGCCGCCCGGCCCGCCGCGCTTCGCCAAACGGCCCGAGCCGCGCCCGCCGGTCCATCGCCGCCCGCGCAGCCTCTATGTCACCCGCATCGAACGCTGGGTGCGCGACCCCTACGCCATCTACGCCCTGTGGGTGCTGGGGCTGGAGGCGATGGAGCGGCCCGGCGCCTCGGCCGAAGCGCTCGCACGCGGCAACGCCGTCCACGCCGCTGTCGAGCGACTGACCCTGGACTGGCCCCATGACCTGCCCGACGATTGCGAAACCATCCTGCACGACCATCTGCTGCGCGAACTGGGCGCGCGCGGGTTCGAGGACGCGGCCATGGCGCGCGAGGCGCCGCTCGCCCGCAACTGCGCCCGCTGGCTGACCGATTTCGAGCGCCGCCGCCGCGCACGGGGCATCGAAATCCTGGTCGAGCAGCAGGGCGCCCTGACCTTCGACGCCCCCGCCGGCCCCTTCACCGTCAAGGCCTTCGCCGACCGGATCGAACTGTCGTCCGACGGGGCGGCGGTGATGGACTTCAAGACCGGGGCGGCGCCGTCCGCCAAACAGGTCAAGTCCGGCTTCGCCCCGCAACTGACCCTGACCGCCGCCATCCTGGCCGACGGCGGGTTCGAGGGCGCCAAGGGCCCGGTCACGCCCGACGAACTGACCTATGTCCGCGTGGTCGGGCGCAAGACGGCGGGCGAGGTCATCACCCGCGCCTCGGGCGCCGAGGCCGCCGACCTGGCCCAGGCGGCGCTGGACGGACTGAAGCGGTTGGTTGCCAAATACGACAACGAGTCCATGCCCTATCTTTCGTGGACAGCACCGCACTCGATCAAAAACCAGGGCGGCAACTACGACCATCTGGCCCGCGTCTGGGAATGGTCGGTGATCGGCGACGGCGAGGACGGCGAATGAGCCTCTCCCCTCAGATCGTCGCCGCCGATCCGCGCCTGACCGTCTTCGTCACCGCCAACGCCGGCTCGGGCAAGACCACCACCTTGGTCAACCGGGTGGCGCGGCTGTTGCTGGATCAGGTCGATCCCGGCGCCATCCTGTGCGTCACCTACACCAAGGCCGCCGCCGCCGAGATGCAGGCCCGGCTGTTCGACCAGCTGGGCGGCTGGGCCGTGCTGGACGACGCGGCCCTGTCGCGCGAACTGGCCCGGCTGGACGACGGCGACCCGCAGACGATGGATCACGCGGCGCTTTCCCGCGCCCGCAAACTGTTCGCCCGCGCGCTGGAGACGCCGGGCGGGCTGAAAATTCAGACTCTTCACGCCTTCTGCGAAAAACTGCTGCGTCGTTTCCCGCTGGAGGCCGGAGTCTCGCCCCGTTTCACCGTGTTGGAAGACCAGGCCGCCGCCGCCCTCAGCCATGCTGCGCGCGAAGACCTGGCCCGCGCCGCCGTCGCCGACCCGGACGGTCCCATCGGCCAAGCCTACAGCCATTTCGCGGTCGAACTGGACTGGCAGCGGTTTCAGGCCCTGCTGTCGATGGTCGAGGCCAGGCGCGCCGATCTGCTGGACTATATCGACCGGGCCGAGGCGGGGGCCGCGCCGGACCCTTACGCCCTCACCGGCGCCGAGGCGGGCCGCAGCCCGGAAGACCTGGAGCGGGACTTCGTCGCCTGGATCGACCCCGCCGAATGGAACCGCATGGCCGAGGCCATGGCGACCGGCTCGACCAACGACCGCAAGATCGCCGACGCCATGAGCGTGGCCGCCCCACCCTACGCCGGTTTCGCCGCCCTGGCGGGCGTCTTCTGCACCCAGGCGGGCGAGCCGCGAAAGAGCATGGGCACCAAGTCGGCGCCGCAAGGCGCGGTCGGCTGGCTGCTGGACCTCCAGACCAAATACCTCGCCGCCCGCGAGGCCCTGCGTAAGGCCAAGGTCGCCGACGACACCATCAAGGTTCTGACCCTGGCCCGCGCCCACGCCGCCTTCTACGAGGCCGCCAAGGCCCAGCGCGGCGCGCTGGACTTCCCCGACCTGGTCGCCCGCGCCGCCGCCCTTCTGACCCGCAGCGGGGCCGCCGCCTGGGTGCTGTACAAGCTGGACGGCGGGGTCGACCACGTCCTGATCGACGAGGCCCAGGACACCGCCCCCGACCAGTGGGCCATCGTCCGCGCCCTGACCGGGGAGTTCTACTCAGGCCAGACGTCGGGCCGCACCGTCTTCGCCGTCGGCGACGAGAAACAGTCGATCTACTCCTTCCAGGGCGCGCGACCGGAACGGCTGCGCCAGGAGCGGGCCGACTTCCTGGCCCTGGCCGAGGGCGCCGGCGAGCCCTTCGCGGGGCCGGAGCTGAACACCTCCTACCGTTCGACCGAGGAGGTGCTGGCCTTCGTCGACGCCGTCTTCGCCGATCCCGACCGCACCCGCGCCCTGACCGGCCCCCAGGGCGACATCGCCCGCCATATCCCCGCCCGCATCGGCCAGCACGGGGCCGTCGACCTGTGGCCCCTGTTCCTGGACGAACCCGCGCCCGAGACCGACGCCTGGGACGATCCGGTCGATCAGGAAAGCGCCGGCAGCGCCAGGAAACGCCTGGCCCGCGATCTGGCCCGCGAGATCCGTCGCCAGGTCGAAAGCGGCCTGGCCGTCTTCGACAGCCGAACGCGGGATCTGCGCCCCGCCGGCTACGGCGACTACATCGTCCTGGTCCGCCGCCGCGACGCCACCTTCGAAGAGATCATCCGCGCGCTTAAGACCGAGGGCGTCCCTGTCGCCGGCGCCGACCGGCTGAAGCTGTCCAGCCATATCGTCTTCGACGACCTGATCTCTCTGGCCCGCTTCGCCCTCTTCCCCGACGACGACCTGTCCCTGGCCGAGGTGCTGCGCAGCCCCCTGTGCGACGTGGACGAGGACGGCCTCTATGCGCTGGCCGGGCGCGAGAACCGGAAAGGCGGCCAGCTGTGGCGCGACCTGCGCGACCGGGCGCACGAACGCCCGGAATGGACCCGCGCGCGGGATGCGCTCCAGGCCGCCATAGCCGCGCGCGGCGGCGACCCGTTCGCCTTCTTCTCCCAGGCCCTGAACCGGGTGGACGACTTGGGGCTCTCCGGCCGCGCCCGCATCCTGACCCGGCTGGGCCGCGAGGCGGAAGAGGCGATAGACGAAACCTTGAACCAGGTGCTGGCGGCCGAGAACCGCGGCGCGATCGACCTTGAATCCTGCCTGGCCCAGCTCGAGGCCGCCGACGTCGAGGTGAAGCGCGAACTGGAAGGGGCGCGCGGCGAGGTTCGCGTCATGACCGTCCACGGCGCCAAGGGGCTGGAGGCGCCCATCGTCATCCTGCCCGACACCACCATGAAGGCGAAGGCCCAGGGGCCGTCCCTGATGCCCGCCGTCACGCCCGAGGGCGAAGGCGAAGCCTGGCTGATGGCGCCCGGCTCGGCCCGTGACGACTGCCCCGCCTCGGCCGACGCCCGGGCCGCGCGTCAGGCCCGCACCGACGACGAGACCCTGCGCCTGCTCTATGTGGCCCTGACCCGCGCCCGCGACCGGGTCATCGTCATGGGCCGCGCCTCCAGCCGGGGCGCCGAGGCCGGCAGCTGGTGGTCGGTGATCGCGGAGACCTTCGACCGGCTGGGTGATCAGGTGCGCGAGGTGGAGAACGGCGTGCGTCGCTTCGGCGTCGACCCCGAACATCGCCCGACGCAGGCCGCCGCGACCGCCGCCGCCGCCGCCGCCCTGCCCGCCTGGGCCGCAGTGCCGCCCCCGCCCGACGCCGCCGCCCGCTTCGCCTCGCCGTCGCGGATGGAGGGCCAGGTCCGCATCCCCGCCCCCTCGCCGCTGGCCCGCAGCGCGGCCGGCGGCGCGTCTTTGGGCCGGTTCCGTCGCGGCGACCTGATCCACCGGCTGCTGGAGCGCCTGCCCGAGATCGCGCCCGCCGACCGCCCCGACGCCGCACGGCGCCTCTTGGCGCGCGAGACCGATCTGGACGAGGCCCAGCGCGCCGAGATGATCGCAGCCGCCTTCTCCGTGCTGGACGACGCCCGTTTCGCCCCCGTCTTCGGCCCCGGCTCCCGCGCCGAGGTCGCCCTGACGGGGTCCGCCCCCGGCCTGCCGTCCGGCGTCGCCGTCAACGGCCGCATCGACCGGCTGGTGGTCACGCCCGAGCGGGTCCTGGTCATCGACTACAAGACCAACCGCCCCGCCCCGGACGCCCTGGACCGGGTCGATCCCGCCTATGTGCTCCAGGCCGCCGTCTATGTCGCCGTGCTGAAACGCCTCTATCCCGACCGCCCGGTCGAGGCCGCCCTGGTCTGGACCGACGGACCCAAGCTGATGCCGATCCCGCAGGCGATGTTGGACGCGGCGCTCGCGCCCTAACCCCCGTCATCCTCGGGCTTGACCCGAGGACCGGGCGCAGGTTGGGCTGTGCGTCGTCGTCTTCGCACGAGCGGCGGAACATCCGATCCTCGGGTCAAGCCCGAGGATGACGGACGGAGAGAGGGAGCGACGGCGGGAGTTGAATTGCCCGCGATTCGCTCCCACATCTGCGGCCGAACCCGGACGGATCCGGCCAACCTCATTCGCGCTGATGTCGCGAGGCGCCGCGCGCCGAGCGATAGGGCCCAAGGAGCCATTTATGGCGACAGTCAAAGTCACCGACGAAAGCTTCGACGCCGACGTCCTGAAATCCTCCACCCCCGTCCTGGTGGACTTCTGGGCCGAATGGTGCGGCCCCTGCAAACAGATCGGCCCGGCTTTGGAACAGATCGCCGACGAACTGGGCGGCCAGGTCACCGTGGCCAAGATCAACATCGACGACAGCCCCCTGACCCCGTCCAAACTGGGCGTGAAGGGCATCCCCACCTTGATGCTGTTCAAGGACGGTCAGATGACCTCGATGAAGGTCGGCGCCATGCCCAAGGGCAAGATCGTCGAATGGCTGGCCGAGGCCGGCGTCAAGGCCGACGCCTGATCCTTCCGCCTGTCCGACAGGATCGAACGCCCGCCGGTTCCGACCGGCGGGCGTTTTTGCTAGAAGGCCGCTCATGAGCGACGAAACCCCGCCCGACGACACCCCGGACGACATCCCCGGCGAAACCCCGGTTCAGAAGGCCCTGCGCCTGAAGAACGCCAAGCTGGAGGCTCGGCCCAAGCCGCCGCGGGGCGGACGTTTCCAGCGCGAACAGGCCGCCCGCATCGCGGCGGGCAAGTCCAAGCCCTGGATGACCCGCTAAACGGGCCAGGTCTCCGGGCTGGCGCCCAGCACCTCGCCCGCCAGATACAGAGACCCGCAGATCGCCACCCGGCCCGCACCGAACCGCAAGGCAAGGTCCAGGGCCTCGCCCACCGAGCCCGCCGGGGTCGCCGCCAGCCCATGGCCGCGCGCCACGGCCGCCAGGGCCGCAGGTTCGGCCGCCGCCCCGTCGAAACCGACGGTGAAGACCGTGGCCTGGCTGTCCTTCAAGGCCGCGAAGAAGCCGCCGGCGTCCTTATTGCCCAACATGCCGCAGATCAGGGCCAGGGGGCGCGGCGCCCGCGCCTGCCGTTCGGCGAGAAAAGCCGCCAGCGCCCGTCCGGCATGGGGATTGTGCCCTCCGTCCAGCCACAGCTCCGCCTCCGCCGCCTTGGCCGCCTGCCCATAGGGTCCGGTCGAGATCCGCTGCAGCCGCGCCGGCCACCGCACGGCCTTCAGCCCTTCGATGATCGCGCTTTCCGGCAGATCCAGCTCCAGGGCGGCGGCTATGGCCACGGCCGCATTGTCGATCTGGTGCGCGCCCGCCAGGGCGGGCGCCGGCAGGTCCATGAACAGGTCCGCCGTCTGGAAGGCCATGCCGCCCCGCTCGGCCCAGGCGTCGAAATCCACACCCAGCACCGTCAGCCGCGCACGGACGTCGGCGGCCCGGCGTTCGATGGCCTTGAACGCCTCCTCACGCTGGCGCCCGATCACGCCCGGCGCCCCCGCCTTCAACACCCCGGCCTTTTCCGAGGCGATCCCGGCCAGGTCCGTGCCCAGAAACTCGGCATGATCATAGTCGACCGGGGTGATCACGCTCAGCAGCGGCCGCTCGATCACATTGGTGGCGTCCAGCACCCCGCCCAGGCCGACCTCGATCACCGCCAGATCGGCCGGTGTCTCGGCCATGGCCAGGAAGGCGGCGGCGGTGGTGCTCTCGAACACCGTGGCCTCCCCGGACACGCCCTCGATCCGGTCGAGGATGGCGTTCAGATGATCGTCCTCGATCAACCGCCCCGCCAGCCGGATCCGCTCGTTGAACCGCACCAGATGGGGCGAAGTATAGGCATGGACCTTCAGCCCCGCCGCCTCGGCGATGGCCCGGATCAGGGCCACGGTCGATCCCTTGCCGTTCGTCCCCGCCACATGGACCACCGGCGGCAGCCGATGCTGCGGATCGCCCAGGGCGGCGCACAGGGCGCGCATCCGGTCCAGCGACAGATCAATCCGCTGCGGATGTCGGGCGCGCAGCCGCTCGGAGATGGGGTCCAAGGCCGTCAGGCCGCCAGGCGGTTTCCGCCCATCAGCATGGACAGGATCCGGCCCAGGACTTGGGGCAGATCGGCGCGGGTCACGACCCGGTCCACCATCCCCTTCTCCTGCAGATATTCGGCGCGCTGGAAGCCCGGCGGCAGTTTCTCGCGGATGGTGGCCTCGATCACGCGCGGACCGGCGAAGCCGATCAAGGCCCCCGGCTCAGCCAGATGCACGTCGCCCAGCATGGCGTAGGAGGCGGTCACCCCGCCCGTGGTCGGGTCGGTCAGCACCACTACATAGGGCAGTTTCGCCGACTTCAGCTCTTCGATGGCCAGGGTGGTGCGCGCCATCTGCATCAGCGACAGGGCGCCTTCCTGCATCCGCGCCCCGCCGGCGGCGGTGAAACAGACCAGCGGAACCTTGCGGGCCACGGCCTCGCGCGCCGCCTTGATGAAGGCCTCGCCCGCCGCCATGCCCAGCGACCCGCCCATGAAGGTGAAGTCCTGAACGATCACCACCGCCTTCTGACCGCCGACCGAACCCCAGCCGATGGCCATGGTGTCCTTGCGCCCCGCCGCCTTGCGCGCGGCGTTCAGCCGGTCCTTGTAGGACTTGCCGTCCGAGAACTTCAGCGGATCTTCCGGCACGTCCGGCGTCTCGATGGGCTCGTATTGGCCGCCATCGAATGTGGCCTTCAGCCGCGTCGGCGCGTCGATCCGCATATGGCGGCCGGTCGGCGTCACCCACAGGGCGGCCTCCAGGTCCGAGCGGTACAGCATCTCGCCGGTGTCGGGGTCCTTGACCCACAGATTGTCGGGGGTGTCGCGGCGCGACACGATCTTGCGGACGCCGGGCGCGAAACGGCTCAGCCAGCCGCCGCGCTTTTCCTGAGGTTTGTTCTTGTCGACCATGGGCGGGCTCTTAGACGGTTTCCGTCACGGAAGCACTAGTCACCGATCGAACCGCGTCGCCCAGCGCCTTGACCCGGGCCAGCACCCGCGGCGCGGCAGGCGCATTGGCCTCCAGAGCGGCGGCCACCTCGTCCACCAGGGCCGAGCCGACCACCACCGCATCGGCGACGCGAGCGATCTCGGCCGCCCGTTCCGGCGTCTTGACCCCGAAGCCGACCGCGACCGGCAGGCCCGAGGCCTTGCGCACCCGCTCCACCGCCGGCGCCACGACGTCGGCGTTCGCCTCCTTGACCCCGGTCACGCCCGCGACGGCGACATAATAGACGAAGCCCGAGGTCCCCTGGACCACGATCTTCAGCCGGTCGTCGTCCGAGGTCGGCGTCGCCAGGCGGATCAGCGAGATCGAAACCTTGTCCAGCGCCTCGATCAGCGGCGCGGCCTCTTCCGGCGGGCAGTCCACCACGATCAGCCCGTCGATGCCGCACTCGGCCGCATAGGCGGCGAAGGCGTCGTATCCCAGGCTCTCGATCGGGTTCAGATAGCCCATCAGGATGATCGGCGTCGTCTGGTCGTCCTTACGGAACTCGCGCGCCAGATCCATGGTCGAACGCAGGCCGAAACCCGCCTTTAATCCGCGAATGGCGGCCCGCTGGATCGGCGGCCCCTCGGCCATCGGGTCGCTGAACGGAAAGCCCAGTTCGATGATGTCCGCACCGGCGGCGGGCAGCCCCTTCAGGATCTCCAGCGCCGCCTCGCGCGACGGGTCCCCCCCCATCACATAGGGGATGAAGGCCGCGCGGCCCTCGGCCTTCAGCGCGGCGAAACAGGAGTCGATACGAGCGGTGGTCATTGCGGCGGGGTGTCCGAAGCGGGCTTCTCGGCGGCGGCGGCCTGAGCGCACACGTCGCCCGGAATGGTGGCGAAGCCCAGATAGGCGGGCAGTTCGGCGACGGCGACCTTGGACGTGTCGTAGAAGGCGACCATCTGCATACCGTCGCAACCGCCGCCCTCGCGACGCTTGATCAGGACGACGCGGTTCTCGTCGCCGCCCGCCGCCAGCCAGCCTTTGGTCTCCAGATCGGCGATATAGGCCTCGGCCAGGGCGCCGACCTGACCCAGGGGCGCGGTGACGCACCAGGCCCGGCCGGCCAGATTGTTCAGACCGCCGCAATCGGGCGAAAGCTGCGCGCCCGGCAGCAGGGCGACATCGGCGGGTTTAACCTCAACCGGCGTCTGGGCCTGAACGGCCGTCGAAAGGCTCAGGGCGGCGGCGATCGCCGACAGGCTGCGGATCACAATTCCACTCCCAGATGACGGGCGACCTGGAAGATGTCCTTGTCGCCCCGGCCCGACATCAACAGGACGACATCGCCGCCCTTGCCGACTTCGCGCGCCACCTCGCCCGTTCGCGCCAGCGCATGGGCCGGCTCCAGAGCCGGGATGATGCCTTCCAGCTTCGAGCACAGCTGGAAGGCCTCCAGCGCCTCATTGTCCGTCGCCGACCGATATTCGGCCCGGCCGATGTCGTGCAGCCAGGCGTGTTCCGGCCCGATGCCCGGATAGTCGAGCCCGGCCGAGATCGAATGGCCCTCGACGATGTTGCCGTCCTCGTCCTGCAGCAGATAGGTGCGGTTGCCGTGCAGCACGCCAGACCGTCCGCCCTTCAGGCTGGCGGCGTGATCCGGCGTGTCCAGCCCGTGGCCCGCCGCCTCGACCCCGATCAGCCGCACGCCTTCGTCCTCGATGAAGGGGTGGAAGGCGCCGATGGCGTTCGATCCGCCGCCGATACAGGCCACGACGGCGTCCGGCAGCTTGCCGAACTGAGCCTGAGACTGGCGCTTGATCTCCTTGCCGATCACCGACTGGAAGTCGCGCACCATGGCCGGATAGGGGTGCGGACCCGCCGCCGTGCCGATGATGTAATAGGTGTCCGAGACATTGGTCACCCAGTCCCGCATCGCCTCGTTCATCGCGTCCTTCAGGGTCGCGGCGCCGGCGGTGACGGGGAAGACCTCGGTCCCCAACAGACGCATGCGGAAGACGTTCGGCTGCTGCCGCTCCACATCGACCGCCCCCATATAGACGGTGCAGGGCAGGCCGAACCGCGCCGAGACGGTGGCCGAGGCGACCCCGTGCTGGCCGGCGCCGGTCTCGGCGATGATCCGCGTCTTGCCCATGCGGCGCGCCAGCAGGATCTGGCCCATACAGTTGTTGATCTTGTGCGCGCCCGTATGGTTCAGGTCCTCGCGCTTCAGCCAGATCTTCGCGCCGCCGAAATGTTCGGTCAGGCGTTCGGCGAAATACAGCGGGCTCTCGCGCCCCACATAATGGGTCAGATAGCCGTCCAACTCGGCTTGGAAACTGGGGTCCGCCTTGGCCGCCTTATAGGCTGCGTCCAGCTCGTGGATCAGCGGCATCAGGGTCTCGGCCACGAACTGCCCGCCATAGGGTCCGAACCGTCCCTGCGCATCCGGCCAGGCATAGGCGTTGGACAACGGCTGGGCGGGATCAGGGGCTTGGATGGGCGTTTGAGCGTTCACGGTTTCGACTTTCACGCGGAGAGGCGTCGTAATTACGACCGGCGCGCATTTCGGATGAAGGCCGCGATCCGGTCGGCGTCCTTAACACCCGGCGCGCTTTCGACGCCAGAGGAGACGTCCACCATCGGCGCCCCGGCGATCCGCAGCGCCTCGGCCACATTGTCGGGATTGAGCCCCCCCGCCAGGAACCACGGATGACGGAACGCCCGATCCGCCAGCAGGGTCCAGTCGAAACTGTGCCCCACCCCGCCGGGCAGGACCGACCCCTCCGGCGGCTTGGCGTCGAACATCAGGTGCTCGGCGTGATAGTCCCATTCGTCGGCGGCGGCGAAGTCGTCGCCGTGCCGGATCGGCATGGCCTTGATCACCCCCGCCCCGGTCAGGGCCCGCACGGTTTCCGCCCGCGACGGGCTCTCAGCCCCGTGCAGCTGGATGAAGTCCGGCCTCAGCGTCCGCGCGATCTCTTCCAGCAGGGCGTCGTCCGGATCGACCGTCACCGCCACGATCTTCGCCCGCCCCCGCGCCCGCTCGAACAGGTCGGCGGCCGCCGCAGGCGCCAGGTGGCGCGGGCTCTTAGGGAACACCACCGCCCCCACGAAATCCGCCCCGCCGCCCAGGGCGGCGTCCAGTGTGTCGACGGTGGCCAGGCCGCAGATCTTGATCTTGGTCGTCATGGGACGATCACCGTCAGCCCTATGTCGCGGGCGACCGACGCCATATCCTCATCAAGGGTCGCCAAGCTGCAGCCATGCCTCGCCGCCAGCGCGAGATGAAGCGCATCGGGAGCGCGCAATCTCACGTCGTTTTTCACCAGGCGCCGCGCTTCCACCATGTCCCCGTCAACCACAGAAAGGACGACCCTGCCTCTCAACCATTGGTCCAGTTGCAGTTCGAACTCGCGCCGATCCCTGTCGCGCAGATTGCGCATACGAGTCTTCACCGCCAAGGCGGAGGAAAACTCTGTGAGAGCCCAACTGCTCATGACGAAGGCATCGACACCCGCGATCCAGACCGACGCCCGCTCAGTGTGCTTGTCGGTCTGAAACAGGGACATCAGGACGCTGGTGTCCAGATAGACGGTCAAATCTCTTCGTTCCGCATCCGGCGCAAGAGGGTTACGGAGTCCATCTCGGCTTCAGACTTGATCCGCACACGTTTCAGCCAGTCCATGTCCATCGGCCCTGACGTCGGCTCGACCTCCTGCGCCGGCTCCAGTCGCGCCACAGGCACGCCGCGCCGTGTGATGGTCACGGCCTCGCCCGCCAGCATGCGATCCAGCAGCTTGGGCAGGTTGTTCTTGGCTTCGGCGACGGAGTAGCTGGACATGGCCATCAAGATAGCCATCTGACCGTCCAATGTCCAATCAGTCGAAGATTAGCGCGATCTCCTCTGGCGTCAGCAGCCGCCACTGCCCCGGCGCCAGATCGGCCGGCAGCGTCAGCCCGCCCAGCCGCTCGCGATGCAGGGTCTCCACATGGTTGCCGACGGCGGCGAACATGCGCCGCACCTGGTGATAGCGGCCCTCCGTCACCGTCAGCAGGGCCTCGGTCGGGGACACCACCTCCAGCACGGCCGGCGCCAGGGGCTTGTCATCCCCCTCCAGCACCAGTTCGCCGGAGGAGAACAGCGCGCCCTCCGTCCCTGTCAGCGGCCGCGCCAGCCCGGCGCGATAGACCTTGGCCACATGGCGTTTGGGGCTGATCACCCGGTGCAGCAGGTCGCCGTCGTCGGTCAGCAGCAACAGGCCGCTGGTCTGTTTGTCCAGCCGTCCGATGGTCGAGATGGCCGGATCGCGCCGCCGCCACCGGCCCGGCAGGATATCATAGACCAGCGCGCCCTCTTCCTTATGGGAACAGGTCATGCCCAGCGGCTTGTTCAGCAGGATCACCAGACCCTGCACCGGATCCAGCGGCTCCCCGTCGATCTCCATGCGGCTCGGCAGGTCCGGCGTCACGGCGATCCGCCTCGACACGTCGGTCAGATCCGCGCCGTCCAGCAGGATCCCGCCCGCCTTGGCCATCCGCGCCATCTCGGCCCGCGACCCGTAGCCCATCGAGCCGAGCAGTCGATCGACGCGCGACGTGGGGGTCTTGGTCATGTCGCACCCCCGACGCCCGTCATCCTAGGGCTTGTCCCTAGGATCCAGACTCCCGGTGCGTCGGCAGACAGCACTCCCGTCGAACACCGGGAGTCTGGATCCTCGCCACAAGGGCGAGGATGACGGCTCAGAGAAGAGCGCCTCACTTCACCGCCTCGAACAGCTTGTACCCGCCCTCGTCGGCGACCAGTCGCACCCGGCCGAAGGCGGCGTTCAGCTCGGCCTCATAGGGCAGATGCCGATTGGCCACGATCCAGGCGACCCCGCCCTTCTTCAGCAACTCCGCCGCCTTGCGGATAAAGGCCTGGCCCAGCCGTCGATCCTCGGCCCCGCCGTCGTGGAAGGGCGGATTGCTGACGACGAAGTTCAGTTCGCCCGCCGCAGCCAGCGTTCGCACGTCGGCCCATTCAAAGCTCGCCCGCGAGTCTTCGACATTCTTCCGCGCCGCCTCGATTGCGCGGCGATCCAGGTCGATCAGCCGCAGACCCGTCACCCCCGGCGAACGCAGGACCACCGTCGCCAGAGCCCCGTAGCCGCAGCCGAGATCGGCGCCCGCCCCCTTCAGCGCCGGCAGGTGCTGCGCCAACAGGGCCGAGCCCGCGTCGATCCGGTCCCAGGCGAAGATTCCCGGCTGGGACCAGGCCTCCAGCCCCGGCACGATCCGCGCCGCCCCCTCGGCTATGGCCGCGTCGATACCCGTCATCGCCTCGGGCCTGATCACGACGCAGCGGCGATGGTGCGCCTTGGCCGTCTCGCCCACCTCGACGCCGAAGCCGGTCAGCTCCTTCTTCAGACGCGACCCGCCCTTGTCCTTCAAGGCCATGACGTCCAGCCGCCCCCCGACCTTCAGCGCCTTCAGCGCCAGGGCCAGGGTGTAGCGCCGCTCCAGCACCCCCGGCGGCGCATAGACCATGATCCCGTCGACGGACCCCTCGGGTACGGTCTCCAGCGCGGTCGAGCCGGGGATCAGGGGCGAGGTCTGGATCGCGCCGCCCGCTCCGGTGCTGGGCGGATCGAAGACGACCGGCGGTCGGCCGTAAAGAAGCGTGCTCATGCCCGCCCCTTAGAGGCTGGGGGCGAAAATCGCCAGCCGGGGCGTCAGAACCCCGCCTGCAACAGGGCCAGACCGACCACCCCGACCACGATCCGCCACCAGGCGAAGGGGCCAAAGCCGTGCTTGGAGACGAAGTCCAGCAGGAAGCGCACCACCACCAGGGCCGTCAGGAAGGCCACCACGAAGCCCACCACGATCAGGCCGACGTCGCTGAAATCGAGCGTCTTGTGGTTCTTCAGCAGGTCATAGGCCACCGCCGCCCCCATGGTGGGCAGGGCCAGAAAGAAGCTGAACTCGGCCGCCGACCGCTTGTCGGTCTTCAGCAACAGGCCGCCGGCGATGGTGGCGCCGGATCGCGACACGCCGGGGATCATGGCCAGGCATTGGAACAGGCCGATCAGAAAATAGACCCGCATCGGATACTGGCTGGCGTCCAGCCACTGGGGCCGCTTGTCCATCCGGTCCAGGGCCAACAGGATCACCCCGCCGACGATCAGGGCGACGCAGATCACCTGGGGCGTTTCGAACAGCACGTCTTTGATGAAGCCATAGGCCAGAAAGCCGACCGCCACGGCGGGCGCAAAGGCCAGCAGCAGGCCGATCAGGAACCGCCGCGCCTCCGGATCAACAGGCCAGCGCGTCGCCAGGGTCCACAGCCGTTTGAAATAGACGCTGACGATGGCCAAGAGCGCCCCCAGCTGGATGACGATCTCGAACGTCTTGCCCGCGCTCTGGAAGCCCATGAAATGGCCCAGCAGCAGCATGTGCCCGGTGGAGGACACCGGAATGAACTCGGTCAGTCCTTCGACCAGGCCGAGAATGATCGCCGCAAGCCAGTCCGACATGAAGTCCCCGTCACAGGCCGGAGGTCAGTGCGCGCCCGGCTCGGGCCCCACATAGCGCAATCGCGCCCGGATAGGCGAGCCGTCCGTCGCCTGATCCACAGCATGGGCCAACAGGCCGACCAGCCGCCCCAGCAGCAGCAGATCGCCCGCTCCCGTCGGCCCCAGATCCAGCCGCCGCGCGATGACGGCCAGGGCCAGATGGAAGCCGGCCGGCCGGCCCGCCGCCGCCTCGCCCTCGGCGAGCAGGGCCTGGAGATCGGCCGGAAGCCCCGCCGCCTCCAACAGCGCCCGCGCCCGCGGATCGACCCGGCCGAAGGCCGCCGTCTCCTCGAAGCCCGGAACCCCGCCCTTCAGGGCCAGCCAGCGTCGCGCCGCGCCCGACGGGTCGCGCCGCGCCTCCCCCACATAGGCCACGACCTCGCCCAGCTCGCCCAGGGGGGCGCCGCTCAGGGTGGTGATCCCGGCCAGGACCGCCCCGGCCAGGGGCGCGCCGCCGAAGGCCGCCGCCCGCGTCGCCAGCACCGCCTCGTCCAGACCGCAGTCGGCCCCCAGCACCAGGGCGCGGCGGATCAGAGGACTGTCGCGTTCGAACGCCTTGAAGCCGCGCGCCAGACGCTGGTGCAGATACAGGCGCGGGCCGGGGCCGGAGACGCTGTCCACCACCTCGTTCAGCAGCGAGGCCGCCTCCTGTTTCAGTCCCGCCGGGTCGTGGCTGCGCAGGGAGCGGTCCTCGATCGCGCGACGGCCCAGTACGGCCAGAACCCGCCTCTGGGTCGAACCGCCGACGATCGGATCGATACGCGGCTTCAGTCCGACGAAGGGGTCCCCGTCCCGCACGTCCCACAGCAGGCGGGCCGCCGCCTCGACGGTCGCCGTCTCAGCCAGCTGCACCGCGTCCAGACCGCGATAGAACAGCCGGCCTTCGGCGATCAGGCCTACGGAGGATTGAATGTCGGCCTCGCCGCGCGCCGCCGCCCCCACGACCGGCGCCCGCACCTCGGTCTCGCCTTCGGCCCCGTCGCCGCACAGGCGGGCCACGTCGGCGGCGGCGTACAGGCTTCTGCGGGGGTCGGCGGGGTCGGGACGGGCGGCGATCCGGCCCCGACTGACATAGGCGTACAGGGTCTGGGCCTTGACCCCCAGGCGGGTCAGGGCCTCATGTCTCGCGATCCAGCGTTCGTCAGCGTCCATGCCGCCCCCACGACTACGACCGATGCCCCGTATGAACGGAGACCGGCATAGCGCCGTTTCGTGTCCTTAACCCTAATGACGCGCCCGATCCAGTTGGACCAGTCCAAATGAGCGCCCCGGTTGGCTTTCCGCCACGATTGCGCGACAAGACCAGCCGATGACGCCGACGCCCGCCCCCGCCCGACCGCCCGCCCCGCCCCCTTCGGAGGATCCGCATCTGGCCACGCGCCGCATCACGCGGCTGTCGGTCGGGGCGGCCTTGACCCTGATCGCGCTGAAGGCCTTCGCCCTGGGCGCCTCCGGCTCGGTCTCCATCCTGGCCAGTCTGACGGATTCGGTTCTGGACCTGGCGGCCTCCCTGGCCACCTTCTTCGCCGTGCGCTGGGCCGCCGCGCCCCCGGACGAGGATCATCGCTACGGCCACGGCAAGGGCGAGGCCCTGGCGGCCCTGGTCCAGGCGGGTCTGGTCTTCGCCTCGGCCCTGTTCATCGGCTGGGAGGGGCTGCAGCGCATCTTCGACCCGCGTCCCGTCACCGCCGGAAGCTGGGCCGTGGGGGTGGTCATCGCCTCCATCGCCGTCACGGGCTGGCTGGTCTGGATGCAGACCCGCGCCCTGAAGACCAGCGGCTCCCTGGCGGTCGCGGGCGACCGCGCCCATTACGCCGCCGATCTGGCCTCCAATCTGGTGGTGCTGGTCGGGGTGATCTCGGGCGCCTTCCTCGGGGCGCCGGGCCTGGACGCCGCCGCCGGACTGGTGGTCGCCGTCTGGCTGTTCTGGGGCGCGATCGGCATGTTGAGGGCCGCCGCCGACCATCTGCTGGACCGCGCCGTCCCGGAAAGCGACCGCGCCGCCATCGCCCAGGCCGTCCTGGCCGACCCCCGCATCCAGGGCGTCCACCAGCTGCGCACCCGGATGGCCGGTTCGGTCATGATGATCCAGATGCATGTCGATCTGGACCCTGACCTGCGTCTGGAGGCGGCCCACGCCATCGTCGTCGAGGCCGAACGCCGCGTGCTGAGCCATTATCCCACGGCGGACATCCTGATCCACGCCGACCCGCGCGGGCGCGCCGTCGCTGCCGCCCCGTCCGAACCGGCGCCCGCCGCCGAGGTCCAGGCCCCTGCTGCGGACACGCCGCCGGCCCCGCCCAAAGGCCCCTGGTCCTGACCGCCCCGCCGTCGATGCGGTAAACGGACATTAACGGGTGCGGGCGCATCTAGGGCCTATGTCCGGCTCCTGCGTCCTGTTCCACTTCCCCTTCCAGCCCGCCTCGCGCGCGGCGCGCCTGGGCCTGGGCGAGGCGCGGATCGAATGGACCGATACGCCGGTTCGTCCGTGGGAAGAGGATTGCCCGGTCAATGATCTGAACCCCTCGGGCCTGCCGCCCGTCGTCCAGACGACCGACCGCGGTCGCCCCCTGACCCTGTGCGAACTGCCCGCCGTCCTGGGCTGGATCGAGGACCAGCAGAAGTCCCCCCTGCTCCTGCCCGCCGACCCCGCCGAACGGGCCGAGGCGCGCCGCCTGACCGGCTGGTTCGAGCGCCGCTTCACCGACGAAGTCGACGCCGTCCTTCTGCACGAGCGGATGGAGAAACCCCTGCTCAAACTGGGCCCGCCCGAGGCCCGCGCTTTGCGCCACGGCCGCGACGCCCTGAAATCCCACCTCGCCATGCTGGAAGACCTGGTCGCCGCCCGCGACTGGCTGGCCGGCCGCCGGCTGTCCCAGGCCGACCTGATCGCCGCCGCCCACCTGTCCGTCTTGGACTATTTCGGCGAGGTCCAGTGGACCCACTGGCCCGCGCTGAAGCTCTGGTACTCCAAGGTCAAATCCCGCCCCTGCTTCCGCCCCCTGCTGGCCGACCGCTTCGTCGGCGTGCCGCCGTCGGGGTGGTATGCCGATCTGGACTTCTAAAGCGCCTCGGCCCCCAATCGCGCGATCCACAGCTTCGCTCGACTGACCAGCTCATCCTTGCGGCGCAGGTCCGAGACGTCCTCCGGCAGACGGTCCAGCTGTTCGAAGCGGAAATCCTCGGGTGCGTGCGCCTTCCAGGCCGCCTGGAGCGACCGATAGGGGCTGCCGCCGTGACGCAGCGCGAACCACAGGCCGTTCTGTTCGGTGTCGATGTGGCGGCTCTTGCCGACCCAGACCTGGCCCGTCGCGCTGCAGATCACAGCATAGACTCCGGCGATGGTCGGCCGCTCCTTATATTCCGCGATCAGGGTCTTGCGATCTGTCTGGGTCATGGCGCTCTCTTATTTATCCGGGTATAAATATGACGGCTAATTTCATCCGGGTAAATATATGGGCGACGAAAATCGCAATCTGGTTCTGTTCGACGGCCCCCGCCGCATCGCCAGAGGCTCAGAAGCCGCCGTGGCCGCCGCCTTCCGCAAGGCCCTGGCGGCCTCGCCTCAAGCGACGCTGTGCGTCTTCGACCTGGCGGCGGGTCGGCCGGTCGATCTGGACCTGCGCGAGAAAGAACCCGCCCCGGCTCCCAAGCGCGGCCGTCCGCGCCTGGGCGTCGCTGCGCGCGAGGTCACGCTGTTGCCCCGGCACTGGGACTGGCTGGCGAGCCAGCCGGGCGGCGCCTCGGCCGCCCTGCGGCGTCTGGTGGACCAGGCCCGCAAGACCGGGGCGGACGACGACGCGCGGCGCCGCCGCACCGAGGCCGCCTATGGCTTCATGGTCGAGATGGCCGGCGACGCCCCTGCCTTCGAAGAGGCCAGCCGCGCCCTGTTCGCCGCAGATCGCGACCGGCTCGCCGCCCTGATCGCCCCGTGGTCGCCCGACATCCAGGCCCAAATTCTTGAGCTGTTCGACGGCGCCGCATCGACCGAATGACCGCCCCGGAATCCTCTCCGCTTGCGGGAGAGGTGGCCCGGCGTCCGCGCAGCGGACCAGGGTCAGAGAGGGAAGTGTCGCCAAAGGCTGAACTTCCCCCATCGTCAGCCGTCTCGCTCCGCTCGACGCGCTGACACTTCCCCCGCAAGCGGGGGAAGGTCTTCCTCGCCCGATTTCGTGCTATCCCCGCCCCGTGTCCGACCGCCTGAAAACCTTCATCCGCCGGCGCGCGGCCGAGCTCGGCTTCGACGTCTGCCGCTTCGCCTCGGCCGCCGACGCCTGGCCGGCGGGCGAGCGGCTGCGCGAGTTTGTCGATCAGGGCCGACACGGCGACATGGCGTGGATGGAAACGACGCTGGACCGCCGCGCACACCCCACCGCCATGTGGGACGAGGCGAAGACGGCCATCGTGCTCGGCATGAACTACGGCCCCGACGACAATCCGCTGGACCAGTTGGCCGACCGGTCGGCCGCCTATATCTCGGTCTATGCGCGCGGCGACGACTATCATGAGGTCATCAAGGGTCGGCTGAAACAGCTGGCGGGCCAGATCGCGGCCCGCAACGGCGCCGACATCAAGGTCTTCGTCGACACCGCCCCATTAATGGAAAAGCCGTTGGCCCAGCGCGCCGGCCTGGGCTGGCAGGGCAAGCACACCAATCTCCTCAGCCGCACCCACGGCAACTGGCTGTTTCTGGGCACGATCCTGACCGCCGCCCAGATCGAACCCGACGCGGCCGAGACCGAACACTGCGGCCGCTGCACCGCCTGCCTTACCGCCTGTCCGACGAACGCCTTCCCCGCCCCCTTCCAGCTCGACGCCCGGCGCTGCCTGTCCTATCTGACCATCGAATTCGCCGGTCCCTGGCCGGTCGAGTTCCGCACCCTGACCGGCTCGCGCATCTACGGCTGCGACGACTGTTTAGCCGTCTGTCCGTGGAACAAGTTCGCGCAAGAGGCCCGCGAGATCCGGCTTCAGCCCCGCCCGGCCCTTGAAAGCCCACGCCTGGACGACCTGCTGGGGCTGGACGACCCCGCCTTTCGCGCCCTCTTCGCCAAGAGCCCGGTCAAGCGGATCGGCCGGGATCGGTTTCTCAGGAACGTGCTCTACGCCGTGGGAAACTCGGACGACGCGACGCTGATCGCCCCGACGAAAGCCTTGCTGGCCGACCCCTCGCCCCTGGTGCGCGGCGCCGCCGTCTGGGCCCTGTCGCAGCTGACGCCGGCCGCCGCCTTCGCGGCCTTGGCCCAGGCGACGACCGAAACCGATCCCCAGGTTCTGGAGGAATGGCGGCGGTCCGAAACGGCTTGGTCCTCATGACCCACGCGATGGACGGACGCGATTTCAAAGGCTTGCTCGAAATCAGCGCTCTTCAACCCACCGCGCGCGCCGAGACGGTTATACTGCCGTCCTGATCTTTGACATTCACCGCAACGCTGCGAGCCGATCGCAAAAATCTGCACGAAAGTGCACTCAAAAAATTCGCAGTGCACTTTTCGTCTCCTCCCCACGACGTGGGGAGAAGACGGATCGTGCGGGCCTCACCCCATCGCGGTCCCGACGCCCGATCCGCCGCCCGGCGCCTTGGCCACGTCCAGCAGCTTCAGCCGGAAGATCAGGACCGAATTGGCCGGAATCTTGGGGCTGGCGCGTTCGCCATAGCCCAGCTCGGGCGGCACATAGAGGATCCATTCGTCGCCGACATGCATCTTCTGCAAGGCTTCGGTCCAGCCCTTGACCACCTCCTCGGGGGTGAAGATGGCCGGCGCGCCGCGCGCGAAGGAGCTGTCGAAGACGGTGTCGTCGATCAGCTTGCCCTCGTAATCGACCTTGACCAGGTCGTTGCGGTCCGGACTGACGCCGCCGGCCGGGCCCGACTGGACGACCTTGTACTGAAGCCCGCTGGGCAGGGTGACGACGCCCTCTTCCTTGGCGTTCTTCTCCAGAAAGGCGACGGCCTCGGCCTTGCCCGCGTTCGGATCGACCGGCTCGGATCGGCCGCAGCCCGCCAGCAACACGGCCGCCAGCAGCGCCGCCCTACCCCATCCGAAGTTCATAGCCGCGTTCCTTCAAGGCCTCGCCGATCTCGTCGGCGTGGGTGCTATCGCGCGTTTCGACCATGATGTCGAACTCGGCGCCCTTGGCCGGCACGTCCAGGGCCAGACGGTTGTGGACCACGTCAATGATGTTTCCGCCCAGGCCGCCGATCACCGCCGCCATGGCCGACAACATGCCCGGCCGGTCGTCGCCCAGGATGCGATAGACGATCAACCTCCGCTCACGGACCATCTCGCGGTTCAGCACCACCGCCAGCATCCGCGGGTCGATATTGCCCCCGCACAGCTCCAGCCCGACCTTCATCCCCTTGAACCGATCAGGATAGGCCAGAAGCGCCGCCAGACCGCCGGCGCCCGCCCCCTCCGACACCGTCTTCTCATAGGTGACGTAATAGGAGACGGCCCGTTCGAAGTCCGCCTCCTCGCAGACGAAGACCTCGTCGATCAGCGGATTGGCCAGGGCGAAGGGGATGTCGCCGACCGCCTTGATGGCGATCCCCTCGGCTATGGTCTGGCCGGTGCAGACCGGGGGCTTTCCGGCCCGTTTGGCGGTGAAGGAGGGATAGCGCGCCGCCTCCACCCCGAAGACCTTGATGTCCGGCTTCATCGCCTTGGCCGCGATGGCGCAGCCGGCGATCAGGCCGCCGCCGCCGATCGGAATGATCAGGGCCTCCAGATCCGGCGCGTCCTCCAGGAACTCGATGGCGCAGACCCCCTGGCCCGCCACTATGCCTTCGTCGTCGAAGGCCGAGACGAAGACGTAGCCCTTCTCCGCCTCCAGCCGCTTGGCCGCCTCGGTCGAGCCGGTGAAGTCCAGCCCCTCGATCACCACGGTCGCCCCGTGCGACCGGGTGCCGTTGATCTTGGCGAAGGGCGTGCCCTCCGGCATCACAATGGTGACCGGCACCCCCAGCCGTCCGCCGTGATAGGCCAGGGCCTGGGCGTGGTTGCCGGCGCTGGCCGCGACCACGCCGCGCTTGCGCTCCTCGGGGGTCAGCATCAGCAGCCGGTTCAGCGCGCCGCGCTCCTTGAAGCTGCCGGTGAAGTGCAGATTGTCGAACTTGACCCAGACCTCGGCCCCCGTCAGCTGCGACAGCTTGCGGGAATAGCGGGCGGGGGTGCGGTCCACCTGACCGGCGATCCGGCCCTGGGCCGCCTCGATATCGGCGAAGGTGACGGTCATATAGGCGGGCTCCAGTACTGCCTGCCGGGCGCTGCGCCCGAGCATTTCCGCCGCCTCTTTCGCGCTTTGTCGGTTCCGGGTCCAGAGGGTGCAACCTTGACCGTGGCGAGGGCGTTGTGGGTCGTGCGATAATGGACCGTCGCATCCCGGCCCTTCCCCTGGGGCCGGATTCTCGGAAGGAAGCCCCCATGTCGATCCGCCCCCTCGCCCTGGCCGCCGTCGCGGCCGCCGCCCTTTCGGCCTGCGCCCCCACGACCTTCCCCGCCGGCGCCCCGACCGGCGGCCCCGCCGCCTTCAACGCGGCCGACTTCGCCTGGTCCCAGCGCACCGGCCAGGCCGCCATAGAGGGCCGCGTCGCCTACACCCAGGACGGAAAGTCCTACGCCTGCGTCGCCTCGGCCGGCCTGACGCCCGAGACCCCCTATACCCGCGCCCGTTTCCGCACCCTCTACGGCTCCACCGACCGGGCCGCCGTCCCCGCCGCCGTGGTGCGGGCCCGCACCGTGCCCGACGCCAGCGCCGACTACACCGGGTTTGTCCGATCCGAGCCCTGCCGCGACGGCCGGTTCCGTTTCAGCGACCTGCCCGACGGCGGCTGGTTCCTGATCGTGCCGGTGCGGACGGGCGACGAGCCGCCCCTGGTCCTGATGCGGCGCGTTGACACGCGCGGCGGCCGCGTCGTCAACGTCACCCTGTAAGCTGATCCGTAGCGTCCCCACGATCCTCCGCCCGGCGAACCGCCGGGCCCCGTTCAGGGAGACCGACATGAGACCCGCCCCGATCCTCGCCGTCCTCCTCCTGTCGTCGGCCGGCCTTTCGGTCGCCGCCCCGACCCAGGCCCAGGCTCAGACCTATTCCAGCTACGGCTCCTACCGGACCTATGAGTACGGCTATGGTCATGAGGACCGGGCTTGGCGCCGCGACGCCCACCGCCGCTACGACTTCAACGGCCAGGCGGATCGGCCGGGCGACTATCGCTGCGACCGCTATTGGGACGCCGGCCGCAGCGACTGCGGCGCCGCCTGGCGCGACCAGCGGCCGGTCCGCGATCGGGCCTGGAGCGATCGCCGCTGGGCGCCGGATTACGGCCATGGCCGCCCCGGCGTCTATCCCGGCGCCTACGGTCGCCCTGACCTGATCTATCCCGGCGGCGGCGTCGGCTACGGCCAGGACTATGGACGGGGTTACGGCTACGGCGCGGCGCGCGATCCCTATCGCGTCGCCTGGTGCCGCGCCTCCTATCGCTCCTATGACCCGGTCGGCGGCTACTACCGCACCTACGACGGGCGACTGGTCTTCTGCGGCTGAGCCGCAGAACCGTCTTCGTACGGATGAAGCTCACGAAGTTGCGATTCCGGTAACGGGGATCGCCATCTTCTGGCCGCGACCGGCCCCGACTTATCCCCGCCTGTCGCCGAAGATCAGGGGAGGGTCTTGATGTCCCAGCATAATATCATCGGGTCCGAAGCCTTCACCCGGGGTCCGATGATCCTGGTTCGCCAGTATCGGGCGGGCGGCGCGCGCCGTCGCCGCGCGCGCACGGCGGCCGCCTTCATCGCCGGGGCGACCGCCATGCTGCTGGCCGGCCTGGTCGGAGCGGCCGTGGTCTACGGCCCCGGCCTGGCGGGCTGATCGAGAGGCGCGGCTCAGGCCAGCCAGACCATCATCCGCGTGTCCGCCTCGGCGCCCCGCGCGCGGCTCCAGGCGCGGCGGGTCTCTCCGGTGTAGAGAAAGCCCGCCTTCTCCAGCACCCGGCCCGACGCCGGATTGTCGGCGAAATGGCCGGCGACCAGGGCGCGCCGCTTCCACCGCCGTCCGGCCCAGACAAGGGCGCCGTCCAGCGCCTCGGTCGCAAACCCGCGCCCCCAATAGTCTCTGCCGATCCAATAGCCGGTCTCTGGCACCCGGTCCTCGCCTTCGAACAGGCCGATCACCCCGATCGGCCCTTCCGCCTCATGCTCGATGACGAAGGTGTTGGCCCGGGCCGGGTCCTGGGAGGCGACCTGAATGACGAAGTCTTCCGCATCCTCGATGCGGAACGGGTGCGGCATGCGCTTGGTCATGCGCGCAATGTCCAGATCATTGGCCAGGGCCGCGATGCGCGGCGCATCCTGCGGCGCGGGCGCGCGCAGGATCAGGCGCCGGGTCTCCACGACGGGAGAGGTTTCGATGACGCACATGGCGTTCGCCTCCGTTCGGACCGCCTCCTTGGAGGGCTCGGGCGGTCTTCGAGGCGGGGAAACGCAAACGGGGAGCCTGGTGATCCAGACTCCCCGCGGAATAGTTCCCTGGTCCGGATCGGCTGCTTCGGTGAGCAACGCGATCCGGTATGTTCCAGACTGCGTTACTCGGCGGCGAGCGCCTGGGCGGCGTCGTCATTCGCCGCAAGGATCGACACGTAACAACGGCCGCCGCGTTTGGTGGTGAACTTCACCGCGCCGTTCGTCAGGGCGAACAGGGTGTGGTCGCGGCCCATGCCGATGTTCTCACCCGGGTGGAAGGTGGTGCCGCGCTGACGCACGATGATGTTGCCGGCCAGCACACGCTCGCCGCCGAACTTCTTCACGCCGAGGCGCTTCGACTCAGAGTCGCGACCGTTGCGCGACGAACCGCCGGATTTCTTGTGAGCCATCTTGCCGCTCCGTCTTTCCTGAGTGTCCTAGCGGCCTGTCGGCCTACTTGAGGACGTCTCTCTTAACTGGTCTGGCGCCGGGGCGCCGGTGAATGTCTTAGGCTTCGTCGCCGGCGGCTTCAGCCTTGGGCGCGGCCTTCTTCTTGGCCGGGGCCTTCTTGCCGGAGTCTTGGGCGGGAGCCGAGCTCTCGACCACGGCGGCCTTGACGTCGGCGCCGTCGGCTTCGGTCACGACCGTCTCGGTCGAACCCAGCGACGAGGTCGCGCCGCGGGTCGCGAGACCGCGGGCCCGCAGATTGATCTCGGCCTTGGTGATCAGCTCGACCTTGCCGTCCCACTTGGCGGACTGGCCGGCGCCTTCGATGCCGGTGATGCGCAGGACCGATTCCATCTGGCGATGGCCGTTGGTGCGGCGATAGCCCTGGCGACGGATTTTCTTGAAGATCTTGATCTTCTCACCCTTGCGGGTCTCGATCAGGGTTGCGCCGACGAAGGCGCCGTCGACCAGGGGCGCGCCCACGGTCACGCCGTTGTCGCCGCCCAGCATCAGGACGCTGTCGAACTTCAGCTCAGCGCCGGCGTCGCCGTCGAGCTTTTCGACGACGATGGTGTCGCCCGGTTGAACCCGGTACTGCTTGCCGCCGGTCTTGATCACCGCGTACATGTTGAAGCCTCAGCGCAAACGCAAAAAAGAATACGCCCTCCGGGAGGACCCCCGGGGGCGAAGAGCGGCGACATATACGGAAGGGCGTCTCAGAGTCAACGCCGCGCACCGCGTAAATTCAGACGTCGCAGCTTTTCGCATCGTCATCTAGCGCCGCTCCATCAATCCGCTAAGCTCGCCGCCTGCATGAAATCGAGGGATGAGATCAGATGACCACCGTCGTTACAGACGGCCAGGATTCGCGCACGGCCGCCGCGCGTCGGATCGTCGCCCATGTCGCCGAGCATCTGAAGGCCGATCTGTCGCTGCAGCTCTGGACCGGCGAGATCCTCCCGCTGGGGCCTGACGCCAGGGATGACATTCGCATCGTACTGTCTTCGCCCTCCGTCGTTCGCCGCCTCGTGCTTAAGCCGGGCCTGATGACGTTGTTCGAACTCTACGCCACCGGCGACGTGCGCATCGAGGGCGGCTCGCCCCTGGAGGCCGCCGAACGCTGGGACCACGGCCGCGCGGTCCATCTGCCGCGGCGTGTGAACAAGGGGTCGCGCGGGCGCTGATCCCCTTCCTCTTGGCGGGCCGGACCCGCGCCGTCGGGGACGCCGCCTATGACCCCACCGGCGAGGCCGGGCAGCGCAAGGACAAGTCCGCCCGGACCGACAAGGACTTCATCGCCTTCCACTATGACGTCGGCAATGACTTCTACGCCCTCTTCCTGGACCCGGAGATGGTCTATTCCAGCGCCTCCTACGCCGACGAGAGCCAGTCTCTGGAGGAGGCTCAGACCCGCAAGCTGGACCTCATCTGCCGCAAGCTGCGCCTTAAGCCCGGCCAGAGGCTGCTCGACATCGGCTGCGGCTGGGGCGGCCTGTCCTGCTGGGCGGCCCAACACTATGGCGTCACGGTCCACGGCGTGACCCTGTCGGAGGAACAGCTCGCCTTCGCCAACGCCAAGATCGCCCGCCTGGGCCTGCAGGACCGGATCACCCTGGAGCTGAAGGACTATCGCGACCTGGACATGACCGGACAGTTCGACGCCGTCAGCCAGGTGGAGATGTTCGAACACGTCGGCTTCGCCAATCACGACCGCCATTTCCTTGAGATGCATCGCCTGCTGAAGCCCGGCGGCCTGTATTTCCATCAGGCCTCGGTTCGGCGCGGCGGCCGCGACGTCGGAAACATCACGCCTCAGACGACCGCAACCCGCACGATCGGCCGCTTCATCTTTCCGGGCGGAGAGCTGGACACCATCGGGATGACCGTGACCAACCTCGGCCGTCTGGGGTTCGAGGTTCTGGACGTCGAGAACCTGCGCGAACATTTCCAGGCCACCACCGCCGAGTGGTCGCGCCGCCTGATGGCCCGCAGGGACGAAGCCGTCGCCATGGTCGGAGAAGAACGCACCCGCCTGTGGCTGATCTTCTTCGCCATGTGCGCCAAGGGCTTCGAACGCGGCTCCATCCTCGTCTATCAGACGGTGGCCCAGAAGCGACGCGCCGGTAAGTCGGGCCTGCCGATGGATCGAGGCTCCCTCTATCGCTGAGGACGATCAGTCCAGGGCGCAAATGTCCGGCAGGCCGCGCAGGCCGCCGGCGTTGTCCAGGCCGTAGCCGACCAGAAACCGGTTCGGAGCCTCCCAACCGACGAAGTCCGGCTCGGGCGCGCGGGGGGCGGGCCAGGGCTTGCGGGCGAAGACGCAGGTCAGGACCTCGGACGCCCCGCCTTCGCGCGCGATCCGCGCCGCCTCGGCCAAGGACAGGCCGGTGTCGAAGACGTCGTCCAGGATCAGCACCTTGCGCCCGGCGATCGGCCGCTGGAACGGCGCATAGACGTCGATCGCGCCCCGGCTGGTCTTCTCGTCCCCATAGGAGGCGAGCCAAAGCGCGTCGAAACGAACGTTGCGGCCGATGCGGGACAGGGCGCGGGTCAGGTCGGCGGCGAACCACAGCCCCCCGGTCAGAAGGACGGCCGCCACCGTCTCGTCGTCGGTGACGGGGGCGATGCGGGCGGCGAGGTCCGCCACGATGCGGGCGATGTCGGCCTCGGCCAGGAGAACGGTCGGCGTGGGGGAAGGATCAGCCATGAGAGGCGGATACCGCCTCCCCATGAGCCCTGTCCACCGTCGCGAGGGGTCGGGCCTCGACCGGAGCGGCCTGACGCCCGCCCATCCCCGGCGCCACCGCCGAACGCAGGCCGTTGGAGGCCGGCGCCAGTTCCGCATGGGCGTTGGCGGGCGCGTGGCCTTCGGAGGCGGCGGCCGGCCCATGATCGGCCGGAGCGTGGGCGGCGGCGGGCGGCGCATGGGCCTCGCCGTGGGCCTCGGCCCCATGGCCTTCGTCTCCATGGCTTTCGGGCGACCCGTGGGGAGCCGGTGCGTGGCCGTTCGGCGCTCCGTGCGCCTTGGCCGGCGCGGCGTGCGGCGTCTCGGCGGTGACGAAGTTGACGCCGATGTCGGCGGCGTGTCCGCCGGGGTCGGGGATCAGGACGGCGAAGCCCTGCACCTTGCCGGGCAGGACCGGCGCAGCGTCGATGGTCACCAGCTTGAAGCCGATCTCGGCGCCGTGTTCGTCCAGCAGGGCCACCCGCACCGGCGGGGCCACGATCTCGGTGTCACGGACGTTGCGCAGGGCCCCGGAGACCAGGACCATGCCGGGCCGCGAAGGAACCTCCTTGGCGCTCATGGCCTCGAAGTCCAGGCCGACGGGGTTCACCGGGGCGCCGACCGCAGCATAGGCGGCCGCGGCGCGGGGAAAGGCGTCGACCACCTCGATCCGGAACAGGAAGGCCGAAACGATCAGGCCCACGAAGACGCTGGCCAGACCGGCCCAGACCACGCCGTGGGTTGCGGCCCGACGCAGGCGTCGCTGCTGTTCGGCGCGGGCGCGGAAGGCCTTGGGCAGTTCCGGCGCCGGGGTTTCGGCCAGGCTGGCGGGCTCAGAGACGGCTTCCGGCTCGGGCGTAGAGATGACGCGCGGTTCGGGCGCGACGCTCAGCTCCAGCGGTTCATCGGGGCTCGCCCGCCATACCTCGCCGCAGGATTTGCAGCGGACCTTGCGGCCGTTCGCCCCCAAGGCGTCGTCGGGAATGAAATAGCTGGTGGCGCAGGCGGGGCAGGTCAGTATCATGTGGCTGACTGCGAGGCTGTCGCCCCCTCCCGTAAGGCGCGGTCCACGCCCTGTCCCTGAAAACAAACCCTATGCCGTCCCCGCCCCCCAGCGCCGCCGATTCCGCCCCCGTCGCCGAGACCGCCCGCCTGTCGGGCGTGGGTTTCGGCTATGCGGACGCGCCCGACGTGCTGCGAGACGTTAACCTCATTCTGACGCGAGGCTCTTTCCACTTCCTTACCGGACCGTCCGGCGCCGGAAAGTCGTCGCTGCTGCGGCTTCTGACCCTGGCCGACCGGCCGACCAAGGGAAGCCTGCGCCTGTTCGGGACCGACGTTTCACACATCGACCGGCGCGACATCCCCGCTTTTCGGCGCCGCATGGGGGTGGTGTTTCAGGATTTCCGCCTGCTGGACCATCTGTCCGCATTCGACAATGCGGCCCTGCCGCTGCGGCTGGCGGGCGGGCGCGAGGCCGACTACGCCGCCGATGTCGAAGAGATGCTGAAATGGGTCGGGCTGGGCCGCCGGATGGACGCCCGTCCGCCCGCCCTGTCCGGGGGCGAGAAACAGAGGCTGGCCATCGCCCGCGCCGTCATCACCCGTCCCGGCCTGATCGTGGCGGACGAACCGACCGGCAGCGTGGACGCCGTCATGGCCGACAAGCTGCTGCGCCTGTTTCAGTCGCTGAACCGCCTGGGGGCCACCGTCCTGATCGCCAGCCATGACCAGGCCCTGGCCGAACGGTCGGGGGCCAAGGTTTTGAAGCTGGACCAGGGCCGGTTGAGCGAAGCCGGCAGGATGGCCGCATGACGCCGTCGATCCTGGCCCGGAGCCTTCCCCGACGTCGACCCGGCCTGCTGCCCCCCGCCGCTGCGGGCGAGCCCTGGCTGATGACGGTCATCGCCGTCCTGTGTTTTCTGGCCTGTCTGGCCGCCGTCGCCGCCTCGGCCGCCGATCGGGCCGCCCACGGCTGGGCGCGTCAACTGGGGGCGGAGGCGACCGTCCAGGTGCGGCCCCGCGTCGGCGAAAGCGGCGACACCGCCGCCGCCCGCGCCGCCGAAACCCTGGCGGGCGTCAACGGCGTCGAAGAGGCCGCCGCCCTTGACCGCAAGGCGGCCGAGGATCTGCTGCGGCCCTGGCTGGGCGACGCCGTCCTGCCGGACCTGCCCCTGCCGCATCTGGTGACGGTCCGGCTGGACCCCGACGCCCCGGCCAGCGCCGTCAGCCTGAGCCGCGCCCTGGCCGAGGCCGGTCTGGACGCCACGGTGGACGACCACAGCCTGTGGCGAGGCGAGGTCGAACGGTCGGCCGCCCTGATCACCGTTCTGGCGGGCGCGGCCTTTCTGGCGATCGCCTTCGCCGCCGCCGCCGCCATCGCCTACGCCACCCGCGCCGGCCTGGCCGCTGGACAAGGCGTGATTGAGACCCTGAGCCTGAACGGGGCGACCGACGGGCGCATCGCCTGGCTGTTCCAGCGGCGGTTCGCCCTGATCGCGGCCGGCGCCGGCGCCGTCGGCGCCGTGCTGGCGGCCCTGCTTCTGACCTTTGTGCGGCTCCTGGGCGGTTCGGGGGGGCTAAGCCAGGCCTTGCCCGTGACCTGGGGGGATCTGCTGTTGCTCTCGCCATGTCCGCTGCTGGCGGCTACGGTGGCGCTTGTCGCGGCCAGATTCGCCGCCATGCAGGTGCTGGGCTCAGGCAGGGGGAAGGCATGAGACTGCTCGTCGTCATCGGCATCGTCGCCCTGATCTGGCTGGTCGGCCTGTTCGCCTTCGCCCATCGGGTGCGCGAACTGACCCCGGCGGAAGAGCCCGCCCCCGCCGACGCCATTGTGGCCCTGACCGGCCCCTCGTCCGAACGGGTCAACGCCGCCATCCGCCTGTTGGAGCAGGGCAAGGGCGAACGGGTGCTGATTTCGGGCGTGAACCGCGAGGTCCGCCGTCGCGAACTGCGTGAACTGACCCCTGGCTCGAGCCGACTGTTCAACTGCTGCGTCGATCTGGGCTTCGAGGCCGAGGACACGGTGGGCAACGCCCAGGAGATCGCCGCCTGGGCGCGGGCCAAGGGCTATGACCATCTGATCGTCGTCACCTCCGACTATCACATGCCCCGCTCCCTGGTGGAGATCCGCGGCCAGGCGCCGGGCGTGGAACTGACCCCCTACGCCGTCTCCACGCCGTCGCTGGACAATCGGCACTGGTGGCGGGCCACGGTCACGGCCCGACGGATGACCCTGGAATATATGAAATACCTCGCCGCCCTGGGGCGCGAGGCCGTGCGACGGCTCAGCCGAGACGCCCCAAACCCAGCCCCAGCCCCAGCCCCAGCCTCAGCCTCAGAGCCCGAAGCTTCCGCCCCGACCGAAAAGGCCCCCGCCTAAGTGAACACCCTGCGTTCCCTGCTCTTCACCGCCTGGCTCTATCTGTCGATGCCGATCATCGCCATCGGCCTGTCGCCCATCCTCCTGGCGCCGCACCGCTACGTCCAGGGCGTCTGCAAGCTGTGGGCGCGGATCGCCCTGTTCGGGCTGCGCTGGATCGCCGGCGTCAAGGTGGAGGTGCGCGGGCTGGAGAACGCCCCGTCCGGCGCCGCCCTGATCGCCTCCAAACACCAGGGGATGCTGGACATCGTCGCCCTGCTGGCGGTCCTGCCCGACGCCTGTTTCGTCATGAAGAAGGAGCTGATGCCCCTGCCCTTCTTCGGCTGGTTCGCCTGGCGCGCCAAGATGATCGCGGTGGATCGCGCCGGTCACGCCAAGGCGCTCAAGGACATGACCCGTCAGGCCAAAGACCGCCTGGCCGAAGGCCGTCAGATCGTCATCTTCCCCGAAGGCACGCGCAACGCACCCGGCGTCCCCGGCGATTACAAGCCCGGCGTCGCGGCCATCTATCGCGATCTGGAGGGGCCCTGCTGGCCGGTCGCCACCAACTCGGGCGTCCACTGGCCCGCCCACGGCTTCCGCCGCTATCCGGGGACGGTGGTGTTCGAGTTCCTGGAGCCCATCCCCGCCGGACTGAAACGCGGACAGATGATGGCGTTGCTGGAAAGTCGCATCGAGACGGCTTCCGCCGCCCTGTTGGAGCCAAAGGCCGCGCTCGAACGTATGGGGTGACCGATCCCGTATGAGGAAGCTCCCCCATGTCCCTGCGCCGCCTGGTCCTGACCGCCGCCGCCTTCACCGCCGCCGCCCTGACCACGGGCGCCGCCCTGGCCCAGTCCCAGCCCTATGAGCAGATCCGCCCCGCAGCCGACGGCTGGACCGTCGATCTGGGCGTCGGCGCCCTCTACAGCAAGGACAGCGGCGGCGACACGGGCTCTGAGACGCGGGTCGTGCCCTGGGTCTCGGCCAACTATCGCGACGTCGTCTATCTGAACGCCATCGACGGCCTGGGCTGGAATGCGATCAAGACCGACAGCTTCCGCGCCGGGCTGCAATTGCGCCCTCGCTTTTCGCCGGAAGACATCGAGGGCCTGGACCTGGATCGGCCGGACTTCGGCGCCGACGTGGCCGCCTACGCCTTCCAGCGCCTTCCCGGAAACATCGTGGTGGGCGGCCGTGTCAGCCGCGACGTGTCGGACGTCAGCGAGGGTACGGAATACTACGCCTCGGTCGGCCATCAGCGGGTGACGCCCATCGGCCTGATGAACGTCTCGGTCTATGCGCGCGGCGGCGACGCCAAACTGGCCGACGCCTATTACGGCGTCAGCGCCGAAGAGGCCGCCCGGAACGGCATCGCCCCCTATTCGCCGGGCAGCGGTCTGCAAGGCGCCGGCGCCAGCCTTTTCCTGCTGGTCCCGCTGAACGACAAATGGGGCGCCGGCGCCCTGGTCAACTATGAACGCCGCCTGGGCGACGTGGCCGACAGCCCCCTGTCCCAGGAAGACGACACGATCCGCACGGGCGTCTTCTTCGCCCGTCGCTTCGGCGGCTGATCCGCGTCAGCCTCCCGAGTTGTGATGCTCTCGCCAAGCCCGCCTGGCTTGGCGTACATCCTTTTCGCTCGTGTGAGGGTCTAGGTTGCACCCAAGGAACTGACCGCGCTCCACCTTGCTGTCGGATGTCTGAATAGGCGGCCCCTCAAGCACGAGGCCGCCCAGGGCTTCGCATCGCTGAGCCGGGTCAGTGGGCAGCGGCGGCAAGGGCGTGGCGCAGGCGGACACGCTCAACACGATCCCTCCAACCAACACTCCTGCCGACCGCAAGCCCATGCCTATTGAGCCGCGAACTCGCTCAAGGCGTCGATCACGGCGCGGTTCTGATCTTCCGTGCCGATGGTGATGCGCAGGGCCTGGGGCAGGCCATAGCCGCCGACCGGCCGCACGATGATCCCCTTGGCGTTCAGATAATCATTGGCGGCGGCGGCCCGTTCGGCCCCGTCGAACACGACCAGCACGAAGTTTCCGGCGCTGGGCAGGACCTCGAGGCCGAAGCCGCGCAGGGCCTGGGTCAGGCGCGGCTTCCAGGTCGAGATCAGCTCGCGCGACGCCTGTTGGTGCGCCTCGTCGCCCAGCGCCGCCGTCGCCGCCTCAAGCCCCGGAACCGAGACGTTGAACGGCAGGCGGATGCGGTCGATCGCCTCGGCCACCTTCAGCGGCGCATAGCCGAAGCCGATCCGCAAACCGCCCAGGCCGTGAATCTTGGAGAAGGTGCGGGTGACGACGATGTTGTCGGCGTCGCGGGCCAGGGGGAAGGCCGTCTCCCAGTCCGGCTCGGTCACATATTCGGCATAGGCCTCGTCGATCACCAGAATGACGTGAGCCGGCAGGGCCGCGTGCAGGCGGCGGATCTCCTCGCCGGAGTTGTAGCTGCCGGTCGGGTTCGACGGATTGGAGACATAGACGATCTTGGTCCGCTCATCGACCTGGGCCAGCAGCGCGTCCACCTCGGCCTTGTAGTTCGGCTCGGGCGCCAGCTTGACCTGGGCCTCGCAGGCCATCGCGCTGATCCGATAGGCCAGAAAGCCGTACTGGCCGCAGACGATGTTGTCGCCCGCCGTCAGATAGGTCTGGTTCAGCAGGGCGAAGACCTCGTCCGAGCCGTTGCCGAAGATCAGCCGCTCGGGCTCCAGCCCGTGGGTCTGGGCCACGGCCGTCCGCAGCTTGGTCGCCCGCCCGTCGGGATAGATGTGGATGTTGCGAACCGCCGCCTCATAGGCCGCGCGCGCCTTTTCGCCGGCGCCCAGCATGTTCTCGTTGGAGGACAGCTTCATCGGTTCGGCGACGCCGGCGATGGACGACTTTCCCCCGACATAGGGGGCGATGTCGAGGATGCCGGGCTTGGGCTGGGGGCCCTGGGGCGCGTCGGTCATGGAAAACCTTGATCTCAGAAGATGGGGGCGGCGCCGATGACGCCGGTCAGGCGGCCGGGGGCGTTCGTCAGCCGCCCGTCCTCGGCCTGCACATAGCCTGCCAGGGCGAACAGCTTCAAGCCGCCTGCCGCAGCCAAAGGATCGGCGACCAGCCCGGCCTCGCCCATGGCTTCGACGATCTTCGTCTCGGACCAGCCGCTGTCGGTGACCCAGAAGGTCCGATCCTCTCCGGTCGGCCCGGACCCCTCGCGCGTCACCAGAAAGGCCTGGGGACGGGCGCGGGCGTCGTCCGGCAGGGCCGCGGCGATCTTCAGCTCCGGCCGGGCCAGGAGCCGACCCCACCAGGGACGATCGGACGACAGGTCGATCAGAGCCCGCGCCCCCTCCTCCACGGCCTTCAGCGCCTCTTCGGCCGGCAGAGGCCGCCCGCCCAGGCCGTACCGATCGGCCGCCAGCACCTGGGCCAGGCCGCCGCTGGTGATCAGGGACGGCCCGGCGGCGGCCTCGATCCGCCCCCACAGGGCCTTCAGCACCTTCGTATCGCCAGGCTGCGCCCCAGCCAGAAGCGCGCGCAGACTCAGGGCCGAGGCGTCCAGGCGCGTGCGAGGGCCGGCGGCCAGGCGCGCTCGCACCGCCTCGACCACCGCCCGGTCCAGGGCGTCCAGGGCCGCATCGGCCGGGGGTTCGTTCAGGAACGCCATCAGAACAGCTTGGGCGCAGGGGCCAGGGCGAAGGGCCCCAGCCAGGTCCGGCCGTCGCGGAAGACCAGGGTCAGCGGAACCTCTTCGCCCCCGGCCGCCTGGGCGGCGCCCGCCGCAGCGGCGGCCCCGGCCGCGCCCAGACGTTCGCCGGGCCGGCTGCGGCTTGCCACCAGGCCCGAAAGCGCCGGCAGCGGCCTTTGCGACTGGAGCGTCACCTGGCCGGTCAGCCGCCCGTCGGCGTCGGCCTTCAGGACGTCGCTGCTCAGGGTGGCGCGGCTTTCGCCCGCTTGAAGATCCCCGCGCAGATTGCGAAAGGTCCCGCCGCCCTTGGTCCAGGCGGAAAAGACCCCTGCGGCGTCGCCCCCCTTCAACAGACTGGCCTGACCGATCGTGGCCTCCAGCTGGGTCGTCAGCTGTCCGTCCTGGGCGAAGCCCTCGACCGGCCCGTCGCGCCGTCCCTGGCCGTCGACCAGTCGGAACATGACGTCGATGTCGTCGGTCGCGACGGTCGAGCCTTCCAGATGCGGCCGCGTGTAGAATTCGATCCGCGCCGCCCGGGCGATGGGGAAGGGCTCGCCCTGGGGCAGGGCCGTGAAGATCGGATTGACCAGCTCCAGCGCCAGATTGGGCCAGCGCTGATCAATGCCGCCGGCGCTCATGCGGATCGCATCGCCGTGGACCGCCACCTTGCCCTTGCCGGCGCGGGTCAGGACCAGGCCGTCCGGCGCCACGACCACCCATTTGGTCGGCTGATAGGCGTTGGCCTCGGCCTCCAGCTCCGGCGCCGCCAGCGCCAGGCCCGACGGCGCGGCCACAGTGACGTGGGTCAGGCGCACATGGGCGCGGAACGGCCAGCCGACGATCCGCTTGTGGGCGTAGCGGACCTCCCACCCCTGCTGGCGCAGGCTCGCCGCCTGGGCCTCCAGCCCCGCGTCGATCCGACGGGTCAGATAGAACCACCAGCCCGTCCAGGCGGCCAGGGCGATCAGCACCAGGATGAAGGGGCCGTAAAGGCCGGCGCGGCTGTGTCGCGGGGTCGAGGGCTCGGTCATGCAAACTCCGGTTCAAGGCCGCTATAGCCCAACCGACCCCGGCCGCATAAGGCGTCAGGCCGTCAGATCGACCAGCCGCGCGGCCGCCGCCCGCACCGCCTCGTCCGGCGCCAGGCCCAGCAGCAGCCCCCTTTGGCCGCCGTTGATCAGGATCTGGTCGAACAGCGCCGCCGTCTCGTCGAACAGGGTCGGCACGGCCTTGCGCTGACCGAAGGGACTGACCCCGCCGACCTTGTAGCCCGTCAGCCGTTCGGCGTCGGCGGGCTTCATCATCTGGGCCGATTTGGCGCCGAGGGCGGCGGCCAGCTTCTTCATGCTGACCTCGGCGTTGGAGGGAATGACGACACAGGCGGGCGCCCCGTCCGCCAGGGTCATCAGGGTCTTGAACACTTCTTCCGGCGGCCGCCCCAGGGCTTCAGCCGCCTGAAGCCCCGCGCGCGGCGCATCGGGATCATAGGCATAGGGAAACAGTTCGAAACCGACGCCCGCCTTGGCGAGGGCGACGGTGGCGGGCGTGGTCTTCGACATCTCAATCGGTCTCGGTCTGCGGCGTCGTCTGAAGAAAGTCACGGGTCAGGGCGACGGCGTCGGCCAGACCCATGCGCTGCACCTCTATCCCAGGCGGCAGGCTGGCGAACAGCCGCGTCGGGGTGGCGGCGTCCAGCATCAGGAAGACCCCCTTGTCGTCCGCGCGGCGGATCAGCCGCCCGAAAGCCTGGGCGATGCGGGCGCGGGCCAGGGCGTCGTCATAGCCCCTGCCCTGCCCAAACTGGCCGCCCAGCCGTTCGCGCCGCGCCTTGTGCAGCAGGTCCGGGCGCGGCCAGGGGGCCCGATCGAAGGCCAGGACTCGCAGCGACCGACCCGGCACGTCCACCCCGTCGCGCACCGCGTCCGTGCCCAGCAGGCAGGCGTTCTCCTCGACCCGGAACATGTCGACCAGGGCGCCCACCTCCAGCGGATCGACATGCTGGGCGTACAGCGGCACTCCGGCTTTCGCGAGGTCCGGCCCCAGCCGCTCATAGACCGCCTTAAGACGTCGGATGGCGGTGAACAGGCCCAGCCCCCCGCCCCCGGCCGCCAGGAACAGCTCACGCATCGCCGCCGCCGTCTGGCGCGGATCGTCCTTGACCAGGTCGTTGACCACGATGACCCGGCTGTTGGCGGCATAGTCGAACGGGCTTTCGACCTTCAGGGTGCGCGGCGGCTCGATCAGCCGGGCCGAGCCGGTCCTGAGCCGCGCCAGGTCGAACGGATCGTCCTGCAAGGGGTCCGAAAGGGTCGCCGAGGTCACCAGAACCCCGTGCGAGGGCGCGATCACCGCCGCCTCCAGCGGGACGGTGGGATCGATCCAGTGGCGGCGCAGGGCCACGTCGTGGATGCGGCCGAAGGCGGTCTCGGCCGACAGCCAGTCCACGAAGTCGGGATCGGGTTCATCCCCGCCGTCCTCCAGCGCCGCCAGCATCGACCGCCACCCCGGCAGGGTCATCCGCGCGCGTCGGTCCAGGCCGCGCAAGGCCCCCTCGATCCGCGACCGCTGCGACCCGTCCAGCTCGGCCGCCTCGTCGTCGAGGACGTCCTCCAGATGCCGGGCCAGGGCCAGAAGCGGGGCCTCGACCGCCGCCAAGGCCTGGGCCGCCGCCCGCGCCGTCTCCGCCACGGGATCAGTCACGGGCTTGAGCGCACACTCCATGCCGAACTCGGCCCCGCCATAAGGGGTTTCGGCCGTGCGGGCGCGCAGCTGATCCAGGGCGGCGGCTAAAAAGGCCTCGATCGGCCCGATCGGATTGACCTCTCCCGAGGCCGGGGCCACCCGGCCGGACACCCCCTCGCCGGGCAGGGCGGCGGCCGCGCGGATCGCGTCCTGAAGCGCCTTCAGCGCCGCCTCATTGTCCCCGACCAGATCGCCCAGCCTCTGTTCCAGACCGCGTCCGCGCCGCCCCCGCCCCTCGGGCCCGCGAATCCAGCGGCGCAGCTCGGCGGCCTCCTGGCCCGACAGACAGGCGGAAAAGGCGCTGTCGGCCGCATCGAACAGATGGTGGCCCTCGTCGAAGACGATCCGTTTCAGCGCCGCCGTCTCTCCGTCCTGCTGCTGCCCCCGCGCCGAGCGCGCCCCGTCGAAGGCGGCCTGGGTCAGGACCAGGGCGTGGTTGGCGATGACCAGGTCGGCGCGACGGCTGGCGCGTATGGTCTTTTCGACGAAACAGGTGCGATAGTGGGGACAGGCGGCGTGGACGCACTCGCCCCGCCGGTCGACCAGATTGGCCGCGCCGGCCGAGTGGGCGGGCGGGACGGCGAACAGGCCCGACAGCCAGCCGGGGAAGTCGCCGCCGGTCATGTCCCCGTCGCGCGTGTGCAGGGCCCAGCGTCCGGCCAGGCCCAGGCCGATCAGGTCGCCGTTCCCCAGCTGGGCCGCCTGAACCATGTCCTGAAGATTGAGGACGCACAGATAGTTCTCGCGTCCCTTGCGGATCACGGTCTTCCGGCGCCGCTCGTCTGGATCGGGCCAGAGGGCGTGGCTCTCGCGGTCGATCTGGCGTTGCAGGGCGCGGGTGTAGGTCGAAATCCAGGCCGCCCCCTGGTTCCGCTCGGCCCAAAGGGAGGCGGGCGCCAGATAGCCCAGGGTCTTGCCCGTGCCCGTCCCCGCCTCGGCCAGCAGCACCCGCGGCCGCCCCTCTTCATTACGCGGCGAAAAGGCGAAGGCGGCCTCGGCGGCGTAGTCTGACTGGGTCGGCCGCGTCTCGTCCAGGCCCGAGGCCTGAAGCAGCTTCTCCAGCCGGATGCGGGCGCTCTCGCTGTCGACCGGCGCCGACCCCGCCTCGCCGCGCGGCGCCTCGTCCTCCCACTCGGTCAGACGCGACCAGACGTCCAGGCCCGACCCCCGATGTTGGCGCGCCCGCACCCCGCCCGCCTCCAGGGCCTCAACCACCCGCTCGCCCCAGGCCCAGCCCGCCCGTTGCAGGGTCAGGGCCAGGACATAGGCGGCTTCACGTTCGGGATAGGCGGGCGCCGCCAGCTCACGCAGCAGCTCGGCCGCCGCTTCACGCAACACCGCCGCCTGCGCCTCCGGCGACTTCGGCTCCGCAAGCCCCAGGACCAGGGCCAGGCCGGTCGGCGAGGGCGCGCAGAACTGAGCGGGCCGCACGAAGGCGTAAAGCTCCAGCACATCCATCAGGTCGCCGGACCGAGACGGCGGCGTCAGCCCCAGCCGCCGCGCCGTCAGCGAGGCATGGGCCACCAGCACCGGCCCGCCGGTGAAGAAACCCTCGGCCGCCCCCCGCCCGATCTTCCTCGCCCCCTGGTCGTCGCACACCGCGCCCGCGCCCGGCGGGGTGGCAAGCGCCGGCGGCAGGTCGAGCCAGGGCTCGGCGCCGCTCAGGCGGGATTCGGCGATGACGGATTCGTCGGACACGACCGATAGATAGCGACCTCGGGGCTGAAACGGAACGGGAACATCTGGTTTCGCCGGCCTTCTGGCTCTATATGTCGTCCAAACGAGGAGATCGCCGTGAACAAGCCGATTGATCCCACCGAATGGCTGGCCGCCATGGCCGCAAAAGTTGAGGCGGAAGGTCCGCAGACGGTTGACGTTGCAGGCCACAGTCGCGTCACCTTGATCACAGAAGCGGACTTTCGTCGACTGAGCGAACGTAAGCCGACCTTCAAGGAATGGCTTCTGACCGGGCCGCGTCTCGACGACGTGGAGATCGAGCGCGATCCTCGCCCCAGCCGCGACTTTTCCTTTTGAAATTTCTGCTCGACACCAACGCCATCAGCGAGACGCTGAAAACTCGGCCTGATGAGGGATTTCTGAATTGGCTCGACTCCGTCGGCTCCCCTGAAGACTTGTTCGATGACCGACTTCACCTCAGCGTCCTGTCGATCGCAGAGATGCGAAGAGGCGCCCTAAAGCTCGACCCTGGCCGGAAGCGCGCTCTTATAGAGGCGCGCATCGAGGGTATGATTACAGATTTCAAGGATCGCATCCTGAGGGTCGATCTTTCGGTTTCCGAAAACTGGGCGGTCCTGGCCGAAGCTTATCGACGTCAGCGCGTGACAGTCGGATTGATCGACGAACTGATCGCAGCGACAGCCCTTGCCTACGACCTGACCCTCGTCACCCGAAATGTCCGCCATTTCGAACACAGCGGATGCCGCGTGCTGTCGCCGTGGAGCGGATGACGACGCTTCCGCCCCTGTTCGCCGACTGGTTCACGTCGCGCGGCTGGTCGCCCCGCCGTCATCAGTTGGAAATGGTCGCGGCGGGCCAGGCGGGGGCGCACGCCCTGCTGGTGGCGCCCACCGGCGGCGGCAAGACCTTGGCGGGCTTTCTGCCCAGCCTGATCGACCTGGCGGAACGCGGCCCCAAGCCGCAGACGGGGCCGGGCTCGGGCGTCCACACCCTCTATCTGTCGCCGCTGAAGGCCCTGACCACCGACGTCGAACGCAATCTGATGACGCCGATCCGCGAGATCGGGCTGAACATCCATGTCGAGACGCGGACGGGCGACACCAAACAGTCGAAACGCCAGCGCCAGCGCGACTTCCCGCCCGACATCCTGCTGACCACGCCGGAACAGTTGGCCCTGTTCTGCGCCTGGGAGGGCGCCCGGTCCTATTTCGCCGATCTGAAATGCGTGGTGCTGGACGAGGTCCACGCCATCTGGAGCGGCAAGCGCGGCGACCTGCTGTCGCTGGGTCTGGGGCGGTTGCAGAGCTTCGCACCCGGCATGCGCCGGGTGGGTCTGAGCGCGACGATCGAAGACCCGGACCTGATCCGGGGATGGCTGGCGCCGCGCTTCAATCCTCCCCCATTGGGGGAGGGGGACCGCGAAGCGGTGGAGGGGGCCGACCTTGACGCCGACTCCGAAGCAAGCCCCCCTCACCAGGCTTCGCCTGGTCCCCTCCCCCCATCGGGGGGAGATTTGGTGCGCCTGGTCAAGGGCGATCCCGGCGCTCCCGCCGTCATCGACGTGCTGATCTCCGAGGGCCATGTGCCCTGGGCGGGGCACACCGGCCGGCACGCCATCCCCGAGGTCTATGCCGCCATCCAGCGCGCCAACCTGGCCCTGATCTTCGTCAACACCCGCTGGCAGTCGGAGTTCGTCTTTCAGCAGCTGTGGGAAATCAATGATGCAAGCCTGCCCATCGGTCTGCACCACGGCTCCCTGGCCGCCGAACAAAGACGCAAGGTCGAGGCGGCCATGGCGCGGGGCGACCTGCGGGCCGTGGTCTGCACCTCGACGCTGGATCTCGGCATCGACTGGGGCGACGTCGATCTGGTCATCCAGATGGCGGCGCCCAAGGGCTCCAGCCGTCTGGTCCAACGGATCGGCCGCGCCAACCACCGGCTGGACGAACCGTCGCGCGCCCTCTTGGTGCCCGCCAGTCGGTTCGAAATGCTGGAATGCCAGGCGGCGCGCGAGGCGGTCGCCGACAACGCCTTCGACTGGGAGCCGATCCATATCGGCACGTTGGATGCGCTGGCCCAGCATGTGATGGGCGTGGCCTGCTCCGAGGCCTTCGACATGCAGGCCCTGTACGACGAGATCACCGGCTGCGGCCCCTATCGCGGCCTGAGCTGGGAGCAGTTCGAGGAGGTGGTCGATTTCGTCGCCACCGGCGGCTATGCGCTGCGCACCTACGACCGGTTCGCCCGCATCGTCAGGACGCCGGACGGCCGCTGGAAGGTGCGCAACCAACATATCGCCCAGCGCCACCGGATGAACGTCGGCGCCATCGTCTCGGCCGGAACCTTGAACGTGCGCGTCGCCGGCCGTCGCGGCGGGGCCTCGCGTCAGCTGGTCCCCGGCCGCAAGGTGGGCGAGGCCGAGGAATGGTATTTCGAACAGCTGACGCCCGGCGACACCTTTCTGTTCGCCGGTCAGGTCTGGGCGTTCCAGGGCATTGTCGGAACGGACGCCCTGGTCACCCACGCGAACGACAAGGAGCCCAAGATCCCCTCCTGGGGCGGGTCGAAGTTCCCCCTGTCCACCTCTCTGGCCGATCGGGTGCGGACGATGGTTCAGGACCCCGACCACTGGCGCGTCCTGCCGCCGGACGTGCAGGAATGGCTGGCGCTCCAGGCCGAGCGCTCCGCCATCCCTGACGCCGAATCCATGCTGGTGGAGACCTTTCCGCGCGGCAGTCGGCATTTCCTGGTCGCCTATCCGTTCGAAGGCAATCTGGCCCACACCACCCTGTGCATGCTGTTGACCCGGCGGCTGGACCGGCTGGGCGTCGGACCGCTGGGCTTCGTCGTCACCGACTATTCCCTGGCGATCTGGTCGATCAAGCCGATGGACGGGATCGACCTGGACGCCCTGTTCCAGCCGGACATGCTGGGCGACGACCTCGAGGCCTGGCTGGAGGAAAGCTTCATGATGAAGCGGTCCTTCCGCAATTGCGCCCTGATCTCGGGCTTGATCGAGCGCCGCCAGCCGGGCGCCGAAAAGACCGGCCGGCAGGTGACCTTCTCCACCGACCTGATCTACGACGTGCTCCGCCGCCACCAGCCCGACCATCTGCTGCTGAAGACCGCCCGTGCCGACGCCGCCTCGGGCCTGTTGGACGTGGCGCGCCTGGGCCAGATGCTGGCGCGGATCGAGGGTCGCATCCGGCATCAGCGGCTGACCCGTCCCTCGCCCTTCTGCGTGCCGGTCCTGGTCCAGATCGGGCGCGAGCGGGTGGGCGGCGACGCGGCCGAAATGATCCTGGACGAAAGCGCCGAACAGTTGATCGCCGAGGTCATGGACGAGGGCCCCGTATGAACGCCGCCCTGCGCCAGACCCTGTCCCCCACGCGCAAGCCCTGCGGGTCCTTGCGGGTCCAGATCGCGGGCGAGACCTGCGTGCTGCGCTGTTCCGGGGCTTTGTGGCTTCCCGCCCATCGCACCCTGGTCGCGGCGGACCTGCACCTGGAGAAGGGCTCGGCCTTCGCCGCACGCGGCCAGATGCTGCCGCCCTACGACAGCCGCGCCACCCTGGACCGGCTGGAAGCCGAGATCGCCGAACTGGACCCGGTCCGGGTCATCCTGCTGGGCGACAGCTTCCATGACCGAAAGGCCGTGCCGCGCATGGCGGTGGAAGACCGCCTCCGCCTGGATCGACTGGCGGCGGGGCGCGACTGGATCTGGCTGGAGGGCAATCACGACCGTGAAGCCCTGACCGCCTCCGCGCTCGGTTTGCCCGGCGTGGTCCTGGCGGAGATGCGGCTGGGCGGGCTTCGCCTGACCCACGAGCCGGAGCCCCGCACCGGGACGGACGACCGCCAGGGCGAGGTCGCCGGCCACCTGCATCCCGCCGCGCGCGTGGTCGCCTATGGTCGCGGCGTTCGCCGCCCCTGTTTCATCACCGACGGATCGCGCCTGATCCTGCCGGCCTTCGGCGCCTTCACCGGCGGGCTGGACGTCTGTGATCCGGCCATAGCCGACCTGTTCGGCTCAGAACCGATGGCCGCCGTCCTGGGGCGCGACAAGGTCCATGCCGTGTCTTGGAAGACCTGCGCCGAGCCCGCCGGCCTGGACCGCCGGCGTTCCGGCCGGTTCGCCTGACGCCGCGATCCGACGAAATTCAGGGCTCCAGTTCGATGTCCCAGTACAGGATATTCGATGCCGCGAACTCTCGTTCTATCCTATTGATAAAGCTGATTTTTCTAAGAACTTAGGAAATCTCAGCGACGATTGGTCACCATATGGTCACCAGAAGAGGGGAAGAGCCAGCAATCTGGATCAATACCCACTTCCTGAAATCCCATAGCAGAAACCCGGTCGGAAATCTCCCGACCAGCGGCCGCTGAGCCGCCGAAAGCCCTAGCCCAACTTAGTGAGCCAGCAGTGGGGTGCGTGCGGGCTATCCTCGCTGTGCGACCAGCAGCCGTTTGCATCAGCAGACGCTGGAGGTGAGAACATCTAATGTCCGCCTCCGATCCGCGATCGGCCCCGAGCTCACCCTTTCGGCGTGCCGAGATCGTTGTTAGTCGGTCAGCGTGCTAGGCTTATGCATCGACCCCGAAGCCTCAATAGCAACTATCACCTCGACACGGAGACCGCCTCCTGGTGAGCGCAAGAACTGCACCTGTCCCCCATGGGCCTTCACTGTGGCGAGGACGATAGAGAGGCCCAGACCGCTCCCTCCGGAAGGTGCATTGGCCGCACGGAAGAAGCGCCTACCCAGCCGATGCAGATCCGAGAAGGCCACGCCCGGGCCGTCGTCCTCGACGATTAAACGCCCGGAAGTCGGGTCGTAACTGATCACGACTGAGGATGCCGCATGCGCCTGCGCGTTGGCGAGGAGATTGGCAGCCGCTGCCTCGAAGCGATCTGGATCCACGTTAAGCAGCGCGTCACCTTCAACGATCGACACCCGATCATCGCCTTCCGCTCCTGCAAACAGCGACCGAAGCGTCACCCAGCGGCGATCTTCGTCGCTAACCGGCATCTCGTCCTCGCGCGCCAAGACGAGAAGACCTGTGACGAGGCGGGCAGTGCGATCGACAGAGGTCTGGATCTGCTCCAGCGCGCGTCTTCGAACGGCCGTATCCGAAGACGACGCCGCAATCTGCGCCTGGACGCGCAGGCCTGCCAGAGGCGTACGCAATTCGTGCGCGGCAGCGGCCGTGAACTCGGCCTCGCGACGTCGCGCTGCGCCAAGGCGTGACATCAAGTCGTTCAGCGCCAGGGCGAAGGGACGGAGTTCGCGGGCGTCCGGCGATACGTCCAACGCCGTCAGATCTTCCGCATCCCGTACCGCAAGGCTGCGGGTCATTTGTCGAATAGGGGTCAGCCCCCGCCCTACCGACCACCAGATCAATACGCCAAGCACCAGCAGACCAAGGACCGCCGGACCGATCAAAGCGGTGACGACATTGCCGACCAGGTGCTCGCGAACGGCCAGATTGTCCCCGACCATGACCCTGAAACCGGCATCACGATCATGCACCGTGTAGACGCGCCAGCGCTCGCCCCGGATCGTGCGTTCTGAAAAACCGTCGCCCCCTTCCGACAACCGCTCCGCAGGCGCGCTTTGGGACCGACCAATCAGATCGCCTTCCAGCGACCAGATCTGGCAGGAGAGCTGACGGTCGTAGACATCGGCGGCCCCGCTTTCCGGAGCCTGCATCGCCGGGCGCACGCTGCCGGCCTGCATCAGGGACGAGACCATGCGGGCCGACTCCATCAGGCGCCGGTCCAGCACCCGTTGCACCTCGGCCCGGGTCTGGATCTCGACCCAGACGACCGCGCCGCCCCAGACGAGGGCGGTCACGAGCGCGAGGGTGGCGAACAGACGCAGGCGGATCGAGCTCATTGCAGGGTGTATCCTACGCCGCGGACGGTGCGGATGAAGCCGGCTCCCAACTTGGCCCGGAGATAGTGGATGTGCACTTCCACCGCGTTAGAGCCGATCTCCTCCTGCCAACCGTACAGGCGTTCTTCTAGCTGACTGCGCGAGAGGACCTGTGCAGGCCGTTCCATCAGGGCCTCCAGGATGGCGAACTCACGTCTCGAAAGGGGCAGGTCCCCCTCTTCACGCCAAGCCAGACGCGACTGGGGATCAAGGGTCACCCCGCCGTGGCGCAAGGCGGGCGCCGAGCGCCCAAGCAGGCGACGCCGCACCGCGCGCAGTCGCGCCGCCAGTTCGTCGAGATCGAAAGGCTTGCCGACATAGTCGTCCGCGCCGGCGTCCAGACCCACAATGCGGTCCCGACTGTCATCGCGCGCCGACAAGACCACCACGCCGACATCCATGTCGCGCTCGCGAACGAAACGCAGCACCGAAAGGCCGTCGCCATCAGGAAGACCCAAATCCAGCACGACCGCATCGAACGCCGAGCTTTCCAGCGCCGCGAGGGCGTCCTCGACCCGCCCGACGACTTCGACCGTCCAGCCGCAGGCGCTGAGCCCGACCTGGAGGCCGTCGGCGAGAACGGGATCATCTTCTATGGCGAGCAGTCTCATGCGGCGTGAGGTGGAAGTTGCGGCTTAAGCCTGACTTAAGCTCGTTTGCCGACGAGATGGCCATGAGGTTTTTCCGCCGACTGTTGCCCGCCGCTCTCGCGATCCTGTCCTTCACCCTTCCGGGTTCGGCATTGGGTCAGGCTCCGCTATCGCCTGACAAGGCCTTCTCCCTGACGGTGACGCGTGAGGCTGACGGCGACCTGGCCTTCGCCTGGGACATTGCGCCCGGCCATTATCTCTATCGTGACCACACCGTCGCCAGCACGCCGGGCGGGAAAGCATCGCTGCCTCTGGAGCTTGCGACCGGCGAAACCAAGGACGATCCGGGCTTTGGCGTCGTCGACGTCTGGCATGACGAGGGTCGCGCGACCCTATCGGCGCAGACCCTGACGCAGGTTGGCGGCCCGACGTCGGTCAACATCACCTACCAGGGGTGCCTCGAGGACTCGATCTGCTACCCGCCGATGACGCGGACAGTGGACGTGCCGACCCGGCCGCAGTCCGAGGTTGCCGCTCGGGAGGCCGATGCGCAGACCGCTCAGGCCGCCGCTCTGCTGGCGATCCAGGCGCCGGGCGCTGCACCCACACCCGCACTCGCGAGTGATGAGGGCGCGTTGGCGCCTCCGCCGGTCGCGCCATCGCCGGCGGTCATCCCGGACCCCAGCCCGGGCTTCGTCGATCGCTTGGCGCTGCAGGGCGGGGCCACCTGGGTCCTGCTCGCCTTCTTCGGTTTCGGCGTGCTTCTGGCCTTCACGCCCTGCGTCTTTCCCATGTACCCGATCCTGGCCGGCGTCATCGGACGCGGCGTGGACGGGCGCGGTACGCGCCGAGGCCTGATGCTCTCGGTCGCCTATGTGCTGGGCCTTTCCGTCGCCTTCGCCCTGCTGGGCGTCGCGGCCGCCTGGTCCGGACAGAACCTGCAGATGGCGCTCCAGTCGGTTTGGGCGATCGGCGCTCTGGTTGTCGTCTTCGTCGTTCTCGCCGCGTCCATGTTCGGCGGCTTCGAGTTGCAACTGCCCTCGGCCTGGACCAGCCGCCTGTCCCGCGACAGCGGTGACGGACGGCGGTCCCTGCCCTCAGCCGCAGGTCTGGGCTTCGTCTCCGCCCTCATCGTGGGCCCTTGCGTCACCGCGCCCTTGGCGGGTGCCCTGCTCTATATCGCACAGACCGGCGACGTTGGGCTGGGCGCGGCGGCCCTGTTCTTCCTGGGCCTGGGCAAGGGGGTGCCCTTGATCGTGTTCGGCACGGTCGGCGCGCGCTTCCTGCCCAAGGCTGGGCCGTGGATGGACCGGGTGAAGATGCTGTTCGGCTTCATCTTCCTGGGCATGGCCTGGTGGCTGGCCGGCCGCATCCTGCCGCCGAGCGCGACGCTGGCTTTCGGCGCGGCGCTGGCGCTCGGTCTGGCGGCGGCTCTCGGCCTGTTCCAGCCGCTGAGCCCGAATCTGAGAAACGGCGTCGCACGTGTCGCTGGCCTGGCGGCCGCGACCTGGGGCCTGTTGCTGCTGGTCGGCCTCAGTCTCGGGGCGGACGACCCGTGGCGTCCGCTTGAGCCCCTGGCGCGGCCCGCTGGAATCTCAGCCGCCGCGCCGGTCGAAACCGCAGCGGTCGTGCTGGATCAGACGGCGCTCGACCGCGCCGTCGCCGATGCCGCCGCGCGCGAACGTCCCGCCCTGGTCTATTTCACCGCCGACTGGTGCGTCAGCTGCAAGGTGATCGAGCGGACGGTGTTCGAGGACCCCGCGGTCATCGCCGGCCTTTCGAACACCGACCTCATCAAGGTCGACGTCACGCGCAGCACGCCCGAGGCGCGCGCGCTTCTTGAGCGGCACGGAGTGATCGGACCGCCGACGATGATCTTCCTGTCGCCCTCGGCGACCGAAGCGCCGGGCAGCCGACTGATCGGAGAGATGTCGGCCCAAGACGTCGCCTCCGCCCTGCAGAGCGCCGGAGCCGCCGCATGAACGCCATCACCCTGGGCCCGCTCGTCCTGTCGGGCGAGCGGTTCGCCATCATCGCCGGCGTGTTCGTCTTCATGATCGGCGTCGGGCTGTTGGCCAGCCGGGTCAGCCCGCGCTTCAACCTGTGGAGCACGGTCCTAGTCTTCGGCGGTCTGGCGGTCGCCCGCCTCGGTCACGTGGCGACGCACTGGGAGTATTTCGGGGCTGACCCGTGGCGGGCGCTCGCGGTCTGGCAGGGCGGATTCAGTTGGATCTGGGTCGCGCCGGTCGTGATCCTGGCCACCATTCTGCTGCTGCGCACGACGCGCGAACGCGCCTGGGCCATTGCGCCTGTGCTGGCCAGCGCCTTGGTTTGGACCACCGCCCATCAGTTGGCCTCGGCGACGCAGCCCATGGCGCCGCCCGCCCTGACGCTGGCCGCGATGGACGCACCGGCGATCGACCTTTCGGCGCCGATCGATCGGCCTACGGTGATCAATCTCTGGGCCACCTGGTGCCCGCCCTGCCGGCGCGAGATGCCGGCTTTGGCCCAGGCCGAAAAAGCCCATCCGAATGTGCGCTTCCTCTTCGTCAACCAGGGCGAGGGCGAAGCCGGCGTTCGGGCCTTTCTGCAGAGCCAGGGGCTGGCCCTCGACCATGTGCTGTTCGACGAGGCCATGGCGCTGCCCCGCCACTACGGTACGGCCGGCATTCCGGTGACCCTGTTCCTCCACGCCGACGGCCGTCTGGCCAAGGCCCACATGGGGGAAATCGCCCCCGAACAGATCGCGACCGAAATCGCGCGTCTGCACTGACCCCCTCGCCTCACGGAGCTTCCATGAACCGCACCTTCGCCCCTGCCTTCGCCGCCGTCCTGGCGCTCGCCGCCTGCGGCCCGGCCGACGCCGACAACGGCGCGGCGCCCGCCAGCCCTTCCGCCGCCTCCGGACAAGACATGCCGCCCATCGCCCAGGTCGGCTTCAATGACCTGCTGCGCGATCCCGCAGCGCCCTTCATCGGCGCCGAGAACGCCGATGTGACCATCATCGGCTTCGTCGATTACAACTGCCCCTACTGCAAGAAGATGCAGCCTGAGATCGACGGCCTGCTGAAGGCGGACACCAAGGTGCGCGTCCTGTACAAGGATTGGCCGATCTTCGGCGACGTCTCGGAGACCGCCGCCCGGACCGCCCTCGCCGCCGCCTATCAGGGCAAGTACGAGGCCGTCCATAACGCCTTCATGCTGTCGCCGTCGCGCATCGGCGACCAGGCGGACATCACCCGTCTGGTCCAGTCGGCCGGCGTGGACATGGCGCGCCTGAATCAGGACCTGGCCGAACACCGCGCAGACATCGACGCGGTGCTGGACCGAAATGGTCGAGAAGCGGCGGCCCTGGCCCTGCAGGGCACGCCCGCCTTTATCATCAACGGCAATCTGATCCCCGGCGGCATGCCCCAGGCGCAACTCGAAGCGGTGATCGGTCGTATCCGCTCCGGACAACCGCTGCGCTGAAGCCGACCATGACCACCCTGACCCTGCTCCAGCTGAACGACCTCCACGGCTATCTCGAGCCGCATCCCGAACTGGTGCGCACCGAAGGCGGCTGGCGGTTCGAACGGCTGGGCGGGGTCGCCCGCATCGCGCGCCTCTTCGAAGAGGCGCGCGCCGAAGGTGCATGCCTGACCCTGGACAACGGCGACACCTTCCATGGCACGCGGGTCGCCGTCGCCAGCCGGGGCGAGGCGCTGGTTCCGATCATGAACGCCCTGAAGATCGACGCCATGACGGCGCACTGGGAGTTCGCCTATGGCCCGGCGGGGTTCAAGGCGTTGGCGGCGGGACTGGATTATCCCGTCCTGGCCGCCAATGTCTTCCGCAAGGATGACGGCGCGCCGGAGTTCGACGGGCGGTGGGTGTTCGAGCGCGGCGGTCTGAGGATCGGCGTGATCGGCCTGGCCTGCCCCATCATCGACAAGACGATGCCCCCCGCCTTCTCTGAAGGCGTGCGGTTTGAAATGGGTGTGGCCGAAGCCCGCGAGCAGCTGCACCAGCTCCGCGAGGAAAAGGTCGATCTGGTCGTCCTGCTGTCGCACCTGGGCTTTCCGCAGGATCTGAAGCTGGCCGCCGAAACGCCGGGCATCGACGTGATCCTGAGCGGTCATACCCATAACCGCCTGCACGAACCGGCCCGCGTCGGCGACACCCTGATCATCCAGTCCGGCTGCCACGGCGCCTATATCGGCCGGCTGGATCTGGAGATTGCAGAGGGCCGCGTGTGCCTGCGGCGCCATCGGCTCATAGCCGTGGACGCTGGCCCCGAAGACGATCAAGTCGCCGGCTTGGTGGAGATGGCCCTGGCGCCCGAGCGCGAGCGTCTGGCGCGCATCGTCGGCCGCACCGCCATCCCCCTTCACCGCTACGCCATGGCCAGCGCGCCGATGGACGACGTCCTGCTGGCGGCGGCGGCGCAGGCGGCGGGCGTGGACATCGCCTTCTCCAACGGCTGGCGCTACGGCGCGCCCGTCGCGCCGGGTCCGGTCACTCTGGGCGACCTCTACAATATGGCGCCGATGAATCCGCCGATCTCACGCACGACGCTGACCGGGGCCGAGTTGCAAGCGATGCTGGAAGAAAATCTGGAGCGCACCTTCGCCGCCGACCCGTATGAGCAGATGGGCGGCTACATCAAACGTTGCCGGGGTCTCACGGCCTTCGTGAAGCTTGAGAATCCCAAGGGGCAGCGCCTCGACCGCCTGCTGGTCGGAGACCGCCCTGTCGAGCCGGAGGCGGACTATCTGGTGGCCTTCGTCACCGCCCAAGGGGTGCCCGAACATTACGGGCGAGACCGCCGGACGCTCGACATCGACACTGTGGGCGCGCTTGAATCCTGGTTCGCCGACCATACGCCTGGCGAGACCGATCTGCCCGTCAGCGTCCTCATCATCTGAAGGAACACCTTATGGACTCCGTCGCCGCCCGCGACTTCTGGAACAGCCGCTATGACCGCCAGGACTATCTGTTCGGCGAGACGCCCAACGCCTTCCTGGCCGCTCAGATCGCGCGGCTCCAGCCCGGCATGACCGCTCTGGCGGTCGCCGACGGCGAGGGCCGAAACGGCGTGTGGCTCGCCGAACAGGGCCTGGCCGTCACCACCACGGATATCGCCCCGCGCGCGGTCGAGAAGGCCCTCGCCCTGGCCGAGCGACGTGGCGTCACACTGGACGCCCAGGTGGCGGACTTCGAGACCTGGGGCTGGCCGCAGGGTGCGTTCGACGTCGTGGTCGCCGTCTTCATTCAGTTCGCCCCGCCTCCCCAGCGCGACCGACTTTTCGAGCGTATGAAGGCGGCCGTGAAGCCTGGCGGCCTGGTCCTGTTGCAGGGCTATCGGCCGGAACAGATCGCCTATGGCACCGGCGGTCCGGGGCAGGTCGAGAACCTCTACACCGAGGCGCTGCTCCGCGACGCCTTCGCCGACTTCGACATCCTGCATCTGAAAAGCCACGACAGCGACGTCTCCGAAGGCGCCGGCCACAGCGGCCGGTCCGCCCTGATCGATCTCATCGCCCGCCGTCCCTGACCCCCAGCGCCCGCACACCGGAACCCGCCATGAAAACCCTCGTGATCGCCCTGTCCTTGGCCGCCTCCCTGGCGGCCTCCCCGAGCTTCGCCCAGGCTGTCTCAGGCTTCGGCGGCTTCAAGCCCCTGCCCGAGGCCGGCGAACAGCCGGATCCGTCGCGCATCTATCGGGTCATCTTCGACGTGTCCCAGGGCGGTGCGGACGACAGGCCGCTGAAGGGATTGGATCGCGTCGCGCGGCTGGTGAATATGCTGGCGGCGGGCGGCGTGGACGCCGACCACCGTCAGATCGTGGTCGTCCTGCACGGCGCCGCCACCCCTGCAGTTCTCTCCGACGCCGCCTGGACCGCGCGCGGCAAGGGCGACGCCAACCCCAACAGCGCCCTGATCCGCGCCCTCATCGCCGCCGGCGTCCAGGTTCGACTGTGCGGCCAGGCCATGGCGGGGAACGGCATCGCGCAAGCCGATCTCGAAGCGGGCGTGAGCGTTGATCTCGCCGCCCTGATGACGGTCATCCACCTTCAACAGGCCGGATACGCCCTGGTTGTGAACTGACGGCTCGGCATAGGCGGAACCTTTCCTGAGCATAAGAACTATTAGTTTGCGTAAGTATGTATGTAATTGTTCATTGGGGCGTCTGAAGGAGATATCGACATGACCGGACTGCCCCGCCTCAACGAACCCGCCCCCGACTTTCACGCCCGCACCACGCACGGGGATCGCAGCTTGGCCGATTACCGCGGCAAATGGCTGATCCTCTTCTCGCACCCGTCGGACTTCACCCCGGTCTGCACGACCGAGTTCATCGGGTTCGCCAAGCATGCGAATGAGTTCGCCGCCATGAACTGCGAGCTCCTGGGCCTCTCGATAGACAGCATCTTCTCGCACCTAGCCTGGACCCGGAACATCAAGGAGAAGTTCGGCGTCGAAATCCCCTTCCCCATCATCGAGGATCTGAAGATGGAGGTGGCCCAGGCCTACGGAATGATCCACCCCGGGGCGGCCGACACCTCGGCTGTTCGCGCCACCTTCCTGATCGATCCGGAAGGCAAGCTGCGCGCCATGGTCTACTATCCCATGAGCAATGGCCGCAGCATCGAAGAGTTCGTTCGGCTGCTCACCGCGCTCCAGGCGTCCGACGCCAACGGGGTCGCGACGCCTGAGAACTGGCGCCCTGGCCAACCGGCCATCGTCCCCCCGCCCAAGGCCGCCGAGGCGGCCGAGGCTCGCGCTTCCGAGGGTTACGTCTACACCGACTGGTATTTCTCGACGCGCGACCTCCCCGACGCCCCGAAAGCCGCCTGATCGGATTCCGGCCGGACCTCGCAAGCGGTCCGGCCTTTTTCTTCGCAAACCAAACGGAGCCTTCATGCAGATCATCGACCACGGCGGAGCGCGCATCGCGGCGCTCCACGACAAGAAGACCGGCAGTTGGCAGTATGTCGTCTCCGACCCGGTCAGCCGCAAATGCGCGATCATCGATCCGGTCTGGGATTTCGACGAGAAGGCGGCGGCGACCTCGACCCGCAACGCCGACGCCATCCTGGACTACGTCAAGGCGGAGGGCCTGACCGTCGAGTGGCTGCTGGACACCCATCCCCACGCCGACCACTTCTCCGCCGCGCCCTTCCTCAACGAGAAACTGGGCGCGCCGACCGCCATCGGCGAAAAGGTCATCGGCGTCCAGAAGCTGTGGAAGGACATCTACGGCCTGGACGACGACTTTCCGGCCGATGGTCGCCAGTGGGACCGACTCTTCAAGGCTGGCGACACGTTCGCTGTTGGCGACCTGCCGGCGCGGGTGATGTTCTCACCGGGGCACACCATGGCCTCCATCACCTATGTGATTGGCGGCAACGCCTTCGTCCACGACACCCTGATGATGCCCTATGCCGGCACCTCGCGCGCCGACTTTCCGGGCGGCGACTCGAAGACTCTCTTCCGAAGCATCCAGGACATCCTGGCCCTGCCTGAAGAGACCGCCGTCTTCGTTGGCCACGACTATGGCCCGGATGGCCGCGAGCCCGCCTGCTTCAGCACCGTGAGAGAGCAGAAGGCGGACAACATCCATGTCGGCGGCGGACGCGGCGAGGCGGATTTCGTGCGGCTCCGCGACGATCGGGACGCCACCCTGCCCTTGCCGAATCTGATGCTCTACGCGCTTCAGGTGAACATCCGCGGCGGGGTGCTGCCGCCGGCCGCGCCGGACGGGCGCGTCTATTTCAAGATTCCCGCCAATCACTTCGCCCCACCCCAGGAGAATTCTTGATGCGCCCGTCCGCACTGACGCTGGCCGCCCTCCTGAGCGCAACGGCCCTGGCCGCCCACGCCCAGACGCCCGCCGATCCACTTCATGTCTACGGTCCCGGCGGCCCCTCCCCCGCCATGCGCGACGCCGCGAAGGCCTATGAGGCGCGCACCGGTCGCGCCGTGGCCGTCGTCGCCGGACCCACGCCCCAATGGCTGGACCAGGCCAAGGCGGATGGCGACCTGATCTTCTCAGGCTCCGAGACGATGATGACCGACTTCGTCAGCGCCCTGGAGGGCCGCATCCGCGCCGAGGCGGTCGAGCCGCTCTATCTGCGCACCGCCTCCATCCTCGTTCGGCCGGGAAATCCGGACGGCATCGGCGGCCTTGAGGATCTTTTCCAGCCCGATCGCCGGGTCTTGGTTGTCAACGGCGCGGGCCAGAACGGCCTGTGGGAGGACATGGCCGGTCGCACCGGCGACATCGCCAAGGTGCGCGCCCTGCGTCGTAACATCGTCGTCTACGCCCGCAACAGCGCCGAGGCCCGACAAGCCTGGATCGACGACCCGACGCTGGACGCCTGGATCATCTGGGGCATCTGGCAGGTCGCCAATCCGGACCTCGCTGATGTGGTCGAGGTCGAAGAGCCCTACCGCATCTACCGCGACGCCGGCGCCGTTGTGACAGAGACCGGCCGCCAGGACGCCGACGCCCAGCCGTTCCTCGACTTTCTGAAGTCCGACGAGGGGGCCGCCATCTTCGCGCGGTGGGGCTGGCGGACCGGCCAACCTTAAGCCTGCCTTAAGGTGAACCCTGCGGTGTCGGCGGCATGGTTGATCGTCGCTCCTCAATCCTGAACCGCCGACACCTGCTGGCGGCCGCAGCGGCGCCGCTCTGGGTCTCTACGGCGGCGCGAGCAGCACCCGCGCCCGCCGCCTTTGACATCACTGTTCTGACTACAGCCTTCTACGCGGCCCGCGGCGGACGCCCCGCCTGGGCGGGGTCCGCGCGCCGGCAAGCCATGGACGCCCTAGCTCTGGCGGACCGCCACGGGCTGTCGGCGCCCGACGGTCTCGCCCTTAGCGAAGCAGAACTGACCCAGGCCGTCCTGATCCTGGCTGAGGCGCTCGCCCATGGCCGGGTCGATCCAGCATCCGTCGAGACGCTCTGGGAGATGGATCGCAACCAAGTCGACACGCCGCCTCTCCTCGCAAAGGCGGTCGACGACGGAACACTTGCGGCGACGATGGCCGGCCTCGCACCCCAGGACCGCGGCTATCAGGGCCTGTGCGACGGCTTCCTCCGCTATCGCGCCATCGCCGACCGCGGCGGTTGGCCGCCCTTTGCCCTGGGCGCGACGATCGAACCATTTGCGTCCGACCCGCGCCTTCCCGCCCTCCTGCCGCGCCTTCGGGTGGAAGGCGATTTAAGCGAAGCCGCCGCCGCGATGGTCGGCCCGTCTGGCGGTGAATACGGCTCCATTGTGCAAGAGGCCGTTCGGGCGTTCCAGGTGCGCCACGGTCTGGAGGCGGACGCCCGCATCGGCCCGGCGACACAGCGGGCGCTCTCGATTTCGGCCGAGGCCCGCGCTCGCCAGATCGCGCTGAATTTGGAACGCCGCCGTTGGCTGAAGAGAGACGTCGCCCCGGAACGGATCGAGGTGAACACCGCCGCCTCCATCATGGTCTACTGGAAGGACGGTCGGCCCGTGCATTCGATGCGGGTCGTGACGGGTGACGCCGACAATGCGACGCCCAGCCTCGAACGGCCCTTCGCCTCGGTGGTCGCCAATCCGCCCTGGACGGTGCCGACTTCCATCGCCCAGCGCGAGATCCTGCCACGCGGCGCCGCCTATATGCGGGCGAACAACATGACGATTCAGAATGGCATGGTGGTTCAGCGCGCTGGCCCGAACGCCGCCCTGGGCCAGGTCAAGTTCGAACTTCAGGACAGCTACGCCATCTTCCTGCACGACACCCCGTCGCGGGGTGCGTTCGACCGGAGCTTCCGCCATCTCAGCCACGGCTGCGTGCGGGTGCAGGACGCGGTCGGCTTCGCTCGGCTGCTGCTTGCGCCCGACCCCGCGAGGCTCGCCCGATTCGACGCCGCGCTGGACAGCGGCGAGACCGTCCGGGTGGCGACCGGTCGGCCGATCGACGTGCGCCTGCTTTATTGGACGGCCTTTCTGGACGGCCAGGGCCGCGTCGCCTTTCGCGATGACATCTATCGTCGCGACACCCGTCTGGCGGAGGCGTTGGGTATCGACCTGCACCTGCCGCGGCCCGACGACCGGCGCGCCGATGCGGACGACGTCGGCCCCTGACGGTTATTCGGTCGTGCGGCCGTCGAAATGCTCGTGGTCGGCGGAGGCCTCTTCCACCGTGGCGTGAACCGTACCGTCGCGATGCTCCGGCGGACCATAAAGGGTGTAGAGCCGAAGCGGCTCGGACCCCGTGCTGACCACATTGTGGCGGGCGCCCTGAGGGACGATGACCCCGTCATCCGCCTTCACGGCGTGACGAACGCCGTCGATCCAGATTTCGCCCTCGCCCGCCTCGATGCGGAAGAACTGGTCGCGGTCGTCGTGGACCTCTTCGCCGATCTCCTGGCCGTGCGGAATGGCCATGAGGACGAGCTGCAGATTGTGGCCGGTGTACAGAACGCGGCGAAAGTCTGTGTTCTCTTCCGTCAGACGTTCGATATTGTCGATGAAGCCCTTCACGAGAGTCTCCTGTGCGGGTTTGCCGTCAGCGACGTGCGACGGCGGTGATGCGGGCGAACTGAGCTGTGTCGCCGCGCGCCGGCGTCGATGTGCGGGGCGCCGGGGCGGCGGCTCGCGCGCCGACCGCCTTCGCATCGCCGCAGAAGATTTCGTAGAGCATCCCCATGACCGCCTGGGCGCGCTCGTCGGCGATCGAATAGAAGATCGAGCGGGACTGACGGCGGGTCTTGACCAGGCCATACTGGCGCAGCTCTGCCAGTTGCTGGGATAGCGCCGGCTGCTTGATGCCGAGGTCCGCCTCGAGCTGGCCCACCGAGCGCTCCTCTTCGGCGATATGACACAGGATCAGCAGCCGGTTGGCGTTGGCCAGCTGGCGCAACAGCTCTGCGGCCTCCGGCGCCTTTTCCTTCAACCGCTCCATCGCGGCCGCTTGATCGTCGGTCATGCGCTGCGCTCGCGATAGTACCAGGGTGCATCGCCGTCACCGTCGGCGATGGCGGCGTCCAGGGTGGTGGCGGCCGGCTCCAGCAGTGCGTCGCCGGGCGTCCAGCCCGCCGGCGTGGAGGCCGCCTCACGGTCCGAGGTCTGCAGGGCGGTGACGAGACGCAGCAACTCATCAACCGAGCGGCCGATGTTCATCGGGTACCAGCTGATGGCGCGCACCACGCCTTCGGGATCGATCACGAAGGTCGCGCGCACCGTGGCGCTGTCGCTCGAGCCGGCGTCCACCATGCCAAAGGCGTGGCCGATGGCCATGGAGGGATCTTCGATGATCGGGAACGGCACCTTCACGCCGAAGCGGCGGAAGATGTCCTTCAGCCAGGCCAGGTGCGAATACAGACTGTCCACCGACAGGGCCATCAGATCGCAGTCGATCGCCGCGAAGGCGTCGGCCTGCCGGGCCAGGGCCACGAACTCGCTGGTGCAGACCGGCGTGAAGTCCGCCGGATGCGAGAACAGCACCAGCCAGCGTCCACGGTAGTCGCTGAGGCGCCTTTCGCCCTGAGTCGTGCGCGCCGTGAAGTCCGGCGCCGTATCGTTGATGCGCAGGGCGCGCATTGCGGGGGGATAGACGGCTGGCCCGGTGTCGATCGTGTCCATAGCCGCAAGCTAAGCGCATCCCACCGTTTCCGCTACATTAAAATACATACTTGCACGAACTATGAATGAGTATATGTGTTGAGTCACCGAAACGGAGACACGTCATGTCCTCGCCCACACCCGACCCCGCCCGCGACGACGCCGCCGACATCGTGCGCGCCGCGCTGGGCGATCCTCGCCAACGCCCTGTCGTGAAATCGTTCTTCGACGAAGCCACCTTCACCGTCAGCCACGTCGTGCGCGATCCCGGCTCCGACGTCTGCGCCATCATTGACAGCGTGCTGGACTACGATCCGGCGTCGGGCCGCACCACGCACGCTTCGGCCGATGCGCTCATTGATTACGTGAAATCCGAAGGTCTCACGGTTCAGTGGCTGCTCGAGACGCACGCCCATGCCGATCACCTGTCGGCGGCGCCCTATCTCCAGGAAAAGCTCGGCGGTCAGCTGGCGATTGGCCATGAAATCCTCACCGTCCAGGCGGTCTTCGGCAAGATCTTCAACGAAGGGACCGACTTCCGCCGCGACGGCAGCCAGTTCGACCATCTGTTCAACGACGGCGACCGGTTTGAGATCGGTGGTCTGAAGGCCACGGTCCTGCACGTGCCCGGCCACACCCCGGCCTGTCTGGCCTATGTCATCGGCGACGCCGTCTTCCCCGGCGATACCATGTTCATGCCCGACTATGGTACGGCGCGCTGCGACTTCCCCGGCGGCGACGCCCGGACCCTGTACCGCTCGATCCATCGCCTGACCTCCCTGCCGGACGAGGCGCGGGTCTTCCTGTGTCACGACTACAAGGCGCCGCCGGGCCGGACCGAGTTCGCCTGGGAGACCACCATCGGTGCCCAGCGGACAGGCAACATCCATATTCGCGACGACGTCAGCGAGGACGAGTTCGTGGCCATGCGCACCCAGCGCGACGCCACCCTGCCCATGCCCAAGCTGATCCTGCCGTCGGTTCAGGTGAACATGAACGGCGGCCGCCCGCCCGAGCCCGAGGACAATGGGGTGCGCTACCTCAAGGTCCCGCTGAACGCGCTGTGAGGCGAGGCTCCGATGCTTGAGCCTCTTCCCTTCATCTGGCCGCTGGCCGGCGGTCTGCTGGTCGGCCTGTCGGCCGGTCTCTATCTGTTGCTGAATGGGCGCGTAGCCGGGATTTCCGGCCTGACCGCCGCAGCGACCGGCCTGTCAAAAGGCGCGCCGCGCATTCTGGGCCTGCTTTTCATCGCCGGCCTGCTGGGCGGCGCGGCCCTGGCCTCGGCCCTGATCCGCAGGCCCGAGGTGCAGATCACTTCGGAGGTCTGGCTGCTGGTGCTCGGCGGCCTGATCGTCGGCTTCGGCACCCGCTGGGGCTCGGGCTGCACCAGCGGCCACGGCGTCTGCGGCCTGGCCCGCCTGTCGCCCCGCTCCATCGTCGCCACCGGCGTCTTCATGGCCGTCGCGGCCCTGACCGTCTTCGTCACCCGCCACCTGTTGGGAGGCCTGGCGTGAGCCGGCTGATCGTCGCCGTCCTGTGCGGCTTGTTGTTCGGCGCCGGCATGGTGGTGTCCGACATGATCAACCCGGCCCGCGTCCTGGCCTTCCTGGATGTGACGGGCGCCTGGGACCCCTCTCTGGCCTTCGTCATGGGCGGGGCGCTGATCCCCTCCGCCATAGCCTGGCTGATCCGCCGGCGCATGGAGGCTCCGGTCGCGGCCGACACCTTCCATGTGCCCGAGGGCCGGACCATCGACACCCCTCTGGTCGGCGGGGCCGCCCTGTTCGGCCTTGGCTGGGGCTTGGTCGGCCTGTGCCCCGGCCCGGCGCTTGCGGCGCTGACGACCGGCGCCTGGCAGGCCTTCGTCTTCGTCGGCGCCCTCGCGGCCGGCATGGCGCTGTTCCGCCTGACCCTCGACCGAAACGCCTGAACCAGAAAAGACCCTAGGGAGACAAAGCCATGCATATTCGCCCTTTGGACGAGGCCCTGTCCGCCTCGCCCCAGATCGCCCCGGAAGACCTGCCCGACATCGCGGCCCAAGGGTTCCGGTCGGTGATCTCCAACCGACCCGACGGCGAAGAGCCCGGCCAGCCCAGCGCCGAAGATCTGCGCCAGGCCGCCGAGGCTGCGGGACTGGCTTTCGCCCATGTTCCCGTGGTCGGCGGCGCAATCTCCGACCAGGACGTGGCGGACTTCCGCGAGGCTCTGGCCAACCTGCCCCAGCCTGTGTTCGGCTTCTGCCGCACCGGCACGCGCACGACCACCCTGTGGGCGCTGGCGAACGTCGCCTCGATAAGCGCTGACGATCTGATCGCACGCGCCAAGAGCGCCGGCTACGACCTCGGCGCCCTGCGTCCCCGTCTTGAAGGAGCCGCATCATGAGCGCCCAGTACGCCCCCTTGGAGTCCTGCGATGTCCTGATCGTCGGCGGCGGATCCGCCGGCATCGCCACAGCCGCCAGCCTCCTGCGCCGTCGCCCGGGTCTCGACGTCCGCATCGTCGAGCCGTCCGAGCATCACTACTATCAGCCTGGCTGGACCATGGTCGGCGCCGGCGTCTTCACGCCCGAGCGGACCCGGCGCCGCACCGAGGACCTGATCCCCCGAGGCGCCCAGTGGGTGCGGGGTTCGGTCGCGGCTTTCGACCCCATCCACGATCGCGTCGAACTGACCGACGGCCGCTGGATCGGCTATCGCATGCTGGTCGCGGCGCCGGGACTGAAGCTGGACTGGGGCGCCATCCCGGGCCTGGCGGAAACGCTCGGGCGCAACAACGTCACTTCCAACTACGGCTATGAGACGGCGCCCTACACCTGGAAGCTGGTGCAGGCGATGAAGAGCGGCCGGGCGATCTTCACCCAGCCGCCCATGCCGATCAAATGCGCCGGCGCCCCGCAGAAGGCCATGTATCTGTCGGCCGATCACTGGCGCGACCACGGCCGAAACGACATCGAGATCGAATTCCACAACGCCGGGCCCGTGCTGTTCGGGGTCAAGGACTACGTCCCGGCCCTGATGGAATATGTTCGCAAATACCGCATCGACCTGAACTTCGGATCGAAACTGGTCGCGGTGGATGGTCCTGCCAGGACGGCGACCTTCGCCGTGACGAACGCGGAAGGCGAAGTCAGTCAGGTTCGGCGCGAGTTCGACTTCCTGCACGTCTGCCCGCCGCAGACCGCGCCGGACGTCATTCGCGAAAGTCCGCTGGCCGCCGAAAGCGGCTGGATCGAGGTGGATGACGCCACCTTGCGCCACAAGCGGTTCGAAAACGTCTTCGGTCTGGGCGACGCCTGTTCGGCGCCCAACGCCAAGACTGCTGCGGCCGCCCGCAAACAGGCGCCCGTGGTGGCCGAGAACATCCTGTCGCTGCTGGACGGCCAGCCGATGCGGGCGGTCTATGACGGCTATGGCTCATGTCCGCTCACGGTCGAGCGCGGCAAGATCGTGCTGGCCGAGTTCGGCTATGGCGGCAAGCTCCTGCCCAGCTTCCCGAAATGGATGCTCGACGGGACCAAGCCGACCCGTCTGGCCTGGCATCTGAAGGCCCAGGCCCTGCCCGAAATCTACTGGCTTGGGATGTTGCGCGGTCGCGAATGGCTGGCCGGCCCCCACCACATCGAACCCGCCCCCCAGCTTCGCCCTGCTGTCGCCTGAGCCTGATCATGGACCTGTCTCCGCTGCAGTACGGCCTCGGCGCCGGCGCCGGCTCGCTCGTCGGCTTCACCCTGGGCCTGGTCGGCGGCGGCGGGTCCATCCTGGCCGCGCCGCTGATCGTCTATCTGGTCGGGGTCAAGGAGCCGCATCTGGCGATCGGCACCAGCGCCTTCGCCGTGGCCGCCAACGCCTTCGCCAATGTGATCAATCATGCCCGCCACGGCACGGTGAAATGGAAAATCGCCAGTCTGTTCGCGGTCGCTGGGGTGCTCGGAGCCTTTCTGGGTTCGAGCCTGGGCAAGGCCGTGGACGGTCAGAAGCTGCTGGCCCTTTTCGCCGTCCTGATGCTGGTCGTCGGCGTACTGATGTTGCGGGGCCGCTCCGCCGGCGGAGACCCGAACGTCCAGCTTGATCGGCGCAATGCACCCAAGCTCGTCGGCACGGGCCTGGCCACGGGCGTGATGTCGGGCTTCTTCGGCATCGGCGGCGGCTTCCTTATCGTGCCCAGCCTGATGTTCTCGACCCGCATGCCGATCTACTATGCCGTCGGCTCTTCCTTGGTCGGCGTCACCGCCTTCGGCCTGACCACGGCCTTCAACTACGCCCTTGATGGCTGGGTCGACTGGCCCCTGGCGGCCGTCTTCATCGGCGGCGGCGTGCTGGGCGGTCTGGTCGGCGCACGGCTCGCCAAGGCCCTGTCGGGACAGAAAGGCGTCTTGAATACCGTCTTCGCGGGGCTGATCTTCGTCGTCGCCTTATATATGCTTTACCGCAGCGCCGGCGCGCTCGGCTTGATCGGTTGAAACGCTTCCATGGAACTTGACGCCCTGATCCTGGCGCGGATGCAGTTCGCCTTCACCGTCGCCTTCCACATCGTCTTCCCGGCCTTCTCTATCGGCCTGGCCAGCTATCTGGCCGTGCTGGAGGCCCTGTGGCTGAAGACAGGGCGCGAGCTCTATCTGAACCTTTTCAAATACTGGCTGAAGATCTTCGCCGTCGCCTTCGGCATGGGCGTCGTCTCGGGTCTGGTGATGTCCTATCAGTTCGGCACCAACTGGTCGGTCTTCTCCGACAAGGCCGGACCCGTCATCGGCCCCCTGATGGCCTATGAGGTGCTCAGCGCCTTCTTCCTCGAGGCGGGCTTCCTGGGCGTGATGCTGTTCGGCCTGAACCGGGTCGGCAAGAAGCTGCACTTCCTGGCCACCCTGATGGTCGCCATCGGCACCTTCGCCTCGGCCTTCTGGATCCTGTCCGTCAACAGCTGGATGCAGACGCCGCAAGGCTACGCCATCAACGAGGTCGGCCAGTTCATCCCGGCCGACTGGTTCAAGATCGTCTTCAACCCGTCCTTCCCCTATCGCCTCGCCCACATGCTGCTGGCGGCCTACCTGACGACCGGTCTGGTGGTCGGCGCGGTCGGCGCCTGGCACCTCATGAAGGAGCGGACCAACAAGGGCGCGCGCAAGATGTTCGCCATGGCCATGGGCATGATCCTGGTCGCCGCTCCGGTGCAGATCTTCATCGGCGACATGCACGGGTTGAACACCCTGGAGCACCAGCCCGCCAAGGTCATGGCGATGGAAGGCCACTTCGAAAGCCACCCGGACGGGGCGCCGCTGATCCTGTTCGGCCTGCCCGATCGCGAGGCCGCCACCGTCCATGGCGCGGTCGAGGTTCCGAAGCTGTCGTCCCTGATCCTGAAGCATGATCCAAACGCGCCTCTGGCCGGTCTCGACACCGTCGCCCGCGCCGACTGGCCGCCGGTGGAGATCGTCTTCTGGTCCTTCCGCGTCATGGTGGGACTGGGCATGGCCATGCTGCTGCTGGGGCTATGGGGGTTGTACGCCCGCCTGCGCAGCCGCCTCTATGACGCCCCCTGGCTGCACCGCTTCGCCCTGATCATGGGACCGATGGGGTTCGTCGCCGTGCTGGCGGGCTGGATCACCACGGAGGTCGGCCGCCAGCCCTGGACCGTCTACGGCCTGCTGCGCACCGCCGACAGCGCCGCGCCTCTGGCGGCGCCTGCCGTCGCGACTTCCTTGGCCGCTTTCGCCGTGGTCTATTTCACCGTCTTCGGCGCCGGGGTCTTCTACATCCTGCGTCTGATGAGCCATGCGCCTCATCGCGGCGAGCCGGGCGTGGCGGAAACGCCGATCCGCACGGCGGGCATCACGCCTGCCCCCGCCATCGACCCCGACCGTCCCATCCCGACTGGCGAGGAGACTGATCATGAGCGTTGATCTGACCCTGGTCTGGGCCGGTCTGCTGGCCTTCGCCGTCTTCGCCTACATCGTCATGGACGGGTTCGACCTGGGTGTCGGCATCCTGTTCCCGACACTGAAGGCCGGCGATCAGCGCGACAAGGCGATGAACTCGATCGCCCCGGTGTGGGACGGCAACGAGACCTGGCTGATCCTGGGCGGTGGCGGCCTGTTCGCGGCCTTCCCCCTCGCCTATGCGGTCCTGATGCCGGCGGTCTACACGCCGATCATCGCCATGCTGCTGGGGCTGGTCTTCCGGGGCGTCGCCTTTGAATACCGCTGGCGCACCGTGCGGGCCAAGCCCGTCTGGGATGTCGCCTTCTTCGGCGGCTCCCTCCTGGCCGCCTTCTCCCAGGGCGTCACCCTGGGGGCCATCCTGCAGGGGGTCGAAGTGTCCGGTCGCGCCTATGGCGGCGGCTGGTGGGACTGGCTCAGCCCCTTCAGCCTGCTGACCGGTGTGGCCGTCGTCGTCGGCTACGCCCTTCTCGGCGCCACCTGGCTGAACATGAAGACGGATGGCGCGCTCCAGACCCACGCCCGGTCCCAGGCCTGGAAGTTGGGGCCGGCGACCTTGCTGATGATCGGCGCGGTCAGCCTGGCCACCCCGTTCCTCGACGGCGAATACGCCCGCCGGTGGTTCGACTGGCCCGGCGTGCTTCTGACGGCCCAGGTGCCGTTGCTCGTCCTGATCGTCGCGGCCGCCTTCTTCTGGACCATGCGTCAGAAGCGTGAGGTCTGGCCCTTCCTGCTGTCGCTGGGCCTGTTTGCGGTGACCTTCGCCGGGCTGGGCGTCAGCGTCTTCCCTTACGCCGTACCCGACGAGATCACCCTCTGGCAGGCCGCAGCTCCCGCCTCCAGCCAGCTGTTCATGCTGGTCGGCGCCCTGATCCTGATCCCGATCATCCTAGCCTACACCGCCTACGCCTACTGGGTGTTCCGCGGCAAGGTCGGCGACGACGGTTACCACTGATGCGTCGCGGCTCCACAAACGGGCTCCGGCAGGGCCTCTGGTTCGTCGCGCTCTGGGCGCTGGGCGTGGGCGTCCTGGGCATCGTCGCCTATCTGCTGCGCGGCGTTCTCAAGCTGGCCGGGGGGTGAGCCCGCAGGCGCCGAACCGCTGGCCCTGGCCGCCGCTCATCACGGGCGGCGCCGTCCTTGTCGCGCTCATCACGGCGCGTCTGTGGTCCCCGCCCGCTCTCTTCCCCGGCGCCTTCGCCGCTGGCGGCCTCCTGGTCGGGCTCGCCCTTGGTTTGGACCTCTGGGCCATGCTGGTGATGCGGCGGTGGCGCGCCAACATCCTGCCGCACCGGGCGGCGACCGCTCTGGTCACGACCGGTCCGTTCGCCTGGAGCCGCAACCCGATCTATCTCGCCAACGGCCTGCTGCTGCTCGGCCTCGGCGGCCTGTTCGACAACGCCTGGTTCTTCGTGGCCGCCCCCGTCGCCGCCTTCGCCACCGACCGCCTCGCCATCCGGCGCGAGGAACGACACCTGACGGCCCTCTTCGGGCCAGCCTGGTCCGCCTACGCCGATCGCGTGGACCGCTGGTTTGGGCGGCGGATGCCGTCGCAATCACCTTAAGGCTGGCTTAAGCTTGGCCCGGCCTGTTGCGACAAAACGCAGCAGGAAACGACGATGGGAGACATCAAGAGGCCCGCGCCAACCACGGGAACGCTTGTCCGGTGCTGATGGGCCTCCTCATGAGCGGTGCGATCGCCGCCGCCGGGCAACCCACGGACGCCCAGGATAGCTGGCGCGTCTCCGGATCGGCGCGCGCGCGGGGAGAGACGCTGTCAGGCCAGTTTCGTCCGATGGCGGAGCCAAGCGACGCCGTCCTGACGACGCGGCTGACGCTGGCCGTCGAGCGGGATGTGGGTCACGTGACGTTCGGCGGCGAGGTGTTCGATTCGCGGGCGTTCGGGCAAGGTCCGCTGTCGTCGGTCGGCGTTGGCGAGGTCAATGCGCTGGAGTTGGTTCAGGCCTACGCCAAGATCCGTCTCGGCGCGCGACGTGAGCGGACACTGAAACTCGGCCGCTTCACCATGGATCTGGGTTCCAAGCGTTTCGTTTCTCGCCAGAATTTTCGCAACACCACCAACGCCTATACCGGCGCCCGTTTCGACACGCCCCTGGCCGACGGCGCGCTGACGGCCTTCTGGGTCATGCCGCAGGTGCGGTTGCCGGACGACAGGGCCGCCATCGAGGACAATCGGATCGCGTGGGATCGAGAGAGTTCCGACCTGCAGTTCGCCGGCCTGTTTTGGACTCGCGACCTCGGCCAGCGGCGGTCGCTCGACCTCTATGTCTACGGCCTGACCGAAAGCGATGACGCGGACCAGCAGACCCGAAACCGCCGGCTGGCGACGCCCGGCGTCCGTTGGCGCCATTCGCCGGCGGCCGGGGCGTGGGATGTCGAGGTCGAGGCGGCGGCCCAGGTCGGTCAGGTCCGGCGCTCGGCCTCGCCCGCAGACACCCAGGATGTGGATGTCAGGGCGGGCTTCATTCATCTGGAGGCGGGACGTACCTTCGCCCACGACTGGTCGCCGAGACTCGCCGCCCAGTTCGACAATGTCACGGGCGATGGGGGACGGGGCGACTATGGCCGGTTCGACACCCTGTACGGCGCACGCCGCTTCGAGTTCGGCCCCGCCGGTCTCTACGGCCCGGTCTCGCGCGCCAACCTCGTGTCGCCCGGCGTTCGCCTCGAGGTAAAGCCCGACCGCAAGCTGGACGGCTTCGTCGCGGTGCGGGGCCTGTGGTTGGAAGACGCGCGCGACAGTCTGGGCGCGACGGGGGTCATCGACCCGTCGAGCGACAGCGGCCGCTTTGGCGGAACTCAGATCGAGGCGCGGGTCCGCTACAAGCTGACCCCCGACGTCACTCTGGAGACCGGCGGCGCCCGGCTCTTCAAGGGCGGCGCCCTGACCGATGCCCCGAACGCGCCGGCGACCGCCGACACCACCTACGGCTATGTGGACGTGACCTATGCCTTCTGACAGAGTCCTCGCCCCATGTCGCTGACCATCGGCCTCCTGCTGGCGCTCAGCTTCCTCGTGTCCTTGCTGGCCCTCGCCTTTCTGATCTGGGCGGTGACGAACCGGCAGCTCCAACTACACCAGGGCCAGGCCTACACCGTCTTCACGCCCGGCGAGGCGGGCACGCCCGACGATGCGACGATGGCCGGCGAGGACACCCAGTCCGTCGGGCCGCATCACTATGACACCGAGCGCGAGGGCATCGATGCGGTCTCGCGCCGCCCCGTGATGATCCTGATCGGCAGCGGCATCACCTGGCTGGTCATCGGCTCCATTTTCGGCCTGATGGCCTCGCTGAAGCTGCACTGGCCCGACTGGCTGACGGACGTCGCGCCGCTGACCTTTGGCCGGGTCCGCACGCTTCATCTGAATCTCGTGATCTATGGCTGGCTGTCGATGACCGGCATCGGCGTGGCGCTGTGGATCGCCCCGCGCATCTTTCATACGGAGCTGCGACATCCCCGACTGCCTGTGATCGGGGCCGTGCTCTGGAACATCGCCGTGGCCTGCGGCGCTCTGGCGATCGCCTCGGGCTGGACGGATGGCGAGGAATGGCTGGAGATCCCCTGGCAGATCGATGGGCTGTTGGCCCTGGCCGGGGCCTTCTTCGTCTGGCCGCTTCTCCACACAGCACTACGGCGCAACGTGGACCACATCTATGTGACCGGTTGGTACTATCTCGGGGCGCTGTGCTGGTTCCCCATTCTGTTCTTCATCGCCAATCTGCCGGGCATCCATTCGGGCGTGCAGGAGGCGACGGTCAACTGGTGGTTCGCCCACAATGTCCTGGGGCTCTGGCTGACCCCGCTGGGCGTTGGCGCGGCCTATTATTTCATTCCCAAGATCATCGGCAAACCCATCTACTCCTACAGCCTGTCGCTGCTCGGCTTCTGGGCGCTCGCCTTGTTCTACAGTCAGGTCGGCATCCACCATCTGATCGGCGGTCCGGTGCCGACCTGGGTGGTGACCCTGTCGATCGTCCACAGTGTGATGATGTTCGTTCCGGTGATCGCCGTGGCCATCAACCAGCACGTCACGGTCGCCCGCAACCTGTGGGCCTTCAAGGCCTCGGTCCCTCTGCGGTTCATCTCGCTGGGGGCGGTCATGTATACCCTGGCGTCCTTCCAGGGGTCGATCGAAGCCTTGCGCACGATCAATACCGTGACCCACTTCACCCAATACACGGTCGGGCACGCCCATCTCGGCGCCTATGGTTTTGTGTCCTTCATACTGTTCGGCGCGGTCTACCACATGGGCCCGCGACTGACGGGACGGCAGTGGCCCGAACCGGCCCTGATCAAGGCCCATTTCTGGCTCGTGGTCATCGGCTTCGCCATCTACTTCTTCGCCCTGACCATCGGCGGCGTGCTGCAGGGTCTGGCCATGCTGGACGCGACGCGCCCCTTCGCCGACAGCGTCACCGTCCTGGCGCCCTATCTTGAGGCCCGGTCTGTCGGCGGCGGGCTGATGACCCTGGGTCACCTCATCTTCGCGGGCCATTTCATAGCCCTGCTGGCCAAGGGCCGCGCGCCCCAGGCCGGGGCCGTCCCCACCGACACCGTTCCGGCGACCACAGCATGAACCGCGTCATTCCTCTGGGCGTCCTCGCCCTCGCCATCCTGGCCTTCGCCACCCTGATGCTGGTCATCCTTCCCGGCATCCAGATCCGCGAGCAAGCGCCCACGCCGGGTCTGCTGCCCTACACGGAGGCGGAGCTTCGGGGACGGGCGGCCTATGTCTCCGAAGGCTGCGTCTATTGTCACAGCCAGCAGCCCCGCGCCCTGGACCAGGCGCCGGACAGCGAACGCGGCTGGGGCCGGGCCGCGGTGGCCTCCGACTATTTCTACGACCAGCCCCATCAACTGGGCACCATGCGCACCGGGCCGGATCTCCAGAATGTGGGCGCGCGACTGCCGAGCGAAGCCTGGCACATGACCCACCTCTATCAGCCGCGCGCGATCTACGACTGGAGCATCATGCCGGCCTATCCTTATCTGTTCGAGGTCAAGGACAAGGCGGCGCCGGGCGACGTTGTCGTTGCGCTGCCGGAACGCTATGCGCCCAAGGGCAAGGTCGTCGTGGCCAGACCGCAGGCGCGCGACCTCGTGGCCTATCTGCGCAGCCTGGACCGGACCTTCCCTGCCCCGCCCACGGCCGTCCGCGACGACGGATACAGCGAAAAGGGCGAGCCGAAATGATCCGCAAAAGGCCGCCTGACGCCCCTCGGCCCCGCGAACCGGACGAGGCCTTCGAACCCTACGAGGAATTCCGGCGCATTCCGCTGCCGGTCTACTGGATCGCCATCGCCCTGGCGATCTGGGGCGCGGTCACCTTGTGGGACAACGCCCAGGCGGTCAGCGTCGGGCGAGAAGAACGCGCCGAGCAGATCGAGGACATCCCCGCCCTCGCCTTGAACAGCGGCGCTCAGGTCTTCGAGGCGCGGTGTTCGACCTGCCATCAGCCCAACGCCGTGGGCGTGCGCAGCGCCATCCCGCCGCTGGCGGGATCCCGGTTCGTCGCCGCCGATCCGGCCGTCATCGTGCAGATCCTGCTGCATGGGATCGACGGCCCGATCGATGTCGGCGGCAAGGTCTTCGACGGCCATATGCCGAGCTTCGCAAGCGTGCTGTCCGACGCCCAATTGGCGCGGGTCGCCACCCATGTCCGCCAGACCTGGGGCGGCGATGACCAAGAGATCACGCCCGCCTTCGTGACGGCGCAGCGCGACCGCTTCCCCGGCCGCGGGGCCTGGCGCGGAGGCGAGGAGCTGGCTCGGGTCGTCGATCCCGGATTGGCGCCTCAACCTCCGGTCGGACCTGTCCGGATCTTCAGTTTCGACGATCCTGGCGTGATGCGTCTGGTCACAGAGGGCCGAGGCGAAGCCTGGGCCTGCGCCTCCTGTCACGGCGCCGCCGGCGAGGGCGGCGCCAACGTGCCCCGACTGGCAGGTCTGCCCGAGGGTTACATCGTCAAACAGCTGCAGGACTATGTCTCGGGCCGCCGTCGCAATGAGACCATGCAGACCGTCGCCGGCGCCCTGAGCGACGCCGACCGACGCGGCCTCGCGCGATACTATTCGGCCCTGCGCACGCCCTCCACAGCGCGGCCGGAGCTTGGCGGCGGACTGAAGCGTGGCGAGCAGCTGGCGCTGTATGGCGACTGGTCCAAGAACCTTCCCGCCTGTTTCAGTTGCCATGGCCCCTCGGGCTTCGGCGTGGCGCCGAACTTCCCCTCCCTGGCGGCCCAGCATCCCGCCTATACGGCCTCGCAGCTGGCCGCTTGGGTCGGGGGGCAGCGCGACAACTCTGACGTCCAGCTGATGAACGAGGTCGCACGCAATCTGTCCGACGCGGACCGACGCGCGATCGCCGACTATCTGGCGACCCTTCCGCCGGTGCCGGCCGCTTCCGATGATGAAAGGCGATGACCATGGATGACGACGCTCCGCCTCCCGCACCGCAGGATCGGCCCGCCAAGGGCCGGTTCGCCCGTGACGTGATCTATGCCGTCGGCGGCGGCTTCGCCCTGTTCGCCATCGCCGCCTACGCCTTTGACGCGGGCTGGCTGCGGGATCGCAAGGCTGGCGAGGCCGACGGCGACAGGAACGTCCACGCAGCCCTGTTCCAGCCGCCGCCGGACAGCGCCATCCCCGACGGGCCGGAAGGCGATGCGATCCGGCGCGGCCAGGCGATCTTCATGAACACCTCGGCCAATGCCTCGGATTTTGTCGGCAACAATCTTTCGTGCTCGAACTGCCACCTCGACGGCGGTCGACGGGCCAACTCGGCGCCCATGTGGGCCGCCTGGACCGTCTATCCCAAATACCGTTCCAAGAATAAGCAGATCAACACCATGGAAGATCGGGTGAAGGGCTGTTTCACCTATTCGATGAACGCCCAGCATTCGCCGACCGGCGGCCCGCCGCCGGCCGGTCACGACGTCTACAAGGACCTGCAAATCTATATGCACTGGCTCGCCACCGGAGCCCCGACGGGCCAAGACTTGGAGGGCGCCGGCTATCCGGAGCTTGAAAAGACCGCGGCGGGTTACGACCCGGCGCGCGGGAGCCGGGTCTACGCCGCCAACTGCGCGACCTGCCATGGTGCGGACGGCCAGGGGCAGTACGACCTGAATGGACGGCCGGTCTTCCCGGCGCTCTGGGGCCCGCGGTCCTATAACTGGGGCGCCGGCATGGCGCGGGTGAACACCGCCGCCGGCTTCATCAAGGCCAATATGCCGCTCGGCCAGAGCGATCGTCTCACAGACCAGCAGGCCTGGGACGTCGCCGCCTTCATCAACAGCCACGAGCGCCCCAAGGATCCCCGCCAGACCGGGACAGTGCAGGAGACGGCCCAAAAGAACCACAGCGGCGAGGAGACGTTTTACGGGCGCACCTACCAGGGCCGTCTGATCGGGGTGGGCACGCCTGAACCGGCCGCTCGCGCCCGGCCTTGAGCGCAGACCCCCGCCAGCAGCTGTTCGCCGTGGACGGCCTCTTCTGCGGCGGGTGCGCGCGCGGTCTAGAGCGTCGGCTTGGCGAAACCGACGGCGTCCTCCTGGCCCGGGTCCACCACCTTTCCGCCTCGGCCCTGGTGCGATGGGACACACAGCGCTGCGATACCGCTCATCTTCGCGCCGTCGTCCGTCAGGCCGGCTATCGCCTGATCGAGCGCGCCGACCCTCAGGATGCGGTGGACCGGTTCGACGGTCAAATCCGCCAGTTGACGCTCAGGCTCGCCGTGTCGGTGGCCTTCGGCATGTGGGCGATGGTCGCAGCGATCGTGATCTATGTGACTCCGAGCCTCGGCGCGAACCTCGGCTGGAGGCTGGCTATCGCCAGCGGTCTGCTGGCCTCGCCGGTGCTTCTCTATGGCGGTTGGGACATCGGCCGCATGGCGATCCGATCCCTGCGTCTCCGCGCGCCCGGGCTCGACCTCCTGGTCACGCTCGGCGTTCTGGGCGCCGTGGCGGCCTCGCTCGTTCATCTAGGGGCCGGCGATCGCCACGTCTACTTCGACACGGCGGTCATGCTGATCACCCTGCTGCTGACCGGACGTCTGATCGAGACCCATATCCGCCGCAGGGCCGCCCAGGGCGTGGTGGCGATGGGCCGTTTGTTCGACGACACGGCCCTGGTCTGGCGGGAGGCGGACGGCTGGCAGGCGGCGCCCAGCGCCAGCCTCCGTCTTGGCGATCTCGTGCGGATCCCTGCCGGCGCCGTAGCGACCGTCGATGGCCTGATCTTGACCGGTAAGAGCCGCCTGAACTCGGCCGTGCTGAACGGCGAATCCGCGCCGCGCGCCATCACTCCGGGAGACCGCATCAGCGCGGGGGCCGTCAATCTCGACCGGATGATCGAAGTCTCGGTTGATCGCGAAGCCGGAGATCGCGACGTGGATCGGATGGGGGGACGGGTGGCCCTAGAACTGGCGACGCGCGGCGGTGACGAGGACCGGATCGCGCGCCTGGCCGGCACGCTGACCCAGGGCCTGATCCTGGCGGCCGTCCTGGTGACGGCAGCGACGCTGGCGGTTATGGCCGACGGGGGCGAGGCGGTGATGCGCGGCCTGGTCGTGCTCCTGGCGGCCTGCCCCTGCGCCCTGGCCCTGGCCGCGCCCCTGGCGCAGGCGCGGCTCTCGGCCAAGGCCGCCGGGCACGGTCTGCGGTTTTCCGATCCCGGCGTCGTCGATCGCATGGCCGGGCTGCGCACCGCCTTTCTGGACAAGACCGGGACCCTGACCCTGGGCCGCCTCGAGGTGGTCGCCGTCGACCCCTGCCCCGGCTGGTCTGTGGCGCAGGTGCTGGACCTGGCGGCGCGTGCGGAGACCGGCATCGCCCATCCCCTTGCGCAGGCCGTCGTCGCCGCCGCGTCGATCGGCGACGCGGTCGTCGTCGGCGGTCAACGCCTGGATCGCGGCGCCGAGACGACGCTGGCGGACGGAACCCACGTCCATGTCGGCGGCGTCGCTAGTTTGCAGGGAGAAACCCGTCTTCGGGTCACCGTGGATGGTCTCGCGGTCGGCGACCTTCTGCTCGCCGATGCGCTGGACCCCAGCGCCGCCGACGGTGTGGCGCAGCTCAAACGGCGAGGATTGCGGGTCGCCATGGCCACCGGCGACGCCGACGGGCCGGCCCTGGCGGTCGCGCAGCGGATCGGCCTGGACGCCGCTGCGGTCCACTGGGGCTGCACCCCCGCCGACAAGGCCGACAGGATCAGGAACACGAGAGGACCTGTGCTCTTCGTCGGCGACGGCGTGAACGACGCCCCCGCCCTGACCGCCGCCGCCTGCGGGGTCTCGGTGGCCCGGGCGCATCCGGCCGCCGCGGCCACGGCGGCGATCGTCATCCTCGAAGGGGGTCTTGAACAGGTCGACGTGGCGCTAAGCCTGGCCGCCGAGACACGCCGCAAAATCCGCCAGAATGTCGTCCTCGCCCTCGCCTACAACATCATCGTCCTGCCCCTGGCGGCTTTGGGCCTGCTTTCTCCCTTGGGGGCCGCAATCGCCATGACCGCGAGTTCCCTGCTGGTGCTGCTGAATGCGTTGCGAGATTGACCGACGGGGCAGTCCGGGGGCCATCCGCCCTCGGCGCCGGACGAACACCGACACCTCATGTCTTGCGTTGAGCGCCGGTTTCGACCCAGCACGGCTGTGGGATTTCGATAGAGGGCCTTTCGCGCGGGCGCTCGGACGACGGGGAACGTCCGGCGATCCTCAGATCTGGAGCCAAGAGACGCCAATGGCTCGGCAGCGATCGCGGGGAAGATGTTGAGCGGAGCACGCTTGTTTCTAGCCCGCCGCTACGAACGATCTGATGGCGATTGCCATGGAGTTCCGCTCAGCAGCCTGCGCCAAAAGTCCGTTCTGCGAATTGGGCGCCCTAAGTCTGATCCGCACGATCCCATCCGCGCATGATGACCCCCTACTCGACGTCAAGATATGCTGATCGCGCATGCCGTCATCCTCCCGCCGAGCGCAGTCAGGAGGATGTGCCCCGGCTTCTTCGGCGCAGCGGTCAGATTCGCTCCGCCGAAAAGACATATATTCATAGGGCGTCACCCGTGGTTGTCTCGATCTGCGCCGGTTAGGGCGCCGCCTGTCGAGGCGCGACCAGCTTAGGGAAGTAGGGCGGCGGCTTGCAGGGCGCGCCGGCGATCAGCGGATGCACCTTGGCGAGTTTCACACCGAGGCATTGCGTTACGAAATCGCCCGCGTCATAGGCCCCTGGCGCGCCTTCAAATGACTGGTGGTGATAGACGGCGTTTCGCGCATCCCGGATGCGGTCGAGCCAAGTCACCGCGAGTTGCTTCGGAACCATTTGCCCCTTGAAGACGAACTTGGGCGCGAAGAGCGACCAGTGGTCCTCAATCAGGAAGACGAGGTGTCCGAAGTCGCAGGCTGTCAGGAGCTCGTTCCCGGTGCGAAAGCTGGTGACCGCGACCTTCTTGTCGATCAGGGACTGCAGGATTCGCCCCATTCGGTAGGGAATCTCGCGGTTGACGTCGACGTTGCCGATGCGCGTCACCGACCGGGGATCCCACGCGCTCGACATCAGCCCTTTGAGTACAGGGTTCCACCAACCTTGGATGCCGTAGTGGGTCTCCAGCTCGACGGCGAGGCTCGCGCGCAGGGCGGTCTCGACCGTGTGGAACATCGGGAACATCTGAGCGTGCTCAGCGACCTTGCGATTGTAGATTCGGTAGATCGCGTCGCGGATATCGCCCTCAGCCGGTTCTTCCGGCAGCTTCTTTTTCGCGGTCGCCGCGATCTCCTGGATGGCGCCGCTCAAAAGCTGCGAGCTGACGACCGACAGGTCCGTTCGGAGACGGTCGATTACGGCTTGGTCGGGTCGCTGCGGCAGGGCGTCGATGAGGGCGTTCAGGGATTCTGTGATAGACTTGGTCACGCGCCGACGCCCCCGCTCCAGCCCGGCGCATTGACGAACCGGGAAACAAACCTCATATTCACGGCACTCCAGCCACGTCGTTCCGTGGGTTCGTTACCAGCCGCAAGGCTGGCGTGGAATGAGTCTAAACAGACTTCCAAGGGCCGCCGCGAGGCGGCCCTTCTACTTTGGGCCTCGATCCGAGCGGTCAGGCCGTCGCCTTCCACCTCGTGCGTCGAGACCGGATCGGTCACGGCTCCACCAAGGGTTCAAGTCTTGAGCGAGAGCTGCAGCTTGTCCTGATAGACCCTGATGCGCTTTTTCGCCCTGGCGACGACGTCGTCGTAGAAGAGGATTTCGGAATAGGTCTCGCCCAGTTGTCGCCTGGCCACCGGGTCGCGGAGCTCACCTGAGGAAAACCAGCCCGTGCCGGTCGGAAACTGGGTCCAGGTCTCGCCGAGCCGCAGCGGGTTGAGCGTGTCGCCGATCAGATAGCAGTAGAAACGGTTGAGCTTGCCGCCGGACTTGGCCGCAAGGAGATGGGCGTACTCCCGCAGGTCGCCGGTGTGATCGTCCATCGACACGCCAGGCGCCTTGAACTCGACAATGATCGCCGACCCCTCCTTGCTGAAGAGCGCGATATCGGGGCGTTTCGCGGCATGGTCATTGGAACGCTCGACCAACAGCTTGGCGAACTCGCGATCGATATCGTCCTCGAAGACGGTCTCGTCCCCCTCCCAGACGATACTGGCCAGCGGAACATCCGACGCGATGTAGTCGTAGTACTGGTAATCCTCGCTCAGCAGCCAGATGTCGTGATCGGTGACGTCGGTGCTGTCCCGCCGCATCGGGAAGAAAATGCTGTGAATGATCCGTTCGTCCTTGCGGCGGACACCATCCGCCAACGACTGCATGGCGAGGTTCTTGCCGCAGGCCAGGGCGAGAATTTCCACGATGGCGGCGCGGCGAACGACGAGCTGGGACAGGTTCGCCATGTCGAAATTCTTGAGCGACGAGGTGTACTTCCAGGCCAGCTGGTTGATTTTCGCGCGGAACTCCTCGGAATCCGGTTCGGCGCGGATGATCTCCTCCTTCAGGTCGAAGATTTCCGCCGTCTCCTCAATGACCCGCTCCTGGTACTTCTTGAGCACGCGCTCGACCACCGACTGCGCCGGCTCGCCGTAGACGATGCGCGTCGAGGTGTCGGCCAACATGGCTTCGCTCACACCAAACTGATCGGTGAGTTCCTTGATCACGACCTCCTTCGTCCAATCCGCCGGAACGACCATCTCCTCGATCACCGGATCGATGGCGGCATGGATGTCGGCGTAAGAGAGGGGATCCGAGGCGAAGAGGTCCGCCGTCGGGATTTCGGCGGGAATGTCGTCGAAGCCGTCGCGCTGTTCGTTTACCCGTTGGTCGAGGAAGTCGCTCTCCACGAGGACGATGTGGTGAAAGCCGCCGACGGGGTTGTTCTGCTCGGTCTTCGTACGGAGGTAGTAGCCGGTGATGTCTTGCACCGGAGAGGATTTGGCGCAGAAGGCGATCGCATTCCTGGGCAGGCCGAACTCGGCGGCGTCCAGCTGATAATGCGAGAGCCGGAAGGTCTGATGGACCCCGGTCCCCTCGCCCGTCGACGGATTCCGCTCCTCGACCTCTACCGACCGCGTCGCGGTCACTTTCGGAAGATCGGCCCGCTTCAGCACTTCTGTGTTGGCGTCGCCGTCGCCATGGCGGGTCACAAAGGCGATGCCGAAATCCCCCAGGCGTTCATCCAGCCCGACGAGACGCTGGAGGAAGGCCATGAGCATCTGACGCTTCAGCGCTGCAGCGGAGAAGAGCGTGCTGGGGGCCGCCCCCGCGAAGCGCGGCCGCGCCGTCTCCTTGAAGGCGCCGAGCGACAGCGCCGTGCCGATATCCTTTTCCGCGCCGGGCGTTTCCGAGAAGTCCTCGAAATCGATCTGCTTGGTCGGCTCGGCGTAATCCATGCGTCGATGGATCGCCTCCCCGCCCCGCCTGAACGTGCTCTCGATCGAAAGCGAACCGAAGTAGTGGAAATACTGAATGCGCCCCGCGCCCTTGCACTTGCCGATCCCGGCGATATGCAGGTCGTCCTTGTATGATGTGTCCTTGGTGAGGAACGCCTTCAGCTGATCGTCGCCGAGCCCGCAACCGTTGTCGCGGCAGCGTACTGACATCACCTCGAGCTCACCGAACAGATCGCTCGTCCTGAACACCACGTCCACACGGACATCGAGCGCCGGCGCCGAAGGCTCGGCATCCTTTCGGATCAGGTAGGAGTCGATGGCATTCGAGATCAGTTCCTCGAACACAACATAGGGGTTCTTACTGAGCTTCGTATTCTTGATGCTGCCCCGGATATCGAGCGTCATAGTCGTGTCGGCCCGTCTTCGAGGTGTCGCCCTTCCCTCTCCAGACCAGCGGCTGCAGGGCAAGTCAAGGCGACTTCGTTCGCCTTGGAGGGCGTCCGCGACCGAACCTGACGCAAGCGAACCGCTCTGGTTGGCTCGCGCCTCAGGGGCGCCGAATGGACCTGCCCGGTTCGATCCCTACCGCCAAACCCGCGCCGCTCAGAAGGGCGACAGCGCCAGATCGACCTTCTCGACAACGGCTCGGAAGAGTTCGGCCGTTTCAGTCACATAGGCCTTGGTGAAGACCGTCAGCTTCTCGTTGTTCTTGTCGCGGCCGTTTCGATGGACGCAGTCGTGGCGATGCTGGATCGCGACGAACAGCTTCTCCCTCTGAGCCGTCTCCTTGAGGAGTTCGACCTCCAGGGCGATACGGTACAGCGTGTCGACCTTGGCGAGGTTGTGATAGCGAATGTCGGCCAGATAGGCGCCCACCCTGTCGCGGATCAGGCCGGGATTCTCCTGAATCTCCGCTAGGGTGAACCGCTCCTTGGCGAGTTCCTTGTCGCCGGCGAGGAGCCGTCCCAGACGCTTCTCATCGGCGAGCACCTCCTTGAGAAGGGTGTCGCCGAGGAAGGCTTCAAGTGCTGCGACGTGCTGGGAGAAGACCATCCGGTTGATCAGCGCGCCGCCATCGTCCGAGCCGTGGGCTTCGAGATAGGCCTGCGCCTGCTCGAACGACTCCACCCAGATCGAGAGCGGGTTTTCCGGAAGCGTGTAGTCCGACCAGTCCTCCTCGGGCGAGTAGAAGGCGACATCCGCAGAGACCGCTGTTCCAGGATGGTTGTTGAGTGTGACTGCGCAACTGCCCGCGTTGTTCACCACATAGGCCTCGAAGACGGCTTCGCAGTGCGGGCACTCTACCTCGGTCTCGCCTTCGGAATTCAGGTCCGACATGCTTTCGGCTGCGCTCCAGTCCGGCTCAGGCACCTCCGCGCTCGTGACCGCCAGGGCCTGGCAGTCCGGGCATGTGAACTGGATCTGCGTCTCGAAACACTGGGTCATGCGGGCGCGGTCCTCTTGAATGGGCGGGGGTCGGCATTGGGCCGACCGCGCGAACGCCAGATATCGCGGAACAGGACCGACTTCGCCCCCAAGTTGCTGTCTCTGGACAGACTATCACAGGACCGGAGTAGAACGACGCCCTCCGAAGCTCCCAATACGCAACAAGTTCGTTGATCGTCCGCAAAAAAATTGCGGGTTAAGCGCAATCTATTGGCGGTCAAAATATAACCTTGCATTGCATCAAATATATCTGCACTAATTTGTGTAATCGGATCGGCTCCCCCCCGTTTCCCGGTCCGCCCATTGTTCAGTCGAGGGCGTCATGCAGACTTCCGAACCACGAGACCCCTATGGAGCGGCTCTGGGTGCTCTAAAGCGGTTCGCCGAGGCGGGCCGGTTTGTCCCGGGCGAGCCGATCGTGGTGACGGAACTGGCGGCGGAGGTGGGACTGAGCGCCACCCCGGTCCGGGAAGCCCTGGCATGTCTCGCGGGACAAGGGCTCATCGAACGCAGACGCGGACGCGGCTACTTCTACCCGTCGCTGACCCCGGCCGAGATCATCGACCTGTTCGAACTTCAGCTCGCCTATCTCCACGCCGCGTTGACCCTCTACCCCCGCGGGCTCACACCTTTGCGCAAGGCGGCCGTTGCCGTCGATCCGCTCGACGGCGTTCAGGCCCTGTTCGACGCGATCATCAACCAGTCGACCAACGCCGCGCTCGTGCTGGCCCATCAACGTGTCGTCGATCGGCTCAAGGCCGTTCTCAAGGCCGAGCGAGCCCATGAAGACACTGACGGCGCGACCGTAAGGACCATGATGGAGGTGATCATCGACGGCCGGATTCCGGCGCTCCTGGGTCTGCTGGAATCCTATCACGAGCGCCGCTGCTCACGGGCAACGATCCTGGTGATCGAGGCCGCCTGATCCCCTCACTCCGTCCCACTTCGCGCCACCTCTTCCCGAGGCCCGACGCCGGCGAAGACCAGAGCGGCCAGTGCACCAGCCGCCCCGATGCGCCGGTCATGGTAGCGCCCGACAGAAGCAGCGAAGGCGGGCGCGACCTCCTCGTTGTAGGCGGTGTAGAGCCCCCTCGCCTCGTCACAGAGATCGTTAAACAGGGTCGCCTCATGGCGGCGCACCAGATCGAGCTGCCCACCCACCTTCTGAAATCCGTCCCACAGGACCTGATTGCCGGCGCTGCAGACGATGGTCGCGAACAACCGGTTGACGGCCGCTATGGGACGACCGTGTTCGTAAGCGGGTGCCGGCGGGCGCACGGCTCCGAGGGCGCGCAGGTTCACCTCGACGGCGATGCGGACGTAGTGGCCATGCATCGCCCAACGGTCACGGGCTGCGGTGGCGTCCAGCCGCAGGGTGACATAGCCGCCGGACGAGGCCCGTTCCACCAAGCCTTCTCCGCTCAGTCGGGCCAGGGCCTCGCGGATCGGCGTCGTCGACAGGCGCAATCTCTGGGCCTCGTCCTGGACGATGACCGGCGAGCCGCCGGCCAAGGTTCCCGAATGGATACGCTCACGCAACGACGACAACGCCTGGGTGAACGGGTCGCGGTTACGCGCCATGTTCAGATTCCGGTCTTTTCGAAGCCCCCGCCGGCTCCCGATCGTCCGCCCACGCATCGTTCCCCATACAGGCGAGTTCGTCTGCGAAAATCTTCGTCGGGAAGCCCGCCATACGATTGCAAATCGCCCGCCGTTTTCTTGCGGGGTGGTCCGCTCGCTTCGAAATCATTCAAAAAAGTCGCACACGCCTGCATTGATCCGACACACCGAACACAGCACCTTCGGTGGTGAAAGGTCGAATTGCCTATGCCTCCCGATCCACCGGAAAAGTTGAGTGATGCACGGCTGATCGGTCTGGCGGCGCGTGCGGTCCGCCGTGCCCGGAACATGACCGCCCAACAGGTCGCGACCGCCATGAACCTACCGCTGCGCACCTATGAGTATTTCGAGGCGGGGACGGGCCGGGTGAACCTGGACTACGTCCACCGGTTCGCCGTCGCCACAAACTGCGACCCGTGGTCGCTTTTGCTGGGGCCGCCGCTCGGCTCAACCGAGTTCGCGCGTCAGACCGCCGACAGCAAGCTCATGCTGATCTTTCTGATCGCCCTGGGCGAGTTCGTACGGACGATGGGGGACCGTATGTTGACGCTCGATCCACGCGCTTTGATCGAGGCCTTCACCGAGACCTTCCGCAAGCTCGAGGAGGAAAACCGGGCCAAGAGCGAGGAGACCGAGTCGTGGCTGGACGCGGGCCGCGACCGGCTGGCGGGCAAGCCGCCAGAAGACGACGCCTGACCCGCAGCGGTTGAAATACACGACAGATATAGATTGCCGGTTAGAGCCATCGCGCCCCTCATGAAGCGTCGCAATTCCGCGACCTCGAGTAGGGAGACTGACCATGACCACCCGTTCGAAGATCCGGCTGATCGCCTTCGGCCCGGCGTCGATCCTGACGCGCGGCGCTGACCTCGGCAGCATTCCGGAACCGGACGTCGGCACCTATCCGCCGCACGCCTGAACGACTTGGCGGACGCGATCCGTCGCGTCCGCCTCCATCTCGGCTTTCGGCATGTCGCCGGTCGTGCCTGCACGACGCCGGAGGTCGGGTCCCTGGCGACTCCCCGCAAACGCGCCTCGGCGCATCACCCAGGAGACTACGATGACCCAACTGAAGCTTCGCCTGCTGTCCTTCGGCGCCGCCGGCGTCCTGACCCGTGGCACGGACATGGGCACCCTGCCGGAGAACGACTTCGGCGTGTGGCGCCCCCTCGCCTGAACGTCTCCGTGAGCGGCGGCCGGACCCGGCCGCCGCTCCTTCTCTCGCTCCTGCGCCAACCAACCGACAGAGCCGTGTTCCAGATTTCCCCAGTCGCCTTCTCAACGCGCTGCCCGTCGCAACCGCCCCGCAGCTTCCGTTCGAAGAACGATGGCGCTTCGAGTCAGGAGCCCCGGTGACCGACCTCTCGCCGCATGATATGGCTTCATCCGCGTCCCTGCCCGTCGAAAGCCGCCCGCTGACCCATGGGGTTTACATCGCACCGGTCGAAGCAGACCTCGTCATCCTCGACCTGCGCTCGGATACCTACGCGTGCCTGCCTCACGCGGCGCCTGCGCTTCGCATCGTCGGCTCGAACGTCGAGGCCGACCTCGGCCTGCTGGGGCTCCTGACCGAGGCCGGTCTCGTCGACGGCGCACCACACTGTCCCGGCCTCACGCCGCCGGCCCTTCCCGCCCGCCCGTTCAGGTCCCGATCAGCGCTGTCGTCGATTCCGGCGGCTGCGCACCTGCTTGTCGCCGTCGGCAGGGCGCGACGTCTGGGCCCCACCCCGCCCATCAAGGCCCTGATCGATGCGCTGCCTCGCAAACCCGTCAGGCGCGTCGATACCGCGAGGGTGGCGGCGGTGACCGCCGCCTTCGCTCGCCTTATGCCTTGGGTGCCCGGTCAGGGCGCCTGCCTTCACAGAGCCTTCCTGCTTCTGTTCATGCTGCGGTGCGCAGGCGCCGACGCCGTCTGGGTGTTCGGCGTCCGAACCTGGCCCTTCAGCGCCCACTGCTGGCTGCAGGTGGGAGACGCCGTACTGGATGACGATCCGGAGCGGGTGTCGCGATACACCCCGATCATGGCAGTCTGATGCGAGGCTTTCTGACCTTCAGCTGGACTCCAGACGACCCTGAAGCGGTTCGCGCCGCCAGAACCCTGAAATCGGCGGCGCTCGAGGACGGCTGGACCGAGTTCGAGATGCGGGGGGCGTGCTGGGTCGGCGTGCGTGGCCCCAACCCGCCCAGGGCTTACAGCCCCCGCACGGGGACCTTGATCATCGGCGAGGTCTTCACCCACCCGGACGCGGTCTCGGGCGGGGCGGACGGCGAGACCGACGAGGCCTTCGCCGCCTGGTACAGCCGCAACCGCTGGGGCCGCTATGTCATCCTCTTCCGTGAACCGAGCGGCGCCATTACGCGGGTGTTCAGAGACCCTTCCGGAAGCCTCGCCGTTCATGGATGGCGGGCTCGCAGCGTCCAGGTCCTGACCTCTGAGGTCTCCGACGCCGTCATCGCCGCCGCGCCACCGGAGGCCGGGTTCGACTGGGATCGCGTTCGCGCGCTGGCGGAACGCCCGTTCGACCTCGGAGGTCCGCCTCCGCTTACCGGCATCACGACCGTCGAACCCGGCTGTCTCGCCGAAATCGACGGCCCGTCCTTGCCGCTCTGGTCGCCGGAGACCATCGCGCGAACGCCGACGCGCCGCGCGGCGGATGCACGCCGGGACCTTCGCCAGACCCTCGATCTCTGCGTCTCCGCCCTGACCGGACGCCGGGCGATCGGCATCGAGATTTCCGGTGGACTGGACTCCGCGATCGTCGGCGGAGCACTCAAGGCGCTGAGGCGACCCGTGGCCTTCGCCCTGAATACCCGCGGCCCCCACGCCGAAACGGATGAACGCCGATACGCCCAGGACGTGGCGGAAGCGGTCGGCGCTGGCCTCACCTGCCTCGCACGCGGCCCGGTCGCCTATTCGGCCGAACTGTTCGAGGCGACGGCCGGGGATCCCTGGCCGAGCCAGAACGGTCGCGATCTCGGAAATGACCTGCTCGTCGCTGCGGCCTGTCGGGAGGCGGGCGTCGAGATCTTGCTGACGGGCAAGGGCGGAGACGCCCTGTTTTTCCAGATGCACACGCCGTTGGCCTTTGCGGACCTGTGGTGGAGCCGCCCGCTGCGCTCGCTGGCGTCCGGCCAGCTGCCTGGCGTGGCGCGGTGGACCCGGAGCTCGACCTGGTCGGTGATCCGGACGGCGCGGGCGAGCCGGCGCGACGCCGCCGACGGTCTGCCGCCCGGCAAGCGGATGCAGATCTCCGCGATCGCCAGCGGCCTCGCCTATTACTCGGCCTGCCGACGCTCCGAGGCGATCGACATGATCCACCCCCTCATGGCTCAGCCGCTCATCGAATGGAGCCTGCGGACGCCCGTGCCCCATCTTGTGCCCAACGGGCGAGAGCGTGGCCTCGCGCGCGACGCCTTTGCGGACCGGCTCCCGGCCTCGATCGCAAGTCGTCAGGGCAAGGGCGACTACGCCGCCTATTTCAATCAGCAGACGGCGCAGAACCTCCCCTTCCTGAGGACCTATCTCCTGGATGGGCGGCTGGCGGCAGAGCGCGTCATCGATCGCTCCGTCATGGAAGCGCGGCTGGATGAAGACGCGCTTCGCTGGCAGGGAGGCGCGTCGGAGATCCTTGCGGCGGTGTCTCTGGAGGCCTGGGTTCGTCGTTGGGAAGGGCGACGACAGGCGGCATGAGCCGTGACGGCGGCAGACCGATCGTCCGCCCGAACCAGGCGTCGATGCGCGCCCAGAGATCGCGCACCGTGCCCGGGCTGTAGAACAGGTGCTGCTCGCCCCAGTAGGTGACGATCTGGGCGTCCTTGTTCTGCCGCCAGAGCGCCGTGAAGACCGCCTCGGCCTCGTTGATCCCGACAAAATCGAACTCGCCGTGGATCAGAAGAACCGGCGAAATGATCCGATCCGCGTGAAAGAGCGGACTGTTGTCGATGTAGGCTTCAGGGGCCCTCCAGGGCGGGGCGCCGATTCCGCCCTGGCCGGCCTCACTCCAGCCGGCGTTTCGGCGCAACATCATTAAACCGAACTCAGGGTTCTGCCGCAGGTAGCTGCCGAAGCCGCCCCACCCCGCCGCCAGATTGGCCGTCGTGGACATGATGACATAGCTGCGAATTCGCTGCGTCTCGGTGGCCAGCACAAGACCCGCGTACCCCCCGAAACTGTGGCCGATGTAGCCGACCCGACTGCCGTCGAGTTCAGGATACTGGCCCAAGGCGGCGTCCAGGGTCGCGACGATCCGCTCGGTCAGATGGGCCGCGGGACCATCACCACTCGTGGGCGGCAAGGCGGGCGTCAGAACCGCATAGCCCAGTCCGGCGAGGAGTTGCACATTGGTCATCGTGTAGAACTCGGCGGGATTGCCTCCCGGACGCACATTCGCCCCGGGATAGGCGACGATGATCAGAGGCGTCCCGGGCAAGAGACCGCCGGGCGGGCTGTAGAGCCAGCTCTCCCCATACCCTTCCGGAGCCCCCGGCGTTCTCACAGGCAGCGGCCTGGCGAACTCGATCTTTGCATAGGCCTCGTTCACCTGAGCGATCGGCGTGGGTTCAGTCCCGTGCTGGAGGAGCCGCAAGGTCTCCACTCCGTTCTCGACGACGACATCGATCAAGACAGTCTCTCCGGCCGCATTCAGAGCGGGAGAGGCCTCGCGCGAGATCTCCTGCATCGGTCCGGCGGGGCTCATCCGCAGGACGTCGCCGTCCGAGGTTCGGCCGAACGTCCAGTCCCGCGAGGGCGGTGTGTTGAGCCGTCGGCGGGGCGAGGCCCAATGAGTCAGGGTCGTCATGCTGGATAGGCGTTCCGTCGCGGGGACGCGGGTGGCCTCTCCGTTCTGGTCGATGGACCAGAGCGCCCCATCGGAGAAGGTCAGGAAGCGGTCCGCCGACACGGCTTCGAGGCCGCCTGGGGCCGAGGGCAGGTCTCGGGTGAGGTTGACCGGATGCTCCCCTGCGCGGCGCCAGTCCAGACGAGAATCACCGGCGCCGCGCCCCAGGATGACCGCGTCGTCCCCGAGCCAGGCCGCGCGAACGGTCAGGAAGCTGGAGTCCCGGGTCTGGCCGACATCGGGCTCGACGCCGCCCAGATCGAGCGGCGCGACCTCGCCCCGTCCCGGCGCAATCGCGAGGAGGCGACCGGCGGAGGCCCGCATGGATCGCGCCCTGTCCCAAACCAGAAGCCGGTCGTTCACGGACCAGCCGAGCAGGCCGCTCGCGATGTTGCAGTCCCCGCAAGGACGCCAGGTCCCGCCCGTCTCCAGATCCAGCACCGTCAGACGGCGGGTCTCGGCCTGATCGGAGGGCCGCAGCGGCGCGTCCGGATCGACGGGCTCCGGGGCGCCGCGATCCACAACGGCGAGCCAACGCCCGCTGCGCGCAAGCGCCATGTCCAGGGTTTGCCCCTCATGGACGAGCCTGCGCTCGCCGGACGCCAGGTCGATCCTCCAGATCCTCAACCTGGCGGCGGAAGCGACGGGTTCGGCCAAGGCGCCCGCACCCCAGACGGTCGATGAAACACCGCCCTGCCCCGTCGCCGCCCGCCAGTCCCGACTATTCCGCGCCCCGGTCGCGAGCGCCCCGATCTCATAGGGGAGATCACCGTCGATCCTCGCGGTGAGGAGCAGCTCGTCGTCTGTTCGCCAGAGCGTCGTCTCTCCCTTGATCGGCGGCTCCGCGCCGAGGCCCAGCCACCTGACGAATCCGGACGCGAGCTCGACGACGCCGGTCTCCCAGCGGTCGTTCTGAAGGCGATGCACGACGAGACGACGTCCATTAGGAGAGAACTCTCCCATGACGACGCCGCGTCGATCCGCTTCGCCAAGGAGAGGTCTTGGATTGGCGGGATCGCTGCGATCGGCGACCCAGACCTCACTCGTCGTCCACCGTCCGAAGTAGCCGAGATCGAACCTGTCGGCGGCGGCGTGAGGCCCCTGCCTCTCGAACAGGATGCGCCGCTCGTCAGGAGAGACCCGGACCGCGCCGAAGCTCTCGTTTTGCATCAGGTGATCGACCGTAAATGGATCGGCGACCACCGGGGTCGCCACGGACGCCAGCGCAAGCGCCAGCATCCGCGGCAAAAGCCGCTGCCTTGCGATCATGGCCGAGGCTCACCAGCGCTTCGTCAGCTGCAGTGAGACGACACGGCCGAGGATTGTCGCATTGGCCGGGTCGAAGCCGAAGCCCTGCGGGTTGTTGTAGAACGGCGGATCCTCGTCGAAGAGATTCTGCGCGCTGAGGGCGACATCAACGCCGTCGAGGCCGAAGCGACCCGATGGCGACCAGCGGAGTTGGGCGTCGACCGTGGTCCAGGACGCGACCTTCGCGTTCGTCAGAGTGCGGTAATCGTCGACATAGTTCACGCCGATCCGCCCGCCCCAGTCGTCGAACGACCACCGCGCGGCCGCCTGCAGGCGGAGGTCCGCAGGATAGCCGACGAGATCGACCAGCTGCTCGCGCGGCGCCACAGGGGTGAGCTTTCGGCTGTACTCCAGAACGTAGCTCCCGCCGGCGTCCAGCTCGATGCGATGCCGGCCCAGGTCGAAACCGTATCCGGCGTTGAAATCGACGCCGCGCGTCCGCAGCTCCCCTGTGTTCGCCCAACGACCGTCGAGGATGACCCTGAAGTTCGCCGCCGGGTACTGGCCTGGCTGGAGATAGAAGGGGCTCGACAGATAGCTCTGGACGAGGGCCAGATCGGCAGGGCTGGACCCGGGATTCACGAAGGTGAGGAACGGCGTCAGCGAGGGATTGCTCAGCACCGTGGTGAGGTTGCTGGACGCCGGTCGGCCGATCCGGTCATCGAACAGGATGTCGAAATAGTTGGCCCCGAACCGCAAGCCATTCGGGCGGCGGACCTCGAAGCCGACCGTCAGGCTTTCGGCCTCCTCGGGCTGGAGCTCTGTGTTCCCGCCGAGATGGATCAGCGTCAGCTGACTGCCCGTCGGCGAGGCCAGGTTGGCGGCGCCGATCTGCACCCGCTCGTACAGCTCCGTGAGCGCCGGCGCCCGGAAGGAGGTGCCCCAGCTGGCTCGTGTCGTCAGACCGTCGAAAGGCTCCCAGATCAGGCCGACCTTAGGGTTCGTCGTCGATCCGAAATCGCTGTAGTCCTCCGTCCGCGCAGCCACGCTCAGCTCGAGTCGGCGGATGCCCGGAAGCGTGAAGTCGCCGCCCACGAGCGGCGCGCGCACCTCGAAGAAGGCCGCCTGGATTTCTCGCGTTCGGAAGGTGAGCGCGCTCTCGCTGGGCGTCACCCCGGATCGGAAGGCCGCGCTTCTATTGCGCAGTGTCTCGCGGCGATAGTTGGCCCCCGCCGCGAGTTTCAGCGATCCTCCCGGCAGCTCCATCAGGACCCCGTCGACCACCGCATTGACCGTCTCGACCCGGTTGCGGGCCCAGTCGCGGTCAAAGCCTTGGCTGATGAAATCCAGAACGGCGGCGTTGTTGGCGGACCCTGATCCGAACAGGTTCAGATAGCCGTCCCGAGACGCGCTGAACGGAGTCGCGGGGTTGTCGGCGACAGAGCCGAGGGCCTCGTTCAGGAAGGTCGTGTTGATCTGGTTTTCCTGGGCCCCATAGTTCATCTCCTCGGCCCAGGAGCCGTAGACGTCGAGCGACCATGAGCCGCCGAGACCCACGTCGGCGCCCAGCGTCGTGGCGAGGCTGCGCGAGCGGCCGGAGCGCAGGGTCGGCCCAAGTTCTCGTCCGAAATCGTAGGCGATGAGATGAGAGGTCGATCCGTTCGGAGAGACGAAGTGCGGGTTGGCCGCCGTCACCGTATAGAGACCGCCGCCCGACAGACTGGCGTATTCGTAGGAGCGGTCGCTCCAGCGAAGGTCTCCGGAGAGCTCGACCCGGGAGCCGAGTTCCTGGCGAAATCGCGCATAGGCGGTCTGGCGCTCCTGGTTGGGCAGGAGATCCACGCCGTTGCGGCGATTGGAAAGATTGGCCTGACCCGCCGCAAAGTCGGCCGATGTCCGCGCGACGCCGTCCGCGCCGGGTCGGATGGCAAAGGCCGAGACATAGGCTCCGAGGCCCGCATCGAACCGCGCGATGTTCCCCGGAGCGCCATAGATGCTGCGGTAGTTGAGGCCGCCCCACGGGCGAAGATCTCCGGTCGCGGTGTAGGCGCGATCACCGGAGTTCAGCGCGCCGGCGTCCTGGTATTCATAGCTGATCAGGGCCGAGCCCGATGACCAGCTCGCGCCGATGAGGTGCGAGGCGGTGAAGTCTTCCGCGCCACCCTGCGCCGTCGCCACGCGCACCCGGCTTTCCTGGCCGTCGAACGACCGCCGCAGAATGACATTGACGACGCCGCCCACCGCGTCCGAACCGTACAGCGCGGACGCGCCGTCGAGCAGCACATCGACCCGTTCGAGTGCCGCGCCTGGAATGGCGGACAGGTCGGCGAACTCACCACGCGATCCCGTTCCGGCGATCCGGCGCCCGTTGACGAGGACGAGCGTCGAGTCCTCGCCCAGCCCCCGCAGATTGACCCCCGTCGACAGCGAACTGTTGCTGCCTTGGGTGTCGTTGAGGGTCAGCAACGTCCCAGGGGTCGCCGACCCGGCGTAGCTTTGCGGCAAGGTGGTCAGGACGTCTGCGATGCTGCCGGCGCCGCGCGCATCCAGGTCCCCGCGTGAGATCACGGTCACGGGCGACGGCGACTCTCCCGGACCGCGCAGAAGAGACCCCGTGACGATGATGTCGTCGATCTGCGTCGCGTCCGCCATCGCTGCCTGCTGGCTGCCGGCACGACGCAGGACGATCACCCCAGGCCGACTGCGAGACCAGACGACACCGCTCCCCGCGAGCAGGCGATCGAGCGCCGCGTCCGGCTCATGGCGGCCGCTCAGGCCAGGCGTGCGAAGGCCCGCGACGAGGTCGGCGGTGTAGAGCATCTGCACATCCGCCTGCCTGGCATAGGCGATCAGCGCCACGTCCAACGAACCGCCGGAAATGTTGAACTCGCGGGCCGTCTGGGCCTGTGCGTCAGTGGCGAAGGCCACGGCGGCGATAGGCACGAGCGCGACGCCGGCGAGCAGGCTTCGGGTGCAGATAGTCATGTGGTCAGTCCCCTCCGACGCAAGGGCGCGTCGAACAGGAGACGATGGGGCGTCACCTGATCTGAGTGGGGAGCCGAAATTTTTATCCGCCGACGGATCGCGCGGTGAGGCGAACGCCGCCGTCGGCCTGCGGCTGGGCGCTCAGATCGAAGAGATCCGAGACGGCCGCCACGAAGGCGTCACGGTCGCCCGTGGCGAAGGTTCCGTTGACCGCGACCTCTGATTCGGGGCCGGCGGCCAGAACGATCTTGTCCGGCAGGTAGCGATTGACCTCGGCGACGGCTTCGCGAAGAGGCGTGCCCTTGAAAACGAGATGACCCTGGGTCCAGCTCGTCTCGAGTATCGCGTCGACGGCGACCGGCGCAGGATCACGGCCTGCGGTATGTACCTGCTGTCCCGCCGCCAGCCGCCAGTTGCGGGTCTCGGCCTGAACATCGGTCACCGCGACCGATCCCTCGACAAGGGTCACACGCGCGCCCGTGGATTCCCGCCGGACATCGAAGACGGTGCCGAGGGCCGTGACCTCCGTCCCACCGGCTTCCACGCGGAAAGGCCGCGCGGCGTCATGCGCCACGGTGAACAGCGCCTGACCCTGTTCCAGCACGATACGACGTTCGCCCGAGGCGAAGCGGACCCGTATCCGTGTGTCCGTATCCAGCCTGACCTGTGTTCCGTCGTCGAGCGCGACGACCCGCTGACCACCGATCTCTGTCTCGTAAAGGCCTCGCGAGGGCAACCAGAGGACCAGCGCCAGAGCCACGGCAGCCACGGCAGCCACGGGGACGAGGACCGCAACGGCCGGGAAGAAGCGTCGCGGCCAGGCGCGTTTCGTCCCCGACCGCGAGGTCCGCAGCGTGGCTTGTGTCAGGTTCTGGATATCGCCATCCGATGAGAGGGATCCCGTGCTTCGCCAAAGTCGCTCGACCCTGTGATAGGCCTCTGCGTTGCCAGCAGTCTCGCGCCAGGTCTTGAAGGCATGGAGCGTGTCTGCGGACACGGGGCGTTCCCCGAGCCGGACATGCCACTCGGCCGCTTCACGGTCCGCAACGCCCGTCGCGCTTTGCGGGTCGCTCATGGCGTTCCCCATCGGCTACAGCCGCAACTGGGCTGCGCAGTACTCGAGCGCCTTGATCATCCGCCATTGCACGGTCGTCACGGGGATGTTCAGCCGCTCGCCTATCTCTTGATACTCCAGATGCGCGAAACGGCTCAAGACGAACACGTCGCGCAGGCGGGGCGGCATCGTCAGAATGATCTGCTTGAGAAGGACCATGTCGATCTGCGACGCGGGATCCACCAGCGGATTCGGATCCAGCTTGTCGCTGGAGGCCAGGGGCGCAGGCCCTCGCCGCCTTGCCCGGTCGATGACCAGGTTGTCGACGATCTTCAGGAGAAGCGCCTTGGGGTGTTCGATCAGGCCCTTGCGACTGTATGGCGCGGCCCGGATCCAGGCCTCCTGGACGAGGTCCTCGGTTTCGTCGCCGAAGCGCCGCCTCAACCGGGCCGTCAGCCAACCGGAATAGGCGCGATAGAGATCGTGAAGGCCGTGATCGGCCTCCTTGTCTCCCACACCTCCAATTCGATCCGACACGGGCTCGCCTCCAGATGATGAGGCGAGCCCGGCCGAAGCACCGGGTGTTGAGACCATGCTTGAGGCATGCGCCGACGCCTTTAGCCCCCAAGTCGTTGTCCGAGGGGCCTGGACATACGCGCCAGCCACACCGCTGCCGCGGAGCGAAGATGTAGAATGATCGTCTCAAGCGAGGTTCTCACGCCTCGGCGCCGCCCGAAGGCGACGCACTAAAAGCTTGAATCATGGCGACGGGGTTTGCAAGCGGGCCAGTTCGATCGGCATCGTCAGTGAATGAACAGAGCCGCCGTCAGAGCCAAGCCAAAGCAGTAAGTGCCGATCGCCCCTGCGGCCTTCGCCACGCTCATGCGTTCGAGGGTTGCGCTGGTCAGGAAGCCGGCGACCACCAGTACTCGGCTAAAAGTCGCTCCAACCATGGCGACCGCCGCCCAGGCGGGTGCATGGCCGAGTATCGGCAGGGCGAGGAAGAGCAGAGCAAGGAACGGCGCGAACTCCGCAGTGTTGCCGTGGGCGCGTGACAGCTTGGTTGTGAAGGACGTCGGCCCGACGACGCCGATGTAGAAATCTTTCGTGAAAGACCGCCGGATCGAGATCGCCAGCCCAAGGCCGAAAAGCAGGCACCCGAGTATGGCGGTGCAGATGAGGGCGACAACCATGGAACCTCCGAAGCCAGCGATGGGTCTCCGGTCTTCTGGATGGGACGCGGACCCCTGGATTGTCAGATCTGATCCCTAATTGGCCGCGGTCTAGGCTTCTGGCCTCAGGTCGGTGCGCGGGCTCAGCCGCCATCTGCGGCCTTTAGAGACAGGATCCGTTCCTGGCAGGTCTCGGCCACGACATCGCGCAAGCGACGGGCGCTCTCCGCGAGAGCATCGAGGTCCTCGACAGTCACGTCGTACTGGTCTGAGTACCGCGCCTCCACGTAGGCGCGCTTGAGGGTTTCGAACCGGCGCTTATCGATGCGCTGCTCGCGGGGCCAAGCCTCGATCAAGCGCTTGTCGACATCCTCCGCAAGGGAGCGGAGGAACTTGATGTTGTGAGAGCGCGGGAAATAGAAGGTGTGAACGAGCAAGAAGCAGATGTAAGCGCGCTCCGCAGCCTGATGGAGGGAGAAGGCCGCGTCTCGACGCCAACCGATTACTCCCCCCTTTTTTATCTGATCGGCAGCGGTCTCAAGCGCCCTCGTGATGCTATCCGACCACTGACCTAGATAACGTTCAGCCATCTCGACGGCGTCGCGCGGCGTCATTGGCTTGGGCACAGCGAGCGGATGGCCGGGTAGCTCGTAAAGCATGACGCCGTCCCGGACGATGTCGGTCCAGAAGTATTCGCCGCGCCCAAGGGCCTGGTTCACCTCCGCGAGGTCGTGAACGATTATGTTGACGATGCGGCCGACGGAGGGGTCGTGGAGGATCTTGTTCTCCGCCTCCCACCAGTAGTCGGCGATGTCGGTCAGCTTCGGGTGGCTGACGATGACCAACAGATCGAAGTCCGAGAGGTAGCCGTTGTCCGGCTCGTCCACCCAGTCGGTGCGAGCGTAGCTTCCGAACAGGATGATCTTTAGGACCTTCCCGCCCTTGCGCCAGTCCGACGTGCCCCCCGCGCCCTTGCGAAGAGCAGCCTCGAACTCTGTCAGTAAGGTCGTGCGGACTTGCGCAAGCTCTTGCTGCTGAAGGTCTGGAAGATGATCAAGCGTCGTTTTCATTGATGCGAGTCTAACCGGAAATCGCACCGCTGATCGACAGGTTTCCAGTTCTGCATCAAGACTCCCGGAAGCGAGTCAGCCAGCGGCTGCTGAACCGCCGACTGCGCACTCGGAACCTTCCTTCCGTGTCGGAGGCCCTCGGCGTGCGAGCACGTCAGGCAGCATCTAGTGAGGCGGTGCAGGCGATATCCAATGAGGGCAGCGCCTTGACGATCCGTACCGTTTCCACGCTAGCCGTAATCACGCTTTGAAGCAGCTTCAGGGGATAGGCGGGGTCTTCCACGACCTCCACTGCATAGCGGTTGGCGTCATTGACGATGCCGCTCGGCTTGTCGCTCGCCACACCCTGCCGCTCCATGACCCATTCGATCGCGGACTTGCCGTTTACGACGTAGTCATAGGCTTCCAAAGGCACACCCGTGACGGTGATCTGGCCATTGTAGTGAATGACGGACCGGTCGATCCCGCCCCGTTTGCCGGCGAAACGCATTTGCTCCACCCGGAAGAAGGCTTCCGGGTCGTCAATTCTCGCCAACCGCAGATCCCCCTGGGCGATCGATACCGGATAAGGGTTCAGGGTGTCGAAGTTCAGGTGAAGTTGCCCCAATGTCCGACCGGCATCGCTGAACGCCCGGAAGTCGGCGGCGAACGGTAGTCGGGGATGGACTTTCTGCAGATCGGCGTCGAACCGTCTCCGATACTCGGGCGAATGCAGAACGCCGTAGACATACCAGAATAGGTCGTCCTTGCTGATGGAGGGATCTTGGTAGTGATCGCGGGCACGCCTCAGCGCCCAATCCGTCACGCCGTCCCGTCGGGCCAGCGCGCCGCCCGTGTCCGCGAAAAGATCCTTGGTCTTCTGGTCCGGCGTCTCATAGACGAAACGCGGGTAGCACATGTTGGTGTCGGTCAGGTGCATGTTGGGAACCTGATCGGTCACCAGACAGGAGAAGCCCTTGCGGTCCGTGACGCCGGTGCAGGTGATGACGAGGTTTTCACTGCTCGCGCTCGGGAACATGCGCTTGGTCAGGTTCACCATCTCGTTCACCCGACGATCAAAGTAGAGAAACTGGCGGACAAACGGCCGGTGCGCTGAAGGCACGATATTGGCGGCATCAAACGCAATGCGTTTGCCGCGCTCCGCGTCCTTTTTCAGCGCGCGCGACCAGCTGATCCGGTGCGGATCGCTGGACACCACCGCCTCCAGAGCCGGCCGCTCATCCTTGGACAGGCCCTCGCAGGCGTCCTGGTATCGAGCTGTCTCCTCGTTATAGGCGGCGATGAGTTTGCGCGCCCTTTGTTCGACCTGGGTGGGCGAGCTTGCATAGACCCAGGGGTCCCGACTGGTGATGACCCCGAAGGAGTTGGACTGAAACACCGAGCCGCCGTCACGGCCGTCACGCTCGGCAAGCGGAAGGAAAGCCTGGAAGGCAGGGTCCCTCTGGTTGATCCAGTCACCCTCGGCGTTGGGCGTGACCCTGCTCCAGGCGATGCCGGAGGACGATCCGGCTTTCGCAATCGCCGCCAGCTTCTCCTCACGTGTCAGGTAGTCGCCGATGTCGAAGTAGTTGATGGTCCCGTCGCCCGGCCGGTCCGGATTCTTGATCAGAACCGTGATCGCGACCGGGGTTCTCGATCCCGAGCCGAACACCTTTCCGCCCTCCCGACGGGACGCTTCTCCGGCGGTGCGTTGATCGCCGCGAAGGTCGAAGATGGAGATCGAGCTGAACTCCTCGACCAGCGTCTTGCGCAAGCCGTCCAGGTTCTTGGCATCGATGAAGGACCCGTTGGTAACGAAGGCGATCACGCCACGATCCTGCACCCGATCCGAGGCCCATCGAATGGCGCGGACGTAGGAATCGTAGTTCGCCTTGGCGAGCTTCGACGCCGAGGCCTTGGCGTAGGTTTCGCGTATCTTGCGGTCCAGCGACGGGTAGTCGAGGTTCTTGTTGTTCTCGTTCTCGCTGCCCTGCTGGGCCGAATAGGGCGGATTGCCGAGGACCACCCGCACGTCGAGCGCCTTCTGCCGCGTCCGGCGACTGCTGTTGTCGACCATCAGGTCGTTGAGAAGGTCACGATCTTGCTCATAGAGTTGGAAGGTGTCCGTCAGGCAGATGCCGCCGAACGGCTCCCAGCTGCCGGACAGAGTCGAGTAGACCGCTTCGATGTTGATGGCGGCGATATAGTAGGCGAGCAGGACGATTTCGTTGGCGTGGAGCTCTTCGCGATACTTCCGGGACAACTCCTCCGGCTTGATCAGACCCGACTGGAGCAACCGGGTGATGAAGGTGCCCGTGCCGGTGAACGGATCTACAATGTGAACCCCGGGGCTTCCGAGGGTCAGCTCGAACTCTGACCGCAGCGTGTCGTCCACGGAGCGGATGATGAAGTCCACGATCTCGACCGGGGTGTAGACAATCCCGAGTTTCTCGGTCATCCGCGGGAACGCGGTCCGGAAGAATTTGTCGTAGAGCTCGATGACGATCCGCTGCTTGGCTTCCGCGCTGTCGATGCCCGCCGCCCGGCGACGGACGCTGTCATAGAAGCGCTGAAGGGACTCCGCCTCCTTTTCCAGGTTCTGGGCCTGCAACACATCCAGCACGGACTGCATCGCCCGCGACACGGGGTTGTTGGCCGCGAAGCTGTGGTCCTGGAACAGGGCCTCAAACACCGGCCGGGTGATGATGTGCTGCGCAAGCATCTCGACGGCTTCCGCCTCGGTGATGCTGTCGTTCAGATCGTCCCGGATCTCCGCCAGGAAACGCTGGAAGGCGGCCTGTTCCGCCGAGCCGTCTTTGCGGACGACGGCGTCGATACGAGTGACGTGGGTCTTGGCGATCTCAGCGATGTCGCTGGCCCAGGTCTCCCAATAGTCCCGCCGCCCTACCTTCTTGACGATCTTGGCCATGATGGCGCGGGCGAACTCGTCAAACACAAAGGCCAGTTGCTCGTCGCTGCCCCGCAGAGCCACGTCGCGCACCACGTCGTCCTCGCTCGCCGCGCTGCCTTCTCCGATGCCGGACGCCTTGCCGGCCGGGGAGCGGCTGGGCAGCTTGTTGCTGACGGCGATGACCTCGATCTGGTCGGACACGTCCACGCCCAGATCCATCTTATTGATCGTGGCGTCGAACCGCTCATCGTGCGAACGCAGGGCGTTGAGGATCTGCCAGACCACGCGATAGCGTTCGTTGTCGGCCAGGGCCTCTTCCGGCGTCATCCCGGCCGGCACGCCGATCGGCAGGATGACATATCCCATCGACTTGCCCGGCACGCGCCGCATGACCCGACCGACGCTCTGGACCACGTCGATCTGTGATTTGCGCGGATGCAGGAAGAGGATCGCGTCCAGCGCCGGAACGTCGACGCCCTCAGACAGACAGCGAGCGTTGCTCAGGATGCGGCAGACATCATCGGGCGTTTTGGCCTTGAGCCAGTCGAGGCGCTCCGTCCGCGCCTTGGCGCCGAAGGTCCCGTCGACGTGGCGCAGTTCGCACGCAAGAGGCTCCCTGCCCTCCTCCACGGTAATGCCCTCGTCCGAGGTGAGGTAGTCCTTAACCACGTCCGAGAACTGTTCGCAGATGAGCTTGGAGCTGGCGATATCCCGGCAGAAGGCTAGGGCCTTGTGCATCGGGGCGGGATCGGACGCGACGTCTTCGCGCAGGCCCGCCTTCGTCAGCGCCTTGTAACAGCCGACGATCTTGGTCGCGTCATCCAGCTTCAGTTCATTCTGCGCATCCGCCAGACGCGCCTGGATGCTGGCGCCGACCATGCCCTCATCGACGGCGAGCACAATGACCTTGTAGTCGGTGAGCAGCTCGTTCTCGACCGCCCAGCCGAAGCCGCGTGTGAAGAAGGTGGGGCCGTAGAGCGCCTCATTGTCCATCGAGGACAGTTCGACAGACGCTTCTCCCGCCTTCGCCTTGACCGTCTCGCCGAACACACGCGGCGTCGCCGTCATGTAGAGACGGCGCCGGCCCGCGAGGAAGCCCTGGTCGTGCACCTTCACAAAGTTGGACTGATCCTCCCCGGGGAAGGTCGCTCCGGTGGTGCGATGGGCTTCATCGCAGATGATCAGGTCAAACTCCGGCAGGCCATGCTTCGACTGGGCGTCAGCGACGACCTGGATCGACTGATAGGTGGCGAAGACGACCGTCATCCTGTCGGGCGCCGCCGCGTTCACCCGGCGCGCCAGCTTCGCCGCGTCCGTCGTGGCCGGATAGTCCAGATCGTGGATGTCGATCTCGGCGATGTCGTCATTGTCCTTGCGACGTCGACCCACCTGCGCGTCCGAGCAGACGGCGAAGGAGCGTAGCGGAAGGGCAGTATCGATCGTCCACTCCCGAACCGATTGGGACATCAGGGACAGGGACGGCACCAGGAAGAGGACGTGCTTGCCGACGCCGGCGAGATCCTCGGCGATTTTCAGACCGGTGAAGGTCTTGCCGGTGCCGCACGCCATGATGAGCTTGCCGCGATCGTGGGTCTCGAACCCCTCCCGAGTACACCGCATCGCATCCAGCTGATGCGGTCGGGGCGCCTTGCGGGGCGCGAGGCCCACCGATCCGTCCCGCACATAGCCGGCCCAGTCTATGGGGCTGTCTTCAAACCGGTCCAATCCGATCCGGGTCGTCTCGATCTGCTGGCCGTCCAGCGCGTCCCGCGCGTTCTTCCCCCAGGGCGCGACGGTCGTGTCGATGATGAGGCGACGGCTGAAGGCCGACTTTCCGGACGCGGTGAAGAAGCTGTCGATGTCCCCCTTCTGGATGACGTGATCCTCGCGGTAGAACTTGCATTGCACCGCGCAATATCCGCCCCCGTCCCGTATCCGGGCCACCAGATCCACGCCGGTGTCCACGGCGGACACGCCGTTGAGGGACGCCCACTCCTGGAAGGTCCAGGCGTCGTCATACTCCTGGGTCATGCCCGGATCGTTCTTCATGAACGAGAGCGCGACCCGCTCGAAATAGGTCCCCTTCTCCCGCTCCGAGGTCGCCGACGATCGCAGATGGGACAACAGGGTTCTGATGTTGGGCATAGAAATCCGGGAGCAGGGGCGAACAGCATGGGCAGGTCGCCCTTGCCCTCGACACTATTCCGACACGCGCGCGCGGGGAACGTGGTCAAATGGTCTAAACTAGCTCGGCCTGATGTTCCATCTCATGGGTCGAGCGGGGAGTTTGACGGCCAGCTCCGAACTTCTCGACATCCGGGCGGCCGTGACAGACCTGAAGTGCGACAGTGCCTCACTGGCACCAAAGCCGGAGGTACCGACCTTATTGATTCGAACCATCGCGGGCTCATGAATGATCGGCGCTGCGAGAGGGAATTTGCCGCAACCACGGCGTCCTGACTGGTAACGACATTCCTCGTCGAAGAAAGACCATTCTGGGAGAGCATCCGGATCGGCGAACAACCTCAAGACGTTGCCAACACCGGCCTGACAGTGCAGCTTCGGAAATGTGGTCTCGCCACGCAACCGAGTTCCCAGAGCACGCCACATCAAATGCTTTCATCGATCAAGAAAGTAGACGGCCTCGGCGTCTTTTCGAAGTACGCCGCCGCGAAGGACTTGGCGGACTTCGAACGGTTCAACGTCATCTTCGGCGAGAACGGATCCGGCAAGACCACCCTGTCCAGAATGTTCTCCGCGCTCGAAGCGGGTGCCCACGCCGACCACCCCGACCTTCAGTATTCGGTCCAATGCCCGTCAGGCGTGATTACTCAAGGCGTCGCATACCCAAGGAAAGTCCGCACCTTCAACGCTGACTTCGTTGAGGCCAATGTCGGCGGCTGCGAAGGCCCCATTCCCCACGTTCTGATCGTCGGAGAGGAGAACAAGGCCCTGGCCGCCGAGCTCGTCCTCGAACAGGCCGCGGTGCTTGATCGAACCAGGGCGATCGCCGCCGCCGAGACGGCCATCACAAAGCTGGAGACCGAGCGGGGAAAACTGTTCTCCGCGATTGCGAAGACGATCGGTGAGGCCACCAGCGGCGCGACCCTTCGCAGCTACCGCCGCCCCAACGCCGAAGCCGCCTATGCGAAGATGACGACACTCGCACAGCTGGAGACGGAGGCTTTCGAGCGCCACCGGGCGACCGTCAAGCAGGACGAGATGGAAGCGATCGAGGTCTTCGGCCTTCCCCCTCAGTTGAGACAGGACGGGCCGCCGAGGCCCTTCGTGGAAGAGGTGACCCTGTCCCTCGCCGACGTCGGAAGAACGACCCTGCGAACCGCTCAGGCGACCGTGATCGCACGGCTGGCCACCCATCCCGACATCGACCAATGGGCCGATGCCGGCCTCAGGCTCCATCGCGAACATGGGAGTGAGCGGTGCGAGTTCTGCGCCCAGCCCATGCCGGCCGCGCGACTGGCTCAACTCGCGGCGCACTTCAGTGACGAAGATCAGGAGCTGAAATTTTCCATCGAAACCGACCTGCGGCGCATCGAGGTCCTGCGCGAACAGGCCAGACGGCTTCAGCCGCCGGAGAAGCTCGCGCTCTATTCCGAACTGCGTGACGAGGCGGCGGCGGCGACGGACGCTTTCGAGGTCGCCCGCACGGCCCTTTTCGCCAAACTGGACGAGGCGGCCGGTGCCTTGAACGGAAAACTGTCCCTGCGGACGACGTCCTACGACACCGCGCTGACGGTTGATCTGGAGGACCTGTTGGGCTCGGCCGGCAGGCTCGAGGCCGTCACGACGCGCCACAATGAGAAATGCGCGAGCTTCGAGGCTGAAAAGGACGCCGCGCGCACCGCGCTGGAAAGCCATTACCTCTCGTCGATCTCCGATCAGGTCATCGCGATCGACGCACAGATCGGCGCGCAGCGGAAACTGATAGCCGATCACGAGTCCGGGTCGATCGAACCGTTCGCCACGAGAAGCCTCGAAGACCTGCAGACGTCGATCGTGGAGAAGAAGGCCAGGGTGGCGAACGCGCATACGGCCGGCGCGGACCTGACCCAGAAGCTCAAGACCTTCCTAGGCCGCGATGAGTTGAGCTTCGTCTCCGCCGACGAGGGCTACCTTGTCCATCGGCGCGGCACACCGGCCAAACGTCTCAGTGAAGGCGAAAAGACCGCCATCGCCTTCGTCTATTTCATCGTCGGCCTTTCGGATCAGTCCTTCGACCTGAGCGAAGGGGTCGTCGTGATCGACGACCCGATCTCGAGTCTGGACTCGACCTCGATCTATCAGGCGTTCTCGTACATGAAAAATGCGGTGAAGGACGCCAAACAGGTGTTCGTCCTCACCCACAACTTCGACTTCCTCAAACTGGTCCTCAACTGGTTCCACGGCATTCCGAAGAGGGTGGGCGGAAAGGCCTATTTCATGCTGGTTTGCAGTGAGACGCCCACGGGCCGGTTCTCAAGAATCTGCAAGCTCGACCAGCTGCTCCAAGAACACGCCTCGGAATATCAGTACCTATTCAAGACGCTCTACAAGTACGAGGCCGACGGCACGATCGCGAGCGCCTATCATATTCCCAATGTCGCGCGGAAAGTGCTGGAGACCTTCCTCGAGTTCCATGTTCCCGCCAAGAGCACGCTTTACGAGAAGCTCGAAGCGACCGGTTTCGATCCGCACAAGCGCACAGCGATATTCAAGTTCGCAAACGATCTATCCCATATGACAGGAAAGGGCTTTGACCCAGCCTTGGTGTCCGAAACTCAGAAGAACACGAGACACCTTCTAGAGATGATCAAGACGGTGGCGCCCGGGCACTACGATGGACTTGCCGCACTTTCATCCTGAGGTCGCGGTTTCGCGTAGCCCGGGCTAGGAGTCGACATCCTCGAAGATCGAGTCCGTCACGCTTGGGCGCTCCTGAATCGCCGGCTCCGTCACGGATGGCGTCCAGTCCGAATAAGTCTGGGCGGGCTGTTCGGCTTCCAGATCTGCGATGTGGGACTCGATATCGGCATAGAGCCTGGCGAAGTCATCATTGGACTCGAGCTCGAAGTAGCTCTGCGCCTGCTGCAAATTGTCCTTGAAGTCCTCGTACATGCTGATCTCGTTGTCGGAGCCGTACCGACCGAACTCGCCGAAGACATTTGGAATGTCCGAGAGCCAGGCCTGACGGAACGCCTCGACGTAGTCCGCGAACTCATCGCCCCTGAAAACCTGTTGCAGGACCTTGTCGGTCAGAGGGCCGGCTTGAAGCCATTGAATCGAGTGATCCCGGATGTCCTTGGCCATGCCGCGCCGCACGTCCTCGGGAAGCAGGTCCCAGGAGGCCAGGGCCGCGATCAGCAGCTTCCCGCCCAGGGCCTGCCCTCCCGCCTCGACGCTCGCAGCCCACTCCAGAATATCGGGTCGGGCCTCCAGCATCAGGACCAGGAAGGCCCGCTCACATCGCGCGCCCAGAAACGACTTGAGGGACTCGTCCAGCGGCTGGGTCTTCAATCGCTCGATCAGCACCGGATAGAGCGAGGGCGGAATGCGAATGCGCCCGGCCTCCGACGCCTTGGGATTGCACGCCACCTCGGCCAGCAACCGGTCCAGCTTTGCGCCATGTGCGTAGAGCTCCACAAGCTCGGGCGAGCCGGCGACCAGGCTGGCGAAGGCGTCCGTCACAGTTGGATGCCGAAACACCCACTTGTCGCAGTCCTCTTCCGAAATCAGTCGCGTGAGGCTGTCGTTGAGATGCTGCATCGCGAGCGCGAGTTCCGAGCGGGTGACGCCCATCAACCGGGTCACCATCTCGAGGGCTGGCGTGGTGCTGATCGGCGAGGGCACCCCGGTCTGGGAGTTCAGGAAGATCAGCGCGACCGCCGCCCGGGACGCATCGTCGAGTTCCTCGAGCACTTCTGTCAGAAACTCGATCGGATGTTCGACCAAGCTGGTCAAACGCTCCTCGGTGATGGCAAGCCGTCTGGTGAACAGTGGGTCACCCAGGCGTCGGGCGGTCTCGGGAAGGAAGGCCGGATTTGCGGCGACGCCACGCAGGAAGGGCTTGAGCTGCTTTCGCATTGGCCTCGGCTGGACCCGGCGAACATGATTGTAGAGCATCTGCGCACGCTCCGTCTCGGACAGGGCGTGAACGTCCACGAGAACCTGGCTCTCCTTCAGCAGGGGGAAGGCGCTGGATTTCAGGTGGGTCCTCGCGGCCTCCCAGATGTGTTTGCGTGACGTGAAGACGATGCGGGCGCCGCCTTCGACCGCGGCTCGCAAGCCACTGAGCTCGGAGTTCCAACGCCCCATTCGGGAGGCGTCGAAATGGTTCGGACCAAAGGCGTCGTCGACCCATAGGAACTGTTTCTCTCCGGGATGCCAGAGGTCCAGCTGTTCGGGTGCATTGATCTTCAGGGCACCGAGACATCCGTCATCAAGAGCACCAAGCGCCAGGATCGCCGCGATCGTCGACTTTCCGGACGCCGGGTCACCCAGAAGGATGACGAACCCATGCTCCTCGAGGGCGGTCACCGCCGAGCGGTATGCATCCGTCGGCACGAAACAGCTGAGATCCGACCCCATCGAGTCAAGTATGGCCTTGGCCTGCTTGTAGCCGTGCCCGGTGATGATGTGAGACAGGTCGCCAATGCCGTAAACGCGGGGCACGAGCATACGCAGTTTGGGGCTTTCGGTCAGTTGCTGGACGATCCAGTCGCCGCCGTATGTCCGGCATCTTGCGACGCCAGCCTTCTCGAAGGCGGCACATATCGCGGCGTCCGCTTCTCCGGAAACACCGGCGTTGGTCAGGATGACGTAGTCGTGCGCTAGTCCTTCGGCCGCCAACTTCTCCGCCTTTGCGAGCTCATCTTTCAGACCCGACAAGACGAGGTTCGCGCCTGGCTTTCCGAGAAATTTACATTGGATGGTCGATTTGAGCTTGACGTCCACGCCCTGTTCCCAGGAACCGAGAAACGCGGCGTCGCGGCCGCCGTCCTTCGAGCCCAGGAAGGTCTGCACGGGCCGTTCCAGCACTTGGGAGGCTAAGGCGGCCGCCAGATCCTGAAAGGCTTTCCAGCCTAGTTGACTGAGGTCGTAGCTCACGTTCGCTCGAAGCCCGTTCACACAATGCGGCAAGTTGACCGCAAATCGGAAGGCAGACCTCTGCTCCAGAGCCACAGTCGTTTGACGCTATCCATCTAGCTGGTCCGTGTCATCGTTACGACGACAGCTCTTCGCGATGAACAGCTCGGCCCGGCCTGTATAAACCGACGAGGTGTCTGGTGGCTGATGGCAGCAACAACAACATCCGCCCGCTCTAAGAACGCATATGAAGCCTCGCCCGGAAGCGGACATCGCCGACTGCCGCTGCGTGTCAGAGCCGGCCCTTGCTGCAGCCAATGCTGCGCAGAATGCCGAATTGCTGTCGGGCAAAGTTCGTTGTCACGTCTTGAGCCGGGCCCAAAAGGCTGAAGGCTCCATACGTGGACCTCCCAGCGGGATACCGCGTCCCAGAAATGCAGTTCTCGTCATCCGCGCACCTATTCGCTCCCAAGCGAAGTCCTGCAATGGACGCGGTGCGACCGTGTTCCTACAGTTGCTCCACCTAAATGTTCGGAAGGTCACGCAGTGACAGAGGCGCTCCTCAATCAACTGGTCGAAGCGGTCGAGGCGCACTACGCCGTTCCCGACGCGCCGCCCCTGCTCGCCTCTCGCTTCGGACAGGCCAACAAGGCCCTTTTGAACGACCTGAAGGGCGCCTACGGCGGACTGCTGGCTGCCGTCCGGGCCGCTGGCGAGGACCGGCTCAAGATCGCCGACAGCCGGCCCGGGCGGGAGGTGATCGCGCCGGCGGACCGGGCTGCGGATATCGGCAACGAGGTTCAGCAACTGTCCGCCACGGCGCGGGCGGCGGGCTCCAGTTTCGACAGCCTTCCGAAGTCCGTGCAAATCGCGTTCTGCGTTCGAACGGAGGCGGGAGAGATCGTCACCCTGCGCGTGACCTCCCCGTTCGACTACAAGCGCATCAAGGTCGGCGAACTGGTGCGGCCCGGCTTCCGCGTCATCGCTGAGGAGTATCGCAAACCCGGCCTCGCCCTCTCCTCCGCGACGGTGCAGGACAAGCAGGCCTTGTGGCAGCAGTTCCTTGCCTGGGCGCAGCAGGAGCAGCTCGACCCGTCGACCTTCCAGGCCGCCAAGAAAGACAGCAACGCCCTGGCCCGTTTCCTCGCCGCCCAACCTTCGGACATCATCGGCCGCATCGTCATTCCAGCCGATATCGCAGAGATCCTACTTCGGAGGAGCTAGCGGTGGCGGGGAAGGTCAAGACCAAGGCGAAACCTGTTTCGCGGGCGAAAACACGCGGCGTCGCCGGCCGAGCGCCGCTTCTCGTTCTGGCCGGCTTGCCGCAAGCCACTGCCGGCCCGGCCGCGAACACGATCAACAACGACGGCCAAACCCCGTGGCGAGCGACAGCAGTTGCGTTCCCGGAGCGCGACCCCGTCTACGACGTCGCCGCCGTTGAGGAGCTCGCCGCTCAGGTTCTCGCCTACGCCCGAGAGAACTATCAGGGCGAAGACGATCCGGTGAACCCGACCCGCATCGTTCTCGCCTATGTCGATGACGACTGGACCCAGCCTCTGTGGGAGGTCTTCGGCAGTGCCGTCTTTCCGGTCCGGATGACCGATCCCGGATGGGAATGGCCGGATGGGCGTCCATGGCGTTTCGACGCGGATGCCGTCCATGCTGCCGTGAACCGCGCACTTGTCACAGCCGAAAGCGGGGAGGTGAACGACACCCGGCTGAGGCTTGAAGCCCATCGGCGCGATGATCCGTTGCTGCTGCCGCCCCGCAACTTTGAGCTAGCCCAAAAGGCTGTGCTTCATGAGCGCTTTCTCGACCTGTTAGAGAGCGGAATCGCACCCGCAAACATCGCCGCGATCGACGCAGAGGTTAAGTCCCGGAAGTTCCCCTTCGAGCGCCTGAAAAAGTTCTACAGCAAGACTGGCGGGCAGAATAAAAGCTTCGCGGTCGATGCGCGCGATCTTGTCTTCGCCAAGGCTCATGTGGGTCAGGATGGCGGGCTCCACGACATTCCTGCCGAGGCCGAGGTTGATCTGACCGCAGCCAGACTTCGTCGGGAACTGGAAAGCCGGTTCCGTTTTGGCACGCCGCTCCAGCCCGCCGGCTTCCAGCACGATGTTCAGAAGGAGTTCGACGCTCCGCTCGTCCGGGAGCGCATGTTCTGCGTCGGCAGGGGCGAAGTGAACGTCTTCGGCGATCACGCGAATGTCTTCGGCAGCGACATGATCACCGCAGAACGGATTGAAGACGCCCAGAAAGAGTAAAGGACGGATGCTGGTGCACCCGCCCGATACATAGTCGCGTTATCTTCGTTTACCGCCGATTCAGTTGAGGTCTCAACTGCGTCGGCCCCAAAGCTCCGAGGCCCTATGTCCCCAGTGCCCGGTTTCAACGGATCCAAGATCCTCGGCGACGGCGAGAGAGGTGTGATCCCCTCGTCAGTCCCGTGCACTTCCACCAAAAATGGCTCAGGTGCGAATTAGGATAACGCAAAAACCTGCGTACTATTTATGCGCAAACCGCCTCCACGACAAGACGCAGCCTTTAAAGCGCCTGGCGGAGGTGCGCCGGGCGTTGAGAACATGTGAGATTCGCATGCGCTCACGCCTTTAGCCGAAGCCTGTACATACGCGTGAGCCGCACCGGGCGACGTCATCCTAGCTTAGTGCGCGGCCGACAGGTAGTTCGCGGATCGTGAGCCGTCGTCAGGCCAGCAGCACGGCGGCGGCCTCGGCCGGCGTATGGACCATGTAGTCCGGCACGGCGGCGCTGAGCGCTGAGGCCGCGCCATATCCCCACGACACGGCCATGGCGGCCACATCAACGTGGTGCGCCGCTTCGATGTCCCTCACCTCATCGCCGACGGCGCACACACGGGCGGGCTCGACATCCAGTTTGCGGATCAGCGACGAGAAGCGCGCCCCTTTGCCGAACAACGACGCGCCGCAGCTGAAGGCCGAGATCAACGCCGCCGATGGCCCGAGGACCGCGCGGACATTTTCCTCGCTGTTGGAGCTGACGACGGCCGATCGGACGCCGTTGTCATGCAGGCGCCGGAGCAGCTCCGGCACACCGTCGAACAGACGAATGAGATGGGCCTCGGTCGCCATGCGACGGCGCAGGTCGGCGGCGACGCCAGGAAGGCGAAGGGGCGAGACGCCGAGCGACTTGACGACCTCGCGGGTCGGAAGACCGCGCAGTCGTTCGATCTCCGCCGCGTCGGGAGACCGGAAGCGATGCGTCTCGGCGAGGCTCGGCAGCTGGGCGATGAACCAGGCCGCGCTGTCGGCGAGGACGCCGTCGAAGTCGAAGAGGACGAGTTTGTACTGGGCCATTCGGATCGCCATAGCGGGAATACGGCCGGCGGGCACGAGGTCCGGCCTCGCTGTGCCCTGCCGGCCACGAGAAACAGGGTGAACGCGGCCGTTAACGGCGACGCTTAAACGAGCTTTCAGCGCCTCGCCCTAGGGGTCGGGCATGAGCTTCCCCGTCGCCAGACCCGATCGCCGCATTCTCGCGCGCCGCCGCTGCGCCGAACAGTGCGTCATCGAATACGGCCAGGGAGAGACAACGCCCGGCGTGCTGCGCCAGCTCGATCTGCACGGCGCCCGCGTCAGACTCCTCCAACGCGGCGCCGCGCTCTCTGGCGATGTCCGCATCCTCACCCAGGCCGGCGATGAGGTTTTCGGCGCGACGGCCTGGCGCATTGGCGACGTGGTCGGCGTGCGGCGGCACTCCCGATCCGAAGCCAGGATCAGGGCGCACGGGGCGAGCTGATCCCGCTCCAGACTTGAGGCGCTAGAAGTCGAAGCCAAGCTGCCCCTCCGCGATGACCGGCCCGGTCCGACGACGGGGGCGGGACTTCGGCTTGCCAGCTCCCGGTGACAGCGACGGGGTCGGCTTTGGGGTCGCCGGCGCAATGACGCGGTCTTCCCGAGGACGGTGCGGCGTCGGCCTGACCGGCCGGGCTGTCGGTTCGGATTCCGGTGTCGGCCCGCGGCTCTCGTTCCAACGGGCGATATCGCGCTCGCGCCAGGCCACCCGGCCCGGCGAGATCGGCACCGGCTCCGGAAAGTCTCCCGCCTGACGCATGCGCCAGGCGGTCGTGCGGCCGAGACCCGTCAGGTCGCGGACCTGGCGCCAGCCCAGGAACCGCTCGAGCCCGTCGTCATGGGCCATGGCGCTGTTCCAGAAGCGCCGTCGCGCGATCGCCCATGACCGAGGCGAGGGCCGCCGCATCGTTGGCCGCGTCCAGAGGATCGCGGCTCCACCAGACCAGCAGCACGGCCTTGAGCGGATAGCTGACCGCCGGGTCGTTCATCAGGGTCTCGAGACTGGGGCGATCGGGCGTCATGAGGTCGCCTCCCGTCGCCGGGCCTCCCGCCGCAGTCGCTGGCGTTCGCTCGACGAAGCGACGGGCGCCGTGATCTGGGCCTCGGCCCAGGTCTCCAGCAGGTCCAGCGGATAGTAGGGCTTGTTGCGGATGTGTCGGCACGGCGGACCGCCCGATCCGGTCGAATAGGCGCGCGCCAGGGTCGTCGGCTTCATCCGGATGCCCTTGCCTTCCAGAAACACGGACGCCTCCGCGCGGGTCAGCAGCGTCTCCCGGGGCGAGGGCGCGGCCGCCTCCGAGCTGCCCTGAGGGGTCGCCGCGAAGGTCACAGCCCGGCCTCCGCCGGCGCGCATTCCCGCGACGATCGCACTCCCCGTCCCGCCGTGAGCGCCAGATAGCAGTTGATCACCGAGACGACGTAGTTCTGGGTCTCGGTGATGTTCGGGATCCGGCCCAGCCGGGCGACCCGATCCGGACCCGAATTATAGGCCGCGAGAGCGAGGCGAAGGTCGCCGAAGCGAAGAATCTGGCGGGCCAGATAGTCGGCCCCTCCTCGCAGGTTCTCATAGGGATCGAAGCGGTCGCGCACGCCGAGATCCGCGGCGGTGCCCGGCATCAGCTGGGTCAGGCCGCACGCGCCGGCGTGGGAGCAGGCCTGGGCGCGGTAGGCGCTTTCCACCACCACAAGGGCATGGAGCAGCTTGCGATCCAGACCATGCCGGTCGGCCGCCTCTGCGATCGCGTCGGCGAAGGGCTGGTCGAGGTCCGCAAGACGGACGGCCTCGAGACCGGCGACTTCAGGCGCGGGTGTTTCCGGGACGGCGCCCACGAACAGGTCGCCGCCGGCCGGGCGCCAGTCGACGCGGGTCTGGGCCGCGACCGGCGTCGCCGCAAGGGCGATGACGGCGGCAAGGGGAAGCAGGCGGATTACCATGTCAGGGTCTCCCGATAGACGCCCTCGATCTGGGCGATCCTCACCGGCCCGAAATACCGGCTGTCCAGGCTGGCCGGCGTATCGCCGAGCAGCAGTCGTTCGTCGGAGGCGAGCCTGCGGCAGCCTCGCCAGGCCGGAAGCGCGACGCCCGCTCGATCCCGCGCGTGGATGCGGACCGTGCGCATCGGGGCGATGAGCCATCGGCCGTCCGAGCAGACCGTGTCGCCGCCCGTCGCCGCCACCCGTTTGATCAGCCGCACCTCGGCGGGCATCCCCTGGCGCGAAAGATAGGCCCGCACGATCTCGGGCTGACGAATGGCGACCACCGCGCCGCGCCCGATCTCCGGGGCCGAGGTGCGGACATAGACGCCCCGAGGCAGGCTTGGGCTCTCATTGACCAGGGCCAAGGCGGGACGCTGCGCCGCGACCGCGCCGAAGGCGAGGAGGCCAACCGCGGGCGCGACGGCCGCTACGAGAAGACGACGGAGACGGGTCATCGGCGGTATGGCTCCAGAATGAGGTCGCGGGTGATCATCACCCGGACCGGGGCCCCCGCCCGGACCCGTATGGACGGCTGGACGCCGAGCTCGCGATCGACGAGCCGCCCGCCGACCTGGGAGGCCTCGATCGAGGCGGCGCTCCCCGCGCTGGCGGCGAACGATCGATCCTCGGACCCGCCGCGAGCCAGTTCGCCCAGGGTGGTGATGGCGCCCGCGAACAGGGTCGCCACGCCGAGCGGAAGCAGCCGCCGGTCCACCTCTCCCCGCACGCCGACCGCGCCCTGCGCATCCACGCCGGGTTCTTCCGACAGGATCAGGCTCTTGCCATTGGGAAGGATCAGTCGATCCCAGACGAGGAAGGCCCGACGATCGCCGTGGGCGCTCTCGCCTTCGTGGCGGCCGATCAGGCGGGTCCCCTGCGGAACGACCAGATGCCGACCGGTGATGGAGTCGAAGACGTTCTGGCTGACCGTGGCCACGACCGGACCGGGACGCGAGGTGTCCACGGCCGTCAGCAGAACGCCCGGAATGATGGCGCCGGCCTTCAACTCATAGGGCGAGACCGGCGCCAGGAGGCCGTGGGGGCTGTAGATGGCGCCATAGTCCCGCATCGTAGAGGACGGCGGCGCATCCGTTCGCCCGCTTCCGGCCTGAACGGCGGCGCCGCTCGACGGGCCGCCGAAGAACAGCCCGGACGCCGCCGCCTGTTCCGCCGGTCGCGGCCCTCTGGGAACCGTCGCGTATGACGGCGCCGGCACGCGTGCGGGCGGCGGCGAGGCGGTGGGCGGCGCCTCTTCCGGCGTCTCGCCCCGCCGCTCCGGCAAGGTGTCCGCCCGGGCAAGCCGGTCGTAGCTCGCCGGCTGGTCCGTGACCCGTTCCGAGGGTCGCACGCTGCCCCGCGCCTCGCCGCCGCCGTCGGCGTCAGCGGCGTCCCGGGCCTGACGCGTCATCTGCGGCTGGACGACGAAGGCCCAGGCCAGCGAGCCGGACACCAGGAGCGCGGCGACCATCACCGCACCCTGAACCACAGGCTTGCGGATGCGGACAGCGCCCGGCCGGGGAGCGCGGCCCATCAGGGGTGGCGGCGGAACCTTCGGCGTCGATGTCGGGGTGGAGGGAGGCGGCGCGACGTCGTCGCCGACACTGTCTGGAGAGAGATTGGGATCGGTCATCGGGCGGCTCCCGGAATGCGACGGATACGGACGATCTGCGGTCGACGGTCGCCGAGCCGGAGCTCGGCCTCGTCAAACAGGCGGTCGACGATCAGGACGCCGTCGGCCTGCCGGTAGTTGACCAGCTGAAGTTCCTCGCCCGCCCGAACGAAGAGGGCCGGCGCCTCATCGATCGCAGCCCCCGGCGACAGGGTGATGAAGGTCCGCGCGCCGTCGTTGAAGACGGCGGTCGGAGCCCAGCGCGGAGACCGCCCTCGCGCCTCTATCCTGTAGCGCGCGTCGATGGGGCCCTGGGGCGTCGCCGCCTGCACATCGACCGGGGGAAGGCCAGACAGCGGATCGGCGACCGCGTGCCCTGAGGCCGCGAAGCCGTAGTCCCAGGCGATGGCGGCGTTGAAGGCGTCGGCGCCGCCGCTGCGCAAGGTCAGAAGATAGACCCGCTGGCTGGTGGTCAGGACGAGGTTGGTCTCCAGGCCCGCCTGCAAGGGTTTGATCAGGACATGGGTCCGGGCGGAAGCGCCGGCGCCCGACTGGCTTTCGCCGATCTGCCACCGCACCGTATCCCCGGCCGCCTTGGCCGTGACCGTTTCGCCGGGCGCCAGGGTGAGGGTGGTCACCCGCAGGGGCGCGGTCCAGACCTCGTACACCCGACCGTCGGACCAGCCGAACACCTGGACTCCGCCCACGAAGGCGTCGGCGCTGGAGGCGGCGCGAGCGGATCGATTGGCTTCGGCGATCGCGGCGCGTCCGGAAGGCGTCTCCGGCGGCGGCGTCTCTGGACGACGTCGGCGCGGCGGCTCCGCCCGCGCGACCGCTTCGAGATAGGGTCGGGCCGTCGAGCCAGGCTCGACGGGCGGCTGGACCGGGTCCGGCTCCGCCGAAGGCAGAGGCTCGGACCCTGCCTCGGGTGTCGGGACGTCGGGCGTGATCGCCTGGGACAGCAGGATGGGGTCGGCGTCCGGCCCTCTCAGAAGGGCGCAGCCGGAGAGCACGAGAGCGGCGACCGCCGAAAGGGCGGTCACGCTCAGGAAGCGTCGGGGGTCCATGAGACATCCTCGATCTTGAGGCCAAGGGGATTGCGCATCAGCTCGGCCTCGTTGCGGGGCGGCTGATGGGCGACGGTGATCAGGGCGCGCCAACGCTCGGCCCCGGCCTGCTGGCCGTTCACGAAGCGGGTCTCGCGCCATTGCAGGTCGAAGGTGCGATCGCTGCGGCGGACGACGTTCAGCACCTCCACATTGACGGCTTCCCGCCCCGCCTCCGCGAACGGATCGTTGGCCTGGGCCCAGTCGTTCAGGAAGGTGGAGGCCTTGGGGGTCAGGAGATCGTAGGCGCGCAGCCAGTTCTGCCGGATCACGATCGGATCGATGGATTTGGAACGGACGTCACGGATCCATTGGGCGAGCGCGTAGCCGGTCTGGGCCTCGGTCGGTTCGTACCGGCCGTCCAGGGCGGTGATCCTCTGGGTCTGGCCCCAGTCGGACACCTCGACGACGAACGGCCGCACCACCGCGCGATCGGCCTGGACCCACCAACCGGCGCCCAGAAAGGCCGCCAACGCAAGATTGGCCAGGGCGATACGCCGCCAGTTCCGGGCATGGGCGATGGAGAGGCCCATCCGGTCGTCCCAGACCTGGCCGGCCCTCTGGTACGGCGTGGCCTCGGGCGACGCGGTCAGGGCGCGTTTCGGTTTGAAGAAGGGATGCATGCTCAATCCTCGGGTCTGACGGTGGGCTTGAGGGCGCCGCTGTTCTCACCGGCCGGCATCAGGGCGCGACCGGAATTGGCGATGAAGAAGGCCTGGAGGGCGGCGGACCGGCCGCCGGAGCGTCCCCCCTTCGCGCCCCCGCCCTGCGGCCGGTCCTCGGACAGGGACGGCCGGAAACGGGTGTCGGCTTGGCCGCCCGCCTTGCCCGGAGGCGGGCCGGACGGATCCGGTTGAGGAGGCGGCGCCTCCGACGGCGCTGGAGCGGGAGATCCTGGGGCCATGGCTGCGCCCGCCGGCGGTGCGGCGTCACCGCCGGACGGCGCCGGACCTCGCGGCCGCCCGGCTGGTCCCGGCCCGGGTCCCGGGCCCGGCGATGGCCGCGGTCCGCCGCCCGAGGGCGCGCCTCCCGAGGGCGGGCCGCCGCCTGATGGTCGCGCCGCGGAGGCGGCCCCGGCGGCGGATCGTGACGACCCGCTGACCGCTGCGGCCCGCCCGGCCATGGCGCCGGCGCCCGCGACACCGCCGGCGACGAGGGCGCCTGCCCCGGCGACGGCGAGCCCGCTGGTCAGGGCCGCGCCCGCTCCCAGGGCGGGGCCGCCGGTCACCAGGGCCGAGGCCAGGTTAGGGATGAAGATCGCCAGCATCGCCAGCAGCAGGGCGGCGACCAGGATGGTGAGGGCTTCATAGATGTCGGGATTGGCGGAGGGCTGCAGCTGGTCGAAGATCGTCCGCGCGCCGGAGACGACGATGGCCAGGGCCAGCACCTTGAGCCCCGAGGACACGACATAGCCGAGCGGTCGTTCGGCCAGGAAGGCGGTCTTGTTCCAGATGCCGAACGGCAGCAGGACGAAGCCGCCCAGGGTGACGATCTTGAACTCCAGCAGGGAGACGATGATCTGCAGGGCCAGGATGGCGAAGGCCAGCATGATGCCGATCATCGCCAGGCCGAGGATCAGGGCGTCCGCCATATTGCCCATGACGTCGAGCGGGTTCTCGACCGGGGCCGGCGTCTCTCCCAGCGCCTTCACGATCTCCCAGCCCTGCTGGAGGATGGCCCCGGGGTTCAGGAACTCCTCCCGCGACAGGGAGCCTCCTCCCGCCGTCAGGCCGAGCTCGAGAAACCCGGCGTAGATCGTCTCGGAAAGGGCCTGCCAGTCGTTGATGATCCAGGCGAAGGCGCCGATCAGCAACACCTTGCCGAAGCCGGACGCCAGCACCTCCCGGTTGGGAGAGAGCGCCCATTGGATCCCTGTCAGGGCCACGACGAGCGCGATCAGCAAGCCGAAAACGCCGTTGACCGACCCGGACAGGGCGTCGAAGCCGGCGGTGACGGTGTTCGAGAACACCACCATCAGCTCGTTGGGGGTCTCCATGCCGGGGCCGGCCATGGCAGTCTCCTCAGTCTCGGGCGTGGGGCAAGGGGTTGAAGGACGGGGCGGCCGGGGTTGAGGATCCGCGTTCCCAGAAGCGACGGCGCGCCTCGATCGCCGCTTCGCGGTCGGCGGCCTGACGGGCCGCGCCCTCGGCCATCAGCCGGGACTGGGCCAGGAGCACCGTCCGCATGCTGGCCAGGTCCTCGGCGAGAACGGACAGCATCTGGGTCGAGGACTGGATCGCGGCGGTCTCGCCCTCCGCCGCCTCGCTCGCGGCCATGGCGCCGCGCAGCCGGCCGTCCCGGCTCTGGGCCAACCGCTCCAGCTCCGCCGCCGTGCGCGCCAGATCCTCGGCGGTCCGCCGCGCGGTCGTGGACCGGTCGGCGCCGAGTGCGGTGAGGTCCGAGAGCGACAGATCGTCGGGGTAAAGATCCGCGAACTGCCGCTGGACGCCGTCCAGGGTCGAGGCCGTGCCCCGAACCGTTCGCGCTAGCTCGCCGATGTCGCGCAGGGTTTCAGAGGATTCCGCGAGATGGCTGTAGGGCGAAGCGGCGAGACTGCGGGCCTGATTGGCGAGGGCGCGGGCCTCGTTGGCGAGGCTCTCGATCTGCCGCGCGGCCGAGAGCATGGCCTCGACATCGGCCTTGGCGTCGTACACCGCCCATTGCGCGCTCGCCGGTTGGGGCGCCGCCGCGAGCGTCAGCGAAAGCGCGGCGAGCCCGCAGAGCCAGTGGCGGCTATTCGGCCGCGAGACGATGGGCGACGGCCGGATCGAAGCTGTCAAAGACGTTGTCGACATGGTGGACTCCCTTGGCTTTGAGGAATTCGCGGGCGAAGCGGTCCGGCCGGAGATCGGCCGGATCGAGAGCCGCCAGCACGCTCTCGATGAGGGTCTGGTCCTCCGGGGACGAGGCGCCGCACAGGGCGAGCCCGGCACCGCTGAGCTTGAGGTCGAAGAGACGTCGGCCTTCGGGCTGACGCAGGTAGTAGGTGCGCTTGGGCGTGGCCCAGGCGATTAGCTCCAGCTGGCGGCGGTTCAGACCGAACATCCGGTAGAGGTCCGCCGAGGCGGGCTCGAGCGCGCGGGGGTTCGGCAGGAAGATCTGGGTCGGGCAGCTTTCGATCAGCGCCGACGCGATCGACGAGCGCACGACGTCGTCGAGCGACTGGGTGGCGAAAACCACCGCCACGCCCTTCTTGCGGAGCGTCTTCAGCCACTCGCGGATGCGGGCGGCGAAGGCGGTCTCGCCGAGGAACAGCCAGGCCTCGTCGAGGATCAGCAGGGTCGGCCGGCCGTCAAAGCCGCGCTCGATCTCGTGGAACAGGGCCGCGAGCACCGGAGCGACCGCCGACGGCGTCGCCATCAGGCTCTCGAGCTCGAAACATTCGAAGGCGGCGAGTGTCTCGTCTTCCGGAGCGACGCCGTCGATGAGCGCGCCATGAGGCCCCTTGAGCGTCAGGGGCTCCAGGGCCGCGGCCACCGCCTTGTCCTGGACGAGGGCCGTGAAGACGGTCAGCGTCCGCTGCGCCACGGGGGCCTGGGCCAGGGCGCCGAGCGCGGCCCAGATCTCCTCGCGGATGCGCGGCGTCGGCTCGAGGCCCGCGAGCCGGACGGCGTCGGCCAGCCACTCCGAAGCCCAGGCCCGTTCGCCGTCATCCTCGATGCGCGCCAGCGGCTGGAGGGTGAACGCGCCTCCGGGCTGGAGGGGATGCCAGCGCCCGCCGGCCGCCAGCGCTGCGGCCCGGGCGCTGCGGCCCTTGTCGAAGACCACGACGCGTCCCTCGGGGTAGCGGAACCACTGAAGGGCGAGGAAGGCGAGCAGGGCGCTCTTGCCCGAGCCGGTCGGCCCGACCACCATCGCATGGCCGACGTCGCCCACATGCAGGGCCAACCTGAACGGCGTCGATCCGCTTGTCCTTGCGACCGCGAGCGGCGGCCCCTGCAGGCGCGGGTCAGAGGTCGGGCCGGCCCAGACCGCCGAGACGGGCAGGAGGTCGGCGAGGTTCAGGGTGGAAACCAGAGGCCGGCGCACATCCGCATAGGGCTCGCCCGGCAGGGAGCCCAGCCAGGCTTCCACAGCGTTCAGATCCTCGGTCCGGGCGACGAAGCCCTGGGCGTTGAGCGTCGCCTCGATCGCCCGCGCCTGTTCCGCCGCCCGTTCGGGATCGCGCGCCATCACCGTGATCGTCGTCGTCAGATAGCCGTAGGCGCAGGCGTCCGAGCCGAGCGCTTCGAGCGCCCCGTCGCACTCGTCGGTCTTGGCCGCCGCATCCGTGTCGAGGAGCGGAACCTCCTCCTTGGTGATGGCCTCGCGCAGCAGGACCCCGACACCCTTGCGCTTGGCGAACCACCGCTTGCGGAGCTTGACGAGCTCGACCTCGGCGTCTGCCTTGTCCAGACCGATCCAGCGCGCGCTCCAGCGGTAGGCAAACGGCAGGGCCCCGAGCGCGTCGAGCAGTCCCGGTCGCGTGCTCGCCGGAAGCCCCCTCACCGAGACCACCTTCAACGTCTGGCCGTCCAGCGTCGGAGACACACCGCCGAGGAGCGGCGCGTCCGCCAGCCAGGCGTCAAGGAACATCGGCGTCGCCGGCAGCGCGAGCTGGATCGACCGGGGAGACACGCAGTCGTGCAGCCAGGTCAGGATCTCCGCGTCGTCCAGCATGGCGACTTGCGGCAGGGCGTCGGCCAGCAGGTCGACGATCTGCGCCGTCTCGCGGGCGAAGGCGTCCAGGGCGGTGCGCCAGTCGCGGCTTGCCGGATCGGCGCCGTCGAAGAGGACACGCTCCATCCGGCGGGTCTGGTCCGCCGGCGGGAGCCACGTCAGGGCCGCCCGATAGTCGGTCTCGTAGGCCGGCTCACTGGTTTCGAAGAGCGAGCGACGCTCGGCGTCGACCAGCCAGGCCGCGGCGATCTCGAACTCGCTCCTGGGATAGGGCTGGGCGGATCGGCGACGCGCCTCGACATGCAGGCACCACCCGCTGCCCAGACGCTTCAGGGCGTTGTTGAGCCGCGCGCGAACCGACATCAGCTCCAGGTCGGAGGCCGACTCGAGATCCGGACCCCGGAACCGCAGACCGCAGGTGAAGGAGCCGTCCTTGTTCAGCACCACCCCGGGGGCGACCATGGCCGCCCAGGGCAGATGATCGGCCAGGAGGGCGGGCCGGCGGCGATGTTCATCCAGGAAGCGCATATCAGCTCTCACGCATCGAGATGGCCCGGCAGGGCGAGGTGACGGCGAAGGACGTCGAAGAACCGCTTGTCCGCCCGCGCGGCGTAGAGGCCGATCGCGTGGGCGACAGCCCACCACAGGAGACCCAGCCACCAGATCCGCAGCGCCAGCCCCAAGACCACCGCCACGGTGCCCATCAGGATGGCGTAGTCGCGAGGCATGCCCGCCAGGGTGACGGGCTCGGTCAGGGCTCCTGCGACCGGAAGATCCCAGCCGGGCGGGCGGTGATCGGACGACGTCTCGGACATCAGGCGATCTCCGCCCCACCGGCGAAGCCGAAGAACTGCAGGAAGAAGGTGGAAGCGGCGAAGGCGATCGACAGGCCGAAGAGAATCCCGAGCCCTCGCCGCATGGAGGAGCCGTTCTCGCTCATGGCGACCCCGGCGCCGAACAACACCACCGCCACGACGGCCGCGGCCTGGACGACCGGCCCCGTGATCGATTCCACGATCTGCTGGAGCGGTCCCTCCCAGGGCATACCGGATCCGCCCGCCAATGCCTGGCCGGCGAAGAACAGGCCGCAAGTCACCGTCGCGGCCGAGAGGCCACGTTGAAGTAAACGTCGCATGGTTTGAGTTCCTGTGGTCTTGCCGGAAGATCGGCGTTTACAATCCACAGCAAGCAAAACCATCCACAGGCTGTCAACGCGCCCCACGAATATATTTTACGGCGTTGTAGGGCATGCTTTTTACTCGCGGTAACTGAGATCGACTTTCGCCTTCAGAGAGTTGACGGCAAGTCTTGGAGGCACAGCTTTATCCCCGCCACGGCTGAAGTTCGGGCGCCGAGGTCCGGATTTGGCCATGATCCGAATCCGTCGGCTCCGCCGTCGTCGGCGCTCAGCGCATGCGGGAAGGTCGCCCGCCTCTATTGTCCGACCACAGGCTCCCGGGCGAAGCCACAACAGCTTTTTGAAACTCGGCGGGTGCTTTCACGCCCCCAGCGACGCCGGCTTACGTCGACCGCTAGGAAAAATCTCTGCGGACCGCGACAGGCTCTTCTGCCAATATTGGCCCGGCCCTGTGTTCGCTCGCCTGTCTGACCATCGACGCAACTTCGTATTGGGCATTGATCGCGGACCGATCTCAATATGAGCACCGGCTGTCGAGCGGGCCGTACAATCCTTCGACCGCAAAGCACCAGCAGCAGACATTGACGAGTGTCCGGGAAACGGGCGTCTGACGACGTGCACTTCCGCCGTTGTCTGCATTGGCGACATCCGTCACCGCCTGCGTCCTCGGCGCTGTTGCCGTTTCCCTCGACCTCCCTTACAGGCCGAAGGACTAGGGGAACCGCGTGAGCCGAACGCTTCGTCAGATCTTCGCCTGCCTGGCCGTGACGCTCGTCGTCGCGTTGCAGGGCTATGGCGTGGCGTCGGCGCAGCATCAGGTGGCTCACACCGTCGAGTTCCCCGGGGTCTCGTTTGAAGCCTCCTCCTACGACGGGCATGATCACGACCACGATCAAGCGGTCGAGGATCACGACGCCGGACCGTCGGTCGATGCGGCGACGCCCGACGACGGCGACAAGCCGGTCGGTCACCACCACCACTCGACCGGCGATCTGCACATCGCCCTGAATACGGCCAGCCACCCGTCCGACGACCGCAACACGCTGTCGTCGCGACTGCCGCTGGGCCGCGACCAACTCCCCCCCGGGGCCGACCGCGAGGCGCCCTCCGACCCTCCAAAAGCACGCGCCTGATCACCTGAAACGCTGATCCTGCGCGGCCGCACGGCTGCGCGCGCCCTTTTGGAGCCCATCCTTGTCATACTCGAAGTCCGGTCTGGCCGGATGGCGGGTGCGAGCCGTTTCGACGCTCGCGCTCGCCCTGGCGGCGGCCTTGCCGACCGCGCAGGCGTTCGCTCAGGCGACGCCTGAAGATCCACCCGCGACCGCTCCGGCCGCGCCTCTCCTTACTCTGGACCAGGCGCTCGCCCGGGCCGCCGAAGCCGACCCCGCCCGGGCCGGTGTCGCGGCGCGGATGCGCGCCGTCGAGGCCGGTGTGCGTCAGGCCGACGTGAGGCCGAACCCCACCCTCGGCCTGATGGTCGAGAATCTGCCGACCCTCGGCGCCGGCGACTTCATGAGCCGGACCGAGACGACGCTGACCTATGAACAGCGCCTGGAACGCGGCGGCGACCGACCGGCGCGTGTCGCCCTGGCCCAGAGCGAGGGCGCCCTGATCATCGCCCAGGCCCAGGCGGCGCGGCTCGATCGGTTGGAAACCGTCCAGCGGCTGTGGACCGAGGCGCTGGCCGCCGAGGCCCTGCTGGAGATCGCCCGCGAACGGCTGGACCTGGCCGAACGCTTCCAGTTGGAGGTGCAACGCCGGGTGGATGCCGCCCGCGATCCCCTGTTTGCAGGAGCGCGCGCCGAGGCCGAACTGGCCCAGGCCCAGATCGAGTTCGATCAGGCCGATGTGACGATGCGCACCGCGCGCATCTCGCTGGCCCGCTACTGGGACGGCCGGGTCGACTTCTCGCTCGGTGCGGATGCGTTCGAGGACACCAGCGCCTCGCGCATCGCGGCCGGGGCTCCGGCCCAGGCGGACCTCGACGTCTTCCTTGCGCGACGCGCCACCGCCGAGGCCCAGGTGCGGGTCGAGACGGCCCGCGCGGTCGTCGATCCGACCGTCAGCGTCGGCGTCCGGCACATCTGGGACAATGACGTCTCGCTGGTGTTCGGCGGTTCGATCCCCCTGCAACGCTACGATCGCAACCAGGGCGCCATCGACCGCGCCCGGGCCGAGGGCTTGGCCGCCCAAGCGGACGCCGAGGCGTTCCGTCTGGATCGCGAGCGGGAGATCGCCCGCCTTCAAGTGCAGCTCCTCAGCCGCGCCACCGAGGCTCGCCGGATCGCGGAGGAGACCTTGCCCCAAGCCGAACGGGCCGTGGTTCTGGTCCGCGACGGCTTCAACCGAGGCGGCTTCACCTATAACGACGTCATCTCCGCCCAGACATCCCTGCTTCAGACCCGGGCGCGGCGCGTCGCCGTGCTCCAGGCCTTCCACAATGACCGCGCCCGCCTCGACCGGCTGACCGGCGCGCACGCCGATCTGCTCGGCATGGAGTTCCAACCATGAACCGCTATCCATCACGCCGCTTCGCCATCGGCGGGGCGATGACCGCGCTCGCGCTGGCTATGGCTGCCTGCGGAGGCGGCTCGGAGAAGGCCGAGAAGGCCGAAGGAGCCGAAGGCGCCGCCGCGACCGACTATGAGCGCGGTCCGCACAACGGCCGCCTGCTGCGCGATGGCGACTTCTCCCTTGAGGTCACCATCTACGAGGAAGGGCCGGAGCCCCTGTTCCGACTCTATCCCTACCTGAAGGATAGGCCCTTCGATCCGCGTCAGGTCCAGGCCTCCATCGCCCTGACCCGTCTGGGTCCCAAGGTTGATCGCTTCAACTTCACGGCCGAGAACGATTACCTGGCCAGCCCGGGCGTCGTGTCTGAGCCCCACTCCTTCGACGTCGCGGTCGCGGCGACACGGGGCAATCAGCGCTCGAATTGGACCTACCAGTCCTATGAGGGACGCACGATCATTTCCGCCGACGCAGCGCGGGCTGGCGGCGTCACCACCGAGCGCGCGGGGTCGGCAGTCCTGGGCGAGAGCCTGCCGCTTGCCGGACGGGTCGAGATCAAACCCGAGGGTCAGGCCGAAGTGCACGCGCGCTATCCAGGCCGCGTCGTTTCGATGGCGGTGGAACTGGGCAGTCGAGTGCGCCGGGGCCAGGTGATCGCTCGCGTCGAGTCGAGCGAGAGCCTGCAAACCTACGCTATCACTGCCCCTATTTCGGGCGTGGTGACGGTCAAGAACGTGAACCCGGGCCAGATTACCGGCAATGGCGAGCCCATGCTGGAGATCGGCGACCCGTCTCAGCTTCACGCCGAGTTCTTCCTTTATCCTCGCGATGCCGAGCGGGTGCGGGTCGGACAGCGGGTCGAAGTGCGGAGCCTGGCCGGCGATAGCAGGGTCAGCGCCGTGATCGAGGCCATTTTGCCTTCAGCGGACGTGCTCAGCCAGACCTTGGTCGCCCACGTCCATCTGCCGGCGGGCTCCGGTTCATGGCGACCGGGCCTGGGAGTCGAGGGGACGGTCTATGTCGGCTCCGGCGAAGTTCCCTTGGCCGTCCGGACGAAGGCCCTCCAGCCGTTCCGCGACTTCACCGTCGTCTACGCCAAGGTTGGCAATACCTACGAGGTCCGCATGCTGGACCTGGGCCGGCGCACCGACGAGTGGACCGAGATTCTGGGCGGGCTTGAGCCCGGCACGGAATATGTCGTGGACGGCGCCTTCCTCATTCGCGCGGACATCGAGAAGTCCGGCGCGAGCCACGACCACTAAGCGGGGGATGCGCCACAATGCTTGAACGCATCATCCGCCTGTCGATCCAGTTCCGCTGGGTCGTCATGGCGCTCGTGCTGGTCGCCTGCGCGGTCGGAGTCTGGAGCTTCCAGCGCCTTCCGATCGACGCGACGCCGGACATCACCAACGTCCAGATACAGGTCAACACAGAGGCCCCCGGCTATTCGCCGTTGGAAGCCGAACAACGCATCACCTTCCCGGTCGAGACCGCCATCGCGGGCGTGCCGGGCCTGTCCTACACCCGCTCCGTCTCGCGCTACGGCCTGAGCCAGGTCACTGTCGTGTTCGAGGACGGCACCGACATCTACCGGGCGCGGCAACTGGTCAACGAGCGGCTTCAGACCGCCCTGGGCCAGCTTCCGCCCGGCGTGTCGCCCGAACTCGGCCCGATCGCCACCGGGCTCGGCGAAATCTTCATGTATACGATCGAGGCCGCACCCGGCGCCCGCAAGGCGGACGGCTCGACCTATACGCCCGAGGATCTGCGGACGCTTCAGGACTGGGTCATCCGGCCCCAGATGCGCAACACGCCCGGCGTCACCGAGGTCAACACCATCGGCGGCTTCGAGCGGCAGTATCACGTCACCCCGCGCCCGGAGCGGCTCGCCGCCTACGGCGTGACCATGGGCGAAGTGGTCGAGGCGCTGAACCGCAACAACGCCAACGTCGGCGCGGGCTATGTCGAACGCTACGGCGAGCAGTATCTGATCCGCGTGCCGGGTCAGGCCTCGACCACCGAGGACCTGCTCAACATCGTGGTGACGACGCGGGGCGGGGTTCCGATCCGCATCGCCGAGGTCGCCGACGTTGGTCTGGGTGAGGAGCTGCGCACCGGGGCCGCGACCGAGAACGGCAAGGAGACGGTGCTCGCCACCGTCCTGATGTTGGCCGGAGAGAACAGCCGTGTGGTGGCCCAGGCCGCCGCCGCCAAGCTGGAGGAAGCCTCGCGGGCTCTTCCCAACGGGGTCGTCGCCTCGCCCGTCTACGACCGGACCAACCTGGTCGAACGCGCCATCAAGACGGTGGAGAAGAACCTCGTCGAAGGCGCCCTTCTGGTCATCGTCATCCTGTTCCTGCTGCTCGGAAACATCCGCGCGGCCCTGATCACGGCGGCGGTCATCCCGATCACCATGCTCATGACCATCACCGGCATGGTGCAGGCCGGGGTGTCGGGCAACCTGATGTCGCTGGGGGCCCTAGACTTCGGTCTGATCGTCGACGGCGCCGTCATCATCGTCGAGAACTGTCTGCGGCGGTTCGCCGAGACCCAGCATCAGCACGGGCGTCTGCTCACCCGTCAAGAGCGGTTCGACCTCGCGGCCGAAGCCTCCAGCGAGGTCATCCGGCCGTCGCTGTTCGGCGTCCTGATCATCACCCTGGTTTATGTGCCGATCTTCGCCCTGGACGGGGTCGAGGGTAAGACCTTCCACCCGATGGCGATCACCGTCGTCATCGCCCTGACCGGGGCGCTCCTGCTGTCGCTGACCTTCGTGCCGGCCGCCGTGGCCATGTTCGTCACGGGCAAGGTGCAGGAGAAGGACAGCTTCGTCATGCGCTGGGCGCGGGTCGGCTACCGGCCGGCGCTCGACTTCGCGCTCAAGGCGCGCGGCCTGATGATCGGCGGCGCTGTCGCCCTGGTCCTGCTGGCAGGTTTTGTCGCCTCTCGAATGGGTTCGGAATTCGTGCCGAACCTGGATGAGGGCGACATCGCCATGCACGCGCTGCGCATCCCGGGCACCAGCCTGAGTCAGGCCATCCAGATGCAGACCGCTCTGGAGGCGCGGCTGGCGCGGTTCCCGGAAGTGGAGCGGGTCGTCGCCAAGATCGGCACAGCCGAGGTGGCGACCGATCCTGTCCCGCCGTCCGTCGCCGACACCTTCATCTTGCTGAAGGACCGGGACCAATGGCCAAACCCGCGCAAGGATCGCCTCGAACTGGTGCGCGAGATGGAGGAGGCGGTGAACGCCGTCCCCGGCTCGAAATACGAGTTCACCCAGCCGATCCAGATGCGCTTCAACGAACTGCTCTCGGGCGTTCGGGCCGATGTCGCCATCAAGATCCACGGCGACGACCTCGACCAGCTGGTGGCCCTCGGCTCGCAGATCGAGGAGATCGTCGGCTCGGTCGAGGGCGCGGCCGATCCGCAATCGGAACAGGTCACCGGCCTGCCCATGTTGCAGATCACGCCGAACCGCGCCGCCATCGCGCGGCTGGGTCTCAGCATCGACGACGTCCAGCAGGTCATTTCGACCTCCATGGGCGGCACGACGGCGGGCCAGATCTTCGAGGGCGACCGTCGTTTCGACGTCGTCGTCCGCCTGCCCGAGGACCTGCGCTCCAACACCGACGCCATCGGCCGCATCCAGGTCCCGCTGCCGGCGTCGGAGGGACAACCTCGCGCCTTCGTGCCGCTCAGCGAGATCGCCACGATCGAACTGGAGACCGGCCCGAACCAGATCAGCCGCGAGGATGGGAAGCGACGCATCGTCGTCACCGCCAACGTCCGCGACCGCGATCTGGGCTCCTTCATCGGAGAGGTGCGCGAGCGCGTCGAACGCGATGTGGAACTGCCTGCCGGCTACTGGATCACCTATGGCGGCACCTTCGAACAACTAATCTCGGCCGCCCAGCGGCTTCAGGTCGTGGTTCCGGCGGTGCTGCTGCTGATCCTGGGCCTGTTGTTCGCCCTGTTCCGCTCGTGGCGGGACAGCCTGATCGTCTTCTCGGGAGTGCCTCTGGCGCTGACCGGGGGCGTGGCCTTCCTGGCCATGCGGGGCCTGCCCCTGTCCATCTCGGCGGGCGTCGGCTTCATCGCGCTTTCGGGCGTGGCGGTGCTGAACGGCGTAGTGATGGTCAGCTTCATCCGGGGCTTGATCGAAGAGGGCAGGCCGGTGGGCGAGGCGATCCGCGAGGGCGCCCTGACCCGTCTGCGCCCGGTTCTGATGACCGCGCTCGTGGCCAGCCTGGGCTTCGTGCCCATGGCCCTGAACGTGGGCGCCGGCGCCGAGGTCCAGCGTCCGCTGGCCACGGTGGTCATCGGCGGGATCCTCTCCTCGACGATCCTGACCCTGCTCGTGCTCCCGGCCCTCTACAGCCTGATGCACAGACGGGAGCGCGCCTCGGACAAGCCGCGCCGGCCGTGGCTGGATCGTCTGCCGTTCCGCAAGCCCAGGAGCGTCTGATGCGCGCCAGATCTCAATCCTCACACACAAGGTCGATCATGAAATCTCTTCAGAACCGCGCCCCTTGGTCGTGGCTCCACTCGCCCTGGGCGCTCGCTCTGATGGCGATCACCCTTCTCGTCCTCGACGGCGTCTTCAGTCAGGCCCTCGCCCACGGCGTGGCCGAGGGCGACAAAGGCTATATCCAGGAAACCTCCGGCTTCCTTTTCTGGCCGTTCGTCTATCTGGGGGCCAAGCACATGGTCACCGGCTACGACCACCTGCTGTTCCTGTTCGGGGTGATCTTCTTCCTCTACCGGATGAAGGACATCTCTATCTATGTAACCCTGTTCGCCATCGGTCACTCGTCCACCCTGCTGCTGGGCGTCCTGACCAACGTCAGCGTTTCCAGCTACCTCATCGACGCCATCATCGGTCTGTCAGTCGTCTACAAGGCGCTCGACAACATGGGCGCCTATCAGCGGTGGTTCGGCTTTCAGCCCTCGACTAAGGCCGCGACCGTGATCTTCGGTCTGTTCCACGGCTTCGGCCTGGCGACCAAGCTCCAGGACTTCCAGCTCTCGCCCGACGGCCTGATCGGCAACCTGATCGCCTTCAACATCGGGGTCGAGGCCGGACAGCTTCTGGCTCTGGGCGGCATCCTGATCCTGATGGGATTCTGGCGCCGCTCGAACAGCTTCTGGAAACACGCCTACCTCACCAACGTCGTGCTGATGACGCTCGGCTTCCTCCTGACGGGCTACCAGCTCGTCGGCCTCTTCGTCATGTGATCGGAGACCTCGAATGTATAACGCAAACCGCCCCAACCCCTCCGACCTGCCCAGCACGTCCGAGCTTCTGAAATCGACCGGCATCGCCGCCGCGATCGCCGCCGTTCTGACGGTGACCGTGGTCATGCCGGCCGAATACGGAATTGATCCAACCCGTATCGGGTCAGTCTTCGGCCTGACCGAGATGGGCCGCATCAAGCGCCAGCTCGCCGCCGAGGCGGCGGCGGAAGAGGAAGGCGTCGCACCCCAGGCGGTCACGGTCGCCACGACGCCCCTGACCCCGCTGGCGCAAGCCCCCGCTCCGGCTGTCGAACCCCAGCCCACGACAGAAGCCGCCACGCCTCCGGTCGTGGGTGCAGCACCGGTCGTCGCCGCTTCAACCCCCGCACCGGCAGTCCGTTCGGACCGGACGAGCCTGACGCTCGAACCCGACGAAGGTGGCGAGATCAAGCTGACCATGAGGGAAGGCGACCGGGCCGAATTCACCTGGTCCACTGACGGCGGCGCGGTGAACTACGACACCCACGGCGATGGTCGCGGGATAAGCTATCATGGCTATGGCAAGGGCACAGACACCCGTGTCCAGGGCGCCATCATCGCCGCCTTTGACGGGCATCATGGGTGGTTCTGGCGCAATCGCGGCGATGAAACCGTCACCATCACCCTGGTGACGAGCGGCGCCTATGAGTCAGTCGAGTTCGTCGACTAGACCCCAGGCGATCTGCTTCTGATCATCCGGGCGAGGCGGTCCGACGCCGCCTCGCCCATCACCTTCCAGCCGGCCTTTCCATTGGACGCTTCGCCATGTCGCTGTTCTCACCCCTCCGTCATCCCGCCTATTGCAAACTGTTCACGGCCCAGGTCGCGGCGCTGCTCGGCACGGGTCTCGCGACCGTGGCGCTGGGTCTGCTGGCCCATGATCTCGCCGGGGCCAATGCGGGCGAGATCCTAGGCATCGTGCTGGGCATCAAGATGGTCGCCTATGTCGGGGTCGCGCCCTTCGCCAGCGCCTTGGTCAGCAACCTGCCGCGCAAGACCCTGCTTGTGAGCCTGGACATCGTCCGCGCGCTGGTCGCCGCCAGCCTGCCGTTCGTCAGCGAGGGCTGGCAGGTCTACGCCCTGATGACGGTGCTCTATGTCGCCGCCGCCGCCTTCACCCCCGCCTTCCAGGCCATGATCCCGGACCTGCTTCCGGACGAGCGCGAATACACCGAGGCCCTGTCGCTCTCGCGCCTCGCCGCCGATCTGGAGAGCGTCGCCAGTCCCGTGCTCGCGGCCTTGCTACTGTCGGTTATGATGTGGAGCGGCCTCTTCGGCGGCACGGCGATCGGCTTCGTCATCTCGGCCCTGTTCGTCGTCTCGGCGGCGCTCCCGACCACCAAGGCCGCCGCGCCGCGTCCCTTCATCGAACGCCTGACCGGGGGGCTGCGCCTGTTCCTGCTGACGCCCCGTCTGCGCGGCGTCCTCGCCTTCAGCCTCGCCACCTCGGCGGGCGGCGCCATGGTGTTCGTCAACACCGTCGTCCTAGTTCAGTCCGGCTTCGACCTCGGCGAACAGGCGACCGCCTGGGCTCTCGCCGCCTTCGGTCTCGGATCGATGGCCACCGCCCTGACGCTGCCCCGCGTGCTGGAGCGCGTCCCGGATCGCAGCGTCGTCGCCACGGGCGGCGTGATCATGACCCTTGTCCTGGTCGCCGGCAGCATGCTCGCCACCCGCTACCCGGTTCTTCTGGGGCTGTGGTTGGTGCTGGGCGCCGGCTACGGCATGACCCTGGTGCCGATTGGGCGGGTTCTGCGTCGGTCGTCTGCAGCAGAGGACCGGCCCGCCCTGTTCGCCGCCTACTTCGCCCTGTCCCACGCCTGCTGGCTGATCGCCTACCCGGTGTCTGGACTGGTCAGCGCGACGGTCAATCCGGCCGCCGCCTTCCTAACGCTGGCGGCCCTCTGCGCGATCGGTCTGGTTGCGGGCCTGGTTCTTTGGCCGCGCCGCGATCCGGAGGCGGTTCCGCACAGTCACCCGGAGTTAGCCCCGGACGATCCGCACCTTGCCGATCACCCGGCGCGGGACGGTGTACACAGCCATGCCTTCGTTCTGGACGCTCAGCATCGACGCTGGCCGGGCTGAAGAATCACCACTTGTGAACGCCTTGCGGCAGGCGCTCGGCGACGACCATCTCGAAGCCATGGCCGAAGCTGGTCTATCGGCGGGACATATATTGATAAGTCCGTCATAGCCGGTTGACGGACGCGAGGGTCGGTATACCAAGGAGGTCCGGGCTATCGCGGGCGCCCGGTGTCGGCGGCCCTGTCGCCCAAGACCCGCTCTAACCCGCGCCTCCGGCGCGGCAAGGAGCGATGATGACCCAGGTTGCCGCCTCTCCATCCAGCGAGCCTATTCCCCCGTCGCTCAGCCATGCCGCCCTGTTCTGGCGGTTCCTCAAGTTCGGCGGCCTCGCCTTTGGCGGGCCGGTCGCTCAGATCGCCATGCTCCGGCGCGAACTGATCGACGAGGAGCGCTGGATGTCCAGCGCCCGCTTCAACCGGCTGTTGGCCGTGCTTCAGGTCCTGCCTGGACCCGAGGCGCACGAACTCAGCGTCCATCTGGGCATGCGCGCCAGAGGTCGCTTGGGCGGGGTATTGGCAGGGTTGGGCTTCATGCTGCCGGGCTTCGTCCTGATGATGGTCCTGTCCTGGCTCTATTTCCGCATTAACTTTGATCGGGCTTGGGTGGGGGCGGCTTTTCTGGGCGTTCAGGCGGCGGTCGTTGCTCTGATCTTTCGCGCCGTCCAACGGATCGGTCAGCACATCCTGGTCGATCGCTGGCTCTGGGGCGTGGGCGTCGCCAGCGCCGCCGCGGCGCTCGCCAGTGTCAGTTTCTGGATCACCCTGCCCGCGGCGGGGGTGGTCTACGCGCTCGCCAAGGCTGGACGGCGCGGTCTCGCTTTAGGCGTGACGGCCATCGCGCTTGCGGCGGCGGTAATGGTCCACACGCTGACGCCCCAGCCGACGGCTAGAGCGGCCGCCGACTTCATCGCGACTTCCCCGGGATCGGTGGCGCCGTGGCTCCTGCTCCTGTCGGGGCTGAAGGCTGGGCTGCTGACCTTCGGCGGCGCCTATACCGCCATCCCTTTTCTCCGGAACGATGCGGCAGCGCATGGATGGATGAGCGACGGACAGTTTCTCGACGGTTTGGCCCTGTCCGGCGTGCTGCCCGCGCCGTTGATCATCTTCTCGACCTTCATTGGCTATGTCGCGGGCGGTCCTCTTGGCGCGCTGGCGATCACCGCAGGCATCTTCCTGCCGGCCTTCGCCTTCTCCCTGATCTTCTACGAGCGTTTGGAGACCGTGGTGGAGATGGAGGCGATCAAGACGGTTCTGGAAGGCGTCGCGGCCGGCGTAGTGGGCCTGATCGTCGTGACGGCCTTCCAGCTATTTTCCGGACTGATGACGCCGCTAGATCGCGCGCCCGCGCTTCTCGCCATTGTTCTCGCCGCCTTCGCCGCCAACTGGTTCTGGAAAAGCAAGCTGGCCCCGCCGATCATCCTGGCGGTCGGAGGATTGGCGGGGGTGGTTCTGCTCTAACCGACATCGGACACTTTAAATCGCGGCTACGAGTCAGTTCTTGTCTCGTTGCAGTGGACTATTTGAGACTGCAAGGCGACCGAGCTCAGAGGCTTCGAGTGGCATACCCGCCTACGGAAATACCATCGACCCGCAGTACAGGATCGATGCGGCGCTCTTCCTTCCCCCTGCGGATATGAACGATAATATTGACTGCATTGGCTATGACGCGAGTTGCCAAAGGTGAGCCAACTTCAGCAAGCAAATCCTCTAACCGTGTCAGCGCTTCCTCTGCGGAATTGGCGTGGATCGTCGAAAGACCGCCCGGGTGCCCGGTGTTCCACGCCTTGAGCGTCTCGAGCGCCGCCGACCCTTCTCGCATCTCACCCACGACGATCCGATCGGGCCGCATGCGCAGGGCGTCACGGACCAGGTCGACGACCCCGATCGAGACCGGATGGCGACGCGTGAGCGTGGCTACCAGATCCCAGGCGGAACATTGAAGCTCGGGGGTGTCTTCGATCAGGAAGACACGATCGTTCGCGAACGCCGGCTCCGCGAGCAGCGCGTTAGCGAGGGTCGTCTTCCCTGAACCCGTGCCGCCCGAGATCAGCAGGTTCTTCCTGGTCAGGACAGCCTCTCGCAGAACGCCGGCCTGGTCTTTCGTAATCACGCCGTCACGGACATAGTCGTCCAGGGTCCAGATCACGGCGGGTCGTTTCCGGATCGAAAAGGCAGGCGCGGCGGTTACCGGCGGGAGAAACCCCTGGAACCGCTCCCCGGTGACCGGAAGGACCCCTGCCAGACGTGGATTCTCCCGGGTGACCGGATCCCCGACATAGTCCGCGATCAACCGGATGACCCGTTCCCGGGCTTCTGACTCCAACTCGTGGCCGGTATCGGCGCGCCCGGTCCCTGCGCGATCCAGGACCAGGCGTCCATCCGGATTGACGAGAACCTCGACCACCAGCGGATCGGTCAGCGCCGCAAGGATGTCGGGCCCCAAGGCATGGCGAAGGGCCTCGAGTTTCCGTTCGCCGACGACGGGATGAACGCTCATTCGACTGCCCCGCGCTGCGGTCTGACGCCCGAGATCAACCGTGCGGCCGTGTCGTCGAGAAGCTTTTCGATCCGGCGGTCCACGGCGGCGCGGGCGACAGGATCCTGATCCGTCACCGCGTCCGGCAAGCGCATGAAGAAGGCGCGTGCGACCTCGATGACCAGCTCCTGGATGATTTGCACGTCTCGCGCCGTCGAGCGCATATGGTCTCTCAGCGCGCGGTCGAGCTGGAGCAGACGATCGTCGGGATCAGCCGGAAGGCTTCTGGCGAGACCCTTTGCAAGTGAGCGTCCGGCGGCCTGGCTGATCGGGATGTTGGCCGAGCGCGCTTCCCGCTGCAGGGCGGCGACGACACGAGGGTCCGTGAGATAGACCTGGATCCGCGTCGCCGAGGTCTCACGCCCGCTCATCGCCGCCTCCCTGCAACCCGTCGAGCACCGCCTGTTCCGCCGCGAAGGCCGTCGAGATCCGCTCGTAGGTCTCGGCCGCCTTGGCGGCGACACGTCGGTCATGGATCGCCGCCTCCACCTCCTTGAACAGCGGCAGGGCCGCCTCCGGATCCTCGCCCAGACCCCGCCGGCCCGCCCACGGATGAACCGGCGCCCCAGGGGTGTCGATGCAGGTCGCCTGATCCGGCGGCGCCAGGTCCGCGCGCGCCCGGAAGGGTCGCTCCCTGTCGTAGAGCACCTTGCGTGTTCGCAGCGGCCTGTGTCCCGCCGCGAAGGTCAGTTGCACCTCGTCCGGCAGCGCGCGGATCTCGCCCGGCTCCAGCAGGGGGCGTTCGATCTCGGAGCGGGACACCGAGCTCCGGCCGGAGCCCAGCCCGGCGGGACCGCTGCGGCTGGTCTTCCGCTCCAGCACGGTGCCGGTGAGCTTGGACACCTTGTCCTGTGTTAGCGGATCGAGAGCGCTGAAGGCGGTGTAGACATGGCAGTTGTCGAGGATGGTGTTGTTGGCCCCATAGGTCTCGACGATGTCGTTCAGGGACTGGGCGACGAACATTGTCTTGATGCCGTAGCCGCTCATCAGGCGCAGGGACTTCTCGAAGAAGGCCAGTCGGCCCAGCAGCGGGAACTCGTCCATGAGCATCAAAAGGCGCCGGCGCTTCTCGCGGCCCGCGTCGTCGGCGTGCTCTGCGGCGGTCAGGGCCTGGGCCGCCGCGTAGAAGAGAAGCCGGATCACCGGTCGCAAGGCGACGGCGTCGGCCGGAGCGACCTGCACATAGAGGGAGACCGGCGCCTCGGCGCACATCAGATCGCCGAGCGCGAAATCCGATGCCGACATCGCCCGAACCAGATCGTCGCCGGCCAGCCATTTGAGATAGCTGCGCGCCGTGCCCTGCACCGAGGTGCGAAAGCGGTCGTGCATCGCCGCGTAGCCCTTCACCGCCGTGGAGATGAAAGGATGGACTTCGGGAACTCCGTCGGCGCCCTGACGATGAAGGGTCCGGACCATGACGTCGGCGGCGGCGTCCAGGTCGGCGAGGATCGTCCGGACCGTCAGCAACGTCTTCTCCGCGTCCGGAGCCGTGTAGAGGACGTGCAGGATCACCGCCTCGAGGATCTCGGAGGCCGCCTTGTCCCAGATCGCCTCGTCGTCGCGTGCGCCTCCGGGATCGCTGAGTATGGCGACCAGCCGTTGAACCTGCGCCAGTTCCTGCGGCCCCGGTCGAATCTCCGCCAGAGGATTGAAGCGCGCGGACGCCGGGTCTCGCGGGTTGAAGTAGAGCGCATGACTGTGCTGGGCGCGCCAACCGGCGGTCACCCGCCACAGCTCCCCCTTGGGATCATGGACCAGAACGCTGTCGGTCCAGCTCAACAGGGTGGGGACGACATGGCCCCGTCCCTTCCCCGCGCGGGTCCCGCCCGTCACGAGCGTCGGGCGCAGGTCGGTCGTCGCCAGAAGACGGCCCTGCAACCGCCCGAGGACGCACCCCGCGTCGTGCCTCAGGCCCGCACGGCGAGCCTCCGCCAGGCCGCCCCACCCGCGCGTTCGCTTCACGGCGCCGCCGTCGAACAGAAGCAGGCCCCCGGCGCCCGCGGCCATCACGAGCATGAAGACCGAGAGCGGCAGGGCGAAGGCGTCCCCCTCCGCCGCCCCGAACCTCTGGCGCCAGACGAGGATCATCCAGGGCCAGTAGACGCCTGTCTCGTCCAGCCGGAGCGCCGGCCCCAGCGTCACATGATAGCGATAAAGCCAGGCGAAGGTCTGGGTGGACGCCTGAAGCGCGACTAGTAGTGCGGCGACAAGACCGGCGAGGCGTGCTGGCGGCATGACGACCATCCATTCGAAGACCATCGAGACTTCGAGGGAGAGGGCCGTTTGAGGCGACTTTCTGGCGGCGAAACCGCGCCCGGGTCGCCGCCGACGTCGATATAGAGGCTCGCAGCGCGGGTGAGCCGCTTTGCCCGAGCCCGGCGGGGCGCAATATATTCTCGCCGTCGGCTCGTCGCCGAGCCGCGAGGGATCAGTTGCCGCCTTCGCGGACCCCTGCCGCCCTCAGCAGGTCGCCGACACGACGACCGTCAAGCCGACAGGTGGCGATCACCCGATCGTAGACGATCACCCGACCGCTACGTCCTCGGGTCGCCACGCAATCGAGACGTCGTCCCATCACCAGACGGCGCAGCTGGTCACGGGCGGCGCGACCGCCAGTGGCGTTGAGCTCGGGAGCGTTGAAGTCCGCGAGCCTGACCTCGACCCAGGTGGAGGGGTTCGTGCTGTCCCCGACGCAAAGCCCATCGCCGTCGCCGACATAGCGAACCTGCCCGGCGAAAGCCTGTCCCGCGCGATCCGGCAGTCGCCCCTCGCAGGGATCGGCATGGGCGATCGCGGGCGCGGCGAGGAGCGGGAGGATGAGCCACCATTTCATCGGATCAACCTGGGCCGATCCGGTCGGAACGAGAAGCGTGTTCGGGAAGAAAGGAAGGGCGGCTGGGAATGCTCCGCTTGGGAGCCTTGCTGGAGACCGCCATGCGCCCGCTTCCTGACCTCGAACCCGCGATCGCCGCAGCTGGGCGATCGCCCGACACGAGTTCGCTGGCGAACCTCGACGACCGCGCCCTTCTGGCGCTCCTGCTCGGCCGCAGTTTGCGGCAGGCGCCCGCCCCCGTCGTGGACGCCTTGTTTGACCGGTTCGGCGATATCGCCGCCATCGCTTCCGCCGACGTGCCGGAGCTGGCGCGCGCCAGCGGCCTGGGCCCCGGGGCGCTGACCGACCTGAAACTGCTCCGTGTGCTCAGCGAACGGCTGGTCCGCGCCGAGGCTTCGAGACGGCCGGTGATCACCAGCTGGACGGCCTTGCTCGCCCATGTTCGGGTCGCATTGGCCGAGGAGCCCCGTGAGCAATTCCGGGCCCTTTTCCTCGACAAGCGCAACCGGCTTTTGAGTGATGAGCTGGTCGCCCACGGAACCATCGACCATGCGCCCGTCTATCCGCGCGAGGTCGTGCGGCGGGCGCTGGAGGTGTCGGCCGCATCCATCATCCTCGTGCACAATCACCCCTCGGGCGATCCCGAGCCGTCCCGCGCCGACATCGAGATGACGCGGAAGATCGTCGACGCCGCCAAGGTCTTCGACATCCAGGTTCACGATCATCTGGTCGTCGGCAGAGACGGTACGGCCAGCCTGCGCACCCTCGGGCACTTCCGGTGAGCCTGCGCCAGATCGTGGCGACCCTCGGCGGAGACCTCTACCAGAACGGCTACCGCGCCAATGTGCCGGCGCCCGGCCACGGAAAAGCGGACCGGTCCGTCTCGTTGCTGCTCGATGGCGGCCGGGTCGTCATCCACACCTTCGGCGCGGCCGATTGGCGGGAGGTGCGCGACGACCTCAGGCGTCGCGGACTCGTCGATCCCGGCGGTCGGCTTCTGGGCGTCGCGACAACACCGGAGACACTCGTGATCGACCACCCCCGACGGCGGGCGGTCGCGGGCGCGCTCTGGCAGGATGGGGTAGGTCCCGCCCTGAGCGGCGTAGTTGCCCGCCACCTGGCCGTACGCGGCGTCGCCTGGCGAGAAGACCTCGACGACCTGATCGAACACCCCCGGGCGCCCTTCTCGGTCTACCGCCCGGGGCAGCGCGCCGGGCGCGCGATGATGGCCGGCATCCGGTCGCTCTCCGGGGACCTCACGGCCGTCGAGCTGACCTATCTCGCGACCAACGGGCAGCTCGCATCGGGGCTGAGAGTCCCGCGCAAGACCGTGGGCCGGGTCCCGCCGGGCTCGGCCGTCCGGCTGCGACCTGCGGCGCCGCGCATGCTGGTAGCGGAGGGCGTCGTCACCACCCTGTCGGCCATGGTCCGCTTCGACCTGCCGGGCTGGGCCCTCATGTCCGCCGGCAACCTCTCGCGATGGCATGCGCCAGACCACGTCTCGACGGTGCTCATCGCCGGGGACCGGGGTGAAGCGGGGGAGATGGCCGCGATGCGCCTGGCGGACCGACTCCAGCGGGGTGGCGTGGAGGCTATCCTCGCCTTTCCCCCGCTTCCGTTCGGCGACTGGAACGAGGCCGCCCGAGACCGTCAGAAAGCGAAGAAGGAAGGGCGCGGACGGGCGCCGTGAAGGCGGGGATGGACCTCGTCTGCGGCAGGAGAGTTCTCATGTCCCGTTCCACCGCCGTCGCCGTCGTCGCAACGCCCTTCCAGGTCGCGTCGACCCGTAACCGTCCGCTGGTCCATCTCCGTGATCTCGACATCGCCCCGGAGAACCTTCGTTTCGGCGAGCCCCCCGACGATGACATTCCGCTGCTTGCCGAGACCCTGTTCGCCGCGGGTCAGCTGCAGCCCCTGACCGTCCGGCCCGGTCGAAAGAAGGAAGCCGCCAACATGGCGCTGGATGGCCGGCGGCGCCTGCTGGCGCTTCGTCTACTGGTCGAACAGGGGCGTATCGACGACAGCTTCCTCGTCGATGTCTTCGTCGAAACGGATCCCGCCCGCCAGGCCGCGGCCGTCCTGCTCACCAACACGGCCGTGCCGGTTCATGTCGCCGACGTCATCGCGGCGATCGGCCGGATGCTGAAAGGCAAGCTCGGCGTGCCCACGATCACCAAGGCGCTGGGATATGCGGAAATCGACGTCAAACGTCTCGCAGCCCTTTCCGCCCTTCCGGACGTCGCCCTGCAGGCGCTGCGGCTCGGACGGCTGAACCTGCGCCAGGCGCGCCTGCTCGCCCGGCTCTCCGACCCCGACGAGCAGGCCGAACTCGCCCGGATGACCCTCGACGGTCACGGCTTCCAGGATTGGCGCGTGACCGAGAAGCTCGACGAGGCTCGGGTTACCGCCCGCGACCCCCGCTGCGCCCTCATCGGGCCGAAGCGCTATACCGAGGCCGGGGGCCGCACCGAGACCGATCTCTTCGGCGAGCTGCCCCCGGTGCTACTGGACCCGGCCATCCTCACCGAAGTCTGGACCCGACGTGCACGGGAGATCGCCCTGATCTACGAGGCCGAGGGCCTGGCGGTCCACGTCACGGCGGGCCCCGAACCGGACCTGCCGGACGATCTGGAAGCCGCCGGTTACGTCTACGGCGGCATGCTTCCGGCCACGGAGATGGCGGCCTACCGCGACAAGCGAGACGCCTTCAACGCCGCCGTCGAAGGGGTCGAGGCGGTCCTGACGGAGACGACCGACGCCGAGGCGGTGGACGCCGCGCTCGACGTCATGATCCGCGACCGCCTGGCCATGGATCAGGCGGGATGGAGCGGCCGGGCAGCCACGACCCTGGTCCTGCGTCCTGCACTACGCACCGGGATCGAAGTCCGGTGCTTCACGCCCGTGGAACCGGAAGTCGAGGACGAGACCGACGATGAGGCGCCCGCCTCCGCGGGGGGCATCGCTGCCGCTCCCGTCTACCGGCCGCCCGAGGTCGATACGCCGGAACCCGAGACCGAGGGCGTCAACCACGCCCTTCACGCCGTGCGCACCGACGTGGCCACCCGCGGTCTGATCCGCGCCCTCGCCGACGATCCCGGCGTCGCCTTCACGGCGCTGATCGCCCGCCTGTTCAATCAGCTGGCCGTCAGGACCTCCGGCCAGAGGTCCGAGTCCGCCCTCGCCCTGACCGCGTCCGCCTTCAAGCCGACCGGCGGTCGCGTCATCGAGGCGTTGGACGGCGAGGTCCGCCAGAGGCTCGACGATCGACGCGCCGCGTGGGAGGCGTCGGGCCAGACGGTGATCGCCTGGGTGCATGGTCTCGCCCATGGCGACAAGATGGGTTTGCTGGCCGAGCTCACCGCCCTCTCCCTGGATGTTCGGGAGGAGCGGACCACACTGATCCGCAAGTCGGCCCGGGCCGAAGCCGCTGAACTCGCCGAGCTTTGCGGCGCGGACATCAGTCTGCACTGGACCCCGGACGCCGAGTTCCTGAAGCCGCATTCCAAAACCCTGCTGCTGAAGATGCTGGAAGAGATGGACCGGGCCGATGTGAGAGCGGCCCTGCTGAAGAAGGCCGATCTGATCCCCTGGGTCGAGGAGAATGCGGCCGAGAAGGGATGGGCGCCGGCCAGCCTGTCCTGGACCACACCGCCCGACGTCGACGAGGTCGCGGCGTCGGACGCTGACGGTCCGGAGAGCGATACGGCGGAAGAGAGCGAAGGCGATGCTGACGACGGCGTCGGCGCCTTCGAGGTCACCGCTGAAGGCGAGGCGGCGCTCGACGACGCCGCCTGATCCAGGCGTGAAGACGACGAGGCCCGTCGCGACATCGTCGCGGCGGGCCTTCGTCATGGAAGGCGGGAGGAAGGGCGGCTGGGCGCGAGCCTGGAGGACCGGAGGGATGAGCCCGCCGCTCCAGGCGACGGAGCCCTTCCCATGACCGCCGCGCAGACACCGCCTCAGACCGCCAGCCTCTCGCTCTTCAGCGCACCACGCCCGTGCGACCGCGCCGCCAACCTCATGGCCGCAGCCCGGGTGCTCGCCACCCACCTGGCCCGGTCCCGCCCGCTGCACCGCAAACTGGTCTCCAGCGTCATGACCACCGGCTTCGGCGGGTCGGACGCCGAGGGCTTGTGGAACTGGCGGGACGCCTATGAGGCCATCGAGGCGGCGACCGTTTTGCAGATCCGCCGGCTGGCGCCCCAGGTGTCGCGGCTCGAGGACGCGCCGGCCGCCATCGCCGTCCTTCTGGCGACGGTCGGCGCCCTGGGTCTGACCCACAGCCGACGCAGCGAAGATCAGATCGCGCTGGACCAGTTCTCCACGCCGCCGGAACTGGCGGCGCTCGTGGTGCTGGCCGGTCAGGTTCGCCCGGGTGACCAAGTGCTGGAGCCTTCGGCGGGCACCGGGCTGATCGCTATCGTGGCCGAGGCCTGCGGCGGAGTTCTGACGCTGAACGAACTGGCCGAGGGTCGCGCCGTCCTGCTCGACGGCCTCTTCGTTTCGGCGACGCGGTCACGTCTTGATGGACGACGCGTCCAGAACCTGTTGCCGGGCGCGGGCGGGTTCGACGTCGCGGTCTGCAATCCGCCCTTCACCGATCTGGAGGCGCATCTGACCGGGGCCTTCTCGGCCCTGGCCGATGGCGGGCGCCTGGCCGCCGTCGTGCCGATCACCGCCCTCATCGACGAGGGTCTGATGCGTCGGTTGAGCGCCAGGGGGCGTGTCGTCGCCCGGATCGGCTTTCCGCCACGCGCCTTCTCCAGGCACGGCACCAGCGTGGAGACCGGGTTGCTGGTTCTGGACCGGCTCGAGGGCGGCGCCGCGGTCGCTGCGCTCGCGAACGGTGAAGATCTCGCCGCCTGTGCCGCCCTGGCCTCGGCTGTGCCCGAGCGCGTCAAGGCGAGGCCGAGGGTTCGCCTCGAACTCGGGGCGCAGACCTTGCTGGCGCCCCGGGACCGGTCACTCGCCCTGCCGTCCGGGCGTCTCGGCTTCCTCGCGGGAGCGTCCCCCATCACCTATCAGACCCTCGCCTGGACGGGCGAGGGCCGCGATGTCGGCCTCTACCAGGCGCACCGGCTGGCGCGGATCGCCCTGACGGCGCAGACGCCCCACCCGTCAGCCCTGGTCGAGTCCGGTCCGATGGCCTCGGTCGCCCCGCCCGCCCCGTCATACCGGCCGGTCCTTCCGGCGGCGGTGCGTCTCGACGGCCGGATCTCCGACGCCCAGCTGGAGACGGTCATCTACGCCGGCGAGGCTCACGCCGGCATGCTGCCCGCCTGGTGGACGCCGGGAGAGTCGGCTCGTCAGCTCAGGTTGTCGCGGGAGGAGGATGAGGGTTCCGTCCAGCTCCGGCGCGGCTTCTTCCTTGGCGACGGCACCGGCTGCGGCAAGGGCCGGGAGATCGCCGCCGTCATCGCCGACAACATGGCCCAGGGGCGGACCAAGGCCCTGTGGTTGTCGAAGAACGACTCCCTGCTGGACGACGCCCGGCGCGATTGGGCCGCCATCGGCGGCGGGGCCCACGACATCGTGCCGCTCAACAGCTGGAAGTTGGGAGATGGCGTGCGGCTGGATCGCGGGATTGTCTTCACCACCTACGCCACCCTGCGTCAGCCTGCGCGCGGCCAGAAGATGTCGCGGCTCGACCAGATCGTCGCCTGGCTGGGCGAGGATTTCGACGGGGTCATCGCCTTCGACGAGGCCCACGCCATGGCCAACGCCGCGGGGGGCGGCAAGGGGGCGCGGGGAACGAAGAAGGCCTCCCTGCAGGGGATGGCCGGCCTGGCGCTTCAGAACCGGCTGCCGAACGCCCGGGTGCTCTATGTCTCGGCGACCGGCGCCACCACCGCGGAGAATCTGGCTTACGCGGCCCGTCTGGGTCTTTGGGGCGGGCCGGAGGCGCCCTTCGTCACCCGCGACGACTTCCTCGACGCCATGGACAAGGGCGGGGTCGCCGCCATGGAGCTCGTCGCGCGCGAGCTCAAGGCGCTCGGCCTCTATGTGGCGCGGTCGTTGTCGTTCGAGGGCGTCGAGTACGAGCCGCTCTTCCACGCCCTGACCGAGGACGACATCAGCATCTGGGACGCCTGGGCCGACGCCTTCCAGCTGATCCACGCCAATCTGGGCGAGGCGCTGAAAGCGACCGGCTTCAATGATGAGGAAGGCAAGGCCAAGAGCGGCTTGGCCGCCTCAGCCGTCCATTCCGCGTTTGAAGGCGCCAAGCTGCGCTTCTTCGGCCACCTCCTCGCGGGATTGAAGGCGCCGACGCTTGCGGCGTCGATCCGGGCGGACCTGACCGAAGGGCGTTCCGCCGTGATCCAGATCGTTTCGACGAACGAGGCGGTGATGGAGCGAAGACTGGCGTCCATCCCGCCGGAGGAATGGAACAACCTCTCCATTGACCTGACGCCGCGCGAATATGTCCTCGACTATCTGCGCGAGGCTTTCCCGGTGAATCTCATGGAGGCGATCGAGGGTGACGACGGCTCGGTGACGCTGGTCCCGGTCATGGTCGACGGCCGGCCCGCCGTGAGCCAGGAGGCGTTGCGCCGGCGCGAAGACCTGATCGAGAAGATGGCGCTCCTGCCCGCCGTGCCCGGCGTTCTGGACGCCCTTCTGGACACCTTCGGAACAGAGGCGGTCGCAGAGATCACGGGACGGTCGCGTCGCGTCGTCGCGCGCGACGGACGCCGGCTCGTCGAGCGCCGCGGCGCCTCGGCCGCGCGGTCGGAGACCGACGCCTTCATGTCCGGCCGCAAGCGTATCCTGGTCTTCTCGGACGCAGGCGGCACAGGACGCAGCTACCACTCCGACCTCTCGGCGCCGAACCAGCAGCGCCGCTCGCACTACCTGGTCGAACCGGGCTGGCGGGCGGATGCCGCCATCCAGGGTCTGGGGCGCAGTCATCGCACCCATCAGGCCTGTCCGCCGCTGTTCCGCCCGGTCACCACCGACATCCACGGCGAGAAGCGGTTCACCTCGACCATCGCTCGACGGCTGGATTCGCTGGGAGCCCTGACGCGCGGCGAACGCCGAACGGCCGGGGCCGGTCTGTTCCGGGCCGAGGACAATCTGGAAAGCCCGTGGGCGCGACGCGCCTTGCTCGTCTTCTATGGCGCGCTCGGCTTTGGCGAGCTGTCGTCCATGACGCTGGAGGACTTCGAGACCAGGACCGGCCTGAAGCTGCGCGACGCCGACGGGGGGCTCAAGCTCTCCGACGACCTGCCGCCGATCCACACCTTCCTGAACCGGCTGCTGGCGTTGCGCATCGCCGACCAGAACGCCCTGTTCGCCGACTTCGACGGCATCCTTTCAGGCATTCTCGAAAGGGCCGCCGCCTCGGCCGACCTGGACCGCGGGCTGGAGGACATCGAGGCTGAGGAGTTGGCCGTGGTGGAGGAGGAGACCATCCGGACCGACGTCTCGACCGGGGCGGAAACCGCACTCGTCACCTTCGAACTCAAGGTGCGGCGTGAACTCGTCAGCTCGGACGCGGCGTTGGCAGGCGCTGAAGGCTCGGCCTTCCGCCTGGTCGTCAACGACCGTTCCGGCCGCGCCGCCCTGGCCGAGTTCGGGTTGACCACCACGACCGATGACGACCGGCTTGTTCCGGCGGTGCGCCTCTTGCGGCCTGACCAGCATCAGGTCACGCCGGAGAAGACGTTCGAGGAGTCGGCCTGGGCCCAGACCGATGAGGCGGCGTGGCGGGCGGTCTGGGACGCCGAAGTCGCCGCGACCGATCCGTGGCGGACGCGCCGCCCGACCCTGGCGACCGGCCTTCTGTTGCCAATCTGGGGAAGGCTGCCGTCCAAGGGCTGTTCGGTTCGCCGCGTACGCGCGCCGGACGGTCGGCGTTGGCTGGGCCGCGTGCTGGACGAGGTTCAGGCCGCCAGCCTGAAGACGGCGCTGGGCCTGACCGAGGTCGGCGACGCCTGGGCCGATGGCGGGCGCACCGCTGCGGCCGTACTCGACCGCAATGTCCAGCTCGCCCTTTCGGGCGGCCTGTGGCTCAAGCGATCGCGGGTCATGGACCGCTGGCGGCTGGAAGTGGTCGGGGGCCGCACCGACCGTGACGCCCTGGTCTCGCTCGGCTGCTTCGTCGAGATCATCGCCTATGCCCCACGGGTCTTCGTTCCGGTGGACCGGCCCGATGTCGTGGAGGGGGTGCTGCGCCGCCATCCGGTCCAGTCGATCCTGGAGGGTGCCGCAGCCTAGCGAAACAGCGACTTACGCTTGCCGGCTCACTGCGGGTCGCCGGGCGCGATACCGACAAGTCCGGCGACTGGAATCAACAGCGGCAGCGCGCCGACGATTACCAAATGGGAAGAGCGACACCGTCCCGCGAAACCCAGACCGGCTGCGGCCTGGCGGTCTGCGCTGCAGTCTCAAGGCCGTGCCGCTTCGGCCACTCCGGGGTGATCGTGATGACGCGGACCGAACTGCAACTGATCTCGCGTCAGAACAAGAAGGCCGAACCCCAAGAGACATACAGTCGCCATGGCGGCGGTCATGACCCGTCCAGCCTGCCCCTTCCGCCCGAGACGATAGGTCATGATCGCCAGGAGCGACATGAGAACGCCGAAGGACACGAACACCGGGATGCGGTAGGTCGCCGCCAGCGGTACGGCGAGACAGACGACGATCGCGCCGGCGACGAGGCTCGCGCCAATCGCGATCAGTGTGTCCTGCACCGGCCGGAACGGCTCTGGCCTCCCGTATAGCTTGGACCGGCCGCGCCCCTTGTAGCGCCCTGGACGCCATCGAGGAGCCTTGCTCCGGATCGGGGATCGCTTGCCCCCCATGGCTTCAGCCCTGCGCGTCCGCCGGGCGAGCCGCGCGGTTGGCCAGCCACACCCGCATACGGACAATTTCAGCTTCCTGAGTCCGAATGATCTCCTCCGCGAGGCCCTTGACCTCGGGATCCGAACCTTGGTCGAGCGCAATCCTTGCCATGGCGACCGCCCCCTCGTGGTGGGCGATCATCCCGCGCATGAAGTCGACATCGGCGTCGCCGCTGTAGTCGATGTTCATAGCGGCGTGCATCCGCTCGTTCGCCTCCTTGTAGGAACGGGTGGCGGGATTATCCGAGGCGGCATCGCCGTGCCCGGCATGCTGGTCGATCGGGCGTGCATCGACTGCCGTCGGCTCCGGCGCCGGGCGACCCTGCCGCGAGAGCATCCCGAAGCCGAAGACCGAGATCAGGAGAAAGGCGGCGATGACGCCAACCCAGCCGAGACGTTTCATTGGACTATCCTTTGCTTTCCTGAAGGCGGGTCATTCGACGCCGCGCGGACCGCGCCACGCCAGAAGGCGAAGCGCGTTGAAGACGACCAGCAGGGTGGAACCCTCGTGGAGGGCGACGGCAGGGCCGATGCCGAGACCGAGGATCGTCGCCGGGACGAGGAACGCCACGACCCCGAGGCTGACGAACAGGTTCTGGCGGATGATGCGGCGGGTTTGACGGCTGAGACCCACGGTGAAGGGCAACTTCGACAAATCATCCGCCATCAAGGCTACGTCGGCGGTCTCCAGGGCGACGTCCGATCCCGCCGCACCCATGGCGACGCCGACCGTCGCGGTGGCCATCGCCGGAGCATCGTTGACGCCATCGCCGACCATGGCGACCTTGGTCTCCGCCCGGAGTTTCTTGATGGCGTCGACCTTGTCCTCCGGCATCAGGTCGCCCCACGCCTCGGTCAGCCCGACCTGACCGGCCACCGCCTGGGCCGCCTTCTGGTGGTCGCCCGAGATCATGATCATGCGGCGAATGCCGAGCGCGCGGAGCGCGGTAAGGGTCTCGCGCGCCTTGGCCCGAGGCGTGTCGAGAAGGCCGATGACCCCGAGATCCTTTGTCCCGCGGCGAACCACCATGAGCGTCCGTCCCTGGTTTCGAAGGCCCGCGACGGCGATCTCGGTGTCCGGTGCGAGCGGAGCGATGGCGTCCGAACCGAACATCTCCGGTTTGCCGATCCAAACATCCTGGTCGTCCAGGCGTGCCGTGACGCCCTTGCCAGTCAGGCTACGCAAATCCGTTGCGGTTCGAACGGGGGCGGCGACCAACCGCTGGCTTCCGTCGCGGACGATCGCTTCCGCCAAGGGGTGATCGCTGAGCCGTTCGACCGCGACAGCAATCTCCAGGAGCTCGCTCTCTGTCGTCTGGCCGAACGGAACGACATCGGTGATCCGCGGCCGCCCCTCGGTCAGCGTCCCGGTCTTGTCAAACGCGATGGCGTCGAGCGCTCCCAGGTTTTCGAGCGGCGCGCCACCCTTGACGAGAACCCCGGCGCGGGCCGCCCGGGCGACCCCGGACAACACCGCGCTCGGCGTGGCGATCGCGAGAGCGCACGGACTGGCGGCCACCAGCACGGCCATCGCCCGATAGAAGCTGTCGCGGAACGGCTCGTCGACGACAACCCATGCAAACAGGAGGACGAAGGCCAGACCGAGCACGAGGGGCACGAAGACGCGCTCGAAGCGATCGGTGAAGCGCTGGGTCGGCGACTTTTGGGTCTCGGCCTCACTCACCATCCGGACGACCTTGGCCAAGGTGGTGTCGTTGGATCGACGCGTCGTTTCGATCTCGATGGCGCCGCCGCCGTTAATGGTGCCGGCGAAGACCACCGACGCCGCCGAGACATTCGCCGGCTTGGCGCGGGCCTCCTCGGGGTTCAGGACAGGCTGCTTGTCCACCGGAATGCTCTCCCCTGTCACGGGAGCCTGGTTCACGCTGGATGTTCCCTTCACGACGAAGCCGTCGGCCGGGAGACGCTCGTTCGGCCGGACGACGACGAGGTCGCCGACTTCCAGCTCTTCGACCGGAAGTTCGACGACGGCCTCTCCTCGCCGCACATGAGCGGTGCGCGGGGCCAAGGCGGCCAGAGCCTCGATCGCCTTCTTGGCGCGACCCATCGCGAAGTGTTCGAGGGCGTGCCCGAGGCTGAACAGGAACAGTAGCAGCGCCCCTTCCGCCCAGGCTCCGAGCGCCGCGGCGCCGGCTGCGGCCACCAGCATCAGGGTGTCGATCTCGAAACGCTTGCGCCGCAGATTCCCGACAGCCTCGCCGACCGTGAACCAGCCGCCCAAGGCATAGGCGATCAGGAAAAGGCCGAAGGGCAGCCATCCCGGCACGCCCGGAATGAATTTCTCGATCAGCCAACCAATCGTGAGCGCGACACCGCTGCCGACCGCGAAAATGAGCTCCGTGTTGGGTCCGAGGAAGCCGCCATGACCATGGTCGTGCCCGTCGCCTTCGGAATGTCCGTGGTCATGGCCATCGCCATCGAAGTGGCCATGGCCGTGACCGTCATCGGGCGTATGACTGGCCTCGTCATCGGATGGCGCAGTCGGCTGCGCATCAGGGCGCTTTGCAGTGGCTGAAGCAGCGTCCTCCGTCGCTCCGACCAGTGCGAGGCCGTGGCTCGCAAGGCGATCGACAAGCGTCTCACGGTTCGTGATCTGCCGGTCGAACTCCAGGCGCAGAGCGCCAGCCGGATCCAGCACCGCCTCGATCACGCCGGCTTCTTCGCCGAGCGCGGCCGCGAGCGTGCGGGCGTGCCGGGCGTGGCGGACACCCTCCACTCGCCCGACGAGATGCCCGAAACGCTCACTGACCTCGGCTCCGGCCTGACGCGCACGGCGACGGACCTGAGCCAGCGACAGCTGGTCGGGGTCGTAATGGATGCAAAGCTCTGGGCCTCCCTCGCCTTCGGCGACATGCGCCTCAGAGACGCCGGGTTCGGCCCGCAACAGCGCGATCAGCCGTCCAACGCAGCCGTCCTGCACATCGGGCGCATGAGGCAGGAGGACGGGAATGTTGAGGCGGAGGGTCTTGGGCATGATCGGGCTCCTCAGGAGACATCACGGGTAGGGATCGAGCGGTCAGGCACGAACATCCCGGCGCGCTGGGCGACGGCTCCAGCGACGAAGGCGGCGATCGCCAAAGCCGCACTCAGGAGGATGACCAGTCGCTTGCGGTTCATCTCGACCTCACGGTAGGGCGATGAGAGCGTCGAGCCAGCCGAGGTTCTGGAGGTGCTCCAGTCCCTCGAACACGGGCAACGCCAGAAGGAAGACAAGGCCGTCGCGGACAGTCCGGAGGAAGAAGGCCGGCCGGACGGACAGTTCCGCCTCATCACGCCAGAGGCGCAGGTTCGGAACGAAGCGGGGGGTGCGCACGACGTAGCTGCGGTAGGTGTCGCCGAAGGCCGACGTCAGGAAGCTTTCCTCTCGGCTCGCGACGATGCGGAACACGATCCAGCAGGCGACGGCGAAGGTGGCGCCGACGGTCAGGCTGCCCGTCTGTGCGCCGATCCCGAATGCGCCGATGAAGCTGAAAACATAAAGCGGGTTTCGACACAGCGAATAAGGCCCGCTGGTGACGATCTCCTGCTTCTTTCGGCCGCCGATGTAGAGCGAGCACCAGGCGCGCCCCAAGACGCAAACCATGATGGCGATCAGCCCGAGATGTTCGACGGGATGCTCGAGCTGTGGCTGGGCCTTCACGAGAGCGGTCCAGGCCAGCAGGGCGAACAACCCGGCGGCGATGAAGAGTTTGCGCCAGCGCTGGACGGAGGCGATGTCGATCAACGGCGGGCTCATGTCACCGAGCTCTCCGCGTCGCGTCGCGCAAGGCGCGCATCGCGTAGAATGTCGAAGCCGCCCTTGGCGGCTATGGCGGCGACCAGCACCCCCACCAGCAGGTCGGGCCACGACTGGTCCAACCACATCACCAGGCCGCCTGCGACGAGGATGCCGCCGTTCGAGGCGAAATCGTTCAGGCTGAATGTCTCGGCCGCCTTCATGTTGACGTCGCTGCTCTGCTGACGACGGATCAACAGCAGGCAGATCAGATTGATAACCGCCGCTACGACAGCGAGCACCATCATGGTCGGTCCGACCGGCTCGGTTCCCGTCAGCGTCCGGCGCAGGGCGTCGAGCAGGACGAGGACCGAGAAGATCAGCAGCATCACGCCGGAGACCTGAGCCGCCCGCGTCTTCCAGATCAGCGCGCGCCCGACGGCGAGGAAGCTGATCAGATAGACGGCCGCGTCGGAGCCGTTGTCGACGGCGTTCGCGAGCAGAGCGCTGGAGTCGGCGGCGAGGCCGCCGACTCCCAGGCCCACGAACAGCAGAGCGTTCAGGAACAGCACCACCAGGAGGGTGCGGCGCTGGACCTGCTCTGTTTCGTGGGCCCCGCTCATTCCTCGATCCCTTCCGCCTTCCGGTGTTTCACGGCCTTGGCCGCGAAGGTCGGAAGGACAAGGAGCGTCAGCGCGGTGGCCGTGAGCAGGCCTCCGATGACCACGGTGGCCAGCGGCTTCTGCACTTCGGCGCCGGCGCCGTGAGCGAATGCCATCGGGATAAACCCGAGGATGGCGACGAGAGCCGTCGTCAGGACGGCGCGAAGCCGGCTTGTCGCGCCTTCGATGGCGGCAAGACGCGGCGCCGCTCCGCCCGTGAGACGCTCCCGAATGGCCTGCATCAGCACGAGACCGTTCAAGGTCGCGACGCCGGACACGGCGATGAAGCCGACCGCTGCGGAAACCGAGAACGGCATCCCCCTGAGGACAAGCGCCAGGGCGCCGCCGACCAGAGCCAACGGAACGCACGCGAACACCAGGCCCGCCTCGGCGAAGGATCCCAGAGCCATGAAAAGCAAGACCCCGATCAGGATGAAGACGATCGGAATGACCAGCCCCAGACGCTGTTCGGCCCGCTTCAGGTTCTCGAACTGGCCACCCCAGGTCAGGGAGTAGCCGGTCGGAAGATCGACGTCGGCCTCCACCTTGGCCTGGGCCTCGGTGACGAAGCCGCCCAGGTCGCGCCCGCGAACGTTGGCCTGCACCACCATCCGCCGGCTGCCGTCATTGCGGCTGATCTGGTTCTGTCCTTCCGCGACCTGAATCCGGGCGACGGAGGAGAGCGGCACGGTCACGCCTGTGGCGGTCGTTACCGGCAGAGCCGCAAGGGCCGCCGGATCATTCCGTGCATCATCCGCGAGACGGACGACGACGCTGAAGCGACGATCGCCTTCGAAGATTTGCCCGGCCTCGGCGCCGCCGACCGCGGCCGAAACCGCCTCGGAGACATCGGCGGCCGACAAGCCGTAGTTGGCGGCCGCGAAACGATCCACGCTGACGGTCAGGGTGGGCAGCCCGGACGCCTGTTCGACGCGAACGTCGGCAGATCCGGGCGTTGCGCGCAGGGCGGCGGCGACCCGGTCCGCAGTGGCCTGCAGCTGGGTGAAGTCGTCGCCATAGACCATCACGGCGAGGTCGGTCCGAACCCCCGAGATCAGCTCGTTGAAGCGCAGCTCGATGGGCTGGCTGAACTCGAAGCTGTTGCCGAGTTGTCCGGCGGCGAGCTCTTCGAACCGTTCGATCAGCTCCTCTTTCGGAAGGTTCGGATCGGGCCACTCCTTGCGGTCTTTCAGGACGATGACCGCGTCCGAAATGTTCGGCGGCATCGGGTCCACCGCCGCCTCCGCCGTCCCGGTCCGGGCGAAGACAGTCTTCACCTCGGGCTGGGCCTTGATGACGCGTTCGAGGGCCATCTGCATCGCCAGCGATTGTTCCAGCGAGGCGGACGGCACGCGCAACGCCTGCATGGCGATATCGCCTTCATCCAGGGTCGGAATGAACTCCCGCCCCAAAGAACTGAAGGCGATGCCGCCAATGACGAGGGCGCCGAGCGCGGACGCCAGGACGACTTTGGGCCGGTCGACGGCGGCGCGGATCGCCGGTTCGATCCAGCGCCGCGCGTATCGGAGGATGAAGGTCTCGTGCTCGTGGGCGTGGCCGTGCTCATCGACCTCGACCTTCTTCGGATCCCGGACCAGCAGGGCCGTCATCGCCGGCACGAAGGTGAAGGAGAAGATGAAGGCGCCGACGAGGGCCAGCATCACCGTTGCGCCCATGGGGATGAAGGTCTTGCCCTCCACGCCCTCAAGCATCAGCAGCGGCGTGAAGACCAGGAGGATGATCAGCTGGCCAAAAGCAGCCGGTTTGACCATCTGACGCGCCGCGGCTCCAGCAACCTCGAGCCGCTCCCGGCGTGTCAGCATTCGACCGGCTTCGGCCCGCCGCTGGCTGAGCATCAGCAGGGTATTCTCGACCACCACGACCGCGCCGTCGACCAGAAGGCCGAAGTCCAGCGCGCCGAGGCTCATCAGGTTTCCGCTGATGCCAAAGCGGTTCATGCCGATGACCGCGAACAGGAAGCTGATCGGGATCATCAGGGCGGTGATCGAGGCCGCACGGATGTTGCCGAGCAGCAGGAACAGCACCACGATCACCAGCAGAGCGCCTTCGATCAGGTTCTTGGCGACGGTTGAGATGGTCTTGTTGACCAGCGAGCTGCGGTTCAGGACCGGTTCGGCGACAACGCTCGGCGGCAGGCTCGCGGAAACCTCCTCGAGACGTTCGGCTGCGGCTTGGGCCACCGTCCGGCTGTTGCCGCCGGCCAGCATCAGCGCCGTACCAACCACGGCCTCGTGGCCGTCGCGGCTGGCGCCGCCGAGACGCGGCGCCTGGCCAATCTCGACGGTGGCGACGTCGGCGACCCGGACGACCAGTCCGTTGCGGTTGACGACGGGGGCCTGGGCGAGATCCGGGATGGTCTGCGCCAAGGCGTCGGTCCGCACGGTCAAGGCTTCGCCGGACCGCTGGACATAGCCAGCGCCAGCCTGGGTGTTAGCCCGTTCCAGCGCGACGACGAGATCGTTCAGGCTCAGACCGTAACCCGCCAGACGCGCGGCGTCGGGTCGGACCGCATACTCCTTCACATAGCCGCCGTTCACATCAACGCCGGCCAGTCCCTTCGCGGTCCGCATGCGCGGGGCGATGATCCAGTCCTGAACCGTGCGGAGATAGGTTGCGCGGGCCTGGGGCGTGGTCAGGAGTTCGCCTTCGGGCGTCAGATAGGCGCCGCCCGCCTGCCAGCCGGGCTCACCCGGTTTGGCGAGGTTGGCGCTGTTGAACGGCTTGAAGTCGACCGTCCACATCAGCACCTCGCCCAGTCCCGTGGTGATGGGCGCAAGCGCCGGCTCCACGCCTTCGGGCAACCGTTCGCGCGCCTGGGCCATCCGTTCGGCCACCTGCTGGCGGGCGAAGTAGATGTCCGTGTTGTCGGAGAAGATGACCGTGACCTGGCTGAAGCCGTTTCGGCTCAGCGACCGCGTGGTCTGGATGCCAGGAATACCCGCCATCGCGGTTTCGAGCGGATAGGTGACCTGACGTTCCATCTGCTCGGGCGCGAGCGCTGGCGCGATGGTGTTGATCTGAACCTGCCGGTTGGTGATGTCCGGCACGGCGTCGATGGGTAGCTGCGTCAGGTTGTAGAGGCCGAAGGCGGCGACGATCGCCGTCGCCAGGACCACGAACCATCGGAAGCGGACCGAGGCTTCGATAAGTGCTTTGAACATGACGCCCCCTAGTGCCCGTGCTCGGCTTCGCCCTTGGCCATTTCGGCCTTGAGCAGGAAGGCGTTGGCGGACGCCACGCGTTCAGATCCGGTGAGCCCGCGCAGGATCTCGGTGCGGCCCGCGGCCTGGCGGCCTGCGAGCACTTGCACGGCTTGGAAGCCGCCCTCGACCTGCACGAAGACCACGGTGTTTCCATCGACGGTCTGGACCGCCTCGGTGGGCACGGTCATCCCGCCAGTCGCCTCGCCGGTCACGATGGCGCCAGTGACGGCCGAACCGGCTGGCGGCAGAGACGCGCCAGAGGGTCGGGCCCGGATCACGGTCGCGCCGCTTTCGCTGAGACCGGCGTCGGCGGCGACGCCGGTGACGACGGCGTCGAACTCGCCGTTCGGCCCGGTCACGCGCATTGGCGCACCGGCACGCACATTGGCCGCAAGGGCAGGCGGTGCGTTGAAGACCATCTCGACACGAGCAGGATTGCTGACTTCCGCCACCACGCCGCCCTGGGCGACGAACCCGCCCGGACCGACCTGGACGCTGCTGACCACGCCCGAGATCGGACTGGTCACGCTGAGCCTGCCCGAAGCGTTCGGAGAGCCAGCGGCCGCCGAGCGGGCGCGAGCGGCGCGGGTCGCCGCCTCGGCGCTCAGGAACTGGGCGCGTGACGCTTCGACCTCCTGCCGCGCGACGATGCCCTGATCCGCCAGACTGCGATTTCGCTCATAGGCCTGGCGCGCCGCTTCAGCGGATGCCCCGGCCGCGTCGGCGTCCGCGCGGAAGGTCGCCGCCTCGCCGCTGACAAGGCTCACAAGCGGCTGACCGGCGCGGACCGACTGACCCGGCGCGACGAGAACGCGCTCGACGCGACCTCCGACGGCAGCGCCCACGGCAGCGCGAGAATCGACCATCGGCTCTACGCGGCCGGCGAGCCGGGTCTCCCCTCCTCCTCCGCCGCCGACGCCGACGACCGTGATGCCCGCTGCCTGGATCTCTGCTGTGGTGAGTTCAATCCGACCTTCGGTCTCTGCCCCGGCGGCCTCCCCCTCGGCGTGTCCCCCCTCTTCCTCGGCATGGCCGGCTTCGCCTTCGGCGGCAGCCGGCGCGGCGGGTTCGGAGGACCGGGTGGCCAACCAGAGGCCGCCGCCTCCGAGAATGACCAGGGCGGCGACGCCGCCGATCAGCAGGGTCTTGTTCGATGTGCGCTTGCGCATCACTGGGCTCCTTCGAAGGGGGCGCGGCCATCAAGGCGCGCGAGATCGATCTCGGCTCGGACGCGCGCGAGACGCGCGTCGACCGCTGCAGACCGGGCGTTGACGAGGGCGGTGCGGGTCACCCGCAGTTCGACCTGGGAAATGCGGCCGGACTCAAAGCCGATGCGGGACAGGCGATAGGCTTCCTCTGCGGCGGTGACGCCGCCGTCAGCAGCGTTGACGCGACTGACCGAGGCCGAAAGGCGAGCGACCGCGGCAGCGCGGTCCGCCTGGGCTTCCTGCCGCGCACTCATCAGCCGGGCGTCGGCAGCGCGAAACTCGGCTTGCGCCGCTTCGATGTTTCCCCGGTTCCGGTCGAACAACGGCAGCGGCATGCTGACGCCGAAAGTCAGCGCCGTCGCATCTTCCGCCTCGAAGCGGCGGATGCCGATACTGGCGTTGATGTCGGGGCGGGCCTGAACCCGTTGAACATCGATGCGTCGTTCGGCGGCGGACCGTTGGGCTTCGGCGACGCGGACCGTCGGCGCATCCTCGATCACGGATCCGATCGTCGTCGGCGCCTCGTCGAGAAGGCTGTCTTCGATCTGCGTGACCGGAACCGGGATCATGGCGACAGCCGTGAGACGGGCATAGGCCGCGTCGCGTTCCGCGACAGCTTCATCCCGCGTCGCGCGCGCCGAGGCAGCCTCGGCCTCCCCCTGAATGCCGCGGAGGAGAGGTTCGCGACCTTCCTCCACGAGGGTCAGGGCCGCGCGGGCATCCGCGACGGTCAGCGTGAGGGTTTCTTCCGCGAGCGTGGCTCGCCTCTGCGCGGCCTCCGCTTCGGCATAGATCAGGGCCAGGCGGCCTGCGGCGTCGATGACCGCAAGGTCTCGTTGAAGGCCCACTGCGCCGGCCTCGGCGCGAGCGGCGGCGATGCGCGTCGAACGACGTCCCCACAGCTCGAGATCCTGACTGATCGCCAGGGTCATGTCCGCGTTGTTCAGACCCGAATAGGGGCCTGAGCCATAGGCGTTCTCGACATCGAAGCCGAGGACAGGGTTGGGACGCACCCGTGCCTGACGGACACGGGCTTCCGCTGCGTCGTAGTTGGCGCCCGCCTCAAGGGTCGCAGGCGCATTCCCGAGTTGAGCGAGGAGTTGGGCATAGGTCGGAGCTGGGTCAGCCCATACGGGACTGGCCAGGGTCGCCGCGATCGCAGCGAGGGCGCAGCCGACCGCGTAACGCGGCCGCCTGCGAGATGTGGGAGACATGATTCATTTCCAGAGTTTCTGAGGACGAAGAGGCGCGCTAAGGCGCAGGTCTTCGGTCAGACTCTGGGAGGACGCTTCAGGCCGTCAGGCGTGATGGACGCCCGGAAGTCATCCTGTCGGCCGCTTTGCAGAGGAGGCTCGCCGAACGACGGAGCAAAGGCGTCCACGGCAGGACCGCGCGCCGTTGAGGTGTGGTGGCAGTGGCCGTGCGAGCAGATCCCGTGACCGCCGCTCTTGCCGCTGTGGTCGCCCTCGCTTTGATCATGATCGACGACCGCGTGAGCCGCAGGCGGTTCCGGCAGACAGGTCGCGGCGTCGACGGCGGGCGCAAAGAAGAAGGCGGCGAAGACAAGAGTCATCGCCACGATCAGCTTCGCCCATGTCGTCATCGACCAGGTCATCGCGCGCTGCATACTTTCGTTCTCGAAGTTAGGCAATGCGTTACAAAGTCCGAACAGCGGCGTGGGCTGCGCGGCTCTCCGCCCTAGCCTGCACCAAGATCGAAATGGCGGACTGGAGGAAGACGCCGCCCAGCAGAAGGCCCGCCAGCAAGTCCGGCCACCGGGATCCAGTCAGCCAGACCAGCCCGCCGGCCGCGGCGACGCCCAGGCTGTGGATCAGATCGTTCCGTGTGCAAAGCCAGACGGAGCGCACGTTGGCGTCACCGTCACGGAAACGCACGAGCAGCAGGGCGGCGATTAGATTCGCGGCGAAGCCGACCAGTCCCAGACCGGTGATGACGACGCCTTCGGGCGGCTGCCCCGTGACCGCTCTCCAGACGGCGTAGCCGAGAATGCTCACGGCCATGACGAGGAGGCTTGCGCTTTTGAAGACTGCGGCACCGGACCGCACCCGCACGGACTTGCCGATGGCCCAGAGGCTGACGGCGTAGGTGGCGCTGTCGGCCAGGAAGTCCATCGCATTGGCGGCGAGAGCCGCCGATCCCTGCATGAGACCGCCCGCGGCGACCGCGAAGAACCCACCCAGATTAAGGGCGATGACGGCCATCAGCACGCGCCGATAGGCGGGCGAGGCCCCGTCGAACCGGACCTGATGGCCGCAGCAGCCTCGGGCCGGGCGCAGGATTCTGTCGGAGCGGGCGTCGTCATGCACCCTTCATGCATCCTCTAGCCACTAGAGGATCAAGCCCTATATTTCGAGCATGGCCAGAGACCCATCCCCTCCCCCGCTCCGGACGATCGGGCGCCTTTCGGCCGAGACCGGCGTGAAGGTTCCGACGATCCGGTTCTACGAGAAGATCGGACTGCTGGAGGAGCCGCCCCGCACCGCGAGCGACCGACGCCTTTACGACGGCGCTGCGACGCGGCGGCTCGCCTTCATTCGCCACGCGCGGCAGCTGGGGTTCGAGATCGACGACATCCGCGCCCTGCTGGCGCTGTCCGACGAACCCGACCAGCCCTGCACGGAGGTCAACCGGATCGCCGAACGCCAGCTTGCGGCGGTTGAGACTCGCATCGCCGGGCTTCAGGCGCTGCACGCCGAACTCACCCGTATTCAGGCGGCGAGTTGCTCAGGTGGGCGGATTTCCGACTGCCGAGTGATTGAGGCGCTTGGAAACCATGCGCACTGTGACGGTCTCCACGCATGACGACGGCCCTTCGCGTTCCGTCACTCCAAACAACCTTGGCCGTATCGGTCAGGTGAACGACCCGGCGGAGCACCAGTGGTTCCGAAAGTCGAGCGTACTCTTCGTCGCGGTTGCCGGCCGCCACGAGCGGCCAGTCCGGGTGGATATCCCAGGCGAGGGTGAGAACGCACATGCCCCAGCATCGCGCGAAAGCGGATCGATAGCGACAGTCCAGGCGGTCACGCCCGGGGCGAAAGCGCCCGGCCGGGAGCTGAGGAGGAAGGGAGGTCTCGGGCGAAGCGGGATTGGGGAGATCGGCTCCCCGGCGGCTTCGCATCAACAGGAGACTGATATGCAGACCATGGTGTTCACGGGCCGCCTCGCGGCCGACCCCCAGATCAGCGACGACTTCGGCAAGGCGGTCTTCCGCCTGCTCGAACAGCGCGGGACCGACAATGCCGGCAAGGCCCGGCTGGTCGGCGTCAACTGCGTCAGCTGGTCGAAGGGCCTCAACGAGAAGGTCATCGCGCGCGGGCTGGCGCAAGGGTGCGAGGCCGTCGTGATCGGCGCCTTCATCGACACCGCCTACACCGCCCGCGACGGGTCGGAGCGGACGGCCAAGGAGCTGGTGATCAATCGGCTCACCGTCCTCGACTGGGCGGAAGACCGCCAGGCCGATGCGAGCGCAGACGCGGCGGACGACCGCGCCGCCGCCTGATCCTCAACCGCTCATCCTGATTTCAAGGAGACTGACCATGCAAACCCTGACCCTCGAAGGCTACCTGGCCGCAGACCCTTCCATCCTGTCGGCGCAAGGCTCCGGCAAGAAGCGCGCGAGCTTCCGCGTGGTGGAAACCACCCGCTTCCGGCGCGCCAACGGTGAACCCGGCGAGCGGACCACCGGCTTCAACTGTATCTGCTTCAACGAGGCGACGGCTGAAAACTACATCCAGCCCTATGCCCGAAAGGGCAGCCGCGTCGTGATCCAGGGCCATGTCGAAAACGACACCTGGACCGGCAAGGACGGGGTGGAGCACTACGACCTTCGCCTCGTCGTCAGCGACATCCGGTTGAAGAACCGGCGCGTCGTCGGCGAACCGTCCGAAGACCGCTCCGGCGTCGCCGATCGCGGCGTCGAGGCGGGCGGCGGCTACGATCTCAACGACGACATCCCGTTCTGATCCGAAGGGGAGATTTGAAGGGCCCGGGCGCGCTGCGCCTCGGGCCCTTCTTCGTGCTGGCGACGGAAAGGCCGGAGGAAGGGCGCGGTCGGACGAGCCATCGGGGCTCGCCGAAGGAGACCGCCATGTCCGCATGGACCCAAGCCCGTATCAATCTGCTGAAGCGCCTGTGGCCCGAAGGGCGGAGCGCCGAGACCATCGCCCTGGAACTCGGCGGCGGCCTCACCCGCAACGCCGTCCTCGGCAAGGTCGCTCGCCTCGGCCTCTCGGAGGGGCGCACAGGCGCCCGGACTCGTCGCGAGGCGGCGCATCACGTGGCGCCCGAGCCGCCGCCCGATGGCGTTGCGACCATTCTGTCGGTGAGGCGGATGGATTGCCGTTGGCCGTATGGCGAACCGGGCGACGCCGCCTTCAGCCTCTGCGGTCGTCCGTCTGAACGCGGCGCCTTCTGCGCCGCCCATGCAGCGATCGCCTATCGGCCCACACCGCTGTCGGTGGAGGGCCTTATGCGCCTCGCGGGCGTGGCGCCTTGAGGACGGCTCGCTCGCCTGGGGATGCGCCGCCGGCCCGCCGGCGTCGAGGGACGAGAAGATCGACGCCTTCTCGTCCGTATCGGCGCGACGGCGCCGAATGGAGTCGTCGTCGCGAAGGGCGACGACGACTTGCCCCCACACAACGCCCTCCGACTTTGTCACGGCACCCCGGAAGTCAACGGCTGCGCCGTTCCCCTCCACGGAGGGCAAGCGGCCCTCCGCTCCGGTGACTGCCGAGGACCCCGCCGTGGCCAAAGCCGGGGTCGTTGCGCATGGGGCGCTTCGACAGTCTCTTTTCAAAGGAATGGTTCGATGACCCACTTCAACACCGCCTTCTCCGCCTCTTCGAAGACCGACTCCGCCTTCGACGACCTGACCGCGTCCTTGGGGGATGCGCGTCCGCACCCCACCGAGGACGCCCTGATCCAGCTGGGGCGCGCGCTCATGACCGAGCTCGTGGACGTGATCTCCGACACCGCTCTGGAGGACTATCAGACGATCCTCGGCGAAGCGCTTATCGGCGCCTTCCACTCGGCCGCGGGACGGATTGAACGGGACGCCGACCGCGCCCGTGACGCGATGCGCGCCCTGGATCGGGATTTCGACGGATCGGAAGCGGCCGATGTCGAACTTCAGGACGCAACGGCGAAAGCGAGATCCGGAGATGCGGCGACGCAGGCCTGCGAACTGATCCGGGATGCGGCCTCCGAAACCTGGACGATCGCGACCGGGGAGGTCTGGACCGCCTGGCGGGGATCACGGCGCGGCACCCATCTGACGGCGGCGCAGCTGGAGGCGAAACAGGCGATCCGGGCGATCCGGAATCGTCGGTCCGGAGAGGCCGATCCGGGCGGTCCGGTCGTCGCCTTCCGGGGCGCGCCGATGGCGGACACGGCCGAGGACGCCGGGCGGATCTTCGACGCCCTCAACTGGGCTAAGGGGGAGTGGCCGGACATGGCTCTGGCGACGACCGGGGCGAAAGGCTCCGAGAAGCTGGCGATCAAATGGGCCCAGCAGAAGGGGGTGAAGCTGATCCTCGCCCGGGCGGATTTCGACAGGAACGGAAAGGCGGCTCCCTTCCGGGCGAACGACGAGTTGATCGCGCTGGAGCCGGAGGTCTGCCTGACCCTGGTCCATTCGCTGGCCGGGGTGCGGGAGGATCAGCGGCCGTTCGGACCGGCGCTCAACCTCGGCCAGAAGGCGATGGAGAACGGGCTGCGGCACGTGCCCATCAAGGCCCGGGCCGCCTGAGACATCACGATCTGGATCAATGACCCGCTCGGCTTCGGCCGGGCGGGGTTTTTCTTGTCATCCGGCGGACCCGAAGCGGTCTGAACGCCGGGGTCGCCTGGGTCTTGCCGAGGTTTGATCGGCTGTGTTCACTGTTGGAGAGGCTGGTTGGAAATCGTCAGATTGAGGGCTTAGGGCAAGATAAAAGAGGGGTTTTGGCCTTCTGTTTTCCTGAGCCCGGGCAGACACTTGCGAGGATTGCGGAGACCGACGTCGACTTGCGCTGAGTTGACGCCTGATTCCGCGACGACGACAGGCCGGAGCCCCGATCATGCAGGTCCGAACCGCCATTGAGGTACGCCTCGCCCAAGCGTCAAAGGATGACGTCTCGACCTTGAAAGTGCGCCTTCCGCAGAGGTTGAAGTCGGACAAGACCAGCGTCCGGATCGCCATGTTCCAGAGGCTCGCGGCCTCGCGCCTGTTCGCCTACGGGGACCGCGCCGGGTGTCTGCGCGCGGCCCAGAACCGCTCGGGTCGTCCCTTCCGTCTCGACGTCCGGCAGCGCGTCACGGTCAAGGCGCTGGTGTCCCGGCACATGGGCAAGGGGTTCGCCCGGGGCGCGGCGCTCGCCGCCCATATCGCCTATCTCGGCCGCATGGGCGCGGGCGAGGACGGCGAGCGCGCGGCCTTTTTCGGACCGGTGCGTGAGAGGGTCGATCCGACCGGCGCCACGGAGTGCTGGGCGAAGGACAGGCACCATTTTCGCTTCATCATTTCACCCGAGCACGGCGATCGGATTTCGGACCTCCAGGGCTTCGCCAGGGAGGTCATGTCGAGGGTCGCCGACGACCTTGGAGAACCGGGTCTGAACTGGATCGCCGTCTGCCATTTCGACACCGACCAGCCGCACGCCCATGTGCTTGTGCGCGGCCGGAGAAGCGACGGCCGGGACCTCGTGATTCCGCGCGACTACATCGGCTACGGCTTTCGCGCCCGGGCCCAGGAAGTGGCCCAGGAGCGGCTCGGGGACCTCAGCCGTCAGGACGCCGAACGGCGGGTCTGGCGTGAGACCGAGGCCGACCGGTTCACCGCCTTCGACCGCCGTCTCCTGGCAGCTGCGGACAACAACGGCTGTGTCGATGACGGGATCGGGGGCACTGACGCCTGGACGGCGCTGACCCGGGGACGGTTGCGCCATCTGGAGACCCTGGGCCTCGCCGAACGAACAGGGCGGCGCTTCCGGCTGGCCCCGGATATGGAAGCCCGACTTCGGAGGCTGCAGCTCTCGAAGGACGTCATTCGCACCCTCAACCAACGGCGTCTTGACGGCGCGCGGTCGGCGGAACAGCTGGGCAAGGCGCCGGTCCAGGGCAAGGTCGTGAAGACCGGCTTCCACGACGAACTGGGCGGCTCCGCCTATGTGGTGGTGCGCGCCGCTGACGGCTCCGAACACTATGGGCGGCTGGGTGTCGGCGAGACCCCGCCAACCGTGGGAAAAGCGGTCACGCTTTCGCTCGATGCGCGCGGCTTCGCCCAGGTCCTCAGCGGCAAGCATCTGGGTCAGGATCTGGGTCGGTGACGATTTGCCGAACTCATGCCGCTTCCGGGAAGACCTTCTCGACAGACAGGCTGCCTTCCGGCAGGGGGCGCAGCAGCTCGGCCTCGGGTTTGCGCAGGTCCAGCCAATCGAGGGCCGCATCGGGTCTCAGCAGGACGATCTGGCGGTCGTGGTAGGGGGCGATGTCCGGTCCCGGCTCGGTGGTCAGCATGGCGAAGGCGCCGTCTCGAACCAGGCCGGCGACCCAGAAGATCGGCGCGTCGGCCATGGTGAACCGCCACTTGGTCTTGCGCTTCTGACCCGGCTCGGCATCGGTGAACTCGAAGAAGCCGTCGGTGGGGATCAGGCAGCGGGTGACGCCGTCGAAGGATCGACCGTCGGATCGGAAGTTGAACACGGGTCTTCCCTGTGGCGACTTCCAGGCCCAGGGCGACACGATCAGCTGCGAGCCATCGGGGCCTCGCGTGATGATGGGCGCCCGGTCGCCGATACGGATCGAGGCCATGGGTCCGAAGTTGGGCATGCCGCCGGGAAAGACGAGACGGTCGCCGGTTCGGTTGAAGGTCTCGATCACCTCGTCGAACGGCAGGATGAGCTGATACTCGTTGCACATGCGGACCTCCGTCTACCGCCCCATTGATCGCCGACTTCGCTGAAAAAGCCAGCGGCGACCGTCCCTGGCCGTCCTGGCGCGCGGTCCACAGGTCGTCCGGCGAAGGGGATAAGAGATGAGCGAAGGTTGACTCTTCGCATCATACAGAACCAGAACATTACAGGAACATTCATCAGCCTTGGGAACAGGAGGCTTCTCATGCGCGCCCGCCTGCCTGCCGGGCTCGACATCCTGCGCGATCGGATCCGCGCCCTTGAACAGGGCGGCCGGAACACCACCGGGGTGTTGCCCTTCGGCGTGAAAGATCTCGATCGCCATCTCCCCAGCGGCGGTCTTTCACTGGGCGCCGTTCATGAGATCGCAGGCGGCGGCGAGGAGGCCGTGGACGGCGCCGCAGCCGCCCTGTTCGCCGCAGGCATCGCCGCCCGGCGGCCCGGCCAGGTGTTGTGGTGCGTAACCCGCCCCGACCTCTTCGCACCGGCCCTGCGTCAGGCCGGTCTGGGGCCGGACCGGGTGATCTATGTCGAGGCCGGGGACGAGCCTTCCCTTCTCGCCTGTTTCGAGGAAGGCCTTCGTCATCCCGGTCTGGCCGCCGTCGTGGCCGAGACCGCCCGCCTCAGTCTCGTCGCGTCCCGACGGCTGCAACTGGCCGCCGAAGACTCGGGCGGCCTGGGTCTGGCGGTGCGCCGATGGCGACGGGCTTCGGAAGCCGCCGACTTCGGTCAGCACACCGCCTCCGCCACGCGCTGGCGCATCAGCCCGGCCCCCTCCTCGCCCTTGCCCGTGCCCGGCGTGGGGCGGGCGCGCTGGTTCGTCGAACTCATCCGTTGTCGCGGCGCCGAGGCCGCGGATTTCACCTTGGAAGCCTGTGATGAGACGGGTCGTCTCGCTCTACCTGCCGAACTGGTCCGTCGATCGTCTGCGACGCGGACTGGCGGACGTCGCGCCGCCGCCTGAGCTTCCCCTGATCCTCGCGGGTCGGTCCGGGCGCCGTCGGATCGTGCTCGCCGCCAACACGGCGGCGCTGGCCCAGGGCGCACGCGTCGGCATGGCGGCGACCCAGGCTCAGGCCCTCATCCCCGGCCTCGACGTTCGGGTGGCGGATCCGGCGGGCGACGAGGCCGCGCTCGGTCGTCTCGCCGTCTGGGCCATGCGCCGGTACGCCCCCGTCTGCCAGCCCGATCCGCCGGATGGCCTCGCCATCGACGCCACCGGGGCCGCCCACCTTCAGGGCGGGGAGGCCGCCATGCTGGCGGACATGATCCTACGCCTGAAGGAGGAAGGCATTGAAGCCGACGCCGCGATCGGTCCGACCTATGGCTCCGCCCATGCCGTGGTCCGCTTCCGACGCGCGCACCGTATGATCGCGCCCGACGCCGTCGACGCCGCCATCGCAGGATTGCCGCTGGCGGCGCTGCGGCTTCCGGAGGCGTTGATCGCGCATCTGCACCGGATGGGCTTCGACCGGATCGCCGACGTCGCACATCGGCCTCGCGCGCCTCTCACGCTCCGGTTCGGTCATGACCTCGGCCGTCGCATCGACCAGGCCTACGGGCGTGTGGACGAGCCGCTCGTCCCGGTCGAGGCGCCGGAGATCCCGACGGTGTCGCGGGTGTTCGGGGAGCCGATCGGCGCGCCGGAGACCCTCGAGCGCCATGTCACGGCGCTCGCCTCGGAACTGTGCGCGGCGTTGGAGATCCTGAGCCTGGGAGCCAGACGGCTGGACTGGTTGTGCGTCCGTGTCGACAACCGGGTCGAGGCGCAGAGGGTGGGCCTGGCCCGACCGACCCGGGATGCGGCCCGGCTGTCGCGCCTGCTGACCGACCGGATCGAAAAGATCGATCCGGGGTTCGGCATCGAGCGCATGACCCTGTCCGCAGTCCAGGCCGAACCCCTCGATTGGCGGTGGGGCAAGAGCGCCTTGGGCGAGACCGAGGGGCCAGACCTGTCGGATCTCGTCGATATGCTGTCCAACCGCATCGGCGCCCAGCGCCTGTATCGACTGGTCCCGGTCGAGAGCGACGTGCCCGAGCGCTCCGTCGGCAAGGCGCCGCCCCTTTCTGTCGCTCCGGTTCTGGACTGGACGCCGGATTGGCCGCGTCCCGCACGCCTGTTGAAGCGGCCCGAGCCCGTCGAGACCATGGCCCTGCTGCCCGACAATCCCCCGACCCACTTCACATGGCGAGGCGTACGGCGTCGGGTAGTCCGCGCGGACGGCCCTGAAAGGATATTCGGAGAATGGCGACGGCGGGACGCCGAGGTCTGGGCCGTTCGTGACTACTTCCAGGTTGAGGATGAGGTGGGGCGGCGGTTCTGGTTGTTCCGGGCTGGCGACGGCGAAGATGGTCGGACGGGGTCGCAAGCCTGGTTTATCCATGGACTGTTCGGGTGATCGATTGTCGCGTCAATCCGGGGTCACCTCGTTGGGCGCGTCGGGAGCGGCCTCGTCGGCCAACCAGTGCGAGGGGATGAGGAAATCGGCCTCGCCGCGCCAGTTGGCCACCTCTTTGACGCCCTCGATGTCGCCCCATGCATGATGGTCCGCATGATCCAGCACGATGATCTGCAGGCGGGAGTTGAACGACCCGTGCGCGCGAGCGAGGCTCGCGAAAATCTTGCGCGTACTCTCCAGATCGCCGAGCCGACCTTTGCGCCCACGAGCGGCGCCAATCGACTCTCCAGGCTCGTCAAGATCGGCTTCGCCGGTGACGATCTGTTCGAAGGTGTCGCTCGGGAAATAGACCTGGCTCGGCTGATCTATGACGAGGAAGGTCGGCACCGGATTGTTCTGGAGACGATTGAGGAAGACCCCGTGAAGCGCGAGCAGGGCGGCGAGATGGTAGGCCATCCAGTTCTCGCCGCTGCCGATTTCCCAGAGAAAATCCGCGCCCTTGGCGCCCTCGCGTTCGAACCGGAGATTCAGCTCGCGCTCATCGAGCATGGGCCGGCCTTCGGCGCCTTCGATCCCGAGATGCTCGATGAAGCGGACGATGTAGCTTGAGATACGGGCATGGACGTCCGAAGCGCGGCGGCGGCGTTCTTCGTCGTTGCCTTGCCGCTCGATATCCCGGATGTCGCCGCGAAGTTTGGCGACCTGGGCCTCCAGACCCTCGTCACCCTGGATATCCCCGAGCATGCGCAAGGCCTGTTCGGTCGATCCGATAAATCTGAAGATGTTCTCCAGGCTCTGCGACTGGCCGCGTTCCTTATCGACCTGCGCCTCGAACTCGCGTCGGGTGCGTTGCAGGGCCTGAAGATCGTTTTCCGCCTGAAGCAGGGAGCCCTGAACAGCGATAAGGTCACGATCAACCATAGGCCGAGCGGTCGTCGCGCCAGTCGAGAGGCTCTGCAGCTCAGCGATCGGGTCGTTCAGTTCCTCCAGGGCGTCTTTCGCCGCTTCGGTGTCCGATCCACACAGAACGCAGGACTCTCCCGCGACATGAGCCTTGAACCAGCCGACACCTTTCACGCTCGCCGACTGCTCAGCCAGCACATCGGCATAGTCGACCACCGCTCGGGAAAGGCTGCGCAGCTTGCGTAGGCGACGCCGTTCGGCGCCGATCTTCTGGTCGAGCGCCTGCTCCTGACGACGAATGTCGTCCAGCCGGGTCACCGCAGCCGTGACCCGGCCAGGAGCGGCGACAGATTGACCGCCGGCGGCGACCACCTCGGCGAGCACCGAGAGCAGCCCGCGCAGGTCTCCGGGCGGCTCTCCGGGCGGCACGAGACTGAGCTCCTGGGCGCGGAAGAAGGCGCCGCGTGCGTTTGCGCTCCAGTTGTCGATGGCGTTGCGCCGGGTCCGCAGCTCTGTCTCGACCTTGCGTAATTCGTCACGCAGCAGCCGAAGGCGATGGAGTCTCACCAAGTCTTCGTTGGTCACGATCCCCAAAGCGAGAGGCAGCACGTGGCGCAAGGTCTCGCGATGCTCCGAAGAGTCCGCCTTGAAGAAGAGCGTGTAGGGATTGGCCACGACATGTTGTGGCAGAAGGTTGAAGGCCGCCAGATCGCGGAAACTCGCCCGCCCGCCGAAGCCTTTGTCCTTCTCCGGATCGAGCGCCAGATTGGACAGGCCGGAATAGATGTCGAGCAGCGCTTTAAGACGCGCGACGTTGGAGTTCGCCGCCGGGCGCATGGGCAGGGGCTGCTCCACCTCAGGCCCCTGTTGCAGCCATATCTCCTCGGACACCTGACGCGCCGCCGGCTTAGGGCGGGCGATCCTCATAAGGCCGGCGTCGGTTTCGATGGTTAGTCCGAACCAAGAAACCGCGTTGCGGATCACACCGACAGCGATCGAGCAGGAGCCCGACCCGAGCACATAGTCGATGATGTTGACGATCGAGGATTTGCCAGTGCCGCTCCATCCGGTCACCACCGACACCGCGCCCGGGTCGAAGGTCAGCGTCCGGGGTTCGAAGCGAACGTCTTCCGGCCAGATGATGATTTCGCGGATGAAGAGCTTCATGGGTCAGAACTCGATGTTCAGCTGTCGCTGGGCGGCTTCAAAGCCGTCCATGGCGAACCAGGTCCCGAGCCGCTTGGCGGCGCTCAGGACGTGAGAGACCGGGGGGTCGAGATCCCGGATAGCTTGCGGAAGATCGGCGCCGCTCATCGCCCTGAAGCGAGGAAAGCCTTCTCCGCCTTCGCGGATCAGAAGGCCCGAGGCGACACCCACCTGCAGCGCCTTGAGCGCGGTGTCGGCATGCGCCTCCACACGGCGTTGCAGGCCGGCGAGCAAGTCGGGCCGCTCCACGACGGCTTTGAGGAACCCGCTGTCGAAATTCATGCCGTGGACCTTGTCCACCGTCGCGCGGTGAAGAAGCAGGGCGGCGCTGACCACAAAGATGGGCAGGATCGGCGGCGCGCCATGGGCTTTGCCGGCGTGGCGCTGGGCGACATGCCAGAAGGCGCTGGCCATCAGAGCCGGGTTTCTGGCCAGCAGTTCCTCGTGATCAATCTTCACCGGAGGGCTCCGGGGAATAGTTAGGGTCCCACCAGACCTGATTCTCGTCTGCCAGGCGGTGGTAGTGGCCGGACGTCATGTAGAGCTCGCCGCAGGGCTGACCATCCAGCGGTTCCTGGTGATCATAAGTGGCGTCGGCGAGCACGGCTTGTCCGATCTCCGTCGGCGGCTTGGGCTTCATCTCCCGGGTTCGGCGCCGCATCAAATTCTGCCATCGGGTGCGCAGGCGGTCACCCCGATCGCGCCATTCCCCGTCGGCGACCTCGCCCTCGATGACGAGCCGGTGCTTTTCGGCATTGAACTTCAGGAAATGATCGACGGCGTCGACAACATCCTCATCCTGGGCTTCGATCCGGCCGAGGTGCTCGACAAACGTCCGCGACAAGGCGCCGGCACGATCGGCGTCGGACACCCGTACATCCGAGGCCGCCCTCGGAAGAAGGCGGCTCCGCGCCTGGCGAGCCTGGAGGGCATCCTTCTGGAGTAGAATCGCGGCACGCGACACCATTCCGGGACGCCCGGCATTCCATTCCTCACGCACCAGCCGCGTCAGCCATCCGAGCAGGCCGTCCAGAATGTCCTCCGCATTCGCCCTGGGGCTCAAACCGAGGCCGTTCGCCATGGCGGCGCGATCCTCTGCCGGGTCGCCGGCCTCGACGATCTCGATGCGTCCGATCAGGTCGAGCAGTTCGTCGTCGGAGCGTTGTAGCACCCGGTCGATCAAGGCCTGCGCCTGTGTGACCTTGGTCGTTTTCTTGGACGGCGCCGTGCCTTCGGCTCGCAGGGCGACCAACACCTGCGCCGCGCTCGCCTCGCCAAGCTTGCGCTTCTTCAAGAGGGTGGAAATGGCCGTCTCCACAGGCCGATTGACGAAGAAGAGATATCGCTCGCAGGCGATCGCCTCAGGCGTCTCCTGCTGGAGCAACCAGATTTCCAGCGTGCGCCAGATCGCCTTGCTGCGGTCAGAGAGCAATCGGGCGCTGGGCGTCGCCGTGCTCTTGTCCTGTTCCTGAACGACGGCCTTACCATCCTTGAGGACGACCACGTCGTCCAGATGTTCCACGGCGATCACGGCCCCCACACCGGCATGGGCCAGATGGTGAAGCGCCCTTTCGAGTTGAAGGATGTAGCCGGCCGCCTGCGGCGCCGCCGTGTTGTTTATCGCCGCCAACCCCGACCCTAACTTCAACGGCGTTCCGCTTCGCCGGACAGCGGTTAGTTGTACGGATTCCTGCAAGAACGCCAATAGCTGGCTGGAACGAAGACTTTTTAATCCCGGCAGCCTCGACAGTTGGGATAGCGTCGGTCTGCGTTGCACGTCTAGATTATCGATCGGGCCGGAAGGGAGCGAGGGACGTGGAGCATTACACCAGCCGGGTGCGCGACAGCATCCTGCCCCTGTCCATCGCCAAAACCCTGCCTGCGGCGTTCCGCGAATGGCGGTTCACCGAGCGGACCGAGGACCACGGCGCGCCGGTCGAGACCTGTCGCCTCTGCGGTCAGGAAGGGCTCCGCTACCACTTCGAGATCGGCAACGAGCGGACCGACGAGACCCTTTGGGTCGGGTCACACTGCATTCTGAAGTTCGACGTCGCCATCGTCCAGGAAGGACGCCGACTGACGCCACAGGAGGCCAAGCGGCGACTGACCGAACTGACCAATGAGATGCAGCTCAAGGCCTGCATCGCCGCGCTGGAGAAGCTGGCTGCTGCGGAGAACAACGCGATCCTTAAAGGCGCGTTGGAATACTACAAGCGGCACGGGACATTGACGCCGAAATACGCAAACGTGGTCTTCTGGCGTCTGAAGACCAATGGGATCGACCACCAGCCCAGCTTCTTCAAGGTCGAGCTCAAACGTCAGCAGCACATCGACGATTTACAGTCGATGCCCACTGGACGCGTGCACAGGTTCTGGGCAGCGCTTAGTCCTGCCCAGCGAAAGAAGGCCATCGCCCTCGGTCACACGCCACCGCCCCCTGAATAAGAAAGTGATCTCGCTTTCCTGGCGTCGAAGAATGTGAACATAACGGGAACAAACCTCCCGTTGGGCCCATGTCGTACGTCGAACTCCAATGCGCGTCCCACTTCTCGTTCCTGAGAGGGGCGAGTTCTTGCGAGGAGCTGTTTGCCCAGGCGGCCGCCTGTGGGCTCGACGCGCTGGCGGTGACGGACCGGAACAGTCTGGCGGGCATCGTCCGGGCGCACGAGGCAGCGCGGGCGACCGGGGTTCGGCTGATCGTGGGCTGCCGTCTCGTGCTGGAGGATGGGGCGGAGATTCTCGTCTATCCCCGGGACCGGGCGGGCTACGCCCGGCTCTGTCGCCTGCTGACGGTGGGCAAGCGGCGGGCGGGCAAGGGCGGATGCCGGCTCGGGTGGGACGACCTGGAGACTTGGGGCGAAGGATGGATCGCCGTGCTGGTCCCCGACGGCCTGACGGCGGCGCGTCGGAACCTGGTGCATCTGGTCGAAGTCTTCGGCGACGACGCCCATCTGGCCCTGACCCTGCATCGGCGGCCGCGCGACCAGATGAGACTGCATCAGCTCTGCGAAGCCGCGAGGGCCGCGGCGGTGCGGACGGTGGTGACCAACGACGTTCTGTTCCACCATCCCGACCGCAGGATCCTGCAGGATGTCGTCACCTGTATCCGGGAAGGCTGCACCATCGACGACGTGGGCTTTCGCCGGAGCCGGACGGCCGACCGGCACCTGAAGCCGGTGGGCGAGATGCACCGACTGTTCGCGCGCTATCCGGAGGCCCTAGCGCGCACGGTCGAGATCGCCGATCTCTGCCGCTTCAGCCTGGACGAGCTGGCCTACCAGTATCCGCGCGAGGCGGCGGCGGGACAGACCCCGCAGGAGGCGCTGGAGGCCCTGACCTGGGCGGGGGCGGCGGACCGGTATCCGGAAGGCTTGCCTGACAAGGTGCGGGCGGCGCTGAAACACGAGCTCGGACTGATCGAGACCCTGGGCTATGCGCCCTACTTCCTGACCGTTCACTCCATCGTCCGCTTCGCCCGCAGCCGGGACATCCTGTGTCAGGGGCGAGGGTCGGCCGCCAACTCGGCGGTCTGCTTCGTGCTGGGCGTCACCTCCATCGATCCGGGGCGCAACGACCTCCTGTTCGAACGCTTCGTCAGTCAGGAGCGCAAGGAGCCGCCGGACATCGACGTCGACTTCGAGCACGAGCGCCGCGAGGAGGTGATCCAGTGGATCTATGACACCTATGGGCGGGACCGGTCCGCCCTGTGCGCCACCGTCATCCGCTACCGCTCGCGCGGCGCCCTGCGCGATGTCGGCAAGGCGCTGGGCCTGACCGAAGACCTGATCAAGACCCTCTCGTCCCAGGTCTGGAGCTATTCGTCGGAGGGGGTCGAGGATCGGCACGCCGAGGAGCTGAACCTCAATCTGGAGGACCGGCGTCTGAGGTTGGCGCTGGACCTGTCACGACAGCTGATCGGGTTTCCGCGCCACCTGTCCCAGCATCCCGGCGGGTTCGTCCTGACCGACGACCGGCTGGACGATCTCGTGCCCATCGAGCCGGCGGCGATGAAGGATCGTCAGGTGATCGAATGGGACAAGGACGACATCGACGCCTTGAAGTTCATGAAGGTCGATGTCCTGGCGCTGGGCATGCTCAGCTGCATGCGGCGCGGTCTCGACCTGTTGCGCGATCACAAGGGCATGGATCTGGACCTGGCCTCCATCCCGGCCGAGGATCCCAAGACCTACGCCATGATCCGCAAGGCCGACACGCTCGGGGTCTTCCAGATCGAAAGCCGCGCGCAGATGGCCATGCTGCCGCGCATCAAGCCGCGCACCTTCTATGACCTGGTGATCGAGGTCGCCATCGTGCGACCGGGCCCCATTCAGGGCGACATGGTCCATCCTTACCTGCGGCGCCGCGAGGGGAAGGAGCCGGTCGTCTTTCCCAAGCCGGAACTGGAGGAGGTTCTGGGCAAGACGCTCGGCGTGCCCCTGTTCCAGGAGCAGGCGATGCGGGTGGCGATCGAATGCGCCGGATTCACCGCGTCGGAAGCCGATCAGCTGCGCCGCGCCATGGCGACCTTCAAATTCACCGGCGGGGTCAGCCACTTCAAGGACAAGCTGGTCGGAGGGATGGTCGAGCGGGGCTATACGGCCGAGTTCGCGGAGAAGACCTTCAGCCAGCTGGAAGGCTTCGGATCCTACGGCTTCCCGGAAAGCCATGCGGCGTCGTTCGCCCTGATCGCCTACGCCTCCTCCTGGCTCAAGTGCTGGCATCCCGATGTCTTCTGCGCCGCCCTGCTCAACGCCCAGCCGATGGGGTTCTACGCGCCGGCCCAGATCGTGCGGGACGCCCGCGAGCACGGGGTCGAGGTGCGGCCGGTCTGCGTCAATGCCAGTCGCTGGGACTGCACCCTGGAGCCCACGGAGCGGGAGGACCGGTTCGCGGTGCGGCTGGGACTGCGCATGGTGCGGGGCCTGGCCAACGGGGACGCGGCCCGGCTGGTGACGAACCGCGGGGATCGGCCCTTCGCCGGCATCGACGATCTGTGGCGACGGGCCATGACGCCCGTCGGGGCCCTGACGCGACTGGCCGAGGCCGACGCCTTTCTGGAGGGGCTCCGCCTGTCCCGCCGCGACGCCCTGTGGTCGATCAAGGCGCTCCGCGACGATCCCCTGCCGCTGTTCGCGGCGGCCTCGGCGGAGGCCGGCGAACTCGTGCCGGAGGTGGATGAGCCTGATGCTGCCCTGCCGGCCATGCCCGCCGGTCAGGAGGTGGTGGAGGACTACACCCATGTGGGCGTGACGCTGCGGGACCACCCGCTGGCCTTCCTGCGCGACGAACTCCAGGTCCGGCATGTGATGACCTGCGCCGACGGGACGGCCATGCGCGACCGCCGCCTGACCCGGGTCGCCGGCCTCGTTCTGGTCCGTCAGAAGCCGGGATCGGCCAAGGGGGTGATGTTCATCACCATCGAGGACGAGACCGGTGTGGCCAATCTAGTGATCTGGCCGAGCCTCTACGAGCAGCAGCGGCGGGTGGTGCTGGGCGCCAGCCTGCTGGTGGTCGACGGCAGGGTGCAGCGCGAAGGCGAGGTGGTGCACATCGTCGCCGAGCGGCTGCACGACGGCTCGGACCTCTTGGCGTCGCTGGGCCGGAGGGGCGAGTTCCGGTTGCCGCATGGGCGGGGCGACGAGGTCTATCGGGGCAGTAAGCCGGACGCCCGGACACCCAAGGCCCGGGACATCTACATTCCGGACCTGTCGCTCGAGGGCATTCGAGTCAGGACGCGGGACTTTCGGTAGGCATGAGATCGCACCACTTTCCCAGCCGCCTACGGCATCCTAAAGCTCCGCATTAAGGACGAGACCAACCCCGGGGCTATTTGATGGACAAGATGGAGTGGGCAGTCGAGAGCCTGGAGTATCTTCGTAAAGCCCGCATCGCGATCGACGATGAGTTTCGCGGCGCCATGCAAGATGCGAAGGGCTACCCAGGGTCCTGGAAGGATCCATGGCATGGCACATCGCGCGATATCATTTCCAATCTCTACCACTACTCCGAGGAGTTTGTGGCGGACGTCCGGATCCCAAATGAGATGTTCGCCTCACCTGAGCGATTTGAGCAGGGGCTCGTAGCGTACCGGGCTTTCGTGCAGGCAATGGTCGACGACCTCGACGAGGAGCAGGCCGCCTACGAACTCAAGCACAAGATCGTCGGCGCACCACACATCGTCGACGTCGCCCGCCGGCAGGTTTTCCACGTTCTCGGAGCCATTGATTACACCTTGGCACGCAAACCCTCGCCACCCGCTGCCACAGTCAGTTCCGAAACCGCGGATCTGGACCTGATCGTCACACTTGCCCGCCGTTTCCACGAGAGTGTCCTTGCTTTGAAGACCCACCCGCACGGTGGAGCGGTTTATGCCATCAAGGACGAGTGGGACTGCCAATACCTGTTCCGCTCGATCCTCGCCGCCTACTTCCCGGATGTGCGTGAAGAGGAATGGAGCCCATCCGTCGCCGGCAGCGCGTCGAGGTGCGAGTTCTTTCTCAAACCGCTGCGGGCGATGGTGGAACTCAAATACGTCCGCAAGTCCGACACGACCAAGATCAAGAAAGAACTCGCCAACGACTTTGTCGATTACGGCGGTAACAGCGAAGTCGACCGGCTCATCTGCCTCGTTTACGATCCCGACAACCACCTGAAAAACCCTGCAGGCTTCCAGTCCGATCTGTCTAAACCACGGACCGGCCTGATTGACGTGAAGGTCATCGTCTCTCCACCGCGATGAGGGGTGATGCCGCAGGCGTCAGTGCATTTCGGACCGATGCATGGGCGGTGGCGGCTCGGTCATATCCAGGCTGTCGATCATGATGTCGATTTCCGCCTGCACAACATCGAGGTCACGCCCTTCGAACATCTGTTCGGCGGCCTCACGCCAAGCCGCTCGGAGCAACTCTCGGGCATCGTCGGGTAACATATCCTCGAGATAGTGGAGGCCGCGCTCCGCGAGCAGGCGCTGGGCGACCACGCCGGCGCGCGTCGCAATATCTCCTGCGGGGGCCGCGTCGCCGGCCGCACCTCGCTTCAGTGACTTTGTGCGCCTTGGCATGACGAAGGATGTCCCGGCTAGGCGTGTCCGCGCACAGCCGCGTCGGCCAGCACGCGCGCGCGGAAAGACTCGAGATCGAATCCGACTGTGTGATCATCGATCGCCAGAAGCGGCTCAACTGCCGCGGCAGCCACTACGTCGGCATGTATGTAGTCAGCGCCTTCGGCGTCCCCCGGAAGCGTCCAGGCTCGCAGACCACGATCATCATGCAACCGCGCGAGCGCCTCCAGCCGAAGCTGAATGGCAAAGGCATTAAGCGCTGCCTCATCCGCTTCGTCACGCTCCTCGAGTAGTCTGAACAGGCGGAAGGCGCGACCTTCGAACGAACCACGTTGATCCGCAGGCAGTTCGCCGATGGCTTCCAACGACGCCGCAAAAAGCTCGGGCGATACCTCGGCGCTCATGGCTCGATCCGTGAAGCTAGACATGCAGTTCCCCTGAACGGCTGTGGTTCACCAGTATGGGCGTAAAAGCCCGCTCGACTATGTCCGCACTCGAGGGCAACGCCAAGGCCACCTTCATTCACCACCGCTTGATGTCTTGCTTCTCCGCGGGATCCAAGAAAAACCGAAGTTCATAAGCGACCCATCTCACAAGGCTGTGATCGATTTCCTTACTCAGAACCAGATCGGAACAGGCCGAAACAGATCGAACAGGTCACCTATTCATTCCGTCCATCAGTTCTCTACGTCCGCCGGTTGCGGTTTATTTCCGTCGATGCTTGCTTGGTTGCAGTTCTGGTTCAGACGGAAAGGAGCGCCACATGGCCGGTCTACATCTTCACGGAACTGAGGAAATGCTGCTGACCCGCAAGGAAGCGTCCACCGAGCTTCTACGTATGGGCATCCGCCGGTCACCGTCGACACTGGCGAAGGTGTTCTGCACCCGGTCTGACGGACCGCCCTGCACCCACCTCGGGCGGACCCCCTACTACCCCAAGAGCCTGCTGCACGAGTGGGCGCGCAGCCAGCTCTCGGGCCTCCGGTCTTCGTCGAGCCAGCCTCGCCAGGCCGGACATTGGGGCGAGGCCGCTCACGAGGGCGCCTAGCTCCCCAGTCCATCGCGACAACTTCGGCCGCCCGGCGACCCGCCGGGCGGCCGTCTTTCAATGGGCCGTCTGTCCGTCTTCAACCGACCAGCCCGCGAGAGAGGCGGCGACGCTCTCGCTGATCCTGTCGGCGGCGGCACGGACCGGGTCGTCCGCCAGGTGGGCGTATCGACTTGTGGTGCTGACGTGACTGTGGCCGAGCAGCTTGCCGATGAGCTGAAGCCCTTCGCCGCCGGCCAGCCCGGCGCTCGCGAAGCTGTGCCGAAGGTCATGGATCCGCAGGTCTTCCATCCCGGCGCGTTTGCGGATGCCGACCCAGGCCCAGTCGAGATTGGCGATCGGACGCTTGGGATCCTTCCGATCCGGGAACACGTAGATGCTCCCGTTCGAGAGCAGGCCCTCGATCAGCTTCAGCGCCGCGCTCCCGAGACGGATCACCTTCGCCCCGGTCTTGGAATCCTCCAGCCGGAGCATCCCCATGGTGCGGTCGATCTCCGACCACTTGAGCCTGGCGATCTCGTTCTTGCGGGCGCCGGTCAGCGCCAGCAGGCGGATGATGTTGATGTGGCGCGGATCGCCCCCATGCTTCTCGAGCTCCGCCAGGACATCGCCGAGCCGGGCCAGTTCGGCCGGGGAAAGGAAGCGGTCCCGACGGTTGTCCTTGTAGCGTTTCACCCCTCGCGTGGGGTTGGTCTTCACGAACTCCCGCTCAACGGCGAACGTGAAGATACCGCCCAGCAGTCCGACCGTGCGCGAGGCCGCATGAATACCGCCGCGAGTGTGCGGCGTCGCCTCTCCACGAATGCGTCCCGACCCGACATCGACCATCAGCCGCTCGATGTCCGCTCGGCCGATATCGGTGACCTTCATCTTGCCCAGGCGGGGTTTGATGTGGCGGGCGATGCGGATGCGATCGATCCGAAGGGTCGTCGCTTTCTTCATCGTCACGCCCTCCTTCATGTAGAGGTCGCAGAGCTCCGACATGGTCAGTTCTTCGCGTCGTTCGACTTTGGTCCCCTGAGGGTCACCACCTGACGCGACTTCGGCCAGTACAGCGGCCGCTCGTTCGCGGGCTTCCTCGGCGGTCACGACGCCATGGCGAGCGATGTGAAGGAGGCGGTCAGCGCCGCCGATCGTCCTGTATCGAACGACGTAGGTTTTGGTATCGCTGACGGCGACGCGCACCCCGAAACCCTTGAGCTGCGTGTCCCAGAGGGTGAAGCGCACCCCTTCAGACGTCAGGGCGTCGACCAGGCGTTTGGTGATCTTTCCGGACCTCGGGTTCTGAACCATTCGATCTCTCCTCGGGCCCACGAGGGGTCCCGTTTCTGGTCCCGGTTTTGGTCACCACATGGTCACCAGCCGGGAGGATTTCGGAGGATAATCGAGAAATCAGCGGTAAAAGAACGAACCCTGAACCTGCCCACCACAAGGGTGTTTGAGCCATTTCGAGCAACTGAAAAGAACCCTAAGGTTCGAGCTCTATGTCCCAGTACAGGTAATCGAGCCAGCTCTGGTGCAGATAATGGGGCGGGAAACGCCGTCCCGCCTCCTGAAGCTGCCAGGCGTTGGGGCGATAAGGTTCGCGCCGGATCGGCATCAGGGCCTGGCGCGGCGTCCGCCCGCCCTTGGTCAGATTGCAGGGACCGCAGGCGGCGACGATGTTCTCCCAGGTCGTGCGTCCGCCCTGGGACCGAGGGATCACATGGTCGAACGTCAGTTCGGTGGAGGCGCCGCAATACTGACAGGCGAAGCCGTCGCGCAGGAAGACGTTGAACCGGGTGAAGGCCGGGCTGCGATCCTGGTCGACATAGGTCTTGAGCGCGATGACGCTGGGCAGTTGCATCTCCATCGACGGAGAGCGCACCACCTTCTCGTAAAGGGACACCACGTCCACCCGATCCTGATAGACCGCCTTGACCGCCTCCTCCCACGGCCACAGCGACAGCGGATAGTAGGACAGGGGCCGAAAATCCGCATTCAGCACCAGGGCCGGAAAGCCCGACGGCGGTCGATGGAGAACCTGCATCAGGCCCTCCCGCTCACAGCGGAGGATATGGAGGCGACAGGATTGAAGACGGATCTCCTTCCCTAGTCAGAGGCTCATAACCTAGCGCCGATTCGAAGACGTCGCCATGACGAACAGACGACGAAACCGGGTCAATTTCGCGCCGGGAACCCCGGCAGGGTCCATCCCCAGCGCAGGGCGCCCGCGCGCAGCATGAAGCCGGCGATCGCTGCGACGATGGCGGCGGGCCAGATCGGCGTCTCGGGCATCCTCAGGACGATGTAGAGGGTCGCGGCCAGGATGGCGGCGGTGACGTTGATCTCGCGCCGCAGCAGGATCGACGGCTGGCCGGCCAGGGTGTCGCGCACCACCCCGCCGAAACAGGCGGTCAAGGTGCCCATGACGATGCAGATCAAGGGATGGGCCCCGGCCGCCTCGGCCTTGGCCGCCCCCATGACCCCATAGGCGCCCAGGCCGACGGCGTCGAGCCACAGAAGGGCGCGGAACCGCCAGTCCCTCTGGCCGATCAGCCACAGCGCCACCGCCGCCGACAGGCAGACGGCCATATAGCGCCAATCCTGCACCCAGAAGACCGGAAGGCCCAACAGCAGGTCGCGTAGGGTGCCGCCTCCGACGCCGGTGATGGCGGCGAAGAAGGCGAAGGTGACGACGTCGTGCTTTTCCCGCGCCGCCGCCAGGGCGCCCGTGGCGGCGAAGACCGCCACCCCGGCGAAGTCCAGGGCCGCCAGCACGGTCTGGGGGTTGCGCAGCGGCTCGGTCAGGGCGGGGTCCAGCGGGGTCATGGCGTGTGATCCTCCAGCGCGATCTCGCCGCGCCGCACCCCGCCATACCATCCCCAAAGCAGATGCGCCGCCACCCCGCGGTGCGGCCGCCAGATTTCGGCGCGCGCATAGGCCTGTTTCTCGTTCGGCCGGACCTCGGCCCGGTCGGCCCAGCGCATGGCCTCCTGCAAGGCCACGTCCCCGCCCGGAAACACGTTCAGCCGCCCCTCGCAGAACATCAGATAGGTCTCGGCCGTCCATTTGCCGACGCCCTTGACGGCCGTCAGGGCGGCGATCGCCGCCTCGTCCGACAGGGTCTGCATATGATCCAGGTCGATCCGCCCCTCCACCTGGGCCAGGGCGATCTCGCGTCCGTAGCGCGCCTTCTGCCCCGACAGGCCGAAGGCGCGCAGCGCCTCGACGTCGTGGGCCAGCACCGCCTCCGGCGTCACGGCCCCGCCCAGCCCCTCGACCGTGCGCCCCCAGATGGAGGCGGCGGCGGCGACCGAGACCTGCTGTTCCACGATCATGCGGAACAGACCCTCATAGCCGCCAGGCCGCAGCCGCCATTCGAAGGCGGGCGTCTGGGCATGGGCCCGCGCCAGGGCGGGATCGGCCTTGGCCAGAGCGTCTCGAGCGGCGGCGATATCCTGGACTGTCGGGGCGACGGGCATCGCCCACGCTTAGAGCATGATCGTTTCAGGCGGAACCGCGAGGCGGTTCCGGCAGAAGCGTGAATCATGCTCTCGCTCTAATCCGGAGCCTGATTCACCGTTTCAGCGGAACCGCGAAGCGGTTCCTCCTCAACGGATCAGGCTCTGGGACCGATGTGGGCTCTCGAAAAGGGCGGGGCGCCGTTCGGGTCCGGAAACCGCTAGGATCAGGGAAATGTTCGCCACCCGTTTCGCCCCCTCCCCCACCGGCCGCCTGCACAAGGGCCACGCCTTTTCCGCCCTGACCGCCTGGACGGCGGCTCGGAGGGCCGGGGGGCGGTTCGTTCTGCGGATCGAGGACATCGACCCGACCCGCTGCCGCCCGGAGTTCGAGGTCGGGATTCTGGAGGACTTGGCCTGGCTGGGGCTGGACTGGGAGACGCCGGTGCGGCGCCAGTCGGCGCATCTGGACGATTACGCCGCCGTTCTGGACCATCTGCGGCGTCAGGGGCTTCTGTACCGGTGCTTCCGAACGCGCAAGGACATCCTGGACGGCCTGGGCGATGCGCCCCACGGGGCGATGGAGGCGGTGCGCCCCGGCCCCCATGCGGCGGAGGAGGAGGCGAGGTTTCTGGACGAGGGCCGGCCCTTCGCCTGGCGGCTGTCGCTGGATCGGGCGCGCCAGGCGCTGGGGGAGGCCGTCTGGAGGGGCCTGACATTCGTCGAGGAAGGGACGGGACCGGGCGGCGAGACCGGCGTGATCCCGGTGCGGCCCGAGGCGGGGGGCGATGTGGTTCTGGCCCGCAAGGACGCGGGCGTCGCCTATCATCTGGCGGTCGCCCATGACGACGCCCTGCAAGGGATCGACCATGTGATCCGAGGCCAGGACCTGTTCGAGGCCACCCATGTGCAGCGGTTGATCCAGACCCTGATGGGCTGGCCCGCCCCCGTCTATCGCCACCACCCCCTGCTGACAGGGCCGGACGGGCGGCGGTACGCCAAGCGGGACCGGTCCGTGACCCTGGCGGAACTGCGCGCCGGCGGCCTGACGGCCGAGACCCTGCGGGCCGAACTGGGCTTCAGTTCCGGCGACTGAAGACGCGCGAGGCGCCGTAGCCCGTCAGGGCCGCCAACAGGACGCAGACCAGGCCGTAAAGCCACGGCCGACGATGGGCGAACTCATAGATGTCTCGCTCCAGACCCACCTTCTCGACCGTCAGGGTCAGGTTCGAAACCGACTGGGGCTCCCCGTCCTGGAACAGCCAGACCTCGGCGTAATATTTGCCGGTCGGGGCGACGGTGGGCAGTTTCACCTCGGCCCGGAACAGGCCACGGTCCACGAACTCGACCCCCTTGGGATCGGTGTCGTAAAGGGCCGCCGCCTCCTTCAGCCGGATCACCGCGCGCCGCCAGTCCAGATAGTCGTCGCCCAGACGGCTGACCACCACGTCGCGCACGCCGTAGCGGGTGACGGTGCGGCTCTCCTCCGGCGCGTCGATCCTCAGGTGATCGACCCCCACCCCCAGCCGCCGCAGCTGGCCGAACTCGGCGATTTCGGACAGGGGCCGGGTCGAGGCGGTCATGTAGAAGCCGGGCGCCCCCTCGAACAGGACCGGGCGGCTGTTCAGCCAGACGCCCATGTTGCGCGTCTTCTTGACCATACGCACGGGCGCGTCCGGTCCGCGCACCACCACCACCACATCGGCGGGTTCCGGCGTCGGATTGAAGACGGCGCCGAACAGCACGATCGAGGCGCCGCGGAAGCTGGAATCGACCCGCACCCGCGCGTCGGTCAGGGCGGCTGCGACGCGCAGCTCCCCGGTCGTGGCCTCGGACCGGTCGGGCGCCGGAAGCGTGAGAGGGACCTCGATCGCGGGCGGAGGGGGTGGAAGCGCCTGCATCAGTCGGCGACCCCAGGCGCGATCAGGAAGATGTCGCTGGGCCGGACGAACAGCTCCAGCCCCATCTGGATTCCCACCAGAAGAACGATCAGCCCCAGGGCCGCCCGCAGTTCTTCCGCCCGGAACCGACCGGCGAAGCGGGCGCCGATCTGGGCCCCGACGACCCCGCCCAGAAGCAGGATGGTGGACAGGACGATGTCGACCGTCTGGTTCCGCCCGGCCTGAAGAATGGTGGTGATGGCGGTGGTGATGATGATCTGGAACAGGCTGGTGCCGACCACGGCGCCGGCCCGCATCCGCAGGACGTAGAGCATGGCGGGCACCAGGATGAAGCCGCCCCCCACCCCCATGATGGCCGACAGCACCCCTGCGAAAACGCCCAGGCCGAACGGCGGCAGGGCGCTGATGTAGAGGCCCGACTTGGGGAATTTCATCTTCAGCGGCAGGCCGTACAGCCACAGGGGCCGGCGGCGCTCCTTGCGCGGCGCGGGCAGACCCCGTCGGCGACGCAGGATCTCGGTCAGGCTCTCGTTCAGCATCAGCCCGCCGATGACGCCCAGGAAGACCAGATAGGACAGGGCCACCACCAGGTCCGCCTGACCCAGCAGCCGCAGATAGCGAAACAGCTCGACCCCGGCCAAGGCGCCGACGGCGCCGCCGCCCGCCATCACCAACCCCATGCGGAAATCGACCGCCCCCTGGCCGGCGTAGCGGATCACGCCCGAGGTCGAGGAGGCCACGACGTGGCTGGCCTGGCTGGCGACCGCCACGGTCGGGGGAATGCCGAGGAAGACCAGGATCGGGGCCATCAGGAAGCCGCCGCCGATGCCGAACAGGCCCGAGACGAAGCCGACCACCGCCCCCAGGATCACCAGGGTCGGCCAGTTCACCGAAACCTCGGCGATCGGCAGATAGATATCCAAAGGACGCGCCTTCGGCTGGAGCGAAACGGAAAGCGCCGAACGGCGACAGCTGGTCTTTAGCGACGGGGACGGCGCGCCGCCACCCTGGTCTGGGGCTTTGATCCGAAACCCGGCCTCAGCCCGTCGCCTTGGCGGACTGCTGCGACACAAAGGCCTCGGCGGCGGTGCGGGCGGCGCGCTGGGCCGTGGCGCTGGCGGTCGGGCGCAGACGGTTCACCGCCGCCTGAGCCTCGCTGTCGCCGCCGCGCGCGGCGATCATGTACCACTTCAGCGCCTCGGTCAGATTCTTGGCCACCCCGTCGGCGCCCGTCTCATAGATGCGCGCGACATTATACTGGCTGTCCGGCAGGCCGTGTTCGGCCGCCTTCACCAGCCAGATCAGGCCTTCCGCCTGATTGGCCGCTCCGCCGTCGCCTTCATACAGCTGCATGCCGTAAAGGTGCATGCCGCGCGGATCGCCGTTCTCGGCCGCGCGACGGCCCCAACGGCGGCTCTCGACCGGATCGGCCGCGACTCCGTCCGCCCCGGCCAGATAGAGCTGTCCCAGATAGGTCTGGGCCGGGGCGTAGCCGAGGTTGGCCGCCTTCTTCAAGGCTTCGAAGCCTTCCGGATCGCCGCTCTCGATCTGTTCCACGGCGCGGTCATAGGCCTCCGCCCCCGCCTCGGCGGTCGGAACGGCGTCGGCGGGCGTCACCGCCATGGCGAGAGGCGGGGCCACCGGCTCGGCCGCCGCCAGCGCCGCGTCGCGTCCCGGCAGGCCGGGCAGGTTGATGTCAGGCAGGCCCGAACCGTCGGCCAGGCTGAGCGAAGCATAGGCGCCGCCCGTCAAAGCCACCGCCGTCACCGAGGCCAGAAAGGCCTTCTTGACGGTCGAACCGTCGCGGGCGGCCTGTTTGTCCAGACGTTCCTGCAGCTTGGACTTGCCGCCGCGTTTCGGCGCCAGGCCGAACCCCTGGCGCGGCGCCTCGACCGGGGTCGGGACGGTCATGGCGGCGCGGGCGGCGTTGATGGTCGAGCGGGTCGAGGAGGCCCGGCCCGCCGCCGCGGCGGCGCCCATGGAGGCGCGCAGACGCCGGGGATCGACGAACTCCGTCTCGCCGCCGAAATCATCCTCGCGTGCGGATACCTCCAGGTCGGGGGTCTCCGCCGAAGCCGGAGCCGCAAAGGCCGAGGTCGCAGCCGGGGCCGTGGCGTCCAGCGCATCCTCGACATCGGCCCCGCCGAAGCCGCCGAACGGCTGAATGACCGGCGCGGCCTCGACCACAGGCGCGGGCTCGGGCGCAGGCGTGACGGGTTCAGGCTCAGGTTCGGGCGTCGCCGGGGCAGCGGCGAAGGACGAGGGGAAGGGCGCCGCCTTGGGCGTCGCCGCCGCATCGCTGGACCAGTCGTCGCCGTCGTCGAAGGAGTCGTCGGGGAAGACGGCCGCGCGCCAGTCCGGCTCCACCGGGGCGGAGACGGCGGCCTGGGCCGTCCGCGCCGCTACGGCGCGGGGCCTGGGCTCGGCCTCGGGAATGTCCCATCCCCCCGCCTCGACCGCGATGTCGGCGGTCGGCGCGGCCCGGTCTTCAAAGGCGGGACGGTCGGCGGAACCGGCTTGGCGAGCGTTGATGCTCTCGCGGGCTTCCGCCAGCAGGCGGGCCGTGCGCTCCTCGCTCAGCCGCATCCGCTCGGCCAGTTCGCCCGAGGCGCGGTCGTAACGCTGCTCGATCTTCTCGGAGCTTTCCGACAGACGCCGCGCGATGTCGTCCAGCGCCTGCTGCGAGCGGCGCTCGGACTGGACGATCCGGTCGCTGAGCTGATCGGAGATGCGGGTGATCTCGCCGCCCAGCTTCTCCAGCGCCAGGGCGTGGCGGTCCTCTGTCGCGGTCAGCCTCTGTTCGACCCGATCGACATGGCGGGCGAAGGTCCGATCGACCTGGGCCGAATGGCGCGCCAGGTCCTCGTCCACCTTGCGGCTGACGGCGCGGGTCACGGCCTCGGCCTGATCGGCGCCCGCCCGTTCGGCGGCCTGCATCCGCGCATTCAGGTTCTGGGCGATCTTCAGGACTTCGCGGCCCATGGCCTCCAGCCCCTGGGCGCCCTTGCGCTCGGAGGCCTGGACCTGGTCGTTGACGGCCTGAACCGCCCGTTCGATCCGGTCGATCCGAGCGCCCGTCTCGGCGGCGTCGAGCCGCTGCATCATCTCGGCGCGGTTGCTGTCGATCTGACGCGACAGGGTCTCGGCCAGTTTTTCGAACCGGGCGGCGTCGCGGGCCCCTTCCGGCTCGACCCGGCCCTCGGCGGCGCGCAGCCTCTGATCCAGATCGGCGAAGGACCGTTCCAGCGCCTTCAGGGCCTCGGTAGTGCGGCTTTGCGCCTGGTCCAGACGCGCCCCGACCTGGGCCAGAAGATCCGAGCCGGCGCCGGGTCCGGCGGCCTTTTCGACCGCCTCCATCCGCTGACGCAGATCCGCCACGCCGGCGCGTTGACGCTCTTCGATGTCGTACAGCCGCCCCGCCAGGGCGCCGATGGACTGTTCGACCTTGCCGAAGCCTTCCTGAACCTGAGGACCGGTGTCCCGTTCGAAGGCGCGCAGACGGCGGTGCCCTTCGCGCAGCTCCTCGGCGATGTCGTCAATGCGCCGGGCCTGCCCCTTGGTCTGGGCGTCATGACCGTCCAGGCGGCGCACCAGGCCGGCGACGGCCTGATCGACCCCCTGGATGGCGACGGTCGAACGGCGCTCGGCCGCCTCCAGCCGGGCGGCCAGGGCGTCGATCGAGGCGCTGACCCTCTGCCATTTCTCGTCCGACGGCTCATAGGCGTCGTCCAGACGGCGGGCGCGATGGCGGCGGTCATAGGTGTCGGCGACAGGACCGCGGCGCGGAAGCGTGGCGTAGCCCTCTTCCTCGTCGTCCATGATCATGGAGTTCAGCCACTCGCCCAGGGTCATGCCTGAACGGCGCGCAAGATCCTTGGCGACCTCGCGGGCTTTCGGGTCGATGCCCTTAACACTCCAAGGCGCGGCTGCGCTCACTGATTCGGCTCCCGACCCATGCGGCAAGGCTATAACGCCAATATCGAGGGTGTAAACGTGTGGTTAACCGCAAGATGTTGCGGCCTCTCTCCAGCCTGTGGAAATCTCGCCGCACCCTGTGTTTCTGGGCCGATCAGGGTTAACGTCGCCTTAAGATTAAGACTTCGGCAAGACTTCCCTTGCGCAACCGACCGGGCTTGGGCAGGTGCAGCCGATGGACCTGAACGCCACACTGATCCTGCTGGTCGCCGCCCTGGCGGTCATGGTCTTCGCCGGCTGGCGGGGCGCCCAGCCGCCCAATCCGTTCAAGGGGCCGCGAATGACGCCCTGGCGGTTCATCATGCTGGGCGCCGCGGCCCTGGCCCTGCTCTTGCTGATTCATCTGGCGACCCTGTTCGGCGCCGAACGCGCGCCCTGGATTCCCTGAGCCGTCCCCCGTCAGGAACCCGATCCGAGCCCGACCATTGTCTCCGCGACCCCAAAAGGAGACGCACGACATGGCCGACACCCTGACCCCTGCCCACGCCGAGAAGGAATTCTGGGACAGTCTGAAGGACTCCAACACCGGCATGCTGGGCCTGGACCAGGCCGGCTACCACCATCAGCCGATGACCGGCTTCGGCGAGCCCGAGACCGGGACCATCTGGTTCTTCAGTCGCGACGACACCGACTTCGCCCGCGACGTGGCCGTGGGCGGTCAGGACGGCATGTTCTGCTACCAGGCCAAGGACCAGAAGGTGCAGGCCTGCATCCACGGCGCCCTGTCGATCGACCAGGACCGCGCGCGCATCGACAAATACTGGAATCCAGTCGTGGCCGCCTGGTACCCGGACGGCAAAGACGATCCGCACCTGACCCTGATCCGCTTCGACGCCGAGGACGGCCGGGTCTGGGTGTCGGACAAGGGCGCGCTGGGCTTCGGCTACCAGGTCATGAAGGCCAATCTGACCAAGACGACGCCGGACGTCGGCGGCGTGTCGGATGTGAACCTGAGCTAGGATAGAGGAAGCGGGGCCGAGGTATTCACCCCGGCCCCTTTTCGCATCAGCCTGCGAAACACCAGGCCAGCACCGCCTTCTGGGCGTGGATGCGGTTCTCCGCCTCGTCCCAGACCAGGGAACGGGGGCCGTCGATGACGGCGTCGGTGACTTCCTCGCCTCGGTGCGCGGGCAGGCAGTGCAGGAAGACCGCATTCGGATCAGCCAGCTCCATCAGGGCCTCGTCCACCGTATAGGGCTCGAAGGCCGCCAGGCGCGCCTCATAGTCCTGATCGCCCATAGAGACCCAGGTGTCGGTGACCACGACGTCGGCGCCCTTGACCGCCTCGCGCGGATCGCTGGTCAGGGTCACGGCGGCCCCGCCCTTTTCGAGATCGCGCAGGTCGGGATGGTATTCCGCCGGACAGGCGACGTTCAGGTGGAAGCCGAACTTGGGCGCCGCATGCATGAAGCTGTGGCAGACATTGTTGCCGTCGCCGACCCAGGCGACGGTCTTGCCCGCGATTGGGCCGCAATGTTCCTCGATCGTCTGCAGATCGGCCAGGATCTGGCACGGATGCGACCGATCGGTCAGGCCGTTGATCACCGGCACGGTCGAAACCCGGGCGAAGCGTTCGACGTCCTCATGCCGATTGGCGCGGATCATCACCGCATCGACCATGCGCGACAGGACGCGGGCCGTGTCCTCGACGGGTTCCCCCCGGCCCAGCTGCATGTCCGAGGCGGTGGCGATGATGGAGGCGCCGCCCAGCTGGCGGATGGCCGCGTCGAAGCTGAACCGGGTGCGGGTCGAGTTCTTCTCGAAAATCATCGCCAGGACGCGGTCCTTGGCCGGGGCGTCGGCGTCGGGACGCCCCTGGGGCCAGCCCTTGCGGGCGGCCTTTCGGGCGTGGGCGTCATCGAGGATGGACCGCAGATCGGCGGCGTCCAGCAGGTGGATGTCGAGGAAGTGCCGGGCCATTGCCTAACTCCGCTCATCCCCGCGAAAGCGGGGACCTAGTGCTTTGGGCGGCGGGCGCCCGATGTCTGTTACATCCGCCGGTCCAGGCGCTTTCGCGTAAAAGGCCTGGGTCCCCGCTTTCGCGGGGATGAGCGGTTTTGAGGATCAGGCGGCCCACTTCTCGCGGGCGGCCTCGCAGGCGGCTTCGAACCGGGTGATCAGTTCGCGGGCCTCGTTGAGCGTCAGGTTCAGCGGCGGCAGCAGGCGCACGCAGTTGTCGCCGCCCCCGGCGATCAGCAGCTGTTGCGTGTCGCGCGCCAAGGCCATGAACTCGCGATTGTTCGGGACCAGCTTGACCCCGATCAGCAGCCCCTTGCCGCGGACGTCGACGATGACGTCCGGGAAGCGGGACTGAAGCCCGGCCAGCTGCTGCTTCAGATAGCCGGCGATCTCATTGACGTTGTTCAGGATCTCGGGCGTGTTGATCAGGGACAGGGCCTTGCCGCCCACGGCCATGGCGAGCGGATTGCCGCCGAAGGTCGAGCCGTGCACCCCGACCGTCATGCCCGAGGCGGCCTCGGCCGTGGCCAGGCAGGCGCCGATGGGGAAGCCGCCGCCCAGGGCCTTGGCCACCGCCATGATGTCGGGCGACATGCCGGCCCATTCGTGGGCCCACAGCTTGCCGGTCCGGCCCATGCCGCACTGGACCTCGTCGAAGATGATCAGGACGCCGTGCTGGTCGCACAGCTCACGCAGTCCGCGCAGGCACTGTTCCGGCATGGCGCGGCAGCCGCCCTCGCCCTGGACCGGCTCGACGATGACGGCCGCCGTGGTCGGATTGGCGACGGCCGCCTTGATGGCTTCGTGGTCGCCCCACTTCAGCTGGTGAAAGCCCTGCATGGCGGGGCCGAAGCCCTCGGTATAGCTGGGGTTGGCGGCGGCGTTGATGGCGCCGTAGGTGCGGCCGTGGAAGGAGCCGTCGAAGCCGTAGATGTCGATCCGCTCGGGATGGCCCTTGGCCGAGTGATATTTGCGCGCCGTCTTCAGGGCGCATTCGACGGCTTCCGTGCCCGAGTTGGTGAAGAAGACCACGTCGGCGAAGCTCGATTCGCACAGGGCGTCGGCCAGGGCCTCCTGGCCCGGGATGCGGAAGATGTTGGACACGTGCCACAGCTTCTCGGCCTGATCCTTGACCGCCTGGACCAGTTCGGGGTGGGCGTGGCCCAGGCCGTTGGTCGAGATGCCGGCGACGCAATCGAGATATTCGGTCCCGTCGGTCGACCACAGGCGAGCGCCTCGGCCGCGTTCCACTTCCAGCGGCGCGCGATTGTAGACACCCATCAGATGGTTCGTGGACACGGGACTAAGACCTCCAAAAGCGATACGGCCCCGACGCGAGGCGCGACGGAGCCGGTTTCATAGGGACAAGGGTTGTCGGATGAGTGACGGTGTTAGTCAACACCGGCGCCATGGGCTTTCGTCAGGGCGCCGCCCGATCCAGCCGCAGCGTCAGGTCGGCGATAAAGCGACCGAAGCGGGCCACGTCCTCGCCGTTCAGATAGGACAGCTTGTCCTCGGTCGAATGGATGCGCTGGAAGACCGGCGGGACGAAGCCCTCCTTCAGGCCGTTGTCCTCGCCCCCGTTGAAGGCCAGCCACATCTGGTGGGCGCCGATCGCATCCTGGGTTCCCAGCGAGACCACCGGCACGCCGGCGGCCGAGAAGACCCGGTCGTCGCTGGGCGGATAGACGGGGAAGGCGATGCAGTTGACCGCCTGTTCGGCGCACTGGCTGCGAAGGGCGCTCAGGACGAAGCCCGACTGGGCGCCGTTGTTCTCGCCGTACATGACGGTGCGGCCGTATGCGGCGACGTCGGCGTTGATCACGGCGTGGATGCGGCTCTTGTCGTGGCTTTCCAGCCAGGCCTTGGCGCCGATCAGGCCCAGCTCCTCCTGGTCGGTCAGGACGAAGATCAGCCGGTGGCCGGTCGTCTGGGCCTTCAGCGTCTTCATCGCCTCGATCATGGCCAGGACCGAACCGGCGTTGTCGACGATCCCCTGGGACATCGAGCCGTCGCGCAGTTTCACCGCGTCATAGTGGGCGGTCAGGACGATGTCCTTGGGGCCGTCGCCCAGGGTGACGACGACGTTCGAGCCGGCCATGGGACCGGTGCGTTGATTGCCGCCCTCGAAGGTCTGGACTTCGTGCGGCAGACCGGCGGCGGTCAGTTGATCGACGATGACAGCCATGCGCTCGGCGTTCGTCGGCTTGACGAAGGCGGCGGCGGCCGTCTGGATCGTGGCGCCGGACTCCTGGGCGGCGGCCGGAAGGGCGACAAGAAGCGCCGCAGCGGCGACGAGCGAACGGAACAGCATGGCGGACCTCCCCAAGACGATCCGCCAGAGTTATCCGCCTAGCTCTTCAGACGCCAGCCCGAACGGAACACCAGCCAGCAGATCGTTCCCATGACAACCATCAGGACGGCCGATCCGATCACGCCGATCGTCAGATTGCTCTCAGCATGGCCGATGAAGCCGTAACGGAAACCGTCGATCAGATAGAAGAAGGGGTTGTAGCGGCTGATCGTGCGGAAGGGTTCGGGCAGGTTCTCGACCAGATAGAAGGTGCCCGACAGGAAGGTCATCGGCATGACGATGAAGTTCTGGACCGCCGCCAGGTGATCGAACTTCTCGCTCCACAGACCCGCCAGCACCCCGGTCATCCCCATGATGAAGCTGGCCGAAAGGGCGAACCAGACGATGGCCAGCACATTGGCGACCCCGAGCGGCGCGAACGGCAGGACGCACAGGGCCGTGACCAGACCGACCACCGCGCCCCGCGTCGCCGCGCCCAGCGTAAAGCCCATGGTCAGCTCCAGCGGGCTGAGCGGCGGGGTCAGGAAGTCGGTGGCCGTGCCCATGATCTTGGCCTGGATCAGGCTGGACGAGGCGTTGGCGAAGGCGTTGTTCAGCATGGCCATCATGATCAGGCCGGGCGCCACGAACAGGGCGAAGGGCGTGCCGTGCAGCGGCGGCCGGGCGTCCTGAAGCGCGACCACGAAGACCAGCATATAGAGCAGGGTCGTCACCACCGGCGCAGCCACCGTCTGGGCCCCCACCTTCCAGAACCGACGCACCTCGCGCAGATACAGGGTTTGCACCCCGATCCAGTTGATCCCCGGATAGCGCCGCGGCTGCGGCAGTCCGGACGGGCGGGTGGCGATCAGGTCGGGCGTGGTCTCGGTCATGGGCCGCCAGATGCGCTTTGCGCCCTTGCTGCGCAAGGGAGTGGCGAGTGGTTAGTGACGAGTGGCGAGAAGGCGCGGGCGTTCAGAGTGCGAACCATCGCCGACCGGAAGGCTCAGAGACGGCGGACGCAGCAGGCGCCACTCGCCACTCGCCACTCGCCACTCAAGCGATTCAACATCTGGTTTCTGTGGACAGTGCGATTCGCACATATTGCGTCTGTTAACGGCTGGTTTACGATTAGTGGTAGGTCAAGACCCCATAGGGGGAGCCTGAACCTAGATATTGAATCCAAACTCGCTGGAGGGTGGCATGACCGCAGGCTGGACTGACGACCGCGTAGGCGCGCTGAAGAAGCTCTGGCTGGAAGGCCAATCCGCGAGCCAGATCGCCAAACAACTGGGCGGCGGGGTCACCCGCAACGCCGTGATCGGCAAGGTTCACCGTCTGGGCCTGTCGGGCCGGGCCGCCCCGTCCCAGCCGGCCCGCACCGCCGCGACCTTCCGCACCGCCCGCCCGCGCCCTGCGGCCCCGGCCGCGACGGCGGCCGCCCAGCCGGCCGCGCCGCGCCGCCTGGAAGTGGTCCAGCCCAAGGCGGTTCAACCGGCCGCTCCGGCGCCCGCCCCGATCCCGGACCTGCCGGGCACGGCTACGGTCATGACCCTGGGCGCCCATATGTGCAAATGGCCGATCGGGGATCCGTCGTCGCGCGAGTTCAGCTTCTGCGGCCGCCGCGCCTCGGAAGGCGTCTATTGCGTCGAACACGCCCGCGTCGCCTACCAGCCCCAGGTCAAGCGCGGCAAGGACGGCTCGTCCGACCTGGCCCGCAGCCTGCGGCGCTACATCTAAGGGCGACATGTTTGGAGGTGCTACCGCGCTTCGCGCTACTTGAGCGCCGCGCGGCAGCGGCGCTCTGCGCTCAAGTCCTGAGCGACCGCGTCGCGAACATAGCGCACTAAAATGAAGCGGGTCATGCCCGCGTCACAGATGCTCCTTATGGAGCCGACCTCCCCCTCGCCGGTCGCGCAAGCGGTCGGCGAGACTCTAGGGGGCGGGGCTGCGGTTCATCCGGGTTGACGCAGCCCCATCCGCTTTCGCTCAGTTCAACACCCGTCTTGCACCGGGCGTATCCAGCGAGAAGGCCGGGATCTCGACCTCGAAACTGCGCCCCTCGGCGTCGGTCATATAATAGGCCCCGACCATGGACCCGCTGTCGGTCGGCAGGGGGCACCCGGACGCATAGGCATAGCTGCCGCCCGGTTCGATGACCGGCTGTTCGCCCACCACGCCCGGCCCGCGCACCTCCTCGACATGGCCGTGGCCGTCGGTGATGGTCCAGCGGCGGGCCATCAGCTGGACCGTCGTCCCGCTCAGGTTCACGATCTCGACCTGATAGGCCCAGACCCAGCGACCCTCGTCCGGGTCCGACTGGCCCGCCAGATAGGAGGGCCGGACCCGGATCAGTATGCCGTTCGTTTCGGCGGTATAGGCAGGACCATCGTGCATGGGCTATATGCTCGCCCCGCCGCGCGCGGGCCGCAAGCGCGACTTGGCGACAGGTCGCGAAAACCGTGTGAGACTGACGCCATGAACGCCTTCCAAGCGCCCCGTCCCGGCATCCTGCCCGCCCAGTCCATCGAGACCCTGATCGCCGCCGGCGCCATCACGTCCGACACCCCCTTCGATCATGACCAGGTTCAGCCCGCCAGCCTGGATCTGCGACTTTCGGACCAGGCCTGGCGCGTCCGCGCCTCCTTCCTGCCCGGCCGGCGCAAGGTCGAGGACCGGATCGCCGACGTGGCCATGCACCGGATCGAGATCACCGACGCCGGGGTCGTGCTGGAAAAGGGCTGCGTCTATATCGTGCGCCTTCAGGAGCGGCTGAACCTGCCCAAGGGCCTGATCGCCCGGGCCAATCCCAAGTCCTCGACCGGCCGTGTGGACGTCTTCGTGCGCCTGCTGACCGACCAGGGCGCCAGTTTCGACGATGTGGCCGAGGGCTATGACGGCCCCCTCTATCTGGAGGTCGCGCCCCAGACCTTCTCCATCCTGGTCCGCCCCGGCACCCGGCTGAACCAACTCAGGCTGAAGGCCGGCGATCCGCCCAAGCTGGAGACCCGCTCGGTCGGCGTCGATCTGCAGGGCGGCGACATCGTCGGCTTCCGCGGGCGTCGCCATGCGGGGGTGGTCGATCTGGACCATATCGACGGCCACGACCCGCGCGACTTCTGGGAGCCGCTGACCCTGCGGCGCGGCGAACTGCTGCTGGATCCGGGCGAGTTCTACATCCTGGCCTCGTCCGACGACGTCGAAATCCCGGTCGATCAGGCCGCCGAAATGACCCCCATCGACCCGTCGGTAGGCGAGTTCCGCGTCCACTACGCCGGCTTCTTCGACCCTGGCTTCGGCACGGATGAGGCGCACGGCGCCGGCTCCAAGGGGGTGCTGGAGGTCCGCACCCACGATACGCCGTTCCTGCTCGAGCACGGCCAGATCGTCGCCCGCCTGGTCTATGAACCCCTGACGGAGCGCCCTGTGCGCCTGTATGGCGAGAGCGGCAGCCACTATCAAAACCAGGGCCTGAAGCTGTCGAAGCATTTCAGGGGGTGGTGATTAAGGGAGTGGCCAGTGGCGAGTGGCGAGTGGCGAGCCCTCCCCGCCTCTCTCGCCACTCGTCACTCGTCACTCGCCACTAACCCCTCACGTCAGCCGATCCGCCTTCCTCAGTCCCGGGAACATCGCCGACCAGGCGCCGGTCGCAGCCAGCGCGCCGAAGCCGCCGAACACCGCCGCCCCGACCGCGCCCAACATGCGGACCATGACGCCGGAATAGGCCTCGCCCAGTTCGTTCGAGGCGCCGATGAACAGCATGGAGACCGACGAGACCCGCCCGCGCATATGGTCGGGCGTGGCCAGCTGGATCAGGGTCTGGCGCACATTGACGCTGATCATGTCCGCCGCCCCGCCGATCAGCAGGGCCAGGCCGGACAGCCAGACGATCTTGGACAGGCCGAAGGTCAGGGTGCACAGGCCGAACACCGCCACGGCCGAGAACATCCAGCGCCCGCCGTTCCGTCGGATCGGGAAGCGGCTCAGATAGATGGCCATGCCCATGGCCCCGACGCCGAAGGCCGCGCGCAGCAGGCCGAAGCCCTGGGGTCCGACATGAAGGATGTCGCGGGCGAAGATCGGCGTCAGAAGCGCCACCCCCGCCAGCAGGACCACGACCAGGTCCAGCGAAATGGCGCCGAGCACGATCTTGGTCTTCCACACATAGGCCAGCCCCTCCTTGACCGCGTCGATCGGCGACAGGGGATTGGCCTGGGGCGCGGGCTTGCCGCTGGTGCGGATCAGGATGAAGGCGGCGACGGCCAAGAGGAACATCCCCAGCGACACCGCATAGGCCAGGGGCACATTGACGCCCACGATCACCCCGCCCAGGGCCGGCCCGGCGATGGCCCCGGTCTGGAAGGCGATGGACTGGGCGGCGATGGCGGGCGGCAGGGCCTTGCGGCCCACCACCATCGGCAGGAAGGCCTGGCTGGCCGGCGCCAGAAACGCCCGCGCCGCGCCGAACAGGGCCGCGACCGCCAGCAGCCCCCACAGGGGCGGGTTTCCGTGCAGGGCCATGGCCAGAAAGGAGCCGGCGCAGGCCGCCTCGACCAGGATGGAAATCCAGACGGTGCGTTTCCGGTCGCGCCGGTCGGCCATGGCCCCGGCCGGCAGGGTGAAGGCCAGAAGCGGCAGGAACTGACACAGGCCGACCAGGCCCAGATAGAGACTGGCCTGTTCGATCGGATGATCGCGCCGGGCGATCTCATAGACCTGCCACAACAGGGCCGAGGACTGTATCTGGATGGCCAGAACCGCGACCACGCGCCCGAACCACAGAAGGCGGAAATCGCGGATGCCCCAGGGACTGTCGGGGCCCTCGGGCGGAGGCGGCGGAACCGGCGGGGCGGCGGGGGCGGTGTCGAGGGTTTCGGTGCTCACGTGCGTCTGGGGAACTTCGGATAGGGCGAACCGTCGCGGTGGAAATAGCGGTCCGCGCCCGCGGGCAGGACCATGTCGATGTCGGGGTAGTCGCAAGGGGTGACGGTCGGGCTGCGCGTGCCGACCTCGAGCAGAACCGCCTCACGACCGGATCGGTTCTCGATCCGGTGGCCGTTGGGGACGCCGGCCTTGAACCCGGCGCAGTCGCCGGCGCCAAGCACGGTCTCGCCGTCCTCCTCGACCAGGACGACCTCGCCCTCGACCACCATCACGAACTCGTCTTCGGCCTCGTGCCAGTGGCGCTGGCTGGACCAGGCGCCGTCGGGCAGGCGCAGCAGGTTGACGCCGAACTGGGTCAGGCCCGCCGCATCGCCCAGCTTCCAGCGGCGGCGCGACAGACAGGGGCCGGCGAATTCGTCCGGATAGGTCGTGCCGTCGCCTCTGGGCGCGGCGTCGATATCGATCTTGGGCATGGGCCTTCTCCCCGTTGCGCGATGTCCCTAAAGCATAGGCGCATGAGCCGCGCATCAACTCCTGTGATCGATCCTGTCGAACTGACCCGCGACCTGATCCGTATTCCATCCGTCACCCCCGCCGACGAGGGGGCCATGGACGTGCTGGAACGCCATCTGACGGCCCTGGGCTTCCACTGCCGGCGCCTGGCCTTCGAGGGACCGGGGGGCGAAGGGGTCCATGCGCGGATCGAGAACCTGTACGCCCGGCGCGGAACCGCCTCGCCCAATCTGTGCTTCGCCGGCCATACCGACGTGGTGCCGACCGGTCCGTCCGATCAGTGGTCGGCCCAGCCCTTCAACGCCGAGGTCAGGGACGGCCTGCTGTACGGCCGGGGCGCGGTGGACATGAAGGGCGGGATCGCCGCCTGGGTCGCCGCCGTGTCCCAGGTGCTGGCGGAAGGCGAGCCGAAGGGCTCCCTCTCCTTCCTGATCACCGGGGACGAGGAAGGCCCGGCGCTTCACGGCACTAAACGGGTGGTCGAGACCCTGGCGGCCGAGGGCGAGGTGATCGACGCCTGTATCGTGGGCGAGCCCTCGTCGTCGCAGCACCTGGGCGACATGATCAAGGTCGGGCGGCGCGGCTCGCTGAACACCTGGATCACGGTCACGGGCAAACAGGGCCACGTCGCCTATCCGGAACGGGCGGCCAATCCGGCGCCGGTGATCGCCCGGCTGATGAGCCGGCTGAACGACCATGTCCTGGACGACGGCTATGAGAGCTTCCCGCCGTCGAACCTGGAGATCACCAGCATCGACATCGGCAATCCGGCGACCAACATCATTCCGGCCGAGGCCAGGGCGCGGCTGAACATCCGCTTCAACCCCAGCCATACGGGCGATGCCTTGACCGACTGGCTGAACCGCGAGGCCGGGGCCATGCAGGCCGAGACCGGGCTGCAGATCACTCTGGAGCACCTGTGTTCCGGCGAGGCCTTTCTGACCGAGCCCGGCGCCTTCGTCAGCGCCGTGCAGGACGCCGTCGAGGCCGAACTGGGCCGCCGCCCCGAAGCCTCCACCACCGGCGGCACCTCGGACGCCCGCTTCATCCGCGCCCTGTGCCCCGTGCTGGAGCTGGGCCTGGTCGGCCAGACCATGCACCAGATCGACGAACGGGTGCCCACGGCGGAGGTGGAGGCGCTGACGGCTGTGTATCGCCGGGTGATCGAGACGGTGTTCGAGCGGTTGTAGTCATATCCGTCTCCTCCCCGCTCTGCGGGGAGGGATCGCGAAGCGGTGGAGGGGCCTGTCCGCCGCACCGAGTCCGGGTCAGCAGCCCCTCCGTCACGGCGCTGAAGAAGCGCCGCGCCACCTCCCCGCTAGGCGGGGAGGAGACGACGAACCCATTCCGCTTGTGCAACGACCATCGCTCGGCGACACTCGAATCATGGCCGTCGAAGAGTTCAAGAGCGCAAAGACCGAGTGGAAGGATGTGGTCCTGGTCTGCCGCAAATGCTCCAAGAAGCTGGACGGCGGTTTCGGGCCGGACGGGGACCTGACCCTGAAGAAGGCCCTGCGGAAATATCTGCACCTGAAGAAGGGCAAGAAGGGGCGCAAGGGGGCGCTGACCGTCACCAGCGCCGACTGTTTCGACATCTGTCCCAAGGGCGCCGTGGTCGCGGTCAATACGGCCCAGCCCAAGAAGCTGCTGATCATTCCGGCCGGCGCCGACCTGTTCGAGGTCAAGACGCGGTTGGGGCTGGACGACGGGCGGCGGCTGAAGATGGTCGTTCCCGACTGAGACGTCTTCCTTCCGCCGTCCAGCCGTGTCAGATCGGCGCCATGGAAGACGCCAAGATCGAACGACGCGCCGGGGTGCAGGCGACCTCTGACCGGCTCTGGGAGCTGGTCTCGGACCTGCCCGGCTGGAACCGCTGGAATCCGCACGAGACCGATGTGGAGGGCGCCATCGCCTTTGGCGGCCAGCTGACGATCACCGAGGCCTTTCCCGGCCAGGGCGAGCGGCGGGCGGCGGCCCGGGTTGCGGAATGGCGGCCCTATGTGCGGCTGGTCTGGACCGAGAACCGGGGCTTTCTGTTCCGCACCCTGCGCTACATCGACATCGAGGAGCTGGAGAAGGGGCGCTGCATCGTCTCGTCTGGCCACAAGTTCGCGGGCCTGCGCGGCGAACTGTTTCACGACAAGCACAGAAACGCCCTGCGCGAGGCGCACCAGGCCATCGTCGACGGATTGAAGGCCGCCGCAGAAGGCTGACGCTTCAGCCCTTGGCCATGGTGTCCATGATGTTCAGGATCGCCGGGCCCAGGATGACGATGAACAGGACCGGCAGGAAGAACAGGATCATCGGCACCGTCAGCTGGGCCGGCAGGGCCGCAGCCTTCTTCTCCGCCGCCGACAGGCGCAGTTCGCGGTTCTCCTTGGCCATGACGCGCAGGGCCGAGGACAGGGGCGTGCCGTAGGTCTCGGCCTGGGTCATGGCGACCGCCACCGACTTGACGCCTGGATGGTTGGTGCGCCGGCCCAGGTTCTCATAGGCCATGCGGCGGTCCGGCAGATAGCTGAGCTCGGCCGACAGCAGGGACAGTTCCTCGGCCAGTTCGATCGAGGAAGTGCCGATCTCCTGGCTAACCTTGGCGATGGCCGCCTCGATCGACATGCCCGCCTCGACGCAGATCAGCAGCAGGTCCAGGGCGTCGGGAAAGGCCAGCATGATCGAGGCCCGGCGTTTGGCGATGCGGTTCTTCACATAGAGGTTCGGCGCATAGAAGCCGGCGACCACGGCGCCCATACAGGCGCTGATCTTGTTCATCGTCGGCCAGTCGACGATCTTGAGCACGAACAGATAGAAGACCGCCGCCGCCAGGAACAGGAAGGGCGAGGCGAAGCGGAAGAAGTAGAAGGTGGTCAAGGGACGCGGACCGCGATAGCCGGCTTGGGCCATCTGGTCGGCGACCTTCGGGTCTTCCAGCAGCTTGGTCAGGTTCAGCCGGTCGACGAGCAGCTTCTTGAAGCCCTCGTCATCGCTGTGGCGCAGCGCGCCCTGGCCCGACTGGATCGCAGCGCGTGAGCGACGCTTCAGGTCGTCGCGGCGCTCCGAAACCGCCTTCATCCGCTTGTCCAGCTGAACGCCCCGGGTCATGGAAGACAGCAGGGTCAGGACGGTGGCGAAGACCAGCACCCCCACCCCTATGCTGAGCAGGTTTTGCGGGTCGGTGATGAAGCGAATGAAACCGTCCATGTCCCCGCCTCAGATCTTGAACGAGATCATGCGCTTCATGACGAAGACGCCCAGTCCCATCAGAACCCCCGCCAGCAGCAACAGGGCGTTGCCGCGGATGTCGGTGAACAGGGACATCATGTAGCCGGGACTGGTGAACATCACCATGGCCATGACGGCCGGCGGCAGGGAGCCGATGATCCCGGCCGAAGCCAGGGCTTCGGACGACATGGCCTTGACCTTTTCGGCCATCATCCGGCGGGCGCGCAGAACCGCCGACAGATTGCCCAGGGCCTCGGCCAGATTGCCGCCGGTCTTCTGCTGGATGGCGATGACGATGGTGAAGAAGCGCAGCTCCGGCGACGGCATGCGCTCGTACATCCGCTCCAGCCCCTGTTCCAACGTCATGCCGACCCCCAGGCCCTCGACCAGCAGCTTGAACTCGGGCCCCAGGGGCGCCGGGCTTTCGCGGGCGATGATCTTGAAACACTCGTGGACCGGCAGGCCGGACTTGATGCCCCGCACGATGACGTCGACGGCGTTGGGGAACTCCAGGGAGAATTTCTTCATCCGGCCCTTGGCCAGGAAGCTGACGATCCAGCGCGGCAGGCCCAGCGCCACCCCCACGCCCAGACCGAGCGCCAGAATGACGTGCAGCCCGAACACCAGGCCCAGCAGGGCCGCGATCCCGCCGGCGACGGCGCTGACGATGTAGAAGGTCCGCACGCCTATGCTCAGGCCCGCCTGTTTCAGCCGCACTGACATGGTGGCGCGGGCCTTGCGCTCGCGGCGATCGGCCTCTTTCAACTGTTCGGCGATCTGTTTGCGGCGGGCCTCGGGCGTGCTGGCCGCGGCCGCCGCCCTGCGCGCCGTGGCGGCGTTTCGCTTGGTCTCGCCCAGCTTGTTGGCCCGCTTCAGGGCCTGGCTCGAGGAATCGTCTCCGCCGACGAAGACCCAGCCCAGGCCGCCGATGGTGATGAAGGCCAGAACAGCGGCGAGAATCGGCAGCATGCCCCTACTCCGCCGCGTCCAGGGCGTCGGCCAGCTCGCGCTCCAGCCCATAGTAGCGGGCGCGGTCCCAGAAGCGGGGACGCGCGATGCCGGTCGAACGGTGGCGACCGACGATCTTGCCGTGCTCGTCCTCGCCGGTGATGTCGTAGACGAACAGGTCCTGGGTCACGATCACGTCGCCTTCCAGGCCCACGACCTCGGTGATGTGGGTGATGCGGCGCGAGCCGTCGCGCAGGCGGGCGGCCTGGATGATGACGTCGACCGAGCCGACGATCATCTCTCGGATGGTCCTGGACGGCAGGCCGTAGCCGCCCATGGTGATCATCGACTCCATCCGGCTGATGGCTTCGCGCGGGGAGTTGGCGTGCAGCGTGCCCATCGAGCCGTCGTGGCCGGTGTTCATGGCCTGGAGCAGGTCGAAGGCCTCGGGCCCGCGCACCTCGCCGACGATGATCCGCTCGGGCCGCATCCGCAGACAGTTCTTGACCAGGTCCCGCATGGTGATCTGGCCCTGGCCCTCCAGGTTGGGGGGCCGGGTCTCCAGGCGCACGACGTGCGGCTGCTGGAGTTGCAGTTCGGCGGCGTCTTCGCAGGTGATGACCCGCTCGGTCGGGTCGATGAAGGCGGTCAGGGTGTTCAGCAGCGTCGTCTTGCCCGAGCCGGTGCCGCCCGAGATGACCAGATTGCAGCGTGAAGCGCCGATGACGCCGAGGACGCGCGCCCCCTCGGGACTGATGGAGGCGTACTCCACCAGATTCTTCATCGTCAGCTTGTCCTTCTTGAACTTCCGGATCGTCAGGGTCGGTCCGTCGATCGCCAGGGGCGGAGCGATGACGTTGACGCGCGAGCCGTCGGGCAGTCGGGCGTCGCAGATGGGGCTGGATTCATCGACGCGGCGACCGACCTGAGAGACGATCCGCTGGCAGATGTTCATCAGCTGGGCGTTGTCGCGGAAGCGGACATTGGTCAGCTGGACCTTGCCCCCCACTTCGATGAAGACCCGGCCGGCGCCGTTGACCATGATGTCGGCGATGTCGTCGCGCGCCAGCAGCGGCTCCAGCGGGCCATAGCCCAGGACGTCATTGACGATGTCCTGGACCAGGTGCTCCTGCTCGGCCACCGACATGGAGACGTTCTTGATCGCCACCAGTTCGGCGACGATGTCGCGGATCTCTTCCGACGCCGTCTTGTTGTCGAGCTGAGCCAGGTTGGCCAGATCGATGGTGTTCATCAACGCATTGAAGATGGTGGTCTTCGTGGCGTGATAATAGTCGCTCTGTTCCCGGACGATCTCGGCGACCGCCTGGGCCTTCTTCAACTGTTCGAAACCGGCGGTCGGCCGGGGCCCTGCAGCCTTGCCCCCCGACGGGGGCGGGGGCGCCTCGGACGGGGATGAAGGTCGGGCCGCCAGGGCGTCCAGCCGGTCCGGCTTGGGCGGGGCCGCCCCGACCGGGTCCATCTCGCCGAAACCGGCCGCCGCAGTCAGATCGTCAGGTCCGCCGAAGGCAAAGGCCTCGGTCTGGACGCCGGGCGTCGGCTGACGCAGGGGCGCGTCGAAACCCGTGGCTGCGGGCGGCGCGGCAGAGGGCGCCTCGCGCAGGGGCGCCGCGCCGACGCCGGGTTGACCTGTGCGTTTGCCGAACATCCGTCAGCGTTTCTTGAACAGAGAGCCGAACAGGGATTTGGACGCCCTGTCCTCCTCGGCGGGTCGCGCCGCCTTGACGGGCTTGCCTGCAGCCGCAGCCGGCAGCTCTCGGCGCGAGACGATCTGGGCCAGGGTCTGGAAGGCTTCGGCCGCCTTGGTCTTGGCGCCGGCGTCCAGGATCATCTGGCCGTTGTTGGCCGCCGCCCCGAAGGTCTTGGCGTCGAACGGGATGATCAGGCTGGGATGCACGCCCAGGGCGGCGCCGAAATCCTTGGCCGGAATTTCCGGCCGGCCGGGCACGCCGACCTGGTTCAGCACCAGACGCGGCGGAGCGTCGTTGGGCCGGCCCTGACGGATCAGGTCGATCATGTTCTTGGCGTTGCGCAGCGCCGCCAGATCGGGCGTCGCCACCACTACCACCTCGTCGGCGCTGATCAGGGTGCGGCGCATCCACGGCGACCACAGATGCGGCAGGTCCAGGATGACGAAGGGGGCGGTGGCGCGGATGCGGGTCGTGACCTCTTCGAACGCCTCGGTGGAGATGTCCCAATCGGTGTCCAGGGTCGCCGGCGCGGCGAACAGGCTCAGCTTGTCGGTGCAGCGGACCATCATCCGGTCCAGAAGGGTCGCATCCAGCCGGTCCGGCTGGCCCAGGGCGTCGACCACGCCGTTCAGCGGATCCTGGTTGAAGTCCAGCCCGGCCGTGCCGAACGGCAGGTCGTAGTCGACGATGACGGTGTTGGCGCCGATCCGCTCAGAGATCGCATAGGCGGTGTTGTGCGCCACGGCCGAGGCGCCCGCCCCGCCCCGCGCGCCGACGAAGGCGATGGAGCGGCCGACGAAGGGCTGGGCCGGATCGTTGAACAGGCCGCCGATCGCCGCGATCAGCTGCAGGGGCTGAAGGGGGGCGACCAGATATTCGCTGACGCCGCGCCGCATCAGTTCGCGGAACAGAAGGATGTCGTTGGTCGCCCCGATCACCACCACCTTGGTGCCGGTGTCGCAGACCTCGGCCAGCTGATCCACCTCCCACAGCAGGGTCTGGGGGTCCTTCAGGCATTCGACGATGATCAGGGGCGGGGTCGGCTCATGGCGATAGGTCTCGACCGCCCCCATGACCCCGCCGATGCGGATCTGGGTGGTGGCGCGCGACAGGCGCCGGTCCTGGGCCGCGCGCTCGGCTGCGGCCAGGGTGTCCTGACGTTCGGCGAAAACATGGATGGCGATGCGGGGCACCGACACCTCGCCGATGGCGCCGAGGGGCGCCAGGCTGGTCTCGGCCGACATCATGGGCGCCAGAGCGGGCGCCGAATGGGGCGTCGCCGCAGGCGCGGGCGCAAGCGTCGACTGCGCCCTGGCCACCATCTCGCCGACAGGATTGAAGCTGGAGGGCGCGGGGGCCTGGGGCGAACCCCCGCCGGGGGGCGCCGGCTGGCCCGGATGGGCGCCGGCGCTCAGGAAGGCAGCCGATCGAGCGTCCGACGTCGGGAAGGCGGACGGCTCGGAAAAGTCCATGTCGACGTCGAAACCGTCGTCCAGGGCGTCGAAGGGGCGAGGCGCGGCGGGGTTCATCAGGCTCAGTCCACCGCCGTCGAAATGCGCGCGCTCTCCACCAGCGTCTCCTGGGGTGCGGCGGTCTGCTCGCCGGCGGCGTATTTGTCGAACACCACCGTGCGCCGCCCGGCCGAGGCGGGGGTCATGGCGCGCGGCCCTGCAATGTCGCGCGGGTCGGCGATCTGGGCCGCCAGATTGGCGTTGACCGCGCAGCCGAAGTTGGACGAGGACCTGTTGTCCCCGGTCCGGCTCAGATTGCCCCAGGCCGTTCCGCAGCGGGGCACGGCCGCCTGGACCGTCTCGAAACCGACCAGGACCGGCGCGCGCGGATTGGGTCCGTAATAGCTGAGGATGCGGAGCCGATCGCCCTCCACGCCCAGGCGCGCCAGGGCGTCGCGCACGGCGTAGGCGGTCTGGGCCGCGACCGGATCGTCCCCGGCCGGCGCCTCGATCATGATAGAGCCGGCGCCGGCGGCGGCGAACCGTTCGACCAGGGCGGCCAGGGCGGCGTTCTGATTGGCCGAAAGGCCGTCGTCGTGAACGGCGAGGGCGATCCGGTCCAGGCCGGTCTCCACCTGGAGCGCATAGCGGGAGGCCGGCGTCAGGGGCGGTTCACCGCCCAGGCTGGCCGGGCCGCCGACGCAGGCGGAGAGGCCGAGCGCCGCGCCGGCCAACAGGGCGAGAGGCAAGAACGAGAGACGGGTCATGAGCTCACTCGATCACATAGCCGACGGCGCCCTGCCAGGCGGCGCCTGAACCGGCCGGTCCGGGAGCGGGCGCGCCATAGACCTGGTTCAGCTGTCCGAACAGGATGGTCTGAGAATCCGTGGCGATCCGCAGGCCGTCGGCAGGGGTCTGCATCCGATCCGGCGAGGTGGGACTGACGATATAGGGCTCGACGATGACGACCAGCTCGGTCTCGCCGTTCAGATAGTCGCGCGAGCGGAACAGGGAGCCCAGCACCGGCAGATTGGTCATGCCGGGCAGGGAATCGACCGCCTGCCTCGTGCTTTCCTGCAACAGGCCGGCGATCATCATCGCGCCGCCTGACGGCAGTTCGACCGTGTTTTCGCTGCGTCGGACGGTCAGGCCCGGCAGGGTGATGGACGAGGCCGTGCCGGCGCCGATGGTGAACCCGCCCTGTTCGGTCAGTTCGGACACCTCGACCTTGACCTGAAGCGAGATGCGGCCGCCGGACAGGACGATGGGCCGGAAGGCCAGGCCCACGCCGTAAGGCTTATAGGTCACGGTGATGTTGCCGTCCCGATCCCGCCCGGTCGGCAGGGGAAACTCGCCCCCGGCCAGGAAGTTTGCGGATTCGCCGTTCACCGACGTCAGATTGGGCTCGGCCAGGGTCCGGGCCAGACCGACCCGCTCGAACGCCTCCAGACAGCCGGTGGCGTTCGTGCCCGTCATGGTGCGGAAGGCGGTGGAGGCGATATCCTGGATGGCGTTCGAGACCGAGGCCGCGCTCGAGGAGCCGGTCGACGCCTGGGCCAGGGCCGTTCCAGGGACCTGAACCAGATTGCCGTTGACGTCGGTGACCGTAACCGTTGTCGGGAAGGGGGCGCCCGTCCAGGTCTGGGAGGCGCTGGCGTTCGAGCCGGCGCTCGTCTGACTGCCGCTGGAGACCGTGCTGGTCCCGTTCGTCGTCCGACCGCCGGTCTGATTGTAACACAACCCCCCGCCTCCGACCGCCGCCCCGTTCACCCCATAGGTGTTGGGGCGACTGAAGCCGTAGGAGTGGATGCCCGAGCCCTTCAGGATGTCGGCGTTGAAACCCAGTTGCTTCAGGCTGCTGCGCTGCACCTCGACCACGCGCACCTTCAGCGTCACCTGGTCCGAGCCGGAGACGCTGATCATATTGATCACCTTTTCCGGGGCCGAAACGAAGGCGCGGGCGACCTGGGCCGCCTGGGCCGCCTGGGCCGGGCTGTCCGCCGTTCCGGTCAGTATGACGCTGTCGTTGACGGCCTCGGCGTGGATGCCGCCGCCGGGGGCCACGCGGCTGAGGGTGTCCTGCAGGGCGCTGACGCCCGCATCGACCCGGACGCGCAGGCTCAGAATGGTGCGGCCGGCGGCGTCCAGGAAGACGGCGTCGGTCTCACCCGGCGCGATCCCGATCACGGTGATCCGGCGCGGCGAATGCAGCATGGCCTCGGCCACCTGCGGATTGGAGACGATCACGTCACGGGCGTCGGCCGGCAGATCCACGGCGAAGGAGGTGCCGCGCGGCAGGTTGATCAGCCGCGGCGCCGTCCCCATCGACACGGCGGCGCGCGTCTGGGCCGTTCCGGCGGCCGGCGCCAGGACCAGGCCGGCGGCGGCGACCGTGATCAGGACGGCCTTGGAGAGGATCGAGGCTCTCACGGCGTCACCACGGTTTCAGGCGTCCCGCCGCGATAGACCCGCACGTTGCGCGTCAGGGCCGCCGCCTGGGGCGCGCGGGTCGCGCCGGACGGCCCCGCCGTATCGGCGTAGGAGCGCAGCGACAGGGACAGTTCGCCCTCGGACTTGGCCTGGGCCAGAAGCACGGCGTCTTGGGGGCGGACCTCCAGGGTGGCGGTCGCCCCGACCACGGCCTGGGCGTCGTCGCCGACCCGGGTGGACTGGTCGATGGCCAGGACCTTGACGTTCTGCATCACTGTGGCCGACGAATATTTGGAGCCCGAGCCGCCGCCTTCCACCGCCCCGGAAGGAGTCTCCTTCTGGGCGGTCAGGACGACGTCGACCCGGTCGCCGGGCAGGATGAAGCCGCCGGCGGCCGATTCCACCGTGACCGCAATGGCCATGGCGCGCATGCCGGGCTCCAGATAGGCCGCCAGATAGCCGCTGTCGCCCGCGCGCACGATCTTGCGCGCCACGATCGGCTCTCCGGCGAGAATGGGTTCGCGCACGACCGAGCCGACATAGTCGGACTTGACTCCGGTCCCGACCAGGCGGCCGGCGGCCTCGCCGACCCGCTGAACCGCGCCGGCGGTCTTGTCGGCGACGGCCTTTTCATCAGCGGGCTTGGCCTCGGCCGGCTTGTCGGCGGCGGCGGGAAGCGGGACGGAGCCGTCGCTGATGAAGGCGGGGTTCAACTGATCGACCGGCCAGTCCTTCCAGGACAGGTCGCCGTCGGTCAGGCGTTTGCCGGGCTCCAGATCGCGGGCGGCGACCAAAATCTTGGCCATGGGGCGCGCCTCGACAGGCGCGGCGGCGGCCGGCGCGGCGGGCTCGCCCTGCCCCATGGCGCGCACGACCAGAGCCAGGCCCAGTGCGGACACGGCGGCGATGCAAAGGACGACGATGCGGGCGGGCTTCATCCAGACGATCTCCGGCAGGCGCGGCGAGCCGGACATGATCCTCGCCCCCTACCGTTAACGATCATGAGGCCCGAGAGTTAACGCTTCCTAAGCGACGCCCGCTTGCGCAACCTCAAGAAACCGCCAAGGCGCGAACGACCATGTCGCCCTCGGGAAAGGTCAGCAGGGCGCCGATGGCGATGGCGACGCCATAGGGAATATCGCCCTTGGGCTCCAGCAGGCGGGCGACCCACGGAAGGCGCGGCGGGAGCGGAGACAGCAGAGGATAGTATTGGCGGGCGAGGATCAGCAGGAGGCAGAAGCCGCCGCCGGCCAGGGCGATCCACAGCAGCAGCGGCCCCAGATCGCCGAACCCCAACCACAGGCAGGCCGCAGCCAGGGCCTTGGCGTCCCCGCCCCCGATCCAGTTCAGGGCGAACAGGCCCATGCCGAGGATCAGGGCGGCGAAGCCGACGCCCAGATGGACGGCGATCTCAGGCAGGGTCAGGCCGACGAGCAGGGCCGCCGGAAAGAAGGCGGCCAGCAGGGCCAGGGAGATCCAGTTCGGAATCCGCATCGTGGTCAGGTCGTGCAGACCCGTGGCCACCATCAGGATCGGAAAGACGGCCAGGAAGGGAAGGCTCAGAAGGTCCATGACCCCATGCTGGCACGGGCGGATTAAGGCCGGGTTGCCGCGCCGCAAAGAAGAAGGGCCGGAGCGTGCGCTCCGGCCCTTCCCAGGCTTCAAGACGTCGGGCGTCTTATTCGCCCTTCTTCTCCAGACCCGTGGCGACTTCCTCCAGACGGGCGTTCAGGTTGGTGCCGACGGTGCCGAGCACGGTGATGATCACGACGGCGATCAGAGCGGCGATCAGGCCGTATTCGATGGCGGTGGCGCCGGATTCGTCCTTAGCGAAACGCGAGATGAACTTAGTCATGGTGAGTTCCCTTGTGTAAATGTCTAGCGAGCAACTTGGCGGGGGGAGCCGGTAGCCCGCTTGACCCCCAAAACGCACGGTTAGAATGACCAAGAGGCGTTAAGGGCAGGTCACGGTTTTTAGTTACCTGCGGATTCACCACAGAAAATCCCGGATCGACGAACTTCAGCCTTTGTTGAGGAAGCCTGGGCCATCATGCGCGCGTCCGCGCTGATGCGCGCCCTTGTTTCAGAGCCGCCGATGCCCCGCTTTTCCATCGCCGTCATCACCGCCGTCCTCGCCCTGGCCGGCCTGCCCGCCCAGGCCCAGAGCCCGAACGGCGCGCTCAATGTCGAGATCGACCGCTCCGCGCGCGTCCAGCTGCGGGGCGCCGCCGCCTCGGTCATCGTCGCCAATCCTCAGATCGCCGACGTCACCGTGGTGGACGCCAACACCCTGTTCATCGTCGGAAAGGGCTATGGGGTGACCGAGGTGGTGGCGGTCGACGGCGTGGGCCGCACCCTGTTCCAGCGCGAGATCGTGGTTACCGGCGGATCGACCGGATCGGTTCGGGTCTGGCGCGGGGCCCAGGCCACGGAAATGACCTGCGGCGCCTCCTGCGCCCCCAGCCTGCGCGCCGGCGCCGCCGCGACCGGCCCGGCCTCGGCGCCCTGATCCATGGCGGCGCTGGATCGTTCTCCCCGTCGCGGCTCCGCCGGTCACCGTGAAGGCGCGGCGGCGGTGGAGTTCGCCCTGGTCGCCACCCCCTTCTTTCTTCTGCTGTTCTCGATCTTCCAGCTGGGTCTGGTCTTCATCACCGACGCCGTCGCCGAAAACGCCCTGTTGACCGTCAGCCGCGAAATCCGAACCGGCGAGGCCCAGGCCAAGGGTCTGGATCAGGCCGGGTTCACACAGGCCTTCTGCGATCAGATGAGCGTGTTCAAGAGCGACTGCGCCGCCCGCGCCACCGTCGATGTCCGGGTCGTCGCCAAATTCTCCGACAATATCGACCCGCCCAAGGACGAGAACGGCGTCCTGGACCTGTCCAAGACCGGCTACGACCCCGGCGCGGCCCAGAATCTGGTCGTCGCGCGTGTCTGGTACAAACAGCCGATGATCGTGCCCGCCCTGACCCAGTCCGTGAGCGCCGCGGGGCCCGGACAGATCATGATCTCCGCCACCACCGCCTTCCGCAACGAGCCCTTCTGATGCGCCGGTCGCTGATGCGCAGGCTGGCGCGCGACGAGACCGGGGTCTCTGCGGTCGAATTCGCCCTGATCGCCCCGGTCATGATCCTGTTCTATGCAGGCATGGTCGATCTGTGTCAGGGCTATATGGCTGTGCGTCGCACCAGCCATGTGGCCGCTTCGGTCGCGGATTTGACCGCCCAGTCCCGCGACATCACCAAGGCCGACATCGACAACGTCTTTTTGGTGGGCCCCTCCATCATGGCGCCCTTCGCCCCGGCCTCGCTGGAACAGAGGGTCAGCAGCGTCAGCCGGGACACGACGACCAAATATACGGTGAACTGGAGCCGCAGCTGGGCGGCCTCGGGCGGGAGTGGGGCCCTCAGCGGCCGACTCACCGTCGCGGACGCCGACATTCCCGCTGATCTCCTGCCGGTCGGGTCGTCGATCATCATCGCCGAGGCCCGCTACACCTACGCCTCGCCGTTCCAGCGCTTCCTGCCGTCCGCCAGCTTCACCCGCCGCGCCTATCTGAATCCGCGCGAGGTGACGCAGATCGCCTGTACGGACTGCTGACCCGTCAGAGCCTGTCTCAGGGCGGCGATCTTTGTTTCGGTCTCGGCAAGTTCGGACTGAGGGTCGCTGTCGGCGACGATTCCGGCGCCGGCCAGGGTGCGGAAGGTCCAACACTCGTCCCGGCGCTCGAACGCGGCGGTGCGGATCAGGACCGAGGCGGTCAGCCCCCCGCCGTCTTCCAGAATGAACAGCGACCCGCACCAGGCGCCGCGCGGCGGCTCATATTCGGCGATGACCTTCATGGCCTGGTGTTTGGGCGCCCCGGTGATCGAGCCCGGCGGGAAGGTCGCCTCCAGCAGGTCGGCCGGCGTCACCCCCGGCTCGGCCCGGCCGACCACGGTCGAGACCAGATGGTGGACGGTCGGATGGCTCTCGATCGCGAACAGCCGTTCGACCGCGACCGAGCCGACGCGCGAGGCGCGGGCCAGGTCGTTACGCATCAGATCGACGATCATCAGGTTTTCGGCCCGGTCCTTGGCGCTGGCCTGAAGCGCGGCGGCCAGGGCCGCGTCCTCGAGCGGGTCGGCCGACCGGGCGCGCGTGCCCTTGATCGGCCGCGCCTCGATGCGCCGGGCCTCGCCGTCCAAGGCCAGGAAGAGCTCAGGCGAATTGGACACCAGGGCCCGGTCCCCGATCCGCCAGAAGGCGCCGTAGGGCGAGGCCCGCCCCTGTTGCAGCCGCAGGAAGACGTCGAACGGATCGGCCTTTGGCTTCAGCGCGCCGCCCCAGGCGCGGGCGATATTGGCCTGAAACAGTTCACCGGCCGCGATCCGGGCGACCACCTCGGCCACGCAGTCGCGATAGGCCTGGTCCGGCGCCTCGGCCGCAAAGGTCTCGGCCGGAGCGTCGGGAGTCGCAGGCGTGACCGCCGCCGCCCGCCATTTCGACGCCTGAACGGCCGCCGCCTCGGCCTGCGCCGCCGTCGCCCCCCGGCCGACGGCGCGAACACGCCGCTGATGATGGTCGAAGCTCAGCATGGCCGGATAACGGGCCAGGATCAGGTCGGGCCACACCAGGGGCCGCTCGCCGGTCGCCGGTCGCGCGCCCGCGTCATAGGCGGCCAGTCCCACCGTCCCTGCGCTCCAGGCCGGATCGCGCAGGGGGTCGAACAGATCGGCTTCGACCCCGCCCACATGAACCCGATCCGGCGCCGTCGCCACATGGGACCAGCGGCCGCCGGGACCGCCGTCCGACAGCAGGGCCAGGGCGCCGTCCGTCCCACCGATCCCGGCCGCGACAGCCAAGGGGTCCGTCCACGGATGATCGCGGACGACCACATGGGTCAGGGCGCCGTTCACGCCGACAGCCGCGCCTCGATTCGGGCGCGCAGGGCGGCGTCGACGCCCAGGGCCTGTTCCAGATAGGCGTCCAGGGATCCGTATCGCGCCTCGACCTCGGCGAAGGCGGCGTCCAGATAGGCGGCCTCCACCCCGAGGAAGGCCACCACCGCGTCGTCGGAGGCGACACGGCCGGTCATCTCGTGCAGACGCCGCGCAATGGCGGGGGCGCGACCGACCAGATCGACGGCCGTATTGGTCAGCAGATAGTCCTCGATCAGGTCGTCGTGGTGGACGCCCAGCAGATGATGCGTCAAGGCGGCGAGAAAGCCGGTCCGGTCCTTGCCCGCCGCGCAGTGGATCAGCACGGGTCGGTCCTGATCGCCCCCCATCTGTCCCAGTGCTTGGAAATAGCGGCCGAAAACGTCGATGTGGGCGGCGTCGAACGGCAGGCTGCGATAGGTCTGGGTCATGAAACGCCGACCCGAATCCGGCGTCAGATCCGCCGTTTTCAGGAAGGTGATGTGGGGCGCCTCGGCCCCGTCATCGATCCCGCCCTCGATCACCAGGGCGTCGAAACCGTCATGCCGTCGCGAGGGCTGGTCGCGCCTTTCGCCCGGTCGGCGCAGATCGACCACCGCCCCCAGGCCGAACCCCTTCAGCCGCTCCAGATCGGCGTCGCTGGCCCGGGCGTGATGGCCCGAACGCAGCAGGCGGCCGGGGCGGATGCGTCGCCCGGCCGCCGTGGCGTAGTCGCCATAGTCGCGGAAGTTGTCGATGGCCTCGAAGGCATGGAGACGGTCGCTCATGCCTCGCTTTTAGCGCGGCGGAAGCAGGCCCGCCATGGCGTCCAGATAGGCGACGAAGGCGGCGCGGCCCTCTTCGGTCAGACTGGCCTGGGTCAGGGGCTTGCGGCCGATGAAGCTCTTGGTCACGGCGACGAAGCCCGCCTCCTCCAGCTTCCTCAGATGGACCGACAGATTGCCGTCGGTCGTCTGCAGCCGGGTCTTCAAGGTGTTGAAGTCGGCTGTGTCCGCACCGGACAGATAGGCCATGATCCCCAGCCGGATCCGCCCGTGGATGACCTCGTCGATCCGGCTGATGTCGAAGTCATCGGCCATCAGACGATCTCCGACGGTTCCTGCCGCATCAGGATCAGACCGGGGATTAGGGCGACGGCGGCCAGGACCAGGGCATAGACCAGATAGATGGCCGGACTGTCCGCAAACCAGGCGACGGCGACGGCGCCGGCGTAGGACATCAGGGCCGTGACGCTCATCCACCGCACGCGCGTCATGGCCGCCGCGACCATCCAGGCCGATCCATAGGCCGTCAGAACCACCGTCGGCATGACCGCCATCCAGGCCCAGCTTCCACTCTTCACCGACAGGGCGGTGAGGGCCAACCAGGTGACGAAGATGCCGAAGCCCACGCCGGACCAGGCCGCGCCCACCGCCCGATTGCCCGACGAATTATAGCCGGGGCGTCCCTTCATCCGCCCGATCAGCACGACCAGGGCGGCCGCGAAGACCAGGGCCGAACCGATCCAAAGCCAGAGCGCCGCCCAGGGATTCAGCGCGATCAGATCCGTCTTGAGCGCCCACTGCCCCAGGCTGGCGCCTCCGAAGATGATGGCCGCAGCCACCAGTATGGGGCCCGCCAGCAGGGGCGCGTGCCGACCTTCGTGAGCCAAAGCCCGCATATAGGCGATGTCGTCTTGGATCGTCTGCGTGTCGCGCGTCATGGCGAACTCCTCCTGAAATCCGATGATCACAGGATGCACAATGTGCTTTGCATTGTAAAGCACTTTCTTGATCTGCGACAGCGAACAGACCTTCTCCCGCTTGCGGGGGAAGTGTCAGCTCGTCGAGCGCAGCGAGACGGCTGACGATGGGGGAAGTCTTCTTTTCAAGAGAAACTTCCCCCTCCGACCCTGATTCGCAGCGCGAACGCCGGGCCAACTCCCCCGCAAGCGGGAGAGGGTCTATCGCGCCCCTCTTAACGGAACGGCGGCTCGTCGAAGGCGCGGAGCTTGCGGGAGTGGAGTTTCGGTCCCTCGTCCCGCATCAGGCCGACCGCCTGGATGCCGATCTGCAAATGCTCCGAGATCGAGCCTTCGTAAAAGCGGTTGGCCTGGCCCGGCAGTTTGATCTCGCCGTGCAGCGGCTTGTCCGAGACGCACAGCAGGGTGCCGTAGGGCACTCGGAACCGGTAGCCTTGCGCGGCGATGGTGGCGCTTTCCATGTCGATGGCGACGGCGCGGCTCTGGTTGAAGCGAAGCGCCGACTTGGAATAGCGCAGCTCCCAGTTCCGGTCGTCGGTGGTGACCACCGTGCCGGTGCGCAGCCGCAGCTTGACCTCGTCGCCCGGCATGCCGCTGACCGACTTGGTGGCGTCATAGAGGGCGCGCTGGACCTCGGCGATCGAGGGGATCGGAATGTCCGGCGGCAGGACCGCGTCCAGCACATGGTCGTCGCGCAGATAGGCGTGGGCCAGCACATAGTCGCCGATCGACTGGCTGGCGCGCAGGCCCCCGCAGTGGCCGATCATCAGCCAGACGTGCGGGCGGGTGACGGCGAGGTGGTCGGTGATGGTCTTGGCGTTGGACGGGCCGACGCCGATATTGACCAGGGTCACCCCCTGATGGCCGGGCGCCGTCAGGTGATAGGCCGGCATCTGGTGCTTCTTCCAGGCCGTGTCGTTGATCGCCGTCTCGGGATTGGGGGTGTCGCGCGTGATCACCACCCCGCCGGCGCAGGACAGGGTCTGATAGGGCGTGCCCGGCGTCTGCAGCTGTTCGATGGCCCAGCGCACGAACTCGTCGACATAGCGATTGTAGTTGGTGAAGAGGACATAGGACTGGACGTCGTCCACCGGGGTTCCGGTGTAGTGTTTCAGCCGCGCCAGGGAGAAGTCGGTTCGCAGGCCGTCGAAATGCGACAGGGGGAAGTCGCCGCCCATGTCGAACAAGCCGTCGGCGATCTCGTCGCCGATATGGGCCAGGTCCGTGGTCGGGAACCAGCGCGCCAGGGCCGCCGTCATCGACCGGTCCAGCGCCACCTCAAGCCCGTCGGTCACATAGGGGAAGGGGATTTCCTGGTTCGAGATCCCGACCTCGAAGGTCGCGCCGTATTCCTGTTCCAGCAGGCCCAGCTGTTCGGTCAGATAGGGGCGGAACAGGTCAGGCCGGGTGACGGTGGTGGAATAGACGCCCTGTTTGGCCAGCCGGGCGTAGGCGCGCGGCTCCAGGTCCTGGGGGCGATCCCCGTCCCAGCGGATGCGGAGTTCGGGATAGGCGAACACCCCTTCGGCGCGTTTGACCGGATCGGGCCGGGCGCCGGTGTTGACGAAATCCCGCACGGCGTCGCGCAGGTTGGTCACGGATTGGGTGTAGAGGGTTTCGAGGCGGTCCAGCGCCGCCTGTGCTGTCATCTGTTCTGTCATGACTTCCTCTAGCGAAGCTTCATGACATTGGCGAGGCGCCCGGCGTTCAACCTCGATTTCGCTGCGTTGCAGCAATTTATCCCGCGCGGACGGTTGCGGTTCCCGCCGCGTCGGGGCATCTGGCCCCAATGTCCGCTTCCGCTGCGTCACCCCCCGCCGGGAAAGAACCCGGATTCGTCGAGTTCGTCTGTCTGATCGCCCTGATGATGGCGCTGAACGCCCTGGCGATCGATTCCATGCTGCCCGCCCTGCCCGCCATCGGCGCCGACCTGGGGGTGGCGAACGAGAACAGCCGTCAGTGGGTGGTGACCGCCTATCTTCTGGGCTTCGGCGGGGCGCAGCTGATCTATGGTCCGGTCGCAGACCGGTTCGGACGCAAGTCGGTGCTGCTGTTCGGCGTCGGCGTCTATGTGATGTTCAGCCTGCTGGCGACCCTGGCCCCGACCTTCGAGACCCTGATCCTGGCGCGGATCGGCCAGGGGCTGGGCAGCGCCTGCACCCGCGTGCTGGCCGTCTCCATCGTGCGCGACCGCTATGAGGGGCGCACCATGGCGCGCGTCATGTCGTTCAGCTTCCTGGTCTTCCTGGGCGTGCCGATCCTGGCGCCCTCCCTGGGGCAACTGATCATGCTGGTCGGGCCGTGGCGCTGGATCTTCGCGGGCCTCGGCCTTATCGGCGTGGCCCTGATCGTCTGGGCATCCTTGCGTCTGCCCGAGACCCTGAAGCCGGAGGATCGTCTGCCGATCCAGGTCAAACGCCTGACCTCGGCCTATAAGACCGCCCTGACCGACCGCACCGCCGTCGGCTACACCCTGGCCATGACGGCCATCACCGGCGCCCTGTTCGGCTTCATCAACTCCTCCCAGCAGATCTTCGCCGACGTCTTTGACGCCGAGGCCGCCTTCCCCGCCGTCTTCGCCCTGATCGCGGGCGGCATCGCCGCAGCCTCCCTGGTCAACGCCCGGCTGGTCGTGAAACTGGGCTCGCGCAAGATCTCCCACACCGCCCTGATCGGCTTCACCACGGTGTCGGCGGTCCATGCGGCGGTGGCCCTCAGCGGACATGAGACGATCTGGACCTTCGCGGTCCTGCAGACCCTGACCATGTTCTGCTTCGGCCTGATCGCCGGGAACTTCGGGGCCATGGCCATGGAGACCATGGGCCATATCGCCGGCACGGCCGCCTCGATCCAGGGCTTCATCTCCACCGTCTTCGGCTCCCTGCTGGGCTTCGCGGTGGGTCAGCAGTTCAACGGCACCACCGTGCCCATGTCCCTGGGCTTCACCGTCTTCGGCCTGACGGCCCTGGCCCTGGTCCTGTTCGCCGAGCGAGGCCGGCTGTTCCGGGCCCATCACCAGCCGCCCGCACCACAAGGCTGAAGCCATCGGGCTTGAAAAGGCGCGGCCCTGGATGGCCTTCGTCACAACGCGCACGGCGAGGGCCACGAAGAACACGACGGGACCGAACGCGCCTCGGCCTTTCGGCTCCATGTCCAGACCGTCGATCAATCTGCGGCTTCACGGCCGCAGGCGGGCAAGCCCTTGCCGAACCGGCACGGCCTGGTCGTGTCCGTTGTGACCCTCGCCGTGCCCGTTGTGACGAACCCGTCTCTCGGGGGCGCAGGGGCGTTGACCGGTCCCACTGCGCTGCCGAATGCTCTGGAGCGAGGCTTGATCTTTTCGCCGTTTCCGCGCGTTCTCCGGGCCAAGCTCATGATCTGTCCCGGAAAGCCTCGATGACGCGCAAAGCCTTCGGCCTCGTCTCCGCCCTCGCCCTCGCCTCGGCCCTCGGTCTTTCGGCCTGTTCGACCACCACCGGAAGCGCGGCCCTGGCGCCGCCGGCCGTCGCGCCCGCCCCCGGCCCGGACGCCGTCGACAGCCACACCTACGCCCGGCCCGAGATCGCCCGCGTCGTGGACGTGGCCCTGGACCTGACCGCGAACTTCGACGCCAAGACCCTGTCGGGCACGGCGACCCTGGACATCCTGGCCGTCCCCGGCGCCAACGAGATCATTCTCGACATCCGCAATCTGGACATTCAGGACGTGCGCGACGCCTCGGGTCAGCCGCTGCGTTACGTCGTCGGCGACAATGACGCCATCAAGGGCCAGCCCCTGACCGTCTATTTCCCGGCCTTCGCGCCCGACGAACGGCGCAAGATCACCGTCCGCTATTCGACCCGGCCCGACGCAGCGGCCCTGCAATGGCTGTCGCCCAGCCAGACGGCGGGCGGTCAAAAGCCCTATCTGTTCAGCCAGGGCCAGGCCATCCTGACCCGCACCTGGGTCCCGACCCAGGACAGCCCCGGCATTCGCCAGACCTATTCGGCCCGGATCACCGCGCCCGAAGACCTGACCGTGGTCATGAGCGCCGACCATCTGACGCCGAACGGCGAGCCCGCCGCCGACGGCATGAAGACCTGGCGCTTCCGGATGGACAATCCGATCCCGCCCTATCTGATCGCCATCGGCGTCGGCGACATCGCCTTCGCCCCCTTCGACGAACGCACCGGGGTCTGGACCGAGCCCAGCCGCCTGCGCGCCGCCGCCCATGAGCTGGAGCCGACCGCCGAGATGGTGGACGCGGCCGAAAAGCTCTACGGCCGCTATCGCTGGGGCCGCTACGACCTCCTGGTCCTGCCGCCCTCCTTCCCCTTCGGCGGGATGGAGAACCCCAAACTGACCTTCGCCACCCCGACCATCATCGCGGGCGACCGGTCGCTGGTCTCGCTGGTGGCGCACGAACTGGCCCACTCCTGGTCCGGCAATCTGGTGACCAACGCCACCTGGAACGACTTCTGGCTGAACGAGGGCTTCACCGTCTATTTCGAGAACCGGATCATGGAGTCGGTCTATGGCCATGACCGCGCCATGCAGGAACAGGTTCTGGGCTGGGGCAGCCTGCAGGACACGCTGAAGTCCCTGCCCGCGCCGGACACCCGCCTGCACCTGGATCTTCAGGGCCGCGATCCCGACGACGGCATGAACGACATCGCCTATGAGAAGGGCGCCCTGTTCCTGCGGACCGTCGAACGCACTGTGGGCCGGGATCGGTTCGACGCCTGGCTGCGCGGCTATTTCGACCGCAACGCCTATCGCCCCATGACCACGGCCATGTTCCTGGACGACATCCGCACCCATCTGGTGAAGGGCGACGCTGCCCTGGAATCCCAGCTTCAGCTGGACGCCTGGGTCTATCAGCCCGGCCTGCCGTCCAACGCCGTGGCGCCCGTTTCGAACGCCTTCAAGCCGGTCGATGACGCGGCATGGGCCTTCTTTGTCGGCAAGGGCCCCGCCTCGGCCGTCCCCTGGAAGGACTGGAACACTCAGCAGCGCCAGCGCTTCCTCGGCTGGCGCCCCCCGGTTGGAAACGGCAGCGGCGACTGGCTCACCGACGCCCAGCTGGCGGACATGGAGCGCACCCTGAACCTGGCGAACGAGGGCAACAGCGAACTGACCTTCGCCTGGCTCCAGATCGCCCTGGCCCACCGCTATCAGCCCGCGGTCGCCACGGCCGAGCGGTTCCTGACCAGCCAGGGCCGACGCAAATTCGTCCTGCCCCTGTTCCAGACCCTGTGGAACGAGGGCGACTGGGGCCGGCCCATCGCCCGCCGCATCTACGCCGAGGCCCGGCCCCTGTATCACCCGGTGACCAGCGGCTCGGTCGACGATCTGGTGGGCCGGCCGTAAGGCAAAAGACCCTCTCCCGCTTGCGGGAGAGGTGGCCCGGCGTTCGCGAAGCGAACCAGGGTCGGAGAGGGGAGTCTTATTTCAGAAGAAAAACGCCCCCCAATCGTCAGGCGTGGCGCTTCGCGCCACGACCTGCTGCTTCCCCCGCAAGCGGGGGAAGGTGGGCCTCGCCCTCACCCCTACAGATTGACCACCGTCGCCCCGTCCTCCTCGGCCAGCCGCTCGGCCAACACCGCGCGGTGGCAACCCGCGTGATCGGCTTCGAAACACAGAAGAGCCACCCGCTTCTCACCCGCCAGATCCTTCAGCCGGGCGTACTCCAACTGGGCCTGGGGCTCGGCCAGATGGTCGGCGAAAATCGCGCGCATCTCGGCGACATGGCCCTTGCGGGCCGCGTCGCGACCGGCCTTGGGCGTGCCCAGCCCCCGCAGATGCAGATAGTCGATCCCCTCGGCCTTCAGGCTTTCGCCCAGGACCGTCTTGGAAAAGCCGGCGCGGCGCGAGGCGGCGACCGCCCGGACGTCGATCAGCAGATCGACCCCGGCGCCCTTCAGCCGCCCGATCACCTCCGCCTGGGTCGCCCCCTCATATCCGATGGTGAAAATCTGCATTGTCCCTAGATGGGCGAGCGCCGCTCGATCGCCAAGCCGCCCTCAGCCTTTCCAACCGGTTAGGGCTCCAAACCCGCCTTCTGCGCCCCTGGGCCGCCCGCCGTGCGACAGTCGCGGATCGACGGGGACGAGCGGAGGCGGCGGACGGGCGAAGAGATCGGATCGGACACATCGGACACTTCGGACACCTTTTTTGGGAGCGCACGACCGCGCGAACCGGACACATCGGACACATCGGACACTCTTTTTCAGGAGCGGACGACGGCGCGGATCGGACAAATCGGACAAATCGGACTCTGTTTTTCGTTTCATCCGCCCGGACCGGGTCGCCCGCGTTGCGATGCGGCGCCCCATCGGCTATCCCGCCGACACGGAATTCACTGGAGCTTCTCCCATGGCTGACCTCGCCCCCGGCGTCGTGACCCTCTTCGGAGGTTCGGGCTTCATCGGAGCCCAGGCGGTGCGCGCCCTGGCCCGTCGCGGCTGGCGCATCCGCGTGGCGGTGCGCAACCCGGTCCTGGCCATCGAGGTCCAGACGGCCGGCGATCCGGGCCAGATCCAGTTCATGCGCTGCGACGTCACCAGCGCCGAGGATGTGGCGGCGGCCGTGCGCGGCTCGAACGCCGTGGTCAATCTGGTCGGCGTCCTGCACGACGGCGGCGGCAAGCGCGGCTTCAAGAGCGCCCACGTCGAGGCCGCCAGGAACATCGCCCAGGCGGCCAGGGCCGCCGGTGTCGAACGGGTCGTCCAGATCTCGGCCATCGGCGCCGACGCCGACAGCCCCTCCGCCTACGCCCGCACCAAGGGCGAGGCCGAAAACGAGATCCGCGCCGTCTATCCCGACGCCGTCATCCTGCGTCCTTCGCTGGTGTTCGGCGCCGACGACGGCTTCCTGAACCGGTTCGCCGCCATGGCGACCCTGGCGCCCGCCTTGCCGCTGATCGGCGGCGGCAAGACCCGGTTCCAGCCGGTCTATGTCGGCGATGTGGCCGAGGCCGTGGCCCGGGCCGTGACCCGAGGCGACGCGGCCGGCCGCACCTATGAACTGGGCGGACCGGACATCTATACGTTCCGCGAGGTGCTGGAGCTGGTGAAGCGCGAGACCCACCGCGACCGTCTGCTGGCCCCCATTCCCTTCCCGGTCGCCCGGCTGCTGGGCTCGCTGCTCCAGACCGTCAGCCTGATCGGTCTGACCCCGCCCCTGACCCGCGATCAGGTCGTCATGCTGCAGAAGGACAATGTGGTCTCGCCGGGCGCCGAGGGTCTGGCCGCGTTGGGCGTCGCCCATCCGACCAGCATGGCGTCGATCGCGCCCTCCTATCTGTACCGTTATCGGGTCGGCGGCCAGTTCGCCCCCTCGCTCGCGCACTGATCCGTCCCCAGCCGCGTCAGCCGCTCGGCCGTGAAAGCGGTCAAAGGGGCTTCGCAGGTCGGAACAAAGAGCGCACAACCTTCGGATGCCGGCCCTCCAGACCCAGCCCCGCCCCGCCACGACGCCCGGTCTGGCCGACGCCCGCTCCCTGCTGTCGCGGGTCTGGGGCCATGGCGACTTCCGCGGCCTGCAAAGCCAGGTGGTGGCCGAGGTCCTAGCCGGGCGCGATGTCCTGGCCGTCCTGCCGACCGGCGGCGGCAAGAGCGTCTGCTATCAGATCCCGGCCATCCTGCGTCCCGGCCTGGGCCTGGTGGTCTCGCCCCTGATCGCCCTGATGACCGATCAGGTCGAGGCCCTGAAACAGCAGGGGGTGGCGGCCGCCCGGCTGGATTCCGGCGTCTCGCTGGACGAACGGTCGGCCATCTGGGCCGCCGCCCGCTCAGGCGACCTCGACCTGCTCTACGTCTCGCCGGAAGGTCTGGCGGCGGGCGCCATGATGGATCGGCTGGCCGAACTGCCCCTCAGCCTGATCGCCATCGACGAGGCCCACTGTGTCAGCCAGTGGGGCCACGACTTCCGCCCCGACTATCGCAACCTGGGCCTGCTGGCCGAGCGCTTCCCCCACGTCCCGCGCATCGCCGTGACCGCCACGGCCGACGCCCGCACGCGCGACGACATCCTGCGCTCGCTGCGGCTGGAGGGGGCCCGGGTCTTCGTCGACAGCTTCGCCCGCCCGAACCTGCAGCTGTCGGCCGAACGCAAGGAGAGCGCCTCACGCGCCAGGACCGACGCCCGCGTCATCGAACTGGTGCGCGAACGGCGCGGCAAGTCGGGCGTGGTCTATTGCGGCAGCCGCGACGGCTGCGAACGCGTGGCCCAGGCCCTGCGCGACGCCGGGACCAACGCCATCGCCTATCACGCCGGCATGGACACGAAGGAGCGCGACCGCCGTCTGGAGCGGTTCCTAGCCGAGGACGGGGCCGTCATGGTGGCCACCATCGCCTTCGGCATGGGGGTGGACAAGGCCGACGTCCGCTTCGTCATCCACGCCGATCCGCCCGGCAGCCTGGAGGCCTATTGGCAGGAGATCGGCCGGGGCGGCCGGGACGGCGAACCGGCCGAGGGCATCACCCTGTACGGCCCCTCCGACATCGCCTGGACCCTGCGCCGGCTGGACGGGCGGCCCATGGCCGAGGAGGTCAAACAGGTTCAGGTGCGCAAGGCCCGCCAGCTGTTCGCCATGCTGGACGGCGCCGTCTGCCGCGCCCAGGCCGTGCGCCGCTATTTCGGCGAGACCGACGCGGCCCCTTGCGGCGTCTGCGACATCTGCGGCGACCCGCCCCAGACCTATGACGCCACCGTCCCCGCCCAGAAGGCCCTGGCGGCGGTCCAGCGCCTGGGCGGCCGGTTCGGCCGGGGCCGGGTGATCGACCACCTGACCGGCCGCACCAAGGACGTCCAGCCGTGGGAGCAACAGCTGTCCACCTGGGGCATAGGCGCCGACATCTCGCCCAACGGCTGGCGCGACATCGTCGACCACCTGCTGTTCGAGGGCCTGCTGGTCGAGGATCCGAACGACGGCAAGCCCCTGGTCGGCCTGGGCGAGCCCGAGGCGGTGCGCGCCGTGTACAAGGCCGAGCGCAGGATCGAGGTGCGCCGGCTTCGCGTCCGCGCCTCCAGCTCCGGCCGCCGCGACCGCTCGGGCGAGGGCCGCAACGCCGCGCTCGAGACCATGGACGCCGACGTCCGCGCCCGGTTCGAGGCCTTGCGCGCCTGGCGCCGCGAGCGTGCTTCGGAACAGCACGTCCCGCCCTATGTCATCTTCCAGGACAAGACCCTGCTGGAGATCGCCCAGGCCGAACCCGGCGACCTGACGGCCCTGGCCGCCCTCCCCGGCGTCGGCCAGTCGAAACTGGACCGCTACGGCAAGGGGGTGCTGGAGACGTTGGCGAAGGGTCTGGAGCCCGAAGAAGGTCGTTCGTCCGACATCATCGACAAGGCGCGCGATCTGCGGCGGGACATGAGCCTGCCCGAGGTACAGCTATGGCAGGCGCTGCGGGGCGAGAAATTGGGCGGGCTGAAGTTCCGACGCCAGCACCCGATACCGCCCTATGTGCTCGACTTCTACTGCGCCGGCGTTCGACTGGCGGTCGAGATCGACGGCGACAGTCACGACGGCCGTGCGGCGCAGGACGCGCGCCGCGACGCCTTCCTGCTCGAGCAGGGCATACGCACCCTGCGGATTCCGGCCCGCGACGTGCTGAACGATCTTCCCGCCGTGACCGATCACATTTATCGCGAGGCCAAAGGCCAATAAGACCCTCTCCCGCTTGCGGGGGAGGTGGCCCGGCGTTCGCGCAGCGAACCAGGGTCGGAGGGGGAAGTCTTCTTTCTTGCAGAAGCGGAACTTCCCCCATCGTCAGCCGTCTCGCTGCGCTCGACGAGCTGACACTTCCCCCGCAAGCGGGGGAAGATCTTTGCCTATCCCAGAAACTGCTCCACCGCCGCCTGGAACCGGGCCGGTTGGTCGATCATCACCTGGTGGTCGGCGCCTTCGATGCGGACGAACTGGGCCGGACGCGGCAGGGTGGAGAAGCCGTAGCGGTAAAGCCCCTCCAGCCGGTTGCGCGGATTGTTCGTATCCCGCGTCCAGCCGTAGACCACCGTCACCGGGGCGGTGACGTCGCGCAGCCGAGGCCGCAGGTCTACGGTCAGGGCCTCGTACAGCCCCTGGGCCAGAACGCGCCGGTCGCCGCCCTGAAGGCCCAGGCCGTCGAACACCATGTCGCCGGCCAGGCCCAGGTCCCCGCCCAGGGCCGAGACCTGGCCCTTCAGCGCCTGGTCGCCGAACAGCATCAGGGCCTGATAGCCCAGGCGCGCCAGGGGCTCGACCTCGCGCGTCGTGACGCGGGAATCGACCAGGGCCGGAAAGAAGGGGGCGGAATCGACCACCATCACCCGCCCGACTCGGCCACGCATGTCCGCCGCCACGCGCAGCGCGATCTGACCGCCCAGCGAATGGCCGATCAGAGCGGGCCGGGACAGCCTGTGCTCGCGGATGTAGCGTTCGATCTCCAGCGCAGCCGGGGCGGCCAGGGCGCCGCGGGCGTTGGCGCCGATGTCCGTCTGACCAAAGCCGCGGATCGTCACCAGATGAACCCGATAGCGGCCCTCCAGCCTGTCCGCCGTCGACCGCCAGGCCGCCCCGGTCGATCCCAGGCCGGGGATGAAGATCACGTCCGGCCCCGCGCCTCGCGTCTCCACGATGATCCGATCAGAGCGGAAGGCGGGGGCCAGAGACGCTGGGGCTGGGGCTGGGGCTGGGGCTTGAGCCAAGGCGAGGCCCGGCAGGACGAGGGTCAGGATCGCAAGGAGCGAGAGCAGAAGGCGGCGCATGACGCCCTCCTAACGCCGGATCACGGCGATCGGTTGACGGTCGCGGCCTTGGATCACCGCCCCTTGAAGTCGGCTTTGCGCTTTTCGACGAAGGCGGCCATGCCCTCCTTCTGGTCGTCGAAGGCGAACAGGGAGTGGAACAGGCGACGTTCGAAACGGACGCCCTCGGTCAAGGTCGTCTCCAGGGCGACATTGACCATCTCCTTGTTCATCATCACCGCCAGGGGACTTTGCGAGGCGATCTTGGCGGCCGCCGCGCGGGCCTCGTCCAGCAGGGCCTCGGGGGCGACGACGCGGCTGACCAGGCCGGCGCGCTCGGCTTCCGCCGCATCCATCATCCGCGCGGTCAGGATCATGTCCATGGCCTTGGACTTGCCGACCAGGCGCGTCAGCCGCTGGGAGCCGCCGATGCCGGGCGCCACGCCCAGATTGATCTCGGGCTGGCCGAACTTGGCGGTCTCGGAGGCGATGATGAAGTCGCACAGCATGGCCAGTTCGCAGCCGCCGCCCAGGGCATAGCCCGACACCGCCGCGATGATCGGCTTTCTGAACCGGGTGATCCGGTCATGGCCCAGGGCGAAGAAATTGCCCTTGAACATGTCGGCGTAGGACTGGTCCGCCATCTCCTTGATGTCGGCCCCGGCGGCGAAGGCCTTGGCCGAGCCGGTCAGGATCAGGCAGCGCACGCTGTCGTCGGTCTCGACCGCGTCCAGGAAGGCCGCCAATTCGCCGAACAGGGTCGAGTTCAGGGCGTTCAGCGCCTCGGGCCGGTTCAGGGTCACGACCGCATAGCCGTCGGCGCAGCGTTCGATCAGAAGGGTGGAATAGGCGTCGGCCATGTGCGGTCTCCTCTGTTGACGCCGGTCATAGAGGATCGACGGCCGTTCGTCATGACGGCCGGTCGCCTCAGCGCTTCTGGCAGGACGGACAGTAGAAGGTGGAGCGTCCGCCCTGGACGATGCGGACGACCGTCCCCGTGCAGCCCTCGCCCCGGCACGGTTCGCCCTCGCGGCCGTAGACGTCGAACCGGTGCTGGAAATAGCCTTGGCCGCCCTCGGCGTTGGCGAAGTCCTTCAGGGTCGAGCCCCCGGCGGCGATGGCGTCGTTCAGCACGTCGCGGACCACCGAGGCCAGGGTCTCCAGCCGCGCCTTCGACAGCGATCCGGCCGCCACCAGGGGCGAGATCCGGGCCCGGTACAGGGCCTCGCAGACATAGATGTTGCCCAGGCCGGCGACGATCCTCTGATCCAGCAGGGAGACCTTGATGTTCTGGCTCTTGCCCGCGAAGGCCTCGGCCAGATGGGCGCCGGAAAAGCCATTGCCCAGCGGCTCGGGCCCCAGGCCGGCGAACCAGGGGTGGGCCTCGACCTGGGCGGTGGGGATCAGGCCCATGAAGCCGAACCGGCGCGCGTCGGCGTAGCCGATCCGGGTCGCAAGGCCGTCGCGCTCGGCGCAGCCGCTGAAATGCTCGTGCTTGCCCGCGATGGGCGCCGCCTCCTCGAACTCGCCCAGCTGGGCGCCGTCCAGGGTGAAACGGCCGGTCATGCCCAGATGGGTGATCCAGGTCTCGCCGGTGGACAGGGGCAGAAGCAGATATTTGGCTCGCCGGTCCACGCGTTCGACCGTCGCCCCCTCCAGCCGCTCAACGAAGCCTTCCGGGAACGGAAAGCGCAGGTCGGGCCGGTTGATCCGCACCCGCGACAGACGCGCGCCCGCCAGCACCGGCGTCAGGCCGCGCCGGACGGTTTCGACCTCGGGAAGTTCAGGCATGGGGCGCTCCTAGCCGGTCTTGGAACCTAGGCCAAGTCGATCGTCCGTGCTCGCCCGGATGTTCGGAAAACATTGTTCGTAATGACGCGGGAACGACACCGCGCTCTGGCATTGGCGTCTCCAGACCAATCCGGGGGGAATGTGTCTCAGTCCGTCATCACGCCCGCGCCGCGTCTGCGCCTCTCGTCCTGGACGGACTTGAGCGCTCGCCTTCGTCTCACGCGCGACGACGCAGCCGTTCTGGCTGCGGCGGCCGTCCTGGCGATCAGCGCCTATTTTCTGGTCTTTCCGGGCGTGGACATCGCCGTGAGCCGCCTCTTCTACCGACTTGAGGCCGGCTTCTTCCTGGCCGGCGATCCCGTGCTCAAGGCCTTGCGCAAGAGTTCCACCCTGGTCCTGGCCCTTCTGCTGCTGGGGGTGATCGGCCGCCTGATCTGGCGGGCCCTGCGCGGGCGTTCCGTCGGCGCCGCAGCGCGGCGGGCGATGTTCGCCGTCGCGGCCCTGGCCCTCGGACCGGGGCTGGTCGTCAATCTGCTGTTCAAGAGCCTTTGGGGGCGCGCCCGCCCGGTCCAGATCGACCAGTTCGGCGGCGACGCGGTCTTCACCCCGGCCTGGGTGATCAGCGACGCCTGCCAGTCCAACTGCTCCTTCGTCTCCGGCGAGGGCTCCAGCGCCGCCTGGATGGTGGGCGTCCTGCTGGTGGTCACTCCGGCGCGGTGGCGACCGGCGGTCCTGCCGCTGGGGCTCGTCTACGCCTTGGCCCTGTCGATGAACCGGCTGGCCTTCGGTGGGCATTTCCTGTCCGACATCCTGCTGTCCTGGGCCCTGACGGCCCTGGTCATGGCGGGGGTCTATCGGGTGACGGCGGCCGCCCCGGGCCTGGTTCGGCGGGCGCGCCGGCGCCTTCGCTGGAGCCAGCCCCTCCCCGCCTGAGGAGTCCGCTGAGCGTGACCAGTTGCCGCAGCGACCGTAATGGGCTTACGTCCCGGTCGAACGTGGGAACCGATCTTCATGACTGACGCCGTCGCTGCGCCCCAAACCCGAAAGGGCCGGCTTGAACTGACCCTTCGCGCCCTTGTGCTGGGCTGCCTGCTGGCGGTGATCTTCACCGCCGCCAACACCTATCTGGGCCTTCTGGTCGGCCTGACCTTCGCCTCGGCCATTCCGGCGGCGGTCATCTCCATGGCCGTGCTGCGGGCCTTCAAGACCTCGACCATCTGGGAGAATATGACGGTCCAGACCGTGGCCTCGGTCGGCGGGGCCATGAGCTCGATCATCTTCGTCCTGCCGGGCCTGGTGATGATCGGCTGGTGGCTGGAGTTTCCCTTCTGGCAGTCGGTGGCCATCTGCATCCTGGGCGGCGTCCTGGGGGTGACCTTCTCCATCCCGCTGCGCCGCGCCCTGGTGACGGGCGGCGGCCTGCCCTATCCCGAAGGCGTCGCCGCCGCCGAGGTGCTGAAGGTCGGCTCGCGCGGGGCCGAACAGACCGAAAGCGCGGTGCGCGAGAACAAGTCCGGCCTCTGGGTCGTGGTCGCCGGCGCCGTCGTCTCCGCCGGCTACGCCCTGTTGGTCGCGGGTCGCGTCTTCGCCGGCGAGGCCGCCAAGTTCTTCAAGCTTCCGGCCGCCCTGGGCGGCGGGGCCACCGGCATGGGCTTCGGCATGCAGTTCGCCCTTCTGGGCGCGGGCCACCTGATCGGCCTGACGGTCGGCCTGGCCCAACTTTTCGGTCTGATTTTGGCCTGGGCGATCGCCGTGCCGATCCTGACCAGCCCGGACACCGTGGCCTGGCTGACGGCGCACGGCATCCCGTCCATCGCCTCCACCCTGCCCGCCGGGACAGGCGCGGAGGAGCTGGCCGGACGGGTCTGGAGCCGCGAGGTCCGCTTCATGGGCGCCGGCGTCATCGGCGTGGCCGCCATCTGGACCCTGATCAAGCTGGCCGGCCCCCTGGTCGGCGGCCTGACCTCGGCCTTGGCCGCCAACGCCCGCCGCAATCACGGCGAGGCGCTGGAACTGACCGAACAGGATCTGCCGATCAAGCTGGTGGGCGGTATCTCGCTCGTCTGCCTGATCGGCATCGCCGGCCTGCTGGCCTGGTTCGCCCAGAGCGCTCCGGCCCTGGCCGGATCGACGCCCCTGCTGGTGATCGGCGGGCTGGTGTATGTCGTCCTGATCGGTTTCGCCGTGGCCGCCATCTGCGGATACATGGCCGGCCTGATCGGCTCGTCGAACAGCCCGGTCTCGGGCGTCGGCATACTGGCCGTCGTGATCGCCTCCCTGCTGATGCTGGGCGTGATGGCGATCGCGGGCGTGCCCGCCGATCCGTCCATCATCGCCTTCGCCCTGATCGTGACCGCCGTGGTCTTCGCCGTCGCCGTCATCGCCAATGACAATCTCCAGGATCTGAAGACCGGCCAGCTGGTCGAGGCCACGCCCTGGCGCCAGCAGGTCGCCCTGATCGTCGGCGTCGGCGCCGGCGCCATCGTCATTCCCCTGATCCTCAACCTGCTGAACCAGGCCTTCGGCTTCGAGGGCGGCCCGCCCGCCATCGTCGAGGGGGCCAAGACCCTGGCGGCGCCTCAGGCCACCCTGATCTCGGCCTTGGCGCGCGGCGTCATCGGCGGCGACCTGCGCTGGGACCTGATCGGCCTGGGCGCGGTGATCGGCGTGGTCATCATCATCCTGGACGCCGTGCTGGAGAAGGCGACCGGCAAGAAGATCAAGCTGCCGCCCCTGGCCGTCGGCATCGGCTTCTATCTGCCGGCCGCCGTCACCACCATGCTGGTCATCGGCGCCGTCTGCGGCTGGATCTACGACAAGGCGGTCTCCAGCACCCGTTACGCCGATGTGGCGCGCCGCATGGGCGTGCTGCTGGCCTCGGGCCTGATCGTGGGCGAAAGCCTGTTCGGCGTCTTCACCGCCGGCGTCATCGTGGCCACCCGCGACGACGCGCCGTTCGCCATGCTGCCCGAGGGTTCGACCTGGCCCGCCATGCCGGCGGGGATCGTCGGCTTCGCCGTCGCCGTGATCGGCCTCTACGCCTGGACCCGCAGCCGCGCTTCGAAGGTGTGAGGCTTCGGCCCAAAAAGGAAAGGCCGCCCTTCGGGGCGGCCTTTCGCGTTTCAGGCCCGCGTGGCCACCATCATATAGTTGATCCCCGCGTCGTCGCTCTGGCTCCAGCGATCCGTCAGCGGGTCATAGTTCAGGCCGTAGGGGCCCTCGACCGTCACCGGCTCCGCCGCCAGCATTTCCCGAATCTCCTCGGGCTTCAGGAACTGGCGCCAGTCGTGCGTCCCGGCCGGCACCCAGCGCAGCACATATTCCGCCGCCACCTTGCCGAGCGCCAGGGACTTCAGGGTGCGGTTCAGGGTGGCGACCATCATCACCCCGCCCGGCCGGACCAGGCGCGAACAGGCGCGCACGAAGCCTTCCGGATCGGCGACATGCTCGATCACCTCCATGGTCAGGACCACGTCGAACGGCCCCGCCTTCTCCGCCTCCATCTGTTCAACGGTCGCCGGGCGATAGGCGATGTCCAGCCCGACCATCTCGGCATGGGCGCGCGCTGTGCCGATGTTCTCGGTCGAGGCGTCGATGGCGGTGACGGTGAAGCCCATCCGCCGCATCGGCTCGGCGATCAGCCCGCCGCCGCAGCCGACGTCCAGCAGGGCCAGACCCTCGAACGGGCGGCGCGCTCGCGAATCCCGGCCCAGCCGGGCGCACAGCTGCTCGCGGATCAGCTTCAACCGCGCCGGATTGAACCGATGCAGAGGCGCGAACGGCCCGTGCGCATCCCACCATTCGGCCGCCTGGGCCGAGAAGCGGGCGACGTCGGCCGGGTCAATCGATGCGCCGAATGCGCCTTCGGGCGAATTTTGCGAAAAACCATGCCCTTCGCGGGGTAGGCGAGACGGTGCGGCGTCGCTAGAAGCGGTCATGACGCGAGGGATGGACCTTCGCGCCCTTTCACGCAAGCAGGGGGCGGAACGCCACGATGACGCGGCCCGAAACCACACGACTGGTGATGAAGTTCGGCGGCACCTCCATGGGGGACCTCGAACGCATTCGTCGCGCGGCGCGGATCGTCGCCGCAGAGGCCGCCTCGGGCAAGAAGGTGGCCGTCGTCGTCTCGGCCATGGCCGGCAAGACGAACGAGCTGGTCGCCTGGACCGACGGCGCCGGTCCGGCCGCCGCCGGCCTGCCGCTCAGCGACGACGAATATGACGTGGTGGTGGCCTCGGGCGAACAGGTGACGTCCGGCCTCCTGGCCATGACCCTGCGCAACATGGGTCTGAACGCCCGGTCCTGGATGGGCTGGCAGGTGCCGATCGTCACCGACGACGCCCACGGCCGCGCCCGCATCGTCGACATTCCCGGCGAGAAGCTGGGCGCCGCCGTCGACGCCGGCGAGATCGCCATCGTGCCCGGCTTCCAGGGCGTGACCCCGGACGGCAAGATCACCACCCTGGGCCGGGGCGGATCCGACACCTCGGCCGTCGCCGTGGCGGCCGCCCTGTCCTGCCCCTGCGACATCTACACCGACGTGGACGGGGTCTATACGACCGATCCCCGCATCGAGAGCCGCGCGCGGCGTCTGAACAAGGTCTCCTTCGAGGAGATGCTGGAAATGGCCTCTTTGGGGGCCAAGGTGCTGCAAACCCGATCGGTCGAACTCGCCATGGCCAAACAGGTGCCTGTGCGGGTTCTGTCCAGCTTCATCGAACCGGACGAGTCCGGCCAAATGCCCGACAAGGGCGGAACCCTGATCTGCGACGAGGAGGAGATCGTGGAAAAACGCATCGTGTCCGGCGTGACCATGAGCCGTGACGAGGCCCGCATCACCCTTTTGGGCCTGTCCGACCGGGTGGACGCTCCCGCAGACGTCTTCACCCGTCTGGCCGAGGCCAACGTCAATGTGGACATGATCGTCCAGAGCCAGGCCCGCACCGCCAATACGGTGAACCTGACCTTCACGACCGGCCGCCGCGACGCCGTGCGCGCCGCCGACATCATGAAGGCGGCCCAGGCCGACCTGGCCTTCGAGGAGATCCGTGTCGACGAGGACGTGGCCAAGGTCTCCGTCGTCGGGGTCGGCATGCGCAGCCACGCCGGCGTGGCCCAGACCATGTTCAAGGCCCTGGCCGACAAGGGGGTCAAGTTCCAGGCCATTTCGACCTCGGAGATCAAGATCAGCGTGCTGATCGACGCCGCCTATGCCGAACTGGCCGTGCGCGCCCTCCATTCGGCTTACGGCCTGGACGCTGTATAGGTGATTTGAACGGGCGCTGCGGCGCCGAGGCGCGGGAGCCATGATGCCGGCAGGCGGCGCGATGACCAGGGGACCACGCAACCTCCTGCGCCAGATCCGCGAGGCTCTGGGCGGGGCGGGCGCGGGCGCGACCCCGGCTCAGGACCGTCTGAACATGGTGGTGCAGATCATCGCCCGGTCGATGGTCGCCGAGGTCTGCTCCATCTATCTGCGCCGCGCCTCGGGCGAGCTGGAGCTTTTCGCGACCGAAGGTCTGAACCCAGGCGCCGTCCACAACACCCGGCTGCGCCCCGGCGAGGGTCTGGTCGGCGAAGTGGCGCGGACCGCCCAGCCGATCAGTCTGTCGGACGCCCCGTCGCATCCGGCCTTCTCCTATCGTCCGGAAACGGGCGAAGACCCCTATCACGCCTTCCTGGGCGCCCCGCTGCTGCGCGGCGGCCGCGCCATTGGCGTGCTGGTGGTGCAGAACCGCACCGAGCGGCGCTATGACGAGGACGAGGTCGAGGACATCCAGACCATCGCCATGGTCCTGGCCGAAACCGTCTCCTCGGGCGAACTGCTGGACCAGGAGGAGCTGCGCGACGTCGAACTGGCGCCGCATCGGCCGGAACGGCTGAAAGGCCAGAAGTTCGGCGACGGCCTGGCGTTCGGCCATGTGGTGCTGCACGAGGCGCCCCTGCCGCCGGAAAAACTGCTGGCGGAGGACCCCGGTCTGGAGGAGACCCGGCTGAAGCTGGCCCTGGCCTCGCTGAAGACCGGTCTGGACGCCATGCTGGACAAGGGTCAGGGCTTGGCCGGTCCCTCGTTCGAGGTGCTGGAGACCTATCGGATGTTCGCCGACGATCGGGGCTGGAACCGGTCGCTGGAAGAGGCGGTGAGGAACGGCCTGACCGCAGAGGCGGCGGTGGACCGGGTCAGGAACGAACACCGCGCCCGCTTCGCCCAGGCGCGCGACCCCTATATCCGCGAGCGGCTGCACGACTTCGAAGACCTGGCCAACCGGCTGCTGCGGGTGCTGGCGGGCGACAAGCCCGGCGAGCGCGAACTGCCCGACGACGCCATAGTGGTGGCGCGCAACCTGGGTCCGGCTGATCTGCTGGAATATCCGCGCGACAAGCTGAAGGGCCTGCTGCTCGAAGAGGGATCGGCGGCCAGCCACGCCGCCATCGTGGCCCGCGCGCTGCAGATTCCCTGCGTCGGTCGTCTGATGGGACTGCGCGACCGGCTGTCGGAAGGCGATATGGTCATCGCCGACGGCGAGACCGGCGAGGCCTATCTGCGCCCTCGCCCCGACATGATCGAGGCGGTCCAGTCGCGGATGGCCGTGCGCGACCAGCGCCGGGCCCAGTTCGCCCAGCTGCGCGACACCCCAGCCGTGACCCTGGACGGCCAGCGGATCAGCCTTCTGACCAACGCCGGCCTGGCGGTGGATCTGGAGAATCTGAACGAGACGGGGGCGGAAGGCATCGGCCTGTTCCGCACCGAATTCCAGTTCATGGTCTCGGACGAACTGCCCCGGCTGGACGCCCAGACGGCCCTTTACAAGCTGGTGCTGGACGCGGCCGGCGACCGGCCCGTCACCTTCCGCACCCTGGACATCGGCGGCGACAAGGTCCTGCCCTATCTGGAGGCCGAGCGGGAGGAGAACCCCGCCCTGGGCCGACGCGCCATCCGCCTGGGCCTGGACCGGCCGTCCCTGCTGCGGATGCAACTTCGGGCCCTGCTGACGGCGGCGGCGGGCCGCGAACTGCGCGTCATGTTCCCGATGATCGCGACGGTGGACGAGTTCCGGGCCGCGCGCGAACTGGTCGACGTCGAATGCGCCTGGGCTCGGCGGCGCGGCCGCGCCCTGCCCGCCCTGTTGCGCGTCGGCGCCATGGTCGAATGCCCGTCCCTGCTGTGGCATTTGGACGCGCTTCTGCCCCTGACCGACTTCGTCTCGATCGGCACCAACGACCTGTTCCAGTACATGTACGCCGCCGACCGGACCAATCCCCTGGTGTCGGACCGCTACGACCCTCTGTCGCCGCCGACCCTGCGCGCGCTCCAGACCATCCAGAAGGCGTGCGCCGACACCGGCACCCCGGTCTCGATCTGCGGCGAGCTGGCGGGCCGGCCGCTGGAGGCCTTCGCCCTGATCACCCTGGGCTTCACCCGCCTGTCGGCGCCTGCGGGCGGGGTCGGGCCGGTCAAACGGATGATCCTGTCGGCCGATCTGACGGCCGCACGGCGCGGCCTGAACAATCTGCTGAACCTCTCCACCGGTTCGATCCGCAACGAGATCGAATCCCTGGCCCGGAAGTTGAACGTCGCCGCCTGAGGATTGGCGCGCGCATCCCGATTCGGGAAACGCCGTTGATGGGGCTGACGATATGGTTTATCCACAGAACGCATGGGGTCCGCCGAAGGGGAGAGGCGCGTCCCGTCGCGAAGACATGCTACCGGACGGGTCCGTTGCGAGTACGGGGCGGCTCTCTGTCGTTCCGAGTGTGGGGTCAGGCGTCATGGCGCTGGATGCGGGGAACGCCCCCGAAGAGTTCAAGGCTCATCCGGACTGGAAGGACCTCGCGCCCTCCATCACCGAGGCCGCGACTCTGGGCGACGGCCTGCGCCGCGCCCGCGAACAGTCGGGAAAGTCCCTGGCCGATCTCTCCGCCGAAACCAAGGTCCATACCCGCTTCCTGATCGCTCTGGAGCAGAACGACTGGTCGTCCCTGCCCTCGCGCGTCTTCGCCATCGGCTATGTGCGGGGCTATGCGGCGGCCCTGGGGCTGGACGAACAGCTGGCCGTGGAGCGGTTCAAGCGCGAAAGCCCAGACACCTCCGCCCCGTTGAAGGCGCCGATCGGCATCGCCTTTGAAGACGTCAAACGCTATTCGCCGCGGATCATCGGTCTCGTCGCCATAGTGGCCGTCGCCCTGATCGGCTGGAACGTGTTTCAGCGCCTCAACATCCACCAGGAGGTCCGCCCGTCCGACATCGCCGCCGTGCCGGAAAGCTGGCGGCTGGGAGAGGTGCCCGGCCAGGCCGCCCCGATCGCGCTGGGCGCCCCCAGGGCTGCGCCGCCGGACCAGACGACGCCCGCCCTCTATGTCACGCCCGGCCTTGAGGCCCAGCTGACCGGGATCGATCCGAACGATCCGGCGGTGATCGCGGCGGCCCAGGCGGCGGACGCCGCCCCGGTGCAGAAGGCGTTCAATCCGCGCGGCGCCGTCTATGGCGCCCCGGCCACCGCCTCTCAGGTGGTCATTCAGGCCAAGAAGGCCGGCGCGCTGGTGGTTAGGCTGGGCGGGGGCCAGGCCCTGTTCGCCCGCCAGATGGCGCCGGGAGAGGCCTGGCGCGCCCCAATGGGCGTCAGCGCCACGATCGACGTGTCTGATCCAGCCGCGTTCGACGTCTATCTGAACGGCGAGCACAGCGGCGTCCTGCCCGCCCTTCTGACCCCGTTGGCCCAGCTGAACAGCCGCGCCGAACAGGCGGCCCGGCAGGTGGCGGAGGAGCAGGCGCGCCGTCAGGCCCAGCTTCAGGCCGAACGCTCGGCTCAGTTTCTGCGCACTCAGGACGCCGCGCCGCCCGTTGACGCGGCCGCCAATCCCGGCGTCGGCGCCGCCGTGACGGCGAACTGATCGTCACGCCGGTGGTCGCAAAGCCGCAAAGCGCCTATATGGGCCGGAGATGAGCGACCACACTTCAGAACTCGGCCACGTCCGTCCCTGGCGCCATATCGAACGGCGCAAGAGCCGTCAGATCCGCGTCGGCTCCGTCCTGGTCGGCGGCGACGCCCCGATCAGCGTCCAGTCTATGACCAATACGCCGACGTCCGACGCGGCGGCGACGATCGATCAGATCCGCCAGCTGGAAGAGGCCGGCGCCGACATCGTTCGCGTCTCCTGCCCCGACGTCGAATCGACCCAGGCGTTTCGCACCATCGTTCGCGAGGCCAAGGTTCCCTTGGTCGCCGACATCCATTTCCACTACAAGCGCGGCATTGAGGCGGCCGAGGCGGGCGCCGCCTGCCTGCGGATCAATCCGGGCAATATCGGCAGCCCCGACCGGGTCCGCGACGTCATCCAGGCGGCCAAGGACCACGGCTGTTCGATGCGGATCGGCGTCAACGCCGGCTCCCTGGAGAAGGAGCTGCTGGACAAGTACGGCGAGCCCTGCCCCGACGCCATGGTCGAAAGCGCCCTGAACCACGCCCGCATCCTGCAGGATCACGACTTTCACGAGTTCAAGATTTCGGTAAAGGCGTCTGACCCCTTCCTGACCGTCGCCGCCTATCAGCAGCTGGCGGACGCCATCGACTGCCCCCTGCACCTGGGCGTGACCGAGGCGGGGCCGCTGCGCACCGGCACGATCAAGTCGTCCATCGGCCTGGGCTCCATGCTGTGGGCGGGGATCGGCGACACCATCCGCGTCTCCCTGGCCGCCGATCCGGTCGAGGAGATCAAGGTCGGTTTCGACATTCTGAAATCGCTGGGCCTGCGTCACCGGGGCGTCAACATCATCGCCTGCCCGTCCTGCGCGCGTCAGGGATTCAACGTCATTGAGACGGTCGGCCTGCTGGAAGAAAAGCTGGCCCATATCTCGACGCCGATGAGCCTGTCGGTCATCGGCTGCGTCGTGAACGGCCCGGGCGAAGCCCTCTATACCGACATCGGCTTCACCGGCGGCGGCAAGGGCGCGGGCATGGTCTATCTGAACGGCAAGATCGCCCACAAACAGGCCAATGAGGGCATGATCGACCATATCGTCGAGCTGGTGGAACAAAAGGCGGCCGAGCTGGAGGCGGCGCGGGCGGCGGAGCTTCAGGCGGCTGAATAGGTCGCGCGCCCTCGAGTTGTGTCATTTTTGATAAATTTGACGCCGCTTGATTGACGGCTCGCATCCCAAGTGCAACCTAGGCCGTAAGTCCGCCTGGGGAGGGCGGGCTGCAATCCATTGAGGGGCTTCATGAAATTCCGTAATCCCGCGCACATGGGCGTGCGCGCGCTCGCGCTTGTCGGCGTGGCGCTGTCTTTGCCGGCCTGCGCTACCGTGACGCGCGGCTCGAGCCAACAGTTCACCGTCCAAAGTACGCCGCCCGGCGCGCAGGTCACCACCTCGAACGGCTTCGAATGCCAGGCCACGCCCTGCACCTTCCGCATGCCGCGCAAGGATGCATTCCGCATCACCGTGTCCAAGGACGGCTATGTTTCGCAGACCCATGACATCACCAGCAGCGTGTCAGGCGCGGGCGGCACGGCCATGGCGGGCAACATCCTGGTCGGGGGCCTGATCGGCGGGGCGATCGACGCCACCTCGGGCGCCATGAATGATCTGAAGCCCAATCCGCTGATCGTCACCCTGCGCACCCCGGCCGAAGAAGCCGCCGCACGCGCCGCCGCGCCCGCCGCGGGCGCCCAGGCGGCGACCCAACAATGATGTTGCGTCGTCTCGCCATGGCCGGCTGCGCGGCCGGGCTCCTAGGCCTAGCCGCCTGCGCCAGTCCGTCCAACCCCGCCATGATGACCCTGCCGGCCACCGCCGGTCTGACCGCCTCTTCAGGCGATCTGGGCTATCGCTCGGTGACGACCGTGACCGTTTCCGGCGGTCAGGCCACCAATCCGATGTGGACGTCCGAAGTCTCCAACGCCGACTTCAAGACGGCGCTGGAAAACTCCCTGGCCGCCGCCGGCTATATGGGAAGCGAAGGGCCGGCCATGACGGTCGCGGCCTCTCTGATCGACCTGAAGCAGCCCCTGGCGGGCTTCGACATGTCGGTGACGAGCCAGGTCCGCTACACGGTGTCCCAGGCCGACCGCACCGTCTTCGATGAAACGGTGGCCGCCACCGGGACGGCGACCATGGGCCAGGCCTTCATGGGGGTCGAACGTCTGCGGATGGCGAACGAGGCGTCCATTCGCGAAAACATCAAGGCCTTTCTGACCCGCTTCCGAGCCCGCGCGCATTAAGCCGCCTTTCGGCGACGGCGGCCCGCCGTCGTCGCCCTCGCTTCAGATGACCTTGAACAGCCTCAGCGCCTGATAGCCCGCCGAAAGCAGCACCACCGCCCCGACCCCATAGGTCAGCACCCGACGCGGCGCGATTCGGGCGATGACGCCGGCGAAGGGCGCAGCGATCAGCCCGCCCAGGATCAGGCCCAGCACCGCCATGGCGTGGGTGGCGACGCCCTCGGCCTGGTCCCAGTGGCCGGTCAGCAGGGCCGCCAGGAAGGTGGCGGAGATGGCGGAGGTGACGAAGAACTCGGCCGTATTGGTGGTGCCGATCGAGGCGCGGGGGTCCTGGCCGGATCCGACCAGGGTGGTGGTGACCGTCGGGCCCCAGCCGCCGCCGCCGATGGCGTCGAAGAAGCCGCCGACAAGGCCCAGAGGCCCGGCGAACTTTCGCGGGAAGAGGCGCTCGCGGGTCTGGCGAGTTGCACGCCAGATGATGACGACGCCCATGACGGCCAAATAGGCGGTGATCCAGGGCTTGATCAGATCCCCGTCAATGCTGGTGAGGACGAAGGCGCCCAAGCCTCCCCCGACCACCCCGCCCAAGGCCAGGGGGGTGAAGAGTTTCCAGTTCACATTCCTGTTGACCGTATGGGAGCCCGCCGAAGCGGCCGTGGTGAAGACTTCGGCCGCGTGAACGCTGGCCGAGGCCGTCGCGGGCGGCACGCCGAATGAAAGCAGGACGGTGGAGGAGATCACCCCATAGGCCATGCCCAGGGCGCCGTCGACGACCTGGGCCAAGAACCCGACGCACAGAAACAGCAGGAAGTCTTGCATGGCCCCTCCAGAGGGTCACGAGGTTGGGGCTTTATCTCCTACTGGGTCAATAGGAGAAAACTTCGCAGCGGCTTGCAGAAGGGTTCGCGTCTCGAAAACGGCGGCGACGGCGTCGCGCCCGTCCTGCAGCACCGGGCGAAGCGGACAGGTGTCCAGGTCGGGACAGGTTTCACAAGGCCCGAAGGCGGTGCGGGATGCGCAGGGCGCGAGCGCCAAAGGGCCTTCCAGCGCCCGGATCACATCGGCGAAACTGATGCGGTCGGCCGGCGCGGCCAGGGCGTAGCCGCCGGTCCTCCCGCGTTTGGACACCAACAGATGCCGCCGACGCAGGTCCAGCAATATGGCTTCCAGGAACTTTCGCGGCGCCGCGGCGGCCTCGGCGATCTCGCCGATGGTGGCGGGGCCCCCGCCCGGCAGGCCGGCGAGATGCACCATGGCGCGGAGGGCGTAGCGGGATCGGTTCGACAGCATGCCGTCTGATCGCCCGCCCACCGGCCGGACGCAAGCGCCCGCCGTCAGTCCTCGCGTCGCCTACCGGCCAGGGCCGCCAGAATCTGCGCCCCCGTATAGGGTTTGAACACGACAGTCTCGGCCGGATCGGCGCGGCGGACCGCCTCGACGTCACCCGACGTCAGCACCACCCGCATGTCCCAGCGCCGTTTCAATCGCTCCGCCAGTCCCCTTCCCGTCGCCCCGTCCGACAGATTGACGTCCAACAGGGCGGCGTCGATGGCGTGCAGCGCCGCGGCCGCCTCAGCCGGCGCCGCGCTGTGGAACGGCCCGACCACCCTGTGCCCGGCCTCGGTCAGAAGCTCGGTCAGGGCGGCCGCCGCTTCGGGGTCGTCCTCGACGACCAGCACCGTCAGGGGCCCCGCTTCTAAGGGGACGGGGGCTTGGGTCGGCGCAGAAGCCGGTTCTGCGACCGGTGGTTCCGAGGCCCGCCCCACCGTCCGGCTGATGACGGCGCGCAGATCGCGCCAGACCTTGGCGGCGGGACGGTCGATCGCTAGGCCGTATCGGGCCGCCAAGGCGTCCAGTTCGCGCCTGTGGCTCGGAGAAAGCTCGCCCCCTCGGTCCGACAAGCGCCGATCAAAGAGGCGGCAAAGCCCCTCCACCTCCTGGTTCCTCAGCGAGGGCGGGGGCGTCGATGCGACGGGGCGGGCGGTTTCAGAAGCGCTAGGCGGCAGGCGGTCGAACATGGCGTCCTTCTCACAGCGGCGTCTCTTCACGCAGCTAACCCCTGACCATGACGTTCGCCACCGCGTTTGACGCCATCGTTATCGAAGGTCACGAAACCGTCGCCGCCCCGACCGTCATGGCGATGATCGACATCGCCCCCTTGGGCGGGCTAAGGACGGCCCCTCTCATTGTCCCAGGATGGTTCCGCCTTGCGTCTGCCCCAGGCCCGTCTCGATCAGGTGCTCGACCGTTTCCATGAGGTGGAGGCCCGGATGGGCGCGGCGACCGACGGGGCCGAGATCGTCCGCCTGTCCAAGGAACACGCCGAGCTGAAGCCTGTCGCCGACGCGGTTCAGGGCCTGGCCCGGCTGCGGGCCGAAATGGCCGATCTGGAGGTGATGGCGTCCGATCCTGAAATGGCCGCCATGGCCCAGGAGGAGCTGCGCGCCCTGACCGAGCGCCTGCCGCAGTTGGAGCGCGACGTGGCCCTGCTGCTGGCCCCGCGCGACGCCGATGAAAACGCCTCGGCCGTGCTGGAGGTCCGCGCCGGCACCGGCGGAGACGAGGCGGCCCTGTTCGCCGGCGACCTGTTCCGCATGTATTCGCGCTATGCCTCCACACGGGGCTGGCGGGTGGAGATCGACAGCGTCTCCGAGGGCGACGCCGGCGGCTACAAGGAAATCGTCGCCACCGTCACCGGCGAAGGCGTCTTCGGCCGACTGAAGTTCGAGAGCGGCGTCCACCGGGTCCAGCGCGTGCCGACCACCGAGGCCGGCGGCCGCATCCACACCTCGGCCGCCACCGTCGCCGTCCTGCCCGAGGTCGAGGACGTCGAGATCGAGATCCGCGACCAGGACATCCGCATCGACACCTTCCGCAGTTCGGGCGCGGGGGGCCAGCACGTCAACAAGACCGACTCGGCCGTGCGGATCACCCACCTGCCGACCGGCATCGTCGTCACCTCGTCCGAAAAGTCCCAGCACGTGAACCGGGACAAGGCGATGAAGAACCTGCGGGTCCGCCTGTACGACATGCAGCGCCAGGCCAAGGATCTGGCCCGCGCCGACTCGCGCAAGTCCCAGGTGGGGTCGGGCGACCGGTCCGAACGGATTCGCACCTACAACTTCCCGCAAGGCCGCGTGACCGACCACCGCATCGGCCTGACCCTGCACAGCCTGCCCCAGGTGCTGGAGGGCGACATCGACCCCCTGCTGGACGCCCTGATCGCCGAGGACCAGGCCGCCCGCCTTGCGGACCTGGAGGCCGAGTTCGGCTAGGCCTGGTTTTCGCCTGGGTCCGCGTCGTCCGCGCCTCCCCTGGGCGCGGGATCGGGCTCGGTTTCTTTAACGATGATCGGGTGCGACCCTGCCGGGACCTTGCCGCCCTTGCCAAATTGTCGTCGCAGCCACGTCCAGGCCGCCCCTATTCAGCCCAGCACGCCGACCGTCGGGAGCCAAAGGACGATCCCGGTGGCGGCGGTGTAGCCGGTAAAGGCGTAGACTGACTGGCGGCGTCCGCTGACGGCCTCAGGCTCCCCGATACGAGAGACATGATCGGTCCAGAGCAGGTACAGCGCCTGGACCGTCCATCCCGCCATGAAGGCGACGACAGCCCAGCCGCTGAGGGCCGCCAGGGCTGCGCCAGAAAGCATGACCAGCACACCGGCCAGAACAATCACGCTATCGCCGAACTGCTCGGCGACGGGAATGGCGACCAGGTCCGACAAGGCCCTTTGCAGACGCCAGTTGAGCCAGGCCTGATACAGAAGCATCAGCCCGCCCAAGACGTAGAACACCCCTATCGCGCGCGCCGCCCATTCCATGGCGGGAATAGGGCGCGCCTTTTGGGCGGTTTGTCAGTGCGGAAGAACCCGTAGTCACGCAATGACTCCACCTCTGACGTCGCCAAGACACAAACGTCGATATTCGACACTACGGGCTCGGCCCGGCGTGGGGCCAACAAAAAAGGCGGCGAAATCGCCGCCTTTTCAGTTTCTTACAGGTCTAGCAGGGCCCGCTGCGGGTCTTCCAGCAGTTCCTTGATCCGCACCAGGAAGGTCACGGCCTCCTTGCCGTCGACGATGCGGTGGTCATAGCTGAGGGCCAGATACATCATCGGCCGGATCTTGACCTCGCCGTTGATGGCCATCGGACGCTGGACGATGTTGTGCATGCCCAGGATGCCGGACTGCGGCGCGTTCAGGATCGGGGTCGACATCAGCGACCCATAGGTGCCGCCGTTGGTGATGGTGAAGGTGCCGCCCTGCAGCTGGTCCATGGTCAGGGCGCCGTCGCGGGCGGCCTTGCCCAGGGCGCCGATGCCCTTTTCAATGCCGGCCAGGCTCAGGGTGTCGGCGTCGCGCAGCACCGGAACCACCAGACCCTTGTCGGTGCCGACGGCGACGCCGATGTCATAGTGGTTCTTGTAGATGATGTCCGTGCCGTCGATCTCGGCGTTGACGGCGGGGATTTCCTGAAGCGCGGCGACCACCGCCTTGGTGAAGAAGGACATGAAGCCCAGCTTCACCCCGTGGCGCTTTTCGAACACCTCTTTGTATTGGGCGCGCAGGGCCATGACGTTGGTCATGTCCACCTCGTTGAAGGTGGTCAGCTGGGCGGCCGTATTCTGGGATTCCTTCAGGCGACGGGCGATGGTCTGACGCAGGCGCGTCATCTTCACCCGCTCCTCGCGCGGGGCCAGAGCGCGCGGGGCCGAAGGTGCGGCGGCCGGCGCCGGAGCGGCCGCAGCGGCCCCGATCGCGGCGATGGCGTCGCCCTTGGTGATATTGCCCTTGGGTCCGGTGGCGGAAATCGCCTTGGGATCCAGGTTGTTTTCAGCGACCACGCGCTGGACGGCCGGCGACAGAGTCTCGTTCTTCGACACCTGGGCCGAACCGGAGTTGGCGGGAGCGGCCGCAGGCGCCGGGGCGGCGGCGGGCGCGGCCGCAGCAGCGCCGGAACCCGACACCGAACCGATCTTCTGGCCCGGCGTGACGGTCGCGCCTTCGTCGGCGGCGATGGTCAGGACGCCGTCCGCCGGGGCCGACACCTCGACCGCGACCTTGTCGGTCTCGATCTCGACCAGCAGTTCATCCTTCTTGACCGCCTCGCCGCTCTTCTTGAGCCACTTGCCCATCGAGCCCTCGGCGACGCTTTCGCCCATCACCGGCACGGTGATGTCGATGCTGGAAGCGGCGGCGGCTGCAGCCGCCTTGGCCTCGCCCTTGGCGGCCTTGGCGGGGGCAGCGGCCGGGGCGGCGGCCGCGCCGCCTTCGGTCACCGAACCCAGGACCGTGCCGGGCACCACGGTGTCGCCCTCGGCGACGTTGATGGCGCCCAAGACGCCGTCGGCCGGAGCCACGACTTCCAGAGAGACCTTGTCGGTCTCCAGTTCGACGAGCAGTTCGTCCTTCTTGACCGCGTCGCCGACCTTCTTGGTCCATTTCGCGATGGTGGCTTCGGTGACGGATTCACCGAGGGCGGGGGTCAGGATGTCGGCCATGTCGGGTCCAGCTGTCTCTAGGTCTGTCTTAAACGCTTATCAGGCGAAGGCTTCGTTGGTGAAGGCCTCGAGCTCCTTCAGGTGGCGGCTCATCAGGCCGGCGGCCGTGGAGGCCGAGCCGGGACGGCCGACATAGCGGGCGCGCTTGGCCGCGACGTCCAGCTTGTCCAGCGTCAGCTCCAGCCACGGATCGACGAAGGTCCAGCCGCCCATGTTCTTCGGCTCTTCCTGGCACCAGACCAGCTCGGCCTTCGGGAAGCGGGCCAGTTCCTTGCGCAGCGACTGGATCGGCCACGGATAGAACTGTTCCAGACGCAGGATGTAGACGTCGTCCACCGCCTGGCCTTCCTTCATCTTCTTCTCGCGCACGTCCAGCAGGTCGTAATAGACCTTGCCCGAGCACAGGATCACGCGGCGGATGTCCTTGTCCGCCTTGATCTTGATCCCGGCGACGTCCGGACGGGTCTGGGCGTCGTCGTGCAGCACGCGGTGGAAGGACGAACCCTCGGCCAGGTCGCGCAGCGGCGAGACCGCCTTCTTGTGCCGCAGCAGCGACTTGGGCGTCATCAGGATCAGCGGCTTGCGGAACGGCCGGTGCATCTGGCGACGCAGGATGTGGAAATAGTTGGCCGGGGTCGTGCAGTTGGCGACCTGGATATTGTCCTCGGCGCAGGCCTGGAGGAAGCGCTCCAGGCGGGCGGAGGAGTGTTCCGGCCCCTGGCCTTCATAGCCGTGCGGCAGCAGCATGGTCAGGCCGCTCATCCGCAGCCACTTGCGTTCCCCGGAGGTGATGAACTGGTCGATCACCACCTGGGCGCCGTTCACGAAGTCGCCGAACTGGCCTTCCCACAGCACCAGGGTGTTCGGGTCGGCCAGCGAATAGCCGTACTCGAAGCCCAGCACCGCCTCTTCCGACAGGGCCGAGTCGATGACCTCGAAATTGGCCTGGCCTTCACGCAGATTGTTCAGCGGCATGTACCGCTCTTCGGTCGTCTGGTCGATGATGCCCGAGTGGCGCTGGGAGAAGGTGCCGCGCACCGAATCCTGTCCGGACAGGCGCACGGGGAAGCCCTCGTCCACCAGTGAGGCGAAGGCCAGGCTCTCGGCCGTGGCCCAGTCCAGGCCCTCGCCGGTCGAGACCGCTTCGCGGCGAGCCTCGATGACCCGCTTCAGCGTCTTGTGCATGTCGACGCTGTTCGGAATGGTGGTCAGGCGCGCGCCCAGGTCCTGAAGCTTGGCCAGGGGCACCGCCGTATCGCCGCGCAGCTCCTCCTTGGCGGCGCCCATGCCCTTCCACTGGCCGTCCAGCCAGTCGGCCTTGTCCGCCTTGAAGGTCTTGCCCGCCTCGAACTGTTCGTCGAGGAATTTCTCGAACCGCTCGATCTCGGCGTCGACCTCGGCCTGGGAAATCACGCCCTCTGCGATCAGGCGCTGCGAATAGAGTTCGCGCGTCGAGGGCTGGGCGCGGATCTTCGAATACATCAGCGGCTGGGTGAAGGTCGGGTCGTCGCCTTCGTTGTGGCCGAACCGGCGATAGCAGAACATGTCCACCACCGCGTCCTTGTGGAACTTCTGGCGGTATTCCGTCGCCACCTTGGCGGCGAAGACGACCGCTTCCGGATCGTCGCCGTTCACGTGGAAGATCGGCGCCTGGACCATCAGGGCGACGTCCGACGGATAGGGCGACGAGCGCGAGTTCCGCGGGCTGGTGGTGAAGCCGATCTGGTTGTTGATGACGAAATGCAGGGTGCCGCCGGTGCGGTAGCCCTTCAGCCCCATCAGGGCGAAACATTCGGCCACCACGCCCTGGCCGGCGAAGGCGGCGTCGCCGTGGATCAGCAGGGGCACGACCTTGGAGCGGTCCAAGGCCCATTCGGCCTCGGGCTTGCCGGCGTTGGCCTCACGGATGTCGAAGGCCTGTTTGGCGCGCGCCTTGCCCAGGACGACCGGGTTGACGATTTCGAGGTGGGACGGGTTGGCGGTCAACGACAGGTGGACGTGGTTGCCGTCGAACTCTCGGTTCGAAGAGGCGCCCATGTGATATTTGACGTCGCCCGAGCCTTCGATGTCGCTGGGCACGGCCGAGCCGCCCTGGAACTCGTGGAAGATGACCTTGTAGGGCTTGCCCATGACGGCGGCCAGCACGTTCAGGCGGCCGCGGTGGGCCATGCCCAGCACCACCTCGTCGACGCCCAGATTGCCGCCGCGCTTGATCACCTGCTCCAGGGCCGGGACCATGGCCTCGCCGCCGTCCAGGCCGAACCGCTTGGTGCCGGGGAAACGCTTGTGCAGGAAGCGCTCGAAGCCCTCGGCCTCGATCAGCTTGTTCAGGATGGCCAGCTTGCCTTCCTTGGTGAAGGCGTTCTGCTCGAACTTGTCCGGCCCCTCGAACCGCTGCTGAAGCCAGGCCTTCTCCTCCGGCTCAGCGATATGCATGTACTGGATGCCGATATTGCCGCAGTAGGTGCGCTTCAGAATGTCCAGCACCTGGCGGATGGTGCCGGTCTGCAGGCCCAGGACGCCGTCCAGGAAGATCGGCCGATCCAGGTCGGCGCCGCTGAAGCCGTAGAATTCCGGCGTCAATTCAGGGTTTTCGACGGGCTGTTCGATGCCCAGCGGGTCCAGATTGGCCTGGAGGTGGCCGCGCACGCGATAGCTGCGGATCAGCATCAGGGCGCGGATGGAATCGTGGGCGGCGGCGCGGATCGCCTCGGGCGAGGCCTCGGCCGGCGCGGCTTTGGAGGCTGCGGGCGCCGGGGCGCCGGGCTTCTTGGGATCAGGCTTGGGCGCCGGCCAGCGGCCGTCGAATACGGCGGTCGCCTCGGTCGCCTCGGCGACGGCGGCGCGGCCCCAGCCGCCGGCCTCGGCCGAGGCCTTCACGGCGGCGGCGTTGTCGCGCAGTTGATCGAAGAAAGCCTTCCATTCCGCCGAGACCGAGCCGGGATCATTGGCCCATTTCTCGTGCAGCTCCTCGATATAGGCCGCGTTGGACCCGTAGAGGAAGGAGGTCTCGGCAAAGACCTGGTTCAGCCGACCCGCATCGTCCGCCATTGTTCTCGTCTATTCCCTGGCCCCTGCGGACACATCTCCGTGAGGGGCGCGCCCGTCATATAGGCCCGCTTTCCTTATGGGTCATGACCGAAACGGGGCAATTCGGTGAGAAATTGGTCGCATGCGAAAGAAAAACGCCCCCGGCCGAAGCCGAGGGCGTCCCATCCTGCCGAGACCGGCATTTTTGATGCGTGAGGCGATGCCTACGCCGCTTACGGGTCTCAGCCCTTCAGCACTTCCACCAGGGTCTTGCCCAGACGGGCCGGCGATTGCGACATGCGGATGCCGGCGGCCTCCATCGCCGCGATCTTGGATTCCGCATCGCCCTTGCCGCCCGAGACGACGGCGCCGGCGTGGCCCATGGTGCGGCCCTTGGGCGCCGTGCGACCCGCGATGAAGCCGGCCATCGGCTTCTTGCGGCCCTTCTTGGCCTCGTCGATCAGGAACTGGGCGGCGTCTTCTTCCGCGCCGCCGCCGATTTCACCGATCATGATGATCGAGGTGGTTTCGGGATCGGCCAGGAACATCTCCAGCACGTCGATGAATTCGGTGCCCTTGACCGGGTCGCCGCCGATGCCCACGGCCGTGGTCTGACCCAGGCCCTCATTGGTGGTCTGGAACACGGCCTCATAGGTCAGGGTGCCCGAACGCGACACGATGCCGACCGAGCCCTTCTTGAAGATATTGCCCGGCATGATGCCGATCTTGCACTCGTCCGGCGTCAGGACGCCCGGGCAGTTCGGGCCCAAGAGGCGGGAGTTGGAGCCTTCCAGCCGGCGCTTGACCTTGACCATGTCCATCACCGGAATGCCCTCGGTGATGCAGGTGATGAAGGGGATTTCGGCGTCGATGGCTTCGATGATGGCGGCGGCGGCGCCTGACGGCGGGACATAGATGACCGAGGCGTCGGCGCCCGTGGCGTCCTTGGCTTCGGCGACCGAGGCGTAGATCGGCAGGGTTTCGCCGTGTGAACCGGTCCAGTTCGTGCCGCCCTTGGTCGGGTGGACGCCGGCGACCATCTGGGTGCCGTGATAGGCCAGGGCCTGTTCGGTGTGGAAGCCGCCGGTCTTGCCGGTCAGGCCCTGGACGATGATCTTGGTGTCTTTGTTGACGAGGATGGACATGGAGTCTCGCTTGTTGGGTTAGGCGGGAAGGAAGGGGTTTTCGACACGGACCGACCCATAGGTCTGACCGTGATTGAGGTCTTCGGAATAGAGCACCTTGGCGCCCAGCCGTTCGGCGGCGGCGATGATGGCGCCGTCCCAGTAGGAAATCATGTAACGCTGGGCGTTCTCGATACCGCTGCGGACCACCCTGTAGTCGATGGGCTGGAAGGGCTTCTTGGACAACCGAAACACCCACTCCTGCGCCTCCTCCGGAGTCAGAGGGCGCGCACCCTTGCGTTGGGCGGTGACATAGAATTCGGCCAGAACCTGACCCGAGGTGCCGAAGCGTCGGGTCAGAAGTTCAAGCGCACGATCGTACTTCGCCGGTTCATCGACAGAACCGAGCGCGGCGTAGATCAGGATGTTGGTGTCCAGGAAGACGTCAGCGCCAGCGATCAAAACGAGGCTCGCCGCTATATGCATCTTCTCTGGCGGGGCGCCAGTCGCCCATCCGGCCTTCGCTTTCGCGGGCCAGCTTCAGCAAGGCTTCGGTCGCCTCGTCGTGTTCCGTTTCTTCCTCGACCAGTCGAGCCAGGAAACCGCGCACCATCTCATTGACGCTGGTCCGCTTCATAGCGGCCAGAACACGCACCTTGTCGAGCAGGGCGTCATCTATGGCGAGGGTGATGTTGCGGGTCATGTTCGCGAGCGGGGCGGCTTACACGGGTTATGTGGAGCACATAGGCCGCGTGGACAGACCAGGCAAGCCCGGTCAGATATTCAGTAACAACCCGAGCCGTCGCAAGATCGCCTGCTGCCAGGGTTTCAGGGCGTAGAGGTCCGCGAACAGGGCGGCTTCCTCACCCGCTTCTCGCGCCTGAACATAGGCCGCCTGCTGGCGGCGGCGACGGCGCCCCATTTCGGCGGTGTCGCCCGCCGCGACGCGCCGGTCCCACTTGGCCCGCCAGGCGTCCAAGCCGATGGCGTCGTGATGCAGCAGCCAGGCCGTGCGCCCCGTCCCGGGATCGCGCGCCCGCGCCGCCTTCAACGGCCGGTCCCCGCGCTTGGACTCATGGATGCAGACCATGACGTCAGGCAGGCCACGCCGCACCGCGTGCTTGCCCATGTGATGCGCCAGAAGACCACGAACGAAGAAGCGCCCGCGTCCAGGATAGATCAGGTCTGCGAACTGGTCCGACAAAGGGCCGTGATAGGGTTTGCGCGCCAGCGTGGCTCCATACTCGCGCGTCAGGTCGTCGCCGGCCCGCCACACCGCCTCGAGCGAGGGGAAGATGACCGCCTCGCGTTCGGCCGCCACGGCGCCGAGCACAGCGGAGACGTCGACATCGCCCAGGATCATCTCGTCGATGTCCACGACCAGCAGCCAATCGGAGGCCAGGGTGGAATAGGCCTCGGCATAGACGACCCTCTGGCGATCCTCGACCGCCTGGGGCCGACCACCGCGCGTCGCCCAGAAGGCCGCGTCGCAGACTATAAGATCCTTGGGATCGAGCCCGACCTGGACCGGGTCAGGTGCATCCTCGCCGTCGAAATAGATTCTGATCCGCGCCGGGTGCTTAGCCCGATAATGGTCGGTGAAGGCCGCGAGATGACGCGCGGGCGCCAAAGCCATCGCGACCACTTCGAAATCCGGCAAGGCTCCCTCCGTCCATAGGCGACGACTATGGCGGGGCGTCGCAGCCCTCCGCAACGAGAAACGGCGACGCTGCAAGCAGCGCCGCCGTCAGAGCATCAAAGACGATCTCTTGACGTTTAGCCGACCGCCGCGACGATCTTCTGGGCGGCGTCGTCCAGGTCGTCGGCGGCCTGGATGGTCAGGCCGGACTCGTTCAGGATTTTCTTGCCCAGTTCGGCGTTGGTGCCTTCCAGACGCACGACCAGCGGCACCTTCAGGCCCACTTCCTTCACGGCCGCGACCACGCCCTCGGCGATGACGTCGCACTTCATGATGCCGCCGAAGATGTTGACCAGGATGCCCTGGACGTTCGGGTCGGCGGTGATGATCTTGAAGGCCGCCGCGACCTTCTCCTTGCCGGCGCCGCCGCCGACGTCGCAGAAGTTGGCCGGCTCCTTGCCGTACAGTTTGATGATGTCCATCGTCGCCATGGCCAGGCCGGCGCCGTTGACCATGCAGCCGATGTTGCCGTCCAGCGAGACATAGGCGAGGTCCCACTTGGAGGCTTCGATTTCCTTGGCGTCTTCTTCCGTCTCATCGCGCAGGGCGCGGATGTCCTCGTGGCGGAACAGGGCGTTGCCGTCGAAGCTGACCTTGGCGTCCAGGACGCGCAGATGGCCGTCCTTCATGACGATCAGCGGGTTCACCTCCAGCATGTCCATGTCCTTCTCGACGAAGGCCTTGTACAGGGCGGGGAACAGCGACTTGCCGTCTTCGGCTGCGGCGCCCGTCAGGCCGTAGGCGGCGTTGATGGCGGCGACGTCGGCTTCGGTCACGCCCGTGGCGGGGTCGATGACGATGTTCTGGATCTTCTCGGGCGTGTCGTGGGCGACGGTTTCGATGTCCATGCCGCCCTCGGTCGAGACGACGAAGGCGATGCGGCCATAGGCGCGATCAACCAGCAGCGAGCAATACAGTTCACGATCAATGTCGGCGCCGTCTTCGATATAGAGGCGGTTGACCTGTTTGCCGGCCTCGCCCGTCTGGGCGGTGACCAGGGTGTTGCCCAGCATCTCCTTGGCGTGGGCGACGACTTCCTCGATCGAGAAGGCCAGACGCACGCCGCCCTTGGCGTCGGCCGGCAGTTCCTTGAACTTGCCCTTGCCGCGGCCCCCGGCGTGGATTTGCGACTTCACCACATAGAGCGGGCCAGGCAGTTGCTTGGCGGCGGCCTCGGCCTGATCGGCCGAGGTGATGGGCACGCCTGCGGCGACGGGGGCGCCGAAGCCCTTGAGAACCTGCTTGGCCTGATATTCGTGGATGTTCATGGAGACCGCCGCAATCTTTGCTGGGAAGAGTTTGCGGGGCTTATAGGCCCCGCGCCTTCGCAGGTGCAACCGTCTGATTATGACCCTTTAGTCCACCCAGTCCCGCTTCAGCGTCCGCGAGGCCCCAAACAGCAGAATGGCCGCCAGCACATAGAAGCTCATGCCGGTGTAGATGGCCCACCTCAGGCTCTCCTCCCCGAACCGGGGCGCCAGGAGGTCGCTCATCCAGCCGAAGTAGTAGAAGCCGACCGCGATCCCCAGCAGATTGTTGATCAACAGAAACAGGGCCGAGGCGGTGGAGCGCATGGCCGCCGGGACCAGATGCTGGACCGCCGCCGTGATCGGCCCCAGCCAGGCCAGGTTCAACCCCGTGGGCAGAAGGAAGATCAGGAAGGCCAGGATCAGCTGCTGCGCATGGCTGCCCCCGCCCGGCAGGACGAGGCCGATCAGCCAGGGCGAGTTCATCGCCAGGATGAAACAGGGCGCCGAGATCAGAAAGGCCACGGCCGGGGTCAGGGGATAGGCGCCCTTGCCCTTCTTCGACAGCTTGTCGGCGATCATTCCGCCCAGCCAAATGCCCAGGAGGCCGCCGATCAGGGCGATGCCCGAATAGTACCAGCTGGTCTGGCGCAGGCTCAGGTCGAAACTGCGCATGAAGAACAGGGGCAACCAGCCGGCGACGCCATAGCCGCAGACGGAGGACGAGGCCGCGCCCAGGGCCAGCAGCCAGAAGCTGGGCTTCTTGATCACGACCGATGCGGTGCGCCGCGCGACCATCAAGGAGGCGCCGATCACCCCAGCCAGCAGGCCGCCGAAGGCGAGCACCAGCGGATTGCCGAGCGACAGACCCAGCAGCCAGTCCAGCCCCCCCAGGACCAGAAGACCGGCGCCCAGGCCCAGCATGATCTGGGCCGCGATCTTGCCCGCCCGATCCGTCCCGACCGGCGCGGCGGCCAGAGCCGCGACCTGGGCTTCGGTCTTCACTGCATCGGTTCCGCCGCGCTTGAGATCCTTGACCGTCAGCCGCAGCAGGGGCGCGACCAGCAGACCCGACAGGCCGACGACGATGAAGGCCGTGCGCCAGCCGTAGGTCGCCGCCAGCAGCCCCCCGACCAGGGTGCCCGCGGCCATGCCCAGCGGAATCCCGAAGGCGAAGGCCGCCAGGGCCCGCGCTCTCTGGTGCGGCGGGAAATAGTCGGCGATCAGCGAATAGGCCGGCGCCACCCCGCCCGCTTCGCCCACGCCCACGCCCATCCGGCACAGGAACAGCTGGCCGAACGAGCCGGCCATGCCGCACAGGGCGGTGAAGCCCGACCAGACGGCGAGCGCCCCGGTCATGATCCACACCCGGCTGAACCGGTCGGCCAGCCAGGCCAGGGGAATGGCCAGGGTCGAATAGACCGAGGCGAAGGCGATGCCGCCCAACAGACCGAACTGGCTGTCGGACATGCCGAACTCTTCCTTCAGCGGCGCGGCCAGGATGCCGATGATCTGCCGGTCCAGGAAGTTCAGCATGTAGATCAAGATCAGCACCGCCAGCACATAGTAGCGGTAGCCGGGCCGCTCAGGCCGCTCGGGCCGCGCATCCTGGACCGTCAGCGTCTCCGTCGTCATCGGCGTTTCCCCTCGGCGTCTTGTTGTTCGTTGCGGAGAGCCTAGCCGCAAGTCCGCCCTGTGCAAAATAGGCCTGGCGGAGCGAAAAGGGGCGGCGGCCCGGAGACCGCCGCCCCTCGTCGTCAGGCGTGATGAATGGGGATCAGAACTTCAGACCCAGGGTCGCCGTGACGGTGCGCGGCGGGCCGTAGAAGCCGATGATCGAGTCGCCGGTCAGGGCGCCGGGGAAGGTGTAGCCGCCGACGCGATAGCGTTCGTCGCCCAGGTTCTTGCCGTGGACGCCGAAGGTCAGGCGGTCATCGGACGAGGTCCAGACGATGCTGGCGTCATACATCCAGTAGGCATCCTGATCGAGCAGCGGCGCGGGCGTCTCGAACTGTTGGTAGGCACCGCGATAGGCGATCGACGGGATGAAGGCGATCGACGAGCCGTTCTCCATGACCCAGTTGTAGTTGGCCGAGATCGATCCGGTCCATTCCGGCGTGTTCTGGAAGTCGCGCTGCGACGACACATCGACGAAACAGCCGACAACTGTGGGGCAGGTCGTGTTCAGCGGGCCTGTCGGGATGTAGGCCAGGAACTCGTCGAACTTGGCGTCGATGTAGCTCAGCGAGGCGTTGAACGTCAGGGCGTCGGTGGCGCGCAAGCGGCCTTCGAACTCCCAACCGCGGATCGAGGACGAGCCGACATTGTCCACCACCGAGGCGATCGTCGCGCCGGCCGGATACTGGGTCGTGATCTGCTGGTTCTCGTAGCTGGAATCGAAGATCGCGGTGGCGAAGGTCAGGCGACGATCCAGCAGCGAACCCTTCAACCCGATCTCGTAGGTCTCGACCGTTTCCGGCGCATAGCCGTTGACGGTGGCGGGATACAGGACCGCATCGCCGCGCATGTCGAAGCCGCCCGATTTGAAGCCCTCGCCCCACGAGGCATAGGCCGTCAGGTCGGGGCCGAACTTGTAGTTGACCGCGATGCGGGGCGTGAACTTCTCGAACTCGCGCGTGCGGGTGTAGTTGGTGCGGGGAGCCTCGCCCAAGAACGGCACGGCAGTCGTATTGCCGAAATAGGGGCTGCGGATACCCAAGTAACGCTGACGGAAGACCGTACCTTCTTTCTCGTCCTTGGTGAAGCGACCGCCGACCGAGACCGACAGGGCGTCGGTGACGTCATAGGAGAAGTCGGCGAAGACGGCGTAGCTCTTGGTCGCCACCGAACCCGAGGTCAGGGTCGTCAGATTGGCCAGACCCACGACGGTGTCGAACGCGCCAGAGGCGTTGGCGTCCATATAGTAGACGCCGGCGACGCCGTTCAGACGGCCCGCGCTGACCAGAACCTGGAATTCCTGGCTGAACTGGTCGTCGTCATAGGCGGCGGGGATGTCGAGGATGGGCTGGGGCAGGTTGTCGAAGTCGATATTGCCGCGCGTCAGGCCTTCACGATAGGCGGTGATCGACTTGAAGGTGAACATGTCGCTCATCTCCCACTCGCCGGTCAGCGACACGCCGCGCGTCTGGACGCGGTTCTTGTCGCCGGCGCCGGCGTTGGTGTCATAGACATCGGCGGGCGACGGGGCGAACTCGCGGTGGCCGTGGCGCGCGTTGGAGTCGTCGTTCACCAGATCGCCGGCCAGACGGAAGAACAGGCTGTCGGTCGGGCTCCACTCCGCGCTGGCGCGGAAGGCGGTCACGTCCTTGTTGTAGTGTTCGTTGCCGGTGTTCAGGTTCTTGCCGTAGCCGTCGCGTAGATAGCGGGCCAAGGCGGCCGAGACCTTGAACTCGTCGCTGAAGGGCAGTTGGGCGCTGGCGATCACGTCGCGCTGGTTATAGCTGCCGTAGGAGGCGCGCAGGCGTCCCTCGGGCTCGTCGGCATTGATGCGGCTGGTCACGTATTTGATGGCGCCGCCGATGGTGTTGCGGCCATAAAGCGTGCCTTGCGGTCCGCGCAGCACCTCGACCCGCTCCACGTCGAAGATGTCCAGAACGGCGGCCTGCGGACGGGCCACATAGACGTCGTCGATATACAGGCCGACGCCGGGATCGAAGCCCCACAGCGGATCCTGCTGGCCCACGCCGCGAATGAAGGAGATAAGGGTCGAGTTCGAGCCCCGCGCGGCGTTCAGCGTCAGGCTGGGCGTCGAGCGCGCCAGTTCGGTGATGTCCAGGGCGCCGCGCGCCTCAAGCTGTTCGCCGGTGACGGCGGTCACGGCGACAGGCACATCCTGCAGGCTTTCCGCGCGGCGTCGCGCGGTGACGACGATGTCGTCGACGGTGGCGGCGTCCTGAGCATTCGCGGCCTGAGCGGTCGCCTCCGCGTCCTGGGCGACCGTGGCCCCCGCCAGCACGCCCCACGCCGCGCCGGCCAGCAGCGCGCACTTCACATGACGATTCATGATCCTTAACCCCTTTGTCGTTTCCAGCCTGGTTGACGCTTTTATTCAGCGTTCAATGATTTTCTTGAACCTGACCCGGTTTCGACCGTCTGTCAAACCCCGGAGCTGCCGCAACGTCGTCATCCGCCCACACGGAACGTGCAGCGTGGCGCCGTTGCACCGGCGCCGGCCCTGGCCTAGCGTCGCCGCCATGAGCCAGATCCCCGCCGCGCCCCGTCCCGTCGCCGCCGCCCGGCGCAAGACGGCCGCGCCGGATGCGACGCCTGCGCGGCGCGGCCGTCCGCCCAAGGCCCAGGCCAAGGCGGCGGGTGAAACCCGCGAGCTGATCCTGGATGCGGCCGAGGATCTGTTTTCCAAACACGGCTTCTACGGCGTCACCATCCGCGAGGTGGCGCGTGAGGCCGGCGTCGACACCGCCCTGGTCCACTATTATTTCGGGGCCAAGCGAGACCTGTTCGACGCGGTCTTTCTGCGTCGCGCCGAGGTCTGGAACAATGAACGAGTCGCCGCCATCAACCGTTACGCCGCCCAGGCTGAGGAGACCGGGCGGCCCATGACGCTGGAGGGGCTGCTGGAAGCCTTTCTGCGACCGCCGTTCGAATGGTCGCTCAAGGGCGGGCCGGGTTGGAAACACTATTCCGCCCTGGTGGCCCAGACCAACGCCAACCCAACCTTCGGCGGCGAAACCATGGCCCGCTATTTCGACCCGGCCATCCGGCGGCTGATCGAACTGATCGCCCAGGTCCTTCCCGAGGCCAGCGAGGTCGATCTCTACTGGGGCTATCACAATCTGTCGGGCGCCCTGACCCTGACCCTGGGCGAGACCGGACGTCTGGACCGACTGTCGGGCGGTCGCGCCCGATCCGGGGATCTTCAGACGGCCGGCGACTATATGGTCCGGTTCGCGGCGGCCGGCTTTCGCGCCGTGGCGGGGCTGTCGCCTTCTAGCTGAAGAAGACCGCCCACATCAGCCGGCCCGGCAGGAAGGTCAGAAGGCCCGCCACGATCAGTCCTCCGACGAACATGGAGGTCATGGCCCGCCGATGGACCTGCACCCTGTGGCGACGGGCGGCGTAGACCGCCATGGGCAGGCCGACCACCGTCCAACCGCTGAGCAGATGGATCAAGGACAGGCCCGCAGGCCCGCCGGGATTGATGGCGTGAATGAAGAAGGAGCTGATCGCCGTCGTTCCCATGGCCAGCACCCAGGCCCAGCCCAGCGTCCGGTGCAGCCGCGTGCCCTTTATCCCCGCGAGCAGCACGGTCCCGATCCCCAGGGCCGTCAGGGCGGCCGCCACATGGACCTGGATCGCCGTCGGCGCCGCAGCCAAGAGGTCCAGCTTCGGCGCGTGCGGACGGAAGCCCAGCCGTGCGATCTGACCATCGTCTCGTGTCAGATAGAAGAGGATCGGAACGCCGAGCAGGAGAAGACCGGCGGCGGACGGCAGATGACGGGCGAGGCGGGACATGGGACGAAGGCTCCGGGAAAACTCGCCCCCTTCCTGACGGGGCTGCGATCGCCGCGCACCCGCCTCTGCGCGAACGACCACATCGACTTCGCGAACGTCCGCCCCCTTCCGCCCTGAAGGAAATCATGGTTTCAGATCGGCCTTGGAAGACAGAAGGCCCTCATGACGTCACCCGCCGCCGACCGCCGTCGAACCTTTCTGAGGGGCCTGGTCGTGGCGGTCCTGGTCGGCGTCTTCCTGGCCTCGACCGGCGCCTTCGGCAGCGCCGGCGCGCCCTATCTGGAACGGCTGGCCTATTGGGTTCTGATGATGATCCTCGGCGGCCTTTGGGGCCACCTGTGCAGCGGTTTGGTCACGCGCTTCATCGACGTGGACGACCGGCCGTGGCTGACGGTCGGCCTGATGACGGCGGTCATCACCGGCCCGCTGAGCCTGATCGTCTGGGCCGCGACGGGCCTCTTCTTCGCCCAGCGGCTTTACCCGCTGTCCGCCCTGCCCCAGCTGTTCGGCCCGGTCCTGATCGTCACCCTGGCGGTGACGACGGTCAATGTCTTCCTGGGCCGCGCCCAGCCGGTTCAGACCCACGCCGCGCCGCCCAGCCAGCCGACCCGTCCGGCGCGCTTTCTGGATCGCCTGCCGCCCAGGCTGAAGGGCGCGACCCTCTACGCCGTTCAGGCCGAGGACCACTATCTGCGCCTTCACACCGATCGCGGCTCGGACCTGATCCTGATGCGCCTGTCCGACGCGGTCGAAGAGTTGGAGGGGCTGGAAGGCGCCCGCACCCACCGCAGCTGGTGGGTGGCCCGTTCGGCCGTGCGCGGCGTCGAACGCGGCGACGGCCGCGCCACCCTGACGCTGGAGGGCGGGCTGAACGTCCCGGTCAGCCGCCGCTACGCCCGCACCCTGCGCGAAGCCGACTGGTGGTGAAGCGTCGGGCCGCCTCAAGTGGCGGGGTAGTCTGCCATGGCCAACTGATCGACCAAAGCATCCACGGACATCTCGGCTTCCGAGATCGAGGCGGCGAGACGATCGTCGGAAAACTCGTCGTATTCAACGGCGACGACTTCGCTTTCGTAAAGACCGATGTAGGCAAGGGGAATCTTCAGCCCCGCCTCCACGAGATTCATGTGCGCCAAACGGCCGTCCGGTCCATAACCATAGTCACCACGCGCCGTCAGAATGATCAGACGCTTGCCTGTCGGCAGCATAGGCCAATAGGGAACGTCTGATCGCGCGCGATCGAAACCGAAGGTCATCCCGACACGCACCACATTGTCGATCCAAGCCTTTAGCGGTGCGGGCAATCCGAAATTGTACATGGGCGCGCCGATGACGACGAGATCCGCCTTCATCAAGGCGTCAGTCAAGGCGTCGCTCTCCGCCAATACGACCTTCTGAGCTTCCGTGCGCCGTTCAGGCGGACAGAAGGCGGCGGCGATCCAGGCCTGGCTCACCGGCGTCGGCGGCGTCCGTCCCACGTCAAGATAATCGACGATGTCCTGCGGCCTCATCTCCCTCCAACGATGGATGAAACGTCGACTGAGGCGGCGGGTATGCGATCCATGCTTGTCGCGCCCGGACTCTCCCTGCCGTGCGCTGGAGTCGATGTGAAGCAGGCGAATTGGGTCTAGGATGGAGGGGCTCATGACAAGCTGAACTCACGTGATATGGAAGACATGCGAGCTTATTTTTCTGTAGGTACGGTTGACGAACGCAAAATTTTCGATGGATGGGTGAAATGGATTCATCCGTAGTGACACAGCGAAGACTGCCGCCCCTGGGGGCTTTGCGCGCGTTCGAGGCGGCCGCCCGACGTCTGAGCTTCCGGCGCGCGGCCGAAGAGCTTTGCGTGACGCCGACCGCTGTCAGCCATTAGGTCCGCCTTTTGGAAGAGTGGCTGGGACAGCCGCTCTTCCTTCGCCTAGTCCGCCGGGTGGTCTTGACGAAGGCCGGCGAAACGCTTCTTCCAACCCTCCAGGGCGGCTTCGACGCCTTCGAACGAACGCTTGCGGACATCCGGCAGCACGACCGGCGAAAGGCGGTGACCTTGACCGCGCCCGTCCTCTTCACCGCGCGGCGGCTGATCCCGGCCCTCGCAGATTTCCAGGCCGGCGATTTGGATTTGCGGCTCCACGCGAGCGACGCCGTGGTCGATCTCAACGGAGGCGGAGCCGATCTGGCGGTGCGCTATGGAGCCGGCCCCTTTTCCGGCTTGGTGTCAGAACCGCTCGTCTCGGAACGTTTCGGCGTGGTCAGCAGCCCTCGTCTCCGCCTGACCCGCGTCGACGACCTGTTTAGCGTCCCCTTGCTTCATATCGACTGGAGACGCGCCGGGGACGACCCCGATTGGAAGCGATGGGCGACGGAGGCTGGGCTAAGCGGATTGGCCGTGGAAAAGGGCGCTCGCTTCTCTGACGACACCCATGCGTTGGCCGCCGCGACAGCGGGCCGGGGCGCCGCAATCGCGGCCCTTGAGCTGGCGCGACCCGAGTTGGAAGCGGGGCTTCTGGTCAATCCCTTCGGTCCGATTCTCCAGGGGCAACCATACCATTTGGCCGCGACCCCTGAAGCTTGGGAGGACGAAAGGGTTCAGGCGGTGGCGTCTTGGCTCAGACAGGCGATCATCGGGGCAGCGGCCGACTGAAGATAGGCGCCTAGCTGTGACTCAGCCGGCCTCGTCTCTGGTTGCCAACGCCGCCACCGAGGCGGCGCAGCCGGTCAGGGTGTCGTCGCCGATCTCGACCTTGGCCGTCAGCGGATAGGCGCGATCGCTCATGCCGTCCGAACATTCCGTGGCGATCAGGACGACGTTTAGCGCTTCGTTCAGATCGGTCGAGGTGGCGTAGGTCGCAACCGTGCCCTGCACCGTGGCGCCCCGGTTCGGCGCATGCTGCGCCGGCTGATCCACACGGGTGTAGGTCAGGCCGTCCGGCGTGATTTCGACGCTCCAGAAGGGTTCGGTTCCGAGAGCGCGCACCGGCTTGCCCAGATCGACGCCCGCCAGCACGGGGGCGGGCTCGGGCGGCGGCGCCGCCTCCGGCGCTTGATCCTTGCGATCATAGCAGCCCGCCAGCAGGGGCAGGACCAGAATGATCGCCGTCAGGGCGGCGGGGATCGGGCGCATGCGGAGACCTCTCTCGATTGGCCAGCAAGTGTGGGCGACATCCTCTTCGGTCAAGGGCGGCGGCTGAGTTATGGTGCGGGAATGTCGATTCGCCTGACCGCATACGAGTTCTTCGCCGGCGGCGGTTTGGCCGGCCTGGGCCTGAACGGGGCCAATCCCGGCGGCGTCTCGGGAATAGAGACCATCTTCGCCAATGACATGGACCGAGCCAAGGCGGCCGCCTTCACGGCCAATCATCCACGGGTCCCCTTCCATCTCGGCGATGTGTGGGCGCTGACGACGGCGGATCTGCCGGGCGCCCCGGATCTGGCCTGGGCTTCGTCCCCCTGCCAGGACGTCAGCCTGGCGGGTGGGCGCGGCGGGCTGACAGCGGGGCGGTCCGGCGCCTTTTGGGGTTTCTGGCGTCTGATCGAGGGCTTGTCGCGCGAGGGACGAGCGCCAGGGATCATCGTTCTGGAGAATGTAATCGGTCTGTTGACCTCGGGCGCAGCGCAGGGTGAGGACTTCGCCGCCGTCTGCACGGCCATGGCGGCCGGCGGCTGGCGGATCGGGGCCTTGGAGATGGACGCCGCCCACTGGCTGCCCCAGTCGCGCCCGCGTCTGTTCGTCGTCGCCATGGCCGAAGAGATTGCTGCGGCGGCGCCGCAGACGCGCGCGCCGAACGGGCCTTTCCACTCGTCCCGGCTGATCGCGGCTGAGGCCCGTCTGCCGCAGGCGGCGCGTGACGCCTGGACCTGGTGGAGCCTGCCGGTCCCCTCGCGCCGCAATCTTGATCTCGACGCCCTGCTCGAACCGGACGAGACCGCCGTCTGGCTCGACGACGGCGAGGCGATCCTGGCCCTGGCCGCTCCGCTGCACCGCGCCCGGCTGGAGGCGGCGATCGCCTCGGGCCGGCGCACGGTCGGCGCGGCCTATCGCCGGGTTCGCCGAGAAAACGGCCGCAAGGTCCAGCGGCTCGAAATCCGGTTCGACGGCCTGGCGGGCTGCCTCAGAACGCCCGCCGGCGGTTCGTCGCGCCAATATGTCGTCGTCTGCGACGAGGGACGCGCCCGGGTGCGGCGGCTGACCGGCCGCGAGGCGGCGCGCCTGATGGGCGTGTCGGACGACTATCTGTTGCCGCCCAGCCAGAGCGCGGCCCTGAAGCTGATGGGCGACGCCGTCGCCGTGCCGGTGGTGCGCGCCCTGGCGGAGGGACTGCTGAAGCCCGCGCTTTCGGCGCGGCGAGCGGCGGCCTGAGGCGTCAGGCCGCTCAAGACCTCAGCGCTGGACCCACTGGCCCTGGGCGTTTCGATACCATTGGCCGGCCGGAATCCGGGGCAGAAGCTGGCTCTGGAACATCCGGGCCCCGGCCACGTCGGGGGTGGCGCCCGCCTCGGCGGCGCTGCGGGCGTAGGCGGCGCGGCGGCCGGCGTTGGTCGCTTCGACGGCGGCGCGCAGATCGGCGTCGGCGCTTGAAGTGCGGAAGCCCAGATAGCCGTCCGCCTGTTCACCGACGACGCCGGCGGCCTTGGCCTGATCGATCATGGCCTTTTGGGCGCTGGTCTGAGCCAGGGCGGCGCCGGCCATGGAGACGGCGGCAGCGACGGCGCCGACGGCGATAAATCTGCGAAAGCTCATGTCAGCCTGTCCTTTCAGGAAAAAGCGAGGCGATCAGAAGAGGTTGGGGTTCTGTTGCAGCAGTTGCTGCAACTCTTGATCCAGCCGGACGCGCACGTCTGCGTCCAATTTGGCGTAGATCTGGATGGGCGCAACCTCCAGACGGACCGTCGGGGCGCAGGCCGCGACGGCGGCCGCGGCGGCTCCGAGGCCCAGTCCGGCCAACTGGCGCTTGGTGATCATGGCTTAGACTCCGGCTCGATCAGGTTTGAAGATGCAATAGCACGGCTGCGCGTGAACGGTCTCTGAATGGCCGGGCTCACGGCGCCGCCTCCTCCTGCTGCCCTTGGCGGGCGCGATTCACCGCCAGCAGATCCGAGAACAGCTGATTGGCGTTCAGGGTCGTATCCAGCGTCAGGTCGATCTGGGTGCCGGACGGCAGGGGCAGTTCCCGCTTGAGGAATTCGCGACTGATCAACTCCGCCAGGGTCAGACGCAGTTCCTGGCGTTGGGGCGGCGCGTGCCGGCCGCGAATACGGAACAGAACCGACAGCCGCCCGCCGTCCAGACTGTTCACATCGGCGCTGAGCACGTCGAAGGCCAGGTTCTCCATCGCCTGATAGGCCAGATCCTCGACCATGTTCGGCGGCACATCCCCGCCTCCGCCGGCGTCCACGTCGGTCAGCACCTCGCGCTTGATCGACAGCCGTCCCGGCTGGACCGCCGCCAGGGTCCCGTTGCGGATCGTCAAGCCGGTCTTGGGATCCATGGTGAAGGGCAGACGGCCCGAGACCACCGCATCCAGCACCACCTTGTCGTCGAAACCGGTGTCGGCCACCACATCGCCCAGTTGGACCCGGTCCAGCACCACCACCCCGTCATAGGGCTGGGCGGCGTCCAGCGGCACGACGAACGGCTCCACCGAGACGACTCCGCCGCCGGCCTGAACCGAGCCTGCGGAGATCTTGATCCCGGCCGCGTCGACGGCGAAGGTCAGGTCCAGATCCGTCGCCTCCGTCCCGACGGCCAGACTGTCGACCGTCAGCTTCTGATCCGGCGCGGTGATCAGCGGCGTCAGGCTGGTGAAGACGATGTCGCCCTTGACGCCCTTGACCGCCCCGGCCGGGCTGACGAAGTCCAGCCCCGGCACGCTCAGACGCCCGCTCGACGTCGGTTCGGCGGTCTTGGTCCAGTCGAACCGGCCCTCGAAGGCGACCGAACCGGTCGCCGGCGACTGCACCAGGTCCGCGACCAGGGGCGTCAGCATGGCCGGTTGCAGGCCGCCCTCGACGAAGGTCACCGGGGGAACCGAAATCTGGAGGCCGCCGGCGCCGCTGCGGCCGTCGTGGGTCAAGGTCAACCGCCCCAAGGCGGCCCCTGCCGCCTTGCCGGTCCCTTCCAGGTCGAAACCGCCGCGCCACACCTCGTCCACCAGCCGCACCTGTCCGACGGCTGCGAGCGGTTCGAACCGCTTCGGGGTCAGGGCGTCCACCGCCCGCGCCTGGGTCACCGTCGACGTCAGCCCCACGCCGGAGGATGCGCCGTCCACCGTCACCCGACCGGCGGCCCCTTCGAACCGCATGCCCAGGAAGGGCGCCTGGGCCGAAAGGCGATCAAAGCCGCCGACGACGCGCCAGACCCCCTCCTTGGCGCTGAGCAAGGGCGCGTCCGTGGGACAGAGGGCGCCTGCGATCTCATGGACGTCGTTCTCGTCCAGCTCCAGCCGTTCGACCGTCAGGTCCACACATTCGGGGGTGGTGTAGGTGATCCGTCCGTCCGCAAGGGCCAGAAGCCCCCGCGTCCTGGCGTCGATCCCGCGCGCCACGTCGAAATCCAGTCGCGCACGGCCGTCCAGCTGAGCCTCGAAGCCGGCGTCGGTCAGCCGCCACTGCGGCACGTCCACCGCCATTTCCGGCAATCCCCGTCCCCCCGTCGCCACCAGCCTCAGCGCGCCGCCGCCCAGCCGTCCCGGTTCGGCGGCGTAGGCGGTCTGGCCCGTCGGCTGCGACAGGGTCAACACGCCGCCGTTGGCGGGCCTGGCCGTGACCGGTCGCAGGAGGCTGGCCTCCGTCCCGGCCGACCCTGTGACCAGGCGAACCGCCGGGGCGCTCAGGGCGAAACCGCCCAGCGCCCGCTTCATCTCGGCCAGTTCGGCGATGTCGTCGGGCCCGACTGGCCCGAACAGGGGCCAGGCGCCGTCCGCCGACCGGATCGCGCCCTGGGCGACGATGCGGACCGCCTCGTCCTTGACGACGTCCAGGCTCAGATCGGCGGTCCCACGCCTTAACGTCAGGTCGCCCCAGCCGATACGGTCGAAGCCGGCCTTGACCGACCCGGTCGCCTCGAAGGCCGCGTCGCGCCCGCCCAGCGTCAAGGCTCCGGAACGGATCGAAAGACCGCGCGCCTCGACTCCGCCCGCCGCGCCGGCCTCGGCGGCCAGGATAAGCGGCGTCTCCAGCCCCCAGCCCAGGGCGTCTGCGCGCTTGACCTCAAGGCGTCCGCCCTCGGCCCGGACCCGCGCCTGCGTCGCCTTCAGCCCGGGGCCGTCCACGGCCGCCGCCGTCAAGGCCAGGCCGGTCTCGCCGTCCAGCTGGAAGTCTTCGATCCATCCGGCGGTTCGGCCGTCGAACCGGGCCTGGATCTCTGCATCACGCGCCTGGGTCGCCCCCAGGCCGAGAGCCTCGCCCGTCAAACGCGCCTGAAGGCGCGCGCGTCCGTCGCCGCGCCGCGTCTTCAAATCCGGATAGGGCAGGTCTCCGTCCAGGCTCAGCAGGGCGCGACGCCCGCTCAGGCCGGCGCCGACGAAACGCTCCGCCTCACCCCGCAACCTCAATTTCACCCGGTCGCCGGTCGTCGTCAAATCGATCGCAGCGGCGAACCCCTGGGCCTGAACCTCGCCGCTTTGAAGCACGGTCGCCGGAACCGCCGCCTTCAACCGCATCAGCTTGCCGTCGTCCACCCGCGCATCGCCCAGAATCCGCACGGCGCCGTAGTCCGTCTCCAACAGCGCCCGGCCGTCTTCGACGATGATCAGGGGCGCGCGCGCATCCGGACGCGGCGGGCCGCCCGTGAAGGATTTGATCACCGGGTCCAGAGATCCGAACGCCAGCTTCCCGTCCTTCCAACTGGCGCGCATCACCGGCCTGACCAGTCGAACGCGGCTGGGCGTCACTCCCAGCCCCGTCTTCGACCAGGGCCAGGCCACGGCGTAGTCCACCTCGACCCGCTCGACCGTCACGTCCGGATTTTTGGGATCGCCGATGCGGATACGCCCGACGAAGCCGTCCAGCTCGATCCGCTCGACCTCGACCTCCGCCTGGACGCCGCGCCGGTCCAGCCAACCCACCAGGACCTCGCGCGCCGCCGCTCGACGATTCAGATAAAGCGCCGCCAGCAGGAGGGCGACGACCAGCACCACGACGCCGGCGACGCGGCCGAGCCGACGCAGCGGATCGTTCCGCCGGGACGGCGGACGCGACCGGTCGGATGGCGTCGTCGTATCGGTCAAACGTCCAGACCGGAAAGCGAAAGAACCATTTTCCAGACCGCCATCGCTGCCCCCGATGAAGATTTACGCCCCAAGCGTCGCCTTGAAGACGCGCGTCCGCAACGTCCGTTCTCATCTTCCGTTGCAGCCAAGCGGGGCGACAAGAGGGCAACCTATGGAACGGGGGCAGGACGACTACGCACCCTTACGGGCTTGAGCCGTCTCTTAACGCCTTGTAAGCAACCGCCTTCCCAAAGTGGAACAGGCGAGGTATAGGCCTAGCCTTCGCATTTTCAGGAATGCGGCGCAGTTTGGTGACTATGGTTTGACGCCTCTGGCGTTGCAGCACTACGAGACCGATGGCTCAGTTCGACCCTCGCCGACAGCCGATGCGCCTCGCCCCGCACGCTCTGACCGCCGCCGCCGCGGTCTCGGTGGCGCTTCTGGCCGGCAGAGTCTATCAACCCGCCAGGGCTGAAGAAGTTCCCGTCCCCTCCTCGGCCCAGATGGCCGCCATGGAGGTTCAGGCCTTCGCCGCCGCCAATGCTCCGGCCGGCATGACCGCCCCGGAGGCCGTTCCCGTCCAGATCCGTCGCGGCGAAACCTTTGAAGAGGCCGTGCGCCGCACCGGCGTCGCCCCGGAAGAGGCCAGCGCCGTCGCCGCCACCGTCGCCAACGCCTTCGACCTGTCCGACCTGCGCGCCGGCCTTCGTTTCGAGACCGCCATCGCCAAGCCGCGCGACGGCCGAGGCGACGCCCGCCTGATCGGCCTGACCATGCGAACCGGCCCGGCCAGCCAGCTGACGGTGTCGCGCAGCTTCGACGGCGCCCTGCGCCTGCGTTCACTCGAGGAAAAAGTCACCCACGAGACCGTGGTGCTGAAGGGGGACGTCGAACGCTCCCTGTCCGCCAGCGCCCGCGAACTGGGCGCCACCGCCTCCATCGTCCGCGCCGCCAGCCGCCTGTTCGCCACCAAGTTCGACATGCAGCGCGACATCCGCGCCTCGGACGAGTTCACCATGGTCTTCGACCGGGACGTGACCGAGGCCGGCCGCACCGTCGCCGTGGGCGATCTGGTCTATGCCGAACTGCGCGGCGTGACCTTCTATCGCTTCAAGCCGGCCGGCGCCAAAGAGGCGCAGTTCTTCGACGCCTCGGGCAAGAACCTGCGCTCGGCCATGATGCGCACCCCGCTGCAGAACTTCCGGCGCGTGTCGTCGGGCTTCGGCTTCCGGACCCATCCGATTTCCGGCTATCGCAAGATGCACCAGGGCATCGACTTCGCCGCCGGCACCGGGACGCCGGTCGTCGCCCCCGCCGACGGCGTGGTGGTCGAGGCGCGTCGCTGGGGCGGCTACGGCAACTGGCTGCGCATTCGCCATAACAACGGTCTGGAAAGCGGCTACGGCCACCTGTCCCGCTACGGGGCCGGCATCCGCGCCGGCCAGCGGGTCAGCCAGGGCCAGATCGTCGCCTATGTCGGCTCGACCGGCGCCTCCACCGGTCCGCACCTTCACTATGAAATTTGGCGCAACGGACAACGGATCAATCCGGCCGGCGTCAAAACCCAGGAGGGCACCGAACTGTCCGGCGCCGACCTGGCCGCCTTCCGCGCCGAAAAAGCTCGCATCGACCGCATCATCGCCTCCGGCGGCCAAAAACGCCCCGCCCTCCAGCAAGCCTCCGCCAACGGTCTGCGCGCCGCCCAAGGATAATCTCGGCCGGCTGGTGAAGCGGTGATAGGGAACTGCGCGACGTCTGACGTTTAGGACGGCCAGTAGTGCGAATCCGGCAGCGGGCGCGGGCCAAACACCGCCTGGCCGACGCGCACGATGGTCGCCCCCTCTTCGATCGCCCAAGGATAGTCGCCCGACATGCCCATTGAGAGATCGGCAAGCGCGGCGCCCTGCGGCGCGTCCTGGCGAGCCCGGTCGCGGACGTCGCGTAGCAGGCGAAAGCAGCGCCGCACCTCGGCCTCGTCCGGCGTAAAGGTGGCGAGCGTCATGAAGCCCTTGGGGCGTATTGCGTCACACGCCGCCACCTCCTTGAGGAAGGCCGATACGTCCTGCGGCGCGAGCCCGTATTTGCTTGCCTCACCGGAGGTATTGACCTGGACCAGCACATCAAGGCCTCGGCCGAGATGCTGAAGCCGCTTGTCCAGCGCTTCGGCGAGCGACAGGCGGTCAAGCGACTGCACCTCATCGGCGAAGCGCAGCACGTCCTTGACCTTGTTGGTTTGCAGGTGACCGATCATCGACCAGCATACCGGCAGATCGGCCAATGCTTCGGCCTTCTTGCGTCCTTCCTGAACCTTGTTCTCGCCAAGGTCGGTCTGGCCGTGCCGAATCGCTTCGCGTATCCGCTCAGGCGAGACGGTCTTGGAGACCAGGACGAGGCGGACCGCATCGGGCGCGCGGCCCGAGCGCACCGCCGCCTCCCGGATCGTCGCGCGGGTTTTCTCCAGATTGGCGGCGACCGTCATGCCCGCAGCCCCTGCAGCCAATCGGACAGCATCTTGCGGCCGCCGTCGCGAAGGGCAGGCCCGAATTTGGCGGCGTCCTCGCGTATTTGGCACAGGTCGACGCCGGCCGCCGCCAGCTCACACGCATGGCCGATCAGCCAGCGTTCGAACCCATCCGACACGTCCGCCTCGGGATGGAACTGGACGCCGAGGATATTGGGACCAAACGAGAAGGCCTGATTAACGCAGAGCGGCGTCTGCGCCAGTCGCTCGCCCCCGGCAGGCATGTTGAACATATCGCCGTGCCAGTGCAGTACCGGCACGTCGGCGAGATGGCGCATTGGCCCGGCCGCCCCCGCGGGCGTGAGCGTCAGGGGGGCGAAACCGATCTCCTTGGCGCCGGTCGACGCGACAGCGGCGCCGAGCGCCGCCGCGACCAACTGCGCGCCGAGGCAGATGCCGAGTGTCGGACGCCCTTCGGCGAGCCGCGCGCGCAGAAAGTTCAGTTCCTCGGCTAAGAACTGATAGCGCTCGGTCTCATACACGCCGATTGGGCCGCCCAGCACGATCACCAGCGCGGTCTTGACCGGGTCCAGCGTCCACAATGCATCCACGCCGATATCGTAATAGTGGACCTTGTAACCATCTCGCCATGCTCCTGGGCGACAGGTTGGGAAGCCGGCTGTCCTTCACGATCCCGGCGGGCGGCCTCGCCTTATGGGCGCGGTAGGCGGATGGCATCGACGCCGAGTGCTGGAGCAAGACGGCCCGCGGCGTCGGCCTTGCGGTGACGCCGGGCGTCGCGCTCTGCGTCGATGCTGCGACGGCGCGCCAGGCATTCCGTCTCGGCTTTACGAACCTCGACGAAGACGAAATCACGCGCGCGGTCGAATTGCTGACGACAGCGGCGCCTTGACCGACCCCCTCCCTTAGGCGGACTTCGACTCCTCGAAGCAAGCCAGCCATTTGGCGAGCAGCCTGTCGAGTTCGGCGCTTTCCCCCTTGTCCAAACCCTCCATTAGGCGATGCTGGTTCGCGACGTGCTCGCCGATCAATGCGTCGATCAGGGTGAAGCCCTCGTCCGTCAGAGCCACGACGCTTGCCCGGCCATCGCTGGGATCAGGTGAGCGCGAGACCAGCCCCGCCCTTTCCAGACGGTCGATCCGATTGGTCATCGTGCCGGAGGTAACCATCGTCCAGTCGATCAGGGCGGACGGGCTAAGCGCATAGGGCGGGCCGGACCGGCGCAGCGTGGCGAGCACGTCAAAGCTCGCTGCGTTCAACCCCCGCGCTGCGAACACCCTGTCGATACGCACACTGAGATGGATGGCGACCCGATTCAGGCGTCCAAACAGGCCCATGGAGGTGACATCGAGGTCTGGTCGCTCGCGATGCCACTGGTCGAGAATGCGATCCACCTGATCCATGACTGGGTATATGGCGAACATATCTTGATATCAAGCTATCCCAACATATCTTGATATCAAGATATCTGGAGATGGACATGGCGCGACTGAGCGACATCATCCTCACTGCAAGCGCGCCGGTAATCTGGGGCAGCACCTATATCGTCACCACCAGTTTCTGCCGCCCGGCTTTCAGCTGACGGCCGCCACGTTGCGCGCCCTGCCTGCCGGCCTGATCCTCCTGGTCGCCGTCCGCCGTTTGCCGCCACGAGACCAGCTCGGCCGTATCTTCATCCTTGGCGCGCTCAATTTCACCCTGTTCTGGGCGGCGCTGTTTGTATCGGCCTACAGATTGCCAGGCGGCGAGGCGGCCACTCTCGGCGCCACCCAACCACTGATCGTGCTGCTGCTTTCCAGGCCTGCCCTCGGGCTGGGCATCGAGCCGGCCGGTCCGTGCGCAGCGCTCGCCGGGATCGCCGACGTTGGCCTTTTGCTTCTAGCGCCACAAGCCAAGCTCGATCCGATAGGGGCCGCTGCGGCCCTAACCGGCGCTCTATCAATGGGCGCCGGAACTGTGCTGACGCGCAAATGGCAGATGTCGGCTTCGCCGCTGACTGTCACGGCCTGGCAGTTGACGGCGGGCGGCCTTCTGCTCCTGCCCATCGCCCTTGTCGCGGAGCCTGGCCCTCCCATGCCGTCCGCGACCAATCTCGCCGGCTTCCTGTGGCTCGGCCTGATCGGGGCTGCTCTGACATATTTCTTCTGGTTTCGCGGCATCGCCCGGCTTGGACCGGCGGCGGCCACATCGTTCGGATTCCTGAGTCCGTTAACGGCAGTTCTTCTTGGGTGGCTGTTTCTCGGACAAGCTCTGGGTCCGGTCCAGATGCTTGGGGCGGCGACTGTGCCTGTCAGCGTCTGGCTCGGCCAACGGTCAGGGCTGCGAGCGATATCATCGGCGCCCACGCGTTGACCAGGTATTTAGTCCCGACAATCCGTCCGTAAACAGCTCGAACGTCTTCGCCACCAGACGCCACCGTTTCTGTGCTCCTTCACAGGCAGGCCGGCCCTCAATCGAAACAGAGGCATGCGCCCGGCGGTTATATCATTGAGGCAAATGGCGCACCCGACACGATTCGAACGTGTGACCTTTGCCTTCGGAGGGCAACGCTCTATCCAGCTGAGCTACGGGTGCGTGGTCGGCGAGAAGGCCGGAAGAGGCCGCTTACAGCAAGCGGCGGGCGGCCTCAATCCCCGAATAAGCGACAAGAGCATGATCGCGCCCTATTGCGCGGTCATGCCGCCGTCGATCTTGAACTCGGAGCCGGTGATGAACTTGGATTCGTCGGAGGCGAGATAGAGGACGCAGTACGCCACGTCGTCCGGGTCGCCGATCCGCTTCAGGGGAATGCCGCGGGTCAGGCGTTCGTGGGCCTTGGCCTCGTCGCCGCCGGCCATGGCGATGAAGGGATCCAGGATCGGGGTCTTGATGAAGACCGGGTGGACAGAGTTGCAGCGCACGTTCCAGTCGGCCTTGGCCGCCTCGAGCGCCAGGGTCTTGGTGTACATCCAGACGGCGGCCTTGGTGGCGTTATAGGCGCCCATGCCGGGGGCGGCGACCAGGCCGGCGATCGACGAGATGTTGATGATCGAGGCCGGTGCGGCGGCGCGCAGGTGCGGCATGGCGTATTTGGCGCCCAGCATGATCGAGCGCAGATTGATCTCGTACTGACGTTGCCAGTTGTCGACCGTGTCCTGTTCGACGAAGGCCAGGGGGCCGCCGACGCCGGCGTTGTTGACCAGGACCGACAGGCCGCCGAGGTCGGCCACGGCGGCGGCGATCACCTGTTCCCACTGGGCTTCGTCGGCCACGTCGTGGGCGTAGGCGAAGGCGGCGCCGGGGATTTCGGCGTTGATGCGGGCGGCCAGGGCGGCGGCGCGGTCGCCGTCGATGTCGGTCAGGGCCAGGCGGGCGCCCTCGCGGGCCATCATGAAGGCCATGGCCTCGCCCAGGCCGCCGGCGGCGCCGGTGATCAGGACGGTCTTGCCGGCGACGCGGCCGGGGCGGGCGTGGGGAGCGCTCACGAGTTCGCCCCCGTTTCGGCGGCGGCGCGATCGATGAACCGGGCCAGGGCGACGTCCTTGTCCGTCACCCCGTCGGCGTCATGGGTGGTCAGCAGCACCTCGACGCGGTCGTAGACGTTCGACCATTCCGGATGATGGTCCATCTTGTCGGCCATCAGGGCGACGCGGGTCATGAAGCCGAAGGCGGCGTTGAAATCGGCGAACCTGAGTGAGCGCGCGATCGCGGGGCGGTCGCCGTCGTCGGCGCGCCAGGCGGGCAAGGTTTCGAGCGCTTTCGCGACCTCGATGCGGACGTCGGTCATGGGGCTTCCTCTTTTTTCCAAGGCGTAAGGCGTTCGGGAGAGCGCCGCAAGCGTACAGGCGACGCCGCAACATGACCCCGAAAGGGTCGCGGAACGCGGGATCAAGCTTGGGCGTTGGGCGTGGACGAAAAGCGTTGCTGCTGACGTCGGATGTAGAGGAAAGAGGATGATGGACAATCTGTGGATCGCCGCCCTCGATCCGGCGGACCGCGAGCGGATCAAACCCTATCTGGAGGAACGCGAGGTCGCGCGTGGCCAGATGCTGTACGACGCCGGCGAGGCGGTCGATCAGGTCTGGTTCCCGATCAAGGGGGTGGTGTCGCTGATGACCGTCCTGCCTGACGACAAGACGGTGGAGACGGCCGCCATCGGCCGCGAGGGCCTGGTCGGGGTGACCTGCGGCCCGTTCAACGCCCGGGCCGCCAGCCGCGCCATATCCCAGGGCGACGGCGTCGCCGCCTGCTGCTCGGCCGCGGCGTTCGGCGCGGCGCTGGACGCCAGCGAAACCCTGCGCCAGGCCCTGTCGCGCTTCACCGAAGGCCTGATGGCCCAGGTGCAGCAGGTCGCCGCCTGCAACGCCCAGCACCGGCTGGACGAGCGGCTGGCGCGCTGGCTGCTGACCCTGCACGACCGGGCCGAGGACGACCGGATCGACCTGACCCAGGCCGACATCGCCGGCATGCTGGGCGTGCGGCGCGCCACCGTATCCGAAGTGGGCACGGTGCTGGAGGACAGGAAGCTGATCCAGCGCGGCCGCGGCTGGGTGCGGGTGCGGGACCGCGACGGTCTGGAGGCGGCGTCCTGCGGCTGCTACGGCCTGATGCGCCAGGTGATGAAGGATCTGGCCCTGCCCCAGCCGGAAGCCGGGCCTGAAGCCGGATCCGAGGCGGCCTGATCGCGTGACGGGCGGCTCGTGACGCGCTAGACCCCCGATTATGACCGACGCCTCCTCCCACGGCCCGCATTCGTCGGGCGACCGTTCCTCCTTCGGTTTCCGCGACGTCGACGCGCGCGAAAAGGTGAAGATGGTGCGCGGGGTCTTCGACTCCGTCGCCTCGAACTACGATGTGATGAACGACCTGATGAGCGTCGGCGTCCATCGGGTGTGGAAGGACATCGCCGCCGCCAAGCTGAACCCGCGCCCCGGCGAGACCATCCTGGACGTGGCCGGCGGCACCGGCGACATGGCGCGGCGCTATTCCAAGATGGCGCGCGCGGCCCAGGAGCGTCGCGGCGGGGCGGACGCCTCGGTCATCGTGCTGGACTATAACGTCGAGATGATCCTGGCGGGCGTGGCCAAGGGCGGCGAGCCGGAGATGAGCTGGTCGGTCGGGGACGCGATGAACCTGCCCCTGCCGGACGCATCGGTCGACGCCTATTCGATCAGTTTCGGCATCCGCAACGTGGCCCATATCGACAAGGCCCTGGCCGAGGCGCGGCGGGTGCTGAAACCCGGCGGGCGGTTCCTGTGCCTGGAGTTCTCGCGCCCCACGGCGGGGCCGGTGCGCAAGCTCTATGACGCCTGGTCCTTCCACGCCATTCCGCGCATCGGCGGCTGGGTGGCCAAGGATCGCGACAGCTATCAGTATCTGGTCGAGAGCATCCGCCGCTTCCCCGACCAGGCGGCCTTCAAGGCCCTGATCGAGGACGCCGGCTTCAAGCGGGTGTCGGTGACCAATCTGTCGGGCGGGATCGCCGCCATCCACCACGGGTGGGCGATCTGACCGGCCGGATCTATCGCACGGCTCCGCCGCCGCCCGCCGCCGTGGCGGTGCGCAACCCCGTGGCCGCCTTTCTGCGCCTGGTCGGCTGGCTGTGGGTGCTGGCGCGCCACGACGCCCTGATCCCGCGCGAGGTCACCCCCCTTCTGCCGGTCTGGACCCGGCCCTTCGCCCGGTTCGTGCAGATGCTGTCGGGCCGTGACGGGCGCGAGGGTCGGCCGGGCCAGAGGCTGGGCAAGGCCTTCGAGCATCTGGGGCCGGTGGCGATCAAACTGGGCCAGGTCCTGGCCACGCGGGCCGACATCTTCGGCATCCAGTTCGCCCGCGACCTGGGCCGGCTAAAGGACGCCCTGCCGCCCTTTTCGCTGGAAGAGGCGCGGCGCGAGATCGAGAAATCCCTGGGTCGCTCGGTCGAGAGCCTGTTCATCGACCTGAGCCCGCCGGTCGCCGCCGCCTCCCTGGCCCAGGCGCACCGGGCGACCTTGGCGGACGGTCGGGCCGTGGCGGTCAAGGTGCTGCGGCCGGGGGTCGAGCGGCGCGTCGCCGACGGTCTGGACGCCATGCGGCTCGGCGCCGCCCTGGTGTACCGGCTGGTTCCCCTGTCGCGGCGGCTGGAGCCCCAGGCCTTCGTCGAGACCATCGCCAATTCGCTGGAGCTGGAGCTGGACATGCGGCTGGAGGCGGCGGCGGCCAGCGAAATGGCCGACGTCCTGGCCAAGGACGGCTATATGTCCGCCCCCGCCGTCGTCTGGGACGGGGTCGGCAAGCGGGTGTTGACCCTGGAATGGGCGCAAGGTCTGCCCATGACCGACCCGGCCCTGGCCCAGCTGCCGGGGCTGGACACCGACCTCCTGGCCGACAATGTGGTGCGCGCCTTCCTGGTTCAGGCCCTGGATCACGGGGTTTTCCACGCTGACCTGCACGAGGGCAATCTGTTCGCCAGCGCCCCGGCCCATCTGACGGCCATCGACTTCGGCATCGTCGGGCGGCTGGGCCCGGCCGAGCGACGCTATCTGGCCGAGATCCTGTGGGGCTTCATCAGCCGGGATTACGACCGGATTGCACGGGTCCATTTCGAGGCGGGCTATGTGCCGCCGCACCATTCGGTGGAGACCTTCGCCCAGGCCCTGCGCGCCGTGGGCGAGCCGGTGATCGGACGCGCCGCCAGCCAGGTGTCGATGGGCCGGCTGCTGGGCCAGCTGTTCGAGATCACCGCCCTGTTCGACATGCGGCTGAGGCCCGAGCTGATTCTGCTGCAAAAGACCATGGTCTCGGTCGAGGGGGTGGCCCGCCGGCTTCAGCCGGACCACGACCTGTGGAAGGCCGCCCAGCCGGTGGTGGAGCGGTGGATTCGCCGCGAACTGGGGCCCCAGGCCCAGGCGCGCGACGCCCTGAACGAGGTGATCGCGGCGGCGCGGGCCCTTTCGCGCCTGATCCATGATCCGCCCGCCCCGACGGCGATGGTCATCGAAAAGCCGAGAACTCCGGCTTGGGTCGCGACTTCATTGACGGTCGCGGTCGTCGCGGCCCTGACGGCCCTGGGCCTTTCGCTCTGGCCCTATCTGCACTGACCGGAGCCTTCGCATGAAGACCATCCTGATCGTGGCCCTGGCATTGACCGCTGTCGCCGCGCCGCACGCCGCCCTCAGCCAGGTCGCGGCCGGCGCCGTGGCCAACACCTTCGACGGCGCAGCCCCGGCGGCCCAGGTCCCCCCCGTTCAAACGCCCACCCAGGCCCAAGCCGAACCTCAGACCCCAGCCCAGGCGCCCGACATCGCTCGTGCGGAAGACGCGCTGCGCAACGTCATCGCCTCGGCCCAAGGCGCCGGTTTCAACTACGCCGTCTTCACCCCCGACCTGGGCGGGCGCATGCGCCAGTTGGCGCCCCAGCTGATCCCCCTGATCAAGAGCTTCGGGGAGGTCCGCTCCATCGACTTCGTGGCGGCCGAAGGCGACGCCCAGTTGTTCCGCATTACTTTCGACAACAAGGTGACCGAATGGATGATCCTGTTCGATCCCGAAGATCGGATCGCGGGCCTGCGTTTCCGCCCGGTCGAAGAGTGATCCGAGCCTAGTCGAGCGACGGTCGGCCCCGCCCCGACTTGATCGAGGCGCGGCTGGTCTTGGCCTTCAGCCGGCGCTCCTTCGACGCCCTGGTGGGCCGGGTCGGGACGCGGAAGACCGGCTTGATCGAGGCCTCGTCCACCAGGGCCTGCAGCCGTTGGATCGCATCGGCGCGGTTGCGCTCCTGGGTGCGGAAACGGACGGCGTTGATCAGGATCACCCCGTCGAGCGTCAGCCGACTGCCGGCCAGCTTCATCAGCCGCGCCTTGACCGGTTCGGTCAGGCTGGAGGAGTTCTTCACGTCGAACCGCATCTGGACGGCGGTCGAGACCTTGTTGACGTTCTGCCCGCCGGGGCCGCCGGCGCGATAGAAGCGGAACTCCAGCTCCTCCTCGGGAATGACGGTGCTCATGGAGCGGCCTTGCGCGCCTTGACCACGGCCTGGTCCAGGGCCTGGAGGAAGCGCGACCGGTCGGCGGCCGAGAAGGGCGGCGGGCCGGAGGTGGCCACCCCCATCGACCGCAGATGCTCGCCCACCATCCGCCCGGCCAGGGCCGAGCCGATGGAGTCCGGGGTGAAGGCCTGGCCGTTCGATTTCAGCGCCTGGGCCCCGGCCTTCAGGCAGCGGTCGGCCAGGGGAATGTCGGCCGTGATCACCACATCGCCCACACCCGCCCGTTCGGCGATCCAGTCGTCGGCCACGTCGGGGCCTGCGTCCACCACCACCTGTTCGATCAGGGCCTCGCGCGGCACCTGCATCCAGCCGTTGGAGACCACATAGGTCTTCAGCCCATAGCGCCGCGCCACGCGATAGACCTCCTCCTTCACCGGGCAGGCGTCGGCGTCGATGTAGAGGGCGGTCGGCATGGGCCTGACCTAGCGCGGACGGGGGTGGGGCGTCGAGGGCGGGGGTGCGGGCGGAGGGGGCAAGTTCGGAGCTCCCAATCCAAATTCGTTAGGGGGCTTTTTGTGCCTCAATCCTCCTCGCCCTCGTGATTTTCATCATCACCGTCGAATCCGAACGCTTTCCCCGCCAATATTGCCCGCATGTTTCTGAGGCATTGTTCGCTCCAACCGTCCATGCTGGCGCCCTCCTTAGCTGCTCTCATCCGAGTGAGGACGGTGTCAGCGTCAAAGATTTGGTCAAGGAACGAACGTTCTGCACTATAGCCCGGCGGGACGATCAGGCCCGCAACAGAGGCGCGAGCTTCGCCTGCTTCCAACTGTGCTGTGAGCGACTGCCGAAGGCTCTCATCCCAATTGCTTGTATTGGTGAGGGCGTAGATCGCTTCACAGTTGGGCATTCGTCGCAGAATGATTCCATCGCTTACAGCATTCTTGAAAATAGGTATCGCGTTTGCGAGTAAACCCGTAGTTTCTTTGATGTTAAATATGTAGGCTCCGCTACCTTCGGATTGTCCGTGGACAGTGAGACCCCATCTAAAAAGGTGCTTTCTCAGCATCGTCGGGAGAATGATGAGATCACCTTCTTCTAAGAGCGAATGAGCAACGCGCTTGACCCGTTCGACATTATTCTTATCTCGCATGCCGAGATTTAATAGGTAGGCTGTAGCGTCGTCAGCGATAGAGTTGTTGTCCTCGGGTGCGAGAAGCCAGTCGGTTTCACGGATCAAGGCCTTTCCAAGCGCGCGCCAGAATTTTGCGTCACCTTGCTCTGGGAGTGTGGGCAAAAGGTCATCCAGCCGATCAATGATCGGCCTAAGGTCACCAACTTTTAAAAGCCGCCTCAGTTCTGCGCATAGGGCGGCTTCATCGGGCTCGTCCCATAATCTTCTCACGTCATCACTGCTGGCAATGCCCGGCGGATCGCCTAGGTAGAGCGTGCGAACAAGGTTCCGTCGCCGACTGATACGAGTTCCTGACTCGTCAGAGCGGCCAGATCCGAACCTTCGGAACATGAGGCCAAGGAGCTTTTCTTGCCCTTCCGCAGCGATACCAAGAAGCTCCACGGGGTCTGGCTTTCCCTTGTTTTCCATCTGCCAGATAACCCGACGAGAAATTTCGCCGGGCTCAGGGTCGTCGACCATCATGTCGATATTCTGTGCGACGGCCTCACGCAGGATCGGTGCTTTCGTAAGCAGCCAGCAATAGCCCATCAGGTCCGCCGGGCTGATTTCCTTGCGCAGCATTCGATCAAGGATCGCGTAAGAGCCGGCCAGCCGCTTCAACTCACGCGGCGTCATGGCCGACTGGCGAATATGTTCGATGATCTCCTTTTCCTGATCCTGGAGATCGGGAGGAAGGGTGAGGCCGTGGTGTTCGAGAAGCGCCTCCAAAAACCTCGTCACATCATGGGAAAACAGCGGCCGGAGAGGGATCGGGTGTTGGATGATCTTCTCGAGATAGGCTTCGCCGGTCCGCCGTCGCTCCTCTTTGTCGGAGCCACGGCCTAGAGCATCTGCGACACGTTCCGGGTCGTACGCTACGAGATAGGATATGCCCTTGATGTCTCCGATGGCTTTAACGAGCTGTGCGACAGCTCGGACCTCGTCGTCTTCGACACGGTCCAGTTCATCGATCAGCACGACCACCGCGACTTTTGCGGTCGCAAGCTTCTTCTCAAGATTTCTCCTTTGCTCCTGGGGGGAAAGCTCTTTCGGTTTTCGAATGAGCTTTAAGGCCTGCTCCAGTCCTTTGCGTCCTACCGTCCCTAGACCGCCAGCCCCCGCCGCATCCGCTGTAAGAGCTGCAAAGCGGCCAGCCACAGTGATGGCTTCCCGATAAGTATCCATCGCCTTCACGAGCTCAAGGGCATGTTCCTTTGTACTGCGCCCAAGCGCGTCTCGAAGCTCGCCGAAGAACGCCGCTAGAAGTTCGTCACGCCCCTTGAACAGCCAGGGATTCAGGATCGCCACAGCCACGTGATCGGTCTTTTTCAGCCGTTCAGCGAGCAGGTTGAGGACACTGCTCTTGCCGGAACCCCACTTTCCTGTCAGGCCGACGACGACGCTCGTGGAACGTCGCGCCACCACGCGACCGGTGATGTCCTTTTCTTCACGGACAAGGGCACGGATCAGATTTTCGACGAACGGAATGCGATCTAGGCGATCATCTGCTTCGCGATCAATTGCGCGATCATTTGCGAGGGCTAGAAGGCGCTTTTCCTTAGCTGTGGCCATAGCTCGTTAGCTGCCTTCCTGCTTCGTCAGATGTGGAACTTGGTTAAAGCTTAACACTTCCGTTGGGTGACTAAACACGCCTCGGTTGCCCTGTCGATGGGTAGGACTACGCTAACGTAGCGGTAGATCGAGACGAGTATTTGGACGCCGCAAGAGGCGCCGGCCTTGCGGACACGCCCGCTCCGTCACGGCGCGGAAGACGCGCCGCGCCACCTCCCCCAACGGGGGAGGAGACGGCGTCATCACCCCGCCGGGGTCGGCTCCAGGGGGAAGACGATGTCCACGGCCAGTCCCTCGGGGGCCCAGTCGCGGCGCAGGGTTCCGCCCAGCTGGCGGACCATATTGGTCTGCAGGGTGGAGCCGAAACCCTGGCGCGTCGGCGCACTGACGGGCGGGCCGCCAACCTCGCGCCATCTCAGTGTCGCCTGACCCTCCTCGAGCGCCCAATCCACGCGGATGCGACCGCCGCTGCGGCTGCAGGCGCCGTATTTGCTGGCGTTGGTGGCGAGCTCGTGCAGCAGCATGCTGAGGGGCTGAACCTGTTCGGGCGACAGATCGACCGGCGGACCCTCGACCTCCACCGCCTCTTTCGGACACAGGGCGTCCAGTTCTTCCCAGACCACGTCCTCCAGCCGCCCGCCCTCCCAGCGCCGGCTGGCCAGGGAGGTCTGGGCGCGGGCCAGGGCGCCGATCCGCCCGGCCAGGATCGACTTGTAGTTTTCCAATTCGTCGGCGCGGGTCAGGCGCACCAGGGACTGGACGATGGCCAGAAGATTGCGCGCCCGGTGGTCCACCTCGTGCATCAAGAGGTTGCGGACCTCGGCGTTGCGCTTCTCCTCGCTGATGTCGCGCGCCTCGATCACGGTCCCGATCACCTGGGCGCCCTCGCCATGGATAGGGCTGGCGGTGAAGGCGACGGGATAGAAGCCGCCGTCCTTGTGGACGAAGACCTCCTCCCCCTGGACGCCGGCCCTCTCGGGGAAGGCGCGGTCGATGGCGCATTCGGACAGGGGGAAGTGGGATCCGTCCGGACGGGTGTGGTGGATGACGTCGTGCAGCGGTCGCCCGGTGGTCTCCTCGAAGGCGTAGCCGGTCAGTTTTTCCGCCGCCCGGTTCATGAAGACGCAATGCTGCCGGTCGTCCATCAGGAAGACCGCCATGGTGGTATTGTCGAGGATGACGTCCAGCCGCTGGGCCGTGTCGCGCAGCTGCTGCTCCACACGCCGGTATTCGGTCGTGTCCTGGATGGCGGCGTAGAAGACCGGGTCGTCGCCGTCGTCGAACAGCTGGAGCTTGACGGAGACGTCGTATTCGGACCCGTCCTTGCGTCGATGAACGGTGTCGAAGTCGAGCCGATCGACTTCGCCGGCGAGCAGCGGCCGGATCAGAGCCAGGAAGTCGTCGCGACGGATGCGGGGCTTCAGATCCCAGGGCGTCAGGCGGGACAGTTCGTCCGCGTTGTAGCCCAGGTTTTCCCGGGCGCCCTTGTTGACGAGTCGAAAATAGAAGTCCTCTACGCCGAAGACATAGACCTCGCTCGCGGCCTCCTCAACGATCCGCCCCAAGCGCTCGCTGGTCACCGCGATGGATCTGGTCATGCCCCGCGCCTGTCTCCGATGGTTCGGCGAACCTAGATAAGCCGCCTCTCTCTGGCAATGATTTTGATTATGCGGGGAAAATCAGCATCGGCCCGGAGAGGCGCCCTCAAGCGGAGCTTGACCCCGGCCGGACCCGGTCTGAGAAGCGGGGGCCGGCGGCGGTCGTCCGGCGCGAAGGATCGACCATATGACCCAGGCTCAGCTCTCGGACCGGTTCCGGCTTCAGCACGCAGCCTCGCGGGCGGAGGGGGCTGCGTCGGCCCAGGTGCGGCGCGGGCGGCTGGAGACGCTGAAGGCCCTGGTGCTGGAGCGGCGCGAGGCCTTTGCGCGGGCCATAGATGCGGATTTCGGGGCGCGGTCGGCGATGGAGACGGGGCTGCTGGAGGTCACGCCCCTGATCCGCAGCCTGGACCATGCGCGCGCCCATCTGGGGCGGTGGATGCGCGACGAGCGGCGGTCGGTGGACCTGATGTTCCAGCCGTCGCGGGCCTGGATTCGGCATGAGCCGCTCGGCGTGGTCGGGGTGATCGCGCCGTGGAACTATCCGCTGCTGCTGGCGCTGGGGCCGACGGTCGACGCCTTGGCGGCGGGCAACCGGGTGATGATCAAGCCGTCCGAGCTGACGCCCGCCTTCGGCGCCCTGCTGGAAGCCGCCGTGGCCGAACGGTTCGATCCGGCGGTGCTGACCGTGGTCAACGGCGGCGTCGATACAGCCCAGGCCTTTTCGCGCCTGGCCTTCGACCATCTGGTCTTCACCGGTTCGACCCGGGTGGGGCGCGAGGTGATGCGGGCGGCGGCGGAAAACCTGACGCCGGTGACGCTGGAGCTGGGCGGCAAGTCGCCGGCCGTGGTGGCGCCCGACTATCCGCTGGACAAGGCGGCGCGGTCGATCGCCTTCGGCAAGTTCCTGAACGCGGGCCAGACCTGTATCGCCCCCGACTACGCCCTGGTTCCGGCCGGTCAGGTCCGGGCCTTCGCCGAGGCGGTGCTGGATCAGGCGCGGCGGGCCTATCCGACCCTTCAGGACAATCCCGACTACAGCGGGGTGATCAGCGAACGCCACCGGGTCCGGCTGCGCGAGGCGGTGGCGGCGGCGAAGGCGGCGGGGGCCGAGGTGCTGGAGCACCCGGATGCGGGCGACGGGAACAACGGCAAGATCGCCCCGACCCTGGTGCTGAACCCGCCGACCGACGGCCTGCTGATGCAGGAGGAGATCTTCGGCCCGGTCCTGCCGGTGATCGGCTATGACAGCCTGGATGAGGCCCTGGCCTTTGTCGCCGCCCGGCCCCGGCCCCTGGCCCTGTACGGCTTCACCAACCAGACGCGGACGCGCGACCGGATCCTGAGCTCCGGCCTGTCGGGCGGGGTGACCCTGAACGGGACCATGCTCCATATCGCCCAGAACGACCTGCCGTTCGGCGGGGTCGGCCCCAGCGGCCTGGGCGCCTATCATGGGCCTGAGGGCTTCAAGCGCTTCAGCCATGCGCGGGCGGTCTATGACGTGGGGCCGGTCAACGCCTTCGAACGGCTGGGGCCGCCGTGGGGCGGGGCGGCGGGCCGGCTGGCGCGCGCGGCCCTGCGGTTTCTGGCCCGGTAGGCGGAGACGAAAAAGGGCGGAACCCTGCGGTCCCGCCCTTTCCGTTCGGACCTGAAAGGCCGTCAGTTGCGATAGGCCGGCGGCATCGGCGTCTGTTGACGATAACGGTCGCGCAGCAGCAGGGGCCGGCTGGTCAAGGGTTGCTCGACCCCGTCGATGAAGACGGCCGAGGGCTGGCTGAGCGGCTCCAGCGGGTCGCCGGACCAGACCACGACGTCGGCGGCGGCGCCCGGCGCGATCTGGCCGAACTGTCCGCCCATGCCGAAGATCTTGGCCGGATTGACCGTCAGGGCGGCGATGGCGGCGCCGTAAGGCAGGCCGTGGGAGACGGCGTTGCCGGCGTTGTAGCGAGCTTCGCGGGCGCGGTGGGTCGAACCCTCGTTGCCCTTGATGGCGATGACGACGCCGGCCGCGTTCAGGGCCGCCGCATTCTCCATCCGCGCCGCCCGCATCTCGAAGTCGCTGGGCAGGTTGGAGATGGGGTTCAGCAGCACCGGCACGCCCGCCGCCGCGATCTCGCCGGCGACCAGCCAGCCTTCCTCGGCGCCGTCCAGGATCAGCTTGATCCCCTCCTCGCGCGCCAGGCGCAGCACCTGCTGGATGTCCGACGCCCGGTGGACGGTGACGATCAGGGGCATGGAGCCGTCAGCGACCGGGATCAGGGCCTCCAGGTCCGCACGCGACAGGCTGAGATCGCGCAGGCCCGCCCGCTCATAGGCCGACTTGTTGCGGGCGTAGAGGCGGACCTCGGCCATCGTCTCCTTGAACAGGACGAACTGGGCGCCGCGCGCGCCGCCGGCGATGTCGGCCCCGGCCTCGCCGAACGGGGCGACCATGGCCACGCGCGGCTTGACCAGGATGTTGGCGTCCTGCCCCAGGTCGATGATCGCCGCCTGGCCGGCGAACAGGCCCGGCGTCTGATAGCCGCCGTCGCCGGCGCCGGCCGTCTCGTCCTCATGCACATGGCCGCCGGACGAGCCGGGGTGCTGGGGCACGACCACGGCGCGGGTGATGCCGCCCAGGCGCGCCACCGGCAGGGTGAAGGACCAAGGGTCCAGGCCATAGGAGATGTCGAAGGCGGCGCTGAGGGTGTTGGACGCATTGCGCAGCTCGTTGGTGCCGCCGACGGCGCCGACCTCGGTCCCGGCCAGGCCGGAATCGACGGCGACGAAGCCGGGGGCGACCGTCTTGCCGGTCGCGTCGATGACGCGGGCGCCGGCGGGGGCGGCGGCCGTTCCGACCGAGACGATCTTGCCGTCGCGGATCACCACCGTGCCGCGTTCGATGACGGAGGTTCCGGTCAGAACCCGGCCGCCCGTGATCGCCACGGTGTCCTGGGCGACTGCAGGCGCGGCGACAGACAGGGCGGCCACTGCGGCCGCAAGGATGTGAGGCAGACGCATCAGCGGGCTCCTTCGGCGACGTTGGCGGCGGTCAGGCCATAGCCGGGCTGGCCCAGCTCGAAATCGCTGGTCGGCTGATAGGCGGGGTTCGTCCGGTCGAAGGTCAGGGCGCCGTCGATGAAGACCTGATCCGCGCGGGCGTAGATCGAGAAGGGATCGGCGCTCCAGATCACCACGTCGGCGCGCTTGCCGGGCTCCAGCGAGCCGGTCTGGTCGGCGACGCCGATGGCCTTGGCGGCGTTGGAGGTGATCCAGCTGATGGCGTGTTCTTCCGAAATGTTCAGCCCGGCGCGGCGACCGGCCGACAGGGCGGCGGCGGCTTCCTGGTTCAACCGTTGAGTCAGTTCGGCGTCGTCGGAATGGATCACGGCGCAGGAGCCCTGGGCTGCGTCCACCAGGGCGGCGTTCTCCTCGATGGCGTCGAGCGCCTCCATCTTGAAGCCCCACCAGCCGGTCCACATGGCGGCGCAGATGCCGTTCTGGGCCAGTTGGGGGGCCAGCTTATAGGCCTCGGTGGCGTGGTGGAAGGTGGTGATGCGGTAGCCGAACTCCTTGGCCATATCCATCATCAGCGCCATTTCGTCGGCGCGGTAGCAGTGGTTCTGGATCAGGATCGAGCCGTCCAGCACCCCGGCCAGGGTCTCGTTCTGCAGGTTACGGGTCGGGGGCGAACCCTCGTGATCCGCCCGCCACTTGTCCCACTTGGCCTTGTATTCGCGCGCGGCGATGAAGGCGGCGCGATAGCCGGCCATATTGCCCATGCCGGTCGCCGGGCTCTGGTTGCGGCCGCCATAGACCCGCGACGGGTTCTCGCCGCAAGCCATCTTGAGCGTATAGGGGGCTTGCGGAAACTTCATGCCCTGCATGGTGATGGAGGGCGTATTGCGGATGGTGACGCCCCGGCCGCCGAACAGATTGGCCGAGCCGGGCAGGATGTGGAGCGTGGTCACCCCGCCGGCGCGGGCGGTGTTGAAGCCCGGATCCTGGGGCCAAAGCGAATGTTCGGCCCAGACCTGGGCGGTGTTCGGGCTGGTCGCCTCATTGCCGTCGCTCATGCCCTGGACCCCGGGGGACGGATAGACGCCCAGGTGGCTGTGGACGTCGATGATCCCCGGCGTGACATAGCGGCCGCGCGCCTCGATCAGCCGATAGCCCGCAGGGACGGGGGTCGAGGCGTCGCCGACGGCGGCGATCTTGCCATCAGTGACCACGACCACGCCGTTTTCGATCTTGCGGTCCGTCCCGGTCAGGACCGTAGCCCCGACCACGGCGAAATTCTCGCGCGGCAACGGTTGATAGGTCGAAGGATAGGGGTCCGACCTCGTCGCCGGGTCCAGCCCGGCCGCCAGGCTCCTGTCCTTGGCCGGGGCGGTCCCGCCCTGGTCCGGCTCCGTCGTGGCGCAGGCCGACAGGCCCAAGGCGCACGCCAAGGCCGCGAGGCCGACGCCCCGCAGATGATGTCTGATCATCAGATCCCTCTCCCGACGACACGCCAGCCCCGGCGTGTCTTGCAGCTGTCATAGAAGGGGCTCGCCGCCCGGCCGTCAAAAGATTTCGACGTTCTTTCTCGATCGCGCCATGCTCGCACGGCCGGGGGAGTTGTGTTGGGCCGGTAAGGCGACCATCTGGGGTTCTAAGGCTCTTCGATACACGGACTTCCCCATGACCTTCGCCGACCCGACCCTGGACCCGCGACCATCCGGCGACCTGATCAAGGAAGGCACGGACGCCTCCTTCATGAAGGACGTGATCGAGGCGTCGAAGACCCAGCCGGTGATCGTCGACTTCTGGGCCACCTGGTGCGGCCCCTGCCGGACCCTGGGCCCGGCGCTTGAGAAGGCGGTGCGCGCCGCCAAGGGGGCGGTCAAGATGGTCAAGATCGACGTCGACGCCAACCCGGCCTATGCGGGCCAGCTGCGCGTGCAGTCGATCCCGACCGTCTACGCCTTCGTCAACGGCCAGCCGGTGGACGGCTTCCAGGGCGCCATTCCCGAAAGCCAGATCAAGGCCTTCATCGACAAGCTGACCGGCGGCCAGGGCGGCTCCGCCGAGACGGCCCAGCTGCTGGAGCTGGGCGAAGAATCGCTGGGCCTGAACGACTTCGGCGGGGCAGCCCAGGCCTTCGCCCACGTCCTGTCGATCGAGCCGGAGAACGAAAAGGCCATCGCCGGCCTGGCGCGCGTCTATATGGCGGGCGGCGACGTCGAACAGGCGGCCCAGACCATCGCCATGGCGCCGGCCGAGTCCAAGGAACCGGCGGTTCAGAGCGTGCGGGCCCAGCTGGCCCTGGCGGCCAAGGCGCCCGCCGGCGCATCGGCCGAGCTGGAAGCCAAGGTCGCGGCCGATCCGAACGATCATCAGGCGCGCTTCGATCTGGCCGAAGCCCAGAGCGCGGCCGGCGACTTCAAGGGGGCGATCGACAATCTTCTGTCCATCGTCCAGGCCGATCGCGAATGGAACGATCAGGCCGCGCGCAAACAGCTTCTGGTCATCTTCGAGGCGGCCGGCCTGGGGTCGGACGTCTCCAAGGACGGGCGCCGCCGCCTGTCCTCCATCCTCTTCTCCTAGGGCGGACACCTCCATGCCCCAGGGCTATGTGCGCGCTTTGGACCTGCCCCAGGTCATTCCGGTGTTTCCGCTGGGCGGCGCCATCCTGTTGCCGCGCGGACAGCTGCCGCTGAACATCTTCGAGCCGCGCTATCTGAACATGGTGGACGACGCCATGGCGGGCGACCGGATCATCGGCCTGATTCAGCCCAAGGGCGGGACGCCGGCCCTGCCCGGCCTGTCTTCGGTCGGCTGCGCCGGACGGATCACCGGCTTCGCCGAGACGTCGGACGGGCGCTATCTGATCACCCTGACCGGGGTGTCGCGATTCCGCGTCGCGGCCGAACTGCCGACCAAGACGCCGTATCGACAGGTGCGGGCGGCGTTCGACGCCTATGAGGACGATCTGGCGCCCCCGCCTGAGGAGCCGGATTTCGACCGCCACGCCTTTCTGGACGCCTTGCGGGATTATATGGCCCACCGCGCCCTGGACATCGACTGGGACACGGCCGAGACCGCGCCTATGGAGGCCCTGGTCAACAGCCTGGCCATGGCCCTGCCGTTCGAACCCGCCGAAAAACAGGCCTTGCTGGAGTCGATGAGCCTGATGTCGCGCGCCGAGGCCCTGACCGCCCTGTTGCGGATCGACGCCGCCGACGGGGGCGACGACGCCGCATCGTCGATCCAATAAGGCCCGCCCATATGGCGCAAAGCACGCCGTGACCCTAAACAGCCTTTCCGACCTGGTTTTCGCAGACGACAGGAGCCCTCATGAGCGACGCCTTCCAGACGCCGGTTTCCGTCGACCCTCGCCTGCTCGAGGTGCTGGTCTGTCCGGTGACGCGGGGCCGCCTGACCTATGACCGCGAGGCCGGGGAGCTGATCTCGCCGGGCGCCAAACTGGCCTATCCGATCCGGGCGGGCGTGCCGATCATGCTGGCCGAAGAAGCCAGGCCGCTGGACTGAACCGCAGCAGACGAAGACGAACCCACGGCTCGGGCGCCTCGCGCCGATCGGGCCCAAGCAGCGCAAGGCGCGATAGGCCCCAGACACCATGACCCTCAAAGTCGCCATCCAGATGGACCCGATCGAGGCCGTCAATATTGAGTCCGACACCACCTTTCTGATGGCCGAAACGGCCCAGGCGCGGGGGCACCGGCTGTGGGTCTATGATTTCCGCACCCTGGCCCTTGAGGAGGGTCGGCTCTACTGCCGCGCCCGTCCGGTCGCCGTTCGTCGCAAGGCCGGCGATCATGTCGATTTCGGCGACCCCGTTCGGCTGGATCTGGGACAGGACGTCGACGTGGTTCTGATGCGTCAGGACCCGCCGTTCGACATGGCCTATGTGACGGCCACCTATCTCCTGGAAACGATCCACCCTTCGACCCTGGTGGTCAACGATCCGGCCGAGGTGCGTTCGGCGCCGGAGAAGCTGCTCGTGACACGCTTCCCCGACCTGACCCCGCCGACCCTGATCAGTTCCGACCCCGTCCAGCTGGGCGACTTCCACCGGCGCCACGGCGAGGTGGTGCTGAAGCCCCTGCACGGGGCCGCAGGCTCGGGCGTGGTGCGGCTGAAGGCGGACGATCCCAATCTGGACGCCCTGATCGAAATCCACGCCATGGGATCGCGCGATCCTCTGGTGATCCAGAAATTCATTCCCGCCGTGTCCAGAGGCGACAAGCGCATCCTGCTGGTGGACGGCGAGCCGGTGGGCGCCATCAACCGAATTCCGGCCAAGGACCAGGTCCGGTCAAACCTGCGGGTCGGAGGCACGGCCGCGCCGGTCGAGCTGACGCCGCGCGATCTCGAAATCTGCGCCGCCATTGGTCCGACCCTGAAGGAACGCGGCCTGATCTTCGTCGGCATAGACGTGATCGGCGACTGGCTGACCGAGATCAACGTCACCTCTCCCACGGGGGCCCAGCAGCTGAAGACCTTCACCGGCGTCGACGCCACGGCGCGGATGTGGGAGGTCATAGAAGCGAAACGCGCCGCACAGGTTGCGTAATCGCTACTTGAATTAGAGCCAAGTTCATGGTTCGTTCCTCGCTCCAAAAAGGGGGGGCGGAGCCATGGTCGCGCGAGTCGTTACGGTCGCTTTTGACGGGGTCGAGGCGCGGCGCGTGGACGTCGAGGTCCAGCTGGTCGGCCAGGATCAGCAGACGGTGTTCAACATCGTCGGCCTGCCGGACAAGGCGGTGGCTGAAAGCCGCGAGCGGGTGCGCGGCGCCTTCGCCGGGATCGGTCTGGCCCTGCCCTCGCGGCGGATCATCGCCAATCTGGCCCCCGCCGACCTGCCCAAGGAGGGCAGCCATTTCGACCTGCCCATCGCCCTGGCCCTGATGGCGGCCATGGGGGTGATCGGGCCGGACGCCCTGGACGGCTGGGCCGCCATCGGCGAACTGGGGCTGGACGGGCAGATCGCCCGGGTCGGGGGCGCCCTGCCCGCCGCCGTGGCCGCCGACGCTCTGGGCCTGGGCCTGATCTGCCCGGAATCAACGGGGCCGGAAGCCGCCTGGGCCGGCGGGGCGCGTATTCTGGCGCCGCGGTCCCTGATCGCCCTGATCAATCATTTCAAGGGAAGCCAGGTGCTGCGCGCGCCTGAGCCCGGCCCCCTGGCCGGCGGCAAGGCCGTGCCAGACCTGCGCGAGGTCAAGGGTCAGGAAGGCGCCAAGCGGGCGCTGGAGATCGCGGCCGCCGGGGGCCACAATCTGCTGTTCATCGGCCCGCCCGGATCGGGCAAGTCGATGATGGCCCAGCGCCTGCCCGGCCTGTTGCCGCCCTTGACCTCGCAGGAGCTGCTGGAGACCTCCATGGTCTGGTCGGTCGCCGGCCTGATCGAGCGGGGCGCCCTGACCAGGGACCGTCCCTTCCGCAGCCCGCACCATTCAGCCTCGATGGCGGCCCTGACCGGCGGGGGTCTGCGGGCCAAGCCGGGCGAGGCGTCGCTGGCCCATAACGGCGTCCTCTTCCTGGATGAACTGCCCGAATACAGCGCCCAGGCCCTGGACTCGCTGCGGGCGCCCCTAGAGACGGGCGAGATCGTCGTGGCCCGCGCCAACGCCCATATCCGCTATCCGGCTCGGTTCCAGCTGGTGGCGGCGATGAACCCCTGTCGCTGCGGCATGGGCGGGGCCGGGCGCGGCGCCTGCGGCAAGGCGCCCCGCTGCCAGCGGGATTATCAGAACCGGGTGTCCGGCCCGATGTTCGACCGGATCGACCTGACGGTCGAGACGCCGCCCGTCACCGCCGCCGACATGATCCTGCCGCCCCCGTCCGAGGGCACGGCCGAGGCCAAGGCGCGCGTCGCCGCTGCACGCGCCCTGCAGGAAGACCGGGTGCGGGCCGCAGGCCTGGATCCCGCCCAGGGGCTGAACGCCCGGGCCTCCGGCGAGGCGCTGGACCGGTTCGCCACGCCGGACGAGGCGGGGCGGATGCTGCTGATGCGGGCGGGCGAGGCCGGGGGGCTGACGGCGCGGGGCTGGACCCGCACCCTCAGGCTGGCCCGCACCATCGCCGACCTGGACGGCTGCGACGGGGTCTTGCGCCGCCATGTCGCCGAGGCCCTGATCTATCGCCGCAACACGGTCGGCGCCGAGGCCGACTTCAATCGGCGTCAGGCCCACCGGGGCGAGCCTTCAGAGATCCGCGAGGCGGCTCCGGACCAGGCGCCCTTCCTCTATTCGTGAGGGCGTCATCCGCGCCGTCCGGCCCGTCAGGAGGAAAGAACAATCCTTAACCCGGCGCGCCTATGCTCCCCGGCTTGCGGAGACCCTGATGGCGCGACGGACGGCGACGAAACGGATCGAGACCCAGCCGACGCCCCCCGTCGAGGCGGCGCAGCAATTCCTGCGCCTAATGAGCCATGAGATGCGCACCCCCCTGAACGGGGTGCTGGGCATGATCAACCTGCTGCAGCGCACCCGGCTGGACGGCGCCCAGCGCGCCTATGCCGAGAATGCGCGCCAGTCGGCCGAACATCTGCTGGGCCTGGTCAACGACCTGCTGGACTACGCCCGTCTGGAGGCCGGGTCGCTCGAGTTCGACCTGGCCCCGGTCGATCTGGAAGGCCTGGCGCGGGGCGTCGCCGAACTGCTCAGCCCGCGCGCCCACGACAAGGGGCTGGAGATCGTCTGGTCGGTCGCCGCCGACGCCCCGGACATCCGGGCGGACGAAGGTCGGCTGAGACAGGTCCTGTTCAACCTGGCGGGCAATGCGGTCAAGTTCACCGAAAGCGGCGGCGTCCGCCTGGCCGTCGAGCGCGCGCCGGAACCGGCTGAAGAGGGACGCGTTCGCCTGGCCTTCATCGTCGACGACACCGGCCCCGGGGTGGCGCCCGAGGCGCGGACCCGCATCTTCGAGGAGTTCGGCCACGCCGATTCCTCCGACGCGGCCCGCCACGACGGCGCAGGCCTGGGCCTGGCGGTCGTGCGGAAACTGGCCACGGCCATGGGCGGAATCGTGGAGGTCGAGGATCGTCCCGGCGGCGGCGCCCGATTCCGCTTTGAGGCCGACTTCGAGACCGTGGCCGTGCGTCGCGCCAAGCCCTTGCGGGGCTGCAAGGTCGCCGTCCGGTCCCCCGACGCCTTTGTCCGCGCCGCAGCCGCCGCCCAGATCGAGGCGTCCGGCGGCAAGGTCGCGGCTGCCGCTCCCGTCTGGCTGATCGACCATGCCGGGGCGCCGGCCGGCGAACTGGCCCTGGCGCCGGACCAGGGCCGCGGAGTCGTTCTGCTGAAACCGTCGGAACGCGACCTGATTCCCCGCTACCGCGCCGCCGGCTTCCACGCCTATCTGATCAAGCCCCTGCGTCGCGCCTCCCTGGCCGAGCGGGTGCTGGCCGCCGCCGGCGCCGGGGAAGCGGCCGCGTCTTCCAACCTGCTTCCGCCCGAGGACGACCGCGTCGCCGCCGCTCGTTTCGCGGGGGTTCGCGTCCTGTTGGCCGAGGATAATCCTGTCGGGGCGCTGCTGGCCCGCACCCTGCTGCGCCGCGAGGGCTGTACCGTCGAGACCGCCGCCACCGGCGCCGAGGCCGTCGCCGCCCTGGCCCGCGCCCGTTATGATCTGGTCTTCATGGACATGCGGATGCCGGGCATGGACGGCCCCGCCGCCGCCCGCGCCATCCGCGCCACAGGCGACGCCACCCCCATACTGGCCCTGACCGCCAACGCCTTCGCCGAGGACCGCCGTCTGTGCCTGGAGGCCGGGATGGACGACCATCTGGTCAAGCCGCTGGACGCCGAGGCCCTGCGCGCCGCCCTGACCCGCTGGACGAAGCGCGACATCCGCGCCAAGGTCGGCTGAGTTAACGGCGTCCGTCTCCGGCCGCCGCCGGAGCCGTGAATGACCGACCAAGACTCCCCCGCGAAAGCAAAGCCCGCCGGCCGTTTCGGCGGCCTCGCCGTCTATGGCGAGCGGCGCGTCTTCATCATGCTGCTGTTGGGGTTCTCGGCCGGCCTGCCCAATCTGCTGATCTTCGACACCCTGACAGCCTGGCTGCGGGAAAGCGGCCTGACGCTGGAGGTGATCGGCTTCTTCGCCCTGGCGACCCTGTCCTATTCGCTGAAGTTCGTCTGGGCGCCCCTGATCGACCGGACCGCCGTCCCTCTTCTGACGCCCCTCCTGGGTCACCGTCGCGCCTGGATGCTGGTCACCCAGGGCGTGATCGTCTTCGGCCTGTGGTCGATCTCCACGCTGAACCCGGCCGACGCCCTGATCGCCGTCGCCGGTTTCGCCGCCCTGGTCGGATTCTTCGGCGCCACCCAGGACATCGTCATCGACGCCTGGCGGATCGAGGCGGCCGACGACAGCCGCCACGGCGCCATGGCCGCCGCCTACCAGATGGGATACCGCGTCGCCATGATCGTCGCGGGCGCCGTGCCCCTGGTCCTGGCCGATCTCTACAACTGGAACCTGTCCTACGCCGTCATGGCCGCCCTGATGGGTCTCGGCATCGCCGGCGTCCTGTTCGCGCCCCGCGAAAAGGCCCATTCGATCCGCCCCATCCCCGTCGGCGACGTGCCGTCGCGGCCTAGGCTGGAGGTGCTGGAGTGGGTCGCCCGTCTGGCGATCATCGGCGTCGCCGCCATGTTCCTCGGCTCGGGCCTGACAGGCCAGTCCGCGCCGCTGAACGCCCTGTTCGGTCTCTTCGGCCTGGGGGCGGAGGGCCAGGCTGCGGTGAAGGCGGCGTTGTCGGCCAAGCCCGAAGGCGTCTATCTGCAGTTCGTCTCGGTCTTCCTGGGCCTGGGCGTCATGGTTCTGGCCTGCTGGCCTCTGCCGGGACTGAAGACCCGCCCCGGCGCCTATCTGGCCGGATCCTTCGGCCAGCCGGTGGCCGACTTCTACAAGCGGTTCGCCGGCGTCGCGACCCTGATCCTGGCCCTGATCTGCGTCTATCGCCTGGCCGACTTCGTGCTGAACATCATGCCGCCCTTCTATATCGACCTGGGCTTCACCAAGACCGAGCTGGCCGAGGTGCGCAAAGTGTTCGGCGTGGTCATGACGACGCTCGGCGTCTTCATCGGCGGCTGGTCGGTGGCCAGGCTGGGCCTGATCCGCACCATGGTCATCGGCGCCTTCATGAGCCCGGTCTCCAACCTGGTCTTCGCCTGGCTGGCGACCCAGGGACACAGTCTGTCGGCCCTGACGGTGGCCATCGGCGTCGACAACGTCTCTGGCGGCTACGCCGGGACGGCCCTGATCGCCTATATGTCCAGCCTGACCTCGATCGGCTTTACGGCGACCCAATACGCCCTCTTCACCTCGCTGTATGCCCTGCCGGGCAAGCTGATCGCCTCGCAGTCGGGTCGGATCGTGGAGGCCTCGGCCCGGGCGGCGGAAGGGAACGGCCCTTTTGCGGGCCTGCGCGGCCTATTCGCCAATCTACAGGAGGGCGTGTTGACCACCGGTGCGGCGGCCAGCGGCGTGACGCCTGCGGCCCTGGGCGCCGGCTATGTGGCCTTCTTCCTCTATTCGTTCGTCATCGGCCTGTTCGGCATCGTCCTGGCCTTCGTCGTGGCCGGAAAACAGACCGCGCTTCAGGCCCGTCAGACGGCCGAAGACGTGGATCCCGCCGTGGCGGCGACTGAGGGCCAGCCGTCCTGAACTGCGAAGGCCCGCCGGTTCCGGCGGGCCTTTCGGATCATCCGCTCAGTGTTTCGCCCGTTCCGCGCCCGAGCTGACGGCCGAACCGGCGGCCGAGACGTCGCGGCCGACGCCGGCGACGGTGTTGCAGGCCGAGACGGCCAGGGCGGCGGCGACGAGAGACAGGGTGATGATCTTGCGCATGGCGAACCTCGTTTATGGTCAAGCTCCGCACGAACGCCCAAGCTTGGCCTTGGTTGCGCTTCTCTGTCGCAAACAATGGATTTTCGCCGTCGTTCGAGGCTAAAGGGCCGCCATGTCCTTCACCGCCCCCCCTTTTCTGGCCACCGTCCTGACCATGTTCCCCGAAGCCTTTCCGGGCCCGCTCGGGGTGTCGCTGATCGGCACGGCTTGGCGCGAGAAGGGGCTGTGGAGCCTGGATACGGTTGACATCCGCGCCTTTTCCACAGATACGCGCGGCTTCCTGGACGACACCCCTGCGGGGGGCGGTCCAGGAGCCGTGCTTAAGGCGGACGTGGTGGCCAGGGCGGTCGATAGCCTGCCTGGGCCGAAACGGCCGCTTTTGTACATGAGCGCCCGGGGTCGGCCCCTGACCCAGGCGCGCGTCAAGGAATGGGCGACAGCGGACGGAATCGTCGTGCTGTGCGGCCGTTTCGAGGGGGTGGATCAACGGGTGCTGGACGCCCGGGGGTTCGAGGAGGTCTCGGTCGGAGACGCGGTCCTCGCCGGCGGCGAGGCGGCGGCCATGGTCGTGATCGAGGCGTGCGTAAGACTGATCCCCGGAGTGCTCGGTTCAGGCGACAGCCTGTCGTCCGAGAGTTTCGAGGACGGGCTTCTGGAGCATCCGCAGTACACGCGACCGCGGACGTTCGAGGGGCTGGATATCCCCGAGGTGCTGCTGTCGGGCGACCACAAGAAGGTCGCGCAATGGCGTCAGGCGCAGCGGGAGCAGACTACGCGGGAGCGGCGGCCGGATCTCTGGCAGGCGCATCTCGCTCACCCCCGCAAGGCTTGACCTTGCGGACCAGCGGGCCCCGCCCGCCAAATGACAGGTAAAGAGCGCCAAGCTCGAGGAGAAATGACATGAACATCGTTCAACAGCTGGAAGCTGAAGAAAAAGCCCGCGTTCTGGGCGACCGCAAGATCCCGGACTTCCAGCCGGGCGACACCCTGCGCGTCAATGTGAAGATCAAGGAAGGCGAGCGCGAGCGCGTCCAGGCCTTCGAAGGCGTCTGCATCGCCCGCGACGGCGGCGGCGTGAACGAGACCTTCACCGTCCGCAAGATCTCGTTCGGCGAAGGCGTCGAACGTAAATTCCCCATTCTGTCGCCGAACGTCGAGTCGATCGAGGTGAAGCGCCGCGGCGTCGTGCGTCGCGCCAAGCTCTATTATCTGCGTGACCGTCGCGGCAAGTCGGCCCGGATCGCCGAGCGTCAGACGGTTCGTCCCGCCAAGGGCGTGGTGGTCCCGGAAACCGGCGCCGCCGACAAGGGCGACGAAGCCTGATCCCAGGCCTTTGCGAAACGATAAGGCCCCGGCGGCGACGCCGGGGCCTTTTTCTTTGTCCGGCGCGCGCCCTACTGCGGAAACAGCGGATTGGACGCATCCCTCTGGCCTTCCAGACTGTGTTTCAGGCCTTCCATCTGATCATGGCCCGTCTTGATGGAGGCGTAGGCGCGGCGAATGGTTTCGCGGGTGGTGGCCGAGATGGCCGTGTCATCCAGAGCCTTGTCGAACTTTGCGGCGATGAACCCCTCGCCGCTGTTGATCGACCCCACCACGCTGTCGTCATTCCTCAGCAGGGCGTGTTTGACGTCCAGAAAGGCGCGGTGGGCCTTGGCCAGGATCGAGCCGTGAGCCTCAGGGTCGCCGCCCAGACCGCGCACGGCGGCCGACAGGTCCTCGACCACCTGGCGGCGCTCCTCGCTGCGGCGTTCAAACAGGCTGCGGAAATGGGGGTCGGTCGTCTCTTCGGCCGCCTGGGCGTAGCCGTCGGCGCTGTCCAGGGTGGTCTCGATCAGGCCGTTCACGACCTTGATGTCATGGGCGTTGGGATTGCTCATTGCGTCGGCTCCTCCGCTTTGGCGGTCAAGCGGACAATGGCCGGACGCGGCGAAGGTTGCCGGATGCGGCGCCGCGCCCGATCAACAGGCCGTCAGAGGGCGGTCCGCAGCGACCACAGCTCGGGAAAGCACCGCTTGGTCAGGGTCGTGGCCAGATAGGCCGCCCCTTCCGTTCCGCCCGTCCCACGGCGCCGGCCGATGATGCGCTCGACCGTGACGACATGTTTGTGCCGCCAGGTCAGCAGGGCGTCGTCCAGATCGACCAGTTTTTCGGCGAGCTGATACAGAGCCCACCAGCGCTCGGTGTCCCGATAGACCTCGAGCCAAGCCGCCTCTACCGCCTCGGACGGTTCATAGGGCTGGGTGACGTCGCGGTTCAGCACGGCCTCGGGCACCGACAGGCCGGCCTTGGCCAGCTGGGCCAGGGCGTCGTCATACAGACTGGGCGCCGCGATCGCCGCCTCCAGCGCCGCATGGGCCTGGGGTCGGTCCACGTGGAACTTCAGGAAGGCGGCGTCCTTCAGTCCCAGCATGGCCTCGAAGCGACGGAACTGGTCGCTCTGGAAACCTGAGGAAGCGCCCAGCACGCCCCGGAACCGCAGATAGTCGGCCGGCGTCATGGTCGCCAGAATGTCCCAGCTCTGGGTCATCACCGCCTGGATACGGCTGACCCGCGCCAAGCTCTTATAGGCGGGGACCAGGTCGCCGGCCCGCACCAGGGTCTGGGCCAGGGCCACCTCGTGCAGCATCTGCTTCAGCCACAGCTCCTTGGTCTGGTGGATGACGACGAAGAGCATTTCGTCGTGCTGGTCCGACAGCGGGTGCTGGGTCGAGAGCAGATCGTCCAACGCCAGATAACCGGCGTAGGTCATGTCGCGGGATTGGGTCATGCGCCGCTATCGCCCGCGGCCGGGAAAGGCGCAAGTCCGCCTATTGCTGACCCTGACCCGAGACGTTGGCGGCCATCTGTCGGCCGGCGTCGAAGGCGTCGCGCGCGCCCTTATAGATGAAGCCGTAGGTCGGATAGACGGTCGTGCCCAGGCCGTTGATCGGATTGTACCAGACCTTGACCTGAGACCAGTCGTTGGCGGGCGAGACGTCCACGACGGTGACGTTCTCCTCCACCTTGCCGCGGCTGCCGCCCCAGTTGGCGTGGGTCACGCGCACGACCCGGTCGGTCAGAATGTCGGAAACGACGGCGACATGGCCGCGGCTCATACGGCCTTCCGGGCGGAAGACCAGGACCGAACCGGTCTCGGGGGCCTTGCCCGTGCGGAACTTCTCGGCGGCTTGACGCCACCAGGTCCAGGCGTCGCCGAAGATGTTGATGCCCGAGAACATGCGGGCGAAGGTCACGCACTGCCAGTAGGGCTCGTCAGCCTTTGCATGGGAGGGAACTGCGCCCAATGCAAAAAAACCGAGGGTCGCCGCAACCGCGGCGGCTTTGAGCCGTTTTGTCATGCTGAGGCCGTATCCCGACTGCCGATGGTGTTTTTAGAACACAGGCTCTCAGGATTCGACAACCGTTTTCGACATACCGCCGTCAGGCGACGGATGATGTGCCGTGGCGCTTGACACGGGTTCGCGTCGCTTAGTCAACCCCCTCAAAGCCTGTCGCGCCGGGCGTTCGACCAGGTGATAGGAGACAGCGGCGACGACCGGTAAAAGGGCCAGAATCGCCAGCCACACGAAAATTTGAAGTTGCTTGTCTGGAGCCTCTGTCAGCTTCGCCGCCAGACCTACGGCCAGCAGATTCCATGGCACGCAGACCATATAGACCGAATAGCTGATCTCCCCCAGATAGACGGCCGGGCGCGAGGCCAGCCAGCCGGCGCTTGCATTGGGAAGGACAGCCAGGGGGAGGATCAGAGCGCCGGCGCACAGGACGGTGATCCCATCCCACAGCCCCAGGGCCGCGCTGACCATCATCAAGACGAAGGCGATCGCCGCCGCCCCGCCCGCCAGGAGAGCGGACAGCCGCTGCCCCACCTTGCGATAGACCAGGTAGAGGGCGCACCCGAGGGCGAAACAGGGCACGATCCGAAGCGCCCCCCAGCGGATGGTGGCCTCCGTCAGAGGAAAACCCGCCGCCTGCTCGAACACGAAATACAGCACCGTCAGAAAGGCCGCCGCCCCAACCACGGCCGCGACCGGCTTGTCGCGCAGACGCCAGAAGACGAAGGCGAACAGGGGAAAGCACAGATAGGCGAACCATTCCGCCGAGATCGACCAGGACGGATGGTTCCAACCGGCCACCGGCGCCAAGCCCCAGGCGTGGAGCATCAGCAGATTGGCGGGAAGCGACGACCAGGACAGGACGTTGGCGTCCACGCTCATTCCCGCGATCAGAGCCGCCGCCGCCAGCCCTCCGACCCCGATCAGGGTGGCGAGATGCAGCGGATAGACCCTGGCGATCCGCGCCCACAGGAAGCCGCGATAGGAAAACCGCTTCTCGCCCGCCGCCTGAAGATAGACGTGGCTCAGAATGAAGCCGGACAGGACGAAGAACAGTTCAACGCCCAGATAGCCTTTGGCGACCACGGTCGTCTGCGGCGCCCCGGCCAGATTGGGCCAGAAGGTGTAGACGGCGACCCACAGGGCCGCGGCGAACCGCAGGGCGGTCAAGGGGCGAAGATCGGCCGGCGTTTGAACGGGGGTCATGGTCTCACCTTGGCACGTCAGGCTTTGCGAACCATGAAGGCCGCAAGAACGGCGCCTGCCGCCTTTTGGCCCGGCCGGGGCACTAACCGACCCAGGCCCCGTGGAAGCCGGCGGGCAGGGCGAAGTCCGCAGCCCAGCTGACGACCGGCCCGTCCTCGATCCGGGCGGCGTCGAACACATGCAGTTCGGTGCGACCGGCGTCCAGATTGATGGAGGGGCCGATCAGCCAGGCGTCCCGCTCGGCCGTCGCGCCGGGCTTGGGCGCGAACAGCACCTCTTCAACGACCTGATGGCGGCCGAAGGTGAAGCCCTCGGATCGACCCGTCTCCCAGTCCTGCAAGGCCAGGCCGGTGGGCAGAGGCCGGCCGCGCGTTTCTCCGCCCGTATGGACGGTCAGGCGTCGCTTAAGCCCCCGACGACGCGGATCGCTCTGCGGAAACTCCCCGACGGCGTTGGAGCGCGTCATTTCGGCCCGCCCGTCAGGTCGAAGGGTGATCAAGGCCAGGGTCGCCGGATCCCCTGGAACCGTTCCCTGCCCCTCCACCAGCACCCTCGCCCCATCGACGGCGAAGCGCGGATCCTCGGCTGCGGCGACATCGAAGCGAATGGTCCCGTCCGCCTCGGCCCAGGCGTCGCCCAGGTGGAAGTGGAAGAAGCCGGGCAGTTCATAGATCCGCCGCCGGCTCAGATCGTCCTTGTCCAGCACCATGACCTGGGTTCCCGCCTCAGGCCGCCAAACCAGGCCGTTGATGATCGGCGTCGCCTGGGTCTCGAACAGCCAGGGCTGCATCACCAGGATCAGATGCCGGTCAGTCGCCGTGAAGTCGTGCATGTAGCTGGCGCGCGGCAGACGCAGCACCTCCGCCTGATTCAGTCCCCCGTCGGGATTTAGCCGCCAGATCACCGCCCGATCGCCTGCCGCGCCGACGTTCCAGATCGAGCCGTCCGGTCCCCGACGCGGGTGGGCCTGGAAGGGCATGCCCTTCAGATCGCTCCGCAGGGTGACGAACGCCTGGGTGGACAGGTCGGCGGCGTCCATGGCCAGGGGCGACCCGCCCTCCCACAGGGCCCAGACCCGATCGCCCGCCGGCATGATCCCCGTATTGGCGGCGTTGGCGTCGTCATTGGAGCCGACTCGCGCGCGGGCGTCGCCGCGTGTGCCGAAGCCGGGGGTGACGACGGCGTCCAGCTCCGTCTCGGTTCGGCGCTTGGGCGTATCGGCGAAACGGGCCTCCAGCGTGGCCTGACCGTCCTGAATCCTAAAGGCCCGCATCAGGCCGTCGCCGTCGAACCAGTGGGTCGCCGATCCGCCCGGCCGACGGAAGCGCCCCGGCCCGTTGCGATAAAGAACGCCCTCCAGACCCGACGGCGCGCGGCCGTGGATCAGGCGCAGGGCGTGACGGGGCGCGTCGGCGGCGACATCGCGCGTCGCCAGGGCCCAGTCGGCCTTCATTTCGGCGACGGCGTTCAAGGCGGCGGCCGCGCGCGTCATTTCGGGCGTGGCCACGGCGGCGGACAGGGCGGCGGCGCCCATCAGAAAGGCGCGGCGGGAGGGGATCATGATCAGGCTCTTGAAGTTGAAAACGGCAGGTCGGCGGCGGGATCTATTTCAGCGTAATCGTCTGTTCGACAGACCCGGCCGCCGGGAAGCGGGCGCGGTCCCAGGAGGCCGGGCCCATATTGCCGACCGCATTGTTGGAGAAGGCGAAGGGCTCGGTCGGCATGCCGAAGGGATTGGTGTTCATCCGCCCGTCTGCGTTCAGATCGTGGAAGGCGCGCACCGCATAGTCGCCGTCGGGCAGGTCGTCGAAGGTGACGCGGGTCTCGCCTGCTGCGGCGTCCAGCTGGGCCGCCTTGACCGGTCGGCCCGCCTGATAGGCCTCGGCGCTGTCGAAGACGGCGACCATGATCCGGCCTTCTGCGGCCGCGTCCGGAAAGACGATGGTCAGGTCGGCGGCGAAGGCTGGCGCGGCGGCGAGAGCGGCGACGGCGGCGGAAAGGATGAGGGCGGAGAACTTCACGGCGGCGATCCTGTCGGGGTGAGAACCGACGGCCGGCTCTCGATGACCGAACCGTGCCGCCCGTCAGCCGCCGCCGCCAGCGGACTTGCGGCGCTGGACAGCCGGTTTTCGCCAGTGACCGTGCGCCGCCGCCGGCGAAGCGTGAACGCCCACGTCGGATCCGCCGCGCAAAGAAAAAGGCCCGGAACCTGGGTTCCGGGCCTGTCTCTCTGGGTGCTTTCGAACGCCGGACTAGTCCAGGGTGCGCTTGATCTCTTCGACCGTGAAGCACTCGATGTAGTCGCCTTCCTTGATGTCCTGGAAGCCCTGGAACTGCATGCCGCACTCCTGGCCCGAGGGCACCTCGTTGACCTCGTCCTTGAAGCGTTTGAGCGTGTTGAGCACGCCCAGCTCCAGCACCACCACGTCGTCGCGGATGATGCGGACGCGGGCGCCCTTGCGCACGACGCCTTCGGTGACGCGGCAGCCGGCGATCTTGCCGACCTTGGAGATGTCGAAGACCTGAAGCACCTGGGCGTTGCCCAGGAAGGTTTCGCGTTGCAGCGGCGCCAGCATGCCCGAGAGCACGCCCTTCATGTCGTCCAAGAGGTCGTAGATGATCGAATAGTAGCGGATCTCGACCCCCTCGCGGTCGGCCAGATCGCGTGCCTGTTTCGAGGCCCGGACGTTGAAGCCGAGGATCGGCGCGCCGGCCGACTTGGCCAGGTTGACGTCGCTCTCGGTGATGCCGCCTGCGCCGGAATAGACGATGCGGGCGCGGACCTCGTCGTTGCCCATCTTCTCCAGCGAGGCGGCGATGGCTTCGCCCGAACCCTGGACGTCGGCCTTGATGACCACCGGCAGCTCGTTGATCTTCTTGGAGCCGAGCTTGGCCATCATGTCGACCAGCGAGACCGAGCCGCCCGAAACCTGGGCCTTTTCGCGCTTCACCCGCTGACGATATTCGGTCAGCTCGCGGGCGCGGGCTTCGGAATCCACCACGGCGAAGACGTCGCCCGGCGACGGCGCCTCGTCCAGACCCAGGATCTCGACCGGGACGGACGGGCCGGCGTCGGTCAGCTGTTCGTTGCGCTCGTTCAGCAGGGCGCGAACCTTGCCCCAGGCGCCGCCGGCCACGACGATGTCGCCGCGCTTCAGCGTGCCGCGCTTGACCAGGACGGTGCCGACGGGGCCGCGGCCCTTGTCCAGCTTGGCCTCGATGACCACGCCCTCGGCCGATCGGTCGGGGTTGGCGCGCAGGTCCATGACCTCGGCCTGGACCAGGATGGCTTCCAAGAGGCCGTCCAGGTTCATCCGCTCCTTGGCGGAGACCTCGATGATCTGGGTGTCGCCGCCCAGGCTCTCGGCGATCACTTCGTACTGCAGCAGTTCGTTGACGACCTTCTGCGAGGTGGCGCCGGGCTTGTCCATCTTGTTGACGGCGACGATCAGCGGCGCCTCGGCCGCCTTGGCGTGCTGGATCGCCTCGATCGTCTGGGGCATGACGCCGTCGTCGGCGGCCACGACCAGAACCACGATATCGGTCACATTGGCGCCGCGCGCCCGCATGGCCGAAAAGGCGGCGTGGCCCGGGGTGTCAAGGAAGGTGACCTTCTGGCCGTCTTCCAGACGCACCTGATAGGCGCCGATATGCTGGGTGATGCCGCCGGCTTCGCCGCCCGCCACATCGGTGGTGCGCAGCGCGTCCAGCAGCGAGGTCTTGCCGTGGTCGACGTGGCCCATGATGGCCACGACCGGGGCGCGGACTTCGGAGGCATCGGCGTCGTCCGCCTCGCCCAGGAAGCCGGTTTCCACGTCGGACTCGGACACACGCTTGACGGCCATGCCGAATTCCTCGGCCACCAGTTCGGCGGTGTCGGAATCGATCACGTCGTTGATCTTCATCATCATGCCCTGCTTCATCAGGAACTTGATAATGTCGACGCCCCGCACGGCCATCCGGTTGGACAGCTCCTGCACGGTGATGACGTCGGGGATGACCACTTCACGCGGACGGTTCGGCGCATCGGTCGATCCGCCCTTGCGCTTTTCCTTCTCGCGTTCACGGGCGCGGCGGACCGAGGCCAGCGAGCGCATCCGCTCGGCGGCGTCGCCGTCGCCGACCACGGACTGGATGGTCATCCGGCCTTCGCGGCGCTTGGGTTCGCCGCGGGTGCGGCTGACCGCCTTGCCGGCGTCGGAGAAACGCTTCTCACGATCGTCGTCGCGACCCACGGGACGGCCGAAGCCGGCGCCGGGCGCGCGGCTGGGACGGGCCACTTCGGGGGTGGCGGGCGGGGCGTTCGGGGCCGCACGGCCGCCGGGGCCGGTGCGCGGACCGCCGGGCCGGGCGGCGCCGGGGGCCGGGCGGGGGTTCAGGGCCGAATAGCGGACCGGCTCAGCCGGCTTGGCGCCCTGGGGACGCTGGCCGCCGGGGCCGGGGCGGCCGCCCTGGGGACGGTCGCCTTGCGGGCGCTCGGACGACTGAGGACGATCTGAATAGGACCGGTCGCCGCCGCCCATCGCCTGTTCGCGGGCCGAACGGCCGCCGAAGGCGGGGCGTTCCGGCGCCGCACGCTGCGGATTGCCAGGCTTGGGCGCGCGTTGGCCGAAGTTGACGGTCGGACGCGCCGGGGCGGCGGGACGGGCAGGCGCCGGCGTCGGAGCGACCGGCGCCGGGGCGGGCGCGGACGCAGCCGGCGTCGGAGCCGGGGTCGGCTTGGGCGCAGGCTTGACCGGCTGAGGCGCGGCGGCGGCCAATTTGGCGGCCTCGGCGCGGGCGGCCTCGGCTGCGGCCTTGGCGGCGGCGGCCTCTTCGCGCGCGGCCTGGGCGGCGCGTTCATTGGCGGCGGCGCGCTCACGCTCGGCGGCTTCGCGCGCGGCCTTTTCAGCGGCGGCGGCGCGTTCGCGTTCGGCGTTGGCCTGGGTCGCCAGGGCGATGGCGCGGCGACGGGCCTCCTGCTCCTCAGGCGACAGACCCCCGCCGGCGGGCTGGGCCGGGCGCTGGCCCTGCGGACGCGGCGCCTGTCCCGCCTGCTGCGGGCGAGCGACATCGAAGCCTTGCGGGCGTTGCGGCCCGCCGGCGCCGGGGCGTCGCTTGGTCTCGACCACCACCGTCTTGGATCGGCCATGGCTGAAGCTCTGCTTCACGGTGCCGGTCGAAACCGATCCCGCGGCGCGCGGCTTCAGGCTCAGCGGCGCCCGCGGTCCCGTTTGGGACGGCGTTCCGCCGGTGTTCGAACCCTGGCCTTGGTTGGTCTTGTCGTTTTCGTCGCTCATCCGGTCGCTTTACTTGGGGCGGAAAAGCCCGCCGTCGTCTCAATACCCATAAACGGCCGTGAGCCCGTCTCCGCCCCTGGAGACAGGCCCTCGGCCGCCAAAATCCTCAGCTCGCCCCACCGTGATTAAAATCAGTCGGGGGTGCGCCCGCCGGTCCGTCCTCGACACCGGAAATCTCCCAGTGAAGGGGGCGAAGCGGCCGAAATCCAGCCAGTCGTTCGACCTCTAGGGTCCACCGATCGGCGCGTCCGCCCGCAAGCAGGACGGCGTGTATCGCATTTTCCAGCCCAAGGGCCAAACTCAAATCGTCCGCCGTAAAGGCGCCGCAGACCTTGGCGGTCTGATGGCGGGCCAATGCGAGGATTTTGCCACGGCCGTCGGCGGCCCCGTCGGAGGCCTCGATCACCCAGTCGGCCTTGCCGGCCCGCAGGGCCGCAGCGGACTTTTCGAAGCCTGAGATAAGCACGCCTTCGCGCCGGGCAAGACCCAGCTGGTCCAAACAACGCCGGACCAGCAGCCGCTCGACCAGATCCGCCAGATCGGCCGGCGCGGTCAGCTTCGTCTTTGCGGCGCGCGTGAAGCCGTTCTTCTTGACCGCCGCCTCGACCGAGGCGCGACTGGCTTCGACCCACAGGCCGCGACCGGGCAGTTTGCGCCCCAGGTCGGGAACCACCTGACCCTCGGGCCCGGCGACGAAACGGATCAGACGAGATTCGTCCATGACCTGGTGGCTGACCAGGTCCCGGCGTTCCCTATCGATCGTCGCGTCGCGCAAGCTCATGAAGGGCCAGGTCTCCCATCACGTGTTCGACGGTTCGGCGTCGTCGGACGCCTGGCCTTCGCCACCGGCCTCGCCGAACACCTGGTCGGGATCGTACTCGCCCTCGGCGTAGTCGCCCTCGTCCTCATACTCCGGCTCGGGCTGCGGCAGTTCCGAGGCGTCGATCCAGCCGGCGGCCACACGGGCCTGTAGGATCAGCAGTTCGGCCTCTTCCTGGGCCAGGTTGAAGCTTTCCAGAACGCCCGGGACCTTGACCCGTTCGCCGTTCTTCACCTCGTAGCCGCCGCGAATTTCGTCGGTCGCCAGATCGGCCAGGTCCTCGACGGTCTTGACCCCGCCTTCGCCCAAGGCGACCGCCATGGCGAGCGTCACGCCCGGCACGTCCAGAACCGCGTCCTCGACGCCCAGTTCGACGCGCTTGGCGTCCAGCTCGGCGGCCTTGCGGTCCAGATATTCGCGGGCGCGGGTCTGAAGCTCCTCGGCGGTCTCCTCGTCGAAGCCTTCGATCTCGGAGACCTCATAGGGGTCGACATAGGCCAGGTCTTCCACCGTGGCGAAGCCTTCGGTGACCAGCAGCTGGGCGATGACCTCGTCCACGTCCAGGGCTTCCTGGAACAGGGCGGTGCGCTCGCCGAACTCGCGCTGGCGGCGCTCGGAGTCCTGGCTCTCGGTGATGATGTCGATCTGCCAGCCGGTCAGCTGGCTGGCCAGACGCACGTTCTGGCCGCGGCGGCCGATGGCCAGCGACAGCTGCTCGTCGGGCACGACCACTTCCACCCGCCCGGCTTCCTCGTCCAGCACCACCTTGGACACCTCGGCCGGGGCCAGGGCGTTGACGATGAAGGTGGGCTCGTCCGGGTTCCACTGGATGATGTCGATCTTTTCGCCCTGCAGTTCGGCGACGACCGCCTGAACCCGCGAGCCGCGCATGCCGACGCAGGCGCCGACGGGGTCAATGGAGCTGTCGTTCGACAGGACGGCCATCTTGGCGCGGGAGCCGGCGTCGCGGGCGGCGGCGCGGATCTCGATCACCCCGTCATAGACTTCCGGCACTTCCTGGGCGAACAGCTTGGCCATGAAGCCGGGGTGGGCGCGGCTCAGCATGACCTGCGGCCCCTTGGCCTCGGGCCGGACGTCGTAGATGTAGGTGCGGATCCGGTCGCCGATGTTGAACACTTCGCGCGGGATGGACTGGTCGCGGCGCATGACGCCCTCGCCCCGGCCCAGGTCGACGATGGTGTTGCCGTATTCGACGCGCTTGACCGTGCCGTTGACGATCTCGCCGACGCGATCCTTGAACTCTTCATACTGGTTGGCGCGCTCGGCCTCGCGGACCTTGCCGGTCACCACCTGGCGGGCCATCTGGGTCTGGACGCGGCCGAACTCGAACGGCGGCAGCTGTTCGACATATTCCTTGCCGACCTCGGCCTCGGGGTCGCGCTTCAGGGCGTCCTTCAGACGCACCATGGCGCTGTCGTTGAACTCCTCCAGCTCGTCTTCCGGCTGCCAGTCGTCCTCGACGATGGTGACGTGACGGGTCAGGGACAGTTCGCCGGTCTTGTGGTCGATCTTGGCGCGGATGTCGTGATGGGCGCCGTAACGCGACTTGGCGCCCTTCTGGATCGCCTCCTCGATCGCCTCGATGACGATCTCGCGGTCGATGTTCTTCTCTCTAGCCACGGCCTCGGCGATCTGCAGCAGTTCGAGGCGGTTGGCGGAAATACCGGTGACGGCCATCAGGCTTTGTCCTCAGAAGGGGTCGTGGTGTCGGTGTCAGCGTCGTCGGCTTCCCCTTCGGGCAGGCCGTCGTCTTCAGGTTCGCCGCGAGCGGCGCGGATGGCGGCGCCCCGTTTCATCAGGGCGTCGGTCAGGACCAACTTGGCGTCGGCCAGCCAGTCGAAGGGGATCAGGGCGGTGTCCTCCTCGCCCTCCAGGTCGATCAGGACATTGCCGTCCTCGAACCCGGCCAGCACGCCCTTGAAGCGTTTGCGGCCCTCGATCATCCGGTCCGTCTCCAGCCGCGCCTCCTCGCCCTCGAACAGGTCGAAGTCGATGGGACGGGTCAGGGGCCGGTCGATGCCGGGAGAGGAGACCTCCAGCAGATATTCGCCGGAGATCGGGTCGGCGGCGTCGAACACCTCCGAAACGGCCCGGCTCAGCTTGGCGCATTGCTCCACCGAGATGTCGTGGTCGGACGGGCGCTCGGCCATGATCTGCAGGCGCTGGCGCTTGGAGCCGCTCATCAGACGAACGCGCACGACCTCAAGGCCGAGCGACTCCGCGATCGGGTCGATCAGCTCCAGCAGTTGGCGGTCCTGGGCGGTCTTTGCGCGCAAGCGGCGAATATCCAAAACAAAAGCGGCGGTCCGTCCGGGCCGCCGCTTTGAACGACGCCGTTGGACGCCGGTCTAACGATGTGGAGCGCCATATAGGCCCTTCACATTCGCTTGTCAGCCCCAATCGGCGCCCACCGACCGCGACAGAGGCGGAAATAGAGGGCGCCGGCCAGAAACCCGCCCGTCAATATGCCGGCCACGCTGGCCGCCAGCATCATGTCGAGGGCGCCGAAAACGCCCTCGGCGCCGGGCGTGAGCCCGGCCCGAAACATCCAAGGCGCCATCAGAAATCCCGCAGTCGGTGCGAAAGAGCGGCAGATCAGCGAAACGACGACATAGACGCTCGCGCTTGCACTTCCGGCCAGGCCCCAGGCCCACCAGGCTCGCGCTTGCAGGCTCCGCTCCGCGAGCCAGCATCCGACGCCGCCGAACAGGAGGGCGGGGATGAGGCCCCACAGGGTCACAAGAATGAACAGGGCGATGAGGCTGACGACGCCCGAGAAGATGGCGTCGATCGACACGTTGCCGCCGTCGACGCCTCCGGTGAGCGCCTGCGGAATGGAGGCCAGCAAAACACAGGCGAAAAAGGCGATCAGGGAAAGACCCGGCGCGTAGAGGACGCAGGCCGCCAGGTGATGGATGTTTGGTCCGGGACTGCTCCGCTTCATTTCGCATTCCCCGGCGCTCGAGACAGCCGACCGAAGAATGCCGCGCTCACCTCAGATTGCAACCTTTCCCTACTCGATCAAAGTAAGTCGCCCCAGATAATCCATCTTGCCCAACGGCACGCCCGCCTTGCGCAGGATGGCGTAGGCGGTCGTGACGTGGAAATGGAAGTTGGGCAGGACGAAACTGGTCAGATAGCCCAGGCCGTCGAAATTCAGTTCGCGGCTGGGCGTCTTCAGGCTGATCGGCCGCGTCTCGGCGCCGGCGAAGGCGGCGGGGTCCACGCCCTCGATGAAGGCCAGGGTCCGGGCGATCCGGTCCTTCAGTTCGGCGAAGTTCGTCTCCGTGTCCGCCATGGAGGGATTGCCCACCCCGGCCAGCCGCGCCACGGCGCCCTTGGCCGTGTCCGAGGCCAGCTGAACCTGGGCGGCCAGGGGGCGCATCTCGTCGTGCAGCCGGGCCTGGATCAGCACGGCCTCGTCGAAGCCCTCCGCCAGGGCCTTGTCCAGAAAGCCGGACAGATTGGTCAGGCCGCGCGCCAGAACGGGCGTGGCGAAGTCGTAGATCGAGAGGCTCATTCCAGGGCTCCAGTCGGGGACGCCATAGCTGGGCGGTCCGGCGTCATGGCGCCAGCCCCGCCCCCGCCGCCGGATCTAGAACTCCTCCCAGCCGTCTTCGGCGGGAGCGGCCTGTTGGGCGGGGGCGGCGCCGCCGCGGCCCAGGGTCTTGAGGGCCTGGACCGTGCGGTGGGCGGGCGGTGCGGGGGCGGGCGCCGGTGCGGGCGCGCGGGTCGGGGCGGGCGCGGCGGCGGCCTGGGCCGCTGAGCCGACCTTGAACCGGGCCACCGAGGCCTGGAGCGACTGGGCCTCCTGGGCCAGAGAGTGGCTGGCGGCGGTCGACTGTTCGACCATGGCCGCATTCTGTTGCGTGACCTGGTCCATCTGGTTGACGGCGGTGTTGACCTCGGCCAGGCCGATGGCCTGTTCCTGGGCCGAGGCGGCGATTTCCGCCACCAGGCCGTCGATCTCGGCGACACGGTCCACGATCCGCTGCAAAGCCTCGCCGGTCTGGCCGACCAGTTTCACCCCCGAACCGACCTGGGTGCTGGAGGTCGAGATCAGGGTCTTGATCTCCTTGGCGGCTTCCGCCGAGCGCTGGGCCAGGGCCCGGACCTCGGAGGCCACGACGGCGAAGCCGCGACCGGCCTCGCCCGCCCGGGCCGCCTCGACCCCGGCGTTCAGGGCCAGAAGATTGGTCTGGAAGGCGATCTCGTCGATGACCCCGATGATCTGGCTGATCTGTTCGGAAGAGCCTTCGATGGCCTGCATGGCCTGGACCGCGTCGCGGACGATGACGCCCGAGGTCTCGGCGTCGCCCTTGGCCGCCTGGACCACGTCCGAGGCCTGGCGCGCGCCCGACGCCGTCTTGTTCACCGTGGCGGTGATCTCATCCAGGGCCGCCGCCGTCTCTTCCAGGCCCGCGGCCTGTTGTTCGGTGCGGCGCGACAGGTCGTCGGCGGCCTGGGAAATCTCCCCGGCGCCGGAGCGGATGCCGGCGATATTGGCCACCACCACCGAGACCGCCTGTTGCAGCTGGGCGATGGCGGCGTTGAAGTCGGACTTCAGCTGGGCGGCCTTGGGCGCGAACTCGGCCTCGATCCGATAGGTCAGATCGCCGTCCGCCATGGCCGCCAGACCCCGGCCCAAGGCCTCGATCGTCACCCGGTCGGCCTCGGCCTCCGCCGCCTTCTCGGCCTCGCGGGCGGCCCGCTCCTGCTCGCTCATCGAGCGCTGCGAAAGCGCCTCCGCCGCCAGACGCGCCTTCTCGATGGCCGCGTCGCGGAAGGTCGCGAGCGCCAAGGCCATCTTGCCGATCTCGTCGCCGCGCGCGACGCCCGGAATCTCGGAGGCCGTATCCCCCTCCGCCAGGCCGCGCATCCGCCGCTCGAGCGCCACCACGGGCCCCGACACCGACCGGCCGATGAACCAGCCCGCCGCCCCGACCACCAGCAAAACCAGCAGGGCCATGGAGCCCAAGGCCAGGGCCGACTTGCCCACGGCCGCCGCGATCTGGTCGGTATAGACGCCTGAACCGATCACCCAGCCCCAGGGCGCAAAGCCCTTCACATAGGAGATCTTCGGCGAGGCCTCGTCCTGGTTCGGCTTGGCCCACTGATACTCGACGAAGCCCTCGCCGTCCTTCTGCACCACGGCGACGAATTCCTTGAACATCAGCACGCCGTCAGCGTCCTTGTTCTCGCTCAGATCCTTGCCGTTCAGCGCCGGCTTCATCGGGTGCATCACCATGGTGGGATGCATGTCGTTGATCCAGAAATAGTCGTCCTGGCCGTACCGCATGGCCCCGACCGCCGCCTTGGCCGCCGTCTGGGCCTGATCCCGGCTCATCCGTCCGGCCGCCTCCTCGCCCTGGTAATAGGCGACCACGCTGTGGGCGATCTCGACGGACTTTTTAGTGCGGTCGGCGATGTCGTCACGCATGACCGCATCCAGCCGGAAAAGGGCCAAGGCCGTCACCACCAAAAGGCCCACCACCGTCACAAGCGCCAGCAGATTAATCCGCCCGCCGATCGTCAAAGCCTTCATGGTTGTTTCCCTAAGCATCGGACCATGCCTAAAGAACGAGGTTAAACGGGGGGCTATGAGGGGGCTAGGTAGATACCCTTATGCGACAATCAGCCCCGCACAAGTTCCCTCAGGCCGCCTTCTGATATTCCAGGAAGATCGGCGCGGTGTCGCCCAGTCGCTTTTCCTCATAGCGGGTGATCACATGGTCCGACGGGGCGACATGCCAGTCGGCCTCGGCCGCTCCGATCCGCTTCAGCCCCGGCGCCCTCTCCAATCGCTCCAGCGTCCATTCCGCATAGTCGCGCCAATCGGTGACGAACCGCAGCGTCCCGCCGGGCTTCAGAATGCGGGCGAAGGCCTGGGCCGTCTCGTCCTGCAACAGGCGGCGCTTGTTGTGCCGGGCCTTGTGCCAGGGATCGGGAAACAGGATCAGCACCCGATCGACCGAGGCGTCGGGAAGGACCTCGACCAGGTCGCGCGCGTCGTCGGCGTGGATGCGGACGTTCTCCAGCCCGCCTTCCTCGACATGGCGCAGGGCCGAGGCGACCCCGTTCAGAAAGGGTTCGCAGCCGATCACCAGAACGTCCGGCCGCCGCGCCGCCTGGGCCGCCATATGTTCGCCCCCGCCGAATCCGATCTCCAGCCAGACCTCGGCGGCCTCGGGCATCATCCTCAGGGGATTCACCGGTCCCGCCTTCGGGTCCGGCGTGGCGATCCGGGGGAGCAGGGTCTCCATCAGGGCGGCCTGACGCGGCTTGATGGGTCGGGCCTTGATACGGCCGAACGACCGCAGCGGCCGCTCCAGATGCGGATTGTCGTCCTCGGGGGGCAGGTCGGGCTTCATCCGCCTGCCGTTAGCCGTCCGGAACCCCGGCGTCCATAAGCGACGCCTCAGCGCGTGGCGCCCGGCTTCCACTTGACGTCATTGGCGCCGTTGGCGTTGGCGCGGCGCCCGGCGACGAACAGATGGTCCGACAGCCGGTTCAGATAGCGCAGGGCCGCGCCGTTGACCGCCTGCCCCGCCTCGACCAGACGCACGGCGTCCCGCTCGGCGCGACGGCACACGGTGCGCGCCACATGCAGATGGGCCGACAAGGGCGAACCGCCGGGCAGGATGAAACTGTCCAGCGGCTTCAGGCTCTCGTTCATCCAGTCGATCTCCTGTTCCAGCCGCTCGACCTGGCTGTCCAGAATTCGCAGCGCCTCCCAGGCTGGGGGCGGGTCCAGCGGCGTGGCCAGATCGGCCCCCAAATCGAACAGTTCATTCTGAATCCGCCCCAGCATGGCGTCGATCCGGTCGTTCTGGCCGCTGCTGAGCCGGGCCACCCCCAGGACGGCGTTCAGTTCATCCACCGCCCCATAGGCCTGGACCCGCAGATCGGTCTTAGACACCGGCGCACCCGAGGCCAGCCGCGTCAGGCCCTCGTCCCCAGTCTTGGTGTAGATCTTGTTCAGCGTCACCATGGACGACCTCCGGTCAAGACGCCGTCGCCTTCCACAGCATGCCGATCACCAGAAGCAGGACCGCCAGGGCCTGCAACCCGACCCGCCAGCGCATCAGCCGGTTGGAATGGCTGCGCGCATAGGCGCCGCCGCGAAACAGGGAATACAGCCCCAGGCCCAGCGTCACCGTCACGGCGGCGATGGCGAGGAGGATCAGAATGTCCAGCATCTGCATGGACATCCTTTTAGGCGTGTCGCGCTTCCGGCGCCAGCATCGGTCGAATTGGCCGCCAGCTAAGCCATTGGTGACGATTTGTGGTGCAAGGTCCCGCTCATGACCGATCGCGCCGTCCGAAATCTCGATCACCTGAGGGGCTCGGCCTCCACCGCCCGCGTGCTGAACCTGCTGAAGGTGTGGGAAGAGAACGGCGACAGCCGGGCAGACGGCGCCCTGCGCAATCCCGACTGGGCCGCACGCCCGATCTTCCGCACCCCGGTGCTGAACCGATCCCTGATCATCAAACACCGGCTCCGACGCAACGAGACGGACCTGTTCACCGGCCGTCGCCATGTGGCGACCAAGGTGATCATTCCGATCGACGACGAGGATCTGAAGACCGGCGGCCGCTATGTCTTCGTCAATCAGATCGGCTTCGAACGGATGATGATGGAATCGTTCGGCGTCCCCGCGACCCACGCGGACATCGTCACCCTGCGCCAGATCGACCGCCTGCCGTCGCTCGACCCCTTTTTGCTTCGCGAACAGCTGCGCCGGTGCGGCCTGGAGCCGGCGCCCTGCTATTTCTCGATCAGCGAGAGCGATCTTCAGCGGATGACCACCTTCGTCCGGGGCGAGATCGAACCCCTGGTCAGCCTCAGCCTGGGCGCAGGCAACAGCGAAGCCGCCGATTCAGCGGCGCGGATGACGGCCAAGATCCTGTCCAACACCCCTGGCGACCAGCTGGAGGCCCTGCGCGAGACCCTGCGTCTGGCCCCGGAACAGTATCAGGAAGGGGTCTTCTGCTGGAAAGGCTTCCTCTACTACAAATGGACCCTGTCGACCCTGCTGGGCGAGGTGGCGGCCGTCGCCGAGGCGGTGCGCACCATCAAGCCGGTCGGTAAGGTCGATCGACAGGCCCGCGAATATCTGGACCGCAGCCGCGCCGTCCTGCGGGGCCGCATCATTCGCACCTGCGACGAGGTCAGCCGCACCCTCAGCGTCTATGACGACGCCTACGCCCGGCTGACGCGCGAGGGCAAACCCATCGCCTTCCGCGACTTCCTGCTGGACGCCCCGTCGATGTTCGCCCGCCTGGGCGACCAGCTGGGCGCGGTCCAGCACATCGTCAGCTATTGGCGTTTCCGCTTCGGCGCCGGCGCCCATCCGGCGGGGGTGGCCGAGCTGCTGGACATTTTCATGGACTTTGAAACCGGCCTTCTGGGGCGCGGCGAAAGCCCCGACGACATCATCGTCCTGGCGGCCTGAACGCCGCCGCGCCGGCGTCTCAGTGCGCCTCGTCCCAGTTGGGGGCGGCGCGGGCGTCGACGACCAGGGGCACGGTCAGGGCGACGGCGGGGTCCGAAGCGGTTTCCATGACCCGCTTGATGACGGGAATGGCGCGCTCAGCCTCCGCTTCTGGAGCCTCGAACACCAGTTCGTCATGGACCTGCAGCAGCATGCGGGTCTTCAGCCCCGCCTGGGCCAGGGCTGCGGGCATGCGGATCATGGCGCGGCGGATGATGTCGGCGGCGGCGCCCTGGATGGGGGCGTTGATGGCGGCGCGCTCGCCGAACTGGCGTTCGGCGCCCGATTTCGAGTGTATGGCGGGGATGTGGATCCGACGCCCGAAGACGGTGGAGACGAAGCCGGCCTGGCGGACCTCGGCCTTGGTCCTGTCCATATAGGTTCGGATGCCGGGGAAGCGGTCGAAATAGGTCTTGATGTATGCGCCGGCCTCGCCCTGATCGATGCCCAGCTGGGCGGCCAGGCCGAAGGCGGAGATGCCGTAGACGATGCCGAAATTGATGGCCTTGGCGCGGCGGCGGGTCTCGGACGGCATGCCCTCGACGGGGACGCCGAACATTTCGCTGGCGGTGGCGGCGTGGATGTCCAGCCCGGCCTTGAAGGCGCGTTTCAGCTCGGGGATGTCGCCGATATGGGCCAGAAGGCGCAGTTCGATCTGGCTGTAGTCGGCGCTGATCAGCAGATGGCCGGGGGCGGCGATGAAGGCCTGGCGGATTTCGCGGCCGGTCTCGGTGCGTATGGGGATGTTCTGGAGGTTGGGATCGCTGGAGGCCAGACGGCCGGTCGAGGCGGCGGCCAGCTGATAGGAGGTGTGGACGCGGTCGGTCCGGGGGTCGGCGGCGGCGATCAGGGCGTCGGTATAGGTGCCTTTCAGCTTGGACAGCTGTCGCCAGTCCAGAAGGACACGCGGCAGGGCGTGGGTCTGGGCCAGGTCCTCCAGAACGCTGGCGTCGGTGCCCCACTGGCCGGAGGCGGTCTTCTTCCCGCCCGGCAGATTCAGCTCGCCGAACAGGATGTCGCCGATCTGGCGGGGAGAGCCGATGTTGAAGGGACGGCCCGCAATCTCATGGGCCTGGGTCTCCAACTCGGCCATGCGCAAGCCGAATTCGCTCGACAAACGCTTGAGGCGGTCGGGATCGATGCGGACGCCGGCGGTCTCCATCTCGGCCAGGACGGCGGGCATGGGCCGTTCAAGGGTCTCATAGACGGTGGACAGGCCCTCGCGCGCCAGCCGGGGCTTTAGAATGCGCCACAGACGCAGGGTGACGTCCGCATCCTCGGCGGCGTAGGTGGTGGCCGACTTCAGAGCGACGTGCTTGAAGGATTTCTGGCTCTTGCCGGTCCCCGCCACGCTCTTGAAGGGTATCGGCTCGTGGCCGAGGTGGAGCCGCGCCAGCTCGTCCATCCCGTGACCGTGCAATCCGCCTTCCAGCACATAGGAGAGCAGCAGGGTGTCGTCATAAGGCGCGACCCGGATCCCGCGCCGCGCCATGACCGCCAGATCATATTTGGCGTTCTGCAGCACCTTCAGGACCGACGGGTCTTCCAGCAGCGACTTCAGCTTCGTCAGGGCCGTCGCCTTGTCCAGTTGCTGAATAGGCTCGCGCGGCTCGCCCGCTTCCCCGAACAGCCCGCCCTCGCCCGCCTGGGGCTCATGCTCATGGGTCAGGGGGATGTAGCAGGCCTGGTTCGGCCCGACCGCCAGGGATACGCCGCACAGGCCCGCATGGGTCGCTGACAGGGCGTCGGTCTCGGTGTCGAAGCCGACCACACCCGCCTCAGTCGCCCGCGCGATCCAGCGGTCCAAGGCCTCTTCGGTCTGGACGCATTCATAAGCGTCGAGATCGAAGGACTGCGCCTCGACCGGCCCGTCCGCCGTCTGGCCATAGCGGGGCGCCGCCACCGGGGCGTTCAGATTGGGCGTGCGTTTGGGCGCGAAGGCGGAGGTTTCGCTGGGCCCCGCCTTGCCGTCTCCGACCCGACGCTGCAGCGACCGGAACTCCATCTTGTCCAGAAAGGCCGACAGGGTCTCAGGATCGGGATCGCGCACGGCGAAATCCTCGATCGGCTCCGGCGCCGGCGCATCGCAGGTCAGGCGGACCAGTTCGCGCGACAGGCGGATCTGGTCGGCGAAATTGATCAGGGTCTCGCGGCGTTTAGGCTGTTTGATCTCCCCAGCCCGCGCCAGCAGGGTGTCCAGGTCGCCGTATTCGTCCAGCAACTGCGCCGCCGTCTTCGGGCCGATGCCGGGCGCGCCCGGCACATTGTCGACGCTGTCGCCGATCAGGGCCTGAAGATCGACCATCTTTCCCGGCCCGACGCCGAACTTTTCGAACACCTCGGGCTCGGCCAGACGCCGATCCTTCATCGGATCCCACATGACGACGCCGCCGCCGATCAGCTGCATCAGATCCTTGTCGGAGCTGACGATCACCGCCTCGCCTCCGGCGTCGCGGGCCTTGCAGGCATAGGTGGCGATCAGATCGTCGGCCTCATAGCCGGGCAGCTCGACGCAATGGACGCCGAAGGCCGCCGTCGCCTCGCGCACCAGAGGAAACTGCGGCACCAGATCTTCGGGCGCCGGCGGGCGGTGGGCCTTGTACTGGTCGTACAGGTCGTTGCGGAAGGTCTTTTCCGAATGGTCGAAGATGGCGACCAGATGGGTGGGTCCGTCGGCGCCCTTCATGTCCTTCAGCAGCTTCCACAACATGTTGCAGTAGCCCTGGACCGCCCCCACGGGCAGGCCGTCCGACTTTCGCGTCAGGGGCGGAAGGGCGTGATAGGCGCGGAAGATATAGGCCGAGGCGTCAATCATCCACAGCCGCAGGGCGGGGCCGTCCTGGGTGAGCGGGCGGTCCTGGGAGGGGGCGGCGTCGGAAGCGGAAGCGTCGGTCATGGCCGGAACATAGGCGGCCCGAGCCGCCGCGTCAGCCGTCAGAATTCCGTCCAGCTCGATCCCGGATCGCGCTGACCCGGCTGCGCCTGTTGCTGGCCCCAGGTCACGATCATGAACAGCTTGTGGCTGCGAATCCGGTACTGTCCGATCATCGGCAGAACCGCGCCCAGGGGCGCTCCGGTCTTGGCCTCATAGAGAAAGCCGGAGAATTCGGCCACGCCCGCCCGGTCGCGATTGCTGTAAACCGACAGCTCCGGCAGCGAGACGACGTTGAAGTTCTCGTTGATCGGAATCCGCATTTCGGGAATGCCGAAGACGCGGCGCATCTGCTCCAGCGCCAGGGCGCCGGTGCGGATTTCGAACACGGCGTCGGCGTCCTCCCGGGTGCGGGTCAGCCGATAACCGGCGTCCGACAGAGCCCCGCGGATTGCGCTGATGGCGTAGCGGGAGTTTTCGGTCTGGAAATAGGTCTCATCGACAAACACGGTCGCGCCGGTCGGAAGCGGCAGGGACAGGCCCTCCACCGCCTTGTCTGCGGCCCGGGCCAGCAGCAGGTTTTCGGTCGCCGTGCGGCCGATGTTGGATTCCGTGGTTGAGGCGCAGGCCGAGACCAGAAGGGCTGTCATCGAAAGGGCGGCGACGAGGCGCGCCGACGTCGCGCGAAATCCGCCCATCACCAGCTCCCCGTATTGGGCATGGACGCCCAGGGCTCGGCCGGCGTCAGGGGCGGACCGTCCTGAAGCAGTTCGATCGAAATACCGTCCGGTGAGCGGACGAAGGCCATATTGCCGTCGCGCGGCGGTCGGTTGATCACCACGCCCCCGTCCATCAGCCGCTGACAGGCGGCATAGATGTCATCGACCTTATAGGCCAGATGTCCGAAATTGCGGCCGCCCTGATAGGTTTCCGGGTCCCAATTATAAGTCAGTTCCAGCTCAGGCGACCGTTCCGCCGCCGACTGCTCCAGATTCTTGGGCGCCGCCAGAAAGACCAGGGTGAAACGTCCCGCTTCATTCTCGGTGCGACGCACCTCCTGAAGCCCCAGCAGATCGCAGTAGAAATGCAGAGAGGCGTCGAGGTCGCGAACGCGGACCATGGTGTGCAGATAGCGCAACTCTGTCTCTTTTCAGTTCAAAGGCGGGGTCGAGCGTCTCTTACAGCGGCTGAGCGGCCAAACCGCAGCCTCAGTGCGCCTCGGCCGCGCGGGCGGCGGGGCTCAGATATTCGCTTTCGTCATGCGGCTGGGCCGACAGGACGAAGCGACGGTCGCAATAGCCGCATTCGACGAAATCATCCTCGCCCATGTCCATATAGACCAGCGGATGGCCCAGGGCGCCGCCGCCGCCGTCGCAGGCGACACGCTTTGTCGAGACCGCGATCTCTTCGGGGGGCGGAATGATCGCATCGGGGTGACGGGGCGGCATTATTCGGCTCGTATCTTGGCGAGGAGGCGTCGGACGCATACCTATGCGGCCCATTCGGCGGCGTCAAACCGCCGCGCCCCTTCCTGTCCGATCAAAGCCCGACCGAATGACCGACGCCACCACCCTGCCCGACAACGCCATTGAGGTGCGGGGGCTCAAAAAGACCTACGCCGGCTCCAAGAAGGCCGCCCCCAAGACCGCCCTGCACGGCGTGGACCTGGCGGTGAAACGCGGGTCCGTCTTCGGACTCCTGGGTCCGAACGGCGCCGGCAAATCGACCCTGATCAACATCCTGGCGGGGGTGGTCAAGAAGTCCGAAGGGACCGTGACCATCTGGGGCCGCGACATCGACAAGGAGCCGCGTGACGCCGCCGCCGCCTTGGGCGTGGTGCCTCAGGAGATCGTCGCCGACGTCTTCTTCACCCCGCGTGAGTCGCTGGAGGTTCAGGCGGGCTTCTACGGCGTGCCCAAGAACGAACGCCGTTCCGACGAGCTCCTGGCGGCCCTGGGCCTGTCGGACAAGGCCAACGCCTATGTCCGCGCCCTGTCCGGCGGCATGAAGCGTCGCCTGATGGTGGCCAAGGCCCTGGTCCACAATCCGCCTATTCTGATCCTGGACGAACCGACGGCGGGGGTGGACGTCGAACTGCGCCGTCAGCTCTGGGCCTATGTGCGCCAGATCAACGCCGAGGGCGTGACCATCGTCCTGACCACCCACTATCTGGAGGAGGCCCAGGAGCTGTGCGACACGATCGCCATCGTCAATCGGGGCCGGGTGGTGGCCTGTGAGCCCACGCCCCAGCTGCTGCGCCGGCTGGACAGCCGCAATGTGGTGGTCACGCCCGAGACGCCGCAGAAGACCCCCCCGGCCCTGAACGGCTTCCAGGTCGCGCCGCGGGCGGGCGGAGCCTTCGCCGTGACCTATAAGAAGGGGCAGTCGTCGGTGGAGCAGGTGATCAATGCGGTCCGCGCCGCAGGCGTCACCATCGCCGACATCACCACCGAGGACCCCGACCTGGAGGACGTCTTCCTGGCCCTGACCTATGGGGACGCCAGTCAGGTCGATCCGACCAAGGACTAGTTCAGCTCGGCCAGGAACTCGAAAATGGCCGCCTTGGCCTCTGGCTCGTCCAGCATGGGGGCGTGGCCTATGCCGGGAACCTCGACATAGGCCATGTCCGGCGCCGCCTTACGCATGCGCGCGGCGATGTCGGCGCTGAGAAGGTCCGAGACGCCGCCGCGCACCAGCAGGGTCGGCCGGTTGCGGGCCAGCCGCCGGAACATGGGCCACAGATTGGGAACCAGGGCCTTGGCGCCCGCCGCCCGGATGGGCACGGAGATGTCGGGATCATAGTCCAGGCCGATCTCGCCGTCCGGCCCCTGGCGGAAGATGCGTCGCGCGAAGGCGTCCCAGTCCGCATCCGAATAGTGGGGGAAGGCGACGGCGTTGATCCGCTTCGCATAGGCCGCCGCGTCCGCCCAACTGTCGATCTCGACCGGCTGACCGCTGTAGGCGGCGATGCGCGCCAGACCCTCGGGCGCCACCTCGGGGCCGATGTCGTTCAATATGGCGGCGACCACCGCCTTGGGCCGCAGGGCGGTCAGGGCCATGGTGATCAGCCCGCCCATGGAGGTGCCCATGAAGACCGCGCGGCCCACGGCCGCCTGGTCCATCAGCGCCAGCACGTCGGCCGCATAGACGTCCGGTCGATAGGTCATCGGATCGGGCGCGCGGTCCGACAGTCCGCGTCCGCGCACATCGACCGCCAGGACCCGCCGCCCGCTCTGGGCCAGAAGCGGGGCTATCGCTTCGAAGTCGGCGCTGTTTCGCGTCAGCCCGTGGATGGCGATGACCGGCGGCCGCGCCGGGCCGGGGCCGGGCGCATAGTCGCGGGCGAACAGATCCAGGCCGTCCGGCGATTTCCAGCGACGTTCGACATAGGCGGCGGCCATAGTCACGGGCGGTCTCCTTGAACCGAGAAGCCGCCACAGTAATTCACCGCGCGACGAATTGCGATGGCGTCAGCCGCCGAGCAACTCCTTCACAAAGACGTCCAGGTCGCCGCCCTCGAACAGAAAACCCGAGACCCCGGCGGCTCGGGCCGCCGCCATGTCGGTCTGCTGGTCGCCGATCATGAAGGACCGCGCCGGATCGATCTGGTGATCCGCGATCGCCCTCAGCAGCATGCCGGGGTTGGGCTTTCGGTCAGGGTGATCCGGATGGCGATAGCGTTCGTCCTGGGCGTCGGCATGGAAGGGACAGGCGTAGACGGCGTGGATCACCGCCCCGTCCTGGGCCAGCCGTCTGGTCAGCAGACCGTTGAACGCATGCATCTGATCTTCGCTGAACAGACCGCGCGCGACGCCCGACTGGTTGGTGACGATCACCGCCAGATAGCCCAGTCGATTCAGCCGGCGCACCGCGGCCGAGGCGCCGGGAATCAGTCTCAGATGTTCAGGCAGATGCGGATAGCCCGAATCCTCGATCAGAACCCCGTCGCGATCCAGAAAAACCGCGGGAACACCAGTCATGCGTCTTGTCTCGAACGTAGTCGCATCGACGCCGCAAGACGCGGCGCGAAGGGACGGTTAGAAAAGGAACCTGGCTTAGGATGAGGACAAGCCGGCGCCAAGAGCGGTCGAACACCGCCCTAGAGCATGATCGTTTCAGGCGGAGCCGCGAGGCGGTTCCTCCTCAACGGATCAGGCTCTAACGTTGCAAAGGGCAACGCGAAGTGACGCAGCCCCGTTTGGCCCCTGGGACTGATCTTGCTAGGAGGGCGGCCATCCTCGCGGCCGATCCGTCGGTCCGCCGCCCCCGAATCACCGTGGAGAGCGCCCGCATGATCCCCTTCATTGACCTCCAGGCCCAGCGCCTGCGCCTCTCCGGCAAGATCGAGGCCGCCGTCCAGGAGGCCGTCGTCGGCGGCGCCTGGGTCATGGGGCCCCAGGTCCGTCAGTTCGAGGCCGACCTGGCCGCCTTCGGCCAGGCCAAGCATGCGCTCGGCTGCGCCAACGGCACCGACGCCCTGATCCTGCCGCTGATCGCCTGGGGCATCCGCACCGGCGACGCTGTCTTCTGCCCCAGCTTCACCTTCACCGCCACGGCCGAGGTCGTGCCCTGGCTGGGCGCCTCGCCGGTCTTCGTCGACGTCGACGCCCGCACCTACAATATGGACCCGGCCAAGCTCGAGGCCGCCATCGAGGCGGTCGAGGCGGAGGGGCGCCTGACGCCCAAGGTGGTCATCGCCGTCGATCTGTTCGGCCAGCCGGCCGACTATCCCGCCATCCGGGCCATCTGCGACCGCCACGGTCTGAAGCTGATTTCGGACTCGGCCCAAGGCTTCGGCTGCACCCTGAACGGCGCCCATCCCCTGAACTGGGCCGACGTCACCACGACCAGCTTCTTCCCGGCCAAGCCGCTGGGTTGTTACGGCGACGGCGGAGCCGTGCTGACCAACGACGACGACCTGGCCCAGGAGATGGACTCCCTGCGCGTCCACGGGAAGGTCGTGGCCAAGGACCTGGAGGCCGGGGCGGCCGCCTTCGCCCATGACCCTAAATATCTGGCCATGCGCATCGGCATGAACAGCCGGCTGGACACCATCCAGGCCGCCGTCCTGATCGAGAAGCTGAAGGTGTTCGGTCAGGAGATCGAATGGCGCAACCGGATCGCCGCCCGCTACAATGAACGTCTGGCCCCCCATGTCTCGGCCGTGCCCCATGTCATCGACGGCGGCGTGTCCGTCTGGGCCCAGTACACGATCGAGCATGCGGACCGCGACGGCCTGGCCGCCCATCTGAAGGAACAGGGCGTGCCCACCGCCGTCTACTATCCGGTGCCCATGCACCTGCAGCCGGCCTACCAGCGGTTCCCCCAGGGCGCCGGCGGCCTGCCGGTCACCGAGCGGCTGAAGGATGCAGTCCTCAGCCTGCCCATGCACTCGGACCTGGATGAGGCGACCCAGGACCGGATCATCGCCGCCGTCGCCGGCTACAAGGGCTGAACCATGCCGAACACCCCCGTCCTCAAGTTCGGCGTCGCCGGCGTCGGCGTCATGGGCCGCAACCATGCCCGCGTCGCGGCCGAGATGCGCGAGTTCGACCTGACCACGGTCTTCGATCCCGATGCGGTCGTCGCCGAGGGCGTTGCGGCCGCCTATGAGGCGACCCCGGTCACGACGGCCCAGGCCTTCGTCGACGCCGGCCTGGACGCCGCCGTCGTCGCCACGCCCAACCGCTTCCACGCCGAAGTCGGGGTGGCCCTGTTGGAAAAGGGCGTCCACGTCCTGGTCGAAAAGCCCATCGCCGCCACCGTGGCCGACGCCCAGCGGATGATCGACGCCGCCAAGGCCAATGACCGCGTCCTGATGGTCGGCCAGGTCGAGCGGTTCAATCCGGCCGTCGAGACGGTCAAGCGAGCCGTCGCCGACGACGAGATCATCTCCATCCAGATCACCCGCGTCGGCCCCTTCCCGCCCCGCATGGGCGAGGTCGGGGTGGTCATCGACCTGGCGGTTCACGACATCGACATCATCCGCCACCTGACCGGGTCCGAGATCGTCGAGGTCCAGCCTCAGCTGGCCCGCACCCGCGCCGAGCGCGAGGACACGGCCCTGCTGCAGTTCCGGCTGGACAACGGCGTCATCGCCCACATCACCACCAACTGGGTCACCCCCTACAAGACCCGCACCCTGCAGGTCGCCACCAAGACCAAGTTCATCGTCGCCGACCTGATCACCCGCCAGGTGACCGAATATTTCGGCCAGCAGCCTGACGGCTCCTATTCGACGAAAATGCTGAACAGCTGGCCCGCCGAACCGCTGAAGAAGGAGCTGGAGGCCTTCGCCCGCGCCATCCATACCGGCGAGACCCCGGCGGTGACCGGCGAGGACGGCCTGCGCAATCTGGAGGTCGCCCTGCGCTGCCTGGGTGAACACTGATCGGGGCGAGGCCTAAAGTCGCCGCAATGGAGAGGAAGGAAAGAGGCATGCGCACGCCCCTCGCCGCCCTGTCCGTCGCCCTGTTGACCGTGTCGGCCGCCGCCCCGGCCCAGGCCGACACCCGCTACTTCTCCTACAACGCCTCGGATCGGATCACCCAGGCCCTGACCAAGGGGATCACCCTTCAGGTGAGGCGCGGCCTGTTCGGCGCCGCCGCCATAGAGCGGCTGTTCTCGACCACCGCCCGTGGATCGGCCGACCTGGCGCGCGGCGGCCCCGATGCAGCCCGGCGGATCCTGCCGGAGGACGCCCGAGGCGCGGACCTCTATGAAGTGCAGCAGGTCGGCGACGGGCGCGGTCTGGCCCGCGCCCTGTGTCCGGGGGCCGATCAGGTCTGGCTGGCGGCAAGCCGCATCCGCGCGCCACGCCCCCTGACCTTGAACGCAGTCGGTCGCTGGGCCGACGGGACCCACCGCCATTGCGTGACCCTGACCTATGAATGGCGTGGAGAGTGGCAGACGGCGCCGGCCTCCCCCTTCGCCGACGCCCCCGGCGCCTGATTGGGCGAACCCGCCTTCCAACCGCACCGCTTGATCGCCTAGTCTGGCGATCGGCCGAACCTTCGGAGATGACGGCGATGCGATGGGCCCTGCCCCTGGCGGTTTTGATCGGCCTTGTCGCCGCCCTTCTGACCTGGACCCGCCTCGGTCCGGCCGCGCCGCCGGCGACCGACGTCCCGATCGTGGTCTATCTTCTGGACAACGGCTTTCATTCCGATCTGGCCTTGCCGCGCGCGGCGCTTGAACGACGAGGCGGCGCCCTGGGACGGGCGGTTGAGACCCTGGCGCCGGGTGACTGGATTCTGGTCGGCTGGGGCGACGCCCGATTCTATGTCGATCAGAGCCCGATCTCCGACCGCCTGCCCGACGGCGCGCGCGCCTTCTTCCGGCCCGGCAATCCGTCCGTCGTCATGTTGGACCCGGAGGCGGACGACCCGCGCGCGCGACACGCCCCCGATCGGCGGGCCGCCCTTCATCTGACGCCCGTCGCCTTCGACCGGATGGCGGATCGGATCGAGGCGTCGCTGGACCTGTCGAGCGGCGCGCCCCGCGTCGCCGCCGCCCGCCCCGGCGACGACGCCCGCTTCTTCGCCAGCCGTGAAACCTTTTCCATCCTGCACCTTTGCAACCACTGGACGGCCGGCGTCCTGAACGCCGGCGGCGTGACGATCCGCCCCGCGCGGTCGATCTTTTCCAGCGAGGTGATGCGGGCCGTCCAGGCGGCGGAACTGGACACGGCGGCTCCACGCGCCTAGACCGCCCGCCTTTCGCTTATCCGGCCGGGTCCGAGCCCCGGCGGGCGATCAAGAAGGAGCGGCCGATGGCCCGTAAACAACACACACGCAACGCATCCGGCCCCGCCGGCCCCAGCCAGCGCCAGCTGCGCGCCGGCGAACTGATCCGCCACGCCCTGGTCGACATCCTGCGCGAGGAGGACATCCACGACGAGGCCCTGGCCGGGGTCTCGGTCACCGTGACCGAGGTCCGCCTGTCGCCGGACCTGAAACACGCCACCTGTTTCGTCGAGCCCCTGGGCGCGGGCGTGGAGACCGCCCCGGTCGCCGGCCACGAGAGCGAGATCATCAAGGCGCTGAACGTCCACGCCAAGTTCCTGCGCGGCCAGCTGGGCCGCCGGCTGGACATGAAGTTTACTCCCGACCTGAAGTTCCGCCACGACGAGAGCTTCGACGCCGCCAGCCACATTGACCGTCTGTTCGACGACCCCCGCGTCCGCGCCGACCTGGAGCGCCGCGACGAGGTTGAAGACTGATGCCGGCGATCCTCCCCCAACGGGGGAGGATTTAGATGGCCCGCAAGAAGAAGGGCGACGTCGTCGACGGCTGGGTCTGCCTGGACAAGCCGTTCGAGATGGGTTCGACCGAGGCGGTCAGCCGCATCCGCCGCCTGTTCAACGCCCAGAAGGCCGGTCACGCCGGGACCCTGGACCCGCTTGCCAGCGGCGTCCTGCCGATCGCCTTGGGCGAGGCGACCAAGACCGTGCCGATGATGATGGAGGCGAAGAAGGTCTATCGCTTCACCATCAACTGGGGCGTCTCGACCGACAGCGTGGACCGGGAGGGCGAGATCATCGGCCGCTCCGACGTGCGCCCGACCCTGGACCAGGTGAAGGCCGCCCTGCCGGCCTTCGTCGGCGAGATCGACCAGACCCCGCCGCGCTTTTCCGCCATCAAGGTGGACGGCGCCCGCGCCTATGATCTGGCCCGCGACGGGGTGGATTTCGAACTGCCGTCCCGGCGGGTGGTCATCCATTCGGCCGAGGCGACGGCCGCGCCGGACGCCGATCATGTCGAGATCCGCATCCTGACGGGCAAGGGCGTCTATGTCCGTTCGCTGGCGCGCGACCTGGCCCTGGCCCTGGGCGCGGAGGGTCATGTGTCAGCCCTGCGGCGCGAGCGGGTCGGGCCCTTCAGCACGGAAAACGCCGTCACTCTGGATTCTCTGGAGGAAATGGTGCATAGGGGCGCCGCCTCGGAAGGCTTGCTTCCCGTCGCGACCGCTCTGGACGACATCCCGGATCTGGCCGTGACGGAACAGGACGCCTTCTCGCTTCGGCAGGGACGACCGATCGTTCTGCTCCCCCGTCAGGTGGAAACCCTCAAGACCCGTCTGTCAGACGGCTCGCGAACGGTTTCAGCCTTTCAGGGCCAGACCCTCGTCGCCCTCTGTCAGTTGCGGGCCGGCCGGTTAGAACCCGACCGCGTTTTCAATCTCCAAGGTTCGTAAGAACCAGGGACCCAGCGGCCCTCAAGCAGCGCGAAGCGCGGTAGGGCCACGAAAGGACTCCTTCGATGTCGATCACTGCTGAACGCAAGAACGAAATCATCGCCGACAACGCCCGCACCGCCGGCGACACCGGCTCGGCCGAGGTTCAGGTCGCGATCCTGTCGGAACGCATCGCCAACCTCACCGAACACTTCAAGACCCACAAGAAGGATAACCACTCTCGCCGTGGCCTTCTGAAGATGGTGTCGCAACGCCGCCGTCTGCTCGACCACCTGAACAAGGTCGACGCCGGGCGCTATCAGGCGCTCATCGCCAAGCTGGGTCTGCGTCGCTAAGGGCGCGGCTCTGTGTAAGACTGTATGACGAGGCGCGGGCGGTCACGTCCGCGCCTCGTTGTGCGATTAGAACCGACCTGCGCGCCGCAGGACTTTAACGGCGCAGACGCGAGGGCCGAGCCGGTCCTCACCCGGGTCTCCGCGATGGCGCGGCGACCTTTGGATCGAAGGACTGAACGCCGACGCATCCGCCCAATGATGGGACCCCGCACGGAATACGCCGTCCGGGATACGAAAGACGAAATATGTTCGATATCAAACGCAAGACGATCGAGTGGGCCGGACGCCCGCTGACTCTGGAGACGGGCCGCATCGCCCGCCAAGCCGACGGCGCCGTGCTGGCGACCTATGGCGAGACCGTGGTTCTGGCCACCGTCGTCTACGGCCGTTCGCCCAAGCCGGGCCTGGATTTCTTCCCCCTGACGGTCAACTATCAGGAAAAGACCTTCGCCGCCGGCAAGATCCCGGGCGGCTACTTCAAGCGTGAAGGCCGTCCGACCGAGAAGGAGACCCTGGTCTCCCGCCTGATCGACCGCCCGATCCGCCCCCTGTTCGTCAAGGGCTTCAAGAACGAGACCCAGGTCGTCGTCACCGTGCTGCAGCACGATCTGGAGAATGACCCGGACGTTCTGGGCATGGTCGCCGCCTCAGCCGCCCTGACCATTTCCGGCGTGCCCTTCATGGGTCCGATCGGCGCCGCCCGCGTCGGCTTCATCGACGGCGAGCTGGTGTTGAACCCGACCGTGGACCAGATGGAAGGCTCCGAGCTGGACCTGGTGGTCGCCGGCACCCAGGACGCCCTGATGATGGTGGAATCCGAAGCCAAGGAGCTGTCGGAAGAGACCATGCTGAAGGCCCTGATGTTCGCCCACGCCGGCATGCAGCCGGTGATCGACGCCATCATCGACCTGGCCGAACACGCCGCCAAGGAGCCGTTCGACTTCCAGGCCGAAGACCATTCCGACGTCGTCGCCTCGATCAAGTCGTTGGTCGGCGATGAGATCAAGGCCGCCTACGCCCATCCGGGCAAGTACGACCGCCGTTCCGGCGTCGACGCCGCCAAGAAGAAGGCGGCGGAAGCCCTGGTGAAGACCGACGACAAGCCCGAGGGCGTCGACAGCTCCAAATTCTCGGCCGCCTTCAAGGAGTGCGAAGCCGAGGTCCTGCGTCGCGACATCATCGAGAACGCCCACCGCGTCGACGGCCGCGCCCTGGACAAGGTCCGCGCCATCGTATCGGAAGTCGGCGTCTTGCCGCGCACCCACGGTTCGGCCCTGTTCACCCGCGGCGAAACCCAGGCCCTGGTCGTCGCCACCCTGGGCACCGGCGAGGACGAACAGTACATCGACAGCCTGCAGGGCACCTATAAGGAGTCCTTCCTGCTGCACTACAACTTCCCCCCCTATTCGGTGGGTGAAGCCGGCCGCATGGGTTCGCCCGGCCGTCGCGAAATCGGTCACGGCAAGCTGGCCTGGCGCGCCATCCGTCCGATGCTGCCGAAGAAGGAAGACTTCCCCTACACCATCCGCCTGGTCTCCGAGATCACCGAGTCGAACGGCTCGTCCTCGATGGCCACGGTCTGCGGTTCGTCCCTGGCCCTGATGGACGCCGGCGTGCCGCTGGTCCGTCCGGTCTCGGGCATCGCCATGGGCCTGATCCTGGAGCCGTCGGGCGAGTTCGCCATCCTGTCGGACATCCTGGGCGACGAAGACCACCTGGGCGACATGGACTTCAAGGTCGCCGGCACCTCGGAAGGCATCACCTCGCTGCAGATGGACATCAAGGTCCCCGGCATCACCGAGGAGATCATGAAACAGGCCCTGACCCAGGCCTCGGCCGGCCGTCTGCACATCCTCGACGAGATGTCCAAGGCCATGGACGCCCCGCGCGCCTCGCTGGGCGAGCACGCCCCCAAGATCGAAACCATCAAGATCGCGGTCGACAAGATCCGTGAAGTGATCGGTTCGGGCGGCAAGGTGATCCGCGAGATCGTCGAGAAGACCGGCGCCAAGGTCGACATCGCCGACGACGGCACGATCAAGATCGCCGCCAACGACCAGGAGAAGATCGACGCCGCCAAGGCCTGGATCCAGTCCATCGCCTCGGAACCGGAAGTGGGCGCCATCTACTCCGGCAAGGTGGTCAAGGTCGTCGACTTCGGCGCCTTCGTGAACTTCTTCGGCGCCAAGGACGGCCTGGTCCACGTGTCCCAGATCGCTCTGGAACGCGTCGCCAACCCGGCCGACGTCCTGTCGGAAGGCCAGGAGGTCAAGGTCAAGTTCCTGGGCTTCGACGACCGCGGCAAGACCAAGCTGTCGATGAAGGTCGTGGACCAGACCACCGGCGAAGACATCACCGACAAGATCAACGCCGAACGCGCCGAACGCGGCGAGGAGCCGCTGTCGGAAGACACCGGCGGCCGTCCCAAGCGCGAAGGCGGCGATCGCGGCCGTCGCCGTCGCGACTGAGCCTCGGCCTGAGGTTTGAATGACGAAGGCCCCGCCGGCGACGGCGGGGCCTTTTTCATAACAGCCGTCTCAAGAGCGGCATTCGGCGGGCGGATCCTTGTCCCACAGCTTGCAGGACCGGTCGATCTCGCCCCGGATCAGGGCGCAGGGATTGTCGGCGTGGCAGGGCGGATGGGTGGCCGGGCTGACCTTGATGCAGCGCTCGACCAGACGCGCCGCCGCCGCCTCGCCGATATCCGCGCGGCATGCGGTCTGGGCTGCGAGGCCTCGTTCAGCGCCCGTATCGGGCTGATCCGAAGACGCCGGACCCGGAGCCGTCTCTGCTATGGTCTGCGCGCCCGAACCGGGGTCCGCAGCGGGCGCGGTCCTGTCCTCCCCGGACTGGCAGGCGGCGACCGCGAGGGCGGCCGACAGGGCGAAACAGGCGGACAGGAAAGGGCGCATCGACATCTCCGGGCTGAGGGTCATAGCCACGATGACCCGCCTGTTGAACGCACGAAACTCCTTAAGAGCGCACCGCCTCCAGCGCCGCCTTCTGCAGGGCGAACAGTTCGGCGCAGCCGGTCTCGGCCAGGGCGAACAGGCGGTCGAACTCGGCGCGGGTGAAGCCGCGCTTTTCGCCCGTGGCCTGGATCTCGACGATCTGGCCCGAACCGGTCAGGACGAAGTTGGAATCGGCCTCGGCCTCGGAATCCTCTTCATAGTCCAGGTCCAGCACCGGAACCCCGTCGCAGACGCCGCAGGAGACGGCGGCCACCTGGTCCAGGATCGGGTCGGACTTCAGCACGCCTTCGTCGCGCAGATAATTGAGGGCCGTGGCCATGGCGACCCAGGCGCCGGTGATGGCGGCGGTGCGGGTGCCGCCGTCGGCCTGGATCACGTCGCAGTCCAGCACCACCTGACGCTCGCCGAGCGCCTTCAGATCGACGACGGCGCGCAAGCTGCGACCGATCAGGCGCTGGATTTCCTGGGTGCGGCCCGTCTGTTTGCCGGCGGCGGCCTCGCGGCGGCCGCGGGTGTGGGTGGCGCGAGGCAACATGCCGTATTCGGCCGTGACCCAGCCCTGGCCCTTGCCGCGCATCCAGCCGGGGATGGTCTCCTCGACCGAGGCCGTCACCAGAACCTTGGTATGGCCGAAGGTGATCAGGCACGAGCCCTCGGCGTAGCGATTGACGCCGGTCTCGATGGTCACGGGACGCAGCTGGGCGTCGGTGCGTTGCGAATGGCGCATGAGATGAGTCCTTGGAAGCTGGGGCGGCGGTGATTATCCTGAAAACGTGAGCCTGTATGCCCCCAAAACCCCGCCGTTCGACGGCGGTCCGGCGACGGGCCAGTCTCTGGCGGGGCTGGCCGGCCTGGACGCGCGCGCGCGCGACATCTTCCGGCGCATTGTGGAGAGCTATCTGGAGACGGGCGAGCCGGTGGGGTCGCGGACCCTGTCGCTGGGCGGGATCGCCCTGTCGCCGGCCTCGATCCGCAATACGATGCAGGACCTGACCCTGGCGGGCCTTCTGGCCTCGCCCCACGCCTCGGCGGGGCGGATTCCCACCCATGCGGGTCTGCGCCTGTTCGTCGACGGCCTCTTGGAGATCGGCGACCTCACCAAGGAGGAGCGGCGCGAGATCGACGCCCGCCTGGCCGGCCGGGGCCGCAATTTCGAGGCCGCCCTGGACGAGGCGTCCAATCTGTTGTCGGGCCTGGCGGGGGGCGCAGGCGTGGTCTCCAGCCCGGTGCGCGACGCCGGGGTCAAGCATGTGGAGTTCGTCGCCCTGGGCGGGGATCAGGCCCTGGCGGTCATCGTCGCCGACGACGGCACGGTGGAGAATCGGATCATGAGCCTGGCGGCGGGGGTCACCCCCTCGACCCTGACGGAGGCCTCCAACTTCCTGAACGCCCGGCTGCGCGGCCGGCCCTTCGCCGAGGCCAAGCGGGAAATGACCCAGGAGCTGGAGATCGCCCGGCGCGAGCTGGACCAGGCCGCCGCCCGGCTGGTCGAGGACGGCCTGGCCGCCTGGTCCGGCGGGCCGGACCGCGAGCGGGCCCTGATCGTGCGGGGTCGGGCCAATCTGCTGCAGGACGGCGAAGGCCTGGCCGATCTGGAGCGGGTGCGGGTCCTGTTCGACGACCTGGAGCAGAAGGAACAGCTGATCGGCCTGCTGGACGGTGTGGATGCGGCGCAGGGGGTGCGGATTTTCATCGGCGCTGAAACCCGTCTGTTTTCACTTTCGGGTTCCGCCGTGATCGCGGCGCCCTATATGAGCGGCCGACAGCGGGTTCTGGGCGCCATAGGCGTCATAGGACCGGCGCGACTGAACTACGCCCGTGTCATTCCGTTGGTGGACTATACCGCCCGGGTGCTGGGCCGAATGCTGGACGGGAAAGAAACGTGAGCGACAAACCCCAGAACGATGAGCTGAACGGAATGGAAGAGGCGGAACTGAACGCCGAACACGGACTGGACGCCGAGCCGTCGGACAATCTGGCGCCGCTGGACGCCGTGATCGCCGAGCGGGACGAGTGGAAGGACCGCGCCCTGCGCGTCGCCGCCGAGATGGAGAATCTGAAGCGCCGTTCAGAGGCCCAGCAGAACGACGCCCGCGCCTACGCCATCCAGCGCTTCGCCAAGGATCTGCTGGGCGTGGCCGACAATCTTGAGCGCGCCCTGATGGCCGCGCCCAAGGACGCCGAGGGCGCCACGGCCGGTCTGGTGACGGGTCTGGAAATGACGCAGAAGGCCCTGCTGCAGGCGTTCGAGACCAACGGTCTGAAGCGGGTCGCGCCCGAGGCCGGCGAGGCCTTCAACCCCCATCTGCACCAGGCCATGATTGAACAGCCGTCGGACACGGTGCCGGGCGGAGCCGTGGTCCAGACCATGCAGTCCGGTTTCGAACTGTTCGGCCGCACGATCCGCCCGGCCATGGTGGTGGTGGCCGCCAAGGGATCGGGCGCCCAGCCGTCAAACCCCTATGGCGGCGGCGGCGGCGAACCCCAGACTCACGCCTTCGACGGCAAGGCTTGATCACCGCCCTCCTCTGAGGGGGTTTGTGCTAGTGAATAGTGCTGGTGAGCGGCAGGTGAGCGAGGCGTTCGGCACGACGTTCGAGGCCACACAATTCTCGCTCACCTTCACCAGCGCCGACACCCCCTCAGAACCGGCGTCGCCAGCCCCCGATCAGGGCGAACTCGGGCGCGGCGTCGGCGGTGTGGCGCGGCTCGCGGCTGGCCACGGCTTGCAGCGACAGGCTGGAGCCGTCCCTCAGACTGCGTTCGCCGCCCAGGATGAAGTCGATCTGACGCCCGCTGGGCGCCGCCGAGAAGCGGCGACGCGAATAGGTCAGGGGGTCGAAATAATCGACCGGCACGTCCGCCAGCCAGGCCGAGAAGGTCCCCCGCTCCATCCGGAGCGGCTGTGAGACGGTGAAGCTGATCCGATCGCACAGGGCGGTGCAACCCGTCAGCAGGGCCAGCCGCCAGTTGGAGCTGATCGCCGCCCCGTCCGTCGACAGGAAACGGCCTTCGGTCTCGGTGGCGCCCACGCCGACCTCGCCGAGCAGGGCCAGACCCGGTCGCAGGGCCCAGTCCCCGCCGACCGCATAGAAGCGGGTCCGCGACGGCAGGGCGAAGTCCGAACCGCCCGGGATGAAGGCCCCCAAGGGCCCCAGCCGTTCGTCCAGGGCGCCCAGGCTCAGCGACAGGCCGCCGTCGGCGCCGCGCCAGGCCAGGGTGGCGCGGCTGTAAGTCGAGGCCGCTTCCTCGACCCGACGCAGCGGCATGCGACGGTCCCCCCCGCCGCTCTCGGCCGCCAGGGTGAAGGCGCCGAGCCGAACCTGACCGCGCGCCGCATGATCGGCCTGGGCCAGGGCGGCGAAACCGTCGCCGGCCGCGCCCTTGAACGGAGAGACGGCGCCGCCGCGACCTTGCCAGGTGGCGAAGTTCAGGCGGCCGATCTCCAGATCCAGCAGGGCCTCCTGGCGGGGTTCGTCGCCCAGCCAGGGCGCGTCGGTCAGGTCGCGGCGGGCCGTCACCGCCTCGACCGGTTCGTCAAGCTGGGCCGCCGTCAGGCTCAGCCGCCCGCCGCGGGGCAGGCTGAGGCTGGTCGTGGCGGTGCGGCTGGGTTCGAACGGCGCAGCCTGGTACGAACGGCTGGGCGCCGTCGGATAGGCGCCGCCCAGCTGGACCGCGAACATTCGATCATAGCCGTCGAACAGCACGGTCTCGAGCGCCGTCTGGCGTGCAAAGGCGTCGCCGAAGGCCGAGCCGACAAAACTGCCGGGCTCCGTCGCGGCGACCAGGGTCGCGCCGTCCGCCAGGGGCACAGAAGTGGTCCCCGCCGGCTGGAAGGCGCGCGCCAGGTCCAGAAGACCGCGGCCATAGACGACGTCGGTCCCGGCGTCCCCGGCGTCCCGCGCAGTCTCTATCAGCAGGGACAGGGCTTGGCGGCCGGTCAGATTGGGAAAGGCGTCCATCAACAGGGCCAGGGCGCCGGCGACGTGCGGGGCCGAGAAGGACGTGCCGCTGACCCGCCAGCAGCTGGTCGTATCGCAGCCTGTGACGATCGCCTCGCCCGGCGCCGAGATATAGCCCGCCGCCGCCACCCCGGCCCTGTTCGAAAAGCTGGACATGGCGTTGGAGGCGTTGTGCGATCCCACCGCGATCACGGCCCCGGCGAAGCGCGGATCGACGGCGTAGCGCGCCGGCCAGCCGGGATTGGCCTCGCCGTCATTGCCGGAGGAGGCGACGATCACCGCCCCCGAATTGACCGCCCGGAGCAGCGCGGCCTCAAAGGCCGAACCCAGACGGTCGTCGCCGCCCAGGGACATGTTGATGATCTTGACCCCATTGGCCACGGCGTAGTCCAGGGCCCGGACCAGGTCCGAACTGCTGAAACAGACGTCGGTGTTCTTCTCCTCGCAGTCGGAGATGTCGGTGCGGATCGACAAGATCGTGGATTCATAGGCGACGCCGATCGTGCCCTGGCCGTTGAAGTTGGAGGCGATCACCCCGGAGACCCGTGTCCCGTGGCTGCTGTCGGCGACATAGGGCGCATTACGGCCGGGAACCACGTCGGTCGAGGCGGCGGAAATCCGCCCCACCAAATCCGCCGTGTCTCGGCTGACGCCGGAATCGACCACGGCGACCGTCACACCGCTCCCGGTGGCGCCCGCCCGCCACGCCGCCTCAGCCTTCACATTGGCCACGCCATAGTTGCGCTCATATTCGGCGGACGTGGTGGACGGCGGCGCAGGGGGAGGTGGCGGCGGTGGAGGCGGAGGAGGAGGAGGGGGAATCACCGGCGTGACCGAACCGGAACCGCCTCCTCCGCCGCCACCCCCGCCGCAGGCCGCCAGCGGCAGGGCCAGAAGACCGACGCTCAGCAGAATCGTCCGCTTCAACCGTTTTCCGACCACGTCGTTCCTCCCGAGCCGCGCGGTCGGTCGCCGCGCCTTCACCCAGTAACCGCCTAATTCTTTAACGCTTTATCGAAAACCGCGAGCAGTTTGGCCCAACCGTCCTTGGCCTCCGCCTCGGCGTAGCTGGCGCGGTAGTCGGCGTGGAAGCCGTGCGGGGCGTCGGGATAGACGTCGATCCGGCTCTGGGTCTGACCGGCGCGCGCCAGGGCTTGGCGCATCCGTTCGACGCTGGCCAGGGGAATGCCTTGGTCCTGACCGCCGTAGAGGCCGAGCACCGGCGCCTTCAGGTCGTCGGCCAGATCGACCGGCCAGGGCTGGCCGGACGAGACCTGGGCCGGGGTCGCGTCCGCCGCCGGCGCCAGACGGCCGTACCAGGCCACGCCCGCGCCGATGGCGGCGAAGCGCGCCGCCGCCTGCCACACCACCTTGCCGCCCCAGCAGAAGCCGGTGATCCCGACCTTGCCGTCGCGCGCCCACAGCTGCTGGCTGGCCCATTCCAGGGTGGCCGACAGGTCGCCCATCACCTGTTCATAGTTCGCCGCGCCCACGATCTGCATGATCCGGCCCATGTCGGACAGGGGCGCCGGATCTTCGACCCGGACGAAGAAGGCCGGGGCGATGGCGGCGTAGCCCTGTTTGGCCAGGCGGCGGCAGACGTCCTTGATATAGTCGTGAACCCCGAAGATCTCGGACACGACGATCACGACGGGGAAGGGGCCGTCTCCGGCCGGACGCGCCACATAGGCCGGCAGTTGAAACCCGTCCGGCGCCGGATAGGCGACCTCCGCCGTCTCCAGTCCAACGGCGTCGGTGGTGATCGGCTTGGCCTCCCTGGCCAGGGCCGCCACCGCATAGCCGGAGAAGAACAGCCCCCCCAGCGCCCCCACCGACCTGCGGCTGAGCTTCAGATCATCGGCGGTCTGGCCTTCGGGACGGATCAGGGTGGTCATGGGACGGCTCCAGAAACGGGGAGCCGCCAGACCATCACGGCGCGCGGGGAGCGTCCAGTCACGAACGCGAGGACGTCAACGACGGAAAGAGGGCCGCTCAAGCAGCGAGCGACCGCGTCGCGAGCGTTAGCGCCCTTCCTCCCCAAGGATCAGTGCCGGAAGACCCGCACGCCCGTGAAGGCCATGGCGATCCCCTTCTCGTCGGCGGCGGCGATGACCTCGTCGTCGCGGATCGAGCCGCCGGGCTGGATCACCGCCGTGGCCCCGGCCGCGACGGCTTCCAAGAGGCCGTCGGCGAAGGGGAAGAAGGCTTCCGAGGCGCAGGCCGACCCCTCGGCCAGCGAATGAGCCAGGCCTTTCGCCTCGCCGGCCTCCTTGGCGCGGATGGCGGCGATGCGGGCGCTGTCGCGGCGGTTCATCTGGCCGGCGCCGATGCCGGCCGTCTGGCCGTCCTTGGCGTAGACGATGGCGTTGGACTTGACGTGTTTGGCCACGGTGAAGGCGAACAGCATGTCCTGGATCTCGGTCCGGGTCGGCTGGCGCTTCGTCACGATCTTCAGGTCCGACGGCTTGATCAGCGACCGGTCGCGGCTCTGGACCAGGAAGCCGCCGGCGACCGAACGGAACACCTCGCCCGGCCCGTGCGGATCCGGCAGGCCGTCGGTGATCAGGAGGCGCAGGTTCTTCTTGGCGGCGAAGACGGCCTTGGCCTCGTCGTCGGCGCCGGGGGCGATGACCACCTCGGTGAAGATTCCGGTGATGGCGCGGGCGTCGTCGCCGTTCAGCGGTCGGTTGACGGCGATTACGCCGCCGAAGGCCGAGACGGCGTCGCATTCCAGGGCGCGTGCATAGGCTTCCGACAGGTCCTTGCCGACCGCCACGCCGCAGGGGTTGGCGTGTTTGACGATGACGCAGGCCGGGGCCTCGAACTCGGCGACCAGCTCATAGGCGGCGTCGGCGTCGGCGATATTGTTATAGCCCAGCTCCTTGCCCTGGACCTGGGTCGCATAGGCCACGCCCGGACGGCGCTCGCCGGTGCGGTAGAAGGCGCCGGTCTGGTGCGGGTTTTCGCCATAGCGCAGGGTCTGGGCCAGCGATCCGGCGACGGACTTGCGGGCCGGGGCGGCGTCCTCGATCTGCCCCGCGAACCAGCCGGAGACGGCGGCGTCATAGGCGGCGGTGCGGGCGAAGGCGCGGGCGGCCAGGCGCTTCCTCAGGGCCAGATCGGTCGAGCCCTCGGCCTTCAGCGCCTCCAGGATCAGGCCGATGCTCTCGCCGTCGACGGCGACGGCGACATAGCCGTGGTTCTTGGAGCCCGAACGGATCATGGCCGGGCCGCCGATGTCGATATTCTCGACCGCCGCCTCGAACGAGCCGCCCGCCGCAACGGTTGATTCAAACGGGTACAGGTTGATCCAGACGATATCGATGGCGCCGATGCCGTGGTCGATCATGGACTGGGCATGGTCGGCGGCGTCGCGCACGCCCAGGAGGCCGCCGTGGACCACGGGGTGCAGGGTCTTGACCCGGCCGTCCATCATCTCGGGGAAGCCGGTCAGATCGGCCACATCCTTGACCGGCAGGCCCAGTTTGGCGATCGCCGCCTTGGTGCCCCCGGTCGAGACCAGTTCGACGCCCAGGTCGTTCAAGGTGCGGGCGACGTCTTCCAGCCCGGCCTTGTCGGACAGGGAGATCAGGGCGCGTTGCGGCTTGACCCGGTCAGGGGCGGGGGGGAAGTCGGGAGCGGCGGGCATGGCGGCGTCCGTGAAGGCTTGGGGGAGGATGGCGCGCCCTCTAGCGCCAAACGGCCGCCTCGTCACCCCACGGACGGTTTCTGACGAGGATCAGCTCGGATCGCCGCTCGCGCCCGCCGGGCTCAGCTTCCAGCGGATCCGGCTCTCGCTGTCGGTCCGGGCCGAGCCGCGCACCACGATCTGCAAGCTGCGGCGGGTCAGGCCGACGTCGATATGGACGCTGGGTTCGATGGCCACGTCGGGCCCGTCGGTGCGAAACCACCAGCCCCGGCCCGAGGCGCCGCGCAGCAGGATCGAGCGCCGGTCGCGCGCCAGCGAGGCCTGAACCCCCGGCTCCAGATGGAAGCGGATGGCGTAGGGGGCCGCGATCTGGCGGATCACCTCCTTGCGGCCGGGCGTCGGGAACAGCTTCTCCTCCGCTCGCAACTCGTCCAGCCTCTGGTCCAGATACAGGCGCCGCTGGTGGTTCAGGCCGAAGGCTTCGTTCCAGCCGTCATGCTCCATCTCCAGCCAGACCGCGCCCTCGGCTTCCCTCTGGTCGGTTGTCACATGGATCGGCGGCCCGACCAGGCGCGGTCCCAGAAGCTCGCCCTTCCAGCCGCCCAAGGGTTCGTTCAGCGACCGCTCGCCCAGGGTCAGGGTCGAATGGCCGGGGGTCAGGCGCAGGGCCTGACGATCGGTGGCGGCGGGGGTCCAGCCGGAGCCGGTGACCAGACGGTCCTTGCCGCAGGCGATCTCCAGCGCCAGGGGCTGGGCGCAGGCCGTGGCGCCCCAGGCGCCGCGCGCGGGCGAGGCGGCGTCAGCGATGATGGACAACAGCGGGCTGGCGATCCGCACCAAGCCGCCGATCCGGCCGACGGGGGGATGGGTCCGATCGGCTGCGCGCGCCGTGGCGGCGGCCTCGTCATGGGCTCGGGCGGCGGCCACACGGGCGGCCGACGAGGGGCCGCCGCCTTGAAAACCGGCCAGCCGCCCGTCGGGGAGGGTCAGAAGGCGCAAGCCCTGGGTCAGGCGGTCGATCGCCTCCGACACCGGCTGCGGCGTCGGTTCGGACAGCTGGGCCAGGGCGTCGTCGAGGGTCAGGAGGTCCAAGAGCAGCTCCAGCCCCGCCTCTGGGCTGCGCGACGCATGCGAACCGTCGTCGTGAACCGTGACGCGCAGCGCCCCCGCCAGACCGCCCAGCGCGCGGCGTCTCAGCCCCTGACCCGGCGCGCCGGCCAGGACGCAGCCCCCGATGGCGGCGGCGGTCAGACGCTCGGCCCGCGTGGCCAGGCCGCCCGGCGGACGCAACAGCTGGCGCGTCTGACGCGCCAGACTGTCGGCCAGCCTCAGCCGTTCCGCCTCGGTCGCCACCGCCCCCATGCGGCGGGCGGCGCAGGCCAGGTTGATCACCCGGCGCGGCAGAATCTCCGGGCCCCAGGCGAAGGGCGACCAGCGGGCGAAGGCGTCCGCCCAGGCCAGGGTCAGGCGCAGGGCCTCGCGCGCGCCGCGCTCGCCCTGGGCCATCAGGGCCGGCAGCCAGTTGAAGGCGTGCAGTTCGACGGCGAAGGGCCGCGACGGACTGGGCCGGTTCCACGGATCGGACGGCGGCTCCACCTCCATGGAGGCGCCGGCCAGGATGAAGCGCCCGACCAGCAGGTTCTTGCCCGGGGCGGAATCGTGCGGCCGGAAATCTCTCGGCGTCGCCGCAAAGGCCGTGACCTTGCCCCCGCCCAGCACCGGGCCCAGGGTCAGACCATAGCCGGGAAGGCCGTAAAGCTCGATCCACAGTTGACGGGTGATCAGACGCCCGGCGATGGCGGGCCAAAGACCGGCGCTGGTCGCCGCCTGCCCCGCCCGGACGGGCGTGCGGACCGGCGCGCCCGGAAGGCCCGGAATCTGGCCCGAGGCGACGTCCGGCGTCTCGGGCTCGCGCCGCGGAGCGAAGGGACCCAAGGGGCTCACCCGGCGGTCGAAGCGTTCGGGGCGGACTTCAGGGCGGCGATATTGGCCGCATAATCGCCCTTGAAGACGAAGGAGCCCGCGACCAGGGCGTCGGCCCCCGCGCCGACGCAGGCGCCCGCATTGGCTGAGGTCACGCCACCGTCCACCTGTAGATGGGCCGGCGATCCGGCGCGATCCAGAATGGCGCGCGCCCTTTCGATCTTACGCAGCGAACCGTCGATGAACTTCTGTCCGCCGAAGCCCGGATTGACCGACATGATCAGCACCAGGTCCACCAGATCGACCACCTCCTCCAGGATCGACAGGGGCGTGCCCGGATTGAAGACCAGACCGGCCTTGGCGCCCAGCTGGCGGATCCGGCCCAGGGTGCGGTGAACGTGCGGCCCGCTTTCGGGATGGACCGTCAGCAGATCGGCCCCGGCCTCGCGATAGGCCTCCAGCCACGGATCGACCGGCGCGACCATCAGATGGACGTCGAACGGCAGACGGGTGTGCGGTCGGAGCGCCTTCACGATGTCGGGACCCAGGGTGATGTTGGGCACGAAATGGCCGTCCATCACATCGATGTGGATCCAGTCGGCGCCGGCGGCTTCCAGAGCGCGGACTTCTTCACCCAGGCGCGCGAAATCGCTGGCGAGGATGGATGGGCAGATCAGGGGTGCGGCCATGGCCCCTCGGATAGGACGGCTTGCCCACGGGGGCAAGCCGCCGACCGTCAGGAAATCCGCTCCAGCCGTGCGGCGAAGAAGCCGTCCAGGCCGCCGCGTTCGGCCCATTGGGACGGCAGAATGCGCAGCCAGCCTTCCGGCGTCAGGGCCTCGGCTGGGGCGCCGACGGCGGCGGGGTCGGCCGGAACCGTGCGGAAACCGGGGTTGCGGCGCAGGAAGGCGATCACCTGGGTCTCGCCCTCCTCGCGCTCCAGCGAACAGGTGCAATAGACCAGACGGCCGCCCGCCTTGACCCGTTCGGCGGCGGCGTCGAGCAGCCGGTGCTGGACGTCGGCCAGTTTGGCGACCTCGGCCGGCTTGGTGGCGCGCAGGACTTCCGGATTGCGGCGGAAGGTGCCGGTGGCCGTGCAGGGGGCGTCCAGCAGCACGGCGTCGAATGTGCGGTCGTCCTCCCAGTCCTCGGCCGGGACGGCGACCACCTCGGCGGCGAGGCCGGTGCGCTCCAGGTTCTGGGTCAGACGTTTCAGGCGCGGGGCCGACCGGTCCAGGGCGACCACCGAAGCGCCGGCGGCGGCCAGTTGCAGGGTCTTGCTGCCGGGGGCGGCGCACATGTCGAGGGCGGTCTCGCCGGGCTTGACGTCCAGCAGGCGGCCAGGAACGGCGGCGGCGGCGTCCTGAACCCACCAGTCGCCGGTCTCGAAGCCGGGCCAGGTGGCGACATCGCCGCGCCGGCCGGTGCGGACCGTACCCCCGTCCAGAACCTCGCCCTCAACCGCCTGAGCGACGGCGGCGGGATCGACGCCGGGCTTGAGGCTGAGATCGGTCGGCGGCTCCTCGCGCGCGGCCAGGGCCAGGCCGGTCAGGGCCGCCTCGCCATAGGTCGCACGCCAGCGGGCGGCGATCCAGTCGGGCAGATTGCTCTCGGCCGTGGTCAGGCCGGGGCCGTCGCGCCCCACCCCGCGCAGCACGGCGTTGACCAGGTTCTTGTACGGCCGGGTCTTGGGATCGCGCTCGGCCAGTTTCACGGCCGTGGAGACGGCGGCGAAGGCCGGGGTCTCCAGCACCAGGGTCTGGGCCAGGGCGATGCGCATCAGGGTGCGCACGGCCTCGGGCGGGGATTTCTTCAGACGCCGGTCCAGGATCTGGTCGATCTCGCCCAGACGCCGCAGGGCCGCCATGGCCACGGCGCGGGCGAAGGCCCGATCGACCGGCGCCAGGGCGCGGGCGGCCGGCTGGCTCAGCGCTTCGTCCAGCCCGTTGCGCTTCTCCAGCGCCGCGTTCAGCAGGACGCCCGCCACCACCCGGGCCTCGACCCCGATGTCGTCCTGGTGCGGGGTTTCGGACGGGGTTTCCGAGGGCGTAGCGGGGCGCGGCCGGCCCTTGGTCGCCATCCGGCGGCCGCGCGCCTCGGAGTTCTGGCCCGACCTCAAACCGCCACCTGGGCGCCCAGCTCGACCACGCGGCCGGGCGGGATGTGGAAGAAGTCGGTCGGATTGGCGGCGTTGCGCATCAGGAAGATGAACAGCCGGTCCTGCCACAGGGGCATGCCCTGGCGCGCCGACGGGATCAGCGACCGGCGACCCAGGAAGAAGCTGGTCGACATGATGTCGAACTTCAGTCCCTGTTTGCGGCACAGACCCAGGGCGCGCGGCACGTTCGGCGTCTCCATGAAGCCGTAGGTGATGGTCAGCCGTTTGAAGTCGTCATTGATCGGCTCCATCCGCACCCGATCCGCCTCCTTGACGCGGGGCCGCTCGGAGGTGCGCACGGTCAGGATGACGTTCTTCTCGTGCAGGACCTTGTTGTGCTTGAGATTGTGCATCAGGGCGACCGGGGCGACGTCGGGATCGCTGGTCAGGAAGATGGCCGTGCCGGGCGCGCGGTGCGGCGGCCGGGCCTGAAGCATCTCGATCAGGTCGGTCAGAGGCAGGCTATCCTTGCGGGTCTTGGTCGTCAGTATCTGAGTGCCGCGCACCCAGGTCCACATGATCAGGACCAGCATCGCCCCCAGAACCAGAGGCATCCAGGCGCCGTCGGGAATCTTCAGCAGGTTGGAGGTCAGGAAGACGCTGTCGATGAAGGCGAAGGGGATCAGGGTTCCGGCGACCGCCCACATCGGCCATTTCCAGCCCTTGGTGATCACCGAATAGCTCATCAGGGTGTTGACCAGCATGGTCCCGGTGACGGCCACACCATAGGCGGCGGTCAGATTGTGCGAGCTCTGGAAGACCACCAGCAGCAGCAGGACCCCGATCATCAGGAAGGTGTTGACCGCCGGCACGAAGATCTGGCCCGCCTGGGTTTCGGAGGTGTTGCGAATGTCGATCCGGGGCAGCAGGCCCAGCTGCACCGCCTGCTGGGTGACCGAGAAGGCTCCGGTGATCACGGCCTGGGAGGCGATGACGGTGGCGGCGGTGGCCAGGATCAGCATCGGCCAATAGGCCATCTCCGGCACCATGTTCCAGAAGGGATTCTCAGACGCGCCGGGATTGTCCAGGATCAGGGCGCCCTGGCCCAGATAGTTCAGGGTCAGGCAGGGCAGGACGAAGGCCAGCCAACCCATGCGGATCGGCGCCTTTCCGAAATGGCCCATGTCCGCATACAGGGCCTCGGCGCCGGTCACGGCCAGGAAGACGCTGCCCAGGATGACGAAACCCAGGAAGCCGTCATTGATCAGCAGCATGACGCCGTAGTGGGGCGACAGGGCCCGCAGAATGCTGACGTCGTCGAAGATGTGATAAAGACCCAGCCCGCCGAGGCTGAGGAACCAGACGGCGGTGATCGGGCCGAAATATTTGGCCAGGCTGGCGGTGCCGCCCGACTGGGCCATGAACAGGGCCACCAGAATCCCGGCGGAGATCGGCACGATGAAGGGATCCAGACGTCCAGCCAGGCCCGGCGCGTCCTGAAGGCCCTCGACGGCCGACAGCACCGAAATGGCCGGGGTGATGATGCCGTCGCCATAGAAGAGGGCCGCGCCGCAGACGCCCAGGATGAAGATCCAGGCGCTGCGCCGTCCGACCGCGTGCTGGGCCAGGGCCATCAGGGACAGGGTGCCGCCTTCGCCCTTGTTGTCGGCCCGCATCAGGAAGAAGACGTACTTGAACGTCACCACCACCATCAGGGCCCAGAAGGCCAGGGAGACCACGCCGACCACGGCCAGGTCGCCGCCGACGCCCGAGCGGGCGTGATCGATCGCCTCGCGCAGGGCGTAGAGCGGGCTGGTGCCGATGTCGCCGAACACCACGCCGATCGCGCCGACCGTCAGGGCCCAGAAGCCGCCGTGTTTGGCGATCTGGCCTGCTGGAGCTTGGGACTCGGGTCCCGTGGCGTGGGTGGACTTGTTCGGCGTGTTCGACGCGGCGGGGAGAGCGCCCGCGTCGTGGGGAGTGTCCCCGGCCATGCGTATCCTCCGGGTCGTCGACGACAGGTCGAGCCCTTCAAAGCGGCGAGCCTTTAGGCTCATTCCGCGTCCGCTTCAATCGCGGCGCGCGGGATTCGGTTTCTCCAGACGGGCGGAGATTTGTGATTCGGCGCGCGAACGCCTATTTTCCCTTCAGGAACACGATCATGTCAGACAGCCAGCGCTTCCCCGTCGCCGCCCACGCCCTGGCCTATATGGCCCACAAGGGAGCGTTTTCGCCTGACCGCGCGGCGCCCAGCGGCGTTCTGGCCTCCTCCATACCGACCAATCCTGTTGTGGTGCGCCGGGTGACGGCCCTGCTGGCCAAGGCCGGTCTGATCGCCACCCGCCCCGGCGCGACCGGCGGCTCCTGGCTGCTGCGCCAGCCGCAGGACATCCGGCTAGACGAGGTGTTGAAGGCCGTCAACGGTTGCGCCCACATTGGCTCGCCGCCATCCGGCGCCAAGGGCTGCCCGATCAGCGAACATATTCCTCGCCAGGTGGCCAAGGCCCTGACCGCCGCCGACGAGGCCGCGACTGAGGCCCTGTCCAAGATCACCATCGCCGATCTGCTGGCGGAAAATCCTGCGTCCCTGGCGGCCTTTACGCCGCACAAATCCTGCCCTGTCGCGGCTTGACGCCCCGATGAGCCGAACGGTCCTGATCACCGGCGCCTCGGCTGGCATCGGCGCCGCCCTGGCCCGGACCTATGCGGCCAAGGGCTGGAACCTGATCCTGACCGCGCGACGCGAGGGGCCGCTGACGAGGCTGGCGGACGAGTTGACCGCCGCCTACGGTGTGACCGCGACCGTGATCCCCGAGGATCTGTCCGATCCGACGGCCCCGCAACGATTGATCGCCGCCGTCGCGGCACGGGGCCTGACGGTTGACGGCCTCGTCAACAATGCGGGCTTCAGCCGGGTCACAGGCTTCCTCGACACCGACCTCGCCGCCCACCGGGCCATGATCCAGGTCATGCTGACCGCGCCGGTGGAGCTGTCGCGCCTGGTCCTGCCCGGCATGGTCGGGCGGGGCTTCGGCCGGGTGCTGAACGTCGCCTCGCTGGCGGGCCAGATGCCGGCGACGGGCGGCGACACCCTGTATGGTCCGATCAAGAGCTTCCTGATCAAGGCCTCCCAGGGCCTGCATCTGGAGACCCTGGGGACGGGGGTCCATGTGACGGTGCTGAACCCCGGCTACACCCTGACCGAATTCCACGACGTCAATGGGTCTCGCGATCAGGTGTCGCGCGCCTATCCGGCCTGGATGTGGATGGACGCCGGCCGCGTGGCGCAGATCGGCTACGACGCCTGCGAGGCGAACCGGGCCAGCGTGACGCCCGGCGTCATGAACAATGTCATGGCGTGCCTGGCGCGCGTCCTGCCCGACGGTCTGGCCCTGAAGATGGTGGCGAACCACGCCAGGCGGCTGGAGCGGCTGTAGGACCGCTCCAGGCCGAGGTCAGATATGGATCGCGTGGCCCAGGGCCCGCAGGGACGCCTCGTGGAAGGCCTCGCCCAGGGTCGGGTGGACGTGGATCGTCCCCGCCACATCCTCCAGCACCGCCCCCATCTCCAGCATCTGGGCGAAGCTGTTGGACAGTTCGGACACATGCTGGCCGACCGCCTGGATCCCCAGCAGCCGGTGATCGGCCTTGGACGCGATCACCCGCACGAAGCCGCCGTCCTCGCCCGCTTCGATGGCCAGGGCCCGGCCGATGGCGGCGAAGGGGAAGACGCTGGTGATCACGTCGTCGCGGCCCGCGACCTCGTTCGGACCCAGGCCCGCCGAAACGATCTCCGGCTCGGTGAAACAGACGGCGGCGACGGCGACCGGATCGAACACCCGGTCGTGGCCTGCGATGATTTCCGCGACCACCTCGCCCTGGGCCGAGCCCTTGTGCGCCAGCATGGGTTCGCCGGTCAGGTCGCCGACGGCCCAGACATTCTTCATGCTGGTGGCGCAGCGCGGGTCGATCTTCACGAACGGCCCCGCCATGGCCACGCCCATGTTCTCCAGCCCCCAGCCTTGCGTGCGCGGACGACGGCCGACCGTGACCAGCACCTTGTCGGCCTCCAGCTGCAGGGGCTCGCCGTCCCGGGTCGTGATCGACAGTTTCCCGTCCCCGAACCCGCCGGCGCGCGCGCCCAGGTGCAGTTCGACGCCGTGCGTCTCCAGCCATTTGGCGACCGGATCGGTCAGGGCCTTGTCATAGAGGGGCAGGATCCGCTCCGCCATTTCGACGATGGCGACCTCGGCGCCCAGTTTCCTGAAGGCGATGCCCAGCTCCAGCCCGATATAGCCGCCGCCGACCACGACCAGCTTCTTGGGGACCTCCGACAGGCTCAGCGCCTCGGTCGAGGAGATGACGTCGCCGCCGAACGGCAGGAAGGGCAGTTCGACCGGCTCCGATCCCGTGGCCAGGATGACGTGTTCGGCCGTGATGCGGATGTCGCCGTCTTCGGTTTTCACCACGCAGGTCTTGGCGTCCTCGAAGGCCGCCCAGCCCTTGATGACCTTGACCTTGGCCTTCTTCAGTAGGGCGGCGACCCCGGCGTTCAGCTTACGGACGATCCCGTCCTTCCACGCGACCGTCTGTTTCAGGTCGATGGCCGGCGTGGCCGCCGTGATGCCCAGCGCCCCGCCGCCGGCCGCCTTGGCCACCGTCTCGAACTTGCCCGCCGCATGGATGATGGCCTTGGACGGAATACAGCCGACGTTCAGGCAGGTCCCGCCCAGCCCGTCGCCCCCGTCCACCAGCACGGTGTCCAGCCCCAGCTGGCCGCAACGGATCCCAGCGACATAGCCGCCGGTGCCCGCGCCGATGATCAGGACTTTGGTCTTCAGGGTCTGGGTCATGGCTACGACTTTGCTCGACCCGGGCGAGACGCGCGTCCAACCCCGAGGCCGATAAGGAACAGAACGACCGCAAGCCCGATAATCGCAGGCCAACGGACTAGGTGTGACCAGTAGGGTGCCGGCCTGGTGGAGTCGATTGCGCCTGCCGGTGGCCAGGATGGAAGCGCATCGTCTTCCGCGCGTGGTGCCCAACCTCCCGACTCTTGCAGCCGCCCCAGCATGACAAGGGCCTCCGCCGCTGATTGATCGCCGGCCGGCATTATATGGAGTTCGGAAGGCCGCTCCTGCGCCAGTGGGGCCAGGAATACAAAATAGGTCCTGCCGTTCAGCGTTTCGCCTTGCTTCACATTCTCAAAAAACCAGCCATTACACATTCCCGGTGTGAAGGTGAGCGTGAACGGCTTAGGCGGAGCCTGGCCCCAGATCGCTTCGGTCGGCTTCAGGCGAACGCTGAAACTGTCATCAGGAGAGCGGGAGTCCACCGGCGTGAAGTCCTCTGCCTCCACTCGATAGACCGATGTCACGGATCGATAGTACGCTTGCTCGAACTTCGCATAGTCCGATGGGAGACTGCAGGCCAAGGCGGGAGTCGCCGAGGCTGTCAGCACCGCCAGCGAGAAGATTGGACCGGCGAGCTTCACGCCTTCACCCCATCCACAGCGTCGCGGGCTGCTCCAGCAACCCCTTGATCCGCTGGACGAACACCGCCGCATCATGCCCGTCGACGATCCGGTGATCGAAGCTGGAGGACAGGTTCATCATCTTGCGCACCACCATCTGGCCGTCGCGGACCACGACCCGTTCGGCGATCTTGTTGGGGCCGACGATGGCGACCTCGGGGTGGTTGATGATCGGGGTGTGGACCACCCCGCCCAGCGTGCCCAGCGAGGTGATGGTGATGGTCGAACCCGACAGTTCCTCGCGCTTGGCCGAACCGTCCTTGGCCGCGCCCGAGACGCGGGCGATCTCCAGCGCCGTGTCCCAGGCGTCGCGCGCCTCGGCGTGGCGGACCACCGGCACCATCAGGCCGTTCGGCGTCTGGGCGGCGATGCCCAGATGGACCGGGGCGTGCTGGGTCAGGACGCCGGCCTCGTCGTCGTAATGGGCGTTGATCTGCGGCTGGTCGCGCAGGGCGACCACGATGGCGCGGGCGATGAAGGGCAGCAGGTTCAGCTTAGGCTGATCCTTGGCCTTGGTCGCGTTCAGATGGGCCCGCAGCTCCTCCAGCGCCGTGACGTCGATCTCCTCCACATAGGTGATGTGGGGAATGCGGCGCACGCTCTCGGCCATCTTCTCCGCGATCTTGCGGCGCAGGCCGATGATGCGGACCTCGGTGGTTCCTTCAGCGCGAGCGAAGGTCGATGCGCCGGCCGGAGCGGCGGACGCCGGAACCTGGCCGCCGCGCGCGATGAAGCCGTCCAGGTCCTCGTGGGTGATCCGTCCGGCCGGGCCGGAGCCGGGCACGAAGGTCAGGTCCACGCCCAGGTCGCGCGCGCGGTTGCGCACGGCGGGCGAGGCCAGGGGGCGTTCGCCGGGGGCCCGGCCGGTCAGGGCGGGGGCCGGTTTGCCCCCCTCCCCCGCTGCGCGGGCGCTCCCCCCAGGGGGGGGAGATTTTGGTGGGGCTGCCGGCGTCGATCCTCCCCCCTTGGGGGAAGCAGCGCCGGAGGCGACGGAGGGGGCCTGAACGGGGCTCTTGGCGACATTGCCGGCCCCGGCCACATCGAAGGCCACCAGCGGCCCGCCGACCGGCACGGCCTTGCCCGCCTCGCCGTACAGGGCGACGACCGTTCCGGCGACCGGCGAGGTGATCTCGACCGTGGCCTTGTCGGTCATGACGTCGGCCAGGATCTGGTCTTCCTCGACCGCATCCCCGACCTTGACGTGCCAGCCGACCAGTTCGGCCTCGGCCGTGCCTTCGCCGACGTCGGGCAGTTTGAAGACATAGTTGCCGGTGGAGGCCTGGGGGGCGTCAAGAGCCCCTCCACCACGCTTCGCGCGGTCCCCCTCCCCACTGGCGTGGGGAGGAGACGATGCCGCTACTGTCTCCTCCCCGCGCGAAGCGGGGGGAGGTGGCTCGGAGCGCAGCGGAGAGACGGAGGGGCTCTCTTCCGCATTCCCCGCCCCCTCGACCTCGAACTCGACCAACGGCCCGCGCACCGGCACCATGGCGCCGGGCTCGCCGTGCAGGGCGATGACCTTGCCGGACACAGGCGCGGTGATCTCTACGGTGGCCTTGTCGGTCATCACGTCGGCGACGATCTGGTCCTCGGCGACCGTATCGCCGACCTTGACGTGCCAGCCGACCAGTTCGGCCTCGGCGGTGCCTTCGCCCACGTCGGGCAGTTTGAAGACGAAACGACCCATCTTAACGTCCTCCGGCCATGACGCTCTTCGCGGCGTCTGAAACCCGTTGCGGTCCGGGGAAATATTCCCATTCGAAAGCATGGGGATAGGGGGTGTCCCAGCCGGTGACGCGCGCGATCGGCGCCTCCAGGTGATAGAAGCAACGCTCCTGCACCAGGGCCGACAGTTCGCCGCCGAAGCCCGAGGTCTTGGGCGCCTCGTGCACGATGACGCATCGGCCGGTCTTTTTCACGCTGGCCTCGATGGCCTCGATGTCCAGCGGCACGAGCGAGCGCAGGTCGATCACCTCGGCGTCCACGCCGGCGTGTTCGGCTCCCGCCAGCGCCACCCAGACCATTGTGCCATAGGCCAGGATGGTGACGTCGTTTCCTTCGCGCATCACGCGCGCCTTGCCGATCGGCTCGACATATTTGCCCGTCGGAACCTGCGCCAATTCTTGCGCCTTCCACGGCGAGACCGGCTTCTCGTGCCAGCCGTCGAACGGGCCGTTGTACAGGCGCTTCGGCTCGAAGAAGACGACCGGGTCGTCGTCCTCGATCGCCGCGATCAGCAGACCCTTGGCGTCATAGGGGTTGGACGGAATGACGACCTTTAGGCCCGCGATATGGGTGAACAGGCTCTCGGGGCTCTGGCTGTGGGTCTGGCCGCCGAAGATGCCGCCGCCATAGGGGCTGCGGACCACGATGGGGCTGGTGAACTGCCCGCCCGAGCGATAGCGCATCTTGGCCGCTTCGGAGACGATCTGGTCGTAGGCCGGATAGATGTAGTCGGCGAACTGGATCTCCACGACCGGACGCAGACCATAGGCGCCCATGCCGATGGCGGCGGCGACGATGCCGCATTCGCTGATCGGGGCGTCGAAGCTGCGGGTCAGGCCGTGCTTCTGCTGCAGCTTGTCGGTGACGCGGAAGACCCCGCCGAAATAGCCGGCGTCCTCGCCGAACGACAGGACGTTCGGATCCTCGGCCATCTTGACGTCCAGGGCCGAGTTCAGGGCCTGGATCATGTTCATCGGAATGACGCCGGCGCCGGTCGCTTCCGAAGCGGGAGCGGCGTTCTGATCGACCATGTCCGGTTCGACTCCGTCAGTACGATCCGCTTCGATAAAGGTGGTTTGCTCGCTCATGATCAGACCCCCACCTCGCGACGCTGTTCGACCAGGCGCCAGTCCTCGGTCGCATAGACCTCCTCGAACATGGTCTTCACGCTGGGACGCGACTGTCCCAGGGTGCCGATGGCCTCGGACTCCTTGCCGGCGGCGCGAACCTGTTCGACCGCCTCCTTGAGCGCCGCCGTGTGGCGCTCATCATCCCATTCGCCGATCAGCGTCAGATGCTGGCGCAGCCGCTCGATCGGATCGCCCAGCGGCCATTTCTCGTGCTCGTCGCCGGGGCGATAGCGGCTGGGGTCGTCCGAGGTCGAATGCGGGGCGCCGCGATAGGTGAACAGCTCGATCACCGTCGCCCCTTGGTTCGAGCGGGCGCGCTCCTCGGCCCACTGGGTCGCGGCCCATACCGCAAGAAAGTCGTTGCCGTCCACCCGCAGGGCCGGCAGGCCGTAGCCGATGGCCTTGGAGGCGAAGGTGGTCTCCAGCCCGCCGGCGATGCCCTGGAAGGACGAAATAGCCCACTGGTTGTTGACGATGTTCAGGATGACCGGGGCGCGATAGACGCTGGCGAAGGTCAGGGCGTTGTGGAAGTCGCCCTCGGCCGTGGCGCCGTCGCCGATCCAGCTGATGGCGATCTTGTCGTCGCCCTTGTAGGCGCTGGCCATGGCCCAGCCGACCGCCTGGGGGACTTGGGTGCCCAGATTGCCGCTGATGGTGAAGAAGCCGTAGTCCTTGGCCGAATACATGATCGGCAGCTGGCGGCCTTTGATCGGGTCTTCGGCGTTGGAATAGATCTGGTTCATCATCGCCGTCAGCGGATAGCCGCGCGCGATCAGCAGACCCTGCTGGCGATAGGTGGGGAAGCCCATGTCCTCGCGGCTCAGGATCATGCCTTGGGCGACTGCGATGGCCTCCTCGCCGGTGCACTTCATATAGAAGCTGGTCTTGCCCTGACGGTGGGCGCGGTGCATCCGGTCGTCGAAGGCGCGGGTCAGGATCATGGCCTTCAGGCCGCGACGAAGTGTCTCGGGGTCCAGGCGCGGATTCCACGGCCCGACGGCGTTTCCATCCTCGTCAAGCACCCGGATCAGTCGAAAGGCGTGATCGCGCATCTCATAGGGCGCCGTCGAAACCTCCGGCCGAGCCACGGCTCCGGCGGGGTCCATCGTCAGATGGCTGAAATCCGGCGCGTCGCCCGGCCGACCCGAGGGTTCAGGCACGCGCAAAGAAAGGGGGCGACTGTTCTTTTGGCTCATTTTGTCGTTCATGCGGGCGTCCGGTTCCGTTCGGAGGATGCGGCCGTGTTTCCTCTGGACGTGTGATAACACGGCCCCTAAGCAGGCGCTCGCTCAAATTGACCTTGCAAAATCCCTATTTAGGGTATTTTATTGCGCCATAACCACAATCGGAGAAACGCATTGGCGGACGAACTCGACCCCATCGACGCCCGGATCCTGGATATCCTGCAACAAGACGCCGGACTGTCGGTCGCCGAAGTGGCGGATCGGGTCGGCTTGTCGGCCTCGCCCTGCTGGCGGCGCATCAAACGGCTGGAAGATTCCGGCCTGATCACCAAGCGCGTCACCCTGCTGAACGCCAAGCTGCTGGGCCTGGATTTCGAGGTCTACGCCATCGTCAAACTGATGCTGCCCTCGGCCGAGAACCTCGACATCTTCGAGGCGGCGGTCGCCAAATGGCCGGAAGTGGTCCAGTGCGCCACCATCACGGGCCGCGAGGACTATGTGCTGCGAATCATCACCTCCGACATGCACGCCTTCGACAAGTTCCTGCGCGAAAAGCTGCTGGCCCTGGGCATCGTCTCAGACTGCGAGAGCCATATCGTCACCCGCGGCGTGAAGAATGTGACCGCCCTGCCTCTTGGCATAGTGACCCCTCACGTCGGATAAGACCGTTCGGCGGCGTCTTCCGCCGAGGGGATGCCGAACATGATCGAACTGGTGATCGACGCGCGCCGTAAGGACCTGGGCGGGTTCGAGGTCGGCCGCGTCCTGCCCTTCCATTCGCGCCGGATGGTCGGGCCCTTCATCTTCCTGGATCAGATGGGCCCGGCCGAGTTTGCGCCGGGCGCCGCCGCCATTGATGTGCGGCCGCACCCCCACATCGGCCTGTCGACCCTCACCTATCTGTTCGAGGGCGAGATCCTGCACCACGACAATCTCGGCTATAACCAGCCCATCCGCCCCGGCGAGGTGAACTGGATGACGGCCGGCAAGGGCATCGTCCATTCCGAGCGCACCGATCCACTGAAGAAGAGCCGCGGCGGGCCGATGCACGGCATGCAGGCCTGGGTCGCCCTGCCCGACGAGGCCGAGGAAATCGACCCCTCCTTTCATCATCTGGGCGAGGACGCCCAGCCTTCCTATGAGAACGGCGGCCTGTTCGCGCGTCTGGTGGCCGGAGAAGCCTATGGCGCCAAGGCGAGCGCGCCGGTGTCCTCGCCCCTCTTCTATGTGCACTGGGAGCTTCAGCCCGGCGTCCGCACCGCCCCGCCTCCGGGCAAGGGCGCCGACGGCATGAGCGAGCGGGCCCTGTTCGTGGCCAAGGGGGCGATCGAAGTGGGCGACCGCACCTTCCATGAAGGCCAGATGATCGTGCTGGAGCCGACGGCCGAGCCGACGGTCAAGGCCCTGACCCAGGCCAGCGTCATGGTCCTGGGGGGTGAGCCGGTGGGCGAACGCCTCATCTGGTGGAACTTCGTCGCCTCCAGCCAGGCCCGCATCGACCAGGCCAAGGCCGACTGGAAGGCCGGTCGGATGAAACTCCCTAGCGAGGACGATCTGGAGTTCATCCCCCTCCCGGAGGAGCCGGTCAAAGCCCAGGCCGCCCCGGCCCCGGTCGAACCCAAGCCGACGGATCCGGTCTGAGGGCGTACCAGCATTCTCCCTCCCCGTTCCGGGGAGGGAGAAACGGATGACTTGTCCTCCCCCATTTGCCCCCGCCCCCGCAACCCGCTAACGCGTCGCGCATGAACTTCGCATTCGACGCCCAGGTCACCGCCGCCCTGTTCGACAACACCGGCGCCGTCTTCGCCTTCGGCGACGGCTCGGTCCGGTTCGCCGACGGCGCGACGGTCCAGACGCATGACGGCGCCGTCCTGTGCGCCGTGGTCCATCCGTCCGGCGACGGCGTCGTCACCGGCGGCGACGATGGTCGGCTGGTCTGGAGCCGCCGCGGCGCCGAGCCGGCCGTCCTCGCCGAGGCGAAGGCCCAGTGGATCGACGCCGTCGACGCCTCGCCCGCGTCGGGCCTGATCGCCTTTTCCTGGGGGCGCACCCTGTCGGTGATCGATCCGTCCGAACCGGGTTTCCGGCGCGACTTCCAGCATGAACGCACCGTCTCCGGCGTGGCCTTCGAGCCTAAGGGCCGGCGCATCGCCGCCTCGACCTACGGCGGCGCGGCCCTGTGGTACGCCCGGATCGAGAAACAGCAGCCGGCGAAGCTGACCTGGGCCGGGTCGCACACCGGCGTGGCCTTCTCGCCGGACGGCGCCTTCGTCGTCACCACCATGCAGGACAATCAGCTTCACGGCTGGCGGCTGAAGGACGCCAAGAATCTGCGGATGGGCGGCTATCCATCCAAGGTCCGCTCCCTGGCCTTCCTGGCGAACGGCCAGCTGCTGGCCACCTCGGGCGCCCAGGGCGCCGTGCTTTGGCCCTTCATCGGCTCCAACGGCCCGATGGGCCGCGAGGCGACCGAGATCGGCTATGACGAGGCCAGCCTGATCAATCTGGTCTCGGCCCGCGTGAACCACGGCCTGCTGGCCGCCGGCCTGACCGACGGCCGGGTCTGGGTCGCCCATCCGGCCGCCCAGGGCCTGAACTTCGTCAAGGCCGACAAGGGGCCGGTCATCGTCGCCCTCTGCCTCAGCCCGGCGGCTGATGCGGTCGCCTGGGCCGACGAGGACGGGGCCGCCGGGGTGGCGATCCTCTGATGGCGAGGTGGCCTCGTCCATCCTGGCTCCGGGCGGTCGTCATCGCCGCCGCCATCCTGACCGCCGTGCCGGTCGGCGGCGTCCTCTGGGTCGCCCTCTTCCCGCCCCTGCCCACCATCCTGATGCTGCGCCAGGCCGTGCGCGGCGAGGGGCTGGACTATCAGTGGCGCGGGCTGAAGCAGATTTCGCCCCATCTGGTCGACGCCGCCATCGCCGCCGAGGACGCCCGCTTCTGCAGCCACCACGGCTTCGACATGGAGGCCATCCAGAAGGCCCTGGACCACAACGCCGAGGGCGGGCGCATCCGGGGCGGCTCCACCATCACCCAGCAGACGGCCAAGAACGTCTTCCTGTGGCCCGGCCGCGACTGGGTCCGCAAAGGCTTTGAGGCCGGATACACCGTCCTGATCGAGACCGTCTGGTCCAAGCGGCGGATCATGGAGGTCTATCTGAACGTCGTCGAATGGGCGCCGGGCGTCTACGGCGCCCAGGCGGCGGCCCAGCACTGGTTCGGCAAGGACGCCGCCGACCTGAGCCGGCGCGAGGCGGCGCGCCTCGCCGCCATCCTGCCGGCGCCGCGCCGCTATCAGGCCGCAGCCCCCGGCCCCTACGTCCGTCGCCGCGCCGCCCGCATCCAGGCCGCCATGGGAACGGTGCGCAATGACGGCCTGGACAGCTGCGTCCGGCTCAAGCAGGCCGAAGGCCGGTAGCCCGGAGACGGCTCAAGTAGGCCGAAGGCCGGTAGCCCAGAATGATCCCCGCTGAACCGCCCCGCTTGACGCGGCGCCGCCCCTGGCCTCTCCTGCGCCCGCTGTTCAGGAGATCCATCATGAAGCGTCAGATGACGACCGCCGCTGCGGTCTGCGCCCTCGCCTTCGCCGCCGGCTGCGCCGCCGCCCCGACCCCGGACAAGGCTCTGCCGCTTCAGGCCGAAGCCGGCGCCCAGACCTTCACTCCCGCCCCGGTCACCGCCACCGGCCTGAGGGCCGACTACCCCACGACCGCCGAAGGCGCGACCCAGTTCATCGCCGACGCCGAGGCCAAGATGCTGACCTTCGGCGAATACGCCGCCCGGGTGCAGTGGGCCCGGGCCACCAACATCACCTTCGACACCATGTGGCTGGAATCCAAGGTCAACGCCGAGGCGACCGAACTCCAGGTCCAGTTCGCCAACCAGGCGGCCAAGTTCAACGACGTCGCAGTCGATCCGGTGGTCCGTCGCAAGCTGAACCTGCTGCGACTGGGCATCGTCCTGCCCGCCCCCAACCGGGCCGGCGCGGCCGAGGAGTTGTCGCAGATCACCACCCGTCTGGATTCGACCTATTCGACCGGCAAGTTCGACTTCAAGGGACGGCAGATCACCCTGGACGAGGCCTCGCTGATCCTGGCCGACAGCCGCGACCCGAACGAAACCAAGGCCCTGTACGAGGGCTGGCGCACCATCTCGCCGGTGATGAAGAACGACTACGCCCGCATGGTCGAGATCGCCAACGAGGGGGCGCGCGAACTGGGCTTTTCCGACACCGGCGCCCTGTGGCGGTCGGGCTACGACATGCCCGCCGACGACTTCGCCGAGGAGACCGATCGGCTCTGGGCCCAGGTCAAGCCCTTCTACGAGAACCTTCACTGCTATGTCCGCGCCCGGCTGAACGCCAAATACGGCGACGCCGTTCAACCCGACCACGGCCCGATCCGCGCCGATCTGCTGGGCAATATGTGGTCGCAGCAATGGGGCAATATCTATGATGTCGTGGCCCCGACCAGCGGCGGCGCCTCCAGCTACGACCTGACCGAATTGCTCAAATCCGCCGACTACGACCCGGTGAAAATGGTCAGGACGGGCGAAGGCTTCTACGTTTCGCTGGGCCTCGATCCTCTGCCCCAGACCTTCTGGGAACGCAGCCAGATCGTGCGCCCCCGCGACCGTGAGGTCGTCTGCCACGCCTCGGCCTGGGATCTCGACAACGCCGACGACATCCGCATCAAGATGTGCACCAACGTCAACGGCGACGACTTCTACACCGTCCACCACGAGCTGGGTCACAACTACTACCAGCGCGCCTACAAGAACCAGCCGATGCTGTTCCGCAACGGCGCGAATGACGGCTTCCACGAGGCCATCGGCGACTTCGTCGGCCTGTCGGCCCTGACCCCCACCTATCTGAACCAGATCGGCCTTTTGAAGACGACGCCGGGGGCGGAAGAGGACATTCCCTTCCTGCTGAAGATGGCGCTGGACAAGATCGCCTTCCTACCCTTCGGCCTGATGGTGGACCGCTGGCGCTGGGGCGTCTTCTCCGGCGAGACCACGCCGGACCAGTACAACGCCGCCTGGACGGCGGACATGCTGAAGTATCAGGGCCTGGTTCCGCCCGGCCCGCGTCCGGCCAACGCCTTTGACCCCGGCGCCAAATACCATGTGCCGGGCAACACCCCCTACACCCGCTATTTCCTGGCCCACATCTACCAGTTCCAGTTCCAGCGCGCGGCCTGCAAGCAGGCGGGGTGGACCGGCCCGCTGCACCGCTGCTCGGTTTACGGGAACAAGGACGTCGGCGCCCGTTTCAACGCCATGCTGGAAATGGGCCAGTCCAAGCCCTGGCCCGAGGCGCTCGAGGCTTTCACCGGCGAGACGCGGAACGACGCCTCGGCGGTCGCCGACTATTTCGCCCCTTTGAATCAATGGCTGACGGTCCAAAACCGCGGCCATGACTGCGGTTGGTCGCAGGCCTGAAGACGGTCCTTAGGCCGGGTCTGTTAACCGCGATCCGTCAGCCTTCCTTTAACCGCATGAGGCCATTGTGGCCTCATGCGGGCGGCGCGCGCCTGTAAGGAAGCGACGACATTGGCGCCACAACCGATCCATAAGGTCCTCAGCGGCCTTCGGGCCCTGGCCTTCCGGCTGGGCGGCGACCGGCGCGGCAATGTAGCGATCATCTTCGCTCTCAGCCTGCCCGTCATCGTCATGCTGGCCCTGGGCGGCGTCGACATTCACCGCATAACCACGGCCAAGGCCCAGTTTCAGGACGCCCTGGACGCCGCCGCCCTGGCCGCCGCGCGGTCTCCCTATACGACGCCGGAAGAGCTGAAGAGCATCACCCTGGTCAATCTTCGCGCCAATCTGAAGGGGATTGAGCTCGAGCCGGTTCAGGACGGCGACGTTCAGGTCGCCATGAACGACAAGAGCGTCGTCATCGCCACCGCTCAGGGGCGGGTAAAGACCCTGGTCGCCAACATCGTGCTTCCGCCCTACGGCCAACTGCTGGACGACACCCTGCCCGTCTCGGTGCGATCCGAGGTCAACCGCTCCTCGCGCGATGTGGAGGTGGCCCTGGTCCTGGACATCACCGGCTCGATGAACGACTGCGCCGCCAGTTGCTCCAGCGGCCGCAAGATCGACAATCTGAAGTCGGCGGCCAAGGAGCTGATCGACATCGTCGTCCAAGACAACCAGTCGCCCTTCTATTCCAAGGTGGCCCTAGCTCCCTATTCCATGGGCGTCAATGTAGGCGACACCTATGCTGATAGGGCGCGCGGAGCGCTCGGCTCCAGCACCCAGTCCATCACCGCAGCGACCTGGCTGACGGGCTCGGTCAAGACGATCACCGGCATCACCCGCGCCTATACGGCCGTGGTCACCGCCTCTAACCACGGCTTCAAGAACGGCGACATCGTGACGATCTGGAGCGCGGAAACGATGGCACCCCTGAACGGCGTCGCCCTTACGGTGGGCAACGCCACGACCAACACCTTCAGCCTCCTCGGCAAGGACAGCCGCTACTATTCCGCCTTCTCAGGCCGGGCCTATGTCGCCAAATGCGCCCGGGCGGACTGCAACATCGTCATTACAATGGCCCGCCACGGCCTGTCGCCCGATGGGGACGCCGCTGTCCTGAGCGGCATGGGCGGCCTCAGCCAGTTGAATGACATCGGTTTCCGCGTCGCCGGCGTCAGCGCGACCACGGCGACCTTGGCGCTCGACGCCTCTCAAGCCCAATTGGCGAACGCCCCCATGGGCGGAGCCGCCTATACGTCGGGCGGCCAGCTGGTCTGCGGCGTGGACGGCTGTTCGAACCGAGATTTCGTCAATGCGGCAGGAACCTGGACGCGCTTTCCCGGAACGACCTGCGTGTCGGAAAGAGCCGGGGCGCAGGCCTATACGGATGCGGCCCCGTCCACCTCGTCCTGGGTTGGACGAAGCTACGCCGGAACCGGCAACGCCTGCCCGGCCTCCCGAATCGTCCCCCTGACCAACGTCAAGAAGACCCTGACCGACGCCATCAACGGAATGTCGGCGGTCGGATCGACGGCGGGCCATATCGGTTTGGCTTGGGGCTGGTATCTGGTTTCGCCGACCTTCGGCCTGTGGTCAGGCGCAGGCGCGCCCGCCGCCTATGACTCGACCAAGACCTTGAAGGCCGTCGTGCTGATGACCGACGGGGAGTTCAACACCCCCTATTTCCGGGGCGTGATCGCCGGAGACGCAGGGGTCGGCAGCGGCGGGGCGGACACCCATATCAACCAGCCCGCCACCAACGGCTCTTCCTTCGACCAAGCCTATCGGCTCTGTCAAAACATGAAGGCCGCCGGCGTCATCGTCTATACGGTCGGCTTCGATATCGGCGCAGCCCAGAATATGACCGGTCCGATCGATTCCGCCGGCGAGCTGATGGCGCGGTGCGCCACCAACCCCGACCGGGCTTTCCAGGCGTCCAGCTCCACCGACCTTTCCGACGCCTTCCGAGACATCGGACGGGACATCACCCGACTGCGCATCTCCCGCTAGGGACGACTCGCCTCAGAGCAGGCGGATTTCGCGCAGACGTTCGGTCAGATAGTCCTCTGCCAGAATGGTCTTGCCGGCATAGCGATCGGGATTGTCCGGCGTGATCGTGCTCGGCAGCGTCTCAATCGGGAAGTCCGGGTTGAAATGCAGGAAGAAGGGCGTCGAATAGCGGGCGAAGCCTCGACGTTCGGGCGCGGGATTGACCACCCGGTGCGTCGTCGACGGCAAAACGTGGTTCGTCAGACGCTGCAGCATGTCGCCGATATTGATCACTAGGGCGCCGGGCGGCGGCGCGATGTCCAGCCAGCTTCCGTCCTTCTCCTTCAGCTGAAGTCCGGCCTCCTCGGCCCCCAGCAGCAGGGTGATGACGTTGATGTCCTCGTGGGCGCCGGCCCGAACCCCCGGCGCATCGGCGGGAACCGGCGGATAGTGCAACATGCGAAGCACGCTGTTGCCCATCTCGACCTTGTCGTCGAAATAGTCGTCGCTCAGCTTCAGGAAACGCGCGATGGCCCGGAGAATTCGCCGTCCCAGCGCGTCAAGATCCTCGTACATACCGTAAAGGTGGTCCCGGAAACCGGGCACCTCCTCGGGCCAAAGGTTGTCGCGCATGAAGCGGCGGTACGGATGGTCCTGCGGCAGTTCGCGACCAACGTGCCAGAATTCCTTCAGATCCACGGCGGTCGCCCCCTTGGCCGCCTCGACACCGAACGGGGTCAGACCCCGCGCCCCGCCGGTTCCCGGCTGGTGGTACTGGCGTTTGGTGGCTTCCGGCAGGGCGAAGAAGGTCTTGGCGGCGTCGATCGCGGCGGCGATACGCACCTCGTCCAGACCATGGTCGGCCACAACCCCAAAGCCGAACCGGGTGAAGGAGGCGCCCAGCTCATCGCTGAACGCCTGAAAATCCTTGTCATACAAGGTCATGGAGACAGGGGTGATGGTTGAGGCGGCGGTTGGGGCCGAGATCGCGCTCACGGGCGTCGTCCTTGTTCAGACAATGTGCGGCGGTTCCTTACCCCCATTCCGCGCCCCTGTCAGGTTCAAGCCGTCGGTCCCGCAAGAACCGCTCGCCCGTTCACCTAAGGTACAGCTTGGAACCTAGACAGTAGGGGGGCGTTTCTCGCGCCAGACTGCCAATCGGAAGGACCAATCCATGCGCGCCAAGATTTTCGTCGCCGGTGTCTCCATCGCCGCCCTACTGGGCGCGGCGGCCTGCACCACCACCGACCCCTATCGCTCAACCCCCGTCCGCAACAACACCGGAACCGGCGCCATCGCGGGCGCCCTGGGCGGAGCCCTGCTCGGCTATCTGACCAATACATCCAACGGCGAACAGGGTCGTAAGAACGCCCTGATCGGCGCGGGCGTCGGCGCGCTGGGCGGCGCTGCGGTCGGTCAGTATATGGACCGCCAGCAACGCGCCATGGAGGCTCAGCTCTCCGGCACCGGCGTCGGCGTGGCGCGCCAGGGCGACAATCTGGTGCTCCGCATGCCGTCCGACGTCACCTTCGCCACCAACCAGTATTCGATCGACCCGCGCTTCCTGCCCGTGCTCGATGACGTCGCCCGGGTGCTGCAGGAATATGATCGCTCCACCATCGACGTGATCGGTCATACGGATTCCTCGGGTGGCGATGCGATCAACCAGCCCCTGTCGGAGCGCCGCGCCAGCAGCGTGGCGGCGGAACTCGTGCGTCGCGGCGTCCTGGCCGAGCGCCTCTATGTCGCCGGCGCCAGTTCCCGGAACCCCGTGGCGTCCAATGCGACTCCCGAAGGCAAGGCCCAGAACCGCCGCGTCGAGATTCTGATCCGGCCTTTCACCGGCTGAGGCTTTCAGAACAATCCGCAATCCGGAAGGCGGCGTCTCGCGACGCCGCCTTTTGTCCGCCTGACACCGTTCCGTGACTTGCATCCCCGCGCGCGTCGTGATCCTCCCAGAAGGACGTCGGGGGAGGAACCATGACGCCGGATGACCGGGACCTGGCCAAGAGTCTGACACTCGCAGCAGTCGCTGTGATCTGCGCCGTCCTGAGCGCCACCCTCGTGATCACGGCCGGCGAGGCCCTTCTCGCCCCCTCTCTGCCTACATCCGCCGCGCAAGCTCCGGCTCTGGCCAGTACAGCCGGCTGAGACGCCGCGCCGCCCCTCCGTCCTCTTCCGCCCCCACATGCTGGAAAACACGGCGCGGGGGGCGACCTGTTGCAGACACCCCCTCCGCAAACAGAAACGCCGCCCCCTTTCGGAGACGGCGTTCAGCTCGTCAGCTTCGAGATCGGCGGGATCGACCCGGTGAAACCGGGTCGATCCTTCGCCTGTCTTAGAAGTTGATGTCGATGGTGGCGCGACGGTTGAGCGGTTCGCGCACGCCGTCGGCGGTGGGCTTGGCCAGGGCGGTTTCGCCCTTGCCGTCCAGGGCGATGACGCCGCCGTTGACGCCTTGGGCGACCAGGGCGTCCGCGACGGTGCGCGAACGACGGTTCGACAGGCCGACGTTATAGGCGGCCGAGCCCGAGGTGTCGGTGTAGCCGACGATCAGGACGCGGGTCGGACGGCCCGTCTTGGCGTAGTTGGCGGCCTGAGCGACCACCGAACGGGCTTCAGCCGTCAGGTCCGAGCGATCCCAGTCGAAATAGACCACGAACTGACGCGCGGCCGGGGTCTGCGGAACCGGCGGCGGGGGCGGCGGGGGCGGAGGCGGCGGGGGCGGCGGGGGCGGCGGAGGCGGCGGAGGCGGCGGGGCCGCTTCTTCGGCGCCGAAGCTGTAGCGCAGGCCCAGGGTCACGGTGTGCGACTGATCGTAGTCGCCGTCCCATTCGCCGAAGGCGGTGGCGCCGGCGCCCGTGCCGGCCGTGGTCGATTCCCACGAGGCGTCGCCCGTCAGATAGCGGTAGGTCAGGTCGATGTTGGCGCGGTCGCCAATGGCCCAGGCCAGACCGGCGATCGCCTGAGCGGCGAACTTGGTCGAGCTGTCGTCAATGGCGAACGCGGCGCCGCGGTTGGCGCGCAGATTGCCGATGGTGTCGACGTTGACGCGGTTCACGCCGGCGCCCAGGCCGACGAAGGGACGCACGCCCCAGGCTTCATAGCCGAAGTCATAGATGACGTTGGCCATCAGGGTGGCGGACTCGATGTCGCCTTCCGGAGAGAAGCAGCCGCCCGTCGCCGGGGTCAGGTTGCACAGGCCCTGGGTGCCCGAAACGGCGCGCACCTTGCCGATATCGCCCGAGCGGTAGCCGCCTTCGAGCTCGACGCGCCAGTTGGGGTTGAAGCGATAACCCAGGCGAGCAAAGGCCGCCCAGCCGTCGTTCACTTCATAGTTCCAGTTCGCGCCGGTGGTCGACGACTCGGCGTTGATGTCGTCGATCATGTGGTAGCCGGCGTCGATCGCGCCATACCAACCGTTGGGATCTGCCGAGGCCGCGCCAGCCGACAGGGCCAGGGCGGCCGCTGCGCTGGAGGCCAGCACGATAGTCTTCATACGCATAGGGTATAGCCCTCCGCCTGTTAGAACCTAGGGCGGATCTTACCGCCTAGGCGGCTCTTATCAGCGTTGCCGTGGAAGGTCGAGGCTGAAACTTGACGACGCAAGCCCCGAAATGAGGCGCCGTGCCATTGATGCTACAGATGTAATTGGCCTTCACACGCAGATTCGTCCGAGTTCCGTCGTTTTTCCCGTCTTCCGCCGAGGGCGGCTCAACCTTCAGCTCTCTGCGGAAACGATCTGCATCCCGAGCCATTCGCCCACCAGAGCCGGCTTGTCGGCGCCCTCGATCTCGATCGTCAATTCATGTTTAAGAAGCCAGCGCCCCTCGCCCTTGTCGGTTGCATCCAACAGGCGGAACCGGCCCCGCACGCGAGATCCCGCCGGAACGGGCGCCAGAAACCTCAGCCGGTCGAAACCGTAGTTGACGCCCATGGTCAGACCATCCAGCGGCGCCACGGCGTCATAGCTCATGGCGGACGCCAGACTCAGGGTCAGAAAACCGTGAGCGATGGTTCCGCCGAAGGGCGTCGCCCTCGCCGCCTCGGGATCGACGTGGATGAACTGATGGTCCTCGGTGCAGTCCGCAAAGGCGTCGATCCGATCCTGACCGATCTCGAACCATCGGGACACCCCGACTTCCTGACCGATCAAGGCGTGAAGATCCTGGGTCCGGGTCATGGCCGTCTTCTCCTCCGTCTCTCTATTTTCCAAGACCTTGACCCAGCTCCGGAGCAGTGAAAAGGGTCAACCCTCGAACCGCCCCTCAGTGATCGCGGCGTAAAGCGCGGGATCGACATTGCCGCCGGACAGGATCAGGCCTGTCGTCCGGCCCGCGCCCTCGACCTTTCCGGCCAGCAGGGCCGCCAGGGACACCGCCCCGCCGGGCTCCACCACCAGTTTCAGATGACGGAAGGCGAACCGCACCGCCTCGGCGACCTCGGCGTCGGACACGGTCAGGGCGCCGGCCAGGCGGCGGTTGATCGGCCAGGTCAGGACGCCGGGCATGGGCGCCATCAGGGCGTCGCAGATCGAGGGCGGCCCGGCCGGATGCCCGACCCGTTCCCCGGCCGCCAGCGACCGCGCCGTGTCGTCATAGGCTTCGGGCTCGACCACCAGGACGCGGGTCTCGGGACTGCGTTCGGCCATGACCAGATTGATCCCGGCCATCAGTCCTCCGCCGGAGGCCCCGCACAACAGCTGGTCCATCGGCGCGCCGGCCTGGTCCAGCATCTCCAGCGCCGTCGTCCCCTGGCCCTCGATGATGAAGGGATCGTCGAACGGCGGCACCAGGACGCAGCCCCGCTCGGCGGCGATGGCGGCGCCGATCTCTTCCCGGCTCTCGGTCCAGCGATCGTAGAGCCGCACCTCGCCGCCGAAACCGATCACCCCCTCGACCTTCACCTGGGGCGAGTCTGACGGCATGACGATGATCGCCGGAGATCCCACCAGAGCCGCGGCGGCGGCCACGCCCTGGGCATGATTGCCGGACGAGAAGGCCACGACCCCGCGCGCCTTTTCCTCGGCATTCAGCCGGCTGATGCGGTTATAGGCCCCGCGAAACTTGAAGGCCCCGGCCCTTTGCAGGTTCTCCGCCTTCATCAGAACCCGGCCGCCGACCACGGCGTTCAGGGCGGGGCTCTCGATCAGGGGCGTGCGGACGGCGACACCGTCGATCTGGCGGGCGGCGTCGAGAACGCCTTCATAGCTGGGCAGGTGCGTCGTCATATGCTCCCCTTAGCCCGACCGCAGGCGTCGCCCAAGACGGCGCAGGGAGAGAAAGACAATGAGCCTGATCCTCGCCATCGACCAGGGCACCACCTCGACCCGGGCCATCGCCTTCGAGGTCCGGGGCCACGACTTGCGCCCGGTGGCCGTCAGCCAGATCGAACTGGCCCAGCATTTCCCGCACTCCGGCTGGGTCGAGCATGACGCGGGCGAAATCTGGTCCGCCACCCTGCAGACCTGCCGCGAAGTGGTGCGCCAGGCGGGCGGGGTCGACCGGTTCGCCGCCGTGGGCCTGACCAACCAGCGCGAGACGTCGGTGATCTGGGACGCAGCGACCGGCGAACCCCTTTGCCGCGCCATTGTCTGGCAGGACCGCCGCACCGCCGAGGTGACCGCCCGCCTGACCGCCGAAGGCCATGAGCCGAGGGTCCAGTCCGCCACCGGCCTGATCCTCGACCCCTATTTCTCGGCGACCAAATTCGCCTGGCTGCTGGACGCCGTGCCCGGCTCGCGCGACCGGGCGGCGCGGGGCGAGGTCAAGCTGGGCACGATCGACGCCTGGCTGATCTGGAAACTGACCGGCGGCCGGGTTCACGCCACCGACGCCGCCAATGCGTCGCGCACCGCCCTGATGGACCTGAAGACGGTGGAATGGCGCGACGACCTGTGCGCCCTGTTCGACGTGCCGCGCCAGGCCCTCGCCGCCATCGTCCCCTGCGCCGGCCGGATCGGCGAGACCGATCCGGCGCTTTTCGGCCGCCCCCTGCCCATCGCCGGATCGGCCGGCGACCAGCAGGCCGCCCTCGTCGGCCACGGCGCCCTCACGCCGGGCGACGCCAAGATCACCTACGGCACCGGCGCCTTTCTGGTGGCCAATGTCGGCGCCGAGCCGGTGGCCTCGACCCGCCGTCTCCTCGGCACGCTCGGCTACCAGGCCGAGGGCTTCACCGCCTATGCGCTGGAGGGGTCGATCTTCTCGGCCGGCTCGGCGATCCAGTGGCTGAGGGACGGGGTCAAGCTGATCTCTGAATCCCGCCAGTCCGAAGCCCTGGCCCAGAGCCTGGCCGACAACGGCGGGGTCTATCTGGTCCCCGGCTTCACCGGCCTGGGCGCCCCCTGGTGGGAGCCGGAGGCGCGCGGAACCGTGGTCGGGCTGACGCGGGATTCCGGCCCGGCCCATTTCGTCCGCGCGGCGCTGGAGGCCCTGGCCTATCAGACCCGGGATCTGCTCGACGCCCTGGCCCAGGACGGCGCCCCGCCCCTGAAGACCCTGAAGGTGGACGGCGGCGTCACCGCCAACAGTTTCGCCATGCAGTTCGTCGCCGACATCTGCGAGGTCGAGGTCGAACGTCCGGCCTTCCAGGAGATGACGGCCCTGGGCGCTGCGCGTCTGGCGGCCCTGGGCGTGGGTTTGATCTCCGATCTCGAAGCCCGTCCGGCCGAGGCCCCGGCCTGCTGGAAGCCCCGGATGAAGCCCGACGAACGCGACCGTCTGCTTTCGGGCTGGCGTCGCGCGGTCAAGGCCGCCATCATCGCCGCGCCGGAGCGCGCCTAAGACGCGGGCGGCTCTAGGGAAACGCTGAAAGAACCGACTGGGCTGTACATGACCGACGCCTCCGCCGCCGACGCGCCTCTTCAGGATGCTCAAGCCGCCTTTTCCGGCACGCGCGAGGTCGATCCCCGCTATCGGCTGGACGAGGCGGGGCTGGACGCCTGGATGACCGAAAACGTCGCGGGCTACGCCGGCCCTCTGACGGTGCGCCAGTTCAAGGGCGGTCAGTCCAATCCCACCTATGAGCTGACCACCCCGACCGCCGCCTATGTGCTGCGCCGCAAGCCGCCGGGCCTGCTGTTGCCCAGCGCCCACGCCGTCGATCGCGAATTCCAGGTCATCTCCGCCCTGGCCGCTCAGGGCTTTCCCGTGGCCAGGCCCCACGCCCTCTGCCTGGACGAGGGCGTCATCGGCTCGATCTTCTATGTGATGGACAAGGTGGAGGGCCGTATCTTCTGGGATCTGAAACTGCCCGGCCTCAGCCCCGCCGAGCGCCGGGCCATCTATCACGCCCAGACCGACGCCCTGGCCCGGCTTCATGCCTTCGATCCCGCCGCCATCGGCCTGGCCGACTATGGCAAGGCCGGCAACTATTTCGCCCGTCAGGTCGGCCGCTGGACCAAACAGTATCGCGCCTCGGAGACCGAGGCCGTTCCCGCCATGGACCGACTGATCGATTTCCTGCCGACCAGCCTGCCGCCGGAGGGTCCCTGCCGCATCGTCCACGGCGACTTCCGCCTGGACAATATGATCCTGGCTGAAGATCGGGCGGACGTCCGCGCCGTTCTGGACTGGGAGCTGTCGACCCTGGGCGACCCCATGGCCGACTTCTCCTATCTGCTGATCGCCTGGGCCATCCCCGCCAGCCTGCGAAACGGCCTCGCCGGCGCCGATCTGGAGGCCCTGGGCATTCCCTCGGTCGAGGAAACGGTGGACCGCTACGCCGCCGCCACTGGGATGCGACCTGCCGATCTCGAGTGGCTCTACGCCTATAATCTGTTCCGTCTCGCCGCCATCTGCCAGGGCATCGCCGGCCGTGTCCGCGACGGCACGGCGGCCAGCGCCCACGCTCGCAGCATGGCCGCCCAGGTCGGGCCGCTCAGCGAGGCGGCCTGGACGTTTGCCAAGAAGGCGGGGGCCTGATCCGCCTCGGCTTCAGCCGTCTCGATCCGCCCCGCCGGATCCGGAGGTCGGCCTGCGGACGGCGGCGCCCAGAATACGCCGATCCGCCTTGTCCTGAATCATCACGACCACAGCGTCCTCGTCCCGCGTCTGAGGCAGAGGGTACAACATCGGCCGGCCCCGCCAGTCGCCCAGGCGCGTGACGTCGCGGACCACATTCAGCTGGCGCACCTCGCGGCCGCGGTTTTCGCCGCGACCGACCTCGACCACCTGGACCCCCGGCGTATAGGTGACGGCCAGAACCTCGGCCCCGCCCGCCGGGACGCGGCCCGAGCCGACGCCGACCTGACCGCCGCCTTGGCGGAACTCGATCTCGGGCGGCCAAGCGCGGCGGCCCGCCGCCTCGAGGATGGCGGTCTCAAGCTCAGGTCCGCGCACGCCCGAGACCTGTCGGCGGCCGTCGATGACCACCTGGGGCGTGGAGACGCCGCGCTGACGCAGGGCGGCGCGATAGGCCCGCTGGCGCTGAGAAAACTCAGGCTTGGCGAAGGTGTCGGTCCAGCCCAGATAGTCCCAATAGTCGACGCCATAGGTCAGGGCGATGACGCGCGGCTCCGCCGCCGCCCGCTCGACCGTCGCATTGGCCTCCAGACAGGCGCCGCACCCCTGGGCGGTGAACAGTTCGACCACGACCGGCGGTCCGGCGGGGACGACGTGCCGCCCCGGCCGCGAGGCGGCGGGCTGGGCGACCGATCCAGCGCATAGGACGGCGCCCGCCGTGATCGTCGCTGCAATGATCCCGATCCTGTGTCTCATGGCGACGTTCTTAACCGGCGGGCGCGCAGGCGGGGGTCATAAGTGCGTGACCCTCGCCTGCGGCGGCCTTCAGTCCATCAGCTGCTGGGCGAGATAGACATAGTGGCGGGCCCAGCGCCGCGCGTTGGCCACCGGATCGGCGTCGTTCGAGTGACCGCCGGCCGTGTCCTCATAATAGAGATGGTCGTGGCCCTGGTCCCCCAGCCGGGCGGCGAACTTGCGCGCATGGCCCGGATGCACCCGGTCGTCGCGGGTGTTGGTGGTGATGTAGACGCGCGGATAGTCCACGTCCGGCCGCAGCTGCTGATAGGCCGAATATCGGGCGATCCATTCCGCCTCCTCCGGGATTCGCGGATCGCCGTATTCGCCGATCCAGGAGGCGCCGGCCGGCAGCTCGTGATAGCGGAGCATGTCGATCAGCGGGCTTTCGATCACTGCGGCGTTGAACAGCTCCGGGTGCTGGGTGATCGACACCGAGGTCAGCACCCCGCCGTTCGACCGGCCATAGATGCCGAGACGACGCGGGCTGGTGATCCCGCGCCGCTCCAGGTCGCGCGCCACGGCGGCGAAGTCGTCGAAGGCCTTCTGGCGGTTTCCGTCCAGGGCCGCCTGGTGCCAGTCGGGCCCGAACTCGCCGCCGCCGCGGATATTGGCCTGAACGAAGACCCCGCCCCGCTCCAGCCACAGCTTGCCCATCTCGGGCTTGTAGGCCGGGTTCAGACTGACCTGGAACCCGCCGTAGCCGAACAGGATCGTCGGGTTCGACCCGTCCAGCCTCATGTCGCGCGGGCGGGTGATGAAATAGGGGATCCTGGTCCCGTCGGTCGAGGTCGCCTCGTACTGCTCCACCACATGGGTCGAGGCGTCGAACTTGGCCGGAGCGGATTTCAGCTCGGTCAGGGTGGTGGAGCCGACCGAGGCGAGGCTCAGGGTCGGCGGGGTCAGGAAGCCCTGGGTCGAGACGAAGACCTGACCCTTGGACTTGGAGGAGTCGCCCAGCCCCACCGCGATGTTTTCTGGCGTCGCCACATCCTGGCGGCGCCAGCCGAATTCGCCCCGGTTCTCGAAGATCGCCAGCCGCCCGGCCACATTGTCGGACAGGGAGGCGACGACCTGGCGATCCAGCACCCGCACGTCGCCCAACGACTGACGGGCGGCCGGCTCATAGATCAGAAGGGCCTGGTTGCTGACGCTCAGATCGTCGCGGTCGGACCGCAGATGGTTCAAGGGTATGGAAAGCAGGGAACCGGGCTTGTAGGCGAGGCCGTTGAAGGTCCAGGCCTCGTCATTCGAGACGATCAGCAGGCCCCCCTGCGCTCCGAAGACGCTGACCCGGTCCGGCAGGGCCAGTTTCACCGTCGATCCGTCATGGGCCATCATCCAGGTTTCGGAGCGGAAGGTGTCCAACGGGCGGGTGATGATCACCGCCGTGACCCGGCCGGTCTTGTCGCGATAGACCGCCGGGCTGACGCCGTAGCCGCCGTCCGAGGCGTCGCCGCGATAGTCTTCGACCGCCTGGGCCAGGGTCTGGCCCCGCTTCAGGGTCTTGACGATGAAGGGATAGCCGGACTCCGTCAGACTGCCGGGTCCGAAGTCGGTGGCGACCAGGAGCGTGTCGCGGTCCAGCCATTCGATCCGGTGCTTGCCCTCGGGCAGGTTGAAGCCCCCGTCCACGAAACGCTTGGTGGTCAGGTCGAACTCGCGCACCACCACCGCATCCTTGCCGCCGTCCGACAGATTGATCAGGCAGCGGGTCTCGTCCGGCGCCAGGCAATCGGCGCCCTTGAACACCCAGTCCTTGCCCTCGGCTTTCGACAGGGCGTCGATGTCCAGCAGGGTCTCCCACTGCGGGGTCGCGGTGCGGTAGCTCTCTAGCGTCGTGCGACGCCAGACGCCCTTGGGATTGGTCGCGTCCTGCCAGAAGTTGCCGACGCCGTCGCCGAGGAAGGACGGGCTGGGAATCCGGTCCGTGGCGGTCAGGATCGCCTGGGCCTCGGCCCGGAAGGTCTCATAGCGCGGGTCGCCGGTCAGGACGGCCAGGGACTTGCGGTTCTCCTCGGCCACGAAAGCCATGGCCTCAGCCCCGTCCACCTGCTCCAGCGCCAGATGGTCGTCGGCCGCCGCGACGCCGGCCGGGGTCAGGTCGCGGGGGAAGTGCGGCGGGGGAGCGTCGTTGGTCGATACGACGACTTCATCTGAACCGATCTCAACGGGCGTGCCCGCACAGGCCCCCATCAGAAGCGCCGGAATGGCGGCGGACAGGATCAGTTGACGCATCTAAAAACTCCGCTCATCCCGGCGAAAGCCGGGACCCAGATCTTTGGGCGTTCGGCGCCGCCCATTCGTACTGAACTCGATCCCAGCCGCCGAACCTCGCGAAAGCACTGGGTCCCGGCTTCGCCGGGATGAGCGGAAAGAAAAGACCCTATTCCTTCGCCGGCGTGTCCATCAGCCGGCGCGACAGATAGGTGTATTCCAGCGCCAACCGCCGCGCCGTCTCTTGCAGGTTGGCCCCCGCCGCATGGCCGCCGTCGGTGTTCTCATAGAAGAGCACCGGATAGCCCAGCTCTTCCAGGCGCGCCGCCGCCTTGCGGGCGTGGCCCGGATGGACCCGGTCGTCCTTGGTCGAGGTGTGGATGAAGACCTCCGGATAGGGCTGGCCCGCCCGCAGGTTTTGATAGGGCGAATACTGCTGGATCCAGGCGCGCTGCTCCGGAATCTCGGGATCGCCGTACTCGCCGATCCAGCTGGCCCCGGCCAAGAGCTTGTGGAAGCGCAGCATGTCGAACAGGGGCACCTGAATGACGGCCGCATTGATCAGGTCCGGGCGCTGGGTCAGCATCGCCCCCATGAACAGGCCGCCCTGCGAGCCGCCCATGATCCCCAGCTTCGGCTGGCTGGTGATCTTGCGGGCGATCAGGTCCAGGGCCACGGCCTGGAAGTCCTCGTGCGCGCGCTGGCGGTTCTGCTGCAGGGCCGCCTCGTGCCAGCGCGGGCCGAACTCGCCGCCGCCACGCGTATTGGCGATGACATAGACCCCGCCGCGCTCGAGCCACAGCTTGCCGACCGTTGCCGAATAGCCGGGCAGCAGCGAGCTTTCGAACCCGCCGTAGCCGTACAGCAGGGTCGGGTTCGTCCCATCCAGCGGCATGTCCGCCTTATGGACCACGAAATAGGGGATCATCGTCCCGTCGGCCGAGCGGGCCTCGTGCTGCTCCACCGTCATGCCGGTCGCGTCGAACTTGGCCGGCATCGACTTGACCTGATCAACGGCCCCGCTCGCCGCATCCGCCAGCCACAGGCTGGACGGGTTCAGATAGCCGGTGACGCTGACGAAGATCTTGTCGTCGATCTCCGAGGCCGAACCGACGCCGACCGAGACGTTCTGCGGCAGGTCCAGGGTCGAATAGGTCCATTCGGTCTCGCCGGGACGATAGACCCGCACCGAACCGCGCACATTGTCGTACAGGGCCACAACCAGGGTGTTGCGGGTGGCGTTCACCCCCTCGACCGCCTGACGTTCCGTGGGACGCAGCACCAGGACGGCGGGGGTGGCTGGGTCTTCCAGCCAGGCGTCCAGCGGCCAGGCGATCAGGTCGCCGCTCTTGAACTCTTGGCCCGACGGCGCGGTCCAGTCCTGTTTCAGCGACACCACCAGCTTGCCGGCGACCAGACCCGTGATGTCCGACTTGGCCGGCAGGGCCAGTTTGACCACGGCCCCGTCGTCGGTGACGCGATAGGTCTCGGACGAATAGAAGTCGATCGACCGGTTGATCAGGGTCGCCTTCAGCTCCCCGTCGGCGTCACGCAGCGTATAGCCGGACACCGACACATCCGTCGGCTCGCCCATGAACAGGACGTCGGCCTGATCCAGATTCTCGCCACGCCGCATCCGCTTGACCACCATCGGATAGCCCGAGTTGGTCAAGGTGCCGGGGCCGAAGTCGCGCGCGACCAGAAGGGTGTCCTTGTTGATCCAGCTCGCCCCGCCCTTGGATTCCGGCAGATAGATCCCGCCTTCGACGAAGCTGCGGGTCACGCTGTCGAACTCGCGCAGGGTCACCGCGTCCTTGCCGCCGTTGGACAGGCTGATCAGGCAGTAGCGCTCTTCGGGGGCCAGGCAGGTCGAGCCCTTATAGACCCAGTTGGCGCTCTCGGCCTCGGCCAGGGCGTCGATGTCCAGAACCGTCTCCCACTGGGGCTCGGCGGTCTTGTAGGAGTCCAGGGTCGTGCGCCGCCAGACGCCGCGCACATGCTGGGCGTCCTGCCAGAAGTTGTCGATATGGCCGTCGTGGGTGAAGCCCGGCGCGGGGATGCGGTCGCGCGACTGGACGATCTCCAGCGCCTGCTGGTGCAGGGTTTCATAGCGGGGATCGCCCTGCAGCACGCCCAGGGAATGGGCGTTGTGCGCCTTGACCCATTCCATGGCCCGCTCGCCCTCGACCTCCTCCAGCCAGACATAGGGGTCGCTCGCCTCGCTGGTCGCGAAGGCGGGGGCGGAGGAGGCGGTCTGGGCCATGGATACCGAGGTCAGGCTGGTGGAGGCGAGAAGGGCCGCGAGCACGGCGGCGGATGAGCGGATCATGGACAGTCCCCGAAATGACGACCGGCACCTTAACGACGGCCCGCCCGGCGGCAAGGCGAGGCGGCCGACCCTTACGGTTTTGTCATCTTCGCTCAGCCCTCGTCGGGAATGCAAAGCAGATTGCCGCAGGCCTTGCAGTGGACGGCGTCCGGTTCATGCGTCTGAAGGCCGCAGCGGTCGCAGGGGTGGCGGACCTTGTGCGGCTTGATGATGGCCTGGGCCAGCCGCAGGAACAGGGTGATCCCCACCAGCATGATGGCGATGGACAGAAGCCGGCCTGCGGACCCCGGCAGGGTGACGTCGCCGAAGCCGGTGGTCGTCAGGGTCGCTACGGTGAAATACAGGGCGTCCACATAGCCGCTGATCCCGTCATGCCCCAGGAAGGTGGCGTAGACGAAACCGGTCACGACGAAGACGAAGGTCACGAGACCGGACAGGGCCCGCACCACCGCCTCCACCCGCGTATCGTCATAGCGGGAGCCGACGGTCCGCCAGAAGAAGTCCGAATTCAGCAGAGTCCACAGCCGCAGCAGCCGCAGGAAGCCCAGGTTGAACAGCCAGATCGGGAACAGCAGGGTCGCCAGGACGAACAGGTCCAGCCAGACGATCGGCTTCTTCAGCCAGTCGCGAATGTCCGAATAGGCATAAGCCCGCGCCGCCAGATCGGCCGCGAGCAGGGCGGCGATCAGATAGTCCAGCACATAAAAGGCCCACCCCATGTTCTTCAGTATGGGCGAGGCCAAAAAGAAGGCGATGATGGTGAAATCGACGGCGATGACGGTCAGTCGGAACCGCACCGCCGGCGGCTGGCTGCCGTGATACAGATAGCGCAGCCGGGCGCGCAGACGCAGGCTGTCGGGCTTGCCTTCAACGACCGTCGGTTCGAGTTCGATCTCAGACGCCTTTCATCCGGCGGCGCGTGTCAGGGGGCGGGCCGCAGCGGGCCAATCAATCGCGAACCGCCGTCCATGTCCAACGGTTCCGAGAGCCGAGCCGTTTCCTCACGGCCGGAGCCGGCCTATATTCCGGCCATGACCCGATCCTTCGTCAAGATGAACGGCGCCGGCAACGACTTCGTCGTTATCGACGCCCTGGGCGCGCCCTTCCGGCCGACGCAGGATCAGATCACGACCCTGGCCGACCGCGCCTCGGGGGAAGGGTTCGACCAGCTGATCGCCATCGAACCGTCCGACACGGCAGACGCCTTCATGCGGGTCTGGAACGCCGACGGCTCCATGGTCGAGACCTGCGGCAACGCCCTGCGCTGCGTGGGCTGGCTGCTGATGGAGGCCAAGGGCTCCGACCGGGTCGTCATCGACACCGCCGCAGGCCCGACCACGGCGTCCCGCGCCGGCGACCACAGGGTGACGGTCGATATGGGCCGGCCCCGGCTGGACTGGACCGAAGTCCCCCTGGCCGAAGAGATGGACACCCGCGGGATCGAGCTTCAGCTCGGCCCCATCGACGCGCCGATCCTGCACACGCCGGGCGCCGTCTCCATGGGCAATCCGCACGTCGTCTTCTTCACCGACCGGCAGGATGACGCCTTCGTGACCGGCTCCGGCTCCCTGGTCGAACACCACCCCCTGTTTCCCGAAGGGGTCAATGTCGGGTTCGCCCATGTGCTGGACCGCGACCATATCCGGCTTCGGGTCTGGGAGCGGGGCGCCGGCCTGACCAAGGCCTGCGGCACCGGCGCCTGCGCGGCCCAGGTGGCGGCGGTCCGGCGCGGCCTGACCGACCGCAAGGCCACCGTGGTCGTCGACGGCGGCGAGCTGACGATCGACTGGGATCCGGCGACGGACCATGTGCTGATGACCGGCCCGGTCGAGGTCGAGCGCACCGGCGCCCTGCCCTTCTGACCGCCCTGCCCCTCTGACAGCTTGGCCGGTTGACGCTGACGTGAAGGGAAGCTTGCGCGGCGGCGTTTGAGCCTTCCGGAGCGTCAAGGCTTGGCGCGGCGCGTCCCAACCTCTAGGACACGAACTGTTACAGCTGCGCCGAACCCTGGACGTCCCGATGCCCGATCAGACCGATAAACAGACCTTCTCCGACCAGGAGGCGCTGGACTTCCACCGCATCCCCACGCCGGGCAAGATCTCCATGGCCCCGACCAAGCCGATGGCGACCCAGCGCGACCTGTCCCTGGCCTATTCGCCGGGCGTGGCCGTGCCGGTCCTGGCCATCGCCCAGGATGCGGACAAGGCTTACGAATACACCTCCAAGGGCAATCTGGTCGCCGTCATCTCGAACGGCACCGCCATTCTGGGCCTGGGCAATCTGGGCCACATGGCCTCCAAGCCGGTGATGGAGGGCAAGTCGGTCCTGTTCAAACGCTTCGCCGATGTGGACAGCTTCGACGTCCAGGTGAAGACCACCGATCCGGACGAGTTCATCACCGTGGTGAAGAACATCGGCGACACCTGGGGCGGCATCAATCTGGAGGACATCAAGTCCCCCGAATGTTTCGTCATCGAGAGCGAACTTCAGGACCTGCTGGACATCCCCGTCTTCCATGACGACCAGCACGGCACCGCCATCATCTCCACCGCCGGCCTGATCAACGCCTGTCATGTCGCCGGCAAGCGGCTGGACGAGGTCAAGGTGGTTCTGGCCGGCGCCGGCGCCGCAGGCCTGTCCTCCATCGCCCTGATGAAGGCCGCCGGGGTCAAGGCCGAGAACACGGTCATCTGCGACAAGGACGGCGTGGTCTACAAGGGCCGCGAACACGGCATGGACCAGTGGAAGGCCGCCCATGCGACCGACACGCCCCACCGCACCCTGGCCGAGGCCATGGTCGGCGCCGATGTGGTGCTGGGCCTGTCCGCCAAGGGCGCGATCACCAAGGAGATGGTGGCCTCCATGGCCCCCAATCCGATCATCTTCGCCATGGCCAACCCCGATCCCGAGATCACGCCGGAAGACGTCAAGTCGGTCCGGTCCGACGCCATCATCGCCACCGGCCGCTCGGACTATGTGAACCAGGTCAACAACGTCCTGGCCTTCCCCTATCTGTTCCGGGGCGCCCTGGACGTGCGGGCCCGCCGGGTGAACCATGAGATGAAGGTGGCCTGCGCCCAGGCCCTGGCCGCCCTGGCGCGCGAGGACGTGCCGGACGAGGTCGCCGCCGCCTATCGCGGACGCAAGCTGAAGTTCGGCCCGGACTACATTATCCCGACCCCCTTTGATCCCCGGCTGATCTGGTACATCCCGCCCTTCGTCGCCCAGGCGGCGATGGATTCCGGCGTGGCCCGCGTCCAGATCGACGACATGGACGCCTATCGCAACGCCCTGCGCTCGCGCGTGGATCCGTCCGCCGCCCTGATGCAGAAGATCAACTCGGCCGTGCGCGGCGGACCCAACAAGCGCATCGTTTTCGCCGAGGGCGAGGAGCCGGCCGTCATCCGCGCCGCCTGGGGCTTCAAACAGGCCGATCTGGGCACCCCCATCCTGGTCGGACGCGAGGATCTGATCCGCCAGAACGCCGCCGAGGCCGGGCTGAATTTCGACGATCTGGGCATAGAGATCACCAACGCCCGCGTCTCCGGCCACAATGTCGAGGACACCGACTGGCTGTACGAGAAGCTGCAGCGCCGCGGCTATCTGCGCCGCGACGTTCAGCGGATGATCAACCAGGACCGCAACTATTTCGCCGCCACCCTGGTCGCCAAGGGCCGGGCCGACGCCATGGTCGCCGGCGTCACCCGCAACTTCAACATGGCCCTGAAGGAGGTCCAGCGCGTCCTGGACGTGGACGACACCCTGATCGGCCTGTCGATCCTGCTGGCCAAGGGCCGGACCCTGTTCGTCGCCGACACCACCATCCACGAACTGCCGGACGCCGCTGAGCTGGCGGACATCGCGATCAAGGCCGCCGAGACGGTGCGCAAGCTCGGCCGCAATCCGCGCGTGGCCTTCCTCAGCTATTCCACCTTCGGCAATCCGCCGGGCGACCGGGCCGAAAAGGTCCGCGAGGCGATCCGCATCCTGGACAAGAAGGGCGTCGACTTCGAATACGAGGGCGAAATGCCGCCCGAGATCGCCCTGGATCCCAAGGGCCACCCCGCCTACGCCTTCAACCGCCTGACCAAGCCGGCCAACGTCCTGGTCATGCCGGCCATCCACTCGGCCGCCATCTCGACCAAGCTGGTCCAGGCCCTGGGCGGCGCGACCGTCATCGGACCGCTGCTGGTCGGGCTGGAGAAGCCGGTCCAGATCGTCTCCCTGGGCGCTTCGGTCAGCGAGATCATCACCGCCGCCACCTTCGCCGCCTATGACGCCGGCCCCGCCTTCCAGGGCTCGGGCCTGACCTCGGCGCCGCGCCCGCCCGCCGCCGTGGTCGAAAAGGCGAGCACGGCGGTCCCCCCCACCGTCTGATCATGAGCGAGCCCGGCTCCTTCCCGCCCACCGCCCCCCCGCCCCGGCGGGTGGAGCCGGGTCTCTATCTGGTGGCGACGCCGATCGGGAACCTGCGCGACATGACGCTCAGGGCGCTCGACGTCCTGGCCGCCGCCGACCTGGTCCTGGCCGAGGACACCCGCGTCACCGCCAAGCTGCTGACCGCCTATGGACTGAAGGCGAAGCTGGAACGCTGCGACGACCACGCCTCCGGTCGTGCGGCCGAACAGGCCATCGAGCGCCTCCGGAACGGCGAGGTCGTGGCCCTGGTCTCCGACGCCGGCACCCCCCTGGTGTCCGACCCCGGCTTCGTCGTCGCCCGCGCCGTGATCGCCGAGGGCCTGCCGGTCCACCCGATCCCCGGCCCGTCCAGTCTGTTGGCCGCCCTGTGCATCGCCGGCCTGCCCGCTGACCGCGTCCTGTTCGCCGGCTTCCTGCCGCCCAAGACCGCCGGGCGGACCGCCGCCCTGGAAGGGCTGAAAGGCCAGCGCCAGACCCTGGTCTTCTTCGAAAGCGGGCCGCGCCTGCGCGACAGCCTGACCGACATGGCGGCCGTTCTCGGCCCTCGCCCGGCCGCCGTGGCGCGTGAATTGACCAAGCTGTACGAAGAATGCGTGCGGGGATCGCTGGACGAACTGGCGGTCGATCCCCGACTGGATGCGCCCAAGGGGGAGATCGTCGTGGTCATCGGCCCCGGCGAGGCGGAGGAGGCGACCCAGGCCGACGCCGACGCGGCCCTGACCGACGCCCTGACCCGGCTTTCGACCGGAGAAGCCGCCTCAGAAGTCGCCCGCGCCCTGGGCCTGAACCGCAAGACCCTGTACCGCCGCGCCCTGGAGCTTCAGGGCAAGTGAGCCCCCGCCTGCCCCGCCCGACGCTGGATCGACGTCCGAAGGCGGCCTGGCGTCAGGCCAAGGGGGGCGCCGCCTTCAAGGCCGGCCATGCGGCGGAATGGATCGCCGCCCTCTGGCTGATGCTGAAGGGCTATCAGATTCTGGGGTTTCGGCTGAAGACCCGCTCCGGCGAGATCGACCTGCTGGCCCGTCGCGGCCGAATCCTGGCTGTGGTGGAGGTCAAGCGCCGCGCCCGGCTCGACCTCGCCGTCCTGGCGCTGAAGCCCGCTCAGCACGATCGGCTGGTTGCGGCGGGCGAGGCCGTCCGCCGCAACCGCCCGGCCCTGCAACCACTTGAACTGAGAATTGATATGGTGGCGCTGGCTCCCAGTCGATTTCCGCGTCATCTTCGCGGCGTTCAGAGGCGCGGGAACTGAAGGGATCGCATGACCCGGGAAGAAGCCGAGGCCATCCTGACGTCGGCCGGTGAGGGCGGCGACGAGGGCTTCCCCCTGCTGGAGGCTGCGATCGCCTGCGCCATCCACGATCATCCCTTCCGCGATCCCCAACCCGTCCGCACCCTGGCCCGCAGCGCCTGTGAAAGGCTGAAGGAGCGGGTCGGGGGCGAAAGCCCGGACGAGGCCCTGTCCGAAACCATGGCCGCCGACCTGCGTCTGAACGGCGACCTGCTCCATTACGACCATCCCGCCAATACCGACCTGATCGAGGTGGCCGAGCGGCGGCGCGGCCTGTCCGCCGCCCTGGCGGTCTTCTATCTCCACGCCGCCCGCGCCGCGGGGCTGAAGGCGGCGGGGGTGGACTTCCCCGGCCATTTCCTGGTCCGGGTCGAGACGGCCGAGGGTCCGGTGGCGCTCGATCCCTTCAGCCAGGGTCGGCTGGTCCTGCCCAGCGAACTGACCCGGCGGGCGCTTCGGGCCGGTCTGACGCCGCACGTCGCCGACCGGCTGGACCTGTTGATGGCCCCGGTCAGCGACCGTCAGGCCTTGATCCGGCTGCAGAACCTGCTGTTCAGCCGCGCCATCCGCAGCCACGACTATGAGGCGGCCGAACGCTCGGCCCTGCGCCGGGCCCTGCTGGACCCGCAAGACCACCGGCCCTGGCTGGACGTCGCCGCCGCTCGCGAGAAACAGGGCGCCCTGACCGGTTCCCTGGAGGCCCTGTCTCGGGCGCGCGGCCTTGACGGCGTCGAAGAAGCGCGTCGATCGACGACCTTCGAGCGCGTCCGAATGCGGCTGAATTAGACCGGTTCGCCGCGCAGCAGCCGCGGCAGGTCGCCGGTCGCCCCGCCCGCCTCCTGCATGAAGGCCCGGCGCAGCGGCCCGATTCGGTTCACCGCCGCCATCCCCAGATCTCGCATCAGCCGGACCGGACCGATGTCGTTGGAGAACAGCCGCACGAAGGCGTCGAAGCCGGCCGCCAGGGCCGCATTGTCGAACCGGCGCCAGCGAGCGTAGCGTTCCAGCACCGTCTCGGCCCCCAGGTCCTCGCCCAGGCGCGCGGCCTCGGCCAGAACCTCGGCTAAGGCGGCGGCGTCCTTCAGCCCCATGTTCAGGCCCTGGCCCGCCACCGGATGCACCCCATGGGCGGCGTCGCCGATCAGGGCGAGGCGCGGCGCGACCAGTTTTTCGGCCAGGCTGAGTGACAGCGGATAGACGAAGCGCGGCCCCTCGACCGAAACCCCGTCCAGAAAGGCCCCGAACCGCCGCATCAGATGCGACTGGAAGGCCGCGTCCGAGGCGCCGCGCAGGGCCTCGGCCCGCCGGGTCGTCTCGGTCCACACCAGGCTGGCCCGCTGGTCGGTCAGGGGCAGGATGGCGAAGGGGCCGCTGGGCAGGAAATATTCGTGGGCGACATTGCCGTGGTCGCGGCCCAGCCGGACCGTGGCCACCACCCCGCTCTGGCCATAGGCCCAGCCGACCGTCTCTATCCCGGCGGCGCGGCGCACGATCGAGCCCCGACCTTCCGCCCCCACCACCAGGGCGGCGGTCAGGATCGAGCCGTCGGCCAGGGTCACGGTCGCCTTGCCCGCATCCCGCTCGACCGAGACGACCGAGGCCGGCGCCCGCACCTCGATCCCCGCCGCCGTCACCGCCTCGGCCAGGGCTGCCCGGATCCGCCGGTTCTCGACCATATAGCCCAGGGGCTCGCCCCCGGTCCGCCCGCCGATCTCCTCGGCGTCGAAGCGCAGGAAGGCCGGCGAGGGCGACTTGCTGGCCGCGCCTGGCCGACGGCCGTCCGTGACGAGAATGTGATCCATCCGGCAGGCGTGCGGCCGCAGGGTCTCGCCCAGGCCCAGGGCGTCCAACATTCGGAAGGTCGAAAAGGCGATCGCGGTCGAACGCCCGTCGAAGCTGGGCGCCAGCTGGGCGCTGAACGGCTGGGGATCGACCAGCACCACCTTCAGCCCGCCCTGCGCCGCCGCCAGGGCGAAACTCGCCCCGGCCAGGCCCGCGCCGGCGATGATGATGTCGTAGCGTTCGGTCTCTGCCATGGCAGGCTTGTCGCGCCGCACGCTCAAAAGGTCCAGAGGACGGTTTGTCTCCGGCGCCTGGTAAATGAGCCCTTAACCCTGGGGATGCGACAAGGCGGGTCGAACGTCAGCCGCCCGGAAGGTCTCGCCTTTCATGTCCACCGCCCTCGCCGTCGGCCGCCAGGCCTGGATCAGCGCCCGCATCCTTTGGGAGGCGCCCTTTGTCGTGCGTTTCCGGGGTGTGCTTCAGGCCCTGCTGGCGACCCTGCTGCTGATCGCCCTGATCTCCTGGAATCCGGCGGACGCCAGTCTGAACGCCGCCTCCAGCCTGCCGACCACCAACTGGCTGGGGGCGAACGGCGCCCTGTTTGCGGACCTGTTCATGCAGTCCCTGGGCCTGGCCGCCTGGCCCGCCGCCCTGCTGGCGATCGCCTTCGGCCTGGCCCGCGCCATCGGCGACGCCATCCAGCAACGTCTGAAACCCAGCCCGATCAAGGCCCTGTCGGCCACGGCCGGAACCCTGCTGTTGTCCGGGGCCCTCGCGGCCCTGGCCGCCCCCGCCGCCTGGCCCTTAGCCGCCGGCCTGGGCGGTCTGTGGGGCGACGCCTTCACCGGCCTGACCGCCCAGGGCCTGGCCGCCCTGAGGATTCCCGGCGGGCGGATCATCGCCGGATTGCTGTTCCTGGGCGGCGGCCTGTGGCTGACGGGCTTCGCCATCGGCTTGCGCGCCATGGACTTCATCGACGCCCTGCACTGGGGCCGCTCGCTGCGCGCCCCCGCCGCGCCCCCGCCTGCCGTCGCTGCCAAAAAGCCGCGCGCCCCCGCACGCGAAAAGGCGGCGCCCAAGCCCGAGGTTCGCACGCCCGCCCCCGCCCCGGACGCCGCCGTCGCGCCGGATCAGGACGCCGACGGTCCCCAGACGGCCTATGACGACCTGCCGCCCTGGGAGGAGGAGCCCGCCCCCGCCGCCCGCGCCGCGCCCCGTTCGGTCGAACCGCGCGTCGCCGCCGTCAAGCCGCCCAAGCCCCGCAAGGAAGACGTCGACCAGCAGGCCTTCGTCTTCGACCGTCCCGAAGGCGCCTTCGACCTGCCGCCGCTGGGCATCCTCACCAAGCCCGCCCAGCGCGTCGGTTCGGTGGATGAGGACTCCCTGAAGCAGAACGCCAAGATGCTGGAAGGCGTGCTGCAGGAATTCGGCGTGCGCGGCGTGATCGACCAGATCCGCCCCGGCCCCGTGGTCACCCTGTACGAGCTGGTCCCCGCCCCCGGCGTGAAACACGGCCGCGTGGTCGCCCTGGCCGACGACATCGCCCGCTCCATGTCCGCCCGCGCCTGCCGGATTTCGGTGGTTCAGGGCAGGAACGCCATCGGCATCGAACTGCCCAACGCCAAGCGCGAGACCGTCTATCTGCGCGACCTTCTGTCCAGCGCCGAATACGACAAGAAGGGCCACCTGCTGCCTCTGGCGCTCGGCGAGACCATCGGCGGCGAGCCCTATGTCGCCGACCTGGCCCGCATGCCCCACCTCTTGATCGCCGGCACCACCGGCTCGGGCAAGTCGGTCGGGGTCAACGCCATGATCCTGTCGATCCTGTATCGTCACAGCCCGGCCGAGTGCCGCTTCATCATGATCGACCCCAAGATGCTGGAACTGTCGGTCTATGACGGCATCCCGCACCTGCTGGCCCCCGTCGTCACCGATCCGAAGAAGGCGGTCGTCGCCCTGAAATGGACGGTGCGCGAGATGGAGGACCGCTATCGCCGCATGTCCAAACTGGGCGTGCGAAACGTCGCCAGCTACAACGAGCGCGCCCGCGAAGCTCAAGCCAAGGGCGAACATTTCGAGCGCACGGTCCAGACCGGCTTCGACGACCAGGGCCGCCCCGTCTACGAATCCGAGAAGATCCGCCCCGAACCCATGCCCTATCTGGTGGTGGTCATGGACGAGATGGCCGACCTGATGCTGGTCGCCGGCAAGGATGTGGAAGGCGCCGTCCAGCGCCTGGCCCAGATGGCCCGCGCCGCCGGCATCCACCTGATCATGGCGACCCAACGCCCGTCGGTCGACGTCATCACCGGCACCATCAAGGCCAACTTCCCGACCCGGATTTCCTTCCAGGTCACCTCCAAGATCGACAGCCGGACCATCCTGGGCGAACAGGGCGGCGAACAGCTGCTGGGCCAGGGCGACATGCTCTATATGGCCGGCGGCGGACGCATCACCCGCCTGCACGGCCCCTTCGTCGACGACAAGGAGGTCGAGGACGTCTGCAAACACCTGAAGGCCCAGGCCGAGCCCGACTATCTGGACCTGATCACCGACGAACCGGACGGCGACGGGGACGGCGGCTTCGACGAGGGTGGAAACGGCGGCCCAAATGGGAGCGGGGGCGACGATCTGTACGACCGGGCCGTCGCCGTCGTGACCCGCGACCGCAAGGCCTCGACCTCCTACGTCCAGCGTCGTCTGCAGATCGGCTACAACCGCGCCGCCTCCCTGATCGAGCGCATGGAGCAGGAAGGCGTGGTCAGCCCCGCCAACCACGCCGGCAAGCGCGATGTCCTGGCCGGCCCGCCGCCGATGGTGTGAGCCAAGCCGAGGAACGACTGCGCCTTCGAGCCGTTGTCTGACCCGCCGTCGCGTCCAAGCTTCAGCATTTCGATGAACAGGGCTTCATCGGAGCGCCGGAATATGGTCAGGCTCGCGTCATTCCGACGCCAAGCCGATCGGGCAAGACGGCGGCATCGCTGACCATCCCGAACGGGAGACTGACTTCATGACCACCACCGCCGTCGCCGAGAGCCTCGCCGCCCCGATCGACGCCGCCGTCGATTCCCAACGCCGCGCCCTGCTGCTGGGCGCCGGACTTGTGACGGGCTTGGCCGCCCTGGGGATGTTCGACGCGGCCCAGGCCCAATCCAATCTATCGGCCGAGGATCGGGCGGTGGTTCAACGGGCCCAGACCTATCTCCAAGGCCTGACCTCGGCCCAGGGCACGTTCGTCGAGACGGGTCCGGGCGGACAGCGCCGCGAGGGCCGGTTCTATCTACAGCGCCCCGGCAAGATGCGGTTCGAATACACCAATCCGGCCGGTCTGCTGGTCGTGTCGGACGGCTACAACGTCAAACGCTATGATCCGCGGCTGAACAATTTCCAGCAGGTGCCGCTGGGACGGACGCCCCTTTCGACCTTCCTTGCGCGCAATGTGCGGCTGGACCAGGGCGTCCGGATCGACCGCGTCACGCGGATGCAGTCCGGCGCCTTCGCCATCACCGCCCGCGACGCCAATCGGCCCAACGACGGCCAGGTGGTTCTGGCCTTCGCCGGTGATCCGATCCGCCTGCACGAATGGACCATTTCCGACGCCCAGGGATCGCGGACCCGCACTCAGCTGACCTCGCTTCAGCCTGCCTCCGGCTTGGCGGCCAGCCTGTTCCAACTGCGAGACCCTACCCGCCGACCCGGTCGGAACTAGCGCCTGTAAGAGCGGAAGTCGCGAATCACCGGTATCCGTCCGTTGCCGGAGAATCACGGCCAAGCGAGAAATGTGACAATTTGACCTTTTCCTTCGGTCGTGACATCTAGAACACAGAGCGGCGGCGGCCGCTCTACCGCCCGGATGCATCCCCCTCCCCGGCGGCGAGAGAGACGAAACTGGATCGGCCCGGCCCGCAGAGGCCGGGCCTTTTTTCTGGGTGGTTCTTCCGGAGCGCGGCCTGTTAAAGCGAAGCATGACCCTTCGCCTCGCCACCTGGAACATCAACTCCGTCCGCCTGCGCATCGATCAGGTCGCCCGGTTCGTCGCCGAACGGGCTCCCGACGTTCTGATGCTGCAAGAGATCAAATGCACGACGGATCAGTTCCCGCGCGCCGCCTTCGAAGAGATGGGCCTGCCTCATATGCGTGTCGCCGGCCAGAAGGGTTGGCACGGGGTGGCGATCGCCAGCCGCCTGCCGCTTGAGGACAGCGAGACCTTCCAGGTCTGCAAACTGGGCCACGCCCGTTGCGTCTCGGCCCGGGTCGCCGGGATCGACGTTCAGAACTTCTACATTCCCGCCGGCGGCGACGTGCCCGACCGGACGCTGAACCCCAAGTTCGATCACAAGCTCGACTTCTACGAACAGCTGACCGAGATCGTCGCCCGACAGGATCGGTCTCGCCCCCTGGTCATGGCCGGCGATTTCAACATCGCACCGGGCGAGGGCGACGTGTGGAACCACCGCTACATGTCCAAGATCGTCAGCCACACGCCGATCGAGGTGGAGGTGCTGAACCGACTTCAGGCCACAGGCGGCTTCGCCGACGTGCTGCGCGACCGTTTCCCCGAACCGCAGAAGCTGGCCAGCTGGTGGAGTTATCGAGCCGCCGACTTCCGCAAGTCGAACCGCGGCCTTCGCCTGGATCATATCTGGACCTCGCCCGGCCTGACCCCGGCCGTCATCAAGGACACGGCCCGGATTCATGATGACGTCCGCGAGTGGGCCCGGCCGTCCGACCATGCGCCGGTGACGGTCGATTTGTCCGTCTGACCCCGACAACTGTCCCACAAGCGTCGCACAAGCTTAGCCTTTCAGGCGCATAGCTTTAGGCAGCCTGTCATTGACCCGCACTAAGGAGCCCGCGCCGCCCATGGGGGCGCGGCCTCATTAATCGGATTTCCAATGACCATTTCAGGTTCGTCCACTCGGCGCGCCCTTCTCGGCGTTTCCTGCAGCCTCGCCGCGCTCTGCGCCGGCGGTTCGGCCTGGGCCCAGTCCGAGACCGCTACCGGCCCCGCCACCTTGCAAGAGATCGTCGTGACCGGCGCCCGGCGCGCCCAGACGGTTCTGGTCGAGGAACGCCAGGCGACCGGCGTCGTGGACGCCGTCGCCGTCGGCGACGTCAGCCTGAACCCCCAAACCACCATCGCCGACCTGGCCAAGCGCCTGCCCGGCGTGTCGGTCAGTCAGGACCAGGGCCGCAACCAGTCGGCCACCGGCGAAGCCCAATACGTCGCCATCCGCGGCTTCGACACCAGCTTCAACGCCTATACGCTGGACGGCCTGCGCCTGCCCCAGACGGCCGGCGGCCGCTCGATCTCGCTGAACCTGTTCAGCCCCTTCGCCATCCAGACCATCGGCATCGAAAAGACGCCGGATGCGACGCTCGACGCCGACGCCATCGCCGGCATCGTCAATCTGGTCACGCCGACCGCCTTCGACTTCGGCGACCAGATGCTGCGCCTGCGCGCGGTCGGTCAGATGGCCGAACTGGCCGAGGATCGCGGTCAGGACAGCCTAGGCGGCGCGGTCGGGGTGGACATGGCGCGTCGCTTCGCCGACGGCCGGATGGGCGTCTATGTCTCCGCCTATTATGAGCAGAAGGACAGCGCCGCCGAAAGCGTCGCGGTTCAGAACGACTACAAGACCTCCAGGGCCAATGTCGGCTCGGCCCGCGAGAATGAGAACGCCCTGTCGGCGGACGGTCTTCAGTGGAACTTCTTCAACTCCACGGTGGAACGCTACGGCGCCACGGCCTCTCTGGACTATCGCACCCAGCCCTTGGACCTGTTCGCCCGGGTCAACTATGCGACCTACACCAACACCAATACGATGAACCAGACGGGGCTTCGCAGCGAGCGGACCTCGGGCCAGACCAATCCCAATCCGGGCGGCGCCAACTACAACGCCGCCGGCGACTACACGCCCTACGGCATCAATCCGGCCAACTATTTCCGCGTCGAGGACGTCGAACAGGAGCTGCTGTCGGTCCAGACGGGGGGCAAGCTGCGCTTCGGCGACTTCACCGCCTCGCTGGAAGCCGCCTATGCCGACGGCCGTCTGGACTCGCCCAATACGATCGAGGCCGCCTGGCGAGGCGTCGCCTATAACGGCGCGACGGGCAATACCGGCGCCTCGACCGAAGGGCTGAAGCTGGACCTGTCGGACCCTCGCTGGCCCATGCCGGTGCTGTCGGCCGGCGCGACCGCCTATGTCGCCAGCCAGGACCGTCCCAGCCAGATCTATGTCCAGCAGGGCTACGGCTATCTGTCGGAGGTGAAGAAGACGGTGAAGGGCGACCTGACCTGGGCCGGTTCCGGCGTGCTCGCCAGCGCCTCGGTCGGCGGCTTGTACGAGACGGCCGATCAGGACGGCCGCAGCCTGGCCCCGGACGACACCCGCTACCGTTTCCGCACGTCCTTGCAGGCTGGAACCGTGGACGGCCCGTTGATCGGCGCGACGCCCGGCCGCCTGATCACCGACTTCATGGACCACGGCACGGTGCGCCCGGTGAAGCTGGTCGATCGCCGCTTCGTCGAAAACGAACGCGATCTGTACGGCTCGACCGTGGTGGTTTCGCAAGAGAAGCTGAACCAGGGCCTGTCGGACAGCCGGGAAGACCGGACGGCCGCCTTCGCCGCCGCCACCCTGAAATTGGCCGGCGGCGCCCTGGAGATCACGCCGGGGGTCCGCTACGAGGACAACCACTTCGAAGCCCGCTTCTTCGTGAAGGACGCCGACGGCGCCCGTTTCGCGACCGCAGATCGGGATTACGACCATGTCGATCCCAGCGTCATCGCCGCCTGGCGTCCCAGCGACGCCCTGGTGGTGCGGGCGGCCGCGCGTTCCAGCTACAGCCGGCCCGCGGGCAGCCAGCTGGCGGGTCCGACCACCGTCAGCCGCGACCCCGTCACCAACGCCGTCATCAGCATCAGCCAGCCCAACCCCGATCTGAAGCCGGTCGAGGGCTGGAGCTATGACCTGGGTGTGGAATGGTACGCCGTCGGCTCCAACCTGCAGCTAGCCGTCTATCGGAAGGACCTGGACAATATCGTCGTGCCGACCGCCCTGCGGACCGGCACGAGCACGACCAGCGACGGCGTCATTCTGATCAAGCCGTTCAACGGCCTGGGCGGCTCCGCCACCGGGATCGAACTGGGCGGTCATTACGCCCTGCCGGTCGACGGCTGGATGGACGGCCTGTCGGTGGGCGGGAACCTGACCTATCAGCAGACGGAGGCTGAATACCGCCTCTCCTCGACCCTGACCCGCAAGAGCGACCTGCCCCAAGCGCCCGAGTTGATGTACAATCTGGAGGCCGGCTATGAGCATGGGCCGGTGCGGGCCAGCCTTTGGTACAACTATACCGGTCGTCGCCTGGACACGGTTCAGGACAGCCAGCCCGACATCTATGTTCAGCCGTCCAAGGAGCTGAACCTGGGCGTCGCCCTGACCCTGGCGCCGGGACTGGAAGTGGGGGCTGCGGTCCGCAACCTGACCGACGAACCGACCCGTTGGTCGACCGTCGGGGCGGGCGAACGCTATGTCTCGCCCGACCGCAAGGGCGGCTATCTGGAAACCGGTCGGGTCTTCCAAGTCAGCGTCAACGCCACCTTCTGATCCTTCGGGCCCAGTCGACTGACGCTCAGGAGGGCGGCGGAGCGGATCCGCCGCCCTCTGTCATTTCGGGAAAGCCGAACCCGGCCTTCAGTAGACAGCGACGCGACGGGATGGGGCTGCGGAAACCGGCCGGGTCTTGCGCTCCAGCGCCTCGGCCGCCTGAGCCAATCGCTCCACAACCACGTCCAGAAGAGGCTCCGGCAGAGTGTAGGGCAATCGCAGCCGATGCTCGAAGGCGCCGTCCACGCCGAAGCGCGGACCGGACGCCAATCTCAAGCCGCGCTCGGCCGCCTGGACCGCCAGGGCCGAGCTGATCGGCGCCGGCAGTTGCGCCCAGACGGACAGGCCGCCCGCCGGCCGGGGACAGGCCCACTGCGGCAGCCGTTCCGCCAGCCGCGTCCGCAGATGGTCGCGTCGCGCTCGCAACAGAGGCCGTCGCGCCGCCAGGCCGACGCCGCCGTCGCCCAGCAGTTCGACCGCCGCCAGCTGCTCCAGGATCGGCGCGCCCAGATCGAAACTGGCGCGGCTTTGGGCGAGCCGCTGGATCACCGCCCGGTCCGCGCGAATCCACCCGATGCGCAACCCGCCCCAGACGCTCTTGGACAGGGAGCCCAGGCGCACGACACGCGGCGCATCGACCGCCGAGGCCGTCAGGGCGGGCGGGCCGCTGAGGGTCAGCTCCACCAGGGTCTCATCCAGCACCAGCAGGGTCTCGCACCCTTTCAGCCCCGCCAGAAGCCGCAGCCGATCCGCCGCCCGCATCATCCGCCCGGTCGGATTGTGATGGTCGAGGACTAGATAGGCCAGGGGCGCGCCACTGGTCCGACAGGCGGCGATCAATCCCTCCACGTCCCATCCGTCTGATCCACTTCCTCCGTCCTCGGGCAAGGCGACCGGCACGGGCCGCGCGCCGGTCGCGAGAATGGCGTCCAGCGCCTGGGGATAGGTGGGATGGTCGAAGACCACCGGCTGACCCGGCCTGACCATCAGCCGCAGCAGATGAACCAGTCCATTGTGCGCCCCGTGGGTGATCAGAATCTGGGCGGGCGAGGTCGGCAAGCCGCGCCGGCGATAGGCGGCCGCCACCGCCTCGCGCAGGGCCTCAACCCCCGAGGCCTCATAGCCGTGGCCCGGCAAACGGGTCGGCAGCCGCTCCAGAGCCCGGACATAGGCGGCGTGAACGCTGGGATCGGCCGGCAGGACGGCGGCGGTCAGGTCGAGGACCTCGTCCGCGCGGGAAGAGGTTCTGGCTTCAGTAAGGCCGCGCGAGCCGCCCGTCGGCGTCTCACCCGGCAGGCTGGTCCGCGCCGAGGCGCCGCGTCCCCCTGTAAGAAACCCGTCATCCCGCAGTCGTCCATAAGCGGCCGATACGGTCGTACGGCTCAAACCCAGCGCCTGCGCCGCTTCGCGCTCGCCCGGCAGTCGCGCCGCCAGAGGAAGCCGTCCGTCCAGGATCAAAAGTCTGACCGCTCCGGCCAACTGACGGTAGGCCGGGCCAGCGCCTGGCGCGCGCCAAACGCCTAAGTGGCGGATCAGTGAGGCTGTACCGATAGAGCGCAGGGACATGGGGCCAGAATGACAGAACTGGACCTTTTTTCCACAGCCAGTTCAGGCGAAACGCCTCTCATGACCCGCCGTTTGATCCAACTCTTCCTGGGCCTGAGCCTTTACGGCCTGTCCATCGCCCTGATCGTCAGGGCGGATCTGGGTCTCGACCCTTGGGACGTCCTGAGCCAGGGCGTTTTCGAACGGTTCGCCGAACCCGCCGGTCTCGGCTTCGGCATGGTGGTCAATCTGATCGGTATGACCGTGCTGCTGCTGTGGATTCCGCTGCGCCAGAAGCCGGGGATAGGCACGATCGCCAATGTTCTGGTCATCGGCTCGGTCGCCGGCCTGGCGCTGAGGCACATTCCGGCGGACGCGGTCCTACCGGTTCGGAGCCTGTTCCTGGCGACGGGGATTGTGCTGAATGGCGTGGCGAGCGGCGCCTATATCGGGGCGGGCCTGGGTCCAGGACCGCGCGACGGCCTGATGACAGGTCTGGTCGCCTGCACCGGCTGGCCGATCAAGGTCGTGCGGACCGCCATCGAACTGACTGTCGTCGTCGCCGGCTGGGCCCTGGGCGGCTCGGTCGGGGTCGGGACGATCCTCTACGCCCTCGCCATCGGCCCGCTGATCCAGATCTTCCTTCCGGTATTCACGGTGGGAAAGGAGGAAGGGCGAAAAACGCTTCCTGACAGGGAACCGGCGCGCCCAGTGTAGCGACGCCTTTTTCGGACCCCCTCAGGGCTGAAGCCGATAGCCCCCGGCGTCGGTCAGCAGAAGCCTGGCCTGGCCCGGCTCAGGCTCGATCTTCTGGCGCAGGCGATAGATGTGGGTTTCCAGGGTATGGGTGGTGACGCCGGCGTTATAGCCCCAGACCTCGGTCAGCAGCTCCTCGCGCGACACGGGCTTGGCGCCGGCGCGGTAGAGATACTTCAGGATGTTCGTTTCTTTTTCCGTCAGCCGCACCTTCTTGCCCTTGGCGTCCATCAGAACCTTGGCGGCGGGCCGGAACTCATAGGGGCCGATGGAGAAGACGGCGTCTTCCGACTGTTCGTGGCTGCGCAGATGGGCGCGGATGCGAGCCAGCAGGACCGCGAACCGGAAGGGCTTGGTGACATAGTCGTTGGCGCCTGCGTCTAGGCCCAGGATGGCGTCGGCGTCGGCCGACTGGGCGGTCAGCATGATGACCGGGGTGGAGACCCCGTCCTTGCGCAGCAGGCGGCAGGCCTCGCGGCCGTCCATATCGGGCAGGTCGACGTCCAGCAGGATCAGGTCTGCACGGATCTCGCGCCCCATACGGACGCCGTCCGCTGCGGTCGAGGCCTGCTGGGTCTTGAACTCTTCGTGCAGATTCAACTGCTCGGCCAAGGCCTCGCGCAGGTCGTCGTCGTCATCGATGATCAGGATGGTCTTGGGCGTGGGCATGGACAGACAATGGCGAGGCTTGGCCCCCGCGCCAAGGCTTGGGGGTGCGAATTCACGTCGAGTTACGGCCTAGAGACTGTTTCGGATGGTTTTCGTTCCCCGAACAACGCCGTTCCCAGCCGGACATGGGTGGCGCCGCAGCGGATCGCCGTCTCGTAATCTCCGCTCATCCCCATGGACAGGACCGACAGGCCATTGTCCTCGGCCAGCCGCGCCAGAAGCCGGAAATGGGGTTCAGGCGGCTGATCGGCGGGCGGAATACACATCAACCCCTCGACGGTCAGCCCATAGGTCTTCTGCGCCGTCGCGATCAGAGCCTCGGCGGCGTCGGGCAGGACGCCGGCCTTCTGCGGCTCCGCCCCCGTATTGACCTGGATCAGCAGACGAGGCGATCGGCCCCGTTTCGCCGCAGCCTCGGCCAGGGTCCGCGCCAGCTTCTCCCGGTCCAGGGTCTCGATGACGTCGAACAGGGCCACGGCGTCTTCAGCCTTGTTGGTCTGGAGCGGCCCGATCAGACGCAGCTCCAGCTCCGCCCCGCCGGGGCGGCCGTACAGGCCGTCGGCCCAACGTCCCTGGGCCTCCTGCACTCGGTTTTCGCCGAACACCCTCTGGCCCGCCGCCCTCATGGCCGCGATGGCCTCCGGCGGCTGGGTCTTGGAGACGGCGGTCAGAACGACGGTTTCGGGATCGCGCCCGACGGCGCGACAGGCCTCTGCGATACGGGCGCGGACGACGGCCAGCCTGTCGGAGATTGCGGCGGCATCGGTGGACGGAGACGCCGAAGCGGGAGAAGAAGAGGTCATGATCCTGCCGGCCGGTTACAGCGACGATGCGCGCATGCTCTGGGATGCGGCCACCGCTCTAAACCGCGCCGCCGCCGCTGTCAGCCCGGCGGCGGCGCGTCTGCCGCCGCTGCTGTTCTTCACCGACCCGGCGCGCACCCCCCGCCCCTGGGAGACGGCGGCCCGCCTGCCGCCGGGATCGGCCGTGGTCTATCGCGCCTTCGGCGCCGATCAGGCGGTCGAGATCGGCCGTCGCCTGCGCGCCGTGACGCATGAGGCCGGGGTTGAACTTCTGGTCGGAAAGGACGCCGATCTCGCCGACGCCGTATCGGCCGACGGCCTGCATCTGCCGGAGAGAGAAGGTGATCGCGCCGCCGATGTGCGAAGACGGCGCCCGGATTGGCGGTTGACGGCGGCCTGGCACGGCGCCGGACCGCCGGCTTCAGGCGTGGAGGCCCTGATCCTGTCGCCGGTCTTTCCGGCTGGGGGCGCGTCGGCGACCAAGCCGGCCCTGGGGGCGCCGGCGTTCAAAACCCTGGTCCAACGCGCCGGGGTTCCGGTTTACGCCCTGGGGGGATTGCGTCCGGACCGGGTTGCTCTGCTGACGGGATCGGGCGCCTGTGGCCTGGCGGCGGTGGAGACGATCCAGTCCGCCTTCAGCGGCGTCAAAACTTGAAGATTGTTTCCAGACGGACGCGGGGCTGGGTGCGGGCGCTGGTCTCCGGCGCCCGTGCAGGATCAGCTTCCGGCGAGGCCACAGCGGCGGCGGCGCCGACGCGGAGACGGTCGTTGAGCCGGTAATAGGCGCCGGCTTCGACGTCTCCCCAGTCCGTCTCGCGGCCCACAGGCTGGTTCAGATTGAAATCCAGGGCCCAGCGTCCGCTGTCGTTCAGACGCAGGCCGCGACGCTGCTGCGCGGGGGCGTGGCGCTGAGCCGACTGGGCTTCCGACAGAGACAGGCTCGAACTGCGCGACGCCGCGCTCTGCGCAAGCACAGGCGTGGCGGCGAGCAGAGCCGTCGCCGCAACCAGTCCAGCCGAGAAACCGCCGAAACGCATTCCAAACCCTTCGAACGCCGCCGACGGCGACGCCTTCAACCCTGCCCCGGCGCTTTGGGCCGTGAACGCCGCGATTAGACACCGGGGGCGCTTGCGGTCAACGCAACGTTGGCGCCGGGGCGGGGTTCCTCCGCATTGTTGCACCGCGATGTGGCTCAAGCGTCACGAGATTCTGGCCAAAACCGTCCTCTCCTCCGCCGCGAGACCGCTCCCGCGACGTCTCACGGCCGAGTTCGCCTTGTCATCGCCCCTTTTGCCCGTGTTATAGAACAGCGCAACGGCGCAGACCGTCAGAGCGACACCGCGCGCGCGTGGGGGCGAGGGCCTTCACGTCCCTGAGTTTACGGAGACTTCCTTGATGAGCCTCAACAAGGCCCTGGTTCGCGGCGTCGCTGTCGCCTTGGTCTCAGGCTTGGCCCTGAGCGCCTGTTCCAGCCTCCCCTTTGTCGGAAACGGCAAGAAGAAGGCCAAGACGGACGTCCAGCAGGGCATCGGCGTCAACGGCTATCTTTGGCGCGCCTCGCTGGACACCCTCAGCTTCATGCCCCTGCTGACCGCCGATCCGTGGGGCGGGGTCATCAACTATGACTGGTACATCAACCCCCAGACGCCGAACGAGCGTTTCAAGGCCACCGTCTTCATCCTGGACACTCGCCTGCGCGCCGATGCGCTGAACGTGACCGTGACCAAGGAAATCAAGGGCGCCGACGGTCAGTGGACCGCCGCTCCGGTCGCCGCCCAGACCGAGGCGGACCTGGAAAACGCCATCCTGACCAAGGCGCGCCAGCTGAACCTGTCTAATGCGGGCTAAAGCAGGCTAACGCCTGCTTTAGCTTTCCCTGTAGGTTCTACCGCCCTTCGGGCTACTTGAGCGCTTTTTTGGTGCTGTCGCTCTTCGGGCTGTTTGAGCACCCTTTTGCGCATGGCGCCGCCCAGAGGGCGGTTTGAGCGCAAATCTGCTTGGGCGCTGTCGTCCTTCGGGCTAGTGAGCCGGGAGGGCGGCAGCGCCCTTTTGACTTCAGGACGACCGTGGCCCGTTACGAACCCAAGACCGCCGAACCCCGCCAGCAGGCCCGCTGGGCCGAAGCCGCCGCCTTTGTGACCAAGGACACCGGCCGGCCGAAATACTATGTGCTTGAGATGTTCCCCTATCCGTCGGGCAACATCCACATGGGCCACGCCCGCAACTATGTGATGGGCGACGTGGTGGCGCGGTCCAAGCGCGCGCAAGGCTATGACGTCCTGCACCCGATGGGCTGGGACGCCTTCGGCATGCCGGCCGAGAATGCGGCCATGGAACGCGGCATCCACCCCAAGGGCTGGACCTACGACAATATCGCCCAGATGCGGGACCAGCTGAAGCTGCTGGGCCTGTCGCTGGACTGGTCGCGCGAGTTCGCCACCTGCGATCCAGAATACTACGGCAAGCAGCAGGCCTGGTTCCTGGAGCTGTATCGGCGCGGTCTGGTCTATCGCAAGGACGGGGTGGTCAACTGGGACCCGATCGACAACACAGTCCTGGCCAATGAGCAGGTGATCGACGGGCGCGGCTGGCGTTCCGGCGCCGTGGTGGAGAAGCGCAAGCTGAACCAGTGGTTCCTGCGCATCACCGACTATGCCGACGACCTGATCGACGGGCTGAAGACCCTGGATCGCTGGCCCGAGAAGGTCCGGCTGATGCAGGAGAACTGGATCGGCCGCTCCAAGGGTTTGCAGATGACCTGGGCCTTCTCCGGCCAAGCCCCCGCCGGTTACGAGACCGGCGTCGAAATCTACACCACCCGGCCCGACACCCTGTTCGGCGCCAGCTTCCTGGGCCTGGCCCCGGATCACCCCATTTCGAAGCAACTGGCCGAGGCCGATCCGCGCGTCGCCGACTTCATCGCCGAATGCCGCAAGGGCGGCGCCTCCCAGGCCGAGATCGAACAGGCCGAAAAGATCGGCTGGGACACGAGTCTGAAGGTTCTGCATCCCTTCACCGGCGCCGAAATCCCCGTCTGGATCGCCAACTTCATCCTGTCGGAATACGGCACGGGCGCCATCTTCGCCTGCCCGGCCCATGACCAGCGCGACCTGGACTTCGCCCGCAAATACGGCCTGCCGGTGATCCCCGTGGTTCGCCCCGAGGGCGCCGGCGACGACTTCGCCGTGGGCGACGAGGCCTATACGGGCCCCGGCTCCATCTTCCATTCCGACTTCCTGGACGGCCTGGACATCGAAACCGCCAAGGCCGAGGCGATCCGCCGCGTCGAGGCGGCCGGGACGGGCCAGGGCGCGACCATCTACCGGCTGCGCGACTGGGGCGTGTCACGCCAGCGCTACTGGGGCTGCCCCATCCCGATCATCCACTGCCCGTCCTGCGGCCCGGTGGAGGTTCCGGCGGATCAGCTGCCGGTCGAACTGCCCGAGGATGTGACCTTCGACGTGCCCGGCAATCCGCTGGATCGTCACCCGACCTGGAAACACGTCAAATGCCCGTCGTGCGGCCAGGATGCGACGCGCGAGACCGACACGCTCGACACCTTCGTCGACTCCAGCTGGTATTTCGCCCGCTTCACCGACCCGAAGGCGGCCGAGCCGATCAACACCGAGGCGGCGAACCGCTGGCTGGCGGTGGATCAGTATATCGGCGGGGTCGAGCACGCGGTCCTGCACCTGCTGTACGCCCGGTTCATCACCCGCGCCCTGTCGGACGCCGACATGCTGGCGGTGAAGGAGCCGTTCGCGGGCCTGTTCACCCAGGGGATGGTGGTCCACGAGACCTATTTCGAAGGCCAGGACGAGGTCGGAAAGCCGCGCTGGGTCGAGCCCACCGACGTCCGCATCGAGACGGTCGACGGCCAGCGAGTCGCCACCCGCCTGTCGAACGGCGCGCGTCTGTCGATCGGCGACATCGAGAAGATGTCCAAGTCCAAGAAGAACGTCGTCGCGCCTCAGGAAATCCTGGAAAGCCACGGGGTGGACGCCGGCCGTCTGTTCGTACTGTCCGACAGCCCGCCCGAGCGGGACGTGCAATGGACGCCGGGCGGGGTCGAGGGCGCCAGCCGGTTCGTGCAGCGGACCTGGAGCCTGTTCGACGCCTATGACCCGGGCTTCGCCGGAGAGGACAAGGCCAACGCCGAACTGCTGCGGGAGACCCACAAGGCCATCAAGGCCGTGTCCGAGGGGGTCGAAGGCTTCCGCTTCAACTCGGCCATCGCCAAGCTCTACGCCTTCGTCGCCACGGTGCGTGACAGCGCCCAGGCGGGCGGCGAGGCCAAGCGTCAGGCCCTGTCGGCCCTGGCGCGCCTGATCGCCCCCTTCACCCCCCACCTGGCCGAAGAGTGCTGGACCCGGCTGGGAGAGGACGGGATGGTTCTGGACGCGCCCTGGCCGGTGTGGGACGCTGCGCTCGCGGCCGACGACGAGGTGGTTCTGCCCATCCAGATCAACGGCAAGCGTCGGGCGGAAATCCGCGTTGCGCGCGGCATGGAGCCGGCCGAGGTCGAGGCCCTGGTTCTGGCCGATGAGACGGTTAAGGCGCGTCTGGAGGGTCTGAGCGTGAAGAAGATCGTCGTGGTCAAGGATCGGATCGTCAATCTGGTGGCCGGCTGATGCGCGTCCCAACCAGCCTTGCCCTACTAAGCGTCCTGGCGCTCTCCGCCTGCGGCTTTACGCCCATGTACGCCGAGCCGGGCGTGGGCTCGCCCCTGCGCCGGATCGCGGTGACGGCCCAGGACGACCGACTGGGCTATCGCCTGCGTGAACAGCTGGAGGACGCCCTGGCCTCGGACCGGTCCGCCGCGCCGCTTTACCGGCTGACGACCCGTGTCGAACAGGACCGGCGGCCCCTGGGGCGCCGGATCGACGACACCGCCACCCGCTATGAGCTGACGGTCAAGGCGACCTGGACCTTGACGCCCATCGCGGGAGGCGCGCCCACGACCGGGGTGGAGACCGTCACCACCACCTACGCCGCCGACGACCAGCCCTATGCCGCCATCGCCGCCCAGCAGGACGGTGAAGAACGCGCGGCCGCCGAACTGGCGCGTCTGATCCGGCTGGACCTGATGCAGGCCCTGTCGAACCGGTGATTCTGGCCAAACGCCCCGAGATCGACCGCTTTCTGAAGGCGCCCGATCCGGCGATCCGAGCAGCGGTGATCCACGGCAAGGATCGGTCGGGCGTCGCCGAACGGGCCGAGATCCTGTGCAGGGCGATCACCCCGGACCTGAACGACCCTTTCAACGTCACCGTCCTGACCGACAGCGACATCGACAGCGACGAAAGCAGGCTGGAAGAGGCCCTGACGGCCATGTCCCTGATGGGCGGGCGCCGTCTGGTGCGGATCCGGCTGTCGGCGCTGAAACCCGGAGTGGACAAGGCGGTGGCCGCCGCCGTCAAGATCCATGCCGAGGGCGGCTATAATCCCGACGCCATGCTGGTGGTCGAGGCCGACCAGCTGGGCCGTGACTCCGCCCTGCGCAAGACCGCCGAGAAGGAGGCCGGCGCCGTCGGCATCGTCTGCTATGAAGACGAGACCGGCGACGTCGCCCGCATGACTCGCGAGGCCCTGGCGGCCGACAAGGTGGGTCTGACGCCCGACGCCCTTGATCGTTTCGTGGCCCGCCTGCCGCGTGAGCGGGGTCTGATGCGCCAGGAGATCGAACGCCTGGCCCTGTTCATCGGCCCCGGTTCCGGCCGGACGATCGACAGCGAGCTTCTGGACCAGCATCTGGGGGTCGAGCCGGACGCCTCCCTGTCCGACGCCGCGCTTCAGGCCTTCGGCGGGCGGCCCGGTCCGGCTCAAGCGGGTCTGCGTCGCGCCTTCGCAGAGGGCGAATCCTCGGTCCTGGCGGTCCGGTCCGCCGCCCTGCATCTGGGGCGGCTGCGGCGGATCAATATTCTTCAGGCCAACGGCGCCGGCGCCAAGGAGGCCGCCAAGGCGGCGGGCGTCTTCTGGAAACAGGAGGCCGAAATGCTGCGTCAGGCCCGCGCCTGGCGTCTGGAGGCGCTGGACGAGGTGCTCGACAGCGTCAACACCGCCGACGTCGCCACCAAGACGACCGGCATGCCCGACCAGCTGATCGCCGAACGCCTGCTGCTGGAGATCGCCGGACGGGCCAAGCGTCTGGGGCTTTGAGCGGGGCTGGTGCGGCTCAGCCTCGCTTTGACGCCTTGCGGAAGGCGGGCTTGGCCAGGGCCGTGTTGCGGGCAGCCACGCTGCGCTCGTCGCCGGCGGACGGCGCGCCGGCTGGACCGGCGAAACCCTGGCCCGCTCCGCCCTGCCGGCGCGCCTTCTTGGCGGCCAGCGCCTGTTTCAGATTTTCGGCGGCGGTTGGCGGCAGAACATTATCGGTCATTCCGCCTGTCTAGCACATCGCGAGGCTCAGCCGCGCATCAATCGACGGCACAGGTCGTCGAGCTGTTCCAGAGAGCCGTAGCGAATGGTCAGCTCGCCCTTGCCTGCGCGGTCGTTCAACTGAACGGACAGGCCCAGGGCGTCAGCCAAATCCTGTTGCAAGGCGGCGACGTCGGCCGTTCCTTCCTCGTTGGGGGCAGGCTTGGCCTTGACCGGCTTGGGACCCTCGGCGGCGCGGCGGGCCAGGGCCTCGACCTGGCGAACGTTCAGCCCCTCATTATAGGCCTGCTCGGCCAGGGCGCCGGCGTTGGGCGCCGTCACCAGGGCGCGGGCATGGCCGGCCGTCAACTTGCCGTTCCGCACATACCACAGCACTTCTTCAGGCAGTTGCAGCAGACGCAGGGTGTTGGCCACATGGCTGCGGCTCTTGCCGACGATGCCGGCGACCTGATCCTGGGTGCGGCCGAACCGCTCCATCAGCATCCGATAGGCGTCGGCTTCTTCCAGCGGATTCAGATCGGCGCGCTGGACGTTCTCGATGATGGCGACTTCGTAAACCTCGACGTCATCCATTTCATGGACGACGATCGGCACCTCCGTCAGGCGGGCCGCCTGGGAAGCGCGCCAGCGGCGCTCACCGGCGATAATCTGCCAGACCCCCTCCTCCTTCGGATGGGTGCGGACCAGGATCGGCTGAAGCACCCCCTTGTCACGGATGGAGGCCGTCAGTTCATCCAGCTGTTCCTGGGTGAAGATTTTCCGCGGCTGATCGGGATTGGGCTTCAAACTCTCGATCGGCACGCGCTGCACGCCCGAAGGCACGGCGGCGTTGGGCGCCGTCGGCGCTTCAATGGTCTCGCCCATCAGGGCCGACAGGCCGCGGCCCAGACCTCTTTGTCGTTCAGCCAAAATACTGTTCCGTTTCTTCTTCTAATCAGGCGTGTAGCGGTCGTTCAGGCGGCCAGCTTCTGGCGCTGGCGCTCGCGCTTCACCACTTCCTTGGCCAGGCGCAGATAGGCCTGGCTGCCGGCGCATTTGAGATCATAGATCAGGGCGGGCTTTCCGAACGACGGCGCCTCGGCGACCCGAACATTTCTCGGGATGACGCTGTCGTAGACCTTGTCGCCAAAATGGGCGCGCACGTCATTGGCGACCTGGCCCGACAGGGCGCTCCGCCGATCGAACATCGTCAGCACCAGCCCCTGGATTTCGAGAGACGGGTTCAGGCTCTGTTTGACCATGTCGATGGTCCGCATCAACTGGCTGAGCCCTTCAAGCGCAAAGAACTCGCATTGGAGCGGCACAAGAACCGCATCCGCTGCCGCCATGGCGTTCAGGGTCAGCAGGTTCAGCGACGGCGGACAGTCGATCAGCACATAGTCATACGCGGTAGGGCCGTCGTCATGCTGCCGAAGAGCGTCCCTCAAGCGATAGGATCGCCGATCCGCCTGGCTCAACTCGATCTCGACCCCAGACATGTCCGCATCGGCAGGGACGATCCAGAGCCCCGGAACAGTGGTTTGGACGGCGGCGTCTTCGATAGAGCGCTGATCCACCACCACATCATAGATGGTGACCCGCCGTGTTTCACGTGGAACGCCCAAGCCGGTGGAGGCATTGCCCTGGGGGTCCATATCGACGATCAGGACCCGCTTTCCGATAGCGGCCAGGGCGGTTCCCAGATTAATCGCGGTCGTGGTCTTGCCCACGCCGCCCTTCTGGTTGGAGACGGCGAGTACGCGGGCAGGCAGTTTGTTAGTGCTTGGAACGGGCACGACGAACACTCCGGACGGTCACGATGCGGCCGCGCGGGTCGCTTTGCGACGGGGCCAGTTCAGCCTCGAAATGCCAGGATTTACGGGCCTCGATCAACTCGGATTCGACCCTTTCCCCCTTGAGGAACAGACCTTGTGCACCCCTTTCAAAATAGGGCTGTGCATAACCCAGCAGCCGCTCCATCGGGGCCACGGCGCGAGCGGTCACCACGTCGCATTTTATGGTCTGATCCTCCGCCCGGCCGTTGATCACCGTGGCGGACAGGGCGAGCGCATCGACCGCCTCCTGCAGAAACCGGCAGCGTTTGCCCTGGCTGTCGATCAACCAGACCCGGGCGTCCGATCGCCCCTTCAGCAAGATCGCCAGGACCATGCCGGGAAACCCCGCCCCGGCGCCGAGGTCCGCCCAACTGCGCGCCGCAGGCGCCGTCTGCAGCAGTTGCGCGCTGTCCCAGGCATGGCGGTTCCAAAAATCCGGAAGGCTGTCCGGCCCAACGAGATTCATCACAGCGTTCGCCTCGCCCAACCGCAGGCGAAAGGCCTCCAGATCGGCCATCTGCTCATCTGAAGCGCCGGCCTTGCGCTGGAAGGCGGCCATCTCCCCTTCCAGCATCAGGCGACCGCCTCGACCCTGGGCGCCTTTTTGACATGGGCCAGGAGGGCCGTCAGGGCACCCGGCGTCATGCCCTCGATACGCCCCGCCTGGCCGAGGGTGCGGGGCCTGATGCGGCTGAGCTTCTCGCGCACCTCATTGGACAGGCTGCCGACGACGCCATAGTCGAGATCTGTCGGCAGGATCAAATCCTCTTCGGATCGCAAGGCCTGGGCGTCGATCGCCTGTCGATCGAGATAGTTGGCGTAGCCGGCGTCGATTTCGATCTGCTCGCGGACTTCAGGCGTCCAGTCCGCAATGGCCGGGATGGTCGGCATGAACTGTTCCAGGGTGACGCTCGGAAAGGCGAGCAGTTCACGCATGGAGCGGCGACGGCCGTCGGCGTTCACGGGAATGCCTAGAGCATTGGCCTCTCTCGGCGTGAAAAGCGTTTCACGTGAAACACGGCTCGCCAAGGCCAAGGCGCCGGCCTTGTCCGAGAAGCGCGCCGCCCTGACGGAGCCGACGATCCCCAGCTGGATAGCCAAAGGCGTCAGCCGCTGATCCGCATTGTCGGCCCGCAGCGTCAGACGGTATTCGGCCCGGCTGGTGAACATGCGATAGGGTTCGGTGACGCCGCGCGTCACCAGGTCATCGACCATGACGCCGATATAGGCCTGGTCTCGACCGAGGATCACAGCGTCTTGACCTGCCGCCGCCCGGGCGGCGTTCAGCCCGGCCATCAAGCCCTGGGCCGCCGCCTCCTCATATCCGGTCGTGCCATTGATCTGACCGGCCAGATAAAGACCAGGTCGCTTCTTGACTTCGAGAGCGGCCGTCAATTCGCGCGGATCGACATAGTCGTATTCGATCGCATAGCCGTAACGGAAGACCTCAACAGTCTCCAAACCGGGGATGGTCCGCAGGAAGGCCTGCTGGGTGGCTTCGGATACGGAGGTCGAAATCCCGTTGGGATAGACGGTCGGGTCATCCAGACCTTCCGGTTCGAGGAAGATCTGATGGCTGGTCTTGTCGGCGAACCGCACGACCTTGTCCTCAATCGAGGGGCAGTAGCGGGGGCCGCGCCCGGACAGACGCCCTCCATAGACTGCGCTCTCACCCAGGTTCTCGGCGATGAGGCGATGGGTCTGTTCGGTCGTGTTGGTGACGCCACAGGCGATCTGGGGAACCGTGATCCGATCCGTCAGAAAGGAGAAGGCGCTGGGGATCTCGTCGGCCTCCTGCATCTCCAGCCGGTCCCAGGCGATGGTCCGCCCATCCAGCCGCGCCGGCGTGCCGGTCTTTAACCGGCCCATGGCCAGGCCCGCGGCGTGCAGATCAACGGCCAGACCCGTCGAGGGCGCCTCGCCGTGCCGGCCTGCCGGAATACGCTCATCGCCCCGATGAATGACGCCGTTCAGGAAGGTTCCGGTCGTCAGGACGACAGCGGCGGCCCCAATCCTTTCCCCCGCTCCTGTAATGACGCCCACAACGCGCTCGCCGTCCAGGATCAGCCGCTCCGCAGTGCCGGCCATCAGCGTCAGGTTCGCCGTCTGGGCCAGCTCCGCCTGCATGGCTTCCCGATACAGGCGTCGGTCGATCTGGCTGCGCGGCCCCCGGACGGCGGCGCCCTTGGACCGGTTCAGCAGCCGGAATTGGATGCCCGAGGCGTCCGCCAGACGGCCCATGATCCCGTCCATGGCGTCGATCTCACGCACGAGATGCCCCTTGCCCAGGCCGCCGATAGCGGGGTTGCAGGACATTTCGCCGATGGTCTCCAACTTCTGGGTCAGAAGCAGGGTTCGGGCCCCCGCGCGCGCAGAGGCGGCAGCGGCTTCACAGCCGGCGTGGCCGCCGCCGATGACAACGACGTCGAACGAATAGTCGCTTGTGGGGATCATGCGCGCCACATAGGCCAAAAAGCCGGATTTCGCCAGAGGCGAGCGCGCGCAACGGCCACGACAGGGTTCGCTGAACGTAGTCCTACTTAAGGTGTTTCACGTGAAACACCGGTATTACTTGCCGATGCAGAAGGTCGAGAACACCTCGCCCAACACCTCTTCGACACCGATCTCGCCGGTGATGCGTGAAAGGGCTTGCGCGGCGCGGCGCAGATCGTCGCCCGCCATTTCGGGAGAGACCTCCAGCGCCGCCAGGCCCGTCCGTACGTCCGCCAGAGCCTCGCTCAGCCGCAGCCGATGACGTTCGCGCGTGATCGCCGGGAAGTCCGCCCCCGACAGATCCCGCTCCAATCGCGCGGCGATCCAGTCATGAAGCTCGCCCAGGCCCGCGCCGGTATGACTGCTTACGGCGATCTGATCCCAGCCTTGGGAGCGGATATCGGCCGATGCGAGGTCGCTCTTATTGGCCACGATCAGATCACCCGACCGAACATAGTCCGCCGCCACGCCTTCCACATCGCCGGGCGCTCGAACCCATAGCCTCAGATCCGCCCCCTCTGCGCGCGCCCGCGCGCGCCGAACCCCTTCCGCCTCTACCGGGTCGTCGCTGTCTCTTAATCCAGCGGTGTCCGACAGGGTGACGGCATAGCCGCCGATCACCAGTTCGGCGTCCAGAACATCGCGCGTCGTCCCGGCGATCGGCGTGACGATCGCCGCCTCGCGCTGGATCAGGGCGTTGAACAGCGACGACTTACCGGCGTTGGTCTCACCGATCAGCACGATGCGATAGCCGTCCCGAACGCGCTCTCCCCGCGCGCCATCCTCGACGGCGCGATGCAGATCGCGCGCCAGCTGCTCAAGCACTGGCCCCGCCGTCCGCGCCAGATTGTCCGGCACCTCCTCATCGGGAAAGTCGATCTCGGCCTCGACCAGGGCCAGGGCCTTCAGCAGGTCGCGACGGAAACCGGCGTAGGTTTGGCTGAGCTTCCCGTCCAGCTGACCCAGAGCCTGTCTCGCCTGGGCCACCGTCTCCGCATCAATCAGATCGGCCACCGCCTCCGCCTGGGCCAAATCCATCCGGCCGTTCTGAAAGGCGCGGCGGGTGAACTCACCCGGCTCGGCGGGCCGCAGTCCCAAGGCGATCAGGGCGCGACTAGCCGCCTCGACCACCGCACGGCCGCCGTGCAGATGAAGCTCGGCTGCGTCCTCGCCTGTGTAGGAATGGGGCCCGACGAACCGAAGGACCAGGGCCTGATCAATGGGGACGCCATCATGATTCAGCTCTCGGACCGAGGCCAGCCGCGGCTTCAATCCCCCAGCGCCCAGGGCTTTCAGCGTCGGCGCGACGGCCGGCCCCGAAAGACGCAAGACGGCGATGGCGCCTCGGCCGGCTGGGGTGGCGAGGGCGAAGATGGTGTCCTGGGTCATGGTCTCAGGGGCTTCTCCAACTGCGGAGAAGCCTGTGGCTCACTTCACCGCCGCTTCCATCAACCGCCGAAACTGATCCTGCGCCTGAAGGCCGAAACTGGTCCAGGTCTTCAGCAGTTCGTCCGGTTGCATGGCGGCGACATTGGCTTCCATCCGCTTGGTCATCTCGGCCACCATGGCCTCGTTCAGCGGGGCGACGTCAGGCAGTCCCAGAAAGGCGCGCGCCTCCGCCGGAGTGCAATCAATCTCGATTTGAACCTTCATGCCGCCGTGCCTCCTGTTTCACGTGAAACCATCAGATGACGGATCAGGTGTTCATCGACTGGAAGAAGTCCGCGTTGTTCTTCGACTGACGCAGCTTGTCGAGCAGGAATTCGATCGCGTCCTGCGGACCCATCGGATTCAGAATGCGGCGCAGGACATAGGTCTTGGCCAGCTGGTCCTTCGGCGTGATCAGGTCTTCCTTGCGGGTGCCGGACTTCAGCACGTCGATGGCGGGGAAGATGCGCTTGTCGGCCACCTTGCGGTCCAGAACGATTTCCGAGTTGCCGGTGCCCTTGAACTCCTCGAAGATCACCTCGTCCATCCGGCTGCCGGTGTCGATCAGGGCCGTGGCGATGATGGTCAGAGACCCGCCCTGCTCCACATTCCGCGCCGCGCCGAAGAAGCGCTTGGGCCGTTGCAGGGCGTTGGCGTCGACGCCGCCGGTCAGCACCTTGCCCGACGACGGGACGGTGGCGTTATAGGCCCGGCCCAGACGGGTGATGGAGTCCAGCAGGATCACGACGTCCTTCTTGTGCTCGACCAAGCGCTTGGCCTTTTCGATCACCATTTCGGCGACGGCGACGTGGCGCGTGGCCGGCTCGTCGAAGGTCGAGGCCACGACCTCGCCCTTGACGGTCCGCTGCATGTCCGTGACCTCTTCCGGCCGTTCGTCGATCAGCAGGACGATCAGGAAGACCTCCGGGTGGTTCCGCTCGATCGACTTGGCGATGTTCTGCAGCATCACCGTCTTGCCGACCCGCGGCGGCGCCACGATCAGGCAGCGCTGGCCCTTACCTAGCGGCGCGACGATGTCGATGACCCGGCCCGAGCGATCCTTCAGGGTCGGGTCCTGGATTTCCATGTGCAGCCGCTCCTCGGGATAGAGGGGCGTCAGGTTGTCGAACAGAACCTTGGTCTTCACCATCTCGGGATCTTCGAGATTGATGGTGTCGACCTTCAGCAGGGCGAAATAGCGCTCGCCCTCGCGCGGCGCGCGCACGGCCCCATGGACGGTGTCGCCCGAGCGCAGGCCGAAGCGGCGGATCTGCGACGGCGAGACATAGACGTCGTCCGGACCGGGCAGATAGTTGGCGTCCGGGCTACGCAGGAAGCCGAAACCGTCGGGCAGGATTTCCAACACGCCGTCGGCGATGATCTCGACCTCTTCCTCCGCCAGGGCCTTCAGGATGGCGAAGAGCAGATCCTGTTTGCGCAGGTTGGAGGCGTTCTCGACCTCCAGCTGTTCGGCGAAGGCGACCAGGTCGGCCGGGGTCTTCTCATTCAACTCGGCCAGGGTGATCCGGCCGTTCGGCACCACGGGCTCGCCGTCCTCATCCTCGTCCGCCGTAGTGTCCACGCCCGAGTCTGCGCCCGCCGCCTCGCCGGCCTCATGCGCGGCGCCGTGATGGGTCGGGGCTTCGGCCTCGATTTCGGTCTCGGGAGTGTCGGTGACGTCGGTCATGATACAGGCTCGCGGACGCGCGCACGGAACCGCACGGCGTCAGGTCTCTGGAAATGTCTGGCCTTTCGGCCGAAGGGGGGCACGACGGTCTCCCGCTGGTCGAACCGGCGGGCGTCGCGAAAAGAGAGGGACCGCTGGACGGACCGAACGGTTCACCGCCAGCGGAACCACAGGCGAGAGGTCAGGTCAAGCGGAGCCGCTCACCCGAACGTCCACTCCGTCGTCACCGACAGCACCATGATGATGGCCAAGACGAACGGGACCTCATTCGTCATCCGCCAGAACTTGCCGGAATATTTCGACGTCCCCGCCGCGATCTTCTTGCGCTGGGCCGCCAGGAAACCGTGCCAACCGCTCAGCAGCAGGACGCCGATCAGTTTGGCGACCATCCACGGTTCAGCCAGGAAGGCGGCCCCCCGCGCCGAGACGTCGATATGGATCAGCCACAGGCCGAACCCCCAGGCCAGGATCATGGCCGGGTTCAGGATGATGCGCAGCAGCCGCGTCTGCCACAGCCTCAGCAGGGCCTGCATCTCGCCGCGCAGGGGCTCGGGCTTGGCGTTCTGCTCGACGTCATAAGCATAGAGCCGCGGCAGGAACAGCAGGCCGGCCATCCAGGCGATCACCGCCAGTATGTGCAGGCCCCGGGCCAGATCGTACAGGTTCACGCTGCGCTCCTTTCGTTACGACAGGGACAGGCCTTCCAGTCCGCCTGACAGCCCAGACCGAAGGGAGCGACCCCCGTGCGGCCCAGGGCGTCGATCGTCGCCGCCGCCAGGGCCTCGATGAACACGGGCGCAGTGCCGACCGCCGGCGCGCGCAGATAGGGACTGACCCCCTTATCATGGGCCAGTTCGCCGTATTCGATGTCCAGCTCGACCAGGGTCTCGATGTGTTCGGACACGAAAGCGATGGGGGTGATGACCACCCCGACCCCGTCGCGGCCGGCCTGTTCAATCGCTTCAGGCGTGGACGGCCCCAGCCATTTCATCGGTCCGACGCGGCTCTGGTAGCAGAGGGCATGGTCGATGGGGCCCCGGTCGCGCTCGATGGCGGCGATCACGGCGGCGACGGTCGTCTCGACCTGTTCCTGATAGGGGTCGCCCTTGCCGCTGACCAACTTCTCCGGGATGCCGTGGGCCGAGAACAGCACCCGCACCGGTCCGTCGCCCGCCTCATCCAGTTTGGATGCGATCGCCTGGGCCTGGGCCTCGACCCAGCCGTCGGCGCGAGGATAACAGCAGACCGTCCGGCTGACGCCCGACCCGGCATAGGTCTCGTTCCAGATCTTCAGCGAGGACTGGGTCGTCGTCGTCGAAAACTGCGGATAGAGGGGCAGCAGCACCACCTCGTCGGGCGCGAAGGCCGCCACCTCGACCGCCGTCTGATCGGTCAGCGGCCGCCAGTAGCGCATGGCGATGAAGACCCGGACCTCGTCCCCGGCCAACCGGGCGTTCAGCACCGCCTCCAGGGCCTCGGCCTGCAGCCGGGTTCCAGGCAGCAGGGGCGACCCGCCTCCCATCAAGGCGTAGTTGGCCTGGGCGCTCGCCTCCCGCCGGCTGGAGATCAGCTTCGCCAGGGGCGTTCGCACGATCCCCGGCAGGCCGATGATGGCCGGATCATTGAACAGATTGAACAGGAAGGGCTTCACCGAAGCCTGATCGTCGGGTCCGCCCAGATTGAACAGCACCACCGCGATGCGGCGGCCCGGCAAGGGTTGGGTCATTGGGCGCCGATCCTTTTCAGAACCTGTTCGACATGGTCGATGGGCACGTCGGGCAATATGCCATGACCCAGGTTGAACACCCACGGCCCCTGGCCCCATGCCTCCATCAGCTGATCCACCCGGCGATCCAACAGTTCGCCCCCGGCGCGCAGCAGCAGGGGGTCCAGCGCGCCCTGGATCGGCTTGATCTGCTGCACCCGTCCGCCGACTTCCAGCGGACAGGCGGTGTCCAGGGCGACCGCATCGACCTCGACCGCCTGGGCATACCGCTCCGCCAGGGCTGCAGAGCCCCGCGGGAAACCGATCAGGGGCACGGTGACGCCCAACTCCCGCGTGCGCTTCACAAGCGCCTCGTGGGGATTCAGGACCAGCCTTTCGAACAGATCGTCGGGCAGGCCCTCAGCCCAGCTCTCGAAGATCTTCAGCACCTGGGCGCCGGAGTCGGCCTGCATCTTCAGATACCGGGCCGTCGCCTCGACCAGTACCTCCAGCGTCTCATCCACCCGCCTGGGATCGGCATAGGCGTAGGTCCGCGCCGCCGCCCGCTCGCCCTTGCCGATGGTCCGGGCTTCGCCGTCCAGCATATAGGTGGCCACGGTCCAGGGCGCGCCGGCGAAACCGATCAGGGCCCGCTCCGGCTCGAGCGCCGCGCGCACGATCGACAGGGTTTCGCCCACGGCGGACAGATGCTCGCCCGCCCCGGCGGCCAACTCCATCATCCGCCCCGGAATGGGCATGGCGCCCAGACGCGGTCCCTCCCCCGCCTCGAACCACACGTCCTGACCCAGGGCCTGGGGGATCAGCAGGATGTCGGCGAATACGATGGCCGCATCGAAGCCGAACCGACGCATCGGCTGGAGCGTCGCCTCAGCGGCCATCTCCGGGTTCAGGCAAAAACTGATGAAATCCGGCGCCTCGGCCCTCAGCCGACGATACTCGGGCAGATACCGTCCCGCCTGACGCATGAACCAGACCGGCGGTCGATCCAGCGTCTCTCCTCGGAGAGCCCGGATCATCATCGGCGCCTCTTGGGGCGTCTGAACGGCGTTCTGGGTCGGATCGGTCATGCCGGACGATTAAGGTCACAGCCCCCCGCTCTCAATCCCTAATCAAGTTAGGAATTAAAAGATTCGTAGTGGCAGGTAGGCCGGTGGAACGGCGGGGATGAATGCGGCGGCTGTGGCGGAACAAAAGCGGATATCCACCCGCCTCCTGGCGCCGTCGGGGATGCGGAACAGGATTATACGGCCGGTGGACAATCCCTAATGAAACCTTAACGGCAAAGGCTTTGCGGGGCCTTCGGCCTGTGAACGAGGTAAATCGGCGTTAACCCTTCATTAGGATTTTCCACAAAGAGGCGGAAAACGGTTTTCCGCCTTGGGATGAACCGGGGCCGGAGGGTTTTCGTCGTCCACCTTCATCCCCGCTCGCCGCCGTCGCCGTCTGGGTCTAAGGAGAGAAGCGCCCGGACGGTCCCCAGCCATCCCCAGGGCGAGACCCGTCCTTCAACAGAGAGACGATCCCCGAATGAGTCCTGCGCGACCCGCCGCCGCCCGCCCCGGCCCTGCCCGCCTGGCCACCTATTTTCACGTGCATCTGGTGTCGGACTCGACCGGCGAGACCCTGAACGCGATGGCCAAGGCGGTGACGGCGCGGTTCGACGGCGTCATTCCGATCGAACATATCTACGCCCTGGTCCGCTCGGAAAAGCAGATGGACCGGGTTCTGCAGGAGGTGGAGGCCGCGCCGGGGGTGGTGCTGCATACCCTGGTCGACCGCCAGTTGCGCGAACAGTTGGAGGAGGGATGTCGCCGGCTGGAAATGCCCCAGATCGGCGCCCTTGACCCCCTCGTCGGCGCCATGTCCCGCTATCTCGGCGCGGCGGCCCTCTCGACCCGCGTCGGGGCCCAGCATGCTCTGGATCACGACTATTTCAATCGGATCGCCGCGCTAGATTTCGCCATGGCCTATGACGACGGTCAGGGCACCCTGGAGCAGTTGGAGGGCGCCGACGTCGTGCTGTGCGGCGTCAGCCGAACGTCCAAGACTCCGACCTGCATCTATCTGGCCCATCGCGGCATCCGCGCCGCCAACGTGCCCCTGGTGCCGGGCCAGGAGGACGGCGAGCGCCTGACCCAGCTGAAGAATCCCCTGGTCATCGGCCTGACCGTCTCGCCCGACCGGCTGGTCCAGATCCGCCGCAACCGGATCGAAAACCTGAACGCCAACCAATCGTCCAGCTATACGGACCAGGACGCGGTTCGAGAGGAGACGATCAAGGCCAAGCGCGCCTTCGCTCGGCGGGGCTGGCCCACGATCGACGTCACCCGGCGTTCGGTGGAGGAGACGGCGGCCGCCATCACCAATCTGCTGAGCGAGCACCGCACCCATAAGATCGGAACCAGCTGGTGACGGCCGAGACCCTGATCCTGGCGTCCAAGAGCGCCGCCCGCCGCGCCATGCTGGAAAACGCCGGCGTGCCTTTCGACATCCGCATCGCCGATGTGGACGAGGAGGCGATCAAGGCCGTCTCGACCGATCTGGACTCGGCCGCCCTAGCGGTGCGTCTGGCTGAGGCCAAGGCCCTGGCGGTCTCGCGCGACGATCCGACCGCCTGGGTTCTCGGCTCGGACCAGACCCTGGCCTTCGACGGGGGGCTGGTCTCCAAGGCCCAATCGCTCGACGCCGCCCGCGCGCGGCTGGAATCGATGCGTGGTCGCACCCACCATCTCCATTCCGGCGCCGCCCTGGCGATCAAGGGCGAGATCGTCTGGTCGGGCGTGGACACGGTCGAGATGCGGATGCGCGACTTCTCCGACGCCTTTCTGGACGCCTATCTGGCCGCAGAGGGCGAGGCCCTGCTGGCCTGTGTCGGCTCCTATCGGCTGGAGGGACTGGGCGCCCAGCTGTTCGAGGCGGTGGACGGCGATTATTTCACCGTCCTGGGCCTGCCCCTGTGGCCGGTCCTGACTGAGCTGCGTCGCGTCGGGGTCCTGTCCGCATGAGCCGTCATCGCATTACCGGCGCCGCCCTGGTCGCCGGCATCGCCGGCAAGCCGGTGGCCCATTCCCTGAGCCCCGTCATCCACAACGCCTGGCTGGCGGCCGGGGACATCGACGGCGCCTATGTCCCCTTCGCCCCCGCCGATGCGGCGGGGTTCGAGGCCCTGGTCGCCGCCGGCCGGGCCGGTCTGATCCAGGGCCTGAACGTCACCGCCCCGTTCAAGGAACAGGCCTTCGCCCTGGCCGACCAGGCCACGGCGGCGGCCCGGCTGACCGCCTCCGCCAACATCCTGACCTTCGACGCCGGCCGGGTCTCGGCCGACAGTTCGGACGGCGTCGGCCTGATGCTGGGGCTGAAGGAGCAGGCGCCGGATCTGGCGCTGAAGGGCCGTCCGGTCGTCCTCTTGGGCGCGGGCGGCGCGGCGCGGGCCGGGGCCGGCGCCCTGGTCGAGGCGGGCGCCCAGGTTCGGATCGTCAACCGCTCGCGCGACCGGGCCGAGGCCCTGGCGGCCGATCTCGGCGCCTCGGTCCGCGTCATGGCCGTGTCTGAGGCCCTGGACGGCGCCGCCCTGGTCATCAACGCCCTCAGCGTCCAGCCGGATTTCGATTTCGACGCCGTCGCCCCCGGCACGGTGATGATGGACATGACCTATAAACCCCTGACCACCCCCTTCCTGGCGGCGGCGCGGGCGCGGGGTCTGCCGACCGTCGACGGCCTGGCCATGCTGATCGGCCAGGCGGCGCCCTCGTTCCAGGCCCTGTTCCGCCGACCGCCCCCGCCGCTGGATCTGCGCGCCCTGCTGACCGCCCATATGGATCAGACGGCATGATCCTGCTCGGCCTGACGGGTTCCATCGGCATGGGCAAGTCGACGACGACCGCAATGTTCGCCGACCTGGGTGCCGTGGTCTGGAACGCCGATGACGCCGTGCACCGCCTCTACGCCCCCGGCGGCGCGGCGGTCGAGCCGGTCGGCGCGGCCTTTCCCGGCGTGGTCGTGGACGGCGCCGTGGACCGCGTCCGCCTGGCCGAGGCCCTGGGGCGGGACGAAACCGCCTTCCGGCGGCTGGAAGCCATCGTCCATCCCCTGGTGGCCCAGGGCCGGGCGGGCGATCTGGCGGCGGCCTGGGCCATGGGGGTAAGGCTGGCGGTCCTGGACATTCCTCTGCTGTTTGAAACCGGCGGCGACGCCCATGTCGACGCCGTGGTCGTGGTCACCGCCGATCCGGAGGTCCAGGCCGAACGGGTTCTGGCCCGCCCCGGCATGACCCGCGACCGGTTCGAGGCCGTTCTGGCCCGCCAGCTGCCCGACGCGGAAAAACGCGCCCGCGCCGACTTCGTTATCGACACCGGCCACGGCCTGGAGCCTGCCCGAGCCGAGGTCGCCGCTGTGGTTCAGACTGTGCTGGATCCGGCGTGGATATCTCCCCGTCGCCGCGCGGGGGCTCTTTCACCGTCTGACGAACGGGGCCATTAAGGCGCGATGGCGCGCGAGATCGTTCTGGACACCGAAACCACCGGCTTCGACCCCAAGACGGGCGACCGGCTGATCGAGGTCGGCTGTATCGAACTGCTGGACCTGCTGCCGACGGGCCGCACCTTCCACCGGTTCGTCAATCCCGAGCGGCTGATCCCGCCAGACGCGATCCGCGTCCACGGCATCACTGACGAGAAGGTCAAGGACGCCCCCAAATTCCACGAGATCGTCGACGATCTGATCGAATTCATCGGCGACGCCCCGATGATCGCCCACAATGCGGCCTTCGACCGGAACTTCATCGACTTCGAATATGCGCGCTGCGGCCGGCCGATCACGGGCGAGGCGCGCTGGATCGACACCCTGAAACTGGCCCAGGCCCGGTTCCCGGGCATGCCCAACTCGCTGGACGCCCTGTGCAAGCGCTTCAAGGTGTCCCTGGTCGAGCGGACCCTGCACGGCGCCCTGATCGACGCCCGTCTGCTGGCCGAGGTCTATCTGGAGCTGCGCGGCGGCAAGGAGCGGGTGCTGGACCTGTCGTCGACCCCGGCGGCGAGCCGCGGCGCGACCGGCGCTGTTCAAGCGGCAGCTTACGGCCCCCGCCCCCGCCCCCTGGCTCCGCGTTCGACGCCGGAGGAGCAGGCGGACCATCTAGCCTTCCTGGCCGAGACCCTGAAGGACCGGTCGCTCTGGGCGGCCTACGGCGTCGGGGCCGACGAAGAGGCGGCGGCCTGATTCCACGCGCCTCGGCCGAAACGAAAAAGGCGGCCCCTCTGAGGACCGCCCTTCCCTCGTCAATTTGGGTTCGGCTCAGGCCTGGCCGGTCTCGATCGGCTGCTGGGCGATCTGCTGCTGGCGCGCGATATAGATGGCGGCGAAGTCGATCGGGTCCAGCATGAAGGGCGGATAGAAGCCGCCGTCGGCCGTGGCGCGGGCGATGATTTCACGCGCGAACGGGAAGAGATAACGGGGGCATTCGATCAGCAGCAAGGGCTCGATGTCCTGCTCCTGGACGTTCGCCAGCTGGAACAGACCGCCATAGACCAGTTCGACGTGGAAGACGGCCTGGTTCTCGTGGGTCGCCTTGACCGACAGCTTCAGGTCCAGTTCGAACAGACCGTCGGGGCGGCCTTGGGCCGACATTTCGACGCCCAGGTCGATCGCCGGCTTGCCGTCGATACGCAGGGATTCCGGGGCGCGCGGGTTTTCGAACGAAAAGTCCCGCACATACTGGGCCAGGATGCGGAAGCCGGGGCCTGCGGGTTGACCCTGCTGAGGCTGGGCCGGTGCGGGGGTGTCGGCGGGCGGAGCGGCGTCGGTCATGGGCGTGTTCGATTGCGAAAAAGGGCCGATAGGGCCGGAATAAGGCGCCGCGACTAACACGTCGGGGCGGCCGGCCGCAATGTCGCACCTGCGCCGGGGCGCGCGCCGCGCCTTGCTTCCTCCTATATCAGCCCCTAATCGTCTCCCTCGCGCCTTCTCCTTCGCGCGCCGACATTCAGGAAGTCCCCTTGCCGGTCCAGTTCCAGATCGTGATCTTCGCCGTCATCGCGGCCTTCGTCCTGTTCCAGCTCTACAATGTGCTGGGCAAGAAGGTGGGGCGTCAGCCGCAGGAGGACGCCAAGACCTTGGCCCCGCCCAGCCCGACCACCCCCGAGGCCTCGAAGACGCCGGCCCTGGACGCCGCCCTTCTGGCGTCGATCGCGGGTTTGAAGGCGCGCGATCCCGCCTTCGATCCGCACCGGTTCCTGGAAGGGGCGCGTCAAGCGTATGAGACCATCGTGCGCGGCTACGCCGCCGGCGATCGCGCCGCCTTGAAACCCCTTCTGACGCCGACCGTCATGGCCTCGTTCGAGGCCGGCATAGGGGCGCGGGAGACCCGAGGCGAGACCGAAACGGTCGAATTCCTCTTCCCGCCCCGCGCCGATCTGGAAGGCGCCACGGTCCAGGGCGACAAGGCCGTGGCCAAGGTCCGTTTCCTGGCCGAACTGCGCAGCCGCGTGACCAGGGCCTCGGGCGAGACCGCCGATTCCGTCACCGGCGAGCCCCTGGTCGAGGAACGCCGCACCGCCGAACACTGGACCTTCGAACGCAGCCTGGGCGCCGCCGATCCCAACTGGGTCCTGGCCCGCGTCGAGCCGGCCAGCGCCTGATGTCGGTGTCGCGCCGGCTCGGCCGGCGGACGGCGCGTCTGTGGCCCCTGCTGGCGGTGGCCGCCTGCTCCACGGGGCCGGCGATCACCCCGCCACTTCCTCAGACGCCGCCGGCGTCCCGGCCCTCGGAGACTGAGGTGGGTCCCCGCCCCTATCTGCCCGCGCCCAGCCCCGCCGAGGGCGTCAGCCCGGCGGTGCTGCCCGGCTGGAACGACGAGGATCATCTGGCGGCCTTTCGCGCCTATGTCGGCGGCTGCGCCGCCGCGCGGGATGCGGCCGGCCGCGCCGTCTGCAGCCGCGCTCAGGCCATGGCGGCCGCTCCCGTCACTCCGTCCGACGCGCGGGCCTTTTTCGAAGCCCGTTTCAGCGCGGTCCCGGCTCAGACCTCAGACGGGCGTCCCGGCCTTTTGACCGCCTATTTCGCTCCGGAATATTCGGCCCGCCGCGCCCCGGACGCGGAGTTTTCGGCGCCCGTCCTGCCCAAGCCGGCCGATCCCCGCGCCGCCGGCGACCGGGCGGCCATCGAGGCCGACGCCCGCCCCGACCAGGCCCTGGCCTGGATGCGGGCCGAGGACCTCTTCTTCCTCCAGATCCAGGGCTCCGGCTATCTGACCTTCGAGGACGGAACCCGCGCCCGCGCGGCCTACGCCGGCGACAACGGCCGGCCCTTCGTCGGCATCGCCCGGCCGATGGCGCGCCAAGGCCTGCTGCCGGAGAACGGCACGTCCGGAGAGGCGATCCGCGCCTGGCTGGCCGACCATCGCGGGCCCGAGGCCCAGGCCGTCATGGCCCTGAACCCCCGCTACATCTTCTTCCGGCTGGACCCCGACGACGACGGCCATCCCGCCGGGGCGGCGGGCCTGCCCCTGATCGAGCGCCGGGCGGTGGCGGTCGATCCGTCCCAGTGGCGCTACGGGGACCTGGTTTGGCTGGAGGCGGACGGCGGAAATCTGCGCGGCGCCACGACCTCCTATCGCGGTCTGGCCATGGCCCTGGATACGGGGTCGGCCATTCGCGGCCCGGTGCGGGCCGACCTCTATATGGGTCGTGGAGACGCCGCCGGCGCCGAGGCCGGGACGGTGCGCCATCCCCTGCATATGTGGCGGCTGATCCCCAAGGGCTGAGAACGCCGCGCTTCGGCCTAGGCGGTCCGTCGGGTCGAAAAAAGGTGTCCGATGTGTCCGATCTGTCCGACGGCCTTTGATTTCCATGAAGAAACTGTCGGACACCGACCGGACTGTCCGGCGTCGGACGCGCTCTGCCCTCTTGGCGATGTCAAAGACCGACGCGCCATTATAGGTGCGGCTGAAGGGGCGCCAGGCAGATCCTCGATCGGATCTGCAAGTCTCTGAATTGGTGCGGCCTTGAGGCGGAAATCGCGCCGAGCCGCTCTTCCCGCGTCAGAGGGCCTTAATGCGGCGACCGGGTTCATCACGGCGAGCACGGCGCATTCACAGCGGTCACGACGCCATCAGTACGCGCCGTGTTCGCCGTGACCTCGTCGTGCCCCGTTGTGATGAACCCACCCTCAATCGGCGTTCCGCCGCCAGACGGTTTCCCTTCCGCTGACGCGGGAAGGAAGACCGACACTCAATGGAATAGAGTCTTCAACGTCCGAGGCGCTTCTCCTAGATTGGCGCTAGGCTAGGTCCTCGATCTCCGCCTCGGTCAGTTCGCCGGGGACGATGGTGACGGGCAGTTTGCGGCCCCCCACATGGGCGCCCTGTTTCAATATGGCGGAGACCAGGGGGCCGGGCCCGCGTGAGCCCGATCCCGCCGCCAGGACCAGGATCTTGATGTCCGGATCGTCGCCGACGACCTTCTTGATCGCCGCCTGGGGCTCGCCCTTCTCGATCAGGAAGACCGGCGGGGCGCCCGATCGCTCCATCGCCTCCTCGCCCAGCCGGTTCAGCAGGGCTTCGGCCTCTTCGCGCTGCTGCCGCTCGATCTCCTCGCGCGCGCCGGACCAGTGGGCGTCGCTGTGGGACGCCAGGACACGCAGCATGACCACCCGCCCGCCGGTGGATTTGGCCCGCCGGCAGGCGAAGCGCAGGGCGGCTTCGAACTCAGGACTGTCGTCGACGACGACCAGGAATTTTCTCGGCATGACGGCCTCCCCAGCCGGTTTTCCCTGACGGAGGAGGCCGGGATGCGGCCCCCTCGTCAAGTCTCGGCCGCAGCCGGTTCAGCCCTTGCCGGCCGCGGAGGCCAGGTCGCGAATGGTGGCGTTGGCGATCGTCAGCTTGGCGAAGGTCCAGCCTGCGCCCGACTGTTCGATCTCGTCCACCGAGGCGCGAACCCCCTCGACCACCGCCAGTTTCGAGCCGATCCAGGCGTCGACGGCCCCTTCGGCGGCGTCTTCGCTGATCCCCACCGAAGCGTCCGACGCCCGCGCCACGGCGCGCGTCAGCGTCGCCTGTTCGGTCATCAGATCCTCGATCAGGCGGCGAACGGCCAGGCGATCGAAATGATCGACCGACGGGATCGAGCCGGCGGCCGCGCGCAGCCGGTCGAAATCGAAGGCGGCGCCCACCTGGTGGTAGAGCCGGGCCATGGCGGCGACCGGCCAGCCCGTCTCCTGAGCGATGTCGCCGATGTCGGCGGCGGCGACCAGGGGCCGCATCACGCCGATCCGCCGGGTCAGATCCTCCGGCGCCCCGTGGTCGGCGAAGGTCTTGACCCGTTCGTCCAATCGTCCCTGTTCGAAACGGGACAGGACCGGCGCGCCCTCGGCCTGGAGCGCGTCGGCGACGGGGCGATAGCGGTCGATCAGCGCCTGGACCGAAGCGCCGTTCTTGGCGCGGCGCGCCAGCCAGAAGGTCTGGCGGCGCAGGACCACGGCGATCTCACGATAGAGGGCCGTCTGCGCCTCGGCGGAAATCTTGAGATCCAGGTTCGAGACGGCGTCCCAGGCCTCATCCAGCCGGAAGATGCGCCGCGCCGCCTCGAAGGCGATGATCAGGGCGGTGGTGTCGCATTCCGCCGAGCCGCGCAGGCGGTCCGGGAAGGTCGGGCCGCACATATTGACCACTTCGTTCGACAGGACCGTGGCGATGATCTCGCGCCGCAGACGGTGGCTCTTCATCTGCGGTTCGAACCGGGCCAGGGCGTCGGGGAAGTAGCGCACCAGAATCTGCTCGAAGAAGGGATCCTCGGGCGCCTGGGACGCCACGATCTCTTCCGACAGTTCCAGCTTGGCGTAGGCGGTCAGGACCGCCAGCTCGGGCCGCGCCAGAGGAATCCCCGAGGCCATCATCTCCTTGATGCGGGCGTCGGAGGGCAGGCCCTCGACCTTGCGGTCCAGCTTGCCGCGCGCCGACAGGCTCTGCATGAACCGCTGCTGGGCGTCCAGGGCGCCGGCCCCTTCCGCCTGTTGCAGGGTCAGGGCCAGGGTCTGGTCGTAGTTGTGGGCCAGAACCTTGCGCCCGACCTCTTCGGTCATGGAGGCGAGCAGCGGGGTCCGCTCCTCGGCCGGAAGGACGCCGTTGGTCACGGCCGAGCCGACCAGGATCTTGATGTTGACCTCATGGTCCGAGGTGTCCACGCCCGCCGAATTGTCGATGGCGTCGGTGTTGATGCGCCCGCCGTTCTGACCGAAGACGATCCGCCCGGCCTGGGTGAAGCCCAGATTGGCCCCCTCGCCCACCACCTTGACCCTGAGTTCGTCGGCGTTGATCCGCAGGGCGTCGGTGCCCTTGTCCCCCACCTGGGCGTCGGTCTCGGCGGCGGACTTCACATAGGTGCCGATCCCGCCCAGATACAGCAGCTCGGCCGGCGCCTTCAGTATGGCGCGGATCAGGCTGACCGGGTCCAGCGCGTCGTCGGCGATGTCCAGAACCGCCTTGATCTCAGGCGTCAGCTGGATCGACTTGGCCGAGCGGGAGAAGACGCCGCCGCCGGCCGAGATCAGGCCCTTGTCATAGTCCTGCCAGGACGAGCGCGGCAGGTCGAACAGGCGTTTGCGCTCCGCCCAGCTGACTTCGGGGTTCGGATCCGGGTCGATGAAGATGTCGCGATGGTCGAAGGCGGCGACCAGCTTGGTCGCCTTCGACAGCAGGGCCCCGTTGCCGAAGACGTCGCCGGACATGTCGCCGACGCCGACCATCGTGAAAGGCTCGGTCTGGATGTCCTTGCCCAGTTCGCGGAAGTGGCGCTTCACCGCCTCCCAGGCGCCGCGGGCGGTTATGCCCATGGCCTTGTGGTCATAGCCGATCGACCCGCCGCTGGCGAAGGCGTCGCCCAGCCAGAAGCCGTAGGACGCCGAGACGCCGTTGGCGATGTCCGAGAAGGTTGCGGTGCCCTTGTCGGCCGCGACGACCAGATAGGGATCGTCCTGCTCCCAGGCGACCACATGGGGCGGGCGGGTCACCGCGCCATCGGCGGCGATATTGTCGGTGATGTCCAGAAGGCCCGACAGGAAGGTGCGATAGGCGCGGATGGCCTCGCCCTGAATGGCTTCCCGGTCGGTCGTGCGGGGCAGTTGCTTGGGATAGAAGCCGCCCTTGGAGCCGACCGGCACGATGACGGCGTTCTTGACCTGCTGCGCCTTGACCAGGCCCAGCACCTCGGTGCGGAAGTCGTCGCGACGGTCCGACCAGCGCAGGCCGCCCCGCGCGACCGGGCCGAAGCGCAGGTGCACGCCCTCGACGTGCGGCGCCCAGACGAAGATTTCGCGATAGGGCTTGGGCAGGGGCAGGTCTTCCAGCTCGCTGGAGGCGATCTTGATCGAGATGTGCCGCTTGGGCAGGCCGTCAGCGTCCTGCTGGAAGTAGTTGGTGCGCTTGATCGCGCCGATCAGGGCGGCGATGCGACGCAGGGCGCGGTCGTGGTCCAGGCTCTTCACCGCCTGGAGAAGGGCGGTGATCTGGGCCGTCAGGGCGTCGACGGTCTCCTGGCGGGTCTCCACGGCGGCGCCGTTCGGCTCGAACTTGGCCTTGAACAGGGCCAGCAGGGCGCGCGACACCTCGGGATATTCGCGCAGGGCCTCTTCCTGCACGGCCTGGGACGGGTCCAGACCCGTCTGCTGACGATAACGGGCCAGGGTGCGGATCAGGGCGGCCTCGCGCCATTCCATCCCAAGTTCGATCACCAGTCGGTTGAAGCCGTCGCTCTCGGTCAGGCCGCTCCAGACGGCGGCGAAGGCGCGCTCGAACGGCCCCTTGACGTCCGCGAAGACCAGATCCTCGCCGCGCGGATCCTCCATCAGGAATTCATGGACGTGAATCTCTTCCTCGCCCATCGGCCGGATGGAATAGCCGTATTCCTCCAGCGTCTTCAGGCCCATGTCCGTCATGATCGGCAGGACGTCGGACAAGGGGACGGAGGGGCCGCGACGATAAAGCTTGAAACGGAACTGAAGCGGACTGTCGTCGAGATTGCGGAAGGCCCGGACCGCCACGGGCTCGCCGGCGCCGACCTGGCCGGTGGCGTTCAGCCGATCCATCTCACGCAGATCGACCGCCGCCTCATCGGCGTCATAGCGGTCGCGATAGGCGGCCCCGAAGGCGCGAGCCCAGCGTGCGCTGAGCGGGCCGACCTCGACATCAGCCACCTCGGCTCGCCGCAGGGCGGCTTCGAACCGTTCGATCCAGCTGCGACCGGCCTCGGCCACATCCTGTTCCAGCTGGGCTGCATCGGGAACCGGATGTTCGCCGGGCGTCACGCCGATGATGAAATGGACCCGAACCAGGGGCGCGTCCGAAAGCTGAGGATACCAGGCGGAGACGCGCCCGCCCCAGGCGCGGGCGACGATCTGGCCGATCCGTTCGCGCACGGAGGCGTCGAACTTCTCGCGCGGAATGAAGCACAGGACCGATACGAAGCGGTCGAACGGATCCTGGCGCGTGAACAGGCGGATGCGCGGCCGGTCGTACAGGTGCAGAATGCCCAGGGCGATCGACAGCAGCTCGTCCTCGCTGATCTGGAACAGCTCGTCGCGCGGATAGTTGTCGAGGATGTTCTTCAGCCGCTTCTCATTGTGGCTGCCCGGCGCCTTGTCGGCGCGCGACAGGACATTGGCCACCTTGCGGCGGATCAGCGGGGTCTCGGTCGCCAGACGATCATAGGCCTCAGAGGTGAACAGGCCCACGAACCGGGTCTCGCCGGTCGCCTTGCCGTCCGGTCCGTACCGCTTGACCCCGACGTAATCCATATAGGCGCGGCGGTGGACCCGCGAACGGGCGTTGGCCTTGGCCACGGTGACGGGGTCGCTGAAGTCCAGCTGGCGGCGCATCTGGCGCGTCAGGACGGCGGGTTCGGAGGCGCGGCGCAGAACGGTGCGTTCCGGATCGGCCAGAATGCCCAGGCCGGCGCCCGACTGGCTCAGGGGGGCCTCGGCCTCATAGTCGCCGTCGGCCCCGCGCGGATAGTCGTAGTCGCGTGCGCCCAGGAAGACGAAATGGTCGCTCTTCAGCCATTTCAGGAAGGCGATGTTTTCTTCCAGTATGGCCGGATCGACCGCGGGCGGAGTGGTTTCCAACCTCTGCACGGCCTGGCGCATCAGGGCGGCCATCGCCTCGTGGTCCTCGACCGCGGCGTGGACGTCGCTCAGGCTCTGGGCCAGGCCCTCGCCCAGGGCGTCGCGGCGTTCCTGGGGCACGGGATCGATGACCAGGATGATGACCGACAGTCGGCGTCCGTCCAGCGCGACGACGGGGTGGAAGAGGGCGCGCACAGAGACCCCGGCCTCGGCCAGGACGCCCATGACGCTGTCCACCAGGAAGGGGGCGTCGTTCTGGACGATGCGGACCAGGTCATAGTCCAGGGCCTGGCCGTCGGCGCCCGACAACGGCCCCACGGTGATCAGGGGCGGGGAGCCGGCCGGATAGTCGCCGGCGGCGCGCCAGGAGGCGGCGAGCAGGGCGGCCAGATCCTCGCCGTCCAGCTCCGGCGTTTCGTCGGCGGCGTAGTCCTCGTGCGCCTGAGCCAGGAAGGAGCGCTCCGCCTCGCCCGGGCTGGTTCCCAGAATCCGCGCGAATGAAGCTTCCAGCAGGGCCGGGGTGATCGGCTGAACCGTTGCAGAGCGCGGATCGAGGGCGGTCATGGACTTCCAGTCTCGGGCGACGCGGCCGGGGCCGCTGGGGGCTGGCGCGACGCAGCGCCACACCGCTGACTAGGCCAGGACTGATCGCTCGGGAAGCCCCTGAGGGGCGAAGATTCTCATGAACAGCGTTCAGGTTGGAACGGTTGTGCGGCGCCGCAAACGAGAAGGCCGCCGAGTGGGGGAACTCGGCGGCCTGCGCGGACCGACGCATGGGGAGGGGAGGGGCGTCGGCCTCGCTCGGCCGCGGTCGGAGGGGGGATGGCCGCGGCGTTGAGGCTGAGATGGGCGGTCCGGGGCGGGTTTCAAGAGGCCGGCGTCACAGGTTTCTCTGCGGCCTGACGCCGCACGGCGGCCTCAGGCTTCGTCAGCGTCGTCCTTGGAGAATGAGCCCCGCCTGTGATGCGCCGTCTTGTGTTCGTCCGCATAGGGCTCGCCGTCGCCCGACAGCAGGACGGCCATCCAGCGCGAACCCTTGAACTCGGCCAGGATCGCCATGGCCATCACGGCCAGCGGGGTCGACAGGAACATGCCGACCACGCCCCACAGCTTGCCCCAGAAGGCCAGGGCCAGCAGGACCACCACCGGGTCGATGTTCTGGTTGTCGCCCTGCATGCGCGGCTGGACCAGATTGCCCACGATGAACAGAATGGTCTGAAGCCCCACCAGCAGGATCAGCGCCGGCCAATAGCTGGGGAATTGCACCAGGGCGAACAGGGGCGGGGCCAGACCCGCCACAGCCCCGCCCAGAACCGGGATGAAGCCGACGATGAAGATGACGAAGGTCCAGAACTCCGCGTTCTGAAGCCCGACGGCCCGCATCAATATCCAGGCGGCGGCGCAGATCAGGGCCCCGGTCACGGTCTGGACCCACAGATAGCCCTCGACCCCGCCGCGGACGCGGTTGAACACGGCGATCGCTTCGTCGCGCTGATGCCTGTGGGGGAACATGGCGATGATCTTGCGCCGGAAGCCGATCTGCGAGGCCAGAAGAAAACCGAGATAGACCAGGACGAAGAAGGCGCCCGAGGCGATGCCCTGCACCTGAAAGGCCACGGAGGTCAGATAGCCGCGCAGATCGACGCCGTTGATCAGGTCCTGGGCCGTGGGGGGATTGTTCAGCCGGATCAGGGCGTAGACGTCGCGGATGATCTGGTCGATGCGCGGCCCGATGTTCTGCGACACGCCCGACGCCTCGCCGAAGAAGCCGGCGGCGCCGTTCACGATGATGGCGATGGAGGCGAAGAAGGCCAGGACCACCAGCAGCAGGGCCGCTGTCCCCGCCCAGCGGTCGTTCAAAGGAGTGCGCGCCGCCACGGACCGCTTGACCCCGTCTATCATGATCAACAGGAAAACGGCCATGGCCAGGGGCGTCAGTATGTCGCGCAGCCAGTAGAGGGCCGCACCGGCCGCGACGGTGGCGATCAAGACCAGGGCGTTTCGCGAGACGGCCGAAGACTGCATGGTGATGGGGCTCTTCATGGCCACCCTTGTCGGTGGGGCGAAGAACGCCGTCAACCGGCCTTGAAGGCGGCGGTTCCGACCCGCTCGCGACTGCGCTAGACCTTCGTCCCGCTTCTGGAGACCTTTCGATGTCCGACACCCCCGCCGGTCTTTTCCTTGGCCAGTCCGACGAAGGCCAGGACCAGGCCCTTCTGTTCCATCGGGCGAACCGCCACGGCGTGGTCGCCGGGGCGACGGGAACCGGCAAGACGGTGACGCTGCAGATCCTGGCCCAGGGCTTTTCGGACGCGGGCGTCCCGGTCTTCTGCGCCGATGTGAAGGGCGACCTGTCGGGGATTTCCCAGATCGGGACGCCGAACGAAAAGCTGCTGGCCCGCGCCGCCGACATGGGCCTGGCCCTGACCCCGTCCGCGGCGCCCACGGTGTTCTGGGATCTTTATGGTCAAAAGGGCCATCCGATCCGCACGACGGTCTCCGAGATCGGCCCGGTGCTTATGGCGCGGATGCTGGACCTGAACGAGGTCCAGGAGGGCGTGCTGACGGTGGTCTTCCACGTCGCCGATCAGGAGGGGCTGCTGCTTCTGGACATCGACGATCTGCGCAGCCTTCTGGCCTATGTCGGGGAGAACGCCGAGCGGATCGGACGCGAGGTCGGCCATGTCGCCCCAGCCTCGATCGCCGCCGTTCAACGGGCGATTCTTCAGCTGGAACAGCAGGGGGGCGCGGCCTTCTTCGGCGAGCCGGCCTTGAAGCTGGAGGACGTCATCCGCGTCGGCCTGGACGGCCGGGGCCAGGTCAATGTGCTGGATTCCACCCGGCTGATGAACAGTCCGCGTCTGTATGCGGCCTTCCTGCTGTGGCTGCTGTCGGAACTGTTCGAACAGCTGCCGGAGGTCGGAGACCCGGAGAAGCCGCGTCTGGTCTTCTTCTTCGACGAGGCCCACCTGTTGTTCAACGACGCGCCGCGCGCCCTGCTGGAAAAGGTCGAACAGGTGGTGCGGCTGATCCGGTCCAAGGGGGTCGGCGTCTATTTCGTCACCCAGAACCCGGCCGATATTCCCGACAGCGTCCTGGCGCAGCTGGGCAATCGCATCCAGCATGCCCTGCGCGCCTATACGCCGTCCGAACAGAAGGGGCTGAAGGCTGCGGCCCAGAGTTTCCGCCCCAACCCCGCCTTCGACACGGCCGAAGCCATCCAGGCCTTGGGGGTCGGCGAGGCCCTGGTGTCGGTTCTGGACGACAAGGGCGCGCCCACGGTCGTGGCCCGCACAAGGATCCGGCCGCCCGCCTCGCGGCTGGGGCCGGCGACCGAGGCCGAACGCGCCGCCGTAATCGCCGCCAGCCCGGTCCAGGGCCGGTATGAGCCGGTCCTGGACCGCGAATCCGCTGAAGAAGTCCTCGCCGCCCGCCACGCCGCTGTCGAACGGCAGGCTCAGGCGCAGGCGAATTCGAAGCCGCAAGGCCGGGTCAAGCGGGAAGCAGGGGCCGACCAGGACCGCGACGGGGACGGCGTCCGATCGGCGCCGCGCAAGCGAACATCCAATCGGCAGACCCCGATGGAGGCCCTGACCAAGTCCGTGCTGCGCACGGCCGGATCGACCCTGACCCGCGAACTGCTGCGCGGCGTTCTGGGAAGCCTGCGTCGGCGTTAGCGTTTAAGACTTGCAAGCCGTCGGCGTCATGCGCATCTCCGGCCCATGTTCATCCAGACCGAGCCCACGCCCAATCCCAATGCGTTGAAGTTCCTGCCCGGCCGGGAGGTCTCGCCGTCGGCCACGCTGGAATACCGGACGATCGACGAGGCGACCGCCTCGCCGCTCGCCGAAGCCCTGTTCGAGCTGGAGGGGGTGGAGGCCGTCCTGTTCGGCGCCGACCATGTTTCCGTCGTCCGCAGCGTTTCCGGGCCGGAATGGTCGGAGATGAAGGCGCCGATCCTGGGCGTCATCATGGACCATTTCGTCTCGGGCGCGCCCCTGACGCGCGGTCAGGCTGGCGAAGCCGATCAGAACGCTGAGGCCGACAGCGAGATCGTCGCCGAGATCAAGGCCCTGCTGGACAGCCGCATCCGCCCGGCGGTGGCCCAGGACGGCGGCGACATCCTGTTCGATTCCTTCGACGAGGCCACCGGCGTCCTGTCCTTGCGGATGCGCGGCGCCTGTTCGGGTTGTCCGTCGTCCTCCGCCACCCTGAAGGCGGGGGTCGAACAGATGATGCGCCACTATGTGCCTGAGGTGACGCGGGTCGAGCAGACGATCTAGGGCGATCCCGCTTTAAATTATCGCCAGACGTGCAAGGAGGCGCCATCTTTAACTTCTGATGGCGCGCTTCGTCCCTGATCCTCACGTTCTCCGTCTCGGCGAGGCCCTCGCCGCCCTGCGTCGCCAACGCGGCCTGTCCCAGGCCGAGGCGGGCGCTCGACTGGAGATGACCAGCCAGGGTTGGGGCCTGTACGAGGCCGGTCGTCGGCCGGGCCTGTTTCGGCCGGATGTCCAGAGGCGTTTGACCGGCGCTCTGGACTCCACGCCCGAGGCCCTGGCTCTGCTGGCGGCCGGCGGTCCGGACGCGGCGCCGGCCGGTCCTGCGGCCGGTCTCGAAGCGCGGGGTCGCGCCTTCTCCGGCGCGTCCATTCCCCAGACCCATCGGCTTGAAGTGGCCGACGACGCCCTGTCGCCCTGGGCGGATCGCGGCGTCGTTCTGGAATATCGGCCAGGTCGCCCGCGACCGGGGCAGGGCTGCGTAATCCTGACGACCGACGGCCGGCGGCTGGCGCGCATTTTTGATCGCTCGGCCGCCGACGGCCTGCATGTGCGGGGCGCTGGCGGTCTGGAAGGGAAGGAAGTCATCGACCCCAGCCGGGTGGCGCAGCTCTGCTTGGTCACGGCGCGCCACGAGCCATGAAACGAAAAGGTTGCATACCCGGACAGGTTGCGCCATCTTCGAGCCATGAACAGCCGACCCGCCGCTCCCCGTCGGAACGCCCGCTCAGTCGAGGCTGTGGACCTGCATGTGGGGGCGCGGATCGCCGCTCGGCGTCAGGCCCTGGGCCTGTCTCAGACGGCGCTGGGCGAGATGGTGGGGGTCAGCTGCCAGCAGGTGCAGAAGTACGAAGGCGGGCAGAACCGGATATCGGCCGCCCGGCTGCACAATCTGGCGATCGCCCTGTCCATGCCGATCAGCGCCTTCTTTCCGGCGCGGGCGGAGGCCGGCGAGCCGACCGACCTCTCGATCATGCGAACCCTCGCCGCCACGCCGGAAGGCCTGGCCATGGCCGCCGGCTTCGCCGCCATTGAGGACCGTTCCGTAAGACAGGCCCTGACGCAGCTGGTCGAGGTTCTGTCGCGCGCGGCCTGACGCACGGTCTGAGCGGCGGCTGAGGGCGGGTTGAGGCCGCAAAGCGATTTCCCATCCGCCTGTCAGCCTCTAGAAGGCCGGCATGAGACTCTTGGTCATTGATACGGCGCTGGGCGCCTGTACGGCGGCGGTTTTTGAGGACGACCGGCCCCTGTCGGTGCGGTTCGAACCGATGGCCAAGGGCCACCAGGAACGGCTGGGCGGTCTGGTGCGCGACGTCATGACCGAGGCGGGGGGCGGTTTCGATCGTCTTGATCGGATCGGCGTCACGGTCGGGCCGGGCTCCTTCACTGGTTTGAGAGTGGGCCTGGCCTTCGCCCAGGGTCTGGGCGCCGCCCTGGGGCGGCCGGTCGTGGGGGTGTCCACGCTGGACGCCCTGGCTGATCCCCTGGCGACGGCGGGCGTCCCGGTCGCGGCCCTGATCGTCGCCCGGCGGGGTCAGGTCTACGCCAAATTCTTCTCGGACGGCCGGACCCTCGGCCCGGAAGAGGCCCTGCCCTTGGAGGCGGCCGCCGACCGCATCGCCGCTCTTGGGACGAAGGTTCAGGCGGTCGGCAGCGGGGCCGGTCTTCTGAGCGAAGCCTATCCTGAGCTGAGCCTGGCCTCGGCCGATCCCGTCGTCGCCCCCGCGCCGACGGCCCTGGCTCGGCTGACCCGGTCAGTCGATCCCGCCGCCCATCCGCCCCGGCCCCTGTATCTGCGCGCGCCCGATGCGGCGCCGCCCACCCGTCTGCCGGGACAGCCCCGCCAGACCGCGCCATGATCCGTCCCGATCCCGCCGCCTTGGCCGCCGTCCATGCGCGAGCCTTTCCGGCGCCCTGGAGCCGGGACGAGTTCGCCGCCCTGCTGGCCCAGCCCGGCGTCTTAGCGGTGGTCGAACCGGACGGCTTCATCCTGATCCGGGTCGTGCTGGATGAGGCCGAGATCCTGACCCTGGCGGTGCGGCCTGAGGCGCGGCGGGCCGGCCTAGGCGGGAGACTGGTTGGTCAGGCGGCCGTCGCCGCCGCCCAGGCCGGGGCCGTGCGCCTGTTTCTGGAGGTGGCCGAGGACAATACGGCCGCCCGCGCCCTTTACGACCGCGCCGGCTTCCGCCCGATCGGGCGACGCAAGGCCTATTATGCACGGCCCGACGGGGGTCGAACCGACGCCCTGGTGCTGGGACGCGATCTTGCGATGAATCCGGACACGGCGCCGCTTCCCTGAAGCGGCCTGAGCCCCTATTCTAGCCCTATGGACCGGATTGAAAAACTCTGCGCCGACCGCGGCATGCGTATGACCGAACAGCGCCGGGTGATCGCCCGGGTGCTCTCCTCGGCGGAAGACCACCCCGATGTGGAGGAGCTGTACCGCCGCGCCTCCTCGATCGATCCGCATATTTCGATCGCCACCGTCTATCGCACCGTGCGCCTGTTCGAAGAGGCGGGCGTGGTCGAGAAGCACGACTTCGGCGACGGGCGCAGCCGCTATGAAGAGGCCGGCGACGACCATCACGATCACTTGATCGACACCAAGACCGGCGAGGTGATCGAATTCTTCGACGCCGAGATCGAAAAGCTGAAAAGCGAAATCGCCGAACGGCTGGGCTTCGAACTGATCGGCCACAAGCTGGAACTGTACGGCGTGCCGATCGACGGCGCCGAACCGTCCAAGCGTGAAGGACTGATCTTCAAACGCCATGCCGCGCGCGTGGCGCCCGAAGACGTGGATGCGGGCTGAAACCCGGTCTTGTTCTCGCCGGTTCGGGCGATCATAAGCCCGACATGACCGAGACCCTGGTTCCCAAAGCCGAGGCCGCGCAGAACACGCCGTCCAAGCGGCTGTTCATCAAGACCTACGGCTGTCAGATGAATGTCTATGACAGCGAGCGCATGGCCGATGTGCTGCGGCCGCTGGGCTATGCCGTGACGGAGGAGGTCGAGGCGGCCGACTTCGTCATTCTGAACACCTGCCATATCCGCGAGAAGGCGGCCGAGAAGATCTATTCCGAGCTCGGCAAGATCCGCGAGCTGCGCGACCTCAAGCGCCAGGCGGGCGGCGACATGACCATCGCCGTCGCCGGCTGCGTCGCCCAGGCCGAGGGCGAGGAGATCATGAAACGCCAGCCGGCGGTCGACATCGTCGTCGGCCCGCAGGCCTATCATCAGCTGCCCGAGCTTCTGACCCGCACGGCGCGGGCCCGAGGTGAACGGATCGGCGCCGACTTCGCGCCTGACGACAAGTTCGACGCCCTGCCGGCCGCCCGTTTCACCGAGGGGCCGACCGCCTTCCTGACGGTGCAGGAAGGCTGCGACAAGTTCTGCACCTTCTGCGTGGTGCCCTATACGCGCGGCGCAGAATGGTCGCGGCCCCTGGCCGCGGTGCTGGACGAGGCGCGGGCCTTGGCCGGGCGCGGCGTGCGCGAGGTCACCCTGCTGGGCCAGAACGTCAACGCCTATGACGGCGAACGGCCGGACGGGCGCAAGTCCAGCCTGGCCGAACTGGCCTACGCCCTGGCCGAGATCCCCGGCCTGGACCGGATCCGCTATACGACCAGCCACCCCAACGACATGTCGGACGCGCTGATCGCCGCCCACGGCGACTTGGACGCCCTGATGCCCTATCTCCACCTGCCGGTTCAGGCGGGCTCGGACCGCATCCTGCGGCTGATGAACCGCAAGCACGGCCGCCAGACCTACCTCGATCTGATCGCCCGCATCCGGGAAGCCCGGCCCGACATGGCCCTGTCGGGCGACTTCATCGTCGGCTTCCCCGGAGAGACGGATCGCGAGTTCGAGGAGACGCTCGATCTGGTGCGCCAGGTCCGATACGCCTCGGCCTTCGCCTTCATGTATTCGCCCCGGCCCGGCACGCCGGCCGCCGGCATGGGCCGACAGATCGAGCCCGAGGTCGCCAAGGAACGGCTGCACCGGCTGATTGACCTAGTGACGGAACAGCAGACGGCCTTCAACCAGGCCCAGGCGGGCCGGACCCTGAATGTCCTGTTCGACCGCAAGGGCCGCCATCCCGATCGCCGCCAGGCCATCGGTCGCTCGCCCTATCTCCAGTCGGTCCATGTCGACGACGCGGATCATCTGATCGGCCAGATCGTTCCGGTCGAAATCATTTCCGGTCAGCAGAACAGTCTGACGGGCCGGCTTGTCGCCTCCGGGACGACGGGCAAGACAGAAAAGGCGGCCTAGTGGCGAGAGATTCCGAGTTCGTTCCGCTGAACGACGCCGAGCTGCGCGCTGTGATCGGACCGAACAGTCGTCACGTCGCCCTGATCGAGGACGCCTTCAAGGTTCTGGTCGAGGCGCCGGGCGGCGGGGTCTCCGTCAACGGGGGCACGCGCGATCGGGCCGACGCCCGCCGCGTGATCGAGGATCTGGCCAAGCGCGCCGCCCTGGGGGCCGAGGTCACAGAGGCCGATGTACGCGCCGCCCTGGGTCAGGCGCGCGGCGGCAAGGGCGCGCCGGGTCTGGCGGCGGCGGGCGTCTCCCTGCCCGGCGGCAAGCGCGGCGCCATCGTGCCCAAGACCAAGGCCCAGGCCGCCTATGTCGACATGCTGGGCCGGTGCGAGCTCAGCTTCGGGGTCGGCCCGGCCGGCACGGGCAAGACCTTCCTGGCGACCGCCTACGGCGCCTCCCTGCTGCGGCGCGGCCAGGTGGACCGGCTGGTCATCACCCGCCCGGCGGTCGAGGCGGGCGAGAAGCTGGGCTTTCTGCCCGGCGACCTGAACGAAAAGGTCGATCCCTATCTGGCCCCAATCTGGGAGGCGCTGAACGACATTCTCGGCGCCGAGGACGTGCAGCGCCGCCGCGACAAGGGCGAGATCGAGGCCGCCCCCATCGCCTTCATGCGCGGCCGCACCCTCAGCCACGCCTTCGTCATCGTCGACGAGGCCCAGAACACCTCGCGTCTGCAGATGAAGATGGTCCTGACCCGTCTCGGCGAGGGGGCGCGGATGGTGGTGACGGGCGACCCGTCCCAGATCGATCTGCTGAACCCGCGCGATTCCGGCCTGGCCCATGCCCTGCGGATCCTGGACGGGGTCCAGGGCGTCGGCATCCTGAGGTTCGCGGCCGAGGATGTGGTGCGCCACGCCATGGTCGAGCGGATCGTGCGCGCCTATGACGCCGACGCCGCCCGGTCCCGTCCGACCCCGGACCTTGAAGACGCCGAATGATCGACATCGAAATCGAGGCCGAGGCCTGGACCGCCGTCCTGCCGGACGTCGCAGCCGCAGCGGAACGGGCCGCAGCGGCGGCCCTGGGCGCCGTGGCGGGCGACGTCGTCGTCCTGCTGACCGACGACGAGGCGGTGCGGGAACTGAACGCCCGGTTCCGAGACAAGGACAAGCCGACCAATGTCCTGTCCTTTCCTGCGCCCGAGAACGCCGCGCCGCATCTGGGCGACATCGTTCTGGCCTATGGCGTCTGCGCGACCGAGGCGAACGTTCAGGGCAAGAGCCTGTCGGACCATCTGAGCCATCTGGTCGTCCATGGGGTGCTGCACCTGTTGGGCCGCGATCACGAGGACGAGGCCGAGGCCGAGGCGATGGAGGCCGAGGAGCGCGAGATCCTGGCCGAACTGGGCGTCGCTGACCCCTATGCCGCTGATGTCTCTGTAGAGGGGCAGGACTGACACTATGTTTCCCGACGCCGCGCTCGACCGTTTCGCCGCCCGCGTTCGCGCCCTTCCCGAGAAGCGTCGCGCCTGGACCTGGCGTCTGATCCGCATCGGTCTGGCCTTGTCGGCCGGGGCGGGGACGGCCCTGGCCCATCCGCCGTTCGGGGTGCTGGTCGGCCTCCTGGGCTATCCGCTGCTGATGATCCTGTCGGAACGGTCGGACACCCCGCGCGGCGCCTTCTGGATGGGGTGGCTGGCGGGCTTCGCCTATTTCTTCATCGGCTGCTGGTGGGTGGCGGAGGCCTTCTTCGTCAATCCGGAACAGGCCTGGATGGCGCCCTTCGCCGCCAGCCTGCTGCCGGCGGGCCTGGGGCTCTTCTGGGGCGTCGCCTGCGCCCTCTATCGCCGGTTCGCACCCATAGGCGTCGTTCGGGTTCTGTTGTTCGCCGCCCTGTTCTGCGCCGCCGAATGGCTGCGCGGCCATGTGCTGACCGGCTTTCCCTGGAACCCGGCCGGCGCGACCTGGCGGGCGGGCGGCGGCATGTCGCAGTTCGCCTCGGTGGTCGGGGTCTATGGAATGAGCTTGATCACGGTGGCCTCGACCGCCGCCCTGGCGCCCCTGGTCGGACCCGGCGCAGCGCGCGGCCGCCTGATCTCGGCGGGGTCGGGCCTTCTGGTTCTGGCCGTCGTCGGCCTCTTCGGCGCCGTGCGCCTGGCCCAGGCCGAGTTGCGGTTCACGGACACGGTGGTCCGTCTGGTCCAGGCCGACGTCAAACAGGAAACCAAGTGGTCGCCCGAGGCCTATCGCTCCATCGTCGATCGCTATGTCGCCCTGTCGGCTCGGCCGGCGGCCCGAACGCCCGACGTGGTGGTCTGGCCCGAGGGCGCCCTGCCGGCCTCGGCCAATGACGTCTTCGTCTCGGCGGACGCGACAGCCATGGCGGACGCCCTGCGCCCCGGCCAAATCCTGCTGATGGGGCTGGCGCGGGGCGAGGCGGACCCTTCGGCGCCTGAAGGCGCCCGCTATTACAACAGCCTGTTCGCCCTGGTGGACGAAGGCGGGCCGGGCCTGCGGATCGCCGCCGTCTATGACAAGCATCGGCTGGTGCCGTTCGGCGAATATCTGCCGCTGGGTTCGATCATGACGGCCGTCGGGCTTCGCAGCCTCGTTCACATGCCGAGCGATTTCTCCGCCGGGCCTATTCCTGCGCCCATCCACATCCCAGGCGTTCCGCCGGTCCAGCCGCTGATCTGTTATGAAAGCCTTTATCCCGGCTTCACGCCGGGGGCGGCCGGGCGTCCCGACTGGATCGTCAACGCTTCGAACGACGCCTGGTTCGGCGCCACCTCGGGGCCGCGCCAGCATCTGAACCTGGCCAGCTATCGCGCGATCGAGACCGGCCTGCCGATCGCCCGCGCTACGCCCACCGGAATTTCGGCCATGATCGACCCCTGGGGCCGGATCGTTCAGAATCAAAGGCTTGATCCCGGCGTCGCCGGGGTGGTCGATGCGCCCCTGCCGCGCCCGACGGCGGTGACCCCCTACGGCCGATGGGGCGACGCGTTCTTTTTCGCGGGTCTTCTGGCCGCCCTGGCGATTTCCCTTTTCGCCGGCCGCCGTCCCGGCTTGTGGCCGTTGACCTCTCCCACTAGGCTTCGCCTTAGGGGCTGACAGCGGGACGAGGGGAATCGGGATGGCGCGCGAAAAACTCGAGGAGCCCCATCCCGTCGATATCCACGTCGGCCGCCGCGTTCAGGAGAAGCGTCTGGGCCTGGGCTTGACCCAAAGCGCCCTGGCGCGCGCCCTGGGCGTCAGTTTCCAGCAGGTTCAGAAGTACGAGAAGGGCACGAACCGCGTCTCGGCCTCGAAACTGTTCGAAATGGCCGACTTCATGAAGGTGGAGATTCCCTACTTCTTTTCGGGTTTTCGCGCGGCCCAGGCCGGCGTGGGCGAGGAGGAGGCGGCCGCCTTCGACCACGAGCCCCGGATGACCAAACACAGTGTCGAGATCGCCCGTCTGGCGCCGCATCTGCCCCTGCGAAATCAGAAGCTGATCCTGGACATGATCCGCGAGATGCTGGGAGACGCCGCCGAAAAGCCGCGCTGAAGGCGGTCAGCCGACGGCCGTGATCTCCACCGTCCGGCCCGCCACCACCACCTCGTCGCCGATGCGCCGGCCCAGAACGGCGCGGGCCAGCGGCGACACATAGCTGACCGAGCCCTTCGCGGGATCGGCCTCGTCCTCGCCGACGATGCGCCAGGTCTGGGATCGCCCGTCGTCGCGCTCGATGCGGACCGAACCGCCGAAACGAACGCGCCCGTCGGTCTCGCCCGGCTCCACCAACTGGGCCGACGCCCTGCGGGCCGACCAGTAGCGCAGATCGCGGGTGGCGCGGGCCATGGCGGTCCGATCGGTTTCGATCGACCCCTTGATCTGGGCGGCGGCGTAGGCGGCGCGCGCCGAGGCCAGTTCGGCCTCGATTTGGGCCAGGCCTTCGGCCGTGACCAGATTGGGGTGGGGCGAGATCGGCCGGTCCGCCAAGTCGGCGGCGGTGGCTTCCAGATCTTCTTCTCGGGTGAAGGCGACGCTCATCGGCCGAACATAACCATCCCGCCCCCTATAGCCAGCGTCGCGGCGAGCGGGCAAAGCGGGGCGATGACCCAATCCGACCGTCAAGCCGAGCCCGCGATCCATGTGGTCGGCGCCGGACCGGCCGGCCTGACGGCCGCCGAACGCCTGGCCCAGGCGGGATTGAAGGTCGTGGTGCATGAACAGACGCCGTCTCCGGCGCGAAAACTGCTGATGGCCGGGCGCGGCGGTCTGAACCTGACCCATTCGGAGCCGATGGAGCGTTTTCTGGGCCGGTACGGCCCGGCGGCTGAAACAGCGAGGGCTTGGATCGCCGACTTCGGGCCGGATGATCTGATCGCCTGGGTCGAGGGCCTGGGCCAGCCGACCTTCGTCGGCTCCAGCGGGCGCGTCTTTCCGCGCGCCATGAAGGCCTCGCCCCTGCTCCGCGCCTGGCTGGCGCGTCTGGAAGGGCTGGGCGTCGAAATCCGCACCCGGTCGCGCTGGATCGGCTGGTCGGGGGCGGATCTGGTGTTCGAAACGCCTGACGGCGAGCGGCGAGTGCGGCCTGACGCCGTCGTCCTGGCCCTGGGCGGCGCCAGCTGGCCGCGCCTGGGATCGGACGGCGACTGGAAGCCGTGGCTGGAGGCCGAGGGTGTGGCCGTCGCCCCCTTCCGCCCCGCCAATGTCGGCTTTGACGTGGATTGGTCCGTCGCCTTTCGCGCGCGGTTCGCCGGGCGGCCTCTGAAGCCTGTCTCGGTCCGCCTGAAGGATCGGACGGTCCCGGGCGAGGTCATGCTCACACGCTATGGACTGGAAGGCGGGGCGATCTACGCCCTGTCCGCGGCCCTGCGTGAGGCGATCGAGGCCGACGGTCAGGTCGACATCCACCTTGATCTGAAGCCCGGCCTGACGGTCGAACAGCTGACGGAGCGTCTGGCGCGGCCGCGGGCCAAGGCCAGTGTGGCCACCCATCTGCGCAAGACGGCGAAACTGGACCCTCTGGCCGTCGCCCTCCTGCGCGAGACCGGCCCCCTGCCGGCCGATCCTCTCAGCCTGGCGCAGCGCATCAAGGCCGCGCCCTTGCGGTTGACGGGGTTCCAAGGGCTGGAGCGGGCCATCTCCACGGCGGGCGGGGTGGCGCTGGAGGCGGTGGACGCCCGCTCGATGTTGATCGCCAGGCCGGGCGTCTTCGTCGCGGGCGAGATGCTGGACTGGGAGGCGCCGACCGGCGGCTATCTGCTTCAGGCCAGTTTCGCCTCAGGCGTCGCGGCCGCGCGCGGCCTGCTCGACTGGTTGGGGTGGAAGGGCTGAGAGACGGCTCCGGCTCAGTCGGCCGCCTCTACGGCTTGCGGCCGATCCAACTGGAGTTCCGGCGGGGCGGCGGTGGTGGCCGCGCCCAGCGGCAGATGAAGGATGAAGGCGGCGCCCTTTCCGGGTTCGCTTTCCACCTCGGCCCAGCCGCCGTGCAGTTCGACCAGGGCCTTGACCAGGGCCAGGCCGACGCCCGGTCCGCCCCGCTCGCGCCGGACGAAGCGATCGAACACATGGGCCTGCAGATGATAGGGGATGCCGCGCCCCGTATCGGAGACGGTCAGCCGTACCTCCGACGCGCCGGCCTCGGCCGTCAGGGTGACGGCCCCGCCTTCGGAAACGGCGCGGGCGGCGTTTTCCAGCAGATGATCCAGGGCCTGGCCGATCCGGTGCTCGTCGGCCCGAATGGGGCTGAGATCGGCGGCGCAGGCGACGGTCAGGACGGCGCCGCGCCCCTCGACCTTGGGCCGGACCTTTTCGGCCGCCTCGTTCAGCAGGTCGCAGACCCGGACGTCGCCCAGCGACAGCTCCATCTCGCCGGCGTCGATCTGGGCCATGTCCAGAACGTCGTCGATCGAGCGGGCCAGCTGGACGGCGGCGACGCGGATGGCGCCCGCATGCTGGCGGCTGCGCTCGGGCAGATCGCCCATCGTCTCCAGCAGTTCGGAATAGCCGACGATCGTCGTCAAAGGCGTGCGGAGTTCATAGGAGACATTGCCCACGAACTCGCGCTTCAAGGCCTGGCTTTCCGCCAGGGCCTGTTCGCGCTGAACCAGGGCCTGTTCCAGGCCCCGACGGGCCGTCACGTCGGAAAAGGCGACCAGGGTGGCGCCGTCCGGCAGGGGGCGGGTCTGCCAGGCGGCGATGCGGCCGTCGATCGTGCGCCCCTCGCCCGAGATGGCGATGCGGCTTTCGGGGTCCGGATCGGCGACGCGGGCCTTCAATCCCAGCCACAGGGCCGGATCGGGCAGGACGGCCTTGCACAGTTCGGCCAGGGCGTCGAAGTCGATCGAGGCGGCGATCCGATCGCTGGGCAGACGCCAGAAGCTTTCGAAGGCTTCATTGTGCAGCCGCAGCCGTCCGTCCGAGCCGAAGACGGCGACGGCGTCGTTCAGCTTGTCGAGCGTCGCCCTCTGCACCTGGATCTGGGCGTTGAACCGGCTGCGCAGATTCAGTTCGTCGGTGATGTCCGAGAAGATCAGCAATATGCCGCCCAGCGGATGGGGCTGGCGCACGACCCGGAGCGTCCGCCCGTCGGGCAGGGACCAGCTGTCGTCCGGCGCGGCCTGGGACGCGCCGTAGAATTCCAGTTCGCGGGCCTTCCATCCGGCGTAGTCCACCACCTCCGGCAGGCGGCGGCGCTGGCGCAGCCGGTCCAGCAGCTCGGCATGGGTCGGCCGTTCGTCCAGCCAGGCGGGGTCCAGGTCGAACAGGGTCTGGAAGGCGGTGTTGTGAAAGGCCAGGCGTTTGGAGGGGCCGAAGATGGCGACCGCATCGGCGAGGTGGTTCAGCGTCTCGTCGTGGGCGTCGACGTGGCGGCGCAGGGTGTCGCGGGTCTCTTCGGCCTCCGTCACCTCGATGGCGAAGGCGGTCACGGCGCCGCCGGCCGCCGGTTCGGCGATGATCCGCCAGGCCCGGCGATGGCCGCCGCCGGTCGTCCAGCGGAACCCTTCCTGACGCAGCCCCAGCCGGCCCGCCTCGGCGATCAGGGCGTCGGCCCCGCGGTCGAACGACAGGCCCTTGTCCAGCGCCTCATCCACCGTCTGGGCGCCGATCTCGCTCAACCAGGCGCGGTTGGCCCAGGCCAGTCGTCCGGCGCCGTCCACGATCCAGGTCGGAATCGGCGAGGCGTCGCCCAGCAGAGACAGGCCGCTCTCGGTCGCATCGGCTCCGGTCAGGACCACCCGCGACGCCGGCGACAGGCGCAGCCAGGCCACCCCGCCGGCGACCCGGCCTTCGACGCGCCAAGGCTCGACGTCGCCGAGATCGATCAAGCTCTCGAACGCCTTTCCGGCCTCGACCAGGGCGTCGATCGAAACCGCATGGCTCAACCTCAGCCGCGTCAGTATGGCCTCGCCCGCCTCGCCTTGGTCCATGCCCGACCCCACGGCGGCGTCCGAGGCGGTCAGTCGGGCGATCAGTTCGGCAGGGCCGATGGGCGCACCGCTCGCCTCGCCTTCGGCCGTCAAGGCCAGGCTGACGTCGTCGAAGGCGCGCAACATGCTGTCGTGGCGGCTCAGATCGGCCTGGGCGGCGTCACGGTCCCGCTCGGCGGCGGCGGCGGCGGCGCTCAGACGCGCGCGCAGCCGCAAGGCCCAGGCGCTGACACCCAAAGCCAGTCCGGCTGCGCCTGCAGTGGCGACATAGGCGATGTCGGCCTCGGCCATTCTTGTCCTTGGGTCCCGCGCCCTGATTCGCCTTTACCATACCTCAATGCAGCACGAAAAAGTCAGACCCTCCGATCGCGTCATCGCGCCCCGTTGCGCGCCCCGCCGACCGGGGCGATAGCGGACGGATGACAGAGCCCGCTCCCGACCTTTTCGCCCCCTCCCTGGACGATTTCGCGCGTCTGGCCCGTCAGGCCTTCGACGCCCTGCCGGCCGAGTTCAGGGCGGCGGCGGGGGAGGTGGTGTTCCGCATCGACGACTTCGCCGACGAACAGACCCTGGCCGAGATGGAGATCGAAGACCCCTTCGAACTGACCGGCCTCTATTACGGTGTGGACATCGGGCGGCGCGACAGCCTGGGGCCGGCGCCCGAGCCCTCGCGGATCTTCCTGTATCGCCGCCCCATACTGGACGAATGGTGCGAGCGCGGCGACGTGGGCCTGGCCGAGCTGATCGCCCATGTCCTGATCCACGAGATCGGCCATCATTTCGGCCTGTCCGACGACGACATCCACGCCATCGAGGACGCCGCCGACTGACTCGTCAGGAGGCGGCGGGGTAGGGGGTGGTCACGGCGCCGGAAATCATGCCGGGAATGGCCTCGCCCAGGCCCAGCAGGATGAACTGGATGGCCAGGGCGCACAGGATCAGGCCCAGCACCTTGACGATGATGGCCATGCCGACTTCGCCCAGCACCCGGCTCAGATAGCCGGTGAGGGCGAAACAGATGCAGGAGACGACGCAGGCGGCGGCGATGGCGACGACCGAGCCCGCCATGCCGGCGTAACCCAGTTGAGCGGCCTCGCCCGCATTGATGATCACGGCCGAGATGGCGCCCGGACCGATCATCAGCGGGATGGCGAAGGGCACGACCAGACGCTGGAACCGCCGGCGGGCGTAGCCGCGCACATCCTTGCTGTCGCTCAAGGCGTCCTTGTCGGCGAACATCGCCAGAAAGTCCCCGCGCGCCATGTCCAGCCCCAGGAACAGCAGCAAAATGCCCCCGGCGATGCGGAAGGCCGCCAGGGAAATGCCGAAGAACTGCAGCAGGCCCAGGCCCGTGAACAGGAAGAAGCTGAGGAACAGCATGGCGAACAGGCAGATCAGGGCCGAGACCGAGATCCGCTGACGCAGGGTGGCCCCGGCGGTCGCGGCGGCGAAGATCGGCAGATTGCCGATCGGGTCCAACAGGGCGAACAGGGTCACGAACAGGTTGACACCCAGATCGACCGCGTTCATCGCCTCGCCTCGCTCTTGAAATTCAACACGCCGGCCGCGCCGACGCACCTTCAGCGTCCCGGCATAGCCGCTCAGCGCGAGTCCGTCGATGACCCAGGTCCAAACCGTCGCCCCCAATCGCGGTCCCGACGAACGGATCATCTGCGCCCTGGACGTGCCGACGGTCGCAGAGGCCGCCGCCCTGGTCGGGCGGGTTCAGGATGCGGCGGGCTTCTACAAGATCGGACTGCAGCTATTCGCCGTCGGCGGCATGGAGCTGGCGCGCGACCTGAAGGCCGAGGGCCGCAAGGTGTTTCTGGACTGGAAGCTGCACGACATCGGCGCGACGGTCGAAAAGGCGGCGGCGAATCTGGCGGCCTCGGGTTGCGACCTCCTGACCGTCCACGCCCGGCCCCAGGTCATGGCGGCGGCGGCGCGGGGCGTGGCCGGATCAGGGCTCAAGGTTTTGGGCGTGACCGTTCTGACCAGCCTGACGGCCGAGGATCTGGCGGCGGACGACCACAGTCTGTCGCCGGCCGAACTGGTGGAGCTGCGTGTGCGGCAGGCGCTTGAGGCGGGGATCGACGGGGTGGTCTCCAGCCCGCAGGAGGCGGCCCGGGTGCGCGAGATCGCACAGGCCGCCGGCCGGCCCGACTTTCTGATCGTGACGCCCGGCGTTCGGCCTGCGGGGTCGGCCCTGGACGATCAGGCCCGCGCCGCCACGCCCGAGGCTGCGCTTCAGGCCGGCGCCACCCATCTGGTGATCGGCCGGCCGATCACGGCGGCGGCCGACCCCCGCGCCGCCGCCCTGGCCGTCGCCGAAAGCATCGCCCTGATCTGATCAGCCGCGCTCGCCCGGTTCCTGGGCGTAGTACTGGCGGGGCGGGGCTTGCGGCGGAACATTGCCGGGCGGCGGCAGGTCGCCGTAATAGTCCGTCGGCGGCGGAGGGGGAGGCGGCGGCAGGGGTTCAGGCTCCCCGTAGATCGGCGGGTATTCGACATAGGGCGTCGGCGCCGGAACGGACCCTTCCTCCCTATAATAGCCGCCCGCCTCATAGGCCCGCTCTTCATAGGCGCGCTCTTCGTAGACGTGCGCCTCATAGGCGTCTCGGCGGCTCAGGTCGCGCCGATCCTCGTAGCGCATCTCGCGGTCGTGACCGGGATACGGCGGGCGGCAGCCGCAGTCGATCGGCGGCTGAGGCCGATAGGGGCGCCAGCCGATATAGTCGCGACCGAAGCCATAGACCGGATAGCCGACAGGGGCGCTGACGGGCGCAGGCCCCACGAAGACCACCGCCGGGGCGGACGCATAGCTCCCGCCGACGGCGCCGCCCTCGGCATAGCCGCCCCCGACATAAACGACCCCGCCCCCGCCTCCGCCGTGACGGCTGAAGCTGGACGACTGGGAATAGGCGCGGGCGTTGATCGCCGAATAGGCCGAAGCCCCGGCGTAGGCCGAGGCGTTGGCCCCCGCATTCGCATTCACGTTCACATTGACGTTGCTGTTGTGGCCGCCGCCGTAATGACCGCCGCCGGGGTGTCCGCCCTGATGCCCGCCGCCGCAGCCTCCACAGCCGCCGCCGTGAGCGCCGGAAGGACCGCCCGCCAGAGCGGGTGCGGCGGAAAGCAGGAGGACCGCAGACGCGGCGGCGATGATGGGCTGTGTCATTGCGGGACAGACTCCTTGACCTAAGTCTTGTCTCGGCAATTGTCGCGCCGTCGTCGCCCGTCAGAAATCGACGGCCAGGCCCTTTTTCTCCCAATCGCCGTAGCGGGTCGGTTCAGGCCCCGTCGGACCGCCGTATTCGGTTTCGGCCGCCGCGCCCTCCTCGGCCATGCGGCGTTCGGCCGCCTCCAGCAGGGCGCGGCGGGCGACCGTGCTCAGTGGTCTTTCGGGCGTGGCGTGGGGGACGTCCTGGTTGAAGGCGGGGGTTTCCCCATCCTCCGCCGCAGCTTCGGCCGGATCGGGGGTGGGATGTTCGGTCACAGGTCGGCTCCCTTGAGGACGGCGGCTCATGGCCTCAAATAGTCGATCAAAGCCGCGACGCCACAAAAAGCCGCCGACGGTCCCGGAACGACGATGAACCATCTGAAGACCTTCATTCTTCTGGCCGCCCTCACCGCCCTTTTCGCGGGGCTCGGCTATCTGATCGGCGGCGCGACCGGCATGGCGATCGCCCTGGTCTTCGCCGGCGGCATGAATCTGTTCAGCTATTGGAACGCCGACAAGATCGTCATGAAGATGTACCGGGCCCAGCCGGTCGATGAGCAGCATCCCAATGCGGTGGTCCGCAACTATGTCGCCGACGTGCGCCAGATGGCGCGCGACGCCGGCCTGCCCCAGCCCCAGGTCGCCATCATCCCCAGCGACCAGCCCAACGCCTTCGCCACCGGCCGGAACCCTGAACGCGCCGCCGTCTGCGCCACCACCGGTCTTCTGGACATGCTGACCCGCGACGAGGTGCGCGGCGTGATGGCGCACGAGCTGGCCCATGTGAAGAACCGCGACACCCTGATCATGACGGTGACGGCCACCATCGCCGGGGCCATCGCCGCCCTGGCCAATTTCGCCCTGTTCTTCCAGGGCGGCGACGACCGCGAGCGCCAGGAAAGCGGTTCGGGCGGCCTTATCGGAACCCTGGCCCTGATGATCCTGGCGCCCATGGCGGCCGGCCTGGTGCAGATGGCGATCTCGCGCAGCCGCGAATATGAGGCCGATCGCGTCGGGGCGGAGATCGCCAATGACCCTCACGCCCTGGCCTCCGCCCTGCAGAAGATCGAGGCCTACGCCAAGCGGATCCACAATCCGACGGCCGAGCGCAATCCCGCCTCCGGACAGCTGTTCATCATCAACCCCCTGGCCGGGCGCGGGGCGGACAGTCTGTTCTCGACCCACCCGGCGACCGGAAATCGCGTTCGGGCTCTGGTGGAGCTGGGCGCGAAGATGGGGATGCGGCCGCGCCAGGCGGCGCCCGCGTCCGCCCCGGCGGTTCCGATCTCGGCGGTCCCCGCGACGCATCGGCGCCTGACGACTGGCGTGCCCGCCACGCCGGCCGAACCGCGCGGTCCCTGGGGTTGAGCGTCGCGCCGGGCCTTTTGGATTTGCACTTCAGTCGAGGATTCCGTCAGATAGCAGATTGAAGCGAGAGCATGATTCACGCTTCTGTCGGAACCGCGAAGCGGTTCCGTCCGAAACGATCATGCTCTAAGCCAATCAGGGGGTCCTATGTCGCGTCTGCTCGCCTTCGTTTCCGCCGCCGCTCTTCTGGCCACGCCGGTCGCGGCCCAGTCCGTCAACCGGACCACCGTCAACGGCATCATCGACCAGGGGCTGAACCACAGCCAGGTGATGCAGACGGCCGCCTATCTGACGGATCGGATCGGCGGGCGAATGACCAATTCGCCGCAGATGCGCGAGGCGGAACGCTGGACCCAACAGCAGTTCCGCGACTGGGGCCTGTCGAACGTCCGGGCCGAAGGGTTCGAGTTCGGGCGGGGCTGGTCCATCGTCCGCTCCAGCGCCCGCATGACGGCCCCGCGGCCGCTGGACCTGAGGGCCATTCCGGTGGCCTGGACGCCTTCGACCAACGGGGTGATCAGCGGCGGCGTCATCGTGGCGCCGATCTCCAAGGTCGAGGATTTCGACAAATGGCGGGGCAAGCTGTCGGGCAAGATCGTCATGCTGTCCCAGCCCGGCACGGGGTCCGAACCGACCGAGCCGGCCTTCAAACGCTGGACCGGCGCAGAGCTGGCCGAGCGCAACACCTATGTGCAACCCCAGTATTCGCCCGCTGCGACCGAGCGCCAGCTGAAGACGGCCGATTTCGCCGCTCGACTCGACGCCTTCCTGGTCGAGCAGGGCGCCCTGGCCTGGGTGAGGATTTCCCAGCGGGACGGCGGCCTGCTGCACGGCACGGGCTACACCTATCAGGTCGGCGCGACGCCGAAACTGGCGGGCATGGAGCTGGCGGCCGAGGACTATCGTCGCCTGGCGCGGCTGGCCCTGACCGATACGCCGCCCACGCTGGAACTGATGAGCGAGGTCCAGTTCCATGACGAGGACGTCAACGCCTACAACATCCTGGCCGACATCCCCGGCACGGCGCGCGGGACCGAATATGTCATGGCCGGCGCCCACCTCGACTCCTGGGTCGCATCGGACGGCGCTCAGGACAATGCGGCGGGCAGCGCGGTGGTGATGGAGGCGGCGCGCATCCTGAAAACCCTGGGCGTTCAGCCCAAGCGCACCATCCGTTTCGCCCTTTGGAGCGGAGAAGAGCAGGGCATTCTGGGGTCGCTCGCCTATGTCGATCGGCATCTGGCCACCCGGGCGCCCTCAAGCGATCCGGCCCTGGCCGGTCTGCCCAACAATCGCACCTGGCGCAGCCGCTGGCCGATCGAGCCGCGTCCCGGCTATCGCGACCTGGTGGCCTATTTCAACATCGACAACGGCTCAGGCAAGATCCGCGGCATCAACGCCGAGGGCAATGTCGCGGCCGCGCCGATCTTTCAGGAGTGGCTGGCGCCCTTCGCCAGCATGGGGGCGACCACCGTATCGCTGCGGCCCTCGGGCGGCACCGACCATGTCTATATGCAGACGGTCGGCATTCCCGGCTATCAGTTCATCCAGGACCCGCTCGACTATTCCGCGCGCATCCACCACACCAGCATCGACAGCTATGACCACCTGAAGCCGGAGGACATGCGTCAGGCGGCGATCATCCTGGCCAGCTTCCTGCTGAACGCGGCCAACCGCGACGAGCCCCTGCCGCGCATGCCCCTGCCGACCGAGCCCACGCCGACCGATCCGTTCGAATATCCGGCGGACTGAGGCTGAAGGGGCGAGGGAAACCTCGCCCCTTTTCTGATCGGATCAGCCGCGCTCCACGCACATCGCCACGCCCATGCCGCCGCCGATGCACAGGGTGGCCAGACCCTTCTTCGCGCCCGACCGCTTCATCTCGAACAGCAGGGTGGTCAGGATGCGTGCGCCCGAGGCGCCGATGGGGTGGCCGATGGCGATGGCGCCGCCGTTGACGTTGACCTTGGCCGGGTCGAGACCCAGTTCCTTGACCACGCACAGGCTCTGGGCCGCAAAGGCCTCATTGGATTCGATCAGGTCCAAATCCGCGACCGTCCAGCCCGCCTTTTCCAGAGCCTTTTTCGAGGCCGGGATCGGCCCCGTGCCCATGACCGCCGGATCGACCCCGGCGGTGGCGGAGGCGGCGATGCGGGCCAGGGGTTCAAGCCCGCGCGCCTTCGCCTCTTCGGCGCTCATCAGCACCAGGGCGGCCGCGCCGTCGTTCAGGCCCGAGGCGTTGGCGGCGGTGACGCTGCCCTCCTTGGCGAAGGCGGGCCGCAGCTTCTGCATCAGCTCCAGGGTGGCGCCATGGCGGATGTATTCGTCCTGGTCCACGACCACGTCGCCCTTTTTGCCGGGGATGACCACCGGGGCGATCTCCTCGGCGAATCTGCCGGCCTTCTGCGCCGCCTCGGCCTTGTGCTGGCTGGCCAGGGCGAACTCGTCCTGGGCCTCGCGGGTGATGCCCCATTTGTCGGCGATGTTCTCGGCGGTCTGGCCCATGTGATAGCCGTTGAAGGCGTCCCACAGCCCGTCCTTGATCATGGTGTCGATCAGGGCGACGTCGCCCATCTTGTGGCCCGTGCGCAGCTGCTGGGCGTGGGGCGCCTGGCTCATGCTCTCCTGTCCGCCGGCGACCACGATCCCGGCGTCGCCCAGGGCGATCTGCTGGGCGGCGACGGCGACGGCCCGCAGGCCCGAACCGCAGATCTGGTTCAGGCTCCAGGCCGGGGCGGACTGGCGCACGCCGGCGCCGACCGCCGCCTGACGCGCCGGGCCCTGGCCGGCCGCAGCCTGAAGCACATGGCCCAGGATCACCTCGTCCACCTCATCGCCCGCGACCCCGGCCCGCTCCAGCGCCGCCTTGATGGCGATCTCGCCCAGTTTGGACGCGGGCAAGGACGACAGGGCGCCGAGGAACGACCCGACGGGGGTGCGGGCGGCGGAGACGATGACGACCTCGGTCATGGGATTTCACTCTCTGCGGAATTTTCGAGTGGCTCTTTTGCCGCATATGAGCGGCTTCGTCACCTAGCGGACGAAACACCGCGTCGGATTCAGTCCTTCGTCATCCTGACGGCGCATTGTGTCGGAACGATAGGGACGATCTTGGATTTGATTGGCCATGCTGGGAACGCTGAAACGCCTTGTCACCCATGTCTGCACGCCGGACGAGCTGGACATGATCGAGCACTATCAGACCCGGGCCGAAAGGCTGGCGGACCTCTGGGTCCATGCCGTGGGTCTGATGCTGGCGGCCGTCGGCGGGGTCGTTCTGGCGGGTCTGGCGGGGGTCTATACGGGGGTCGGCGGGGTGCTGGCCACGGCCATCTACGCCCTGTGCCTGATCGGCATGCTGACCGCCTCGACCCTGTACAACTGGACCAACCCCTGCGCGGCCCGTCCGGTGCTTCGTCGCCTGGACGAGGCGGCCATCTTTCTGATGATCGCCGGCAGCTACACCCCCTTCACCACCCAGAGGTTCGAAGGCCTCTGGTCGATCGGCTTCACCGCCCTGATCTGGACCCTGGCCTTCGTCGGCGCGGGGGTGAAGCTGTTCGCGCCGCGCATTTCGGACCGGTTCTGGAGCGCGGTCTATGTCGTTTTCGGCTGGCTGGCCGTCGCGGCTCTGAAGCCGATGGTGGAGACGGTCCACCCCGTCGCCCTGGCCCTGCTGGTTCTGGGCGGGTTGATCTATACGGCGGGGGTGCTGGTCTTCATCAGCCCGAAGGTGCCGTTCCGCCGCGCCATCTGGCACGGGTTCGTCGTCACCGGGGCGACGGTGCATTGGACCGCCGTCCTGGTCGGCGTCGTCCTGGCTCCGGCCATGAGCCACTGAGGCCTTGCGTCGCCCTTGAGATCAGCCTCTAGCGCTTCGCGCCGCAACGGACGATAGTGGCGCGTTGCAAAATCGCGAGAACAAGCGTGGCTGACGAAAACACCAAGGGCGGAAAGACCGGCGAGGGCGATCAGGTCGTCATCAAGAAGTATGCGAACCGGCGTCTCTACAATACGCGCAGCAGCACCTATGTGACCTTGGACGACCTTGCGGCCATGGTGCGCGAAGGGACCGAGTTCGTGGTCTATGACGCCAAGACCAACGACGACCTGACGCGCCAGATCCTGACGCAGATCATCTTCGAAGAGGAAAGCCGGGGCGAGGCCCTGCTGCCGGTCCAGTTCCTGCGTCAGCTGATCGGCTTCTACGGCGGCTCGATGCAGGGCGTTCTGCCCTCCTATCTGGAAATGTCCCTGACCAACTTCAGCCGTCAGCAGGAGCAGTTCGCCAGTCAGATGAGCCGGGCCTTCGGCGCCGGCGCCGGCGCGACCCTGATCGAGGAGGCGGCCAAGACCAATATGGCCGTGTTCGAACGGGCGATGCAGATGTTCCCCGGCTTCGGCTATGGCCGAAGCGAGCCGGCCGCCCCGCCGGCGGCGGAAACCAAGGCGGCCGCAGACAGCGACGCCCTGGAGGAGATGCGCCGCCAGATGGACGAAATGCGCGCCCAGATCGACCGTCTCGCCGAGTCCAAGCCGAAATGACCGATCGGATCCAGGCGGTCAGCGGACCTGAGCGCGTGGATCGCCGCGAAGGTGAAAGGCGCGAGCGCGAACGGCGCGCTCAGCAGGCGGCGGCCAAGGCCCTGGTCCCGGCGCCGCTGACCGAGGCTGAGGCCGAGGCTGCAACGGGGTCCTCGGCAAGACCTGCCGTCCATACGGCCGGCGAACCCGGCGCGGCGGCCTTTGTGGCCCAGCAGATGGGCCAGAAGGGGCAAAGGCGCGGCCTGAAGGGCGGTCCTCCGGTTCTGAACGCCGCGCGCGCCGCCTATTTGGGGGCTGAGTATTCGGGCGAGGCCGAGCGACGGCCGCCGGTCGGGCGCGCGTCCAAGACCGACGTCTGATCGGGCGTCAGGCGTCGGGCGGCACGGAACTTGCTGAAGGCGTATCGAAACGCCTCCGCCAGGACACGCCATGCCCGCCGCCCTCAGCCTCGCCGCCAAGGTCTTCGACGTCGCCGTCGTGGCGCTGATCTTCACCGCCTTTTCCTAAGTCGTCTTTTCGCCGCCCCGCGCACCGGCCGTCAGTTGGCTAGGTCGAAATCCTTGCGCGACGCGATGATGGTCACGATGAAGCCGGCCAGCACGTCCAGCAGGATCATCACCACGATCAGAAAGAAGGTCGAGGTGGCGAAGCCGCGGATCAGCAGGAATTCGACCAGGACGATGATGAACAGGACCATCGACAGGGCGTGATTGACGATGGCCACCCTCTGGCTCGACGTCGACTTGACCAGTTCGAAGAACAGCAGGATCAGGCCGACGAACAGGATCAGGTCGCCCGAGCCGACGTTCCACTGCGCCCCTGACGCCATGGGGATGGAGAACAGCGGATCGCGCAGCAAGGCGTCGGCCTGGCTCATGCCGCCGTTTCCGTCGGCGCCGAACAGCACGACGATATTGTAGAGGATCACCGGGATCAGCAGCAGGGGTATGGCGATCAGCATGGCGGCTCCTCTCCCCGGCGCAACGGCTGCGCTTCTTAAGTCTGATTAACCCTATTGCGTCCGTTCGTCACCTGCGGGGAAAGCCGCCTGCCCGGCTAAGGGCGGACGGGGCGGGGCGGCCGAGCACCGCACCGATCCAGCGCGCCGTTTCGATCAGGGCGTCCAGATCATAGCCGGTCTGAAAACCCGCGCGCTCCAGCATATAGACCAGATCTTCGGTGGCGATGTTTCCGGTGGCGCCGGGCGCGAAGGGACAGCCGCCTATGCCGCCGACCGAGGCGTCCAGCACGTCCACCCCCGCCTCCACCCCGGCATAGGCGTTCGCCAGCCCCGTATTGCGCGTGTCGTGGAAGTGCAGGCGCAGGCGCGCCTCCGGCGCCGCCCGCCGGGCGGCCTCGACCTTGCGCGTGACCGCCCAGGGATCGCCGGCCCCGATCGTGTCGGCCAAGGCGATTTCACCGACCCCCAGGGCGCCGATCGCCCCGACCAGGTCGCCCACCTGCTGAACCGAGACCTCGCCGTCGAACGGACAGCCCCAGACGCACGACAGGGTCGCCGACAGAGACGGGACGGCGTCGGATGTCTGGCTGTTGTGACGGCGGGCGACGATCTCGCCCAGCATCGACAGCTGGTCCTTGACCGTCAGGCCCTGGTTCTTCAGGCCGAACCCGTCGGTGGCGGAAAGCGAGACATTGACCTCGTCGACGGCCGTCGTCAGGGCCCGGTCATAGCCCTTGCCGTTCAGCACCAGGCCGATCCGGCTGCGACCCGCCTCGCGGGGCAGGGCCGCCATCACCGTTTCCGCCCCGGCCATCTGTGGCACATATTTGGGATGGACGAAGGAGACGGCCTCGATCCGCCGGGCTCCGGCCGCCTCCAGCCGCCGCACCAGTTCGGCGCGGACGGCGGGGTCCAGCACGGTCTTTTCGTTTTGAAGCCCGTCGCGGGGGCCGACCTCGACGATCTGAATGAGGCGGCGGCTCATCGCGCGGTCGCCGCCGTCGCCAGGGCGGGGGCGGCTTGCGTCGCAGCCTCCGCCGTGCGGGGCGGGGGCGCATAGACGGTCAGGCTGACCTCGTCTCCGGCGGAATAGTTGTAGCCCCGCACCACCCCGACCGCCCGGCCCGCCACACCCAGCCGCCCGGCGGCGGCGCGGAAGGCGTCGGCGTCGCGTCCCTCGACGATGGCCGGCCGTCCTTCGGCCAGGGCGTCGGCCGCGCCTTGGGCGTCGGTCAGTTCAGTGTCGCGGCCCGTCAGGAAGACGAAGCTCGGCTCATGGAAGCCGGTGATGGCGACCGGTCCGGGGGTGCGGCCCTGGCGAGGATGCAGGTCCGCCGCCTCAAGGGTTTTCTCCAGTCTCGGTGCGATGGCCAGGGGGCGCAGTTGGCGGATGGTGCCCGACAAGGCGGCGTGGGCCACGATTCCAAAGGCCAGGGACGCGACCAGCGCCGCCACCGGCGCCCGGTTCAACAGCAGGAAGCCGCCGACAGCCGCCGCCGCCAGGGTCGATCCGACCGTCAGAGCCGCCCAGGTCTGGGCCGTCGAGGTGCCGTAGACGGTCAAGCCATAGACGGTGATGCCGCAGATCAGGACGGCGGCGAATACCGCCAGGGCCGCGCCGGTGATCCGCGAGACCTTGCCGATCGGCCGGGCCAGGGCGGCGGCGGCCAACAGGGCCAGGGCGCCGAAGGTCGGCAGGGTGTAGTGCCACAGCTTGGTCGGGGCCAGTTCGAACATCAGCCAGCCGGGAACCAGCCAGCAGACCAGGAAGCGGATGGCCGGCTCGGCCCGACGGGACCAGCCGGTCGCGACGGCGGCAGGCAGCAGCAGGGTGGAGGGGAAGAACAGCAGGGGCGCGAGAAGCACATACATCCCCGGGAAGCCGGAATGGCTTTCATGGGCCCCGGCGATCTTGGGCGCCAGGTCGCCGCCGATGGCTTCGCGCCAGAAGCCCCCGTCGGTGGCTATGGTGATGGCGATCGCCCAGGGGCCGACCATCAGGGCCACCAGCGGCAGGCCCCAGCCCCAGCCCAGCCGGCCCAGCCAGCGGACGTCGCGGTCCCAGATCGACAGGGCCAGGATCGCCAGGGCCACGACCAGAAGGCCGATCGGCCCCTTGATCAGGATCGACAGCCCCAGGCCCAGCCAGAACAGAAGCTTGTGGGGCCGGATCGGTCGTTCCCCGGCTCGGGTCGCCATATAGATTCGCGCCAGGGCGGCCATGGCCAGGGTGGTGGCGCCGCACAGCATGGCGTCCGTCTTGGCGATCCCGGCCTCGGTGGACAGAAGGAAGGTCGCCCCCATGATCGCGCCGCCGAAGAAGCCGACGCGCGCGCCCAGCAGGGCCGAACCCGCCCAGGCGACAGCCCAGGCGGCCAGCATGGCCCCCAGGAGAGAGGGGATCCGATAGGGGGCGATCTCGCGATCCTCGGGGTCCGAGGTCAGGGCGACGGCGGCGGCCTGCAGCCAATAGATGCCGACCGGCTTCTTCCAGCGCGGCTCGTCTTGGAAGCGGATGTCCACATAGTCGCCGCTCTCCAGCATCTGGACGGTGGCCTGGGCGAAGCGGCTTTCGTCCCGATCCAGCGGCGGCAGGAGCAGCAGGCCCGGCAGGCCGGCGACCAGCGTCAACAGGGCCGCCAGCAGGGGGCCTCTCCAGCCGGCGATGCGGCGATCCAGATCGAAGCTCTTCATGAGAGACTCCTTACACGGGGACCGGGCCGGCGTCAGCCGTCTCCCCTAAGCCGTCGATCTCGTCTATGGAGCGGCATGACCGCCCAAATCGCTCCTGACGCGCCCCAGATCTCCGTCGTGGTTCCCGTTCACGACGAGGCCGGCGCCGCCGTGCCCCTGGCGCGTGAAATCGCGGCCGCCTTCGCCGGCCGGTCCTATGAAATGATCTTCGTCGACGACGCCTCCAGGGACGCGACCTTGGCCGAGCTGAAGGCGGCCATGGCCGAACTGCCGACCTTGCGGGTTCTGGCCCACGGAACCAATGCGGGCCAGAGCCGGGCGGTGCGCACCGGGGTGCTGGCGGCGCGGGGATCGGTGGTGGTGACGATGGACGGCGACGGTCAGAACCCGCCGGCCGATGCGCCCCGGCTGGTGGACGCCCTGCTTGCGGCCCCCGCAGACGTCGGTCTGATCGGCGGGCGACGGGCCAAGCGCCAGGACAGCGCCGCCAAACGCCAAGCCTCGGTCTGGGCGAACCGCATCCGTCGTCGACTGCTGGGCGACGACGCCGACGACACCGGCTGCGGGCTGAAGGCCTTTCGCCGCGACGTCTTCCTGCGGCTTCCCTATTTCGATCACATCCACCGCTATCTGCCGGCCCTGATGATCCGCGAGGGTTACCGAAACCAGTATCTGGACGTCGATCACCGCCACCGCGAAACGGGCCGGTCGAAATACACCAACTGGGGCCGGCTGAAGGTCGCCTTCGCCGATCTCTTGGGCGTCATGTGGCTGAAGAGCCGGTCGCGCCGGCCGGGGGCGATCTCCGAATTCTGAGCGCGATAATCCAGACGCTCACAGAACGGGCGCGACAATAGAAAAGGGCGGGACCTCGCGGTCCCGCCCTTCTGCATTTCAGCGTCGGAAGGCTTGGACTTAGAAGTCCATGCCACCCATGCCGCCCATGCCGCCCATGTCAGGAGCGGCGGCGCCGCCCGACTTCTTGGGGGCGTCGGCGACGGCGGCTTCCGTGGTGATCAGGATGCCGGCCACCGAAGCGGCGTCTTGCAGGGCCGTGCGGACGACCTTGGCGGGGTCGATGACGCCCATCTTGACCAGGTCGCCGTACTCTTCCGTCTGGGCGTTGAAGCCGAAGGAGGCGTCGTTGTTCTCCAGCACCTTGCCGACCACGATCGAGCCTTCGACGCCGGCGTTTTCGGCGATCTGACGGATCGGGGCCTGCAGGGCGCGACGGATGATGGCGATGCCGGCGTTCTGGTCGGCGTTGTCGCCCTTGACGTCGGCCAGGATCTTGGAGGCCTTCAACAGGGCGATGCCGCCGCCGGGAACGATGCCTTCGTCAGCCGCGGCGCGGGTGGCGTTCAGGGCGTCGTCGACGCGGTCCTTCTTTTCCTTCACTTCGACTTCGGTCGAGCCGCCGACGCGGAGAACCGCGACGCCGCCGGCCAGCTTGGCCAGACGTTCCTGCAGCTTTTCCTTGTCGTAGTCGGAGGTGGTGTCTTCGATCTGGCGCTTGATCTGGGCCACGCGGGCTTCGATGTCGGCCTTCTCACCCACGCCTTCGACGATGGTGGTGTCGTCCTTGGTGATCGAGACCTTCTTGGCCTTGCCGAGCATGTCGAGCGTGACGCTCTCCAGCTTGATGCCCAGGTCTTCCGAGATGACCTGGCCGCCCGTCAGGATGGCGATGTCTTCCAGCATGGCCTTGCGGCGGTCGCCGAAGCCCGGCGCCTTGACGGCGGCGACGCGCAGGCCGCCGCGCAGCTTGTTGACCACCAGGGTGGCCAGGGCTTCGCCTTCGATGTCCTCGGCGATGATCAGCAGCGGACGGCCCGACTGCACCACGGCTTCCAGGATCGGCAGCATGGCCTGCAGCGAGGTCAGCTTCTTCTCGAACAGCAGGATCAGCGGCTCTTCGAGGACGGCCTCCATCTTGTCGGCGTTGGTGATGAAGTAGGGGCTCAGATAGCCGCGGTCGAACTGCATGCCTTCGACGACGTCGACGGTGGTGTCGGCGGTCTTGGCTTCTTCGACGGTGATCACGCCCTCATTGCCGACCTTGGCCATGGCCTGGGCGATCAGTTCGCCGATTTCGGAATCGCCGTTGGCCGAAATGGTGCCGACCTGGGCGATTTCCGAGTTGTTGGAGACGGGCTTGGAGTTGGTCTTGACCTCTTCCAGGACCAGGCCGACGGCCTTGTCGATGCCGCGCTTCAGATCCATCGGGTTCATGCCGGCGGCGACGGCCTTCAGGCCCTCTTGCACGATGGCTTGAGCCAGAACGGTCGCGGTGGTGGTGCCGTCGCCCGCCTTGTCGTTCGTCTTCGAAGCGACTTCGCGGATCATCTGGGCGCCCATGTTCTCGAAGGCGTCTTCCAGCTCGATTTCCTTGGCGACCGAGACGCCGTCCTTGGTCGAGCGCGGGGCGCCGAAGGACTTCTGGATCACGACGTTGCGACCCTTCGGACCCAGGGTCACCTTGACGGCGTTGGCGAGGACGTTGACGCCGCGCAGCATCTTGTCGCGCGCGTCGGTGTTGAACTGTACGATTTTAGCGGCCATGCGGGCAGCTCCTTTTGTGTGAGTGGCGAGTGGTTAGTGGCGAGTGGCGAGGATCTGAGATTGGGGCGACGGCGGCGGTTTCGTCCGGAAACCTGCTCGCCACTCGCCACTGATCACTCGCCACTGAGGGCTGAGCCTTAGCTCAGCACTCCAAGCACGTCCGACTCTTTCATGATGATCAGGTCTTCGCCGTCGATCTTCACTTCCGTGCCCGACCACTTGCCGAACAGGATGCGGTCGCCGGTCTTCAGCTCCAGGGCGTTGACCTTGCCCGAGTCGTCGCGGGCGCCGGGGCCGACGGCGACGACTTCGCCTTCCTGGGGCTTTTCCTTGGCGGTGTCGGGGATGATGATCCCGCCCTTGGTCTTGGATTCTTCTTCAACGCGCTTGACCAGCACGCGGTCGCCGAGCGGACGAAACGCCATCGGTTGTCTCCCTTGATCCCCCGAATGGGGCGATTTGAACAATGGGTCAGCCTCTCCGCGACCGCCGTTTTAGCAGCCGACCACGGAGAGTGCTAACGCGAGCGGGAGTTAGTCAGAGGGCGGCGGGGCGTCAAGCGCCGCCGCGTGTGAAACTTCCGCGACGGATGAACGCGCGATGAACCACGGCCTCCGAACCCGTTCAAACGGCGCGCGCTAAAACCACCTCAACGCTCGCGATCCCCGGAAGACGCGAGGCGATTCAGAGGAGACGGACCATGTCCAAGCTGTTGAAAATCACCGCCGCCGTCGTCGCCCCCGCCGCCGCCCTGGCCTTGACCGCCGCCCCGGCTTCGGCCCAGTCGCGTGACCGCGACGACACCGCCCGCAACGCCCTGATCGGCGCCGCCGTCGGCGGACTGGCGGGCGCCGTCTACGGCAATGGCGACGGAACCTATATTGCGGGCGGCGCCTTGGCCGGCGCGGCCTTGGGCGCGGCAGCCTCGTCCAATCGCGGATCGGACTGCGGCTATTACCGCGGCGGCCGCTGCTACCGGAACCAGGGTCACTGGGAGCGCGAACACGGCATCAACAGCCGCGATCCGCGCTGGGAGCAGCGCCGTGATTATCGCGACTGGCGCCGCGACCAGCGCTATGACCGGCGCGACGAGCGCCGCGACTATCGCTACGATCGCCGCTGGTAGACTGCGGACGTGAAATTCAGAAGGGGCGCCTTATCAAGACGCCCCTTTTGTCATGCCGCGTCCCGACGCGGGTCCCAATGCGGGAAGGGATCCTCCAGCCTGGCCCAGCCCTTGGGTCCGCGTTCCATCTCGAACCGGCTCAAAAGGGCGGCGTCGAACAGGGAGGTCAGCAGATCGCGGTTCATGTCCTTGCCGATCAGGACGATCTCCTGACGACGGTCGCCATAGGGTTGTCGCCAGACGGCCTCGATCGCCTTCAGCCATTCGGCGTTGTCGTCGGGCCAGCGCTCGCGCGGCGCCGAAGCCCACCAAAGTCCGCCCCATTCATGTTCGGTCACGGCCCCGGCCTGGCTCCAGGAACCGACATAGTCCATCCGGCTGGCCAGCCAGAAGAAGCCCTTGGAGCGCCAGACGCCGGGCCATTCGCGCTGCAGCAGGTCGTAGAAGCGTCGGGGATGAAAGGGTCTGCGCGCCCTGTAGACGAAGGTTGAGACGCCGTATTCCTCGGTCTCGGGCGTCACCTCGCCGCGCAGGGCCTGGGACCAGCCGGCCGCCTGTTCCGCCCTTTCCATGTCGAACAGGCCCGTGCCGACGACCTGATCCAGGGGCACGGCGCCGCGCACTGCCTGGATGATCCGGGCGCGCGGATTGAACTGGGCCATCATCGCCTTCAGCGTCCCGAGTTGGGTCGCATCGAGCAGATCGCACTTGTTCAGCACGATGACGTCGGCGAACTCGATCTGGTCGATCAGCAGATTGGCGATCGTGCGTTCGTCGTCCTCGCCCAGATGTTCGCCGCGAGTCTTCAGCCGGTCGGTCGAGGGATAGTCGCGGTGGAAGTTGAAGGCGTCCACCACCGTCACCATGGTGTCGATCCGGGCCAGGTCCGACAGGCTGAAACCGTCCTCGTCGCGGAAGTCGAAGGTGGCGGCGACCGGCATGGGTTCGGAAATCCCGGTGGATTCGATCAGCAGGCAGTCGAACCGACCCTCGCGCGCCAGCTTGCCGACCTCGATCAGCAGGTCCTCGCGCAGGGTGCAGCAGATACAGCCGTTGGACATCTCAACCAGCCGTTCCTCGGTCCGCGACAGGTCCGCCCCGCCGCCGTCGCGCACCAGGGCGGCGTCGATGTTCACCTCGCTCATGTCGTTGACGATGACCGCGACCCGCAGCCCGTCGCGGTTCGCCAGGACGTGGTTCAGCAGGGTCGTCTTGCCGGCTCCGAGGAAGCCGGACAGGACGGTGACGGGCAGGGTCTTGAACTCGGACATGACGGCGCTCCACGGCTGCTGCGCCGAGCTTGACCACAGCCCGGCGACTGTGAGAGTTACGTTATATTATAACACGCATAGTCAGCAAGGTTTTCCATGGCGGTCGGCGCAGTCGTCCAGGGGCAGGCGCCCACGGTCTTCACCACCCTGTTCGAGCCGCAGGTGCGGATGGCGATCTGGTCGCGGCCCAGTCCGATGCCGCCGGACGCCTTACCCCCGGCGGACTTCACCGCCGACTGCGACGGGCGCTGGATCGCCACGTCCGGCCCGGCGCCCGAGTGGTTGCTGCAGGATATCGAGGGATTGGCGGAGATTGTGGCGGCGATCAGCGGATACGACGCCTGGCGCGCGCGGTGGGAGACCGTGACCCGGCGCGCCTGCCCGCGGTTTCATCAGGACGCCGTTCCGGTGCGCCTGATCGTCGCCTATGAGGGGCCGGGGCCCGAATGGGCCTTCGCCGGCGAGATCGGCGAGGATCTGGACGGACGCAAGATCGGCACGCGCCGCCGGGTCCGCACGCTTCATCCCGGCGACGTCGCCGTCATCAAGGGCACGGCGCCGGGCTGGCAGGCCTGGCCGGACTTGCCGGTGGTCCTGCACCGCTCGCCGCCGGCCGGGAGACGCACACCACGCCGCGTCCTGACGATCGACGCAGCGCCGGCCTGAGCCTCAGTCCATCAATCGCGTCATCAGGCCGGCCGTGGAAGGGTCCAGATCGGCCGACGGACCGCCGGCGGCCACGTCCTTCAGGATCGCCTTGGCCAGGACCTTGCCCAGCTCCACGCCCCATTGGTCGAAGCTGTTGATGTCCCAGATCACGCCCTCGACGAAGGTCTTGTGCTCATAGAGGGCCAGAAGGGCGCCCAGGGTCTGGGGCGTCAGACGGTCCATCAGTATGGCGGTCGAGGGGCGGTTTCCGGTGAAGGTCCGGTGGGTCGCCAGACGGGTCGCCTCTTCTTCCGACAGGCCCTGGGCCAGGCCTTCCGCCTTGGCGGCTTCGGTTGTCTTGCCCAGCATCAGGGCCTGACCCTGGGCCAGGGCGTTTGACCAGAGGGGGGATTCCGGCGCGTCTCCATGGGTCTTGGCCACGATGACGAACTCGGCCGGGACGATCTGGGGCCCCTGGTGGATCTGCTGGAAGAAGGCGTGCTGGCCGTTGGTGCCCGGCTCGCCGAAGACGACCGGGCAGGTCTGGCGCGTCACGGGGGTTCCGTCGCGATGCACCCGCTTGCCGTTCGACTCCATCTCCAGCTGCTGCAGGAAGGCGGGCAGGCGGCGCAGGGCGTGGGCGTAAGGGGCCACGGTGCGGGCGGGGCGGTTCAGCCCGTCGACGTTGAACACCTGGGCCAGGGCCAGAAGGATCGGGGCGTTCTGCTCCAGCGGGGCCGAGACGAAGTGATCGTCCATGGCCGCAGCCCCGGCCAGCATGGCCTCGAACACGTCCCAGCCCAGGGCGATGGCGCACGACAGGCTGACCGCCGACCACAGCGAATAGCGCCCGCCGACCCAGTCCCTGAACGCGAAGGTGCGTCCGCAACCGAAGGCCGCCGCCTTGTCCGGCGCCGCCGTCACCCCGATGAAATGTTTGGTCATGCCTTCGGCCGGCAGAGCGGCCGCCAGCCAGGCCTTGGCGGCCTCGGCGTTGGCCAGGGTCTCTTGGGTCGTGAAGGTCTTGGACACCACCACGACCAGGGTGGTCTCGGGATCGAGCCCGGTCAGGGCCTCGGCCATGTCGCGCGGGTCGATGTTGGCGACGAAACGCAGGTCGATGGATGGGGCCAGCGGCCGCAGGGCGTCCCACACCACGCGCGGACCCAGGTCCGAGCCGCCGATGCCGACATGGACGATGGCCTCGAACTTGCGGCCCGTCGCCCCTGCCTCGGCGCCCGCGCGCACGGCCTCGGCATAGGTCTTCATGTCGGCGCGCACCGCGTCCACCTCGGCCGAGACCGGCTCGCCCAGGGCCTTGAAGTCGGCGCCGGCCGGGGCCCGCAGGGCCGGATGCAGCACGGCGCGCCCCTCGGTCAGGTTGACGGCCTCGCCCGCGAACAGGGCGGCGCGACGGCCCTCGACGTCGCAGGCGCGGGCCAGGTCCAGACAGGCCTCGAAGGCTTCCCGGGTCCAGCTCTGTTTCGACAGATCCAGATAGAGACCCGCCGCCTCGACCGACATCCGCGCCAGCCGGTCCGGATCGGCGGCGAACTGGTCCACGATACGGGCTTTGCCGGCCGTTTCGGCGGCGGCGTCGAAGGCGGTCCAGGCGTCGTTGCGGGTCATCGGTCGTCCTCGGGAGGAGAAATCTTGGGAAGACAAGGAAGGTAAACACTCGTTTACGGGTCGAGCGTATGCCGGTTCAACGTCCTAGCCGACGCTGAAACAGGAAGTCACCCATGTCCTGCGGCCTTGCTCTCACGATCGCCCTGACCCTGTCCAATCCCGCCGTGGCCCTGGCGGCTGATCAGCCCCCTGCGGCCGCCGGCGCCCCCGTGTCCGTGGCGGCCGAGCCCCTGTTCGCCGACATCGTGGCCCGGTCCGGGAGGCTGAAGGCGATGGTGGACGGCTGGGCGGCGTCAAAGGCTGCGGACGACGCTGGTTTCTTCACCAGCCAGGCCTTCACCGGCTTCAAGGCCCAGGCGGACGAACTGGCGGCCCTGGACCTGCAGGGCCATCTGATTCTGAAGGAACGGGGCACCGACGGCGATCTGAAATGCATCCTGCGCGGCATCTCCGAGGACATGCCAAAAAAGGTCCAGGCGGTTCAGGCCGCCGCTACCCCCGCAGAGCGCGCTACGGCCCTGTCGGAACTGTCTTATTTGCTGAACGACAATGTCGAAGTGATCACCGCCCCGCCTCAGCCTGAGGTCTAGCGAGCGAAACCCCGACCTCTGCGGGTTGCGGGTTGCGGGGGTGACGGTGCGGGTGCAGGCTGGGGGAAACCGTTTCCGGAGTCCCCATGGCTGGTCTTGCGCCCCTGATCGCCGTTGCCGCATCAATGGCCGCGTCAATGGTCGAATCCGCGACCGTTCCGCTCGGCGCGGTGCGCGGGGCCGAGCCGGTCGCCCTGGCGCAGCGGATACTGCCGCCGGAGACGGCGGCGCGGATCGAGGGCGGCCTCGTCCGGCGACAGTGGCTTCCGGGTCAGAGCTATTTCATTCGCTTCGACGAGCGCCCGAGCGTCCATTCGGACGGCCTGTGCCGCCGCACCTCCCACGTCGCCTCGGCCGGGGCGCCGCGCGTGGGCGAGGAGGCGGCCGACGACACGCCGCTGGCGCTGACGCCTTTTCAGACCGTCGTCTTCTACGCCCCGACCTATCCGAACCTCGCCTCTGATGCGGGGTGTCTGTCAGAGGGCGGCTGGATCGGCGCCCCGGAGCGCGAGCTTGAACCGACCCTGCGAATGCTCGACCGGCTGACGCGGGCGATGGCGCGGGCCGCCGGCCCCGACGAACTGGGGTTCGCCCTGTCCTGTCGTTCGGACAAGCCGGAAGATTGCGCTGATCCGCGACGCGCCCTGGCCGACCTGCCGCTGGATCGGCTGCTGGGCGTTCGGCTGAAGAACACCGTCTATCAGGAAGAGCCGACCGAGGGCCGGGTGCGGGTTCGAAAGATGCAGCCGGTCGTCGACGACCGCTGGCCCGAGGCCGAGGTCCATTTCGACAGCACGCCTCCGGACGGCCAGTCGTGGATCGTGGTGCTGAAGGGCATCGACCGCCTGGAGGCGGTCGAGATCCGGAGGACGCTGGTCATCCGCCACTGAGCCGCCGCATCCGACGCTCGCCGCGTCTTCACCGTCCCGTCAGCGCTTCGACCACCACACCCTCGGTCAACAACTGCGGCAGGATGCGGGGTTCGCCGCCGGCGGCGGGATAGAACAGATACAGGGGCACGCCCGAGCGGCCGTGACGCTCCAGTTCACGGCTGATGGCGTCGTCGCGGCGGGTCCAGTCGCCGACCAGATAGAGGGCGTTCGACGCCTTCAGGGCCTCGGCGACGCGGGGCGAGGACAGGGCGGCGCGCTCGTTGATCTTGCAGGTGACGCACCAGTCGGCGGTGAAGTTCACCAGGACCGGCCGGCCGGCCGCCTGGGCGGCGCGGACGGCCTCGGCCGACCAGGGGGCGGCTGTGAGGGAACCGGTCTCGGCCGCCGCCGCTGAAGGCGGCCGGGTGGCGGCCAGAGCGGCGAAACCGACGGCGAGGAGTAGGGCCAGGGCGGCGGCGACGGCGCTGACCACGGCGGTCCCGTCCTGGGCCCGGCGCGCCTGGTTCATACCGGACAGCCACAGACCGAAGGCCAGCATCAGGCCCGCAGCGAGGACCAGGGCCAAGGCGTCGGGTCCCGTTTGGCGCGAAAAGACCCAGACCAGCCATAGGGCCGCGCCGTACATGGGGAAGGCCAGCAGGGCCTTCAGCCGCTCCATCCACGGCCCCGGCCGGGGGAAGCGTCGCAACAGGCCGGGCGACAGGCTGATCGCCACATAGGGCAGGGCCAGGCCCAGGCCCAGCATCAGGAAGATCGCCAGGGCCGCGGGCCAGGGCGCCAGCAGGGCTGCGCCCAGGGCGGCGGCCATGAAGGGGGCGGTGCAGGGGGCGGCGACGACCACGGCCAGCACCCCGGTGAAAAAGGCCCCCACGCCGCCGGGCAGCCGCGACAGGGGACCGGCGCCGGCCCCCTGCAGCCCCGCCCCGACATGGAAGACGCCCGACAGGTTCAGGCCGACGCCCAGCATCAGCAGGGCCAGGCCCGCGATCACCGCCGGCGACTGAAGCTGGAAGCCCCAGCCTATGGCCTCGCCGCCCGCGCGCAGGATCAGCAGGGCGCCCGTCAGAACCAGGAAGCTTGACAGGACCCCGGCCAGGAACATCAGGCCGTCGCGCCGCGCCTCGCCGGCCTGATGGGCCGAGACGGCCAGGGCGGCGGCCTTCATCGCCAATATGGGGAAGACGCAGGGCATCAGGTTCAGGATCAGTCCGCCGACGAAGGCGAACAGGATCGACTGCAGGATCAAGCCCGCGCCGGCCCCTTCGGCGGGGGGGGCGGTCTCGCCGCTGAGGGCCGCGCCGCCGGTTGTTCCGGGCAGGGGGGGGCCGGGCCGGGCCGTGATCTCCCAGGCGCCGGCGTCGGTGGCCAGGACGCCGGACACCGGCCGGGTCAGGCCATGGGCCTTCAGACCGGCGCCGGGAGTCAGGGTCAGGCTCAGCCCCCGGGGGCCGGCCTGGCCCGACTGGGCCGCCGCATGGTCGATCACGCCGCCGTCGTAGGGATAGAAATAGGCCTGGGTCACGCCCGGCGCGCCGGCCGTGATCTCCGTCAGCGGACCGCCCGTCGCCGACAGGGTCAGGACGCCGTTCTCGAGCGCGGCGCGCGCCTCGATCCCGGCGGGGCGGGGCGCGGCCTCGAGCACGGCCTGGAGCGCCCGGCCGTGATCCGGGTCCAGCGGCGGCGCCCCCTCCCGGATCGGCAGGTCCAGCTTCAGGCTCATCTGCACCGGCACGCACATCTGGTCGCTGCACACCAGGAACAGGGCGTCGGCGACCAGGGGCAGGGTGGTCCCGGGCCGGGCCGAGGCCGGGATCTCGATCGGCACGGGCAGATAGACCTCGCCCGAATAGCCGTAGTTGACCAGGCTCATCAGCCGCTGGCGGGTCGGCAGGGGCCAGACGATGTCGCCGGCCTCGACCCCCGCCGGCAGGCGCCAGTTCAGAGTGGTGGCCCCCCCGGAATCGCCGGGGTTGCGCCAATAGGTGTGCCACCCCTCGGCGATCTGCTGTCGCACCGCCACCACGGCGGTGGAGCCCGGCGCCGCCCAGCGCGTCAGAGGAATGAGTTCCGCCCGGATGTTCTCCTCGCCCTGAGCGCCCGTCTCGACGGGGGCTTGGCTTCGGACCTGGGCCAGGGTCGGACCGGCCAGGCCCAGCAGCAGGCCGAGGTTCAAGACCAGCAGCAGGCGCATGGCGACCTGGAAGCCGTCGCGGGGCCGGCCGGCCTTGAACAGGATGGAGAAAAGAAGGCGCATGATCGGCCTTTTAGGCCGGGAGACCGCCGCTGTCAGGGCGCCTTTGCGGGATCAGCGGGGACGGGCGTCGATCACCACCTCGGTGCGTCGGCGCAACGGCTCGGCAGCGCCCTCGGTCGTGACTGCGCCGACGTCCCCGGCGGCGGCCACGTCGAAGACGGGGGCGGGCAGGCCGGCGGTGTTCAAGGCCTGGGCCACGGACCGCGCCCTCTGTTGAGACAGGCTGAGGTTGGCCGCAGACCCGCCCGTGGCGTCCGCGAGGCCCAGCACTTGGACCCGCCGAACGTCGCAGGTCTTCAGCACATTCGCCGCCGCCGTGATCGCCTGATCGGCCGCAGGCGTAAGCCGAGCCTCGCCCTCACGGAAATAGATGTCGAACCGCACCGGCGCGCACGGCGATTCCCCCGTCACGATTGCGTCTCGCGACGGCGCGGTGGCGCAGGCCGACACGGCCGCGGCCAAACCCAATGCCGAAATCGTCAGATATCTCATACCGTCCCCCTCGGTTGTGCGTCTGCAGACGCAAAAAGGGCGGCCCGTCGCCGACGAGCCGCCCGGTTGAACGGACGCGAACCGTCTCACGTCCGTTCAGAAACCCTGAGGCTCAATAGCGCCGTTGGCCATTGTCCCAGTAGCATTCGTCCTGGCGGTTGTCGTAGCAGTAGTAGTAGCGACCCTGGCTGTCGCGATAACGCTGCTGGTTGTTGCGGTCCGCCTGAGAGCCGCGCACCGCGCCGGCCGCACCGCCCAGGGCGCCGCCGATCAGGGCGCCGGTGGCCGCATTGCCGCCGCCGACATTGTTGCCGATGACCGCGCCCGCCACGGCGCCGAGGCCCGCGCCGATGGCGCCCTGGCGCACCGTCTGGTTGGTGCCGCCGTAAGGATCGCTGGCGCAGGCCGAAGCCAGAAGACCGGCGCCGGCTATGGCGATGATGGCCTTGTTCATGGTGAATTCCTTTATCCTGGGTTCGCCCCGAATACGAGAACGCTGGACTCCCGCACCGGTTCCCTTGTCTATCACTGTTCCGCTGAAGCGGCTAAAATCGCCGCACGGCAGTCAAGCTTATGGGGGCAGGACGATGCGATTTTCCACACTGACGCGGGCTTCGGCCGGCGCCGAGGGACCGATCTGGTCGCGGCCTCGCAAACGCAAGCGCAGAGTCTCGGCGGCGTCCCTGGTCAACACGCTGCTGGTTCTGCTGGCCTTGATCGGCGCCCTGACGCTGGTTCTGTCGATCAGGGCGGGTTCAGTCGAGACCGCCGGCCGGACCATGGACGGATGGATCGCGACGGCCTGGGCCCACGGGCAGGCCTTGATCGACCGAACGCCCAGCCCCAGCCGCTGAGGCGTCAAAGCGACGTTCGAGTCATGCTGAGGGGAACGGCTCGGCTTGGCAGGCGTTCGGCCCGACATGACCGACATCCTGAGCTCTGAGCCCGACACAGGGGCGGGCGGGCCGCGCCCGGACGCGGGCCGCGTCCTGACGCCTCATGCGTCGCTGAAGCGGTTGGTCATTCTGGTGAATCCGCTGTCAGGCGGCGTCGGATCGCGCGCCGTCGCAGAGGTCGAGGCGATCCTGGCCGACTATCAGGTGGAGAGCCAGGTCATGCTGTTGCAAGGCGGCGGCTTCGACCAGGCCATCGCCGACGCCTTCGCCGCAACGCCCGACGTCATCTTCGTTCTTGCCGGGGACGGCACGGCCCGTTCGGTGGCGGCCAAGGCCAGGCCGGACGGTCCGATGATCGCCCCCCTGCCCGGCGGCACCATGAACATGTTGCCCAAGGCGCTTTACGGCACCGGCGATTGGAAGGCGGCCTTGCGCCACGCCCTGGAGGAGGGCGAGCCCCAGACGGTGTCCGGCGGCGAGGTCGGCGGGGAATATTTCTACTGCGCGGCCATCCTGGGATCGCCGGCCCTTTGGGCCCCGGCGCGGGAGGCGATGCGGACCGGAAAGCTGAGACTGGCCTGGGCCTATGCTCGACGGGCGCTGAAGCGAGCCTTTTCCGGCCGATTGAGGTTCAGCCTGGACGGAGGCGGCCGTCGCCGCGCCGAAGCCCTGGTGTTGATCAGCCCGATGATCTCCAAGGCGATGGAGGAGCCGACGGGGCTGGAGGCGGCGGCGCTGGATCCGTCGGACGCCACCCAGGCCTTCCGACTGGCGGCGACGGCCCTGTTCAGCGACTGGCGCCATGATCCCGCGGTCTCGACCCGCCCCGCCAAGCGGATCGACGTGCGCGCCCGGTCCAAGATTCCCGCCGTGATCGACGGCGAACCCCTTCTTCTGAGCCCCGAGGCGACGGTGCGGTTCATTCCCAAGGCGTTTCGCGCCCTGGCGCCCAAACCCCCCGCCGCCGAGGACAGTCTGTAATGGGGCGTATTCTCCAGTTTTCCGATGTTCATTTCGGATGTGAGCACAAGGGGGCGGTCGCCGCCGCCCTGGAATACGCCCACGCCACGCCCAACGACCTGGTCCTGATCACAGGCGACATCACCCAGAAGGGCTATCCCAAGGAGTTCGCGGCGGCGGGTCGTTGGATGCGCGCCATGCCCGAGCCGCGCTTCGTCATCGTCGGCAACCACGACGTCCCCTACTGGGACGCGGTCGCAAGGCTGTTCCATCCCTGGAAAGCGTTCGAGACGGCGACCGGGTTTCCGGCCCACGACGGCCAGTTCTGCAATGAGACCGTCATGGTGCGCGGCGTCGTCACGGCGCGCGGCTGGCAAGCTCGGCCCAACTGGTCAAAGGGGGTCATCGATCTGGACCAGACCCGGCGCGCGGCCGAGGCCCTGCGGCAGGCGCCGATCGGGGCGCTGCGCATCCTCGCCTGTCACCATCCGCTGATCGAGATGATCGGGGCGCCGATGACCGGTGAGGTCAAGCGCGGGGACGAGGCGGCGCTGATCTTCGCCGAGGCGGGCGTGGATCTGATCATGACGGGCCATGTCCATGTGCCCTTCGCCCTGGCGATCGACCTGGCGGATCGCTGTTCCTATGCGGTGGGTTGCGGAACCTTGTCGCATCGGGAGCGGGGATCGCCGCCCGGCTTCAATCAGGTGGATTGGGACGCCAAGACCATCACGGTCACCGCCCTGGCCTGGGACGGCGCGGCCTACAGGCCGCATCAGGTGTGGAGGCTTCCGCGTCGCCAAGACACCCGCCGCGCGGCGACGGCGCCCGATCCGAACGCGCCGGGCATGCTGGAAAAGGCGGCGGTCTGACGCCGCCTTTCCATCTCGGCCACGGCCCATAAGGACCTCGGCATGAAGAAAGGGCCGGAACTCGCGTTCCGGCCCTTTCCGTTTTGAAGCTCGACGCCCTTTACAATCGAGGCGCGCCGCGTCCGCGAAGTCCGCCGGCCACAAGGGCGATGACGAACAGGATGATGGCGATCACGGCGATGAATTTGGCGATCTCGAACGAGAAGTTCGCGATGCCGCCGAAGCCGAGAACGGCTGCGATCAAAGCCACGACCAGGAAGATAATTGCCCAGCGAATCATGGGTTTAGCTCTCCTGCGTTGATGTTTCCGACGGCGGCCTCGCAGCCGTTCGTCCGTCGGTGGATCAACGTTCCCGGTCGCGGGGCGTTCCGCCCGCGACAGAGAAAGGAAAGACTATCGCCGCCGGCGACGGCCGTAGCCGCGATGCTCCATCTTGCGGTCCGCCACCATGCCGGCCACGATCGCGGCCAGGGCGGGATTGCGCAGCAGCAGGAAGGCGGCCCCCAGTCCGCCGACCACCCCGATGACAGGGCGCTCGCGCACCATATGCAGGATCTTGCCGGCCAGACCCTCCGGCTCCTCCTCCTCGTCCTCATCGTCCCCTTCGGCGCGCTTCAGGAAGACGAGGGCGACGATCAGGGCCGTCAAGGCGAACAGGCCGAAGGTGATGGCGGCCGCGCCCAAGGGCGTGGTCATCAATTGGAGGGCGTAGAACACAGCGACGCCCAGGAAGATGACGGCCAAAAAGACGCTGGCGGCGACCACGGCGGTCGCCACGGCGCGCTTGAGGATGCCCTTGAACATCAGCGGCGGCGACCGGCCAGCAGCATGCCCAGCACCAGACCGACGCCCAGGGCGATGGCCGTGGACTGGAGCGGACGTTCCTGCACCCGTTCGACGACATAGCGCTGCGCTTCGTCCAGGCGCTCGGCGGCGTCGTCGTAATATTCGCGGCCCCGAACGCGGGCGGCGTCGTAATAGGTGCGGGCCTGTTCGCGCACTTCCTCGCTCTTGGCGCGCAGGCGGGCCTCGGCCTCCTCGGCCTTTTCGCGCAGGCGCTGGGTTTCTTCACGAGCGCCGGCCTTCAGATCCTCCTTCAGGGTCTTCAGATCGGCCTTGATGTCTTCTCGAGCCTTGGTGGTGGCCATGATGCGCGCTCCAGTTTCAAGCTTGGCATTAGAATAGGGAACCCCGTCTGCCAACGCCACACCCCTGTCGAGGTTCCGTCGTCGCCAATGTCGGTGAAGGCCTCGTCACCTCCGTCCCGGCGCCTTAGATTGGCGCCATGACCGCCTTTCTGTTCGAGCCCCGACCCCAGCCCAGCCTGCCGATCATCGGCGATGCGCGACGGTTTCCGGTGCGGCGGATTCTGTGCGTGGGCCAGAACTACGCCGCCCATGCGCGCGAAATGGGGTCGGATCCGGAGAAGCAGACGCCCTTCTTCTTTTCGAAGCCGGCCGACGCCGTGGTGCCCGACGGCGCCGACCCGGCCTATCCGTCCGCGACGGCCCAGCTGCACTATGAGGCCGAGCTGGTGGCGGCCATCGGCGAAGGCGGGCGGATCGTCGGCTGGGCGGCCGGTTGCGATCTGACCCGACGCGATCTGCAGGCCCAGGCCAAGGCGGCCGGTCGCCCCTGGGACGCCGCCAAGGGGTTTGATCAGTCGGCGCCCTGCGGCGCCATAACCCTGGGCGCCCTGCCGAACCCGGACGGGTCCATCGTCCTGACCGTCAATGGCGAAACCCGCCAATCCAGCGTCCTCAGCGACATGATCCTGAACCCGGACCAGATCGTCGCGGCGGCGGGCGGGCTCTGGACGCTTCAGCCGGGCGACCTGATCTTCACCGGAACCCCGTCCGGCGTCGGGCCGATCGTGCGCGGCGACAAGGTGGCGGTCGCCATCGAGGGTCTGGCGCCCCTGAGCTTCGAGATCGTCTGATGATCCTGCACGGCTATTGGCGGTCCGGCGCCAGCTATCGGGTCCGCATCGGCCTGGGGCTGAAGGGACTGGCTTATCAGACTGCGGCCCTTGATCTGCGCAAGGGCGAACAGAAGGCCCCGGCCTTTCTGGCGATCAATCCCCAGGGCATGACCCCCGCCTTGCAGCAGGGGGAGACGGTCCTGACCCAAAGTCCGGCGATCCTGGAATGGCTGGAGGAGACCCATCCCGAGCCGCCCCTGTTGCCGAAGGACCCCCAGGACCGGGCCCAGGTCCGGGCCATGGCGGCCCTGATCGGCTGCGACATCCATCCGCTGAACAATCTTCGCGTCCTGACCGCCCTGCGTCAGGAGTTCGGCGCCGATCAGGCGACGGTCGACGCCTGGGCGGGGCGCTGGATCACGCCGGGCTTCGACGCTCTGGAGGTCTTGGTCGCGCGCCACGGCGCGGGTTGGAGTTTCGGCGATCGTCCCGGTCTGGCGGACTGCTATCTGATCCCGCAGCTCTATTCGGCGCGGCGGTTCAATCTGGACCTGACGCCCTGGCCGCGCCTTCTGGCGGTCGAGGCCGCCGCCCAGGACCATCCGGCCTTTCAGGCGGCCCACCCGGATCGGCAGCCCGACGCCGACGGCTGAGCGCGCCCGATCCATATCGGCGGTCGATGAGTAAGACTCGCGTAAGGTTTTGATCAACCTCCCTTAAGCTTTGGGGCGCATGATCGCGGGGTGACGCAGTCCCCACCCTCTCCCTCGGCGCCGTCGCCGGTCGATCGCCTGGCCCTGGCCGTGGTGACCGAGCCCGAGCGCGCCGCCAAGCCCCTCATGGCCGCCCCGTCGGGCGCCCGCGAGGACGCGATGCGTTTCCTGTTGCAGACGGGAGCGGACGCGGGGGTCAAGGTGATCGCGACCAAGCCGACCGGCGACGGCGAACGGCTGTTGGGCCAGGCCTGGCCCTTCCCCTCCCCCTTCCGCGTCACGGTTCGCACCGTCGGCCTGGGCGAAGGACTGGATCGGGTCGAGGCGCGGGCGCGCCGCTCCTTGGAACGTCTGGGTCTGCCGCGTGGCGAGGCCCTGCTGGTCAACAATCCCGCCGACCTGGCCGGCGCCGAGGGACGGGCCTTGTGGGACCGGCTGCAGGCCTTGAAGGCCCGCGGCCTGTTTCGCAGCATCGGCTTCTGCGCCACGGTCGAGGACGGACCGGTCCTGCTGGCGCGACGCCTGGAGGCCGATGTGGTTCAGGTCGCCTGCAATCTTTTGGACCAGCGTGCGGCGGCCGAGGGAATTCTGGATGAGATCAAGGCTCTGGGGGCCCAGGTCCACCTGTCTTCGGTCTTCGCCGGCGGCCTGTTGTTCGCCCCCGGCGACGATCTGCCGGCCCATTTGACCGGCTATGATCAGGCGCTGTCGCGCATCCGACGGCGCCTGGCGGAACGGCGCTGCGATCCGATGCAGGCCGCCCTGGCCTACGCCTTTTCTCTGAAGGCGGTGGACCGGGTGGTGGCCAGCGTGGCCTCCGCCGCCGAGCTGCGCGCCATATTGGCGGCCGCCCATGCGCCCGGCCCCGACCTGGACTGGTCGGAACTGGCGCTGGAGGCCCCGGCGGCCTTCGCCGCCGACGCCCGCAGCCTGATCAGTAGCGCAGCCTGACCCCGACATAGGCCGACCGGCCGGGCTCTCCATAGCCGAACACCTGCTGATAGTGTTCGTCGCCCAGGTTCTCGATCCGCGCCGTCAGGGCGACCTTGTCCGTCAAAGCGTAGGCCGCGTTCAGATTGGCCGTGACGAAGCTCTCGCGGACCACTGTGGAAAAGCCGCCAGAGTCGTCCTGATCGCCTTCCGCCCGCACGGTCAGGGCGCCGGACAGGCGATCCCCCGTCCAGCCCAGGGTCGCCGAACCGGCGTGTTCGGGCACGCGCAGCAGCCGGGCGCCCGTGGTGCGGTCCGCAGCGTCGGTCCAGGCGTAGGCCAAGGTCAGGTCGAAACCGGCGCCGAGGCGCGCGCGGCCTTCCAGCTCGAGCCCGTCCGACCGCGTCTTGGCGACGTTGACGTAGCGGCCGGCGGAATAGGTGATTTGGTCCTCGACGTTCAGCCGATACAGGGTCGCGCGTCCCTCGAACCGACCGCCGGCGGAGGCCCAGCCCAGGGCGATCTCGACGCTGTCGGCCGTCTCCGGCTTCAGCGCGGGCCACGGCTGGGGCGCGAAACAATAGTCGCACACCGCCTGGCTGACGGTCGGGGCCTTGAAGCCTGTGCCATAGGCGCCCGACAGGATGAAGCCACCGGCCAGATCATAGGCCGCCGAAATCCGCCCCGTGGTCTTTGAGCCGAAATCGTCCGTGTCGTCGTACCGCAATCCGCCGCTCAGGTTCAGCGGGCCGGCGTCATACCGGGCCACGCCGAACACCGAGGTTATCGACAGGTCGCGCGACAGACCTGACGACAGGGCCGCCGAGGCCTCGTTGCGTTCGACGCCGAAGGCGTAGTCCACGCCTTGCGCCTGACCGTCCGCCTGCCAGCGGTAGGCCTGACGGTCGCCGCTGAAGGTCGAGCCGAAGCCGTCGCTGTAGGAGGTGCGCTCCAGATCGGACGCCGAGATGCTGAACTGATGATCAAGACCGAAAGCCTGGGCCGTCACCCGACCGAAGCCCGACCACTGTTCGCTGTCCTGGGCGTCGCCGGTGTCGGCCAGCACATAGTCAGGCGCGGGGAAGCCGTCGATGTCGGCGTGGCTGTCGTTCCAGCGCGCCGCGCCTTCGACCTTGACGGCGTCGGACAGGACGTAGCGGCCCTTGGCGCCCAGGGTCGTGCTGCGAAAGCCGTCGGTCTCGGGATTGCCGTCCGCCTTGTCCGCCGCCGAAATCCCGTCGGTCTGGAAGCGCGAGACATAGGCGCTGAAGGCGTAGGTCTCATTGGCGACGCCGGCCGACAGACGACCGCGCGCCGTGTCGAAGCTGCCCGCCTCGGCCTCGGCGCGAACGCCATCGATTTCGCGCGTGGTGAAGGAAATCACCCCGCCGATGGCGTCCGATCCCCACAGGGACGACTGCGGACCGCTGAGCACCTCGATCCGGTCGATGTCGGCCAGTTCGAAGCTGGAGAAGTCATAGGCGCCGTTCGGTTCGGCCGCATCATTGATCGGCGCCCCGTCCACCAGCACCAGGGTCTTGCCCGGCGTCGCGCCGCGCATGCGGACCTGGGCGATCCCGCCGAAGGCCCCCGTTCGCGTCACCGACAGGCCAGGCACGTCGGACAGGATGTCGGCGGCGAAGACGGCGCCGCGTTGCTCGATGATCCTAGAATCGATGACCCGGGCGCCGGGCGTCTCGGCGACGATGGCGGGCAGGCGGGTGGCGGTGACCACGACCTCGTCCAGCTGGGTCGCCTCATCGGCGAAAGCGGGTGCGGCGATGACGGCGGCCATGGCCGCCGTCGACAGAAGAATGGAGCGCTTCATTGTGAGCGATATCCCCGTATCGGCCCGGCGAATGCGCGCGCAGGGTCGTGACCAGCGAGCCGATCCGCCCGGCCGCGAGGTCGGGACGACGCAAGATCGGGTCGCTTCCACGGAGAAACCGCGCCTCTGTCTGGTCCCGGACAGGAGCGAGCGACGTCGGCGGCCAGGTCTCCTGGCTTGCGGGTCATAAACCGCCGTCCTCGCCTTCCCAGTCACCCAGTGGCGCCGAGGTCGAGACCCCGGACGGACGACGCTCTCGCCGCCTACAGTTGCGGGCACAGCCACGGCGTCTCACCGTGTTCCCTTAACCGCCTGATCCGGCCTATCGCAGGGGCGACAAGCCTGTGCAAGAGCCGGTCAACGGGCTTGAGCGCCAGGACGCGATCCGTCACCCTGTCGCAACATGAACGCCCCTGTCTCTCACCCGCCTGACATCGCCGCCGCTCTGGAGGGCGCCACCCCCTTCATGGCCCAGTATCTGACGGCCAAGGCCGGTCAGCCGGACGCCATCCTGTTCTTCCGCATGGGCGACTTCTACGAGCTGTTCTTCAAGGACGCCGAAGTGGCGGCGGCGGCTCTGGGCATCACCCTGACCAAGCGGGGCAAGCACCAGGGCGAGGACATCCCCATGGCCGGGGTGCCGGTCCACGCCATGGAGGGCTACCTGGCCCGGCTGATCCGCCTGGGCCACAAGGTGGCCATCTGCGAACAGCTGGAAGACCCGGCCGAGGCCAAGAAGCGCGGCGGCAAGGCGGTCGTTCAGCGCGGCGTGGTGCGGGTGGTGACGCCCGGCACCCTGACCGAGGACAGTCTCTTGGACGCGCGCGGCGCCAACCGGCTGGCCGCCGCAGCGGTGCGCAAGGGTCGGGCGGCCGTGGCGGTGGTCGAACTGTCTTCCGGCGCGGTGGACAGCGTCGCCTGTGCGCTGGAGGATCTCGGGGCGACGCTGGCCGCCTTCCGCCCGTCCGAGGTCCTGGTCACTGACCGCATCTATTCCGACCCGACGACGCGGGACGCCCTGGACGGGTCCGGCGGCGTGGTTCAGGCCCTGGCCTCGGCCATCGCCGAGCCCCAGGCGGCGCGGACGCGGGTCGAGCGGCTGTACGGGGTTGCGGCCCTGGACGGATTCGGCGCCTTCGAGGAGGCCGAGGTCTCGGCGCTCGGCCTGATCGCCGCCTATCTGGAGACGACCCAGGCCGGCAAGGTTCCGGCCCTGGCCCCGCCCCGCCGTCTGGGCGAGAGCGGGTTTCTGGCCATCGACCCGGCGACCCGGGCCAGTCTGGAGATCGACCGGACGCAGAGGGGCGAACGCGAAGGCTCGCTGTTGGCCTGTATCGACCGCACCGTCACCTCGGGCGGGGCCCGGGCCCTGGCGGAACGGATCGCCCGGCCGCTGCGCGACCCCCTGGCGATCAATGAACAGCTCGACGCGGTCGAATGGCTGCTGGAGCGGCGCGATCTGCGGCGCGCCCTTCGCGACGGGCTGAAGGCCTCGGCCGATGTGGCGCGGGCGGTCGGACGGCTGGCCCTGGGGCGCGGCGGTCCGCGCGATCTGGCGGCGGTGCGCGTGGGCCTGTCCGTCGCCGAGGGGATCGCGGGCCTGTTCATCGGTCAGGTGGACCCGCTCACCGGCCGGCCGCGCCGCATCGCCCTGGCCCTGGATCGTCTGAGCCTGTCGCCCGAGGTGTCGCGGCTGAAGGCCGATCTGATCGACGGCCTGGTGGACGAGCCGTCGCATCTGGCCCGCGACGGCGGTTTCGTGCGCCCCGACTATCGGCCCGAACTGGACGCCGCCCGCACCCTGCGCGACGACAGCCGCCGGGTGGTCGCCGATCTGGAGGCGCGGGCGGTCGCCGAGTCCGGCGTACCCTTCAAGGTCAAGCACAACGCCGTCCTGGGCTATTTCCTGGAAACCTCGGCCAAGGCGGCGGAGGGCCTGTTGCGGGCCGGGCCGGACAGTCCCTTCATCCACCGCCAGACCCTGGCCAGCCAGGTGCGGTTCACCACCGTCGAACTGTCGGAACTGGACGCCAGGATCAGCCAGGCCGGCCACCGCGCCCTGGCCATCGAGGCCGAGACCTTCGAGGGCTGGCGGCGCGAGGTCGCCCGCCTGGCCCAGCCGCTGCAAGCAGTCGCCGAAGCCCTGGCGGAGCTGGACGCCCATGCGGCCCTGGCGGAATGGGCCCAGGAAGCGGGGGCGACCCGACCGGTGGTGGACGACAGTCTGGTCTTTTCGGTCGAGGCCGGGCGGCATCCGGTGGTCGAGGCGGCGGTCAAGGCGGCCGGCGATCCCTATACGCCCAACAACGCCCGGCTGGACGGTTCGGGGGCCGACTGCGCCCGGCTGGCCGTCGTCACCGGGCCGAACATGGCCGGTAAGTCGACCTTCCTGCGCCAGAACGCGCTTTTGGTGATCCTGGCCCAGGCCGGGGCCTTCGTGCCGGCGCGGGCGATGCGTCTGGGCGTGGTGGACCGGCTGTTCAGCCGCGTCGGCGCCGGCGACGACCTGGCGCGCGGCCGCTCCACCTTCATGATGGAGATGGTCGAGACCGCCGCCATCCTGACCCAGGCCACGCCGCGCAGCTTCGTGGTTCTGGACGAGATCGGCCGGGGCACGGCGACCTATGACGGCCTGGCGATCGCCTGGGCCACGGCCGAGGCCCTGCACGACGTCAACCGCGCCCGCACCCTGTTCGCCACCCACTATCACGAGCTGGCCCAGCTGGAGACGCGGCTGGACCACGTCTGCAACCTGTCCATGACGGCCAAGGAATGGAACGGCGACCTGGTCTTTCTGCACGAGGCGGCGCCGGGCGCGGCGGACCGGTCCTACGGCGTTCAGGTGGCCAAGCTGGCCGGGGCGCCGGCCGCGGTGGTCGCGCGGGCCAAGGCGGTGCTGGAGCGGCTGGAAGGGGAGAAGGCCGCTGCGGCCCGCCTGGACGACCTGCCGCTGTTCGCCGTGGCCGAGCCGGAGCCGGCGCGCGCGCCCTCCAGGCTGGAGGCGGCCTTGCAGGCGGTGGACCCCGACGCCCTGACGCCGCGCGAGGCTCTGGAGACCCTCTACAGGTTGAAGAGCCTGGCTGACTGAGAAGGTCGGCCCTTGCCAGGGATAGAAATCCAGACCCTGTTCGGTAACAGTCGTGGTCCGCCAGACCGAATCGCTGAGGATCGGCCATGAAGCCCAGCGCGCTTTCCCTTTCCGGCAAGACGGCCTTGATGGTCATTACGGCCCTGGGCGTCCTGACCCTGGTGCTGACGGCCGTCGCTGCGGTCCTGCTGACCCGCGACGCTGAGGCCCAGGCCGCCGAGCGTCAGGAAGCCAATATGCGGGTCGCCTGGGACGTGCTGGCCGATTATGGCGACGGCTTCACGGCGCGCGACGGCAGGCTGTATGTCGGATCGACCCCGATGAACGACTTCGTCGAGCCGGTGGATCGGATCAAGACACTCGTCGGGGGTACGGCCACCGTCTTTCTGAACGACCTGCGCGTGACCACCAATGTGGTCAAGGACGACGGCTCGCGCGCCGTCGGCACTCGGCTGAAGCCCGGCCCCGTCTATGATGCGGTGCTGAAGGCGGGCGAGCCCTATCGAGGCCAGGCCGACATTCTGGGCAAGCCTTATTTCGTCGCCTACGACCCGATCAAGACCAGGGCCGGCCAGACCATCGGCGTGCTGTATGTCGGCATCCCCAAGGCGGACTTCATGGCCTCGGTGAACCAGGTGATGATCGCCCTGTTCGTGTGCGGCTTGGCCGCCGCCCTGCTGGGGGTCGGGCTGTGTCTGATCGTTTCCCGCCGGATGTTTTCGCCTCTCAAGGCTCTGTGCGAGCGGATGGAAGCCCTGCGCCAGGGCCGAACCGACTTCGACACGCCCTGGGCCATGCGTGAAGACGACATCGGCCAGATGGCCCGCGCCGTCGCCGCCTTCCGCGACGCTGCGGTGCGCCAGAAGGCCGCGGAAGCCGAGACCGAGGCCATGCGTGAGGCCGCCCGTGTGACGCAAGAGGCGGGAGAAGCGGAACGGGACCGTCTGGCTGAGGAAAACGCCCTGGTGGCGGAGGCGCTCGGACAAGGTCTGGCGGCCCTGGCGCGCGGAGATCTGAGCCATCGGATCACCGCAGACTTCGCCGAGCGCAGCCGCAAGCTGAAGGACGACTATAACGCCGCCGTGGACACGCTGGCGGCGACCATGGCCGACATCGTAGACCTGGTTGAGGCGATGCGGGCTGCAACATCGGAGGTGACGACGGCGACCGACGACCTGTCGCGCCGCACCGAAAGACAGGCCGCCGCCCTGGAACAGACCGCCGCCGCCCTCGATCAGATCACGGTCACGGTGCGCAAGACTGCGCAAGGCGCCCGGTCCGCCGCCGACATCACCGCCGAGGCCCGAAGCGGCGCCGCGACGCGCGAACAGATCATCGCCGAGACCACAGCCGCCATGGGCGAGATCGAGGCGACCTCGGGCCGGATCGGGGAAATCATCGGGGTGATCGACGAAATCGCCTTCCAGACCAATCTCCTGGCCCTGAACGCCGGGGTCGAGGCGGCGCGGGCGGGCGAGGCCGGTCGCGGTTTCGCGGTGGTGGCCTCAGAGGTTCGCGCCCTGGCCCAGAGGTCGGCGGGGGCCGCGCGCGAGATCAAGGGTCTGATCGCCGCCTCCAGCGCCAGCGTCGGCGAGGGCGCTCGACTGGTGTCCCAGACCGGTGCGGCCCTGACCGCCTTGATCGGCCAGGTGGCCGAAATCAACCAGCTGGCCGGCGAGATCGCCGCCTCGGCCAAGGCGCAGGCCGAGGGGCTGGCCGAGGTCAATACGGCCGTCAACCAGATGGACCAGACCACCCAGCAGAACGCCGCCATGGTTCAACAGACCACCGCCGCCAACCAGGCGCTCAGCCAGGAGGCGGAACGGCTGGCCGAACTGGTGTCGCGCTTCCGTCTGGGCGACGGGGCGCCATACGGCGACGCTCAGGACGAACGGACGGTCTGGGCCGCCTGAGCAGGATCGAACAGGCGCAAATGAAAGGCCCGCCCGGATCCTCCGGGCGGGCCTTGTCACATCGACTGACAGGTCGACGGGGGCCGGATCAGGCCTGCATCATCCAGCCTTCGACGTCCATGGCCGCCTGACGCACGGCTTCCGAACGGGTCGGGTGGGCGTGGCAGGTGCGGGCGATGTCTTCCGAGGCGCCGCCGAAGCTCATGGTGACGGCGGCTTCGTGGATCATCTCCCCGGCCTGGGGGCCCATGATGTGGACGCCCAGCACCTTGTCCGTCGCGGCGTCGGCCAGAACCTTCACGAAGCCGTCGGTCTCGTGGTTGATCTTGGCGCGGCTGTTGGCGGTGAAGGGGAATTTGCCCTTCTTGTAGGCGACGCCTGCGGCCTTCAGCTGGTCCTCGGTCTGACCGACCCAGGCCACTTCAGGGAAGGTGTAGACCACGCTGGGCACCAGGGCGTAGTCGACGTGGCCGTATTTGCCGGCGATGGTGTCGATCACGGCGACGGCGTCTTCTTCCGCCTTGTGCGCCAGCATCGGGCCATGGGTCACGTCGCCGATCACCCAGACGCCGTCGGCCACCTTGAAGTGATCATGGTCGATGAAGCCGCGCTTGTCCGGGGTGACGCCAATGGTCTCCAGGCCCAGGCCGTCCGTATAGGGACGACGGCCGATGGCGACCAGGACGACGTCGCCCTTCAGGGTTTCGGCGGCGCCGCCGGCCGAGGGCTCGACCGTCAGCTCGACCCCGTCCTTGCCCGACTTGGCGGCCGTGACCTTGGCGCCCAGCTTGAACGCCATGCCCTGTTTGGTCAGGGTGCGCTGGAAGGCGGTGGCGACCTCGGTGTCCATGCCGGGGGTGATGCGGTCCAGGAACTCGACCACCGTCACCTCGGCGCCCAGACGGCGCCAGACCGAACCCAGCTCCAGGCCGATGATGCCGGCGCCGACCACGATCAGCTTCTTGGGCACGGCCGGCAGGGACAGGGCGCCGGTGGAATCGATCACCTTGCCCGCTTCAAAGGCGACGCCGGGCAGGGGGGTGGGCTCCGAGCCGGTGGCGATCACGATGTTCTTGGCCTCCAGCGTCTGGACCGAGCCGTCGGCGGCGGTCACCTCGACCTTGCCCTTTCCGACGATCTTGCCCTTGCCCTTGATCCAGTCGGCCTTGTTCTTCTTGAACAGGAATTCGATCCCCTTGGTCAGGGCGGTGACGCTGTCGTCCTTCGATTTGTGCATCTGGCCCAGGTTCAGCTTGGGCTGGACCTCAATGCCGATCTTGGCGAACTCGCCATTGGCGGCGTCCCACATTTCCGAGGCGTGGAGCAGGGCCTTGGACGGCATGCAGCCGACGTTCAGGCAGGTGCCCCCCAGGGTGGCGCGCATCTCGACGCAGGCGACCTTCAGGCCCAGCTGGCCGGCGCGGATGGCGGCGTTATAGCCGCCGGGCCCCCCGCCGATGATGACGACGTCGTAGGGAGCGGGGGCTTCGGCCATGATATCCTCTGGTCTTCTGGCGCGCGGGAAAAGCGCGCGGACACTAGCGCCGACCCCGCACGGGTCAACCGCCGCGCATCATATGGGGCGCGGAATCGACCTTTGCAGGGGGTCAGACGACCGGCTCGGCCCTGGTCTGCTCCTGCGGCGACGGCTCGGGCTGGGCGCCGGCGGCGCCTTCAGGCGTCAAATCCAGCGGCAGGGTGATGGCCACCTCAGCCCCCTCGCCCGGGGCGCTCTCCACGGTCAGGGCGCCGGACGCCTGTCGGGCGAAGGCGAAGGCCTGAGACAGACCCAGCCCCGCCGCGTCGCTTCGGGTGGTGAAAAAGGGTTCGGGCGCGCGACGCAGAGTGTCCGAATCCATGCCGGGGCCGGAGTCGCGCACGCTGAGCCGCAGGTCGCCGGCCGAGGCGATCGCCAGACGAACGGCGACCGATCCGGCGCCGTTCGAGGCCTCGACCGCATTGCGGGTCAAGGCGATGACCGCCGCCTCGAATGCGACGGGATCGACCCGCGCCGGCGCGGGCTGGTTCGGGGTCTCGATCATCAGATCGACGCCCGGTCCGGCGATCTGGCGCAGCCGGCCCTCCAGCCCCGCCAACAGTACGCCCAGGTCCAGGCGCCGCAGCAGGGTGCGGTCCTCGTCCTGAGAAAAGGCGCTCAGCCGGCGGGTCATCTGTTCGCCGCGTCGCCCCGCCGTCAGGGCCGCCTGGCCCAGCCGGCGGACGCGGTCAGGATCGTCGGAGTGGCGCAACAGCATGTCCAGGGCGGAGGTCATGACGTTCAGCAGGGCGGCGAAATCCTGCGTCACCCCGCCCGCCAAACGGCCGACATTGGCCATGCGGCGTTCGGCCTCCAAGGCCTCGCGCAGATCGCGCTCCGCCTTTTCCGCCTGGGCCAGCGCCTTTTCATGGGCGAGCGCCTGGGCCTCCTGACGGCGGGAGAATTCGGCCTGGGCGGCGGTAAGGGCGGCGGCGACCGCGTCGGAGGCGGCCGCATCGTCGTTTGCCTCGGCGAGGGCGGGCGCAGCCGGGGCCGTATCCTGGGCCTCGGACACGGGCGAGCCGGCCAGAAGGATCGCATCCGCAGCGTCCGCCTCGTCGGTCAGAGGCAGGAGGGTCCAGCGGATCGCCGCGCCCTCGGCGTCGATCGTCTCTATCGGAGGGATATCCTCGCTCGGAGTGGTCAGAACGGCTCTGAGGGTCTGGCGAGCCTCGACCCGGCGGTCGGGCGGCAGGAACAGGTCGGCGAAATCGGCCCCCGCCACGCCCTCGCTGCGGCCCAGCATGACCAGGGCGGCGCGGTTGGCCTGGCGGATCGCGCCGTCGGCCCCGACCACCACCAGGGCGCTGGAGGCGGCGTCGAAGACGCGGTCGGACAGGCTCGGTCCCGCCGGGCGCGCGGAGGGCGCGGCCGGGGGCGCCGGCGGAGGCGTCATCGGTTCGATCGCCGGGGTGGTCAGGACGTCCGTCTCGACGATGGCGGCGATCGAGCCCGTGATCTGGCCGTGCTCGTTCTCGATCGGCATGGCCGTCACCGAAACCAGCATCTTCTTGCGGGTCGCCGCATTGACCATCAGGTGCTGAAAGCCGCGCACCGTCTGGCCCCGCAGAGCCCGTGCGCTGGGAAGGAGGTCGGGCGGCACGGTCTTGCCGTCCGGAAAGGTGATGCCCCAGGTGGCGGAGTGGAACCGCAGCCCCAGGAGTTCGGCGTCGCGACGGCCCAGCAACTGATGCGCGGCGCGGTTGGCGAAGACGAACTTGCCCGTCTGGTCCGTCTCCACCATGGCGACGGGCACGGCGTTCAGGGTTTCGAACAGGCGGCGATCCGAGGACTCCGCCACCTTCTGAACGATGTCCAGCTGATCCGTCGCGCTGGCGTGGCGCACCCGGTTGGCGATGGCGAACCAGATGGCGATGACCGCCGCGACATTGCCGAAGCCCGCCAGGAGTCCAAGCACCAGGGTCCAGTTGACCTCGCCTTCGAGGAACATCAGTCGATCCGTCTCAATTTGGGGCTCACATCCCCCGCATCGGCGTCCCCGTGCAAAAGGCGAACCGGTGAAGCGGAGACTTAGCGGGTTAACCACACGACATCGCGACGGGCGTCGTCAAGCCGTTCCAACCCTCTCAGCCCCAACGAAAAAGGGGCCGGACGTCGCCGCCCGGCCCCTTCTATTCGCGGCTCGGCTGAGCCTTACAGTTTGAAGCGAACGCCGAAGAAGACGTTGTAGCCGAACTTCTCGTACTCGTAGGTCCTTTCCTTGACCCCGTAGTAGCGGACGCCCGCCGAGTCGGTGAGGTTCTTGGCCTCGCCGAACACTTCGACGCCGTTGCCGAAGTCGTAGCTGGTGGTGAAGTCCAGCTGACCGCGACCTTCGACATACAGATCCTTGCCCGGATTGGTCGCGTCGATCGCCTCCAGGAAGTCCCCGCGGTGGGTGTAGGAGATCCGCGCGCTGAACCCGTACCGCTCATAGAAGAGAGCGGCGTTGTAGGTTTCGTCCGACTGACCCGGCAGGGCGAAGGTGTCACGGCCGGCGAAGGCGCGGCTGGTTTTGATTTCCGCATCCGTCAGGGTGTAGTTGGCGAAGACGCCGAAGCCGGACGCCCAGCTCGGCAGGAAGTCGAACGTCTGCTGCCAGTTGAACTCGACGCCGGCGATGTGGCCGTCGCGAGCGTTGCGGGCCTCGGTCACCTGGGCGACCGTGCTGGTCGGGGTGACGTAGGGCACATTGTCCGTCACCAGGGTGAAGCGGTAGTTGGACAGGTCCTTGTAGAAGGCGTTGGCCGAGATCACGCCCAGAGGACGCAGATAGTATTCCAGACCCAGATCGACGTTGTTCGACAGGGTCGGCTTCAGATCGGGATTGCCCCGCGTCACGGTCGTGCGGCCGCTGTCGGTCGTTTCCAGAACGCGCGGGACGATGTCCGTATAGTCCGGGCGCGAGATGGCGCGGGTCAGGGCGAAGCGGCCGATCAACTGATCGCTGAAGCTGTGGCGCAGCGTCAGATTGGGGAAGAAGTCCGTCTGATCGCGATCGACCGTGACCGGGGTCTGGGCGCCCGACAGGGCGACGCTGGTCGCCGACCCCTCGAAGTCCGTCTTCTCGACGCGCAGGCCCACGAGGACATCGGTCGCGCCGAGGTCGAACCTGGCCTGAGCGTAGCCCGCCAGGATGTCTTCCTTTGCGGTGTAGTCGGCGGTGATCGACTGGGGAATGCGGCGCACGCCAGCGGCCGAATCCGGGTTGGTCGAGCCAGCCCGAACCCGGTCGAAATAGTCCGTCACCAAACCGGCGTCGAATTTGAAGCCGAGGTTATAGTCGTAGTTCTGCGACGGACGATCGCTGAGCAGCGGAGCCAGGGTACCCGGATTTGCGGCGGCGGAGCGGTCGCGGAAACGCTCCTCATCGGCCGTCACTTCGCGTGCGCTGTACTTGGCGCCGAACTTGAGCTCGACTTCTCGTCCGCCGATGATCGTGGGCAGTTCGAAGTTGGTCTTGAAGGCGACGTCGTCCTGTTCGGTCGAGTTGGACCGGAAGGTGTTTTCGCGGAATTTATAGTTGTTGGAGTTCAGGTAGAAGCCGGTCGGGTCGCTGAAGACCGAATAGGTCGGCTGATAGTGGTCGGCCGTGTTGTAAAACATCGTCGGCACCGGGTCCGAGCGATAGACCAGTTCGTCACGGTGCGGATAGGTCTGCTCGCTGTCGGCGAACGACAGGACGGCGTCCCAGACCGCCCCGTTGCCGAACGTCCGCTGGCCGCCCAACTGCACGGTGGAGATGTCGTTCTCTTGCGTGCGGTGACGCAGTTGCTTGTAGATGCGGGCGTTGTTGAAGGTGGCGCTGGTGTCGGTCGATCCCGGTTGCAGCGTGCCGTCGCTGTAGGTGAAGTTCAGCGTGTTGCGGAACTCGTCGTCGCGGAACTGGGCGTAGGAGCCCTTCAGCCAGACGCGGGTCGCCTCGCTGGGACGCCATTCCAGGGCGCCCGTCACCGCCTTGCGTGTGCGCTCGGTCTCGTAGTCCTTGAACAGGGTGTTCTCGAGACCCCAGATCTGGCCGCCGCCCTGCGCGGGGTTGCGGTTGATCAGCACCCATCCGTTCTCGACGTTGTCGGGACGGCGGTTGGTTTCGGAATAGCTCAACGACACCAGGGCGCCGAAGGTTTGGTTCGGGCCGAAGACGTTGGAAGCCGTCAGGCCGCCGCGATAGTCCTCGCCGCCGTAATCATTGTAGCTGCCGCCCGCGTAACCGCTGAGCGCCAGGCGGCGCTTGTCGAAGGGCGAGCGCGTCTTGATGTCCACGGCGCCGGCGATGGAATCCGCGTCCTGGCTGGGGCGCAGGGTCTTGGAGACCTCGACGGTCGAGACGATGTCCGACGGCAGGGTGTCGAGATCGACCGCGCGGGTCGACGGCGACACGGCGGGGACGGCCACCCCATCCACCGAGATGGCGGTGAAGCTGGACGGCGCGCCGCGGACGTTGATGTAGCGGCCTTCGCCCTGGTCGCGCTGGATGGCGATCCCTTGGACGCGCTGCAGGGACTCGGCGACGTTGGGGTCGGGGTAGCGGCCGATGGCGTCGGCCGACAGGACGTTGATGGTGCCGTCGGCGTTCTTCTGCTGGTTCAGCGAACGGGCCACGCCGTCGGTGATGACGCCGGTGACGATCACGTCGCTGACCGTGGCGGCCTCGGCCGCGCCGAGCGCGATGGCGACTTCGGTCCCACCTTGAACCACATTAACGGTCTGGCTGGCCGAGGGCTGGCCGATGTAGCGCACGTCCAACACCGCCGTACCGGTCGGCAGAACCAGGTCGAACTCGCCCTGGGTGTTGGTCACGGCGCGTTGGCCGGTGGCGCGAACGACCACCTCCGCACCCGGGAGGGCGTCGCCGGCGGCGTTGGTGACCCGACCGTGAACCACTTCGCCGGCGACGGCGACCGAGGCGGCCAGGGCGGAGCCCTCATAGGCGTGAGCCGGCAGGGCGGCGGTCACAGCGGCGAGCGACGCGAGCGAGGCGCCCGCGAGGAGATGGAATTTCATGACGATGTCCCCAATGCCGGGTTCAATCCCGACGAATACAGCCGCGCTTAGCGCCGAGCGGCGAAAGGATCGCGACGGTTCAGCGACGCTTGCGGATCGGTTCGGCGTCGTTGGTGTGACAAATCGTCAGTAAGCTGGCGAATCAACGTTCTGTCGTCGTGAAAACGTCACTCATTCGCCGTTGACGCCCTGCGTCGTCTTGCGGATCAGGGCGCTTCTCATTCGTAGGGGGAATATCATGAAGGTCAAGCTGGGCGCCGTTTGGTCAGGGATCTCGATCTCCGCACTTCTGCTCGCGGCCTGCGCGACCCATGAGGTGGATTTCCAGGGCGAGGGCGAAGGCTTCGTGGGGCCGGGAGCGGAGGTTCAGGCGGTGCTGGAGACCCCCTCGGTCGGCACGGCGGGCCAGGACGCCGCCGACGACCCGGCCGTCTGGGCGTCGTCAACCCCTGTGACGGTCATGGGCCAGACCACGCTCGGTTTCGTCGCCGGCACGGACAAGAAGTCGGGTCTTTACATCTACGGCCTCGACGGGCGGATCCTGCAATTCCTGCCGGAGGGCCTGCTGAACAACGTCGATCTGGTCGAAGGTCTGACCGTCGAGGGCCGTCCGCAGATCGTCCTGGGCGCCAGCGACCGCACGCCGGGCAAGACGGGGGTGTCTCTGTATCTGTTCGACCCGGCGGGAACCGGCGACAACCGCGTGCGGCCCTGGGGCGCCATCGCTACGGACGTGGTCGAACCCTATGGTTTCTGCTTCGCGCGTCGGGGCGATGAGGTCCATGCGATCCTGGTCGGGCATGAGGGCGAGCTGCGCCAGTTCATCCTGAGCGTGGACGCCGCCGGCCGTCCGGCGTCGCGCGAGGTGCGCCGGGCCGAGATCGGTTCGATCTCCGAAGGCTGCGCCGCCGACGAGGCGACCGACGCCCTCTATATCAACGAGGAGAATGTCGGCCTGTGGCGCTATGGCCTCAATCCGGCGACGGGCGCCGCGCGCACCCTGGTCCAGCCGATCGCCAAGGACCGCCTTGTCGCCGACGCCGAAGGGCTGACGACCCTGACCGATGGAGACAAACGTTATCTGATCGCCTCCAGCCAGGGTGATTCGACCTTCCCCGTCTGGCGCATCGACGGCGCGGCGCCCGAATACCAGGGGCGGTTCAAGGTCGTGGACGGGGCGGTGGACGGGATCACCGGCACCGACGGCCTGGCCGCCGCCGGCGGCGCGGTCGGCCCCTTCCCCGAAGGCGTGGTGGTGATCCAGGACGATGTGAACGACGTCGGGACCCAGAATTTCAAATATGTGGACTGGCGCGACATCCGCCGCGCCCTCGGGCTCTAGGACCCGCCGGTTCTACTGATCCTCGTCGAACTTGCGGGCGACGAGGTCCGTCAGGGCCTCGATCGCCTCCTGGGCGTCGGAGCCTTCGGCTGAGACCTCGATCTGGCAGCCGATCCCGGCGCCCAGCATCAGCAGGCCCATGATCGACCGGGCGTCCACGGTGACGCCGTCGCGCGAGACATGGATCTCGCTGTCGAAGCTGGACGCCAGCTTGACGAACTTGGCCGAGGCGCGGGCATGCAGCCCCCGCGCATTGCAGATGTCCAGTGTGGCGGTGACGCTCATTTCTCGCCTGCAAGCACCCAGGACGCGACGGAGATGTATTTGCGACCGGCGTCCTGGGCATGGGCCACACAGGCCTCCAGCGTCTCGCGCCCGCGCACGCTGGCCAGTTTGATCAGCATGGGCAGGTTCAGCCCGGCGATGACCTCGGCATGGGTCTGTTCCATCACCGAAATCGCCAGATTGGACGGCGTGCCCCCGAACATGTCGGTCAGCAGGATGACGCCGTCGCCGTCGTCCACGGCGGCGGCGGCGTCGACGATGTCGCGCCGCCGGCGCTCCATGTCGTCTTCGGGCCCGATGCAGATGGCCGCCACCCCGCGCTGCGGGCCGACCACATGCTCCATCGCCGAAAGAAACTCCGAAGCCAGCCCTCCGTGGGTGACGATAACAAGGCCAATCATGAGAACGTCACTCGCATCCCCCGAACCATCCCCGGACCCCTCCCTGTCCGACAGGGAGGCCGGACGCGCCCACCTCGGGACCGCAAGGGCCGTGTCATAGACTCGTTGCGCGCCGGTTCAAAGCGTTCCGAGCGCGACTGCGACCATCTCGACGGCGGACGGGGGGCGGGGGTCCAGCGCCAGGAGCGGCAGATCCACCCCCGCGAACCGGCGGGTCTGCGGCTCAGGCAGGCGTTCGACCGCCTCGGGCGCGCAGGCGACGGCCATGACGACACGGGCGATCCAACGTGTTCTGGCGGACACGATTCCGACCCCGCGCGCCTCGATCCGGCCGGCGATCGACTGGGGCGCCCTAGCGTAAAGCGAGCCGCCTGAGGCCCAGACTCGGGTATAGTCGTCGCTGACCAGTCGCCAACCGCGTCCGATCAGCCGCAGCGCCAGATCGCTTTTTCCGGCGCCTGAGGGCCCCAGGATCATCACCGCCCGCCACGCCGCCTCGTCCGGTCCGCGCCGGGCCACCGTGGTTGCGTGGATAGCGGCGGCCTCGGTCACGGACGGCGGCCGTTCGCCGGCAGGGCCACCACGAAGCGGGCGCCCAGGATGCGGTCGCCCTCCGTCATATTCTCCGCCCAGGCGCGTCCCCCGTGCGCCTCGACGATCTGGCGGACGATGGACAGGCCCAGACCTGAGTTCGATCCGAAGGCCGCGCCCTTGGGTCGCGAGGTGTAGAAGCGTTCGAATACCGTCTCGAGATTTTCGGGCGGGACCCCCGGCCCCTGGTCCTCGATCCGGATGCGGATCGGCAGGTCGCCCTCCGTCTCCTCCAGGATCACGCGCACCGCTCCGTCGGCGGGGCTGAAGGAGCGGGCGTTGTCGATCAGATTGCGGAAGACCTGGCCCAGAGGCCCGTCGCGCCCCACCACCCGCAGCGCCTGAGCCGGCGGATCATACAGGACCGGAATGTCGCCGGGCTTGGCCGTCGTCTCATAGACGTTGACGATGTCGCTCAGCAGGGTGTTCAGGGCGATGGGGCGGGGCCGATCGCGCGACAGTTCCGCATCCAGCCGCGAGGCGTTGGATATGTCGGTGATCAGCCGATCCAGGCGCCGCACGTCCTGCTGCAGCAGGGCGGTCAGTTTTTCGCGCTGAGCGTCCGTCTTCACCAGGGGCAGGGTCTCCAGGGCCGAGCGGATCGAGGTCAGGGGGTTCTTGATCTCGTGCGACACGTCGGCGGCGAACCGTTCGATCGCGTCCATCCGCGTGGACAGGGTGTCGGTCATCGATTCCAGCGACCGGGCCAGGTCGCCGATCTCATCCTTGCGGTCTTCCAGATCGGGAAGAGAGATGGATCGGGCCCGTTGCAGCTTGACCCCGTCCGCCGCCGCCGAAAGCCGCATGATCGGCCGGGCCACGAACAGATGCAGCAGCAGGGAGGCCAGGAGATTCACTCCCAGGGCCACCAGGGCGAAGGGCACCAGGGCGCGCCTCTGGGCGCCGAGAATCTCATCGACATTGCCGGCCTCGAGGGTCAACACCCCCAGGACCTGACGCACATGGCGGATGGGGATGGAGACGGAGACGACGCGATCGCCCGACTCATTGCGCCGGAGCGTGGTCTGGGGCGCGCCGGCCAGGGCCAGCTCCACCTCGGCCGTCACCTCGCGCTCCGCCGCGTCCTTCTGTTCGGCCCGACGCGCGTTGACGCGCGCCAGATCGCCGGGCGCCTTGGAACCCGCCGGCCGGGCGGGCGGCAAGGCCTGGCCGGGGATGTTTTCGGTGACCTGATAGCTGTCGATGACCTGCAGGCCGTTGATGTCGTACAGGCGCACCCGCTGGCCCTCGGGCACGAAGTTGTCGCGCAGCCAGCGGGCCGCCTCGCCGACGTCCAGCTCCGGCGTGGGCTCGCCTCGCGTGATGCTGAGCTGCCCCAGCACGTTGCCGAGCAGCTCGGCCTGGACCTTCAGCGATTCCTGGCGCGCCTGAATCAACCCCTTGCTCCATTCATTGAGCAGGAGGGCGCCGCCGAACAGGATCAGCAGGCTCAGCAGATTGAGGGCGAGGATAAAGCCGCCGAGCCGCGAACCGCCGAAGCGGAACAGCGGCCGTCGATGAGGCTCTTCCTCGGTCTCGCGGCCGGGAAGATCAGCTTTCGCGGTATCGGTAGCCGACGCCATACAGGGTCTCGATCGCGTCGAACTCGGGGTCCACGGCGCGGAACTTCTTGCGCATCCGCTTCACGTGGCTGTCGATGGTGCGGTCATCGACATAGACTTGGTCGTCATAGGCCGCGTCCATCAGATTGTCGCGGCTCTTCACGAAGCCGGGGCGCTGGGCCAGGGCCTGAAGCAGTAGAAATTCCGTGACGGTCAGCTTCACCGGCTTGCCGTCCCAGGTCGATTCGTGGCGGGCCGGGTCCATGCTCAGCTTGCCGCGCTTTATCGCCTTGCCGGAGACCTCGGCCGAGGGCTCGGGCTCGACCCCGTCGGCTCCGGTGCGGCGCAGCAGGGCCTTGACCCGCTCGATCAGCAGCCTCTGGCTGAACGGCTTGTGGATATAGTCGTCGGCGCCGAGGTTGAAGCCTAGGATCTCGTCGATCTCTTCATCCTTGGAGGTCAGCATGATGACCGGGAGCTGCGAGGTCTGGCGCAGCCGGCGCAACACCTCCATCCCGTCCATGCGCGGCATCTTCACGTCGAGAATGGCCAGATCGGGCGGCGTGCTCTCCAAGGCCGCCAGACCCGATGCGCCGTCGTGATAGGCGGTGATCTTATGGCCATGGCTTTCCAGCGCCAGCGAGACGGACGTCACGATGTTCTCGTCGTCGTCGACCAGGGTGATATTGGCCAAGGGGTCTTCTCCTGAACTTCCCGTTCCCGAAACCGAGAACGCACGGCAAGCGTAACCGTTCGATCACGGTCACATTAGGGCCAAGACAGATGGGCCGCCAAGCCGCAGGTTTCAACGACGGCGATAGGCGGATGGGTCAAAAACTAACAATTTAGCCGGGCAACGCCGCCTTAAAGCCTTGGCGTCTAGGGTGGTCGTATGGCCGGCCCAATCCATTATGAAGTCTATGTCCGAAGGACCGCTCCGGCGGCCTGGGCCCTGCTGATCGCGACCGAAGACCGAAAAACCGCGCTGGAAACCGCCGAAGAGCAGTTTCAGGCCAAACAGGCCGTCGCGGTGCGGGTCACCAAGGAGACGCTGGACCCCGAGACGATGGAGTTCAACAGCCTGACGATTCTGAATCTCGGGCTGCCGGAGGAGAAGTCGAAGAAGAAGCCGGAAGCGGCGGCTCGTCCGGCTTGCAGCTCGCCCAAGGAACTCTATGCGCCCCATGCTCGGGCCCTGATCGGCCGCGTCCTCGAGGACTGGCTGAAGCGGCACGGGGTGACCGCCTTCGAGCTTCTGCACCGGCCGGATCTGGCGGAACGGCTGGACGCCTCGGGCGTCGAACTTCAACATGCCGTTCAGAAGGTGGCCGTGCCCGAAAGCCAGGCCAGCGGCCAGGATCTGCATGGGATGGTGCGCCACTACCAGCGGCTGGCCGACGCCACGATCTCCCAGCTGATGAAGGCGGGCCGAAGCGGCCAGTTTCCGTCACTGGACGATCTTTCGATCGCCGATGTGGCCCATCGCCTGTCGGGATCGGCCGACCGAGCCTTCATCATGGGCGGCGTGGCGGCCCAGGCCCTGGCCGATCGTCAGGGCGCACGGGCGCGGCTGGACCGGCTGATGGATCTGATGGATGGCGCGCCGACGGAAGGGCCGCCGCGCGCCCTGGTGGTGAGCGTCGTCGAGCAGATTGCGACGGAGATGCTGGCGATCCGGTCAAATCTGGCTGACATCCTGGGGCCGTCCTTGGATCTCGGCGCCAGTCTGGCGGCCCTCGTGCGGATGGTGGCGCCCAAGGAGGTGGAGCGGTTGATCGCCGTGGATCCCCGGATGGGGCTTCTGACCCCGACCGTGGATGGCCCCGCAGCCCGGCTCGGCAGCCGGATCGCCGCCGGCGACTTTCCGCGTCTGTCGGCCGCCTTGGCCCGATTCATAACGCGCGAACTGTCCAGTTCCCGCCGCCTGCGCCCCTCTGATCCGGCGGGCGAGATCGATATTCTTCGGACCCTGGCTATGGCCCTGACGTCCGCCTCGGGTCGGCTTTTGACCCTGGAGGAGGTGCAGAACGCCTTCGTCGATCGGTCCAGGAGCCTGGTCACGCCCGATTTCGTCGCCTCCTATGTTCAGTCATGCGCGACCGTATTGGCCGAGGCCGAACATCTGACGCGGCTTTGCGAGAATGTGACCGGCGCCGCCAACAAGCGGGCTGCGGCGCGATGGCTGAGCGGCTGCGTCAAGTCGGTGAGGCTTGAGGCCGAGCTCCGGCAATCGACTCCGGGCGGTCCAAACGCCTCGCAGAAACTGCTCACTCTGGCGCGGCTGCAGCGCTCGGTGCGCGCGGTGCAGTTGGGAGAGATCGACGAGCGTGAGATCGCCGCCTCGATCGGGACCTTGGGCGGAACCCTGGAGGCGGACGCCGGCCTGATCAGCCAGATCGCCCGCGCCTCGGCCGCCGTGACGCAGAAGCTGGGCGTCCTGCTGAGAATGGCGGCCGGCGAGACGGCGCCTCTGGGACCGGCCGCCGATCGCGCCCGGGCGGAAGCGCTGCGCATGCTGCGCGCGTCCGAGGTCAAGGAGGCCCTGAGCGTTGAGCCGGAGGCGTCCGCCGCGCTGAACGCCCTGATGCCGGCCGCCGGGATTCGGCTTTAGGCGTCAGTCGAAGATGTCGAAGATGCTGTCGCGCTTCTTCTTCTTGTAGTGATAGCCGTCGTCGCGGCGGCGATCGTCCCTGTAGCCCTTGACTTCTCCATAGTCGGACGGCGCGTTCCAGGGGCGGGTCTGCGGCGAGGGGGGGGCGGCGCGTCCTTCATCGACGGCCGAGGCCATCAGGGTTTCCAACTCGCCGCGATCCAGCCAGACGCCCCGGCAGGTGGGGCACATGTCGAACTGGACGCCGTTCCGATCCAGGCTCTGCATCGGGCTGTTGTCGTTGGGGCACATCAGAAGGGGCATGGGCGGGCTCCTGGTCGGTTGACGATCGGGTGCGACGCGACGGGAAGGCAGGGGGTCCGAGACCCGTCGCGTCGATGCACCCGTGCGGTCCGACATCGCATCGCACGCCCAGGGGAGGGGAAACCCGGCCGCGACGACGCCAGAGGGGCCCGTTCCGCAAAACCAAGCTAAGGGGTCGGCGTCTGCGCCGCCATGCGTCGTGGCGCCACAGGGCGCGGCTTGATCCTGCTCTCGCTTTAATCTGGAGCCTGATTCACCGTTTCAGCGGAACCGCGAAGCGGTTCCTCCTCAACGGATCAGGCTCTAGCAGACCTGACCGGCGGCCCAGCCTGAAGACCAGGCCCACTGGAAATTATAGCCGCCCAGCCAGCCGGTGACGTCCACCGCCTCGCCGATGAAATAGAGGCCGGGGACGGACTTCACGACCAGAGTCTGCTGGTCCAGGGCGGCGGTGTCGATCCCGCCCAGGGTGACCTCGGCCGTGCGGTAGCCTTCGGACCCCACCGGTTTCACCGTCCAGGCGTTGACCGCCTGGTCCAGTCGCCGCAGGGCCTTGTCCGACAGATCGGCCAGATTGCCCGCCACGCCTTCGCGCGCGCACAGGTTCTCGGCCAGCCGACGCGGCACGATCTGGGACAGGGCGGTGTGGACCGCCTGGCGTCCGTTCGCCGCCTTGGCGGCCTTCAGCGCCTCGAACACGTCGTGATCCGGGGCCATGGCGGCGACTATGGGCTCGCCCTCGCGCCAGTAGGAGCTGATCTGAAGTATGGCCGGACCGCTCAGGCCGCGGTGGGTGAACAGCATGGCTTCGTCGAACCGGGCCCTGCGCGTCTTCTCGGCCGGGGCCGAGGCCACGCGAGCCTCCACCGCAACCCCGGCGAGCGGCGCCAGGGTCTCCAGCAGGCCCGCCTCGAACGTCAGCGGCACGAGAGCGGGACGGGTCTCGGTCACGCGGATGTCGAACTGCCGCGCGACCTCATAGGCCCAGCCGGTCGCCCCCATCTTGGGAATGGACTTTCCGCCTGTGGCGACCACCAGCGAGGCCGTCGCGATCTCGGACCCATCAGACAGGCCGATCGACCAGCCCTCGCCCTTTCGGGCGATCCGATCGACGCCGGTCTTCATCCGCAGCTCGACCCCGGCCTCCGCCAGGGCGTCGGTCAGCAGTCGCACGATCTGTTTGGCGCTGCCGTCGCAGAACAGCTGGCCCAGGGTCTTCTCATGCCAGGCGATGCCCGCCTGATCGACCCGCTTTATAAAGTCCTGGGGGGTGAACCGGCGCAGGGCCGAGGTGGCGAACCGGGGGTTTTCACCCAGAAAGTTCGCCGGCCCGCAGCCCAGATTGGTGAAGTTGCACCGTCCGCCGCCGGAGATGCGGATCTTCTCGCCGGGATTGGCCGCGTGATCGACGACCAGAACCCGACGGCCGCGCCGCCCGGCCTCGGCGGCGCACATCATGCCGGCGGCGCCGGCCCCGACCACCAGGACGTCGAACGACGCCCGGCTCACGAGACCGGCTCCGGAAGGCGGTTCTTAGTAGCGGTAGTGTTCGGGCTTGAACGGCCCTTCGACCGGCACGGAGATGTAATCGGCCTGTTCCTTGTTCAGCACGGTCAGCTTGGCGCCCAGCTTGCCCAGGTGCAGGGCCGCGACCTTTTCGTCCAGGTGCTTGGGCAGGGTGTAGACCTTGGTCTCATAGGCCGACTTGTTGGTCCAGAGTTCGATCTGGGCCAGGGTCTGGTTGGTGAAGGAGGCCGACATCACGAAGGAGGGGTGGCCCGTGGCGTTGCCAAGGTTCACCAGACGGCCTTCCGACAGCAGGATGATCTTGTTGCCGTTCGGGAACTCCACGTGGTGGACCTGAGGCTTGATCTCGTCCCACTTGAAGTTCTTCAGGCCCGCGACCTGAATTTCAGAATCGAAGTGGCCGATGTTGCAGACGATGGCGTTGTTGCGCATCCGGCGCATGTGATCGACGGTGATCACATCCTTGTTGCCGGTGGCGGTGACGAAGATGTCGGCCTTGTCGGCGACGTCGTCCAGGGTCTGGACCTCATAGCCTTCCATGGCCGCCTGCAGGGCGCAGATCGGGTCGATCTCGGTCACGATCACGCGGGCGCCGCCCTGACGCAGCGAGGCCGCCGAGCCCTTGCCCACGTCGCCGTAGCCGCAGACCACGGCCACCTTGCCCGACAGCATGACGTCGGTGCCGCGACGGATGGCGTCGACCAGGGATTCACGGCAGCCGTACAGATTGTCGAACTTGGACTTGGTCACGCTGTCGTTGACGTTGATGGCCGGGAAGGGCAGCTCGCCGCGTTCCGACATCTGGTAGAGGCGGTGGACGCCGGTGGTGGTCTCTTCCGACACGCCGCCGATGGCGTCGCGGATGGCCGAATAGAAGCCGGGCTTCTCCTTCAGATACCGCTTCATGACCTTGTAGAGGGCTTCTTCTTCCTCATTGGTCGGGTTGTCGAGGACCGAGGGGTCCTTCTCGGCCTTCGGACCGAGCACGCACAGCAGGGTGGCGTCGCCGCCGTCGTCCAGGATCAGGTTCGGATAGCCGCCGTCCGCCCATTCGAAAATCTTGTGGGCGTAGTCCCAGTATTCCTCCAGGGTCTCGCCCTTGACGGCGAAGACCGGGGTGCCGGCCGCGGCGATCGCGGCGGCGGCGTGATCCTGGGTCGAGAAGATGTTGCACGAGGCCCAGCGCACCTCGGCGCCCAGGGCTTCCAGCGTCTGGATCAGAACCGCCGTCTGGATGGTCATGTGCAGGCTGCCGGCGATCCGGGCGCCCTTCAGCGGCTGGTCCTTGCCGAACTCGGCGCGCAGCGCCATCAGGCCCGGCATTTCCGTCTCGGCGATGGCGATTTCCTTCTGGCCCCAGTCGGCCAGAGAGATGTCGCGGATGATGTAGTCGGTCATGGCAGGGGCTCCTGGCCGTAAGGGGGTATTGCGCGCCTCATAGCCCGGCAGGCCTGAAGGAGCAATAAACATATAAGGATGTCCTTATATGCGAGGGCGTAGCCGTTTATTAAGCGCCGCGCGTTAGGGTCACGCCATGGAACGCCGCGCCCTCCTCGGTCTCGCCCTTGTCGCAACGGCCGCCGCCTCGGCCTCGCCGGAGCCCGCCGCAGCCTCTTCGAGCAAGGAGGGCGGCGGCGCCTCCGCCGAAACCTATTTCCGACTGCCGGTCGTCACCGCCTCCATCGCCGGGCTGACCGGGCGCCGAGGGGTTCTGTCGATCGAAACCGGTCTGGACGTGCCTGACGCGGCCCTGCGTCTTCGCGCCCAGCAGTCCACGCCCCGCCTCCGCGCCGCCTATAACACCGCCGCTCAGCAGTTCGCCGCCGGCCTGCGGCCGGGGGCGGCGCCCGACATCGACCGCCTGGCCGGCGCCTTGCAGGCGGCGACCAACGCCACCCTGGGCCGCCCCGGCGCCCGGTTGCTGCTGGGCACGGTTATGGCGATCTGATCCGCCCTCTCGGACGGCCGCGTCCACCTCAGAGTCCCCCTCAGAGGCCCCCTCAGAGGAAAGAATAGGGATCGACGTCCACGGCCAGCCGGACCGAGGCCGGAACCTTCACCCGCTGCAGCCAGGCGCGCAGAAAGGCTTGCAGATCGACGTCGCGATCCGCGCGCACCAAGAGCCGCTTGCGCCGACGGCCGCGCACCAGGGCCAGGGGCGCATCGGCGGGGCCATAGACCTCCAGCCGTTCGGCGTTGGGAATGGCCTGGGCCAGGTCGGCGGCGGTCTTCTCCACCGCCTGCGCATTCTCGCTGGACAGGATGATCGCCGCCAGCCGGCCGAAGGGGGGCAGGGCCGCGGCTTCTCGCTCGGCCATCTCCGCCTCGACGAAGGCGTCCCGGTCGCCGGCCGCCAGGGCCTGAAGCACCGGATGGTCGGGGGTCCAGGTCTGCAGCAGGGCCCGTCCCGGTCGGTCCGCCCGGCCCGCCCGTCCCGTCGCCTGGGCCAGCAACTGATAGGTCCGTTCGGCCGCCCGCAGGTCGCCGCCTCTCAGGCCCAGATCCGCATCCACCACCCCGACCAGGGTCAGGCGGGGGAAGTTGTGGCCCTTGGCGGCCGCCTGGGTGGCGACCAGTATGTCGATCTCGCCGTCGGTCATCCGCTGGATCAGGGCCCGCGCCGACTTGGCGTCGGGTGCGGTGTCCGAGCTGAACACCGCCGTCCGCGCCTCGGGAAACAGCTGGCGCACCTCCTCCTCGACCCGTTCGACGCCGGGTCCGACCGAGACCAGACTGTCTTCGGCCCCGCACGACGGGCAGAGTTTCGGCCGGGCCATGGAAAAGCCGGTCAGGTGACAGACCAGTCGGCCGGTGTAGCGATGTTCGACCAGCCAGCTGTCGGTGTCCGGCGCCGTCAGCCTGTGCCCGCAGGCGCGGCACAGGACCACGGGGGCATAGCCGCGTCGGTTCAGGAACAGCAGCGTCTGTTCGCCGCGCACCAGGGTTTCGCCGATCGCCTCCCTCAGGCTCTGCGACAGCCAGGTCTGCGGATCGGGCGGGGCGGTGCGCAGGTCGATCAGGTCGATGTCCGGCAGGACGGCGGTCCCATGTCGCGCGCCCAGCTTCAACCAGTCGTAGCGACCGTTCTGCGCATTCCACAGCGTCTCCAGCGACGGGGTCGCCGAGGCCAGGACCACGGCCGCCCCCTCGATCCGCGCCCGCGCCACGGCCAGGTCCCGGCCGTGATAGACCAGCCCCTCTTCCTGCTTGAACGAGCCGTCGTGCTCCTCGTCGACGATGATCAGCCGCAGATTGACGAAGGGCAGGAACAGGGCGGACCGGGCGCCGACCACGATGTTGCAACGGCCCGCGATGGTCGCCTCCCACACCTGGCGGCGGCGGGGCGGGGCGACGCCGGAATGCCACTCTGCCGGGGCCGCGCCGAAGCGGGCTGCAATCCGTTCGATCAGGGCCTGGGTCAGGGCGATTTCAGGCAAGAGGATCAGGATCTGCGCCGCCGGATCGGCGCGCAGCACCCGCGCGATCGCCTCCAGATAGGCTTCGGTCTTGCCGGACCCCGTGACCCCGTCCAGCAGAAAGGGTCGAAACCCGCCCTGGGTCGCTCCGGCCGCCAGGGCCGAAGCCGCCGCCGCCTGGTCGCCGTTCAGGGTCGCCGGCGCATGGTCGGGATCGAGCGGGGCGAAGGCGGCTTCGGCGGCGATCTCGACGATCTCCAGAACCCCCTCGTCGATCAATCCCTTCACCACGCCCGCCGACACGCCGGCGTCCCGCGCCAGATCGGCGGCCGTCATTGATCGCGCGCCCAGGGCCTCCAGCACGCCCGTTCGCGCGGGGGTGGCGCGGGCCGGCTGACGGTCGCTGACCCGCCGCACCCTCCGTTCCGGTCGGGGACGCGGCGCGCGCAGACCCTTCAGCGCGGTGGCCGCCATCTCGCCGGGCGGCGACAGGGTCCAGCGCCCGGCCCATTCGACGAAGTCCATCACCCCGGACGGCAGGGCGGGGTCGTCCAGCTTCGAGTCTACCGCCTTCAGCCGCCGGTTCGAGCCGGTGGTCTCGAACACCTCGGCCACCACGCCCCGGATCAGGCGCGGGCCCAGGGGGACGGCCACCTGATCGCCGCGCGCCAGGCTCAGCGCCTCGGGAACCTCGTAATCGAAGGCTTCCGGCACGGGCAGGGGAATGAGGACCGAGGCGACTTTCACCGAACTGCGCCCTCGGCTATGAAGCCGTCCATGAAACTCTTTCTCGATACCGCCGACGTCGCCGTCATCAAGGACATGGTTCCCACCGGCATGGTGGACGGCGTCACCACCAATCCGTCGCTGATCGCCAAGTCGGGTCGGAACATCGCCGAGGTCATCGCCGAAATCTGCGCCCTGGTCGAGGGCCCGATTTCCGCCGAGGCCGTCTCGCTCGATTTCGAGACCATGGTCAAGGAGGGCGACAAGCTGGCCGCCATCGCCCCCAATGTGGTCGTCAAACTGCCCCTGACCTGGGACGGTCTGCGCGCCTGCCGCGTCTTCGCCGACAAGGGGATCAAGACCAACGTCACCCTGTGCTTCTCGGCCGCCCAGGCCCTGCTGGCCGCCAAGGCGGGCGCCACCTTCGTCTCGCCCTTCGTCGGGCGGCTGGAGGACAACGGCGCCGACGGGATCGCCCTCTTGGAAGAAATCCGGGTGATGTACGACGTCCACGGTTTCGAGACCCAGATCCTGGCCGCCTCGCTGCGCAACGTGGCCCATGTGGCCGCCGCCGCTGTGGCCGGATCGGACGCCGCCACCTTCGGCGCCGACACTTTCAAAGCCCTGGTAAAGCACCCGTTAACCGACAAGGGTCTTGATGCCTTTGTGGCGGACTGGGCCAAGACCGGTCAGTCCATCCTGTAACTCACGCGTCACGGAGAAGGTCTGTTGAGCGGCTCATTGGACCTTTTCGAAACCGCTGAAGCGGAGCCGGTTCCCCATCTGGGCGACGGCCTGACCTGGCCCGAGGTGCGCGGCTGGCTCCAGACCCATTCCCAGACCCTGCTGGACGATCGTTCCTTGTTGGAGGAGATCGGTCTGCGCCCGCACGGCCGCAATGTGGTCGAGTTCGGCGCCGCCGCCCTGACGCGGCTTGAGGCGGTGGTCGAGCGCGAGGCCGGCGCCCGGCGCGAGGTCGAGATGATCGCCCGCGCCAATTTCGCCGCCCAGACCCAGACCCACGTCGCCGCCCTGGACCTGATGGAGGCGCGCAATCATTCCGACCTGGCGCGGCGGCTGGATGCGGCGGCCCAAGGCCGGTTCGGCCTGGCCGGCGCCGCCATCGCCCTCGAAAGACCCGGCGGGGTGCCGTTCGGCTGGCGCGGACTGGACGCCGGCGAGGTGGACCGCCTGCTGGGCGACCACGGCCTGAGCTGGCTGGGGCCGATGTTCGACGGGCTCGACCTGTTCGGCGCGGCCGGCGATCAGGTGAAGTCGGTGGCCCTGGTCCGGATGGCGCCGCATCTGACCCCCGGCGAACCGCCCCGACCCTGCCTGTGCGCCTTCGGCTCGCCTGAGCCCGAGGGTTTCACCCCCAATATGGGCTGCGAACTGGCGGCCTTTCTGGCGCGGGTGGTGGAGCGGATGGCCGAGCGATGGCCGGTGTTGAACTGACTTTCCGTACTTCGCTCACCGTCACCCTCGGGCTTGACCCGAGGGTCGGACGCTCCGTCGCAAATGCGTACGGGTTGGCGCACGATCCCCGCCATTCGCCTCGTTCAACGCCCGATCCTCGGGTCAAGCCCGAGGATGACGGACAGGAAACGGGCGAATGACCGCCGCCGAGGCCCTCCACGCCTGGCTGGAGCATCTGGCGCACGAGCGACGGCTGTCGCCCCGCACCCTTGAGGCCTACGGCCATATCGGCCGGCTCTATGTCGCCTTTCTCGAACGCCATCGCGGCGAGACCCTGACGCTGAAAGGCCTGGGAACCATCACCGCCGCCGAGGTGCGCGCCCATTTAGCCGACCGCCGCAGCGGCGATCACCCCTTGGCGGCCCGATCCCTGAGCCAGACCCTGTCGGCCGTTCGGGGCTTTCACGCCTTTCTGGACCGGCGGCTGGACACGCCCGCCCCCCAGCTGGCTCTGGTGCGCGGTCCCCGGATCAAGCCGTCCCTGCCCCGCCCCGTCAGCGAGGACCAGGCGCGCGGCCTGCTGGCCGAACCCGACGCCGATCCGGACGCCGAACCCTGGGAAGCCGCGCGCGACCGGGCCGTCCTGACCCTGCTGTACGGCTGCGGCCTGCGGATTTCCGAAGGCCTGTCTCTCGTCCGCGCCGATGCGCCCCTGGGCGAGACCCTGCGCATCGTCGGCAAGGGCGCCAAGACCCGGGTCGCGCCCGTTCTGCCGGCCGTCCGCGCGGCGGTGGACGCCTATCTGGCGCTGCTGCCCTTCCCGCTCCAGCCGTCGGACGCCCTGTTCCGGGCTCGGCGCGGCGGCCCGCTCAGCCCGCGCCACGTCCAGGCCTCGGTCCAGCGACTGCGCGGGCGGCTGGGCCTGCCCGAACGCACCACCCCCCACGCCCTGCGCCACAGTTTCGCGACCCATCTGCTGGGGGCCGGCGCCGATCTGCGCTCGATCCAGGAACTGCTGGGCCACGCCAGCCTGTCCACCACTCAGAAATACACCGGCGTCGATGCGGAGCGCCTGTTGAGCGCCTATTCTGCGGCCCATCCGAAAGGGTGAGCCATCGCCCGCCGCTGCAAACGGGACGTTAACCGAAGCGGCGCACCCTCTTGTCAATGTGGCCGCCGGAAACGTCTGGTCGGCCGTGGAGGGCCGGCCCATGTCGACCAAGATGACTTCGAGCGTGCGTCGCCACAGCGACCATTTCGAACCGCAGGACACCGATCCGCACGAGCAGCGCCGCCTGCGCGGCCAGTTGGAGCAGATCGACTACGCCGCCTATGTCGCCAATAAGGAGCTGATCGGCCACACCCTGACCGGTCTGGACGCCGCCTCTCTTCAGAAACTGGCGGTCCTGACCGCCGGCGCCCGCGCCAAATGGGGGGCCGAGGCCCTGCGCCTGGCCCATTCGGGCTCGCCCGTCACCCCCGACCAGGTCGCCCGCCTGACCGCCGCCCGCACCGCCTTCGACGAACTCGCCGAAGTCTACGAAGCCCTGCGCCGCATGGTCGAGCGCGGCTATGTGGTGTTGAAATAGGCTCTAAGGACGCCTGGTGGAGCCGAGGGGAGGCGAAGCAACCCTTGATTTCACTGAGCTTTTTCTAGACGGGTGTTACAGGAGAGATTAGCACCTGTAGCAGTTTTTCTGGTGCTGTGAAGCACTGACTTGGTACGATTGTCGACGGGCTCGCCATCGCTCGGCAGATTGATAACCCTTTCATTAACACGCTCTATCTAACTCTCGTCCGGTTTGTGAGTGCGGTCAGGGGGGCGCGTTAGTGGCGGTAGAAACGTTCATCGAGCGATGGTCTGCGTCTGAAGGGGCGGAGCGAGCAAACTATGCGCTGTTCCTGAGCGAATTGTGCGACCTCTTAGAGGTGGAGCGTCCACATCCGGCGAGGGCTGACAGCACGCTCAATGACTATGTTTTCGAGCGCGCCGTCCGGTTCAATGATCCGGTAACCGGGAGCGCCACGGGGCGCATAGACCTATACAAGCGAGGCTGCTTCGTTCTGGAGGCCAAGCAGAGCCGAGAACGCGGTCAACCAAAAGCCGTCGAACAAGATGGAGAGGCAAATAATATCAAGCCCTCCACGCGGCGATCGTGGGATGTGTTAATGCTGAATGCTCGGCGGCAGGCAGAAGACTATGCCCGAGCCTTACCTGAAGATCACGATTGGCCACCGTTTCTCATCACTTGCGATGTTGGAAACTGCTTCGAGATTTACGCGGACTTCAGTGGCAGAGGCCGGAATTACTCCCAGTTTCCAGACCGCACTCGCTTCCGTGTTTACCTCCAAGACTTGAGGCAGGAGGACACTCTTGCCCTTCTGCGCGCCATCTGGACGGAGCCCCATTCCCTCGATCCGGCCAAGCGCACTGAAAAGGTAACCCGCGAGGTCGCAAAGAGCCTCGCGGAGGTGTCGAAAAACCTAGAGAAGGAAGGGCACGATCCGGAGACGGTAGCGATGTTTCTTATGCGCTGCCTCTTCACGATGTTCGCCGAAGACGCGGGGCTTCTGCCGGAGCACTCGTTTGAAAACCTTCTCTCACGTTGCGAAGCCGATCCGGGTCTATTCCCCCGCCTTGTCGGTCAGCTTTGGCAGGCTATGGACGGAGGCGAGTTTGCGTTTGCGTTCGAGACGACTGTCCGTCGGTTCAACGGCAAATTGTTCCGTGATGCTATGGTGTTTGATCTCAATGCTGAGAGCATCGGCCACCTAAAGAGTGCGGCATCCAAAAGATGGACCGACGTTGATCCGTCGATCTTCGGCGCGCTTTTGGAGCGGGCGCTGAGCACAAAGGACCGTGCCAAGCTCGGCGCACACTTCACGCCACGCGCATACGTCGAGCGCCTTGTCGTCATCACCGTGATCGAACCCCTGCGCGAGGAGTGGAATGCGGCTCAGGCCGCTATGGACGAGGCTCGGTCTAAAGGCCGTTTGGATGAAGCTCGTCAGATCGCAGCCGACTTCCACCACCGTCTCGCGACAGTGCGCGTGCTGGACCCAGCATGTGGAACCGGGAACTTCCTGTATGTCACGCTGGAGTTGATGAAGAGGCTAGAAGGCGAAGTGCTTGACGCTCTCGCTGGCCTTGGCGAGGATACCGCAAGGTTGGGTTTCCAGGGTGAGACCGTGGACCCCCACCAGTTCTTGGGGCTGGAACTCAACCCACGGGCCGCAGCAATCTCAGAACTAGTCCTTTGGATCGGTTACCTTCAATGGAACCTGAGAACACTCGGAGGAGCCGCGCCATCTGATCCGGTCCTGAAAGCCTATGGGAACATAGAAGTAGCTGACGCGCTGCTGTCCTATGACCTGCTCCCCCCCATTCGCCTAGCCAACGGTGAACTGAAGACGCGCTGGGACGGAGAAACCAAGGCCGTTCATCCCGTGACGGGGAAAAAGGTGCCAGACCTCACAGCCCAAGTACTGGTCCATCGATACGTCAACCCGCGTCCGCGCCGGTGGCCTCAGGCAGATTTTATTGTCGGCAACCCCCCGTTCATCGGCATCCGCGTCATGCGCGACCGACTTGGCGACGAGTATCGAGACGCCCTACTCACCGCGTATCCCGACGTTCCCGGCACAGCTGACCTTGTGATGTATTGGTGGGTGAAAGCCGCACGAGCGGTGCGGGCAAGGCAGACGAAGCGATTTGGACTGGTCACAACAAACAGCATCACGCAACAATATTCGCGCGTGGCTGTGGAGAAAGCCCTGAGTGGCAGGCAGGCTGCAAAGTTGATCTTTGCCGTAGCCGATCACCCTTGGGTCGAAGACAAAGATGGCGCAAATGTCCGTATATCAATGACGGTGTGCGCGGCTCCCGATTATTCCGGCCCTCTCCGGCTTGGAACCCTAACGAAGAAGAAGGATGCTAGTACGCTGCGCCTTGCGCAGGTGGATCGCATCTTCAGCGATCTGACTGCCTCAAACGCTCGCTCCCGCGTGAAGGCACTGGAGAGCAACAAAGCCATGTGCTTCCAAGGATGCGTTCCGGGAAGCGACGGCTTTAAGCTCCGCGCTGATGAACTTAGTGCCTATGGCAACGCTCTACGGGATGGGCGCATTCGGCCCTACATCATCGGCGACGACCTCACCGAGCGGCTCACACACGAACACATCATCGACGTTGAAGACCTAAGCGAAGACGAACTGCGACGATCCTATCCCGCCGTTTATCAACGGCTGATGCTGACAGTGAAACCCGCGCGCGACCTCAACCGGAACCCCCACCGCCGAAAGTACTGGTGGCGTTATGCGGCCCCAGCAAAGACCATGCGCGACGGCTTCAACGGGCTGCGGAGATACATCGCCACGCCGTACACGGCGAAACACCGTCCATTTGTTTTCATTGCCGCTGATGTCATCCCCGACGCGATGGCGTATGCGATCGCATCGGATAGTGCGTCTCTGTTGGCTGTGCTTTCCTCAGCAGTTCATCATGCTTGGTGCCGCTATTTCGGGGGTACGCTGGAGGACCGGCCAAGGTTTAACAACACCGAGATTTTCCCGCAGTTTCCATTTCCGGACCTTACAGCTCCACAATCCGCAGCGTTGGCGGACCTAGGTGAGACCCTCGACCGTCTGCGCAAGGACCAGATTACGGCTCATGAGAACCTTACAGTCACCGGATTGTACAACGTCGTAGAACGACTTCGCGCTATCCGAGCCGATCCGACAGAGCCTCCATTGACGGACGCCGAGCGAGCCATCCACGACGCAGGGTTAGCCTCGCGCGTGCTGGAGCTTCACGATCAGATCGACGCCGCCGTTATTAGTGCATACGGCTGGCCTGCTGACGTTTCGGCAGAAGACATGTTCAAGCTCCTGGTGGAACTCAACGCCACCCGCGCGGCAGAAGAGGCAACGGGCCAGATCAAGTGGCTGCGTCCCGAGTATCAGAGCGTACGTGCCGCGACACCCGTCGAGGAGGAAGCAGAGCTCGGCTTGCAGGAACGCGAGGAGGAACAAGAAAGGACATCCTTCCCGTCAAACGGCATCGAGCGCGCTGGAGCCATCATGGCCGTGCTTGCCGGGTCGGAAAGGCCGCTCACCATCGAACAGATTGCGGCTCGCTTTACGCAGGGGCTGCGCGCGCGCGCATCAATTTCGAGCATCCTCAATTCGTTGGCTCGCACCGGGGTCATCGGGAGTTCAGACGGGCACTACTATTTACGCAAGGCTGCCTAGCCGGTCCGCCTCACTCCACGGCAAATTTTGGCGCGCTCATGCAAGGCCTCACCCTAAGGGACTAGGAAGCCGGTATCCCCCATGGGGTGGGCCGCGCAGTTCGCTCTCTAACTAGGACCGTGCGTTCACACCCGCCTTGGGGCAAGCGAGGCGGTGTAGTCGACGCACCTTTTAGGGGGGGGGGCGTCCGCCTTAAATGAGTATACCCATGCAAGGCGTCTCATCTGGCCGCCCCTTGTGTCTCATGCGGGTCTTTACAGCAATTACGAGACAGGCTAACGCTCACGGTCTAGACCCAATCGAGACACGGAGACAGTCATGGCCGCCATTGGATACGCCCGCGTCAGCAGCACCGGGCAGAGCCTAGAGGTTCAGACGGAGAAGCTGATAGCCGCAGGCGTCGAGCCCGATCATCTGTTTGCAGAGAAGCGCAGCGGGACCACCGCTAAGGATAGGCCGGAACTGGACGCCGCCCTGCGCTCAGTCCGTAAGGGTGACGTGCTGATCGTCACAAAGATGGACCGCCTCGCCCGCTCCGTCTCAGACCTCCGCAGCATAGTCGATCAACTAAACACCAAGGGCGTAGGCTTCCGCGTTCTGGATCAGGCCGCCGTGGACACCACCACGCCTAACGGCCGCCTGATGCTCAACATGCTCGCAGCCTTCGCGGAGTTTGAGACGGACCTGAGGAAAGAGCGCCAGCGCGAGGGCATCGAGAAGGCCAAGGATCGCGGCGTCTATAAGGGCCGCCCGGTCACTCTGCCCCGCGATCAGGTCAAGGCGTTGAAGGCCGAAGGGCTAGGCGCAACGGAGATCGCCAAGCGCCTCAGCATGGGCCGCGCATCGGTCTATCGGCTGCTCAATGAAGTGGCGGCATAGGCCGGGATCGAAGCGGCCACACTATGCTGGATTTCCGGCCCGCTGACGGGCTTCACACACCGGTCCCGCACCGTGAAGCGCCGACGCCTTCCCGGCGCTCCACGGGGCTCGCAGCGGTAAATCGTCGAACCGTTCCATTTCGCCCAGGCGCTGCCTTAGCGTGACGCCCAGACCTGAGGACCGGCAGGAAATTTTCGACGGGCACTAGCATCCACGAAAACAAAAATCTTGCGCGGCCCGGCCGACAAGCGAAGATCAATGGGTCGGATCGTGCAGGTCGGAGTTTCGATACCCTTCGGGAGAGAAACCATTTTCGACCCAAGGGTTATTTGAACAGAATTTCCCCGTCCTGGCCGACGCAAAAAGGCATGGTCGCAGGTAGGGCGTTTCGCCCGAGGGAGGTCAGCGAAAGCTGATCGCGGCCACCGGGCTCACTCACGCAACGCTCAATCCAACTCATGGTCAGACCAAGAGTTAGCGTCGCTGATCCGGCAAACTCGCCATCTATTTTGGCCGAGGGAGCCGGGCAGCCTACGAACAACTCATCCAATCTATGGTCAGATTAGGTTAGCGGGACTATCGAGACCCCGTCGGCGCAAACATGCGGTCGATTTCCATATATGATTGGATAGTCTGAACGCTGGCCTTCATCAAAGCGCGCCGCGCCGCCTTAACCGAAAGCTGGCGGGTTGCGATCTGGGCATCAGCAATAACTTCCAGTTCAATCAGCGCGGCGCGTAGCCGGGACATGTCATCCTGATCCAGTCGCAGCTTAGCTTGGTTCAGGAGACTGCCTAGCTCGCGGTGCAGGGCATGGTCGGATCGCTCCCGACCTATCGCCGCGAAGAACCAGATCGCTGCTAGGACGACCAAACCACCGACTACAAATTCCACCACACCCTCCATTCAGCAAGACGAATGGTGCATAGATCAGGTGGTGCGTAAATCCAACATGCGGCGACGCTGTATGGGTGCCAAGGGTCGCCGTTAGTCCTGATAATCAACGCGCGCTGGGACGCCTCGGCGATGCTATCCGCGCGCGCAGAAACGAGCGGAGGATGTCGCAGGAAGCGTTGGCTGACGCCGCAGGGATCAACCGGACCCATATGGGCGAGGTCGAGCGTGGCAAGCGGAACGTCAGCCTTGTAGCCCTGATCGGCATAGCAGCAGCGCTGGGCTGCACCGTGTCGTCAATCCTGTCTGAGGCCGGGATTTAGACCGCCGAATTCGCGAGCCGCATCTGTCTCGAAAAGCCGACTATCCGAGCCAGTGGACCCCGGCCACGTTGAGAGGCCCTTCCACCTGAAGGCCATTCTCAGCGTCAAGCGGCTTCCCGTCGCCGATACGCGGGCGGTGGTGCGGGAAGCGTAAGGCCAGTTACGCGATATTTCGACATCGCAAGCACCATAGGGCGTAGCGGATACGCGAGCGACGATCCGTAGCGGCGGGCGACGGCCTGCCCTCGGTGTCCGGTGAACGCGTCATTCACGTCCTCAGGAATTTCCGCCTCCCGCGCATAATCCTTGAACGCGTGGCGGAATGAATGGAACCGCATTCTGTCGTCCGTAACCTTGATCGTGCCGCGCAGGTAGCGCCCAAACCACTTGGACCAGTTAGCGGTGATGGTCCCATATTTGTCAGGCCGCAACTCAGGGAAAATGCGCGCCTGCCCAGCCTCGCGCGCAGCATCCACGTATTTGAGGAAACCCAGCGCGACCAAGTCGGCGTGGATAGGCATACGGCGCGCGCTCCATGCGTTCTTGAGCTTCAGACCGTCCTTCTTGTCGGCGATGATACGGATGCACCACGCCTCCTGTTCCTCGCCGTCATGGTCCAGGTAGGGCATTTTGAGTATGTCGGATGGGCGAAGCTGCCCCACCTCATTCAGGCGTGCGCCAGTGTACATCGCAAGGAGAGGCAACCAGTAGGCCGCCTCACCAGCTCCAGCCTCTGGGCGCTCATCGTTCGTGTAGATCGGCGACGCGAAGATCGCCTTGAGGGCGGGAAGGTCAAAGGGCTGAACGTCTTCTTCCGGGTCAGCCTTAACATCGACGGTCACCCCCGCCGCCGGGTTTGACGGAATGAGGCGAGCCTTCAACCATGCCACCCGAAGCAAGGTGTTGAAGTTTGACATCTTGGTCCGTGCGTTGGCGGGAGACGTCTTCGCTAAAAGTTTTTCGGACCAGCTGATCACTATCTCCGGGGTGATTTCCTCGACCGGGACGCGGCCCATGTCGTCTTCAAACCACGCAACTACCTGCTTCATCCGGTCGATGGTCTTCTGGTTTTTCTGGTTAGCGGCCCACCTATCAACCACCGCGTTCAAAGGCGTCCCTCGGGTAGGGGGTGGCGCTGCTGCGCCAGCTTTCTGCGCCGCAGCCTCCGTAAGTCGGTCCTGACGGACTATTTCGCGCTCATCTCGCTGGCTCTGTTCCCAGCGTTCGCGCGCGGCCTCCACCGCGTCGCGTATGCCTTGCTCCTCGGGGCTCAAGTCTTCGTAGTCGGGATAGGGGTTCTCTGCCCAGTAAGCCTCGTTCTCCCTCTCCCACTCAAACTGCTGGCGCTCTTGCTTGGCCCGCTCGGCGGGCGTTAGCGGTCTGCGGGCTGTGGCGCGGTCGTCCGATGGCGTTGCGAGCTTGGCCTTCGCGGCCATGAACTCCTCATCCCAAGCCATCTGCTGGAGGCGTTCGAGCGGCTTGGCCTGCTCAAAATCCGTGGTCCCGAGAGATTTCCACACCTCTCGCCGCCCGTAGGCTTTCTGGAGTACTTTTGGGATTACGCGCCGGGCGTAATAGACGGCGCTGCCTTGGCGGCGGCTAGGCTTAGACATGCTGCTACATCCTATAACAGGTGTAACACCCGACCGTCATAAGCCCGTGGAAAGCAAGCTTTTTCCAGGCTCCGAAAGGGGAATAGATTGCCTGGTGGAGCCGAGGGGAGTCGAACCCCTGACCTCGTCATTGCGAACGACGCGCTCTACCAACTGAGCTACGGCCCCGTTCCAGTCAGGAGCAGGCCTCCAGGCGAGCGCGGGACATAGAAGGCGGGCGGGCGTGGTGTCAACGGGCTTGTGCGCGCAATCCGCGCAGGCGACCGCAGAAGATTGTCGGATGGGCGGGGGACGGCTAGAAGCCGAGGTTCGCGCCTTGCAGGAGAATACATATGGGCACCGCCCTGGTCTGGCTTGTGAACACCGTCATCGGCCTGATGGTCTGGTTCATCATCATCCAGGCGATCTTGAGCTGGTTGTTCGCCTTCGACGTGATCAACCATCGCAACCGGTTCGTCAGCCAGGTCGCCGACTTCCTGGACCGGATCACCGCCCCCATTCTGGAACCCTTCCGTCGGATCATTCCGCCGCTGGGCGGGATCGACATTTCGCCCATCGTCGTCCTGCTGCTGCTTCAGTTCGTCCGCATCCTGTTCAACGCCTCGGCGGCCCCGGTCCTGATCGGCATGTTGGGCTGAGGCGCCACGGCGGCGGGAGATTCCGACGCGAGACGGCGATTCCGCCCTTGCGCCCCGCCGCCAGCTTCCTAAAGGTGCCGGCCCCGACCATTATTGACCACGGTTCATGAGCACGATCACCACAGTCGCCGTCCTGGGCGCCGGACAGATGGGCGCAGGCATCGCCCATGCGGTGGCCCTGGGCGGCTATTCGGTCCGACTCTACGACGTGGCGCCCGCGCGACTGCCGCTGGCCCAGGGCGAGATCGCCGCCAGCCTGTCGCGCCACGTCGGCCGCCATCTGGTGACCCAGGCCGAGGCCGACGCCGCCCTGGCCCGGATCGCCGTCACGACGGACATGGCCGAGGCCGTGTCCGACGCGGACCTGGTCATTGAGGCGGCGCTGGAGGACGAGGCGGTCAAGAAGGCCCTCTACGCCGAGGTCGCCCCCCATCTGGGCCCGCAGACCCTTTTGGCCTCCAACACCTCCTCCATTTCGATCACCCGACTGGCCTCGGCCTCGGACCGGCCCGACCGGTTCATCGGCCTGCACTTCATGAAGCCGGCGCCGATCATGCGACTGGTCGAGATCGTGCGCGGCATCGCCACCTCGGCCGAGACCCACGCGGCGGCCGTCGATTTCGCCGAGAGCCTGGGCAAGACCACGACCGACGCCGAGGATTTCCCGGCCTTCATCGTCAACCGGATCCTGGTGCCGATGATGAATGAGGCGATCTTCGCCCTGTATGAAGGGGTCGGCAACGTCGCCTCCATCGACAAGGCGCTGCGCCTGGGCGCCAACCATCCGATGGGGCCGCTGGAGCTGGCGGACTTCATGGGACTGGACGTGGTCCTGGCCATCATGAACGTCCTGTACGACGGGCTCGCCGACAGCAAATACCGCCCCTGTCCGCTGCTGGTGAAATATGTCGAGGCCGGCTGGCTGGGCCGCAAGAGCGGGCGCGGCTTCTATGACTATTCCGGCGAGACGCCGGCGCCGACGCGATGAGCCGGTTCGAGACCTATGCCGACCTGCCGGGCCAGGCGACCATCCAGTCGCGGCCGGCGCCGCTCTATCCGATCCTGGCCTCTCTGGCCGGCGCCGCCTGGCCCCCGCTGATTCTGACCCTGCCCTTCTGGCCGCCCAACGCGATCGGGATGGGGCGTGACATCGACTGGCGGATTCTGGTGCTGCTGATCGGTCTGGCGGCCGTTCCTGCGGGCCTGTGGCGGATCAATCAGGAGCGCCGTCGCGAGGGTCGGCCAGGGTCGCGCCTGGGCGTGGTCTGGCGTTTCATGCTGTTCGGCGGCCTGACTGCGGCCCTGGTCCAGGTGGTTGTCAGCCTGGTGATGGTGGTCCTGGGCTGGCTGGAGGCGGGCGACCTGATGCAGGGTCTCGGTGCGACCGAGACGACCCTCCTGATCTTCGGCGTGGGCGGCCTGCCCATCGCCATGATCGTCGGCGTCAGCTACGCCCTGTGGGCGGGTCTTTGCGTGGCCTTCATCGCCTTTGAGGCGCGGCCGACGATCGAGGTCGGGCGGCGTCGCTAAGCTTATCCGAGCGCCGCTCAGGCGCTGAATCGCTTCGGGGGAGGCTGTGAATGTCGACGGTGAACCAGACGACGGAACCGACCGGACTGGCGCCGGTCGAGGCGCCCGCCCGTATCGCTTCTCTGGATGTGATGCGGGGGCTGGCGGTCCTGGGCATATTGGCGGTGAACGTCGTCTCCTTCGGCCTGCCCTTCATGGTCTATGGCGATGCGGACCTCAGCCCCTTTCCGGTTACGGGCGCCAACGCCGTGGCCCGTTGGGCGATGGACGTCTTCTTCCACCAGAAGTTCATCACCCTCTTCGCCATGTTGTTCGGCGCTTCGATCTTTCTGGTGGGCGGTGAACGAAGCGATGCGGCGCGGGGGCGGCTGCTGCGCCGGCGCCTGTTCTGGCTGGCTGTGATCGCCCTGATCCACGGCCTGGCCTTCTGGTACGGCGACGTCCTTCTGCTCTACGCCTGGTCCGGCCTGTTCGTCATGCTGATGCGGTCCTTCTCCGCCCCCGTTCTGATCGGGGTCGGGCTGGGGGTCACCCTGGCGCTGGGGGCGATGCAGGCGGGGTTGAGCTGGCTGATGGTCGCCGGCCCCGCAGAAGTGGTCGAGGCGATGAAACAGGGCCAGCCGCAGAACAGCCAGGAGGCCGTCGCCGCCGCCATCGCCGCCTATCGCAGCGGCTGGGCCGGGGCCATGGGCCAGAACCTGACCGCCTGGTTCTTCCTCCAGGGCGCCAGCCTGGCCATGTTCGTCTTTTCGACCGTCGCCCTGATGATGACCGGCATGGGTCTGTTCAAGGCGGGTTTCCTCAGCGGCCGGGCGCCGACCTGGCTCTATCTCTTCGTCCTGGCGGTCGGGAGCGCGGTCCTGGCCCTTGTGGCGACGACCCATTGGACCGAAATCATGGCCGCGCCCGACGCCCATCCGACGCAAGGGCTGGCGGAGGCGGTCGCGGCCTTCCCGATCCTGGTGACCCTGGCCTATGTCAGCCTGATCGTGCTCGTGACCACGCGCGGACCGGCCTGGCTGGTCGCCCCGCTTCGGCCGGTGGGGCAGATGGCCCTCACCAACTATCTGAGCCAGACACTGATCATGACCACCCTCTTTTACATGCCTTGGGGGCCGCGTCTGTTCGGTCAGGTGGACTATGTCGGCATGTGGGGCTTGGTGGCGGCCGTTTGGGCGGTCCAGCTGATCTGGTCTCCGCTGTGGCTGGCGCGGTTCAGAATGGGGCCGCTGGAATGGGTGTGGCGCTGCCTGACCTATGGGCGGCGCGTGCCGATCCGAAAAGCCGCCTGATCGCGCTTTTATCAGCGGCGTGAAAAGATTAACTGAGGAGCATGGCCGCCCCGGACACTCCCGCCGAAACCTTCAAACGCGCGCTCAGCCACGCCGCCCGCGCCCTGGCCGAGCAGCCTGAGCTGGAGGTGGTGTTCGGGTCGGACGGACCCAAGCTGGCTGGCGGGATACTGACTCTGCCGCATCCCCCACGCGACCCCTCCGGTAACGAGAGCGCGTCCCTGCGAGGCCAGGCCGACCGCCTGGCCCTGCGTTTGGCCAATCATGACGCGGGGATCGACGCCCGTATGCGCCCCGCCGACACCCAGGCGGCCGAGGTTTTCGACGCGGTTGAACAGGCGCGGGTCGAGGCCGTGGGCTCCGAATTCCTGGCGGGGGTCAGGGACAATCTGGACGCCGCCCTGGTGACGCGGCTGGAGAAGACCGGGGCGCTTCGCATCCTCGAGCCCGAACGGGCGCCGGTTTCGGAGGCCGTGGCTCTCCTGGTGCGTGAACGGCTGACGGGCCGGCCTTCGCCCGACGGAACCAAATCCCTGCTGGATCTGGTTCGAGCCGGCATAGAGGCCAAGGCGGGCGATCAGCTGGACGCCCTGACCGCGACCGCCGGCGACCAGGCTCTGTTCGCCGAAAAGATGCGCGAAGTGCTGCGCGCCCTGAACCTGGATCCCGGCGACGGCCAGGGCGAGGACGCCTCGGACGACCCGGGCGATCAGGAGCCGGATCCCCAGGAGCCCGACGCCGACGATCAGCCGGAAGAGGACGAGGAAGAGGAGGGCGGCGAGGGCTCCCAGTCCATGGAGGGCGACGCCGACGATCAATCGTCGGAGCAGGAGCGCGAGAGCCGCCCTGAGGGCGCGCCCGCCGATCCGGAGGGCGACGGCGCCGAGGACGGGCCGGAGCTGAACGAGGGCCAGCAGCCCAATCGCCAGCAGACCGCCGACGACGGCCGGGCGGTCGACTTCTACCGCGTCTTCACCACCGCCTATGACGAGGTGGTGGACGCCGCCGACCTGTGCGATCCGATGGAGCTGGAGCGGCTGCGCAATCTGCTGGATCAACAGCTCACCCTGCTGGCCAGCGTCGTCTCGCGCCTGGCCAATAAGCTGCAACGGCGGCTGCTGGCCCAGCAGAACCGCGCCTGGACCTTCGATCTGGAAGAGGGGATGCTGGACACGGCCCGGTTGACCCGGATCGTCACCGACCCGACCGCGCCCCTGTCCTTCAAGGCCGAGAGCGAGAGTCCGTTCCGCGACACGGTCGTGACCCTGCTGCTCGACAATTCGGGTTCGATGCGCGGGCGGCCGATCATGGTGGCGGCGGTCTGCGCCGATATTCTGGCCCGCACGCTGGAGCGTTGCGGCGTCAAGGTCGAGATCCTGGGCTTCACCACCCGGGCCTGGAAGGGCGGACAGAGCCGCGAGGCCTGGATCAGCGCCGGCAAACCCGCCAATCCGGGCCGGCTGAACGACCTGCGTCACATCATCTACAAGGCCGCCGACGCACCCTGGCGCCGGGCCAAGAAGAACCTCGGCCTGATGATGCGCGAGGGCCTGCTGAAGGAGAACATCGACGGCGAGGCCCTGCAATGGGCGCACAACCGCCTGCTGGCCCGCACCGAGCAGCGCCGCATCCTGATGGTCATCTCGGACGGTTCGCCGGTCGACGACTCGACCCAGTCGGCCAACGCCGCCCTCTATCTGGACAAGCACCTGCGCCAGGTCATCGCCGAGATCGAGGATCGCTCGCCGGTCGAACTGTTGGCCATCGGCATCGGCCATGATGTGACCCGCTGGTACCGCAAGGCCCTGACCATCGTCGACGTGGAACAGCTGGCCGGCGCCATGACCGAAAAACTGGCCGAGCTGTTCGAGGCGGACGTCGCCGCCCCGGCCGCGCGCCGGCCGCGTCAGAAGATCGCCGCATGAGACGTCGTCTACCGCGTCTCGCGGCGGCCTGGGCGGCCCTGGCCCTGACGGCCTGCGCCGCGACCCTGGGCCCGCCCCAACCGTCCCTTTCAGACGAAGACGGCTGGTCCTTCGCCGCCGCCGAGTTGAAGCCGGTCGGTCTGGGCCTGCCCGGGGCCGTCCTGGCGCCCGGCGTGCGTTTCGCGGGCGGGATCGAGATCGTCGCTGGCCTGGGATCGCCGCTGCATGGGCTTTCCGATCTTAAACTGAGCGGAGGCGGCGGCTTTGTCGCCGTATCCGACGCGGGGGACCTGGTTCGCGGCCGTCTGCGGCTCAACGCCCAGGGGCGGCTCGTCGGCGTCGATGGTCTGGCGTCTCACCGGCTGGCCCTGGAGGACGGGACGCCGATCAGCGACAAGCGCGACGGAGACGCCGAGGGTCTGGCCCTGACGCAATCAGGCGACCTGCTCGTCAGCTTCGAACGTCGCCATCGAATTTGGAATTACGGCCCGCTGTCGGCCGTGCGCGCCCCCCGACCGGATCCGTCGCCCGCCGTCGCCTTTGCGGACAATGAAGGCATGGAGGGCCTAGCCGCTTCGCACGCTCAGACAGACGGCTGGCGCGCGGTCGGCGAAGGCGGCGGCGTCTGGGACTGCACGATGAACGGCTGTCGCACCGTCGTCTCGCCGCCGGCCGAGGCGCCCCGCGATTCCGACTATCGCTTCACCGGTCTGGATCGCGATCCGTCCGGCGAAGGCTGGTTCGTGGTGGAGCGCCGCTATACGCCCCCCATCGACATGCGGGGCCGGGTGCGGCGCATGGCGGCAGATGGGTCTTTGGGACCTGTGCTGATCGAACTGAAGCTGCCCGGCACGACAGACAATTTCGAAGGCGTCGCGGCCGAGCGGCGCGGCCAGACGACCCGGCTCTATCTGCTGTCGGACGACAACGCCAATCCGGCCCAGCGCACCCTGCTGCTGGCCTTCGACATTCGCTAGACCGGGCCCCAGATCAGGCCGCGCCCGCCCATTGGGTTTTTTCCGGCTCGGTCTCGACCGCCAGCAGGGCCTTGACGAAGGCGTCGCGCCAGATGCCCACGTCGGTGTCGCGCACCACCTGCATCAGGGCCTCCCACCGCCGCACCCGCTCGGCCAGGGGCATTGTCAGGGCCTTCTGGATGGCGTCCGACAGCTCCTCGCGGCTGTAGGGATTGACCAGAAGCGCCTCACGCATCTGTTCCGCCGCCCCCGCGAACCGGGACAGGATCAGGACGCCGGGATCGTCGGGGTTCTGGGCGGCGACATATTCCTTGGCGACCAGGTTCATCCCGTCGCGCAGCGGCGTCACCAGCCCAACCCTGGCGGCGCGATAGATCCCCGCCAGCTGGTCGCGGCGGTAGGTGCGGTTCAGATAGCGGATCGGCTGCCAATCCATGTCGGCGAAGGCCCCGTTGACCCGCCCGGCCAGGGCGTCCAGCCGCGCCCGCATGTCCTGATAGGAATCCACATCGTCCCGCGAGATCGGCGTGACCTGGAGCAGGAAGACCTCGCCACGCATCGACGGATTGTCCTGCAAAAACTGCTCATAGCCCAGCAGCCGCTCCTCCAGCCCCTTGGAATAGTCGAGCCGGTCCACGCCGACGATCATGGCGCGGAAGGCCGCCGAGGCCGCCATCCGATCATAGGTCCGGGCCCCGAGGGTCGAGTTCTTCGCCGCCAGGAAGCCGTCCACATCGATGCCGATGGGGAAGACGCCGGTCTGAACCCGGCGGCCGAAACATTCCAGCCCGCCATGACCGAACAGCTCGCCCTGGGCCTCGCTGACCACATAGTCGGTGAAGAGGTCGCACCATTCGCGCGTATGGAAGCCGATCAGATCGAAGTCGAACATGGACTCCACCAGCCGCCGGTGATGCGGCAGGGTCACCAGCAGCTGGCGCGTCGGCCAGGGGGTGTGCAGGAAGAAGCCGATCCGGTTGCGGACGCCCAGACGACGCAGATCCCGCGCCATGGGGATCATATGGTAGTCGTGGATCCAGATGACGTCGTCCGGCTTGATCACCGGCGCCAGAACCTCGGCGAAGCGGCGGTTCACCCGCTCATAACCCTCGCCGTAGGAGCGTTCGTACTGGGCCAGGTCGATCCGGTGGTGGAACAGCGGCCACAGGGTCTTGTTGGCGTAGCCGTTGTAATATTCCTCGACGTCCTGGGGCTCCAGATCGACCAGGCCGACGGTCACCCCGGCCCGATCCTCGACCTTCATCTCGCCGGTGAAACTGTCGATCGTCTCGCCGGACCAGCCGAACCACAGACCGTCGTATTTTCGCAGGGCGGCGGACAGGGCCATGGCCAGGCCCCCGGCGGAGCCCGCAGCGGGATCGGTCGGGGCCGAGACCCGGTTGGATACGACGATGAGACGGCTCATGACTTCACTTCGGCAGCGATCCCAGCCCCGGGACCAGAAAGATCAACGCACGTCGGTCCAGGATCGGCTCAACATCACGGCGCAATTGATGATCCCGACCAGGGAGTAGGTCTGGGGATAGTTGCCCCACAGCTCCCCGTCCTCGACGGAAATGTCTTCGCTCAGCAGGCCGGCCTGGGTGCGACGGGCCAGCATCTCTTCGAATATGGCGCGCGCCTCCTCGACCCGGCCGTTCTGATGCAGGGCTTCGATGAACCAGAAGGTGCAGAAGTTGAACGCGGTCTCCGGCTCGCCGAAGTCGTCCGGTTCGACATAGCGAAACAGGAAGGGTCCTTTTTTCAGATCCCGCTCGATCGCATCGAAGGTGGCCACCTGGCGCGGATCATGCGCGTCCAGAAAGCCCAGATCCGTCAGTTGCAGCAGGGAGGCGTCCAGTTCGCGCCCGCCGAAACTGGCGGCGAAACGCCCCTCGTCCGTCAGGAAGGTTTCCGCCTCGATCCGCTCTCGGATGGCCGCCGCCCGCTGACGCCAGACGTCGGCGCGGGCCTGCAGGCCCAGATGATCCGCCGCCTTGGCCAGACGGTCGCAGGCCGCCCAGCACATGACGGAGGAATAGGTGTGAACCCGCGCGATGGTGCGGAACTCCCACAGGCCTGCGTCGGTCTGGTCGTGCATGGCGAAGGCCCGCTCCCCGACCTTCTCCAGGGCGTGGAAATCCTCGATCGTTCCGGGACGCAGCAGGCGCTGGTCATAGAAGGCCTGAACCAGGGGCAGGACGATCTGACCGTAGACGTCGTGCTGCAGGTGCTCATGGGCCTGATTGCCGATCCGCACCGGCTTCATGCCGCGATAGCCCTCGACCGTATCAACGATGCTCTCGCCGATGCCCGGCTCCAGCCCCACCCCATAGACCGGCTGGACATGGCCGCCGGCCGAGGCGTCGACGAGGTTGCGCAGATAGCCCAAGTAGTTCTCGAGAATGTCGACCGCCCCCAGCCGGTTCAGCGCCCGCACCGTATAATAGGCGTCGCGGATCCAGCAGTAGCGATAGTCCCAGTTGCGCCCGCTCTCTTTGAATTCGGGAACGGAGGTGGTCATGGCCGCGACGATGGCGCCGGTCTCTTCATAGGCGCAGAGCTTCAGGGTGATGGCCGCACGGATGACGGCCTCCTGATAGTCCAGCGGCAGATAGAGTTTGCGGACCCAGTCCTGCCAATAGGCCACCGTGCGGTCCAGCGCGGCCTGAACCCCCGGCCCCACATCCTGATCATAGCCTTCATCCGGTCCGAAGAAGAAGGCGTGCGGGCGTTCCAGCCGAAAGATCCGCTCTTCCAGGACGTGGGAGACGGGACAGTCGGTCGTCAGACGGAAGGTGACGTCCGGGCATAGGAACCGGATGTGGTTGGAGCCCGAGGTGTGGGGCGCCGGCCGCGCGCCCCAGTCGGACGAGGGGCGCAGCCGGACGCGGATACGCGGCGTGCCGTGCAGCGGTCGAACGATCCGCCCGAAGGCGAGGGGGCGATAGGTTCGCGAATGTTTGGGATGGCGCGGGGCGAAGTCGATGATCTCCACCGCCGCCCCGTCTTCGGCCGTCAGCACAGTTTTGAGCACCGGCGTATTGCGGACATAGGCTTGGCTGACGTGTTTCAGCCCCTCCAGCTCAATGGCCCAGTAGCCATGCTCGGGCGCCTCTCCGTTCATCAGGGCCGAAAAGACGGGATCGCCGTCGACGCGCGGGGCGCAGGCCCAGACGAACCGACCCTGACGGTCGATCAGGGCGCTGATCGCGCAATTGCCGATGGGGAAGAGATCGAGATTGGGCGTCATCGATTCAGGCCCCCGCCACCGCTTCCAGCCAGGTCAGGACGTCGTCCACATCGTCCAGGCGATAGCGGGCCGCGGTTTCGCGCTCAGGCCCGACGAGCACGCCATAGCCGCCCAGGGCGGCGGCGGCCTCGAAACCATGTTCATCGGTCAGGTCGTCGCCGAGCATGACGGGGGTCGCCCCCTTGAACGGCTCCTCCTGCATGAAGGCGGCGACGGCTGTGCCCTTGTCGGCGCCCGGCGTCTTCAACTCCAGCACCATATGGCCAGGCTGCAGCGCCAGGCCTGTCTCGGCCTGCAGCTGCCGGGCCAGTCGCTGCGCCGCCGCGCCCTGGTCGGGCGCCAGTCGATAATGCAGGCCCGCAGAGACTCCCTTGTCCTCGACGATCACTCCCTGCCGGTCAGCGGCGAAGGCGTGAAAGGCGTCCAAAGCCCTGGCGACGGCGGCGTCGGCCGTCGTCCTCTGGACCGGGCCGCCTTTCAGGCGCCGCTCCAGTCCATGAACGCCCGAGGCGGATTCAAGGGCCCGGTCGGTGATCCGGTCGATCTCTCTGATGGTACGGCCGCTGACCACGGCCACCCGGCCGTCGAGGCGATCCTGCACCGCCTTCAGCACGGCCGTGCGGCGCGCCACGGGACCGACCTCGTCCGGCGTCGGCGCCATGGGCGCCAGGACGCCGTCCAGGTCGAGGAACAGGGCGATTCCCTGGGCGGCGACCGGCGGTCGGGGCAACAACAGATCGGCGGCTCCGGCGTGAGACGGCATAGGTATCTGACTCTTTACGGCTTCCCCAGGCCCCTATAACGCGCCAAAGCGGCAAAGGTTGACCCGAAAGCGACAAAGTCGTCTGAAAGAGGCGGTGCGCGCCGCCGAGGGGACTGTCTGCGGCCGTGCGTTGAAACAAGGAGAGCCCGGCCGCGGGCCTGACGAAACATGACCGAGATCGCCCATTCCTCGCCCGAAGACATCGCCGCCATGACGGGGCGCGCCCGCGAGGTCATGCGGTTGAACATCGAGGCGCTGGAAGCGCTGGAGCGGATGATCGACGTCTCGATCGCGCGGGCGGTGGATGTGATCATGAGCCGCCCCGGCTATGTGGTCGTCACCGGCATCGGCAAGTCCGGCCACATCGGCGGCAAGATCGCCGCCACCCTGGCGTCTACCGGCACCAACGCCTTCTTCGTCCACCCGGCCGAAATGAGCCACGGCGACCTGGGCATGCTGCGACCGGATGTGACGGTCCTGGCCATCTCCAACTCGGGCGAGAGCCGCGAACTGCGCGATCCGCTGATCTTCTGCCAGCGCAACGGCATTCCGGTCATCGCCATCACCCAGCGTCCGACCAGTTTCCTGGGACGCAACGCCGCGGTCTGCCTGACCATGCCCAAGGTGGCTGAGGCCTGTCCGAACGGCCTGGCGCCGACCACCTCGACCCTGATGACCCTGGCCCTGGGCGACGCCCTGGCCATGGTGCTGATGGACCGGCGCGGGTTCAGCGCCCTGGATTTCGGTCTGCACCACCCCGGCGGCGCCTTGGGCATGAGCCTGCAAAGCGTGCGGGAATGGATGGGCGACAACGCCGCGGCCCCGGCCAGCGTGCCGCTGAACGCCAGCTTCAGCGAAGTGGTCTCGGCCATCACTGAGGGCCGCAAGGGGGCGGTCGCCGTATTGAAGGCGGACGGCGCCTTGGCGGGGATCGTCACCGACGGCGACCTGCGTCGCGCCTTCCAGCGCGACATCACCGGCCTGACCGCCGCCGACATCATGGGGGCCAATCCGATCACGGTCGATCCCGACGCCCGGATGAGCGACGTCGTCGATCTGCTGACCGCGAACAAGATTTCCAATCTGTTCGTGTTGGAGGAGGGGCGGCCGACCGCCATCGTCCATATCGCGGAACTGATGCAGGCCGGCTACGTCGCCTGAGCCGCTGATGATGCGTATCCTCTATGACGCCAGCCGGCTGATGAGCCGGGCCGAACGTTCCGCCCCCACCGGCGTCGATCGCGTCTGTCTGGCCTATGCCGAATGGCTGCTGTCGCGGCCCGACGTCGTCACCCTGCCGGTTCGCGGGCGCAAGAACCGCCTGGTCGCCGTCCAGCCCGAGTGGTTCCGGGACTTCGTGGTCGATCTGCGCGCGCGTTGGAGCGGGGCGGGCGTCGCCCCCGCCGACGTGGCGCATGAAGCCCTGTTGCTGGAGGCCCTGGCCGCCCCCGCAAGACCCGCAGAGTCTGTCATCAGCCCCCCGCCCCCGCCGGAGCGTGAAAAGCCGGCGGACAAGGGACGGGTGTTGAAACAGTTCTTCAAGTCCCGCCATGTCGCGCCCCTGCCGGCCGCCGACCTCTATCTGAACGTGGGCCATACGACTCTGCATCAGGCCGACGCCCTGCGGGACCTGGAGGCGTCGGGTGTGGACCGGGTCGTTCTGATCCACGATCTGATCCCCATCACCCATCCGGAGTTCTGTCGGCCCGGCGACGGCGCCAAACACCACGCGCGCGTGACCCACGCCCTGCGTCACGCCAGCCGGCTGATCGTCAACTCGGCCTATACCCGCGACGAGTTGCACGCCTTCGCAGCTCGGGAAGGCCTGCCCCAGCCGCCGGTCCATGTGGCGCATCTGGGCCTTGAGCCGGCCTTCGTGGCCGGCGAGGCGGTGGCGACCAGCCGTCCCTATTTCGTCCATGTGGGCACGATAGAGGCGCGCAAGAACCTGGCCCTGTTGCTGACCCTGTGGCGGCGGCTGGAGGAGCGGCTGGGCGAACGCACCCCCTCCCTGGTCCTGGTCGGGCGCTACGGCTGGGAGAATGAGGCGGTGCTGGATCATCTGCAGCGCTCGCCCAATCTGCGGGGGGTCGTCCATCAGGCGGCCAACCTGTCCGACGAGGTGCTGGCGCGCCTGATGCGGGGTGCGCGGGCGGTGCTGGCCCCTTCGTCGGTCGAGGGGTTCGACCTGCCTGCGGTCGAGGCGGTGGCCATGGGCCGCCCCCTGCTCGCCTCCGACATTCCGCCGCACAGAGAGCTGACGCCCCAGGCCGAGTTGATTGATCCCCTGGACGGGCTGGGCTGGCTGGCGGCGATCGAGCGGGCGACCATGACGTCTCCGCCCGCCGCCTCGGAGGCTCAGGCTGCGCCGTCGTGGGAGGCCCATTTCGACATCGTCGCTCGGGCGGTCGGCCTGGCGGCGGCCTCGCCTCTGGCGGGCGGTGCGAAAGGCGGGTAATCAACGCGCGAACAAGGGCCGATCCGTTTCCATGACTCGCACCATCCTGCCGCTTGCCATCGTCGCCATCCTGAGCGGGTGCTCCACCCTGCCGCGCGACGGACCCTCGGGCGCCTCCATCGACGCCGGGGCTTCGACGCCCCAGGCCCTGGGCAGCTACGCCCTCGTGCCCCTGACCTATGAGGTGACGGAGCGGATGAAGGCGGTGCCGCCTCAGTTCTTCGGCACCCTGGCGGCCGCTTCCAGCGAACAGCCGGTCGATGTGATCGGCGAGGGCGATACGCTGGCGATCTCGATCTATGATCCCTCCGGCGCCCTGTTCGGCGGCAGCCTGGGCGGGACGTCGGCTTCGGCGCGCACGGTTCCCAGCCTGTCCGGCGGGTCCCAGGCCTTGCCGGGGGTGACGGTCGATCGCAGCGGTTCTGTTTCCGTGCCCTTCGCCGGTCCGGTTCGCGTCGTCGGCCTGACCTCGACCCAGGCGGCGGCCGCGATCCGCCGGGCCCTGGCCGGCAAGGTCGCCAACCCCCAGGTCCTGGTCGGCATCGCCGGCAACGCCTCAAACACCGTCAACGTCCTGGGCGACGTGCGCCAGCCGGGCCGCGCGCCTCTGGGCGTCAACAGCGACCGAATTCTGGACGTCATCGCCGCCGCCGGCGGATCGGCCCGCCCGACCGACGATCTGACGATCAGCATCCAGCGCGGCGGTCAGACCTACACCGCCCCCCTGTCGGCCGTGACGACCGAGTTCAGCGAGAACGTGCGCCTGCAAAGGGGCGACGTGATCAACGTCCAGTACAAGCCGCGTCGGTTCTCCACCTTCGGCGCTCTGAACGCCGTCGCCCAGGTCGATATGCCGGCGGGGCCGATGACGCTTACGGGCGCCATGTCCAAGGTCGGGGGGTTGAACACAACCACCGCCAACGCCCGGCGTGTTCTGGTCTTCCGCTTCGAGCGACCTGAGGTGGCCCAGGCTCTGGGTATCAACCAGCCGGCTACGCCCAAGGGGGTGCCGGTGGTCTATCAGCTGGACTTCAACAACGCCGCCAACGTCTTCGCCGCCACCAATATGGAGATCATGCCCGAGGACGTGATCTATGTGCCCCTGGCCGGCGCCGCAGAGGCGCGCAAATTCTTCGAGTTCGTTCAGAGCGTGACCCGCGTCGTCTATGACGTGTCGGTGACCAGCGCGATCAACGTCGACTGACGCCTGTGCAGGCTTGGCGCGCCCTTCTGTCCCAGTTGACGGGGCGCGCCGCCGCCGTCGGGAGTGATGCGGTCGATCCGACCGCCGCCGACCCCTTCGCCCGCCCCGCCGAAATCCCCTCTGGCGATCCTTCGCCTCTGGACGGCGCCTTGGATGAGATCGAGGCGGGCGCTCTGGAGGTCTACGCCGGCGCGGGTCTTCCCACCCGTCCCGGACACTATCGCCGTGCGCCGAACCAGACGGTTTGGGACTTTCTCGCTGCGGATCTGACGCCTCAGGCGCGCTTCGCCCTGGCCTTGGAGCATCCGCCGGAGACGGGCTGGCGCTTCGCCCGGCTTCAGGACCTGGGCGCGCGATCCGGTCGTCCCGACCTGCGCGCGGCCTCACGGCTGCTGAACGAGATCGCCGACCTGCGCCTGGCGCGGAGGGGCGTTCTGACCGAAGATCATCTGCTGGTCGCCATGGAACTCGGCGGGGCCTGGCGGGCGTTGAGGGACGCCAAGGCCGCGCCTGCGTCGGCGGCCCCACCCGCACCCAAGCCCCGCAAGACGCCCCGCAAGCCTTCGGCCAAACCCTCGACCGAACCGGCAGCCATGCCCCCTAGGAAGCGCCGGTCCAAGGCCGCCTCCGCTGCAACGGCGTATAAGCCCGCCAAGCCGGGCTGAGGCGGGCGGCCCGTTTCTGCAGGCGGCGTAACTCGCAACAATATTGCCGGCTCTGTTTTGTATCGCGCAAACTTGATCTAAGAGCGAGCTGTCCTCGAACGCCAGAGCCTCCCATGTCCGACGCGCCCCAGTTCCCCCCCGAAACCCAGCCGGTCGGCCGGATCATCGCCATGCCGGCCGACACCAACCCCGAAGGCGACATCTTCGGCGGCTGGTTGCTGGCCCAGATGGACGTGGCCGGCGCGACTCCTGCCTTTGAACTGGCCCAGGGACGCTGCGCCACCGTGGCCCTGGACGGCATGGTGTTTCACCAGCCCGTCTCCGTCGGCGACGAGGTCAGCATCTACGCCAAGGTCGTCGGCACGGGCCGCACCTCGATCCGCATCCATGTCGAGGCCTGGAAGCGGTCGCGCGGTCAGCCGCTGGCCACGTCCGTGCGCGTGACCCAAGGCGTCTTCACCTATGTGGCCATCGACCAGTACCGCAAGCCGCGCCCCCTGCCGGGCAAGGAATAGGCGGAAATCTTGACCTCGCGCCGGGTCGCGCCTACGTCCCGACCATGGCCATCCGACGTATCCTCACCATCGACAACGCCGCCGACCTGGCGATCCTGAAACAGGTGTCCCAGCCGGTCGCGGGCGTCGACGACGCCGTGCGCGCCCTGATGGACGACATGCTGGAGACCATGTACGCGGCGCCCGGCATCGGCCTGGCCGCGGTTCAGGTCGGCGCCCTAGACCGCGTCATCGTCATGGATCTGGGCGATCGCGACGGCGCCGTGTGCGAAACGGAAGAGGAAGACACGCCGGAGGCCGCCGAGGCGCGCAAGAACCCGCGCTTCTTCGCCAATCCGGAAATCCTGTGGGCCTCGGACGAGCTCTACACCTACGAAGAGGGCTGCCTGTCCATTCCCGAGTATTTCGACAAGGTGGAACGTCCGGCCCGCGTTCGCATTCGCTATCTGAACCGTGACGGTCAGTCGGTGGAGGAAGAGGCTTCGGGCCTCTACGCCGTCTGCATCCAGCACGAGATGGACCATCTTAACGGCGTGCTCTTCATCGACCACCTGTCGCGGCTGAAGCGGGAACGCGCCGTGACCAAGGTCAAGAAGGCCGCCAAGGACAGGATCGCCGCCTGATGACGAAGCGCAACCCTCGCCCCATCCGGCGCGGCCAGTCCCTGGTCATCGACACCCAAGGGCGCCGTCGCTTGACGCGCAGCCAGAAGATTGGCGTCGCCGGGGTCGCGACCCTCGCCGGCGTGGCCTTGCTGGGCGTGGTGGCGGGCCTGCTGCTGGACCGGCTGCTCGATTTCGACGACGCCCTGGACGCCGGCGGCGAGTGGGATGAGGGCGGCGGCGTCTTCACCCGCTGGCAGTAAACCTCTAAAGGCGAGCCCATGCGCCTTGCCTTCATGGGAACTCCAGATTTCGCCGTGCCGTCCCTGGCCGAGCTTCTCGCCTCGGGCCACGAGATCGTCGCCGTCTATTCGCAGCCGCCGCGCCCGAAGGGCCGGGGCCAGAAGCTGACGCCGTCGCCGGTTCACGCCTTCGCCGAAACCATGGGCCTGCCAGTCTTCACGCCCGAGAGCATGAAGTCGCCCGAGGCCGTCGCCGACTTCCAGAGCCTGGACCTCGACGCCGCCTGCGTCGTCGCCTACGGCCAGATCCTGAACGCCGAGGTGCTGGCCGCGCCCCGGCTGGGCTGCCTGAATCTGCACGGCTCGCTGCTGCCCCGCTGGCGCGGCGCCGCGCCGATCCAGAGGGCCATCATGGCCGGCGACGCCGAGACCGGGGTCCAGATCATGCAGATGAGCCTGGGCCTGGACGAAGGGCCGATCCTGCTCAGCGAAATCATGGACATCCGGCCCGACGACACGGCCGCCAGCCTGTCCGAGCGCATGGCCCATGTCGGCGCCGCCCTTTGGCCCCGCGCCCTGGCCGCCATCGATCGGGGCGGGGTGACGCCGACCGAACAGGTCGGCGAACCCACCTACGCCCGGAAGATCACCCCCGCCGAGGCCCGGATCGACTGGACCCGTTCGGCGGCCGAGGTCGACGCCCATATCCGCGGCCTGTCGCCCTTCCCCGGCGCCTGGTTCGAGGCCCCGTCCGAGACGGGACCGGTGCGGGTCAAGGCCCTGCTGTCGGCCCTCGCCGACGGATCGGGCGCGCCCGGAACCGTGCTGGACGACGCCCTGACCGTGGCCTGCGGGACCGGCGCGGTGCGCCTGACCCGGGTTCAGAGAGAGGGCAAGGCGGCGCAGTCGGCGGATGAGATGCTGCGCGGCTTTGCCCTGCCGGCCGGGACCATATTAGGCTGAGAGATTGAACTCGCGGCCTAGGATTTCCCAAAGAGCCTTGGCGCTGTCCGAGGTCAGCTGAAAAGTCTGACTCTGGCTGTTCGGTTTGGCTCTATCTGCTGATCCGAGGGTGTCGATCTGCAAAAAGGCGCGGCCATCACGTTTGAAAACGCCATAGTGGCCGACGACGTGAGTTGGGTGCAGCTTGAGCTCCCGCTCTCTATCGAGCGGCTGAAACTGGTCGATGACGGCCATGTGGAGTCCTGAGTGCCTAGGTATAAACTGACTATTGAATACGACGGCACGGCCTACAACGGCTTTCAGGCCCAGGAGGACCAGCCGACGGTCCAGGGCGCGGTCGAGGCCGCCATACTGGCCTTCTCCGGCGAGCGGGTGCGGATCGCCGCCGCCGGCCGCACCGACACCGGCGTTCACGCCACGGCCCAGGTGATCCACGCCGATCTGGAGCGGGACTGGCCGGTCGATACGGTGCTGAACGCCGTCAACGCCCATCTGATCAAACAGGACGTCTGCGTCCTGGCGGCCGAATACGCGCCCGATCCCGACTGGCACGCGCGGTTCTCCGCGACCGGCCGGGGTTATCTGTACCGGATCCTGAACCGCCGGCCTCAACCCGTTTTGGAGCGGGACCGGGTCTGGCACGTCAAGAAGACGCTGGACGCCGAGGCCATGCACCATGCGGCCCAGGTCCTGGTCGGCCTGCACGACTTCACCACCTTCCGCGACGTGGGCTGCCAGTCCAAGTCGCCGGTCAAGACCCTGGACGTGGCGCGCGTCAGCCGGTTCGGCGAGGAGGTGCATCTGGTCTTCCAGGCCCGCAGCTTCCTGCACCGCCAGGTCCGGTCCATGGCGGGCACCCTGGTGGAGGTGGGGCTGGGCCGCTGGACCGCCCGTGACGTCAAGGCGGCGCTGGAGGCGAAGGACCGCGCTCGGTGCGGCCCCGTCGCCCCCTCGGCGGGGCTCTATCTCAGCGGCGTGCGCTACGACTGAACCCCGCCTAGACCGGTCAGCCGCGCTGCTGAACCAGCACCTCGGCGATCTGAACCGCGTTCAGGGCCGCGCCCTTCCTCAGATTGTCGTTCGAGACGAACAGAGCCAGGCCGTGCCCGACCGTCGGGTCGGGACGCACCCGACCGACGAAGACTGGGTCCTGGCCTGCGGCCTCCAGCGGGTTCGGCACGGCCGTGACCACCACGCCCGGCGCTTGAGCCAGCAAGTCCAGCGCCGTCTCGACCGACATCGCGCGCTCGAACTCGGCGTTGATCGACAGGGAGTGGCCGGTGAAGACCGGCACCCGGACGCAGGTGCCCGAGACCGGCAGGCCGGGAATGTCCAGGATCTTGCGGCTCTCGTCCCGCAGCTTCAGCTCCTCGTCGGTATAGCCGTCCTCGCCCAGCTTGTAGTTCAGGGCCACGACGTTGGCGGCGATCGGCACGATCCACTTTTCAGGCGCGCCGAAGTCCACGGCCCCGCCGTCGCGGGCCAGGGCCGCGCCCTGCCCCACGGTGGCCCGCGACTGGTCCTCCAGCACGCGAATGCCCTCGATCCCGCCGCCCGAGACGGCCTGATAGGTCGAGACGGTCAGGCGCTTCAGCCCCGCCGCGTCATGCAGGGGCTTCAGCACCGGCATGGCGGCCATGGTGGTGCAGTTGGGGTTGGCGATGATCCCCTTGGGCAGGTCAGCCAGGGCGTGGGGGTTCACCTCGGCGACCACCAGCGGCACCTGGGGGTCGCTGCGCCAGGCGGACGAGTTGTCGATCACCACCGCCCCAGCGGCCGCCACCTTGGGCGCCAGAGCCTTGGAGGTATCCCCGCCGGCCGAGAAGAAGACGATGTCCAAGCCGGCGTAGTCCGCCGTCGCCGCATCCTCGACCACAACGTCGGTCTCGCCGAAGCGGATGGTCTTGCCCGCCGACCGGGCCGAGGCGAACAGGCGAAGCGAGGCCAGGGGGAAGTTCCGCTCGGCCAGCAGGCCGCGCATCATCTCGCCGACGATGCCGGTGGCGCCGACGATGCCCACACGGGGCGGATTGGACGGGGAAAAGGACATTCAGGCGTCTCCTTGAAGGATGGAGGCGCGGGGTTCAGCCGGATCGACCGCCCCGCGCATCGGCGGGGCTTGGGATCGGGGTTCGGCGCTTCAGACCTCGCGCACACCCGAAACCGCCCCGCCGAAGCCGGTGGTTTTCAGGGTAATCGCTTTGGTCATGGAGGCGGTCACGGCCAAGCTCTCTAGGGCCGAAACTGCGATGTGTAAACCTCAGACGGGCGGGGCGGTCGTCTGCAACAGGGCCTGGCGGCGGCGGACCCGTTCACGCCAAGCCGTATAGAGGCCGCTGGCGGCGATCAGGGCGGCGCCGGCCAAGGTGTCGGCGGTCGGGGTGGTCTTCATCAGCCAGGCGCCGAAGGCGACCGCGCCGAGGATCTGCAGATAGTCGAACGGGGCTACGACGGCGACGGGCGCCTTTTGCAGGGAGGCGGTCATCAACAGCTGGGCGACGCCGCCCGCCAGGCCCGACCCGGCCAGGAGGGCGAAGGTCGTCAGGGCGTGCATCCGGCCGACGAAGGGCAGAAGCAGGGCGCCGACGATGGACGAGCAGACGAAGAACCAAAAGACGATCGCCGCCACATGTTCGGTGTCGCGCAGCTGCCGCAGGGTGATCGTGACCGCCGCCGTCAGAAGAGCGGCGGCCAGGCCGAAGCCGACGCCGGCCAAAGGCAAGGGGGCTGAGTTCGCCCCGGAAACCAGCGACAGGGGGCGGGTGACGATCAGCACTCCAATGAATCCGACCGCTACCGCCGCCCAGCGCCGGGGGCCGACCGCCTCCTTCAGAATAAGGAAGGACAGGATGGTGGCGAAGATCGGGGCGGTGAAGCTGATGGTCGTGGCCTCGGCCAGCGGCAGAAGCGTCAGGGTCTGGAAGACGCACAGGATGGAGGCGACGCCCAGGGCGCTGCGGCCCAGATGCGCCAGGGGGCGGCGCGTGGCCAGGCCCGCCAGGCCGCCCGGCTGGGTCAGCACCCAGATCAACACCACCGGCAGGCCGAAGAAGGCGCGGTAGAACAGCATCTCCGGCGCGGTGACCCCGTCCAGGGAGGCCAGTTTCAGAACCGCCGCCATGATGGAAAAGGCGCCCGCTGCGGCGATCCGAAGGGCGATGCCCCTCGCAATGTCTTCGCTTCCGGTCGTCTTGCTCATGCCGCTCCTGTCGCACGAACCCATAGGCCTTCGCGTCGCCGCCGCCCACCCCGGCGGAGCGATTTCCATCCGGCCGCGTTAAGCCTGCGGATCGGCAAGCTTCGCTGCAACATCGACAGGGTTGGAGGCGCTCTATGGAAAATCTGCTGGATCAGATCGGTCAGTTCCTCAACGGCCTGTTCAACCTGGCCAGCGCCGGTTTCGACGGCGTCAATCAGGTCATGGGTCTGATCATCGCCGTGATCGCCGCTTTGATGATGGTCGATTGGCGATCCTTGGGATCGACGGCCTTGGGGGCGACCCTGGTTCATCTGATCGTCGTGGCCGTCCTTCCCGTCCTGAACGGCGGCGACTTCGCCCTGCCGGCCATCCTGACGGCGGGCTTTTGGTTGACGGGTCTGGCCCTGTTCCTGGGCTACGCCATCGTCATCGCCGTCTTCTTCTTCATCAAGACCTTGCTGACGGGCACGGCCTTCGGGCGGCGCAGGGTGCTGCACTGAGTTCAGCGGGCTCGGGGGGCCAGGCGCGGCTTCAAGCCTGACGGAAGCCCAGCACGTCCTGCATGTCGTAAAGGCCGGGTCGGCGGGTGCGAACCCAGGCGGCGGCGGCGACCGCGCCCTTGGCGAACAGCGACCGGTCGATCGCGGAATGGCTGAGGGTCAGGACCTCGTCCTCAGAGGCGAACAGCACCGTATGTTCGCCGATGATTCCGCCGCCCCGGATCGAGGAGAAACCGATCTTGCCGGTCTCGCGCTCCCCCTGGACGCCGTCATAGGGTTTGGAGCGGATCTCGGCCAGATCCGTGAAGCGGCCCTCGGCGGCGGCCTCGCCCAGCATCAGGGCGGTGCCGGAGGGAGAATCCACCTTGCGGCGGTGGTGGGCCTCGGTGATCTCGATGTCCCAGTCCTGGGCGTCCAGACGCTGGGCCGCATGCTGGACCAGGCCGATCAGGATGTTCACGCCCAGGGAGAAGTTGCCGCTCTTGACGATGGCGATCTTCTCGGCGGCCTTCATCAGCTCGGCCTCTTGGGCCGGGGTGAAGCCGGTGGAGCCGATGACCAGGGCCGGACCGCCGCGCTCGGCCGCAGACTGGGCGAGGGCGACCGAGGCGTCGGGCGTCGAAAAGTCGATGATGACGTCGCACAGAGAGATGTCGGCCGTCTCGCCCCAGTCGAACCGGGCGGCGACGACCACGTCCTCGCGCGCATCCAGAACCTGTGACACCGCGCGGCCCATCCGGCCGCGATAGCCGGAAATGCCGGCGTGGAAGATTGCGCTCAAGCCGCGTTCTCTTTCGACCCGTCCGCATCCTGGCTGCCCAGGATGTCGGCCCAGAAGCGCTTCGCCTTGCCGGCGAAGCTGGAATTCCGGGGGTTCTGCGCCTCGCCGAAGGACAGGGCAAGCTCTTGCAGCAATTCCTTCTGACGGGGGGTCAGGTCGGTGGGGGTCTCGACGAACAGTTCGACGACCAGATCGCCGCGCGTGCGGCCGTTCAGATGGGGCATGCCCTTGCCCTTGATCCGCACGGTCTTGCCGGTCTGGGCGCCGGCGGGCACCTGGACGGCGGCCTTGCACTTGCCGTCGCAGGCGTCGGAGACCAGGCAGGGGGCGTCGATCTCGCCGCCCAGGGCCGCCACCGTCATCGGCACGGGCACGGTGACCAGCAGGTCGAGGTTGTCGCGCTCGAACAGGTCGTGCGGCGTCACCGACAGGAAGACGTACAGGTCGCCGCGCGGGCCGCCGCGCTGGCCGGCGTCGCCCTCGCCGGTCAGGCGGATGCGCGAACCGTCGTCGACGCCGGCGGGGATCTTCAGGTTCAGGGTGCGAGTCTTCCGCACCTGGCCGTGCCCGTGGCAGGTCGTGCAGGGGTCGGCGATCATCTGGCCCGCGCCGTGGCAACGGGGGCAGGTCCGCTCGACCTGGAAGAAGCCGTTGGCCTGGCGCACGCGGCCGGCGCCGTTGCAGGTGGTGCAGGTGACGGGCTTGGTGCCCGGCTTGGCCCCCGAACCCTCGCAGGTCTCGCAGGTCAGGGTGGCGGGCACGTCGATCTGGACTTCGGCCCCGCGATAGGCCTGCTCCAGCGAAATCTCCAGGTCGTAGCGCAGGTCCGAACCGCGGCGCGGTCCGCCCTGCTGGCCCCGGCCCTGGCGGCCGCCGAAGGCGTCCCCGAAGGCGTCGCCGAAGACCTGGGAGAAGATGTCGTTCAGGTCGGAGAAGCCCTGGCCCTGACCGAAGGGATTGCCGCCCCCGCCGCCGTTGACCCCGGCGTGGCCGAACCGGTCATAGGCCGCCCGCTTCTGGTCGTCGGACAGAACCGTATAGGCCTCGGAAATCTCCTTGAACTTGGCCATGGACTCTTCCGAGCCGCCGTTCCGGTCCGGGTGATGGATCATCGCCAGCTTGCGATAGGCCGATTTCAGGCCGGCGGCGTCGATCGTCCGCTTGACGCCCAGAATTTCGTAATAGTCACGCGCCATCGGGCGTCAGTCCTCATTACTTCCCCTGCCGCCCGGCCCGAACCTCTGCGGGCTCTGGAAAAGGCGGTGTCCCGGCTGACATGGGGGCCGGAACGCTTGATGCAAGTTTCATGAAAAGACCCCGCCTATCGCAAGACAAGCGGGGCCGTATCATTTCAGCGACCTGTTGCGGATCAGGCGCTCTTCTTCTCGTCGGTGTCCGAGACGTCCTCGAACTCCGCATCCACCACGCCGTCGTCAGCCGGCTGGCCTTCGGCGGGCGCGCCCTGCTGGGCGGCGTACATGGCTTCGCCCAGCTTCATCGAGGCCTGGACCAGGGTGTTGGTCTTGGCGCGGATGTCCTCGGCGTCCGTACCCTCGCGGGCGGTCTTCAGATCGGCCAGAGCGGTCTCGATCGCGGTCTTGACGTCGGCCTCGACCTTGTCGCCGTGGTCGGCCAGGGCCTTTTCGGTCGAGTGGATCAGGCTGTCGGCGGCGTTCTGGGCCTCGACCAGGTCCTTGCGGGCCTTGTCGGCGGCGGCGTTGGCCTCGGCTTCCTTGACCATCTTCTCGATGTCGGCGTCCGACAGGCCGCCGTTGGCCTGGATGCGGATCGACTGTTCCTTGTTGGTCGCCTTGTCCTTGGCCGAGACGTTGACGATGCCGTTGGCGTCGATGTCGAAGGCGACCTCGATCTGCGGCATGCCGCGCGGCGCCGGGGGGATGCCCATCAGGTCGAACTGACCCAAGAGCTTGTTGTCCGCCGCCATCGGCCGCTCGCCCTGGAAGACCCGGATCGTCACGGCCGACTGGTTGTCGTCGGCGGTCGAGAAGGTCTGGCTCTTCTTCGTCGGGATGGTGGTGTTGCGCTCGATCAGCGGGGTGAAGACGCCGCCCAGGGTCTCGATGCCCAGGGTCAGGGGCGTCACGTCCAGCAGCAGCACGTCCTTGACGTCGCCCTGCAGAACCCCGGCCTGAACCGCGGCGCCCAGGGCCACGACTTCGTCGGGGTTCACGCCCTTGTGCGGCTCCTTGCCGAAGAAGGCCTTCACCGCCTCCTGGACCTTGGGCATGCGGGTCATGCCGCCGACCAGGACGACCTCGTCGATGTCCGACGCCTTCAGGCCGGCGTCGGCCAGGGCCTTCTTGCACGGCTCGATGGTGCGGGCGACCAAGTCGTCGACCAGGGCCTCCAGCTTGGCGCGCGACAGCTTGATGTTCAGGTGCAGCGGGCCCGAGGCGTTCATGGTGATGAACGGCAGATTGACCTCGTACTGGGTGGTCGAGGACAGTTCCTTCTTGGCCTTCTCGGCCTCTTCCTTCAGGCGCTGCAGGGCCAGCTTGTCCTGGCGCAGGTCGACGCCCTGCTCCTTCTTGAACTCGTCGGCCAGATAGTCGACCAGGCGCAGGTCGAAGTCCTCGCCGCCCAGGAAGGTGTCGCCGTTGGTCGACTTCACCTCGAAGACGCCGTCGCCGATCTCCAGGATCGAGACGTCGAAGGTGCCGCCGCCCAGGTCATAGACCGCGATCTTCTGGCCGTCGTTCTTCTCCAGGCCATAGGCCAGGGCGGCCGCAGTCGGCTCGTTGATGATGCGCAGGACTTCCAGACCGGCGATCTTGCCGGCGTCCTTGGTGGCCTGGCGCTGGCTGTCGTTGAAATAGGCCGGGACGGTGATGACGGCCTGGGTCACCTTCTCGCCCAGATAGGCCTCGGCGGCCTCCTTCATCTTGGTCAGGGTGAAGGCCGAGATCTGCTGGGGCGAATAGTCCTTGCCGTGGGCGCGGACCCAGGCGTCGCCGTTCGGACCCTTGACGATCTCATAGGGCACCATGCCCTTGTCCTTCGCCACGACGGGATCGTCGAAGTTGCGGCCGATCAGGCGCTTGATGGCGAAGAAGGTGTTGGCCGGGTTGGTGACGGCCTGACGCTTGGCCGGCTGACCCACCAGGGTCTCGCCGCCGTCCTGAAGGGCGACCACCGAGGGGGTGGTGCGGGCGCCTTCGGCGTTCTCGATGACCTTGGGGTTCTTGCCGTCCATGACGGCCACGCAGGAGTTGGTGGTGCCGAGGTCGATGCCGATAATCTTGGCCATGGGCGTACTGTTCTCTCCGTATCGGCGGGCGATGCGGCGGCCTTCGATGAAGCGCCGCGCGTGACCGCCCCCTGTGGGTTGGCGTGATGGTGCCGGATAGCCCCAAATTTCTCGGGGTTTCTCCGAAGCTGGCCCCGATATGGGAAAGTCCCATACGGCTGCAAGGGCGTTCTGCGATTCAGCGATGCGCCGGCCCCGGTTTTCCCGCAGGATGAGGCCATGTCCCCGGTTTCAGCATGATTTCAGAGGTCCAAACCGCCGTTCAAGGCTTCCGCCTGTGGCCCGGCGCCCTGGACGGTCCGGCCCAGGCCGATCTGGTTGATGCGGTGTTCGCGCGTCTGGAGGCTGCGCCCCTTTATCGGCCGATCACCCCTGGCGGGCGGCCGTTTTCGGTGCAGATGAGCAATTTCGGGCCGCTGGGCTGGGTCTCGGACCGCAGCGGCTATCGCTATCAGCCGACGCACCCGCAGACCGGGCGGGCCTGGCCGGATATTCCGCCGGTGCTGCTCGACTTGTGGCGGGCGACCGTCGGCGGGCCTCAGCAGCCGGACGCCTGTCTGGTCAATCTGTACCGCGAGGGGGCGAAGATGGGCCTGCACCAGGACAGGGACGAGGCGGACCTGACGGCTCCGGTTCTTTCGGTGTCGCTGGGCGACGCGGCCCTGTTCCGTATCGGCGCGGCCGAGGGCGGCCGCACTGCGACGCTGCGGCTGGACAGCGGCGACGTCTGCGCCCTGACCGGGCCGGCGCGACTGGCCCGGCACGGGGTCGACCGCGTCCTGGCGGGCTCGTCGCGCCTGATCCCGGGCGGGGGACGGCTGAATCTGACCCTGCGCGTGGCGGGGATCAATCCTCGATGACCTCGTGGGCGCCGGCGCCGCCGAGGCGCCAATAGCCTGCCGCCTTCACGGACTTGGCCGAAAAGCCGAGCGCCAGCACGCGTGTGCGCAGGGCCTTGGCCACGGCGGATTCGGCGGCGATCCAGACATAGGCGTCCTTGCGATCCACCTCGGTCAGGGCCCGATCCGCCGCCGTCAGCAAGGCGTCGGAACGGCCTCGGGGCGCGCCGTCGCGGATCGCCCAGGTAAAGGCGACATCTGCGGCGCTTTCGAAGGTCCAGGTCGACTCCATATGCGCAACCTCGACCACCACATGGGCGCGTGCGTCGGCGGGCAGTTCCTCCAGACGGCGGGCGATGGCCGGAAGGGCGGTCTCGTCGCCGATCAGCACATGATCGGCATAGGCGGTGGGGACGATGAAGGAGCCGCGCGGCCCCCCCACCCCCAGGACCGAGCCGGTCTTCGCCGCCATGGCCCATTCGGTCGCCGGACCGCCGTGGCCGGTGACGAAGTCCAGGGTCAGGCGACGGGCGGCGGCGTCATAGGCGCGGGGGGTGTAGTCGCGCATCACCGGGCGCGGCTCGGCGAAGACTGGACCGTCCGGCCCGAGCGTCGGCAGGACCGGCGCCTGACCCTCGGCGACCGGGAAGATCTTCACATGGTCGTCGAAGCCCAGGGAGACGAAGCCGTCCAGATCCGCGCCTTCCAGCACGATGCGGCGATAGGTCGGCGTCAGATCCTCGATCAAGGCGACGGTCAGGGTGCGGAACTTCAACTCGTGCCGCACGCGACGCGGGATGCGCAAGAGCCCGGTCATGCCCGTTCCACCTTGTCGGCGGCCTCGTTCAGTATGGCGGCGATGGTCTGAATCTGGGCCTCGGTCAGGGCGGTCTCGCCCGTCAGACGGCCGTGAATCGTGTGGCGCAGGCGGCCGATGGCGTCCTGGATGGCGGTCGGCCTGAGGGCGCGGGCGGCGAACTTGTCCATCGTGGCCTCGGCGGCGCGCAGGATCGCCTCGTTCTCGGCCAGCAGGGCGCGCCCGGCCTCGGTGATCGAATAGAGTTTCTTGCCGCCCTGGGCCTCGGAGTCCAGCGCGCCCATTTCCTCCAGCAGGGTCAGGCTGGGATAGATGACGCCGGGGCTGGGCGAATAGGCGCCGCCCAGTTTCGTCTCGACCGCCTTGATCAACTCATAGCCGTGGCTGGGCTTTTCCGCGATCAGCGACAGCAGAACCCAGCGCAGGGTTCCATGATCGAACAGGCGGCCGCCGCCGTGGCGTCCGGGCCCATGGCCGCGCCCTCGCCCTTCGCCGCCCCAGCCCGGACCGAAGCCCGCGCCGCGTCCGCCGCGCATGCCTCGCCCCAACCCCATTCCGAAGCCGTGGCCGAAGCCGTGACGGCCGTGTTTTTCGCCGCATCCGTTGCGGCCGTAGAACATCCCCGTGGTCCTCATCATCGCTTCCTTTTCGATATATCTATTCATGAGTTTTCAGATATATCGAAATATCGAAATCCGCAAGGGGGGCTGGTTTTCGGCGCGCCGCTGCGGCGTATGTCCAGGATGGACGATCTGAAACGCCGCTGGGCCCGCCTCGAACCCCACCTGACCGTCGTCGGGCCCGACGACGACCGGCCCCGCCCAGCGGTCCTGCTGTTCCACGGCTGCGGCGGTCTGCGCAGCCATCTGCCCCGCTATGCGGAGGCGGCGAAGGCGGCCGGCTGGCGGGCCTTCATCGTCGATTCCTATGGGCCGCGCGGATGGGGCCGGGCCTTCACCCTGACGGCGGTCTGCACCGGCCTGGCCTTCCGGGGATACGAGCGGGCCGGCGACGTCCTGGCGGCGATCCAGGGGATTTCGGCCCGACCGGACGTGGACGCGACCCGGCTGGCCCTAGCCGGCTGGAGCCACGGCGGCTGGTCGATCATGGAGATGATGAGCGCCGGCCCTGCGCCCAACACCCTGGGCGTGGCCGATCCCGGCGCGGCCGACCTGTCGGGTGTTCGCGCCGTCTGGCTGGCCTATCCCTATATCGGGCCCTTCGCCTTCAACCGGATGAAGCCCTGGCGGCATTGCCCCCGGGTGCTGGCCGTCACCTGCAAACGCGACCATCTGACCACGGTGCGCAACGCCGAACTGGTCAACGCCATGATCCGCAACTGCGGCGCCGAGGTCGAGAGCTGGGTCGCCGCCGGCACCCACGCCTTCGACGAACCGACCAACAACGGCCCGATGCGCCACGACCCGGACCTGACCGAGGAATCCCTGCGCCGCTTCCGCGCCTTTCTGACCGACGTCGCGCCGCACGTCTGAAAAATACCCCCAGCTCCCGTCTTGACGTCGGGCCCATCACGTAACAATTGAAGTTACATGAAAAGGGACTCCCGCCTCTCCAACATTCTCCACGCCCTGCTGCACATGGCCGAGTACGAGGCGAGGACCGGCGCGTCCATGACGTCGGATCAGCTGGCTGTCTGCCTGTCGACCCATCCAGTCGTGGTGCGCCGGACCATGGCGGGTCTGCGCGAACAGGGGCTGGTGGTCTCGGAAAAGGGGCGTGGCGGCGGCTGGCGGCTGGCCCGGCCCCTGGATCAGGTCACCCTTGGCCAGGTCAATACGGCCCTGGGCGAGCCCGGTCTGTTTCCCGAAACCCCGCCGGTCGAGGCCGACGGCTGTCTGGTCGAGGCGGCGGTCAACGACGCCCTGGCCGAGACCTACGCCGAGGCCCGCGCCCTGCTGGTCGCACGGCTGAACGAGATCACCCTGGCCGATCTGGCGGCGGACTTCGCGCGCCGAATGGCCGACCACCCAAAAAGGATCTGCTGAATGCCCATCTCAACCTCCATCGTCCCGAGTGAGCCCATGCCGCACGAAGCCCTGATCCTGGGCGGCTCCTACGCCGGCCTGTCCGCCGCCCAGCAACTGGTCCGCGCCCGTCGTCGGGTGCTGGTCATTGACGACGGAAAGCCGCGCAACAGGTTCGCCGCGCGCGCCCATGGGTTTTTGAGCCAGGACGGCAGGCCGGGGGCCGAGATCGCCGCCGCCGCTCGGGCCCAGGTCGCCGCCTATCCTACCGCAGCCTTTCGCATGGCCGAGGCGGTCGAGGTCGAGCGGATCGACGGCGGCTTTTCGGTCGTCTTCGCCGACGGGACGCGGACCACCGGCCGCCGTCTGCTGCTGTCGCACGGGGTCGAGGACGTGCTGCCGGACATTCCGGGCGTCAAGGAACGCTGGGGCCGGACGGCGCTCCACTGTCCCTGGTGCCACGGCTATGAGATCGGCGGCGGCTCGATCGGGGTGCTGGGGCGCGGCGACCATGCGGTCCAGTACGCCGCCACCGTGGCGGAGTGGGGCCAGGTCACCCTGTTCATGGGGCTGGAGGTCGGACTGTCGCCCGAGGACGCCCATCTGCTGTACCGGCGCGGCGTGACCATCGAGACCACGCCCATAGAGCGGCTGGAGGGGGACGCCCCCACCCTGACGGGCGCGCGCCTGGCCGACGGGCGGTTTGTGGCGTTAAAGGCCCTCTTCGTCGGCGCCCAGATCCAGGTCGGCAATCCTTTCGCCGAGCGCCTGGGGTGCGAAATGACCGACACGCCCATGGGCCGGGTGATCAAGGTGGACGGGATGCAGCAGACGACCCAGCCGGGCGTCTTCGCCGCCGGCGACCTGGCGCGGGCCGCGTCCAACATCACCCTGGCGACCTCGGACGGCATGATCGCCGGCCACGCCCTGTTCCGCTCGCTGGTGGAGGAGGAGACGCAGCGCGCGGCCTGATTGGCGCGGCGACAACATGTCGCCTTCCGCGCGAGTCTGATCAGGCTAGGTTGTGCGCATGCAAGTTTCCGCCAAGACATCCATCGCGCTCAAAGGGCTGCTCGTTCTGGGCGGCCTTGTTGCGCTCGTCGGGGCGGTCGGCATTCTCGGCGCGCCGGTCTTCATGGCAATGGCGCTGAACGGCTAGGTCAGCCGATCGTCGCGATCGTCGTGATCGTCGCGCGTACGGAATGGGCCATTTCGCAATGGTCGTGGGCCTGGTGGTGCAAGGCGTCCAACTCGTCCTGCGTCGGCACGCGACCCGTGAAACTGGTGCATGGGTTCAAGGTCACTTCGGCGATATAGCCGCGCCCTTGGTCGTTCTTGCCCATCTTGCCGAAAGCCTCGTCGACATAGGTGTCGACCACCAGGCCGGCGTTGGCGGCGAAGGCCAGGAACCACAGCATGTGGCAGCTGGACAGGGAGGCGATCATCGCCTCTTCGGGATCGACGGCGGAAGGATCGGACATCGGCAGGGGCACGCTGGCCGGCGCCGAGGACCCCGGCACGACCGCCCCGCCGTCAAAGGTCCAGGAATGGGCGCGGCTGTAACGCTTGTCCAGGAAGGGCTGATCGCCGCGGCTCCAGGCGACCTTCGCCTCATAAACCCCCATGGCGATCTCCTCCTTCAGTCGACCAGGATCGTATAGACCATCGGCGCCCGAACCTCGAAGCCCAGAGACTGGTAAAAGGCGATGGTCGCCTCATGGTCGGCGAAGGCGTGCAGGAATGCGGCCTCGCCCGAGGCGAGGATCTCGCCGACCACCGTCCGCGACAGGGCGGCCGCATAGCCCTGGCCGCGATGGTCGGGGTGGGTGCAGACCCCGCTCAGCTCGGTGAAGCCGTCCACGCGCAGCCGCCGCCCGGCCATGGCGACCAGTTCGCCGTCGCGCCTGATCCCGACGAAGGGGCCGAGTTCGCGCGTTCTCGAACGGAAGGGGCCGGGCCGGGTCAGGGTCGCCAGGGCCAGCATGGCCGGGGCGTCGGCCGGGGTCAGGGTCTCGAAGGCGATGGTCGGGGCCTTGGACGGGGTCAGGGCGCCAGCGGTCATCTGCGCCAGGTTGATGCGGCGAGCCACGGCGATCCCGTCCGGCAGGACGTCGGCCATAGGTCCGTCGGCGCGCTCGACCAGGCCCGCGCCTGGATGGAGTCGCGCCAGTTCGCTCAGCCGGGCGCGGCTCTGGGGCGAGGCGTCGGCGGCGGACAGGAAGACCCCCACCTCGGGGTCGATCCGCACGGCGCGCGTATCGGACTCCGGCGTCGCGAAGGACGATAGACGGGTGGTCAGGGCGTTCCAGACGGCGCGATCGAGGGGATGGCTCATGGCGGGGCTTCTAGTCCCGGAGACGCGGCGGCGGAACCGGTCGCCGCAACGCCGCGTCCGGAAACCGCCGGCCGCCTAAGCCCGCCAGAAGCCGACGATTTTCTTGACCTCTTCCACCACCGGATCGGCGATCTCGGCGGCGCGCTCGGCCCCGGCCTTCAGCACCCGGTCGATCTCTACGGGATCGTCCATCAGGCGGCGCATCTCGGCCGTGACCGGCGCCAGGGCCGAGACGGCGAGATCCGCCAAGGCGGGCTTGAAGGCGCCGAAACCCTGGCCGCCGAACTGTTCGATCACCTGTTCGCGCGTCATCCCGGCCAGGGCGGCGTAGATGGCCACCAGATTCTTGGCCTCGGGCCGGTCGTTCAGCCCGTCCAAGGTCTCCGGCAGGGGCTCGGGATCGGTCTTGGCCTTGCGGATCTTGGACGCGATGGTGTCGGCGTCGTCGGTCAGATTGATCCGGCTGTTGTCGGACGGGTCCGACTTGGACATCTTGGCCGCCCCGTCGCGCAGGGACATGACGCGCGTCGCCGGCCCCTGGATCACCGGTTCGGGCAGGGGGAAGAAGCCGGGAACGCCGAAGTCGTTGTTGAACTTGGCGGCGATGTCGCGGGTCAGCTCCAGATGCTGTTTCTGGTCCTCCCCGACCGGCACTTCCGTCGCCTTGTACAGCAGGATGTCGGCGGCCTGGAGCACCGGATAGGTATAGAGGCCGACCGAGGCCCGCTCCTTGTGCTTGCCGGACTTCTCCTTGAACTGCGTCATCCGGTCCAGCCAGCCCAGGCGGGCGACGCAGTTGAAGATCCAGGCCAGTTCGGCATGGGCGCGCACGGCCGATTGCGGGAAGATGATCGACCGGGCCGGGTCCAGACCCGAGGCCAGATAGGCGGCGGCGATCTCGCGCGTCTGGGCCGCCAGCTTCTCGGGCTCCTGCCAGACGGTGATGGCGTGCAGGTCGGCGACGAAGACGAAGACCGGCGCGCCCTGGTCCTGCAGTTCGACGAACCGCTTCAGGGCGCCCAGATAGTTGCCCAGGTGCAGGGCGCCGGAGGCCTGGATGCCGGACAGGATGCGGCGCGGGCCGGTGTAGAGGGCCGGAGGGGTTTGATCGGTCATGGGGTCGGGTCTCGGAAAGTCGGAATCAGGTGTGACGAAGGGGGCGGCGGTTCAGCCGCGCCATCGCCAGGTGGAGATCAGGCCCGAAAGGATCATGGCTCGCGCTTATCGTCTCGGCGGAGTTCAGTCCAGACCGGAGACGGCCGAACCGCCGGGCTCGCGGCGCAGGGTGGCCTTCAGCTCCGCCACGGTGACGGCGCGGAAGGCCAGAAGACAGACGCCATAGACGCCCGCGCCCAGGCCGCAGACCACGAGCACGGCGATCTCCTTGGCCAGAAGCAACCGGCTGAGCAGTCCGTAGTTGATCCCCGCCAGCAGCAGCAGGCCGGCCATGACCGCGCTGGCGGCCAGGACGCGGGAGAGTCTGGAAACGAAGGCCGGCGACGGCCGCCAGCTGTTCTCGCGAACCAGAACCCCGGCCAACAGGCCGACATTGATCCAGGCCGAGACGCTGGTGGCGATCGCCAGGCCCAGCACCCCGTCCCAGCCCTGGGCGCTGAACCAGAAGAACAGGCCCGAGCCCAGGATGACGGTGATGACCACGCTGACCACCGCGAAGATCATCGGCCGGCGCGTGTCCTGGCGCGCGAAGAAGGGCGGGGTCAAAACCTTGGCCAGGACGAAGGCCGGCACGCCCCAGGCGAACTGGCGCAGCACATCGGCGGTTCGGGCGGCGTCGGCGCTGGTGAAGGCGCCGCGCGTCACCGTGGCGTCGATGATGAAGAAGGGGATGACGAACAGGGCCACGGCGGCCGGCAGGGTGAAGGCCATGGCCAGGTTGATCCCGTCATCCAGCGTCTTCTGCCCGCCCACGTGATCGCCGGAGACGAAGGCCTTGGTCAGGCGCGGCACCAAAGCGAGGCCGATGGCGACCCCGACCAGACCCAGGGGAAGCTGGTACAGCCGGTCGGCGTTATAGAGCACCGACCGCGCGCCTTCGTCCGATCCGGTCAGGAACTGCGACACCAGGGAGTTGATCTGCAGGGCGCCCCCCGCCAGGGCGCCGGGCACGGCCAGAGCCAGGGTGTGGCGGACATTGGGCGTGATCCGGGGCAGGCCGATCCTGAGCCGCACGCCCAGCCGCCGCACGCCCCACCACAAGAGGCCCGCCTGAATGACGCCTGACACCGTCACCGCAGCCGTCACCATCAGCAGCACGGTCTCCTGCGGGATCGGCAGGAACATCGGCGGCAGCAGGGCGGCCAGGGTGCACAGGTTCAGAAACACCGGTACGGCGGCCGACAGCGCAAACCGTCCGCCGGTGTTCAACACCCCTGACAGCAGCGAGGCCGCGGTCATACAGGCCAGATAGGGCATGGCCAGCTGGGTCGCGGTCACGGCGGCGCGCAGCACCTCGGGTTGACCCTGATAGGCTGACAGCAGCCAGGGCATGATCCAGGGCATCACCACCTGAAGCAGGATGCAGAAGCCGGCGACCACCGCCAACATGAAGCTGAGCGCCTCGGATGCGGTGACGGCGGCGGCCTCTTCGCCCTCGCGCGCCCGGACCCCGCCGTAGACGGGGACAAAGGCCTGGGCGAAAGCGCCCTCGGCGAACAGGCGGCGGAACATGTTGGGCAGCATCAAGGCCGTGGTGAAGGCGTCCATCATCGGCCCCTGGCCGAAGCGCGCCGCCAGCGCCATGTCGCGGACAAATCCCAGAATTCGACTGCCCAGGGTCAGGCTGGACTGAACCAGGGTGTTGCGGGCGAGGCTCATGCGGACCGGGGGAGGAAGGCTGGAGAAAGGCGAGGCTTAGCGCGCTTCCGTCGGCGGCGATACGGGTTTGGCGCGGGTCCGCCGCCCCAGTTCGGAGACGTCGCGCGCGCTGGCGCGAGCCGAGGCGACCTTGCGGCCCTCCGGCGCCGGGGCGCGGCTGTCCAGTACCGCTTCCAGGGCCGCGCGCAGTTCGGCGACCCGCTGTTCCGAGGTGATCTTCCGACCCTTGCGATCGACCACATAGAAGCTGTCCACCGCCCGCTCGCCATAGGAGGCGACATGGGCCGAGCGGATGTTCAGCCCTTCGTCGCTGAAGACCCGCGACAGGGCCGCAAGCAGGCCGGGCCGGTCGGCGCCCGAGACCTCGACCACGGTGGCGGTCTCGCTGGCGTGGTGATCGACCATGACCACGGGCCGGACCTCGAAGGCGGCCTTTCTGGCGTTGCCGGCGGGGGCGGGCGCTTTGCCGATGCGGCCCTCGCCGCGCGCGGCCTTCTCCAGCGCCTCGATCAGGGCGTTCAGCCGGCGCGGCTCGGCCTGGCCGTAGGGCAGGCCCGCCCCGTCCTGAACCCGAAAGACGTCCAGCACCACTCCCTCGTCCGTGGTCGCCACCCGGGCGTCCGTGACGTCGGCGCCCAGGGCGGCCATGGTCTGGGCCAGGTCGGCGAACAGGCCGGGCCGGTCCAGGGCGGCGATGGAGATTTCCGTGGCCTGGACCGGCAGGCCCTCCACCGGCGTCAGGGGGGCGGCCCGGGCGGCGGCGCCGGTCTGGCGCGCCCGCTCCACCAAGGCCGGATGGGCCGCCAGCGGGTCCGCTCGCGCCACGTCTTCGCCCCGGAACAGGGCGGCGACCTGGTCATAGAGGGTCCGCATCAGCTGGCCCTTCCAGCCGTTCCAGACCCCCGGCCCAACGGCGCGGATGTCGGCCACGGTCAGGACCAGCAGCATCCGCAGCCGCTCCGGATCGCCCACCAGTTCGGCGAAGGCGCGGATGGTGCCCGGATCGGACAGGTCGCGCTTCTGGGCGTAGTCGGACAGGGCCAGGTGGCTGCGCACCAGCCAGACCACCAGTTCGATGCGGCGCGGATCGACGCCCAGTCGCTCGCAGGCCCGGCGCGCGGCGATGGCCCCGTCCTCCAGCTGGCCGCGCTCGCCCCCCTTGCCGACGTCGTGCAGCAGCATGCCCAGCATCAGGGCTTCCATGTCCGAGATCAGGTGCACGATCTCGCTGGCCATCGGGTGGTCGGCCTTCAGCTTGCCCCGGGCGATGTCGTTGATGACGCCGATGGCCTGGAGGGTGTGCTCGTCCACCGTATAGGCGTGGTACATGTTGAACTGGGTCTGGCCGACGATCCGCCCCCATTCCGGCAGGAACCGCCCCAGCAGCCCCGTCTCGTTCATGATGGTCAGGGTGCGATAGGGCCTCTGACCATGCGCCAGGACGTCAAGGAAGGCCCGCGACGCCACCGGATCGCGTCGCAGACGGGGCGTCACCAGCGACAGGGAGCGGGTCACGGCGGAGAAGGCGTCGGGGTGCAGGTCGAGATCGTGCCGGTCGGCGCAGACGAACAGGGTCAACAGCTTGACCGGATCGCGTTCGAACACCGAGGCGTCCTCGACCGACAGCCGCCCTTGGTCGATCCAGAAGCCCTCGATGTCCAGTTTTCGGCGACTGGGTCGAAAGGCGATCAGGCGCGACAGACCCTGGGCCGTCTTCTGGTGCCGCGCCTCCAGCTTGGCCGACATGGCCCGCGTCAGGGCGCCGACGTCACGGGCGTAGAGGAAATAGCGCCGCATGAACCGCTCGACCGCCGGCTCGTCGCCCCGGCCCTGCCAGCCCATGCGCCGGGCGACCTCGGGCTGCATGTCGAAGGTCAGCTTCTCCTCCGCCCGCCCGGCGACCAGATGCAGATGGATCCGCACCCGCCACAGGAAGTCGAAGGCGTCGTCGGACGTCCGGCGTTCGCGCGGGGTGAACAGTTCGTCCATCACCGCCGCGCCCAGTCGGCTGTCCGGCGCCAGGGATCGGGCGATCCAGTACAGGGTGTTGAGGTCGCGCAAGCCTCCCTTGCCGTCCTTGACGTTCGGCTCGACCTTGTAACGGGTCACGCCGGCCTTCTGGTGCCGGGCGGCGCGTTCCTCCAGCTTGGCGGCGATGAAGGGGCGGGGGTCGGCCTTGGCCACCATGTCGCGGAACCGGCCGATCATCAGCTCGGACAGGCGCGCGTCCCCCGCCAGATGGCGCGCCTCCAGGAGGGTGGTCCGCACCGTCATGTCCGTGCGCGACAGGCTGAGGCATTCCTCCACCGACCGCACGGATGGCCCGACCTTGATGCCCAGATCCCACAGAACATAAAGGACGAATTCGATCACCGTGCCCCCGCGCGGCGTCGCCTTGGCGGGCCGCAGGAACAACAGGTCCAGGTCGGAATAGGTGGCCAGCACGCCCCGGCCGTAACCGCCCACGGCCACCAGGGACAGGCGTTCGCTCTCGACCGGGGAAACCGGGAACAGGACCTCGGTCGCCACGCGCCACAGGGCCGACAGCATGTCGTCGGCGGCCCTGGCGTAGAGGCGGGCGACTTCCCGCCCCTTCATTCCGCCGTCCAGCTTGCGCTCGGCGCGAGCGCGGGCGACGTCATAGGCTTCGCGCAGAACGACAGAGACCGCCGCGCGCGGGTCTTTCGCGCGGGCGGCCTCGTCAAGGCGGTCATCCAGACTGGGCGGAACGAGGGTCATGTCCGGCCCATATAGGCGCCGAACCCCTATGCGTCAGTGAAGGATTACTCGGGGCGAACGCGCTTCTTGCGGAACGACGGGTTCAGCACCTGTTTGCGCAGACGAATGGACTTCGGCGTCACCTCGACCAGCTCGTCGTCGTCGATATAGGCGATGGCCTGTTCCAGCGACATCTGACGCGGCGGGGTCAGGCGCACGGCCTCGTCCTTGCCGGCGGCGCGGACGTTGGTCAGCTGCTTGCCCTTGATCGGGTTGACGTCCAGGTCGTCCCAGCGCGCGTTCTCGCCGATGATCATGCCCTGGTAGGTCTTTTCGCCGGCGCCGACGAACATGACGCCGCGATCTTCCAGGTTCCACAGGGCGAAGGCGGCGGTTTCGCCGTCGGAGTTCGAGATCAGCACGCCCTTAAGACGGCCGGCGATGGCGCCCTTGTGCGGCTCATAGTGGCTGAACACCCGGTTCAGCACGCCCGAACCGCGCGTATCGGTCAGGAACTCGCCCTGATAGCCGATCAGGGAGCGCGACGGGCACTTCAGCTGGATACGGGTCTTGCCGGCGCCCGACGGACCCATGTCGGTCATTTCGGCCTTACGGGCCGACAGCTTCTCGATGACGATGCCCGAGAATTCGTCGTCGACGTCGATCATGACGTCCTCGATCGGCTCCATCTTCTCGCCGTTGGGCCCTTCCTGGAAGACCACGCGCGGACGCGAGATCGACAGTTCGAAACCCTCGCGGCGCATGTTCTCGATCAGAACGCCCAGCTGCAGTTCGCCGCGGCCGGCCACCTCATAGGCGTCGCCGCCTTCGGTGGTGGTGACGCGGATGGCGACATTGGCCTCGGCCTCCTTCAGCAGGCGGTCGCGGATGACGCGCGACTGGACCTTGTCGCCCTCGCGACCGGCCAGGGGGCTGTCGTTGACCGAGACGGTCATGGAGATGGTCGGCGGGTCGATCGGCTGGGCGGGAAGGGCTTCGGTCACCTCCATGGCGCACAGGGTGTCGGCCACGGTCGCCTTGGACATGCCCGCGATGGCGACGATGTCGCCGGCCTCGGAGCCCTCGTCCAGCGGCTGGCGCTTCAGGCCGCGGAAGGCCAGGACCTTGGTGATGCGGCCGCGCTCGATCTCCTTGCCGTCGCGGTCCAGGGCCTTGATGGCCATGCCGGGCACGGCCTTGCCGCTCTCGATCCGGCCCGTCAGCAGACGGCCCAGGAAGGGGTCGGATTCGATCAGGACGTTCAGAATCTGGAACGGCTTGTCGACGTTCTGCTGCTGCTTGGGCGGCGGGACGTGACGGACGATCAGGTCGAACAGGGGCGCCAGATTGTCGTTCGGCTGGTTCAGGTCCAGCGTCGCCCAGCCGTTGCGGCCCGAGGCGTAGATGTGGGGGAAGTCCAGCTGTTCGTCGGTCGCGCCGATGGCGGCGAACAGGTCGAAGGTCTCGTTGTGGACCCGGTCCGGATCGGCGTGGGCGCGGTCGACCTTGTTGATGCACAGGATGGGGCGCAGGCCCATCTTCAGCGCCTTGGTCAGGACGAACTTGGTCTGGGGCATGACGCCTTCCTCGGCGTCGACCAGCAGGACGCAGCCGTCCACCATGCCCAGAATCCGCTCCACCTCGCCGCCGAAGTCGGCGTGGCCGGGTGTGTCGATGATGTTGATCCGGGTTTCACCGGCCTCGCCGTTCCAGAGCACCGAGGTGCATTTGGCCAGGATGGTGATGCCCCGTTCCTTCTCCTGGTCGTTGGAGTCCATGGCGCGCTCGGTCGTCGCCTCATTGGCTCGGAAGACGCCGGACTGGGCCAGAAGTTGGTCCACCAGGGTCGTCTTGCCGTGGTCGACGTGGGCGATGATGGCGACGTTGCGCAGGTTCATTTGATAATCGCGAAAAGGCGCGGCCGAGATGCGGGCGGCCGCTGGTCATGAAAAGGCGTGCAGGGAGCGCGCGCCTCTTACAGCCATGTGGACGGAAAGACCAGAGCGGGCGTTTCGCCGCCTGCCGCCGCCTTACCGATATTTCATTCCCGACGCCGCATCCGCGCGGTCGAGCCCACTCCTCTACCCCTCGACGGCGTGACCGTTTGGACAAGGGAGACGATGATGACGGGCTTAATGGGATTGATGCTGGCGGCGGCCGTTCTGGCGCCCGGCGGCGCGCCGGACATGCGCGTGGACGCCAAGGGGCTGAGCATGGGCCGGACGGGGGACGCAGCGGTTCTGGCCGATCGAATTCAGACGGCCAGCCGAGACTGGTGCGCCCAGCATCGGGCGGTTCTGACGCCTAGCGACCTGGGGCTGCCGCAGGTGTGCGAGCGGGAAATGCGGCGCCGCGCCTATTATCAGCTGCCTGCTTCCGAACGCCGCCTGTTCGTCAAGGCCGGCGGGCGGCGCTTGTTGAACCGGTTCTAGAGGCGGCGGACCATGTAGCGGGCGTCTGGGCCGTAGCTGGGCAGCTTGGCCGCCATGCCCGGCGCCGTCTGCTCAACGAAACCGTGGCGGGACCAGAAGGCGACCGCGTCGTTGACGGCGACCAGGGCGACGGCGGGCCAGCCGTCCTCGGTCGCCTGTTCGACCAGGCGCGCGATCACCGCCCCGGTCGCGCCTCCGCCTCGCACGGAGGGATGCAGCGCCAGGTCGTGCAGATAGATCAAGGCCGGATCTGCGGGCAGGCCTTCGATCACAGTGTTCAACGGCGGCGCGCTGTCGGCCCGCCACGGATAGGCGATCAGATAGCCCTTCGCCGCCTCATGCCCGTCCGCCAGCACGAAGCACCCGCGCGGATAAAGCGCCAGTCGGTTTTCGAAACAGGGCCGATCCTCGAAATGATCAGGAAAGGACAGGCGCGCGACCTCGACCACGTCGGCGATGTCGTTCGGCCGCATGGGCCGCCAGGTGAGGGCCATCAGTTCACCTTGGAGGGGTCCGGCGGCGGGGCGGGCAGGGGGGCGACCGGGACGCCGTCCTCCTTCAGCTTCTTCACCTCGGCGGGCGTGGCCTCGCCGTAGATCTCTCGCTTTTCGGACCGGCCTTCATGGATGTCGCGGGCCTCGCGGGCGAAGGCGTCGCCGACATAGTCGAAGTTCGCCTCGACATGGGCGCGCACCTCGCGCGCGGCCTCCATCATCATGGTCTGCATCCGGGCCGCGATCTCGGGGGCCGCGTCTGACTTGCGCGTGCCGCTGACCGCCGGGGCCATGATCGCCTTCTGCACCGAACGCGAGCCGCAGAAGGGGCATTCGACCAGACCGCGCGCGGCCTGGTCGTCATAGTCGGCGGACGAGCCGAACCAGGCTTCGAAACCGTGGGCCTGATCGCAGTTGAGAGCGTATCGGATCATGGGTGGTCAGGGGCTGAATCAGCGGGCGGGCAGAAAGTCGCGATCGTGGGTCAGAGCGGGCACGGCCGTCCGGGCCTTGGCCGTCGCCTCCATGTCCAGCTTGGCCGTAAGAATGCAAGGCTCGTCATGATCCGCCTTGGCCAGAATCTCGCCCCAGGGGCCCACGACCGTCGAACGCCCCCAGGTGCGGCGGCCGTCCTCATGCAGGCCGCCCTGGGCCGGGGCCAGGACGAAGGCGCCGGCTTCTATGGCGCGGGCGCGCAGCAGCACCTCCCAATGGGCTTCTCCGGTCGGAACCGTAAAGGCGGCGGGCACGGCGATCATCGACGCCCCGGCCTTGGCCAGCTGGCGGTGCAGGTGGGGGAAGCGGATGTCGTAGCAGATGGTCAGGCCCAGCCGCCCCCAGGGCGTGTCGGCGACCGCCGCCCCGTCGCCGGGCCGCACCGTGGCGCTTTCGCGATATTTTTCGCCGTTGGGCAGCTCGACGTCGAAGACGTGCAGCTTGTCGTACCGGGCGACGATCCCGCCGGACGCATCGATCAGCAGCGACCGGTTGGCGGCTCGCCCGTCGCCGGTATGGCCGGACCGGACGATGGCCGAGCCGATCAGCAGCCAGATTCCCAGTTCCGCCGCCAGACGGCGCAGGCCCAGGACGGCGACGTCAGCCTCTTCATCCGTTATCGCGGCGTCGCGTCGGTCGCGGCGCTGTTCCAGGACATTGGTCCCTTCCGGCGTCAGGACGAATTTCGCCCCGCCCGCCGCCGCCTCGCGGATCAGGGGCTCGACATGGGCCAAAGCCGCCTCGGCCGTCGCCGGCGTGCGGGTCTGGATCAGGGCGATGTCGAGCCCGCCGCTCATCGCATCAGGCCGTCAGAAGCGGGTCGAGCTTGCCGTCGCGGTCCAGGGCGTGGATGTCGTCCGAGCCGCCGACATGCTGACCGTCGATGAAGATCTGGGGGAAGGTCATGCGCCCGCCCGACTTCTCGACCATCTCGGCCTTCTTTTCGGGGTCGTTGGAGGCGACGATCTCATGATAATCGACTCCCTTCTTCTTCAGCAGCGCCATGGCGCTGTAGCAATAGGGGCAGCCGGGCTTGGTGTAGATGACGACGTCGGCCAAATCAGAACTCCAGATTAAGCATGTCCCTCAAGCAGCGAGCCGCCGCGTGGGGAGCGATAGGAACTACATAGTCAGTTCACGGGCGTTTCGCACCCGTGCGATCACGGCCAGATCCACGGCCCGCGCCCCGGCGTCGAGCAGGGCGCGCGCGCAGGCCTCGCCGGTCGCGCCCGTGGTCAACACATCGTCGATCAGAAGGATGCGGCGCCCCTTCAGGCGGCGTCGCCCGGCCTCGGTCACGGCGAAGGCCTTTTTCACATTCAGCCGTCGGCCGCGGCGGCTCTTGCCGCCCTGGCTCGCCGTATGGCTGGCCCGGATCAGGGCGTCGGGCAGATAGTCCAGCCCCGCCCTTCGGGCCAGGGGGCGGGCGATCTCGGCGGCCTGGTTGAACCGGCGCGACAGCAGTCGCAACGGGTGCAGGGGCACGGGGACCACGGCGTCGGCCTCAGCGACCAGTTCAGCGCCCGCTCGGCTGATCCAGCGCGCGAACAGCGGGGCGAACTGCTGCTGGTCCCCGTGTTTGAAGCGCAGGATCAGGCTTCGGGACGCCTCGTCATAGACGCAGGCGGCGCGGGCGCGGGCGAAGACATAGGGTTGGGCGATGCAGGCTGCGCAGCGGGTTTCGGCGAAAGGGCCGCCGTCGAATTCGAAGGCCGCGCCGCAGCCGTCGCACACCGGCGCCTCCAAGAACCGTATGCGGCTCCAGGCGTCGGGCGTCAGGCCGGCAGCGGCCGTGGCCTCGGGGCTGTCATGCGCCAGGGGCGGCAGGACCAGATCGGCCAGTCCCCGCGCGACGTCCAGGCCGGCCCGCCGCAAATGACGCGCCGCCCCTTCCCAGGCGCGCCCCAAACCCCCATCCTGAAGGTCCATGAGCCCTTCCCCCTCCTCCGGCCCCGACGCCGTGCCGCCGACGACCGCCCCCCCGCGCATCTTTGACGCCGGGCGTCGAGAGGCGCGACTGGCGCGGTCCGAAAGGCGGCTGACGCAGGCCGATTTTCTTCACGTCCGCGCGGCCGAAAACGCGGTCGGCAGTCTGGAGGCCATATTGCGCGACTTTCCCGTGGCGGTCGATCTGTCCGCCCATCCCGGCCCCTTCGCCCGAGCCCTGGCCTCCAGCGAAGCGGCGGGTCGGGTGGGGCGGATCGTCGCTCCGACCTCGCGGGCCGAGCGGGCCGCCCCCGGTCGCGACGCCCTGCCGCTGGAAGACGGGACGACGGATCTGATCGTCTCCCTGCTCAATCTCCACTGGGCCAACGACCTGCCCGGCGCATTGGCCCAGATCCGGCGCGCCTTGAAACCGGACGGGCTGTTTCTGGGCGCCCTGTTCGGGGCGGGCGCCCTGAAGGAGCTTCGGGCCGTCCTGACCGAGGCCGAGCTGGCCGAACGCGGCGGGGCCCAGGCGCGTGTTTCGCCCTTCGCAGATGGTTATGACGGGGCCGCCCTTCTCCAACGCGCCGGCTTCGCCCTGCCGGTCTCGGACGTGGACCGTTTCGTGGTGCGCTATCCGGACATGTTCGCCCTGGTCCGCGATCTCCGCGCCATGGGCGAGACCAATGTGCTGCACGGGCCGATCCGTCCCCTGAATCGCGCAATCGTCAGCCGCGCGGCGCATCTTTACGCCGAACGCCACGGCGACGCGGACGGGCGGATCTCCGCCACCTTCGAAATCATTCACCTGGCCGGTTGGAAGCCGCACGAGAGCCAGCAGAAGCCGCTGCCGCGCGGCTCGGCCAAGGTCCGGCTGGCCGACGCCCTGGGGGTGAAGGAGTTGACGGGGGAGGAGGGCGATCCGGCTTGATCGCGCTGCGGGAACGCGTCAGCGTCCCAGGGCGTCCGCGATCTTCTGCATGACGTCTTTGTAGAGGGCGCCGTTGGCCCCCCCCAGGGCGTTCAAACCGCCCAGGATGGCGACGAAGATCAAGCCGCAGATCAGACCGTATTCAATGGCGGTCGCGCCGCGCTCGTCGCTCAGGAACCGGGCGATGAATCCGTTCATGTCCCGCTCCATGGACGGCGGTGGTCACAACAGGTCGCGCAGCCAGGCGACCAGGGGTTCGTCCGCCGGAGGCATGGGATAGTCCGAAAGCTTCTCCGGTCTGACCCAGGCCAGGCCGGCGTGCTCACGCGCCGTGACCACGCCGTCCCACCGTCGGCACAGATACAGTGGCATCAACAGGTGAAAGGAATCGTAAGCGTGGCTGGCGAAGACGAAGGGCGCCAGGCAACTCTCGCTGACCTCTATGCCCAGTTCCTCGCGCAGTTCGCGGATCAGGGCCGCCTCGGGCCGCTCGCCGGGCTCGACCTTGCCTCCGGGAAACTCCCACAGGCCGGCCAGCTTCTTGCCTTCGGGTCGTTTGGCGATCAGCACGCGCCCATCGACGTCGATCAGGGCGACGGCGACGACGAGGACGATGGGGAGCGGCGTCTCGGTCACGACCGATAGTCGCCGTTGATCTCGATATAGCCCTTGGTCAGGTCGCAAGTCCAAACCGTGGCCGAGGCCCGGCCGGCGCCGACGTCGACGGTGATGTCGATTTCGGGATTCTTCATATAGGCGGTCATCTTGGCCTCGTCGTAGGTTGGGGACGGGGCGCCATCGACGGCGGCCTGGTGCGGGCCGAACCTGATCGCCAGACGGTCGCGGTCCACCGGCTCCTCGGTCTTGCCCACGGCCATGACCACCCGGCCCCAGTTGGCGTCCTGGCCGGCGATGGCGGTCTTGACCAGGGGGCTGTCGGCGATCGACTTGGCCAGCTTGCGGGCCGAGGCGGGGCTGGCGGCGCCGTCCACCGTCACCTTGACGAACTTGGTCGCCCCCTCGCCGTCGCGCACCAGCTGGTGCGCCAGATCCAACATCACCTTGTCCAGGGCGGCCGAGAAACTCTTCAGACGCCGGTCGCCGACGCGGCCGATCCGCGGTGCGCCCGAAGTTCCCGTGGCGAACAGAAGGGCCGTGTCGTTGGTCGAGGTGTCGCCGTCCACCGTCACCGAGTTGAAAGTGGTGCGGACGTGCAGGCCCAGCAGGGCCTTCAACACGTTCGGATGGATGTCGGCGTCGGTGACGATGAAGGCCAGCATGGTCGCCATGTCTGGCGCGATCATGCCCGACCCCTTGGCGATCCCGGCGATCCGGACCTTATACCCCTCGATCTCGGCCTCGGCGTAGGAGCCCTTGGGGAAGGTGTCGGTGGTCATGATGCCGCGCCCGGCGCGGGCCCACTGTTCGGACGGATGGAGGTCGGCGTCCAGACCGGCTTCGATGTCCGGCAGTTTGGCGATGATCTTCTTTTCGTCCAGCACCACGCCGATCACGCCCGTCGAGGCCATCATGACGTCGCGCTGGCGGCATCCGAACCGTTTGGCCACCTCAGAGGCCGCCCGCCGCGCGGCGTCGGCGCCGGCCTTGCCGGTGAAGGCGTTGGCGCAGCCGGCGTTGACCACCAGGGCGCGCACGTCCTTGCCGCCCTCGGCGCCGCCCAGATGCTTCTTGCACCAGTCGACCGGCGCCGAGCCGATCTTGTGGCGGGTGAAGACCCCGGCGCAGCTGGTGCCGCGCGCGAACCGGAAAACGACCAGGTCGTCGCGCTCATGCTTGTAGAAGCCGGCGCGGGCCGTGGCGATCTCGACCCCGCCGATGGGGGGAATGGTCGGGAAGGGCACAGCCAGGGGCGAGACGGCCAGGCCGGGCTTTCCGGCGGGCGTAGCGGCGGGCGCGGCGGCGGCTTCGGCCGGACGCGTGGCGCGCTTCAGGGCTGCAGCGAAGGGGTCCAGCGCCTTTTCGAACGCCTGTTCGATCTTTTGGCCGGTCGTGGGGGTCTTGGTCATGTTAGGCGGCCGGTGAGAGGGGAGTGTCAGACGCGGAAGGCGGGGCGGGAGCCGGGGCGGGGCGGGTCAGGCCCGCCGACGGCGCCGACGCCGGCTCCTCGTCACCCGCGCCGGAACCGCCGGGCAGCAGAATATCGACCTTGGCCTTGTCGCGCAGCTGTTCCAACAGGCGTCTCACCCCTTCATAGGTCAGGTAGCGGACGATTTGCGGCCGAGCCTGTTCCAGAGTCGGCGGGTTTTCCTTGCGCCGGTCCTCGACCCGCAGCACGGCCCAGCCGCCCTCGGTCTGGAAGGGACCGACGGTCGAACCGGCCGGCTTGTCACGCAGGGCGCCGGCATAGGCCTGGGGCATGACGTCCAGGGTGGAATAGCCCAGGTCGCCGCCAGAAAAGCGGGTGGCCTCGTCGATCGACCGCTCCATGGCCACGGCCTCGAAGCTGGCGCCCTGGCCCAGAATGCCGATGACGGCGTCCGCCTCGGGCTTGGTGCGCGACAGGATCAGGCGGACCCGGATCTCCTCGGACGTCTTCGCCAGGCGCAGCTGCTCATTGTAAAGCGTCTGGATCGCCTGATCGGAGATGGCGCCGTTGACGACGCTCTCGACCAGCATGTCGCCTAGAATCCGTTCGCGGGTCGCCTCCAGCCGCCGCTGCGCCAGAGGTGAGGCGTCCAGGCGACGGCGCTCCGCCTCGCGCGCCAGCAGCTTCTGATCGACCACCTCGTCCAGAACCCGGCGGAAAAGATCGGAGGTCACGTCCAGGGGCTCGCCTTCTCCGATCAGACCCTGCGCCACCGCCTCGCGCTTGACGTCCGAGGCCCAGATGATCTGGTCCTGAACCTTGGCCACCTGCCGGTCGCCCGGCTGCGGCGCCCGATCGTCGTCGCCGCCGCGCGAACAGGCGGCCAGCGTCATAGCCAAGGCCGTCGCGGCGACCAAGGCGATGCCGCCGACCGATCCAAGGCCCCCTCGGGAAGGGGCGTGTCGGAAATGGAGGCGCCGGAATGGGATCAAGGGGACGCTCCGTCGAAGGCGGCCGAAAGCCCCCGCGTTGACAGGGGTTAGGGCGGTGCTTAAGTCCCGCCTGCGCCCAAGTCGAGGGGTTTTGATCGTCTGCGCGGCCCTTCGCGCGCGCCTGTGTCGGCGCGGCGGGGTCGTCATCGGTCCGAACGCCGCTTGGGGCGCGATCCTCGCCGCCCCTCACGGGATTTCAGAGCCGCTCCTTAATGACGCTCGACCTTTACCGGATCTGACATGCTCGGCTTCGCCAAGAAACTCTTCGGCTCTTCCAACGACCGCAAGGTCAAGGCTTTCCAGGACCACGCCCAGCGCATCAATGCGCTAGAGCCCAAGTTCGCCGCCCTGTCGGACGACGAGCTGCGGATGATGACTGACGCTTTCCGCGACCGTCTGAGCAATGGCGAAAGCCTGGACAAGATCCTGCCCGAAGCCTTCGCCGTCGTGCGCGAGGCGTCCAAGCGGGTGCTGGGCCAGCGTCAATATGACGTCCAGCTGGCGGGCGGCATGATCCTGCATGAGGGCGGCATCGCCGAAATGCGGACCGGCGAAGGCAAGACCCTGGTCGCCGTGGCGCCGGTCTATCTGAACGCCCTGGAAGGCAAGGGCGTCCACGTCATCACCGTCAACGACTATCTGGCCCGCCGCGACGCCGAGACCATGGGCCGGGTCTATCGCTTCCTGGGTCTTGAGGTCGGGGTCATCGTCAACGGCCTGTCCCAGGGCCAGCGCCAGGCCGCCTACGCGGCCGACGTGACCTACGGCACCAACAACGAGTTCGGCTTCGACTATCTGCGCGACAACCTGGTCTATGACCGGCGCGAGATGGTGCAGCGCCCCCACAACTTCGCCATCGTCGACGAGGTCGACTCCATCCTGATCGACGAGGCGCGCACGCCCCTGATCATCTCGGGCCCCACCGAGGATCGGTCGGACCTGTACAAGGTGCTGGACGCCCTGATCAAAGATCTGATCAAGGACAAGGACACCTATGAACTGGACGAGAAGCAGAAACAGGTTCTGCTGACCGAGCTGGGTTCCGAGCGTCTGGAAGAGGCCCTGGAGAAGGGCGGCCATTTCGCCCCCGACACCACCGGTCTTTATGACGCCGCCAACATCAGCCTGGTCCACCACTCCAACCAGGCCCTGCGCGCCAACACCCTGTATCAGCGCGACAAGGACTATATCATCAAGGGCGGCGAGATCATTCTGATCGACGAGTTCACCGGTCGGATGATGACCGGCCGGCGCCTGTCCGAAGGCCTGCACCAGGCCATCGAGGCCAAGGAGGACGTCAAGATCCAGCCCGAGAACCAGACCCTGGCCTCGGTGACGATCCAGAACTACTTCCGCCTGTATCAGAAGCTGTCCGGCATGACCGGCACGGCCGCCACCGAGGCCCAGGAGTTCGGCGACATCTATAAGATGGAGGTGCTGGAGGTGCCGACCAACCGGCCGATCCAGCGCAAGGACTATGACGACGAAGTCTATCGGACCCATGCGGAAAAGAGCCAGGCCATCGCCCGGCAGATCGCCGAATGCCACCTGGCGGGCCAGCCCATCCTGGTCGGCACGGTCTCGATCGAGCGCTCCGAACAGCTGTCCGAGCTGCTGCGCACCTATGAGTACAAGGTCGAGGTCTCGCGCAAGCTGAAGCCCCAGTACGAGGGCAAGGCCAAGGAGGCCGAGAAGATCGGCGACGCCGCCTATGACATCACCTATGAGACCAAGCTGCGCGGCATTCCGCACTCGGTCCTGAACGCGCGCCAGCATGAGCAGGAGGCCTATATCGTCGCCGACGCCGGTCTGCCGGGCGCGGTGACCATCGCCACCAACATGGCCGGCCGCGGCACCGACATCCAGCTTGGGGGCAACCTCGAGATGAAGATGCAGAAATGGCTGCTGGAACAGCGGAACATGGCCGTCGAGGTCACGCCCGAGATGCACGCGGCCAAGGAGGCCGAGTTCAAGGCCGAGATCGCCGTCAACCGCGAGAAGGCGCTCGCCGCCGGCGGTCTGTTCGTCCTGGGCACCGAACGCCATGAGAGCCGCCGTATCGACAACCAGCTGCGCGGCCGCACCGGCCGTCAGGGCGACCCCGGCGTGTCGAAATTCTATCTGTCCTGCGAGGACGACCTGCTGCGCATCTTCGCCGGCGATCGTCTGGACTCGATCATGAAGACCTTCGGGGTCGCGGAAGGCGAGGCCATCACCCACCCCTGGCTGAACCGCGCCATCGAGACCGCCCAGAAGCGGGTCGAAACCCGCAACTATGACATCCGCAAGAACCTGCTGAAGTATGACGACGTCGTGAACGACCAGCGCAAGGCCGTGTTCGAACAGCGCCAGGAGTTCATGGATTCCGAGGATCTGTCGGAACTGGTCGGCGACTTCCGCCGCGACGTGGTGTCCGACCTGGTCGAACGCTACATGCCGCCCAAGGCCTATGCCGAACAGTGGGACATCGACGGCCTGGATGAAAAGGTCCGCTCGACCCTGGGGCTGGAGCTGCCGCTCCACGACTGGGCAGCCGAGGAAGGCGTCTCCAACGAGGAGATCGAGGAGCGGCTGCTCGCCGCCGCCGACACCCGCGCGGCCGAACGTCTGGAGCTGATCGGCGCCGAACAGACGCGCGGCCTGGAAAAGCAATTCATGCTGCAGATGATCGACATGCAGTGGCGCGAACACCTGGTCCATCTGGACCATCTGCGCGGCGTGATCGGCCTGCGCGGCTACGGCCAGCGCGACCCGTTGCAGGAGTATAAGACCGAGGCCTTCAACCTGTTCGAAGGTCTGCTCTACGACCTGCGCCACAACGTCACCCGCTGGCTGATGACGGTGGAGTTCCGCTTCCAGGCGCCGCCTGAACTGCCTGAGTTCCAGGAAATCCACCTGAACCCCGGCACCGGCGAAAATGAGATGGCCGATCCGGCCGCTCAGAACCCCGAAGGCCAGCTGATCGGCGACGACCGGTCGAAACTGCCGGTCGAGGCGCTTCCGCCGGGCTGGGAGATGACCGGCCGCAATGCGCCCTGCCCCTGCGGCTCGGGCCGCAAGTTCAAACACTGCCACGGCGCCCTGATCTGAGCCTTTCGGCGCGGTAAGGACGAAAAAGAAGGCCCGGAGCAAATGCTCCGGGCCTTTGTCGTTTGCGACTGACGAGGCTCTTACTGGGCGGCGCCGCTCGCCGAGCGAACCTCGACCGGCAGGCCCAGGGCGTCGAGCTGGGGCTTGACCACCGAGGCGTCGCCGACGACCACCCAGACGAAGCGGGACGGGTCGAGCGCGGCCCGGGCCGCGGCGTCCAGTTCCGCCGCCGTCAGGGCGTTGGTGCGAGCGGCCACCGTTTCCGGATAGTCGTCCGGACGGCCCAGCATGTCGTTGACCCGCATGGCGTTCAGAACCGCCAAGGAGGTTTCATAGCTGCCGGCCAGACGGCGGGTATTGCCGTTGACGGTCCGCTCCAGCTCGGCCGGGGTCACCCCCTTGCCGCCCTTCAGGAAGTCGTTGAACTGGGCGTTCAGGGCGGTGATGGCCGGCCCGGTCTGGTCGGCCTGGACCGGGGCGGTGATCAGATAGGGCACGCGGCCGACGAAGCCGGCGGTCGAGGCGTTGACGCCGTAAGACCACCCCTTGGTCTCGCGCAGGTCCGAGTTGATGCGCGACAGGAAGTCGTTGCCCAGCACATTGTTGGCGGCGTTGAAGACCAGCAGGTCGTCCGAGCCCTTGGCCGACAAGACCGTCCCGCCCATGATGTAGGACTGAGGCGACTGCGGCCGGTCGATCAGCACGATCTTCGACGGGGTCGCGGGGATCGGCGCGGAATAATCCTTCACGCCCTTGGGGGTGGCCGAGGGGACCCAATGGCCGAACTGGGCGTCAAGCAGAGGCTTGATCTCCGCCAGAGGCTTGTCCGAGACCACGAAGATCTTGGCGTTGTCGGGCCGGATCCACTCGGCGTAGTCGGCGCGGATGTCGGCCTCGGTGATGGCCTTGACGCTGGCCTCGTCGCCGTTGCCGCTGAACGGGCGGCCATAGGGGCTGGCCGAGCCGTAGATCAGTTCCGGCAGGGCGCGATTGGCCAGGGCGGCCGGCTGGGTCCGTTCCGCCGCGATCCGCGCCAAACGGGTGGCGCGCAGCCGCTCCAGCTCGGATGCGGCGAAGGCCGGGGTCTTGACCACCTCGGCCAGGAGAGCGACCGAGGGCTCCAGGTTGGGCGTCACGGCCGACAGCTGGACCACCGACCGATCCATGGTGGCGCCGGTCGAGATGGCGGCGCCGAGGGTTTCTTGCGCCTCGGCCAGCTGGGTGGCGTTCATGCTGCGGGTGCCCTCGTCCATCAGGTCCAGCATCAGGGTCTGTAGCCCCAGCTTGGACGCCTCGTCGGCGGCGATGCCCGCGTCGAACTCGATGGCGATCTTGGTCGCAGGCACGGCGTCGCGCTGGGCGTAGACCACCTCGACCCCGTTCGACAGGCGCGTGCGCTCCACAGTGGGGAAGTCGACGTTGGCGACGGCGGCGATCTCGGGCTTGGGCATGCGGGCCACGCGCTCGATCGGGGGCGCCGGGGTGCGGTTGGCGCCCGAGGGAGCCTCCGCCGCCTCCTGATAGGCCTCACGCTCGCCCGGCAGGGTGGTCAGTGTATAGGCCGGACGGGTCAGCCATTTCTGCATGGCCGCCTGGACCTGGGCGGGGGTGGCCGCCGCATAGGCCTGGAGCTCCTTCTTGTAGTGCTCCGGATCGCCGGCGTAGAGCTGGCCCTCAGCCAGGGCCACGGCCTTGCCGCCGAAGCCGCCGACCTGTTCCAGACCTTGAACCGTGCGCGAGACGTACTGGGTCTTGACCCGTTCCACCTCGGCCGCCGTCGGGCCGTTGGCGATCAGATCGTTCAGGATCTGGCGGGCGCGGGCCTCGACGGCCGCCGGGTCCTGGCCCGGCTTCACGTCGACGGTGATTTCGAACATGCCGACGCGGTGGAAGGCGCCGTTGTTCGCGCTGACCGAGACGGCGGTCTGCTCCCCGCGCACCAGTTCATTATCCAGCCGCGAGCTGGCCAGGCCGCCCAGGACCGAGGCGCCGATGCTGAGCGGCACGGTGTCCGCGTCCAACAGGCCGGGCACGGCCCAGCTGATCTGAATTCGGGCGTTGGAGACGCGGTCGTGGGTGGTTTCGCTGACCGGCGCCGGCAGGGTCGGTACGGAGGCCTGGGCCGGGGTGTTGACCGGGCCGCGCGGAATCGGGCCGAAATACTTCTCGGTCAGCTCCCGCGCCTTGGCCGGGGTGATGTCGCCGGCCAGGACCAGGACGGCGTTGTTCGGACCATAGTTGGAGCGGAACCAGTCCCGCACCGTCTCCATCGAGGCCGCGTCCAGGTCGGCCATCGAGCCGATGGTCGAGTGGCGATAAGGGTGGCCCTCCGGGAACAGGGCCTCAAGCTGCTTGTATTCGTTCAGGCCGTAGGGCTGGTTGTCGCCTTGGCGCTTCTCGTTCTGGACCACGCCGCGCTGGAGATCGAGCGTCTCCTGGCTGATGGCGCCGAGCATATAGCCCATCCGGTCGCTTTCCATGAACAGGGCCTGTTCCAGCGCCGGGGTCGGAACCGTCTCGAAATAGTTGGTGCGGTCGAACCAGGTGGTGCCGTTCATGTCCGTCGCGCCCATGTTGCGCATCGGGGTGAAATAGCTGCCCGGCGCATTCTCCGAGCCGCCGAACATCAGGTGTTCGAACAGGTGGGCGAAGCCCGTCTTGCCCTCAGGCTCGTCCTTGGAGCCGACGTTGTACCAGACCGATACGGCCACAACCGGGGCCTTGTGGTCTTCATGGACCAGAACGGTCAGGCCGTTGTCCAGGGTGAAGCGGGTGTAGGGAATGTCCACCTCGGCGACCAGTTCGGACACCGGTGCGGCCCGCAGGGCGGGCGCGGCGGCCTGGGCCGAGGCTACGGGGGCCGACGCGGCGGCGTTTGAGGCCCAGACCGGGGTGGAGACCGCCAGAAGGGCGGCGGCGGCGGCGACGAGGGAAGAGGCGCGACGCATGGGTTCGACATCCTTGGTGACAGATGAACGACGACCATAACGACGGTCGATCCACTGGCAACGCGACCGACTGAACATGAACAAAGCTTCATCTTTCCGTGGGGCCGCCCCGGAAAAGGTTGCATCGCCGGACCCCCGGTCTTATGCGCGCGTCAATTCTCCCCATCGCGCCGTCGAATTTACCGAAAGAGCCGCCATGTCCGCCCCCGCTGACAAGCCCGTGAAGAAAGTCGTCCTCGCCTATTCGGGCGGGCTGGACACCTCGATCATCCTGAAATGGCTGCAGACCGAATATAACGCCGAGGTCGTGACCTTCACCGCCGACCTGGGTCAGGGCGAGGAGCTTGGCCCGGCGCGCGAAAAGGCGCTGAAGCTGGGCATCAAGCCCGAGAACATCTTCATCGACGACCTGCGCGAGGAATTCGTGCGCGACTTCGTCTTTCCGATGTTCCGCGCCAATGCGCAATACGAGGGCGACTATCTGCTGGGCACCTCCATCGCCCGTCCGCTGATCTCCAAGCGCCAGATCGAGATCGCCCGTCAGGTCGGCGCCGACGCCGTCTGTCACGGCGCCACCGGCAAGGGCAACGACCAGGTCCGCTTCGAACTGGGCTATTACGCCCTGGAGCCCGACATCCGGGTGATCGCCCCCTGGCGCGAATGGGCGTTCCGCAGCCGCGAGGCCCTGCTGGACTTCGCCGAGAAGAACCAGATCCCGATCGCCAAGGACAAGCGCGGCGAGGCGCCCTTCTCGGTCGACGCCAACCTTCTGCACTCGTCCTCCGAGGGCAAGGTGCTGGAAGACCCGGCGGTCGAGGCCCCCGAGTTCGTCCACCAGCGGACCATTTCGCCCGAGGACGCGCCGGACAAGGCGACCGTCATCGAGATCGGTTTCGAAAAGGGCGACGCCGTCTCGATCAACGGCGAGGCCATGAGCCCGGCCACCCTCCTGACCGCCCTGAACCAGTACGGCCACGACAACGGCATCGGCCGTCTCGACCTGGTCGAGAACCGTTTCGTCGGCATGAAGTCGCGCGGCGTCTATGAGACCCCCGGCGGGACCATCCTGATCGCGGCCCACCGCGGCATCGAAAGCATCACCCTGGACGGCGGCTCCATGCACCTGAAGGACCAGCTGATGCCGAAATACGCCGAGCTGATCTACAACGGCTTCTGGTTCTCGCCCGAGCGCGAGATGCTGCAGGCCGCCATCGACAAGAGCCAGGAGAAGGTCTCCGGCACGGTCAAGGTCAAGCTCTACAAGGGCAATGTCTCGGTCATCGGCCGCGAGAGCCCCAACAGCCTGTACGACCAGGATCTGGTGACCTTCGAAGAAGGCGTCCAGGCCTATGACCACAAGGACGCCGCCGGCTTCATCAAGCTGAATGCGCTCCGCCTGCGTGTTCTAGCCAAGCGCGGCGCGCGCCAGGGCTAGGCTGCGTCGCGGGAGAAGCCGAATGACCGTAAAGGACCGCATCAGGATCCATCAGACCCGGCTTCTCTCGGACAACTGGTATGTGCTGAAGACGACCCGTTTCGACTGGAAACGGCGCGACGGCGTCTGGCAGACCCAGGAGCGGGAGCATTACGACCGGGGCAATGGGGCGGTGCTTCTGCCCTATAATCCGGCGGCGCGCACCGTGCTGCTGGTGCGCCAGTTCCGCCTGCCGGCCTATCTGAACGGCTATGACGACCTGCTGATCGAGGCGGCGGCCGGTCTGCTGGACGACGCCCAGCCCGAGGTGCGAATCCGCGCCGAGGTCGAGGAGGAGCTGGGCTACCGCCTCGGCGCGGTCCGCAAGGTGTTCGAGGCCTTCATGAGCCCCGGCTCCGTCACCGAAATCCTGCACTTCTTCGTCGCCGAATATGATGCGTCCATGCGGATCGGCGACGGCGGCGGCCATCCGGACGAGGGCGAGGACATCGAGGTGCTGGAGCCGACCGTGGACGAGGCCCTGGCCATGATCGCCGACGGCCGCATCCGCGACGCCAAAACCATCATGCTGTTGCAGCACCTGGCCCTGACGGTCTTCCGCTAGGGGATCAGGGCGTCAGCAGAATCCACAGGCCTGTCGCCGCGAAACCGGCGGCGGCGGCCAGCCGGATCCACTTCAGCGGCAGCTTCTTCGCCGCCGTCTCGCCCAGCAGGACGGCGGGCCCGTTGACCAGCATCATCCCCAGGGTCGAACCGGCGACCACCACCGGCAGATTCTCGAATCGGGCGGCCAGCATGGCGGTGGCCACCTGGGTCTTGTCGCCCATTTCGATCAGGAAGAAGGCCGAGGCGGTGGTCCAGAAGATGGCCCAGAAGCCGCGCTGAACCTCGCCCTTCTGCTCGTCCAGCGTATCGGGAATCAGGGCCCAGGCCGCGAAACCCAGAAAGGCGAGGCCGACGATCCAGCGCATCCACTCGCCCGTGATGAAATGGGCCAGGACGGTGCCGGCCAGGGCGGCGAAGGCGTGGTTCAGCAGGGTGGCCGCCAGAATGCCCAGGATGATGGGCGTGGGCCGTCGCCAGGTCGCCGCCATCACGATGGACAGCAACATGGTCTTGTCCCCGATCTCCGCGATGGAGACCAGGCCGGTCGAAATGAGGAAGGCTTCCAACGGGAACCTATATGCGCGGGAGCCTCGGCGGACGGACCTGTGGCGTTCGCAGCCGAGCCCCGCATGGACGTCCCTGCGAAAGCCGCCGGTCTTGCCGTGATCCGGATCTGAAAGACCCTGGACCGTTCCCGCGCCATCCTCTCCGGGAGAGGAAGTATGTTGACGCGGGCCCCGCTGATGGTTGCGGGCGGCTACTCCCCGATGACGGGGCGGGGTTTAGGCCAGGAGGCCGGAAATGAAAAGCTGATAACGACTCGCAAGAAGGGGTTCAGATCAGACCCTGCCGCCTGGCCTCGGCCGTGAGGCCGTCGCGGAACTCGGGCGCGGCGAGGGCGATCAGGGCGCGGGCCCGCTCGCCGGTCGATCGGCCCTTCAGGTTGGCCCACCCGTGCTCGGTGACGACGATATGCACGTCGTTGCGGGGCGTGGTGACCGGGCCGTCCAGCCGGGCGACGATGCGCGAGCAGCTCCCCCTGGCCGCCGTCGCATGACAGGCGATGATCGACTTGCCGCCGTCGGAGCCATAGGCGCCGCGCACGAAGTCCAGCTGTCCGCCCGAGGCGGTGAACTGGCGGCCGTTCAGATACTCCGAACAGCAGGCGCCGCTCAGGTCGATCTGTAGCGTGGCGTTGACCGAGACCATCCTGGCGTTGCGGGCGATGACGGCCGGATCGTTGACATAGGAGACAGGCCGGGCCTCCAGCCCCCGGTTCTCGTGCAGGAAGTCATAGGTGTTCTGGTCGCCCATCGAGAAGGCGAAGACCCCGACGCCGGGGTGCAGGGTCTTGCGGGTATGGTTCGCCACCCCGACCTGCATCAGTTCGACCAGGCCCGGCGTCAGCATCTCGGTATGGACCCCCAGGTCGCGGTGGTTCTTCAGGGCGTCGCAGACGGCGTTGGGCAGGGCGCCGATCCCCATCTGCAGCGTCGCCCCGTCCTCGACCAGGTCGGCGATGATCCGGCCGATGGCCAGGTCGGCCGGTTGGGGCTCGGCCCTGGGCACGGCCAAAAGCGGGGCGGCGTGTTCGACGATTCCGGACACCCGGGAAACATGGACGGTGCAGTCGCCGTACACGCGCGGCATATGCGGATTGACCTCGACCACGATGGTGCGGGCCGTCTCCGACACCGGCTTGGCGTAGTCTGTGTTGGTGCCGAAGGAGAAGAAGCCGTCAGCATCCATCGGCGAGACGGTGCAGACCAAGGTATCGACGTCGACCTCGTCGCACAGCAGTCGGGGCGATTGCTGGAAACCGGTCGGGATGAACTGGACCGGGCTGGGTCGCCCCTCCTCGAAGGCGCGCTGCTCCAGCCGGCGTTCGACGGCGCTGTGGAACAGGCTCCAGGGCCGGATGCGGTCCATCAGCTCGTAGCGCAGCACGGTGTCGCCGGCGATGGCGGTGGAGAGGAGATAATAGAGGTTCAGGTCTTCGACCTCGCCCCGCTCGGCCCGTTGGGCTAGGGCCTTCAGCAGGGCCGGGGGCTGGGACACCCCCAGGCCCATGGCGATCCTGGCGCCGGATCGGATCAGGGCGGCGGCTTCGTCCGGCGTCTTCAGCCGCTCGGCGTAGAGGGCGGCGTGATCCATGGCGTCTCTCCCGTCTGCGCGCCCCTGTTCGGACGCGGCGTCGTCGTCCCCGACTATGCGGCTTCCTGCGGTTGAGCGGGTTCTAGACTTTGGTCGGATCGCCGGGCGTCTCGTCCGCCGTCGGAGACGGTTCGTCCTGCAAGGGCGCCCGGCGACGCTTCTGCCAACGCGCGACCCCATAGGCGACCAGCCACAGAAACATGGCCCAGGCCGAGCCCACGGCCCAGCCGGCGAAGACGTCCGTCGCCCAGTGGGCGCCCAGATAGATGCGGGTCAGGCCGACCAGCAGAGCCATGACCATGCCGACGCCCAGGACGAAGATCTTGAACCGCCTGCGAGGAAAGGCGCGGGTCAACATGACGGCCACGCTCAGATAGAAGACTGTCGCGAGCAGGGCGTGACCGGAGGGGAAGCTGGCGTTGATCGTCTCGACCGCCTGAAGCGCCTGGGGCGGACGCTCGCGTTCGAACACCGCCTTCAGCCCCTCGCTCAGCATGACGCCGCCCGTCAGCCCCAGGACCAGCAGCAGGGACGACAGCCATTTTCTCTGGCTCAGCAGAAAGAGGACGACGATCAGGGCGAACAGGCCCAGCACCGATATGCCGCCCAGCGAAGTGAGGTCCGCCGCCGCCTCCTTCAGCCACCACGGCCCCCAGGGGCGGCCGGGATCGTCGGCATAGGGCCGCATCAGGCTCAACACCTGGCGGTCAAAACTCTGACCGTCGGCTTCGGTCATGTCGTCAGCGATTTCGACGAACACCGTCACGCCCAAGGCGGCGACGAACAGGGCCGTCAGAGCGGCCGTCTCGGCGCGCGCGACCGTCAGCAGGCGTATCAAAAAGGGACGGAAGTCGGAAACGGCCATGGGGCGTCGAAACGGCCAAGCTGGACCGAAGTTCCGATCACGCCTTCGTGATGTCTCGGCCGCGAAGGCCCATGAGGGGTTTGCTGGCTTGCGTGCTGAACTTTCCCCAGGCGTGGACGACTTGTCCGACCGATTCGCCGACAAAGCGAGCGTCAAGACGTTGACGGCTTATTAGGCATGTGCGCCCTATATGTGGGCTCGGGGAGCGTTTCAGCCACTAGATGATGTGGTTGCAGCGCAGGTGGCTCTAGGCAGTTTATTGTTCAGGACGCAGATGACTATGGCTGGCGGCGAGGCTTTGAAGACGGCGGAATTCCAAGGTGTTGCGACGAACGCGGCGCCTGAGAAACCGCATCTGACCGTCGTGAAATCGGTCCAGGTGGATCGTTCGCGCGACGCCCTGCTGACCGATTTCGGCAAGAAGACGCTGGAGGACCGCTACCTGCTGCCGGGCGAGAGCTATCAGGACATGTTCGCCCGCGTCTCGACCGCCTTCTCGGACGACGCCGACCACGCCCAGCGCCTGTATGACTATATGAGCCGCCTGTGGTTCATGCCGGCGACCCCGGTCCTGTCGAACGGCGGCGCCGATCGCGGTCTGCCGATCTCCTGCTTCCTGAACGCGGTCGGCGACAGCCTGGATGGCATCCAGAGCGTCTGGAACGAGAACGTCGCCCTGGCCTCGAACGGCGGCGGCATCGGCACCTACTGGGGCGGCGTCCGCTCGATCGGCGAGAAGGTCAAGGGCGCGGGCAAGACCTCGGGCATCATCCCCTTCATCCGCGTGATGGACAGCCTGACCCTGGCGATCAGCCAGGGGTCGCTGCGGCGCGGCTCGGCCGCCGTCTATCTGGACATCCACCACCCGGAGATTGAGGAGTTCCTCGAGATCCGCAAGCCCTCGGGCGACTTCAACCGTCGCTCATTGAACCTGCACCACGGCGTCAACGTCACTGACGAGTTCATGGAGGCGGTGAAGACCGGCTCCACCTTCGGCCTGCGCTCGCCCAAGACCGGCGAGGTGCTGAAGACCGTCGACGCCCGCTCGCTGTGGACCAAGCTGCTCGACATCCGGATGCAGACCGGCGAGCCCTATATGATCTTCTCCGACACGGTGAACCGCCAGATGGCGCCGCACCAGCGGGAGCTGGGGCTGAAGGTCAAACAGTCCAACCTGTGCGCCGAGATCATGCTGCACACCGGCCGCGACCACCTGGGCGTGGACCGGACCGCCGTCTGCTGCCTGTCGTCGGTCAACGCCGAGACCTTCCTGGAATGGCGCGAGGAGCCCCGCTTCGTCGAGGACCTGATGCGCTTCCTGGACAATGTTCTGGAAGACTTCATCCGCCGCGCCCCGCCGGCCATGGCCGCCGCCGTCTATTCGGCCAAGCGCGAGCGTTCGGTGGGCCTGGGCCTGATGGGCTTCCACTCCTTCCTGCAGTCGCAGGGCGTGGCCTTCGAGAGCGCCATGGCCAAGTCGTGGAACATGCGCCTGTTCAAGCACCTGCGTCGCGAGGCCGACAAGGCCAGCCGCGTCCTGGCCGAGGAGAAGGGCCCCTGCCTGGACGCCGAGGAGCGCGGCGTGATGGAGCGGTTCAGCCACAAGCTGGCCATCGCCCCGACCGCCTCGATCTCGATCATCTGCGGCGGGACGTCGGCCGGGATCGAGCCGATCCCGGCGAATATCTACACCCACAAGACCCTGTCCGGCTCCTTTGCCGTCAAGAACCCCTATCTGGAGCGTCTGCTGGACGAGAAGGGGATCAACACCGAGGCGGTCTGGAGCTCCATCCTCCAGCACGAGGGCTCGGTCCAGCATCTGGACGCCCTGAGCGAGGACGAGAAGGGGATCTTCAAGACCGCCTTCGAACTGGACCAGCGCTGGGTGGTGGAACTTGCCGCCGACCGCGCGCCGGAAATCTGCCAGGCCCAGTCGCTGAACCTCTTCATCCCCGGCGACGTGAACAAGTGGGACCTGCACATGCTGCACTGGTCCGCCTGGGAACGCGGCGTGAAGTCCCTGTACTATCTGCGCTCCAAGTCGGTTCAGCGCGCCGCCTTCGCCGGCGCCGAGGACAAGGCCGAGGCCGAGATCGACCCGAACCAGCCGGACCTCTTCTCCATGCCCAAGACCGACTACGACGAGTGTCTGGCCTGCCAATAAGGCGCGCGAACAAAACCCAGCGGCGATCGCCGCAGACCGGAAAGGGCCTCGTGGACGCGGGGCCCTTTTTCACATCCGGAACCCCGTTTGGGGCCCAGCGTTGGAAAACGACCAAAGAATGTCTTGAAAATGTCTGTTGGACTCCCGCCTCGCATGGTGCAAGCTGGAGAACAGCGGACGGTGGGGAGACCGAATGCGTATAGCGGCCTGGTTGTTTGGAGTGGCAAGCGTGCTGGCGTCCGCCGGCGCGGTCGATGCTCGCGCCCAGGCCTGGGTCCCCGGCGCCTTTGACGCCGCACCCGAAAGCGGATCGAACCTCACGGCGCGGTTGAACGAACAACAGAGTTTTCGGGTCTCTCCCGACGCGCCCTTCGGCCCTGAGATCGAGATGACGACGCCCCTGGCGACCTCGGGCGAGGCTCAAGGGGTCGCCGCCAGCACCCGCCGCGACATCTGGATCGACCGCCAAGGCTTCACCGATCGGCTCAGCCTAGAGACCGCAGGCCGCCTGACACGCGCCGACGGCTCTCCTCTGCCGGTCACCCTGCAGGACCGGGCCGTTCTGGAGCCCGAAGCCTATGATCTGCGCTATGTGCGCGGCTTCCGCAGCGCGGTCGGCCGCACGGCCTCTGGCCTGGAGGTCAGTCTGACGCCCCATGCCGGCGTCGGCCTGGGCAGCGAGGGCGGATCGGCCGAGGCCGGCGCCACTTTGAAGATCGGCGAGGGGCTGGACCGCCTGGCGCCCGACGGCGACGCCCGCTTCGGCCAGCGTCCGCGCTGGTACCTGTACGCCGCCGGCTCGGGCCGCGCCGTCGGCTATAATTTCGCCCGCACCCGCGACGGCGACTACGCCCGGTCCGGCTATACCCAGGACCGCGGGGCCTTCCTGGGCGACGCCTCCGTAGGCGTGGCCTATCGCCGTGGCGCCATCCAGACCTCGGTCGGGCTGGTCTATCGCGAAATCGACGCCGGCAAGGGGCTGCGCGGCATGAACGGGCTGGACACCGACGTGGATGAGGGGCTGATCGCCTTTCAGCTCTCGATCAAGCCCCGCCGCTGACCGCGTCCGGCTCCGGGCCTCAAGGCGCTTCCGACACCGCGACCCCCTCCCGCCGAGGATCGGCCCCGCCGTCCCAGCGGCCGTCGCGCCACATCGCCCCATGCAGGCCCGAGGTCTCGGTGGCGTTGGGCCTCAGCCCCATGCCGGCCGCTCCCAGGGCTTGGGCGATGTCCGGCGCGATCTGGGCCGTATCGGCGCCGACCGAACCGCCCCGCACCACCAGGTTCGGCAGGGCGATCGCCTCCTGGACCGGCAGGTTCCAGTCGATCATCCCGACCAGGGCCTTGGCCACATAGGCCAGGATGCTGGACCCGCCGGGCGACCCGATCGCCCCGACCAGACGCCCCTGTCGATCCAAGATCAGAACGGGGGTCATGGACGAGCGCGGCCGCTTGCCCGCCGCTACGGCGTTGGCCGCCGGATGGCCGTCTTCGGTCGGGGTGAAGGAAAAGTCGGTCAGCTGATTGTTCAGGAAGAAGCCCTCGACCACCCGCCCGTCGCCGAAGATGCTTTCGACCGTAGTGGTCATGCTGACCGCATTCCCGTCCGCATCGACGATGACCATGTGCGAGGTTCCGCCTGGCTCGGCCGTGGCGTCCGCGCTGCGCGGCGCAGAGCCGGGCGGCGCGCCCGCCGGAACCGGCCCGTCGATTTCCGGGACCAGGGCCGCGCGCTGGGCCACATAGGCCGGGTCCAGCAGCCCGGCGACCGGCACCCCGACGAAATCGGCGTCGCCGACATAGCGGTCGCGGTCCGCATACATCAGTCGTTGCAGACGCCCGAAGGCCACCCAGGCTTCGGGGCTGTCCGCGCCCTTCTGGATGTCGGGCGTGTGTTCCGCCATGGCCAGGAACTGCAACAGGGCCACCCCGCTGGACGGCGGGGGCGGAACGCAGATCACATAGATTCGATAGGGCCGACACAGGGCGTCCCGGCGCAGCGGACGATAGGCGGCGATGTCCGCCTCGGTCAGGCCGCCCGGCCGCGGACCCTCGGCGACGGTGCGGGCGATCTCCCGGCCGATGCGCCCTCCGTAGAAGACGCCGGGCCCCTCGGTCGCCAGGGCCTGAACCGTTCGGGCGTAGGCCGGATTGCGCATCACGTCCCCGGTCCGGTAGCGGCGGCCGTCTGGGCCGGTGAACAGGGCGGTCGCCCAACGGGTCTTGGCCTGGGGCGATGACCCATTGATCATGCCCGCCAGGCGCGGACTGACCACAAAACCGTCGCGCGCCAGCCGTTCGGCGTCATCGAACAGATCGCGCCAGGCCAGCCGTCCCTGATCCTGATGGGCCATGGCCAGCATGGCCACCGCCCCCGGCGCTCCGGCCGATCGGCCCGACAGTATGGCGTCGATGAAGGGCAGGGGCTCGCCGTCCTCATAGAACAGTTCGGGCGTGGCCGAGGCGGGGGCCGTCTCGCGCCCGTCATAGGCGGTGATCCGGCCGGTCTTGGCCTCATAGCTCATCAGAAAGGCCCCGCCCCCCAGGCCTGACGATTGGGGTTCCACCAGCCCCAGCACCGCCTGGACGGCGACCGCCGCATCTACCGCCGAGCCGCCCCGGCGCAGCACCTTCATCCCGGCCTCGACCGCCAGGGGATTGGCGGCGGCGACGAACGGCCCGCGCGCGATCGACGGGGCCCCGGCCGGGTCCGACCGCGCCTCCAGCCAAGGCGCCGCGGCCGGGGTCTGGCATCCGGCCAGAAGCGTCGGGACGGAAACCGCCGCGACCAACAGGGACACGAGACGACGACGCAAAAACAACATTCAGGCGGTCCGACAGGGGGAGAGGTCCGGGCGACGAGGCCCGCAGGGGACCACGCCGATCAACCCCGCTACAGAAACTGCATTCCCCGGCTTGCGTCCACCCCGTTCAGCGGCTAAAGACCCGCCCTCGCCGCAAGGCAGACGCACCCGTAGCTCAGCTGGATAGAGCACCAGACTACGAATCTGGGGGTCAGGAGTTCGAATCTCTTCGGGTGCGCCACTTCGGTTTAAAACCGGAAACTCCGCCAACGGCGGCTTGACTCCCTCGGCGCGTGACGAAGGTTTGCGCAAGCTCGGTCTGGGAAGCGCATCACCTCGGACCTCAAGCCGATCCGATCAGGACCCTCAGCCGATAGGCGGCGACGATCCGGGCGGTCCTGGCCTGGGCGGCGGCGGCGGCGGCCGCGGCTTCGCGTTCGGCGTTCAGCAGGTCGATCTGCGGCTTCAGACCGACGCGGACCTCGTGCCGGACGCTGGTCAAGGCCTGGTCTGCGGCCGTGCTCTGTTCGTCGGAGGCCTGAGCCACCAGTTCGGCGGTGTGGATGTCCTGCCAGGCGGAGAGAACCTGTTCCTCCAGGCCCATGCGGGCGGCGCGCAGGCGGGCAAGGGCGGCGCGGACATCGGCGGCAGTCTCGGCGATCCTGCCCGACGTCAGGCCGCCGCTGAACAGGGTCCAGCGTCCACGGATCCCCACGGTCGCGCTGTCGGCGCGATAGTCGGGGAAAAACTGATCCCGAACCGATCCCGCCTCGACGAAGGCGCTGACGGTGGGCCGGCGTTCGCCGCGCGCGGCCCGGGCGCCGGCCTCGGCCGCCTCGACATCGGCCTGCGCCCGCCGCAGGGCGGGACTGGCGCCGAGCGCAGTCGCCATCGCGTCCTCAAGGGAGGCGGGCAGGGGCGGATTGGGCGGAATCGGCTGCAGATCCACCGGCTCCAGGCCGGTCAGATTGCGATAACGGGCGCGGGCGGACACCTGCATGCCCTCCGCCCGGGCCAGATCGGCGCGGGCCTCGGCGGCGCGCGACGCGGCCTGGGCGACGTCCGTGCTCGGGGTTTCTCCCGCCCGGAAGCGCTCGCGCGCCTGTCGCTCGATTTCCGTCATCTGAGCCGCCAGCGCGCGATACAGCCTCAGCACTTCATCGGCCGCGAGCATGTCGCCATAGGCCTGAATCACCGCCGTGACGACCTGGCCTTGAACGGCCTCGCCGCCGGCGTCGGCTGCGGCCATGTCGGCGCGGGCCCGAGCGATTCCCGCCGTCGCCCGACCGCCGGTGAACAGGGGCTGTTCCAGCGTCAGCTGGGCCGCCCGAGGCGTGACGTCCGCCGCGTCCAGGCCGAAGAAGGCCGTCGGATCAAGCCGGCCCTGGCCGACCGTGCCATTGAGGCTGAGGGAGGGGGCGAACGCCGAGCGGGCCTGCTGCAACCGGCCCTTCGCGGCCTCGGCTTCGGCTTCGGCGGCGGCGATCTCGGGCGCGTGGGCGAGGGCGGCGGCGATCGCCTCCTCCAGCGTCGTCGCCTGGGCAGACCCGGCGAAGCGAGGATCAGGGCAAAGGCCCAGGGGGCGGCGCGTCTCAGGCTCATCGGAAGGCGTTCCCGGGGCGCAGGCCCATGGCCTTGAAAACCATGGCCGCCGGACAGAAGCCCGTGAACCCGGCCTGGATCATGTTCAACCCCGCGAAGACGGTCAGGGCGATCCACCACGGATGGGCGGCGTAGGACAGGGTCACGCCCGCCAGCACGACGCATCCGGCGAAGATCATGACGGCGCGATCGAGGTTCATCGGTAGGCTCCAGGTTTAGAGAATGGGTCACATGCGAAGCTTGCGGATGCCCATGATGTGCATCGCCAGCCGTTCGTAGGAGGGTTCGCTCTCGCCCTTGCGCACCTTGCGCAGGAAGTATTTCTCGAACCCCACCTTGGCCAGATGGACCCATTTGCCGCTGGCGGCCCAGTTGACGTTGCGGGGCGGAATTTGCGGCTGGGCGACGAAGGCGACGCCGCCGTCGCCGAAATCCGCCAGACAGACGGCGTTCCAGGTCGCCTCCGCAGTCGGCGTCTCGCCGGCGACGAGGGCGGCCAGATTTGCGGCCACCGCCGTCACCATGCTCTCGATCATGAAGCCGGTCTTGGGTGCCCCCACCGGCACAGGCGTCGGACCGGTGGGGGCGATGGCGACGCAGACGCCCAGGGCGAAGATTTCCGGAAAGGCTGGGTTGCGCTGGTGCTCATCGACCAGGATGAAGCCGCGCGGATTGGTCAGTCCGGCGATGTCGCGGACAGCCGGCACGCCGCGGAACGCCGGCAGCATCATCGAATAGCCGAAGGGGAGCTGGTGGGTCTTGGCGACGGCCCCGTCCTCGGCCACCTCCTCCACATGCATCAGGCCGGGCTCGACCTTGGCGACGCGGGCGTTGGTGATCCACTTGATGTGTCGATCGCGCAGCTTGCTTTCCAGAAGCGACTTGGTGTCCCCCACCCCGTCCAGGCCCAGATGGCCGATATAGGATTCGGCGGTGACGAAGGTTATCGGCGCCCGGTCCCGGATCTTTCGCCTGCGCAGCTCGGTGTCCAGGATCAGGGCGAATTCGTAGGCGGGGCCGTAGCAGGAGGCGCCCTGGACCGCCCCGACCACGATCGGGCCGGGGTTCTCCAGATAGGCGTCGAACAGGGTCGCGGCGTGGGAGGCGTGAGCCGTCTGACAGACCGAGGCCGTATAACCGCCTGGACCGAGCCCCTCGATCTCATCGAAGGCCAGATCCGGCCCTGTCGCAATTACAAGATAATCGTAATCAACGCTCTCGCCGTCATTGAGCTCGACCCGCTTCTCCGAGGCATGAAGCCGTTTCGCGCCGACGGCGGTGAAGCCGATCTTCTTGCGGGCGAAGATCGGCGGCAAATGGACCTGGATCTCCTCGGGCTCCCGCCACCGGACGGCGACCCAAGGGTTTGAAGGCACAAACGAATATGTCTCAGACTCGGCGATCATCAGGACGTCGGCGCGACCCTTGACCCCCGCCTTGATCTCATAGGCGGCGATCGTTCCGCCCAAGCCCGCGCCGATGATCACAATCCTGGGTTTGGCCATGTCTCCCTCCAGGCGTTTCCATCACCCTTATGCGCTTGACTGGATATAATGATTACATGATATATACAATCATAAAAGTATGAGGCTGCAGCCTGCGGACCTCGGGAGATTGGAATGTTCGGATCTGGAAAGAGCGCAAAGCATCGCGAGATCGGCCCGGCCGAGCTGAAGGCCCTGCTCGATCAGGGACAGGCGCTGGTGATCGATGTGCGCGAGCCGGGAGAGTTCGCAGCCGAGCACATCGCCGGCGCCGTCAACCTGCCCCTCTCCTCGTTCGATCCGGCCCGCCTGCCCGCGGCGGACGGAAAGACCGTCATCCTCCAGTGCGCCGGCGGAAAACGATCCGGCATGGCGCTGGACCGCTGCGCCGAGGCTCAGGCCGCGATCGACACCCATCTGGCCGGCGGCCTGGGCGCCTGGAAGTCGGCGGGCCTCCCGGTCGAGCGCGGTTGATCGGCGAGAAAGACGGAAGGACGACGGCGATGAAGAAGTGGACCCTCATGGCTGCGGTCGCCCTGACCCTGTCCGCCTGCGGCGGCTCGGAAGAGAACAGGACGACACCCGCCCGAACCGCGCCTGCCGGCGAGCAGCTCGTTCTGACGTCGAACGCCCTTGCCGACACCAAGACGGTGGCGGGCGAGATCACCACCCGCGACCAGTCGCAAGCCCGGGCGCGCATCCCCGGCCTCCTCGTCGTCCTGTCGGTGCGTGAAGGGGATAGGGTCAGTAGGGGCCAGCAGATCGGCCGGGTCGTCGATGACCGGATCGGCTTCGAGACTCGGGCCTATGACGCCCAGGTCGCCGCCGCCGAGGCCGAGGCGACCCGCGCCCGCGCCGACCTGACGCGGATTCAGGATCTGTACGACCACAATATCTACGCCAGGGCGCGTCTGGACCAGGCCGTCGCCGCCGCCCGCGCCGCCGACGCCCAGGCCGCCGCCGCTCGCGCGCAACGAGGCGCCAGCGCCAGTATGGCGGGGCAGGGGGCGATCCTCGCGCCGGCCGCCGGACGCGTGTTGAAGGTCGAGGTTACGGCGGGGTCGGCGGTCAGCCCCGGCATGTCGATCGCGACCATCACCGCCGGTCCGCCCGTCCTGCGTCTTGAACTGCCCGAATCCCTCGCCGGTCAGGTCAAACCCGGCGCCCGCGTCCTGCTGGCGGCCGATGATCTTCCGGCCGAGGCGCGCCAAGGACAGGTGACCCAGGTCTATCCCGCCGTCGTCGGCGGGCGGGTTCAGATCGACGCCGCCGTTCCGGGCCTGACCACCGAACTGGTCGGTCGTCGCGTCGCCGCCTCGATCGAGATCGGTCAAAGGCAGGCCCTGACCGTGCCCCGCCGCTTCGTCGCGACCCGCTACGGCCTGGACTATGTCGAGGTCGTCTCTCCTGACCGCAGGCGCAGCGCCGTTCCGGTCCAGACCGCGCCGACGGACGATCCCGACACGCTTGAAATCCTGAGCGGCGTCAGAGCCGGCGACCGGCTGGTCGCGACGAGGACGCAGGGATGAAACTGGGCCTGTCCGGGCGCCTGACGCGCTTCACCATCGCTTCGCCTCTGACGCCGCTGTTCCTGCTGGCGGCCATAGCCGTCGGCCTTTTGGCCCTGGTCTCGATCCCGCGCGAGGAAGAGCCGCAGATCAGCGTGCCCATGGTCGACATCCAGGTGGCGGCGCCGGGCCTGGCGGCCGCCGACGCCGTCGAACTGATCGGCGTTCCGCTCGAGACCATCGTCAAGAGCGTGAACGGGGTCGAGCACGTCTACACCCAGGCCGAAGACAACGGGGTGCTGGTGACGGCGCGCTTCCTGGTGGGATCAAACCCCGAGGACGCCGCCATACGGATCGAAGAAAAGCTCCGCGCCAACCAGGACCGGATTCCCGTGGGCGTCCCCGATCCCAAGGTGACGGTGCGCGGCATCGACGACGTGCCGGCCATCGTCCTGACCCTCACGCCCAAGCCGGGCGCGGCGGGCCAGTGGACCGATCAGGCCCTCTATGACCTGGCGCACAAGCTGCGCACCGAGATCGCCAAGGTCGACGACGTGGGCTTGACCTTCATCACCGGCGGCCGGCCCGACGAAATCCGCATCGCCCCCGATCCGGCCAAGCTGAACCTGTACGGCGTGCCCCTGGGCCAGGTGATGGAGGCGGCGGCCCAGGCCAACCGCAGCTTCCCCGTCGGCAATATTCGCGAAGACGGTCAGGCCGTCGCCGTCACCTCCGGCCGCACCCTGGCCTCGGCCCAGGAGGTCGGGCTGCTGACCGTCCGATCCGTCACCGGCGCGCCGGTCTATCTGCGCGACGTCGCGGACGTGGCCCAGGGGCCGCGCGAAGACCAGGCTCGCGTCTGGCGCTGGGCCCGACATGACGGTCAGTGGGCCGGCGCGCCCGCCGTCAGCCTCGCCATCGCCAAACGCGCCGGCGCCAATGCGGTGGTGGTGTCCGAGGCCGTGCGTCAGCGCGTCGAAAACCTGAAAGGCAAGCTGATCCCCGAGGGGGTCGAGGTCGCCGTCAGCCGCGACTACGGCGAGACGGCGAACGAAAAGGCCAACGAACTGCTGTTCCACCTGGCCCTGGCGACCGTGTCGATCGTCGTGCTGATCGGCTTCGCCATCGGCTGGCGCGAGGCCGCCGTCACCGCCATGGTCATTCCCACCACCATCCTGCTGACCCTCTTCGCCTCCTATGTCATGGGCTATACGATCAATCGCGTCAGCCTGTTCGCCCTGATCTTCTCCATCGGCATCCTGGTCGACGACGCCATCGTCATGATCGAGAACATCGCCCGTCACTGGGGGATGCGCGACGGCCGCAGCCGAACGGAGGCGGCTGTCGAGGCGGTGGCGGAGGTCGGCAACCCCACCGTCGTGGCGACCCTGACCGTGGTGGCGGCCCTGCTGCCCATGCTGTTCGTTTCGGGGCTGATGGGCCCCTATATGGCGCCGATCCCGGTCAACGCCTCGGCGGCGATGATCTTCTCCTTCTTCGTCGCCGTGGTGATCGCGCCCTGGCTGATGATCCGGTTCGCGCGAAAGACCCTGGCCCACGGCGGGCCCGATCACGCCCATGAAGAGGGCGGCGGCAAGCTGGGGCGGCTGTACGCCCGCGTGGCCCATCGCGTGATCGGCACGCGCGCCTCGGCCCGCAACTTCCTGATCGGGGTCGGCGTGGCCACCCTGCTGGCCTGTTCGATGTTCTATTTCAAGGCGGTGACGGTGAAGCTGCTGCCCTTCGACAACAAGTCGGAGATCCAGGTGGTGGTCGACATGCCCGAAGGGACCAGCCTGGAAGCCACCGCCCGCACCCTGGACGAGGCTGCGGCCCAGATCCGCGCCCTGCCGGAGGCCGAGGCCATGGAGGTCTATGCCGGCGCCTCGGCGCCGTTCAACTTCAACGGCCTGGTGCGGCACTATTTCCTGCGCGACCGGCCCGAGATGGGCGATCTGATGATCTCCCTCCTGCCCAAGGACGCGCGCAGCCGGTCCAGCCATGCCGTCGCCCTGGATCTGCGCGCCCGGCTGAAGGCCCTGTCCCTGCCCGCCGGGGCCTCGATCAAGGTGGTGGAGACGCCGCCCGGACCGCCCGTCCTGGCGACGCTGCTGGCGGAGATCTACGGACCCGATGCCGAGACCCGTCGCAAGACCGCCCTGGAGGTCGAGAAGCTCTTCCGTTCCGTTCCCTATGTCGTCGACGTCGACAACAGCTTCGGCCAGGAACGGCCGCGGCTGCGGCTGATCCCCATCCGGGACCGTCTGGACTATTACGGCCTGTCCGAACGCGAGTTGCAGGATTCCATAGGCGCGATCCTGGGCGGCTCCACGGTCGGTTACGCCCCGCGCGGGGACGGTCGCGCCCCCCTGCCGATCACCGTCGCCCTGCCCCAGTCGGCGCGCAGCTGGAGCCGCACCCTGGCCACGACGCCGGTGGCCGTGACGGCCGGTCCCGCCGGTCCGCGCCTGATCGAACTGGGCGAGGTCGTGGACAGCCGGCGCGAGACCGGCAGCTACGCCGTCTTCCGCCGCGACGGACGACCGGTCGACATGGTGACCGCCGAACTGGCGGGCCAGTACGAGGCGCCCGTCTACGGCATGCAGGCGGTGAATCGCGCCATTCAGGCCCACGACTGGGACGCCCTGGGCCTGCAAAAGCCGGCGATCCGTCTCAACGGCCAGCCGGAGGACGAGTCCGTCCCCTCGCTGCTGTGGGACGGCGAGTGGGAGATCACCTGGGTCACCTTCCGCGACATGGGCGCCGCCTTCATGGTCGCCCTGCTGGGCATCTATGTGCTGGTCGTGGCCCAGTTCCGCAGTTTCAGACTGCCCCTGGTCATCCTGACCCCCATCCCCCTGACCTTGATCGGCATCGTCATCGGCCACATGCTGTTCGGCGCGCCGTTCACGGCCACCTCGATGATCGGCTTCATCGCCCTGGCCGGCATCATCGTGCGCAATTCGATCCTGCTGGTGGACTTCATCCGGCACACGGCTTCGCCCGACAAACCCTTGCGCGACGTGCTGATCGAGGCGGGCGCCATCCGGTTCAAGCCGATCCTGCTGACCGCCCTGGCGGCCATGATCGGGGCGGCTGTGATCCTGACGGACCCGATCTTCCAGGGTCTGGCGATCTCGCTGCTGTTCGGCCTGGCCTCCTCGACCCTGCTGACCGTCCTGGTCATTCCCGCCATCTATGTCGTGCTGCGGGATGACGGAAAACCGGCGACCCGATGACGCCGTCCTGCGAGCGGCGGGGACGCGAGGGGCCGCTCAGATTGAAGCGTGGATCATTCTCTAGCGGCGGAGAACGGGCGCTACGCGGGCGAACTGGGCCGCATCCCCGCGTGGACGCGCCGGCGTTTCCATGCGGGGGGCCTTGGCGCGCGTGGAAGCCGGCTGTCCGTCGCCGCAGAAGATGTCGTACAACATGTCCATCACCGCCTGGGCTCGATCATCGGCGATGGAATAGTAGATCGACCGCGACTGCCGCCGGGTCTTCACCAGGCCGTACTGGCGCAGCTCGGCCAACTGCTGCGACAGAGCCGGCTGTCTGATGCCCAGATCCGTCTCGAGCTGTCCGACCGATCGTTCCTCGGCCGCGATATGGCAGAGGATCAACAGCCGATTGGCGTTGGCCAGCTGACGCAACAGTTCGGCGGCCTGGGGGGCCTTGTCCTTCAGCCGCTCCATGGCGGCGATCGAGTCGTCGCTCATGCGCTGCGCTCGCGATAATACCAGGGCGTCTCGCCCTCGCCGTCGGCGAGGGCCGCGTCCAGGGTGGTGGCGGCCGGCTCCAGCAGGGGCTCGCCCGGGGACCATCCCGCCGGGGTCGACGCCTGTTCGCGGTCGGCGGTCTGCAGCGCCGTCACCAGCCGCAGCAGTTCATCGACCGAACGGCCGATGTTCATCGGATACCAGCTGACCGCCCGCACGATTCCGTCCGGATCGATGACGAAGCTCGCCCGCACCGTGGCGCTGTCGCTGGAGCCCGCATCCACCATGCCGAAGGCGTGACCGATGGCCATGGAAGGATCTTCGATGATCGGAAAGGCCACCTTGACGCCGAAGCGGCGATAGATGTCCTTCAGCCAGGCCAGGTGGGAATACAGACTGTCCACCGACAGGGCCATCAGGTCGCAGCCCAGGGCCTCAAACGCATCCGCCTGCTTGGCCAGGGCGATGAACTCGCTTGTGCAGACCGGGGTGAAATCGGCCGGATGCGAAAACAGCACCAGCCAGCGCCCCCGGTAGTCGCTGAGCCGTTTTTCCCCCTGGGTCGTGCGCGCGATAAAGTCCGGCGCCGGATCATTGATGCGAAGGGGGCGCAGGGCTTCGGCGCTGGAGGAGGGGGCGATTTCTGTCAAATTCATGGCCCCTACGCTAGCGATTTCCAGCCCCTCTCGCCACCCTGCAATACATAGTTTCATCAACTATAAAGGTATCAATATGGCGCCTGTCGAACAGCGGCCTGCGCTGTTTCCGAACCCAAGACCTCGGCCGGACGCGGCTGGTTGGCCGAAGACGGCAGACTGTCGGCGATCGACCTAGGGGACGACCCCGGTCTGCGGACCGACGCCCGCGTCGTCTTCAGCCGGCTTGGGCAGGACGCCGTCGTCTTCAGCCCGCTCTTCCAGGCGGTTGGCCTCGTCGCCAACGGCGTCGATGTCTTCGGGGCGGGGCGCCTCGGGCGCAGGGGTGTCGGCGGGCTGCATGCCAAGGCAACCCGCGAGACGCCGCTCCGTTCCGTCCAAGGCCGGACCCTGAACCCGCCCGAACCGAAGCCTCACTCGCCGGACGAGGGCGTCCAGCCGAAGGCCTTCATCATCACGTCGAACAGGTGGGTGTTGGGGAAATAGCCCCGCACCCGCTCGGCGCCGGCGCCGATGGCCAGGGCCGGGACTTCCTCGGCCGTATGGGTGCGGTTGACCGTCACATTCTCCAGCCGCACCACGCGGTCGTCGCCGTCCCGCGCCTTCCAGGCCTCATAGCCTTCCAGCAGGGGCTCGCCGCGCCGCCCGCCGTCGACCTGCAGGCCGAAGGAATGGTCGGCGGTGAAGATCATCAGGGTGTCGTCCAGATCGACGCGCGACTGCACCTCGGCGATCAGCCGGTCCAGAGCGGCGATGTGCTCCAGGCCTTCGCGCGGATCGTCGGTATGGGCGTCCCATTCCACCACCAGCAGATACCCCTTGTCCCCCGCCTGCAGCAGGTCCAGCGCCCGCAGCGTCGCCGCCCGCACGTCGATCTCTTCGGCCACCACCACGGGCCGCCGGTTCCCCGCCGGCGCCGCCTCCAGCGTCGCATAGATCGGCCGGTCGTGCGCCCGGGCCAGGCTGTCGAAGCTGACCCCGTTCGCCGCCATCTGTTCGGCGATCTCCGCCCGGCCCGAGCCGATCAGCACGTCCACCCCGTCGCCGAAGCGCGGCGAAAAGGCCTGGGGGAAGATCTCGCCCCATTTGCCGCGATCATTGGAATGGGCGTAGGTCGCCGCCGGGGTCGCGTCGGTGATCGGACGGTCGGTCACCACCCCGGTCAGCAGGCCGTGCTCCTCGGCGTATTCCAGCACCGTCTTGGTCGGCGTCCCGTCGCGCCGGCCGCGTTCGCCGTCCGGCCCCTGGCTGATCACCCCGTTGTGGGTCTTCACCCCGGTGACGATGGCGCTCATGCCGTTGGCCGAGTCCGAGACGAAGGCGTCGACCGGCGAGGTCTCGCTCAGCCCCAGGTTCGGCCACTGCTGGACGTGCAGCCTCAGCGGTTCGCCATAGGCCATGACGCTGGCGGCATGAACCGAGGCCACGCCCCCGGCGTCGGCCAGGAACAGGATCACATTCTTCGCACGGCCCTGGCTCTGGGCCTGGCTCTGGGCCTGTTCGACAGGCGGACGGGCCGCCGTCTGGGCCGAGGCGCCCCCAGAGCCCCCCCCCGAAGCACAAAGACCGATCGCAAGCGCGAGGGCGGAAACCAGGCGGAGAGAGGCAGGGGTCATGGGCGTCGGTCCAGCAAATCAGACAAGGTCGTCCGCGTCCCCCGAACCGCCCCAACCTGTCTACCGCGAACCTGTGACAGTCGCCGTCTCCCGCCACGGCTCCGGACGGCTCAGCCCGCCTCGCCCGTGGCTGCGGCGATCCGCGCCTTCAGCCCGGCCTCGTCCAGCCCCTCGATCACAATCATCTTCAGCCGCGACTGCCCGCCCCGCTCCAGTACGACCGAGGACCGCGACACGCTGAGCGCCTTGGCCAGGAATTTGACCAGGGCGGCGTTGGCCTCGCCGTCCACCGGCCGGGCGCGCACCCGCACCTTCAGCACGGGCCGGCCTTCGGGATCGGCGTCCCAGCCGTCGATCCGGTCGCCGGAAGCGCCGGGCTGCAGTTTGATCGGAAGTCGGGCCAGGGGATCAACCGGCGGCGCGTCGATCCGGGGCGCGATGATCGGCGGCGCGCCAGACCACTTCGACATCTTCGGCGCTCAGGGTCGAGGTCGCCCGTTCCACGCCTCTGTCGTCGGCGAACTCCGCCAGAAAGCGGGTCGGGCCGAACATCATCACCACCGTGCCGCGCTCGCCCTTCTTCAGGCCCAGGTCCGGAAGATCGGCCCTAAGGGCCACGACGTCGAGTTCCTCAATCATGGTCGTCACTCCACCATCGCGGTCGTCAGGCGGGGAACCCCGTCCGATCCTACGATCCAGCCGCTGCGGATCAGGGCCGAGCGACCGCCGAACTCTAACACGAAGCGGACACGGTACAGAGTCCCGAACGGGGCCGTCCCGACGACCTCGGCCTCGGCCTCCCTGGCCGCTTCCAGAAGCCGGCGTTTCAGATAGGGAGCGTCCGCCCGAGTCAGCCCCAGGGCGGACGCGAAAACCCGGGCCTTGTGCCGGCCCTCCGGGTGGTCCGCCGACAGGCAGTAGGCTTCGATCTTTCCATCCGGAACGACCGCCTGCCCGCCGCCTGGCAGCTTCATTCGGGCCTCAGCCCAGGGCGGCCATCAGTTCCGGCACGGCGGTCTTGTAGTCGGCGACCAGGCCGAAGTCTGCGACCTGGAAGATCGGGGCGTCCGGGTCCTTGTTGATGGCGACGATGGTCTTGGAGTCCTTCATCCCGGCCAGGTGCTGGATGGCGCCCGAGATGCCGATGGCGATGTACAGCATGGGGGCGACCACCTTGCCGGTCTGGCCGACCTGATAGTCGTTGGGGGCGTAACCCGCATCGACCGCCGCGCGACTGGCGCCGATGGCGGCGCCCAGCTTGTCGGCCAGGGGCTCCATCACGGCGTGGAATTCCTCCGCCGAACCCAGGGCGCGACCGCCCGAGACGATGATCTTGGCGGCGCCCAATTCCGGACGGTCCGACTTGACCATTTCCTCGGCGACGAAGGTCGTCTTGGGCGCATCGGCGCCGGCGACGCTCTCGACCGGGGCGGAACCGCCTTCGCCCGCCGCCGCGAAGGCGGTGGGGCGCACCGTGATCACCTTTTTGGCGTCGCCCGACTGGATCGTCTCAAGCGCATTGCCGGCGTAGATCGGCCGCACGAAGGTGTCGGCCGACACCACTTCGACGATGTCCGAAATCGGGGCTACGTCCAGCTTGGCGGCGATACGGGGGGCGAAATTCTTCCCGTCCGTGGTCGCGGGCGTCAGAATGGCGTCGTAGCCGCCGGCCAGCGGCAGGACGGTGGCCTCGACGGCCTCGGCCAGGACCTTGCCCAGGCCGGCGCTCTCGGCCAGCAGCACCTTGCGGACCCCGGCGATCTTGGCGGCGCCGTCGGCCACGGCCTGCGCCCCCTGGCCCACGACCAGAACGTCCACCTCGGACGACAGGGCCAGGGCGGCGGTCACGGTCTTGTGGGTGGTGTCGCGGACGGCCGAGCCGTCGTGATCGGCGATGACGAGGACGGCCATCTTACAGCACTCCTGCGGACTTGAGGGATTCGACCAGCTGGGCGGCGCTCTCGACCTTGACCCCGGCGGCGCGCTTGGGCGGCTCGGTGACCTTGACCACCTTCAGACGGTCGGCGACGTCGACGCCGTAGTCGGCGACCGCCTTCATGGCGATCTCCTTCTTCTTGGCCTTCATGATATTGGGCAGGGAGGCGTAGCGCGGCGTGTTCAGCCGCAGGTCCACCGTCACCACCGCCGGCAGTTCGGCGGCGATGGTCTGCAGGCCGCCGTCGACCTCGCGCGTCACCGTGGCCTTGCCGCCTTCGATCACCAGCTTGCCGGCGAAGGTCGCCTGGGGCCAATCCAGCAGGGCGGCCAGCATCTGGCCCACCGCATTGTTGTCGCCGTCGATCGACTGTTTGCCCATCAGCACCAGGTCGGGCTTTTCTTCCTCGACCACGGCCTTCAGCAGCTTGGCGACCGCCAGCGGCTCCAGATCCGTATCCGACTGGATCAGCACGCCCCGATCCGCCCCCATGGCCAGGGCGGTGCGGATGGTTTCCTGGGCCTGGCTCACGCCGATGGAGACCACGACGATCTCGGTCGCCGTGCCGGCGGCGTGGTGTTCCTTGCCTTCCTTCAGACGAACCGCCTCTTCGACGGCGATCTCGTCGAAGGGATTCATGCTCATCTTGACGTTGGCCAGATCGACGCCCGACTGGTCAGCCTTGACGCGGGCCTTGACGTTATAGTCGATCACCCGTTTGACGGGGACGAGAACCTTCATGGGTCTATCCGTGAATTCGCCTGAATGTAGGGGCAGGACATGGAGCGGTCGCGAAGGCCTGTCAACGTAACGCCGGGTCAAGCTCCCGTGCAAAACCCGCCTAACGGATGCTGAGATGAAGCGTTTTCTGACCTTTCCCCGCCTTTCGATGATCTTTCTGGGCCTGTTCGGCGTCGCCGTGGCGGGGGTTTTCGCGGTCCAGGCCTATTGGGTCACGCCGGGCGAACGCTGCGAGGCGGCGGGCAAATGGTACGACATGGACAACCGCATCTGCGCCCAGCCCATCTCCATCGCCCAGATCACCGGCCGTCCCAACGGCGTCTCCCGCGCCCAGGCCTCGGCCGAAAAGAATCGCGAACTGGTCCGCATCGAACACGAACTCGCCGCCCAGGACCGCGCCCGCGACGCCGAGGTCGCCCGCCAGAAGGCCGCCCTGGCCGCCGCCCGTCCGGCGAACTGAGGGCCTAAGGGCCAATCGACATTGGGCCTGCCGCCGTCCTGCCGTCCTGCGCGCAGCCGCCGACCCAAGAGAGGCGCCTCGGGCGTTGAAGACTATTCCATTGAGTGTCGGTCTTCCTTCCCGCGTCAGCGGAAGGGAAAACGTCTGGCGGCGGAACGCTGATTGAGGGCGGGTTCATCACAACGGGGCACGACGAGGTCACGGCGAACACGGCGCGTTCCGACGGCGTCGTGACCGCTGTGAATCCGCCGTGATCGCTGTGATGAACCCGGTCGCCGCATCAAGGTCTCTGACGCGGGAAGAGCGGCCTGACCGCAGTAGGCTGAATGTCGATTGAACCTAGGTCAGGGCGTCGAAGTCCACCACCAGGGGCTCGCGCTCCAGCAGGGCGAGGATGCGGCGAAAGGCCGCCTGATCCAGCGCCGTGGTGGCGGTGTTGGTCAGGGGGTGGAAGTTGACGATCTCGGCCTCCCACAGCCTCTGGTCCAGGACGAAGGTCACGCGCCGCTCGGCGTCGTTGATCAGCGCCAGCGCCGTGACCGAGCCGGGGCGGACCCCGAGGGTTTCGAACATCAGGGTTTCGTTTCCGAACGAGAGCCGGCCTGATCCCATGGCGGCGGCGGCGCGTTTCAGGTCGATCATCGTGTCCTGACGGGCCGAGATCAGCCACAGCCGGCCCCTATGATCCTTCAGGAACAGGTTCTTGGTGTGGGCGCCGGGCAGGGCGGCCTTCAGTTCGAGCCCCTCTTCGACGCGGAAGACGGCCGGATGGTCGTGGGTCCGGTAGTCTACGCCCTTTTCGGCGAACCAGGCCAGAAGGCGGTGGCGGTCGAAAGCCGGGTCGTTCATCTCGGTCGTTCTCATGGTTGAGTGGCCGCCGATCGGGCGTTAGGAACAGGGCCATGGTCGATACAGCGCCCGCCCGCCAACTGGAACTGGAATGCTATCCGATGACGGCGCGGCCGCCGGACCTCGTTCCGGGCCGCCAGTCGCGCAACTGGATGGACGCCTTCATCAGCCGCCATCCCTATCGGTGCCTGCCGCTGAACATGGCCAACACCACGGGCTGGGAAATCCTGTGCCCGTTCGGCTTCTCGGCCGAATGGAACGGCGGGCCGCGTCAGGAAGACATCGTCATCACGCCCGATCGGCCCCAGCACGACCTGGACCATTTCGTCACCTCCCACTTTTCGCGGGGGGTTCTGACCATGCATCCCCAGTATCTGTTCCGCACCCCGCCGGGCTGGGGCATGATGTGTTCGGGTTCGCCCAACCATGTGAAGGACGGAATCCAGCCCCTGGTCGGCCTGATCGAAACCGACTGGCTGCCCTTCCCCTTCACGATGAACTGGATCTTCACCCGGCCGGGCCGCGTGACCTTCGAGCGGGGCGAACCCTTCTGCTTCATCAATCTGATCGAGCACAAGAAGGTCGAGCAGTTCCAGCCGGTGATCCGGACCCTGCAGTCCAATCCGGTCATGAAGGGTCAGTTCGAGGCCTGGAACCGCGCCCGGACGGACTTCAACCAGCGCCTGGCCAGCGGCGACCCGGACGCGGCCAAGGAGGCGTGGCAGCGCTATTATTTCAAGGGCGAGGTGCCCGAGGATCTGGGCGCGGCCCCGCCCACCCATTCGAACAAGCGCCGGCTTAAATCGCCCCGCGTCGGCTGACCGAAAGGCCCGCCCCGTCCCCGCGGCGGACGGGGCGGTTCGACGTCAGGCCCCGGGCCGGGTGACGCGCGAGCCCAGGTTCTGGATCACCTCGCGGGCGTCGAAGGCGTTGGGATCGCCGGCGGGCTTGGGACCGCGACCCATGATGATTTCGGCGCTGGCCTCGTAACGGTCGATCTGGCGGGTGTCGATGTCTTGCGGACCCCAGGGGCCCCAGCGATCCCACGGGCTCCAGAAACCGCTCCGGTAATAGCGCCAGGACGGACCCCAGTAGGGACCGTAGAAGCTGGAATAGGGGCCGTAGAAGGGATCGGGCGTCGAGACGAAGCGGGTGTCGCGTTCGGTCGCGCGGTTGACGGTGGCGAACCAGTCATAGCCGCTTTCGACCGTCAGCTCGGCCGAGCGCAGCAGCAGGGACATTTCCACCTGTTCGCGCGAGGTCACCGAATTGCCCGCAAAGGTCACGCGATAGCGGTTGCTCTCGACGCGCTGCTCGGAATAGCCGCCGCGCTGACCGTTGTAGCCGGCGGGCTGATAGGGGGTGGCGGTGGCGCAGGCGGCCAGGACGAGGCCGGCGACGGCCGTCGTCGCCAGCACCTTGAGCGCGGACGTCGTTCTTGAGGGGGCTTTCATGAAATCAACTCCTTGATCGCCCATTCGGGCGCGCTGGCGGCTGAACGGGGCATGAACGAGCCTGTTCCCTCGGCACTCTAGACCGAAGCTCGGCCGCGTCCAGACCTACAGCAGCTAGGCCTGCAGGCGCGAGACGATCAGGACCGCGGCGGTCAGCAGCAAGAGGCCGACGAAGAGGCCGAAGCCGCGGCGAAACCGGGGCGTCTGCATCCGCCGCGACAGGGCCGCGCCGGACAGGGCGTAGGCGCTCATCGACGTCAGGTCCATGCCGATCACGGCCAAGGCGAACAGGGCCAGCTGCGGCGCCACAGGGCGGGAGATGTCCAGAAACGGCGGCAGGACGGCGGTGAAGAACAGAATGGCCTTGGGATTGGCGATCTGGACCATGAAACCGTCCAGAAAGGCGTTGCGGCTCTTGTGGATTTCGACGGCCTCGGGCTCGGCGGCCGTGGCGAAGGCGCCGCGCAGAGCCTTCAGCCCCAGCCAGGCCACATAGAGGGCCCCCAGGACGGCGATCAGGTGAAAGACCTGGGGGAAGGCCTTGACCAGGGCGCCCAGGCCCAGGGCCGCCGCGCCGAACCAGACCAGGGTCGCCGTATTCATCCCGACCACGCCGATCAGGGCTGGGGCGCGCCCCCGCTCCACCCCGGCGGCGACGGCGAACAGATTGGCGGGGCCGGGCGTGATCGCCATCACCACCATCACCCCCAGAAAGGTCAGATAGAGGTGCGGGTCGACGGGCAGGGCGGACATGCGGCGTCGTGTCGCTGCATCGGCCCCAGTGGTCAAGGCCTGTGAGGCGCGCCTTGCGTCCTATCGCGCGCGAGGCGCCTTGGGCGGGGCGGGCGGTTCAGGCGCCTCGGGGGCCTCGGGCGCTTCGGCCTCTTCCGGCGCTTCGTCCGCCTCGGTCAGCACGGCGTCTTGGGCCTGGTCCAGCGCATATTGGGCGATCAGCCCATAGGTCTCCATCTGTTCGGGATCGGGATTGGTCCAGGCGCTGTTGCGGGCGATGCCGGTTCCGGCCGCCAGACCCTGCTCCATCGCCTGTTTCACCTCGGGATCGTTCAGCGCCTCCTGAACCAGGGCGTCGACGTCGATGTCCTTCAAGGCCTCGGCCGCCGCCTCGGAGGCGTGGCGCGTGGCTTCGGCGGTGAAGGCGGCCACGTCCGGCGCATATTCGGACCAGAGGGCGGCGATCCTTTGGCCGCGCACGGCCTCGTCCAGGCTCTCGTCTTCGGAAATCGCTTCGGCGCGCTTGCCGAAGGCCTCCATCCGCGCCTCGAAGGCGGCGGCCGCCGTCTCCAGACGGGCTTCAGCCTTCGACTCGGCGGCCTCGGCCCGGTCTTCCTGAGGGGCGGCCAAGGCGCCGGCGAATGCCGAGGACAGGGGCGACAGGGCCAGGGCGGCGGTCAGGCTGAGCAGGCGGATCATGGGAAATCTCCCGTTGAATGACCCACGCAAACTCCGCCCTCAGCCGCCCCGTCTCAAGTGAAATCGCGGTAAGGCTCGGCCTACTGCGGTTGGGCCGGGGTCGCAGCCGCCGGCGCTGCGGCGGCTTGTTCGATCTCGGTGCGGGCCTGCAGCGGAATGCCCTTGATCCGTTGCATCGCGATCGCGACCTGTTCGGCGGGCGCGGCTTGGCTGGTGGCGAAGGTGTTGACCGCCTCAGCGAAGGCGTCGACCTCAGCCTGATACTTGGCTTGGAGCGCATCGAGATCGGCCTTGGCCTTGGCCTTGTCGGCCTGGGCCGCCGCCGCCTGCATTTCGGCCACCATAGCTTCCATGCGTTCGCCGAAAGCTTCCGCCTTGGCTTCGAAAGCGGCCTCTTCGGGGCTGTCGTCCTCCTCGGCAGGCGCAGGCGCCGGAGCGGCCTGGGGCGCTGAAGATGGGGCGGCGGCCTGGCCGGCCGCGAAGGCGGGGGTGGTCAGGGCCAGGACGGCCACGGCCGCGATGGAAGAGACAAGACGCATGGGAAACTCCAGGGCGGACTGCCGGCGCAGCCCAGGACGAGGCTGCATCCCAGCCCCGGCCGCACCCTCCTACAGTCCGATCAGATTTCAAAGACCCGATAGGGTTTGTCGCCCAGGGTCCGCAACACCGGCAGGGCGACGTTATAGACGGGCACGCCCCGATTGGTGCGCCCCTCCGGCCCGCCGCGATGGGCGTGGCCATGCGCCACCAGGCTGACGTTGTCGTATCGGTCGATGGTTTCGGCCAGGCGCGACGAGCCCAGGAAGGCGTGGATTTCGGGCGGCTCGCCCATCACCGTCTCGACCACCGGCGCATAGTGCAGAAGCACCACCGACCGCTCGGTCCGCAGCATGCGGATGGAGTTTTCGATCAGGGTGGCGTCCTCGACCGCCTCCTGAACGAAGGTCTTGACTGCGGCCTCGCCGAAGGCGCTCAACATATAGCGGCCGAAGCCGCCGACGAACCCCTTGCCGCCGGCGAAGCCCACCCCGTCGATCTCATAGGCCTGGCCGGTCAGCATCCGCACCCCGGCGTCCGCCAGCATCCTGGCGACCTGATCGGGCTGGCCGCATTCGTGCTCGTGATTGCCCAGAACGCCCACCATCGGAATGCGGCACAGCCGCAGATCCTCCAGCAGCCGCTCCACCTCGGCCGTCTTGCCGTAGTTGACCAGATCGCCGCACAGGCACAGCACGTCGGCCTCCTCCGACACACGTTCGAACAGATCGCGATAGGGGCGGCGCGCGTCCTCGCCGACGTGCAGATCGCCCACGGCGGCGACGCGCATCTTCTTGGCCGGTCCCGGCTCCAGTCCCGGCTGGGGCGTCTGTCCAGAGGCGGGGGAAGGCGCGGAGGAAGGGGGTTGGGGGGCGTCGGTCATGGGTCGCTCCGGCGGGGCTCAGGTCACGGGATCGTGGCGTTCTTCCAGCCCCTTGCCGACCACGTCGCCGAAGCCCCATTCGGCGACGTCGATCACATAGTCGCGCGGGCTCAGAAGACGGCCGCGGCACACCTTCACCCGCGGGGGCGGCAGGTCGATCTGGGCCGCCAGCCGTTCGGTCAGCTCCTCCATCAGCCAGCGCGGCACCCGGTCGCGCTCGGTCGGATAGGCGAAGCGGAAGTTCAGCAGATGGGCGGCCAGCACCTCCCAATAGAGGTCCATCTGGTCCAGCAGGCTCTTCCAGTCCACGGCGTCGGACTGTTTCAGAATGACGTGGTTCACATCCGCCCCGTCATAACGATAGCGATCCTGAATGAAGACCTTGGACAGGATCAGCGCCGTGGGCGGGGTGATCCGCACCTCATGGCCATAGACCCGGATCACATCTCCGCCGAACCAGCTGTCCGACACGGCGATGGCGCCGTTCGACATGGCGAAGATGACGTCGAAGAAATGCCGGTCGTCCTTCCAGACCTTGGCGATCCAGCGTTCGTCCTCCACGTCGGTGCGATAGCCGCGCTTCTGGAAATAGGCGAGAATGCGGGGATAGTCGCCGGGCTTGCAGAAGACGTCCAGATCCTTGGTCGGGCGGCGCACCCCCGTATAGGCGGTGACGGCGTAGGTGCCCGAGAGCAGGAAGGGTATGCCGCTCTCCTTCAGCAACCCCAGGCTTTCCTCATAGAAGGCCAGGGCGTCCGGCGGCGGCTCGAAGGTCGGTTCGGCGATGACGTCGGACATGGCGGGCCCTGGATTGGCGAGGGCAGTGGAACGACGGCCCGCATCGGCGGTTCCTGCGCCCCATCTCCGCAATTCTACCTAGGCGTCGCAAAACCGTATTCTTAGGATATTCATTCACGGGGGAAGCATGGTCGGTCTGACGACATCCATGCGGCGCGGGCGCTGGCGGTTCTTCCGCCATGACGCCGGACAGGAGGCGGGTCCCCCGCCCTCCGTCTATCTGCTGCTGTTCGTCGCCTCCCAGCTTCTGGGTCTGTGGAGCGTAGCCGCGCTGGACGCCAAGGTGATGTGGCCGGCTAATGCGGTGTTGCTGGCCGCAGTCCTGCAGTTGTCGCGTTACAAGGCCCTGGGGGTTCTGGTCGGGTGCGCCCTGATCAATCTGGTCAGCAACATCATACGCGGCGACGCCGCCGTGATCGCGGTCACCAACGTCGCCTTCAACATGACCCAGGTGATCGTCGCCACCCTGCTGATCCGTCGCTTCTGCGGCGCCGCCCTGGACATGCGTCGTCCGAAACGGCTGCTGCGGTTCGCCCTGATCGCTGCGGCGCCCTCCGTCGCCTTCACCACCCTCCTGGCCGGCCTTGTCGCCGTCGTCGTTAGCGGACCGCCGTTGGAAAGCCTAGGCTTTCGGATGCGGCACCTCTTCGACATGGAACTGCTGGCGATGATGATCGTCACGCCGACCCTGTTGCTGGTGGCGCGCAGTCACCGCTTCCGCTCCGACGCCCAGGCCCGACCCGCTGAATTCGTGCTCCTGATGGTCCTTGTGACCGCCGCCGTGGTCTGGGCCTTCGGCCAGAACCAGGCGCCGATCCTGTTCATGATCCTGCCGCCTCTGATCCTGCTGGCCTTCCGACTGTCTCCGCCCTGGACCGCAGGGGCGGTTCTGTGGGTTACGGTCATCGCCGTGGGCGCCACCGTGACGGGTCACGGCCCCGTCACCCTGACGCGCCTTCAGCCTGACCCGGTTCTGGACACGGTCCCGACCGTCATGCGGCAGATGAGCGTCCTGCATCTGTTTCTTCTGACTCTGGTCGTCACCGCCCTGCCGATCACCACATTATCGACCGAGCGGCGGCGGCTGATGACGCGATTGGGCGTGCGCACCGAGGCCGCCCTAGCCGCCGTCAAACGGGCCGAGACGGCCGATCAGGCCAAGTCCCGCTTCCTGGCCATGATGAGCCACGAGATGCGCACGCCTCTGACCGGCGTCACCGGCTATGCCGACCTTCTGGCCCGACGTCCTGGGCTGGACGACGAGGGGCGCCGTCAGGTCGAGGCGATCAAACAGTGCGGCGAGGCCATGCTGCGCCTGATTGAGGATCTGCTGGAGGTGTCCCACGGCGGGGCCGAGGTGGCGCTGAAACCGACCGACATCCCCGCCTTGATCGAAGAGGCGGTCGCGCCGTCGCGGGAGTGGGCGAATGTTCGCGGCCTGGACTTCACCGTCAGCATCGCCCCCGAGGCCCAGGGCGCGGTCTGGACCGACGGCCGGCGTCTGCGCCAGATTCTGCACCATCTCAGCGCCAACGCCGTGAAATTCACCGGCCTGGGCGGCGTGCGGGTCGTGGCGGACCGACGGGGCGATCATCTCCGCGTGCAAATTCACGACACCGGCTGCGGCATGACGGATGAGGTGCTCTGCGGCGTCTTCTCCCTGTTCCAGCAGGCGGACGCCACCACCAGCCGGGCGCATCAGGGCGCGGGAGTGGGTCTGGCCCTGGCCAAGAGCCATGTGGACCGACTGGGCGGAACCATTTCGGTGGAGAGCGCGCCCGGCATGGGAACGACCTTCACCGTCGAAATCCCAGCCGAGCCGGTCGAAATCGTTCAGAGCGACGCCCCCCAGCCGTTGGAGGCGCGGCGCATGCGGATCCTCGTCGTGGACGACCATCCCCTGAACCGCAATCTGATGCGAGTCATGCTGGAGGCGGCCGACTGCGACACGGCCGAGGCGTGTGACGGCGCCGAGGCGGTGGAGGCCGTCGCGGCCGGCGCCTTCGACCTAGTCCTGATGGACGTCCGCATGCCGGTCATGGACGGGATCGCCGCCACCCGCGCCATCCGCAGTCTGATTGGACCGGCCGCCGACGTCGCCGTCCTGGCCGTCACCGCCGAGGCCATGCCCGAAGACGCCGCCCGCTGCCTGGCCGCCGGCATGGACGGTCATCTGGCCAAGCCCATCACCCAGGCGGCCCTCTATGCGGCGATCGACGCCGCCCTGGCTGCGGCGTCTGACCGTCGGGACGACGCCCAGGCCGCCTAAGGCGGGGCGCCCATCCCCAGGGCCGTCCCCAGCTTCTTAACCGCCGCACACAAGATGTAGCGGTAGGACAAAATGTGATCGCAACATAGATGATTTCCGACTTGGCGCCGGGCGCGCTGAGTCGCATGGTGCTGGCCTCTCCGGAATCGCTCTCTCAGGTCCAGTTCGATGAACGCCATCACCCCGATCATCCGCCCCGACCGCGCCGGTCTTCTGACGCCCTCCGTCGCCTACAAGCCCTTCCGCTATCCGTGGGCCTTCGACATGTGGAAGAAGCAGCAGCAGGTCCACTGGATGCCGGAAGAGGTGCCGCTGGGCGAGGACGTCAAGGACTGGGCCTCGACCCTGAACGACAATGAACGCAATCTGCTGACCCAGATCTTCCGCTTCTTCACCCAGGCGGACATCGAGGTTCAGGACAACTACATGGAACGCTACGGCCGGGTGTTCAAACCGACCGAAGTGAAGATGATGCTGGCCGCCTTCGGCAATATGGAGACCATCCATATCGCGGCCTACGCCCTGCTGCTCGAGACCATCGGCATGCCCGAAAGCGAGTTCGGCGCCTTCATGGAATATGAGGCCATGCGGGACAAGCACGACTATATGGGCCAGTTCGGCGTGGATTCGGACGCCGACATCTGCCGGACCCTGGCCATGTTCGGCGGCTTCTCAGAAGGGGTTCAGCTGTTCGCGTCCTTTGCGATGCTGATGAACTTCCCGCGCATGAACAAGATGAAGGGGATGGGCCAGATCGTCTCCTGGTCTGTGCGCGACGAGAGCCTGCACTGCGAGGGCATCATCAAGCTCTATCACGCCTTCAACAAGGAAACGGGCGCCGTCACCCAGGCCGTGGCCGACGACATCGTCGACTGCTGCAAGACGGTGGTGAAGATGGAGGACAAGTTCATCGACCTGGCCTTCGAAATGGGCGCGGTCGAGGGCATGACCCCCGACGACATCAAACAGTACATCCGCTTCATCGCCGACTGGCGCCTGCGTCAGCTGAAGCTGCCCGAGGTCTATGGGGTCAAGGAAAACCCGCTGCCCTGGCTGCAGGCCCTGCTGTCGGGCGTCGAACACGCCAACTTCTTCGAGGCCCGCGCCACCGAATATTCGAAGGCCGCGACGCAAGGCAGCTGGCACGGCGCCGACGGCGTCTGGACCGAGTTCGACCGGATGATGGCCCGGCGCGACATGAGCCTGGTCGCCGGCTGATTCCGACTACTGCTGCGGCCTGACCCAGGCGGGTCGGGCCGTGCAGGCTTCGCGGAAGCCTGACTGGCACAGGCGCACCTGTTCGCGCCAGGCGGCATAGTCGCGGTCGTACTGCTCCTGGGCCGCGCGAGTCGCCTCGGCGGCCGCTCGCGCCTCCTCTTCGATCCGCCGGATCTCGATCTGGCGCCGGGCTACGGCGGCGTCATACTCCAGCCGAGCGGCCTCGTCGGCCTTGTCGGCCAGGGCGTTCTGGGCGGCGATCTCGGCGTTCAGGGCGCGGGTGGTGCGCAGTTCCTCCTCGGTCTGTTTGGAGTCGTCGGCCCGGTGATAGGCCTCGCCCCGCGCCCGCTCCAGGGCCTCGCGCGCCTTGGGGTCGTTGGGATCGGGCAGGACGCGCTGATCGCCATAGGGGTCCGACGCCTGCTGGGCGGCTGCCGAAAGGGGCGCCGCGACGGCCGTCGCCGCCAGCAAGGCGGACATCAGGGACGTGCGAATGGTCATGGACATCTCCTGGTTCAGACCCTGTCGGCCAACCTTGGCCGTAAAGGGCGGTTGCGGCAACAACGTCGTCGCGACGAAAAGGTGGCGCCCGGCCGCGCTTCGCGTCATGGTTCCGCTTCCTGAAGCCGCACCCCCGCCGAGCCGCCGTCCATGATTCTGAGCACTTCGTCCGGAGACTTCCCGATCCCCGCCGATGTGGCGCGTCAGCTGCCCAATGTCCCGGCCCTGCCGGACCCGACCGCCCCCAACGCCCGGCTGCAGATCGAGGACTTCCGCCACTGGCTGGACGCCTCGCCCGAACACGCCATCAGCTATGAACGCCTGCGTCGCTGGCACCTGGTGCAGGAAGAGCTGGCGGCCCAGGCCAAGGCCGCCGACCGACCCTTCGTCGTCACCGACGACGGGCTGGAATAGCTGTCAGGCGGGCAGCCGCAACTCGAACACCGCCCCGCTTCCGTCGCCGGGAACCAGTCTCAACTCGCCGCCGTGCAGGGCTGCCAGTTCGCGCGATATGGTCAGGCCCAGGCCCGATCCGTCCGAACTCTTGGAGCTAACGAAGGGTTCGAACAGACGTTCGGCCAGGCGCGGCGGAATGCCCGGCCCGTCGTCAGCGATGCGGATCACGCAGACCCCGTCCTGCCCGAAGGCGCTGACGGTGACGGCGCCCTTGCCGCGCCGCTCGGGGGAGCGGCCCGGATCGGCCTCTATGGCCTGGCGGGCGTTGCGCATCAGATTGACCAGGATGCGGTACAGCTGATCCGGATCGGCCTCGACCGCGAACCGGGCGGGCACCTGTTTGATCAGCCGCACCCCCTCCGGCTCCAGGCCGGCGTCCTCGGCCGCCAGGGTCAGGGCCTTGGTCAGGACCACGCGGGTCTTCTGGGGCGCGGGCTCCTCGCTGCGGCCGTACTCCAGCACATTGCGCGACAGGCTTGCGGCCCGGCTCAGCGCCCGCTCCAGCCGGGGCAGGGCCTTGGCCACCTGGGGGTCGGCCGAGGTCGCCAGCCGCTCCGACGCCATCTGGGCCGAGGTCAGCATGTTGCGCAGGTCGTGGTTGATCTTGGCCACCGCCTCGCCCAGGGCCACCAGACGGGCGCGGGAGCGCAGGGACTGGCGCACCTCCTCCTGCATCCGGGCCAGTTCGCGCTCGACCCGGCCGATCTCGTCATGCCGGTCCGACGGGGTCTCGGCCTCGCTCTCGGGATCGGCGGCGAACCGCTCCATCGAGCGGGTGACGCGCTGGAGCGGCCGCAGCACCAGAAGCGCCAGACCGCCGTACAGCAGGGCGCCCGCCGTCAGGGACACCAGCAGGCTGACCAGCAGACTGTTCAGAAGGAAGGCCTTCAGCTCCAGTTTCAACGGCTGGGCCGGGGTGACGATCTCGATGAAGTCGCCCGAGCGATAGCGGGGCTTGGCCTGGACCCGCAGCGACCGGTCCGGATGGCCGAATAGGGTGCGCCAGGGGTCGGTCAGCCGCGCCCAGCTGTTCTGTTGACGCAGGTCGATCAGCTCCGGCGCGCGCGGCAGGTTGGGGGCCTGGAGCAGCAGCCGCCGCACCCCCTGTTCGGTCAGGGCCACGGCCTGGACCCCGCCGATCCGCATCAGCTCGGCTGCCGTGTCGTCCTCGACCGCGCTGTAGGGCAGGGCCTCCACCCCGACCGAGGCCAGTTCGGCGGCCTGGAGCCGGTCGCGCAGCCAGCGCTCGTGGAAGGCGGCCAGGTTCGGCCCCATGATCAGGGCCTCGACCGCCAGGGTGAAGGCGAAGGTCAGCAGCAGCAGCCGCGCCGACAGGCCGTCGGGCGCCCGGGGCCGCAGCCGCTCGCGCCAGGTCTCCGCCGTCTGGGGCGACAGCTTCAGCGCCGTCGCGAGCCGATCGAACAGGGGGATCATGCCGGGGCCGCCCCTCCCTGGCTTCGGGCGCGTCGGGCGCGGATCATCTGAACCAGTTTGATGCCGATGGGCAGCAGCAGGGACAGGAAGACCACCCCCATCAGCGGCCAGAAGAACTGGCGCAGCAGCATGGGCAGGTCCGGCTGCACCCCGGCCCGCAGCAGGTCGCCCAGCTGCGATCCGATCCAGGTGTAGATGAAGGTGGACGGCAACAGGCCGATGAAGGTCGCGACCACATAGGGGCGCAGCGGCACCGCCATCATGCCCGCCGTGGCGTTGACCAGGACGAAGGGGACGCTGGGGATGACGCGCAGGGTGAACAGGGTGGTGAAGGCGTTGCGGTCGATCCCCTTGGCCAGCCGGTCCATGAAGCCGGCGTCCGCCTCGAACTTGGCGCGCAGCCAGGTGCCGATCGAGGTGCGATAGACCATATAGATCACGACCGAGCCCAGGGTCGCTCCGCTGGCCTGGGCCAAGGCGCCGACATAGGGGCCGAACATCATCCCCCCCAGCAGGGTCAGAAAGACCGGCCCCGGAATGGTGGAGGCGGTGGCGACGGCGTAGACGGCGATGAAGGCGACCAGGGCGGTCCACCAATGGGCCTGGGCGTAGGCCTGCAGGTTCAGCCCATGCTCGCGGATCAGGTCCATCGACAGATAGCGATTCCAGCCCAGGGCGAAGAAGGCGGCCACCAGGCCGGCGATGACCGCCAGCGGGGTCAACCGCAGGGCCCAGTCCTTCGCCGTTCGTTTCGCCATACGCGCTTCAATCCCGAATTGCCGGTCGAGCGTTGACTCGCGCGACCATGCGACTTATACGCCCGCCCTTCCTGCGGCGGACGCCTTTCGCCCCGTCGCCCAACCTTTTAACGTCAGGAGCCGACCGTGAAGCGGACCTATCAGCCGTCGCGACTCGTGCGCAAGCGCCGTCACGGCTTCCGCAGCCGGATGGCCACCAAGAACGGCCAGAAGATCGTTGCGCGCCGTCGCGCCAAGGGCCGCAAGCGCCTGACGGCGTAAGCGGCTCTCGCGTCCGAAAGCCAAGGACGCATGAGCGACCCTTTACAGATCAAGCGTCTGTTGCGGCGGCCCCAGTTCCTGGCGGCCGCCAAAGGCGTTTCCGAAGCGCGCGGCGGGGTGGTGATCCAGAGGCTGGATCGCGGCGACGGTTCGCCGCACGTCGGCCTGGGCTTCACCGCCACGCGCAAGATCGGCGGGGCGGTGGTCAGGAACCGCGCCAAACGCCGCCTGCGCGAGGCCGCGCGGGCCATGCTGCCCCAATATGGCGTGCCCGGAAGCGACTATGTCTTCATCGCCCGCATGGGCACGACCGAGCGGGCGTGGGACCGTCTGCTTGACGATGTGAAATCGACGCTTACAAGGCTGGCGACACCGAGAAACGATCGGGGGGCCGACCGGCCTTCGCCCGCCCCCGCCCCCTCCGGCCAGGACCGCCCGAATCCATGAAAAACGAGAACTCGCGCAACACGATCCTCTTCATCGTGTGCTCGGCCCTGATCCTGGGGGTCTATTGGTTCGCCGTGCTGCGGCCCCAGGCCGAGCGCCGCGCCGTCCAGCAGCAGGCCCAGGCCGAACAGTCTCAGACGGCCAGGAACGCCGCTCGCACGGCGCTGAGCCCCCAGGGGCCGGTCTTCGTCACCGATCGCCGCCAGGCGCTGAGCACCGCCGCGCGCGTGCCGATCCACTCCGGCACCCTGAAGGGCTCGCTGTCGCTCCAGGGCGGTCGGATCGACGACCTGTTCCTGACCGACTACAAGGAGGTCCAGGACAAGCCTGAGCCGGTCGAACTGTTCCGCCCCCAGGGGATGCAGAACGCCTATTTCGCCCAGTTCGGCTGGACCGGTCCCAATGTGGCCGGCGGCGTCCCTGGCCCCAACACCCTGTGGCGCCTGACCGCCGGTTCGACCCTGACCCCGACCAGCCCGATCACCCTGACCTGGGACAATGGGCAAGGTCTGCGCTTCACCCGCGTGGTCTCGGTCGATGACCGCTACGTCTTCTCGATCAAGGACACGGTCCAGAACCTGGGAACCCAGGCCATCACCATCGCCCCCTACGGCAGCGTCCAGCGCCAGGGCGTGCCGCCGCTGGCCGGCTCGTCCCACATCGTCCACGAAGGCGCCATCGGCACCTTCGGCAAGCCGGGCGACTACCGGACCGAGCAGAAGAAGTACAAGGACTGGCTGAAGGAGCCGCGGATCGAGAACGCCTCGACCGGCGGCTGGCTGGGCATCACCGACAAATACTGGCTGGCGGCCCTGCTGCCGCAGCAGGACGAGGCGGTCGAAACCGAATTCCGGGTCCGCGAGGTTCCGGGCGGCCAGCCGCAGCTGGAAGCCAATATACTGGGCGCGACCCGCACGCTCCAGCCGGGCGCAACCGCCACCGAGACCCAGCGCCTGTTCGCCGGGGTCAAGCGGGCCGAGGTGCTGAAGACCTATGAGGCGCAGCTCAATCTGCCGCGCTTCGTCTATGCGATCGACTGGGGCATGTTCTGGTTCCTGACGCGCCCGATCTTCTGGATCCTTGAGAACGTCTACGGCCTGGTCGGCAGCTTCGGCGTCGCCATTCTGGCCCTGACCGTCATCGTCAAGCTGGTCATGTTCCCCCTGGCCAACAACGCCTACGCCTCGATGTCCAAGATGCGGAACCTCCAGCCCAAGATGGAGGAGATCAAGAAGAAGTTCAAAGACGATCCGCAGAAGCAGCAACAGGAGACCATGGCCCTGTACCAGAAGGAGAAGATCAATCCGGTCGCCGGCTGTCTTCCGCTTCTGCTCCAGATCCCGGTCTTCTACGCCCTGTACAAGGTGCTGACGGTCACCATCGAAATGCGCCACCAGCCCTTCCTGGGTTTCATCCACGACCTGTCGGCGCGTGACCCCTCTGTGGTGTGGAACCTGTTCGGCCTGATCCCCTGGGATCCGGCGACCCTGCCCCTGCTGGGCGGCCTGTTGGTCGGGCCTCTGGGCATCGGCCTGCTGGCGGTCGCCTATGGTCTCACCATGTGGCTGCAGACGGCGATGAACCCGCCGGCGGCCGATCCGGTCCAACGCCAGATCTTCCAGTTCATGCCCCTGGTCTTCACCTTCATCATGGCGCCCTTTGCGGCGGGCTTGCTGGTCTATTGGGCCTGGTCCAACATCCTGACCATCCTGCAGCAGTACGTCATCATGCACCGCTACAAGGCCGAGAATCCGATCGACGACTTCATCGCCCGTTTCAAGAAAAAGCCCGCGTGATCGAGGAAACCGAGTTCAGCCCCGAAGAGATCGAGGCCGCACGGATTCTGTTCGCGCGGCCGGCGACCTTCGTCATGGGGGCGGCCAAGATCGAGCAACTGCCCGATCCGGACCTGCCCGAGATCGCCTTCGCGGGCCGCTCCAACGTCGGCAAGTCCAGCCTGATCAACGGCCTGGTCGGCATGCACAAGCTGGCCAGAGCCTCCAACGAGCCGGGCCGGACGCGCGAGGTCAACTTCTTTGATCTGGACGGCCGGCTGCGGCTGGTCGACCTGCCCGGCTACGGCTGGGCCAAGGCGTCCAAGACCACGGTCAAGAAGTTCCAGGATCTGGGGCGCGACTATCTGCGCGGCCGGGTCACCCTGAAACGGGTCTATCTGCTGATCGACAGCCGCCATGGGCTGAAGAGCGTGGACGCCGAGGCGCTGGACGCCCTGGATCTGGCCGCCGTCTCCTATCAGATCGTCCTGACCAAGGCCGACAAGCTGAAGAAGGGCGAGGGCGAGCGGATGCAGGAGGCCACGCTTAAGGCCATCTCCAAACGCCCCGCCGCCTTCCCCGTGGTGGCCCTGACCTCGTCCGAAAAGGGGCTGGGCCTGCCCGAGCTGCGGGCCGAGATCATGCGCACCACCGGCGCGACCCTGGACTGAGGCGCGACCTCAGGTCAGCAGGGCCTTCAGCACTCCGTCCAGCACCGGCCGCCCGCGCGGGGTGGCGACCAGCCGCCCGCCCGTGACCGTCAGAAAGCCGTCGGCGATCAGGTCCGCGGTCGGTTCCGCCTCGGGCGACAGGCCCAGGTCCCCCAATACGCCGACCGGCGCCCCCTCCACCGTCCTCAACCCCAGCAGCAGCCGCTCCTCCGCCGCCCCGGCGGCGTCCAGCCGTTCGACCTCGGCCCAGGGGGCGCCCGCCTGCACCCCTGCCGCATAGTCGCCGATGCGGCGATGGGCGACGGTTGCGGTGCGAACGCCGTCCAGGGTCAGTCGCCCATGCGCCCCCGGCCCCAGGCCCAGATAGTCCCCGCCGCGCCAGACATGCAGATTATGGGCCGACCGGGCCGCCACGCCCCGCGCATGGTTGGACACCTCATAGGCGTCGAAACCGGCGGCCTCGAGCACCGCCTGGGTGGTCTCGTACAGGGCCGCAGCCTGGTCCTCGTCCGGCGGGACCAGGGTTCCGCGCGCCAGGGCCCGGCCGAAGGCCGTCGTCGGTTCGAGGGTCAGCTGATAGGGCGAGACGTGTTCGAACCCCATGTCCAGCGCCGCGCCCAGCTCCGTCGCCCAGTCGTCGGGCGTCTGGCCCGGCCGGGCGTAGATCAGGTCGATGGACAGCCGGTCGAAGGCGCGTCCGGCCAGGGCGACCGCGCGCCGCGCCTCGGCCGCCGAATGGTCGCGCCCCAGGAACCGCAGGGCGGCGTCGTCCAGGGCCTGCACCCCCATGGACAGCCGATTGATCCCGGCCTGGGCCAGGGCGTCGAACCGGGCCGCCTCCGCATCGGTCGGATTGGCCTCCAGCGAAATCTCGATCGGTCCTGACGGCGGGAACAGGTCGCGGGCCTGGTCGATGATCCGCGCCACCGCCTCGGGCGCCATCAGCGACGGCGTGCCCCCGCCGAAGAAGACCGAGGCCAGCCGGCGCGGCCCGGTCAGGGCGCGCTGGGCCCGCAGATCGGCCAGGATCGCCTCGACCAGCCGCCCCTGTTCCTCGACCCGCCCCCGGTCGCGCACCACGTTGAAGTCGCAATAGGGGCAGATGCGCGCACAATAGGGCCAGTGGACATAGAGGCCGATGTCGGTTCCCGGATCGACCCAGGTCTGGGCGGGATCAGTCAATCAGGGCGGCTCTCAGCTTGGCGAAGGCGCGGGTGCGGTGGCTGATCGCCTCCTTGGCCTCAGGCTCCATCTCCCCGAAGGTCAGGCCGCTTGCGTCATCAGGCGCCTCATCCGGAATGAAGATCGGATCATAGCCGAAGCCCCGGTCGCCGCGCGGCGGAAAGCTCAACCGCCCCCGCACCACTCCCTCGACCACCACGCTGGGCCCGTCAGGCCAGGCCACCGCCAGGGCCGAGGTGAACCAGGCGCTCATGTCCGCAGCCTGGATCTCCTCCAGCCTTTCCTCGACCTTCTTCATCGCCACGGCGAAATCCTTGCCCGGCCCGGCCCAGCGGGCGGAATAGATCCCCGGCGCCCCGTCCAGGGCCGCGACCGACAGGCCCGAATCGTCGGCCAAGGCGACCTCGCCCGACCGATCGGCCGCCTGCCGCGCCTTCAGCAGGGCGTTGCCGGCGAAGGTGGTCTCTGTCTCCTCGGGTTCAGGCAGATTCAGCTGCCCCGCCGTGAGGATCGTGTAATCTTCGCCCAGCAGGGCGGCGATCTCGGGAACCTTGCCCGGATTGTGGGTGGCGAGGACGATACGCATCCCCTTGAAAAGCTTGAGACTCATTGCCGATCACGGTCCTGAAACAGTCTATTGCCAAAGTTTAATATCGTTAAACGATATGTAACGTGATTTTCCGCAGGACACGGCCTATCTATTGATCGTCAGGAACGGGGCCGCAACGTTCAAGACGCCGGACATAACCGGAAGGATCATGCGGAAAAAACTTAAAACGGGCGATGATCGCCCAACAGGAAAAACGGAGACACATTATGCATACGATGAACCTCTCGCTGCTACTGGACAAGGTCGGCGCCGCCTTCGTCAACACGGTTCTGATCGCCGCCCTGCCGACCGCCCTGGTCGCCATCCTGGTCCAAGCCTTTTGATCGACCTCAAGTCCAGTCCTTATCGATCACGAGAGCTTTGACGACCTTGACGAAGATCGCGATGTATAGGGCTGCGTGCGGGTTCGCCGGACCCCGCGCAGCCGCCGCGTCCTTCCTTCCGGCCTGAGCACCGACCGACCATGCGCCTGCCCCTGCCCCATCTGCTGAAGCGAGGCGAGGGGCGCACGCCGCAGCGGTGGGCCCCGATCACCGCCCCGTTTCGCGCCCTGGGACCGGGTTCGGTCTCCAGCGTGCTGAAGGTGGCCCTGGACGTGGCCTATGTCCTGCTCTGGCTGGTCACCGGCCTTCTTCTTCTGCTGCTGATCGCGGCCGTCTTCATCCCGCTGGACAATGTGAACATCACCGTCAGCGGCGACACCGGCGGCCGCCAACTGCCCCTGACCCGGCTGCTTCTGCTGTTCGGCCTGGGGGCGGCCACCGCCTATTTCGGCGGCTTCATGCTGATTCTTCGCAGCCTGCGCCTCATCTTCCGTACTCTGATCATGGGCGACCCCTTTCATCCGGCCAATGTGCGCCGCCTGCGCCAGATCGGCCTGATCCTGGCCCTGGTCACCGGCGGGGTCTGGCTGGCCCAGGGCGTCGTCGCCGCCCGCCTGGCGCCCGGCGTCATGGACCCCCAGGGGCTGGGCGAACTCCTGACCCCGGTGTTTTCCGTCCTGATCGTCTTCGTCCTTGCGGAGGTCTTTCGCGAGGGCGCGCGCCTGCGCCGCGAATCCGAACTGACGATCTGAACCGTTTCCGCTAGGACTTCCCCATGGCCATCCGCGTCCAGCTTGATCGCGTCCTCGTCGAACGCCGCATGTCGCTGACCGAGCTGGCCGACCGGGTCGGGGTCACGGTGGCCAATCTGTCGGTCCTGAAGACGGGCAAGGCGCGGGCGGTGCGGTTTTCGACCCTGGACGCCCTGTGTCGTGAACTGAACTGCCAGCCGGGCGATCTCCTCATCCATGAACCCGGCCCCGCCGACCCGACCGAGGACGACGAAGCGGCATGAGGCGCAAGGGTTCCGGCCGGGACGAGAACGGCCTGACGCCCGAGGACCGTCGCATCTGGAACCGCATCACCGGCACGGTCTCGCCGCCCCGAACGCGCAAGGCCGCGCGGGTCACGCCCGGCGCCGAGGCGCCGGCCCATCTGACCGCCCCGATCCCGGACCGCCCTCTGTCGCGCGCGGAAAAGCCCCCGGCCAAGACCTCTCCCGCGCGGTTCGCCCGCACCGAACCGACGTCCGAGCCGCGCTCCCCGGTTCGCCCCGCGCCCTCTCGCCTCCGGCCCGCGCCCGAGGATCTGGAGCCCCGCCGCAAACAGCGGCTGTCGCGCGAGCGCGATCCGATCGAGGCCCGGATCGACCTGCACGGCTTCGGCCGGTTCGAGGCCGAGGACCAGCTTCGGGCCTTTCTGACCGGCTGCCAGGCGCGGGGCCTGCGGGCGGTCCTGGTCATCACCGGCCAGGGGCGGCTGGGCGGCGGGGTCATCCGCGCCTCCTTCGCCGAATGGATGCAGTCGCCGGCCCTGCGCGGCGTGGTCTCGGGCTTCACCTCGGCCCATCGGCGCCACGGCGGCGACGGCGCCTTCTACGTCACCCTGAAACGCCGCGGCTGAGGGTCGATCCTCGCAAGTTCAAAGACAAGGTCCTGGCTTTTCAAGGGACAAGCTCTCACGGGCGGCCTCGACCCGGCGCTCCTCGAAACCGTGTTAGGCTTGCGGGCCGGTCTTTGACATTGTGCGGCTCTGGACGTCTCTCCACCTCCCGCCCGCCGGACGCCGATCGGACTGTCCGATACGATGCGCCCAAAATCCACTTTTAGAACAAAGGGCGTCGGACACATCGGACAGTCTTTTTCGATGTCCGAAACCGCGATCACGGCGTCGGACCGATGGGACTCATCGGACTGTTTTTTCTCGGTCCGATGCGAGGCCCGGCCCCAGACGGACGAAGGCCCGCCGGCGACGGGCGCGGGCGGGCCTGAAGGGCGCTCTGAAAAGGGAAAGGCGGCCTATTTGGCCGACAGGGCCCCGGCCAGGATAACGTCGATCTGCTTGCCCATATGGTCCGACAGGGCGGCTGCGTCCCATTCGTCATAGGCGGCGCGGCGATAGTTGGACAGATAGGCGTCCCAGATCAGCTCGACCAACAGGCGCAGATCGGCGTCCTGGCGCAGCTCGCCCTTGGCGACCGCCTCTTGAAGAATATCGCCGATGGTCAGCAGCAGCTTCTTGGTCGCGGCCCGGGCGCGCATCTCGGCCGCCAGGGGCTGGAACCAGGATCGGGCGACGATGGCCTGGAACAGGGGCAGATGCTCCAGCGACGAATGATAGCCGGCGCTCAGCGCGCCCAGCAGACGCTGGCGGACCGGCTCGCCCTCGGGCGCCCCGGCCTCGACCACCTCGGCCAGGCGCGACATGTCCTCGGTCAGGACCGCCTCGAACAGCTCGGCCTTGTCCTGGAAGTTGGCGAAGACCGCGCCGGTCGACATGCCCGCGCCCTTGGCGATGTCGCGGATGGTGGCGGGTTCATAGCCCCGCTCAGCGAACAGGGAGCGGGCGGCGTCCAAAACCTTCTGGCGGGTCCGCACCTTGGCCGCCTGACGACGGTTCAGGCGGGGCGCAGCTTCGGTCGATAGGGCGGATTCGGTCATGAAATCAGGTTGAACTCTACGCAATTTCGGATGCGCCTAGGCGGTCCGAGTTGACTTTGGGTGAAGCGCCTTGAGCTGACGGGAGAGGCGTTGCGGCCCGGACCTCGTCATCGGCGCGATACTGAGGGACGGCTTGCATCACGGAACCATGACGAAAATGGGTCGGCCGATTTTTCTCCTGTGAGGCGAGAGAATATTCAAGGTTAACTTTCAAGCTTGGCTGTATTGATTTGGGACATTCTCAACGCGCGGGTGGTTCTACTGCGTCCTCCTGCGGGCATGGCGGCCTGGAAGGCTTTGCGGAATTGTTCGCGCTTCTCATGGATGGAGACCAGGACCCGGCCCATGGGCACGCCCAGATCGACCAGGGTGTTCTCGGCCAACTGCAAACTGGCCTCGGTCGTCTCCGGCACCGCGTCCGTCACGCCCAGGGCGTACAGGCGCGCCGCATGTTGGTCGTCGCGCGCACGGGCGATCAGGATCAGATCCTCGCGCAGGGCGCGGGCCGCCGTCACCACCTCATCAACCTTGCCCGGCGCGTCCATGGTGACGATCAGGGCGCGGGTGGTCTGAACCCCGCAATGGGACAGCATCTCGGGCCGGCCGGCGTCGCCGTAGAAGACGTCGAACCCGTCCCGACGCCCCGCCGCCACGGCCGCAGCGTCCGTGTCCAGGGCGATGAAGGGCTGGTCGTGCGCCTTCAGCAATTCGCCGATCAGGCGGCCGACGCGGCCGAAGCCGACGACGATCACCGCCCCGTCCGCCTGTTCCGGCGGCGCGGCGCCCTCTGGCGTGGTCGGGCGGTCGGGGGCCTTGGCGCGCGACAGCCTCTGGCCCAGCAGGGCCAGAAGCGGGATGGAGAAGATGCTCAGGGTCGCCGACAGGGCCACTGTGCTGGTCAGGGCGGGCGGGGCGATGCCCTCCACCATGCCGGTGGCGAAGACGACGAAGGCGAACTCGCCCGCCGGCGCCAGCACCAGGGCCGTCTCCAGGGCGGGCCGGGCGCCCATGCCCCACAGCCGGGCCAGGGCGAAGATGACGCCGGTCTTGACCACTGTGACGGCCAGGGCCAGGCCGAACAGCAGGACCGGATCGGCCGCCACCGCGCCCAGGTCCAGCCCCAGCCCCACCCCGACGAAGAAGACCCCCAGCAGCAGGCCCTTGAAGGGCTCGATCGACACCTCCACCTCGCGCCGGAACTCGGTTTCGGCCAGCAGCACCCCGGCGACCAGGGCGCCGATGCTCATCGACAGGCCGACCGCCTGGGCCGCCAGGCCGGCGCCCACCACCACCAGCAGGCTGGCGGCGACGAACAGCTCCCCGCCCTGGGCCGCCTTGCGCGCCCGCGCCACCGACCGGAACATGGGCCGCAGCACCACCCGGCCCAGCAGCACCAGAAGGCCCAGGCCCATCGCCGCCGGGACCAGGGTGAACAGGGCGCGGCCCAGGACGGCGGGGTCCAGCGTTCCCCCGCCCTGGGCCAGGGCCGCCATCACGCTGACGGTGATCAGAATGGGGGCCACGGCCAGGTCCTGAGCCAGCAGGACGGCGAAGGTGGATCGGCCGACACTGGTCTTCAACCGTCCGCCCTCGGCCAGAACCGGCATCACCACCGCCGTCGACGACAGGGCCAGGCCCATGCCCAGGACGGCCGCGCTGACCAGGCTTTGGCCGAGCAGCATGAACAGGCCCGCCAGCACCAGGGTGCAGGCCGCCACCTGCATCAGCCCCAGGCCGAACACCAGCCGTCGCAGGGCCCGCAGCCGTTCCCACGACAGCTCCAGCCCGATCATGAACAGCAGGAAGGCGACTCCCAGCTCCGACAGCTGGGCCAGCTGGCCGGGGTCGCTGATGGTGAAATAGGACAGCCAGGGCAGCCGGTCGGCGAAGCGCGCCAGGCCGTCGGGGCCCAGCACCACCCCTGCGGCCAGGAAACCCAGGACGGGGCTGATCTTCAGACGATTGACCAGGGGCACCATGACCCCGGCGGCCGCCAGAAACACCACCAGATCCTTATAGTCGCCGCCGTGCGTCTGCATTCGCCCTCCGAGCTCTGCCGGCATGTGACCCGGAACCGGCGCCTGTGGCGAGAGGTCGCGGCGCTTTCATGAACTTTTTTTAAGGCGACAGGCCCCGCGTCGGGTCTAGGGTCCGCTCCGACCCGCCCGTGGGGGGTGGAACCGAGGATAGAGTGATGAAAAGACTGCTTATCGGGGCCGCGGTCGGCGCCCTTCTGCTGCCGGCCGCCGCCCTGGCCCAGGACGTCGATCACGACCACGCCTGCCTGGACGAAACCTGCTCCGTCGTCTCGCTCTTCTCGGGCGAAGAGACCGCGGCGGGCTGGCAGGGAACCCAGGCGCCCAAGTACGGGACCTGGGGCTTCGACATGGCCGGCCGCGACACCTCGGTTAAGCCGGGCGACGACTTCTTCCGCTACGCCAACGGGACCGCGATCGACAAGATCGTCATCCCATCGGACCGCACCAGCTACGGCTCCTTCGCCCTGCTGCGCGAACTGTCCGACAACCGGATGAAGGAGCTGGTGCTGGGCCTGGCCGCGCGCACCGATCTGACGCCCGGCTCCGACGAGGCCAAGGTGGCTGACGCCTATCGCTCCTACATCGACGAGGCGCGGATCGAACAGCTGGACGCCCAGCCGCTGCAGCCCTATCTGGCCGCCATCCGCGCCGCCGACAGTCATGAGAAGATGGCCGTCTACATGGGCCAGACGGTCGGCCGTTTCGGCGCCTCCTTCTTCGGCAGCGGCATCACCATCGACGCCAAACAGCCGACGCGCTACGTCGTCTCCACCGGTCAGTCGGGCATCGGCCTGCCGAACCGCGACTATTATCTGGACGCCCGCTACGCCGACAAGAAAGAGAAGTACCAGGCCTATGTCGCCGACATGCTGGGCATGATCGGCTGGGCCAATCCGACCGAGACCGCCGCCCAGATCGTCGCCCTGGAGACCAAGATCGCCGAGGCCCACTGGAGCCCGGTCGAGAACCGCAACCGCGACCGCACCTACAACGAATACACCATCGCTCGCTTGGCTGAAGACGCGCCGGGCTTCGCCTGGCAGTCCTATTTCGACGCGGCCAAGCTGGGCGGCGTTCCGCGCCTGATCGTGCGTCAGGACACGGCCATGCCCAAGATCGCGGCCATCTACGCCGAGACGCCGGTCGAACTGCTCCAGGCCTGGGAAGCCTTCCACACCGCCGACGACATGGCGCCCCTGCTGTCCAAGCGGTTCTCGGACGCCCAGTGGGGCTTCCGCGCCCGCGACCTGTCGGGCCAGCCCGAGCAGCGCACCCGCGAGAAGCGGGCCATCTCCTTCGCCGAGGGTTCGCTGGGCGAGGCGACGGGCCGGCTCTATGTCGCCCAGTACTTCCCGGCCGAATCCAAGGCCAAGATGGAAGAGCTGGTCGCAAATCTGCGCACGGCCCTGTCGCACCGGATCGACAACCTGACCTGGATGGGCGACGAGACCAAGGCGGCCGCGCAGGAGAAGCTGCGCAAATTCACCGTCAAGATCGGCTATCCCGACAAGTGGCGCGACTATTCGGGTCTCGAGATTCGCGCCGACGACCTGGTCGGCAACGCCGAGCGTCGCGGCCTGTTCGAATGGAACTACGACCTGGCCCGTCTCGACGAGCCGGTCGACAAGGCCGAGTGGGGCATGACGCCCCAGACGGTCAACGCCTACTATAACTCGGCCAATAACGAGATCGTCTTCCCGGCCGCCATCCTGCAGCCGCCCTTCTTCGATCCGAACGGCGATCCGGCGGTCAACTACGGCGGCATCGGCGGGGTGATCGGCCACGAGATCGGCCACGGCTTCGACGACCAGGGCTCCAAGTCCGACGGCGACGGCGTGCTGCGCAACTGGTGGACGCCCGAGGACAAGGCCAATTTCGAAGCCCTGACCGCCCGTCTGGGCGCCCAGTACGCTACCTATGAGCCGATTGCCGGCTACAAGATCAATCCGGGCCTGACGATGGGCGAGAACATCGGCGACGCCTCGGGCGTGGCCGTGGGTCTTGAAGCCTATCACCTGTCGCTGAACGGCCAGCCGGCCCCGGTGCTGGACGGCACGACCGGCGACCAGCGCTTCTTCTACGGCTGGGCCCAGGTCTGGCAGTCGAAATATCGCGACGAGGCCCTGAAGCAGCAGGTCGCCACCGATCCCCACTCGGCCGCCCAGTTCCGGGTCATCGGCCCGCTGCGCAACGTCGACGCCTGGTACGACGCCTTCGACGTCCAGCCGGGGACGAAATACTATCTGACGCCGGAAGAGCGCGTCCGCATCTGGTAGATCGCCGGATCGCAAAACGGGAAAAGGCCGGGGTTCGCCCCGGCCTTTTTTCATGAGCCCTTGGACACATCAGACTGAAAATTGGTCGATGGCCGCGACAGTTTCTGCAAATTTTCGATGTCGGCCTGGACTCCAGACGCGAAAAAGCCCGCTGCGGGGGATACATCGCAGCGGGCTTTCGCGCTCTTTAAAGAGCGGACGTTTCCTCCCCGAAACGCCTTCGAGTGCTGCGCGCTTGAGCAACGCTTGCCCTCGAGTGAGTTCATTTGACGCAACCCCGCCGAGGTCGTCAACGGGCTTCTCGGACGGAATCGAACTTTCTTCGACTTATCGTCGATAACTCACCCTGCTCAGAGTTATTTATCGAAGCTTATTCGATAATGGCTCGAAGGGCGCCGACCAGTGCTGTTCGGGCGACACGCATCTGCCCCGGCCGTTGCGCCTTCCAGGCGTCATTGTCGGCGATGGCGGCGGCGGCGGCGCGCCCGGCGTCCAGGTCCTTGATCGTGACCTCGCCGGCGGCGATCTCGTCCCCGCCCAGGATGACGACCGCAGGCGATCCACGGCGGTCGGCGTATTTCATCTGGGCCTTCATCCCGGCCCGTCCCAGATAGAGTTCGGCCGCGATCCCCGCGCCGCGCAGTTCGGCGACGGCCGTCAGATAGTGGGCCATGTCCTCTTCGGAGAAGACGATGACCACGACCGGCCCGCGCACGGCGTCCTCCGCGCCGCGTCCGGCCGCGCGCAGGGCGGAGGCGAGGCGCGAGACCCCGAAGGAGAAGCCGGTCGCCGGGGTGCTCTGGCCGGTGAAGCGCGCGACTAGGTCGTCATAGCGGCCGCCGCCGCCGATGGAGCCGAATCGCACCGGCCGCCCCTTGTCGTCGGTCGTCTCCAGCAACAGCTCCGCCTCGAAGACGGCGCCGGTGTAATACTCAAGGCCCCGCACGATGGTGGGGTCGAACTTCACGGCGTTCTGGCCCACCGACATGGCGTTCAGCGCCCGGTCGATCGCCGCCAGTTCGCTCAGCGCCGCATCGCCCGCCGCCCCCAGGTCGCCGGACCGGGCTACGGCCTCCAAGGTCGCCGCCCGGGACAGGCCGGGCGTGTTGGCGGACGCCAGAAAGGCCTCGATTGCGCCCGTGACCTTTGCGGGCAGCCGCGCGCCCTTGGTGTAGTCGCCGGACTCGTCCAGTCGCCCTTCGCCCAGCAGCTGAACCACGCCTTCCCAGCCCAGCCGGTCGAACTTGTCGATGGCGCGAAGGGCCGTCAAACGCTGACCCGCGTCGGTCACGCCCCCCGCATCGAACAGGCCGTCGAACAGTTTGCGGTTCGAGACGCGGATCTGGGCCTGGCCCGCGTCCAGGCCGGCGGCGCCCAGGCCTTCGCAGGCCATGGCGATGATCTCGGCGTCGGCCTCGGGCCGGTCCGAGCCTACGGTGTCGGCGTCGCACTGCCAGAACTCGCGGAACCGGCCCGGACCCGGCTTTTCGTTTCGCCACACCGGCCCATAGGCGTAGCGGCGGAACGGCTTGGGCAGGGTCTCCCAGGTCTGGGCGGCGAACCGGGCCAGGGGGGCGGTGTGATCGTAACGCAGGGCCATCCATTCGCCCGGCGCGTCCGAACCCGCATCGTCCTGAAGGGCGAACACCCCCTCATTGGGCCGGTCGGCGTCAGGCAGGAACTTGCCCAAGGCGTCGGCGTATTCGAAGGCCGGCGTCTCCAGCGGCTCGAAGCCCCAGCGCTCATACACTTCCGACACGCGCGCCACGATGCGGCGTTCGGCGGTCAGGTCGCGGCCGCGCTTGTCGGCGAAGCCGCGTGGATTGCGGGCGAGGGGGCGAGGAGGGGCGTCGGTCATGCCGGGCGCTTAAGCCAAGGGGCGGCGCGGCGCAAATGGTCCGGCGCCGAGCGGCGGCGCCCTCTTCGCGTCAGTCTGTGCAATGCACTGACCCTAAAGGAAAAACACCCACACAGACGGAACGGGCGTGGGCCGTCGCCGTTTCAGCGCCATGATCCCCCACGCCCTCGTCTTCACGCGGACCTGCAGAACCTCCGACCGGCGGACCATCCGGTGGTATGAGTGCGAACTGATCGACGACCAGGGCGCGCGCCGTCTGCGAAACCGGGCCTTCTTCTCGCTGGACGAAGCCAAGTCCTGGGCCTCGTCCGAAGGCTATCCGGTGGACGACGCCGACATCCAGGACGCGCGATGATCGGCGCCGCCCCCTCGGGTCCGCTCGACGCCTCGGCCTTCGACACCCCGCGCATCCTTCTGGCCGGCGCCGTAGACTACGCCATGTACGACCGGTTCCGCGACCGACTGACCCAGGCGCCCGACAGCGGCCTGGTGGTGATCGAACTGTCCACCCTGGGCGGCGATCCGGAGGTGGCGCGAATGATGGGCGAGGACGTGCGGTTTCAGAGCGACATCAACCCGGCGCGCCGTCTGGTCTTTCTGGGCAAGGCCGCCATCTATTCGGCCGGCGCGACCTTCATGAGCTTTTTTGCGGTGGAAAACCGCTATCTGACGCGCGGCGCTCGGGTGATGATCCATGAGCGAAAGATGGACAAGACGCTCCACATCGCCGGGCCGCTGACCACCTGCATCGCCTCGGTCAAGGCGATGCTGAACGAACTTGAGCACTCCATCGCCATCCAGAACGAAGGGTTCGAGAACCTGGTGCGCGGCAGCGCCGTCACCATGGACGAGGTGCTTCGGCGCGCGCCGGAGAACTGGTACATCGAGGCTCAGGAGGCGAAGGCCCTCGGCCTGGTCGCCGGCGTGCTGTGACCCCGCGGCGTCAGTCCCCCAGGGTCTCCACCGTCAGATTGCCGTTGGTGTAGACGCAGATTTCGGCGGCGATCTTCATGGCCTTGCGGGCGATCGCCTCGGCGTCCAGATCGGTTTCCTCGATCAGGGCGCGGGCCGCCGACAGGGCGTAGTTGCCGCCCGAACCGACGGCCGCGACCCCATGCTCCGGCTCCAGCACGTCGCCCACGCCGGTGACGGTGAAGATCGACGTCTTGTCCGCCACCAGCAGCATGGCCTCCAGCCGCCGCAGATAGCGGTCTGTGCGCCAGTCCTTGGCCAGATCGACGCAGGCCCGGGCGAGCTGGTCCGGGTACTGCTCCAGCTTGGCCTCCAGGCGTTCGATCAGGGTGAAGGCGTCGGCCGTCGCCCCGGCGAACCCCGCCAGAACCTTGCCGCCGGCCAGGGTCCGCACCTTTCGCGCCGCGCCCTTGACGATGGTCGGTCCCATCGAGACCTGACCGTCGCCGGCGATCACCGTGCGGCCGTTTTTGCGAACCGCCAGTATCGTGGTGCCGTGCCAGTCGGGAAAATTGGATTGGGTCATGGTCCGCAGATGGAGCGGCGGCCCGTCGCGATCAAGCCTCGCTCGCCTGTTGAGGGGTGTGTCACATTTCCTTGGCCTTACCTGGCTACCGCAGAGGTTCCGGCGTCCGTCAGCCTTAACCTAAGCGAGAGCGGCGCCGGCCGCAGTGTGCGATGGGTCGAACCAAGGGGGCTTCGTTAACCCTCTCGCTCCTAGAGCCTTTTTCGTCGGTCGAGTTGTTAAGCGTATGAGTACCCTATGAGTTTGTTTCGCATCTTCTATGTCAGCGACGCCGTGGGCGACGCGGGCGCGGGGCTTCTGCCCTTGATCGACATCATCGGGGCCTCGGATCGGAACAATCGGCGCGACCACGTGACCGGTTTCCTGCTGCGGCATCAGGACCGATTCTTCCAGCTGCTGGAAGGCGGGCGGGTTGATCTGGAGCGGTTGATGGGCCGGCTGGCGGCCGACCGCCGTCATCAGAATATTCGGGTCCTGGTCGATACGCCGGTGGACCGGCGTCTCTTTCCGCAATGGGCCATGGCCCAGATCGACCCCCTGCCCAGTCTTGAACCGATCTTGACCCGTTTGGCCGGGACGCGGCCCCTGTCGGAAGTGGCCTTCGAAGTGGATCAGGTGATCGCCGACGCCCGTCTGGCCCTCGACGGGACGCGCTGACGGGGCCGCACGCGCCATTCCACCGCCCTCGCCGACGGTCTAGAGACGGGCATGGCCTTTTCTGACGATGAAGTGGAACGCTACGCCCGCCATCTGGTGCTGGCCGAGGTCGGAGGGCCGGGGCAGCAGGCGCTGAAGCGCGCCCGCGTCCTGGTCGTCGGCGCGGGCGGGGTCGGAGCGCCGGCCGCCCTCTATCTGGCGGCGGCGGGCGTCGGGACGTTGGGCCTGATCGACGACGACGTCGTGGCCCTGTCCAATCTTCAGCGTCAGATCCTTTTCGCCACCGCCGACGTGGGTCGGGCCAAGGTGGAGGCGGCGCGGGACCGATTGGCCGGCCTCAATCCGCATGTCGCGATCCAGACCTTCGCCGAACGTCTGACGCCCGAAAACGCAGCGCGCCTGATCGCCGACTTCGATCTGGTTCTGGACGGGACCGACGACTTCGCCACGCGCCATACGGTCAACGCCGCCTGTGTTGCGGCGGGCAAGCCCCTGGTCTCGGGCGCCCTGGGTCGGTGGAGCGGTCAGGTGGGGGTGTTTGCGGGTCGGCCCTGCTATCAGTGCCTGACGCCCGAGGTTCCGCCGGATGCGGAGACCTGCGCGCGTGTGGGGGTCGTCGGCGCCCTGGCGGGGGTGATCGGTTCGATGGCCGCCCTGGAGACGATCAAATGGATCGTAGGCGCGGGTCAGAGCCTTCAGGGGCGGCTGCTGATCTATGACGGCCTGGCGGGAACGGCGCGAACGGTGCGGATCGCGCCTGATCCCGCATGCCCGGTTTGCGGCGGCTGATTTGTCCGACTCAGGCGGCGGTTTCGAACCGCACGTCGTCCAGGGCCAACTCGGGCAGGGGAGCGGCGAAGCCCAGGGCAGGATTGCTGAGCACCGTCACCAGCCGCTCGCCGCAATAGAGGCAAAGAGTTTCGAATCCCGGCCAAGTCGCCGCCACATCGGCCAGGGCCCGGTCGGCGGCGCGATCGTCCTCGGCCTTCAGAACGCAGATGTCACGCACCGGAACACCCGGCAGGTTGACGATACAATAGTAGGAGTCCAACGCACGCTTCCCTTACAGGCCGCCGAAACGATCCCTGATCGCGGCGGTTCCTCCAGTGATCGGCGTTTTCGACAGGGGTGTGAGGCCCCCCCGACAGTCCTGTGAAATCGCAGGTCCTAAAGCATCGCCGGAATGACCCGGTCGGGCGGGCGATGGCCGTTCTGGAAGGTCATGACATTGGCGATGACCCGGTCGCCCATGTCCTGGCGCGCCTCCAGCGTCGCCGAACCGAGGTGGGGCAGGAGGACGACGTTGGGATGGCCCATCAGGCCCGGATGGATGGCCGGCTCATGTTCGAATACATCCAGGCCCACGCCGGCGATCGCCCGCGCCGCCACCGCCTGGGCCAGAGCCGCCTCTTCGATCAGTTCGCCGCGCGCGGTGTTGATCAGGATGGCATGGGGCTGCAGCCGCGCCAGGCGTTCGGCCGACAGAAGATGATGGGTCTCCCGTGTGGCTGGACAGTTCAAGGAGACGATGTCCATCCGCGCCAGCATCTGGTCCAGGTCGTCCCAATAGGTGGCGCCCAGCTCCTCGGCGATCAGGTCCGAGACGGGCTTGCGATTGTGGTAATGCACCTGCAGGCCGAAGGCCTTGGCGCGACGGGCCAGGGCCTGGCCGATCCGGCCCATGCCGACGATCCCCAGCCGCTTGCCCCACAGCTTGCGCCCGCACATCCAGGTCGGGGTCCAGCCCTCGAAACGGCCTTCGGCTACCACCTGGGCCCCTTCGACGATGCGGCGGCTGACGGCCAGGATCAGGCTCATGGCCAGGTCGGCCGTATCCTCGGTCAGGACGCCGGGCGTATTGGTGACGATGATGCCGCGCGTCACGGCCGCCTCGACGTCGATATGGTCGACCCCGGCGCCGAAGTTGGCGATCATCTTCAGCTGTTCGCCGGCGCCGTTGATCAGGTCTGCGTCAATGAGGTCGGTGATGGTGGGCGCCAGGACCTCCGCCCGCTGAACCGCCGCCTCCAGCGCCGCCCGGTCCATCGGCTGGTCCTTAAGGTTCAGCTCGGCGTCGAACAGTTCGCGCATCCGCGTTTCGACCGCGTCCGGCAGGCGTCTGGTTAATACGACCTTAAGCTTGCGAACGGACATTGCGGGCCTTGGTTAGCGGGCGATGGTTCAGGATCGAAGCCCGCGCGACGGGTCGTTCCAACTGTGTCTAGCAAAGCCGCCGCCATCTTCCAAAGCCTGCGACGCCGCACCGCCGTCGCCCTGGCCGTTCTGGGCCTGGGGGTGATGGCCGGCGCCGGCGCGACCATGCCCGATGGGCGCCCCACCCCGACGGGGCTGGAGGTGCCGCGCTGGATCTCGCTGAAGTCCTCCCACGTCCGCGCCCGCCAGGGGCCGGGGCTGGATTATCCGATCCTGTGGGAGTATCGCGCCGCCGGCCTGCCGGTCCAGGTGATCGCCGAGACGACCGAATGGCGAAAGATCTGCGATCCGGACGGGGCCGTGGCCTGGATTCACCGCACCGTCTCTTCCGGCCGCCGCTATGTCTTCAACACCTCGGCCGAAGAGGTGATGATCCACGCCGGCAAGTCCCAGGCCTCGGCGGTCCGTGCGCGCCTGTCGCCCCGGTCCCTGGTGTCGCTGGACGAATGTGAGGACGGCTGGTGCCGGGTGCGGGCGCGCCGCCTGCGCGGCTGGATTCAGGAAAGGGCCGTCTTCGGCGTCCAGCAACGCGCGCTATGCAACGCCAACCGGCCTGCGGGAACCGGTCGAGGCTGAAGGGTCGATGACCGCCGCTGTTGAGCGAAGCGGCGCGGTCGTGTAACCCGCAGGCAACAGCAGACCTGACGGAATCGCCTTGACCCAGTCCCAATATCCCTCGTCCTTCGATCACGAGGCCCTTCTCGCCTCCGGGCGCGGCGAACTGTTCGGTCCCGGCAACGCCCAACTGCCTGCGCCGCCTATGTTGATGTTCGACCGGATCACCCAGATCACGGCCGACGGCGGCGCCCACGGCAAGGGCTATGTGGAGGCCGAGCTGGATATCCATCCCGACCTCTGGTTTTTCCAGTGTCACTTCATCGGCGATCCGGTCATGCCCGGCTGCCTAGGTCTGGACGCCATGTGGCAGCTGGTCGGCTTCTATCTGGGCTGGATCGGCGGGCCCGGCCGCGGCCGAGCGCTCGGCGTCGGCGAAGTCAAGTTCACCGGCCAGGTGACGCCGGACATCAAGAAGGTCGTGTACAAGATCGACCTGAAACGGGTGATCAATCGCAAACTGGTCATGGGCATAGCCGACGGCGTGCTGGAGGCCGACGGCGAGGTCATCTACACCTGCAATGACATGCGGGTGGGACTCTTCGGCGCCGCCAAGGACGAGCAGGCGGGCGCCTGAACACCTATATAACCGCGGACAGCGCGGAAGACCCCCAGGGTCGAGAAGCTAGAGTAAGGAAACACCATGCGTCGTGTCGTCGTCACCGGCCTGGGCATCGTCTCTTCCATCGGCCACGGCGCCGAAGAGGTGACCCAGTCCCTGCGCGAAGCCCGTTCGGGCGTCGTCCATGCGCCTGATCACGCCAAATACGGCTTCCGCAGCCAGGTCTGGGCCCCGCCCAAGATCGGCCCGTGGGAGGAACTGGTGGACCGCCGCGCCGCCCGCTTCCTGGCCAATGGCACGGCCTGGGGCCATATCGCCTTCGAAGAGGCGCTGAAGTCGTCGGGCATGACGGCCGAGGAAATCCGGGACGACCGCATCGGCCTGATCGTCGGCGAGGGCGGCCCCTCGACCCAGGTCATTCTTCAGGCCGCCGCCACCACGGTGGAAAAGACCTCGCCCAAGCGGATCGGACCGTTCGCCGTGCCCAAGGCCATGGCCTCAGGCCCCTCGGCCGTGCTGTCGACCTGGTTCCAGATGCGCGGCGTCAACTATTCGATCAGCTCAGCCTGCGCGACCTCCGCCCACTGCATCGGCGCCGGGGTCGAACAGATCCAGTGGGGCAAGCAGGACGTGGTCTTCGCCGGCGGCTGCGAGGACATCGACTGGTCCATGTCGAACATGTTCGACGCCATGGGCGCCATGTCGTCGAACTTCAACGAGACCCCCTCGGTCGCCTCGCGCGCCTATGACGTCAACCGCGACGGCTTCGTCATCGCCGGCGGCGCCGGCATAGTGGTGCTGGAGGAATACGAGCGGGCCAAGGCGCGCGGCGCGACCATCTATGCCGAGGTCACCGGCTATGGCGCCAATTCCGACGGTTATGACATGGTCGCCCCCTCGGGCGAGGGCGCCCAGCGCTGCATGAAGATCGCACTGGAACAGGCCGGCAATCCGAAGATCGACTATCTGAACCCGCACGGCACCTCGACCCCGGTCGGGGATTCGAAGGAAATGGAGGCCGTGCGCGCCGTCTTCGGCGATCAGATGCCGATGATCTCCTCGACCAAGTCCCTGACGGGCCACTCGCTCGGCGCGGCGGGCGCTCAAGAGGCCATCTACTGCCTGCTGATGATGCAGAACGGTTTCGCCGCCGAGAGCGCCCATATCGAGACCCTTGATCCGGCCTTCGAGGGCATGCCGATCCTGCGTCAGCGCCACGAGGGCGAGCTGACCCACGTCATGTCCAACAGCTTCGGCTTCGGCGGCACCAACGGAACCCTGATCCTGTCGAAGGTGTGAGACGCGCAGGGGCGACCCTCCGACCCTAGGTAGTGTCCCTCGGCCCGGCGAAAGCCGCGGTTAGGGAATCCCGTGCATGCTGCAGGCCGGGAGAAACACAAGAATGCACGCGCGTTACGCACGGATCGCCGAGGCCAGGCAACGCGAAATTAAGGTCAGGGTCGGCTTCGCCGTCTTCATCGCCTGCACCGTCTGGGCGCTAGCGCCGTCGAAATGGCCGGCGATCTGGCTGGCGCTGGTCTTCGCCGGACAGTCGGCCGACTGGATCGTCTTCGGCGCCATCCGCAGGCTGGGAGGGGGAACGCCCTCGCGGGGGCTCAGGATCGCCGCCTGCATCAGCCTGTTCGTCAACAGCGTCTTCTATTCCGCCATCGCCGCCTATCTGTGGGCGGACGGGGGTGGGTCCCAGATGGTGTTCGGCAGCATCCTAATCGCAGGGGCGCTGCTTCATGTGACCATACACCTCTATCATGAGCGTGAAATCCTCATCAGCGCCGCCACGCCGCCCGTCGTTTATTTTCTGGCCCTGCCCGTCATCCACGGCTATGTCCTGGGCCAGCCTACCGATCTTCTCGTGGCCGTGGGTTGCGTCCTGTACATGACCCATCTGCTGGTCGCGGTGCGGCAGAGTTCACAGACCAACCGCGCCATTCAGATCGCCAACGACCGCGCTCAGGAGGAGCGCCGCAGGGCCGAGGTGGCCAGCGCCGCCAAATCCGACTTCCTCGCCGTGGTCAGCCACGAAATCCGCACCCCCATGAATGCGGTGGTCACTTCGGCCAATCTGTTGGAACGGTCCCAGCTCGATCCGGCGCAGAAAGAGCACGTGGTGATGCTCAAGGACGCCAGCGAGGTTCTGATCGGCCTGTTGAACGACGTTCTCGACTTTTCGAAGATCGAGGCCGGAAAGATGGAGCTGGAAGAGGCGCCCGTCGATCTGGTGGACAAGCTGAAGGCTCTCGAGCGGATGTGGGCGCCCAAGGCGCAGGCCGCCGGCGTCGCCTTTGAGGTCTCCCTGCCTGACGACCTGCCGCGCCACGTGCGGACCGATCCGCTGCGGCTGCAACAGATTCTGTTCAATCTCGTCTCGAACGCCGTCAAGTTCACGGCGACGGGACGGATCGAGGTCCGGGCCCGCTGGAACGCCGCCCTGGGCCGGTTGACCGTCGCGGTGACTGATACCGGATGCGGTATTCCCGACGACCGCCTGCCCTATGTCTTCGACGTGTTCGAACAGGTCGATGCGGGGGTGACGCGCCGGCACGGGGGCTCAGGCCTCGGCCTGGCCATCACCTGCAAACTGGCCCAGCTGATGGGCGGGTCCGTGTCGGTCGAAAGTCGATTGGGAGAAGGCTCTATCTTCACGGTCGATCTGCCGATGGGGATCGCCGCCGCCCCCTCGGCGACCCTGGCGGTCAGCGCACCCTCGACCTTCGCACACGGGCTGGACATTCTGGCGGTGGACGATCACCCCGTGAATCGTCGGATCGTGGCCCTGCTGCTCGAGCCCATGGGGTGTGTCCTGACCTTCGCCGAAAACGGTCAGGAGGCTGTGGAGGCGGCGGCCCTGCGCCGGTTCGACGCCATTCTGATGGACATGCAGATGCCGGTTATGGACGGATTGACGGCGACGCGGGCCATTCGCTCGGACGGGCCCAATGCCGGCACGCCGGTCATCGCCCTGACGGCCAACGCCCTGGAGACCCATCGCGCGGCCTGGGCGACGGTGGGGGTGGACGACTTTGTCACCAAGCCGATCGACCCGGCGCGCCTCGCCTCGGCGCTGGAGGCGGCCGTGCGAGGCGAGGCCGCCTTGGCCGCGACGGCCTGAGCGGCGCGCAATCGGATCAGCGCGCCGGGGCGGCGCCGTCTCCGACAAGGCCGGCCTGAGGCCGTGGTCCCGCCTTCAGGTGAGCCCTACCGCCCCGTCGAACCGAACCCCCCCGCGCCCCGCGCGGTGTCGTCCAGAGTCTCGACCTCGATCCAGTCCGCCCGTTCATGTTTGGCGATCACCAGCTGGGCGATGCGTTCGCCCCGGCGAATGACGAAGTCTTCATCACCGATATTGGCCAGGATGACGCCGCACTCGCCGCGATAGTCGCTGTCGATCGTGCCCGGCGCATTGGGGCAGATGATCCCGTGCTTCAGCGCCAGGCCCGAGCGGGCGCGGACCTGGGCCTCATAGCCCAAAGGCAGGGCGATCTTCAGCCCCGTGGGCACCAGGGCGCGCCGGCCCGGCGCCAGGGTCAGGGGCTGATCCTCGGGCACGGCGGCGCGCAGGTCCATGCCCGCCGACCCGGCCGTCTCATAGGCGGGCAGGGGCAGGCCCTCTGCGTGGGGCAGGCGCAGGATCTGAACGGAGACGGCTTCGGTCATTGGGCGCTCTTGAAGTGGTCGGCGATACGGTCGGCCAGGGCGGCGGCGACGGCGGTCTTGGATTGGCGGGGCCAGGCCTCGGCGCCCTTGGCCGTGACCAGCAGAACGGCGTTGCCGTCGGATCCGAACACCTCGTCCGAGACGTCGTTACCGACGATCCAGTCGCAGCCCTTCCTCGACAATTTGGCGCGGGCGTTGGCCTCGAGATCGGTGGTCTCGGCGGCGAAGCCGATGACCAGGGCGGGCCGGTTCGGTCCCGGCGCGGCGACCCCGGCCAGAATGTCCGGGTTCTCGATCAGGGCCAGGGTCGGCGGCCCGCCCGGCCCCTTCTTGATCTTGCCCCCGGCGACGGTGTCCACCCGCCAGTCGGCGACGGCGGCGGACAGGACGGCGATGTCGGCCGGCAGGGCGGCTTGCGTCGCCGCCTGCATCTCCAGGGAGCTTTCGACGTCGATCCGCGTGACGCCGGGCGGAGCGGACAGGGCCGTGGGGCCGGACACCAGCGTCACCTCCGCCCCCCGCTGGGCCAGGGCGGCGGCGACGGCGTAGCCCTGTTTGCCGCTGGAGCGATTGGTCAGGCCGCGCACCGGGTCGATCGGCTCGAAGGTGGGGCCGGCCGTGACCACCGCCCTTCGTCCGGCCAAAGGTCTGGGGCCCGTCAGCAGGCCCTGGATCGCCTCCACTATGGCCGCCGGCTCGGCCATTCGGCCGAGTCCGTACTCGCCGCAGGCCATCTCGCCCTCATCCGGTCCGACCACGGCCGCGCCGTGGAAGCCGGGGAAGGATTTCAGCCGCTCCATATTGGCCTGGACCGCCGGATGCTCCCACATCCGCACATTCATGGCCGGCGCCAGCAGCACCCGCTTGTCCGTGGCGATCAATGTGGTGGAGGCCAGGTCGTCGGCGATTCCATTGGCCGCCTTGGCGATAAGCCCGGCCGTCGCCGGCGCCACGACCACCAGATCGGCCCAGCGCGACAACTCGATATGGCCCATGCTGGTCTCGTCGTCCGGGTGGAACAGGCCGGACCGCACCGGATGGCCGCTGAGCGCCGCCAGGGACAGGGGGGTGACGAACTCGGCCCCCGCTTCGGTCAGGATAACCCGGGTTTCGCCGCCCGCCTTGGCGATCAGACGCACCAGCTCCAGCGCCTTATAGGCCGCTATGCCGCCGCCGACGATCAGCAGCACCTTTCGGTCGGTAAGCGCGCGCATGTCCATGGCCCCGCTCTAGCGGTCTCAGGCGACGGCGTCGAGACGATCAAAAAGAACATTGTGCGAACAATCGAGTTGTGCTTACGTGGCCCTAAGCGAGTGTCGGAGGGGAAGATGATCGCGCTGAGGATAAGAGGGGCCGTTCCGGTCTCGTTTGGCTTGATGCTGTGCGGCGTTATGGGTCTGGCGGCTTGCGACAACAGTTCGGCGGTGCAGACGCGGGATCGGACGGCGTCGGCGCCCGTCGGGGCCGGCGATCCGTCGTCTGGGTCGGTCGAGGCGCCGGCGGCGGAAACGGCCAAGCCGGTCTTGACCGCCAGCCGCCGGGAAACGGTGGACGCCAAGATCGCCCGCCTCTATGCGCGCAACGGCGCCGATTTCGGCGCGACCTCGGCCGAAGCCTATCTGGACAAGGTGACCGCCTTCACCACCCGGCCGCCCGGCGACGCCGAGACCGTGAAACGGCCGAACGGCGACACCCTGATCTATCAGGCCTCGACCAACACCTTCGCCGTGGTGGCCAAGGACGGCACGCCCCGCACCATGTTCAAACCGACCACCGGGGCCGACTACTGGGCCGAGCAGAAGGCGGCGGCCCCGACCTTCGGTCAGAGGCGGAGATCGACGCAGGAGGCCGGCTGATATAGAGGGCGGGGTTCCCTGCCGATCTTCCGGACCTCGCCCATGGCTGACGCCCCCTCTGCCGCGCCCCCGCTCAAGACCGCCCTGATCTATGATTTCGACGGGACGCTGGCGCGCGGCAACATGCAGGAGGTCAGCTTCATCCCCTCGGTGGGCATGGACGTCGGCGCCTTCTGGGGCGAGGCCGAGGCCCTGACCAAGGACGCCGACGGCGACGGCATACTGATGTACATGCAGCTGATGCTGCACCATGCGCGCCAGAACGGCGCCCCTGTGACGCGCGAGACCCTGCGTCGCCACGGCGAGGCGGTGGCCCTGTTCGAAGGTCTGAAGGACCTCAGCTGGTTCGACCGGATGAACGCCTTCGGCGCCCGATACGGGCTGGAGATCGAACACTATATCGTCTCGGCCGGGCTGGAGGAGATGATCGACGGCACGCCGATCCGCCCCGCCCTGACCCACGTCTTCGCCTCCCACTATGTCTATGACGAAAAGGGCGAGGCGGCCTGGCCGGCGGTCGGCGTCAACTACACCACCAAGACCCAGTATCTGTTCCGCATCAACAAGGGGGTGAAGAACCACTGGGAGCACGAGCGGATCAACCACTTCATCCCCGACGACCAGCGGCCGGTCCCCTTCGACCGGATGATCTTCATCGGCGACGGCGACACGGACGTGCCGACCATGAAGATGATGCACACCAAGGGCGGCTTTTCGATCGCCGTCTATGACCCGCGCTCGAACGAGAAGGACCAGAAGAAGGTCTATTCCCTGATCTCGGAGGATCGGGTCAATTTCGTCGCCGCTGCCGACTATCGCGAGGGCTCGGCCCTGGACCTGATCGTCAAGGGGCTGATCGGCCGGATCGCCATCAACGCCGGGGCCATGCCGGCGGGGATGTAGGCCTAGCGGCCCCCGGCCCTCACCCAGGCGTCGCGCGCCCCGGCCAGCCGGGCGGGCGCCAGGCCGCGCAGGGATTTGGCGCCCGTCTGTTTCAGACCCGCCTCCTGCCCCTTTTGCCAGACCAGGGTCGCCTCATAGGCCAGGCCCTCGGCCACATCGATCACCACCACCTGGGCCGGCAGGGCCGCGCTGCGGTCCAGCCTCAGCCGCATTCCCGTGTCCGACAGATCGACGATGACGCAGACCGTCTCCAGCCCCGCCGCGCTGACCACGCCGCGCGCATTGACGGTGCGACGAGCCTCGCCGCGTCGATCGGCGGGCAGGGCGGGCTTGGATCCGAACAGACGCATGGGGAAACTCGGCCTTGGAAACACTGCCGTCCTGCAACGCGCGCCGACGACAAAGGCGCCGGGCGGCCTGACCTCAGTACGGGGTCTTGGGGCGGGTTCTTAGTGCTGGTTTTGGGGCAGGCGCACGACCAGGCCGTCCAGCGCCTCCGACACCCGGATCTGGCACGACAGCCGGCTGTTGGGCTCGACCTCCTCGGCGAAATCCAGCATCGACTCCTCCATGGCCGAGGGCTTGCCCGTCGCCTCGCGCCAGGCCTCATCCACATAGACATGGCAGGTGGCGCAGGCGCAGGCCCCGCCGCAATCCGCATCGATCCCCGGCACATTGTTCCGGATCGCGCCCTCCATGACGGAAAGCCCCGGCTTCACGTCGACCACGTGCTCGGTTCCGTCATGCTCGATATAGGTGATGCTGGCCATGGCCCGCTCATATCAAGCCGGGGCGATGGCGCAAGGGTGGATGGACGGCGGGGGCGGTTCAAGTCGGCGCAGGAGGCTGAACCTGACTCAATGCGGCGGTTGATGACGTCCGCTTTGATGTGCATCGCACCGGCCCCGGCAGCGAAGAAAGCCGCCTGCCGGTAAATGCATTGACACGCCGTCTGAGTTTCTTCCGGGCAAGGCCAGAAACGATCACCTGTCCACGGATCGTTGAACAGCTAAACCTAATTCGCTACAACCGACAACCAGTGCGTGCGCCTCGCAACGACACCAAAAATCGGGGAACGAATGAAACTCGTCCGGCTGAAACTGAACAATTTTAGATGCTTTGGCGGGGTCACCACAGAACTCGATCTCGACGATATAAACTTTGTCATCGGACCAAACGGGTCGGGTAAGACTGCCGTGCTGCAAGCGCTCGCGCGGATGTTCAGTGTCGATCCAGCGCAACGGAAAGTTCGTTCCTCAGACTTCTTCATCGCAGCAGACGAGAAGCCTGAGGAGGCGCCGGCCACCCGAAATCTTTGGGTCGAAGCTGATTTCGAATTTCCGGAACTGGCGGGTGCCAACCCTGAAGAGCTGTTGCAGGGCGTGCCGGGGAATTTTGGCTACATGCGGATGGAAACCGATGACGGGTCGGTACTGGTCAGGTTCCGACTTTCTGCCAACCTCGATCAAGACGGCGACATCGAAGAAGCCTTCACCAATGTGATCAAGGCGGACGCGGTCGGCACGCCTACGACTGAAAACCGTGTTTCAAAAAGCGACCGCAGCGCGATCCAGGTTCACTATCTGCCGGCACGGCGTAACCCTGCCGACCACGTCTCGTTTGCTGCAAACGCCATGCTCGGTCGCCTCTTGCGAGCGGCGAACTGGACGACCGAGCGCGCCGATATCTCCGCCCTAACAGCCGAAATCACCGACAAGCTGTCGGGCAACGCGGCGGTCACGGCGGTGAGCACCGAGGTAACCAAGGCATGGGAAAATCTGCACAAAGGCAAGTTCTACAAGAATCCGTCAGTCTCGTTCGCACGCAGCGAAATCGAGACTCTTCTTCGCCACCTCAGCCTGACCTTTTCGCCTGGGCCCGAGGCACCGATCGTTGATTTCTCTCGTCTCAGCGACGGCCAACAATCGCTTCTCTATATCAGCCTCGTCCTCGCCAACCGCGATATCGGCGATGCTGCTTTGGCTGGAGCGGATGCATTCGATATCGACAAACTGCGACCGCCAGTCTTTACGCTTCTTGCCGTCGAGGAGCCGGAAAACAGCCTTTCGCCCCACTACCTCGGGCGCGTCATTCAGGTCCTAAAGGCGTTCGGTGCGGGGCAAAACTCACAAGCGATTGTCGCCACCCACGCACCATCAATTCTGCGGCGGGTAGAACCTGAATCCATTCGATATCTTCGCCTGAATGAAGCGCGGCGTACTGTCGTCGCAAGGATCACCTTGCCCGCTGAGGCGGGCGCCGAAAAGTACGTCCGTCAGGCCGTGAAGGCGTTTCCAGAACTCTATTTCGCAAGATTGGTGATCCTTGGCGAAGGGGACAGTGAGGAGGTCGTCCTGCCTCGCCTGCTAGACGCGAAGGGAATGCTGGCCGACGATGCGTCGGTGTCAATCGTGCCGCTTGGCGGCAGGCACGTGAACCATTTCTGGCGGCTACTGAACGATCTTGGGGTCCCACATGTCACCCTCCTTGATCTGGATGTTGCGCGACACAACGGCGGCTGGGGCCGCATCAAATATGCGGCGACGCAACTTCAGAATCTCGGCGTTGATCCAAGCCTGACCAACGCGGCGATTGCTGCCATTCCAGCGTGGAATTCGTCGGATAGTCGCGTTTTGGCGAATGGTGCGGATTGGATTGCCTATCTTGAGGGCAAAGGCGTCTTCTATTCGTCGCCGCTCGATCTGGACTTTATGATGATGAGGGCGTTCGGGCCCGCCTACAGCATCGACCCGATTTTTGAGCTGGAAGATCCAGACGAGGCCACTGTAAAAGCCGTCCTTGGCAAAGCACATGACATTTACGCCGACCAATACACCGTCGACCAACAACAACTCTTCGACGCGTACCACACCCGGTTCAAGCTCGGGAGCAAGCCAAGCAATCACGTGAACGCACTGGCCGCACTCGACGACGCAACGCTCGTGGCGCAAATGCCAGCAGTGCTTGAACGACTAATCGCGGCCGTTGAAACCAAGCTTGAAACGCTGCCGGAATGATTCCGGCCGACCGATGGACACCATCCGCCGGCTTGACCCTGGAGCCCAATGCGCTTCGTGCGGCGAAGGAGACCGTGCGCAACCTTGCCCTCACAGCCGGGCCAGGTGCGGGGAAGACGGAGATGTTGGCGCAGCGCGCCGACTTCCTGCTGCGAACCGGGTCAACCCGCTACCCGCGCCGTATCCTGGCCATTTCCTTCAAGGTCGATGCTGCGCAGAACTTGAAAGCGCGTGTGCGCAAGCGTTGCGGCCCTGAGCTGGCCTCCCGGCTGGACAGCTATACCTTCCACGCGTTTGGGAAGCGCCTGATCGACAAATTTCGCCCCGTCCTTAAAGGTGCAGATGCTTTGAATGCCGACTACTCGGTCGGTGAAAGGCGCGTGCAAAACCAGTCGATCACCTTCAAGGATATGGTGCCACTCGCGCTCCGGATCGTTTCAACGAGCGAGATCGCTCGCACGGCGATCAGACAAACGTACAGCCACGTCTTCCTAGATGAATTCCAAGACTGCACGGGCGAGCAGTACGATCTCATAAAGTCCTGCTTCCTCGGTAGCCAAACCATCATAACCTCGGTCGGCGACACCAAGCAGCGCATCATGGGTTGGGCGGGCGCCGTTGAAGGCATTTTTCAAACCTTCGCAGCGGACTTCAATGCGCAGTCCCTGAACCTCTATCAAAACTTTCGTTCCGCCCCCCGTCTACGCCGTATGCAGAACGCGATGGTGCGCACCATGGACCCGGCAGCGGCGGTCCCCGACGCTGATATCGTCGGGAGCGACGGCTTGGTCGAGGTCCACCAGTTTGGAACCGACGTTCAAGAGGCGGATGGGATTACCAATCTCATTGGGCAGCTTGTCCAACACGATGGAACAAGCCTGTCCGAGATCGCCGTCTTAGTCAGCAAGCAGCAGAGCCTGTATTGCCAGAAACTGACCTCCGCGCTTGATGCGGCTGGGATCCCCTACAGGGAAGAGGACGCCTCGCAGGACCTAGCGTCCGAACCGGTGGCCCGATTGATCGTCGATTTCCTTCAGACTGTGGCCGGTGGGACCGAGGTCGCCCCGCACCGACGGTTGCTCGATATTCTAGTTTTCAGCTTGGGGCTAGACGAAGAACACGAGTACCAGGAACTGTCTCGCTTGAACCGTCTGATTGCCAGCACCCGCGCAGAGATCATCGACGGCACTATCGACCTGCGAGACGCAACCGATCTAAATGCGCTCGTAGATAGGCTCTTGGGCGCGGTCGGTAGGGACAAGGTGGTTGCCATGTCTTCCGATTATGCCAGCGCCGAACGCCTCGATGGGCTGATCACCGACACCATCGAACGAGCGTACGGTCTGATGAGCGGTGCCGCCAGCCCGGCTATCGCGCTGGCCGCATTTTCCGGCGACGAGGCCGTCAGGATCATGTCGATCCACAAGAGCAAGGGTTTGGAGTTCGACGCGGTCTTCATCCTTGGCGTCGAAGACCAAACATTTTGGGGTCAACTCCCTGCCGAGCGGTCTGCCTATTTTGTGGGCATTTCACGCGCTAAGAAGAGCCTGTTCCTCACGCACAGCGATCAGCGCTCGCGGCCAGCCGGCCACGGTGGGCCGTGGAGCATCGCGCGCACTGGCCAAGCCGAGTTTCTCGGGTATGCAGCCGCAGCCGTGTAATCCTCTTTTGCATGATGCGAGCGGCCTGCACCTGACCCCGACAATGGCCGCGACGATGCGATCGAACGTCCGGGACAGACGGGGTGGATAGTCTGCTGAACCTCAGGACACCAAGGCTGCCGTGCTAATCGCGTGGGGATCACCAGAACGCCGAAGCTGTCGCGGTGTTTGGTCGGGGCGCGTCATGTCCAATGTGCGGACACGCGTCGACGGCTGCTTCTGGCGCAAATCCGCCCCTCACCCCTCCGCCGCCACATACACCCACGCCCCCACGCCCGCCTCCGTCGTCACGCGCACCCGGCGATAGGCCTCGCCCTCATAGGCGTCGGCGGCGGTCAGGTCGGCGGGGGTCACGGGGTAGAGGCGGCCGGGGACGGGCGGGGCGGCGTCCGGCGTCGGGATCAGGATCGGATAATGGGTCAGGCCGGTCTCGGCCGTGACTTGGGTGTCGTCGACGGGGATGTGCCACAGGCGAAAACCGCTCAGTCGGTCCGGGGCGCCGGGGCCCAGGTCGCGGCCGAAGACGGCCGTCTGGACCGCCGGGTCCTGCAGCGTGCCATAGGCGAACAGCAGGCTCCCGGCGGTCATTGAGGCGTCAGGCCCAGGCGGCGGTCAGGCCGCCTGTTTCTTGCGGCTGGGGGCGACCATCAGCTTCTTGGTTTCGGCGATGGCCTTGGCCGGGTTCAGCCCCTTGGGGCAGACCTGGGCGCAGTTCATGATGGTGTGGCAGCGGTACAGTTTGAACGGGTCTTCCAGGTCGTCCAGACGTTTCTGGGTGGCGTCGTCGCGGCTGTCGGCGATCCAGCGATAGGATTGCAGCAGGGCCGCCGGGCCCAGATATTCCTCCTGGTTCCACCAGTAGCTGGGGCAGGAGGTGGAGCAGCAGGCGCACAGGATGCACTCGTACAGGCCGTCCAGCTTCTCGCGCTCGGCCGGGGTCTGGAGCCGTTCCTTCTCCGGGTCGGGCTCGTCCGACTGGAGATAGGGCTGGATGGAGTCGTACTGGGCGTAGAACAGGCTCAGGTCCGTCACCAGGTCCTTGACCACCGGCTGGTGCGGCAGGGGGGAGATGGTGATGTTGTGCGAGGCGCACTCGTCCCAGCCCTTGGTGCAGGCCAGGGCGTTGCGCCCGTCGATGTTCATCGAGCAGGAGCCGCAGATGCCTTCGCGGCACGAGCGCCGGAACGACAGGGTCGGGTCGATTGTGTTCTTGATGTGGATCAGGGCGTCCAGCAGCATCGGCCCGTGATCGTCGGACGAGACCTCATAGACGTCCCAGCGCGGGTCGGCGTCGACCTCGGGGTCGTAGCGGTAGACCTTGTAGGTCTTGACGTTCTTGGCGCCGGCCGGGGCCTTGTGGACCTTGCCCTTCGTGGGCTTGGAGCCGCGGGGGAGGGAGAGTTGAACCATCTGCGTTCGACCTCAGTAAACCCGAGCCTTGGGCTCGATGTACGCGATGTCGTCGGACATCGTGTAATTGTGCACGGGGCGGTAGTCGATCTGGACCTGTTCGCCCGGGCGCTTCCACGCCAGGGTGTGTTTCATCCAGTTCGCATCGTCCCGGTCCGGATAGTCCTCGCGGGCGTGGGCGCCGCGCGATTCCGTGCGGTTCAGGGCGCTCTCGATGGTGACGACGGCCTGGGCAATCAGATTGTCGTACTCCAGCGTCTCCATCAGATCCGTGTTCCAGATCAGGCCGCGGTCCGTGGTCTTGATGTCGGAACCGGCGGCGTCGATGGCGCGCAGCTTGTCCGTGCCCTGTTGCAGGGTGTCGCCGGTGCGGAACACCGCCGCATCGGCCTGCATCGCCTTCTGCATCGCCAGCCGCAGCTCAGCCGTCGGGGTGGAGCCGTCAGCGTTGCGGAAGCGGTCCAATCGGGCCAGGTGGGCGTCGGTCTGGGCCTTGGAGGCGCTGGGCACGGCCGAGGCCTTGTCCACCACCTCGCCGCAGCGCAGGCCGACGGCGCGGCCGAACACCACCAGGTCGGTCAGGGAGTTGGAGCCCAGGCGGTTGGCGCCGTGCACCGAGACGCAGGCCGCCTCGCCCACGGCCATCAGGCCGGGCACGACGCTGTCGGGGTTGCCGTCTCGAAGGGTCAGCACCTCGCCGTGATAGTTCGTGGGAATGCCGCCCATATTGTAGTGGACCGTCGGCAGAACCGGGATCGGCGCCTTGGTCACGTCCACGCCGGCGAAGATCTTGGCGCTTTCGGAAATGCCCGGCAGGCGCTGGTGCAGGATCTTCGGATCCAGGTGGTCCAGGTGCAGGAAGATGTGGTCCTTGTTCGGGCCCACGCCGCGGCCTTCGCGAATCTCGATGGTCATGGAGCGGCTGACCATGTCGCGGGGGGCCAGATCCTTCACGGTGGGGGCGTAACGCTCCATGAAGCGCTCGCCTTCCGAGTTGGTCAGATAACCGCCCTCGCCGCGGGCGCCCTCGGTGATCAGGCAGCCGGCGCCGTAGATGCCGGTCGGGTGGAACTGGACGAACTCCATGTCCTGCAGCGGCAGGCCGGCGCGCAGCACCATGGCGTTGCCGTCGCCGGTGCAGGTGTGGGCCGAGGTGGCGCTGAAATAGGCCCGGCCGTATCCACCGGTCGCCAGAACCACCATCTTGGCGCGGAACTGGTGAAGCTGACCGTTGTCCAGTTGCAGCGCCGTCACGCCGGTGCAGGCGCCGTCCTGCATGATCAGGTCCAGCGCGAAATATTCGATGAAGAACTTCACCTCGCGGCGCACCGACTGGCCGTACAGGGTGTGCAGGATGGCGTGGCCGGTCCGGTCGGCGGCGGCGCAGGTGCGCTGCACCGGGCCTTCGCCGAAGTTGCGGGTCATGCCGCCGAAGGCGCGCTGATAGATCTTGCCTTCCTCGGTGCGCGAGAAGGGCACGCCCCAGTGTTCCAGCTCATAGACGGCCTTGGGCGCGTTGCGGACCAGATATTCGATCGAGTCCTGGTCGCCCAGCCAGTCCGACCCCTTGACGGTGTCGTACATGTGCCACTGCCAGCTGTCCTCGCCCATATTGCCGAGCGAGGCGGAGATGCCGCCCTGGGCCGCCACGGTGTGGGAGCGGGTCGGGAAGACCTTGGTGACGCAGGCGACCTTCAGCCCCTGCTGGGCGGCGCCGAGGGCCGCACGAAGGCCGGAGCCCCCGGCGCCGACGACGACGACGTCATATTCGTGATCGATCAGTTCGTAAGCGGCCATCTGGGGATCAGGCTCCGAAACCGGCGGGCAGGGGCGCAGAACCCAGCGCCAGCCGCACGATGAAGAAGACGCTGGCGGCCGCCAGCACGAGAAGGACCAGGTTCAGCAGGCCCGTCAGGGCCTTGCGGGCGCCGATCTGGGGCACATAATCCTCGAGGATGACCTTCCAGGCCAGGCTGAGGTAGCCGAACAGCAGCACCGCCGTGACCGCCGTTAGGCCGGCGTTCAGCGGCCTGGCGAACCAGGTCATGACGGCGTCATAGGAGGCGCCCGCCAGGGTGAAGCCGGTCGAGGCGACCCAGACGCCCAGCGGCAGCAGCGCCGTCAGCAGCACCCGCTCGGTCAGCCATTCGCCGCCGCCGTGGCGCTCGGAAATCTTGACGTTGTTCTTGAACTTGGCGGCGCCGCTCACAGCGAAACCCTCCCGACAGCGAACAGAACGACCCAGAACAGGATCGCCAGGGGGACCGGCGCCCAGACCGCGATGTTGGACAGGGTTGTCGCCGACTTGATCGTCAGGCCGTTGCCGGTGTCGTTGATCGTGTGGCGGGCGCCGTTCAGGATGAAGGAGAACAGGACCACCGTCAGGCCGAAGCCGACGAACAGGCCCAGCGGCGAGCCCGCCAGGGCCAGGGCCGTCTCATAGGCCTCGGGCCCGAAGGCCAGGGCGCCCAGCCAGGCGACGACGAAGACCAGGCCGACGCTGGCCGCGATCAGGGTGGCGCGGAACAGGATCGAGGCGGCCATGGTCACGTGCCAGCGCCAGATTCCCATATGGGGCGAGAGCGGGGTCAGATGGCCGTTGGGCTGGATGACGAAACGACCGGTTCGGTCGCCCGATGCAACCCCCGGGTTCGGCTTGGGCTGAGTCATGCGAATGCTTCTCAAAAGCGAATGAATTCAATCGCCGTGTGCGGTTGCGAAGGCTTTTGTGACCCCAGAACGGCGGTGTCAACGCACGGCGGCGCACAAGTCGAATTCTTGGGCCGTATTGGGCGTCTGTTTGTCGTGATCTTCGGGGTTTGTGCATGATCGCGCTCGATCGCTTGGCGAGATAGGGGATTTACGTCCCGGCCGTCGCCTCGGATGACGGCTCCGCCGGTCCAGGGCCTGACGACAAAGGTCTCTCGAAATCCGCGATCCGCCACCCTATATGTAGCGGATGAGCCCTGCCACGCCCCGCCCCGTTTTGCGCCTTCATCCCGCCTATCGCGACGACATCGGCGATCTGACCACACGCCGCCCCGTGCCCGGTCCGGGCCTGAATCAGGTCGATCCCTTCCTGTTCCTGAACCACCACGGGCCCCAGACCTATCCGCCGAACAACGCCGGCCTGCCGTTCGGCCCGCACCCGCATCGGGGGTTCGAGACCGTCACCTTCATCCTGGACGGCGAACTGGCCCACAACGACTCCGGCGGCGGCGAAAGCATCATCAAGGCGGGCGGGATCCAGTGGATGACCGCCGGCTCGGGCCTGATCCACGCTGAACTTTCGCCAGCCGACTTCAAACGCGACGGCGGACCGATGGAGATCCTGCAGCTGTGGGTGAACCTGCCGTCGCGGTTGAAGATGACCAAGCCCGACTATGTGGGGCTTCAGGCCGCCGACATTCCGACCTTCACCACCGAGGGCGGGGTCACGGTCGAGCCGGTCTCCGGCGAATGGCTGGGCGTCAAGGCGCCGATCCAGTCCCTGATCGACATCCATCTGGCCGTCGTCCGCCTGCCCGCCGGCGCCCGGTGCGAAGTCCCGATCGCCCCCGGCCGCACTGTCTTCTTCTATGCGATCAAGGGCCAGGTCTCCGTCGCCGGAACCCCCGTGCCCGAATGGAACCTGGCCGGCCTGGGCGACGGCGATAGGGTTGAGGTCACGGCGGAGACAGACGCTGTCGTCCTGCTGGGCCACGCCGAACCGATCAAGGAGCCGGTCTTCAGCCACGGCCCCTTCGTCATGACCACCCGCGAAGAAATCATCCAGGCCATTGAGGACTACCAGTCCGGAAAGTTCGGCCCGCCGCCGCGGGGGTGAGGCGCATGAAACAGGGGCGGTTCACCGAACCGCCCCTTGCCGATCAGTAAGGCCAGTCGGGCGGCAGATACGGGCCCATGCCAGAGCACACAAAGGCAGGTGTCTCATCGTAATAGGGCGTCGGAATATAGGGCTTAAGCACATACACGTTGCCGCCGCCTTCGCCGCACGTATCCCAAGCGTAGCCAAGCACTTCCGTCTTTTCTGCGTCAGCATAGTAGACATAGGAATAGGCTACGAGGCTGGGATCCCAGGATTCCCGAACCAAGGCTTCGGCGGGGCCGAACGCCACCGTGGTCGCCCCGACGGCAGCGATGGCGATTGCGAGGTTTTGAACGCGTTTCATTTCAGTCCTCTCCAGAGGCGCGAAATTGCGCACGCTAAATATGCGTACAGATCAACCTCTAGTTCAATCTGTATATTGCCGCCGAAGCATCCCTTTCGGAGCCGCCACACAGCGCGCGGATGATGCGTTCCCCGACAAAACCCTATATGACGCCGGTTCCTTAGCGACCGCCGAGCCGAAGACACGCCCAAATGCCCAGCCTGAACGAGATCCGCGCCACCTATCTGAACTTCTTCGCGGCCGACGGTCACGAGAAGGTTCACTCGGCGCCGCTGGTGCCGCAGAACGATCCGTCCCTGCTGTTCGTCAATGCGGGCATGGTGCCGTTCAAGGACTATTTCACCGGCGCGTCCAAGCCGCCCTATCCGCGCGCCACCAGTTCGCAGAAATGCGTCCGCGCCGGGGGCAAGCACAATGACTTGGACAATGTCGGCTACACCGCCCGCCACCTGACCTTCTTCGAGATGCTGGGTAACTTCTCCTTCGGCGACTATTTCAAGGAACACGCCATTGACCGGGCGTGGAAACTGGTGACCCAGGACTTCGATCTGGATCCCAAGCGCCTGCTGGTCACCGTCTATATCGATGACGACGAGGCCGCCGCCATCTGGAAGAAGGTCACCGGCTTCTCCGACGACAAGATCATCCGCATCGCCGGCTCGGACAATTTCTGGGCCATGGGCGACTCAGGCCCCTGCGGCCCCTGCAGCGAGATCTTCTGGGACCACGGCGATAAGATCGCCGGCGGCCCTCCCGGCTCGCCGGACGAGGACGGCGACCGCTTCGTGGAGATCTGGAACAACGTCTTCATGCAGTTCGAGAAGGAGAACGACCAGATCGTTCGCAACCTTCCCAAGCCCAGCGTCGACACCGGCATGGGTCTGGAGCGGATGACCACCGTGCTCCAGGGCGTGCATTCGGTGTTCGAGACCGACCTGTTCAAGACCCTGATCGCCGCCTCGGAAGAGGCCACATCGACCAAGGCCGACGGCGACCAGGCCGCCAGCCACCGGGTCATCGCCGACCACCTGCGCTCCTCCTCCTTCCTGATCGCCGACGGGGTGACGCCGTCGAACGAGGGCCGGGGCTATGTGCTGCGTCGGATCATGCGCCGCGCCATGCGCCACGCCCACCTGCTGGGCGCGGCCGATCCCCTGATGCACCGTTTGGTCCCGACCCTGGTCGATCAGATGGGCGACGCCTATCCGGAACTGGCCCGCGCCCAGCCCTTCATCGAGGACACGCTGAAACAGGAAGAGGTCCGCTTCCGCACCACCCTCGGCCGGGGCATGGCCCTGTTCGACACGGCGGTTCAGGGCTTCAAGCCGGGCGACATGCTGGACGGCCAGACGGCCTTCACCCTGTCCGACACCTACGGCTTCCCGCTGGACCTGACCCAGGACGAGGCGCGTCGTCGCGGCTTTTCGGTCAATGTCGACGGGTTCGAGGCCGCCATGGCCGAACAGCGCCAGCGCTCGCGCGAGAACTGGAAGGGCTCGGGCCAGTCGGCCAACGCCGGCGAATGGCTGGCCGTGCGCGACCGCATGGGGCCGACCGTCTTCACCGGCTATGACTCCATCGACGGCTCGGGCGAAGTCCTGGCCCTCATGAACGGCGGCGCGCCGGTCGAGGCGGCCGAGGCGGGCGAGATCGTCGAGGTCTTGTTCGACACGACCCCCTTCTACGCCGAAAGCGGGGGTCAGACCGGCGACCAGGGCACGCTGGAATGGCCGGGCGGGGAGGCCGAGGTGCTGGACGTCAAGAAGCACGCCGGCGACCTGCACGTCCTGTCGGTCCAGATCACGGCCGGCCGGCTGGAGATGGGCGCTCGCGTCGCCCAACAGGTGGACGCCGACAAGCGTATGACCACCCGCGCCAACCACTCGGCCGCCCACCTGCTGCACACGGCCCTGAAGAATGTGCTGGGCGCGGCCGTGGCCCAGAAGGGCCAGCTGGTCGATTCCGAGCGCGCCCGCTTCGACTTCAGCCACGGCGCCCCCGTGACCGAGGACGAGCTGGCCGCCATCGAGGCCGAGGTCAACGCGGTCATCCGCCAGAACGTCCCGGCGGAGACCAAGCTGATGGCCCCCGCCGACGCCATCGCCGCCGGCGCCATCGCCCTGTTCGGCGAGAAATACGGCGACGAGGTCCGGGTGCTGACGCTGGGCCGGTCGCTGACCAGCGACAACGCCCCCTATTCGGTCGAACTCTGCGGCGGCACCCACGTCGCCCGCACCGGCGACATCGGCCTGTTCAAGATTGTTCAGGAGACCGGCGTCGCCGCCGGCGTCCGCCGTATCGAGGCCCTGACCGGCGAGGCGGCCCGCCTCTATCTGGAAGCCCAGGCCGGCGTGACCCGCAAGCTGGCCCGCGACTTCAAGATCCAGACCCCCGACGTGCTCCCTCGGGTCGAGGCCCTGCAAGGCTCGGTCAAGGCGCTGGAGAAACAGGTCGCCGAGCTGAAGAAGCAGCTGGCCCTGGGCGGCGGCTCGGGTGCGTCCTCCGCGCCGGAAGAGATCGGCGGGATCAAGCTGATGGCCCGCGTCCTGGACGGAGTGGACGGCAAGGGTCTGCGCGGCGTGGCCGAGGACTTCCGCAAACAGGTCGGAACCGGCGTCGTCGCCTTGATCGGCGTCACTGAGGGCAAGGCCGCCGTCACCGTCGCCGTCACCTCTGATTTGACCGACCGCGTCAACGCCGCCGACCTGGCCCGCGCCGCCGTGATCGCCATGGGCGGACAAGGCGCCGGCGGCAAGCCCGACTTCGCCCAAGGCGGCGCTCCCGACGGCTCCAAGGCCGAAGAGGGCCTAGCCGCCGTCCGCGAGGCGCTGAAGGGTTGAGCACACCCCGACCCTCTCCCGCCTGCGGGAGAGGTGTTGCGTCGATCGCGAAGCGATCCAGCGACGGAGAGGGAAGTTCTCAGGAAATGAGACTTCCCCCATCGTCAGCCGTCTTGCTCCGCGCGAGCGATCGCCGCGCCTAGCCCATCGGGTCCGGCGTCAGATCCACCCCCGCCAGTTTCCAGCTCAACGGCCCCCGCCGCTCCATGATCAGCACCAGGGGGTCGTCGGGTCGGTCGTCGCGGGTCAGGGTGACGGCGAACCGGTTGACGCCGCGATAGGCCCAGGATTGGTGAATCCGCTCCTTCGGCGTCGCCGGCGTGTCGGCCGACGGGACCGGCTTCTCGGGTCGGGGCTTGTCGCCCGACCGGACCATGGCGGCTACGCCCTCCGGCGTGACCAGGCCGTCCACGGCGCCCTCGACCAGGGACGGCGCCAGCATCATGCCCAGGGCGGCCAGAGCCCGGTTCTCGCCGGTCCGATCGCGGATCTCCATCGCCGCCCGGGCGTTCAGCTCGGCCTTCAGGCTGGCGCGGAAGGCGGGGAAGTCCACCGTCTGCTCCAGGCCGGCCACATCCCCCGTCCGCGCCGCTCGGATCAGCCTCTGGGCGGCCACGAAGGGCGAGATGAAACAGGCGACCAGGGCCAGTCCCAGAATGGCCGCGACCAGACCAATGGCGATCTTCTTCATGGGTGCTCCTTCAGTCGAAACGTCGAGACGGGCCGGGTGTTGCGTCTAGGGCTTCGACGAGGGCTCAGCCGGCCTGGGCGCGGCCGGCGCCGCCCCGTCGGGCAGGCCGATCTGGACCAGCATCCATTCGAACGGCCCCCGCCGTTCGAAGGTGAAGACGGTGCGCGATCCGCCCTGGTCCTGAACCGCCATCCGCGCCCGGTTCACGCTCCAGAACACCGGCCGAGGCCAGGGCTTGGGTGTTTCCGCCCCCGCCTGGGGCGCAACCGCGCCGGACCAGTGGCTGGCGTAGCGCCCCTCGCCCCGCGTCAGGGCCGAGATGGCCGCCGGGGTCAGATAGGCGTCCACGTCCGGCGTGTTCAGCACCGGGTTCCGTTCCATCTGGCGCCTTACCGCCCCGATCGGGTCTTCCAGGAAGGAGGGCGCCGGCGCCTGAACCCCGCCGCTCAGCTGCGGTCGCAACGACTGGCGAACGGCCTGGAAGTCGATCAGCCGGGTCAGGCCCTGGACGTCGCCGGCCTCCGCCGCCGACCGGATGGCGAAAAAGCCCACGGCCGGTGCCGCAAAAAAGGCCGCGACCGCCGTCACGAGCGCCAGAACCACCAGATTGCCGAACAATCGTTTCACGTCGCTTCCCCCACCCTGGGCCCGATCATGCACGGCCCACCGGAGGACGCAACGAAAAGCCCCGCCGGACGGATCCGGCGGGGCTGTCTCTCTCTCTCTTGGTGTCCTACCGCGCTTCGCTCTGCTTGAGGACGGCTGTTGTCCTGCCGCGCTTTGCGCGGCTTCAGGATGCTCGCTGTCCTGCCGCGCTGACGGCTTGAGGACGGGCTCAGCCGACGTCCGGCAGGGCGGCCTTCAGGTTTTCGGCGACCTTGTCGAGGAAGCCCTCGGTGGTCAGCCAGCCCTGTTGATCGCCGACCAGCAGGGCCAGGTCCTTGGTCATGTCGCCCGACTCCACGGTCTCGACGACCACCTTCTCCAGGGTGTCGGCGAAGACGCCCAGGGCCTCGTTGCCGTCCAGCTTGGCGCGGTGTTTGAAGCCGCGGGTCCAGGCGAAGATCGAGGCGATCGAGTTGGTCGAGGTGGCCTCGCCCTTCTGGTGCTGGCGATAGTGGCGGGTCACGGTGCCGTGGGCGGCTTCCGTCTCCAGCACCTTGCCGTCCGGCGTCATCAGGACCGAGGTCATCAGACCCAGAGAGCCGAAGCCCTGGGCCACGACGTCCGACTGAACGTCCCCGTCGTAGTTCTTGCACGCCCAGACGAAGCCGCCCGACCATTTGATCGCGGCCGCGACCATGTCGTCGATCAGGCGGTGCTCATAGGTCAGGCCGCGCTTCTTGAACTCCTCGGCGTATTCGGCGTCGAACACCTCCTGGAAAATGTCCTTGAAGCGGCCGTCATAGGCTTTCAGGATCGTGTTCTTGGTCGACAGATAGACCGGATAGTTGCGCGCCAGGCCGTAGGCGAAGGAGGCGTGGGCGAAGTCGCGGATCGAGTCGTCCAAGTTGTACATGCCCATGGCGACGCCGGCGCCCGGCGACTTGAACACCTCATGCTCGATCACCTGGCCGTCGTCGCCGACGAACTTGATCGACAGGGTGCCGGCGCCCGGCATCAGGAAGTCGGTGGCCTTGTACTGGTCGCCGAAGGCGTGACGGCCGACGACGATCGGCTGGGTCCAGCCCGGCACTAGGCGCGGCACGTTCGAGCAGATGATCGGCTCGCGGAAGACCACGCCGCCCAGGATGTTGCGGATGGTGCCGTTCGGCGACTTCCACATCTTCTTCAGGCCGAACTCCTTCACCCGGGCCTCGTCCGGGGTGATGGTGGCGCACTTCACGCCGACGCCGTGCTTCTGGATGGCGTGGGCCGCGTCGATCGTCACCTGATCGTCGGTGGCGTCGCGGTTCTCCATGCCCAGGTCGTAATAGTCCAGCTCGAGATCCAGGAACGGGAAGACCAGCTTGTCCTTGATCATCTGCCAGATGATGCGGGTCATTTCGTCGCCGTCGATGTCGACGATGGGGTTTTCGACCTTGATCTTGGCCATGCGTGCGGTCCGCCTGTGACTGTGGGGAAGGGAATGTCGTGGCGGCGGTATAGCGAGGCCAAGCGCCCGCGCAAACCCCGCCGCCCATCGTCGCCGCGCGGAATAACGCAGATCCCGCCTGAACCCTTTGGCGCGCCCGGACTTCTCTTTGGCTCAGCAACAGACACGGACGTCAGGATGACGGAGGAAGAGCGCCGACTGGTGGATCAGTGGATCGTCACCTTCTGCGAGGCGCCGCCGGTGGTCGATGCGGAACTGATGCGCAGGCTGATCGCTGAGCAGGAAACGACGCAGCAGGAAGCGAAACCATGTCGGACAAGACATTCAAGGCCGGCGACAAGGTGAAATGGGACCACAGCCAGGGCGTGACGACCGGCAAGGTGGTCAAGAAGGTGACCTCCGAAACAAGGGCCACAAGGTTGCGGCCTCCGAGGACAATCCGGAGTATATCGTCGAAAGCGCCAAGACCGGCGCACGCGCGGCGCACAGGCCGTCGGAGTTGAAGAAGGCATGAAGCTGAACGCACTGTCGCGCGGCGTCCCCCTGTCCTCTCTTGTTCTGGCTGCGTTCGCTGTCGCCGGATGCGGCGATAAGGATGCGGCCGAGACCCCTGCTGCGCCTAAGGCCGCCAGTACGGCGGCGCCCTCCGTCGCCGCGCCGGTGCTGCAAATTCGCCCCGAGACCAAGACCTTCCGCGACTGGCGCGCCACCTGCGGCAATGACGGAACCTGCTGGGCCTTCGGCTTCGCGCCCGACTTCGCCGCCGGCTGGGTCCGTATCGCCCTGGCGCCCGGACCGGACGCCCAGCCGCAAATCCTGTTTGGCTACTGGCCCGACGGCGACGCCAAGGGCGCCAACCCCCTCGGCTTGACCATCGACGGCCGCGCTTATCCGGCCGCGCTCAGCGAGGCGAGCAACGCCGACGCGCCCATCGGCGAAATCCGCACTGGGGTCCGCGGCGCCCTTGACGCCCTTGCCCAGGGAAAGGTCATGACCATTCGCGGGGCTTCCACCCAGGAAGTCTCGCTGCACGGCGCCGCCGCCGCCCTGTTGTGGATCGACGAGAAACAGGGCCGTCTGGACACGCCCACCGCCCTGATCCGACGCGGCTCCCGTCCGGCCGCCCTCGTCCCGGTCGCGCCGCCGCTGCCGACCGTCACCCCCGCTCCGGCCGTGGACCAGTCGGGGTTCGGTGATCAGAACCAGCGCGTGCCCGCCGCGCTGCGCGCCCGCACCGAGGTCGGAAACTGCCTGAAAGAGTCCGCCATGCCCGCCGTCAGCGACATGGTCATGTCCGCCCGACTTGACGCGCGGACCGAGCTGTGGGGCGTGCCCTGCGGCGCAGGCGCCTATAACGTCACTCACAACTGGTATCTGACGGGGCCGAGCGGCCGCGATCCTCGTCCCGCGATCCTCGCCGGAACGGAAGGCCCAGGCTCCGATCCGGTCATGCCCGACAATGCGACCGTCAACGGCGCCTATGATCCCAAGACCCGCATCCTGTCGGCCTTCGCCAAGGGGCGCGGCATCGGCGACTGCGGCGCGGCCCAGACCTGGGCCTGGACCGGGCAGGGCTTCACCCTGACGCAGGAGAGCGTCATGGGCGAATGCGCCGGCGTGCCGTCCGATCTGTGGCCCGTCGCCTGGCGCACCCGATGACGGACCCCGAGGTTCTGATCATCGGGGCCGGGCCCGCCGGCCTGACGGCCGCGACCTATCTGGGCCGGTTCAGACGGCGCACCCTGGTGATCGACGCGGGCGAACCCCGCGCCTGCTGGATTCCCTTGAGCCACAATATGCCGGGGTTTCCCTCCGGCGTCTCCGGCGCCGACATCCTGAAGCGGATGCGCGAGCAGGCCGAGGAGTTCGGCGCGGTCATCCAGGCTGGACGGGTTGAGACTCTGACCGGCGCGGGCGACGGTTTCGTCGCCCGGATCGGCGGCCGGTCGATGCCCGCGCGGGCGGTTCTCCTGGCGACAGGGGTCGTGGATCACCACCCCGACCTGCCCGGCGTGGAACGGGCGGTTCAGCGCTCTCTGGTTCGCATCTGCCCGATCTGCGACGGCTATGAGGCGACGGACAAGGCCGTGGCGGTGATCGGGCAGGACGACAAGGGCGCGCGCGAGGCCGCCTTCCTGCGCACCTATTCGGACCGGGTGACCCTGATCCATATCGGCCCGCCCGACGCCCTGACCCAGGGCGACGAACTGCGCCGGCTGGGCGTCGAGCTGATTGCGGCGCCGCTCGAAAGCGTCGTGCTGGAACAGGATCGGGTCACGGCCCTGGGCTGGGGCGGCCGGACCCGCGCCTTCGACCTGGTCTATTCCGCCCTGGGCGTGTCGCCGAACGCCGAACTGGCGCGGGGCCTCGGCGCCCGGCTGGCCGCCGACGGCCGGCTCGAAGTCGACCTGCATCAGGCCACCAGCCTGCCCGGCCTCTACGCCGCGGGCGACGTGGTGCGCGGTCTCAACCAGATCGCCGTCGCCACCGCCGAGGCGGCTGTGGCCGCCACCGACATCCACAATCGCCTGCGCCGGATCGACGGGCTGACAGTCGCCGACTAGGGTCCCTTACTTAAGCCTGGGTCGCGATCCAGCCGTCCACGATCCGCTCCAGCACCGACAGGGGCACGCCCCCGGCGGCCAGGGCCGTGTCGTGGAAACCCTTCAGGTCGAACTTGGCCCCCAGGCTGGTCTTGGCCTTCTCGCGCAGGCGGACCCATTCGTTGTGCCCGACCTTGTAGGCGCAGGCCTGGCCCGGCCAGCCGCAATAGCGTTCGACCTCGGACACGGCGGCCCCTTCCTGATCGCCATAGGCCTCCATCATGTACTGGATGCCCTGTTCGCGGCTCCAGCCCTTCGAGTGGATGCCGGTGTCCACCACCAGGCGCGCCGCCCGGAACATCAGCGACTGGACATAGCCGATCTGGCCGATCGGATCGTTTTCATAGGCCCCCAGCTCGTCGGCCAGCTGTTCGGCGTACAGGCCCCAGCCTTCGGCATAGCTGGAGAAGCCCAGCAGGTTCATATATTTGGGCGCCGCCTCGCTCTCCTGCTGCAGACTGATCTGCAGATGGTGGCCCGGCGCGGCCTCGTGATAGGTAAGGGTCGGCAGGGTCCAGGACGGCCATTCCGCCGTGTCCTTCAGATTGATCCAGTAGATGCCCGGCCGCGACCCATCCAGACTCGGCGAGTTGTAGTAGCCCATGGGCGCGCCAGCCTCGACCGCAGGCGGGACGCGCTTGATCTGGACCGAAGCCTTGGGCAGGCGGCCGAAGGCGCCGGGCAGACGGGCCTGCATGTCGGCCATCTGGGCGTTCAGCTTCTCGATCAGCTCGGCCTTTCCGGCGTCGGTGTTCGGATAGACGTATTTCGGGTCCTGGCCGAGCGCGCGGATCCGTTCCGCCACGGCGCCCTGGGTCAGCCCCTGGGCCTTCAGCAGGGTGTCCGCGCGGGCGGTCAGCTCGGCCATCTGGGCGCGGCCGGTGCGATGAATCTCGTCCGCCGTCAGCCGGGTGGTGGTGATGAAGCGCAGGCTGTTGGCGTAATACTGCTGGCCCTGCGGCAGGCGGCGGACCGAGGCCTCGTGCCCGGCGCGCGGCAGGGCGGCCTTCAGCAGGGCGTTCTGGGCCGACAGGGCGGGATAGACCTTTTGGGTCAGCAGGGCCTCGACCTGGGCGCCCCAGTCCCCCGACAGGCCCTTGGCCCGCGTGCGGTCCACGACCGAGGCGACCATGGGCGAGGCGGCGGCGGCGGTGGCCAGAATCCCGTCCTGCTGGCCGATGGCCTTGGCCAGGATGAAGTCCGGCGGGATCACCCCCAGGGCGTAGTCCTCGCGCAGACGTTCGGTCTCGGCGGTCAGGACGTCGGCGAAGGCGGAGATGCGGGCCACATAGGCGTCGGCGTCCTCGGCCGTCTCAATCGTATGCTGGTTGGCCAGGAAGTCCGGCGTCGACTGATAGGCCCCGCCCTGCTGGCTGACCCGGTAGGGATTGGGCCAGCCGCCCTGGCCGTAGGGGATGGCGAAGGTGGCGATCACCCCGTCCAGATTATCGGCGATTGTGTCGTAGTAGATGCCGTCCTGGGCGTCCATGGACGACCGATCCAGAGCGCCGAGCGCGGCCCGCTGGGCTCTGGTGAAGGCGCGGAACTTCTCCTCGTTCTCGGCAGTCGGAACGGTCAACTGCGACTTGGCGGCCGCGCGCGCGCCGGCGTCCAGGCCGAAGGCGGTCACGGTTTCGGGACTGAGGTCCAGGGTCTTTTCGAACGCCTGGTCCATGAAGGCGGCCAGGGCGGCCTTGGACTGGGCGGCGTCGCCGGCCGGGGCGTTCAGCGCAAACGCCTGGCCGTGGGCGGCGGCGAGACCCGCGCCCGCAGCGGCGGACAGAAGAAGGCGGCGACGGTCGATCATGGAAGGCCCCAGCGAGTATGTCTGACCCCAATGGAGCGCCGGTCGTCTCGACCCGCAAGTGAAATCGCGGACAGGCGCAGACCACCTTCCCCCGCTTGCGGGGGAAGTGTCAGCTCGTAGAGAGCAGCGAGACGGTTGACGATGGGGGAAGTTCCGCTTCTGCAAGAAAGAAGACTTCCCCCTCCGACCCTGGTTCGCTTCGCGAACGCCGGGGATGGTCTCCCCCGCAAGCGGGAGAGGGTCTTGAAAGTCACCCCGCCGCCTTCACCGCCGCCGAAACCTCCGACACCACCCGCTTCACCAGGGCCGCGTCGTCGCCTTCCGCCATGACCCGGATCAGCTTCTCCGTGCCCGAGGGCCGCACCAGCAGCCGCCCCGAGCCGTTCAGCGCCGCCTCGGCCTCAGCGATCGCCGCCTTGACCTTCTCGTTCTCCAGCGGCTTTGCGGCGGTGAAGCGCACATTCTCCAGCTTCTGCGGCACCGGGTCGAACTGGCGGGCCAGTTCGCTCATCGGCTTGCCGGACTCGACCAGGACCGCCAGCACCTGCAGCGCCGCCATCAGGCCGTCGCCGGTGGTGGCGTGGTCGTGCAGGATGATGTGCCCCGACTGTTCGCCGCCGATGTTGAACCCGCCCTCGCGCATCCGCTCCATCACATAGCGGTCGCCGACCTTGGTCCGCTCCAGCGACAGGCCTTGCGACTTCAGTTTGCGCTCCAGCCCCAGGTTCGACATGACGGTGGCGACCACCCCGCCGCCCGCCAGCCGGCCGCGCCGGGCCCAGTCCAGGCCGACCAGGGCCATGATCTGGTCGCCGTCCACCACCTGGCCCTTCTCGTCGCAGATGATGACCCGGTCGGCGTCCCCGTCCAGGGCGATGCCGATATCGGCTCGGTATCGCTTGACCGCCTCGACCAGGGTTTGCGGATGGGTGGAGCCGCATTCGGCATTGATATTGGTCCCGTTCGGAGCCACCCCCACGGGGAAGACCTCGGCCCCCAGTTCGAACAGTGTGGTGGGGGCGACCTTGTAGCCGGCGCCGTTGGCGCAATCGACGGCGATCCGCAGGCCCTGTAGCGACAGCCGTTTCGGGAAGGCCTGTTTGGCGATCTCGATATAGCGGGCCTGGGCGTCATCGATCCGCTTGACCCGACCCAGCTTGTTCGACGGCGCCAGCCCATGGTCCAGGCCGTCGTCCATCAGGGCCTCGATCTTCAGCTCGATCTCGTCCGACAGCTTGTAGCCGTCCGGGCCGAACAGCTTGATCCCGTTGTCGGCATAGTCGTTGTGCGAGGCCGAGATCATCACCCCCAGGTCCGCGCGCATCGACCGGGTCAGCATGGCCACCCCCGGCGTCGGCACCGGGCCGAAGGTGCGCACGTCCATGCCCACTGAGGCGAAACCGGCGACCAGGGCCGGCTCGATCGTATAGCCCGACAGGCGCGTGTCCTTGCCGATCACCACCAGATGGCGGCGGTCGTCGCCGGTGCGGAACAGTTTCCCTGCGGCCAGACCCACGCGCAGCGCGACCTCGGCCGTCATCGGATAGGTGTTGGCGCGCCCGCGAATGCCGTCGGTGCCGAAATATTTCCTGTCGCCCAAGGCGTCGTCCTTCGTTTCGGGTAACGTTCCGAAACCCCATTTTTGATGCAGTCCGCCTTAAGATTGCCTAGACGGCGGGTGGGGTCTGATGCGTGGCTTAGCCCCGGATCGCCGCCAGTGCAAAGCGGCGCCCTTCTGTTTCCTTCCTCTTCGGAGTTCCCAGCGCATGTGCGGCATCATCGGCGTCACCGGCAATGGACCCGTCGTTCCCCGGCTGATCGACAGCCTGAAACGGCTGGAATACCGAGGCTATGACTCCGCCGGAGTCGCCGCCGTTGTGGACGGCGCGGTCGAGCGCCGGCGCGCCCAGGGCAAGATCCGCAATCTGGAAGCCGTCCTGGCCGAAGCGCCGCTGAAGGCCACGGTCGGCATCGGCCACACCCGCTGGGCCACCCACGGCGCGCCCACCACCGCCAACGCCCACCCGCACAAGGCCGGCCGCGTCACCCTGGTCCACAACGGCATCATCGAGAACTTCGCCGAGCTGAAGGCGGAACTGGCCGCAGAGGGCCATGTCTTCGAAAGCCAGACCGACACCGAGGTCATCGCCCACCTGCTGGACGCCGAGCTCAACACTGGTCGTAGCCCCCTGGAGGCGTTCAAGATCACTCTGGACCGTCTGACCGGCGCCTACGCCCTCGCGGTGCTGATCGACGGCGAGGACGATCTGATCCTGGGCGCCCGCCGCGGCAGCCCCCTGGTCGTCGGCTGGGGCGAGGATGAAATGTATCTGGGCTCTGACGCCCTGGCCGTGGGGCCCTTCACCCAGAAGATCTCCTACCTGGAAGAGGGCGACTATGTCGCCGTCACCCGAACCGGCGCCCAGATGTTCGACGTCGCCGGCAAGCCGGTCGAACGCGCCGTCGTCCAGGTCTCGGCCTCCTCGGCCATGGTCGAGAAGGGCGAATACCGCCACTTCATGGAGAAGGAAATCCATGAACAGCCCGACAGCGTCCAGCACACCCTGTCGGAATACCTCGATCTGGTGACCGGAAAGGCCAAGACGAACGCCATCGACTTCGCCGCCGTCGAGCGGATTCAGATCGTGGCCTGCGGCACCGCCTTCTACGCCGGCCAGATCGGTCGCTATGCCTTTGAAAGGCTGGCGGGCCTGCCCTGCGACGTCGAGATCGCCTCCGAGTTCCGCTACCGCTCGCCGGCGGTGTCGCCCAAGACCTTGGCCGTCGCCGTCAGCCAGTCGGGGGAGACCGCCGACACCCTGGCCAGCCTGACCTGGTGCAAGGCCCAGGGGCTGAAGACGGCCGCGGTGGTCAACGTCCACTCCTCCTCCATGGCGCGTGAGGCCGAGGTGCTGTGGCCCACCCATGCCGGGCCGGAGATCGGCGTCGCCTCGACCAAGGCCTTCACCGCCCAGGTCGCGGCCCTGCTGGCCCTGGCCGTCGCGGCCGGCGTGGCGCGTGGTCGGATCGACGCGGCCCAGGAGGCGGAACTGGTCAAGGCCCTGTTCGAAAGCCCTCGCCTGATCGCCGAAGCCCTGCGCATGGACGCCAGCATCCGCGCCGTGGTCCAGGATCTGGCCAAGGCCGACGACATCCTGTTCCTGGGCCGGGGCGCCATGTTCCCCCTGGCCATGGAGGGCGCTCTGAAGCTGAAGGAGATCAGCTATATCCACGCTGAGGGTTACGCCGCCGGCGAGCTGAAGCACGGCCCGATCGCCCTGATCGACGAGGAAACCCCGACCATCGCCCTGGCCCCCCTGGACGATGTGTTCGAAAAGACCGCCTCAAACCTGCAGGAAGTCGCCGCGCGCGGCGGCCCCGTAATCATGATCGCCCCGGAAAACGCCCCCGACCCGCACGGCGCCGGCATTCGCCGTATCCACGCCCCGGACTGCCACCCCCTGATCGCGCCCTTGGTTTACGCCGTGCCGATGCAGCTTCTGGCCTACTACACGGCCGTTCAGAAAGGCACGGACGTCGATCAGCCCCGCAATCTGGCCAAGTCCGTCACGGTGGAGTGACGCGCGGGGCGCGGGTCACACCGGTTCTCGCTGCAGACGCAGATAGGCGGGATCGAATTCCGCGATCGCGGCCAGCCGCGGCCAATCCAGGATTTCGACTTGGCCGCCGGTCCAGTTGACCAGGCCCTGGGCGCGCAACTCGGCGACCAGACGATTGATATGGACCGTCGACAGGCCCAGCATATCGCCTAGTACGGATTGCGTCAGTGGAAGCCTGAAGCTTCGGTCTTCCGCCTGTCCCACGACCTCAAGGCGCAAATAGAGTTCGCACAACAGATGGGCCAGGCCGCCGAGGCCGCTGCGGCGGCCGATGACGGCCAGCCACTGCCGGTGGATCGCCGCGTCGATCAAGGTGTCCAGCCACAGCAGTCGGGCCAGATGCGGGTGATTTTCCGTAAGGGCGATAAGTTCCGCGTGCGGCGCCTGGGCGATGACGCAGTCCGTCAGGGCCTGCACGCCGTGATCCATCTGCTTCATCAGCAGGCTGTGCAGATCGACGAAGTCGCCATCGACATTGATCTCGGTGATCTGCCGGCCGCCGTCGGCGAGGGACACATGGCGCGCTGCGAAGCCGCTAATCAGAAGGGTGCTGTGGGTCGGATGGCCGTGGCGCTGGACGAAGTCCGCCCCGCTGCGGACCTTCCTCGGCGGACCGAGCACCTTGTCCAGGGCGGCGATCTCCTCGGGCGACAGCCGGTCGCGAAGCGCCAGCTTATCGACCAGGGTTCTTATGGTCGGATCGGTTGGGACGGCGTTCATTCGTCGGCGTCCGCCAAGGCCCAACCCTGGGGGGCCTCTTGGGACGCCTTGGCCGTAACGCTGACCACCGTCACGCCCTCTGCATCGGTGACGATGACGCTGAAGACGCCCGTGTCCCAAAATCCGGCGCTGCGATAGCGCAGAATTTCCCCCAGGATCGTGACCGCCTCCTCTCGTGCGGCGTCGACGTTCGGCAGGTCCTCGCCCTGGTCGTCGCGAATGCGGTCCCCGTTCTGGGTATGAAAGAAATAGCGCGGCAACCCCACCTCCAGCAGCAGACCTGCAAGAAGCGACGATCGGCCGGATTGGTTCAGCCTTTTTAGATTTCCTGATTAAAGGCGCCGATCTCGGAATAGGCGGCCAGGCGCGGCTTGATCTCCTTGCGGAACAGGTCGCGCATGTCGTCTTCTGAGCGCATGCTCTCGACCACCACGACCAGCTCCGGCTTGTTGGACGAGGCGCGGACCAGGACCCAGGAGCCGTCCTCCAGGTGCACCCGCACCCCGTTGACGGTGATGGCCTCGACGATCTTGCGCCCCAGGATCTCGCCGCCCGCTGCGGCCAGATCGGCGTATTCCTTCACGATCCGCTCCAGCACCCCGTACTTCAGCTCGTCGTCGCAATGGGGCGACATGGTCAGGCTGGTCCAGGCGTCGGGCAGGGCGGCCTTCAGCTCGCTGAGCTTCTTGCCGGGATTGCGGTCCAGCATGGCCAGGACTGCGCCTGCCGCCACCAGGCCGTCGTCATAGCCGTAGCCCAGGTCGCCGGCCATGAAGAAGTGGCCCGACTTCTCGAACCCGGCCAGGGCGCCCAGTTCGGCCGTCTTGCGCTTGATGTAGGAATGGCCGGTCTTCCAATAGACCACCTCGGCGCCGTTGGCCTTGAGGATCTCGTCGGTCTTGTAGAGGCCGGTCGACTTCACATCGACGACGAAGGTGCTGTTCGGGTGGACCTTGGACAGGTCGCGCGCCAGCATCAGGCCGATCTTGTCGGCGAAGATCTCCTCGCCCGTGTCATCGACCACGCCGCAGCGATCCCCGTCGCCGTCGAAGCCCAGGGCCAGGTCGGCGCCGGTCTCCTTCACCCGCTCAGCCATCTGCACCAGCATGGCGTGGTCTTCCGGGTTCGGATTGTATTTGGGGAAGGTGTAGTCGAGGTCTGTGTCCATCTCGATCACCTCGACGCCCATCCGGCGCAGGGCGTCGGGCGCGAAGGCGCCGGCCGTGCCGTTGCCGCAGGCGCACACCACCTTCAGCGGCCGCTTGATCTGCACCTTGGAGGCCACGTCGGCGACATAGGTCTCCCGGAAGTCCTCGACCCGGACCAGTCTGCCGTGAGACCGGGCCACGCCCTCGCCGTTCAGCACGATCTCCTTCAGCCGGCCCATCTCCTCGGGGCCGAAGGTCAGAGGCTTGTTCGCCCCCATCTTGACCCCGGTCCAGCCGTTCTCGTTGTGGCTGGCGGTGACCATGGCCACGCAGGGCGCGTCCAGTTCGAACTGACCGAAATAGGCCATGGGCGACAGGGCCAGGCCGACGTCCAGCACCTCCATCCCGCCTTCCAGAAGGCCCAGGATCAGAGCCTGTTTGACGCTGAGGCTGTAGCCGCGAAAGTCGTGGCCGACGACGATCTTCGGCGCCACGCCGATCTCATGGACATAGGTCGCCAGCCCCAGCCCCAGGGCCTGAACGCCCAGGAGGTTGATTTCTTTTTCCAAGATCCAGCGCGCGTCATATTCGCGAAACCCCGTCGGCTTGACCAAGGGCTCTGTCTCATAGGCGGCCGTGTTCGGCTTCAGGTCCTGGCGGGGCTTGAGCATGGTGCGTCCTTGAAGGCGTAAGCTTATCGGTGGTGAGAGTTGACGGCCGCGCAGAGCTAAGCGGCGGCGCGTTTACGGATGCGGGCGATGCGGCGCAGGCGTCGCCAGAAACGGCCGCGTTCGGGCTCAGGATAGGGCTGCAGATTTTCCACGAACTGCTCGGCCGACGCCCGCCAGCTGAACTTTTCCGCATAGGCCCGCACGGTCGCCCGATCCAGATCAAGGCATTTCAGGCAGGCCGTCTTTAGGTCGTCGTCGATCACCCCGGCGTTCGACCCGGGAATGATGTCGATCGGCCCATGGGCGGGATAGGCGGCCACAGGCGTGCCGGCCGCCATGGCCTCAAGGATCACCAGGCCGAAGGTGTCGGTCCAACTGGGGAAGACGAAGACGTCGGCGTCACCAAAGCACCGCGCCAGCTCGTCGCCGAACCGCGCGCCCAGGAATTTGGCGTCGGGGTATTTTTCCTGAAGTTCCGCGCGGGCGGGGCCGTCGCCGACGATGATCTTGGTGCCGGGCAGGTCGAGTTCCAGGAAGGCCTCGATATTCTTCTCCACCGCCACCCGGCCGACATTCAGGAAGAAGGGGCGAGGCCAGTCCTTTGCGCCCATCTCCTCATAGATGGGCTCGAGGTCGGGCCGGAACACCTCGGTGTCCACGCCGCGCGACCAGGGCGAAACGTTCTTGAAGCCGTGCTCGACCAGTTCGTCACGCAAGGTCGGGGTCGCCACCATCAGACGGCCCGACGGCTTGTGGAACCACTTCATATAGGCGTAGCCGACCTGGACCGGGATCGGAAAACGCGCCGAGACATATTCCGGGAATTTGGTATGGTAGCTGGTGGTGAAGGGCAGTTTCCATTCCACGCATATGCGGCGCGTGGCGATGCCGATCGGCCCCTCGGTGGCGATGTGGACGGCCTCCGGCTCGAAGGCCCGCAGCATTTCGCGGATTTCTTCCTCGGCCCCCAGCGCCAGCCGAATCTCCGGATAGGTGGGGCAGGGGATGGTCTTGAACAGGCTGGGCTCGATGACCTCCACCTCATGGCCCATGTCGCGGCATTCCGCGACCGTGCGGGTCAGGGTGCGGACGACGCCATTGACCTGAGGTTCCCAGGCGTCGGTGGCCAGAACGATGCGCATGGAGGCGGGCGGACCCTGAGCCGTTGAGTAAGGGCGGAACTTCTAGACGGTTCGAATGACGATGGCGAGACGGTCTGACGTCTGACGTGATGGAGCCGTCTTCCGCTCCTAACAAATCGTCAGGACAGGCCCAAGGGTGGCGCCTTCTCAGGGAACAGGGCGTCGATGGTTTCCCTCAACTGACCATAGGCGGCCATGATATGGTAGAAGGAACTCGCCGGCGCGGGTTCATCGATAAAGCTGCCGTCTTCCAGCATCTTGTCATGCCAGAGGCCCTGGGGCGTAAGATAGCGCCAGAGCGCGCGCAGGGCGCGGGCGGCCTGGTCGAGGCAGGCGTCGCGTCGTCCGTCTTCACTCAGCTCGGCCAAGATCAGGGACGCCTTCAACCATTCAGTTTGTGGCCACAGGCGTGAACGTGCGCTGCGAACCCCGCCGCCTATGTCCATCGCATCAACAGCGACCCCGCGTTTGCGGTGGACGCCTCTGAGACCGGATTCGTAAAGCCGCCAAGCATCGGCGATCGTTCCTGGGTCGTTGCGTCGGCGGCCGTAGCGCGCCATAAGCCAAGCCCATTCAAATTGATGACCTGGCTCGATCAGGCGGCCGTCTTCACCGGGTGCCGGTGCCCAATTCGCATCGAAAAACTCGCGAAGGCTGCCGGTCTCAGGGTCGATGAACTGCGTACGGGCCAGCCGGACAATACGTTCAGCCAGCGCGGACCAGGAGGCGTCTCCGCCCGCCTGCTCCCAGGCCAGGGCCGCTTCGAGAAGGTGCATATGGGCGTTCGACTGATAGGGATGGGCTCCCACTTCCCTCAATCCCCCGATCGTATCGGCGTCTTGAGCCAACAGATCGCGTAAGGTGGCGGCCTCGCCCTCCAACCCAGCCTCGCCGGTCGCAGCGAAAACGCCTGCAAGGGCGAAAAGCAAGAAGGCCTGATCGTAAACGGCTGGTGTCTCTTCCAAAGGTAATCCGTCGGCCGTCAACAGCGCGCGCATGCGTCCGTCCGGTCGGAGATAGGCCGTCCGAAGCCGATCAAGCCCGCTGGCCACGACGGTTCTCCAGGGGCCCCGCCAGCCTTGTCTGCCAGCCTCGGCATACACCTGCAGTTGGCGCGCCTGGACTCGCGCGCGGCGTGACGCCGGGATTTGGCGGCCGTCCAGCGCCAGGACCTCTTCAAAGCCGCCTGCTGCGTCCTGCCCGAGGGTGGACCAGACCGGCAGGGCGGCCTGCCTCATCCAAGTCGCGAAGCGGGCCGCGCCGGCCTCCAGAGACTCCGGAGAGGGATCAGCAGGAAAATCGAGATGCTGCGGCGACAACGTCCTCAATCGCTCGACCACTCGCTTGACGTCCTGGCTTCTCTTGAGATCAGTGACCAGGACCGCGTCTCGTTCAACAATGACGCCGACATCCCTCAGTCCAATAGCCGCTACCATGACGCCGTCGCAGGCTCTGACCAAACAACCTTCAGAATCTTCCAGTATGTGAAGGCCCACATCGCCTTCGCCCGAGGCGTGCACCGCATCCCAGGCGCCGAGATCCGACCAATCAAATTGGACAGGGAGCACGGACGCTCGAGTTGTCTTTTCCATAACGGCATAGTCGATGGAAATTTTTGGCGCTGATTTGAAACCATCGCCCAGCGTCAAGCATGATCCCTCGATTTCCGCCTGTTCCAGTGCGATGCGAACCGCCTCTCCAACGGCGGGCGCGCGTTCGCCGATCTCCTTGACGAGTACATCGGCGCGAACGATGAAGTTGCCGCTGTTCCAAAGGTAGCCCTCGGCTATGTAGCGTTGGGCCGTCGCCGAATCGGGCTTTTCCACAAATGCCAGTACGTCCGAAAGCCCCTGGCCGGCTGGCGCAATATAGCCGTAGGCGGAGGAGGGCTCCGAAGGAACAACTCCCAAGGTCACAATGCGCCCTTCAACCGCTGCGGTGACAGCTTCCGCAGTAGACCGCCTAAACGCTCGGGGGTCCGGGATGTGGTGGTCTGAAGCGACAAAGAGATTGATGGCTTCTGGTGAATGTCGCGCCGTCCAAAAGGCGGCCGCGGCCATGGCGGCTGAGGAGTCGCGTCCCTCGGGTTCCAAGATAATGGCGGCCTTGACGCCAATCGCTTCGAGCTGATCCAGGATCGTCTGCTTGTGAGCAGCGCCGCCAACCACAACCACTTCCCCGGCTTCGTCCACGAGTGCGGCCACGCGGGCGGCGGTCTCCTGGAACAGCGATCGGTTGCCCGCCAGCGGTATGAATTGCTTAGGCCGCGACGGCCGCGACGCAGGCCACAGGCGCGTGCCAGAGCCGCCACACATGATGACGGGATAGATGGTGGTCATTCGTCTAGCCGAGATGTGTCAGATGATTACGTGTCTTAGGGTAGTCGCCCCCCCACCGTCACGCCTTTTGCCGATCCAAAGTTTCACTATAGTGGTGCCGGTGGATCAAATCGGCAGTACGGTCGTCGACTTCACCTCTTCCAGCACCGCATAGGTCCGGGTTTCGCGGACCCCCGGCATGCGCACCAGCACGTCTCCTAGAAAGGCGCGATAGGCGTCCATGTCGCCGACGCGGGCCTTGATCAGATAGTCGAAGCCGCCGGCGACCATATGGCATTCCAGCACCTCGGGCTGTGTGCGCACCGCAGCGGCGAAGGCTTCGAAGACGTCGCCGGTGGTGCGGTCCAGCAGAACCTCGACGAAGATCAGGAGGTCGCGTCCGACCTGGGCGGGATCGACCATGGCGGCGTAGCCGGTGATGACCTGCCGGTCGCGCAACCGCTTGACCCGCTCGAAACAGGCGGCGGGCGAGAGGTGGCATCGGCGCGCCAGTTCGGCGTTGGAGATGCGACCGTCGGCCTGCAGCACACGCAGGATGCGTCGGTCTACCGGATCCAAATCCGTCATCGGAAATCACGCCCTTTCACGAACGATCTTCGGCTTTGGCGTATATCATACGAAGCACCTTCAACGAACTCCGGCATATACGGCTAAAATCCACAGGATTTGTCGCCGATGACCCCGCCCGCCTTCTCACCCTCGTCCCTGGCCCTCTGGGACGAGCTGGACCATCACAAGTTCCGCGATGAAAAGGCCGTGGTCGCCGACAATCTGGCCCGCGTTCCGCTGGACGCCGCCGAACGCGCCGCGGTCGTCGCCGAAGCCGTGGCCTTGGTCGAACAGGCCCGCCGCAGCCAGAAGAAGCAGGGGGTGGTCGAAAGCTTCCTGCAGCAATTCAGCCTGGGCACCCGCGAAGGCCTGGCCCTGATGTGCCTGGCCGAGGCCCTGCTGCGCGTGCCGGACGAGGAGACGCGCGATCGGCTGATCGCCGAAAAGATCGGTTCGGCCGACTGGGCCGCGCACCTGGGTCAGTCCGACAGTCTCTTCGTCAACGCCTCCACCTGGGGCCTGATGCTGACCGGCAAGCTGGTGGATGTGGACGACCAGGCGCGCAGCGACCTGCCGGGCTTTCTGAAGCGGATCGCCGGTCGTCTGGGCGAGCCGGTGATCCGTCAGGCGGTGGCCACCGCCGTCAAGATCATGGGCGAGCAGTTCGTCGTCGGCCGCACGATCCAGAGCGCGCTGAAACGCTCGAACAGGGAAGGCTGGCTGTGCAGCTTCGACATGCTGGGCGAAGGCGCCCGGACCCTGGCCGACGCCGACCGCTATGAACGCATCTACGCCGACGCCATCGAGGCGGTGGGCAGGACGGCCAAGGGCCAGGGGCCGGAGCACGGCCATGGCGTGTCGGTCAAATTGTCGGCCCTCTCGCCCCGCTACGAGGCCACGCATGAGGACGAGGTCTGGACGAGCCTCTACCCCCGCATTCTCCACCTGGCACAGATCGCGGCGAAGTACGACATCAACTTCACCATGGACGCCGAGGAGGCGGACCGTCTGGCCCTGTCGCTGAAACTGCTCGATCGGCTGGCGCACGAGCCGTCGCTCGGCGGCTGGACGGGGCTGGGCCTGGCGGTTCAGGCCTATCAGAAGCGCGGGCTGGAGACGATTGAGCGGGTCGCCGACCTGGCCCGCCGCTCTGGTCGCCGGCTGATGGTGCGCCTCGTCAAGGGCGCCTATTGGGACACGGAGATCAAGCGCGCCCAGGTCTTCGGCCGCACCGACTACCCGGTCTTCACCACCAAGGCGGCGACCGATCTGAACTATCTGGTCTGCGCCCGCGCCATGATCGAGGCGGCGCCGGCCCTCTATTCCCAGTTCGCCAGCCACAACGCCCATACCCTGGCCGCCGTCCGCCGCATGGCGCGGGATCGCGGCGTCGCGGTCGAGCATCAACGGCTGCACGGCATGGGCGAGGCTCTTTACGACGCGGCGCAGGAGGCGTGGAAGGACGAGACCGTCATCGTTCGCGCCTATGCTCCGGTCGGCGGACATGAGGAGCTTCTACCCTATCTGGTGCGGCGCCTGCTGGAAAACGGCGCCAACTCCTCCTTCGTCCACGCCCTGCTCGACGAGCGGGTGCCCGCCTCGGCCGTCGCGGCCGATCCCATCTCCCTGGTCGAGCAGGCGCCCGACCGCCACCCCAAGATTCCGGTTCCCAAAGACATGTACGGCGATCGTCAGAACTCCCTCGGCCGCGACTATTCCCAGGCCGCCGACCGCGAGGCCCACGCCCGGGCGCTGGGTCTGGTCGACCGCGAGAAGCTGACCTCTGGCCCGATCATCGGCGGCAAGCTGCGCGCCGGGATCGACCCTCAGGCGGTGACCAATCCGTTCGACCGGTCCCAGGTGCTGGGCCATGTTTCGGAAGCGACGAGCACAGACATAGACGCCGCCGTCGAAGCCGCCGGCCGCGCCCAGATCGATTGGGACCGCCAAGGCGGAGCCAAACGCGCCGTCGTCCTTCGCGCCATGGCCGACGCCCTGGAAGCCGATCTGGACCGACTGGTCGCCCTGCTCAGCCGCGAAGCCGGCAAGACCCTGAACGACGGCGTCGCCGAGGTGCGCGAGGCCGCCGACTTCTGCCGATACTACGCCCTGCTGGCCGAGCGCGACTTCGCCGCGCCCCAGACCCTGAAGGGACCGACCGGCGAGACCAACCAGCTGATCCTGCACGGGCGCGGCGTCTTCGCCTGTATCAGCCCGTGGAACTTTCCCCTGGCCATCTTCACCGGCCAGATCGCCGCCGCCCTGGCCGCCGGCAACGCTGTCCTGGCCAAGCCGGCGGAACAGACGCCCCTGATCGCGGCGGAGGCGGTGCGCCTGTATCACAAGGCCGGCCTGAACCCCGATCTTCTGGCCCTGGTTCCAGGACGCGGCGAGACGGTCGGCGCGGCCCTGGTCGCCCATCCGGGCGTCGACGGCGTCGCCTTCACCGGCGGCACCGACACGGCCGGCGCCATCAACCGGTCGATCGCCGCCCGCCCCGGCGCCATCATTCCCTTCATCGCCGAGACCGGCGGACTGAACGGCATGTTCATCGACACCACGGCTCTAAAGGAGCAGGTGATCGACGACGTGATCCAGTCCGCCTTCGGCTCGGCCGGCCAGCGTTGCTCGGCCCTGCGCATCCTCTATGCGCCCAAGGAGTCGGCCGACGCCCTGATCGAGGGGCTGAAGGGCGCCCTGGCGGTCCAGACCGTCGGCGACCCCGCCGATCCCAAGACCGACATCGGCCCCGTCATCGACTCTGAATCGCGCCGCGCCCTGGAGGCCCACGTCGAACGTCTGGCCCGCGAAGCCAAGGTGATCGCCCGCGCCGCCCTGCCGCTGGGTTCGGAAAAGGGCGATCTGTTCGCCCCCACCATCGCCGAGATCCCCACGCCTGACTTCCTGGAGCGCGAGGTGTTCGGCCCGATCCTGCACATCTACCGCTACGAGCCGTCCGAGCTGCAATCGGTCGCCTCGCGCCTAGCCGCGCGCGGCTATGGCCTGACCCTGGGCGTCCACAGCCGTATCGAAGCCTTCGCCGCCGAGGTGACGGCCCTGGTCCCCGCCGGCAACGTCTACGTCAACCGCTCCATCACCGGCGCCGTCGTCGGCGTCCAGCCCTTCGGCGGCGAGGGCCTGTCGGGCACCGGCCCCAAGGCCGGAGGGCCGAACAGCCTGATCCGCTATGCGGCGGAAAAGGCGATCAGCGTGAACATCGCGGCCCAAGGGGGGGATCCGGCGCTGTTGAATCTTTGAAAAAATTGCGCTCTGAGTGCTAGGGGTTACGACCTGCGCGGCGGGAGCTTTTCAAGCTATCGACGGCGAGGGAGTAGACGAACGTCTCAGGCAGAAGCAGGTTGTTTTCCAATGATAGCAGTTGCTGTCCAAGGTCTCTTCGAGAAGAGCGACTCCATTGGCTATGATGCTGTATTTCAATATATTCAACTATTAGATATTGTTGGAGGCGATAACGTTAGAATATTTTCAGAGCGATACGACCAAGAAAGATATTCTGATATCAAAATATACCCTATATCTGAGCTGATTCAGTCGGATTTAGCTGACACAGCAACGATAATTTATCACTACTGTGACGGATGGCAGGAGTTTGATGAATTTATAGCCAAGCGTCGCGGAAGAACTATTGTGAGGTGGCACAATAATACGCCGCCTTGGTTTTATGCGTCGCACAATCTCCGTCTTGCTGAGCGATGCGTGAAGGGTTTCGAATCAATTATAGATTTGATTCGGATTCCGAATATAGAGTTTTGGGTAAACTCCAAATTTACAGCTCGTCAACTTGACGCCTTGAGCGGCGGGGGAACTGTTTCCTCAGTTGTTTTTCCCGCTAGTAGATATTTGGACATCCGATCGGAACGCCGAATTTCTCACGTCAGAGATGGCAGTATCCGGCTCTTATTTGTTAGTCGGGTAGTTGCTCACAAGGGGCATTCTCATGTCGTTGAGCTCGCCAAATTTATAGAAAGTAAATTAAATCGAAAAGTACATGTGGATTTTGCCGGAAGACATGATTCGTCGTCCTCTGCCTTCAACAAGAGTTTGCGCGATTTGTGCGAGAAGAGCGGCGCCAGCGTCAAATTTCATGGGGAGGTGGATGAAGATCGACTTCGTGAACTATACCGAAATGCTGACGCTTTCGTGTGTTTTTCTGAACATGAAGGCTTTGGTCTTCCCGTGTTCGAGGCGATGCGGTGTGGTGTGCCCGTTATAGCTTGGTCTCGAACCGCGCTGAACGAACTTCTCCACGGCCATCCCCTTTGCTTCGATCAATTTGATCGTGCCTCGTTTGCTGCAGCAATTGAGGCTCTAGATGACCCTGCTGTTGTCGATGAGGTCGTGGTGCTCCAGGAAAAGCTCGCAAGAGCGTACAGCCGCAAACATGTGCGTGCTCAACTGACCGCTGCGCTTAACGGCGGAGTTGCACCGGCTTTCCGCGGCGTGACTGCCAGCCGTTCCACAGCGGCTCTAAGGGAGAGAATAGAACGTCGCGCTGCAACGTTGGCAGATGAAAGTATCGTTGAGACGGCTATCGAATATGGCGAAAACTTCGTCACCAGGCACGATATTGAGGCCTACCGATCAATGCTGGCGCTTCAGACTGCCGAGCCGTCCAGCGCCATAGCGGGCCCGCGGGCTGAGCTTTTGCACAGCAGGTTCTCTACAATTGGCGGCGAGCCGAGCGACCATGGAATTATAATTCCGCCCAGGGATATTGAGCGCCATGTCGTGTTCGGTCCTTACATGCCCGTCGCGAGAGGGCGGTATCGAGTCACGTTTAATTTTGCGGTGCCCGACCTAGGCCCCGTGGTTAAGCTCGATGTCCTATCGAATGGAGTGAACCTTCTCGCGCAAAAAGAGGTGAAGCTTGGTAGAAATAGGGCTCAGCCGTCCGTCGTTTTCAGCGTGTTCTCTGAGGTCGAGGTCTTGGAGTATCGCGTGCGAATCATAACCCCAGCGGGCGCCGAAACGATCTTTAAAGGCGCAACGCTGGAGGAGCGCGCAGCTATGCGGGCCAACAGACGGAAAGCTATGCTACGGCGGATTTCAAACTTGCGTGCGAAGTTGCCGTTCGTTGCCTCAGCCGCGAAAAAGGCTTTCCGCGAAGGCGATGTTTATCGCGATCAAGGAAATCTGGAGGGTGCGGTTGCGGCCTATCGGCGAGGTCTCGCGCTCGTTCCAGGTAGTTTTGCCCACATTGTGCAGATGGGTAACTGTCTCAAGGATTCTGGGAACACGCTTGAGGCGGAGGAGGCCTACCGCCGAGCTCTGAAGCTGAAGCCAACGGATGCGGATGCCCATCTCCAGTTGGCGCGCGTGTATAGTAAAACCGGGAATACTGAGCTCGAAAAAGAGGAGCTGCTGGCCGCATTGATCTGTTCGCCAGCCGCACTTCAGTCTCTAAAGATGTTGGAAGCTGGATCGGTAGAGGTGGGTGACGCTGTCAAGCTCGCGCTTATGCAGAGGGTGTTGCACTAATGATTACTGTCCTAATCACGGGTCAAGTGCGCGATAGAGCGGTCTTTCTGCGTCTCATGGAGGCGATAAATGAGACTAGGGAGCATTATGACTCTGTAATCTACTCCACCTGGACTGATGAGCTTTCTCGGCTCCCGCACGTACTAGATGGGGCGTGTTTGCCGAACGGCGTTCAGTTTGTCGATGCCGGCAGTCCGTTTTTCGCGCCAACAATCACAAATAGAGACGTCTCGAGCTTTATCGCACAGCATCTGCAGTTGGTTTCCGGACTCGAAATAGTCGATCCGAAATCATACGTTATCAGGTTAAGGGCCGATTACGATTGTCAATCGGTCGCCAATTACACTCGTATGATTCGGCTTATATTAGATATTTGGCGTTCGCACGAATATTCCGACTGCGCACTTGTGAGTGGCGCCGATGAAGGGTCGCCATATTTCTTTGAAGACAGAATATTGCTCTTGCCGCCTAGGCATACGCAGCGACTTTCGAAGTTGCGCCTGGATGACGCATATAAGTCTGACTACTTCAATATTTTTCCCGAATATCAGATTTATTCTTCGATAATGGGGGCGAAATTATCACCTTTCTTCTTTCACGATCACAGGTACAGGATGCGTGCTGGTCTTGGAGGCTTGTTTAGTGATTATGACTTTCAGTCGTTCGGTCGCGATTATCCCAATCAAGTCCGTCGATACCTGGCTGAAGTTGCGACTGAATTATCTTTTCTGTCTGATGCGGCTAATGTGCTCGGTAGGAGTGACGACTATGATCATTTGGCGAGTGTCAGAAGTGTTCCAAGGAATTTCCGCATTGATAACATGAGAGAGTACTACCGAGTTTGGCTTGATAGAGCCGAAAAATACGAGGAGCAAGTTCCGTCGGACGTGCTGATTTCGCAAGACATAATAACTCAAAAGCGCGCGCTTAATGGGATTTACCTTCAATATTTTTCTGGCAATACGTCTGTAGTGGCCGACACGCCAGTTATGGAAGGTGTATTCGCCAGCGCGGCAGCTGAGTTTGTAGCAGTATCTAGGCTTTTGGTGGGAGGAGGGGCTTCTGAGCTCCAGAATCTCATGGATCTCTATGTGTCTGGTGCCCGAGGGTTTGAGTTGTGCTTTTATTTGCTGCGAGGCTTGGCCGAGGAAGCGCGAGAATCGGAGTTTGAGCAAGTCGCTTCGGGTGCGTTGGATGCGTTCAAGCACGTCGCCCGCATGTCCGATCATGTTGAGCACCAACGAGTCGTGCTTAAGCGCGCCCAGAAGGGTGGAAGACGCAGGGCGGTGAAGCGCGCGGCGTCGGTAGACGCCCAATAAATTGATTGGTTGGGAGAAATCGATGTTAGAGATACTCGCCCATCGGGGGTGGTGGAAACGCCGAGACGAGCAGAACGAAATCGTGGCGTTCGAACGCGCCTTCGAGGCGGGCTATGGGGTGGAAACAGATGTTCGAGATCTCAATGGCGTACTTGTGATCAGCCATGACATGGCCAAAGAGGGTGGGCTGACGCTTGATCAAATGCTTGATATTCATCGTGCTTTCGGACGGCCGGGCGTCCTAGCGCTCAACGTTAAATGCGACGGACTTTGCGCCCCGCTGGTGGAGGCGATATCTCGGAGTAAGGTAGAGCGGTATTTTGTGTTTGATATGTCAGTGCCAGACACGCTCCCCTACCTGAGGGCTGGAGCCGAGTTTTACACCCGTCGTAGCGAGTATGAAGCCGGATCCCCTTTGGACGATAAAGCTAGCGGGATTTGGTGGGATTGTTTTTCCGGCGAGGGCGAAGAAAGCCTTGTTTCTTCGGCATTGATCGAGCGGAGACCAAGCGCATTTGTCTCGCCCGAACTTCACCGCCGCTCGCACGCGGAAGTATGGCAAGCGTGGAAACGCGCACTGGTGGCGGGGGACGGGGCTTTCCCGGTTCAGCTCTGTACCGACTTTCCTGACGTTGCGGACGTGTACTTCAACGCAAAAACTCAGGTAGCTGCAGCAATATGATCAAAGCGGTACTTTTCGACATGGATGGTGTCCTGATCGACGCCAAAGAATGGCATTACGAGGCCCTCAACGATGTCCTGGCGGCGTTCGGGATGACCATTGATCGGGATGCGCACCTTTCTACGTACGACGGACTTCCGACGCGAAGAAAGTTAGAGATGCTAAGTATCGCGCGCGGCCTTCCTCGAGGGCTGCACGAGCTGATTAACGAACTCAAGCAGGCGCGGACGGCCGAGATTGCTATGCAGCGCTGTCGTCCCACCTTCAACCATGTCCAAGCTCTGTCCAGATTGAAGAGGGACGGCCGCAAGCTAGGTGTTTGTTCGAACTCGGTTCGGCAGTCGGTCGAATTAATGATGCGGCTTTCGGGTCTGACGACCTACCTGGACGTTCTGGTCTCAAATGAGGATGTTCAACGTTCCAAGCCAGATCCGGAAATGTACGTTAAGGCTATGGGCCTCCTAGGAGTATCGCCCGAAGAGACATTAATCTTAGAAGACAATGAGCATGGAATAGCGGCAGCTCGCGCATCTGGAGCTCACGTGATGGTAATCGGCGTACCTGACGATGTTCAGTACGGCCGGATCGTTGATTCCATATCCCGACTGGAGGCTGTCTGATGCAGATAATTATACCAATAGCTAGTTCATCGGACTTTTTTCCTACTGAGCACTACTATTTTCCGAAGCCGCTAGTAGATGTTGGCGGGACGCCAATGATCCAGAGGGTTGTTGAAAACCTGAACGGCATCGGCAAAGCGAGGTTCTTTTTTATCGCTATACAAGAGGAAGTCGCTCGTTTCTCTCTAGACAATGTGTTCAAAATTCTTACGGACGATGAAAGCGTAACGTTGCAACTGAAGGCCGTCACACAGGGTGCTTTGTGCAGTGCGCTGATGGCTGTAGACCATCTTAACCTCGACGAAGAGCTCATAGTTGCGAATAGCGATCAGATAATCGATTGCGTTTATTCAGACGTATTGGACTATTTCCGCCATCGAAACTTTGACGCTGGTGTCATTACGTTCCCGAGCGTACACCCGCGGTGGTCATACGTGGAGCTCGACGAGCGAGGTCTTGTCGCGCAGGCCGCAGAGAAGCGCGTCATCAGTCGTCATGCGATTGCAGGGTTTTATTACTTTAAAACAGCCCGGCAGTTTGTACAAGCCGCCGCTCAGTGCCTAAGAAATGACGCTCGGGTCGATGGTAAGTTTTATACATCTTTGGCGCTGAACGAGGTCATACTTGGCGGAGGGGAAGTAGGAGCGTGGCACGTTGATGCCTCACATTATCATAGCTTCTACACGCCAGGGAAAATCCGAGTTTTCGAAGACGAAATGCTAAGCCAGTCGATTGCGCAACGAGGCAAGGGAGAGCCGATGAATCTAGTTATCCCTGCTGCCGGTGAAGGCAGCAGATTCCGTCAGGCAGGTTTCAGCAAAGCGAAGCCCTTTATAGATGTCAATGGCCAACCGATGATAGATAAGGTCATTAGTAATGTGAGGCCAAAAGGGGCCAATGTGCACGTTCTATTTAGAAAAGAGCACGTACTTTCTGAGGCAGAAGCTGTAGCAGAAGTTGAGTCACGCGGTGTCACTGTGCACCTTGTAGATCGCCTGACCGAAGGGACAGCCTGTACCTTGCTTCTCGCTAGAACGGTGTTCGACGGGCCAGAAATGTTGCTGGTCGCCAACTCAGACCAATATGTGGATTTCGATGTAGACGCCTATGTCGCGGATTGTCGTGACAGAGGACTCGATGGATCTATTCTTGTTTTCCGTGACGAAGAGCGTGATCCTAAGTGGTCCTTTGCGAGGCTCGGCCATGATGGACTCGTGGTTGAGGTTGCTGAGAAAAGGCCGATATCAGACCTCGCTACAGTAGGCATTTACCTTTTCACACGTGGATCTGACTTCGTCAGCGCTGCCATCGACATGATCGCATGCAACGACCGCGTGAACGGGGAATTTTATACGTGCCCGGTGTACAACTACATGATCCGTGCGGGAGCCAAGATAGGCGTGTATGAGGTGAATCGGAGCGCCATGCATGGTCTCGGTACTCCTGATGATCTTTCTGCCTATTTGGCTCGTGGATAGAGGACAGTTAAGTTGACTGTAATCGTCCCATTGGCTGGACCAGATTTTGAACTTGATCAGGAGCATACAAAAGCGGAGCGCCTTATTGATGGCGTTCCATTGTTGCTTCGGTGCCTGAACTCGCGGCCGTGGTCCCGGTTAGGCGGTGACTGCTTGGATTACGTTTTCATTCTCCAAGACACGGCGACTTCGCGCGATTTGGCAACTTCCAAACTGCGACAGTGGTTTCCGTCGTCGAAAGTGATTTATCTCGGCGCCTTTTCCGATGGCGCCGCTTTCTCGGCGTTGGCAGGCGTTGCGCTCTGCGATCTAGGTCAGCCGCTTATTATAGATTTGGCTGATATTGAATTCAGCGCTGAGAGCTTCTCTATAAAGGACATCTTCGACGGGGATGACCACATTGGGGCTGTTGCGTTAACTTTTTCCTCTAACGCCAACATGTATAGTTACATAAAAGAAGACGGCGGGCGTTTCGTGGAGGCTGTCGAGAAGGCAGTAATTTCTGAACATGCCTCTGCAGGCGTCTATATCTACAGAAATCCCCTCATCTATCTCGATGCCTTGCAAAGGACAGTAGGCGGAGAGAGGGATTATACATACAACGGCCTTCACTATGTTTGCCCAGTATTCAATGGTGTGAAGGCGATGGGATTAGAGGTTCAAAGACTGTCTTGTAACCTAGTTCGAGATGTCAAGATTGGATGAGCCGACATAGGATACGCTTGCGCCCAATATCCGAAGTCTGCCATGTAGCGACGCGGAAGGAATAGAAACACGAAGCTCGGCGGGGCGGGACGCATCAAGATTTGCTAAAAAATCAAGACGGTATAAGCCGCTGTTTTTGAAGCGCACTGGGCATGCGGGGCTATCAAAGTGATCACCCCATTCCATTGTAAGTGATATAGGCGTGTCCTCCACCTCGATGTGGATGTCGAGCGCCAGATGCCAGGAGCCGGTCGGCAGGTGGATGTAGGGTCCGAAGACCAAAGCGCGCGGAGGCCCAACAAGTTCTATGTCGCCAACCGCGCCTGTGGCGCCAGTGGGCGCGGATGTGTATCGGAACAACGTGGGCGGCCAACTAGTCACACAGCCCGGCCGACACGGCAGTTCGTCGAACATCCCGAGGACACCCATCGGATGATCGCTGGGTACTTTGTGTAGGGAAATTGGACGGAAGGGAGCGCCTAGGTGAAGGTCGGCAGGATTCCGGACAACCCTAGCGCCTTCTCTAGCCAGGGCTTCGGCTTCCGCAAGGAAGATGGAAGCGCGTCCGACAAGGTAGCGCCGCTCTACCGGATCCATCTGCCAAAAAAGCTCAACAACGCTATCGGGATCTGTATGAACAATTGTCACACATTGCGCCGGAAACCCCTTGAAGGCTGAGACGCTTTCGCTAACGATCAGCGTGTGTGGTGAGATGACGTCATCGTCGAGAGAGCGGCCCGCAGCCACGTAGCTCCAGCCTTGGTTCTGTGCCTCCTGTTCTAAAGATGCCCGCAAATGCCCGCTCGCCAAGCTGGGAATGATCAGTACGCATAGCGGGTGTTCTTTCATGCGGATCTCAGCCAAGAGTAGATATCCAGGGCTTCATCTATATTGGAAAACATCCGAGCGCGTCCGCTTTCGATTATCAGGGCCTTGTCGCAGAGACGAGCAATAAGATGAGTGTCATGGGACGCCATGAGGAATGTCCTCTCCTTCCGCCGCTCAAAAAGTTCCTCCTGACACTTCTGCTGAAAACGTGCGTCTCCCACTGCTACTAGTTCGTCGATCAGATAGCATTCAAACTCAATCGCAAGTGACAGACCAAAAGCCAGTCTGGCCCGCATTCCGGAAGAATAGTGTTTTACAGGGTCAAGCAGCTTTGGGCCCAGCTCCGCGAAATCATCGACGCGATCTCGTAAAATCTTGAAATCCTGTCTGTAGAGGCGCGCAAGAAAACGGATATTGTCTAAACCCGAGAGGCTGCCCTGAAAGCCTCCGCCAAAGCCGATAGGCCAAGACGGCCTCACGCGCCAATCCACTGTGCCAGAAGATTGTTGGAGAGCTCCACCTAGGATCTTGATTAACGTGGATTTGCCTTGCCCATTGCGCCCCAGAACAGCCAGCCTCTCCGAACAGAGAAGTTCGAAGTCTAACCTGTTAAAAACCAAGGGTTTGTGAGCTCCCGGGTAAACTTTCGCGAGAGACGTAACGCGGAGAGCAAGGTTCTCCTCGGGCTCGGCAGAAGAAATCATTACACTTGCCGATGTTCGCGCACGCCAGACCAAATAAGCGTGCCTATCCCGTAGATCATGAGGCAGGTTAGGAATGTGAGCAGCAGTGAGAGACCCCGACGAGGTAGTGTAGCCTTGTCGGGGCGGTCAGGTTCAACAACACGTTCAAGATAGAGCCGCTGTCGCCGAGAGTCGATTTTGGCTTCCTCGTAAGCTGCTCGGGCAGCTGTCAACGCCTTCTCGGATATCTCCCGCGTTAGCACCAGCTCTTCATAAGCGTTGATTTGAGGTGTGAGGGCATCAGGTCCGCGCACTACTTTGTTGCGCTCTATCCTGATTTGCGATTCGATCGCAGAGACCTTTGCATCGAGTGTGGCGAGTTGCGGGCTGGCAGGAGCCTGTGAGGCCAACTGGGCACGCTCCGCCCGAGCTTCAGCCAATGCGGTCATAAGGGCTCCGATTACCTGGCTCGCCTCTGTTGCAATGCGACCTGGATCAATGGTGCGGTTGGCGCTCCTAAAATTAGCGATTGCGGAGCGCGCCTTCGCACTTTCCAACTCGGCCAGAGATAGCGTCTCCTGCGCCTCGTGGACAGCCTGAGCATTCGACCTCACGTTCAGGTCATTGATCACCTTCTCGCCGCTGTCCAGCAGTGCGTCTGCTGCAGCGCGCGCTGTCTCGGCATCATATGCACGGACGCGAAGGGTACTAATGCCGTTCGTTGAGTCATAACCAACAGTAATCTGCTTCTGGAACGCTCTGTATAAATCCTCTTTGGCCATACTGCTGCCGTCGGGCACGAGCTCGGACAACCTTACCGTTCTGCTGACATCCGTTACTGCATGCCGAGACTTGATATAAGCGTGGACCATAAAGGCATCGCTCGAGGAAGTGCTCAACCCCACGCTCTGAAGCGCTACCCCTAACGCGCTTGGTGTACGATCGCTGTGCGAACGCACCACGAACTTCGCTTCAGAGACAAAGACTGGCTTGGCGAAGAATAGGAAATAAACTGCTGCAACTAAGGTCGGTATGGCGACGACCAATACAAAACCCGTAGGGATCCGCTTCAAAAGGTCTCGCCACTTCGACGCATGAGCGGCTCCGCCGTTGCCCAGATATGTGACCCTAGGGGTGGGCGACGCTGAGGTTCTATTCGACATCAATATGATTCCGCACAACGGAAAGAAGCAGTAGCCCTAGAAAAATAAGGCCGCCAGCCCAGGCAAGAGGGTAAACTGGGTTATAGTGCGTTTCTACAAACTCACCAAAAACTCCTGCGCGAACCATCTCCACCGTATGGGGGAGGGGTATTAGCAGGAATTTGTCTCGGTATTGAGAGGGCACGGCTGAGGCCATGAAGAAGGCACCTGATAGTGGTATAAGTAAATATGTCAGAAGTTGGGTCAGGCGCTCGAAAGTCTCGTAGCGCATCGCTAGAGCGCTAATTGTGAGGCCCATCCCAAAGCTTAGAAGTCCTAGTGTGCACCATCCCCAATACAGCAGGCCTAAATCGTGTGGTGGAGAAACTTGTCCGATGGCCAGTAGAATTGCGTATACGATCGCGAAAGCGAGTGTGCTGCCAGCAAATTCCAATAGTCCTCTTGAAACGTAAATGTGTATGGGTTTAACCTGTCTATGATATAGTAGGCCCGTGTTAGCGCCAACTGCGTGAAGGCAATATGCAATCTGATGTCGCAGAAGTAGAAGGCACATGTACCCCGTCATTACGAAGGGGCCGACGCGGATGCCATGTTCGTAAGGAGGCTTGATTATCGTCCACATCAAGACGACACCGAGGCAGAACAGCAAAGGCTCGCCAACCAGCCAGAGGAATCCTAGCCCTTCCCGGCCAAATCTTGTCATGATCTCGCGCATCATCAAGGCGCCGATTAAGCGCGCGTGATTGGCGCAACCACCAACGATGCTGCGCAGCAGCGAAGGTCGCGCCCTAGAAATGATCATGGAACCCAATCGATCGTAGCGATGAGCCGTCGGAATAACAGCCTGGTGCAGACGCCTCAAGAGCCATGCGGAGTGGACAAAGGGGATTTCCGAAGCGCTTGACCGCTGATTCAAGGCTGTTGCCTTCGGGAGCAGCCTTGGTTTGTGGTTTGATGTCGGATGATGAGTGGCGTTCTCCGAGCTGTTTGAGGTTGAGAAGGGGCCGAGGCGGGTGCGGCGGCCTCGAGATCACCGGCTGGCGCTGGACGGGGTCTTCTAAATCGCCCGTGCGGGGACGACTTGGCGTGATCTGCACAGCCAGTTCCGCGAGTGGAGCTCGGTTTACCGGCAGTTCCGACGCTGGAGGCGGCGGGGGTCTGGGACGTGATGATGGAGGCGTTGGACGAAGCCGGCCCAGAGCATGGCTGCATCCACATGATGGATGCCCATTATCCGCGTGCATTAGCACGCCGCCAGCGCGCTAAAAGCCATCGGATCAGGACCAAGGTATTGGCCGCTAGCGCGGCGGCTTCTCGACCAATATCCATCTCCGCAGCAACGCTCCTGGCCTCCCTGTCGCGATCACGCTGAGCGGTGGACAGGTCTTTGACGTCAACGGCTTCGGCCCGTCATGGGAAAGCCCGGGCCTGCGTCTCGCGTCCTGGGCGCCGGCAAAGGTTACGACACTGACTTCATCCTCGCCGCCCTGGAGGCCTGACACGCGAGCAGACAGCATGACGTGACCCCCAGAAACTTCTCCAGGAATAGCTAGAGTCCGCCCCTCGAAAGGACGGACAGAATGAAGAGATCACGGTTCACGGAAGAACAGATCATCGGAATCCTGCGCGAGCAGGAGGCCGGCGTTCCGGTGGCGGACCTGTGCAGGAAGCATGGGCTGAGCTCGCCCACCTTCTACAAGTGGAAGGCCCAGTATGGCGGCATGGACGTGTCGGAGGCCCGGCGTCTGAAGGCGCTGGAAGACGAGAACGCCAAGCTGAAGCGGATGCTGGCGGACTCGATGCTGGACAACGTCGCGCTGAAGGATCTGCTGGAAAAAAGTGGTGACGTCCGCTGCGCATCGAGCGGCGGCGACGCACCTGCAGTCGGCCTACGCGATGAGCGAACGGCGGGCCTGCCGGGTGTTGGGCGTGCATCGGACAAGCGTGCGTTATCAGGCGACGCGACCGGACGACGGCGTCCTGCAGGATCGGCTGAAGGTCCTGGCCCAGGAGCGACGGCGGTCCGGCTATCGCCGCCTGCACGTGATGCTCCGGCGCGAGGGCCATGCGGTCAACAAGAAGCGCGTCGAGCGGATCTATCGCGAGGAGAAGCTGACGGTGCGTCGGCGCGGCGGGCGCAAACGCGCGATGGACACGCGGCGGCCGCTGGAGATTCCTCTGGTCGCGAACCAGCGCTGGTCGTTGGACTTCGTCTCCGATCAAATGACCGACGGGCGGCGCTTCCGCACTGACTGTGATCGACAACTGCACCCGTGAATGCCTCGGGCTCGTGGCGGACGGGTGCCGGAATCATGTGGGCGGCACAGGGCTGGAAGGGCGTATGCGGTTTTGCGCTCGTCCGCCTCCCCGTGGCGGGCGTCAGCATCGCCATGACTCTGATTGGCCGGGCGATCCGAACAGACGGGCACTGAAGATGCTATCAGCAGTGCATCTTCTTTTTCATTGGTATGGCAGGGTGAGTGCAGGGATCTGCCATCAATGGCGCTCTTACGATTTCAGTCTTTGCTATAGCTTGGCTACCGGCGAATATGCGCGGGCCGCGTCCAGTAACAAATTGGCGGCACGCGACGGCTTTCGTCCTGTCGCCGCCATCAACCCGAAGCTCCGGCAGAGCGGCGGCTCGATCCGAGCCATACGCAACCCCTTGCGCTTCTCGGGCAAGGTCGATTCCGGCACGATGCCGACCCCGACACCTTCGCGGACCAGTGCAACGGCGCTGGTCCAGTCACGCACCTCCATCCGAATGTCGCCCAGCAACAGCCCGGCCGCTTTTGCCAGCGTGCCGGCATGGACATGGCATCCCCCGGTCGCCAACACGAAAGGCTCGGCTGCGAGGTCCGCCAGCGAGAGGGTCGAGCGTCGGGCCAGCCTGTGGCCCGACGGCAGCACACCAACCCAAGCGTCCTCTCCGATCAGCACCGCACCGCTCTCCGGGTATGGGTTCAAGACCACACCGAGATCGACAGCGCAGGTCCTGAGCCACGTTTCAACCTCGCGGTCGTCCGTTTCGAGCAGCACCAAATCGATGCCGGGATGGAGGGAGCGGAAACGCCGCAACAGTGGCGGTAATACCGTAGCGAACACACTCGGAAACGCTGCGATGCGCAATGAACAGGTCTCCGCCCCCATAGCGTCCCGGGCTTCCTGCCGGATCGCGTCCAGATGGTCGAGGGCGGCGCGGGCATGGACAAGCGCCCGCTCGCCGAAGGCGGTCAATTCGACCCCGCGCCGTTGCCGCAGCAAGAGCTTGACGCCAAGCGCCTCCTCCAGCGCGGCGAGCGCCTGGCTCAGGCCGGACTGGGTGACGCCGACGAAATCCGCCGCAGCGGTGAAGCTGCCGACTTCCGGCGTTGCTGCAATATCTGGCCGATCTGAGCCCGGAAGCGGGCCTTGCCCTAGCCAACGGCACGCTGGTGCGCACCCGGCTTCAGGAATGGCTCAACTTCATCACCAGCGAAATCCACGCGGGTTCGAGTCCGCTGTTCAACGCCGACCGGCCCGAGACGGCGCGCGAAATCTTCAGGGCGCGGCTGTTCAAGCGTTTCGATCTGATCGAGACGACACTGGCACAGCATCCCTATCTGATGGGCAGCAGCTTCACGGTCGCCGACGCCTATTTGTTCACAGTGCTGACGTGGATGCCAAAGCTTTCGGTCGATCTCGGCGGATGGGCCAACATCACCGGATACATGGAGCGGATCGCGGCGCGGTCGTCGGTCATCGCGGCCTTGGCGCGCGAGGCGGACGTTCCGCCGGTGGTGTGAGCTTGTCTCCATGCTGATCGCTCGACTTGGAATGCTCGGGCCACCACGCTTTCACCAGCTCAAGCAGTCCAGGGAAGCGGGCATCGAGGTCTTCCGCGCGCAAACATGGCGCATCACTACCGCGTTCAGGTCGACGAGTTGTATACGGCGCTTCAGGAGGATTCAGAAGCCAAGCGCATGGCGGCGGCCGACGTGATCCGCTCGCTGGTGCGCGAGATCATCCTGACGCCGGAGAGCCGGCACACTACAGATTGACGTGCGTGGCGATCTGTCTGGCATTCTTGCGATTTCACTCAAAAGCAAAAGGCCCGCCAGAGGGGCGGGCCGATCGCAAGTCGAGATGGTTGCGGGGACCGGCGTCGGCCAGAACTTGTCCGGTTCCCAAGTTGAGGTGGGTGCGGGAGCACGCACTGACCACGGCAGTACATTGGGCGTGATCGTCGTTCCTGCGTGATGACTATACCCCCTGGCCTCACTAGTCTAGGACGGCTGCCGCATCCGCACGGCAGCCGTCCTGAATAAGCTAACCTCATCTACGCAACTAATGTACGAGGGAGGCGTTAACGACGCCTGTACCATATGCTCAATTCATTAGCGTCGGAAAGTTTAGACTCTGGCGTGCAAAGGTTTCCGTGGTCATCGTTGGGATTTATTGCCTCAATTAAAAAGCCATTCTGATACAGCCCAATTGCCACATCCTCAAAAACATACTGTTCGTTCTTGTATAGCTTGACGTCGTGGTTTCTGCTGCACTCAATATCTCCCCCTTGGACACGATCAATAAATTCCTCGAGGCCCAGTAATACTTCGTAGTCCATCCCCTGTACGTCAGTATGAAGATGGTCGATTCTTTGTATATTGTTCTCGAGGCAAAAATCCTTCAGAGTTATCACTTCAACGTCGATCTCATTCGTCACCTTGAAATCGGTGCGTCCCCTCCACGTGGTACTTATATTGTCATTGAAATCCAATAATGATGAGGTGCCCCAATCGCCCTGTCCGGCTATATTAAACTTGGCCATTCCTGGTTTATTGGATACTGCCTTTTGAATGACGTGATAGTTGTTGCAAGCTCTGGCGCGAGACCGCAAATGATCAGCAAGCTCAGGTGTAGGCTCGAATGCATATACGACCCAGTCGGGATTGCCTGCCATGGGAAGGCTTGTACGCCCGTCGTTCGCCCCGACGTCAAAGTAAATCTTCGCTTCTTGCATTTCGCTAGCCGCCATATTTTTATCTTTCAAGCAGAGGGGGATAAATCTAGAAGGAAGTTGTGGGAGCGCCGACCTATCGCTATTGATCGGCGGTGTGATGAGGGCTTTCCTGTCCGCAAGATGTCAAGCTCAACATAGTGACTCGTACAATTTTTCTAAATTTCTCTTATATTTCTCCGGCGAAAATTTCTGCGCCTGGATAATTCCGGCTGCTCGCAAGTCTGCGCAATATGTTAGGTCGCGGCTTAGGCGGGTGAAGGCTTCTCTGATGGATGCTATGTCGAAGGGGTCGGCGTAGCATGCAGCCTTACCGCACACCTCCATCAGTGCTGGCGTATTTGAGGCAAGGACGGGGGTACCTAGGGTCAGCGACTCCAAGGCGGGTAGACCAAACCCCTCATAAATCGACGGGAAGACCGTCGCTCTAGCGCAACGAACCAAGCTAGCTAGCTGCGTTTCAGTTAGGTAGTCGAGTTGTCTTATCCTGGGTGTTCGTTGATTTTCGAGGGAGGAAAGGAAGTGACTTTCCGCGTCATTAGACCAGCCTCTGCGGCCGACAACGACCAATGTCAGATTTGTTTCTGATGTTAAGGCGGCCTCTAAAGTTCGTAGAAGATTTTTCTTAGGTTCAATAGCGCCAAAGTATAAAAAATAATTATTTGGCTCTAGGTTAAATTGTTTTTCTATATCCCTCTGTATACAGGGCTCGGGCCGGTTCATTATTTCCGCGGGGGGGCTAACAGATTGATAGATCACCACGATTTTGTCTTGAGGCACGCCCAGTAATTCTATGGCATCGATTCTGGATGTTTCCGAAATGGCGACGATTCTATCGAATCTATCGAAAACTTTTTTGCATAGCTGTGAGAATATCACGCGATCGTGATTGGTCGTGTATGGCGCTTTCAATGGGATTAGGTCGTGAAGAGTGCATACATTTACGCCTCCAGAGAAGTATAAAGGTAGAGGCGTGGTCCAGTGAACAATATCCGGCTTAATCGAATCGTTGTTGAAATCTATCTTTGTTAAGTCTCTAGTGGCGCGAAAATGTCGGTTTGCGTCGGAAAAGATATTTGAGGCGTGCCAAACTACTGGTGCGGGCGGCAAACTGCCGCCAGGCCAGATGACCTTATCGGCCGAAGATACGATCTGCGCCGAGCGTCCCCAGCGGGTTTTAGCGCGGGTGGCGCGTCTGATAAGTCGGTCAGCTCTCGTGCGTGGTTTTGCAGGAGAGTTGGGATCCGCTAGAATTGCTGCGCGCTCGATCGCGTTTGCGCTGTGGGGTATGTCCGCCCCGAAAAGTACCTGCGTACCGATGTCGGCGGCTGCGGCATTTCTGAGGAGGTTTTGAGCGTAAGTTCGAATCCCGGTGCCATAAGGTAGACTAAGATTCATCCCGTCGATGCACAGTTTCGTCATGAGCACTTATCTAGAGTGATCCAGGCGCAGAAGAAAGTCTGTGCGCCGGCGTGACTCCCCGCCCATCCCCCGCTATTTCGCGCCGGTGATGAACGAAACCGAGCGCCAATCCGAAGAACGCAGCTGGGAGACGGCGAAGACGCTCGCCGAGGCCCTGCCCTATATTCAGGTGTATGACCGCGAGACCGTGGTCATCAAATACGGCGGTCACGCCATGGGCGAGAGCGCCGTGGCGAAACAGTTCGCGGCCGATGTGGTGCTGCTGAAGCTGATGGGGGTGAACCCGGTCGTCGTGCACGGCGGCGGGCCGCAGATCAGCGCCATGCTGGACAAGGCGGGCGTCAAGTCGGCCTTTGTCGATGGTCTTCGCGTCACCGATCCGGCGACGATGGAGGTCGCCGAAATGGTGCTGTCCGGGGCGGTCAATAAGGAGATCGCCCACTGGATCACCATGGCGGGCAAGGAGGCGGACGTGCGCGGCGTCGGCCTGTCGGGCAAGGACGCCGGCCTGCTGACGGTCGAGAAGACCCGCCGGACCAAGCGCGATCCCGACAGTATGATCGAGCATGAGGTCGATCTGGGCTTCGTCGGGGAACCGACCAAGGTGGACCCCAAGCTGATCAAGGGGCTGATCGCCTCGGAGACCGAAGACTGGGTGCCGGTCATCGCCCCCATCGGGGTGGCCGAGGACGGCCAGACCTACAACGTCAACGCCGATACGGTGGCGGGCGCCGTGGCCGGTTCGCTGAACGCCAAGCGGATGCTGCTGCTGACCGACGTGCCGGGGGTCAAGGGGGCGGACGGCGAGATCATTCGCCAGATGACGCTGGAAGAGGCGCAAGGCCTGATCGACACCGGCGTGGCCTCGGGCGGCATGATCCCCAAGCTGGAGACGGCCATGGCGGCCGTGCGGGCCGGGGTGGAAGCCGTGGTGATTCTGGACGGCCGCCGGCCCCATGCGATGCTGGTGGAGCTGTTCACCGAATTCGGCGCGGGCACCCTGGTGAAGGCGTCTTGATCGACCTGTCGCACGTCAACGCCTGGGTGTTCGACATGGACGACACCCTGTATCCACGCGAACAGGGGCTGATGTCCCTGGTTCAGGCGCGGATCAACGCCTATGTGGTCGAGGCCGTCGGCCTGGCGCCCCAGGAGGCGCGGCTGTTGCAGCGCCAGTTCCTGGACGAGCACGGCACCACCCTGGCCGGGCTGATGGCCAACTACACCATCGATCCCGAGGACTTTCTGAGGGTGGTGCATGAGGTGCCCCTGGACGGGGTGGAGCGAAATCCCCGTCTGGCCGAGCGGCTGAAGATTCTGCCCGGGCGCCGGTTCGTCTTCACCAATGGGGCCAGGGACTACGCCCACCGCGTTTTGGACCGGATCGGGATCGCCGACTGTTTCGACGGGGTCTTCGCCATCGAGGACGGCGATCTGACGCCCAAGCCGGCCCCGTCGGCCTTTCGTCGCATGATCGAGCGGTTCGACTTCGAGCCGCGCTGCGCCGCCTTCTTCGAGGACACGCCTAGGAATTTGGAGCCGGCCAAGGCCCTGGGGATGGCGACCGTCCTGATCGGCGACGGCCATGGAAAGCCCCTGGGCGATCATATCGACCATATCGCCCCCGATCTTCTCGACTTTCTCAACGCCCTGACCTTCAAGGACGCCGCATGACCGACCTGTCGCATCTCGAATCCGTCGTCGAGGCCGCCTGGGACAACCGGGCCGAGGTGTCGCCCGCCACAGGAGGCGAGGTCCGGGACGCGGTCGAGACCGCGCTCAACCTGCTCGATTCCGGCCAGGCCCGTGTGGCGTCGCGGGGGGCGGACGGCGCCTGGACCACGCACCAGTGGCTGAAGAAGGCGGTGCTGCTGTCCTTCCGCCTGAACGACAACCAGATCATGCGGGCCGGCCACGCCTCCACCATCCCTCTGTCGGCCGATCATCCGGCCGCCCTCGGCCCGTTCTGGGACAAGGTTGCGAACAAGTTCGGCGACTGGAGCGCGGGCGACTATCAGGCGGCCGGCTTCCGCTCGGTTCCCGGCGCCGTCGTCCGGCGGGGCGCGCACATCGCCAGGAACGTCGTCCTGATGCCGTCCTTCGTGAACATCGGCGCCTTCGTTGACGAGGGGTCGATGGTCGACGCCTGGGCCACGGTCGGCTCCTGCGCCCAGATCGGCAAGAACGTGCACCTGTCGGGCGGCGCCGGCATCGGCGGGGTTCTTGAACCGCTCCAGGCCAATCCGACCATCATCGAGGACGGCTGTTTCATCGGCGCCCGAGCCGAGGTGGCCGAGGGCGTGATCGTGCGCGAAGGCGCGGTGCTGGCCATGGGGGTCTATCTGTCTGCCTCGACCAAGATCGTCGATCGGGCGACCGGTGAGGTCTTCCGGGGCGAGGTGCCCGCCTATTCGGTGGTGGTGCCCGGCGCCCTGCCGGACGCCAACGGCGGGCCTTCGCTCTATTGCGCCGTCATCGTCAAACGGGTGGACGCCCAGACCCGCGCCAAGACCGGCGTCAATGAGCTGCTGCGCGACTGATCGTCCGCCGCCCGCCCGGGCTTTGACGCCGCGGCGTCCGAGGGCGCACACTGCGTCGCGCCCGCCGTTCTGACCCCGCCTTCCGTTGAGACCCTGCAATGACCGATCGGACTTCGCCGCTGGACCGTTTCACCAGTTTCGAGGGCGTGACGGTGGTGGTGATCGGCGACGTGATGCTCGACGCCTATCTCCAGGGCCACGTCAGCCGCATCTCGCCCGAGGCGCCGGTGCCGGTGGTGAAACATGCGCGGGACCGGTTCACGGCCGGCGGCGCGGCCAATGTGGCCTTGAACGCCGTGGCGCTCGGCGCTTCGGCGCGTTTGATCGGGGTGGTGGGCGATGACCAGGCCGCCGATCAGCTGCGCGCGATCGCCGAACAGGCGGGCGTCTCCTGCCGGCTGCTGGGTCTGAAGGGCGGCGAGACCACGACCAAGACACGGGTTCTGGCTGGCGCCCACCAGGTGGTCCGGATCGACCGCGAAGGGTCCAACGCCCTGTCGGCCGAGGATGAGGCCGCTCTGATCGCCCTGTTCGAACAGGCGCTGGATCAGGCGGATGCGGTGATCGTGTCGGATTACGCCAAGGGATGTCTGACCGATGCGGTTCTGGCGGCCGTGTTCGACCGGGCGCGCAAGGTCGTGGTTCCCGTCTTCGTCGATCCCAAACGTCCCGATTTTTCCGCCTATCGCGGCGCGGCCTATATCAAGCCGAACCGGTCGGAGCTGGCGGCCGCGACCGGTCGGCGCTGCGACGACGACGCGGCCGTGGGCGCGGCGGCCCGGCAGGTGGTGGACCAGACCGGCGCCAATCTGTTGGTGACCCGCTCCGAACAGGGCATGGCCTTCTATGGCGTGGACGGGGAGGCGATCCTGCTGGAGACGGAGGCGGCGGAGGTGTTCGACGTCTCGGGCGCCGGCGACACCGTCATGGCCGCCTTCGCCCTGGGCGTGGCCTCGGGCCTGCCGGTGGTGCGGGCGATGCGCCTGGCCAATACGGCGGCCAGCATCGTGGTCTCCAAGGCCGGGACGGCGGTGGTCTCCGCCGCAGAGCTGCGCACCGTGCTGAATCAGCAAGATCAGCGCGACGACCATCGCGACGGACTGATCCTGTCGCGCGCCGACGCCCGGGCCGTCCGCAGCGCCTGGCGGGATCAGGGGCTTTCGGTCGGCTTCACCAACGGCTGTTTCGACCTGCTGCATCCCGGCCATGTGGCCCTGCTGCGTGAGGCCGCGAGCCATTGCGACCGGCTGATCGTCGGGCTGAACAGCGACGCCTCGGTGCGGCGGTTGAAGGGCGAGACTCGGCCGATCCAAAGCGAGGGAGCGCGCGCCGAGGTGATGGCCTCCATCCGACATGTGGACGCGGTGGTCCTGTTCGAAGAGGACACCCCCTATGAACTCATCGACGCCCTGGAGCCCGACGTCCTGGTCAAGGGCGCGGACTATCAGGAGCATCAGATCGTCGGCGCCGATCTGGTCAAGGCCAAGGGCGGGATCATCGTCCGGGTCGAGCTGAGGGCCGGCCATTCCACCACCGGCCTGGTGGACCGCAGCCGCACGCCTTCGGCCTAGATATGAGCCCCGATCCCAGCACCGAGCTGAAGGCCGCGTCGCGCCAGGCGACGGCCTGGCTTTATGAGACGGCCCTGCCGCTGTGGCTGGAACACGGCGTCGATCGTCGGCGCGGCGGCTTCTATGAGGCCCTGTCTCACCACAACCTCAGCCCGGTCCACGACTATAAGCGGCTGCGGGTGTTGAGCCGCCAGATCTATGTCTTTTCCCAGGGGGCGCAGCGCGGCGTCTCGGGCGCCGGCGCGGCGGTTGAGCATGGTCTCTATTTTTTGCTGAACCGCGCCCGCCACCCGGACGGCGGCTTCATCAGCCGACTGGACCTGAACGGGGAGGGTCTGGATCAGACCCGCGATCTGTACGACCTGGCCTTTGTCCTCTTCGCCCTGGCCCATGCCTATAGGCTGACGAGGGATGGTCGGCTGAAGGCGGAGGCCCTGGCGCTCTTGGACTTCATCCAAACGTCCATGCGCCATCCTGCAGGCGGCTATGTCGAGGCCCTGCCGCCGCGCGCCCCGCGTCGGCAGAATCCGCATATGCATCTGCTTGAGGCGGCCCTGGCCTGTGTCGAACATATGCCGGACCCCGCCTTCTCGGCCCTGGCGGCGGAACTGGTCGGCCTGTGTCGGCGACGATTCATGGACGGGTCGCGGGGGCTTCTGTTTGAGTATTTTCAGGACGATCTGACAGCCCCGCTGCGGCCGGAAGGGCGGGCCGTGGTCGAGCCGGGCCATCAGATGGAATGGGCCTGGCTGTTGCGGGAGGCCCAGCGGCTGGGTGTGGACACGAGCGCAGACGCCGATGGCGAGGCCGAGCGGCTGGGGCGTTTCGCCCTTGCGCACGGACTGGACCCGGCGTCGGGCCTGTTGCGGGGCGAGGTGTTCGAGGACGGCGCGATCGCCGTCGCAGGCGTTCGGCTTTGGCCGCACGGTGAATGGCTGAAGGCGGCTCTGCGCGTGCCGGCCTTGGCGCCGAGCTGGTCTGACGCCTGGGGGGCGATGAGCCGGTTCCTGAACACCCCGACGCCCGGTCTCTGGTTCGAACAATGGGATCCGGGGGCGGGCGGCTTTTTGGACACGCCGGTTCCGGCCAGTTCGCTCTATCACATCGCCACGGCCGTGGCCGAGCTGGAGCGGGCCCCTTAGGGCGAAGGGCGGGAGAGGGCGCGGTCCCGCCTCCCGCCTCGCTTTAAGAGTCTCAGGCGGCACTCTTCATCGCGTCCTTGTTGACGGCGGCGTCGGCGATGCCGGTCAGGTCTTCGTCGGTTTGGGATTCTTCCTGCAGGGTCTCGTCCAGCAGGGCGACGGCGTCCTTCAGGCCCAGGACATTGGCCCAGCGCTTCAGCGTGCCGTAGCGGGTGATCTCATAGTGTTCCACCGCCTGGGCGGCGGCCAGTAGGCCGGCGTCGAGGGCCGGGTTGTCCTTGTATTCCTCCATGATCTCGTCGCCCTCGGCCAGGATGCCTTCGATGGCGTCGCAGGTCTTGCCGCGCGGGGCCTTGCCGATGATTTCGAACACCTGTTGCAGGCGTTCGATCTGGCCTTCTGTCTGGTCCTTGTGCTTTTCAAAGGCCGCCTTCAGCTCGGGCGACTGGGCGGCGCGGGCCATCTTGGGCAGGGACTTCAGGATCTTGCGCTCGGCGTAATAGATGTCCTTGAGCGTGTCGTGGAACAGGGTGTCGAGGGTCTTCTCGGCCATGGTCGTGTCTCGCAATGGTGATGGGGCGCGGGGGCGCACCCATCACAAGCGATCAGGCCGGCTTATGTTCCTGTGTCGGACTCCGGGCTTAGGCGGCCGTCGCCCGCTTCAGATCCGGCGGCGTGGCCTCATCGGTCAGGATGCGAATGGCCTCCTCGACCGTCACTACCGTCTGCTCCTGGGAGCCCAGGCGGCGGATGGCGACCTTGCCCTCTTCGGCCTCCTTGCGGCCGACGACGGCGATGACCGGAACCTTGCCGACCGAGTGTTCGCGGACCTTGTAGCCGACCTTTTCGTTGCGCAGGTCGATCTCGGTGCGCAGGCCCGCCGCCTTGAATCGGTCCATGACCTCGCGGGCGTAGTCGTCGGCGTCCGAGGTGATGGTGGCCACCACCGCCTGGACCGGCGCCAGCCAGAGGGGGAAGGCGCCGGCGTAGTTTTCGATCATGATGCCGATGAACCGCTCGAACGATCCCAGGATCGCCCGGTGCAGCATGACCGGCCGGTGCTTCTGGCCGTCCTCGGCGATATAGGTCGCATCCAGGCGTTCCGGCAGGACATAGTCCAGCTGGATCGTGCCGCAGGTCCATTCGCGGCCGATGGCGTCCTTGACGATGAAGTCCAGCTTGGGCGCGTAGAAGGCGCCGTCGCCCGGGGTTATGACCGGCTCGGAGCCGGCGGCGCGGGCGGCCTCCAGCATCTGGGCCTCGGCCTTGTCCCAGAACTCGTCGGTGCCGGCGCGCTGCTCGGGCCGTGTGCCCAGGCTGATGTAGGCCGTCTCCATGCCCAGATCCGCATGGACGCTGCGGCACAGTTTGATGAACTCGGCCGTCTCCTCGACGATCTGGTCCTCGCGGCAGAAGATGTGGGCGTCGTCCTGGGTAAAGCCGCGCACCCGCATCAGACCGTGCAGCGAGCCCGACGGCTCATAGCGGTGGCAGGCGCCGAACTCGGCCATGCGCAGCGGCAGTTCGCGATAGGAGCGCTGGCCCTGGTCGAAGATCTGGACGTGGCCGGGGCAGTTCATCGGCTTCAGGCTCAGGGTCTCGCCCTCGACCGTTTCGCAGACGAACATATTGGGCCGGTACTTGTCCCAGTGGCCTGAGGCCTCCCAGAACTTGCGGTCCAGAACCTGGGGGGTCTTGACCTCGACATAGCCGGCGGCGTCCAGGCGGCGGCGCATATAGGCCTCGAGCACCCGCCACAGCACCCAGCCCTTGGGATGCCAGAAGACCATGCCCCGGCCCTCTTCCTGCATGTGGAAGAGCTCCATGGCCTTGCCGACCTTGCGGTGGTCGCGCTTTTCGGCCTCTTCGAGCCGTTGCAGATAGGCGTCCAGGTCCTCCTTGGTCGCCCAGGCGGTGCCGTAGATGCGCTGAAGCTGTTCGCGCTTGGAGTCGCCGCGCCAATAGGCGCCGGCCAGCTTGGTCAATTTGAAGGCCTTGCCGACGTGGCGGGTCGAGGGGAAGTGCGGCCCGCGGCACAGGTCGATCCAGTCGCCCTGTTTGTACAGGGTGATGGTCTCGTTCTCGGGCAGGTCGCGGATCAGCTCGGCCTTGAACTTCTCGCCGCGCGCCTCGAAGAAGACGATGGCCTCGTCGCGGTCCCAGACCTCGCGCTCGAACTTGGCGTCGCGATCGACGATCCGGGCCATCTCCTTCTCGATGGCGGCGAAGTCGTCGGTCGAGAAGGGCTCTTCGCGGTAGAAGTCATAATAGAAGCCGTCCTCGATGGCCGGGCCGATGGTGACCTGGGTGCCGGGGAACAGGGTCTGGACCGCCTCGGCCAGGACGTGGGCCGTGTCGTGGCGGATGGTGTAGAGGGCCTCGGGATCGTCGCGCATGATCAGGCGGAAGTCGCCGCCCGTCTCCAGCACCCGGCCCATGTCGCGCTGCTCGCCGTTCAGCTCGGCCAGCACGGCCTTCTTGGCCAGGGACGGCGAGATCGAAGTCGCCACGTCCCGCGCCGTCGAACCGGCCGGATACTGACGCACCGCGCCGTCGGGGAATTTCAGATCGATCATGACTGTTCTTTTTCGTCGGTCTTCAGGGGCGGGACCGGGTCATAACCCGAACCGCCGAAGGGATGGCATTTACAGAGGCGACGCACGGTGAGCCATCCCCCCTTGAGCGGCCCGTGCCGGATCAGGGCGTCGCGCCCATAGTCCGAACAGGTCGGCAGGAACCGGCACTGCTGGCCGATCAGGGGAGACAGCGTCAGCTTATAGCCCCGGTGGGCCGCGCGGACGCCGCGTTCGTAGAGAGACATATGTCCCTTCGCCGGGGGCTGGATGGGTTCGCCGCGCTTATCCCCTGTCATCGCAGGGGGATCAACCGGTCAGAGCCCGTCAGGCCGCGCCGGCGAGACGAGTTCGCCCCGCCAGGGCCTGATCGACCGCCTCCAGCGTCGCCTCGATCGCCACCAGGGTCGAGGCGTGACGGGCGGGATAGTCGGCGACCTGTTTCAGAACGCGGAGCCCTTCGAAACGGCCGTCGGGGCCTTCGCCGCCGGACTTCAGCATGGCGGTCATGGCGTCGCGGGCCTCCCTGATCTCATCCGCCGAGGCGCCGAGGACGGACTGGCCCAGGACGCCGGCGGCCGCCTGGCCCAGGGCGCAGGCCTTGACGTCCTGGGCGAAGTCCATGACCCGCCCCTGGTCGTCCAGGCTCACATCGACGATCGCGCGCGAGCCGCACAGTTTGGCGACCCGCTCGCCCGTCCCTTCCGGCGACGCCAGCCGACCCGCATGGGGCAGGTTGGCCGCCAGGGTCAGGATGCGCGCGCTGTAGAGGTCGTCGATCATGGCTGGAAGATAGGGGGCTGAAGGGGCGAGTGGAAGGCGTGAAACGTCCGCTAGACGCTCAGCGTCAGACCGCCGTCCGCCTCGACCACCAGGGTCGCGGTTCCATAGTCGGACAGCTGCGGATGGGGCGTCTCCAGCGGGTGGGACCAGGCCGCGGTCACCACCAGAACCTCCGCCCCGGCCGCCTCGCCGGCCGCGATGCCGGCCGGGGCGTCCTCGAACACCAGACAGTCGGCGACGTCTACGCCCAGCCTCTGCGCCGCCAGCTGATAGCCGGCGGGATCGGGCTTGCCGCGTTCCACGTCCTCGGCCGTGATCAGGACGGCGGGCGGTTCGACCCCTGCGGCCTTGAGCCGGGCCTGGGCCAGGGGCGCCGTGGCCGAGGTGACCACGGCCCAGCGGTCGGGCGGCAGGCGTTTGACGAAGTCGATCGCGCCGGGAATGGGGGCGACGCCCTCGACATCCTCGATCTCGCCCCGTTCGACCCAGGCGACCTCGGCCGCCAGATCGACGCCCGGCAGGTTCTGGCGGCGGATGGTGTCGGCGGTGCGCACCCCGTGGATGGTGGGGATGAAGGCGACCGGGTCGATCCCGTGCCGTTCGGCCCAGCGGGTCCAGACACGCTCGGCCGCAGCGGTGGAGGTGATCAGGGTGCCGTCCATGTCGAACAGGAAGGCGCGATAGGCGCGGGGGGCGGACCCGGGGGAGACGGTCATGTCCCTATCCAGCACGGCGCCGGCCGGGCGGCAAGCCGAGGTTCCTGCCGATCAGCCGCCTTTCAAGGAGGACCAGGTGCGGGCGGTGTCGCTGGGCGATGGGGCGGAGGCGACCGCCGGCTGGGGCGTGGCCGGCGTATTGCGCGCCGCCAGCCAGGCCAGGTTCTGATCGGCCAGCTCGGGGGGCAGTTCGCGGCGCAGGATCTGTTCAGCCTCGCCCATCTTGCCTTGCAGGCCCAGGGTCATGGCCAGGGTCTGGCGCACCTTGCTGGAGGCCGTCGGCTGGGCCGCAGCCCGTCGCAGCAGGGCCTCGGCGCCGGGGGCGTCGCCGTGGGTAAGGGCCGCCGTTGCGGCGTTGGTCAGGACGTCGGGATTGTCGGGCGACAGGACCAGGGCCTGGTTCCAGGCCGCGCGCGCGTCGTCGAACCGGCGCACCTGCTCATAGGCCACGCCCAGCAGGGAATAGGGCCGCCAGTCGCGGGGCGCCAGGTCACGGGCCTTTTCCAGCGGGGCGATGCCGTAGAAGGCCTGGCCCCGGCCGATGTGGGCGCGGCCCAGCTCCAGCAGGGCGTCCAGATTGGCGGGCTGGAGGGCCAGCAGGGTCTCGGCCGTCTGGGCGGCCTGATCATAGCGGCCCAGTTCGCGCAGGGCCTGGGCCAGCTTGACCGCCGCCACGGGATCGGCCGGGTTCAGGTCGTGCTCGCCCGACCAAAAGACCGAGCGCGCCAGGGCGTCCATCCGGTCATAGGCGGCGCGGACCTCGGCCGAGGCGGGCGCGCGGGTCGCGCTCTGGCCGCCGCTCTGGGCGGCGTTCTGGACGGCGTTCTGGGGCGCGCCCTGGCTCTGGACCGGGGCGGCCGCGACGGCGGGGGCCGCCGACAGGCTGAGAAGGGCGACGGTTGCGAGAAGGGCGGGCATGGGCGACATGGGGGGAGTCCTGACGGTTCCTCGGTCCGCCTCAGAATCGCCGGTTCGCGTCAACTCTTGGTTAAGAAGGTTCGCCATGCTCGCCTCCCATCCCCTGCTGGTCGCCGCGAACGCCGGAGAGCGGGCCGTTCCGATCCGCCTGTCGGCGCCGGGCGCGGTTCTGGATGGGGCGGCGAAGTCCTGGGGCGAACGGCAGGGCTTCACCGGCAAGGCCGGGGAACTGCTGATCGTGCCGGAGGGCGAGGGGATCGGACAGGTGCTGCTGGGGAGCGGTGCGGCCTTTGATCCGGCCCTGGCGCGCGGCCTGTCGGCCCGCCTGCCCGGCGGCCTGTACCGGCTGGAGGCCGAGCCCGAGACGGCGCGGGCGGCGGCCCTGGCCTTCCTCCTGGGGGCCTATGTCTTTGACCGCTACAAGGCCCGGCCGGAGCGGGCGCCGGTTCGGCTGGTCGCGCCCGAGGGGCTGGACCTGGATGAGACGACGCGGATCGCCGCCGCCTGCGCCCTGGCGCGCGAGATGGTCGACACCCCGGCCGCCGACATGGGGCCCTTGCAGATCGAGACCATCGCCCGCGAGATCGCCGAGAGCGCCGGGGCGACCCTCACCGTGACCGAGGGCGAGGCCCTGCTGGACGAGAACTACCCCGCCGTCCACGCGGTCGGTCGGGCGGCGGCCCCGCACCGGGCGCCGCGGCTGATCGAGATCGGCTGGAAGCTGGACCAGACCGACCTGCCTCTGGTGGCCCTGGTCGGCAAGGGGGTGGTGTTCGACACCGGGGGGCTGGACCTGAAGCCCGCCGCCGGCATGCGCAACATGAAGAAGGACATGGGCGGGGCCGCCCACGCCCTGGCCCTGGGGCGGCTGGTCATGCAGGCCGATCTGCCGGTGCGGCTGGCGGTCATCGTGGCGGCGGTGGAGAATGCGGTTTCGGGCGACGCCTTCCGGCCGGGGGACATACTGAACAGCCGAAAAGGTCTGACGATCGAGATCGGCAATACGGATGCGGAGGGGCGGCTGATCCTGGCCGACGCCCTGACGCGGGCGGGGGAGCATTCGCCCGATCTGACCCTGGACTTCGCCACCCTGACGGGGGCGGCGCGGATCGCCCTGGGGCCGGAGCTGCCGCCTCTCTACACGGATGACGAGGCCCTGGCCGCCGATCTGCTGGCCGCAGGGCGGGCGGTGGGCGACCCCCTGTGGCGCATGCCCCTGTGGCCCGGCTATCGCGCCGCCCTGGACACCGAGATCGCCGACATCAAGAACGACGCCTCGGCCTGGGCGCAAGCCGGGTCGGTCACGGCCGCCCTGTTCCTGCAAAGGTTCGCCCCCGCCAGCGGCGCCTGGGCCCATATGGACATCTTCGCCTGGAATCCCCGCGCCCGGCCCGGCTTCCCCGAAGGGGGAGAGGCCCAGGCCATAAGGGCCTGCTACGCCGTGCTGAAGGCGCGCTACGGCGGTTGAGGTCAGGCCGGGCTCAGCCCGAAGGTCCATGCCCCCTGAGGCGCATCGTCGGGCGAGCCGGGGCGTAGACTGGGGGAAACGACGGGGCGCAGACAAGAATTCCACAGGAAGGCGACGCCCATTAACGGCCGATTCGGCTTCCGGGGATAAGACTGCCGCTTCAGCCAATGCGAGCCCAGGTTTGACCGACCGCCTCGATCTTCTTCCGCCCGGCGATCGTCTCGCCCGCCCGGACCTGGCCGAACAGGCGCTGGAGGGCCTTGTGCGGGCGGCCGCCTATCGGGCGACCGAAGCCATGTCCTGTCGCGTAGCCGTCGCCGACGTCTGGTCGGACGGGGGCGAGCGGATCGACCAGCTTCTGCATGGCGAGATTTTCGACGTCCTGGATCGGGCGGACGGCCGGGCCTGGGGTCGGGCGCGCCGCGACGGCGTGGTCGGCTGGGTGGTTCTGGACAGTCTGTCGGCCGGCGCGGCCTTGCCGACGCGAAGGGTGGCTGCGGTCGATGCGGCGCTGCCGCTGAACGCCCTGGTGGTCGAGACGGCGGAGGGCGTTGCGGACGCCGACCTGGCGCCGATCGGAACCTTTGAGCGGGATCCTGTCTCCGTGGCCGAACGCCTGCTGGGCCGGCCGCATGAACTGGGCGCCCGGTCCTCGGTCTCGACCGACTGTTCGGGTCTGGTGCAGCAGGCCCTGCTGGCCTGCGGCCTGCCGGGGCCGCGCCGGTCCGACGCCCAGGCGGAGCTGGGCCGGGCCGTGTCCGCCGAGGCCCCGGCGCGCGGCGACCTGGTGATCTGGCTGGCGCCCGGCGGCGACCACGACTGGACCGGCCATTCGGCCCTGATGATCGACGCCGAACGGATCATCCACGCCACGGGCGGCAAGGGGGTTCTGATCGAACCCTTGGCCGAGGTCGAGGCCCGGCTGACCGCCGAAGGCTTTGCGACGGCGATCTTCCGCCGCCTCTGAGGCCGGGCGGGACCGTCGGGGTTGTGACGCCCCTAAAAAGACTGTCCGATGTGTCCGATGTGTCCGATGTGTCCGATGTGTCCGATGTGTCCGATGTGTCCGATGTGTCCGATGTGTCCGGTTCAGGCTGCGGCGGGCGGTTTCATTCCTGAAATTCGGCATTGAATCGAGCGATGGGAGGACGGTCGGCGTCCTCTCAGTCGGTTCGCCATGTCAAAGACCGGATCGCCAGCCTAGCCCCGGCCGCGCCCCGGTCGCGTCGAACCGCCGGCCTGTTTCGCAACCGATTGAATCGACGAGGGACTCCTTGCGAAACTAGGGGCGTTCGTCGCGGAAGGTCCGCAGGGCGCCCAGACGGGCGAAGGCCAGGGTCAGGGCCTTGCGTCGGGCCGGCGCCAGGGGGGTGGCCGGCGCCTCGCGCACCACCGCCCCGCCGAAGCCGTCGGCGACGATCAGCCCCGGCGCCTGGGGCAGAATCTCCTGGGGAAACTCGGGCGCCACGGCGAAATAGAAGGCGTCGCAGAAGGGGCCGTACTCCTGCCATTTGCGATCGACGCGATAGTCGTCGACGCCTGACTTCACCTCGCAGATGACGACGTCGCCGCGCGGCCCCAGGGCCATGACGTCGGCCCGTCGCCCATTGGGCAGGCCGACCTCCAGCAAGGGCGCATAGCCCAGGTCCAGCATCAGCCGCGCCGCCCCGCGCGTGACCGAAAGCGTGGTTTCCGGCCGGCTGAAGACCAGTTCGAGATGAAGGGCGGCGGCGGCCATGCCGACTTATGTTCCGGCTATGTTCCGAATGCAAGCGGCCTGCCGCCCAGGCGGGCGGCAGGCCGAGACGTGCAGGCCGTGTGCGGCGTGGGGACGGCGCCCCGCCTAGGCGATTTCCTCGACGTGGCCGTCCAGGTCCATCAGGGCCAGTTCGACCTCCAGATGGGGGTGGCGCTGTTTGATGGCGTCGCGCAGGGCGTGAAGCTCCTGCGTATGGACCGCCAGTTCCTTTTCGGGAGTGTCCACCGTCTCGGCGCCCAGGATGACCTTGTAGGCGCCGCAGTCGCGGTGGTCGATCACCACGACCTTGTGGATGTGATGCAGGTCGATGGCGACGTCCAGATGGCTCCAGAAGGTCTGGCCCCAGCTGGGGAATTTGTCGGTCAGGGCGCCCAGGGAGGCGCCGGCCAGGACGACGTGGTCGTATTTGTCGTGCAGGCCGTGGCCTTCCATATAGGCGACGGTGTCGTCGGTGAGGCGGTAGTCCATGCAGGTCAGCAGCAGGATTTCCGTATGGCCCCGCGCCCGGGCTACGCCCGGCGCCAGGGTGGACAGAAGGCTGACCCCGCCGGCCATGGCCAAGAGGCCGAAGGCGCCGCGGCGGGACAGGGACGGGGTGTGGGCGCAGCAGTCGGGCATGGCGATCGCTCCGGGATTGATCAGGCGATCACGGGTATCGGCGTTCGGTCAGCGCGCCTAGTTCGTACCCTTCCGGAGCCGGTTGACAACCTGTCGTTAACGATCGCGCATCGGGTCCGCCTCAACCGATCAGGCTCTAACGGCCGGTGCTGACGACCCGGCTCATGTCCAGCCCCAGGGCCCGGGCGCGGGCCAGCAGGCGGGCGCGATCCGCCGCCGAGGCGTTCTGGTCACGATGCCAGATCCACCAGTCCGACTTGTTCGGGAGGGCCAGGATGGCCCAGTCGTAGTTCGGATCGTGATCCCAGACCCAGTAGTTCTGACCCGCCAGGCCGCCGAAGCTGAGCAGGCCTGGCAGGGTGAAGCGGAATTTGGCGTTGGTGGTCGTGTCGGTGATCCGGGCGGCGGCGCGCAGGGTTTCGTTGCGGCCGTCGGCGAGACGGGTGCAGGTGACGACCAGGCCGTACCGGTCGGGTCGGTCTTGGGGGGTGAAGTCGATCTGGGCTCGGCTGCAGTCCTTCTGGACGTCGTTGTGGCTGCGCTCGATCTCGAACCACCGACCGTCGAACCGATCCAGATCGACGGCGCGGGACTGGGCCAGGGCGGTGGACGGCGCAACGATGAGCGAGACGGCGATCAGGGCGGCGCGAAACATCGGCGGTGATCCTCGTTGAATCTCGTCTTGGTACGTCCGACGGCGAGGCGCGGTTGCCCCCCCACACACACATCCGCGCCGTCGCCGGGGCGAAATGCGCGCGGCGAGGCGTCGGTCTAAGGGAAAATCGAAAAATCCTGACACCTGTCGCAGATCTGAGACAGGTCCGCCTCGCAGTCTCGAACCGTCGTCCGTAGAGCGGGATGAAGTTCACGCCTCGTTAAGAGCGTCGCTCTCCTCAGTAAATCGAAATAGAGATGCGAATATCGCATATGCTTAGGCCCCAAAGTAATTATGAAGGCGAGACGAAATGTCTGACATCAGCGATAAGATAGTCACCTGGAACGCGCAGCAGCGTGAAGTGGGCGAGGTGGTCTACAAGCGTGCAGGCAAACATCTCGAACAGGCCCTGCTGGACGCCTATCGCGTAATCGACCCGACGCTGGACGCCCTGCCTCGTGACGTGTGGGAGAACGAGAAGCGGAAGTTCGCCTTCATTTCGCGCGGCGACTTTCCGCCCGAATACTTCGAACAGCAGGCGGTGATTACCGAGAACATCTCGAGCAGCCTCGATTACGCGACCTATTTGAGCAAGACCTATGCGGCCTACGCCGCCGGCCTGGCCTCGGGGCTGATGAAGGAAAAGCCCTGGAACGAGAAGGCCGACCATGCCCTGATGCTCAGCCTGATGCGGTCGGTCTTTTCTGACGCCAGCGTCGTCATGTTCAACTATTTTCAGATCCTGAACGCCAAGGCCGACGAAGAGCGCGCCCTGGTCGAGGCGGAGCGGCGGCGCGCCGCCGAGGAGCAGGATGCGGTGGTCGCCGCCCTGGCCGACAGTCTGAACCGGCTGGCGCGCGGCGATCTGACGGCGGTGATCACCGCGCCCTTCAACGGGCGCTATCAGCAGATCAAGGACGATTTCAACGCGGCGATCGACAGTCTGCGCGAGGCCATGAGCGCGATTTCGACCTCCACCAGCGGGCTGCGGGCCGGCTCGGACGAGATCGCCTCGGCCTCTGACGACCTGTCGCGCCGCACCGAACAGCAGGCGGCCAGTCTGGAACAGACCGCCGCCGCCCTGGACCAGATCACCGCCACCGTGAAACGCAGCGCCGAGGGCGCAAAACAGGCCTCCGCCGCCGCCTCCGACGCCACCGTCGGCGCCGCCCGCTCAGGCGAGGAGATGCGCGAGGCGGTCGCCGCCATGGGCGAGATCGAGGAAAGCTCCAAACAGATCACCAACATCATCGGGGTGATCGACGAAATCGCCTTCCAGACCAATCTTCTGGCCCTGAACGCAGGCGTGGAGGCGGCGCGCGCCGGGGACGCCGGGCGCGGCTTCGCCGTGGTGGCCCAGGAGGTCCGGGCCCTGGCCCAGCGCTCGGCCGAGGCGGCGCGCGAGATCAAGGCCCTGATCGCCAACAGCACGGCCCAGGTCGAGCGCGGCGTCAAACTGGTCGGAGAGACAGGCAAGGCCCTGGGGGGGATCGTCAAGCGGATCGCCGACATCGACGGGCTGGTGTCCGAAATCGCCCAGTCGTCGCAGGAACAGTCCACGGGGCTGAACGAGGTCAACACCGCCGTCAATCAGATGGACCAGGTCACCCAGCAGAACGCGGCCATGGTGGAGGAGACCACCGCCGCCGCCGCCAATCTGCGCAACGAGGCGGGCGAGCTGGAGCGGCTGGTGGCGCGGTTCCAGACCGGAGAGGCCGCGAACCGGCCTCAGCCGGCCCAGGCCGGCCGCCACGCCCCGGCCGACAATCCGGTCGGCAAGGCCCAAAGACGGCTCGCGCTCGCCGTCGGGGCGACCCAGGGCAATGCTGCGCTCAAGGACTGGGAAGAGTTCTGACGGCGCCCCCGGCGCCTGATCGGCTCTAGCCCGCCAGGGCGAGGCGGTTCCTGGCCCAGTCGGCGCGCGTCTGGCCCCACAGATGGACAGGCAGGTCGGCGAAGGGTTCTGGCAGGCGGGTGGGGCCGCGCGCCGTGGAGCTCAGCCGTTCGGCCAGCCGGATCGAGGCCGTATTGTCCAGGTCGATCGTGTGCACCACCTCGTCCCAGCCCAGGACGTCGAAGGCGTAGTCGATGGCTGCGGCGGCGGCTTCGAGCGCATAGCCCCGTCCCGTGGCGTCAGGGTGCAGGGACCAACCGACCTCCGGCCCCGGCCAGCCGTGGGGTCGCCACGGCCCGATCCGTCCGAGCCACCGGCCGGTGGTTTTCTCAAGCACCGAGAAGAAGCTTTCGCCGGTCAGGCTCCAGGCGCCGGCGACGGTCGCCATGATCCGCCAGGTTTCGGCCGGCGTCTTGGGGCCGCCGATGAAGCGGGTCGCTTCGGGATCGGCCTGGAACTCGGCCCAGCGCGGAAAATCCTCCATCGTCGGGGGACGCAGGATCAACCGTTCGGTCTCGATGCGGATCTCGGTCACAGCAGATACTCCCGCTCCAGCTCATAGTGACTGCCGTCGTCGGTCAGGAGGCTGGAATAGAGGCCGAAACGGTCGATGCGGATCGGCGGCGAATGCAGCAGATTGTGGCCCGCCATCCAGGCGCCGATCCGGTCCGGATTGGTCTGGGGCTTAAGATAGGCCAGGGTGACGTGGGGGCGATAGTCGCGCTTCTCCAGGACGATGTTCGCCCGCTCGCCCGCCTTCCTGCAGCGACCGGCCAGGACCGAGAGGGGTTCGTTGGGCGTCTCGACGCCGGCCCAAATCGTGTGGCTGCGATGGTTGTCGCCGAAGGCGCCGACCCCCTTCAGCACGATCTCGAACGGGGCCCCGGCCACGCGGGCCAGTTCGGACGCCAGGTCGTCGGCCCGCCGCTCGTCGGTCTCGCCGTAGAAGGCCAGGGTGACGTGCAGGGCCTCCAGCGGCCGCCAGCGGGCGCCGGGCAGGCCGGACTGACGCCGTTGCAGGGTCTCGCCGACGTCCGGCGGCAGGGTCAGGGCGGTGAACAGACGCAACATGCGACTGTTGGTAGCGGTCGGAACCGCCGCTTCCAAGTCCGGTTTTCCTTGCACTGGGAGCCTCGGCTTCCGATATTCAAGGCCTGTGACCGGGGAAGTCTCCCCGGCCTATCGGAGAAGGTTCGTCGCCATGAGCGATTTCAACAACGGCTACGCCCGCCCGCTTCCGCAGACGGCCGACATGTCGGTCGACGCCGGCCTGCGCAGCTTCATGCTGGGCGTCTACAACAAGCTGGCCCTGGGCCTCGTTGTCGCGGCGGCCCTGGCCTATGTCACCGGCAATGTGCCGGCGGTGCAGCAGCTGCTGTTCGGCGTGACGCCCGACGGCCGCGTCGGCCTGACGGTCCTGGGCATGGCGGTCCAGTTCTCGCCCCTGGTTCTGCTGTTCGGTTCGATGTTCTTCATGAAGAACCCGACGGCCAAGGGGGTGAACCTGCTGTATTGGGCCGTGGTGGCCTCGATCGGCGCGGGCCTGGGCATCCTGTTCCTGCGCTATACGGGCGCCTCGCTGGCCTCGACCTTCCTGGTCACGGCGGCGGCCTTCGGCGGTCTGAGCCTGGTGGGCTACACCACCAAGAAGGACCTGTCCGGCATGGGCACCTTCCTGATCATGGGCGTGATCGGCCTGATCATCGCCATGATCGTCAACATGTTCCTGCAATCCGGGATCTTCTATCTGATCATCTCGGGCCTGGGCGTGCTGATCTTCGCGGGCCTGATCGCCTATGACACCCAGCGTCTGAAGATGACCTACTACGCCCTGGGCGGCGACCAGAACGCCATGGGCGTGGCCACGGGCTTCGGCGCGCTCAGCCTGTTCATCAACTTCGTGAACCTGTTCCAGTTCTTGCTGGCCTTCATGGGCGGCAACCGGAACTGAGATCGGTCGCAAGACGGATGCGGAAAGGGCCCCTCGCGGGGCCCTTTCTTTTTGCGGCATGATGTTTAGCCTTGGCTCGACCAAAGGGGGGATGAGCGATGTTGAAACGCGGACGGAGCTTGGCAGGGCTTGTCGCGAGCTTGCTCATTACGTCGTCGCTCGGGGGGTGCCTGACATTGGCCGCCTATCAAAGGCTGCACGAGGAGCAGGCGGCAGATCGATTTCGCCAGCCTGGAGCCGCTGAACTCACGTGGTTCCAAGCGCAGGGCTTTCCCCTGTCTGGCATGCTGCAGATGACCGCCCGTCTCACCCGCCCTCTGCCGACCGGCATGGGCTTTGGGCCGAAGGAGACGCTGACGTGTGAAGGCAAGGCGATTCGGCTTATTCCGGACACGCCCCGAAATCGATGGCTCATCGCGAACAGGATGTGGTTGCCCCTCCAGGAGGAAGGCGTCTGGCGGAACGGATCCCCGACTGAGTGGCGGTGGCCCGAGCCGACGGGTTTAATCCGAGAAGCGACCTGCGGCGCAGGAGGCGCGTTTCGGTTCGAAGGCGTACCGGACGGCGGCTACCTCGTGATGGCCCAGATTTCGCCTCCAGCCTACGCGGCCGACGATTTTGGCGAAGGCTTTGATATTGTGCTGAAATCGGTCAGAGTATCCGGCGGACAATCAAGGGCTCAGCTGAACATTCGCTTGAGCGACGACGATTGGCTTTCCCCTGTCGTGCGCCAGAGGTGACCGGATTCAGTCCACCACCTGGAACTTCCGGCCGTCGAACACCTTGAGGGCCTGGGCCAGGTCGCGGCCGCGTTTCAGGATCTGGCCGCCCTCGCCGATGATCGCCCACTGGCCCTGGCGGGTCTGGAGGGCCGGGCGTTTTTCGATGCGGTACAGGGGGGCATCGCCCGAGCGGCGGAAGACGGCGAATTCGGCGAAGTCCTTGTGGCCCACCATGGCGTAGTCGCGCCAGTCGCCCAGGGCCACCATCCGGCCGTAGACCCGCAGGATCAGGTCCAACTCGCGCCGTTCGAAGAAGACCGGGCCGGCCTGTGGAGATGGGGGCGGCGGCTCGTGCGGGGTCAGGCTCATGATCTGAACTTAGGCGCATCGGCGCGGGACGCCAGAGGGGGTGGAAAAAGCGCTTCAGACACCAAATGGCCCCGTTTCGGTCCTTCGCCCGCCCGTTTGGGCGGCGAAATATCGATCATCGGCTCGTCGGAGTTCGGAAGCGTCCGGATCCTGAACAGCCCCCCCAGCCCCCTGGATGTTTCCAACAAGGGCTCCGGCGGCCGATGCTTCCTCCAAGCGAGCGCCCGCCCTGCCGATCCCCTCCCCCTCCCAGGCAAGGCGGGCGTTTCGCTGTCTGGAGCCCGGCTGGAGCCGCTCAGGCGGGCGTCTTCTCCTCAGCCGTCTTCTCCCGGGGCGTCTTCTCCAATGTGATCGTTTGGGTGTCGCCGCCGCGCCGCACCTCCAGGGCGACGGAGCCGGCTGCGGCCTCCAGCGCCCGAGCCGCCGCGCGGATGTCCGCCGTCGCAACGCCGTCGATGGCGAGGACCAGGTCGCCGGCCAGCAGTCCGCCCTGGGCGGCGGGCGTGCCGGCCTCGACGGCCGAAACCTGAACCTCGCCCTCCATGTCCCGCAGGGTGGCGCCATAGGCAAGGACGCGGTCCACGCCGACCTGGACCGGGGCCTCGACCGGCGGCTCGACGGCGAGGGCGGTCGTGGCCTCGCGCCCTCCGCGCAGATAGACGACGTTCAGGCGGGAGCCCGGCGCGGCGACGCCGACGGTGGCGTTGACGGAGCCGGCGTTGGCGACCGGTCGCCCCTGGAGGCGCAGTATGACGTCATCCTCGCGCAGGCCCGCGCGTTCGGCGGGCGAGCCGGGGGCCACATCGGCCACCACGGCGCCGCGCACGATGCCCAGCCGCATCCGGCGCGCCTGCTCAGGCGTCAGGGAGGCGAAGATGGCGCCGGTCTCGCCGCGCTTGACCTCGCCCTGGGTGCGCAGCTGGTCGGCGACATAGAGCATGATGCGGGTGGGGACGGCGAAGGCGATGCCGTCATTGCCCCCGCCCATGCCGCCCGACAGGATGGCGGTGTTGATCCCGATCAGCCGGCCCCGGCTGTCCAGCAGCGGCCCGCCCGAATTGCCCGAGTTCACGGCCGCGTCGGTCTGGATATAGTCCTCCACCGCATCGCCCAGGCCCGATCGGTTCAGACCCGAGATCACCCCCATGGTCAGGGTCTGGTCCAGCCCTAGGGGATAGCCGACGGCGAAGGCCAGGTCGCCCGTCCGAAGGGTGTCGGAATCCACCGTCTGCACCTGTTTCAGGTTCAGCGGCCGCCCGTCGGGCGTGATCCGCAGCACGGCGATGTCGGTGGCCTTGTCCGCCCCGACCAGGACGGCGTCGAACAGCCGGCCGTCGATCAGATCGACGGTGAATTTCCGCCCGTTCTCGACCACATGGTTGTTGGTGATCACCAGGCCCTGGGCCGCGTCGATGACGACGCCGGAGCCGGAGGCGTAGGGTTTGGGATCGTCCGCATCGGAACTGGGGCCGCGCGACTGGCCCAGGGTCGTCACCTTGACCACGGCCGGCAGCGAGCTTTCCAGACCTGCGGCGAAGCTGAAGACGCCGCGGCGCGCGTCATAGGGCAGGACGGTGGGCGCCGACTGGGCCAGGACGGGGCCGGCGGCGGCCAAAAGGGCGGTCGCAACAGTCAGGGAGGCGGCGGCCGAAAAGCGAAGCGTCATAGAATGTCCCTTGATCGAGCCCCGACCTTAGCCCGACTTGATCAAACTGACGATGGGCGCCGTCCCGATCGAAGGCCGTCGCGTCGGATCCGCGAAACAGGGCTTGCGCGGCGACCGTTCCCGCGTGACCATCGTCGGGCGAACACCGGGAGCCGCCGCATGAGCCAGACGACGATCGACCGCGCCCGCCGGGGCTCGACGCCGTTCGACCGGCTGTTCCGCGACCATCCGCGCGAGGTGGGCGAGACCTATTTCCAGCACATGGCCGCCTCGGCCGGTTTCGGTTTCCGCCTGCTGCGGCTGGCGGGCGCCGCCTTCGCCCACGCCCTGATCCCCGGCGTGCACAGGGCCACGGTCTCCACCGCCGTCCGGGGCATGGCCCAGGAGATGGGCGGCCGGGCGGAGGAGGCGAAACAGAGCCGGATGCGCGACGCCGGGGTCTGGGACGTGGGGCTTTAGGGGGCTCCGACCGGCCCGGTCATGCAATTGCCGGGGTTTGTGCTATAGAGGCGGGCTAAACCGCATCCAGGATCGCCGCCTTGAGCATTACGCTCGATCTTTCCCGTGTCTCGAACGCGCCCGCTGTGAAGGCCCCCGTCAACCTGTCCGGTCTGACGCGCGCCGGCCTGCGCCAGGCCCTGATCGATGCGGGCGTCTGCCCGCCTGAAAAGGCCAAGATGCGCGCCAGCCAGGTGTGGAGCTGGATCCACCACTACGGCGTCACCGACTTCGCGGCCATGAGCAATGTGGCCAAGGACATGCAGGCCAAGCTGGCCGAGCATTTCACCCTGGCCCGGCCCGAGATCGTGGAACGCCAGGTGTCGAAAGACGGCACCCGCAAATGGCTGATCCGCACCGCCCCGGGCATAGAGATCGAGACCGTCTACATCCCCGACGTCGGTCGGGCCGGGGCCCTTTGCGTCTCGTCCCAGGTCGGTTGCACCCTGAACTGCACCTTCTGCCACACCGGCACCCAGAAGCTGGTCCGCAACCTGACCGCCGCCGAGATCGTGGCCCAGGTCCAGGTGGCCCGCGACGATCTGGAGGAATGGCCGTCGCCCAAGGAAGACCGCCGCCTGTCCAACATCGTCTTCATGGGCATGGGCGAACCGCTCTACAATTTGGACAATGTCTCGGACGCGATCGACATCATCTCGGACAATGAGGGGATCGCCATTTCGCGGCGGCGGATCACCGTCTCGACCTCGGGCGTCGTGCCGATGATCCCCGAGCTGGGCGAGCGGACCGGGACCATGCTGGCCATCAGCCTGCACGCCACCAACGACCCGCTGCGCGACGTCCTGGTGCCGCTGAACAAGAAATATCCGCTGGACCAGCTGATGGCCGCCATCCGCGCCTATCCGGGCCTGGGCAACGCCAAGCGGGTGACGTTCGAATATGTCATGCTGAAGGGCGTCAACGACAGCCCCGAGGAGGCGCGCGCCCTGGTCAAGCTGATCCAGGGCATACCGGCCAAGGTGAACCTGATCCCTTTCAACCCCTGGCCCGGCACGGACTATCAGTGCTCGGACTGGAAGACGATCGAGGCCTTCGCCGCCATCCTGAACCGCGCCGGCTACGCCAGCCCCATCCGCACCCCCCGCGGCCGCGACATCCTGGCCGCCTGCGGCCAGCTGAAGTCCGAAAGCGAGAAGCTGCGGGCGAGCGCAATCAGGAAGGCGGAGCAGGCGGCGGCGTGAGCGGCCTGTAACTACGCCTCCAAATGATCCATCCGGCCAGCCCGCCTGGGATCGCCAACAGTGGGGCGGCTAATTCCGTGCCCGGGGCAAGAAGCCGAAAGACGATTGCGCCCGCGATAACGCTTTCGATTGCGGCCGTAATCGAGAAGGCGCCTACGCTGGTTCGGCCTGAATTATGCAGAATCCACCAAGTTGGAATTCCGACGACGATCAGGCCAACAAGATAGACCGGGAAAGAGATTATGAAGCCGTAGAGGGCTGCGAGCAGCCCGAACAGAAGTCCCCCGCCCAGGGCGTTGCCCAAGCCAGTTTCGCCGGGCGAAACGATTATGCTGATCCACATTCCTATGGCCGACATTCCAGCTGTGGTGCTTGCGGCAAGGACGTTTGCAATGATGAGCGTACCAAGCCGATCCGACATCGACTTGATCATATCTTAGCCACAACTCTGTTTAGAGGTCTCGGACCCATGCTTTCCGGCGTCCGCACATCCCAGGCCAGACCCAGCCGTTCCAGCAATTGAATGAACCGGAACCCCCAGTCGCTCTGGCCCGGGTAGAGGCCGATCTTCGCCGAGCCGGGATAGGCGTGGTGGTTGTTGTGCCAGGCCTCGCCCATGGTGGGGATGGCGGCCCAGGGGACGTCATGGGCCTGGACGCCCGCCTCGCGCACCAGCCAGGTTTGCGGACCGCGACGGTGGGCCAGATGGCCGACGAACCAGTGGCCGATGACGCTGGCCGAGACCCGGGCGCAGACGCCCCAGACCACGAAACCCCAGCCGCCCATCAGCCACAGCGCCGCCGCGACAGGAAGCTGTTGCAGCATCCAGGTCCGTTCCAGGAACCGATAGAAGGGATCGCGGCCGATCCGGCCCAGCTCGAACTGGGGCGGCCGTTCCAGCACCAGCCGGCAGTGCATCTGCCACCAGGCGTCGACCGCCATCGGCCGCCGGTGCGCCAGATAGTCGTGACAGTCGGTCTGGCGCTGGGCCCAGTCGCGGATGTCGTGGGTGCGGATCATCCAGAAGGGGCCGCTCATGCCGACCAGGGTCCCGAACCAGGCCAAGACGCGCTCCAGCCACAGCGGGCAATCGAAGCTGCCGTGGATCAGCCGACGGTGAAATCCGACCGAATGGCCCAGCAGAAGCGTCGTCCCTGTCACGACGACGAAGACTGCGACAGCGGCGAGGCTGAAGGTCTTGGCGCCGAAGATCAGGGCGGCGGCCAACATGGCGCCGTTCCACAGCGAGTGACGCGGGTCCCAGACGACACGGCCTTCGATCGGGCTGCAGCCGGGCGTCTCGACGAGACTGTTCACGGCGCAGGGATCAGCGTGGTCCATGTCGGCCTCCCTTCGTAGGTAATTAGGCAATCACTTAAACATTGAAATGACCCGCTGGCAAGCGCTTAGCAAATCGCTTAAATACCGCCCATGCAACGCGTGTTCGAAGCCCTTTCCAGTCCCGTCCGCCGCAAGATCTTGGCCTATCTGGCCCACGCGGACCTGACCGCCGGGGAGATTGCGGCCAAGTTCGAGATCTCCAAGCCGGCGGTGTCCCAACACCTGTCGGTGCTCGAGGTCGCGGGTCTGGTGACCAGCGAGAAGAAGGGCCAGTACGTCCATTACAGCTTGGCGCCGGACCAGTTGACCAACACCCTGAACGGCTATGTCCAGGAGGTCTGCCCGGTCGCCAAGCCGTTGAAACGCGAGAGCGCGGCCCTGGCCAAGGCGCGCGCGAACAAGCCGGATGACGCAGGCCTGTAATCTTTCGTCACAAGGTGTTGCTTCGCCGCGCTTGCGGATTGGGGCGGCAATCGGGCAAGGCGTAGAGACATGGACCCCTCACTGACGAACGTCCTGTCGAGCGCCGAGGTGCAGGCTTTCGCCTCGGGCTTTCCGGTCATGGTCACGCACCTGATCGTGACCCTGCTGCTGCTGGCGGCGGGGGCGACGGTCTACGCCCTGCTGACGCCGTGGAAGGAGATCGCCCTGATCCGCGAGGGCAATCCGGCGGCGGCGGTGGCCTTCGCTGGAATTCTGGTGGGTCTGGCCATTCCGCTGGCGGTCTCCCTGTCGGTCTCGACCTCGGTGCGGGACGTGGCCATCTGGGGCGTGGCGACCCTGGTGCTGCAGTTGCTGGCCTTCCGGGTTGTGGACCTGATGCTGCACGGCCTGCCGCAGCGGATCAAGGACGGCGAGGTTGCGGCCTCGGTGGTCCTGGTCGGGGCCAAGCTGGCGACCGCCCTGATCCTGTCGGCCGCCCTGACCGGCTGAGCGGCGAACGGATCGCGTCATGCAATTCCCCCGCCTGCCGGACTGGGCCATCTACGGAGCGGTGGCGGGCGTGCTGCTGGCGGTGTCGCTGGGCCGGCGCGAAAACGCCGACGCCCCGCCCGCCCCGCCGCCGCCCGACGAGATCGAGGGCGCCCTGCTGGGCCCGATCACCCCGTTCGACACGGCCGTGACCCTGGACGCGCCGGACACGCCCTTTACGCCGAAATCCGGCACCGCCTTTTCGATCGCCGGGCGCGGTCGCTGGGTCACGGCCCGCCATGTGGTCGAGGGCTGTCGTCGGCCGGCCCTGGTGGTGGGCGGCGGCCGGGCGGTGGCGGCCGACGTGCGCCTGGCTCCCCGGGCCGACGTGGCCCTGCTGCTCACCGAAGGCGGGCCGCCCGCCCTGCCGGTCGCGGTCCAGGCCCCGCTGCGCAAGGGCCAGCGCGCCTTTCACCCCGGCTTTCCCCAGGGGCGGGCGGGCGAGGTGACCTCGCGCCTGCTGGGGCGCGAGACCCTGAAGGTGTTCGGACGCGGCGCCCATGACGAACCGGTTCTGGCCTGGGCCGAGGTCGGGCGCACCGACGGGCTGGAGGGGACCCTGTCGGGACTGTCGGGCGCGCCGGTGATGGACGGGCGCGGGCGGGTGCTGGGCGTCACCATCGCCGAGGCGCCGCGCCGGGGCCGGATCTACACCACGGCCCCTGAATCCTTCGCCCCCGCCATTCGCGGCGAACAGCGGGCGGACGAGGCGGCGCTGGGCGAGCCGGTGACCATCGACAACTACGGCCGGGTCGCGGATGCGCTGAGGCGCGATCTGCGGGTGGCGCAGGTGGTGTGTCTGTCGGTTTGAGGCTTTCGTCTCCTCCCCATGAAATGGGGAGGGGGACCGCGCGAAGCGTGGGGGAGGGGTTGTCAACGCCGCACCGACCGTAATGATGCGGAAAGAACCCTCCGTCACGACGCGAAGAGCGTCGCGCCACCTCCCCGCAGAGCGGGGAGGAGACATGATGACTGCGCCTACTTCAGCGAACCGCTGTTCAGATTCAGCTCGCTCGCCTCGATAACCTCCAGGTTCGGGTGTTTGGCCCGCAGGGCGTCGAGGAACAGCGACCCGTCGCCGACGATCACCAGGCTGGCGCGATTGACCGGCAGGTGTTCGGCGAAGGCGGCCTGGACCTGTTCGGGGGTGACGGCGCGGACGCGGCCGGCGTAGTCGGCCAGATCGCTCATCGGCAGGTCGTAGAGGGCCAGGTTGGCGACCAGGGCGCCCAGGCCGTCGACCGTCTCCAGCGAGCGGCCGAAGCCGCCGATCAGGGTGGCCCGGCGCGGCGCCAGGTCGGCCTGGGTCGGGGTTTCCGCGCCCAGTTTGGCGATCTCGGCCAGGATCAGATCGGCCACCTCGTCGGCGGTCTCGTTCTTGGTCTGGGTCGAGGCGGTGAACAGGCCCGCATCGGCGCGGGCGCCCAGGGACGAGCCGGCGCCGTAGGACAGGCCGCGCTTGATGCGGATCTCCTGGTTCAGTCGCGACGAGAAGCCCCCGCCCAGCAGGGTGTTGCCCAGGGTGAGCGGGAAATAGTCGGCGTCGGTGCGCGACACGCCGCGAATGGCGGCGACGACGGCGGCCTGACCCGCGCCCGGTTGGTTCACCACGACGATGCGCGGGGCCAGGGCCTGACCGGCCGGGTCGGCGACAGGCGCGGCCGCCTGTCCCTCCGGACGCCAGTCGCCGAACGCCTGCTGCGCCAAGGCGCGAGCGGCGGCGGGGGTGATGTCGCCCGAGAAGACCAGGGTGGCGTCCGAGGGGCGATAGCGGGCGGCGTGGAAGGCGGCGACGTCCGCCGGGGTGATGGCGGGCACCGACTGGACCGTGCCCGAGCCCGGCGCCCCGTAGGGGGCGTCGCCATAGACGACCCGGCCCACGGCCTGGCCGGCGATCGAGCCCGGCTGGCTGAGGGCGACGCGAAGATTGTCCAGGGTCTGGGCCTGCTGGCGCTCAAGCTCCTCGGCGGCGAAGGTCGGGTTCTTCACCAGATCGGCCATCAGGGCGACCGTTTGGGGGAAGGCGTTGGCCGGGGCGTTGGCGTAGACATTGGTGAAGTCCACGCCCGCGCCGGCGCCCACGGAGGCGCCCAGCTGTTCGATCTCGGTCGCGATTTCGGGCGCCGACTTGGTCTTGGTGCCCTGGGTCAGAAGGGCGGCGGTCATCGCGGCGATTCCGGCCTTGCCCGCCGGGTCGTCGGACGAGCCGGCGTCGAAGCTGAGGCGGGCCGAGACCAGAGGCACGCCGTCGGTCGGGGCCACCAGGACCCGCAGGCCGTTGTCCAGGCGGAAGTCGGCGACGGCGGGGGTGGCCGGGGCCACTTCCGCGCCGGGCTGCGGCAGGGGCGTGCGCTGGGCTTCCGGCAGCAGGACCGCCGGGGCGCCGGCCGGCGCCAGGTCGGCGACCTTGACGGGGGCGTCGACGTTCATCTTCTGCACCGAAGGCGGGTTCTGTTCGTCGGCGGGCAGATAGCGGATCGTCGACTGGCGCTGGGGCGTCAGATATTTGCGGGCGACACGCTGGACGTCGGCGACGGTGACGGCCTGGATCTGGGCGATCTCGCGGTCGGCGGCGGCGGCGTCGCCGGTGTTGATAAGGGCGAAGCCCAGCGCCGAGGCGCGGTCGTCCACCGTCTCGCGATTGCGCAGGGCGTCGGCGACGATCTCGTTCTTGGCCTCGGTCAGTTCGGCGGCGGTGACGGGGGCGTCGCGCAGCTTGGCGATCTCGGCGTTCAGGGCGGCGATTCCCTCTTCCGCCGTATGACCCTGGGCCATGATGGCCAGGGCGGTCAGATTGCCGGCCTGCTGGGCGAAGTCGGGGGTCGAGCCGATCTGGGCGGCGATCTGCTGATCATAGACCAGGGAACGATACAGGCGGCTCGATTCACCGGTGGACAGTATGCCGTCCAGCACGGTCAGGGCGGCGCGGTCGGCGTCGGCGTATTTGACCGTCGGCCAGCCGATCACCACGGCGGGCAGGGGGACGTTGGGCGCATAATAGGTGACGTCGCGCGGCCCGGTCGGCTCGGGCTCGGCCACATTGTTGGTCGGCAGCGGCGTGGCCGGGTTCTTCAGCGGCGTGAAATACTGGTCGATCCAGCGGTCCAGCTGGGCCTGGTCGAAATTGCCGGCCACGATCAGATAGGCGTTGTCGGGCCGATAGTAGGTGGCGTGGAAACGCAGGACGTCGTCCAGGGACGAGGCGTTCAGCTCCTCGATCGAGCCGATGCCGGGACGGCGATAGGGGCTTTCCTGATACAGGGTCTCGGGCACGAACAGGCCGAACAGACGGCCATAGGGGTTGGCTAGGATGCGCTGGCGATATTCTTCCTTCACCACGTCGCGCTCGGCGACGAAGGTCGGTTCGTCCACGACCAGGGAGCCCATCCGCTCGGCCTCGGCGAACAGCATGCGCTGGAGGTGGTTCGCGGGGACAGTCTCGAAATAGGCGGTGGTGTCGTCGGCGGTGAAGGCGTTGTTGGAGCCGCCCACATCTTCGGTCAGCCGGTCGAAGGTCTCGGGCGGCAGGTTCTTGGTCGCCTTGAACATCAGATGTTCGAACAGGTGGGCGAAGCCGGAGCGGCCGGCCGGATCGTCCTTGGACCCGACCTTGTACCAGACCTGAACCGTCACGTTCGAGGTGTCGGCGTCGCGGGCGGTGTAGACCTCCAGCCCGTTCGGCAGGACGCGCTTGGTGAAGCCCAGGGGCGGGACGACCACGCCCTGCTGGGCCTGGGCCGTGACAGGCGCAGGCGCGAGTGCGGCGGCCGGCGCCGCGAAGGCGGGCGCGGCGAGGCCCAGCAGCAGGGCCGAGGCGGCGACGGTGACGGTGAGGCGGACTTTCATCGAGATCTCCAGGCCCGGAACGCCGGGCGATGGGACCGTATCAGCCCTCGGCTGACATGCACCTTACCGAGCTGTAATTATCGTCGTTCAAACACCTCGACGCCGATCTCGCCGTCCGGCGTCAGCCAGGCGTGTTTCATTCCCTGGCTGTTGAAAGGGGCGGCGATGTTTCCGGCGGCGTCAAGGGCGATCAGGCCGCCGTCGCCGCCCATCTGGCCGATCTCGTCGATGACGGCCTGGGTCGCATCGGCCAGCGACTGACCGGCGGCGACACGCCAGGCGACCTGGGCGGCGGCGGCGACGCGGATGAAATATTCGCCCTGGCCGGTGCAGGAGGTCGCGGCGTGACCGTCGGCCCAGGTTCCGGCGGCGGGGATGGGGGTGTCGCCGGCGCGGCCCGGCATCTTGCCGAAGACCCCGGCGGTCGAGGTGGCGGCGGCGAGACGGCCCTGGCTGTCCAGCACGCAAGCGCCGACCGTGCCGTGGCTCAGGGTTCCGGGCGGATGATTGTCCTCGCCCTGACCGGCGCCCGTATACCAGGCGGCCTCGTCGGCGATCGGCTCCAGCCCCTGATCCTGGGCGAACAGGGCCGCGCCCTCGCCCACCAGCATGACGTGGGGGGTGCGCTCCATCACGGCGCGGGCCGCGACGACAGGGTTGCGAAAGCCCTGGAGGGCGGCGACGGACCCGGCCCGTTTCGTCGATCCGTCCATGAGGCTGGCGTCCAGCTCATAGGCGCCGGCCAGATTGGGCGAGGCGCCCTTGCCGGCGACATAGAGGCCGGAATCCTCCAGCATGACGACGGCGGCTGTGGCGACGTCCAGGGCGCTTTCACCCGCGTCCAGACGCGGCCTCATGGCCTCGACCACCTGGCGCATGTGGGCGACCTCGGCGTCATAGTTGCGTTCGCGCCGGGCGCCGGCGCCGCCGTGGAGGATGAGGGCGGTCATGTCGTCTTCCTGAGCCTTGTTTCGGACGCCTCTTTCAAACGGGCGTGGCGCTCTTTAGCGTCGGGATGAAGGCCGCGCCATGTCGGTCGAACACAAGCGGGCCTCAAGTCGCGCTAAGCGCGGTAGGCCCAAGGGAGGAATGATGCGCGCTGTCCTGTCCAAGACCCCCGGCGGTCCCGAAACTCTCGTGGTCGAAGACGTGCTCGATCCGACGCCCAAGCCGGGCGAGCTGGTCATCGAGGTCAAGGCCGTGGGGATCAACTATCCCGATACGCTGATCATCGAGGACAAATACCAGTTCCGCCCCGAACGGCCCTTTTCGCCCGGCGCGGAGGTGGCGGGCGTGGTCGAGGCTGTGGGCGAGGGCGTCAAGGGCGTGGCCAAGGGCGACCGGGTCATCGCCGTGCCCGGCTGGGGCGGGCTGGTCGAACGGCTGGCGGTCAGGGCCGAGACGGTCATTCCCATGCCTGAGGCCATGAGCTTCGAGGAGGCGGCGGCCCTGATCATGACCTACGGCACCAGCTATTACGCCCTGAAGGACCGGGCGCAGCTGAAGGCCGGCGAGACCCTGCTGGTGCTGGGCGCGGCCGGGGGCGTCGGCGCCGCCGCCGTGGAGCTGGGCAAGGCCATGGGCGCCCGCGTGGTCGCTGCGGCCTCGACCAACGACAAGGTCGAGTTCGCCCTGGCGCTGGGGGCCGACAACGGCCTGATCTATCCGACCGGGCCGATGGACAAGGCGGCGCAGAAGGAGCTGTCCGGCGAGTTCAAACTGGCGACCGGCCGCGACGGGGCCGACGTGGTCTATGACGCGGTCGGCGGCGACTACGCCGAGCCGGCGCTCAGGGCCATGGACTGGAACGGCCGCTATCTGGTGGTCGGCTTCCCGGCGGGGATCCCGTCCCTGCCGCTGAACCTGACCCTGTTGAAGTCGGTCTCGGTCATCGGGGTCTTCTGGGGCGCGGCCGTGGCGCGCGATCCCAAGGGCCACGCCGCCAACATGGCCGAGCTGATGCGGATGTACGCCGAGGGCAAGATCAAGCCGCGCGTGTCCAAGACCTTCCCGCTGGAGAAGGCGGGGGCGGCGATCAAGGCCGTGGGCGACCGTCAGGCCCTGGGCAAGATCGTGGTGACGGTGGGGGATTAGGTTTCCTTCTCCCCTTGCGGGAGAAGGTGGCCCGAAGGGCCGGATGAGGGGTCAGTGCCAAACGGCCAGGCCTGTGTGACCCCTCGCCCGACCGCGCCAGGACGACGGCTGCGCCGCCGTGCGCGGTCTCCCTCTCCCGCAGGGGGAGAGGGTTACTTTCCCCTCAGCCGCTCCACCGCCTCTTCCGCCTGGTCGCGGTGGCGGCGCTTGATGTTGGCGCCCAGGGTGGCGATCAGGGCGGCGATGACGGCGGCGTCGTCGGTGTAGCCTATGCCGGCGAACAGGTCGGGAATGGCGTCCACCGGCATGACGAAATAGGCCAGGGCGGCGAAGATCATCCCCTTGGCCGGAAGCGGAGTCTGGGGATCGCGGGCGGCGTACCAGGCGGCCAGGGCCTGATCCGCGAAGGGGATGCGGGCCGCCGTGCGCTGGATCTTGGGCCAGAAGCCGCGCGTCACCCGCGCCTCATTGACCTTCACCACGGTCGGGACCAGGGCCTTTTTCGGGTCCAGGGCGTCTTCGGGCGAGACGGGTTTGGCTTTGGCGGTCATGGCCGCTAAATCCTCAAACGAAACTCAGGTTCATTACAACATAGGAAAGACCGAGATGAAACTCGACAGCAGCATCGCCGCCGTGGTCACGGGCGGGGCGTCCGGCCTCGGCGAAGGCACGGCCCGCGCCATCGCCGCCACGGGCGCCAAGGTGGCCCTGTTCGATCTGAACGCCGAGAAGGGCGAGGCCATTGCCGCCGAGATCGGCGGCGTCTTCTGCCAGGTGGACGTGACCGACGACGCCTCGGTCGCCGCCGCCTTCGAAAAGGCGCGCGCCGCCCACGGCCAGGAGCGGCTGACCGTCAACTGCGCGGGCATCGCCACCGGCATGAAGACCGTCTCGCGCAAGAAGGACACCGGCGAGATCAAGGCCCACGACATGGCCCAGTTCGAACGCACCGTGCGGGTCAATCTGTTCGGCACCTTCCGCGTCCTGTCGCAGTCGGCGGCGGGCATGGTGACCCTGGAGCCCATGGCGGACGGCGAGCGCGGCCTGATCGTCAACACCGCCTCGGTGGCGGCCCAGGACGGCCAGATCGGCCAGGCGGCCTATTCGGCCTCCAAGGGCGGGGTCTACGCCATGACCCTGCCGATCGCGCGGGACCTGGCCCAGGAAGGGGTGCGCTGCAACACCATCCTGCCCGGCATCATGTGGACGCCGATGATGGCCGGCATGGACCAGAAGATCCAGGACGCCCTGGCCGCCGCCATCCCCTTCCCCAGCCGCCTCGGCACGCCCGCCGACTACGCCTCCCTGGTGCTGGAGCTGGCGCGCAACGTCTATATCAACGGCGAGTGCATCCGTCTGGACGGGGCCATCAGGCTGGCGCCGCGCTGACATCTTTAGCGCGCCATCGCTCGCCGCGCGGCGGCTCGCTGCTTGAGCGCGAAGCCCTCATGCGGCGAGCGTGGGGGCGTCCCGGCTTCGGCCGTTTAGGCGTGAATCCGGCTCAAGCAGCGCGAAGCGCGATAGCCGCAAAAAAGAGCTTGCGGTCCGCCGCAACCCTCCGCTATACGCCCCCTCCTCGACGGGGCGCACACTTAGCGCCTTACGGATTGCGGGCGTAGCTCAGGGGTAGAGCACAACCTTGCCAAGGTTGGGGTCGGGCGTTCGAATCGCCTCGCCCGCTCCATGTCGGGATGCAAAATCAGGGGCCTGTCGTTCTCGGCAGGCCCCGATTTTTTGCCTGAAACCCAACGATGTCTCAGAGCAGGGCGGCCGCCAGCGTCAGGGCGCCGAGGCCCAGAGACAAGGGTAGCCGCAGCCCCAGCCAGCCCTCGGGCGTCAGGCCCAAGGCCTTCAGCCGGAGATCGACCAGGACGCTGAGGGCGATGAAGCCGCCCAGCAGGCCCAGCGACAGTCGGAGATCGCTCTCGCCCGCCGCGAGGGGCCAGGCCGCAGCCAGGGCCAGCAGCGACGGAAGCACCGCCACGCCCCAGACCCAGGCGGGGGCCTTGCCGCGCGCGGCCGCCGCCAGTCCCCACCAGACCCCGCCCAGGAAGCTGAAGATCAGGGCGGCGTAACCAAAGGCCAGACCCAGGGCCAGGGGGCGCAATTCGGCCCCGCCGCCGACCAGCAGGGCGACCGCCGCCGCCTGGGGCAGCAGGCCCGAGAAGCCCAGCTGGCGGGCGAGGGAGGGAAGGCGGGCGGGGGCGTTCGTGTCCATCTCGATCCGGCGTCTGTGCGGGGAGGCAAATCCGATCCCCGGCGCCGGTTCGTATATCACGATCACCGCGCGCCGCGCCCTCCGGAAGCTCTCCTCCCCGATGATCCGACGTTCAGCCCGCCCCGCGCCCTGTTCTGAACCAAGCCGATGAGCCGGCTGGTCGTCTGGCACGACGGGGCCTGTCCCCTGTGCCGCCGCGAGATCGCCCTGATGCGACGGCTGGATCGCCGCGGCGCCATCGAATTCGTCGATGTGGCGGGCGACGGGGATGTCGCCTGCCCGTTGGATCGCGAAACCTTGCTGGCCCGGTTTCATGCGCGCGAGGACGGGCGGATCCTGTCGGGGGCGGCGGCCTTTGCGGCCATGTGGCGGGCCATTCCCTTGTTGCGGCCCCTGGGCCTCGCGGCGCGGTCGCCGATTGTGCTGGCGGGGCTGGAGGCGGCCTATCGCCTGTTTCTGAAGGTGCGGCCCCGGCTTCAGGCCCTGGCGCGAAGGGCGGGGTGAGCCATGGCGGTGCTGAGACTGGTGCTGGGCGATCAGCTGTCGGACAGGCTGACCGCCCTGGAGGGGCTGGATCCCGCCGCCGATACGGTGCTGATGGCCGAGGTGCGCGACGAGGCGACCTATGTCCGCCATCACAAGCAGAAGATCGCCCTGGTCTTCGCCGCCATGCGGAACCACGCCGAACGGCTGAGGGCTCGGGGCGTGCGGGTGCGCTATGTGGCGATCGACGATCCGGACAACAGCGGCTCGATCACCGGCGAACTGGCGCGGGCCCTGGATGCGGGCGTCTATGACCGCGCCGTCCTGACCGAATGCGGGGAATGGCGCCTGGCCGAACATCTGGCGGCCTTCGCCGAAGGGGCGGGCCTGCCCGTGGAGATCCGCGAGGACCGGCGGTTCCTGTGCTCACACGACCGGTTCCGGCGCTGGGCCTCGGGCAAGTCGCAGCTGCGGATGGAGTTCTTCTATCGCGAGATGCGGCGCGCGACCGGTCTGCTGATGGACGGCGATCAGCCGGAGGGCGGGCGCTGGAACTATGACGCCGAGAACCGCAAGAAGTTGCCGCGCGGGGTGAGGCCGCCCAAACGCCTGCGCATCACGCCCAACGCGATAACACAGTCGGCCATGGCGGACGTCGCCTGCCTGTTTCCCGATCATTTCGGCGCCCTGCACGATTTCGGCTGGCCGACGACGGCCGAGGAGGCCGAGACGGTTCTGGAGGATTTCCTGGCGAACATCCTGTCCGGCTTCGGCGACTGGCAGGACGCCATGGCGGAGGATCAGCCGTGGATGTGGCACGGGCTGATCTCGACGTCGTTGAACCTGGGCCTGCTTGATCCGATGGACGTCTGCCGCCGGGCCGAGGCGGTCTATCGCGCCGGACGGGCGCCGTTGAACGCGGCCGAGGGCTTTATCCGCCAGATCCTGGGCTGGCGGGAGTTCGTGCGCGGAATCTACTGGCTGAAGGCGCCGGAATATCGGGCAAGGAACTTCCTGGACGCGGACCGGACTCTGCCCTGGTTCTACTGGTCGGGCGAAACCGACATGGCCTGCGTGGCCGATGTGGTGAGGACGACGCGGGAGAACGCCTACGCCCACCATATCCAGCGGCTGATGGTGACGGGCAACCTGGCCCTGCTGCTGGGCGTGCATCCGGATGCGGTCGACGACTGGTATATGGCCGTCTACGCCGACGCCTATGAGTGGGTGGAGATGCCCAATACGCGGGGCATGGCCCTGTTCGCGGACGGCGGGATCGTGGGGTCGAAGCCCTATGCGGCTTCGGGGGCCTATATCGACCGGATGAGCGATTACTGCGGCGGCTGTCGCTATGATGTGAAGAGCAAGAGCGGCGACGCGGCCTGCCCGTTCAACCGGCTGTACTGGGGCTTTCTGGAGCGCAATCGGGGGCGGCTGAGGGACAATGTGCGGCTGGCCATGCCCTATCGGACCCTGGACGGGTTCGGCGAGGCGAAACGGGCGGCCCTGGCGGCGGAAGCCGAGGCGTGTCGCACCCTGCTGGGCGCGACGCCCAGGGACTGAGGGGCAGCTTGGCGGGAACCTCGACGGGAGCTGCGGGATTTGCTTGGCTGTTTCCCCGTTCGAGCCAGAGAGGTCGCCTCCATGATCGCCCTTCGCCGCCCCGCCTCCCGTCTTCCTGTCCGTCTGCTGGCCGCCGCCGTCGCGGCCTCGGCCCTGTCGGCCTGCGCCTATAATGAGGCGCTCGGTCGCAACCAGCTGCTGCTGGTCGATAACGCCTCTCTGGCTCAGCAATCGAACGCCGCCTGGCGCGAGGCGATCAGCAAGCCGGGCGTCCAGACCTCGGGCGCCCAGGTCGATCGCATCCGTCGCGTCGGCAACCGTCTGGTCCAGGCGGCGGGGCTGGGCGGGCGCAGCTGGGACTACGCCGTCTTCAGCGAGAAGAGCCCGAACGCCTTCGTCCTGCCGTCCGGCCAGATCGGCGTGACCGACAGCCTGCTGGCCCTGGTCCAGAACGACGACCAGCTGGCGACCGTGATCGGCCACGAGATCGGCCACGTCGTCGCCAACCACGCCGCCGAACGGGCCTCCAGCCAGATGGCGACCTCCATCGGCCTGGCGGCCGTGGGCGGAGCGGCGGGCCGATACGGCGACGCGGTCAACGCCTATGGCGGGCTGGCGGCCCAATACGGTCTGTTGCTTCCCTATTCACGGCGCGACGAGCTGGAGGCCGACCGGCTGGGCGTGGACTATATGCAGGCCGCCGGTTTCCGCCCGTCCCAGGCGGTCGCCTTGTGGCGGCTAATGGCGGCGCAGCGTCAGGCCAACATCCCGCAATTCGCCTCAACCCATCCGTCGGACGCCACGCGGATCGACCTGCTGCAGCAATATATCGCCGGCAAGGGCTGGAGCTGATCAGACCTTGATGTCGAGATAGGTCCCCGGACGCATGATCCGGGGCGGCTGTTCGTCGGTCGACGGCGAGGGCGGGGTCGGCCGTGTCGGACTTGCGGCGGGCGTCTGGGGCTGGACCGGAGCGGCCTGGATCGGGTTGGCCTGGACCTGGTTCAGGGCCGCACGGAAGAAGGCGGCCTGGGCGTTGCGCGCTGACGAGGTCTCGCCGCCGGACGGCGGAAGGGTCTGGGGCAAACCTGGACGAATCGCGCTCATAGCCAACCGTTAACGCATCGCGGGGCGACAATCGTTAACAAGATCTCAGGAAAGAAGGTTAATCCCGGCCTAACGACTGTTTTTCGAAGGCGGGGACCGGCCTGGGGCCTGCATCGAGGCGACCAGCCGCTCGATGTCGGCGTCGTTCAGCAGGGGGCCGGACTGTTTGGCGGTGATCCGGCCCATGGCGTCCACGGCGAAGGTCTCGGGCACGCCGGATATGCCCAGGTCCAGCCCGGCCCGGCCCTCGCGGTCGACCAGGACCATCGCATAGGGATCGCCCAGCTCGTCCAGGAAGGCGCGGGTGGCGACAGGCTCGTCCTTATAGGCCACGCCGACGACGGCGATCCCGCGCGCCTTCAGGGCCAGAAGCTTGGGGTGTTCGATCCGGCAGGGGGCGCACCAGGAGGCGAAGACATTGACCAGCATGGGCCGTCCCACCCCGGCGGTCTTCAGGTCCAGATTGCCCGGCCCGGCCGTGTCGCCCTCCAGCATGGGCAGGACGGTCTCGGGGATGGGCTGGCCGACCATGGCGTCGGGCTTGAAGGCCGGGTCGCGCTTCAGCGACCAGCCGGCGAACAGGGCGAACAGGGCGACCGCCACGACGAGCGGCAGCAGGGCCAGCCAGCGGTTCATTTTAAGGGCCCTATCGCGCTTTGCGCTGCTTGAGGGCGCGGGGAGACTGTCGCGTCTGATGTCGCGCTCTGGTCTTTTTCCAGACGCTCGAGTTCGCGCTTCCATTTGCGCGAGGCGACGACGGCGCGGGCCGTCAGGGCGGCCAGCACCAGGGCGCTGACGCCCCAGGCGGGCCAGACGAAGGCGGCGTAGGGGCTCATGTCGAGGTCGAGCATCTTAGGCCTCCAGCGCCTTTCGCGCGCGCAGGGACAGGACGCGGCGGCGGCGGATTTCGGTGCGGATCGCCGTCAGCCACAGGGCCGCGAACAACACCCCATAGGCCGCCAGCATGGTCAGGAAGGCGGGCAGATAGGCCGGGTCCAGGCCCGAGGCGCCCGGCGTCAGGAAGCTGGCCGGCTGATGCAGGGTGTTCCACCAGTCGACCGAGAATTTGACGATCGGCAGGTTGATCAGCCCGACCAGGCCCAGGACGGCGGCGGCGCGGGCGCCCTTCTGCTCGTCGTCGATCGAGGCCCTCAGCGCCATATAGCCGAGGTAGAAGAGAAACAGCACCAGGACGCTGGTCAGGCGCGCGTCCCAGACCCACCAGGTTCCCCACATGGGCTGGCCCCACAGCGAGCCGGTGAACAGGGCCAGGGCCGTGAAGGCGGCGCCGGGCAGGGCGGCGGCCCGGGCGGCGGCGTCGGCTAGTGCATGGCGGAAGACCAGGGCGAAGAAGCTGGAGACCCCGAGCGCCGCATAGGCCCCCAGGCCCAGGCTGGCGGCGGGCACATGGACGAACATGATCCGCACCGTGTCGCCCTGCTGATAGTCGGCGGGGACGGTGAAGCTGAGCCAGGTTCCGACCGCCAGCAGGACGGCGGCGGCCGTCCACAGCACCGGCGTCAGCGGGCCGGTGAAGCGCATGAACCGCTGCGGATTGGACAGGCCGAACATGGTGTCAGCGATTACGCGGCGGGACGGCGGCGGGCAAGCGGCGTGTCACGGCGTCCCCTAGAGCCTGATCCGTTGAGGAGGAACCGCTTCGCGGTTCCGCTGAAACGGTGAATCAGGCTCCAGATTTAAAGCGAGAGCATGATTCACGCTTCTGTCGGAACCGCAAAGCGGTTCCGTCCGAAACGATCATGCTCTACCCTTGGGCGTTCCTGACCGCCGCCGCCCCGGCGAAGGCGGCGACGACCCCGGCGAAGAGGACGTAGGCGGTGAGGAAGGCCAGGGCCGGGGCGGGCGACTGGCCGGACGCCGCCCGCTCCAGCGCGCCGGCGCCGAACACCACGGGCGGGATGAACAGGGGCAGCACCACGACGGCGATCAGCAGGCCGCCCCGCTTGGCGCCCAGGGCCAGGGCGGCGCCCAGGGCGCCGGTCAAGGCGAAGCCCGCCCCGCCGATCAGGGCCGACAGGGCGGCGAGGGGCGCCAGCGAAACCGGCAGGCCCAGGGCCAGGGCGGCGACCGGCGCGGTCAGGGCCAGGGGCAGGCCGACGGCGATCCACTGGGCCAGGGCCTTGATCAGCACCACCGATTCCAGCGGCAGATGGCCGATCGCCAGCAGGTCCAGCGCCCCGTCCTCCAGATCCCGTTCGAACAGCCGCTCCAGAGACAGAAGCGAGGCGAGCGCCAGGGCCAGCCAGGCGATCCCGCCGGCCACCGGCGAAAGCGTGCGCGGATCGCCCCCCGCCGCCAACGGCAGGACGGCGGTCAGACAGACGAAGAAGCCGCAGGCCAGCAGCGGGCCGCCCCCGCCGCTCCAGGCCAGGTCCAGCTCCCGTTCCAGCAAGACGCGCGTCGCGCCCCGCAGGCCCGGCGGGCGGGGTTCGGCGTCCACCGGCCGGCTCACGCCAGACCTCCCAGGTCCAGGGTGCGGGTCGGGATCGGCAGGGGGTCGTGGACGGCGGCGAGGATCAGGCCGTCGGCGTCGAGGTGACGGCGCATCTGGTCGGCGAAGACGGCGCGCCAGCGGGCGTCCAGCGGAGCCATGGGCTCGTCCAGCAGCCACAGGGCGCGCGGCGATCCGACCAGCCGGCCCATGGCCAGACGACGGCGCTGGCCGGCGGACAGGCGCCGAACCTCAAGGTCCAGCAGGGGCTCAAGGCCGAACGCCTCGACGGCGTGATCGAAGCCGGTCTGGGTGTGGCCCAGCCAGTCGCATTGGAAGCCCAACTCCCGGCGGGCCGTGCGTCCGGTCTTCAGTCCGTCCTGGTGGCCGAGGAAATGCACTTCGCGCCCGCGCGCCAGATGGTCGTCCAGCCGATTGCCGTCGCCGTCGTGAAAGGCGATCTCGCCCGCGTCGGGTCGCAGCAGGCCAGCGACGGTCCGCAGCAGACTGGTCTTGCCCGCCCCGTTGGCGCCGGTCAGCGCCACGGCCTCTCCGGCGCGGAGATTAAGGCTCAGGCCCGAGAACAGGCGACGCTCGCCGCGCGAGACGGCAAGGTCGGAGAGGGAGAGGGCGTGGATCATGGCGCCGAACTTCTCCCTCCCCCGGCGGGGGAGGGGGGGCGCGGAGCGACCGGGTGGGGGCGGCCCGCCAAGGATGCCAAGCGTTTGCAGGGCGACGTGTCGCCTGGCCCTCCCCACCCGGCCTCGCTTCGCTCGTCCCCCCTCCCCCGCAGGGGGAGGGAGAGCCAGGTCGCTGTTTTGAGAACCTTTCTCAATGTCCACGTCGGGGGTGTGGACACATGGACGGTGCGATCCAGCGGGTCTATAGGCACGCTTGCCGCAGCAGGCTTTCGCCGCGCGCGCAGGGGCCCTGTGAGCCGCTGCGTCTGCCGCGCGAAGGCGCAACCGGATTGTCGGGCGGCGCTGACCAGAGGAAAACTCTCCATGCCGTCGATCGACAGCTTCAACACCCGCCAGGACCTTTCCGTCGGGCGCAAGAAATACGCCTATTACAGCCTTCCGGCCGCTGAGGAAGCGGGTCTGGCCGGGATTTCCCGCCTGCCGCGCTCGATGAAGGTGCTGCTGGAGAACCTGCTGCGCAACGAGGACGGCGTCTCCGTCACCCAGGACGACCTGAAGGCCGTCGCCGCCTGGGTCGAGAACAAGGGCGCGGTCGAGCACGAGATCGCCTTCCGCCCCGCCCGCGTCCTGATGCAGGACTTCACCGGCGTGCCCGCCGTGGTCGATCTGGCCGCCATGCGCGACGCCATGAGCGCCCTGGGCGCCGACGCCGCCAAGATCAACCCGCTGGTGCCGGTCGATCTGGTCATCGACCACTCGGTCATGGTCGACCACTTCGGCACGCCCAAGGCCTTCGGCCAGAACGTCGAGCGCGAATATGAGCGCAACATCGAGCGCTACAACTTCCTGCGCTGGGGCTCGTCGGCCTTCAACAACTTCCGCGTCGTGCCCCCCGGCACCGGCATCTGCCACCAGGTGAACCTGGAGAACCTGGCCCAGACCGTCTGGACCCTGGACGAGGGCAAGAAGACCGTCGCCTATCCCGACACCGTCGTCGGCACTGACTCGCACACCACCATGATCAACGGCCTGGCCGTCCTGGGCTGGGGCGTCGGCGGCATCGAGGCCGAGGCCGCCATGCTGGGCCAGCCGATCCCGATGCTGATCCCCGAGGTCATCGGCTTCAAACTGACCGGCCGTCTGCCGGAAGGCACGACCGCGACCGACCTGGTGCTCACCGTCACCCAGATGCTGCGCAAGAAGGGCGTGGTCGGCAAGTTCGTCGAATTCTTCGGCGACGCCCTGCCGAACATGACCATCGAGGACCAGGCGACCATCGCCAACATGGCCCCGGAATACGGCGCCACCTGCGGCTTCTTCCCCGTCTCGGCCGCCACCATCGGCTATCTGACCGCCACGGGCCGCGACAAGGCGCGCGTCGCCCTGGTCGAAGCCTACGCCAAGGCGCAAGGCCTGTGGATCGACGAGACCTCGGAAGACCCGGTCTTCACCGACGTGCTGGAGCTGGACCTGGCCACGGTCGTGCCGTCGCTGGCCGGCCCCAAGCGTCCGCAGGACCGCGTCGAACTGACCACCGCCGCCCCGGCCTTCGAGACCGCCCTGACCGACGTCTTCAACCGTCCGTCCGACGCCCCGCGCGCGGCCGTCGAGGGTGAAGGCTTCACCGTCGGCGACGGCGATGTGGTGATCGCCGCCATCACCTCCTGCACCAACACCTCCAACCCCTCGGTCCTGATCGCCGCCGGCCTGGTGGCGCGCAAGGCCAACGCCCTGGGCCTGAAGGCCAAGCCCTGGGTCAAGACCTCGCTGGCCCCCGGCTCGCAGGTCGTCACCGACTATCTGACCGACGCCGGCCTGCAGAAGGACCTGGACGCCCTGGGCTTCAACCTGGTCGGCTACGGCTGCACCACCTGTATCGGCAACTCGGGCCCGCTGGATCCGGCGATCTCGAAGGCGATCAACGACAACGCCCTGGTCGCCACCTCGGTCCTGTCCGGCAACCGCAACTTCGAAGGCCGGGTGAACCCCGACGTCCAGGCCAACTATCTGGCCTCGCCCCCGCTGGTCGTGGCCTACGCCATCGCCGGCTCGATGCGGATCGACATCACCAAGGATCCGATCGGTCAGGACAAGAACGGCAATGACGTCTTCCTGAAGGACATCTGGCCCACCACCCAGGAAATCGCCGACATTCAGCGCAAGTCGGTCACCCCGGCCATGTTCGCCAAACGCTACAAGGACGTGTTCAAGGGCGACAAGCACTGGCAGGCGATCAAGGTCGCGGGCGGCCAGACCTATGAGTGGGACGACGCCTCCACCTATGTGGCCAACCCGCCCTATTTCGACGGCCTGTCGATGGAGCTGACCCCGGTTCAGGACGTGGTCGAAGCCCGTGTCCTGGCCATCTTCGGCGACTCGATCACCACCGACCACATCTCCCCGGCCGGTTCGATCAAGAAGACCTCGCCCGCCGGCGTCTATCTGACGAACCACGGCGTCGAGGCGGCCGAGTTCAACAGCTACGGCGCCCGCCGCGGCAACCACGAAGTCATGATGCGCGGCACCTTCGCCAATATCCGCATCAAGAACCGGATCACGCCCGAGATCGAGGGCGGCGTGACGAAGCACTTCCCGTCGGGCGACACCATGTCGATCTATGACGCCGCCATGCGGTATCAGTCGGAAGGCCGGCCCTTGGTCGTCTTCGCCGGCAAGGAGTACGGCACCGGCTCGTCGCGCGACTGGGCGGCCAAGGGCACGCGCCTCTTGGGCGTTCGCGCCGTCATCGCCGAAAGCTTCGAACGCATCCACCGTTCGAACCTGGTCGGCATGGGCGTGGTGCCGCTCCAGTTCAAACAGGACGGCTGGCAGAAGCTGGGCCTGACCGGCGAGGAGATCGTCACCATCCGCGGCCTGTCCGACGCCAATGTCGGCAAGCTGCGTCCGCGTCAGGACCTGTGGGTCGAGCTGTTCCGCCCGTCGGACGGCAAGATGGCCCGCTTCCCGGTCCGCTGCCGCATCGATAACCAGACCGAGATGGACTATCTGCTGGCCGGCGGCGTCATGCCCTACGTCCTGCGCAACCTCGCGCGCGGCCCGGAAACCGAGGCCCCGATCGCGGCCGAATAGTCGGCGGCTGATCGCTGAAACAAGAAGGGCCGGCGGAGCGATCCGCCGGCCTTTTCTATTAAACACCGGGCTGGCGTACTCGTCATCTGACGACTATATCATGGTCATGTGACGAATGGATTGAACCCATGACCGTTCTCGACATCTACGCCCAACCTGAGGCTCTCCCGGCCAGCGACGCCGCGCGGATCGGTCGATTGTTGGGGTTGAGCGACGACGCCGCCCTCGACGACGTGGGCTTGGCGGACCGGGTGTCGCGCGGGCTGAAGCCCACCTCGGCCGCTGCGCTTGGTCACGTCATCGGCATGCCGCAGGTGGTCGGCAAGCTGATCCCAGAAGCCACCCTGCGGCGCGCCCGTACCAGCCGAAAGCCGCTGTCGCGCGAAATGAGCGAGCGGCTTTATGAAGTCGGACGCGTGGTCGATGTGGTCAGCCGAATCTATCACGGCGATACTTCGGCTATCGCTCGTTTTCTGAACAGCCCGCATCCGTTATTGGGCGGTCGGACCCCGTTGACGATGGCTCAGTCCAGTTCGGCCGGCGCAGACGCTGTCATCAATCTGGTCCGTCGCGCGGACGCCGGTTTCGCCGTCTAGCGATGGTTCGCGTTCTGAGGGACGCGCTGAAAGCCTATCGCATTGGCGATCCGCGTGGAGAACACCCGATCTGGAGTGATGGCGGCGCCCGCCTGGCGTCGGGACGGTGGCATGAAGCGGGTCAGCGGGTGATCTACGCTGCGGAACACTATTCGACCGCCATGCTGGAGAAGTTGGTTCATTTTGGCGGGGAACTGCCGAACGGCCAGCATTATGTCGAAATCGATCTGCCCGTCGGCCTGTCCTACGAGGTGGTCAATCCCGATCTCGTTCCAGGCTGGGCTGAGCCGGGCGGCGCTGCAGCCCGCGCCTTCGGCCGCGACTGGTTTGCGCAAGGGCGGTCGGCCGTGCTGATCGTTCCGTCTGTCGTCGCCCGGATGGAGCGCAACTTCATCTTCAACGCCGCCCACCCAGATTTCGGGCAGGTCAAGGTCGGGCTCGAAATCCCTGTCTGGTGGGACCGCCGACTGTTCGGCTGATCCCTCAATCCAGCTTCAGCGCCTCGGCCAGAAGACGGGCCTCGGCCGCGCGGCTGGAGCCGGAGCGCCAGGCGACGACGATTTCGCGGTGGGGCGGGGCGCCGTCGGCCTGGTTCTCGAAGGGACGGATGACGACGGAGGGGGTGTCGGCTAAGCCCGCCTGGACCGCCATCTTGGGCAGGAAGGAGACGCCCAGGCCCGAGCCGACCATCTGAATCAGGGTGTGCAGGCTGGTGGCGGCGAAGACGTCGTCGCCGCGCGGCGCCTCTATGTCCAGGGCCGCCAGGGCGTGGTCGCGCAGGCAGTGGCCGTCTTCCAGCAGGATCAGGTCCTGGGCCTGCAGCGAGCCGGGCCGGATCGGGCCGGGAGCGGCCAGGGCGTGGTCGGCCGGAGCGGCGGCCAAAATCTCGTCGTCGCCGATCCGGGCGTGTTCGACGCCCGGCGCCTCATAGGGCAGGGCGATGACGGCGGCGTCGATCTGGCCGGCCTTGAGCGCCGCGATCAGGCGGGGCGTCAGATCCTCGCGGATAAACAGCTTCAGGTTCGGATAGGCGGTCTTCAGCGACGGTAATTTGGCGGGCAGCAGAAAGGGGGCCACGGTCGGGATGACGCCCAGGCGGAACCGGCCGGACAGCAGGCGGCCGGCGTTCTTGGCCGCTTCGACCAGATCCTCGGTCCGGGCCAGGACGTCCTCGGCCCGGCGCACGGCCTCGGCGCCGACAGCGGTCATGATGACGGCGCCGCGCGCCCGCTCGACCACAGGGGCGCCCAGGATCCGCTCCAGCTCCTGAACCCCGGCGCTGAGGGCGGGCTGGCTGACGTGGGCGGCCTCGGCGGCGCGGGAGAAGCTGCCGTGTTCGGCGAGGAGCTTCAGGTACTGGAGTTGACGCAGGGTGGGGAGCATGGCGACGAAATAGGGCGCGCCTATACAAAATGCAAAGATAATCGATTGGCCTTATGAAGCTGGGCCGTGTTGAATAGCCACGTCAGCCGAAGGGCTATCCGCAAAACGCCCGCCGCATCGCGCCATCACAGGGAAGATCGCCATGACCACCGAAGCCAAATGCCCATTCTCAGGCGCGACCAGCGAGTCTGTCGCCGGGGGCGGGACCCAGAATCACGACTGGTGGCCGGGGCAGCTGCGCGTCGATCTGCTGAACCAGCATTCGTCGCGCTCCAATCCCCTGGGCGAGACGTTCAACTATCGCGAGGCCTTCGCCAAGCTGGACTATGAGGCGCTGAAGGCCGATCTGCGGGCCCTGATGACGGATTCGCAGGACTGGTGGCCGGCCGACTTCGGCCATTACGGGCCCCAGTTCATCCGCATGGCCTGGCACAGCGCCGGCACCTATCGCGTCGGCGACGGCCGGGGCGGCGGCGGCCGCGGCCAGCAGAGGTTCGCCCCGCTGAACTCCTGGCCGGACAATGTGAACATCGACAAGTCGCGTCGTCTCTTGTGGCCGATCAAGCAGAAATACGGCCAGGCCATCTCCTGGGCCGACCTGCTCATCCTGACAGGAAACGTGGCCCTGGAGACCATGGGCTTCCGCACCTTCGGCTTCTCGGGCGGACGCGAGGACACCTGGGAGCCGGATCAGGACGTCTACTGGGGTCGCGAGACCACCTGGCTGGGCGGCGACGAACGCTATTCGCGCGGCTCGCACGGCGTCGACAAGCCGGCTGACGAGGCGGTTCTGGTCGCTGACGACACGGCCGACGGGGTCCAGCATACGCGCGATCTGGAGAACCCGCTGGCGGCGGTCCAGATGGGCCTGATCTACGTCAACCCGGAAGGCCCGGACGGCAATCCCGATCCGATCGCCGCCGCGCGCGACATCCGCGACACCTTTGCCCGGATGGCGATGAACGACGAGGAGACTGTCGCCCTGATCGCCGGGGGTCACACCTTCGGCAAGACCCACGGCGCCGGCCCGGCCGAGCATGTCGGCCCCGAGCCCGAGGCCGACGAGCTGGAGGCGCAAGGGTTGGGCTGGACCTCCAGCTACGGCAGCGGCAAGGCCGGCGACGCCATCACCAGCGGCCTGGAGGTCACCTGGACCCAGACCCCGGCCCAGTGGAGCAACTTCTTCTTCGAAAACCTGTTCGGCTTCGAGTGGGAGCTGGAGAAGTCGCCGGCCGGCGCGCATCAGTGGGTGGCCAAGGACGCGGGCTTCATCATCCCCGACGCCCATGATCCGACCAAGATGCGTCGGCCGACCATGCTGACCACGGACCTGTCGCTGCGGTTCGACCCGGAATACGAGAAGATCTCGCGCCGCTTCCTGAACAACCCCCAGGCCTTCGCCGACGCCTTCGCCCGGGCCTGGTTCAAACTGACCCACCGCGATCTGGGGCCGCGCTCGCGCTACATCGGGCCGGAAGTCCCCAAGGAGGAGCTGGTCTGGCAGGATCCCGTGCCGGCCGTCGATCATCCGCTGATCGACTCCGCCGACGCGGCCGCCCTGAAGGCCCAGATTCTGGCCACGGGTCTGAGCGTATCCGAACTGGTCGGCGTCGCCTGGGCCTCGGCCTCGACCTTCCGCGGCGGGGACAAGCGCGGCGGCGCCAACGGCGCCCGCATCCGCCTGGCCCCGCAGAAGGACTGGGACGTCAACCAGCCTGAACAGCTGGACCGCGTCCTGAAGACTCTGGAGGGCGTGCAGTCCGCCTTCAACCAGGCCCAGATCGGCGGAAAGAAGGTCTCCATGGCCGATCTGATCGTGCTGGCCGGAAACGCCGGGATCGAGGCGGCGGCCAGGGCGGCCGGTCATGAGACGACCGTGCCCTTCAATCCGGGTCGGACCGACGCCAGCCAGGACCAGACGGACGTCGAGTCCTTCGCCTATCTGGAGCCGGTGGCCGACGGCTTCCGCAACTATCAGAAGGCCCGCTACAGCGTCCCGGCCGAGGCCCTGCTGATCGACCAGGCCCAGCGCCTGACCCTGACGGCGCCGGAGATGACGGTGCTGGTCGGGGGCCTGCGCGCCATCAACATCAATGTGCGGGGATCGACCCATGGGGTGCTGACCGAGCGGCCCGGCGTCCTGACCAACGACGTCTTCGTCAATCTGCTGGACATGGGGGTGAAGTGGACCCCGACCAGCCCGGCGCGCGACGTCTTCGAAGGCCGTGACCGCCAGACCGGCGCCCTGCGCTGGACCGGGACGCGCGTGGACCTGGTGTTCGGTTCGAACGCCGTGCTGCGCGCCTTGGCCGAGGTCTACGCCGCCGCCGACGCCCAGAAGAAGTTCGTCGAGGATTTCGTGGCGGCCTGGACCAAGGTCATGGAACTGGACCGGTTCGACCTGCAAGCCTGATCGGGCGCAGAAGCAGAGGCGAAGGGGGCGGGCGTCGCAAGGCGTCCGCCCTTTTCCCTGTTCGATGAACTGTCACGCGGCGCCTCTAGACTGGGCGATAAAAGGAGGACGCCATGACCACCCTCGTAACGCTTCTGACGCCGGACTATGCGGATTGGGAGACCGCCCTGATCATGGCGGGGGCGCGCAGCCATTATGGGTTTGAGACCCTCTTCGCCTCGCCCGATGGGGAGGAGGTGGTGTCGGCCGGCGGCCTGTTGGTCGTTCCAAATCTCTCGATCGAAGACATCGAGGTGGACGAGATCGACGCCGTCCTGGTGAACGGCGGCTCCATCTGGCGCCAGCCCGGCGCGCCGGACGTCTCCGACCTGTTGCGCCGGGCGCATGAAGCCGGAAAGACGGTGGGCGGCATCTGCGACGGAACCCTGGCCCTGGCGCGCGCGGGCCTGCTGGACGACCGGCCCCATACCGCCAACGGGCCAGACAGCCTCTCCGTCACCGGCTACGGCGGGGCGGCCCATTACCGCGACCAGCCTCACGCCGTTCTGGCCGACCGGGTCGTCACGGCGGCGGGCACGGCGCCGGTCAGCTTCATGGGGGCGGTGCTGGACTCGCTGGGTCTGAAGAGCGCCGAGCTGGACGCCTATCTCAGCCTGTTCGGCGCGGAACACCTCGCCCCGGTCAGCGCAGCCTGATCTCGTACAGCTGGGGCCAGCGCTTGCCGGTGACGAACAGCCGCTTGCCCGCCGCGTCCCAGGCGATGCCGTTCAGGACGTCGTCGTTCGGGTCCAGGCCCGCGTCCTTGGGGACCAGGTCCGTCAGGTCGATGAAGGCCTTCACCACACCGGTCTCCGGGTCGATGCGCGCGATGCGGTTGTCCTGCCACAGATTGGCGAAGACCTCGCCGTCGATCCATTCCAGCTCATTGATCTGGTCCAGCGGCCGACCGTCGGCGGTGACGGAGATCCGGCCGGTCTCGGCCAGGGTGTCGGGATCGAGGAAGCGGATCTGATCGGTGCCGTCGCTCATGATCAGTCGGCGCCCGTCGGTGGTCAGCCCCCAACCCTCGCCCGGATAGGAGAAGCCGCCCAGGGGCGAGAAGTCCTCCAGCTTGAAGATGAAGCCGATGTGGTTGCGCCAGGTCAGATTGTAGAGCTTGCCGTTCAGGGCGGCCAAACCCTCGCCGAAATAGACGGTGGGCAGGTCGCGCCGACGCAGGATTTCACCGTCCTGCAAACGCACCTGGCGCACCGACGACGGATAGAGGCCCGTGCTCTCGTAAAGGGCGCCCTCGTGGAAGAAGAGGCCCTCGGTGAAGGCCGTCCGGTCATGCGGATAGGCGTGCACCACCTGATAGGCCTGGGTCGGAACCTCGGCCCGAACGGGCAGGGTCGCGCCCACCGCCAGCAGCAGGCCGACGATCAGGCCGGCGAAGCGCAGGGGCGGGCGCGGCATGGTCAGGCGCCTTCGGCGGCGGCTTCCGCCTCGGCCTTGCGGGCGCGGGCCTCGGCGCGTTCGGCTTCGGCGCGGGCGGCCTCGGCCTTTTCCTTCTTGGAGGCGGAGCGACGGCCCAGCATGTTCAGGGCCTCGACCCCGGCCGAGAAGGCCATGGCGGCGTAGATATAGCCCTTGGGCACATGATAGCCGAAGCCGTCGGCGATCAGCACCATGCCGATCATCAGCAGGAAGCCCAGGGCCAGCATGACGACGCTGGGGTTGTCGTTGATGAAGTTCGCCAGCGGGTCGGCGGCCAGCAGCATCACCGTCACGGCGACCAGGACGGCGACGACCATGATGGGCAGGTGCTCGGTCATGCCCACGGCGGTCAGGATGGAGTCGATCGAGAAGACCAGGTCCAGCAGGATGATCTGGAAGATGGCCGCCCCGGCGTTGGTGATCATCACGTCCTTCTTGTCCATGACGTCATGGGTGGGCGTGGGATCGACCGTGTGGTGGATCTCCTTGGTGGCTTTCCAGACCAGGAACAGGCCGCCCGCGATCAGGATCAGATCCTTCCACGAGAATTCGTTGCCCGCGACGGTGAAGACCGGCTGAACCAGGCCCACCAGCCAGGCGATGATCGACAGCAGGGCCAGGCGCATGACCAGGGCCAGGCCGATGCCGATGCGCCGCACCTTCTGGCGCTGATGCTCGGGCAGTTTGTTCGACAGGATCGAGATGAAGATCAGATTGTCGATGCCGAGCACGACCTCCATCACCACCAGGGTCACCAGGGCCGCCCAGGCGGCCGGGTCGGAGAGAAGGGGCAGGATGCTGTCGAGCATGGAATGTCCAGGAGGGGAAAGGCGTCGGCGGGAACAGCTAGGCCCGGCTCAGGTTCCGATCAAGCGCGGGGGTGCGGCGCAATGGTCGCACCCTGGCTCACCGCGCGGCGAAGGTCACATCGACCACCAAGGGGAAGTGGTCCGAGATCACCTGGCCCGAAAAGGAGTCCGTCAGGACGCCGAACCTTTCCACCGCCAGGCGGCGATCGACGAAGACATGGTCGATGGGCGCCCCGTCCGCGGCCTTGGCGAGGTCGAAGCCGTTATAGGTGGTCGAAGGGCCGAAGACGACGGGGCTGACGGTGCGGGCGTCACGCAGGCCGGCCGACACGATCCGGCGATAGGGGGCGCTGTCGGGCCCGGTGTTGAAGTCGCCCAGCAAGACCACGGCCGCCGTTTCGCCCTCGGCGGTCGCAGGCGGCAGGTCCGCAGCCAGGGCGGCGCACTGTTCACGGGCGACCACGCCGACATGGTCGAAATGGGCGTTGCGGACGTCCAGCAGACGACCGTCGGAACGGTCGCGCAGCACCACCCGCGTCAGGGTGCGGGGCAGGGCCGCGTCCCAGCCCTTCGAAGGGCGATCCGGGGTCGGCGAACACCAGAGAGTCTGTTTGCGGACGACCTCGAATCGGTCGCGTCGCCAGAACAGGGTGGTGGTCTCGCCCCCCTCGGCCCCGTCGTCGCGACCCAGGCCGTAGTGGTCGTAGTCCGGCGCTTGTTCGGCCAGATAGGCGACCATGGGAATCAGGGCCTCCTGAACGCCCAGCACGTCCGGGGCGAAGAAGGCGATCTGACGCGCCATGTGCGGGCGCCGTTCGGGCCAGTTCGGCCGATCGTCAGGGGCGTCGTAGCGTATGTTGTAGCTCATCAGCCGGATCGGCTGTGGCTCGGGCGCTGCGAAAGGCTCGGCGCGAGCGGCGGCCGTTCCCGTCAGGACGGTGACGAGAGCGATCATCAGGACGCGGAACTTCATGGCGAATCTCTAAGACGACGAGAAGAAAGACGAATGTCGCACGGGGCTATGACCGAGGTGCGACGCCGGGTGCGGCTTCTTCACCCTTCACGCAATGTTGCGAGCGGCAAAACCCCGTGCTATCAGGCGCCCGGCTTGAAGGGGGCGTATTCACCAATACGGCCTCTGTCGTGCTTTCCGCAAGCATTTCAAGCTTTTGACCGTTGCGACCCTCGCAGTCGGTCGCGACCCTGACACAACGACCTCGGACCCTAATCAGTGGCTGATGATTTCAGAACGACGGAAGTCGGCGATCGCTACGCACAGGCGCTGTTTGATCTGGCGCTGGAAACCGGCCGCCTCGACGCCGTTCGCGCCGACGTCGTCTCGCTGAAGACCGCCTGGATCGAGAGCGCCGATCTGCGCCGCCTGGCGACCTCGCCGGTCATTTCGGCCGATGATCAGGTCAAGGGCCTGACCGCCGTCGCCGCCAAGGCCAGGTTCGAGCCGAACACCGTCAACTTCCTGGGGCTGCTGGCCCAGAACGGCCGCGCCCGTGATCTGGCCGCGGTGATCGCCGGTTTCGAGCGCCTGTACGCCAAACACGCCGGCGTCGTCGCCGCCGAGGTGATCTCGGCCCAGCCGCTGGACGACAAGCAGCTGACCGCGATCAAGACCGCCCTGAACAAGAGCCTGGGCAAGGCGCCGGAACTGACCACGCGGGTCGATCCGGCCATCCTGGGCGGCCTGAAGGTCAAGGTCGGCTCGAAACTGTTCGACGCCTCGCTGAAGACCAAGCTCGACCAGATGAAGTTCGCCCTAAAGCGCGCGTAAGCGCCGCCCCCGTCCACCCGATTGTCGGCGCCTGAACGGCGCAACCGCAAAAAGACTGAAGAACAGAGAGCCCGTCATGGACATCCGCGCCGCTGAAATCTCGGCCATCCTCAAGTCGCAGATCGCCAACTTCGGCGTCGAAGCCGACGTTTCCGACGTCGGCAGCGTGCTGTCGGTCGGCGACGGCATCGCCCGCATCCACGGTCTGGACAATGTCCAGGCCGGCGAAATGGTCGAGTTCACCAAGGCCGGCGTGAAGGGCATGGCCCTGAACCTGGAGCGCGACAATGTGGGCGCCGTGATCTTCGGCGCCGACGCCGCCATCGCCGAGGGCGACGACGTGCGCCGCCTGGGCGAGATCGTGGACGTGCCGGTCGGCAAGGGCCTCCTGGGCCGCGTCGTCAACCCGCTGGGCGAGCCGATCGACGGCAAGGGCCCGATCCAGTTCACCGAGCGCCGCCGCGTCGACGTCAAGGCGCCGGGCATCATCCCCCGCAAGTCGGTCCACGAGCCGATGCAGACCGGCCTGAAGGCCATCGACACCCTGATCCCCGTCGGCCGCGGCCAGCGCGAGCTGATCATCGGCGACCGTCAGGTCGGCAAGACCGCCGTCGCCGTCGACACCATCCTGAACCAGAAGAACGTCAACAAGACCGACGACGAGAGCGCCAAGCTCTACTGCATCTACGTCGCCATCGGTCAGAAGCGTTCGACCGTCGCCCAGATCGTCAAGACCCTCGAAGAGTCGGGCGCTCTGGAATACACCATCGTCGTCGCCGCCACGGCGTCCGAGCCCGCCCCGCTGCAGTTCCTGGCGCCCTTCGCCGGCACCGCCATGGGCGAGTTCTTCCGCGACAACGGCATGCACGCCCTGATCGTCTATGACGACCTGTCGAAACAGGCTGTGGCTTATCGCCAGATGTCGCTGCTGCTGCGCCGCCCGCCGGGCCGCGAAGCCTATCCGGGCGACGTCTTCTACCTGCACAGCCGCCTCTTGGAGCGTTCGGCCAAGCTGAACGAGGACTATGGTTCGGGCTCCATGACCGCCCTGCCGATCATCGAAACCCAGGCCAACGACGTTTCGGCCTATATTCCGACCAACGTCATCTCGATCACCGACGGCCAAATCTTCCTGGAATCGGACCTCTTCTATCAGGGCATCCGTCCGGCCGTGAACGTCGGCATCTCGGTGTCGCGCGTGGGCTCCTCGGCCCAGACCAAGGCGATGAAGAAGGTCGCCGGCACCATCAAGGGCGAACTGGCCCAGTATCGCGAGATGGCCGCCTTCGCCAAGTTCGGCTCGGACCTGGACGCCTCGACCCAGAAGCTGTTGGCCCGCGGCGCCCGACTGACCGAGCTGCTGAAGCAGCCCCAGTATTCGCCCCTGTCGATGGAAGAACAGGTCGTCTCGGTCTACGCGGGCACGCGCGGCTATATCGACGGCATCGCGGTCAGCGACGTCGGCCGGTTCGAGAAGGAGCTGCTGGCGCGCATCCACGCCAACCACGCCTCGCTGCTGGAAGGCATTCGCACCAAGAAGGACCTGACCGCCGACCTTGAGGCCGAGCTGAAGGACATCCTGGCCGCCTTCGTCAAGACCTTCGCCTGAGTTCAACCGGATAAGCTGAGAGAGTAGCGCCGGATGGCCAGCCTCAAGGAAATGCGCAATCGGATCGGAAGCGTGAAAGCCACGCAGAAGATCACGAAAGCCATGCAGATGGTCGCCGCGGCCAAGCTGAAACGCGCCCAGGACCAGGCCGAAAGCGCCCGGCCCTATGCGAAGAAGATGGCCTCGGTCATCGCCAACCTGGCCGCCGGCGTCTCGGGCGCCGATGCGCCGCGCTTGCTGGCCGGCACGGGTCAGGACCAGCGTCACCTGATCGTGGTGGCGACGGCGGACAAGGGCCTGGCGGGCGGTTTCTCCACCAATGTCATCCGCGCCGCGCGCGAACGGATCAACAGCCTGATCGCGAACGGCAAGGACGTCCGGATCATCGCGGTCGGCCGCAAGTCGCGCGATCAGCTGTCGCGCCTGTACGGCGACAAGCTGGTCCGCACCTTCGAACTGAGCGAGCACAAGACGGTGGGCCTGCCCTCGGCCCAGCCCATCGCCGAAATGATCGCCACGGCCTTCGAGGACGGTCAGGCCGATGTGGTCACCCTGTTCTACAGCCAGTTCAGGTCTGTCATCTCCCAGGTTCCGACCGCCAAACAGCTGATCCCGGCTGTGGTCGAGGGCGACGCGGCCCCGGTCGACCTGAACGGCGCGGTCTATGAGTACGAGCCCTCGGAAGAGGAAATCCTCGAGACCCTGCTGCCGCGCAACCTGACGACCCAGATCCTGGCCGCCCTCTATGAGAACCAGGCGGGCTTCTTCGGATCGCAGATGGCGGCGATGGACAATGCGACGCGCAACGCCGGCGACCTCATCAACGCCCTGACGCTGCAGTACAACCGCAAGCGCCAAGCCCAGATCACCACCGAGCTGATCGAGATCATCGCCGGCGCCGAAGCCCTCTGATCCCGACCGAACAGACATTCCGATACGGACCCCAGCCATGACCGACACCGTCGCCCCCAAGAAGCCCGCCGCCCGCAAGCCGGCCGCCAAGAAGGTCGCTCCCGCAGCGGCCCCCGTCTCCGCCGCCGCCACGGGCCGCATCGCCCAGGTCATCGGCGCCGTCGTCGACGTCGAGTTTGACGGCCATCTGCCGGCCATCCTCAGCGCCCTGCACACCCAGAACGTCGACCAGAAGACGGGCGAGCCCTTCACCCTGGTGCTGGAAGTCGCCCAACACCTGGGTGAGAACATGGTCCGCGCCATCGCCATGGACACGACCGAGGGCCTGACCCGCGGCCAGCCCGTCACCGACACCGGCTCCTCGATCCAGGCGCCGGTCGGCCCCGGCACCCTCGGCCGCATCATGAACGTCGTCGGCCAGCCGATCGACGAAGCCGGCCCGATCAAGACCGAGCTTTACCGTCCGATCCACAAGGAGGCCCCGAGCTTCGACGAGCAGTCGACCTCGGCCGAGATCCTGGTCACCGGCATCAAGGTCATCGACCTGATGTGCCCCTACACCAAGGGCGGCAAGATCGGCCTGTTCGGCGGCGCCGGCGTGGGCAAGACCGTGACCATGCAGGAACTGATCAACAACATCGCCAAGGCGTACGGCGGTTATTCGGTTCTGGCCGGCGTGGGCGAGCGCACCCGCGAAGGCAACGACCTGTATCACGAGATGATCGAGTCCAACGTAAACGTGGACCCGGCCAAGAACGGCGGTTCGACCGAGGGCTCCAAGTGCGCCCTGGTCTACGGCCAGATGAACGAGCCTCCCGGCGCCCGCGCCCGCGTCGCCCTGACCGGCCTGTCGATCGCGGAATACTTCCGTGACGAGGAAGGCAAGGACGTCCTGCTGTTCGTCGACAACATCTTCCGCTTCACCCAGGCCGGTTCCGAAGTGTCGGCTCTGCTGGGCCGCATCCCCTCGGCCGTGGGCTATCAACCGACCCTGGCGACCGAGATGGGCAATCTGCAGGAGCGGATCACCTCGACCAAGAAGGGTTCGATCACCTCGGTCCAGGCCATCTACGTCCCCGCCGACGACCTGACCGACCCGGCGCCCGCCGCCTCCTTCGCCCACCTGGACGCGACGACCGTTCTGAGCCGTGACATCGCCGCCCAGGCCATCTTCCCGGCCGTGGACCCGCTGGACTCCACCTCGCGGATCATGGACCCGCTGGTGATCGGCGAGGAGCACTATCAGGTCGCCCGTTCGGTTCAGGAAGTCCTGCAGCAGTACAAGGGCCTGAAGGACATCATCGCCATTTTGGGCATGGACGAGCTGTCGGAAGAGGACAAGCTGATCGTGGCCCGCGCCCGCAAGATCCAGCGCTTCCTGTCCCAGCCCTTCCACGTGGCTGAACAGTTCACCAACACCCCCGGCGCCTTCGTCGACCTGAAGGACACGATCCGCTCGTTCAAGGGCATCGTGGCCGGCGAGTACGACCACCTGCCGGAAGCGGCCTTCTACATGGTCGGCCCGATCGAAGAGGCCGTCGCCAAGGCCGAGAAGATGGCGGCGGAAGCCTGATCATGCGCAAGGCTCTCGCCAGCCTCATTCTCTTTTGTCTGGCCTCGCCCGTTTCGGCGCGGGCACAGGCTGATGGAGATTTTGAAGCTATGGCGGGAGCTTGTGCTGCCTTTCTGGCTGATGGTCGATTCCCGGCCTTGATCGATGAAGGCGCGTTCTTTGAACAGAGAGGTTTCAAAGGCGCGGCTTCTACCGTCAAGGCCGATGAAGTCTCCCGCACCTACACCCGTTCCGGCACGCCGATCGATCCCGTTCGGATCATGGTCGGGCGTCCGGCCGAAACGGGTAGGGAGACCTGCTCTATTTTGGACCTGAATGGGCCGGAAGCGGGGGACGAATTCATCGCCAAGACGCGCGCTCAGGCAGACTGGGCGTTCAACAGCGAGTCAAACGACGGCAACGGAAAGGGCGTCCTGTTTGAGAGGAACGCTGGCGGGGCCGTGATCTATCTGGCGATTTGGGGTACGGGTGCGGCTTACCCGGTTTCCATCGCCTCCTATCAAATCGGAACATCGGACTGATGGCTGGCAAACTCAACTTCTCCCTCGTCTCGCCGGAACGCGAGGTCTTCTCCGGCCTCGTGGACCAGGTGGACGCGCCGGGCGTCGAGGGCGACTTCGGCGTCCTGCCGGCCCACGCCCCCTTCATGACCGCCCTGCGCGAGGGCCTGGTGACCGTCTATGTCGGCGGGACCAGGACCCAGTACGACGTCAAGGGCGGCTTCGCCGACGTCAACGGCGAAGGCCTGACCATCCTGGCCGAACAGGCGACTGAGGTCGTCGCGGCCTGATCCTTTCTCAGGCTCGTAAAGAGTGAGGCCTCCCGTTTCGGCGGGGGGCCTTTTTCTTTGCCCTCTCCCGCTTGCGGGGGAGGTGTCGCGTCGATCGCGAAGCGATCCAGCGACGGAGGGGGAGGTTTCACTCCGGAAGAAGACTTCCCCCATCGTCAGCCGTCTCGCTCCGCTCGACGAGCTGACACTTCCCCCGCAAGCGGGGGAAGGGCTAGAACGCCTCCATGACCGAAGCTCTCGATATCCACGGCGTCTGCGATCCGCGTTTCGCGGCGGTGAAGGACGTTTTCGCCGCCAACTTCACTGACGCGCCCGAGGGGCTGAACGAGGCGGGGGCGCGGTTCTGCGTGATGATCGAGGGGGCGCCGGTCGTCGATCTGTGGGCGGGGCACGCCGATACGGCCAAGACGGCGCCCTTCGCCGAGGACACCCTGACCCCCGTCTTCTCGACCGGCAAGGCGGTGATGGCCCTGTTGATGGCTACGGCGGTCGAAGCGGGCAAGGTGGCCTATGACGAGAAGGTCTCCCAGATCTGGCCCGCCTTCGGCCAGGCCGGCAAGGACAAGGTCACGGTCGCCCAGCTGATGAGCCACCAGTCGGGCCTGCCCGGCTTCTCGGAGCCGGTGGAGCCGTCGCTGTGGTTCGATCCGGCGGCGGTCAACGCCCGGCTGGCGGCCCAGGCGCCCATGTGGGAACCGGGAACGGCCTCGGGCTATCATCCGGTCACGGTCGGCTATCTGGCCAATGAGGTGTTCCGCCTGACGACGGGCCGGACCATGGGCCAGGCCCTGCGCGCAGACTTCGCCGATCTGGACCTGTGGATCGGCCTGCCGGAGGACCAGCACGGGCGGGTGGCCCAGATGCGCAAACCCTCGGCGGCGCCCAGCCTGGGGACCATCGACCCCATCAAACAGGCGGCCTTCCTGGACCGGGGCTCGGCGCCGGGCGGGCGCGGTTCGGCCGAATGGCGCAAGATGGAGATCCCCTCGGCCAATATGCACGCCACGGCGGCGGGCCTGGCGCGGATGCTGGGCGTCGTGGCCAGTGAGGGGATGCTGGACGGGCGAAGGGTGCTGTCCAAGGGCGTGCTGCGCGACCTGACGCGCGAGCGGATCCACGGTCAGGACAAGGTGCTGCCCTATGTGATCAGCTGGGCGGCGGGCCTGATGCGAAACGACGGGCTGAACGTCTTCGGGCCGGGCGAGTCCCTGGGCCACTACGGCTGGGGCGGATCCATGGCCATGGCCGATCCGTCGCGGCGCCTGTCGGCCGCCTATGTGATGACGCGCCAGTCGCCGCACCTGATCGGCGACCCGCGGCCCCGGCGCCTGCTGGAGGCCCTGTACGCCGCCGTCTAGACGGTTTCCGACAGGGCGACGGCGCGTCGGGCGGCGCGCGACCGCTGCGCGGCGCCCAGGGCGAAGACGCCCGCTCCGGCCCAGATGAAGCCGAAGGAGACGATCCGCAGTGGGGTCAGGGGCTCGCCCGCCCAGACGCCGCAGGCGAACTGCAGCGTCGGCGCCAGAAACTGGATGAAGCCGACGGTGGACAGGGGCAGACGCCGCGCCGACCAGGCGAACAGCACCAGAGGAATGACCGTCGCCGGTCCGTTGACCAGGGCCCAGGCCAGTCCGGCGGGCGAGGAAAAGCCGGTCGCCTGCCCATGGGCCGCCAGCCAGGCCAGGAACAGGGCGCCGAACGGCATCAGCACCAGACATTCGACGAACAGGCCGGTCTGGGCCGAGGCGGGCACGCGCTTTCTGATCACCGCATAGGCGCAGAAGGTGACGGCGAGCGTCAGTCCGATGATCGGCACATGGCCCAGGGCGACGGTCTGGACGGCCACCCCCACGGCGGCCAGGGCGATGGCGACGCCGCTCCAGCGGTCGATCTTCTCGCGGAACAGCAGGGCCCCTGCGGCCATGTTCAAGAGCGGGTTGATGTAATAGCCGAGGCTGGCCTCCAGCGTCGCATGATGGGTGGTGGCGAAGACATAGAGGCTCCAGTTGACCGCGATCATCGCCGCCGACAGGGCCAGCCAGCCGAAGACGCGCGGCGTCGCCAGCGCCTGTTTCGCCTCGTTCCACTGTCCCGCCAGCAGCAGGACCAGACCCGCCACGAAGACCGACCAGACCGCCCGGTGAGCCAGGATCTCGGGCGCGCTGAAGCCGTGGGCCGCCAGGGCCATGAACAGCAGGGGCAGAAGACCCCACAGGGTGTAGCAGGCGATGGCCGTGCCGACCGCGCGGGGATCGTTGGGGGAGGGGGAGGCGGTCATGGGGGAGCGCACGTGATTTTACTTTCGTCATCCTCCGGGCCGCGAAGCGGAACCGGGGGACCCAGCGGCGCGCGCGAGCGCGAACCTGTCGCAGAAGAGGTCTTTCGTACCCAGCGGCGGATGGATTTCGCCTTCGGCGCGCTGGGTCCCCCGGTCTGCGCCGCGAAGACGCGGCTTGCCGGAGGATGACGAAAGCTAAGCGGAGCGGTTTAGACCGTGATCGAACGATACCCCGACGACGGCTTGATCGTGCCCGTCTCGTCCAGCAACTGGGCGATCTGGACGGCGTTCAGGGCCGCGCCCTTGCGCAGATTGTCGGACACCACCCAGAAGCTCAGGCCGTTCTCGACCGTCGGGTCCTTGCGGATGCGGCTGACGTAGACGGCGAACTCGCCGGCGGCGTCGACCGGGGTGATGTAGCCGTCATGCTCCTGCTTATCGACGACCAGCACGCCCGGCGCCTCGCGTAGGATGGCGCGGGCCTCGTCCGGTTCGATGGGGCGATCGAACTCGACCGTCACCGCTTCCGAATGGCCGACGAAGACCGGCACCCGCACGCAGGTGACCGTCAGCTTGATGTTCGGATCCAGCATCTTGTGGGTCTCGTCCCACATCTTCTGCTCTTCGTCGGTATAGCCGTCCTCGTTGAAGGCGCCGATGAAGGGGATGACGTTGAAGGCGATCTGTTTGGGGAACTTCTTGGGCGTGGCGTCGCCCAGGCCGTAGATGGCCTTGGTCTGGTTCCACAGCTCGTCCATGCCTTCCTTGCCGGCGCCGGACACCGACTGATAGGTCGAGACCACCACCCGCTTGATTTTGGCCGCGTCATGCAGGGGCTTCAGCGCCACGACCAGCTGGGCGGTCGAGCAGTTGGGGTTGGCGATGATGTTCTTCTTCTTCGCGTCCTTGACCGCGTCGGGGTTCACCTCGGGCACGATCAGCGGCACGTCCGGGTCCTTGCGGAAGGCCGAGGAGTTGTCGATCACGATGGGGCCGGCCTTGCCGATCCTTTCGGACCACTCCCGCGACACAGCGCCGCCGGCCGACATCAGGACGATGTCGACCTTGGAGAAGTCGAACTGCTCGATGTCCTGGCATTTGACGGTCCGGTCGCCGAACGAGACCTCGACGCCCTTGGACTTGCGCGAGGCGATGGCGTGGATTTCATCGACGGGGAAATTCAGCTCCTCGAGGATGTTCAGCATTTCGCGGCCCACATTGCCCGTGGCCCCGACGATCGCGACGCGATAACCCATGATGCTTGGTCCTTCGGACGCGCTACCGCTCGGCTCAGCGGAGCCTCGCTGCTTGAGCGCGATTTTGGTGATTGCGAAGTGCATTTAGGCGTTCGCAGCCGCGAAGCAATCGCTTTTCGGCGCCTGGGGCTTTAAGCAGGGCTCTCATGACCTCCCGCATCCGAAACGCCTACGACATCCGCGTGGAAGAGGGCGTGCTGACGCCCGATCCGGCCCAGGCCGAAGTCCTGGTCGCCCTTGAGCGGCTGGAGCGCGATCTGGCCAGGCGCGGCCTGTTCGGCCGCCCGCCCGAAGTGAAGGGGATCTACCTCTACGGCCCGCCGGGTCGGGGCAAGTCCATGCTGATGGACCTCTTCTATTCGGCCACGCCCGAGCCGCGCAAAAAGCGCGCCCATTTCCACGCCTTCATGGCCCGGATCCACGACCTGGTGCGCCAGTGGCGCGAGGGGGACTCCAAAAGCCGCAAGGCCGTGTTCGGAACCCACAAGGGCGACGATCCCATTCCGCCGATCGCCAGACTGATCGCCTCCGAAGCCCGGCTGCTGTGTTTCGACGAGCTTCAGGTGACCGACATCGCCGACGCCATGATCCTGGGCCGGCTGTTCGAGGCCCTGTTCGAGGATCGGGTGGTGCTGGCCGTCACCTCGAACCGGGCGCCGGAGGACCTCTATAAGAACGGCATCAACCGCCAGCTCTTCACCCCCTTCATCGACATCATCCGCGACCGCTGCGAAGTGGTCCAGACGGCGGGCGCGCGCGACTGGCGGCTGGACCGGCTCAGCTCAGCCCAGGTCTGGCACACGCCGGACGACCGCGCCGGGTTCGAGGCCCTTTGGCGCGAACTGAAGGGGGGCGAGCCGGAAGAACCGGCGCACCTGACCGTCCTGGGGCGCGACGTCGTGGTGGAGCGGACCGTGGGGGCCATGGCGCGGGCCAGCTTTGCGGACCTGTGCGGCCGGCCGCTAGGGCCGCAGGACTATCTGGCGATCGCCGAGCGGTTCCACACCCTGTTCCTGGAGGATGTGCCGATCCTGGGGCCCGCCAACCACCATGAGGCGCGCCGTCTGGTGACCCTGGTGGACGCGCTTTACGAGGCCCGGACCAGGCTGATCGTCCTGGCCGCCGCCCGGCCCGAGGCCCTCTATACCGAAGGCGTTGGGACGTTCGAGTTCGAACGCACCGTGTCGCGGTTCAACGAGATGCAGAGCAGGGACTGGCTGGCGCATGTGAGGGAGTAAGCGCAGACCCTCTCCCGCTTGCGGGAGAGGCGGCCCGGCGTCCGCGCAGCGGACCAGGGTCGGAGAGGGGAGTCTTGTTTCAAGGAGAAGATTTCCCCCATCGTCAGGCGTGTCGCTGCGCGCCACGACCTGACACTTCCCCCGCAAGCGGGGGAAGGTCTGAGCATCCCAAAGAAAAGGGCCGCAGATCGCTCTGCGGCCCTTCGTCATCGAAATCAAGATGTGGCTTACGCCAGCGAGGAATCGATGTCCTTGCACGCCTGGATCAGGCCCTGGACCGAGGCGACCGACTTGGCCAGCATCGCCTTTTCGTCGTCATTGGTGGTGAACTCGACCACCTTCTCGACGCCTGCGGCGCCGATCAGGGCCGGGACGCCGACGTAGAGGTCGGACAGGCCGTATTCGCCCGACAGCCAGACGGCGCAGGGCAGGACGCGCTTTTCGTCCTTCAGATAGGACTTGGCCATGGCGATGGCCGATTCAGCCGGGGCGTAGAAGGCCGAACCGGTCTTCAAGAGGGCCACGATCTCGCCGCCGCCCTTGCGGGTGCGCTCGACGATGGCGTCCAGCTCGTCCTGCGACAGGAAGCCGGCCGCGACGGCGTCGGGCAGGGGCAGGCCGCCGACGGTCGAGTGGCGCACCATCGGCACCATGTCGTCGCCGTGGCCGCCCAGGGTCCAGGCGTGGATGTCCTGAACCGACACGCCGGTCTTTTCAGCCAGGAAGTAGGCGAAACGGGCCGAGTCGAGCACGCCGGCCATGCCGACGACTTTCTCCTTGGGCAGGCCCGAGAACTTTTGCAGGGCCCAGACCATGGCGTCCAGCGGGTTGGTGATGCAGATGACGAAGGCGTTGGGGGCGTGGGCCTTGATGCCCTCGCCGACGGCCTTCATGACCTTCAGATTGATGCCGATCAGGTCGTCGCGGCTCATGCCCGGCTTGCGCGGCACGCCGGCGGTGACGATGCAGACGTCGGCGCCGGCGATGTCGGCGTAGTCGTTGGCGCCCTTCAGGGCCACGTCCGAGCCGAAGACGGCGGTGGCTTCGGCGATGTCCAGCGCCTTGCCCTGGGGGGTGCCTTCGGCGATGTCGAACAGGATCACGTCGCCCAGCGCTTCGCGGGCGGCCACGTGGGCCAGGGTGCCGCCGATCATGCCGGCGCCGATAAGGGCGATCTTCGCGCGAGCCATGGATGTCTCCGGTTATTGCGTGTGCGAAAGGGGATTAATCGTGCGGGCGGTCTAGACCCGCAAGGGCGGCGCTGCAAGGCTGGCCGACGTTCGATCAGGAGCCCCAATGACCGACTTTCGTCCAGACCCCGCCTTCGCCGCCGGCTCCATCGCCGCCGCTGAATGGCCGCTGTGTCATGTGCGGCTTCAGGACGACGCCCGCTTCCCCTGGCTGATCCTGATCCCGCGCGTCGAAGGCGCGGTGGAGCTGGAGGATCTGAGCGTCGAACAGCGGGCCGTGCTGATGGAGGAGACGGTGCGGGCGGGGGCGCTGGTGCGGCGACTGGGGGCGGTCGATAAGCTGAACGTCGGGGCCATCGGCAATGTCACGGCCCAGCTGCACGTCCATGTGGTGGGGCGCCGCCGCGACGACGGCCTGTGGCCCGATCCGGTCTGGGGACGGGGGCCGGCGGTTCCCTATGCGGATGATGAGCGGGCGCGGCTGTTGGATTTGATCGCGGGCGGGTGAGCCGCCGCGCGCCCTCAGATGATGTCCAGCGGCGTCTCCCGCGTCGGCGGGGGGAAGGCTTCGTCGAGACGGTGCAGGTCCTCGGCGTCGAACTGGATCTCCAGGGCGTCGGCGTTGGCCTCCACGTGCTCGACCGAGCTCGCCTTGGGGATGGCGATCACCCCGTCCTGGCGCAGGACGGCGGCCAAGGCCACCTGGGCCGGGTCGGCGTCGTGGCGGTCGGCGATGTCGCGGATCAGCGGATGGTCCAGCAGGCCGCCGCGCCCCAGGGGCGAATAGGCCATCATCGGCATGTCGCGCGCCTGCAGCCAGGGCAGCAGGTCGAACTCGACCCCGCGCGACCCCAGATGATAGAGCAGCTGATTGGCCGCGCAGTCCTCGCCTCCCTCGATCTCCATCAGCCGCTTCATGGCGCGCAGGTCCAGGTTGGACACGCCCCAGCGGACGATCATCCCTTCATCGACCAGTTCCTGGAAGGCGGCGACCGTCTCCTCCAGAGGGACGCGGCCCTCCCAGTGCAGCAGATAGAGGTCCAGCCGGTCCGTCCCCAGCCGTTCCAGCGACTTTTCGCAGGCCAGCATCATCTTCAGTTCGGAGGCGTTCTCGGGTCGGACCTTGGACACCAGAAAGACCTCGTCGCGACGGCCGGCGATCACCTCGCCCACCAGCCGTTCGGAGCGGCCGTCGCCGTACAGTTCGGCCGTGTCGATCAGGGTCAGGCCCAGGTCGATCCCCCGCGCCAGGGCCTGCTGTTCGGCGTCGCGCCGGGCGGGATGGTCGCCGATCTCCCACGTCCCTTGGCCCAGGGCGGGAACGGTCGTACCGTCGGAAAAGCTGACGAGGCGGGTCATGTCGGTCCTGTTCCATTCGCGGCGAAAGGCCGCCTTGGCTTGGGTATGGAGAGGTTGAGATGCGTACCCGGCTTATCAAGACCGACGGCCTTGTCCAACAGGTGCTGGAGGCGGGGTATGAACAGCCTAACGCGCCCCTGGTCCTGCTGATCCACGGCTTTCCCGAACTGGGGATCAGCTGGCGGGCCCAGGTCGAGGCCCTGTCCCTGGCGGGATACCATGTCGCGGCGCCGGACATGCGCGGTTACGGCGGTACGGACAAGCCCAAGGGCGCCGCCGCCTGTTCGATCCTGCATCTGGTCGGGGACATGGTCGATCTGGTGCGGGCCCTGGGAAAGTCGAGCGCCGTCGTCGTGGGCCACGACTGGGGCGCGCCGGTCGCCTGGTGCTGCGCCCTGCTGCGGCCCGATCTTTTCACGGCTGTGGCCGGCCTGTCCGTGCCCTTCCAGCCGCGCCGACCCCAGGGACCGCCGACGACCGTCATGGCGGTTCTGTCCGAACGGGCCGGTATGGGCGACCTCTATATCAACCGGTTCCAGGCGGCCGACGCCCATCGGGCGCTGGAGGCCGATCCGGCGACGACGCTGAGGAAGCTGTTCTGGGCCTATGACGGGGCCACTCCGGCGTCGAAACGGGCTACCGGCTTCATGGCGCGGGGCGTCGGCCTGCTGGACAGTATCGATGACGCCGCCGACCTGCCGCCGTGGATGAGCCCGGCCCATTTCGCCGAATATGTGGAGGCCTTTTCGGCCGGCGGCTTTGACGCCCCGCTGAACTGGTACCGCGCCATCGACCTGAACTGGTCGCTGACGGCCTTTGCGCAGGAACAGCGAATCCTCCAGCCGGCCCTGTTCATCGTCGGCGAGAACGACCCGGTGCGCCACTACGCCGGATCGGCCGAGGCGGGGCTGAAGGACTGGGTTCCGAACCTGAGCCGGTCGGTGGTCGTGCCCGGCGCCGGTCACTGGATTCAGCAGGAAAAGGCCGAGGCGGTGAACGCCCTGCTGCTGGCCTTTCTGAAGGATCTGCCGGACGCGGACGGGGGCCAGACGTAAGCCTGCGTTAACCTTGAAGCCGCAAGTCTGCCGTAAAGGTCGGGGACGGTGCCGCGAACCTCGGCGGACCCGCCGACCCGTCTTCTCGCCGTTCTCGGAGCCCCCCATGCATCGCCGCCAAATGATCCTGTCCGGCCTGGCCACCGCCGCAGGGGCCTCGTCTATGGGCGCCTGCGCCTCGGCGCCGGCCAATCCCAACTATCCGATCAGCTCCGACAATTCGGCGCCCGCCTACACCTTCGACGAACTGGTCGCGGCCGGGTCCAAGGAGCTGGGCATCGCCGCCGAGGTGGTGGGCGGGGCGATCGAGCGGGTCTTTGCGGATCAGGGCGATCGCCCCACCGCCTATATCGCGGGTGAGGAAGGCTCCGGCGCCGTGGTCGTCGGCGCCCGCTACGGGCGCGGCGCCCTGCACATGAAGGATCTGTCGGCGTCTCAGGAAGTGTTCTGGCAGGGGGCGTCTGTGGGTTGGGACTGGGGCGGCAACGCCAGCCGCGTCTTTACCCTGGTCTATGGCCTGTACCACCCGGACATGATCTATCGCCGCTATCCGGGCGTCGAAGGCTCGGCCTATCTGATCGCGGGCCTGGGCGTAAACTATCAGCGGGCCGACGGGATCACCCTGGCCCCGATCCGCACCGGCGTGGGCCTGCGCCTGGGCGCCAATGTCGGCACCATGAGCTACAGCCGCCAGCGCAATCTTCTGCCCTTCTGAACCGGCCTTGAGCCCCGACCCTATTCCTGCGGAATGGGGTTGGTGCGGGGGTCGGGGCCGTTTGTGACGACGCGGTCGCGGTCGCCCAGATCCTTGACGATCTTGACGTCCGCAAAGCCTTCCGCCTCGAACAGGGCCTTGACCTGCGGGCCCTGGTCCCAGCCGATCTCGACCGCGAAGACGCCGCCGGGCTTCAGGATGCGCCGGATCTCGGGGGCCAGGTCGCGATAGGCCTGCAAGCCATCGGGGCCGCCGTCCAGGGCCAGATGCGGGTCGTGGTCGCGCACCTCCGGGTCCAGGCCAGGGATATGGTCGGTCGGGATATAGGGCGGGTTGGACAGCACCAGGTCAAAGCTCGCGTCGCCGAAACCGGCCGCCCATTCCGTGCGCAGGAAGGTAGCGCGCTCGTTCAGATCCAGATTGGCGGCGTTCTCCTTGGCGACCGCCAGGGCCTCGGTGGAGATGTCGGTGCCCACCCCCTTGGCCGCCGTCCGCTCGGCCAGCAGGGCCAGCAAAATGGCGCCCGAACCCGTGCCCAGGTCGACGGCGGTGAAGGCCTCGTGCCGGGCGAAGGCCAGGAGGGCGACGTCTAACAGGGTCTCGGTGTCGGGCCGGGGGCTGAGGACGTCGGGGGTGACGTTCAGCATGATCTTCCAAAAACCCTTCTTGCCGACGATGCGCGAGACCGGCTCGCGGCGCAGGCGGCGGTCGATCATGGCCGTATAGGCGGCCTGCTGCTCGGGGGTGACGATCCGATAGGGGTCGGTCAGTATGTCGGTGCGGCTGGCGCCGGCGGCGGCCTCCAGCAGCAGGCGGGCGTCGATGGCCGGGCTGTCGATGCGGCCGTCCTTCAGTCGGGCCTGGGCGGCCTTCCACACGGTCAACAGGGTCGCGGCGCCGTCGGCGGGCTTGGGGGAGAGGGGCTCGAGGGTCATGACGGCTGATTGGCCCTTCGCACAGGGGATTTCAAGCGCGACCGGGCGCCGTGGCCTGGGAACGCGGGGGGCGGCTTTCCCGTTCGCCTGCTGATGTTCAGGTTCAGATCTTCGCCGCAGCCCCGTCGTCGTCCCTGGTGGAGGTTCGTCGCCGCCGCCCTGGGCGGCCTGACCGCCGGGGCGGGCGCGGCCCATCTGCTCTACACCCAGGGGCACAAGGTGGGGGTGGAGCTGCGCCCCAAACGCCCCGAGCCCCTGCCGCCCAAGCCGCCGACGCCCGAAGACTATGAGGCCAGGGAGCCGGGCCGGGGCCGGCTGGCCAGACGGCCGGAACAGATTCCGCACAAGGGCTGGATCGACATACTGTGGCGGACGGGCGGCTCCTATTTCGGCGACCGGGTCGGTTTCGTCGCGGGGGGCGTGACCTTCTTCACCCTCTTGTCCCTGTTTCCGCTGCTGGGGAGTTTCGTCACCCTTTACGGCCTGTTCGCCGATCCGGCCGACGCCTGGAGCCGGCTGCAGTTCCTTTACGCCGTCCTGCCCGACAGCATCGCCCAGTTCCTGGGCGGGGAGATGGAGCGGCTGGCCCGGAACTCCAGCGGCCAGCTGACCTTCACCCTGATCTGGACCCTGGCCCTGTCGCTGTGGACCGCCAACGGGGCGGTCAAGGTGCTGTTCTACGGTCTGAACGTCGCCTATCACGAGGTCGAGCGGCGCAACATCGTCCGCTACAACCTCCTCTGTATGGGGTTCACCGTCGGGGGCGTCTTGGCCCTGCTCCTGACCTCGGCCCTGGTGGTGGGGGCGCCGGTGGTGATCCGGCTGTTCGGCCTTCAGGAGGAATGGGGCCTTTTGGCCCTGTTGCGCTGGCCCCTGCTGCTGGTCGGCTATGTCACGGCCCTGACCCTGATCTATCGGTTCGGCCCCTGTCGGCAGAAGGCGCGCTGGCGCTGGCTGACGCCGGGCGCCCTCTTCGCCGCCTTGCTCAGCCTGACCGTCTCCTTCCTCTTCAGCTGGTATCTGACCAACTTCGTCCGCACCGACTCCTACGGCCCCCTGGCGGCCATTATGGGCTTTCTGCTGTGGACCTGGCTGTCGGTGCAGGTGATCCTGATGGGGGCCGAGCTGAACGCCGAGATCGAGCACCAGACGGCCATGGACACCACGACCGGCAAGCCTCAGCCGATCGGGGATCGGGGCGCCAAGGTCGCCGATACGGTGGGCGCGCGCCGGGGCAATCCGGCCGCCCTGGCCTTCACCCAGCGCCACGCCGAGGCCATGGCCGACCGGCTGACGCGCCGCCGCAGCCGCCGCGAGCGGGACGCGGCCGCTACAGAATGAAACGGCTCAGGTCGACGTCCTTGGTCAGCAGACTCAGCTTGTCGCGCACCGCCGCCCCGTCAAAGGTGACGGTCTGGCCCGCCAGGTCCGAGGCCTTGAAACTGGTCTCCTCCAGCACCCGCTCCAGCACGGTCTGAAGCCGCCGGGCGCCGATGTTCTCCACGGCCGAATTGGCCGCCACCGCCGCATCGGCCAGGGCCTCGATCGCGTCCTCGGTGAAGGCCAGGGTCACGTCCTCGGTGGCCAGCAGGGCCTGGTTCTGACGGATCAGATTGGCCTCGGGCTCGGTCAGGATCCGCTTGAAGTCGTCGCGCGTCAGGGCCTTCAGCTCGACCCGGATCGGCAGCCGCCCCTGAAGTTCGGGCAGCAGGTCCGACGGCTTGGCCACATGGAAGGCGCCCGAGGCGATGAACAGCACATGGTCCGTCTTCACCGGCCCGTATTTGGTCGAGACGGTGGTCCCCTCGATCAGGGGCAGGAGGTCGCGCTGCACCCCCTCGCGCGACACGTCGGCGCCGGAGGCCCCCTGACGCGCCGCCACCTTGTCGATCTCGTCCAGGAAGACGATGCCCTCGTTCTCGGCCAGGATCAGGGCCTCCTTGGTCAGGCTGTCCTGATCCAAGAGCTTGTCGCCCTCCTCGGCGATCAGGGGGGCGACGGCGTCGCGGACCGTCAGCTTGACCGTCTTGGTCCGGCCGCCGCCCATCTTGCCCAGCATCTCCGACAGGTTCAGCAGGCCCACGGCCCCGCCGCCGGGGATGTCCAGCCCCTGGATCGGCGACCCCGTGTCGGCCAGGGCGATCTCGATCTCCTTGTCGTCCAGCTCGCCGGCCCGCAGCTTCTTCCTGAAGCTGTCGCGCGTCGCAGGCCCCGCGCCGGGGCCGACCAGGGCGTCCAGAATCCGGTCCTCGGCCGCCCCTTCCGCCCGCGCCCGCACCTCGCCGCGGCGACGGTCGCGCACCATGACCAGGGCGCTCTCGACCAGGTCGCGCATGATCTGATCGACGTCGCGGCCGACATAGCCGACCTCGGTGAACTTGGTCGCCTCGACCTTCAGAAAGGGCGACCCCGCCAGCCGCGCCAGCCGCCGGGCGATCTCGGTCTTGCCCACGCCGGTCGGGCCGATCATCAGAATATTCTTGGGCGTCACCTCGTCGCGCAGATCCTCGGGCACGCGCTTGCGACGCCAGCGATTACGCAGGGCCACGGCCACGGCGCGCTTGGCGTCGTCCTGGCCGACGATGTAGCGATCCAGTTCGGAGACGATTTCGCGGGGGGAAAGGTCAGTCATGGCGCTCACATAGGAGGCCGAGAACCGTTGCGGGAGAGGGCAGGGCGTCGCGGCGCTGTTTCGCTAGACCGCCAGCCTCAACGCCAGGGCGGTCAGGGCGACGGCGAGGACGGGGAGGGTCAGGATCAGGCCGATCTTGATGTAATAGACCCAGCCGATGCGGACCCCCTTTCGGGCCAGGACGTGCAGCCACAGCAGGGTGGCCAGGGAGCCGATGGGGGTCATCTTGGGGCCCAGGTCGCTGCCGATGACATTGGCGTAGATCATGGCCTCGCGCACCGGGCCGGTCGCCGAGGAGGCGTCGATGGACAGGGCGGCGATCAGGACCGTGGGCAGGTTGTTGGCGACGGCCGACAGGGCGGCGGTCAGGAAGCCGGTTCCGAAGGTCGCCCCCCAGACGCCGCCTTCGGCGAAGCCGTCCATCAGCTGGGCCAGATGGCGCGTCAGCCCGGCGTCGCCCAGTCCATAGACCACCAGATACATGCCCAGCGAGAAGATCACGACCTGCCAGGGCGCCTCGCGCAGGACCTTGGTGGTGCTGATCTTCGACCCGCGCCCGGCGACGATCAGCAGCACGACGGCGCCGGCGGCGGCGATGGCCGAGACGGGAAGACCCCGAGGCTCCAGAACGAAGAAGCCCAGCAGCAGCAGACCCAGCACCAGCCAGCCGGCGATGAAGGTCGCCCGGTCCTTGATGGCGGTCTCGGGCCGTGGCAGGCGGTCCACCTCATAGGCCTTGGGGATGTCGCGCCCGAAGACGGCGAACAGGACGGCCAGGGTCGCCGCGACCGAGGCCAGATTCACCGGAACCATGACCGCCGCATAGCGATCAAAGCCGATGTCGAAGAAGTCGGCCGAGACGATATTGACCAGGTTGGACACCACCAGCGGCAGGCTGGCCGTGTCGGCGATGAAGCCCGCCGCCATGACGAAGGCCAGGGTCGCCTTGGGCCCATAGCCCAGGGCCAGCAGCATGGCGATGACGATGGGCGTCAGGATCAGGGCCGCCCCGTCATTGGCGAACAGGGCCGAGACGGCCGCGCCCAGCAGGACCACCAGGCCGAACAGCCGCCGCCCATGGCCCCCGCCCCAGCGACCGATGTGAAGGGCCGCCCATTCGAAGAAGCCGGCCTCGTCCAGCAGCAGGCTGATGACGATGATGGCGACAAAGGCCGCCGTCGCATTCCAGACGATGCCCCAGACCACGGGGATGTCGTTCAGGGCCACCACCCCCAGCAGCAGGGCCGCCGCCGCCCCGCCCAGGGCGCTCCAGCCGATCTGCAGCCCCTTGGGCTGCCACAGCACCAGGACGATGGTGACGGCGAAGATCAGAAGGGCGACGATCATGGGCGGATCCTAGCGCGGACCGGCGTCCGCAGCGAACCTGTAGCTTGCGCCGCGTCATATTTCTAGTATCTTGGAATAATGGAATCCGAACCCGCCATCCTCGCCCTCGCGGCCCTGGCCCAGCCCACGCGGCTGGAGGCCTTTCGCCTGCTGGTTCGCAGCGCGCCGGAGGGCCTGGCGGCCGGCGCGGTGGCGGATCGGCTGGCGGTGCCGGCCAATACGATGTCGGCCCATCTGGGCGTGCTGTCGCGGGCGGGGCTGATCCGCGCCCAGAGACGCAGCCGCTCGATCGTCTATCGCGCCGATCTGGATCGGCTGGGCGACCTGGTGCTGTTCCTGCTGAAGGACTGCTGCCAGGGCCGCGCCGAACTTTGCCGACCCCTGCTGGCCGAACTGGCCCCCTGCTGCGACTGAGGCCCCTATGGACGTCGTCATCTATCACAATCCCGCCTGCGGGACGTCTCGCAACACCCTGGCCCTGATCCGCCACGTCGGGATCGAGCCCCATGTGATCGAATATCTGAAGACCCCGCCCAGCCGGGCCCTGGTGGCGCAGATGGTCGAACGGATGGGCGGATCGGTGCGCGATATCCTGCGCGAAAAGGGCACGCCCTATGCGGAGCTGGGCCTGGGCGACCCCGGCCTGTCGGACGATCAGCTGCTGGATGCGATCGAGGCCCATCCGATCCTGATGAACCGGCCCATCGTGGTCTCGCCCCGCGGCGTGAAACTGTGCCGCCCGTCCGAGGCGGTGCTGGACCTGCTGCCGGCGGAGGGACTGAAACCCTTCACCAAGGCGGACGGCGAGGTGGTGATCGACGCCGACGGCCGCCGGGTCGGGGGATAGCAAAAAGGCGTCCTCCCGGATCGGAGGACGCCTTCAGGGTTTTTAGCGTGGGTCGCCCGTTCAGGCGGCCTTCCCGGCCTTCTTGGCGGCCAGCTTGTCCTGGTGGGCCTTCATGCCGGCTGAGATCAGTTCGGCGGCCTCGCCGGCGTCGCCCCAGCCCTTGACCGTGACCGACTTGCCCTTCTCCAGGTCCTTGTAGCGGGTGAAGAAGTGTTCGATCTGTTCGATCAGGATGGCCGGCAGCTGACGATAGCTGGCGATCTCGGTGTAATAGGGGTTCAGCTTGTCGACCGGCACGGCCAGGATCTTCTCGTCGCCGCCGGCCTCGTCCACCATCTTCAGCACGCCGATCGGGCGCGAGCGGATGACGCAGCCCGGCACCACCGGCGTCGGGTTCAGCACGATCACGTCGCAGGGGTCGCCGTCGTCCGACAGGGTATGGGGAACGAAGCCGTAGTTGCCGGGATAGTACATGGCCGTGTGCAGGAAGCGGTCGACGAACAGGGCGCCGGACTCCTTGTCCATCTCATACTTCACCGGCAGACCGCCTTGCGGGATCTCGATGATGACATTGATGTCCCAGGGAGCGTTCGGGCCGACCGGAATGGCGTCGAGGTTCATGGCGGGTCTTTGCTGCGACTGCGAAAATCTTGAAAGCGAGGGGTGATAGGACGGGCGGGCCGCCTGGGCAAGGGCGACGTGCGTTCAGGCTCTTGCGCCCGGCGTCGGAGCGGGTTCACTAGGCGCCATGACCTGGATCGACTGGACCGCCCTGACCCTCTTTTTCGTCTGCTGGCTGGGCTATGGGCCGATCCTGAGATTCATCGCCCGGCACGGCGGCGCCCTGAACGAGGACATGGTCCATGTCCGCAATCGGTGGATGGCGGCCATGACCCACCGCGAGATCCGGCTGGTGGACAGCCAGCTGATGGGCCATTCGATCAATTCGGCCTCGTTTTTCGCCTCGACCAATCTGCTGCTGATCGCGGCGGTGGGGGGGATTCTGTTCGGCGGGGAGAGCAAGCTGGAAGGCTTCGCCGCCGTGGGGGCCGAAAACGTGCCGATCCGCATTCTGGAGGCCAAGCTGGCCCTGGTGCTGATGTGCCTGGCGCGCGGCTTTTTGGACTTCATCTGGGCTCTGCGTCAGATGAACTACGCCCTGGCCCTGATCGGGGCGGCGCCCGAGATCCAGTCCGAAACGGACCGCAAGGCCTATGGCCAGGCGGCGGGGGAGTTGCTGAACCCCGCGCTCAGCGCCTTCAGCCAGGGGGTTAGGGGCTATTATTTCGCCCTGGCGGCGGCGGCCTGGCTGTTCGGCCCGATGTGGCTGGCCCTGGGCGTGGCTTCGGCCTTCGGCCTTCTGATCTATCGCCAGGAGGCGTCGCCGGCCGCGCGCGCCATTCGCAACGCCCGCCGTCTGCTGGGAGAAGGCTGATCATTGTGCAGGCGCACAACGGGCTTCCCGCGCGGTGTGGCGCCTATGAGGCGAATTAGGACCGTAACCGCCGTAATTGCGTAACATCCTGTGACCGTCAGGACGCGCAGAGCCCTTGACCGTTTGTGCGTTGCAACCTAAGTTCTCCTCTGACGCCTCCGGGCGTCTTGCCCTTCCTGGGCGTTTCCTCCCTATAGACTTTCATGCCGCGCCTCCGGGCGCGGCTTTTTTTTTGGCTGATCGCCGATAAGTCGCGCCGGCCTAAACGCCCCAGGGCTCAGAGCACAGGGCGGCGATGACGCGGGTCAGGGCCTTGTGCGTCTTCTGATAGGCGGCGTTGGGCGCCTGGCGGCCCTCGTCCAGATACAGACGGCGGTTCAGTTCGATCTGGACGGCGTGAAACCCCTCCTTCGGCCGGCCCCAGACCTGGGTGGACCAGCCCCCGGCGTAGGGGTGGTTCAGGCCCACCCGCCAGCCCAGCCCCTGGAACAGGTCGCGCAGCCGCCGCGTCAGCCGCGGATCGCAGGCGGCGCCGTGTCGGTCGCCCAGCACCACCTCCACCCCGGCGGCCCGCGCCGGCATCGAATGCCAGTCGATCAGCAGTGCGCGCCCCTGGCGGGCCAGGGTCTGACGCATCAGGCCCTCCAGCGCCTGATGATAGGGCCGGTGGACCGCCGCGATCCGGGCCTCCGCCTCGGCCCGCGACAGGCGCCGGTCATAAAGCGGCAGGCCGTCGCCGCTGCGGCGGGGGATGACGCCGTATCCGGCTCGGGTCTTGGCCCCGACCGCACCGTCAGCCCCTTCGATCAGTTCGGGGTCCAGTTCGGCGGGGTCACGGTTCAGATCCACATAGGCGCGGCCGATCCGGCCCTCGATCAGGGGCGCGCCGCACGCCGGCCCGGCCTGCACCAGGGCGTTGACCCGGGCGTCCTCCGCGCTCTTCAGACTGGCGTCCGCCAGGCCGGGGGCGGGCGCCATGTCCGCCGGATAGAGGTCGCCGGAATGGGGTGAGGCGAAGACCAGGGCCGTCTGGGGCGCGTCCGCAGGCGGCGTCGTGATCGCGAAATTGGCGCCGGCCGGGGTCATGTCCACCGCATAGCGCGTTTCGCTGTGGAAGGAAGTCGTGCGACCGGCGAATTTCATCGCCGGTTTACCGTTGTGAGCCTAGCGTCGCTCCTCTGAATTCAAGGGGCCTTTTCGAATGGCGCGCATCCTCCTGGCCGAAGACGACAGTTCGCTGCGCGGGTTCCTGACCCGCGCCCTGGAGCGGGCGGGCCATCAGGTCATCGACTGCGAAAACGGCGACGACGCCATCGACGCCCTGGAGCACGGCCCCTACGACCTGCTGCTGACCGACATCGTCATGCCCGGCGCCGACGGGATCGAGGTGGCCCGCGTCGCCGCCGCCCGCCAGCCCGGCCTGCGCATCATGTTCATCACCGGCTTCGCCGCCGTCGCCCTGACCGCCGCCCAGGCCTCGCCCCAGGCCAAGGTCCTGTCCAAACCCGTCCATCTGCGCGACCTGGTCAATGAGGTCGAACGGATGGTGGCGGCCTGAGCGTTGAAATCGCGACGGTTTTCCAGAAATCTCGTTGCGGCGGTCAAAGCCGCTTGATGCGGGCCGGTCGTGCCGCTATACGACCGCCCTTCCCGCTCTCGAACCGATCGAGAGCCGCCACGGCGGACGCGTAGCTCAGCGGGAGAGCACTACGTTGACATCGTAGGGGTCACAGGTTCAATCCCTGTCGCGTCCACCATTTCTCCTCAAGACATTGCAAGCGTTGAGGAACCGCTCTCGGGCGGTCGAATACGCGCGTTTGCTACAGCGGCTTGCTACCTAACCCTCCCAACGGCCCTCTTCACCGTATCCACGGTCATCTTTCAGCGGTGCTCCTGGCTGATCGTCAGGAGAACCCTGGTGTGTTCGTTTCCGAAACATTACGGCAACATAATGTATTGACAATGACGGACTGGGGCTTCATTTGCCATTTCTGTCGCGCTGAGTGAGGCGGCGTAGCATGAACTGGCAAGACATGGCTGTGACGATAAGACGAGCCAAAACCGAAACGCTGTCGCTTCGTTTGGACCCCAAAACCAAGTTTATGCTCGATTTCATGTCGAGGGTTCAGGGACAGAGCATCACCACAGTCGTTGAACGTGCTGTCCAGAAGGTTGCGGCGGGCGTCAGTTTCGCGGACTACAACTCAGCCGACAGGACGTGGGCGACGTTCTGGGACGCCAGCGAAGGCGTTAGAACCCTGAATCTCATAGGGGATGCGGACTATCCTACGAATTTCGAAGAAGACGAACTTCTGTCCTTCGCCAAGACTCATTGGCCCTTCTTTTACACGTCGGAACGAGCGACGTCGCCGCGCCGCGCCTTTGTGGATGTGTTGTGGCCGAAGGTGGACGTTTATCTGAACCTTTGGCGAGAGAAGCGCCAGACCAACTATTGGGCCGCTGGCGAAGCGATGCGCGTGGACCTCGAGGCAGCGCGCATCGCTGCCCCCGAGTGGCCCGCCAAGGCCACGACTGAGCCGACCACCATCGAGCTCAACGATGAGATTCCGTTCTGATGGCCCTCGCGTTCCAGCCTCGTCCGGGCACAGTCGTTATGTGCGATTTTGCAGGCTACGTTCTGCCCGAGATGGTCAAGGTGCGGCCTGTCGTAGTGATTGCCCGCAACCGCAAAAATCGACAGTTGGTCACGGTCGTCCCTCTATCGACAACCGCACCCAACAATATGGAGGATCACCATCACCAACTCAGCGCAAACCCCTTGCCGGGCAAGGCGGCAGTGGTGTGCTGGGCCAAATGCGACATGATCGCCACGGTCTCGCTCTCGCGACTTGATCGCTATCAGGTGGCCCGCCGCCAATTCGTCGCACCGGCCATATCCCAAGCGGACTTCAAAGCGATTCAGGCAGCAGTTATAAACGCTTTGGGCCTTCGTCAGCCTTCTGCCGAGTGACGCTCAGTCGTAACGAGGTTGAATTTTCCGGCCGTAGAGCGTATATAGAGACCGTTCCCTTATGGGACTTGCGAGACTACCTCTCGGGGTAGCCGGTGCGGCAAAGGCGATGACAAGCCCGCCGCTTCCGTGAAATGGGGCCGCGAAAGCGGCCCTTTGTCGTTTTTGTGTGCAGAACGAATGAGATAAGCCCAATCAGCCGGGAGGCGCTCCACGCCCCCGGCCCCGCCTCGCCCCTTACCGCGGCGCGCGCTTGGCCAGGATGCGTTGCAGGGTGCGGCGGTGCATGCCAAGGCGGCGGGCGGTTTCCGAGACATTGTGGTCGCACAGCTCATAGACCCGCTGGATATGCTCCCAGCGCACCCGGTCGGCGCTCATCGGGTTTTCGGGCGGCTCGGGGGCCGCGTCGCCGCTCGCCAGCAGGGCCTTGACCACGTCGTCGGCGTCGGCGGGCTTGGACAGATAATCGACGGCGCCGGCCTTGACCGCCGCAACCGCCGTGGCGATGGCGCCGTAGCCGGTCAGCATCACGATCCGGGCGTCCTCGCGCCGTTCGCGCACCGCCTCGACGATCTTCAGCCCGTTGCCGTCCTCCAGCCGCATGTCCAGGACGGCGAAGGCCGGGGCCTTTTCGTTCAGCCGCAGCTGAGCCTCGGCGACCGAGGCGGCGGTGGTCACCTCGAAGCCGCGCGCCTCCAGCGCCCGTCCCATCCGGGTGCGCAGGGCCTGGTCGTCGTCCAGCAGCAGCAGGGACTTGTCGGGCAGGGCGGCGATGCGGGTCTCAAGCTCGGGCATTCTGTTCTCCTGCTGAATCAAGTCGGGGCCGGAAGTCGTTCGGTCAAGGGCGAGCGGCCGCCTGCGACGCTTCGACCCAATACGGGCGGGGACGGGGTTTGGACGCGCTCAGGCCGCCACCTCCAGCGCCGGACGGGCCCATCGCACCGCCACACGCGCGCCGCGCAGGGGGGCGCGGCCGTCGGGGGCGGCGCCCGGCCGCGGCAGGCCCTGGCCCACGCTGACCACCCCGCCGGTCCGCTCCAGCAGGGTGCGGGCGATGAAGAAGCCCAGGCCCATGCCGCCCTGGCTGGGGGCGACCGTGGTCTCCGGCCCGCCGCGCCCGGCGCCGGAGGCCGCAGCGGCGATCTGGGCCGCCAGGGCCAGGCGCGCCTTGCCGTGCGGGCGGCTGGTCACATAGGGCTCGCCCAGCCGGGGCAGGATGTCGCTGGGAAAGCCCGGCCCGTCGTCCAGAATGGCGATCTCGATCCAGCCGGCGTCGACCTGGGCCTGGACCCGCACGGTGGAGGCGGCGAAGTCGGCGGCGTTCTCGACCAGGGTCGACAGGCCGTGCACCACCTCGGGCAGGCGGCGCACGCGCGGGGCCGGCTGGCCGGGCGGGGTCTTGACCAGGACCTCAAAGGCCAGGTCGAAGCCCCGGTGCGGCTCGACCACCTCCTCCAGCAGGGCCTTCAGGGCCACGTCGGCGTATAGGGCGTCGTCCCCCTCCGGTCGGCGCGACAGCTGGGCCAATATGCCCCGGCACCGTTCGGCCTGTTGCAGGATCAGGGCCGCGTCCTCGGCGGCGTCGCTGTCGGGCGCCGAGGCGCGCTGAAGTTCCTTGGCTACGACCTGGATGGTGGCCAGCGGCGTGCCCAACTCATGGGCCGCGGCCGCCGCCAGACCGCCCAGGGCCGCCAGTCTCTGTTCGCGCTGCAGCACGTCCTGGGTCGTGGCCAGGGCCAGCTCCAGCTTCTCGGCGTCGGCCGCCACCCGCCAGGCGTAGCCGGCGGTGAAGACCACACCGGTCACCAGGGCCATGGCCATGCCCAGCCGATAGAGCAGGGGCAGGTGAAAATTCTCTCCCGGACGCCACGGCAGGGGCTCGGACCAGAAGAACAGCACCCCCACGGCGATCAGGGCCAGAAGGCCCAGCGCCACCGCCTGGCGCGCGGGCAGGGCGGCGGCGGCGATCGTTACCGGCGCGACCAGCAGCAGGCAGAAGGGGTTCTCCAGCCCGCCTGTCAGGCCCAGCAGAAGGCTGAGCTGAAAAATGTCGAATCCCAGGTGCAGGGCCGTGGTGCGTCCGTCCGGCAGGCTGGCCTCCAGCCGCCGCACCCGCGCCATGGCGCCTACGTTCACCGCAGCGCTGACGGCGATGACGATCAGACAGGGCCACAGCGGCAGGGGGAAATGCAGCCCCTGAGACGCCGTCAGGATCGCCGCGCTCTGCCCCAGTATGGTCAGCCAGCGCAGGACGATCAAAGTCCGCAGGGAAAAGCCGCGTCCCCTACGGACGCCGTCGGCGGGGCCGGGCTGCGACAGGGCGCTGTCCACGGTCGCCCCCTCTGAAAGGGACGGCCGCCCGTGCGGCGCGATGTGGTCTTCTGTCGAGGTCACCGGCCTTCTATAGACCGGGGCCGAGGTTTTCGTCAGAGGTCGTCATGCCGCGTCGTTCCATCCTGCTGTTCGCCGGCGCCTGTCTCGCCATCGCCGCCGCCCTGGCCATCGTCACCGTGGTGGTGGTCGGCAATCGGCCCAGCGCGACCCGGGGCGAGATCGGCGCGACCGGCCAGCCCCTGGTCGGCGGCGACTTCCAACTGGTGAACCAGGACGGGCGTCCGGTCGATCAGACCCTGCTGAACGGCAAATGGAGCCTTGTCTTCTTCGGCTTCACCTACTGCCCCGAATTCTGCCCCACCACCCTGGCCGAACTGGCCGCGGTGCAGCAGCGGCTGGGCGACAAGGCCGACGATCTCCAGATCGTCTTCGTCAGCGTCGATCCCGAGCGCGACACGCCTCAGCAGCTTAAGGACTATCTGTCCTCAGACGGCTTCCCCAAGGGGACCATCGGCCTGACGGGCACGCCGGAACAGGTGGCCCAGGCGGCCAAGGCCTACCGGGCCTATTATGAAAAGGTCGGCGAGGGGGAGGGCTATACGATGAACCATTCGCTGACCGTCTATCTGATGGGGCCCGACGGCCGATTCCGCTCCGCCGTCGCCTATGGCCTGGGGCCTGACAAGGCGACAAAGATCATCGAAGACGCCATGGCGCGGGGCTAACCCCGCTCCTTGGTCTTGGTGAAGGCCACCTTGGGGAAGCGTTCGCCGACATAGCCGGTCTCCCAGCTGGACTTGGCCAGGAAGACCGGGGCCTGGTCGATGTCGCGGGCCATCTGGGGGCGGTATTTGCCCATGAAGTCCTCCAGATCGGCGTCGGACGCGTCGGAGGTCGGGGCGATCCAGCGGGCCTCGGCATAGGGGCTGGGTTCAAAGACGACGTCCAGGCCGTATTCCTCGCCCAGCCGGTCGGCCATGACCTCGAACTGCAGCTGGCCCACGGCGCCGACGATGAAGTCGGCCCCGATCTCCGGGCGGAACAGCTGGGTCACGCCTTCCTCGGCCAGACCCTCCAGCGCCTTCTTCAGGTGTTTGGCCTTCAGCGGATCCTTGACCCGGACCCGTTGCAGGATTTCAGGCGCGAAGTTCGGCAGGCCGGCGAACCGCACCACCCCGCTCTCCGACAGGCTGTCGCCGACCCGCAGCACCCCGTGGTTCGGAATGCCGATCACGTCGCCGGCGAAGGCGTCCTCGGCCAGTTCCCGGTCCGAGGCGAAGAACATGATCGGCGCATTGACCGACAGGGACTTGCCGGTGTTCTGGACCTTCAGCTTCATGCCGCGCTTGAAGGCGCCCGAGGCCATGCGGAACATGGCGATCCGGTCGCGGTGGTTGGGGTCCATATTGGCCTGGACCTTGAAGACGAAGCCGGTGACTTCTTCAGCGCCGGGATCGACCACCGTTTCGACAGCGGGCGGGGCGTTGCGGGTCTCGGGCGGCGATTCCTTTCTGGCCTTCATCACCTTGGGCGCCGGGGCCCACTCGCCGATGGCCTTCAGCAGTTCGTCTATGCCGAAGTGGCGCAGGGCCGAGCCCCACAGGACCGGCGTCAGATGGCCCTCCAGGAAGGCCTGGCGGTCAAAGGCCGGATAGCCGCCCTCGACCAGTTCGACCGCCTCGCTCAGCGCGTCCTGCTCGCCCGCCTCGAAATAGTGGGCCGCCTGGTCCAGGGGCAGGGCGGGGGGATGGTCGGGGTCCTCGGCGGCGCCGGCGGCCTTGCGGGCATAGGGCTGGAACCGGCCGGTCCCGACCTCGACCATGCCGCGCAGACGATTGCCGCTCTCGGCCGGCCACCAGATGGGCGCCGGGTCCAGCTGCAGCCGCGAGGCGATGTCGTCCAGCAGGGCCATCGGGTCCTGGGCCTCGCGGTCCAGCTTGTTGATGAAGGTGATGATCGGAATGTCCCGAAGACGACAGACCTCGAACAGTTTCAGCGTCTGCGGCTCGATCCCCTTGGCGGCGTCCAGCACCATGATGGCGCAGTCGGCGGCGGTCAGGGTGCGATAGGTGTCTTCCGAGAAGTCCTCGTGCCCGGGCGTATCGAGCAGGTTGAACATCTTGCCGTCGTGCTCGAACGTCATGACCGAGGCGCTGACGGAAATGCCCCGCTCCTTCTCGATCTTCATCCAGTCAGAGCGGGTGCGGCGGTTCTCGCCCCGCGCCCGCACGGCGCCGGCCGCCCGGATGGCGCCCCCGGCCAGCAGGATGTGTTCGGTCAGGGTCGTCTTGCCCGCATCCGGGTGGGCGATGATGGCGAAGGTCCGCCGCCTCGCCGCCTCGGCGGCGAGGGTTCTTGAAGATTTGGCCGCTTCTTCAGGCAGGGTCAATGTGGACATGGCGCGCGACTAGCGCGCCCGGCGCAGAAAGTCACTCGCCGGCGGGCGCCGGGGGCGATTCCGGTTCGTCTTCCGGCGAAGGCTCGGGCTCGACGGCGGCGGCGTCCTCCGTAAGGCCGTCGAGGGTCGGCACGGCCTCGCCGTTGTTGAGCGCCGCGATCATCTGCGCCGCCCGGTCAGACGCCGCCCCGCCGTGGGGATTGTTCGCCAGGGGTTTCAGCACGGCGATCGCTTCATCCTTTTGATCCCGTTGGATCAGGGCGTCGGCATAGTTCAGACGAACCCCCGCCAACTGCGGCGCCCGCTCAAAGGCCAGACCGAGCGTGAGCATGTCGTTGTCGTTGGGATAGCCCGGCTCGCCGTGTCTCATCTCGGCGATCAGCATCAGGGTTCGATAATCGTTGTCCGTCGCGGCGTAGGCTCGACCCAGATAGACCCTGGCCTCTCGCTTCAGTGACACACGTTCCGCCTCATCCTCCGCTTCTTCCGCCAGGCGCAACCGTTCCTCGGCCAGGAATTGCAGGGCTTCGACATTGTCGGGCTCCAGTTCGACGAGCCGCTGCAGCGCCCGTTCGCCCGCCACCGTGTCGCCGAAATGCAGGCCGGCGTGACCGGCGGCCAAGAGGGCCAGGGGGTCATCGCCGTGACGCGCGGCGATCCGCGCCACCTCCTGGCCCAGGGCCGCACGATCCTCGTCCTTCACCCCGATCTTCAGTCTCTGATTGATGAGCAGCAGATCATTGGCGGATCGGGGCAGGCGCGTGACGACGATGTCGGCCGCCGGAAAGTCGCTCTTGATCACCCGCCCCATCAGCCGGCGGCTCATCAGATATTGGCGAAGCTCGGAGCGAAGCTGGGCCAGGCTCAGGCCAGTGGCGCTCTCCATGGCCTCAACCGGATCTTCACCGTCCGACACGGCCATCAGATAGGCGCTCAGCTGTCGCAGGCGGTCGGGGTCGCTGAAGAACCAGTGGGTCAGCAGCCAGGCGACCGGATAATAGGTCTCACGATAGCTGCTGCGCCTGACCTCGCCGGGACGAGAGCGCAACAGAACCTCAAGCGGCAGCCATGTGCCGTTGACCAGCCAATAGGCCCGATTCTCGCTGTAACCGCCCAGCTGAACCTCATCCGCCTCGATTTCCGCGGTCATATAGTATTCGGCGAAGCCTTCGACGAACCAACCCGGATAGGCGGCGGGGGCGCTTTCGAGCACGAAATGGTGCACATATTCGTGCAGCAGTATCTCGTCGTTTTCGCCTCGGATCGCGACGGCGAAGATGTCTTCCGAGGTGGGGAAATAGGTGCCCACGACATTCTGCGGCGTGGCGGGATTGACCCGAAGCATGCCGGAGCGTGAGCCGACCAGATAGATCGGCAGTTTGCGCAGCGGCGCCTGGTCCATGGGCAGGCCGGACCGATAGCGCATCACACGGTCGAAGGTCTCCAGCTTCTGGACATAGTCCCGGAGCGACCGTTCGCTGCCTTCGCTATAGACGATGAATCGCTCGCTTTCGGCCTTCAGCCAATCGGCGCGCGCCGCCGTCGCCGTCAGACTCAGCGTCGCTAAGGCGGCGGCCAATACGGCGACCAGTCCCGATCGTTTCATGGCTTGTTCCCCGTCCCCGCCGAATGGGACTGACGTCCATCCCGTCTCCCCCGACAACCTGAGTTGTCGCAAAGGTTGTGCGGGATCGTAAAGAGCCGCGTGCAGATTACGCGAAGAATCCTGCCCGTCGCTGCGCCTTTGCGCCACATCAAATAACCCCTCGCCATAAGGGGCTATTGGAGTCATGCTCGGCTTTGAGGAAGCGATCAGGCCGTCAGAGCCGGGCGTTCCTCTCCCGGAGCGATCCGGGTTCATAGGGAAAGGAAAAGACGATGGCTGTGATCCATCCAGAAGACCGCGTTTCCGGCCTCGATCGCTCGTCCTACGAGCGTCCGCACAAGATGCACCCGGCCATAGGGCTGGCGATGGGCTTCGGCTTCATCTTCGCCGTGGCCGCCGTCGTGCACATCCTGTTCACGGCGCTCTGACGCGGGTTTGAAGGCCGCCGCTTCAGGCGGCGAGACGGTTCCAGACGGCGCGATCGGCGGCGATCGCGTCGAGGCGACGGCCCTTGTCGTGCAGCTGTCCCATGACGGCGTCGGGCAGGGTGCAGAAGCGCGGCTCGACCAGATCGGGATTGCACCCGGCCTCGGGCGCGGCGAACAGGGCGGCGTTGACGTCCGGGCTGCGCTCGGCGATCAGCCAGGCCAGGCGGCGCGCCCGTGAGGGATCGTTGCGGTGCAGCAGCGGATCCTCGGCGAACAGCTCGCAACCCAGCTCCAGCACATAGTCGAAGCCCAGCTTCTCGAACCGGCGCGCGTCGGCGGGCGTGACCGGGCAGGCCTCGTCCAGGTCGAACACGACGTCGTTCAGAAGAAACAGCATGGGCGCGACGCCTTCGGCGATCCGGACGCGATGTCGTCCGTGATCCCCGTTCTAGCCGCCTGGGCTTGCAGTCCCGTTCACGGACGCGGTTAAGCCTTTGTGACCGGCGGGCTCAGTCCGCGCCCGTCACCCCGCCCCATCACCCCGCACCCAGGGCGCCCACCGCCAGATTGACCGCCAGGGCCACGATCACGGTGTTGAAGACGAAGGCGGTCAGGCTGTGGACGCTGGACAGCCGACGGACCCCCCGGTCGCTGATCTGCACATCAGCCGTCTGGCAGGCTACGCCGATGATCAGGGCGAAATGCAGAAAATCCCAATAGTCGGGCTGGGTCTCGCCGGGAAACATCAGGCCGCCGCGGTCCCCGCCCTCGTGGTCCCGCTGATAGAAGGCGTGGGCGTAGTGCAGGGCGAACATCAGATGGATGAAGGTCCAGGACAGGGCGACCGTCCCGAGGGCCAGCAGGCCGCCCGTCAGGGGAGAGCCGTGGCTGCGCGCCTCGCCGACCACCACGACGACGCTGGCCGCCGCCGCCAGAAGGCTGAGCGGCAGGACGGCCGCGCCGGTCTGATCCAGGGCGGCGGCGCGCCGGCGGATCGCATCGGCGTCCTGGGCCCGTGCCATCCGCGCCAGGGTGGCGGCGATGAAGACCGCGACCCCGGCGATCCAGCCATAGGCCGTCCGGGTCAAGGCGTCGTCGGCCACAGGGGTGAAGAGGGCGACGGCGATCACCACCCCCAGGCTGGCGAGGAGGACGCCGTAGAGGCGAAGGGGGCGAAACAGGCTCATGACCGCCGATCATGACGCCCGACGCGCCCTCGGCAAGGGGCCACCGAGCCCCCGCGCGCCCCTAGACGAAAAGCGAAGGGGCTGACGCGACGTGACCCTTGCGAAGCCCGGCGTGGTCGGCTTACGTGATCACGCATTGTTACAGCCTGGCCGCCGCCGGAAAGGGTTCCCCATGACCGTTTATGAAGATCGCGCTGGATTGCAGGTCGCGGCCGAACTCGCGGGCCTGATCGAACAGGAGGTCCTGCCGGGCCTGGGCCTGGACCCGGCGGCCTTCTGGTCGGGAACGGCGGCCGTCTTCGCCCGGTTCGCCCCGGAAAACCGCGCCCTTCTGGCCCATCGCGACGCCCTTCAGGCCCGGATCGACGACTGGCACGACGGGCGTCGAGGCCGGCCCTATGACGTCGCCGCCTCCCAGACCTTCCTGCGCGAGATCGGCTATCTGGTTGAAGAGCCTCAGCCCTTCACCATCGGCACGACCGGGGTGGACGCCGAGATCGCCCGGACGGCGGGTCCGCAGCTGGTGGTCCCGATCCTGAACGCCCGTTTCCTGCTGAACGCGGCCAACGCCCGCTGGGGCAGTCTGTATGACGCCCTTTACGGGACGGACGCCCTGGGCGACCTGCCGAAAGGCGGCGGCTATGATCCCGAACGCGGCGCCCGGGTCGTGGCCCGCGCCAAGGCGTTTCTGGACGAGGCCGTGCCTCTGGCCCAAGGCTCATGGTCCGATCTGACCGAGGCGGACGCCGTCGTGCTGAAGGATGCAGCCCAGTTCGTGGGACGGACGGAAGGCTCGCGCCTGTTCCGCCACAACGGGCTGCATATCGAGGTGATCTTCGACCGCACCCACCCGGTCGGGCGCAGCGACCCGGCGGGGATCGCCGATGTGGTGCTGGAATCGGCCCTGACCACCATCTGCGACCTGGAGGATTCCGTCGCCGCCGTCGATGCGGCGGACAAGGTCTGCGCCTATCGCAACTGGCTGGGTCTGATGAAGGGCGACCTGGTCGAGACCTTCGACAAGGGCGGCAAGACCCTGACCCGCCGCCTGAACCCGGACCGGGCCTTCACCGCGCCGGACGGTTCGACCCTGACGCTGAAGGGGCGTTCGCTGCTGTTCGTGCGCAACGTCGGCCATCTGATGACCACCCCCGCCGTCCGGCTGTCGGACGGGTCCGAAGCCCCGGAGGGGATTCTGGACGCCGTCGTGACCAGCCTGATCGCTCTGTACGACATCAAGGGGCTGGGCGGGCTGGGCAACAGCGCCACGGGCTCGGTCTATATCGTCAAGCCCAAGATGCACGGGCCGGACGAGTGCGGCTTCACCAACCGTCTGTTCGACGCGGTCGAGGATCTGCTGGCCCTGCCGCGCCACACGATCAAGGTCGGGGTCATGGACGAGGAGCGTCGCACCTCGGCCAATCTGGCCGCCTGCATCCATGCGGTGAGGGACCGGATCGTCTTCATCAACACCGGCTTCCTCGACCGCACCGGAGACGAGATCCACACCGCCATGCGGGCCGGCCCGGTGGTGCGAAAGGGCGACGTCAAGTCCAGCGCCTGGATCGCCGCCTATGAGGCGCGCAACGTCGCCATTGGCCTGAAATGCGGCCTGTCGGGCAAGGCCCAGATCGGCAAGGGCATGTGGGCCGCGCCCGACCGGATGGCCGACATGCTGGAGCAGAAGATCGGCCACCCCAGGACCGGCGCCAACACCGCCTGGACGCCCAGCCCGACGGCCGCGACCCTGCACGCGCTCCACTATCACGCGGTCGATGTCTTCGCCGTCCAGGCCGAGGTCGCGACGCGGCCGACGCCGGGGCTGGACGATCTGCTGACCCCGCCCCTGGCGAACGGCGTCAACTGGTCCGAGGACGAGGTGAAGGCCGAGCTGGACAACAACGCCCAGGGCATTCTGGGCTATGTCGTCCGCTGGATCGACCAGGGGGTCGGCTGCTCCAAGGTGCCCGACATTCACGACATCGGCCTGATGGAGGACCGCGCCACCCTGCGGATCAGCTCCCAGCATATCGCCAACTGGCTGTTGCACGGCGTCTGCACCGCCGAACAGGTGGACGCGGCCCTTCTGAGAATGGCCGCCAAGGTGGACGCCCAGAACGCCGGCGATCCGCTGTATCGTCCCATGGCGCCCGATCCGGACGCCAGCCCCGATACGAACCTGGCCTATCAGGCGGCCCGCGCCCTGGTGTTCCAAGGGGTGGAGCAGCCGAACGGCTATACCGAGCCCCTGCTTCACGCCTATCGACTTAAGGCGAAGGCCGCACACTGACGCCAATCAGCGTCCGTCGCCCTCGGGTGAGCGCCGGGTGTCGGGACGGAAAAGCCTTCAGCCCCCCGTTCGCCCCGGTGGGAGGTCGGGCGCGCGCTCCAGCGGCCCGTCCTCGTCTTCGGCCAGCATCAGGTCCTCGGCGGCGTCATTGTTGGCGCCGGAGGTCTGACCCTGGGCCGGACCGGGCGGCGGGGCGGGGCGGTTCGTCGCCGACCACGCACGATCGCCGTAGCCGAACCGGCCCAGCGCCTCGTCGCCCTCCAGGCCGAAGGCGCTGCGAATCCGCAGGTCGGTCTGGGGAAAGGGGACTTCGATGCCGGCGCCGTCCAGGGCGTCGGCGATCAGCCAGGTATAGGCGGCGTGCATGGCCGCCGGTCGCTTGACCGCCTCGCGCGTCGGCCAGACCAGCAGCTCGAACTCCAGCCCCTTGTCGCCGAACCCCACCAGCCAGACCTGGCTCTTGCGCGCCTCGGTCTCGGGCAGGGTGAAGGGGCTGGACCGGGCGCAGGCCAGCACCGCCTCGCGCACCCTGCCCCGATCCGATCCATAGGCGACGGCGAAGGGGACATGGATCCGCCGGGTGTCGCCCTTCAGCGTCCAGTTGGTGACCGGCTGTTCGATCAGCCGCGAATTGGGCACCAGGACATTGACGTTGTCATTGGTCCTGACCCGCGTCGCGCGCGGCCCGATCTCCATGATGGCGCCGCGAATGCCGATGTCCTCGATCTCGATATAGTCGCCGACAGAGACCATCCGGTCGAAGATCAGGAACAGGCCCGAGACGAACTCCTTGACCACTCCTTGCAGGCCCAGACCCACGCCTATGCCCAGGGCGCCGGCGAAGACCGCCAGGGACGACAGGTTCAGCCCCGCCGTCGACAGGGCCGCCATGACGCCCAGTATGATCACCGCATAGCCGGACAGCCGCTCCAGCAGATACAGGGCCTGACGGCTGCGTTCGGCCCGTTCGCGCACGCGCCGCAGGGCGCGGGTGATCAGCCAGCTGACGCAGAAGGCGCCGATCAGGATCACGCCTGCGCCGACCAGACCGCCGACGGTCAGACTGGCCCCGGCGATCCGCAGGACCGGCGATTGTTCGATCGCCTCCAGGTTCAGCTTCTCGATCGTAGAGACCATCCGCCTCAAGCGCGCGGCGAAAGGCCAAGGTTCCGCCCGCGATGACGCGCGTTTCCGTCAGTGACCCATGACGGCCTGGATTTCGCCGAACAGCCCGGCGGAGGTGAAGGGCTTGCCCAGGTGACGGTTCGCCCCGGCCTCCCGACAGGCGGCCACATGCTCCGCCTGGGTATTGGCCGTCAGCATGATGATGGGCGCCGGCGGCCGACCCGCAGCCTGTTCCCGGTCGCGAATGCGAGCGACCGCCGTGATTCCGTCCATCCGAGGCATCTGGATGTCCATCAGGATCAGGTCGAACCGTTCGCGCTCCACGGCCTCCACCGCCTCCACCCCGTCCTCCGCCATGACCACGTCGGCGACGCCGTCCAGCATCATCTCGACGATCCGCCGGTTGGTGGGGTGATCGTCGACGACCAGGACGTTCATTCGCCCTTGCGCCGCCGCAGCCCCCGGGTCGTCGCAGACGGCGGCGAGGGGGATGTCCAGCCAGAAGACCGAGCCCCCGCCCTCGCGCGGTTCGCCGTCCACCTCGCCGCCCATAGCCCTTGCCTGCTCGCGCGCCAGAGCCAGACCCAGCCCCATGCCGCCGAAGCGCCGCGTCAGGGCGTCGTCGCTCTGATGGAAGGGGGTGAACAGGGCGTCCTTCTTTTCAGGCGCGAAGCCGACGCCCGTATCCAGACAGGCGAAACGGATCACGCCGTTCTCGCGGCCTTCGATCCTCAGGCGGATCTCGCCCCGGTCGGTGAACTTCAGTCCATTCTGCAACAGGGGCGTCAAGATGCGCCCCAGGGCCTCCGCGTCGCCCAACAGCCGGGCCGGGAGGTCGGGCGAAATCTCGAGATGCAGGGCCAGACCCTTGGCCTCCGCCGCCGCGCGGTGGGGCGCGACAAGCTGTTCGGCGAAGGCGGTCGGCTCGAACGGCTCGGCCTTGGGCGCGCTGGGCGCAGCGCCCATGCGCGACACGGCCATCAGATCCTCGAAACGGTGCTGAAGCGACGTCGCCGAGGCCCGAATCATTGCGGCGATCTCGCGGATGTCGACGGTGTCGGCGCGACTGTCCAGAAGGTCGGCGCCGGCGATCACCCCGTTCAGCGGGGTGCGGATCTCGTGGGTGATGTTCGATATGAAGGCGCTGCGGGCGTGATTGGCGCGTTCGGCCTGCTCCAGGGCGGATCGCAGGGCGTCTGCGTCTCGCTGTCTCTGGGTCACGTCTTCCGCCAGGCCGATCAGATGGCGCAGACCGTCGTCGTCATAGGTGGCGACCTTGGTCGCCTCCAGATAGCGGACGCCGCCGCGGCCGTGATCCTCATGCACGGCGGTCTCTCGGCCTCTGGTCATGGCGGCGGCCGTCCATTCGGCCAGGCTCGAAGGCAGGACCTCGGCGGGCTTCAGCCCCGCCAGGCCCCCCACCCGGTCGAACAGGGTCTCTGCGGCCCTGTTGGCCAGGATGAAGCGTCCGGTCCGGGCGTCCTTGACCGTCAGGGCCAGGGGCAGGACATCGATGACCGTATTCAGAAAGGCGCTCGATTCCGTCTCGGCCGTCACGTCCTCCGACTTGGCCAACAGCCGCACGATCCGGCCTTGATCGTCGCGGACCGCGCTGACCAGGGTGTTCAGATAGAGGCCCGCGCCATCCTCAGAGCCTTCGGACCTGGAAAGCCGGGCGCGGAAGGAGAAGGCGCGACCGGCCCGCGCCTCCCTGACCGCAAGATCCACCGAGGCGCGGCAGGCGGACGGCCATATGTCGCGCCAATCCTGGGCGGGGTCGTTCGGAGCGGAAGTTCGAAGTCGCCGCGCCGCGCTGTTGACGTAGACTATTCGCCCCGAGGGGTTAAGCAGCCATACATTCGCTGGACAAGCTTCTGCGAGTTGGGCGTGAAAAGCATCGCCTTCGTAAGCCGTCTCGGCTTGAGGAGCGAACCTGTTCAACATTGAACTCCTAAACACTCAACACGATTCAGCTCCTCAGTATGCCGCACGGAGATGAAGTCGGAGTAAATCGGGCCGGTGAAATATTGCCCGCGCAAGTCTAGGTACATCTGCGTATGGCAAGCTTGAGCGGCATTTAACCATCCACGTCAATGATGCTTCCAGTTGTAGCGCCATAGCCGTGCGGGGGATGGATGAGACGAGTGTTGGTGGATGCGGCCCTGGTGGTTCGCAATGTCGCGGGTCTGCGCCAGTCCATTCTGGACGCCTTCGAAGAGGACGACGCCGTCACCCTGGACCTGGTCGAGGATCAGGCCGTCGATCTGTGCGGCGTCCAGCTGATCGAGGCGGCGCGCCGTCAGGCCCAGGCCGTCGGCAAGACCTTGAGCCTGGCGCATCCGGGCGAGGCGTTTCGCCCGGTGCTGGAAGCGGCGGGTTTTCTGACCGAGGCGTCCGAGGACGACCTGCGGTTCTGGTTTCATGAAGGATCGGTTCAATGACGGCTTCCATCCTGACCGTTGACGACTCGCCCAGCATCCGCATGGCCTTGAAGATCGCCCTGACCGGCGCCGGCTATTCGGTCGCCGAGGCCGGCGACGGCGCCGAGGGCATCGCCAAGGCCAAGGCCAGCGCCTTCGACCTGATCATCACCGATCTGAACATGCCGGTCATGGACGGCCTGACCATGATCGAAGAGATGCGCCGCATGCCCGAACAGATGGGCGTGCCGATCGTCTTCCTGACCACCGAGTCCGACGAGGGCATGAAGGCGCGGGCCAAGGCCGCGGGCGCCACGGGCTGGCTGACCAAACCGTTCGATCCCGACCAGCTGGTGCGGATCGCTAAGAAGGTGCTGGGCCGATGAACGAAGCCATCGCCATCTTCCAGGTTGAGGCGCGCGAGAACCTGGAACTGATCGAACAGGGCCTGCTGGACCTGCTGGATCGTCCCGAAGACCGGGATCTGGTCGACGCCGTCTTCCGCGGCCTGCACACGCTGAAGGGGTCGGGGGCCATGTTCGGCTTCGACGCCTTGGCCGGCTTCACCCACCATTGCGAAACCGCCTTCGACCGGGTCCGAAAGGGCGAGGTGGCGGCGACCACGGATCTGGTCTCTGCGGTTCTGGCCGCCCGCGACCACATGCGACAGCTGCTGGAGGATCCGTCGGGCGATCACGGCGCCGCAGGCGACGCCCTGCTGGCCGATCTGGAGCGCGCAGTGCGCGAGGCTGACGGCGCCGCCGCGCCGGAGACCCCGAAGGCCGGCGCGACGACCTGGCGCGTGAAGTTCGAACTGCCCGCCGACGCCTTCCGCAACGGCGCCAACCCCCTGGCCCTGCTGAACGAGCTGCGCGACCTGGGCGAGGCCCATGTGGTGGTCGATACCTCGCGGGTGCCGCCGCTCAGCCGGATGGAGCCGACCGACCTCCATCTGGGCTGGACCGTCACCCTGACGACCGAGCACGGCCGCTCGGCGATCGAGGACGTCTTCATCTTCGTCATGGACGAGATGACCCTGAGCATCGAAGCGGTGGACGCCGAAGCCGCCGCCCCGCAAGAGGCTCCCCAAGCCGCCCCCCAAGCCGCCCCCCAAGCCGCCCCCCAAGCCGCCCCCCAAGCCGC